>PVMM01001144.1_pt1 | contig 1722989 bp, 1268 predicted proteins | sample 1853381 | NCBI WGS metagenome assembly PVMM01 (sample SAMN08533509, study PRJNA380276) | Human gut metagenome, whole genome shotgun sequencing project. | isolation source: participant 1, synthetic long reads | host: Homo sapiens | collected 2017 | reverse complement strand
AGTCACGATACTTTTACAATGAAGAGTTTGATCCTGGCTCAGGATGAACGCTAGCTACAGGCTTAACACATGCAAGTCGAGGGGCAGCATGAACTTAGCTTGCTAAGTTTGATGGCGACCGGCGCACGGGTGAGTAACACGTATCCAACCTGCCGATGACTCGGGGATAGCCTTTCGAAAGAAAGATTAATACCCGATGGCATAGTTCTTCCGCATGGTAGAACTATTAAAGAATTTCGGTCATCGATGGGGATGCGTTCCATTAGGTTGTTGGCGGGGTAACGGCCCACCAAGCCTTCGATGGATAGGGGTTCTGAGAGGAAGGTCCCCCACATTGGAACTGAGACACGGTCCAAACTCCTACGGGAGGCAGCAGTGAGGAATATTGGTCAATGGACGAGAGTCTGAACCAGCCAAGTAGCGTGAAGGATGACTGCCCTATGGGTTGTAAACTTCTTTTATACGGGAATAAAGTGAGGCACGTGTGCCTTTTTGTATGTACCGTATGAATAAGGATCGGCTAACTCCGTGCCAGCAGCCGCGGTAATACGGAGGATCCGAGCGTTATCCGGATTTATTGGGTTTAAAGGGAGCGTAGGCGGACGCTTAAGTCAGTTGTGAAAGTTTGCGGCTCAACCGTAAAATTGCAGTTGATACTGGGTGTCTTGAGTACAGTAGAGGCAGGCGGAATTCGTGGTGTAGCGGTGAAATGCTTAGATATCACGAAGAACTCCGATTGCGAAGGCAGCCTGCTGGACTGTAACTGACGCTGATGCTCGAAAGTGTGGGTATCAAACAGGATTAGATACCCTGGTAGTCCACACAGTAAACGATGAATACTCGCTGTTTGCGATATACAGTAAGCGGCCAAGCGAAAGCGTTAAGTATTCCACCTGGGGAGTACGCCGGCAACGGTGAAACTCAAAGGAATTGACGGGGGCCCGCACAAGCGGAGGAACATGTGGTTTAATTCGATGATACGCGAGGAACCTTACCCGGGCTTGAATTGCAACTGAATGATGTGGAGACATGTCAGCCGCAAGGCAGTTGTGAAGGTGCTGCATGGTTGTCGTCAGCTCGTGCCGTGAGGTGTCGGCTTAAGTGCCATAACGAGCGCAACCCTTATCGATAGTTACCATCAGGTGATGCTGGGGACTCTGTCGAGACTGCCGTCGTAAGATGTGAGGAAGGTGGGGATGACGTCAAATCAGCACGGCCCTTACGTCCGGGGCTACACACGTGTTACAATGGGGGGTACAGAAGGCAGCTACACGGCGACGTGATGCTAATCCCGAAAGCCTCTCTCAGTTCGGATTGGAGTCTGCAACCCGACTCCATGAAGCTGGATTCGCTAGTAATCGCGCATCAGCCACGGCGCGGTGAATACGTTCCCGGGCCTTGTACACACCGCCCGTCAAGCCATGAAAGCCGGGGGTACCTGAAGTGCGTAACCGCAAGGAGCGCCCTAGGGTAAAACTGGTGATTGGGGCTAAGTCGTAACAAGGTAGCCGTACCGGAAGGTGCGGCTGGAACACCTCCTTTCTGGAGTGACGTCTCGACTCGATCGTTGGTTCTTGAAGTGATGCTTCCATAAGAACCTCTTGTACTGCGCGTACTTGTTTATTAAAATATACGAGAAAAGTAGAAGCCGAGCCGTAAGGCGAGGGTTTGACTGACAGTCCTATAGCTCAGTTGGTTAGAGCGCTACACTGATAATGTAGAGGTCGGCAGTTCAACTCTGCCTGGGACTACTTCAAAGTTGAAAGCTGAAAATTGAAAACTGAAAATCGGGAACTCTCCGGATTTTCCACTTTCCACTTTCCGTTTTCCACTTATAAGAAGGGGGATTAGCTCAGCTGGCTAGAGCACCTGCTTTGCACGCAGGGGGTCAACGGTTCGAATCCGTTATTCTCCACTCCGTTTTGATTATTGTTTTATAATTGAAACACCGTTCTTTGACATGATGTGACCAAAAAAAAGTAAAGTTAAAAGCTGAAAGTATATATCGACCATACGTGATCGGTAAGACAAAAAGTAAGTAAGGGCACATGGCGGATGCCTTGGCTCTCGGAGGCGATGAAGGACGTGATAAGCTGCGATAAGCTGCGGGTAGGTGCAAATGACCTTTGATCCGCGGATTTCCGAATGGGACAACCCGGTACTTTGAAGAAGTATCATCCTGCATTGCAGGAGGCTAACGCAGGGAACTGAAACATCTTAGTACCTGCAGGAAAAGAAAATAAACAATGATTCCCCCAGTAGTGGCGAGCGAACGGGGAATAGCCCAAACCATCCATGTTACGGCATGGGTGGGGTTGTAGGACCACGCCGTGGCAAGAAAGTTGGTGAGCAGAATGTTCTGGAAAGTACAGCCATAGAGCATGAGAGCTGCGTATGCGAAGCCAACCGAAGCCTAGTGGTATCCTGAGTAGCGCGGAGCACGAGGAATTCTGCGTGAATCTGCCGGGACCATCCGGTAAGGCTAAATACTCCCGAGAGACCGATAGTGAACCAGTACTGTGAAGGAAAGGTGAAAAGCACTTCGAACAGAAGAGTGAAATAGTTCCTGAAACCATGTGCCTACAAGCGGTCGGAGCACCTTTTGGTGTGACGGCGTGCCTTTTGCATAATGAACCTACGAGTTACTTTTTCCGGCGAGGTTAAGGATTTCAGATCTGCAGCCGAAGCGAAAGCGAGTCTGAACAGGGCGTATAGTCGGAAGGAGTAGACGCGAAACCAAGTGATCTACCCTTGGGCAGGTTGAAGGATGGGTAACACCATCTGGAGGACCGAACCAATAAGCGTTGAAAAGCTTCTGGATGACCTGAGGGTGGGGGTGAAAGGCTAATCAAACTTGGAGATAGCTCGTACTCCCCGAAATGCATTTAGGTGCAGCCTTGACTTATACTGGCATGAGGTAGAGCGACTGATAAGATGCGAGGGCTTCACCGCCTATCAAGTCTTGACAAACTCCGAATGCGTGTCAGTTCTATGTCAGGAGTGAGGGCATGGGTGCTAAGGTCCATGTCCTAAAGGAGAACAATCCGGACCAACAGCTAAGGTCCCGAAATGAATACTAAGTTGAACTAACGAAGTCAGATTGCTAAGACAGCTAGGATGTTGGCTTGGAAGCAGCCATTCATTTAAAGAGTGCGTAACAGCTCACTAGTCGAGGAGTTTGGCGTGGATAATAATCGGGCATAAGTATTCTACCGAAGCTTTGGGATGAGAAATCATCGGTAGGGGAGCATTCCACTCTGCGTCGAAGGTGAAGCGCGAGCTTTGCTGGAGCGTGTGGAAAAGCAAATGTAGGTATAAGTAACGATAAAGGGGGTGGGAAACCCCCTCGCCGAAAGACTAAGGTTTCCTGATCAACGCTAATCGGATCAGGGTAAGTCGGGTCCTAAGGCTCAGCCGAACGGCGAGGCCGATGGCAGAACCGGTTAATATTCCGGTACTACCTGTGGGAGTGACGTGGAGACGGAGTCGTGACAGCGCCGCGGACTGACGGAATAGTCCGTTGAAGGGTGTAGATGCTGATTGTTCCAGGCAAATCCGGAGCAAGAGTCGAACCTGACAGTATGGAGCGTTCTTAGAACAATCCAATAGTGCGTGTAATCATACTTCCAAGAAAATCCGCTAAACTTAATCCTGCAGGTACCCGTACCGCAAACGGACACACGTAGTCGGGTTGAATATACTAAGGCGCTTGAGTGATTCACGGTTAAGGAACTAGGCAAACTGACCCTGTAACTTCGGGATAAAGGGTCCTCGCTTAACGGCGAGGCGCAGAGAATAGGTCCAGGCAACTGTTTAACAAAAACACAGGGCTGTGCAAAATTGAAAGATGAAGTATACAGCCTGACACCTGCCCGGTGCTGGAAGGTTAAGAGGAGATGTCATCGCAAGAGAAGCATTGAATTGAAGCCCCAGTAAACGGCGGCCGTAACTATAACGGTCCTAAGGTAGCGAAATTCCTTGTCGGGTAAGTTCCGACCTGCACGAATGGTGTAATGATCTGGACGCTGTCTCAACCGTGAGCTCAGTGAAATTGTAGTATCGGTGAAGATGCCGATTACCCGCGATGGGACGAAAAGACCCCGTGAACCTTTACTATAGCTTAACATTGAATTTGGGTAATTGATGTGTAGGATAGGCCGGAGGCTTCGAAGCAGGTACGCCAGTATTTGTGGAGCCGCTGTTGAAATACGGCCCTTTGATTATTTGAGTTCTAACCCGTTGATGCGGGGACACTGTTTGGTGGGTAGTTTGACTGGGGTGGTCGCCTCCAAAAGTGTAACGGAGGCTTCTAAAGGTGCCCTCACGACGATTGGTAACCGTCGGCAGAGTGTAATGGCATAAGGGCGCTTGACTGGGAGACTTACAAGTCGATCAGGTAGGAAACTAGAGCATAGTGATCCGGTGTTTCTGTATGGAAAGGACATCGCTCAAAGGATAAAAGGTACTCCGGGGATAACAGGCTGATCCCTCCCAAGAGCTCATATCGACGGAGGGGTTTGGCACCTCGATGTCGGCTCGTCACATCCTGGGGCTGGAGAAGGTCCCAAGGGTTGGGCTGTTCGCCCATTAAAGTGGCACGCGAGCTGGGTTCAGAACGTCGTGAGACAGTTCGGTCTCTATCTATCGTGGGCGCATGAAATTTGCGTGGCTCTGACACTAGTACGAGAGGACCGTGTTGGACTGACCTCTGGTTTACCGGTTGTGCCGCCAGGTGCATTGCCGGGTATCTAAGTCGGGATTGGATAAGTGCTGAAAGCATCTAAGTACGAAGCCAGCCACAAGATTAGATTTCTCAGGGTCGTTGTAGACTACAACGTTGATAGGATGCAGGTGTACAGGCAGCGATGTCATAGCCGAGCATTACTAATTGCCCGTCCACTTTTTGCCTTCCGTGTATGGAGGTATATACGTTCAGTAATATATGGACACTTTACTTTTTTCTCATCATGTCTGCCTTATTCAGGTGACTACAGCACCGGGGTTCCACCTCTTCCCATTCCGAACAGAGAAGTTAAGCCCGGTCACGCCGATGGTACTGCGTAACAGTGGGAGAGTAGGTAGTCGCCGTTTTCAGAAGAAGCCTCCGTGTCTGATAAGGATACGGAGGCTTTGTTCGTTTATATACCTCCGGAACTGCTCCCCTTAATCCCTGTCATGCGTTGTTGCATACGTATTTTTCTGCTTCTTTTGTCATTCTTTTGTTATCATTACAGAACAAAGTTGGTGTAAAATGAGTTTTTTTTGGAAGAGCAAGAACTTTTCTTCCTTTCTTTCTATTCAATATCAAATGGATTTTTGTAAATTTGGCGTGAATCTAATAGGAAGGGAAAAAATCACGCAATTAATATTGTAATATAAATCATATAATAACTCCTGCAAATATGGAAAACAAGATTCAAGAGCTGACCGATAAGATCTACCGCGAAGGCGTAGAGAAAGGAAACGAAGAGGCACAGAAACTTATCGCAAAAGCTCAGGAAGAAGCCAAGAGAATTATAGAGGATGCTCACAAGGAAGCGGATTCTATCGTGGCTACCGCTCATAAGTCTGCCGATGAACTGGCAGAGAATACAAAATCTGAATTAAAGTTGTTTGCCGGTCAGGCTGTGAATGCTCTGAAGTCCGAAATCGCTACGTTGGTGACGGACAACATTGTGAATGCCGATGTAAAGGCATTTGCTGCAAACAAGGATTATCTTAATGCCTTCATCGTTGCATTGGCGTCCAAATGGAGTGTGAACGAACCAATCGTTATCTCTACTGCCGATGCGGAAGGCTTGACAAAATATTTCGCAGCGAAGGCGAAAGACCTGCTGGACAAGGGTGTGAAGATTGAGCAAGTGAATGGCATCAAAACCTTGTTCTCCGTATCGCCTGCCGATGGTTCGTACAAGGTGAACTTTGGCGAAGAAGAATTTATGAATTACTTCAAGGAATTCCTGCGTCCGCAATTAGTGGAAATGCTGTTCTAAAAACTCCCACAGGATTATGAGTAAATACTATTACTTGGTAGCCGGTTTGCCTGAACTTACTCTGGAAGACAGTAAACTGAGCTATACAGTAGCCGATTTCAGGACGGAACTATATCCTGCCTTGTCGGAAGATGATAAAAAGTTGATAGATTTGTTTTATCTGAAATTCGATAATGCGAATGTCTTGAAACTATTGAAGGATAAGGATGCTGCCATCGACCCGCGCGGAAACTATTCGTCGGAGGAACTGGTGGAATATATCTCACAACTGAAGGATGGCGACGAAGTCTCTGACAGTGTATTCCCATCTTATCTCTCTACGTTCATTTCCGAATACTTCAGCCTGCCTGCCGAGGACGGTTTCTTGTATGAAGACCGCCTGGCAGCGCTCTATTACGCCTATGCTATGGAATCCAGGAATCAGTTTGTGTCTTCCTGGTTTGGCTTCAACCTCACTCTCAATAATATATTGGTGGCGCTCACAGCACGTAAGTTCAAGCTGGACATTGCTCCGCTGATTGTGGGTGATACGGAAGTGTGCGAGGCTCTGCGTACTTCCAATGCCCGTGACTTCGGTCTGGGTACTGAGGTGGATTATCTGGAGCAGCTGGTGAAAATCAGTGAGACGGAGGAACTGGTGGACCGGGAAAAGAAACTGGACCAGCTTCGCTGGGACTGGATGGAGGAGGCCACATTCTTCGATTACTTTACCGTGGAACGTCTGTTTGTCTTCCTGCTACAGCTGGAGATGATAGAACGGTGGATTTCGTTGGATAAAGAGAAGGGTAACCAACTGTTCCGCAGCATTATCGCTGCCTTGAAAGACGAGGTGCAGATACCCGCAGAATTCAGATAAAATAAACAACTAAAAATATATGGCAACAAAAGGAACTGTTAGTGGCGTAATAGCCAACATGGTGACCCTCGTCGTCGACGGACCGGTAGCGCAGAATGAGATTTGTTATATCTCGACCGGAGGAGACAAGTTGATGGCGGAGGTGATTAAGGTAGTAGGTACCCAGGTCTACGTGCAGGTATTTGAGAGTACCCGCGGACTGAAAGTGGGGGCCGAAGCTGAGTTTACCGGACATATGCTCGAAGTAACACTGGGGCCCGGTATGCTTTCGAAGAACTACGACGGTCTGCAAAACGACCTCGATAAGATGGACGGTGTTTTCTTGAAACGCGGGCAATATACCTATCCGCTGGATAAAGGAAGCAAATGGCATTTTGTGCCTTTGGCAAAGGTGGGCGACCAAGTGGAAGCCGCTGCCTGGCTGGGACAAGTGGACGAAAACTTCCAACCTCTGAAAATCATGGTGCCTTTTGAACAGAAAGGTGTGTGCACCGTGAAATCCATTGCAAAGGAAGGTGATTACAGCATTGAGGATACCATTGCAGTGCTGACGGATAGCGAAGGTAATGACATCCGGGTGAACATGATACAGAAATGGCCCGTGAAGCGCGCCATGACCAACTATAAGGAAAAACCGCGTCCTTTCAAATTGCTGGAAACCGGTGTGCGTGTAATCGACACCGTAAACCCGATTGTGGAAGGTGGTACGGGTTTTATCCCCGGTCCGTTCGGTACTGGAAAAACGGTGCTTCAGCATGCCATTTCAAAACAAGCGGAAGCGGACATCGTAATCATCGCTGCCTGCGGTGAGCGTGCCAACGAGGTTGTGGAAATCTTTACAGAATTCCCCGAATTGGTTGACCCGCATACGGGACGGAAGCTGATGGAACGTACGATTATCATTGCCAATACTTCGAACATGCCGGTGGCTGCCCGTGAGGCATCTGTCTACACGGCTATGACGATTGCAGAATACTACCGAAGCATGGGATTGAAGGTACTGCTGATGGCGGACTCCACTTCACGTTGGGCGCAGGCATTGCGCGAGATGTCCAACCGTATGGAGGAGTTGCCCGGTCCCGATGCCTTCCCGATGGACTTGTCCTCCATCATCTCCAACTTCTACGGCCGTGCGGGTTATGTGAAGCTGAACAATGGCGAGTCCGGTTCCATTACTTTCATCGGTACGGTATCGCCTGCCGGTGGTAACTTGAAGGAGCCGGTAACCGAGAATACGAAGAAGGTGGCACGCTGCTTCTATGCCCTTGAGCAAGACCGTGCCGACAAGAAGCGTTATCCTGCCGTAAACCCGATTGACTCGTATTCCAAATATATAGAATACCCTGAATTTGAAGAGTATATCACCAAGCACATCAACGGTGAGTGGATTGGCAAGGTGAATGAAATCAAGACCCGTTTGCAGCGTGGTAAGGAGATTGCCGAGCAAATCAACATCTTGGGTGACGACGGTGTGCCCGTAGAATATCACGTGACTTTCTGGAAATCGGAATTGATTGACTTCGTTATTCTGCAGCAGGATGCCTTTGATGAAATTGATGCCGTGACCCCGATGGAGCGTCAGGAGGAGATTCTGAATATGGTAATAGAAATCTGTCATACTGAATTTGAGTTCGACAACTTCAACGAAGTAATGGATTACTTCAAGAAAATGATTAACATCTGTAAGCAGATGAACTACTCGAAGTTTAAGTCGGAAGAATACGACAAGTTCCATAAGCAGTTGCAGGAACTGGTTGAGGAACGTAAAGCCTAAGGATGTACTATGTGACTATTTACAATTTACTATTTGCCTTGCGGATGCAGGTGTACGGAGGTTGTAGATAGGAAAATAGTAGAATAGGATGGCAGAGATTTAAATAGTAAATAGTAAATTGCTAAATTGTAAATAAATAGATGGCAACAAAAGCATTTCAAAAAATATATACCAAGATTACTCAGATTACGAAAGCTACGTGTTCGCTGAAGGCAACCGGAGTGGGGTATGACGAGTTGGCGACCGTAAACGGCAAGCTGGCCCAGGTGGTGAAGATTGCCGGCGACGAAGTGACTTTGCAGGTGTTTGAGGGTACGGAAGGTATTCCCACCAATGCAGAGGTAGTATTCTTGGGCAAGGCTCCTACAATCAAAGTGAGCGAGCAGCTTGCCGGACGCTTCTTCAACGCCTTTGGCGACCCCATCGACGGTGGTCCGGCCATTGAAGGCGAGGAGGTGGAAATTGGCGGTCCATCCGTGAATCCGGTGCGCCGTAAGCAGCCCTCGGAACTGATTGCAACCGGTATTGCAGGTATCGACTTGAACAATACGCTGGTGTCCGGACAGAAGATTCCGTTCTTTGCCGACCCCGACCAGCCCTTCAACCAGGTGATGGCGAATGTGGCTCTGCGTGCGGAGACTGACAAGATTATCCTTGGCGGTATGGGTATGACGAACGATGATTACCTTTACTTCAAGAACGTATTCTCCAATGCCGGTGCGCTCGACCGTATCGTCAGCTTTATGAATACCACCGAGAATCCTCCGGTAGAGCGTCTGCTGATTCCGGATATGGCACTGACGGCGGCCGAGTATTTTGCTGTAAACAATAATGAAAAGGTGCTGGTGCTGCTGACGGATATGACTTCCTACGCCGATGCGCTCGCCATCGTGTCCAACCGTATGGACCAGATTCCTTCGAAGGACTCCATGCCGGGTTCCCTTTATTCGGACTTGGCGAAGATATACGAAAAGGCGGTGCAGTTCCCAAGCGGCGGTTCCATCACGATTATTGCGGTGACGACTCTGTCCGGTGGCGACATTACGCATGCCGTGCCCGACAATACGGGTTATATCACGGAAGGCCAGTTGTTCCTCCGTCGTGACAGCGACATCGGTAAGGTTATCGTTGACCCGTTCCGTTCCTTGTCCCGTCTGAAACAGCTTGTTACGGGCAAAAAGACACGTAAGGACCATCCGCAGGTGATGAATGCCGCCGTACGTCTGTACGCCGATGCCGCCAACGCCAAAACCAAGCTTGAAAACGGTTTCGACCTGACGAACTACGACGAACGTACCCTTGCCTTTGCCAAGGACTACTCCAACCAGCTACTGGCCATTGATGTCAACCTCGATACCACAGAGATGCTCGATGTGGCATGGAGTCTGTTCGGCAAGTATTTCCGTCCGGAAGAGGTGAATATCAAGAAAGAGCTTGTGGACCAGTTCTGGCCGAAAGCAAACTAAATAAATGTACGATTAGACGATTTACGGTTTACGATTGATATTACTGAAATTGTAAATCTGTAAATTGAGAAATTGAGTAGCTTCAGTCGTCTAATCGTAAATCGTTAAATCGTAAATAAAATGGCTATTAAGTTTCAATATAACAAAACCTCGCTTCAGCAACTCGAAAAGCAACTGAAGGTGCGCGTGCGTACACTCCCCATTATTAAGAATAAGGAGAGTGCCCTGCGTATGGAAGTGAAGCGCTGCAAGGGAGACGCTGCCGCGTTGGACGCGAGGTTGGAAAAGGAAATCCAAGCTTACGAAGCCATGTTCGCCCTTTGGAATGAGTTCGACGCTTCATTGATAAAGGTCAGCGATGTTCATCTCGGTGTAAAGAAGATTGCCGGTGTACGGGTGCCGTTGCTCGAGAATGTAGATTTCGAGATACGCCCTTACAGCTTGTTCAATGCGCCCAAATGGTATGCAGACGGGCTGCATTTGCTTAAGTCACTGGCACATACTGCCATCGAGCGTGAATTTACTGTTGCCAAGTTGAACTTGTTGGAACATGCGCGTAAAAAGACCACCCAGAAGGTGAATCTTTTTGAGAAAGTACAGATTCCGGGTTATCAGGATGCTCTGCGCAAAATCAAGCGGTTTATGGAAGACGAGGAGAACCTTTCCAAGTCATCGCAGAAAATCATGAAATCCCATCAGGAGAAAAGGAAGGAGGCAGAGGCATGATTACGAAAATGAAGAAGCTCACGTTCCTTGTGTATCATAAGGAGTACGAAGCATTTCTGGCACAAATCCGGGAACTGGGCGTGGTGCACGTTGTGGAAAGGCAGTGCGGCGAGATGGACGACACCTTGCAGCAATTCATGCAGAAGCGTACGCTCTACAAGAATATGCTTCAGAGCATGCACACCCTGGCAGACAAACAGCCGGAAGAAAAGGTGCATAAAGAGTTGTCGGCCGATGCTCTGGTGAAATTCTACGAGGACTTGCAGGCGCGGATACAAGACTTGAACCAGCAGATTCCCGCCATCGACAAGGATGTGGCGCAGATGGAAGTCTGGGGCGATTTCGATTGGAGAGCCATCCGCAAGCTGGAAGATGCTGGTTGGTTCGTGCAGTTCTATACCTGCCCGGAGAAAGACTATAACGAAGCGTGGGCAGAGGACTACAATGCCATCGTGGTGAAAGAGAACGGCGGACATCTTTATTTCGTGACCGTCACTCCCCAACCGGTAGAACTGGATGTGGAACCGCTCCGTCTGCCTTCACTCAGCCTCTCCGAACTGAGCCGGAAGAAAGCCGATACGGAAGAGGCCCTTGTGCAGGCACATGCCGGATTGAAAGAATTCTGCAAAGCGAATTACTGCACGTTGGAGAAGTACAACCTACAGCTCCAGGAAGAGATAGACCTGCTGAAAGTCAAGCTGAACAGCGAACATATGGCAGAAGGTGCCGTAGTGTTGATGGAAGGCTGGATTCCCGAAGACTGCGAGGCGGATGTGAGGAAACTTCTCGATGAAAGCGGCACTTATTATGAGATAAGGGCTGCCAAGCGCGAGGACAATGCTCCCATCAAGCTGAAAAACAACGCCTATACACGCATGTACGAAGTGCTTACCAAAATGTACGGTATGCCCGAATATGCCGAGTTCGACCCGACACCGATACTTGCGCCATTCTTCTCGCTCTTCTTTGCTTTCTGTATGGGAGATGCGGGCTACGGTCTGGTACTGATTGCACTCGGGTTCATTTTGAAAAGGAAGATGTCCAAGTCCATGAAAGGCATGATGAACCTGGTGATTACGTTGGGTATATTTACGTCCGTCATCGGTGCCATATTGGGAACCTTCTTCGGTGTAAGCCTCTTTGACCTGGAGATACCCGCCAAACTGAAGGAATTCATGATTGTGGGTAAGATAGGTGAGACTACCTATGACAAGCAAATGCTGCTGGCGTTGATTATCGGTGCGGTGCACATCTGCATTGCCATGACGGTGAAGGCCGTGGGACAGACCGTTCGTTTCGGCTTCAAGGAGTCGCTCAGTGCTTGGGGATGGCTGTTGCTGGTGGTGGGATTTATCTGCACCGGCGGACTTTCCTTCTTCAAGATAATTTCGGAAGACGTGTCTACGTGGGCATTTATCGTGATTGGCGGTGTTTCTGCCATCGGTATCTACCTGTTGAACAATATCCACCGGAATGTATTTGTCAACATCGGTGCCGGAGTATGGGATACCTATAACATGGCAACCGGATTGATGGGCGATATACTTTCCTACATCCGTCTCTATGCCCTCGGCTTGGCAGGCGGTATGCTTGGAGGCGTGTTCAACCAGCTTGCCTTCATGGTGAACGATGCTGCAGGTCCGGCCCTGGGATGGCTGTTCTGCGGTCTGATACTGATATTCGGGCATACGCTGAACATTGCCATGTCTTGTCTGAGTGCCTTTGTACACCCGCTCCGTCTGACATTTGTGGAATACTTCAAGAATTCCGGTTACGAAGGTAAGGGCGAAGCCTATAAACCTTTTACAGTAGTAAAGAAATAAACAAATTAAAAAACAAATAAAAATAGAAACATTATGAATGAAATTTTAGGTTATCTCGGTCTGGGCCTGATGTTGGCCCTTGCAGGAATTGGCAGTTGCTTCGGTACAACTATCGCCGGTAGTGCGGCAGAAGGTGCGTTGAAGAAAGACCCTTCCAAGTCAGCAAGTTATATGATTTTGTCGGCCCTTCCGGCTACGCAGGGACTTTACGGCTTCGTGGCTTTCCTGATGTCCATGGGCAGGGATTTTGCTACGGACGGCCCTTTGATGCTGGGCATCGGACTGGGTGTGGGGCTGGTATGCCTGTTCTCCGCTATCCGTCAGGGACAGATTTGTGCTAGCGGTATTGTGGGTATTTCCCAGGGACACGACGTACAGACCAATACAATGATTTACGCCGCGCTTCCTGAATTCTACGCTATTTTGGCGCTGGTAGCTGCATTGATGGTATAATCCGGATTATAAGAAAATAAACCCCAGGGATTTACAATTGAAATCCCTGGGGTTTTTTGTTTAAATTCCTGGGGCTTCAACTGAAAACTCCAGGAATTCTTTTTTGAAACTTCGGGAATTTTAGACGAAAAATGCATGGATGGGCGAGCCAATGGGGCTTTTGTGGCTAAACTATGACATTCCGCAAACGATTGTTTATGCATATTTAATCAGTTTTTTCGATTAAAAGGCTATTTTTCAAAGAATAATACGTACTTTTGCAGCCGTAATTAAGATAAAGAGATTATAACATAATATGACTAAAGAACTACTTACCCCCGATTACATCTTCGAAGCGAGTTGGGAAGTGTGTAATAAAGTAGGCGGTATCTATACAGTTTTGTCTACAAGGGCAAATACTTTACAGACTAAATTTCGCGATAGATTATTCTTTATAGGGCCGGATTTCTGGCAGGGAAAAGAGAACCCTTTGTTCATTGAGTCTGATAACCTTTGTGCAGCGTGGAAAAAACATGCAGCGTTGAAAGACAATCTTTCCGTCCGCGTAGGTCGCTGGAACATTCCGGGAGAACCTATTGTTATATTGGTTGATTTCCAACCGTTCTTTGCAGAAAAAAATGAGATTTATACAGAAATGTGGAACCGCTATCAGGTGGATTCACTGCATGGATATGGTGATTATGACGAAGCATCCATGTTTGCTTTCGCTACCGGCAAGGTGATAGAGAGCTTCTATCGCTATAATTTGACGGAAACGGACAAAGTGGTGTTCCAGGCACACGAGTGGATGACCGGCATGGCCGCCCTCTATCTTCAGTCTGCCGTTCCCGAGATAGGGACTATCTTCACCACCCATGCCACGTCCATCGGCCGCTCCATAGCTGGCAACAACAAGCCGCTTTACGATTATCTTTTCGCCTACAACGGCGACCAGATGGCGGAGGAGCTGAACATGCAGTCCAAACATTCCATTGAAAAGCAGACGGCCCACTATGTGGACTGTTTCACCACTGTGAGCGAAATCACAAACAACGAATGCAGGGAATTGCTTGACAAGCCTGCGGATGTTGTGCTGATGAACGGTTTTGAAGATGATTTTGTACCGAAAGGCGCCACCTTTACCGGCAAGCGCAAACGTGCCCGTTCCACCATGCTGCGTGTGGCAAACTGCCTGCTGGGTGAGGACTTGGGCGACGATACGCTGATTATCGGTACCAGCGGACGCTATGAGTTCAAAAATAAGGGTATCGATGTGTTCCTGGAATCATTGAACCGGCTGAACCGCGATAAAGATTTAAAGAAGAAAGTATTGGCGTTTGTCAACGTGCCCAGCTGGGTGGGAGACCCCCGCGAGGACTTGCAGAAGCGCTTGAAGAGCAAAGATAAGTTCACCGAACCGTTGCAGTGTCCTTTCATCACCCACTGGCTGCACAATATGACGCACGACCAGGTGCTGGATATGCTGAAATACCTCGGTATGGGCAATCGTCCCGAAGATAAGGTGAAAGTAATTTTTGTACCTTGCTATCAGGATGGTCACGATGGCATCCTCAACAAGCATTATTATGACTTGATTTTAGGCGAGGACCTCAGTGTCTATCCGTCCTATTATGAACCGTGGGGATATACCCCGCTGGAGAGCGTGGCTTTCCGGGTGCCTACCATCACCACCGACCTTGCCGGTTTCGGACTTTGGGTGAACAGCCTGAAAAACCAGCATGGCATAAACGACGGAGTGGAAGTGCTGCACCGTTCGGACTATAACTATTCCGAAGTGGCAGACGGCATCAAGGACACCGTAGCCTTGTTCTCTACCAAGACGGAAGCCGAAATCAAGGAAATACGCAAGCGTGCAGGCCAGGTGGCAGAGCAGGCTTTGTGGAAGCACTTTATACAATATTATTACGAGGCTTACGACATTGCACTGCGCAATGCCATGAAGCGTCAACTAAAATAAAAGAATTATTAATCAATTAGTTATCATACAATGAAGATTAAAGTTAGTAATGTAAACACTCCTAACTGGAAAGATGTGAATGTGAAATCGCACATTCCCGCCGAACTGGAGAAACTGTCTGAACTGGCACATAACATCTGGTGGGCATGGAATTATGAAGCCACCGAACTGTTCAGAGACCTTGACCCTGCTCTCTGGAAAGAAGTGGGACAGAACCCCGTACTTCTGCTGGAACGTATGAGTTATGCTAAACTCGAGGCACTCGCAAATGACAAAGTTATTCTGCGCAGAATGGATGACGTATACTCCAAGTTCCGCACATACATGGATGTGAAGCCTGACAGCAAGCGCCCGTCCGTGGCTTATTTCAGTATGGAGTATGGTTTGAGCCATGTACTTAAGATATATTCCGGCGGTCTGGGTGTACTTGCCGGTGACTACCTGAAAGAAGCTTCCGATAGCAACGCCGACTTGTGTGCAATCGGTTTCCTGTACCGCTACGGTTACTTTACACAAACATTGTCTATGGACGGCCAGCAGATTGCCAATTACGAGGCACAGAACTTTGGCCAGTTGCCCATCGACCGTGTATTGGATGAGAAGGGCGAGCAGATGGTAGTGGATGTTCCTTATCTGGACTACTACGTGCATGCTTATGTGTGGAGAGTGAACGTTGGACGTATCTCTCTCTATCTGCTTGATACTGACAATGAAATGAACAGCGAGTTCGACCGTTCCATCACTCACCAGCTGTATGGCGGTGACTGGGAAAACCGCTTGAAGCAGGAAATCCTGCTCGGTATCGGTGGTATTCTGACGCTGAAGAAGCTGGGCATCAAGAAAGATATCTATCACTGCAACGAAGGACATGCTGCTTTAATCAACGTACAGCGCATCTGTGACTACGTGGCCGAAGGTCTGACTTACGACCAGGCTATCGAGCTGGTACGTGCTTCTTCTCTCTATACTGTACATACTCCGGTTCCTGCCGGTCACGACTACTTCGACGAAGGCCTTTTCGGCAAGTACATGGGCGGCTATCCTTCAAGAATGGGTATCAGCTGGGACGACCTGATGGACCTCGGACGTAACAATCCGGGCGACAAGGGTGAACGTTTCTGTATGTCTGTATTCGCTTGCAACACTTCTCAGGAGGTGAACGGTGTGAGCTGGCTGCACGGAAAGGTTTCCCAGGAGATGTTCGCTTCCATCTGGAAGGGTTACTTCCCCGAAGAAAGCCATGTGGGCTACGTTACCAACGGTGTACACTTCCCCACTTGGAGCGCTACGGAGTGGAAACATCTCTATGCTGCGCATTTTGATGAGAACTTCCTCTACGACCAGTCCAACCCCAAGATTTGGGAGGCTATCTATAACGTGTCCGACGAAGAAATCTGGAAGACGCGCATGGTGATGAAGAACAAACTGATTGACTATGTTCGCAAGCAATACCGTGAAACTTGGTTGAAGAACCAGGGTGACCCTTCACGCATCGTTTCCCTGCTGGACAAAATCAATCCGAACGCTCTGCTGATAGGTTTCGGACGCCGTTTCGCTACCTACAAGCGTGCACACTTGCTGTTCACCGACCTCGACCGTCTGGCCAAGATTGTGAACAACCCCGACTATCCGGTACAGTTCCTCTTTACCGGTAAGGCTCACCCGCACGATGGTGCCGGTCAGGGCTTGATTAAGAGAATCATTGAGATTTCCCGTCGTCCGGAGTTCCTGGGCAAGATTATCTTCCTGGAAAATTATGACATGCAGTTGGCACGTCGCCTCGTTTCAGGTGTGGATATCTGGCTGAACACTCCGACACGTCCGCTCGAAGCATCCGGTACTTCCGGCGAAAAGGCGTTGATGAACGGTGTTGTAAACTTCTCCGTACTCGACGGCTGGTGGTTGGAAGGCTATCGTGAAGGTGCCGGTTGGGCATTGACCGAAAAGCGTACTTACCAGAACCAGGAACATCAGGACCAGCTCGATGCCGCTACTATCTACAGCATTCTTGAGCAAGAAATTCTGCCGTTGTTCTATGCACGCAACAAGAAGGGATATTCTGAAGGTTGGGTGAAGACTATCAAGAACTCCATCGCACAGATTGCTCCCCACTATACAATGAAGCGTCAGCTGGATGACTATTACGACAAGTTCTACATCAAGGAGGCCAAACGTTTCAAGATGCTGGCTGCCGACGGTTGTGCCAAGGCTAAGGAAATAGCTGCTTGGAAGGAAGAAGTTGCCGAGAAGTGGGACAGCATTGAAGTGGTGTCTTGCGAAAAGACCGAAGACCTGGTGAAAGGCTCCATCGAGAGCGGTAAGGAATACACCATTACTTACGTTATCGACGAGAAGGGCTTGAACGATGCTATCGGTCTGGAACTGGTGACTACTTATACGGCTCAGGATGGCAAACAGCATGTTTACTCCGTAGAACCGTTCAATGTAGTGAAGAAAGAAGGTAACCTTTATACTTTCCAAGCTAAGCACAAGATGGAAAATGCGGGTAGCTTCAAGGTTTCTTACCGTATGTTCCCGAAGAATGCAGACCTGCCTCACCGTCAGGACTTCTGCTACGTTCGCTGGTTCGTATAAGAGCATAAAAAAGATAATGTGCCTGCGGATATGGCAGAACACATTATCTGTTCAGATAAAAGATATCATCTGCATGATGCAGGCAGACCATCCGTTTAAAGTAAACGGATGGTCTGTTTCTTTTCTAGAGCTTGCTTTTTATTTCGGCTGTCCAGGCGTCAATGCGTTCGGCGGTTTTGTTACTTTCGTTCACTTCGTCGAGGGGAAGTCCTACGAATGCACCGTCTACCACGGCGATGGAAGAGGAGAAGGAATACCCGTCCGTGCTGACTTTGTTGCCCAAGAAGGTACATCCGCTATCCTTCAGGTCCTCGTAGAGTACTCCGATGCCGTCGCAGAATGTGTCGCAGTAGGATTCGGAGTCACCGCAACCGAATAGGGCTACGAACTTCATGGAAAGGTCGGCGCTCTTCAGTACTTTTACACCGTCATACCAGTCGTCCTGCAGTTCGCCGTCTCCCCAAGTGGAGGTACCTAGAACCAGCACTTCATATTCCTTGATTTTATCGGCGGTCATCTTGTCAACACTATGTACGTCGGTGGAGGAAACTCCCAACTTTTCGGCTATCTGGTTAGCCAACTCTTCGCAGGTTCCGGTACTGGAACCATAAAAAACACCAGTCTTTTTCATTGTAAATAAAGTGATTAAATTGTTTGCTGCAAAGTAAAGGCTTTGCCGGAGAACGTGAAATACCTACATGTAGGGCTTTTAGTGTTGTGCCGCTCCCCATTTCGGGTTAGCTTGTGGCGTGGTTTATAGAGGTCGCGGCTACCTACTAATTGGGATGGCAGACTCTCTTTTTGATGAAAAGTAGGTATTGCCGGATTGTTAAAAATGAAGGACATTTGTACCGGTAATAATAGACAAGTGTTTATGGTTAGATTCGTACATTCCACTCATTCGCAATTCCATCCTTCCGTGGCTGGTAAGTGGCTGGTGTGGGGGACTTTGATGATGCTTCTTGCGGGGGTGGCTATCATTGTTTTTTCGGTATTCTCGCATGATGCACTCGATGCGTGCTGTAATTGCATAATCTGTACTTTCAACCGTGTCCCGAAGGAAGGGGAATATTTGTATAACCGCTACCTGCCGGTCATCAGCATGGTGTGGGTGGCGTTTCTGATACTTTTGGTATATGTGGTCCGCTATTGCATGAACAAGAGGAGGTAGCCGGGTGTTCTATAGGTAAAACTGAAAGGAGACTATATGAAAAAGATTGTTTTGCTTCGCCACGGCGAGAGTGCATGGAATAAGGAAAACCGCTTCACGGGGTGGACGGATGTTGATTTGACAGAGAAAGGCGTTGCTGAAGCTGTAAGGGCGGGTGAGCTGCTGGCAGAAAAGGGATTCCGCTTCAAGAAGGCGTATACTTCCTATCTGAAGCGTGCCGTGAAGACACTGGATTGTGTGCTGGACCGCCTCGACCAGGACTGGATTCCGGTGGAGAAATCGTGGAGGTTGAATGAGAAACACTACGGCCAGTTGCAAGGGCTGAACAAGGCAGAGACGGCTGCCAAGTACGGTGACGAGCAGGTGTTGGTATGGCGCCGGAGCTTTGATGTGGCTCCGCATGCATTGGCCGAGGATGACCCGCGTAATCCGCGTTTTGAGGACCGTTATCAAGAAGTGCCCGATGCCGAACTGCCCCGTACGGAGTCGTTGAAAGATACGATTGAGCGTATCATGCCTTACTGGAAATGTGTCATCTTCCCGAATCTGAAGACGGCCGACGAATTGCTGGTAGTGGCTCATGGCAATAGCCTGCGGGGTATTATCAAGCATCTGAAGCATATTTCGAACGATGAAATTGTGCATCTGAACCTGCCTACGGCGGTGCCCTACGTCTTTGAGTTTGACGATGAGCTGAACTTGACGAAAGACTATTTCTTGGGTGATCCCGAGGAGATAAAGAAATTGATGGAGGCTGTGGCCAATCAGGGAAAGAAGAAATGATTTTGGCGCGCGGAAGCGCGCTATTTCTTTATCCTCTCATTCCATGGAGCAGCGTCATGCTGAGCAGTACCCCGACCACTATACAGATGAGGATAAGGAACCAGTTCATGAGCCGTGCGCCCAGCTTGGTTTCCTTGTGTAAGTTCTGTTCAAAGTAGTTCTTGAAGAACAGATAGATGGCAGGTACGGTGGCGCTTGCCAGCAGGAGGTCTTCGGGAATCTTGTAGATGTAGACTTTGGAAAAGGCGATGAGCGCCCAGTGGCAAAGGAACAGAATGACGAGCAGGTTGACCCTGCGCGAGAAAGCCAGCAGCAGCCCGATGGTGAAAACTGCTACCGAGCAGGGCATCACGGTGGTGGTCATCATGGGAAATTCCATTCCGCGTGCCCACGAAAGGAGCGGGTAGAGGAAAGGCATTGCATAGAGTACCCCCACCAGTACCTTGTATTTCGGGTTGCGCTCGAACGGAGTGTAGCCGGTAAACAAATCCCATAGCCACAACACTGCAATCACTCCCCAGAAGATGGCGAGTATATGGTGGTGTCCGCGCGCTCCGCAATACATCATGTAGTACACGATGGATATCCACCCGTTCAGAAATACCATGTAGATTTTCATGGAGCGTTTTGCCCATAAGGTCGGTTTCCGGTAGAGTTGCGTGGTGAGCAGGATACCTGCTGCGGTGATGAGGAGCTGTGTCCACCAGGTGGCCTCGTTGTATTGTGCGATAGTATTCCAGAATATTTCCATTTGTGTCCATTAAAAAAACGGCTGCAAAGGTAGAGTTTTCTGCCGAAAGAATGAAATCGTTTTCTACATTTTGCCTATCTTTGTGCCTCCAAAAAAATAGGTAAAAAGATTCATGGATAAGACTTTGACTGAACAAGAGATTGCCCTGCTGCGCAGGAAACTCGATTTATTGCTTCGTACCGGACAGCTGCTGGTGGAGAGTGCGGCTGATACAAACCGTGTTGTTCGTAACCTGAACCGTGTTGCCGCCTATCTGGGGCTGCCGGAAGAAAAGCTCCACATCGACGTAAGTTATACCATGCTGGTGGTGAATGTGAGCGACGGCCTGCATTCGTTCTCCAAATTCCAGAAATGCGAAAAGCATGGCATCAACATGACTGCCATTTCCGAAATCAGCAAACTGTCCTGGCGGGCTATTGAGAATGACTATTCCCTCGACCAGTATGAGGAGGAACTGGAAAGAATCAAAAACAAGAAGCGGAACTATGTGCCATACGTTGTTGCCATCGGTGCCGGCTTTGCCTGCGGAGGTTTCTGCAAACTGTTCGGTGGTGACTGGATGGCGTTTCTGTTTACCTCTATCTGCGCTTTTGCCGGCTTCCGCGTCCGTGCCCGTTGCATGGAGTTCGGCATCAATCACTATATGAGTATTGCCATTGCCGCATTGATTTCTACCTGTCTGGCCTATGTGTCTTCGTTTGCCGGGCTCTCGGAAACTCCCTATCATCCGTTGTTGGCGTGTGCACTGTTCATCGTTCCGGGGGTGCCGCTGATAAACTTTGTGGATGATATGATTGACAATTATATCCAGGTGGGCATTGTGCGGGCTGTGAATACGGTGCTGATGGTCTGTGCAATGGCCTTCGGCATTGTAATAGCCATGCGCCTGCTGACGGTGGAGGATGTCGTGATTGACAAGAAGTTCAGCGAATTGAGTATGGTGCCTCATGACAGTTATCTGGTGTATGCCATTGCGGCGGCGATAGCTGCCATGGGATTTTCCATGATATTCAACATACAGCGGCGCTTGTTGTGGGTTGTTGCGGTGGGCGGTATCATTGCCGTTTGTACGCGTAACTTTGTCAATTTCGAATTGGGTTACGGACCGGTGATAGGTTCGTTCATGGGCAGCATGGTTGTCAGCCTGATAGCCGTGAAGGCAGTGCATTGGTTCCATGTTCCCAATCACGTACTGACGATTCCTTCTGTCATCCCGATGATTCCGGGAGTGCTGATGTATCGTGCACTTTTCGGGCTTATCAATATGCACGGTGTGGTAGGCGAGGTGACGGCGGTTGTTTCCAACGGCATCACGGCTTCACTGATTATTCTCTGCATAGCGCTGGGAGTGGCGGTGCCCAATATCTTTGCCCGCCGGTATATTGCCAAGGATAGGCAGCGCTTTCTTCAGGAGGAGCTGCAGAAGCGCAGGGAAAGAGGGAAATTTATAGAATGGTGATATAGGTGGAGGGTGTCAAAAAACTCTTAACACTTTCTTTTAGGCGCGGATTTCACGGATTTTGTTTATTGAATCCGTGTTATTCCGTGTAATTCGCGTCTGATATTATAACATTATAAAAGTGCTCATATATTTTTGAAAACTTCTCTTCTTTTTTAAATGCCCTTTTTCGGATTATAGTGGTAAATGACGGTTTCGCCTTTTTGCAGGGATGTTTGTACGTCAATCAGACGCTGGTTGCGGCTTCCCCGGAAATAGAGTTCCTCATCCCTCAGTTCTTTCTTGAATTTGCCGTCCACCAGTACGTCGATGTACTTCAGCAGTTGGGCTTGGCGCGGGTTGCGCAGTAGTTTTTCGAAAGTATAGCCCGTATAGCACCAGATGTTTTTCCGGCTCCGCTCCTTGATGGCATGTGCCAGTTGGGTGAATCCTTCCGGCTGGAACATCGGGTCTCCACCACTGAAGGTGACGTCTGCAAAGTTGTCGGCAAGGACTTTTTCCAGAATCTCTTCCGTACTCATCCAGTGCCCGCGGTTGATGTCCCACGACTCCGGATTGTGGCAACCGGGACAACCGTTGGGGCATCCGGCAGCATAAATGGCGGTCCGGAAGCCCGGACCGTCTACTGTGGTATCTTCTAAAATATCGAGAATAGAAAGCATGAGTAGGGAATTAATAATTAAAAATTAAAAATTAAACATCGCAGGTAGGAAGCTGAACATTAATCATTAAAAATTAAACGTCAACCATTAAAAATGAAGCTCCGCTTTGCACTGCGCAGCCCTTTAATTTTTAATTTTCAATTTTTAATTATGAACGACCCTGTCGTTCAACTCTGCCAGCTTGGCATTGTTCCAGCGGTCGGTTGTCCCCACCAGGTAGCCGGTGATGCGTTGCAGCTTGTCGATATGCTTGCTGCCGCACTTCGGGCATTCTTCCAGGTTTGGGGTGGAGTTTTCGTGACCGCACTCCAGACAGCGGTTACGGTTGTGGTTTACCGAACCGTAGCCGATGTTGTATCGGTCCATCATGTCCACTACACGCATAATGACTTCCGGATTGTGGGTGGCGTCACCGTCTATCTCCACATAGAAGATGTGTCCGCCGCGGGTCAGTTCATGATAAGGAGCCTCCACTTCCGCTTTGTGGCGGGCGCTGCATTTGTAGTATACGGGCACGTGGTTGGAGTTGGTGTAGTAGTCACGGTCTGTGATGCCCGGCAGCGTGCCGAACTTTTTACGGTCGATGCGGGTGAACTTGCCCGACAGCCCTTCGGCAGGAGTGGCAAGCACGCTGTAGTTGTGCTGGTATTGCTCCGAGAACTGGTTGGCACGGTCGCGCATATAGGTCACGATTTTCAGTCCCAGCTCCTGGGCTTCGCCAGATTCGCCGTGATGTTTTCCGAGCAATGCCACGAGACATTCTGCCAACCCGATGAAACCGATTCCCAGTGTTCCCTGGTTGATGACGGAAGCAATCGTATCGTTCGGTTTCAGCTTCTCGCTGCCTATCCACAAGGCAGACATCAGTAGCGGGAACTGCTTGGCGAAGGCGGTCTTTTGAAACTCCATGCGCTCGTGCAGCTGGCGTGCGGTCACTTCGAGCATACTATCCAGCTTGGCAAAGAACCGGGCGATGCGCTGTTCCTTGTCTTCGATGTTCATGCACTCAATGCCCAGACGGACGATGTTGATGGTAGAGAAAGAGATGTTGCCGCGTCCGATGGAGGTCTTCGGTCCGAAACGGTTTTCGAATACACGGGTGCGGCATCCCATGGTGGCAACTTCATGCTGGTAGCGTTTCGGGTCATCGGCTTTCCAGTCCTCGCTTTGGTTGAAGGTGGCGTCCAGGTTCAGGAAGTTCGGGAAGAAACGCCGTGCCGTCACCTTGCAGGCCAGTTGGTAGAGGTCGTAGTTGCGGTCTTCAGGCAGGTAGCTCACACCCCGTTTCTTTTTCCATATCTGGATGGGGAAGATGGCGGTTTCTCCGTTTCCTACCCCTTGATAGGTGCTTTTCAGCAGCTCGCGGATGATGCAGCGCCCCTCGGCAGAGGTGTCTGTGCCGTAGTTGATGGAGCTGAACACCACTTGGTTGCCGCCGCGTGAGTGGATGGTGTTCATGTTATGGATAAACGCCTCCATGGACTGGTGCACGCGCGATACGGTCTTGTTGACAGCATGCTGCACGATGCGGTCCTCGTCCGTCAGTCCGTCCAACGGCTGCAGCAGATAGTCGGCCAGTTCCTTCTGATAGAGATGGGAATAGTCTTTTCCATTCAGTTCTTCCAGGTTCTTGACTTCCTCGATGAAGCTGTTGCGCACGTAGGGGGCAAGGTAGAAATCGAATGCAGGGATGGCTTGTCCGCCGTGCATCTCGTTCTGGGCTGTTTCCAGCGAGATGCATCCCAGGATACTGGCAGTCTCGATGCGTTTGGCCGGGCGCGATTCGCCGTGTCCGGCAGAGAAGCCGTATTTCAGAATATGGTCCAGCGGATGCTGCACGCATGTCAGGCTCTTGGTGGGATAATAATCCTTGTCATGGATGTGCAGATAGTTCTGGGTGACGGCATCCAGCACTTCTTCACTCAGCAGATAGTCGTCCACAAAAGGCTTGGTGGTTTCGCTGGCAAACTTCATCATCATGCCCGCCGGGGTATCGGCATTCATGTTGGCATTTTCGCGTGTGATGTCGTTGGACTTGATGTTAATGATTTCCAGGAACATGTCGCGCGTCTTTGCTTTGCGGGCAATGCTTCGCTGGTTGCGGTAAGCGATGTATTTCTGGGCAACGTCCTTGCGGCTGCTCTTCATCAGCTCCACTTCCACCAAATCCTGGATGGCTTCCACCGTCATCTGCGAATCTCCCTTGAAAGAGATGCGGTCCGTAATCTGGTGTATCAATTGCAGGTCTTCCCCCTTGTCTGTATGCAACATGGCTTTGCGGATGGCCGTTGCTATTTTTTCTTCGTTGAATCCGACGACGCGCCCGTCGCGCTTGAGTACTGTCTGTATCATAACCTTTTATGCTTAAATGTGACTGTCTTTTTTAGTTTAATTGCGGAAACAAAGATATTATAGTTATTGATAGGTTTTGCTTTTTGGAAAACTTTTTGTGGTTTAAAAAGTGTTAATCTATTGATTGTTAATGATGTAATTGTTTAAAGTGGAAAACTTCTAATGAAAAATAACTTTTAAAGTTATTCATTACTGACTATTATTGCATACATAAACATCATCTGATTTCGAAGTGTCAAATGAAGATAAATCTTTTGGGCAGATTGTGAATCTTCGATTTTTTTAGTTATATTTGCAACGAATTGGTTTATTTAAGGTTTTTAGTCCTTGATAATACTTCTTGTTGCCATTCGATTGTATTGCTTTGCTGCTCATGGTATTGGGGCAAAAGTATCATTATTATAATAATCAAAGAAAGGATGAACATGGCAAATGTATTTCCTCCGTTTAAAATTGATATAGCTGGGGCTTTTTGTGTACCTCGTGCATTGAAGGATGTCCGCGAGCAATATCAGAACGGGCAGGTGAGCCGGCAGATATTGCAGGCTGTTGAAGATGCGGAAGTGCGCAGTCTGGTGGAACGGCTGGAGCTGGGAGGCATGAAGGTTGTTTCCGATGGTGGTTTCCGAAGTCGCGATTTTTTGGAAAGCTGGGAGGGTATTTGTTCCAAAGACGGCCGGCCTTTCTCCGAAGGCTCTCCTTTGGAGATTACAGGACGGCTCAGTTTGCTACGGCATCCTATTCTGGAAGAATTCGCATTTCTTGATTCCATTGTGGACGGAGGGGTGATGAAAAAACAGCATATCCCTTCGCCGGCAGAGGTTATGACCCAGATTATTCAACGTGTGGAGCGGACTCAGATAGAAACCGTTTACTCCGACATCCGGCTTTTGACGGATGATATTGCTTCCTGCTACAAATTTTTGCTTACCAAACTTTATGATGCAGGCTGCCGCTACGTCCAGTTCGACGGGGTACATTCGGTGATAATGGAAGATACCATCCGGCTCAACAACCGGGTTTTGCGCGAGCGTCCTGCAGGGATGTATGTTGCATTCCATGCACCGACGGACATGCTGGTGCAACTGCATGGGGCCGATGCTTATTTCCTGAATTACGACTGTGGCGCGTGCGACCGTAACCGTCTGCTCTGGTTCATACACGAGAAGGAAGCGGTGTTCGGTTTCGTGCTGTCCCATTATCCTCAGGAGGACGAGTTGGATGAATTGCAGGCAAAAACCGAAAGTGTATTGAACTATATTCCTTTGAAACGTTTCACTTTATGTCTGCCGGATGCCAATGCGCTTCTTTCGCCTTCGGAGGCCGATGAGGAGAAACAGTGGGAAACCGTAAGGTTGGGGATGGAAATGGCTGCGCGTATCTTCTCTTGAAAAACGCCGCATTCCATCATTCCGAATGCCACATTTCAGCAAGGGAAATGCCACACTTCACAGAGGCAAATGCCATTGATTAGGCCTCGTGAAGTGTGGCATTTCGATTGACGAAGTGTGGTACTCCTCTTTTAGTTTCCGGTGTGTCCGGTTTTATTATTTGACAGCTTCGGCTATCTTTTCCTGAAGCTCGTCACCGTGCAGTCCGCGTGCAAGGATAGTTCCTTCACCGTCAATCAACACAGTGTGGGGGATGCTGCTTACGGCATAAAGCTGTGCGCCTTCGCAGTTCCAGTATTTCAGGTCGGACATTTGCGGCCAAGTGATGTTCAGCTTCTTGATGGCTTCTTTCCATGCGTCGGCACTCTGGTCCAGAGATACGCCTACAATCTCGAAGTTCTTGTTCTTGTATTTGGCGTAAGCTTCCACCAGGTTGGGCATTTCGCGACGGCAGGGACCGCACCAGCTTGCCCAGAAGTCAACGAGGACAACTTTGCCCTTGCCTACGTAGTCGGACAGTTTTACGGTTTTTCCTTCCGGCGTCTGCATCTCGAAGTCTGTAAACTTCTGGCCTACGGCAGTGGCTTTCATCTTCTCAACGTTGCTTTTTATCTTGACGATAGCTTCGTCGTTGTCGTAAGCTGCAGGGATTTGGGGCATCAGCGGGTCGAGGTCTGCCACATCCATGTAGTAGTAGTTCTGCTTCAGCAGGAGTACACCCACCGGGTTGGTGATGTTCTTGTTGATGCCGGCTTTGATGGCGGATATCATGCTGTTTTCCAGATTTTCCATCTCTTTGCCTTTGGCTTCGCGCTGTTCGTCGGTCAGGGTGGTGTCCGACATGGATTCGTAGATGCTCATCATTTGTTTGTTCAGACCGTTGATTTGGGCTCTGATTTCCTGGTAGGCATCATTGTTGGCAGTACCGGTGGCAGAGTTGTTTTCCTGCGACAAGTTGATTTTAATCTTGCCGTTTTCCAGGAAGAAGTCGATGGCTGCGCCGTCTTTTCCTTCGGCTTTGTAGGAGATGTAGCGGTTGACAGCAGTATCTTGTGTACCCTTGAAGGTAAATGTTCCATCTTTGATGACAGCAGAGTCCAATTTTACGAATTGGCGTCCTTCCACGGTTTCCAGATATACGGTGTCGCCGTCGGCTGCACCCTCTACAGTTCCGGTTACGGTGTAACCGTTGTTTCCACTGTTACAAGCTGTAAATACAGCGGCTACAGCGAGCAGATAAGTAAACTTTTTCATTGTTTGTTTTTTTAATGAATGATTATAGCTGCAAATATAGTAATAAAAAATCCCCTCCGATATGAACCGGAGAGGATTTTTATAGTTTTAATCCCATTTTTAGCGATAACGCTGTGCTTACTATTATTCGGCAGCAGCTTCTTCAGCAGCAGGGGCTTCTTCGGCAGGAGCCTCTTCGGCCGGTGCTTCGGCAGCGGCTTTTGCAGCAGCTTCAGCAGCTTTCTTTTCAGCCAGTGCTTTTGCTTTTTCTTCGTTTATCTTCTTTTCAGCTTCCAGACGTGCTTTTGCTTCAGCTTTCTTAGCTTCGTCTTCCTTAGCCTTCAGAGCAGCCAAACCGCTTTGTTTGTTGTTCTTCCAGGCTTCGAACTTTGCATCAGCTTCAGCTTCACCGAATGCGCCTTTCGCTACACCGCCCAGCAAGTGCTTCTTCATGTAAACACCTTCGCGAGAGAGGATGTTACGAACTGTGTCAGTAGGTTGTGCACCCTTCAACACCCAGTCAAGTGCGCGGTCGAACTTCAAATCTACTGTGGCAGGATTGGTGTTAGGATTGTAAGTACCAATCTTCTCAATAAATTTACCATCACGTGGTGCTCTTACGTCTGCAATAACGATAGAGTAGAAAGCGTAGCTCTTACGTCCATGTCTTTGCAATCTGATTTTTGTTGCCATTTAATTAAAATGTTTTTAGTTAATGATTTGAATTATGCTACTATCTCGTAATAGCGAGTGCAAAGGTAAGAAAAGATTTTGAGTTTTGAGTTATGAGTTATGAGTTATTTGTTGGCACGAGGGGTGTTTTTTTAAATGTTCACACAACGTCACCCATAACTCATCACTTGTCACCCATAACTCATCCTTCTCCCGAGTATTTCCTGGGGTAGCTCAGCAGAATGGCGAGTATGGCGCATGCTCCCATGCAGAAGGGGTAATACAGGTTTCCGATGATGCTGATGGGTGAAATGCCGGCAAGTCCGGAGGCTATCAGCATTTGCGCTCCGTAGGGGATGATGCCTTGCACGAGGCATGAGAAGGTGTCCAGTATGCTGGCTGTTTTCCGGCGGTCCAGGTGGAAGCGGAGGGCGATGTCCTTGGCTATGGGGCCGGTGGTGATGATGGCAATGGTGTTGTTGGCGGTGCAGAGATTGGCGATGCCGACCAGGGCGGCGATGCTGAATTCGGCTCCCCGCTTGCCGCTGACGTGGCGGGTCAGCCGGGAGATGATGAAGTCGATGCCGCCGTTGTAGCGGATGGTCTCGAGCATGCCTCCGGCCAGCAGGGTGATGATGATGAGCTCGCCCATGCCGGTGATGCCCGTTCCCATGGCTCCGAACCAGTCGAAGAAGGCGGTGCCGGTATAGATACCGATAATTCCAGTAGAGAGGATGCCCAGCAGCAGTACCAGCATGACGTTGACACCTGCTACGGCCGTGCCCAGCACGATGAGGTAGGGGATTACTTTTATCCACTCGATGGTCTGCACTTGGGGCGGGGCAGAGACGGACAGTCCTTGAAAGATGTAGATGCCCAGCACGACAAGCGCTGCGGGGACTACAATCATGAAGTTGACGCGGAACTTGTCCCTCATCACGCAGTCCTGCGTCTTGGTCGATGCAATGGTGGTGTCGGATATGAAGGAAAGATTGTCTCCGAAGAACGAGCCTCCCACCACGATGGCGACCATGTAGGGCAGGTCGATGCCCGTCTTTTCCGCCAGTCCCACGGCTACGGGAGTCAGTGCGACGATAGTTCCTACGCTTGTTCCTATTGAGAGGGAGATGAAGCAGGCGGCAATGAAGATGCCCGCCAGTAGCAGGTTGTCCGGCAGTATATGTAGGGTCAGATTTACGGTCGCATCAATGGCGCCCATCTGCTTGGCGCTTTGGGCGAATGCTCCTGCAAGGATGAATATCCATACCATCAGCATGATGTTCTTGTTGCTGGCGCCTACGGAAAACTGATAGATGCGCTGTTCCAGATTCAGGCCGCGCGTGATGGCGATGGCATAGCAGGACGAGGCGAGGAAGGCTACTGTGATGGGGACTTTATAGAAGTCGTTCACCAGGAGCGAGGTCACCAGGTAGAGGCAAAGGAACACCGCCAACGGGCTGAGTGCCCACCAGCCGCCTTTGGGTTTAGGGGTTGTATCGGTTGTTGCTGACATAATTTACGATTTACGATTGGGGATTTACGATTTGACGATTTACGATGTACGATTGATATAACTCTTGAAATCGTAGAATGGTTGTTGTACAATACAAACTTCAATCGTACATCGTAAATCGTCAAATCGTAAATATATAAGCCAATTTTGCTGCAAAGGTATAAAAAACAAAGGGCGGGACAAAATGGTTTTGTCCCGCCCTCCATATATCAGCCTTTAATTTTCACCTTTCACCTTTCAATTTTCACCTTACAAAGTTACTCCGGTTTTGAAGATGGCTATTTCCTTGTAGCCTTTCTTTTCGTTGTTCACGAATTCACCGCTTGCTACTTTGATGATATACTCGATGAAGCGTTCGCAGGTTTTCTTCATCGGTTCGTTCTCGACGATAACTCCGGCGTTGAAGTCTATCCAGCCCGGCTTGTTCTTTGCCAGAGTGGAGTTGGTGGAAATCTTCATGGTCGGCACATAGGTTCCGAAGGGCGTTCCGCGTCCTGTGGTGAACAGCACCATGTGGCATCCGCAAGAGGCAAGGGCAGTGGCGGCTACAAGGTCGTTTCCCGGAGCAGACAGCAGGTTCAGTCCCTTTACATTCAGGCGTTCGCCATATGGAAGTACCCCTTCCACGTAGCTTGTGCCGCATTTCTGTGTGCATCCCAAGGCTTTGTCCTCCAATGTCGAGATGCCTCCCGCCTTATTTCCCGGAGACGGGTTTTCACCTACCGGTTCACCGTGGGAGAGGAAATATTCCTTGAAGTCATTAATCAGCTTCACCGTGTCCTCAAACAGCTCTTTGGTGCGGCAGCGGTTCATCAGTATGGTTTCTGCGCCGAACATTTCCGGCACTTCCGTCAGTACGCTGGTACCGCCTTGTGCTACGAGGAAGTCGGAGAACATGCCCAGTAGCGGATTGGCGGTGATACCGGAGAAACCGTCCGAACCGCCACACTTCAGGCCTACGCGCAGTTCGCTTAAGGGAATATCCTCGCGCTGGTCCTGGATGGCTTTGGCATAAAGTTCGCGCAGCAGCTTCATTCCTTCTTCGTATTCATCGCCCACCTTCTGAGTCACCATAAACTTTACGCGGTCCTGGTCATAGTCTCCCAGGAACTCGCGGAACACATCCGGCTGATTATTCTCGCACCCCAAGCCTACCACGAGTACGGCTCCCGCATTGGGATGCAGCACCATGTCGCGGAGGATTTTCTTTGTATTCTCGTGGTCGTCGCCCAACTGGGAACAGCCGTAGTTATGGGGATAAGCCATGATGGCATCCACGCTCTTTCCGCCCGTTTCGCGGCGCAGGCCTTCGGCAAGCTGGTTGATGATTCCGTTCACGCAGCCCACTGTCGGAATAATCCATATCTCGTTGCGCACACCTACGTCGCCGTTCTTACGTTTGTACCCTCTAAAGGTCAGGTTTGGCGCGCCAGTATTGAGGTTTAGAGTTGTAGTATTGAGGTCTACGTTGACGGGGTTGTAAGTGTATTCCAGCAACCCGGACAAGTTGGTCTTGATATTGTTTTCATTCATCCAATCCCCCTGCTTCTGCGCTTTCCGGGCGTGGCCGATGGGATATCCGTATTTAATGACGTTTTCGCCTTCCGCAAAATCTTTCAGTGCGAATTTGTGTCCGGCAGGAATATTTTCGTTCAGGGTGATTTCCTTTCCGTCCACCGTGAGTTTTTCACCAGCCGGGAGTGCTGTGATGGCCACTGCAACATTGTCGGCAGGGTTGATTTTCAGGTGCTTTGCCTCCATCATGTTATTTACGATTTAGCTATTTACGATGTACGATTGAAGTTTGCTTTGTTTTACGGTTGCGATAGTTGCTTTTTCTTGCGGGCATGGCATTTTCAATCGTACATCGTAAATCGTCCAATCGTACATCCTTATTATTTATTGTAATAGAATTCTATATTTTCCTTCGTCAGCAAGTCAATCGGCATGAAGTTTTCCCTTGTGATTTCCTTCTTCAGAATCAGGTATTCGCACAAGGCCTTGATGCCGTCGAATCCTTGCAGGGTGGGCTGCTGTGCTATGAGGAAGAAGATGCTTCCTTGTTTCAGGCAGTCTACGTTGCGTTGCAGCAGGTCATAGCCCATCAGGTTGAAGTCTTTTATCTGTTTCTTCAGCAGGTATTCCCCGATGATGTATGCTTTGGAGTTGAAGGTGATTCCGTTCTTTACGGTAGGATGCTTTTGGAAGAACTCGTCCAGCATCAGTGTGTCCTCGCTGTCGCGCTTGGCATGCAGGTCCAGTTCCCAGATGCGGCAGGCGGGATGATGCTCCTGCATGTATTCGCGGAAACCTATTTCGCGGCGTTCCTGCTGGTTCGACCCCACGATGCCTTCATTTATCTTGCGGAAGATGACGATTTCCTGCGCGTCTTCTCCGGCAAGCAGCATCAGCATGCGGGCGGCAAAATATCCGCTCTGGTGCGAGTTCTGCCCGTAGAAGGAGAGGGCGGGCTCTTCCTTTATGTTGGAGTCTATATATATATAAGGTATATTATGTTGCGTCAGCTCATCCGTGAAGGGCTTGGTGTATTGCGGAACGGTGGGGGCAAACATCACTCCGTCCGGCTCCAGTGCCAGAATCTGTCCGGAGGCTTCCGCGAATGAATGATAGTCATACGGGTCATAGTAGGAGAGGTGCACGGCCACGTTGAAGTCAGAGTAAGTCTCTACGGCGTTGTGTATGCCCGTCTCCACGTCTGTCCAGTATTCACCTTTCTCGTGCAGTGGCAGCAGGCAGGCAAATGCGTACTTCTTGTTCGAAGCCAGTGCACTGGCATACATATTGGGCTGGTAATCCAGTTGTTTCAGGATTTCTTCCACCCGCTTCCGGCTGGACTCGGACACACCGCTACGCCCGTGAATCACACGGTCGACGGTTCCCACGGATACATCGGCCATCTTGGCGATATCCTTTATTCTGACTCTTTCCATCTGTATATTTACGATTTAATGATTTACGATGTACGATTGATGTTGCTTTGGCTACGATTCTACAATGTAATCTCAATCGTCTAATCGTAAATCGTCCCATCGTACATCTTCTTGTGCTCGCACACAATTATAATCTTAATATTTTCGATACAAATATATGATAATTTTTTGTATTTCAAAAATTGTTGTATCTTTGTGCCCGTACACGAAGACTGTGAAGAACGAATATTATTTTGATTTACTCTCCATAGTTTCAGGTGTTTAGGTTCTGTTTATACCTCGAAATGATAAATTGAAAGGAAACAAATTAATTTCATATTAAAATAAAACATAGAAAGATTATGGGAAAGAAAGTAGTTACATTAGGTGAAATCATGCTGAGGCTGTCTACTCCGGGAAACACCCGTTTTGTGCAGTCCGACTCTTTTGATGTGGTATATGGCGGCGGAGAGGCCAACGTGGCTGTCAGCTGTGCCAACTACGGACATGATGCTTATTTTGTAACCAAGTTGCCGAAACATGAAATAGGCCAGTCGGCTGTCAACGCATTGCGCAAGTATGGCGTAAAGACGGATTTCATTGCGCGTGGTGGTGACCGTGTAGGTATCTACTATCTTGAGACCGGTGCTTCCATGCGTCCCAGTAAGGTAATCTATGACCGTGCACACTCTGCCATTGCCGAGGCAGATGCGGCAGACTTTGATTTCGATGCCATCATGGAAGGTGCAGACTGGTTCCACTGGTCAGGTATCACTCCCGCCATCTCCGACAAGGCCGCCGAGTTGACCCGCCTGGCTTGCGAGGCTGCCAAATGTCACGGCGTTACGGTGTCGGTAGACCTCAATTTCCGTAAAAAACTCTGGACCAAAGAAAAAGCCCAGTCCATCATGAAGCCTTTGATGCAGTATGTGGATGTCTGCATCGGCAATGAAGAGGATGCTGAACTCTGTCTGGGCTTCAAGCCCGATGCAGACGTGGAAGGCGGCAAGACGGACGCTGAAGGCTACAAGGGAATCTTCAAGGCGATGGCGAAGGAATTCGGCTTCAAATACGTAATCTCTACGTTGCGCGAGTCTTTCTCCGCTACCCACAACGGCTGGAAAGCAATGATTTACAACGGCGAGGAATTCTACGAGTCAAAGCGTTACGACATCAATCCTATCATCGACCGTGTAGGTGGCGGCGACTCTTTCTCAGGTGGTATCATCCACGGCCTGCTGACAAAACCCAACCAGGGTGCCGCCCTCGAATTTGCAGTAGCCGCTTCCGCCTTGAAGCACACTATCAACGGTGACTTCAACCTTGTTTCTACCGAAGAGGTAGAAGCGCTGGCAGGAGGGGATGCAAGCGGACGAGTACAACGCTAAGCTCATTTACGATTTGACGATTTACGATGTACGATTGAAATTACTTCTACAGTGAACTCGGAGGAATTGAAAATACGATTGAAGGTGTTCTCTTTGAGAATAATCAAGATGGTAGATTGTATGCCTAATCGGATTTCGTCAATGGCTATAGCTAAACAAATAGTACGTTCAGGGACTTCACCTGCTGCCAATTATAGGGCAGCTTGTTTGGAAAAGTCTGATAAGGATTTTCTGAATAAACTGAAAATGGTAGAGGAAGAACTGGATGAAACTATACACTGGTTGGAAATTATTGCTGAAAGTGAGATGATTCCTGCTAATAAACTGCTTGGGTTGCAACAAGAGGCGCATGAATTGTATAAAATAATAGTGAGTTCTATTGTCACTACAAGAAATCGGTTAGCAAAGGAAGTTTGAATCGTCAAATCGTAAATAAAAAGAATAGATATAAAGTAAAGTAATATTAATCGTAAATCGTAAATCGTCAAATCGTAAATAAAAAGATGAGTAAATTTGATAAAATCTCAGTATTGAATAAGATTGGTTCTACCGGAATGGTGCCTGTCTTTTATCATAAGGATGCAGAAGTTGCAAAGAAAGTTGTAAAGGCTTGTTACGATGGAGGTGTTCGTGCGTTCGAATTCACGAACCGTGGTGACTTTGCCCACGAGGTGTTTGCGGAAGTTGTGAAGTTTGCGGCAAAAGAGTGCCCGGAGATGGCTATGGGTGTAGGTTCCATCGTTGACCCTGCTACTGCGGCGCTGTATTTGCAGTTGGGTGCATGTTTCGTTGTAGGCCCGTTGTTCAACCCGGAGATTGCTAAGATTTGTAACCGTCGCCTGGTAGCCTATACTCCGGGATGCGGAAGCGTTTCAGAAGTGGGCTTCGCGCAAGAAGCAGGGTGCGACCTCTGCAAGATATTCCCGGGCGACGTGCTTGGTGCCAAACTCGTGAAAGGTTTGCTGGCTCCGATGCCCTGGTCCAAGCTGATGGTGACCGGTGGAGTGGAGCCGACCCAGGAAAACCTGACCTCCTGGATTAAGGCGGGTGTGTTCTGCGTAGGTATGGGCTCCAAACTCTTCCCGAAGGATAAGGTCGCTGCTGAAGACTGGACTTATGTTACGGAAAAATGTAAAGAAGCGTTAGGTTATATTGCCGAAGCAAGAAAATAAAGAAGAAATTCATTTTGTTTAAAGGTGTTTAAAGGGGACAGCCATCGAAGCGTTTCGGCGCTTCGGTGGTTTGTTTTTTACTGGAAAGTATACTCCCGATGAACAACAAACTGTTTATAAGTGTAAACTATACTCTTAAACTCTAAAACAATGTTATAAAACGCGCGAAAAATGTGCTGGCGTTTTGTGCGTGCGGATAAAACACTTACCTTTGCAGTGCAGTTGGGAAACTGCATTTGGATTTGATAAATAATAAAAACAGTTTTCAATAAAGGATATTAGTTGTTAGGTAAAAGGATTGAAAATAGATTTTTTTCATAAGCTAAATGTTTTGAATAAATAGGTAAATTAGGTAAAGGTAAAAATTGGATTTTGAAGTTTTCAGAATAGGTAATTGAAGTTTTATTTTTCAGGTAAAGAGAAAGATTGATTTTTAGGTAACATTGACGCAGTTTAAAAGAAAAGCCTTTAAGGCTTTTCTTACAGGGGCGAGGGGTTCGTGAGAGCTTGCTCGTTTTTTTATTCCTATATTCTTCGCATTTTTTGTATATTTTGTCCGGACTCTACTTCTTTTTTGTATCTTTGTGTCGGATACCCATTAAAAACAAGCAGCAACTCTAAAGCTTAAATAGCTCTGAATTTGGAACATATATTGAATATATTCGATTGGCTTTTATACATATGGTTTGCAATAAACATACTGTATCTATTGGTTTACAGTCTGGCGTCACGCCGGCGTGACCTGCCTCTGCCCCCTCCAGCCAAGGAACACAAGCGTTTTGCCATACTGATTCCTGCCTACCGCGAAGATGCCGTGATACACGAGTGCGTCCATTCATGTCTGGAGCAGGATTATCCCGCCGACTGTTTTGATACGGTTGTCATTTCAGACCGTATGCAGCCCGAAACCAACGCTTCCCTCGCTGTGCTTCCTGTCCGCCTGGTTGAAGTGCATTTTGAGAAAAGCACCAAGTCCAAATCTCTGAATGCCGCCATGGCTGCCATCGGCAATGACTATGACATCGCTTTGGTGCTCGATGCGGACAATGTCATCCCTTACGATTATCTGAGTGATATTAACGACCTCTTCGCCAATCCGGAAGTCGAGATTGTGCAGACCCACCGGAGTGCCAAGAACCTGAACAATGACATGGCCCTGCTCGATGCCATCAGTGAGGAAATCAACAATACCATTTTCCGTCTGGGGCATGCCAAGCTGGGCTTGTCGGCTGCCCTTATCGGTTCCGGTATGGCGTTCCGTTATGACTTGTTTCGTGATACGATGGCTGACATCAAGGCTGTGGGCGGTTTCGACCGTGAATTGGAGCTGACCCTGCTCTATCGCGGCAAGCGTTTTTATTATCTGCCCGAAACCTTTGTGTTCGATGAGAAGATACAGAACACCGGCGATTTCTCCCGTCAGCGCCGCCGCTGGCTGTCGGCACAATGGCATTACTGCCAGACCTTCGCCAAGTTTCTGTGGAAGGCGCTTGCTGCGCGTAACTGGGACTTCTGCGACAAGCTTTTCCAGCAGCTTTCCATTCCCCGCCTGCTGTTGATGGGGTTCACGTTCCTCTTCTCCGTGTTGTTTACGGTTTATCGCTGGACATGGGGGCTGAAGTGGTGGCTGCTCTTGGTGTTGCTCGCTGTCGCACTGCTCGTTGCCGTTCCCAAAAGGTTCTGCACCAGCCGCCTGGCAATGGCCCTGCAAAAGATACCCTATACATTCCTGCTGATGGCAGGAAACATCTTCAAGCTGAGGGGGGCAAACAAGACCTTTATACATACCAGGCATGGGGTGGTGGAAAAATAGAAAGGGATACACAATAAACAAGTCTATAAGCAAACAAATGATATACGGAAAAATCACTTTAGAAGATTGGCGTACAGTCTGTGTAGAGGGAGAAGAGCCGGAATCTTCTTTTGAAAGTTATAATCTGAGACTTTTCTTTTTCGGAACTTTGTATAATCGGGACACCTTGCAGGCAACTCCGGATGATACCAATGCCAAGCTTGCTGCTGATGCGTTTCTATCCGATCCGGCATATGGCTTTTCACGCCTGGACGGTTCGTTCACCATAGTATATTATTCAGAAAATGAATGCGGAGTGGTGCGCGACCATCATGGCACGCATTATCCCGTCTATTGTCACATTGATGGTAATTTTGCCACTTCCTGGCAATTTTTAGAGGACCAGCTGGAAGAAAATTTCGAGCCTAATCTGGTTTCATTGAGTACATTCCTTCAGCGTGGCATTTTGAAGAAGAATAATTTCGCCCTATTCGATGTTCATTCTTTAGGTGCCGGCGAAAAGTTCTACATGTTGACAGAGCTTGGTTATCTGATGCCGGTTTGGGCTTCTGTAAAGTTAGAGACACAAGCGAAAGTACATTCCATGTTTGATTCGCTGAAGGAAAGAAATCCCAGCTTATATGAAAAGGTGGCAGATGACATTTATTGTCTGAAGCGCGACAGCGTTTTTGAGCATGAACCCAAGGTGGCGACTGAACGGAATCCGGATGTAGAAACCTACTCCCGCCGTTATGGAGAATTGCATGCGCAAGCCATCCGCCGGCGTATCGGCCATAGCCGCAGGGTAGGTATCCTGCTGAGTGGCGGCTATGATTCCGGTTCAAACCTTGCTGCGCTGCGCAGCATTTACGACGGCCAGATTGACTCCTATTCCGTGGGCTTTAAAGGAGATGCCTGGACGGAGCTGCCCATGGCCCGTCTGATGTCTGAAACCTTTGGTACCCGCCACCACGAGTACGAGATTGACGGTACGGAAACCAGTGCCTTGCCCGACATTGTCCGTTTTCTGGGTGAGCCTTTTATGGAAGGCGGGCTGATGGTAAACTATTGTGCCATGCGCATGATAGGCGATGACAAGCCCGACGTGATTCTGGGAGGTGACGGCAGTGACCAGTATTTCGGTACTTCCGGTCGCGAAGTGGCGTTGCATTATCTATCCGCCCGCATAGGATTGCGTCCCTTGCTACGTGGCATCAGCCGTCTGCTGGAGCATGAAACCTTTGATACCGGTGGAAAGCTTTCCCGCATCAATTTCCATTTGGATAAGATACTTCATATTCTGGAAGGGGAGCGTTTCGGCTTCTCCGATTCTGCCTTGTGTGCCCTTCTGCAAAATCCGAAAGAAGATTTTGAGCCGGTAAAATCACTACGGCCCGATATCCACAGTTTCGAACATCTTTACGCGCAGCATGCCATTCTTTCCGATTTGGAGACTGTAATCAACCGTATCATTCTTTTCAAGGCTTCCAGCATGGCACGCATGTTCGGTAACAATCTGACGTATCCTTTTATGGACCTGGAGCTTTTCCATTTCCTGCAGGAGCTGCCGGTAGGGTTGAAGTGCAGGGGCAACAGTGTACTGGACATTGCGCGGGGCCGTTCCGTTTCTAAATATCTGTTAAAGCACCATTATAAACCTTTACTTCCCGAGGCCATTACCTTGAAGAAGAAGCAGGGCGGTTTTGCACCTATGCCACTGTTCTTCCGTGATAGGGCCCGACGTGCTTTCTTTAAGGAATTTATTCTTGCTTCCGGCATTATGGACAACTATCTGCGTCGTGATGCAGTGGAGAAGTTTCTTACAGATTATGAACAAGTTGCAGAGAAGGAGGGTGGTTGGTTCTGGCATAGGCAGAACAAGGCTTTGCAATATTTCAATCTGTTGACGCTTGTTGTGTGGTGGGAAGAGTTTGTGGAAGGACATGAGGTGAAATTCTGAAAATATGATTGAAAGCATGAAAGTTTCCATTATTGTTCCGGTTTATAATGTTGCCAAGTACATAGAACGGTGTTTGTTGTCCGTGTTGAACCAGACTTGGCAGGATTTGGAAGTCATTCTTGTGAATGACTGCACTCCGGACGACTCTATGGAGATAGCCAGACGGGTGGTGGCTTCGCATCCGCGCGGAACGGTGGTGAGATGTCTGGAACATGAAGAGAACAGAGGGCTTTCTGCTGCAAGAAACACCGGTATTTCAGCGTCTGTTGGCGATTATCTGTACTTCTTGGATAGCGACGACTATATTTCAGCGAATGCAATAGAGCTTTTGGCGGATGCAGCGGTGCAGAAGCGACCGGATTTTGTGATAGGCAATTACGAGGTGACCGGCGCCAGACGTTGGGCTCCTCCTTTATCATTAGGCACCGGGTTTTATGAAGGGAATGCTCTTGTACTTTCCACTTATGTGCAGGGAAAATGGTATGTCATGGCATGGAACAAGCTGGTGAGTCGTCCCCTCGTTTTGCAGCATAAACTCTACTTCCAGGAGGGAATTGTACACGAGGATGATTTATGGTCATTTAAGTTGGCATGTATGGCTCAAAGTATGTATGTCGTCGGTGAGACCACTTACTATTATTCTATGCAGCCAGACTCCATCATGCGGGCGCCGTCTATGCGTAATTTGGAATGTCGTGTGCTGGTGCTTGGTTATATCTACGACTTTATCCGGTCTTCCCGGTGTTTGCAGGATAACCGGCTGATATATATATACTTTGAGAGTCTGAAGGCGAAATATTTTGACCGTATTCTGTATTTCACGAAAGACACATCCTTTCATTATCAGAGTTATTTGGTATTCAGGAACAAAAAGTATGCGTCTTTGTTGGAGATGACGGGCCTGCGTCCCGAATGGAAGCTGATGCTGCAGAACATCCATTATGTGCTTCCTACGTATGCCGGCTATCTGTATTTTAAGGCTTTTGTAAAGTCAGCCTACTATTTGTTGGTGTTGTCTATAAAAATGAAGGCAGTGTTTCATGCAAAATGAGCGAATATGAATAATCTTCCGGAAATATCCGTTATAGTACCCGTTTATAAGGTAGAAGAGTACTTGCCCCAGTGCATTGACAGTATTCTTGCACAGACCTTTACGGATTTTGAGCTGTTGCTGGTAGATGACGGGAGCCCTGACCGTTGTGGGGAGATTTGTGAAGAGTATGCCGGGAAGGATACGAGGATACGGGTGTTCCATCAGGCTAATGCAGGATTGAGCTGTGCCCGGAATACTGGTTTGATGAATGCTCGTGGAAGATATGTAACCTTTATTGATTCAGATGATTATGTAAAGCCTTGTTATCTTGAAAGGCTGTACGGTGCATTGCCTGCCGATAAAACGAAGGAGGGAGTAATAGTCGGTTCTCTTGATGCGTATCTGCCAAATGGGGACTTTCAAACGTTTCACGTTCCCGAACAAGATATAGCTTCGGAACAGATGTATCTTATATTGACAGACTTGATAGACAAGCGTGTTGCGTACGCAGGCAGCAAGCTATACGACCATCGGATTATCAAGCAATACCGGGTGGGCTTTGTTCCTTTTGTTTCCGGACTGGAAGATATGCTGTTTATGTTGGACTACCTGATGTATGCGGATTTTATGGTTATTCGTGATTACAATAATTACGTTTATAGAGTAGGGTATTCTGTAGATGTGTTGTCTGTGCGTATAAACAGCTTTCCGGCAGAATATGCAGCATTCTCCAATTTTTTGGAAAGGGTCTATGTGTATCAAAAGAAATTTAATTTGGAGGATAGCTCACTGGATAGAACATGGAATTCATTGACTGTCTTTTTCCATAAAGTGATTTTGGCCATCTATAAACCAGAGCATAAGTATACCCGGCAGGAACGGTTGTCTTTTTTACATCAAGTCCTTTTATCAGACAAAGAATGGATAAGACGATTTTTTCTTCCACAGTATAAAGCGGATGTGTTGGGCAAATTCTTGCTTTGCAGGGTGGGGGCATCGGCTTTTGATGGGTGGATGCGTTTCTTGTCAGGTATAAAATTCAAGAAAATGTTTGGAGCGAAATAACGGAGGGCATTATGAATATCTTGTTTATACATCCTGTCATGTTCCATCCCCAACGGGGAGGGATTGAAAGAGTAAGTGACCTTTTGTGCCGTGAATTCATAAGACGGGGACACCATGTTCTTTGTTTACATAGTGTGCGGGATGAAAGCCGCATGGATTATGCATATCCTGCATCCTCTTATTTTTTCCCATATCAGGTTCGGGAAGTAGAAAAGAACGGGTTGTTTTTCCGTAGTTTCCTGCAAGAGCACCGTATTGATATGGTCATAGACCAGGACCCGCAGACTTATTATACATTATATTCCTTCTCTAAAACCTTGCGGGACGTGTATATTATTTCCGTGATACATTATAATCCTCTTGGCATATATCATCATTTGGGAGAGTTCGTAATGTGGGTATCAGGAAAAAACACAATCATGGGAAAAATCAGAAAGGTGGCCCGTATCCTCAAAATTCCCATGCTTAAGTATGATTACAAGCGTACATTACAATCAGATTATGGAGGCATTTTTCGATATACAGATGCATTATGTTTACTTTCCTTGAAATTTCTTCCTGATTTGTGGCAGATATATTCAAAAGATTTGAGCCGGGTGATTGCCATCCCCAATCCGAATACATATCCTGCTCAAGAAAATACAGATTTTCTCAAGAAGAAGCAGATATTGTATGTAGGCCGGATAGAGTGGCGCCAGAAGCGTGTAGGACGGCTGATTGATATCTGGAAGCGTATATATAAAAAATTTCCCGATTGGGAGTTGGTCATTGTGGGAGACGGGCCGATAAGGCAGACATTGGAACAGAAAGCCTTAAAGATGGAACGGGTTGTTTTCACCGGTTGGCAAGACCCTGAACCATTTTACCGGGATGCAAGCATCCTATGTCTGACGAGTGACTTTGAAGGGTGGGGAATGGTATTGACCGAAGCCATGACATTCGGGGCGGTTCCGGTGGCGTTCAATTCGTATGCAGCTATCACAGATATTATTGATGATGGGAAGAACGGATTGTTGGTTCCTCCGTTCTCGCATAAGGAGTTTGCCCGGAAGTTGGGCTCATTGATGAAAGATGAAGAACTGCGCAGGGAGATGTCAAAAAATTGTGTGCAGTATGTGAGGCGCTTTGACATACAGAATGTGGCGGACGAGTGGGAAAATGCCTTTGACCGACTGAAATCAACAGCTCGTCAATGATGCCTTTTCAGTATCCGGTGAGCGAATGCACGTATGCCCGGAGTGAAAAGATAGAGCAACGAGCAGGTCAATATCCCATAAGTGGAAATCAGAATCATTCCATAGAGAATCCAATGTGTAAAAGAGCTTTCCGGTGTAAAGTCATTGCTTGGATAGAGATGGTAGCATACTATTCCCGGCAGCAGTATAATCAGCAGATGCTTGATGTAGCCCATCCAATAGTGAAGAACGGGTATTTTGAATCCTTGCGAATAAAGAAAGTAAGGTTTCCAAATGACTATGATGAGAAATAGGCTGGTTATGTTGCCCATCAAAATTCCCGGCAGTCCCCAAAAATGTCCGGCAATGATGGCAACAGTCAGGTTGATGATTACTTCCGCAATGGGAGCCCAAGTATCTTGAAATAAACCATACCCATAGGTAAATTGGTCTATGGCACCTCGGGTGTAGCTGATGAACGAGTTGATGATAATCAGATACAGAATATGTTGGGGCAATACGTATTCACTTCCCAGCCATAATGAAATAAAAGCGCCGGTCAGTCGAATCAGGGCAAATGAAATGGTTCCGGCTATCAAGAAACGGATACCCATCAACTCCCAGAATACTTGCTGGATACGTTTGGAATCACCTTCGGCTATCAGGTTACCTACTCCTGCATTGGTACTCCCTAATAGGTTGCTGATAAATATACTTATCTTATCAATAATGAGCGTATAGTTCCCATAGTAAGCCACAGTTTTGAGTGAGACGAAGGCATATACCAGGAAGGGAGTGGTTTGGAACTGTACGAAACTGCCCAGTTTATGGACAAAGAGCTGTTTGGTATACCGGGTTACTTCCGGATATTTCTTGAAAAGCAGCTTTCCTTGTTTCACTTCGCTTTTCAGCCAAGGGTATACCTGGTTGACTTTCCAGTTCAGGATAATGGAATAGACAATGCCCAGCAGAAGTTCCAGGCTAATCCATAGGTAATAGTTGCCCGTATAATAGACTAATCCCATTTGCAGACAAGTCTTTATCAGTACGGCACTTTGAAAATAGGCTGTCACTACATAGTTCTTCTGGTCTGCTCCCAAAAGGGTTTGCTTGTAATTGGCAAAATATCCTATTAGTGAAGTGGTCAGATACGAGAAAAATGCAAAATAGATGACGCCTAAATCAAAGACATTATTGGGGAATATCAAGGGCAGGAAGCATGCCAAGGCACATCCTGCACTTAGAATGATAAAACCGATACGGCGGTAGATGAAACCGAAAACGGAAATTATTTCATTGATTTTCTTTTCATCGTGTTCAAAGAGGGGTTTATACAGAACGTAGCCGATGGCTGTGCTGATACCCAATTCTGCAAGGTTCAGAAAACCCAAGAGATTGTTCAGTGTACCTATCAGCCCCATAAAATCTGCACCCAATGCATCCAGAAAGATTTTTCTGGAGAAAAAGGATAAGGCTAAACTCAGGAAATAGAAAATGAGATTAACCCGGGCATTGAGCAATGACTTTTTAAGGCGTGACTCTTGTGACATTTTTTGCTTCTTGTAGGCAAAGGTATGCAATTTTTTCTATCTTTGTAGCAATAAGCATATTTTAATTTGATTGAATGATGAAGCATTAGAATGAAAGAATACGAAGTTACCATTGCAATTCCAGTTTATAATGTAGCAGAATATATAGAATCTTCTCTTTTATCAGCTCTTAATCAGACATTTCAAAGTATTGAATACTTGATTATTGATGACAAAGGGCAAGATGGAAGTATGGATATAGTACGTCGTATAATGAATGAGCATTTGCGTGGTAATGATATGAAAATTGTAGATCAGCGATATAATAAAAAAACGGGCGCAGCAAGAAATGCAGGATTAGATAATGCCGTAGGAAGGTATCTTTTCTTTTTAGATGGTGACGATGTTTTATCTTTAGATTGTATTGAGATTTTGTATAATGCAATGCGTCAGCATCCGGTAGATTTTGTATCCGCATCTTTTGTAAGACGTGATTTGAGAGGAGTGCTTTATGCTGGATGTCAATATGATAAGGATATACTGATTGATGGTTCAAAACATGCGGTTTTTGATTTTTGTTATGGCAAAGGAAATAAAGTTGCAGTATCTCTTTGTAATAGGCTATATAATGTTGCTTTTTTAAGAAATAATCATATACGATGTGTTCCGGGACAAACACATGAGGATTCGTGGTTTACATATCAAGTTTTGATGCAAGCTTCTTCATGTCGATTGTTACCTGATTGTACATTATTTTATACTTATAATCCGAATTCATCGAGTGCTGGATTCTCTAATGGCTATTCTGAAAGTACGGCACAACAGTTCGTTGATATTCAGCGAATGAAATGTGGATATATAAGACCATATGTAAAAATGAGTTTTTATCGGGGGGCATTGATTGATATATTAAAAATGAGTTTATATCATGCTTATCAAGTAGAAATATCGTCTCAAATAAATGAAGATGATAAAAAAAAATTTGAATCTTCTTTATTGACTCCTCCTTTTACTTCACCTAAAATGACTAATAAAGTAGGCATTTCTTGCACTTATATACTTTATCGTTTATTTAATGCATTTCCTTTACAGTTAAAGCTTTTGGCTCTCAAAATAGGGGCAGGAATAAAAGTGAAACAATTTATCCGTCGTTGGATTCATTTTTAATAGGATTAATCTATGGTATCAATAATAACGGTTAATTATAATGGTTGGCGAGACACTTGTGATTTAGTGAGATCGTTTAAAGAGCATGAGACATATTCTTATGAATTTTTAGTGGTGGATAATGCTTCAAGTGGTGAAGATGTAGAGCGTATATCAGCATTATGTCCTGATGTGAAATTGATTTGTAATTCAACAAATCTAGGTTTTGCAGGGGGAAATAATAGAGGCCTTGCCTATGCTAAAGGGGAATATGTGTTTTTTCTTAACAATGATATGCTGGTTGAAGAACCGATACTGGAAAAGTTAGTTACACGTTTACGTAATGAAACTATAGGTGGTGTATCTCCTACTGTCCGTTATTTAACTAATAAGGAAAATATTCAATATTTTGGTTGTAGAAGATTGAAGCCATTGACATTGAAATTTCAAACTGAAGTATTTGACTGTAATTGTCCTGCTAAATGCATTGAGGCTTGTGAAACAGAAGTGCTTTATGGCGGTGCTATGATGGTGCGACGTGATGTGATTGAACAAGTGGGGAAAATGCCTGAAGTATTCTTCCTTTTTGCAGAGGAGTTCGATTGGAGTTATCAGATTACAGAGGCCGGATATAAGTTGTGGTATGAGGCAGAGGTAGTGGTTTATCATAAAGGTGGGGCTACAATAGGGTATGGTAGTCCTAATCGTGCTTATTATATGTCACGTGCCCGTTTATTGTTTACCCGACGGCGAAGCAAGTGGGCTATTCGGCTTTTATCTTGTACATACTTGGTATGTGTGTCTATGCCTAAAAATGTTATAGTTGCATTGCGTAAGAAAAATTGGATGGTTGCGATTGCGTTAATAAGAGGAACTTGGCATGGATTGATTGATAAGAAAAAATAGAAATAAAAAGGATATGGAATTATTGGTACGAATAAAACAGCATTTGAAACCTATAAAAATAGCGTTTGATAATTGGAGGTTCAATCGTGAAGCGGAAAAGCATGTAGGAGTACACTATGAATGCCCGTTTTGTGGATTTCATTCAGATGACTTGGCTCTGTTAGGAATTGATAGTCCTGCTGCGCGAAAATACAAGACTGTTGGTATGGGAGTGCGTCCTGGCATGTGTTGGAAATGCCGGGCTAAGGATAAGGAAAAATTATTGTATCTTTATCTTCGGGATATAGCTAAGATTTTTGATGGACATCCTTTACGAATATTGCATATCGCTCCAGAGGATATTATTGCTCAACGTATTTTGACAATGAAAAGTATAGATTATATATGCGGAGATTTTTTTGCTAAAGGGTATATGTACCCCCCTTATGTTCATAATATGAATGTTTTGAATTTGCCATTTGCAGATGGAGATTTTGACATGGTTATGTGTAACCATGTATTGGAGCATATTGAAGATGACCGTAAAGCAATGCGTGAATTGTTTAGGGTATTGAAAAAAGGTGGAGTGGGTCTCTTGCAAGTTCCTATGTCTAATATATTAGATAAGACTTTGGAAGATTCTTCCGTAAAAACATCTGAAGAAAGATTGAAAGTGTTTGGTCAAACAGATCATTTGCGATTATATGGTTTAGACTACAAAGATCGCTTGGAAGAATGTGGTTTTAGAGTTGAACTATTTAAATTTCCTATTGAGGTAATTGATAAGTATGGAATGGATAAAGAAGAAAATCTTTATGTATGCTATAAAGATTTCTCCAACGTGTAGTATGGCTTTCTACTGAGTTCTGGCATATAGTAAGGAACCAGATATTTGATGAATCCTTCAGCAACCTCTTTATTAGGAAATCCCAACTGATAAGTGTTGAATTCTTCATCATACCCCTTTATAGTGAGATAGCCGCTTTGATAAATTATTGTAAGCGGTGTTTCTATGAGGAAATCCACATGGTTGAAAGTCTCTGCAGTCACCCCTTCGCTCGTGAGGTCGCGCAGGCAGAAGTTGTTTTCCTTCAGCAGTTTCACAAGGTAGGTGGGGGTGTCGGTCTCGAACCAGTAGCTGCCGAACTCCAGGGAACGGAAGGTATTCAGCAGGCTGAAGGGGTTATACAGATTGGTTCCGTTCTGACGGAAGCGGTAGCCGTCGTACCGTTCTTTCAGTCGCAGGCAGACTTCGTCGTAGGTGATACCGTAGTTTTCGGCTATCTGGTGCAGCGGTTCTTCAAAATAGGTGTGTATCTCCTTGTCGGTCATTCCGCAGAGCGTCTGGAACTGTCGGTCCATGGAGAGGTCTATCAAGTTGTTCAGGTCGCTGAACACACTGACTTTTCCGAATTTCGTTACCCCCGTCAGGAAGCCGAAACGGATATACCGGTCCTGCGTTTTCATTACGGAGTAGAAGGCTTTGAGTGTGTTGCGATATTCATTTTGCAGTTCTTCGTCACCAATGGCTTGGAGCATGGGTTTGTCGTATTCGTCCACGAGGATGACCACGCGCTGGCCGGTCTGCTCGTAGGCGCGGCGGATGATTCCCTTGAAACGCAGTTCGGGGTTGACTTCGCTGGGGACAGTTCCGTAGATGTTTTCCCACTGGCAGAGGGTATCGTTCAATATGTCGATAAGGCTATTCTTCTCGTCGTATTTACTTGTGTTCAAATCTAAATGCAGTACCGGATATTTCGTCCATTCTTTTTCGAGCCGTTCCATTTCCAGTCCCTTGAACAGTTCCTGCTGCCCGTTGAAGTAGGCTTCCAGTGTGCTGATGAGCAGACTCTTTCCGAATCTCCGCGGGCGGCTCAGGAAGTAGTAACGACCAGTATGTACTAACTGATAAATCAGGGCGGTTTTGTCCACATAGATATATCCGTCATTGATAAGGCTCTCAAAACTCTGTATTCCAATAGGGTACTTCATACGGCTGAACTTTGTTTGATGCGCATTTTGCTTAATTAGAACAAATGTATGAATAAAAAATGAGGTGGCAAAGCTTTTGTCATGCTTTGTCACCTCCCTTTTCTTGGTTACCACTTCTCTTTTTTCACCTCAAAACACGGGCATTGTTTCGTCCATTCCATCGGTTCCACCTCTCCGTTGTTGTTCAGGTCGGGGCTGAGGTCGCGATGTCCCGCCACTTTTGCTTCCGGATAGTCCATCAGCAAAGTACGGACCAGTACGCGGAGCGAGTGGCGCTGCCATTCCGTGCGTGTGTCTTTGGGATTCCCATAGTGGTCCAATCCGCCTTCGTAGGCGATTCCGATAGAGTGGGCATTGTAGCCGCGGGCGTGGGCGCCGGCCCTCTCGACCGGGCGGGTAGTCAAGATTTGTCCGTCACGGCGGATGTAGAAATGATAGCCCGTGCCATCAAATCCACGTCGGCGGTGCGCGGCTTCCAGAGCTTGCCCGGTAAAGGGACGGTCCTCGCACGTGGCGCTGCAATGTATCACAATCAAATCAATTTTTCTCATTTTTCTTTACTGTTTGCCTTTGGGGGCTGTTCGCTAAAAGGGACCACCGCTGTTCATGGCGTGTGCGCTGAATGCACCCAAAAGTGCCGAAGCTACAGCAATGATTACTTTCAGAATCTTGTCCCAGGCTGATGATTTTGTACTCATAATGGTTAATGGTTAGGGGTTAGTGATTAGGGGTAGGGGTTAGGGAACACAAGCTTATCGCTAACCCCTATTTTTTTATCCCAGCGGATTCTCTCCTTGGTCTCCGTCGGAACCTCCGCCATCGGGATTATTGCCGCCGGAACCGCCGCTGGTGCTATCCTTGTCGGCAGTTACAAGCTCAAAGATGAGGTTGTTTGCTCCACCTTTAGTGGTGGCGTTGCTGTCGTTCACCAGCCGCAGGGTGTTGGCTACCTTGAAGCGGATGTTGACGCGCTCGATGTTTTTCACGGTGCAGTCTTTGGCCAGTTCGGTGGCACGGCATTTAAAGGTGGTGTGGAAGATGCCGAAGCCGTCCAGACGGACACTGTTGCCGTCCGTCAGCGTCTGGCGCATCTGTCGTACGATGGCTTTGCCTACGTGCTCCACGTCTTCGGCCGACATGGCTCCCAGTGCTTCAATGTCTTGCGCGATACGGGCAAGGTCGAAGATTTTGGCATCTTGGGGCTTGCGTTTCAGGGTGTAGACCATGGGGGAGCTGCTGTCTCCGATTTTCTTGTGGCGCTGTGTGCGCACTACTAATGCTGTTGGCATGATGTTTGATGTTTAATGGTTAATGTTTCATTCCGAAGGGGGAAAGGAGGTGTCTCCGCGGCGATGGCCTCTGCTCCGTTTCGTTGATACAAAGATAGGACATGGGGCAGGGAGGATGGGAGGTTGGGGGAGGTAGGAGGAGGTTGGGAGAGGATAAGGGAGGTTATTGTTTCTTTTGTTTTGGATTTGTGACAAATAGGAGGTATATTTGTATTCGCATAGATGTGCGTAAACTGAATAAAAAGACATGGAATATGTTGGAAAACAGTAATCAGGATATGTGCTGTTTTAGCTCGTTTTGATGAAGTGCGTGAAGTGGTGGTATATGCCAATCTTGAAAACGAGGCATTGCGTGAGCATATAGACAGAGTGGGGGTGAGGATTTATGTGAAAAGCGGGGAACCTTCTAAGAAGGCTCCCCGAAGACATTAATCATAAGCTGCACTTGTGCGGGCGTGTACCGTCGGCAATAAGGGTTCATGCCCGTGGCAAGCAGGCGTTGTTCCAGCCCGGGGGCGGTGCGTATCCATTCGTTCAGCCGGTTGACGGCAGTCTGCTGGGCGATGCCCGGAAGGTAGTACATGGCCAGTTCGCCTTTCCCGTAACTGCGGACGGGGAAGCGAGGCTCTGCAAAGGAATCATTTTCTTTCATCATATTCTTTAAAGTTCAGGTTATATGTTTTCTTTAATACGGATAACACGTGATTGTACGGTTTGCACATGCTTACACCTATTCTCTTCTTTCCGTCTTGTAAAGATACGGATTTTTACTCGAATAACCTGCCTTGTTCTTCATTATTTTTCAACCAATTCTCATTGTCGAACTGCGTGTTCACCGGTCCCAGTTGCTCTCCTTGGGGGGTGTGGATGACGTCTTCCTCGCAGGGCCAGTAGCGTCCGTTCAGGTGGTTGTAGACGAACTTGGCTTCGGTGTGGGCACTGCCCAAGTGTTTGAAACGGACCTTCTCGATGTAGATGGTGGCTATCTGCTTCGTGTCGTTGCGGTCTACCACGAGGCAGAAGTCGGACATGTTGGCGAAGTTGGCAGAGCCGTTGATGTCGTTCATCTCGACACGGCGCCGGGTGCCGTCCTTTTCGTTGCGGTTCACCTTGCGGGGGTGGGCCACGAGGATGACGAGGCACTGGTTGCGGGTGGCGAAGCGTCCCAGCTTGTTCAGCGTGTCGGTGATGTAGTCCATTTCCGTCTGTCCCGGTTCCAGACGTTGTTCCAGGCGGTTCATGGGGTCGATGACGAGGATGCGCACCCCTTTGCGGCGCACCACTTGGCGGGCTTTCTCCAGGATGTGGTCGATGCCGTAGCTCCCGTCGTCGGGCAGGATGTGCGACACGTTGCGGTCCAGCCAGCCCACTGCCTGCTCGTAGACGGCTTCCGTCATGCCCGGCCCGGGGGTGAAGCGGTGGCCGGTCAGCTTCTCCGCCAGCTTGTGCAGGTGGTAGGCGATGGGCATGTTTTCGGGGCTGAAGAAGGCGATTTTCCATTCGTGGCGCAGGCAGAGGCGCAGCACCAGTTCGTCGGTGAATTCGGACTTGCCGTCGCCGGGGCGTCCGGTCATCACCAGCAGGCGGCGGGGCTCGAAGGTGCAGTGTTCGTCGAAGTTCTCCCAGCCGGTGTCAGCACCCCGTTGCAGGCCGTTTTCGTAGAGGGAGCGCAGGTCGTCGCCGCAGTCTTCGGCGGTGAAGATTCCTTCCAGGGGCACTTCTTCGGCTTGCTCGATGCAGATGCGGAGGCTTTCGGCGCCGTATTTCACCAGATGCTCGTTGGCATCCTTGCAGCCCTCGCCGAAGTGCACGATGCGGCAGCGTTCCACTCCGAGGCGGCGCGTGAGTTCCTGCCGGAGCGACTGCCCTGCCGGGTCTTCGTCTACGGCGATGTAGAGGGCCTGCTTGTCTTCGAAGTGCGACTCCACGAAGCGGTCCAGCCACGTGAGGTTGCTCTGGGCGCCGGCGGGCACGGAGACGACGTCCTTGCGTCCGGCGGCGATGATGGCTGCCGCGTCGAACTCGCCTTCGGTGATGATGCACTCCGGGGTGCCCAGGATGCTGTCCACGTTGTAGGGGATGAGCTCGGCCCCCTTCACCATCATGAAGTGCTTCAGGGCGCTGCGGTACTTGGTGTTGACGAGCGTCCCGTTCTCGAAGTAGTTGAAGCAGATGCAGTTCTCCTCCTGGTTGCTTTCCGGCAGGCGCACCGTCTCTTCGGTGATGCGCAGGGTACGCAGCAGTTCCTGCGGCAGGCAGCGCACGGTGGTCCAGTAGCGTTCCAGGTTCTCGGAGAGTTGCATCCGGGCAGGGTCGAAGGTGGGACGGCGGAAGTGCTGGGGCGGTGCGGCGGGTTTCCGGCGCATGTCGCGGCGCTGCTGCTTGAGGCGTTCTTCGGCATCGTCGGGCACGTAGAGCTTGTAGCCGCAGTGGTGGCAGTAGCACAGGCCTTTGTCCAGGTCTACGGAGAGTGACTTGTTGCCTTTGTGTCCGCGGGTGTCGTTGCATTGCGGGCAGATGGTCTTGATTTTGCCGCTGATGCGGCCGCGGGTGTCAATGCCGCGTTGATGAAAATTTCTCATATAGGTTTGCTTTAGTAGTTTTCTGATAATTTTTTAGACGCAGATTTTAGTTTCAGGGCAGCCTGAGGGGTTGAAATGCCACACTTAGCGGGTTGGAATGCCACACTTCACGAGGGTAAATGCCACACTTGGGACGTGCTGAGGTGTGGCATTCGGAACGCTGACGTGTGGCATTCCGGATGCCGGAGTGTGGCGTTTCAGCCGGGTTTCTGTTTCGGCTTTTTCGATGTCGGCGGCTGTCGCTGCGAGCTCCACGAACGGGTCGTTTCGTTCCAGAAGGCGGTATTGTCCGGTCGGGGCGGCGCTCCGTCGGGGATGGGGCAGCCCAGGTAGGTGCGCCGTCCGTTCACCAGCTGCTCGTAGCGATGGGGGTCGGGAGGAGCGGTGGCGGACTGCTGCTTTTCGAGGCCCTGCAACAGCATGTGCAGTTCCTGCGAGGTGCGCTGGCCGGCTTGGGTGTAGAACGTGAAGTAGCTTCGCACTTCTTCCTGGCTGTTCATCTTCTCTTCTTTTCCGAGGAGTACGATGTGTTTCTTGAATTCTTCCAGTGCCGTATCAAAATGCTTGTTCAGCAGGACACTGTAGCCGCTTCTCATGCAGACCATTTCACGGAACAGTTGATTTTTCGACAAGCCATCCACTTGCTTCCTCCAGCTCTGGTAGGGAGTGATGCCGCCGTCGCCGCCGTTCTTTTGGACGACATCGTCGTCTTTTCTCTTCATCTGTTCTTCTCTATTCTGTTCTTCTCTTACGCGCGCGAGGCTGGTTTTGTTTGTATTACCACTGTTGTTCAGTGATTTATCGTCATTTTTCGCATCCTCCGTTTTTTCTGGAGTTTTCAAATCATTTTGCAAATGATTTCCTTTTTCCGTATAGTTGAAGTTGATGGCGGATTCGAATTCTTCTTCGTGGATAGTGAAAAGTTTGTATTCCCAGATGATTTTCTCCATGTATTTTTTGGAGAACCCTTTTCTTGAAATAATATTCAGTTGACTGAAACTGAGTTTCCTGTCGGGCTGTGCACAGAGCATCTCGATGATGCGCAGATACATACCATAGCCCCTGCATCCTTCATTATTGATGAGTGCGGCGAGTCTTTTGTCATTAGGCAAATCGTTGGGGTGTTTGAACCAAATCATTTTCTTCGTGTATTAGTTTTCTATTTCCTGATAGTTATCTTATATTCTGAAAGGATAGAAGGGCTTCATAGTGACGTGTAAGGGAGAGACTGTTCAGCGGTCATATCTTTTAAAATATGCGGCAAAGTTACGTATAACAGAACAAGCCTGCAAATGGACTTTTGTAGGGTTTAGCGGCATCTCACCGACCCCAGAAGCTGTCCTGCGTGTGTTACAGTCTCTTTTCGGGTGCTTAGGCATACAATGGAGAAATATGTGTTTTTTTACAGAAAGTAGTCGGTGGAGCCCTCTCTTTAGGCGGCCTTCTACTTGTTACATTCGTAAACATTTGACTCACAGTAGCTATTACTCTCCGGACTTTGTTTTGTGCATACGTGTCATCTGCCGTATGTGGGCCAGACTGCGCAGTTCGCTTTGGGAGAAAGACGATTTCCCTTTCAGCAAATAGTCAATGACCTCTGCAATGATTTCCAACTGATCCAATAATGGATTTCTACTGTGTGCAGTATCCTTTTCGATGTTTACTGCGTCCTTGTCTCCGCTACGGAGGGTAAAGGTTACTTTTTTTACTCATAATACTTTTTTAAGAAAAACGCGACAAAGATACGAATTTCGCCCGATAGATTTCGTATATTTGCAATATGGCAAATGTAGAAAAAACTTATCTGTTGAATTTGTGTTGTTTTTCCCAATTTGACAAAGCTTCAACTAAATCCTCGGAAACATGTTTTAAACTTTGTGTATGCATCACGTCATAGCAGTCTAAAACAAGGCGTTTGAATAAGTCTACCCGTACATCTCCATGGGTGAGATATTCATCTTTCGAGAGCTGGCCCCAAGAGCCATAACAGCGAAATGAATTTTGTTGCTTTCGGAAATTTCATCTTTCATAATCTATTTCCATTTAAAATCCAGACTTTACTATTCTATTTTTGCATCTTTCTTATTGAACGTATGGCAAATATACAAAAGTTTGAAACATGAATAAATGTAATTCCATTAAACTTTCAATTTACTATTTGGTGCAAAGTGGTATATAGTTACCTTATTTTTTTGTCACATATCTGGTAATGGCATTGTAAATTGTCTGTACACTATGTCCCCAACTGTGTGTATGCGCAAAGGCAATGCGGGCATTCTCCAGTTTTGGGTTGCCTGCTTCGTTTGCTGCTGCTTTCAGTGCTATTATCCATTCTTCTGTTGAAACAGCTAAATGAGTGTGTCCGGCAAAGATGCTACGCATGGTATGTGTGCTGGTAGCTACTATAGGTTTTCCCATGGCAAGGTATTCATCTATTTTCAGTGGGTAATTACCATCTGTTATAGAATTGAGTATCTGTGGATTGATGCAGATGTCAAAGTGCTGTATATATTTCGGCAGTTCTTCCACTTCCTTACGTCCTGTGAAGAATACATTCTTTAAATTGTGTAGCAGGTGCTTTTGGAAATGCTTGTCTTCAGGTCCGACGAAAACAAAACTGTAGCCGGGCAACTGCCTTGCGATATTGTATAGCAGTTCACTGTCCAGGCGGCTTTCGATGATAGCTCCCGTATAGCCGACTATTGGCGAGGGGATGTTTTGCATATCCGTCGGTTTGTCCCAATGCCGGGTAGCATCGTATAGTTCAAGATTGACACCGGTATTCAATACATATGTGTGCCGGTTCAGAGGTCGGAGCTGTTCTGCAAAGTAACTGGAATTTGCCAGTACGATATCTGACTGACGTACAAGCATTTCTTCGCAACGTGGTCCGTGCTTGCGCCAATAGGGAAAGCCGATAACATAGTCGCGCCGATAATAAATGCTGATTGCCGGGCAGATATATTCTTTGAGATGCAGGCTTCGGAAAAGGTCGGTATCAATCAAATGCGTATAGTCTTTGAAACCAAGAACATCGGCTTGTTGTACTATCCAGTTGCCAATCTTTTTGCAATTCCGGCGATTGAGACAGTTGAATAGCCATGTAGGAAGTTGTCCTACGGAGTGTATGATGAAGGGGCAGTCCAATACCCATAGATTTTCATTGATTTGCCGCAATGGAGCCGATTTGCTTTGGATGACTTCCAGCTGTCGATGGCCTGTAGGAGATAGAGGCCCTTTTCCTGCTGCAATGCGTAACCTTGTGGCAATATCCATGGGAGGATTGACATAGAGTACACGGTGCTTCTTTGCTATCTCGGATGCGGTGTTCTTGATGGTGCTTCCTATCTCGATGTCCCAGGATTGGAGGCTGGTGATGATGAAGTCTGCCATAGTTTTAGAGGTGTGGGTTTATGGTGTATGGATTTCATTGTAAATCTTCACATATTCTTCAGCTGTGCTTTTCCAAGAGAATTGTTTTACACGTTCTAGTCCGTAAGCAGATTGTTGCCGATAGAAATCATTGTTCTTTTCTAATTGCAGGATGGCGTCTGCAATTTCTGACGGCATTTGCGGATTGACAAGGATGGCGTCAGCTCCGGCCACTTCCGGCATTGCAGAGGTATTGCTGGTTATTACGGGAGTACCGCAAGCCATTGCTTCCAGCATTGGAATGCCGAAACTTTCCCTTAAAGAAGGATAAAGGAAAGCAAAAGCTGCACTATAGAGGGTTACCAAATCACGGTTGTCAATATATCCCGGATAGAATAAATGTACTTTTATATCTGTTATACCTTCTTGCTGGAGGAGTGCGTCAATATGTTCCTCTTTTAAGTCCGCAATGAGTAACGGGCGTTTTATTACAGATGCTTTCAGGTAAAGTGAATAGGCCTTCAGCGTGCGTGCCGCGTTTTTTTTGGGGTCTGTGTTCCCTAAAAAGAACAGAAAACCTTCCTGTGGGATATACTTTTGAATGATATTCTCGTCAATTGTTTCATTCTTACGGAAATGTGTATTATATCCATTATAGACAGCGGTTATCTGTCTATTAGGCAGGTGCAGTGCTTCGCGGATGCGTGTACATTCAAAATGTGAAACAGTGATGATTTTCTTGCATTTCTTTAAGATACGCGGAACAACCAATCGTCGGTAATGCCATCCCATTTCTTGATATAGCGAGGGATTTCGGTGTTGGCGTGGTTCCAAGTAAATAATATCATGCAATGTAAGTACCAGCGGTATGGGGCACCACAATGGAGCCGTATTTGAGGTACAATGCAATATATCTACTTTTAAGTGGCGTACAGCTCGTGGTAATGCAATCTGTTCCCATAGGGGATAGGTGGGGCAACGCAGTTCGATGATGTGGAGATTGTCTGATTCTTTGAGGCAGCAATCTTCACCGGGAGCAACAAGTACATAGTACTCATTGCCATCTTTCCGTTTCTGAAGTTCCCTTAAGACTTCAAGAACGACAAAATCCATTCCGTGTTTGTCGCGGCGGAAGATACGTTGGGCCTCGATTGCTATTTTCATTTATTCTTTTTTGTACTTTTGAAAATACGTCCGAAATGGCTGAAAATGGAAGCGAAAATCAGTATAGGCAATGCCCATACAGCGTGTTTGAAACGCTTGTTTATTTCACCTTCCGGTAAAGCCATTAAGAACGTAATTATGATGAGTAAAAGTAGTATGTACCATTTGAAGGATAAGGTCCAATCAAGTATTGTAATAATTATTGTAGCAGTTACTATGCATGCGATAAGCAGAAATCGTGAAGGTAGCAGCCATTGGAATAGTTTGTTACAGTAGTCCCATTTACCTTGCAGAAAAGCTAATGGTAAATGCTTTAGTGCTAAGAAGGTACTATTATATTGAGCTGATAACCAACGTTGGCGTTCACGACTATATCCTTCTGCATTTTCTTGCTTCTTACTATAGCAGATTATTTCCTGTATGTATTCAGTGTAAATATTTTCTTCAAGTAATCTTACCTCTACTGCCTTTGCTAGGTCAGAGCCTTTAAGAGCAGGAGCAATTCTATGGAACATTTCAAAGTCAAATGCCATACCTGAACCAAGCAATGCGGATGAGAATCCCAATTTTGTATGTCCTTTACGGAATATATTATTATTGATTTCTTCTCCTGCAGCAGATAGAATAGCTGTACTGGTCGTAAGGTTTTCTGTCATACGGTGTGCTTGTATGGAGTCACAACCTGAATAGTATGCATTGTTTAATAAGTGCAACGCATTAGGAACTACACGATTATCAGAATTGAAAATGACTATCATGTCATATTCATGAGGTGAGTATCGTTCCATAACTTGCTGTATAGCGTATACTTTAGTACAATATTCCTTATCTGGTACTACAATACTGACAGGCATTTGAAGGAGGGTTGTCAAGTCTTCTTCTGATAGCTGTGTTGCAGCTGCAGCGATATCATATTTATCCCGCGGATATGTTTGCGTGTCTAGAAAATAATTAATAGATTCTATTACTTCTTTACCGTTACGAAAGACATTAAACAACACTAAAAATTTATGCTGTTTTTTGGATTCTGGATAAGGATTTTTATACTTCATCAAAGATGCCAAAGAATAGATAAATAGATATGCTACCGGAATAAGAAACAAGAGGAATAGAATTGCATCTGTCATTTGCAATACATTGTTGTTCTCGTCCATCCACCAATCAGGATTGAATATTTGAAAAATCTCGTTCATATATTTAGTTTGTTTTTTTAGATAATCGTTGTTCTATTAAGGGCCCATTTAGTATAAAAGCAAAGAAAAAACCTATTAAACTGACACCTGGTTGAAATCCCATACCTCTTCCTACATATCCATTGAGAAATAAACCAAATAAACCACATAGCAGAGCAGCCAAAGTATTTCTTAATTGGGCATCCCGTATTCGAAACATAATGATGTAACAACACCTTAATATTATACATGCAAAAATTAGTATATATAAAACTAATCCATATGTACCACCTTGTGACCAAATATCTACATAGAAAGAATCAGGAGGAATTCTGTAATCAATGTATTGATCATTCTCCCATCTTGGGGTTGTGATATGGCCACCAATACCAGCTCCCATGGGGTGCTTTTTCAGATATTGGGCTATTATCTTTTGATTTTCTATACGAACATTAAAAGATGCATCCTCTGTAGGCTTAAAAGCTGTGCGCATACGACGTATCATTGAATAATTATCTCCAATGTTGGTAAAAGAAAAGAAGCAGAAGATTAGTCCACCTGCTATAATGGAACTTATAATGACTTTTATATTACGGCACAATAAACAGTATAACATAAGTCCTCCCAGAGGAATTATTATACTTCCTCGTGTGCCGGACATTAGCATGCCTAATCCGCCCATACATGCAATTAATAAATAGAAATAACGTAATACTTTGGAATAGGTATGTAAAAATAAAATGGAATAGATAATAGTAGTCATACCCATGATGGCTCCAAAGTTTCCTGCATCACTGAATAATGAAAAATATCTTACTCCGCTACGTAATAAATGCGTTCTCCAACTTCCTTCCATGAGCCAAGCTACTTCAGCAGGATCAAACCATCGGAATTTTTGCCACAATAATTTTAAAAAGACGATAATAGTAAATCCACCTAATATAATTAGTGCATATCGTAATTTCTTGGGACTGGTTAATAGTAATGATGACAAAATGTATAGAAGCGGGGTTGCCAAAAGCCAGCTACGTGAACTGGTAAATATTTTATTTAAATCAGTTCCCAAATTCGTTAATTGTAGAATGATGAAAATCATCCATATAAAGTAACCTATGGTTAGTGTATTGAAAATATCCTTTGCACGAATATCCGAATGTTCATTTGAAATCCTATTTAGAAGCATTGCCATTAGAGTATATATCAGGGCTATATCTAATATGATACTGATTCCATCAAAGCGCGTATAGCGATTAATTGCATCAAAAAAATAAGCAATAGTAGCATATACAACAAAGCTGACAATCGGGTATTTACAACTATAAACAAATAGAAGGATAATACTGGGAGATGCACAAATAATGGCTACAAATATCCATTTTTGAAACATTATTGAATATGCCAACCCACACAATCCTATTATTAGCAATAAGATTGTAAACGTCTTAGGGGAAGCTAGAGCTTCGCGACTTTGCGTGGACATTAATGACATATCTCTATTTTTATAGTTACTTTACAGCTGCACTTTTTGCAGTTAAACCTAATTGTGCTATCCGGCTAAAGAAGGAATGGACAGGAGTTTTAGGAGGTAATTCACCCGTGAACATTTCAACTACTTCACGATCTGCATTATTCAGATAGAGGAAGAGCGGTGTGCTATCCTTGGATACTTCTTTTAGAGGTTTCAATATGGCATCATCGTCACTACTCCATAAACGGCAGGCATTTGCTATTACTAGGTTAAGATCTGCTTGTTTCAGTACTGGCAAGGGAATACTAGAAGTTTTCATAGCAGGGTATTCTACTAAAATAATGTCAGGCTCTTTTTCTGCACTGTTAGGCTGCCAAAAATCAGATAGTTGACGAGCATTGACATATGAATAACCTTCATTGTCAAAATCTTCGCCATATCTTACAATGCGGACGCTCATTCCTTCTGTTTCCCAATATGCAGCAAAATATTTACTTAGGAATGATTTTCCTTCTCCCTTATTTACACTTATTATATTGATGACAGTAGAACGGTGTGGTTGTAGATAATTATTGAATTGTCTGCAACTGTATGCTGCTGCTAGTCTATTACAAGCTTTAAGGAAGCCACGGAATTTGAGATTGCTAGTTCCATTGAAAGCTGCAATTACATCCAGACCGCTAAGACGTTTGCTTCGTAGGGGATCTCGTAATGTTCGGTCTAATAATTCTATAAGTAAGAAATAAGTTATGATAAACGCCATACTTCCTATAAATGCTGCAATAACATAAAGTATTCGTCTGCGACCATTATCTGTAAGAGGATAAGATGGCTCAGCAACGATTTGCAGGTTGCTGGTGTTCATTTCTATATTTTTCAGCCTAAGGTTCGCGTCTGCTAAACCTTTGAGTTGTGTACGATAATTATCTTCAGCAATGCCAATGGAACGTTGTTTCCGATTTACTTGCGTACCAATTGGAGACATATGGCTGTATTGTTCAAAAATATCTTGCTGACGGCTCTTTAGAACTTTCAATTCTGCTTGAGCTTTAGTCTCGTTAACTAAAGCTTGCAGCCATTCACTTACCATACTATGAACAGAAACGCCTTCTTTAGATATACCATATTCATTCAAATTATCAGATATATGGTTTATCTTTTTTTCTGCTTTTTGGAGTTCTTGTTTACTCTTTTTTAATAGTATATTGTTATCTTGAATTTTATCAGAGACAAAAATCTCTTGTTCCATAATATTTTGGTTCAATCTACTGACATTCTCAAGCTCTTTAAGCAAATCACTGTTGTTTCGGATTATTTTAGCACGAATGTCCATTTCTTGTTCCAGCATTGAACGTAATTTAACAGCACTTTCGTAATTGCGTGTAGCTTCTTCTACCCGGTCATCCACGTTGTATCGCGTGCCTGCTAAGAATTTTGTTTCTTCGGGATAATTGATGACTTGCTCTTGAACACAATAGTCCATTAAACCATTCTCTTCTTCATTCAGAGCTGTTTTGGCTATACGAACTTGTTCCTGGAAATAGGCTATCACGTCTTGTGTCGATTTAAATCGTAATATCTCATATGCTTTTGTTAATTCGTCTATTAAAATAGATACAGTTTGCTGAGTTATGCCTGGATCTGAAGCTGTATAAGTAATGTTTAAGATATCACTGGTACCATCTCTTTTAACATCAATCTCGTCAAGAGCAGTAGCACTATAAAAGGGTACTGGACGGTTGAACATAGCATATACGAAATTATCACTATTCTCTTTTCGATAATTAGTTAAGTTTTCAGCGGTTTTCACCACGTCTTTTCTGTCAACTAAAGTTAGTACTTCTTTGGGCGTTTGCTGCAATAGTTGACGGTAGTTTTTTGCTTGGATATATCGGGTATCCTTCCATTCTTCGCCATATGTTAATGCATTTGCAAGAAGACGAACTGATACTTTTTCCAGAGTTCCTCTTGATTTGGCAATGCCTACTAAATTGTCAAAAGTGCTATTAATAGATATTAGATTTGCAGAACTTCCATCAAGAGAGGTGGAATTTGTAACACCGGCATATAAACTTCCCTCAACAGTATAGCTAAAAGGAAGAAATTGTGTGAAATAAATTACAATACCTGTGATAATAAGGGTACCCCACAGTAGCCAATATCGGATACGATAAATGAAATTTGCTATAAATTGTGCTATATCCATATTATTACAATTTATCCTTGATAATTTTTACATTAGTAAGCATCTCTAATAAAATAATAGAATTGTGTAGAGCTACCCGAGCTTGTTCATAGGCAGTTACAGCTCCCGAACGTCGAGAACGTTCCATGGAAAGGTCTGTAATATCCATTGTCCCGTTTATGAAATTATATTCACATATTTTCATTTGTGCATTATACAAAGCCGCTGTTTCTGCTTTAGCTTTTATTGTTGCAAGCTGTTCCGTCACAGCGTTATATGCTTCCAATACACGTAAACGGCGTTCTTCCATTACTTCCTCTTGTGAATACTGTAGTTGTTCTATTTGATAACGATAATTTTTTAGTTTAGTTGGCCGATTGAATATGTCACCTAAACTTACGCCGATACTAGCACCTACATTGAAATTGTGCTGGGCACTTGACATGGTAGTTTGATACATAGGAGTAAATTCATCACTAGCATTACCTATAATGTTATATCGTCCATAAGAATAGTTACCATTTAATCGAATATAATTTAGCCAATCCCGTTTTTGAAGACGATATTCATTTTTGACTTGTTCTACTTGTGACTGAGCTCTTTTTACAGTAGCGTTCTCTATTACTGCATCAAGAAAGACTGATAATGGTGGAAGTTCCAGCCTTTCAAGTTCTGTCAATGTCTTAGGAGCAGTAGATTCCAATGTATTAACTTCGAACTTCTCGTCTTCCATCTTCAACCTCTCCAACGCCTTTATCCGTTCCTCCCGTGTCAACTCCTGCTGCGCAGCCACAGACAAAGGTACCCCCAACAATCCTAAAAGGATTACACTGTAAATGATGGACTTGATATATCTTTTTATCATCTCTAAAGCCATATAATTCCTATTATCTTTTTTTATACATTCTCTTTTTGCACAAACGCTGTCAGCGTCTTGCACAGTATCTTCATGTCCAGCCAGAATGAAAATTCTTGGGCGTACTTAATGTCCAGTTGCTTTCGCTCTTCGGCCGACATCTTCCCGGCGCCGCCTCGTTTCTCCACTTGCCACAGTCCCGTCAGTCCGGCGGGAGCCATGAAACGCTCGATATACGCGTCGCTGGTCAGCAGCTCGGCCTCGTAGAGGGGGAGCGGGCGGTTGCCCACGATGCTCATGTCCCCTTTGAGGACGTTGAACAGCTGCGGCAGTTCGTCAATGCTGTACTTGCGGATGAAACGGCCTACGCGGGTGACGCGGGGATCGTTCTCTATCTTGACAAACGTATTCTGTTTTTCTTGGGCCTTCTTTTTAAGGAAATCTTCTTCAGAGATGACAAAATCGTCCGAAATCAGCAGGGTAGCCTCTTCTTCGGAAGTGCCGGTCAGGTCGTCGAAGCGGATATCGGGCTGCTCGTCCGTAAGCTCTTCCTCTATCTTATATTGGTTGAGGGCGTTCAGCTCTTTCAGGCGCTTGTCGGCATTGGTGTACATGGAGCGGAACTTCAGGAAGTTGAATATCTGGTAGTTGCTGCCCACACGCTGGGACTTGTAAATCACTCTTCCCTTGCTTTCCACGCGGATGGCTATGGCTGTCGCGATGAGTATGGGAGACAGCACAATCAGTACGGCAACGGCAAAAAGGATGTCGAATATGCGCTTCCACATAGGCAGGTGGAAGGTGTTGAATATCTTACGGTGTGACTGGCTGAATTCCTGCAACTTATGCTCCTTGCGCAGTTGGAGGAATTTTGTCATTTGCTGGAGGCTCTCTTCGCTGGCCATGGGGGAAAGGGTGTTGTTGACACCTGCCTGCAGATAGAGCTTGCGGTGTTCCTTCTGCAGTCCTTCGGTGATGAGGATGATGTAGACACGGGGGAAGCGCTTGTGCAGGAAAGTGATATTCTGGCTGTCCTTTTGAGGGGTGCTTTCTTCGTAAAGAATGGATGTGTTGTACCGTTCGCGGATACCGTCGATGACTTTCGCCGCTTTGTTGCAGGATGAAACAGCCATGAACATGCCTCCCGCAATTTTGCTCAAGTGGTCGATGGTGACGCGATTGCTACCTATGTAGATATAATATAACATATCCATTGATTTTGTTGTTTAGAGGAATTTCTTGATGCGGGCTTTCAGTTCCATAGGATTGAAAGGTTTCAGTATGAAATCCTCGGCTCCGGCTTCGAGCAGGTTGATGCGCTCGGTGGTACTTTCCTCACTGGAAAGCATCACAACCGGAATGTCCTTGAAAAGTGAATTGCCTTTCAGATATGCCAGGAATTCACTGCCGGTCATCTTGGGCATGCGTATGTCCGAAATGATGAGAGCGGGCTCGTTCCCTTCATTCAGCCATTCTATGGCCCTGACGGGATCTTCGAAATAAACCAGCTCATTCTCTTTCCCTAAATAGACCGAGAGTACCTTGCCTATGGCAGGTTTGTCATCTACAAATAATATTTGTTTCATTGTTTATGATAGTTGTTTGCTATATTTATCTATATACATTTTCTTCTACCGGGTGTTCGTACCATTCCGTATACTGGGTTCTGTCTTGGGCCCAATAGATGAATTCCGGATATGCGCTTGCCTCGGGGATATCAGTACGTGACACATTGATTGTTTCTTTGGGATAGCGGAAGCCATACGGCACGCAGATTGCCCACGTGTTGTTGCCTGCCAAGTCAAGATTCTCTTGCTGTATGGTTCCGGCGGCAGTGGCGCCATATCCCCAAAATTCGTAAAGATGGACTTCCATGCGTTGTTCCATGCTTTTATATTGATAACAGATGAAGAAGTCCAGATTGTCTTTTGAGAATAGGGGCTCTGTCCGAGTTTGGTCTGTCAGTTCAATAATGACTTCATAAGTATACTCTTTGGCGGTTACTCCAATGCCGGTGTTTACCATCTCACCCGGTTCGACTCCAAATACATTGTGTACTTCGCCTGCAATGGGGATTACGACACTCGGATCGGAATCTTCCATATAAGTAACGTTATTGTACCTGAATTTGTTGTACGAGCTGTTGAATGACTCCTGGAAACGCGAATCGTCGCCTCCGGTCTTGACTTCCCGGATATCGGATTTATTGATTCCGGTAATCCGGAGCCCTACGCCCAACGGCTTGCTTGCTCCTGCTGCAGCAAGGGTCACGTCGAGCTGTATGCGCTTGATGTGGTTCGTCTTTTTCTCGCGGTGATAGTAGGTCTCCACGTCCAAGACCACGTCGTTGAAGTCATAGTCGCCTACCAACGGGAAGTTGTCTTCGAATACGTACGTATAGGAGACCGGGTCTGTAGGGGTTTCTGAGCCGGACTCGTCCGGAGTATTGCCTTCGCCCGTACAGTCTCCGGCAGGAATGGTGATGGGGGATTCTCCCCATTTGGATATGGTTCCTTCAGTGTTCTTGATGGCATCAAGGAATTTAGCTTCCCACCAGATGTCCTCGGTGATATCATCGTCAATCTCTTTCACTTCATAATGAATGTTTCCCTGGCTGGAAAAATTCCCTATATCTTCAATTTTATTGATTTTTACCAGTGCATATTCATTGTTTGGGCCCATAAATTGTGCTTGTGACAATTCGGCTTCATCCAGTACGGTTATCATGGAGTTGTCACCCATTGTGACATGGGTGTTGTAATTATTGCTTTTATCTCCAAAATCTTCTATTTCTGCAGAGGAGTTGTCTCCCATGTTCAGTGTGCCGACAAATTCTTCCGCATATAGATAGCATCCGTTGTCTATAGTGATGTTGCTGTCGGTTTCTCCGATATAGGCTTTGCCCTGGTTGATGAATTTGCATCCGCTGTCGAAATTCATTTCATCGACACGAACGGTTCCGCAATTATAGAATGCTCCTCCCCGGCTGACATGGAAATCGTCTATTTCCATGATACCGGCATTGTAGTTGTAGCTGCCTCCGGATGCATTGGTCAATTCGATGTCGTTCCCTTTGATGGTTCCACCCGCGTAGACGATAAACCGGCTGGATTGCACTAAAGTGAAGGTGTGCTCGTCCGGTATCACGATTTCCCCTCCGTCAATCACATAGAATTCGAAGCCTCGTTCAACGGTCATGTTGTTTCCATTGGGTTCCCAGCTGCCTTCAATGATGATGATGGCCGGATTGTCACTTCCCATGCCGTCCTTGCTGATTTTATTCCTATATATATTGTCTTTGGAGATTTTGTAGGCTTTTCCGTTTTGAAAATCGGTATTCGGCCTTATTTCTTCGGCACTTGATAGCATTGCAGTGATTTCCGCCTCAGACTTTTCCGGTGAATAGGTCTCGATGCTGACACTGCGCGTCCATGCGGCACGTGTAGTTGCAGGGGAACTGCCGAAAGCGGCGTGGAGCTGACCGTTTTGGATGGATACGTATTTTACTATGTTGCGGCTGTGTGCATCGGTGCGGCACACAAAAGCGCTCGTCAGCACAGAAGGGCAGTCCATGACGGTAGTAAATACTGTTGTATTATTGGCGGTGCCTTCTGCCAGCAGTTTGGCAGATGACCGGCTGATTAAGGGGTTCTTGTCGTAAATACGTATGGTATAGTCGATGCCGGTATCTTCGGATACAGAAACATTGACCCGGACCTGCTGAGTCATTTTCCAATCCATAGCCGGATCTATGTTCTTGACCGGAAACCTATCCTGATAGGCTGCTTTCACTTTTTCGGGGTTAAAAACATCGTCTTTACAACCCTGCAGCAGTATGCCTACTGTAAGAATAACAAGCGGCAGAAAGCGTTTGTATAGGGTATTTTCTCCCATATTTTACATTTGTTTTGCTTGATTGTAAGCAAAAGTACGTTTATTTAAACTAATAAGCTTTATTAATGGGGGATAAAAGCGTGTTGGTTAACGCTTTTTAACAATTTTGCATGGATAGATAATGCAAGTTTGTCTTGAAAATTATCAATATTACTAAATGCCCTCTGTATTGCCGCTTTACTAAATCTTGGTGATTTCTCCTGCCAGGTCGGAATTCATGCGGTGGCGGATTTCGGCTTGGTTCAGTCCATGCCCCAGGAGGAACATGAGTTTGGTGACGGCACATTCGGGGGTACTGTCATAGCCGCTGATGACACCTGCCTGGAGAAGTTGCAGACCGGTTTCGTAACGTCCCATCTCGACGGCGCCACTTTGGCATTGGGTGATGTTGACGATGACAATGCCACGTTCGCTGGCTTCTTTCAGCTGGCGGATGAACCATTCTTTCTGGGGGGCATTGCCGGAACCGAAGGTCTTGAGGACAACAGCTTTCAGGCCGGGAACATGGAGCACGGAGTTGATGATGCTTTCCTGGATGCCGGGAAAGAGGGTGAGCACTACGACATTGGTGTCGAAAAGGTAGTGCGGCTTCATGGGGCGTGACGGGTCGGGACGGTGGATGAGGTGCTCGTTATAACGGATATGGATGCCTGCCTTTGCCAGTGCGGGATAGTTGAAGGAGCGGAAAGCATTGAAATTCTCGGCATTGATTTTGGTGGTACGGTTGCCCCGCATCAGCTCGTTCTCGAAGAAGATGCACACTTCAGGGACGATAGGAGTACCGTCCGGATGCTTGGCGGCGGCTATTTCAATGGCGGTGATGAGGTTCTCTTTCCCGTCGGTGCGCAGGGTGCCGATGGGAAGCTGGGAACCGGTGAGGATGACCGGCTTGGAAAGGTTCTCGAGCATGAAACTGAGGGCGGAGGCTGTATAGGCCATCGTATCGGTACCGTGCAGGATGACGAAGCCGTCGAAATTGTCGTAGTTGTAGTTGATGATTTTTACAATCTTTGCCCAGAGGGAAGGCTCCATGTCGGAAGAGTCGATCGGTGGGTCGAACTGATAGGAAGAGATGCGGTAGTTGAAGCGCTTCAGTTCGGGAACATGCTGTAGCAGTTGGTCGAAGTTGAAGTTCTCAAGCGCACCGGTCTCGGGATTTTCTATCATTCCGATAGTTCCGCCAGTGTAAATCAATAGTACGGAAGGGCAATCGACTTTCATGATATTCGTATTAGAGCTTTTTTCGGGTACAAAGATAGTGAAATATGAGATGGGGAGAAAATAAAAGAGACAAGTCTTTGCAGATTTTGTCTCTTTTATTTTTTCATTGCGAAAAATATATTGTATGAAATTTGAATAAGCTCACTGTTTCAAATCTTCCTTCAACTGCCTGATAGCCTTTTCCGCATCTCCTTCCTTCTCGTTGAGCAGCGTGACGAAGCGGCTGCCGATGATGGCACCGGATGAGTGGGCGCAAGCGGCATCGAATGTCTGCTTGTTGCTGATGCCGAAGCCTACCATGCGTGGATTGCGCAGGTTCATATCCTCTATCTTCTTGAAGTAGGCTTGCTTCCGGGTGTCGAAGTCTTTCTGGGCACCGGTGGTAGCGGCACTGGACACCAGATAGATGAAGCCGTCGGTGTGGGCGTCTATTTCGCGGACGCGGGCTTCGCTGGTTTCGGGGGTAATGAGCATGATGACACGGATGTCATACTTCGAGGCGATGGCTTTGTAACTCTCTTCGTAATCGCGGAAAGGGAGGTCGGGAATGATGACGCCATCGATGCCGCATTCCACGCACTTCTGGCAGAAGGCTTCGAAGCCGAACTGCATGATGGGATTGAGGTATCCCATAAGGACAAGCGGGATGCGGACATCGCGACGGATGTCGCGCAATTGTTCGAAAAGCAGACGGAGGGACATGCCGTTATGCAGGGCGCGGGTGGCGGCATTCTGGATGACAATGCCGTCGGCCATGGGGTCACTGAACGGAATTCCGATTTCAATCATGCTGACTCCGTTTCTTTCGAGGGCACGGATAACGTCGGCTGTACCGTCGAGGTTGGGACAGCCTGCACAAAAGTAAATGGACAGCAGATTCTTGGGGCTGTCCTGGAAAAGTTGGTTAATGCGGTTCAACATACTATTTCTATTTACAATTTTACAATTTACTATTTACTATTTGGCTGCGCAATAACGCTGCATGGTACTATTTACTATTTGACAATAGTAAATCGTCAAATCGTACCTCCCTTGAGTTCTTTCAGGAAGTTTGCGATGCGTTCCACATCCTTTATTCCCGGTGCCGTTTCGAAGCGGCTGTTGATGTCGATACCTGCGAAATAGGGATGGCGGAACTCCCGGAGGGCTTTTACGCTGTAGGGGTTGATGCCACCGCTGAGCAGGAACGGGGTGGGTCCGTTGTAGCGGTGCAGGAGGTTCCAGTCGAACTGGTTGCCGGAACCGCCGTACTGCGGGGTCTTGGTGTCGAAGAGGTAATAGTCGCACAGACCATTGTAGGCAGAAACGGAAAGCAGGTCCTTGGGCAGCAAGATGGAGAAAGCCTTGATGAGGTGCAGGCCTGCATTGCGCAGGGAACGGCAGTACTCGGGAGCCTCATTGCCATGCAGCTGGATGTAGTCCAGGCTGAAACGGTCGGTATACATCAGGATGTTTTCCTTACTTTCGTTGACAAAGACACCGACACGCTTGGCGCAGGCTGGCAGATACCCGGGCATCTGGCACAGACAACGGGGAGATTTGGGGTAGAAGATGAAACCAATCATATCTACACCTTGCAGTTCTACATTGCGGATGTTTTCTGCTTCGGTCATTCCGCATACTTTGATGAGAGGAGACATTTTATTTACGATTTACAATTTACGATTTACAATTTGGCTGCGCGATGTAACGCTGTATGAGAGACTTTTGTATTTACAATTATCAACTTTCAACTTTCAATTATCAACTTTCAACTTTTAATTATTAATTAAGAGACTGTCTTGGATGAACTTTTTCAGGGTTTCGCCCGGGGTGGCTGTTTTCATGAAGGTTTCGCCGATGAGGAAACCGCGGAAGCCGGCGGCACGCAGGCGGCAGATGGTTTCGGGGTCGGAGATGCCGCTTTCGGAGACAAGGAGCGGGGATGCCGGTCCGTGGGTGGCTTCGCGCAGTTGCCGGGCTATCCGGAAGGAGTTCTCCACATCGGTGACGAAGGAGCCGAGGTTGCGGTTGTTGACACCCACCATGTCGACCTCCTTATTTATATAGGAGAGTTCCGAAGGGCTGTGGATTTCGAGCAATACCTCCAGCCCGAGTTCGTGGGCTTGGGCGGTGAGGGTGCTGCACTGCTCCGGACTGAGGCAGGCGGCAATGAGCAATACGGCGTCGGCACCTACGATGCAGGCTTGCAGAAGCTGGTACTCGTCGATGATGAAGTCCTTGCGCAGAATGGGGATGCGGACGAGCGGACGGGCTGTGCGGATGTCGCGCAGCGTACCGCCGAAGAACTTCTCATCCGTCAGGATGGAGAGGGCGGCGGCGCCGGCGGCTTCGTAGGAGGCGGGTATTTCCTCTGCTTGGGCAGCCTCGTTTATCCAGCCTTTAGAGGGTGAACGGCGTTTGAACTCGGAGATGATTCCTGTAGAAGAAGCGGCAAGGGCCTGCTTCATGCTGCGGCGGTGGGCCGCATTCTCCCGGATGATGACTCCGGCCTGCTCCTGCAACTGTTCCGGAGAGACGGTCTGCTTTTGCAGTTCAATCTCTGTTTGCTTATGGGCGATGATTTCGGACAGTATATCTTTCATTGCTTCATTTATTAATCTCGATAAATTTTTTCAGTGTCGCCAGCGCCCGTCCGCTATCCAGTGATTCGCGTGCGATGGCGATGCACTCTTCAATCTCTTTCTGCGGCTCCATCACCTGGATGGCAAAGGCGGCGTTGACAATGACGCATTGCGTTTGTGCAGGTGTGGCATGCCCCGTAAGGATATTGTCGAAGATGCGGGCGGCATCTTCCTTGCATACGCCGCCGAAGAGTTCTTCGGGACGGGCATCCTTGAAGCCGAGAGCCTGCGGACGGTAGATGCGCTCGTAGTTGCGGGTCATCACCTTGAACTCGTCCGTCAGGGAGATTTCGTCGTAGCTGTCGAGGCTGTTGACCACGGCAAAGTCAATGCCGAGCTTATAGAATACGTTGGTGTATAGGCGCATCTGCGAGAGGTCTGCCACACCGAGCAGCTGGTATGCCGGACAGCATGGATTCACCAACGGGCCGAGCAGATTGAACAAGGTGCGCACTCCCAACGTCTTGCGTACGGGACCGACAAACTTCATCGCCGGATTGAAAAGCTGGGCATGAAGGTAAGCGATGTTGCACTCCTCCATGCTGCGTTTCAGCGTGTCGGGGTTGTTGGTGAAGCGTACGCCGTGCTGCTCGATGACATTGCTGGCTCCGCTCACGGAAGTGGCTCCGTAGTTGCCGTGCTTGGCAACCTTGTAGCCGGCTCCCGCCACCACGAAGCAAGCGCAGGTGGAGATGTTGAAGGTGTTCTTTCCGTCGCCGCCCGTACCTACAATGTCGATGGGGCGATAGGGGGCGAAGTCGATGGGAAGGCGTGTCTCCATCAGTGCTTCGCGGAAACCGATAAGCTCGTCCACAGTGATGCTCCGCATCTGGAAGGCAGTGAGCAAGGCTGCTATCTGCGCCTCAGGATACATTTCCTTGGTGATGTTGAGGAGGATTTGTTTGGTCTCCTCCGACGTAAGCTCTTCGTGATTGAAGAGACGGGTGAGTATTGCTTTCATCTTTTTATTTACGATTTGACGATTTACGATTTGACGATTGAATTTACTCTTTTTCTGAAGTGCCTCATTTGAAAAGCCAGTTTTTTACGATTGTTTTTCCGTCGGGTGTCAGTACCGATTCAGGATGGAACTGGATGCCGTGTATGTCATATTCCCGATGTTTCAGCGCCATGATTTGTCCTTCGGGGCTGATGGCGGTAACGGCCAGCGCTTCGGGAAAGTCCTTCGTATCCACTACCCAGGAGTGGTATCGTCCGACGGGAATCCTATTGGGTAAACCGCAGAAGATATAGTCTTCTTCGAGAGAAATACCTTCATAATCCTTTCCCCCCAATCCTTCATCACTAATCCCTAATCCTTCCTCCCTCGTCCCTAATCCCTCACTCCTAATCCTTATCTCCGTCTGTACCCCATGGAATACCTCTTCCAGATTGACCAGCTTTCCGCCAAACACTTGTCCTATGGCTTGTTCGCCCAGGCAGACGCCAAGTATGGGTTTCCGTCCGGCATAGGTGCGGATGACATCCAGCAGCAGTCCGGCTTCCTCGGGGACACCGGGGCCGGGTGAGAGGATGATTTTATCGTATGGCTCCAGTTCTTCGAGCCGGAATTTATCGTTGCGCAGCACATCCGTTTCTGCGCCAAGCTCTTTCACCAGATGGGCAAGGTTGTAGGTGAAGGAGTCGTAATTGTCTATGATAACTGTTTTCATCTTTTGTATTTACAATCTATTTTATTTACTATTTGACGATTTACGATGTACGATTTGGCTGCGCAATGTACGCCGCATGGCAAATCGTACATCGTAAATCGTCAAATCGTACATAAACTCACATTTTTTCTGCCATCTCAATCGCTTTTTTCAGTGCGCCGAGCTTGTTGTTCACCTCTTGCAGTTCGTACTCGTCGTTGCTCTTGGCTACGATGCCGCCGCCTGCCTGGAACCAGAGGACACCGTTGCGGCTGACAAAAGTACGAATCGTAATCGCCTGGTTCAGCGAGCCGTTCAGTCCGATGAAACCGATGCAGCCGCCGTAGGCTCCACGGTTGTGCGGTTCCAGCTGGCTGATGAGCTGCATGGCGCGTACTTTCGGGGCGCCGCTCAGGGTACCGGCAGGGAAGGTGTCGATGAAGGCCTTGACGGGGTCGGCCTCTTCGCGGAGCGTTCCGCTGACACGGCTGACGAGGTGGATGACATGGCTGTAATACTGCATCTCCTTATAGAAGTCCACCTTTACATCGTGGCAGTTGCGGGAGAGGTCGTTGCGGGCAAGGTCCACAAGCATCACGTGTTCGGCGTTCTCTTTGGGGTCGTCGTGCAGGTACCGGGCATTGAGGGCGTCCTGCTCTGCATCGCCGGTGCGCTTCGTGGTTCCGGCAATGGGGTCGATATAGGCATGGCGGCCTTCGATGCGGCAATGGGTTTCGGGAGACGAGCCGAAAATGCGGAAGCCCCCGAAGTCGAAATAGAACAGATAGGGAGAAGGGTTGATGCTGCGCAGGGCACGGTAGAGCTTGAAGTCATCGCCCGTGAAACGCTGCTCGAACCGGCGGGAGAGGACTATCTGGAAAACGTCGCCGCGCAGACAGTGGGCGATGCCGCGGCGGATATTCGCCTTGTGCTCCTCGTCCGTAAGCGGAGAGGTGGTGGGGCCGACGGCGCGGAAATCATAGGCGGTGTAGTTGCGGTTATGGATGGCCTTCTGCACCTGGTCCAGTTCGCTGGTCTCGCCGGGCGCCAGCATCTCGAGGAGCAGCATCTCATTCTTGAAGTCGTTGAAGACGATGAGGTACTTATATAATATGTACAGCATGTCCGGCGCATCGTTGGTAGCTTCGCGGCTGTCCTTCACGGGGATATTCTCGAAGTAGCGGACAGCATTGAAGGAGGTGTATCCGTAGAGTCCGCAGTAATTGCTGTATTCGCCCTCCACGCGGAAGCGGGCGCGGAAATCGTTCAAGGCATTCTCCACCCGGTATGTATCGGTTATGGGATGCTCTTCGCGGCTGTCGTCCGGCAGGCGGAAGATAACCGTGCCGTGGTCTATGCTGACACTTGCCAGCGGACACAGAGCGATGAACGAGCGGTTGTTCTCACTGCCATGATAGTCGGAACTCTCCATAAGTGCGCTCTGCGGAAAGATGTCGCGCACCTTCAGATACGTGCTCACCGGCGTATGCAAGTCACCGAGCATGGTGCAGCTGATTGTTTTATAATCATATTGTTTCATTGTATCTTGTATTTTATTTCATTGTATCTCGTATTTTCAAATAACTCATCACTTATAACTCATCACTCAAATACGTCTCTATATCCTTATCCCCCCGTCCCGACACCGTCAGCACCACCACGTCCGTCGGCTTGAACCTCATCTTCTCCAGCGCACCCAGTGCGTGGGCGCTTTCCAATGCGGGGATGATGCCCTCGAGCCGGGTCAGTTCGTAGGCGGCACGGATGGCTTCGTCGTCGTTGACGGCGAGGACGATGGCACGCTTCTGCTTGGCAAGGTTGGCGTGCATGGGGCCGATGCCCGGATAGTCCAGTCCGGCAGAGATGGAATAGGGCTCTTCTATCTGTCCGTCCTCGTTCTGGATGACGTAGGTGCGCGAGCCGTGGATGATGCCCATCTTGCCGAGGGCGATGGTGGCGGCTGTCATTCCCGTTTCAATGCCTTTTCCGCCGGCTTCGGCGAGGACGATTTGCACGTGCGGGTCGTTGACGTAGTGATAGATGGTGCCGGCTGCATTGCTTCCTCCACCTACGCAGGCGATGAGGTAGTCGGGGCATTCGCGTCCCTCGTGTTCAAGGAGCTGCTTCCTTATTTCTTCGCTGATGACGGACTGCAGGCGTGCCACCATGTCGGGGTACGGATGCGGGCCGACGGTGGAACCTATCACGTAGTAGGTGTCCGAGGGATGACAGCACCAGTCGCGGATGGCTTCGTTGGTGGCGTCCTTCAACGTCATATTGCCACTGGTGACGGGAACGACGGTGGCGCCGAGCATCTTCATCTTCTCCACATTGACGCGCTGGCGCTCTACGTCGGTCTTACCCATGTAGACGATGCATTCCATGTTCATCAAGGCGCAGACGGTGGCTGTGGCCACACCGTGCTGTCCGGCTCCGGTTTCGGCGATGATGCGGCGCTTGCCCATGCGGCGTGCCAGCAATACCTGCCCGATGCTGTTGTTGATTTTGTGGGCACCGGTATGGTTCAGGTCTTCACGCTTGAGGTAAATCCGGCAGCCGTACTTCTCGGACAAGCGGTGTGCTAGGTAGAGTGGGGAAGGGCGTCCCACGTAGTCGCGCAGCAACTGGTCGTATTCACGCTTGAAGTCCTCACTTTGCAGCACCTTGAGGTAGGTGTTCTGCAACTCTTCTACACATTTGTGGAGGATTTCGGGAACGTATGCCCCGCCGAACTCTCCGTAATAACCTTCTTTGTCAACTAAGAAATTCATCATGTTATTTACTATTTGACGATTTACTATTTACTATTTCAGAAATCAAAACGCATTATTGCTTAAACGAAAAGAGCCCCGTCGCTTGGTGCGACAGGGCTCTTTTTGTTTTTTACTATATATTACATATATACATACGAGCGCTGCTCCCTTACGACTGTCGGAGTTGTAACGGGTGCCACCACCAATATGTATTTACTAACATTGTTTTCATTGACTTTTTTTGTTTTATTAGGGGCAAAGACAGTGCAAACCGAATGTATAATAAAATGAACTTGTTCATTTTTTATGCTGAGGTGCAGCCTGTCTTCGTTTTCGCGACAAATATAAGCACTTTGTTTTAACTGCCAAAATAAATATGACTTTTTTTCCGGATTAAAACATTTTTCTTGAAATATTGTTCTTATAGGTGTAGTAAAAACGAATATTCATTCAAAAAAAGAAAGGAACAAACTATGAATAGAAAACATTTAGTTGCCATAGGCGTGGTTATTGCTGTACTGTTGTTATTATACTGGCTTTTTGTGGCCGAAGATATGAATGCCTGGCTGAATGTAAACTGATTTTTCGGGATTTTCGTGTGGAGTTATTCGGATAAAGATGTATCTTCGCAAAAAAACATAGACTCATGAAAGGATTAAGTTATTCATTTTTGCGCGCGATATGTGCGCTGGTTATCGGTTTGGTGCTGGTAATGTTTCCCGACCAGGCCGGTGATTACTTGGTGATTACGATAGGCGTCATCTTTCTGGTGCCTTCGCTTATCAGCATCATAGGCTACTTTGCACAGAGCACGGAGATGCGCCGCCGCTTCCCTATCGAGGGGGTGGGCAGCCTGCTGTTTGGCTTGTGGCTGATTATCATGCCCGGTTTCTTTGCCGACCTGCTGACATTTGTATTGGGATTTATCCTGGTGATGGGAGGAGTGCAACAGATTGCCTCGCTTTCTGCTGCCCGTCGCTGGATGCCGGTGCCGTATGGCTTTTATGCGGTGCCTGTATTGATTCTGATTGCCGGACTGGTGGCGCTGTTTAATCCTACGGGAGTACGCTCCACGGCATTTATCATTATCGGTATCAGCAGTCTGGTCTATGCGGCTTCGGAACTGCTGAACTGGTTCAAGTTTACGCGTCGCCGTCCCAAAGCACCGGGTACAAAGGACTCCTCTTCAAGAGAAATCAATAACATTGAAGATGCTGAAATCGTAGAATAAAAAACAGACCATGCGTTGGTTGTAAACAGATGGTCTGTTTGCCCTGAACGCATGGTCTGTTTGCATTGAATAGATGGCCTGTTTCAATCAAGCGGACCATCTGTTCTTTTTATTCTTGCAGCCACTTGTTTATCAGTGAAATGGCTTCTTGCTTTTGAACGTCGGGCAGTGTGCCGATGCGTGCCCGATGGCTTCCGCCGGGCTCTACGAATACATGGATGTTCTTCTTCCCTTTCAGCCAGGTCACTCCGGCAGCCGTCCACGGGTCGTTCTGTCCGTAGATGAATATCATTTTCGGGTCATTCTCTTTCAGGAACTTCGTGATTTTCTTGCTTAGGGTCTTGTCGAAGGGCATGTCTTTCAGCTCTTCGGGAAGCATCAGGCGATGCAGGTAACCCTTGCTCGATTGGATGGAAAGATACTTCTTGAAAGGTTTCGTATCGTAGCCATAATAGCCCAGCTCGCGGGCGGCCTGCACGAAGAATGAGGCTGTGGGACTGTCGGCAATGAAGTAGTCGGGATTACTGATGTCGAGCAGATGGGCAAATATCTCATCGTCCGAGGCCGTGGTTGCGGGAATGCTGCTGACGGGAGTTCCCCACTGCCAAAGGGCAAAAGAATACTCCAGCACGCAATAGTCGTATATCTCTTCAACGGGTGCACGGAACTTGAGTCCTTTTTCATCGCAATATTTCTTAAAGCGGGGGAGCAGTGCGGCTTTCCGTTTCAACACTTCCAACTGGAAGTCCTCAATCCGTTTGCGGTCCTCCGGAGTAGACACTTTCCTGAGGAAAGGCTCGTGGCGTCCGTCTTCCGCCCCGTAGCAGAGCGGAGCTACATAAGGCACGGAAATATCCACGTCGTCCGGATAGAACGTGCGGTAGAGCAGGGTAGTCTGTCCGCCCTTGCTGATGCCGGTCGCAATCCATTTGCCGGGATAGATGCTTTTAAAGGCGTTGCGGACGGCGTGCAGGTCGTCTGCAGAATTCTCGGCGGTGAGGTATTGCCAATCTTTAGGTTCAGGCGTAGATTCCAGGAAATAACGGTATTCCACAAAAATCATGTTGGCATCGAGCAGTTCGGAAAGTTCCTCGCGATACTTGGGATTGAGGGCATAGGCGGCTCCATAGCCTTCGGTTACAATCACCGTGGGACGGTCGAAGCCGACGTGGGAGACAATCACACGCTGGCGGAAACTGCCTTTTTCGGGATGACGGTGGTCCAACGGCTGGGTGAAATAGGTTACATACTTCTCGGAGAACCGGGTGGACTCCAACGGACGGGTTTCCGTAATGGCGGAAATCCGACCCAGTTTTTGCTGCAAATCGGTTTGTGCCGGGGCAGCAGCCGAAACGAACAGCAAGGCAAACAGCAGGAACGCTGCATAGTAGTTACGTAAATTCTTCATGATGACAGGATTGTTTTATCTGACGGGCAAAGATAGGTTATTTCCCGCTTACCGCCAACAGTTGGCATGGACGAAAAAAGAGAGAGAACTGCCTCGCGGCACCTCTCCCCCCTGCAAACTTAAAACAACCAACAAAAGAATGAGATAGGGATTAAGGATTCATCCTTCATCCTTCATTTTTCATCTTATAAACAGTAACTCGCGATATTTGGGCAACGTCCACATCTGATTGTCGACGATGAGTTCCAGCTTGTCGATGTGGTAACGGATTTCCTCCATCATCGGTACGATGTTGTCGTGGTAGGCGATGGCTTTTTCACGTTCACTCTCAATTTTGTTGGCCACTTTGCGCGCCTCGATCATGGCATCCACATGCTCCTTGATGAAGGCGGTACGGTCGGCAATCTCTTCGATGAGTTCCAGATTCTTGGCAGACAGTTTTGCAGCCTTCTCTGCGGGGAACAGGTCTTTCATCTTGTAGACGTTGTCAATCAAATCCGACTGATACTGTGTAGCTACGGGGATAATGTGGTTCATGGCCAAATCTCCGAGCACGCGGGCTTCAATCTGTATTTTCTTGGTGTACATTTCCCATTTCACCTCGTTACGGGCTTCCAGTTCCTTCTTCGTCATAACACCGATGGACTCGAACATCCGGATGCTCTCCGGTTTCAGGTAGTTGTCGAAAATGACGGGAACACTTGTCTCGCAGTCCAGACCGCGGCGGGCTGCTTCGGCTTTCCATTCATCGCTGTAACCGTTGCCGTCAAAGTGGATGGGTTTGCAGACTTTGATGTACCGGCGGATGACTTCGAGGATGGCGGAGATTTTCGGCTCACCCTTTTCAATCAGTTCGTCCACATCTTTCTTGAATTCCACCAACTGCTCGGCAAGGGCGGAGTTCAGCGCAATCATGGCACTGGCGCAGTTGGCCTCGGAACCCACGGCGCGGAACTCGAAGCGGTTGCCGGTGAAGGCGAACGGGCTGGTGCGGTTGCGGTCGGTATTGTCTATCATCAGTTCCGGAATCTGCGGGATGTCCAGCTTCATGCCTTGCTTGCCGCTGAGGCTGACGAGGTCGTCCTTAGTGCTCTCTTCGATGTGTTCCAGCACCTGGCTCAACTGCTTGCCCAGGAAGGAAGAGATGATGGCCGGAGGCGCTTCGTTGGCACCCAGCCGGTGGGCGTTCGTCGCACTGGAGATGGAGGCTTTCAGCAATCCGTTGTGACGATATACGGCCATCAGCGTATTCACTACGAAGGTGATGAAACGCAGGTTCTCTTCGGGCAGTTTGCCGGGTGCGTGGAGCAGGATACCGGTGTCCGTACCCAGCGACCAGTTATTATGCTTGCCGCTACCGTTGACACCCTTGAAGGGCTTTTCGTGCAGCAGTACGCGGAAACCGTGGTTACGTGCCACTTTACGCATCAAGGCCATGATGAGCATGTTGTGGTCTACCGCCAGGTTGCATTCCTCGAAGACGGGAGCCAGCTCGAACTGGTTGGGAGCCACTTCGTTGTGACGGGTCTTGACGGGGATGCCGAGTTTCAGCGCTTCGATTTCCAGCTCCTTCATGAAAGCGGCCACACGGCTGGGGATGGCCCCGAAGTAATGGTCTTCCAGCTGCTGGTTCTTGGCGCTGTCATGGCCCATCAGCGTGCGTCCGGTCATCAGCAGGTCGGGACGTGCGGCGTACAACCCTTCGTCAACCAGAAAATATTCCTGCTCCCAGCCCAGATAGGCAACCACTTTCTTTACTTCCGGATTGAAATAGTGGCATACGTCGACGGCAGCCTTGTCTACGGCACGCAGGGCTTTCAGCAACGGTGCCTTGTAGTCCAGAGACTCACCGGTATAGGCGATGAAAATAGTCGGGATGCAGAGCGTGTCGTCTACGATGAATGCCGGGGAGGAGGGGTCCCATGCCGAGTAGCCACGTGCCTCGAACGTATTGCGGATACCGCCGTTCGGGAAACTGGAAGCGTCCGGTTCCTGCTGCACGAGCAGTTTGCCGGTGAATTCCTCCATCACGCCGCCTTTGCCGTCGTGTTCCACAAAAGCATCGTGCTTTTCGGCAGTACCTTCGGTCAGCGGATGAAACCAGTGCGTATAGTGGGTCGCCCCCATTTCAACCGCCCATTTCTTCATACCTGCGGCAACCTCGTCGGCTATGCTGCGGTCCAGCGGAGCTCCGTTGTCAATCACATCCGTCAGTTTGGCATACACCTTGCTCGGCAGATAGCGGAACATCTTCTCCTTGTTGAATACATACTTGGCAAAATACTCTGACGGACGTTCCGCCGGGACTGCCACTGCAACGGGTTTCTTCTTGAACGCCGTCTCTACTACTCTGAATCTCAATTTTGACATAATACCTTAGAGTTGTAATTGTTGGTTTAATAAAATATAAAATCATTATGCACCGTAGGCAGACTCGCCGTGTTCGTAAATGTCGAGTCCTTCTTCCTCCACACGTTTGGAAACGCGGAGGCCGTGGATTTTGTCGAGTCCTTTGAAGATGATGAATCCCATGCCTGCTGCCCATGCGCCTACTACGAGTGCACCGAATACCTGCGCTCCGAGAAAGCTCCAGCCTGCACCGTAAAACAGTCCCTCACTGGTGGAAAACAGTCCGGTGAGGATGGTTCCCGTGAAACCGCAGACACCGTGTACGGAACTGGCCCCTACGGGGTCGTCAATTTTCAGTGTCCGGTCGATGAATTCCACCGAATAAATCATCAGGATGCCGCAGATGGTGCCGATGATTACCGCCCCGAAGGGAGAAACCATGTCACAACCGGCCGTGATGCCTACCAATCCGGCCAGAATGCCATTCAGTGTCAGAGACAAGGAGGGTTTGCCATATTTCATCCAGCTTACCGCCAATGCAAAGAAACCGCCTGCGCAGGCTGCCAGATTGGTGGTGAGGAATACATGCGAGATGGCCCTTGCATCGTCCGTAGTGGCTGCTGCCAACTGTGAACCGGGGTTGAAGCCGAACCATCCGAACCAAAGGATGAATACACCCAGTGCCGCAATCGTGAGGTTATGTCCCGGAATGGCTCTTGACTTGCCGTCTTTGCCGTATTTCCCGATGCGCGGGCCGAGGATGGCCGCACCTACCAGGGCAATCCAGCCGCCTACGGAGTGGACGATGGTGGAACCTGCGAAGTCATGGAAAGTTGTTCCGAATGTTTCCATCATGAAGGAACCTGCCTCACCGTTCATCAGCCAGCCGCCGCCCCAAGTCCAGTGACCGGAAACGGGATAAATCAGCACACTGATGAAGATGGTGTAAACCAGGTACATGGAGAATTTGGTACGTTCTGCCATAGCGCCGGACACGATGGTGGCAGCCGTTGCGCAGAATACAGTCTGGAATACCAGGAAACCTTCTGTGGGAAGCCCGCCTCCGTCGTAGAACGAGAGGTCAAAGAAATGGGGCATTCCTATGAATCCGCCTGCACCGAACATCAGTCCGAAACCGATGAACCAGTAGAGTAGACTGCCAAACATGAAGTCAACGAAGTTCTTCATCAGGATATTGGCCGTATTTTTTACTCTTGTAAAACCGGCTTCGACCAGTGCAAAGCCCGGCTGCATGAAGAATACCAGCATGGCGGCAAGCAGCATCCATACGGTGTTCAGTCCGTTGACCAGTTCACTTAAAATAAGTTTATCCATAATTTCTTGTTGCTTTTAGTTGTATTGTATTTTCTTAGTTGTGGTTTGTAGCTGCCCGTTATCTTTCTTGTTCGGCATTGTAGAGTGCGATGTCGCCTCTCTCTGCAGTACGTATGCGTATGGCATCCTCAATGGGGATGACGAAGATACGTCCGTCGCCGATTTCACCGGTTTGTGCAGATTTGATGATGGCTTGTACGGTCTTTTCCGCATTCTTGTCGCGCACCACGATGGAGATAAGGATGCGCTCGATGGAACTGGTGTCGTACATGACACCACGGTAGATACGGGCTTGTCTGGATTTCCCGATGCCCCGTACATCATAATAGGAGAACCATTCGATGTCCGCTTCGAGCAGCGCGTCTTTCACGTCCTCGAACTTGGTCTTTCGGATAATAGCTTCAATCTTTTTCATACCTTGAATAATTTACGATTTGACAATTTACAATTTACTATTTGCCTTTCGGCGTGTGTAAATCATAGTTCTTTGCTTTTAGAAGCTTAGTCCGACTACAAAGTATGCACCTTCAGACCTTGGATTCCAGGTTGCTTTGGCAAACAACGGGAGGGAGAAGGAATCGGTGATTTTGATGTCTTTTGATACTCCCAGGCTGACGTCGCATACGGCAAATCCGTTGGCTCCATAGAAGTCCGTGGCCCAAGGGGTAGCACCTATCTCGGCTGTCCAGTCCAGTCCGCCCAGTGTGAAGGGGGCTGCTACGGAGATGTAGGATGAATAAGCACGGTCACCGTCTTTGTCAACACCGTCGTCGCCTGCAAAGTTGGTGTACCAGTTTACGGCTACGGGGCCGAAATCATAGCCGATTTGCGCTTCGAACAGATGTGAGTTGGCAGCATTGTGTGCACCGTACTGGAAGTATTTGGCTGTCACCCCATCTCCGGTCACATTGTACCAGTAGTCCGTCACCGATACGCTGAAGCCTCCGGTTGAATATCCCAGTATGAGGTCGAACTCTTTCGTGTCCGAACTCTCGATGCCTACGGAGCCCCAAGCTCCCAGAGAGAAACCTTTGTAGGCGATGGATGCGCTCGGCTGGAGGCTTACCCCTCCCAAATCCTGGCCACGCCACACGTAACCGCTTACGAGGTCGACGCCTGCCGACGCTTCCACTTTATCCTGAGCCTTTGCCGTGAAAGGCATTGCCATTGATAACAGCGCCATTGCCATTATTCCCCATTTTACACTTCTTGTTTTCATACCTTTTTACCTTTAAGTTTAGTTTTTTTATTTCAGCCACTTCCGGATGCGCTTCATGGCTTCCACGCAGTCTTCGTGCTTGCCGAAGGCCGTCAGCCGGATATATCCTTCACCGCTGGGGCCGAAACCTACACCCGGTGTGCCCACTACATTGGCTTCGTATAGCATCTGTTCGAAGAACCGCCAGGAGCTTGTTCCGTCGGGCGTTTTCAGCCAGATGTAAGGAGCGTTCACACCGCCGTAGACTTTCAGCCCGGCCGCTTCAAGGCCCTGCTTCATGGTCCGGGCATTGTCCATATAATAATCTATCGTTTCCTTTATCTGCCGCTGTCCCTCCGGTGTGTAGATGGCTTCCGCCGCCCGCTGGGTGATGTAGCTGGTACCGTTGAACTTGGTAGATTGGCGGCGGTTCCAGAGCTTGTTCAGCGGGATGCGTTCGCCTTCCAGCGTGGCGGCAGTGAGTTCTTTCGGCACAACGGTGTAGCCGCAGCGTACTCCCGTGAATCCGGCAGTCTTCGAGAAGCTGCGGAACTCGATGGCGCATTTCTTCGCTCCCTTTATCTCATAGATGGAGTGGGGTACGTCATCTTCGCGGATGAAGGCTTCGTAGGCGGCATCGAACAGAATCAGCGTGTCGTTGGCGAGCGCATAGTCCACCCATTTCTTCAGCTCGGGCTTGGTCAGGGTGGTGCCCGTGGGGTTGTTGGGGTAGCAGAGGTAGACGATGTCGATGCGCTTGTCCGGAATCTCCGGGATGAAGTCGTTCTCGGCGGTACAAGGCATGTAGGTGACGTTGCTCCACTGGCCGTTTTCCTCCAGTACTCCGGCACGTCCGCACATCACGTTGCTGTCTATATAGACCGGATAAATAGGGTCGGTCACTCCCACGCTGTTGTCGTGGCGGAGAATGTCGCCGATGTTTCCTGTGTCGCTCTTTGCTCCGTCGTTCACGAAGATTTCCGTAGGACCGAAGTGGATGCCTCGCGGAAGGTAATCGTGCTTAAGGATGGCTTCTATCAGGAAGTCGTATCCCTGCTCGGGACCATATCCACGGAATGTCCGTGCGTCAGCCATCTCCTCCACTGCCTTGTGCATCGCTTCGATGCAGACCGGTGGCAGTGGCCGGGTAACGTCTCCGATACCCAGACGGATGACCTCTTGCTTGGGATGTGTTATCCTGAAAGTATTTACCTTCTTGGCTATGTCTGAAAACAGATAACTGCCCGGTAGCTTTAAAAAATGTTCGTTTACTAATGCCATAATCTTTTCTTGGTTGATAGTTGGTGGTTAGTCAATTAATTCAATTTTGCCGTCGAATACTTTGGTGGCTTCTCCCGTCATCAGTACATGCCTGGTGGCGATGTCCCATCGGATGGTGAGTGAGCCTCCGTCCATGATGATGATGGATTCCCTTCCTGCGCGTCCGGTGAGGAAGGCTGCCACGGCGGTGGCACAAGCTCCGGTTCCGCAGGCTTGGGTGATGCCCGAGCCTCGTTCCCAGACACGCATCCTTATTTTTCCTTCTCCCAATATCTGGGCAAATTCTACATTGATGCGTCCGGGGAAGAGAGGGTGATTCTCCAGTTTGGGACCAATGACTGTAAGGTCGATGGCTTCAATATCATTGACAAAGATTACCAGATGCGGGTTTCCCATGGATACGGTGGTCCCTACATATCGTTCTCCGTCCACTTCGATGGGCTGTTCTTTCATCGGTTTGGCTCCTTTGCCGTCGTAGTCTGCCGGTTCGTCGGCAGGTATGCCCATGTCTACGGTTACAGAGTTGACCTTTCCGTCTGCCAAGTGCAGGTTTAGCATCCTTATACCTGACAGTGTATCGAGTGCGATTTCTGTTTTGGAGGTCAGTCCGTAGTCAAAAAGATATTTTCCGATGCAGCGGCTTGCATTGCCGCACATCCGGGCCTCCGAGCCGTCGGCATTGAATATCCGCATGCTGAAATCGGCCTTGTCCGAAGAACCGATAAGTACCAGACCGTCACTTCCAATTCCCGTATGCGGTGCACTCCATGCCCTCGCAAGTTCTTCCGGATGGCTGATAGGATATTGGGTCGTATCTACATAAATGTAGTCGTTTCCGGCACCGTGCATCTTGGTGAATTTTATAGCTCTTGTCATTTTGTCCTTTATCGGTTGGTTAATATATCCTTTTGTTTTATTTCGATGCAAATATACGACGTTTTGTTTTATAATTAACTGTAAAGCATATCTATTTTCTATTATTTTTTAGCGAAACTTTCATTCAATGAGAATATCTACTGTCAGGCTTTCAATTTAAAAGCATATGGCTTTGTTTTTATATAAATTGTAATCCATGTGAAAGTTTAGTTTGACTCAAAATAAGAAAAAAGATTTTTTATAAGACTAATTGCTATCTTTTTGAAAATAAGAAACCGCTCCATTGCGGACATAATGAAGCGGTTTGTTTGGTTTTTGTTTCTAAATGTATAAGGAGCGGCTATTTTTTCTTTAAAATTTCTTCCAGCACTACCGGCTCATTGGTTGTGATGAAATCTACTCCTTGGCTGATGAGCCATTCCATGTCTTTGGCTTCGTTTACGGTCCAGGCGTTTACTTTCATGCCGAGGTCGTGGCATTCCTTTATCCATTCAGGATGTTTTTGGAAAACACTGAAGTGATAGTCGGGACCGGCACAACCCCATGCTTTCAGCTCCTTGGGGGTAAGGTCACCGGTCAGGTAGTAGACGGGGGTGCCTTTGGGTGCCAGACGGATAAACTCCTTGGTGGCATGTTGGGAGAAGGTGATATATTCCGTACGGTCCTCCAGCCCTTTGTCCTTTATCATTTTTACGATGCCCTCTACGGCTCGTGTTTCCTGTTCGGGAGTCTTGTGGGCTTTCAGTTCGAGGATAAGGCGGGTTTTCAGGCTTTTTGCCTTGTCCAGATACTGTTGCAGGGTAGGGAGTTGTTCGCCGTTGTCCAGTTGTACGGCGGTGCATACCTTGGCTGTGGCATCTTGCATAGTCACGCCTTTAAAGGTGGCGTCATGATTGACAACCAGCTGATTGTCTGTGGTGAGCCAAACGTCGAACTCGGAGCCGTAGCAGTGGATAGAATCAGCCTTTACAAGTGCGGCAAGGGAGTTCTGGGCCGAGCCGTCCGTAGTCCAGAAACCACGGTGGGCAATGACTTCCTGGGCCTGGATAGTGCCGCATGCAGCAAAGAGCAGGGCAGAAGCAAAAAATAGTTTTTTCAGATTCATAATGATTAGGGTGTTTTGTTTTGAACGCAAAGATAAGTATTATATTTCTTTTATTAAATCTAACCCCTGAGTAATTTCAGTATGTACTTTCCGGGCATCACGATGCGGGCTTTCAGTTGGGGTGAGCTGTTCAACTCATATAGGATTTTCCAGATTTTCCCTCCCAGTTTTCCAAAATCTGTCAGTCTCAGGATGGCATTCAAATCGTGGATGTCGGTTACTTTCTGCCTTGCCAGCTCTTCCATCAGGCCTTGGTAATTATGCGTCTGTCTGTTGAGCGTGTACTCCGGTGGAGTCAGAAGAATCTCCTCCTTCCTTCTTCCCGTCTCCCCTTGGGGAGATAGAGAGGGGTTTTCTTTATTCTCTTTATTTAGTTTATTTGCTAAAGCGCTGCTTGTCTTGGCATCCCTGATTCTCTGCTGGTTAACCAGTCCACCGCGACGTCCGGCCTCCTTTTTAGCTTCTTGTTGGGCGTCCCATGGCTCCATGCGGCGGCTTAGTCCGGGGGATGAGAAGCTTGTCTCATTCACCTCGAACAGCGCATAGTCATAGATGATTCGCTTCAGTGTGGCGGTTGTCACCCTTGCTTTTTGTGCCAGTATGGGAATCACTTTCAGGCTGGCTTTATATTCGTTCTGCAATCTGAGGAATTCGAGCACTGTCCAGTAAATGCCATATCCTTTCATACCTTCTTCTTGTATCATAATCATTAATTTTAAGTTGCTGCCGGCATTGGCATCATGTAGTAAATAAGCCTCCATAGCTTTTGATATTGGTGTTTTTTGTTAGTTTACTATCGGTCTCCACTCCATAAAATTCTCAATCAGAAAAGTCCGCCAGCCTTGTTGTTCCGCGTCCCAATAGGCTACGTGAGCTTTAATGCTTGTCATGTCATGTTTCTTTTTGAAGTCGCTTTCGTAGGAAACAAGGGTTCCTCTTCCCATGTAGAAGCTGCCGTCCTGCTTTCGGTAGGCTATCAATGCATATCCGTATCGCATGTATTCCAATAGGGAATTTATGCGTTGTGCCATCCATTGTACAGACTCCATGCTCAATGTCGTGTTTTCCGTAATCCGTTTTTCCCATAGCTTTTTTGTTTTTTCTGTTTTGGATACAAATTTCTCCTCAAATTCAGTTTTTTCTTTTCCCATTTTTTATGTTTTTAGGGTTAGTAAATGTATGATAATCAGCAATGAAAAAGGGCTACTCCTTTCAGTACGGATGGCTACGCCCTTGCCTTGTTGAGGCTACACCATCCGACAAGAAAGGTGTAGCCCTTCTGTCCGGTTGCTGACGGCGGCAAAATTACTGCCTTTCCAGGTACTGAACTATCAGTGATTTATCCTTACATCATATCCGTATGGGTCAATCAGTGTGGTGTCTTCCCGTTTTATGATGGCCCATACCTTCTCTAATTCGGTGATTATCGTACTGTAAGTCAGAGGCTTTTGCTCTCCTCTGGCTCTCTTTGTGAAGTTTTCGGATGCTACGAGCAGTTTGGCTATATCCGTTATTTTTCTAATTTTTGTGCCTTCAAAATAGCCTGATTTAAAGGCTCTTAAGTAACCTACATAAACATGGGTCTGGTCTCCGTAGTAAACCCGTTCTGACAATAGCTTTTCATCCACTATGGAACTGTGTTCTTTTACTTTTGTTGCTCTTAGTTTCTGTGTATCAGATTGATACGACATGCTTCTCTGTTCGTTACTGTTGAGATGCTTCTTTTTTTGAGTTCTTTCATTTGTGTAATTCTTTGTTCGTTTAACTGTTTTTTATTCTGGTTAAAAAATGCGAAAGTATAAAAAGTGAGGGAGAAATAAGGGAATTTTGGTGGAAAATGTGAAGGGTGAGTTGTAAATGGTTGATATATAAGATGATATGCTGTTTAAAAAACGTACGTTTAATGAACGCAAAGATAGAGACGTTTTTTGTAATGGCAAAATGTTTGATAGAAAAATGTTCCTAATAATAAATAGCGATAAGTATATTGCATTGAATTTCAGTAATATATGCAATATATGTAATCAGTTAAAATCTTCTTATTTTTAGCTTTTTGAGTATGTCTTGTATAAGTTCAAAATAGGTGTTTTTTAAACGTACGATTAAAAAACGCTTTTTTGTTTCTAATACGTTCGTTTATAGTCTCTTACCAAAAGGTAATGAACAACCGCAGAGAATCTGTTGACAAGAAGAGCATAGTGCTTGTCAAACTTCCCATAAAATGCTCGCAAGTAATTGAACTACAGTTCTGTAATAGTAGTTCAAAGCCCCCAAGGAATACCTTTTTCTAAGTAAAATTAACAAGAATAGAAATGGATAAAGAGACCGAAGTTTGGTTTGCCATGCGTGCCACATATCGCAGGGAACTTGAAGCTATGCATCTTCTCGAAAAGGCAAACCTGGGTTGTTTCATCCCCATGCAATATAAGATAAGTATCCGTAGGGGCAGGAAAGTCCGTGCTTTGGTTCCCGTCATCCGTAACCTGGTTTTTGTCCACGCACGTCCTTCTGAAGTGCAGCGATTTAAGTCTCAAATTACTTATTTGCAATATATTACTGATACCCGTAGCGGTCAGAAAATAGTCATTCCTGACCATGATATGCAGCGTTTCATAGCCGTTGCCGGTACCTACAATGACCATCTTCTCTATTTTCAACCCGAAGAACTGAATCTCTCCAAAGGTACGAAAGTCCGTATCACCGGTGGCGACTTCGAGGGCCAAGAAGGTGTTTTTCTAAAAGTAAAAGGTGCCCGTGATCGTCGTGTAGTGATTGCTATACAAGGTATCATCGCCGTTGCCATGGCGACTATCCATCCAGACCTTATCGAAGTAATCCGCTAGTCTTTAATTTTTAATTTATAATTACTACTCATGTCTCTTTTAGAAGAAGCACTCCTCCTTCAGCGTGCCGCGCACGATCTGATGTATTTGGGTATGGACGGTAGTCCTATTTATAGTGATGACTTGTCCCGTCGTAACAGCGAAGTCTATCGCTTGACCACAACTTTGTATAATTCAGGCACCTGGGGTACCACGGTGGAGGAGCAGGCAAATGTCTGTCTTGCTCTCTTGAAAGGGTATAGTGCCTCGTTCATTGACCATGGTGAAAAACAGCAGCATGTGCAGGAGGTATTGAGGCGCTGTTGGGATATTTTAGATATTCTTCCTGCTTCATTACTAAAGCTTCGTCTGCTCACTGCTTGTTATAGTGAGGTGTTTGATGAGGCTTTGGCTGAGGAAGCCCGTTCCATTATAGCTTCTTGGAATGCTGCATTGCTTACTATTGAACAGCAGGAAGCTATCAAGGAATTTCAAAATGTGGTTGACAATCCTTATCCGTGGGAAGAAACGGAAGAATAGTAGATGTAAAAGTGCATAGTGAAGGCTATACTAGTTGTACACTTGTTATTAAGATGTTATCCTCCTAAACTAAGTATCTCCTAAACTATTGGGTCGTTAGAAAACTACTATCTAAAAAATGTCTGAATCTTTGAAAAATAAAGCTGTCCATGGTGCGAAGTGGAGCTTTATCGATAACATATCCAATTCCGGTGTTACCTTTTTGGTAGGCCTGATATTGGCCCGTCTCTTGACTCCTGCCGAATATGGCATTATGGCCATGATAGCTATCTTCATAGCGGTGTCCAACTCCATTGTCGACAGTGGCTTCTCTAATGCACTGATACGGAAAGTACGTATTGAAAAGGTAGACTACAATACGGTTTTCTTGTTTAACTTGATAGTCAGTATTGTTTTATACATCCTTTTATATGTAGCTGCTCCCGCTATCAGTCTGTTTTTTAAAGAACCGGTTCTTACAAATGTGCTGAGGGTAATAGGGTTGATTCTGATTGTTAATGCATTGGGTATCATTCCCCGTACCATATTAGTAAGAGGTATTGATTTTAAGACACAGACCAAAGTATCCATAATCTCTTCTGTTTCAAGTGGATTGATTGGCGTAGGCATGGCTATAGTGGGCTTTGGAGTATGGAGTTTGGTGTGGCAACAGCTTTCCCGGCAGATTCTGAATTCTCTGTTTCTTTGGATATTCTGTAAATGGATGCCCCAATGGGAATTCTCCGTAAAAAGCTTCAAGGAAATGTTCGGCTTTGGCTATAAGCTCTTGTTGTCCGGATTATTGGATACTCTTTACAAGAATGTTTATTATGTGGTTATAGGCCGTTGTTACAGTTCTGCACAGTTGGGGCAATATACTCGTGCAGAGCAGTTCAATACGATATTTTCCAGTAATCTGACCAGTATTGTCCAGCGTGTCAGTTATCCGGTGCTTAGTTCCATTCAAGAAGAACCGGAGCGCTTGCGCGAAGCTTATCGGCAGATAATAAAGACTACAATGCTTGTGACATTCGCTTGCATGCTGGGACTTGCAGCTGTGGCTAAACCTTTGATTATAATTCTGATCGGTGAGAAATGGTTGACTGCTGTTTCCTTTCTGCAGATTATTTGTTTCAGTGGTATGCTTTATCCGCTTCATGCCATCAATCTGAATATCTTGCAGGTGAAAGGACGTTCGGACTTGTTTCTGAAATTAGAAATCATAAAGAAGACCATTGCGGTGTTTCCTATTCTGATAGGTATTTTTTATGGCATCGAATATATGCTGTGGGGGAGTGTCTTAACCTCTTTCATAGCCTATTTCTTAAATAGCCACTATTCTGCCGACTTGATACGCTATTCTACCATAGAACAAATCAAGGATGTGCTTCCGGTTTTTGCAGTTTCTTTGACAATTGCTGCTGTCATGTGGCTTTTTTCCTTATTGGATATATCTGTTTATATTCAGTTGCCCATTCAGATTATTGTTGGTTTGACATTAGCTTTTGCTGTTTATGAAAGATTAAGATTACCAGAGTATCTTGAGGTAAAACGGCTTGGGTTGTCGGCTCTTCACAAAAAATAGAAATCAGTATATATTTTTATAGTAAGATGGAAAATAAAGTGATTACAGTTACTTCTCCATTACTTCCTTCGCTTGACGATTTCATTCCTTATTTACAGGATATTTGGAACCGTAAGTGGCTGACCAATAACGGTTATTATCATCAGGAATTGGAGAAAGCCTTGTGTGAATATTTGAAGGTGCCTTATATCAGTCTTTTTACCAATGGCACACTGCCTTTGATGTGTGCTCTGCAAGCATTGCGTATTACTGGTGAGGTGATAACAACTCCGTATAGCTTTGTAGCTACCACCCATGCTTTGTGGTGGAATGGAATCAAACCGGTATTTGTGGATATTGACCCTGAAACTTGTAACATTGATCCGGACAAAATAGAAGCGGCAATAACCCCCAAGACAACGGCGATTATGCCGGTACATGTTTATGGCAAGCCTTGTGATACAGAGCGTATCCAGGCGATAGCGGACAAATACGGTTTGAAGGTCATTTATGATGCTGCCCATGCTTTTGGGGTAGAAGTGGATGGAAAGTCAATTCTGAATGCCGGTGATATGTCAACCTTGAGTTTTCATGCGACCAAAGTTTACAATACGATTGAAGGTGGTGCTTTGATTTGTCATGATGAGAAGACTAAAAAGCGTATCGACTATTTGAAGAATTTCGGTTTTGCGGGGGAAACGACTGTCATAGCTCCGGGTATCAATGGCAAGATGGACGAAGTACGTAGTGCTTATGGTTTGTTGAATTTGAAACAAGTGGATGCAGCTATTGAAGCCCGCCGACAGGTGGCTATCATGTATCGTAAAAGCTTGAAACATGTACCTGGTATCACTTTTATGGAAGACATGCCTGGAGTCCGTCATAATTACTCTTACTTTCCCATATTCGTGGATTCTGAGAAATATGGTATGACACGCGATGAGCTTTATTTCAAGATGAAGGAACAAGGGGTACTGGGACGTAGATATTTTTATCCGCTTATCAGCGAGTTCTCTACATATAGGGGATTGGAGTCTGCAAAACCGGAAACCCTTCCAGTAGCAACTAAAATGGCAAAAAGTGTAATCTGCTTGCCAATGTATTGGGGATTGTCGAATGAAAATATTGAAAGAATTCTAAACCAGGTATTGAAATGAAATTAGGTATAATGCAACCATATTTTATGCCTTATATCGGCTACTTCCAATTAATTAAGGCTGTTGATAAATACGTTGTATACGATGATGTTAATTATATTAAAGGTGGGTGGGTGAATCGTAACAATATATTGGTAAATGGTGAAAAGAAAATGTTTACTATCACTTTGAAGGGGGCTAGTGCCTATAAACATTTCAATGAAATAGAGATAGGAGATGATTTTCGTAAATTTATGAAAACATTGGAATTGAATTACTCTAAAGCTCCTTTCTATCATGAAACAATGGAATTGTTGTATAGGATAATTATGTTTCCAAATAGACAATTGGCTCTCTTCTTGGCTAATAGTTTTAAAGAAATTTTAGATTATCTAAATATTCAGACTGAAATATTGCTATCTTCAGATTTACCTAAAGATTGCTCTTTAAAAGGAAAGGATAAAGTTCTTCATATTTGTAAGTTACTATCGGCAGATACTTATTATAATGCTATAGGTGGAAAACAAATCTATAATAAGGAAGATTTTATACAAAATGGTGTTAATTTGAAGTTTGTAGATACAATAACAAAAAGGTATCCTCAACGTTCTAAAGAATTTGTTCCATATTTATCAATAATAGATGTACTAATGAATAATTCTAAAGAAGAAACTTGTATGTTATTAGATTCATTTAGTTTACAATGATCTCAATAGGTGCTTATTTTAGTTTAGAACTAAATCAAAGAGAAAAAAATCATTCCATTCGGGTAGTATATATACTAGCAACTCATAATATTGGGTTCTATAGTAACGTTACTGGACTTCCACTTCTGAATTAATGGTTCTCTTCTTGGTTGACATAATGGAGCTTATCAGTGTTATTAATATAATTTTTATATTGATTCTTTTAGGTTGTTCGCAATAATCTTCTGCTTAATTTTTATTCCTTATCTTGTGAATAATTGGTTGTTTAATTAATTTTATAATCGATAAAATAAGGTATAGTAAATCTGGTACTATTATAGAAAATGAATATGTTGATATTGTGATAGGAAACCGAATGAAGACGATTACAGAAGATTTGTTTAATAGATTGGTCATCACCATTCTAATGGTTACGTGTTCTTTACATCATTGACTGAATGAGTTTAAGAATACTTAAATGAATGATATAATCATGATTATGTACAATCTTTAATATATTGCTGTGATTTTATCTGTTGGGTAGCACACTTGTGGACTAATAAGAAAGTTTCTTTAATATTTATTTTAAAGATGTATTTGTATGAAAAAAGTTGTAATTCTACATGTTTTTACTGATGACAAATTTTTTGACTCGGTTTCTAGTTTTTTTGATTCTTTAAAGAATGTGGAAAATGTATATGTTTTTTATAGTAAAGATTTGAATTACAAATTTAAATATATAAATGGAATATCAAAGATTGTTTTGATTAGTGATATAAATAAATACAAAGAATATTTCTGTAATTCTTCAATTGATATAGTCTATTTCCATAGTTTATCCCCTCTGTTTTATAAACTATTTAGATATATAGATTTAAAGAAAAAAATAATTTGGTGGTGTTGGGGAAAGGAATTGTATCATCCTTTTGCTTTTCGTTCAGCATTGATTAAATGTAATCTTTATAAGCCCCAAACACAAGCACTCCGTTCTACTATATTCCTTAAAATGCGAAGATTTTTTGCTAATATATATCATGCTATTTATTATTATGACTATTTCTTCTTCCGTAATAGAATAATTAATAGAATAGATTACTTTTCTCCAGTTTTGCCAATTGAATATCAGTTAATAAAAGAAACTTGCCCCTTTTTTAGAGCTAAACCTTTTATGTTGGAAAGTGGACCTGAAATGATATCTGTTACTCCATTTGAATATAAGGGTAAGGTCGCTAATATTTTGATTGGAAACTCTTTAACATATCCAAATAACCATTTAGATGTAATCAAAATTGTCAATGAATGTAGAATAGAGTGGTCTCGAAAAATTTATATCCCCATAAATTATGGAAATGACTATAAAAAACAAAAAAGTATTCTTAAATCTAAGGCAAATTGTACATTAAACTATATTTGGGTCACTGAATTCTTACCTCCATTGCGATATTTTGAATTATTAGCTTCTGTATCTCATGCTATATTTGGTGTTATTCGACAACAAGCTATGGGTAATATTGATTTTTGTCTTAAAAATGGAGTGAAGATTTTTCTGTTTCAGGATAGTATTGTATATAAAGAATTAATCGATCAAGGATATAAGGTTTTTTCTATTGAGGATGATTTAACAACAGATAATTTGGATTTACCGTTATCTAAGTCGGATGCTTATTGGAATTATTCGCTATATTATAAAAATCGACAGAATAGAGAGTATATGGCTGAATCTGAAATTTTAAATATTGTAGAAGAGGTAATTTAGGCGGTAAAAATAGCAACTTCCTCAAAAATATGTATTGATGAACTAAAGCTATAACTGTTGAAAAAATAATCTCTTTATTCTAATCATTTTAACTTTTCAGAAGGTATAGGATCTTATTTCAGATAGTCTTAAATCGCTATTAGTTACATTATAACGACTGAAAATATATTGGGTGTCGTAATGTCTCTTTGTTGTGGAGCTTTAGAAGTAGAATTGTAATGGTATATCTTTTTGTCTTTATTTTGATTTTTATAGGAATAGTTGTTTATGATATAAGTAATCATAAAAGAAATAAAGTTCTTTATTTTACTTCTATTTTTCTAATTATGTCATTTGTTTCGGGTTTGAGTTATAGATTAGGTACTGATATGATAGCTTACTCAAAAGAATATTATTTGTATAAGTCTTTATTTGATATAGATGATGTATTCTATTTTTTTTCAATACATAATCGAGAACCTCTATGGGTTTTTATTTCTTCATTCTTTAGGACATTTGGCTTACCATTTTTTATTTTTCATTTATTTCAGGTATGTGTCGTGAATTTTGCTGTATGTAGAATTTTTAAAGAAAGAACAGGATGTAAATTTATATCAATTTTAGTTTATCTAATTTTAATATTTACTCAGTTCAATTATGAGATAATGCGTGAAAGCTTTTCTGTTAGTATTTTTTTGTTTTCTTATAATTATCTGTTAAAGTCTCAATATTTGAAATACTATCTTTTCTCTACTATAGCGATTGGTTTTCATATTTCTGCTATTATACTGTTTTTTCTACCTATTGTGAAATTGTTACCAAAGGGATTATTAGGGGGAGTACTTGTGTTAGCTTGTTGTATCTTATTATTGGTCTTAGGTGATATATTTAAGATGCAAATGCTTTCAATTTTAGATGTTGATTTTTTATCTGAAAAAGCTTCTGGATATTTCAGTAGTGATAGATATTCTTCTTCAAAATGGAATATATCCTATCTCTTGAATCTATCTTTTTATTTAGTTCTTCCCATGTTGATTTATTGTTATTATTATAAAAAAAGGAATTTTCAAAAAATAGATATTTTTTGTATAGTTTCAGCTTATATGTTTGTTTATACTTGTACTATTATTTTCCCTATTTTTTATAGAATAAATAATTATTTTATTATTTTCTTTATAGTATACATTGTTGAAATATATTCTATTAAATTATATACCAAGTATATTTATAATATATTCTTAAATTGTGCGGGTATTTTGCTTCTCTTGCTTTTTTTAGGATTTAAATTCTATAATGTGTATTTACAGCCTATGGCTGAGAGTTCTGAACTTTCATATAGAAGATACTATCCTTATAGTAGTATATTTACTCAAGATACTGATAATGTGCGTGAACGAATTTATAATTGAATTAATTCAAAGAATCTTTTCGCGTTTATATGAAATTTACTATAAACTCTTTTCTAGATAATACTTAAATTTATATAATACTAAATATCCAATTATAAACAACTTAGAGTGCCTTTTTAAGTAGGGTACTTAATGGTGCTTTCTACGGGGTGCTTCAAATTGAGTACTTACAAAGTAATAGTTCATAGATGTAAAATTATAAGAATTTACTTCTACTACATATTGGTTTAAATAATAATGAATTTGAAATTCAACTTTTTTAATAGATAATCGCCTTTGGGTGACTATTACTATATGATATGCTAAAATTGGATATGAATCAATAAATATATGAGTAAAACAGTTTATTTAGGCATGATTGGCGACATCATGCATCCAGGTCTCATTAATATCATTAATGAGGCAACAAAATACGGAGACGTAATGATTGGTCTCTATACTGATAAGGCTATTGCAACCCGTAAACGCCTTCCTTATCTAACTTACGAACAGCGTAAAAACGTAATTGAGAATATAAAGGGGGTGTCTTGGATTGTTCCTCAGGACGAGTATAGTTACGTTCCTAATCTCTTAAAGTACAAACCGGATTATATCATCCATGGCGACGATTGGAAAATTAATTCTGATAGAGAAATCCGTCAACAAGTTTTTGAAGTAATGAACGAGTTGGGAGGAAAGGTTATTGAAATTCCTTACACTAAAGGAATTGAATCTTCTGCTTTGATGGAAGAGATGAAGAAGGTTGGTACTACTCCGGAAGTTCGTATGAAAACTCTTCGTCGTCTAATCAATGCTAAACCAGTTGTCAGAATCCTTGAAGCTCATGATGGACTTTGTGGCCTTATTATTGAAAAGCTTCAGGTAGAGACCCCCAATAGTGTGGAGAGTTTTGATGGCATGTGGTCTAGCTCATTGACAGACTCGACATCTAAGGGAAAACCTGATATTGAAGCCGTAGACTTGACTACCCGTATGCAGGATCTCACAAATATTTTAGAATGTACTACTAAACCTATAATCTTTGACGGAGATACAGGTGGAAAAATCGAACACTTTGTGTTTACTGTTCGTACTCTTGAGCGCAATGGTATTTCTTGCATAATTATTGAAGATAAAGTAGGCTTGAAGAAGAATTCTCTTTTTGGTACAGAAGTTCAGCAGACTCAAGATAGTGTTGAGGGCTTCTGCGAAAAGATTAAAGCGGGTAAGAATGCTCAAGTTACAAAAGATTTTATGATTGTGTCACGTTGTGAGAGTCTTATCGCAGGAAAAGGCGTTGATGATGCTTTAGAGCGTTGCTACGCTTATGTAGACGCAGGAGCTGATGGGGTGATGATTCACTCAAAAGATAAGAGTGGAGAAGATATTAAGGAATTTTGTTTGCGTTTTCGTGAAAAGCATCCTCTTGTTCCAATCATTGCAGTCCCTACTACATACAACCAGTTTACAGAAGAAGAACTTCATGAATGGGGCATCAATGTGGTTATCTACGCAAACCATATGCTTCGTGCTGCATATCCGGCAATGGTTAAGGTTGCAACTTCCATCCTTGAGCATAGACGTTCATTAGAAGCAAGTGAGTACTGTATGCCTATCAAACAGATTTTAGAACTTATCCCAGGAACGAAATAATGATTACTCCTCATTTTTTTATAAATGCACTTGCCAGGAATGATATTTCTTTCTTTACGGGCGTTCCAGATTCTTTATTAAAGAATATATGTGCATATATCACTGATAATATCACACCTACAAATAATATTATTGCAGCAAATGAAGGTGGTGCAATGGGCTTGGCTGCGGGTTATCATCTTGCTACTGGAAAGATTCCGGTTGTCTATATGCAGAATTCAGGAGAAGGAAACATTGTTAATCCTTTGCTGTCTCTTACAGATAAAGATGTGTACAATATTCCTGTATTGTTATTAATCGGCTGGAGAGGAGAACCTGGAAAGTACGATGAACCTCAACATGTAAAACAAGGAAAGGTTACTCTTTCTCTCTTGGATACTATGGGGGTTAAATATGCCGTCCTTTCTGATATTGAGGCAGAAGCAGAAACCCAGATTACAGAAGCTTGTGCATATATGTTAGAGAGGAAGGAAGCATATGCATTGGTTGTAAGAAAAGGAATATTTGACGAATATAAGCCTCAGTTAAAAGAAGAAAGTAGTTTGGCTCTCAGCAGAGAGTCGGCTATCGGTATTGTAGCAGGTGACATTGAGGATAATGCGATCATCGTTTCTACAACAGGTATGATTAGTCGTGAGCTTTTCGAATATCGTACTGATAATCACCAGGGGCACGAACGGGATTTTCTGACTGTTGGATCAATGGGGCATGCTTCTCAGATTGCATTAGGTGTTGCTCTTCCTCAACCTAATCGTCGCGTGTATTGCTTCGATGGTGATGGGGCTTCAATCATGCACATGGGTAATATGTCAATCGTTGGCTGCATGCATCCAAAGAATTATGTTCACGTAGTTTTTAATAACGGAGCTCACGATAGCGTTGGTGGCCAGCCTACAGTTGGTTTAAAAATCAAACTTCCACAGATTGCAGAAGCCGTTGGATATGCACATGTATTCTCTGTAAGCACAGAATTGAGACTTGTAGATGTCATGGCTAAAGTTAAGTCCCTTGATGGTCCTATTTTCGTTGAAGTTAAGGTACACAAGGGTGCTCGCAAAAACTTGGGCAGACCAACCACAACTCCCATTGAGAATAAAGAAGCATTGATGAACTTTATAAAAAGTAGGAAATGAATCAGATTAAAACGGCTGTTATTATGGCGGCTGGTTTAGGAACCCGTTTTGGCAACATGGTAAAAACTATGCCGAAAGGGTTTATTGAGGTAGGCGGCATGCCGATGGTTGTCCGTTCCATTGAAACCTTAATATCTTGTGGAATTGAAAAGATTATTATTGGTACCGGTTACTGTAAAGAAACTTATGAAAAGTTGGCTGAAAAATATCCTCAGATACAATGCTGCTTTAGTGGACGATATGCGGAAACTAATAGTATGTATACATTGTATAATAGTAGAGAAGCTATAGGTAATGATAGTTTTATTCTATTAGAATCTGATTTGGTTTTTGAAAAGAAAGCTATAACGGTTCTTTTAGATTCGGAGTGGGAAGATATTATGCTTGTCTCACCTATAATCAAATTTCAAGATCAGTATTATGTGGAATGTAACGAGAATAATGCTCTATTTCGTTGCTCAATAAATGAGCACGAAGTAAATGCTATTGGGGAACTCGTTGGTATTCATAAGATTAGTAATAAGTTTTATGAGAAGATGTGTTCAGACTATTCGTTAAAATTGGAAGCCAACCTTAAATTGGGATATGAGTTTGAATTACAAGCGATGTCTCAGAATGTTATGCCTATGTATGTCTTGAAAGTGAATGGACTTAAATGGTATGAGATTGATGATGAGGCAGATAGAATATACGCAGAGGAGAATATAATTCAATATCTATAATATTATGATAAAAAGAAATATTTTACTTAATCCAGGACCGGCAACTACCACTGATTCTGTAAAGATGGCACAGGTAGTTCCTGATATTTGTCCTAGGGAAAAGGAATTTGCAGGAATGATGGAGGAATTACGTTCTGATTTAGTTAAGGTAGCTCATGGTATAGAAGGTAAGCATACAGCTGTTCTATTTTGTGGCTCAGGAACAATTAATATTGACGTATGCCTTAATTCACTCCTTCCGGAAGGTGGAAAGATACTTGTTATTAATAATGGTGCATATAGTACAAGAGCAGTTGAGGTGTGTCAGTATTATGGGTTACCCTATATAGACTTAAAGTTTTCGGTTTATGAGCGCCCTGACCTTACAATCGTAGAACAAACATTAAAAGAAAATCCTGATATTGCATTACTTTATACTACCCATCATGAAACTGGTACTGGATTGTTAAATCCTATCCGTGAAATTGGCACTTTAGCTCATCAGTATGGTAGCATCTTTGTGGTTGATACTACTTCATCTTTGGGTATGATACCTTTTGATATTGAGAAAGATAATGTTGATTTCTGTATGGCTTCGGCACAGAAAGGGCTTCAGGCTATGACTGGTCTTTCCTTTATTATTGGGAATGAAGAGTTGATTCGTAAGTCAAAGGATTATCCGAAACGTTCTTATTACTGCAACCTTTATATGCAATATGATTATTTTGAAAAGACTGGTGAAATGCATTTCACTCCTCCGGTTCAAACAGTTTATGCAACTATGCAGGCTCTAAAAGAGTATTTTGAAGAGGGAGAGCAAAATAAGTTTGCACGTCATAGAAGAGTATATGAGGCTATTCACGAAGGTATTGCTGATTTGGGTTTAGAGTATGTTATCAAGAAAGAATGGCAGTCAGGTCTGGTGGTTTCAGTTCGTTATCCAGATATTCCTAACTGGAGTTTTGAGAAAGTTCATAACTATTGTTACGAGAGAGGATTTACCATTTATCCTGGGAAAATTTCAACGACTAATACTTTTAGAATTTGTGCGTTGGGAGCTATTGATGAAAATGATATAGTTGATTTCTTTCACATTCTAAAGGAGGCAATCGCATGTTTGTAAATTCTTCATTATATTTTATGCTGAAAAAAACTTTTTTGTATAAGTTTTTAAGGCCTTTATGGAGAATATATTATGGTCGTATGCAGAGTCATTATATGAAAAAAGAAGCAGCTAATCTTTTATATGATTTGAAGGTCTTATTAGATAAGGACAATCTTGTGTTTTGGTTGGATTTTGGGACTTTACTAGGCGCTTATCGTGAACATGATTTTATATCGCATGATGGAGATATTGATTTAGCTGTCGAAGCAAATAATATGACAAAAATTCCAAAGAGTTTAGCTGGATCTCCATTTACATTGGATCATAAATATCTTGTCGATGACCAGTTAGTGCAGTTAACATATAGATATAAGCATATCACAGTTGATATATGTGCATATTTTCTTAATAATAACGAAACTTATTCTTGTTATTTATGCTCCTTTGCTGATGAGGTGTCTAATCCGGTCAATGGTTCGTATGAAACATCTATTACTGAGTGTATTGTACCATTTAATGGAGAATTATGTCAATATGAGTTTAAGGGCCATGAATATAGAATACCTTTAAAAATACACGAATATCTTATGGCTCATTATGGTCCTGATTTTATGTGTCCAAATCCAAATTTTGATTCTACTAAAGATGCTCCTAATATTATAAAAATACCACTAGAAAAGAAGAAGGGAGTTTGTTATTATGGTAAAGAATGATTTGTTGCATATATGTAACTCTTATCAAACTAATAAGATGTATCAATTATTGTTTGATGAAATTGCTGAATTTAATAATAACCAAATAGTAATAGCCCCCGGTTTTTATAAAAGTGGAATTGAAGAAAATAATAATATAAAAATTATTTATTATAAACGAACTAAGTCTTTATTTCAAAGGGTACTGTTCCGTAGAAAAACTAAAAAGATTTTTATTTATATAAATGGTGTTTTAAATTTATCAACAGTACGTTTAGTTCATGCTCATACACTATTTAGTGATGGAGCTGTTGCTTATAACTTATATAAGGAATATGATATACCATATGTAGTAGCTGTTAGAAATACAGATATAGAAACGTTTTTCAAAAAAATGTTTTGGTTACGTTCTATGGGTTATGATATTTTGCGGAACGCATCGAAAATATATTTTATATCAAAATCAAATCTTAATAATTTTTTAAAAGTCTTTCCTAGAGAAATAATTCAGCAGATAGAAAAGAAAATTGAAGTATCTCCCAACGGTATAAACAAAATATGGTTAGAAAATAGGTTCATTAGGAGAGAAGCTTGTTTATCCTCAACCATTAACATTGTATATTGTGGAGATATTGTAAGCAATAAGAACATACTAAATGTAGCAAAAGCTATCAAAACGCTTAATGAGAGGGGATATTCAATTAATTATCATGTTATAGGATTAAAAGAGAAACAGACCTCTTCGTATATTAGAAAAATACAAAAATTTCAACGAAAAAATTCTTTTTTTTCAATGTATCCTCACTCCGAAATAACATCCTTAATAACTTTTTTTAGGCAATCGGACATGTTTGTAATGCCATCTTTTAAAGAAACTTTTGGTTTAGTTTATATTGAAGCTCTTTCTCAAGGTTTACCTATAATATATACAGAAGGACAAGGAATAGATGGTACATTTCCAGAAGGTACTGTTGGTTATCATGTAACTCCGTCATGCGTAAACAGTATCGTTGAAGGAATTGAGAAAACAATCAAGAATTATTCATTTATACATAATCAAATAAAATCATTAAATATTAGTCAGTACGATTGGGCGAAGATAGCATCAAAATATAATAATGATTATCAAACAATATAAGATGTCTATTTTGGCAAAATAATTAACTAAAATTATATTCGCAATGAAAAATATTAAAATTTGCGTAGTCGGTCTCGGTTACGTAGGGCTTCCTTTGGCCCGTCTTTTCTCAACAAAGTATAAAACAATTGGTTTTGATATGAATCAGGCAAGAGTGGATTCCTTGATGGCTGGGCATGATGCAACATTGGAAGTTTCTGATGAGTTGTTACAAGATGCCATTCAAAACTATGGTTTTGTATGTACAACTAAACTTGAAGACATTAACTCTTGTAATTTTTATGTAGTAGCAGTGCCTACGCCAGTAGATTTAAATAATCGTCCAGACTTGAAACCTTTGTGGGGAGCAAGTGAAACAGTCGGTAAGGTTATTTCGAGAGGGGATATTGTTGTATATGAATCGACTGTTTATCCTGGGGTAACAGAGGAGGAATGTTTGCCTATTGTCGAACGTGTTTCTGGCTTGAAGTTCAACGTTGATTTTTTTGCGGGCTATTCTCCTGAGCGTATAAATCCTGGTGATAAAGAACATACGGTGGAGAAGATAAAGAAAGTGACGTCTGGATCAAACCCCGAAATAGCAGATATTGTGGATGGGATATATAATTCTGTTTTGGTGAACGGTACGCACAAGGCTCCGTCCATCAAAGTAGCAGAAGCCTCTAAGATTATTGAAAATTCTCAACGAGATGTGAATATTGCCTTTATGAATGAATTGGCAAAGATATTCAATGCAATGGGAATTGATACAAATGATGTGATAGAAGCTGCTGCCTCTAAATGGAATTTTATAAAACTGAAACCTGGCTTGGTAGGTGGGCATTGTATCAGTGTAGACCCATATTATTTGATACAGAAGGCTCAAGTTTATGGCGTACTGCCGCGAGTGATGTCTGCAGCTCGCCGTTTGAATGACGGTATGGGGGATTATGTTGCGAATCAGGTAATTAAGTTGATGAATAAAAAAGGGGTGCTGGTTAAAGATGCAAGAATTCTCATACTTGGTATTACCTTTAAAGAAAACTGTCCTGATGTGCGTAATACAAAAATTGTGGATATCTATCAGACTCTTGAAGAGTATACCCAAAGTATTACCGTGTACGATCCTTGGGCTAATCCTGAAAAAGTGAAGTCTGAATATGGTATTAATATTGTAACTGAACTTTCTATTGGTGAAAAGTATGATGCTGTAATCAATGCTGTAGCTCATAAGCAATTTGCCGAACTTGATGTTTGTACACTTTGTAAAGATACTGGCGTGATTTACGATGTGAAAGGTATTTTGGATAGAAATATTGTAGACGGAAGACTCTGATTATGCTGTCAGTGATATGTCCTATTTATAATGAAGCAAAATATATTGAAGTATGTATTCAATCAATTTTACTTCAGGACTTTCCTAAAGATGATCTTGAAGTTTTATTCATAGATGGGATGAGTAAGGATAGTACGCGAGATATTGTGAAGGAATATACCAAAATGTATCCTTTCATTAAACTTGTAGACAATCCTAAAAAAATTGTTCCCATAGCAATGAACATAGGTATACGTGCTGCTAAGGGTGATATAATAATGAGGCTGGATGCACATGCCAACTATCCTACTAATTATTTTTCTACTTTGGTACGACAACTTATAAATCTCAGAGCTGATAATGTAGGTGTAGCTTGTAGGACAGATGTTTTGAATAAAACCTCTAAAACTTTGGCTATAAGGGAAGTGCTCAGTAATCGATTTGGGATTGGTAATTCGACTTTCCGTTTAGGCGTGGCAGATGTGATGGAAGTAGAAACTGTTCCTTTTGGGTGTTGGCGTAGGGACGTATTTGATAAATATGGTTATTATGATGAGCGTTTAATTCGTAATCAAGATATCGAACTTAATAAACGTATTGGTCACGGAGGAGGAAAAATATACATTGTTCCTGATGCATATTGTACTTATCTTGCTCGTGAAACGTTTGGGGCTTTGGCGAGAAACAATTATGGGAATGGCAAGTGGAACGTTTTGACAGTGTATTATACAAAACAGATGGACTCGCTTTCATTGCGTCATTTTATTCCTTTATTATTTCTTCTTTCATTAGTTATTCCTCTATTTTGTAGTTTGATTTGGTGGCCAGTTGTTTTTGTTGCTATAGTTTCTTTGTTTACTTATTTATTAGTTTTGGGCAGTATCAGTATGAGGCTGATGATACAGAAACATCTGAACTTTGGGTATTTATTGATAAGTTTTATTGTTCTTCATGTGTCGTATGGCTGGGGCTCTTTGAGAGCTTTGCTGAAGCTTCCGTTTATGTAGAATATAGTGGTGAAACAGAAAGAAACCTTTATTTCTTGGGTGTGGCGAAAAACACATAAGAATTCTGCCCCCCCCTATTATTGTTATTATCCCATACTTACTATTCTTGCCAAACCTATTAGGAAGTGGTTCTCTGTAGTAGTGATTCCAACCATTCCATTTTCTAACTTGAGAGTACAATGTTACCGTTGGTGTGGGTATAAGATAGGTAGGAATACATTTATCGGCATGCGTTGCTATCTTGATGACATGTGCTATGATAAAATTGAAATTGGTAATAATGTAACAATTTCGTATGGAGTTTTTTTTGCTTGTCATGGGCGGAAACAAGGACATAATTCTATTGTGATTAAAGACGGGGCTTATATTGGTATGAAAGCTACGATTATCGCTCGAAAAGAAGATGGGACGATAATAGGGAAAGATGCAGTTGTAGGCGCTTGTACTTTGGTCAATAAGAATGTTCCTGATGGAGCCACGGTGGTGGGAATACCGGGAAGAGTCATTGGATAAAAAATAAAATATGTTTGTAAAATTTCTTTTTGACCGAATGGTTTCGCTATTCGGTCTGCTTTTATTATGGCCAATCTTATTGATTGTAGCCATACTTATTCGTGTGAAAATGCCGGGTGGTCCAGTGATATTTACCCAGAGTAGGGTAGGACAATATGGACGATTGTTTACGATGTATAAATTTCGGTCTATGACAGTAAGACATGGTGGTTCCTCTGTTTCTGTGGCAGGAGAAAGCCGTATCACTTCATTGGGGGCAAAGCTTCGTAAATATAAATTGGATGAATTACCAGAGCTATGGAATGTGTTGATAGGCGATATGAGTTTTGTAGGACCTCGTCCTGACGTACCGGGATATGCTGACTCTCTACAAGGAGATGATCGGGAAGTCCTGGAGTTACGACCTGGTGTTACCGGTCCTGCATCTTTGAAGTATCGTGATGAAGAAGAGATTCTTGCGAAAGTAGATGACCCTCAGAAATACAACGATGAGGTGATATTCCCCGATAAAGTGCGTATCAATCGGTATTATCTGCATCATCATAGCTTTATGGTAGATATTCGTATGATTGTGGCTACTGTGTTAGGACAACGAATAAAGTATAATGGAGAGATTATCTAACTATAACATAGAGAAACGATGAAAAGGGATACAATTTACCTCTGCCTTGCCCACATGAGTGAAACCGGATTAGAACAGAAATATGTAAAGGAGGCATTTGATACCAATTGGGTGGTACCTCTTGGTCCTAACGTGAATGCTTTTGAACAAGATTTGAAACAGTTTGTAGGCGGTAGTCACGAGGTGGTAGCATTGAGTGCGGGTACTGCTGCCATACACTTGGCGTTGATTGCTTGTGGCGTTGAGTTAGGGGATGAGGTACTGGTACAATCATTCACTTTCTGTGCCTCTTCGCATCCTATCACTTATTTGGGAGCCAAGCCTATCTTTGTGGGTTCTGAATCGGAGACTTGGAATATGGACCCGGTGTTATTGGAGGAAGCAATTAAAGACCGCATGAAAAAGACGGGAAAGAAACCGAAAGCGATTGTGCCGGTGGCACTATATGGTATGCCTTACGACTGCGAACGGATTATGGAGATTGCTAACCGTCATGGTATACCGATAGTGGAGGATGTGGCCGAAGGTTTTGGCTCGAAGTTCGGTGGACGGGTATTGGGTACTTTTGGTAAATTTGGCGTATTGAGTTTCAATGGTAACAAGATGATTACGACTTCTGGCGGTGGCGCTTTGATTTGCCAAAATGCAGAAGATAAGAATACCATCATGTGGTATGCCACGCAGGCACGTGACGCTTATCCTTACTACCAACATTCCGCTATCGGCTATAACTATCGTATGAGCAATATCTGTGCAGGCATTGGTCGTGGTCAGATGACGGTGGCACAAGAACACATTAATCACCATAAACATGTGCAGTCGCTCTATGAGGAGTTACTGAAAGATGTGGAGGGTGTACATGTTCATCAACAACCAGCTGATTCGCGTTATGATTCCAACTTTTGGCTTTGTACGGCTACTCTGGATATGGGTGTGGAGATTCAGGGACAGGAGAATGCCTATAAGGAGGTGATTAAGACAGCTGTGGGTGGTGCTGCGGGGATAATTAAAGCTGTAGATAATGTAACGACTGATTGTCAGCCGAATGAGAACGTGGAGGCTCTTCGTGTATTTATGTTGGCGAATGGGATTGAAACTCGTCCAGTGTGGAAGCCTATGCACAAGCAACCGGTGTATGCAGATGCTCTAACTTATACCAATGGAGTGGAGGAGGAAATATTCAAAGTGGGTTTCTGTCTGCCTGCTGGCCCGTGGGTGGTGGATGATGATGTAAAATACATTGTTGAAAAAATAAAGGAGGCGATTGTCTAATATAATAGTGTGCTCTGTTTGACAGACTTTGCTCTTCTGAAGAATAGCGATATGGTAGGAGTAAAATATGCCATTCAATTACATAAAACGCATCAATTAATCTTTAGAATGATTTTAAAATCATTATTTATACAGCTTAGAAGGGTTTATAAAGTTCTTTCGTTCCTTTTTATTCCTTATTATGTGAAAAAGCAGAGGTATTAGAATAATCACAATACAGTGTATGTAAGCGATCAAATTAGGGTTCCCAAATGATATATATAAATCTTTGTTGGAAATCAACATCCAACAATGTATAGTAGCGAAGATCTTGAAAGATTTTATTTTCAGTGCCAAACAGAGGCCGGACTGTCTCCTTCTGCCATTTTGTTTAAAGAATAACGTCCCTTACAAAATTTTTCATAAATGGCACAAGGATACCCACAGGAAAATTGTGGAAAAAATAGTTCTTTCCAAAGGATATAATTCGACGGATTGTAACTACTTTTGCGACTGAAATCCAAAGAAAACATCAATAGAATGGCAAAGATTACAGTAAAAGACACAAGTGTCACAATTATATCAGTCAATGAGAATGATTATATCAGCCTGACAGACATAGCAAGATACAAAAGCGATGACCCGACTACAGTTATCGGGAACTGGCTGCGTAACCGGAACACAATAGAATATCTCGGTGTTTGGGAGAGTTTATACAACCCGAATTTTAAACCCATCGAATTCGAGGGGTTTAAAAAGGAAGCCGGGCTGAACGCCTTTACCTTGTCACCGACAAAATGGATAAACACGACAAACGCAATAGGCATACTCTCCAAATCGGGACGTTACGGTGGAACTTATGCTCACAAGGATATAGCGTTTAAGTTTGCAAGTTGGATTTCTGTCGAATTTGAACTGTATATAATAAAAGAATTCCAACGGTTAAAGACCGAGGAACAACGGCAACTCGGCTGGTCTGCGAAACGGGAGCTGTCGAAAATCAATTACCGCATACATACCGATGCAATCAAGCAAAAACTTATCCCGGCAGAAATTACGCCAGCACAGGCAAGTATCGTCTATGCCAATGAAGCTGATGTGCTGAACGTGGCCATGTTTGGTATGACGGCAAAGCAATGGCGAGAGGCGAACTCGGACTTGAAAGGGAACATCCGAGACTATGCCACAATCAATGAACTTATCTGCCTATCGAACATGGAAAGCTTAAATGCCGTGTTCATCGAGCAAGGTATACCACAGGGTGAAAGGCTGGTAAAGCTCAATCAAATAGCCATTCATCAAATGGAAGTACTGGAGAGCGGAAACAATGAACGTAAGTTGTTAAAATAAAAAATTAGATTGTAAGCACTCAATTTAGGGTATCTCTTTTTCCCAGAATCGGTGCAGATAATTAAGAGCCTCTTATTTTAGGGTGGCTGATAGGTGCAATTTCATCGACAGGCCCAATGAGCGGAATTCTCATACGAAAGTGATCTTGCGTAGTGTGGGATTGTCATAGCCTTGATAGTCTGTACGGGCATCATCACTTTTCTCAGAAAAACTACTCCCAAACGTCTTTTTTCTTTGGCTACATAGTTTTTAATCCTCACCTTTGCATCGTTGATCAACGAAACGTGTGAATAGGAAAACGAATTTAAATCTCTAAAGAAAAAAAGTATGAGTGTAATTTTCAGGACGGTGGAGAGACCGTCGGACCCCAGGGTTGAAAACTCTCCCAAGAAGTATTATCCGCAGTTGGTGACATTGGGGCAAAGCGTGGATTTGGCGTTTATTGCACAGAAGATGCAGGACCGCTCTTCTCTGTCTATCGGTGACATCAAGAGTACGATGCAGAACTTTGTGGAAAAGCTGAAAGAGCAGTTGCTGGAAGGAAAGACGGTTAATATAGCCGGGCTGGGTGTCTTTATACTGGCAGCCAAATCGAAAGGTGAGGAAAAGGCTGATGACGTGACAGCCAAGAGTGTGGAGAGCGTCCGTATCTGTTTTCAGGCGAATAGGGAACTGAAGATATCGAAGGCTGCTACCCGCGCTGGAGAAAGGCTGGATTTGGTGAGTTTGGATGATTATCTTAAGGGGAAGACTTCCACAGATGGCGGCTCCGGTTCGGAAGGAGGAGGCTCGGATTCGGATGGAGACCAAGGTGAGAATCCACTGGGATAACAGTAGCTATGAATTATTAATCAGATAATGGATAATCTTTATGAAGAAAACGTGGAATGTGATTTTGAAACTTATTATTGCCGTAGCGAGTGCTGTGGCAGGTGTGATTGGCGGACAGACAATGATGTTTTAGTCCGATAGGATTTGATAAATAAAAAATGAGAAGAGCTGCTGGCAGGAAATCTGTCGGCAGCTCTTTTTTTAATCCTTGTATGCTTCTTCGTGTACCCCCGCTACTGCTCGTCCGCTGGGGTCGTTCTTTCCTTGGAAAGAGGCGTCCCATGCCAGCGCTTCGGCGGTGGAGCATGCCACACTGGGCACGCTGGGAACGCTTCGGGCCGCGCTTTCACTGGGGAAATGCTCTTCAAAGATGGTGCGATAGTAATACTCTTCCTTATTTTGCGGGGTATGTATCGGGAAGCGTTCGGCGGCATGTGCCATCTGTTCGTCGCTGACGGCAGCGGCAGTGACGGCTTTCAGCGTATCAATCCAACTGTAGCCCACACCGTCGGAGAACTGTTCTTTCTGCCGCCAGGCAACGCTCTGGGGGAGTATGTCGGCAAAGGCTTCGCGGACTACTTTCTTTTCTATCTCCTTGCCGGGGCACATCTTGACTGCCGGATTGATGCGCATGGCAACATCCAGGAATTCTTTGTCGAGGAAGGGGACACGTCCTTCCACTCCCCAGGCTGCAAGGCTTTTGTTGGCACGGAGGCAGTCGTACAGATGCAGTTTGGAGAGCTTGCGCACGGTTTCTTCGTGAAAGGCTTGCGGTGTGGGCGCCTTGTGGAAGTAAAGGTAACCGCCGAACACCTCGTCTGCACCTTCGCCGCTGAGTACCATCTTGATGCCCATGCTTTTGATGACACGTGCCAGCAGATACATGGGGGTGGAGGCGCGGACAGTGGTTATGTCGTAAGTCTCAATGAAATAGATGACGTCGCGGACAGCATCGAGGCCTTCCTGAACGGTATAGTTTATCTCGTGATGCACGGTACCGATATGACGGGCCACTTCGCGGGCTTTAAGCAAGTCGGGAGCACCCTTCAAGCCGACGGCGAAGGAATGGAGCTGCGGCCACCAGGCATCTGCCTTGTTGTCTGTCTCGATGCGTTTGGCGGCATATTTCTTGGCGATGGCAGAGATGACGGAAGAATCGAGTCCGCCACTGAGCAGGACACCGTAGGGGACGTCGGACATCAACTGGCGCTGTACGGCGGCTTCGAGGGCATCGTGCACGGCAGTGACTTGTGTGCCGTAGGCTGTTCGGCCTATCGAAGCCGGCGCAGCGTTGCGTTCGGCGGCAGGAGTGTAGTTGTCCTTCACAGCGGCATAGTCCATCCAGTCGCGGGTGTACCAGCGGTGCATCTTGCCCTCGCGGCCACGGTAGTAGTGGCCGGGAAGGAAAGGCTCGTACTCGTCGCAGAAACCCTCAAGGGCTTTCAGCTCACTGCCGAAGTAGATGTGTCCATCCTTGTCGCGTCCTATATAAAGGGGGATTACGCCGATGGGGTCGCGGGCGATGAGGTAATCGTCCGTTTCTTCATCATAGAGGGCGAAGGCGAAGATGCCGTTCAGCTCTTCAAGGAAGCGGACGCCTTTGTCTTTGTAAAGGGCAAGGATGACTTCGCAGTCGGAACCTGTCTGGAAGGCGTATTTTCCGGCATAGCGGGCACGGATGTCGCGATGGTTGTAAATCTCGCCATTGACGGCAAGCACCTGTTTGCGGTCGTGTGAATATAAGGGTTGTCCACCGGATTCCGGGTCGACAATGGAGAGGCGTTCGTGGGCGAGGATGGCGGAGCCGCCTACGTAGATACCACTCCAGTCCGGTCCGCGATGACGGATTTTCTGCGCCATCCGTAGCGCTTTGTTTCTCAACTCAGGAGTTTGAGACTGTATGTTGAAGATTCCTGCTATTCCACACATGAGAATTAAAAATTAAAGGTTAAAAATTAAAGAAAGGAAAATCATTTCTTGTTTTCTTTTAGAGGTTCGAGGTAACGGTCTATCTCTGTTGCCACTCGTCGTCCGTCGGCCAAGGCACGTACCACGAGGCTGGCGCCGTGGGCGGCATCGCCTGCCACGAATACGTTCTCTGCAAACTTCGGTTGCTCGGGCTTGAGGAAACCCATGGCAAGAAGCACCATATCGGCTTCGATGACCTCTTTCTTGCCCGTAGGTTTCATGGTGGGACGGCCACCGTCTGTTGCCGGAAGCCACTCCACTTCTTCCACTTCCACACCGCATACCCTGCCGTTCTTCCCGATGAACCGGGTGGAGGCGAGGGACCATCGACGGGTACAGCCTTCTTCGTGGCTGCTGGTGGTTTTCAGTACGACGGGCCATTGCGGCCAGGGAGTATCCGGGTTGTGTCCTATGGGCGGTTGGGGCATGATTTCAATCTGGGTTACGCTGACGGCTCCCTGTCGGATGCTGGTGCCTATACAGTCGGACCCGGTATCGCCGCCGCCGATGACGAGTACCCGTTTGCCGCGGGCGTTGACGAGCTGGTCTTTCGGGAAGGTATCTCCATCCAGAATATGGTTCTGCTGTGCCAGCATGTCGAGGGCAAAGTAGATGCCTTTCAGCTCCCTGCCCGGAATGGAGAGGTCGCGGGCGGTGTGCGTACCGGTACAAATGGCGTAGGCATCGAATCCGACGGGCAGTTTCTGCACATCGACATGGACTCCCATCTTGAACAAGATACCTTCGACCTCGAGGATTTTCATGCGGCGGTCGATGACGGCTTTGTCCAGCTTGAAGTTGGGGATGCCATAGCGCAGCAGTCCTCCCGGCATCGGTTTGCTGTCGAATAGGGTAACTTCGTAACCTTTGGCGTTCAGCCGTACGGCAACGCTCAATCCGGCAGGGCCGGCGCCGATGACGGCTACTTTCTTTCCGTTGCGTTCGGGCTGGAGGGGGGTGATGTAGCCCTCGCGAAAAGCAGCCTCGGCAATGGCGGCTTCGTTCTCGCGGATAGTGACCGGTTCGTTGCACGAGAGTTTCAGTACGCACGACTTCTCGCAAAGGGCAGGGCAGATGCGTCCCGTAAATTCCGGAAAATCATTCGTACTGTTCAGTATTTGATAGGCTTCGCGCCATTTGCCCCGGTAGAGCGCGTCTTGGAATTCCGGGTCTTTATTGCCCAGCGGACATGCCCAGTGGCAGAAGGGTACGCCGCAGTCCATACAGCGCGAGGCCTGGAGCTTGCGGTCGTGGCTGTTCAGTGTCTGTTCCACTTGGCTGAAGTCTGTGATACGTTCGTGTATCGGACGGTAACCCGCCTCTTGGCGGGGGATATTGAGGAATGCTTTTGGATCTCCCATGATGAACAAATTAAAAAGTTAAAGAATTAAAGAATGAAAGGGGAATTTCCTCAGTCTTTCATTCTTTCATTATTAATTCGCGATTCAATAATCGCGTTGCATTTCTGCAATCTTCTGTTGCAATTTCTGCATCTGCTCCTCTTGCAGCACTTTTTTGTATTCGATAGGGACTACCTGGATGAACTGGTCGGCATAGCGTGGCCAGTCATCGAGCATGGTGCGTGCCAGTTTGGAACCGGTGTACAGGTAGTGCTGGCGGATGAGCTCGTGCAGTTCCTTGCGGTAGGAGGCCTCTTCGATGAGACTCAGTTCTACCATTTCCATGTTGCAGAAATAGTCGAAGTTGCCGTCCCGGTTCCATACGTAGGCCACACCGCCGGACATGCCTGCGGCAAAGTTGCGTCCCGTCTGTCCGAGTACTACCACGCGCCCGCCGGTCATATACTCGCAGCAGTGGTCGCCTACACCCTCCACTACGGCTGTGGCACCGGAGTTGCGGACGGCAAAGCGCTCGCCTGCACGGCCGTTGATGTAAACTTCACCGCTTGTGGCGCCATAAAGCAGGGTGTTGCCTGCAATCGTGTTTTTCTCCGCCTCGAAGTTGCTCCGTACCGGAGGCAGGACGGCGATGCGTCCGCCACTCAGACCTTTGCCCAGATAATCGTTGGCCTCGCCTTCCAGCTTGAAGTTGACACCCGGGACAAGGAATGCCCCGAAACTCTGCCCGGCGGAGCCTTTGAACTTCACGTTCAGCGTATGTTCGGGCAGCCCTTTTTCTCCGTATTTTGCGGCAATGACACCAGAGAGCATGGCGCCGCAGGCACGGTCGGTATTGGCGATGGTGTACTCCAGCGAGATTTCCTTCTGGTTCTCTACGGCTTCGGCGGCGGCATGTAGCATCTCTACATCTTTCACATGGTCGATGCCATGCTGTTGGTCGGTGACGTGGCGGATGGCGGCTTCGTTGTCTACGCGTGCCAGTAGTTTGTCGAAGCTTATCAACTGATGTTTCCTGATTCCGTCATCCGGCTTGCGGACGATAAGGTCTGTGCGTCCAATGATGTCATCCAGGCGTTCCACACCGATTTCTGCCAGGTATTCGCGTACTTCCTGCGCCAGGAACGTGAAGAAGTTCACCAGATACTCGCTGCGTCCGCGGAAGCGTTTGCGCAGTTCTCCGTTCTGTGTCGCCACCCCTACGGGGCAGGTGTTCTGGTGACATTTGCGCATCATTACGCAACCCAGTACAATCAGGGCACTGGTGGCGAAACCGAATTCTTCGGCTCCGAGCATTGCCATCAGTATGATGTCACGGCCTGTTTTGAGCTGTCCGTCCACTTGCAGCATCACTTGTCTGCGCAGGCCGTTCAGCACCAGTGTCTGTTGCGTTTCGCTCAAACCGAGTTCGGGCGAGATGCCGGCATAGCGGATGGATGATGCAGGAGAGGCTCCCGTACCGCCCTCTGCACCCGAGATGACTATCAAATCGGCCTTTGCCTTTGCCACACCGGCGGCAATGGTGCCCACACCGCTTTCTGCCACCAGCTTCACGCTGATTTTTGCCCGTGGGTTCACGTTCTTTAGGTCGAAGATGAGCTGTGCCAGGTCTTCGATGGAGTAAATGTCGTGGTGGGGCGGGGGAGAAATCAGCGAGATGCCCGGAATGGAGTGGCGTGTCTTGGCAATCACTTCATCCACTTTGAAGCCCGGCAGCTGTCCGCCTTCGCCCGGCTTGGCGCCTTGGGCAATCTTTATCTGTATTTCGTCCGCATTCACCAGATATTCTGCGGTGACACCGAAACGTCCTGAGGCCACCTGCTTGATGGCGCTGCGCAGACTGGTGCCGTCTTCGCGCGGCATGAAGCGTGCCCGGTCTTCGCCTCCTTCGCCCGTATTGCTCCGGCCATGCAGCTTGTTCATGGCAATAGCCATGGCTTCGTGGGCTTCGCGGCTGATGGAGCCGTAGGACATGGCGCCGGTGACAAAGCGCTGTACGATGTTCTCTACCGGTTCCACCCGGTCTATGCTGATAGGAGCGCGGCGGAAGTCGAGGAAATCGCGCAGGAAGATGGGAGATTCCTTGCTGTCTACCATGGCAGTGAACTCCTTGAATTTCTTATAGCTTCCCAGGCGTGTGGCAAGTTGCAGTGTGCTGATGGTTTCCGGGTTCCAGGCGTGCTTCTCACCATCCTTGCGGAAGGCATACAGTCCGCGGTTCGGCAATAGCTCCGCTTCCCCCTTCTTTTTAAGAACCTCCATCCCTTCCTTGTGGAAGGCGATGGCGTCGCGTGCCACTTCATCCAGGCGTATGCCTCCGATGCGTGAACTCAGTCCGCCAAAGTAGGCATTGCTCAACTCCTCGCTCAGTCCTACGGCCTCGAAAATTTTCGCGCCCCGGTAAGAACGGATGGTGCTGATGCCCATCTTGCTCATAATCTTGAACAAGCCTTTGCAGACGGACTTGATATATTTCTTTTCGGCAGTGGCGTAGTCGAGCTGTATTTCCTTTTCGTTCACCAGTTTGTCGATGACGGCAAAAGCCATATACGGATTCAGTGCGCTGGCTCCGAAGCCCAGCAGCAGTGCGGCGTGCATTACTTCGCGGATTTCGCCGCTTTCTACAATCAGTGCCGTCTGCACCCGTTTGCCCACGGAGATAAGATGGTGGTGTACCGCCGACACGGCAAGCAGTGACGGAATGGCGGCATGGGCGGCGTCTACGTCGCGGTCGGAAAGCACGATGTAGTTCACTCCTTCGTTGACGGATTCTTCCGCCTGCTTGCAGAGGGTTGCCAATGCTTCCTGCAATCCCTGGCACCCTTTTGCCACTTCGAAGAGCAGGGGCAGTTTCACGGTCTTGAAGCCTTTGTACCGGATGTTGCAGAGAATATCCAGCTGGGCGTTGTTCAGGATGGGATGGTTCAACCTCACCATCTTGCAATGGTTTTCGCTGGGTGTCAGTATGTTCATGCCTACGGCTCCGATGTACTCGGTCAGCGACATTACCAGTTCTTCGCGTATCGGGTCGATAGGAGGGTTGGTGACTTGGGCAAACTGCTGGCGGAAATAGTTGTACAGTAGTTGCGGCTTGTCCGAGAGTACTGCCAGCGGGGTGTCATTGCCCATGGAGTTGATGGGTTCGGCACCGGTGGTACACATCGGGACAATCAGCCGTTCCACGTCTTCTTTGGAGTAGCCGAAGATGCGCAGCATGCTGTCGTAGTTCTCCACGCTATGGGAGACTTTGCGACCGCTTTTCAGTTCGTCCAGCTCGATGCGGTTGCCGGCCAGCCAAGTGCGGTATGGTTTGGCTTCGGCAAGTTGTTTCTTCAGTTCGCCGTCATAATATATTTCGCCTTTCTCGGTGTCTATAAGCAGTATCTTGCCCGGTTGCAGGCGTCCTTTTTCCTTGATGTCTCCCGGCTCGAAATCCATCACGCCGACTTCGCTGGCCACTACCATCATGCCGCCCTGCGTAATCAGGTAGCGTGCAGGGCGCAGTCCGTTCCTGTCGAGCATGCCGCCTGCATAGCGCCCGTCGCTGAAAAGCAGTGCCGCCGGTCCGTCCCACGGCTCCATCAGGATGGAGTGGTATTCATAGAAAGCTTTCAAATCTTCGCTGATGGGATTCTTTTCGTTGAAGGATTCCGGTACGAGCATGGCCATGGCGTGCGGCAGGCTCAGGCCCGACATGATGAGAAACTCGAGCACATTGTCCAGTGAGGCACTGTCGCTCATGCCCGGTTGCACGATGGGGCGTATCTCCCGGATGTCTCCCAGGGCGGGAGAGGAGAGTACACTCTCACGGGCTTCCATCCAGCCGCGGTTGCCGCGGATGGTATTGATTTCGCCGTTGTGTGCCAGCAGGCGGAAAGGCTGTGCCAGTCCCCAGGTGGGGAAAGTGTTGGTGCTGAAACGGGAGTGCACCAATGCCAGTCCGCTGGTGAAGTAGCTGTTGGTGAGGTCGGGGAAGTAGTTGCGCAACTGCAAGGAAGAGAGCATGCCCTTGTAGACGATGTTCTTCGTAGAGAGCGAGACGATGTAGAAATCCTCGCGGGTGGGGATGTCCGACTTGCGTATTCTGTTCTCTATCCTTTTCCTTATTATATAGAGTTTGCGGTCGGCGGTTTCGCTTTCCGTAAATCCGGTGATGAAAATTTGCTTGATGTCCGGTTCGTTGGCAAGAGCCGCTTCTCCCAATATTTCGGGGCAAGTGGGCACGTTACGCAGATGCATCAGGGTCAATCCCTCCTTTTCAATCTCTTCGATAATGACGCTCAAGATGACAGCCTGGTCTTTTCCGTCTTTGGGAAGGAAAAGCAGGCCGGTGCCGTATTTTCCTTTCTCGGGAACGGGAATGCCCTGCAACAGAATGAATTCGTGCGGTATCTGCAGCATGATGCCGGCACCGTCTCCGGTTTTGTTATCTGCCCCTTCCGCTCCACGGTGGCGCATGTTTTCCAGTACCTTCAATGCCGATTCTACCAGTTCATGTGATTTTCCTCCCTGGATATTGACCAGCATGCCTACTCCGCAGGCATCGTGCTCATGGGATGCCTCATACAAGCCCAACTGTTTGGGCTGTCGCTGGTAATCCTCTGCTTTTGTTTTGTTGTTAAAAAGTTCTTGTTTCATGATTATAAGCTTTCTTTATTGCTGTATAATATTGTTTGTGGTTTCAAAATGTTCGGCAAATATATGGTATTAATTGCAAAATGCTAATATGTATTCCTGCCTTCTTTCTTGCAAAATTCCTGCGATAGAAGATGAAGTTATGAATTGATAGAAAACACCCTCTGTTTTCTTTTAATCCTAAATCAAAATCAGACGGTTTGATTTGGATTTATAAATTAAGCCTTTTGCTTTTAAAATAATACTTTCTTTAACTTTTTGATGTAAAAACAACTTTTTTCTATTCTTTTGATAAATAAATAGTGAAAAGATTAACTTTATGTTCTTAAGAATATGTATATTTGCAGCGCAAAATCAAATACTGATACATTATGTGTGGAATAGTAGGCTATATAGGTCAAAGGAAAGCCTACCCCATTCTTATCAAAGGTCTGAAGCGGTTGGAGTACCGTGGATATGATAGTGCAGGGGTAGCATTAATCAGTGATAACCGACAGTTGAACGTGTACAAAGCGAAAGGTAAGGTTTCGGAACTTGAAACTTTCGTTGCTCAAAAAGATATTTCCGGTAACATTGGTATTGCACATACACGTTGGGCCACTCATGGAGAACCTTGTTCCGTCAATGCCCATCCCCATTATTCCTCTTCCGAACGCCTCGCCCTCATCCATAACGGCATTATTGAAAACTACGCCGTCCTTAAAGAAAAACTTCAAGCCAAAGGTTATGTATTTAAAAGCAGCACTGATACCGAGGTGCTGGTACAGCTCATTGAATACATTCAGGTGACAAACCATATTGACCTGCTGACGGCGGTGCAACTTGCCTTGCAGGAAGTGATTGGGGCGTATGCCATTGCGGTGCTCGACAAGGACAATCCGGATGGGATAATCGCTGCACGCAAGAGCAGTCCGCTGGTGGTGGGCATCGGTGAAGGAGAGTTTTTCCTGGCTTCGGATGCCACGCCGATTGTGGAATATACGGATAAGGTGGTGTATCTGGAAGACGAAGAGATTGCCCTCATCCGCCGGGGAGAGAAGCTGAAGGTTGTTAACCTGAAGAATGTGGAATGTCCGCACGAGGTAAAGACGGTAGCGCTCAATCTCGGCCAGCTGGAGAAGGGCGGTTATCCGCACTTCATGCTGAAGGAAATCTTCGAACAGCCCGGCTGCATTCACGACTGCATGCGCGGGCGTATCAATGTGGAGGGTACGAACGTGGTTCTTTCTGCAGTGATTGATTGTAAGGAACGTCTGCTGGCGGCCAAACGCTTCGTCATCGTGGCATGCGGTACGTCATGGCATGCCGCCCTCATCGGCAAGCATTTGATTGAAAGCTTCTGCCGTATTCCGGTGGAGGTGGAGTATGCCAGTGAGTTCCGTTACCGCGACCCGGTGATTGACAGCAACGATGTGGTGATTGCCATCTCGCAAAGCGGTGAAACGGCCGATACGCTGGCTGCCGTGGAGCTTGCCAGAAACCGTGGGGCATTTATATACGGCATCTGCAATGCCGTCGGTTCCAGCATTCCCCGTGCCACGCACACGGGTTCCTATATCCACGTGGGACCGGAAATAGGGGTGGCATCCACCAAAGCCTTCACCGGGCAGGTAACGGTGCTTACCATGCTGGCCCTGACACTTGCCAAAGAGAAAAAGACGATGGACGAAGGGCAATACCTGGCAATTGTCAAGGAATTGGGACATATCCCCGACAAGATGAAGGAGGTCTTGAAATTGAACGACCGCATAGCGGAACTTTCCAAGATATTCACCTATGCACACAACTTTATCTATCTGGGACGCGGATACAGTTATCCCGTAGCCTTGGAAGGCGCCTTGAAGTTGAAGGAGATTTCGTATATCCATGCCGAAGGCTATCCTGCCGCCGAAATGAAGCACGGCCCCATTGCTCTGGTGGATGCCGAAATGCCGGTAGTGGTCATTGCCACCCGGAATGGGCTTTATGAAAAGGTGCTGAGCAATATCCAGGAAATAAAGGCGCGTAAAGGCAGGGTTATCGCCATTGTGACAAAGGGAGATACGGTCATCAGTAAAATAGCCGACACTTGTATCGAGCTTCCCGAAACAATGGAGTGCCTTGATCCGTTAATAACTACGGTACCTTTGCAACTGCTTGCCTATCACATTGCCGTGTGCAAGGGAATGGATGTGGACCAGCCGAGGAACCTTGCTAAGTCGGTGACTGTAGAATGAGGACATGTACAATTTACCATTTACAATGTACAATGGGGCTGCGTTTGGGAGGGGTAAATGTAAATGGTAATTGTATGCTATAATAAGGAAAAGAAAATTGTACACTTAAAATTGTACATTGTAAATGGTAAATAGTAAATAAATAGATGGAACAACTGAAGCATGAATGCGGCGTCGCCATGATACGCCTGCTGAAACCTTTGGAGTACTATGAAGAGAAGTACGGAACATGGATGTACGGACTCAACAAGCTCTATCTCCTGATGGAGAAACAACACAATCGTGGGCAGGAAGGTGCCGGACTGGCCTGCGTGAAACTGGAAGCCAATCCCGGTGAGGAATATATGTTCCGTGAACGTGCGCTCGGTTCGGGCGCCATTACCGAAATTTTCGGTACGGTGCAGGGCAACTTCAAGGACTTGACCAAGGAACAGCTGCACGATGCGGAATATGCCAAGCGTGTGCTGCCCTTTGCAGGGGAGGTCTATATGGGACACCTGCGTTACTCCACTACCGGAAAGTCCGGCCTCTCGTACGTGCACCCATTCCTCCGGAGAAACAACTGGCGTGCCAAGAACCTTGCTCTCTGCGGCAACTTCAACATGACGAATGTGGATGAAATCTTTGCACGCATTACCGCCATCGGTCAGCATCCGCGCAAATATGCCGATACCTACATCATGCTGGAGCAGTTGGGACACCGCCTTGATCGCGAAGTGGAGCGCCTCTTCAACCTTGCCGAAGCGGAAGGGCTGGCAGGTATGGACATCACCCATTATATAGAAGACCACATCGACCTTGCCAACGTGCTACGCACTTCGAGTAAGGAGTGGGACGGGGGATACGTGATGTGCGGACTTACCGGAAGCGGAGAGACTTTTGCCGTACGCGACCCGTGGGGCATCCGTACAGCCTTCTGGTATCAAGACGACGAAATAGCGGTGCTTGCCAGTGAACGTCCCGTGATACAGACAGCCCTTAATGTCCCTGCCGGCTCCATCAGGGAGCTGCAACCCGGACAAGCCATGTTTATCAACAAGGCCGGCAAGGTGCGCACCGTGCAAATCAATAAGCCGCGCGAGGTGAAGCCTTGTTCCTTCGAGCGCATCTATTTTAGCCGGGGCAGTGATGTGGACATTTACCGGGAACGTAAACTGCTGGGTGAGAAACTTGTACCCAACATATTGAAAGCCATTGACAACGATGTGGACCATACTGTCTTCTCCTTCATACCCAATACGGCGGAAGTCGCCTTCTACGGCATGTTGCAGGGACTGGACGACTACCTCAACGAGGAGAAGGTGCAGCAGATTGCCGCCTTGGGGCATAGTCCCAGCCACGACGAGCTGGAGCATATCTTGTCGCGGCGCATACGGAGCGAGAAAGTGGCAATCAAGGACATCAAGCTGCGTACCTTCATTGCCGAAGGAAACAGCCGGAACGACCTTGCCGCCCATGTGTACGACATCACTTACGGAAGCCTTGTTCCGGGAGTGGATAATCTGGTCATCATCGACGACTCGATAGTGCGCGGAACCACCCTGAAGCAGAGCATCATTGGTATCCTCGACCGTCTGGGGCCGAAGAAGATAGTCATTGTAAGCTCTTCACCGCAGGTGCGCTATCCCGACTACTATGGCATCGATATGGCTAAGATGAGTGAATTCATCGCCTTCAAAGCTGCTGTGGAACTGCTGAAGGAGCGTGAGATGCGGGATGTAATTGCCGCCGCCTACCGCAAGTCCAAGGAGCAGGTAGGCCTGCCCAAAGAACAGATGGTGAATTACGTGAAGGAGATTTATGCTCCTTTCACTGACGAGGAAATCTCTGCCAAGATGGTGGAGCTTCTCATTCCGAAAGGAACGAAAGCCAAAGTGCAGATCGTCTACCAGCCTCTCGAGGGGCTGCATGAGGCCTGCCCCAAGCATCCGGGTGACTGGTACTTCAGCGGCGATTATCCTACGCCGGGCGGTGTGAAGCTGCTGAATAAGGCATTTATTGATTATATAGAACAAGTTTATCAATTTTAATTGAATCAATGAGAAATGTAACTCTAATCCTCGACGACGGGAGCCGCTTCCACGGCAAGTCGTTCGGCTTTGAAAAACCGGTAGCGGGAGAGGTGGTCTTCAACACAGCCATGACGGGTTATCCCGAAAGCCTGACCGACCCTTCGTATGCCGGACAGCTGATGACGCTCACCTATCCGTTGGTGGGCAATTACGGTGTGCCGCCTTTTACTCTCGAACCGAATGGGCTTGCCACTTTTATGGAGAGCGAGCATATCCATGCCGAAGCCATTATTGTAAGCGATTATAGCGAAAATTATAGCCATTGGAATGCGGTGGAAAGTCTCGGTGACTGGCTGAAACGCGAACAGATTCCGGGCATCACGGGCATCGATACCCGCGAACTGACAAAGGTGCTTCGCGAGCATGGGGTGATGATGGGACGTATCGCCTTTGATGATGAATCGGATGAAATGCCTGAGGCCTCTTATGCCGATGTGAATTATGTGGATAAAGTCAGCTGCAAGGAGGTTATCCGTTACAACGAAGGAACCGGTAAGAAGAAAGTGCTCCTTGTGGATTGCGGCGTCAAGCATAACATCATCCGCTGCCTGCTGAAACGTGATGTGGAAGTGATTCGCGTTCCCTGGGACTATGATTATACCGGGATGGAGTTCGACGGGCTGTTCATCTCCAACGGCCCCGGCGACCCTGATACCTGCGATGCTGCCGTACAGAATATCCGCAAGGCAATGCAGAACGAGAAACTGCCCATCTTCGGCATCTGTATGGGAAACCAGTTGCTTTCCAAAGCTGGGGGCGCCAAGATATACAAATTGAAATACGGCCACCGCAGCCATAACCAACCGGTGCGTATGGTGGGTACGGAACGTTGCTTCATCACCTCACAGAATCATGGGTATGCCGTAGACAACAATACGCTGACAGAAGACTGGGAACCGCTTTTCATCAATATGAACGATGGTTCTAATGAAGGAATCCGCCACAAACGCAATCCCTGGTTCTCCGCACAGTTTCATCCCGAAGCTGCCAGCGGGCCGACGGATACGGAGTTTCTTTTTGATGACTTTGTGAAGTTGCTTTAGTAAGAGAATTTTATTAAGAATGGTTGCGTTTGTAATCTCTTGATAATCAGCGTGTAAAAGACGGTATAATGAGTCCCGTACTGAATGTCATTCAGTCCCAGAGTGAATACCTTTCAGTCCTATACTGAATGCCATTCAATTAGTGACTGATTGTGTAAGGTAAGAGAAAGATAAGGTTTTATTACTACTATTACATTTTTAATAAACAGATATGCAAATGAAAGAAAACAATATAAAGAAAGTCTTGCTGCTTGGTTCCGGCGCACTGAAAATCGGTGAGGCAGGAGAATTTGACTACTCCGGTTCGCAGGCGCTCAAGGCATTGAAGGAGGAAGGCATCTACACGGTTCTCATCAATCCGAACATTGCCACGGTACAGACCTCGGAAGGAGTTGCCGACCAGATTTACTTCCTGCCCGTCACTCCTTACTTCGTGGAGAAGGTGATAGAGAAGGAGCGCCCGGACGGCATCATGCTTGCTTTTGGCGGACAGACGGCACTGAACTGCGGTGTTTCCCTCTATAAAGACAAGATTTTCGAGAAGTACGGCGTGACGGTTCTCGGCACTCCCGTGCAGGCCATCATTGACACGGAGGACCGTGAAATCTTTGTGCAGAAACTGAATGAGATTGATGTAAAGACCATCAAGAGCGAAGCTGTGGAGAATGCAGCGGATGCCCGTCGCGCAGCCCGGGAACTGGGATACCCGGTCATTGTCCGTGCCGCATACGCGCTTGGTGGACTGGGTTCGGGTTTTTGCGACAATGAAGAAGAGCTGAATGTGCTGGTGGAGAAAGCCTTCTCCTTCTCCCCACAGGTGTTGGTGGAAAAATCGCTGAAGGGATGGAAGGAAGTGGAATACGAGGTGGTGCGCGACCGCTTCGACAACTGCATCACGGTCTGCAACATGGAGAACTTCGACCCCCTGGGCATCCATACAGGTGAGTCCATCGTTATTGCCCCGTCACAGACGTTGAGCAATACGGACTATCATAAATTGCGTGAACTTGCTATCCGCATTATCCGTCACATCGGCATTGTGGGAGAGTGTAACGTGCAGTATGCCTACGACCCGATGAGCGAGGACTACCGGGTAATCGAGGTAAATGCACGCTTGAGCCGTTCGTCTGCACTTGCCTCTAAAGCAACGGGTTATCCGTTGGCGTTTGTAGCGGCAAAACTCGGCTTGGGCTATGGCTTGTTCGACTTGAACAACTCTGTGACAAAGACTACAAGCGCTTTCTTCGAACCCGCCCTGGACTATGTGGTCTGCAAGATACCGCGTTGGGATTTGGGCAAGTTCCACGGGGTGGACAAAGAGCTGGGTTCAAGCATGAAGTCGGTAGGCGAGGTGATGGCTATCGGCCGTACTTTCGAGGAAGCCATCCAGAAGGGGCTTCGCATGATAGGCCAGGGCATGCACGGCTTCGTAGAGAACAAGGAACTGGTGATTGCCGATTTGGACAAGGCTCTGCGCGAACCTACCGACAAACGTATCTTTGTCATCTCCAAAGCCTTCCGTGCCGGGTATACGGTGGACCAGGTGCACGAATTGACCAAGATAGACCGTTGGTTCCTGGAGAAGTTGATGAACATCATGGATACCAGCAGGGAACTGCACTCTTTTATGGCTGATGGAGAGTTGCCAATGATTCCCGTGGACTTGTTGCGTAAAGCCAAAGTACAAGGCTTCTCTGATTTCCAGATAGCCCGTGCCCTCGGCTTGGAACAAGCAATGGACGGCGAAGAAGCCATCCTTGCCGTCCGCAATTTCCGCAAGAGTGCAGGCATTCTGCCCGTAGTGAAGCAGATAGATACCCTTGCCGCCGAATATCCCGCACAGACCAACTATCTCTACCTAACGTATAGCGGCACGGCAAATGATGTCCGTTACCTCGGCGACCACAAGTCCATCGTCGTATTGGGCTCCGGCGCCTACCGCATCGGTTCTTCCGTAGAGTTCGACTGGTGCGGCGTGCAGGCCCTGAACACCATCCGCCAGGAAGGCTACCGCAGTGTCATGATAAACTACAACCCCGAAACCGTGTCTACGGACTATGACATGTGCGACCGTCTTTACTTCGACGAGCTCACCTTCGAGCGCGTGATGGATATTCTCGAACTGGAGAATCCCCACGGGGTGATTGTCTCTACCGGTGGGCAGATACCGAATAACCTTGCCCTGCGCCTCGATGCGCAGAAGGTACCTATTCTCGGCACAAGCGCCAGGAGCATCGACAATGCCGAAGACCGTGACAAGTTCTCCGCCATGCTCGACCGCATTGGTGTAGACCAACCCGAATGGCGGGCGCTGACCTCCCTGGAGGACATCAACACCTTTGTGGATAAGGTGGGCTTCCCGGTATTGGTCCGTCCTTCCTACGTATTGTCCGGCGCTGCGATGAACGTCTGTTCCAACCGGGAGGAGCTGGAACGCTTCCTGAAGCTGGCGGCGAATGTCAGCAAGAAACATCCCGTAGTGGTGAGCCAGTTCATTGAGCATGCCAAGGAGGTGGAGATGGATGCTGTGGCGCAAGATGGAGAGATTATCGCGTACGCCATCAGTGAGCATATCGAGTTTGCCGGAGTGCATTCCGGTGACGCCACTATCCAGTTCCCGCCACAAAAGTTGTATGTGGAGACGGTGCGCCGCATCAAGCGCATCAGCCGCGAGATTGCCCGTGAGCTGAACATCTCCGGTCCGTTCAATATCCAGTATCTGGCACGCGAGAACGACATCAAGGTGATTGAGTGCAACCTCCGTGCCAGCCGTTCGTTCCCGTTTGTCAGCAAGGTGCTGAAGATAAACCTTATTGAACTTGCCACGAAGGTGATGCTCGGCATTCCGGTACAGAAGCCGGACAAGAATCTGTTCGATTTGGATTATGTAGGCATCAAGGCGAGCCAGTTCTCCTTCAACCGTCTGCAGAAGGCCGACCCGGTACTGGGTGTGGATATGGCAAGCACGGGCGAGGTGGGTTGCATCGGCAGCGATACTTCCTGCGCCATTCTCAAGGCGATGCTCTCCGTGGGATATCGTATTCCAGAGAAAAATATCCTGCTTTCTACCGGTACTCCGAAACAGAAAGTGGACATGCTTTCTGCCGCGCGTATGCTTCAGAAGAAGGGGTATAAGATATTTGCCACGGGTGGTTCCAGCAATTTCCTTACGGAGAACGGTGTGGAGAATACGCGCGTCTACTGGCCCAGCGAACCCGAACGCCAGCCGCAGGCACTCGACATGCTGCACCGCAAGGAGATAGACATGGTGGTCAATATTCCGAAGAACCTCACCGCAGGCGAGTTGGATAACGGCTACAAGATACGCCGTGCCGCCATCGACCTCAATATTCCGTTGATAACGAATGCCCGTCTGGCAAGTGCGTTCATCAATGCATTCTGCACGATGACGCCGGATGATTTGGCTATCAAGTCGTGGGCGGAGTACAAATGATGATTTAATTTGCTATCTTTGCTGAAAACTAAGTTCGATGGAAACAATTTTGACCCAATACTATCAATCTCCTTATGGCGAGTTGCTCCTCGGCTCTTTCGGCGATAAACTCTGCCTATGCGACTGGATGCTGAACGAGAAACGTAGAGTAACCGTTGATAAGCGCATACGGCAGGCGCTGCATGCCGATTATGAGGAAGGCACTTCGGAAGTGATTGCAAGGGCAATCATTCAGTTGGATGAGTATTTTGCCTGTAAGCGGACCATATTCGATGTTCCACTGCTTGCAGTCGGAACAGAATTCCAGCGGACGGTGTGGCAGGAGTTGCAGAACATCCCTTACGGAAAAACAGTGTCCTACGGCGAGCTTTCACGAAAGCTGGGCAATCCGAAAGCCGTACGTGCGGTGGCGGCTGCCAATGGGGCAAATGCCCTCTCCATACTCATCCCCTGCCATCGTGTGGTGGGCAGCAACCATACGCTGATAGGCTATGCCGGTGGACTGGCAGCCAAACAAGGGATGCTGGCATTGGAAGCGGACTCTTGCGACGGACCGTCAGGCTCCCGTATAGGACAGCTGTTTTGAGGTCAGGTTTGTTTCTGGTATTCCGCCGGTGTCATCCCCGTCATACGTTTGAAGAACTTCGAGAAGAACGACGGATTGGGAAAGTTCAGTTCGTCTGATATTTGAAACACCAGTAGATTACTGTGTTTCAGCAATACTTTGGCTTCGAGGATAACTGCTTGATTAATCCATTGCATCACGGTTTGTCCGCTTGTTTCACGTATCACCGAACTCAGATAGTGCGGTGTCAGGCATAGCTTGTCGGCATAGAAGTTGACGTTGCGTTCGTGCTTGCTGTGTTGGTTCACCAAAGCGATGAAGCGGCGGAATAGCTCTTCCTGGCGTGAAAGGCGTGCCGGAGTTGACTTGCATGTGTGCTCGTGGATATACTTAAGGTTATAGAGAAGTGAGACAATCAAGTGCTGTACAGCTCCGCGGCGGTAGGGCAAACAATGTAGTATATTCCACAATAAAGAGAAGAAGCTGCTGATGTGTGCCCATTCCTCGTTGTTGCATGAAAGGCGGATTCCGTTTCGTGTATAAGCTTCCGAAAGAATGGAATTCTGTAGTACGGGCAGAAAATTGGCAGTGGGCATGATGACTTGGAATTCGTAGTCGGGACTGACTTCCGATATTTCTATCAGCGAATTGTCAGGGATGATAATAATATCGTGGGCTGTAGCTTCATATTCGATAAGATTGATGGAGATTCGGCCCTTACCTTGCATGATGCGTACAATCCTTCCTTCTTTGGCACGATAAGGTTGCTGGGTGCGGAATAGCCTGAATCCCATTGCTTGAAAACTGATGACCATTCCCAAATCGTCGTTTATAAATCTGTATTCGGAATGTTCTATAAAATCCGGATTGTTGCGGATGTCCTCGAATACGACGCTTATCGGTTTGTTCTTTTCCATATCTTTCCCTTTATGAATAATGTATATTTCCACCGCAAAGATAATAAAGTGTTCCTATTATTTGTCTTTTTCTACGAAATGTCGTACTATTAGAACATCTTTGCGCACAAATGGATTGTAAGGTTATAGGGTTATGCCTTTATCTTTGCATGTGTATAGAACAAAACCATGTAGAATAAACAAGAAACAGAATGGATATGAAACGAACCGTTTTCTTTTTTACCCTTTCTCTTGCCGCCATGCTGGCACATGCCCAGCTCACGTTGGAAGAGTGCCAGCGCCGGGCGCAAGACAATTATCCGTTGGTCAGGCAATACGGACTGATAGAAAAGGCACGCGGGTACGACCTCTCCAATGCCGGAAAAGGTTACTTGCCCCAGTTTTCCCTATCCGGCAAGGCCACGTACCAGAGTGACATCACCCGGCTACCGGTCGAAATCCCTAATCTCGACATCAAGACTGCTTCGAAAGACCAGTACCAGGTGATGCTCGAAGTGCAGCAGACCCTCTGGGATGGTGGGGATATACGTTCCAGAAAACGATTGACGCGTGCCGCCTCGGAAGTGGAACTGGAAAAACAGCATGTAGACATGTATGCCTTGACTGACCGGGTGAACCAGCTCTTTTTCGGCATCCTGCTGTTGGACGAACAGCTGAAACAGAACAGCCTCTTGCAAGAAGATTTAGGAAGAACCCACAAGCAGGTAGCCGACTATATAGCCAATGGCATCGCCACCCTGAGCGACCTGGATGCAGTCAGCGTAGAGCAACTGAACACCAGGCAGCACCGTGTGGAATTGGAGACCACCCGCCGTGCATACCTCAGCATGCTTGCTGCCTTTACGGGCAAGGACCTCTCTTCCGAAACGGTTTTATTGAAACCGGCTGCCGAAGAAAACATAGACCGGCAGATGAACAACCGTCCCGAACTTCGTTGGTACGATGCGCAGGGAGAGCAACTCCACCAGCAGGAGGCAGCCTTGAACACCCGGTTGATGCCGCGTTTCGGCCTTTTTGTACAAGGGGCATACGGCAATCCGGGATTGAATATGTTGAAAGATGAATTCAACGCCTATTACATGGCGGGGGTGCGCATGTCCTGGAATTTCGGCAGTCTGTATACGTTGAAGAACGACCGCCGCAGGATAGACAATACCCGCCAACAGATAGAGACCGGCCGGGATGTGTTCCTTTTCAACATTCGCCTGCAGGCTACGCAGCAGGATGCGGGCATTGTATCCATGCGCCGCCAGATGGCGGATGATGACGAGATTATCCGTCTGCGTGGGAATATCCGCCGTGCAGCCGAGGCCAAGGTGCAGAACGGGACAATGACCGTGACCGATATGCTGCGGGAGATTACCAACGAAAGTATGGCACGACAGACCAAGGCATTGCATGAGGTGCAGTTGCTGATGAACATCTGGCAGCTGAAATATACGCTGAACAATTAATGACTATAATCCGTAATTTATAACTTGAAATAGTATGAAATCATTGAAATTATTTCCTTTTTTATTTCTCCTTGCCGCCTGTACCGGCGGTACTCCGAAATATGATGCGACGGGAACGTTCGAGGCTACCGAAGTCATCGTTTCTGCCGAGGCGTCTGGAAAACTGCTGAGTTTCGACATCGAGGAAGGCACGACACTGAAAGACGGGCAGGAGGTAGGCATTATAGATACCGTCCAACTCTATCTGAAGAAACTCCAGTTGGAGGCCAGTGTCAAGTCCGTGGAAGGCCAGCGGCCCGATATCCTGAAGCAAGTAGCCGCCACTCAGGAACAGATTGTGCAGGCACGGCGCGAGCGCGACCGCGTGTCCAACCTGCTCCGTGTGGGTGCCGCCAACCAGAAGCAGCTCGATGATGCCGAGTCCCTTCTCGAAGTCCTCCGCAAGCAGCTCGACGCACAGAACTCCACCCTGCGCAACAGTGACCGCAGCCTGACGTGGCAAAGCTCCTCTGTCGGCATCCAGGTGGCGCAGATAGAAGACCAGCTGCGCAAATGCCACATCACCTCTCCGCTGACGGGAACCGTCCTTGCCCAATATGCCGAAGCCGGAGAACTGGCTGCTCCCGGCACCCCTCTTTTCAAAGTGGCGGATATGGAGCAGATTTACCTCCGTGCCTACATCACCTCCGAGCAGCTTGCCGAAATCAAGCTGGGGCAGCAAGTGAAGGTTTATGCGGATTATGGAAAGGAAGTGCGGAAAGAATACCCCGGCATCGTCACCTGGATTTCCGATACGTCCGAGTTCACTCCAAAAACTATCCTGACGAAAGACGAGCGCGCCAATCTGGTCTATGCTGTAAAGATTGCCGTGAAGAATGACGGGATGCTGAAAATAGGAATGTATGGAGGCTGTAACTTTAACTAATATCTCCAAACGTTACGGCAGCGTGGAAGCCCTGCGGGGTGTCTCTCTGTCAGTGGCTCCCGGTGAGCTTTTCGGCATCATCGGGCCGGACGGTGCGGGCAAGACATCGCTTTTCCGCATCCTCACCACTTTGCTGCTTGCCGACGGAGGCTCGGCTTCGGTCTGCGGTCTGGATGTGGTGAAGGACTACAAAGCCATCCGCAGGCGGGTGGGGTATATGCCCGGACGCTTCTCCCTCTATCCGGACTTGACGGTGGAGGAGAATCTCAATTTCTTCGCCACCGTCTTCCACACCACCATCGAGGAGAATTATGATTTGGTGCGCGACATTTACCGGCAGATAGAACCTTTCCGCAAGCGCCGCGCCGGAGCGTTGTCCGGCGGCATGAAGCAGAAACTCGCCCTTAGCTGTGCCCTTATCCATAAACCGGATGTCCTCTTTCTGGACGAACCCACTACGGGCGTCGACCCCGTGTCCCGCAAGGAATTCTGGGGAATGCTTCGCCGACTGAAGGAGCAGGGTATCACTATCATTGCTTCCACCCCCATCATCGACGAAGCGCGCCAATGCGACCGCATCGCCTTCATCAACGAAGGAGAGATAAAAGGCATCGATACCCCCGACCGTATCCTGACACGCTTTGCGGGCATCCTCTGCCCTCCGGGCTTGCAGCACGAACGGGTGGAAAACCACGAAAACAAGGTGATTGAGGTGGAAGGGTTGACCAAGCGGTTCGGTAATTTCACCGCTGTAGACCACATCTCCTTCCAAGTCCATCGGGGCGAGATTTTCGGTTTCCTGGGAGCCAACGGGGCAGGCAAGACCACCGCCATGCGCATGCTTACGGGACTTAGCCGCCCCACCGGCGGCAAGGCATGTGTGGCAGGTTTCGATGTGGCTTCCCAACCCGAAGAAGTGAAGAAGAACATCGGCTACATGAGCCAGAAATTTTCCCTTTACGAAGACCTCAAGGTGTGGGAGAATATCCGCCTCTTTGCCGGTATCTACGGCATCCCCGAAGCGGAGATTGCCCCCAAGACGGATGAGCTGCTCCTCCGCCTCGGGCTGGAAAAGGAACGGGATACACTGGTGAAAAGCCTTCCGCTGGGCTGGAAGCAGAAGCTGGCCTTCTCCGTCTCCATCTTCCACCGTCCCAAGATTGTCTTTCTGGATGAGCCTACGGGTGGGGTGGACCCTGCCACGCGCCGCCAGTTCTGGGAGCTGATTTACCAGGCTGCCGACGAGGGCATCACCGTCTTTGTCACCACCCACTTTATGGACGAGGCGGAGTATTGCGACCGCATCTCCATCATGGTAGACGGCGTCATCCGTGCACTCGACACTCCCGGGGAGCTGAAACGGCAGTTCAATGCCACTACGATGGACGATGTATTCCAACAACTGGCTCGTCAAGCCGTGCGAACCGCCGACTGAAAATCCGTGAAATCCGCATTATCCGAGCCTAAATATAAATATAGACAATGAAACAATTCATATCTTTCATCCGAAAAGAGTTCTTCCATATCTTCCGCGACCGGCGCACGATGCTGATTCTGCTGGGCATGCCCATCGTGCAGATAATCCTTTTCGGTTTTGCCATCACCACCGAGGTGAAGAACGTGCGTGTGGCGGTGCTCGACCCGTCGAATGACGTAGTTACCCGCCGTATCATCGACCGCATGGATGCAAGCGAATACTTCACCGTCATCCGCCGCCTGCATTCTCCCGCCGATATGGAGGCTTCTTTCGGAAGAGGGGAGATTGACATGGCGCTTGTTTTCAGCGAGCGTTTCTCGGACAAGCTTTATACCGGCGAGGCGCGCGTGCAGCTTGTCTCCGACGCCACAGACCCCAATATGGCGACTATGCAGGCAGGCTATGCCGCAAACATCATCTCCTCTGCCGGGCAGGAGATGCTTCTGCCGGGAGTGCATGCCGCTGCCATCGTACCCCAGCTCAAGCTGCTGTACAATCCGCAGATGAAGAGTGCCTACAACTTCGTGCCGGGTGTCATGGGGCTTATTCTGATGCTGATTTGCGCCATGATGACCTCCATCTCCATTGTGCGCGAGAAGGAGACGGGGACGATGGAGGTCCTGCTGGTTTCTCCCGTCAAACCGCTTTTCATCATTCTGGCAAAGGCGGTGCCCTATTTTGTGCTGTCGTTTGTCAACTTGACCACCATTCTTCTGCTTTCGGTCTATGTGCTCGATGTTCCCGTGGCGGGCAGCTTGTTCTGGCTGGTGGTGGTGTCGCTGCTATTCATCTTTGTCTCCCTGGCGCTGGGGCTGCTGATTTCTACGGTCACCCGGACGCAGGTTGCCGCCATGCTGGTGTCCGGACTGATGCTGATGATGCCCACCATGTTGCTTTCGGGCATGATATTCCCCATTGAGAGTATGCCCGTTATCCTGCAGGCCATTTCAGCTGTGCTTCCTGCACGCTGGTATATCCAGGCGGTGCGTAAGCTGATGATTGAGGGAGTGGATGTTTCGCTTGTGCTGATGGAGGTCGGCATACTTGCCACGATGGCGGTATTGCTGATAACGGTGAGTTTCAAGAAATTCAAGCATCGGCTTGAGTAAAGAGCGGATATGAATTTTATATTAATTATTCAGGCAGAAGAACATAAGGACAAAAGGATACGGGAAATCTGTTCTTTTGTTCTTGTGTCTAAAATCTTTAAAATATCGTCTTATGATAAAGTTTCTCATTGAAAAGGAATTCAAGCAGTTGTTCCGCAACTCCTTCCTGCCCAAGCTGATTTTCATTTTCCCGTGCATGATTATGATACTGATGCCCTGGGCCGCCAATCTGGAGATAAAGAACATCAATCTGAATATAGTGGACAATGACCACAGCGTCTTGTCTCGCCGTCTGGTAGATAAAATCGGTGCATCCACTTATTTCTGCCTGACAGCGCTTCCCGATACATACGATGAGGCTTTGCTGGCCATTGAAGCAGGTTCGGCAGATGTCGTGCTGGAGATTCCCCGTGATTTCGAAAAGGATTGGGTGAAGGGAGAGGCGCCTCGTCTGCTGGTGGCGGCCAATGCCGTGAACGGCACGAAGGGCAGTCTGGGAGGATCCTACTTGTCTTCCATCATCAGTGACTATACCCGTGAACTGGGTTCGGAGTCGTCTTCGCAAGGGCTTGCCGGGAAGCCGCTTCCCCGGGTGGACATCACTACGCAGAACCTTTACAACCCCACGCTGAACTACAAGCTTTTCATGATTCCTGCCCTCATGGTGATGCTGCTGACGCTGATTTGCGGTTTTCTCCCTGCCCTCAATGTGGTGGGCGAGAAGGAGGCGGGCACCATCGAGCAGATAAATGTCACCCCCGTCGGCAAGTTCACTTTCATTGCCGCCAAGCTGATACCTTACTGGCTGATAGGTTTTGTGGTGCTGACCATCTGTTTCGTTCTGGCATGGGTACTTTACGGCATTCTGCCGGCGGGACATTTCCTCACTATCTACGGCATGGCGCTGTTTTTTCTACCGGTGGTGTCGGGGTTCGGGCTGGTCATATCCAATCATTCGACCACGTTGCAGCAGGCCATGTTTGTCATGTGGTTCTTCATGCTTATCCTTATTCTGATGAGTGGTCTTTTCACCCCTATCCACAGTATGCCTGAGTGGGCGCAATGGATTACGCGCATCAATCCGCTACGCTATTTTGTGGAGGTGATGCGTACCATCTATCTCCGTGGTGGCGGATTTGCCGAACTGCTTCCGCAACTGGGAGCCGTGTTGGTCTTTGCATTGGTCTTCAATCTGTGGGCGGTAAAAAGTTATAAGAAAAGTAGTTAACTGATTTTTCTTTATTATTATCCTAATTTGGCTTTCTTTTTTGAAGAAGGGCTACACCATTTGCCTTGGATAGCTACACCCTTTTGTGTTTAAGGCTACACCATGAGAAGGAAAAGGTGTAGCCCTTTTATTATGGATAATAAAAGCTGTTTTTTGTGCGGAAAAAAAGGTGCAAGTAGTGATATGTATCTAATGATAAAAAATATCTGTTTTGCTTAGTAATTGATTGATAGAGTTTATATGATATTTATCAGTTCCCTTATTGGAAAAAACTCTTATCTTTGCACGCGAATAAATAAATATCTTATACCAAAATGAATACACAGACTACTTATCTTGCCTCGAAACCGCATTATGAGATTCTTGACGGACTTCGTGGCGTGGCGGCTGTCATGGTTATTATCTTCCATCTTTTTGAAGCACATGCAGGTGGCAGCCATCTTACTCAAATTATCAATCATGGTTATCTGGCAGTGGATTTCTTCTTCATGCTTTCCGGTTTTGTTATCGGCTATGCTTATGATGACCGTTGGAACCGGATGACCGTGGGCACTTTCTTCAAACGCCGTATCATCCGCCTGCATCCTATGGTGATTATGGGTAGCATTGTGGGCGCTGCCTTTTTCTATTTTCAGGAGTCGCCTTGTTTTCCGCCTATCGAGAATACGTCCATCGGAACAATGCTGTTGGTGATGTTGCTGGGCTGTACTTTGCTTCCCCTTCCGCTGAAGTTCGACATTCGCGGCTGGACGGAAATGCATCCGTTGAATGGCCCGGCATGGTCGCTCTATTATGAATATATCGGTAATATCCTGTATGCGTTGTTTGTACGCAAGTTCAATAAGGTGGCCCTGTCGGTGCTGGTATTTGTGGCAGGGTGTTTTACGGTATACCGTTGTCTGACTGCTCCTGCCGGCGATATTGTGGGTGGTTGGGCCTTGAACTGGGAACAGCAGTATGTGGGTATGGTCCGGCTGATGTATCCGTTCTTCGGCGGATTGCTTCTGTCACGCCTCGGCTGGCTGATACGGCTTGAAAAGCGTGCTTTCTGGTGGTGCAGCCTGCTGATTGTGGTGGTTCTTTCCATTCCCCGTATCGGAGGTGAGGATGGTTACTGGATGAACGGGCTTTACGAGGCTTTCTGTATTATCTGCATCTTCCCGGTCATTGTTTCGATGGGAGCCGGCGGCAAGGTGACCGGTAAGCGCTCTACTGCCGTATGCAAGTTCCTGGGAGATATTTCCTATCCGATTTATATCACCCATTATCCGCTGGTATACACTTATACGGCTTGGGTATGCAACAATAACGCTACAATGGCAGAAGGTATCCCTTATATGATACTTACTTTCGTGGGAGCTGTTGTCCTTGCTTATGCTTGTTTGAAACTATACGACGAACCGGTGCGCAAGTGGCTGACAGACCGTTTTCTGAAAGGGAAGAAGAAATAGTTCCGTATGGCTATGGATATAAAAAATCTCCCGTTGCATTATCTTGTGCAGCGGGAGATTTTCTTTTTAATGGCCGGGCGTTATTTTACGTCGATGAATTTCTTGGCCTTTTCTTTTTCTGCTTCTGTAAACTTAGGCAATGTAATGTTCAACACGCCGTTTTCTACATGGGCGCCAATCTTTTCCTTATCGACATCGTCCGGAAGAATCATGGTTTGCTGGAACTTGGTGTATGAGAATTCGCGGCGCAAGTAGCGGCCTTCCTTCTTTTCGTCCTTGTTGTTCTCTTCCTTGCTTTCTGTTTTCTTTTCCATGCTGATGACCAGATTGTTTTCTTCATCGATGTGAACGTTGAAGTCTTCTTTTGTCATACCGGGAGCAGCCAATTCAACTTTGTACTCTTTTGCTGTTTCGAATACGTTGATGGCAGGGGCGGTGGCATTTGCTTTTACCATCCAATCATTGTCAAAGAAATCATTAAAAATACTCGGTAACCAATTTTGGTTTCTTCTTACAGGCATCATAGTTATAGTCTCCTATTGTTTAAGTTAAACATGCTGTTTAGTTTTGAACTCCGGTTCTTTGTCTTCGGGTGTCTGCCTTTTGGGTTTTCACCATCCGTTTCTTGAACCGTCGTTCGCTAACAATATTGCAAACCTTATGCCAACCAGTTTTTACTGACTTTATTGACTATTTGTCATTGAAAAACTGACTTATTTGCTTGTTTAATGCCATTTTGCTATCTTATTTATTTAAAATTGATAGATTTTCAGACTAATTTAAAACGCATTCTCCAACGCTTGGCTTCTTCGTCCCAATCGTGACTGATGATTTTGAAGGTTCCGATTTCTGATGTATTCTCCACATGTACTCCGATGCAGAGGCATTCGTCGTAATCGCCTACTTTCACGACACGTACCGTTTCCGAAGCACCATCGGGCAGGCGTTCCAAGTCGAAACGTCCTTGCGCTTCCTCTTGCGTAATGAATTCTGTTGTGACGGGCAGCTGTCGGGCGATTACCTCGTTTACGGCCTCTTCCAGCTTCTTTATTTCTTCTTCCGTGGGGCAGGCGGCAAGACGATAGTCCAGCTTGCTCTTCTTTCGTTCTATGTGTGCTGATATGGAGCGGCCGCAACCGAATAACCTTACCATGGTTTGGTTGATGATGTGCTCCGTTGTATGCATAGGAGGGTACTCCTGCTTGTTGTGGTCATTGAGATGAGGTTGTTGTTCCATGTATAATTTCAATAGTTGATATATAATTTGATATTTTATCGTTTGAGGTTGGCCAGCACTTCTTCTTTCAAGATGCTGTATATATGTATGTCTGTATATTCTCCAGAAGCCAGCAGTTCTCCGCAACGTTCTGTTCCCTCATGGATGAAACCGAGGCGAACCGGTACTGCGTTGCTGGCTGCATTGCCCACGGCACAGCGAATTTGTATCCGCTTTATCTCTTTTTCTTGTACGGCCCACAGACACAGCTTGCGGACACTTTCAGTAATGATGCCCCGGTGCTGGTATTCCGGCAGTAGCCAATAGCCGAGTTCTGTACGGTGGTTGTCGAAATCGGAGAAATGGAAACCTATCAGTCCGCAGATTTCATGCTGCTGGTTCCAAATACCGAATATAGGTTCATTTCGTTCGGCAGGAGCAGATAGTACCTGACGTAAAAAAGCTTCTTCATCAGCTGTTGTGCGCATATTATCCACAAATGGCAGCCATGTTCTTAAGTAGTCCCGGTGTGTGTCGATGGCATGGTAGATGGCTGCAGCATCTTCTATTCTGATTTCCTGCAGATAAATGTCCGGAAGGATGGGGAAGGAAATGGGAGAGGAGAGGATATGTACGTCCCCTGATTGGGAAAGCTGTATCCTTTCCTTGATTTTTCCCCAGGCATGTGTATCGAACAGACAGCTTTCACGCATGGTGTGATACATCTCCTTGAACCGGGACATGGGGATAGTGAAGCTCAATAAGTCCGCTTCGAAGTATGGGCGGACGGAGGGGTCGAAGAATCCCAGGAAAGTGCGTTTCCCTTGTTTCCGGTTTTCAATGATGGTTTGGGTAATGACGGAGCAACAGCCGGAACCGAATGGGGCTGCCACGGCATCCAATGCATTGTTGTCGAAGAAGGTCCATGTCACCAGTCCGGATAGAATGTCGGGAGTTGGCAGGAACAGCACGCCTTCCACCTCGTCAAAGGAAGGTATCTTGTCTATGCGGGCAAAATGCAGATAGGCTTTGTCCGCTTTGGGAATCTGTAGCTCATTGACAAAATCTACCACCATTTCGGGAGTTTTCTTGTATTTCTCTTTCAAGGAGACAAAACCCGGGACGCGCTCGGGCATTTCTGTAAATCCGGTATAGAACTTGCCTCCTCCGCAGGTGATTGTTTCGTTGCTGAGACTGACGGTTTTGCCGTCTCTGACTTGTTTCATGCATTTGAAGAGACAACCGGTTACTTTCTCTGTAGATGCCTCCATTCGGTCTGAATACCAAAAGGCGATGGGGAGTTCGGCGTGTTGGCCGAAAGCTTCCTGATAATTGGCAATAAATGTGTGTATATCCATGATGCTCGGATGATATTTATGATATGGTCTTTCTTTGGATTTTCCGTAAAGGTAATTCAATATTTTGATTCTTTTGCTTGCAGTATGCCTTTTTATCACTCTGCTTTCGAGCTTTTAATGATAGTAGAATAGGTTTTTATGGTATTTTAATTACTTTTGCATGAGGATTCTCAAAAAGTATTGCCTTTAACTAATCGGAAAGCCGGATGAAAAATATAATCATATTCTTGTGTCTTTGTACCATCTGTATGTGCCGCCTTCATGCTGCAGACAGCAGCCGGGCGGATTCTTTGCTGCTGAAACTGGACCAGGCGATAAAGGAGCGTCCCATATATATGGAGCAGAAAGAGCTGAAACTGGTGGAACTGAAAAGACAGTTGCATCGACAGATACCGGATGAAGAACGTTTTGCCATTCTTGGCACATTGCTGGATGAGTACCGTTCGTTCAATACGGATTCTGCATTGCACATGGCCGAGGAAAGGGAACAGATAGCCATACGTCTTGGAAACCGGGAATACATAGACAATGCCCGCATGAATAAAGCAGATGTTTTGGGAATGACCGGTATGTATAAGGAAGTTATGGATTTGATGCGGAATATCCATATAGACCGGTTGCCGGTGGATATCCATCCATATTATTACCATATCTACCGTACGGTCTATGGCCTTATGGCCGATTATGCCGTGACGGCATATGAAAAGAAGCTTTATACGGAGCTTACGGACAAATATCGTGATTCGTTGCTGTTGGTCAATAAAGATAATCTTCTGATACATACCTTGATTCAGTCCGACCAGTATAATGTACGCAATGAATATGACAAGGCCATCCGTTTGCTGACGGATTATCTGGCGCTGCAGAAGGACTATGAACACGACGTTGCGATTTGTGCCTATACTTTATCAGAGTCTTACCGGCTGAAAGGGGACAAAGAGAAGGAAAAGGAATACCTGATTGTTTCTGCTATGGCGGATATGAAAACCGCTGTCCGTGAATATATCTCTTTACGCAAGCTCGCCGTACTGCTTTACCAGGAAGGAGACATCGAGCGTGCCTATTCTTATGTAAAGATATGTATGGAAGATGCAGCCGCCTGCAATGCCCGGTTGCGCAAGCTGGAGATTCTGGAAATCTTTCCCATCATTAATGATGCTTACCAGCAAAAGACGGAGAAGCAGCAGGAGCAGATGAAATGGGCACTGGTATCTATCAGCCTGCTTTCACTTTTTCTGTTGCTTGCCATATTTTATGTATACAAGCAGATGAAGAAAGTGGCTGCCGCCCGCAGGGAAGTGATTGACGCCAACAAACGGTTGAAGGAGCTGAATGATGAGCTTCACCTTTCCAATGCACAACTCAAGGAGGCCAACCACAGCATTGCCGAAAACTCCTATCTGAAGGAGGAGTATATCGGCCGTTATATGGACCAGTGCTCGGTCTATTTGGAAAAGATGGACAATTACCGCCGGTCGCTGGGAAAGATTGCCGCTACCGGAAATGTGGAGGAACTCTACAAGAACATCAAGTCTTCTAAATTCATAGAGGGGGAATTAAAGGAATTCTATACCAACTTTGATAATACCTTCCTGCAGCTGTTTCCTACTTTTGTAGAAGACTTCAATGCCCTGCTTGCCGATGATGAGCAAATATCCTTGAAAGCCGGCGAACGGATGAATACAGAGTTGCGCATCTTTGCATTGATACGTTTGGGTATTACTGACAGCGTGAAGATAGCCCAGTTCCTTCGGTATTCTGTTACCACCATTTATAACTATCGTACGAAGGTTCGCAACAAGGCTGCCGGTGACCGCGACTTGTTGGAACAGGAAGTGATGACAATTGGCAAGTCGAAGAACTGAGAATAGGGGTTTTGAAGCTTGGAAGTGTCTCTTTTACGCTTATATTTTCACTACTTTTTTAGTTGGGTAATAATTTTATATATTATTGGTATATAGTGGTTTAAGCCTTTTTGAATGATGTAAACCACTACTTTTTTACTCTTTCCTCCACTATTGGCTTCTCTTATCTGATACATTTGCATTGTTCCTCTTCGGAAAGAGTGACACATGTGATTTATGTTTTTATTATTAACTTTAAATTCTTATATTATGCAAAAGTACAAAATGCCAATCAGCAGGCTACGGATGATGGTTTGTCTGATAGGAATGTTACTTCCGATGTGCATGTTCGCACAGCAAATTACAGTACAAGGTGTAGTGAAAGACCAGACCGGTGAAACGGTTATTGGCGCCAGTGTAATGGAAAAAGGAACCACAAATGGGACAATAACCGGTATTGACGGTGATTTCTCTTTGAACATGTCTCCGAACGGTACTCTTGTCGTTTCATTTGTAGGCTATAAGACTCAAGAGGTGCAGGTGAAGGGACAGAAACAGCTTCAGGTAGTTTTGTCTGAAGATGCCGAAATGCTGGATGAAGTGGTGGTGATAGGGTATGGCACCATGAAGAAAAGCGACCTTACAGGAGCAGTGTCCTCCATCGGTAACAAGGATATCAAGGATTCCCCCGTATCCAATTTGGGACAAGCCATCCAGGGAAAAATCTCAGGTGTGCAGATTGTAGATGCCGGTAAACCGGGAGACAATGTATCCATCAAGATTCGTGGTTTGGGTTCTATCAACAACTGCGACCCGCTGGTCGTGATTGACGGAGTGCCTACCGACTTGGGCTTGTCTTCCTTAAATATGGCCGATGTGGAACGTTTGGATGTATTGAAGGATGCTTCGGCCACAGCCATCTACGGTTCCCGGGGAGCTAATGGAGTTGTGATGATTACCACCAAACGCGGTACGGAAGGAAAAGGAAAACTTGCTGTATCTGCCAATTACTCTTTCCAGAATGCTACGAACGTACCTTCTTTATTGAACGCGGCGCAGTATGCCGAGTTGAGTAATGACATGATGGTGAACAGTGGACGCAATCCTAATCCGGAATGGGCCAATCCTTCTGAATTGGGTGCAGGTACCGACTGGATGGATGAATTGCTCCGTACGGGTGTGATGCAGAACTATACGGTAAGTTATTCCGGCGGTAACGAGAAATCCCATTATTATGTGTCCGGTGGTTTTCTGGATCAGTCCGGTATCGTGAAGAGTGTGAATTACCGTCGCTTCACATTCCAGTCCAACAGTGATGCGCAAGTCTTGAAATGGTTGAAGTTCTCCAATAACATTACGTTCAGTGCCGATACGAAGAAGTCGGGCAGCTATAATATAGGTGATGCGCTGAAAGCGCTCCCCATTTATCCGGTGAAGAATGAAGATGGCAGTTGGAGTGGCCCTGATGGTAACTCGGAATGGTATGGCAGCACGCGCAACCCCATTGGACCGACGGAACTGAACAAGAGTCAGACTGATGGATATAACTTCCTGGCCAACTTGACGGCAGAACTTACTTTTACCAAATGGCTTAAGTTTAAAAGTACTTTCGGCTATGATGCCAAATTCTGGTTCATAGACAACTTTACCCCCAAGTATAACTGGAAACCCACTCCCACAGAGGAGACTTCACGTTATAAGAGCGATAACAAGTCGTTCACTTATTTGTGGGACAACTATTTCCTATTCGACCATACTTTTGCAGAAAAACATCGTGTGGGATTGATGGCCGGTATGTCTGCCCAATGGAACACCAACGACTACCTGAATGCGCAGAAGAATGTGTTTATGTTCGACAATGTGCACGAAATGGATAATGGCGAGGAAATGTATGCCATCGGTGGAAACGAGACAGAGTGGGCATTGCTCTCTTACATGGCACGTGTCAACTACTCTTACGAAGACCGCTATTTGCTGACTGCAACCATTCGTCGTGACGGTTCCAGCCGTTTCGGTAAGAAACATCGCTGGGGTACTTTCCCTTCCGTATCTGTGGCATGGCGTGCCTCTCAGGAAAAGTGGTTTCCAAAAAACGACTATATCAATGACCTGAAAGTGCGTGCGGGATACGGTGTGACCGGTAGCCAGGCAAGTGTTGGAAACTACAGCTATCTGGCATCCTACAATACCAGTGTATATCCTTTCGGCATTTCGAGCGGCAATCAGACAGCGCTGGTTTCTTCTACTCTCGCCAACCCGTATATCCATTGGGAAGAGGTGGCACAAACCAACATCGGTTTTGATGCCTCACTGTTCAATTCACGCGTTATGTTCTCGTTCGATGCTTATCTGAAGGAGACGAGAGACATGCTGGTAAAGGCGTCTATCCCCATCACATCGGGATTTGAAGATACTACAACCACGTATACCAATGCCGGAAAAGTACGTAATCAAGGTATTGAAATGAGTCTGCATACCATCAATCTTACCGGTGAACTGGGATGGGAAACGAACCTGACCGCCACTTACAACAAGAATAAAATTAAGGATTTGAACAGCGACGTTCCTTATTACATTAACCAAATCAATAACTCCTATGTAACGATGCTGGCAAAGGACTATCCCATTAATGTCTTCTACGGCTATGTTACGGACGGAATCTTCCAGAACCAGTCTGAAGTGAATACACATGCCGTGCAGCCGGGAGCTGAGCCGGGTGATATCCGTTTCAGGGATTTGAACAACGATGGTGTCATCAATGATAGTGACCGTACCGTCATCGGTAACCCGAACCCAAGTTGGCTGTTCTCCATGAACAATAGCCTTTCCTATAAGGGTTTCGAACTTTCTGTTTTCTTACAAGGTATAGCCGGAAATAAGATATACAATGCCAACAATATCGACAATACCGGTATGGCAGCTGCCTATAACCAGACTACCGACGTACTGAAGCGTTGGCAAGGAGAGGGGACCAGCAATTCGATGCCGCGTGCCGTGTTCGGCGACCCCAATCAGAATACACGCGTGTCAGACCGCTTTGTGGAGAATGGTTCTTATCTGCGTTTGAAGAATATCACACTCTCATACACTTTCCCGAAGCAGTGGTTACAGAAAGCCCAGATTGAGAATGCACGCCTTTCCCTATCTTGTGAGAATGTGGCTACCATCACCGGATATTCCGGTTTCGACCCTGAAGTGGGTATTAACGGAATAGACCAGAACCGTTACCCCATTTCCCGTACGTTCAGCTTAGGATTAAACTTTAACTTTTAATGATTGACTCGGATATGAAAAAGATAACAAATTTACTATATATGCTGGCAGTATTGTTGCTGGCTTCCTGCAGCGACTTTCTGGACAAGTCTCCTAAAAATACGGTTGACCCGGAAACGACGGTGACCGATGATGTGGCCATTGCTCTGACCAATGCCTGCTATCGCACCCTTCAGTCTTCCAATATGTACAACCAGCGTATCTGGACACTGGATATTGTGGCGGGTAACAGTTTGGTGGGTGCCGGTGGCGGTACCGACGGCCTTGAAACGATACAAGCTTCTAACTTCATAACGCAGAGCGACAATGGCATGGCATTGTACATGTGGCGTTCTCCCTGGGTGGGGATAGGACAATGCAACATTGTGTTGAATAGTCTTCTGGAGGCTGAAGCCGTGTCAGAGAAAATCAAGAACCGCTGTCTGGGAGAGGCTTATTTTCTCCGTGCACATTATTACTATGTATTGGTACGTCTGTACGGTGGTGTTCCACTGCGTTTGGCTCCTTATAATCCGGGAGAACCGACAGACATTGCACGCGCTACAGTCGAAGAGACTTATGCCCAGATAATTTCCGATTGTAAGAATGCGGTTGACCTGCTTCCTGCCAAGTCTTCTTACGACGACGAGAACGTGGGACGTGCCTGCAAAGATGCAGCTTTGGCCATGTTGGCAGATATTTATCTGACGCTGGCTCCTAATCATACGGAATATTATCAGGAGGTGTCTGATTTGTGTGATGAGATAACAAATTTGGGGTATGACCTTTCTTCCTGCAAGTATGAGGACAATTTCGATGCATTGGTCAATAACGGGCCGGAATCTTTGTTCGAGGTCCAGTATTCGGGCAATACGGAATATGATTTTTGGGGAAACAATCCGCAGTCTTCCTGGCTTTCTACTTTCATGGGTCCCCGTAATTCGGACTTTGTTGCCGGCAGTTATGGCTGGAACCAGCCTACAGAAGAATTTGTGGGTCAATATGAGAGCGGTGACAAACGTAAGGATTTGACCGTGCTTTATGCCGGATGTCCGGATTTTGACGGTAAGGCTTACAAAAGCTCTTATTCCAATACGGGATACAATGTACGCAAGTTTCTGGTGTCGAAAACGGTTTCTCCGGAATACAATACCAATCCTGCCAACTTCGTGATTTATCGTTATGCGGACGTCCTGCTGAAGAAGGCCGAAGCTTTGAATGAAATGGGACGCCCTGACCAGGCTGCCGTGCCTTTGAATATTGTACGTAAGCGTGCCGGACTGCCGGAGGTTTCGGGCTTGTCACAGGAAACCATGCGTGAAAAGATTATCCATGAGCGCCGCATGGAACTAGCTTTCGAAGGGCATCGCTGGTTCGACATGATTCGTGTCAACAATGGAGAGTATGCCATTAAATTCCTGCATTCCATTGGAAAGAGCAACGTGAACAAGAACCGCTTGCTGTTCCCTATTCCGCAGACGGAGATGGATGCTAATACCTTAATGGTGCAGAACCCGGGTTATTAATTAATTTAATCAGAAGAATATGAAGAAATATATTTCACACCTTGTATTTGCCTTACTGGGCTGTGCAGCCTTATCTGCTTGTGTAGATGATGATTACATGGAATTGGATAAAGGACAGAATGAACTTGTACTGACGGCCAGCAAGACGGAAGTTGTTTTGAATGAGCAGGCACATGCCGATGATGCCCTGGAGCTTTCCTGGACTACGGGAACCAATTATGGGACGGGTAATAAAATTTCTTATACGCTGGAATTGGCCAAGACCGGCAGTGATTTTGCAGATTCTTATGTAGCTGTGGAGAATGCCGTACAAGAATACTCATGGAAAAAGAGCGTGGAGGAATTGAATGACATCCTGCGCAACCATTTTGGGGCAACTGCCGGGGAGAACATTTCGTTGGAAGCGCGCTTGACAGCTACTGTAACGGAACGGGACGAAAAACAGGTGTCTACCACTGCTTTCAGTGTTACAGCCTATAAACCGCTCACATCCACCCTTTATCTGATAGGTAGTGCCACTCCGGGCGGCTGGAGTGCCGATGATGCGACAGAGATGACCCGCAAGGACAATGGTATCTTTACATGGACGGGCCGGCTTGTGGCCGGTGAATTTAAGTTCATCACGACCTTAGGCTCATTCCTGCCCTCTTACAACAAAGGAACAGATGGATTGCTGGTTCTTCGTAGCAGTGATGACCAGCCGGATGAACCTTTTGTTGTCGAAGAAGACCATAATTACATCGTCGAGGCCAATCTGTTTACCGGTGTTCTTACATTGACCCAGACAGAGACGTTGGCACCTGCCTACGACCAGCTTTATTTTGTGGGTAACGCTACGGATTGGGGATTCGTGAAGATGAAACAAGATGTGCTCGACCCATACTTGTTCCGCTTCGGCAAGTTCTTTGAAGTGGGCAAAGGAGGGGAATTCAAGTTCGGAACCTCCGATGGAAGTTGGGAGAACATGTATAAGGCCAAGAATGCCGATGCTGCTTATACCGATACAGAAGTGGTGTTTGTGAAAGGGTTCGACCCGGACAATAAATGGGTGCTGAAAGACGGGGAATGCGGCAAGGCCTACAAGATTTGCATGGATATCCGTAGTGGTAAGGAACGCATGATGATGAGCGAATTTACTCCGTATGAGATGATTTATATGGTAGGTGATGCTACTCCGGCCGGTTGGACGATTGGTGATGCTACGCCGATGCAGACAACGGATAATCCGTATGTGTTTACTTGGAAAGGTACGCTGAATGCCGGTGAGTTGAAATTTACTTGTGATAAGCAGGAAGATTGGAATGGAGCCTGGTTCATGCCGGCTGTAGCAGACAAACAGCCTGCAGGAGAAACAGAACCGATGCTTTTCCTTGATAAATCAGACGAAGCGTTCAAAGCGCAATATCTGGACGTGATGGTAGGCGGCATCGACCAGAAGTGGAAGATTACGACAGCAGGTTCCTATCTGATTACTTTGAATCAGCTGGAAGAGACAATTTCAATCGTGAAACAATAGGTATCTACAATAGATGAAGAAGATAGTTTATACAACAATGGTAGCCTTGCTGCTGGTTGCATGCAGCAAGGAGAGTGATGATACCGGCAGCGGTACCGGTGGAGGCGGAGAGAGTGGAGGGGTTACGGAAGTAACCCCAGTCACCTCGGACTTGACGGTCAACCTCACTACCGACAAGGCATGTTACCGGCCGGGCGAGAGTGTTTCTTTTACAGCTGACGCCCTTCCTGCCGGAGCTAAAATCCGCTACCGGACAATGGACAAGGTTGTATCGGAGCAGGCTGCTGTCGGTACTACTTGGACTTGGACTGCTCCGGCAACCGATTATACCGGTTATCTGGTGGATGTATACCGTACAAAAGAGAATGGAACAGAGGTTATTCTTGGTACTATTGCCGTAGATGTATCCAGTGACTGGACACGTTTTCCACGTTATGGTTTCGTTGCCACTTTTGATGCTTCGAAAAAGATGGATGGAGTGATAGAGAAGGAGATGGCTTTCCTGAACCGTTGCCACATTAACGGAGTACAGTTTCAGGATTGGCACAACAAGCATCATTGGCCGTTGGGCGATACGCGTGAGCATCTGGACGAGGTCTATAAGGACATTGCCAACCGGGAGGTCTATACCGAGGTAGTGAAGAAGTATATCTCTACACAACACAGCCTGGGCATGAAGTCCATGTTTTACAATCTATGTTTCGGAGCTTTGGACGATGCCGTTTCCGACGGGGTAAAGGAAGAATGGTACATATTCAAGAACACGGGACGCATGGATAAGGATTCGCATGACTTGCCCTCCAGTTGGAAAAGTAATATCTTCCTGCTCAATCCCGCCAATACGGAATGGCAGGCATATATTGCCCAGAGAAACGATGATGTTTATGCCAATCTGGACTTTGACGGTTATCAGATAGACCAACTGGGAAACCGGGGTGACCGCTATGACTATGATGGCAATAAGGTAAATCTGCCTAAGGGATATGCCTCGTTCATCGAAGCCATGAAACAGAAGCATCCGGACAAGCGTTTGGTGATGAATGCCGTCTCCAGCTATGGAGCTTCCCAGATAGCTGGTACGGGTAAAGTGGATTTCCTTTATAATGAAGTATGGGGCGATGAGGCAGGCTTCAAGGATCTGCACACCATTATCAAAGCGAACGACCAGTATGGCAACCATGCCTTGAAAACGGTGTTTGCCGCATATATGAACTATGACAAGGCAGGTAGCAGTACCGGTGAGTTCAATACACCGGGTGTGCTGCTGACGGATGCTGTGATATTTGCTTTGGGAGGCTCTCATTTGGAATTGGGTGACCACATGCTATGCCGCGAGTACTTTCCAAGCACGGCTTTGCAGATGAACGATGTACTGAAAACAGCCATGATTCGTTATTATGACTTTATGACGGCTTATCAGAACCTGCTTCGTGATAAAGATACGGAGGCGGAGATTTCCGTTTCTCTGAACTGTACGGATGCTGCGCGGAATCTTTCTCTGAATGCATGGCCGCCGCAGAAGTCTGCCATCACTGTATATGCCAAGAATGTAAATGGCAGGCAAGTCATTCATCTGCTCAACTTCCTCAATGCGGATAACTTAAGCTGGAGGGATTTGAACGGAACAATGCCCGAACCGCGTCTGGTGTCCGACGTGCCGTTGAAGATGAATGTTTCCGGTAAAGTGAACAAGATATGGGTTGCATCGCCCGATTTCCATGCCGGTGCTTCGCAGGAACTGTCATTCGAACAGAAGGACGGCACGGTTACCTTTACCTTGCCCTTGCTGAAGTACTGGAGCATGCTTGTGATGGAATAAGAATATCCAATAAAGGAACAAACAGATTATGGTAATGAAGAAATATATATTTTTATTTTTTGCCGTCTGTGCATTTTCTGTATATGCGAATGCACAGAACCGCACCGGAGACTGCACTTCTTATACCAGTGACGACCGCAGTGTGACCTTCTATTTAAATGACAGTTCTGCCATACAATTACGTCTGTGTAGCCAGTCTACGGTACGTATATGGTTTTCTCCCGACGGTAGTTTCCAGCGGAATAATCCTTCCTTTGCCGTCGTCAATGAGGACCTGGAGGATGTCGGTACCGTCCATGTGGACGAACAGAATGCCTGCTACGAGATTTTTACCCCTAAACTCCGTATCCGGGTAAACAAGTCTCCGTTTAACTTACAGATATTCGACAAGTATCAGAAACTGCTGTTCAGTGATTATGCCGATAAGGGGCATATCAGTAACGGGCAGCGCAAATTGGAATACAAGACCCTCCGTCGTGACGAACACTTCTTCGGCTTGGGAGAAAAGACCGGCAAGCTGGACCGTCGCGGCGAAGCCTACAAGATGTGGAACAGTGACAAGCCTTGTTATAGTGCCGTTGAGGACCCGCTCTACAAGAGTATTCCGTTCTTTATGAGCAGTTATCGTTATGGTATTTTCCTGGACAATACGTATAAAACCGAATTTAAGTTTGGTACGGAAAGCCGCGATTACTACAGTTTCGAGGCTCCTGGGGGAGAGATGATTTATTATTTCATCTTCGGGAAGGATTATAAGGAAATCATGAAGCAATATATCGACCTGACGGGAAAACCCATAATGCCTCCTAAATGGGCATTGGGCTTTGCACAATGCCGGGGACTGCTGACGAGCGAGAAATTGTCTTATGAAATAGCTGAAGGCTATCGTAAGCGCGGAATTCCTTGTGATGTTATTTACCAGGACATAGGCTGGACACAGTATTTGCAGGATTTTGAGTGGCGGAAAGGGAACTACGAGAATCCGAAAAAGATGCTTGCAGACCTCAAGGATATGGGCTTCAAGGTGGTGGTTTCGCAAGATCCGGTCATTTCACAAGCCAATAAGCGGCAATGGGAGGAAGCCGATAGGTTAGGGTATCTGGTAAAGGACTCCACCAACGGCAGGAGTTATGACATGCCCTGGCCCTGGGGCGGTAATTGTGGCGTAGTGGACTTCACCCTTCCTGCTGTGGCAGACTGGTGGGGAGCTTATCAGCAGAAGCCCATTGATGATGGCATTGCCGGTTTCTGGACTGATATGGGTGAACCTGCCTGGAGCAATGAGGAGCAGACGGAACGCCTGGTGATGAAACACCATTTGGGCATGCATGATGAGATTCACAATGTTTATGGTCTTACGTGGGATAAGGTGGTGAAGGAGCAGTTTGAGAAACGGAATCCTAACCGTCGCGTATTTCAGATGACACGTGCCGCTTTTGCGGGCTTGCAACGCTATACCTTCGGCTGGACCGGTGACTGTGGAAACGGTGATGACGTGACGCAGGGCTGGGGACAGATGGCCAATCAGATTCCGGTACTGTTGTCTGCCGGTTTGGGAATTATTCCTTTTACTACTTGTGACATTACCGGTTATTGCGGAGATATAGAGGATTATCCTGCGATGGCTGAACTTTATACGCGGTGGATACAGATGGGCGCTTTCAATCCCCTGAGCCGCATTCATCATGAGGGCAACGTGGCTGTGGAGCCGTGGCTGTTCGGCGAAGAGGCCGAGAAGAATGCCAAGGCGGCCATCGAATTGAAGTATCGCCTTTTGCCTTATATCTATACGTATGCCCGCGAAGCACACGAAACGGGGTTGCCTCTCATGCGACCGATGTTTCTGGAATATCCGGCAGATATGGAAACGTTCTCTACGGATGCCCAGTTCATGTTTGGCAGCGAACTGCTGGTTGCTCCGGTGGTAAAGAAAGGAGCGCGAAACAAGAATGTGTATCTTCCTGAAGGAACTTGGATTGACTACAACAACAAACACACAGCATATAGCGGTGAGCAATGGATGACGGTGGATGCTCCCCTCAATACTATTCCTATGTTTGTAAAGCAGGGAAGTATCATACCTCAAATGCCGGTCATGAACTATACGGATGAGAAACCGGTCTATCCGGTTACGTTTGAGATATTTCCTGCTGCAGCGGGCAGTGAAACTACCTTCTCGCTTTATGAAGATGCAGGAACTGATTTAGGGTATTTGCGTGGAGAGTTCATGCGCACTCCTATTACTTGCCAGACTACCGACAAAGGCTATACGCTGAAAGTAGGTACACGAACCGGTGAGAAATATAGCTTACCCGGCCAACGAAACCTGATGTTCTGCATCTATACGGAACAGATGCCGAGAACAGCTTTGCTGGACGGTCAGAAAATCAAGAAAACGAATGTCGGAAAGCTGGAAGAAAATCGGGAGACAGAGTTTACGATAACTGCCTGGTGTCCTGACAAGAAGCTGGGGACTTGCCTGCTGAGGTTGCCGGATGATGGAAAGGAACATATCATTGAGTTTATCTATTAACACAAAAAACATATCATTATTATGAAGAAATTTGTACTTAGCGCGGCTTTGCTTTTTTCTGCCCTGGCGGGGAATGCTGAAGGCATTTCATCCCCTTCGGGCATGGTGAAGCTGGATTTTGAACTGACAAAAGACGGGAGACCAGCCTATCAGGTGGATTATAAAGGGGCTCCTGTCATCAATCCCAGTACGTTGGGATTGGAACTGAAAGGAGCTACCAGCCTGATGGATGGTTTCAAAGTAGTAAGGACTTCTACTTCCACTTTCGATGAAACCTGGCAACCGGTGTGGGGGGAAACAAAAGATATCCGCAACCACTACAACGAATTGCTGGTAGAACTTGAACAACCGTCTACCACTCGTTTTATGAATATCCGTTTTCGGGTATATGATGACGGCGTGGGATTCCGTTATGAGTTTCCGCAACAGAAGAATCTGGTTTATTTTGTGATAAAGGAAGAGCATTCCCGGTTTGCCATGACCGGCGACCATACTGCCTGGTGGATTCCGGGAGATTATGATACCCAGGAATATGATTATACGGAGTCCAAACTCTCTGAAATCCGTGGACTGCTGCAGGGAGCTGTGAGTGACAATGCGTCACAAACTGTCTTTTCGCCGACAGGTGTCCAGACTTCCATACAGCTTAAAACAGCTGATGGAGTGTACCTTAACCTGCACGAGGCAGCCTTGGTGGACTACTCTTGCATGCATCTCAACCTGGATGACAAGAACCTCGTTTTTGAATCCTGGCTGACTCCGGATGCTCAAGGAAATAAAGGGTATATGCAGTCTCCCTGCCATACTCCCTGGCGTACGGTCATAGTCAGTGATGATGCCCGCGAGATACTGGCCTCCAATTTGATTCTCAATCTGAATGAGCCTTGTAAGTATGATGATACCTCCTGGATTAAGCCGGTGAAATATGTCGGCGTATGGTGGGAAATGATTGCAGGGGGAAAGCCCTGGGCATATACTTTTGACCTCCCTTCTGTGAAACTGGATGATACGGACTATTCCAAGGTGAAACCGAACGGCATTCATCCGGCCAACACGGCTAATGTGAAGAAGTACATAGACTTTGCTGCCGAACACGGTTTTGACCAGGTATTGGTGGAGGGTTGGAATACGGGTTGGGAAGACTGGTTCGGTAATTCCAAGGATTATGTTTTCGATTTCGTGACTCCTTATCCCGATTTTGACATCAAGTATCTGAATGAATATGCTCATTCCAAGGGTGTCCGTCTGATGATGCACCATGAAACATCGGCTTCCGTCCGTAACTATGAGCGGCACATGGAAGCTGCCTACCGTCTGATGAATAAATATGGATATAATTCGGTAAAGAGTGGCTACGTAGGCAATATGATTCCCCGTGGCGAGCATCACTATGGACAATGGATGAACAACCATTACCTATACGCCGTGACCGAAGCTGCCAAACACAAGATAATGGTCAATGCCCATGAAGCGGTACGTCCGACTGGTTTATGCCGTACCTATCCCAATCTGATAGGCAATGAATCTGCCCGAGGCACGGAGTACGAGGCTTTTGCCGGTAACAAGCCCTTCCACACAACGGTACTTCCGTTTACCCGTTTGCAGGGTGGTCCGATGGACTATACGCCCGGTATCTTTGAAATGGACATCAATAAGTTGAATCCGAACAGCCATACGCATGCCAATACTACCTTGGCGCGTCAGCTGGCACTTTATGTCACTATGTACAGCCCTCTACAAATGGCTGCCGACCTTCCTGAGAATTATGAGCGTTTCATGGATGCTTTCCAGTTCATCAAAGATGTGGCTGTGGATTGGGACGACAGCCGCTATCTGGAAGCTGAGCCGGGACGTTACATCACTGTTGCCCGTAAGGCAAAAGGTACGAATGACTGGTTTATCGGTTGCACCAGCAGTGAGCACGGACATGCTTCAACTCTGAAACTGGATTTCCTGGATGCAGACAAGCAGTATATTGCAACCGTCTATGCCGATGCAAAAGATGCCGATTATAAGACAAATCCGCAAGCTTATGTTATCCGTGAAGGTATCGTTTCTCCCAAAACGGTCTTGAAACTGAAAGCTGCTTCCGGTGGCGGCTATGCCATCAGCATCATGGAGGTGAAAGATAAATCTGTATTGAAGGGACTGAAGAGGCTTTCCGGGAATATCTGATTTACGGGCATAAAAAAAGGAGTACCGCTGTACTCCAACCTTTGTTAACCTTAAATCTAATACTATGAAAAACACATTGCAAAGATACGGACTTTTGATAAATCTGCAAATTATCCAACTAAAAAAGTATGTTTTATAACACTTATTAGCCGTTTATTCCTTTGCTTCTATTTTTGTTAACAAAAAGGATGCGAATGTGTCAAAAGCACATGAAGACTTTTATAATGTTATAATATTAGGCGCGGATTACGCGGAATAATGCGGATTCAATAAACTAAATCCGTGAAATCTGCGTCATCCGCGCCTAAAATAAAGCGTTAAAGAAGGTTTTGACACATTCCCCTTACCCTTTTACTTCCTGATACATAAATCTTTTAATGCTCTTCTTTGCCGTTTTCTCGAACTCCTCGAAGTGTATCTTGACTTTTGTAATCTGGCTGTAGGCCGGTAATTGCAGATTCAATTCATTCCGATTGTCCTCCATAACCTTTTCGATGTCCGATTGTTCCATACCATGGGCGAATGCATCGTCAAAATCCGGATAGATAAGAGCCACGAGCTTGTCTTTCTGCAATACGATCAGTGATTCGGACACATAGGGCATGTTGTTCAGTTTGCTTTCAATCTCCTCGGGGTAGATGTTCTGACCACTGGCTGTGAGCAACATGTTTTTGCTGCGTCCGCGGACAGTGACATATCCTTCGGTATCCATCGTTGCAAGGTCGCCGGTGTGCAGCCAGCCGTTTACATCGATGATTTGGGAAGTCGCTTCGGCATTTTTGTAATAGCCCAGCATCAGATTGGCACCTTTACAGATTATTTCTCCTGCCACGTTCTGAGGGTCGGGAGAGTCTATCTTTACTTCCATGCGGGTGGTTGCCTTGCCACAAGAGGCCAGTTTCAATGTTTCCCAGCGGCTGGAACAAATGATGGGGCCGCATTCCGTCATTCCGTATGCAATGGTATAGGGGAAGCCTATCTGCTTCAGGAAGCGTTCCACTTCGGCATTGAACGGTGCTCCTCCGATGATTATTTCATCGAAATTACTGCTGAATACTTCCATTGCCTTTTTGCGCATGTCAGCCTTGATTTTATCGTTGACAATGGGCATCCGCAATAGCAGCTTGCCTATTTTATTGTCTATCCGGGGCAGGATATCCTTCTTGATAATCTTTTCTACGATGAGCGGTACACACGAAATGACCCGTGGCCTGATTTCGGAGAATGACTGTGCAATAATCTTGGGAGACGGCATACGGGTAAGGAAATACAGATGGGCGCCTGCGGAAAAACCGTATAGAAAATCGTACACCATACCAAATACATGTCCCAGAGGCAGCATGGATACAATATGGTCGCCCGGACGTACGGGGAGCATCTCATGGCAATATGCAACATTGGACCAAAGGCTGCGATAGGGGAGCATGACCCCTTTGGAATATCCCGTGGTGCCCGAAGTATAGTTTATGACAGCCAGTTCTTCGGGTGATTCCTCCTTGCGGTAGCTGATATGCTCGGGGCGGAAATTCTTGGGGAAACGTGTGCCATAGAGGACGTTGCGATGCTCGAAAGCCTCCATCAGCTGCTCGTTGCGGCAAACTACCGGAGTGAAGTCCGTCAGCAGTACGATACCCATCAGCAGGGGCATTGCCTCTTCATTGAGGTTTTCCCATGCCCGGTCGCCGACAAACAGCAGCTTGGCTTCGGAATGATTGACGATGTTGTGGATATTGTCGGCCTTGAACTCATGCAGAATGGGAACAATGACAGCTCCATAGGTAACTGTAGCCAGAAAAGCGACTGCCCAATGTGCACTGTTACGTCCGCAAACGGCAATCTTGTCACCGGGCCTAATGCCGGCGCTTTCCAATACGATATGGAATTTGGCTATTTTCCGTGCTACATCTTTGTATTGCAGTGTAATTCCTTTGTAGTCTGTCAGGGCGTTGCGATCCCAGTTTTTAATAATGCTTTGTTCTATATAATCGATGAACCCTTGTTCTTGTTCCATTCAGCTGTTGCACACTTTAGTTAAAACTGCGCAAAGATAGGTCTTATAGTGATGCAAAGCAAATAGTTTCCACTTTTTTCTTGCCCTGAAACGGATAGAAACTTATCTGTAATTCTTATTCCTTGCTATTTTCCGAAATAAGAAGCAGCTTGTCACCGGCATGAAGTTTTAATGTTCCGTTCGGAATGAGGTACTCATCGCCACGTTTTACAATCATCACCAGTGTGCCTTTGGGCAGGTTCATGTCTTTCAGGGTGTCTGCCTGCTCCAGCATTTCTTGTGTAATGGTCATGTCGTGCAGGTTGGAGTCAATCTCTTCGGGCAGTTCAACTCCGAAATCATTTCCGGTCTTTTCCAGCGGGGTGGAGAGGCCAAGCAGCCGGGCTACCCAGGAGACTGTGGTACCCTGGATGACCAGTGAGACGATGGTTATGAAAAATACGATGTTGAAGATGACATGGGCACCGGGCACATTAGCCACCACGGGATAGGTGGCAAAGATAATGGGTACTGCGCCACGTAATCCTACCCACGATACGAATAGCCGTGACTTGAGGGTGATTCTCTTGCCAAAAGGCAGCAGGCAAAGAAAAACGCTGAGAGGACGTCCCACGACAATCATGAATACGCCGATGAGCAATGCCACGACTGCAACTTCCAGCATCTCATGGGGGTTGACAAGCAGACCGAGGCAGAGGAACATGATGATTTGGAAAAGCCAGGTCAGTCCGTCCATAAAAGTATAAATCTCTTTCCGGTGCATGATTTTGTTATTGCCTACCATCATTCCGGCGATATACACGGCCAGGTAACCGTTGCCTTTCAGCAGGTCGGTGATGGAGAAGGTGAAGAATACAAAGGACAGCAACAGGATAGGATAGAGTGCCTGGTTGTCTATATTCAGCCGGTTCAGCATAAGGATGGCCAGCTTTCCGAGGAAATAACCGGTTGCGGCACCGACAATGAACTGTATGGCAAAAGAGCCCAATATCTGGGGAACTCCCATTCCGGAGGACTGGATGAATTGAATCAGCACGATTGTCAGCATATATGCCATCGGGTCGTTACTACCGCTTTCCAGTTCCAGCATGGGGCGCAGATTATGCTTCAGGTTCATTTTTTGTGAACGCAGAATGGCGAATACAGAGGCTGAGTCGGTAGATGACATGGTGGATGCAAGCAAAAGGGAGGTTATCAACGGCAGGTGGATGTTGGTCCAGCTCATGCCGGACAGCCACCAGATAAATAATCCGGTAAAGAGGGCCGTGAGCAGCACTCCTGCAGTTGACAAAACAATGCCGGGAGTCAATATGGGCTTTATCTCCGTAAACTTGGTGTCCATGCCACCGGAGAACAGAATGATGCTGAGTGCAACCATGCCGATGAACTGTGCTTCCTTGGCGTTGTGGAACTGCAATCCCAATCCGTCACTGCCGAACAGCATACCGACGACAAGGAAAAGCAATAACGCAGGCACTCCGAAACGGTAGCCGGTCTTGCCGACAATGATGCTGACGAAAAGTAATATGGAACCTATAAGTAGTATGTTTCCTGCTGTAAATATCATAAATTCTATGCTATATAGTTTGAAATGTGATGTTTCTTATGTCTAATAGTACAAAGATATGCAATGTGTTTAACAAATACAAATCTAAAATAGTTCAATTGAATTTTAAAATAAAGGTGGTTTCTTTACCAGGCAATAAGGATAAATTTCCGCCGGAAAGCCTCATTATTTGCCGGGAAATACTCAATCCAATACCGCTTCCGCCCTCTTTGGTCGTAAAGAAGGGGATAAATATGTGTTCGGCAATGTCATTGGGAATGGCAGGTCCGTTGTTGGAAATTTCTATCAGTATGGCTTCCGCTTCGTTGCAGTAGGCACGTATGTTGATATGTCCTTCTTTATCTGTATTTTTATCCGATTCGATGGCTTGTATGGCATTTTTCAGTAGGTTGATGACCACTTGTGATACCAGGTTTTCATCGGCATATAGAATAAGGTCGCTTGGCGCGATGTCCGTATGAAAGGTGACCCGGACATCGGGGTGCTGGTGACGGGCGAGTTCGACCATCCGCTCGATAAAGCTTTTTACGTAGAACAAGGATGGTTCGGGGGTGGGAATACGGGTGAATTTCCGGTATGATTCCACAAAAGAGAGCAGGCCCTTGCCTGTACTGCTGATAGTCTGCAGGCCGTTTCTGATTTCTTCTTTGGAAACTTGCGCTTCGGTCAGTCCCAGCAGTGTATCGCTCAGGGAGGTTATGGGAGTGACGGCGTTCATTATTTCGTGCGTCAGTACGCGGGTAAGCCTAATCCAGGAATCTATTTCCTTTTCATCCAGCTCGTTGTTGATGTCGTTCAAGGCGAGGATGCGCAGATGTTCTTTACGGACTGTGATGTCGCTGACGCGGACAGACATGTTGACAGTGCCTCGCTCGTTGTTGAAAGGCATTTGCAATTTGTCTCCCGGGCGGCAATTGGCAAGAAGGGACGAAAGACGCGGGTCCACGCGGTTCAGCTGGCTGACGTGGGTAAAGACATTGAGGCCCAGCAAACGGAGGGCTTCGCTGTTTTTCTGATATACGGCACCATTGTCGTTCAGCACGAGGATGCCGGTATTCACGCAGTCCAGGATGAGTTCGTAGTACTTTTCTTGCTGGGCTGTTTCACTTTTCACATTATAAAGTATATGGGCAACCCGGTTCAATGCACGGTTCACGAGGCGTGCGTCGGCAGTGTTTTCCGTTTCGGAGAAGTGGATGGCATTGTCGTTGTTTTCGATGGCGTCGAGCATGAAAAGCACCTTCCGCACATGATGGCGGTATAGCTTCTGCTGCCAGTACAAGGCTATGGGAAGCAGCGCAGTGCAGAACGCGCCCCAGAATACGTCGACAGTCCACATCACCCCTGCAAGGAGCGCTACTGCCAGACTGACGGCAACGCGGAATGAATAATTAAAGGCCATACTTCTTCATTTTGTTGTACAACGTCTGGCGGGTGATACCCAGCTGTGCGGCGACGGCAGAGAGATTTCCGCTACATTTGTCGAGCGTCTTCCGTATCATCTGCATTTCCATTTCTTCGAGCGTGGATGCGGCTGCTTCGGGAGTGCCGGTTCGCCGTGCCAGCTGGAACAGTTCTGCGGGAAGGGTTTCGTTGTCACAGATAATAATGGCTTTTTCGATGGCATGTTCCAGTTCGCGGATATTGCCGTACCAGGGGTGGAGCGTAAGTTTCTCGCAAGCGCCGTCCGTCAGGCGGACGGGGGGCTTGTCATATTGCTTGCAGAAGCGGGCGATGAAAAGCTCTGCAAGGGGGATGATGTCTTCGGGCCGCTCGCGCAACGAAGGTATCTCGAGATGTATCGTGTTGATGCGGTACAGCAAGTCCTCGCGGAATTCGCCTTTTGCCACCATCTCGGGCAGATTGCGGTTTGTAGCGCAAATCAGCCGTATGTCTACGGGAATGGGAGTGTTGCTGCCTACACGGACAATGCTGCGTCGTTGGATGGCGGTCAGCAGTTTGGCTTGCAGATGGTAGGGGAGATTGCCTATTTCATCGAGAAAGAGGGTGCTGCGACTGGCTGCTTCGAACTTGCCGGCACGGTCGGCATGGGCATCGGTGAAAGAGCCTTTCATGTGGCCGAACAGTTCGCTCTCGAAAAGGCTTTCGGTGACTGCACCCATATCCACACTTACCATGTCCTGCCGGTTGCGCGGTGAAAGGGAGTGAATTTCGCGTGCCAGCATCTCTTTACCGGTGCCGTTCTCGCCCGTAATAAGGATATTGGCATCGGTAGAGGCCACTTTTTCCACCAGGAGGCGAAGTTGCTGCATGGCGGGGCTGTTTCCCCAATACATGTTGCGGATATCCGCAAGCGGGTGGCTGTTTTCTGCCGTACGTCCGGCATTTGGGCCGTTGGCCGGAGATTTTGTTTCAGAAGCTGATACGGCATTCAGTAAGGTTTCCACCAGTTTCTGGTTGTTCCAGGGTTTCACGACGAAGTCTGTGGCTCCTTCCTTGATTCCCCGTACGGCAAGGTCAATGTCGGCATAGGCGGTAAACAGCACTACGGGCAGGGTGGGACATTGCTTCTTTATTTTATGGAGCCAGTATAGTCCCTCGTTGCCGGTGTTGATGCCCGAGGTGAAGTTCATGTCAAGAAGAACCACTTGCCATGACCTTTCCCGCAATACGCTGGGCAGGGTTACGGGAGAGGGAAGTGTGATTATCCCTTCAAAATATGGCTTCAACAAAAGCTGCAAGGCGGTAAGTACGCCTCGGTTATCATCGACAATCAGGATGTTTCCATTTTTTTTTGCCATAAACTATTTCTGTTTTCTGCAGGCAAAGTTAATGATTTATCTGCATTATATTCGGTAAATCTCTCAGTTTTCAAAGTATTAAGATTCTCCTTCTCATTTAGCAAATCCTTATGCCACTTTATTTTATATTTTTGCTTACTAAGAATTAATCGTCCGACAGTTGTTGAATTATCGTCCGACAGTTGTCGGACGATAATTCAACAACTGTCGGACGATAATATAACGATTGTGGGACGAATAGATTTAAGTAAAACAGAAATTAGTTGGCAGCAACTTCAGTAAGAGTTCATGGCGGTACTGAAAAAAGAACTTATAGCAGTTGCAGTTTAATGCCAAACGACAAGCTCAGATAATCCTTGGGTTTCAGATATTTGTTGGTGAAAGCGCTGACTACATATAGGTCACATGTACTTATTTCATAGAAGAAAGTGATTTCCTTGGCCGTGAACCGTCGTTGTGGGTCGATGTCGTAAGTGATGCGCTGTCCTAAGAATACATGGATGCGTACCTTGGAGGAGAAACCATAATATCCTTTAGGGTAGCGTTCCGGCTCATTGACCCAGAACTCATCGCCGAATACCGTGTTCAGATACATGCCGCAAGCCAGCGGTTCTACAGAAAAACGGCTCTGCTTGATTTGCAGGCTCCAGGGAAGGTAGTTCTGCTTGACAGTGAATGTCAGCTTGGTACGTTTGGAGTCATATTTGGGCAATACTCCGAAGAATACGTCTGTTTCCCATTGGTTTCTTCTGCCGTAATCCCATCCGGTACCGAATGACAGCAACCCCATATTGCCGGCAAACTGAATTTTGGTGTGCGTCGGAATCAAGGCCTCCCAATGCCTGCGGTAGCGGTGTACGCGGCGGTCATAACGGTTCTCTCTGGTCTGGCTTTCAATGACGGCATCCGGTTGCAGGTCCATCCATACGGTATCGTGTTCTATGATGAAGATGGTATCTCTCTCTTGTGAAAAAGCAGAAAAAGAGCATACCGACAAGAAGACGACGGCGCATGCCAGGTGATTAATAATATGCCACTTCGCGTTCATATCCGTCGGGGGTTATGGTGAATATATAGTAATTGCGGTTCTTCATGCAGTCGCTCATGTAATACATTATCCCATCTTCAAAGAGGTCTTTCTCGAAGCGATGGTGTTCGTGTGCGGATGTACAGAACTGCAGTCCGGGAAATTCCTTGATGTAACGCTGGAATACGTGTGCCACATTATTGTTGAACTCGTTGCAGAACGGGCGTATATGCATGGACACAACGGTTTTATCGAATTCCTCTTCATGGTCGCGTATCTGTGCGGCAAGAAACTCGAAGTCGGGAATGGGGCGGGAGTAGTCGAATTCGATGGCGTTGGTATTCAGGCAGACAAACTTTACCCGTCCTGCAATGAAGGAGAAATTGGGGTCTCCGAATATTGCACGATAAGTCTCTTCGCCCGTGCCCAGGCAGTCGTGATTGCCGAGAAGTACCACATAGGGTATCTTGAGTTTGTTCATAATGTCCCGTTGCCAAAGGAACTCGTCTGTTACACCGAAGTCACTGACGTCTCCGCCATGAATGACGAAATCTATGTCGTCCCGCTTGTTGAGGTGGCTTACAAAGTCGTCGGTCTCGTCATACCAGCGCTGGGAATCACCCATTGTTACGAACCGGATTGTTGTCTTGTTCTGGCAGTTCTGCTCTATTTGGGCAATGTTGTGGGCATTGACATCGGTTTCACCGCTGATGTGTACATCGTAAGGGTGATAATCTATCATGTCGCAGCCGGCTATAAGCAGGCATAGGAATGAAGGATATAAGAGTTTGGGGAATTTCATGTGCAGGTGCTTCATTTTACGTTTATACTCTATCTTTAGAAAACTGTGGGCAAAGGTAAAGTTTTCATTCTTATGGATTCTTTTCTAATTTTCCTTTTTTTTGTTCTATGAGGCTGAACAGAGATTCGGCCTCTGTCTAATTTTTAGACGGGAGTGTCTAAAAATTAGACACCTTTGTCTTCTTCTGAAATACGATATGCGCTGATAATCAGGTTTGTGTATTCTTTGGCACGCTTTCTGCAATATGAAAAGCAAGAAAATAAATCTAATAAACGATAAACGGAATGAAACAAATCTATTATGTAATTCAGACTTTACTGCGGGGACGCGGTTCGAATATCATCAAGGTCATTTCTTTGGGATTGGGATTGACGATGAGTATTCTGCTTTTCTCCCGCGTGGCATATGAACAGAGTTTTGACACTTGCTTTAAGGATTATGATAACTTGTATCAGGTATGGTCGATATTCTCGGTGAAAGGAGAGAAGTTTGAGCCTCAAGAGTGGAATTGCGGTCCCGTGGCAGGGGCCATTTTGGAGAACTTCCCCAAAGAGGTGGAGTCGGCGGTAAGTTTGAGCACGTCTATGGTATCTGCTCCCCTTTACAATGGAAGCGTGCGTCTTGATGACAGGAAGATTGCAGCCGATTCGCTGTTCTTCCGTACCATGGGTATCGACGTCCTGAACGGGAATCCCGAAAAGGACTTGGTGCAGAAGGATATTATTTTCTTGAGTGAACGCTTTGCAAGGAAAGTGTTCGGTGAGGAGAATCCTATAGGGAAAACGCTTAATTATGACCATCAGTTTGACCTGACGGTGAAGGGAATCTATGCCAATTTGCCTGAGAACGCCACAATCAATCCGGAAGCGGTTATCTCGATGCCTACCTTGTGGAGCCGCAACTGGAATAACTACTCGTGGAGCGGGGGAGACAGTTGGGTAGAGTTTATCCGTTTCCGTCCCGGTGCCGACAAATCTGTTGTCAATGCGCGTATTGATGCCATGATAGACAAATATCGCCCGGCAGAAGATAAGAAAGAGTACGGTTACACGGCTTTTGTGCAGCCCATCCGTGATACATACCGCAATTATGATGATGTGCAGCGGATGCGTGTCATCATGAGCATTCTTGGTTTTGCCATTCTTTTCATTGCGGCGTTGAACTATGTGCTGATTTCCATTTCCTCTATGAGCTACCGCGCCAAGTCGGTAGGCGTACATAAATGCAGCGGTGCGAGCGGTGGCACGGTTTTCAGCATGTTTTTGCTGGAAACGGGTATCATCATTGTGGCGGCATTGCTGCTGATGGCGTTGATAATGCTCAACTTCCGCGATTTTGTGGAAGACACGGTCGTTGTAAAGCTCTCCACCTTGTTGGCTCCGGAGCGTATCTGGGTACCGTTGTCGGTAGTGCTTCTGCTGTTTATAGTGGGAGGCGTATTGCCGGGCCGGCTCTTTGCGCGTATTCCCGTATCGCAGGTGTTCCGCCGCTATACCGAGGGGAAGAAGGGCTGGAAGCGTCCGTTGCTGTTTGTCCAGTTTGCAGGCGTGGCATTCATTAGTGGATTGATGTGTGTGGTGATGTCGCAATACCAGTATGTACTGAAAAAGGATATGGGGTATAATCCCAAGCAGATAGCCATAGGCAATGCCTACTGGGATAATGAAGCGACGCGTGATGCGGCTTATCAGTTCTTCAAGGGATTGCCCTACGTGGAAGCGGTGTCCAGCGCCAACAGCACGCCCATTAGCGGATATAGCGGTTCGATGATTCATAGTGAGAGCGGGCAGGCACTGTTCTCTTGTCGTTCTTCTTATTTCATGCGCGAGGACTTTCCTGCTTTGATGGGCATGACTATGAAGACGGGACGTATGGCGCGCGATAAAGAGGAAGTCGTGGTGAACGAGACCTTTGCCGAGATGATGCGTTGGGGAGACGACGTCGTGGGCCGTACGGTATATACCGAAGGGAATACATTCAAGGTCGTAGGGCAGTTGAAGGATTTCCAGATAGAGAGTTTCAGAACCGAGAAGATGCCTTTCATAGCCCGGGGAAACAAGAATTTTTATGGAACGGTACATGTCCGTTTGAAAGAACCCTTTACCGAAAATCTGCAGAAGCTGAACCGCGATGTAGCCGAAGCTTTCCGTGACCAGACCATTGACTTTACCGGCTATGAGAAAAGAATAGAGAATAGTTATAATTCTGTCCGTGTATTCCGTAATGCCACTTTGATGGCGGCAGTGACCATGTTCTTCATCATGCTGATGGGGCTGATTGGGTATACCACCGATGAGGTGCGCCGCCGCAGCAAGGAGATTGCCATCCGCAAAGTGAACGGCGCAGAGGCTTCTGGCATCTTGGAAATGTTGTCAAGGGATATACTCGTTGTGGCAGCTCCGGCAGTTGTCATCGGTACGGTATTGGCATGGTATGTCAACGGAATGTGGATGGAACAGTTTGCGGAGCGTATTCACATCAGTTGGGCAGTATACGTACTGGTAGTGATGGCCAATTTGGTGATTATCGTAGCCTGCGTACTTTGGAAGTCCTGGCGGATAGCGAACGAGAATCCGGTGAATAGTATTAAGAGCGAATAAAACAATATTAAAACATTAAATATCATGATTGAGATTAACAACATCAGCAAAGTATTCCGTACTTCGGAAGTAGAGACGGTAGCATTGAATCACGTAAACCTCGATGTAAAGGAGGGAGAGTTTGTAGCCATTATGGGGCCGTCCGGTTGCGGCAAATCCACCTTGCTGAATATTCTGGGACTGCTGGACAATCCTACTGAGGGCAGTTACAAGCTACTCGGCCAGGAAGTGGCGGACTTGAAAGAAAAGGAACGTACACGCGTACGTAAGGGGAAACTGGGATTCGTGTTCCAGAGCTTCAACCTGATAGACGAACTGAACGTCTACGAGAATGTGGAACTTCCCCTTACGTATCTTGGCGTAAAGGCGGGTGAACGTAAGCGTATGGTAGAGGATATACTGAAAAGAATGAACATCAGCCACCGTGCCAAACACTTCCCGCAACAGCTTTCCGGCGGTCAGCAGCAACGTGTGGCGATAGCCCGTGCGGTCGTAACCAATCCCAAGCTGATACTCGCCGATGAGCCTACCGGTAACTTGGACTCCAAGAACGGAGCTGAGGTGATGAATCTGTTGACAGAACTGAATAAAGAGGGTACTACGATTATTATGGTGACCCACAGCCAGCACGACGCCTCGTTTGCACACCGCACGATACATCTTTTCGACGGTAGTGTGGTGGCAAGTGTGGCAGCGCAGGATTTGTAACAGACTTTTAAAACAACTTCCATGAGACAACTATATTACACTCTTCAGACACTGATACGAGGAAAAGGCTCCAACCTCATCAAGATTATTTCCTTGGGACTGGGGTTGGCAGTCAGTATCCTCATTTTTTCCCGTCAGGCATTCGAGCTCAATTATGATACCTGCTACAAGGACCATGAACGTTTGTGTCTTGTCAAAACAGTATGGTATTACAACAACGAGTATCATCCTTCGCATATAACTCTTGGACCGGTGGCTGGTACCATTGCCGAAAACCTGCCTGACGAGGTGGAGAGTGTTACCGTCACCCAGCAATGGTGGAGCAATTCGGCTTGGTTTGCCAATGAACGCCGTTTCCAGACCAATGCCATGACGGCCGATTCTTGTTTCTTTGCCACTATGGGCATTGATGTTGTCAGTGGAGACCCTCGCGAGCTGAATAATCCGGAGGTGGTCTTCATCAGCAGGGAGCTGGCCGGCAGCATGTTTGCCGATAAGAATCCCATCGGGCAGACGGTGGTCTATAACAAACAGATGTCAATGACCGTGAAGGGCATTTTTGAAGATTTCCCCGAAAACTCCAGTTTCTATGGAAGTGGTGTCGTGATGTCTCTGGCTACCTCCTTCAAGCATCATTGGGGATACTGGGGATGGGGAGGTGGAGACAGCTATATGTCCTTTGTCCGTCTGCGCCCGGGGGTGCAACTGGACGATGTGAACACCCGAATAGAGAAACTTGCCGAGCAGGTGCGCAAGAGCGATGATGTGTTTATCAGTCTGGTTCCGATAAAGGACTACCGTATGGAATTTGGTATCAGTACCATGCGTATGGTATGGATTCTGTTGACGCTGGGAACCGCCATACTTTTTATTGTGGCGATGAATTATGTGCTTATTTCCATCTCAGCCATGAACCGTCGTGCCAAAGCTATAGGCGTACATAAATGTAGTGGGGCAAATACGGGAACTATTTTCGGTATGTTCTTATGGGAGACCGGAGTCATCATGCTTTCTTCCTTGCTGCTTGTAGCGCTGCTTCTATTTAATTTCCGTGAGCCGTTGGAGGACATGCTCGACGTTAGTCTTGCCGGTCTTTTCTCTTGGGAAAACATTTGGGCACCGCTTTCTGTGATAGTCATTTTGTTTATGATAGGCGGCATGTTGCCCGGGCAGCTTTTTGCCCGCATTCCGGTGACGCAGGTTTTCCGCCGGTACACCGAAGGCAAGAAAGGCTGGAAACGTCCGCTCTTGTTTGTGCAGTTTGCCGGTACCTCTTTTATTTTCGGCTTGTTGGGGCTGGTGCTTATGCAGAGCCATTACATCACCAATAAAGAACGTGGATTCGATTACCACCGGGTGGCTTATGCTTCGGGCGTATCCTTTGACTCGGATGCGGAAAGCGATGCAAATCGTAGTGTGATGCTTTCTTTGCCTTATGTGGAAGATGGAGCTTGTAGCGGTAATCTTCTTACAGACGGATTGAGCGGAGAAGGGGTTACGACTGATAACGGGCAGTGGATGAGCATGCGTTGGGTGGAATTTGGCAAGGACTATGCCCCGTTTATGAAGTTGGAATTTGCGGAAGGCAAGAATATGGATGCCCCTGGGCAGATATTGGTCAATGAAACATTTTTGAAAATGATGCATTGGGAAGATAAACCGATAGGCAGGCAAGTGCGCAACGGCGATCGCATAGCGGGCAATATTGTAGGTGTACTGAAAGACTTTGCTACATCCAATGCCGCTTATGTGGCGGTGCAACCTATGTATGCAACTTATCTTGACCGATTTTCCGGAAACATCCAATTACGTCTGAAAGAGCCTTTTGACGATAACCTCAAGCGTTTGAACGAAGACATGGAAAAGCTGTTTCCCACCCGTGACATTGTATTTTCCTCGTTCCAAAAGGTCATTGACGACCAGAACAGTACCGTCACGGATTTCCGTAATGCAGCTTTACTGGCTGCCATAACCATCCTTTTTGTTACGTTAATGGGGTTGATTGGCTACATCAATGACGAGATACAACGCCGCAGCAAGGAAATTGCCATCCGTAAAGTGAATGGTGCGGAAGCGTCATCCATTCTCCGGCTTTTCTCGAAGGATATATTCTGGATATCCTTGCCGGCCGTTTTTCTTGGAGGGCTGGGAGCCTGGTATATAGGCGGTGTCTGGATAGAGCAGTTTGTGGAGGGAGTGGATTTTGGTATCTGCGGATTCTTGCTTATTGCATGCATTGTACTATTGCTCATCATCGGTTGTGTAGTATTCAAGGCATGGCGGATTGCCAATGAGAATCCGGTAGACAGTATCAAGAGTGAATAAAGAATAACTTCAGGAAATTATGAGGCGGCACATTTATTATACATTACAAAGCTTGTTGCACAAGCAAGGTTCCAATGCCATTAAGATTGTATCTTTGGCATTGGGACTGCTGATGTCTGTATTTCTATTTGCACGGATTGCATTCGAGTTGAGTTTTGATAACTTTTATCATGATTCGGATAACCTTTATATTGTGAAGACGGGTTGGTTGAAAAATGGAGTGTTGGAAGGTAACGAAAGTCGCTTTACCATCATTCCGATTCCGGCTGCCATTGCCGAAGAGTTTCCGGAACAAGTGGAAAGTAGCACAGTGAGCTGTTCTCTTTTTGATAATAGTTTCCAGTTGGGTGAGCGCCAATTAGATATGTCCACGGTGATGGCAGATACACTTTATTTTTCTGTACTCGGTTTGGAGATGATAGAAGGCAATCCACAGGATTTGGCGGGTCCGGATGTCGTATTCCTTTCTGCCAAGTCAGCAAAGGAGGCCTTCGGTGACGAAAATCCGATAGGGAAAACACTGCGTTATGATTTTTGGGGATATCAGACTACACTGCTCGTGAAGGGTATCTTTGCCGATATTCCGTTGAACACTTCTTTGGAGAGGCGTCCAGAGGCAATCATTTCCTTTCCTACTATTGGGCGGCATCTGAAGTGGAACCTAGGTTGGCAAAGCGGCGGAAACTACGACGGTTATCTCAGGCTGCGCAGCCCGCAGGATGCTGATTGGCTGAATGAGCGTATGTCCATAGCTATTGCCCGTCATATTCCACCGGAAAGTGGTTTAGAATTGAGCGTACGTATTGTCCCTATCCATAATCTGCATATCGAGACTCCTCAAGTACGGAAGATGATTTGGATTATGTTCTTCCTGGGTATCGTGCTGCTTTTTACGACCGCATTGAATTATGTACTCGTTTCCGTGGCTTCGCTGACACAGCGTGCCAAGGCCATCGGTGTACACAAATGCAGCGGTGCTTCGGGAAGTAGCATCTTTTCCATGTTCATGGTAGAGACTGCTATAGTAGTAGGGCTTGCCTTGCTGCTCATTGGACTGCTGGTGTATATTTTCCACGAAAAAATGGAAGAATTGGCAGCTGTACCTCTCAGTGCTCTTTTTGACTGGCAGAATCTTTGGGCACCATTGTCGGTGATACTGTTACTGTTTATTTTAGGTGGTTGCCTGCCTGCCATGCTTTTCGCTCGTATTCCGGTGACACAAGTGTTCCGCCGCTACACTTCCGGGCGTCGTGGCTGGAAACGGGTACTGCTTTTTGTTCAGTTCATCGGAGCGGCATTCATTCTGGGGATGATGCTGATGGTCGTTTCACAGTACAGTTATGTAACGACGCGTGACCGTGGTTGGCGTCCTGAACGTGTGGCATATACCACCCAGCGGGAAGTGGATGGCAATAGCCTGCGTAGTCTTGTCGGCAGTTTGCCTTATGTGGAAGGGGTTGCTTCGGCAGAACGCCCTATATTGTGGTTCGGTTCTAACCAGCCAATTCTTGACAATCAGGGTAACGAGCTTTTCTATCCTCGTAATACTTGGTTCGACAGTGATTTTCTTCCTTTCATTGGTCTGAGACTGAAAGAGGGGCATAACTTGACGGGAGAAGGTCAGTTGCTTGTCAACAGTGTCTTTTGTGAGAAGATGAATTGGACAGACAGCCCCATAGGCAAGCGGGTGAATGATTATGGCACTGTTGTCGGGCTGTTAGACAGTTTCAGTTTTGCCGATATGCCCAACGATAATTTGCCGGTGATGGTGGAATGGACGGGGAAGACAGCTGCCACCCTGCATGTTCGCCTCAAAGAGCCATTGGATGAAAATCTCGCCCGCCTCAATGAAGAGATGCATCGGATTTATCCTCAGAAAAGCCTCGTATTCCGTTCGGTGGAGCAGGAAATGCGCAGTTATGCCGAGTCTGTACGGGTATTTCGTGATGTCACCCTGCTGGTTTCATTGACCATACTCTTTATCATTCTGATGGGACTGATAGGCTATGTGAATGATGAAATCCGCCTGCGTTCAAAAGAGATTGCCATTCGTAAAGTGAATGGAGCGGAGACGGAAAGTATTTTGCTGTTATTGTCAAGAGATGTGCTTTGGCTGGCCATTCCGTCTGTCGCCATAGGTATTGGGGGAGCATGCCGGGCCGGAAAGCTTTGGGCGAGCCAGTTCTCTGATGTTGTGCCATTCCCTATAGGCGGATATATTCTTGTAGGTTGTCTGTTGCTGTTGTTTATCGTTGCTACCGTGGTATTGAAGGCATGGTGCATTGCCAATGAAAATCCGGTAAAGAGCATCAAGAGCGAATAAAGTTGCCGCAACATACATCATGCGTTTGGGGTAGACAGACCATCTGTTTGGGGCGAATAGATGATGTGTTTGGGCTGAATGAATGATATATTTTCGAACAATTTGTTTGTTATAACATAAAATGCAATATTTGCAGTAGAATAAATCACTTTCACCTCGCTTTTTCGGTAATTCCTGTGGGTAATCTTTTTACATATATCCACAATGCCACCGCTGCCGTTACAAAAGCAAAGAAGTCCGATACCGGCATACATATCCAGATGCCGTCCAGCCCAAAGTAATGCGGGAATATCAGTAGTCCCGGCAACAGATACAGTAATTGGCGTGTCAGCGACAAGAAGATACTGATTTTCGCCTTCCCGATGCTTTGGAAGAAATTGCCGATGACAATCTGTGCACCTACCAGCGGGAATATGGCTACGGCAATGCGTACGCCTCTGGAAGCAATATCTATCAACTCTTCATCACTGGTAAAGATGGCAGATATGGCATGGGGGAACAATTCGCAGATAAGGAAGCCGGTACTGGTGATACATACTCCGGCAATGATGGTCAGGCGCAGGGTAGCCTTCACACGGTCGTGCTTTTGCGCACCGAAGTTATAGCCTACAATCGGTTGCATTCCCATCGTCAGCCCCAATACAATCATTACATAGAGTACCAGCAGTCGGTTGATAATGCCATATGCCCCGATGGCCATATCGCCTCCGTACTGTTGGAGGCTGTTGTTTACGATAATCACAATGACACATGCCGTGACGTTCATCAGAAACGGTGACATACCGATGGATAATATACTACTGATGATACGTTTCTTCATCTTCCAGAACCCCCGTTGCAGACGTACCACACTTGTCTTTTGCAGGAAATGGCTCACTACCCACACCATGCCGATGAACTGCGAGATGACCGTTGCCGTTGCAGCTCCCCGTATTCCCCAGTCAAATTGGAAGATGAAAATGGGAGCGAGGATTATGTTGCAGACTACCGTTACCATAGACGTGAGCATCGCTTTCTTGGGATATCCCGTGGCACGCATGATATTGTTTAGGCCAATCATGGTATAAGTGACGGGGGTACCCAGTAATATCACCTGCATAAAGTCGCGGGCATATGGCAACGTATCATTGCTGGCACCGAAGAAGCGCAGGATGTCATCCAGAAAGATGAATGAAACACTGCCGAATATGAATGCATTGACCAGGCAGAACATCAGTGTGTTTCCCAATACTTCCGTTGCTCCGTCCAGGTCTTTCTGTCCCAACCGGATGGACGAAATGGTGGAGCCACCTGCCGATACCATCGTACAGAAAGCCACGACCAGATTCATCAGAGGGAAAGTAATGGCGAGTCCGGCAATGCCCATAGGACCTACGCCATGACCGATGAAAATGCTGTCGATGATGTTGTACAACGAAGTAATCGTCATGCCTATAATGGCCGGAATGGAGTACTGCACAAGCAGTTTGCCAATACGTTCGGTTCCTAATATATGCGCGTTGTTCATTTGATATGAGTCAATTAAGGAGCACAAAGGTATAAAATATTTGTTTGATTCGCAGATTATTCCCACCTTTGTACGCTATAATGTTTTGGTATTAACAGATTTAGGTAAAAGAAAGTTTATGGACACAACAAAAGCAACCGCCGTACTTTTTGATTTTGACGGTGTGGTGGTAGACACGGAAACACAGTACAGTCACTTCTGGCATGAAATGGGAAAGCAGTATTTGGGTATGGATGATATTGAAGGCAGGGTGAAGGGCCAGACGCTGGTCTATATTTATGATACCTTTTTTCCGGGCATGGCGAAGGAACAGGCCGAAATTACCGAACGGCTGAACCGCTTTGAACAGGAAATGTCATTCGACTTTATTCCCGGAGTGCTTGACTTCATTGCCGACCTACACCGGAATGGGGTGAAGACTGCCGTAGTGACCAGCTCCAACGAAGCGAAGATGGCAGCTGTCTATCGGGTTCATCCCGAAATAAAGACTCTTTTCGACCGTATCCTTACGGCCGAGATGTTTACGGCTTCCAAGCCTGCACCGGATTGTTTTCTGTTGGGTATGGAGGTTTTCGGCACAACTCCCGACACCACATATGTATTCGAGGATTCTTTCAACGGGCTGAAAGCCGGCATGGCTTCAGGAGCTACCGTTATAGGGTTGGCAACCACCAATTCCCGTGAAGACATAGCTCCGTTGTGTCATTATGTATTGGATGACTTTCAGGGATTCACTTACGATAAATTAACTCAATTGCACAAGTAATCAGAAAAAGGATTACCTTTGCGCCGAAAATTAAATTGAGTAATTGTAAATTGCCAAATTGTAAATACTATCATGGGTTATATTTCAGACGACACTCGTAAAGTGACTACACATCGCCTTATCGAAATGAAACAGAGAGGCGAAAAGATATCAATGTTGACATCTTATGACTATACTATGGCGCAGATTGTGGACGGTGCCGGGGTAGACGTGATTCTGGTGGGAGATTCCGCTTCCAATGTAATGGCAGGCAATGTCACCACGCTTCCCATCACGCTCGACCAGATGATTTATCATGGCAAATCCGTGGTTCGCGGTGTGAAGCGTGCCATGGTCATTGTCGACATGCCTTTCGGCTCTTATCAGGGCAACGAACTGGAGGGATTGGCTTCCGCTATCCGTATTATGAAAGAAAGCCATGCCGACGCCCTCAAACTGGAGGGAGGCGAGGAAATCATCGGTACGGTGAAGCGTATCCTCAGCGCCGGTATTCCCATCATGGGACATCTCGGACTGATGCCCCAATCCATCAACAAGTATGGAACATATACGGTCCGTGCCAAGGATGATGCCGAAGCCGAGAAACTGGTACGCGATGCGCATTTGCTGGAAGAAGCCGGATGCTTCGGACTGGTATTGGAGAAGATTCCTGCCGCATTGGCTGCCCGCGTGGCAAGCGAGCTGACTATACCCGTTATCGGCATAGGTGCCGGTGGCGATGTAGACGGCCAGGTGTTGGTGGTTCAGGATATGCTGGGTATGAATAACGGTTTTCGTCCCCGTTTCCTGCGTCGCTATGCCGACCTGCATACAGTGATGACGGATGCCATCAGCCGTTATGTATCCGATGTGAAGAATTTAGATTTCCCGAATGAGAAAGAACAGTACTAACAAACTCATGACACTCAATTTTTGGCGGATGTGTACGGCAAATCTGTTGCTGTTCATATCCGTCTATATGCTTTTCCCTTTGCTTCCTTTTGTGATGGGAGAGCAGTTGGGTGTTTCCGTCGGGCAGGCGGGCAGCATGTTTCTGGTCTTTGCGGTGGCCATGTTTGCTGTCGGTCCTTTCCATGCCTATCTGGTCGATGAATATAAAAGGAAACACGTGCTCCTTTACTCCGCACTCATTATGCTGGCGGCTGTTCTGGGATATGCCTTTGTGGATGGTTATACGAAATTTCTGCTGCTTGCCGCTGTGCAGGGAGCATGTTTCGGGCTGGCAACCACAGCGGGCATTACGGTGGCCATCGACATAACGACTTCCGCGCGCCGCAGCGCAGGAAACATGGTATATGCATGGGCTGCACGCTTGGGCATGCTGGTGGGTGTTGTGTTGGGTATTGGAATGTATAGGATGTATGGTTTCCGTATGGTGACCTATCTGTCTGTAGCGGCCGGACTGGCCAGCATATTTTTCGCATCGAGGGTATATGTGGCTTTCCGTGCTCCGATAGGCGTGTCGTTGTGCAATATGGACCGCTTCTTATTGCCGCGTGCATGGGTACCTGCCATCAATATGCTGTTGATTGCTTTTGTACCGGGAGCGTTGCTGCCACTGATGTTTGTGGGCGATTACTGGTCATTGGCGGCATTGGCTGTATTGGTGTTCATTACAGTCCCGTTCATGAAGATGTTCGTCAAGCTGTCGCACCATTGCCAGCGTGGAACGGCAAACACCACTTGTCATTTGTCTATGGAGGCAGGGCTGCTGGTGGGCATGGCTGTGGCTTGCCACCTGATGGACAAAGCGCAGATATACCATGTGGCGTCTGTTGCTGCTATGCTTGCCGTATTTTTCTTTGTACTTCTGACCTATCCTTATTATAAGAAGAAGCGGGTGAGGTAAGGGATAAATACAATCAATCCTATAATGGCCGCCGTTGCAGCACATACCAGTACTGCTCCGGCGGCTATGTCTTTTACTTGCCCTGCCACGGGATGCTGTTGGGGAGACACCAGGTCGACCAGCTTCTCAATGGCGGTATTGAACAGTTCGGCTGCTATCACCACTCCGATGCAGAGAATGATTATCATCCACTCCATGCGGGTAATGCCTAAAACGAATCCTGCAATGACTACCACAGCCGTAGCTATCAGATGGAAGCTCAGGTTCTGTTCTTTTCCTATGCAACACCGGATACCTTTCCAAGCATATCCGAAACTGCGCAACTGCTTTTTAAAGTCGTACTTCATGGATTATAGTTGTTGCTTAATTCCTTGAAACCTGTTTCACTCCCTTTACTGTTCTCAGTTTCTTGACAAGTGCTTCCAGATGTCCCGTATCGCTCACCATGATGGTCAGCGTTCCGGAAAACAGCCCGTCATGCGAGTCAATACCGATGCTTCTCAAGGTAATACCCGTTTCTTTGGAAATGATGGAAGTGATGTTGGTCACGATGCCGATGTCATCGTGTCCCACTACGCGCAGGGTGATGGGGTACTGTGTACCTTGTGACTTTCCAGCCCAGCGTGCTTTCACGATACGGTAGCCGAAACGTGAGTGCAAATCACTGGCATTGGGACAATCGCAACGGTGTATCTTGATACCTCCCGTCACACTGACAAAGCCGAATACATCATCTCCATAGATGGGATTGCAGCAGCGTGCCAACTTGAAATCCAATCCTTTCAGATTTTGATCAATGACCAGTACATCTTCTTTGGTACCTATCTCTTCCGGTATGCCTTGTTGAAGGTTATAGCCTTCAGCACTGCGGTAGACAATATCGTCGCGCGTATCATTTTCCCGTCTTTGCTGTTCCTGGTATTTGTCTATAATCTCGTTGACATCCAGTTCTTCATCGGCTATGGCTTGATAGAAGTCGGTCACTATCTTGAAACCGAGGCGCTTGATGAGGCGCATCATGGTTCCTTCATCATACTCTATCTTCCGGTTCTTGAACTTGCGTTCCAGGGTTTCCTTTGCGAAGGCGTGCTGGCGTGCAGCCATTTCCTTCAATGCCTGGCGTATTTTGGTGCGTGCCTTGGAGGTGGTTACGATGTTCAGCCAGTCCTGCTTGGGCGTCTGCGTATTCGATGTCATTATCTCCACCTGGTCACCGCTATGCAGCATTTGCTTCAGCTGTACATTCTTGCCGTTCACTTTTGCACCGATACATTTGCAGCCCAGTTTGCTATGGATGTGGAACGCAAAATCGAGCACGGTGGAGCCTTTGGCAAGTTTGAACAAATCACCTTTGGGGGTAAATACAAATACCTCGTCTTCGTACAAATCCAGTTTGAACTGGTCCATCGTTTCCAGTCCGTTGCTGTCCGAGCTCTCTAAGGCTTCGCGTACGGAAGTCAGCCATTCGTCAAGACCAGATTCACCTTTCACTCCTTTGTATCGCCAATGGGCGGCCAGGCCTCGTTCGGCAATATCATCCATGCGTTCGGTACGTATTTGTACTTCCACCCATTTGCCTTCGGGGCCCATCACGGTGATGTGCAGTGATTCATATCCGTTGCTTTTAGGTACGGACAGCCAGTCGCGTAGCCTTTTCGGGTTAGGCTGGTACATATCTGTTACGATGGAGTAGGCCTGCCAACATTCCAGTTTCTCCTTTTCCAGGCAAGAGTCCAGGATGACGCGGATGGCGAACAGGTCATACACGCCTTCGAAGGGGCATTTCTGCTTCTTCATTTTCTGGTAGATGGAGTGGATGGACTTGGTGCGTCCTTTGATATGGAACTTCAGTCCGGCTTCTTCGAGCTTCTTCTGTACCGGTGCAATGAAGGCGGCAATGTACTTGTCACGCGATGCCTTGGTCTCATTCAGTTTTTCCTTGATATGGTAGTAAACTTCCTTTTCTGTATATTTCAATGAGAGGTCTTCCAGTTCCGACTTCAATTTGTACAGACCCAGCTTATGGGCAAGGGGCGCATAGAGATAAGCCGCTTCGTTGGCTACCTGCCGACGGGCTTCATCGTTCTTGCAATCCTTTATCTGCCGCATGATGTTTACGCGGTCGGCAATCATGATGAGAATGACACGCATGTCTTCGGCGAAAGTCAGCAACAAGTTGCGGAAATTCTCGGACTCGATGGTAGGGCTTTTGGAATAAAGTTCGTTTACACGTATCAATCCCCGGATGATGCCTGCCACATCCTCGCCATAGATTTGCTCTACTTCAAGAGCAGTGCAAGTGCCGCAGCGCACGGAGTCGTGCAGCATGAGCCCCAGGATAGAAGCACGCTTCATTCCGATTTCTTCCGCCACGATGACAGCTGTCTGCATATCTTTGATGACGGGATTCAAACCGAATATATCACGCTGGATACGGTTGTTCTGTATAGTATTGACAAGATGTGTTTTCAGCTTTTTGCAGTCTCCCTTCTGGAGGGTTTCTCCGGAAAGTTGCAACAGTTTGCGGTAGAGCGAGAAGAGTAAATCTTTCTCTTTGATAGTGAAAAATTCATCAGTTTCCATAATCGTCCGTATTTTATGCTTCAAAGGTAAGTTTTTTCTTCATTTTCTTGACGGCAGTTCTGCTTTTTTTGTATTTTTGGGCATGAATTAATAAAACAAGATATTATGATAACACCGCAAGACAAAGAGTTGCTCGAAAATAAAGGCATCTCCGAAGAACAAATAGCTGAACAGTTGGCTTGTTTCGAAAAAGGTTTTCCATACTTGAAGCTGTCTGCCGCCGCTTCTGTAGAAAAGGGTATACTGGCTCCGGATACGGATGAACAGAAGAAATACCTGGATGCCTGGGAGGCATATACACAAACCGATAAAGTGGTGGTGAAGTTTGTGCCTGCTTCGGGTGCTGCCAGCCGTATGTTCAAGAACTTGTTTGAATTTCTCGGGGCAGACTATGACACTCCCCAGACAAACTTTGAAAAGACTTTCTTTGAGAAAATAGAGAAGTTTGCCTTCTATGATGACTTGAATACCGCTTGCCAGAGGACTGCCGGAAAGGATATACCGACTTTGGTTGCCGCTGGAAACTACAAGGCGGTTGTTGCTGCCTTACTCGAAGGGGCCGGACTGAACTATGGTGCTCTGCCCAAAGGATTGCTTAAGTTCCATAAGTATGAAGACGGTAGCCGCACGCCGCTGGAAGAGCACTTGGTAGAAGGAGCATTGTATGCTGCCAATAAGAACGGTAAGGTGAATGTGCATTTCACGGTTTCGCCCGAACATCGTGCCTTGTTCAAGGCTTTGGTAGACGAAAAGGCTGCCGCTTATGCAAAGAAGTATGGGGTGGATTATAACATCTCTTTTTCGGAACAGAAGCCGAGCACCGATACCATTGCCGCCGATATGGAAAACAAACCCTTCCGCGACAATGGCAAATTGTTGTTCCGTCCCGGCGGTCATGGCGCCTTGATTGAAAACTTGAATGACCTTGATGCGGATATTATCTTCATAAAGAATATAGACAATGTGGTACCCGACAAGCTGAAAGGTGACACCGTATTATATAAGAAACTGATTGCCGGTGTGCTGGTAGCGTTACAGCAGAGAGCGTTTGCTTATCTGCAGTTGCTTGACAGCGGGAAGTATACACACGAGCAAATTCTTGAAGTTCTGCAATTCCTGCAGAAACAACTCTATTGCAAGAATCCGGAGACAAAGAATCTGGAAGATGCCGAGTTGGTTATATATCTGAAAGAGAAGCTGAACCGTCCGATGCGTGTTTGCGGTATGGTGAAGAACGTAGGCGAACCGGGCGGAGGTCCGTTCTTGGCATACAACAGTGACGGTACTATCTCTCTGCAGATTCTGGAAAGTTCGCAGATTGATATGGACGACCCGGAAAAGAAGGAAATGTTTGAAAAAGGTACCCATTTCAATCCGGTGGATTTGGTTTGCGCCGTACGTGACTATAAAGGACATAAGTTCAATCTTGTGAAGTATGTGGATAAAGCGACAGGCTTCATCTCTTATAAGTCCAAGAACGGCAAGGACCTGAAGGCGCTTGAACTTCCCGGTTTGTGGAACGGGGCCATGAGTGATTGGAACACAGTATTTGTAGAAGTGCCTCTGACTACATTCAATCCGGTAAAGACGGTGAATGACTTGTTGAGAGAACAACACCAATAAGAGGATTTACTATTAGACGATTTACGATGTACGATTGGGATTGCTTTGGCTTGTGGCGGTTTATTGTCTAAAGTAACTCTAATCGTACATCGTACGTCGTCAAATCGTAAATATATAAAATTGTAAATAAAAGAATTGATGAAAAAGATTTTATTGTTAGGTTCCGGTGAGTTGGGCAAGGAGTTTGTTATTTCCGCCCAACGTAAGGGCCAGTATATCATTGCTTGCGACTCGTATGCCGGAGCGCCTGCCATGCAAGTGGCAGATGAATGTGAGGTATTCAGCATGCTCGATGGAGATGCTTTGGAACGTGTAGTACGCAAACACCAGCCGGATATTATTGTTCCGGAAATTGAGGCTATCCGTACAGAACGTCTGTATGATTTCGAGAAAGAAGGCATTCAGGTAGTGCCCAGTGCACGCGCCGTGAACTTTACCATGAACCGTAAAGCCATACGTGACCTTGCAGCTAAAGAGCTGGGATTGAAGACTGCTAAATATTTTTATGCCAAATCTTTGGATGAACTGAAAGCTGCTGCTGAAAAGATAGGTTTCCCGTGTGTGGTGAAACCGCTGATGTCCTCTTCCGGTAAAGGCCAGTCTCTCGTAAAGAGTGCCGACGAACTGGAGCATGCCTGGGAGTATGGCTGTAATGGTAGCCGTGGAGACATCAAAGAACTTATCATTGAAGAGTTCATCAAGTTCGACAGTGAGATAACACTGCTCACCGTAACGCAGAAGAATGGTCCGACCTTGTTCTGCCCGCCTATCGGCCATGTACAGAAGGGTGGGGACTATCGTGAAAGCTTCCAGCCTGCCCATATTGACCCTGCCCATCTAAGGGAGGCGCAGGATATGGCAGAGAAAGTGACCCGTGCCTTGACCGGTGCCGGATTGTGGGGAGTGGAATTCTTTCTCAGCCATGAGAACGGTGTCTATTTCTCCGAACTCTCTCCACGTCCGCACGATACGGGTATGGTAACCCTGGCCGGAACCCAGAATCTGAATGAGTTTGAATTGCACTGTCGTGCGGTGCTTGGTCTGCCTATCCCTGGCATCAAGCAGGAGCGTATAGGAGCCAGTGCTGTCATCCTTTCTCCGATAGCCAGTCAGGAACGTCCCAATTATCGTGGCATGGAAGAGGTTACGAAAGAAGAGGATACTTATCTGCGTATTTTTGGTAAGCCTACTACCCGCGTAAACCGCCGTATGGGTGTAGTGCTGTGTTATGCACCTCTTGACAGTGATCTTGACACGCTGCGCGACAAAGCGAAGCGTATTGCTGATAGGGTAGAGGTATATTAATGATTAGTGATGAATGATTGGTGATTTGTTGATGAATGGATACCATCAACAAATCACCAATCGTCAGTATTAATCATTGAAAAAGAGTCTGGGATAAATCTCTCCTCCAAGTTCTGTTACATCGAGGCTTTGTAATAGTTTTCCATCCGGAGCATAGAACAGTTGGAATTCTTCATCGGAATTGTATTGTTCCACCTCAATTATTATCACTGTGGGATGTTTGGGAAAGGTGATGATTCTTATATCCCTTAATCTCATGCCGGTCATTGTACTGCTCATGAATGCTTCTGCCACGGGAGCCGGCACTTTTTCCAGTGACTCTACATCCGTTTCAGTCATAACCCACTCCGCTTGTTTATTGAACCAGACATCAATTTCCTGACCATCTGCAATAAATTCTGCCACGTAGCAACCGGCCATTTGCTCCCATTCCACATCCGTTGCTTGAGGATAGAGCTTTAGAAAAGCTGTTTGTATATTTGCAGGAAGACGCCCTTCCGCAAAGGCGGACACTGACAACAAGATAAGTAGTCCTGCCAGAATACCGAATTTTAATTTTTTCATAATCAAGGTTGTTTTGAGTTTTCTGTAAGAACAACCTTGTTGTGTTTTTGTTTCCGGAAATCAGTATATTGGTTGATGCATTTTTAAATATCAGTGAACTGGCCTTTGTATACAAAAGCTTTTTCTCCGAAATCCACTTCCGGCAATACGGCATCTTCCTTGAATAATCCGTAAACAGATGACCCCGAACCACTCATGGAGGCATATACAGCTCCTTGCCGGTACATCTCTTCCTTGATTTCTCCAATAGCCGGGAATTGGGGGAATACGCTTTCTTCAAAGTCATTGACCATTCGTCCGTTCCATTCTTCTACGGGAAGTTGGGCAATTTCTTTCAGGGACATTTCCGGATGATGCGGTTTTATTTTTGCAAAGGCATCCCGTGTAGAGACGAAAATGTCCGGCTTCACCAACCATATCCGATATCCTTTCAGTGAGAGGGGAAGGGGAGAAAATATGTTTCCGATACCTTCTGCGTAAGTCGGACGGTTTTTGATGAAGAAGGCACAATCGGCACCCAGCTTGGCGGCATACTCTTCCAGAGTGTCATCCGGCAGTCCGAGTTCAAACTTATTATTCAGAAGCTTCAGCATGAAGGCTGCATCGGCCGAACCGCCACCCAGTCCGGCTCCCGAGGGAATATGCTTGAAGAGATGAATATCTACCGGAGGAAGGTTGAACCGGTCATCCAGTAACTTGTAGGCTTTCACTACCAGGTTACTCTCTGCTTCTCCCTCAATTTCCAGACCTGCTTGATGCAGACGGAACTTTCCGTTTCCTTCGTTCAAGATATTTATTTCCAAAGCATCTTCTATGGGAACCGGATAGAAAATGGTTTCCAGATTATGGTATCCGTCCGGACGCTTTTCTGTGATATTCAGTCCCAGGTTTATTTTGGCATTTGGAAAAGTCAGCATGGCGTTGAAAATTAAGAATTAATAATTTAAAATTAAAAGGAGAAGCTATTGGAGTGCAGCTTCCGAAGACAAAGTTAGTGATTTCTGTTCATAGTAGATTGAAAACTTAACAATGATTTATTTACTGCTTATAAATAAATTCGCTTATCTTTGCCATACGAGCGAAGATAGGCTGCACCTCAACATAACTTTTTCATGCAAGCATGAAAGTTATGTATTCGGTTTGCACTATCTTTGCTTTCCCTTTCTAAAAGGGAAATTCATTTAATTTTTAATTTTCAATTTTTAATTCTTAAAGTGGCAGAACAAAGAAGAACATCCCGTACTCCGAAAGGAAAGGCACCACAGCCTGTAACAGACTACGGACGTATCCAGCCGCAAGCGCCGGAGCTGGAAGAAGCAGTCTTGGGAGCCTTGATGATTGAGAAGGACGCTTATTCGCTGGTAAGTGAAATTCTTCGTCCGGAGTCATTCTATGAGCATAGACATCAGTTGATATATTCCGCTATTACCGATTTGGCCGTGAATCAGAAGCCGGTCGATATCCTCACCGTGAAGGAGCAGCTTTCCAAGCGGGGAGAATTGGAGGAAGTGGGCGGCCCGTTCTATATTACCCAACTTAGCAGTAAGGTGGCATCTTCTGCACACATCGAATACCATGCACGTATCATTGCGCAGAAAGCTTTGGCACGTGAATTGATTACTTTTACCAGTAATATCCAGAGCAAGGCTTTCGACGAGACGCTGGACGTGGACGACCTGATGCAGGAGGCCGAAGGAAAACTGTTCGAGATTTCCCAGCAGAACATGAAGAAGGATTATACACAAATTAATCCTGTCATTGCCGAAGCCTATGATTTGATTCAGAAAGCTGCTGCCCGTACCGATGGTTTGAGTGGCTTGGAAAGTGGGTATACCAAGCTGGACAAGATGACTTCCGGATGGCAGAAGTCCGACCTCATCATTATTGCAGCCCGTCCTGCCATGGGTAAAACGGCGTTCGTACTTTCCATGGCGAAAAACATTGCCGTGAATTTCCGCAATCCCGTAGCGCTGTTCTCGCTTGAAATGAGTAACGTGCAGCTGGTGAACCGTCTGATATCCAACGTGTGCGAGATTCCGAGTGAGAAAATCAAGAGTGGCCAGTTGGCGGACTATGAATGGCAGCAGTTGGATTACAAACTGCGTGACTTGCTGGATGCTCCGCTTTATGTGGATGATACGCCTTCTTTGTCGGTATTCGAACTCCGTACGAAGGCACGGCGTCTGGTACGTGAGCACGGAGTGAAGATTATCATCATCGACTACCTTCAGCTGATGAATGCAAGCGGAATGTCTTTCGGTAGCCGTCAGGAAGAAGTCAGTACCATTTCGCGCTCATTGAAAGGTTTGGCCAAAGAGCTGAACATTCCTATCATCGCTCTGTCGCAGTTGAACCGTGGTGTGGAGAACCGTGAAGGCGAGGAAGGCAAGCGTCCCCAGTTGAGCGACCTTCGTGAATCCGGTGCCATCGAGCAGGATGCCGATATGGTGTGCTTCATTCACCGTCCCGAATATTACAAGATTTATACTTCTGCCGATGGCAGTGACTTGCGCGGTATGGCGGAAATCATCATAGCAAAGCACCGTAACGGTGCTGTGGGGGATGTGCGTCTGAGATTTATCGGACAGTACACCCGTTTCCAGAATCCGGAGGATGATATGGTTATCCCACCTCCGACGGAGGGTGGAGGAGCTACATTCGGTTCACGTATGAATGCGCCTATCGGAAGTACGGCAACACCGCCACCTCCATCGGCTGCTGATTTTCCACCACAGACGGACAACCCGTTTGGAGGTGTGGGGTCGGACGGGCCATTGCCTTTCTGATGTATTTTTATGGCTACACCCTTTGCCTTGAATGCCTATACCATCGTAGAGTGATGGCTACACCTTTAGGTATAAAGGGTGTAGCCATGTTAAATACTGTATTTGAGCCTATTTACTTATTCTAAAATCTTCAATGTGGACAGTAAGAACGTCAATCTTACTTTTGCTCCCTTTTCCGTTTTGATTGTGCCTCGGGCATCTGCTGTTCTGTGTTTATTTTATCAGAGGATAGAGTATCTTGTTTTATTTCTTGTTCCTTTCTCAGCCGGTTGAGTTTCCATCTGTTCCAGAAAAGGAGCTCACTCCATTTGTTGAAATCCTTTTTGAAGATAATGCCAATACCTTGTGTTGTCAGATTTGTCCGGGTGTAGTAGCGGTCGTTTGTTTCGTTGTACGCTTTCAGGCGGATGTCTCCGGAACGGTTGACGAGCCATTCTGCTTCAAAGTCTCCCACAAAATTGGTATTTGCCATCGGATTGTCACGATAGCCAAAATTACCATTGATAAGTAGTCGGTTATTCAATAATTGTCCCGAAAGCATGGTCTCGAACTCCATGTCTGTCCAGCCTCTTTCACCGGTACTGAAATTGGTGCCGAAGTTCCAGTTATTGACATCGAGAATGTTTGATAAAGCGTTATTCAACTGTCCGGAAAGGGTGGATGAAACAACACTGGACATCATATTCGAATTCTGGGTGGCTCCCAAGTTTTCCGGGGTATAGAACTTGCCGATAGCCAACAGATAGAGTATCTGCATGTTCATTTGCTCGTCAGTAGGAATATAGTTACGGACAATGGCCTGCACTTCATCGCGTTCGTTGGGCAGCTCGATGTCGAATTTTACATCGGGTGAAGTCAATTGTCCGGTAAGGTCCATCATACAGTTCACTTTTACATTTGTCTGGCTGATGTAGCCGGAGGTTGCCTCGTTGGGCATCAGGTCATTTAAGGATGCTGAGTTGACCGTATAGCCTGCTTTTATGTCCAGAGTGGCATCCAGCGGCGAACCGTTGAATGTAATGGTACTTCCATCCCTGATAATAAAGTCCTTTCGGATAACCTCTTGCAGACTGAATTTATAGACTCCCTGGCTTATTCGGTAACTGCCGAACATCTTTACATCTCCTTTATTGAAGAACTCAGTACGGATATTTCCGGTTCCCCGTCCACTGATATAGTCGCCGGCGATAGGGTCCATGATAATCTTCATGGTAGCGTCGGAGGTGGCGTCTACCAAGAGATTCAGCCGGATGTCAGTGTCGCTCTCTTTCTCTTCCTCGATTTCCTTTTGGGCAATCTCGTAGTCGGAAAGGCGAACAGAGTCTTGTACGGCACGGCGTGGCGTCTTGTCCACAAACTTGATGAACTGGTTGCTGACTGCTGTAGATACGTTATCCTTTATATAGGTAAAGGTGGTGTTACGATTGGTAGTCATTGCAACGTCAATGTTAACGCCATCTTGGGCATTACCGGCAATAGTGGCATTCCCCGTACCGTAGACGGTGCCGTAGAAGGGATAGTCCGGTGATTCTTTGGTATTCATCACCAGCATGTCGTTGACATTGAAATTGAAACGGTACTCCAGGTTCTTGAAATGCTGATAGTGCAGATAGCCGCTCATGCTGCCTTGATGCCCTTGCGTGTCGAAAATGCGGTTGTTGCGGAAGGTCAACCCGCCGGGCTCGATGTAGATGCTGTCTTTGACGGAGAAAGTGGTGTTGAGCACGTCTACCTTCATGGAAGCATCGCCGAATACACGCCCTTCCATGGTGAGAGCCTTGAATTTGCCATAGAAATGTACATGGCCGGTGGCACGTCCGTTGAATTCGGGCGTGATGCTGCTCATATAATGATGTATAAACTTCAAGTTGGTACCGCCCGCTTCAATTTGGAGATCCAATGAACTGGTGGGCTTCAAGGGATAGACATAGCCATACACATGGCTTTTGGCGATATCTTTCTCCCGGATATGGGCATCCAGATAGATGCCCTTCACGTCGTGGTGCCATTCTCCGTGTATGTTGGCATCACCCAGCAAGCCTTCGTTCAATCCGAGATTGCGGATAAACAAGTCGGTGCTCATGACGGGGGTTTCCAGTACTCCGCTGGCGAAAGCCGGACCGGTGGCTTCTCCTTTGAAATTGACTCCGAGGTCTGCAATGTCGAACACATAACCGATGTTGATTTCCTTCAAATCCAGACGTACTGTATCTTCGGGTTGTGGTGAAACGATACCATTGATACGCAAGTGCCGGTCTTTATGGCTGAAGTAGAAATCATTGACATACACTTTGCCGGAGTCGAGTACCACTTGGGAGGGATGTATATCCCATAGCGTATCGTTCAGTATCACGTTGGTGGGCTGGACATCAATGACGGTTTTTAAGGGGGGAAGTTTCCTCTTGTTTTCATTCGCTTCTTTCTGTTCACGGATGAAGTGGGCGACGGCGGCGAGTTTCCCGCTGTAGGTTACAGTGCTGCTGTTACCCCAGTTCAGCGTGGTCTGTATGCTGTTGTTCTGGGCTTGCGCTTCTAAAGCTATATTGACAGCGCCGCTTGATTTACGGTTGCTGAAGCGTAGGCGTGTATGAAACTGGTCACCGGGATTCTCGCAAAGGAACATTCCGGATTCGATGAATTTGTTTTCATAGCGGAGACGAGGAAAATAGCCTTCTACACGGAGCCGCTGTGCCTTGTCATTGAAGTATCCTTTAATGGTGGAATGGGTATATACTTTTACCGGAATCTGAAAGACGGTGGAGAGCAGTTCCGTATTGTAAATGTGCATGTCGAAATGGAAATTGTTCTCCGTCTCTATGGGTTTCTTGTCTGGCAGAATCAAGGCGGGGATATAACGACGCATGATATTCAGTACACTGGCAGGCAGGGTACGATAAGAATAATCGCCTTCTATGCGACCTTGGAGAAAGTTGGATTGGATGGTCAGCCGTTTCTGGTTTTCGCTTTCTCTTATGGCGGATATCTTCAGGTTGTCCAGGAAGTATTGTGTTTCCGGAGCTGCGAACGATAAGCTGTCAATGTTGATTTCACCGTTCATCTCGTCAATGGAACCGCCGGTGAAGTCCGCCTTGACTTTGACTGATATTTCCGTATCTTCATAGTTGGGTGTCAGATGTAGGGCATGAGGACGAAATTTGTCGATGCTTGCCTGAAAGTTGAAAGTCGGTACCCGACTGGCGGTATTGATGGTACCGTTCAAAATAACAGAACCATTGGTGTCATCCAAGGCGATTTTTCCCGTGAAGCCTCCCTGCTTGTATTCTCCATCCAGGGTGATATTTTCGTAATTGTAGTCGCTGTAATCAATGGAGGCAACCAGCCCTTTCAGCAATACGGACGGATATTGCTTTTCATAATGGCTGCTGTTGACATCCAGATTGAAAGTTACTTTACCCAGTTTTTTGTTACCCAGCATCTTGCCTAGCTCAAACTCTTTGGTTTTCACTGCACCGGAATAGGCAAAATAACCTTTATCTTTGTTAGAACTTAGTTTTACGTCAGTTTGGATGGTTCCGATGTCGGTGCGTACTTGTCCGTAAGTTACGAGGTCTGTGAAGTAGCCCGATACTTCTCCACGGAAGGAAACCGTTCCTAAGTGTTGCAGGACGGGAGGTACTCCATTATAGTTCTTGCTGAAATTCCGGACAAAGAAGGCAATTCCTTCCGGGTCTGCGTACAAATTGGACAAATTGCCGAATATATAAGCATTTTCCGGATGGGAAAGGTCTTGTAGTGATACGTCTCCCCTCAGATAAAAATGATTTCCGACAGAGACGGAAAGGTGCGGGCAATTCAGTTGATTGACAGTGCCGTCCGTCTGTACCTCTACTTGCAATTTTTCCTTAAAAGAACCAAAAGCCGGAACAAAAGCCGATAAATCCTGCAAGGCGATTTGAGAGGGCAGCAAATGGAATGAGAAACGGACATCTTGGGCAAGATTGTCAAACGCCCCCAGACTGTCATAATCCATGTGTATAGTATCCATTGCCAAAGAGGTGTTGGGGAGGTCGATGGCGAAATTTTCGATTTTCATCCGTTGGTCATTGCCGATAACCTTTAGGCTTAGTTTCTTCAATTCAAATCCGGAATGTTCTTCTTCGATGCTCAGACGCTTGATGGCGGCATTGATAGAATCATTTTGCAATGCTTTTAGGGAGATGTTTGCAATAATGTTACGCAAGCGGAGATGCTGTGGATTGAACTTTCCCGGAGTCTCTTTCTCGGACAGCACATCATACGAAACCTTTCCGCGGCGTATCAGTAAGGAATTGATACGGAGATCCAGGTTGTTTTTCTTTTGAACCGTATCTTTGGATGCGAATGCGTCGAGTACAAACTGAAAATTAGGTTTATCCTTGGGAGTCTGCTTGCTCAGATTGATGTTAAAGCCGAACAATTGTATGTTACTGATGGATATTTTGCCGCTGAATAGGGGGAGAATATCGAATTTGGCGGAAAGACGGGTCACCTTCAGCATTTCCTTGCCGGACTGGTCGTCCAGGAGCAGGTCGTCGATGATGATGCGGTTCAGCAATCCTATGTTTATTCGCCCAATGGAAATCTTGCTGTCCAGTATGGAAGCCAGTTCATTGGCAACAAATACAGACATTTGTCGCTGAACGGATGGAATGTTCAGCAACAATATGGTACCGATATACAATCCCAATACAATACCGAGTACCCAGCGTACTGTTTTTTTTAGCTTTCTGATAGGCGGTTAATTTTTATAATCAGCCAACAAAAATATGAAATAATACGTTATGAATCGTACTTTTATCACTACTTTTGCAGCGTTTAAACGTAAATAAACATTATGAGTACAATAATCTTGGGAATAGAATCTTCTTGTGATGACACTTCTGCAGCTGTCATCAAAGATGGTTATCTGCTTTCGAATGTGGTGGCCAGCCAAGCTGTGCATGAAGCATACGGTGGGGTAGTGCCTGAACTGGCTTCCCGCGCGCACCAACAAAATATAGTTCCGGTAGTGCATGAGGCATTGAAACGCGCCGGAGTAACTAAAGAGGAATTGAGTGCTGTGGCTTTTACACGTGGACCGGGATTGATGGGGTCATTGTTGGTGGGGGTATCTTTCGCCAAAGGGTTCGCCCGATCATTAGGCATTCCCATGATTGATGTTAATCATTTGACTGGTCATGTGTTAGCTCATTTCATTAAAGCAGAAGGTGAAGATAATGTGCAGCCGGAATTTCCTTTCCTTTGTTTGCTGGTTTCCGGTGGAAATTCACAGATTATCTTGGTGAAAGCCTATAACGATATGGAAATTTTGGGGCAGACTATTGATGATGCCGCCGGTGAAGCCATTGACAAATGCTCGAAGGTGATGGGATTGGGATATCCGGGTGGTCCGATTATTGACAAGCTGGCTCGGCAAGGTAATCCTAAAGCCTTCTCGTTTAGCAAACCGCATATTCCAGGGTTGGATTATAGTTTCAGCGGACTTAAGACCTCGTTTCTTTACTCTCTGCGCGACTGGATGAAGGACGACCCTGATTTCATCGAACATCACAAGACGGATTTGGCGGCATCGCTGGAAGCTACCGTAGTAGATATCTTGATGGATAAGTTGCGCAAAGCCGCCAAGCAATATAAAATAAAGGAAGTGGCTGTTGCCGGAGGTGTTTCTGCCAATAACGGATTGCGTAATGCTTTCCGTGAGCATGCCGGGAAATATGGTTGGAAAATATTTATTCCGAAGTTCAGCTACACAACGGATAACGCTGCCATGATTGCCATTACCGGATACTTCAAGTATATGGATAAGGATTTTTGTCCGATGGAAGCACCTGCTTATTCACGCGTAACTTTAGGATAATATATAATAAGGTATGAAGTTGGAAGAAAAGGTAGGAGAGCTGCTGAAAGCAAAGAAATTGTCCCTTTCCACCGCAGAAAGTTGTACGGGTGGAGGGATTGCCACTCTGATTACTTCCGTTCCCGGCAGTTCGGAATACTTTAATGGTAGTATAGTGGCGTATTCCAATGAAATAAAGATGTCTTTGCTGCATGTATCTGCCGAAACTTTGGAAAAACATGGAGCAGTAAGCCGCGAAACTGTTACAGAAATGGTGAAAGGTGCGATGAAAACGCTGAAAACAGATTGTGCAGTGGCTACTTCCGGTATTGCAGGTCCTGGAGGTGGGACTCCGGAAAAACCGGTGGGTACGGTGTGGATAGCCGCTGCCTATAAAAATGAAATCGTTACCATGAAGCAGGAGGGAGACGAGGGAAGAAAGGGAAATGTGGAAAAAGCAATTCAAAATGCCCTTTTGTTGCTTTGTGAGAAGCTGAAATGAGGAAAAAATGCTATCATACAGTGAATTATTTTAAGAAAAACTTGTTTGGTAACGATAAAAGTGCTTACTTTGCGCTCTGTTTGAAATAGGCAAAAAAGAAAACTATAAAATTAAGATAGAAATGTCAAAGATTTGTCAAATTACCGGAAAGAAGGCCATGATTGGCAACAATGTTTCACACTCAAAGAGAAGAACAAAGAGAACCTTTGATTTGAACTTGTTTAACAAGAAGTTCTACTATGTAGAGCAGGATTGCTGGATCAGCCTTAGCATTTGCGCTAATGGTTTGCGCATTATTAATAAGAAAGGACTGGACGCTGCTTTGAAAGATGCGGTAGCTAAAGGTTATTGTGATTGGAAAAGCATTAAAGTTATTGGCTAAAGTAGAGGAGAATACTGATTATGGCAAAGAAAGCAAAAGGTAACAGAGTACAGGTGATTCTGGAATGCACAGAACACAAGGATAGCGGTATGCCGGGTACTTCTCGTTATATTACGACGAAGAACAGAAAGAATACCACAGAGAGATTGGAGTTGAAGAAATACAACCCGATTCTGAAGAGAGTGACAGTACATAAAGAAATTAAATAATAAATCTATAACTTATGGCAAAGAAAGCGGTAGCAACCTTGCACGAAGGAAGCAAAGAAGGACGTTCTTATACAAAGGTTATCAAAATGGTGAAGTCTCCTAAGACTGGTGCTTACATCTTTGATGAACAGATGGTCCGTAATGAAGATGTTCAGAACTTCTTTAAGAAATAAGATAAATACAGTGGCTGTAAAGCGCTGATGACTTATAAAGATCCCCTTGTCGGTATTTCCGGTAAGGGGATTTCTTTTTAAAAAGAGGACGAAGTTTTTAATATTCGTCAGTTTTGTTATATCTTTGCTGAAAATGCGAAGATAGGCTGCACCTCAGCATAAAAAATGAACGGGTTCATTTTATTCTGCATTCGGTTTGCACTATCTTTGCAGGGAATGCGAAAACAGGTTGCATAAAAATAATTAGTGTATGGGATTTTTTAGTTTTTTCTCCAAGGAAAAAAAGGAAACATTAGATAAAGGATTATCTAAGACCAAAGAAAGTGTGTTTGGCAAGATTGCGCGTGCCGTGGCAGGAAAGTCAAAAGTTGATGATGAAGTATTGGATAATCTGGAAGAGGTGTTGATAACTTCGGATGTGGGCGTGGAAACGACACTGAAAATTATTGAACGTATCGAAAAGCGTGCAGCAGCCGACAAATATATGAATGCCACTGAGCTGAATCATATTTTACGTGATGAAATCGCAGCGTTGCTTACAGAGAATAATTCGGAGGATGTGGATGACTTTGAAGCACCGATTGCGAAGAAACCATACGTCATTATGGTAGTGGGCGTCAATGGTGTAGGGAAGACTACTACGATTGGCAAACTGGCTTATCAATTCAAGAAAGCCGGAAAGTCTGTTTATTTGGGTGCTGCCGATACTTTCCGTGCTGCTGCTGTGGAGCAGTTGGTGATATGGGGTGAACGGGTAGGTGTACCTGTTGTAAAGCAGAAAATGGGTGCTGACCCGGCTTCTGTCGCTTTTGACACACTGAGTTCCGCAACTGCCAATAATGCCGATGTGGTAATTATAGATACGGCAGGACGCCTTCATAATAAAGTCGGTTTGATGAATGAACTGACGAAAATCAAGAATGTGATGAAGAAGGTTGTTCCTGATGCTCCGAATGAGGTGTTGCTTGTGTTGGATGGCTCAACCGGACAGAATGCATTTGAACAAGCCAAGCAGTTCACTCTGGCAACGGAGGTTACGGCAATGGCTGTTACAAAGTTGGACGGAACAGCCAAGGGTGGCGTAGTCATCGGCATTTCAGACCAGTTTAAAATTCCGGTTAAATATATTGGATTGGGTGAAGGAATGGAAGATTTGCAGGTGTTCCGTAAAAAGGAATTTGTTGATTCACTGTTCGGGGAGAATGCATGAAACGGAAGACTATAGATATCATCACTTTAGGATGTTCTAAAAACCTGGTGGATTCGGAACATTTGATGCGTCAGTTGGAGGAAGTGGGATTCCATGTGACACATGATGCGGAAAGACCGAAGGGACAGATTGCCGTAATCAATACTTGCGGTTTCATCGGTGACGCCAAGGAGGAATCCATTAATATGATTCTGGAATTTGCGCAGGCCAAGGAGGAAGGAAACTTGGAGAAGCTTTATGTAATGGGTTGCCTTTCGGAACGTTATCTGAAGGAATTGGCCGTTGAAATTCCCCAGGTGGATAAATTCTATGGTAAATTCAATTGGAGAGAGTTGCTGCAGGATTTGGGAAAGGCCTATCATGACGAGCTGCACATAGAGCGCACATTGACCACTCCCAAGCATTATGCCTATTTGAAGATATCCGAAGGGTGTGACCGTAAATGTTCTTATTGCGCTATTCCCATCATTACGGGACGGCATGTGTCGCGCCCGATGGAGGAAATACTTGACGAGGTGAAGTATCTGGTTGCGCGGGGTGTAAAGGAATTTCAGGTTATAGCCCAAGAGTTGACCTATTACGGAGTAGATTTATATAAGAAACAAATGTTGCCCGAGCTTGTTGAGCGGATTTCGGATATTCCCGGGGTGGAGTGGATACGCTTGCATTATGCTTATCCGGCACATTTTCCGATAGATTTATTTCGTGTGATGCGTGAGCGTGACAATGTATGCAAATATATGGATATTGCCCTGCAACATATCAGCGACAATATGCTGCAAAAGATGCGCCGCCATGTGACGAAAGCTGAGACTTATAAGCTGATAGAACAATTTCGTGAGGAGGTTCCCGGTATTCATCTCCGTACTACGCTGATGGTGGGGCATCCGGGAGAAACAGAAGCCGATTTTGAGGAGCTGAAAGAGTTTGTCCGTAAAGTTCGTTTCGATAGAATGGGGGCTTTTGCGTATTCGGAAGAAGAAGGAACGTATGCCGCTGCTGAATATGAGGATTCTATTCCCCAGAAAGTGAAACAAGCGCGCTTGGATGAGTTAATGTCTATTCAACAAGGCATTTCAGGGGAGTTGAGTGCGGAGAAAGTAGGCAGGCAGATGAAAGTAATCATTGACCGGCTGGAAGGCGAATATTATATTGGACGTACAGAATTTGATTCTCCCGAAGTGGATCCTGAGGTTTTGATTGAGCGTGGAGACAGGGCGTTGCATATAGGTAACTTTTACCACGTAGAGATAGTAAATTCCGATGATTTCGACCTTTTTGGACGAATAATTTAAAGATTTTTCCTTATCTTCTTGCATATGTGAAGAAGATTTGCTAATATAGCACCGTAGTTCAATTTAAAGGCTTACATTTTGAATAACAAAGAGTTTACTTCTGAATTGTCGCGGAGGTTAGGGTACACATTGAAAGATACTTCTGAGCTGGTTGCTTCATTGCTGGCAGATATGACACGGCAGTTGGAGGAGGGGAATATTATCTCTATACAAGGGTTCGGTACATTCGAAGTGAAAAAGAAGGCAGAGCGTATATCTGTGAATCCGACTACAAAGCAACGTATGCTGGTGCCTCCCAAATTGGTGTTGACCTATAAGCCGAGTACATTGTTAAAGGATAAGTTTAAGTAACCGGCTTTTAAAAAATCTCCCGTATTATGAATGAGAAACTGAACATACAAGACCTGATTGACACGCTGGCTGAAAGGCATGGCATGAGCAAGAAGAATGCGGATAGTTTTGTGAAAGAATTCTTCCAGCTGATTGAGGAGTCTTTGGAGAAGGACAAATATGTGAAGATACGAGGTTTGGGGACTTTCAAGCTGATAGATGTCGGGAGTCGTGAAAGCGTTAATGTGAATACGGGGGAAAGGTTTGAGATACAAGGGCATACAAAAGTGTCGTTTACACCGGAACCGGCTTTGAAAGATATTATCAATAGACCATTTTCGCATTTTGAAACTGTAGTTTTGAATGACGCTACGGTGCTTGAGGACACCCTGCAGGAAAATGACAGTGAAGATGATGAAGATACTGAAATCAAAACTCCGGAACAAGAGGTGGAGGAGAAGGTTGCCTTAGTGGAAGAAGCCACGATAGAAGAACCTTTGGTGGAAACTGTAGTCGAAGAGCCGTTAGTTGAGCCCGAACCGGAAGTTGAAGAGGAGAAACCGGAAAAAACTGAACCTGAAGCAATGCCTGAAAATATAGTTGCTGTTGAACCGGAACCGTCTGAGCCAGTGATAAAAGATACGGCAGATTCTTCGACTATGAAATATTTTATAGGCATCGTTGTATTTGTAGTGTTGTTGTGTGGTGGTGCCGTAGCTTTCATGTATTATCCGGACTTGCTTGACAAACTTACTGCAAAGCCTCTTGTAGAAGAGGTTGCAGACTCGGATGTGAAGGAATCTGTTACTGAAAAGGTGGATGTCCCTGCCGGTCAAGACAATATTGCCTTGACAGACAGCATTGTTTCAAAAGATGTTGTAGTTCCTGCCCGGACAGATACTGTGGCAGAAACTGTTGCTACAACAACTCCTGCGCTTACAACAACTCCAAAGGAAAATGTACAGGCACAGTCTCCCGCTCCTAAAAAAGAGCAGAAAAAGACAGTTGCACCGTTTGAACCGGATTCTGTGGGGTATACGATTGTGGGAACAGAAACCACTTATACCATCAAGGAAGGGGAAACGCTGACTAGGGTAGCGCTTCGTTTTTATGGGACAAAAGCTCTTTGGCCTTATATCGTGAAGCATAATCCCGGCGTAATCAAGAATCCGGATAATGTACCTTATGGTACCACTATCAAGATACCGAAATTAGCCAAGAAGCAGTAAAAAATTACTGCTTCTTTTTTGTTAAATACTAAACTCTATGAAAGTAGTTTAATCTAAAAGGTTTCGCATAGTTTTTTAATAAAAATTAGTTGGTATGGTTAATTTATTCCTGTACTTTTGGGAGCGAAAAAAATAATTGCCGGTTCAAAACCGGATAAATGAAGAAATTAAACATTAAAAAATAGATTGATTTATGGCTGAAACAATTGACATCCGCGAACTGAATGAGCGGATTGAAAGACAAAGTGCTTTCGTTACCAATCTTACCACAGGTATGGACCAGGTCATTGTAGGACAAAAGCATCTGGTAGAGTCGTTGTTAATTGGTTTGTTGTCCGATGGACATGTGTTGTTGGAAGGTGTGCCCGGTTTGGCAAAGACTTTAGCTATCAAGACGCTTGCTTCGTTGATTGATGCGCAATACAGCCGCATTCAGTTTACGCCTGACTTGTTGCCTGCCGACGTAATAGGTACAATGGTTTACAGCCAGAAGGATGAAACGTTCCAAGTAAAAAAAGGTCCGGTCTTCGCAAACTTTGTTTTGGCTGATGAAATCAACCGTGCTCCGGCCAAAGTACAGAGTGCTTTGCTGGAAGCCATGCAGGAACGTCAAGTTACTATCGGCAATGAAACTTTCGGGTTGCCCAAACCATTCTTGGTGCTTGCCACACAGAATCCTATCGAGCAGGAAGGTACTTATCCGCTGCCCGAAGCGCAAGTGGACCGTTTCATGCTGAAAGTCGTAATAGACTATCCGAAGCTGGAAGAGGAGAAACTGATTATCCGTCAGAATATCAATGGTGATAAATTTGAAGTGAAGCCCATTTTGAAGGCAGACGAAATTATTGAAGCTCGTAAAGTGGTTCGCCAGGTGTATCTGGATGAGAAAATAGAAAAATATATTGTTGATATTGTATTTGCTACCCGTTATCCGGAAAAATATGATTTAAAAGAACTGAAAGACATGATTGGTTTCGGCGGTTCGCCCCGTGCTTCCATCAACTTGGCCTTGGCTGCCCGTAGCTACGCGTTCATCAAGCGTCGCGGTTATGTCATTCCGGAGGATGTGCGCGCTGTGGCACACGACGTACTTCGCCACCGTATCGGCTTGACTTACGAGGCGGAAGCCAGCAATATGACATCTGATGAAATCGTCAGCAAGATACTGAACAAGGTTGAAGTGCCCTAACGCATAATAGAGGTTTTCGTAAACTTGAGGTTTACAATCCTATACCTGAGGTTTAGCGTCGTAAACCTTAGGGTTGAGTACCGAAAACCTCACCCCTTTTCATAGGGAAGTTTCTGTTATAAACTAAATTGCGCTTGTGTGCTTAAATGAGATTATTAAAATAAATCAATGGAAACAACAGAACTTTTGAAGAAAGTCCGTCAGATTGAGATAAAGACGCGCGGATTGTCCAACAATATCTTTGCCGGGCAGTATCACTCTGCCTTCAAGGGTAGAGGTATGGCATTCTCCGAGGTGCGCGAGTATCAGTTTGGCGATGACATACGCGACATTGACTGGAATGTGACCGCCCGCTTCAACAAGCCTTACGTCAAGGTGTTTGAGGAGGAGCGCGAATTGACAGTGATGTTGTTGGTAGATGTTTCCGGTAGTTTGGAGTTCGGTACGGTAAAGCAGATGAAGAAGGATATGGTGACGGAAATTGCCGCTACACTGGCATTCTCTGCCATTCAGAATAATGACAAGATTGGTGTCATCTTCTTTTCGGACCAGATTGAGAAGTTTATTCCGCCCAAGAAGGGACGTAAGCATATACTTTACATCATCCGCGAACTGATAGATTTTCATGCGGAAAGCCGGAGGACGAACATCCGTTTGGGATTGGAATATCTGACGAATGTGATGAAACGCCGTTGCACGGCATTTGTCTTGTCCGACTTCATCGACCAGGAAAGTTTCAAGAACGCCATGACCATTGCCAATCGTAAGCATGACCTGGTTGCCGTTCAGGTGTACGACCGTCGTGTGGAAGAATTGCCACCCGTGGGACTGATGAAGATTAGGGATGCCGAGACGGGACATGAGCAGTGGATTGACACCTCCTCGCGTGCCGTGCGCCGTGCCCATCATGATTGGTGGGTGAACAAGCAGGCGGAATTGAATGAAACGTTTACCAAGAGTAATGTCGACAATGTGTCGGTACGTACCGACCAGGATTATGTCAAGGCATTGATGAATTTGTTTGCGAAACGAAATTAATCGGAAAATGAAAAGATATTTATTTCTGATAGCGTTATTGATAGCATGGTCAGGAAGGGTAGTAGCCCAGTCGGTAACGGTAGATGCTACGATTGACTCTTTGCAGATTCTTATTGGAGAGCAGGCAAAGATAAAGCTTCAAGTATCTCTGGATGCCGATAAGCGTGCCATATTCCCGGTATATACCGATACGCTGGTGAATGGGGTTGAAATTATTGATGTGGCCAAGCCGGATACGCAACTGCTGAATGATGGCCGGCGTGCATTGATAACTCAAGAGTATACAGTTACCTCTTTCGACTCGGCTCTTTATTATCTGCCGCCTATGGAAGTGACAGTGGATAATGAGAAGTATCGCTCCAAAGCGTTGGCCTTGAAAGTATATTCGGTGAATGTCCCGTTAGACCCGGAGAATCCGGAACAGTTCTTCGGTCCCAAAACAGTGATGCAAGCGCCTTTTGCCTGGGAAGACTGGTATGGTCTTATGGCTTGTGGTGCGCTGATTATCCCGATAGGGATATTACTTGTCTATCTGATAATGCGCTTCTTCGACAATAAGCCTATTATCCGTAAGGTGAAGGTAGAACCTAAGCTGCCTCCCCATCAGTTGGCTATGCAGGAGATAGAACGTATCAAGAATGAGAAGGTATGGCAGAAAGGGGAACCGAAGGAATATTATACGGAATTGACTGATGCTCTTCGTACATATATAAAAGACCGTTTTGGTTTCAATGCTTTGGAAATGACTTCTACGGAAATCATAGATAAGTTGCTGGAAATGAAAGATAAGGAAGCAATATCGGATTTGCGTGAATTGTTCCAGACTGCTGATTTGGTGAAATTTGCCAAGCATAATCCATTGATGAACGAAAATGACGCTAACCTGATTAATGCCATTGACTTTATTAATGAAACCAAGGAGAAAGAAGAGGAGAATGCCAAGCCGCAGCCTACGGAGATTACCATTATCGAGAAACGTTCTTTGCGTACCAAGATTTTGCTGGGAACGGGTATTGTGGTGTTGGCTGTAGCCCTTGTCTGTTCATTGATATATATCGGATTGGAGTTGTATAATTATTTTGCTTAATACAGGAAAAGTGACTTCAATCGGATATACATGAGTGAAAAATGAGGGATGTTTGGAGCGAAGCTGAATTGTAAATCGTTAAATCGTACATAAATATGGTTTTTGCCAATATTGAATATTTATTTTTGCTGCTGTTGCTTATACCTTATATAGTATGGTATATTATGAAGCGGAAGAATAGTGAAGCTACGCTTCAGATTTCGGATGCCCGTGTGTATGCCCATACCCCTAAAAGCTATAAGAACTATTTGTTGCATGTACCGTTTGTATTGCGGATAATTGCCTTGATACTGATTATTCTTGTTTTGGCACGTCCGCAAACCACCGATAGCTGGCAGAACAGTGAGATTGAGGGTATTGATATCATGCTTGCTATGGACGTTTCTACCAGTATGCTGGCCGAAGACCTGAAACCTAACCGGTTGGAAGCGGCGAAGGATGTGGCGGCAGAGTTTATTAACGGACGTCCGAATGACAATATAGGTATAACTTTGTTTGCTGGAGAAAGCTTTACGCAATGTCCGTTGACAGTAGACCATGCCGTATTGTTGAACTTGCTTAAAGATATGAAGTGCGGGCTGATTGAAGACGGAACGGCAATCGGTATGGGTATTGCCAATGCCGTTACCCGTTTGAAGGATAGCAAGGCAAAGTCGAAAGTCATTATTCTGCTGACGGACGGTGTCAATAATAAAGGTGATATTTCTCCTTTGACGGCTGCTGAAATAGCCAAGAGTTTTGGCATTCGCGTTTATACTATTGGGGTAGGAACCAATGGTATGGCTCCTTATCCTTATCCGGTAGGCGGAACAGTGCAATATGTCAATATGCCCGTCGAAATTGATGAAAAGACTTTGACACAGATTGCCGGAACAACGGAAGGTAACTATTTCCGTGCCACCAGCAACTCGAAGTTGAAGGAAGTGTACGAGGAGATAGACAAGCTGGAGAAAACAAAATTGAATGTAAAAGAATACAGCAAGCGCCAGGAAGAGTACCGCTGGTTTGCGTTGGCTGCTTTCTTGTGCGTATTACTGGAGGTACTGTTACGCAACTCTATATTGAAGAAGATACCGTAAAAACGGAGAATGTCTTTTAGTGTATCAGTCATTGCGTAGCCAAATTGTAAATTGTAAATTGCTAAATTGTAAATAAAAAGATGTTTCGATTTGAAGAACCTGCATATTTGTACTTGTTGCTGCTGCTGCCTTTATTGGCGGCCTTCTACTTGTACTCCAATTATCGGAGGAGGAAAGCCATTCGTAAATTTGGTGACCCTATACTGATGGCACAGCTAATGCCGGATGTTTCCAAATACCGTCCGGATGTGAAGTTTTGGTTGGTTTTTGCGGCTATCGGGTTGTTCACGGTACTGCTGGCACGCCCGCAGTTTGGTTCCAAACTGGAGACGGTAAAACGCCAGGGAGTGGAAGTGATGATTGCGTTGGATATATCCAATTCCATGCTGGCACAAGACGTACAGCCAAGCCGCTTGCAGAAGGCAAAACGGCTGGTGGCGCAGTTGGTAGATAAGATGCAGAATGACAAGGTCGGTATGATTGTTTTTGCAGGTGACGCATTTACCCAGTTACCTATTACGAGTGATTATATTTCTGCCAAGATGTTTTTGGAGTCCATCGACCCTTCGCTGATTTCCAAGCAAGGTACGGCAATTGGAGCTGCAATAAATCTGGCTGCCCGGAGTTTTACACCTCAAGAAGGAGTGGGACGTACTGTTATTGTCATCACCGACGGTGAAAACCATGAAGGTGGTGCCGTAGAAGCTGCTAAGGCTGCTGCAGAGAAAGGTATCCAGGTCAATGTATTAGGGGTAGGTATGCCTGAGGGTGCCCCCATTCCAATAGAGGGTACTAATGATTATCGTCGTGATCGTGAAGGTAATGTAATCGTTACTCGCTTGAATGAGCAGATGTGTCAGGAAATTGCTCAGGCAGGAAATGGTATTTATGTGCGCGTAGACAATACCAACGGTGCACAGAAAGCGATTAGTCAGGAAATCAACAAGATGGCAAAGGCAGATGTGGAAACACAGGTGTACACGGAATTCAATGAACAGTTTCAGGCAGTGGCATGGATTATTCTGCTGTTGTTACTGGCTGAGATGTTGATATTGGAGCGCAAGAATCCTCTGTTCCGCAACATTCATTTATTCTCTAATAAGAAATGATGCGTATGTTACAGAAAAAATATATTGGAATAGTTTTGCTGCTGTTAGTGGCAGTTTCAGCTTCTGCACAGAAGGCGGAACGCGATTATATCCGTAAGGGAAACCGTTTTTTTAAGGATAGCGTATATGTGGATGCAGAAGTGAACTATCGGAAGGCTTTGGAGGTAAACCCGAAGTCAACGGTTTCCATGTTCAACCTGGGAAATACATTGACCCAGCAGAACAAGCTGCAGGAAGCGATGGAGCAATATGTGGGAGCTACCAAGATAGAAAAGGACAAATCGAACTTAGCACAGATTTATCATAATATGGGAGTCATCTTTCATTCTCAGAAGGATTATGCAAAGGCGGTAGAAGCCTATAAGGAGTCGTTACGCAATAATCCGAAAGATGATGAAACGCGCTATAACCTTGCTTTGGCACAGAAACAGTTGCAAGACCAGCAGCAGAACCAGGATCAGAATCAAGATCAGGATAAACAGGACCAACAGAAGGAGCAGGATAAACAGCAGGATCAGCAGAAAGACCAGCAACAGAATCAAGACCAGCAACAACAACCTTCTCAGCCGGAAAAGAAAGATAATGAGATGTCTAAGGAAAATGCCGAGCAGCTATTGAACTCTGTCATGCAAGACGAGAAGGATGTGCAGGATAAAGTGAAAAAGCAGCAGGTACTTCAAGGAGGTCGTCTGGAAAAAGATTGGTAACAAACATAATAGGAATAATATATGAGAAAAATAGTTTTCTTATGGATAGCACTGATTGCAGTCAGTATGAATGCCTTTGCCGATGGCAAGGTATCGTTTACTGCGTCCGCTCCTGACGCTGTGGCGGTAGGAGACCAGTTCAGACTGTCGTATACGGTGACTACACAAAAGGTAAGGGATTTTCGTGCTCCTTCTATGAAGGGATTTGATGTGTTGATGGGGCCCAGCCGCTCGCAACAGAGTAGCGTGCAGATGATTAATGGGCAGACGACTTCAACCAGCAGTATTACATTCACTTATATTTTAATGGCGACTGCAGAAGGTGATTTTACCATTCCAGGAGCCACTATCACTGCTGATGGTAACCAAATGGTTTCGAATTCTGTACAAGTAAGGGTTCTTCCGGCAGATCAGGCTGCTAATGGAGCTTCTGGAAATGGTGGCAAACAGAGTGAGGGCACTGCCAGCCGCGCTTCTTCCGGGACATCTGTATCGAATAGTGATTTGTTTATTACAGCTACTGCCAGTAAGATGACGGTGTATGAACAAGAGGCTTTTCTGCTGACATACAAGATATATACCTTGGTGGACTTACGTATGTTTGATAATGTGAAATTACCTGACTTCAAAGGATTCCATTCTCAGGAAGTAGAATTGCCTAATGACAGAAGATGGGGATTGGAGCATTATAAAGGTAGAAATTATCAGTCTACAATCTATCGTCAGTTTGTGTTGTTCCCGCAACAAGCCGGTAAGCTGACAATTGATGCAGCACGCTTTGATGCTTCCATTGCAAAGGCTACACAAGTTGCTGATCCGTTCGAGGCATTTTTCAATGGAGGAAGCAATTACGTAGAAGTTAAAAAGACAATTTTGACTCCGCAACTGACAATTGACGTAAAGCCCTTGCCGGCAGGTAAGCCAGCCGATTTTTCGGGAGGAGTGGGAGAGTTCAATATAACTTCTTCTATCAATAGTACAAATGTCAAGACCAATGATGCTGTTACTGTCAAACTTGTCATTTCTGGTACCGGTAATCTGAAATTGCTCTCTAATCCGGAAGTTAAATTCCCCGAGGATTTTGAAGTATATGATCCGAAGGTGGACAATAAATTCCGTCTGACAAATTCGGGCCTCTCCGGTAGCAAGGTCATTGAGTATCTGGCAATTCCTCGTAATGCGGGAACTTATAAGATTCCTGCCGTAAAGTTCAGTTATTTTGATATTAATTCCCGTTCGTATAAAACGTTGACTACGGAAGAGTATGAATTGCATGTGGAAAAGGGAGCAGGCAATGCTGCTCAGACTATTGCAAACTTTACAAGCAAGGAAGAGTTGAAAGTATTGAACGAGGATATTCGTTTTATCAAGCAGAATAATGTTACTTTGTCTCCCAAAGGTGATTTCTTCTTCGGTTCGTTGACGTATTGGTTGCTTTATTTGATACCGGGTATTGCATTCATTACATTCTTTATCATCTATCGTAAGCAAATAGCAGCCAATGCAAATGTAGCAAAGATGCGTACCAAGAAAGCCAATAAAGTGGCGGTGAAACGTATGAAACAAGCTGGTAAATTATTGGCTGAGAATAAGAAAGATGCGTTTTATGATGAGGTTTTGAAGGCTCTTTGGGGGTATATCAGTGATAAACTGAACATTCCGGTATCCCGTTTGTCTAAGGATAATATCGAAGAGGAACTTCGTAATTATGGTGTGAATGATGCGTTGATAAAGGAATTCCTCGATGCATTGAATAACTGTGAGTTTGCCCGCTTTGCTCCGGGTGATGATAACCAGGCTATGGATAAGGTATATTCAGCTTCTTTGGAAGTTATCAGTAAAATGGAAAACTCGATAAAACATTAATCAGGAGGAAATGGTAATGAATAAAATATTGTTTTTTACTCTTAGTCTAGTGATGGCAATTACTGCCTATGGGCAGAATTCTGCATCTGTAGATACATTACAGACTGCTAGTGACTCTACATCCGTCGGTTCACATGCGGAATTCTCTGCTGCAAGGCAAGAAAGCAATGTGACAAAGGCTGAAGGTGACAGCGCTTATATACGGAATGATTATGCTTCTGCCATTCAAATATATGAGAATCTGTTAAAGAAGGGAGAGGCTGCAGAGGTCTATTATAATCTTGGCAACAGTTATTATAAGGCAGATGATATAGCAAGAGCTATATTGAATTATGAGCGTGCCTTGTTGTTGGAACCTGGTAATGCTGATATTCGTGCAAATTTGGAGATAGCACGTTCTAAGACAATCGATAAGGTAATCCCAGTTCCTGAGGTTTTCTTTGTATCTTGGACTAAATCGTTGATTAATTGTCTTAGCGTAGACGCATGGGCTAAGTTGGGGATTGTGTTCTTTGTACTATTACTCGTTTCGTTCTATCTCTTTTTCTTTTCAAAACAGATTACGGGAAAGAAAGTGGGATTTATTGCAGGAATAGTATTCCTGGTTCTTGTTATATTGAGTAATGTGTTTGCTGCTCAGCAAAAAGGCGAACTGATGGAACGTAACGAAGCTATAGTGTTGGCACCTAGTGTCACAGTGCGTAGTACTCCCAGTGAAAGTGGTACAAGTCTGTTCATTCTTCATGAGGGACGTAAAGTTGAGATAAAAGACAACTCTATGCGTGAATGGAAAGAAATTCGTTTGGAAGATGGTAAAGTAGGGTGGGTTCCAGCTTCTGCCATAGAAGGTATTTAAATTTTCCCTGTATTCTAAAAACAGCTCGTATAAACCCGATAATTCTGCTTTATACGAGCTGTTTCTGTCTATTTTTAGGAGCTTTTTCTCTGTACTTATAATTCTGCATACTTGAAAATGATTATTTTTTGGAGAGGCAATATTCTTTTTGAAAAAAGATAAAGAAATAGTTTGTTTTATCCTTTTTTTTCCTTAAGTTTATAGCGTGATAATAAAAAGTACAGAGTATTAACCATTAAATTTATGAATATGAGAACAATAACATTTAATGAATTACGTAAGATTAAAGACTCATTGCCTAGTGGTAGTATGCATAGAATAGCCGATGAACTTGGACTGAATGTTGACACTGTAAGAAATTTTTTCGGTGGACACAATTTTAAGGAGGGGAAAAGTGTTGGGATTCACTTGGAACCTGGACCAGATGGTGGATTGGTTATGATTGATGATACTACTGTTTTAGAGCGAGCTTTAAAAATTTTAGATGAAATGGCAGGTAAGACTGAAGAAGCTGTTCGAGCTTAAGAAGAGAAAGTTAGATAGAATCCCAATTGCTGACAACAATTGGGATTTCTTGTTTGTTTTAATCTCAAAATCAATGATATATGGAAGATAAATTAGTTACTTTGGCAATCTTAACGTACGCGAAAGCTCAAATATTGAAAAATGTTCTTGAAAATGAAGGTATTGAGACTTATATTCACAATGTAAACCAGATACAACCGGTTGTTTCTTCTGGCGTACGTGTACGTATTAAGGAGAGTGACTTACCTCATGCTCTGAAAATTACTGAAAGCTCTGCGTGGTTATCTGAAGAGGTAGTGGGGGGGAAGTCACCTAAACTGGAGAAGGTTAGTAATAAAGTGCTGATTCCAGTGGATTTTTCCAATTACTCTTTGAAGGCTTGCGAGTTCGGTTTCAATTTCGCTCAGAATATAGGTGCAGAAGTTGTTTTACTACATGTTTATTTTACTCCTATATATGCAACTTCTTTGCCATACGGAGACGTATTTAACTATCAGCTAAGTGATGAGGAGAATGTAAGGAGTATCTTACAAAAAGTTCATGCTGATTTGAATGCATTATCTGATAAAGTAAAAGAGAAGGTAGCTTCCGGCGAGTTTCCAGATATTAAATATACTTGTGTTTTGCGTGAAGGTATTCCTGAAGAAGAGGTACTCCGCTATACCAAGGAATATCGGCCACGCATTATCATAATGGGAACTCGTGGTAAAAGTCAGAAGGATATTGATTTGATCGGCAGTGTAACGGCTGAAGTGATTGAACGTAGCCGTGTACCGGTATTGGCCATTCCTGAAAATACTCCATTCAAGCAATTTTCTGAAGCTAAGCGTATTGCATTCATTACTAATTTTGATCAACGTGATTTAATAGCTTTTGATTCGCTAATAAATAATCTGAAATCATTTAAGTTTTCAGTGTCTCTGATACATCTTTCAGATGTTCAGAATACATGGAATGAAATAAAACTGGCTGGTATTAAGGAATATTTTCAAAAACAATATCCACAATTGGAAATATACTATGATGTGGTAAAGAACGATAATCTGCTTAGTAGTTTAGACAGTTATATCAAAAGTAATCATATTGATATTATAACATTAACTTCTTATAAAAGAAATATATTTTCGCGCTTATTTAACCCTGGCATTGCCAGAAAGATGATTTTCCATTCTGATACACCATTGTTGGTAATTTACGGAAGACCGAATTAGGTGTTGAATATAGGTATATATGGTTTCTATCCAATATCAGCATTATGTTTAATATAGCGCTGGAATAATTTAATCTAATTTTAATTTCTTCTCTCCCTCACTTAAGAAATAACATTCTTTACTTAATGATATAACAATAATAAAAGCCTAATTAATAATTTAATTAGGCTTTTATTATTATGAAAGTATTACATCAACTTTTCAATTTCTTCGAATTCAGGGCCCATTTGCAAATTATAATACACTCTATACAGACCATTTAACCACAAATCTTTTTGATCAGGTTTCAGTTCTCTTGCCTTTTCATAATAAGGTTTTGCCTTTTCATAGAAAGTCTTCAGAGTAGCCTGGTCTTCTTTATACTTCGGATCATTAATATCTGTAGTTGCTTTTTCTGAGAAATCTTGTGCTTGTAAGCAGTAAATCAAGCCTAAATTAGAGTATGCTTCTGCATAATTAGGATCTACTTCTATAGTTTTTTTATAGAATTCAATAGCTTTATCATAGTCCTTCATATTGTGATAAAGGTAGCCTTTTACATACAAATAGAATGTATTGTTAGGATCTTTAGCCAACATATCATCAGCAAACTGCATAGCTTCGTCATATTTGTTGTTATTGCTATAATAATCAATCAAGTGACCGAAGAAGAATGAATGTTCAGGATATTTCTGGATACCTTCTTTTAAAGAAGCAATCCATTTAACAGTATCACCTTCAGCTTTCAATGCAGTAGAGATAAATTCCATTGCGTATTTCCCAACTTCTTTATCATCTTGCGCATAAGGAGCATACTTCAAAATACTAGGATAATCTTCCATCTTAGCAGCTGCTAAACTTGCATAATATGCTATTTGGGGTAATACAGTATCTGTTTGTAATAGATTTTCCTTTTCAAACATCGGGTTGATAGCAATATCAATGTATGTTGCAAAGAAATCTAATGCTTTTTTATTGTCTTCATTGGCTGCATCGCCTTCTTTCTGTGAGGCCAAATTAAAGAATTGGATACCGCCATTGATCAGATTACCGCGTTCTGCTAAAATTGTAGCAGAATTAGATTTTCTATATTTATTCTTGATTTTGCCCTTTTCATTGGGAATTTGTGCCAATTCGTCACATTTGAAGTAGAATTTACACATGTTCAATGCGCTATTATATACCTGAAGAGTGTCATAAGGTTTTCTCAGATAGGCATTTTCCATTTCTTTCTCACTTCTTTTTCTTTGGATAAGACCTGCTACATCCCACGTTTCGGCATTGTCCTTTGTTTCGGGATTGGTTAAAGCCTGATTTATCAGTTCCTCTGCTTTGGCAAAGTCAGGATTTACTCCGTTAGCAATACTTTTAGCCTCTTTTACGTTCTTTTCTTGGGCGAAAGTAAAGCTTGCGACAAGTAGTAAAACCATTGAAAATAATACTCTTTTCATGATTGTAGAAAATTTAAATTAATATTATGTCTATTCTTCATTTTCATTGTTTACCTCGTTCTGAGGGCTTTCAAGGGTATTTTCTTCCCCCTCCTCTATAAGTTCCTCTTCATTTTCTGAAGTGACTTTACATACAGAGCCGATTTCGTCATTACGTTTCTCAAGGTTGATTAGACGCACACCTTGTGTAGCACGTCCCATGATACGAACATCGGCGACTTTCAGACGGATGGTAATACCGGATTTATTAATAATCATCAAGTCATTTTCATCTGTAACAGACTTGATAGTTACTAATTTACCCGTTTTATCGGTGATATTCATTGTTTTCACACCTTTACCTCCACGATTGGTCTTGCGATAATCTTCAATATCCGAACGTTTGCCATATCCTTGTTCCGATACAACCATAATTGTTTCCGCTTCAGGATCTTTGATGCATATCATACCTACTACTTCGTCTTGACCGTCTTCATCCAATGTCATACCACGTACACCGGTGGCAGTACGTCCCATAACGCGCACAGCACTTTCATGGAAACGAATGGCACGTCCGTTACGGTTGGCAATGATGATTTCATTGTCGCCGTTTGTCATACGCACTTCGATTACACGGTCGTCTTCACGGATAGTGATAGCATTTACACCATTTTGGCGAGGACGTGAATACTGCTCAAGCAATGTTTTCTTAATGACACCATTCTTAGTACAGAACAATACATAATGGCTGTTGATAAATTCTTGGTCGTTCAAGTTCTTCACGCGCAAATAGGCGTTTACAGCATCGTCAGAGTCGATATTCAACAAATTCTGGATGGCACGACCTTTCGAATTCTTAGTACCTTCGGGGATTTCGTATACCTTCAGCCAGTAACACTTACCTTTCTGTGTAAAGAACATCATGGTATTATGCATGGTTGCAGGATAAATATGCTCTACAAAGTCTGCATCGCGGGTTTCGGTACCTTTGGAGCCTACCCCACCACGGTTTTGCGCACGGAATTCGCTCAGCGGTGTGCGTTTGATGTATCCCATGTGCGAGATGGTGATAATCATTTCATCATCTGCATAGAAGTCTTCCGGATTGAATTCTTCTGATGAATAGACAATTTCCGAGCGACGTTCGTCACCATACTTCTCTTTTACTTCAATCAGTTCATCTTTAATGACTTTGCGGCAGAGTTCGTCATTGACAAGGATTTCTTCCAAATAAGCAATCTGCTTCTGAATTTCCTCATATTCGGCGTGCAGCTGGTCTTGCATCAATCCTGTGAGCTGACGCAAACGCATTTCAACAATGGCACGTGACTGAATTTCACTGAGTTGGAATCGCTCCATCAAACCTGATATAGCATCATTCGGGGTTTTAGCAGCACGGATAATCTTGATTACTTCGTCGATATTATCAGATGCAATGATTAATCCTTCCAGAATATGTGCACGTTCTTTGGCCTTGCGCAAATCATACTGAGTACGGCGGATGACTACGTCGTGTCTGTGCTCAACGAAGTATTTTATCAAATCCTTCAGATTCAGCAGACGTGGACGGCCATGTACCAATGCAACATTGTTCACACCAAAAGATGTCTGCAGCATTGTCATCTTGTAGAGCTTGTTGAGTACAACGCTGGCATTTGCATCACGTTTTACATCAATAACGATACGCATACCTTCACGGTCGGATTCGTCATTAGCATTGGCAATACCTTCAATTTTCTTTTCGTTGGCCAAATCGGCTATATTCTTAATCAATTCAGCTTTGTTGACACCATAGGGAATTTCTGTCACAATGATTTTATCGTGCGTCGAACCAGTCTCAATTTCGGCTCTAGCACGCATTATGACACGTCCGCGTCCCGTGAGATAGGCTTCGCGAACACCGCTCATACCGTATATATAGCCTCCGGTCGGGAAATCAGGAGCTTTGACATACGTCATCAGCTCTTCTATATCGATGTCATTGTTTTCGATGTATGCAATACAAGCGTCAATAACCTCAGATAGATTATGGGTCGGCATATTGGTAGCCATACCTACGGCAATACCAGATGCACCATTTACCAAAAGATTCGGAATACGGGCCGGCATGACGGTAGGCTCTTGCAAAGAGTCATCGAAATTGTTCTGCATGTCAACAGTCTCTTTCTCAAGGTCTGTCATCATGTCTTCACCAATTTTTCGCAAACGACACTCTGTATAACGCATGGCAGCAGCACTGTCACCGTCTACTGAACCGTAGTTACCTTGTCCATCTACCAACATGTAACGCATTGCCCAAGGCTGAGCCATACGTACAAGAGCTCCGTAAACGGACGAGTCGCCATGAGGGTGATATTTACCTAATACTTCACCTACAACTCTGGCTGATTTTTTATAAGGTTTGTCGGAGGTATTTCCTAATCCCATCATTCCGAAAAGAATTCTTCGGTGAACGGGTTTAAAACCATCTCTAACATCCGGAAGGGCACGTGAAACAATGACCGACATAGAGTAGTCAATGTACGATGACTTCATTTCCTCCTCGATGTTAATCTTTATAATTCTGTCTTGTTCAAGCATTTAAAAAGATTATTAATTATACATTTTCGGGTTCGTGAAAAACCACGCTAAAGTACTGCTTTTTTACGATATACAAAAGTTTTCCTCCATAAACTTTGTTGCCTGCAACATAAATATGGAAGTACTCCCTCCATTCCTCACCAAATTGCTATTAATATATAAGGTATAAAGTGGAAAAACAGATTTGAAATTTATGGCACGGGATTTGTATACTATTAAATCAGTTAAATATGATACGCTGAATTAATAAATGCGTATCTTTGTCGTGGATAACCTTTTTAATTGAGGAGAATTATAAAATATGAACAATCAATTTTCACAAAGAGTTTCAGACATAATTACTTATAGCAAGGAAGAAGCCAATCGATTGAGAAATCGCTATATTGGTCCGGAACACCTTCTGCTCGGCATGCTGCGTGATGGCGGAGGAAAAGCTATTGAAATATTGTTGAAACTTGATATAGATTTAAAACGAGTAAAAAGTCGTCTGGAGGGTTTCCTAAAGGATGCCGAGGACGATACTCTCTTGCCGGACGCTGAAGTGCCCTTGTCCCCGATGACGGCTAAGATATTGAAGATGTGTATGCTTGAAGCGCGTTTGCTGAAAAGTGCAACTGCCGATACGGAACATGTATTGCTGGCTATTTTGAAAGATGGCGACAATCTTGCTGCAACTGTTTTGGAAGAACACCGGGTGGATTATCAGGCTGTATTTGAACAGCTTTCGATGAAATCGACCAATCCGAATGCGGGAATGGGATTCACCGAGGATGATGAAGAGGATGAAGAAGATATGAATATGTCTCGCTCCTCCCGTACTGGGGGGGCTGGTTCGGCTTCGGCTGCACAGGCTGCATCCAGAAAGCCGTCCAATGATACTCCTGTGCTGGACAATTTCGGCGTAGACATGACGCGGGCTGCCGAAGAAGGCAAGCTGGACCCGGTTGTGGGTCGCGAACGCGAGATTGAACGTCTGGCGCAAATCTTGAGCCGCCGTAAGAAGAACAATCCAGTGCTTATCGGTGAACCAGGAGTCGGAAAATCTGCCATCGTAGAGGGTTTGGCATTGCGTATTGTGCAAAAGAAAGTTTCGCGCATTTTGTTTGAAAAGCGCGTGGTGATGCTTGATATGGCCTCTGTGGTGGCGGGAACAAAATACCGTGGTCAGTTTGAGGAACGTATCCGCTCTATCATCAACGAGTTGCAGAAAAATCCGAATGTCATCCTTTTCATCGATGAAATCCATACGATTGTAGGTGCCGGTGCTGCTGCCGGTTCCATGGATGCTGCCAATATGCTGAAACCAGCTTTAGCGCGTGGTGAAATCCAGTGTATTGGAGCTACCACTCTCGATGAATACAGAAAGAATATCGAGAAAGACGGTGCTTTGGAACGTCGTTTCCAAAAGGTGATTGTAGAGCCTACCACAGCTGAAGAAACGCTTCAGATATTGAAGAATATCAAGGAGAAGTATGAAGACCATCATAACGTGAGCTACACGGATGAAGCCCTGGAAGCATGTGTCAAGTTGTCAGCACGCTATATAACCGACCGCAACTTCCCGGATAAAGCTATTGATGCTTTGGACGAGGCGGGTTCGCGTGTGCATTTGACGAATATTAATGTTCCGAAAGAAATTGAGGAACAGGAAAAGCTGATTGAAGAGGCACGTAGCCTGAAGGCTGAAGCTGTAAAGTCACAGAATTTTGAGCTGGCTGCCAGCTACCGCGACCGTGAGAAGGAACTTTCTGTCCGCTTGGAGGAGATGAAGGTTGAGTGGGAAGCCCGTTTGAAGGATGACCGCCAAACGGTAGGTGAAGAGGAAATAGCCAATGTTATTTCAATGATGTCCGGTGTACCCGTACAGCGCATGGCGCAGGCAGAAGGACTTAAACTGGCCGGAATGAAGGAAGAACTACAGGCGAAGGTGATAGCTCAAGATGCTGCGATAGAGAAACTTACCAAAGCAATCTTGCGTAGCCGTGTAGGGTTGAAAGACCCGAACCATCCCATCGGAACCTTTATGTTCCTTGGCCCTACTGGTGTGGGTAAGACGCATTTGGCAAAGCAATTGGCAAAATATATGTTTGGCTCTGCCGATGCCTTGATACGTATCGATATGAGCGAGTATATGGAGAAATACACCGTATCTCGTATGATTGGTGCCGCTCCGGGATATGTGGGCTATGAGGAAGGCGGCCAGTTGACTGAAAAGGTGCGTCGCAAGCCGTATTCCATTGTCTTGCTGGATGAGATTGAGAAAGCCCATCCGGACGTGTTCAACATCTTGCTCCAGGTACTGGATGAAGGCCGTTTGACTGACAATTATGGCAGAACCATCGATTTCAAGAATACGGTTATCATTATGACCTCCAATATCGGTACGCGGCAGTTGAAGGAGTTTGGCCGTGGCGTAGGTTTTGCGGCGCAAAACCGCACGGATGACAATGAACATTCGCGCAGTGTGATACAAAAGGCTCTGAACAAGACTTTTGCTCCCGAATTTTTGAATCGTTTGGATGAAATCATTACTTTCGACCAGCTCTCCTTGGAGGCTATCACAAAGATTGTGGACATTGAGCTGAAAGGCTTGTACGAACGGGTTGAAGCAATTGGTTACAAGCTGGTTGTGGAGGATGATGCAAAGACATTCCTTGCTTCGAAAGGGTACGATGTACAGTTTGGTGCGCGCCCATTGAAGCGCGCCATTCAGAACCACTTGGAGGATGGACTTTCCGAGCTGATAGTGGCGGAGGAGTTACAGCCGGGTGATACGGTAAACGTATCAGTAGACAAAGAAAAAGACGAGCTGAGCATCAGGAAGGCATAAGCTGTTCTTTATAAAAACCGTCAAAATGTCAGTCCTTATGGGCTGGCATTTTTTTTGTGCTATATCTGCCGGAATAATTAAAAATATAAATCTAAAAAATATAAATGTAGTATGCAAAAAGGTAATATTGGGGTAACTACTGAGAATATCTTCCCCGTCATTAAAAAGTTCTTGTATAGTGATCATGAAATTTTTCTCCGTGAGTTGGTTTCTAACGCGGTTGATGCTACACAGAAGCTGAAAACACTCTCCTCTATCGGTGAGTTCAAGGGTGAAGTTGGCGATTTAACCGTACATGTCTCGCTGGGAAAAGATACCATTACGGTGTCCGACCATGGTATAGGTCTTACGGCTGAAGAAATAGACAAGTATATTAACCAGATAGCTTTCTCTGGCGCCAATGACTTCCTTGAGAAATATAAAAACGATGCCAACGCCATCATCGGCCATTTTGGATTGGGTTTCTATTCGGCTTTTATGGTTGCCAAGAAAGTCGAAATCATCACTAAATCCTATCGGGAAGGCGCCCAGGCTGTAAAGTGGACATGCGATGGCAGTCCGGAGTTTACGATTGAAGGCACTGATAAGGCAGAACGTGGTACGGATATCGTTCTTTACATAGACGATGACTGCAAGGAATTCCTTGAAGAAGCGCGCATTTCCTCTTTGTTGAAGAAGTATTGCAGCTTCCTCCCTATCCCGGTTGCATTCGGCAAGAAGAAAGAATGGAAAGACGGCAAGCAGGTTGAAACTGCCGAGGATAATATCATCAATGACTCCAACCCGTTGTGGACGCTGAAACCCAGCGAATTGAAAGATGAAGATTATAAGAAGTTCTACCGTGACCTTTATCCTATGTCCGACGAACCTTTATTCTGGATTCATCTGAATGTGGATTATCCGTTCCACCTTACCGGTATTCTGTACTTCCCCAAAGTGAAGAGCAACATCGAGTTGAACAAGAATAAGATTCAGCTCTATTGCAACCAGGTATATGTGACGGATTCGGTGGAAGGTATTGTTCCCGACTTCTTGACCCTGCTGCATGGTGTGCTCGATTCACCGGACATTCCATTGAACGTTTCCCGTTCTTATTTGCAGAGCGATGCCAACGTGAAGAAGATTTCTACATATATCACGAAGAAGGTGTCAGACCGTTTGCAGTCTATCTTCAAGAATGACCGTAAACAGTTTGAGGAAAAGTGGAATGACTTGAAAATCTTCATCAACTACGGAATGCTTACGCAGGAAGATTTCTATGATAGAGCCAAGGATTTTGCCCTTTTCACCGATACAGACAGCAAATATTATACTTTCGAAGAGTATAAGACGTTGATTAAAGATAACCAGACGGATAAGGATGGAAATCTGATTTATCTGTATGCCAACAATAAAGATGAACAATACAGCTACATAGAGGCCGCTACGAATAAAGGATACAATGTGCTGTTGATGGATGGACAGCTGGACATTGCGGTGGTGAGCATGTTGGAACAGAAGTTCGAAAAGGTTCGCTTCACTCGTGTAGACAGCGATATTATTGATAATCTGATTGTCAAGGAAGACAAGAAGAATGAAGCGTTGGAAACCGGCAAGCAGGAAGTTCTTTCTTCCATCTTCAAGAGCCAGTTGCCCAAGATGGATAAGACGGAGTTCAACATCACGGCGCAGGCTTTGGGCGAAAATGCCGCTCCTATCATGATAACTCAGAGCGAGTACATGCGCCGTATGAAGGAAATGGCGAATATCCAGGCTGGAATGAGCTTCTATGGCGAAATGCCGGATATGTTTAACCTGGTATTGAATTCAGACCATAAGCTGGTAAAAGAAGTTCTGGCAGATGAAGATAAGGAATGTGCTGTTGCCGTTGCTCCGGTTCAGGCAGAGATGGATGAAGTGAACAAGCAGCGTACTGACCTGAAAAAGAAGCAGGAAGGCAAGAAAGATGAGGATATACCGACTGCCGAAAAGGATAAAGTGAATGAGCTGGATAAGAAGTGGGACGAACTGAAAACACAGAAAGAAGGCATCTTCGCCGATTATGCTGCCAAGAATAAGGTTGTCCGTCAACTGATAGATTTGGCACTGCTGCAGAATGGTATGTTGAAAGGTGAAGCTTTGAACAACTTTGTCAAGAGAAGCATTGACCTGATAAAATAAGCCCCTTTAAATTTGCATTTAATATATGCAAGGGTATTGTGATTCTTCGGAGTCGCAATACCCTTTTTTTATTCATTTTCACCAATTAGGGTGTGATTTTCTTCGTTGAATACGGCATTTTTAGAAACTATTGTTTATATTTGGGGCAATGAACATTTATCTTACTCGGAATAGCATAGTTATGAAAAGAGTTTTATTGTTTTTTTCGTTTCTTCTATGTGGCTTTATTTTACAAGCTCAGAAAGTGGGGCTTGTACTGAGTGGCGGTGGAGCAAAAGGCATGACTCATATAGGCATTATCCGGGCTTTGGAAGAGAATAATATCCCCATTGATTATATAACCGGAACCTCTATGGGAGCTATCATCGGTTCTCTGTATGCTATGGGGTATTCCCCGGACGATATGGAGGCGCTGTTGCGCTCTCCCGACTTTAAGCGTTGGTATTCGGGCAAAGTGGAGCCTAAATACGAGTATTATTTTAAGAAGAATCGTCCTTCACCGGAATTTTTTAATATCCGTTTTGCTTTTAGGGACTCGCTGCATATAAAGCCCCAGATACTTCCCACAAGCATGGTTAACCCCATACAGATGAACCTGGTATTTGTGGAATTGTTTGCACGTGCTACGGCTGCATGTGGCGGTAATTTCAACAAACTGTTTGTTCCTTTTCGCTGTATAGCATCCGATGTGTACAATAAAAAGCCATTGGTATTGAGTAAAGGGGATTTGGGAGATGCGGTACGTGCTTCCATGAGCTTTCCATTTGTCTTCAAACCGATAGAAATAGACAGTACGCTTGCTTATGATGGCGGCATTTACAATAATTTCCCTACGGATGTGATGCGGGAGGATTTTCATCCGGATGTCATTATTGGCAGTGTGGTAGCGGCCAATCCCGGTAAGCCGAAGGAGAATGACCTGATGAGCCAATTGGAGAATATGATTATGCAGAAGACCGATTACTCCATTCCGGACTCGTTGGGCATAGTCATGACCTTCAAGTACGATGATGTCAACCTGCTGGATTTTGACCGTCTGCAGGAATTGCACGATATAGGCTACAACCGTACTCTTAATATGATGGATTCCATCAAAAGCCGTGTTCACCGTAGGGTGAATGCTGATAATGTGCGTTTGAGGCGCCTTGTCTTCCGGAGTAACCTGCCTCAATTCCGTTTTCGGGATATTATTATTGAAGGGGCGAATGCCCAACAGCAAGCCTACATCAAAAAAGAGTTCCATGATGAAGAGCATGAAGTCTTTACTTATGAAGACTTGAAGCGCGGGTATTTTCGTTTGCTGGCAGATAATATGATTTCGGAAATAGTTCCTCATGCTGTGTATGATTCGGAATCCGATTTGTATGAGCTGCATTTGAAGGTGAAGATGGAGGATAATTTTTCCGTGCGTCTGGGGGGCAGTGTCTCTACCACGAGCTCAAATCAAATCTATTTGGGAATAGGATATCAGAACTTGAATTATTATTCCAAGGAAATCACTTTTGACGGTCAGTTGGGTAAGATTTATAATAATGCCCAGTTGATGGGTAAGATTGATTTGCCTACCAACATACCTACGTCCTTTCGTTTTATTGCTTCAATCAGTACCTTCGATTACTACAAGAAGGACAAGCTGTTTTCCAGGAATGACAAACCTTCATTCAATTCAAAGGACGAACGTTTTGTGAAGTTGATGGTTGCCTTGCCGTTTTTGGCCAATAAGCGTGCGGAGTTCAGTCTGGGATATGGCCAACTGGAAGATAACTACTTTCAATCCAGTGTAATAGATTTCGATAAGGACCGTTCGGACAGAAGTACCTACAAACTTTTGGGAGGTTCCATCGGTTTCTATGGGAGTACCCTGAATACGCGGCAATACGCGACAAAAGGCTATCTGGAGAAACTGATAGCCCAGGTATTTACCGGGAGGGAAAGATTTGAACCGGGGAATCCGCAAGAAGGGTACAGTCCTTCTCCGCAAGAGCGGCAATCATGGTTACAAATCTCTTATATGAAAGAGGCATATCACACTATGGGGCCGAAATTCACCCTGGGATGGATGGCAGAAGCACTATATTCATCGAAGAATTTCTCTGAGAATTATACGGCAACCATGATGCAGGCAGGAGAATTTGCACCGACTCCGCATAGTAAACTGATGTACAATGAAGCTTTTCGTGCCAACCAGTATGTGGCTGCCGGTATCAAACCCATATATGTTTTGAACGACATGTTCCAGTTCCGGACAGAATTTTATGGCTTTACACCGATTTTTCCGATAAAAAAGAATGCATTGAATAAAGCATATTATGGAAAAGCATTCTCCCGCTTTGAGTATATGGGAGAAGTTTCTGTTATTTGTCATTTGCCCTTCGGAGCCATCTCTGCTTATGTAAATCATTATAGCTCACCGAGAAGGGAGTGGAATGTGGGGATGACCATCGGCTGGCAGTTGTTTAATTATCGCTTTGTCGAATAAATTTCTTCAAAAAAAGTTTGTATATCGTTTGCTAATTCGGAAAAAGTACGTATCTTTGCACCCGTTAAACAAAGAGGCCGCGTAGCTCAACTGAATAGAGTAGCTGACTACGGATCAGCCGGTTACAGGTTTGAATCCTGTCGCGGTCACAAGTTTTCATAATTTTTTTAAGGGTCGCGTAGCTCAACTGAATAGAGTAGCTGACTACGGATCAGCCGGTTACAGGTTTGAATCCTGTCGCGATCACAAAGAATCTCCGCAAGTTTTCTTGCGGAGATTCTTTGTTTTTACAGCTATGGGATATAGTTGATGTTCTCCCCTTGTATGGCACTGGCGCGTGTTTTGCTAAGTAAAACAAACTGTTTCCCTTAACTAAACACTTTGTTTCATTATGGAGAACACTTTGTTTCCCTTGACAGAACACTTTGTTCCATCATATAAAAACAAAGTGTTTTTCTCTGCTGAAACAAAGTGTTCAGTGTTGTGAACTAATAGATTAGCTGAAATAATAGTCTTGTCTTGATTGAGCTAGAGACGTCTTTTTCTCGATTTAACCAGATGTCTTTTTGCTTTATAACGTAATCAGTAGACTGTTTTGGGATTATTGTACTGATAAATATAGTCACATAGGAAAAAAAGAAGGAGTTAATTCCGTGTTTCCACAAAATTAACTCCTTGCATATCTGATATTAATATGTTGTATACTGGAAATTAATATCCTATAGGGGCGGTATAAGGCCTTAGCATTTGATGTTCAATTCATCCAGAATCTTGCGCATGGCTTCGAAAGTAGTGATTCTGGTCGGCACCAATGGCAGGCGGAGCTTGTTCTCAATCATTCCCATTACATTCAGCATGGCTTTTACTCCGGCAGGGTTGCCGTCTACAAACAGAAGCTTGAATAATTCGGCAAATTTGTGGTGAATGGTCAATGCATTGGCATAGTCCCCTTGCAGTGCCAGACGTACCATACGGCTGAACTCACGTGGGAACGCGTTTCCGATGACCGAGATAATGCCGACGGCCCCCAGGGTAATCAGAGGGAAGGTGATGCCGTCATCGCCCGAAATAACGTCGAAATTGGCCGGTTTGTTTTTGATGATGTCATCCATCTGCGTGATGTCGCCCGAAGCTTCTTTGACGGCTATCACATTCTTGAAATCACGTGCAATGCGCAGGGTTGTTTCTGCCTTCATGTTCACGCCGGTACGACCGGGGACATTATAAAGCACAATCGGCAAATCCGTTGCTTCAGAAATGGCCTTATAATGCTGATATATACCTTCTTGCGATGGCTTGTTGTAATATGGAACGACGGATAGAATGGCATCTACTCCGGTGAAATCGTCATTTTTCAGTGTTTCCACTATGGCCCGGGTGTTGTTTCCACCTACGCCCAGCAGGATAGGAATTCTTCCGTTCACTCGCTCGATGACCATTTTCTTGATTTTCTTTTTCTCTTCTTCAGTCAGAGTCGGAGTTTCTGCCGTGGTGCCGAGCACACATAAAAAGTCGGTATTGTTTTGAAGTTGATAGTCTACCAAACGCATCAACGCATCGTAATCAACGCTTTCATCCTCTTTAAATGGAGTAATCAGCGCTACCCCCATTCCTTTCAATCTTGTCTGTATCATGAGTATTATAAAGTAATCTCTAATTAAATGACTCGCAAAAGTACGAATTTTTTCGATTTACCCTACAAATATAAGCCATAAAAAAGCTTTTTGTGGAAATTTGTTAGGATAGCAATGCCAAAAACTCATCTTCGCTCATAATCTTTACTCCCAGTTTCTGCGCTTTCTCCAGTTTGGCAGGTCCCATATTTTCTCCGGCCAGGATAAAGCTGGTTTTGGAGGAGATACTGCCGACGTTTTTCCCACCGTTCTTTTCAATCATCTCTTTGTATTCGTCCCGTGAGTGGTGGGTGAATACGCCGCTGATGACAATGGACTGGCCCGCCAGTTTGTCGGTGTATCCGCTGAGGTCTTCTTCCGTCCGGTGGAGTTGCAGACCGTTCGATTTCAGCCGTTCCACCAGCTCTCTGTTGGCAGGATTGGAGAAGTAGGTTATAATGCTCTGCGCTATTTTTTCACCGATTTCATCGATGTTTTTCAGCTTTTCGAGGTCTGCGTTTTCCAGTTCTTCGATGTCCGTAAAGGACTTGGCTATTTTCTTGGCAACCGTTTCTCCCACGAAGCGTATGCCCAGTGCAAAGAGTACTCTTTCGAATGGCACTTCTTTACTTGCCGCAATACCGTTGACTATGTTTTCTGCCGATTTTTCGCCCATCCGTTCCAGGTTCTTGATGTCATCGGTTTTGAGCTGGTATAAATCTGCAGTATCCTTTATCAGCCCCAATCGGTAGAACATATCTACTGTTTCAGGTCCCAGTCCGTCTATATTCATGGCTTTGCGGCTGATGAAATGCTCTATTTTCCCTTTAATCTGCGGAGGACAAGCGGTTTCATTGGGGCAATAGTGGGCTGCTTCTCCTTCAAAACGTATCAGTTTGCTGCCGCATTCGGGACAATGGGTGATGAACTTCACTTTTTCACCGATAAGCATACTGCGGGCATCCTTATCGACACCGGTTATTTTGGGGATGATTTCACCGCCTTTTTCCACATACACCATGTCGCCTATATGCAGGTCCAGCCCCTCGATAATATCTGCATTGTGCAGGGAGGCACGTTTCACAATGGTGCCGGACAGTTGTACGGGGTCCAGATTGGCAACCGGAGTGACTGCGCCGGTACGTCCTACTTGGTAGGTAACCCTATTCAAGCGTGTCAGTGCACGTTCTGCCTGGAATTTGTATGCGATGGCCCACCGGGGGGACTTGGCTGTGAATCCCAAATTCTTTTGTTGTCTCAAGCTGTTGACTTTTAGTACAATACCATCAGTAGCTACCGGAAGGTTCTTACGCTCCGTGTCCCAATAATTGATGTATTCGAAGACTTCCTCCAGGCTGTGGGCTTTTCTGGTGTGCTCTGATGTTTTAAATCCCCAGCTGGCGGCGGCTTGCAGATTCTCGTAATGGCCGTCGCAGGGCAATTCCTCTCCCAATAGATAGTAGAGATAAGCATCCAGCTTTCTGGATGCTACGATGGCGGAATTCTGCAACTTCAAGGTACCGGAAGCAGCGTTGCGCGGATTGGCGAAAAGCGGTTCCTCACGTGCTTCCTTTTCCCGGTTCAGTTCTTCGAAAACCACCCAGGGCATCAGGATTTCCCCTCTGATTTCGAATGATTTAGGATAATCCCCATGGAGGACCAGTGGAATCGTTCGGATTGTCTTTACATTGTCCGTCACGTCATCGCCCTTTTCGCCGTCGCCACGGGTGACGGCACGCACCAGTTTGCCATCCTCGTAAGTCAGCGAGATGGAAGTACCGTCATACTTCAGCTCGCAGCAGATTTCAAAATCCTCATTCAACGCTTTCTTTACCCGTTCGTAAAAGTCGGTCACTTCGTTTTCGGAATAGGTGTTTCCCAATGAAAGCATGGGATATTTGTGTGCCACTTGTGTGAAGTTCTTATTCAAATCACTCCCTACACGCATCGTGGGCGAATTATCATCTTGGTATTCAGGATGTTCTTTCTCTAAGTCTTGTAGCTCGCGCATCAGGTCGTCAAACTCCTTGTCGGATATTTCAGGAGCATTCAGCACATAATAATTGTAATTGTGCTGGTGTAATTCCGCACGGAGCCGGTCTATTTTTTCTTTTACAGTCATAGGGTTTTCGGATTGTTTGAACGCAAAAATACGGGTTTCTCCCCGAATATTTGTACTTTTGCAGCTTGAAATAGCTAAAATAAAGTTATATGCGCATTGACATTATCACAGTTTTGCCAGAGATGATTGAGGGATTCTTTAACTGCTCCATCATGAAACGTGCTCAAAATAAAGGGCTTGCAGAGATACATATCCATAATCTTCGTGATTATACGGAAGATAAGTACCGTCGTGTAGACGATTATCCGTTTGGCGGCTTTGCCGGAATGGTCATGAAGATAGAGCCGATAGAGCGGTGTATCAACGCCTTGAAGGCCGAGCGGGATTACGACGAGGTTATCTTTACGACCCCCGATGGTGAGCAGTTCAATCAGCCGATGGCAAATACTCTTTCCCTTGCCCAGAATCTCATCATTCTCTGCGGGCATTTTAAAGGGATAGATTACCGGATTCGCGAGCATCTCATCACCAAGGAAATCAGTATCGGCGACTATGTGTTGACTGGTGGAGAACTGGCGGCGGCTGTCATGGCAGATGCCATCGTCCGTATCATTCCGGGAGTGATTTCCGATGAGCAGTCTGCACTTTCAGATTCTTTTCAGGACAATCTGCTGGCCGCACCGGTCTATACACGTCCCGCTGATTACAATGGATGGAAGGTTCCGGATATTTTACTTTCCGGACATGAGGCCAAGATTAAGGAATGGGAGCTGCAACAGTCGTTGGAAAGGACCCGTAGATTGCGTCCGGATTTGTTGGGAGAGTAAGTTTACTGATGTAAATAAAAAGAAAAAGGACATTCGTCAATGAATGTCCTTTTTTATGAATATATATTGCGAATGGCGATCTCTTGTTATTCTTTATACCTCGAGTGCACCAATAATATCCTTTATAGACTGATAACCGTGTCTGTCAAGATAGTCATTTATTCCTTCTACCACTTTCACTGTAACCGCCGGATCAATGAAGTTTGCCGTACCAATCTGGATGGCAGAGGCACCTGCAAGCATGAATTCCACAGCATCTTTCCAGTTCATGATACCTCCCAAGCCTATGACGGGGATTTTTACCGCTTTGGCTACTTGCCATACCATACGTAAGGCAATGGGTTTCACGGCCGCACCGGACATGCCACCGGTTACAGTGGAGAGTATCGGACGCCTGCGTTCCGCGTCTATAGCCATTCCCAGCAGGGTATTGATGAGGGAAACACTGTCTGCACCGCCATTTTCGGCTGCGCGGGCTATTTCAGTGATGTCGGTAACGTTCGGGGAGAGCTTTACGATAAGTGTCTTTTTGTAAACTGAGCGCACGGCTTTCACCACTTCTTCGGCGCCCTTGGCGGTAACACCGAATGCCATTCCTCCTTGCTTCACGTTGGGGCAAGAGATGTTCAACTCTATGGCAGGAATTTTGTCAAGTTCATTAATGATTGCGGCTGTTTCGGCATAGTCTTCGATGGCAGAGCCCGAAACATTCACAATCATGTTGGTCTGAATATCCTTGATGCGGGGATAGATGTGTTCAACAAAGTAATGAACGCCCTTATTTTGCAGTCCCACAGCGTTTAACATACCCGAAGGAGTCTCTGCCATGCGCGGATATGGATTGCCTTCACGTTTGTGAAGAGTGGTTCCCTTTACAATAATACCGCCTATTCGCGATAGTTCGATGAAATCGGCGAATTCTTCACCATATCCGAATGTTCCGGATGCAGTCATCACCGGATTATTCATTTGTAATTCACCAATATTTACACTTAAATCTGCCATAATAGTTTGTTTATATTAAAAACCGGACCTTCTTTACATACGCACAAATGACCTTCCGTGGTATTTTCTACACAGCATAGACAAGCGCCTATGCCACACGCCATCATATTTTCCAAAGATACTTCGCAACTGATGCCTTTACTTTTGGCATACTTTGCTACTGCCATCATCATCGGTTTGGGGCCGCAAGTATATATCTGCTCAAAGCACACCTTATTTAATATGGAGTGTTGTGTTACGTATCCCTTCTCTCCGTGGCTGCCATCTTCGGTGGTGGTATACACCTCGCCATAGGCGGCAAATTGTTCCAATTGAAGCAAATCTTTGTCACTTCTGGCACCCAGCAGGAATGTTGGCTTGCAACCTTTCTTGGCGAGCTGTTCGCCTAAATATAACATAGGAGCTGTACCTACACCTCCGCCTACCAATAAGAGCTTGTCTGAGGGCTTTTCAGGCATTGTGAAGCAGTTTCCCAACGGAAGCACTACATTGATTATATCGCCTGCTTTTGCTTCTCCTAATCGCTTGGTTCCGTCGCCTACAAGTTGGATTAAGAACCAGACCTCGTTCCGTTGTCTATCTACATAATTGATGGAGATGGGGCGGCGCAAAAAAGTGGTAGGTGAGCCGTCCACGCGAATCTCTGCAAATTGTCCCGGAAGCATTTCCGGAAGTGGGGATGGAGAAGTCAGCTTCAACAACACGTAGTTGGCATGCAAGCGGAGGTTCTCTGTCACTGTCAGATCTAAAATATACTTTTTCATATCTATAAAGAGGGATGTTTTTCTTTCGGGTGCAAAGATAGTGTAAACCGAGTGCAGAATAAAATGAACCCGTTTCTTTTTTATGCCGGGGCGTTAGTCTATTTCCATTCTCATTCCTTAATTTTCCGGTTTGAAAGTCTCGTAGGTATTGTCATCAAAGAAAATTCTTATTTCTGTGATTTTTCTGGGAGGCTTTTCTTTGTAGATAATCTCTTGTTTTACAATCTCTTTAGGCGATTTTAGGGCTGTCTCTAATGCAATTTCCTTGCGATTTTTAGATTCTTCCGGCCCGTTGGACAGATTTTCCGGATTCTCGGCGAATAAAGGATAGTCGAATCCATCGTTTTCGGGTGAATCCGGATTATTACTCATATTACCTTTTCCGGTAAGCAGCCACTCCAAGTTTATGTCGTTGTATCGTTGATGCAATCGGAGAATGACTTCCGTACTTGGATATTTGTTACGCGGACCCAAGATGTGAGAAATGGTGGCTTGGGCCACGCCGATACTCTCGGCAAAAGCTCCTGCTGTCAGTTTCTCCCGGTCCATAACCATTTTGAACCTGTCTTTTATACTCATGGTTTATGTGTTATTACAATTGTACATGTTATTTATTGGATTACAAAAGTAAAAAAACGACATCACAAAAGCAAATTAAAAATGTAATATTTTAAAGTTCACAAATGAAATGCTGTTATTACAATATTCATCATTACAAATGCTATAATACAAATTACGAGTAAAATAGGTGTTTATCGTAAGTTTAATAAAATAATATATTTGTCTAGTTATTAGCATATTATATAGTTATTTTTTGATGGTAAATGCTGTATTACATTTGTTTGTCGCTCATTTTATATAATATATAATTTAATAATTTGATTAATCGTCGTATGTAATTGATATATACATATTTATTGCTTATAATTATATGGGTTAACCCCTACTCTATTATTTTTGTAAACCATCAGTTTGCGATATTAAATATTACTTATTACATTTGTGTTTTCAAGTATAATATTACATATGTTATAATACACCCGTCATATAGATATTTATGTAATGTATTAAATTCACAATAGTCAATTATCCTAGTTGTGTATTACAACTATTGTACTCTTGAAAAGTGTAACAGATTTCATATATGACGATTTAAAGCTGAATTGCTCCATCTCTTCTTTTTACTAAAGGAGAAAAGATGTGACATAAATAAGAAAATAAGATGCTTTATTTATTTTCTAGTCTTCAAGACTTAAATCCTTGCTTTATTTCTGTATAATTGGTCGATTCGTTATAAAAACACGATTCTCAGAGCTTATAAATGAACGTAATTTGCTGTAAATATGATTATTATCTCCTATTTTACTGTCTATGCTAAGGACCGAAATAGAAAAAGGGGGATAAATCCCCCTAAAAATGACATAATGATATCAAATCAGTCTGTTTTATGCTTTTTCCCTTTTATGGAAAAGTATGCTGTATGGAAGTTAGTGTAGAATCTTAAAGACCAATTCCCGGAGGATATCTCCATCGCTTAGGGAGGAATTTCCTACTCCTTTGGATTTGGCATCTGCATATCGAATTTCTCCGATTATCTGCATGGTTTTTACTCCGCTGTAACGACGCATGGCACTTAGGTATTCGCGCGACTGCCAGGGAGTCTTTAATCCTATGAAACTGGCAATACCCTGCTCCGTCTTTTCGGGTGCATAATAAGCCAACATCAAGTTGGAGAAGAAGCCGAAAAGTAAAGATAAAGTCATCTGGATAGGGTTTGTTTTCGGATTTTCTTCAAAATATTTTATTATTTTATTGGCCTTTAGTATGTCTTTTTCTACAATGGCACTGCGAAGTTCAAAGTTATTATAATCCTTACTGATTCCAATGTTACGTTCTATTTGTTCGGGGGTGACGCGTGTCTGACCTTTTGGAAGAGTTATAATCAGTTTTTCCAGTTCTCCTGTAAGGCGGCTGAGGTCCGTACCTACGAAATCGGCAAGCATGGAGGTGGCTTTAGGATCCAAGTCTACACCTTTGCGCTTCATGTATGAGGTGATGAATGCCGGTAACTGGGCATCCTTCACCTTCTTGGATTCGAATAGAACTCCCACCTTCTCTATTTCGGCTGCCAGCTTCTTTCTTCTGTCCAGCACCCCATGTTTGTGGCATAGAACAAGAATAGTGGAGTTCAATGGTTTTTGCAGGTAGTATGAAAGCTCCTCCATGTTGCGGATGGCCTGCGCTTCCTTTACGACTACGACCTGGCGTTCGGACATCATCGGATAACGCTTAGCCGCATTGATGACAGTGGCTATATCCACATCTGCACCGTAGACTACGGTCAGGTTAAATTCCTTTTCGGTGTCAGTGAGAACATTGTCTACAATATAGTCGGAGATGAGGTCTATGTAATACGATTCCTCGCCCATGAGATAGTAGACGGGGCGGTATTGTTTGGCTCTCAACTCTTTTAGAATATCATCACAGGTCGTTTCTTGTTTTGCCATATAATAAAGTAAGTGTTACGAGGGGATGTCCCGTAAAGAGGATTACCAGTCGAACTTCAAGTGTTTTACGGTTTTCTTTTCATCAATAATCATGCGCAAGGATGCGATACCGATTTCAACATGTTCCTTTACATAATTTTGGGTCACCAGGTTGTCGCTTTTATCGGTTTTTACACCTTCCGGAATCATCGGTTGGTCTGAAACCAGCAGAAGGGCTCCCGTGGGAATATGATTGGCAAAACCGCAGCTGAATAGGGTTGCCGTTTCCATATCGACAGCCATAGCACGGGTTTTCTTCAGATATTCCTTGAACCCCTCGTCATGTTCCCAAATGCGGCGATTGGTGGTGTATACGGTACCGGTCCAGTAGTCACGGGCATAGTCGCGGATGGCGGAAGAAACGGCACGTTGCAGCATAAATGCCGGGAGTGACGGGACTTCGGGCGGGAAGTAGTCGTTGGAAGTACCTTCGCCACGGATGGCGGCTATGGGGAGGATGAGGTCCCCTATTCTATTTTTTTTGTCTATGCCGCCGCACTTACCCAGAAACAGACATGCTTTGGGCTTGATGGCGCTCAGCAAGTCCATGATAATGGCGGCATTAGGACTTCCCATGCCAAAGTTGATGATGGTCATTCCTTCTGCACTGGCAGATATCATGTTGGCATCTTTACCGAGAATGGGAACATTGAACTTTTCTGCGAAAATCTCTACGTACTTGTTGAAGTTGGTCAACAGAATGTACTCTCCAAAATCCTCCAGGTTACGCTTTGTGTAACGGGGCAGCCAATTGGCTACGATTTCTTCTTTTGTTTTCATAAGATTTCATTAAATTTGTGTTCCCAAAAGACGGGAACCATTATTTAACTTACAAATGTAGTAAATGTTATCGTTAAACCTACCAGCATTCGATGCTAAAATTGCCGCAAGGAACGGAAAAAATGTTATTTTCGATATAATCCGTCGTCGTTATGTCGCCTTGACCCCTGAAGAATGGGTGCGGCAGCACTTCGTCCACTTTCTTCTTGCTCACAAGGGGTATCCGCAGGCGCTTATGGCAAATGAGGTGCAGGTACAGCTGAACGGTACAAAGAAACGCTGTGATACAGTGCTCTATCGGCGCGACCTTACCGCCCGGATGATTGTGGAATACAAGGCGCCCGAAATAGAAATCACCCAAAAGGTTTTCGACCAGATTACCCGTTACAACATGGTGCTGAAAGTGGATTATCTGATTGTCAGCAACGGGCTTCAGCATTATTGTTGCCGCATAGATTACGAGCACAACAGCTATACTTTTCTGCAAGATATACCCGAGTATCAAAACTTATAGGAGGAGCTACCAATAGCCACCTTGCCTTCTCATCGCATCATATACCATGCGTGATATGCGGGCGATGATGTCTGCATTGTCCTCATCCGTCTCGTATGAGTCCATGACGAAGGCGGCAATGTAGTATTTCCGGCCGTCGGGAAGGATAACGAGGCCGGCATCATTATCTGCAGTTTTCATGCCGTCGGCATTGCGGTCGGAAGAGCCGGTCTTGTGTCCTACCACGGTTTTGGCTGGCAACATACCTTTCAGTTTGTTGGCACCGGTTTCAGTATCTATCATGGTCTGCCACAAGAAGTCTTTCAGTTCCTTGTTGGAGAACAACTCTTTTTCATCGGCCGTTCTCAGTAGTCGGGCCATAGCGGAAGGAGTACTCCAGTTGCGGTATACAGCCTCGAAGCTGGAGTGCATGTCGTCTTCTGTTTCCGAGAGGTTGAAGGAGTCGATACCCAACCGGCGGATATAGTCATTGATATGTTTGATACCTCCTGCATATTCTATCAAGATGTCGCAGGCATTGTTGTCGCTTTGGGAAATGCTGTATTGCATCAGCTCCCTAAGCGTAATCGTGAAATCCTGGTCGGGAAACTTCTTCCGCAGGGGGCTGTAGGTATTGGGCAGCATTTGGGATGCCTTTATGGAAACAATGCTGTCCAGACTGATGCTTTGCTTATCCATCTTGTCCAGTACGGCCAGTGCCACATGGAATTTGAATACACTGAGCAAGGGGAAGTGTACATGGTCGTTATACCGGAGCATGTCTCCTTTGTCTGTCCATACGGCTATACCAACGGTGGCTTTCTTGCCATTGAGCAGACTGTCAATCCGGTTTTCAAGTTCAGACATTTGCTGCGCCCGGACGACGGTAGCTATACAAGTGAATAAGGTAAGTATGGCGATGAAATATGCTTTCATAACTTCAATTTCTTTAAGAGGCAATTCGCACGCAAAGATACAACTTTTAGCAGCAAGTTGCTAAAATGAGTTATGGATTATGAGCTATAAGTGTGATAGCCTATAACCCATAATCCATAACTTGTAGCTCATCCTCCCTATTGTTTCTTACTGAACTTCTCCTGCAACTTCTGCATCAATTCGTAGAAATTAGGAATATAGACCGTGGCAAGCAAGGTATTCAGTGCCATACCGAACACTACGGCGGCTCCCAGTGCAATACGGCTTCCCGCCCCTGCTCCGGTTGCAAAAAGCAGCGGCATAACCCCGAATACGAATGCAAGCGATGTCATCAGAATAGGTCGCAGGCGGATATGTCCGGCCTGGAATGCCGCATCGCGGATTGAATTACCTTGTGCACGAAAGTCACGTGCAAACTCCACAATCAGAATACCGTTTTTGGCAGACAAGGCGACAAGCAGAATGATTCCAATTTGTGTGTAGATGCTGACCGGAGTCCCCATGACATAGCATCCCAGCATGGCACCGAGCAGTGCAACCGGAAGTCCCATTACGGCAGCTACCGGACTGGTCCAGCTTTCGTATTGTGCGGCGAGTACAAGGAAGGCAACCAGCAGTGCCATGACGAATACGACAGTCGTCGTGGTTCCCGCCTGCGTCTCCTGATAGGCTACCGAAGTCCATTCATAGCCGAACTCGTCTCCGAGATGCTCTTTGATTAGACTTTCCATTTGCCGGATACCCTCTCCCGAACTACTGCCCGGAGCCACATTGCAGGTCACGGCTGCTGTGGAGTACATGTTATATCTGTTTATCTGGTCCATGCCTAACTGCTCTTCCACCCGGGTGAAGGAAGAGAAAGGTACCATTTCTCCCGATGCATTGGGAACGCTCAATTTCAGAACATCGTCGATGACACGCTGGGCACGGTCGCCCGCCCCCAATTTCACTTGGTAGATGTGTCCGAACTGTACATAGTCGTTGACGTAGGCCTCCCCCATATAGTAACCCAAGGCGGTGAATACACTGTTCAGCGGGATACCCATCAACTGTACCTTGTCGCGGTCTATATTCAAAAAATATTGCGGTACATTGGCTTGGTACTGGCTGCTGACCGATGCCAGTGCCGGATAATTGCGGTAATGCTCCATCAAGGTCTCTACAGCACGCTGCATCTCGGTGGCGCCGAGGTTGTGGCGGTCTTCCAATTGGAGTTGCAGGCCTCCGGTAGCTCCCAGTCCGGGGATGGCAGGCGGGACCATGGCAAATATCTCTGCTTCCTGGATGCCATATACTTCCATATTGAAGCGCTGTACTACGGCTTCAGCCGTATGTTCCTTTCCCTTGCGTTCATTCCAGTTTTTCAGTACGATGAAGTAAGTGGCCGCATTGCTTTGCTCTCCTCCTCCCATCACGGAGAAGCCGGATATGCCGATGTAGTCCTTTATTTCGGGGTAAGAATCAAGAATCTCATTTATCTGCTTCCCTACGGCTTGGGTACGCTCCAGGCTCGATGCAGGGGGAAGCTGTACGACTGCGAGGAAATAGCCGTCATCTTCTTCCGGAACAAACGTGGAGGGCCATTTGACAAACAGCAGGACAGCAATCAATGTGAAAACTGTATATGACACGATGGAAGCAACAGGGCGTTGGAGCAGGTACTCCACTATCCGGTCGTAAACTCCTTGTGTCTTGTCGTACAGACGATTGAACCCCCGATACAAGGGATTCTTGGAAGGCCGGGTAGGTTGCAGCATCAAGGCACAGAGCGCCGGAGTAAGGGTCAGTGAGTTGAATCCGCTAAGTACGGTGCTGGCTGCAATGGTCAAGGCAAACTGTTTGTACAGTTGTCCTGATATGCCGCTGACGAGTGTTGTCGGGATAAATACGGCAAGTAGCACCAGCACTACTCCGACAATGGGTCCGGTAATCTCTCCCATCGCTTCGGTCACAGCCTGGCGGGAGGTGTAGCGCCCCGTGTCCAGCAGACGCGTGGAGTTCTCCACCACCACGATGGCATCATCCACCACGATGGCCACGGCAAGTATCAGTCCGAACAGCGTCAGCGTATTGATGGAGAAGCCGAACAAGGACATGACGGCCAGTGTGCCGATGAGTGATACCGGAATAGTGATGCAGGGGATGACGACCGCCCGCCAGTTCTGCAGGAACAGGAAGATGACGAGAACTACCAGCAGGGTTGTTTCAAGAAACGTCACCATCACTTCGTCTATGGAGGCATGAATGACATCCGTAGTGTCCAGGGTTACATTGTATTGTATGCCTGTAGGGAAATTCTGCGAGAGTTCCTGCATTTTTGCCTTTACTCCTTTGGAAACGTCCAGCGAGTTGCTGCCCGGTTGCTGATAGATAGCAATGGCGGCGGTGGGTTTCCCGTCCAGTTGGGATACTACGCTGTAAGAGGCCGAGCCCAGGTCGATGTGCGCCACGTCGCGCAGACGGAGTATCTTCCCTCCGGTTTCGGTACGCAGGATAATGTTGCCGAACTCTTCGGGCGAGGTAAGTCGGCCCTTTACGGTCAGGCTGTATTGATAGGCATTTTTATTGTCCGTGCCGATGGGTTGCCCTACGTTACCTGCGCTGACTTCCACATTCTGTGATTGGATGGCTTGGTATACATCGGCCGGCGAAAGATAGCGGATGCGCATGGCGGCAGGGTCGAGCCAGATACGCATGGAGTAGTCCCCTGCTCCCATCACATTGACGGCGCCTACACCGGGCACGCGTGTCAGCTGGTCCACGAGATTCAGCTTGGCATAGTTGCTGAGGTAAAGTCCGTCGTAGTCCTTGCTGTCCGATGTCATGGTGAGGAACATCACGATATTCGATGACTGCTTCTGCACCGTGACACCTTGTACCACAACGGGAGTAGGCAGTGACGACTGGGCCACGCTTACCCGGTTCTGGACTTGTACGGTAGCCATATCAATGTCCGTGCCTACGGCAAAAGTGATGGTCAGCGAGTAAGCGCCCGATGAGCTGGAGTTGGAGGACATGTAAAGCATCCCGTCCACTCCGTTGACTTGCTGCTCGATGGGGATGCCGACGGTTTGTGCCACCGTCTGCGCATTGGCTCCGGGATATACGGCACTGACCTGTACGGTGGGCGGCGTGATGTCCGGATATTGTGCGATGGGCAGGATGCCCAGTGTGACCAGTCCTGCTACGACGATGAGCAGCGCCAATACGGTAGCAAAGATAGGACGGTCTATGAAGAATTTTGAAAACATAGGCTTTGGTATTAATCAATTCATATTAGTTGTCGATGGGATGTACTTTCATTCCATCCCTTACCTTCATCAGCGCTTTGGTGACGTAACGTTCCTGGGGAGTGATGCCTGCCCTTATCTGGCGCAGGCTGTCCCCTATCAGTTGTCCGGTTTCTATATGGTGGTAGCGCACTATATTCGAATCGTTGACTACGTATATGTATTTCCCCAACTGGTCGGTACCGATGGAGGCGTCCGGCAGCAGGATGGCCTGCTGTTGCTCTCCGTAGGGCAAGGTGATGCTGACGTAGAGGCCGCTTTTCAACAGTCCTTTAGGGTTGTCGAGACGGGCGCGGATGTTCAGAGTTCCGGTGTTCAAGTCTACGTTGGGCGAAAGATAATCCAGTTGTGCGGGATAAGTGAGGAGTCCGTCTTTGCCTAGGCTGACACTCACTTGCCGGGGGATACTGTCTCCCTGCTGCATCAGCATGGAGAGCCATTGGTTGTCTGCCACGTTGAAGTAGGTGTACAGATGGTCGTCCTTGTAGATGGTTGCCAGTGTGACGGGCTGCACGCTGCCGCCTACATAGCCTCCGGCATCCACCAGGTTACGGCTTACGGTACCGTCGAAGGGGGCACGGACGGTGCAGTAGCCCAGATTGGTGCGCGCCGTGTTCAGGGCTGCTTCCGCATTGCTCACTGCAGCCTGCGAGGTTGCCACGTTGGATTGTGCTTGCAGCACTTGTATACGGCTTACAGCATCGCTTTTCACGGCTTCCTGCATACGTGCGTAGTTGTTTTGGGCGTATTCCAGGTTGGCACGGGCAGTGTTGAGTTCTGCTTCCGCCTGCCGCATATTGTCTTGATAGACTGTCGGTTCGATGACAAAAAGTACTTGTCCCTGGCGTACCCGGCTGCCGGGAGCGTAAGCGATGGTCTGTAAGGTTCCGCTGACTCTGCCTACCAGGTCTACGGTCTTTTCAGAAGTCAGGTAGCCCGGATATTCTTTCGTCAGCGTAATGTTCTGCACTGTCGGACGGGCCACGCTTATCTCGGGAACGGGCATCGTTTGTGCCGTTTCTTTCCTTCCCCCGCATCCCGTTGCCAGCAATGGCAGGATGAGCAGGGTGATGTACATTTGATTTTTCATATACGGTTCGGTTTAGTTTATATTCTTATTTCTGATTCATTTCATATCCACCTCCCAATGCCTGGTATAAGGCTATCAGATGCAGCAAGGAGCTGCCTTGTGCCTGCACCAGCTGATTTTCGTATGTCAGGAGTGAGCGTAGTGCGTCCAGTACGTTCTGGAAGGGAGTAAGTCCTTGTTTGTACAAATCGAGGGAGAGTTTCAGAGTTTCTTCTCCCTGGTTGCATACTTCGCGCATGGCAACAATCTGTTGGATGGAGTTGCGATAGGAGTTCATGGCATTATCCGTTTCCTGCACGGCGGTAAGCACTGTCTGGTTGAACTGGTGAATGGATTCATCGAGCTGGGCACGTGCCAGACGGGTGGCATTCACCAGTTTGGTACCGCTGAATAAGGTCCAGCTGATGCTTGGAGCAATTTCAAACGTCATACTGTTCCGTTTAGTCAAGTCCTTCAAGTCATGGGAGGAATAGCCGATGGAACCTTTTAGGAACACTTGCGGCAGCCAGTCACTTTGAGATGCGCCGAGTGTTGCCGCCTGCGCGTTGACTTGGCGTTCGGCTTGCCGTATATCGGGGCGGCGGAGCAGCAGGTCGGCAGGAACACCGATGCCTATGGGTTCCATATAGTCGGGCAGTTTGCCGGGCTTCTCCAATATGGGGCGGATATGCTGGGGGTAAGTACCGAGTAAGATTGCGAGCGTCGTGATGTATTGGTTGATGCCTGCCTCCAGTTGTGGGATGGAGGCTTTGGTACTGTAATATACGGATTTGGCTTGTGAAACGTCCAGTTTGGACACCAGTCCGGTTTTGTAGCGTACTTCGGTAATGTTAAGTACGGCTGCCTGGGTATGGCAATTGTGGGTCACTACACTTAGCTCTTGCTGCAGTTCGCGGAGTCCGATGTAGGCAGAAGCTATCTGGGCACAGAGGGATACCATGACAGAGGTATATTCCTCCTTGCTTGCCATGAAGGTTTCCCGCTGTGCCTTTACCCGTTGGCGGATACTTCCGAATACGTCCAGCTCCCAACTGGCGTTGAGCGAGGCGCTGTATGCACCGGTAATGGATTGCGGAAGTGCGTTGACATTGCCGCTGCTTTGCTGCCGTGCCCATCCTCCGTCCAATGAGATGGAAGGGAAAAAGCTGCCGCGTTCTATCCGCAGATTGGATTTAGCCATATCCATACGGTCCATGGCAGAAAGTACGGAATAGTTTTGAGTGGAGGCTACCGTAATCAATGAATCCAGCATCGGGTCATCGAAGGCTTTCCACCACTTGTCGTCAATGGGTGGTATTTGTCCGCTGAACAGATTGTCATCTCCGGGAATGGCATGGGAGGCGTCCTTTCCCCAGCCTTGTGGGAGTGGTTTCTCAAGATAGCGGTTGGCTTTCTGTGCCATAGCCGCAGGACATAGGCATAATATGAGCAACGCAGTGCTCCAAACTTTTATATTCATAAATAAAGGTTTAGGTGGTTATCTTTTTATGGGATTGATAACAACCTAAACCTTTATTTGTTTATGAGTATTTACTCGGTATACCCGAGTATCTTAGAAGGCATACCCGAAACCCACATTCAAGTAGATGGGATACATGGCAAAGGTAATTGTATTGAAATCTTTCTTGAAAATATCATTCAATCCCCATGTAAGGTCGGCAAATACACTCAGATGTTTGAAGGCACGCCAGTCTACACCAGCTTGCACGCCCCAGGCAAACTTGCGCAAATCATCCGAAAAGTCGTAAGTGGCAATGGCACCGTCGGAGAAGTAGACTTTCTTTCCGGTAGGATTACCTTCACGCAGATAACCTTCATATACATATCCGGAGAATTCCTCATCCATCAGGTAGGATACATATGCACCTGCTTTGGCTCGCAATCGTGAGTTGACTTTATATGCTCCAAGTACGGGGACAGTAATGTAGGCATTGCGTACTTTGGTTTTTACTCCTCCCGTCCAGTTACCTTTCAAGCGGTTACCGTCATTTCCTATGATTTCCATGCCATAGTTCTTTACTGTCGCTTTGGTAATCATATTTTTGGTTTCCAGTCTTACCCCGGTTATTACTCCCCATTTTTTAGTTTTTCCTAACCACTTGATGGCATTTCCTTCCAGCATAAGAGCTAAAGTAGGATTGTAGGCATCGATACTCCGTATTTCTACGGGCAATGGAAGCGGGGAAGTACCACCGATGCTGACACCGGCCCTTATCTCATATTCCCATCCGTGCAGGGCAGCGTTTATAAGCGTACGATTCTGATTCTCTTGAGCGTATAGGGCGGTTTGCATGTAAACTGCCAATGCGATAAATGCTACTATTTTCTTTATCATGTTGTATTCCAATTCTACAGGGTTCTTATTCGAAAATCAGTTCCACATCATCCACTAAAAGGGTACTTCCGGGCGCACCCTCGAAAGTTGCACCGTTCTTGCTGGATGCAAAAATGATACTTAGTTTATATTTTCCTTTTGCCAGTTTGGTTTCATCTATTTCTTTTCCATATCTCTGATAGTCAAAAGGAATGTCGAAAGCTTCCCAATCATCGGTTTCGTGGGGATTGGATATTAGAGCTAAAGCTACCATACTGGGATGTTCATAGTTCTGGTTTGGCAGATTTCCATCCAATATTACTTCCGTAACTTCTCCTGCTTCGTTGTAACTTTCGCCTTCATAAAAGATTGCATAGATGTTCATCACATCTTTACGGTCGGTGTATCCACCGTTTTCATAAAAACGTTCACCGGCTTTGTACTTGTACCAACCTTTTAGACGTGAGGGCTTATAACAGAAAGGAGTGCCGAAATGTGTGGCTTTCAATGGGCTGGTGAGAGCATTCGTCATATCAAACTCACCGATAAACAAATTTCCAGCAGCTATCGGCATACCTACCATTGCTCCCAGAGAGCCGGTAAGCCGAGTTTCTAATTTGGCACACTTTCCGTTTTTACCATTGTCATATTGTGACGTAGGGTAATTTTCAGTAGCTGATGAACTGGCTGCCCAGTTGAATCCTTCATTTCCACTGGCCCATGTCAGTTCCAATCCGTCTTGTTCTTCATAGAACTCCTGATATTTGTATTTGGGGTTAATTCCATTGATAAGTCGTATGTCTTCAAAATGGAATTCATTTGGGATGTCTGATACCGATTGTTCGCGTACACCGATGGAATATACTCGCTGCCAAGCCTTGTTCTCGGAAGTTACGGTATACTTTACCCTTTTTCCGTCAGAGAAATCGTGTTCACTACCACTTTCCGGACTAATGGTAGCGCCCGGCGTCAACTCAAACAGGGGGGATAGTTTGTTTAAAGGAGTGCCCTCTTTTACTTTTACTAATATGGGGTAGGCCTGCAGATTATCATTGTAAGACGGATTTAAATTGAAACGAGCACTTGCCAGTACATCTTCTTCAAAAGAGATGCCTGTTATATCAGCTTCAGCATTGGGTGCTTCATCTTTTATGCACGATGCCATCAATATTCCGAAAAGTGAATAGAGTATGAATAATTTGTTTAGTCTCATGCTTTTTAATTTAATTCTATTAATTTTTCAAGCAACAAAACTACTTCTTTTTTCTCTAATAGCAGGTTTTTATGAGCTTATTTAACAAAAAAACGGCAATAGGTGCTTTACTATTGCCGTTTTATATATAGAAAATGTTCTATTTTTAATTATCTGAGCCGATATGTACGATTTTTCTTTTGGCTCTTACTGGCTTTTCCTTTACAACTTCCACTTTCTGTTCGGGAGTTATACCTGCTAATTCCGGGTCAATCATGATACGGCCACAATATTCGCAAACGATAATTTTCTTGCGTGAGCGGATGTCCAATTGTCTCTGGGGCGGAATCTTGTTGAAGCAACCACCGCAAGCATCACGCTGTACGTATACAATACCCAGTCCATTGCGTGAATTCTTACGGATACGTTTGAAGGACTGAAGCAGACGGGGTTCAATCTTTGTTTCCAGTTCTTTGGCTTTGTCTCTCAGCTTCTCTTCCTCTTGCTTGGTCTCGGAGATGATTTCGTCCAGTTCGCTCTTCTTTACGTCGAGGTCTTTTTGTCTTTCTTCCAGAGCAGCAGTGCTTTCTGCTACTTCTTGAGATTTTTCTTCCTCTTGTGCGGCAAATTCCTTGATACGCTTTTCGCAGAGTTCGATTTCCAATGTCTGGAATTCGATTTCCTTGCTTAAGAAGTCATATTCGCGGTTGTTGCGTACGTTGTCCTGCTGGTCTTTATATTTAGCTACAGAAGCCTTTGCGGTTTCAATTTCAACTTTCTTTCCTGCAATGGAGGATTTCAACTCGGCAACTTCTGCCTTGATTCTGTCTATACGGGTACTCAGACCGGCTATTTCGTCTTCCAAGTCCTGTACTTCCAGGGGAAGTTCACCTCTCAACGTCTTGATTTCATCGATTTTGGACAGCATTGTCTGCAATTGGAACAAAGCTTTCAACTTCTGTTCTACGGTTAATTCCTGAGGATCTTTTTTTGCTTCTTTAGCCATTTTACTTACATGTATTTTATGGGGTTTGTATTCACTTTGGTCATCTGAACCTCAAAATGAGGAAACAAATCCCGGATTATTGTATAAAATATTTCTTTCGTATATTGCTCACTTTCATAATGCCCTATTTCAGCCAATAATATATCGGTATCATGTCCGAAATAGTCATGGTATTTTATCTCGCCGGTGATAAAGACATCTGCACGGTTGCGGATGGCAAGCGGCATTAGGAAAGCGCCGGCGCCGCCACATAATGCAACAGTCTGTATTTCCCGCCCGAGGAGTTTGTTATGTCTGAGACACCCTACTTCGAAGGTTTTCTTTATCCGTTTCAGGAATTCAAGTTCTGTCTCCGGTACTTCCAATTCGCCAATGACACCGGCTCCGGCTTGTGGCCATGAGTTTTGCAAGGGATAAATATCATAGACCGGTTCTTCATATGGATGTGCCGCAAGCAGTGCCTTGACAGTTGCCGCTTTTTTGTAGGCGGGTATGATTGTCTCAATACGTACTTCACGTTCGGTATGCAGCTCCCCTATCGCTCCACAGTATGGGGTGGCACCTTCCCGGGCTCGGAATGTCCCCTCGCCTTCCATGTTATAACTGCACAAATCATAGTTGCCGATATTGCCGCATCCAGCGTCGAACAAGGCTTTCCTCACGTCTTCCGCTTGGGCGGTCGGTACAAATGTGGTCAGCTTTACCAGCGCATTTTCCTTGGCTTCCAGGATACGGACATTCTTCAAACCGATTTTCTCGGCAATCTTGAAGTTCACTCCTCCCGGTGCATTATCCAGGTTAGTGTGCGCAGCATAAACAACGATGTCATTCTTGATGGCTTTCAAGATACAACGTTCCACATAATCCCTGCCCGTGATGGATTTATACCCTTTGAAAATGAGAGGGTGATGTGATATAACCACATTATATCCCAATGCAATGGCTTCATCCAGTACAGCTTCAGTAACGTCAAGACACAACAAAGCCCCTGTTGCTTCCGCATCTGTCAATCCGATTTGCAGGCCGGCATTATCAAATCCGTCTTGCAATGGCAGAGGCGCGAACCGTTCAAGGGCGCTTACTAATTCCTTAATTTTCATTGTGAACAGAAAATTTGGTTGCAAATATAGTAAAAAGCAATGGATTGAGAATGTTTTTTATTCTTTTTATAAAATATCAGTAACAAATTTGAGTAATAGACGGTTTTCTTCCAACAAAAACTCTTATCGAAAAATGTTTTATCACGAAAAAGACTATCTTTGCGAGCGATTATTATAAAACTAAATCTATGAAAACTAAAAAACTATTCGGAATTTTATCGCTCTTGATTATAATTGGTGTGACCTCTTGTAACAGTGATACTCCACAAGACAATGTAGAAAACATTAAAATGAAGGTCTCTTCCGAGATTGGCACTTACCAGCCTTGGGGAAGTGATCATTTCATTGATTGTATGTTGGTAAAGGAGGAAGGTAAAAATGAATATGAAGCGTTGGACTTTTTAGGAATTGCCGGGTTTGATTATAGCAAGGGGTATGAATACACCTTATTGGTGAAAAAAACAACTTTGCTCAACCCTCCCGCCGATGCCAGTAATATTGCATACGAACTGGTCGAGGTGTTATCAAAAGTCGGAGTAGAATATGAATATACAATAGAGGTTGATGGACCCAATCCTTTTATTCTTTCTCCTGATGGAGGAAAATATGAGATTCCTTTTGCATGCAAAAGAAAAAAATATGTAGCAGGCGAGTTTACTGAAGAAGAATATGCTCCTTTAAAAGGATTGAGATATAATATGGGGACCAATTATGGAACCTATACAAGCATTATAAAAGATGGTGATACAGTTGGATTATATAAGTTTGTAATCGAGGGTATTGAGCCTTATAATATGGAAGGAACTCCCTGGTGGTATTATGGTATTTATCCTGCTGATGCAGATTTTTTCTCTGAAACAGAGCCGGAACCTATCTACAAACAATTGTTTGAACAACCGCAAACGGAAGGTGAAGAACATTTTATATATCCGATAATATATGCTTCATCGGGTACGTTTGATTAGTTGGACACATTATTCTCCTTTATTATGAAAACATTACTTGTTTTGTTTCTTTTCCTTTTATCGTTATTGTCTTGTCAGGATACGAACCGTTCCGGTAAAGATGTATCTGAGGATATGGAGGAGCCGGTAGATACTACTCCCAAGGCTACGGCTATCTTTTGGGTAGACAAGGATAAAGATTATCAGGCTAAGAAAAAAGACGGTCCTCTTTCTCTACGCACCGTCAAGGCAAGGGTAGAGATTGATTCGCTGGGAAAAGTTAATCTGCTGGCATATACCAAGCCGCAAAGTCAACGCATCAAAAGTTACCTGCAGTATAGGCTTGAAGAATTCCGTGTAAAGAAAGTGATGTTGGACAGCGGCTTTGTGAAACCGGGCGTACAATATGTGCAGCTACGCTATCTCCCCGGAAAACTGGATGCCCACCACCGTTGAAGTTATTTATGCTCCTTTTTTCCCTTCTTCTCTACCATCACCGGCAGTAGCTTGCCGTAGGCATCGAACGACTTGCGGGAAGCCAGAGAGATTGTAATCATCAGTGACAGCATGGAGGCGGTAAAGGTGATGACCATAATCATCATCTGATATTTGATGGCCACATTCGGGCTGCTGCCACCCAATATCTGGCCAATCATGGTTCCCGGAAAAGCAACCAGCCCCATCACGGATATATTGGCAATCAGCGGACTGAAGGATTTGATGATGGCTTGGCGGATGAAAGGTGCCTGTGCTTCCGCTTTTGTAGCACCATTGCCGAGAAGATACCGGTAAAGCTGTTGTTCCCGTTTCAGTCCACTATAATAGGTGTTGAGGGCTATGACGTTACTGGATAGCATGTTGCCCATCAGTATGCCGAAAATAGGGATGAAATACCGGGCGCTGAATACGTTTTCCACTCTCAGTACTATTCCGATAAAGTACAAGCCTACACATACTACACTGCATAAGAAACCTGCGGATATGGGCAGGAGCAGAATCTTCCTCTTCAATTGTGTTCGTGCCAATGCCGTCTGCGATGCTACAAATATCATGACAATTACCCATAGAAAGTTTATCCACGGGTTATCCCATAAAAAGAGGTAGTTCAAGTATATGCCGATGAAGAACAACTGGACAATCATGCGTGCCGTACCTATCACAGTAGCGCGCAACAGTCCGGTCTTGAACTTCCAGATGTAAAACAGCGGTATTAATAATAGCAATAATCCGATGCCCAGGCTGAGGTATGATATATCTATGGTTCCCAATAGTGTGTATGTTATTTCATGATTATATGTCGGTCACATCCGTTGGCGAATCTTTTGTCATGGGATACGGTCAGTATGGCACTTCCATTTTCTGTCTGCCTGCGGAAGAAAGAGAGTACTTTTTCCGCGGAACCGGAGTCGAGAGCGGAAGTCGGTTCATCGACAATGGTCAGTGGTTTGCCAATCATTGAGGCTACGGCTATCATCATCCGTTGGCGTTGGCCTCCGGATATTTCGTTCACCCGTTTGTAATATAACTCTTGTTCCAGACCCAAATCCTCGAAACATGCAAATAAACGGGTTTCAGAAAAGGGTGTACCCCGGTTTGCCTTTAAACCGAAGGGCAATTGTACCATGTCCTTTACCCATTCCAGCGGCAATGCCAGTTCTTGTGGAATCCATGCAGTCTGCTTACGGACAACGTCGACGTTTCCTTTATCCAGCAGAATGCCGTTCAAGACGATGCGTCCTTCTTTTAACGGAGTAAATCCAAGTATGGCATTCAGCAGTGACGACTTTCCGCATCCCGAAGGGCCGGAGATACTGGCTATCTCTCCCCTTTCCAATTGCAGGTTGAAACCCGAGAAAAGTATATCGTTGCCGTAGGCGATACTGGCATTTTCTATTTGCAGCATGGTGTTCCTTTAATCTTTCTGTATCGCAAAGATAGTGCAAAAAAATATTTGTGCTATCTTTGACGCACTAATTAATTCAGGAAAGAAAGACTATGATACAGAATGAACGGGATTGCCGCCACGAACATGTGCTTGACGTGGCAAGGCAAATGCTGACTGCTGCGCGCACGGCACCGAAAGGAAAAGGTATTGATGTGATTGAAGCTGCGCTGGTTACGGGTGAAGACATTAAGAAGCTGTCTGAAAAGATGGTCGCTATGGTTGAAGAGCACGGTATGAAGTTCTTTCTCCGTGATGCGGACAACATTTTGCAGGCTGAATGTGTAATTATAATAGGTACGCGCGAGCAGACGCAAAGTTTGAATTGCGGACACTGCGGTTTTCCCACTTGTGCCGGTCGTCCGGAGGGAGTACCTTGTGCTTTGAATACGGTGGATGTAGGGATAGCTGTAGGTTCGGCTTGTGCCATGGCTGCCGATTTGAGGGTGGATACCCGTGTCATGTTTTCTGCCGGACTTGCCGCTCAGCGTTTGGATTGGCTGAAAGGATGCAAGACTGTCTTTGCCATTCCGGTGAGTGCATCCTCCAAGAATCCATTCTTCGACCGGAAACCGAAGGAAGATAAGTGATAATTGACGAGTAGAGGTTTACAATCATAGAGTAGAGGTTTAGAAGTCTGAAGTAGAGGTTTGGCAATTCTAAACCTAAGGTTTATTCTCCCTCTCTCTGCTAACTTAAAAAGTAACGAATTAGAAAAGATAAATAATATGGGATATTTTGTAGGACTGCCGCTGGGTGGTGCCGCAGAGAAGGACTGTCAGGTGCGTTTTGGCAAGAATATGACTTTTCAGGTAGAGACACGTGCTCCCCACTTGCCTGCCGAATGGGCTTTGCAAAGCGGCATACAGCTTACATGGCCTCATGCGGGTACAGACTGGACCTATATGTTGGACGAAGTGCAGGAATGTTTTGTAGCCATTGCCCACGAAATAGCCGCCCGGGAGACATTGCTGATTGTAACCCCAGAACCGGATGAGGTGAAGAAACAGATTCTCGGCAGGGTGAATATGGAAAATGTCCGTTTCCTGAAGTGTGAGACGAATGATACTTGGGCACGCGACCATGGAGCCATCACCCTACTGGATGCTGACGGTGTATCTCTGCTCGACTTTAAGTTCAACGGGTGGGGATTGAAGTTTGCATCCGATAAGGATAATTTGATTACGCGTCGTGCGGTGGAGTCGGAAGTGATGAAAGGAAAGTATGTAAATCGCTTGGGGTTTGTCCTTGAAGGCGGTTCCATCGAAAGTGACGGCATGGGTACGTTGCTCACCACCTCCGAATGCCTGCTTTCGCCTAACCGGAACGGACAGATGAACCGGGTGGAAATTGAGGAATATCTTCGTTCCGTTTTTCACCTGCAACGTGTTCTTTGGCTAGACCACGGTTATTTGGCAGGTGACGATACGGACAGTCATATAGACACGCTGGCCCGTTTCTGCCCTGCCGACACGATAGCCTATGTACAATGCAAGGATGCGGATGATGAGCATTACGAAGAACTGCATCGCATGGAGGAGCAACTGAAGACTTTCCGTACGTTGAAGGGGGAACCTTACCGTTTGCTGGCTTTGCCCATGGCCGATAAGATAGAAGAGGAAGGGGAACGGCTTCCTGCCACTTACGCTAATTTCTTGATTCTGAATGATGCAGTGCTTTACCCCACCTATCGCCAGCCGGAGAATGATGCCCGCGCGGGGGAAGTGTTGCGGGAGGCTTTTCCCGGTTATGAAATTATCGGGATAGATTGCCGTGCTTTGATTAAGCAACACGGCTCTTTGCATTGTGTTACCATGCAATATCCCGTAGGGGTGTTGAAGTAATGTCGATTATACATAGTAAAACAATAAACCATAGAATAAGATGACAAGAAAAATAAAAGTAGGTATTATCCAGCAGGCCAATACCAAGGACCTCAGGACTAATTTAATGAATTTGGCCAAAAGTATAGAGGCATGTGCGGCGCATGGGGCTCAATTGGTTGTTTTGCAGGAGCTGCATAACTCTCTGTATTTCTGTCAGACGGAAAACACGCAGTTGTTCGACTTGGCAGAACCGATTCCCGGTCCTTCTACGGGATTCTATTCAGAGTTGGCTGCTGCCAACGATATTGTGCTGGTCACTTCTCTGTTCGAGAAACGCGCTCCCGGATTGTATCATAACACAGCGGTTGTTTTTGAACGTGACGGCAGCATTGCCGGGAAATACCGGAAGATGCATATTCCTGATGACCCCGCCTATTATGAGAAATTCTATTTTACTCCCGGTGATATAGGCTTCGAACCTATTCAGACATCTTTGGGCAAATTGGGAGTTTTGGTGTGCTGGGACCAATGGTATCCGGAAGCAGCACGTCTGATGGCGCTGAAGGGAGCTGAAATACTGATATATCCTACGGCTATCGGTTGGGAAAGCAGTGATACGGATGATGAAAAGGCGCGTCAGCTCAATGCTTGGATTATCTCCCAGCGTGGACATGCTGTGGCCAACGGCTTGCCGGTTGTTTCAGTGAACCGTGTGGGACATGAGCCGGATCCTTCCATGCAGACCAATGGTATCTTGTTTTGGGGAAATAGTTTTGTGGCCGGACCGCAAGGCGAGTTCCTGGCCCAAGCAGGAAACGAACGGCCGGAAAATATCGTTGTAGAGGTGGACTTGGAACGTTCGGAAAATGTACGCCGTTGGTGGCCTTTCCTGCGCGACCGCAGAATTGATGCCTATGCCGGATTGACAAAACGATTTCTTGACTGATAACGACGGGGATCTCTGGGGGAGAACTAACGGAATGTCACCCGTTTGTTCATCAGGAAATTGACACTTCCGTAGATGAATAATCCCAGGAACTGGGCAAGGTATCCGTTGCAGTCCAGTCCCTCCACCAGCCCTATGAGGAAAAGGAATTGCGCTCCGTAAGCCATTCCGAAAGCTATAGAAAAGAGCAGCACTTGTCGCCAAGTGTTGCTCTTTTTTTCTGTAGGGAATATCCAATACTTGCACCAGATGAAGTTGTGTATCTGTGCAAGTATATATGCGGTTACATTGGAGAGCATATAGTTGATGTCCAGTTCGTCCATCATTACCCAAACGGTAACAGCCATAATCAAGGCATTCAGCGTGCCGATTACCGCAAAACGAAAAATGCGTGCAGACTCTTTCACTCTCCTACTCTGTATCTGCTTTTACTCTTTCACTTCAACAGTCAGATTCAGTTCGTCCAGCTGCTTCTGGTCAATAGCCGAAGGTGCATCCAGCATTACATCGCGTCCACTGTTGTTTTTGGGGAATGCAATGCAGTCGCGGATACTGTCGAGACCTGCGAAGATGCTGACCCAACGGTCCAGACCGTATGCCAGACCACCGTGAGGAGGTGCACCGTATTTGAAGGCATTCATCAGGAAGCCGAACTGCTCCTGAGCCTTCTCGGGAGTGAATCCGAGAATCTCGAACATTTTGGCCTGCAACTGTGCATCGTGGATACGGATGGAACCTCCACCCACTTCAATACCGTTGCACACCATGTCGTATGCATCTGCACGGACAGCTGCCGGGTCTGTATCCAGCAAAGGAATATCTTCGTCTTTCGGATGGGTGAACGGGTGGTGCATAGCCATCAGGCGGCCTTCTTCATCGCTCCACTCAAACATCGGGAAGTCAACCACCCAAAGGCAGACGAACTTGTTCTTGTCGCGCAATCCCAGTTGGTTACCCATTTCAAGGCGCAACTCGTTCAGTTGCTTGCGGGTCTTCATGGCGTCGTCACCGCTCAGAATCAGAATCAGGTCACCCGGCTTGGCGTTGAAAGCAGCCTTCATTTCCTGCAATACTTCCTGCGCATAGAACTTGTCGACACTTGATTTTACGTTGCCGTCTGCCTCTACGCGCGCGTATACCATACCTTTGGCACCGATTTGCGGTCTTTTCACGAATTCGGTCAGTGCATCCAACTGTTTGCGTGTATAGTGTGCGGCGCCTTCTGCGCAGATACCGCCGATGTAGGCGGCATTGTCGAATACCGGGAATCCGTGTCCCTTCATGATGTCCATCAGTTCCACGAACTTCATGCCGAAACGGAGGTCGGGCTTGTCGCTGCCGTAATACTTCATGGCATCTGCCCATGGCATGCGCATGAACGGCTCGTTCATCTCTACGCCACGGATTTCCTTGAACAGATATTTGGCCATGCCTTCGAAGAGGTTGATGACGTCATCCTGCTCCACAAAAGACATTTCGCAGTCAATCTGTGTGAATTCCGGCTGGCGGTCAGCACGCAGGTCTTCGTCACGGAAGCATTTGGCTATCTGGAAGTAACGGTCGAAACCGGAAACCATCAACAACTGTTTCAGTGTCTGCGGGCTTTGAGGCAAGGCATAGAATTGTCCCGGGTTCATGCGTGAAGGAACGACGAAATCGCGTGCACCTTCGGGTGTGGAGCCTACCAGAATCGGAGTTTCCACTTCGATGAATCCTTGGCTGTCCAGGTATTTGCGTACTTCAATTGTCATTTTATGGCGAAGCTCCAGATTGCTGCGTACATTGGCACGGCGCAGGTCTAGATAACGGTACTTCATGCGGATATCGTCGCCACCGTCCGTATTTTCCTCGATGGTGAAGGGAGGGGTCAGCGATGAGTTCAGAACATCCAGTTCCGATACGATGATTTCAATGTCTCCCGTCGGGATATGCTGGTTTTTGCTGAAACGTTCGTTGACGGTACCCTTAACCTGGATTACGAATTCACGGCCCAAGCGGTTGGCACGCTCGCAAAGTTCGGCATTCACCTCTTCGTTGAACACTAATTGGGTAATTCCGTAACGGTCGCGGAGGTCAATGAAAGTCATGCCTCCCATCTTACGGCTGCGCTGTACCCAACCTGCCAGCGTTACTTGCTTGTTAACATCGGAGATACGGAGTTCTCCGCAGGTGTGTGATCTATACATCTTTTTATTTACTGTTTGACGATTTACTTATTTACTATTTTGAACATGCAAAAATACATAAAACATATTATATGGCGCATCAAAAGGGGAAAGTTATTTTCAGAAACTCCTTTAGTACCTTTTTTACAACATTACATTTTTGTCAGTTTCTTGAATTGCCTTTTGCCTTTATCCAGTATCATCTTGTTTTTATGGGCGATGTCTTCCACAAAAGCATCATTAATTTGTTTCAGTCCGTTGATATAGTCTTGTGCCCGCTGCAAGACATTCGAAGTGTCTTTTTCCGCATCCCGGGGAACAATGACCTGCAGTCCTTTCTTCATAATCTTTACATCTACATTCTCTCCCATCATCATCGGGTCGCCGTCAAAGTGGACTACCCCCGGTTTAGAACGGTGAATACGGAGTGCCTGGCAACGGAACGTCTTAATCCGGCTGTTCTGGTCAATGGTCTTGTTGAAGAGCTGGAAAGAGAGCGACGGTACATCGAGCACAGTGAACGGCTCGAGTATGGTGACGTCCAGCAGTCCGTCGTTCAAGGTGGCTTGTGGGGCAATATACGCATTGTTTCCATATTGCGATGCGTTTCCGCAGGCTATCAGGAACGCCTTGTATCGCAGGGTGCTGCCGTCCATTTCCAGTTCATAGGTTTCCGGACGGTACTTCAGGCTTTCGAGCAGAGTCTTTTCCAGATAAGTGAGTGGTCCTCTCCTTCCCGCCTTGGAGAATTGCAGGCTTACAAATGCGTCGAATCCCACGCCGCAGGTGCAGAAGAAAGGCACATCGTTGATTTTTCCGTAGTCAATGATGTCTATCAGTCCGTCATTGATGATGTCGATGGCCTTTTTCGGCTCCATCGGAATCTGCAGATGGCGGGCAAGTCCGTTGCCGGAACCGCAGGGAATGATGCCCAAAGCGGTTTTTGTATGTACCAGTGAGCGGGCTATCTCATTGATGGTGCCGTCTCCTCCTATGGCGATGACGGCATGTGCATCTTCTTGTGCCTTCTGTGCCGCTATCTCTACGGCATGGCCTGCCCGTTCGGTATAAATCACTTCTTGTGCATACCTTTCCTTATCCAGTTTTTCATCGAGCCACTTCAGTATCTGCTCCTTACTCTGAGTGCCGGATATGGGGTTTATGATAAATGCTATTTTCTTCTTGTTTTCGTTCATGCAAGGGTTGTTGCTATGCAGGTTTTCCAACTGGCAAAAGTAATATAAATATCTGAAAAATTAACCACATAATTCTTTTTAAAATAAGTATAAGTAGTTTTTTTAATGTAAATAGAACATATACCGACATATTTTGCTATCTTTGCCCCCTGTTTTTTAAGACTTGTATTTAATAGAATTAAATATTCATTATATAAAAGATATTTCATGGGTTTACTACAAGACAAATTTGCGAAATACGACCTGCCGCAGCAGTTTATGGCAAAAGGCGTATATCCTTATTTCCGCACAATTAACAGCCATCAGGATACAGAGGTAATGATGGATGGTAAAAAGGTTCTGATGTTCGGCTCTAATGCATATATGGGACTGACATATGACAAGCGTATCATTGATGCCTCGATAGCTGCCACAGAAAAATATGGCACCGGTTGTGCAGGTTCCCGCTTTCTGAACGGAACACTCGATATACATGTTGAACTGGAGAAGGAATTGGCTGAATTCGTAGGAAAAGATGAAGCACTCTGTTTTTCTACCGGATTTACTGTAAACGAAGGTATTATTCCTGCCGTTGTAGGCCGTGGGGATTATATTATTTGTGATGACCGTGACCACGCTTCCATTGTAGATGGCCGCCGTCTTGCATTTGCCACTCAGTTGAAGTACAAGCATAACGATATGGAGGCTTTGGAAAAAGAACTCCAGAAATGCGAACCGGATGCTGTAAAGCTGATTGTTGTGGATGGAGTATTTTCCATGGAAGGTGACTTGGCCAATCTGCCCGAAATTGTCCGCCTGAAGAAGAAATACAATGCCAGCATTTACGTGGACGAAGCTCACGGCTTGGGTGTATTCGGAAAACAAGGCCGTGGTGTGTGCGACCATTTCGGTGTTACCGAAGATGTAGACCTGATTATGGGTACATTCAGCAAGTCATTGGCTTCCATCGGTGGTTTTGTTGCTGGAGACAAGGCGGTAATCAATTGGCTGCGCCACAATGCCCGTTCCTATATATTCCAGGCAAGTAGCACACCTGCTGCTACGGCTGCAGCCCGCGAGGCGCTTCACATCATCAAGTCCGAACCTGAACGCATCCAACGTCTGTGGGACATCACTAACTATGCCTTGAAGAAGTTCCGCGATGCAGGCTTCGAAATCGGTGAGACAGAATCTCCTATCATTCCTCTCTATGTGCGTGATACAGAGAAGACATTTATAGTAACGAAGCTGGCTTTTGACGAAGGTATCTTCATCAACCCCGTTATTCCACCTGCATGTGCTCCACAAGATACACTGGTGCGTGTAGCGTTGATGGCTACCCATACGGTCGAACAAGTGGATTATGCTGTAGAAAAATTGACTAAATGTTTCAAGGAATTGGGTATCATCAAGTAAACTTGATTTAAACAGATATTCGGAAAACCGTTTAATAATGATTAGGCGGTTTTTTTTATAGACAAAGCGAAGTAGGATTAAAATTAAATCGTAAAGTACATGAAAAAGAACTTCTTCATCATTACTGCTGTAGTATGCGGAATGAGTTGTACCACCACTGCCTATGCGCAGTTCAAAATCGGTGGAAAGAAAATCAATGTGACCAAAGTTGTCCAAGCCGGTACAGATGCCGTCAAGGCCATTTCATTGTCCGATGCTGACATTGCAGCGATGAGCAAGGAATATATGGAATGGATGGATACGCACAATCCGCTGACAAAGCCCGATACGGATTACGGCAAGCGTCTGGAGAAGCTGACCGGAAATATCAAGGAAGTGGACGGCTTGAAGGTGAACTTCGGTGTTTATGAAGTAATAGATGTGAATGCCTTTGCGTGCGGTGATGGTAGTGTACGCATCTGTGCCGGACTGATGGACATCATGACGGATGATGAAGTGATGGCAGTTGTCGGCCACGAGATAGGTCACGTCATCCATACGGATTCCAAAGATGCGATGAAGAATGCTTACCTTCGTTCGGCTGTGAAGAATGCTGCCGGTGCGGCAAGTTCTACGGTATCCAAATTGAGTGATTCTGAACTGGGTGCCATGGCCGAGGCATTGGCAGGTGCTCAATACTCCCAGAAGCAGGAGACGGAAGCGGATGATTACGGCTTTGAATTCTGCATCAAGAATAATCTCGATCCGTATGCCATGTACAATGCTTTGAACAAATTGCTTGAACTTTCAGCGGAAGCACCGAAGGAATCCAAGTTCCAGAAGATGTTCTCTTCTCATCCGGATACAGCCAAGCGCGTGGCACGTGCCAAGGAGAAAGCGGATGAATATATGAAGGATAAGAAATAACTATCCGCTGCTTACTATGATGAAGTGGGATCAGAGGTTTCTCTGAATCCCACTTTTTTTGTGCCGAGACTATGATATGGGCTTCTGAGGGAGCTAATGGGATAATTCGTTAGTTCACAGTGCTGAACACTTTGTTTTAGCTATAGAAAACAAAGTGTTTTCTTATAGGAAACAAACTGTTCTTTTAAGGGAAACGAAGTGTTCTCTTTAATGAAACACACTGTTCGGTTAAGGGAAACACTTTGTTCTGTTTGGTAAAACTTCTTTTATTTACTTATTTGCTTTTAAATTAGAATAATTTTAGTATGTTTGCCACATTATTTATGAAAAACATGACTTTTGTATGAAAAAACAAGACTTCCTCTTTATTTTTGTTCTGGTGATAATATTCCTGCCATTCTTTGTGAGTGAATCCATCTACGATTGGTATAAGTCTTTCAACGCTGCACATGGCATGGTGATGAGTTTCATTAAATTTGGAATTCTTGCTACACTGGGTGAGATGCTGGGACTTCGTATCAGTGCCGGAGTCTATAACCGAAAAGGATTTGGCGTACTGCCGCGTGCCGTAGTGTGGGGACTGCTGGGAATGGGTATCAATGCGGCCATGATAATCTTCTCCAAAGGTGTGCCGCAATTTATGGAATATATGGGAATGGCAAATGCCGTCGCCATTATAAACGGAGAATTCTGCCTGGACAAATTATGGATAGCCCTCACCATTTCAGTTGCTATGAATACCATTTTCGCTCCGGTATTCATGACATTCCATAAGATTACGGATACGCATATCCTGGATTGTGGCGGTTCGCCTCGCAGCCTCCTCACTCCTATCCCGATGACCCGCATCATTACGCATCTGAATTGGGATGCACAATGGAATTTTGTCTTCAAGAAAACAATTCCTTTCTTCTGGTATCCGGCACACACCATCACATTCCTCCTGCCGGGAGAAATGCGGGTGCTGTTTGCAGCGATATTGGGTGTGGTGCTCGGGGTATTGCTGGCTATTGCGGCTAGGATGAAATAGCCGTTAACTGTAAAACCGCCTTATTTCTTCCCATTTTTCAATATTGCCTGTATGGATTTCTATTTGGTTTATGATATAATCTAAAGAGACATTCATAAATGTGTCTTGTTTAAGCATACGCTTATGAGTATAGAATGTTTCAATTAAGCGAATGAGGATTGGAATAGCTGTTTTCGGATCATGTTCCATTCCTTCCGCTTCAATTCGTAAATAGATAGCCATCGTTGCCCAACAAGATTCTAAACCATATTCAAAATGTAGTTCTTTATATATGTTTTCCCAACGGGCGAAGTACTCTCGGTTGATGCTAATGTCGCTTTGGGCAATCATAAAGTTGCATGCCAGGCTGCCATACAGTACTTCACTGATAACGGAGTCGGTCATGGGTAACCACCTCTGTACTTCACCAAAATCGGGTGAAAGCTTGATGAGATACATATAGGTATACTGAGTGAACGATTTACTCAGATGATATTGGTTAATAAACTTCATTAGTAACTGGTAACGGATGGATTTACTGCGATTTCGTTCCTTGAAAATACCAGTTATTGCAGAATTTAATATACTGGGAGTTACAAAGTCGTGCATCATAATATGTTCCGCAAGAGTATGCAATATTTCCTCTGTTGTCATTTTACCAGAACGTAACTGATTGTGAATAAGCGATGGTTCTTCTCTTTTTTGTTTAAAGTACGAATGACTCCTGTCTGATTTATAATTTTCAAAACGAATATTAAATTTTTGTTCTATGTAATGTATTGTTTCATTCAATTTTGGAGAATGCGTTTGATACTTAAAAAGTTCACGGTCAATATATAAGGCCTCCTCCACGGTTTGGACAGCTTCTAAAAGATATGTATAAGTACGATGGTCAGGAGAGAGGTATTTTGGTTTTCCGCTACGGTTAAACCAACTGATGTAATATTCATACAATACTTTCATTGTGTTGAAGTTATAGGAAAATTTCAGAGCAAGTAAAATATTATTAAAGGTTTTACTGTGCTCAGCTTTTACTCCTTCCATTGCAAGTTGGAACTCTTGGCTAATCTTTCCATCACAGACTACAGAGTCTAATTTATAGAATCGGTATACTGTAGAATAGAAATGCTCATCTTTTAAAATAATGTCATCGTCTTTTTGTACGATTGCAATCCATTTTTTTCTATATTCTTCTCTCAGCTTCGGATACTTTCGTTCGGCATTTATTTTATTAGATATAGTGCTATAGATATCACTTGCTACTTTAGTTTGAGAATTTGATAGATACTGTTTTCTTATTTGAAGGAATAAGTCGTACGCATCTTGTAAGCTACGATAAGGTTTCCGGATACGCATACTACTTATTTCATTGGAAGAATTTATAATTCTAGTCATAGCTTTGGCTTCATTTCCACCTCCTAAGTCTTGATTGATCATAGAGAAAATATATTCTTCGTGCCCCGGATGAGTCGCTAAATTGAAGAGGATAGCCACTACATGGATATCATCTCGTAGAGGACGGAATAAAGGACGATTGATGAGTTCATATGCGTAAATAAAGCGTTTTTCATCCTCACTACTGGCGCGAAGAATATCTTTTAACAAATTACATAATGTAAAATCATCTACCCGTTCTATACGTTTGAAGAAATAAGAAGCATCATCTTGTGTGGGGGCAATCCCTAATAACTGGTTATAGACAATAGGGCTAATTGAGCTTTCAGGATACTGGGCTTTTACTCTCTCTTCTACCTTGTTAATGTATTGTACCGCCTTTTGATATTCTATTCCTTTGCAATTTTTAAAACTGAGCGCCAACAAACGAAAATTATCCTTATGGCTACATTCATAGTTAATATCATAAAAATAGATGGAAGTCTCAAAATCAGGTGAATTCATAATGAGATATGCTATCATTAATTCATAGTGTTGCTCTTTTATACTAGTTTGCAATACAGGTTTATTTATCAGAAAAAGATTACAGATTTCTTTTAAGCGATTGCTATTACGCTGTGTTGATTTTACAAATGAATACAAATTCGCATTACTTATCTCTAATGAAGCTTTGTCATATAATTGCAACATTATTTTCCAGTCATCATAACTTTCTGTAAGCATTGATAAATGTCGGAAGATTTTTTGCGCATCCATATACTCCAAGGAAGAGGGGGATTCGGCATAAGGTTTTATCTTATCTGCTAAGCCGTGTTCCTTAAAAAAAATTACCGCTTTTTGAAAGGTATGTGTATAGAGTTCCATTTTCCGGAAAAGAACATATAAGCTATCCGGAATATCATGCTTCTTTTGCAGGTTTTCAATAAAAGATAAGACAGTCCTATCAGATGAATAATTGTGAGCAAAGCGATATAATTCGCCTATTGTATTTCCATTTAATTCGACATTTGAGTCTGTCATTTCCTGTAATAGGTTTTGGACTTCCTTCCAATTGCCGGCTCGTCCGAGAAGCATGCTATAGGTCAGTTTTACACTTTCGCTATCTGGTGTTTGCTTCGCAAAGTTTTTGATTTTGCCATGAACATATTTCCAAGCAACTTCCCTACATCTTTCTTGGTTAGGTCCTGATGGGATACGAGGCAGTATACGTTGCAATGAATTTGCTGTCGGGAAAGTATTATAAAATGCTTTAATGGCTATTTTCACATCATCCTCATTGTCTATGCAATAAGAAAAAAGTTCTTCTTTATCAGCAAGCCTCCTTTCTTCTTCCTTTTTTAATATAGCTTCCCAAACTAATTCGTTCAAAGAATAAGTATATCTCACAGGGATAATAGAAAGCATTTCCTCTTCATCATACTCGTTTATTTCCTCAAAGTCAAATACCTTTTCAGATAAACGTATGGAGGTATTCCCATCTCTGACCCAAATGCAATTTTTGTCTATCAAGTAATTGATGCATGTAGTGCAATTCTGTTTAAACTGTATTTTAGTCTCTTCTTCATATTCTTTTTGCATAATCATAATGGGAATAAAAAGCGGAGATGTACGTCGGAATAACGAATTGACTTGTGATGCTTTGAAGAATGAGGATATATATGTACCAAAAGACCTCTCTTCTGTCTTTTCGTATAAATTTTCTACAATTTGTTCTACATAATTATTGAGTCCTGGAATATAGTCACCAATAGTTTCACCTTTTTGTGTCGGGAAATTATTATTAAGCCATGTGCGGATATTTTCCTTATCCTTATCTTTGGATATGATAGGTATATTTATCTCACTAATAATGGCTGAATCCTTAAACCAATTTTTTAATGTACCAAAGTTGTCTAAAAAGACATTGTATGAGCTACTGATGGATGAAGCCAAAAAATATAATTGGGGATTATTAATGATTGTCTGAAAGAAAAGATTTACTTTTTTCTCTTCCATCTGAAAGAATACATCTTTTATTTGGTCACAGACTAAATAAAATGTTTCTTCATTGTTATCTTCTTTTTCATTAAACATTATCATGCGTTCTGTCACTTCATCGATATTTTCCGGATTAAGAATGATGACATTTTCATGACTCAGTATTGTATGAATACATTCGTACATAGCTCGCGTCTTTCCCGAACCAGGTACTCCTGTAATTACTATAATTTGTGTTTTTGCCTCGATTGCTTCTTTTACTTTTCCATCTACGCTTTCTCGTGGAAAGTATAAGTTTTGACAAAAACCAAATTGTTCTTCCGCTCTCTTTTTATCGTAATACAATTCTTTGGCTGAGATTGTCTCACCTTTATGAGCAAAATGGGAGAATTGCTGAATATGAAATAACTTTTCTTTATATATTTTGTTGTATTGATCAATTATATGATATTTTAAAGATGAATCATCTTTGTTGTATCCATAATCCACATCATATTGATGCCCTGTATGTAATAGTCTACTTGCAATTTTTAGTAAACAGTTAACTTTTACATCTTTGTTTTTGGGGGAATAAGAAAGTTGTTGTGGAAGGTCTTCACCATTGTATGGATTCTTACAATGAAAGATACTAATGATGGGATATTTACTATTTCGGAAAGCTAAACATGCTGCTAAAAACTCCAATGCAGTTTGGCGGCCTACGTGGTTTAATGGTGCAAGTAAAATAAACCAATCGCATGTGGGAATAATATCTCCGTTAATGCCTTCTTGTTTTGATTTATCACCAATGACAGTAGAATACTCCTCACAATCGTAGATGTGTTCTATAATTGTTCTTTGTGATGTATTTAATTTTTTCAGTTCACTAATCACACTTTGCTTCTCTGAACTATATCGGGAAGCTGATATAACGATTTTCAATCCCATAATATATAAATTATAATTGTGTGTGTTTGGATATTATCAATGATATCCCTGCAGTAATGCATCTATCATAGTTCCTTGACCCTTCAGATAATTCATCATAGGGACGAATATCTGTATGTACAAAGTATTTATTTTTATATTCTTTTCTTTGTGTATCATTGTTGTCTATGACCTTCTGCTCTTCTGGTGTTGGTTTGCGGAATCCTAATAGTAATTTTTCTATATTCCAACGATTATGCTCTACTTGCGAAATAATAAAAATTTGTTCTTCATTCAGTCTTATATTGAGATAATCAGTGATTCCTAAAGAACGTAGTTTGGTGTCTATGGAATAGGCGCTATACAGATTGGACCATTGGTGAGCTACTGGAATCTCATTCCACATTTTTTTCAATATTTTATCTTGAGGAAGCGATTCTGGAAGTGTCTGATAATCATTATAAAATGTATAGATATAATGTATAGACTGTGCCATATGAATATTGGGAGAATCTAAATCATAGCAATTATCCAGCATTCCAAAGGGGAATACGTGAGAGTATTTATGAATATTATCTTCTTTTTTCTTACTGTTGAGCATTGTAAGTAAAGCGCTGGATGTTTCTTGCCGCACAAATACCGGAATATTTCTGTCGTATACATCATCCGGCAGATAAAGTCCCATTGCCACACTTTGCGGAGGATAATTAAGGCAGACAGCTATGCTTAAGATTTCATCTGAAGCCTGGGCCCAGTGACTGACCTTCTGTTGGATAAGCGGAGTTTCTGCTCTACCTTTGATGAATTCAAATTCTATATCCAAAAATTTGGCATCTTTCCCCTTGAAACGGGTGGGAGGAAGTATCTGTTTCAATTCTTTATCTCCACTCATATCATAATAAATAGTAGAAGCTATCTCAAAGTAATGGCGATAACGTCCTCGAAAGAAGTCCATTTCTTTATCTGCCGCTTCATCTATAAACGTAATTACGCTTTTATATTTAGGGTTTCTGCAGAAGTTTGGGAAATGCAACAGATGGGCAGCTTCCACTCCTATTGCCACTCCCATACGGCTCATACCGATGATAACAAGATGAACATGTTTTTCGCTTTCATAGGTTATTGCCTCACGGTCGAGAGGAGGATATTCAATGCAGTTCTCCCCTTTCCCATATCGCCGGCTTACCAATATCTTTTGGGCCCAGCCCTCGTAGAAGTTAAAGGGATGGAATTCTATATATTTTCTCCATTCGGCAGACAAATCGGTCAGTTGGAAAGCAGCAAAAGTAGTCTGATATTCGAAAAGAACGGTGAATGGTATGAGCGAACATTTATTGCATCGTTTATGAATGTCAACTATCTTTTTCAGGCAGTCTATGTTCAGTGAGTCATGGTCATGTTCGTCTCTCTCTCCGATAAGGAATACTTCGCGCGCTTTGGTAGTATAGAGTTTTTCCAACTCCTCGATAGAGTCGCGCCGGGCACGCAGCACCACAATTCTTTTTTCGTTTTTGGCATCCAGTTCCGTATGGATTTTGCTACGGATTTCTTGTGCCGGTTGGGTACTCTGAATCAGAATGTGGCAATTTCCATAATGTGTATCATCACAAATCTGCTGGATGAGTGTGGAAACCATGTTGTCAAAACCGATGATGACAATGTGGTTTTGCAAAGGGTAAACGATATCACCTTCACGATAGCGCTCCACTCTGCGTTCCAACATATTGGAGATTACAGAGATTAATAAACCACAGAATAAAATCAATCCCAATACTACAACCAGCAAAGAAAACCAACGCAGATAAGGTGGTACTTCCACAATATTCCCCGGATCGATGAACAGACAAATCAACTGAAGTAAACGCCCCATAGGTACGTCTTTATCGATACCAGTCCATTCTTCATGAGACGGTTCAGGAAAAATAAATACAAAACTTATCAGGTATATCAGCAAAAAAACAATTACTATGACTCCGAAAAGCCAAGCAAGCTGCCTCCATCCTTTTCCGGAAAAAGAGCGGTCAAAATGAAGGGCAAAAAGTCTTGTTAGAAGATTCATATTTGTTTTGTCATTAGGCAGTTTCCTTTTTTTCAGTTTCTTGTTTCAATTCTTTTCTGATATTCTCTTTCAGTTTATTGATTTCTTTCTCATCGTTATTGATAATCTCCCGTTTTTCTTTTTCTTGGTACAAGGATGCAAGAATGTTTCTTTCTTGTTCCAGATTCAGTGAGAATACATCTATTAATCTCTTGATACATAGAAAAAAACAGATGCATACGCTAAGGGAAATGATGGCATGGAGTGTCATCAGGTAGGTCATTCCACGCGATGGAAAGAACTGAATAAGGTTTTGGAATGTAGTGCATGTCACAATCAATGCTGCAACCAGAAAGAGAATGATAAAGGCAGGAATAACGAATTTCCACCAGTGCCTGATAGGATAATACTTGTTCTCACTCGTCCTCATAGTACTATAGATATTGGATTATTATTTCTTCTGTATGTCGAATCCCAGTTTCATAATCAGCTTCAGTGTCTGTATGGCTGTTTGCCGGTCGTATTCTCGTTCCGAGTCTGATAGCTCTTCGTATGGTATAAGTCCGGGATGTGTCTTTAATTCATCATTGCGTGTTTCTCCGTATTTCCATCCTTCTTTCACTCTTCCCAAAGCCCACACTTCATGCACATTGCGTGCCATGGCTTCTGTGAGTTCTGTCAAATCATCCGGTAAAGTGATATTTTCTGTATTTAAAGGGGACGGTGTGTATGTTTTCATTTTCTGTTATTTAAAATGTGGAAGTGAAAAGTTTATTAGTAGCAATATTAGGCATTTCGGACGACAGAAACAAAAAAAAGGAAAGCTATTTCTAAAAAATATGCAGGTTGCAATGTTTTTTCCATTGCAACCTGCACTTAAATCGGGAGAAGCGAGAATTATAAATTAGCTTCCGTCACCACTTGTCCGTCAAACAGATTAATGATGCGTCCGGCAAAACCGGCATCATGTTGTGAGTGTGTCACCATAACAATTGTGGTACCTTCTTTATTCAGCTCACTCAGCAGTTCCATCACTTCTTTTCCATTCTTTGAATCGAGGTTACCGGTAGGCTCATCGGCAAGTATCAGTTTAGGATTTGATACGACTGCACGTGCGATAGCGACACGCTGTTGTTGTCCGCCGGACAATTGTTGCGGAAAATGCTTGCTGCGGTGCATGATTGCCATACGCTCCATAGCGGTTTCCACTCGGCGCTTGCGTTCGGTGGCAGGAATACCCATGTAGAGTAGCGGCAGTTCGATGTTCTCGTATACATTCAGCTCATCAATCAGGTTGAAGCTTTGGAATACAAAGCCGATGACTCCTTTCCGCAAGTTGGTACGTTGGGCTTCTGTATATTTGGATACTTCCGTCCCGTTTAAATAATATTCTCCGGACGTCGGATTGTCCAACAGACCGAGGATATTCAGTAAAGTGGATTTTCCGCAGCCTGAAGGTCCCATGATAGCGACAAACTCCCTTTCTTTCACTTCAATGTTTACGTCGTTCAAAGCCAAAGTCTGTACTTCCTCGGTCTTGAAAATCTTCTGTAAGTTTACTGTCTTAATCATAATGCTTTGTTTTTATGGGTTATAAATATATCATTTCTTACTCGGATTTGATGCAGTCAATCGGATTTGTTTTGTTCAGCAAATAACTTTGCAGACACACTGTGACGGCAGATATTATCCAGACAATACATAGTGGCAATAGAAAGTCCATAACGGTGAAGGGGGCTTTATAGGCAAACTGTTCATGCCAATGGTGCATGAGCCAATAAACAATGGGGACAGCTAGAATATATGCAAGCAGAATTTGCAGGCAGAATGGTTTATTCAGCAACAGCACGATTTGTCGGGATGTTGCTCCATGAATCTTGCGAATGCTGATTTCGCGGATACGCTGGCGAGTGGCATACCATGAAATGCCGAATAAGCCGAAGCAGGTCAATATCAAGCCAATCAGAGAATAGGCGATAAGGAGTTTGGAGAGAGACAAGACTTTACCATTGCGTTTCATAAAGTCTTGGTGCATGTCTGTGTATTGAAATATCTCCCCTTCATTCATCTTTTCCCATATTTGGGCTATTTGATGTAGTGTTTCTTGTTTATTGCTTTCAATCAGCTTAATCTGCAGATAGTTGGCACCCGACATTCTCTCTGTAGGTGGAAGGTAAAGTATGACCGGGGTAATTTCATTTTCCAATGAACTGAACGGGAAGTCCTCTAATACACCGCCGATGATGTATAAAGAATCGGCAGACTGGTCAAATTCTTTCAAAGGTTTTCCAATGGCATTTATTCCTGCTGGAATCAGCATTCTGACATAGCTTTCGTTGACCAGTGCAGGATAGGCATATTGTTTTTGCAGTTGTTCGGGAGCGTTGCCGGACAAGAGTTTGAACCCCATCGTTTTTACCAGATTGGCATCACTATACAGCATTAATAGGTAGGAACTTTTTTCCGTACCGTCGGCTTGTTTGATGGATAGCTCACGTATCCATGAATTCAATATGGAGCCTTGTGACAGGGCGATGGACTCTATTCCTTGTACATGTTTCTCCAGTTCTTCTTTAAGTATTGTAGCCGGTGCGGCATTGAAATCTCCTATTTCAATCCGATTTTCGTAACAGTAGGCCCGTTCCTTGATGAGATTGATTTGTTCATTGGCAACGAGAGTAGCGAATATCAGCCCTATAGAAATGGAAAACTGAAGAATGACCAGCAAAGCTATGAAACGTTGTTTCTTTTTACCTCCGTAAAGTGTCTTGTATTCGCTGAATGAGAGTTGTGAAAGTCTATGGCTGATATACCAGGCAGGGACAATGGACATAACTAGTACAAAGAGCACTAACAAGGGTAGCATCTGTAGGCTGAAAAAGAAATGTACGTTTAAATGGGATGCAAATAATCCATTGAAAAAAGACAGACAGTCGTTGATGATGAGTAAAGATAATCCGAATGCCAGCAGCACAGTGAGGAATGCATCACCAAACAGTTGGATGCGGATATCCTTCAGGCTGCTTCCCATCAGTTTCTCCACATGTATCATTTTGAGCTGTTGCAATACACGGCTCAGGCTCATGTTGGTATAGTTGCAGCAGGCTATGATAAGTACCAACAAGGCGGCAGCAAGGCTGATATACAATAATTGCACATTACTTTGATTGATATACGGCAGAGGTTGTTGTGTATCGTAGTCCGGTGTAGTAAAGTAGATGTCGGACAGAGGGTCGACGTAATATTGTGTCTTTTCCGGAATCAAAGTGGGAACTTTGTCGTGGTTGATTTTTTCGGTAAACTGTTGGGCATCGGTATTTGGAATTAGTTTCAGAAATGTCATTCCACCCCAAAAGTCTTTGTTATTCCCGGTAATCATGTCGAATTGGAGCAATGATTGTGACCGTGACTTTAATATGGCTGCCACTTCATAACTTTGGGTATCAGTCATGGTTTTTATTTCCAGCAATTCTCCTAATGGATTTTTATCTCCAAACAGTTTATGTGCAAAAGCTTCACTGAGCGCTACTTTGCCCGGTTGTTCCAATACTTGCTTTAAACTACCGGTAATGGGATGATAGTGGAAGAAATGTTGCAAAGTAGTATCGGCAGATATAAAGGTTATATCGTGGTAAATCTCCCCTCCATATTTACAATATTGTGGAACCAGAGAATTGATACGCAGGTAGTCTTCCACTTCTGCATATTTTTCTTTCAGCATAGGGGGAATATTGGCATCAGCATAGGCCACCTTGCTTCCGTCCTGCATCGGATTATCCTGACGCAGACAGAAAATACGGTTCTTGTCCCGATTGCCACTCTCTATATTATAATCATGTACAAAATAGGTGAACAGCAAGTTTGTACATGCTAACCCTATAGCCAGACTGACTATAGAAATGAAGAAGAAAACTTTGTTTCTCCACCAACCGCGGGTAATTATTTTTAGGATTGCAAGTATGGTCATAATTGGGAGATAAATATAATATATTCTTTTATTCGTTTTTAATGACTTCTGCCGGATTTGTCCTTGCTATTTTCAGAATACGGAAAATAATAGTCAGAGTAGTAATGACAGCTACGATTATGAAGATTGAAATCCAAAATAGCGGGCCGTCATTAAAGAATACGATATACATGTTTTTCCATAACTGCAGTATGGCATAACATAAAGGAAATGCTATCGCTGCCGAAAGTACAAGCTGATAAATATACGTACGGGCAAACAATATGATAATCTGTTTCAATCCCGCACCATTTACTTTACGGATTGCCACTTCCTTTTGTCTGCGTTCCGTATCCAGTGTGATTGCCGAATAGACGCCTAATAAAGTGATTATAAGGCTGACAAATGAGAAGAATAAGATTATTCCTTTCATGTTGTTCTCGATGGCTTGTGCTTGGTGAATGTCTTCCAGCAAGGTCGAAATGTGTAATTGTATACTCGGTGGAAGATTCTCTTCCAGTATTTTCTTAACGAAAGTCTTTGCTTCTTCTGCTTTTCCGGGTACACACTTCAAATAGCAATGACCTACATAATATTTGAAATCACAAGGCAGAAAGACGAATCCCTGGCTCTGATTGTAAGTGTCGGCTACAAAATCGGAGCAAATGCCGCATACCGTGTAGCTGTCTTGATAATTGTACAAGGTGGTTCCCAGTAAATCCTTCTTCATACGTTCTGCCAATTTACGGTCTGCTACCATGTCACTATTTGTCTTCAGGGCATGCCCGGAAAGGATAGGGATATTCATAAACTCGAAGAAGTTATTAGGAACATTCATTATATTGACTTCAAGGCTACTTTCCCGGTTATCTTTTTCTGTCTGCATGCTTGTTCCCGAAATACCTTTCAGATAATTAATATCTGTCAGCATTTTATCTTTTATATCCGGATGCTGACTGATGCGCTCTATGAGAGCAAGCTTTTCGTCATTTTTTAGAAAACGGTAATCCATAGGAATACTGATAATTTCGGACTTTTCTTTTTCTGTCAGTGTGTTGAACAGTGTGGAACCGGTCTTGTTAGCCTGCAAATATAAAGCGACTGTAAAGACTATGAATAACCAACAGATGAAAAATTGGATACCCAAAAGACAATTTCGTATCTTCTGTTTGTGGCGTTTGGATTTGTTCTTGTAAATACTTGACTGGATGGAGGCATGCTTCATCCTCCATACGGTAAACAAGCAGAGTAATAAGCATAGCAAAATAATGCCTGCCATATATTCTGTTGTCTGTATCAATAATAGGTCCCGTTCAATGACTAATGTGAAATCAAATAAAGAGAATGAAAGGTAGGGGTTAAATATTTCTATCAGACAGAAAGTCAATAAGAAGGTTATGAACGAAATGATAATGGCTTGGGTAAAAAGTAACCAGAATAGTTTGTTGCCATTACTTCCATTCACTTTACGAATGCCGAACTCGTGCGAACGGTTCAGGTAACTCCCCGTCAAAAAATGAAAAAAGTTGAGTAGACCAGTCAGTAGAATCAAAAGGCCGACAATGAATGTGATTCCGGCAAAGTAAGGGGCAACGGATTTCTCCCGAAAAAGTTTTCCGAAATTCGAGGCTGATACGGTATTTTTCTCATTGAATATTGTGTGCTTCAAGTCCATTGCACGGAAACTTGCTTCGAGTTGTGTGGATGCTTTGCCCGGACGAAGAAGAGCAAAAGTAAGTCCACCGGTCATACTGTCTCGTCCATCGAATTGTATAAGTCCTTCGCTATCGTTCAAGATTAACATATCAATCTTTTGGAGAAAGCTAAGGCTGGTATTCAATGGAATATCTTCTATTATCGCTTGTATGGTATAGATGGTACCTCCTGTTCGTGGTGTGGTATCAGGTGAAGAGAAAAGCCGTTGTGCTAAGGTCATTCGCTTTCCTATCGGATTCTCTCCGAGACCAAATATTTTGTGTGCCAGAGAGCGTGTCAGTATCACGGCATTGGGAGTTTGCGATGCTACAGCCCATGAACCTTGTAATACTTCCGGGGTGAACACGCTATGGTAGGCTGTATCTACTTCCATAGCATATAAATCTTCGTAAGGCAGTTCTTCCTTGTCGATAGTTTCCACATTGTAGCTACGTGGGCGGGGATAGGCAACAAAAGTAAATGCTTCTACTTCTTGGAATTGCAATTGGCGCAGACTTTCAATCAGTGAAGCAGATGTTCCGGACCATAGGTCTCCTTTTGAAGTGTGCATGTTTATGTCTGCAATGCGTTCCCAGTGGGTAAAGCACTTGTCGGTAGAATTTATATAGCGGCTGCAATATAGGCAGATACTAAAACAAAGTATGCCTACCGACAGTCCGATGATAGAGATGATATTCTGTGCCTTGTACTTTAATAGGTTTCTGAATGCTGTTTTAATATAATGTCTTATCATAATAGTATCATTATTGTATTATTCGCTTTTGATTACTTCCGCCGGATTCTGTTGTGCTGCCTGCCATACTCTCCACCCGATACAAAGTAAGATAATAATAGCTATGCCTACAAAGATGGTAGTATAAATCCATAGATTAATGCTTGTACGCCTTACATAGCTCTCTAACCAATGGTTCATCAATACATAACCTATTGGGAATGCTATAGTAGAAGCAAATATTAATAATAACATGTATTCTTTGATAAACATTGTCATGATATTTTTAGTTGTAGCTCCATTTACTTTGCGCACGGCAATCTCTTTACGTCGTTGTTCACAACTTAGCGTAATCAATGAAAAGATGCCGAATATGGTAATCAGAATACATACCATTGATACGAAAGATATTAATTTCATCAATACTTTTTCTGATTTTAGATATTCTTCGTAGCCTTCTTCTACATTCACGAATTTATATCTTGTAGTGGGATAGGATTGACTGAACAAATTCTCTATCTCATTCTTTAATTCTTTCCATTTGCCTTCATGGAACTTTACTAATATATCCCCTCTTCCACCCCAAAATTTATGAGAGAAGCCATGATTCCCAATCAGCATTATTGGATTTACGGGTATGGTAGGAGCCGTTATATGAAAATCCCTTACGATGCCAATAATCGTTTTGACATTTCCTTCATTCAAATAAAGTTTTTTTCCGATGGGATCGGTCATACCTAAAAACTTCACAGCTGTTTCATTTAATATTACCTTATCCGTTTCTTCTTCTTTCATTGCTTCTCCTTCTATAAGGTCAAGATTGTAAAAATCTATAATTTCTTTTCCTTCGATTATACTTTGTATCTCAAATCCTTCTGCTCCTTCAATTCTACCGTCCCAATCTTTGATTTGCAAACTTAAACCGACGGTGCGTGGGAAGAGTCCGTGGTGTCCTTTCAATACTTCGGAGGTACAAGGTATTTGAGCTATTTTTTCTGCAATTTCGTCATAATTGTCATGAGGATAAATAAGGGGAAAAGCTGCAATATTATGGCGTTCCCATCCCAAATCAGTATGGGTGAGGTGATATATCTGTTTCAGCAGAATACTCATACAAAAAAGGAAGAGTATGCTGATAAATATCTGGAATAGGATACTACATCGATAAATAAAGAAGCGTTTATCTTTTCTTTGTTTTACTGTACGACGCAGTGCAAAGGGAAGTAACAGAATGAGTGACAATAATAAAAGTCCGATGAAATAGAGCAGCGATTCATAATAGATGTTTCCCGTAATGCCGGACATTTCTCTGAATATTGGTAAAGTAATCTCTACCAATGCCATGCCTATTATTCCTGCAAGTAAAATCATAGTGCCGTATTCAATCATGAAAAGTGCAAGAATGCCTCTGATGGAAGACCCACACATCCGTCTTAATTCCAATTCTTTATTACGGATGTTGAGTCGGGTTATAAACAAAGACAGATAGTTGAAGAGTGAACATGAAATGACCAGCCCACCTATGATAGAAAAAAATATCAGATATAGGAATTTGATAGATTTCTTTTCATTTATTTCGGAATAATGGTATTGAGTAAGGGGCATTAGTCCGACACCTTCAAATAGTTTATCAGGGTCTCGTGAATCTCCCTTATATTCGCTGGCATTAAGCTTTCTTTGAAAATTTTCGGCTGAGATACCTTTTTTGAGTTTTGCGCAAATTTGAAAGCTTGCATAGCCCCAATAATCTTGCCATTGGTGGAAATAGGCACCTCGTCCCCAACAGCCGAAAGCGAGATTGCTATGTTGCAATCCTTCCAATATAGCTTCAATGGTTACAGTGTTGTCAGCAACAGTCAGCTCCTTACCCAACACGTCAACACTTCCAAAAAGCTTCATTGCCATGTCCTTTGTTAAAGCTATCTGTGAATCATTATGCAGAAAGTCCATATTTCCGGCTAAAAGAGTAATTCCGAACATTTTCATAAAACATGAATCTGCCAATAGCATTGATGTGTTAATAGTGGGACTACCTTCAAGTTTTAGTTCAGTATCATCCCATATCATATACGCACAAGCATCTTCCACTTCGGGAAAGTTTTTCTTCAAGATATTCGATGTTGGATAGGGCATTCTGGTTGAATAACCTGTATCATTGAGCAAATCTTTTTTGTAAAGCAGGTAAAAGCGGTCGGCTCCATCAAACTGACAGTCATAGGTCATTTCGTAATGTATCCATAGATTGGCAAGTGCGAAGCAAGCAAAGCCTATTGCCAGTCCAACAATGGAAACGATACTTTGAGTCTTGTATTTCAGCAGGTTTCTAATTGCTACTTTCAGATAATGTATAATCATGTTTTCTCTTTTTATTTGTCTTCAATAGTCTCTCGTTATAATCTTAATTCAAATATTATGCCAAATAGTTAAGTGTTTTATAATTAGATTATTAAATCTTGTAATGCCATACTGTATCTGTGCGATATAGCACATGTGTTGTGCGAAAATACACGCTTTTATTCACTCTTTATTACTTCTGCCGGATTCTGCCGTGCAGCCTTTTTTACTTGATAAACCAATGTTAATATGGAAATTAATGATATGATGATTGCTGCAACAATGAACAACCAACTGCTGATGTTGGCTTTGTAGGCAAAATCTTTCAGATAAATGGCTATTCCCCAATAAGATATAGGAATGGCAATCAAAAATGACATTGCTAATATGATAATGTATTTTTTGAGTAATAACAATAAAATTTCCTTATGTGTAGCGCCATGTACTTTTCGTATAGCTATTTCCCGGTATCTTTGTTGTATGTCAAATAAGGACAATCCAAACAAAGCTATTGAGGATATTAGAATGGCCATAAAGGAGAAAAAGGAATAGGTAATGGTTATTTGCTTGTCTGACCTATAGAGATTCTCAACTTCCTGTTTTGCAAAAGTATAATTGAAGGCTCCATCAGCATTGTCGTTGTGTAGGCTTTCCAAGAAGGCAACGGCATCTTTTTGATGTCCTGGAGCAATTTTAGCTTGCAAAGGAATTTGTGAAAGATATGTTTCACCGTATATAAAAGCTATAGGAAGAACCGGTTGGGATAAATGTCCACAATAAAAATCTTCGACGATACCTATAATCTGATAAGGGCTCAAATCCCTACGCGGCCATAAAGGTTGTTGAGGTTCCAGTCGGGCATTGATTGTGCTTCCGAGTCCGAAGAGTTGCATGGCTTTTTGATTGAGAATCAGTTTGGCTTCACCTTCATGGTCGATGCCGGCATCCCATAAACGTCCCTGGGATAAACGGAAGCCATGAAATCTTATTTCTTCTTCTGTAATGGGAATGCAATACAATTGTTTGAAATTGGTTTCTCCGAGCTTACGGAAAAGTACCGGAGATTCGGTGAAATATTCATAGGGGGATAAAGAGTAATTCCATGCCGTGAATAAAGGAGAGGCATTCATTGCGGTGGATATATTTTCTTTGGAGGCTTTGCGCAAGGAGGTCTGTTTCAGATATTCTGCTTCAGTGGTAGGCTGTTTGCGTTCATAGCGTTCAAAATAGACTTTAACGATAGAGTCTGTGTCATAGCCTAAATCTATGTGAGTCATTTCATACAGTTGTTTGGCGAAGAACATGGAAACAACTATTAGAATGAATGCCACGATATACTGAATACTCAGATAGAGGTTTCTTACAACAGACGATTTTTCACCACTGCCTATTTTCCGTAATGAATGGATAGGCGTGTTGTATTTGAATTTAAAAAACGGATAGATTGAAGCTGTCAATGGCAGCAAAATCAGGATAGCTATGGTTATTCCGATGTCAAATATACCATTAGGCTGTTGAATGACATCAAAATATTTATTTAAGGGAAAGGCGGAAATTTCGACAAGGAACCAGGCTATAAACAATGATACAAGTGTCAGACAGAAATTCTCGATATATAGTTGGGAGAATAGCTGTGCTGAATTGTTTCCAAAAACTTTCTTTAGTCCGAATTCTTTGCTTCGTTTCAATAATACAACCGTATAAAGACTCATAAAATTGAAGATGCCTACAATTAAAATTAGTACAGCAACAAGTGCCAATAGATGTAGCTGTGGTAAATTCCCCCTTTGCAGCATGTCCTGCCAAACATTAATGGCTGGATGAAAATACACTTCACGCATGGGAAGCAGTTGATACCTGAATTCAACATCCGCAGCACGTGGAGATTGCCGGAACGCTGCATGCCGTGCATTTATCTTCGTAAAGGAAGCCCCTTTATGAATTAATGCCATTTTCATCGGGAAACGGAACTCCCAATCCTCCTGCAACGTTTCAGGAACAAGCAAGTCGAAATGAAGCGAGCGTTTCCCTCCGTCTTTGCCGATAACTCCGGTCACCGTAAGAGGGTCGCCGGTAGAGTATTCAATGGTTTTGCCGATAGGATTTATGTTCCCGAAGAGTTTCTCACTCAGCTCTTCTGTGATAAAGGCGGTTTGTGGAGACGCCGCCCATGATTCGGCTTTTCCATATTTCATGGGAAAATCAGTCACTATTAGAAACAAGCTGTCTGCTACAATCGTTTCTACATCAATATGTTTTTCTTCCTTTATGATATAGTCTTTATTGAACCATACGAAAGTGGACATCGCTTCTATGTCTGCATCTTCGAGGGGCCCTCCGATAACTGCCGTTTTATTGTTGTCATCTTTGTATTCCTGCACCATGATGCCTATCCGGTCTTTGTCGGGACTATAACAATCTACATCATTTTCCTGCTTCACGTAGCGGGAGATTATGATGACACATGCCAGACTTAAAGCCAATCCTAATATATTGATGGCTGTATATATCTTGAAACGATATAATGTCCTTATAGATAACTGCACCAACTTCATATCTTAATCTTATTTTATTCCGCTTTGATTACTTCTGCCGGATTTATCTTCGCAGCCTTGTGTATTTGCCAAAATAATGTTCCCAGTGAGATGAAAGCCACTATCAGTAACGATATAACATATATTCCTATACCTACGGATGCCTTCACTGCGAAATCTTGTGTATATAGGTATATGATATAGTAAGTCAGAGGAGCGGCTATAATAAATGCAACGGCTAATACAAGAATATATTTGCGGAACAATAATTGGTAGAGATCACACATCCCGGCTCCATTGATTTTGCGAATACCTATTTCCCGATAACGCTGACGAATGTCAAAAAGTGAAATGCCAAATAGCCCTAAACAGGATATCAAGACAGCTATCAGTGCGAAACAAGAATAGATAACCGCTATCTGCCGGTCTTTTTGATACAGTTTATGCCATTCATCTTCCAATAAAGTATATTCGAAGTCTGTACAACCATAGATACGCAGCTCTGTGTCGCGCAAATAGTCAAGTACATCTTTAAGTCGTCCGGGGGTATAGGCTATCTGGCACATATCGTCACTGCGCTGTTTGCATACATTGTAGATAATGGGGCGATGTCCTGCACTCAAGTGGCGGTCATAGTAATCCTCAGCAACGGCAACAATGGGATGCAGAGGAGCATTGGGATTTAACCGACGCTCGTTCTCTTCCTGTACCAAAGCTTCAGACAGATTGTCGTAGTGCAAAGCTTTCATAGCTGCTCGGTTGGCTACCAAAACCTCTCCTCTGTTTCCTTCTCCTTCAAAACTGGGAATACTACCTTCTATTATTTTGATACCGTACAACTTAAAAAAGTTAGGGGTAGCATACCAAAACTTCATCTCTACTTTTTCCTCTCTATTGTTATAGTAGGTTACTTTAAAACCTTCGGAAAGTATATGTCGTTTTTCCATTTCAAAATGTTCTATAAAAGGACACTGTGCAAGTGCCTCCCATAGTTCATGTCTGCGTTGCCACATAGCTTCTCTGGCTTCCTGCCATTTTTCGCGTGGCATCGCTGATTCCGATTCATACCCTAACTTGGCTATCAGTACATTTTCTATGCGGAATCCAGGTTGCGTGTGTAATAAGAGCGAAAGCTGCTTGTTGAAATAAAGGGAAAGACTGATGAGCAGGAATGTGAAGATGTATTGTATAAAAAGAAAAAGAATGCGTGTGTGTACAGTACGTTTGCTTTGGGTGGCATCACGAATTGAACTGACGGGTGATGCATAATTGTATTTTACAAACGGATAGATAGAGGTCAATATGGGTAATATTACCCAAATTCCGGCAGAAAGCCAAAAGTCGAAAGATGTATAAGTGAAATAATATTCTAACAAACGGCTGACAGGGATTATTGTTATCTCTATCAGTAACCAAGCCAGTAATAAAGCACAACCGACTAAAAGTCCGTTTTCTGTTAATATCTGCAGGAAAAGTGTCGTTCCTTTTATACCGAACATTTTTTTAAGCCCGTACTCTTTTCCCCTCCGTTGTGTGCCTATCAAATAAAGATTGATGAAGTTTATAATGCCGGTAAGCAATAACAATAAGCATACACAAGATAAAATGTAAATATGAGAACGTTTTCCATAAGTGAGCATGGCAGGGCAACCGGCATCTTGCACATAAGCTGGTTCCCAATAAATATCTGCTATAGGCATGAACGAAAATGTATATTGTCGTGCATCTATATTTTTCCAATTCGGATTTACCCAGCGTGCTTGTTTCCCAAGCTCGTTCATTTTCTTGATGCTTGTACCCGGCGTGAAACGGACGAATTCAATAGGCATACGTTCCCAAAATGAGGAAAGCGTATTTGATACCACAATGTCAAATTGTATCATTGTCTTGCAAGTCGGTTCGGCTATAATGCCACTTACGGTAATGTCTTTCCCATTTGAATAATGTAACACTTTACCTATAGGATTGTCATGGCCAAAAATACGACGTGCACATACTTCCGTCAGTAGTGCAGATTCAGGAGATTTTATAGGAGTTCCTTGCACTATGCGGTAAGGAAAAAGCTGAAAATAATAACTATCTGCTACGAGTGTCCGCACTGTGTAACGGGATGTTTCGTCGCTCACAAAATCCTGTTCCATCAGAATTAAAGAAGTGCGTTTCTCTATGTAACGGTGGTCAATGTATATACTGTCTTTATTCGTGTTTTCTATTGTTGCCATTCCTCTATTGCCATCCATGTCCTGAATGACACCATATACATGATTGCGATCCACACAATGTGTGTCTACCGTCAGTTCTCTATGGATATATCGCATCAGCATGATGCAGCATGCCAGACTGAAAGCCAGACCTACTAAATTTATAACCGTGTATGATTTTGAGCGCATCAAGAAACGCCAAGCGTATTTCAGTGTTTTCATTATATGTCAAATTTATAATTTTTATGTCTTTTATTCGTTTTTCATAATGCTTGCCGGATTGATGTTGGCAGCCTTGCTGATTTGCCCAATAATAGTCAACAAGGAGATGGCAGTTGTTATGGCTACTGCTACGGCAAACAAGTCGAATGTCAAAGGGGCTTTGTGGGCAAAATCCTGCAAATAGAGGGTAATGGCAATCCATGACAAGGGTATGGATAGCAAAGTGGCGACTCCCATGACCGAGAGATACTTTTTAATGAGTAAGGGATAAATATCCTTTGCTTGCGCACCGTTCACTTTGCGTAAACCTATCTCACGGTAACGTTGCCGAATATCGAACAAGGATATTGACAATAATCCCAATGAAGAGATGAAAATGGCTATTCCGGCAAAGAGCGTATAAATGTTCACCACTTGACGGTCTTCACGATACATCTTTTGGAGTTCATCTTCTATCAGCGTATATTCAAAGTCGGTTCTTCCCGTAGATTCTTCGTATAAGCGGCGCAGGAAATCAATGACTTTGGCTTTATTCTCGTGCTTATACGAGGCTGTAACAGTATAAATTCCGCCTATGCTTGCATCGTGATAATAGATGACAACCGGTTGGATGGATTGTGAAAGGTGCCGAACATTGAAATCCTTTATGACCCCTACTATCTCGCAAGGTGGATTGTAGAAATCCGGTAAGCTGCTTGAGGCGTAGTGTGGTTCTTCAGGTTGCAGCTTGTCTTTGGTGATGTCTTTTATTCCATAGACTCTTTTAGCGGTTTCGTTGATAATTACCTTGAAACTGTTTTTGGTGAACGCTTCATCTATGGAGTCGTTCCATAGGCGCCCCTCTACAAGTTGAAAATCGTATATTGCCATGGAGTGGGTCGTTAAATGTGCAGATAATGCCGGATGGAAACCGTTTTCGGCTCTGTTGAGCGCAAAACTGTCAAAACGGAAGTCGGTGAACAGCAAGTCGTTTCCTCTGCTCCAATGCTCAAACAGAGTGCTTTCACTCATTCGTTTATTGACCAAAGCATTACTTATATATTGTCTTTTTCCTTCATCCAATCCCTCCTCTTTAGTTGTTTTATATAAGCCCAATTTATCGACATACATCCGGCAAGTTATCACATCGTGCGAGCGGAAACCGAGGTCGGCGCAGAGCATATACTCCAACTGCCGTACAAAGAATAGAGAAACGGTTATTATAAAGATGGTTACGACATATTGAAAACACAGTAATATCATGCGTGACCGTGTGGAAAAGCGTGAAGATGCCAGCTCGCGTATGGAGTTGACGGGTCTGCTACATGTGTATTTCAAGAACGGATAAACAGTAGTCAGCAATGGCAATCCTAAAAGTACGATGGCAGAGACCTTCCGGTCAAAGCCGGAGTCTGTTGTGGTAGGTATATAAAGTTCATGGAAAAAGAAAAACCTGGTTATTTCTATTAAAGCCCAGCAAAGGAGTAATGCCAGTCCCGTCAATAAGATGTTCTCGGCATATATTTGCAGGAAAATGTCTGTCCTGCCTGCACCGAACACTTTTTTCACCCCAAACTCTCTTGACCGCTTGGACATGATGACAGTGTAGATGTTGATGAAGTTCAGCAGCCCTATGATACCTACCAGGAAGGCTACTACCATCAATACCCGGACATAGCTTTGGTTGCCATATTGATAGTTCTTGTTTTCTTTTCCGTGGTCTTTATCGTAATATAAATCTTTCAAAGGCAAATACTGATAGCGTACTGTCTCATAAGTGCTCCATTTGCTGCGGGGGTGTTCTTTTGAATACTTTTTATTCAGCAGTGCAATGTCTGTATCCGGTGCCATCAGCATGGCGTATATAGGGTCGAAAAAAAGGAATTCATCCAGTTCATCCGACATAAATATATCCGGCATCCATGATGTCTTGGTATCGGGGTCGTCCACCACTCCTATAATAGTGAATTTATTCCCTTTTGTGTTTTTGAAAGTAGCGCCTATGGCATTCTTCCCTCCCAGCTTCTTCTTCCAAAAAGAACGGGTGATGACAACATCCCTCGGGCGGACTATTCTTCCGCTTCCGGCAATCACCCTATATGGAAAGATTTTGAAGAAGGTGCTGTCTACAGAAAAAGCGTTCGCTGCAATTTCTTGTTCACCGAACAGAGCGGGCATATCCGATATTTGATAAATCACCGTAAATTGTTCTACGTCAGGATTCTTTTCCAATCCCGACCGGTAGCCTCCCAAGAAGTTCTCACCACTGCTGGTAGAGGTTTTTATCAGGCAAATGCGTTTATATTCGGGAAAGCATTGGTTCACTGTATTTTCTTGGTGGATATATCGGGCTACGGTGAGTACGCAAGCCAAACTGCACGCCAGTCCCAATACATTGATAAGGGTGTATGCTTTGAATTTCAGCAATGCATTGATGGCTAAGATTATTTGTCTCATAGTGCGTAGTTTTATTTCATTATCAATTCTTCCGCCTCGCCAAAGGTATCATATCCCGTTGTAATTACCCAATCTCCGGGCTGCAAACCTTCCGTAATCTCGTATTGTTGCGGGTTTTGGCGACCGATGCCAAGCGGCACACGCACGGCTTTTGTCCTTGTGGCGTTCAGTTTGTAAATCCATTGTCCGCCGGTACTCTGGTAGAAGTTGCCGCGCGGGATGATGAGCGCCTCTTCCGGCTGGCCTAACTCAATCTGTACCCGGAAGCTCTTGCCTACACGTACGTTGTCGGGCATGTCACCGGTGAAGACGAGGTCTACGTCGAACGTGCGGTCTTTGACTTCGGGAACCACTTTCGTGATGCGCAACGGGTATTTTCTTCCCTGATAATTGATGGTGGCAGGCAATCCGGTGATAATGCGGTCGATGTAGTATTCGCTCAGGGAAGTATGCACTTTATATTGGTCCAGCACCTTGATTTCCGCAATGCTTTCGCCGGAAGCGACCTGCTGTCCCGGAGTCACCTTGACAAAGCTGAGCTGGCCGGCGACGGGAGCTTTCACCACCAGGTTGCCGAGTCGTTCGCAGGCGCGTTCATACTTCTTCCGTTCCCGTTCGCGGTCGTTCCTGATGAGGTCTTTGCGGATGACGGTGACGGCAGAGTCATGACGGAGGCTTTCCCTTTGAAGATGGGCATTTTTCACTTTATAGTTGTATTCGTCCTCGGAAACTTCGAGCTGCGCCTTGCTCTTGATGCCCATGCGGTACTCCTCCTTGTCAAGGGCAAAACTCTTGCGCAGGCGGTTGAGGTCATAATCGGTCTGCAGGGCTTGTTGTTGCAGGTTCAGGCTTTTCTGCTCCATTTCAATTTCTTTTTCGCGGTAGGTGATAAGTTGCTTTTCCCAGTCGTCGCGCTGGTCTTCAATGCTGCGCAGCAGGTCGGGGTTTTCCATGACGAGGATGGTATCTCCTTGCCGGAGCAGGCTCCCCTCCTCTCCTATGATGCGTTCCACGCTTCCGGTTTCACGTGCATTGACCTTGATGGTAAGGATGGGCTGAATCACTCCCTCCACATCTACATATTCCATAAATTTGCCGTTTTTGACTTCGGCTATCTGTATGTTGTCTTGCTCGATACGCAGTTTGCTGGGACCCAGCGAAAGGGTGACTACATAAATCAGGAAGGCAAGGAAGGCAACGCCTCCCGCCAGATAGTAGCGGTAACGGATGTACCAGGGTTTCTTTTCAAGTTTTATATCCATAATGCAATATTTTATATACTCTTTTTTTACTTTTCAGATACCCCCTTCAGAAGTTCTTCTGAATAAGGGTTCCGAGTTTTACTAAAACTTCACCGGAGATTTAGTAAATCGTCACCGGAGTTTTAGTAAATCTCCGGTCAGCTTTTACTAAAACTATTCCACGATTTTATTACTGTATAGATTCTTCATTAGTAACCCTTTCCAAGTCTTCTGCCAGTGGCCTCTCTTTTTCAAAGTCATATAGCGTGATGCTTCTCAGTGTATAGTACAAACTCCAATAGTTGTACAAAGCCGTTATATAGCTTCTCCGGGCCGTATCTTTTTCCGTGATGGATGCATTGAGGTCGAGTACCGAGGACTTGCCGAGCAGATAGAGTTTTCGGGCTACTTCGGCGCGTCGTTGGGCTGTATGGTCCGTGCGGGCGGCTATGTTTACCCGTTGCGCCTGCAGGTTGAATTGCTTTACGAGTTTCCGCACGTTCAAGTCGAAATCCGTCTTGTCCTGCTCTACCTGCGTGTAGACAAGGTCGCGGTTGGAACGCGCTACGCGTACCTGTCCCCTTCCGCGCCCCCAGTCCAGGATGGGGAGGGTAATGCCCAGGCTGACGTACTGCTGGTCCAGCGGATTCCGGTAGGCATCTTTCAGCTTGTCGGCAGTTTGTGTCAAGCCGAAGCGCAGGTAGATGTCTGCTTTCAGTCCGGCATTGGCCTTGGCGCGCGACACGGCACTCTCGCTTTCCACCTTGCGGCGTAGCATGTTCTGTATCTCCGGACTGTTTTCGTTGGCAAGCATCAGCGCGGCATCCAGGTCGATGTGCAGGTCGGGCACGCGGTTGTCTATTCTCACCTTTATAAGGAGGTCTTCTTGGATGCCGAGGTAGGAACGGAGTTCCTGCATGCAGTTTTCCACTTCGATGCGGGCATTCATGCAGTTGGTTTCTTCGGTCAGTTTGTTGAGTTCGAGCTGCAACATTTCGTTTTCGCTGATGGTGCCGATGTTATATCGTCCTTGCGCATATATATATAAGGTGTCGGCATTGGCGTAGTTGGCGTTGGCTATTTCGTAGTTGCTTTGTGCTTTGGCCAGGTTGAAGAACTTCTCTGTGGCATTGGCGGCAACAAGCTCAAGGGTTTCTACGTAGGTTTTCTTGGCTTCGCGATAACGGATAGGTTCGATGCGCCGGTCCCACTTCAGGCTGTTGTAGCCAAACAAGGACTGGCTGTATCCGATGTTGACGGGTGAAGTCTGCCAGGAATAGGTGTCACTGCTGAAAAGGTCGAGGCGCTGCGCAGCCGTTTCAATGAAAAAGGTTCCTCCGGTCCACGGCACGTTTTGTGTCAGGCTCAGTGTCAGGTCAGTGCTCAGCAGGTTCTGCTCTATGAACTTGACGTTGCCATCGCTTTGGGTCACTTTGTTGATAGCACGGTCCAGATAGGGATTGGAAGTAAGCTTGAGCGTCGGCAGGTAGTTGGCACAGTAGTATTTGTAGTTCCAATAAGCGGAACGGAAGCTATGGCGGGCATTTTGGGCGTCGGGCGACTGCTGGCGGGCCTGCTCGATGGTTTCTTCCAAAGTCAGCTCCAACGTGTGCTCTTGGGCAACGGCACTCGACGTCAGACTGAATGTAATAAGCAATAAAAATATATTCCGGTGCATAGTTGTTTTCTTTACTCTATAAAGTTCAAATTCTATGCCATAAGTATAAGTTATTGTATTATAAGTGTTTGTTGTGGTTCGAAGCTTTCCAAACGTGTGCAGTTGCGCACAAAAATAGTGCGATAATGCACGCACAACACATGGATATTATACTTATCTTTGCCCGTACAAGAGATGTGGGATTGTACAGGCCTTGCCTGCATTGCCTGCACGAAAAGAAAACAGATATGGAGCAGTTTGGCAAAATATTGATTGTAGATGATAACGAGGATGTGCTTTTTGCGCTGAACCTTCTTCTCGAACCCTACGCCGAGAAGATAAAGGTGGCGGTGACCCCCGACCGCATCGAGCATTTTATGACCACTTTCCGTCCGGACATTATTCTGCTGGATATGAATTTCAGCCGTGATGCCATCAGCGGTCAGGAAGGTTTCGACAGCTTGAAGCAGATTCTCAGTATCGACCCGCAAGCAGTGGTCATCTTCATGACTGCCTACGCGGATACGGACAAGGCAGTGCGTGCCATCAAAGCAGGGGCTACGGATTTCATTCCCAAGCCGTGGGAGAAGGAGAAGTTGTTGGTGACCCTTTCTTCGGGCATGAAGCTGCGTCGTTCGCGGACCGAGATAAATCTGCTGAAGGAGCAGGTGGAAGTTCTGAGCAATGCCACAGCGGGAGGCTCCGAAGAGGTTATTGTCGGTGATTCTCTTGTCATGCAGCAAGTCTTCTCTACAGTGGAGAAGTTGCGCGATACGGATGCCAACATACTTATATTGGGTGAGAATGGAACCGGAAAGGATGTGATTGCCCGCCTGCTGTACCGTAATTCTCCCCGCTATGGAAAGCCGTTTGTTACGATAGACCTCGGCAGTATCCCCGAACAGTTGTTCGAAAGCGAGTTGTTCGGTTACGAAAAAGGCGCATTCACCGATGCGCGGAAAGCGAAAGCCGGACGTATGGAAGTGGCAACCGGCGGTACGCTTTTTCTGGACGAGATAGGTAACCTTTCTCTGCCCATGCAGGCCAAATTGCTGACTGCCATCGAAAAGCGTTGTATCAGTCGTTTGGGAAGTACGCAGGCTACGCCCATTGATGTGCGGCTCATCTGCGCCACCAATGCAGACATCCGTCGGCTGGTGGACGAAGGAGACTTCCGCCAAGACCTGCTGTATCGCATCAACACCATCGAGTTGCATATTCCACCTCTGCGGGAACGCGGAAACGACATCCTCCTGCTGGCAGAGTATTTCCTGCAACGGTATGCCCGCAAATATCAGAAAGAGATGCGCGGGCTGACCCGGGAGGCGAAAAACAAGTTGTTGAAATATGCCTGGCCGGGTAATGTACGTGAGTTGCAGCATACAGTGGAACGTGCTGTCATATTGGGAGACGGTTCTCTGCTTCGTCCGGAGAACTTTATGTTCCAAGCTTCTGTTTCCCGTCAGAAGAAGGAAGAAGAAGTCCTCAACTTGGAGCAATTGGAACGGCAGGCTGTGGAACGTGCCATGCGGCTCAGTGAAGGAAATGTGACCCGTGCCGCCGAATACTTGGGCATTACTCGCTTCGCCTTGTACCGGAAACTTGAAAAACTGGGCTTATGAAACGATATTCATTGATTGTGGCACTGCACATCATCGGCATAGCCTTCCTTTCGGTCGGCGTTTATCTGCTGGTGGATGCCGGACTGTGGTTCAGTGCACTGATGGCTTTTTTGATATTGCTGGTGATTGCCGTTCATCTGTACCGCCTGCAGATGATGCAGGTGCGCATGATGCGCCATCTGGCAGAGAGCCTGCGCTATGACGACATGATGCTGTCGTTCCGTTCTCCCTACAAGAACCGGTCTATGGAGGATATGGTGGACGAGCTTTCCGAAGCGATGAGGAATTTCCGTACCCGCGTGCTGGAACGCAATGAGATGGAAGCGTGGCAAAAGCTGATACGTGTGCTGACGCACGAAATAATGAATTCAATCACTCCCATCATCTCCCTCTCCGAAACCTTGAGCGAGCGGGAAATGTCGGAAAAGAACTATCCCGTCATGCGGCAGGGAATGCAGACTATCCACCGCCGTAGTAAGGGGTTGTTGGAGTTTGTGGAGAATTACCGGAAGCTGACAAGACTTCCCGCCCCCGTCCGTCGTCCGGTTGCCGTCCGCGAGCTGTTGCAGGATTTGCAGAAGCTGTTTTCGGAAGAGTATATCCGGATAGAGCTTCCGGAGACCGACCGCATACTCCAGATAGACCGGACACAGATAGAACAAGTACTGATTAATCTGATTAAAAATGCCAAAGAGGCATGTAGCAGGAAAGAGCATCCCCGGATAGAAGTGAAGATGCTACCCGCCCTCTCGTGGCAATGCCTAATCACTGTCAGTGACAATGGTGAAGGCATTCTGCCGGAAGTGCAAGATAAGATTTTTGTACCGTTCTTCACCACCAAGCCTTCCGGTTCGGGCATCGGGCTCAGTTTATGTAAACAAGTGATGAACCGGCATGGAGGGAATATCACGGTGCAGTCTACTGTGGGAAAAGGGAGTTGCTTTACGCTGCTATTTGGATAAGTGGGAAAGAGGGTATATACAAAAATAAGCTACTGAAAAATCAGTAGCTTATTAATTTCTGTCGGGGTAGCGGATTTAGAAATTATTATTTTATCATATTAATCACTCATAAATATTCTTGCCTATTTGTATGTAAACCATTGGTATATAGATGTATATTTTATAATTAGGATAAGATAGGATTGTTTGGTAATCAACAGTATTTGTTATATCTTTGCAAATACAGAGAAAAATACAGAGAAATATAAATAAGAAAATTCAATGGGAAATGTTTCTTCAAAAATAAATTCAGTCTTGAACTTGGCATATTATAAGGGTAATATAGTATTCTCCTATGCTTATTTCGGAAAAACATTCCGTTATAATGCTTTCAAAGTTCCTAAAGACTGCTTCAATGCTAAGACCAAACATCTTAAACAACAAGATGATTTGTATGATTATTTGTTTGAGATTGAAAGAATTGAAAATTTGGCAAAGTCCGTCAATACAGCAATAATTGAATTAATGAAGGATAAATCTTCCAACTTTTCTCTAACAAAAAAGTTAGTGGACGAATGCATTCTTCGTTTGGAAAAAAGTAAATTGAAAGCTAATTCGCAAAGTGGACTTATTACAGATTTTGAAGAATGGATAGAAGCATACAAAGAAAAGAAATACAAAGAAGAAGTTTTAAAAGGACGAGAAGGACGGAAAAATCACCCTTCTTCAAAAGATTATACTTCAACTAAGAATCTATTGATTGATTTTGAATATGACAACTATTCAAGACCGATTCAACCCCAAGATATTGATGAAGATTTCCTTTTAGAATTAATAGAGTACTGTTACCTTCCTCGTGAAAGTACTAATACACATAAATACAAAACTGAGGGAGAAATGGTGAACAAGACAATACAAAAACGCTTAGATTCATTGTTTACTTTTTTGGTTGGTAAATATGGTGCTGTTCCTAATGGAATAAAAAAACCTCATTTAGATATTGAAAAGAAAAAGGTAATTCGATTGGATAGAGAGGAATTGAAAGAGTTAGAAAACCTTGATATAAAAGAGGAGCGATTTGTTAAAGTCAGAAACTATTTTCTATTTTTATGTTATACGGGATTACGGTTTGGGGATTTTGCTAAATTAGATAAGACTTATTACGATAAAGAAAACAATGAACTCGTGTTAACTACCAATAAAACAAATATCAATTGTCGAATTTACTTATTTGATAAGGCAAAAAGAATTGGAGAAAAGTACAATTTTTCATTTAAAGGCTATACAAATCAAGCACTAAACCGTGCTATAAAAGAAATGTTGCAACATTATAATCTCTATACCAATGTAATTACAGTTGACTATATGCAGAAGGAACGAAAAACAATAGAATTGCCTAAAAATGAATTTATCTCATGCCATACGGGGCGCAAAACTTTTATATCAATTATGATAGAGTATGGACTTGACACTTATGACTTAATGTCTATGACGGGACATAAAAAAATTGATACTCTAAAATATTACATTGATTTATTTGGAATAAAAAAGAGAGAAAAATTAAAAATGATAAATGCAGAATTGGAAAAATAGTTATGAAAAGGAAAACAGGCAAACTTGAAGATGATTTGAAACCATTGTATGAAAATTTGTTGGATTTAGTTTTAAAGTCTAACCCCTCCGATTTTGGCTCATCGACATTCACTTCGGGGTATTTCGTTCTTGAAGATAAACTGTCTGAACTTACTACGGAGCAAAAAATAGAACGTTGTAAACATGTATGTGAATTTTCAATCAGTTTATTATCTGCTTCCCAAAGATTATTATTGGAAATAGTGGATGAACAATCTAAAGAGTTGACACGAAAAATGTCCGCACCAATTACTGTTGAAAAGAAAAAGCAAACATTCAATAGTAAGGAGGCTCAAGAAATTACGGGAATAAAAAGCAAAGATACTATCAATAAATACTTAAATAATGGTAAGATAAAAGGTAAGAAGGATGCACGTGGGCAGTGGATTATTCAAAGAGAAGATTTGATGGAATATGTAGGGCATGATAATTTTTAACGCTGTAACCCCTCTCTTGGCTACCCCTCTTTGGAGGAAGGGGGGGCTAAATTGCCAACGGGTAGTTCCTTTTTCCATAAAATTTTCTCCGCAAAAATGACTTTCTTTCAGAGTGGAGATAAGTTTGTAAAGGAGACTTTGCTTGCTAAGTGGAAATGTTGTGCCACACAAATTCGTTTGTAGCATGGTTAATATAAATTTCTGATGTCCCATCTTCCAATTCTTTTAGTATATCTCTGCAAGTTTGACACCTTGAATGGGATTCATCCTTGGCTATTGCTTTAAAGGTATCTATCAATTCGTTTATTTCTTTCATGTCTTGTTCCTCTTGTCGCAGTTCCCTTGCTACATTCTCCAATGAATAGTAATCAACTGATGTATTGGGAAACAGACCAATCCGCAGGTATTCTTTTTCGATAATTGAGTGCATAAGTTCGGGAGTACATTGGTCGTTAGCTTTCGTATCTAAAACTACAACTGCATCATGTATTGTCAGCACTTTAAATCGTTTGGCGTACAGTTTGGTTAATATACTCCTGAATATATCACTTTCAATTCGCATCATTTGATTAGCCAAGAAAGTACGGTCTTCTCTTTTACTTTCCTTCACCAATTTATAAACACTCGGATATTTCCTTTTAAACACTTTGGCAAAGTCTTTTCCTTTTGTCGTCAGTGTCTTGGAATAAAAGACTTCATGGAACAATGCTACTTTTATGTCAGAACGTAATAATCGTTTAAACTCATTCAATCTTATAAAATCGTCCCAAAATATTCCTTTTGAAGTTTTATAAATGTATTCCAAAATATCATTAGGAATATTTGCAATTTTCCCTTTTTCTATTCTATTGTTTACCAACAATTTACGGAGTTGTTTGCTAACAGAATAGTAAGAGTTGTCTATATTAGAAAGATTATTATATAATATATGTAAGATATTATCATTTATATTATATCTTTCTATTATTAGTTTGTTAAATAACAAAGGGTGACTATTATGAATATCTATAGAAAATTTTATATTAAGAAAATTTTTAAATATTCTTGGTGATTGGGTCAGTATGGAGTAGGTACGTAAGTTCTTATCAACAGATAATATATTAAAGTTTTCTTTGCTATATTCATTTAGAATATAAGTAAAATATTCTTTTGATTTCAAACTTATAAAATGATGCCTATCCTTATAATCTTCCGCTTCGTCTCTATGTACTAATTTGAGCATTCTCAACGATTTTGTAAAATTATCATATAAGCTATCCCCCATTTCAGATTTTATCTTCTGAATTTGTATCTGCTCATATTTTTTCAATTCTTGTTGCATCTTGTCGGAATATTCTTCAATATAAGATGAATATTTCATTTCCGATACAGTGAGTAAATTAGGATTAAGTTCTATTAAACGAGCCTGAATAGATGGTATATAACTACTTGATACTTTTATAATACTCAACACCTCCAATGTGTTCAACATGTCAATATAAACATGTCCTAATACAGTTTGCAATATTTTGGAATTAAAGCGGGTGAAGTTTCCTTCTTTATTGGATTTACACCGTTGAATAAGCCGATGGATAAGGAACGCATATTTCTTATATAATATTTGCTTTCTTGGCAATGATTTGTTTGCTCCCTCGACAGTTTCGATTTTGGCGATAAAACTACTGTCACAAGTGACCTCATTGAAGTTAGTAATAGTTCGTTGAGGTTGATTTCGGTTCTTCAACAACTCTATATGTTTCTCAATTATTGCATCAATACTTATATCCTTGAAAGTATATATAAGTTGCTTCATTGGTAACTTTCCCATATTTTTGTTTATTTATTGCATTTTTATTCATCTTTTAAGCAAGTATGGTAATAAGCATACAAATTCAATTACACGCATTATACCATTGAATATCAATTATATAAATCAAATTTCACACCATTATACATAGACATGAAACAGTTGGCTATATGATTTTTTTCATTTTGCAGGCTGTTTGTAACGAGTAAGCAGATTTTCCATGTCTTGAAGGGAAGTGACTTTAAAGATTTCATTCCCAATCTCAATATATCCGTTGACATTTTCATTCTTTTCTTTTTCAAACAATTCTTGTATCGACACTTCCAATGCAGCAGCAATCTTTTCCAATACTGCAACTGATGGATTTCCATTTATATGATTGGATAGTCCTACTCTGTTAATCCCCATTTTATCCGCTAATGTTTGAACGGTCATACCTTTTTCTTTGATAATCTCTTTAATTCGTAGTGCCATAAATATTCATTTTTATTATAAATACAAATATACGTTTCTTTTTAATATGTATATTGATAGATATACATAAAATAAGTTAATGTAGTTCTAAAAATATACGATTTTATTTGTGTATGTATATTAAAAGCACTACATTTGCAATGCAATAAGAAATCAATAACACTACAATAATATGAAACGATACGATAAAAAACAAGTGATGAAAGACGCTCACAGAATTTACAGCAACGATTTTCAACGCAAAGGGCGCACGTGGGCAGAGTGCCTAAGAGCAGCTTGGAGTTGGGAGCGGAATGCTGTTAAGACACGAGAAGAAAAGGCTGCAAGGCTTGATGCAATGATTGCCGCAAGTTGGAAAGCTCACAACGAAAGAAAAGAAGCCAAGACAAATGAGAATTGGTATAAAGGAATTGATTCAGAAACTCTTTCTTATGCAATGGGATATGGAAGAGGCTGCAATTTCTATTGCGGTGATTGATTAAATAGAATATTAACTAATAAACTATAAAGATATGCAAGCAATTATTTTGAGTTCAAATACTGCGATTAGAGCTAAAGTTATTACTATCCGTACTAATGCACGCAAAATTGATGGGATTTCCAAGGCTATTTTGATTGAACAGTTGAAAGAGAAGTTGAAGAGTGGTAAAATCGTAAAATTTGCTTATTTGAAAAATAATGGTGAGGTTCGTGTGGCGTTTGGTACAACTAACTCCGATTTCATTAAAGACAAAATTTGTGGTTGGGGGGAAAGTCGTGAAAGTTATGCTACTACTGCATATTTTGATTTGGAAAAATGCGCATGGCGTTCCTTTCGATGGGAAAATTTGATAGCTGTGTTTTAATATTCACTAATGCACAAAGTGAATATTATATTGAATACCAACAACTTAAATAATTTTGCTATTTTGAGGTATTGATATGATATTCACTTTTATTTAAGAACTAACAAAATTGAACATTTATGAGCTTAAAATACAGTCAAACAACAAGTGACTATTTAGAATGGAAAGAAGCAATGAATTTAATTCGCACCCTATATCGGGATGGCAAATTTCAAATGTCTTTGTTCGTTTCAATCGGTTGTTTTTGGGGACTAAGAGTTTCCGATATATTGGCTTTACGTTGGAAGCAGATTTTGCATGTGGATGAATTTTGTATTATTGAGAAGAAAACGGGAAAAAGTAGAACCATACGGATTAACCCACAATTGAAAAGGCATATTTCGGACTGTTACCAACAAATTCACCCCATTGGTGTAGATGCTCCTATACTTGTCAGCCAAAAGGGAAGTGTATTCACTGTGCAGCGTATCAATGTGATTTTAAAGGAGATTAAAACAAAATATGATTTGTCAATTAAAAATTTCAGTTGTCACAGTTTACGTAAAACTTTTGGACGACAAGTTTATAATATGAATGGCGAGAATGCGGAACTTGCCTTAATAAAGTTGATGGAGTTATTCAATCACAGTTCTGTGGCTATTACCAAACGGTATTTGGGGCTTCGTACAGAAGAATTACTCCAAACCTATGATTGTTTGACCTTTTAGTATATATTTGTTCCCCAAACAGCTCACAGAACGTTGCTAAGTTCGCTTTTTATATTTATATTTGCATTGTCATTGCATCGCAATAACAGACATAATAATTTATAGGAAGCGTTTTAGCTTTATTCCACTTTGATGAATCTCGACACCTCATCTTTGTGTAACATGGAATAATAAAGAACGTTCTTCCTTTGGTTTGTTATATATGTTTTTAAACAACATATACAGCCAAAGGTGTGAGCTGTTTTCTTATTACTCAATTTGTTACACGGCAGTCGAGAGCCAATCAAAGGTTGGGAATAAGTCTATTCAGGCTCACACTTCTTTTTTTATAATCCTTCCTTTTTGAGCCTACGGGAAACAGATTCTTGCGAATATTATGGCACAAGAAAAAATTGCTTGCCCCTTTTGTGGTGGATTGGGGGGCGTTGGCTCTATATGTGAATATTGTGGTTCAGTCATACAGTTATCTACTCCAATGCTTGAAAAAGGATTCCCGAAAACGGAAAAGAAAACTATTTCAGGCGAACAATATGCAGAAAAAATATCCAAGTATCAGACTGTTGGTGAGTATCATGGAAAACTTGCTATTGTTTCAATAGGACAAAGATTTGGGCTTATTGATAGGAATGGTGATTTACGAGTTGGGTTGGAATACGACAATATTGTTAGTACAATTAGAATAGAAGGACTATTTGCCATTTGTAGAAAAGGAAAATGGGCTTTACTGAATGATGATTGCAAATTTCTTATTGATTTCCAATTTGATGATATAAGGGATATAGGATATGAAGAGATTGGGCGTGCGGTATACAATCCCAAGGGGTTAATTAAGGTGAAATTGAAGGGAAAATGGGGGATTATAAACTCCAATGGAGTAGAAATACTCCCATGTATTTACGATGAGCGAGGAATTATACCACTATTTTGTAAAGATAAAACTCTACAATATGACAAGTATATAAAAGTTGCTAAAGACGGTAAATATGGAGTATTTGATGTAAGTGGGCATGAAATTTATCCTTGTATTCATTTTTCTATCCGTACATGTGGAAACAGAGAACGGTACATAACTTTTACCAAGATGGATGGAGAGTCGTTTGTATCAGGATTGTATGATATAAAGACCTACCAAGAAGTATTACCACGTATATATTCGTTTGTTTCTGATTTTCTCCCTAATGTAATTGTTAGCAAAGAAGGGAAGAATGGAGTATATAACATAGAGAGTAAAACGGAAATCTTACCATGTGTCTATGATAAAGTTATTATAGAAAGTAATTGGATAAAGGCAGGAATAAAGTTGGGTAATGGAGAGAATTGGGGGTTGTTTAAATTGACGGGGGAAGAAATTGCACCTTGCCGATATGATAGAATAGAATCTAAAGGTACAGGTAAATTTGACCTCTATTATGGGATGGAAGATATAGGTGTAAACCACTTCTTTACAATAAAAATGGATGGTGATAGGATTGTAGAAAAAGGCTCTCCTAAAATATTTAATGGTTGGTCTGTTTTTTGGTCGGTTTTGTGCCTTTTGGGTGCTATCTTTTTTATTAATTCATTTGGCTTTTTCTACAATAAATTTGTTTTGTGTCTTATTCTTTGTTTGTTAGCCGTTCCCGTAGGTTGTATTTGGACTGCATTAGCGATAAGGAGGTATAAAATATGAATCTTTTTGATGTAATTAAGTGTGAGGTAAACGACAAGGAACTTGTGTACAAGTTTTCGTCTGAAAATTTGCGATTAGGTTCGCAATTAGTTGTATATCCAACTCAGACAGCTTTTTTTGTAAAAGGCGGTGTGATTTTGGATGAATTTATTTGTGGTACATACACTTTAAAAACGGAGAACATTCCGTTATTGGGTAAACTGATAAATCTTCCTTTCAATGGGCAGACACCTTTTAAAGCGGAGGTTTGGTTTATCAATCAAATAGCCATTCTTGATTGTAAATGGGGTACAGCAAGCCCGATACAGATTGAAGACCCGAAATATGGGATTATCGTACCAATAAGGGCATTTGGACAGTATGGGTTTAAAATTATCAGCCCACGACAATTCTTGGAAAGTTTGGTAAGCAATATGACTTCGTTCACTGTAGAGAAACTTACCAATTATTTTAGGGGGATTATAATGTCTAAACTGACAAATATTGTTTCAGAAAAATTGTCCCAAGATGGAATATCGGTGATTAATATAAATTCACACATAAGTGACATATCCGAATTTTGCCAACAACGCATTGGCGTTGAATTTGAGAAGTACGGACTTAAACTTGAAAATTTCAATGTAATAGGAATTAATGTTCAAGAGAACGACCCAAGTTTTATCCGTTTGAAAGAAGCTAAAGACTTGGCAGCACGTTTAAAAATAACGGGAAAGGATGTGTACCAAATGGAGCGTAGTTTCAATGTTTTGGAGAATGCGGCTTCCAATGAAGGAGGTGGGCTTGTCAGCTCAGGCGTTGGAATTGGAATGGGACTAAATATAGGTAATCAAGTCGGTAGTATGGCGATGAACACATTAAATGTTAATCCCCCATCATTAACAGTGCCTCCCCCATTGCCCGTCCAAGAATATTATATTGCGGTCAATGGGCAGCAACAAGGGGCTTTTGACTTCAATACTATTAAAGTGAATATTGAAAACGGGACAATTCAGGGAAATACTTTAATTTGGAAAAAGGGGATGGCTAATTGGGGATTTATATCCCAACTTCCTGAATTTTCGTCTTTCTTCAATGAGTTACCTCCCAAGTTACCAACCATGTAATTTTATCGGCTATGAAACAGATTATAATAGTAATAGGAATAATCCTTTTAGTTGCCAATCTACTGTTTGGCTTGATACTTCCATCTTATGAAGTGTTCAACTTGTTTGTCAGTAGTTTGGTTATAGTCGCTACTACTGCGTTATTATTTTGTTTGAATGTGGTGACATTGAAAGATGGTTTTAAAATATCGTTACATGTACTGTTTTCCATATTGGGAGCTATAGAGTTTGTATTATCATTGTTTTCTTCCAAAACTTTTGAAAACAATTGGTTTCTATTGGTAATAGTATTGTCTCTTGCAGTACAAAGTATCATTCTGTTAATTACTAACAAGGTCTCAACTAAAATTAAATAGGAAGTGGAATACATTACATGTAAAAAGTGTGGTTGCCAAATGTCTGCCATGTCGGAAGCGTGTCCCATGTGTGGCACACCGACTAACGAGAATGTACAGACGGCAAATACTTCATCCAAGAATGAAACAGAGAAATGCGAGCAAACATCCAATGTTTCAATTTTAAAAAGTGGCAAAAGAGTATATTGGGGTGTTGCTGCGGTTCTTACTATCCTATTTATTGTGTATGTTGGATATAAGGTTGGTAATCGTCAGAATGAAAATAAAGAAAACGTCACGGGCATACAACAGACCAATAACGAACAACGTGATACGTTTAAACGGGAAATCCCCATTAAGAATACAGAAACGATAAAAAAACTGACAGAAACGGATATAAAAGAAGCATTTCTGCGACATTGGAAACACTACAAAGGTGATAGAGAGCTTATTCCGTTAGAAAAGTGCAGTGAAGGGTATAATATCTTTATTGGGGATTTGGATGGTGACGGTATAGATGATGCGGTAGTTAATGCGTACGTTACTCCGAGTGCGAAAGAAATATCCGACAATGATTATGAAGACAAGTCCTATATATTTTGTTTTCTGAATAATGGTAAATCTTACAAACTTGCTGTTGCAACAAAATTATATACTATGTTCTTTGTTGAAAATATAAACAATGGAGAAATACATGCCTATCGCATTGAATATATGAAGAGAATGAATGACGGAAAAAGAATTGCTGTGAAAGATAACCATGTCTTCAAATATGACGGTGATAAATTAGTGGATTTGGGTGGGACTAAAAGGACTGTTGATGAAGAGGAAAATCCCCCAATAGAGCGAAGAAGCGAAAATGCAAGATTGTTGGAAGGATATTTTTATCGCTATGAGGGCGATATGAAAGGTTTTCCTATAAAGGTGGATTTTGGCGTTTTGTCAAATGGCATGATAAATGGTGAATATCAAAATATAAAGTATGGTACGGTATTAGATTTGGTAGGACAATTAATTTCTGAGAAATCATTACAGTTAGTTGGCGAGAATCAAAATGAGAAAATTGTCTTTGAACTTTCTTTTTCTTCTCCCGAACATTTAAAAGGATATGGGAAGGTTGGTGATAATTCTCTGTTTGTCAATTTGAAACAGATTTCAAATGAAATAATAAACGATAGTCATTAACGAGCACTTAAAAATACAGAAGTATGAAAAATATTTTAGTAATAATCATTTTAACAAGTGTCAGTGTATGCGTATTCGCTCAGAAAACGAATAACAAAGGTGAGTATATGGTGAAAAGCATACATTGGGTTAATGCTTTTACTCAAAAAGAGGTTGGCAACAAAGGGGATAAGTGGTATCATTTCAAGTATAACGATGATGGAAACCTGATTGAAGTACGGAAAGAGTATTATCAGAATTTCAAGAACAAGACAGTTGAAATTTTTACCCTTTCCAATAATCGGTATCAATTCATTTCTTATGTGAATGGCAAACAAGACCCCTATACCAAATGTGAATTTACTTTTAATGAACAAGGATATATAGACAAACTATATGATTATTCTACAAAAGGTGTAGAAGCAGGAACTCTTTTTACATTAATATATTACGATAATGGAGATTTAAAAAGCATTGATGATTTATTTGAGGAGAAAGGGGGTAATCGGTATAAAATCCATAACTACGAGGAATATACTTGGGAAAATGGCAATGTGGTAGGTTTTCGCTATACTAATGATGATGGTTATACACAAGATTTTAAAACCCATTATACTGATAAAAAAGATAATACCAACATTAATTTGGTATCACTAACAAAACATACTGCCCACCCATATAATGCGCATATATTGTTTGCGACTGAGTGGTGTGGTAAGAAGCCTAAAAACTTGGTTTTAAAAGAAAGTGGTGACAATTCTTTCGATTACATTTATGAAGGTAATCTATTGAAGAGAATCAATAAAAAGAATAGTTCTTACTCCAAAGGATATTACTTGATTGAATATGTGTATTAACCAAACAATGATTATGAAGTATATTACATTAGTGATACTAAGTCTTTTTTATTTAAGCATAAAAGCTCAAACAACTAATGCCCACGGGCAATATATGGTAAAAACCGCTGTATGGAAAGTATATGGAGGCTATAGTTCATTTAAAATGGATTTAGAATATTATCCAAATGGGAATTTAAAAGTAGTTACAAAAAGTTATGTGCTTAGTGGTAAGAAATACAAAGAAATATATTCTATCTCTTATAATTCCAAAGGAGAAAAAGCACTGAATTTCATTCGATATGTAAATGAAAAACAGAATTTCAGTGCGATTTGTAAATACAATTTTAATGAAGATAATTTAATTTCTTATATTAATTGGTATGCACCATCTCAAAATAAATTAGTACAAGCGTTTCAATTGTTTTACAACGAGAATAGGGAACTTGTAAAGCTGACACAAACGACAAGTGAGAATATGGATAAAGATTGGAGTAGTAAAACAGTTACAACAATCAATTGGGAAAATGGAAATATAATTTCAGATAAAGTAATTCGTAATGATGATAATGAATTTCCTGGAAAAGCAAATTTTGTCTATTATCCTGAATCAGAAGTAATAAACAATACAAATTTGAACCTTAATTTTCTCATATTTTATTGTTATGGCAGGGATTATACAATGGATGTTGTATTTGGTACAGAATGGTGCGGAAAGAACACCAATCTTATATTAAAAGGTGACGAAGATAGTTTGAAAAGATATAAACATCTTCAACCTGAGTTTCGTGAACATTATGAATATGAAAAGAATGGGGATTTGATTACAAAACTTAGGTATATTGCTCCAAGAGTGGGAGAAAAGCATAACTATGTTTATGGAACACTTACATTGGAATATGTGTATTGACAAAATGTAATACAAGATGTGGTACAAAATGTACCCACAACAATAGATAATATAGACAGTATAAATAATATATAACTTTTAAATTAATATTATATGATTAAGAAACTGCTTTTTACATTGCTCTTTGGAATGCTTGTGCTTCCATTGGCAAATGCACAAACTTCGTCCATGAAGATTGAAACGTACAAGATTGATAATGTCAACACAAGAGGATTAAACCCGAATACAAAAGGGGATGAAGAATTTGACCTTGGTAATGGACCTGGATGGGGAAGTGCAATGATTATGATGGGTGAAAAATATCCTCATGAATCACTTCAATATAAAGTGCAAACTTGGTATAACCCAAGTGAAGGTTATTGGGATGAATATGGTATTGAACCAAATTATGAAGATTATAAGAAAACAATTAATATGCTTATTTATGGTGATTGGCAGAATCCCGAAGATGGAACTTGGCATCATACATACCTGACAGCAGAGGACTTCAAATTCATGCGTGACAGCCTTCCAAACTTGTATGAAGTTAGAATGTGTGGTGATATTGAAATTCGTGGTTATAAGGGCGAAAATGGTACTCTAAACGGCTATCATGAATATCCTGATGGTGAGCTGCCACCTTATGCCTTTGATAAAAGTTATAACAACAAGAAATTAAACAAGAAACCTCAATATAAGACAATCATCTTACCGAAGAATATAACTTCAATTGGTGAGTATGCTCTTGCGAACATCATTGACCTTTACTTGGATTCAGAAGAACAATGGGATGATTCGTCTCACAATGGTAGTGGAAATCCTGATAAACCAAACGCAAAACGTTTTTGGAACGACTTATTCGATGGTTATATCTACCTCTCCAACTTGAAGAACCTTAAAACGATTAAGAATAATGCGTTTGTCAATACCATATCAACAAGAATTTATCTTCCTGAAAATCTTGAATCCATTGGCGAGAATGCTTTCAATTCTGACATTATCAAGGACAGAGCGATAAATACCAATCTTGACAGCATCATTGTAACCTCTGCAACGCAACCAAAGATTGCGGAAAATTCATTTGGCATGAAGTTCAAGGATGCAAAGATTGTCGCACCAAGCAAGAAATATTATTTGAATTATAAGTATGACAAACAGTGGGGCTTATCCAAAAAACTGACATACTTTGGTTATGTGTCACCCAATCCCATTGACATTCATTTGGATAAAGGAAAGTTAATCATCAATATAAAGGATGATGCAACGGAAACGGGAGTTGTTTCATGCTTCCAAGACGGAAGAAAGGTCAGTGACATAGAACTGAATACGGGAAACAACATTGTGAACCTGAATCCCAAGATGGAATATAAGATTTCAGTGGAAGCGGAAGAGTTTAATTTGAAACCATATAGAGTAAATACTAAAAGATAGAATATTATTATGAAGAAGATACTTTTACTGACTGCATTTTTTGCAATGCTTTTTACGGCTTGTAGCGAAGATGAAAATACACCTGAAATACCTGAATACATTATACCTGAAAATGATATAAATTCAGTGAAAGAACGCATTAGCTTGGAAGATAATCAGGAGTTGGTTACTTATAGCATAATAAGTAAGGATAGCATTTGGGGGTTATCAAAAGATATAACTATAAATTAGTATGAACTTTATAGAAGAAATATGTGGGATTTCCACTAATAATAAACAACCGTTGGTTTTACTTGACGAAATGACAGTTAAGAATCTATGGAACTATTTACAACATGGATTTGTGCTGATAGGGATTCGTGAACGTAATTGTATGCAGAAGGAGTTAATAAAAGAACTTCAAGCGGATATTATAAAAAATGATTTTCGCTATTGCCCAATATTCGGATGTTGCGTGAATGGTAATGGAGGCGTATATTATTTGTCTGCCTTTGTTGTTGCTAATTTAAACAAGGCTAAAGAACCATGTGATTTTACAGCTTTAAGATTGTTTGCCGATGAAATTTCGGTTAAATATAGGCAACAAGTATCTATCTGTGAAAATTCTTCATATATTTCCATAATTTCTTTGATTGACATTTTCTTTGAAGATTGGCTAAAAGGGAATGGTTTGCCTGACTTGTATAAAGGTTGCTATCTCAATCCTCCACCAATGTGTTATTCTGAACGGTACATACGTGATATAAAAAAGAACGAGATATTTATTGATATATGACAATTGGTAAGATTGACTTATTCAAAGTTATATATACTGATTCTTTAAATATTAAGAGGTATGGCGATACTTCATTTATTCATTATCTTTTTGAGGGAGTAATCTCGTTTTTCGAGGTTACTCTTTTTATTGTCCTTGCGCAAATTTAGGTGCGTAAGATAAGTGCGTAATTATGATTTTTTTAGTATATTGTTTAACTTTCTGTATTATAGTTGATTAATTAAGAATATGTTCATTTAGACAGTATGCGTAAATTGATTTGTGCAAATATGGAATTTATTACTAATCCGAACTATTCCTATTACATCCTATTATGAAGTATGGTATGGTGTTATTCTAAGAATGCAGAGAAAAATACAGAGAAAGAAAAATGCAACCAACTATAAATTAGTTGATTACATTTTCTTTTTGTCGGGGTAGCGGGATTCGAACCCACGACCCCCTGCTCCCAAAGCAGGTGCGCTAACCGGACTGCGCTACACCCCGAATACTTTACTTCTGAAAAGCGAGTGCAAAGGTAAAAACAATTCTGATACCAACCAAACATTTAGGCAAGTTTTATGCAATTAAAATTACATTTTCAGATAGAAATCTTTCGTTAAAGCTACATATTCAGGGGTAAACTCATTGTGATTCACCTCAATACAGAGTTTCTCTTCTCTACACTCTTTTGCTTCAAAACCAAAGTTCAGCAATACCCGTCTGCACGGTTTTCCGGGCTTGGTGAAGACTTGCACACGATGCAATGGAAACAACTTATGGTTCCAAGCTGTATCCACAACCGTTTTTTCAGCTTCCGCTGGAATAATGATGCTTACGACTCCTTGCTCTTCAAGCAAAGATGCCGAACGATGAAACAGTAAATCGTAATTCAAATTGCCCGCATGCCGTGCTGTGCACCTTTGTTCGTCAGGACATTTCAACGCATCTATAAAATAGGGAGGATTGGAAACGATGAGGTCAAATCTGTTTTCCGGCTGATAATCTCGGAAATCATGACATATGACCTCTACTCTATCGGCCCATGGAGAGTGAGATACATTTTCTGTGGCTTGTCCGGCTGCAGCCGCATCTATCTCGATTGCAGTAATCCGGGCATGCGGATTCCTTTGCGCTAACTGTAAGGCTATTAATCCGGTACCGGTTCCAACGTCCAGTATACGCTTTGCTTTGTCTGCCGGGGCCCATGCCCCAAGTAGTACACCATCTGTGCCGACCTTCATGGCGCATTTATCATGAAATATGGTAAATTGTTTAAACTTAAAAGATGATTTTGGCATGTTTATCTTCTTTAATTGGGCTCAAAAATAATCAAAGCCTGCATATTTGTCATAAAATTGGCACTGTTTTTGTCTTTTTAAAGGGTGAAGAACGTTTATTTATGAAGAAATAGCTTAACTTTGCAGGCGCTTTATTGGCCTGCCAATATGACATAAACTAAAAAGAAAGAAATGAAGAAAAGAAATTACCTGAGTGATGTCGAAGATAGAAGCGGAAACGCTTTCTCTGTAATTGCTGATTTTGAGGGGAATGAAGAACAATTGATGGACATTGAGGTAGAAGAGGTTTTACCGATATTGCCTCTCCGAAATATGGTATTGTTCCCTGGGGTGTTTATGCCGGTATCTGTAGGAAGAAAATCTTCCCTCAAATTGGTGCGTGAAGCAGAAAAGAAAAATTCTTATATAGCTGTTGTATGCCAAAAGGTGGCTGAAACAGAGACACCTCTGTTTGAGGATTTACATACCATCGGTACAGTTGCCAAGATAGTACGTGTGCTTGAAATGCCAGACCAGACGACTACAGTCATTCTGCAAGGCTCCAAACGTATGGAACTGAAGGAGATTACGGATACGACTCCTTATCTGAAGGGACGGATAGCTACGCTGAATGAAGAACTTCCGGAGAAGAATGACAAGGAATTCCATGCATTGGTAGAGGCGTGTAAAGACTTGACAGTACGCTACATCAAGTCATCCGATATGTTTCCGCAGGATTCGGCATTTGCCATCAAGAACATTACCAATCCAATGTTTTTGGTAGACTTTATCTGTACGAACCTGCCACTCAAGAAAGACGAAAAGATAGAACTGCTCCGTATCGACTCTTTGCGGGCGCGTACCTACCGCCTGCTTGAGATTCTGAATCGTGAAGTGCAGCTTGCCGAAATCAAAGAGTCTATCCAGATGCGTGCACGTGAGGATATAGACCAGCAGCAGCGTGAGTATTTCCTGCAGCAGCAGATTAAAACCATTCAGGATGAGCTGGGTGGCGGCGGTCAAGAGCAGGAAATAGAGGAGATGCGTAAGAAGGCGGAGACCATCAAATGGAATGATGAGGTGAAGGCTACGTTCCTGAAAGAGGTGGATAAGTTGGAACGTACCCATCCCCAGTCTCCCGACTATAGCGTGCAGCTGAACTATCTGCAGACGATGCTTAGTTTACCGTGGGGCATTTATACGACGGATAATCTGAGCCTTGTCAATGCAGAAAAGACACTGAACAAAGACCATTATGGTTTGGAGAAGGTGAAGGAACGCATTCTGGAACATCTTGCTGTATTAAAGCTGAAGGGCGATATGAAGTCCCCCATCATCTGTCTGTATGGCCCTCCAGGTGTGGGAAAAACCTCTTTGGGGCGTTCCATTGCTGCCGCTTTGAAGCGTAAGTATATCCGTATGTCGCTGGGAGGCGTGCATGATGAAGCTGAGATTCGCGGTCATCGTAAAACCTATATCGGTGCCATGCCGGGACGGATTATCAAGAATCTGATAAAGGCAGGCTCCTCCAATCCGGTATTTATTCTGGATGAAATAGACAAGGTGAGTGCCGACCGCCAGGGAGACCCCTCCTCTGCCCTCCTCGAAGTGCTCGACCCGGAACAGAATACTACATTCCATGATAACTTTCTGGATGTGGACTATGATTTGTCCAAAGTGATGTTCATCGCTACTGCCAATAATCTGAATACCATCCCCGGACCGTTGCTGGACCGTATGGAGCTGATTGAGGTAAGCGGCTATATCACGGAAGAAAAGATTGAGATTGCCCGCCGCCATCTGGTTCCGAAGGAATTGGAGGCAAACGGTATGAAAAAGAATGATATCAAGATTCCGAAGAACACACTGGAAGCCATTATAGAGAATTATACCCGTGAGAGCGGCGTGCGCGAACTGGAAAAGAAAATCGGAAAGATACTCCGTAAATCTGCACGCCAATATGCTACGGACGGTTATTTTGCGAAGACCGAAATAAAACCGGGAGACTTGTATGAATTCCTGGGTGCACCCGAATATACCCGGGACAAGTATCAGGGTAATGAGTATGCAGGGGTGGTGACCGGTCTGGCGTGGACTGCCGTAGGTGGTGAAATACTTTTCGTGGAAACCAGCCTGAGCCGTGGCAAGGGTGGACGTTTGACATTGACCGGCAATTTGGGTGATGTAATGAAAGAGTCGGCCATGCTGGCATTGGAATACATCAAGGCGCATGCCTCCCTGCTGAATCTTGACGAAGAGATTTTTGACAACTGGAACATCCATGTCCATGTGCCCGAAGGCGCCATTCCGAAAGACGGTCCGTCTGCCGGTATCACGATGGCTACTTCCCTCGCTTCTGCCCTCACCCAGAAAAAGGTGAAGGCCAATCTTGCCATGACGGGAGAGATAACACTTCGCGGTAAGGTACTTCCGGTAGGAGGCATCAAGGAGAAGATACTGGCTGCCAAGCGTGCCGGTATCAAGGAGATTATCTTGAGTGACGAGAACCGCAAGAATATAGAAGAGATACAGGATATATATCTGAAAGGACTGACTTTCCACTATGTGAAAGATATTAAGGAAGTGTTTGCCATTGCGCTGACTGATGAAAAAGTAGCCGATGCCATCGACTTGTCCGTAAAGAAAGAAAAGACTGAAAAGAAAGAGGAATGACATTCGAGTTACAATATACAGACAGCAAGACCAATGCACGTGCCGGACTGATTACTACTGACCACGGGCAGATTGAGACACCTATCTTTATGCCGGTAGGTACAGTGGGAACAGTGAAAGGCGTGCATCTGCCTGAGCTGAAAGAGGATATAAAGGCGCAGATTATATTGGGTAATACCTATCATCTTTATCTGCGTCCGGGACTGGAAGTGATAGAGAAAGCCGGTGGACTGCATAAGTTCAACGGCTTTGACCGTCCTATGCTGACAGACAGCGGCGGTTTCCAGGTATTCTCGTTGTCCGGTATCCGCAAGTTGCGCGAAGAAGGTGCGGAATTCCGTTCACACATCGACGGTAGCAAGCATATCTTTACACCGGAGAAGGTGATGGATATAGAACGGACTATCGGTGCAGACATCATGATGGCCTTTGATGAATGTCCTCCGGGGGATTCGGACTACGAATATGCCAAAAAATCACTGGGATTGACACATCGCTGGCTGGACCGTTGTATCAAGCGTTTCAACGAAACAGAACCGAAGTACGGTTATCAGCAATCCTTATTCCCCATTGTGCAGGGTTGCGTCTATCGCGACCTCCGCGAGCAGTCGGCAGAGTTTGTCGCCTCTAAAGGTGCTGACGGTAATGCCATTGGCGGTCTGGCTGTGGGCGAGCCTGTAGACAAGATGTACGAGATGATTGAGCTGGTGAATGGTATTCTTCCCAAAGACAAGCCTCGCTATCTGATGGGAGTCGGGACCCCGGTAAACATTCTAGAGGGCATTGAACGCGGTGTCGATATGTTCGACTGTGTGATGCCTACCCGCAACGGACGCAACGGCATGTTGTTTACCAAGGACGGCATCATGAACATGCGCAACAAAAAATGGGAAATGGATTTCTCTCCCATTGAAGCAGACGGTGCCTCCTACGTAGATACCATGTACAGCAAGGCATACTTGCGCCATCTGTTCCATGCACAAGAGCTGCTTGCCATGCAGATAGCATCTATCCACAACTTGGCTTTCTATCTGTGGCTGGCAGGCGAGGCACGTAAGCATATCATTGCAGGCGACTTTGCTACCTGGAAACCGATGATGGTGAAACGCGTATCGACAAGATTATGAGAAAAATGAACTGGAGGATATGGAAGAATATAAAGCTGCCGAGAGGTAAATTCCTGAAGCGGCTGGACTGGTACATTATTAAGAAGTTCCTGGGTACATATGTCTTTGCCATCGCATTGATTATCTCCATTGCGGTGGTGTTCGACTTCAACGAGAAGATGGACCGCTTCATGTCTCATGAAGCGCCGTGGAATGCTATTGTCTTTGATTATTATCTGAACTTCATCCCCTACTTTGCCAATCTGTTCAGTCCGCTGTTTGTATTTATCGCCGTAATCTTCTTTACTTCCAAACTGGCGGAGAACTCGGAGATTATTGCCATGTTCTCTACGGGAATGAGTTTCAAGCGTATGTTGCGTCCTTATATGGTATCTGCGGCAATCATTGCGGTAGTGACGTTCTGCCTCGGGTCTTATGTCATTCCCAAAGGCAGTGTGACACGTATCAATTTTGAGGACAAGTACTACAAACCCCGTAAGGCGAATACGGCACGGAACATCCAGCTGGAAGTGGATTCGGGGGTAATTGCCTATATCGAACGTTTTGAAGACTACAGCAAGACCGGTTATCGCTTTTCTTTGGACAAGTTCAATGACAAGCAACTGGTCTCCCACCTTACAGCCCGTTCCATTACCTACGACACGACGGCCGTGCATAAGTGGAAAATCAAGGATTATATGATTCGCCAGATGGATGGCATGAAAGAGAGTATCACGAAGGGTGACCGCATAGACACTACCCTTTTTATGGAGCCTGCCGACTTCCTGATTATGAAGAACCAGCAGGAGATGTTGACCAGCCCTCAGCTGAGCGAGTACATCAACAGGCAGCGGCAACGCGGCTTTGCCAACATTAAGGAATTTGAGATAGAGTACCACAAACGCATTGCCATGTCGTTTGCCTCCTTTATCCTGACGCTGATTGGAGTGTCTTTGTCTTCCAAGAAAACGAAAGGTGGAATGGGATTGCATTTAGGTATAGGCTTGGCATTGAGTTTCTCTTATATTCTGTTTCAGACCATTGCTTCCACATTTGCCGTGAACGGCAACATGCCTCCGGTCATCGCTGTGTGGATACCGAATATAATGTATGCCTTCATTGCATTCTATCTATATAGGAAAGCGCCGAAATAAGCATTCTAAACCTCTACTTCAGCTTGCTCAAGTTGAGGTTTGGCGTACTAAAGCAGAGGTTTAGGATGTTTGTCTCTGGAAGCCCATTAAAATAAGAAGCCCCTCCCACTCTTGCGTTGTACAAGTGCGGGAGGGGCTTTTTGTTGTATTCATTTTCCTCTTTTGTTCTGTTCCCTTTTTTGCCGGAAAGAGACGTCGGTTTCTAGGGAACACCCTCACTTTCGTCTTACAGGTTTTTTAAGTTGCTGTTGTATGCACCGGGCATCAGCAAGCTTAATTCAAGTAAGCGGAAAGTTCTGCAGCAGAGATGTTTTTGGCAATAATTACACCATTATCATCCAGTAAATAGTTAGTGAATCCGCGGCCCAAGCGATATTTCTTAAAGAGGCCGGAATATTCGCCTTTAGTTTCCACGAAACAAGTGGGCGTAACTATTTGGTCCTTACGGATGGTTTCTTCAAAGATTGACTGATACTCATCGAATGAAACTGAAACCATCTTCACATTGTTGCGGGCAGTAGAGCGAAGCGCATTGCTCAAACTTGCGTTTTGCATCCGGGACTGCGCGTCGTAACTTGCCCAAAAACTGAGCAATACATACTTTCCTCTCAAGTCTGAAAGTTCGGTTTGGGATTGCTCTGCCGACATGGTTTGGATTTTGAAATCCGGGGCCATGTCACCCACATTCAAACCTCCGGTAGGTTTGTCTTTTTCTACAAAAGAAGTCAAGGAACTTATTAGTAATACAACAAAAATCCATTTTGCATATTTCATGCGGCACGGTTTTGGTTAATACTATCCGGGACTGTCCTTCAACAGTGATTTCTTCCCGGAACATCGTCTTGTCAAAGCCTTGAATAGTGATAAAGACACTGATAATCAAAGCTTTTAATTCTGAAATCGGGTGCAAAGGTAAGTAATTCCTAAACAAACTTCCAAATAAACAAGCATTTTTCTCACTTTTTAGAGGCATATTTTTATGTTATTTAGCATAAATAGCGGGAATTTTCCTTACTTTTGTAGCCTATTATTCTATCAAAAAGATGACTTATGCAACCATTGAACACTGAACTCATCCTGATACGTATTACGGGTGAAGACCGTCCGGGACTGACAGCTTCCGTGACGGAAATTCTGGCGAAATATGATGCTACCATTCTGGATATTGGCCAGGCAGATATTCACAATACTCTTTCGTTGGGCATTTTGTGCAAGACGGAAGAACAACACTCGGGGTTCATTATGAAGGAACTGCTTTTCAAGGCTTCCTCCCTGGGAGTGACTGTCCGTTTCTACCCCATTACTACCAAAGAGTACGAGGATTGGGTGAATATGCAGGGAAAGAACCGCTATATTCTTACTTTATTGGGGCGTAAGTTGTCTGCCCGTCAAATATCTGCCGTTACCCGTATTCTTGCAGAGCAAGGCATGAATATCGATGCCATCAAGCGCCTTACAGGACGTATCCCGCTGGACGAATGCGAATCGCGTACACGCGCCTGCATCGAATTTTCCGTTCGTGGCACTCCGAAAGACCGTATTGCCATGCAAGAACAGTTAATGAAACTGGCAACCGAACTGGAAATGGATTTCTCTTTCCAGTTGGACAATATGTACCGCCGGATGCGCCGCCTCATTTGTTTCGATATGGACTCTACGCTGATTGAAACAGAAGTAATTGATGAATTGGCCATACGTGCGGGTGTGGGCGACCAGGTGAAGGCCATTACCGAACGCGCCATGCGTGGTGAGATAGATTTCATTGAGAGCTTTCGCGAACGAGTGGCTTTGCTGAAAGGATTGGATGAGTCCGTGATGCAGGAGATTGCAGAGAATCTTCCCATTACGGAAGGTGTGGATCGCCTGATGTATGTTTTGAAGAAATACGGTTACAAGATAGCTATTCTTTCGGGAGGGTTTACCTACTTCGGGCAGTACCTCCAGAAGAAGTACGGTATAGACTATGTGTATGCCAACGAGCTGGAAATAGAGGATGGCAAACTGACCGGCCGCTATCTCGGTGATGTAGTCGACGGTAAGCGTAAGGCGGAGTTGCTGCGTTTGATAGCTCAGGTGGAGAAAGTGGATATTGCGCAGACTATTGCTGTGGGCGACGGTGCCAACGACCTGCCCATGCTGGGAATTGCCGGCCTTGGAATCGCTTTCCATGCAAAGCCCAAAGTAGTTGCCAATGCCAAGCAATCCATCAACACCATCGGCTTAGATGGCGTACTTTACTTTCTGGGATTTAAGGATTCATACATTGATATTCCCCGTTGAAGGCAGATGCTTGAAACAAATTTGCAAGCCCTTGAGATAATTATTGTCCCAAGGGCTTATTTTTTTACTGTAAGAGTCTATTTTATAAGTCTTTTTCCTATCTTTGTACGCAAATTTAAAAGAGATACATGAAGTTTTCAGAACTACATTTAAATGGCGATGTGCTGGAGGCACTGGATGCCATGCGCTTTGAAGAGTGCACCCCCATACAAGAAAAATCAATTCCCGTCATACTCGAAGGTCGAGATTTAATAGCAGTGGCACAAACCGGAACGGGAAAAACAGCCGCATATTTGTTGCCTATATTGAACAAGCTTTCAGAGGGCGGACACCCTGCCGATGCTATCAATTGCATTGTCATGGCTCCTACCCGTGAGTTGGCACAACAGATAGACCAGCAGATGGAGGGCTTCTCCTACTTCATGCCGGTTTCCAGTGTGGCAGTGTATGGCGGTAATGACGGAGTTCTGTTCGAACAGCAGAAAAGAGGTTTGACATTGGGTGCAGATGTTGTCATTGCCACTCCGGGACGTCTGATAGCCCACCTCAGTCTTGGCTATGTAGACCTTTCGCGTGTCTCTTATTTTATTTTGGATGAAGCAGACCGGATGCTGGATATGGGATTCTATGATGACATTATGCAGATTGTCAAGTTTCTCCCTAAAGAGCGGCAGACCATTATGTTCTCTGCTACCATGCCTGCCAAGATACAACAGTTGGCTGGCAACATTCTGAACAATCCCGCCGAAGTGAAGTTGGCGGTTTCCAAACCAGCGGAAAAGATTGTGCAGGCAGCCTATGTCTGCTACGAGAATCAGAAGCTGGGCATCATCCGTAGCCTCTTTGCAGAGGAGACGCCGGAACGCGTCATCATCTTTGCTTCTTCCAAACTGAAAGTGAAGGAAGTGACCAAAGCCTTGAAGCAGATGAAACTGAACGTTGGTGAAATGCACTCCGATTTAGAGCAGGCACAGCGCGAAGAAGTGATGTACGAATTCAAGGCAGGACGTATCAATATCCTGGTAGCTACAGATATCGTTGCGAGAGGTATTGATATCGATGACATCCGTCTGGTGATAAACTATGACGTTCCCCACGACAGTGAAGATTATGTGCACCGCATCGGACGTACGGCGCGTGCCAATAATGACGGCGTAGCCATCACTTTCGTTTCCGAAAAGGAGCAGGGGAACTTTAAGAATATCGAAAAATTCCTGGATAGGGACATTTATAAAATACCGGTTCCCGAGGAGCTGGGCGAAGCCCCCGAATACAAGCCGAGAGCATTTGACGGAGGAAGACGGGGCGGCCGTGGAAACGGACGTAAGCCAGGAGGAAACAAGAACGGCCGTAACAACAGTAAAGGTGGAAAGCCCAGAGCCAAACGTCCACAGAATGGCGGCGAGAAGAAATAAACATTGTGGTGAAGAAAAGAAATAGAAAAAGCGGATTTATTCCGCTTTTTCTATGTTCATTGTATTGTCAAAACCAATAATCATATTTACCAAATTGTATACGGAACTTTCGGGTATGCCGAGGGTTGCCTGATAATGGTACCCCTTACTATCCACACCCATGAAATTCATATCGGCAAGAATGGCCTGGTCCAGCATTTCGGCAGGGAATATATCCGCAAACATCTTTTTAGTGATGTCCTGGCCATAAAGCATCTTCTTCCCTTCGTATACACAGATGTGGATTACATTATCATAATACACATTGTCCACACTGATTCCATTTTCAGAATAGGAAGTCTTGAAAACCTTCATCTTTGAGGGGTTGATATATACATATCCCCTATATCTTGTATTCTTGTATGTTACGATACTGTCTTTCTTTATCACTTCCGGAGTAGTAGAAATGACCTCCACTTCTCGACTGGTGAAAACCAAAGAATCTTCCGCATTCTCTGATTTATGCAGTTTAATTACTTCGTCGGCCAGCGAGTGGAACCAGAAGCTGTATTCCGTTTGACGGTCTATCTTATAGGCCACCGGTTCATTGCTGTATATGTAGATTGTATCGTGAACAACCTTGAAAGGTACGGGAGCGCTTTGCGGGTTGGCATAATATACCGTATCCCCTTCGATGCGCATCAACGGCATTTCTGTTTCATCGTTCACCCAGATGCCTTGTAACAGTTGTTTTGCAATGAGGTCTTCCTTTACGGAAACCTCTCCTGTTTGTCTGTTGCTGCATGAGGCCAATGAGACAACAAGTACAATGAGAATCGCACTTCCTTTTATTGTCATAACGTCCCTATTTATTTCTTTTCTTTTTTCTGCAACTTTATTTTCCGATGCAATGATATGTGAAACCTTGTTCTTCCATATCTTTCTTGTCATAAATGTTACGTCCGTCCAATACCAACGGCTGCTCCATAGTTTTCTTGATGACTGCCCATGAAGGCAGGCGGAATTCTTTCCATTCGGTCACCAGCATCAGTGCATCTGCATCCAGCGCAGCATCATACATATCTGTCGCATAATAAATACTTTCTCCTATGCGGCGTCGGCATTCGTTCATGGCAGCCGGGTCGTAGGCACGTACTTTACAACCGGCCTTCAGCAACTCGTCAATCAATACCAGAGCCGGGGCTTCACGCATGTCATCTGTTTCGGGTTTAAAGGCCAGCCCCCAAATGGCAATGGTCTTTCCCTCCAAATCATTATTGAAATGCTTCTGCAACTTTTCGAATAAGATACTCTTCTGTTTCTCGTTCACCTCCTCTACTGCATGGAGTACACGCATCTTGTAGCCGCTCAGTTCAGCCGTTTTAATCAGTGCCTTTACATCCTTAGGGAAGCATGAACCGCCGTAACCTATCCCCGGATAGAGGAACTTGCGTCCGATACGGGTATCCGAACCGATACCACTGCGCACCATGTTTACATCCGCTCCCACCAATTCGCACAAATTGGCAATGTCGTTCATGAAGCTGATGCGGGTGGCAAGCATGGAGTTAGCTGCATACTTTGTCATTTCTGCAGAAGGGATGTCCATAAAGATGACACGGAAGTTGTTCAGCAGGAATGGTTTGTAGAGCTTGCTCATTATCTTCTTGGCTCGTTCGGACTCTACTCCCACCACTACACGGTCGGGACTCATAAAATCGTTGATAGCATTACCTTCTTTCAGAAACTCGGGATTCGAAGCGACATCGAAGTCAATGTTCATCCCTCTCTTATCAAGTTCTTCTTGAATGGTAGCCCGCACTTTTCTGGCAGTACCTACGGGAACGGTACTTTTGGTTACCACCAACACATATTTCTGCATATTGCGTCCAATGGTGCGGGCAACTTCCAGCACATAGCTCAAGTCGGCACTTCCATCCTCATCGGGTGGTGTACCTACGGCACTGAATACCACTTCCACCTCATTCAGACAACTCTCCAGAGACGTGGTGAATTGCAGGCGTCCTGCTTTCACATTCCGGCTAACCATTTCTTCCAGTCCATTTTCATAGATAGGAATAACACCCTTTTTCAGTGACTCTATCTTTTCACTGTTCGTGTCTACGCAAATAACGTTGACACCGATTTCCGCAAAGCAGGTTCCGGTTACCAAACCGACGTATCCTGTACCGACAATGGCTATTTTCATATTTTATTCATAATAGACCGCATCCTTGAACGATACGGCATGTCCGTCTTTATCTGATAATAGAAGCTGTTCCGTAGCAACGGGCCATTCAATACCGATGGCTTCGTCGTCAAAACGGATGGATGCCTCGGATTGTGGTGCGTATACGTTGTCTACCTTGTATGTAAAGACAGCTTCATCGCTCAGCACCAGAAAACCGTGGGCAAAACCACGCGGAATGAAGAATTGTCTTTTGTTCTCCTCACTTAGCTCCACACTGACATACTTTCCGAAAGTGGGAGAAGATTTTCTTAAGTCGACAGCCACGTCCAGCACTTTTCCCTTAATGACACGTACCAGTTTGGCCTGGCTGCAATCACCCTTCTGGTAATGAAGACCACGTAATACACCGAAAGAGGATTTGGACTCATTGTCCTGGATGAAGTGAACGTTTCCGACATGTGCACGGAACTCTTCTTCCTTAAATGCTTCCATAAAGTATCCGCGGGCATCATGGAATACTTTCGGCTCAATCAGCCATACGCCGTCAATCTCTGTTTGTATGTAGTTCATTTTCTTAAAATGTTTTATGTACTTTCAGTTGGAATCCAAAATTGTCTCCATATATCTCTCCCATATCCAATGCAAGGGACGCGTTGAAGCACCAGCCCTTCCATTTACGGGGAATATAGTAAAACGATGCAAAAGTAGAAAAATTTTCTAATATATCGGGTATTGGACGATGAGGAGTTCCCCAAGTTCTGTTGTGGGACAATTTTGCCACATATCTCCACTCACTGCTGATGTCGCCGCTCCATCCCAGATGCAGGGCCTTAACGCGATTGTACTTGAAACTCATATCGCCATCCTTATTATAGATAGGCGATGCTATCAACGGATTGGCTATCGCCATACCCCAATGTGCCCATCCTGGGTAGTAACCGTTGTTGTAGTAGTTGTCGGCTCCTCCGGTCTTACCTACTACAGAATTTTGCAAACCGTGCAGTGGACCGCTCATATTGGTAGTCTGGAGATATTCGATAACGATTCCGTTGATGGCTTGTCTATGGTTGGATTTATATTCCACACCCCATAAGCCATCCCAACCGTTGAGTTTGGCCATGGCGGAGAAGTCATCAAAATGATTGTCCAGATAGGCGCTGATGGAGAAATCTTCCTTAGGACGATAAGTCATTTTGATATATTCGCTACCCAGAAAATTGCCTTGGAAAGCCAGATGTTCACCTACCGGTCCGTCCTCACGCCCGTGGCCGGGGAAGAATACGCGTACGTAATCCTTCCATCCGTTGCCCAAGTCTCCCGATTCGGAACCTCCAATCTTGTATCCTCCGAATTGGGTGTCGAGGGTCATTCCGAGTTCCAGTTGCCATTTTCCTTTGGGTATACCGATACGCAGGAACCCTTCTTTATGATGGTATTTGATACTCTTGGTGTACCAGTATTTTTCTCCGACTTGCTCCCGCTGGTATTTGTTATCTGTAAACCATCCGTACGAGATTTCTCCTTTCAGGCCTAAACGGGGTAGCAACTGTACATACTCGGGTATGCCTATCTGTACTTGTGGGATGGGACGCGCATTACCCGACCAGGTCATGCCGCCACTGCTCAGCTCTTGATTCAGCAATGGAGAATTCTGTTCCCGGCTTCCGGCAAAGAATCCAAACCACTTGTAACGGATGTCTACGTAAGCCTGCTGTACAATGAAGGAGGTCGTGCTGAATCCGGCTGCTGCAACCAAATCCAGTGCTTCTTCAAACTTCCATTTTCCAAGTTGGTGTTTGTAGGATATTCCTCCACGTATGTAAGTATTGTTGTCGAGCGAAGTGAGTCCTTGCTGGTTGCTGACCTGCCAAAGAGGAGTATTGTCACCGGTATGCAGGGCTGCTCCATATTCTACGAATGAGGACAGCTGCTGTGCCAGCATCGTGTTCTTTCCTATGAACAAGAAAACCATCAGACAGAAAATAATACGCATAATAGTCTTTTGTTAAGTGTTTAGGTTTGTATACTCTTGCGAGGACAATTGTCTTTCTATTCTTGACGAGTATAGTTAAACGGTACAAAAGTAGAAATTTTTCCGGTAAAAATTCCTTCTCTTACCAAAAAACCTTTTTCAAATACATTTTCAATGTGCAATGTTCATAATTTGTTGATAAGAAAAAAGCTCTGAAACTAGCGTATATCCGATATTTCCGCTACTTTTGTAGCATGATTGAATTAGCACAGCACATAGAAGTATTGTTATTGGAGAACGATTGTGTCATTGTTCCCGGTTTGGGAGGATTTGTAGCTCATTATACTCCGGCAATGAGAGTAGCGGAAGAGAATGTTTTTCTGCCCCCTACCCGTATTATCGGTTTCAATCCTCAACTGAAGATGAATGACGGCTTACTTGTACAATCCTATATGGCTGTCTATGATACTGATTTTTCTGATGCTACGCGGATTGTAGAAAAAGAAGTGGCGCATATATTCACTGCTCTCCATGAAGAAGGTAAGGTGGATTTGCCCAACATTGGCGAATTGCGTTACTCCATTCATGGTATTTATGACTTTGTTCCCTATGACCACAAGATAACCACTCCTTACTTATATGGGTTGGATAGTTTTGAAATGCAGGAACTGGCGGAACTGAAGAAACCGTACATGGAAAAGACCATCCGTTATTCTGTTCCAGTTGTGCCGGAAGACAAAAAGCGAAGGTTTGAGATTAAATTCAACCGTTCCTATTTGTCGAATGCGGTTGCCATGATTGCAGTGGTTGCCTTGTTTTTCTTTTTGTCTACACCGATAGAGAATACGGAAGTGGTTGAAGGAAATTATGCGCAATTACTTCCGAATGAACTTTTTGAGATGATAGAAAAGGAATCCCTTGCCATTAATCCGATTGTTGTTAGCCGGAAGGCCGACACTCCGAAAGCGTCGGCTCAAAAAAACACGGGGCAGAAGGCAAAGAAAAAGGTGGTTCCGGTTGCCGTAAGAGAGGTTAAGGTGGGCCAAGCTAACGCGCAGAATGCTCCGGTTGTTTCTCAGCCTAAGCAGCAGGCGGCAGAAGTGTCCTCTTCAACATCTGTAACAACAAAGAGTGAAATTCAAAAGACCACAGCAGGGACTGTCGCCCCGTCACTTGTCTCTGCACAGAAATACCACGTCATCATTGCCAGTGTAGGTACTGAGAAGGATGCCGAAGCAATGGCAAAGCAACTGATTGAAAAAGGTTACCCTCATGCAAAAGCAATTGTTGGAGATGGTAAAATGCGTGTCAGCATTGAGTCTTGTGGCACAGAAACAGAAGCATATCAGGCATTGAACAGAGTTCGCCAGAATGAAACGTATAAGAACGCTTGGGTATTAAAGAAGTAGAAAGTAATCTACCCTTGCTTTATTTTTTAATTCTTTAATTTTTAACTATCATGAAGCGTATCCGTTGTCCCAAATGTGAGAATTACTTAACATTCGATGAAACCAAGTATACCGAAGGCCAATCACTGGTCTTTGTATGTGACCAGTGTAAGAAGCAGTTCAGTATCCGTTTAGGTAAATCAAAGATGAAAGCCCCTCAAAAGGAAGAACGTCCGGATGAAGCGGAGTTTAAAGAGGCTTTTGGCAGCATCACGGTCATTGAGAACGTGTTTGGTTTTAAGCAGGTACTTCCATTGCAAGAAGGTGACAATATCATAGGCCGGCGTTGCGTGGGGAATGTTATCGATGTGCCGATTGAGACTTCGGATATGAGTATGGACCGGCGTCACTGTATCATTAATGTAAAGCGCAATAAGCAGGGAGTGTTGATTTATACCTTACGCGATGCTCCCAGCCTGACGGGAACTTTCCTTAATAATGAAATTTTGGGTGACAAAGACCGCATTCGCATTGAGGATGGAGCCATTGTAACTATTGGTGCCACTACTTTTATATTGCGAGCGGCAGAACAAGAGAGCCTTTAGACAAAAAAGAAAACTGTGTATTTCCCATTAAATGTGGTATAAATAAAGCAGACCGTACAAAAAAAGTTTTTGTACGGTCTGCTTGTTTAAAGTCATAGGAATTAAAGAATGCCTTTTACTGTTTCTGACATACCTTTTTCTTGGATGGATTTTAAGAAGCAGGTAATCATGTCTGTCAATCCTGGAACGGTATTCAAGTCTCCGTGTTCCCCCCAAATAAGGTCTTTGGCTGCCAATACGCCTTCTGCCACTTTGTGAGTATCCCCCGTTGCCCAAAGGTCTTTCAATAACTGCATGATTTCGGGAGCATCATTCGGGATGATTTCTGTGCCGTCTGCGCGGGTACCTCCTTTGTAGTACGTGATGATGGCAGCCAGTCCCAATGCCAGACCTTTCGGCAGTTCTCCTTTACGTTTCAAGTAGGTTTTTAGGCCGGGAAGGTCACGGGTTTGGTATTTAGGGAAAGAGTTCAGCATGATGCTGGTTATGGCATGGTCAACAAATGGATTGTTGAAGCGCTCCAATACATCTTCTGCAAACTTTTTCAATTCGTTTTTCGGCAGGTTCAACGTTTCCATCAGCTCGTCAAACATCACTTTATGGATGTATTGTCCGATTATAGGATGCTGGCAGGCATCGCGTACAATATTTACCCCCGACAGATAGGCTACCGGAGACAGTACGGTATGAGGTCCATTCAGCAAGGTTACTTTTCTTTCGTGGTAAGGTTTTTCGGAAGGAACAAACAATACATTCAGTCCGGCTTTGTCGGCAGGGAATTCTTCGGCGACTTCTTGCGGAGCCTCGATGACCCATAAATGGAAAATTTCAGCCTGCACTACCAAATTGTCATCGTACTGTATCTTTTCTTTTATAGCGGCAATGTCTTTGCGGGGGAATCCTGGAACGATACGGTCTACTAGTGTTGCATATACACCGCAGGCTTCCTCAAACCAAGTTCTGAACTCATCACCCAACTGCCATAATTCAATGTATTGATAGATTGTCTCCTTCAACTTGTGGCCATTCAGGAAGATGAGTTCGCAGGGGAAGATAATCAGCCCTTTGCTCTTGTCGCCGTTGAATGTCTTGAAGCGGTGATACAACAGCTGTGTCAGTTTACCCGGATAAGAAGACGCCGGTGTATCTGTCAGCTTACAAGCAGGGTCAAAGGCTATACCTGCTTCCGTCGTGTTGGAAATGACAAAACGCATTTCCGGTTGTTCGGCCAATTTCATGAACTCATCGTTTTGAGTATAGGGGTTTAAGGCACGGCTGATTACATCTATCATAGTCAGACTGTTGATGGTTTCTCCTTTATCCAGACCTTGCAGATTTACATGATAAAGGTCATCCTGGGCATTCAGCATGTCAACCATACCTTTATCGATGGGTTGGACTACTACCACATTGCTGTTGAAATCGGTCTTTTGATTCATGTTATAAATAATCCAATCCACAAATGCGCGAAGGAAATTACCTTCGCCAAACTGGATAATGCGTTCCGGGCGTTGTGCTTTGGGAGCAGTTTCTTTGTTTAATGCTTTCATTTAAAAAATGATTTAAATGGTTGATATGTAATTTTTTGATTATTCAAACTCAAAGTAAAAGTCTATGTTTTCCTTCATCAATATGTCGATGGGCATGTATTTCACTGCAGTGACCGGTCTTTTAAATACCACGTGGTTGCATAAAGTCTTCACGCCACAATAGCCTTGCAGGCCTGGGCGTTGACCGATGAGAAAGGTTACTTCACCGGTTTTCAGGAACTCTGTATTTTTGTGTAAAAGGTCATATCCCACAAGTCCTGCCAGCTTCTGCCCCTTTTCGTGCAGATAATTTGCCACCTGATAAACACGGGAATTAAAAACAGCTCCCAGTACGGCTTGGGGATGTTCTTTAAAAAAAGCATCCAACATCCGTCTGTTGCCGTCAGTATCTTCCTTGTGCAACACAATGTCATGGATAATCAAATCCTTATGTTCCTCGGAAAGGTATTGCATGAACCCCTCGAGGCGGCGTTGCATCTGGATTTCTGCCGGATTGTTTTTCTGATTGTTCAGGAATAACACAAGCTCCTGCCCTTTTTCATAGCTACGCATCAGAATCTTGGCAGCGATGTATCCGCTGGTTTTGGAATCTTGTCCGATATAACACAAGGCATGCGTCTGTTCAATATTGAAGTCTATGAATGCATAGGGAATATCCGCTTCCTCCAAATAAGCAGTGAGTTTTATGGTCTCCTCTCGGAAATTCGGGGCAACAAGTACGGCGTCGGCATTTTCCTCCCGGAGCACAGCACATGCTTCTTTATAGGAGGATTTGTCCGCATGCCGATAGTACAGATAGCTAACTCCAACATTGAACGGCCGTAATTCTTGTGCGGCACGGTCAATTCCCGCTGCTACAGCATGCCAATAATCATGTTCTATATAATAAGGTATAATGCAGACAATATGATAGCGCTTTTTAGCCGCCAGCCCGATGGCAAACATATTGGGATGATAATCTATCTCATCGAGTACTTTCTGGACTTTTTCCCTACTGGAAACGGATACGTCTCCGCGGTTGTGCAGTACGCGGTCTACAGTGCCGGCAGAGACGCCGGCCATGCGTGCTATGTCTTTAATGGTATAGTTCTTGTTTTCCATCTTGAGGTATGCTGCCTAAGGCGGTAAAGGTGAGACGTCTGAAGCTTAAATATTATAAATATTCGCCGCAAAGATACGAATTATTTTGTTTCTCCAAGTAAAATTTCTACTTTTGTGTTCGATAACGGTTAATAAAACTAAAAACAATTATAAGACCTATTAGCTTTACAATCAATACTATATAGGTGTAATAGATAGAAAGTAATATTTTTAGATACTTAAAACACAAGAAGATGAAAAACTTTATGGACGGAAACTTTCTGTTGCAAACGGAAACAGCACAGAAGTTGTACCACGAGCATGCGGCTAAAATGCCGATTATCGACTATCATTGTCACTTGATTCCTCAAATGGTGGCGGAAGACTATCAATTTAAGTCACTGACTGAGATTTGGTTGGGAGGTGACCACTACAAGTGGCGTGCCATGCGTACCAATGGTGTGGACGAACGTTTCTGTACCGGTAAGGATACTACAGATTGGGAAAAGTTTGAGAAGTGGGCCGAAACGGTACCTTATACTTTCCGTAATCCGTTGTATCACTGGACCCACCTTGAATTGAAGACCGCTTTTGGAATCGATAAAATTCTCAATCCTCATACGGCCCGTGAAATTTATGATGAATGTAATGAGAAGCTGAAACAGCCTGAATATTCCGCCCGTGGCATGATGCGCCGTTATCACGTGGAAGTGGTTTGTACTACAGATGATCCTATTGATTCCTTGGAATACCATATCAAGACACGTGAGAGCGGCTTTGAAATCAAGATGTTGCCTACTTGGCGTCCGGATAAGGCAATGGCGGTGGAAGTTCCTGCCGATTTTCGCGCATATGTAGAAAAGTTGGCCGAAGTGAGCGATGTGGCTATTTCCTGCTTTGACGATATGGTTGCTGCCTTGCGTAAGCGTCACGATTTTTTCGCGGAACAAGGATGTAAACTGTCTGACCACGGAATTGAAGAATTCTATGCCGAGGATTATACAGGAGCGGAAGTTAAGGCTATCTTTAACAAGGTATATGGCGGTACTGGATTGACGAAGGAGGAAATTCTGAAATTCAAGTCGGCCATGCTGGTTGTGTTCGGCGAAATGGATTGGGAGAAAGGTTGGACACAACAGTTCCATTATGGTGCTATTCGCAACAACAATAGTAAGATGTTCAAACTGTTAGGTCCTGATACCGGTTTTGATTCCATTGGCGAATTTACTACAGCAAAAGCTATGGCTAAATTTCTCGACCGCTTAAACTCCAATGGTAAGCTGACCAAGACTATTCTTTATAATTTGAATCCATGCGCCAACGAAGTCATTGCTACTATGCTGGGTAACTTCCAGGATGGTACGGTTGCCGGTAAGATTCAATTCGGTTCCGGTTGGTGGTTCCTTGACCAGAAGGATGGTATGGAAAAGCAGATGAATGCCCTTTCTGTACTGGGCTTATTGAGCCGATTTGTTGGTATGCTGACCGATTCCCGTTCCTTCCTCTCCTATCCGCGCCATGAATATTTCCGCCGTACATTGTGTAATCTTGTAGGCCGTGATGTAGAAAATGGTGAAATTCCTATTTCCGAGATGGAACGCGTAAACCAGATGATTGAAGATATCAGCTATTATAACGCTAAGAATTTCTTCCAATTCTAAAAAGCAATAGTAAGCTATAAGTTATGCAGTTTCACCCATAACTTATAGCTTATCTAATATTCCTTTGATACTATCCAATCGTATAAAATTGGGATGTCGTATTTCCCCTTCATGTTGCTCGTATGCCCAAGTCACGTGGTATGGTACATGGGCAGCGTATCCCCCAAGTTTCAATACCGGAAGTATGTCTGATTTTACAGAATTACCTATCATCAGGAGTTTTTCAGGCGGACAGCCCAATGTATCAATCAGCCTCTGGTAATCATCGATTTTCTTGTCACTCATAATTTCGATATGATGGAAATATTCTCGCAGTCCGGAAGCTTCTATTTTTCTTTTCTGGTCGAACAAGTCCCCCTTAGTGGCCAACACCAATTTATATTTCCCATGAAGTGACGATATGGTCTCCTTCACGCCTTCCAGTAGTGTAACCGGTTTCTGCAGAAGCTCTTGTCCCCATCCTATTACTTCTTCTATAAGATGCATATTCCCGTTTCCGTCTGTCACTTTGCAGATGGTTTCAGTCATACTGAGCATTATGCTCTTCAGCCCATAGCCATACATATGCAGATTCTTCATTTCTGTTTCAAAAAACCTTTGTGATATGGATGAAGCAGGCAGATATTGCCTTAAAAGGTTACAGAATTTGTGCTCGAACTCCTGAATATAAAGTTCGCTTTCCCACAGTGTGTCATCAGCGTCAAAAGCTATAAATTCGATTTTATCTTTCATGAATGGTCGTTTTATAAAAGCGTCCAAAGATACGGAGTATTCTATATAAATGAAAAGATAAATAGTGATAAATGGGAAGTTAATATCTTGTCTGCAACTTATTAATATTGTGTTTGCAGAAAATTAATATCTTGCAAACACGATATTAATTTCCTATTTTTGCACTTATTTTTTCATTTAATACATAAATTTTAATCGTACAAAAGGATGATGACATCACCCCAACCCGCTTCCAAAGGCTTCAGCAGAGCTTTTTGGGTAAGCAGTACAGTAGAACTGTTCGAACGCATGGCATATTATGCTGTATTTATTGTTCTTACCATTTATCTTTCCAATATTTTAGGTTTCAATGATTTTGAGTCAAGCATGATTTCCGGTCTGTTTTCGGGAGGGCTCTATTTGTTGCCTATCTTTACGGGCGCATATGCCGATAAGATAGGTTTCCGAAAGTCGATGATTATTGCTTTCTCACTGCTTTCCATCGGGTATTTGGGCTTGGGATTGCTTCCCACCCTACTGGAAGCAGCCGGTCTGGTGGAGTATGGCGAGACAACCCGTTTTTCAGGATTGCCGGATAGTAATGACCGCTGGATGATTGTCCCCGTATTGTTTGTTATCATGGTAGGAGGTTCGTTCATCAAGTCTATCATATCGGGATCGGTGGCTAAGGAAACAACAGAGGCTACCCGTGCTCGCGGCTATTCCATCTTCTATATGATGGTGAATATAGGAGCTTTTACCGGAAAAACGGTGGTCGACCCTCTACGGAATGTTATCGGTGAGCAAGCTTATATTTATATCAATTACTTCTCGGCTACCATGACGGTGCTGGCATTATTGGCTGTCATCTTATTGTATAAATCGGCACATACAGCAGGTGAAGGGAAAAGCATGCGTGAAATTGGGCAAGGTTTTCTGCGTATTATCACTAATTGGCGTTTGTTGATTCTTATCCTCATCGTAACCGGCTTTTGGATGGTGCAGCAACAGCTCTATGCAACTATGCCCAAATATGTCATCCGTATGGCGGGTGAAACAGCCAAACCGGGGTGGATAGCCAATGTAAACCCGTTTGTAGTGGTTTGCTGCGTAAGTTTTATCACCCGGTGGATGGCAAAGCGCACAGCTATTACTTCTATGAATATAGGCATGTTTCTTATTCCGGTATCGGCATTGCTGATGGCATGCGGTAATTTGCTGGGCAACGATATTATTTCCGGCATGAGCAATATTACTTTGATGATGGTGTTTGGTATTGTTGTGCAAGCTTTGGCAGAATGTTTTATCTCACCGCGTTATCTGGAATACTTCTCTTTGCAGGCCCCCAAGGGCGAAGAAGGTATGTACCTCGGTTTCAGTCATCTTCATTCATTCCTCTCTTCTATTTTCGGATTCGGTATTGCGGGGGTGCTTCTGACAAAATATTGTCCTGATCCAGTCTTGTTTGAAACCCGCGAAGCGTGGGAAGCAGCTAGTGTCAATGCACATTATATCTGGTATTATTTCGCTGTTATAGGATTGGTTGCGGCAATAGCATTATTCGTTTTTGCCAAAACTACCGAATTCATCGACAAAAAGAAGAAGGCATAAGGTTTATATATTGCATACTTTTTGTATATTTGCCGTCACTTTTTTTAAAAGCGACGGCTTTTTTGTAATTAAGGAGATTAGGATGAAAGTAAAATTTATAAGCCTTGCCAGTGGAAGCAGCGGCAACTGTTATTATATAGGCACAGAAAAATATGGAATACTCATCGACGCCGGCATTGCAGTACGGACGATAAAAAAAGGACTGAAAGAAGCAGGTATCAGCATGGAAATGATACGTGCGGTATTTGTTACGCATGATCATGCGGACCATATCAAAGCAGTAGGCGGATTGGGTGAAAAACTGAATATTCCTATTTATACAACCGCCCGGATTCATGAGGGCATCAACCGGAGCTATTGCATGACAGAAAAGTTATATTCGTCTGTCCGTTACCTGGAAAAGCAGCAACCCATGCAGTTGGAAGATTTTCATATCGAATCTTTCGAGGTACCTCATGATGGCACGGACAATGTGGGCTATTGCATTGAGATAGGCGGAAAAGTGTTTGCTTTTCTTACAGACCTTGGTGAAATTACTCCTACGGCCGCAGAATATATCAGAAAGGCCAATTATCTGATATTGGAAGCCAACTACGATGAGGAAATGTTACGTATGGGTACCTACCCCCAATACCTGAAAGAACGGATTACCAGCCGCACCGGACACATGAGTAATATTGCTACTGCTGAATTTCTTTCGGAAAATATGACGGAACATTTACAGTATATTTGGCTTTGTCATTTGAGCAAGGACAACAATCATCCTGAATTGGCATATAAAACAGTGGAATGGAAATTAAGGGAAAAAGGAATTATCGTAGGAAAGGATGTACAGTTGTGTGCTTTGAAGCGTACTACTCCTTCTGATTTATACGAGTTTGAATAAAAAATCCCATTTCATCGCAAAAAATACACCGTTTTGTTTGCACGAATAAAATAAAAGGACTACTTTTGCACCCGCAAACAAGAAATAAGGAATGCACTCTTAGCTCAGTTGGTAGAGCAACTGACTCTTAATCAGTGGGTCCAGGGTTCGAATCCCTGAGGGTGTACCAATTGGAAAGGTAAATAGAAGAAAAGCTCTGAAAATCAATGATTTTTAGAGCTTTTTCTTTTATGGATTCCTACAAAATATAGAAATATACCGAAATAAGTTCAGGCTTATTCGTGGGACTTTTTTTGAGAGTAGAAAAAAAACACTTTTTACATCATATTTCATTGTTTTTCAATATTTTGCTAAGATTGACATTTGAGTTTGGAATGTATTTTTGCAAAATCTAAATTGATGTATTTATGACAAAGGTTCAACGAGAGACAATGAACGTTTTGTTCTTTATCAAAAAGACAAAACTGCTAAGAAATGTTGAAGCCCCTATTTGTGTAAGAATAACAGTCAACAGACAATCTGTAGAGATTAGGATTAAGCGGAGTGTTCCGGTTGACAAATGGTGTCAGGCTAAAGGCTGTTCCAAAGGAAAGGATCGAGAATCCAAGGAATTGAACAGTTTCCTTGATGCCGTACGTCTGAAGATTCTACAAATCCAGCGTGACCTTGAACTGGAGGCACGGCAACCAATATCGGCATCCGCAATACTCGAACGCTATTACGGAAGGAATCAGAAAATGTTGTTGGAAGTATTCGAGGAACACAATGACAAATGCCGTGCTTTGGTCGGCAAGGAGTATGTGGAAGGTACCATACGTAAATTTGACACTTCCCTTTTGTACATGGGACAGTATCTGCGTTCCCAATATGGCAAGGAGGATATTGCGCTTCAGGAAATAGACCAGGAATTTGTACGCAACTTTGAGTTTTTCCTTAAAACTGAGAAAAACTGCCAGAACAATTCCGCATTGAAGCATATCAAGAATTTCCGTAAAGTAATCAGAATTGCGATAGGCAATGAATGGATAAAGAGAGCCCCTTTCTACGGATTGCATTTCAAGGAGAATGAGGTTGAGGTCGGCTTCCTTTCCAGTGAGGAACTGAACACCATCCGGAACAAGGAATTTGACATACCGCGTTTGGAGCAGGTAAGGGATGTCTTTGTCTTCTGCTGCCTGACCGGTTTGACATTTGTGGATGTGTCCCAACTTACAGCCGACCATCTGGTGAAAGACGCACGAGGAAAACTCTGGATTCGCAAGCCGCGACAAAAGACCAAGGAAATGTGTAATATTCCTCTGTTAAGCGCAGCCAAGGAAATTCTTGACAAGTACGAAAGTTATGCCGCTTCCAACGAGCAGCATCTGCTGTTGCCTGTGCTGAGTAATCAGAAAGCCAATGCTTATCTGAAGGAAATCGCTGACATTTGTCATGTCAAGAAGCGCCTGACCACACATGTGGCCCGGCATACCGCAGCGACAGTCGTCTTTCTGGCCAATGATGTCTCAATGGAAAACGTGGCCAAGATTCTTGGTCATGCCAACCTTAATATGACAAGGCACTATGCCAAGGTTCTTGACCAGTCCATTATGCGGGATATGGAAAAAGTGGAGAGACGCCTGGCATAGCACGCAGCGAGAGGCGCATACAAGAATGTATGCAAGAAGAAGGAAGCACAAAGGTTGGAAATTGTCGGCTTTCAAATCATGCAGAGCAGAGGAAGCTGAAGTCCCTTACTTTTTATGGGGTCCGCATTTTTCTCACAATATATTGTCAGGCTTGTGTATTCCATTATTCGGGCTGGATTTTATGGAGGTACAAAGGACGCCTCCCTTGCTTTCATCAGTGACACGGTTATGCGTCGCGTCGGTCGCAGTGAGTCCCTATAATCTTACCGAGAATCAAAACCGTTGTCCGGGCGTTTGTTTCCATGTGTATTTTCCGCGACTTGTCGCAAGGAAAATATTCATGGAAAGCGAAGCTGGAACGCCCGTGACAAAAAGGTTTTGATTTACCTTTGATTATAGGGGTTCACTGTAACTGTACCGCTTTTCGGAATAAGGAAATTGCGTCATGAGATTGTCATACACGAGAAAGCTGTTGAGCAGTTGTAAGAAAAAATTACACTATAGTTTTTATACAAGGAGATGTTATCCTCTGTTGCAATAAAAATATATGTAATATATATTTATAAATTTTAGTTTTTCCTCCTTGGGAACCATAATTAGAACAACGAATGTTCCACCCTTTTAACATGATGGTCATCTGGTGTATTAAAAAGCAATAAATAAGATAATTAATTGAATAATAATTTAACGAACTGAATCAACAAGTGATTTCAACTACTGATTAGCATAACAAATAAAAAGTATTTGATTATTTGAATACAATAAAAAGAGAGTAATATTTTTTACTAGAATTCCAAATTTGTTTCCCTAGAAAAAAACTTTCTACTCTACTACAGATAGAAGTTTCCTCAAAATAAACGTATTATTAAAGTAACGTATAAAACATACAAAGAATCAATAAAGAAATAATAAGATTTAGTTCTTTTAACGTCTCTTATACCAATAAATAACCCTGTACCAATCTGACTTACAAATTACGGTACAGAGTTATAAGAACCAAGAAACAATCTTAATTATCTACTTTTTAATATTCTAAGACTATTTTTTCAATGGCAATACCCTTGTTTTGCTTCTCTTCTTCCGGATAAAGATTACCTCGCAAGGATATTTGTACCTGCTCCATATTGTTCCAGTCCGGTAATCCGGTGACAGCAACAGACTGAGGATAATAGTAGGAACAAACTCCGGGCCAATCCTGAGGCAACACTACAGCAGGGTATGGTTGCAAGGTGGTTGCGTCAATCTCTATCACTTTCATTGAACCGGAAAGCGGAAACTCCGCACCGAAAGCGCGGCCGTTCTTATCCATAAAGTTCACAAGTGCACGGTCGGTGCCGTGAAGTCCCATTGCCCATATCTTTATTTTTTTAGGAGTGTCCCCCTTTCTGTTCCACAACTCATCGGCAATAAAATGCGAAAGAGACACATCGGCGGCGGTACGCCAAGCCGGATTTTCCGTCAGGTCGGGGGTAGTGAGTTCATACGCATTATTCATATCCGGTATGGCACGAATAAGGCGAATTCTACATTCGGGACTTTCAAAATTACGGGAGTAATCTATATTTTTCAACCCTTCGCAAGCATTGAGCACCGTTGTCTGATTAGCCGTCTCCTCCGTAGGCTGAATGGTAGTGTACCAATCGCGAGGCGCCCAACGATCCGGATATGCCGGATGTGCTCCATGGGAAGGCCACCCTCTGTACTGCGAATACAGTTCCTGCTGTGGATGGTCGGCAATGCGAGTAAATCCATTCTTGTCAATCCTGTATTTCCCAGGATAAACGACAGCCGTTTGCTTAATGCCGGGAAGCGATACCGAAAACTCGCGTTCGCGGGAGTCAGCCACAGCGACATCCTTGTATGCAGACGGCACAGCATAAGGGTCACCAAGAGCAATAATATCAGGATAAAGTTCAAGCGTCCATGAGTTCTGATTGTCATCACGGTCAAGGAAATATATCCCGTTGCCCTTATACTGTATCACTGGCGATGAACCGATGCCTGCGATATGACGGAGAGCGGCAATATTCTTCGGACTGTCGGACACGGAAGCAGAATGGTAATACATATCTTCGCTGTTGAGCAATGCAAGGTCTTCTTCGTAACTCAAACGGAAATCACCGAAATGGTTATTGGCAGGATAATACCGATTAGGCTCTCCCGGACTCCAACGGCGCACAATTTCGGCAGAAATCATAGATGCCACCGCCTTGCGCGGAGTGTACACCATATTCGTAAACTGTACGTCCCAACCCAAATTTTTAGGCGCGGTACGCAACATATCGTAAGAAAACATAGTAATGAACTGACACCCGCCGCGTACAAATTCTCTTACCATAGCCGGTACTTGCAAGCCACCGTCACGTTGGGTAGAATCGAACTCATACACAATTTTCGACTTGCCTTTCATAGCGGGGTCGGCCAGTTGCTCGTAACGGTCAACACAAAGCAAAGGATTTCCTTTGACAGTGCGATAACAGGTGAGTCCTTGAGGATACCATGCGTATGTACCGCCATCTACTTTCGAAGCAGCCACAATCGGAGCCACCTTAAAGTCCTGACTCACATTGTAGAATACCAGTTTCTTGCATCCGGTAGACTTGATTGCATCGACCATGCCATTGATATAATCGGTCATGGCTTCAGGCTTATCAGCCATTTGGGCAGGTTCGTTGCTCACTTCTACAAAGATGATGTTCGGTTCATCCTTGATTTTACGTCCGGTATAACGATTGGTGTGGTTGAGCAACTGCTTCACATAGTTCTTTTGAGCCTCTTTAGCCACCGGTTCAAGGATAAGATCGGCTTTGGAATAGACATTCATAAAACCGGTATTGGTACTGTCTGTCATCTCCGGCCATTGTGAGTTATAGGTAACAATCGGCGAAAGAAGCATATAAATATCACGCTTCGTAGCCTCCTCAATAAGACGTTCAAGCAGACGGAGATGCTCATTTTGAATCAAATTACCTTTTGCATCTGTATTCTGCCAGTCGCCCCAGAAACATAACCGCAGACCATCCCACCCCATTCGCTTAAAATGATCAAGGTCTTCGGCAATCATGGCATCGCGGTCACCGTCCACATAGGCAGCGGCACGATAGTCGCATGCCGAAGGCAGACAATAGTTGGCTCCATAAAGAGCGACTCTGCTGTTATCCTTCGTCCAACGGATATTGCCCTCCTTGTCCTGGTAGACAAGTTCCTGTGCCTGCAATCCTAAGGCCACAAGCATTATGCTTATAAATAATATTATCTTTTTCATTTTTGTAGATACTGTAAAATCAGATTCTTAAACTACATCACAACGAGACAGACATTACATATTCGGGAATAATCTGCGGCTCACCGATTTCAAGTACTGGGCCTTGAGAAAAATCAGGCACGAACTCTGCCGGTATATCGGGCAAGAAAGGCGCCTCGGCACGCAATGGACGGAAGTAGAATCCCAACGGCTTGCCTGCACTCATTTTATCGGCAAAGCGATTAAGCCCGATGCGCCAGGGCATCCCCTGCCAAAAGTGATCTAATACCATTGTGTTGTCCACAAATGCCATCGCCACATCTCCGGTATAAGGTACTGAAAGGAAGTATTCATTGACCTGAGGAGTGTCTGTTGCTTTTTCAGTGAAACCAATTTCCATTCGCCAAGGAACAGATTTATCGATATCAACTTTCGGTGAAACAGATTCTACGCAGACTGTCTGCTTCTTAAATCCTTGTTTGGAAGGATATACAATGTAATCTACCTGGTGTTTACCCAAACTAAGAAATTTTACCTGACCCGCAGCAGGAACAACGGTAGCCTCGGTAATAAGTAATTTTCCGTTTACTTTCGTCGCATTAAGCGCGTCTGCGTATGCAAGCACCGTTACTTTAAAAGCCTTGCCGCCTCGCGGAGTAACCCTGAACGTGCTTTCAAAACCGGGAACAATATCCATAAACTCTGATTTGCCTTTTACAGAACTTTGAGAGAAGACAAATTCAGGTTCCATACCATCGTGCACGGTAAAGAAATAATGGGTAGTCCCCTTATCATCAATCTTCATCAGAGGCTGGGCAGTGGCATATTTCAGCAATGCGCCTTCCATATCGAAATTGAAAGGAATTATAGCCGAAGTATTCTTGGGAAGTGTAAATCCTCCCTTAGCCGGAATCGTCAGGGTCTCATTCGGAAGATTCAGTTTTACCCGAAGGTCTTTCTGATCATGGCGTTCAAGGTCATGGTCTTGGGTATTGACAAGAAACAAGAAGCCCTCACCGGCAGGAGTCATACGGGCAGCATAACGAAGGTCATCGCGGTTTTCCGGGGTCATAGTCTTTACATTCTCGGGCATTACCGGTTGCATCGGAGCTAGGATATGTTGAAAATCAGCAAGGAAATTATGAATTACCCGAAGTGGTCGGAAACTCGGTGCTTCCAGACCAAACTCCCCGAGAGGTGCCTGAAAGTCATAACTGATTTTAGGAAGCCCCATCGGCTGGTCGCTCAAAAACTCTCCATAACCGTTGTTCATACGAGGAGTAGAACCACCATGATACATATAGTAACCGATGATGTTCGAACCGCCTGCCAAGCAACGGAGCATCAATGCCTCTGCCGCTTCCGGGGTACAGATTGGACGTTTGTCATAGACCATTTGAATACCGGCACCCATTTCAGCAGATGCTGACGGGTAATCCAAAGGATTATAACGAACCGGACTGTAATCGGGGTCGGCCCACAAATTTTTGAACATGCAAAAATCACTCTTGCGTTGGTCAGGGAACCAAGTAGGATAGGTATAACCTGCTGTAACAGGTATTGCCTTGCCCGGAATTACCGCAGCGTTCCCCCACCCCGTGGTCGTATAGAAAGGCGTTATGATACCCACTTCTTCGGCCATACGCTGGAGCGTAACCATATGCCTGTCGCCAAGTTCGGCCGTACTGATATTGCCTTCCTGTACGGAAACTCCTAACTTCGTGATACCCTTGTCATAACTGGCAGCAGTAAAATCGAGCACCTTTTCACCAATATAGTTGATAGCCCAGGGGGAAGCGGAATGCTGATGTTCATTTTCAAGTTGGCATCCAATAATAGGGCCGCCATCCTTATAATACAGCCCTTGCAACTGTTTGGCTATTTCCGTATAGAGTATCTTAGTATATGCAAGATACTTCGGATCATTGGAACGTACATCAAGATTCTTTGTAAAAAGCCAGTCGGGTAAGGCTCCCGAACGAATTTCTCCATGTCCGAAAGGACCTATGCGTACAATCACATCCATATCGTGCTTCTTGCAAAGTTCAATGAAACGACGCAGATTGAGATTGCCTTCCCAGCAGAACTTGCCTTCAACGGGTTCGTGCAGACTCCAAAAAATGTAGGAAGGAATGATATTGACACCACCCGCTTTCATCTTGACAATTTCCTGCTCCCACTGCTCAGCCGGGTAACGAGAATAATGAAATTCCCCCATCACAGGAATAACGGGTTTGCCATCGCGGATGACATAATAGTTGTTAACTTCGATGGAACCACCGTTAGGGGATTTACCGCCCATCTGCAAATGTTCGCTACGAATAGATTCCCACTTCCGGGGAGCAGTCAGTTCGTAAGTTTGGGCAATGGCGGTCAATGCCGCCATGCCGAAAATCGAGGAAATGATAATCTTTTTCATCAGTATAAAGGATTTTGTTTGATTGCCGATTTGGATTCATCTATGAATGATGCTGGAATAGGGAAACGGTTGTGACTGTCATTTACATTATAATATCCGCGTCCTTCCTCGGTATTGATTTTATTGATACGGTTGTTGGCATACTCAACGTATTTGCCGAATCGGATAAGATCCTGACGGCGGAGTCCTTCGCAATAAAATTCGTGACCGCGCTCAAGGAGTATGGCTTCGAGGAAAGCATCTGCATCGGCTGTTTGTGCGGCCGAAAGATTATCCAGACCGGCACGATTACGCACACGATTAACAAGTTGGATTGCTTCATCGTCTACCAAGCCACTATTACGTACAATCAGTTCCGCAAGACTTAGTAATACATCAGAGTAACGATAAACTACTATATCCACATTACTCTTAGCATCAGCCATACCGGGGTCTTTTCCGTACTTCAAGGTTACGGCACCATATTTCATGTCAGCACGGGTAATAGTCTTGCCACTGGTGTTGACGTAGGAAGTGAACACCATATTGTCCAACCGCTTGTCACCGGGTTCGTAAGTATCATAGAAATCCCATGCCATCACATATCCGCCCCAACCGGTCGACTTGTCTGTCCAAGGCATATCAGTAGGAAGATAACTGGCGGTCAAGTAATTCTCGGCTCCAAAAAGAACGGCATTACATGGGCGCTGCAAAATCACTTCATTGTTTCCCGCTCCTGCAAGTGAGAATATAAAACCGTAATCAGGTTGCAGGGTATATTTCCCTTCCATGGCATAAAGGTCACGAGCCAGCGCTTCGGCCTTTTCATAATGTCCGCGAATCATATAATATTTGAGAAGAATCATTCGGGCTGCTCCTTTGGCTATGCGTCCACGGGCTTCAGGCATTTCCGGCAACATAGCAATGGCATTGAGCAAGTCTTCTTCCATCATGGCATCATATTCCTCGTCGGTCAGACGCGGAAGATATACAAATGTTTCGGGATCATCAAGTACATCATCAGAAGCAACGGGAACCGGACCAAAGAGATCGTAAAGATAAAGTCCCATCCATCCACGCAGTGCATGGACTTCACCAAGATATTTTTTCTTGATTTCTTGCTCTACAGGGCTTTCTTCGATGCGGCGGATGGTATTACGAGCCTTAGACAGATAATTGTAGTGGCTAAACATGTTCCAGAACTGGGATTGAACAGAACCGGTGGTAGCAGTCCACTGCTGGAAATAATATTCATCGGCCTGCCATCCCCAGTTACACCATATAACATCAGTTGTCATATCAGAAAATGTCTGATAGCCATTATAATCGGATATAAAGATACTGGGAGTTCTGCCATTTCCACCCCAATCACCAGTTCCAAAATCATAGTAAAGGCCATCTACAGCAAGTTTAAGGTCAGTTTCAGTCTTAAAAAAATTGTCGGGATAGATTTCTGTAAAATCCTCACGATTAAGTTCGATGCATCCTGTCAACAGGAACAACAGCCCCCCTATAAACGGAAGGTATAATCTATGTATATTCATAATTGCCGATATTAAAATTAAAACTTAAGGTCAATTCCCACTGCCACCTGAAAATTATTCGGATAGGCACCGATGCCATTGCCGGTCTCCGGATCCATACCTTTGTAAGGAGTAATTACGCCAATATTACGCACTGCACCGTAAAGACGCAGGTTCTTGACTTTATCATTAAACCACTTGGTAGGGAATGTATAACCTACGGAGATGTTGTCAATGCGGAGATACCAAGCATTTTCATAAAAGAAATCACTCTTGGAAGGAGCAAATCCGCTTTTGGCCTCGGCCACACCGGGCATAGAACCATCTTGATGGTCGGGACGCCAACGATCCATTACATCAGTAAGGACATTCACACCGTAGGTGATATCTTCCAGGCCATAGACACTTTGATGTTTCACATCATTAATCTTACGACCACGCAACGAACCGTAAATATAGATGTTGGCATCCCAGTTCTTCCAAGTCAAAGTATTGTTAATGGAGAACGGTATGGGAGTTGAATTATAAAGAATAACATAGTCCGCATCATCCAACAAACCGTCAGGCTCACCGGAAAGGATGTAACGCCCGTTCACATCACGCATACGCTCTCCCTTGTCATCCAACCTATAACCATTTAGATCCAAATACTTAATGGCACCGGCACCTGAGTTGGAAAGATGAGCATAAGTTTCGCCTTGCTGTATCAAGCCATCGGTGCGCCAACCATAAATGTCTCCCCAATCCTGTACCATAGGCTGATAGGCCGCAGGAATGAAATCGGGATCGCGACTGATGGTCTGGTTCTTATAGAACGATAAATTAAGGTCTGTACTCCACGAAAAATCCCGGCTTGCCATGTTTATGGAATGTATGCCTATATCAATACCACGGCTGCGATATTTCTCCTTCGAGTTATAGTCGATGGTAGTGACCTCGTGGTAACTCATAAGTTGCTTGCTAAGTATCACATTGCTACGGGTACGCTGATAGGCATCGACACTGACCTGCAGACGATTATTGAAAAATCCCGCGTCCAAACCGACATTGATGTCAGTAAGCGTTTCCCATTTCAAGTTGGGGTTTCCGATTTTCGACAAACCAACACCATTGACAGGAGAGCCACCGGGTGCCCATGCACCCTGCATCACGCTATAAAAAGTGTTGATGCCCGTAAGATTACCGGCATTGCCGGTCTGTCCCCAGCCTCCACGGAGTTTAAGTGTCGTAAGCCATTCCAGATTTCGCAACCATGCCTCCTCATTTATCTTCCAAGCAGCGGATAATCCGGGGAATGCACCCCATTGGTGCTCCTCTGAAAAGTTGGAAGAACCGTCTACACGAAGATTGGCTGTAAGAATATAGCGGTTAAGCAATGTATAATTGACACGTCCTATCCATGATGCCATCTCATTCGTGCCACGATATGAACTGATAGTAGGTTTTTCCTGCTGGGAAGAGCCGATGTTGTTCATCAACGGAGCGTCGAAAGGGAAATCACGTGCAATGATCCCCATACCATCCCAACTTTGCTTCTTGTATTCCCAACCTGCCATGACGTTTATATCATGCTTTTCTGCAAATGTCTTATTGAAATTGGCTATGACATTTATAAGGTTCATTTGCGAATTGGCATTCTGTTTGGATGCTTCGCCATTGAGAGAAAAACCGTGCTTGGTAGTGGTAGGCGTATACTGGTCTGCCTGAGTCCAACTGATATCAACACCGGCCGTGGCACGGATATTCAAGAAAGACCACGGTTTATACTCCCAATAACCGCTTGCGTAAAGATTCTTAGTAGCAGTCTTGTCATAAATATCAAGAAGCGACACAGGGTTCGGGTATATATCACGAATCGGATTCACAGAAAAATTACCATCTGCATCACGAACAGGGACAGTCGGAATAAATGTCATGGCAGAATACAGCACTGCCGATTTCTCCTGACGGGAGTCGCCGGTCGGAACATCGTTGTATTTAATCTGGCTGAAAGAAGAATTAATGCCGCCTTTGACATATTTACCGAATTCCTGATCAACATTCAGACGTCCGGTAATTCGATTCATAGAGTTATTCTTTACCAAACCCTGATGGTCATAATAACTCAGAGAAAAAAGTGTCTTGGTGGATTTTCCACCAGCAGTAACAGACAGATTATGCTCGTTTACAATACCCGTTCGGGTAACTTCTTCCATCCAATCTGTACCTTCTCCCACAAAATTGTCAATCTGACTTTGCGTGAACTTTTTCTCGTTACCGCGTCCCAATTCTTCAAACACCTGATTCTGCGTAATCATAAACTGACGGGCGTCCATAAAATCAGGAGCATCCTTTATGTGGGAGAAAGCCACCGAACCGCTGTATGAAATCTCAGGACGGCCTTCCTTGCCACGCTTGGTAGTGATAAGAATTACACCACCGGAAGCATCGGAACCGTAAATAGCCGCAGCGGAAGCGTCTTTCAATACATCAATGCTCTCAATGTCGTTCGGATTAAGATTAATCAAACCTGAATTGTCTTTGGCCGCACCGGAGTAAATTGTTCCGGCAGACACTTTGGAATGAGGGGCCTGCGGCACACCATCAATCACCACAAGAGGCTGTTGTCCCGACAAACCTCCGCGTATGGCAATGCTCATCTGCCCACCCGGAGCAGCCGTAGAAGAAGTAATGTTCATACCAGCGGCACGTCCCCGGAGCATCTCACCAACCGAAGCGCTACCGGCCGAAGGAAGATCGTCTGCCTTGACAGAAGCAACGGCACCGGAGAGATTGCTCTTTTTCATTGAGCCATAGCCCACTATAACCACTTCATCAAGAAGTTCGGAGTTTTCTTCGAGCACAAAATGCATTTTCGAAGTTGCTTTCTGCTCTTGCTCCTTATAGGTCACATAACTGGCTCTGATAATGGCTCCTTCCGCTACATTCTTAAGAGTAAAGTTTCCATCAATATCCGTGGCACTACCATTCTGCGTACCCACCACCAGCACAGAAGCGCCAATCAATGGTTCTCCAGCCTTATCGGTAACAGTACCCGTGACCGTGATTTGGGCCAATGCAGGAAGTGCCGATAGCACTATCACTGCAAAAGCCATCATAATACGTGATAAAATATAATTTTTCATTGTTCTAAATTATAAGGTTTTTAATTCGACTTTTTTATTGTTCCCCACGGATAAGCAGTATCAAAAGTCACGACTACCTCGCCCGAATAATCGGTCTTATAAGTGACGCACGCCCCTGTGGCAGATTCAAACCACCATTTGCCTTCAGCATCGGCACGGAACACATGCGCCCAATCAGGAGAGTAGAAATAATATTGATAATCGCCCGCATATCCTTTCGCCAAAGAAGTGACATATTCATAACGGTAATTCGTAACTTTCGTCATATTCTCTTCAGGCAATCCCCAATCACCAAAAGTAAATCCGGTACCACTCAGGCGCAATACATCCGTATAGGCCTCTGCTGGAGCCTCCAAAGCCCAAACTGAAAAAGTATGAGCCTGCAAATCAATCCAAATACCATAATAACCCGCCTTAGCAATCGTCACAGGAACCACATATCCGTTATTATTCATCAATTTAGAAGACACATAAGGAGAAACACCATATAAATCACCATCAATTGTACGTTCGGGAGTGAAAAATATCTTGGAATTGTCCTTAGCCGCATAAAACTTGCCTTCATACTGATACTCTCCCCTGCGATCCATCCAACGGTAATAACCATCAATATAGTCATCTGGATTTTCATCAGCATCTATAACATACATACCGGGATAATCTTGAATGGGATTTTCCATTTCGGAAAGCATCACCATCACTTCTATATTGTTTACGGATTTATTTCCAGCCGCATCCTCAATAGTAACTACGCACGGATAAGAACCGATAGCAGCAAATTCTATTGCTGTTTTAACAGACGCACTACGACCTGAAAGTTCCACGGTCTCATCGTAGGACAAAGTAGGAATGGATATATGTGCTAATTTGAGTTGACGATCATCTGCGGCAGTAAAACTGGCATTCCACACTGCATTTTGCTTTTCTGTATCAAAATCAACACTCACTTGTGCGTTGAAGGCCGGGGAGACAGTCGGTGCCGATGTGTCGGGAAGAAAACTGATAGGGATTTCACGTACAGTAGATTTGCCGTTTTCACATTTTGCCGTTACCGTAAGCGTCTGGTTGAATGTAGCATCTTGAGGAACGACAAATTGGTATTCATAATTGAATACATTATCTTTGTATGCTGTCCGGTCGTACACTTGGTTTATGTCCCATGCTTCACAAGTGAGTGAAACAGAAGAAATAGGAGACCCATTGGAGACCGTACCGACAACAGATACCATATCACCGGGATAAGTTTCAATATGCTCTGTCTCAACATAATTGCCGGGAGCGACATCGTCATAGTCATCGTTACAACTTATGATTGCAATTATTGCCACTGCAATCCAAGCATAGAATATAGCAAATATTACTTTTTTCATAATCTTCTAATTATTATATTTGATTGCCTCAAGCACCGGGAGTGATTCTCCTTGGAAGCCAAACAGGGTAGTGTTACTTACATAATTCTTATCCCCCAGAATCCACCCCAATCCTGGAGTTTCTATAAAGATCGGGTCCCAATAGACATAACCAAGAACACGCCCGCTCTTCACCTGCTTGATTTGATTGGTTAAATCGACAATAAAGTCACGCTGGCCTAATTTGGAAAATTCGGCATAAGGGCCATTATGGGAGAGTTGTCCCGGATTGCCATCGGGAAGTGTCCTATTCCATGCATAGCCGGTTTCAACAACCAGAATGTCTTTATCAAACTGGCTAATCATACGGTCTGCCCACTCACGAAAGTCCAAGGCTCGCATATTAGTCCAAAAAGGATAGTAAGAGATACCAATGATGTCATAGTCGACAGCATAATCACGCATCAAGCCGAAAAACCACTTATGAGTTGTTTCCGGAATACCTTCGCTATAGGTACTGTGAATCACAATCCGAGCATCAGGAGAGACTTCACGAACAGCCTTTGTACCCGCATTCAACAAAGCGCACATCTTAATGGGATTGGCACAAGCGCCATCCGGATAGAGAAGGCCGGCCTGAATTTCATTACCAATGGCTACATATTCGGGAGCAGTACCTTGCGCATCCATCTTCCGAAGGAAATCGGCAGTATAATTGTAGACTGTAGTTTTTAATGTTTCAAAATCCAATTCAGCCCATTCGTGAGGTTTGTATTGGTCATTCCCATTCGTCCAATAATCGGAATAATGGAAGGTCAACAGTATCTCCATCCCCTTTTCTTTAGCACGTTTTGCCAATTTCAATATGTCCGCTTGATTCTGATAACCGGCAGGAAGAGTATTCGAAGGATAAAAATCCTTATTACCCGGATCATTATACAAACGCAAACGTACCAGATTCATACCATTCTGCTTAAGAATTTCAAGACAGTCATCCGATTGCCCGTTTACATCATAGTATTTTCCCCCATTATCTTCTACGTAAGAAAGAAGAGAGATATCACCACCTTTCACAAGATTAAACTCTTCCTGTGAAGAACTCACTAACTGTAAGGACTTGATTTCAACGCCTTCACCATTATCCAACTTGATATGACATGTACCATCACTTACCTGCACGCCTTTAATTACATTTTTAGCCCAAGTCGTTTCTGACGGCTTAATGGCTGTCATTTTACCGGAAGCAGTCAGATATGGCAACCGGATAGCCTGAGAAGATTTCGTATAAAACTCCAAGTCGTAGATACCATTAGGAATATCGGTAACATTCCAACCTGACACGGCATCACCATAGTTATCCCCCACAGCCAACACATAAGTGTTGACTGCTTCGGGAGCCTCATATACATTATCATCGTTACATGCAGTCAGACTACATATAGCCGAAAGCATCAACAAGACTATAAATATCTTAGAATTTCGCAACATTGTATAGAGTTTTAAATGATTGGATTCCCTGATGATTGATATTCATGGATGCTGCTTCAGCAAGATAGCAATCAGAATGCTCTTTGTCGCCAAGTCCTGCATAACCAAGCGCAAGCATATATAAGCAATGAATGCGGTTTGCCTCATCCAAACTTCCATCCCAAATCTGAAGGTCGGGAAGGCTGACTGCAAAATAGTCCATTACCACCTTTTCGTGCAGATGCTGCTTTCCATAATCTACAAGACGATTGAAATAAGCACGTGCCTTATTTTCATCACCAAGAGCCCGGAAGGCCAGACCGGCATAAAAGATTTTATCAGGTTTTGCATCATTATAGTACATTGCCGCAGCAGGTTCGGTCGGTCCCAACGTTGCTTGTTCAAAGTATTTGTTGGCTTCATCTTCCTGCCCCATTGCTTTATAGCATAAGCCAAGCAGATAGAAGAAATCATTCTCTTGCGCACCGTAAAGTTTACCTTCGCCCAAATGATGAGGATACTGTAAGCACTCGTTGAGAAGCACGATAGCCTCCGCATACTTTTCATCTGCAATGGCAAGTTTGGCAAGTTCTATGCGGGCTGTCTGATATTGGAACGGGACTTTCCCTTCGCCACCTTCCCAAGGATGGAACTGATGACTATCAAGTTTCCTTTTGGCCTCGGTGTACCGGCCTGTTTGATTAAGCAATGTTATCTCTTCAAGAACAAGATTGTTACGCTGCTCTATCAGATTCGGATAATTTTGCAAGAATGCCAAACGTTCAGTATGCGGACGTTGCAATTTCTTATAAAGTTGATCCAGTTCCATAAGAATACGCGCATCGGTTTCGTCCAGGAAGAAAGCACGTTCCATACACTCAAGAGCCCGTTCGGAAGCATTACGCTTGTTATAATAGACAAGGGCAAGATTACGCCAAGTGGTCGGGAACTCAGGATTAAGTTCGGCAGCACGTTCCCAATGGTTCTGTGCAAGGTCATATTGACGCTTGTCATAGAAAAGGTTGCCAAGATAGTGATTGGCGCAAGCATCATCGGGATTGATTTCAAGTGCAGCATACAGAGCGAGTACTGCCTCAAGACGGTTAGGGAACACATAGTCCGGACAATCGGCACTGCCGGTATCGAAAGCCTTAGCGGCATTTTCTTTATCGCCTGCCTGTAACAAGCACCACCCAAGATAATAATATGTCATCGGAGTAGTAGCCTTTTGTGCTATGGCAACCTGCCAAAGCGCCTCTGCCTCTTTCCACAAGCCGGCAGCACAGAAATCAAGAGCAATTTCGTCATAATTATGCGCATTGCCATGTGCCAATGAAATCAAATCATCAAGCAACGCTTGTTCCTTGGAAATAAGATATTCAATATAGAGGCAACCATAATTGAACTTATCAAACTCCAACGACTCCCGACAGAAAGCGACGGATTCTTCACAACGATTCATCCGATATAAGATAGCCGCTTTCAACGCACGAGCCTTCGCATTGTGCCAGTTACGCAGAAGTGACCGTTCGGCTTCATAAAGCGCTTCACCATAATTCCCGTTCATACAAGAAATCTGTGCACATGCAAAATAACCGGCGTCTTGCCAGCCGCCATTCCAAGTAGACTTATAGAAACGATTATAGGCCTCATCGTAACGTCCCTGATACTTGAGGGCAAGACCTAGATTGTAAATAGGCTCTCCGTCATACGGATTCGGATTACGTTTTTGTAAGATGCTAACGGCCTTTTCAAGGTATTTTTCAGCCATATTAAAACGGCCCTTACGAATGTACCACAATCCCATTGCATTGTTACAACGTACATCATTCGGATCGCGCCGCAATCCCTCTTCATAATAATCAATCGGCGAATATGTGGCATGACGATATTGCTCCAAATGAAGACCGGTGAGGTACAACTGTTCAACCGTCTTAATCTGATTCGGTAATAAAGCGGCTTCAGCAGCATCAGGGATGGGACGGATTTCATCTGGCTCGGTATGCCATGACATCACAACGTGCCCGTTTTTGATAAAATCAAGCGTCAATGTACTGAATGGCACGCCTTGCACATCAACAGTTTCTTCAAATACTTTTTCCGGTTCTATCAAAACCTCGCGATTAAGATATTCACGATTATCCTCTCCCGTAAGACGAATCGTCACAGTTTGCTTCGACGTGGCAAATACTTTCAGATGAACCTTTCCTCCATCCTGAGGCTCAATATTCATCAGTAAATCTCTGGTAGCATTCTTTACGACACCCAACTCACGGTAGGGGAGGAAATATTGCGTAAACTCTTTCTCTTCATACGGCATCAACCATGTAAAGTCCGGCTGATTTTCAGTATAAACCCCCGCCATAAGTTCTATATAGGGGCCATCATCATCGGTAAGACAACGGTCCCATGCACGACCGAAATCTCCATTTCCCCATGTCCATTGCTTCTTTCCAGGAGAAACATGATGGCTCGCAACATGAAGCATTCCTGCCTCTGTATCAAATTCGTAACCACCTTCAAAGTCATATTTCGAATTTACCCCCATATACGAAGTGGGTACAAAGATATTCTTATAGTTGGCAATATCGACACCGGATGAATAATCCATTTTATAATAGGTTCCCGTTGCAATGGGGAAAGAACTGACAGCACGTTTACCATGGTCGAAAACGGCATTGATATCAGGCGGAAATACTGAACGATAGTGGTCATTGACAGCAACGGCAGGATTAGCCCACCAAAGGAAAGTCTGCGGAACATCGGTACGATTGTACAATACACCCTTGATTTCAAGGAAAGCACATCCAGGACGAAGTGTAAATCCTGCCATACCCTTCTGGTGGAACATACGTTCCATTTCGCTTACCCATACAGTAACAGCACCATCCGCATGCTCTTCAATGGTACAGTCAACCGGCATATACGTCGACGGACGATGATGCTGGGGCCAATTGAATTCAATGCCACCAGAAATCCATGGGCCGGCAAGTCCGACAAGAGCCGGCTTAATGACATGGTTATAATAAACAAAGTGACGCTGCTTGATCTTGTCGTATGCCATCTGTACACGGCCACCAAGTTCGGGAAGTATCATCACCTTTATATACTCATTCTCAATGAAAACAGCGTTCCATTCATGGTCGGTTTTCTCATTGGAAATTGATTCTATCACAGGATAAGGATAAACTACACCGCTTGAGCCTTGATAAACTCGTTTCTCAAGGAAGATAGGATTTTTTTCAGGTTTTCCTACTTCATAGGTAGGGATTACTACTTTTTCTTTCCAGGCTTTTACCATAGTATGATTCGTTAATAAGTTATAATTATGAATTTATTTCTATCAAAAGTATGTTTACACTACAATTTGTTGTCTACAAGTTCATTCTCGAGTTGTTCAAGACTTTTTCCCTTGGTCTCAGGACAACGGAACTTAAAGAAAACATAACCAACACCGCAAATTAGTGCATAAATCCAGAATGTTCCAAAACTACCAAGCGATGCATTTAGAAGCGGAAAAGTATAAGTCAACGTACAAGAGCCTATCCAAAGCGCAAAAGTACAAGTGGCCATGGCTATGGCACGAATACGATTGGGAAATATTTCAGACAGGAGTACCCATGTGACAGGACCGAGAGTCATAGCATAAAATGCAATGGCTGCAACAACCAAGATAATCATAAAGAATCCTGTTACTTGGAAAAAATAGCACATACCAAGTGTAGCATAAACCACACTGAGTCCACCGGATCCCCAAAGCATTAATTTACGACGTCCCAATTTCTCGACTGCATAGACCGCAGCAATGGTGAATATCACATTCACAATTCCGGTCAAAACAATGTTAAACAACATTTCTCCGAGATCGAAACCAGCGTTGGAAAAAATTTCCTGTGCATAATTGAAAATGACATTCGTACCACACCATTGTTGGAAGACCGCTATTACCAAACCGAGAACCAGCACCTTACGGTATGGACGACTGAAGAGCAGTCCTAATCCGCTCTGTTTTTCCGAGTTTTTAGGGGTATTCTTCACTGCATTCACCTCATCATCGGCATACCTCTGCCCGCCAATATTCCTGAGTATCTCCCTTGCCTCTTTTATACGGTCCTTCATTACTAAATAACGGGGACTTTCAGGAATGAAACAGGCAAGAAGCAAAAAGGCTCCGGCAGGGAATGCTGCACTCCAAAACATCCACCGCCAGCCCATCAATACATTCCATGAATCTACAGCAGGAACAGTAGTTCCGGCAGGCATCGGTTCGGCTATCATCAAGTTGACAATCTGTGCCGCCAAAATACCAAGTACAATGGTCAGTTGATTCAGAGATACGAGTTTACCACGAATATGGCTTGGAGCAACCTCTGCAATATACATCGGAGATAATCCTGAAGCCAAACCGATTGCAATGCCACCGACAAAACGAGCACACAAAAAGGCAGTAAAGGTATCGAACGCACCGGTACCATAGGCTGAAACAAGAAAAATAAATGCAGAAATGGCAAGTAATGGCTTACGACCAAGACGGTCTGCCAAAGTACCACAAACCATTGCACCTACAAGGCATCCGGCAAGGGCAATTGACATGGCCAATCCCTGCAAAGTCGGTTCATTGGCTATCCCAAAGAATACCTCATAAAACGGTTTGGCACCTCCAATCACCACCCAATCATAGCCAAAAAGCAATCCGCCCATAGCGGAAACAATACAAATGAAATAAATAAATCTTCTGTTGAAATTTTCCATGATATTAATTGATTTTATGACGCAAATGTAACGGTAGTGTCTTTTAAAAAAAATGATTATTACACAAAAATAGATGGACTATCTTACTGCTTTTATCTTCTCGAAAAACAAGATTTCAAATTGTTTTTCGAGAAGATTATCAGGTTGTATTCAAAATTCCCTTATATTTGTAATATATCTATATCATATATTATGAAAATCAAAGACGGATTTAAAGGTGAACTGTCTATTGTTTTGCCAAAAGCAATCATAAGGCTTATGAAAGATGATCCCCTTGCCTCATCTATTTACATTACAGATATTGGTTATTATCCCAAAGCATCAAATCATTATCGTAGCAGAGAGAAACCTATAGACGAATATGTTTTTATATACTGCATTGACGGTAAGGGTTGGTTTGAAATCAAAGGAAAACATTACGAAGTAAGAGCAAACCAGTATTTCATTCTTCCAGCCGGTATATCCCACATTTATGCCGCAGACGAAACAACCCCATGGACCATTTACTGGATTCATTTTGGCGGTTCATTGGCCCAATACTATGCAGCCAATTGTATTAATCCCCAAGATGTAACACCCAATATGACATCCCGTATCAACACAAGGATTAATTTATTCGAAGAAATCTTCAATACGCTCCAATCATCATTTGCCGTTGAGAATATCCGCTATGCAATGGCCACATTTCAGCATTACCTAGCCTCCCTTCGTTTTATCCAGCAATATCGAGCGGCAAACACCAAATCAACCCATAATATTGATATTATAAATCTGGTAACACACTTTTTCAATGAAAACATTGAAAAGCGCCTTACACTAAAGGACATTGCAGACTTCTCCGGCCTCTCCCAATCTCGACTCTCTGCAATTTTCAAGGAACGTACAGGACACAGCCCTTTAAACTACTTCAATTTTATGAAAATACGTAAAGCCTGCAACCTTCTCGATAATACGAATATGAAACTGAATCAAATCAGCCTGAAATTAGGAATAGATGACCAATATTACTTTTCACGTTTATTTTCACATATTATGGGACTCAGTCCTAAAGCATACCGAAACCGCAATAAGGCTTAAGAAAAAGAGATGTGACTAAAGTCATCATCCCGTACTGCCTTCTTAACTCGTTTATCGGCAGTACGGGAGAACTATATGAAACAAAGATTTCAATTAGAGTTTGGCCAATTCGCAGACAAATGCCTCGGCAACGGCAGTCGCAGACTGTGGATTTTGTCCCGTCACAAGGCGAGAATCAGACGTACAATGAATTTGCCAAGGCTCCGACTTTTCAAAAATCCCACCATGCTGGCGAAGAAGTGATTCTAACAAAAATGGCACCACCTTGTCGGTTCCCTCTATATTTTCTTCTTCATTGGTAAAACTATTAACACGAAGACCGTCAACCAGATAACGCCCAGTAGAAAGACGCAAATTGACAATTCCTGCAGGGCCATGGCATACACCACCTACCACTCCCCCACACTCATAAATCGATACCGCTATATGGGCTATGTCTTTGTCCTTGGCCAAATCCCACATAGCCCCATGTCCTCCTGCAAAAAAGATACCGCAATAATTGGCAGAATCAACCATCTGGGGAGACATAGAATGCTGAATCTTAACACGCCATTCTTCTTTTTCCCAAAATTCATAGTTGATGGGGTCAGCAAGATCAAAGGTATCAATGGGCGATTCCCCACCTTTAGGAGAGACAAAGTCAACATTATATCCGGCATTCATAAATACCTTCCAAGGATGGGTAACTTCACTCATAAAATACCCGGTAGGTATTCCTGTCTCCCCTTTAACGCCACAACTTGTTAATACGACAAGTATATTTTTCATTTTGAGATAGTATTAAAGGGATTGAATTCAACTTTATATTCAGGGACGATTTTCACATTATTAAATCGGGCAATTTTACCTTTTGAAAAGTCAAGAGACTTAGCACCTTCAATATCTGCCAAAAAAGTAGCATCAGGATGCAAAGCCGTCATATATAGATTAAGCCCGATACCCTTTGACATTTTTGATTCAAATCGCTTCAAACCAATCTGCCATGGAGTGGCATCCCAAAAATTATCACTAACCATTTCGCCATCAACAAGTGCTTGCATAGTGTCACCTGTATAGTCTACTACCAGGTAGAGTTCACTTACACCGTCATAAGCATTCTTTGGCAGGCAGACCTTCATACGGCGGTCGCCTGAAGTGGTGATGATAGGCTTAATTTCAATAGGTTTATTTTCAAACGTATATTTTACAAATGGCTTTTTGCCCACTTTGGCCGAAAATACAGTAGCCGTAATTATAGGAGATGTCTGCTGGAGAACTACCTTATCATCATATTGCATTAAATCTGCATTAGTGATCACAAGCCGTTCGCATCCGTTATTTCCTTTGATTTTGAAAGCGTCCAAAGCCTCAGAACGGGTCAAGGTAGTCAGATAGAACTCATCACCATTGCGTGGTTTGACTTTAACAGTACTATTGATACCGGGAGTAGGGGTATATCGAGTTCGTCCTCTGACAGAAGAAGTGTCGAAAATGAACTCAGGCTCAATCCCATCCGGAGCAAAGAAGAAATAGTGCTTTACAGCACCGTCTGTAAGAACCGCCAACGGTTGTGCCGTTGCTGTAAGCAGCACAGCACCATTCATTTCAAGATTGAAAGGGAATATAGCGGACATATCTTTCTTAAAGGTTATCTCTCCTACTGATGGGAAACGTCGTATGCCTTCGGAAGTTTCTATTTCAATAGAAGCACGGAGATTAATGCGTGGCGAATGGTCCTGGAAATTATTTATAAAGACAAAACCACTATTCTCTTTTTTACGCACTGCATAACGGAGTTTTGTTTGATCAGTTGGCATAATGGTCTGTGCGTCTTCCGGCAGCACAATGCCCATCGGAGCAAGTATATTTCCAAAATCATTAGTAAAAAGATGCAGAAGTTTCAGGCCTCGGTAAGTGGGACGGGTGAATCCGAATTCCGCCAACGGTGCTTTAAAATCATAACTCATCAAAGGAACCCCCATTGGATGGTCACTTTGAAATCCATTTTCATTGCGTGGAGTAGTTCCACCTTGATACATATAATACCCCACTCCGTTACTTCCAGAACCAAGTGCACGTACTACCATTGCTTCCGCAGAAGCATCTGGCGGCGTGACGCGACGCCAATAAACATGTTGGTTACCAATACCCATCTCTGCCGAGAACGACGGATAATCACCGGGATTGTAACGTACAGGCGAGTAGTCTGGCTCGATCGTCATATCCTTAAAAAGATAAAAGCGTGAGGGACTGAGTTTTGCATCCCACCAATTATAGGGATAACAAGAAGTAACCGGAAGACTTTCATTAGGAAGCATAGCGGCATATCCCCAACCCGTAGCAGTTGTCAATGGGGCCTTGATACCCTTACTCTCTGAAAGGGCTTTAAGCGTGGCAAAGTGCCTCTGTCCCATATCAGCAGCCTGTACAGGTTGTTCGGCCGTTTGTACTCCAATATGAGTATTATCTACGTCATAATCGGCAACTGTAAATTCCAAGGGTTGCCCCGGATAACCAAATGGCCACGGCGAAGCAGAATGTTGCAACTCATTTTCCAACTGGATACCTATCACGATTCCACCTTCCTGATAATAATGCCCTTGCAATTGTTTGGCAATATTTTCATAGTGACGGTCTACATATTTAAGATACTCTTCATCATTAGTACGAATTTGAAATGTACGTCCATAAATCCAATCAGGAATTGAACCAGATCTCATCTCTCCGTGGCAAAACGGACCAATACGAACAATAGTCCACATATTATGCTTTTTGCAAAGTTCAAGGAAGTAACGAAGATCGAGATTGCCTTCCCAACACGACTCTCCTTCTTTGGGTTCATGAAGTGCCCAAAACACATAAGTAGCGAGTGTATTGATACCGCCCGCCTTGAGTTTCAATATCTGTTCTTCCCATTCTTCCCGAGGCAAGCGCGAGTAGTGCATCTCTCCCATTGTAGCAATCATCGGCTTGCCGTCAATAGTCATATAATAACTATTGATACCGATTTTATGCCCATCCGGATTGGAACCCCCAAGTTTAAGTTTACCTTCAGTCACTACCTTGTCAGGTGTTTGAGTTATATTCAAATGATAATTCTGCGCATTGACGAAAAGTGTTCCGGCAAAAAGAGCAGCAGGAATAAAGTATTTTTTCATAATAATACAAATTGATTTAAAAAATTATTCACTAAGCATATAAAGTTCAAAACGTGCTTTAAGATTATCAGGATTCAGCACAAGAGCCTCACTAAAACAACGGATTGCCCCTTCAGTATCACCGAAAAACAACCTTCCATAGCCAAGTGCCACCTTGTAAGCAGCCTTATTCTCTTTTACGGCATCAGGTACATAACTCCAATAGAGCGAGGTAACAATAGGCTTACAGTCTGTATCACGGGTAATTTCCTGTTCCCATGCCATTATACAATCGGTCATATACTTACGGGCATTAACTTCATCTCCAAGCATTCTCATAGAAAGGGCTACATAATAATCACACTCCGGTCCCATATACGGACTATAACCACTATGAATAAACGGCACATTCTTCTGAGCTATAGCGCAAACTTCTGTTTCACGGCCAAGCATGTGCAAAGTTTCTGCCTCGAACCAAATGGCATAATATAAAGCCTGTGTATCCCACCAGCCAGCTCGAAAGTTCTGCGGCTGACGTTGTGCATTACGGAAACATTCAAGAGCCTGTTCAAGTTTTCCCTCCTTTCGCAATAGACGACCTTTGCAACAAAGTGCGAAAGTATATGCCTCAGTAAGATAGGTTTCCTGACACTCTGCAGCAACAAATTCATGGGTACGAAGAGTCTCCAGAGCCTTGTCAAAATCAAATACAGCAGAATAAGCGTCTGCAAGATCCCAGGTAAGATTGTCCGTAAGCGTTCCAGGCTTGTGAGCCAACAAGTAATCAAGGCGCTCATTGTTGTCAACTCCCTGTTTTGCCATCACATAATTAAGTTCCTTGACCAAAGTATCCAACCCTGCTTCATAAGCAGTAAGAGAGCGGAAACCACGATCTGTAGGACGAACACATCGTGTAGCCTCTTCAACGGTGCTTACGCCACGGTTTATGCATTTCACATAATCATCAAAAGGAGTACCAACAATATGATATTCAAAAGATTCACGCTTGATTTCCTCTGCGCGTGGTTTATCCGGCAATATATTGGGCATAGTTTTTTCATATATCTCTACTGCCTTTTTCAATAGTTCTATCGCCTTTTCAGGATGACCCAATTTTGAATAATCAGCAACAGCAAGATTACGATATGATATATAGAAATCGGGGTTCAATTCAATTGCCTTCCGCCATTCTGCCGCAGCTTCCGCATAAAAAAGTTTATCATAAAGAATGCAACCCAACAAATAGTGAGCGGTAAAATCTGTTGGATTATCAGCAATGGCAGCCTTCAACACATCTATTTCTTCCAAGCGATAAGGGAATACATCCACAAACGGATTGGGCTTGAACTTATGTGCAGGATCAATACTTGCCAAAGTATAATGAGCCATTGTAGACATCGGAAGTGTCCAATCCTGCCACACTTTAGCATGCTCAAGTCCATGAAGCAAAGCAAACGCTTCATCCTTTAATCCTGCATCCAGCAGATTGAAGGCTATGTCAAGACAAGTCTGAGAAGGGTTGCTGTAGAGCAAACCGTAAAAGTCATCAGTGGTATCAGTATAATAAGCCAGCATAAAACGAGCAAAATGGTCAAGACGATCACGGCGTACAATGTCCTCCAACCAATTGACAGCTTCTTCCTTATTTCCCAACTTATAGTCCGCAATAGCATAATATGTCTGACATACAGCATGCTCCTCTTCTTTGCGTAAAGCGCATTTTGCATGTTCTTTCATCAATTTCCAATTCTGACGGCGGCCATCAATAGCCGCGATAAGTGTCATTGCCGGCGAAATCACATTATTACTCCAAGTTGCCTTGAACAGCATTTCATACGCATCATACTCACGATGTAATCCCCATAGCAACAGCCCCTTAAAATAGTAGATAGTACCGTCTTCAGGGTTTTGATTCCACCGACAAAGAACTTTTTCAGCCCTATCAATATACCGTAACCCTTCCTCATAATGAGCTGTATTGTAGCAATCCTCTGCCATAGCCACAAGAGCCGGAACAAATTCCGGATCCTTTTCAAGCGCCACCTTATAATATTCACGTCCCTTCCATGACGGATCACGATATTGGTCCACATGTTGTCCCATAAGAAAAACTTCTTGGGCAGTTTTTAACTGATGAGGCAATTTGCCGGAACGTGTTTCATTGATATCTATGTTATCCTTAGGAAGCCGGAATTCTTGAGGCCGGTCTTCTGTATAATTTATTAGTTCTGTCCCTTCGGCAGAAGTCAAACGGACAGTATAGTTAGCATTATCATCAAGTTTAGTATTATACTCCTTATATTCAGAAGGATTAAGTGTCACAATATCAGAGACAATCACTGTGTCGTTAAGTTTCACTTCAAACTTAGCTTCCTTAACAGTATTAGGCACAGTGATGCGAACTTGTTGCAGTTTCCGATCTATGGCTACGGCACCGTTAAGATTGGCAAAGACAGGCACTTTCACTCCATGAATAGGATACCAATATTGTGAGAAATACTTTACTTCGTAAGGCTGAATATAAGTAAAGTCAGGCTGGTCATTATTGAAAGAACCTGCCATAAGTTCCGCATGTTCTCCATCCGTATCAGTAAGGTTATTGTTCCAAGCATCACCGAGGTCTTCAAGTGCCCATTGAAACATTTTCTTGCCTGGGGTTATGTGATGGTCAGCAACATGTATGGTTCCACAATCACGGCCATGGTCATACCCTCCAAAAAAATCATATTTTGAAGGCCCTGCGAAAAAAGAATTGCCTTTGATAGTGTTGGAATGACGGCTAATATCTGTCTCTTCCTCATGATTCTCTACCGCATACCAACCTTTCGAAATAGGGAACGTGGCATGGTGACGATCGTTGTGATGATGGACCCAATTCACATCTTGGGGGAAAAAGAGTTGATAGTCTTTGTTTACATGGACTGCACCATTTTCCCACCACATAAATGGATGTTTCACAGGCGTACGATTGTCTATTTTCACAATAGTTTCAAAACAACTGGAATTGGGAGACAAACGAATGCCGACAGTGCCCTTCAGACGATATTGCCCCGGCGACGGGGCTGCCTCAGAAATCCAGCAAACTTGCGAGCCATCCTTCATTGCTTCCACCGTAAAATCAGTAGGCATAAAAGTAGAAGGCCGATGATGGAAAGGAAAATTCCACTCCATACCACCGCTAATCCAATGGCCATAAGACCCCACGCTCACCGGTTTAATGCGATGGTGACGGTAAAGGAAATGGTAATCAGTAACCTTATCATAGCCTTCGAGAATTCGTCCCCCTAACTCCGGAAGAATGAGTAAGCGTACATAATCGTTTTCAAGTCGAACAACCGTATACTCTTTATCGGTCAGGGTTTCACGCTCAACTGAAATTGTTACCTTGTTAGGATAGGCATATCCTGTAGACCCTTGATGCTGGCGAAACTCCGAATACATAGGCATTTCTTCGGGCGCAGGTGCGCAATAAGTAGGTATCACCATTCTTTCTACCGCAGCAATTACTTTTTTTTCCATCTTACAATAAATGTTTTTATGTTATTAAATCAGGTATTTTTTATAGAGGCAAAGATATGCACGATGCCCAGCTCTGAATATGGACTTTTTTATTTGCATTTATGGACAATATTATCTAATTTTGTGTTCTGCGTTATGCAAATTATATATTATGAAAAAAATAAAAATCAAGGAGGGATTCACAGGGCAACGCTCGGTAGAATTACCTAAAGCCATTATTGATATGCAGGAAAACGACCCTTTGGTATCAACCCTATTTGTTACTTATATCGGATATTATCCTAAAGCACATCATCATTATGTCGACCGCAGCATTCCCATTACGCACTATGTGCTTATATATTGTGTAGAAGGATGCGGGCATTACCGTGTACGCAACCATGACTATACGGTAAAAAAGAACCAATATTTTATCCTTCCGGCAAATGAACAGCATATTTATTACAGTGACGAGACAAATCCCTGGACAATTTACTGGATACATTTCAGTGGTGCCCTGGCTCCCTATTATGCAGAAGGTGCCATTTCACCGCAATCCATCCTTCCCGGACTGACATCGCGCATCAACCACCGTAATGAAATCTTTGAAGAGATATTCGCTTGCCTCAGCCAAAATGAGTTTTCACCGGATGCACTTAAGTTCTCATCATCTGCCTTTTTCTATTATCTGGCATCCATGCGATTCCTGAAAGAATATCGTGCATCCTTAGGCATAGACCTACATCCCTCCTGCAAGCGCACTGCGACCCTAAGTCCTGATGAAGTAGTAAGACTTGCGCAAAGATATATGGGTGAAAATATAGAGCGCCACCTTGACATTACAGCAATAGCTGATTACATTGGTTATTCGACAATTCATTTCACACGTACATTCAAGAAAATAACAGGTGAAACTCCACTAACAGCCTTCAACCGTATGAAAGTCAACTATGCCTGCCATTTACTACAGACAACAGACTTGCAAATGAATCAAATCTGCCATAAAATAGGCATTGACGATAGCCTCTATTTTTCCCGCCTATTCAAGAAATTCAAAAACGTTTCGCCTTCCCACTTCCGTAACAGCCATAGCGGAAATAATAAATCTCATTTTAGAGAATAAATGCAAATAATAATTAATATGAATCAGTAGTTGGTTTGCTGATTCAAAATTGACATAGGTTAGTAAATCAATAGCCAAACTTTCCAAAAGTATATACTAACAGCCCTTTAATCGCTCTAACCTTTGACGCTCTTTGAATTACTGTTTTTCATTCAACCAGTTGAAAAATAATTCGATAAGCTGCCTAATTTGGGAAGCAGCTTTGGAGAAGATGTCTTTGACGGCTTTTTCCCTTTGTTTGAGAACTTCCGTTTCCCCTTTAATCCCTTATACGGAGTAAGTACCTTTATCGAATTCACCTCATCAAAGAAAGAGAAGTTGCCGTAAATCTTGTCGGCAAAGACCGTTTTTCCTTTCTGTATGATACGCATTCGCTTTTGAATATGCTCAAATCGTGTTCTGAAATAGGTGTTACAGTTATCGTCTTCGGAAAAGCGCATGGGCGATTTTCGGCAAATTCATGTCGTTGCTGGTCAAGCATTGTCACGAAACACGAGAAGCGGCATTCTATGCGCAGCAGCTTTGTATCACGACCGACTACCTCTACAAGACCGGCAACAAGGTGCAACATCAGATGCTGAAGGAGATTGTCGATAACTTCACGGTCAACGAAATCAAACAGTATCTTTCCGACACCGACTTGTCCGTCAAGGACATCGCCCGGGAGTTCAATTTCGAGAACCCATCGTATCTGGCCCGTTTCCTCCGGCGAATGACGGGGCCGTCGCCGTTGGAGTTCCGGAACAAATAAGAAAGCCGTTCGGGAACTCTCGCTCCTGAACCGGCCTCCGGTTTATGCTATGGTGGCTGATTTATTTTCTTTCGCCAGTAAAAAATGACTTTACTATTGTAAACTCAAGGCATAATAGACGCTTCTCGCATCTCTATCCTGCTCAATCAACCTTTCTTGCAAAAGTTGGAGTAGAGCTAGACACAATTCCGTTGTCTCCAACTGGGTGCAGCACTGCAATTCTTGAAAAGAATATCGGCACATCCGCTTCATGACGCTGAACACCTTTGCGCTATTCCGTTTAATAATCTGTTTATTGATTGTCATAACCTGCATTTTTATTGAACGATAGAATAGACGTCGATATCTTTATATTTTGATTTGTCTTCCCGTGCGTTCGTCCGTCCCGGGAAGTACTCTTCTCTACTCATTCCGAGATTTTTGCATAACCGGACGGACTGTCGGTGACTGTCCTGCAAAAAGCGTATATGCAATGTGCGTCCGCACACCCTAAAAGATAATCCAGAAGAACCGCCATCGCTTCGGTGGCATAGCCCCGTCCTCTTGTCCCCGCGTCTATACACAATCCGACATTGTAAGTGTCATCCGCTTCCCGCACGATGAACAGATGGCCTACGACATCGTCGTTCTCTTTCAATCTCACGGTATAATGCGATACACCATCAACGGAATAAATCATATATACGGGCGTTTGAACCTCGTAGCAAAACCAGTCGTTCACAAAGTGGGGGGATTGTCGCCCGTCGTTTCTCGCACTGCCTCGGTAGCACCCTCCGCAGCATAAGCCGATACCGTCTGGACCGAACAAAGCCAGTCATTGACGAAATACTCGACACGCAGCAAGAACAGATATTCCGACACACCACCTGCATCTTCAAGGGAGATGCGGTCGATAACCAAACGTTTCGTTTCCAATTTCATATTGCCGACAAATTAAAGTTTCGATTTCATTAACGCTCTGTCCAAACGGAACCTGTACCCGAAGTAGAAGCTACCGATTACTATACAACCGCAAAGGAAAAAGAGGGTTCAAATTGTAATTGAAATGAATAATGGAAAAAAGATTCTTTAAACTTGTATATAATTATAATAAATATCTCGATTTATCATGATGAAAACTCGGATTTTTATCTTCAGCCTGATTGGTATATGGATGTGTCTGGGAGGTTGTTCGGAGGACAAACTTCCCGGTGAACCCGAAGAGAACTACAACGGTTCTTATTCTTTCACGGCACAAATCGAAAACATGGAAGCTGTTACTACTAAAGTTGTGGTAAGCGAAAACGGTTCTATCCAATGGAATACAGATGAATCACTCTTTTGAAATAATTCTTTTTGTGTAGTAGGTATATTTGCCGGATTAACCACAATATTATTTATCCCCAAAGACAGTAATTGGTAATGGGTCCAATAACCGGAAAATCCAGCTTCATAAGCTGAATAATGGGTAGCTCCCGGAAAATTTTCATGCAAATAATTGAATAAGATTTGCGCACTTGGCGGTTGTGTAAGAGTTTTATGAGTTATATGCTCCGTTAAAACAGTTACAGTCCAGCTTTTTAAATGAACATCAATACCTGCATAGATATTTTGTCCTTCAAAGTTTAATTCTAAATTCTGTTTCTGCATAGTGCTATTTGTTTAATTGATTAGACTGCTTTTAAAGATAGTAATTGGCTACTGACTTTTATGCTACTGTCTTTACAGTTACAAACATACCGACTTTGGAGCAAATGCTTCCGCGCTTTCCTGAAGGGCGCGGTTTCTGTCAGACAAAACAGTTTTTGTCTGACGGAAACACAACTTGCTATTACCTTTGTGGTAATAAGAGCCAGTTCTCCATTTCATGTCGCACTGTCTCATCGCAACCCACGGATTACAGTTATTGATAAAATTGATATATTATAAGCGGCTTTCAAACGAAAGCAGAGTCCTCATGAATTCGGATTACCGTGCGGCGTGAGATGCGTACCGTGATCCGATTAAGGGGGGCGTATTCTAACAGTGCAAAACTACTCCGGTTCTATCCATTATGGGACAGACGACTATATGACTTATAATGACGGGTAATGCCATATGATGACAATCCGGTTTAAAGATGGTGGCGGAATCGGATGATTTTCCTACTTTTGGACATCTGATAAGGATATGTCGGTCCGTCAGGATACTGTGACAGTCTGATTTTAGCGGCATGACATATCCTTATACCCTTGTGTTTTTATTTCTTTGTGTGCTTATGTTCCTGTGTTGAGGAAACAGCATGTCAACATGTTAGTATGTCAAGATTGGAACAGCCTAGTATGGTGAAAGAAAAAAAGGTTATTCTCACCTGACCGGGTGATGTCAGGGTATCGGTGGAATACGGGCATGGGCTGTCATTCCGTTACCCGGTTCAGATGTTGTTGCCCTGTTCCCCGAACGGCAGGGTGTTTCCGGGCCACAAGGCAATCTGCCACTGCCGTAGCAAGCGGACGTGGTGTCCGGATAAGGATATGTTATTGGAAAGTGAGGGAGACGGGATGATAAGGGTAAATCCGGTCCGGGCAGTTTTTCTTAGCCTTCTCCCATGAGAAAAGGGGTATCCGCAGGCAAGGCCGGGTACCCCTTATACATCGGTTCTTTAGTCTGTTTATTATCTGAGAATAGGATTGGAAAGCAGTATCTTGTAATAGACGACTCCTACTACTTCCATCGGTGTCTTTGCCATCATGAACTGTACGCTTTTCCTTTCCACCCTTGCCTGCTGCATGAGCCTGTGTACGATGAATCCCGCCGAGAACCTTGCACACCGTTTGTCTTTCCATACAATGAAGCCTTCGTTATCGTCAGCCCGGCAGATGTACCAGTCGCCTGTCTCGTCGTCATGGGCGAAGTTCACCCTTCCGCCGCCGAGTATCCCCAGCTCGATTGACATCGTTTTCGACAGATAGACGGTTCCCCTTCTGTCCAGGTTAATGGTCCGCTTGCCCTTGTATGTGACTTCCTGCGGACGGGAGTTTCCCTTGTTGTATACTATCAGTGCCATAACTTCCTTACTTTCCGCTTAAACAATTTTTCAAAACATCAATACATGAAACTTTCTACCGCCAGCATCTGGCTCCTCCATGCGAAACTGCCGTGAGTGCGTACCGCGTCCATAATCCTGCATACCTTTTGGGAAATGGCCGCTGCCGATATGCCCATGCATTCCGCCAGTGTCTTGAATGAGAATTGTGCCTCATAGAACCGAAGCATGAACATCCGGTATTCCTCGTATGGGAATTTCTGACGGATGAAACGCAGGATGTCCTTCACCAGCCTCTCGCAACCGTTCAGGTCGTCTTCCGATATGAATTTCGCCTCCTCACCGCATCTGAGGAAGAAGTCGTCCTCGGGGTGGGTGTATCTGTTCTCCTTCTTTATCTTCACCAGTGCCGCCTTCCTGTAACATCCGATGAAATACGCCTCATAGTCCGTTACGTCCTTACCCGGCGCCATTACCTGCTTTCTCACGAACAGATAGGTGTCGTGGAAATTGTCTTCGTCCAATGCACCGTATTTTCTTACCGAGGTTCTTAACTTGTTGTAGGATTTTGTGAACCACTCGTTGAACAGTCTTTCCTTTTCTGTGCTCTTGTCTGCCATACTTTATAATTTTAAGTCATTATACATAACCTACGTGTGTAGGCATTCTTATTTCTTGTGCCTTATACTGTTTGTTTTTCGGCGGTCTCCGGCAAGGCTTGCCGGAGACCGCCGAAAAACAACTATTTTTGCCGCAAGAAATGAGGATGACAGACTTGTCACAGTCTGCTTAATAGGAAGTTAAAATTTTATGCAATATCCCAATCTTACCGGTACATTCAAGGGCAGTTGACAAGAGGAATGCTGATTGGGGTGTAAGCGGTCGTTTTTGAACGGACTGTTTATAGGATAGGAAAATAAGCATGGGAGAGCTCAGATGGTGGATAGCCTCATTTTGTCATGTGGTTTCACATATGCCGTCACCCTTTTGGGGGATATTCAAGAGGGGGGTATTTCCTTTATGCAGTTCCGGTATTTAATCTGGCAAATCCCCGTCCTGCCGGAAATACATCATAACAAAATTTTCCACTTACAGACGGATATTCTAACTTTGTGCCCGACGAAGGAGAGAAGACAGGGAGCGGGAATTGTCTCTTACGGTCAAGGATTGCTGCCGGGATAAAGGCTGCACGTACTCCCTGTTTTGAGGTAAAAGAACAGCAAACTGTATGGAAAAACAAAAGAATGTATATGAGCTGGTTCAGGAGAGATTGAGCATGATTTTTAAGGAGTTTGACAATATTTACGTGTCTTTTTCAGGCGGGAAAGACAGCGGCGTGTTGCTGAACCTGTGCATCGACTATATCCGGAAACATAATCTGAGAAGAAAGATAGGCGTCTTTCATCTGGATTACGAGATACAGTACAGGATGACTCTGGATTATGTGGAGCGTACTTTCAGTTGCAACCGTGACATCATGGATGTATATCATGTCTGTGTCCCTTTCCGGGTTACCACCTGTACCTCCATGTATCAGAATTTCTGGCGTCCCTGGGACGGAGATAAGCGGGACTGCTGGGTACGTCCTCTTCCTGAGGGTGCGCTGACAGTTGGAGATTTTCAGTTCTACAATACCCGCATGTGGGACTATGATTTTCAGGTGGAGTTTTCCAGGTGGCTGCACATGAGGGAACACGCCCGGCGTACCTGCTGCCTTGTGGGTATACGTACCCAGGAAAGCTATAACCGCTGGCGTACTATTTATAGAGGGGTAAAGGAGCAGTATAAGAATTATGAATGGAGTACCAGGATAGATGAGGGCATATACAACCTTTACCCGCTTTTCGACTGGAAGACAAGTGACATCTGGGTTGCAAACGGCAAATTCGGATGGGACTACAACCATCTGTATGACCTTTACTATCAGGCCGGGGTAAGTCTGGAACGACAGCGTGTAGCCAGTCCCTTCATCAGTGAGGCGATAGAGAGCCTCTCGTTGTACAAGGTCATAGACCCTGACATGTGGGGACGGATGATCGGGCGGGTCAACGGGGTGAATTTCTCCGGTCTTTATGGGAATACCGGTGCCATGGGGAGACAAAGTGTCCGTCTTCCTGAAGGGCATACTTGGAAATCATTCATGGAGTTCCTTTTTTCCACCCTTCCGGAACATGCCCGTAACAGATACCGGAAGAAACTGGAGACAAGTATCAAGTTCTGGAGGAACAAGGGCGGTGTACTCAGTGATGAAGTGATACAGAAACTGAAGGAACGCAATATTCCGATTCAAGTCGGGGAAAAGACCAACTACAGAACAGACAAGAAACCGGTGAGGATGGAGTATCTTGATGATATTGACATTTCCGAGTTCAAGGAAATCCCTACCTATAGACGGATGTGCATCTGTATATTGAGGAATGACCATACCTGCAAGTATATGGGGTTTGCATTGACCCGGGAAGAAAAGGAAATGAAGGATTATGCGTTGAAATGTTATGGTGATGCGCTTAAAGGAAAGCGGTGACTCCCATTTACTGAATGTTTGTAGATTCCAATACTGAGGATGAACAGGCGATTTATGGATGCGAATGGGATTATGATGTCCAGTCTTTATGATTGTTTGATTCTATCTGTTTTTCTGTTTTGTTTTTTATAGCTTATTGTTTGGTTAAATAGAAAAAATGACTTATCTTTGCACTCGTTAAGCGAAACAAATAGTTGTAGAACTATGAAATAAGATAAGTTCTTAAACGTGGGACTTTAATTAGAAAACACTTGCAAATCATTGATTACCAGTAGGTATGAAATATAGTTCGACACCCTGAGGGTGTACTTAAAAAAGGAACAACTACTGTTGTTCCTTTTTTAATTTGTCTTAACAAGAACATGCTTTGATGGGTATAAGCTCCTCATACGGAATCACTAGTAAATCTATATGGGGATGATACATTATTTTTCGTTAGTCCGCATAATAAATTCTTCAGAAGTTTGTTTTTATACCTTTGCCCTCACCCGCTTTCCGCCTCTTTCGTCACATTCGAAAATATATGTCAGAAAATGAAAGTAGGAAGAAAACTTTTATTTCCTCCTACTCGTATATCTATATTTTGTATATTTGTACACACATCAATGATTTTAAACTAAAAGAAAAACAATATGGATAAAGATTCAAAGCAAGTAGTGGTTCTTCTGACACATCCCAATATAAAAGAGTCGCGAGCTAACAAGGCATTGATGGATGCTATTAGTGACATGGGAGAGGTGGCCATATACAATTTATATGAGATGCGTGTGGAAGATGCTTTTAATGCAGAGATATGGAGCACTATCATATCGCATGCATCTGCGCTTGTATTTCAGTTTCCGTTCTATTGGATGTCGGCTCCTTCTTTATTGAAGAGATGGTTGGATGAAGTATTTACTTATCTGGCAAAAACTCCTGCTGTGGCTGGTAAGACATTGATGGTGGTCACTACTGTTGGTTCTGAACATGATGCTTATAGAAGCGGAGGAAGAAATCGTTTTACGGTGGATGAGTTGTTAAGACCTTATCAAGCAAGTGCTGTACATGCTGGAATGATATGGCAAACTCCTCTTGTAGTCTATGGAATGGGGACCTCGGAAGCTAGTAAAAATATAGCAGAAGGGATAAATTGCTATAAGCAAAGAATTGAAGCATTGGTGAAGAAAGACATTTTCAGTGATAATTGGTAATAGTAGGACCATATCGAAATGGAACATTCTTTTTCATTTTTGAATGTTTGTTTTTCTCTTTATCTTTTTCTAAAATACTGATTTTAAGCAATAAATAAAATATTGTATGAATTGGCATATTTCTTGTGTTAACTCATACATGAAACTTTATATTATATCAAACAGATTACCCGTTAAGGTTACCAAAGAGGATGAAACGTTCGTGTTTTCACGAAGTGAAGGCGGACTGGCTACCGGTTTGGACTCACTTCAGATTTCCTACGAAAAACATTGGATTGGATGGCCTGGAATATGCGTTGACAACGAAGAAAGTAAAGAGGAAATCACTTTTAGATTGGAAGGAATAAATTTCCACCCAGTATTCTTGTCCGAAATACAGATAAAGAATTATTATGAAGGCTATAGTAATAGTACTATTTGGCCATTATGTCACTACTTTTTTGTTTATACGCTGTATCGGAACTCTTTCTGGCAATCGTATCAGGAAGTGAACCAGTTGTTCTGCGATGCCATTTGCCGCGTGATACGTCCAGGTGACAAGGTGTGGATTCAAGACTATCAGCTAATGCTGCTTCCCGGAATGCTTCGGAAGGTTTACCCGGATTTGAATATCGGATATTTCCATCATGTCCCTTTCCCTTCCTATGAACTTTTCCGGATATTACCGGAGCGTGCAGAAATCCTGAAAGGATTATTGGGTGCTGACTTTATAGCTTTCCATACTCATGACTATATGCGGCATTTTATCAGTGCTGTCGAACGGGTATTGCGTATTGACTTTAAACTGGACGAAGCACAACTCGGGAATAGAGTAGTTAGGACCGATGCTCTTCCTATGGGAATCAACTACGGACTGTATCACAATGCTTCTTCCAGACCGGAAGTACGGCGGGCGATAGACCGTACACGGAAATTTTTCGGGAATCATAAGTTGATTCTTTCTGTAGACCGCTTGGATTATAGCAAAGGCATTCTGCACCGTTTATGGGGATTTGCTGCTTTTTTAGAATGTCATCCTGAATATTGTGGAAAAGTTACATTGGCAATGGTCATTGTTCCATCACGTGACCATGTAGATAGTTATGCTGAGCTAAAAACCAAGATTGACGAAGAAATAGGTTCTATAAACGGACAGTATTCTACGATGGACTGGACTCCGGTTTGCTATTTCTATCACGGTTTTTCATTTGAAGAACTGGTGGCAATGTACTATATAGCTGATGTAGCTTTGGTAACTCCACTTCGTGATGGCATGAATTTGGTTGCCAAGGAATATGTAGCCTCGAAAAATAATAATCCGGGTGTTTTGATTTTGAGTGAAATGGCAGGTGCAGCTATTGAGATGACGGATGCATTGTTGATTAACCCCAATGACACTGAGGAGATAAAGCAGGCCATTTGTCGGGCTTTGGAGATGCCCGAACAGGAACAACTGAAACGCTTGCAACACATGCAGAAAATTATTTCCGTACAAACGGTTAATAAGTGGGCGGCAGACTTTGTAAGTGAATGGAGCGATACGTGCCGTAAGAATGAACAGCTTCGTAAGAAAAGGATATCCGCCGGTATTATTGGTGCCATCAAAATGAAATATAACCAGGCTAAGCAACGGCTTATCTTGCTGGATTATGACGGAACGTTGGCGTCGCTCAAGACACGACCGGAAAATGCTAAGCCCACCCCTGAACTCATTGCCACATTGCAGAAGCTGGTTTCCGACCCGGCCAACCATGTTGTTGTGAATAGTGGTCGCGACCATTTTACTTTAGAAAAATGGTTGGGAAATTTACCTATTGCAATGGCTGCGGAACATGGTGCTTTCTATAAGGAAAATGGCATCTGGCACAAAAACATAAACAAAGCGGAATGGAGTTCCGGATTGGTGTCCATCTTGAAGCTTTTTGTCGAAAAGACGCCTCGTTCCCACCTTGAAGTCAAGGAAACGGCTTTGGCATGGCATTACCGGGAAAGTGATGCATGGTTAGGAGCTTTGCGGGCACAGCAACTTATCAATGTGCTGGTTAACATCTGTATACAGCAAAAGCTGCAAATCATACAAGGAGATAAAGTAGTGGAGATTAAGTCTCCCGATTATAATAAAGGTTCCGAAGTGAGACGCCAGTTGGAAAAGAAACATTATGACTTTATCATAGCTATGGGAGATGATACTACGGATGAAGATATGTTCAAAGCTTTGCCGGTGAATGCAGTGACAATCAAGGTGGGATATGTGTCGGAGGCAGCAAGCTATAATATGCCATCACAAACGGAAGTCCTGCCTTTTCTTCAAATTCTGGCGAACAAGAAAGACATGAAACAACCCATTGGCGAGAATGTTAAAACAAGCTTGAAAGGGGTATTCGATTTTTTCAGAGACTTGTTAAAAACAAAATAGTAAAAATGAGTAATTTAAATTATGGGGTAGTAGGCAATTGTCGGACTGCCGCACTTATATCCGAAAAAGGCAGCATAGACTGGTTGTGTTTTCCCGATTTTGATTCTCCGTCTATCTTTGCATCACTACTTGATCGGGAAAGAGGAGGAAGTTTTGGATTTGACGTTACAGAAGACTATCATATCTCACAATCTTACGTTCCTCACACTAACATATTGTCTACTTCTTTTTCTTCGAAAGAGGGAGAATTTGTCGTACTTGATTACATGCCTTATTACCGTTCCTGCGAAAATGCCCATTATCTTCCGGCAGAATTGTATCGATATGTGAGGTGGATAAAAGGTAAGCCCCGTTTCAAAGTAAACTATGTCCCTGCTCCCAATTATGCGCAAGGTAAAGTGATTCATAATGTCACTTCTGAATTTATAGAAAGCTATTGTTCTTCTGATAATAAAGATAGACAATATTTGTATTCTTCCCTTCCTTTGCAGAACATCGAACAGAAAAAAGAAATTATATTGGAAAAAGATGAGTTCTTTCTTTTGTCATACAATGAAAAGGTCATTCCGGTGGACATTGAACGGGAAAAAATTGAATATTGCCGTACTTTGGTTTATTGGCTTAATTGGACCAACCGTACTAAGAAATATTCTCTCTATAATGATGTGATAGAAAGAAGCATGCTGGTTTTGAAACTGATGTCTTACTATAACGGAGCCGTACTGGCCGCCCTTACTACCAGTTTGCCCGAATCCGTCGGCGAAGTACGTAATTGGGATTATCGGTTCTGTTGGTTGAGGGATGCCTCCATGTCTATCGAAACTTTGTTCCAGATAGGCCATATAGGAGCAGCAAGACGTTTTATGAAGTTCATACAGTCCACTTTCGTATCCAAGCACGAATCCTATCAGATAATGTACGGCATTCGGGGAGAAAGGCAGCTGACCGAGATTATTCTGGAGCATTTGTCCGGATATAAGAATTCCAAACCAGTACGGATAGGTAATGATGCTTACCATCAAAAGCAGAATGACTCGTTCGGTTATCTGATGGATTTGATTTACCAGTACTATCGGCTGATGCCCGGTACATTAGACGAAATAGAGGATATGTGGGAAATGGTAAAGAGCATTCTTTCCACGGTAATGGAAGATTGGAAGAAACCAGATAAGGGGATATGGGAAATCAGAGGAGAAAGCCGCCATTTTGTTTCATCCAAAGTGATGTGTTGGGTGGCTTTGGACCGTGGTGCAAAGATAGCTTCCATGCTCAATAAATACGGTTATAGTGAACGTTGGCAAAAGGAAGCTGACAAGGTATGGCAGGATGTAATGACATATGGATGGAAGGAAGAACTTCAAAGTTTCTCGCAGACTTATGATAATATGGCAATGGATTCCTCTTTGCTATTGATGGAACCTTACGGTTTTATTGCAGCAGACGATATCCGATACCATAAGACAGTGAAGGCTGTGAAAAAAGCTCTTTTGCATAAGGGATTGATGTACCGGTATAACAGCGAAGATGATTTCGGGCTTCCTTCCTCGGCTTTTACCATTTGCACTTTTTGGCTGATACGTGCGCTTTTTGTTATCGGAGAAAAGGAAGAAGCCCGTTGTTTGTTTGATGATGTTCTGACATATTCCAATCATTTGGGATTATTCAGTGAGGATATTGATTTTAATACGAAGGAACAACTGGGGAATTTTCCACAAGCTTATTCGCATTTGGCATTAGTCAATACGGCTATTCTGTTTGCAGAAGAAAATAAGAGATTGGCTTTTATCCGGCCGTAACGAGGAGGGGAACTTAATTAATACTGCAAATGGGAGCATTTTGTATTTGTCCTTCTTTCTTTCGTTTTTAATTCCATTGAATGATGATACCTTTCTTTTTTTATGTATTTTTGCATAAATAAAATTTCACTATTTCGGCAGTTGTTTTGTACTCATATCGCTGATATAGTTTAGGAACTCAAAATAAAGGATTATCATGTTACGGAAGATTAGACTGACTTTTGCAATGATTTGCTTTGTACTCATCACCTTGTTGTTCCTTGATTTTACGGGAACGTTGCATGGGTGGTTCGGCTGGTTGGCCAAAATCCAGTTTTTGCCGGCTGTATTGGCGCTAAATGTGGGAGTGATATTGTTTCTTGTAATTCTCACTTTGGTATGCGGGCGTATCTATTGTTCTGTGATTTGCCCCTTAGGGGTATTTCAGGATATACTGGCATGGCTGGGCCGGCAACCTAAAAAACGCAGGAAGCTTCCTTACTCTTATTCTCCGGCCTTATCTTGGCTGCGCTATGGCGTATTGGGTGTGTTTATCATTGCTTTGATTGCCGGAATTGGTTCATTGGCTGCTCTACTTGCACCCTATAGTGCATACGGACGTATTGCCAATAATCTTTTTCAACCTATATGGCAATGGGGCAACAATCTGCTTGCTTATCTGGCTGAACGGGCAGACAGTTATGCCTTTTATGAAACGGATGTATGGTTGAAGAGCCTGCCGACTTTTATTATTGCTGCCGCTACTTTGGCTGTGCTTGTTGTTCTGGCCGGACGCAACGGACGAACCTATTGTAATACGATTTGCCCGGTAGGAACGGTCTTGGGCTTCCTTTCACGTTATTCGCTTTTCCGCATCACAATAGATTCGGAAAAGTGCAACCAATGCAGTCTTTGTTCACGCAACTGCAAGGCAGCCTGCATCAACTTTAAGGAGCATCAGATTGATGCAAGCCGGTGTGTGGTTTGCATGAACTGCATTGAGAAGTGCAAGCATGGAGCCATTTCCTACAAGTATCATCCTTTCGGTAAACCTGCTGCGGGCAAGGCAGATTCGGAACAGATAAACGAAACCCGCCGCAGTTTTTTCACAGCAACGGCTCTGGTTGCAGCCACTTCTGTTTTAAAAGCGCAGGAAAAGAAAGTAGACGGAGGACTGGCAGCCATTGAAGATAAGAAGATTCCTGAGCGAAGCACTCCCCTCACTCCTCCCGGCTCATTGAGTGCCCGCAATATGGCGCAACACTGCACGGCCTGCCAGCTCTGTGTGTCGGCATGTCCCAATCAGGTTCTTCGTCCTTCTGCAGACTTAAGGAAATTGATGCAACCGGAAATGTCATACGAACGCGGCTATTGTAGACCGGAATGTACAAAATGTTCGGAGGTATGTCCTGCAGGGGCTATCCGTCCGATAACCAAAGCTGATAAATCATCCGTTCAGATAGGGCATGCCGTGTGGGTAAAGAAAAATTGCATACCACTGACGGATGGTGTGCAGTGTGGCAACTGTGCACGCCATTGTCCGACGGGAGCCATACAAATGGTGCCGAGTATACCTGAAGACAAGGATTCTCCAAAGATTCCGGTAATCAATGTGGAGCGTTGTATCGGCTGCGGGGCATGTGAGAATCTTTGTCCGGCCCGTCCGTTCAGTGCCATCTATGTGGAAGGACATGAAAGACATCGAATTATATAACAAAGTAGAATTTCTATAAGTATGGAAGAACATCATAAAAACAATATGAACCGTCGTGATTTCTTGAAGATAGTGGGAATTACAACCGCCACATCTACTGCTGCCCTCTATGGATGTGGTTCTAAGGAAGGAAGCAGTGAAGGCAGTAAAGTATTGGGCCCCATTCCGACGGATAAAATGACCTATCGTAGTTTTCCTGGTTTGGGGAGTGACAAAGTTTCTATTTTAGGATATGGCTGTATGCGCTGGCCTACCGTTCCTGCTCCGGATGGAAAAGGGGAAATGATAGACCAGGATGCTGTAAACGAACTGGTGGATTATGCCATTGCCCATGGCGTGAATTATTTCGATACGTCTCCGATGTATGTACAAGGATGGAGTGAGAAGTCTACGGGAATAGCTCTGAAACGCCATCCACGCGAATCGTTCTATCTTGCCACCAAACTATCCAATTTTCATCCTGATACCTGGACTCGCGAGGGTTCCATCGCCATGTACCGTAAGTCGTTCGAGGATATGCAGGTGGACTATATAGACTACTATCTGCTACACATGATTGGTGGCGGTGGCATGGAGCAATTCCGCAAACGCTACATAGACAACGGTATGATTGATTTTCTTGTCAAGGAGCGTGAAGCAGGACGCATCCGCCGTTTGGGATGGTCGTTCCACGGAGATATCGAAGTCTATGACTATGCCTTGCAGATGCATGACCGTGGTGAAGTTCATTGGGACTTTGTACAAATACAGTTGAATTATGTGGACTGGAAACATGCTTCGGGCAGCAACTTCAAGGCAGAGTATCTGTATGACGAGCTGGCCAAGCGTAAGATCCCTGCTGTCATTATGGAGCCTCTGCTGGGTGGGCGGCTCTCCAATGTCCCCGACCATATTGTGGCACGGCTGAAGCAGCGCGAACCCGAACGCAGTGTGGCGTCTTGGGCATTCCGTTATGCCGGTTCTCCCCAGGATGTACTGACAGTGCTGAGCGGCATGACTTATATGGAACATTTGCAGGATAACATCCGTACTTACTCTCCATTGGTACCACTCACAGAAGAGGAAACTCAGTATCTGTATGATACGGCAGATTTGATGATGGAGTACCCCACCATACCTTGCAACGACTGCAAGTACTGCATGCCTTGCCCGTATGGAATTGACATTCCTGCCATCTTGATACATTACAATAAATGTGTCAATGAAGGAAATGTGCCGGAAAGCAGCCAGGATGAGAATTATCGGAAAGCACGCCGTGCTTTTCTCGTAGGATATGACCGAAGTGTACCCAAACTGAGGCAGGCCGACCATTGTACCGGGTGCAACCAGTGTTCTCCGCATTGCCCGCAAACGATTGATATTCCCAAAGAACTGCATCGTATTGACAAATTTGTAGAACAGTTGAAACAAGAGACTTTATAAAATGGAGAGTATCATTGACATACTGCACAAGGGAGGATACTCTTGTGTTATGAAGAACCGGGAGGAAGTCCGTACTTTCACCCAACGGGGAGTAGCGGATTTGTATGATTTGTACCAGGCAGATTCTGCATTTATGAAGGGGGCTGCCATTGCCGATAAGGTTATAGGGAAAGGTGCCGCTGCTTTGATGGTACTGGGAGGCTTTAAAACGGTCTATGCCGATATAATCAGCACTCCTGCGCTGGCATTGCTGTGCGAAGCAGGAATTGAAACGACTTTTGCCCAAGAGGTTCCCCATATCATTAACCGTGACAAGACCGGCTGGTGCCCGTTGGAGACGGCTTGCATGGAGCTGAATACGGTAGAGGAGATGTATCCGGTGATTCAGAATTTTATATCAAGAATCAGGGCAAAATAGCAACAGCCTGCTCTCTTTCCCTGATTACCTGATGCCTTTCTCTTCCAGCATCTTGAAGTCTTCCTTGAGCATACCGACATCATCCAGTGTGCGGGCTTCATTGTGGTCGTTCAGATAGACTCTGGGTCTTTCGATAAACAGAGCGCTGGTGACAGATAAAGAGTCATTCCGGTATGGGGTCTCCACTCCACCTATTTCCAGCATTGTCTGGAAGAATGAGGCACTGGAAGATACATTCTTCTGCCTATTGGCTTGTGCGGCCTCCAATAACGATGGGTATCTCTGCCGGTAGTTGTCGGACATCCAAATAAAGAATGGCACATGTATCTGATAATAGGAAGGTACCGGTGAGGCATGCAGAAAGAGATGCCGGTTGTCATCGAAAATATCTTCTCCATGGTCTGAAGTGTATATCAGGGCAGAATTGACATGTTGTTCTTGAAGCATATCTATCAGACGAACCAGAAAATTATCCGTGTAGCGGATAGAATTGTCATAGGCATTAATCAGGTTGTCTTTGTATTTCACTTCCGCATCAACGGGCATGTCCGGCAGGAAGAAAGCCTGCTCTGCCGGATAGCGCTCTTTATAATTGAAATGAGAACCGTAAGTGTGGAGAACTATAAATTGCCTGGAAACTCCTTTGCCCAGTTCTTTTGCTACCAGTTTCAACAGTTCGTTATCAGAGGGGTTGTAATTGGAATCCCCCACATCTTCTTTAATGAAATCATACGTGTCGGCTTCTTTGCCGAAGAAGTCTATAAATGAGTGGTTATAACGCTGGTTCGAGAAAAAGGCGGTCTGGTAACCGGCTTCCTTGAATGCTGTGATAATCCCTTTTTGATAATAGATGGAATCAAAACTGGAAGCACTGACCGGTGACAGCAACATCGGAACACTCTTGTGGGTAGTGTTTGATTCTGTCAGCACATGGCTGAAAGCTGTCAGTCCGCCAATGCCCGACAGTCCCGGGTTAGTCTCCCGTTCGTAGCCGTACAAAGCCCAGTTGCATGCCCGTGAGGTTTCTCCCACCACCATTACATATACTTCCCTTTCATCAGCCTGATGAGTACTTCTAGCATGAAAGGTAAAATCTTTAGAGGTCTTGTGATAATTCCGCGTCTGGGCCGTCCGTTGAAAAGCAAGTGCTATGTTGTAGCATACGTTGGCAGGATACAGTTCGGATTTCGGCTCATACCGGTTATCTGTCAAATAAGCAGTGCCTAAGGATAATATTCCGGCAGACAACACATACAGAGTGCGACGGCGAGCTTGCCGGATGAATGCTTCGGACAGTCTGCGTTTGTGTACAATGGATATGGTTGCCAGAATTAATGCAGGTATATAGAGCACTACCACAATAACGATGGCAGGTATCAGATTGTCCAGCAGTTCCAGCGCCTCGCTCGAATTGGTTGTCACCAGATTCAGAAACATATCCACTGCGATAATGGACTGACCGAAAAGATACAGCAATACAAGCTGGAAGGCTCCGAAGAAGATGAACGGAAATAGCAGCCAGAATGTCCTGCCACAGTTTCTCGACCAAGCCATTACAGCATAATATATAGAAAGGGGTAGCAGGATATTACATATCTTTGCCGTCCATGATATGGGTTCTGTAAAGCATAGCACTACATTGGGCACTATCAGAATGACCAGAAACAGATAGAACAAATGTTCCTGATTGTCGAACCATTTTTTTATGTCTCTAAAAAGCTTCATTGATATTGAATATAAATCCGGTCTGGTGTTTGCCAAAACCTAAATCCAAACGTACGTTTACTCTCTTTTTGAACTCCCAGCGGTAGCCGAAACCATAATTAGGAAGAATATGCCTGGCCTCCAATTCCGAGAAATTCGGGAATATGGTTCCCGCCCCTACCCATACGGCAACTCCATTTCGCTTCCATACATGTTGGCGTAGTTCCAGCTGGACATCCATTGCACACTTGTCACGGTAGCGCCCCTCATAATAGCCACGCATAGAATAGGAACTTCCCAATGTTGCCATCAGTCCCCAGGGCGGATTTCCGTAGTTCAGCAGAGTATGGAACTGGCCTGCCAACACCCCACCCTTCCACACGGACTGGTAATAGCTGGTCGTCAGTTCCGTATTGCTGAATGCATATTTATTTCCCAAAAAGGCCGGACTGAAGCGCTGGTCTATCCGTAGGTAATATCCTTTATAGGCATTTGTCAGAAAATCGCGTGAATCATACAACAAGGAAAACCCCAAGCTCACGTTGGTGCTACGCGCTTTCATTCCTTTCCATAATTCCGGTTTTTCAAAGTCATGTCCATACACGTAATCAAATGTTGTCATCGGACCGATATAAAAGTTACGTGCCATCCGGAACATGAAGTCCACCTTAACCTGCGCCTGAAAGCGATCGTATTCACTCTCATTGTCATCATTGGCTCCATTGTCATATCCTTGTCCCCAGTAAAGGCTTGGGAAAGAATAGAAATACAGATTGTAGTTCAACCGGTATTTGTCTTGGGGAAACAGATGGTTTCCACGTACTCCCAGCAAATAGAATCCCACTGTGGAGACATCCCCATACAGAGAGACATTGGACGGAGGGAGAATACTATCGTTCCGGTCGGTACGGTAGAGTCCTGCCGCCACCAGTCCGATTCCAAATTTGGTGTCACTGGAATAATGAGGCCCGCCTATAATGCTGAAATCAAATTTCTTGTTTTTCTTTTCTTTGTTGGCATCGTTGAAGTAATTCAAAATTTTTCCGAAAAAACTGCGTTTCTTGGGAAGCGAGTCTATCGGATACGTAGAAATTGAGTCCACAGAGTTTTTTGCTTCTGCAAGGTGTGTTTGTGCATGAACAGCCGTTTCTGTAATCAGCATCAATATTGGTAATATCCATTTTGTCAATTTAGTGTCCATTTACTTGTAGAAAACTTCCGTGGCAAAGTTAGTTTTTATGTTCTTCATTACAACAATGTTACTGTTCTTTTTGTTTCCAATTTTTCTCTTTTAATGTTCATTTCTACATTGCATGTGGGGTTCACTCTTTTTAACTACATCATTTATAGAACTTTCCTCGATTTATACTGTTATTTTAATATTACAAAGAACAACATGATATTGAATTATGAAAACAGCAATGGACATTCCCGATAAAGAGGGACAGAAACGACTGGTAATCGTAGGCGGCGGCTTTGGCGGATTAAAGCTGGCACGAAAATTGAAAAGCAACAAGTTTCAGATAGTTTTACTGGATAAGAATAACCATCACATCTTCCAACCGTTACTCTATCAAGTGGCCACAGCAGGTATTGAACCGAGTGCCATATCATTCCCATACCGAAAAATCTTCAAAAAAAGAGAGCATTTCCATATACGTATTTGTGAAGCACAGCAAGTCTTCCCGGAACACAATCTGCTGGAGACTTCCATCGGCACGCTGGCATACGACTATTTGGTCATTGCCACCGGCTGCAACACAAATTATTTTGGAAACGACGGGCTGGAGAAACAGACCATGGCACTAAAGAATACTTCGGAAGCCTTGTTCAACCGAAACCAGATATTGGATAGTTTTGAACAAGCCCAGAACACCGGTAATAAAGAAGAGCGCAGGCGTCTGATGACCTTTGCCATTGTAGGCGGTGGAGCTACGGGAATAGAGTTGGCTGGTGCTTTGGCCGAGATGAGGAAGTTTGTCCTTCCTCAAGACTATCCGGACTTGAATATCAATGAGATGCGTATCATCTTGTTGGATGGCTCTTCCCGGCTCTTGTCTGCTTTTTCAGAAGAGTCTTCCAAAGAAGTGGCCGATTATCTGAAGAAGCGTGATGTGGAAATCAAATTGAACCAACGGGTGATGGGATACGAGAATTATCAATTGGCATTGAATGACGGGACTGCCATCGATACCAAAAATGTATTCTGGGTGGCCGGTGTCAAGGCAAACAGCCTTCAAGGATTGCCTGCCGATGCCTATGGACCGGGAAACCGCTTGAAGGTGGACACTTATAACCGTCTTTCTCAATATCCCAATATTTTCGCTATCGGGGATACGGCCCTTATGATTTCTGAGGAGTATCCCAAAGGACACCCGCAAGTGGTGCAACCAGCCATCCAGCAGGCCCGCAACTTGATAAGGAACTTGCAGCGTGCAGAAACAGGCCTGCCGTTGCAGCCGTTTATATATCAAAACAAAGGCTCCATGGCGACCATTGGCCGCAATCATGCCGTAGTCGAGCTTAAGAAACTGCGTTTTGGCGGTTTTCCGGCATGGGCTGTGTGGCTATTCATCCATTTGATGAGTATTGTGGGTGTAAAGAACCGTCTTTTCATCTTCGTAGACTGGATGTGGAGTTACTTTACCTATGACCCGTCTTTACGGATTATCATCAAACCGTTGAAACGGGAGTAAACTTTTATTGAGTAATATTTGTTATAGTTCATATACGAACTTAAAAACGAATGAATATGTTAAAACGACTTTTATTTCCTGTCAAACCGGACGGAACGGCAACATCTGCTATACTATTGATTGCAAGAATTGTATTCGGTATATTATTAATGAACCACGGCATCCAGAAGTGGACTAACTTTCAAGAGCTGTCGGCTGTTTTCCCTGACCCGCTGGGTGTAGGCAGTCCGCTGTCTTTAGGACTGGCTATCTTTGGTGAATTGGCATGTTCCATGGCATTCATTATAGGTTTTCTCTATCGTTTGGCTATGATACCAATGGTGTTTACAATGGCTGTTGCCTTTTTTGTAATTCATGGTAATGACCCGTTTGCCACGAAAGAGTTGGCTTTTGTATATCTGGTAGTGTTCATATTGATGTATATCATAGGTCCGGGCAAGTTTGCCGTTGACCGCTGGATAAGAAAAGCTCTTTTCCAAAAGGCTCGTAAATAGACACTTCCGTTTTACTGAAAACAGATTTTAAGCTCAAATAGGATGTATTTTCGTAAAAAATCCTATATTTGCGGATGCTTAAAATAACTCGATGAGCTATAAAGCTAATTAAACACAGTAAAATAAAAAAGAGTGATTATGAAAAAGTTCAATTTGAAGATGGCTGCGACCGTAATGATTTGCGGCTCGTTTCTTTTCAGTTCTTGTATCGGTTCTTTTGGACTGCATAGTAAACTGGTCAGCTGGAATCAAGGTATTGGTACCAAGTTTGTAAACGAACTGGTTTATCTGGCATTCAATATTATCCCGGTATATGGCGTTTGCTATCTGGCCGATGCATTGGTCATCAACTCCATCGAATTCTGGAGTGGTTCAAACCCTATGGCCAGCATTGGTGATGTAAAGAAAGTGAAAGGCGAAAACGGTGACTACCTGGTAGAGACACTTGAAAACGGCTATTCTATCACCAAAGAAGGTGAGACTGCTTCTATGGAACTCATTTACAACAAAGAGTTGAATACTTGGAATGTTGTTGCCGATGGTGTCAGCACAGAATTGCTGCAAATGAACAATGACGGCACTGCACAAATGACCCTTCCGAACGGTGAGGAAATGACAGTGACGCTGGATGCCCAAGGTGTGGCAGCAGCACGTCAGGCGACGATGATTGACAGCTATTACGCTTTTAATTAAAAGTTGAAAATGGAAAGGTGAAAGTTGAAAATGGCTGGGTGCATAGATGCCCAATAACCATTTTCACCTTTCCACTTCCCATTAGAACGGATATCCCACAGCAAAGTGGAAGGCAAAATCGCGGCTGAATTTAGGATGAATAATGGGATAACGGTCTTTTTTCTTTTCATAAGCCGGATTGATGGCCTTCATACCTCCGTCGAAACGCAATACAAAGAAATCCAGGTCAAGACGCAATCCCAAACCATATGCCACGGCAATCTGCTTATAGAACTTGTCAAATTTAAACTGACCTCCCGGCTGGTCTTTATAATCCCGTATTGTCCAGATATTCCCGGCATCTACAAAGAGGGCTCCTCTGAATTTCCAGAACAACCGTGTGCGGTATTCAATGCTGGCATCCAGCTTGATGTCTCCCGACTGGTTCATGAAGTTATTATCGCCGGGGAAAGAACCGGGCCCCAAATCACGTACAGACCATCCGCGCACACTGTTGGCACCGCCGGAGAAGTAGCGCTTCTCAAATGGAAGCATTGTTGCATTGCCGTATGGAATGGCAATACCGGCACCAAAATGAAATGCCAATGAATTGCGGTTGTCAATGACCAGATTCTTGGCAAAGTCAAAATCGCCTTTCAGGTATTGGGCAAAAGGAATGTTCAACAAAGTGTATTCCCCCGATGCATTCTTCTTCATTCCTCCGAGCTTTGCCACAGCATACAACAAGTTACCCGCCGATTCAAAATTGAGGCGGATGGTATAGGAATTTCCGATACCGGAGTTATTCATCAATGCTCTTCCGGCACTGTTGTAGATATAGCTATAGCCGGTGCGGACAATAAAGCGGTCTTCATAATTGTATTTGAGGATGTAGTTCTCGTCTTTCTCCAGATAATCCTCTTTGAATGTCTGGTCTATGCTGGGCATATACAGATAGTTGATGTCCAGCAAATCAATGCGATGCTGCGAACGCTGTTGTTGTACCCCCCATTTGTAGCTCCATCCGGCAGATGCTACAATGCGCGTGAATTCGGGTCTCATCTGGTAGTTATATTGCAATCCGAATTCTGTAGTAGCCCTTATCCTCCGCTTGAAATCGCTGGATACAAAGGGAAACATAAACCGTGGGAAGTTGATGGTTGCTTCCGCACCTAATTCTATGTAGTCTTGATTCAAGGAGCTCTGCAAACCGGACACAGCCTCGTATGCCCCACGTAGCTTGAACATGAATGTTTCGGAACCTTTGAACATGTTGCGGTGCTGAAAAGCCACCGAAGCGGCAGCTCCCAAATCGCCGGCAGAGTTTGTGCCTTCCACCTCAAAAGATACGGACTGATGCTTGCCTCTGGTCAGCATCACATAGGCGTTGAGCTTTGCACTGTCACTCTGTTGCACTTCAAAAAAACGGATATTGGTATATTTCAGGGCTTGCAGGCGTCCGTAGTTGGAGTAGGTACGCTGCACGTTCTGCTCGTTATAGAGAGTTCCCGGAGTGATGCGCAGATTGTTGGTCAGCACTTTGGGGCGCAGATAAAGCTTGTCTTTGTAGTAGATGGGAAAGCCTTTGTAATGCAATGAATCATTCACCTCGATGCTGTTCTGGGTGGATGCCTGCAACACATTATAATCGGTAATGAAACTCACTTTATTGATAGTGTATTGCCGGTGATTCTGCGGCGTATCCTCGTTATGCTGTCTGTATGGAGCCAAATGCAGTGTCAAATCTACCAGATAAGAATTACGGACAGTATCCGCAGTATAGGATATGTACTCTTTATTGAACTTGTAATATCCATTCTGAAGCAGTTTGTTTGTGATGCGCTGGCGTTCTGCATCCAGTACATTGACATCAAAATACATGCCTTCGGATAATAAGGTTACTGCGGAATCCTGCCGCATGTATTCCTTTATTTTACTGTCCTGGATATCATATTTCAAGGTACGAACTTTATAGGGCTTGCCGGTTGTCACCTTATAGACCAACTTCATCTTTTTCTTCTTGACTTGGCGTACCGGTTCCACCAGGGCGCCCATATAGCCCATATTCTGCACAGCCTTAGTGATTTCTTCCCTGGTCCGGTTGGTTTCCTCCTCACTGTATATGACCGGGGCATCACCTAATTTCCTCAATGTACGGTTTATCCAGCGTGTAGAGTCCCGTCCGGACCAGTTGTAGACATACAACTGGGTCTTTATCAGGCTGAACCACTTCGCATTGGGATTCTGGCGGATGTACATGGAGAGATTGGATGGTTTTACTTCCTTATTATCAGTATGTATGCGCACTTCATCCAGCAAATACGAGCCGTCCGGCACATATTTGGTAGAAGAACAGGAAGCCAACAAAAGTACGATAGTAGTAAGTATCGCGTAGCGGAAACCTTTATTCATACCGAGTCATTAATTGCGCATAAACAGCTACAAATATACTTGTATTTTTTTGTTCCCGAAATAAAAAACGCCTGAAGAGTGCAGAGTTTTTGATTATATTGAAATAATCACGTATTTTTGTCAAATGATAACATGTGTGTCCTATGGCATTAAGTAAAAATCGCATTAAATATATCCACTCGTTGGAGCAGAAAAAGAACCGGAAGGCCGACAAGGTATTTCTGGCAGAAGGACCTAAACTCGTAGGGGATTTGTTGGGACATTTTCCTTGTCAGTTCTTGCTGGCAACTTCAGAATGGCTTTCCCGGAACCGCCCTCTCTCCACCGTAACGGATGTCACGGAAGTATCGGAGGAGGAACTTTCGCGTGCCAGCCTGCTGAAAACTCCCCAACAAGTGCTGGCTGTGTTCCGGCAGCCGGATGAGGAGACGGATATTTCCGTCATCAGTCACTCCCTCTGTCTGGCTTTGGATGATGTGCAAGACCCCGGTAACCTGGGAACGATTGTCCGCCTTGCTGATTGGTTTGGGATAGAGCATATTTTCTGTTCGCCCAACACGGTGGATATCTATAATCCCAAAACTGTGCAGGCCACGATGGGAGGTATCGCACGCGTCAGACTGCATTATACTCCCCTACCCGAGTTCATCCGCTCACTGAAGGATATTCCTGTTTACGGCACTTTCCTGGACGGAGAGAATATGTACGGACAACCGCTCTCGAAAAATGGGCTGATTGTGATGGGTAATGAAGGAAATGGCATCGGAAAAGAAGTGGAGGCACTCATCAACCGCAAACTATACATACCGAATTATCCCGCCAGCCGTGAGACCTCGGAGTCATTGAACGTGGCTATTGCCACAGCAGTAGTTTGCGCTGAGTTCCGGCGCCAGGCTGCATTGTAGTAAAATCAAAAGGAAAAAACAACCAGGGAATCAAATAAGGCAATTCTTCCTCGATAACCGGAGGGATTGCCGTCAGTATATTGCAGCACGTATCAAAATGAGGATAGTCTGTTTCCACCTCCGTAAGCAAAGCTATGACTCCCGGTAGCCATTCCGTATTCTCCACCTCTTCTGTCAATGGGAAGATACGTGATACACATTGTCCTTCACCTATCTCCACCACATATTGTTTCAGATAGCCATGCCCGGGAAGAAACAGAAAATGGGAAGCGTAGCGTTTCATGCTTTCGGACGGGGACGTATGGTTCTGGGAGTCGTGGTATTTTCCTGCTCCTGAATTTCCAGAGGTTTCAATTTCTCAGGTTTTCCGATACTGTCTTTGCGAAGGGAGTCTGTCGCTTGCTGAAGGCTGTCCTTTGGGGCAATGACCAAGCTGTCCGTGGCGTGATAGCGCATCAGTGAGATACGGTCTGCCAGCAAAGGCTGTGGAGTCTCCTGCTGCGGATAATAGATGAACCCGCGTATTTCCTTGATTTCTCCTAAAGTATCGGCAAACAAGGTGAGCGTTTCCACACCTGTGTCTTGTACTTTCCGAATGGCACTGATGACACTGTCATTCTTTTCGTAAAGAACCTGCATCGCCATCAACGGAGCATGTATGCTGTCCGGTGCACCGTTGTGGAAACGGAAGCGCACGCTCCAGCGCAGCGTGTCACGGTCGTGGAAATTGGTGTCTGATGGCAACGTAAACGTTATCTTGTTGTCCAGGGGCATACCCGTCAACTGATAGATATGCTGCCATATCCACACGTCGATACTGTCTCCGGGAAGTGATTCTTTCGGCTTGTTGTCACGCAGGGCAATCAAGTGGTTGATACCGTCTCTCTCGGCTTTCAACCGTACATTCACTTTCTCGTAGATTTTGGTAAGTACTTCCGGGTTACGGGCAAACCAGACCATAGAAGAGTCAAAATCGGCCTGAGTAATGCCATATTTCTTGAAAACCGACTCAATGTATAGCACCCGCTTATAACTTTCGTTATACGGCACTTCTTCACCCATAGCTTTGGCTATGTGATAATCATAAAGCACGTTTTCCATCTTGGCATCCGGAAGGACGGTCTCAGGTCTTTTCACCTTACAAGCCGTCAGACTGAACGCCAGAAGGACTACGCTACACCATTGAATTCGATTTATTCCTTTCATGATTTCTTTATAGCAGCATGATAGGCATCATTGAAGTCCTTGCCGTAGAACAACAGCAAAGCAATGATACCGCAACTGATTGCTGCATCCGCAAAATTGAATATCGGGCTGAAGAAAATGAAATGTTCTCCACCGACAAACGGCATCCATGCGGGCCAGTTTGTATCAATGATGGGGAAATAGAACATATCCACCACCTTGCCATGGAACCACGGGGCATATCCCCCTCCTTCAGGCATGAAGGAGGCTATCTGTGAATGGGTGCTTTCGTTGAACAGCACGCCATAGAACACACTGTCGACAATGTTTCCCAAGGCTCCCGTCAAGACCAAAGACACACAGATGATAAATCCGGTCTTCATGCCTTGCTTCACGAACTTGTACAGAAACCAGCCAATGACCGTGACTGCAGCAATGCGGAACAAGGTCAGGAACAGTTTGGCGAATATTTCCATACCGAAAGCCATACCACTATTCTCGGTAAAGTATATATAGAACCAATCCGTAATCCGGATACTCTCATGCCAGTACATGTGGGTCTTTATCCAAATCTTGATAATTTGGTCTATAACCAATACCGAAAATATGATAAGGCAGGCTATCCGGCCCTTCGTAAAGAATTTACCCATTTTTATTTCTTGCCGTTGTTTTTAGCTTCGATGCTCAAAGTGGCATGGGGCACTGCACGAAGGCGCTCTGCCGGTATCAGTTTGCCGGTTTCGCGGCAAATGCCATATGTTTTGTTCTCAATGCGCACCAAAGCAGCCTGCAATCCTTGGATGAACTTCAACTGGCGTTGGGCCAGACGTGTGGTTTCTTCCTTGGATAAGGTGTTGGCACCTTCTTCCAGTACTTTGTACGTAGGAGATGTATCGTCGGTGTCATTACCGTCTGCACCCGTCAGGCTGGCCTTTAACAGTTCATAGTCACGTTGTGCCAACTCTAACTTCTCCATAATGATAGCGCGGAATTCTTCCAATTCAGCATCTGAGTATCTTGTCTTTTCTGCCATAACTTTTACGTGTTAATCAGGGTTAGTATTTAATTATTCTTTCACTACGCTCACGTACAGCGAGAAATCGTCGAAGTTCAGTTCTGTACCATTTTCTACGTTGTCTGCCAGCGTCAGTGAAGTTCCTAAAACTTGGTTGCGAATATAGTCATTATATTCATTTACCGCATCATCTGTTTGAGGATTTTTTGATAATGTAATCTTTATTTTATCTGTTATCTCAAAACCGCTCGACTTGCGGATATTCTGAATGCGGTTTACCAGCTCGCGTGCAATACCCTCACGGCGCAACTCTTCGGTAACGGTAACTTCCAGAGCCACGGTCAGTTTGCCCTCGTTGGCAACCAGCCATCCCGGAATATCCTCACTGAAGATTTCCACATCTGCCGTTTCAATCACGGCTTCTGCACCGTCCAGATTGAACGTATAAGAGCCTTTCTTCTCCAGCTCGGCAATGGCTTCCTGGGACATTTCCGCCACAGCAGCAGCCACGGCTTTCATCTGCTTACCGAATTTCGGTCCCAGCTTCTTGAAGTCGCATTTCACTTTCTTTACCAGTACACCGGCAGCACCGTCCACAAACTGGATTTCTTTTACATTCACCTCGTTCATGATAAGTGCTTTCACAGCCTCGATGTGTGCACGCTGTTCTTCATCCACTACCGGTATCATGATGCACTGAAGCGGTTGGCGGACTTTGATGTTCACCTTGCGGCGCAATGCCAATACCATGGAAGTGACGTCTTGTGCCATCTGCATGCGGACTTCCAATTCCTTGTCTATCATTTCCTCCTTATATTCGGGGAACTTGGCAAGGTGTACGGAAACCACATTGTCGCGTCCCGTAGCTGCAATCAGGTCGGAATAGAGCATATCAGCATAGAACGGAGCGATGGGTGCCATCAGCTTAGCCACGGTTTCGAGGCATGTATAGAGTGTCTGGAATGCAGAGAGCTTGTCCTGCGTCATACCACCGCCCCAGAAACGTTTGCGGTTCAGGCGGACATACCAGTTGGAGAGGTTGTCGTTCACGAATTCGGAAATGAGACGTCCTGCTTTCGTGGGCTCGTATTCATTGTAGCAGGTATCCACGTTCTTCACCAACGTATTCAGTACAGAGAGAATCCAACGGTCTATCTCAGGGCGTTCTGCCATGGGCACATCGGCTTCTTTGTAGTCAAATTCGTCTACATTGGCATAGAGGGCGAAGAATGAATAGGTGTTATAGAGTGTTCCGAAGAACTTGCGGCGCACCTCTTCCACTCCATCTACGTCGAACTTAAGATTGTCCCACGGAGAAGAGTTGGTGATCATGTACCAGCGCAACGGGTCGGACCCGTATTTCTCGATGGTCGAGAAGGGGTCTACGGCATTGCCCAGACGCTTGGACATCTTGTTACCATTTTTGTCGAGCACCAAGCCGTTGGAAATGACAGCCTTATAAGAAATACTGTCGAACACCATTGTAGCGATGGCGTGCAACGTGAAGAACCAACCGCGTGTCTGGTCCACCCCTTCGGCGATGAAATCGGCAGGATATACCTGGTGGCTATCCAGCAGTTCCTTATTCTCGAACGGATAGTGTATCTGTGCATAAGGCATGGCACCGGAATCGAACCAAACGTCAATCAAGTCCGTTTCGCGTTTCATCGGCTTGCCGTCTTTAGAAACAAGGATGACATCGTCCACGTAAGGACGGTGCAAGTCTATCTTGTCGTAATTCTCTTTGGTATATACACCCGGCTGGAAGCCCTTCTCCTTGTAAGGATTGGACTGCATCAAGCCGGCAGCTACGGATTTCTCTATTTCGTTGTAAAGTTCTTCTACAGACTCGATACACTTTTCCTCGCTATTGTCCTCTGTACGCCAGATGGGCAGCGGAGTACCCCAGTAGCGTGAACGGCTGAGGTTCCAGTCATTCAGGTTTTCCAGCCACTTGCCGAAACGTCCCGTACCGGTGCTTTCCGGCTTCCAGTTGATGGTCTTGTTCAACTCTATCATACGTTCTTTGCAAGCGGTGCTGCGGATAAACCAGCTATCCAGCGGATAGTACAATACGGGTTTGTCCGTACGCCAGCAGTGCGGATAATTGTGTACATGCTTTTCTATCTTGAATGCCTGGCGGGCGGCTTTCATCATCATGCAGAGTTCGATATCCAATGATTCGGCAGCTTGTGCAGCCTGCTCATCATACTTGCCGTCTACAGTGAATTGAGGGTCATAGGCATTCTTTACCCACTTGCCCTGATAGTCTTTGTAAAGGTCTGCATTGACACATGCCTTTACAAACTCCTCGTCCAGTTCGTCAATCAAGAAGAACTTACCGGTGAGGTCTACCATCGGGCGGGGCTCACCCTTCTTGTTTATCATGAACAAGGACGGTATACCTGCAGCGCGTGCCACAAAAGCATCGTCCGCACCAAAGGTCGGGGCAATGTGTACGATACCCGTACCGTCTTCAGTCGTCACATAGTCACCAGAAATTACACGGAAACCTTTGTCGCTGGGAGTCCAGCTACCGTCTTCGGCAACGTCTATCGGTTTCACCCAAGGGATGAGCTGTTCGTACTCCATACCTACCAAATCGGGGCCTTTGTACTCACCTACTATCTTGAAAGGTATCAGCTTATCACCCGGCTTATAATCCTCTAATGCAATGCCTTCCGCTTTTTTGTTGAAGTGAGTGTAGAGCAGTGCTTTTGCCAACACAACAGTCATCTTCTCACCGCTATATCCGTTGTAAGTCTGTACGGCCACGTAGTCTATCTTGGGACCGACGCAGAGCGCAGTGTTGCTGGGCAACGTCCACGGAGTAGTGGTCCATGCCAGGAAGTAAGGAGTTCCCCACTCTGCCATTTCCGGTTTCGGATGCTTCATCTTGAACTGTGCCACCATGGTCGTGTCTTTTACGTCACGGTAACATCCGGGCTGGTTCAACTCGTGCGAGCTGAGTCCGGTTCCGGCAGCAGGAGAATAAGGTTGTATGGTATACCCTTTATAAAGGAGTCCTTTCTTATAGAGCTGTTTCAGCAGCCACCACAAGGTTTCGATGTAGCGGTTGTCGTAGGTGATATACGGGTCCGTCATGTCCACCCAGTAGCCCATCTTGTGCGTCAAGTCTTCCCATTCCTTGGTGAACTTCATGACGTCCTTGCGGCAGGCAGCATTGTATTCTGCTACGGAAATAGTCTTGCCAATATCCTCTTTCGTAATGCCGAGCGCCTTTTCCACACCCAGTTCCACGGGCAGTCCATGAGTATCCCATCCGGCCTTACGCTTTACTTGGAACCCCTTCATCGTTTTGTAACGGCAGAAAATGTCCTTAATGGAGCGAGCCATTACGTGGTGAATGCCCGGCATACCATTGGCCGAGGGAGGTCCTTCGAAAAATACGAAAGAAGGACAACCTTCACGTTCTGTCATACTCTTGGCGAAAACCTGGTTTTCGTCCCATTTCTTCAACACTTTTCCGTTCACTTCGGAAAGGTCGAGCTTCGAATATTCGGCAAACTTCTTACCCATCTTGATATTTACTATTTGACAATTTACAATTTACGATTGAAGATACTCTTGATAGGCATTTGGTACGTCAAAAGCTACCTTCTCCATTTTAAGGGTGCAAATTTACAAAAAACTTAAATACAAGAGACTTTTTAAGAACAAAAAAATATGCAGGTACGATTTTAAAAAATATTCGCTCACTCAACACTGTCCCTCTTTTCTCTTTTCCCGAATTAGTACATAGAAGTGCATCTGTAGATGTCGTTTGGGGCAATGCAGGGTTCCCTAAGCAAAAAACGACAAAAAACGCAGAATTTGCCAAAACCTACCCCCTGAAAACTACGTTGAAAACAACAAATGAGAGGGCTATTTTGCTGAGTTCAACAAATGGTATGTAGAATTCTGCGAATGCTATTGCCGCAATCAGCAATAAGCGTGCAGAGAACAGCATGGGAAAGAATAATAAAGTATTATATTAAAAGAAATAATAACAGCATCATCAGCGGATAGACTTCAACTGTTGCTGCTGTAACTATAATGCAAGGTGAAATAATTAAGGTAATGATTCACCACTCCGAAACAATCCGATGTCTCATCGAAAGAGAGAAAGTAATACATCAGGTTTTCGGGTTCTTTCTTTTGGGTCAGGATTTCGTCCACATAGGCAAGAAAGGCGTTTTTGATGCTGTTATCGTTGTAGTAGTCTGCCAACTTTGCCAGTTTACGTTCTATGGGTTTGTTATGCTGCAATTGCATGGCAGATTTCGAGCGTTCAGGCTTCACATCTCCGGTCAGTCCCCCATCATTATAGTATTGGCGGCGCTCGTCATAGACTTGGCTCAGCAGTTGATAGATTCGGGCGGCAGCCTCGTGATTTATGGCGGAGGCAGGCTTCAGTTGTTCTTCCTTGCTCTTCTTCTGCATAGTGGCGTGGTAGGCAAAGTAGAGGATGAAGTCACGGAAGAGCGTGGTTTGGGGCATGATGATTTCTACCAGGACATCCACGTCGGCAAGTACACTGAAGTCCACGGAGTAATAGCGGACACGTCCACGGGTGACGGAATTGACCTTTATGTCGGTTTTCAAGAAGCCCAAGGCCGAGAATTGCTTAATGATGACTTCCTGCCGGGTACGGCGGATACGGGTTTCTTCCTCTACACGCGCCTGGGAGTAATGGAAAGGCTTGTATTTAAAAGAAATCTGTTTTACTGTAAGCCAGTCGAACAGAATCAGCTCGTCGGGAGCCAGACGGTAGTTAAGTAATCGCAACACATTGATGCAGAGAGGTATTTCGGGAGCAGAGAGAGCTTTCTTGGCCATTGTTTCTGTTTTTTAGAATAAAAGTTTTGTAAAGATACGGATAAACTATGGAATTACCATCCGAAATGCCATACTTCATCGTCCCGGATGCCACACTTCAGCAGCTGAAATGCCACACTCCGTTGTCCGAAACCTATGGCATTCCGGACGATGAAGTGTGGCATTTCGGAGAATAAGGTGTGGCATTGGAGGCAACCGAGTGTGGCATTCGGGAAAGTCATCTTTTCATCTTCACCTCGTACAAATCGCCTCTCCGGTCTTTCAGGTTGCGTACACTGCCGTAGGTATGCAGTTCATTCAGCAAGTCCAGATCCACATCCGACACAAGAATCATTTCGGTATTCGGAGTGGCTTCCGCACGCTTGCCGTCTGTGGGGAAAGCGAAGTCGCAGGGAGTGAACACGCCGGACTGGGCATACTGGATGTCCATGTTGTGCACGCGGGGAAGATTGCCTACACTGCCGGCTATCACTACAAAGCACTCGTTTTCGATGGCACGAGCATGGGCGCACACCTTTACGCGGCTGTAAGCATTCTGCGTATCGGTAAGGAAAGGAACAAAGAGTATCTGCATGCCTTGGTCCGCCATGATGCGGCTCAGTTCGGGGAACTCTACATCGTAGCATATCAGCACGCCTATCTTAGCACAGTCCGTATCGAAAGTTTGGATGGACTTGCCTCCGCTCAGTCCCCAGGACTTTATCTCGTCGGGAGTGACATGTATCTTTTCGTACATTTCATAACTTCCGTCACGTCGGCAGAGGAATCCTACGTTGTATAGCAGCCCGTCTTCCTTGATAAGCGGCATACTGCCCGTAATAATGTTGATGTTATAGCTGATGGCGAGCTTGACGAAACGCTCCTTGATTTCCTCGGTATAGGCCGCCAGCCCGCGGATAGCCTGCGACTCGCCCTCGTTGTTGAATTTTGCCATCAACGGTGCGTTGAAGTATTCGGGAAAAAGGACAAAGTCACTCTTGTAGTCGCTCACGGCATCCACAAAAAATTCCACTTGCTCAAAAAGGTCATCCAGTGTCTTGTAGGTACGCATCTGCCATTGTACCAAGCCTACGCGGACAGTGGTTTTGGGGTTTACATAGTCTTGTGTGGGAGCCTGATAGTAGATATTGTCCCATTGCAGCAGGCAGGCGTAGTGCTTGGACTCCTCATCATTGGGAAGGTAGTTGCGCATCACCTTGCGCACGTGGAAGTCGTTAGAGAGCTGAAAGGTCAGCACCGGGTCGAAGATCTCCTTTTGCTTCACCTTATCTATGTACTCCTTGGGGCGGATTTGATCGGCATATTTGTAGTAGTTGGGGATACGTCCGCCAAACATGATTGCCTTCAGGTTCAATGTCTCGCAAAGTTCCTTGCGGTATTCATACATACGGCGTGCCAGACGCAGGCCACGGTATTGGGGATGGATAAAGACTTCGATGCCATAAAGTATGTTGCCTTTCGGATTGTGGGTGTTGAAAGTCTCCTTGCCCGTAACCTGGGCGTAAGTGTGGTCGTTCTTCACATCATCGTAGTTCACTATGATGGAAAGCGCACAGCCCACGATTTTCTCGTCAACCACCGTCACAATCTGCCCCTCGGGGAAGATGCGTATCAGTTTTTCTATTTGTTTGTGCGTCCAGAACACATCGCTTCCGTCTGAATAAACGCGCGTAAACGATTGTGCCAACTGGTCATAATCTTCAATCTGCAGATTGCGTATCTGCACCTTATTGATTTTCATTGAATCCATAACTTTCTTGCTATTCCTGATTAAAAACAGTGCAAAGGTACGGTTTATCCTTACATGTTATCTTCCCCTCCGAAGATTTTTCTTTCCCATCTTGAACGGATAAGGGAAAAGATACGGAATTGATAACAAAAAGAGGAGGCCTGATGAATGCCTCCTCTTTCCCATCTTATATGGACAGTTTCAATGACGGTCTTATCTATTGTTTCTTCTATTCTTCCACAGCTTGGTCATGTCTTCCAGTGTCTTGCCTTTCGTTTCGGGAACAAGCTTCCAGACAAACAGAGCAGCCACCACACAGATGATTCCGTATAAGCCATAAGCAAACATGTGCCCGAACTTGTCTCCCATATCTCCCAAACTCATATTGTACATAGGTACGAAGGTGGAAGATACAATGAAATTGAATATCCATTGGAAGGCTACGGCAATGGCTACTGCAGCGCCACGGATGGTATTCGGGAAGATTTCAGCAATCAGTACCCAGCAGATGGGGCCCCAGCTGAACATGAACGAAGCACTGTAGACCATGATGCTGACAACAGCCAACATGGGAGGAAGCCCTGCCACAACGTTGCAAAGAGCTACTCCGAAAGCACCTATCGCCATGCCGATAGACCCCGAGATGAGCAGCGGTTTACGTCCCCATTTCTCGACTGTAAAGACAGCCAGCAACGTGAACAGAATATTGATGATACCCATGATGACGGTTTGAACCATCGGGTTGCCCATTCCCATCGTTTCGAAGATACGCGGTGCGAAATAGAGTACGGCGTTGATACCTACCGCTTGCTGGAATACACTCAGCATGATACCGATAAAGATAACCATCCAGCCATAAGTGAAAAGCTTTTCCGTCTTTTCCTCTGCCGTGGCTTTGATTTGAGACAGAATAACCTTTGCCTGAGCCAAGCCGTTGATACGGCTTAACACCTGGAGTGCCTTATCATCCTTGCCACTCATGGCAAGATAGCGTGGCGTTTCGGGAACAAACAGTACGAGCAACGCAAAGACTCCTGCAGGAACAGCCTCACTGACAAACATCAGACGCCATCCTGTCTCTGTGGTCCATGCTGCCGCTTCGGGATTCAGAATCTGGTTGACTCCTTCAATGGCCTTTATCACCGGATTTGAATTCTCGCCCAGAATAAGGAAATTCACGAAGTAAACCACCAACTGGCCGAAGATAATGGCAAACTGATTCCATGATACCAGAGTCCCGCGAATGTTGCTCGGCGCAATTTCCGCAATATACATCGGGCAGATGGCCGATGCCAAACCTACGCCGATTCCTCCCAATACACGGTAGAAATTGAATGCCACGAGCAAGGAATAGGAAGGAACACCATAGTCGAAGAAAAGGAATTCCGGGTAGTAGGAGCCCAATGCCGACAGAAAGAACAAGACGCCGGCTATGAAAAGAGAATTCTTACGTCCCAGATTGGATGCGAAGAATCCCGAAAGAGCACTACCGATGATACATCCGATAAGTGCACTGGAAGAGGTAATGCCGTGAATCGTATCTGTGTAGACAAAATCGGAGGCACCCATAAAAAATGCCTGAAGCCCTTTATCGGCACCGGATATGACTGCTGTATCGTAGCCGAAAAGCAAGCCCCCGATGACGGCTACCAGCACAATAGAGAAGAGGTAGAGTTTACTGCCTTTTTCTGTATAATTCATGATATTAATGATTAATGGTTAATGATTAGCGATTAATGATTAGCGATTAATGATTAATATTGAAACACCTCATGCGCAACCTATTAACCACTAATCACTAAACATTGATCATTATTAGCAGTACATATTCACGATTGCCTCATACAATTCCTGCTTGCCGCTGGTCTGTTTCGGCTCACCGTTGGCTTTTGCGTAAGCTACCAAATCCTCCAGTGTCAGTTTGCCATCTTCAAATTCCTTGCCTTTACCACTGTCGAAGGAAGCATAGCGGTCGGCCAGCATCTTCTTGTAAGGAGACTCTTCAAGCAATTTGGCTGCACTTTCCAGTGCACGTGCCATCACGTCCATACCGGCGATGTGGGCAATGAAAATGTCTTCCAGGTCGGTGGAGTTGCGACGGGTCTTGGCATCGAAGTTTGTACCGCCATTGCCAAAGCCTCCGTTACGGATGATTTGCATCATTGCCTGGGTCAGTTCGAAGTTGTCAATGGGGAACTGGTCTGTATCCCAGCCGTTCTGGTAGTCACCACGGTTGGCGTCGATGGAGCCGAGCATACCGTTGTCTACGGCTACTGCGAGTTCGTGCTCGAAGGTGTGGCCCGCCAAAGTAGCGTGGTTCACTTCGATGTTCACCTTGAAATCTTTGTCCAGATTGTGAGCCTTCAAGAAGCCGATAACGGTTTCGGTGTCTACATCATACTGGTGTTTTGTAGGTTCCATCGGTTTCGGTTCAATCAAGAAGGTACCTTTGAAGCCACGGGCACGGGCATAGTCGCGGGCGATGGTCAACATCTGTGCGAGGTGCTCTTTCTCACGCTTCTGGTCTGTATTCAGCAATGACATGTAGCCTTCGCGACCGCCCCAGAATACATAGTTTGAACCTCCCAGTTCGATGGTAGCGTCGATGGCGTTTTTGATTTGGATGGCGGCACGTGCCACTACATCGAAATCGGGGTTGGTGGCTGCACCATTCATGTAGCGGGCATGGCCGAATACGTTGGCAGTACCCCACAACAGTTTGATGCCGGTTTCTGCTTGTTTCTGCTTGGCATACGCTACGATTTCCTTCAAGTTGGCTTCGTATTCTTCAATGGTCTCGGCTTCTTCGCAGAGGTCTACATCGTGGAAGCAGTAGTATTCGATACCCATTTTCTGCATGAATTCAAAGCCGGCGTCCATTTTGTTCTTGGCAGCCTGAACCTTGTCAGCCTCACCGTTCCAGGGGAATTTCTTTGTTCCGCCACCGAATTGGTCACCACCTTCTGCGCAAAGAGTGTGCCACCATGCCATGGCGAACTTCAACCATTCGCTCATTTTCTTACCCATGATTACTTTATCGGCATCGTAATAACGGAATGCCATCGGGTTCTTGCTCTCTTTACCTTCGAATTTAATCTTTCCTATTCCGGGAAAATACTCTTTTGTTGCCATAAGAATTTAATGTTTTAATGTGAGAATGTGCCAATGACAGACACATTCATCACGGGGTTAATTATTAATTTATTGTTTTAACGTGCTAACGTTTTAATGTGCACATTAGCACATTACCCAGTGTTTCCAGCGCGCATATGCGTCGGCATAAGCCTGGCGGTCTGCCACTTTCGGCTCTATCACCTCGAGCTTCTCAAGCGTGGCAAATGCTTCGTTGTTGTCCTTGTATATGCCCACACCGATTCCGGCGCCTTTGGCGGCACCTACAGAGCCGTCGGTATCATACAGTTCGATGACAGCTCCCGTCACACCGGCCAATGTCTCGCGGAACAGCGGGCTGAGGAACATATTAGCCTTGCCTGCATGAATTTTCTGCACGGGAATGCCCATCTGTTCCATGATATCGATTCCATATTTAAAGGAAAAAACGATGCCTTCCTGCGCTGCGCGGACAATATGCTGTTTGCCGTGCTGGTTGAAGTTGATGCCATGAATGGAACAGCCTGTTTCCTTGTTCTCCAGCATACGCTCCGCACCGTTTCCAAAGGGCAGGATACTGATACCGGCACTGCCGATGGGAGCTTGCGCCGCCAGCAGATTCATATCGCTGTAGGAGATACCTTCGGGAGCAACGGTGCGTTTTACCCATGAATTGAGAATGCCCGTACCATTGATGCACAGCAGAACACCCAGACGGGTTTGCCCGGCAGCATGGTTGACGTGTGCAAAGGTGTTGACACGTGACTTGGGGTCGTAGTTCACCTCACCGTTCACGCCGTATACCACGCCGGACGTTCCGGCGGTAGAAGCAATTTCACCCGGATTGAATACATTCAGGGAAAGGGCATTGTTGGGCTGGTCGCCGGCACGGTAAGTGATAGGCGTACCTTCTTTCAGACCCAGCTCTGCGGCTGCAGCAGCATTGACACGTCCCTGCTCGGAGAAAGTCGGTTTGATGTCGGCAATCAGAGAGGAGTCGAATCCATAATAGTCCATCAGAAAGTCGGCAACCCGGTTGTTCTTGAAATCCCAGAACATCCCTTCGGACAAACCGGACACCGTGGTACAGATGGTACCGCTCAACTTCATGGCGATATAGTCGCCCGGCAGCATTATCTTATGAATCTTTTCGTAAACGGAAGGCTCATTCTCCTTAATCCAAGCCAGTTTGGAGGCCGTGAAGTTGCCCGGAGAATTCAGCAGATGTGAAAGGCAAGTCTCCTCTCCCAATGTTTCGAAAGCCTTTTGTCCGTAGGGCACGGCTCTGGAGTCGCACCAGATAATGGCAGGACGCAACACCTGCTGGTTTTTATCTACACATACCAAGCCATGCATCTGATAAGAGATACCGATCGCCTTGATGTCTTCTGCGTTTACTCCGGATTCTGCCAATACCGCTTGTGTGGCCAGTTTCAAGTTTTCCCACCAGTTTCCGGGGTCTTGCTCTGCCCAGCCGGGCTTCACTGCGATAATTTCCGCTTCAGTCTTGGGGAAGAAGGCAGACGATACACACTTGCCGCTTTCCGCATTTACCAGACTCGCTTTTACAGACGAGCTGCCGATGTCATAACCTAATAAATACATTTCTATCAATATTAAAATGAAAGTGATATGAAGAATTTACAATCCGGCTACCGTCGGATTTTATTGTATATCTTTTTGTCGAAACGGTAGTAGCGTGCCGCCCGGTGGGCCACGCCCTGCTGTTTTTCTTCCAGGGGGACGACATACTCCATCAAGGCAATTTTTTTATGGAAATTGCGTACGTCGTACTGCTTGTCATACACCAGTTCGTACAAAGTGCGAAGCTGGGATGCGGTGAACTTACGCGGCAACAAGTCGAACAGTGAAGACGGGTTGAACTCGACGTACTGACGGACATAGGTAATGGCTTCCTTGATAATCAGGTTGTGGTCGAATGCCAGAGCCTTTATATCCGGCATGGCTACCCAACTAGCTTGATAATTGTCCAAATCACGGTTCAATGCGCGGTCTATCTTCACCAGGGAAAGATAGGCTATGGTGACAATACGCTCTACCTTGGACTGCATGGCACGTTCCAGCCAATGTACATCTCTGGGGTCCTTCGTACGGTTTTTTGAGCCGAATGCCTTGAATTGCATCAGATTGACGTTCTTCAGCCCCGTCAATTCATTCAACACCCGTTTGGCAGCTTCATCCAAATCCTCATCCATGTAAATCAAACTTCCGGGAAGCTTCATATCATGAAAGATTTCTCCTTCTTCCTCTCCTGCACGCTTAATCAGCAGAACCTTTAGCTGTTCTCCGTCAAAACCAATCACTACACAGTCCACAGAGATATGATTGTTTGCCAACGGCGTTTTTTGTTCTATGTTTTGCATAATATATCTCGTTAAGCGCTGCAAATATAAATAGGTTTTTCTAATTTGCAATAAAGGAAAAGAATATTTTTATAATATTATAAAGCATTATTTTTCAACTGAATACATATCTTACTTTATACAATATCATTTTCAGTTGTTATCGTATGGAATACAATATGTAATTTACAAGAATATACAAGAGGTCTAATTGTAGGAAGTACAATAAGGAGAAAGTGTTTCATTTATAAGTATTTCAGCCTCCGGATACCACAGAAGGTCCAAGCATACATATTGTATTTTAGCTTCCCTCCTTAAAGTAAGGGCATTGCACAAAAAACATCCGTTTGTGCGGTGAATATCAGAAAAACCTCTACCTTTGCAGCACTTTTTATTTAAACACTAAAAAACGAGTAAATATGAAAGCATTTGTATTTCCGGGTCAAGGTGCCCAATTCGTTGGCATGGGAAAGGACCTGTACGAAAATTCGGCATTAGCCAAGGAACTTTTTGAGAAAGCAAATGATATCCTCGGGTATCGTATTACTGATATTATGTTCAACGGAACAGATGAAGACCTGCGCCAGACTAAAGTTACCCAACCTGCCGTGTTCCTTCATTCCGTTATTTCCGCCCTCTGCATGGGCGATGACTTTAAGCCGGAGATGACCGCCGGTCACTCATTGGGCGAGTTCTCTGCCTTGGTTGCTGCCGGTGCACTGAGCTTTGAAGATGGTCTGAAACTGGTGTATGCCCGTGCCATGGCTATGCAAAAGGCTTGCGAGGCACAGCCCTCCACTATGGCAGCCATTATTGCCCTGCCGGATGAAAAGGTTGAGGAAATCTGCGCTCAAGTAAGTGCTGAAGGTGAAGTTTGCGTGGCAGCCAACTATAACTGCCCGGGACAGATTGTAATTTCCGGTTCCATAGAAGGTATCAACAAGGCTTGCGAACTGATGAAGGCTGCAGGTGCAAAGCGTGCTCTGCCGTTGAAGGTAGGCGGTGCGTTCCACTCTCCGCTGATGAACCCTGCCAAAGTTGAACTGGAAGCAGCCATCAATGCAACAGAAATCCATGCTCCGAAGTGCCCCGTATATCAGAATGTAGACGCTATGCCTCATACTGACCCGGTAGAAATCAAGAAGAACCTGGTGGCTCAGTTGACAGCATCGGTACGTTGGACGCAAACAGTGAAGAACATGGTTACCGATGGTGCTACGGACTTCACAGAGTGCGGTCCTGGTGCAGTGCTGCAAGGTCTTATCAAGAAGATTGCACCGGAAGCTACGGCTCACGGGATTGCATAATTCCTTAAATAGAATATTTTCAAGGCTGTCTTTCTTCAAATAGACAGCCTTTCTTGTTTTAGTAGGCCATTTCCTTTATATTTGCCACTCACAACAAAATGGGATATATGGAAAAGATTACGGAGTTCAGAAATACCTTGGCAGTACCTATTCATAAGTTATCGATAGACTCTCTGGTACAAGAGGTATGCCTCTGCCCCGAGTATTTTGAAGATATATACCGATTGACATACGATGAAAAACAGACGGTGTCATGGCGGGCAATATGGGTATGCGAGAAATTGAGCGAAATCCATCCCGGCTGGTTCATCCTACTGTACGATGAAATCATTCAACGGCTGATAGACTGCACGCACGACGGTTCCAAACGTCTCTTATTATCTATACTGTATAATATTCCCATCCCTACTCCAATCTCCGTCGATTTGCTGAATTACTGCCTGGACCACATGCTATCTCCGCAAGAAAGCATAGGAGTGCAAGCCCTTTCCATCAGAATAGCCTATCTGCTTTGCAGGAAGGAGCCGGAACTGCTGCAGGAATTGCAACTGATACTGGAAAATACAGAGCCTGATTTTTATTCAACTGGAGTCAGAACCACTGTTCGGAATACGCTGAAAAAGATACGTGCCACAAAGGGGCGCGAGTAAACAAAAAGTAATCACTGAAATAAAAAGTACGTTCTTTTGTTTTTTATTTCCGATTTTCCCTTACCTTTGTTGCCGTAAAGACAAAGGGGTGCCCCGACGGGCTGAGATTATACCCTCGAACCTGATGCAGTTAGTACTGCCGTAGGAATTGGATATTTCTTTCTTCACTGAACTTGCCGTAAAGACGCTTCTTTGTATTTACTTCCATTGTTTTATTTCTTAATGAACAGAAAAATGAAAGTATTGGTCAACAACAAGGAAGTGAAAACCGGCGCCACTACCCTTTCACAACTTATCGAGGAACTTGCCCTACCGATGCAAGGCATTGCCGTGGCCGTAGACAACCGTATTGTACTTCGCACGGAATGGACAAAATGCATCCTGAGGGAATACATGCCCATCATCATTATCAAAGCAGCTTGCGGAGGGTGAGGAAGATGAAGGACGAGAGACTGAAAAACGGAGGAATGCAGTTCATCACGCACTATACGGAACGATATTCGTATCTGGATGCTGCACGCATGGCTCTTGAGGGCGGTTGCCGCTGGGTGCAACTGCGCATGAAAGACACCCCGGTGGAAACGATAGAACCCGTAGCTTTGGAAGTGCAGGCCCTTTGCCGGCAATACGGTGCCACCTTCATCATTGACGACCATGTGGAACTGGCGCGAAAGCTGCATGCCGACGGCGTACATCTTGGAAAGAAAGACATGCCCATAGCCGACGCACGCCGGATTCTGGGCGCGGAGTACATTATAGGCGGTACCGCCAATACTTTTGAGGATGTACTGCAACACTACAAAGCCGGTGCCGACTACATAGGCTGCGGCCCCTTCCGCTACACCACTACCAAGAAGAATCTGAGTCCGATATTGGGACTGGAAGGATATACAGCTATCATCCACCGGATGCAGGAGAAGGATATACACCTTCCGATAGTAGCCATCGGTGGAATAACCATAGCGGATATTCCAGCCGTTATGCAGACGGGGGTAAGCGGGATTGCCCTTTCGGGCACGGTACTGCATGCCGATAGTCCGGCAGATGAAATGAAAAGAATCATTTCTTTAATGGAGAATGAAAAATAAAGAATTAATATATGACGACTGATATGGAAAAATTAGTGATTGCGGGACGTGAGTTCAACTCCCGTCTGTTTTTAGGAACCGGAAAGTTCAATTCCGATGAAGTGATGGAGCAGTCTATCCTGGCATCCGGCACAGAAATGGTGACGGTAGCCATGAAACGCATTGAACTGGACAACAAGGAAGACAATATGCTGGTACACATACAGCATCCCGGTATCCAGCTTCTGCCCAACACCTCCGGCGTGCGCAATGCCGAAGAAGCTGTTTTTGCTGCACAGATGGCGCGTGAAGCTTTCGGCACGAACTGGCTGAAACTGGAGATACACCCCGACCCCCGCTATCTGTTGCCCGATTCTGTGGAGACGCTGAAAGCCACGGAAGAACTGGTCAAGTTAGGATTTGTGGTACTGCCCTATTGCCAGGCCGACCCCACACTGTGCAAGAGGCTGGAAGAAGCTGGTGCCGCCACCGTCATGCCGCTGGGTGCTCCTATCGGCACAAACAAAGGACTACAGACAAGGGATTTCCTGAGAATAATCATTGAACAAGCCAATATCCCCGTAGTGGTGGATGCCGGTATCGGTGCCCCGAGCCATGCGGCAGAGGCTATGGAAATGGGCGCTTCGGCTTGCCTGGTGAATACAGCCATTGCAGTGGCGGGCGACCCCGTGACCATGGCGGTAGCGTTCAAGCAGGCTGTAGAGGCGGGACGCATGGCATACGAAGCAGGTCTGGGCATACAGGCAGATAATTTTGTTGCGGAAGCCAGCTCACCGCTGACGGCTTTCTTGAATGAAAAATGACAAAACAGGGAGATTTACGATTAGACAATTTACGATTTACGATTGAAGTTACTCATGCAATCATAAACCTACCGGTTGAGAGAGGTTGTTTAACAATACAAACTCCAATCGTAAATCGTAAATTGTCTAATCGTAAATCTCTACATAACAAAACCTAAAGAAAAATGAACCAGAAGATAAAATTCCCCCGTTCCGAGAAAGTATATTTGCCGGGCACCTTGTTTCCCGAATTGCGCGTAGCTATGCGCAAGGTGGAGCAAGTGCCCAGTACGAACTTCATTGATGGAGAAAAGGTACTTACTCCGAATCCGGAAGTGTATGTGTATGATACCAGCGGACCGTTCAGCGACCCTGCCGTCGAAGTGGATTTGAAGAAAGGGCTGCCCCGTCTGCGCGAGCCGTGGATACTGAAACGCGGCGATGTGGAGCAGCTTTCCGAAATAACGTCGGAGTACGGACGCATGCGCCGCGACGACCAGTCGCTCGACTCTCTGCGCTTTGAGCATATCACCCTGCCCTACCGCGCCCTTCAAGGAAAATGCTGCACACAGATGTACTATGCCAAACAAGGTATCATCACGCCTGAAATGGAGTATGTGGCGATTCGCGAGAACATGAACTGCGCGGAGCTGGGAATAGAGACACACATCACACCGGAATTTGTACGCCAGGAGATTGCCGCCGGACGTGCCCTGCTTCCTGCCAACATCAACCATCCCGAAGCAGAGCCGATGATTATAGGCCGTAACTTCCTGGTGAAGATAAATACCAATATCGGAAACTCCGCCACCACCTCGGGTATCGAAGAAGAGGTGGAGAAAGCATTGTGGAGCTGCAAATGGGGCGGCGACACGCTGATGGACCTCTCCACGGGCGAGAACATACACGAAACGCGCGAATGGATTATCCGCAACTGTCCCGTTCCCGTGGGCACTGTCCCCATCTACCAGGCATTGGAGAAAGTGAACGGCAAGGTGGAAGACCTCACCTGGGAAATCTACCGCGACACCTTGATTGAACAATGCGAGCAGGGAGTGGACTACTTCACCATCCATGCCGGCATACGCCGCCACAATGTGCATCTGGCCGAGAAAAGGTTGTGCGGCATCGTGAGCCGTGGCGGCAGCATCATGAGCAAATGGTGCCTGGTGCACGACCGCGAGAGTTTCCTTTACGAACACTTTGATGACATTTGCGACATTCTGGCACAGTATGACGTTGCCATCTCTTTGGGAGACGGGCTGCGTCCGGGGTCTACGCACGATGCCAACGATGAAGCGCAGTTTGCAGAACTCGACACGATGGGCGAGCTTGTGCTGCGTGCTTGGGACAAGAATGTGCAGGCTTTCATCGAAGGTCCCGGCCACGTGCCCATGCACAAGATTAAGGAGAATATGGAGCGCCAGATAGAAAAATGCCACGATGCGCCTTTCTATACGCTCGGCCCCATCGTGACGGACATCGCACCGGGTTACGACCATATTACGTCTGCCATCGGCGCGGCACAGATAGGCTGGCTGGGTACGGCCATGCTCTGTTATGTCACCCCCAAAGAGCATCTGGCGCTGCCCGATAAGGAGGATGTGCGTGTAGGTGTCATCACCTATAAGATAGCCGCCCATGCCGCCGACCTGGCAAAAGGGCATCCCGGAGCACAAGTGCGTGACAATGCACTGAGCAAAGCACGTTATGAATTCCGCTGGAAAGACCAGTTTGACTTGTCGCTCGACCCGGAACGTGCGTTCAGCTATTTCCATGCAGGGAAGCATGTGGATGGGGAGTATTGCACGATGTGCGGACCAAACTTCTGTGCAATGCGGTTGTCGAGAGAATTAAAAAAGAAATAAATGGGAATTGATAGAGCACTATGTTTTCAGACGAATTAGAACATATATCCTGGGAGGAAACCACGGCACGCATCCATGCCAAGACAGATGCGGATGTACGCCGTGCCCTCTCCAAAGAACATTGTAATGTAGAGGACTTCATGGCCCTCATCTCACCCACCGCTGCCCCCTATCTGGAGACGATGGCACGATTGAGCAAGAAATACACCGAGGCACGATTCGGGAAAACCATCTCCATGTTCGTGCCTCTTTACATCACGAATTCCTGCACCAACTCTTGCGTGTATTGCGGTTTCCATATCAGCAACCCCATGCCGCGTACCATACTGACGGAAGAAGAAATCGTGAACGAATACAAGGCCATCAAGAAGCTGGCACCTTTCGAGAATTTGCTGTTGGTGACGGGAGAAAATCCGGCCAAAGCAGGCGTGCCCTACATAGCTCGCGCACTGGACCTGGCAAAACCCTATTTCAGCAATCTGAAAATAGAAGTGATGCCCTTAAAAACAGAAGAGTATGCAGCACTGAAAGAACACGGCATGAATGGCGTGATTTGTTTTCAGGAAACTTATCACAAAGCGAATTACAACATCTACCACCCCCGCGGCATGAAGTCCAAATTTGAATGGCGTGTCAACGGTTTCGACCGTATGGGGCAGGCGGGTGTCCATTCCATCGGCATGGGAGTGCTCATCGGTCTGGAAAAAGAATGGCGGACAGACATCACCATGATGGCTTATCACCTGCGCTATCTCCAGAAACATTATTGGCAGACGAAATACAGCGTCAACTTCCCCCGTATGCGTCCTTCGGAGAACGGCGGCTTCCAGCCCAATGTCATCATGAGCGACCGCGAACTGGCACAAGTCACTTTCGCCATGCGCATCTTCGACCATGATGTAGACATCTCCTACTCCACCCGCGAGCCTGCCGATATACGCGACCATATGGCAACACTCGGTGTGACAACCATGAGCGCCGAAAGCAAGACCGAACCGGGAGGATATTACAGCTATCCGCAAACGCTGGAACAGTTTCATGTCAGCGACGAGCGCAAGGCTGTGGAAGTGGACAAAGCATTGAAACGCCTGGGGCGCGAACCAGTGTGGAAAGATTGGGATGCGAGTTTTGATTTGAAGGCTTTCAAGAGATGAGTGGCCGAATACAGAACCTTAATAATAATGAACAAATGAACCGATATGCCAGACAAACGTCCCTCCCTGAAATAGGCGAAGCCGGACAAGAGAAACTGCGTAATGCCAAGGTGTTGATAGTCGGTGTGGGAGGATTGGGTTCTCCCATTGCCCTCTATCTGGCGGGAGCAGGAGTCGGAACGCTGGGATTGGTGGACGATGACCAGGTCAGCATCAGTAATCTTCAACGTCAGGTTCTGTATGCTGAAGCTGACCTTGGGCAGCCTAAACCTCTATGTGGCGCCCGTAGAGTGCAGGGTTTGAACAGCGATGTAAACGTGGAAGTATACCCCTTCCGTCTGGACAAGAAGAATGCCGGAGAACTGATAAGGAACTACGATATAGTGGTAGACGGGTGCGACAACTTCGCTACCCGCTACTTGCTGAATGACGTATGCAACGCTTGGGGCAAGCCCTACGTTTATGGTGCCATTCAAGGCTTTGAAGGCCAAGTATCCGTCTTCTGCTACGGTGAAGGTGCGAAAACTTACCGTGACCTCTATCCGGACGAAGAAGGGACACTGCTCATGCCATCTCCGGACAAATCGGTTATCGGCGTAACCCCTGCCATTGTGGGTAGCGTAGAAGCCAATGAAGTGTTGAAACTGATTTGCGGCTACGGTGAACCCTTGGCTGGAAAGCTATGGACGATTGATTTAAGGACCATGCAGTCGTATATTCTCTCATTATAGACAAACATCCATAAAGATATGAAACTGATAGTCATTACCACGCCGCAATTCTTTGAAGGAGAAGCAGAGGCAGTTACCTCCTTATTCCAAAACGGTTTGGAAATACTCCACCTGCGCAAGCCGGGAGCTTCGGCAGAGGAGATGGGGAATTTTCTTCAACAACTACCGATGGAATATATGCCGCGCATTGTCACGCATGAGCAATTCCAGCTGGCATCCGTTTTCGGTCTGAAAGGAATTCATCTGAACGGACGCAATCCGCAGATACCGTCCGGATATAAGGGACATGTCAGTCGCTCTTGTCACTCTCTTGAAGAAGTGTTGAAACATAAATCAGATTGTAACTATGTGTTCCTCAGCCCCATTTATGACAGTATATCCAAAGAAGGCTATTCTTCCGCTTACTCCTGCGATACCTTGCAGAAGGCGCAGCAAGCTGGTATTATCGACTCAAAGGTGATGGCATTGGGTGGCATCAGTTTGGAACATCTTCCGGAAATAGCCGCTTTAGGTTTCGGAGGTGCCGTACTGCTGGGAGATGTCTGGCAGCAAGCGAAGGAAGCTTTCATCCCCCACTTCCTCCACCTGAAACAGCTTTCCTCTCACCCCTTTAATTTTTAATTTCTAATTTTTAATTATTTCATGCTTCCCCCTATTATCCTTTCCATTGCCGGTTCCGACTGTTCGGGTGGTGCAGGCATACAAGCAGACATAAAGACCATTTCCGCTTTGGGAGGTTATGCCGCTTCCGTCATCACGGCTGTTACTGCACAGAATACACTGGGAGTACAATCGGTTTATCCGATACCTGCGGATATGGTTAAGGCACAAATCGCCTCTGTTATGGATGATTTAAGGCCGGATGCCGTCAAGATAGGTATGGTATATGATGCCGGTATTGTGACCGCCATTGTCGATTGTCTTCAGACATATACTCCGGAGTGTATAGTCTATGACCCCGTCATGATATCGACCAGCGGACGGCGACTGATGACCGAAGAAACCATACAAGTCATTAAGACGGAACTGTTTCCGCTATGCACCCTCATTACTCCCAACCTGAATGAAGCAAGCCTGCTTTGGGGACAAACCATTACCGGTACTGTGGAGATGCGACAAGCGGCACAGGAATTATCCTGCAGATACAACACCGCTATTCTCGTCAAAGGCGGACATCTGGAGGGTAATGACATGTGCGACGTGCTTTATTGCCGGCAACCTTCTGCCGGGGCTGACGTCCTGCCATCCGGATGCATCCTCTATTCCAACCCCAAAATAGAGAGCCGTAACCTGCACGGCACAGGGTGTACCCTTTCCTCTGCCATAGCTACATTTCTTGCCGGTGGCAACAAACTCGATGAAGCGGTCTGCAAGGCTAAAGAGTATATCGGTACTGCGATAAACCGGGGGAAAGACATGAATATAGGGCACGGGAACGGTCCGTTATGGCACTTTCCTTTATCGGAATAAGAGCTCGTCGAAACGCATTATCTGTTTACCTTAAACGCATTATCTGTCAGCCTCCGATACATCATGTGTTTGGCACCAACGGACAATGCGTTTCGACATGCCTGCTTCTTAATAGCGTATGCCCAGAATTTTCTTGGCATCGTCTTTCTTGAACAGTGAATCAATGACGTCTAAAATCGCTTCGTAGTTTTCCGGATCTACGATATTGGGAGCGAATATGTTGAGGACTTTCATCTTGTCGTCATCAAAAGTATATAGTGCCATCAAACTGGCACATTGCACACAGTTCAGACTGTTGTTTCGGGCAACAGTTCTCATCATTTCGATTTGATCATCCTTGAAAGGGCGGGACTTCACTTTTTCATAAAAATGCCGGAAGTCTTCGGGGTGCATCCCCCTGACATAAACCGGAGCTGGAGAATCTATCACTACTTCACTGGGAACAACCGGCAACGTACGTGGCTCTCCGGAGAATGAGTCCATTGCAACGACTCTCCCACCTTCAAAAGTCACGACAATCTGAGTTCGGCTGATATTACTTTTACCGGACAGCACTCTGGAATATTCCCATTCTTCTATATCCCGGTCGAAGCGGCGATACTCTGGAGTTCCCAATATCTTGGTGACCTCCTGCCTGCTCATCCCCTTCTGGATACTGTTCAACACATCTACCTTAGCATCATAAAACAAACTGGAACAACTGCTGAATCCCATCGTCATTACCAGTCCCGCAATAATTAGTCTGATTGTTTTCATCTTATCGAGTTTTTAGTTGCCACAAAGGTAGGCAGAAACATGGATAGACCTCTTATTATCCCCCTATTTGTCAAAAGGGATTTCCCTACTTTTTTTAGCCATATACCTATTAATATGGAAATAATCCGTTATTTTTGCAGATACTATCACTATAAATAGGTAAAAACACATGGAAAAAGCAAAAGTATACTACTCTGATTTGCGTACCTCCCCTACATCCAATCTTTTGGATAAAATGGAACGCTTGCTGAAAAGGGCAGGCATCGAGCAACTTCCTTTGAAAGATAGCTTTGCTGCCATTAAAATCCATTTCGGCGAACCCGGAAACCTGGCATACTTGCGTCCCAATTATGCAGCTCGAATGGCAACCCTGCTCCGCAGCCTGGGAGCCAAACCTTTCTTGACGGACTGCAACACACTGTATTCCGGTCGTCGCGCCAATGCCGTAGACCACTTGCAAAGCGCGATGGAGAATGGGTTCAACCCCATTTCGGCCCAGTGCCAGGTCATCATCGGCGACGGACTGAAGGGAACGGACTACCGCGAAATCCCTCTGAACGGAGAATATTGTCCGGCACCCAAAATCGGTACAGCGATAGCCGACGCCGATATTGTAATCAGTATGAACCACTTCAAGGGACACGAACAAGCCGGCTTCGGCGGTGCTTTGAAGAATCTGGGCATGGGATGTGCCAGTGTAGGCGGAAAGCTGGAACTGCACTGCGCCTCGCAACCCAAGATTGACGTAGAAAGCTGCATAGGCTGCAACATCTGCGTGAAGCACTGCGCACACGACGCTGTGCACCTCAATACCAGCCGCAAGGCAGAAATAGACTACACCAAATGCGTAGGTTGCGGACAGTGCGTAGCCCTCTGCCAGCACGACGGTGCCGTGATGGGAGCCGAAGATACCTCCGAGCGCCTGAACTACAAGATTGCGGAATATGCCCTCGCTGTCGTTATGGGCAAGCCCCATTTCCACATCAACGTATCTCCCGAATGCGACTGCTGGAACCACAACGATGCCGCCATCGTGCCCGACCTCGGCATTCTGGCTTCGGCAGACCCGGTTGCACTGGACAAGGCATGTGCAGATATGGTCATCCAAGCCCCGATACTGCACGGTAACAATTGCCTTGCCACGGCACACGAGCACGACGACTTGTGTGGATGCGACAAGTTCCACTTGATGCACCCCGACACGGACTGGCTTGCCGGATTGCGCCATGCCGAGAAAATAGGATTGGGAACCATGGAATATGAATTGGTGAAGATTTGATTAAACCTTTTCAGTTTTAAACAGTCATAATAAAAATAGATTTATCAACTAATGCATAATATTATACAAATGGAAACATCTGCAAAACTTTATTCTTTGCCTTTCGGCAACGTAAAGACCTATCTATTCGCCCTGCTGTTCGTGGCAGGAAACATCGCCTTGCCGCAACTCTGCCATCTGGTCCCAGCAGGCGGTCCGACGTTGCTTCCCATCTATTTCTTTACACTGATAGCTGCTTATAAATATGGTTTCAAGGTAGGTCTGCTGACGGCTCTCTTGTCTCCGGTCATCAATCATCTGCTTTTTGCCATGCCTGCAGCAGCCGTGTTGCCGGCCATACTTATAAAGTCCGGTCTGCTGGCCGGAACCGCCGCTCTTGCTGCACGCTATGCCAAGAATATCTCTTTATTGGCATTGCTGGGTGTAATCCTCTCCTATCAAATTATCGGTACGGCCTTTGAATGGGCACTGTGCGGTAATTTCTTTTTGGCAGTGCAAGATTTCCGTATGGGCATTCCGGGCATGCTGATTCAGTGGTTTGGAGGATATGCACTGCTGAAAGCAATCGCAAAGAAATAAACGTATATTCTCAAACAGTATCCCTTAATCCTAAAACTTTGTTCGCACACTGCGGATACATATCCCCAGTTTGCGGATGTCTATCCCAAGGCTTGGGATAGACATCCGCAAACCATAAACAAAGTTTTTTCTTAACTGATAAAAACTTTTTCCCTAACTAAGAAAAACTTTCTCCTTAATAGAGAAGACTTTTCTCTTAATACTTTGAACTTTTTTCCGCTATTTTCCTTTCTCCCTACAATAAAATCATTAATTTCGTGCCGAACAATATATCATATTTTCAACATGGAAGTAGTAACGAACAACTGGTTCACTAAAAAATATCCAATAGGTTTTGCCTTAAGCGGCGGTTTCATCAAAGGCTTTGCCCATTTGGGTGCCATGCAATCCTTATTGGAACATGACATAAAGCCCAATATACTTTCCGGAGTCAGCGCCGGAGCCTTGGCCGGGGTATTCTACGCCGACGGCAATGAACCGCATAAAGTTCTTGACTACTTTGCCGGGCACAAGTTTCAGGACCTGACCAAACTGGTGATTCCCAAAGTCGGATTGTTTGAATTGGGAGAATTCATCGATTTCCTGAAAAGCAATTTGAAATCCAAAAAACTGGAAGAACTGCAAATTCCTCTGATTATTACAGCTACTGATCTGGACCATGGACGTTTGGTACATTTCCATAAGGGTGACATCGCCGAACGCGTAGCAGCTTCGTGTTGCATGCCGGTATTGTTTGCCCCGGTCAATATAGACGGCACCCATTACGTGGACGGAGGTCTGCTGATGAACCTGCCGGTCTCTACCCTCCGCCGCATATGCGAAAAAGTAATTGCCGTGAATGTCAGCCCTCTGATGGCGACCAAGTATAAAATGAACATTGTGAGCATTGCCTTACGTTCCTATAATTTTATGTTCCGCTCCAACTCTTTTCCTGAACGCGAGAAGGCTGATTTGCTGATAGAACCTTATAACTTGGAAGGATACAGCAATACAGAGCTGGAAAAGGCGGAGGAGATATTCATGCAGGGATATAATACGACCAATGATATATTGGAACGCCTGCTCATTGACAAAGGCAGCATTTGGAAAGAATAAAATAACCATTCTATAACATAGAAAACAAAGAAATGAACGACGAAAACAAATTGATTATTTATCAAGTGTTCACCCGACTATTCGGAAACAACAATAACCACTGCATCAATAATGGCAGCATCACCGAAAATGGATGCGGCAAGATGGCTGACTTTACAGCCAAGGCGTTGGGAGAAATCAAGAAGCTTGGCGCTACACATATATGGTACACGGGCATCATCGAGCATGCTACGCAAACTGACTACCGCCGTCACAATATCCAACCCGACCATCCGGCCATTGTGAAAGGTAAAGCCGGATCTCCCTATGCCATCAAGGACTACTATGATGTCGATCCGGATCTCGCCAAGGACGTACCGGAGCGTATGAGAGAGTTTGAGAATCTGGTGCAGCGCACTCACCGTAGCGGTCTGAAGGTCATCATAGATTTTGTTCCCAACCACGTAGCCCGTCAATATCACTCGGATGCCCAACCGGATGGCACTTCACAACTGGGTTCAAACGATGATACCAACTATGCGTTCAGCCCATATAATAACTTCTATTATATCCCGAAATCGGAACTGCATGGCCAATTTGACATGAAAGGTGCAGCCACCGAACCTTATAGGGAATTTCCGGCAAAAGCTACCGGAAACAACCGTTTTGACGCTTATCCAAACATCACCGATTGGTACGAAACTATAAAGTTGAATTATGGAGTGGATTATCAGAACGGCGGAACTTGCCATTTCGACCCCATTCCCGACACATGGACCAAGATGCTGGATATCATGCTGTTCTGGGCGGGAAAGAATATAGACGGTTTCCGTTGCGATATGGCCGAAATGGTTCCCGTAGAGTTCTGGGAATGGGCAATCCCGCAGGTAAAGGAGCAATATCCCTCCCTGCTGTTTATAGCCGAAGTCTATAACCCGGGAGAATACAAGAATTACTTGTTCCGTGGCAAGTTTGATTATTTATACGACAAAGTAGGACTTTATGATACCTTGCGGGCTGTTACTTGCGGGTATGAATCGGCAACTGCCATCACCCGCTCTTGGCAAAGTCTGGGAGGTATAGAAAAACGTATGCTGAACTTTCTGGAAAACCATGACGAGCAACGTATTGCTTCCGACTTTTTTGCCAGTAACCCGCGCAAGGCGATTCCGGCACTCATTGTGTCAGCCTGCATGAACACCAATCCGATGATGATTTATTTCGGTCAGGAGTTTGGTGAGCTGGGCATGGATAGTGAAGGTTTCAGCGGCCGGGACGGACGTACAACCATCTTTGACTATTGGAGTGTAGATACCATCCGTCGTTGGCGCAATGGCGGCAAGTTCGACGGCAAGATGCTGACGGAGGACCAGAAACACCTATACAGCATTTATAAACGGCTACTGACTCTTTGCAATGAAGAAAAGGCCATCTCTCAGGGGGCTTTCTTCGATTTGATGTATGCCAATGTCAACGGATGGCGCTTTAATGAACATAAGCAATATACATTCCTGCGCAAATTTGAGAGAGACCTGCTGCTGTTCGTCGTGAACTTCGACCATATCTCGGCAGACCTTGCCATAAATATTCCTTCTCATGCTTTTGACTTCCTGCAAATACCGCAGATGGACCAGTACAAAGCTACGGAGCTGCTCAGCGGAAAAGAAGAAAACATAAGTCTGCTTCCCTATAAGGCTACTAATGTGGCCGTCGAAGGATATGGAGGAAAGATACTTAAGATAAAGCTATAACGGAGTCACAACTCTGGTGATTTATTAGATTTGGCACTGATTATGCAGAACAACACGGATTTCTTAATCGCTTCGTGGTTTTCCGCATAATCAGTGCCAAGTCTTTATTTGTTCTCTTCCATATATTCCTTCAGCCGATATAGCCGCGTGATGGCAGGATTATAAAAATCATCAGGATAATGTGCATCTATGTCACTCAGGTTAGCTTGCACAAAACGTTTCACATCCACTATGTTCTCAGCATCAGACAATGTTACACTTTGAGGGAAAGATGTGCTCTTTGCCCAAGCTATCAGCGCTTTAACGCTATCTTCATCAAATTTATATTCGGCCATATTCTACATATTTTCTTGCAAAGATAGTGCAAACCGGATGCAGAATAAAATGACCCACCCATTTTTTTATGCTAAAGTTATCCTCATCTGCATGAACAAAATTCCAATTTGTTGTGTTATATAAATGTGTTTTTCATAGTATTAGATATAAGATTAATTAAAAGAGACGTACCCGCTTGTGATAAGTAAGTACATCAAAAACAGAAGCGTCTGTTTGATTGATAAATGTGTAAGGAGCATCGGTTTACCAGAGCCGATGCTTTTTTTTACCCTTCTTTGTAGCATGTTAGAAATATTATCCGTAAATTTGGCAGATAATAAGGAAAGAATATGATATGAATATCCCTGTTATATTTCAATTTTTGAAAGAACTGTCTGCAAACAACAATCGTGAATGGTTCAATTCTCACCGGGAACAGTATGAAGTCGCCCGCAGCGAGTTTGAAAACTTGCTTACAGTAATTATCTCCCGTATCTCTTTATTTGATGAAAGCATCCGTGGTATAGAAGCAAAGGACTGTACATACCGTATTTATCGTGATACACGCTTTTCCGAAGATAAAACTCCCTACAAGACACATCTGGGAGGATATATCAATGCGAAAGGAAAGAAATCCGACCATTGTGGCTATTACGTGCATCTGGAACCGGGAAACTGCTTGTTGGCCGGTGGAAGTTATTGTCCTCCCCCGCCCTTGTTAAGAGCTCTGCGACAAGCGGTATACGACAATATAGATGAATTTCGCAGTATAGTGGAAGATCCTGCTTTCAAGCAATACTTTCCCGTCATCGGAGAGAATTTTCTAAAAACAGCTCCAAAAGGATTTCCAAAGGACTATCCCTATCTGAAATACCTTCAGTGTAAAGAGTATACGGTTGCCTGCTGCCAGCCGGACAGCTTCTTTCTTGCTCCAGACTTTTTGGATCGTACAGACGACATCTTCAAGCAGATGAAGCGTTTTTCTGATTTTGTGAATTACACCATAGACGACTTTGAATAATTTACCTATATAACTAACTTAAAACATTTGAATTATGGTTATAGACAGACTTGAAAACATAGAAAAATATACTTTGCTGCATCCTCTATTTGAGCAGGCCATTGATTTTTTAAAATCACATGACTTGCACTCTTTGGAAATCGGCAAGACCGAACTGAAAGGAAAGGACTTGCTGGTCAACGTGGCGCAGACAAACCCAAAAGAAAAAGAAAATGCCAAACTGGAAACCCATAAAGACTATATTGACATTCAAATACCCTTGTCCGGTACGGAGATAATGGGTTATACCGCCGCCCAAGACTGCCTTCCGGTTGATGCTCCTTACAATGCGGAAAAAGACATCACTTTTTTTGAAGGACTGGCGGAGGACTATATTGCAGTGAAGCCCGGAATGTTTGCTATCTTTTTCCCTCAGGACGGGCATGCTCCGGGTATTACCCCTGACGGTGTAAAAAAAATAATTGTGAAAGTTAAAGCGTAAATTTATCAAATATCCAAAACTCATCCTCTTTATGGAAACATTGAATTTAATCAAGAATGACCCATGGCTGGAACCTTTTGCCGATGCCATCAACGGACGTCATCAACATGCCATAGACAAAGAATCGGAATTGACCAACAAAGGAAAACTAACCTTGTCTGATTTTGCATCCGGATACCTCTATTTCGGCCTGCATCGTACTGACGATGGTTGGGTTTTCCGTGAATGGGCGCCTAACGCAACCCAAATCTTTATGGTCGGAACTTTTAACGATTGGAAAGAAGAAAAAAAATATAGCTTGAAGCGTAAAGCAAACGGTAATTGGGAAATCAAGCTTCCTGCTGATGCCGTGAAACACGGTGACTTGTACAAGCTGATGGTACATTGGGACGGTGGTTGCGGTGAACGCATTCCTGCATGGGCTACACGTGTCGTACAAGACGAACAGACTAAAATATTCAGTGCCCAGGTTTGGGCTCCGGAGAAACCCTATAAAATGAAAAAGCGGGTTTTCAAGCCATCTACAGATCCTTTATTGATATATGAATGCCATATCGGTATGTCTCAGCAGGAGGAAAAGGTCGGTAGCTATAAGGAATTTCAGGAAAAGATTCTTCCACGTATCGCCAAAGAAGGCTACAACTGCATACAGATTATGGCTATCCAGGAACATCCCTATTATGGTAGCTTCGGATACCATGTTTCCAGTTTCTTTGCCGCTTCTTCCCGTTTTGGTACTCCGGAAGAACTGAAAGAACTGATTGATACAGCCCATAGCATGGGGATTGCCGTTATCATGGATATTGTCCATTCACACGCTGTGAAGAATGAAGTCGAAGGCTTGGGTAACTTTGCCGGTGATCCTAATCAATATTTCTATCCCGGTGGACGTCGGGAACATCCAGCTTGGGATTCACTTTGCTTTGATTACGGCAAGAACGAAGTTATTCACTTCCTGCTGTCTAACTGTAAATTCTGGCTGGAAGAATATCATTTCGACGGCTTCCGCTTTGACGGAGTAACCTCCATGTTATATTATAGTCATGGTTTGGGAGAAGCATTCTGTAATTATGGAGATTACTTCAACGGACATCAAGACGACAATGCCATTTGTTATCTGACACTTGCCAATCGGCTTATCCATCAGGTCAATGCCAAAGCCATCACCATTGCCGAAGAAGTATCGGGAATGCCCGGACTGGCGGCAAAATATGAAGATGGCGGCTACGGATTTGATTACCGTATGGCCATGAATATTCCCGATTATTGGATTAAGACAATCAAGGAGAAAATAGATGAAGACTGGAAGCCATCCAGCATGTTCTGGGAAGTGACCAACCGCCGCAAAGATGAAAAGACCATCTCCTATGCGGAAAGCCATGACCAAGCTTTGGTGGGCGATAAAACCATCATTTTCCGCTTGATTGATGCGGATATGTACTGGCACATGCAGAAAGGAGACGAGAACTATACCGTAAATCGAGGCATTTCCCTCCATAAAATGATACGTTTACTGACTGCGACTACTATCAATGGCGGTTATCTTAACTTTATGGGCAATGAATTCGGACATCCGGAATGGATTGACTTCCCCCGTGAAGGTAACGGTTGGTCTTGTAAATATGCCCGCCGCCAATGGAATTTGGTGGACAACAAGAATCTGGCATATCATTATATGGGTGACTTTGATGCTGCCATGTTGGGAGTTGTAAAAAGCATAAAGAACTTCCAGGCTACTCCGGTCCAAGAAATATGGCATAATGACGGTGACCAGGTATTGGCCTATATGCGCAAGGACTTGATTTTTGTATTCAACTTCAACCCTAAGCAGTCTTTTACTGATTACGGTTTCTTGGTTCCTGCCGGAACTTATGAAGTTATTTTGAATACAGATAATCCAGATTATGGCGGTAATGGTTTGACGGATGATACCATCAAACATTTTACCATTCACGACCCGCTTTACAAAAAAGACAAGAAGGAGTGGCTGAAGCTTTACATACCGGCACGTACAGCTGTTGTACTGAGAAGAACTAAATAGTCATTTCATAACACAAAAAAAGAGGCAGATATCAATTCAGATATCTGCCTCTTTTTTATATATGAGTCTTTTATTTCACTTGACTGTCGATGAAGTTCAACATCGTTTTTGCATTATCCATCATCTTCTTTTGAGCTGGTTTGTCCGCAGAGAGCAATGGAATAAGTTTATCCAAATATTCTTTGGCTTCCTTGAATTCAACTTTTGCTTTTTCTACATCTGTTTTCATGGTATTGGCACCCTTACTATAATACAAAGAACCCAGACTGTTAAGTGCATTTACATTATCTGCTTGGATAGCTATGGCTTGTTTAAATGCTTCTTCGGCTGCATCCATCTTTTTGGCTTTCTGCGCCATGATACCTTGATTTACGTAATAAGTGGCATACAATTTAGTCAATGTCTTATTACCGGGATTTGCTTCCAGCCCTTCCTTTAAAGTGGCAACATACTCATCATTTTTCTTCAAATCTTTCAAAGCACCGGCTTTACCTATATAAGCATTTGCCAGGTTATACTTTTTCTGTACAGCAATATCAAAATACTTCAAAGCTTCGGCAGGTTTCTTTATCTTATCGGCACAAACGCCACAGTTATATGCAATTACGGAATCTTGGTTGTTTGTTTGTGTCAGATAAGTACTAAATTTTGTGTAAGCTTCCTGGTAATTTTTAGCTTCAAGAGCAGCCTTACCATCGTTGACCAACTGGGCAGGGTCAGCATTCTGCGCAAAGAAATTCGTAGCTGCACAACATAGTGCAATAGATAAGATTAATTTTTTCATATGCTTTAATTCATTTAAAAGTTGATTCCCAAAGTTAGTTTACAATGGTATAGAAGCAAAACCTTTTTACTTTTTTTGAGGTTTTTAGCATAGTCGTAACAAGTGTTATTTTACGTAAAAGCAAATATCCGGATATGTGTGTTGGGCTTTGTCACATATGTTACACTTATACTTAGAATATCATATTATCTTTGCCACAAAAAAAGATTATGGAACAATTACATGCACATGAAGTCCTTCACATGATGGAAGGTAATAGTTATACTGAGTTATCATTGAGAGAAGTCATTATCCAAAAATTCGGCGAGCAGCAGCGTTTTTTCACCTGCTCTGCCGACAATATGGATGTAGATACCCTGATAGAATTTCTTAAAAGAAAAGGAAAATTTATACCCGCCAATGGTGGATTTACAGTGGACATGACTAAAGTTTGCAATCACTGATGAGGAATATTAATTCCTTCTTCTGTTAAATTGAATATTATTTATGTTAATAGTTAACGGAAATAATATTCTACTAAACCATGTTATAATATCCGCTGATTACCCGCTAAAATTTGGATATCTCCTGCAAGTACGTATCTTTGTACTGTGTTTTTCATAGTATTAGATTTAAGGTTAATAAAAAAGATTGGCTGTCTGGGATAGATAGCCTTTTTTTATGTCTAAATGTCATCTTTCCTCTTTTTAGTTATAGTTTTATTCTATCTTTGTAGGTCAGATAATCCACGCAGCATTAATAGAATAAACTGAATATGGGAAAACGCTTTATTTTTATCTTGATGGCATGCTCATTATTGAGTATAGCTACTGTTGTGCATGCACAGCATATTGACAAGCAAACATATACTTTTGCCATCAAAAAGGTTGATACTCTGAAACTGGACAAGTATGTAATGATTGATCAAATACAAGGGACACAATCAAAGCCCGTCATTCTTTTTGCATTTGGGGGAGGTTTCAAAGGCGGGAGAAGAGATAATCCCGATTACATTTCTTATTTTCATTTTTTGGCACGAGCCGGCTATATGGTAGTATCAACAGATTACCGTACCCAATTAAAGGATATAGATAAATCGGAGTATTCGGACTTGCAAGGATTCTCTTCTGCCCTGCAACAAGCAATCACTTGTGCTGTAGAAGATTTTGGTGATGCTACAAATTATATAATTGAGCATAGTGTAGAATGGCAAATAAATCCTGCACAAATTATAGCTTGCGGTTCGAGTGCAGGTGCGATAACTGCCCTTCAAGCAGAGTATGAGATTTGCAATCAAACGGCTTTTGCGGACAGATTACCTGCCAATTTCAATTATGCAGGGGTCATTTCCTTTTCTGGAGCAATCTGTGCCAATGGTATTCCAAAATGGATAATGTCCCCTTGTCCTCTTATGTTGTTCCATGGTGATGCCGACAGCACGGTTCCTTTTACTAAGGCAGTAGTAGAAGAGGAAATGGGGCTATGGGGCTCAAACTTTATCTGTATGCAACTGAAAGAAAAAGAGACAGCATACTATTTCTATATAGCGGAAGGTATAGGACATTCCCTATCCTATTCTCCTATGAAGGATAATCGTCATGACATCCTGAGCTTCCTAAACCGGTTGGTACTTGGTAAAGAAAAACGTTGCATTACGACTGTAGAGAAGAATCCGGAAATATCTAGATATAAGAGTGATTTTACAATAGAAGATTATATCCGTGAAAATATGCGTTAATTCCTATCTTTATATCCTTTCCAGAGTTTTTGTTTCTCCACCAATCAATTATCTTTGCACATTATTATTCCATAAAAACAAATCTTTAATTCTATAAATTATGTTGGTACGTATTATCAGTATGGTCATAGCCGGAGTTATTATAGTATATCTAGTCCGTTGGATTGATAATTTTTTCTCCAGGTATCGCAAATAAATCTTGCCTGCAATGTAAACCAAATACTCCAATTTGTTTCCCATTACAACCTATGCTGACAAAATGCGGACATTTTCTAATTCTAAAACAAGAAAACCGCAAAAGCTTTTTATTAGCCATTTGCGGTTTTTTCCTTGTGATTCCGTTGCCACTACTTTTTATACTGGCTGATAGTCAATTATATATCTTTTGTTACCTAAATTACTTTTAGGAAAGGAGGTTTTAATCAACACCTGGCATTGAACAATACACATAGTAATCTTCCTCAATACAAGTTATTTTAACGTCAAATCCATCAGGGTCAATTCCGTCTGTGCTGATGCAAATAGTATCTCCTACTTTCCCTAATAATTCTTTTATTTCCACCTCAAAACTGAACTGCCCAGCTTCAACAATATAGAGATACGCTTTTTTATCCATATTACTTCTGCTTTTGGATTAATATTTGAATTGTTCTTTCTTTCTCAGTTATCACTCTTTCTTTTTCCTCCAATAGAGCGTTGAGATGCTCTATCTCTTTGCGACACTCGCTTAAAGTTATATCTCCAGAGATTTTATTACCATTGCCCTTAACTTGATGACCTATATTAATTCCAGAAGAGTTTATATCTCTATCAAAAAAATAATCTATTGGTACATTAAAATAATCTGCTATAATTTCCAGGTTGTCGGCACCAGGAATCGAAGTGTTATTGAGCCAAACATATAAATTTGATTTAGATACACTTGTGTCTTTCAAAAACTGTGCTTGACTGATCTTTCTATCTTCAAATAATCTTCTTATTTTATCAGGATTAAACATGTTATACTATTTATACTAGATTTAAATAATAATATAAGATTAAAATAATAGGATTAATATTTTGATATTAGGCTATTATTTTAAACCTTTGCGTTATAAATATAATAATAACAATCGTAATATTTAAGATTATGGAAGAGAAAAAGCAAAAAATGGTACCCAAGTACCATTACGACCAGATGGAGAAAAGCACGAAACTGAGGCTCCGTGATGAGTTCCTAAGAAGAAGCGGTATGTCATTGATTACATTCTACGACAAGTTAAGAAAAGACTCCTTCAAACCTTTGGAAAGAGAACTATATGAGAACATTTTCATAATTCAACAAAATTAAGAACCAATCAAATTATGGAGGAATTTAAAAGAATACCCTTCGGTGGTAATCCCTATGCGGATTTTGAGTTTTTCAAGGTAGAATTAAAAGTCTGCGATGTGAAATACACTCCAGAGCAGATTTATGCACACTTTGAATTCACAAGTGGGTACAAAGTAGATGTACAAGGTACATTTTATCCCTCACTAATTCGCAAAGCTATAGTTCAAGTTCGCGAAATGGAGCAAGCACATATTACAAACTCATCACGTTGTGAAATTCATGCCGATAACTAACATCGAGTTCTACAACACCCCCGAAGGTGATGTGATGATTAAAGAACTTGGGCATGCGGCAGTTGTGCTTTGTGAGGACAACCGCCCGACCATCGAGTACATGCTTGCTGTCATCAGGGACAGATACCCGAAAGCACATGCCAGGTTAATGCAACTTTACTCCAGTAGTACAATGAATAGGTGGCATTATGAATTCCGGGTAGTTCACCGCTTCATCCGCTGCAACTTCGGCGAGTATGACCAATACAACCTTGACATCAATAAGGATGGACAATTCGTATTCGAGGAGGTAAAGTGCCCACTACGAGGTGAGTGCGAACATGAGGGAGTGATTTGTCGCCCGGAACTTGACACGGCACTAACCGCCCGTGAGATGAATGTTTTCAGACTCATCGCTTCCAATTGCCAGACGGATGATATTGCAGCGGAACTGCACATATCACCTTATACGGTGAACCGCCATCGGGAGAATATCAAAGCGAAAATCAAGGTTCATAATGTGAGTGAGATGATTTCTTACTGGCATCAGAACCAGATGAAATGAATACCAATAAAAAAGAAATATCAATGAAGAAAGGTCAGAAAGTACGCATTCTGCGTACCAATCAGGTAACGACAATCGTCGAAGTGGAGTTAATCAGAAAAAGTGGCAAGGTACACCGCTACTGTCATCTGAAGGTAGATAAAAAGCCGGACTTGTGGTTAGACTCTTCAGAACTGGGGGGATTGGTGGAAAGGTGCCGGATTACTTTCCATGATGACAGAGGGCAGGAATTATACTTCGATGTGGAGCGTGATTATGATAAGGAGAATTTGAGCATGACATTGACCGGACGTCCAGAAAACCTCAAGGAGCATCACGGAATCAATATAGTGATGGCCGAAATGTTCCTCGATGGTTTTAAGGCACACCAATCTCATTCTTGATAATCACCACAACATATGACGGAAGAAAATCTTACACCATATATCCCTATCGGAACTTTATTCAAATACCTGCTCAAGGATTACCGTAGGGAACGGCAGCGCACCATTCATATGGAGGCCCAAGTCAGAAGTCTGTTAAAGCGGAACGCCTATCTTGAGCAGGAAATAGGCAAAGTAAAGCAAAGACTGCTGAAGAAGGTGGAAAAGAGTGAGAAACAGATTGATTACTCGCAGGAAATCAGCCGGCTGCACCAGGCTGTTTCCTGCCGGAACAACACGATAGAGCAGCTCAGGAATGAGAATGCCCGACTGAAAAATGAACTCGATACGTATTTGCTGTTTCTCGGCAAGATTTAAGTCCTACCATCCGAACCCGGAAACAGTGTAATTCGTAGCGGCAATATACAGAACTATGTACTTTACTCAAGACGATATAAAACGAATCAAGGAGGCTTCCAAAGGCAGGCTCCTTGATGTTATCGGTGACTTCCACGAACTACGCAAACGGGGGGCCGAATATAAATGCGAATGCCCTAAATGCCATGGACAGGAGAAGTTGCATATCTCTCCGGCCAAACAGATTTTCAAATGCTTCAGTTGCCCGGATATAAAAGGCAAGGAACCGCTGGACTATCTGCAGAGGGCAGAAGACATGCAATTCCTGGAGGCATGCGATTACCTGGCGCGCAAATTCAATGTATTGCTCGATCCGAAGCCGGAGAAAAAGGCTCCCAAAGCCGCCAAAATGAAAAAACGGAGCAAGGAGGCCAAGGGAGAAAACGTAGATACATTCTGCGCCCGTATGCTTGCCGGCAGCGGGCTGACCTATCAGGACGTGACGGCACATATCTTCAAGAAGGGAGATACACAGAGCATTTTCGAGGCGAAGACTTTCCGTCCGGGAACCGTTGACGAATACGGCAATATCGTTGACGGGGATGATGTCATCATCGAATATTACGACCTGGACGGCATGCCGGTCACTTATACCCGTAAGCTGCCGGGGCGTGGCAAGCAGGAACTCAAAGTGTATTACCGCGTCCGCTGGCAATTCCCGGAAGAACACCGGGACAAGGAAGGGAAACCGTTCAAGTACAAGTCTCCTGCCGGCAGCGGTACGCCCATATACATCCCGGAACGCATGAGGCAGATGTACAAGAGGAAAGAGCAGTTCCCAAGACTCTACATCCAGGAAGGAGAAAAGAAAGCGGAAAAGGCATGCAAGCACGGTATCCCTTCCATAGCGGTCAGCGGCATCCAGAACCTGGGACAGAAAGGGGCGTTGCCGGAGGATCTTGTCAAGATAATCACTGTCTGCGGGGTCAAGGAAGTGGCTTTCATTTTTGATGCGGACTGGAATGACCTCTCCAATAATATAAAGTTTAATACCCCCGTCGATACACGTCCCCGGTGTTTTTTCTCCGCTGCCCGCAACTTCAAGGAATATATGCGTATGCTGAAGAACCGCGGCATCATGGTGGAAATATTCATTGGCCACATCAACAAGAACGATGAAGGCGACAAGGGAGTGGACGACCTTTTGACCGATAAGCTGGTCGGCCATGAAGAGGAACTGGCCGAAGACCTGGAATTTGCCTGCAATGAAAAATCCGGAATGGGAAAGTATGTGGAAGTGTTCAAAATCACCACATGGAATGACCAGAAGCTACGGGAATTATGGAACCTGCACAGCCATGAGAAATTTGCCGAGCAGCACCGCGAGGTCCTGCAGGAGCTTCCGGAATTTATCTTTGGTCGCTATGCCTGGAAGTTTGACGAGAACGGCAAACTGGTATCTGCCCTACCCTATGATGAGGATGAGAAGTTCTGGAATGAGGACTACAAGGAAACGAACGGTAACAGGGTGCCGGTGTTTGAGTACGACTATGTGGCCGCCAAGACCTTTTTCCAGAACCGGGGTATCGGCCGTTACCGCCTGCTCGATACCAAACTCTGGACATATATCCATCTGGAGCCACCGGTAGTCCGTACCATTGACGTGGAGGACGCACGCGATTTCATGTTCGCCTTTGCCGAACAGAACTGCAGCCGCTTCGTCAACAACCAGCTGCTCAAGGGAGGATCGCAATACGTCGGACCGTTCCAGATGTCAAGGCTCGCCTTCATCCAGCCGAACTTCATCTCCCCGTCCCGTGACGAGCAATATTTCTATTTCCGTGACCGTTGCTGGCACATCACCCAGCATGAGGTCAAGGAAGTGGGATATGAAAGCATCACCCACCAGATATGGGATGAACAACGGAAGAACACCGATGCCAGATACCTCGGCCACCCCCTCATTGTGTTCAGGGAGAAGGATGGCAGGTATGACTACGAACTCTCTCCGGAAGGCAGGAAATGCCACTATCTCCAGTTCCTTATCAATACCAGCAATTTCACCTGGAGAAAGAGGCCTGAAGAGATTGAGGAGAGTGAAAGCTTTGAAAACAACCTTCATCTGCTTTCAAAGATGTGCGCCATCGGCTACATGCTGATGGAATGCAAGGACGCGAACGTGACACGTGCCGTTATCGGCATGGACGGCAAGCAGTCGGAAGTCGGTGACAGCAACGGACGCAGCGGCAAGTCACTTGTCGGTGAGCTGATGCGCCAGGTTGTAGATACAGTCTATATATCCGGGAAACGGACGGACATCTTCAACGACAGCTTTATCTGGAATGACATCGACGAACGGACACGCCTGGTATTCATCGACGATGTCATGCTGAACTTCAACTTCGAGTTTCTGTTCCCCAATCTCACCGGAGACTGGACTGTGAACAAAAAGGGGGGCGCACGTATCACTTATCCGTTCGCCAAATCACCCAAAGTATATATCCCCACCAATCATGCCATCCGCGGTACCGGTTCCAGCTATACCGACAGGCAATGGCTGATAGCCTTCTCCGATTTTTATAATGACAAGCACAAGCCCATGGATGATTTCGGGGTACTGTTCTTTTCCGAATGGGACTTCACCCAGTGGAACCTGACCTGGAACATGCTGGCCAACTGCATACAACTCTATCTTAAATTCGGGGTCGTACAGGCACCGGGCGAACGCCTGCAGCAGCGTAAGCTAAGGCAGGAGATTGGCGAGACCATCATATCCTGGGCGGACGAATACTTCAGCAGCGAAGAGCACTGCCGCCGTACCCCACGCAAGGAGATTTATGACAATTTCTGCAACTATGATCCGCAGCAACGCAAGTACATCACTTCCACCGCCTTCAAGGACAAGATAAAAAAATACTGCGAATGGAAGGGCTGGGTGTTCAACCCACACAAGTATGACGCCAAAAGCGGTCTGCCTCTCTTTTTGGACAAGGACGGAAAACCGGTCATAGATGACAAGTCCGGAGGAGTGGAGTATTTCACCATAGGCAAGACAGCCGGAGAGCAGACGCTCCAAAGTGACCCGCATGAACTACTGGTTGGCAATCCGGACAACAAACTTGCATTCTGATGGGCGAGACACATTCCAGTATCATGGCCAGGCTTATGCCACTCTACGAGATGGCGCCCGAACGTTTCATGGCGTTCTATGATGCGGTGTATCTGATGTGTGTCGATCTGCCGGAAGGCTGCCGGTTCCGTATCTCAGACCGTTGCCGGGAAAAAGACCTGGAACTGTTCCGGGACATCGTGAAGACTCTCATTGCGGAACAGCCTTACGACAAGTATGCAGGACAATTGGAACTGTCGGATGATATGGAGTATGTGCGGCGGACAACCGGCTTTAAACCTTCCGGGAACCGCTTCATCCCGAAATGGAGAAAGGGATAGAATATGCCAATTTATTACGATGTAAAGATACATATTTTCAACGAATTACGCAAACAATCATGCTGAAAAAAGAGCACAAAATATTCGTGGTCGTTTCTCCGGAACCGGCTGAACGCAAGAGACTGTTGAGCCGCCTGGCAGTACGGCTCGGCTTCGCACTCATCCCTTCGGATGCGGCGAAAATCATATCGAACGACATCTACGGCATAGACCTGGCGACGGCCTATTTCGTTTTCTGCAGCAGCTACAATTTCCGTGGAGCCGTACTCACCAACCAGCGCTTGTATGAAATGGCGGCGCGGGGCTTGTGTGTGGCTGTGGGAGTCCGTTCCATTCCCCGTGAATATGAATTCATCTGCAAGGTGTTCTATCCGGAAGATTTTCCGTGATGACATTCCCGGAAAACACAATGCGGAGTATTCTTGAAAGTGCATATTAGGTATTTGTCTGCATCCGGCTGTGCGTAAGTACAGCCGGATGCAGTTTTTTCTTCTGCCCCTTCCCCCCTCCCCCCAACCCGTCATAATAACGATTCGGACAAACGTGCATGGAAGTGGCAACAGACATGAGAATTCCCGGAGGGGGTATATTATTCTTTTTTTATTCTTCTTTTTAAAATTGGACTACCTTAAAAAACAGAGAAAAAATCGTGCATTCGTACGGATGTGCGAAATTAAGCATATATTAATCTGATATACAGATATTTACAAGCGTACAAATTCCGCACGAATCGTGCACGAATAGCGCACGAATTGTACTTTTCTTCAAAAAACGGCAAAAAGTACGCAAACGAAAGAATTAGTACGGTTTTGTACGCTTTTTGTACGATTATAAAAGCTTGATATTCAGCAATATACAAAACAAACCATGTACAAAAGTACTGTCGCACGATTTTTACGCTATATTCGTGCAAGGGCTTGGCTATATTACCGGTATTTTGTATATTTGTGTAAAAATCAATGTTTTAAATGACGAAAAAAGACCGATTTGTGTGTTGGCTCCCTTGCAAGCCTTATGTCAAGCAATTCCTGCTGTACAATTTCAATGCCCCGGACGACACCTGGACAGAAATAGTCAATCTGTCCCCGGACAAGGAGCTGCAGAACGACTTCCTTTCCAGGCTTGCAAAACCCGGACGATACGAGAACAGATACCGGAACCTGGCACGATATACCGCCAACGTGGCGGTGGAGATACGCCGTGATGACTTCTACCGATACGGATGGGCGATGTCGAATACCGAAGTGGTGGCATTCGGCAGCAAGGTGGAAAGACGGATCAAGCAGATGCTTTTCCTCTATCTCGACACCCATGTCAGTATCGGAATCCCACTCTCGACCGCCATCCGCAACTTTCAGAACAGCTTCGGCTTTGATGACGACACCTGGTCTTATGAGACTATCCGCAGGGAGTATAACCGGCATGGATATAGGAAAACGGTGGAGAATACCACGATTTTAGACTTTATTAACCGTATAATTTTGGGGAAGTTGTCCGAATTCGGGACAATTTCCCAGCAGGGAAAAATGGCTTATGAAAGCAATGCATTATGATTTTGAAAACGTCGGAGGATTGTTGCAGGTGATTGCCGTGCCTCCGGCCTCGTTCGTGCAAATCCGTAAGGACTATGCCGCCGGTCTGAACTATCTGGAACTCCGCAACCGGGAGGATATTGTTTCCATACCGGTATATGCCAATGACACCTATTCCTATAATGAGGACAAGGAGGTGAATGATGCGGGGGATTGCTGGAATGTGTCGGTCGAAGGGGTGATTCCAAAACTTTCCTCAGTGAATCATCATTTAATGGAGACGCTGGAGCGTGGCTTGTGGTATGTACTGGCAGTGGACGGCAACGGGGCGGTCCATTGGTGCGGGCAGGAGGACGCACTCATGCTGTTCGCCACAAACAAGACAAGCGGACGTTCCGTGTCGGAACGGAACGGCACCTCATTCACGTTCACCTGCATCCAGGATGAACCGACCGTCTATATTGAAAACATGGAGGAAATATAACCGTACGGCTTCCTTTGCTGACACGCAACACTCTTTCAGTCAAATATTTATCTGTCCGCTGACGGTACCCGATGTCCTTGGGTACCGTTTTTTTTGCGTTTTTCTTTGCGCAAAAATAAGTTTTATGAACGAGACAGTTATCACATTATTCGGAGCGATTGACCGTTACTGGTACAACAAAAACTATCTGAAATACTTCCTTGACAAGGCCAAAGGCCAGCCCGTACGCCTGAAGGTTTCCAGTTATGGCGGTGATGTGGCCGAAGCGGTTGCCATGTCCGCCTTGATGGCCGAGCACGGCAATGTGACGGTGGAGTTCATCAGCTTCAACGCTTCGGCGGCCACCATATTGGCGTTCGGCGCCAAGTCCATCGAGATGCACGAGGACGGCATGTGGCTGGCGCATAAATGCAGCCTGGGAGTGGACATCTGGGGCCAGCTCAATGCGGACCAGTTGGAGGACACCATCAAGGAACTGCAGAACAAGAAGAAGAGCGCGGAAGCCATTGACCTGATGATTGCACAGAAGTACATCAACCGTAGCGGCAAAAGCCTGAAGGAGATTATCACCCTGATGGAAGAGGAACGCTGGATGCCTGCCGCCGAAGCCAAGGAATGGGGATTCATAGACAGGATCATTCCCGGTACCCATAAAAAGCCGCAGGTGACCAATGAAATGACCGACTGCTTCACCGCGCTTGGTCTACCGTTGCCGGCTATCGATTCGGAGGAGAAGCCGGAACCGGAAGGCAAAAACTTGGTCTCCCAGATTATCGACGGTATCAAAGGGCTGTTCCCTACCGGCAACAAGACTGACATTTCTAATTCTTCAAATACAGTTATGCGTAAAGAATTTACTTTCATCAACCAGATCCTCAACAGCGAAGGCATTGAGGAAAAAGACGGCAAGATGTTGCTTACCGTAGAGAATCTGCAGGCCATCAATGACGCCGTCAAGGCCGCCAACGAAGCGAAAGCCAAAGCGGAGAAAGACCTGGCTGTCGCCAATACTGCCAAGGAGACTGCCGAAAACAGTCTGACGGCAGTCGTGAATGACCTTGACAGCCTGAGTGACAGCATCAAGAATGCCGCCGACAACAAGGCCAAGGTACAAGTTATCCGTGATATTGTCTCCAAGATACCCGGAACGGGTACCGACAGCCACCGGGAAGCGAACGAAGACAACAAGTTTGCGGACATCGCCACAGACCCGATCAACAGTTTTGAGAATGAGTAACACCTAAACTATTCTATTATGGATTTTAAAGCACCTATTGACATTACCGCCGTTCTGACCGCGGTAAAAAAGCACAAGGACATCCTGAAGGCAGTCGACAAGCTCGATGCCTCGGAGGTGTTGAGACATTTCACTCCGGTACCGGGCATAACCGACTCCCTTGAACTGGGCAAGGTGGAGGGCGGAAGCATCTCCGGCAAGTACACCGGAAAGTTCACTGCCGGAAAGTATCTGGGCAAGATTGTTCCCCGACGTCTGGTTGTGCGTCCCGTTGTAATGGAGATGTCCGACGAGCCTGAGCGCTACCGACGTACCTACATCGCCGAGGTTCCAGGTACACTCCGCAAGGAACACCCGTTCGAGCTGTGGCTGATCAACCACGGGCACGAACTGGCATCCAATGACCTGCTGTTTGCCATTTTCACGGCAAAATACAGTGCGGATGAAGAAAAGACGGACATTCAGGACTCTTTCGACGGTATCGGTACCATTATCACTGAAGGCGAAGCTGTCGGGGACATCTCCAGTGCCGAAGGTAATGTGTATGCTACCGGTGAGCTGACACTTGCCAATGTCGGCGAGAAACTGCTGGATATGTGGCGCCACATGCCGCGTACCTTCAAGCGCAAGAAGAACATCAAGATGTTCATCAGCGATGACATCGGTGACATGTATGATGACTGGCGCAAAGGTGAAGGCGTGATTGTCATCGGACTCAAGGAGGACACTTCCGACACGCAACACCTGCTTGGTTCCAACAACCGCTGCGAGCTGGTGCGTGTTCCGAACCTTCCCGACGGCAGCCAGTTCGTCATGCTGACCACCAAGGAGAACGTATGCTACGGTTTTGACAAGGAGAGCGACTTCAAGTCCATCAAGCCGTTCATGTCCGGCAATCCCTATACCTTCGACGCTGCGGGCAAGTATGTAATCGGCTTCCAGTTCGTGTCTGTGCACAAGTCCGAGTTCTGCGTCAACGACCGTCCGGTGGACCCGGAAGGGACCAATCCGTTCGGATACATTGAAGTGACCATTACGCCGGATGAAGCGGCCAACAACGGAGGCAAATGGCGTATCCAGGGCGAGGAAGCCTGGCGTGAGTCCGGCACGTATGTGGCTGTTCCCGGTGGAAAGGAATACACCGTCGAGTTCCTGGAGGCTGCCGGATACACCACTCCTGCCGTGCAGAAGAAGACGCCCGCTGCGGGCAAAGTGGAGAAGGTGACGGGCACCTATGTTGTTAAATCCGAATAAACCCTACGACTATGGCAGAAGTAGACCCTAAATTATGTATTGCCCTTGATGACATCAACGAGGCAATGGACTGCGAGAACCAGGACAACATGGGCGGTATCATACCGTCCGTCATCTTCGGTTATCATGCGGATGTGGCCACATGGCCGGACTACCCGAAAAAGACGGAATCCCCTCTTTCTCTTGAAGAAGCCGGTACATTGGTCGGTGACCTGGTCATGAAGGAAGGCTGCAGGGCATACAAGATGGATTTCACCGACGAGCTGGCCGAGTTCAAGATTACCGACCAGGGAGAAAGCGGCGGGGAATCGTTCCTGATGGACCTGAATATCATTTCGGCCAAGATGCGGAAGAAGATATTCGGTTTCGAGAATGCGACCAAAGGGCGCAAGATGTTCTTTATCGTGACCGACAACAACGGCACGAACTACCTGATGGGTGACAAGCGGCGCGGCGCGCTCCGTGCGTCGGGTGATGGTGCCACTACCGGAGCAAGCTCCACTGCCCGCAACCAGAACACCCTCCACTACACCTTTACCGCACCGCGCAAATGTGTGTATGAGGGAGACACGGAGGACATCCTGACTGTAAAAGCCGCATCAGAAGTTCCATAAGACTTTTTTGTTCATGATTGGTTGTTCATGTCCGTCTCTCGCTCTCACGCAGGGGCGGACATTTTGTTTTGTCCTATTCCGGCAACAAAAATCGCAATAGCTTTGCGTATCATCAAAAAACAACGTACATACAATGTCAAAGATTACACAGAACTACATTGAGGCGCGCAGGGACGGCATCAAGTGGCTGAACTCGCAGAAACGTGATTACAGCACCGGTGTGAATATCCTGACCCGTTCTGGATATAAGGGGTTTGTCGCCGCACGTCTGGCACGCCAGGGCGAAAAGCCGCATACCCGCGAGAAGCTGGAATACGAGATCCGGCAGATGATCAAGGTGTGGTACCATCCGGATGATCCGCGCTTTGAGGATGTGGACCTGGCAGATGATGCAATGCCGGGCAATGACGGGCGTTCCGAGACGGTTCCCGAAGAGACGGCTGCCGCCATTGTCGCCGTTGCGGAGAGGGAACTGGCGCGTGAGGCGGACGAACAGCCCGCCTATCCTCCGGTGATGGCCAAAATCATCTATGACTTCCGGGAATGCTACAATGAACGTTCACGGCTGCACCGGTTACTGTCCGAACAGGGTGAGACCAATACGGCGGCTGTATGTGCACAGCGCAAGGATATTGTTACCCGTATAGCCTTCCTCTCCAACCGCATGACATTGCTAGCGGCCATCAAACAGCAATATGAGCAGAACAAGGAGTTGCCGACTGACAAGCAGCTGGACGAACTCTACCAAAAAGCGGATACTCCCGAAGAAAATCCGGAAAAGGAAGAGGATGAGACCGATATCAGTTCCCTTTCCGTGGAAGAACTGAAGAAAGCGAAATCCAATGCCAAGAGCAAGATTACCAAGGCAAAAAACATGTTGTTGTACTCTTCGGAGAGCAAGCCTAAAGACGGCAAGGAAAATCCGCTTCCGGACTGCCCCAAACGCGTGAAATACGAGAAGAAGGTGGCTGCCCAGGAAGCACTGGTAGAAAAGATAGAATATCGTTTGGCGGAACTGCAATAGGTTATGTTGGTCTGTTGCAGCGAGATTGAGAATAAGATGATGCCGGCGGATGACGCAGTAAGCCCTATGCAGGGAGACCGATACCCGGCAGGCTACATCCGCCGAACGGATGCGGCAGCCTCCGGCCATGACCTGGTTGCGGAGAAGCTGCTGCATCCGGACGCCATGGGGGTGCTGGTACCCGGCAGGGACAAGCATTTCTACTCTTCTGGAGCATTTAACCTGATCCAGCTGATTTTATATATTTTGAAGCAGACGGGGCCGGCACATCTGTTCCTGACAACCTATTCCATCTCTATGGATAGCATCAACGCCCTTCATCGCAAGGTTGAGACTGATGAGTTGCTATCGGTACGGTTCCTGATCGATAATCGTGTACGCAGCATCTCACCCAAACCGTTCGATTATCTGGTGACTACATTTCCGGACTGCTACCGTTGCCTGGCGCTTCATGCGAAGGTGGCGCTGCTGTATAACGAGGACTGGAAGATTACCGTTGTAGGCAGTCAGAATGCCACGCACAACCCGAAGCTGGAACGCGGAATCATCCATACCGGCAGTGATATTTTTGACTTTGACTTTAAAATGTTGAATGATGAATTTGACTCAGGAACAACGTGAGGAGATAGAGAAAATGGCATACCGCCTTATCCTTCCGGGGCTGATCGCAATCAATATAGGTGCCGATGAGACGGACTTTCTCGCGGAACTCCGCACACCGGGCACCGAAGTCCGGACCGCCTTCTACCGGGGGCATCTTCGCCAGACGGTCGAACTCAGGGAGTCACTCATCAAGTCGGCCGTCAATGGCAGCAACCCGGCACAGCAGGAGCTCGTCAAGTTCATCAAATCGCAACAGCAGTATCTTGAGTATGAATAACAACCGTCTGACGGCATCCAAAAGCAAGGCCGCACTGGAGGAGCAATCCTACGACCTTATACAGCAGCACATCATCGACCCGGAGAACAGTCCGCTGCCGGAGCATCTGCGTGTGCAGTGCAACCGGGTGCTGCAGATAGCACGCCTTTTGGATGACTATCCGAACGAGAGCCACATCATCAACATCATGCTGGCAAAATACCGTATCTCGCGTACCCAGATAAGGAAGGACATCGCCCTGGCAAAAGAGTTGTTCAAGACACAGCACCAGTTCGACTGGGACTTCTGGTATGCCTGGATGATCAAGGACCAGATTCAGCTTATCCGGGATTGCAAACTCAAAGGTGATCTCAAGCAATGGAACAACGCCAAGAAAGTACTGCATCAGATGATTGGTGAGAAGCCGGCTTCCGTCGAGGACCCGCGACGCATGGAGAAGAACGTGATTAATATTCAGATAAACAATATGGGCAAAATGGTGAACATCCCACTGGATGCCGTCCGCAACCTTTCCCAGGAAGAGCAGAAGGTTCTGGTGGATTCGATGTACACGCCTATCGACGACGCACAAGCGGAAGAAATAATGAACTCATAACAGATTACCCATGAAAAAATTGACAAACAAACGACTCATCTCTTACCTGGTTGACCATAAGCACATTGATATGGTATCGGTCAGCAAGACACAGATTGTCTGTACCGTATCTGCCAGGTTCAGGCCGGAAGAGGTGCCGCAGCTGCTGGCTGATACCGGGCAGGACATGCCCCGCATGACCTCCTCCGAAGGTGTGAACTACATTGTTTTCCCACGATATTGATACGGCAGAGCAATGGACGAAAACGTCTGGGAAGAGGTCATACAGGTCAATCCGGCGCAGGCGGCATTCCTCGTGATGCCGTACAAGAACGGATATGTCATCTACTCGCGTGCCACGGGTAAATCATTCATTACCGGTGCCGTGATAGATGACAACATCCGGCTGATGCCACGCGGCATCACCACACTCACCCAGGCCACCATCGGGCAGGCGTTGACTAAAACCCTGCCTTCAGCGTTCAAGATGCTGGAGATGCTCGGTTATAAGCAGTGGGACCCGGTCAGCAAGACCGGTGACTATGTGGTGTGTCGCCGTCCCATCGAGGGATGGTACAAGCCATACGAGCACATCATGTCATTCGAGTACGGCATCAGCTTCAGCAACGGGCATATGCTCTACATACTTACCCAGGGCGGCAACAGCCGCGGTCCGAATGCGGACTACAACATCACCGATGAAGCGCTGACGCTCGACAAGGAGAAGTTCGACCAGGAGGCGGCGCCGACCAACCGTGGCAATGAGCATATCTTCGGGCGCAAGTCGGAGCATCCGGTGCTGAAGCACCACGGCAACACCTTCCTCTCCTCCATGCCGTACACGCCCGAACAGAAATGGTTGCTTGAACCGGCCAAGTATTATGAAGAAGAACGCGGCATCCGGCTGTTTGATGTCTGGAACAGGATTGTGCGGTTACAGATGCAGCTCATTGATGCAAGGATTGCGAATGATGCGGGACTGTTCAAGGAGATCTGGAACGAGACCGTCCGTCTCAGGCAAAGTATCACGCCGTTCGTTTCACGTGACGGCACGCTCTTTATCCTTGGCTCCATCTTCGACAACATCGCCAATGTGGGCATGAACTATATCCTGAACCAGTACAAGGTGATGGATAAGCTTTCCTTCATGATAGAGATCCTGAACTTCATGGTGGATAAGATTGACAGCTGCTACTACCAGTTGGATGAACGCCATATCTATTACAATGCGACCAATGACGACTATATCCGTGACTTTGCCGAAGATCATAACTACAACTGGCAGCAGCTTGCCAATAACGATGACAGCCGGCGTGACCTGGACTGCAATCCCAACCAGCCGATAGAGCTGACACCTGACTGGGGTAGTGCCGCCTCATTCCTGGAAGTGGCGCAGGAGCGCAACTATGACTTCGTGACGAAGATGCTGACACGTGAGCCGGTGGACAACAACATCAACGAGTTCTTTGTCAAACGTGATGAAGAGGATGACACCATGGTGAACGCGCTGATGGACAAGTTCTGCCACTACTACCGTAACCATATCAACAAGCACCTGCATTATTACCGTGACCGTTATGGGGATGCACGCCGTGCCAACAACAAGAAGTCCTACAACGAGCTTGCCATCGAGCGCTTGGAGAAGCACGGGTGGACGGTGGAACAGCACACCCATGCGGGCATGGAGCCGCCGCAGCATGACAAGTACCTGCTCTGGGCTTCCATCCTGGCAGAGAAAGACGAACGGTTCCCGAAGAAGCGTTTCAACGGCTCGAAATGCAAATATACACTCATCTCCATGAACAATACGCGTGTCATCGAGGACCGCGAGGGGCGTTTTGCCAAGGATAAGCGCAGCGAGCGTAACCAGTCCATCCTTCCGGAAGAAGCCACCCACTTCGGTGATGCGGTGGATAAGCGTGTATGGACGAAGTACGGGCACCTGCTCAGGCAGGCATACGGATTCGTGGACGCACGTATCTGATTCACCTCATACACATACATCCGCAATCACAATCGCAATGCTTATGGCAGGACTCGCAACGTCCGCAATGGGAATCGCTGCACTTTAGGACAGAACGTCGCATGCAGGACTGGCCGAGGGGCATCCTCCTTGTCATATTTCCTTGTTTCTTGCGCTTTTGGTTGCGTTTTTGGATAGGGCGCGGTCGGCAGAAACTTCCGTTTCTGTTTCCATTCGGATGGAAAGAGGGGTATTATGTATTCATTATCAAAGAAGTATATTTCTTATAACATTCATTAACAAAGAGCACGGCGCGCGCAAAATCCGTACTGAAGGAACAGACAGGCAAATCTATTTCCTCCAGTACGGATTTTGCGCGTCTCAGCGGTAAGTAGCGGCAGCTACTTGCGTTTGTCCGCATCCATGCAGGTAGCCCCGGTCTTTTCCGTTTCAATAGCTAAGGTAGAGACCGTAGAGCGGTAAGCGTTCCGCTTGGCGTGCCTCCGTTTCTTTTCCGCAACTCCTTTTCATTTCCTGCATCTCTGTATGCGGTCAGGTAGTCTTTTGAGTCCGCAAATGTAGGGCACCGGTCTGACAAGCAAGGTCGGGCGTTGTCCGCTAAAAAATCTCCAGCCCTACGGGTAGTATTCAAGTCTTCGGTTTTAGTCGGAACCTTGCGGAATGTCATCCTCGGCACTTCAATTATTGCGGCATCAAAAGGCAACCATACCGCACGTCATACAGACACGCCGGAATAAAAAAAAAGTCGTTCCGGGAAACGGAGAAAATTAAAAAAGGCTCCACCCGACGACTCCAGAAATCCAGAATAAAAATTTAAAAACTTACAGTTATGGCAGCAAAAAGAAACATTCCCGAAGCATGGAAAAATCAATGGTCTAAATTCATGTTTAACTTCTTTGACTACTTGCCTACCAAGTACGAGGCTAACAAACGGGAGTGGTCTATCCGCAGGATGATATGGGATTTTAAGGACGGGAAGCGCAGTGCGTCTGTGGCAGAACTTGTAGCAAAGAAGATGCGTGAGCAGTTCGGTGCAGAAGTTTGCAACGTGACGTTGGTCTGCATACCAGCCAGTAGCGGAGAGAAGAACGAAATCAGATACAAGGCTTTTGCCGAAGAGGTGGCACGGCTGACGGGGTGCAGGAATGCGTACAAAGCAATTACCATTGAGGGTGGACGGATTGCCATCCATGAGACGAAAGCGACCAAGACGGTGCAGACGGTGGAGGTCATCAAGTTTGATAAGCGTTTTTTCAAGGGTAAGAAATGCCTTGTATTCGATGATATACTGACGCAGGGGCATAGTTACGCACGGTTTGCGTGTGCGCTTGAAACGCTTGGGGCAGAGGTTTTGGGAGGCTATTTCTTAGGTAAGACAATTCTTTTATAACAACTTAATTCATACACTTATGAATACTCTTTTTGATAACGATTGCCGCTACATGAGCGACAGCGAACTGATTTACGAAATCAGCAACAACAGACAGATTGTTTCGGACATCGAACGCAGCAACGAGGTGATAGACCTTGAAAAATTGTTTTCCTCTTTGACTCCTGGACGCAGGAGGGTAGCCGTGGCAGCCGTGGAGATGTACAAGAGACAACTGTCGCAGCAGGTGGAACGCAGGCAAATAAGGATGAGCAAAGACGTATACGAACTGATGGAGCCGTTGATAGGAGATTTGCCGAATGAGGAATTTTGGGTCGTGTCTATAAACCAAGCCGGACGGCTTATCAAGAAAGTACGCATATCGGTAGGCGGCATTGACCAGACTTCAGCGGATATAAGGCTGATTATGCGCGTGCTGATTGATACGGGGGCAGTGCAGTTCGCAGCGGTGCATAACCATCCGAGTGGCAACAGCCGACCGAGCAATGAGGACAAGAGGCTGACGGAGCAACTTAAAAAGGCGGCAGGGTTATTCAATATCACAATGATAGACCACGTGATTATAACGAATGGTGGATATTACAGTTTTGGCGATGAGGGGCTGATTTGACGGAGGGGTGCAGGGCGCACCCATTCCGTTTGCTCGCACGCTCGCAAACGGAATGGGGCCCGAAAAGCGGAATGACTGGTCGTGTTACCGTTCCTTCAACCACGGAGGGGCTTTTTTTTGTCCTATGAGAGCGGATGGTTGGCTTCTATCTTTGTGACAAAAAAAGAGATATGATACGCTTTTTCACAAGATTCGTCGCCACCTATGGGTATGATTCACCGAAGGAGTTCTTTCTTTCGGTGGCTCCGAGCTTCAAGTACAACCTGCAATTTCCAGCCATCTCCTTCAGCGCCGTCACTGCCGTAGTCAGCGAATGGATAGGCATTACACCGTTCCTGGCCATGGCCATGCTCGTCGCCATTGTCTCCGAGATGTGGACGGGCATCCGGGCAAGCAAGGTCCAGGGAATAGGATTTGAAAGCTTCCGTTTCTCACGCTGCATCATCAAGCTGTGTATCTGGCTGACCATCATCTATATCACCCACTCATTCTATCTGGAGAGTAAGGCCGGAGCGGAAGAAAGCTTTGTCATGCTTCTGGCCACCCTGTTCTTTTCCATTGTCAAGGTGTTCGTCATGACCTGGTTCTGCGTCGAGCACGTGACAAGCATACTGGAGAACCTGGCGGTCATCGACGGCAAGCCGAAAGATACGCTGATCAAGCAGGTGGGAATATTGTGGGTGACAGTCACGGATAAATTCAGAAAAAAGGCCGATGAGACGGAAGGTTAGCCATATGTTGCTTTGTGCGGTTATCGCATTTCTTTCCGGCTGGGCCGGCCACTGGCTGGGTTCCCGGAAACGGAGCATTGTCCGCGTACCGGAAACGGTGGTCAGGCATGATACGATACGCCCTGCCATTCCGGAACCGGAGGTGATTGTCCGTGAGGTACCCACAGAAGTGGATACGGCGGCTATACTGGCCGACTATTTCTCGGAGAAGCATTATCTTGATACAATTATTGAACGCCCTTACCTGAAAGTGGAGCTGACCGACGTGATATCCCGCAATTCATTGCTTGACCGCACGGTAGTGGTGGACTACCGGCAACCGGTCGTCTGCAACAACGCGCTGGTGGTGGGAATGGATGCGGGACGTTACGGATGTGTACTGTCCGCAGGGTACCGGCGTAAGTCCTGGGAGTTCAGGGCGGGCTATGACTTGTACAACAGGTCGCTGGTGTTGGGAGTATCTAAAGACTTATGGAGATGGTGACAAATCTTGTAAATGACTCATATGTGTTTTCCTCTGACATGCAGGACATCCGCATTGCGGACGTGCATGACAAACTGAGCCTCAGGATAGAGGTTGACGGGCAGGAGGCACTGTCCGAAATTTATTATCCGGACCACAGCAACACAGTCATCATTTGCGACCCCGGAGACATTATCAATGAGTATTTTGTACGTCCTGAGCTCAACGGTGGGGATGACCGTGTGGCCTTGCTGCCCATGGAGGTACGGCTGGAACTCTCGGACAGCGAGTCCACCGAAAACTATACCCTGCATGTATTTTACTCAAGGTATCATGTGTCTTTCGACCCGCAGACGGACTTTATCTTCTACTCCCGATATAAAATCAAGCATATCAGGCAAAACAGCATTGACTATCTCTCCTTTTTCGTCTCGGCCAGGACAGAGGTATTTATAGACATCATATACATGGAGTCCGGCTCCAGCATCAAGAAAACCGTAAAGCTCGAACTGTCCGGCACAGACCGCATGACGGCATATAACATGAGTCCGGTAAAGATAAGCCGGCTCTCAGGCGTCCAATGCGACAATATCATATCGTATGACGCACGCATCACCAACGGTACATTGACAGACCTTGTAAGGTATGTCCTTGACCGGCAGAACCACCGGGAAATGCACCAGTTCCTCTACTATAACGTGTTCGGGCTCCCGGAATCGATTTCATTTTCCGGACTGGTACAGTACAGTCCGGAACTGGAGGGGGATATTGCGGATCTGACGAAACAGAAACGGAGGTTCAGCCCTTTCTTCAACGATTTACGCACTGTCAATACCGGCTATCTGGACGAAAACAAATACAAGGCATTGGTGGACATGCTGACTTCTCCGGTACAGCGATGGTATGACACGCCTTCACTCCCGATGGAGATCATCATCACGGACATCGACTTTACCCATACCAAGATGGGGAACCAGCGGGTGAACGTGAACCTCACCTTCTGCCCGGCAAGCAGAAAGCACCAGGTATTTGACCGGTACTCGTTCGGTGGAGGAATATTCGACTACACATTTGACAGAACATTTGAATGATATAACGATATGGAGACAATACGCAGAAACCTGGCTCTGGCCGACATGGACATCCGCACGGACGAACGCGGACGCCGGCGCATCTTTTCGATAAAGTTCGTCAGTAAGGAAGGCAAGGTTTATTTCATGCCCCAGGCCTACGCCTGCGGTGCAGGACGCATGAACATGAAGGAATACCAGCTCCGGGGCGTGCAGCCCTGCGACTGCAAGGGAAATCCGGAAGGACACCCCTACCCTGTGGATATTGACCTGATACTGGAGTATAACAAAAAGAAAATAATATTCTGATGAACATATTGTTTAATTCAAGCGGCATTCCCCTACTGATGCAGTCCACGTACATATTCGGCGAAACGACGGGGACACCCCAGAACGAAATGAAGGAGCGTACCCGAATCCTGGCGCCATATGACTTGTCGAATGTTTCCTATATAGACATCGACGGAGTGAAGGTGCGTCCATGGGGAGATGAGAATGATTTCCCCCAGAAGGCGGCTGAAGAGATAGGAAACACCAGCGTGCTCAATACGGGCCTGAAGTTTCTTCGTAACCTGACACTTGGGCAAGGCATATATCCTTGTACGGTGAAAGGTTACGACAATGATGGCAACGAGATACTGAAGCCCGTTACCGATAGCCGGGTACAGACTTTTATTGCTTCCCGGAATGTGAGGCGCTACATGGAGAAGGTGCTTCGGGATTACCTGAAGTTCGGCAACGGTGCCGTCCAGTTCGTGCCCTCGGCTGCCGGCAATTCTTTTGCAGGGGTCAATCCGGTCAATGCGCTTTACCGCCGCTATTCCGAAGTGGACGAATATGGTGCCTGCAAGTGCATCGTTTCCGGATATTGGCCGCAACGTCCGGACAAGGGACAATACACCAGGCTGGATGTGCTCTCCGAATACGACCCGCAGATGCACGCCGAGGTGTTGAAGTTTGCCGGAAAGGTGAAGGACGGTTTCATCATGCCGGTACGCGACAGCTGGAGCAATGACGACCTTTACGGCATGCCCATCTGGTGGCCCGCCTACGTTTGTGGATGGGTGGAGATAGCCCATCTTATTCCCCATTTCCTCAAGAAAGCCTACAAGAACCAGATAACCTGGAAGTGGCATGTACAGATACCGTATTCCTACTGGGAGAAGAAATACCCGTCCAAGGACTATTCTGCCAAGGAGCGTGAGGCGGCCATACAGAAATATATGGACTCTGTGGAGCAGAACCTTTGCGGACCGGACAATGCGGAGAAGCCCATCTTCTCTCATTATGCCGTGAACGAGATGAACGGCAGAATTGAGGAGGAGTGGAAAATCAAGCCGCTGGAGAACAAATACCAGGGCAGTGACAATCTTCCGGTGTCGGCAGCCGCCAACTCGGAAATTCTGTTTGCATTGATGGTGAATCCGAATGTGCTCGGTGCAGGTATGCCCGGTGGCACCTATGCCGGCAACCAGGGCGGTTCCAATATCCGTGAGGCTTTCCTTGTGAACATTGCCAACGCGTGGATTGACCGGCAGAATATCCTGGATCCGATTGAACTCTACATCAAAATGAACGGCATGCCGGAATGCGAGCTACGTTTCCGCAATACCGTTTTAGTAACCCTCGATACCGGCAGCGGTACCAAAAAAACATTGAGCTAATGATATTCAGTGCAGAAAAATGGAACAACGGCAAGGAGCTGAAAGCGGTGATGAAGGTGAACACCGCCGTCTCCTTTGACATGATGGAGGCACCGCTTCGGAATGCTTTCCGACAATACCTCGTACCGTTATTGGGCGATGCAATGGCAGGCGAAGTAGTCGAGATATACGAATTCGGTCCAAATCCGGATGTATTGGAACAGAATACCGAAGGGGCAACCGAACGGGAGAAACTGGACAGCCGCCTGCTGGAGATATGCAAACGCGCAAACGCGAACCTGGCGTTCTGGAACGATTTCGATGAAATCAGCATGCGTATCACCGATGCGGGATTCCAACGTCAGAAATCCGACAACGGCGAATCATTCCAGCAGGTGTACAAGTACCAGGAAGATAACCTGCGGACATCGTTACGCAACAAGGGGTTCAATGCGCTCGACGAGCTGCTTGAGTTTCTGTATGCCCATATAGCCGAATATCCGGAGTTCGCGTCCTCCCAGGCCTATCAGGACCGTAAATCGGCCATTGTCCGCAGTACCGCGGATGTCAATGACGTCTGTTTTATCAATGGCAGCCGGATTGTTTTCCTTCGCCTGCAGCCGCACCTGAAGTTTGCCGAGGAGATGCTCCTTCAGCCGGCCATCGGTGACAAGCTGTATGAGCATCTGATTGACGGACTGGTAAATCCCCCAGAAGACGAAGAAGCCCGGAAGAGTGTGGAGCGGTTGCGCCTTGCCTGCTCCCGCTACATTGTGGCAATGGCGGTCAGACGGCTGCTGATGGAGACGGGTAGCGTCACAGACCGGGGGCTGTACTTCACCACTGTACAGCCGGGTGAGAAGGGCAATGAGGAGAAGAGACCCGTCGATGCGGAGCGTATCGCCGTACAAATTCAGAATCTGAAAGCGGATGCAGACATGTACATGACCGTGCTGCTGCGTACGGTACGGAGTTGTTTTGAAAATTTCTATGAGGGTGATCCCAGGCAGATATACGACCGGGACAATGACCATAAACGCACGTTCTGGACATGAGGGAGCTTCGCATTGCATACCGTAGATTCGGAATCCGCCATGAGATAATCCGCCGGGTACCTCAGAAATGGGAGGAGCTGACACCGGCACAGTTCCTGCTCGTGTCGCGGCTTTATCTTCAGGAAATGGACGAACCCTCCTTCCTGAAGGAGTTCTATTCCCTGCCGTCCGGGGTCGGTTCCGACACCTATTACAGTTATAAGCTGAGCGAACTGGTGGAGTTCATCAGCGACTGCCGTGTCCGGATGGACCGCTTTATCCTTCTTGCCGTATCCGGGCTGAAAGCACCGGGAGAACGCTTGAAGGGGATGTGTTTCGAGCACTTCATGCACGTGGACACGGCTTTCAACCGATATGTCCGTGACGGCAAGGATGCCTCACTGGACACTTTCGTATCAATGCTCTATTTGAAAGACAACGAATATATTGTCCTACCGTCGGGTGGGAAAAACGGCTTATTTAGCAGGCAGAAACCGCTGATACTGCAAAAACGGATAATGAAGGTGGCAAAAATTGACAGGCACGTCAAGTATGCCGTATTCCTGAACTACGTTTTTGTCAAGAGGTGGCTTTCAAAGGCTTTTCCTTTCCTCTTTCCGTTGGATGATGAACCGGAACCGGAGGAAAAGCGGAAAAGACCAACAGCACCGTCGGTCAACTGGCTCGACATCTTCGATGCTTTTGTCGGTGACGATGTGGCAGTGATGGAGAAATACCAGGCAATGCCGGTGGCAACGGCATTCCGTATATTGAATAAAAGAATCCGTGACGCTCAAAAACAGAAGAAATGACTTTTTCGGAATACATAGAGAAGCTGGCTGAAAGGCATGTCGATATACGACACAAGGAGAATGATGAAGTACACTTCCTCTCATCAGAACGGGAGAAGCATACGGCACTGGACAGCGTACTCCACTATCCGGCAGTGATTGTGGACCGTGGCTCAGGATTCGGTTACGGTGGTAATCCGGGTGCATACCGAAAAGACCGCGATTACCTGCTCTTCATTGTGGAGCATGTGTCCGACACCTCCGACTATGAGCAGATAGAGGCTGCCCTTGACAAGTGCGAACGTATTCTTGATGAGCTGCTCAACCAAATTTTGGAAGACAAAAGGATGAAAAGGCTGTGGCTCGCTTTTTCCTTGGAAGATGTGGAAGCGGATTATGTGGTGAACAATGATAACCAGCTTTATGGCGTGGTTGCGGCTGTTAGTCTGTCCGAACCTTATAAAGCTTTGAACTGCCGGAAGGCATTTGTATTATAATATGGCAGATACGATTGACATACTCAAGGAACTTGCCCTACAGGTACGGTTCGCTACCCAGGAGAATGAAAATACGGCAGAACGGGTAGGCCGCACGCTGATCGGAATCTTGAATCTGTTATCCAAATACTCCCCTGAAGAATTGGAGAAGATTTTTCTGAGGAAAGATCGAGCTGACGGCACAAATTTTCTGTTGAAGTTCGGCGAGTTTATCGACTCTATGGTCGCAGGCAAGGGTGCCGGAATATTCCCTGACGGCCGCGCGCAGTTTGAACGCCTTGAAGTCCGCGATTCCCTTACTGTCCTTGAACTTATCTTCAACCGTCTCTCTGCCATGGAGAGTGACTATTCCTTCTCCGAGTCCGGTACTATCGAAAGTGTATCGCAGCTTGAAGACGGCACATACAGCCTGAAGATGAAGAAGCGGTGGGATAACGACTTTACTGCACTGGCAGAAAACGATGTTGTATATGGTGTTGTCAATGACCTTACATCAGGTGGCGGCAAGTATTATACCTCCTGGCTACGTGTCTTGCATGTTGACATCTCAGCCAATATGCTCAACGCTGTGATGTACCCTGATAGCGAGGTGCCGGGTGGCAAGAATTATCCTCCTGAGCCGTTGATGATATTATCACACCGTGGCAACCCGGTGGATGAGGAACGGCAGGGTTATTGGTATCTGTCTTCTCGTGAGAAGTGTATCTGCATGCTCGATGGCGTAACGAAACCCATACTGGAAGAGAATAACTATGCCATCATCATAGGCAAGTTAAAACAGTTGTCACTGTTTGACAACCTGCCTATAAATTACCGCCATAGTTATATCTATTGCCGTGGTATTGCCTTACAGGACATCCTACGTATAGATTACCAAGGCACCCCAATCCGCAACGAGAACAACCGCGGGAAATGGAGTGCAAGCGAAGCGGTTAGTGACCCGTATAAGTCAGAAAAAGAAACCTACGATGCGGTGTATCATTATGGCTGCAAGTGGATGTGCCTGGTGACGGGCACCACGGACGAACCCCAATACGGTTCCGCATCCTGGGCAATGATCGAGGGCAATCCGGATTTCAGCATCGACATTGAGAGCAGCAACGGCTGGTACTTCGATGCGGAGCGTTTTGCGACCACCCTCACCATTACCGGTGAGCTGTACAACCGTGACGTGACGGCGCATATCCTTGACGCTGATGTGGAGTGGACGCGCGACACGGGCAACGTCACCGAGGACAACGCCTGGGCGGTCGCACACGCGGAAACCGGCAAGTCGCTGCCGCTGACGGTCAATGACCTCGGTCCCGACTATATGAACATGACCGGGTGCAAGTTTATCGCAAGGGTGCTGCTGCGTGACGGGCAGAATAATTATGAGACAATGAATTATATAACTTTCTAATTATGCAGACTATACAGAAGAAGATAGAGGTCAACTACCGCCCTCTCCAGACCAGCGGCGGGATAGAGGTTGTCGGCAGCGTGCCGGACGTGCAGGTGTACCAGGCTGACAAGGCCGAGTACACTCCGGACTACACGCTTACCCCCCTGACGCTGTTCCCCCGGTGCAATGCCACCGACCCGGATGCGGTGGTCAAGGTGGGTGCGGTCAACGCCTCGCTTACGAACATGAAGTGGTACGAGCGCTTGAACGGTGTGCGGACATTGATTACATCTGCCAACAAGAGCTATGTCATTACCGAGACCGGAGCCGAGAAGGGTAAGATACAAGTGAAAAAGAATGCCGTTCCCGGCAGTCCGGTAACACTGGAGTTCTACGCCGAGTATGTCGATGCGAAGCGTACCGGACAGACGCACGTCTACCGTTTCAGCCGTCTTGTTCGCGCCGTTGACGGCAGCGAGGCGCAGCCCAGGCTGATGGTCGACTCTCCGTCGGCGCTTGATTGGAATCCTTGCCGTGATATATCAAAACATATCATTACCGCCAAGCTGCTTGTCGGCGATGTAGATGTCACAGCAACCAACAAGTGCAAGTTCTTCTTCTATCGGAAGCTGAATACGGGCGCACTGGAGCAGATTACCGACGGTAACGGCGACAATGACTGGGAGTTCGTCTCTCTGACAAAGAACGTGCTTACCATAGACCGGGACTATATCGGCCACGAACAGACCTACGTCGTGAAAGCATCGTACTCGAAGGACGGTGCTCCTTCATCCAAGCCGGACAGTGACATAGACTATGTCTCCACCACCATCCGCAGGCGTATTCCCGCCATCGAGATTGACTGGGAGGGATTTCCGCAGCAGGTGGCCGACGGAACCAAGATGATATACCCGAAACCGGTCATCCGTGATACGGCAGGGATTGTCCCCAATCCCCAGGCCATCCTTGAGTGCGAATGGTACACGAAGGCGGCCGGCGCCTCCTCATACGTGCTGGCCGCTGCCGGGTACTCGCCCTCCATCCCATGCACCGACGGCATGATGCTACAGCTGAAGGTGATTGACAAGGGCCCGTATGCGGCGGTGGTGACATCTGACGGCAAGTACGTGACGGATGACAGCGGTAAGTTTATAGTGGCAAGGAAAAGGGATGTTTAACCATTAATCGATAGCAGTATGGCATTTTATATCAAAGTGACGAGAGAGGTTGCGGACAAGCTGGGAGTGGCAGGAATCCGCAACAGCACTGCCGACGGCAATGTGCTGTTATGGCAGGCCGATGTGGCAGGCTTTCCCGGCGATACGGTATTCGACCGGGCGGCAGTAGTCGGGGGCGTGTGCCTTTCCCCGCAGCAGGCCAAGGGTGAGATAGACGGCGTGGAAGATCCGGTGGAGGTCGCCACTCCGGAGGGTTTCATGGATAAAGACGGGGAGGAGGTGACCGATGAGCGTAGCGAGTAAGGTCGGGCAGGTAATCTTTTCGCAAAAGTCTGGCGTTTACATGCCAGCGATTATGTGCGACAAAGGCGACCTCTATCAAGAGTATGATGGTGAATCGGGTGCTCCGACAAACATAGCCCCCGACTTCACCACGATGAAGCCGACGCTCTCCTTCCTTCTCACCTCCTCACGGGTGGCTGAGGGGATTGTGGTGCCCTCTTCCATCAGGTGGTATTTCAATGACGTGTTGATAAGCTTCACATCCAACGTTTCCACGAACACGTTCGGCGGCGAGACGGGGCATTTCAAGTACATCCCCTACAAGGCGGGCACTACGAACTATTACGGGCTTCAGATCGTGAAGAACCTGGTGAAGGCGTCGTCCGGTGCGAGCTGCAGCGTCAAGGCGGTGGCTACGGTGACCGTGGGCAACGTGTCGGATGAGGTGCAGTTCGTTTACAGCATCCCTATCACCAAGGGTGTGGGCAACCAGAACGTGGTGACCATCGTTTCCGGAGATGACAAATACTTTGCCATCCGTGAGAAGGGAGGCAGTGTCGTTCTCACGGCAATGGCGAGACGTGGAGCGTCAGAGATCACCTCCGGACTAACCTACAAGTGGTCCAGGATGGTTAACGGTACCTGGCAGACACTCGTCGACCAGACTGGCAAGAGTCTGACCGTCACTGACAGCCTGGTTGACACTACGGGCATCTTCAAGGTGGAGGTGTCGCAGGGCGGCAATCTGATAGGCCTTGACACGCAGACGGTGATGGACTTGTCAGACCCCTACGACATCATCACGAATCCCAATCCAGAGGATGAGACGATTACGGCCGGTTCCGGCGGTTCTGTGACTTATACGCCTATCCTTGTCAAGCGGGGACAGACCACGAAGGCAAAGAATATGCTGTTCTATTTTGTCTTTATGGATTCGGCAGGGGTCATTCTCAATCCGGCTACGGCGAATGTGGCTGCGGCAAGCGGTACCTGCACCGAAGCTATGTGCCAGCAGGCAGGCGGCAATGTTTCATGGACAATCTCAACGGCAGCATGATATGGCAAAGAAAGCGTTGGCAAGCAAGACGGGAGAAGTGAAGTATCTCCAGCAGGGACCGGTCGGTCCGCTGGTCTATCCGACCGGGGAGTACGCGGCATCCGTATCCTATACCCGTACCCCACTGTCCGCACCCATGGTGCTGTGTGAGGGGCAGTATTACGTATTGAACAAGGAGGGCACTTTTAAGAATATTAATCCGAAAAAGGACTATGCGGCCAACGGCAGCAAGGCCACCTGGGTGCTGATGGACAAGGTCAGGTATTCGTTCGTCGAGATTCTGATGGCGAATTTCGCCAAGCTGGCAAGTGCGGTGTTCTATGGGCAGTATATGTTTTCGCAATACGGAATAAAAGCCGATGGCTCTGCTGTAGAAACGGTAGGCGGATATAAAGATTTTAATTACAATGACCCGATGAATCCGGCAAACAAGTTTCGACCAAACTTACTCCTTGATTTTCTGACTGGGAGCTTCAAGGGACGTAATGTTGAAGTTGAGGGGACAATTATTGCCAATGCATCATTTGTTCGGATGCATGATTTCCGTGCAAACGAGGGGTATTTCTTTTTGAATCCGGCTTTTGGCTCTGATTTTATCAATGGTCGCCCTAATCGTATTTCTACTGCTGTATATATGCTACCGGATGCTGCTCAATATGCCGGAATGAAGATATCATTGACGATATACAAAGACTTAGCGAGCACATACGGGTATATATCAGTTGTCACTAAGAATGCGTTTAATGAAACAGCAGTCGTTGGTAGTGAAATGAAATATTGCAATAGAGCAAGTATATCTGGAGCCGGAAGATATGAATTTATATCATTAGGCAGTTTATGGTTTTTAGCAAATGACAATGGAGCTTCGTTTTCTTATGCTGATTTGGGTAATTATACTTATGAAGATCCTGTTAGCTAGAGAGAATAATATTAAACAAAACGAGAATAAAAACAAAATGTTAAACCGGTTGTCGTTTTTATCCGAAAATGACGACCCTCAAAAATACAAAGGTATGATGGAGAAGATTGATATTACAGCCACGGGAGTAGTTGATAGTATTCGTAATAAGATGGCAGTGGCTACAGTTTCCAATAAAGGATTAATGCCATCAGGTGTGTTATCGGAGTTCCAAGGCGCGTATAGTGTACTTCTGTTTGAGACTACAAGCACTCCAGTTACAGGCTCAATTCTTTTGTCTATATCTGCAACATCAAGCGGAATGCCTAGCCTATATTACATCTCCATATCACGAGCTGGTGATGTAACAGGCAATCCTAATCTAAAAGTCAAAGTCCTCTCAGGTAGCTATAATATTAAGATTAAAGCTAAGACTGAAGCTGATGGAAAGTGCCGTGTTTATGCTGAACGGCTAGTCTATACGCCAATACTAAATGTACTCCTAATGAGTTCTTTTGGCATATCAATGAAGATGGAAGCAGCGGATAACAGTGCATTCGAAGGAGGATTTGAAGCTACATTGGAATAGTATAGGGGCAAGTGCCCCTATACTATTATCCAACTGTTTCATTTATAAGATTTGTATCTGTTAAAGAGTTATATTCCAAAGAACCACTAATATAAAAATGCTGAAACGGGGCGAACTCTGTTCGTGCCCGCCGCCTTAGCGTCGCTGCTCGCGCTGCCGTTGGTGAGGTACAAACCCCACGCGTTGGCCGCGCTGAACTCGGTAGAACTCCAGTGCCACGTTTCGGATAACTGTGTTGCGCCCTCGATAAGCGATAACGCATAATTGATTTTACGCATATTGGCGTAAATCATCATCAACTCACCTAACGACGGCAACCACCAACGCCCGGCGGTCAAACCTTTGCCGTTTGCATTTACGCGGCTGTACTGCGCGCAGTAACCCGGTGCGTAACTTGCGCTGCTACATTCGGCGTGCGTAATCTGTGCTGTGGTGCTGGCCTTACCCGTCCAGTCGTCTAACGCTGTCAGTCGGTCGGTTGTGGTCTTACCTCCACCGCTAACGGCTGCGCTACTCCAATGCAGCGACGTTTCGGTAGGTGCTACGACTAAGATTTTGCCGCCCTCGACGACTACCACGCCCTCGGCTATTTCGCCGCTACTCTGATAGCTCGCCCACTTGTCCGGCTTAACCATAAGCGGGTAATTATCGCTCTTACGATGGAACATGATAAATACCCCTTCGGACAACGAATCAAATACACTGAGTTTCATTTTCCCCTGGCTATTTCCTTCTTCCACAAACACATAGTCTGCATCAGTTACTATCTGGCACTGGTTCATTACTTGACTTATGTTTACCTTCTCTATCATATCCCTTGTACTTTTGAGGGTCAGAAGATACGAATGAAAAAGAATGTATTAGGAAATATTCTATTTAGTAGTAAAAATCATTTCCATTGAGTCCAAACACCATTGACTCGTGACCTCTTATACTCTTTCAGGTCGATAAAGGATATTGCTATTTGTACAAAATCAGCTGAACCTATAACCTTGACCCAATAAAAGCTATTGGTTGGAATGTTTGCCACATTATTCCATACGCTATATTCTCCAGCTTCTACAAGGTTGTTTAAGTCTCCATCTTTAACAATATTTGCTTTGTTCATTTGCAAATTAAGGTCGCTTTTCTTAATCTTCACCGGTTCACTACTTGTTTCCCCATAGAAAAAATCTGCATCATCCTTAACAGATAAGCTGTTCAAGGCTTGACTTATGTTTACCTTCTCTATCATATCCCTTGTACTTTTGAGGGTCAAAGGATATGACGGAAAAATATAAGGCAGGAAAAACTCTTCCTATTTGGTAAACTAAATAGATTTATTCTATAAATGTAATGATAAGATTTTGAGATTCATTTCTTGTATTTTTGATAATATATTTCGTATTTTCTCCATTATTAAAAACACAAACTTTGCCTATTTCTTCCGAGAAAAATTGAATGGTACTTGATGGGACTATTACAGTCCCATTTCCACTTCCATACAAAGTTGCAACAGCCTTTTCGTGTGAACGATTGGAATTTTGTATCATAATTAACCCAGATTTATAGGGTAATTCATACTGTCCTCCTGGAGAAAGGGAGAATGATGTATGTAAAATGCCTATTTGTGTCATTAAAGATGAAAGGGTTATCAACACACTATCTTCCCCTTTCAAACCTCGCACATAATCTACGCTACTGACCGAAGTCATCTCATTTTCCTTAATTTTCTCTATCATCCTTGTACTTTTGAGGGTCATTAGAATACCCTTTTTGGTTAGGCTGTTGAATAAGACTACCTTCACCGCAAAAATGGTTTACGCATACATTAGGGTTAGCACTGACAAACAAACAGTCGAGAACCAAAGGTTCGAAGTCCAGAAATTTGCAACGGAAAAAGGACTTGTAATAGATAAATGGGTGTCCGAGAAGGTTTCCGGCACCAAAATTGCTAACGATAGGAAATTAGGCCCGCTTCTCAAGAGGATGAAGAAAGGCGACACTCTAATCATAACAGAAATCAGCCGATTAGGAAGAAACCTGATGGGTATTATGTCAATGCTTCACCTCTGTATGATTAAGGAGACTTGCGTTCTTACTGTCAAGGAACGTTACGAATTAGGTAATAACATCAACAGTAAGGTATTGGCATTCGCTTTCGGTTTATCCGCTGAGATTGAACGTGATTTGATCAGTCAGCGAACCAAGGAGGCCCTTGCTTACAGAAAAGCCGCAGGAATACGACTTGGTCGGAAAAAGGGGGATAAAAACACGCATTACAAGCTTACAGGAAAGGAACCTCTCATTAGAACTATGCTCGAATATGGTTATTCAAAGGCAGCCATATGTCGTAAGCTTAAATGTAACCCTAAAACATTGGATGACCATTTGCGGAGAATGCATGTCCTACATAAAAATTAAGTCATACATTACTTTTGCCTCTGTTTTTAAATTCATAGTTATGGCAAAAGCAGAAATCTTATTCAAGGTCATCCGCAAATGGGAAGGTGGATGGAGTGACCACAAAAATGACAAAGGTGGCAAAACCAATATGGGGATAACCTTGTCTACGTGGAAATCATGTGGTTATGACAAGGATGGTGACGGAGACATTGATGCGGATGATTTACGCATGATTACTCCGGATGACGTTTTTCATGTTTTCAAGAAGTATTATTGGAACCGTTACCAAGCGGACTTCATACACAACCAGTCCATTGCGAACATCTGTGTGGATTGGGTGTGGGCCTCCGGACGTCCCGGTATCACAAGGGTACAACAACTACTGCAAATCAATGTAGACGGCATCGTAGGTCCTCAGACGGTTGCAAGTATCAATCTGGCCAACCAACGGCAGCTGTTCGAAGCTATCAAGACAGACAGAATCCGGTTTATTGAAGAAATCTGCAAAAGAGATCCGTCGCAGCTTGTATTCCGGAAAGGATGGCTGAACCGGATCAATGATTTCAAGTTCTCTGTCCGTTGAATTCTTGTCCTTTTTTCCACTCTTTTCAGCCTTTAGTTTTGTGTCCGGAACTAAAGGCTTTTTTATGGCAATAACTGAAGAAAAGAGTTTAATGACCTCCGAGAAATTCAATCGAGGAGTTGAGAACTGGACGTGGAAAGTCAGGAATACCTCCGTAAATATTCTACAACGGACACACGCAACCGGCAGATTGCGTAGGGAACTGCAATCCCGTTGGCTGAAAGACCGTGAAGGTGGACCGGCTTATGTCGGTCTGGGTTTCCGCTTTGCCCGGTATGGTGCGTACCGGGAGTATGGCGCCGGGCGTGGATATATCGTCAAGAACGGAATTATAATGAAGGGACATTCGGCATGGAGCGATAAGAAGAAACGTCAGGAACTGCGTTCTCTACGTGTTTCTGAATATCGTATCCGGCGCATGCGTACCGTTGATGAACACTATGCCGTTATCCGGCGAAGTCCCCTACCCTGGTTAGACCCTCCCATTGTGGATAACATCGAATCACTGGCTGATTTATCCGGAGAGTATTACGGTGACCAGGCACTCAAGAATGTGCTTCAGAAGTTTGATAAAATAACAATTGAAAAACGTTATGGCAAAAAGTGACAAGACTGTCAAAAGAGGTGTCTACTTGTACATCGATGGCAAGGAAATTAAGAATGACATCAATTCCATTGATTTGGAGATGAAACGCCTACAGCGTGACATTAAGGAAATGACACGCGGCTCTGAGGAATACAACCGCACCATGGCGAAGATACAGCATCTTCAGGGGATTTTAAAACAGCATCGCCAGGAGATAAAAGGCATCACCACCGAAACCAAGAAAGCGACTGTCAGTATTGGCAGTATGGTGGACTGGTTCAACCGTTTCGGTGGAGTTATCTTGTCCGTAATAGGTTTCCTTACCGGTTTTACCCTTGCCTTGCGCGCCATCAGAGACGAACGCAACAAGTTGGAGGAGTCCCAGGCCGGGCTGAAAGCCTTGACCGGACTTGATGATGACAGCATTGCCTGGTTGACCGGCCAGGCCAAGACGCTTTCCACCACCATGACAAAAGAGGGCTTGCGTGTCCGCCAGTCGGCAGCCGAAATCTTGGATGCGTTCATGCTGGTCGGTTCGGCCAAACCGGAACTGCTTGGAGACAAGGAGGCGCTCAAGGCTGTTACGGAGGAAGCCATGCGACTGCAGGCGGCAGCCAAAGACATCACCTTGAACGAAGCGGTTGATTCACTTACCTTATCACTCAACCAATATGGGGCGGCAGCAGACCAGGCAGGACGGTTTACCAACGTATTGGCTGCCGGCTCCCAGGCAGGTTCCGCCAATATTGCAAGCCAGGCAAAGGCTATCCGGAATGCAGGTACCGCAGCGGCTTCGGCCAATGTTCCCATTGAACAGACGGTCGCATTGATTGAAACGCTTGCCTATCGGGGTATAAAGGATGAAGTGGCCGGAACGGGATTGAAGAAATTCTTTCTGGTTCTTCAGACCGGGGCAGACGAAACCAACCCCAAAATCGTCGGGTTGGATAAGGCACTGGAGAATCTGAAGAACAAGAATATGGACGCAGGCGCCATCAAGAAGATGTTCGGGGAGGAAGGCTACAATACCGCATCCGTAATCCTTCAGAACACGGAGATGGTGAAAGACTTCACCGCTGCCGTCACCGGTACCAATGTGGCGTATGAGCAGGCGGCCATAAACAGTGATACTGCACAGGCCAAACTGGAGCAGGCACGTAATAAGATGAAGCTGGCAGCCATTGACCTTGGCGAGAAGTTGAATCCGGCTCTGACGGTGAGTACGAATATGCTGACCAATGTGCTCAAATATTTGCCGGGATTGATTGACTGGTGCAACAAATGGGGTGGTACCGTCCTATATGTGGCATCTTGTATCGCTGTTTACACATTACGGACGAAAGCTGCCACTATCGCTTCAAAGGCTTGGAACGCCATCACCAAGACGGCTACCGCATTACAGCTTGCCTACGGTATTGCTGTCAATACAGTTTCAGGTTATACCGTTACTTCTTTTACCCAACTTCGCAGGTTGAGCACGCTTTTAGCTGGACATAATATACTACTAAAAACTGTCCGCGTATCCACCTACCTCTTTGCAGGAGCCATGCAAGTGCTGCAAGGCCGTGTGGACCTTGCTGCAAAATCCATGCGGGCTGCTTGGACGGTTATGAAGCTGAGTCCGGCAGGTGCTCTATCTACGGTTCTTCTTGCAGGTGGCGCAGCTTTTTTATACTTATACAAACGTGCCCACGAGTACGTTGATGTTCAAAAAGCCACAAATCGTCTCCAAAAAGAGGCTGCCAAATCCACCGCTGACCAGCGCAAAGAGTTGGATACCTTGTGGATGGTAGCGCAAAACAACCGTGTTGCTATGGATAAACGTAGAGAAGCCATGGAAAAAATCAACAAGATTGCTCCCGATTACTTGGGTGACATCACTTTGGAGACAATCAACACGCAAAAGGCGGCTGATGCCAAGGCCCGATATGTAGAACAGCTACAAAAAGAGGCGATGTTGAAAGGTGCATCATCCTATATTGAATCCGAGAGCAAGAAACTAATCGAATACCAGGTAGAACTGGACAAGGCATTGGCCGGTCAAAAGAAAGCGCGTGAAAGTGCTACATATGCCCAAACAGGATTCACCGCTTACGATGTAGCGGTAGAACAGCTAAAATTCGACATTGAACACACTAAGAAGGCTATCGAAAGCTATATGACCATTTACGAACAAATTAGCAAGGAGCTGGAAGTCTCCACCAAAACAAACAGTGGAACGGATGGAAATTCCGATGGCAATGGCGGTGGTAACGGCAAATGTCCGATATGTGGGAACAAACCTTGCACCTGCGATAAAAACAATGCTGCCAAAGACAAGTTCGTCCAAGCTGAAGCCGACTACTACCGGCGCATCGCTGACATCAAACGGAAATACCTCGCTGACGATAAGATGACCCAAGAGGAATACAACAAGCAAATGCGGGATGCGGAGATGCAACTGCTCAACGATAAGCTGAAGGTCAAGGGGCTTGAGCCTTCAGAGATTCAACGTATCAATGACCAAATACTTGATGCGGAAATAAAGGCGCGTGATGAATTGCGCAGGCTTGATGAACAGTCTGCCAAGGATGAAGAGAAACGCCGTAAGGAGCAGGCAGAAGAAACGTTTTCCCGTTTGGACAAAGAGTACCAAATGCAGGTGGAAGCTGCCGCCATGTATCATTATGTAAACAGGACTTCCGAGGAGGAGTATTTCAATGAGCTGCGCAGACTGCAAGATGTATATTACCATAAGGTTCTCAATGACGCGGCAATCAGTGAGGAGAAGAAAAACCAGGTACGTGAACAGATGCGTAAACGTAATCTGAAGGATGCCCAAAAAGATGCTGAAGAAGAAAAACGGATTGAACGTGAGAAGTTTGACATACTGTCTGACCTGGCGAAAGGCTTCGGAGAGACCATGGCGCAATTCTTCACGGACTCCGAGGTGTCTCTCAAGGACTTCCTGAAGAATATTCTTACTATGTCGCTTGATGCGTTGGAACGTATGATGATTATGGCCGTTACCGAACGCACCATCAAGAATATAGGTTCACTCGGCTTCGTAGGTGTAGCTAAAGCTGCCGGAGAGATTGCTCTGATAACTGCCGCATTTGAGACAGCCAAAGGGCTTATCTCCAATTTCTACACCGGCGGCTTTACTCCGTCCGGTGACTGGAATCAGCCGCAAGGTATCGTGCATTCCAACGAGTTCGTCGCCAACCGTTTCGCTGTCGCCAACCCGAATCTGCGACCGATATTCGACGCCATTGACGTGGCACAGCGTAGCGGTAATGTTGGTAATCTGACAGCTGAAGACATAGCGGCTGTGACAGGTTCCGGAAAGAGTACACGTACCGTACCAGCCAAAGCACCCGCTGCCAGCGCCACAACGACGACCAATGACCCGGCTATGGTGGCGATGCTGATAGAATGTACCCGCGTATTGCGGAAGCTTAAAAACAGGCTGGATGATCCGCTGGTGGCAGAAACTTATGTTACCGGCAAACGGGGTATCAACCAGGCTCAGAAAGAGTATCAGAAGTTGAACAACAATAAATCACGCAACAAGCAATGACAGAATTATACATTGACGGGCAGTTGGCCGCCCTTCCTGAAGGGTTCAACATTACGTTCACCTCCGAGAATCCGTATTTCACCCGCAGTTCCAATTATTCCTTGGACATAGAACTCCCCATGCCTGCCAATCATGCCATATTCAAGCACGTGAACAGACTGGATGTGACGAAAAAAAAGACTATCCTTCCGGCTACACTCATCGTTGACGCCAGATGCCTGCTTTACGGCAGTGCGGTTTTACTCTCAGTAGAAGATGCACTGGTTAAGGTACAGCTCGTATCGGGTAATGCGGAATTTAATCTGCTAACGAATGATAATCTGTATATTGACGAACTTGATTTAGGTACAATCAGTTGGCCAAACAACAATCAGAACCGTTTCCAGCCACCTGCCAATATGGTGAACTACTACGGTTCGGTGGACGACATTGAAGCCGTATGGTTGCCGGTGTTCTATCAGGAAGCCAAATGGGAGAACCTTCAGAACGATGCAATCTATGAGTTCGGCACGAACAATTTTACCCTTTGCCCCTATTATGGCCGTCGATGTGTACAGCCATACCTTTTGACAGTCATCAAGAGAATAGTGGGGCATTTTGGCTATACGTTCGATACCTCCTTCTTTGATAACAATTTCTTGCGGAACGTTTATGTATGCAGCGCGGTAAGCAGCAACCGGGTGGCCGCCGCATTGCCGCATTGGACTGTTTCCGAATTCTTTGATGAACTGGAGAAATTCCTTTGTGCGGTTACAGTGGTCAACGAACGCACCAAGGTAGTGAGCCTCGTAGGGCTTAACGATTATTTTACAGAATCCGGAAAGGAGATAATTCCTGCATCCTCCCTGCTACGGGAGTTCACTGTGGATATTGAAGATGAAAAGAATGAGAAAGACTTGAGCACTGGCAATGTGGGCTACAATCTGCCTTCCCATACGGATGACGGCTATCTGCGAATTGAAAGGGACATCATGGAGGCTGCATACAAACAAGAATATGATTCTTACGATGCAATGCTGGCCGCATATAACGGAATGGGTGACGGTGACAAGAAAAGTACAATCTTTATTGTTGGCAAACGGTCCTATATCAACTACAATGAGAATAATAAGAATGCGCTGCGTGAAGTCAATTTGTATGCGGATTTAATCCGTGACCCGGAATCTTCCGATGTGGAAACCTCACTCGGAATCGTCCCGGCTAAAATTATTCAATTCAATGTCGGCGTGTATGGCTCTGTAGCTGATTACGATTTGTCCCGTCCGTACACCTCCATGGTATTGAACATACCCGCGGTGGGCTACCAGGCTACTGTTGCCAAGCAGGAGCGCTTCAATGTCCAGGAAGCCATAAACGGTGACGTGGAGCTGAAGGAGAAGCAGGAAAAAAACGGGCACATGGAAGTGGCTGTCAATACCGGTAAGTTCAACCGGCAGAACGTAACTTACAGCGGTCAGACACATGCCTATGATTATGCCTATCCTTTTACGGACTACCAGCAGAAGACCGGAGCACAGCTCACGGACTTCCTTCCGTATTCCCTAAGCTTGAACGATGTTTGTCCGGACAGTGTCGGACATCGGTTGTCGACACTCAGTCTGTTTCACTCCAATATCCCTTACACAATCCAGTTCCAGGCCAATAAGCTGCCAGATGTGAATAAGGTGTTTCTTATAGGCAACAAGCAGTATTTGTGCGAGAAGATTGAGACGGAAATAGATGTCGATGGATTAAGCAAGGTACTGAAGGGGACTTTTTATCGGATAGAATAATAATGTTAAAAATACATCTACTCTCAAAATAACTCCTTTTTCCTTTGTATAATTACCAAAAGGTTATTATATTTGCAGTGTCATAATGTATCGCGATCTTTTTATGACTGAAGACGAAGAGCTAAAGGCTCGGATTGAAGCTGCGAAAAAAGACCTCAGCTTCTTTTCCCTCTATTGGGATGACATTCAGAATACTGATTGGATTTCTGATGAGGAGCTTGAGGAAGGCATCAATGATTGTCTCGATGACTTGAATGATGCACAAGACAAGCTGAATGAAAACGGTAGCCCTCCTTGAGGGGGCTACTTTTTCTCTAACATATAATTTTTAGGCTTATGGACGTACAGAAAGAATTGGGAAAATGGAAGTCGGAATATGTAAAATGCAATACTCCGGAGGAATTGGCCGACCATAAAAAACGTTTCAGGGCTTTTCTGCAGACGCTTTCACCGGAAGATAAAAAAGCGTTTGTGCAGGCGTTCCAAGATGGTGCCAGGCAATCAATCAATGAAGCCCAAGCCATTGTGAAAACAGTAGAAATCAGGCAGACCTTAGAAAAAGTATTGCCTTTCGCTTCTATGTCGTATATTGCCCAGCACTATTTTGGCAGAACACGCCAATGGCTATATCAACGGATTAACGGAAGTGCGGTAAACGGCAAACCTGCCAACTTTACCGCTGATGAACTGAATACCCTGTCTTTAGCTCTATCCGAGCTTGGCGACATAATGAAAGATACTTCCCGGTCTATTGCAAGGCCGTAAGGTTTTAAATGTGATAGAGGGCTTCCACGGGCTGGAAGCCTTTTTTGTTAGCCGTTGTTGGATATGTGAAATATAATAGGCATCTTTGCAGTGCCCAATACCAACATAGCTATACATTTATCAATATGAATCCCTTTTCAAAACGTAATCCGTAAAACCGGGTTAAGGTGTGGCTATACCTTTGGGCGCGTTTTGATAAGGGATTCGCCATTTTAATACGATGACTGAAAGACAAATAGAAATAGCAAATGAAGCCTTGCGGTTTATATTAAAGCATGAAGGACAAGTTGGTACAAGCACCCTAACAAAACATTTATATGGAGTATATGGGCGTAATATAATCGTGGCTTCTGTCAAAGATTCTTTGACAGATAACTATAAACTGACAGAGTTATGGGGAGAAGCCTACATCCGGTTGACCCCTGAAGGACATCAGGCTGCAAAAATTGGGGTAGAAAAATGGTTGAAACAAAAAGTAAAAGAGCAACAATTAGAGACAAAAGTAAAGGAAACAACTATAGTCTCTAACTATTTTAATATGTTCAATATTGTTTGGGGAGTGCTCTGTTTTATAATAGGAGCCCTAACAAAAGACCAATTAATAAAGCTATGGGAATGGCTACGAGCTGTTTTTTAATCCGGGTTACATCTTTTCTTAAAGACACAATCTCTTTAATTATAACGGAAATATCTTCATCTACAAAATACATAACAGCATTGTTTTTTTGCAAAAATACTACAAATAATTGAATATGAAACGAGTTTTATTTCTATTTAATGTTACGTTGTCGCTGTTGATTACCTCTTGTGTATCATTGGATCAAATGACTGTAACAGAAGTCATAGATTATTCCAGGTTCTTAAAGAATGGAATTTATGTAACTGAGTCTAATAATGTGGATTTTGATTATACGCCAATAGGAAGTGTGGTTTCTGTAACAAGAGGAGCCATTCGAAATGCTTGGTCGTATTCTGTAGATACAGAAAAAGCATTTTCAGATATTGGGAAAAAAGTGAAAGCAATAGGAGCGGATGGCCTTATTAATATGAAAATATCTAATTCTTACATCAACTCTTTTTATTATACTACGGTTACTGGCATGGCTATTAAACGAAAAAAAAACGATTTTAAAACCAATGTAACTTTTCAAGAGAAAATTGGAGAAATAGATAATATTAGTATAGAAGTGTTAGAAGCATATAGCAATGGAACTAAAATTCTAACTTCTTCAGAAATGACTAAAGAGCAAATAAAAAAGGCATATAAAAAATTCTTTTACAACCAGCAGCAGGTGCAATTTTACACTCAAGAGGGATGGAAACAAAAACACGCTTATGCCGCAATTATAGACAAACAAATTATGGATTACGAGACTAATGAACTCATTCCATTGGATTAGCAAAAGAAAAGCGGAGAAACAAAAAATTTTCCGCTTTTCTTTTGCTGTTTCAAAATAAACTCTCATCTTTGTGGTGCGTTTCATTTTGAGAAGGCGAGATTGTTCGCCAACTTTTGCCGTTGGCATTTTTTATGCCCAATGGTATCATATAGTTCCGACCCCCGTGTGGAGTGTTAATGCACCCACTGCCTTCTCAAGGTGAAACGCAACGGGAAAGCGGAACTTTCTTTGTCTATAAGTTTTCCGATTTTTTGGAGAAAGTTCCCTTCCCCGTCTTTTATTGGAGCATTGTTATTGTTTTATTTAAATAGCGTTTCATTATGAGAAAACAAGCCCAAAGCGCCCGCGGACGCTATGTATCCGCAGAGAAGGTTCAAGAACTGTTTGCCCAGCTGGGTATTGAACTGTGCGCCGGACGTAAACGTATCCGTGCAGCACGTAGCGACAAATCCATTTCCATCTATGTCAATGGTGGGACAGTCAACATCACCTTTAATGAGAAAGGAGGCAAAGCATGATGTTCTTTGTTTACCATCTGCAGACCTATTCCCCCAAGAACCGGGCATGGAAAAAGGTTATTGATTATGTAGAAAAGTATAAAGATGTTCTTATCAAGGATGAACTTTCCCTGGATGCACTCAAGCATGAAATAGGCGATGTGGTCAACCGCATCAATGCCGAACACCCCAAGATGAAACGTATGCAATACACTGCCAGCCTGATTGACAATGACCGTACCATACGTATCGAGGCCCATGTCATAAGTGGCGGATGCCCGGACACGGTATTCTTTCTCGATATTTGCAAGGTACGTTCCGTTTATCAGTTCAGTGAGAAGGCGAATATGCTGGAGCAGGAAGGAGGTGAGAATGGATAATACTACCGTTAATGGAATTGTACTCAACGATTCCATATCTAATTGCTTATTGAAATTGCAAAATAATCGAGCAGCATCTCTTGCAGAATTGTTGGATGATAGTATCGGCTTTCTTCTTGAATACAGTGGTTATTTCTATGACAATTCAAAAACATTTTTGGATGTTTTAGCAACATTACATAATGCCCGTACCGAATTTTTAGGCCTTATCCCTAATCAGAAAGGAGGTGCCCAATGAAAAAGCCTATAGGATTCCGTTCTTATCAAAACGACGAAGAACCGGACAAACGAGACGAATTGGAGAAGCAACAAGCCGAGCGGCAGAAAGCCATAGCAAACTTCATCGGCCAGAACTACTCGCCCATCGGTACCACTTCACAGAAATGTTACAAGACCACCGCTGAACTGGTATACGATATATCCAATATCATTGCTGTACGTCCGACAGAACTGGCTAAGCAGCTTAGTGATGCAGGGTACCATGTAGAATATTTGGCAGGACAACCCTACTGGGTGATGTACGAGAGAGCATAAATTCGTGCGGCTGCACCTCATTTTGTACGAACTTGTACAAATCGGTGCAGCCGCATTTATTTGATAAATAAAACATTATGAATCATCCGCACGATTGTACGGCTTTTGGCCCCTATTATAGGGTGAAGCTATTGAAACATTGCATGCCTTCCCGCTTGCTCTCATCCATGACGTGCGCATAAATCATCGTTTCCCGGATATTGCTATGTCCAAGCAATTTTTGCAGGCTGGATAAGTCTTTTGTTTTCCGGAGATAAATAGTTGCAAACGTATGTCTTCCTGTCTTGGCCGATATTTTTTTGTTAATCCCCAGTTCCTTGGCAATGGCCTTCAACTGTCGGTTAACGACCTGGTCACATTGAACGTTCCTGAACAGACGTCCTTCTTCCCTACCCTCTGCCCATTCTTCCAGAAGTTTTTCCGCAGGTACCGGCATCGGAATCTTTATCGGTTCCGGTTTACAGTTCCGGTTCTTCACACGGTAGTAAGTCAGCACATCATTGTTTACCTGCTCGATACAGAACATACGTGCATCCGTAATGTGCATGCTCGTGAAACACATGAAAAGGAAGAAGGCCAAGGTCAGCTGAAGCTTTTCCGGCAATGTTCTTTGATAGTATAATTGCACAAACTGCATCAGCTCCTCCTCTGTCAGATAGTCCACATCGCTTTTTATTCTTTTGATATGGAATTCCTGGAAAGGATTTTCTTCTATATAGCCCTTTCTGTAGGCTGCAGTGACATATATCTTGATGGTGGACATATTACGTTGTGCGGTTATCTCCGTATTTCCAAGCTCCTTTTTCATGTAAATCAGGTAGTCAGTCAGATAATCCGGAGTAAGGTCCCGGAACTGTAACAGTTCATTATATGCCTTGAACTTTTTCATACAGCTCAGATGATGCTTGAACGTTCCCATCTCTATTCGCCGGCTGTAGGTTTTCATATGCTCCTTCACGAAATCATGGAAAGTCTTATAATCACTTGGATTGTTATACTCCCGCATGAAAATATCTTTTGTCAAAGCCTGGTTCCTCAGCCGGAACTTCACCAATATATCGTTGACACGTGCTTTCAGGTTACTCACAATAAGATTTATATCCTTTGCTTCCTTACTGTTTCCTTTGAGAAGTCCGCTTTTCTCGTCAAATTTAGCAGCAGGCACAGACACTTTGCAAGGAAGCATTAACTTTTCCTTACCGAGATAAAAGGTTATATATAGCGGAGCATTGCCCTCTTTGGTCAATCTCTGCTTGTTCTGGATGACTCTTACCGTACTCATTTTTGTTTTCTAAATTATTTCTACCCACCGGAAAAGTGGAACTACGGAAAGCTGTGTTTCTGCTATGTTACCTACTTTTTGCACAAATTCTGTCGAAATTGGCAAGGTAGTAAATCGTTGATACCCAGCTAAACGACGAAAGGCAAGCAGCCTTTTTATCGACTACTTGCCTTATCGTTGTGATTCCGTTGCGATTCGAACGCAAGACCCACGCCTTAGAAGGGCGTTGCTCTATCCAGCTGAGCTACGGAACCAGCCTTAATTGCGGTGCAAAGGTACGCTTTTTTACGAATATTGCAAATTTTTGTATCACCTTTTTTCGTTACCTATGTATAAAAGGCTCATTTGCTACATAAAAAGTAATGATTAGTTACCTTTACAAATAAGATATACGGTATTTATATACAGATGTATTAAAACATTTTGCAAATTATCAATGTTACTAATTATAAAAAGTAAAAATATGGAGGAATATTCAAGTAGGAAAAGTAGCATTGACCCGAAAATGAATGAAAGAGTAATAACAACTAAATTTTAAAGAGATGGAATGGGAAAATCAGTTGATACAAGAATTGCAATGGTCAAATAAAATCAGCAATAAGGCGAGTAAGGAATTGGTAGCCCAGGAAATTGCCGGACTGGCCAAAGACGGTGATGCCATAGGAGCAGGCTCCGGCTCTACCGTTTATCTCACTTTGTTCGCATTAGCTCAACGAGTTAAACAAGAATCTTTGCATATAGAAATCATTCCGGTATCTGCCGAAATTTCGATGACATGTATACAGCTTGGCCTGCCGCAAACTACTCTGTGGAATAAGCGTCCGGATTGGACATTCGACGGTGCAGACGAAGTGGATCCGCATAATAACCTCATCAAAGGACGTGGTGGAGCCATGTTTAAGGAGAAACTTCTCATTAAAAGCAGTGGTAAGACTTACATCATTGTCGATGAGAGCAAGCTTGTCAGCAAACTGGGGAGCAAATACCCCATACCGGTGGAAGTGTTTCCACATGCTCTCTCCCATGTGGAAAACGAGATACGCTTATTGGGAGCTTCAAAAATCAGCCTACGTCTTGCAGAAGGAAAAGACGGTCCGGTATTTACCGAAAGCGGTAATTTCATTCTTGACATTCATCTCAGCAACATTGTTCCTGATTTGGAACAGAAACTGAAAGCCATTACCGGGGTTATCGAAAGCGGGCTGTTCATTGGTTATGACATTACAGTCCTAATGGCAAACCGCTGATGTACCAAAGTACAAATAAGGCAGTCCATGCCAATAGAATGACTAAAGAATATCTCCAAGTATACTTCAGTAGTGAACCATAAGTGGATTGCCTATCATATTGCTGCATATAGGTCAAGACAAGTGGCATGTAGAACATAAAAGGTGTTATGGCATTTGTTGCACTGTCACCTATACGGAACGCACATTGGGTCATATCCGGCGAAATGCCCATACTTGCCAATACCGGAACAAAAATGAAAGACATAAAAGCCCATTTAGCTGTGGCAGATACCATAAAGAGATTGACCAGCGCCGTAAAAAGAATGAAGAGAATCAATATCCATAAACTACTCAAAGAGGCGGAGGACAGCAGATTAGCGCCTAAAATGGCAATGCACTTGTCCAAGTGGGAATATTCAAAACAAGCAAACATCTGTGAGGCAAAGAAAGCTATCACAAAATAAACGCCCAGCAGTTTCATCGGCTGCGTAAGTCCTTCTATCACATCACCGTCCGTACGGTATCGGCCGGAGGCAAAACCATAGACCATCCCCATCAAACCTATTCCAAACGAAAGCAAAAACAGAATACCAACTATAAACGGAGAACGAATCAACCCACCATTGACACTCCGCAATATCCCCCATGAAGAGAATGTAGCCCACAGAATAATGGCAATATACAGCAAGCCTGCAAATACAGCTCCCAACATAGCTCTCCGTTCCTTGCGGGACAGTTGTTTGTAGCCATTAAAATGAATATCCCCTGCATACATTCCCAAGTGCGGCAACAAGCTCCTGCGGGTAATATGATAAATGATGAATGCAAGCAGGAACGTGGAAACAAAGAGAAAATAATAATTGCACAGCGGTCCAGTCTGCCCCGGAGCAATATTCATCCTATCAGCCGCTTCTTGCGTTACAGAGGCAATCATGGGGTCTAATGTACTCAAAAACACATTAGCGCTATAGCCACAAGAGACTGAAACATAAGCTGTAATTATACCTCCAATGGGGTGCAGACCGACGGACTGGAACAAAGTTGCAGCTATCGGCAACAGAATGATATATCCTGCATCTCCCACTATATTGGACAACAGTCCTAAGACAATGACCAGCAGAATAATGCGCCAAGGATCACGTGGACGTCGTACCCCCCTGCGAATACATGCATCGATGAAACCCGAATGCTGTGCCACCCCTATTCCGAACATAGCCACAATCACCAGCCCTAACGGAGCGAATCCCGTAAAATTGGTTATGACATGGCGCAGCAGCCAGCGTATGCCCTCCGGACTCAGCAGGCTCTGCACCCGTATTTCTTCTCCAGTCTGCGGTTGCAGCACGCTCAGGCCATAGACATCGAATATCCATGAAAGGAGGATGACTGCCAGCGTCAGCAGGAAGAACATCGTAGCGGGATGTGGCATTCGGAGTTTACTCATCGTCGGCTTCCAGATTGTCTATATTCAGGATTCGAAGTTCCAATGCACGCACCACCAGACGAGTGGCATTCACCCCCACCCGTTCACTAGGCGGGAACAGACGGCCGACCAAGTCATTCTGCCGTTTCTCCAGCGACTTGACTCCAAAAGGCATTCCCCTAAGATTGGCAATCATTTCTTTGGTATAGCCCAGTGCCAAATGACGGAGGAAACGCTCGTCATACTCATCAATATCATAGCTTATGATTGCTTCCTGACGTTTTGCATCATTCAGGACAGATTTCTTGAAGCGTTCCACTATCTTCTCCAGTATCGGATAGTTAAAGACCAGCTTCTTGCCGTCCATCACTGCCTGCACATCGGTTTTGGTCAGCAACTCTCCGGTTTTCAGGATAATGCCGTCAGCGCCGGCTTCAAGTACGTCCACCCATAACTTCTCATTCAATATTTCTCCCGTGAATATCAGCACATGTACTCCCGGATAACGCTTGAAGATATTCCGGCAGATGTCCACCCCGATTGTGGTCGAACCTCCCAATCCCAAGTCCAGCAGAACAAGATCCGGCACGCCGGCTTCAATCAATGTCCAGAACTCCTGCTCAGTCATAGCAGTACCTATTACCTCCGCATTGGGAATTTCATGGCGGAAAATCTCTTCCGTCCCTTTCAGCTCCAACTTGACATCTTCAACGATGATTACTTTAAATTTTTTGTCTTCCATATTTCATTTTTTCGGTAGCGTAAAATATATTGTAAAACCTCCTTCCTTTCCCGGTTCGGCATTGATACGGCATCCCCGGCGTCCGGCAAACTCGTCATGGTCGCGGATAATCTGCTTGCACACCAGATATTCCGTACCATACAGTTCTCCTTTCTCACCGGCCGTCATGCGGGACAAGTCGGGATAGAACAATTGGTTCAATTCTTCACGGGTCTTTTCCCTGCGCATATCTGTAAACAGAAAACGTATAAATTCCCCATCTTCCCGGGCCGACAGACAGACAGCTCCATCCAGAGTTACGGAGCAAGCCTCGTCTATCAGGTTTTCAAGCAGGAAACGCAACTGGTTCCAGTCACCGGTAATCCGTCCTTCCAACGGTTGTATCTTAAAATCAATATGCGCCTTGTTTCCCTTATACACTTTGCGGAAATATTTCCCGGCAGTAGCCATAAGTTCCGGCACAGATATTGTCGCACGCCTGAAAGTCACCTCTTCCAACTGGCGGGAAGCGCATGAACTGAGTATCGTAAAGATACCTTTGTAATACTCTATCAATTCGCTGATGGCAACCACCGTTTCCCGCTCCTCCGCTTCTGTCTGTTTGCCGGACCGCAGTTTCCCTATCAGCTGCTTTATCTTGTTCGGATAATAAATTGTTTCATGCTTGATGGTCGAAAGACAATTATCCAGCACCATGTTCTGTACATGCAGCAAACTGTCTTCCCAGGAAGCTCGCCGGGCTTCATCTTGAGCCACTTCGATGTCCCGGTATTTCGTAGCCAACTTAACCACTGCATTGAAGATTACAATGGAGACATAACGGGCTATCAGTTCCAAAAGCAAATGGTCGGTCTCCTGCTCCGTACCTTCCCTACGTTCCAGACACAGCACACCTATGCAACGACACATATTTCCCGCATCCACAACAAGCGGCAATGCTTGTATACCCTTTTCCGATATGTACACTTGCTGCTCAAAGCAATTCTCCATATATTTCCTCCAGATAGGCAACTCGTACACGGCGGTATCTTCCACTGGATTGGAAGTGTATTCCAGCTTATGTGTAGTCTCGTTGTATACAGCTATGCTTAACCGGTCGATACTCAAAAGTTCGTTCACTGCATCAAAAGCGGAACCTACAATCTGCCGCGGGATTTCCTTCAATGTATCCTCCTCACGCTGCAACATTTCCTCCGTATCCGAAACCGGCAACAAGGAGGCATTGAACACCTTTCCATTAATTTCCAGTACTTGCTCCAGATTCCAGCGGTTCACCAGACGTTTACGGAAGTAGAGTATGTAATATCCCAACAGCAATACGAACAGCAAAATCACCGCCAGCAAAATGCCCACCATCTTGTTGTTGGTGGAACGCTCCAGCTGCCGGCAATATCCTTCCAAGGATTGGTCTTCTCCCAACAGTTTGTATAAGGTAGTGTAGGCAGCATTATTATAACTATAGTCATCCCATTGCTTCAATGCAAGAAATGAGACTGCCGCTTCATTCCTGATATCCAGAATTACATGGAAATCCGAATTGAACATCTGGTTCCACCAATCCAGTTCCGCAGGCGCCCCGTCTCCCGTCAGCGTCATATAGCGACGTATAGGATGGGCGTATTGCTTGTAATGTTCGTTCAGGCAATACATTGCCGAATCTATGTATTGTAAAGCCAGTTCGTATTCTCCGTCTACATTGCAGTAATAAGCTTCATTGGCATAATCGGAGGCTTCGTCCAGCAAAGCTTCGTATTCATTCTGTGCAAGCAGTGCCAAAGAATCCGGTAACACCTCTCCGGAAGCAGGCTGTTCCACAGCATGCCGGCAGGATGACATGCACAAAGACAACACGACGAGCAACACCGACACGGACTTACGGATACCGGCAGGCAGACGGAAATAAAAACGGCTGCCTTTTCCCAGCCCGCTCTCCACATTGAACAGACAGACCTTGAACAAATCATTCGTCTTGCGATATTTTTCAATGATGCCCTTACAGTTCATCAGTCCAAAGCCACTTCCTTTGTTCTTCCTCAATTCCTCCTTGTCGGGAGCGTCACTCATACCGATGGCTTTCGAGTCATATACTTTTTCCCCCACGATGCGGGCTACATCTTCCGGTGACAATCCACAACCATTATCCTCTACCGAGATTTCCACATAATCCTTCTCCTGCCGTGCATATACTTTCACCATACCGCCCTGAGGGGTATATTTACGGGCATTCTCCGCCAGTGTATTTATCATAAACAATGTAAGGGCTTTGTCTGCCTTTACCCGGATATCCGTAGGCTGCACCTCCAACGACTGTCTCTTCATCTCGAATGTACGGCTTCCCTTCCTAAGCAGCTCGAAAAGTTCATTCAATTCGAACGTCTCTATGTTCAGGCTAAGGCTTCCTTGCTTCATCTTTATCCAAAGGGCAAGAATATCATTGTATTCATTGATGGTAGTAACCAACTCGTCGATATACTGGTATTTCTCCTCTTTGATCCGCTCCTCTTTGATGAATCCTTTTTGAGTCAGTTTCTGCACTTCGTTGATGATACGGTCTATGTACGGGTGAATTCCGTTGACAATAGCCATACATGCTTTCTTTATCAGATTTTGCCGTTTGTTCCCCGCGATGTGCTGCTCGTAAATGTAGCGTTGCTTTTCCAGTCTGCGGCGTTCGTCGCCAAGGGAGATGGACGTCATGCCGTTGTCAATTGCCCATTGGATATAGGGAGTTATCACCCGTACCATCGCCTGCTCATCCTTGCTCATCCGACGCGGGAACACTAATTGCCCGTTGTCTATGCGGATATCCTTCACTCCAAACAGCTTTTCCAATTCCGGGCAGACAGCCGTCCGGATAGAGTCGACGATTTCCTCCTCAGTCTGTGCATCTGCCGGAATGGATGCCGTTATCTTCTGACAGATATCCAGCATCAGCTGCAGACGGCGGAGATGCACTCTGTTCCGGTCTTTGGAACGCTTGTTGAAAAACCAGAAGAAGAGGGATACAAGCACGAAGCCCACAATGACCAGTGACAACACGACGTTGAGTTGCCCCGCCTCCTTTTCCAATGCCTGATAGCGGCTTTCCAGTTCTTTATCCTGGCGTGTATCTTCAAGGATATCCAGGTAAATATTGCGGTTATAGTCTGATTTTTCTTTCATTCCGAGTCCTGCATACGAAACGCTCAACTGTTCACGAATACGTGAAATCCACTCGGGCACGGTTTTCAGTTTCTGCTCCATCCATGCCTTCTCCGCACAAATCGTATCTCGACGGTCAAATGCTTTCAGCCAGTCCAAACTATCGTGGCAGTCATAGAAAAGGCGGTGATGGTCATTTACACATTCCAGAGCAAGTTTTAGCGTGTCAAGAGCTTCTGTATAGTGACTGTGGGCATTCAGGTATTTGCCGATAGATACATATGCACCTGCTATCTGATACAAATCCTTGTATTGGCTGAATTTTTGCAATGCCAACTGCCCCAGACGCATGGGAAGCAGCGAATCTACCGGTACTCCAAAACGTGTCAAGGCATGGGAGCGGCGGTCTTGAAAAAATGCGTAATTATCCGGTGAAGCCATCAAGTTGGCAAGTCCCTGCACTCCATTGCCCTCAAAGTAAAGATAGCCCTTGCGCGAAGCCAACTGCCATGCGGTATAGAGCTCATCAAATTCTCTCAGTCTTCGCTCATCCGGTGTCTCACCCTCGCATAAGGCAGCAGAACCTTTGATGTAGTGATAATACAACAGCTGATTGGTATCTGCCAGCAACTCTTGTTTTTTAGTAACTTCATTAATAGAGGCTACAGCTTCCGGACGCTGTTGCAAATAATAATAATACACAGCAGATACAATATAAAATTCCGAACGGGCATAATTCAAACGCATTTGCTCGTGTTGGTCCACAAACAGATTGTCATCCTCCGCTATTCTTTTCATACGGTGCAAGGCACTATTGCGATAATCGTAGAACTCCTTGTTCAACGCCGTCCGCTGATAAATCTTCATCAAACCGATGTCGGCAATAAGGAGTTCCAGTTCATTCTTGGTCAGATTATAGACATCCATATGAAACTTTTCGGCCTGCTCAAAATCCATGCGCATAAAAGCACAAAAGCCCAGATTATTGGATGCTTCCGCTTTTCCTTGTTTATAGAGGCTGACTTCACGGTAGGCTCTTGATGCCGCATGGCAGGATGAATCCAGGTTTTTATAACGAAAAGCATAAGCCACCTGGTTTAGAGAGTCGATAAGGCGTACTTCCTTCATGGGTGCCGTTCCCACACACGAAACCATTGTTGTACAAAGGCACAACAACCCCGCAAACCATATAAAAGAAAGTCGTTTCATAAAGCAAAGCTACGAATAAATCCGGGAAAGAAAAATAATTTTTATACAATAACTCTTGTTTTATGTAACGGGAAATTCCTACCTTTGCATGCAAATTAACAAATAGGTAACATCTATTACACAAATGAGCGAAAAAGCACCCTTTATGGTATTCTCCGGAACAAATTCGAGATACCTTGCAGAGAAAATCTGCGCTAGCCTTGATTGCCCTCTGGGAAAGATGAACATCACCCATTTTGCAGATGGTGAGTTTGCAGTCTCTTATGAGGAATCTATCCGTGGCTCGCATGTATTCCTGGTTCAATCAACCTTCCCTAATTCTGACAACTTGATGGAACTTCTGCTGATGGTTGATGCTGCTAAAAGAGCATCGGCAAAAAGCGTTGTAGCCGTTATCCCTTACTTCGGTTGGGCACGTCAGGACAGAAAAGACAAACCCCGTGTTTCCATCGGCGCCAAGCTGGTGGCCGACCTGCTCTCTGTTGCAGGTATCGACCGTCTGATTACGATGGACCTTCATGCAGACCAGATTCAAGGTTTCTTCAATATTCCGGTGGATCATTTGTATGCATCAGCAGTATTCCTCCCCTATATTGAATCCTTGAAACTGGAAGACTTGGTAATCGCCACCCCGGATGTCGGCGGTTCAAAACGCGCCAGCACATTCTCCAAATACCTCGGTGTACCCCTGGTATTGTGCAACAAGACACGCGAAAAAGCAAACGTGGTTGCCACCATGCAAATCATCGGTGATGTAAAAGACAAGAATGTAGTATTGGTAGACGATATTGTAGATACAGCAGGAACCATTACCAAGGCTGCCAACATCATGCTGGAAGCAGGAGCCAAATCTGTCCGTGCCATTGCCAGCCACTGCGTAATGTCCGACCCTGCTTCTTTCCGTGTACAAGAATCCGCACTAACGGAAATGGTATTTACTGATAGTATCCCCTACTCTAAAAAATGTGACAAGGTTAAACAGTTGAGCATTGCCGATATGTTCGCCGAAACCATCAAGCGGGTGATGAACAATGAATCAATCAGTTCACAATACATTATCTAACCGCTCCGCGGTTAGAAATTAAAAATTAAAGGCTGCGCGGTTCTGAAGTGAACATTGCGCAGCCTTTAATTTTTAATTTCTAATTTTTAATTCTAATTCTCCAGCCTTCCCATCTTGTAGGTTCCTTTTCGTATCACCTTTCCGTTCTTGTCTGTTTCTACAAACGGACCGTGTTTCTTGCCTTGTTTGAAGAAGCCTTCATAACGGTTTCCGTTCTTGTCCTCCTGGATACCGCTACCTTCTTCCATACCGTTCACAAAACCGCCTTTATATTTGGTTCCATCGGTCTGAATCAGGGTACCTTGGCCGTTGAACTTATTGTCTTTCCATTCACCTTCGTAAGAGTCACCTACATTCCATTTGTAAGTACCGTATCCGTCACGTTGGTTATCTTTCCAATTACCTTCGTAAACGGCGCCGCTTGCCCACGTAAATGTGCCGTGGCCTTCCTGCTTTCCATCCTTGAAGCTGCCCACATACTTGTTGCCGCTGGCATGGTAATAAATGCCCTCTCCGGTACGTTCACCTTGAACATAAGAACCTTCGTAACGGTCGCCGGTATGGAAAAAGTAAATACCTTTGCCATGCTGCATGTCGTCCTTCCAGTCACCTACATATTTGTCGCCGTTGGCATATTCAAAAGTTCCTTTACCGTCCCGGACATCATTTTTCCACTCCCCGTCATATTTGGAACCGTCATTCCAGGTCAGTGTTCCTTTGCCGTCTTTCTTGTCATTCTTCCACGAGCCTACATACTTGGAACCGTTCTTCCAGGTATACGTTCCTTGGCCTTCGCGTTTATCATTCACCCAGTCGCCCTCATAAATATCACCATTGTAATAGTACATGGTTCCTTTACCGTGCTGGTAATCCTGAAACCACATGCCGTCATAACGGTTGTTATTCATAAAATAGTAGATACCCCTGCCATGCTGCTGGTCTTGAAACCATTGCCCCTCATACTTTTCACCGTCGGGAAACATATATGTACCGTAGCCTTCACGCTTGCCCTTCACATACTCACCCTCGTAGACGTCGCCGTTCTTGAAAACGGTCTTCCCCTTTCCATTGGGCTTGCGGCCTTTTATTTCACCGGTATAGACGGCCCCGTTATCTTTGAACGTATAGGTACCTATCTTTATCTCCGAAGAGAATGTATTTTTCACTTTATCGAAAAAGCCGCTTTTTTTTTCCTGAGCAGTGGCTCCACCTTGGCATAAGAAAGCCAGAATGAGTGCAGTATATAGATATTTCATTAATTGATAATTGATAGTTGATAATTGACAAAGGTAGGATTTATCCGGTAAAATGATGCGATAACTCCCGCTTTTTATGACATTTTTTTGCCGCACACTATTTCTTTTAATTTCTCTTTGCATAAATGCCGCCCTGCAAGTTCACGGATTTCTTGTGGGGTAACCTCCTTGACAGCATCCAATGCTTCGGCAAAGTAAGTATCCTGCAAGCCCGATACCTGCACAAAAATCCAGGCATCCGCCAGCGAGAATGCAGATTCATAACTACGGCACATGTCTCCCAACATATAGTTCTTCACCATGGAAAGCTCTCCATCGGAAGCCAGCTCGTTCTGAAGGCGGTCTATTTCATGATAGACCTCACCGATAAGAGGCTCCACAAATTCGTTGGCGGCTTCGGCACTGACCGCCAGCACTCCCTGCCCCGGATAGGGCATGATGGCTGCGGAAATACCGTACGTGTATCCTTTATCTTCCCGGATATTGGACATCAGGCGACTGCCAAAGTAGCCCCCGAACAGTGTGACCAGCACGCGGACCTTCAAGTAGTCCGGATGATTACGGTCCAGGGAAAGCATGCCCATACGGACGGCACTTTGCAGGGCGTCCGGACGTTCGATGAAGATACGTTTTCCGGAAGCGGTAACCGGATGAAATTCTGTCTTCTCCGGTTTGCGGAAATCCGTACCGAAAGCCTCGCAGCCAAACAAGGACTCTATCCGGCGGATGCAATCGTCGGTAACCTTGCCCGAGAGGTAGATGCTGCAATTATTGGAATGATAATAACGGTCATAAAACTCGCGTAGCACCGCAGGAGTGATGCGCCGATAATCCTCTTCCTGCACCAGACGTCCGCCGGGATGCTGCCCGCCGTACAGAGCCTTCACCAATCCGCGGTGCGCCAGAAAGTCCACCTTGGAAGAGTTGACAAGAAACTGCTGGATATTGTTGTCTACAATCACTCCCAGCTCTTTCTCGGGAAATACCGGCTCTTTGACGATAGATTCCAATACATCAAGCGTTTGGGGAAGGTATTTATTCAGAGAATAAAGGGTGACATAGGCATACTCGGATGCATTGGACAATTCCAGCCAGGCTCCGTAATAGTCCAGCTTTTCCGCTATCCGGGCGGCATCGTAGCGTCGGGTGCCCTCGCGAAGCATGCGGTTCGTAAACAACGCCTGCAAGGGCTGTTTCTGTTGCCATCGGCCGCCTGCCATGAGGAGATCGATACGTGTCACTTCATTGTCACCGGCATTGAGCACGCTCAATGGCACGCCATTAGGCAACTTGATACGTTCCGGCCTTTGCACCACCAGTTGTTCCGGTTCAAGAATCCGGGGTTGGTCACTTCGGTTCAGCATGGGCTTTCTAGTTTACAGCTCATGGCTTTTAAGAAATTCTTCTGCCCGTTCCAAATCTTGAGGAGTATCTATGCCGATAGTTTCTACATCCGTGATACCTGCTTTGATAGTGTATCCGTTTTCCAACCAACGAAGCTGTTCCAATGATTCGGCAATCTCGAGGGATGACTGCGGAAGGGCGGTTATCTCTTTCAGTACCTCTACGCGATAGGCATAAAGGCCGATATGCTTATAATACGTATGGTTCTTCAGCCAGTCTTCCTTCGCCGCATTACGCTGGTAGGGAATGATGGAACGGCTAAAATAGAGGGCATTCCTGTTTTTGTTGAGCACAACCTTCGGAGAGTTCACATTTTCCAGTGCCTCGAAACCATTATCTACCGTAAAGGGTTTCACCAGAGTGGCTATCTGGGTGGCCGGATCGTCGAAACATGCTTTGACGGCTTGTAACTGCGAAGGCTGGATGAAAGGCTCATCCCCCTGGATATTCACCACGACATCAAACTGTCCTCCTATTTTTGTACAAGCTTCCTGACAGCGGTCGGTGCCGCTTTTATGTTCGGTGGAAGTCATTACCACCTTTCCTCCGAATGCTTTTACTGCGGCTTCAATACGCTCATCGTCCGTAGCCACGTATGCATCGTCCAAGATTCCTGCCACTTGCTCGTATACTCGCTGTATCACGGTTTTTCCACCTAACACCGCCAATGGTTTGGCTGGAAAACGCGTAGATGCGTAACGGGCAGGTATGATTCCTAAAAATTTCATTTTCAATCTTCGTTTTTTAAAATGAGAGTGTATCCGAAAGTGTTCATATACTATCGACACATCTCCTTATATTCTTTATTAATTATAACAGTTGTTTCAATCCTCGCAGGATATAATCACGTTTCAAATCTTTTGGCTTATAGACAGTCCCGTCACAAGACAACAAGTCTATATCCAGCCGTACAATTTCCTGCTCCTTCTCCTCGGGCTTCCTTCCGGCTTCCCGTTCGATGGCTTTCAGGCAGGCGGTGACTTCCTCTACCGGATTATCGGAAGCAAAGCATGCCACCTGATTGGAGAACAGATTCGGACGGTGAAAGAACAAAGGTGCCGTCTCCTCCTCTTCCGAGAAACGTATTCCCGAAAAAAGTTCCGTCAAGCGTCTGCGAGCCAGTTCCATGTTCTCCCTCCGCTGCTCGTTGCTCCCAATACTAATCGTATAATCCATTTTTTAAGGTGAAAGGGGAAAAGGTGAAAATTGAAAGTTTACCTTTCCACTTTCAATTTTCACCTTTCAACTAATTAAACAGTTCGTCGAGTCCCTCTATCGGTTCTTCTATATGGGTGTCTCCTTCCAGATTCACATCATCCTTGCACGGGTCATAGCCTTCGGGCAACTGGAATGTTTCATTTTCATCATATCCCAGAGATTTGTCACCGAGCACTTTCACCATGTATTTGGTCCAGATAGGCAATGCCATGGAAGCACCTTGTCCGTGAAGCATCGTATCGAAGTGGATGTCGCGGTCCTCACCGCCCACCCAGCAACCGGACACAAGCGAAGGCGTGAAGCCCATAAACCAGCCGTCGGCATTGTAGTTCGTCGTTCCGGTCTTGCCGCCCATGTCGGCTTTCACACCCAGACGGCGCACACGGCCTCCGGTACCTTCGTTGACAACGGCACGCAGCATGACCAGCATCTTGTAAGCGCTGGATACGCTGATGACTTCCTGCATTTCGGGAGCAAAGGTTGCCAGCACGTTTCCGTCGTTGTCCTCGATGCGGGTCACGAACAGCGGAGCTACCCGGATACCCTTGTTGGGGAATGCGGTATAGGCACTTACCATCTCGCCGACGGAAATCTCGCACGGGCCCAGACAGAGTGAAACGGAAGGTACTATATCACGGTTGCGGACACCGAAAGTATGTATAAGACGTTTCAGATTATAGGGATTCAGTTTACTCATGAGATAGGCCGTAATCCAGTTGTCCGAGTTTGCCAGCCCCCACTTCACAGTCACCATGTCACCAATCAGCTTTTTGTTGGCATTACGCGGCGTCCACGGTTTTCCGTTTTCATCAATCAGCGTGTATTCCACGTGGCGCACTTCGTCGCAGGGAGAAAAACCGTTCTCCATAGCCAATGTATAAAGGAAAGGCTTGATGGTAGAACCTACCTGGCGGCGTCCCACCATGGCCATATCGTACTGGAAGTAATGGTAGTTCGGTCCGCCTACGTATGCCTTGACATGTCCGCTGCGCGGGTCCATGGACATGAAACCGGCACGAAGGAAGAACTTGTAGTAACGGATGGAATCCATCGGGGTCATAATGGTGTCTTTCTCCCCTTCCCAACTGAATACGGACATCTCCTCCGGGGTATCGAAGGCTTTCTTTATTTCCGCCTCGGTGGCTCCGGCTTTCTTCATGAGGCGGTAGCGGTCGGACAACCTCATGGCACGTCCCAGAATCTCGTCCACCTGCTCCTGGGTCAGACGGAAGGTGTAGGGAGCTTTCTTGGCCCCTTTCTTTTCCTTGAAGAAGTAACCTTGCAGTTCCTTCAGATGCTCTGTCACGGCATCCTCGGCATACTGCTGCATACGCGAGTCGAGCGTGGTATAGATTTTCAGCCCGTCGGTGTAGAGGTTGTATTTGGTACCGTCTTTCTTGGTGTTCTTTTCGCACCATCCAAAGAGCGGATTGTTCTCCCAATCAAGTGAATCCTCGTAGTATTTCTGCATCTGCCAACCGCGGTAGTTGGCCTTGTCGGGCTTCTTGGCGGTGAGCACGCCGCGCAGGTATTCGCGGAAATAAGTGGCCAACCCTTCCTTGTGGTCCACACGGTTGTACTTCAGTTTCAGAGGCAACGCCTGGAGGGAGTCGCGCTCGGCTTCCGTAATATATCCCGCTTTCCGCATCTGGTCGAGCACCACATTGCGCCGTCCGCGGGAACGTTCATTGTAGCGCACCGGATTATAGAGAGACGGATTCTTGCACATGCCCACCAACGTAGCCGCTTCCTCAATCTTCAAATCTTTCGGTTCGCAACCGAAGTAGGTAAAGGCAGCAGTCTTGATGCCTACCGCATTGTTCAGGAAATCGAACTTGTTGAGATACATGGTGAGGATTTCCTCTTTTGTATAGTAACGTTCCAGCTTTACGGCAATCACCCATTCGATAGGCTTCTGGAACAGACGTTCCATCACATTGTCGGCACTGGGAGAATAAAGCTGTTTGGAAAGCTGCTGGGTGATGGTACTGCCACCGCCGGCATTCTTCTGCATCAGGATACCGCGCTTCACTATGGCACGCGTCAGGGCGTAGGCATCAATGCCCGAATGTTCGGCAAAACGTACATCTTCCGTAGCTATCAAGGCGTTGATGATATTGGGCGACAAATCATTGTATCCCACAAACACGCGGTTTTCCTTACTATAGGAATAAGTACCCAATACTTTTCCGTCCTCGGAAAAGACTTCTGTGGCAAATTTGTAATTCGGATTTTCCAGGTCTTCCACCGGAGGCATATAGCCTATCCAGCCCTTGGCTATGGAAAAGAATATAAAGACACACACCAGCGAAATCAGTGCGATGAAAATCCATAGGATTTTGACGACTTTCCTTATCATGTTTCAGTTGCTAAAATCAAAGTTCAATAATAGGGCAAAGGTACGGAAATATATTGGATGTGCCTATGCTTTTTATATCTTTTTCAGGATAAGATTTCCGGCATCCACAAAAAAAACGCCCGTTTATTTTAATGGAAACTCTCAGTGAAATGCAAAACGATTGCAAAACAATTAGAAAACTTGAAGAAAAAATCGGAAAGGAAAAATACATCGTAATGAACTATAATACAGATTGGAACAATAAAAACTTGCCCTCGCGCGCGTAAGAGGAGATAAGATAATAAGAGAAGAGAAAAAAACGACGTTGTCGTTAAAAAGAACGACGGCGACGGCGTAAAGAGATACCACACTTCACTGTCCGGAATGCCACACTTCGACAAGGCAAACGCCGCACTTGACTAAGGCAAATGCCACACTTGAACATTCGCGAAATGCGGCATTTACTTTGTCGAAGTGTGGCATTCCGGATGATGAAGTGTGGCATTCCGGACAACAAGCCACACGGTTAAAAAAACAGCCCATATTTCGCAAAAAACTTCCCCGCATATTTCCGTAGCCCGCATATTTTCCGTAACTTTACACTCTCGAAAAGTATAAATGAATTCAACGATATGGAAAACAGAAGTTTAGTCACCATTGCCGAGCATAGCCGGGAAAAAATCCTCTATATGCTCGAGATGGCGAAAGAGTTTGAAGCCCATCCCAATCGGCATATATTGGACGGGAAAGTAGTTGCCACCTTATTTTTCGAGCCTTCCACCCGTACACGCCTCAGTTTCGAGACTGCCGCCAACCGGCTTGGAGCACGTGTCATCGGGTTCAGCGACCCAAAGGCCACCAGCTCATCCAAGGGCGAGACGCTGAAAGACACCATCAAGATGGTAAGCAACTATGCCGACATCATCGTGATGCGCCACCACCTCGAAGGGGCCGCACGCTATGCCAGTGAAGTCACCACCGTGCCCATTGTGAATGCCGGAGACGGTGCCAACCAGCATCCCTCACAAACCATGCTCGATCTCTACTCCATCTACAAGACACAAGGCACACTGGAAAACCTGAACATTTTTCTGGTCGGCGACTTGAAGTACGGCCGTACCGTCCACTCCCTGCTGATGGCCATGCGCCACTTCAACCCCACTTTCCACTTCATCGCTCCCGACGAGTTGCGGATGCCCGAAGAATACAAAATCTACTGCCGCGAGCACAACATCAAGTACGTGGAACATACGGACTTTACGGAAGAAATCATCGCTGATGCCGATATCCTCTACATGACCCGTGTGCAGCGCGAGCGCTTCACCGACCTTATGGAGTACGAGCGGGTGAAGAATGTCTACATCCTGCGCAACAAGATGCTGGAACATACCCGTCCCAACCTGCGCATCCTGCATCCGCTGCCCCGTGTCAACGAAATAGCCTATGATGTGGACGACAATCCCAAGGCATACTATTTCCAGCAGGCACAAAACGGACTGTATGCCCGTGAAGCTATTCTGTGCGATGTACTGGGCATCACGCTGGATGAGGTGAAAAAGAGTAAAGGAGTAATTCAGTAGAATCGTCTAATAACTAATATTTCAAGATGTTAAGCGAAAAGAAACAGGAATTGCAGGTTGCTGCTCTGGAAAACGGCACTGTAATAGACCATATACCCTCCGAGAGACTGTTTACCGTAGTCTCCCTGCTCGGACTGGAACACATGAGCAACAATATCACCATCGGCTTCAACCTCAAGAGCAAGAAGCTGGGCACGAAAGGCATCATCAAGATTGCCGACAAGTTCTTCTGCGACGAAGAGATAAACCGTATCGCCGTGGTGGCTCCCAATGTAAAACTGAACATTATCCGCGACTACGAAGTGGTGGAGAAACGCGAAGTCCGCCTGCCCGAAGAGCTGCGCGGAATCGTGAAATGCGCCAACCCGAAGTGCATCACGAACAATGAGCCTATGCCTACGTTGTTTCATGTCGTGGATAAGGACAATTGCGTCATCAAATGCCACTACTGCGAAAAGGAGCAGACCAGAGAAGATATTGAGATTATATGAAAGAAGACTGGAAACCCGGAACCATGATTTATCCGCTGCCTGCCGTATTGGTGAGCTGCGGAAGCACTCCGGAGGAATATAACATTCTGACTATCGCATGGACGGGGACGATTTGTACGAACCCGCCCATGTGCTACATCTCCGTACGCCCCGAACGCCACTCCTACGACATCATCAAGCGGAATATGGAATTCGTCATCAATCTCACCACGAAAGACATGGCCCGTGCCACGGACTGGTGTGGCGTACGCTCCGGAAAGGACTACAACAAATTCGAGGAAATGCATCTGACACCGGGGAAAAGCACCGTAGTCAGCGCGCCTCTCATTGAGGAATCACCGCTTTGCATAGAATGCCGGGTAAAGGAGATTATGGCTCTCGGTTCGCACGACATGTTTATAGCGGATGTGGTAAATGTCCGTGCCGATACCCGTAATCTGAACCCTGAAACCGGCAAACTGGAACTGGCGGAAACGAATCCGCTGGTCTATGTGCACGGCGGATATTATGAGCTGGGAGAAAAGATAGGCAAATTCGGATGGTCAGTAGAGAAAAAGAAGTAATAATGCGATAAAGGTTTTAAGAGATGGAGTTGCGACGAATCTTGATGGGCTTATATCTGTTGGCCTTCCCCGCCATGATGTGGGGACAGACTCCGGTTGTGCCCGGTACTGCCGACGAAGAGCATTCCGGACACCGCAAGGAAACTCCGGTCAATTTCGGTTTCAAAGGCGGTTTCACCTCTTCCTTGTTCCTTGTATCCCAGTTCAGCGTCAACGGAGTGCCCATCGACGAAGTGCAGAACAATTACAAGATAGGATATTTCGGCTCCCTTTTCATGCGGATAAACTTCGACCGCCATTTCCTGCAACCGGAAATATCCTACAACATCAACCGGTGCAACATCACCTTCGAGAAACCTCTGCCCGAAGACGCCGCATCAGGAGCCCGGCCGGAGGAAGCCTCCATTACATCGTCCATCCACAGTATAGACATCCCCGTCATCTACGGATACAACTTCATCAAGGAGGGGCCGTACAGCCTTGCCGTCTTTGGAGGACCCAAAGTGCGCTATATATGGGACAGGAAAAGTGACATCGACTTCGAGAATTTCGACCAGGTGAATATCCGTGAAAGGCTGCGTCCGCTCAATCTCAGTTTCACCATCGGCGTATCCGTCACCATCTCACGCGTCTTTTTCGACTTCCGTTACGACATGGGGCTGCATAACATCTCCAAGAGCGTGACATACGATATTCCGGCCGACAACAACGCTGCTGACGAAAACACGAAAAACGAAATCCGTTTTCACCGCAGGGACAATGTGCTGAGTTTTTCTTTCGGAGTGTTCTTTTGACAGTAAATTTCTTCCTTTTCTTTCAATTTATTCATTTATTTCCCGTAAATTTGTGCGCTTAATAAGAGAACACAGATTTATCAAACTTATCTAATAAGCAGAATGAAAAGAGATGATTTAATTTTCGAACTTATCGAAAAAGAACACCAACGTCAGCTCAAAGGCATTGAACTGATTGCATCAGAGAACTTTGTAAGTGACCAGGTTATGCAGGCAATGGGCTCCTGCCTCACCAACAAGTATGCTGAAGGATACCCCGGCAAGCGTTACTATGGTGGTTGTGAGGTAGTAGACCAGAGTGAGCAGATTGCCATCGACCGCTTGAAACAGATTTTCGGCGCAGAATGGGCCAACGTACAGCCGCACTCCGGTGCACAAGCCAATGCAGCCGTATTCCTCGCCGTGCTCAATCCGGGCGACAAATTCATGGGACTGAACCTTGCACACGGCGGTCACCTCTCCCATGGCTCACTGGTCAACACTTCCGGTATTATCTATACTCCCTGCGAATACAATCTGAACCAGGAAACCGGACGTGTGGACTATGACCAGATGGAAGAAGTTGCCCTGCGCGAGAAACCCAAAATGATTATCGGCGGCGGTTCTGCTTATTCCCGCGAATGGGACTACAAGCGCATGCGCGAAATCGCGGACAAGATAGGTGCCATCCTAATGATTGACATGGCTCATCCTGCCGGACTGATTGCAGCCGGTGAACTGGATAACCCCGTGAAATATGCCCACATCGTGACCTCCACTACCCACAAGACTCTGCGTGGTCCTCGTGGTGGCGTTATCATGATGGGTAAGGACTTCCCCAATCCCTGGGGCAAGAAAACTCCGAAGGGAGAAATCAAGATGATGTCCCAGTTGCTGGATTCAGCCGTATTCCCCGGTATCCAAGGTGGTCCGCTGGAACATGTCATCGCAGCCAAAGCCGTTGCCTTCGGCGAAATCCTGCAACCGGAATGGAAAGAATATGCCAAGCAGGTGAAGAAAAACGCCGCTGTCTTGGCACAAGCCTTGATAGACCGTGGCTTCACCATCGTTTCCGGCGGTACGGACAACCACTCCATGCTGGTAGACCTGCGCAGCAAATATCCCGATTTGACCGGTAAGGTTGCCGAGAAAGCGTTGGTATCTGCCGACATCACCGTAAACAAGAACATGGTTCCGTTTGACAGCCGCTCGGCTTTCCAGACTTCCGGTATCCGTCTGGGTACTCCTGCCATCACAACCCGTGGTGCCAAGGAAGACCTGATGCTCGAAATTGCCGAGATGATTGAAACCGTTCTGTCCAACGTAGACAACGAACAAGTCATCGCAGAGGTACGTGCACGCGTCAATGCGAAGATGAAAGAATACCCGCTGTTTGCTTATTAATAAGCAAACAGAATTAAAAATTAAGAATTAAAAATTAAAGGCTGCGCAATGTTCGCTTTGAACTGCGCAGCCTTTAATTTTTAATTCTAAACGCGCTCCGCGCGTTTAGCTCAGCCCTTCTATATTTCCGTCCACAATATCAATGTGTTCGGCTTGTGGTTTCTTGGGTAATCCCGGCATACGGAGAATTTCACCGGCGATGGCTACAATCATTTCCGCACCGTTATTGACCACAATATCCTTGATGTGGAACTCAAAGTTGTTGACTGCACCGTATATCTTCGGGTCGGCAGAGAAGGAGTACTGCGTCTTGGCAATACAGACGGGGTAATGGCTGATACCCATCTGCTCTATCAGTTTGATAACCTTGCGGGAGTGGAGACTGTAAGTCACTACGCTTGCCCCGTAGAGGTTGCAGGCTACCTTTTCTATTTTACGTTCCACGCAATCGCTCTCTTCGTAGGTGAAGGTCAGCGGTTCGGATGGTTTGTTCTCGATAGTATCTACTACCAGATTGGCAAGGTCAACGGCTCCCTCTCCTCCTTTGGCAAAGGCGTTGTTCACGGCAAAACCTACCTCAAGCTTTTCTTCGCAATGGCGGCGGATAGCTTCCACCTCCTCGTCCGTATCACTGGCAAAACGGTTGAATGCCACGATGACCTGCTGGCCGAATGAACGCAAATTGCGTACATGCTTGTCCAGATTGCCGAAGCCCTCTTTCAGTCCTTCCATATTGGGTTCCTTGATGCGGTCCAGACTGACACCGCCATGCATCTTCAGTCCTTGTGCGGTAGCAACGATTATCGTCAGCTTGGGCTGTAGGCCGCTCTTGCGGCACTTGATGTTGTAGAACTTCTCCGCACCCAGGTCAGCCCCGAAACCGGCTTCCGTCACTACATAATCGCCAAATGTCATGGCCATTTTTGTGGCAAGAATGGAGTTGCAACCATGGGCAATATTTGCGAACGGTCCTCCATGAACAAAAGCAGCAGAGCCTTCGGTAGTCTGTACCAAGTTGGGGTTGATAGCATCTTTCAACAGTACGGTAATGGCACCGGCTACTCCTAACTCCTTCACTGTGAAAGGAGTACCATCGAAACGGAATCCCAGAATAATATTTTCAATACGGCGACGGAGGTCGTCGAGGTCTGTTGCCAGACAGAGAATAGCCATAATTTCGGAAGCCGGGGTAATATCGAAGCCCGACTCCTCGGTAATGCCGTTGGTGCTCGGTCCCAATCCGGTGACAATGCTCCGCAAGGAACGGTCATTCACATCAAGTACGCGCCGCCAGATGATTTCTTTCAGTCCGAAGCCGTCTGCCTGATGCTGGTACAAGTAATTGTCGAGCAAAGCGGAAATCATGTTGTGTGCGGAGGTAATGGCGTGAAAGTCGCCCGTAAAGTGCAGGTTTATCTTCTCCATGGGCAGCACCTGGGCATATCCTCCACCGGCAGCACCGCCTTTCATGCCGAAGCAAGGACCCAGCGAGGGTTCGCGCAAAGCCACAATCGCTTTCTTGCCAATCTTGTTCAGCCCCAATGCCAGCCCGATGGACACGGTTGTTTTACCGATACCCGCTTTCGTAGCCGTGATAGCCGTCACCAGTATCAGATTGCTCTTCTTCACTTTCTCTTCATCAATCAGATGCGTAGGAATCTTGGCTATGTAACGGCCATAGTTCTCTACTTCGTCACGCGGGATATCCACACTTTCAGCCACCTGCTTTATCTTCTTCAGCTCTATGCTGCGGGCTATTTCAATGTCCGATTTCATACAGAGTCTTTTCTTTAAATAACAACTTTAATGTTTTGAAAGTTGCAAAAGTACGAAAGATGTGGCAAAGTACAAAAGAATACCGTATTTTCACCTGACCACCTGCATCTTCTATCTATTTGAACCGCGACGTATCCACCGCCTCCCGTTGCTTCTCCTTATATCCACCGAATTTATAAGTAAACGATACGCCGAATTCGCGGAAGCATGAGTAATGATTCGTCACATTCTGCATCTTGAAACGGATGCGGGGAGAAATCTGTCCCGTCTCAAAAATATCGTTGCAATAGAGGTTGAGAATGGCTTTGTTCTTGGCGAAGCCGTAGCGCAGGGCAATATTCACATTGCCCGACGTAGGCAGGTCGTAGATGCCCTGAATGGCTTTACTATGCACAAATCCGGTCACCGTCAGCTTCAAGTCGGGTTTGGTGGAGAGGGTAAAAGTATTGTTCATCTGGGCAATGCCATAGCATTGTTTTCTGTCGAAAGGAATATCCCAGAAATCACTATCCTTTTCGCGGTGCCACAAGCCGATGAGGGTAAGGCGAGAATTCAACCAATCCTTCAGCTTAAACGGTATAGAGGCTTGTATTCCTGCTTTTTGCTGATAATCAAAATTGAGTGTCTTGTAGATTTCAACCAGACGTTCGGAGGATTGGTAGAGTGTCTGTACGGAGTAGTCCTTGGTGTGGTTGAACCAGGCGCTGAAGATGTATTTGCTTTTCAAAATATAGGTCATTTTCAGCTCATACTCTTGTGCCGGTTTCAGCAACGGATTACCATGCAGCTCAGAGTATCCGCCGCCGATGTAAGAGACGGCATCCTGCACGGCCCAGTAGTCGGAATAGTCCTTGTCGCTGCTCAGAGAGAGCTGAAGGATATGTCCCGGTGCCGGCATATAGTTCAAGTTGACGATGGGATACCAGTCCCACTGGTTCCAGACGGGAGTCTTGTAATGCTCCACAGCCAGGGAAGCGTCCAAAGCGAGTTTGTCGCCGAAACTCTTGCTGAAACCTGCATAGATATTCCAGGTCTGTTCGCGGCGGCGGGACTTCATATTGCTTAAGGCATCTGAGGAGGTCAGTTGTTCGCCGGTTTCGGGGTCGTAATAATATTGGTAGCTGTTGTCGATGCTGGTAGTATAGATGGCTCCGTAATTCAAATCCCAACCTTTTCCCAGACTATGCTCCTGGGCCAGAAAGAATTTCCATCGGTTGATGCGTTGGCAATCTTCGGTGTAGAAGTCAAGTTCCTCGTCCTGCATGCGGCTATGCAGCAACTGGTCGGACGGGGAACGGTAGTAGGTCAGTTCGGCACCGGCTTTGAGGCCGAAAGGAGTACGATAGTCCAGACGGCCGTTGTGCAGCCAGTCGGTACTATTGCCATGAGTAGTGGACACCTGCGTGCCCGTCACGCCCTTCCAGTTGTGGGAGGTGGAATAGCCACCGTTATAGACGAAACTCAGCTGATGGTCCTTGGCGATGTTATAGTCCGCCCCTACCCTGAAATTATGGGTATGGCTGCGGCCACGGCCCACCTCATCTGTTGTCATGGGGTGAACCGAGCCGTCTGCCAGAGTGTGCACAGCCTCTTTGTCGGTAGTAGAGTAGCTCCGGCCATGGCTGTGCGAGTAAAGAAAATCTGCTGAGAATTTATTTTTGCTGAAGAGCAGGCTGGCGCGTTCCTCAAAGCCTTCGTTATGCTTCTGGCGATACTTGGCATAGAGTTCGCCTTGCCAGGAGTCTGGGCCGCCTGCCGATTGTTTCAAGGTGATATTGATCAGTGCGCCACGCACCTGGTAGCGTGCAGGGGCGTTGTACATCACTTCCGCCTTCTCTATGCGGCTGGCAGGGATGCTGCGCAGCAAGGAATAGAGCTGCTCTGTGCTGAGGGTGGTTACTTTGCCGTCCAGGATAACGGTGACTCCCTGGCCTGCCAACTGCAGCCCGCCATTCATCTCGATGACACCGGGAAGCTCTTTCACGGCATCGTAGGCATTGTCTACGGGGAGGTTCCGGATAAGGCGGGGCAGGTCGTACACCAGCTTGCCTTGCGCTGCCTTAACGATGGGGCGTTCACCGGTAATCATCACTTCCGGCAAGGTCTGATAAAGACTGTCCAGACGGGCATCGGTCGTGATAAGGCTGTCGGCGCTGAGGATGCGGTTGTCGTCCGCACCGGAGGTGGTTGCAGTACCGTTGTTCTCTTGTGCCGAAAGGCTGATGCTCAAAGCACAGCATACAATAGGGAGTAAATAGAATCGTTTCATGTTCTTCTTTTTATTTATGTTTATATTCTTCTTCTGCAAATCTTCGTCTGCAAAGTACGGCAGAATCAGCAGAAACTTGTGTTATCAGCGGCTTACCAAGTGTTATCCAGTGTTATCGGGAGTGTTATTTAGTCTTATCGGATGATAGGGTTCACAATATTAATCTTACCTTTGTATGTATAAAAGTAACCGGAAACAAACATGAAACTGCCATTCAAATATATTGCCATACTTGTCATCGTCTCCCTGGCCGGCATCTTCGCCTACCAAGCCTACTGGCTGACGGGGCTCTACCATACCATGCACAGTGAAATGGAAAGGGACATCACCGAAGCCATGCGCATGAGCGACTATAACGAAATGATGATACGCGTGGATAAAATGAAGCAGGACGACATAAACCACGGTGAAGTCAGCGTATCAGCCGGATACAGCGATGACGGAAAATCATTTGTCCGTAGCAGTACCACCATCTCCCGTGAAGATTCTTTGGACAACACCACCCTGCACGAAACCTTCATGCCCAAAGGAGACAGTGTTTACGTGACCCACCCGAACGATTCAACCCGCGTGGAAGTCAGTGTCAGGGACTCAGACAGCTCTCCCCAATCCGCATTGAGTGCCAAAGGGGGACTGGATGTGATTTTGCGCGACCAAAACAGTATGCTGGAACTCGCCACCTACTTCCAGCGCGGACTGCATTCGGGACTGGACATCATTTCCGACCCCGACGTAGTGCTTTATGACAGCCTGCTGACTTCATTCCTGCATGACCGTAACATCAATCTTCCCCATAGGCTGCTACATCTTCACAAAGGCAGCAAATGGGACTCTACCATTCTCTATATAGATACATTGGTAAACATCGGTACCCCCGGCTATGTGCCTACCTCAAAAGCCGTGGAATATAATTATTCTTTCGACATCAATACAAGTCAAAGCTACCGTCTCATCATGGAACCAGCCGGCACGTTGGTCTTGCGACAGATGTCGGGCATTCTCACCACATCATTCGTTATTCTGATCGTACTCGCTTTCTCCTTCTGGTTCCTGATACGCACCATCCTGAAACAGAAGACACTGGAAGAGATGAAGAGCGATTTCACCAACAACATCACCCACGAACTGAAAACCCCCATCGCCGTAGCATATGCCGCCAACGACGCTCTGCTCAACTTCAACCAAGCGGAGGAAAAGGCCCAGCGCGACAAATACCTGCGTATCTGCCAGGAACAGCTTCAGCGCCTCAGTGGACTGGTTGAACAGATACTTTCCATGAGTATGGAACGCCGCAGGACTTTCCGCCTGCACTCGGAGGAGTTTGCAATACGTGATATTCTGGAAACGCTCATCGAACAACACAAGCTGAAAGCGGAAAGCTCCGTCCACATATCGGTGGACATCGAACCGGAAGATTTGAGCGTACTTGCCGACCGCACGCATTTCAGCAACATCATCAGCAACCTGATAGACAACGCCATCAAATATTCGCACGGAGAGGCCGAAGTGGCCATCCATTGCCGCAAGGTAACCGTCGAAGGGCAGAATGAACAGACTGAAATCTCCGTCAGCGACCACGGTATCGGTATTGCTCCCGAGAAGCAGAAGCACATCTTCGACAAATTCTACCGCGTACCCACGGGTAATCTGCACGATGTGAAAGGCTATGGGCTGGGATTGTTCTATGTGAAGACCATGATAGAGAAGCATGGTGGCAGCATATCGGTAAAGAGTGAGTTGGGAAAAGGAAGTACCTTTACGATAAGGATATGATAACATTATTTGTTAGGGTACTTTACATTACTTGTTAAGGAGCTTTACATTACTTGTAACAAAAGCGACAATTATGGAAAAGATAACCGTACTTCTGGTTGAGGACGAACAGACCCTCGCCATGATTATCAAGGACACATTGGAAGGGCAGAACTTCATCATCCACACCGCAGCAGACGGTGAAGAGGGATTGCGCAAGTTCTTCGACCTCCGCCCCGACGTGCTGGTGGCAGACGTGATGATGCCCCGCATGGACGGCTTTGAAATGGTGCGCCGCATCCGGCAGACCGACAAACAGACCCCGGCACTGTTCCTTACCGCCCGCTCCGCCATCAACGATGTGGTGGAAGGGTTTGAGCTGGGTGCCAACGACTACCTGAAAAAGCCTTTCGGAATGCAGGAACTCATTATCCGCATAAAGGCTCTGGTAGGCAAAGCTTTCTCCTTTACAGAGGAAAAGCCCAAAGAAACTACCGTTTTTGAAATCGGTGACTACCGTTTCAATTCCGTCACTCAACGACTTGCTTTTGCAGGCAGCACCCCGACTTCACCTAACGCGGATACGGAAGTGGAACTCTCCCACCGCGAGTCCGAGATACTGAAACGTCTTTGCGAGAACCGTAACCAGGTGGTCAACACCCAGAATGTATTGCTCGACCTCTGGGGAGACGACAGCTTCTTCAACTCCCGCAGCCTGCATGTGTTCATCACCAAACTGCGGCATAAACTGGCCGGAGACGAGCGCATCCGTATCGTCAATGTGCGGGGAATAGGATATAAACTAATAGTGAACTAAACTAAAACTAAACTACTATTTATGAGAAAGTTATTATTCATTACTTTTATCTGTTCCTCACTCTGCGCCTATGCACAGAGCGAGATTCCGGAAGACACAATAAAGAACCGGCCTCCCGTAAAGAAAGAGCAGATTCCCTTTTCTCCAAAAGAGAACAAGCGTACGGGCCTTGATGAAAGCCAGCCCCAACAAAGTCTGCAGGGCGAACAGCAGGAAGAGATAAATCTCCATCTCCCTCCCTCCGACTATGTGGAGCCCCTGCCCTGGACGGACATGAAGAAGATACACTTTCAGAAGAACATCTTTGAATGGGACTTCCAGCGTTTCGCCGATTTCCTGCTCTCGCCGGAAGTCGTACTGACGATGTACGGCAGCCATAACACCTATCCTGCAATGGGCTCCATCATGCAGGCTGGCGCAGGAATTACTTATTACAGTCCCGACGGACATTGGGAACTGAGCGGCGGAGTGTATGCCGCCCACTATTCCATCTCCCAACCTTCATCCATTACCGGTGCCCAGTATGCCAAAAGGGATGCCCCCCGAGGTACTCAATGGGACATAGGCTACAATGCCTCCGTATCCTACCGCATCAATCCCTACATGCGTCTACATGCCTTCGGCCAGTATTCGGGCTACGGGAGAAGTAACTCCTTTCATGGATATATGAACCCGATGTATCCGCAAAGCGGTTATGGCATGGTACTGGAACTGAAAGTGACGGACTGGCTCGACCTCAACGGAGGGATGGAACGAAGATACGACCCCACTAAAATGAAATGGGTAAATTCGCCCATCTTCGCCCCTACCATTCGTATAAAGAAATAGAAATAATACAAAGATATTTCCAGAAATAGAGGGAAACGAGTATCTTTGTTCAGTCCGCCCCTATGCGGCAGACAGCAACTGAAATTGTGAACAAAGAACTATGAAACGAATCTTCTTCTGCATCATCATTTTACTTGCAGGCATGTCATCCGTCAGCGCACAGAACGGGATGCCTGCCGATACGGTACGTACTGCAGTACATGGCGAAGCGTCTCCCGAAAGCATGTCTCCGTCTGAAAAGGAGCTTCTGCCGGACGTGAAGAATTACGACGGCTTCCTGCTGGATATGGGGCTGATGAATCTGTCCGCCCCCACTCTTCCCAAATTCACTTTGGAGATACCGGATGCCAGCAAAGACTATAGCCGCATCTTCCGGTTGAACCCGAACGTGACTTATTCACAAGGTCTTTCGAACATATTCTCACTCAGCAACTCCCGGTATTTCAGTTCGAATCCCTTCGGACTGACGGGCTTCTGGGGCTCTACCGACAACCTGCAAATGGGAAGTTTCACTTTGAAGAACGGCATGCGCATCCATACGTACGGCGAATATGACAAGGACGGCTGGAAAGTGCCCAACCCTTCCGCACTGCCTTGGGAAAAGAACAATTTCAAAGGGGCGTTCGAGCTGAAGTCTGCCAACGGAGCCTTCGGTATACGCATTGAAGTGCAGCAGGGAAGGAACTATCCATATTGAAAGGGGCCGAAGTGACAATGTGACTCTGGCAGCCCCAGCATGCTTCTTTTGTCTGTCTTCAATCGCGCATTTATAAACGTAATTATGAAAAGGAAAATATTGGTGATAGGCGCCAACGGTTTTACCGGCAGGCGCATCCTGGACGATTTATCCCGTAATCAGTCTTACCAGACAACGGGCTGTTCCCTGCACGACGACATCTGTCCCCGTTCGGGCGACTATCGCTTTATCCGTACGGATATATGCGACCGCCAGGCGGTGGAAAAGCTTTTCCAGGAAGTACAGCCGGATGTTGTAATCAATACCTCCGCCCTCTCCGTCCCCGATTATTGCGAAACGCACCATGCAGAAGCGGATGCCGTCAACATCACTGCCGTAGAGCACCTGGCAGAATGCTGTGAGACGGGAGGCAGCCGTTTTATCCATCTTTCCACCGACTTCGTTTTCGGTGGTGTTACGGACCGGCCCTATACGGAGGAGGATATTCCCGCTCCCGTTAATTATTACGGCTACACCAAACTGGAAGGTGAGAAACGTATCGCTGCCGTTTGCAGGGATTATGCCATCGTCCGTGTAGTGGTGGTGTACGGTGCTGCCCTGCCCGGACAGCATGGCAATGTGCTCCAACTGGTGGCAAACAGATTAAGGAACAATGAGGAAGTGTTCGTCGTATCCGACCAATGGCGTACGCCCACCTTCGTGGGAGACGTGTCGCAAGGAGTGGAGAAGCTGATAAATCACCCGCAAAACGGCATCTACCACCTCTGTGGCAGCGAGTGCCTGACCATTGCAGACATCGCTTATCGGGTAGCGGACGTATTGGGGCTGAATCGCTCGCTCATCCGTCCCGTCACTACGGAGGAGATGAACGAAAAGACACCACGTCCCCGTTTCAGCGGGCTGAGTATAGAAAAGGCACGCCGGGAACTGGGGTATCGGCCGTATACGCTGGAGGAAGGGATAAAGCTGATGTTCGGATGGTAAATAATGCAGGTGCGGATGGCAGCAGATTCGACTACAGCAACTCCGGCTCTGCCAGTCCTTTCTCTTTGCGATACACACGTACCATCTCCAGAATCACATCTCCATATTTCTCCACCCCTTTCTTTCCGAAATACGGAATGCGTACAAGCATGGCCTTATCCGAAGGAAGCAGATTGCTGATGCCCAGAATTGCCTTCTGCTGAATGACGGTGTATACGGGCAGCCCTAATGCGGAAGCTTCTGCATTGCGCCATGCTACCAAGCGGTTGTAAAGTTCCGGATGCAGCACATCCGTGGGTACTTCAACAGCCGCAGCATCGCGTTTCCGCTCACGCGGACGTTTCTCTTTATCAGCCTGCTTACTGCTTCCCTGCCCTTCTTTGGCAGAAGCACTTCTCCCTTTGCCTTTACCCTTCTGCGAAGCCGAATCATCAATGGAAAGCAGTGCTTTCTGCTTCAAGTATCCTGCCATATGGAAACCATTCTCCAGCACATAATCCAGCAAATCAGTCTTCATGTCAAACACTTCCTCCAGCTCCTCCATGGCATCCCGGAGCTTCTTCTTCAACTCTTTATTATCAGAAGTTACCGTACTCGCCATCACCGCATCCAGCGGTTGCAACTGCTCTTGAAAATAAGTGGCGGCAGAGTGTATGCGCCCCTGCAAAGCCGGGTCGGCTGCATAGTCCTGCGCAGTATCAATCAGGCGGGTATACTGGATACTGAACTTCTGGGCCACTTTCGTCACCTTGTCGTGAAAACGTTCCACTTCCTCCTTGCAGGCTGCGAGTTGCTTGGGAAAGAGTTTGTACAAGTGCTCGTCTATCAACCGCACATACCGCCGCAAAGCCTGCTCCATAGGCTGGAAATCGAACAGGCCCGACAGCAGTTCCAGGAAATAGGCCTGCTGCAAGGAACGGAAGCGTTTCTCGTCCGGCTCGTTTCTCCGTGCCTCCATCGTGAAGGTTTCCACTGCATTGTCATTGATTATGGCTCTTGCAGAAAGCGGGGCACTGAGCACCACTCCCTCCAATGTCTTGCAGCGGCTCAAAGCCACATACGCCTGCCCATGCGCAAAGGAGGCGCTGGCATCAATCACGGCACGTTCAAACGTCAGTCCCTGGCTTTTGTGGATGGTAATTGCCCAAGCCAGTTTCAACGGATACTGCCGGAATGTTCCTTCAATATCTTCTGTAATCTCCTTGGTTTCCTCATCGAGCACATACTTGGCATTCGTCCACTCTTCCTCCTGAAGTAAGAAGGTAGCATCGCTTCCCTTGCTGCGCACTTCAATTCCATCTGCCGACACGGCTGTCACCTCTCCAATCATGCCATTGTAGTAACGGTGCTCACCGGAGGTGTCGTTCTTCACAAACATTACCTGGGCACCGCGTTTCAGTTCCAGTACTTCATCCGTGGGATAGGAATATTCGGGAAACTTTCCGTCAATCTTGGCACGAAAGGCATACGAGCGTCCCGGAAGTTGTTCCAGCTCATGGTCATTAATCCGTTGGGCCTGATAATTGTGGGTCACCAGGCGGATGTATCCTTCTTCTTTATCTGGTACGAAATTGGGAATATACCGGCGGTTCAAGGCTTCCAACACTTGCCCGTCACAACGGTTTTCGCGAATGCGGTTCAGTAATTCAAGAAAAGTCCCATCGTTCTGCCGATAGACTTTCTTTAGTTCTATAGTGCAGTATTCCGTCTGCTTCAAAGCCTGGCTGGAGAAAAAATAGGGCGTGTCATAGTATTTGCGCAGCATCTGCCACTCATCGTCTTTCACTACGGGAGACAGCTGCTGTAAGTCGCCAATCATCAGCAGTTGCACGCCGCCAAAGGGTTTGTTCCGGTCGCGGAACCGCCTCAAGACGGCATCCACCGAATCGAGCAAGTCGGCACGGACCATACTGATTTCATCGATGACCAATAAATCTATGCTGCGTATAATGTTGATTTTCTCTTTCCCGTAACGAAAACGGTAGGTTGCCTTGCCATCTGCGCTGAATGAGCTTTCGGGCACATAAGGAGCAAAAGGTACTTGGAAAAAGGAGTGGATGGTGACACCGCCTGCATTGATAGCGGCAATTCCCGTCGGTGCAAGTACAATCATCCGTTTCGGACTCTCCGCCTTCAGTCTTCGCAGGAAAGTTGTCTTACCGGTACCTGCCTTGCCGGTCAAAAAAAGATGAGTGCCTGTGTTTTCAATGAATTGCCATGCAAGCGCTATTTCAGGATTATTCTCCATGGATATGTTTATTATTCAACCAATCCGCTCTCTCTCAGAATGATACGGATTTCATCAGTAGACATATATGATAATAGGACAAAGATAACGGTTATTTCGTTATCCTTGTCCTATTATTCCATTTATTTGTACCCATCCTGAGAAAGCCCTTTACGGGGCAATCCGGGCTATTTCAAGCTACCGCCGATAATATCGAGCAGCTCATTCGTAATGGCCTGCTGACGGCTCTTGTTATACTGTTTCGTCAAATCCTGAATCAGCTCATTGGCATTGTCTGTCGCCGTCTGCATGGCAAGCATACGGGCAGCATGCTCCGAAGTATTGGAATCGAGAAGCACGGTAAATATCTTCTGACTCAACACTTTTGGCAGAAGTTCCGCTATCAACTCGCCGACGGAAGGTTCCACAATGTAATCATTATTGAAACTGCGGGCATCTTCCGGTACATCTTCTGCCGCCTCCTGCGCCACTTGCGTCAGGTCAATGGGCAGATAATTCTCGCGGAGCAACACCTGCGAACCCATCGATTTGAAGTGGTGGTAAATCAGCTCCACATGGTCAATCTGCTTTTCCACAAACTCATGCATCAGCTTCTCCGCCAGCTCATACGCTTCAACGTACGAAGGCTTGTCTGCCATCAACTGATAGCTGCCTTGCGGCACATATCCCATTTTCTTGACGGCTTCCTCCACCTTTCTCCCAACGGGATATATCAGAATATTCTCCTTGCCCAGCGACTGGTAACTTTCCAAAGTCCGTTCCAGCATCTTCGCCACATTCGAGTTGAATGCACCGCACAAGGAACTATTGGACGAAAACGCCACGACCGCTACCCTCGTCACGGGTCTTTTCTCGGTATAGGGCGACTCGAAGGAAGCATCCGTACGCAGAAAGTTCGTCAGAATCTCATTCAGCTTCCGTTGATAAGGCAGCATATTCTCAATCCGCCCCTGCGCCTTATGCAGTTTGGCAGATGCCACCATCTTCATAGCCGATGTTATCTGGCGTGTACTCTTGACGGAGCTTATTCTATTTTTTACCTCTTTCAGTGAAGACATATATCTATTTACGATTTAATTATTTACGATTTACGATTGAGGTAACTTCTGCCTGCGTCCGATTTACAACTTACCATATAGAGTAACTCCAATCGTAAATCGTAAATCGTCCAATCGTAAATCACATGAATTGCCTTGCAACCGCCTCTGCCGTCTCCTCAATCTTCTTGCAGACATCGTCATTGATGGCACCCGTCTTTAAAACGTCGAGTACCTCCATGCGATAGTTCATCTCAAGAGACTCAAGGAAGTTGCGTTCAAACTCGCTGACCTTGTCCAAAGGAACATTCCTCAACAAGCCGTGCGTGCCGCAATAAAGAATGGCAATCTGCTTTTCTACCGGCATCGGGCTGTATTGGGGCTGTACCAGCAGGCGTGTATTCTTCTGTCCCTTGTCGATGGTCAATGCCGTCACGGGGTCCATATCGCCACTGAACTTGGTAAACGCTTCCAGCTCCCGGTACTGTGCCTGGTCAATCTTTAATGTACCTGCCACCTTCTTCATAGCCTTGACTTGGGCATTACCACCCACACGGCTCACAGAGATACCCACGTCAATGGCCGGACGGTTACCCTGGTTGAAGAGGTTCGTATCAAGGAATATCTGCCCGTCAGTGATTGAAATCACATTCGTTGGGATATAGGCAGACACGTCTCCTGCCTGAGTTTCGATAATGGGCAATGCAGTCAGCGAACCGCCACCTTTCACCTTGCCTTTCAGACTGTCCGGCAGGTCGTTCATCTCGCGTGCCACTTCCTCCTGGCTGATAATCTTCGCCGCACGTTCCAACAAACGGGAGTGCAGATAGAAGATATCACCCGGATAGGCCTCACGTCCTGATGGACGGCGCAGAATCAGAGACACTTCACGATAGGCCACCGCCTGCTTGGACAAGTCGTCATAGACCACCAGCGCATGACGGCCGGTATCACGGAAATACTCTCCGATGGCAGCCCCTGCAAAGGGAGCGTAATACTGCAATGCAGCCGGGTCGCCCGCCGTAGCAGCCACCACAATGGTATAGTCCATCGCACCGTACTGGTGCAGGGTATTCACGATAGAGGCAACGGTAGAACCTTTCTGACCAATGGCTACATAAATACAATACACCGGATCACCAGCTTCAAAATTGGCACGCTGGTTGATGATGGTATCGATGGCAATGGCCGTCTTACCGGTCTGGCGGTCACCGATAATCAGTTCACGCTGTCCGCGGCCAATAGGTATCATGGCATCCACAGCCTTCAGACCGGTCTGTAGCGGCTGATTCACCGGCTGACGGAAGATAACTCCCGGCGCCTTGCGTTCCAGCGGCATTTCATAAAGTTCTCCGCCTATCAGTCCTTTGCCATCGAGCGGCGCACCCAGAGGGTCTATTACACGGCCCAGCATACCCTCTCCCACCATGATGGAAGCAATACGCTTGGTACGCTTTACAATGAAGCCTTCCTTGATTTTATCCGTAGGGCCAAGCAACACAGCACCCACATTATCCTCTTCGAGGTTCATCACAATGGCCTTGATGCCGTTGTCGAACTCCAACAACTCGTTGGCTTCGGCATTGCGCAACCCATAGATACGGGCTACACCGTCACTGACTTGCAGTACCGTGCCAATCTCGTCCAACTGTACGCGGGTGTCAATCCCTTCCAGTTGCTTGCGGAGAATATCGGAGACTTCGCTTACTTTTATATTTTCAGACAACATCTTAGTATTTACTATTTTACAATTTACTATTTACTATTTGAAAGAACCCGAATCATATACTGTTTGACCTCTACAACTTACGCATCACAAGACTATTAAATAAGTAAATTGTAAATTGTCAAATCGTAAATCACACGATTCTTCTATTCCTATCAATGAACTGCTGTTTCACTTTCTTAAGCTGCGTAGCAATACTGGCATCCAGACGGAAGTCGTTGATGTCGAAGATAAAACCACCTTCAATGGAGAGATCCACTTCAGTCTGCAGCTCCATGCTGGCATGCAGCAGGGAGGAAGCACTGTCATGGATGCGCTCCCGCACTTCCTGGCTGACGGGAACGGCTGTTATCAGCTTTCCTACACCGATATGCTTGTCTTTCCGGTACAAATCCAGAAAACTCAGGCAGATGTACTGGAGAAAGTTTTCCCGCCGGTTCTTCAACACCAGGGTCATGAAACGCGCAAACTCACGGCCCGCAGGAGCATCCCCCACAGCAGCGGTACAGATAAGTGTTAACTTCTCACGTATCGTCAGGATGGGGTTTTCCAATGCCATGCGCAAATCCGGATGTTTCCTGAAGCTACGGTCGAGCATACAAAACTCCTTGTACAGAGTATCTTCTGCCCCCATGCTCTTGGCATATTCCATCAATGCTTTCGCATAACGCATCGAAACGATTCCTATATCCATTTCTTTGAGAATTAATTGTTTTTACTTGCGGCCAGCACTTCATCCAGCATCCGGTCTATCATCTCCATCTGCTCATGTTTCTCGTCCAGATTCTTGCGGATAATTTTCTCGGCTATATCTACGGACAAGACTGCCACCTGGCGGCGAATATCGCGGATGGCCTCTTCCTTCTCTTGCTGTATCTGCTTTTTAACTTCGTCCAGCTCCTTCTGCGCGGCGGCTTCCGCCTGCTTGCGTGCTTCGACGATAATCTTGTCACGCTCATGCATCGCCTCCCGCAGAATACGTCCTTGTTCTTTGTTGGCAGCAGCAATCAACGCTTCACTCTCCTCTTTCAGTTTGGAGAGCTGGGCATTTGCTTCGCGTGCCACTTCCAAAGACTGGTCGATGTAGGTCTTGCGACCTTCCACCATCTTGGTGATAACGGGAAAACCGTACTTGGCAAGCACCACAAACACCACACCGAATGAAAGGAGCATCCAGAACAGCAGACCACTATCGGGTAATAACAATGACATAATTTTATTTACTATTTGACAATTTACGATTTACAATTTGGCTGCGCGTTGATGCTGCACGGACAAATTGTAAATGGTAAATGGTAGATTGTACATTATAAAAAGAATACCAATAAACACACAACTACTGCCAACAAAGCAACACCTTCAATCAAGGCAGCGGCAATAATCATGTTCATACGGATATCTCCGGATGCTTCCGGCTGGCGGGCAATGGCCTCCATAGCAGAACCGCCGATTTTACCGATACCTACACCAGCACCAATAACAGCCAAACCAGCACCAATGGCTGCACCCAGTTTACTAACTCCCACACCTGCCGCAGCAGCTTGCAATAATACAGATAGTAACATAACTTTCAGTTTTTAAATGGTTATTTTTATTAATATTTATATTCCCAATAATCGTATCACTTCACCGCCTTCTCCTTATGCTCTTCCTGCGCCAGACCGATGAACACGGCTGACAGCATGGTGAACACATATGCCTGGATAAAGGCAACCAACAACTCAAGTGCATTCATAAAGATATTGAACAACACCGATGCCACGGTCAGCGTTCCATTCAAAGCAGGTCCCATACTGGCCGAGATGAATATCAGGCAGGTAAGCACCAGCATTGCCATGTGCCCTGCCAGCATATTGGCAAAAAGACGTATCATCAAAGCAAACGGTTTGGTGAAAATACCGAAGAACTCGATAAACGGCATCATGGGGACCGGTACCTTCAGCCACCAGGGCACATCCGGCCAAAAGATATCTTTCCAATAAGTCTTGGTTCCAAAGATATTCACGGCCAAGAAAGTACAGATGGCCAATACCATCGTAATGGCTATATTTCCCGTCACGTTGGCCCCTCCGGGAAAGAAAGGAATCAGCCCCATAATGTTGTTGATGAAAATAAAGAAGAAGGCCGTCAGCAAGTAAGGTGCGAATTTACGGTACTTCGGACCGACACAGCTCTTTATAATATCATCGTTCACCATCATGATAAACATCTCCATAAACCCGATGAAACCACCGGGAGCGGCACTTCCCTGCGGGTGCTTGCGATACCAGTGCGCCACACTCAAAATGATGAGAAGCAGCAATGCGCTGTTGATGAGCAAAGCCAGTGTCACCTTCGTGATGGAGATGTCCAACGGGCGTATTTCGTTTCCGGTGGCATCATACTCCACCAGCTTGCCTTCGTACTTGCTTCCTGCGGGAGCGATGGAAAAGCCTTCATAACTTCCACCGTTCTCCTCCAGACGTGAGGATAGAAAGGCATGCCATCCGGTGGTAGAGCTATGCACTATTACCGGCAAAGGAATCGTAACGTGAGTTTCGCCCCACGTCGTGATGTGCCATTCGTAAGAATCGCCGATATGCCCGAAGACAATCTCCTTCACGTCCACCGTATTCTCGGCCCGCACCGTGGCGGGTAGCAACATGCCCAGTGCCAGCAGAATTACAGTCAGTATGTTACGCAATCTTTTCATTGTTACTTTTCTTTTTCAGTTTCCGATTCGCCTCAAAAGTGAAGAAGAACCAGGAATCATAAATCAAATATATCAGATAGTTGGCTATAAACGTCAACAAAAACGCCCTGGCTTCCTCACGTACTGCAACGCAATAAACCAGCATCACAATCATGGAGACCAGCATTCTCATCACACGCATCAGCAGATAAATCTGCAACATTCGTCCCGGCATCCGGTGACGGCAGCTTTCGGTCATATTAATCATGAATACTCCGAAAACAAAGAAGAAAAGCGGAATCAGCGGATAACCGCCGAAATAGTGATGCGGATTTATCGAAAAATACGCCCAACCGCCTACAATTCCTATCAATACCGTCAAGAGCGCTGTATGCAATAAGTAGTTTCTCTTAGTAATAGTCACGCCAACAACCTCTATTTTTTAATTTTTAATTTTTTAATAGCCTATTGCTGTTCTATACAGACGGCAACCCTTCCGTTACTCATCTCCACGAATCCGCTTTGAATATCCAACTCATGTTCCTCACCGTCCGTTGCGTAAATCAATTTCCCCGTTCCCAACGATGATACAATCGGTGCATGCTGCGGCAGGATAGAAAAAGAGCCCATAGTGCCCGGCAATGTAACACTTTCCACTTCCCCGTTGAAGAGTTCCTTCTCCGGTGAAACAATATTCAAATGCAACTTTTTCATCATCAAAGCTCCCAGACTTTTAATTTTTAATCGTTTTTCCCCCTGCCTGCTCCAGTAGTTTCTTACCCTTCTCAATGGCTTCTTCAATGGTTCCCACATTCAAGAAAGCAGGTTCGGGCAGGTAGTCCACCTCTCCGTCAAGAATCATCTTGAAGCCTTTGATAGTGTCCTCAATGGAAACCATTGTACCTGGGACACCCGTAAACTGCTCGGCAACGGCAAACGGCTGTGAAAGGAAACGCTGCACACGACGTGCACGGTTCACCAACGTACGGTCGGCATCAGAGAGTTCCTCCATACCAAGGATGGAGATAATGTCTTGCAATTCCTTGTTGCGCTGCAATATTTGTTTTACACGTTGTGCCACTTCGTAGTGTTCTACCCCCACGATGTGTGGGTCGAGAATGCGTGAAGTAGATTCCAACGGGTCCACAGCAGGATAAATACCAAGTTCAGTAATCTTACGACTCAACACCGTGGTGGCATCGAGGTGGGTAAACGTTGTGGCAGGTGCCGGGTCCGTCAAGTCATCGGCAGGCACATATACAGCCTGCACGGAAGTGATGGAGCCGTTTCTTGTAGAGGTAATACGCTCCTGCATGGCACCCATTTCCGTTGCCAGTGTCGGCTGATAGCCTACGGCAGAAGGCATACGGCCCAGCAAGGCCGAAACCTCGGAACCGGCTTGGGTGAAACGGAAGATATTATCAATGAAGAACAGAATGTCACGCGGACCGTCCGTCTCCGCTCCCATGTCACGGAAGGACTCGGCCACCGTCAACCCAGACAATGCCACGGACTGACGCGCACCGGGAGGTTCGTTCATCTGACCGAATATCAAAGACACTTGTGATTTGGCCACTTCGTCATAATCTACTTTGGACAAATCCCAATGGCCTTCCTCCATACCTTTCTTGAATTCTTCTCCGTAACGGATAACACCGGATTCAATCATTTCTCTCAGCAGGTCGTTGCCTTCACGTGTACGTTCTCCTACACCGGCAAACACAGAGAAGCCGTGCTGCTTCTTCGCAATATTATTAATGAGCTCTTGGATAAGCACCGTCTTGCCTACACCGGCGCCACCAAACAGACCGATTTTACCGCCCTTGCTATATGGTTCCAGCAAGTCGATAACCTTGATGCCTGTATAAAGCACCTCTTGTACGGTAGTCAAATCTTCAAACTTAGGGGGGTCGCGATGGATGGGATAAGCACCGGTACGGTCCAACTCCTTCATGCCGTCGATAGAGTCGCCCACTACGTTCATCAGGCGGCCTTTGATTTGTGTACCTATCGGCATGGTGATGGGGCCTCCCAGCGGATGCACTGTCATTCCTCTCTGCAGGCCGTCCGTACTGTCCATAGCAACAGTACGCACCGTGTTTTCACCAATGTGCTGCTGTACCTCTACAATCAGTCTTTTGCCGTTCGACCTTTTTATTTCCAGTGCGTCGTGAATACTCGGCAACATCATTTCTGCCTCCGTTCCTTCGAAATAGACGTCTACTACAGGCCCGATTACCTGTGAGATATGTCCGACAATCTGTGACATAAGCAATCTTTTTATTCTATATTTCCTTAATTATTTTTCCCAATACTAAGTTGTAAGTCGCGTGTATCCTCATTAACAAGTCAGCCAAGTCGCGTCTTTCATCAGCTATGTACTCGTACCTATTAACGTTTGTCAGCTATGGTTTGTTCATCCCAATAGTTACATAAACAACAACGCAAATATATAAACAATTTGCATGTAGTTGTTACCGTGTATAGCATTTTTTGAACAAAAAAGACTATTTTGAACGATTAATACTACAATTGGAACAAATTGTTACAGACATGATAACATCAGTTAACAATTAGCAAGAAAAAGGAATTGCCCACCCATCTTATGAAAAAAACACTGAATTGACAACAGAGGTTCTGTATATAATATACAAAAAATAAGCCTTGTCTCTCGACAAGGCTTATTCACAACACAAACACAAAATAAAACACGACAAAACTACTATGCAATCTTACCTGTCTATGCCGGGGAGGCATACGTACTAGTTACGGATATTCACATATACATAAACAGCTTCAGGCTGATTTGCACATTATAAACAAATGCGGGGAGGCATTTGTTTATTGCCTATTTGTTAAAAAACACAAATTCAAAGTTTGTCATTGAATACCTCTTTCACGAAGCTTCAACTGCCATTTCCATGCAGAAAGTAAAGTATCTTCAATACTTGTTTCTGCCTTCCAACCCAGTTCATTGTTTGCCAATTCCGGGTTTGCCCATACCTTCTCAATATCACCGGCACGCCGCCCTACTATCTGATAGTTCAGTTTTACACCGGTAGCCTTTTCGAAAGCATTAATCAGTTCCAATACGGAAAGTCCACGACCTGTACCGATATTGAATACTTCCACTTTTTCCTTCTGCTTGTTCTCCAAGATACGGCGGATAGCCACTACGTGTGCTTTGGCCAAATCGACTACATTGATGAAGTCGCGGATACAAGAACCGTCGGGAGTATCATAATCGTCACCAAACACGCTCAGTTTCTCACGGATGCCGATAGCGGTCTGGGTAAGATAAGGAATCAAGTTCTGCGGTACACCGTTAGGCAACTCTCCCAGCAATGCTGTGGGGTGTGCACCTATCGGGTTGAAGTAACGCAACAAGATGGCGTTTATCGGAGCACCGGAAGCAACCGTATCACGTACAATCTCTTCATTGATTTGCTTCGTGTTTCCATACGGAGACTCAGCTTTCTTAATAGGTGCCTTTTCCGTTACCGGAAGTTCGTCCGGCTGGCCGTAAACTGTGCAGGAAGAAGAGAATACGATACCTTCCACTCCATGCTTCGGCATCAATTCCAGCAGGTTTATCAGTGAAACCAGGTTATTACGATAGTAAAGCAATGGTTTCTGGACAGATTCACCCACAGCCTTGCTGGCCGCAAAGTGAATGATGGCTTTAATGCCTTTATATTTGGTAAACACAGCGTCAAGACCGGCATAATCCAAGCAATCCAATTCCTCGAATGCAGGGCGGATGCCCGATACCTTCTCTATGTTATCTACAACATCTGCGCTGGAGTTTGACAAATTATCAATAATAACAACTTCATAACCTGCGTTTTGAAGTTCCACCACCGTGTGAGAACCAATATAACCGGTTCCACCCGTAACTAAGATTTTCCCTTTCATATTAAATATAGATAATTTAGCTTTTAGGTTATCAATACGCCACAAATGTAAGGAAATAAATTAATAAAAACAGAAAAAGGGGGATAAATTTTAGTTTATCCCCCTTCCACTTTATTTCCGGTTTTTCTTCTTTAAATCTTCACAACCCCCGAAAAGCCCATGAATGCCATTGCCAGCAGTCCGGCAGTAATCAAAGCTATCGGAGTACCCTGCATACCTTTCGGTACACTAACCAGGCTCATTTGCTCGCGCAGGCCTGCAAACAGTGTCAGTGCCAAGCCGAAACCAAGTGCCGTGGAGAATGCATAAACCACTCCCGTCAGCAAATCATAATCTTTTTGGATAACAAGGATAGCCACACCGAGAATACAGCAGTTGGTAGTAATCAACGGCAGGAACACGCCCAAGGCCTGATACAGAGAAGGAGAAACTTTCTTCAGGATAATCTCTACCATCTGCACCAATGCGGCAATCACCAGGATAAAGGTAATAGTCTGCAAATAGCCCAAATCAAAAGCGTCGAGCACATACTTCTGAATAAGGAATGTCACGATAGTGGCGATGGTGAGCACGAATGCCACCGCTGCCGACATGCCCAATGCAGTCTCCACTTTCTTGGAAACTCCCAAGAACGGGCAAATTCCCAAGAATTGCGACAATACGATGTTGTTTACAAAGATTGCCGAGATAAATATCAATATATATTCCATAATCATTAAATTAAGAATTAAAAACTAAAAATTAAAAGCCCGGCAGCCTACCGCCGATACGTTCTCAATTTTTTCATTTTTAATTTTTCATTATTAATTCTTCTTCATACTGTTGATTAAAGCAATGAGATAGCCCAATGCGATGAATGCACCCGGAGCAAGGACAAATACCAACATGCCGTATTCTTCAGGAAGGATACTCAAGTTGAATATCTTGCCGGTTCCCAGGAACTCACGCACGGCACCCAGTAATGTCAGTGCAATGGTAAAGCCCAAGCCCATGCCCAGACCGTCGAACAAGGAAGCCACCGGATTGTTTTTGGCAGCAAATGCCTCGGCACGTCCCAATACGATACAGTTTACAACAATCAGTGGAATGAACAGGCCCAGTGTGGCGTACAATGCAGGAACGTAAGCTTGCATTATCATCTGCAACAGTGTCACAAATGATGCTATGACTACAATGAATGAAGGGATACGCACCATATCGGGAATCAGATTCTTGATGGCAGAAATCACCACATTGGAACATATCAGCACGAACATTGTAGCCAGTCCCATACCCATACCGTTAATGGCAGAGGAAGTGGTACCCAGTGTAGGACACATACCCAGCAGGAGTACAAACGTAGGATTCTCTTTGATAATCCCGTTCATCATAACTTTAAAATTATTCATATCTTCTACTCCTTTCTCATTTAGCGCTGAGTGTATCCACAGCTTCGGGAGCTGCGGAATCAGCAGGTTGTTCAACATTCTTTTGAGTAGCGCCGGTAGTGCCGTCGGCAGTTTCCTGACCGGCATAGGCAGCATAAGCCGCATTCACTGCATTCAAAAAAGCACGTGAGGTGATGGTAGACGCTGTAATGGCATCTACTTTACCACCGTCCTTGCTCACTGTCAATGCAGCTTCACCCGGATTCATGCCGGTGATGTCACCTTTATTGCCTTTCTTGAACCAGTCGGCAGCTTTGGATCCCAACCCCGGAGTTTCCACATGCGACAACAAGGAGTAGTCGATGATTTTGCCTTCAGCATCGAAACCGACCAACACTTTCAGCTCACCGCCAAAACCCATGGCAACAGCTTCCACAGCAGCTCCGATATATTCTCCGCCTTTGGTGGCAGGATATACAGAATACTGTACTCCGTTTACTTCCTGCATCTTCTTCTCGGCGATGGGGTCATTGTCGAAGCCCGGAACCACCGCACTTACGGCATCGCTCAAGGTCTTTGCATTGGCCTGCGCAATGGGCTCCTTCGTCAATTCGTTTACATAAGCCAGCAACGCTACGGAGATTGCGGTAACGCCCGTAAGTACCAGCAACATATTCTTCAAGGATGATTCTAACTTTTTCATTTCTTCTTCGCTACCTCCCCAAAGCGTTTAGGTTTAACATAGGTGTTGATGAGCGGAGTGAACGCATTCATAATCAGAATGGCAAACGACATACCCTCCGGATATGCACCGAACAGACGGATGATGACAGTCAGTAGGCCGATGCAAACACCATAAATCAGCATACCTTTGTGGCTCATCGGAGAAGTCACGTAGTCCGTAGCCATAAAGACAGCACCCAGCATCAGACCACCGGACAACAACTGTACGACCGGGGATACATAAAGTTCCGGATTGACCAGATACATGATACCGGAGAACACGAATACCGTCACCAGAATAGATACCGGAATGTGCCAGGTGATGATTTTCTTCCACAACATGTAGAACAAACCAAGCAGCAGCGCCAAGGCACTCACCTCACCGAGACATCCTCCATTATTACCTATCAGAAGGTCGAAAGCTCCCGGAAGGTCGCTCAGGGACATGCCCGGAGCACCATTGATGACACCTTTCATAATAGCCAGCGGCGTAGCAGCTGTCGTGGCATCCGTATAGGCTGTCAACTGGCCTACAGCCGGCCATGTCGTCATCTGCACGGGGAATGAAAGCAACAGGAACACACGTCCTGCCAGTGCAGGGTTAAAGGGATTGCAACCCAAACCTCCGAAGGACATCTTGCCTACCCCGATGGCAAACAAGGCACCAAGGATGATAATCCAGATGGGCAGGTTGGAAGGCAGGTTAAAGGCCAGCAACACACCGGTAATGATGGCAGAGCCGTCGGTGATGGTTGTGGTCTCTTTTTTCATGAGGAATTTGCCGATGGCCCATTCAAAGAACAAGCAGGCTGCTACGGAAGTGGCCGTAACAATCAGCGCACCCAGTCCGAAAAAGTAAAGCGAAACGAGGAATGCCGGAATCAATGCGATAAGCACACCGTACATATTCTTCTTCACGCTGTCACCGCCGTGAACGTGGGGCGAAAGGGATACGATTAATTTATTCATACTTCGTTATTTTTTAGCTTGACGTGCACGGATCATCGCTCCTACCTTACCCTTACCCAAGCGGATATAATCCAGCATCGGACGGTTGGAAGGACAAGTGAACTGGCATGAACCGCATTCTATACACGACATAATGTCTTCTTTCTCTACTCTTTCAAAATCTCCGTGGGCCGAAACGGTAGCCAGCAGATACGGCTCCAACCCCATCGGGCAGGCTCCCACGCACTTGGCACAACGGATACAAGGCTGTACTTCGCCGCGCTTGGCTTCCTTCTCGTTCATAATCAGAATACCGGAGCTTCCTTTGGCTGTCGGTACATCCGTATTTACCAGAGCTTTACCCATCATCGGGCCACCGCCGATAATCTTGCCCGTATCTTCGGGCAGACCGCCGCAAGCTTCAATCAGCTGCTTCATCGGCGTACCGATACGTGCCAGGAAATTGGACGGCTTTGCCAACGACTTACCAGTCACGGTAATGACACGCTCAAACAGAGGTTTGTTCTTCTGTACGGCCTGGTAAACGGCAAATGCGGTACCCACATTCTGCACCACAGCTCCCGTGGAGATAGGCAGCGCACCGGCTGCAACCTGGCGACTGATGACAGCATCAATCAACTGCTTTTCACCACCCTGCGGATATTGTACCTTCAAGGGTACCACCTCGATACCTGCATAGCTGGAAGCAACCTTCGTCATCAGCTGGATGGCATCGGGCTTGTTGTTCTCAATGCCAATGAATGCCTTGTTCACCTTTACCGCTTTCATCAGAATGGATACACCTACCATAATTTCTTCCGCATGTTCCAGCATCAGCTGATGGTCGGCAGTCAGATACGGTTCGCACTCTACGGCGTTGATGATGACACACTCTGCCTTGAATGCAGGAGGAGGGCACAACTTGACCTGCGTAGGGAAGCATGCACCGCCCAGACCTACGATACCGGCATCAGCGATTTTCTTCACGATTTCCTCGGAGGTCAGACTGCATTCCTTCACCAACGTTTCGGAACGGTCAATGGATTCTTCCCATTCATCCCCTTCTACGTCAATGAATATAGCAGGCTTGGCGTAACCGCTGGCATCGACAATCGTGTCAATCTTAGCGACTTTCCCGCTGACAGACGAATGAATGGCTGCTGATACAAAACCGCCGGGCTCGGCAATCTTTGTACCCACTTTCACAACATCACCTTTGGCAACGATAGGCTTGGCAGGAGCACCGATGTGCTGTCCCAGCAAGATAGCGGCCTTGGCCGGAATCTCCGCCTTGATGATAGGCTGATGTGCTGAAAGTTTATTTTCGTGTGGATGGACTCCACCAATTGAAAATGTCTTCAACATACAATTCTGTATTTTTAGTCGTTTATTTACTTTATTAATTCATACCTCAACTTGGGAAGTCTAAACCTCTGCTTTAGGAGTCTCAACCTCAGCTTTAGGAGCTGCAACCTTTACTTGGGGAGCTGCATCGTCAGCCTTCGGTTTGCGCGGCGGGAAGTTGAGGGCAATGATTGTGTTTTGCGGACAAGCCTCCTCGCACTTGCGGCAGGATTTACACTTATTGGGGTCAATGTAAGCCAGATTGTTTTCCAGCGTGATAGCCTCGAACGGACAAACCTTCACACACTTGCCGCAACCGATACATGCCACGGTACAAGCCTTGCGTGCTACGGCCCCCTTGTCCTTGTTTACACACTGTACGTAAATACGACGTGATTTCTTGCCTTGAGGACGGATTTCAATAATAGATTTCGGACAAGCCTTGGCACAAGCTCCACAAGCCGTACACTTTTCCTCATCCACTTCGGGAAGTCCGGTCTCCGGATTCATGTGGATAGCATCGAACTGGCAGGCAGCCACACAGTCGCCGCATCCCAGACAGCCATAACTACAACCCGTTTCACCACCATAGAGAGAAGCCGCAATGGCACAACTCTTGGCGCCATCGTATTGGTTCACACGAGGACGGTTGGCACAAGTTCCATTACATCTCACCACCGCAACCATAGGTTCGGCAGCAGCGGCATCCAAGCCCAGAATCTCGGCAATCTTTGTCATGACGGGCTGTCCACCCACCGGACAAAGTTTACCATCCAGCGAACCTGCCTTTACGCAAGCATCTGCAAATCCGCTACAACCGGGGTAACCACATCCACCGCAATTTGCCTGGGGAAGCACCTCTGCTACCTGGGCAATCCGCGGATCTTCATACACGGCGAATTTCTTGGAAGCCACGTAAAGAATAGCGGCCGATACCAGCGCTATAACTCCCAATGAAATCACTGCAATCAGAATTACATTCATAAATTAGTTGTTTATTAATTATTTGTTTTATTATTAGTTAGTTCATCGGTCGTACGGAGAATGAGAACTTCTTACCCATCCGCGACTTGTTCAGCCACAATATATAATAATAAGGTACAAGAAGTGCTAGCGAACAAAGCGCGGAACGCAGCTCGTCATTCCAGATAGCCATAAAGACAAATAGTGAGATTATCAGAATAAGGAAAGGAAATATAAAGGCAAACAGAACTGCCATCACTCCCATTGAAAGTTCGCCCGTCACCCATACACGGTCGCCGGGCTGGTAGGATGCGGCATTGGCATCGGCCACATCGACAAGTTTCTCTTTCGTATCCGCAGAGGTACAATGTCCCTTGACACTACACGAAGCGCACGCTGAAGTCTGGATGATTCTCACTTGGAGATGAGAACCGTTTATGTTTTCCACAATACCTTGATGTTTTATAGTATTCGCCATTTTGCAAAGTGTGCATTACAAATCGCGGCAAATTTACGCATTATTTGTGAACTGCAAACCTTTCCTATGCATTTTCTGTGTTCGTAAACGTGCTTTTTCTATGTTTTTATGTTTTTTCACCTGCCACAGACTACAAAAAGACAAAAAACAGACGGTCTGTCAAGGAAAAACAGACCGTCTGACTAACCAAAACAGATAATCTGTTCACTCCGAACAGACCATTTGTTTATTTACCATTTATAATTGATACCGAAACTGAGCAATTCTTTTACCTGAAAATAGCTGTCCCCTTCCGTCGGCTTGGCACTGTCGTCATAGCGGGCGTGCACATAGAGCTTGGTGGAAAGATAGCGGTTCAGCACAAAGTTCACCGTGTTTTCCCATTCAATACGTGTCCACTCATAACTGGTCTGGAAGTCCAAGCGGGAATCCAGCGTGATGGAAGGAATGATGGTCCATGAAAGTGCAGGCTGTATCTGCGAACCGAAGTTATGCTTCACGCATTTGCCCTCATCAAGACCGAAACTCACTTCATTCACCCCCTTATTTCCTACATAGCGCAGCATGTACGTCAGCGGAGCCATAAAAACGGACAAGCTGAATTTCTGCTTCTTCAACTTGTAGTCCATACCGATACTGCTCGACCAGTCCGCCGGAGCAAAGAAAGCCGAAACCAGCTCTTCACTGTTGGCCTTGTAGCCATTGCAGAACTGGGTCTTAAACTCAGTCGTGATGGTATAATACCACTTGGACGCAGCCTGAATACCCAGTTTACTGTACAGCCGGAGTTGGTCGGTACTTACCAGATAGTTATGAAACTCGTCGGAAGGTGCGGAGCTGAAGCCCAGCTTGGCATCGAGCAGATTTTCCCACTGCACCTTTTCACGGTCATTATAGTTGGCAAACAATTGCAGGTTGGCAAGCACGGCGTTAGTGCTCTCACCTCCCTTGTACCAGTTGTCGGAGATATAGTTCTGGGTAATCTGCAATGAACCGTTTCCACCCGTCACCCACCAGTTGGGCTTGTGGATAATCACGTCGGCTTCCTCCTTCACTCCCACCATATTCTCTTGTGCAAACAGTTTCACGACGGACGGCTTGGAAGAAACCTCCTTCTCTATATTATCCTTGAATATCTTCCCTTTCATCACCTCCTTCTCGGTCATTACAACCAGATTGGGACAATCTACATACGTGTTCAGCAGCGTACGGTCCACCAGTTTGTTGGCTCGGTCCTTTGAGGTGAAACTCAGTGTGTCGAACGGCAACATCTCGCGCGTCAGGGCAGGCACCGTATCAGGCACCTGGAAATGCCAGTCCACCTTGGAAAGGCGTCTCATGGGGGCATAATAATAGGTAAGGGGAAGGAACAACCTATAGTAGTTCGGATTGGAAGGTATATAACGCTCCGGAGTCGTGGGGTCATTCAAATAATCCAGCACTCCGATATACCTTTCATATAATATGGAAACAGTATCCAGCCTGTACCCCATACCTTCCGGTTTCAATTTCAGAATCATGTATTCTTTCATTATATCCGGCAAGGTGTCGGCTTTGGCAGTTGTTTCCTGTCCACTGTTCTTCGAGGCGGTATCCAGCGTATTCTGTGCCATCACCGACGAAGAAATCATCGTAGCAATTAACCAAAATGCAATGTGTCTATTCTTCATAATGCCCTAAAGTCTATGTTTCGAGCGCAAATTTAGCTTAAAATGTTTAGAAAACATAGAAAAGCCATAAGAAAAAGGCAAGAAGGACTTTCTTCGATGAAATCGTATTTTTTAATAATTGTTTCATCGAAACTTTCTCTACTTCCTCTTTTTTTTATAATTTTGCGCTTTTTAAGTTCTACGTGTACTGACGGGAGCAGTGCGCACCCTGAACGACAAGCCGTATAGGCTCTTGGCATTAGATTAAACAATTAATAAAATAATATAGTTGTGGGAGAAACAAAGTATATTTTCGTCACCGGTGGTGTTGCCTCTTCATTAGGTAAAGGTATCATCTCATCCTCCATCGGTAAATTGCTGCAAGCAAGAGGTTACAAGGTAACCATCCAGAAGTTTGACCCGTACATCAACATCGACCCGGGTACACTGAACCCTTATGAACACGGCGAATGCTACGTTACCGTGGATGGCCACGAAGCCGACCTCGATTTGGGCCATTACGAACGCTTCCTGGGCATCCAGACCACCAAGGCCAACAATATCACGACCGGACGCATCTACAAAAGCGTCATCGACAAAGAGCGCCGGGGTGACTATCTGGGAAAGACCATCCAGGTTATTCCCCATATTACAGACGAAATCAAGCGTAATGTAAAACTGCTGGGAAACAAATACAAATTCGACTTTGTTATTACCGAGATTGGCGGTACAGTGGGTGACATCGAGTCTCTGCCCTATCTGGAAAGCATCCGTCAGCTGAAGTGGGAATTGGGAAAAGACGCCTTGTGCGTACACCTTACTTATGTCCCCTACCTGGCAGCTGCCGGTGAACTGAAGACCAAGCCCACCCAGCACTCCGTAAAGGAACTGCAAAGTGCCGGTATCCAACCCGATGTCCTCGTACTGCGTACGGAACATGAGTTGAGTACCACCCTGCGCAAGAAAGTGGCTCTGTTCTGCAATGTGGACGAGAATGCCGTGGTGCAAAGCATCGACGCGCCTACCATCTACGAGGTGCCCATCTTGATGCAGCGCCAGGGACTGGACGTTACCATTTTGAAGAAAATGGGACTTCCCGTCGGCGACACTCCGGGACTGGGACCGTGGCGCGCTTTCCTCGAACGCCGTCACAAAGCCGAAGAGACTGCCCCGCTGCACATCGCATTGGTGGGCAAATATGACTTGCAGGATGCCTACAAGTCCATCCGCGAGGCCCTTTCACAAGCAGGAACCTACAATGACCGCAAGGTATCGGTAGACTTCGTGAACAGTGAAAAGCTGACTGACGAGAATGTGGCAGAAGCCCTGAAAGGCATGGCAGGCGTACTTATCGGTCCAGGCTTCGGCGAACGCGGCGTTGCCGGCAAGTTCGTAGCTATCAAATATGCGCGTACGCACGACATCCCCACCTTCGGTATCTGTCTGGGTATGCAGTGTATCGCCATCGAATTTGCCCGTAACGTACTGGGTTATGCCGATGCCAACTCACGCGAGATGGACGAAAAGACACCGCACAATGTCATCGACATCATGGAAGAGCAGAAGTCCATCACCAATATGGGTGGAACCATGCGTCTGGGTGCCTACGAATGTGTTCTGCAGAAAGGCAGTAAGGCATACGAGGCATATGGTACCGAGCATATCCAGGAACGTCACCGTCACCGCTACGAGTTCAACAACAGCTTCAAGGATGCCTACGAAGCAGCAGGCATGAAGTGTGTGGGTATAAACCCCGAATCGGACCTGGTGGAAATTGTTGAGATTCCCGCATTGAAGTGGTTTGTCGGTACCCAGTTCCATCCCGAATACAGCAGTACGGTATTGCATCCGCACCCACTGTTCGTAGCATTCGTGAAGGCCGCCATCGAAAATGAAAACGAAAAGAAATAATTTGTAATAAGTAATTTGTAATCAACAAAGAATGGATAAAAATACCATCACAGGTCTTGTTCTGATAGCGATATTGTTAGTAGGTTTCAGCTTTCTGAGCCGTCCCAGCCAGGAGCAGTTGGAAGCACAGCAACGTTACTACGACTCCATAGCCCAGGTGCAACAGCGCGAAGCCGACTTGAAAGCCAAGGCGGAAGCAGCCCTGGCCAATGAAAGCGGAGCGGAAGCAAGCGTTGACTCCACTGCCCTCTTCTTCGACGCCCGTCAAGGAACCAACTCGCAGGTAACCATCCAGAACAACCTGGCAGAAATAACCGTAGATACAAAAGGCGGGCGCATAGCTTCGGCCACGCTGAAGGAATACATGGGACAAGACAAGACGACCCCCGTCACACTGTTCAGCGGCAATGACGCTTCCATGAATTTCCTCTTTTACAACAAGAAAGAGACTATCCAGACGGAAGACTATTATTTCACCGCAGTAAACCGTACGGACAGTACCGTCACCATGCGTTTGTCGGCAGACAGCAACAGCTATATCGACTTTACATATCGCATGCACAATGACACATACCTGATAGACTTTACTATTCAGGCAGTCAATATGGAAGGTAAGCTGGCGGCTACCAACAATTATGTGGACATCGAGTGGTCTCAGCGTGCCCGTCAGATAGAGAAGGGTTACACCTACGAGAACCGTCTGGCTGAACTGACTTACAAAATCACCGGAGAGGGTACCGATTATCTGTCCGCCAACAAGAACGACGAAAAGGAAGTTCCGGAACGCCTGGACTGGATTGCTTTCAAGAACCAGTTCTTCTCTTCAGTATTTTTGGCAGATGCCGACTTTGAAAAGACCAAACTGAGTTCCAAGATGGAGACTCAAGGCAGCGGCTACATTAAGGACTATTCTGCGGAGATGAGCACGAAGTTCGACCCTGCTGGCAAGGAACCTACCCAGCTGTTCTTCTACTTCGGCCCCAATCACTACAAGACCCTGACCGCACTCGACAAGGGGCGTGACGAGAAGTGGGAGCTGAACCGTCTGGTCTATCTGGGCTGGCCGCTCATCCGCTGGATAAACAAATGGTTCACCATCAACATCTTCGACTGGTTGTCCAGTTGGGGGTTGAGCATGGGTATCGTACTGTTGTTCATGACGTTAATCGTAAAAGCTGTAGTATTCCCCGCAACGTGGAAAACCTACATGTCCTCTGCCAAGATGCGCGTACTGAAACCGAAAATCGACGAGATAAACAAGAAGTACCCCAAGCAGGAAGATGCCATGAAGAAGCAGCAGGAAGTGATGGGCCTCTACAGCCAGTACGGAGTCAGTCCGATGGGTGGATGTCTGCCGATGCTGATACAGTTCCCTATCTTGATGGCCTTGTTCATGTTCGTGCCGAGTGCCATTGAACTCCGCCAGCAGAGCTTCTTGTGGGCAGACGACCTTTCCACTTACGATGCGTTCATCAACTTCCCGTTCCATATCCCGTTCCTGGGAAGCCACCTCAGCTTGTTCTGCCTGCTGATGACGGTTACCAACATATTGAACACGAAGTACATGATGCAGCAACAGGATACGGGTGCCAATCCGCAGATGGCTGCCATGAAGTGGATGTCATACCTGATGCCTATCATGTTCCTCTTCATATTGAACGACTATCCTTCGGGATTGAACTATTACTACTTCATCTCTACGTTAGTCAGTGTGGTAACAACGCTCATCATGCGCAAGACAACCAATGAGGAAGCCCTTCTTGCTCAGTTGGAAGCCAACAAGAAAGACCCGAAGAAGATGAAGAAAACCGGTTTCGCCGCTCGTCTGGAAGCCATGCAGAAACAGCAGGAACAGATGATGAAAGAAAAACAGAACAAAAAGTAGTAAGACTACCGTTCAAAATATTCTTTTGCAGAAAGCCGGACAATGACATTTGCCCGGCTTTCTTATCCTTACACCAACGAAAAAATTCACAGACTCTAAATTATGCAGACTAAATACACTTACAAACAAATCTGGCTCATAGCCTACCCTATCCTAATCAGCCTCCTTATGGAGCAGATGATAGGTATGACGGACACCGCCTTCCTCGGACGTGTAGGCGAAGTCGAGTTGGGAGCATCTGCCATCGCCGGTGTCTTCTATATGGTCATCTTCATGGTTGCCTTCGGTTTCAGCATCGGGGCACAGATACTCATTGCCCGGCGCAACGGCGAACGGCAGTATAAGGAAATCGGTGACTTGTTCTATCAGGGCATCTATTTCCAAGTCGGGATGGCGGCAGTCATGTTCCTGCTATCTTATTGCTTCTCACCGATTATCCTGAAACGCATCGTCGCTTCGGAACATATCTACGAAGCAGCCACCAGCTACCTGCATTGGCGTGTATTCGGTGCCTTCTTCTCGTTCAGCGCAGTCATGTTCCGTGCCTTTTTCTTGGGAACCACCCAGACCAAGACACTGACACTGAACTCCATCGTCATGGTGTTGAGCAATGTCGTATTCAACTATATCCTGATTTTCGGTAAATTCGGTTTTCCTGCACTCGGCATTGCCGGAGCCGCCATCGGCTCCTCATTGGCCGAGCTGGTTTCGCTGTTATTCTTCATCCTCTATACCCGTAGCCGTATCGACTGCTGCAAGTACGGGCTGGACCGTATTCCGAAGTTCCGGCTGGACGTATTGAAACGGATGCTGAACGTCTCTTTCTGGACCATGATACAGAATTTCTTCTCCCTCTCCACCTGGTTCCTTTTCTTCCTTTATGTGGAGCATCTGGGAGAGCGCTCGCTGGCAGTGACCAACATTGTCCGCAATGTGTCCGGCATACTGTTCATGGTACTCATGGCATTTGCCTCTACCTGCGGTTCATTGGTCAGCAACCTCATCGGTGCAGGCCACTCCGATTGCGTGGCAGGCACTATCCGGCAGCACGTACGCATAGCCTATGTTTTCGTACTTCCGCTGGCATTGCTTTTCGCGCTGTTCCCCAAGCTGATTCTGGGAATTTATACCGACATACCCGACCTGCAGGACGCTGCCGTGCATTCGCTTTGGGTGATGTGCTCCACCTATCTGTTTCTGGTTCCCGCCAATGTCTATTTCCAGGCAGTTTCCGGAACCGGCAATACGCGTACTGCATTGGGCATGGAGCTGGCAACGCTGGTCATCTACACAGCCTATATCACCTACATTATTCTGATTCTGCAACTCGACGTGGCCATCTGCTGGACCTCGGAAATGGTTTATTCCAGCTTTATTCTCATTTTCTGCTGGCTATATATCAAACGTGGGAATTGGCAAGGAAGGAAAATTTAGTATCTTTGCATTGAAATAACCGAAACAAAAAACATATATGAAACAAGTAAATCTACTACTTATGTCAGCAGCCATGACATTGGCCTCCTGCGGAGGAACAAAAGATGCCGGACAGCAGCAGGACGCAGCAGCGCTCATCCAGCGGTCGGACATCAAGATTGAAGGAAAGCGTATGACACCCGAGGCACTCTGGGCGATGGGACGTATCGGCAGTGTAGCCGTATCTCCCGACGAAAAGCAAATTGCCTACACGGTATCCTATTACAGCGTGCCCCAGAACAAGAGTAACAGCGAAGTCTTCGTCATGAATGCCGACGGTAGTGGCAATACCCAGATAACGCATGACGCCTGGCAAGAAGGACAGCCCACATGGTTCAAGGACGGCAAGAAGCTTGCCTTCCTCTGCAACGAAAGCGGCAGCAGCCAGGTATGGGAAATGAATCCCGACGGCAGCGGACGCAAGCAGCTGACTCAATACGAGGGAGACATCGAAGGGTTCTCTTTCTCGCCCGACGGCAAGAAACTCCTTTTCATTGCCCAGGTAAAGACCGTGAAGAGTACGGCAGACAAACATCCGGACCTTCCTAAAGCCACCGGCATCATCGTTACCGACCTGATGTACAAGCATTGGGACGAATGGGTGACTACTGCTCCCCATCCATTCGTTGCCGATTTCGACGGCAATGCCATCAGCAATGTCACTGATATTCTTGAGGGAGAGCCATACGAAAGCCCGATGAAGCCCTGGGGCGGTATCGAGCAGCTGGCATGGAGCCCGTCTTCTGATAAGGTGGCCTATACATGCCGTAAGAAAACCGGACTGGCGTATGCCATTTCCACCAACTCCGACATTTATATCTACGACCTTGCCTCCAAGGAAACCAAAAACATCACGGAAGAAAACAAGGGATATGACACGAATCCCCAATACTCTCCCGACGGCAAATACATCGCCTGGCAGAGCATGGAGCGTGACGGCTACGAAGCCGACTTGAACCGCTTGTTTATCATGAACCTCGAGACCGGCGAGAAACGTTTTGTAAGCAAAGCTTTCGAATCGAACGTGGACGCCTTCTTGTGGAACAAAGATTCCCAGAGCATCTACTTCATCGGTGTATGGCATGGCGAGACACAGATTTACAACATCGACCTTGCCGGAAATGACAAGCTTACCCAGCTCACCGACGGCATGTACGACTATGCTTCGCTTGCCCTTTGCGGAGACAAGATTATCGCCAAACGCCACTCCATGAGCATGGGCGACGAAATCTATGCCGTAAACAGTGCACGCAACGGCGACGCTTTTGCAGAAGCAGTGCAACTGACCACAGAAAACAAGCAGATTTACGACCAGCTGGAGATGGGTAAGGTGGAAGCCCGCTGGATGAAGACCACCGACGGCAAGCAGATGCTGACCTGGGTGATTTATCCTCCACAGTTCGACCCTAATAAGAAGTACCCCACCCTCCTCTTCTGTGAAGGTGGTCCTCAGAGTCCCGTCAGCCAGTTCTGGAGCTACCGTTGGAATTTCCAGATTATGGCGGCAAACGACTATATCATCGTAGCTCCCAACCGTCGTGGTCTTCCGGGCTTCGGTGTAGAGTGGAACGAAGCCATCAGCGGTGATTATGGCGGCCAGTGCATGAAGGACTACTTCACTGCCATTGACGAAATGGCCCAGGAACCTTTCGTCGACAAAGACCGCCTGGGTTGCGTAGGCGCCAGCTTCGGAGGCTTCTCCGTATATTGGCTTGCCGGACACCATGACAAACGCTTCAAGGCATTCATCGCACACGACGGTATCTTCAACATGGAAATGCAATATCTGGAAACGGAAGAGAAATGGTTTGCCAACTGGGATATGGGCGGTGCTTATTGGGAAAAGAACAACGCTACGGCACAACGCACTTTCGCCAACTCCCCGCACCTCTTCGTCGACAAATGGGACACCCCTATCCTCTGCATCCACGGAGAGAAGGACTTCCGCATCCTTGCCAACCAGGCAATGGCCGCCTTCGATGCAGCCGTGATGCGTGGCGTTCCTGCCGAACTGCTTATCTATCCGGACGAAAACCACTGGGTGCTGAAGCCTCAAAACGGCGTGCTGTGGCAACGTACCTTCTTTGAATGGCTGGACAAATGGCTGAAGCCGGCTAAGTAAAGCCCCTCAAAAACAATAAAAACAAATAATCCCGGACTCTTTGTCAAGAATCCGGGATTATTTGTTTTTATCGTACACCGCCCGATTCATTTTTTATGACTATAATTTGGGCAGTTCAAATAAAGTCAATACATTTGCTTTATGCACACTCCAAAGAAGTGTAAACAATATGTCCTAATATAACCCGATAAAAGATGAATGAAAATTGGCCTGAGATTGTGGAAACACTGATACCGTATTTTGAAACAAATTCGGTAGAAGGTGACTACCAGCGGGAAATAGAGAACTGCTTGAAATTTCTTGGATGGAAGAAGACCAATGGAACAATGGTATCCCAATATACATTACCGATAGGCAATAGCAACTCCATACGCCCGGACATTGTACTTTGGCGAAAGAACGAGCATGACACACAATCCCCCGTACTCCCTATTGAAATAAAGCGTCCGTCTAATATACGAAATGAAAGACAAGAAAATCAACTGATGTCGTATATGCGCCAGTTGAAACTTAATGTCGGATTATATATAGGAGAAAAGATACAATTTTACTATGACATTCCCAATGATGGAGAGAATCCCATTTGTGTATTTACAGCGGAAATTAAAAAAGAAGATACAAATGGTTCCATCATCTGTGACTTATTGAGCTACGACAAATTCAATCTGGGAAAAATAGAAACATTCTGTAATGAGCAATATAAAAAAATCCAAGCGCGTAATAATCTGCATAGGAGGGTGTCAGAATTCTTATCCGAAGGCAATGGGGTAAAGAATATGATTTCGTTGCTCAAAGACAAGTTTACAGCTGAAGGATTTGAGGAATCCGCCATTAATGAAGAATTTGCCAATCTTACGCTTACAATACATTACGAAAATAAGAGCATTCTCCCTTCATTACAGCTTAAAAAGGGGCAAACATCTAAGAACTCACAAAACAGTCATAAAGAAAGTGATTCCAAAGACCACACAAAATTCTCATTGGATGGAATCAACTTCTATGTCAAAAGACGTTTTGTATTGGAAGTAATCAAGCATTATATCAAAGACCATCCCAACATAAACTATGTTGAGCTGGAGAAAGTCTTTCCATCCAATTTACACAGTAAAGCATTAGGTGTAATACGTACTTTGATAGAAGTCCAAGAGAAAATCAAATCTCATCCCGATTTAAAGAAACGCTACTTTCTTAAGCCTGATGAAGTTATTTTATTGGCAGACGGAACAAAAATTGTTGTCAACAACCAGTGGGGAACATTATTTCCAAGATTTCTTGAAGCAGCAAAGAAACTGTACCAAGTAACCAATGATACGGAAAGCAATACTCCAATATCTCGGTTAAAAATTACTTTTGGTAATGGGAAAGTAATTCAAGAAACACAAGCAGCCGAGACTTTCCGGCAATTTGTGATGACAGTAGGTGTGGAACAAGTGCAATCTTTAAATATCAAGGTATGCAAGATTCCCTTGATATCAAACACACTTCATGAGAAATACCAGCGCGCTCAAAAACCATTAGGCAACGGACGGTTTCTTATGACCTGCAGCAATACAAAAACAAAGAAGCGTGATATCGAGCGTATTGCCAAAGCTTTGGGTATTCAGGTGACTGCAGAAATTGTATAATGGAAGACAGTAATTCAAGAGATATGTCTTGAAAAATACTTTTTCATGAAGAGTACGTATATTGCGCTCAACAGTAAGATACACCCTATCAAGAAGATATAGCCATACCGTTGACAATAAATATATCCTACTATTATAAGAGTCTGTATTGTCATATAGGCCAGAGAGACTATGACATGAGGAATCTTCAGTTCATTCGCCATAATCTGATACAGATGCTTGCGATGCGGTAGCCCGATATTCTCATGAAGCATCAGGCGGTGAATGATAGTCAGTACACTATCCACACCATAAACGGATAAAAGGACTATCCAGCTGAAATCTTCCGTTTCAATGATGAGCCTGCCTATCAGGAAAAGAAGGATAAAGGCAATGCTCACCGAACCCACATCACCGGCAAAGCATTTAGCACGCTTGCGGAAATTGAAGAAACAGAAGACTAGAACGGAACAGATAACGGTATAGATGAAATCCGCTTCCACAAAAGTAACCACCTCCTTATTGACATAAGCCAACGCAGCAAGAATAACCAGAGAATAACCGCCGGTTATGCCGTTAATGCCATCCATAAAGTTGTAGGCATTAATGATACCCGTACAGACTATCAAGGCTATGACTATCCACCACCAGGACAAGGAGAACAGTCCCCACTGATAAAACATCAAGGCCATGGCAGAGAAATGAAAAAGCAGTCTTGTCATCTGTCCGGTGGATTTTATATCGTCCACGAAGCTGATGAACGTCACCAGTGTCAAGGCAAGCAGGAACCAGGGATATTCAAAGCCACTCGTCAGGAAATAGGCCAACGCTCCGAAATAGAAAATAATCCCACCACCGCGTAAAGTCACTTTCGTATGAGAACTCCGCTCATTGGGCTTGTCGATGATATTGCACCTATCAGCCACTCTAAAATAAAAAAGTTCTGCTAAAAACAGCAGAACCAGTATAAGCAGATAATACATAACAGTATTTTCCTCTTTAATTTTTAATTCTTAATTGTTTACTTTTATATTTGAGAACGATTTTATCGTTCTCACTATCCCCTCCTCTGCCCTCACCGGCATTCTGTCAATACCCAGGGCAGCCTTTATCTTCGCATTGCTCACCACATAATTCTCTGTCAACTTGCGCAGACGCTCTTCATTCAAAGGCAAATGGAGCAGAGTCCCAAAACGGGCACAGAACTCCATCAGTCCTCTGTTTATCTTCCAGATATGCGGCTTACGCTCCAAAGCCCGACACATTAAAGCTATCAGCTCATTTGTGGACAAGGCCTCGTCATCTCCCATGTGGTAGATACCACTCGCCACCTCTTTAGTCAGCAGTCCTTCCAGCACATAGCAAAGATTGTCTATCGAAGTAAAAGACCTCCTGTTCTCAAAAGCCCCCAAAGGCCAGGGAACACCTTTCCTCACCACATTATAAAGAAGATTCAGATTGCCCTTATTGCCGGAACCATGAATCATGCAGGGACGCAGGATATAAACCTGCTTGTCATCATAAGGATTAGCTTTCAATTTCCCATTCTCAACCTTCAACTTGTCAAGGATGTAATTCTCGGCAGCTATCTTACTTTCCCCATAAGGCCCTACCGGAGCAGGCACCACATCTTCAGTCAGCATATCACCCACCACACTGTCTGCAGCGGCTTTCACAGAACTGAAGAATACGAACTTCTTCGCAGACGATTCCAGAAAGAAATCAAATATCTTTTGGGTCAATCCCATATTGATATCAAAATAGGCTTGGGCAGCAGACCGGTTCTTCGTGTCATGGGCTTTACCAGCCAGATGAATAATGGCATCGAATTCAGGAAGATTCCGCATCGGAAAAGAAGCTGGTTCAATATCCTTCCAGGAGAAAGTCTTTACCACCCCCTCCTTTTCAGGAGCAACAATATCCAGCCCGTAAAGGCTATGACGTTCCTTTAGGGCAACAACGAGATTAGACCCCACAAAGCCGTGGATTCCAGTGATAAGTATGTTCATTGAAATATGCTAAAAAATATACTGACCGGAAACGTGGTTATTAGTTATGTATTTAATAAAATAAGTATCTCCAATGAGAGAGAAAAAAACATACCACGTCGTATTAGAATTACGTTGGTAAGTGATGTAATACATATCCTTACCATAACGCTCAAAAAAAGCGGGCGCTTTCTTTTTTAATTTAGAATGAATGTTCTGTTGAATATCAGCTATCAGTTCTTCCACATAAGAAATAGCAAAAGGATAAGTACCCAAATACTCCTTCTCAACAAGTATTTTTATAAGCCCATACAAATCCTCCTCTACTTCGGGAGCGAATACGACTCTCATCCAAACAAAGCCTTTATACGAGGGCAAAGTCTATCCAATAATTCTTCACCGGAAATAGCATGCCTAATGTCATCACGTCCTTCCGTAACGATATTCGGATTATTCTCATTACCCGTATATACAACTACCGGTTCACCAACATTCGGCACCATCGGTTCTTGTTCCTTATATGGCTTGTTCTTCCTCATACATCCAATCTTTCCACAAAGATATCCGGAAATATCAAGTTATCCTAATTATTGACTGATAAATATCGTATGTTCATAAAGCTTCAACCAAGTCTACATATTTTTGAGTTACCACATCCTTTGAATATAATCGCTTAATCACCTCTACACCATTTCGACCCAGTAAAGCTAGTTCGCTTCTTGAGACGGAATTCAGCCAATCCACCATTTCTCCCACCTTCTTTTCCAAACTCTTCTCTGTAATCAATTTTGCACAGCCATGTTCCTGCAGGAAATTGATGATAGGCGTATCCTTTCCCGAGCAGACCAATAAAGGCCTACCACATGCCATGATTGTATAAACCTTGGAAGGGAATCCCTGCATCTCCATTTCAGGGTTCATGAAAATAAACTGGATGTCTGAATAGGCAAGAATGGACGGCATCAAACTTCTGGGCTGATAGGGCAAAATATGCACATTATCCAGCTCCAACTCACGTACTTTCTCCTCAAGAACGGGTTTCATGACTCCCTCACCGATGATAAAGTATTCAATGGAAGCCCCTTTCGTCTTTTCTGCCAGACAAATTAAGGGCTCCCAATCCTGGGCATAACCAATATTCCCGGCATAAAGCAATTTCAAAGAATCTGTGGCAGGGAAAAAATGGGGATTCAGACATTCTACATTTCCACCTTGAGAATTATACAATTCTGTATCTACAAAATTAGGTATTATACAAAGCTTGGACTTATCCTTAAACCTTCCGGCTATTACATTATAAAATACCTGGTCTATTGTCGTTACGGCCGTTGAGTTATTATAAACATACCGTTCCATCCTACGTAGCTGTTCTATAACAAGCCCGTCCTTTCGTTTCAAGATGTCAGGATATATTTCCTGCACATTATATATGGTTTTACATCCCTTGATTTTCGCCAGCCAAATGTTGATTACACCGATAGTCAAAGGAGGGGAAGGTGACAGTATGACATCTATATTTCTCTGGAACAAACCAATCAGGAAAGAGATAATATGCCAATAAACAAATCCCAGGACACGCAGAAATGTATTTCTGAATTTCTTCTGGGGTACATGAAGAACTCTGATTCCATGAAAACAGCTTTCTTTACAAATCCCCCAAACCTTCCATTTCAGAGGTTGTGCTGCCAGTTGTGATTCCACAACATTGTAATGAGGCGTAGTTGTCAATACCAATACTTCATAACCGTTTTCTTGGAATTTCAGAGCAATATCATTATAAAGATAGGCTGTCGAAACTCCATCCGGACTGAAAATCAGGCTATGTATCAAGATTTTCTTAGGCATGTCTCACCATTATTTTCTCCAGACCATCTTGTTCACCACCCCCGTATAGCTCTGAATCAACTTCACAACCTTGGCCGATACATTCTCATCCGTATAATCGGGCACCGGCAGGCCATCGTCCTCATTCCTATTCATCTCCACAGCAGTATCTACAGCCTGAAGCAAGGATTTCCCATCAATGCCGGCAAGAACAAAGATACCCTTGTCAAGAGCCTCGGGACGCTCCGTACTCGTACGGATGCATACAGCCGGGAAAGGATGCCCCACAGAAGTGAAGAAACTGCTCTCCTCAGGCAAGGTGCCGCTGTCACTCACAACGGCATAGGCGTTCATCTGCAGGCAGTTGTAGTCGTGGAAACCGAGAGGTTCATGCTGAATCACACGTCTGTCAAGTGCAAAGCCGCTTGATTCCAGACGTTTCCTGCTACGGGGATGACAACTGTAAAGTATGGGCATGTCATATTTCTCGGCCATAGCGTTAACCGCGCTGAAAAGGGACAGGAAGTTCTTCTCCGTGTCAATGTTCTCTTCCCGATGCGCGGAAAGCAGGATGTATTTACCTTTCTGGAGATGCAATCTCTGGTGAATATCGCTGGACTCTATTTCGGACAAATTCTCATGCAGGACTTCCGCCATGGGCGAACCGGTTACGTATGTACGTTCTTTCGCCACGCCCGAAGCGTTCAGGTATCTGCGGGCATGCTCCGAATAGCAGAGGTTCACATCGGAAATGACGTCCACAATACGGCGGTTGGTCTCCTCAGGCAGGCACTCGTCAAAGCAGCGGTTGCCTGCCTCCATATGGAAGATGGGGATATGCAGACGTTTCGCGCCTATCACGCTCAGGCAGGAGTTCGTGTCTCCCAACACCAGCACGGCATCAGGTTTCACCTGCACCATCAGCTTGTAGCCGGCGTTGATAATATTCCCCATCGTGGCACCGAGGTCATCGCCGACGGCATCCATATACACATCGGGGTCTTTCAGCTTCAGGTCACGGAAGAAGACACCGTTCAGGTTATAGTCGTAATTCTGGCCGGTGTGGGCCAGCAGACAGTCAAAATAACTGCGGCATTTGTTGATGACAGCCGCCAGGCGGATGATTTCCGGACGGGTGCCCACTATAATCAGAAGTTTCAGTCTGCCGTTCTCCTGAAACCTGACTTGCGAATAATCCAATTTTATATCCATCTGTTCCTGTATTCTTTAACTCGTTTCAGACTTTTTCAGAATAAGTGTCCGGACGTGCCGGGTCGAAACACTCGTTGCACCACATGAAAGTCACTAGGTCTTCCGTTTCCGAAAGGTTGACAATGTTGTGCGTATAACCGGGAATCATCTCCACGACCTCCATCCTCCCGCCGCTTACCTCGAAGCTGACAACCTCCTCCGTACCTATCTTGCGGAGCTGTATCAGACCGTGCCCGCTCACCACCACAAACTTCTCGTTCTTGGTATGGTGCCAGTGCTGGCCTTTCGTAACGCCCGGCTTGGAGATGTTCACCGAGAACTGCCCGCGGTCGGAAGTACGGATAATCTCTGTAAAACTGCCGCGGTCGTCCACATTCATTTTCAGGGGATAGCTGAACCGTTCTTCAGGCAGGTATGAGAGGTATGTGGAATAGAGTTTCTTTGTAAAGGCATCGCTCAAATCCGGGACGGACAAGGTACCGGGCATTTGTCTGAAAGACCTTATCAGTTCCACAATGCCGCCCAAGGTAATGGTATGAACCACGGGCACTTCGCAATAATCACCGTTGCGGTGTTCCCTGCCGCTCAGGGCAAAGATAAGCTCGTCCACCACATCGTCTATGTAAACCAGATGCATCACCACCGAAGGGTCGTTCACCCGGATGGGCTGGTCATGGGCGATGTTGTTGCAGAAAGTGGCCACCGCGCTGTTATAGTTGGGGCGGCACCATTTGCCGAACACATTCGGGAAGCGGTACACCAGTACCTTTGCACCCGTTTCCCTGGAGTACTCGAACAACAGTTGCTCCCCTGCCCGCTTCGATTCACCGTAAGGGTTGTCGAGTGTGGCCTGCGTGGAAGAGGAAATCATTACCGGACAGGTATTGCCGTGCTTCTTCAATGTATCAAGCAGCGTGGAGGCGAAGCCGAAGTTCCCCTTCATAAACTCAGACGCATCCTTGGGACGGTTTACGCCCGCCAGATTGAAGACAAAGTCAGCCTGTCTGCAATAGACATCCAGTTCGGCCGGGTCACTGTCCATGTCATATTCGTAGATGGCAAGTTCCTCACCCGCAATGCCGTAATTACGGGCTTTCCCGTCACGGATGTTGTGCAGCTGGGATACAAGGTTCCGGCCGACAAACCCTCGGGCGCCGGTTACTAAGATTTTCATAAACTAATGGGTTCTGTTTGTCACAGAAAAGAGAAGATATTCATAGTGAATGACAGAAATCATCCAAACCTATAAAACTTACTTTTGGGAAATTATATTGCTTCAATATATGAAAATGATGATCTTCCGTAACAATAAACTTGGCATTAGCCACAATTGCACAGTCCACAAACTTATTATCATCCGGATCTGATTTTATCAGATTGAAGTTATAATAAGGAGTAAAGAACAAAGTATAAGGATTATTGAGAATGACATCAATCACCAGCTTAGCTATTTCCACACCTGCCAAACGTTCTAATATTTCCTCATATTCATTAAGAATTTCATCAGAAACGCATAACTGATTCGTTCCATCCAAAAAGCAATCCCAAATCTTACGGTACCTGCTTTTGGGAGAAATGCACTGTATCAAGCTATTTGTATCTAATACAATTCTATTCATCTCTTCGGAAGTGTACGGACATCAATTTTTCTCAGTTCATCAAGTTTTTCTTGGTTTAAAACTCCCGAATCCCATAAGTCATTCAAGCGGTCATCTAACTTCTGAGAAAAATATTTGGTCAACACTTCTTTAACTTCATTCAATCGCTCCTCCGAACCATCAAAAGCAAACATCTTCAAAAGATGTTGTTGAACTGAATTTAATACTGTTGCTGCCATATTCTCAATTATTAGTTTCAATATGGCAAAGATAGTTTTTTTTTCTAAAGGAACAATACATTCCCTCTTTCTTTCCTGTTGTATTATTCAAATTAAAGACTTATTCACTCTTGATTTCCGCGCTCTTCGCCTTTTCCTCCATTCCGAGGTCTTCGCGGATGAAACGGAGTTTCAAAAGAAGCTTTTTCATGCCCTCCACATCCAGGCGGGCGGTGTTATGGCTGTGATAGTCCTCTATACGGGCAATATCCTCATTGCCTTCCGTGAAGAACTTGTCATAGTTCAGGTCACGGGTGTCGCAGGGGATGCGGTAGTAGTCGCCCATGTCGACAGCCTTTGCCATCTCTTCACGGGTTACCAGCGTCTCATACAGTTTCTCGCCGTGGCGCGTGCCGATGGTCTTCACCTCCGTCTCACCGTATTTCGGATTAACCTGCGCGTATGTTTCCTTCAAGGCCTGCGCCAGTACATCCAAGGTGGCGGCAGGAGCCTTCTGCACGAACAGGTCACCGTTATGCCCGTGCTCAAACGCATAGATTACCAGATCCACGGCATCGTCCAGCGTCATCATGAAACGGGTCATGTTGGGGTCCGTTACCGTAATGGGCCTGCCGTTCTTTATCTGCTCCACCCACAAGGGAATTACAGAACCGCGGCTTGCCATCACATTGCCGTAACGGGTACAGCAGATGGTTGTACCAGCTTCCTCACCCAACGCACGGCCCTTGGCTATGGCAACCTTCTCCATCATGGCCTTGCTGATACCCATGGCATTGATGGGATAGGCGGCCTTGTCGGTAGAAAGCACCACCACATTCTTTACACCATGCGCTATGGCGGATTCCAGTACATTGTCCGTACCGATCACATTGGTCTGCACAGCCTGCAACGGAAAGAACTCGCAGCTGGGAACCTGCTTCAAAGCAGCGGCAGAAAACACATAATCCACTCCCATCATGGCACCGTCCACAGACTGGCGGTCACGGACATTACCAATGTAGAATTTTACTTTGGGATTTTGCAGGTGATGACGCATGTCATCCTGCTTTTTCTCGTCACGACTAAAAATACGAATCTCCTTGATGTCTGAATCAAGGAAACGACGCAATACAGCGTTACCGAAGGAACCGGTACCGCCAGTGATTAATAAAACTTTGTCTTTGAATATAGACATAACTACTATAGATTACAAAAATAATACAATAAAATTATGATTAAAGACTTACCACCTTTTCGTATAAATGCAAGTACTCCATATATCTTTCTTTTTTATCATATAAATTCCTTGCCCGTTCTCGACAGACAAAAGTCCAATGTTCTTTTCCCATTTCTTTGATAAACTCTACAATATTTGCAACTTCTGCAATATTTCCCTGTTCCACAACAAAACCTGTTCGTTCATCTACAGCTTCCACGCTACCACCAGTATGATATGTTATTACCGGAGTTCCACACGACAATGACTCTAAATTAGTAGTTGGAAAATTATCTTCCCAAGTCGGATTGAAATAGGCATCTGCTACAGAATAATAAGCAACCAAATCTTGAATGCTATTTGTACGCCTTATCCCAATAATTCCTTTAGGAAGTTGCTTGATTTGTTTTTCATCCAATCCAATCAACACAATACTATAATCATCAGATAAAAGCTTCCGAAGTTTTATAAAATCATCCAATCCTTTACGAGTCTCCCATACACTTGCAACTCCCAATATCATAAACTTATCTTTAAGTCCTAGATTGGATTTACAAATTTGTTTCGGACTAAATACATCTGTATCAATCCCATTATGAATCACTTGTATCGGATAATCTTTCAAAAAAGACAATCTCACCTCTTCTGCTAACCACGCAGAAACAGGAACTAAAGTCATATTCCTCACAGAAGTAAAAGCATGCAATTTATCACGGAAATTTTGTTCAGAGCGATCAGCAAACCATGAACTTGGATAGCTTTTTTTCTGAGGACAATCATGGCATAATGTACGCCAACGATTACAACCAACATAAGAATAATATGCACAATGCCCTGTAAATGCCCAACAATCATGGAGAGTCCATACTATGGGAATATCCAATTGAGCCAAATAGTCAAACAATATCTCATAGTTTAGATAATAACCATGAATGTTATGCAAATGTACTATATCAGGCTTTATGCTATCTATTTGTTTTATGAATGTCCGCGTTACTTGTTTAGAAGCCAAACCATGATTATCTAATAATCGAGACTGCAGAACATGATATTTCACATCCCAATTATTACCTATATGGATTAATTTCGACAAGCTTTTCGAATTAGTATCACGACCATAAGCAATATAACTTTCAAAATTATGAGACTTTGCCAATTTTCCAATTTCTTCTACTATATGCCCAGTAGACCCCCAATTAGCAACTACGTTCAGTTGAAGCAATATATACATAACATTATTGAAATACAAAACAATAAGGAGTATTCGCGATGTTTGCTCCTAATAGCAAGACTGTAAAAACAACCAATAGCACCAAAGAGAACTTCCTTTTAAGAAAACTATTATATCGCCATATTGATAATACATAGCATACAAAAAAGCTTGCAACAATAATTTTCATTGAAGTGAAACAAAAAGGCAATCGACTTAGTACCATATTCACTCCAGCAATATTTGCAATAATAGTACCTACAAAATAAATTCGAAAATAAATATCAAATCTCTCTTGTCTATATTTATAAAACAATATAGAAGAATTTAAAATTAGAATTATATCAACCAAATGCAATATTATCAATCCAATACCGCTACCTCCTTCCATTTCCCACTCATTCATAATTTCTAAATAAGTTGCATATCTTCCAGATAAGAAAGGAGTTATCATTTCAAAAAGAAAATGTTGTAGATAACTTGAAAAAAGCCATGTCAAAGTATAAACAAAAACAAGAAAATTAGAAGACAAAAGTTGACGTTGAGGAAAATAATAAAACAAAAAGCAAGGGATAAAATAAAAAGAGGTCACATGAAAACCTGCTGCAATTAAACAACACAACAGAAAAAAAAACAACCGTTTTTTTATAATATAATTGACCGAATATAACAATATAAAAAAAGCAATTGCCTGACGTTGAATATTGAGATACCAAAACAAGATTCCCAAGGAAATTAAAAAATATGTAGCATATGGAAATAGATAGCGAAAACAGTGAAATGATTTATAGTAAAAATAAAAAGGAATAAAAGCCATAATTACAAATAATAGATAATAAGGCATTCCAAATTTATAGCAACAAAAAGAAATAACAGCATAAAGAAATTCTATATTTTCCAAACTTTCATTAAATCCTCCCACAAAACGTGTTTCATAAATTTCTTTATATGCTAAGTAATCAACACCAACATCATATCTTAAACCGATTATCAAAGATATTAATGACACTGGAACTAAATAAAAGAAAATGCGATTCAGAATAGAACCACATTCTTTGTACACATTCAATTTATTGTTAGAAACAGCAGGAAACTTCCAAAAGAAAACAGCAATAATATACAACAAAAACACAACAAAAATTGTCAATATCATTTTAAGAGATATTTAATATCAAACAACCCACATAATAATTGTAGTGAAAAATTATATATAATAGCACAAATCTTTTCTTTTAAAGACATTCCTATCAATATCTTTATAGAAGGATATTCTCTCTTAAAATCCAACAAATATCTTCTTTTTTTTATGCTATTTTCAAAATTTCCCAATAAGACTAAAAACATTATTTTAATACGATTTGACAATAATATAAAGTATTTCTTCTCTTTGTCATTACTTATAGATGGTATATAATTTTGATAGCTTTTCAAAATATAAAAAACGCTATCAAGCATTTTTTCATTTACAGAATTTACAAGAGAGTCCTTTCTTTGCCGATAATTGTATGCTATAAAGGGAAGCTCTTTAACACATTTAGCCTTTCTCAATACACGAGGAATTAATTGCAAATCTTCAAAAATAAGTCCTTCTGTAAAAAAGAAATTATTTTTTAATAAAAAATATCTATTAAACACAAAAGACCATGCATAAAATGAAAAAGAAAAATCTTTAGATAGAAACTCCATCCCTGTCTGACAAGATTCATCACCTTTTTTTAAGGGTGTATAATCTTTCAATATTTTTCCAGCCTCTGTAACTGTCCTATAATTCAATCTAAAACAATCTTTTGCACATAACGATATAGCCAATAAAATACGTTTTAAAATTCCAGGCTCAATCCAATCATCAGAATCTACAAACCATATATATTCCCCTTTAGCGATTTTCATTCCTGCATTTCTAGCAGCACTAAGCCCTAAATTTTCTTGATTGATTATAATTATATTCGATTGTTTTGCATATAAATTTATAAGATTAGCACTATTATCGGTAGAACCATCATTAACGATTATAATCTCATAATCAGTTATATCTACATTCTGTTCCAAACAGCTATCAAGACACTCAGATACATATTTTTCAACATTATACACAGGTATAACGATAGATAATTTCATACTCTAATAATATCTTATTCTATTTAAAATAAATCTTTTAGCTCTCTCAATTCCGCATACTATCAGAGGACTTTTATATCCAAGCAACTGAACAAATATAAAAGGTAGGAAAAATATATTCAAACCTTTACAGCTGTATTTTAAAGCTTGATAAGCTTCCCTATATTTACAAGTCAACAAAAGCAAATAAAAAGCATCTACACTATATTTCACTAATATCCGCTTTTGAAAATATTCTTTCAATTTTGTCTTTTCCGCAAACCATAATTGTATATCAACTCCATTTTGTATAAAATTTAATTGTTTTAAATACGAATCAAAATGAGATGCTGATAATTCCAACTTACGATAAACTCCTAAAACTTCATTTGCAAATTTTAATTTAGACTTTGAAGCAATATATAACCACAAAGGATAATCTCCCAACATTTTATTATGCATTTCTTTTATTTCCATAAATTCCAATAAATATATGGTGCGAAAGCAAACTGTCAAGGTAGGAATTGTATTTTCTAAAAGTAATTGTTCATACGAACTTGTCTGACGTCCAAATGAAGATAAAGAGACTTTTTGTTTATTCTGAACAAATACTCTTGCTTTTCCATAAATTAATCCATAATCAACATTAGCTTCTAAAAAATCAACTTGTTTTTGTAATTTTAGAGGATCAGTCCAATAATCATCTCCTTCACAATATGCTACATACTTTCCACAAGTATGTTTATTCATTATACGTCTAAGAGAACCATCTTTTTTTGAATATTGATTTTCTGTTTCATAAATAGGTTTAATAATATCTGGATACTTCTCTGCATATTCTCTTATAATCAGTGCAGTATCATCTGTTGATGCATCATCATGAACTATTGCCTCAAAACGAAAATTTGTCTTCTGCATACAAAAACCTTCTAAGCATTGCCTAATGTAGGGAGCTTGATTATAAGCTATGCACTGAATTGTTAATACAGGATTTTCCATTACTCCTCAAGATTATAAACAAAAATATTCAATGCTCTAGTGTCCTTAAAACTTTTGCAGGCATTCCTGCAACAACAGTATATTCTTCAACATTATGAGTAACCACAGCACCAGCACCAATATATGCGTTTTTACCTATTTCATGTACCTTGCCACTTACTATTAAAGCACCTATCCCTACAAAAGCATTATCTGCAATATGAACATAAGCACCTATTAATGCACCAAAGGCAAAATAGCAATTACAACCAATATAAGTATTGTGTGATATTGACACATTATAACTCAATACTGTGTTATCACCTATTACAACATCGGGATGAATCACTGTATTGATATGAACAACACATCCTATACCTATTTTTGCGAATCTAGATATTTGTACAGTAGGATGTATTAAAGTAGGAATTTTTCCACCTTTATCTCGTATTTTCTTGAATAAATCAGCCCTTATTTCATTATTTCCTTGACTTAAAGCAAAATTCATTCCACATAATGTCTCGTGTGAGAAAAGATCATTATATGAACCAATAATAGGATATCCATGATCTAATTTTCCAGTAAGTTCTTCATTGTAATGATACAATCCTTTTATAGTATATCCACAAGATTCTACCAAATCAATATAAACAGGAGTATTATGTCCAACACCTAAAATGTAAATTTCTTTATTCATGATTAGTTATTATGGTTATAATACGTTTAATAGAATCAATACACAAACCATTATACATCGGCAAACATATCACACTCTCTGCCACTTTATGTGCCACCAATAAATTCTCTTGCCGTGCTGACTCCAGCCCCCGGTAAGTAGAAAATTCACTTATCAAAGGATAGAAATACCGCCTACCTAAAACTTTCCGTTCCTTCATCTTAAAATAAAGTTCATCGCGTGTCATGCCATATTTCTCAGAATCCACGAATATGGGAAAGTAAGAGTAATTATGACGGACTCCGGGCATATCTTCCATAAAAGTGATACCAGGTACATGTTCCAAGCCTTTACGATACATGATAGCCACTTGACGACGAGCTTCAATAGCTGCATCCACTTGTTTCAAATTCAACAAACCATAAGCACTACGTACTTCGTCCATCTTGCCATTGATACCCGGAGCTATGACAGTCGTTTCCCCCGCAAAACCGAAATTCTTCAAATAGTCGATACGCTTTTTAGTCTTCTCATCATGGCAAATCAGAGCACCACCTTCAATCGTATTGTAAACTTTGGTCGCATGAAAACTCAAGGTTGACATATCACCGGCATTCAGAATTGACTTTCCAGCAACTTCTACCCCAAAAGCATGGGCAGCATCATAAATGACCTTTAAACCGTATTTGTCCGCTATCGCTTGGATACGTTCTGTATCACAAGGCTTGCCATAAACATGTACCGGCATAATCGCCGTTGTCTTGGGGGTTATTGCCGCTTCTATTTTGTCCGGATCAATGTTACAAGTTTCTGGATCAATATCCACAAATACCGGTTTGATTCCATTCCACCACAAAGCATGAGTGGTAGCTACAAAGCTATACGGAGTTGTTATCACCTCACCAGTAATACGCAATGCTTGCAGAGCACACATCAAAGGCAGTGTGCCATTGGTAAAAAGACTGATATAAGGCACCTTCAAATATTCACACAAGGCTTTCTCCAATTCTTGATGATAATAACCGTTATTGGTCAGCCACTTACGGTTCCAAATATCCTGTAAATAAGGAATGAAATCGTCAAGCGAAGGAAGTAATGGAGAAGTAACTGTAATCACTTTATTTTCCATCTTACTATAAAAATATATACTGATTTCTATTTTTTGTGAAGAGCCGACAACCCAAGCCGTTTTACCTCAAGATACTCTGGTAATCTTAATCTTTCATAAACAGCAAAAGCTAATGTCAAACCAACAATAATCTGAATGGGCAATTGAATATAAACGGATATATCCAATAAGGAAAAAAGCCACATGACAGCAGCAATTGTCAAAGAAACTGCAAAAACCGGAAGCACATCCTTGATTTGTTCTATGGTAGAATAGCGTATCAAGTCGGCAGAATAGTGGCTATTTAAGAAATAGGCTATGAAAGAGGTTAAGACACTCCCCCACAGCATATATTCGATGCCATAAAAAATACCTATCAGAATAGGAAACACCGCAATGGTCTTCTTTATGATTTCTAATTTCAGAAACAAGTCCGAACGTCCTTTCACCTGCAAGATATTCAGATTGATGGCATGAAGCGGATAAAGCATACCACTGAAACAAATAATCTGCAGAAAGGAAACAGCAGTCAACCATTTCTCACCGATCAGAATTATAATCAAAGGTTTAGCCACAGCTGCAAGTCCCAGCATGCAAGCGAATGTCACAAGCATTGTAGTCTTTATTATCTGCCGATAAGCTTCGCGCAAGCGCTCCGGTTCTTCTTGAATGGAACTAAGCACCGGATAACTGACACGCTGGACAATACTGGTCAGATTACTGGAAAATATCGTATTGAACTGCTCTGCACGAGTATATTGCCCCAACTGTGCAGAACTGTAACAACGGCCTATAACCACATAATAAACATTCTTGTAAAGAGTATCCAATAATCCGGACAACAAGAGCTTATAGCCAAAGCCGAACATTTCCTTGAAGCTTTTTACGGAGAATTCCCATTGGGGCATCCATTTACAGAATATCCAAAGAAACAGAGAATTCAGAATCTGCCGGGAAAGCTGTTGCCACACCAAACTCCATACTCCAAAGCCCACTATAGCCATGCCTATGCCAACCAATCCACTTGAAACAGAAGAGATTATGGATACTTTGGTCTGTGTCTTAAAATCAATACCTCTTACTAATATGGTACGGGGAATGATACCCAATGCATTAACAATCAGAATCAGCCCTATTACCCTTAACACATCTATCAAAACCGGTTCTTTAAAAAACAGACTGATAGCGGGAGCAGCTACATATAAAAGGATGTATAAAACAATACTGACTATCAAGTTAAACAAGAAAACCGTATTGTAGTCTACCTTTTCAATACGTACTTTCCGTATCAGTGCATTAGAGAAGCCACTGTCGACAATGGAGTTGGACACCGCTATGAAGATAGCTATCATGGCCATAATGCCATATTCGGCAGGAGTCAAGAGACGGGCCAATATCAGGCCTACCAAAAAGGTAACACCGGAATTGGATATGTTATCGATAAAGCTCCACTTCGCACCATGGACAGCTTTATTTTTCAAAGATTCGGGCAATATTGTTACAAATTATTATTCGATCTCCTCCACCAGCGACGCATGCACAAACGTCGTCGCCACCGCCATCACCCCCTCGATGTTCACCACCACCCTCCTGTCATGGCGCACACGCACAAACACCCCTTCCACTCCTTCGAAGATGCCGCCGGTGATACGTACCCGGGTTCCTTGGGAGAGGTTCAGCTCGGTGGGTTCAAGATAGAGCACAGCCTGGTCGTAGGTGCCAGACACGGCGATGAAGCTGCGCATTTGTGAGTCCGGGATGACGATGGGCTGGCGGGTCTCGCGGTCCATGATATAGCGGATGGGGATGTTCATGCCCGATTTGTTCTTTATTTCATCCATACGCTCGCGGGTGGAGCGGACGAAGACCAGGTTATGGACCGCAGGAACAAGCTTGCGCAGGCGGCGCTCTTTCCTCACGACATACTCATAGCGCATGGGAATATAGTTTTCAATGCCCGCTGCATCCAGGTAATCCTTGAAAAAAAGCTCTCGGCTATAGGTGACACGCACTGCATACCAGTGCATTTCTGCATTCTCGTTCACGAAAAAATATGATTGGGGGACACCGGAGTAGCGAAGTACCTCCCGGTCAAGTAATGTAATGCGGTTACTTTAAATAGGCTATATGCATTCATTTTATTTCAAAACCCTCCACCATCTCGGAAGGAAGGCGACGAAATAGTTATATTCAAGCTATCTTGCGATAAGCCGTTATCAACGAAACGTTTATGATGAAAGAAATGTTTTATAACACGTTCCGTTTAATGAACGCAAAGGTAACGTCAAGAAATGAAAGTACAAAATATTCTGATTGATAAAATGATAATCTTTTTTAATGCAGACATCATCACACTATATATCAAAGAATTACGCCTATTAGGTAAGATACACGCGCACGCGCGTCATTTCTTATCTTTTTAAAGAAAGGGTGTGTTACATATATAACCATAGGTTCCGGTACCTCACCCTATACATACAGACTACACACACGCTTCACTTGTTCACGGAGAGGGGCACCACAGATTACACAGATTGGCACAGAGGAGCACAGAGAAAAATTCTTCGCTACGTTCTGAGTGACGGATACTCACGGAAACAAAAGGATGATACGCACGGACATACACAAAAGTGATACGCACAGAAACTACAAAAATCCGTGCCAATCCGTGTAATACATAGTGCACAGACTTCTCTTTTTTATTAATTTTGCACCCGATTCGTTAACTTAATATAAAATTGTATTTTCAAATTGTAATTATGAGAACAAAAAAACGCCAATTAGCGTGATGCAAATCAAAGGGAGAGATTACCAAGTGCTGTACACCAAAGAGAGCAAAGAGGTGCAAGTGGCCATCGACCTGCTTTCTATGGTAGAACACAAGTCGTTAACCGTGGAATACAAGGAGCGGAAGGCTTTCCTGACACCCTTCATCCCACTGCTGATAAATCCCCAAAAGGAACACGGACTGAAGGGGGTAAGCCCCTTCGCCAAGCTGCTGCATCTACTTGTAAACTTTATGGACGCGGACGGAAGCGGCAATACGCTGAACCCCGATTGCATTGAGGATGAGATATATAAGCTCTTCAATGAGCTATATCCCAAGGAGTAAAACGGACCAAGGAATTCAAATTGTAAAAAAACGGCTGTCCCACTGCGGATGGCCGTTTTTGCTTCCTAAGGAAATAAACGGCATCTTTGCGCCGCCAATAAGGCAAACTTAATACAAGTAGAATGGAAAACATTCCAGTGACCACCTACCGTGGTTTCAGCGCCGTCAGCGGGGAGACAACCTTCACGCAGGACATGGCTGACATAAGAAACGGCAAGCATGCCAAGTTAATCATCAAAATCGCCAGCCTCGTGGCGCAGGGAAAGGTGGAGGAAGCCAACCACGTCAAGAAGCAGCTTCCCTTCAGGACCCTCACGGCCAACTACCGGGAAAGAAGGCTCGCACCGAGCATCACCCGCTACAACCCCGTCATCACGCTCGACATCGACGACCTGGAAGAAGGACAGTTGGAGCAGACCCGGACCCTCATCAACGAAGACCCGCACACCCTGGGCAGTTTCCTCTCCCCCAAAAGGCACGGCTACAAGCTGTTCGTCTTCATGCAGACGGAATACACCCGGCGTCTGTATGACCGTCTCCGGCAGGGCGAGGTGACCTACGCCACGCTCGAGGAGATACACCTGAAGCTGTACAGCGCCGCCAAAGAGCACTACGAGGCCCTTCTCGGAGTAGAGGTGGACGGAAGCGGAAAGGACATTTCGCGGGGATACTTCATGTCCTTCGACCCGCATGCCTATATCAATGCCGCACTGCTGGAACAGATTTCCCCGTTGCCGGCACGCATCATCCCGCCTGCGAAGAAGGAAAGCGGCAAGAAGAGGACGGCTGCCGAAACGGTACACCCCCTCCCCGCCTCCGTTGCCGCCACGCCGCAGGGCGCAAAGCCTTGGGAGAAGCTGATATTCTCCAAAGCCGTGACCGCCGTGAAGCGCACCACCAGGTTCCGGGCGGGCAACCGCGACAACTTCCTCTTCGCCCTGGGCAACAAATGCTACAGCAAGGGACTGGACGAGCAGACAGCCATCAGACTGGCGAAAAACGAGTTCGGGCAAGAGTATCCCGACGTGGAATCCCCCCTGCACAATGCCTACATCTATACCGACAAAACCAGCGAAGCCGCCACAAAGAAGGAAGAGAAAAAGCCCGTCATCAACCAAGTGATGAGCTTTCTGGAAGAGCACTACGGCATCCGCAGGAACCTCATCCTGGACCGCCTCGAATTCATGCCCTACACCCCGTCGGCAGATGCCGGAAAAGGTTACCGCCCCATGCGCGGAAAGGACTACAACACCATGTTCGTAGACCTGCAGATGGCCGGCATCTCCTGCTACCAGAATTTCCTCAGAGCCGTGATAGACTCCAACTACGCCAAGGAGTTCAATCCCTACACCGACTATCTGTACGCGCTTCCCCCCTGGGACGGGACGGACTACATCGCCCGGCTGGCCGACACCCTGACGACCGAGAACCGGGAGCTATGGCAGAAGGGCTTCAAACGGTGGATAGTGGGTCTGGTGGCCTGCGCACTGAGCGACGAGGACATGAACCAGCTCGTCATCATCCTCTACAGCGAGCAGGGAAAGGGAAAGAGCAGCTGGATTCGGCGCCTGCTGCCGCCCGAGTGGAAAGAGTACTTCTACAACGGCATAATAGACCCGAGCAACAAGGACGATGCCCGCCTGCTCGCCACGCGAATCATCATCAACATGGAGGAGTTCGAAGGCGTGAAGCCCGGCGAGCTGGCAGCATTGAAGCGAATCATCGCGCAGGACAACGTGACGCAGCGCAAGGCCTACGACATCGAAGCCTTCACCCTGCCCCGCCACTGCTCCTTCATCGCGAGCACCAACAACCGGCAGTGCCTGCAGGACATCGGCGGAAACCGGCGTTTCCTCCCCATCACCGTCACCGGCATAGACTACCACACCCCGGTGAACCATCCCGGCATCTACGCCCAGGCGCTCGCCCTGCTGAAAGACGGTTTCAGATACTGGTACGAGGGCGAGGAGATAGAACAGTTGAACAAGCACAACGAACGGCACCGCATGAAAGACCCCGTGGAGGAGAACCTCTTCGTCTTCTTCCGCAAACCGCTGCCCGAAGACCTGCAGGTAAAATGGCTCCCTGCCAGCGTCATACTGACCAAGCTCAGCATATTCGGGAAGGTGCAGGTGAACCCGCACACCCAGCTGGTACTGGTGCAGGCACTGGAAAAGTACGGATTCGGCACACGGACCAACGAGCAGGAGACGACCGAATATGAGGTAGTGGACATCCAGCTATATCAGTAACCGGCATTCAAGGAGAAGAGAGAAGCCCCGTAACATATATTGTTGTGCATGACAACATATATTGTTACGGGGCTTTACATATATTGGCGTTTTCCTTACAAGGCTACCCTATTTCCGGCCGGCATCCTGTCAGGGCTCTCCCAGATACTTCACCAGCACTTTCACTTCCAGCGGAGTGAAGGTGCGCCGGTACTTGTTGTAGCCCACCTTCTCCAGCTCACCCTTCAGCGCCTTGTTGTGGCGTATCCATGCCGCCAGGGTATAGATGGCATTGCTGATGCAGTAAGTCGGATTGTAGAGCATGGCAAGCTCCTCCTTCGAATAGGCGTGGATGCGGAACGGACGAAGGTCTTCCTCCTCTTCCCTCTTTTCTTTTTCTGTTTTCATTCCTTATGTTATTGGTTGATTATTACACCATAAATATACTGAATATCAGTGATATGACCAAGCATATACAGACATAAACGGGCATCGGACGAAGAATTTTTTTTGAACAGAAAGGAAACGGGAAAGAGACGGCGTAACCCGAAGAAAGCCATGAGCAGAAAAAGCCGGAGGAGTACTTTTGCAGCACCCCTCTTCCCCCCTAAAGGAGAAAGAGCAAAGTATTGCAATACGGGACTTTAATTTCTAATTGTTAATTTTTAATTATTTAATTGTTTATGGGAGTACCATTCAAGAAAATTGCGAGGAAAGATCCTCGAAAGGCAGATGCGGTGGCAAAGTTCTACCCGCAGCTGGTGACACTGGGCGACAATGCGACGCTGGACGACATTGCGTATGTGATGAAAGAGAAGAGTTCGCTGACGCTGGGAGACATCCAGAGTGTATTGACCAATTTTGTGGAGGCCATGATAACAACCCTCTACAGCGGCCAGTCGGTGAATATCAAGAACTTCGGCGTATTCAGCCTGTCGGCGCGTACGGCAGGCGTACTGGATGTAAAGGAGTGCACCGCCAAGAACATCAAAGCGGTGAAAATCAATTTCCGGCCTTCCAGCACCGTAAGACCAGACATCGCCGCCACGCGTGCCGGGCAGAAGATTGACTTCTACGACCTGGAAGCATTGGTGAACAAGGGAGACGGTGAAGGAGGAAGCTCCGGCGGCGGTTCCGGCTCGGGAGACGGAGGCGGTTCGGACGGAGACCAGGGCGAAAATCCGTTGGGATAAGTATGACTGATTTTACTACCGATTCGTATGTTCAACTTTTAAAACGTATATAGCATGAAAAAAAGTATCTGGGATAAAATTCTGAAAGTCGTAATTGCAGTAGCCTCCGCCATCTTAGGGGCATTGGGAGCCAATGCGATGAACGTGAGCATTTAAGTCGCCGGAAAGAAAGGACGGCAGGAAGAGGAAACCCCGAAAAAGGTTTCCTCTTTTTCTTCCCTCTCTATACAGCGCAGGATACGCCAGTCGCAGCTACGCACCCAATAGCGGAAAGCCATGTTCGGGCGAAAATGCTCCGAGAAGTCCAGCAGACGTTCCAAATCGAACTCCTCGGAGATGACACCGGCATCGCGCAGACATGACTTCAAGAGAATTTATGGAATAAATACGTAAAAAGGATAATTCGGTCGGCATATGATGCCGGAATATCAGACAAATTCCTCGACCATATACATATCACTGACAAAATCGTCAACAATCTGTTCCAGGTTTTCGCAGGCTTCGTCAGGCGTTTCACCGTAGGCGCTGCACAACACATTATTCATAAAATAAGCGTAAAAACCACCGCCGGCTGCCGCCTCTACGGTATAGTCATTTCTGTTCAGTTTCATATTCGGGCCTCCTTTCTTTTTTTACGCTGCAAAAATGAGGGAAAGTTGTTACGAGAAGATGTGAAGGAGGTTACAATAGTATGTAGATTGGTTGGCTTTGATGCAGTGGAAAATAAATGGATTGAATATTAGGAGTTTTCATTTATTCAGTTTACCTTTGATTAAAAATAAAAGCAATGGGTAAAATTAAACCATATAAAGAGCAGGACTCTCCCAAACAAACGGCACAAGAACCGATGATGGCAACTTATCATCAATCAGCCATACCGATGGACGACTTTATCAACAGTATTCCCCGAGATGCTTTGGCTGAAGCCCTTCTATTTGCCTTAGAAGAGAATAAAGCAGGACACTGTATATCAAACTCCCAAATAGAGAGTATGATAAATGAACGCATGGGATGGAAATAGTCTGGTCTAAGTTGGCTTATGAGCACTTTTTAGAGATACTTATTTATGTAGAGAATAATTTTGGCATGTTGACGGCACAGAAAACACGTCAAAAGATACAAGACAAAGTAAATCTTTTAGCAAAACAATCTCCGGAAACTGTACGTAAAACAATCTCAGAATTTCTGAAGCAATATAAATAGCTGTTCATCAATTCATGATGAGAGATAACTCTATAAATTTAAAACCGAGAGGACGTATCAAGATATACAATCACCCCGGATTACGCAGATTAGCACAGATAAAAGTTTCTGATTATCAGAACTCCTAAAATCATCTGTGTGTTAATCCGCGTAATCCGGGGTGGGTATTATTAATAGGAACGTGCAAAAATCACGCGGCAGGCAGAAGGCTTGCCGGTAACCATACACTTGCCCGGTTCCTTGTCACCCGGAACAAATGAATCGAAAGGAATACAACGGATGGTTGCTTTGGTCTCTTCCTTGATTTTCTCTTCGGTTTCGGTAGTCCCGTCCCAATGAGCCAGAATGAAGCCGCCTTCTTCAATCTTTTCCTTGAATTCCTCGTAGCTGTCCACGCTGGTGATGCGGCTGTTACGGTAATCGAGCGCTTTCTTGTAGACATTTGCCTGAATGTCCTCGAGCAAATCCTTCACGTACTCTTCGATACCCTCGCAGGAACGCGTCTCCTTCTCCAGTGTATCGCGACGCATGATTTCCATTGTATTGTTCTCCAGGTCGCGGCCACCCATCACCAGACGGACGGGAACCCCCTTCACCTCATAGTCGGCAAACTTGAAGCCCGGACGTTTGTTGTCGGCATTGTCGTACTTCACGGAAATACCCATTGACTTCAGCTTGGCAACAATGCCTGCCACTTTCTCGTCAATCTTAGCCAGCATCTCCGCATTCTTGTAGATAGGTACGATGACTACTTGTATCGGAGCCAGGTGCGGAGGAAGTACCAGACCGTTGTCATCGGAATGCGTCATGATAAGCGCTCCCATCAGACGGGTGGAAACACCCCAGGAGGTAGCCCAAACATACTCCAGCTTGTTCTCCTTATTGACGAACTGTACATCGAACGCCTTGGCGAAGTTCTGTCCCAAGAAGTGGGAAGTACCGCTCTGCAAAGCCTTTCCGTCCTGCATCATCGCTTCGATGGTGTAGGTGTTGAGGGCACCGGCAAAACGCTCGTTGGCAGACTTCACGCCCTTTACCACGGGCACCGCCATGTATTTTTCAGCAAACTCGGCATATACATTCAGCATCTTTACCGCTTCTTCTTCGGCTTCCTCGCGGGTGGCATGTGCCGTGTGTCCTTCCTGCCAGAGGAATTCGGCGGTACGGAGGAACAGACGGGTACGCATTTCCCAACGGAACACGTTTGCCCACTGGTTGCACAAGATAGGCAGGTCGCGGTATGAATTGATCCAGTTCTTGTAGGTGTTCCAGATGATGGTTTCGGAAGTGGGGCGGATAATCAGCTCTTCTTCCAGTTTTGCAGCAGGGTCCACCACCACACCGCCGCCATTCGGATCGTTCTTCAAACGATAGTGCGTCACGACGGCACACTCTTTGGCAAAGCCTTCCACATGTTCCGCCTCGCGGCTGAGGAATGATTTCGGAATAAGCAAGGGGAAATAAGCGTTGACGTGTCCCGTTTCCTTGAACATATCGTCCAACTGACGTTGCATCTTCTCCCAGATAGCGTATCCGTAGGGCTTGATCACCATACAGCCGCGTACAGCCGATTGTTCTGCCAAATCGGCTTTTACCACCAACTCGTTGTACCACTGAGAATAGTTCTCACTACGTTTGGTAAGGTCTTTCAATTCTACTGCCATTCTATTTCGTTTTTTAAAGTTTTCGTTGATTTCTCTAAACAGTCGGCAAAAGTACAAATTTTAAAGGAAATTTATTTGAAAAACAAATAGTATTTTTAATAGAACCGAAAACACACTAATCTACATATTCTATTTTAATCACAATCTTCCTGCTTTTAACAAGTTCCCCCTTTCCCCGAACAGAAGGCTGGTGAATGTCCGAAGGGAAAAACAAGAAGAAACTGCCGGCATCGGCAGAGTAGTGTTTTATCCGGGAAGAGGTATAAAAAGCAACATCTTTTTTTGAATTATACGCCTGGCGTACTTCGACGTCACTTGCCAGCCCCATCTTTTCATTTCCCCAGAGTACATACTGAAGGTCGACAAAACGGAGGTGACTTTCAATATTCCCTTTCTCCACCTCTTTGGGAATGTATTCGCTGACCGTAGCCCAGCATTTCCCTTCCCGAATGACATGATTGCCAATGGACAGCGCTTCCAAATCATGTTCGGCAAGAAAGCGGAATGCAGCATCCCAGACATCCTTATTCTTATGGTATTGGCAGGCAAATTCAACAGCATTGACTGATTTATGGGGAGAGACAGTCCAGCCATTGGACCAAACGGCACTTTTCATCCATTTCTTCGCATTTCCGGAAGTCCACTCCGGACTTGTCTGTGCTGATAAATACATACAAAAGAGTATTAATGAATAAATAATTGATATACGCTTCATATTTTTTATTTTATCGTGAATTGAAACTGGTCATAAGATTCCGTACGCCATGCCTTGTCCTTGGTTTGAGGAGAAAAGCCGAAAAGCGGAGAATAGGTCCTGACCTGCACCGTATGTCCGTCGGGCAGGAATTCGAGCAGACGCAGCCAGCCGTCTCCCCCGTTTCCACTCATGCCGCCACCCAACGCCTGGCAGTTGAACATCATCTGGTGCACATCGTGTCCGGCTGCATTCTTGTCGGTACGGAATCCCGTGGTATAGTCCAACCGTTCATTCGGAGTGGCATAGTGTCCGCACAGCACAAGACGGATGTTGGCGGAAGGTTGCACCAGCTTCTGCCAGATGCCTTCGCCCGTATTGGACGGGGTTATCTTATAGCCTTCTTTGGTGATGCGCTTGCTGTCGAAGCCGGTAAGATAGGAATGGGTGATGAGAATCACTGTGTGGTCTTTGAAGCGTGGGGTAGCCACCAGCTCCCTTGCCCATGACAAGACCTCATCACGTGGGGCAAATTCAACGGCAATAATCAAAATCCTCCCCCAATGCTCGTCCGTTATCTCCATTGCGGCATTTTCCAGCGTAGGCAGGCCGTTTCTATTATTGGTTGCAGCCACGATGGTCTTTTTCCATTGGCTGTTGCGCTCTATCGGGAAATATTCAGGGAAACGGGTCATCGAGTTCTCCGAACGGGTGTAGCCGTAATCATGGTTTCCGGTAGAAATGAGATAAGGGACCTTGTTGTCCAACCGCCCGAAAGCCCGCGACACAAATGTCCACTGCTCCCGGCTCGTAAGATTCCCGAAACGCGGGAAGGGAGGTAGAATACATTCATTCTGGTCTACCAAGTCGCCCGTACAAAGCACCGCCTTTACACGAAGGGAGTCTATATGATGAGCGGTCCACGCCGTCATCAGCTCAAAAACCGGCTGGTTATAGTCATACTTCACGTAGTTTTGCGGGTCGCCCAGCAGGACGATGGAAAAAGAATTAGGATTGCACAAATGCTGCTGGTTGGTATTGACTTGTGCCCGGAGCTGGAGGAATGCCAGCAGGCATCCCAAACAAAGAATGATTCTGTTTTTCATGGTTGCGTACTGAATTGATAAATACATGTCTGTTTATAAAGGTCTCCTTCACGTAATACGATGGAGGGGAAATGCGGATTGTTCGGTGTATCGGGAAAGCACTGGGTTTCAAAGCAGACGGCGCTACGACGCGGATACACAGTGCCATGCATGCCCGTGAAACCCGGCAAATAATTGCCGGTGTACATGATAAGCCCCGGCTCTGTGGTATAGATATCCATTCTGCGCCCACTGGACGGACTGATGCAGGTGGCGGCGAAAGAGAGCTCATGCAGCGCAGGTTTCTTCAAGACAAAACAGTGGTCATAACCGTGGCCGTTGAGCAACTGCAAGTCTTTCCGGTTGATGCGTTCGCCTATGGAATGGTAGTCGCGGAAATCAAAAGGCGTATCGCCCACTGCCCTGACTTCACCGGTATTGTTCGTATTCATGTCGATAGGCAGGTAGAAATCCGCGTTTATCCTCACCAGATGGTCTTCAATGGAAGTAGTGGGAGTTCCCATGCCCGCCAGGTTAAAATAGGCATGATTGGTGGGACAGAACAAGGTGTCGCGGTCTGTCTCCGCCTCATAATCTATACGGAACCCATTGTCGTCCGTCAAGGTATACATCATCCTTACCGTAACATTGCCCGGAAAACCGGCTTCTCCATCGGCATGGAAATGACGGAGGAGAAGTTGGTTTTCACACGGTTGCTGTGTTTCCCACACCACCGTGTGAAAACCGTTATCACCACTGTGCAGAGTATTAGAAACAGAGTTAAGCTGTAAGTGATAATCTTTTTCTCCTACACGGAAAGCGCCGTGCAATATGCGTCCGGCTACGGGGCCTATAGTAGCTCCTATATAATAGTCCTTGCTTTGCCTGCGGGCCTCTTCCAGCGTATCGAAGCCTATGACGACATTTTCAAACTTACCATGACTATCAGGAGCCATGATGGATAAGACGATGGCCCCGTAGTTCGTGACGCACATCTCCATACCGCTGCCATTGCGCAGTATATAAAGGCCGATATCCTTTCCGTTGATTACGGACCGGAAATTATCAGGATTCAATCCCGTCAGGTTGGTCTTATCTTTCATACTTTCTAAACTTCGGGATATTCGTTGCACAACAGATGTTCGGCCGGAACATCCTCTTCTATCTGCGGGAAACGCCCCTTGGGGGTGAGGAAACGGTTGTCTCTCATGTCATCGTTCACTGTAGAGACTTCGCCTACCAGACAATGGTCGTCCTCGGCCCAGAAAGTATGGTAGAGATAAGGCTCATAACAAATGCTTTGTCCGGGAGCAAGACGCACCGTTTCTCCGGGAGCTACCCGTGTACTGACTCCGTCGATGGAAACGACAAGCGGTTCTTCTGTCAGCATTTCAGTTTCCTTGTCGGCCTTCCACAGACGCATGCAGAGGATTCCTCCACCCCGGTTGATGATGTCTTCCGTTTTCAGCCAATGGAAATGGGTGGGAGTAACTTGTCCGCAGCGGACAAACATAATCTTTTCACAATAGGGTTTGTCTTTCTTCTGCAGACTTCCATTACGGAGGGTTACCAGAGTCAGGCCGATTTTCAGGAAATCGCCCCAGCCGAAGTCGGTCAGGTCCCAGCCCATGGCTCTTTCCCGGATGTCATTACATTCCGGTCCTTTGCTTTTCCAGTCGTCCGGAGTCCAGTCCACCCATGGCGGCAGCATGAAGTGATACTTTGTCATAAATGCTTTGGCTTCGCGGATATATTGATTGATTTCACTGCGTTTCATATTTGTCTATTTTTTAAGGTGTTATACTTTTATTTCTTCAATAATTCTTTCAGCGGGATAGCCTGGAACTGGATGTCGGCTTGGCTCCCCTCATAAAAGATACCTATGGTATGCTCGTCAATGGAAGTCATGCAAGAGTACCCCGCCCCCCTACCTTCATCCAACAACATCCAATACTCCTCGGGCCAAGTTTGCCCGTCATCGAAACTCACCTTAATGGTAATGTTGTTACGGCGCTCTTTTGAATTAGGATTGGCAAAGAGTAATACATGACGTTCTTCTCCGTCTTCAATATAATCATGGCGCAGCAAGGATGCCTGGCAAGCCGGTTCAATGAGAGCTCTGCGCGACGTGGGATGTTCCGTCCACGTTTTTCCCAAATCGGCAGTGACGGCAATGGCCCGCCCATTACCTTCCTGACGTCCCCGGTTGCTGCGCTCACGCATGTTCAACATCAAGGAATGGTCTGAAAGTTCTACCACCTGACATTCGTTGGTATTGTAGTAGGCCGGTTCGCCTACGGTCCAGTTTTCGCCCTTGTCTTTACTCCACATGATTGTAGAGAACTGAAGCCCGTCTTCGTTCCGCCCCTCTACCGGAAATACCAATGTACCGTCTTCCATTGTGATGCCACGACCCGGTCCGGGAGCAAGCAGCCACCATTTTTCCTTTTTTACTTGGCAGGTAATGTTACGCGGCTCACTCCAGGTAAGTCCGTCGTCGGTACTCTTACTAATCAGGAATTGAGAACTTTGTTTGACACCATATCCCGGCTGAGAACCGTGCGCACGCCACTGGTGATTCCATACGGTCGAGGTATCGGTAAGATTCTCTATCCATTTGCCCGTCTTGGGGTCCAAGACTCCGTGCATCCATAACCCTATGACATAGAGGTCTCCGGTGAAATCATCCGACAAGATGCAACCATCACTCACTCCATTATATTTCTGAGGTAGCCCGCCCCATTCTTTCATATCCAGAACAGTCTGCATGGGTTGCCAAGTCCGCCCTCCATCTTCACTGCGATTGATGGCAATATCAATGTCGCCCTGCAAATCGTCATCTCTTTCATTGCGTGCATCATACAAGGCCAACAAGGTACCTTTCGTCGAAGTCACCAATCCGGGAATGCGAGAAGTGTGTACCCCGTCCTGACCCGGCTGCCGCAGGGCCACTCCTATACGGAGCGGCTTTACTGCGGGCAACTGGCGGATGCCCACCAGCCCCAAGTCTGTCTGGACACTGCTGCATGAGATTTCAATCTTGCTTGTAGCCTGCGCCGCATCATCCCTCAGTCGGAGTGTCACCCAGCATGTCAGTGTATCTTCCTCTATCTGCCGGCCTACCTTAAAACTCAATTGTTTGTTCACCGGTTTGGCACTTGCACAAACCTGCCCACAATTCTCATCCAAGAACAGCGAAGCGGAAACGACATCACCGGAACGGACAGTTCCATCCAAAGTGAAATTTATCTTTTCCAACTGATATGCCACGCCGCTGTTCCTAATCAGACGCAGACACAATACCGGATTATGCTCCTTCAATGTCAACACCGGATATACCGGTTGCCGAATCTCCACCGCTATCTTATCCGTATAATTTTGGCATGCCATGATGCCCCAAGCAGACAAGACCAGTAAAAGTATAGTCTTATATCTCATATCATCCCAATATTTATTTGTAACCTTCCGTTTGTGTTATATTCGGATTAGTATTGAGACAAGCAGGAGCAATAGGCCACAAGGTAACATTCTTCTCCCCTTCACGCCCCTTCAAGGTCTCAATAAGCTCGAATTCCTTATTAAAGCGAAGGTATGCCCACCATGCTTTTGATTCTGCGACAAACTCTTTCAGTATTTCGCTGATAATGGCATTGTCTATGGCATCCTGAGTCCTTGCCGTGTAGTAGTTGTCTACCCCATAAGCACGCTTGGCCACTACATTCAGATTCTGCAAAGCGGCATCCGTATTTCCCAAGGCATTTTCCACTTCAGCTTTCAAAAGATAGGCTTCGGCCAAACGATAGACGGGGACATCACTGTCAAAACTACGCGTATCATTGGCAAAGGAGCCTTTGAACTTCACAACCATCCTTTTAATCTGTACTTCTTCCGTCAGGAACTTATCCTCGAATACCCGTACTGAAACATCCGTACGCGTGTCACGTGCATCCTCAGCCAGGAAATCGCAATAGGCTTGCGTGGGCACAACATACTGGGCATGGGAACCGGCAGGAACCTCATCCTCGGTATATCCGGCTTCCCTCAGCCGGGTTCTGTCACCGTTAGGTGCCAGATAATAGGCGAAAAAGTTGGGGGATGTTCCCGGAGTCACATTTTCATTGACGATATAGGGCAATGTCCAGATAAGCTCAGAATTGGCTTCGTTGTTTAAATTGAAAATATCGGCAAACGTGGGAAGAAGTGCATATCCGGCTTTCAATACCGCATCAACAGAAGACTGCGCCGTACTCAGAGCCGCATTCCCTCCTCCCAGACGCTTTGCCTTCCATAAGTAATATTCAGTACGCAACATGTTGATGGCTGCCGGAGATGCCTTATGGAGAAGCTTGGAAGAAGCGGGCATCAACCTTAAAGCTTCTTCTATATCGGTTTCGACCTGAGCATATACTTCAGAGGCCGCCGTACGGCTGGGATACATGTCCTCCTGCTTTTCTGACTCAAAGCCGGAAGTCAGTAACGGACAGTCACCGAATACCCGCACCAGCGTAAAGTAGCAATATGCCCGTAGGAAATAGGCATTGGCCATCACCTCATTACGTGTAGCTTCATTGGTGAAAGAGATTTCCGGAGTATGCTTCAGAATCAAATTTGCACTATTAATGGTAGTATATATGCTACTCCAATTTGTACCTGCATCACCGCTCAGCAATACGTTTGTACCCACTCTATTAAAAAACGCATCATTTACCGCCCCACTCTCATACCAGTTTGAGCGCATCTCTCCATAGATGTTGAGCAAATCGGAAAAGGCGGAACGGAATTGAGTATATGCTCCATTTACCGCACTCGTAGCATCGCTCTCCTCTGTCCACATGGATAGGCTGGTGAACTGGCTGGGCTGTATCACATTCAGGTCTCCATGACATGATGTAAAAAACGAGACCCCACTTATAAGAAGAATGCCGGATAATATTTTTATTTTCATAATTCTTATTTTTCGTATTAAACTTCTTTTATCACAAAGTAACTTTACATCCGATAGAGAACTTACGGATAGGCGGATAGGTGTTGAAACTACCGGAATAGGTACTTGATGCACCTACTTCGGGAGAAAGACCTATTACTTCCGTAAAATAATGCAGATTGTTTCCGGCCAGGGTCAATACCAGCCCTTTCAGACCAATCTTTGCCAGCAATGCCTGAGGCAGAGCATATTGCAGAGAGATTTCACGGATACAGAGATAATCGGCTTTCTGGGTGAAAACATCGGAGTTGTCCCGGAAATTCTTATTCAACTCATCGGAGTCATTGCCTGAGAAACGGGCATACTTGGCCTTACTCGGGTCATCCCCCACATTCCAGCATTTTAGGATTTCAGCAGGCAGGCTGGTGTTTCCATTCATGAAATTACACATCTGGCGTTGCAGATAACCATTGGAAATGGAGTGCCCCAAAGCAAAATCAAGATAGACATTCAAAGTGAAGCCCTTGTAGGTGAAAGTATTGTTCAAACCTCCGGTGGTATGGGGAATCGTATTTCCCAGCAGGAACATATCATTGCTGTTGATGATATTGTCTCCGTTCAGGTCTTTCCACTCATAGTCTCCGATAGTCTTTTTTCCGACACCCAGTTTCTGTTTCGTGGTCCAGTCCCAACCTTTGGATGAGGTGTCATAACGGGCATTGGCAGCCTGCTCGGGAGTTGTAATGATAAAGTCTTTCTTATATCCATAGAAACGCCCCAACGGTTCACCCTCGGCAACACCTCCGAATTCTTTGGTCGTGCCATCCTGCATTTTTACAGAGTATCCTCCCTGGCGGTTCTTGTCCCGTCCGTTTTCGGGCAGTTTAAGCACCTTGTTCTTTACGTAAGTAATGGTGAATTTAGATTCCCACGTGAAATCCTTCTTGACAATGTTACGTGTTGTTATTTCAGCATCGAAACCACGGAAACGTACTTTTCCAAGATTGGTAAGGATGGAACCGTATCCCGACGTATTGGGCAATACTTTGGAAGTAATTAGGTTATCCGTAATCTTATTGAAATAGTCTATACCCAATATGATGCGGTTCTTGAACAAGCCTAAATCAAAACCTAAATCCAATTGTGTGGAAGTCTCCCATTCAAGAGCCTTGTTAGGCATGGCCGAAGAAACGGTCGCAGCACTTTGATCGTAACTGGTGGTAATGGCATACAATCCTAATGCATCGTAATAGCCGATGGAGTTGTTACCGGTCTGCCCATAACTGCCACGCCACTTCAAATTACTTATAAAACCGATATTCTGCATAAAAGGCTCATCACTCATAACCCATCCGACAGACAATCCGGGGAAGAATCCCCATTGGTTGCCTTTGGCAAAACGGGAAGAGCCGTCCTCACGGAAAGTAGCAGTCAACATATATCTTTTCAGATAATCATAGTTCAATCGGCCGAAATAACCGATATTCACATCTTCCTGCTTGGTCGACGTTGCATCGGAATAAACAGAACCTCCGTTCAATGTCGGTATCTTGTCGGAGCTGTGTCCGGTAGTGGCAGCATACACATACTTGTACAAATATTGCTGATAGGAATATCCTACCATCGCACTGATGCTGTGTTTATCGGCAAACGTTCTTGTATAGCTGGTGTAGAATTCCAGTTTCTTCCGTTGCTCATCCGTCATGTTGGTAGTCGCCTTCCGCGTTCCATTCATCGGGTTGGCACGCATGAATGTATCTCCATGGCTGTTTTGCGTAAACAAAGAAGCGGTGCCCACAGCATGCCATCCTTTCAAAACTTCCCAATCAAGAGAGCCGACTAACCCCAAACGGTTCGTACGCTGATTGTTATCATTAAAATACGAGTAGAAGCTCGGATTCGGAGACGAAGAGTTTGGACCTGGCGTCGGGGTTCCGTACCATTCATTGTCAGACACCCAATATTTACGTTGAACAGCCGGGGTCATCAGTCCACGGGAAATCACCTGATACTGACTGGCATACTCTTCGCTATTCGTCTGGCTGTAATCTATGTTGCTACTGAAAGTCAGGTTCTCTCTGATTTTGGCAGTTACATTAGTACGGGCGTTAAAACGGTCGAATGCCGTGCCTACACCTACACCGGAATCTTTCATATAGCCAATACTGCCCACATAGCTCAATTTCTCCGTACCTCCTTCTATCCCCACATAATAATTTTGCCAAAGAGCATTCTTGAAACAAGTACTGGCCCAATCATTATCTTCAAAAATCAAAGTCTTACTGGGATCCAACGGATCAGCCACAGACTTCCATCCTGCCGGAATACTCTCTCCATCCCTCAGGTAACGGGTAGAAAACTTGGAAGCATCCGTATTGCCGGAACTATAAGCATATCCGTCAAGGTATAACTTTTCCGGACTGGGTCCGGAAGCCCAACGATCGCGCATGATAGTAACAGCTTGGGTAGCATCCAGATACTCAATCATCCGCTCCACATTCTCGTTTGCAAAGGAAGCCTCAAACGTCACTCGAGGAGCACCGCTTTTTCCTTTTCTTGTCGTAATCAGGACAACTCCATTCGATGCACGCGAACCATAAATAGCAGAAGAAGCGGCATCCTTCAAGACTTCGATAGATTCGATGTCATTGGGATTGATACCCGCTGTACTGCGCTCTACGCCATCAACTAATATAAGAGGAGAATTACTCTGACTGATAGATGAACCACCACGAATCAAGAACGTAGCCTCTGCACCCGGAGTATTGTTCTCATTGTACACGCGTACACCCGCAATTTTACCCTTCAGCCCTTCTCCCACAGTATTGATAGGAGTTGCCTTCAATGTTTCTCCATCCACCTTGCTGATGGCGGATGTTACGGTACGCTTGGATTGGGTACCATAACCTACAACCACCACTTCATCCAGCCCCATGGTGGTCGGTTCCATCCGGATGTTAAGAATCTTTTGATTAGTAATCAGGATTTGCTGTTCATCATAGCCCACATAGGAAAATACAAGAGTTTCCCCCTTGCTTACTTTCAGCTGGAAAGCGCCATTCATATCCGTAATAACTCCTCGAGTCGTACCCTTCACAGCGATGGAAACTCCTGGAAGAGTTTCACCAGTATTGTCCACTACTACACCTGATAGGTTAAATTCTTGTGCCCAAAGCAAAAATGGGCAAAATAGTAGAAAAGTTATGAGGTGAAAATGAAATATTTTTCTCATCTTTGTTACGATTTTAATAATAAATTGTTTCAGTAATTTATTTAAGGGGAAACGGGAAGTGCCAATACTCGTTTCCCCTCCCTTTTCGGGGGTCAAACTTAAGTTGGCCAATGAGTTTTTTCATTGGATGTATTGTTGCAATATCTCCATAGGCAATCGTTTTTAGTTAATTAATGTATTTGAAGAATTCCGTATTTTTCAATTCGTTTCTTGTCTCCTCCAGCTCTTCTTCAGAACAAGGAGCTATCGGCAATCGACATGGTCCACAGTCTATTCCTGCCAGTTTCATGAATATCTTACCGGCTCTGACTCCTCCCCCATGCTTTATCAGCACATCAATGATTTCAACAGATTTCCATTGCATTTCACGGGCTGTTTCAAGGTCTCCCTTTTCCATGGCTTCCATCACAGCTTTGTATATACCCGGAACATAGTTGTAGGTACTGCCTACGGCAGCCTTGGCTCCAACCGACAATCCGGTAATCAGTATCTCATCAAAACCATGCAAGACTTCGAACGCCCCACCGTCCGCATGAATGCACTGCTGCATCTCCATCAGGTTGTTATGAGTAAACTTGACTCCCACCAGATTGGGAATTTGCTTCTTGCCCTCTATAAGGAACTTGTGTACCGGCAAGGAAACCCCGGTTATGGACGGCATGTTATAGTAATAAAACGGCAAGCGGGAAGCCGATGCAGCTATCGGCTTGAAAAAACCTATCAGCTCTTCCACAGAACCGGGCTTGAAAAAGCAGGGCGCCATGGCTGCTATCATATCAGCTCCAATAGCTTGCGCATGGGCTGCCAGCTCGGCACACTGAACCTGCGACATGCCACCTACATGCACTATCACTTTCAGTTTTCCCTTGACTGCCTCCATCCATTTTTCCGCAACAGCCTTTCGTTCTTCTGTTGTCAGAGAAACGGATTCTCCCGTCGTGCCACAAATAAACACTCCCGTCACACATTTCTTTTGCATCAGAAACTCTGCATACGGCCCGATCACCTGCAAATTTAAGGAACCATCTTCGTGCATTGGCGTAAATGGTGCAGCGATTAATCCTGTTAAAAGTCGTTTGTTCATAAATAAAATTATATTATAATTAATGATAGGTTCAAACCTATTTTTTCTTAAAGAACAAGCTCGCCAGATAGCCTATGACAAAACATGAGATAAAGCCGGACGCCGTGTACAAAAGCAAATGGAACGTCTGGAATCTGGCAACAAACAATTGCACGATGATACTTGCAACTATACCAATGATTGCTCCTCCGGAATTGGCGCGTTTGGTAAGCATGCCCAACATGAACAGTCCTCCCATACTACCCAATATGAGCCCGAGTATCTTGTTGAATTCGTCCCACAATGAAGCGATATTCCATGTTGCCATAAGAAAAGCAAAAGATAGACTAATGATTCCTATCACACAAGTTGCCATACGTGCCGCACGCAATTCATTGCCCCCCTCTCCCTTATGAAAGAAACGTGAATAAATGTCTACTATATAAGCTGTGGCTGCCGAATTCATACTGCCGCTCAAAGTGGACATTGCCGCTGCGAAGATGCCCGAAATAAGCAGCCCTACAATACCGACCGGCAATTGGGTAAAAATATACCACGGAAAAATGGCATCGCCGTTAGGAATACTGATACTCAGATTCTCAGGATACACTTTGTAATAGGCATAAAGCGCAGTGCCTATAAAGAAGAAAATCAGTGTGGCGGGAACAGTCAATATCGCATTGGTCCATACACTCTTCCGTGCCTCTTTCATCGAAGAGGTAGTGAGATAGCGCTGCACCATACTTTGGTCCGTCCCATAGGTGGTAAGATGGGTAAAACATGCGGCAATAATGACGGTCCACATCGTAGCATCCTTCAAGTCAAAGTTCGTCGCTCCCAAATCGAACTTACCGTTTGCCACGGCAATATCAATCGTTTCACCCCATCCGCCGGGAAGAGAACACGAGATGTATATCACTGCAAATATCGCTCCTCCCAACAGTATAATTACTTGAATGGCATCTGTCCATACAACCGCCTCTATTCCCCCTATCATTGTATATAGAATACTACAGACTCCCATAATACCGATACATAGGAATATATCCAATCCAGTCACCACATTCAAAGCAATGGAGGGCAGAAAAAGCACAACGCCCATACGCCCTACCTGGAAAATAATAAAGGCCAGACTGCAAATAATCCGGATAAAGACATTGAAACGTATCTCCAGATACTCATAGGCAGTCGTTATATTCAATTTCCGGAAAAAAGGAATAAAGACATAAACAATAACGGGGGCAACAAACACAATACCGGTATTGAACAACACATAACTCCAGTTCGTGGCATATGCCTTGGAGGGTATAGCCATGAAGGTGATGGCACTCAACGCGGTTCCGAAAAGACTCAGCCCGGCAGCCCACCACGGAATGCGTCCTCCACCCTTGAAATAGTCATTCGTACTTTTCTGGCGCCGTGAAAAGTAAATTCCAATTCCGGCCAATACGGCAAAATAACCGATAATCACAAGGATATTGACAAGTCCCAACCCCTTTTCCAAAGGAACAATATCCCCTTGAAGGCTGTACAGTCTATTCGTTCCGGAACTGGCATTGCTACCGAGTATAACGAAGGAACGGTTTCTTTGCAAGACTTGCATGGTGTCATAGGTACCTGGAATACATTCAGACTTGACAAGAGTCTGCGTAATTGTATGATATTTCCATAAAGTATTCTCTTTTTTAAGATGCTGTGTATCTTCCGGCTCTTTCTGAAAAAGAAGTATATGGTTGGCTCCGCTGGCGACAGCAGCACATATTCCTTTCGGAAAATCCGAACCTAATGAACTCCATTTACCCAATTGGGGGTTATAGACATATCCATCAGTCAAGCAAGAAGACAACCCTTCTTCCGTTTCCGTCTGTCCACCTAATAAATACAGACAAGGGGAAACGCCGTTGTTCTGTACCACGAGAATTGCATCTTCCCGGACGCATCCCGGATAGCCCGGTAGTTCTTTCCATCCTCTGGACTTGTTCGACAAGTCCAGCACAAAAAAAGAATCCGATAACCTGGACGGACTTACCGACTTCCTGCCTCCAAACAAATATACCTTATTGTCCAGTAGTGCTCCTGCCGCGTTAGACAACGGAAAAGGAAGTGGCGGCCAATCTTCCGAAACATTCAGTTTGCCCTGCTGCATTGTGACAAAAAATACATCTTCGTAGCATTGGGAAGAATCACGCCCTCCAATACACAAGATACCGTCAGAGAGTGTTATGGAAGCGCCATAAGCCAACGGCTTGGACAACACATCTTCATACAAAGCGAATCCGGCATTTTCAGAAAGGCATACCGCATTTCTTCCCCATCGGCTATAATCGTCGGAAGTGCCGCCTGCCAAGACAATTTGTCCGCCAAGTACTCCGGAAAAGAGTCCCAAAGTGTTGTGTTCCTCATTAAAAACACTCTCGTTGCCCCACTTTATCTGCTCAGAATGAGAAGCATCTGCAGCTCTTAGGCTTTGCCCCCAAAACAAACAAAGGCATACCAATGCAACACAATTATTTACAATCCGTGTCATTTGTCATATTTTTATTGTGATTGACCCTTATTCTGTTCTCCTAACACTGCCCTATCATAAATCAGCTTCTTATAGACATAAAAGTGTTGCTCGATAGCATTTCTGTAGCCCATTTCATCCTTATTCTTGATAAAGTTCAATAAATCGGTGTGAGTTACAATCTTTCCCTTTTTCTCCAGTTCTATATTTATAGCTTCCACCCGTTCCCTCAAATTGGTTTTTACAAAGTTCATAACCGGATGAATGATGCTTTGGAACTGTACAATCGTCTTATTCCCCGTTATTTCGTATAGTTTTGAATGGAAAGTATATTCGCTGAGATTGGCATATTCGTTGTTCCCCAATGCAACGCCTGCATTAACAATCTCTTCCAGTTCCATAATATCCTGCTCTTTAATATTATGAAATATGTCACTACTGATTCCTATCTCCAAGGCAACCCTAAATCCCAAAAGATCGAGAAGTGATTCCTGGCTCATAATACGGGGATCAACCACTCTCTTCATTCCCCCTAAGATGAAAGGCTCAGTTAATATCATTCCACGACGTGTACGGCTTTCAATCATTCCCATCATTTTCAGACGGCTAAGAGCTTCCCGAAGAACACTACGAGCTACCCCCAACGCTGACGACAACTCAATTTCGTTAGGGATAGAATCACCCACTTTCAAGTCCTGACTTCTGAAATAATTCAATAACTTGTCTTCCACTTGGTCTACCAAAGTAATCGACTGCCCATCAATTTTTAAGTTTTCCATATATTAAATCGTGTTATTATTAGTCCTATTAGTATTATTTGTCAGACAAATAAATGGATAATTTTTAATAAAAGCAACATATAAAGAATATATTATCACTTATTTTATATTTATTAACTTTTAAAGTGTTGCATTTTTGCAAATTTACTATTCACGATGTAATATATATTTCGGCTATATTACATATGCGAACAAACAATAAGAAAAACAGAAAAAGGGGAAAAACAATATAAGTGCAGCTTAAAAAATAGTTTAGAAGAATTATTAATACCTGAGAATGAATGTTCTTAAAAAAGAAAAAGACTGAATAACTAAGTATTCAGCCTTTTATAAAGAGCGGCAAGCGAGACTCGAACTCGTGACCCTCAGCTTGGGAAGCTGATGCTCTACCAACTGAGCTACTGCCGCATAAACATTTCCAAGGTCATGCCTTAAAAACGGTGGCAAAGTTAATAAATTCCTTCCTAAAAAAACAAACGTTTCGTCAAATATTTCTTATTTTTGCTCGGGAAAACAAAGATATTCTTTCAAAATACAGACTAAATACCAATGAAACGAATCATACTCATCACCGGAGGAGCACGTTCCGGCAAAAGCACCTATGCGGAAAAGCTGGCACTCGAGCTCTCTCCCACTCCCGTTTATCTTGCCACGGCACGCATCTGGGACGAAGAATTCCGCCAGAGGGTAATCCGGCATCAGGAACGCCGGGGATCGGAATGGACAAACATCGAAGAGGAGAAAGAACTCAGCCGCCACCGGCTGGAGGGGCGGGTCGTCCTGATAGACTGCATCACCTTATGGTGTACCAACTTTTTCTTCGACCTGCATTCAGATACCGACCGGGCACTTGCCGCAGTAAAGGCAGAGTTCGACCGCTTCACGGCACAAGACGCAACCTTCATCTTTGTAACCAATGAAATAGGTATGGGAGGAACTTCCGAGAACGAACTGCAACGAAAGTTCACGGACATGCAAGGCTGGATGAACCAATATGTAGCCGCCCGTGCCGACGAAGTGATACTGATGGTATCCGGCATCCCACTTACCGTAAAAAACACTCATTCATAAAACAACAAACAATTAAAATTCAACAGACTGATGAAAACATTTCATATCACCCGCCCGGATGAGTCAATCCGTCCCACATTGATTGACAAAATCAACAACCTGACCAAACCCAAAGGCTCATTGGGCATTTTAGAAGAACTGGCACTCCAAATCGGACTCATACAACAGACATTATCCCCCACCTTGAAACATCCGCAAAACATTATCTTCGCCGCCGACCACGGCATTGTAGAAGAAGGTGTCAGTCTGTCTCCAAAGGAAATCACCTGGCAGCAAATCAGCAACTTCCTTCATGGAGGGGCAGGTGTCAATTTCCTCTGCCGGCAGCACGGCTTTACCCTGAAAATAGTAGATGCAGGAGTAGACTACGACCTCCCCTACGAGAAAGGCATCATCAATATGAAAGTGCGCAAAAGCACCCGGAGTTATCTGCACGAGGCAGCCATGACGGAAGAGGAAATGGAGATGTGCCTGGAACGGGGTGCCGAGGTGGTGCGCCAATGCCATGAAGAAGGCAGCAATGTCCTCAGCTTCGGTGAAATGGGTATCGGAAACACCTCTTCATCCTCCCTGTGGATGACCTGCTTTACCGGCATTCCTCTGGAACAATGTGTCGGCGCAGGCAGCGGACTCGACAGCGCGGGCATCCGCCACAAATACGAAGTGTTGAAGCAGTCTATGGAGAATTACAAAGGCGACGGCTCTCCCCGGGACATCATCCGCTACTTTGGTGGACTGGAAATGGTAATGGCCATAGGCGCCATGCTGCAAGCTGCCGAGCTGAGGATGATTATCCTTGTTGACGGATTCATCATGACCAACTGCCTGCTTGCCGCCGCCAGGCTCTACCCGGAAGTGACGGATTACGCCATCTTCGGACACTGCGGAGACGAGTCGGGCCACAAACTGGTACTCGACGCCCTGCATGCCCGTCCGCTGCTGAATCTGGGGCTGCGTTTGGGAGAAGGAACAGGGGCCATCTGTGCATATCCCATTGTCGACTCGGCCGTGCGGATGCTCAATGAAATGGATAACTTTGCACATGCCTCCATCACCAAATACTTTTAACATGAATAATATCTTAGCAGCATTCATCATGCTCACCCGACTGCCCTTCTGGAAAATCAAGGAAGTACCGGCAGAGTGTTTCAAGCATGTGGTTCCCTATTGGCCGCTTGTAGGCTGGCTGACGGGAGGCGTGATGGCGGCAGTGCTGTGGCTTGCCGGACAGATTATGCCGGTGTCATTGGCATGGATTCTTGCCCTCATCGCACGCCTGCTTGTCACCGGTTGCCTGCACGAAGACGGACTGGCAGACTTTTTCGACGGTTTCGGTGGCGGTACCACCCGCGAACGGACACTTGCCATCATGAAGGACTCCCACATCGGAAGCTACGGTGTCATCGGATTGATATGCTATTTCCTGCTGTTGCTCCAACTTCATCACCTGCCACTGGGACTTCTCTGCATCCTTGTGCTCAGCGGTGACTGCTGGTCCAAGTTCTGTGCCTCCCAGATTGTCAACTACCTGCCCTATGCCCGGAAAGAGGAAGACAGCAAAAGCAAGACCGTCTACAACCGCATGAGCTGGCACGAGTTACTGGCCGGATTTCTTTGCGGTCTGCTTCCTTTCGTACTGCTGCTGCCTATAAAGCTGTGGATTGCCACCCTCTTCCCACTGCTCACCTTCTTCCTGCTCTACCGATTGATGAAGCGGCGCCTACAAGGATATACGGGTGACTGCTGCGGGGCCACTTTCCTGCTATGCGAACTGTCCTTCTACTTGGGAAGCCTTATTCTAATTATAAATTAACAACTGAAAATTAAAGATGGAAGTAATACTCATTCGACACACTTCGGTAGATGTCCCTCCGGGCGTATGCTACGGACAGACCGATGTTCCCCTGAAACCTACGTTTGAAGCGGAAGCCGCCGTAACAGCAGAAAACCTGAAGACATACCTTCCGTTCGATCACGTCTACACCAGTCCCCTAACCCGCTGCGTGCGCCTCGCTACCTATTGCGGCTATCCCGATGCAGAACGGGACAAACGGATTATGGAAATCAATTTTGGCGACTGGGAGATGAAGCCGTTCGAGCAGAATGAGGACCCACGCCTGCAGGAATGGTATGCCGACTACATGAACGTGGCAGCTACCGGTGGAGAATCTTTTACCATGCAATACCGGCGTGTCAGCCAGTTTTTGGACGAATTAAAGAAGAAGCCCTATACACGCGTTGCCATCTTCGCACACGGAGGCGTATTAATCTGCGCACAACTCTATGCCGGAATCCTTAAAGCCGAAGAAGCCTTCGACGCATTGACGCCCTACGGCGGCATCGTCCGCATCAATCTCGACAAGGAATAGTGAACGAAATAGTAGGGCCTTCCTCCGCTTCGGTTTGCACCTTGTAGATACCTCCAAAATAATGAATAAAATGGGCATTGATTTCATGGCGAATCAAGCTCGTTTTATTCTCAAAATGTACCTTTGCAAACGGGGCGTTGACCACGTCGAAATAGAGGGCCGACCTAGTGCGGTCCCGTCTGATGCGGATAATCGCCTCATAACGGGCAGTGTCATTCTCTGACGGAGTCAGCATGCTGACAAGCAATGTATCGAACCACCTTCGGTCCGTCCTCGCAAACTGTTCCTTGAGGTCGGTCTGCAGGCTGACAGACACAGTGCTCTCCTCACGGCCGTTCACTTTATCCAGCACCTCACTGCACAACTGAATAATGTCACACTCCTCGTCCTCATACTGAATCTTGCCGGACTCCAAGCGGGACAACTCCAGAATGCTGTTGACATAATTCAGCAGACTTTCCGCATTGGTCTGAATCATCTGTCCGTACTCCCTCTTAGTCTCTTTATCCAGCTCCTCTTTCCCGGTCAGCAATTCGGCAAAGCCCACCACCACATTCAGCGGAGTACGTATATCATGGCTGATTTCCGATTTCAGACGTTCCTTCGCGATGTTGTCCGTCTCTGCCTGCAAAGCGGCTTCAGCCGTCTTCTTCTCTACGACAGCAATCTTTCCGGAGACATAGCGCGTATACAGATAGAAAAGCAGCATCAGCAGCAGGCAGACACCCAGGAATATAAATCCTATACGGTAATTCATGTCCTGAATCTTCTGCTTCTCCAACAGCAGCTCGTCAATGTGGTAAATCTCCTTCACCTGCTTCAACTGGTTGGCCGAGAAGGCATTGTTCAGCGAATCCTGCTTGCGTATGAGGTAGCGCCGGGTCTCGATGGCCCCGTCAATGTCCCCCTTGTCATATTGCGTACTCGCCTTGTAGTTTATCAAAGTGGCAAAGGTGGAGACGTAGTTGTTCAGTACCGTAGGGGTCACCTCGTCTATCAATGCGATGCTTTTGTCATACTCATCGGTCTTGGCATAGTATTGAAGCTGTATCAACTGGACATTCAGCCAGAAGACGGGATCTACATGCGGCTCAAGCAGTTTTTTTACTTTCTCGATATGCTCATGCGCCACTGTAAAGTTCTTCCGGTTCATGTAGTGCAGGATATACTTCACTTCGCAGTCAATCTCGAAATTGCTCCAGTTCTTCCTTGTCTCGGGTTCTTTGGAAATAACCGTCTGCAACGTCATGTCCATTTCATGCAAATAGGGCAGCTTCAAGCTGTCTTTACCGCCATTGCCGTATACCTGGGCAATACGCGACAGTATATCCACCTTCAGGCTGGCCTTTGTCTGGGGAGAGAAATTCCGGTAAGCCTCCAAGAAAGAGTCCAGTGCCTCATTCGGGCGGCTGGACACTCCGTAGGCACATCCCAGACTGTTATACGCCGCTATCATCCCGTTATTGCTATGGTGGAGTTTTGATTCCTCCAACGTCTCCTTAGCCACATACACCGCTTTCTCTATCTGTCTCTTGGAAGCCAGGGCGCGGCTGATGGCAGCCTTCTGCTCCAGATAATAATCGTAAGTGCCTACCTGGGGGACAAAATCCTTCAGCACATCCACCCAATACGACAGACTGTCCGGGTCGTGTTTCTTGTCATAACATGCCGCCAGATAGTAAGCGCCCATATTCTCATAGAAAGCGTTCTTCTGCCGCCGCGCCTCCTCGTACAGACGGGTGGAAAAAGTCATGTTATAGGGAGCATACTGGTGCTTGTAGGCCATGTCACGGAGATACGTCAGCCGGACAAGGGTGGCCGGCAGGGTATCGGCAACCTTCAGGATGCTGTCCTGATACCGGACAGCCCCCGTGTCTTCTGCCAGCAGCGGACAGATATATCCGCAAAACAAAACATGGATGAGAATCAGTATTCGTTTCATTGCGCCGTTCCTCCGTGTAATGCGGGATTATACTTCAAAGGATGCGTAAAACAGAAACGCGCGCCACGGGTGTACCCACTGTCCACCCACAGCTTGCCGTTCATATATTTCACAATCAGTTGGCAGATGGAAAGGCCCAGTCCGCTTCCCTGCACAAAATCATTCAGCTTTTCAAAGCGTTCAAAAATCAAGTGCTGCTTCTCCGGTGGAATGCCGCATCCGGTATCCGTCACGGAGAAAAGTGCCGTACCGGCATCAGCCATCTTCAGTTCCAGCACGATGGAGCCTTGTTCCGTAAACTTGGTGGCATTCACCAGCAGGTTTATCAAGACTTGGCGGAGGCGCGCATCGTCCGTATCCAGCATCAGGACGGACAAATCCGTGTCAAAACGCATTTCAACCTCCAGCTTGCGCGAGGCCATCACGGTCTCCACGACCTCATTACACAACTTCACGGCATCATGCGTGCGGATGTTGAAGGTTATGTTGTCATTCTCGAAATCCGAGAAATCCAGAATGTCATTGATAAGTTTCAGCAACTGAAAGGAATTCACCTTGATAATTTCGGAGAACTCCCGGCGCGATTCGTCATCGAATGACTCGTCCTCATCCGTCAGTACCGCCGAGAATCCGACAATGGCATTCAGCGGCGTACGTACCTCATGGCTCATGTTCGAAAGAAACATATTCTTCCGTTGTATGGCTTGCACCGCTTTCTCCTTCATCGCCTCCTGCCGTATCTGGGAACGTTTCAAACGGAATATCTTCTTCCAGCCCAGCACCAGGAGGAATATCAGAAACAGTACGGACACAATGATGCCTGCCAGATAGAAACGCATGGATACAATGCGGTCGCGTTCGTTCTGGTAGGCCAGTTGGTCGGCCTGGAAACGGGTACAGAGCCGGTCTATCTCCTTGGGATAGTTCTTCTCGAACGAAGTCTTGATATACGAAAAGACCTTGCCGTACTGTCCGTAGGCTTCTTCCTTGTTTCCCATCTTCACCAGTAAATCCGCTTTTTCGAGCAGAGCTTCCTTGTAGATGTTATGGTTTATCCGGGCATATTCGGTTTGAAGGAAATCATTGTAGGCGGCCAAGGCTGCCTCATGCTCTCCGGTGGCCACCAGATAACGGGCATCTATAATCAGAAGGTATTGCCGTATCTCCGGAATCAGTTGCGTTTCAAGCTGGCCTATCTGTACCAGACAATGGCTGGCAGCTTTCAAGTCACCCTTGAATAATTGGCAGGAAGCATTGGAGATGTGGCGCATGGCCAGCTCCAGCGGAGAAAGCCGGTCTTCCGGATAGAGGTTCAGACGTGCAAGATAACGCGAGGCGCCGTTTACATTCCGTATGCGCAGGTTATAATCTATCAGTTCCACCAGTAGCATACGGATATGCACATCCTCCCCGTCCATCCCATCCAGCAGTCTCAAGGACTCTTCATAAGCGGCACCGGCTTCCCGGAGCCTGCCGGTATAGCTGTACACCTCTCCCATGGCATTCAGCGCAAGGGCATTGCCGAAGGGGTAGGCAAGCGCGCGGGCTTTGGAGTACATCTGGTCGCTCTGGGCAATGGCCATACGGATTTCTCCACGGAAAAGGGAGGATTTTATAAGTATTCTTTCCAGTTCGAAATAGGTGTAATAGCGCTGGGATTCATCCAATTGGGACAAAAGGCCGTCGGCATTCAGCGAGTCACACTCCTCCCGGGTCAGATAGTCGAAACCGAGGCTGTTGTGAAAAGTGGAGATGACCTCATGGACTATACTTTCCTTTTCTTTAGTCCAAGAATCCGCTTTATCTGTTGTCGATGCAATTATTGTGCTCCCGAACCAAATAAAGAAAAGGAATATATATAGTTGCTTTATCCTCATTTATAAGACTTTGTCTGCTTTAAAAGTTACATTTTTAATGCAACGCGGTCTTGCAAAGATATTATATCTTTTTGGAACGGACAAAGAATCAGTTAAAATAACAACATTTTAAAAACAAAAGGAAGCCAAGGTCGATGTCACTATTACGGCAACTACCATCCACCACTCCACACGCCGGTTGATGCGGACAGCCACACGCATATCTTCCGTCTTCAGAGGCCGTTCATTAGAACCGATATAAGGTTTCCATACCTCCTCGCCGAAATAGTTGTGCGGACCTCCGAAACGGCAGTCCAGAATACCGGCAAGGGCGGCTTCCGGATAACCGGAATTGGGACTGGCATGCTGGCTGCCATATCTGCCCACAAAAGCAAACAAGGAAAGGCGACCGGAAACCAGTACCATCAGAAAGGCTGTCAGACGGGCGGGAATATAATTGGCAACATCATCCAAACGGGCAGCAAAACAGCCGAACCGACGATAGCGTTCATTCTTGTAGCCGACCATGGAATCCAGCGTGTTCACCATCTTATAGGCAAGCATGCCCGGAACTCCCAACAGCAGATACCAGAACAAGGGGGCAACTACCCCGTCACTCAAATTCTCTGCCAAAGTCTCCAATGCCGCGGTTCTCACCTCCTGCGCCGAGAGTGCAGACGTATCACGCCCTACGATACGTGCCACTTGCATCCTCCCTTCCTCCAAGGAACGGTCCACCGCCTTGAACACCATACGCACCTCGCGAACCAGCGTAGTGCCCGCCAAGCAATAGAATATCAGCAATATTTGCACCGTCAGAAGCATGCCCGGAGAAAAGAGTGCCGCCAAGCGGAGCAACAAAAGCGTAATGACGTATACCCCCAAGACAAGAGACACCGCCACAAACGCACCTTTCAGAAAACGCAAATCGCCCCGGTTCAACCGGTGCTCACAGAAAGAAATGGCTTTGCCGAAAGCCACCACCGGATGGGGTAGCCACGCCGGGTCACCCAGCCAGTGGTCGAGCAGCCAGGCTGTGAGAAGCGGCAGGTTCAAGTTGAAGGCGACACCCAAAAGTATAAGTACATCTTCTTCCATCGGTTATTCCTCCTCAAGCCATTGTCCTATTGCTTTTACAAGCCTGTCATTCTCCTCCCGGCTCTGGGCGGCTATGCGGAAGAAGCGCTCATTCAGCCCGTCAAAGTTGGAGGCGTCCCGAATCAAGATACCATGCTCCCCTGCCAGATAGTCTTTCAAGGCGGAAGCCTTGCCCATACGGAGGCACACCAGCATGAAATGGGTTTCGGTGGCCCATACCTCCAGTCCTCCCAATGCCTCAAGCGCACTGCGCAGGCGGGCAGCCTCTTGCAAGTAAGACGCCACATCCAGCGGATTGGGAACATCATGTTCCAACAGATGGAGCCCTGCCTCAATGGCAAGCTGATTGACCGACCAGGGCATACGGTTGGTACGCAGGCGGTGCAGCAGGTGGGGGGCTCCGGTGACATATCCCAGTCGCAGACCGGGAACGGCATAACGCTTGGTCATGGAGTGCAGCAGCAGAACGTTGGGAAATTCCGCCGCCTCGGCAGCAGAGAAAAGCGGACGCAAGGTGAAAAACTCGTAGGACTGGTCGATGACGAAACATACCTGCGGATTATGACTGATAAGTGTTGCCAGATATTCCTTCTCCACAACCGTTCCGGTAGGGTTATTGGGATTGCACAGCCACAGCATGCGCACCTCTTCCGGCAAGCGATACCCCTCGCTCTCCGCAGGAAGCCGATAGAGGGAAGTGACCCGATGGCCGTGCATGCGGCAGGCATCGGCATATTCACTGAAAGTGGGCTGCACAATGGCGGTGTTTGTCCCGCGGAAAGTCTGTGCGGTGAGATAGATGGCTTCGGTAGCTCCGTTCGTCACGCACACTGCCTCGGCAGGAAGACGGTGGTGGCGGGCAAGGCAGGACTCAAGCGTGTAAGGCTCCGGTTCGGGATAGTTGCCGATGCCGTCAATCCGGGCACACAGATGCGCCTTCAAGGCAGAGAGGTCCACCCTGCTGTAAACGTTCGAGCTGAAGTTTGCCGTAATGGGACGGCTGTATTTATAGGAATCGTCTCCGTGTCCTTCAATCATGGTTCTTTGTCAATATTTGGTAGATAAGCGGCAGGTTGACGTGGCGGCGCACGTGCTCGGCAAGCCTATCGTATTGTTCTTCTTTGAATGTATGGTAATCGAAAGCGCCGGCATTCCCGGACAGTTTGTCTGCAAAAGGCGCAAGCAGGAAATCTATGAATTCCGGATTGTCGAGAATGCCATGAATATAGGTCCCCATGCAGGTAGAGTCCACGTAGTAACCGTCGGTAGAGCCGTTCTCCAGAAGATTCAAGGGAGAATCGGGAGTACCTTCCACAGGGGTGGTCACTCCCATATGGATTTCATAGCCCTGCATGAATGGAGAATGGAGAGTGGAAGATGGAGAATGGGGATTGCACAGACCGAACTTCACCTGACGGGTCACTTTCTCTCCCGACATGCGGGTACTGATGGGCAACAGCCCCAGTCCGGGCAGGCGTTCGATGTCCCCCTCCACATGCTCAAGGTCGAGCACCTCCTGCCCCATCATCTGATAGCCGCCGCAGATACCCATCACGGTGGCACCTTCACGGTGGGCACGGATGATGGCAGCCGCCACACCGTTACGGCGCAATTCGTAAAGGTCATCAAGTGTGCTCTTGGAGCCGGGCAGCAGGATGACGTCGGCCTTTGCCAACTCATCCACATTGTTGGTATAGAAGAGATGTACGCGCGGGTCACGTTCCAGGACATTAAAATCGGTGAAGTTACTGAGGTGGCGCAGCAGAATGACGGCGATGTTCACCTTTCCCTTCTCGGCACGGACAGACTTTGCGGCAAGCGCCACGGAGTCTTCTTCTTCAATGTAGATATCACGGTAGTAAGGCACCACCCCGACAACGGGAATGCCGCAAAGCTCCTCCAGCATCGTAATGCCCGACTCGAAGAGACGTATATCCCCCCGAAACTTGTTGATAAGAATTCCTTTAATTCGCTCCCGCTCATGGGGACGAAGCAACATCAGCGAACCGTAGACGCTGGCAAACACACCGCCACGGTCAATGTCGCCCACAAGAATTACATCGGCTCCGGCATGCAGGGCCATCGGCAGATTGACAAGGTCGGTATCCCGCAGATTGATTTCGGAGATGCTTCCCGCGCCTTCCAGCACAACGGGATTATAGCGAGCGGCAAGGCGGTCGTAGGCAGCACAAACCTCCCGGCGCAGCTCGTCGCGTCCTTCCTTGCGGAAATACTCATAAGCATTGCGGTTGCCGATAGGACGCCCGTTAAGGACAACCTGCGAGGTATGGTCCGACTGTGGTTTCAGCAGTAGCGGATTCATGTCCGTGTGGCAAGGCACTCCGGCGGCTTCTGCTTGCACAGCCTGGGCACGGCCTATCTCCAGCCCTTCGGGAGTGGCAAATGAATTGAGCGCCATATTCTGTGCCTTGAACGGTGCGGGCTGATAGCCGTCCTGCTTGAAGATGCGACAGAAGGCGGCAGCAATGATGCTCTTTCCCACATCACTGCCCGTCCCGGCAAACATAATCGGATGAAGTTTCTCCATAAATTCCATTTTAGCGAATGCAAAGATAGTGCAAATCCGAATATCTCTCCCATTCATAAGCCATATCTTCGGAAACTATTCCTATATTTGTAACGTTCTATTCAAAAAGATGACTACTGAACAATTCCCACCTCCTCTTGTTTAGAGAAACAAGAACCCCTAAACCGAACGAACTTATGAATAATCTATTATGCCGGAGATTCTTTCCGGCTGCTGCCTGCGTACTGCTTGCCATCGGTGGAGTGGCCGCACAAACCTCCCTTCCCCTTAGCTTCGGTGATGCCCTAAGGCAGATGCAAAACGGCAACCGCAGCCTGAAAATAGCCGACAAGGGAATTGAAGCCGCCCGTGCGGAACGTGACAAACTGAATGCCCTCTGGTACCCCTCCCTGCAAGGTGCCGGTACGTTCGTGCATCTTTCCGAAAAGATAGAGGTAAAACAGCCCCTTTCCCAGTTCACCAACCCGGCAAAGGACTTTGTGCACAACATCGTGCCGGACGACCAATTCATCAGCAGCATACTCGACCAGATAGGCTCCCATACCCTTGCCTTTCCACTGGCTCCACGCAACCTGACTTCCGTCGGCCTGACCGCCGAATGGGTCGTATTCTCCGGCGGCAAGCGCATCCGGGCCTCGAAGATAGGCAACACCATGATAGACATTGCCCGCGAAAACCGGGGACAGACCGATGCCACGCAACGCACCCTGCTGGCAGAAAGCTACTTCGGGCTGAAACTTGCGCAAGAGGTAGTACGCGTGCGGCAGGAGACTTACAACAGCCTGCAACGCCATTACCAGAATGCCCTTAAACTGGAAGCTGCCGGCATGATAGACAAGGCAGGCCGGCTCTTTGCCCAAGTGAATATGGATGAAGCTGCCCGTTCACTGGAGGCTGCCCGGAAGGAGGCCTCCGTCGTACAAAGTGCCCTGCGCACCCTGCTCAACCTGCAAGACACATGCAGCATCCATCCTACTTCGGAGCTTTTCATCAACGACCAACTGCCCGCCAAAGAGGAGTTCCTGCAAGCCATGCGGGTGGAGAACTACACCGTGAACCAACTGCAACTGCAGTCACAGATTGCCCGCCAGCAGCTCCGCATCGACCAGAGCGGCTACCTGCCGGACATCGCCGTATTCGGCAAGCAGACCCTCTATGCCCACGGCATACAAAGCAATCTTGTCCCCCGCACCATCGTAGGTGTGGGCTTCACCTGGAACCTGTTCGACGGACTGGCGCGTGAGAAGCGCATCCGCCAGTCGAAGATAGCCCAGCAGACCCTTGCCCTGGGACAAGAAAAAGCCAAAGAAGACCTGAGCGTAGGCATCGACAAGCTCTACACCCAACAGCAAAAGGCACAAGACAACGTACGCGCCTTAAATACCACCATCGAGCTGAGCGAAGAGCTGGTGCGAATCCGCAAGAAATCCTTTGCCGAAGGCATGGCAACCAGTACCGAGGTCGTAGATGCGGAAACGATGCTGGCAACCGTCCGCGTGGCGCGTCTGGCAGCCTACTACGAATATGATGTGGCACTGATGAACCTGCTGGCTATCTGCGGAACGCCGGAACGGTTCGAGAAATATTTCGAGACAACTTATTAAAACCTACCCTTTATGAAAATCAATAATAAAAGCATCAGCATTGCATTCGTCATTATCCTGGCTGCAACGGTCATCATTTCACTTGCCGGCATGTTACTCATGAGCCGGCAGCCCCTGGTCCTGCAAGGACAAGTGGAAGCAACGGAAATACGTATCAGCGGGAAGCTGCCCGGACGTGTGGACTCCTTCCTCGTACAAGAGGGCGACTGGGTGAAGGCAGGCGATACGCTTGTCGTCATCAACAGCCCCACCATCGAAGCCAAATACCGCCAGGTGAATGCCCTGGAGCAGGTGGCCCAGGAGCAGAACAAGAAGATAGACGCCGGTACCCGCCGCCAGATTGTGGCCACCGCCCGGCAACTCTGGAACAAGACGCAGAGCGACCTTGCCCTCGCCAAGACCACTTACCAGCGCATTGTAACGCTTTATAAGGACAGTGTCGTCACCTCCCAGCGGCGTGACGAGGTGGAAGCCATGTACAAAGCCGCCCAAGCCGCCGAACGTGCCGCCTACGAGCAATACCAGATGGCCGTAGACGGAGCGCAGAGCGAGGACCGCGCCTCGGCCCGCAGCCTGGTGGAAGCGGCGCGAAGCACCGTCGATGAAGTCTCCTCCCTCCTCGTCGACTCCCGCCTGACTGCTCCCGAAGACGGCCAGATAGCCACCATCTTCCCCAAACGCGGAGAGCTGGTGGCCCCCGGCACTCCCATCATGAGCCTTGTCGTGATGGACGATGCACACGTGGTACTGAACATACGCGAGGACCTGATGCCGCAGTTCAAGATGGGAGGCACTTTCCGTGCCGATGTCCCCGCCATCGACGGCAAGGACATTGAATTCCGCATCTATTACATCAGTCCGCTGGGCAGCTTCGCCACCTGGAAATCCACCAAACAGACGGGCAGCTATGACATGCAGACGTTCGAGATACACGCACGTCCCACACAGCAGGTAGAGGGATTGAGACCGGGGATGTCCGTACTTTTAAAAATGAAGAATGAAAAATGAAAGATAAAGAATTTGGCTACGCAATGAAAGCGCTCCGCATGGTTATCCGTCGCGAATGGCACCGCATGACCTCCCGCCGTCTATACCTCGGCGTCTGCGTCGTGCTGCCTTTGTTCTGTCTGTTCTTCATGGCCACCATCTTTGGAAACGGACAGATGGAGAACATTCCCGTAGGTATCGTCGACCTGGACAACACTGCCACTTCGCGCAATATCTCCCGGCGCATCTCTGCCGCCCCCACCTTCCGTGTGACGGAGCACTTCACCGACGAAGCCGACGCCCGCCGGGCATTGCAACAGAAGGACATATACGGCTACCTCGTCATCCCGCCCCGCTTCGAACAGAAGGCGGTGACGGGAACTGGCGCAACGCTCACCTATTATTACCACTATGCCCTTCTTTCGGTAGGCAGCGAGCTGATGGCAGCGTTCGAGAATACGCTTGCCCCCGTGGCGCTCTCGCCCATCGTGATGCAGGCCGAAGCTCTGGGAGTCAGCGGAGAACAGATACAGACCTTTCTGCTCCCCGTAGAAGCCAGTACCCATCCCCTCTACAACCCGGACATGGACTACTCCATCTACCTGAGCCAGCCTTTCTTTTTCGTACTGTTCCAGATACTCATCCTGCTCACCACCGTCTACTCCATAGGCAGCGAACTGAAATTCGGCAGCGCCGGCGAATGGCTGGAGATGGCACGAGGCAATATCCTCACTGCCGTAGCAGGGAAACTGCTGCCCTATACCCTCATCTTCTCGTCCATCGGTATCCTGGCAAACTATGTACTGTTCGGCCCGCTACATATCCCCTTCGCTGGCAGTCTGTGGCTGATGAATGCAGTGACCGTGCTCTTCATCATCGCTACCCAGGCATTGGCGGTCTTTATCTATTCTGTCTTTCCCAAGATTGCCTATATCATCAGTGTAGTATCCATGGTGGGGTCGTTGGGAGCTACCTTGTCCGGGGTCACATTTCCCGTCACAGCCATGTATGCGCCCGTGCATGCCGCCTCCTACCTCTTCCCCGTGCGGCACTTCACGGAGGCGGCACAAGCCATGATTTACTTCGATGCAGGGTTTGCCTACTTCTGGCAGTCGGTAGCTACACTCTTCATCTTCTTGCTGGCAGCACTACTGATACTGCCGTTGCTGAAATGGTGGATAAAAAAGGAAACGAGGGAAGAAGCAATCCCCGCCTCCCCATCACCTTGCCCACCTACCGCATTGTCAACAGCTTCCGTCATCCGCCACGAGTGGCATGCCATCGCCACCAATCCCGCCATCCTGCTCGTGCTGGCAGGCGGTATCTTCCTCTACGGACTGCTCTACAACTACATGTACGCCCCCAACCTGGTGCGCAAGGCTCCCGTCGCAGTGGTAGACCTCTCCCACTCCGCCCTCAGCCGCGAATACATCCGACTGCTCGATGCCACTCCCCAGACCGCCGTCTACGGCCAGACACCCAACATCCTCGAAGCCCGCCAATGGATGAAGCAGGGCGACGTGGCAGGCATCCTTTACCTGCCTGCCGACTTCGAGGCACGTGTGGCACGGGGCGAGACTTCGGTCTTCGTACTCTATGCCGCCACGGACGCTTTCCTCAACTTCAAAGGACTGCAAGAATCCAGTGCGCGCGTCATGCTTGTCGTGAACGATGCCCACCGCATGGAGGGCACCGTATTCCTACCTCCGCAAGGACTGCTGGCAGTGGCTTCGTCCGCTCCCGTCAGCGTGTCCGGCACGGCGCTCTACAACTATACAGAGGGCTACGGTTCCTATCTGATTCCCGCCGTCCTAATTGTCATCATCTTCCAGACGATGCTGATGGTGATTGCCATGCTGACGGGCGAGGAAGCGGAAGCCCGAAGAAAAGGAATACGGCTGATGCGTGCCGACTCATTGAAGGATACATTACGGATTGTCGGAGGCAGGACCTTCGTATACTTCATGCTCTACGTGGTGTTTTCCCTATTCCTGCTGGGACTGTTGCCGCACCTGTTCAGCATCCCACACATCGGCAGCGGAGGAGACATCGTCACAATGATGATACCCTTCCTGCTGGGCACGAGTTTCCTTGCCCTGGCCGTCTCCCGCTGGTTTACAGACTCCGAAGCGCCGTTGCTGATGATAGCCTTCTTCTCTGTGGGCTATATCTTCCTTTCGGGCGTGTCCTATCCGCTGGAGCTGATGCCGTGGTATTGGCAGATAGCCCACTATCTGTTTCCGGCAGGTCCTGCCGTACTTGCTTTTGTAAAACTGAATTCAATGGGTGGAACGCTGGCCGACGTATGGCCGCAGATGCTGACGATGTGGATACAAGTATTGGTCTATGGAACTTTGGCGCTCTGCACTACACGCCACCTCTACGGAAAAGGAAAAGTGAAGGCATAAAAAAAGGCTATCTATCCCAGACAGCCAATCTTTTGTTAACCTTAAATCTAATACTATGAAAAACACATTGCAAATATACGGACTTCTCCGAATTCTCCAAAATTTCCGCCCATAACAGCCTTATTTATAACATGGTTTAATAGGAATATGCCGTTGTTAACAGATAGAGGCTGGTCAAATAAGAAATTTTCACTATCTTCATCCCCAAAATCGTAAACCAAAGAATATTCTGCCATGATTCATACCATACTCGATACAGACCTTTACAAATTCACCACCTCGTATGCCTACATCAAATTGTTTCCCTATGCCATGGGTACTTTCAGTTTTAAGGACAGAGACGACACCGCCTATACGGACACGTTTCTGAAGGAACTGCAAGAGGCGGTGGACAGCCTGACACAAACCGTACTCACTGCCGAAGAGCTGGAGTACATGACCCGCCACTGCCGTTTCCTGCCGAGGGTCTATTGGGAGTGGCTCTCCTCCTTCCGCTTCCAGCCGGAGAAGGTAAGCATCCATCTGGACGAGGACCGGCACCTGAACATTGAAATCACGGACTATCTGTACAAGGCCACCCTTTACGAAGTCCCTCTGCTTGCCATCGTATCCGAAATAAAGAACCGTTCTTTGGGAAACGTGGCCGACATGGACGGCATACTCTGCAAACTGTCCGAAAAGGTGGCACTCTCCAACCGACACCAGCTGTATTTTTCAGAGTTCGGCACCCGGAGACGCTTCTCGTTCGAAGTGCAGGACAAAGTCATAGACCGTCTGAAGGAAGCCGCCGAATACTGTACCGGGACTTCCAACTGCCACTTCGCCATGAAATACGGCATGAAGCCTATGGGGACGCATCCGCATGAATGGTTCATGTTCCACGGCGCACAGTTCGGCTACAAACACGCCAACTACATGGCCTTGGAAAACTGGGTGAACGTGTACGACGGTGACTTGGGCATCGCACTGTCCGATACCTATACCTCCGGCATTTTCTTAAGTAACCTGAGCCGCAAGCAGGCCAAACTATTCGACGGTGTACGCTGCGACTCCGGCGATGAATTCGATTTCACCGACAAGCTCGTTGCCCGCTACCGCGAACTGGGCATCGACCCTACCACTAAAACCATCGTCTTCAGCAATGCGCTCGATTTTGGCAAGGCACTCGACATCCAGGAGCATTGCAGGGGCAAAATCCGCTGCTCCTTCGGCATCGGCACCAATCTGACGAATGATACCGGATTCAAGCCCTCCAACATCGTAATGAAACTGACGCAATGCAAGATGAACGTCAACCAGGAATGGCGCGAATGCGTGAAGCTGTCCGACGATGCAGGAAAGCATATCGGCAGCGAAGCGGAAGTACGGGCATGTCTGTATGATTTAAGGCTCGGACAGCAAATAGAACCCCTATGCTGAAAACAGCTTCCCGGCGGTTAGCGATAAGTGCTTACAGTCTTTTCCTTTTGTAGGCAAACTCTTGCCATTTCTCTTCCGGCCAGTCCTGCCGCTGCATCTCCATGCGGGCCATGACGAAGAACAAGTCCGAAAGGCGGTTGATGAAGCGCAGAATATCCTCGTTCACGGGGTCTTGGCGATGGAGTGTCCACAAACGGCGTTCGGCACGGCGGGCCACGGTACGGGCAAACTGCAGTTGGGCTGATATGGGAGTGCCACCGGGCAAAAGGAAGTAGCCGTTGTCCGTCAGCAGGACGGTCATGGCATCCATCTCCTGCTCACAGCGTAGCGTGAGCTCTGCGGCAGAAAGCGGATTAGGATTTACCACTCCCGAGGGAGTGGCCACATGGCTCATTACCACCATCAGTTCCCGCTGGACAGCATGCAGCAACTCCTGCCAACCATCTTCTGCCGCCAGCATGGAGCGCACGATACCAATCACGGCATTCAATTCATCAAGGCATCCGTTTGCCTCGATACGGATGTCATCTTTCGGCACGCGCGTGCCACCATGAATACCTGTTGTTCCTTTGTCTCCAGTTTTGGTATAGACTCTTTTCATTCTCTATTTGATAAGGAACTGTGCCCACTGCGGGATTTCCTCTACATATTGTTTGAAGAGGGTCCCGTTTACAGTGCGGAACAATAATCGAGGAATTTGATTTTCTATTGAATTATCGTAGACATATACCCTATCAACCAAGGATATTGCTTTACCTATATTCAATAACGATTTATAATAACGGGAAATAATTTTGGAAATGGGAACTTCATGCCCTCCATTCAAATAGCGCTGTGTAATACGCCGTACATTTATCTCAGGATTATTTGTACAGACAAAAAAAATGCGAATAAAAAATCCTGCTTTTTTTGCTTCTTCAACAAATGCAAGTTTTTCGTCTGAGGAAAAGACTGTTTCAAATACAAAATCTTGCCTTTTCCTTAAACACTCATAACGCATTTTAGTCGCCAATTCTGCTGCCTTCAATACTGCAACGGGAGAATTCCAATCACCATATTGTTCTTGCGCTATATTATCAGGATTAATGTAAAGGCTATTTTCTGCCCATTCATTATGAAGCAGTTGCACTGTCGTAGAAGTTTTACCCGAACCATTCGGACCAGCTACTATACAAAGTGTCGGATTTTTTTCGTTCATCACATGGATATATCACTTACATTTTTAGCTCTATATGCTTTCAATTTTTCTCTCACCTCTTGCATTCTCCGCTCCAATTCTCTTTTTGCCTTGCGAGAACTTTCACGGGCCGCAACAGCCACTTGTTCCATCAAAGCATGCAGTTGTTCATCAGTAGGGTCTTCCAAAGAAGACAAGCGATAAGTATTCAGTTTCATAATCATAATATATTTAAATGAAAACAAAGATACTCCACTATTTCGAGAACACAAACGAAATTACATAAAATATCAATGCGCTATCCGGACTTTTTCATAATGAATTCAAACTTAGATTAGGACTATTTTTAATCAAGGAATGATTAAAATGCAAAAAACGGCCGGACATGCCATGCAGAAGTCTTATTATATCCTTGTAAGCAAACCCTTTCCCACTTATATAAGGGATCATCAATATGCCAGAGAAGCATCCAGCTTCTATCTTTATCATATTGAGAACTGCAACTGAAACCAAGTCTGTAGTTCACGTTAAACTGCGGTAACGATTTACCAACTTTGGATAACTGTCCTTCTAATTTATCTAACGTTTCCAGTCCCCACTTTTCGTCTTGTAAACCATTACCGGTATTGTGCCGAAAGTTTTCCGGAGATTTTCCACAAATATTCACCAATACATCAAACCATTGCCCTATGCTTGGCAGAAACCACGGACTACGTTCGATCCCATCCGGCACCTTATTGCTGTTATTGTAAGTTTTCACCAGATAAAAAGCACGACAGTCGCTTACAAAAGATGCATCACCCTCATGATTTGCCAGCATTTGTAAAGTTTCAGAGTACCCGTTCATGTTATTCTTAATTCTGTTAAAATCATGCTTTGACTTCACATCAGCTATTGATATTGTATCAATATCCGCTTCGATTAAATCCATCGGTCCCCAATTCCCTTCTTTCAAACTATCCAACATCATCACATAGGCATGATTCCATCCTTTTTTATTACACCTCTCGTCTGTCATCCTTTCCGGATCGCAAGTAATTACCATTCCGATAGCATTTTCATAATCATAGATTTTCCCATCTTCTTCCAACTTCCCGTTTCCGGGATGTACTTCTATTCTTTTATCGATTTCGTTCTGAAAGACAAAATCCCCGGGATAAAGCTTTCTTTCTATACTTCCTTTACCGGGTACGGGACTAATAACCTTCAAGGTATAGCATTTTCCAGAAGTAAAACTGATGGAGCTGCCCGAATAATTTATCTTTATATTCGTATCATCTCTGCCATCGGTAGTCATATAGTTTCCGGTAACCCGTGCATTTGCTTGCGGCGGAACAATGGCACAATATTTCAAAGAATCTATCTGATATGGAGTAATACCGTTCAGACTCACATTAATAGCCGCCGAGTCTGTTCCTAAAACCCTCGATTCCCTATGGTAAACAAAGCCTGCTTTTTCTGGTGCAAAACAACCTACGTATACTTGCGGTTGCAACACAAGCAATGCAAACTGGTGTTGAAACAGCAAGTTCAGGATTATTCCGGAAGAATTGTCAATAGCAGGTACGCCGGTGGCAACCAACAAATCGCTGACAATATGCTTTTCTGTTGTGGACTGGTCCTTCGCAGGTTGCAGTTTTTCATTCCCGGTCAGTGAAGCAATAGCTCCGTCCATACCTTTTGAGAGATCTATTGTGATATTCTTCCTATATGGATAGTAAGCGACATAACTCACTCCATCATACCAATAAAGTGTACCATTTCCCACCGGATTCCAACTGCCGCTTGACATATTGTAAACCAATTTGGCATTATCAATATTATCCATTATAGCACCGTCCTTTATGGCAAAAACACCAATCGAATCACCATCGACAAACTCCATTTTAAAATGTTCGTCCCTTACAGAGGTACGTGTAGAGGACTTTCCTGCATTGGAGAGCTCTTCAAAATCAGCGACTATAGCCCGGACTGTAAAGGGTACTCCCTCACAGCACTCCTTCATACCTCCATTGTTTGCTTCGTATTCGTCAGTGCATGCACTACACACTAAAAGGATGCCCCAAAAGACTATTCCAGTGAAAAATTTCATATATCTTTTCATATTATCTTACTTTAAACAGATTGGCATCTTTTTGCGAAGTCCAGAATTACCCCGTCAGGTCAATCAGTCTCTTGTTTTGCTTCCGTTCCAATAACTGTCTCGGTTTCAGCATTCTCTTCCCATGATACGGGACCGTTCTCCGGTATCACAGTAATTGCCTTTCGTGCTATACCTATAGTATAGCTGACGGCCCTTCCCGAAGCCCAATTATCAGTCAGAGGCAAAGACTGGTTTTCCATACTGACAGTTTGAACAACAAGAGCATTATTACTATCTTTGGCCGTATATTGATAAGAAATATTGAACTTACTTCCTGCCCCGGCAGGAAGCAGAAAGAAGGTTGCAAGCAGTTTCTTTTCTTCTATAATTGTATCCGGTACCGGAAAACTTATTATACCGGTGGTAAAGTTTTCCTTTTCATCAGCCGATGGATATGTCCACTTCCAGCCTATGTCACTATCTGCTGTAGGATTATAATAGGTAAGCAATCCACTCTTCATTCCCGTAATCGAGAAGGAAGTTACTGACTTTCCCTCCGTATTATCATTACTTTTTATATAGACATTGACCTTGGTCAGTGTATGGTGCAGTTTGAAAGTTACATTACCATTGCTTTGATTCATTACCGGAGTTGCGGCAAGAAAATCTATCTGATTATTTACAGCTATCGGAACGGTATACCCCAACACCGGAAATCCGCTTGCCGTTCCTTCATTCTGAAAAGAGAGGTAACCATTTTCCACTTCATTCACGTAAGGGGCATAAGCAAAGAAACTGATTTTATCCGTGGTGGAATTGTCCGGCCAGAACTTGACCGGACTATAAGACCATGTTCCCTCATCCTGTTGTTTTTCCACAAGCTGGTTATACATAAAATTCGGTATGGCAGTATTCTCGTTGAATTTTCCATGTGTAAAATATGCAAACACTCCCACATTATTAAGTTCACCGGCAGTGGCAAATTTCCCGGTTCCCCTCGTCATTGTAATAACTCCAGAAAAGCCGATAGGAAGATTCTCCTGCGGAAGTCCGTTCTTACTTTCTTCCCCACTGCATGCTCCCAACAACAAAAGTAATGCAAGGAGGATGCTACACAACCGCTTCATCCCTATATCTTCTGCTTTTCCTTTCATACTCCTTCTACCTAAATGTTACTTTCCCCATTACTGGTCCATCCCGTCATATTGTCATCAACAGCAATACTGATAGCATTCATCTTGATGGTCAACACGTAAGTATGCTGTGTCCCTTTTTTAAAAGTTCCTTGCGGCAATTTGACTTCTTTATCCGTCACAGTACTTGTCAGATTACTACTATCATTCACCTTTGTCACAACATCATAACTAATCTTTAGGCTCAAATCCCCTTCCTTGGCTGTACCGTTTTGGTTATTCACAGGAATGAAATAAAGAGCTTCCTTTTCTGAGAACAAAGCTGTTGCATCGGTATTACTACTCACGTCGACAGCACTCTTCTTATACCCCCATTGGTCAATGCCTGTTCTATTCACAAACTCACTAAGGTCTTGCTCAGCCGAAAAATAGGATGCGGAAGGTGAGATGGCATTCCAAGCATCAGTACCGAAATCATAAACCGCTTTGTTGTAAAGTATTCCACTTCCCGGAGACAGTTTTAATCCTGTTACAAAGATTCTTGTTTCAGCGCCCAGATTCACGTCCGGCTTCACCTTGACATTGGCTATTTGGGTAAGCACATGGCTGAATTTAAACTGGACTGTTCCTTTGTTACCGACATTGCTCTCAGAAGTCAAGTCTTTTATGGCAGTACGGCAATCCGTTACTAAATCCACCATATCTTTCCAATTATTTGAAGTTTTTACTTCAAAGGTGATTTTAGGAGCCTCTTTATCACTTTGTGCCGATAAAATTATTTTTTGGTCTGTTCCCTCTCCCGGATTGGATTCATAAGGTGCATAAGCGAAGAAAGTTATTTTATCATCATTCGTCGGCCAAAAACGCAGAGAAGCATACCCCCAACTACCGGAAGTCCATGTAGCATGTTCATTATACATAAAATCGGGTGTTGTACTCGCTTTCTCACTATCCCATCCTTCCTTGCTTGTTTTATAGGCAAAAATACCGAAACCGGCATCCGCTTCTTTCAGCGTGGACGTAGTGGTTTCCGTTCCTCTGGTCTGTACTCCCGTATATACATCCAAACCGATTGTCCGGTCTGCATCCGGATTTATCTCCGTAACTTCATTTTGCGAGCAACCGGCTATCGTCAGCGCTGCCATTGCCATCAATAAACTTTTCGTTCCCATCTTCTATTCATTTTTTCAATTAATATTAATTATGTCCTCAAATATCTATATCACTGTTCACTTCATCCTCCCAGTCATCCACGTTGGCGTCAAAACCCGAACTTCCTTCAACTTTCACATTCGGTACTTTTTTTTCGCACGTCATGTCGATGAAAATGCTCATTCTTCCATCTCCTTCTTCCAACTGGCTTATTTTCAGATCATCAAAACTTTCTTCAAATGTGGTTTTCCCGTCCACCAATTCTGCTCTCAAATGCAGGTTATGTGAAATCTCCGTATCAAAACCAAACACGCTGATAGAGGCGCTTAGTGTTCCGTCCGTCGCCGATCCGGAATTATAAACGGGATTACCGAGACAAAACTCCTGCGCCACAGTCTTTTCTGAAATCTGTCCCGAAGCGAGAAACACAGATTCTGCAATACCATCCAAATTACAAGTGGCATTACGTATATTGTTCATTCCTTTAATACGGATTTTAACTGTTATCTTTTGAGTCAGTTTTTGGGGAAGGAAACAGAGCTGGCAACCATTTTTACTACCGTCAATCTTTTTGCCCCCCCAGTTAGTCATGCCCGATGAATAGTTTCCCGACATGCCCGGAGTCACTTCAAAACTTTCCATACAATCGGCTGCAAGTTCGTCGGGACTATCCATAATGATTATCTCCGTGGAAGGGACATCCTTTGTCACCACATTTGTGGCATGTGCCTCCAACGTCCGGTAGGCATCTTCTCCCCTAAAGCCCAGGTTACCAAAATCGTCAAATGAACGGTTAAAGAGAACAACGTCATAACGTCCTTCTTTCAGATACACAGTCTTATACGTTCGGTCGCCCATCAGTACCATAATGGGACTACTGCCGTCTGTAGGATAGAATACAGTGGTGGCACCATAATCCTGTTCCTTCTCATTCAATCCCGACCGACTCCAATCGGCACTGATCATGATTTCAGTTTCAAGGGAGTAAACCTGCTCACGGTGATTACAAGCGACCAACATGAAGAAGGTGAAGTTGTAAAACACCCACAATAGCAGCATGTTTCCCGATGCAAAAAGCAAGTGTTTTATTTTTATAAGTATCATTATAATTTGCTTTGTCAAGCCGTTACTTACCAAGTAACGGATAGTCTTCTCTATCCGCAATAAAAAAGCTGTTTTGGGAGTCATATAATGATGTAAAGAAATATATTCCGTTTTTGAGGCATCAGAAATGGAGGAGCACTTTGTGTGTTTTTCAGAATACACACCGGAACAATATGTATTTTTTCGTGTGTTGTGTCGGTAAACAAATAAAATGATAAGATTTTTATAGAAAACTAAACTATTATTTGGATTTATGAGGAAGAATTCCAATCTTTGTGAATCAAACTATCCGTTACTTGGTAAGTAACACTTTCCTTACCAGAGCCATTGTCAGACGGCATTTTTCATGCAACTTTCTTTTCATTGTATCCTGCGACCGAGATTATCAGTTCTTCATTGGCCGCATCCACCTTTTCATTCTCAAAAGGTTTCAGGTATGTTTCCGTCACCTTGATAGAGAAATGGCCCAATGCCTTGCTGATGATGCCGATACTCATTCCTGCATGAAAAGCCAACGTAGCCCATGTATGGCGCGCCACATATGAGCTGAGCTTCACACCTGGCAGCAACAGAGACGCTATTTTTTCCAGTTTCAGATTGAAGCCACGAAGAGCCCGAAGATAATCCATATACAGTTCTTTATCCTTTTTCACCTTCCCGGCCCGTTTCTTCTTGCTCTCTTGTCTGTGTAGAATCGGAAAGAGATAGATGGAATCCGGATTCTTGCTTTTAAACTCTTTCATCAGTTCCATCGCTTCTTTGGGAATACGCACCGTCATCTGCCGTCCTGTTTTGTGGCGGCTATATACAATGCGGTTCCCTTTCACATCTTGTTTACGCAAATAAGCGAGGTCAATGAACGGCATTCCTCGGAATAGGAACATCAATAAAAAATAAGCCAGCACACACCGCAGATCCGAAGGCAATTTTCTTAAGTCTGTACACAGCAACGTATTCATCTGTTCTAGTTCCAACGCCCGTTTAGTCTGTGATTCCACTTTTGTGTACACGTCATCAAACAATTTCGGGTTATAGGGCAGCACCTTTTCGCCGACCATCCGGTGATATACCGCCTTCAAGTTCCGCATATAGGTGGAAATGGTATTCAAGCTCAACCCTTTAGGCTCTCTTTTCCGCTTCCTCATTCCTTCCCGTCTCATCCATTCTTCATACTCCTTCAACCTACCTGGCGTAAAGACCTCGTCCACCGGCATCGGCATTCCTGCTCCACCGTAAAACTCCGCGATAGATTTCAACGCATACGTATAGGTATGTGCCGCCGAGCGCTTCTTATCCGCTTCCAACTGCTCAATCACCGTCTGCATATAAGATGCCAAATCCGGCATCTTCATGGGGCTCCCCATTTCTACATTCTTCTCTTTTTTACTCATAATAAATCTGATTTTCAAATCCGCACCCTACGCATATCCTGAAAAGGCCACGTTGATGGGAAAAATTTATGAGTACAAAGTAAATTATATAAGAAAATTATAAAGAATATATAGGGATAAATAAATTTGTTCACTAAAACAAACCGGTTTCAGAGGAGGTTCTACAAGATTAGAGTTCACCGAACAAAGCCATCACATCCACCTCGCCCCAATACAGATGCGTATAACTGGCTATCAGGTTCTTATAGCGAAAGACGGGAGTGGTTACCTTCCCTCCTTTGGCATTGTAGACCTGCGCTATCGAGGGAGGAAGACTGCACGCACCACCTTCTTTTCCATCAGTTTCGGGCACGGCAAACTGCGTATAATGGAATTCGTGTCCTTTAAGCCGCCATCCGTTATAGTCGAACCGGCGGTATCCCAATGTCAATTTCCTGCGTTTACGCTCGTTCGTAATGCTGAAAGGCAATACTCCTACCATCTCATTTCCAATATTGCCTACACAGCTCCCGGCGCTTCCCCCGTCCGTATCCCCATCAGAAAGAACGAACTGCGAAAGATATATCATCCCCCCGCATTCTGCCAGCGTCCTGCCACCGGCCTCTATATAGCTGCGGATAGACTCCCTGGCAAGCCTTGCCCCGGCAAGTTCCTCCAGACGGTTCTCGGGATAGCCGCCGGGCAGATAGAGCAAATCCGTCTCTTGCGGAATAGCCCGGTCCTGCTCCGGATTGAAGAAAGTGACCGTGCCCATACGGCGCAGAATATCCAGATGCTCCGCATAGAGGAAGGAAAAGGACTCTTCGTTGCGCGCTACCGAGATATGCAGCTTCCCCGGCTCTGATAGTACCGACTTCTCCTCCACAGCCGCCGCAGGCAATGGAAGCCCGATTGTCGAGAGCAGCAGTTCCCAGTCCACATGTTCCTCCAGCAAGCCTGCCAGCATGTCCAGCCCCTCCGTCTCCTTAGAACGGCTGAAATCCAGCCCCAGATGGCGTGACTCCTGCTCCAGTTCCTTCTGCTTGGGCAGATAGCCCAGACAAGTCACGTTCAAGTCTTCACAGACCTCCTGCAGCATCCGGTAGTGGTGGGGTGAGCCGACACGATTGAAGATAACTCCCGCAATACGTATATCCGGACGGAAATTGATGAACCCCGACAACAAAGGAGCCATGGAATAGGCAGCCGACTTGGCATCGACCACCAGCACCACAGGAATACCCAAGAGCCGTGCCACTTCTGCCGACGAGCCCCGGTCGCGGTCGTACCCGTCGTACATCCCCATCATCCCCTCGACCACGGCAACATCAGCATCTGCCGAATAGCGTGCATACAGACTGCGGACATGCTCCGGAGATGCCATGAAAGTATCCAGATTGATGGAAGGACGGCCGCATACCGCCTCGTGATACTTAGTATCTATATAATCGGGACCGCACTTAAAAGGCTGCACCTTCAGACCTTTCTTCACAAACAATGCCATCAGTCCACGACTGACGGTGGTCTTTCCACTGCCCGATGTAGGGGCGGCTATGAGAAACTGAGGAATGGAATCCATTATGAAGCTATCAAATTAAATATTTTCCTCCTGCAAAGGTAAGCATATCTCCGACAAAAGTTTTATCTTAGCTGCGAAAATAAAACATACCACCATGATAACCGAAGAACTTAAGAAACTCTACATCGCACATACCGGACACGAACCGGAACAGATTGACGAACTCCCCTCCTCCGGCTCCAACCGCCGTTACTTCCGCCTCATCGGAAGTCCTACACTTATCGGCGTCAGCGGAGAGTCTGTGGAGGAGAACCGCGCCTTCCTCTACATGGCAGAACATTTCCGCCAGAAAGGACTGCCCGTACCGCAAGTGTTCATCCGCTCCGAAGATGATATCTATTATCTGCAAGAAGACCTGGGCGACTCGCTCCTATTCAATGCCATCGAGAAAGGCCGCAAGACCAGCGTATTCGGTGAGGAAGAGAAACAGTTGCTGCGCAAGACCATCCGTCTGCTGCCCGCCGTACAGTTTGCCGGAGCCGACGGCATGGACTTCTCCTACTGCTACCCGCAGGCAGAGTTCAATAGCCGCAGCATTCTGTGGGACTTGAACTACTTTAAATACTGCTTCCTCAAGGCTACGGGAATGGACTTCCAGGAAGACCGGCTGGAAGACGACTTCCAGAAGATGGCAGACGTGTTGCTCCGTAGCAGCTCCGCCACCTTCATGTACCGCGACTTCCAGAGCCGTAACGTTATGATAAAGGACGGCGAACCGTGGCTCATCGACTTCCAGGGCGGACGCAAAGGTCCGGTCTACTACGACGTTGCCTCCTTCTTGTGGCAGGCCAAAGCAAACTATCCCGACAGCCTGCGCCAAGAGTTGCTGAAGGAATACATCGACGCCCTGCGCAAGTACCAGCCCGTGGACGAGGCTTATTTCTATGCCCAGCTTCGCCACTTCGTATTGTTCCGCACCATGCAGGTGCTGGGTGCCTATGGTTTCCGCGGTTACTTCGAGAAGAAGCCCCACTTCATACAAAGTGTCCCCTTCGCCATCGAGAACCTTCGCCAACTGCTCCAAGAACCTTATCCAGAATATCCCTACCTCTGCCGGATTCTGCGCGAACTCACCGATCTGAAACAGTTTACAGACGACCTGCAAAAGCGTCGCCTCGTGGTGAAAGTCACCAGCTTTGCCTACAAAAAAGGTATCCCCGAAGATTCCACGGGCAACGGAGGAGGTTTCGTCTTTGACTGCCGCGCTGTGAACAACCCCGGCAAGTACGAGCGTTACAAACCCTTCACGGGACTGGACGAACCCGTTATCCGCTTCCTGGAAGACGACGGCGAGATAGCCGTATTCCTGGAGCATGCCTACGCCCTTGTCGACGCTTCCGTGAAGCGCTACATGGAACGCGGCTTCACCAATCTGTCTGTCTGCTTCGGCTGCACCGGCGGACAGCACCGCTCCGTATATTCGGCACAACACCTGGCGGAACATCTGCACAAGAAGTTCGGCGTGCAAGTGAACCTGATACATAGAGAACAGAATATTGAACAGACGTTTAAGGCCAAAGTTTAATGTGCTAATGTGAGAATATGCCAATATGAAAGCCATGATTTTCGCCGCCGGCCTGGGCACCCGGTTGCGCCCCTTGACGGACCACATGCCCAAGGCCCTCGTTCCCGTAACAGGAAAGCCCATGCTGGAACGGGTGATACTGCGGTTGAAGGAAGCAGGATTCAACGAGATAACGGTCAATATCCACCACTTCGGGGAGCAGATTATCGACTTCCTCCGTGCCCACGACAACTTCGGCACGGAGATTCACATCAGCGACGAACGCGGCATGCTGCTCGACACCGGAGGAGGCATCAAAAAGGCACGCCCCTTTCTGGACGGACAAGAACCTTTCCTGGTGCACAACGCGGATATTCTGACGGACATTGACCTTGCAGGTCTCTACCGCCACCATCTGGAGAGCGATGCGGAGTCTACCCTGCTTGTGAGCGAGCGCAAGACTTCCCGCTATCTCCTTTTTGACGACGACTACCACCTGCACGGCTGGATAAACAAGTCCACCGGAGAGGTGAAACCGGCAGGCTTCGACTACCGGGAAACGAAGTACCGGGAACTCGCCTTCGGAGGTATCCACATCATCTCCCCCTCCCTCTTCCACCTGATGGACGATGGGCAGTGGAACGGCAAGTTCTCCATCATTCCTTTCTACTTGTCCGCCTGCACAAAGGTGCACATACAAGGCTATCCGCTGCAAGGATTCCGCTGGTTCGACATCGGCAAACCGGAGACACTGGCACAAGCGGAGGAATACTACAAACAAAAATAACAAGTAATGTAAAGCAGCCTAACATTACTTGTTAGCTCCCTTTACATTACTTGTTATCAAATCAACCTATGTACCATAGATTATCTATGGTGAAACTACGCCAACGCCAGTATCAGCAACTGAGCCGTCAGCACCCGCAGGAACATAGCCAGCGGATAGACCGTGGCGTATCCCACCGCAGGGGCATCGCAGGATGTCAAGTCCGAGGAATAGGCCAATGCAGGCGGATTGGTGTTAGCTCCGGACAGCACACCTATCAGCGTATAGTAGTTCAGCTTCCAGAAATAGCGCCCCATGAATCCTGTCACCAGCAACGGAACGACCGTGATGATGGCCCCATAGCCAATCCACACATAGCCGCCTTCGTAGATAATGGTATCGATGAATCCCTTTCCTGCACCCAACCCCACGCAGGCCAGGAACAAGGCGATACCGATTTCGCGTATCATCAGATTGGCGCTCATCGTCGTGTAGGTTATCAGCTTATATTGAGGCCCGAAACGGCTGATGAGGATGGAAACCACCAACGGTCCGCCGGCCAGTCCCAGTTTCACGGGTTGGGGAATGCCGGGGAACATGAACGGCAGACTGCCCAAGATACATCCCAGGGCAATACCCAGGAAGATAGGAATCAAGTTGGGATGGTTGAGACGCTTCAGCGAGTTACCCAGCACCTTCTCCGCATGGCTCACGGCAAGCTCACTGCCTACAATCGTCACACGGTCTCCCATCTGCAACTGCAAGTGGGGAGTTGCCACCAGATCCACGCCCGAACGGTTGATACGGGTGATGCAGGCACCGAAGTTGTTACGTATCTTGAGCTGAGACAGAGACTTGCCGTTCAGTTCCGGCTTGGTGATGAGGATGCGGCGTGAAATCAAGTTCTTGTCCTCCCGTTCCCACTCCACCGAAATTTTTCTTCCGAAGAAGGCAACAATGGCCTCCACATCTTTCGGGTTGGCAATGAACAGAATTTCATCCTGCATGTGCAGCACCGTATCGGCATTCGCCAGTTCTGTTTCCTGACTGCCGGTGTGCCGGATGCGGGAGATGACAAACGCACGGTTCAACAATGGTTTCACATCTCTGATCCGCTTGCCGTCTATTGCCTCATTGCGTATCTCTACCGATATGGGACGCACGGTCAGCTCCTGCAGATGGCCCAGCCCGTGCTCGGCATCCTCCTCTTCTTTTTGGGTATTAATCCGCATGAAAATCTTCAAGGCTAGCAGCGCCAGGATGCAGCCCACCACACCCAGCGGATAGGCAACGGCATATCCGAGTGCGATTTCCGGAGCATCCACCCCGTTGAGGTCACTGTTTGCCTGCTGGGCAGCACCCAGACCGGGGGTATTGGTCACGGCTCCGGACAAGATACCCACCATCGTAGTAATGGGGATTCCGGTGGCAAAGTGCAACACAATGGTGATAACCACGCTGAGGAAGACGGAAAGCATTGCTACCATGTTCAGCGTAAGTCCGCCCTTCTTGAAAGCGGAGAAGAATCCCGGTCCCACTTGCAGACCGATGGAATAGACAAACAGTATCAAGCCGAACTCCTTCAGGAAGTGCAGCAGATGTTCGTCGAGGTTCATGTCGAAATGTCCGAAGACAATGCCCACAAACAAAATCCAGGTGACACCCAGCGAGATGCCTGCCACCTTCAACTTGCCCAGCATGATACCGAAGGTGATGACCAGGGACAGAATTAGGACAGAGTGTGCCACTCCTCCGCCCCAAAGGTTGGGATAACCCTCAAAGAGGTTTCTTAATAGTTCCATAGTTTCTATCTTTAGTTTTTACTTTTCAGCCTTATTGTTTAATTCTTAATTCTCTATTTAAAAAGTGTATCCCCACAGAAATCACTTCTCCGGGGATACGCATTTCACACATAAAAAATAACTACTATTATAAAGGCATGTTGCCGTGCTTTTTCGGTGGATTGCTCTGATTCTTGTTGTGCGCCATCTCCAATGCCTGCACCAGCTTGTAGCGGGTGTCACGCGGCATGATGACCTCATCTATGAGGCCACGCTCGGCGGCGCGGTAAGGGTTGGAGAACTTGTCTTCATACTCCTTGATAATCTCCTGCTTCTCTTCGGCAGAGGACTTGCGGTAGAGGATGTTCACTGCACCCTCGGCACCCATCACGGCGATTTCCGCCTGCGGATAAGCCAGGTTCACGTCGGCACCCGTCGGTTTGCTGGACATCACGATGTAGGCGCCGCCGTATGCCTTGCGGGTAATCAGCGTTATCTTGGGCACGGTGGCCTCGGCATAGGCATAGACAATCTTGGCGCCGTGGCGGATGATGCCGTTGTGCTCCTGCATCGTTCCGGGCAAGAAGCCGGGAACATCTTCGAAGGTTATCAGCGGGATGTTGAAGCAGTCGCAGAAACGGATGAAGCGTGCCGCCTTGTCGCTGGCATCAATATCGAGCACACCCGCCAAATAGGCAGGTTGGTTTGCCACGATACCTACCGAACGCCCGTTCAGACGACCGAAACCGATAACGACGTTCTTGGCAAAGTGAGGCATCACTTCGAAGAAGTACTGGTTGTCCAGCACCGGTTCTATAATATCCTTGATGTCATAGGGCATGTTCGGGTCCTCAGGAATGACGGTCTGAAGCGCCTCTACCCGGCGATGGATATCGTCGGAGCAGGGAGTGAAGGGAGCATCCTCCATATTGTTGGACGGCAGGAAACTCAGCAGCTCGCGGATGCTCATCAGTGTCTCCTCCTCCGTATTGCACATGAAGTGGGTAACGCCGCTCTTGCTGCTATGCGTATAGGCACCGCCCAGTTCCTCCTTGTCCACCTCCTCGTGGGTCACGGTCTTTACCACGTCCGGACCGGTGATAAACATGTGGCTCTGCTCCTTTACCATGAAGATAAAGTCGGTAAGCGCCGGAGAGTAGCATGCCCCACCGGCACACGGACCCAGAATAGCGGATATCTGCGGAATGACACCCGACGCAATGGTGTTCTGATAGAAGATGGAGGCATAGCCTGCCAAGCTGTTCACACCTTCCTGGATGCGTGCGCCGCCCGAATCGTTGAGGGCAATGACGGGAGCACCGTTCTTCAGGGCAAGCTGCTGCACCTTTACAATCTTTGCGGCATTCGTCTCGCTGAGCGAACCGCCATGCGCCGTGAAGTCGTAGGCATAGACAAATACAAGGCGGCCGTCTATCTTTCCGTAACCGGACACCATGCCGTCTCCGGCAATCTGTTTCTTCTCCATGCCGAAGTTGGTGCAACGGTGGTTCACGAACTTGTCCAGCTCATTGAACGAGCCTTTGTCCAGCAGCATGTCAATACGTTCGCGGGCAGTCATGCGGCCGGAGGCGTGTTGTTTCTCTATCTTGTCTACGCCCCCACCCAGCGAGGCACGTTTATCCAGTTCCTCAAACTGGCGATATATTTCTTCTCTGTTCATATTTGCATTTACAATTTAGTGATTTATAATATACGGACTGAATGCGACTCGGGATTATTCCTCCTTTATCAACTCCAATTCAATCAATACTTGGTTGGCATTCACCGGTTCGCCCTCGCTCACGAGGATGTTGCGGACGATGCAGTCGGCATTTACCTTATAGTTACTCTGCATCTTCATGGCTTCCAGCACCACGGCAATGTCTCCGGCAGCCAGTCGGTCGCCCACCTTGACGGGGATGCTCACTACCTTGCCCGGCATCGGTGCCAGAATCTTGTCGCCCTGCTTCTCGTCGGCTCCTTTCTTCATGTGCAGATACTTGGCTTGCGTGTCCACGATGTCCACATGAAAGGAACGCTGGAGCATGCTGATGTCATAACTCTTGCCGCCCTCGCCGCGCACAAGGCCTGCGTTGAACGAGTTTCCGTTGTGCAGGATGGAGCAACTTCCGTTCTCTGCCATCACAATGTCCACTTCGTAGGGCTTTCCGTCAATGGTAAGTTGTACCTTATTCCCTTCCTTACCCACCAAGGTAATGTCTGCGATACGGTCTCCTATATGTATTTCCATTATTAATTCTCCATTATCAATTATCCATTCCTTAAATCCTGAGCACTCCCTTCTGCAAGCCAAATTCCCTCCAACGGCTGATGGGGCGGGCATCGGGTAGCTGTGCCGAAACATTCTCCTCCAGATTAACCAGATAGTCCATATAGGCAGCTATCATGGCGATGTTCTCCAACTCTTCGTTGGCAATGTTGGTGCGTACCAGCATGCGGGCGTTCTTCTCGATAAAGAGGGTGTTGTACTCTCCCTTCACAAAGTCGGGTACGTGCATGATGCGCTTCAGATAGGCAAGGTTGGTCTTTACGCCCGTAATCTTGTACTCGTAGAGCACACGGCGCATACGCTCGATGGCATACTGGCGGGTGGTTGCCCATACGATGAGCTTACCTATCATGGGGTCGTAGTAGATGGGAATCTCATAGCCGTCATACACGTAGCTGTCAATGCGGACACCGATTCCGTTCGGTTCCGTCAGTTGCTTGATGACACCGGGAGACGGCATGAAGTTGTTTTCCGTATCTTCGGCACAGATGCGGCACTCTATAGCATGGCCGCGCTGGAACAGTTCCTCCTGCTTGAGGTGCAGCACCTCGTCGTTAGCAATGCGGATTTGCTCTTTCACCAGGTCCACGCCTACCACTTCTTCCGTGATGGGGTGCTCTACTTGCAAGCGCGTATTCATTTCGAGGAAGTAGAACCGACGGTTCTTGTCTACCAGAAACTCGATGGTACCTGCACCGGAGTAGTTCACTGCCTTGGCTGCGGCAACCGCCTTCTCCCCCATCTCCCGGCGCAATTCCGGCGTAAGGAAGGGTGACGGGCTTTCTTCTACCACCTTCTGATTGCGGCGCTGCACGGAACATTCGCGGTCGAAGAGGTGGATGACGTTGCCGTGGTTGTCACCCAATATCTGGAACTCGATGTGATGCGGTTCTTCCACGAACTTCTCCAGATAGACCGTGTCGTCTCCAAAGGAGGACATGGACTCGGAACGTGCCGTGTTGTAGGCTTCCACCACTTCGCTCTCGTTATGGATAAGGCGCATACCTTTACCACCGCCACCCATAGACGCCTTCAGCATCACGGGATAACCTATCTCGTTGCAGATGCGCACGGCTTCTTCGGCACTCTGCAAAGGTTGTTCCGTTCCGGGAACCACGGGTACGCCTGCCGCAATCATTCGCTTGCGGGCAGCTATCTTGTCGCCCATCGCCTCCATCGTCTCGGCGGCGGGACCGATAAAGATAATCCCTTCCTCCTTGCAACGGCGTGCAAACTCCGAGTTCTCCGACAAAAAGCCGTAACCCGGATGGATGGCATCGGCACCGCATCGCTTTGCCGTGGCAATCACTTTTTCAATATTCAGATAACTCTCTTTTGCCACGGCCGGTCCTATCGGATAAGCCTCATCGGCATATGCCACATGATGAGAGGTGCGGTCGGCCTCGGAGAAGACCGCAACCGTAAGCAGTCCCATCTCCCGGCACGAACGCATGACGCGCAAGGCAATCTCACCTCTGTTGGCAATCAATACTTTCTTAATCATTTTACTTTTTCTTTAATATATAAAGGATATATATAGTCACACCACAATGCGGACATACCTTTAACAAAGGCATTCCATTTCTTGTTTAAATGTTCAACTAATATCTTCGTACTGTCTTCCTAACCCACGAGCAAAGGCAGCCTTTAATGAATGGCAGGTCTTCTGACTGACTCCTAATCCTGAAGCCTTCCCGATATTTCAATGCATATCAGTGGCAAGGGTGTTTTTCATGATATAAACGGAGCTTCACAGCAGCGGGACTGTCCGGGATTTACACCCGATTCCCTTTTAATCCAGATGATGGAAACATGCATCCGGAACCAATTCGCGGGCAAAGATAACAAAAATTATCAGGAGTATTCGCAAACCTAATAGTTTTTGTTATCTTTGTCCCAGTTTTGGTTTCACCTCTCCCGGTTCTGTTGGAGATGAGTGATGAAAAAGGGAATCAGGTGCAAATCCTGAACAGACCCGCTGCTGTAAGTCCTTCCAAAATCTTTGAATATTCTACAAGCCACTGTCCGCCCGGCGGATGGGAAGGCATTCAAAGAGGGATAAGTCAGAAGACCTGCCAAGACAACATAGTTTTAGTGCTTTCGGGGAATAAAGCAACAAAACATTGAGTCGAGGCATTCTTTATCCATATAAAGGAATCTTTCTCTTTGTTCATTTTTCCTTGAGGGCAAGTTACGAACGCTTATAAGGAACTGAAATGAGATTCATCACAGGACTGCTATTTACATTTATCTGCCTACTGCCTGCAGGTAGTATGGCACAGAATAAGGTCACCTTATCCGGAAAAGTCATAGACCAGCACGGGACACCGGTAGCCCAAGCCACCATCGCAGTGGAAAACACCACCTCCGGCACTTATACGGACGACCGTGGGCAATATTCACTGCAAGTCGCTCCGGGCAAACACACCTTCGTCGTCTCCTTCCTGGGCTACCAAACCGTGAAACAATCCCTCGACATCCGGCAGGATAAAAAACAGAACTTTACATTGCAGGAAAGTGCCGTAACGCTGAGCTCTGTCGAGGTCTACGGAAAGACCCAAACGCAGAAAGTGAAGGAAGGAGCCTTTGCTGTCAATGCACTCGACATCAAGCCGATAGTAAACTCACTGAATAACCTCAACGACCTGGTGAACCGTACAACGGGCATCAAGGTGAGAGAGGAAGGCGGAGTTGGCTCGGACTTCGACCTCTCCATCAATGGAATGTCTGGTAATTCCATACGTTATTTTCTGGACGGAATACCATTGGATACAAAAGGCAGCGGTGTTTCATTGGCGAATCTGCCGGTCAATATCATAGACCGGATTGAAATTTATAAAGGAGTAGTACCTGCCAGTCTGGGTACAGATGCATTGGGAGGCGCCATCAATATCATTACGAAGCAAGAGAAGAAGAACTATCTGGATGTCTCCTACGGTATCGGTTCCTTCCATACTCACAAGGCAGACTTGAATGCCCAGTTTGTAGAGCCTCGAACCGGACTGATCATTAAACCTACCTTTGGGGTCAATTACTCCAAAAACGATTATATGATGAGAGATGTCGAAGTCTGGGATGAAGACAGCCGCAAATACATTCTGACTGACCGTAGACGCTTCCATGATGACTATTTTTCACTGTTCGGACAAATGGAAATCGGCTTTTCCAATAAGTCCTGGGCAGATGCTTTTTTTGTTTCCGCCTCTTACTCCAAAGTAGACAAGGAGTTGCAGACTGGCTCTGTACAGAGTAAGGTATATGGAATGGCAGAAAGAGGCTCCGATGCCTGGAACATTTCAGCCCGCTATCAAAAGCATAATTTCATTTGGAAGAACATGCAGCTGAATGCCGCACTCTCGCACACTTGGGACCATTCATTGACCACAGATACAGCCTACCGTAAGTATGACTGGAACGGAGATTATATCGTAAGCTCACGTAACGAAATCACAGGACGGGGCCGTTCGATGCGCCATTACAAACGTCCCCTGACCATTGGCCGCGCCAATTTGGACTATCGGTTGGACAACCATCACTCCCTCAACCTAAACTATCTATTAAGCCGCATCGGCAATGACCGCTATGATGAAGCGGATACTGATTTTGAAGCCTCCAATGATATTCTGGCAAAACATGTGACAGGCTTCTCCTACAATCAATCCCTTCTCGAAGAAAAAATGAGCAATACCTTTTTTGTAAAGAACTACATCAACCATCTGAATATCCGGCAAACGGATTTATCCAGCATCACCGGGTCGAAGGATGTAAAAGGGACGATAACCAAAAAGTATTGGGGCTACGGTATCGGTTCACGCTACACAGCCATAGAACCTTTATCCATTAAAATTTCCTATGAACACAGCGTCCGGCTGCCCCTTGCCCGCGAATTATTGGGAAACGGTACCACCATATATGCCAATGTAGCCTTGAAACCCGAAAGCAGTGACAACGTCAATCTGGGCATCTTCGGCACATGGCATCCCGCCCCCGGCCATACACTTTATTATGAAGCAAACGGTTTCCTACGCTATGTGGACGACTATATCCAAGCCACCGTAGAAACCAAAGAAGGTATGATGCAATATGAGAATGTTCCGGCTGTACATATCAAGGGCATAGAAGGAGAAGTACGTTACGACTGGCAAAGCAAGTTACAGCTTGCCACCAATGTCAGTTTTCAAGAGGCACGCGACCAGAACAGATACAAGACTGACGGAAAACCTTCTGCAACCTACAACAACCGGGTACCCAACCGCCCATGGCTTTTCGGAAGTGCAGAAGCAAGCTATCTTTTCCACAATGTGGTTCTGCCCGAAAGCAAATTACGGCTGGGATGCAGTTATCGGTGGGTGCACTGGTTCTTCCTGACATGGGAGGCCTATGGCTCTCGCGAAAGCAAGGCACGCATCCCGGCACAGCACATTTGCAATGCCGACATCACCTATTCATGGAAACGAGGACGATACAATATTTCGCTGGAATGCTCGAACCTACTCGACAAATTGGTCTATGACAACTATAAACTGCAAAAGCCCGGACGAGCATTCTTCGCCAAATTCAGATTATTCATCAACTAACTAATTTTATTTAAAATGAAACGACTAAATCTTTTATCCGGTATCCTTATGGCCATAGCCATGACCTTATCATTCAGTGCATGTTCCGACAACAACGATCCAGCCCCCACCCCGGATCCAGACCCGCAACCGGAACTTTCCGATTATCACTTTGATATTTTTATGACTATCGGCAAACACGGTGGTATGAACCAAGGGGACGGTACCATTGTAAAAAGTGTAAACAGCCTTACGGCAGATATGGGAGTCATTGACATAAAGAATGACGGCGTTGAGTTCAGAAGTGAAAACAACACTTATTCCATGGAAGCCATTGTCAAAGGGAAATACTATTATCAAGTGCCAAACTCAAACGACCGATTTACCAAATTGCAGGTAACCGGTAATTCCGTCAAAATAGTCCAAGAACAGACATTTGTACAGAATACCTTCAAAGTACGCGGCTACACACATGCCTGGCTGGATGACCATACCCTGGTTATCATGGCAGCCAATGGTGATGCAGATAAAGTTATCTGGACCAAGCTGAACACCGACGACATGCGTATCCTTGCCGAAGGAACACTGGACCTTCCTTTGCCAGAAGGAGCAAAAGTATTCACAGCTTCCGGCATTCTGACCTACAACGAAAAGGCCGGTAAACTATATTACTTCTACTTTGGTAAAGACAAATCAGGCAGAGGTGGAAAAGCAACCTCAAACTTCCTGACAGCAGTTATCAATCCCTCGGACATGAAGGTGGAAAGTAACAAGGTCAACACCCTTGCCGGAGAAATGGCGGGAAGCGCTTACGGAGAACTGATGCAAAGTTGCGTGATGTATGATGCAGACGGTAACCTCTACTTGGCTGCATTCACCGATGCCAATGACATGGAACAAGGTCATCTGCTCCGCATCAGGAAAGGTGAAACAGACTTCGATGCAAGCTATGAGGGATATCCCAACGCCGACGGTAAACTGCTCACCATCCAAAACCTGGGTAACGGTAAAGCCCTCGTGTATGCACGTAATGATGCAGCCGGTACTGCCATCGACAGTTACAGCCACTATTATTCTATCATCAACATCAATACCGGAACACAAGAACGCTTGAGTTATAACGGACAAGAAATACCTTACAGTGGCGGACGATTTGCACAACGCACCGCTATTGTAGACGGCAAGGCATACATCGGCGTAAATACAGAAAAAGCCAATCCTTGTATCTACATCTATGACATAGCAACCGGTAAAGTAGAAAAAGGCGCAGAAATTGCCGAAGGTTATTATTTCGATATGCTTAGAGTTGTTGAAAACGATAAATAATCTATGAACAAGATTTTTTCTTTATTACTTTTACTAAGCACCTCCCTCCTCTGCCATGCGCACGGGGGAGGCAATTACGAGCACAGCGATATGCTTGCAAGTATGAAACCCGGTGACAAGGCCGCCCTGCTCATGGTGCACTTCGGCACTACGCATGACGATACCCGTGCCCTCACCATTGATGCCATCAACGCCAAGGCACAAGCTGCCTTCCCGGAGTTGAAGTTCCAAGAAGCCTATACGTCGCGCATCATTATCCGCCGCTTGAAAGAGCGCGGCACCACGAAGCTGACTCCACTGGATGCCATGCTGAAACTGCGCAGCGAAGGTTACACACACCTCATCGTGCAGAGCACCAACATCATTGACGGAGTAGAAATGGAATCACTCCTCCGGGATGTGGAAAGCGCACTGCCCTTCTTCAAGGAAATACGCGTAGGTACTCCCCTGCTCTACTCTATAGAAGATGCAGAGAAGGTGGCAGATATTCTGGGCAACCGCTACAACGTCCCGGCACAAGGCAAAAAGGCTGCCAAAGAAAACTTCGTGCTTGTGGGCCACGGCACTTATACTCCTGCCACTGCCATCTACAGTCAGATGGACTATATGCTGAAAGCAGGCGGACTGACCAATTTCCATGTGGGCACCATCGAAGGTTATCCTACCTTTGACACCATGCTGGCACAACTGAAAGCCGGGAAAGTCAAACGTGTGACCCTCATCCCCTTCATGTTTGTTGCCGGAGACCATGCCAAGAACGACATTGCCGGAGAGTGGAAGGAGAGGCTCGAGAAAGAAGACTTCATCGTCAGTACACAGCTGGAAGGGCTGGGACAAGTTCCGGAGATTCAAGAAATATTCATTGACCATATCCGTTTCGGACTGAAGCACCGCATGCTGGACATCATGACGAAGAAGGCGGCCTACGCTGCCGGAAAAGACACTGAATAATATACCCATTAGTGGGTATTTAGTGTTCTTGAATCATCTTGTACTTTTGCAGGAAAAACGCAAACGACAATGAATGTTATCACCAAACTGATGTACTCTATTCATAGGATACTGGGCACTTTGCTCTGTATCCTATTTCTTATGTGGTTCCTCTCCGCCTTCGTGATGATGTACCACCGCTTTCCCCGTGTCAGCGCCAAAGAGAAAATGCAAAAGCTGGAAATGCTCTCCCAAAACGGAGATTCACTTCCGGACATCTCCTCCGTCACGGCCCGTCTGCCTCATGGCGTAAAGGTCAGGTCCACGATGCTAAACCTCAATGCCGGACACCCCGAGTTCAGCTTTAGCACCACAAAAGGTACGTTCCATTTCCTTGCTGATTCCGCCATCTCACGACCACCTCTGGACAGTGAGCACCTGCACCGGACAGCAGCTTTGTGGTGTTCTTCTCCCATTACCCGTATCGACACCCTCCACTCTCTGGACCAATGGATTCCCTTCGCTGAACTGAAAAAGGAAATGCCCATTTATAAAATATACTTTGCCGATGATGCCGGGACACAGCTCTATCTGAGTTCACAAAACGGTGAGGCCTTACAGTTCTCCAACAGAAGCGAACGCTTCTGGGCATGGCTGGGTGCCATTCCCCACTGGGTATACTTCACCTGGTTGCGGCAGGATACCGTCCTTTGGACCAAAACTGTCATCTGGCTCTCCGCCTTGGGTTGTCTCATGGTCATTGCCGGCATCTGGGTAACTGTAGATGTATGGCGCAAAACACACCGTAACCGTCACTCCAAATTCTCCCCTTACCGTAAAAGATGGTATCACTGGCATTACGTCAGCGGAATTCTTTTCGGCATTTTTGTACTGACCTTTACTTTCAGTGGTATGATGTCTCTGGCAGATATCCCAGAATGGATTCATAAACCGGCATTGAAGAAAGGCAGCCCTACGCGCATACTCCATGCCCGTGGCCCACGCCCGGAAAACTATCCCTTGGACTACCGCCGTGTCATAGCCGCCTATCCCCAAGCTTTGCAGATAGAGTGGCGCAATTTCCGCGAACATCCCTACTACATCGTAAAAGATAGAAAAAACGAGTATTACATCGATGCCGCCGACAGCCTGCCGCGTCCGTTACTACTCTCCGAAGAAGAAATCCTGAAAGGCGTGGAAAGCATTTATACCTCCCAGCGTGATTCTTCACAACATATCCCCGGCATACATATCTCCCTGCTCGAACATTTCGAGACCTATTATCGCGACATGAGCAATATGTATCGCGGACGTCCCCAGCTTCCCGTCTGGAAGATTACGGTGGACGACCCGGATCGGAGCGTTTATTACATTCACCCGGAAACGGGAATCATCCACCATGTAGACACCTCCTCCCGCTGGAAATACTGGAGCTATACAGCCCTGCACCGCATGCGTCTGCCCGGTCTGAACTCCAATGCCACCCTGCGCAAGACTGTGCTTTGGGTATTGCTGCTTGGAGGTACAGCCGTTTGCATCACGGGTGTGGCGTTAAGTGTGAATTATATAAGAAGAAAATGTCATAAAAGACAAAAACACTATTAACGAGAATAAACTTGTATGAATAAGAAAAGACTTGGAATATTCCTCGGCAGCATAGCCCTATTGATTGTCTGTAGCTTTGCGGCCTATCAGTACTGGTTTGCTCCTACACGTATACTTATTATCAACGCAACCCTGGCACAAGCTGCCGACATTGCCCTGAACAATGACTGCGCTCGGATAAAAGTCACCTGCATAAAAAAAGAAGAGGTGAAGGACCTTTCCGGCTATGATGCCATCGTGATGTACAGCAGAGGGCTATACCTTGACGACGGCCAGATTGCCGAAGTGGAACGGGTGGGTGCCAGCGGAGTACCAGTCTTTACGAATACGTTACGAAATTTCACCCTCTCCCTCAATCACAATGTTACCAATGAACAACAGCATACGCTACGGGAGTATCTCAGGAACGGCAACAAGCACAACTACCGGAATGTCTTACTCTACCTGCGCCACATCGCCACTCCCCACCGGTGGGGATACCAAGATTACGAGCCTCCCATCCCATTGCTGGAAAACATGTTCTACCACCGCGAATACAGCTGCTACTTCAGTACTCCGCAAGAGGTGACTGCCTATCTGAAAGAAAAAAATCTCTACCATGAGGACGGACGCAACCTTGCCCTGATTTCCGGACTCAACTTTCCGATGGAAGGAAACCGTGCCCACGTAGATTCCCTCATCACGCGTTTGACACAAGCAGGCTTCAATGTCTATCCTTTCACTGCCGGAGGCCAACCGCGTGCCGATATGATACGCACCCTCCATCCCGATGCAGTAGTCTACTTGCCTATGGGACGGCTGGGCAATGACTCACTCATCAACTGGCTGCACCAGGAAAACATTCCTTTATTCATGCCCTTCCCACTGATTCAGCCCCACGAGGAATGGCTGGACCCGAATACCCCCGTCAGCGGCGGCACACTGACCGCCCGTGTAGTGGTGCCGGAGATAGACGGAGGCATGCTGCCCCTTTGCATCGCCACCCAAAACGAAAACAAGCAGGGATATTATCTGTACACCGCCGAGAATGAACGGATAGATGCCGTAGTGGACCATATTACCAAGTACATGTCCTTGAGAGACATGTCCAACAAAGAAAAGCGCGTTGCTATCTGTTACTTCAAGACTCCGGGAAAAGACGCCCTGCTGGCAAGCGGTATGGAAGTGATTCCTTCACTCTATAACTTCTTGAAACGCCTGCGTTCGGAAGGGTACGATGTCAGCGGACTGCCTGCCACTGTAGAGGAGTTCGGCAAGCAAATACATCGTGACGGTGCCGTCATGGGTTCGTATGCCAAAGGGGCGCAAGAACAGTTTTTGAAAACGGCACACCCGGTATGGTTGTCTACCGAGCAATACGAACAATGGGCACACGAAGTACTCCTTCCCGAGAAATATCAGGAAGTGACGGACAGATATGGAGATGCCCCCGGTAACCTGCTGGCAACAGAAGATAGTATCGCCATTGCCTGCCTGCAATTCGGTAATATCCTGCTCTTCCCCCAGCCCCGCCCGGCATTGGGAGATGATGAGTTCAAACTGGTGCACGGTATGCCGGTGGCGCCGCCCCACAGTTATCTGGCTCCTTATCTGTATATGCAAAAAGGGTTCAAGGCAGATGCGGTGATTCACTTCGGCACCCACGGCAACCTGGAATATACTCCCGGAAAGAATGTGGCCCAGTCACAGTCCGACTGGTCGGATGTACTGATTGGCAACCTTCCCCACTTCTATTTCTATACCACCGGAAACGTAGGCGAGGGTATCATTGCCAAACGTCGGACACATGCCGTACTGGTCACCCACCTCACTCCACCCTATGTGGAAAGCGGTATGCGCCAACGCTATTCGGCCTTGCTGGAAGATATTCATAAAGTACTGGACGAAGGGACTGCCAAACACCGTACCCTGGGAATGGGCATCAAAAAAGAGGCCATGCGCCTGGGACTGCACCGTGACCTCAACCTGGATTCCATATCCGGTGACCCCTACACAGCCGAGGAGTTGGAACGTCTGGATGCCTTCACCGAAGAGATAGCCAACGAAAAGATACTGGGTGCGTACTACACCATGAATGAGCCTTATTCTGACCGCGACCTGCTGACCACCACTCTCGCCGTCGCTGCCGACCCGCTGGCATACGAAACGGCCCGCAAGGACCGCGATAAAGGTAAAATCACCACAGAGCAGTTGCAAGACTTTACCTATATAGCCCACCACTACTTGCCTGCTGCCAGGAAAAGACTGACCGCCTTACTCCAGAATCCACCCAAGGATACTGCATCTGTAGCACCGGAGCTTCGCCCCGCCCTACTCTATCGCGAACAGTTGCTGGCCTCCACCGCCAACGAGCAAAATGCCATGGTGCGTGCACTCAGCGGGGGGACCGTATTCCCTGCGCCGGGAGGTGACCCCGTACTGAACCCGAACGTTCTGCCCACCGGACGCAACATGTACAGCATCAACGCCGAGAATACTCCCAACCCAAGGGCTTGGGAAGATGGAAAGCGATTGGCAGAAGCGACTTTAAAACAGTACATCAGCAAGCACGGCGAATATCCTCGGAAAGTAAGCTATACCTTCTGGGCAGGCGAATTCATCAATACGGAAGGAGCTACGCTGGCCCAGGTATTCTGGATGCTGGGAGTAGAACCCGTACGCGACGCCCAAGGCAGAGTGGTTGACCTGAAACTGGTGCCCAGTGAAGAACTGGGGCGTCCGCGCATCAATGTGCTGGTACAAGTGTCCGGACAGCTACGCGACATAGCCGGTTCCCGCTTGAAGTTACTGACCGATGCTATACGTCTGGCATCGGAAGCCGGAGATGAGACCTATCCCAACTATGTGGCATCGGGTACACTGTTGCAGGAAAAATTACTGGTGGAAAAGGGAACTTCCCCCAAACGTGCCCGTGAAATGTCTGTGATGCGTGTATTCGGACCGATCAACAGTGGATACAGTACCGGTATGATGGCCTATACCGAGCACAGCGGCTCGTGGGAAAGCGAAAAGGAGATAGCCGAAGGATACCTCAACAATATGGGTGCCTCTTATGGGGACGACGGAAATTGGGGAGACGTCCAGGAAGGTTTGTTTGCCTCGGCACTGTCCGAAACGGATGTTGTCATCCAGCCCCGTCAAAGTAACACATGGGGCCCCATCTCCCTGGATCATGTATACGAATTTACGGGTGGACTCTCGCTCACCGTCAAAACCGTGACCGGCAAGGAACCGGATGCTTATATGGCAGACTACCGCAACCGGACCAACCGCCGCATGCAGGATGCCAAAGAGGCCATTGCCGTAGAGACACGTTCCACCATCTTGAACCCTACCTTTATACAAGAGCGGATGAAAGGCGGGGAAGGTTCGGCGCAGATGTTCGGCGAAATCTTCCGCAACATCTTCGGCTGGCACGTCATGCGTCCGTCGGCCATGGACAAAGAACTGTTCAATGACTTGTATAGAATGTATATAAAGGATGAGAATAAGCTGGGCATTCACGAGTACTTCCTCCGCGTCAATCCCGCCGCATTCCAGGCTATGACAGCCGTCATGCTGGAAAGTGCCCGCAAAGGTTATTGGAAAGCATCTGATAAGCAACTGAAAACCACCGCCTCCCTACATGCACAAATCACACGCGAGAAGGGTGCCGCCTGCACAGAGTTCGTTTGTGACAATGCCAAGCTCCAATCGTTCGTTGCCGACCAGTTGGACAATAGCGAGAAGCAGACCTATACCCAGAACATGAAGGAGGTACACGAAGCATCCGCAACCGATGGCAAGGATGTCGTACTGAAAGAACACAAACTGACTTCCGAACAAACGGTACGTAAGAACAGAGTGAACGGAGTGATTGCAGGCAGTCTTGTCGTCATCACCTTCATCGGACTGGTCGTACTGTTGAAGAGAAGGAAAAAGAATAAATAGAAACAGAGTATTATGGAATACGTCATTCATCTGTTAGCCCTATTCATTGCCCTCAATTTTCTATTAAAGGTGGGGTTCTATCCACGCTGGGGAATGTGGACAGTTGCCGCAGGCTGTGCCTTTTTTGCGTGGCTGGTGACTCCATGGATGACGGAACAGTCCAAGACCGTGGTGGCATCTTTTTTTGCCTCCCGTCCACAGATGTTAAACTTGTCGGTATGTGTCACCCTGGAAGCCGCCGTAATGATAACTTTCTGTTTCGACTGTTTCGCAGAAATGCGTACCCGCAACACGGCATTCAAACAAGCAGTCACCCTCTTCCTGAAGCTATATCCCGGCATACTGATAGGCGGAGTAATATGCTATGGCCTGGCACTGCTGCTTTTCACTTTTCCCGGAATAGATTTCGGCAGTCTCTCATGGATAGCAGCCGGTGTTACTTTCTTTGCAGTTTGTGCTGGAAGCTTTCTGTTGCGGCATGCTATCGGTGACAAACCACTGCGCTTGGAAGTACTGTTCATTGTTAATATTTTCATTGTCATATTGAGCATCATTGCTACGGGCTATTGAAATGAATTTAAGAATTAAAAACTAAAAAGATATATGGAAACAATCTCAAACACACTGTTCTGGATTTCAAACGGGCTGCTGGTTCCCGTCATAGTCCTGCTGCTGCTATTCTTTCTACGTGCCATTATCCTTGCGGGAGGTTTCTTCGGCGAGTTCTACCAGCGGATGAAATTACAGAAGCAATTCACTGAAACACTGGAGAACATCACCCCAGAGAATATAGACGGACTGCTGCAGCAACTCCCATCGGCAGGCAACTCCCCTCTCCTCCGCAGCTTGTCCAAATTGTCCGCACACCGGGACGACGCTGCCTACTGCGAACACCTGCTTGCCAACTATGAAGTGGAAGCCGAGAAGGAGTTGGGACGTTCGCGTACATTCATCAAACTGGGTCCCATGTTGGGGCTGATGGGTACCCTCATCCCGATGGGTCCCGCACTGGTGGGGCTGGCACAAGGAGACATCTCCTCCATGGCCTACAATATGCAGGTGGCTTTTGCCACTACAGTGGTAGGTTTGGTCATTGCTGCTGTCGGCGTCATTACCCTGCAAGTGAAACAACGCTGGTATGCCCGCGAAATGAACGACTTGGAATATCTGTACAAAGTGATAAGTCGCCAAACGGCCGAAAAGGAATAACGGACTAACGATACGAAAACTATGAAGAGTAAGAGAAACAGATTACTGCACAGCGATTCGGACTCCGACCCCATGGGTACGGTAGCCAATCTTTTTGACGTAGCGATGGTCTTTGCCGTAGCCTTGATGGTGGCTCTCGTCTCCCGCTTCAATATGACGGAGATGTTTTCTAAAGAAGACTTCACCATGGTGAAGAATCCCGGAAAGGAGAATATGGAAATCATTACCAAAGAAGGGCAGGAAATCAAGAAATACACTCCCAGCGAAGACCAAAAGACCTCCGGCAAAAGAGGAAAGAAAGTGGGAGTTGCCTATCAGCTTGAAAATGGAGAGATTATCTATGTGCCGGAATAAGGGAATACAGTACCTACTTATAGCTATTCTGCCATCGCAGTATAACAACTATTAAGTATTTCACCCTCCGATAATGGTATGTACCTTTGCAGCGTTATATAAAATAAAACAATATATGATAAAGCAAAGACTTCTCACAGCTCTCCTTATGGGAGGAATCATCGCCACCGGTGCCTATGCACAAGCCGAAAAAGGTGACAGCGACGATATGACCAAGAAAACTCACGAGTTGAACCCGGTCGTAGTAACGGGTACGGGTACACATCAGCGACTGAAGAACACTCCGTCTCCGGTATCGGTTATCACTGCCAACGAAATAAAGCGTGCCGGTATCACTGACTTCCAGCAGGCCTTGACCATGATGGTGCCCTCGCTCTCCTTCCGTCCGAACGCGATGGGTTCCTATCTGATGATGAACGGACTCTCCAACAAGCACGTACTGATATTGGTGAACGGACGCAAGGTTACGGGAGATATCACCGGTAACATCGACCTCAACCAAATAGACATGACCCGCGTCAAGCGCATCGAGGTGCTGAACGGAGCCGCTTCTTCCCTTTATGGTTCGGATGCCATCGGCGGTGTAATCAATATCATTACCAACGAGCCTAAAGATGTGGTAGCCTTCAGCAGCAATAGCAGCTATACGAGAAAGAATCAATTCTCCCAAGGCTTGAATCTGGACATCGCCCAAGGAAAAATAGGGTCCTATACTTCCTATAAATACGACCACTCCGACGGTTGGCAAAACAGCCGTCTGACAGAAGACGGAGAAGACATCATCGAAACGATTGCCCCGCTCTCCCTGGGCTACAGCTCGAATAACTTTTCGCAGAAGTTTACCTATGATGCTACGGAACAGCTTTCCTTCTATGCCAACGGCGGATACTACAACCGCGGACTCGAACGTCCGGTAGAACGCGAAGATATCACCGGCGGAAGCAAGTACAACACTACCTACGAAGGTTATAACTGGGGGGCAGGCGCCAAATACAAACTGAGTAAACGCAACGTTATCCAGTTTGACTATTCAGGAAACAATTACGCATCACGCTACAAATACCTGATAGAAAACAGCGGATACCTGCCCGGACAGTATGCGCTTACCAAGCTTCAGAAATTCCATGATGCCGAGTTGAAAGGTATCTTCGGTTTTACAACCAACAGCACTACGGTGTTCGGTGTAGACTATCGCCGTGAGGTGCTCCGCCGTCCCGACTCCGATTTGGACAAAAGTGTCTATACGGCATCAGCCTACGGACAGCATGAAGTGAAGCTCTGGAACCATCTGACCGGTGTTGTGGGTGTACGCTACGACCATCACGAACAGACGGGCGGACGCTTCACCCCCAAAGTGGCAGCCATGTACAACATAGGCAACTTCAATGTACGTGCCACCTATGCTGCCGGATTCCGCGCTCCGGGAATTGACGAGCTCTACTACCACATGTTCAAGAAGACAATGGGTACACGAGCCACCATCTCATTGGGTGACGAGAACCTCGACCCCGAACACAGCAACTATTACTCCATCAACATGGAATACCGCACCAACCGTTTCAGTGCTTCCGTCACCGGTTACCTGAACTATGTAAAGAACATGGTAACTTCCAAATCCACTAAATTCGATGACCTACCGGAAGCAGAGCAGAACCAGTTGCGTGAAGAGTTCCCCGAAATCGGTGACCTTTCATCCACGAAAAACCTAAGTGTCAAGAACTACTTCAATTTCGAGAAAGCTACCGTCAAAGGCTTTGAAGTGAACTTGAACGGCAATCTGTTCCCGGGCTTCACCCTGGCCGGAAACTATACCTACGCCTATGGACGCGGTCTGAACGAAGGAGGCGAATGGCAAAACATCGAACGCAGCATACGCCATACAGCCACCATCACCGGAAACTATACACACAGCTGGAGCGACTATACCTTGAACCTCAACCTGAACGGTCGTCTGCAAAGCAAAGTCTATTATCCGGGTGACGCGGACGGCAATGCTCCGGGTTACGGCATCTGGAACCTCAATACCCGCCATACCTTCGACGGCTTCCGCAACTTTGTCATCGAACCGGGCATCGGCATAGACAATATCTTCAACAAGAAAGACAACCGCCCGCTGAACAAGAACTTCGCCTTGTATTCTCCGGGACGTTCGGTAGTAATCAGCCTGGCACTCAGACTAAAATAATCTCTCCATAACGCATTTAGAAACAACAACAATTATGAAACATTTTTTCATCACTCTCTATTTACTCGGCATCAGCCTCTTCTCCTCCGCACAACAAGAGGAGAAGGCGGCTCTGCTCATCACCCATTATGGCAGTTCGGACCCTCAGACACGTGCCTTGACGCTCGACGTCGTGACCCGTGAGGCACAAGAAGCCTTTCCGCAGTTTACAGTGCGCGAAGCATACATCTCGCCGATTGTACGAAAAAGACTTGCCAAGGAGGGTGTGTACAAAGACAGCCCTACGGATGCACTGCTGAAACTTCGCGCCGAAGGCTACCGGACCATCTACGTCCAGAGCACCACCTTGATAGAAGGCAGTGAGATGACCTCCGTCCGCAGGGATGCAGACAAGCTCCGTCCCTTCTTCAAGGAGATAAAAGTGGGAAATCCCCTGCTCTACTCCGTCGAAGACTGCGAGAAGGTAATCGGTATACTGACCGCCGAACAGCTGCGAAAGAAAGAAGACATTGTCTATGTGGGGCACGGCAACCAGCTACCCAGCACGGCTACTTACGCCATGCTCGACTTCATGATGAAAGCCCATGGACTGAAGAACTTCCACGTCAGCACCATTGAAGGATACCCCACCCTGGACGCAACCCTGCTGCAACTGAAAGAGACACGCCCCAAGAGCGTGACATTGGTTCCGTTGCTGTTGGTATGCGGCAACCATACCAAGGAAGATATTGCCGGCGTGTGGAAGACGGAACTTGAAAAGCAAGGCTATCAAGTGAATGTACGCATGCAGGGACTGGGCGAAAACAAAGCCATCCGCCAGCTCTATATGGAACACATCAAAGCCATGCTAAAAGATTGATAACCAGCAAGCGTAAAAGGGCTACACCTTTTACATACCAAGGCTACACCCTTTGCTCCGGATGGCTACACCATTCCGGACAAAGGGTGTAGCTCTTTTCAATGTACACAGATTACGGACATTTGTAACCATATTACGGATTCCTCCTCCTGCGATATGGTACTTTCCGGATTATTCTCTACATTTGTACAAAACTAACAGGAACGTTTATGGAAGAAGTAATCAAGCTCAATGCTGTAGACCAATACAACAAGATGTTCGGTCTCGAAACCCTGCATCCGCTGGTCAGCGTAGTCGATTTGTCCGAAGCCACTGGATATCCCAGGCATTTCACCTTGAACTATGGCGTATACGCCCTTTTCCTCAAAAACACCAAATGCGGAGACATACGCTATGGAAAACAGTATTACGATTACCAGGAAGGCACGGTAACCAGCTTCGCCCCGGGCCAGGTGACCGAGGTCAACATGCCGGAAGGTATGCAGCCCAGCGCCTCCGGCCTGCTGTTCCACCCCGACCTGATAAAAGGCACCTCGCTGGGACAGGGAATAAAGCAGTATTCCTTCTTTTCCTATTCCTCTACCGAGGCACTGCATTTGTCCGAAGACGAGAAAGAAATCTTCCTCGACTGTCTGAAGAAGATTAAGATGGAAATCCAACGCCCCATCGACAAGCACAGCAAGGGTCTGATTGCACGCAACATCGAACTGCTGCTGGACTACTGCATGCGTTTCTACGAACGCCAGTTCATCACCCGCTCGGCAGCCAACAAAGATATCCTGATGAAATTCGAAGCACTGATAGACGACTATTTCCAGAGCGACAAACCGCAGACCGAAGGACTGCCTTCCGTGAAATACTTCGCAGACAAAGTGTTCCTCTCCTCCAACTATTTCGGAGATTTGGTGAAGAAGGAAACCGGAAAGACGGCGCAGGAATATATCCAGAACAAAATCATCGACCTGGCCAAAGAAATGATTATAGGAAGCGGGAAGACAGTCAGCCAGATTGCCTATGAACTGGGATACCAGTATTCGCAGCACTTCAACCGCGTGTTCAAGAAGAACGTAGGCTATACTCCGAGCGAATACCGGCACTTGCAGGTTTAGACAATAAAGTTTCACCACAGATTACGCCGATTAGCGCAGAGTTTTTTCGGTTTCATCAAATATAAGTTCTATCTTTGTATGCCAATAGAACATATGGATATGAAACACCCCAAAATAATTGTTGCCGGCATCGGACCGGGCAATGAATCGGATATGACTCCCGCCGTAATTTCCGCTTTGCAAGAATCAGATGTAGTGGTGGGATATAAGTATTATTTCCAATTTGTAATCCCTTATCTCCACCCCTCAACAACATGCATAGATACCGGCATGAAGCGTGAGCGCGCCCGTGCCGAGCAGGCTTTCGAGTTGGCAGAGCAGGGAAAGACGGTCTGCGTCATCAGTTCCGGGGATGCGGGCATTTATGGTATGACGCCGCTTGTCTACGAGATGAAGCGGGAAAGGAACAGCGACGTGGAAATCGTTTCGCTACCGGGCATCAGCGCTTTCCAAAAGGCAGCCTCACTGCTGGGAGCTCCCGTAGGACATGACTTCTGTGTCATCTCCCTTTCAGACCTGATGACTCCCTGGGAGCGTATTGAAAGGCGTATCACCGCAGCCGCTGCCGCCGACTTCGTGACGGCAGTCTACAACCCCAAAAGTGAAGGACGCTACTGGCAGCTTTACCGCTTGAAAGAACTCTTTCTGCAGGAAGGACGCTCACCGGAAACACCCGTGGGATATGTACGCCAAGCAGGACGCCCGGAACAAGCGGTACACATCACCACGCTGGGAGATTTCAATCCCGAAGAGGTGGATATGTTTACAGTCGTATTGATAGGCAACTCACAGTCCTACGAATGGAACGGAGCCTTCATCACTCCGCGCGGCTATTACCGGGACACGAATACCGAAGCCACGGGCATCGGGCAAGACATCATGATTCGCAGTTTCCGTACCATCGAAAAGGAACTGAAGAACAAGCATATTCCCCTCGACCATAAATGGGCTTTACTCCATGCCATACATACCACCGCCGATTTTGAAATGGAGCATCTGCTGCATACGGACGAAGGTGCCGTGGCTTCCTTGTATCAAGCCATCGAGAAAGGCGGAATCAAGACGATTGTCACAGACGTCACGATGGCAGCCAGCGGTATCCGCAAAGGAGCTTTGCAGCGGCTGGGCATAGAGGTGAAATGTTACCTCGGCGACCCGCGCACGGCGACGATGGCTGCAGAGAAAGGCCTCACCCGTACCCAGGCAGGCATCCGCCTGGCTGTGGAGGAGCATCCCGATGCTTTCTTTGTATTCGGCAATGCACCTACGGCACTTATGGAACTCTGCGACCTGATACGTAAGGGCAAGGCACATCCGGCGGGCATTGTTGCCGCACCGGTAGGCTTTGTGCATGTGCAGGAGTCCAAACACATGGTGAAACCCTTTACGGAAATACCCAAGATTATCGTAGAAGGACGTAAGGGAGGCAGCAACTTGGCTGCCACGCTGGTGAACTCCGTGCTGTGCTACAACGATGCGGAGCAGTTGCGCCCGGGCAGGGATGTGTAAGTGAAAAGAGACATTCCATAACATTACTTGTTACGACCGATAACATTACTTGTTATGCCCCCTTACATTACTTGATATTTTCATAAGATTACTCATTGAATGAAACACAGATTTATAATCATAGGAATGGATGACAACCGTTCCCCCTTCTTTCTGCCGGAAGCTCTGACACAGATACGGAAAGGGAAGATCTTCTCCGGCGGCATACGGCATAAGGAGATTGTCGGTCCTCTGCTGCCTACCGGGGCCGAATGGATTTCCGTCACCGTGCCGCTGGACCGTGTCTTTTCCCGTTATGAAGAAATATTTGCCCACTTCGAAGAGACGGCTACGGACGACTCCATCATTGTATTCGCTTCCGGTGACCCGTTATTCTTCGGTTTTGCCAATACCATAAAGCGTAAGCTTCCCGAGGCAGACATTCTGCTCTATCCCGCTTTCAATTCCTTGCAGACATTGGCACACCGCCTCGTCATGCCGTATGACGACATGCGCACCGTCTCCCTGACAGGACGCCCGTGGCAGGAGTTCGACCGTGCCCTCATAGAGCATGCACCCAAAATAGGCATCCTCACCGACCGCGAACATACCCCGGTCACCATTGCCGCCCGCATGCTGGAATACGGGTACTCCCACTACACACTATACATCGGCGAGCATCTCGGCAATCCCGAAAAGGAACGCATACGCCGGATGACACCCCAGGAAGCAGTTTCCGGTGACTTCGAACATCCCAACTGCCTGCTGCTGGACAGCCATCTCGGACAATGCCGCACAAACTCCCTGCACGGCAGCGTACAAGCCCCGGACTTTCCAGTCCGTCCCTTCGGCATCCCCGATGAAGAGTTTGCACATCTTGACGGACGCGCCCGCATGATAACCAAGGCTCCCATCCGCCTGCTCACCCTGCAGGCATTGGAACTGAACCGCCGCCGCGTCTTCTGGGACATCGGTTTCTGTACCGGTTCCGTCTCCATCGAAGCCCGCCTGCAATTTCCTCATCTCGCCGTCATCTCCTTCGAGATACGCCCCGAAGGAAAAGAGCTGATGGACACCAACTCCCGCCGCTTCGGCGCACCGGGCATTACGGCGGTAACCGGAGATTTCCTGTACACCGACCTCACTCCCTTTGCCCGCCCCGATGCCGTCTTCATCGGTGGACACGGCGGACATCTGGAGGAAATGATAGAGAAAGTGAAACAAGTGCTGCACCCCGAAGGCTGCATCGTCTTCAACTCCGTATCGGCAGAAAGCAAGGAGGCGTTCTGCCGAGGAATCGAGCGGAACGGAATGGTGCTCCACCCTTCCACCCATATCGCCTTGAACGAATATAACCCCATTGAAATTATGAAAGCCACGCTTTCTTAAACATACCCATTATGAAAACAGCTATTATTCTAATCTCCGAAGCCGGTTTGAGCATAGCCCAATCACTACTCAACGAACTTCCCGACTCCGAAATCTTCACCCTCAGGCACGAAGAGGGATGCACACATATAGAATCCGCCGGCAAATTTACGGCGGAAAACTTCAACCGCTATGATGCCTTTGTCTTCATTGGCGCCATGGGAATCTGTGTCCGCACCATCGCTCCTTGCGTGAAGAACAAATATACCGACCCTGCCGTGGTTTGCGTGGACAGTACCGGTAAATTTGCCATCTCCGTACTTTCCGGACACATCGGAGGAGCCAACGAACTGACCCACCAGGTAGCGAATATCCTCGGGGCCGAACCGGTAGTCACCACGCAAAGCGACTGCACCGGTCTATGGGGACTCGATACCCTGCCCCAACGTTTCGGGTGGTTTCCGGTCATCAACGCCGAGCCCTCCACCCTCCTGTTGGCAGAACTTGCCAAGACGCCCGAAGAGAAAAAAAGAGTATGCATGAACGAGCATATCAGCCTCTTCGTTTCCGGCAAGCCCACCGCCCTGCTGCTCACGGTGCGCAATGAAGGCACGGACTGGATGGAGGCGCACCTGCCGCCTCATGTAGAAGTATTCTACCGGGTGCAGGACATTAAACCTTCACGCTTCAAACTGATTCTGTGCGTATCTCCCCAAGTCCCCAACTTCCCGGAAATGCCTATGATATGCTACGTGCCCTGTGTCGTACACCTCGGCATCGGCCTTGCCCGGCTGGCAGGTCCCGTGCGGAAAGTGGAGAAAGAGATTATGAACACGCTGAAGGAATACGGCATCATGCCCCAAAGCATCGCCTCCATCTCCACGATTAAAGCCAAAAGTGACGAACCGGTAGTGAAAGCGCTCCAAAAGAAGTTCCCGGTCTACTTCTATACAGCCGAGGAACTGGCAGAGATAGAGGTGCCCCATCCCAGTAAAACCGTCATGAAGCACATGGGTACCCCCAGCGTCAGCGAAGCCGCCGCCTTGCTGAGTGCAAACAACTCCTGGCTGCTGGTGCCCAAAAAGAAAGGAGAGAACTATACCGTGGCCGCCGCCCTCGACATAAGAACTGTGCGCCAGGGCCACATCGAAATAGTGGGTGCCGGCCCGGGCGACCCGGACCTGGTTTCCGTACGCGGACGCCAAATGCTGGAACGCGCCGACCTCATTCTGTATGCCGGCAGTCTCGTTCCCAGGGAGCTGACTCTCTGTGCCAAGGCCGGAGCTACCGTACTCAGCTCCGCTTCCATGGATTTGGAGGAACAATTTGAAGTGATGAAGAAGTTCTATGACAAGGGAAAATTCATCGTACGCCTGCATACGGGTGACCCTTGTATCTATGGTGCCATTCAGGAACAGATGAACTACTTTGACCAGCACGGCATGAGCTACCACATCACCCCCGGCATATCCTCCTTCCAGGCGGCGGCAGCTGCCTTGAAGTCGCAGTTCACCATTCCGGAAAAAGTGCAAAGCATCATCCTAACACGCGGCGAAGGACGTACGCCCATGCCCGAACGCGAAAAGCTACATCTCATGGCACGCTCACAAAGTACCATGTGCATCTTCCTCAGTGCAAGCATTGCGGAGCAGGTGCAGGAAGAACTGTTGCAGGAATATCCGGAAACTACCCCCGTAGCTGTCTGCTACCACTTGACATGGAAAGACGAACAAATATTCAAGGGGGAACTCAAAGACCTTGCCAGGATAGTGAAGGAAAATAACCTCACCTTGACAACCATGATTGTCGTAGGCGAAGCCATCGGCAACCGTGAAGGTCTGTCACGGCTCTATGCACACGAGTTCAAGCATCTGTACCGGAAATAAATCAACGATTAATCACCCATAAACATTCAAACATGATATTAATATTTGGCGGAACCACCGAAGGACGCATAGCCATCCAAACCCTTGAAGAAGCCGGAAAAACTTTCTACTATTCTACCAAAGGGGATGAGCAGGACGTACTTCTGCATAATGGCATCCGCCTGCAAGGCGCTATGGATGCAATAGAAATAGAAACATTCTGTGCACAGCATCACATAAAGCTGCTGATAGACGCCGCGCACCCCTTTGCCACACAGCTGCATGAGACTCTGGAACAAGTCTCCGTGGAATCGAATATCCCCGTCATCCGTTTCGAGCGTATCTTCCCGAAACGCGATGAAGAACACATCACCTGGTGCAGGGATTATGACGATGCCATCGAGAAGATACAGAAAGAAAAGATTTTCATCTTACTTGCACTGACCGGCGTACAGACCATAGGTAAGCTGAAGCCTTTGTGGCAGAACGCCTGCTGTTACTTCCGCATCCTCGACCGCGACAGCTCGCGCAAGCTCGCCCGGGAACAGGGCTTCTCCGAGAAGAACCTCTACTACTACACGCCCGGAGAAGACGAGCAAGTCCTGATGAAACAGCTTCATCCCGAAGCCATCCTCCTCAAAGAAAGCGGGATATCCGGCGGATTCTGCGAGAAGGTGGAAGCTGCCCGGCAACTGGGTATACGCATCTTTGCCATCCGCCGTCCCGAGACATCCGGCAAGTTTATCTGTGTAAACGGCGAGCATGGCCTGCGCCGCATAATCGAGAAACATTTACCCGACTTCTTCCCCCTGCGCAGCGGACTGACTACCGGAACATGTGCCGCCGCTGCCGCCGTAGCCGCCACCTGGGATGTATTCAATATCTACTTCAAAAAGCGTCCTACGGAATTTCCGGTAGTTCTTCCCAACGGAGAAACCATCCAGGTTCCCGTAGAGCCTCAGCACCATATTCCCCACTCCGACCTTCTGGAAAACGGTGACGGCATGTTCGAGACAAGCGCTACCGTCATCAAGGATGCCGGCGACGACCCGGACATCACCAACGGGATGAAAGTTGTGGCCAATATAGCCATACCTTTCCGCATAGACGACCCGCTGCCGGAAGACACTCCCCAGGACGACTACAACATCATCGTCTGCGGCGGCGAAGGCGTAGGTGTCGTCACCATGCCCGGTCTGGGACTTGAGCTCGGTAGCTCTGCCATCAACGACACCCCACGCGAAATGATAAAGAAGAACGTCAAGCTATGGCTTGAACGCCTCCATATTGCCAAACAGCCCAATCCTATTCTCATTACCATCTCCATCCCCGGTGGAGAAGAAATAGCCAAACGCACCTTCAATCCCCGCCTCGGTATCGAAGGAGGCATTTCCATTATCGGGACCTCCGGCATCGTGAAGCCATTCTCCTCGGAAGCCTTCATCAATTCCATCCGGAAGTCCATGGAAGTGGCAAAGGCAACCCGGAACCCTCGTATCGTCATCAGCTCCGGCGCAAAGAGCGAACGTTTCATCAAGGCGTATTATCCCGACCTCCCCACCCAGGCTTTCGTGCATTACGGCAACTTTATCGGCGAAACCTTGAAAATAGCAGCCGAAGAGCAAGTACCGCACGTCACCCTCGGCGTGATGATGGGAAAGGCCGTGAAACTGGCCGAAGGCAATCTAGATACCCACAGCAAGAAAGTGACCATGAATAAGGAATTCATTCAAGACCTGGCACGCCAGACGGGATGCAGCGAAGAAATACTTGCCGCCATCGGACAGATGAAGCTGGCGCGCGAACTTTGGGACATCATTCCCGAAGAGCTGCTGGAAAAGTTTGGCAAGGCACTGATTGAGCTCTGTCACCGGCACTGTGACCCCTTGCTGCCCAACGGCGAACTAACAGTATTACTCATAACCGAAAACGGAAAAATTTACTCATGAAGAAGAAGATAATCATTACCGTCTGTATGGCAATGACCGTACTGACCGGCCTGGCACAAAGCCCGCTGTCCTTTCATGCAAAAGCAGGAATCGGTACCTCCCATTTTCATGGAAAACACTCCAGTAGTGACACCCAAATAGCTTACAAAGCTGGTGTCGGTGCAGAATATGTCCTCAACAAGACTTGGGTGCTGCAATCCGCATTGGAGTTTGTGTCCATCGGCGGTAAAGACGAGATAAGCCACATAGGCAAGGCCAAAATGCATGAACTGTATCTGCAAATCCCCCTCATGATAGCGGCCCGCCTCCATCTGGGCAAGGATTATCATGCCTCGCTGAGCTTCGGCCCTTATGCGGCCATAGGTGTGGCAGGCAAGACTTCCGGTGAGACTTACGATTATAGCAGCAGCAGTATGCAGGGAGGATACCAGTTCAAGATAGACACTTTCGGCAGCATGGTAGACGGGAAAATGGGTAACAACCGTTTCGATGCAGGTATTGCCCTGGGACTTACTTTTGAATACAGAAGATTCATCATCGGTGCAGAGACACAAGTGGGACTGGTAAAAGTCAATGAGCAGATAAACCAGATGATAGGTCATTCGGAAGAAGGAGGATATTTTCCCAAGAACTTCGCCGCATTCTTCACGCTGGGGTACCGGTTCTGGTAAGGGAACATTTTGCCATACAGAGTTGTTTAGTATACAAACAGATACTCAACAATATAAACTGAATAATATGGCAAAAAGAATTCCTATCCTGCTGGCAGCAATGACAGCACTCACCTTCGCCCCTCAAACAGCAGAGGCATGTACCGGTATCACCCTGACGGCCAAAGACAATGCGCACGTCGTAGCCCGCACCATTGAATGGGGAGGCAGTGAGCTGAACAGCCAGTACGTCATCGTACCGCGCGGTTATTCGCAACAATCACTGACACCCGGAGGCAGTCTGTCCGGCATGGAGTTCACCTCACGCTATGGCTACGTAGGCCTGGCAGTGGAGCAAAAGGAGTTCGTGGCCGAAGGTCTGAATGAAGCCGGGCTCTCCGCCGGGCTGTTCTACTTTCCCGGATATGGCAAATATGAGGAGTACGACCCCACACGAAAAGCGTCGAGCATAGCCGATTTACAATTGGTATCATGGCTGTTGGGAAGCTTTTCTACTGTGGACGAGGTAAAGGAGGCTATTGAAAATGTGACGGTCATAGCCATTGACCCGCGCGCCTCCACCGTACATTGGCGGATTGCAGACAAGACCGGCCGCCAACTGGTATTGGAGTTCATCGACGGACAGCCCCGTTTCTATGAAAACAAACTGGGAGTATTGACAAACTCCCCCGGCTTTGACTGGCAGATGACCAACTTAAACAATTATGTGAACCTCTACCCGGGCAGTGCCGAAAGCAAATCGCTGGGCAATGTGACTATAGCCCCTTTCGGTTCGGGAAGCGGCTTTTTGGGAATTCCGGGAGATGTGACTCCCCCTTCCCGCTTTATCCGTGCCGCTTTCTACCAGACTTCTACACCACCACAGAATACCGCACAGGAAACCGTTCTCCAATGTTTTCAGATACTGAATAACTTTGATATACCCGTAGGCATCGAGTTTCCCCTCGGCCAGGTTCCTGCCAATATTCCAAGTGCCACCCAATGGACATCGGCCACAGATATGACAAACGGTATCATCTACTATCGCACCATGTACAACAGTACAATCAGAAGCATTGATTTGAGACAGATAGACTTCGGGCGCATCGAGTACCATGCAGCTCCCCTCGATAAAGTGAAGCGGCAACCGATAGTTCCCGTGAAAATTGAATAGGGACGCAGAAACTTCAAGATTGCCGCTGTTGCAGTTGTTCCGCCTCCTTCCTCTTCATCTCCGCCAGCACCCCGCAGGTCAATGGAATGGCGAGGAAGAAGGTCAGCATGTCCGACGCCGCCTGGCACATTTCCACCCCTTTCAGTCCTAAGAAATAAGGAAGAATGAAGATGAGGGGGATGAAGAACAGCCCTTGACGGGCAGAGGAAAGTATCGTAGCGCGTACGGGCTTGCGGATAGTCTGCAGCATCATGTTGCTGACCACAATCCATGCCCCCAACGGATAGGTGATGAACTGCCAGCGCAATGCTGCCGCACCGGTAGCTACAACAGCAGGGTCTCCCTTGCGGAAGATGGAGACAATCTCCTCGGCATATCCCATACCTGCCACCGCACAAACCAGCAAAAAGAAAAAGCCTACCTTCACACAGAACCAGAATCCTTGGCGCACTCTGGCATACAGCCCGGCACCATAATTGAATCCGCATACCGGTTGGAAGCCTTGCCCGAAACCAATTAGGAAAGCATTGATGAACATAGAGATACGCGTCACAATGGACATCCCTGCAATAGCTGCGTCACCATATGCACCGGCCGCCACGTTCAGCAAAATGGTTGCCACGCTTGCCAGTCCCTGCCGGGTGAGTGACGGAGTTCCACCCCCAATAATTTCCTTGATGAAAGCCAGTGTAGGCGTAAAGTTTCTGTAACGTATACGTATATTTCCTCCTCTGCGCCCCATATATAGCAAAAGGATGAAACTACATATCTGGCTGACTACTGTGGCAAGTGCGGCACCGGATATGCCCATATCGCATACAAAAATCAGGATAGGGTCGAGCACCACGTTGATGACCGCCCCGCTCACAATCCCCACCATGGCATACGCCGCATTACCTTGAAAACGTATTTGGTTATTCAGCACCAATGAGGCGGTCATAAAAGGAGTACCCAGCAGAATGATTCCCAAATAGCGCTCCGTATACGGAAGAATGGTAGGCGTCGACCCCAAAGCAAGGGAAAGCGGTGTAAGGAACAACAATCCCAGCACAGCCAGAGCCGCTCCGATAAACAAGGCAAAAAAGAAGCCGGTGGATGCCATCTTCTCGGCACTCTCCGTTTCCTGCGCCCCCAACTTACGGGAGATGTAGTTCCCCGAACCATGACCGAAGAAGAATCCCACAGCCTGGATAATGGACATCACAGAAAACACGATACCTACGGCAGCCGTAGACTGGGTATTTATTTTACCCACAAAATAGGTATCTGCCATGTTATAGAAAGACGTCACCAGCATGCTGATGATGGTCGGCACAGCCAATGACGTAATCAGCTGGGGGACCGGAGTCGTCGTTAAGTGGACATAATTATCCTTTGCAGAATGGTGCATCATAGGGAATGGAATGACAAGACTATTTGCAGCAATTCCTCAATGGAGTACACCGTTACCGGCTCCTTGCCCGGTCGATGGAATACGAAGCTGCCGTCTCCCTTCAAATCTCCGGTTTCGATATAAATCTCCGATTCAACATTCCGGTTTGCCAGAATCCCGTTTCTCTGGAGTGCCTTGCGCACCATGGCATACTTCTGCCCGTGGCCCGCCAAGCGTATCTGGGAGGTATATTCATTGGCTACCCTGAACAGTCCCGTTTCCAAATCAAAGGCAATACCCTTACGGGCAAAGAAGTTGCTCAGGCTGCCGTTCAACGAAAGGTCCTCGGGAGTACCGATAGTTACGCCGTTCACCTTGTCCATCAGCCATATTTTGTCCGCTATCTGCAGGGCCAGTTCCAGGTCGTGAGTAGAAAGGAAAATCGTCTTGTCCGTTTGCCGGCTGAGCTGGTGAAGCAGTTGCATCATCTCTACTTTACTGGGAAAATCAAGGAAAGCTGTCGGTTCATCCAGATAGATGACGGGAGTTTCCTGGGCGAGCGCCTTGGCTATCATCACCTTCTGCCGTTCACCGTCACTCAGCGTATGCACCATGCGGTGCGCCAGGTGGGGAATGCCTACCAGGGCGATGGATTTGTCCACCACAGTCTTGTCCTCTTTCGAAAGAGTTCCCCAGAAACCGGTGTAGGGGCTGCGTCCCAGACCTATCAGTTCTACGACGGACATATTGCGTATATCGCACTTCTCCGTCAGCACCACACTAATGACGCGCGAAAGCTGCTTGTCGGTATAGTCCCCAATCTCTTTTCCTTCAATAAATATGTTTCCTCCAAGTTTTGACTGGAAGGCGGACAACGTACGGAGCAGCGTGGACTTCCCCACTCCATTAGCTCCCAACAAGCAAGTCAGCTCACCACTGTTAATTCCGGCGCAAATGCCGTCTGCCACCACTTTCACATCCCCCTTACCGGGGTAACCGATGGAAAGATTCTCTATATGTATGGTTTCCTTATTCATTCAATTCTCCTTTCCGTTTTCTAAAAAGTACAGAAGCCACTACCGGCGCACCTACCAGTGCCGTCACCGAGTTGACCGGCAAAGCTCCCTCGAAGCCGGGCATACGGGCTATCAGATTGCAGACCAATGCCAGGGAAGCGCCTACCAGCAATGTGGCAGGCATCAGCACCCGATGGTCCGAAGAGTGGAAGATGGCACGGCACAGATGGGGAACCGCCAACCCGATAAACATAATCGGACCGCAATAGGCCGTTACAATAGCCACCAGCACACCGGAGCATGAGATAACCAGCAGGCGTGCCCGCTTGATGTTCAGTCCCAGATTGCGTGCATAGCCATCGCCCAGCAGCAACAGATTCATCGTCTTTATCAGCAGGAAGGACAACGGAAGCAGCACAGCCATGATGCAGACAAACAGCACCATCTGGTCGCCCGAAACACGGGCAAAGCTACCCAATCCCCAAATGACATATGCACGTATATCTTCCTCCACACTGAAATATTTCAATACGCCGATGACGGCACTTGCCACATAGCCTATCATCACACCGATTATCAGCAGCGTCACGTTGCCCTTCACCTTCTGGGAGACATAGACAATGAGCGCCATCACAGCCAGCGCACCGATAATGGCGGCAACCGACAAGGCAACCTCGCCCATATACCCCAAACGGCTCAATGCCACACCGCCCATCGCCCCGGACAGCAATACCACACAAGCCACACCCAGGCTGGCACCTGAACTGATGCCCAATACCGAAGGCCCTGCCAGCGGATTGCGGAACACCGTCTGCATCTGCAGACCGCTGACCGACAGCCCTGCTCCCGCCACCAATGCCGTCAACGCTTGGGGCACGCGGGACTTCCAGATAATATTCTGCCAAATAACGGATTCATCCGTATTTCCCCACAATATGTTCCACACGGAGCGCAGAGGAATGTGAACCGACCCCAAAAGCAGGTTCAGCAGGAAAAAAAGAAAGATAGATGCCAGTGTCAGCAACATCAACGGAAGTACGGGTCTTTTTATCATTTCAGCAGTTCGTAGTAAGTCGGTTTATAGTCAGGCAACAAATCGGGATGGAAAGCATGTATCAAGTCTTCCAATACAATTTCGGGCTGCATGGGCATACTTTCGTAGAAGGGTTTCTCACGCATGTTGCAGTATACCACTCCCTTCTCACGAAACGCACGGAAGTCGGCATAACGCGGGTCGAGGGACTTCAAGGCATCATACGTGAATGTCCCGTCATAGCTGTTGACAATGCGCCAATAGTCGGCACTCTCCGCCTGGCTATATACGGTTTCAAAATCCAGCGTGACACCTCCCGAACGGGGATCGTCTTTCAAGAAATAATCCGCACCGGCATCACGGAACAGTTCGGCAAGAAAGCTCTTTCCTCCCACTGCATACCAGTTGCCACCCCGTATCTCGCCGCTGAATACCATCGGACGCTTCTTCACGTTGGCAGCCAGCTCCTTCAATTCGTTATAGCGCTTCTCTATCGCAGCAAACTTTTCATTCGCCTCCACTTCCTGGCCTATAAACATGCCGATGAATTTTATCCATTCAGCCTGCCCCAACGGGGTCATCTCCTTATATCCCAAATGGGGAACCAGTGGAATACCGATTTCCCGCATGGCATCATATCCACCCCGCTTGAAAGGAGAGATAAAGATAACATCCGGATTCATGCTCATTATCACTTCATTATCAAAGTTCCCTTCGATACCAATCTTCACGGTCTCGCCGGACTTCAAACGGTCGTTCATCTCCTTGTTGAAGAGATGGCGCGTACTGGTGATGCCCACCACATAATCGCAGGCATCCAGACGGATGAAGTTGGAAAGTTGCAGAGATGTCATGCACATGACGTGCTCTACCGGCGTTTCAATCACCGTATAGTCGCTCGGTATGCCGACAGGCTTTATGCCTTTCGGTACCAGCGCATAGTGGAAAGTGCTGCTGCTTTCTTTTTGAGGGTCGTGTATATCCACCAGACGGACATGGTGCGGAAGATATTTCACCGTATAGCCTTTGGCATAGCACGGTACAATGGTAGCTGCCGTGTCTGTCGTAACCGGAGAATAGCCCGTTTCGGAAGAAGATTCGGTAGTAGTCTGTCTTGATTTTAAGCCGCAAGAGGTTACGCATAAAATGCACAGCAGTGCAATGCCTATGGCAGATATCCGGGTCATGACTATTGGGGTTTATAGAATTCGGGCACAATATTCGTCATTTTTGGGGAGATACGCAAATGCTCTTCCTGCAAATTGACGGATATTGTGCCTAAATAATCTTTAAAAGCCCATCAAGTCATTCAGTGCTTCACTCATGCTGGGATGTGTAAAGACAAAATCACGGAGGAAGGTATATTCCTGCCCGGTCTTCATAGCCATTGCCACCAGGTTGATGACCTCGCTCGATTCCGGACCAAACAGCGTACATCCCACTATCTTGTCCGTATCGGCGTCCACCACCACCTTGAAGAGTCCGTTCGTATCGCCCAAAGTCCTGGCACGCGGAATGGCGGCTACCGGCAGCTTGTTGACCTTTATATTCAATCCCTTCTTGCGTGCTTCCGCTTCGCTCAGCCCGATGCGTGAAAGCGGCGGGTCGATGAATACCGAATAGCTCACCGGGTCACGGTCGGACACCTTGCGTTCTCCCGCCCCGAAAAGGTCTTCGCGCAGAATGCGGTAATCATCCAAAGAAATGTAGGTAAACTGCAAACCGCCCTTTACATCACCGATAGCATGTATCTTGGGGTTGGTAGTCTGCAAATAGTCGTCCACCACAATGGCACCGCGCTCATTCACCTCTACACCTGCCGCCGCCAGATTCAAGCCAGCCGTATTCGGACGCCGGCCGGTAGCCAGCAGGATGGCATCTGCGTGTAACTGATGTTCCTCTCCCGTGACCGCATCCCGGTAAATGACGTCAGAGTCTTTCACGGACTGCACGCGTGCATTCAGCCTGAAAACGATTCCTTTCTGTTCCAATACCTCCCGGACACTGTCCGCAATGTCCCGGTCCTCCCGGGATATCAGTTCGGAAGAGCCCTCGAGCACCGTGACTTGCGAACCGAACGAAACATACATGGAAGCAAATTCTAGTCCGATGTATCCCCCACCTACAATGACGAGCTGTGCCGGCAACTCAGTCAGTTCCATAATGGAGGTGCTGGTATATACCCGTGGGTTACCTTGTATCCCCTCTATCGGTGGAATGACGGTTTCGGCACCCGTATTGATGAATATCCGGGGAGCTTGCAATTGTAATGTCCCTTCCACCATCCCAACTTCCACCACATCCGGACCTGCAAAGGAGCCGATACCCGTATAGACCGTTATATGAGGATTGTCGGCCAGATTGTGATAGTTCTTCTGACGCAGGAAAGAGACGACCTCTTCCTTCCTTGCAATGGACTGACGATAGTATGCCTTCTTGACCTCCCAAGAAGCGTCTTTGTCCGCATGCTTTGCCGCATGCACCAATGTTTTTGTGGGAATGCAACCGATATTGATACATGTCCCTCCGTACATCTTTTCCGAACGCTCCACTACGGCAACGTCCAGCTTCCGTTTTGCCAACTCGGCAGCCAGCGTCTTTCCGCCTTTGCCGAATCCGATGATAATGGCATCATACTGTTTCATACGTCTATTTCCTTAATTGGTTCAATACTCTTTTTGCACTGTCAGACAGTACGACAATGGCACCGGCAAGAATGGCCGTATCCTTGATGACCAAGCGCCCTGCCCCCGTCAGCAACGGAAAGCCGTGCTCCCCGCTTCCCAAGTCGGGCACCCACACCTCAGGGGTTGTCACCAGGAAAGAGAGGGTACCCATCGTCATGACAATGGCAAGTGCGGCTCCCGCCAGTCCGATTTTCGGAGAGAATATCCCCAGAAATGTCAGGATGCCGATGGCCATAATCAGAATGCCCAGACCGTGAGAGAAACCATACGTATTGTTCTCCACGTGCCACTGATGTTTCGCCTCATTGAACTCGCCCTCTTTCAGCTTATACTCCTTGTACTCCGGGGCACTCTTTGTATAAAAGAAGCTCATGAACGGGCTGTTCGCCACAAAAGGGACAATCCCTTCAGCCTCATAATTCCAGAATTTCAACCCACCAATCCATACGAAAATAACCAGGATGGCTACACGAATCAAATTAACACCCAACTTTTGAGTGGAAGCGGCCAGCGTCAACGCAGCCATAAACAAGTTTTGCAATTTCGTTTTCATCTTTGTTCTACTTTTTAAATGGTTTCAGTAATATGACTTGATTTTTGTTTTTGCAAAGTTCCTTGTTTTCCACCACGTACGAAATGGCAATTATTCCGCAACAGTTGGCAATTCTTCCCGTTTCACTCTTTTCCGGTAGTCCGAGACACTCTCGCCGGTCATTTTCTTGAAAAAACGGCTGAACGCGGACAAGTCTTCGAAGCCCAGAATGGAGCTGATTTCCTTAGCGCTTTTGTGGGTATACAGCAGCAATCTCATGGCTTCTGCCTCAATGCGGTCATGAATCACCCGTAAAGGGGAAGGCAACCCGCAGGTCGAGAACAGATTGGAAAGTGTCTTGGGAGAACGGCAAAGAATATCGGCATAATCCTGCACTTGCTTCTTCTCCTTGAAATGCCGGTCCACTAATACGTAATACTGCCGGATGATGTCAAACGTCTTTTCCTTCTCCTGCCCCACCCCAAAACGCTGGCGCGCAATGCGTGTGCAGGTAATGATGAAACGTTTCAAGACAATCCGCAGCATCTCCTCCTGCAGGTTGTCATGGATGACCGATTCCTGCCGGAAAATGCGGACTATGTCATGCAAGTTGGAAGACTGCCCGGCAGAAAGTGCCAGTTTCATCACCTTGGAAGAGCCATAAAAAAGGAATCCATTGCAAGAGACCTCGTTGTCATGTCCATAGATGCAATAAAAATTGCTGTTGAATACAAACGTCAGGTATTCACCGTCCACCTCCTTTACCTCCAGGTGATGCAACGGGGTCAAGGTCACGATTTCATCCTTTTCCAGGCGCATGGGGATATGGTCTATTTCCAGAGTCAGCGTACCGCTCTGTACCCAAATGAATTTATACAGAGTCTTGTCACGTTGCAGCGACGCACGCTCATGGTAGCTGGAAGTCATGGCTATGTTGCCATTCAAGCGGGTGTTCAGTTGATAATCCATAAAAAACAGATTGTTTTAGTAAATAACAAAGATAGCAAATATCTTGTTTGCTACTGATTATTTCCCCACTTTTGTAGCCGTTTTGCTGTTCTTTAATTTTTAACCTTTAATGTCTTCATGCAAATGTTCCCCGTCATATTTGTATCTCTCGGTCCCGGCGAACCGGAACTGATTACCGTAAAAGGCTTGAAAGCCCTGCAGACAGCCGACTGTATATTCTGTCCCGAGACACTGGCCAAAGATGGAAACAGAGTTTCACGCGCAGCCGACATCCTATTGCAACTCGACATTCCGGAAAACACGGTGCACCGCTTTCCACTCCCCATGAGCAAACAGCGCGAAAAAGCCCTGAGCGCCTACGACGAGGTCTATATGGAGAGCTCCACCCTCCGGCAACAAGGAAAGAAGGTCTGTATCGTCGCCGAAGGAGATGCCGGATTCTACTCTTCCATACATTATGTATATGACAAACTGCAGGCAGACGGCATCCCCGTGAAGCACATCCCCGGTATCCCCGCCTTCATTGCCGCCGGCGCACTGGGCGGGCTCCATGTGGCCAGCCAGGAAGAGCGGCTGACGGTGATACCCGGCATTACTACGACAGAAGAGATAGAGAAACTGACAAGCGAAAACAGTGCGGTTGTCATCATGAAGCTGTCCAGATGCACCGATGAGATTCACCGCTGCATCCGCCTGCATCCCGAATACCGGTATCACTATTTTGAGAATGTAGGCACTCCGGAAGAGAAGTATATCAATGACAGCAAGCGGATAGCGACCATCCGCTTCCCCTATTTTTCCCTGCTTATCATTCGTACAGAGACCTTTTGAGCCCGATTTAATACAATTTCGCACGCCATAGGCATTATTTTAATGAAAATGGGTTACCTTTGCGCCGTTGAAATATAAAAAAGATAAGAACATGAAGAAAGTCGTTTTTTATATGATGCTGCTGGTTATGAGCATCGGTTATGCCTATGCACAAGGAAAGGCAGACATCAAATTCGAACAGACCACCCACAACTTCGGCACATTCTCCGAAAACAGTCCTGTGGTCAGCTACACCTTTAAGTTTACGAACGTAGGCGATGCTCCGCTTGTCATCCATCAGGCTGTAGCTTCCTGCGGATGTACCGTTCCCGAATATTCACAAGAACCGATAGCACCGGGAAAGACTGGAACAGTGAAAGTAACTTATAATGGAACCGGAAGATACCCCGGACACTTCAAGAAATCCATTACCCTGCGCACCAATGCCAAAACGGAAATCATGCGATTATTTATCGAAGGGGACATGACCGCTAAAGATGCCAAATAAGCATTTTACCATACAGAATTAAGGAGATTTTTTTAAATCTCCTTTTTTTTTGCTTTCTTTGAAGTCTATTAAAGAAAAACATAAAACTACAAAACCTATGAAACAAGAAGAAGAACCTATTACCGGACTACCGGAAAATGCGTTCCGTGAACTGAAACCGGGAGAAGTGTACAACCCTCTGATGAGCCCGGATAAGAAGTATTCAGAAGTAAATGCCTGGTCGGTGACATGGGGTATTCTGATGGCCATCCTCTTTTCGGCCGCAGCCGCCTATCTGGGGCTGAAGGTGGGACAAGTATTCGAAGCCGCCATCCCCATCGCCATCATTGCCGTCGGCGTATCGGGTGCCGCCAAACGCAAAAACGCATTGGGCGAAAACGTCATTATCCAGTCTATCGGTGCCAGCTCGGGCGTCATCGTGGCAGGTGCCATCTTCACCCTTCCGGCACTCTATATTCTCCAAGAGACCTATCCGAAAGAAATCACCGTCACCTTTGCACAAGTCTTTATCAGTTCCCTGCTGGGAGGTGTGCTGGGTATTCTCTTCCTTATCCCCTTCCGCAAATATTTCGTGAGCGACATGCACGGCAAGTATCCCTTCCCCGAGGCGACAGCCACCACACAAGTGCTCGTCTCCGGTGAAAAGGGCGGCAGCCAGGCAAAACCATTACTCATGGCTGGTATTATCGGAGGTCTATACGACTTCATCGTGGCAACCTTCGGCTGGTGGAACGAGAATTTCACTACCCGCGTATGCGGCTTCGGCGAAATGCTGGCCGAGAAAGCCAAGCTGGTATTCAAGGTTAATACGGGTGCTGCCGTGCTCGGTCTGGGTTATATTGTGGGACTGAAATACGCGTCCATCATCTGTGCCGGCTCACTGGCCGTATGGTGGATTATCATCCCCGGTATGTCCATGATTTGGGGAGATTCCGTACTGAACCAATGGAACCCCGAAATCACGGCAACCATAGGCGCTATGGCTCCGGAAGAAATCTTCAAATACTATGCCAAGAGCATCGGTATCGGTGGCATTGCCATGGCAGGTATCATCGGCATTATCAAGTCTTGGGGCATCATCAAGAGTGCCGTAGGACTGGCTGCCAAGGAAATGGGAGGTAAGTCCAACGTGGAAGCCAGTGTGAAACGCACACAGCGGGACATCTCTATGAAGATTATCGCCATCGGTTCCATCATCACGCTGCTGCTGGTTGTTCTCTTCTTCTACTTCGATGTGATGCAGGGCAACTTGACACATACCATTGTAGCTATCCTGCTTGTTGCAGGTATCGCTTTCCTGTTCACCACCGTGGCAGCCAATGCCATTGCGATTGTGGGCACAAACCCCGTATCCGGAATGACGCTGATGACATTAATCCTGGCATCCGTAGTCATGGTAGCCGTAAGGCTGAAAGGTCCCGAAGGGATGGTTGCGGCACTGGTGATGGGCGGTGTTGTATGTACGGCACTGTCCATGGCGGGAGGCTTCATCACAGACTTGAAAATCGGTTACTGGCTGGGTAGCACGCCTGCCAAGCAGGAGACCTGGAAGTTCCTCGGAACCATCGTTTCTGCCGCTACCGTAGGTGGTGTAATGATTATCCTAAACAAGACATACGGTTTCACCAGCGGACAGCTGGCCGCTCCGCAAGCCAATGCCATGGCGGCCGTTATCGAACCGTTGATGAACGGTGTGGGTGCGCCCTGGCCGCTCTACGGTATCGGTGCAGTGCTGGCCGTCATCCTCAATTTCTGCAAGATTCCCGCACTGGCATTTGCATTGGGTATGTTCATCCCATTGGAACTGAATGTTCCGTTGGTAGTGGGCGGTGCCATCAACTGGTACGTGACCAGCCGCAGCAAGGATGCCGCTCTCAATGCCGAACGCGGGGAGAAAGGTACCCTGCTTGCCTCCGGTTTCATTGCCGGCGGTGCATTGATGGGTGTGGCAAGTGCTGCCATGCGTTTCGGAGGAATCAACCTCGTAAACGATGCATGGTTGCAGAACACCTGGTCCGAAGTGCTGGCGCTGGGTGCTTATGCCATTCTGATATTCTACCTCATCAAAGCTTCCATGAAAACCAAATAACTTTTAAATACCAAGAACATGAAAAAGATTCTACTTTTATCTTTTCTATTTGCAGCGACCATGTTATCTGCACAAAAGCCCGTTGAGCTGCCCCTATGGCCCAACGGTGCCCCCAATAACAACGAACTGACCAATTCCGGACAGAACCATAACAACGAATGGGTGTCCGATGTCACCACCCCTACCCTTACGGTGTACCCTGCCTCCCACCCCAACGGCATGGCCATCATCATGTGTCCGGGAGGCGGCTACGGGGGGCTGGCCATGAAGCACGAGGGACACGACATGGCTCCCTGGTTCAACACACAAGGCATCACCTATGCAGTACTGAAATACCGTATGCCCAACGGGCACCATGAAGTGCCCCTTTCCGATGCCGAACAAGCCATCCGCATGGTACGCGAACATGCCGCCGAATGGGGTGTCAATCCTCAGCGTGTAGGCATCATGGGCGCTTCTGCCGGCGGCCATCTGGCAGCTTCGCTTGCCACACTATACAGCAGTGACAAGACCCGTCCCGACTTCCAGATCTTGTTCTATCCGGTGATTTCCATGCAGAAAGGCGTTACCCATGGAGGTTCCCGTAAGAACCTTATCGGAGAAAATCCATCTCAGGAGCTGGAACAAAAATACTCCCTCGAAAGACAAGTATCCCCACGCACTCCGCAGGCTTTTATCATGCTTTCTTCGGACGACGACGCAGTGCCACCCATCAACGGCATTGGCTATTTCCTCGCCTTGCGTGACCACAAAGTGCCTGCCAGCCTGCATGCCTACCCTACCGGCGGACATGGCTGGGGATTCCGGGACAACTTCACCTACAAGCGTCAATGGACGGAAGAACTGGAGAAGTGGTTGCGTGAAGGGCTCGTATTCCCGGTCTCTGAACCTACCACAAAGAAATAAAAGCAATTATGAATAAAAAGTATTTTTTACTCACTTGCCTCGCAGCGTTTCCCTTTGCCCTGACTGCTCAGGAGAACAATCGCTACGAAGAGATTACCAACCCCAAGCTGACAAGCATCAACCGGGAGCCTGCCCGCAGCACGTTCACCTCCTACGTCACGGAGGCTGATGCCGTCATCAATGACCGCAAGAACGGAACCTTCCGCTTGTCCCTTAACGAGAAATGGAAATTCCATTATGTGGAAACCTTCGCCGACCGCCCCACGGACTTCATGATGGACCGTGTGGACGCCAGCCGCTGGCCGGACATCAATGTACCCGGAAACTGGGAGTTGCAGGGATTCGGTACGCCCATCTATGTGAACCAGCCTTATGAATTTTGTTCTTCGGGCTATCCTCCTTATTGGGACAAGCCCAATCCTCCATACGTTCCCCAAGAATGGAATCCCACCGGCACCTACCGCCGCGAGTTCACTCTTCCGGGAGACTGGGACGATAAGGAAATTTTCCTGAGTGCCGACGGCGTACGCGGGGCAGCCTTCTACTACCTCAACGGCAAGTTTGTAGGCATGAGTAAAGATGCAAAGACTCCGGCGCGTTTCAACGTCAGCACCATTGCCAAGAAAGGGAAGAATGTCATTGCCATTCAGATACACCGCTTTTCCGATGCCAACTATCTGGAATGCCAGGACTTCTGGCGCATCAGTGGTATCGAACGGGACATTTACTTATATGCCCAGCCTCAAATCCATCTCACGGACTTCAAGGTGGAGTCTCCTTTGGATGAGAACTACCGGAACGGTATCCTCAAGGTAAAGGTGCAGTTTACCAATGAAAGCGGACAAAATTCCCCATTTGTCGTTGGTTACCGCCTGCTGGACAAGAACGACCAGCAGATAGCCCAGTCCTCTACTCAGGTCAGCGGTGACCAAACGGAAGTGGAATTCACCAAGAAGACCATCCAGGAACCCCTGCAATGGACAGCCGAAACGCCCAACCTCTATACCCTCGTCGTCAGCTTGAAGCGCCCGAACGGAGATGTGATTGAAGCGACAAGCTGCAAAGTAGGTTTCCGTACAGTGGAAATCAAGGACAAGCAACTGTTGGTAAACGGACAACCTATCCTCGTGAAAGGCGTGAACTATCACGAACACAACGAGAATACCGGTCACTATGTCTCCGAAGAACTGATGAAGAAAGATTTCGAGCTTTGGAAGAGATACAATGTCAATACCGTCCGCACCTGTCACTATCCCCAGCAGGAACGTTTCTACGAACTCTGTGACGAATATGGTATCTACGTCATCGACGAAGCCAATATAGAAAGCCACGGCATGGGTTACGACCTGCGTGTAGGCGGCACGCTGGGAAACAATCCGCTCTTCATGAATGCCCACCTCGACCGTACCATGAATATGTACGAACGGGACAAGAACCATCCGTCAGTCATCATCTGGTCGCTGGGCAACGAAGCCGGAAACGGATTGAATTTCTACGTTACCTACAACACCTTGAAGACGCTCGACAGTCGTCCCATCCAGTATGAACGCGCACTGTTGGAATGGAATACAGACATCTACTGCCCGATGTACGCTTCCCCTTCCTATCTGGAGAAGTATGCCCGGAACAAGGAGATGACGCGTCCCCTCATTCTTTGCGAGTATGCCCATGCCATGGGCAACAGCCTCGGCAACTTCCAGGAGTATTGGGACATCATCGAAAAATATCCCATCCTCCAGGGTGGCTGTGTCTGGGATTGGGTAGACCAGGGCTTTGCCGCCCAAACAGACGACGGCCGTAAATACTGGACCTATGGCGGCGATTATGGCGAGAACGGCACGCCCTCCGACGGCAATTTCTGCATCAACGGCGTGGTATACCCCGACCGCAGTGTCAAGCCGCAGACAGAAGAGATGGGAAAAGTATACCAGAACATCAAGTTCCTTGATTTCGACAAGCAGACTTCCACCGTGAAAATCCGCAATGATTTCTCTTTCACCAATCTCGACAAGTACGACTTCTACTACATCATCCGCGACCATGGAAAGGAAGTCTACCGTGGCAAGATTGAAAATATCCATGCTGCACCGGGCAAGACGGTAACCACCGGCTTTCTGAACGGCATACCCAAAGAGAAACAGACAACGGGAGATGTACGCATCGAGTTCTATGCAGCCATCAAGACGGCAGAACCTTTCCTCCCGGCCGGCACGGTCATTGCACGCGAACAGACCTACGTCCATACCTTCTACAAGAAAGAGGCTACGGCACAGAAGCCCGCCACTTCTAAGGAAGAAGGAAATTTGGTGGCGTTCTTCGGTCCCGACTTCAAAGCCACCTTCGACAAGCAAAGCGGCCTACTCACCTCCTATTTGTACAAGAAGCACGAGTACATACTGAACGGTCAAGGTCCCCGCCCATTCTTCTGGCGTGCACCGACGGACAATGATTATGGAGCCAACCTCCCCGTCCGCCTCAAAGCCTGGAAAGAGGCAAGCTATCAAGAACCAAAAGCCGAAAGTTTCCAAGTGACTCCGGGCAGCAATGCCACGACAATAAAGGTGACCTACCGTTTTCCGCAGACAGACGCCCGTTGGGACATCACCTATAAGATATATTCCAGCGGAGTCATCAAGGTAGACAACCGGTTCATGGCCGAAGGAGACCAAGCCCCGATGATACCGCGTGTAGGCCTGCGGATGCAGCTGCCGGAAAGCTTTACAGACTTGACCTACTACGGTCGCGGTCCGAAAGAGAATTACCGAGACCGCCGTACCTCCCAGTTCATCGGAGAGTACGCCATCCCGGTCAAGGATATGTACGAGCCGTATGTCCGCCCACAGGAGAACAACCATCGCACGGATATCTATTGGTGCGCTCTTACCGATAAGACGCAACGTGGTTTGCTGCTCATCGCCGACCGCACCTTTGAGCTGAACGCCTCCAACTATCCCCTGGAAAGCATGGATAGCGGCGATACGATTGACAACGGTGCCCCGCGTACCGAAAAGACCAATCACCGCCACCTCACCGACCCTCTGCCGGAAAAGATGGTCGATTTGTTCATTGACTACCGCATGATGGGTGTCGGTGGAGACGACAGTTGGGGCGCAACCGCCCATGAACCCTATCTGATCCGTCCGGGCAAGGAGAATGCCATCGAATACGGTTTTACCCTTGTTCCGTTCGATAAAAAGGAAGATTATAAATATTTAATCCGGCAATATTGAATTTAATCCCTCCGGATTAAGCTTTTATAAAAAGGATGTAGTAAATTTGCTGCATCCTTTTTACGTTCAAGAACAATAATAATCAAAAGAAAGAAAAATGAAAACAATGACTAAATTTATGTTCAGCGCCCTCTGCGCCGCAGCCATGGTAACTTCCGTTTCTGCCCAGGGAGGGAAAGATATGTTGAGCAATGGAATAAAGTATCTGGATGTGCCATACGTAGCCCATACGCTGGAAGCAGATGGTCCCGAAGAACTCGTCATCAACTGCGATGAAGTAGACTGTACCACGCTGGTGGAATATGTACTGGCAGAGACGCTTACCCCCAAATTGGCCGACGGGGACATCTCGGAAAGCGCTTTCGCCGATAACCTGCAAAAAATCCGTTACCGTAACGGTAAAATCGACGGGTACACTTCCCGCCTGCATTATATTGCCGACTGGATAAACAATGGCGTACGCAACGGCTTCCTTCAGGATGTAACGGGCGCCATGAGTCCCGACACCGAACGGTTGTCCATCTCCTACATGTCTTCCCACCCCCAACTCTACAAGCAGCTGGCAAATTCTCCGGAGAACGTAGCCAAAATGAAAAAGATTGAACAATCCTTGTCCGGCAAGGAAATTCACTATCTTCCCAAAGCCAAACTTCCCGCCGATGGTCTCCCGTGGATTAAAGACGGCGATATCATAGCCATCACCACCAACACTCCGGGGCTGGATGTAGCCCACATGGGAATCGCTTTCTATGCGGATAGCAAACTCCTGCTGGTACACGCTTCCTCTACCGACAAGAAAGTGGTCGTCTCCAAAGTCCCCTTATCCCAAATGCTGAAAGACAATAATAAGTGGACGGGAATACGGGTGCTGAGGATGAAGAAATAAAATGAAATACTATAATATGGAAAAGGCGATGAAGATTTGATTCTCCATCGCCTTTTCCATATATATGATTGTTCGTTCCTATTCCTTTACGACAATATATTCATCAATATTCCGTGTTTCTTTACTGAAGTTCACACCTACTTTCACTAATTTTCTGCCATCCAAGGTATAAGGAATCAGATACCCCTTCTCATCTATTTGTTTCAGAGCTGCGTCGGCCGTACCGTCCAGTTTAAACTCAAAAACATAAATAGCGGTAGGGGTATGAACGACTGCGTCCGCACGGCCGCGGCTGCTGCGAACCTCGGACCGGATGAACTGTCCCAGCAAAGTAAACACTACATGAAAAATAACCTGATAATGACGTTCCGTATCATCACTCAACTCGTACGGAATACCGGAGAAGAATATCTTAAGACGCTCCATAAACGCCTCCACATCCCCACTCTTCAATTCACGCATGAATTTAGCGATGTGGAAACCAGTTTCATCATCAGTAACTTTAGTATAAAAAGGAACCAGAAAATTGAGGAAACCATAACATACTTCATCATTCGGAAATTGAAGCGTATAAAGGCAAACCTCTTTATCATAAGCTTTTATAGTCAAGTAACCGCTCTGATAAATCATAGGCAGAGGATTATTAGCTTCTGCACGATATTCAGAGAAGGCAGAGGCAGTAACCTCTACGCCATTCAGCAAAAGGCGAAGATCATAGTCACTCTTTTTTAATAAATCCACCAAATAAGTAGGTGTACCCGTCTGAAACCAGAAGTTGCCGAACTTCAATTTCTGGAATACATTCAGAAGGCTGAAAGGGTTAAAAAGCCCCACCGAAGTATCTTCACAAAAATGATAGCCGTCATATTTCTTTGCCAAACGAAAAATCGTTTCCTCCAAAGTCAGTTCTTCATTCTCACTTAACCGTTGTATTTCCGGGCCAAATGTTTTTATAAGTTCATCTTGTGTAATGCCGCACAAAGCATTGTATGCTCTATCCATGCTTATATCATTCAGCTGGTTCAAGTCACTGAACACACTTACTTGCGCAAACTTGGTCACTCCGGTCAGGAAAACAAAACGAAGATAACGGTCAGCGCTCTTCAAGACACCGTAGAACGCTTTCAATATTTTCCGATACTCATCCAGCAAGTTCTCATCCAAGACCGCTTGAAGCAATGGCTTGTCATACTCATCAATCAGCACAACAACCTGCTTTCCTGTCTGCATGCATGCCTGCTCTATCACGTAAGCAAAACGCTCTTCCGGACTACGGTCTTTCTTCTCCTGACCATAGAGCAGCTCCCATTTCTCCAGATACTGATTAAGCATAGCCGTCAGGTCAGCAGCAGTTTCATATTTCCGGGCATTCAAATCCAAGTGCAAAACCGGGTATTCTTCCCATTCCTTTTCCAGCTGTTCGATGGCCAAACCTTGAAACAGATCCTTGCGTCCTTGAAAGTAGGCTTCAAAGGTAGAAAGAAGCAGACTCTTGCCAAATCGACGGGGACGGCTCAGGAAATAAGGAGTAGAAGTAGATGCTATTTGATAAATCATAGCCGTCTTATCTACATAAAGAAAATTCCCTTCACGTAGTTTATCAAAAGTCTGTATGCCTATCGGCAGTTTACGCATCTGTTCCATGTTATTATAACCTGATTGGTGTATCACAAAGGTACGATTTATATTTCAAAAAAAGACGAAAGGCGATGGAGATTTTAGTCTCCATCGCCTTTCATTATTCTACTAATCATCATTTCAGTATTACTCACGTCGACTGGTGCAATCCGAAATACTTCTTCATAAAGCAGATATAAAGAAAACAAAGCAAAAGAATTATACCTGCCAAATACCAATAACCGTAACCTAAACACATTATATATCCTACGATTATGATTGCCTGCACTGCCATGTAAATAGAAGAAACCATTACATGAGGAACTTTCAGTTCATTCGCCATTATCTGATACAGATGTTTGCGATGCGGCAAGCCGATATTCTCATGAAGCATCAGACGGTGGATGATAGTCAGAACACTGTCTACACCGTAAACGGATAAAAGGGCTATCCAACTGAAATCTTCCGTTTCAATGATGAGCCTGCCTATCAGGAAAAGAAGGATAAAAGCAATACTCACGGAACCCACATCACCGGCAAAGCACTTGGCTTTCTTACGAAAATTAAAGAAGCAGAAGACAAGAACAGAACAGATAACGGTATAGATAAAATCCGCTTCCACAAAAGTCACTACCTCTTTATTGATATAGGCCAACGCAGCAAGAATAACCAGAGAATAACCACCGGTTATACCGTTAATGCCATCCATAAAGTTGTAGGCATTGATGATGCCCGTACAGACTATCAAGGCAATGACTATCCACCACCAAGACAAGGAAAACAGCCCCCACTGATAAAACATCAAGGTCATGGCAGAGAAATGAAAAAGCAGTCTTGTCATCTGTCCGGTGGATTTTATATCGTCCACAAAGCTGATGAACGTCACCAGTGTCAAGGCAAGCAGGAACCAGGGATATTCAAAGCCACTCGTCAGGAAACAGGCCAACGCACCGAAATAGAAGATAATCCCACCACCGCGTAAAGTCACTTTCGTATGAGAACTCCGCTCATTGGGCTTGTCGATGATATTGCATTTATCAGCTATCCTAAAATAAAAAAGTTCTGCCAAAAACAGCAGAACCAATATTAGCAGATAATACATAGCAGTATTTTCCTCTTTAATTTTTAATTGTTTACTTTTATATTTGAGAACGATTTTATCGTTCTCACTATCCCCTCCTCTGCCCTCACCGGCATTCTGTCAATTCCCAGGGCAGCCTTTATCTTCGCATTGCTCACCACATAATTCTCTGTCAACTTGCGCAGACGCTCTGCATTCAAAGGCAAATGGAGCAGAGTCCCAAGCCGGGCACAGAATTCCATCAGTCCTCTGTTTATCTTCCAGATATGCGGCTTACGCTCCAAAGCCCGACACATCAAAGTTATCAGTTCATTTGTGGACAAGGCCTCGTCATCTCCCATGTGGTAGATACCACTCGCCACCTCCTTGGTCAAAAGACCTTCCACCACGTAGCAGAGATTGTCTATTGAAGTAAAAGACCTTCTGTTCTCAAAAGCCCCTAAAGGCCAGGGAATGCCTTTCCTCACCACATTATAAAGAAGATTCAGATTGCCTTTGTTGCCGGGACCATGAATCATGCAAGGACGCAGGATATAGACCTTTTTGTCATCATACAGATTAGCTTTCAATTCTCCATTTTCAACTTTCAACTTGCTAAGGATGTAATTCTCGGCAGCTATCTTACTTTCCCCATAAGGCCCTACCGGAGCAGGCACCACATCTTCGGTCAGCATATCACCCACCACACTGTCGGCAGCGGCTTTCACAGAACTGAAGAATACGAACTTCTTCGCAGACGATTCCAGAAAAAAATCAAATATCTTTTGGGTCAATCCCGTATTAATATCAAAATAGGATTGGGCTGCGGACCGGTTTTTCGTATCATGGGCTTTACCAGCCAGATGAATAATGGCATCGAATTCAGGAAGATTCCGCATCGGAAAAGAAGCCGGTTCAATATCCTTCCAGAAAAAAGTCTTTACCACCCCCTCCTTTTCAGGAGCGACAATATCCAGCCCGTAAAGGCTATGACGTTCCTTTAGGGCAACAACAAGATTGGAGCCCACAAAGCCGTGGATTCCAGTGATTAATATGTTCATGGAATTATTCTATAAAATATACTGACCAGAAACGTGATTACCAGTTAGGGACAAAGCCTTTACCGAGGACAAAGGTAGGTCATTTATTACTTGCCAGAAATAGCATATAAGATATTCCTATTTACTCTCTCATTTTACGGGGATTCATGCGATTCATCAGCCCTTGAAAATAAACATTTAAAGGATATGGCAATAAAGAACGGACAAAGGGTATACAAACTCCAATATATGCAATGAAAGACAAATGAAGTCTTCTACAGCCACGTAAACCTATTTTCATTCTATGCCACCCTACTTCTATACTGTTTTTTCTCACACTGTCAGCAAAGAAGCGATAATGCAACAATGGTTCCGAAATATTGGCAAAATGCAATCCTTTTTCTGCACACCTGAACCATAAATCATAATCATCCTGACGCGGACCGGCATCAGGTTTATACCCACCTACTGATAAGATTGCATTTTTTCGATACATCACAGTAGGATGATTCAAGGGACAAGTCCAGACCAGACGAACAATATCCTCATGCGAAACAGGAACCTTTATAACCTCTTCAAGATTATTTCCACATTCGTCAATTTTAGTCGCATAGGCCCCCACAATATCTATCGTAGGATGTGATTGCAAAAAAAGAACTTGTTTCTCAAAACGAGATGGATAGCAAATATCATCTGTATCCATACGAGCCACAAACTCATAGCTACAATGCTTTAAGCCTATATTAAGTGCCTTGCTTAATCCTAAATTATTAGGCAAAGGAATAATTTTAAGCAAATTAGTATCGTAAGAAGATAGAACTTTTTCTAATTCAACAGTGAGAGGTCCATCCTTAATCAATATGATTTCAGAAGGAGGAAGCGTTTGGTTCAGTACACTATCAAGTGCAGACTTCAAATAAATCGGCCTTTCTTTATAATAGACCGAAATCAATACAGAATAGTTAGGTGACATTTATATAAGATGAATTATTTAAGAATCCATAGCTATTCTCAAGCCTTCTGCCATAATTTCGCATAAGATAATATCATAGCCTTTTGAGAAAATTTTTCTTCATAAATAATTCTTGACTTTTTCCCCATTTTTACAAAATCAGGTCTGTCAATCAATATCTTTTCAAACAACTCAGAGAGTTGTTGTTCATCTACATCTACCAAATAGCCTGAAATACCTTCAACAATCATTTCTGGAATACCTGCTATACGAGTAGATATAATGGGCAAACCACAACGCATAGCTTCAATAATTGATATTGGCAATCCTTCGTCTTTAGAAAACAAAATAAAAGCATCCGAGTTAGTCAAATAGTCATTTACTTGGTTTGAGTTGCCCACAAAATAAATATCAGCAGAAAGTGTAGCTGCTACTTTTTCCAAAATATTACGCGAAGGACCATCTCCGACAAAAGTCATGGAAAAAGATTTTTGTTGTTCAGAGGTCAATTTAGATAATGCATGAAGTATGCCTATTTGATTTTTACGATTACACAATGTTCCTACGCATACTAACCTAGTCTGATTGGTTGAAGATATACACTTACTTCCACCTTCAATATCAGGGATGCCATTATAGACAAATGAAGTCTTTTGCGAAGATATGTGGGGGTAAAGATGACAAAAATTCCAACGTGGGAAATCGGCTACAAAATTTACTTTATCCACTCTATTCAGTACAACATCCTCTATCCTACGTTTCATAATACCAAAAAAACAAGAACGAAACAAAGGGTAATACTCTTCATACATTGACCATAAAGAGCCATTACTATGCAGTGTCAAATACACAGATTTTTTGTTTTTTCTTTTACGCTTCAAATAGTAATAACAAGCAAACAAGTCTTGGAAATGAATAATATCCGGCAATTCATCATTGGGTATTTCATCGAAGGCTTCTACTATCCGTTTGGAATATCGTAATCCAGAAAAATAAATCATAGCATACGTCATGAGATGGCTATATTTAGCATATCTCATTAACTTGTTTTTTAGTGACGCTTTCCTCTTGATTTTATCATTGTTAGAAAAATTTCTTACTTCACCATGTACATCGTCAAGTGTGAAAGTTGATAGTCCGATTCCCTGATTCGCAAAATCATTGATGCAACTTCTTAACCCAAAGACAAACTGTGCAGCCCCATTAGGTGCTTTTATCCATCCGGGGAAAATAATCGTTACTTTTTTCATTATACTCCTATTTTCATTCATTCCATTCTAAACTTTCTTTGTGATTACAGCGTGTAAAAGGTTCTATTCCATTATTATGACTGACTCGTTTGTTAAGAGGAGGCAATTGCATATAATCGCCAAAATATTCGCGCAAATAAGTATCATAATTACATGGGATATTAAACATCTCTCCTTCAAACTCGTGACGTTTCAAAGGGAAAAGAACATCTTTGGATAAAAGCTTATACTCATTTATTTCCATGGCCCAAGCCAAGCTATCGGCTTCCTCCATTGTTTCAGCATGGAAAAAGTCATTGAGCCAATTATAAAGAGGAATATGTGAATATCTAATAAAACGTTTCATCAAATACCCCACTGTACGTTGCAAAAAAGCTCCATGTCTTACTACTGAATAATTGGTATCGTGAAGAAATAATTTCAGATGCGATTGCCACCATGAATGTTTTACATAATCAAAAGGGAAAATATCTAAAAATATACCTTTATGACATTTCAATCGTTCATACATTGGCTCATGAAAAGTACTGTATTTATCACGTAATTTCGCAAAAAACATGGGATAATCAGAATCTGTTTCTCTGGTTTGCAGGTAGATATCATCGCGTAATTCAGTTTTTGCAACTTCTAAAAAACGATAATAATCATTACGCAACATCGCTACATCAATATCATCGTCCCAAGGAATAAATCCACCATGGCGAATAGCTCCTAACAAAGTTCCTCCATCAAGCCAATAAGGAATATCATATTTTGTACAAATGCGATCTAACTCTCTAAGTAATTTAAGCATAACAAGCCTGGCTTGCTCATTCACATTCTTACCTTTTTCACGGTCATCTTTCAGCATTATCTTAATATTTTAAATTTTCTAATGTAATATGCTCTTGCCACTAATAATGAAATATTAGTTATAAGCTGTATAATCAAAATTGATAAAAGATTGGTATGCAAGTTGAAAATAAATACAAATAACATGCATGCAACGTAACCCCCCAAAGAGCACCACATGGTTATGTTAAATGCTTTAAAATAGCCAGCTGCAACCAAGATGGGACTACCTTGCAAATAAATGATAGAATTGGTAACTATCAGCGGAGAAAGAATATATACTATTTCAACAGAGGGTTCCATCAACCCTTTGCCCAGAAGTTCAACTCCCCAAGGTGCCAGCAGCACACACAGCCCCCATATCAGTATAGCAACCCAAAAAGATATTGCCATAACCTTACGCATTAATCGAAAATTACGTTCAGATGCCACTTTAGGATAGAGAACTTGATTAAGAATCATTATAGGAAAAGAACCTAAACGAACTATCTTATTAGCTAAGTCATAATATGCCACTTCCTGCATACCAATAAAATTACCAAGCAAAATAGCATTGCTTCGTTCTATTATCATATCAGCAATACGTGAATAAAAAATGGAAGTAGAGCGTTTGAAACGATACACCACATTGCGCATTTTTACCCCTATCAGCCTAACCTTATATTTCTCAAACATCACATACAATCCATAAGCAGTGCCAAACAAGCTACCAAGACTGAACAAAATAGGATAATACAGATAGTCGGCTTTCGAATGAATGAATACAACCATCAATATCACAAAAACAAGTTTACAAATCAACTGAAAATAGGTAACATACTTCAGTTCTTGTATTCCTTGAAAAAACCAACCCGGGAATAATACAGAAGCTATGCAATGTCCTGAAAAAAGGATATAAAGCATTTTCATCTTTACATCAAATAACATTAATGCTCCCACTAATAGCAACAGCAAAAACATACAAAATATAAAGCGAATGTAAAGCACCGATGATACAATCTCATTCAATCTGTGCTTGACATGTTGATATTGGGCTACATCTTTCACCGCAGAGATATCAAATCCCCACGCAGCCACCATTTCAATATATGTAATTACCGTAAACGAAAATACAATGTAGCCATATAATTCATCACCCAGTTTACTAATAATGTAAGGATAAGTAATTAATGGTAAAAACAAAGCTAATACATTAAGTATAGAAACAAAAAAATAGTTCTTTACCAAGATTTTATTTGATAATATTTTATCTATTATTATCCGTTTCAACTTTACCTATTTAAGATATTCAACATCCATTATTTATTAATAGAGCCCTCATTTCTTCCCTACTTTTAACACAATCAAATCCCCAATATTTGGAGGCAAGAAGTCGTTTATCCACTTGTGCTTGTGATGAATCTTTTTCAAAAGTTTCCCATAAATCACGCCATAAAGGATTCACTTCTTCCAAGGTTTGTACAGGATTAATTACAAGATGAGGTTTGCCGAGATATACGCAATATCCTGTATGAGTACCAATACTATTTGAACAAGTATAATCAGATAATAAGATAATCGTTTTCAGACGATTCAAGAAGTTTATATCCAACTGATGACCAGCAGTGGTCACTTTAAATCCAGCTTTATTATATAAATCACCAAAACCGTTTTTATTTTCATCTAAATAATACATATTCACAATTACAGTATCAAATCCAAGCTTCTCTTTAAGTTCTAGCAATTCATCAATCATACAATGTATTTCATATTCTAAGCCACCCTCACAGCATGTATGTGTAGGAAAGAAAAGAAGAGTTTTGCCTAATTCCTTTTTCAAGGAATTCATCTCTTCACTATTCAACATACATTCAGCATAATGTATGTAAGGGCCAATAGCAATCACGGGTTTATGTAAACTTCCAAGCCCCTTCACTCGTATGTTGCTGAAAGTCATGATACGTTTGGTCGTTTTACACCACGCGGCCATAGGCACATAATCATCTACATAAAGTCCATGTTCTATTGACCATCCAAACTTATTTACACCTGAGTATTGTTTCAAAGCATAAGCCTGACCATAAAAATTAGAATCCTTAATAGCCTCTATTGGATAATAAGGTATAGGTTTTACTAATTCCTTATAATCAAACATGCTCAATGCCTGACGACGGTTAATCTCTTTCCAAAACCGTTTCTTGTTTCTCAGGCGATAATAAGTGTTATAGAGTGACAATAAAAGGAATGATTCTTTAAGCACTCGTGAAAAGTAAGAACGAAACATTTTGCAAAATCCTTCAATTAGGTTACATTGAAAAAATCGTAGTAAAAGGTATATAATTAGCTGATTCCTTTGACACTTCTTTGTTGAACATTAAAATTCCATACAAAAGAATAACAGCTAAACACAAAAAACGCCATTTATTAACATACATCAGATTTAAAACAGATGGGAGAATAAAAATATTTGCTACATAACATGTGCTTGCTATACGTTCTGAAATAGCACCAAAAGAATTGAATAATAAAAAAAAAGTAATACCTATAAATAAGATATTATAGAGAAATATACTTTTTTTGTCTATAAGTAGAAAATAAGAAACACAAAAAAGAGTGAGATTAAAGAACATTCCTATCGTAACCCCTGTCTCATTCAAAACTCCTGAATGTCCCCCATTTAAATAAAAAAACAATCTATTGTCAGTACCTATTATAGAAGAAAGCAACGTATCAAATAGAGAAAGGAGCCAATCGGGATGAGCAGATATAATAAAAGAAAACACCAAAACACCTGCATATATATAGATGGGATATTTTCTTAAATGGATAAACAATAATGATAAGAAGCAAAGACTTAACGCATGAAACATGGCACCACAAACAAGAGAAATAAATGCTCTTTTCTTTTTACCGACAAACCACCAGGAATACCCTTTCCAAACAAAGCTCACCATCACCCCATGACGAATCAAGTTAAAATGGAAAGATAAAAAGAATAGAAATACATATAATACGACTGACAAAGGTATATTATCTGAAAAAAAAGCAATGGCTCTTTTTAGATTACAAACTATTATCAAAAAAAGAATAAATGAAAGGAGTTCAAATGGAGCACCAATAGAACGCAACAAGGAGGATAACAGCACATAACCAGGTTCCACAAAAAAATCTTCACTCGTCAATTCAAACAAAGAATGAATTCGATAATAATAATCCGTATATTCCAAGTAATCAGTTCCTACGTCATACCTAAATACTACCATTACGAAAAGTGCAAGAATATATATGAAAATAATATAAAACCCCGTTCTCTTCAATCTGCTATCCTGACTCAGAAATGTTCCTATAACACCTATCCACAATAAAAAATAATAAATCCCCATTTACTTGATTACAAATTAACTGCCCTAACTTGTCAATAACAATACTACAACTTGTACACGTTCTTCCCCAATATGTATATTTCCTGAACCTCTGCCATCATAAGGTTCTCTTCCTTCGACACCTTACTAAAGTAATAACCATCCGTTAAGATTGCGACTACAAAGTCTTTTATTTCATAACGTAAACCTTCACCTACATATGGATAAAAATACTTCTTATTATAATTTTGGTCTTCATAACGAACCTCAAAGTAATCAGTCTTCCACCATGGAGCTGGTACATACACATACCCCTTGGTTCCTGCAATAGTCAAAGAACCTTCTGTCTTAACGCCCAAGCCTACTTGAAATGAAGCAACAGCATGATCATAACGAAAAACAGCCTTAGTGAACATATCCACATCATTCTTCATCTTTGAATAAAAATTAATGTTTCGGAACTTTGTCCCCAAAAACTTAAAGATAGGCAGCAGAGGAAAACAAGCATTCTCGCTCATACTACCGCCAAAATGTTTACTGTCAAGCTTTGCTGAATTTTCGTCTGTAAGAGTGGTTACAGAAGCATTTACCTCAACGATCTCACCAATCACACCGGATTTGAGCAGAGAGAATAAGTGCCCGAAAGCAGGACAATAAGCAGTTTTGAGTGCAATCTGAAGCAATAAACCTTTTTTCTCTGCAATCGAGTAGAGTTCTTCTGCCTGCTTCTTACTAAATACAAATGGAGTTTCACAAAGAACAGGCTTTCCCGCGTTCAAAGCAGACTTTGCATATTCATAATGAGTATAGTGTGGAGATGCAATATAAACGGCATCGCAATTTTCATACAACTCTTCTAAATCACGAGCAACTATAGGAATCAAGAATTTTTCACAGAACGAAACACATTCTTCTTGATTAGGATTGTATGCAACAGAAACGGACGCACTATTCACATTTTTCGACTCTGGAACAAAACGTGAAGCAATACTGCCAGTACCAATAATGCCAATATTGACAATAGGATATTTCTGGCGAAGCAAAGTAGATGATATCCCTTGAGTACGAGGAAGATAAATCACTTTACAGAACTCGTTGAGATAGTCAAAATAGCCTTCCCAATCTGAACCGATTGCAAAAATATCCACTCCATATTTCTGTATATCATCAATCTTCTGCCCACGATATTCTTCTATCACAATCTGATCTGCAAGACCTGTGGATTTAACCGCTTCAATACGTTCCATCACGTTATTGCACGTGTTCATCTTGCCTCTCTCCAAGTCGAAACTATCTGTGGTAACACCCACAATGAGGTAATCACCTAAAGCTTTCGCACGTTTTAAGAGGTTATAATGCCCCTGATGAAACAAATCGTATGTTCCGTAAGTAATAACCTTCTTCATAACCTTAGATAAATCGCTTTTCTCTTAAATCAATAAATGCAGCAATCAGTTTGTCGTAATCCTCCTTCTGAAGATGACCAATATGACCTATACGAAAAATTGTATCCTTCATATTTCCACCATTAGGACATATCCACATTCCATACTCATCCTTCATCTTAAGGAAAATTTTAAAAGCAGATTGAGTTATGGGATGGAGCGGAGTGACAGCATTACTAAGGCTTTCACTGACAATTTCAAAAGGAAGATTATTCTCAACAAGCTTATCACGAAAATACTTAGCCAATTCTGCACAACGCGCAATCTCCACCTCCGCACCACCTGCAGATTCAATTTCTTTTAAACGGACATTAATTTGACGAAGGATACCAACAGCAGGAGTCCAAGGAGTCTGCCCTCTCTCCATATTTTTAAGAGCAAGCTTCAAATCAAGATACTGACAGCAACATTGGACCTTTTCTATACGTTTAATAGCCGAAGGAGCAAGAATCATAACTGCAATACCCGGAGCGCAAGCAAGAGCCTTCTGACTTCCAGTAATCATCACCCCTGCATCCATTGCCGCCATATCAAATGAATCGCAAAGGAAGGTAGAGATTGTATCAACAATCAAGAAACAATTATTACGTTTGCAAAAATCAGAAACAAGATTGATATCGTAATGTACCCCCGTAGAAGTTTCGTGCTTCTGCATAAGGAAAGTAGTGTAACCCTTGCTCTCATATTCAGCAAGATGTTCAGGCTTCAAAGCTCTACCATACTTAAGCTTAATTTCCGTAAAGGGAATTTTATGAAGGGTAAGCAATTCCACAAAACGCTCACCAAAGCTACCACCATTGATTACAAGAGCCTTATCCTGTGGCGTAAGGCAATTTATGATGGCAGCCTCCATACCACCAGAGCCAGAACATGTCATGAAAACAACCTTACTATCTTTAGTCGCATTAGCAAACTTCTTAACAAGACGCTCATTCTCAAGCATCATTTCTGAGAACTCTGCTGTTCTAAAATATGGCACCTGTTCGGCACCTATGGCCCGTACAGCATCAGAAGATTGCACCGGACCTACTGTAAAATTAATCATTTATATAGATTCCTTTAATTATCAGTAATAATCAACCAATCCAATCATCACTCCCCCTTCTTCCTAGCCTCCAGCCATTTCTCCACCCATTCCCCAGCCAATTTCCTGATTTCGTCATCATCCAGTTCCTCCAGTTCATCGATATAGTATCGCAGAAGAGTTTCGTATGTACTAAGTGGGGCGTTACACCCTTTTTTTTAAGTCTATGTACGTGGATGGAGAAATATGCAAATCCTTGCAAAGAGTTTCAATAGTGACTCCACTCTGTTTTCTCGTTCGCTCGATAAAAAAGCCCAATGAAGGGTGAATAAAATTTTTGCCCATTTAGATAAATTTTAAGTAATTAGATAGAATACTATGTTATATATTGTTATTATTTACTTTGTTCCTTTAAAATCTTTCTTACATGTGGGAAAGATTCAACGAAAGAGAATGAATACCTTTGAGCCAACCATTTAAACATATAATATGCCAAAATCTTTTAATATGTCGCTTTTCATGCCACCCATCTCGCCGATGAAGGACGGAGCGACCGGGAAAACCGTGAAAAGCGCCACGCTTACCCCCCTGCGTACTTTAGAACTGAACGAAGTTTACCAACTCATCACAGCCAACAAACGGCTGATCACCCTAACACAAGCCATCCGCGAAGCTGCCCTACAAGGCGATGATAACAACTGCCGGATGCTGAAACAGCAAACCTTACCCTACGTCACCCCCTGCGGTGTATTCACCCGACGACGGAGCGACTGCCTGAAGCTACCCTCCGGACTGGTGGTGGTGGACGTAGACCATCTCGACTCGCCTGACGAAGCCGGACGCCTAAAGCAACTACTGTTCAAAGACCCTTACCTCGCACCGGTACTGGTGTTCATCAGCCCTACCGGACGAGGTGTAAAGGCTTTTGTACCCTGCCCTATCGGAAAAGACAGCACGGAGGCGGTGCGCTGGGCCATGAATTACGTCCACTGCATGTATGACACCGAAAATACACAACCCGGAAAAGGAGTGGACACTTCGGGGAAAGACCTCGTACGTGCCTGTTTCCTCTGCCATGACCCGAAAGCACTGCTCAGAAAAGTTGTGAACTTCGAATTATGAGTCATTGCAAATCACCGACAACAAATTACTAATTATAAATTACCAAATCCGATGGAACCACTATCTTCATTGCACCTTCTGGCCGAAGCAGTCAGAAATGCAGGAGCAGACATTGCTCCAACCTATCAAGAATATATACAACTGGCATTTGCCATTGCCACCGACTGCGGAGAAGCAGGACGGCATGATTTTTTAAGTCTGTGCAGCCTGTCGTCCAAGTACGACCGACGGGCAGCCGACAAGCTCTTCAGCAATGCCCTGAAGACCGGCCGTAACGACGTGCATCTGGGAACCGCCTTTCATTTGGCCGAGCTTTGCGGCGTGAAGATTCAGCATGAAGCCGCACCTGCCATTGGTACACTTGGTACACAAAGTTCACCCCTCTCTTCTACCTCACACACACGCGCACGCGAGGAAGAGTCCGCATCGGGCATTGAACCACTGTCTCCATTACCCACTTTCGACGAACACCTCCACTGGCCTTATCCCTTGAATCGCATCATGAGCTGCGGAACCTCCCCCGCCCAATACGATGTACTGCTACTGGGTGCCATCACCGTATTGGGTGCCAGTATGGGAAAACACGTCCGATGTTCCTACGGAGGAAAAATGATGTCCCCCTGCCTGCAAACCTTTGTAGTAGCCCTACCTGCATCCGGCAAAGGAGTGCTCTCCTTGGTACGCCTGCTTGCCGAGCCCATTCACGATGAAATACGTGGGCAGGTAAACGAAAGCATGGCATGTTACCGCCGCGAAAAAGCAAAATACGACACACTGGGCAAGGAACGTGGAAAAACGGAGACTCCCGTAATGCCTCTCAACAAGATGTTCCTCATCTCGGGCAACAACACCGGAACCGGCATCCTGCAAAACCTGATGGACTCCGACGGTACCGGACTGATATGCGAAAGCGAAGCCGACACCATCTCCACCGCCATCGGTTCGGAATACGGACACTGGAGCGACACCATGCGCAAAGCCTTCGACCACGACCGACTGTCCTACAACCGGCGCACCGACCACGAATACCGAGAGGTAAAGAAAACTTATCTTTCCGTACTTCTGTCAGGCACTCCCTCACAAGTGAAACCCCTGATTCCCACTGCTGAGAACGGGCTCTTTTCCCGCCAGGTATTCTACTACATGCCTGCCATACATCATTGGCAAAACCAGTTCGACCGCAATGACAGCAATCTTGAAGATACCTTCAAGGCTCTGGGCATGGAATGGAAGGACAAACTGAAAACCATTGTCATGAACGGAATATTCACCCTTCACCTTACGGACGGACAGAAAGATGAATTCAACCGGCTCTTCTCCCGGCTTTTCATACGCTCCGGACTGGCCAACGGAAACGAGATGTCAAGCAGCGTGGCACGTCTGGCCATCAACATCTGCCGCATCATGGAAGTGGTGGCCATGCTCCGCGCAATGGAACAAGGGGAAATCACCGCCTCGCCTTACGTGTCGCCCGACCCTCACACAGCCACAGACAATCTGAAAGACCACATTGTCAGCCGATGGAATCTCCTCATTGCTTCCGATGACTTTCATGCCGTACTCTCACTGGCCGAAAGCCTTTACCGGCATACCACCCATATCCTCTCCTTCCTGCCCAACACCGAAGTAACAAGCCGCGGCAATGCCGACCGGGATGCGCTGGTAGACAGCATGGAAGAAGAATTCACACGGGCCTCTTTCCTGCAGAAAGCCGGAGAGATGGGCATCAAATCGGAAACCGCCTCCACCTGGCTCAAACGCATGCAGAAACACGGGCTGGTGGAAAATGTAGATGGCAAGGGAAACTACCGGAAACCAAAAGTCTGACATTCACTTCGCTTCACGCACACGTATGTGTGTGAGGCGAAAGGATGGATGAACCTCTGTACCAAGTGTACCAACCTCACCTTTACGATTCCCGACCTGACCTTTACGCCATCCAACCTCAGGTTTAAGGCTCTCCAAGTGCAGCCACTATCAGCCGCACTTGGGCAGGCGTATAAGAGCGGGAACGGGAAGAACCGCCCAAAGCGGAAAGTCCGTCACGCAAATCGGGACAAAGGTCTATCCAGTGTTTCAGTTTGCGGAAGGCAGCCTCCGGACAAAGATTGGGACAATAGATTTGGGCCAATTCGGTACGCCCGTATGTACGTATGACAAAAGAATCCATAGTTGACAGTTACGATTTATATTTCATCAAAAGTAACTATAAATCATGACATTATCAAACTTACAAGCGTAAATAACCGACTAAAACAGACCCAAACAGACGAGAACCTGCAAAAACCGACAAACGCCCGTATCCACAGCCTTATCTTTGCATCGTTGAGTTCAACACAGCAAATGTTTTTATCCTTTAACTTCTAAATTTTAATTGTATGATTCGTTACAAAAAATATCAAGTGACGGGCGAAGACAGCCCACTGAAAGGCCTCTGGTATGCACGCCCCGTAATCGAAGAAACCTTCGACATCGAAAAATTGGCCAAGCACATGTCCAATCACAACACCCCCTATTCGAGTGGTGTCATCAAGGGGGTACTGGCAGACATGGTTTCCTGCACCAAAGAATTGATTCTGGACGGCAAGAACGTGAAACTGGATGACCTTGCCATCTTCTCCGTAGGAATCGTCAGCAAGAAAGGGGCGCAATCCGCTGCCGACTTCTCGCTGGCCAACAACGTGAAGGGGCTGAAGCTCCGCGCCCGTGCCACCGGCGAACTGAGTAATGCCCAAATCAACCTGGATGGACAGCTGAAGGAATCTTCCCTGTACACCGTAGGCGGAAAAGCTCCCGATGGCAGTGGTTCCGACGGCGGTTCCGGAGGAAGTGACGGCAATCAGGGCGAGAATCCGTTAGGATGAGAATAATTACAAATTACTAATTATCAATTACCAATCATCATGAGTGAAGACAAAAAGTCAAAATCCGTGTGGGGCATTGTCCTCAAAGTAATCATCACCGTAGCTACCGCCATAGCGGGAGCTTTAGGTCTAGGCGCTTGCAAATAGCCATGCGTACGATTACCCTGCTCATTGTTCATTGCTCAGCCACGCCTCAAGGCGTGGCCCTGGGCTTTGAGGATTGCCGCCGCGACCACATCCACCACCGCGGCTTCCGTGACATCGGCTATCATTTCTATCTGACCCGCAACGGCGAAATACACCGCGGCCGCCCGTTGGAAAAAATAGGTGCGCATTGCCTCAATCACAACCGCCATTCTATCGGCATCTGTTATGAAGGAGGACTGGATGCTGCAAGTTTTCCTGCCGATACCCGCACACTGGAACAGAAGGCTTCGTTACTGGCACTGCTACGTGAGTTGAAGCGTATCTTTCCACGGGCGCTGATTGTGGGGCACCATGATTTGAATCCGGCGAAAGCTTGTCCGTGCTTCGATGCGGAAAGGGAGTATAGGGGGCTGTAAAAGGCTCCCTTCTTCATTCTATACCCAATTTCATCAACCCCATGCGCACTTCTTTATTGGGGATATCCAGCGTATAAAGATGTGTAAGCGGAGAATAATTCCTTATCGTCACATACCCGCTTTGATAAAGCAACGGGGTGATATTTGTCATCCGTTCCGTAGGGGCATTGTTTACTTGCAAAGGAACAAAATCTGTTCGTATTTTGCTAACGAAGGGGGATGAAAGATACTAAAAAAAGAGGGGAAGAAGGAAATCTATTTTTCTGTAATCAATCTATCAACTTCACTTATCAAGAATGAAATCTGAGGATACAAATTATCAATTTCATCTTTGGTAAACTCTTTGAAATCATCATAATCACTTGACTGCCTTTTATCGTAAATTTTAGAAAAGATACGCCCGCATTCAGACGACAACAAATTCGTCTTTACAAAATGAAGTCCAAAAGCTTGTCGAACTCCCATGTGACTTTTCACTTCAATTCCATGCAAAATCAACAATGCTGAAACCATATGAAAACAAGCGTAATACATCCTATTTACAGCAGAATTCCATAGTTCATTATCTATCAAGACATCAACATCATGCATCAAGTCACATGCCTTTTGACGCCTATAATTGACAATATCACGCTTTATATCCTCTTCCATCACAGCAACACACCATCTTTCATTACATTATAATAAAATACAGTCTTTCTCTTTGCTGCCTCCCAAGCTTTACGAGTCATCACAATCGGGCTAATAATAGTACCTGTTTCTATTTCCAAATCATATATTGGAGCAGTAATGACATCCTCCTCCATAGGAGAAACTGTATCTTTATCCACTAAAATCAGAATATCAATGTCACTATTCTGTTTTGCCTCTCCACGTGCCTCAGAACCATAAAGAATAGTCTGAGAGTTGGGAGCAACACTCTTTATCATATATTTCAGACGCTTCACCAATTCCTTGCGATTCATATAGACTATGTTTTTAGTGTTTAGACTACCGCAAAGATAGTTTTATTTTTAAGAATTGCAGTAACAATATTCTCTTTTTTGATGACCTCTAACTATTCACGAACTCCCATGCAAATCTCGTTCCTTTCTCCAAATCCTGATTTACTTTCTTTCCCAATATATCTTTCAGATACTTAGGGTGCAAACCGAAGCCCGGACGAACGGAGCGAACGTTCTGCTCTGTAATCACTTCTCCGGCTTTCATATCCTCGGCTACATAGAGCGAACGGGAGAACTCCCTTCCCGACTTCATCTTATCAGTAAGTTCATACGATACTGAGCCGATAGCCGCTTCGGCCATGCGTATATCTTTCACCATTTGGGCAAACTCCTGCTCGTTCATTGAGAATGAGGCATCGGGGCCGCCAATACTACGGTCGATAATAAAATGCTTTTCAATCATGGTTGCACCTTGTGTCACAGCCACTACGGCAGACACACTGCCAATGGTATGATCGGACAAACCGGACTTCACTCCATAGCGCTCTGCCAAGTCTTTTATCATACACAGATTGGCTTCCTCAATGGGGGCAGGATAAGAGGAGGTGCATTTCAACAGCGTAATATCATCATTGCCCGCCGCACGGCAAGTATCTACAGCCAACTGAATGTCTTCTTCAGTGGCAATGCCGGTAGACATCACCATCGGTTTCATCTTCTTGGCGGCATACTCTATCAAAGGAATATCCGTAATTTCAAAAGAGGCAATCTTATAAATAGGGTTGCCCAAGGACTCCAAGAAATCTACCGCAGTTTTATCAAACGGTGATGAAAAACAGATAAGTCCTTCCTCCTTGGCCACACGAAACAATTCTTCGTGCCACTCCCAAGGGGTATAGGCTTGCTTATAAAGATCGTACAAACGAGTTCCATCCCAGATTGTACCTTGCTTAATCTTAAAATCATCAGCACGGCAATCCACCGTTATAGTGTCAGCCGTATAAGTTTGCAACTTTACGGCATCGGCACCGGATTTCTTGGCAGCAACGATAGTATCTATAGCTATTTGCTTATTTCCATTATGATTAGCAGATAATTCTGCTATTATCATTACCTTACTCATCTATTTGTTCAAGTCTTTAATTAAATAATCATATTCATCATCATTGGATATTTGTCTATACCCCAATTTCAAATGAAAGTGCAACGACCGGCTATTACTCCTCAATACCTTTGCCATAACAGAAGTCACCTGCTGTTCCTGAAGAAATTCAGACAAGGTGTTTTCAATCAACACAGCATCTCCATTTCCCCAAAACTCCGGCAATATAAATAGCCCGCGCTCCAAATGCGTGGCTGAACTATATTCTATATTTACAGAACCAAGAAGTTGTTCTTCCCGATAAACGGCCATATATATCTTCTTATACTGAACACTCAGGCTGTCTACAAACTTCAGGTGGGATTCCCAAAGAATAGGCTCCGTATGCGCCATTTGAATACGCACCTTTTCTTCATTTCTTGCCTGCCATATCAATAATTGCTTGTCTTTATCCAAAATTCTATAATCAACAAATTTCAGTCCATTCTTCTTTATCTCTATAGGAACAAACATATTTTGAAACAGCCTTCTATAACGCAATGACACTAAAGAAAAATCCATTGTATGCAAAGAATTGATTTTTTCTACAATCAAAGAATAATTCATCTCTGCAAAGTCCAAATTCAACAAGTTCCCCAAAGGATATATTAAATTATTTGCGGCATATTCAGCATAAACTTCCTTTTGGTTGTCTACATAATATCCGGCAACAACGGGTAATTGTTGGGACAATGCTTCCAAGCACACTGTGCTGGTCGGCACAAAAGCAATATCTGATTGTCTAAAGAGCTCTGACATCTCGGATGCAGACAAATTGTGCTGATAAGAAACCTTTGAAGAGCAATGCAATGTATCCAATTGGTATTTATCACCTACTATCGCAATTATCTGTTTCACAGTCTTTTCTTTTTGCAAAAAAGATACAAAGCGAGTGGTCAAATCATTCTTGTCGGAACCACCAAAACAGACAATGGCTTTTTCTATCTTTCTATTTTTCCGCTGTATTTGTGGCAATTGTAGAAACGGCAAGCGCAACAGTGCCCAAGCATAACCCAAACACAACTGCGTGTAAGGTTCTGTACTAAATAAATTTCCATTGGTTATTCCGTGATTAATCACAACATCGGCCACATAGTGCTTGTCGTGCATATCGTCAATGCACACCAGGCGACAGCCTTTTTGCTTGATGGCACGCTGGTAATCGGTAGTGAAGAAATAATTGTCGAGCACCACGATTTCATCACCTTGCAGATGGGAAAGGAAATCAGCAGAATGCGTTTCTTCCTGCAAGGGGATGAAAGGACATACCTTCTCCATCTCCTCTACTTGATAAGGGGTAGGATGACAAGTAAAAAAGGTACAATCGAAATCATCCTTTAACATATCGGCCAAAGCCAAGGTACGGATAAAATGGCCGTAACCGATAGTAGCGCTTGCATCGGCACGGAAGTAGATTTTTCTCAAGGAAGGGAAATGAATTAAATTGAAATTATTGGAAATTCTTCACCACATCAGGCACAAGAGTTCCAGAGTGTGGGCTTCGACTGTGCCGTATGATAACATCTATATTCTTCTTTTGACGTGCCGGACAAGAGGCAAATATAAGAAAGACAAACCGGATCAAGTGTCCGCATCTGCTTACATAACTCTACAATGCGATGCAAACCATAATACGCACGTATCAAACGCCAATCATCAAGATTGCCATACTCAAGTACTCGCTGAACCACTTGTTGAGGGCAGGCATCCATAGAAGCTTGAGACATATCAATGTCCCAAAACAAAAAGGGTGACAACTTACTCAAGCATTCTTTTTCGTCCATATACAGTTTCTTTTGCTACAAAAAAACAAATGAAGAAAACATCAAAAGAAGAATGCTTCTTTTTTATTCTTTATCTATGAAGTAACTCATATTTCATCTCCGCCAATGTCCAGTCAGTCAGCGTATCGAGGTCCTGCACTTCGAGTTCGGAAAGTACCAGCCCGGCTGTGTTCTTCCCCCAAAAAGTCCGGCTCTCCACAAAAGGAGCAGTACGAGAGAAATAGAATTGGCCGGCATCATGATAAATCGGCTCTAAATCTTGGGAACGTGCATTCATGTATTCGGGATAAACCATACCGATTCTCCCGTCTACAATATGAAGGCTACGCTGTATAGGATAGGAATAAGCCACACAAGTGAAAACGGAGTCAATCTCCGAATTCATTTTTCCGTATGCTTCCCGAAGCCTTTCAGGAGTGACAAAAGGAGCTGTTGAGTAAATGCAACAAACTGTATCAAATTCCCTGCCTCGCTCTTTATACATCTCTAAAACTTCAAGAATTACATCGGCCGTACCGGCATAATCATTCGAGGTCTCAGCACTGCGCATAAAAGGAACTTTGGCCCCGTATCCGCAAGCTATCTCCGCTATCTCTTCATCATCGGTCGAAACCATTACTTCGTCAAAAAGACCGCTTTGTAAAGCTGCCTCTATGGAATATGCAATAATAGGTTTACCCATAAAGGGTTTGATATTCTTACGCGGAATACGTTTACTGCCGCCACGTGCAGGAATGATTGCTATATTTTTCATTTCGCTACAAATTCTATAACCTTTTTAATCACATACTCCTGTTCCTCGTCCGTCAGCGTGGGATACATCGGAAGACTCAGACAATGTTCGTAATACTCTTCTACTATAGGTAAATCGCCTTTCCTATTGCCCCACTGCTGATAGTAAGGCATCAGATGAAGCGGAGCATAATGAACCTGCGCATAGACATTGTTCTCGTGCAGATAATTATAAAGACCCAAGCGGTCAGCCACTTGAATGATATAAAGGTGATAAGCATGATAGACATCGGCAGCATTGAATGGGGTCTTGATGCCATCTATCTCAGCAAACGCTTCATTATATCGTTTCACGATTTCATGGCGGCGTTCAAGACCTGCTTTCGCACGCTCCAGCTGAGAAATACCCAAGGCAGCCTGAAAATCAGTCAGACGGTAATTATACCCTAACTCCTGCATCTCGTAATACCAGCCACCATGATGCTCGTGCAATAAAGCAGGGTCTTTCGTAATGCCATGCGTACGGTAAAGACAAAGCTTGTCATAGAGCTCCTTGCTGTTGGTGGTCACCATGCCTCCCTCACCCGTAGCGATATGTTTCACGGGATGGAAAGAGAATACGGCACAGTCGGCAAAACAACCGTTACCACAATGTTGTTTCTTGCCTTTACTGTCCATGAAATAGCCGCCGGGAGCATGGCAGGCATCCTCGATAATCCACAAGCCGTACTCGTCGGCAAGCTTTCTGAACTCTTCCAGATCCAAAGGATAGCCTGCAAAATCAACCGGAACAATACCTTTGTAAGTACCGCGGGGAGAAGCTTTAAGCATGGCTTCAAGTTTACGGATATCCATGAGGTAAGTATCCTTGTCAATATCACAGAATACCACCTCGCCGCCACAATAGCGGATGCAGTTGGCACTGGCAGCAAAGGTCATGGGAGTGACAATCACCTTGTCACCCGGCTTTACATTCAGTGCGGTAGCTGCAAGATGAAGCCCTGAAGTGGCATTGTTCACCGCTACGGCATATTGTGCACCTACATATTCGGCAAATTTCGTTTCAAATTCCCTGATTTTGGGACCTTGTGTCAGGTAATCGCTTTTCAAGGTATCGATGACTGCCCGGATATCCTCATCTGTGATATGCTGACGACCGTATGGAATAGGCTTGCTTATCATTTCACCTCGAAATTAGGGTCAACGTATTTCTTTATATTCTCGCGCATAGTCTCTACTGTCTCCCACTCCGTATTGTTGTCACTGCTGTAGTGGAAACCGTCGGGAACGGGTACTGCATTGTGATGTCTGATGAACTCTTCGCGACTGTGCTTGAAAGATACGGAAGGAAGAATGACATAATATCTGCCCAAATCGATTGTATCAAGAGCATCGGTTACAGTAATCATCTCCTCGTGCAGCTTCTCTCCCGGACGGATGCCCACTTCCACCTGCGGCAGATTGGGTGCAATGGCGGTAGCCACGTCCTGGATATGATAGGAAGGAATCTTAGGAATAAAGATTTCACCACCCAGGTGATGTCCGATGGCATACATGACCAAAGCGACACCGGCTTCCAGCGAAATGTTGAAACGGGTCATGCGCATATCGGTTATGGGAAGTTCCTTCGCCCCGTTGTCACGCTTGTTGATAAAGAAAGGGATTACGGAACCGCGGGAACCCATCACATTGCCATAACGGACTACGGAGAACCTGATGTTCTTGGAACCGCTGATATTGTTGGCAGCAGTAAACAGCTTGTCGGAAGTGAGCTTGGTGGCGCCATAAAGATTGATGGGGGCACATGCCTTGTCGGTAGAAAGGGCCACCACATGCTGTACACCGGTGGCAAGAGCAGCCTTTATCACATTCTGCGCACCGTGTACATTGGTTTTGATGCACTCTTCGGGATTGTATTCAGCGGTATCCACCTGCTTGATGGCGGCTGCATGGATAATCACGTCCACTCCTTCGCAAGCCCGCGTCAGGCGTTCGAGGTCACGGACATCACCGATAAAGAAACGCAGTTGCGGATACTTATGACCGGGATATTTCTGTTTCAGCTCAAATTGCTTCAGCTCATCGCGGGAGTAAATAATGATTTTCTTTACTTGCGGATAATCACGGAGGATGGTTTCCACAAACTTCTTTCCGAAGGAACCCGTTCCTCCGGTAATCAATACGGATTTATTGTTAAGCATTATAATGAAAAGTTTTATTCATCGATATATTCCCACGGATAGGGATTGTCTGTCACATTCTGAAACTCATCAACCGCTTCCTGCTGTTCGGGAGTAAGTGATAAGGAATCCCAGGAGGCGATGATGGAACGGCCTTCGTCGGCCAAAGACTCGTCGAACACTTCACCGTAGCAGGCGGTAAGCAGACGGAACTTCAGTAAGGAAGCGGGAAGGGCATCGAGCACATCCCAACAACAGTCCAGCACTTTCTGGACATGCCGCTGCTTTTCGCCATGGTCCACAAAAGAGGCGCTGTAACCCATAAGAAGGGCAAGACAGACATTTGCCTGCTCTTCGATGGTAGTGCCTTTTACACCCGACCGGTACAAAGCCATGGTAAGACGGTAGACCTCACCGTTCCGCCGTGACAAGTCATCGCTATAGACGGGACTGCCGTCCATACCCAAATACATCAGTTCGTGCGCAGCACGCTGAAGAGTGATTGCTTCTTCGGAAAGAGACATAAGCAATTATAGAATTAAAAATTAAAAATTAAAGTTCAGCCGATTACTTCTATAAGATCGGGATGGATAGTGGCCATGGCAACAGCTATGACACCTTGTATTTCGATAACCACGCGACGGTCACGTGCGCCCTTTACCTTCAGAAATATCCCCTCTTGCCCCTCAAATTCACCGCCGGTAATCCGGACTTTGGTACCCTTGGACAAGTTCAATTCATCCGGTTGAAAATAAAGAAGATGATCATCGTAAGTGCCGGATACGGCAATGAAACGCTGCATCTGACCGTCTGGGACAATAATCTTCTGCCCACTGCGGGTATCGGTGATATATTGCAGATAAGTGACTTGAGACTTGACACGCTGCACATCGGAAGGACGGGCATGGACAAAAAGCAGATTATGAACGACCGGAACCAGAGCACGGACTTTTTTCCCTTTTTTTATACATATCTTGTATTGCATAGGAATGAAACAGCCCAAATTTTCTTTCTTTAGCAGACGCATGGCATCCGGTTCTCTGCGGTAGGTGGCACGCATAGCATACCAGATTTCGGCCTCTTTCTCTATTCCCATTTTATGCTTTTGTTCAGACAAGGGTGTTCTCCTGGGGCTTTGAACCTCTTGCATACACTTGAAATTCAATTACTTGCGGACACTTTATGTAGAATACGACAAGCTTTATGCCCTTCTTGTCAACAGATTTTTTGCAGTCATTCATTACCTGACAGGTAAAATGCTGTAAACGAATCTATTGCAAGCAAAAAGCGTTCAATAGACGTTCGTTTAATGAACGCAAAGATAACGTGTATTTTTGAATCTCGCAAAATGTTTAATAAAAATATTCTATAAATTTCTTTTTAGTGAGTATAATACTTTGTCAGTAAGCCTATTGCATTGTATTTCTCTAACTTCTTCCTTTTACTAATTTTTAAGTAATCTTCCCTCTTTAATTTTCTTAAATATTGACGTTCAAAAAACGAACGTTTAAAAAACGCCTTTTCCAAACGCAATATTTCACTGTATAACAACCAATTACACCCAATAAAAAAATATCGTGTTTATAGAAATCTGATTTCCACAAACACGATATCAATTAAAAAAGAAATTACTATTCTCAGAAATTAAAGATACCCAATTCCGGGAAAGTAGCCCCCTGCACTGCAAAACAGATTCCGAAGCAAGCTGCACTTACAATCCAAAGGATAACCAGCGTCCACTTCAAGCCGGAGTTCATCGGCTGCCACTTGAATATCTGGCTAAAGATGGCCCACACAAGGCTGACCAAAGGAATTCCTACCAACAAGATACCTGCAATGTACATCACAATGGCAGACAGCGGAGAAGTAGGCAGTACCACATCAGCCATCGGGAAAAGGGAAATGAGAGCTGCACCACCACCAACAGCCACCGCTATCGCAGCAAACAACAGCGCCACGAATACCACTCCAAACACAAACAGTATCGGACTGCAAATAATGGCGAATATCACCAGACAGATTTTCAAGAACCAGCCGACAATCATCACCAATGCATCTCCCAACTTCTGCAAGAAAGTACGGGGTTTATCCGACCTCATATAATCATTCACCCCATTGGCAACCTTCTCAAAACCGTCCGTCACCGTCTTTCCGATATTCTCCACCGTAACGGCCTCGCCACGCATACTCAACTTCTCGGCTGCTGTGCGGGCTTCCGGTATAACCAGCCAACACACGATATAGACCGGTATCAATGTCCCTACCCCACAAATCAAGATGACAAGCAGTAACAGTCGAAGTAAAGTTACATCCCATCCCAGGTAGGCAGCCATTCCACTGATGACACCACCCAGCATTTTGTCATCCGGATTGCGGTATAGACGACGGCGTGTAGTGCCATAAGCGGTATTGCTGTTCCAAGCACCGGCACCATAGCCGCCCCCGGCACTCGTGCTGCCGGAATCGGCACTAGCACTCTCTCCTTCCGCCTCCATATCTTCCGGCTTTCCCATGCGGGCAATCACCTCTTCCACATCGGCTATCGTGATTACTTGCGAACCGGCCGACAATTTCTCGGCAAAGAGTTCGGAAATACGGCGTTCAATATCATCTACAATCTCGTCGGCACCTGCTTCCTTGCGGAAGTGCATCTTGAGATTACTCAGATAATTATCCAAAAGACGGTATGCGTCATCATCAATATTGAAAACGGTTCCACCTAAATTTACAGTTAATGTCTTTTTCATAACACACTATTTATTTACAATTTGACTATTTACGATTTACTATTTACCATTCGGCGAATGCGGCATATTCTCTGTGGTCATTTCAAGAATTGCTAATGTGATTCACCGTCTCGTTCAACTCTTTCCAGGATGTTTCCAGTTCACCGAGAAAGACTTCTCCTTTTTCCGTCAACCGGTAATATTTACGTGGAGGACCTTGCGTAGACTCAATCCATTCATAACCCAGCAAGTCGTCGTTCTTCAGACGGGTGAGCAACGGATAAAGTGTACCTTCCACTACAATCAGTCTGGCTTCTTTCAACTTCTGAATGATATCCGAAGCGTAAGCCGGCTCCTTGTGAAGCAGCAGCATGATGCAATATTCAAGCATGCCCTTGCGCATTTGCGACTTTACATTGTTTACATCCATAATGGTATTTACTATTTGACAATTTACGATTTACTATTTTGCTGCGCAATAGAGTAATGAGTGTCCTCATTCATTCTATTGTTGTTCCTTGTATGGCACAAATATATGTATTATATCAGTACCTTGCATTACAAAGTACCTTATATTAAGTATAATTAACAAAAAAAAGTAGTTCACACTACTCTATTACATCAGTAACATGAACAAAGAGGGAGAGGGATATTTACCGATGGATAACAATTTTATCCAATATACCGGTCAGACTCGCAATTGCTACTCCGTAGTTGGTTATGGGGATGTGCTGTGCGCGGGCATGGGCTATACGATTGAGAACGTACTTCCGGTTGAACATGCAAGCGCCGCAATGGATAATTAAATCATATCGGGACAAGTCTCTGGGAAAGTCATTTCCAGATACAAAGTCTATCTGCAATTCCTCGCCGATGCGCTTTCGTAGCAGGCGGGGAATTTTGACGGTGCCGATGTCCTCGGTCAGCGGGGCGTGGGTGCAGGCTTCGGCTATCAGTACACGCGATTGGGGTGTCAGGCTATGAATAGCGGCAGCTCCCTCTACAAAGGCATTGATGTCTCCTTTGTAACCGGCAAAAAGAACCGAGAAGGAAGTAAGACTACTCTCGGCAGGCTTTTGTTGATAGACGATGGGGAACACTTGAGAGTCTGTGATTATCAGCTTAGGCGGACGGACAAGGGCTTGCAGGGAGGCTTGCAGCTTGTCGGTGGTGCAGCTCATCACTAAGCACTTTTTATCCAACAGTTCGCGGATGGTCTGCACTTGCGGAAGAATGAGACGACCTTTGGGGGCTTGTATATCCTGGGGCATCACCAGCAGGACGACATCTCCTTCACTTACCAAATTGCCCGTGATAGTCTGCTCACCAAAATTCTCGGGAAGCTTTTCGAGGATAGCATCGAAAATGCCTTGAATGCCGGTACCCTCTTTGGCACTGACCACAACGGGAGCCTGCCCGCACTCCTTTTCAATCCGAAGAACCACGGAAGCGGTGTCTTGACGGGAATCGGCTTTATTCAGTATCAGTATCACGGGGATTTCGCGCGCTGCCAGCAGCTTTAGCCATTGCTGTTCCAGCGTTCCGTCAGCTTCATAAAGCAAGAGGGCGATGTCTGCTTTCTCCACCGTCTTTAAGGTACGCTCCACGCGCATACCGCCCAGTTCGCCTTCGTCGTCATCAAAACCGGGGGTATCGATAAAGAGGCACGGGCCCAAAGGATATACTTCCATGGCTTTGGTCACGGGATCGGTAGTAGTGCCGGGCGTTGCGGATACCAATGCCGTGTCTTGCCCGGTCAAGGCATTGACAAGGCTGGACTTTCCGCTGTTCCGTCGTCCAAAGACGGCAATGTGCAGGCGGTTGGAACGAGGTGTATTATTCATAAATCCGAAATCTAAAATCTAAAGTCTCTTTTCCCCTCCCCTATCTCCTGAAGATTACGTTCGGCTATCGCCCGTATCTTGGGGTTCGGGATATGCTCCATCTCCTCACGAATCAGCTGTATGCCCTTCTCCTTAGTTTCGGAGGAGGCATAGTCCTCCAGATATTCTTTTAATGTCATCAGTGCATTGGGCTGGCAGCAGTTTGCTATCTGTCCGCGCTTGACGAGCGACATGAAGCGGTCTCCGGTACGTCCCTCGCGATAGCAGGCGGTGCAGAAGCTGGGGATATGTCCCAGGTCGAGCAGCCAGCTCACCACTTCATCCAGCGTGCGCCGGTCGCTCACATCGAATTGGGAGGAATCTTCCTCTTTGGCTTCCGGCACGGCATAGCCTCCCACGCTGGTACGCGAACCGCCGCTTATCTGCGAAACGCCCAGTTCGAGCACCCGACGGCGTACGGCTTCCGACTCACGGGTGGAAATAATCATTCCCGTATAAGGCACCGCAATGCGGGTAACCGCCACAATACGGCAGAACATCTCATCCGAGATGGCATCGGGAAAATCCTCGGTCGAAATATCATCTGCCGGACAGATACGCGGCACGCTGATGGTATGCGGACCCACGCCAAAGGTAGCTTCCAGATGTTCGGCATGCATCAGCAGTCCTACGAAGTCATAACGATAGGTGTTCAGACCGAACAATACGCCGATACCTACGTCGTCGATGCCACCCTCCATAGCACGGTCCATCGCTTCGGTGTGGTAGGCATAATTACTTTTCGGTCCCGTGGGATGCAAGGCTTCGTAATGCTCTTTGCTGTAAGTCTCCTGAAAAAGGATATAAGTGCCGATGCCTGCCTCTTTCAGCAACCGATAGTTTTCCACTGTAGTGGCGGCTATGTTGACATTCACCCGACGGATGGCCCCATTCTTGTGGTGGATGCTGTAGATGGTGCGGATGGACTCTAAGATATAGTCGATAGGGTTGTTTCGAGGGTCTTCTCCGGCTTCCAGGGCAAGGCGTTTATGCCCCATATCCTGTAAGGCGATAACCTCGCGGCGTATCTCCTCTTGCGAGAGTTTCTTGCGGGGAATGGTACGGTTCTTGGCATGATACGGGCAATAGACGCAACCGTTCACGCAATAGTTGGAAAGATAAAGCGGGGCAAACATCACGATGCGATTGCCATAGAATTTCCGTTTGATTTCACATGCCAGATGATAGATGCGCTGCACCAGTTCCGGCTCGTCACATTCCAGCAGTAGGGCCGCCTCCCGATGGGAAAGTCCCTGGCACAAAGCAGCCTTGTCAATCAAACTTTCGATGAGCGGACGGTTGTTGCGGTTTACCTGCGCATACTCCAATGTATCCAATATCTCCTGGTGATTGATGAATTCTTCTGCTTGTCTTGACTTTATGTTATACACTTCGTAAATTGACAATTGGTAATTAAAATAAAGAATGAAGATTTGAAAATTATCAATTATCAACGGTCAATTCTCCATTCTCATAATCTCCTCTCTCTTTTGATACCTCGTAGCCTATCCCTTTCAGTTGTTCCTCCAATTTTTGCAAACCTTCTGCCGCTTCGGCACCCGCAGAAGCTTTGTTATCATAAAGGGAGTACTTCGTCCGCTGATGAGAAGGCGAAAGATTAGGCATCACGACATTGGCGCCAGCCAATATTCCCCGTTCCCGTCCGTCCGGAGCAAGTGTGGCCAGGGCAGTGGTAGCAGGTATCAGTGCCGCGGGATGCATCAGCCGGAAGATAGAAAGCAACTTCAGCGTCAACTCCATATCTCCCGGCGGAAAAGAGGCAAACGGAGTATCGTGATGCGGAAGAAAAGGTCCCATGCCTATCATCTCCGGCTGAAACCGTTCGATGAAGAGAATGTCTTCTACCAAATGGTCCACCGTCTGGTAAGGACTGCCTACCATGATTCCGGTTCCCACTTGATAGCCTATCTCTTTCAGCCAGTCCAAGCATTGCAACCGATGGGAAAGGGACATCTCAGCAGGATGAAGCCGGTGATAATGCCCTTCGTTGCAGGTTTCGTGCCGCAACAGATAGCGGTTGGCACCTGCCAGGAAGAAACGTTCGTAGGCTTCCCGCGATTTTTCGCCCAAAGATAAGGTAATGGCACAATCCGGGAAGGATTGCCGGATGGCGGCAACTGTCTCCACCATCCCCTCATCCTTCACCGCCTGCGCTTCGCCCCCTTGCAGCACAAAGGTACGGAAGCCCAACCGATAGCCTTCATGGCAACACGAAAGAATCTCCTCCTGCGCCAGTTCATAACGGACTATGTTCCGGTTCTCCTTCCGTATGCCGCAATAGTAGCAGTTATTGCGGCAACGGTTGGTTATCTCAATCAGTCCGCGAATGAAGATTTTATTGCCAAAGCGGGCAAGCGCTTCTTCCCGGGCAAGCTCCTGCAGGTAGGCTGCAAGTTCTGTGTCCCGGCAAAGAAGCAAGGCTTTATACTCTTCGGCATCCAGCCTGCGATTGCTCCGCAGTTTGTCAATCAAATATTTCAATACGTTTCCTCTTTCTTAGCCAACTCTTGTGTCAACTGACGCTTTCCGGCAGCTATCTCATTGTGTGCACACGGTCCGGTGATGCAACCGCCCTCGCATGCCATCACTTCGATGAACTGTCCCGGAGCCTTACCGGTTTTGGCATAAGCACGCAGCGAACCGATAGCCTTCTTATCCAGATTAGCCACCTGCACGGCATTGATTTTATCCGCTTCTTCTTTCAGATAAGCCTTCACAGCACCCATCACACCGCCTGCCTGGGCAAAGCCATGTGCCTCGCGCACGGAAGTGAAACTCATGGAATAGGGCTTCGCCTGCTCCATCTGAATATCCAGTCCGGCAAACACGGAAGCCATCTCCTCGAAAGTCATAATGAAATCCACCGCTTCGTCACGCTGCGCCTCTTTACGCTTGGCTACGCACGGACCGATAAAGACCACCTTTGCATCCGGATACTTCTCCTTGGCAATGCGTGCGGCATAGTACATCGGCGAACCGGTGCCCGACACGTAGGGCTTCATGGCAGGAATATGCTTGTTCACCAGTTCTATATAAGACGGGCAGCAGGAAGTCGTCATAAACTTCTGTCCCTCTTCCAACTTCTCAATCAGTTCGTGCGCCTCGTTGCTGACGGTATCCATCGCACCTTGCGCCACCTCGATGACATCCGTAAAGCCCACTTGTTTCAGTGCGCCATACACTTGTTCAATAGTCGTCTTGAACTGCCCCAGAATGGACGGAGCCACGATAGCCACCACCTGCTCACCCTTACGGATTCTGTGCAACACGTCGAACACTTGCGAAATCTCGAAGATAGCTCCAAACGGGCATGCGTTCAAGCACTTTCCGCAGTAGATGCACTTACTTTCGTCGATGTGCTCTATCCCCTTCTCATCCTTGCTGATGGCTTTCACGGGACAAGCCTCCTCACAAGGTACGGGAATATAAACAATGGCATGGTAGGGACAACTCTTATGGCAGATGCCACAACTGATACACGCATCATGGTCAATCCATGCCTGCCCGCTCTCCTTGACATGCACTGCCTTCTTGGGACAATTCACCTGGCAACTGCGTGCCGTACATCCGCGGCAGAGGTTCGTAATCTCGTAGTTAATCTGCACACATGCCGAACAAGCTTCGTCAATCACACACATGATGTTGTCTTTCGACCTGCCATTTTCCGCTCTGTCCAGTGCACGGGCAGCGTACTCCGACAAGGGGGTCAACTCATCCGTCTCGTCCTCCATATCGAGTCCCAGAAGCGGCAATGACTTGTACTTCCACACCGCGCGCTCTTTGTGCACACAGCAGCGTCCCGCGTGCTTGGACCTCTTCGGACTCAGCTCGATGGGCAGCCGGTCTATTTTATCCACAAGTTCGTTGTTATTCCACAGCTTTACCAGTTCCTTCAGCAATCTGTGGCGGACAATCATAATGTTGCTCGTAAATGCCATAATTTTTAAAATCAGAATTAGTTAGTTCGGTAACGGTCTGCAAAGATAACGATTGTTTCACAAAAAAGGCTTAACTTTACACCCCAAACAGTATAAATACAACCGATATGTTTACCATAAGAAAAGCAACGACAGCAGACTGCGCACTGATTCAGAAACTTGCGCAGCAAATATTTCCCGTCACGTATAAGGATATCCTTACTCCCGAGCAGACCGACTACATGATGGAATGGATGTATTCATTGGACAATATCCGTAAACAAATGGAAGAGGAAGGCCACGTCTATTTCCTGGCTTACGAAGAATGTGAAGCGGCGGGCTATGTGTCCGTACAGCAGCAAGGAGAAGATTTATTCCACCTGCAAAAGATTTATGTGCTCCCCTATTACCAGGGTGCACATTGCGGCAGTTTCCTCTTTCGCGAAGCCATCAAGTACATCAAGAAAGTGCATCCCGGCCCTTGTCTGATGGAATTGAATGTGAACCGTAACAACAAGGCACTGCAGTTTTACGAACATATGGGAATGCGGAAACTCCGTGAAGGGGATTTCCCGATAGGAAACGGATATTACATGAATGACTACATCATGGGACTGGAAATCTGAGTCCCGGCATTAAAAGCCCTCCAAAAACTAAAGGCTGCGCAGTTCATTACGAACATTGCGCAGCCTTTAGTTTTATCTTTCGTTTCCGATTACTTCGCCACCTTTTCAAGCCATTTCAGCATGAACAGCATGGTGAACATGGAAATGCAGCACGCTACTACAAATACCGTCCACGTCATCCAGATAGGAATACTTTCGTAAAGGATAGCACCGATAACGAGCAACTGATTACCAATGGCAGTAGCGCCGAGCCAACCGCCCTGCATGATACCCTGATATTTGGGAGGAGCCACCTTGGACACGAATGAAATGCCCAACGGAGAAATGTACAATTCGGCAACAGTCAATATCAGATAGGTAACCATCAGCAACAGCGGAGTCACCTTCACCGGAGAGGTACCCAAAGCGATTATATCCTTGTGCATCGGCAAGTTGCTTACATAAGAACCGATAGCCATTATAAGGAAGCCGGTGGCAGCAATACCCATACCGATGGCAATCTTCCGCGGAGTGGAAGGCTCTTTACCCTTGGCACGCTGTGCTGCAAAGACAGCCATGATGACCGGTGTCAGAGATACAACGAAAATCGGGTTCAAAGACTGGAACAGCTCAGCGGAAATAGCCATGCCGAACAAATTCAAATCTGTATATTCCTTGGCAAAATACGTCAGTGTCAACCCATTCTGATGGAACGAGAACCAGAAGAAAATTACCACACCGAATACGGCAAACAATGCATACATGCGCTGTCTTACCTCTTGTGCGCTCATCTCCACTGCAGTGGCATCGCCCGCTTTTGCAGCCACCTTCTTGCTGGGATCGGGGAATTTCTTTCTGTTGATGACGAAAATTACCAAAGAAAGAACCATAGCCAAGATAGCTACACCGAATGCATAATGGAAACCAGTGGTAAACACGTTCAGATATTCATTGGCAAATACCGTCATATCCGTTACGGGTGTTCCGGAAATAGTGGCTTTCGTTGCCAGTGCACTATAAGTGTCCACAGCTTCGGGAGTCAGCGTTCCTGCCAGATGTCCGTGGCAAAGGGCAGGCAGGTCGGCATCATAATTGTAGCCGAATGTGGACAGCCACCAGTTACGTACGCCTACTGCGGCAAACGGAGCAAAGATGGCACCTACATTGATGAACATATAGAATAAGGAGAAACCGGAATCACGCATGCTGGAATATTGGGGATTGTCGTACATCTGCCCTACCAGCGCTTGAAGATTTCCCTTGAAAAGACCATTTCCGAAAGCAATGACAAACAAGGCCGCACAAGTAATCACCAAAAACAAGGTTTTATTGGCAACCGGTGTAGGAGACGGGATGGCAAGCATCAAGTAGCCTACCGCCATCAGGACAATACCGGCAAAAATGGTACCTTTGTAATTACGGGTCTTGTCGGCAATAATACCACCTATCAATGCAAGAATGTAAATAGAAAAATAAAATGTTGAGTAGATCAAACCTGCCTCTTTTCCATCCAGTCCGAACTTGGCTTGCAGAAAAAGTACAAGAATGGCCATCATGGTATAAAAGCCGAAACGCTCGCCCAAATTAGCAAAGGATGCGGCAATCAGACCTTTAGGGTGTTTGTTGAACATAAAAATTAGTTTTTAGAATTAGTAATTGGATTGATTTCTTGAATAATTCCTGCAAATATATAAATTCTATTGAATATTTCCTTATAAAATTAAAATATCTCGGCAGAAATAGAAGATTTATTCATTAAAAAGAACACAAACTTCTGCACGCACTTCTTTTACCAAATCCTTCGGGTCCAGTTTAAGCTGCAAACCACGTTGTCCGGCACTGATATAGATATACGGAAACCGTAGGCACGTTTCATGGATATAGGTAGGGAAAGGCTTCTTCATGCCGATGGGCGAACAACCTCCGCGGATGTAGCCCGTCAGAGGTAAAAGTTCCTTAACCGGAATGAGGTCACACTTCTTGTTGCCCGATGCCTTTGCCGCCAGTTTCAAATCCACTTCGTGCTCACCCGGGATGACGCAGACAAAGTAGCCGGATTTATCGCCGTGAAGAATAAGTGTCTTGAACACGCAGTTGATGTCCTCGCCCAAACTGGCGGCTACATGTACGGCGCTCAAATCGTTCTCATCCACCTCGTAGGGAATGAGTTCATAGGCTATCTTGGCTTTGTCGAGCAGCCGCGCTGCATTCGTCTTATTAATTTTCACCATAACAAGTTACAAAATTAGTAATTAGTAATTATCCCCCAGCTCTTCACGCAGGAATTTCGGAGTATAGCCTTTCTCGCTCTTCGCCACCTCTTCGGGTGTTCCGCAGGAGAGGAGTTCCCCTCCCCCCTTGCCACCTTCGGGACCCATATCAATGATGTAGTCCGCCATCTTGATGACATCGAGATTATGCTCTATGACGATGACGGTGTTTCCTTTGTCAACAAGTTTGTTCAGTACATTCATCAGTACGCGGATATCTTCAAAATGAAGTCCGGTGGTAGGTTCGTCGAGGATATAGAGTGTCTTGCCCGTATCACGCTTGGAGAGTTCCGTAGCCAACTTTACGCGCTGGCTCTCACCTCCGGAGAGCGTGGTGGAGGACTGTCCCAGCTTGATATAGCCCAATCCCACTTCCTGGATAACCTTAATCTTATTCAATATCTGGGGCACATTCTCGAAGAACTCCACCGCACGGTTGATGGTCATATCCAGCACATCGGCAATGGACTTGCCTTTAAAGCGCACTTCCAGCGTCTCGCGGTTATAGCGTTTGCCGTGGCACACCTCGCAAGGCACATACACATCTGGCAGGAAATTCATCTCAATACATTTGTAGCCGTTGCCCTGGCAAGCCTCGCAGCGTCCGCCACTGACGTTGAAGGAGAAGCGTCCCGGCTTGTACCCGCGTATCTTCGCTTCGGGCAGGCCGACAAACAGATTGCGGATATCCGAGAACACACCCGTATAGGTGGCAGGATTGGAACGCGGCGTACGTCCCAAGGGAGACTGGTCCACATTCACCACTTTGTCTATATGCTCCAGTCCTTCAATGCTGTCATACTCCAAAGGGTCTTGAAGGGAGCGGTAGAACTTCTGCGAAAGAATAGGCTGCAACGTCTCGTTGATAAGCGTGGACTTGCCACTGCCAGACACACCGGTAACACAAATCAGCTTGCCCAACGGGAACTCCACATCCACATTCTTCAGATTATTGCCCCTGGCGCCTCGCAACCACAGGCTGTACCCATTGCCCTCGCGACGCTTGGCAGGTACCTCGATGGCACGTTCTCCATTCAGGTATTGGGAAGTCAGCGTATGCGTCCGGAGCATTTCTCGGGGAGTGCCGGCAAAGACGACATCCCCTCCCAGGCGACCGGCTTTCGGACCCATATCAATGACGTAATCGGCAGCCAGCATCATGTCCTTGTCATGCTCCACCACAATGACGGAGTTGCCAATGTCGCGCAGGTCCTTCAGGGAGTGTATCAAGCGCTGGTTGTCACGCTGGTGCAGGCCGATACTCGGCTCGTCCAATATATAGAGCACATTCACCAGCTGAGAGCCTATCTGCGTAGCCAGGCGGATACGCTGGCTCTCTCCACCGGACAGGCTGACGGAGCTGCGGTTCAGCGACAGATAATCCAGACCGACATCGAGCAGAAACTTGAGCCGCGTACGGATTTCCTTCAAGATTTCACCGGCAATCTGCTGCTGCTTGCTGCTGAGGTGCGGGTCTACGTTTGCCAGCCAGTCATACAGCTCATTGATGTCCATCGTGGACAATTCGTAGATGTTCTTGTCGTGGATGCGGAACGAAAGCGCTTCCTTGTTCAGCTTGGCGCCATGGCACTCCGGACAAACGGCAGTCTTGGCAAACTGGTCCGCCCACTTCTGCGCCGTGGCGGAAGCATCCTTCTCTTGCAACATCTGAATGTATTTGATGACACCCTCAAACGTCACGAAGTAGTCGGAAGAGGTGCCTATCAGCGAACTCTTTATCTTGATGCGCTCGTCCGAGCCGTAGAGCACCTCGTCCAGTGCATCCTCCGGCAGCTCCTTCACCGGAGTTTTCAGCGTTGCCTCATACTTCTCCAGCAAGGCGGTAATCTGCCAGAAAATCATGCTGTTCTTGGCTTTCCCCAAGGGTGCGATGGCACCTCCGGCGATGGAGAGCTCGCGGTCGGGAATCACCTTGTCGATGTCAATCTGGCTCACCACCCCCAGCCCTTTGCACTTGGGGCATGCGCCCTGCGGGGAGTTGAAGGAGAAGTTGTGCGGTGCCGGTTCCCGATAGGACAAGCCCGTCACGGGACACATCAGCCGCTTGCTGTAATGGCGCACGCTGTCGGTCTGCGCATCGAGTATCATCAGCAGCCCGTCGCCCTGGCGCATGGCGGTGGCTACGCTGTTCTTCAGGCGCGTGTCGTCCTTATCTGCCACCGCAAGCTTGTCTATCACTACCTCCACATCGTGGTTCTTGTAGCGGTCCAGCTTCATACTGGGCAGGGCTTCGCACACCTCGCCGTCCACACGCACGTAGAGGTAGCCTTTCTTGCGCACCTGCTCGAAAAGCTCCTTGTAGTGTCCCTTACGACCCCGCACCAGCGGGGCAAGGATGTAGATGCGCTTTCCTTTATAGTCTTTCAGGATGAGGTCCAGTATCTGCTCTTCGGTGTACTTCACCATCTTCTCGCCCGAGAGGTAGGAGTAGGCGTCGCCGGCGCGGGCATAGAGCAGACGCAGGTAATCGTACACCTCGGTGGTAGTGCCCACGGTGGAGCGCGGATTCTTGTTGGTGGTTTTCTGCTCGATGGAGATAACCGGGCTCAGTCCCGTTATCTTGTCCACATCCGGACGCTCCAGGTTTCCCAGGAAGTTACGGGCGTATGCCGAAAAAGTCTCGATATAGCGGCGCTGCCCTTCGGCAAAGATAGTATCGAATGCCAGCGAGGACTTGCCGCTTCCGCTCAGTCCGGTAATCACCGTAAGGCTGTTACGGGGAATCTCGGCATCGATATTCTTAAGGTTGTGCACGCGCGCACCATATACATTGATATATTCTGTTTCTTCTTGCATGTTAATTTATCCTATCGTTTTAACTGCAAAAATAACTGTTTCCCCCCGAATATCAGCCGAAAAGCGCTATTTTTCAGTTTTGAAATGCACAATATTATTTCTTAACGCAATCCTTTGGCAGAAATGCCACAATATTCGTACCTTTGCAGCTACTTTGGGAAATTGTAAACATAAACCAACGATTACTGAATGAAAACGATTAACCGCATTATCTGCTCCCTGCTGCTTGCCGGCGCATGCACGCTGGGTGCAGTGGCACAAGAGAACCAATCTTATTTCCTGCATACCATCGAAAAAGGACAAAGTCTCTACTCCATCGCCAGCATGTACGGCGTCAGCCAGGCAGACATCATCAAACTGAATCCCGGCAGTGACGAGAGAATATTCATCGGACGCACGCTGCGTATCCCCCGCAGTGCCGCCAACGCACAAAAAGAAACATACCACACCATCGCATCCGGCGAGACCCTCTACCGGCTGACCGTGAAATACAACGTATCTGCCAAAGCCATCTGTGACGCCAACCCTGGACTGAGCGCCGAGAATTTCCGTATCGGACAAGTCATCCTCATTCCCTCTACAGCCGAAGCCGAGACCACTGCCCCAGCTGAGACCCAAAGCAACACTGTGGTTGTCAACAACAATATTCCCGGCCCCGTAGAGTCACGATGCCGTGACATGCACAAGGTGAAACGGAAAGAAACCGTATTCAGCATCAGCCGTGAATACGGCATCAGCGAAGCCGAACTGATAGCCGCCAACCCGGAATTGAAAGGTGAAAACAAAATAAAGAAGGGAACCTTCCTCTGCATTCCCTATCCCAAGGCGCAAGCGGAGCAAAGCGCGCAGCCGCAGGCAATGCCTACCGACAGCGAGCTATTCCGTGAAAACAGGAAAGAGACAGAGCGCTTCAGCACCATCAAGGCTGCCGTCATCCTCCCCTTCCTGAACGGGGTATCAAAGAGCGAGTCTTCCCGTATGGTGGAATACTACGAAGGCCTGCTGATGGCCGTAGACAGCCTGAAACGTACCGGCACTTCCATTGACTTGTACACTTACAATTCGGGTCCCGAAAGTGCCTCGCTGAACTCCATCCTGGGTAAAAGCGAGATGAAGGACATGGACATCATCTTCGGGCCTCTGTACCAACAGCACATCAAGCCGCTGGCCGAATTTGCCAAGAAACAAGACACGCGCCTGGTGATACCATTCACATCGAAAGACAACACGGTATTCCAGAATCCGGCGGTCTATCAGATAAATACTCCCCAATCCTATCTGTACTCCGAGGTGTACGACCACTTTGTGCGCCAGTTCCCCAACGCCAACGTCATCTTCATTGAAGCCAGCCAGGGCGCCAAGGACAAGGCAGAATTCATCAAGGGACTGAAAGACGAACTGCGCAACCGTTCCATCCCGATGAAGAGCCTGAAAGAGGATGTCACTGTAGAATCCCTGAAAACAGTATTACGCACGGACCGTGAGAATATCTTCATCCCCACATCCGGCAGCAACCTGACATTGATTAAGATACTTCCCCAACTGACGCTGTTGGTACGCGAGCAACCCGAAAGCCGTGTCCATCTGTTCGGCTATCCGGAGTGGCAGACCTACACCAAAGACCACCTGGAAGCCTTCTTCGAACTGGACACCTATTTCTATTCCTCTTTCTATACCAACAACCTGCTTCCTGCCGCCATCAACTTCACCAAGAGCTACCGCAGATGGTATGGCAAGGAGATGGACGAACGCTATCCCAAATTCGGCATGTTAGGCTTCGATACCGGTTATTTCTTCCTGAAAGGACTTGCGCGCTATGGCTCTTCCTTCGAGAAGAACATGCAGGGGCTGGACCTGGTGCCCATCCAGACCGGCTTCAAGTTCCAACGGGTAAACAACTGGGGGGGCTTCATCAACAAGAAAGTGTTTTTTGTGCACTTCACCAAGAATTTTGAGCTGGTGAAGCTGGACTTTGATTAATGATTAGGGATTAATGATTAATCATCTGATAATCCACTATATAACTATTAACTCGTAGCTTGTAGCTTGTAACTTATAACTTATAGCATGAACCTGAGAACAATCATCATATTCGCCCTGCTGATGTGTGCATGTATATTGCCCCTGCATGCGCAGGTGGGCGAGCAACGCCACAACTTCGCTGTGGGCGTCAATGGAGGCATCAATCTGAATAGCGTAAGCTTCTCTCCCTCTGTCAAGCAGAAGAATCTGATAGGCATCAACGGTGGTGTGACAGCCCGATACATCTCCGAGAAATATTTCAGCATGATTTGCGGTGCACAAATCGAGCTGAACTTCTCGCAGCACGGTTGGGACGAGTACTATGAGGACTATCCCACACTGAGCTACACACGCACCATGAACTATGTGGAAATACCCTTCCTGGCACATCTGGCCTTCGGCAAGGACCGCGGTCTGCAATTCTTCATCCATGCCGGTCCGCAGATAGGCTTCCTGCTTGGCGACAGCGAAAAGATAGACGGCGACTGGGACGGCACTGTAGCAGACTCCTACACCAACATCACCGTGGAACAGCACGGCAAGGCCATAGACAACAAATTCGACTACGGCATTGCAGGCGGAGCAGGCATAGAGCTGCGCACCAAGGCAGGCAATTTCATTGTAGAAGGAAGATACTACTATGCTTTGTCCGATTTCTATGGCAGCACCAAGAAGGACTTTTTCTCACGCTCCGCACACGGAGTCATTACGGCCAAGGTAACTTATCTCTTTGACTTGAAGAAGTAATGCTTGTAGGGAAACACCCGTTTCACTCGTAGGAACGACTATCTCCTCTAATGGGAACAGTATAATGGGAACGGCTGAACCCCAAGCAGAAACGATAAAAAAGGCAGACCACGTATTTCATTCGGGATACGTGGTCTGCCTTTTGTTATTATCAAGTAGATAAACCTTCTTATCTTCTTAAACGGTCTGCAGCCTTCACCATCACCTCATCTTTGTAGATGGCACGGAAGGCCAGATAGTTGAGGATGATGGCTACCACCGGAAGGCAAAGCGCCCATCCAAGCTGGAAAGCCGTGGCATCCAAATCGCCCTTCAAAATAAACATAAATACGCAGAAGGCTATGTAGTAACCTATCAGCAGGATGCTGCTGAAAATCGTCATGCGTATTTGTAACATACGGTTACGGAAAAGGAATATCGTACAGAAGGCAACCAGTGCACTGAGCAGCAATATTCCGAACAAGCCCCAAGTAGACTGAAATCCTCCGTCGGCCAAAGCCACTCCCAGAGGCTTGAAAACATGCGCCGTCACTCCGTCCGCTCCGATGAACTGTCCTACGGGCATGCAGATGGCCACAACCAGCAGGACGGTTACCAACAACAAATAAACAGATTGAATACGCTGTATCATTACTGCAATTTTTCTTTTTCCTTAGCCGGATTGCGATAGTAAATCTTACCCTCCACATACTCTTGTGTTGCAATCAATGTCGGCTTCGGCAGTTTTTCGTAATAGCGGGAAATCTCAATCTGTTCCCGGTTTTCGAACACTTCTTCCAGATTGTCATTGTAAGAGGCAAACTCAGCAAGCTTTTTGGAAAGGTCGTTCTTGATTTCCACACTAATCTGGTTGGCACGTTTTCCGATAATCGCTACGCTTTCGTATACATTACCGGTATCCTCACACAACTCCATCATATCACGGGTCACCGTAGTAGTAGGAGCATTTGTCTTTCTGTAATCCATAAATTTATCTATAGTATTAATTACAAATTATTAATTACTCTTGTTCTTCACCTCCCTCGCCCAGCATTTTCTGTGACTCCTTGAAGATTCGGTCGGCTTCCTTCGTATACTTGCTTTCAGGGAATTCGTTTTTAAAGGCATAACATTCATCCACCGCTTCACGGTAACGTTCGGCTCTTCTATCTTCCACACTATACACTGCCAATTCATACTTGGCACGCAAGATAAGAATGGACAAGTCTTCACGCAGGTTGGTATAAGGATAATCCTTCAAGGCATTCTGGGCGGTGATGACGCAAGCTTGATAGTTGTTGCCCAGATAATTACCCATGTTATAGTAAAGCTTTGCAGACAGATACTCTTTCATTACCAGCTTGTCCTGCAAGGCAAATATCATGTTCTGCGCTTCTTCTTTCTTGGAACTTTGCGGGAAGTATTCCATAAACATCTGCAACTGCTGGATGGCGCTATACGTACCGGATTGGTCCAAACGCGGCTCCGGAGTATCCAGATACAAGGCTTTACCGGCATGGAAACGTGCCAGTTCGGTGAATGTGCCGCGGGGATAAACGTTGTAGTATTGAATGAAAGTCTGCGCAGCAGTCTGATAATCCTTCTGGTTATAGTAACTCATGCCCAACATATAGAGGGATTCCTCTGCCTTATCAGTACCTTTGAGAATGGCAATCAATTCGTTGAGCAAAGTGGCAGCACGGTTGTACTGGCCTTTTGCGAAGTAATTTTTTGCCGCTTCGTACTTGTATTCGTAATCTGTGCTTTTCAGCAATTTGTTGTATTCTCCACACGAGGAGAGCAGCAATGCTGCAAGCAGAGTTATTAGGATGTTCTTCTTCATTACTTTTGTTCAAATAATGCGCAAAGATAGGGGTTCGCATCGAATAAAGCAACGATACGAGCCTTAATTTTTCAAAAACCAGACGAACGGGCAGGAATTAGGGATGAATGGTGAAAGATTAGGGATGAGGACTATGCAGGTTGATAGCACAGTCACTAATCACTAATCACTAATCACTAATCCCTAATCCTTCCTCCCTAATCCTTCGTTTTCACAGTTTATAGAGTTCGCTTGCCGCCAGCAAATCGACCTTTTTTTCTGTCAATACACGGATACAGTTATCCATGTCGTTGGGACGAATGATGACATTGGCCGTTTCACCATTGGCAAAGGAATACATGTACTCGATGAACACGCCTTCATCGGAGAGGAAACGGAGTACTTTCGCCAATGAACCGGGGATATTGGGACAACTGATGCCTACTACATCCGTTACGTTCACTGCGAAGTGATTATCTTTCAAAGCCTTATATGCTTTATCCGGTTCGGAAACAATGCCACGAAGGATACCGAAATCGGCATTCTCTGCAATACATAGAGCAGAAAGGTTGACACCTTCTTTTGCAAGAACTTCAGTCACCTCTGTGAGGCGACCGGACTTGTTCTCCAGAAAAATGGAAAGTTGTTTTGCTACCATAGGTTTATTTACGATTTGACAATTTACGATTTACCATGTACAATGTACAATTTGGCGATTTACAATTTGCGGTTGTCGATAACGCGCTTGGCTTTACCTACGCTGCGCTCAATACTCCGTGGTTCTACCAAACGGACATCTACGCCGAGACCGAGTACGCTCTGCAGGCGGGCCACAAGCTTCTTCTTCAGAGCCAGCATCTTGTTGATTTCGTCGGAATAGTATTCGGGACGAACTTCAACCTGCAACTCCATGGTATCGGTATTGTTCTTGCGGTCTACCAGCAAGAGGTAGTGAGGCTCGAACTCCGGCATTTCGAGGATGACGGACTCTATCTGAGTGGGGAACACGTTGACACCACGGATAATCAGCATGTCATCGCTACGTCCCAAGATGCGGTCCATACGAACCAGTGTACGTCCGCAGGAGCACTTATCGTAGTGCAGGGCGGTGAGGTCCTTGGTACGGTAGCGCAACAGCGGCATCCCCTCTTTGGTAAGGTGAGTGAACACCAATTCGCCGGTCTGACCAGGAGCAACTGGCTCGAGGGTCTTCGGGTCTACAATCTCGGGGAAGTAATGGTCTTCATTGAGGTGGGTACCGTGCTGGCACTCGCATTCGTAACCTACACCGGGACCGGCAATCTCACTAAGCCCATAAATATCAAATGCCTTGATACCCAGCTTGGTTTCAATATCCCGACGCATACTTTCGGTCCACGGCTCGGCGCCGAAGGCTCCCACTTTCAACTTAAACTCTTCACGGGGAAGACCGGAGTCTTTGATGGCATCTGCCAGATAGAGGGCGTATGAGGGCGTGCAGCAAAGTACGGTAGAACCGAAATCATGCATCAGTGTAATCTGCTTCTCCGTATTGCCGCTGGACATCGGGATGACGGAAGCGCCGATATTCTCGGCACCGGCATGCGCACCCAGTCCACCGGTAAAAAGTCCGTAACCGTAGGACACCTGGAAAATATCCGAGCTACCGGCACCATAGGCAGTAAAGGCCCGTGAAAGGCATTCGGACCATGCTGAAAGGTCTTTTCGGGTATAGCCTACCACAGTGGGTTTTCCGGTTGTGCCGGAAGAGGCATGAATACGCACAATCTGGCTCATAGGTACGGCACAGAGGCCGAAGGGATAATTGTCCCGCAAGTCGTACTTGGTAGTAAAAGGCAGTTTTACAATATCATCTATACTGTTTATGTCATCGGGAGTAACTCCCAGTTCCTGCATTTTCTTACGATAAAAAGGAGTGTCATGATACACACGCTCCACAGTCTTTTTGAGACGAATGCTCTGGATTTTACGAAGGCTTTCGCGATCCATGCATTCGATGCTTTCATTCCAAATCATGTTCTTCGTTGTATTACAATTATTAATGGTTGTTATCAATATAGCTGCAAAGTAAACAAAAAAATTTTGTTTATCTCAAAGATTTTACCGAATATTGCCACTCCTAAGAAGAGAAAATGAACAAATTCGAACTGACATCCGCTTACCAGCCCACCGGTGACCAGCCGGAGGCCATCGCACAGCTGACCGAGGGCGTGCGCGAGGGACTTCCCGCACAGACACTGCTCGGTGTCACCGGGTCCGGAAAGACATTCACCATAGCCAACGTCATCGCCAACATCAACAAGCCAACGCTGATATTGAGCCACAACAAGACGCTGGCTGCCCAGTTGTACAGCGAGTTCAAGGGATTCTTCCCGAACAATGCCGTAGAATACTATGTGTCCTACTACGACTACTATCAGCCCGAAGCCTACCTGCCATCATCGGACACCTATATAGAAAAAGACCTCGCCATCAACGACGAGATAGACAAGTTGCGCCTTGCCGCCACCTCTGCCCTGCTTTCGGGCAGGAAAGATGTAGTGGTGGTATCCTCCGTTTCGTGCATATACGGCATGGGGAATCCGGCAGACTTCTACAACAACGTCATCGAAGTACAGCAAGGCAAGAATTTCAGTCGCAATGTCTTCCTGCGACGCTTGGTGGACAGTCTTTATGTACGCAACGACATTGACCTGAACCGCGGCAATTTCCGCGTGAAAGGCGATACGGTGGACATTTATCTGGCTTACGCCGACAACTTGCTGCGCGTCACCTTTTGGGGAGACGAGGTAGACAGTATTGAGGAAGTGGACCCTATGAGCGGCGTTACCGTCGCCAAGTTCGATGCCTACAAGATTTATCCCGCCAACCTCTTCATGACCACCAAGGAAGCCACGTTGCGTGCCATACACGAAATAGAGGATGACCTTCACAAGCAGGTGCAATGGTTTGAAAACGAAGGCCGCCCATTCGAGGCCAAACGCTTGCAGGAACGGGTGACCTATGATATGGAAATGATACGCGAATTGGGACATTGCTCCGGCATTGAGAATTATTCGCGCTACTTTGACGGGCGTGCTGCCGGTACCCGCCCCTACTGCCTGCTGGACTTCTTTCCCGAAGATTTCCTGATAGTCATTGACGAAAGCCACGTCAGCGTCCCGCAGATACGTGCCATGTACGGAGGTGACCGCGCCCGCAAGATAAACCTGGTGGAGTACGGATTCCGGCTGCCGGCAGCCATGGACAACCGCCCGCTGAAATTCGATGAATTCGAAGAGATGGCCAAACAAGTGATTTACGTCAGCGCCACACCGGCAGATTACGAACTGATGAAATCCGAAGGCATCGTAGTAGAGCAGGTCATCCGTCCGACCGGGCTCTTGGACCCTATCATCCAGGTACGTCCTAGCCACAACCAGATAGACGACCTGATGGAAGAGATACAGCTGCGCATCGAGAAGAACGAGCGTACCCTCGTCACCACCCTCACCAAACGAATGGCTGAAGAACTGACGGAATATCTGCTGAACAACAACGTGAAGTGTAATTATATCCACAGCGACGTAGACACTTTGGAACGTGTGAAGATTATGGGTGACTTGCGCGAGGGCATTTACGATGTACTTGTCGGTGTCAACCTGCTGCGTGAAGGACTCGACCTGCCTGAAGTCTCTCTCGTTGCCATTCTCGATGCAGACAAGGAAGGTTTCCTTCGTTCCCACCGCTCACTGACACAGACTGCCGGACGTGCCGCCCGTAACGTGAACGGTATGGTCATCATGTATGCCGACAAAATAACGGACAGCATGCAACTGACCATCGACGAGACCAACCGCCGTCGCGAGAAGCAGTTGAAGTACAACGAAGAGCACGGCATCACACCACAGCAAATCAAGAAAGCCAAGAACCTCAATGTGTTTGCCACCAACGAGGCTTCCGGCGAAGCCGTCCTCAGCAGCGAGAAGTTCACTTCCAGCACTCCCCGCCCCTATGTGGAACAAGAAAGTACATCTACGATGGCTGCCGACCCTATAGTACAGTACATGAGCCGCAAGCAACTGGAAAAGAGTATCGAACGTACCAAGAAGCTTATGCAGGAGGCTGCCAAGAAACTCGATTTTATCGAAGCCGCACAGTATCGGGACGAGGTGCTGAAGATGGAGGAATTGCTGAAAGAAAAAGACGAGTAAGGGATTTCACCTCTTTTTCTCAAACTATACTCCCCTCCTTTTGTTATTCTATGAAATAGAGTATTAATTCATAAAAACAAAAGCGAGATGAATAAACCAATAAAGACAATAGCTGTTGCACTGGCTGCCATAGCCTCCATGAGTGTGCAACAAACAGAAGCATGTACCCGAGCCACCTACATCGGTCCTGACAATACAGTCATTACAGGACGTACGATGGACTGGAAAGAAGACCTTATGAGTAACATCTATGTATTCCCACGAGGCATGCAAAGGGCAGGCTACAACAAAGGGAATACAGTGAACTGGACTTCCAAGTACGGTAGCGTCATTGCCGCCGGTTATGACATAGGTACCTGCGACGGTATGAACGAGAAAGGTCTGGTTGCCAGCCTGCTCTTCCTTCCGGAGTCCGTTTACCACCGCCCGGGAGACAACCGCCCGATTATGGGCATCAGTATCTGGACGCAATACGTACTCGACAATTTTGCAACCGTACGCGAAGCTGTGGATGAACTGAAAAAAGAATCCTTCCGCATTGATGCACCAGACCTGCCCAACGGAGCCGCTTCCACCCTGCATCTGGCCATCACAGATGAAACCGGAAACACGGCTATCCTGGAATACATAGACGGAAACCTTGAGATACATGAAGGCAAGCAGTATCAAGTAATGACCAACTCTCCCAAATATGAACTCCAGCTGGCTATCAACGACTATTGGAAAGAGGTAGGCGGACTGAATATGTTGCCGGGAACCAACCGCTCCAGTGACCGCTTTGTACGCGCATCGTTCTACATCAATGCCATTCCGCAAACAGCGGATGCAAAGATTGCTGTACCCAGTGTATTGAGCGTAATGCGCAATGTTTCTGTACCGTTCGGTATCACCACACCGGACAAGCCCCATATCTCCTCCACCCGTTGGCGTTCTGTATCCGACCAGAAGAACAAAGTATATTATTTTGAGTCCACACTGACCCCTAACTTGTTCTGGCTCGACCTGAAGAAAATCGATTTTAGCCCGAATGCAGGAATCAAGAAACTCTCACTGACAAACGGAGAAATCTATGCCGGAGATGCCATAAAGGATTTGAAAGACAGCAAAGGATTTGTATTTCTTTTCCAGACGCCGGTAATGTAGCACAGCCCCTACACATAGCCCCTCAATAATGGATGCTTCCCACTTCTTTCTATAAGAGAAAGCAGGGAAGCATTTATTTTTCTCATTATTTTTGTGTACGTTTGCAGATACATACTCAATGCAGCAATTTACATGGAATTATTAGTATACAAAGCCTCTGCCGGCTCAGGCAAGACCTTTACGCTGGCTGTGGAATACATCAAGCATTTGATAATCAATCCACGCGCCTACCGGCAGATACTTGCCGTAACCTTCACCAACAAGGCTACGGCAGAGATGAAGGAGCGCATACTGACACAGCTTTACGGTATCTGGAAGGGAGCACCTTCTTCCGAAGCATACTTGGAGAGAATTAAAAATTATAAATTAAAAATTAAAGAAGAAGGCGGGGACGGATTGACGGACGGGAAGATTCGTCAACGGGCCGGCATGGCACTGCAATACATGCTGCATGACTACAGCCGTTTCCGCGTGGAAACCATCGACTCCTTTTTTCAATCCGTGATGCGCAACCTTGCCCGCGAACTGGAACTGAGTCCTAACCTGAACATAGAGCTGAACAACAGTGAAGTGCTGAGTGATGCCGTAGACAGCCTCATCGAGAAGCTTACCCCCACTTCTCCCGTGCTGGCATGGCTGCTGGACTACATCGACGAACGCATCCGCGACGACAAACGCTGGAACGTATCGAATGAGGTGAAAAGTTTCGGACGAAACATCTTCGATGAAAGCTACATAGAACGCGGCGAAAAACTACGGCAATGCCTTCGTACTCCGAACACGTTGAAACTCTACCGGGATGTGCTGCGCGATATGGAAACCGAGGCTCTGGAACAGATGAAAAGTTTCTACGACCAGTTTGAAGGCGAACTGGAAGGGCATGCCCTCACTCCCGAAGACTTGAAAGGAGGTGCCCGAGGCATCGGCAGTTACTTCCGCAAACTGCGCGACGGCAGACTGTCTGACAAAGATGTGCTGAACGCCACCCTGCAAAACAGCCTGGCAGATGCAAAAAACTGGGCAACGAAAACATCCTCACGAAAGGACGACATCATCTGTCTGGCAAAAACCAGCCTGATACCTCTACTGCAGGAAGCCGAAAGAATGCGTCCGCAACGCAACCGCACCCTGAACAGTTGCCGTCTCTCGCTCCAGCATCTCAACAAACTACAACTCCTCAACCATATTGACGAGGAGGTACGTACACTGAACCGAGAACATAACCGCTTTCTACTTTCGGACACCAACGCCCTGCTGCACAAATTGGTGCGCGAGGGTGACTCTTCGTTCGTCTTCGAGAAAATCGGCGCCAACATACGCAACGTCATGATTGACGAATTCCAGGACACCAGCCGCATGCAATGGGACAACTTCCGTCTGCTGTTGCTCGAAGGACTTTCGCAAGGAGCCGACAGTCTGATTGTGGGAGATGTGAAGCAGTCCATCTACCGCTGGCGGAACGGGGACTGGGGAATACTGAACAGCTTGGGAAATAAAGAATTAAACTTAAACTCCTTCCCCGTCCGTGTGGAAACCCTAAAAACAAACCGGCGTAGCGAAACCAACATTATCCGTTTCAACAACCAGGTATTTACCGCTGCCATAGACTACCTCAATGCATTACACCTGAACGAACTGAAAGAGGATTGCCTACCCCTGAAACGCGCTTATGCCGACGTAGTGCAGGAATCGCCCAAGAGCACGGAGTACGGCTACGTAAAAGCCACCTTCCTGGAACCGGACGATGAACACAACTATACAGAGCAGACCCTTCTCGCTTTAGGAGAAGAGGTGCAACGGCTGCTGGAAGAGGGCGTAACACTGAATGATATCACCATCCTTGTCCGCAAGAACAAGAATATCCCGCCGATAGCCGACTATTTTGACAAAGAACTGCATCTTTCTGTCGTGTCCGACGAAGCTTTCCGTCTGGATGCCTCCCTTGCCATCTGCATGCTGATGGATGCCCTGCGCTGCCTATCGAATCCGGAGAACAAGATTGCGGAGGCTGCGCTGATGGAGAATTACAAATTACAAATGACAAATGACGAGCAGTCGGGATTCATCATAGCCACTCCCCTGCCCGAAACCTTTACCTCCCGACGGGAAACGCTGCGCTTGATGCCTTTGTATGAGTTACTGGAAGAACTGTTCAGCATCTTCGGCATGAGCCGCATTGAAAAGCAGGATGCCTACCTCTTCTCCTTCTTCGATGCTGTGACGGAGTATCTGCAAAGCAATTCTTCCGAACTGGCCAGCTTCATCCGCTACTGGGACGAAACCCTTTGCAGCAAAACCATCCCCAGCGGTGAGATGGACGGCATACGCATCCTCTCCATCCACAAGTCCAAAGGACTGGAATTCCATACCGTACTGATTCCCTTCTGCGACTGGAAGCTGGAGAACGAAACCAACAACCAGTTGGTGTGGTGCGCCCCACCGGAAGAGCCTTATAATGCCATCAGCTTAGTACCGGTGAACTATTCCACCACCATGGCGGAATCCATATATCGGCAGGACTATCTGCACGAACGTCTTCAGCTGTGGGTAGACAATCTGAATCTGCTGTACGTGGCCTTTACCCGTGCCGGCAAGAACCTCATCCTCTGGAGCCGGAAGGAACAGAAGGGAACCATATCCGAACTCCTTGCCAACACCCTGCCCCACATAGCCAAAGACGGAGCAGGCAGTTGGGACGAAGAGGCTTCCATATATGAGAACGGCAAGATTTGCCCTTCCCCCGTCCCCGTCTCACAGCATGACGCAGACAACCCTGCTAACGACGAAGCTAAACCTCTATACTACGAACAGAAACCTCTATACTGCGAACGTAAACCTGAGGTTTACGAACAGCAACCAGTCAACAGACTTTCGCAAAAGCCGGTCAAACTGCCCGTCCACATGGAGAGCATGCTCCACGACATCGAGTTCCGGCAATCCAACCGTTCGGCAGACTTCATAGCAGGAGTGGACGAAGCAGAGTCCAGCCAGCGCTTCATCAACCGGGGACGTTTGCTGCATACCCTATTCTCTGCCATCGAAACGGAAAAAGACATTGACAATGCCATCAGCCAGCTCGTCTTTGAAGGTGTGATTGGACGGAGTGAGACGGAAGAAGAAATACGCAATCTCACCCAACGCGCTTTCTCCCTGCCTCAAGTCAAGGACTGGTATTCAGGAACGTGGCAGCTATTCAATGAATGCGACATCATCTGGCAGGAAAACGGTGAACTGCGGACACGCCGCCCGGACCGCGTGATGATGCGTGGCGAAGAAATCGTAGTGGTGGACTTCAAGTTCGGAAAGCCAAACAAGAAGTACAACAAGCAGGTGCAGGGATACATGCAACTGCTGGTCCGCATGGGGTATGTCGCAGAAAATATACGGGGTTACTTGTGGTATGTAGAGGAGAACAACATAGAACCGGTATAACTCACTCCCCATCCACTATTAATTATCAATTATCAACTAAATCATGGAAACATTCCTCCAACTGGTCGCCCGCGACCTTTACGCCAAAATAGGAAACGACCTCTCGCGTACCGCCATCGTTTTCCCCAACAAACGTGCCAGTCTGTTCTTCAACGAATATCTGGCAACTGAAACGGACCGCCCTTTGTGGTCGCCTGCCTACGTCAGCATCAGCGAACTGTTCCGGCAACTCTCTCCATTGAAGTCCGGCGACCCTATCCGCCTGGTATGCGAACTGTATAAGGTGTTCTGCGAAGAGACCCGCAGCGAAGAAACTCTGGATGACTTCTACTTCTGGGGAGAACTGCTCATCAGCGATTTCGATGACGTAGACAAAAACCTTGTAGATGCCGACAAACTCTTCAGCAACCTGCAAGAACTGAAGAACATTATGGACGATTACGACTTCCTCGACCAAGAACAAGAAGAAGCCATCCGCCAGTTCTTCCAGAACTTTTCCATAGAAAAGCGCACGGAGCTGAAAGCCAAATTCATCTCCCTCTGGGATAAACTGGGCGACATCTACCGCCACTACCGCCGCAATCTTACAGAACTGGGCATCGCCTACGAAGGCATGATGTACCGCAATGTCATGGAGCAACTCGACACCGACCGACTGCGCTACGACCGCTATGTATTTGTCGGCTTCAACGTGCTGAATAGAGTAGAAACCCGTTTCTTCCAGCTCTTGCAGGATGCCGGGAAAGCAATGTTCTATTGGGATTACGACGTGTTCTACACCCGTCTTCCCCTTGAGCAAAAGCCGCCCTATACCCACGAAGCAGGCGAATTCATCCTCCGCAACCTAAAGCTGTTTCCCAACCAACTGCCCGAAACTTCTTTTGATGTACTGCGGAAACCCAAGAACGTACGCTTTATCTCCGCTTCTACCGAAAATGCACAAGCCCGCTACTTGCCGCAATGGATTAGGGGGAATGAAGAATTAAGAACCCCTTCTTCATTCAAAGACACTGCCGTTGTCCTTTGCAACGAATCCCTACTGCTTCCCGTCCTCCACTCCATTCCGGCAGAGGTAAAGAACGTCAACATCACAATGGGATTTCCCCTTGCCCAAACTCCGGTGTACAGTTTTATCAACGCCCTTGTAGAGCTACAGACTACCGGCTACCATGCAGGTACCGGACGATACATCTACGAAACCGTAATCACGCTGCTGAAACACCCTTACACCCGGCAACTTTCCCCCAATGCCGAAACACTGGAAAAACAGCTTACCCGGGACAACCGCTTCTATCCCCTTCCCTCGGAGCTGAAGCAGGACGCATTCCTTGAACAAGTCTTTACACCACAGAACGGCATCGCCGCCCTATGCAGCTACCTCACCGAACTGCTTCGCGAAGTGGCCGTCCTCTACCGCCAGGAAAAAGACGTGGAAGACATCTTCAACCAGCTGTACCGCGAGTCTCTGTTCAAAAGCTACACCCTCGTCAACCGCCTGCTCAGCCTGATAGAGACCGGCGAATTGAGTGGTGTGCGCACAGACACGCTGAAGCGACTGCTGAACCGCTTGCTTACCTCTGCCAACATTCCCTTCCACGGAGAACCCGCCATCGGCATGCAAGTAATGGGGGTGCTGGAAACGCGTAACCTCGATTTCCGCAACCTCATCATGCTCTCCCTCAACGAAGGGCAATTGCCCAAAGCCGGAGGCGACTCCTCCTTCATTCCCTACAACCTGAGGAAGGCCTTCGGCATGACCACCATAGAACACAAGAATGCCGTCTATGCCTACTACTTCTACCGCCTCATCCAACGGGCAGAAAACGTCACCTTATTATATAACATCTCTTCGGACGGACTGAACCGCGGGGAGATGTCCCGCTTCATGCTGCAATTCCTGGTAGAGTCGCCGCACAACATCTCCCTTGAGTACCTTGAAGCCGGACAATCTCCACAACAAGCCCTGGAAATTGAGATTCACAAGACACCGGAGATGTTGCAACAGATGTTCGACGCCTACGACATCCACCGACGTCCCAAAGCGTTCTTCTCCCCCTCTGCCCTCAATGCCTATCTGGACTGCCGGCTGAAATTCTACTACCGATACGTAGCCGGCCTGAAGGCTCTCGATGAAGTAAGCGCCGAAATAGACTCCGCCCTCTTCGGCACCATCTTCCACCGTTCTGCCGAACTGGTGTACAACGAACTGACAACCAACGGACGGGAAATACGTAAAGAAGACCTGGAACAGTTACTGAAAGACGATGTCCGCCTGCAAGCCTATGTGGACAATGCTTTTAAAGAAAAGTTCTTCCATGTGCCCCTTACGGAGCAACCGGAATATAACGGTACGCAGCTTATCCATTCCAAAGTCATTGCCTCTTACCTGCGCCAGCTTCTGCGCAATGACCTGCAATATGCCCCGTTCCGTATGGAGGGTATGGAACAGGACGTCAGAGAAATGATGGAAATAGATACTCCGCAAGGAAAGCTTGCCTTACAGATAGGCGGTACCATCGACCGCCTGGACAGCAAAGGAGACACGCTACGTATCGTGGACTACAAGACAGGCGGTACTCCCAAGACTCCTGAAAATATAGAACAACTGTTTACTCCCGCCGACAACCGTCCCAACTATATTTTCCAGACGTTTCTGTACGCCGCCATCCTCTGCCGCAAGCAATCGCTGAAGGTAGCCCCTTCCCTACTTTACATCCACCGGGCAGCTTCCGAAAGCTACTCCCCGGTCATCGAAATGGGAGCGCCGCGACAACCCAAGGTACCGGTCAACAACTTCGCTTTCTTCGAAGACGAGTTTCGCGAACGGCTGCACGGACTCCTGCAGGAGATATTCAGCCAAGAAGAAACATTCAGCCAAACAGAGGATACCCGGAAATGTGAATATTGCGACTTCCGCAGTCTGTGTAAGAGATAAAAAAACAGACCATCCGTTCATAAGAAACAGATGGTCTGCACGACCGTAACAGACGGTCTATTTGAGTCTGACGGATGGTCTGTTTTACTTCAACGGACCATCCGTTCTATTTTCTTCGTTATCACTTCTTCACCGGAATAGAGAAGCTGAATATGGAGCCTTCGCCTTCCTTGGAAGTAAACCACAGTTTACCGCCATTCTTCACGACAAAATCCTTGCATAGCAACAAGCCCAGTCCCGAGCCTTCTTCGTTGTTCGTGCCGAACGTGCTGAAATGCGTATCAGTATGCAACAACTTCTTCTGCCCCTCCTCGCTGATGCCACAGCCATAATCCTGGACGCTGACAACTGCCATACCATCTACTTCCTCCATCTTCACCAGTACCTCTGAGTTCTCCTTACTGAACTTAATGGCATTACTCAACAAGTTACGGACCACTGTCTTCAGCATGTCAATATCAGCGTTGACCATCATTTTTTCCGGTTTCATCTCGTGGATTCTTATCTTCTTCAGGCTTGCCACCATACTGAAAATCTCAATGACACCGTCTGTCACTTCGACGAGGTCCACATCCTGATAAACCACATTCAACTTACCGATTTGACTCTTTGTCCATTTCAGCAGGTTATCCAGCAATGAAAACACATCCTCCGTAGTCTGATTAGCCATCGTCAGAAGCTCGTACATTTCGGCGCCAATTTTCTCAGATGGCAAGTTCAATATCAGCATATTCAGCACCATTTTGATGGATCCCATCGGAGAACGTAAGTCATGAGCAATCACCGAATAAAGCTTGTCACGCCCGGCAATAGTACGTTGCAGTTCTTCCGTCTTACTCAAAATCAACCGTTTGGCAGCTACCAAAGATATTTGGTGGGTAACACGGATAATCAATTCCTCCTTATTGAAAGGCTTAGAGATGAAGTCATTCGCGCCAACCTGAAACCCCTTCACAATATCTGCCGTACTATTCAGTGCGGTCAGAAAGATGATTGGAATATCAGCTGTATTCGGATTTGACTTTAAATGTTGAGCTACTTCAAAACCACTCATGTCCGGCATCATTACGTCAAGCAAAACCAAATCAGGATTTTCCTTTTCCACCTGTTCCAACGCTTGCCGCCCGTTACTTGCAGTAGCAATCGCGAATTTCTCATTTGTCAAAAGCACTTTCAACAATAAAACGTTTGACATCACATCGTCAACGATGAGAATCTTGTATTCGGAAGGATTTATTTCCATGTTCATCTTTCTATATTGTTTTTCCCGTTATCAAAATTACTATTTAGTTAGGAACGATATTCCTTAAAATACTCTATTATATACTGTAAACCCTCTTCCAGCTCTATAGTCGGTTCCCAGCCCAACTTTTCCTTTGCCAGAGTGATGTCCGGCTGACGCTGTTTGGGATCATCATGAGGCAGTGGCTTGAAAATCAGTTTCGACTTGGAATTCGTCAGCCTAATGACCTTTTCCGCCAGTTCCAATATGGAGAATTCATTCGGATTTCCCAAGTTTACCGGACCGATAAAATCGTCCTCCGTGTTCATCATCCGCACCATACCTTCTATACAGTCATCTACATATTGGAAACTTCGCGTCTGATTACCCGAACCGTATATTGTAATATCCTGGTTCTGCAATGCTTGAACCACGAAATTGGAAACCACCCGTCCGTCATTCGGCAACATCCGAGGACCGTACGTATTGAATATACGGATAATCTTGATCCGCACTCCATTCTGGCGGTGATAGTCCATAAACAATGTCTCGGCACAACGCTTCCCTTCATCATAACAAGAACGGAGGCCAATTGGATTTACATTTCCCCAATAACTTTCCACTTGGGGATGAATAACGGGGTCACCGTACACTTCGCTGGTAGAAGCCTGCAATATCTTGGCATTCGTCTTTTTGGCCAGTCCCAGCATATTGATGGCGCCCAATACAGAAGTCTTGATGGTTTTAATGGCATCATATTGGTAGTGGATGGGAGAAGCAGGACAAGCCAGATTATAGATTTCGTCCACATCTGCCTCATAAGGGGTTTCCACATCATGCAGTACAAATTCAAAGCGGGGATTGCTCTTCAGATGAGTGATATTTCCTTCCGAACCGGTGAAAAGATTATCCAGACAAATCACCTGATGCCCGTCGTTTATCAATCGGGTACAAAGATGAGAACCTATAAAACCAGCACCGCCACTAACCAAAATTTTCTTCATGTAATGTTTTTTATAGTGCCTTAAAGCACATAGGACCTATTCTGTTTGTTTTGATGCTGACAAATGTAGGCGATTTGACTAAATTATGCAAGTTTGCAACGAAATATTTCACTTGTTAATGAATATAAAGAGGCAGATTAAAAAATCCACCCCTGAAATATTCATTTATTTATCCGCCACATACTCTTCTTTCTTATCCGGAATGCTGAAGTTCTTGTTCGCAAACAAGTCTGCCAGACCCGAAATTTGCTTTAAACGCAACACTTCGTCGCGATCCATTCCGATATTCTTCATTATCCATTCATCAGACATACCGGCTCTGTCCAATTCCGCAACAATATGGCACATCAACTCGATATTATGCGTACCACGGGCACGATTATGACGGATAGTGGACGCCATACGGTTGGAAAGTTCCTTGTCAATCACGACCACGGGAAGCAACCCGTTTTCGCGCTGATAAATTCTTTTGGATGTCTTCAACACCTGATAACGGTGGTAACCGTCCACCAGGATGTAGTTATCCTCTTCCTCATCATAGTAACAGACACAAGGCATGGTGAAACCATCTTCCCAGATGGAAAGCTCCAGAAGCTTCATTTCGGGCGGTGCCACTACATTCGGATTGTAATCGTTTGCTTGTATTTTCTCTATTGGAATTGCCTTTACATTATATACCGGACTTTTATCTACGCTCATAACATCATATTTTTGAATTGTTCCATTATCTTGTCTCTTTTGTATGCCTCTTCCTTGTTCAAGGCAAAACCCATGTACTTGCAGGCATGGTCATTCTTCAGGATGCATATGCACATCCGCTTATAAGTGGGAATTTCCCGGAATTCCGCGATGTCAATATCATCCAGATAATCCATGCGCACCGGCTTCTTGTTTGTCTTGTAATTCGTGGTATTTATCACTTCAATGGACACTCCTGCATCCCTCAGCTTCTGGATGGTCTCGTCAGCCAGACACCCCCCTTTTGTACGCCAGAATTCAATGCTGACGGTAAGCTTTTTCAAGTAGTTCCTCCGGGTCTCTTCCGGCAAGGTGGAAAGCAGGAACTGCATAAAGCCTTTCCACGTATACCCTTCGGGCAGTCGGACCGTCTGCCACCCCATAGCACGCGTCCCTCCGTAAATACCGGTAAAGTTCACCCCGTTGACCCGCCCTATCATTCTTCCCCAAGTATTCGGGTCGATGACACGATACAGCTTCAGGCTCTCTTGTGCCTCACAAAGAAAAGGGCTTGCCACACGCTGGCGTTCGATATTGACTCCGGCTTTATAATATAGGTCATACAAATGGTTATAGTCAAAGCCGAATTTGCCATTGGCCGTCCAGATATCCGTCGTCTTCCAATCATAAATGGGATAAGCATTGAAAATGTCATTGCCTATCTTCGAGGTCCAGCGGTAATTGTGGTACATCTGATACTTCCGGTTCAGATGGATGCTGCGCCAGCGGTTAAAACTCTCTTGCGTACGGATGCCTATGAGAAAGCAGGCACGCACTCCATCCTTCTTCTCATGCAGCCATTTGGCAAAGTGCATCTGGAACTCATAATCCCACATTTCGGGAGTGTAGAAAGGAAACGTCTCTTTAGTGAGGCAGCCTTTCGGCATCTTCCTTACCCAAATGTCCTCCAAATCCTCCTGCCACGGACGCCAGTAACTCTGGTACATCGACGTACAAGTCGTTACACGGAAAGGCACACAAACACGATACACCTCCAATATATCCTTATTCGCCTCCAATACCCGGTCCACATAATCAATGGTCATGCTGTACTGTATCTCATAGTCCATATGGAATACACACAGTTTACGGTTCAGCCGGTTCCGGCGGATATAGTCTATGCACAAATTCAGCAACACTCCACTATCTTTTCCTCCCGAAAAAGAGACGCATATCGTGTCAAATTCCCTAAAAATCACATCAAGACGTTCTTGCGCCAGTTCATACACATTTTTGGGTGTAGCCATAATTATCTGTTTTTCTTCATTTTCACATAACGGGTCCATACCTTGTCTTCCAAAAAGCCCAGCTCGCTGAAGACATCCCTATCTTCAACAAAGCTAACAGCCGTCAGACTACTCTCCTCGCCCTGCTTCTCAAGTACCTTTTCCAGAAGCAATTTTAGCGTGTCAACATTCCTTTCCTTAATATAATAGTTGTTGATGACACATTCATACTTCTTGTGCTCCACCGGCACAAAACCTACAACATGTTTATTATCCAGAGCAACAAACCACTCGTACTCTTCCGATGTCCGGAAAGGGTAATTGTAGTTCTGTTTCAGCACTTCCGGGCTCATAACCAAAGGGGCTACAAGCTCGTACAGCTTTTTATCCGTACCATGTAATTGCACTATCTGTATCATATCTACATTTATATTATTTGTAATTACGTGTTAAAGATAAAGCTTATTTACGACGGAATATTCTCCTTTTAAATAGATTTAAGAATATAGCCCTGTAATATAAAATATTAATAAATAAATATTATCCCCCTAATTTGTATATGTTGATTAATTTGGGTTTCTTTGCAAAAGAAAGTCACCCGAAGAGAAATAATGAAATATTTACTGCTTTTTATGACCTTTGCCAAGATAGGAATGTTCACTATCGGTGGCGGATACGCTATGATACCTCTCATTGAACGGGAAATCGTAAAAAAGAGATGGATGAGTAAAGAAGATTTCATGGAAATGTTTGCGTTGACCCAGTCACTTCCCGGTGTTTTTGCTGTCAATATATCCATATTCGTCGGCTACAAGCTGCATAAAGTAAAAGGTAGCCTGGTGTGTGCACTTGCCACAATCCTCCCCTCTTTTGTCATCATGATGCTGATAGCCATGTTCTTCGCTCATTTTCAGGACAACCAGGTGATGATACGCATCTTTAACGGTATCCGTCCGGCAGTAGTCGCACTGATTGTGATACCCTGCATTTCGGCTGCACGGGCACTGAAGCTGAAGTATTGGCAACTGGTGCTTCCAGCCATCGCCACCATACTCATCTGGCAATTCGGGCTATCCCCCGTATACATTGTCCTTGCAGGAATTGCAGGAGGAATGCTCTATACATTATGGTTAAAAGATAAACTGAGAAAATTACAGATATGATTTATTGGCAGCTGATATTGGTATATCTAAAAATCGGAATGTTCGGTTTCGGAGGCGGTTACGCCATGTTGTCCCTCATCCAATATGAGGTGGTGGACCACCATCACTGGCTCACCCTACAACAATTCACGGACGTAGTGGCCATCTCGCAGATGACGCCTGGTCCGATAGGCATCAACAGTGCCACCTATGTGGGCTATGCAGTTACTCAAAGCGTGTGGGGAGCTGTCGTGACCACCATTGCAGTATGTCTTCCCTCGTTCATCCTGGTATTGCTCATCTCTTACTTCTTCGTGAAATGCAAGGACAACAAATACATCAAGGCGGCAATGTCGGGACTGCTGCCCATGTCCGTATCATTGATAGCTGCTGCTGCCCTATTGCTGATGAACAAGGAAAATTTCATAGATTACAAAAGCATACTTATCTTTGCAGCCGCTTTCGGCGTGACGTGGAAGTGGGACCTCCACCCTATCTTACTGATAATCCTTGCCGGAGTCGCAGGCTTCCTTCTATATTGAAGAAGCGGTAGAGACGGACACCATCTTGCGGGCATATGCCCACACCACGCAATAGGCAACCAGCGGTACGATGAACGCCCACACCATCGTCGTATGGTCTGCCACCAGTCCCATCAACAGCGGACCTACCACGCCTCCCACGGGAGACATCATCAAGAAAGAAGAAGCCCTCTTGGTATGGTTGCCCAGCCCGCGCAAGGAAAGGGCAAAAATCGTGGGAAACATAATAGCCTCAAACGCATATCCGCACAACAGAGCAGCAAGCGATATCATCCCTACATTCAGCAGTACCAACGAAGTAGTCACTACTGTCCCCGTAGCACACACCAACAACATTTTCTCGGCACGCACACGTCCCATAATCCAGCTACCGGCAAAACGTCCCAACATAAATAATCCCAGTCCACCGAAAGAAAGCACTACGGAAGCTTCGCGGGCATTCATCCAATTCTGCTCCACCACGTAGTTGATGAAGAAGCTGTTGATGGAAATCTCGCCGACCTCATAGGCAAACAAGGCTATCAGCCCGAAAATGAAAAACCGGTGTGACCACAATCCGACCTTATTACCAGCTTCGTCCACCTCCACACTATGTTCAATCTCGGGCAACTTGATTCTTGAAAAGACCAGCGCTACCAGCAACACAATTACCCCCATGCAGATATAGGGCAATGCGACATTACCCGAGCCCGTCTGCCCATCCTTCGAGAAGAGTAGCAGTCCAGCCAGTACCGGTGCACAGATACATCCCAGACCATTGAAGGATTGTGCGAAATTCAGTCGGCTGGCAGCAGTTTCCTTTGCGCCCAATTCTGTGGCATAAGGATTGGCGGCAGTTTCAAGAAACGTCAGTCCGCAACCTATCACGAACAATGCAAACAAGAAAAGATTAAAAGACAGATAATGCTGCCCGGGGATAAAGAGCAGCGAACCGATGCCGTAGAGCAACAGACCGAATACCACACCCCGGCGATATCCGAAGCGACTGATGAAAAGTCCTGCAGGAATGGCCATGATGAAGTATCCCATATACATCGTCATCTGTATAAAGGCCGAATGTGTCTTCGTAATATCCAGTATCTCTTGAAAGTGCTTGTTCAGTACATTCAGAATGGCATGGGCAAATCCCCACAAAAAGAAAAGAGAGGTAATCAAAATGAAGGGCACAAGGTATTGTCCGCCCACCAATGGTATTCGTTTCTGTTTCATAATATGATAATTCCAGACAATCGTTGCAAGGCGATTGATAATTGCGGGTGCAAAGATAAACAAAACTCCCGGTCTTTACCCAACATTTTCCTATTCGCTATTGTACGGAGCAGCTTTTTCTCTAACTTTACTGCCATCATACAATGTTAAGCCATGAAAAATGCCATCCCTCGATACAATTTCTACAAAACTAAGTACGGAAGCGAACTTCTGATAGATGTCGTTGATTTGCAGTATACCCGGAAATTCTTGACCCAGGGAAAGGTACATATTCTGACCTACTATGACATCACCTTCATCACAGAAGGAGAAGGAGAATTCACTATCGGTAACCGGACACACTTAGCAGCTCCCGGTGATGTATTCTTCTCCAAACCAGGTGAGGTGCGCAGTTGGGACACAGACCGTATCGGTAATGGTCATGCTCTAATTTTTGAGGATACCTTTTTGACCTCTTTCTTCAAAGACCCACTATTCGTGCAGCACCTCCCGTTCTTCCGAATGGGAAAAATGGTAGACAAACTCCAACTGCCGAACGGGCTCTATGCACGAATACTCCAACTTCTGCACGACATAAAGGTCGAAATCGACTCCTTCCACCCACACGATACGGGCATATTACGCGCCTTACTTTACGAGGTCCTCATGCTACTCAACCGTGTCTACCGCACCTCTATCCCTCCGGAGACGGGTAAGGAGCCACATAAAGATATCAGCAGCTTCCACCTCAGCCGATTCTTCGAATTGGTTGGGGAGCACTTCCGGGAGCAGCATTCTGTACAATTCTATGCCGATAAACTATGCATCACTCCCAACTATCTGAACGAAATCCTCTCTTCGGCCATAAACATCAACGCCAAGCAGTACATACTCAACAAGGTTACAGACGAAGCCCAGCGTCTGCTCACCTACACCGACCTCCCCATTTCAGAAATAGCCTCCGAACTCCATTTCTCAACCGTCTCCTACTTTGTACGTAGTTTCCGACAATGTATAGGGTATACTCCCCTCGCCTACCGGAAAATGGAGAAACCGTGAAAAGTGACATATCCTCCTTCTTTTTTATTGTACAAAAGTTCCACTTACCGGCTATCTTTGCCCTTGAAACAATAACCCATAAAAAAAACGAACAATGAGAGATGCAGAAAAAACAGTAGGAAACATGATTGACAAGGAAAAAACCATCTTTGTCGGTTCGGTGGATGCCGAAGGCTTTCCCAACATCAAGGCCATGTTGCAAACCCGCAAAAGGGAAGGGATCAAACACATTTACCTATCAACGAACACCTCGTCGATGCGCGTTTCGCAATTTCTCAAAAATAACCGGGCATGCCTTTACGTCTGCAACACACGCTTCTTCAAGGGCGTAATGCTGCGCGGCACGATGGAGATACTGACGGACAGCACCAGTAAGGAAATGATATGGCAGGAAGGCGACACTATGTACTACCCCGAAGGAGTGACTGATCCCGATTATTGTGTCCTGAAGTTCACCGCCTTCGCCGGTAGGTATTACAGCGGATTTAAATCAGAAGACTTCACGATAGAATAAACGGGCCATCCGTTCCAGTCCATCAGCAAGCAGAGCCCGGGGACAAGCGATATTCAGCCGGATAAAGCCCTCTCCACCGGGACCGTACATCGTACCGGAATTGACCATCAGATGCTGTTGTTCTTGCAAACGCAAGGCGACAGCATCTGAGCTGATACCGGAGGCACGGCAGTCTATCCAAACCAAATAAGTTCCTTCGAGTGGCAGCACGGGATATTGTGGTAACCGTTCTCCGAAAAAGCAGCGGAGGTATTCGTAATTCCCCCGCAGATATTTCCGCAAGGCATCGAGCCATTCCCCACCTTCGTTATAAGCTGCCATTGTGGCGATTACGCCGAACGGATTGACGTCGCATACCTCGTTGATATTGATGGCTCTGTCAATACGGCGGCGCACCTCTTCATCGGCTGCGATGATATTGGCGATTTGCAACCCGGCAAGGTTGAACGCCTTGCTCGGCGAAACGCAAGTGACGGAATTTTGCAAAAAGCGTTCGGACAAGGAGGCAAAGGGTGTGTAGTCATATCCTTCGTAAGTCAGTTCACAATGAATCTCATCCGCCACGACAAACACCTCATTCCGTAAACAAATATCACCTATATGCTGCAGTTCTTCCGGAGTCCAGACCCGTCCGACCGGATTGTGAGGATTGCACAGCAGCAGGATTTTTGCTTTCGGATCGGAAGCTTTCCTTTCAAGATCGGCAAAGTCGATTACGTAGCGGCCATCCTGATAAATGAGATTATTGGCAAACAACTCGCATCCGTCATTACGGATAGATGAGTAGAAACAATTATAGGCAGGAGTCTGAACGATGACTTTATCACCCGGCATGGCCAAGGCTTTGATAATGGCTGACAGAGCCGGCACGACACCACTCGTATAGATAATCCACCGGGAATCAACCTGCCAGCGATGCCGGTCATCGAACCACCGGACAACCGCATCATAATAGGCTTCGGGTACTTTTGTATAACCGAAAATACCGTGCGCCACCCGCTTTTGTAAGGCATCGATAATAGCGGGTGCTGTACGAAAATCCATATCCGCCACCCACATGGGCAGTACATTCTCCTCTTCGGGAATATCCCATTTATAAGAATTCGTCCCGCGACGCGAAATGATTGTATCGAAATCGTATTTCATAATTTATAAATCCAGTTACCATCCCAAAGCCTCAACTCACAATCGGCAGGCGCCTTTATATTTTCGTCGAGAATGATTTCCCCATAGCTTTCGGCAGTGATACAGCCTGTCCGTGGATTCTTCACCCCGCCTATTGTTCCTTTGATGGTTGCCTGCACCGAACTATATTCAAAAGCCCGGTCGCAGTCGGGACCAAAGGTGCAATTCTCCAGTACGAGGTCGTGGGCATAGCAGAGCGGTTGCTCACCGGTTATATGGCAATTCACCAACCGGAGATTGTGCGAATGCCAGCCGAGATATTCGCCGTTGAGTTCAGAATCGTAGATTGTCACATTCTCCACCTCCCAGAAGGCATCCTTCGTAGTGATTTTGGCATTGCGCAACTCCACATTCTTCACATACTGGAAAACGTACTTGCTGTCGCTTTCCAATCCGTCTATGCGGATGTCGCTGCTGAACATGAACGGATAAGTTCCTCCATGCAGTTTCAGATTTTTGATATTCAGATTTTTACAACGCCAGAACACCTCATTGGCATCGTTTATCTCTACATTCTCTATTTCGATGTCGTGCATCTCGCGAAACATTTTGGGTGCATCGATACGCGTATCAGTCATTTTCAGATGGTCGGAATACCACAGTGCCGAACGCCCGCCGACATCGAAAAAACAACGGTCGATAACAAATCCGTGAACATGCCAGAAGGGATAATTTCCTTCGAACCGACAATCAACAGCTTCGATGTTGCTGCATTCCTTGATGGCTGATTCTCCAGCACGGATAACTACATTCTCCATACGTAAGTCATGCGATTCGAACAAAGGTCTTTCTCCGCCAAATGCTGTATTTGATATTATTTTCATCTTGTTTTCAATTTTATTATTCTATTCTCTTTATCAATTTTGCGGGGACACCACCTACTATTGTATTTGCTTCCACATCTTTCGTCACGACCGCTCCAGCTCCCACCACAGCATTGTCACCAATTGTCACTCCTTGAAGAATCGTTGAATTAGAACCTACCCAGACATTCTTGCCTAGTACAATTGGTGCCGGATAGGTAGTTTGGCGTTCAGCCGGAGGCAAACCATGATTGAGCGTTGCAAAGACTACATTATGCCCAATTTGGCATCCGTCGCCGATTATCACACCACCATGGTCTTGAAAATGACAGCAGGCATTAATAAATACGCCTTCGCCCACTGTTATATTCTTCCCGAAATCGGCATAAAACGGCGGAAATACCCGGAACGATGACGGAACTTGATAACCGAACAATTCGGATAGCAACTCACGTACTTCGTCCGGCGTATAGTATGCGGTGTTCAGCCGGAAAGTGATACGCCTGGCTTCACTGCTCATTTCGTCCATAAAACGGTGTATCTCCTCCGTATTAAGCGCTTGACGCGTCTTTACATATTCTTTAAATTCGTTCGTAGTCATAATTTCTCCTATTTAATTTTTATTACCAAATTAATGATAATGCAAAAATAGGCGGTATCCGTCATATGCCGTGTAGATAAATCCCCGGTATCTATACCCAAATTACGGATTATGCTGTCCCCTCCAGCTACTAAATCATAGCTCCATAAAACAAAAACTCCCGTAATCGCTTGAATTACGGGAGTGTGGGTGGTGTTATTTAAGTTTATCGTATTCTTCATCCGTCACCGGCTCTAGCCATTCATTAGAAGTATCCTCACCGGGAACTTCGAAAGCAAGATGGGCAAACCAACCATCAGAAGCAGCACCGTGCCAATGCTTCACATTTGCAGGGGTATGGATAACCGTACCGGGTAGAATCTCTACTGCCGGCTTGCCTTCTTCTTGATACCACCCACGACCGGCAACACCGATAAGCATCTGTCCACCGCCTTTAGTAGCACGGTGTATGTGCCAGTTATTGCGGCAACGAGGCTCGAAAGTGACGTTAGAGACGGAAACCTGCTCACGTGAAACGGGAGCAAGATAGCTGTTACCTATGAAGTACTGTGCGTATGCTGTGTTCGGTTCTCCAATGGGGAAAATCATTTCACGCTGGAACGCGGCTTTGGTATCTTCACCGGCGGTGTCCTCTGCCCATACGCCTTTGGCCAGATTAAACGCTGCCCACGCTTTGGGCCAACCGGCATAGAATCCGATATGGGTGATGATTTCAGCAATCTCCGTACGGGTGATGCCGTTCTTTTTTGCCGACTGAAGGTGGAACACGAGCGAATTATCCGTGATTCCTTGACTGATAAGAGAAGTTATAGTTACCAAACTACGGTCACGCAGACCGAGTTTGTCGGTGCGGCTCCAGACCTCGCCAAAGAGGACATCGTCGTTTAGTTCCGCAAATTTAGGAGCAAACTCACCCAACTGGGTGCGTCCTGCTGTCTGTACTATCTTTTCTTGTGCCATAACATTGAGTGTTAAAATGCTGAATACTGAAATTAAAAAAATCTTGTTCATAGTCGTTCTATTTATTGCATGAAGTTATTGAGCTTGTTAGCCGGATTAAGTGGCGTCTGGTCAGACAAGACCAATGATTTGACCATGTGCAACGTTCCTTGCTTGTATTTCTGAAAGTGTTCTGATGCAATATGTTTTTCATAAGCCGCATGGCTCGCATAAGTTTCGAGAATAGTCACCTTACAGGGATTCTCCTTCTCGCCGACCGCATACATAGTCAGCACGCCCGATTCGGTGCGCAGAGAGATTTCGCCTACTTCGGTTGCGTATTTCATATACTCGTCGAGATACTGCGGATAAACCTCGATTTTCGACAACCGCACGATACCGTCAGCACTCATCGGCTCTTTGGCGCACATACCCGGCTGCTTATCCAGATTCAGGCATTTGCCGATAATCTCTCCCGTGGCAAGGTAGGAATAGGTCGGAAATTCAAACAATACGGGTTTCAGCTTCGTATAGTCAAGTTTCCCATTATTATCAAGCACTTCAGGAGCAGCGTATGTATTGACTATCGCACAAATGAAATTGTCGAAACCTTCAGTTTCATAGATGTCTACCACCTCACACTCCATGGTGAGGGGTGATGCGTCTATAACGGGGGTACCGTTTTCGCCAATATGGTAGGCAAACACCTCCGACTTATCGACCGTCGCACCGCTTACACTTCCCACATAGTCAGCTTTCGGCAATATTTCACGACTCACTAGATTGACGGAAAGTCGTTTTGAGTCCTTTATCCCTTGATTAGTGTAATGGCTTTTACTCATGCTGATGAGTATCCGCTCATGTCCAATAACACCCGTATGCCCTACCACTAGCCAGTTTACTTTCCCTTCAACCTCCGCCCCAACAACCGTCATCGGCTTGGGATAGAGCGCCAACAGATTTCCGAGATTTTTCTTGTTCGTTTCCATTATATTGGGTTGAACGGTGTTCTCCTTTACGGGAATACTGCACGACATTATGACAAGCAGTGACAGAACTCCTAAAATTGTTTTTGCCATACGCTATATTACTCTATTTTTCTTGTTAAACTTCTGATGACAAAGGTACCGCGATAGCACAAGCGAAGGTGTATATGATTTACGGATATTTGTACCCGAATTCCCGATTATACCGCAAGAAAGTTCAAGTTCATCAGATGAGTATAGTAAGACTGGCAGAAATCCCACGAATAATCCCACGCATGATTTGTTTTTAATCGTTATTCTCTGCCGATACAGAAAACAAAAAAAGCTCTGAAATTCTTGAATTTCAGAGCTTTGCTTTAATTTGCTATTTGCTTTCGCGGTGCGTACGGGACTCGAACCCGTGACCCCATGCGTGACAGGCATGTATTCTAACCAACTGAACTAACGCACCATTATTTCATTCTTTCGTTGCTATCTCTCTCGATTGCGGTTGCAAAGGTAGACAAAATTCTTATATCTGCAATAGCTTGAAAGAAAAAAAATCATCTTTTTTTTAACATAGCTTGATTATAAGAGATTTATGTTACCTTTGCAAAACTAAATTAATATTGAAATCATGAGAAATACTCCTATTGAACGTAAGTTGATAGATGAAACTATCGCAGATTTTCATATCACAGACTTTGCCAAAGCAACCATCCGTGAAGTAAAAGCCATTGCAGCCAATGCCGAAGCGGCATCGGGTGTGGAATTCATAAAAATGGAAATGGGTGTACCCGGACTCCCCCCCTCAGCCGTCGGCGTAAAGGCCGAGGTGGAGGCATTGCAGAATGGTATTGCCAGCCTCTACCCGGACATTAACGGACTTCCCGCCTTGAAAGAGGAAGCAGCACGTTTTATCAAAGCCTTTATCAATGTAGATGTAGCCCCCGAAGGTTGTGTACCAGTTACCGGCTCCATGCAAGGAACTTTCGCTTCATTTCTCACATGTAGCCAGTGCGATGAGAAAAAGGATACCATTCTCTTCATCGATCCCGGTTTCCCGGTACAGAAGCAGCAGCTGGTCGTGATGGGACAGAAATATGAAACCTTTGACGTATATGACTACCGTGGCGACAAGTTGAAAGCGAAGCTGGAAAGTTACCTCAGCAAAGGCAATATCTCCGCCATCGTCTATTCCAATCCCAACAACCCCAGCTGGATTTGCCTGAAAGAAGAAGAGTTGCGCATCATCGGCGAACTGGCAACCCAATATGACGTCATTGTGCTGGAAGACCTCGCCTACTTTGCCATGGACTTCCGCCAAGACTTGAGCAAACCGTTCCAAGCGCCTTACCAACCTTCTGTAGCACACTATACGGACTATTACGTGCTGCTCATTTCCGGTTCCAAAACTTTCAGCTATGCCGGTCAACGTATCGGTGTCAGCTGCATTTCGGACAAACTGTATCATCGGGCCTATCCCGGGTTGACACAACGCTACGGCGGCGGCACCTTCGGCACAGTATTCATCCACCGCGTACTCTATGCGCTCTCCTCCGGCACCAGCCACTCTGCGCAGTATGCTCTTGCCGCCATGCTTAAAGCAGCCAATGAAGGTCAATACAACTTCCTTGATGAAGTGAAAGTATACGGTGAGCGTGCCCGCCGCCTGAAAGAAATCTTCTTGCGCCACGGTTTCCACTTGGTATACGACAATGATTTGGGTGATCCCGTTGCCGACGGTTTCTATTTCACCATCGGTTATCCGGGCATGAGTAGCGGAGAACTTGCGCGGGAACTAATGTACTACGGTGTAAGCGCCATTTCGCTGGTGACCACCGGAAGCCATCAAGAAGGATTGCGTGCCTGCACTTCCTTTATCCAAGACCATCAGTACGACCAGTTGGACGAACGTATGGCAATTTTTGCCGAGAATCACCCCATCCAATAAAAAATATCCCTATATAAATAAGGTATCTCTACCAGTTGATGCCGGTATCCCACCACAATCGGGTACCGGCATTGTCATCCCCACCCAGTGCCTCTACCAAAGCGGCATACTGCTCGGCATTCTCCGTCTTCAGTCCGCCGGGAAAGTTCAGACGGCGAATCATTGTCTCAGTATCTATGCACCCGTCTTTACTGTGATTAAAGCGTACGGGGAATAGCCGGGGATACCCCGTCCGGCGCTGTTCAGCCCAAGCCTCACACCCTTCGGGAAACATGGCAATCCATTTTTGGGTAATAATCTTCTCCAGTTTCGTATCCCTATCCGCTGACTCCAGCCAGCGTGGCGAAACTTGGCAACGGGCGGTAATATCATTCTCCATATCGTAGGTATCCACAAAATCGGCAGGCAACAAGTCGCTCTCCAGATAAGCGTCGGACTGCAAGATGCCATACTGACGGAAAGAAGCCATTACCCCTTCTTCATAGCAGGTTTTCGCCGACTCATCGGTCCATCCCCGTAGGGCAGCCTCGGCACGCAGGAACCAGACTTCTGCTGCCGGCATCAACACTGCATCAGTCTGCTGGGTGACTTTCAATTTTGAGAGTGTATTATAATAGTTATGTGCAAAGCATGTACCCTGACGAATGCCGCGATACTCGCCTGCAAACTGTTCATTCTGGCAAGTGGCAAAATAGATTTCACGACGGGGATCTTCATATCCGTTCAGTATGGACTCCATCGGCGCTCCCATATAAGCTTCATTCCAAACAAGGTTTATCTCGCCCAACGGATTGGTATATCCACTCGCCGTGGAAACCGCCACCGACTCGTCCGCCTCCCGAATGACTCCGTATTCATTATCCATCGCTTTACGGAATTCCGTTTTTGCCTTCTCCGGACTGGCTACCGCAATGCGCATGGCAAGCCGCATCCGCAACGAATTGGCAAACTTTATCCAAGAGTCATAATCACCGTCCAACAACATATCGAAACGCGCAAACTCCGAAGCTCCCGGATGCTCGACAATATAATCGGAAAGTACAGCAACAGCCGTATCGAGTTCACAGAAAAAGGCACTATAGACCTCTTTCTGCGTGTTAGGCATATAACGGGCTTCGGGATCGGCAAAATGACTATACACAATAGGGCCGTAATAGTCCGTGACACGGTGCATCACTTCCACCTTCAGTATCTTGGTAATGCCGAAAAAGGCAGGCATACGGTCACGTGTGGCATTCTCCGACTGATATATCTGCGGGAAAACATACTCATAGGTATGTCCCCACATGGCGCTGTTCCATCCATCCTGCAAGTTGTAGTCCGAATTGTGCGAACCTCCATTCAGAGGCTTGGCATCGTGCATGTAACCGCTGAACATGTCGGCATTCAAATTCTGGGTCAATTGAAAAGGCCAGTTCTTCCCCTTTCCGTAGTCGTAATTGAAATAGATGCCTTGCTGGATGATTCCAAGACGGATGCCATGTTCGTTATAGTCGGCCTGCAAGTCCTCGTCCGTCACGCCGGACTTGTCCGTATTGATTTCCTTAAAGTCTCCCGTACAAGCCAGAAACACGAAAACCATGCCAATCAGTACTATAATCCTCTTCATATCAAGTCTCCCTCCCCCTCTTAAAATTCACACTTCAAAGAAAATCCCCAACTACGCGTGGTAGGTATACCGTAGACTTCAATTCCCTGGTTATCGTTGCCCGTAGAGAGTACCAGGTCAGGGTCGAAAGGCGCCTTTTTGTAGAAGAAGAACAAGTTGCGTCCCGAAAAGGACAGTTGTGCCCGCTTGAGGACTTTGGTCTTTTCCATCCAGGCAGCAGGCAGTTGGTAGCCCACGGACAGCTCACGCAGCCTGATGTTCGTGGCATCATACATATAATATTCCGTCACCCCGGCCCGTCCGCCTACAACATTCTTATAAAATCCTTTCACATTATCTATCCGGTTACCTTCAAGCATTACATAACCTTTGTCCCTGGCCCGGGCCGTGACTTCAGAAACGCCATACATATCCATATCCGCCTGCGTCTGGGACAAAATATCGCCTCCAAAGCGACAATCCACCAGAAAATAGAAAGAAAAATTCTTGTAAGACAGCATATGATTCCAGCCCAGCATCAGTTTTGGATTGGCATTGCCCACTTTCACCGTATTGCCATCACCTTCCACCAAAGGCATGCCGGTATTGTCTCCTTCCGTGCCGTAAACGATATTGCCCGCATCGTCACGTACAAAAGCTTTTCCGTAGATGTCACCGATAGAGCCCCCTTTCACCAATTTCATGGCATAACTGGACGAGAAGCTGGTAGGACCGTAAAGAAACTCCTTCAGCGCTTCGTGCAGTGAAATTATCTTGTTGCGGTTGGTGGAGAAGTTCACCTCTGTTTTCCACTTGAAATGGTTTGTCAGCAAAGGAACGGCATCCAATGAAATCTCCCACCCCACATTCTGTATATCACCCGCATTGACATAACGGTAGGCATATTTATCGCCCGACAGAGTAGGAAGCTTGAAGAACTGGTTCCGGGTATTCGTCTTATAGAAAGTGGCATTCAAACCAATGCGGTTCTTTAAAAAACGCGCTTCTATACCCGCCTCAAAGGAGTGCGTCATCTCCGGTTCCATATCCTTGAACGGCGCGGCATCACTTGCCAGGAACTCTCCACCCGCCGTGATATGCGAGGAAGGATTTGTGATGAACATGGGAATATCATTGCCCACCATGCTGTATGCCCCCCTTATCTTTGCCAGTGACACCCATTGGGGTAAAGTCATCAGCTTATTGAATATCAGCGAAAATCCCACGGAGGGATAGAAGAACCCGCTTTTCTCATGAGATGTATAAGCCAGCGTGGAAGACCAGTCATTACGGGCCGACAAATCAAGATAGACAAACTCGTTGTAGCCCAGTTGTGCCGTCGCAAACAAGGACTGCAATTGGCGCCGCGCATCAATCTTCTGGTCCAGCCCGGCAGAACCATTCATGATGATATTGGCCAGATTGAACACATTGGCATATTTCAGCGAAGCTGTTTTAGAGTCATAGCGGGTGGAGTTCACAGTCTTGTCATTGATACTGACACCGAGCGCCGCGTTGAGAGAGAATGCATCCCACTGCTTTTTCATCATCAGTATGGCGTCTCCGTAATATTGGGTTTCCTGATAGTCCATCTCGATATAACGCCCATTGGCTCCCGCCAACGCCGGAGCGGTAGAGGCATAGAACTGCTGGCGCACCTTGTCGTTAATATAGTCTACATTGCCACGGGCCTGCAGGCTTAACCAATCGTTTATCTTCAGATTGGCGGATAAGGAGACTATGACATGCATGCGGTTCTCCTTGCTCAATATGCGATTGGTAATCCAGTAGGGATTCTGCTCAAAATCCTCGTAGGAGGTATGCCAATTCTGTATGTTCAAGTTTCTAGCCTCATCATAAACCTCGAAGTTCTCCTTATAATAAGCAATATCCTCACCCCGTGGAAAACGGTAGAGCCCCACCAAAGGATTCATGTAGAAACCACCCACGGTAGGCTTGTTCTTCACCACCTGGCGCATCAGGTTCATACTGCCATCTAACTTCAGACGGGAATTCAATAGAACGGAAGTCTCTCTGAAAGTGAGGTTGTGCTTCGAAAGGTTATGTTTCCCAATGATGCCATGCCCCGTAGTATTAGCATAGGAGAAATAGTTCTGCAACTTCTCATTGCCGTGACTCAAGGAGATGGAAGTTATGGAGGTGACACCAGTAGAGAAGAAGTCTCTCAGATTATCGTATTCGGGAAGGTTTGCCCGTTCTCCCCAACTGTCCACACCGTCACTTACTCCATAGCGGTTCTGCATCTTGGGTAGCGCAAAAGCATTGTCGAACATTAGGCTCGTCGAGAAAGAAACACTGCGCTGCCCGTGCGACTGCCCCTTCTTTGTAGTAATCAGTATCACCCCATTGGCAGCCTGGCTACCATACAAAGCTGCCGCGGGAGCTCCTTTCAGGATACTGATACTCTCTATATCTTCAGGATTCAGATTGGAAATGCCGTCTCCTCCGTCACGGTTGCCGGCATTGGCCGTTCCGCCTATGGCAGAGTATGCTTGCTCGGAAGTGGAGTTCAGAATGGGAACACCGTCTATCACATACAGCGGTTGGTTGTCACTCGCCACCGAACGGATTCCACGGATACTGACTTTGGCTGAGGCTCCCAGACCGGAAGAAACCTGATTGACACGCACACCTGCCGACTTGCCGGTCAACGAAGTAATTAAGTTGGGCATTTTTACTCGCGTCAACTCCTCGTTTTTTATTAAATCTGTGGCGTAAGAAAGAGAATTTTCTTTCTTTTCGATACCCAAAGCGGTAACAATAACGTTATCCAGCTCTATCATATCTTCTCTTAGTGTGATATGAAAGGTCGAATGTCCTTCCACCTCAATATCCTGGGACATGTAGCCGATAAACGAAACACGAAGCACTGCATTATCGGCAACCACCAGAGTGAATTTTCCTTCCGAATCCGCTATCGCACCATTGGCAGTTTCTTTCTCTTGAATAGTGGCACCGGCCAACGGAAACCCGCTTTCATCCAGCACACGGCCACTTATCGTCACTTTAGAAAGCTGTATTTCAGAATGTCCCGGACGCTGCATACGCTCCATAAAATCCTCCGGGCAATCCGTCCATCCTATAGAAAACAGCCCTAAAATTAACGTATATAATGTAGTATATTTCATTGCATTAAATTGCCAATTACTTGCAAACTTAAGTATTTTCTCCGAATAAAAAAAGCCATAAAATCTGAGAAAAGAAACTTTTAAAATGAAAAACAGCGAAGAACTTTGGTTTATTGTGGAATATTATGTATATTAGGGGCATGTATAGCAATATAAATCTATTCAAGATAGAAACAAACCATGTGGTTCCTGCCCAGGGAAAGGTCTTGATTTCCGAACCCTTTTTGTGTGACCATATGTTTGGACGATCCGTCATTCTACTGGTGGACCATACACATGACGGCACAATGGGACTGGTTCTGAACAAACCGCTCCCCCTATTCTTGAATGATGTGCTGAAAGACTTCGACTGCCCGGAAAGTATACCTATCTATAAAGGAGGACCACTCAGCACAGATACATTGTTCTATCTGCACACGCTCGAGGGTATTACCGGAGCGCTGTCCATCGGCAAAGGCTTCTACCTGAACGGTGACTTTGAAGCCATTAAAAACTACATCATGCAGGGAAATCCCGTTCAAGGCAGAATCAGATTCTTCTTGGGATACTCCGGCTGGGAGTACGAACAACTGGGCCGGGAAATTGAAGAAAACACCTGGCTGGTAGGCAAAGAAAACATCAGTTCGCTAATGAACGAGGCGGCCAGCGGCACACTCTGGAAGAAGGCATTGTGCAAGCTGGGAGCAAAATATGAAATATGGTCGCGTTTCCCTCAGATTCCAACGCTCAATTAGTGCTTCGGAGAAGTTGCAACAGCACGACATCCTTATAGCATCCTCCTACGCGCCACCACTCCCTCAAAAGCCCACAACGCACAAAACCGCAGGATTCAAAAAGGCAGATACTTGCCTCATTATCCACCGAGATATGGACTATCAACTGTTTCAGATATAGGAAACTGAAAACATAGTCGCACAGCAAACGCAGCGCTTCCTTGGCATAACCATTGCCCTGATACTCCTTCCGTATAGCAATACCCACCTCTCCCCGGGCATGCATGGGAGAAAACTCTGTAATATCGATGGTACCTATCACCACATCATCCTCTGCACGTACAATCATCATACGCAGCTGGCGGTCGGCAAACATATCGCACTCGGAATTCTCAATATATTGTCTCAAGACAAATCTGGAATAGGGCACGGTGAAGTTCGTCACATCCCAAGTCTGGGAATCATTCTCCATGGCATACATCACTTCCAGATCTTCCGGCTCCATAGCACGGAGACGCACCCTTTCACTGCAGAAATAAGATTTATTCATATCTTCCAGTCGGTTACATTTCTTCTTCTTTATTGATATGCAGTTCTTTACGCAGGCGTCCCTCACCCGGCAGGCAGAACAGAGAAGCCGTCAGTCCTATCAGTGCACACAGTGCACCCGTACTGCTCAACATGATATAATAGGTGAAAAAGCCTGCAAGCACCGGTATGGCAAGCAATGCCAGCCGCACGCCACTCCACAGCGCATAGAGACGGAGGGCTTCGGGAAGCGTCACTACATCTATTTTCCGGATTAATACCCATGAAAAGAGTTTCAAGGCTATGGGTACGCAAGAGGCAGCCAGCAGAATGGTTACTGTCTCAGCCATATAGGTGGCACGTACATCTCCGGCATACATACCTACCCATCCGCCTCCGGTTTCTCCAAGTAGAACGAGCAGGATGGGAAGCATCCAGAAATAGGCAAAAGTTGTTCGGACACGCGCTGCGGTCTTCTTTATTTGTTCTTCCATTTAGTAAATTGATAGTGGATAATGAATAATTGATAATGGCCCAAACAATCAGGCAGTTCCGGAAAATGGAGTGCGGTTCACAATACTGCGTCCCAGAGTCACTTCATCCGTATACTCCAATTCGTCGCCGATGGAAATGCCACGGGCTATGACAGAGAGCTTCACGCCCAGTTTTTCCAGCTTGCGGTAGATATAAAAGTTGGTGGTATCTCCCTCCATCGTCGTGCTCAGCGCAAGAATCACTTCATTGATGCCGCCGGCGGCTACCCGCTGCACAAGGCTTTCTATCTGCAAGTCTCCGGGGCCAATGCCATCCATCGGCGAGATGACACCTCCCAGCACGTGATACAAACCACGGAACTGTTGTGTGGCTTCCACAGCCATCACATCGCGGATGTTCTCTACCACACAAACCACAGAAGCGTCCCGTTGCGGACTGGAACAGATGCGGCACGTCTCCGTATCTGATATATTATGGCATACCTTGCAATATTTCACTTCATGCTTCAGCGTCACGATGGCATTGCCGAACGCTTCCACCACTGCCGTATCCTGGCGGAGCAGGTGAAGAACCAGCCTCATAGCCGTCTTGCGTCCCACTCCGGGCAACTTGGCAAACTCATTTACCGCCTTCTCCAATAATGTAGAGGGAAACTGTCCATTCATACTTAAAATTCTCCTATTGGCCACAAAGATAGTGCAAACCGAATGCAGAATAAAATGAACGAGTTCATTTTTTATGCTGAGGTGCAGCCTATCTTCGCTTTCTGGGCAAAGATAGTGCAAACTTATGAAATTAGTGCTACCTTTGCCACACGTAAAACCCCAAAAAGGCAACAAAATGGATATTACAAACGCTGAATTCGTCATCAGTAACACAGACGTGCGGAAATGCCCCGCAGGCACATTTCCCGAATATGCTTTCATCGGACGCTCCAACGTAGGAAAATCCAGTCTCATCAATATGCTGACCGGGAGAAAAGGGCTTGCCATGACCTCTGCCACACCGGGAAAGACCATGCTCATCAACCATTTCCTCATCAACAAGAGTTGGTACATTGTAGACCTTCCGGGATACGGCTATGCCAAACGGGGACAGAAAGGGCAGGAACAAATCAAACGTATTATAGAAAGTTATATACTGCAACGCGAACAGATGACTTGTCTGTTTGTTCTTATAGATAGCCGGCTGGCTCCCCAAGCCATCGACCTCGAGTTTACGGAATGGCTGGGCGAGAACGGCGTACCCTTTGCCATCGTCTTCACAAAGGCCGACAAACTGAAAGGCGGCAGACTGAACACCCACATCAACGAATACCTGGAACAGTTGAAGGAACAGTGGGAAGAGCTGCCTCCCTACTTCATCACCTCTTCTGAAAACCGCATGGGACGGAAAGAGCTGCTGGACTATATCGAAAGTATCAACAAAAGCCTGAATAGCAAACAATAGACATAAGTAAAATGAAAAGATTAGTTTTTTGGCAACTGTTTGTTGCCGCACTACTGCTGACCGGCAATAGTCACGCACAATCCATCAAGGATTTGTTCAACAAAGAAAATATAGAGAAGGCGGTAAATGCCGTGACCGGCAAGTCAACAGCGGATATGACCGGCACTTGGTCGTATACCGGCTCCGCCATTGAATTCGAATCGGACAACCTGCTGCAGAAAGCCGGCGGTGCCGTTGCCGCCACAGCCGCAGAAAAGAAACTGGACGAACAGCTTGCCAAAGTAGGCATCAAAGCCGGGCAAATGTCATTCACATTCAACGCCGACAGCACATTCAGCGCCAAAGTAGGGCAAAAGAGCATGAAGGGAAGCTACTCCTACAATGCATCCACCCAAAAGGTCAACTTGAAATTCGCCAAGCTGATAGGTATGAATGCCAAGGTCAACGCTACCTCCACAACTATGGACCTGCTGTTCGAATCGGACAAGCTACTGAAACTGATAACCTTCCTCTCCAGCAAAAGCAGCAACTCCACTCTGAAGAGTATCGGCTCGCTGGCCAACAGCTACGACGGAATGATGCTCGGATTCTCATTACAGAAACTGTAACAACAACTTCCATACAACAAAAAAATCCCGCAAGCACCGAACAATGCTTGCGGGATTTTTTTATCTGAAAAGAGCGGAAAACGAGACTCGAACTCGCGACCCTAACCTTGGCAAGGTTATGCTCTACCAACTGAGCTATTTCCGCATTGGATGACTCTCCTTTTTTGAGGAGTAAAGTGCCCAGAACAGGACTCGAACCTGCATGCCTCTCGACACACGCACCTGAAACGTGCGCGTCTACCAATTCCGCCACCTGGGCATAAGTCATCTTCAATACATCTGAAAGAGCGGAAAACGAGACTCGAACTCGCGACCCTAACCTTGGCAAGGTTATGCTCTACCAACTGAGCTATTTCCGCAATGTATAAAAGCGTGAAGAGAAGGAGACTCGAACTCCCACGACATAATTGTCACTACCCCCTCAAAGTAGCGCGTCTACCAATTCCGCCACCTCTCCAACTTACTTTCAACAATTCAAAGAACCGACTGCTTTACCTTGGTGCCCAGAACAGGACTCGAACCTGCATGCCTCTCGACACACGCACCTGAAACGTGCGCGTCTACCAATTCCGCCACCTGGGCATAGGTAATTGCAATCTAAACTGCGTTGAGCGGAAAACGAGACTCGAACTCGCGACCCTAACCTTGGCAAGGTTATGCTCTACCAACTGAGCTATTTCCGCGATTGCGGATGCAAAGGTAGATATTTTCCTTAAACCTGCAAACATTCCGCAGACTTTTTTCACACAGAAAAGTGTACATTTTCGCCAGGCATACAAGCAGACTTTTGATTATCAACTCATTCGCCCACGATAATCTTCATAAGAAAATTGCTTGAAAACTTCAGCTTTTCCTTCTTTTGTCCACATTGCAATGGCCGGATGGTGAATTCCATTGAACATATTCGTCTTTACAGTGGTGTAATGTATCATGTCCTCAAAGACGATTCTCTCCCCTATCTGCAGCTCATGGTCGAAACTCCACAGTCCCATATAGTCGCCGCTCAAGCAGGAGTTTCCTCCAAGGCGATAGACGTAAGGGCCCGCATCGCCCATCTCCGCTCCACGCACTGCAGGCTGATAGGGCATCTCCAGGCAATCCGGCATGTGGCACGTAAAGCTAACGTTGAGAATGGCGGTACGAATGCCGCGGTTTTCCACGATGTCCACTATCTCCGAGCTCAGCACACCGGTCTGCCAAGTAAAAGCGGAACCGGGCTCAAGAATGATTTGAAGATGCGAATAGCGCCCCTTCAAGCCTTGCAACAGACGGACAAGATGCTCTACATCATAATCCTTACGCGTCATCAGATGCCCGCCTCCTAAATTCAACCACTTAATCTGTGAGAACCAGCGGGAGAATTTTCCTTCCAAGTGCTCCAATGTGTGTTCCAGTTCGTAGGAAGAAGACTCGCAGTGACAATGACAGTGAAAACCTTCAATACCCGCCGGAAGTTCTTCGGGAAGCTGGTCGGCCATTACACCGAAGCGGGTACCGGGTGCGCAGGGATTATAAAGCTCCGTTTCCACCTCAGAGTATTCAGGATTGATACGGATACCGCAGGAAATGCCGCTTCCCTCCGCCACCACTACCGGATAAAAGCGGTGGAACTGCGAAAGCGAATTGAAAGTAATATGGCTGCTGCACCGCATTATCTCCGGAAAATCGGCCTCGGTATAGGCAGGCGAGTACGTATGTGCCTTACTTCCGAACTCCTCCAATGCCAGACGGGCTTCGTAGACAGAACTTGCCGTAGAGTGGTCTATATACTCCCTGAAAATGGGAAAGGAACGCCACATGGCAAATGATTTGAAAGCGAGGATTATCTCCACACCTGCGCGGTCGGCCACACTTTTTATCAGTGCGAGGTTCTTTCTCAGCAATCCTTCTTCCATAATATAGCAGGGAGAAGGGAAAAGGGAAAAGTCTTTATTTGTCATTTTATATATATTTTTTTTACCATTTATGATTCCATCCTAATAAACACGCCACAAGGGGTTGACAAGCCCTCTCCAACGATTTAGTAAAACTTCGGAGAAGATTTACTAAATCGTCCTCCTCATTTTAGTAATTCTCCGGGGAATATTTAGTAAAACAGATGCCGCCCTTCTGCAAAGTCATTCTTTTGTAAACAATATTCATCACCCTATAACTTTGAAACGCGCGAAGCGCAGCAAAAGTTGTTTGTCTCCCGCATTCTTGAAGCGGATGGTGGCTTTCGCATTGTCTCCTTCGCCCTCCACTTTCAAAACTTCACCCAGGCCGAAACGTTCGTGCTCTATCAGTTGTCCCTGCTGTACACGGTTGGCAGACGCGCCGGCAGAAGGCGATGTACTTGCCGTATTTGCAGAAGGCGCCACCCGTTTCAGGTTACGTGGAACGGTCGGCGCAATAATCTGCTGCTTCGGCCGTACAGACACACGCTCTTTTCCTCCATACGGAGCATCTTCCTTATCAGGCGCAAAGCCTCTGGCGTTCTCCCTGCGGAAAACGGCAGCTTCCTCCTCTACCCTGCGGAACATTCCCGCATCCTGAGGCAGGCGCAGGAACCGTACGTCTATATCCTTCAGAAAACGGCTGGGACTGCCAAACTCCATCTTGCCGTACCGGAAACGCGTCTTTGCATACGATAGGAAACAGTGTTCTTCGGCACGTGTGATGGCTACATAGAACAGCCGCCGTTCTTCCTCCAATGCCCGGGGAGAGTCACCCACCATGCTGCTGGGAAAAAGATTCTCCTCCATCCCCACTACAAACACATTCTTGAACTCCAATCCCTTGGCCGAATGTACAGTCATCAGGGTTATCTTCTCATCGTCCCCATCCTTATCCGAATCCTGGTCGGTAAGAAGGGAAACTTCCGAAAGGAAGTCACCCAACAACACGTTAGGGTTTCCTTCCTCCTGCCGTTGGGCGCAAAAATCACTCATACCGTTCACCAGCTCCTCTATATTCTCCTTACGGCTCAGATTCTCGGGAGAGCTGTCTTGACACACATCATTGATGATGCCCGATTGGCGAATAATGTCAGCACCAATCTCGTAGGCATTCTTCTCCGCAGCATCTGTGATAAAGGCAGATATAAGTTCGCGGAATGCCTGCAACTTTCCCACCGTACCTTTATTGAAGTTCAAGCCATACGCCAACGGCTCACAAAGCACGGTCCACAAACTTACATTGTGCCCGGTGGCGGCAGCAATGATTTTTCCCACTGTCGTATCTCCGATACCCCGTGCAGGATAATTGATAATACGTTTGAAAGCCTCTTCATCATTGGGATTCACTATCAGACGGAAGTAAGCAATAACATCTTTGATTTCCTTGCGTTGATAGAACGACAAGCCTCCGTAAATACGGTAAGGCATACTGCGTTTGCGCATGGCTTCCTCAAAGATACGGCTCTGCGCATTGGTACGGTAGAGTATCGCAAAATCAGAGTAGGCATAGCGCTTTTCACGCCGCAGTTCAGCTATCTTATTCACCACAATATCCCCTTCTTCCACATCACTGTATGCCTGGTACACACCAATGGCCTCTCCCTTCTCCTTTTCCGAGAACACTTCCTTGCGTATCTGCCACTGGTTCTTTTCTATCAGGCTGTTGGCCGCGCGGACAATGGTCTGGGTGGAACGGTAATTCTGCTCCAGCTTGAAGACCTTCGTATCGGGATATACTTTCGTAAAGTAGAGAATATTGTCAATATCAGCACCACGGAAGGAGTAGATACTCTGTGCATCATCCCCCACCACACAGACATGCTGATGGTTCTTGGCAAGTTGCAGCACAATGCTGTGCTGTGCAAAATTGGTATCCTGATACTCATCTACCAGAATGTAACGGAACTGGTCCTGATAACGCGCCAACACCTCGGGGTGGTCCCGGAACAGCAGGAATGTGTAGAACAGCAAATCGTCGAAGTCCATCGCATCCGCCTGCCGGCAACGCTCCCAATATCTCTGGTAGATGTCGCGAAGCGCCGGAACCTTGGCTGCACGGTCTCCTTCGTAAGCCTCCTTGTTGTTGGCATAGCCTGCCGGAGAAACCAGATGATTCTTGGCATTCGAGATACGCGCCTGCACCATCCCCGGCTTGTACACTTTCTCATCCAGCCCCATTTCCTTGATAATGGAACGTATCAAGCTTTTACTGTCTGCCGTATCGTAAATGGTAAACTGCGAAGTGAAGCCGATATGCCCGGCCTCGACATGCAGAATGCGCAGGAACATGGAGTGAAAGGTTCCCATCCACAGATGGCGCGCCCTCTCCGGCCCCACCTGACGGGCTATACGCTCCTTCATTTCGCGCGCCGCCTTGTTGGTAAAGGTCAATGCCAGAATGTTCCAAGGCTGGTAGCCATTCTCCAGCAGATAAGCAATCTTGTAAGTCAGCACGCGCGTCTTTCCCGAACCGGCACCGGCTATCACCAGTGACGGACCGTCATTGTATAACACCGCGTTCCGTTGTCCTTCGTTCAGTTCCTCTATATAATCGGGCATATCCGTATAATCTTAAAATGATGATATTTTTTCTTCCTTTGTTTTTACGGAGGCAAAGATAAAAAAAGCTTCGGAGACGTACGAACATTTCTATAGGTTATAGTGTTTATATAGTAAAGTTCCAAAATTAAATAATTGAAACTTATGAATACAATATTAACGATTTTAATGATAACAGTTATGACTTACGAAATGCCAAAACTTCCCTACACCAACAATGCACTGGAACCTGTAATCAGTCAGCAAACCATAGATTACCACTACGGTAAACATCTGCAAACCTATGTGAACAACCTCAACAACCTCGTTCCGGGAACGGAATTTGAAGGCAAAGACCTGGTAACCATTGTTGCCACAGCACCGGACGGTGCCATCTTCAACAATGCAGGACAAGTGTTGAACCACACATTATACTTCTTACAGTTTGCTCCGAAGCCTGCCCACAGCGAGCCTACCGGCAAGCTGGCAGAAGCCATCAAACGCGACTTCGGCAGCTTTGAGAATTTCAAGAAGGAATTCAACGCGGCAGCTGTCGGCTTGTTCGGCTCCGGATGGGCTTGGTTGTCTGCCGACAAGAACGGCAAACTCCACATCACCAAAGAAGCCAACGGTAGCAATCCGGTACGCGCCGGTCTTGTTCCGCTACTCGGATTCGACGTGTGGGAACATGCCTACTATCTTGATTACCAGAACCGCCGTGCCGACCATGTGAACGAACTGTGGAGCATCATCGACTGGGATGTAGTAGGTAAAAGACTGAAATAAGCAACAAGGTCCCACTAAACATGTTAATGACGCATTCTTGAGCAACTAAGGTTCAAGAATGCGTTTTCTTGTTTAAAATAGCCATCTAACATATTTTAAAGAAATTCTTTGGCTTCTACCATAAGTATTCATTAACTTTGCTAAACTTAAAAGTTAAACAAAAGAAATGAAACTCATCGTAGTAACAGCACCCACATTTTTTGTGGAAGAAGACAAGATTATCACGGCACTATTCGAAGAGGGGCTGGATATTCTACATCTGAGGAAGCCGGAAACTCCCGCCATGTATTCAGAACGGCTTTTAACGCTGATACCCGAAAAATACCATAAGCGCATCATTACCCATGAGCACTTCTACCTGCAGGAAGAGTTCAGCCTGATGGGGATTCATCTAAACACCCGCAATCCCAAAGAGCCCCACGACTATTCGGGCCACATCAGTTGCACCTGCCATTCACTGGACGAAGTGCAGAACAAGAAGCATTTCTATGACTATCTGTTCCTAAGCCCGATATATAATTGCATCACAAAGTCCGGAGTCACGTCCGGCTTCACAGCCGAAGAGTTGCGGCAAGCAGGAAAAAGTAAGGTCATAGACAGTAGAGTCATGGCTTTGGGAGGCATTACTCCCGACAACATACTGGAGATTAAGGATTACGGATTCGGTGGTGCCGTTGTAATGGGTGACTTATGGAATAAATTCAATGCCTGCACCGACCGCGATTATCTGGAAGTAATCCGCCACTTCAAGAAGTTGAAGAAAATGGCTGATTGAGCCTTCTTGGACTGGCAAATCAAAATTTACCGTACTCTTTGTATTCAATACCGGCAGGCAACGTGAAATAGAAGGTGGAGCCTTCCCCTTTCTTAGACTCCACACCGATACCTCCCCCATAGTGCTCCACAATAGATTTGGTGATGGAAAGCCCCAACCCCGTACCTTTGATATTGTAGTTCATCTTCACAAACCGTTCAAAGATGGCATGTCTTCCCACTTCATCGATACCACAGCCTGTATCTGCCACATAAAAATAGAAGTTATGGTTGCTCAATCTCCTGCAACCGATTTTCACACTGCCCATCTCCGTAAACTTCAAGGCGTTCCTCACCAAGTTACCTATGACTTGGGCAAAACGCACGCGGTCCACCACCAAACGGCATTGAGGCAGCCGTTCTACAAACTCCACCTGAATGCCCGTGGGATGCGAGCGCATATTCTCCGTCGTACAGACTTCATCAATCAGCGCGTTTACATCCACTTCTCCATCGTTATATTCCAGAGTATTTGCCTCAATCTTCGAATAGTCCAGCAAGTCATTGACCAGTTGCAGCAGCGAGTCCTTGTTATCATTAATCTCCTTCAGAAAAGCCATACGGGTTTCTCTGTCCAGATCATCCATTTCGGCAAGCATAGTTGTAAAGCCTACAATGGCATTCAAAGGAGTACGAATTTCGTGAGTCATATTAGCGATGAAAGCATTCTTCAGCTGGTTGGATTCTTCGGCAACCTCATTGATGCGCTGCAACGTCTTCAACCTTTTGCTCTTGCTGATGGAAATGATTATCATGATGACCAAAAGCAGAATGACAATTATCCCAAAACTATATACCAATGCTTCATTATTCTGATAGAAGTCATTCGTCCAAACATCGTATGCTGCCGTAATTGTCAATATCATCGTTTTTTGCTTGCTTATTGGAAACTATAAAATTATGGGAAGCAAATATACTAAAGAAAATACAAATAAATTAATAGAAACTACAGTTTTTTCCAACAAAATAGGCCGCATGCCATTACCAAGTAAAGCATGCAGCCCATAAATGTCATTATTCAGTATTATTGAAATCAGCCTTCAATGGCAGCCTGCGCCGCAGCCAGACGTGCAATAGGCACACGGAACGGAGAACAGCTGACATAATTCAAGCCAACTTTGTGGCAGAACTTCACAGAAGAAGGCTCACCGCCATGTTCGCCGCAGATACCGCACTTCAAATCCGGACGGATAGCACGTCCCTTTTCAGTAGCCATGCGCACCAACTGTCCTACACCATTCTGGTCGAGTACCTGGAACGGGTCTACTTTCAGAATCTTCTTCTCCAGATAAATCGGGAGGAAGGAAGCGATATCGTCGCGTGAATAACCAAATGTCATCTGAGTCAAGTCGTTCGTACCGAATGAGAAGAACTCGGCAGAGGAAGCAATGCGGTCGGCAGTCAAGGCGGCACGCGGAATCTCAATCATTGTACCTACCTTGAAGTCGATGCTGTCACCCACTTCTTCAAACAACTGGGCAGCCTCAGCACGAATCACTTCTTCCTGCTGCTTGAACTCATACAAGATACCGGTCAAAGGCACCATGATTTCAGGATGGGTTTCAACACCTTCCTTCTTCAATTCCAAAGCAGCACCCAGGATGGCACGCGTCTGCATCTGTGTAATTTCAGGATATGTATTTCCCAAACGGCAACCACGATGACCCAACATCGGATTATGCTCACAAAGTGCCTCAACACGTTGCTGGATATACTGGAGGCTCACGCCCATCGTATCTGCCATTTCCTGCTGTCCCTTCAGGTCATGGGGAACAAACTCATGCAAAGGAGGATCAAGCAGACGCACCGTCACCGGACAGCCTTCCATTGCCTTGAAAATTCCCTTGAAGTCAGCTTGCTGGTAGGGAAGAATCTTAGCCAAAGCCTTGCGGCGCCCTTCTGCATTTTCTGCCAGAATCATCTCGCGCATGGCTTTAATCTTCTCGCCTTCAAAGAACATGTGTTCCGTACGGCAAAGACCGATACCCACAGCGCCAAAATTACGTGCTACTGCGGCATCATGAGGAGTATCCGCATTGGTACGAACCTGCAGCTTCGTATATTTGTCTGCCAAATCCATCAGTTCCGCAAAGTCACCGGACAGCTCAGCCGCTTTTGTCTCCACCTTGTCTTTATATACTTCACCGGTGCTTCCGTTCAAGGAGATATAGTCACCTTCTTTCAACAGTACACCATCCACTTCCACTGTACGCGCCTTGTAGTCGATGTTCAAGGCACCTGCACCGGACACACAGCACTTACCCATACCACGGGCAACCACTGCCGCATGCGAAGTCATACCACCGCGGGCAGTCAGGATACCTTCGGCAACTGCCATACCTGCCAAATCTTCCGGAGAAGTCTCGATACGTACCATCACCACACGCTTGCCGGCAGCATGCCATTCGGCAGCATCATCGGCAAAGAATACGATTTGTCCCGTAGCGGCACCCGGAGAAGCGGGAAGACCACGAGTCAACACCTTAGCTTGTTTCAGAGCTGTCTTATCAAATACCGGGTGGAGCAGTTCGTCCAACTTATTGGGCTCACAACGCATCAATGCAGTCTTTTCGTCAATCATACCTTGATGGAGCAAGTCCATGGCAATCTTCACCATAGCGGCTCCGGTACGCTTACCGTTACGGGTCTGGAGGAACCAGAGTTTACCCTCTTGTACTGTAAACTCCATATCCTGCATATCACGGTAGTGATTTTCGAGTTTTGTCTGCAAAGCATCCAGTTCCTTATAGATTTCCGGCATAGCCTCCTCCATGGAAGGATATTTGCTGACACGTTCTTCTTCGCTTACACCGGCTAATTCAGCCCAACGTTGAGAACCGATTTTTGTAATCTGTTGCGGAGTACGGATACCGGCAACCACGTCTTCACCTTGTGCATTAATCAAATACTCGCCATTGAAAAGGTCTTCACCGGTAGCAGCATCGCGGCTGAAGCAAACACCCGTAGCAGAGCTCTCGCCCATATTACCGAATACCATAGCCTGAACGCTTACGGCAGTACCCCATTCGTCAGGAATTCCCTCCATCTTACGATACAAGATGGCGCGTTCGTTCATCCAGGAGTTGAATACGGCACAAACGGCACCCCACAACTGCTCGTAGGCACAAGTCGGGAAGTCTTTTCCGGTTTGTTCTTTCACCGCAGCCTTGAACTTCTTCACGAGTTCCTTAAGGTCTTCCACCTCAAGCTCGTTATCCAGCTTCACGCCTTTAGCATGTTTCACCTCTTCTATAATAGCCTCGAACGGGTCTACATCTTCCTTGTTCACCGGTTTCATGCCCAGCACCACGTCGCCATACATCTGCACGAAGCGACGGTAAGAGTCCCATGCAAAGCGTGCATTGCCCGTCTTGCGCGTCAGGCCTTCCACCACTTCGTCATTCAAGCCAAGATTCAGGATAGTGTCCATCATGCCCGGCATGGAAGCGCGCGCACCCGAACGTACGGAAACCAGCAACGGATTCTCCACATCACCGAATTTGGAACGCATCAGTGTTTCCACATGGGCAATGGCTTGTTCAACTTCATTCTTCAACAGAGCAACGACTTTATCCTGCCCCATTTCATAATATTCCGTACAAACTTCTGTCGTTATTGTAAAGCCCGGAGGAACCGGAACCCCTATAAGGTTCATTTCTGCAAGGTTGGCACCTTTCCCACCCAAAAGGTTTCTCATATCGGCCTTTCCTTCTGCCTGGCCGTTACCAAAGGTATAAACTCTTTTTTTGTCCATAATATAAATTTAAAGTTTTTGATAGTGATTTCTCTTTTCTGCTCGCAAATCTAAGTATATTTCGCAGACTAGAAAACTTTTTCAGAAAAAACTTTATGCTAAAATGCAATTTCGACATTGCAATCTTTAATATTTCATTTCATAGAGAGAAATCCCGAAAAAATGTCTATTTTTGCCGAAGAATTTATTAGATTGGTGTAAAAGTGGCAAGAAAGAGAAAAGAACTTCCCCTACTGGAGAAGGTGACAATTACGGATGTGGCTGCCGAAGGAAAAGCCATCGCAAAAGTCAATGATTTGGTGATTTTCGTACCATATGTCGTCCCCGGCGATGTAGTTGACCTGCAAATTAAGAGAAAAAAGCATCATTATGCTGAAGCCGAGGCTGTGAAATTCCATGAATATTCGGCAGTACGGGCAGTTCCATTCTGCCAACATTATGGTGTATGCGGCGGTTGTAAATGGCAGGTTCTCCCCTATTCCGAGCAAATCAAGTATAAGCAAAAACAAGTAACGGACAACCTCACCCGCATCGGCAAAATCGAATTGCCGGAAATCTCTCCGATATTAGGTTCAGAAAAAACTCAGTTCTACCGGAATAAACTGGAGTACACTTTTTCCAACAAACGTTGGCTGACGACAGAAGAGGTTCAGCAGAATGTAGTGTACGAACAGATGAATGCCGTAGGCTTCCATATTCCCAATGCTTTCGATAAAGTGCTTGCCATAGAAAAGTGCTGGTTGCAGGACGATATATCCAACCGCATCCGCAATGCGGTACGCGACTATGCCTACCAGCACAACTATTCCTTCATCAACCTGCGTACGCATGAAGGAATGCTACGCAATATGATTGTGCGTACCTCTACCACCGGCGAACTGATGGTAATCCTCATCTGCAAGATAGAGAAAGAGGAGGAAATGGCTCTGTTCAAGCAAATGCTGCAATACATAGCAGATACATTCCCCGAAATCACTTCCCTGCTATACATTATTAATAATAAGTGCAACGATACCATCACCGACCTCGAGGTACACACCTTCAAGGGAAAAGACCACATCTTCGAGGAAATGGAGGGACTGCGCTTCAAGGTAGGTCCCAAATCTTTCTATCAGACCAACTCCGAACAAGCCTACAACCTCTACAAAGTAGCGCGCAACTTTGCCGGACTGACCGGTAACGAGCTTGTTTATGACCTTTATACCGGCACGGGTACCATTGCCAATTTCGTATCCAAGCACGCACGCCAGGTAATCGGCATAGAATATGTGCCCGAAGCCATTGAAGACGCCAAGGTCAATGCCGAGATTAACGGAATTAAAAACACATTGTTCTTTGCCGGAGATATGAAAGACATGCTGACACAAGACTTCATCAACCAATACGGCCGTCCCGATGTCATCATCACCGACCCTCCCCGTGCCGGAATGCACCAGGATGTAGTGGATGTCATTCTGTTTGCCGAGCCCAAACGCATCGTATACGTCAGCTGTAATCCGGCTACGCAGGCGCGCGACCTGCAACTGCTCGATGCGAAATATAAAGTGAAGGCCGTTCAACCGGTAGACATGTTCCCGCACACCCACCATGTGGAAAACGTAGTATTATTGGAATTAAAAGATTGAAAGTCCAAGTAGTTTTCAATCGTAAATTGTAAATTGTCTAATCGTAAATTAAAACCAGTCGTGGCAAAAGAAAAAATTACAGCAAGAGCCCGCACACAATATACGGACTACATGGTGAAGGAACCGATGGAGCTCATGGAGTTTCTGGCAGCTAAAATGCCGGACGCCAGCCGCACCAAGCTGAAATCATTGCTGAGCAAACGCATTATATATGTGGACAGCGTTATCACTACACAATACAATTTTCCCCTGAAACCGGGTATGAAAGTACAAATCAGCCGTGAGAAGGGACGTAAAGAGTTCAACCATAAACTGATGAAGATTGTATACGAAGACGCCTACATCATCGTGATAGAGAAGATGCAAGGCTTGCTGTCCGTCAATACTGACCGGCAAAAGGAACGTACCGCCTATACCATCTTGAATGAATACGTGCAACGCTCGGGCAAGCAGCGCCGTGTACACATCGTGCACCGCCTGGACCGTGACACCTCCGGCTTGATGATGTTTGCCAAAGACGAGAAGACCCAACGTACACTACGCGATAACTGGCATGACATTGTAACAGACCGGCGATACGTAGCCGTAGTGGTCGGCGAGATGGAAAAAGATGCAGGAACCGTAGTTTCTTGGTTGACGGACCGCAAGCTGTATGTATATTCAAGTCCGACAGATGACGGGGGACAAGAATCCATTACGCATTACCGTACCATCAAACGAGCCAATGGATACTCTCTTGTTGAACTGAACCTGGAAACGGGACGAAAAAACCAGATACGTGTACACATGCAGGATTTGGGGCATCCCATTATCGGCGACGGACGCTATGGACTGGAAGACGTAAATCCTATCGGACGCTTGGCCCTGCATGCTTTCAAACTCTGTTTCTATCATCCCGTCACGGGAGAGCTGATGCGGTTTGAAACACCTTATCCGGGAGAGTTCAAGAAATTGGTTTTGAAGAATAAGTAAAAAGCTGACATACAATAAAAAACGGAGCAATTGATTTGTTCCGTTTTTTATTGATAAGCATGTCGTCATTGCCGACGCATACGAAAAGGCTGTCCGTGAATATTATCTTGATATTCCCTCCAGCTATTATACCAAGTACCACTGAAAGAATAAGAATCAGCCATGGCTCCTTCAATGTAAGCCATGCTGCCATCATCATAGAATTCCAATTCCATCAGATTGTAAGCCCCACTAACCCAATTCCATCTGAAAAGCAAATAATTCGGGTCGCCATATGAACCAATAGTACCTTGGTTGCGCGCGTTAAAGGTCATAATCGTCCCCCTACCCCAAGTATATGCCCCGAAATCTATTTCTTCAGATGTATACCATTCACCGGGCAGATTATATTCCGTTTCTTCCTCACTATCACATGATGTCAATCCTAATACAAGGACAAACAACAATAACATTTTTGTGTATTTCAACATATTATTCATAAGCCATACTTTATTTATAATTAGCATCTACCATCATAACAACCACTCCATCCAGTTTACCGGATAAATAATGTTCGCGCACCCATACATTATCAAAGTACTTGATTTCACCGGCACCATAATTCAGAGTCAACCCCTCCATAGACTTATCCATCCATTTCCAAGTAAAAGTACGTGAAGTCGTTTCATAGGGACGGGACTCGCCTCCGCGATAATACTCCCAGATTTCCTGTCCAGAATTATCAGCCTTGGCAAACTTCAGCTGATGACTGCATAACACTTCAACTCCATCTTTGTTTTCCGTCTGATATTCTTCTATCCACGTCTTCCCACACAATTTGTCGTCGCTATTCTGCATGGTATAATATACATCATCCCCACAAGACGCCAGCCCAATCGTAAATACACACAACAGCAATATCTTCACATAATTCAAAGTCTTCATAAGTTATCGAGTTTAGTTAATACTTGCGGACAAACATACACAAAAAAAATGAAACACTTAATACTTATCCTGGAATTTCTTGTAGAAGACAAGGAATAAAATAAATCCCATCAGTGCAAACGGTACGCCTGCCAATGCGGGATAACGGTATCCTCCACTCAAGGCAAGACCTCCGATATAGGCTCCGATAGCATTCCCCAAATTGAAGGCCATCTGCACACAAGCGCCTCCCAACATTTCTCCTCCAGGGGCCACACGAATCATCAACACCTGCTCCGGACTGGAGACGGCAAACAAACCTGCCGTACAGAGTGTCATCAATATTGCCGAACACCACGGATGGGGCGAGAGTAAAAATATCAATAATAAAATAACACATATCATCCCTTGCACCACCGTACCGACCTTTCCCGGAGTGTACCGGTCGGACATGCGCCCACTGACCAGATTGCCGGCAACCATTCCGAATCCTGCCAGTACCATCAGCGCCGTAATGCTTTCCGCACTAAAACCGGAAACCTCGGTCAGCAACGGGGTGATGTAGCTATACCAGCAGAATACGCCACCGTTGCCCAAAGCCGTAGCTCCCAATATGAGCCACGGCGCCGGCTTCTTCAAAAAACGGAACTGTCCTTTAAATCCCGTGTCTTTCAGTCCTTCGACCTGCGGTACCCAACGCCAAATGTAGTACAATGTTATCAATCCCCAGGCACCTACCAGCAGAAACGTGGCACGCCAAGACAGTGTATGGCTCAACGAAGTACCCAACGGCACCCCAAACAGATTGGCCACAGTCATTCCCGCTATCATAATTGAAACCGCCTCCGAGCTTTTCCCCTTATCAGCCAATTTTCCCGCAACAATGGAAGCCACCCCAAAATAAGCGCCATGAGGAAGTCCGGAAACAAAACGTCCCAACAGCAAGACCCAATAATTGGGTGCCATAGACGCACAAATATTACCCACAATCATTAATGCCATCAAGACCAGCAGAATCTGCTTCAACGGGCGTTTACGGGCCAGGAGCAGCATGGGCGCACCAAAACAAACACCCAACGCATACGCAGAAATGAAATGACCGGCCACGGGAATGCTGATTCCCAAATCAGTAGCCACATAGGGCAAAATACCCATCATCGTAAATTCGGCAATCCCTAGCCCCAATGTGCCGAACGCCAATGCAATAAGACTCTTCTTCATACCTTAAAAAACAACCTATATTTTTTACCGGGCGCAAAGATAATGACATTGCATTCTCCAAATAAAAAGGATACCGAATTATTTTCAGTATCCTTCTTCATTTTTTATCTTATATCAATTGTATACCCACCTTTAAAGACTCCTCCCGGCGCCAAGTGCTGCATCCAGTCCTTATCCTTATATTCGCCCTTATAATGGGCACGGTCACAACGCCCGTACCACGGCTCGATGCAGACAAACGGAGCATTCTTGGCCGGAGGCGACCACAACCCCACCACCGGAGTGTCGAAATACAGACTGAGATAGGGCTTCTTCTCCTTATTATATAATGTAACTTCTTTCACTTGACTGTTTTCCAGAATCAGGGCATCTTTATCAAAGGAGTGGATGTCCAAAGGCAGCAGGCCATCTGTCAACTCAAGCAAATATTCCTTATCCGGAGCGGCACATCCTTTCTCGGAGATAAGGATATAGTGCAAACCTTCCGTCTTATCAAAGCCGAAATATCCACGGTCCGTTGTCTCCGTATCATAGTCCGGGTAATAGAAAGCCGGATGGGCCCCTATCTGGAAGTGCATTTCGCGTGTTCCGGTATTGATGACTTTCCAAAGCACCTCAATCTTCTTTCCCTCTATCCGATAGCCTATCTCAAGGCAAAACGGGAAAGGATATTTCTTGCGTGTTTCCTCACTGTCAACCAGTCGATAACGCACTTCATCTTCCAGTTCAAGCATCAATTCAAAATCCATATCGCGGGCAAAACCGTGTTGCGTCAATGCATAGGAAACGCCTTCGTGGCGGTATTCATTCTCCCAAACGCTGCCTACAATGGGAAAAAGCACCGGAGAATGCCGTTTCCAGAAAGCAGGGTCTGCCTGCCAAAGATATTCTTTTCCATCATGCAAGATACTGCATAACTCGGCTCCATGCGGTGAAACTTTAATTGTCAGTTCTGAATTAGAAAGTGTTTTCATATCATATATCATTTTGTTATTTTCTCATATAGTGTGGCATCTCTCCGGGTATTTCCATCGAAATCTCCACCAGGCCACCGACCACTCCGTCCTGCTTCCATGCCGTCTGATAAATCATTTTCTTGACACCGTTCTTCTCAATGGTGTAGGCATTCACTCCCCCCGTCTCCAGCAGTTCGCGTATCTTGGCTTGCGATTGCGGGTTGTGGCAATCAAAGAGATTCTTGCCTATCAGGTCACCGTGTTTGGCAAACGTACGGCATGCTTTCTCGTTCATATATAGGATGATTCCCTTTGTGTCGCATACAGTTACGGCACAGTTCATTTCATTGGCCCATTCGTACATAATTCTTTATTTTTAATTGGCTATTTTCTATGCACTTGAAATACATTTACAGAAAACTCTTCAAAGTCAAATGTCCTTTTCTCTATCGAATTATTATTGCATTAATCCTCCTTCTATGAAGAAAACGACTTCATTCAATCGTTCTTTATTCGATTCTTCATCTTTGAAAATAGCTGGAGTGAAGATTATCCTATCTTGAATCAGATTATCTACCAAATCCCACATGACTTCATGGTACAGCATCACCATTGCCACTTTTTCATTGTCAATACCATATTGGCTTGCTAAGGAGCCACAATTATTCTTTAGTTCCGCACTGATAGAGTTTACCAATTTTTCAGTTATTTGATGAAAGCGGTCTTGCCGTTTCTTTATAATAGGAAATAATACATCTCCATTATCATCTACCAGCCCATAAGGTTTTAACTGAGAAACGAGTTTGGCATCTGTTACTTTTCCGAATTGTGCTATTTCATCAGCACAATGGTCCATAATGTCGTTGTCAGGAGCAATGCCGCTATTGATGTAAGTCAAAATCAAATTCTGTTCTCCGAAACCATTCGTACCGCATGCAAAGCCATTTCTTGATTCGTATAATACCCAGTAACAGCCACTCCAGCTTGTATAATTGTCAACATCCTCAAACAAGACTAACTTTGTCCACATTTTTCCATCCAGAAGGTATGAAAAAACAAGTGAGAGTACATTGTTCTTGAATCCCATTTCACTGATAGTTTGTGCCAATGATATAAAGTCTGCCTTTGTTTTGACATACATGGATTCAGCAATCTCCTTACTTAAGCTTCTTAGAGAATTGGTCTGTTCTTTGTCGAGAATGGGTATAGTAGTTTCCCATTTCCCTTTTGTTTTACTGACAAGTCCACCTACTTCCAATAACAATAATTGGCTATCAGAGCATTTAATACCCATTTCACGAAGTTCGGCTTGAGTACGTGGAGTCCGTAAATTGTATAGTATTTCCCAATTATTATCTGGCGTTACATAGTCTTCGGGCTGATGTCCGTTCACTGCAACAAACTGGGTTGCTTCCCATTCGCTATAAGGTCTTATCGATATTTGTGCTTTAATCATTGTGGTAACGGACAATAAGGCAAACAACAATAATAAGTCCGGATAATGTTTCATATATCGCTTAATTTTAGTTTTGTTCATCATTCATGCACTTCTCTTATGTAACAAAGATAACGTTTTTTTCAATTCCTCTCTCAAACCTATAACAAAAAACTTCCCGACTACCAATAAAAAACTTCCTAACTACTAATAGTAAAGTTTGCAAGTATAGAGATAAAGAATTACCTTCGCCCTTGGTTTGTCTATCCCAAGCCTTGGGATAGAAATCCCCAACCTTGGCATACACATCCGCAACCTTGGGACAAACTCTGTAAGCCCCAACAAACAAACGAACCTCATAACAACGCTACCATCATGGCAGAATACAACATGCAGGAACTGAACCTGCCGGGAGAAGACGGCAAACGCATCCTCTACCCACGAATGAAACTATACGGGCAGGTGAACTTGGAAACCATCACCGAAAAGATAGCATACGCCTCATCCTTCACACGAGGAGACATCATCGGACTGGTACAAGCCATCACCGACGAAATAGCCTACCAAATGGGGCAAGGTTACTCCGTGAAGATTGACAACTTAGGAGTATTCACCCCTGCCCTCGGTCTGCGGCAAGACCGTGAACGGGAGACGGGCGAAGAAGGAGACACCAAGCGAAACGCCGTCAGCATCTGCCTGAAGGACATTCACTTCAAGGCAGACAAGGAACTGCTGTACCGTACCGCTCGCCATTGCCACCTGAAACGTTCCACCGACAAATTCCAACGCTCCTCACAAATGTTTTCTCCGCAGGAACGGCTGGAACGGGCAAAAAAATACCTGGAGAAGAACAGCTTCATGACCCAAGCCGACTATTGCCAACTGACCGGCTTATTGAAGTCCGCCGCCTCCCGCGAGTTGCGCGAATGGATAGCCAATCCCGAATCGGGCATCGACTACAAAGGACGAGGAACACACAAGATTTATATTCTAAGGAAACCATAACCCACATCCATTGAAGTAACAAAAACAATGAAAATACTACATACCAGCGACTGGCACCTGGGACACACCCTCTACAACTACGACCGCACCGCCGAGCAGCAATCCTTCCTACGGCAACTCACCCGCATAGTAACCGAAGAGCAGCCCGACGCCATGGTGGTAAGCGGAGATATCTACCACTACTCCTCTCCCGCTGCCGCCACGCAGAAGATGTACACCGACGCCATGCTGAACATCCATCAAGCCTGCCCCGGAATGGCCATCGTAGTCACCGCCGGAAACCACGACAGCAGCTCGAAACTGGAGATAGACAGCAGCCTCTGGCAGCACTTCGGCCTGAATGTCGTGGGAAACATCGAACGTACAGCCGAGGAAGTGAATCTGAACAAGCATATCATCGAGATAAACAATGAAAAAAAGACAATAGGCTACGTCATTGCCGTGCCCCACGTCTATCCGCAAAACTTCCCCCTGCTGGACACTGAAACACCGCGCGACCAACGGCAGGCACGCTTCTTCCAGGCACTGCTGGACGAAGTGAAGAAACGGAATACGGCACAGCTTCCCGTCGTCCTCATGGCCCATCTCTCCATTGAAGGCAGCGACCGTAGCGGGCACGATGAGAGTATCGGCGGAATAGAGTATGTTCCCCTCAGCGCTATGGGAGAAGGGTACGACTACCTCGCCCTCGGGCACATCCACTGCCCGCAGGACATCAAAGGCAGTCATCACCACGCACGCTATTGCGGCACTCCCCTCCCCGTCAGCTTCGACGAAACCTATCCGCACTCCGTCTCCATCATCGAGTTGGAGAAAGGGGCAGAGCCACAAATCAGTACAAGGGAAATTGAAAATCCGATTCCGCTCGTCACACTTCCCCATGACCCGACACCTTTCGAAGACGCCTTGAAATTACTGGAAGAATATCCGGAAGAGAAACCTGCATACCTCCGTCTGAATGTGCTGACAAAAGGCTACCTGCCCCCCGACTGCAACGAAAAAGCCTCGAACGCCGCCAAAGGCAAGGCATGCAAATATTGCTACATCAAGACTACCCGAGAGCGGCAGGCCGACACTGACGAGAGCAAGCCTATCTCCATCCAAGAGATGCAGGAAATGTCTCCCCTGGAAATAGCCAGACTCTACTACCGCGAAACCGAAGGAGAAGAGATGGACCCAGAACTTTGCCAGCTGATGGAGACTGTCATGCAAAAAGTGAAAAGCAAGAACAACTCCTAATCATTTGTCCGAACCATGAAACTCCAGAAACTGACCATAAAGAACCTTGCCTCCATAGAAGATGCCGTCATCGACTTTGAGAACGGACCGCTAAGCGAGGAATCCCTTTTCCTTATCTGCGGCGAGACGGGTGCAGGGAAGACAACCATTCTCGACGCCATCTGCCTGGCACTCTACAACGAAACGCCCCGCATGGACCATGCCGAGAACGAAAAATACAAAGACCTGAGCCAGACTTTCTCTGCCAAAAAGGAAGATGTTGCCATCAACGACAGCCGGCAACTGATGCGCCGTAACACCAGTGAAGCATGGACGGAGCTGGAGTTTACCGGCTCGAACGAAACGCCCTACACCGCCCGATGGTACGTGGCACGGGCACACCGCAAGATTTCAGGAGCTGTGCAGGATGTGCGCTGGACACTGGAAAACAAGAAAAGCGGCGCACAGCTCAACAAAAAGAACGAGATAAAGGCAGAAATACAAGCTGCAGTGGGATTGACCTTCGAACAATTCTGCCGCACCACCATGCTGGCGCAAGGCGACTTCACCAAGTTCCTGCAAAGCAAGGAAAGCGAAAAATCGGACATTCTGGAAAAGCTGACCGGTACAAGTATCTACTCCGAAATAGGTGCCGAAATATATGCCGCCACCAAGGAAAGACGGACGGAATACGAAAACCAGAACCGGAAGCTGGAAGGCATCCACATCCTGACAGAAGAAGAAGTCGCCACAATCAAGGAAGCCATAGCCACGCAAAATGCCGGAGTCAAGGAAGCCAATGAGCAGAAAACCATCGTCCTCGCAAAACGGGAATGGCTGAAGAAATACTCCGAACTCCTCCTCACCCGTGAACAGCAAAAGAAGATGTGGGAAGGAAAGCAAGCGCAACTGCAATCGGACGAATTCAAACAGAAAGAACTGCTGATTAAGGAATGGAACGCCACCGCCGATGCCCGCAACTGGCTCTCTACCTTGAAACAGCAGCAACAGCAACAACAACAGAACTATGCACAAGCCGGAATGTTAAGAGCATCCTTTGCCCGGCTGGACGGAGGAAGCAAGTGGCTATGCGGTTTCCTGAAAGAGCAAGAAGACAAGCTGCATCGTGCCGAGAAGTACTTGCAAGAGCATTCGCCCTTACTGCCCATGTTCGAGCAAAGCCAATCCATCATTACCGGCCTAAAATCCGCACTCGATGCCCAAACACGCATCGGCACCTACAACGCGCACCTTGAAAGACTTGCCGCGCAACAACCCGTAAAAGTCAAGGAGCGTACCGACAAGGAAGCTGCCCTCACCCGGAAAGAACAAGAGAACCATACATTGCAAAACGAAATAAACCTCCGGAACAAGCAGCTTGAAACCATGGACCGCCCTGCCCTGCAAGACAAGAAAAACAAACTCGATGCCGGACGGGAGAACCTGCTGCAAGCATTGAGCGCCTTGTCTTTACTGGCTGAAACGGAAAGGACACTGAACGAGGCAAAGGAAAACGAAAAGGCTTTGAACGCCAAAGTGGAGGCGTGCCAAAAGCAATACGTCCTCCTGCAAACGGCATTCGACAGCAAGAAAACAAGTTATGATGACATCCGCACCCTCTACGACAAGCAAAAGGAAGCCGTAGAAGAGTGGGCAAAGGAAGCACGCTCCCGGCTTGCCGTCGGAGATACTTGCCCCGTGTGCGGACAAGAAATAAAATCGCTTTGCAAAGATGAAGATTTCCAGTCTGTCCTTGCTCCCATACGCACCTCCCTGGAAACAAAAGAGAAAGAATACAAGGAAGCCGAGCAGACATTGAACAACAACCGGACAGAATCCAAGACCTACGGAACGCTGGCAGAGAATGCCCGTCAGTCCACAGCAAGAGCGCTCCGGAGCTACAACCTTGCCCGTACTAACGCACAAGCCAAATGCGCCCAATGCAACGGCATCGGCCTCTCCACAACCACCGGCGACGCTCTGAAGAAGCTACTGGAAGAGAACAAGCTGGAAGCAGACAAACTGAACGAAAAGCTCACTGAAGTTCAAATGCTCAGCGCACAAATCATAACTCTGCAACGGCAAAAGGACGAATGCCAAAAACATGTGGACGCTGCACGCCAAGCCTTCAACTCTGCCGACAGAGTGCTGAATGAGCTGAAAAACAACATCGTCAATTACGAGTCGCTCACCGCCAACGAAAAGGAGAACATACGTGCCACCATGGACCGCGTCACTCCCCACATCCTCTGGGAAGGATGGAACACGGAATGGGAGAACTCCCCCCTCTCCTTTATTGACCGCCTGACGCAAGCTACGCGCAACTACCGGCTGGCGCAGGAAAAACAAAGAGAACTGAAATCCGCCATTGCCCTTATCCACAAAGAGCTGGAAGGGATAAACATCAACAAGGAAAGCATCGATGCCGCATTCCCCGACTGGCGCAACGCACCTGCAGCAACACAGGAAATGGAAATCAAGGACCTGGGGATTGCCTGGAATAATCTGAATACACAAGCAAGCGGACTGAAACAAAGCATATCCTCCACCGCAGACCAAATGGCAAAGCTGCAAAAGGATTTAATCGGGTTCTATGCCGCCAACCCCACTCTCGACGAGGAGCGTATCACCGTCCTATCCGCTTGGTCCGGCTCCCGGATAGAAGCATTGCGTGCCTCATTGCAGACACTTAAAGAGGAAGAAGTAGCTGCATCGACCGCCTTTCATCTGGCCACCGGACAAGTGGAAGAGCACATCAGCCGGAAGCCCGAAATAGAAGAAAACGAGAACCTCGAAACCCTGGATGCACTCATCGCGAATCTCGAAGAAAAGATAACCGTCGGCAACCAATCCATCGGCCAGCAGAAGTTACGCCTGGAAGAAAACACCCGTAACATCGACCGGATAAAGGAAGAAAAGGAACGTGCCGACCGGCTACGCGAAGAGTATCTGAAGTGGGACCGCCTCTGCCACCACTTCGGTGACGAACGGGGAAAGAACTTCCGCAACATAGCCCAGAGCTTCGTCTTAAAAGAACTGCTGGCAGGCGCCAATTTCTATCTGCAACGCTTGACCGACCGCTACGAACTGGAATGCCAGGCCGGTTCGCTCACCATCCTGCTGCGCGACTTCCATCAAGGAGGTGCGGCACGTCCGGCATGCACCTTATCGGGCGGCGAAAGCTTCCTAGTATCTCTGTCACTTGCCCTCGGACTTTCTTCCCTCAGCCGCCAGAGCCTCTCGGTAGACACACTGTTCATCGACGAAGGTTTCGGCACACTGAGCAGCGACTACCTGAACACCGTTATGGACACATTGGAAAAACTGCACCAGATGGGCGGCAAGAAGGTAGGCATCATCAGTCACGTGGAAGGACTGAAAGAGCGCATAAAGACCCAGATACAAGTACGGAGGATAGACAGTTCAAGAAGCGAAATAGAAGTGGTGAATACCCTCTAAGCTGGTATCGGGATAAAGAAAACGAATGTTTTTTCGGCTCTTGATAGTACAAGCACCTGCATTATTGTGTATTTTTGCAGTCTCATAAAAAAGAAAAGACAATGAAAAAGTTCATGAAAGGAGTCCGGTTTACTCCTAAAAACTATTCCGACGAAGTAGAAGCCAAAATTCAACATTATAAGAAAGAAGGATATAAACTGCCGATGCGAAGCGCACTCCGCACCGAGGAGCAGTTGGCCGGTATCCGCGCAAGCGCCAAAATCAACACTGCCCTGCTGGATTATCTCTCCGAGAACATTCGCGAAGGCATGTCCACAGCTGAAATTGACCATATGGTGTATTGCTTCACCACAGACCACGACGCCATCCCCGCCCCCTTCATGTACGAAGGCTTCCCCAAAAGTGTGTGCACCAGCATCAACGATGTAGTGTGCCACGGCATTCCCAGCACCAGGGAATTCCTGAAAAGCGGTGACATTGTAAATGTCGATGTATCCACCATTTACAAAGGTTACTTTGCCGACGCATCACGCATGTTCATGATTGGCGAAGTCAGCCCCGACATGCAGAGACTGGTACAGGTCACCAAAGAATGCCGTGACATAGGCATACAGACCGCACAGCCCTGGGCACGCCTCGGTGACGTAGGCGCCGCCATCCAGGAGCATGCGGAAAAGAACGGATACAGCGTGGTACGCGACCTCTGCGGACATGGCTGCGGCGTCAAGTTCCACGAAGAACCGGATGTGGAACACTTCGGCAAACGTGGTACGGGCATGCTGATAGTGCCGGGCATGACGTTCACCATCGAACCGATGATTAACATGGGAAGCTACGAAGTCTTTATCGACGAAGCCGACGGATGGACCGTCTGCACAGACGACGGACTGCCTTCTGCCCAATGGGAAAGCCAAATCCTGATTACTGAAGACGGAAACGAAATATTGACACAATAAGGCGGACACTTCAAAACACCTATGGAGATAGTATTACTGATTATAGGGATAATCATCGGAACCGTAGTCGGCTATCTGGCGGCAGACCGCAAGTCTGCCGCACTGAGGGCAGAAATCAGCGGGACAAAGAAGGAAATAGAATTATTGAAGCTGCAGAAGGAAGAAGCCGAAGCGTTGCACAAGCGCATGAACACCGAGTTCGAGAATCTCTCCAACCGTATCTTCCAGAGCAAAGCCGAAGACTTTACCAGGCTGAATACCGAACACCTGGGCAATCTGCTCCGCCCGCTGGGCGATAACCTGAAGGACTTCCGCCAAAAGGTGGAACAAGTATACAGCACCGAAGCCAAAGAACGCTTCTCGCTGGGTGAACGCATCAAGGAACTGGTGGAACTGAACAACCGCCTCAGCGAAGATGCCAACAACCTGACCCGTGCCCTGAAAGGAGACTCCAAAATGCAAGGCAACTGGGGCGAAATGATTCTGGAACGTTTGTTGCAAGCCTCCGGACTGATTGAAGGCGAACACTACTTCCGCCAGGAGTTTCTAAAAGACGAACGGGGCGAAGCCATCATCAACGAGGAAAGCGGGCAGAAGATGCAGCCCGACATCATCGTGAAATACCCCGACGAACGGGAAATGATTATCGACTCCAAAGTGTCGCTGACTGCCTATGCTGCCTACACCTCTGCCGAAAGCAAGGAGGAGCAGGCACACTTCCTGAAAGCACACCTGCAATCTGTCCGCTCCCACATCGACGAGCTCAGCCATAAAGACTACTCGCATTACGACGCCCAATCACCGGATTTCGTTATGATGTTCATCCCCACCGAAGGTGCCTACCTCCTCGCCATCCAAAGCGATGCCCACCTCTGGGAATATGCCTACAACAAAAAGGTGGTACTAATGAGCCCCACCAACCTGATTAGCGCCCTGCGCCTCTCGCTCGACCTTTGGAAGAAGGAGAACCAGGTAAAGAATGTGCAGGCCATCATCAAGCGCGGCACCATCTTATATGAAAAAATCGCAGGCTTTACCGACACCTTCCTCGGTATCGGCGACCGGCTGGCCAGCCTGCAAAGGGATTACGATAAAGCCTTCAACCAGCTCTCGGACGGTAACGGCAGTGTAGTACGCCAGGCCGAAATGCTGAAAGGCATGAGCCTCACTCCCAAGAAACGCATTTCTCCAAGATTGCTGCCCAAAGACACCATTCAAGAAGAAACAGAAGAGGAAAACGATAACATTCAATAAAACATCCAACATGAAAACTCTGAAAGACCGCATTCTCCTTCACCAAGAACCATTCATACGAGGTCTGTGTCAACAGGAATTACCACCGGAGAAGTAACAGCCATTCTGGCAAATGCACCGATTCATATCAAGGAATAAAGAAAAAGCGACGAAGAATCCACTCCACTTTCTTTCAATAGAGAGGAAATGCCCCGAACAAAAAACTCCGGCAAAGCCCTGAAGGCCAAGCCGGAGTTTTTTTATCTCAAGACGGACAAGGAAGATTATCCACCGAAATTATCGAACATCAGGTTCTGAGCCGGAACGCCGAGGTCGTCGAGCATCTTCTCAACAGCTTTCGACATCGGACCGGGACCGCACATGTAGTATTCGATGTCTTCGGGAGCTTCGTGGTCTTTCAAGTAAGTCTCGTAAATTACGTTGTGTACGAAGCCCGGAGTATACTTCACGCCCGCTGCATCGGCTGCCGGATCGGGACGGTCCAGTGCAAGATGGAACTTGAAGTTGGGGAAATCCTTTTCAATCTGCAGGAAGTCTTCCAGATAGAACACTTCATTCAATGCACGTGCACCGTAGAAGTAATTCATCACGCGGTCTGTAGTGTGCAGTGTCTTCGTCATGTGCATAATCTGTGCACGCAACGGAGCCATACCGGCACCACCACCGACCCACATCATCTCCTTCTTGGAGTCGAATATCGGATGGAAGTCTCCGTAAGGGCCACTCATGGTTACCTTATCACCCGGTTTCAGGGTAAAGATATAAGAAGAAGCGATACCCGGCATTACATCCATGAAGCCCGGGCCCTGGTCTTTCGGCTTGAACGGAGGCGTGGCGATACGTACCGTCAGCATAATGCGGTCGCCTTCGGCAGGATAGTTGGCCATAGAATAGGCACGGATGGTTTCTTCGTCATTGCGGCACTTCAAGCCCAGCAGACCGAATTTCTCCCATGCAGGCAGATACTCATCACCGATAAGGCTCTTGTCAATGTCCTTATCATAATCCATCGAATATTTAGGAATCTTAATCTGCGCATAAGAACCCGGAACGAAATCCATGTGCTCACCTTTGGGCAATGCAACGATGAACTCTTTGATGAACGTAGCCACATTCTTGTTGGAGATAACCTCGCACTCCCACTCTTTTACGCCCAGTACGCTTTCGGGAACCTTGATGGCCATATCGCCTTTCACTTTCACCTGGCAACCCAGACGCCAGTGATCTTGTATTTGCTTACGGCTGAAGTGCGGAGTCTCAGAAGGCAAGATTTCACCCCCACCTTCCATTACCTGGCATTTGCACTGTCCGCAGGAACCTTTACCACCGCAAGCGGAGGAAAGGAACACACCGTTTACAGACAGCGTATTCAGCAATGTAGAACCGGAAGCTACGTCCAGTTCCTTGTCGCCATTGATAGTCAGTTTTACATTACCCGAAGGCACCAAGAAATTCTTGGCAACCAGCAGGATAACAACAAGCAGGATGACAACCACGAGGAATACTCCAATGCTTGCTAATATCATATTCATATCCATTGTTTTATTCCTTTCTTTTAGATGTTCAAACCAGAGAAACACATAAATGCCATTGCCATCAGACCTACAGTGATAAACGTGATGCCCAGTCCTTTCAGTGGAGCCGGAACGTCAGAATAGGCCATTTTCTCACGGATGGCAGCCAAGCCTACGATAGCCAGCAACCAACCGATACCGGAGCCCAACGCATAAGAGACAGCATCAGCAATGCCACCGATGAATTTCGGGTCGCTCTCACCCAGCGTGATGCGCTGCTGCATGAAAAGGGAAGCACCCATGATGGCACAGTTTACAGCAATCAGCGGCAGGAAGATACCCAGTGAAGCATACAGCGAAGGGCTGAAACGCTCTACAATCATTTCCACCAACTGAACGATAGCTGCGATTACAGCAATAAAAAGAATAAAGCTCAGGAAGCTGAGGTCAACGCCTTCAATGATTGCGTTGGCAGCCAGCACCTTGGTCTGCAATAAATAGTTGACCGGAAGCGTAACCACCAACACGAAAGTTACGGCGATACCCAGTCCTACGGCAGTCTTCACATTCTTCGATACGGCAAGGTAAGAACACATACCGAGGAAGAACGCGAATATCATGTTGTCCACAAAAATAGAGCGGACGAATAAACTTATTAAATGTTCCATATCTCTTCGATAAATTAAGAATTAAAGAATTAAAGAATTAAAGCAATGAGAACTTGTACTGCAGCAGAGCAGCCCATTTTTCATTCTTTCATTTTTCATTCTTCATTTATTTATTACTGCTTTTCCTGCAATTCTTTGTGACGTGCACGCTGATACCAGATGATGCAAGCGCAGAGAATCAACGCCATTGGCGGCATCAGCATCAAGCCGTTGTTCACATAGCCCAACTTCTGCAGAGGTTCATAGTTCAAGATGTTGAAACCGAGCAGCGTTCCCGAACCCAGAAGCTCGCGGAAGAAGGCTACGATTACCAGAATCTTGGCATATCCCAAACCATTACCCACACCGTCAAGGAAAGATTCCCAGGGACCGTTCTGCATGGCAAATGCTTCCAAGCGTCCCATCAGGATACAGTTGGTAATAATCAGACCTACATATACAGAAAGCTGCACACTTACATCGTAAGCAAAAGCTTTCAGAATCTCACTTACAATAGTTACCAACGCGGCAACAACCACCAGCTGAACGATGATACGGATACGGTTGGGTATCGTCTTGCGCAGCAGTGAAATCACTACATTGGAGAATGCTGTAATCACCGTCACTGAAAGACCCATCACAATGGCAGGCTCCAGTTTGGCAGTAACAGCCAAAGCAGAACAGATACCCAATACCTGCACGGTAACGGGGTTGTTCAGTCCCAGCGGAGTAGAGAATACTTCTTTATTCTTCTTTGAAAACAATTGTCCCATATTCTTATTCCTCCTCATTATTATTAGTTAAAAAGTTCTTGTAGCTGCTCAGACAAGCCTTCAACATGGCATCCACACCTACAGAAGTGATGGTACCACCGGAAATGCCGTCCACCTGATAGTCAGGTTTCTCTACCTTACCGTTTTTCACAACACCGAGGACTACCTCGCCGTTCTCCAACGTTTTCTTTCCGGGGAACTCCCCCTGGAAATGCGTGCTGGCGATTTCGGCACCCAGACCCGGAGTCTCACTGGCATGAGAGAAGTAAACACCATAAACGGTATCCTTGTCGCTGTTCAGCGCAACATATCCCCAGATAGCGCCCCAAAGACCGGCACCGTAAACGGGAAATACATATTTCTTCTCACCGTCAACCTCTGCCACGAATACGTGCAGACGGTTATTTTCTTTGGCTTCCTTCTCGTAAGCGGTAGCAAATGCACCGGTATTCTCTGTCAGAGTACCGTCAACGTTCATCAGCATATCGCCCTTTACATATTTATTATATTCAGCTTCGGCATCCTTCACGTCCTTGATGTTGAGTGCAGCAAGAATCTGCTTCTTCGTGTCAAGTTCCACATTCTTGTTCTGCGTCTCGCGCAAGGAAGAACTTACGAATGCCAGCAGGAATGCAACGATAACAACCATTACCGAAGCATAAATGATAGTATAACTATTACTATTGGTATTCATTTCTTTTCCGGTATTTAATTGTTAGACTTGATTGCACGTTTCTCGCGACGGCTGATGTTACCCTGTACCACACAGTAGTCAATCAGCGGAGCGAAGATATTCATCAGCAGGATGGCAAGCATCATACCTTCGGGGTAACCGGGGTTGAGCACACGGATAATGATAGCCATGGCACCAATCAGGAATCCGAAGATATACTTACCGGTCTCTGTACGTGCCGATGTAACGGGGTCGGTAGCCATGAACACGGCACCGAAGCAGAAACCACCCAGCACGAGGTGTTCGTACCAAGGCATCTGTGCCATCGGAGTGTCGGGACCGATTGCATTGAACACCCATGCCATGAAGGCACCGCCTACGAATACGGAGAACATCGTCTTCCAGCTTGCAATACCCGTCCACAACAGCAGAATGGCACCCAGAGCGATGGCGATAACGCTTGTCTCACCGATAGAACCCGGAATAAGGCCGGTCACCATGTCCCAGGAGAACTCCGGAACGGCGCCCGAGGTAGCGGCTGCACCCAACGGAGTAGCTACCGTCAGACCATCTACCGACTGTCCCAGACCGAAGATACTGTCGCCCGATACCCAAACGGCATCACCGGACATCTTCGTAGGATAAGCAAAGAATAAGAATGCACGGGTAATCAAAGCTACGTTGAACACGTTCATACCCGTACCACCGAATACTTCCTTAGCAAAAATTACAGAAAATGCAGTAGCCACCGCCAGAATCCACAGCGGGCAATCTACCGGAACAATCATCGGAATCAAGATACCGGAAACCAGGAAACCTTCCTGAATCTCCTCCTTCTTCCACTGAGCCACTACGAACTCAATGCCGAGACCTACTACATAAGATACAATGATTTTTGGCAATACAGCCAGAAAACCGTAGATGAACATTTCCCAGAAGCCTCCGGCAGCACCGGTAGCGTGGAAATGCTGGTAACCTACGTTATACATACCGAACAGCAGCGCCGGTACTAACGCAATGACCACCATCGACATGATGCGTTTGCTGTCAATGGAGTCGTGAATATGCGTTCCCGATTTCGAAGTGGCATTGGGCACGAACAGGAATGTTTCGAAGCCATCAAACACCGAACGAAATGCGTGGAATTTGCCGCCTTCCTCAAAGTTCGGCTTTATCTTGTCGAGATAATTTCTTAACGCTTTCATTAATATATTTACGATTTTACGATTTACAATTTACGATTTGCCATACGCCCCGATTATGCCATTTCGGCACGAAGCATATCGAGCCCTGCACGTACGATGCGCTGCACTTCCACTTTGGAAGAACATACGAATTCGCAGAGAGCGAAGTCTTCGGGAGCTACTTCGTAGATGCCCAGAGCCTCCATACGGTCGATGTCACCTGCAATGATTGCTTTCACCAAGTATTCGGGGAAGATGTCCATCGGAAATACGCGGTCGTATTCGTTGGACATAATCATGTGACGTTCACCACCCTTGATACGGGCATCTATCACATATTCCTTCTTGCCCATCAACCAGCTGAAGTAAGAGCGGTTGACGCTGAACTGATTGAAACGCGGCATAATCCAACCCAACATTTCATGGATTTCATCTCCTTCGGGAATTACGGTCAATTGGCTGTCGAAAGAGCCGAGGAAGCCGTTCGGAGAAACTTTCTTACCGGTCAGCACGTTGCCGCTGATGTAGCGGAGGTCTTTGTCGGTAGTCACGTTACCTTTGAAAACGTTCGTCAACAGAGCGCCGACTTTCAGCTTGCAATAAGCGGGTTTCAACACTTCGGAACCCGTTACAGCCACCGTACGGGTCATGTCCACACGACCGGTATTCATCAGACGTCCGATGAAGAGTACGGCTTCGGCACTGATGGTCCAGACCGTTTCACCCTTCACTACCGGAGAGATGTGGTTAATCTGTACACCCACGTTGCCTGCCGGATGTGGTCCGTCGAAAGCTGTTACGGTAACGTTCTTTGCCTGCACAACAGCAGCAGACTTTTGTTTTACACTAATACCCAGATACGTCTTTGCCATCTTTGACAAAGCGTCGAGTCCCGTCTGGAAGTTTGCTTCTTCTCCCTTCAGCGCGAATTCGAAATCGGGAGCCAGCGGATTGCTGTCGAAAGCCGAAATGAAGATAGCTTTCGGAGTTACCGTCGGATCAGCGATAACGTCGTACGGACGTTGGCGGATGAAAGCGAACATACCTGCTTGCAAAAGAGCTTCTTTTACTTGCTGGCCGCTCATCTTGGACGGGTCCATCTTGCCGAATTCCTCATAGTCTTGCTCAGTGGCAGCCTCTACGACGATGTTCAGCACCTTGCGGCGTGCACCACGCTCCACGCTTGTCACTACGCCGCTAACGGGCGAAACAAATTTCAATTCAGGATGATTCTTGTCGATAAACAAGGGTCCCCCGGCCATCACATATTCCTGCTCTTTGACCACCACTTTCGGAGTGATGCCTGTATAGTCATCGGGAACCAGCGAATAGAATCCCGGTTCCTTAACAGACACAAGTTCCTGGGCAGCAGCGCCTTTCAGGTTGATGTCAAGGCCTTTACGTAACTTAATTACATTTGCCATGCGTTTATTTAAAATAATGGTTTCATTAATTTGCCGCAAAAGTAGCAAAAAAGAACGTGAATAAAGAGTAAAAAAGAAAGGAATTACGGAGAAATTTCCGTAATCCCTTTCGTTAACGAACACGAGAACAAGGATTAGGGGTTAAGGATTAGGGATTAATACCCTGCGGAATCATAGTGCAGCCCACTAATCCTTAATCCCTAACCCCTAATCCTTATCATCACTTTTCTTCAGCGAACATCGGGTCCCATGCCGGCAGGCAGACGGGCTTTTGTTTAAACAGTTCCATCACTTTGGCGGGAACATACTTTGTCTCCACTACCAGACGGAACATGTATTCATTGAACCACTCGTCGGTCATGATGAGATGTCCCTGATAACCGGAAGCGGCTCCCCAACTGTTCTCTACCATCCACTTTACGGGCTTTCCGTCTTTGTTCAAGTCAACGGCCATCAAGGTCATGGCGTGGGAAGAGCCACTGGAGAAAGTCTGGATACGTTGCTTCTTGTCCATCCCGAAGGTGGTGCCCATCAGTGATTCGTAGTCATAGTTTTTCACATCGAGCAGACCGCGTTCGGAGTTCAGGAACTTGCCCACATCGCAAGAGAAGTACATCATGGTGCTGTCCTTCAAGGAGGCAATGGCCATCTCTTTGATGTCCTCTACGGGCAGGTTGACATAAGTCCAGTTCTTGCCGTCGTAACGGTGGCGGTCATAGTCTATTTCATAGCACTTGTAATACTCGCGACTGGGGTCGTTCATCAGCATTACGTAGTTGGCCAGCAGTTGTTTGTCTCCATATTTCTCAAGGAAAGACATGGGAGTGTGATGCTCTGTCTCCACAGGATTACCCTTGGCATCGTGGCGGACATAGTCGAACTCCGTGGGAGGTACACCGAGGTTCAGCACCAGCATGCGGTAGATGGTTCCGAGCATCGTAGTTTTCTCCTTCTCCAGAGCTTCGGGCTTGGCACCGGCGGCAGCCATGTCACGCAGTTGCAGACCATACTCTTTCAGCTTCAGAGAGATGAGGTTGGCCATGCGGGAGGTATTTTCACTGCTGTTTGTTTCGGGCATGGCATCTTTGGGAACAAGGCCGTATTTGGAAACAATGTCGGCCACACCGGTAAAGGTACCCCCATCGCTCAGCGGATGCTGGAAGAGCCATTCTACGGTCTTATCAGTCAGGGGACTCTTGGAGGTGTCGATGATGCCTTGCAAGAAGAGGTTTGCCTTCTCCAACTGGTCCCAGAAGAAGGGATAGACTTCGGAGAACTCGAAAGACTGGAAACCGTATTCGGCAAGGGTCTTGGCACGCATCACATTCAGCCCCGTAAACAGCCAGCAGCGGCCAGACGACTTCTGGTCGGTGATGCCTTTGGATTCTACCTTGATGGAGAAGTGGGTATCCATGCCCTGCATATTCTCCTGGTTGAGTGCCAGTTTACGGATGTCATTATTGCCTATGGCATTGCGGAGCGCCTTGTCGGCAGCCGTGCCTTGATAACTTTGCTTGATTTGTCCAAGCATTTCGGGGCTGATACCCCCTTTTCCCTCTTGTGCCTGCACAGAGAACAGTGCGGCACTCAGAACAATTACAGATAAAAATCGTTTCTTCATTCAGATTATGTGTTTTTAGTTATTGATGTCTTGCTTCGTGAAGCAGACAAAAGTAATGTCTTTTTTGATAATTTTAGTGACATCTTTAGATTTATTATCTATTACAGTGAAAACTATTCGGGATAAAATAGTTTCCTTTGCACCCACATTTCGTACGACATGAAAAGATATATACTAAGCATTATCGCACTGGTGCTGTTCGCCACCACCTTTTATGCCCAGGAACAGACTGCGGCCGCCACAAACGACAGCGTTCCTGCACTGACCAAAAAAGAACTACGCAAGCAAAAGGTAGCGCGTCGGAATCTGCATTACAATATTCTGGGCGGACCCAGCTACACCCCCGACTTCGGTGCCGTGCTGGGAGGAAGCGCCCTAATGACCTTCCGCATGAACCCCAGCGACACCACGCAGCTGCGCTCCGTAGTGCCCATGGCCATCGCCTTCATGTTCAACGGTGGCATCAATCTCTTCTCCAAACCGCAACTCTTCTTTAAGGGCGACCGTTTCCGTATCTTCGGAAAGTTCAGCTATAAAAATACGGAAGAAAACTTTTACGGCATCGGCTATAATACCAATAAAGATTATGTACGAAGCGACAGTACCAGCAAATACCGGTACAGCGGCGTGCAAATCAACCCCTGGTTCCTTTTCCGACTGGGCAACAGCAATATCTTTGCCGGACCTCAAATCGACATCAATTACGACCACTTGACGGAGCCCGGCAAGTTCTTGGTGGACGAACCTTCGTACAAAGAAGCAGGCGGTACGGCTAATGGCTATAACAACTTCAACTCCGGCCTCGGTTTCCTGCTGACATACGACAGCCGTGACGTCCCTGCCAACGCCTACCGTGGCATGTATCTGGATTTCCGCGGCATGATGTACGCCAAGTTCATCGGCAGCGACCAGACCTTCTACCGCCTAGAGATAGACTACCGCCAATACAAGTCACTGGGCAAGCGCAGGGTACTCGCGTGGACGGCACAGACCAAGAACGTGTTCGGTGACGTCCCTCTGACGCAATATGCCCTCACCGGAACGCCTTTCGACCTGCGCGGCTACTACATGGGGCAATATCGCGACAAGTCCTCGCATGTGGTCATGGCAGAGTACAGACAGATGCTCAATACCGACCGCAGCACTTGGGTGAAGCGGATGCTCAACCACATAGGTTTTGTAGCCTGGACCGGCTGCGGCTTCATGGGCCCCACTCCCGGCAAGATAGAGGGTGTACTGCCCAACTATGGTGTAGGTCTGCGCATTGAGGTACAGCCACGCATGAACGTCCGCCTGGATTTAGGCAAAAACACGGTAAACAACCAGATGTTGTTTTACTTCAATATGACAGAAGCGTTTTGAGTAACGCCCTGCCTACCTGCCCATCCCTTTCCTATGGAGAATGATGATTGAAAGCCTTTAATCGCCTCTCACTCACAAGGTTATTCAAGCTCACCTCTATAGGAAGCCCACTTCCTTATAACATCGGAACACCTTGAGAAACAAACATTTTATTTTTCTTTTCTTTTTCTTGCATCGGTAAAAGATTATCCATACTTTTGGCAATCACATTTCTTTTTATCAAAAAAAGGAAGCAAACGAGCGGATACATGAAAGCCCTTGAAGTACTCTTCTGGATAAGTTTATTCATAGTGTTCTATACTTATATAGGATATGGTATACTATTATATATCCTGGTCAAGATAAAAGAATGTTTCCGTAAGCCTGCGCCCCGTCCGATGCCTGCCGACGATGTTTTACCCCCATTGACGCTATTTATCGCCGCCTACAACGAAGAAGATGTAGTGGATGAAAAAATGCACAACTGCCTGGAGCTGGATTATCCCGCCGACAAGCTACGCATCCTCTGGGTGACCGACGGCAGCAACGACCATACCAACGAACGCCTCTCCCACTGGCCGCAAGCCATCGTCCTCCACCAACCCCAACGCCAAGGCAAGACAGCCGCCCTGAACCGCGGTATACATTTCGTAGAAACGCCCCTTGTCGTGTTCACCGATGCCAATACTCACCTCAACCGCGAAGCCCTGCGGGAGATAGTGCACGCCTTCACCGACCCTAAAGTGGGATGCGTGGCAGGCGAAAAACGTATCGCCGTGCAAAGCAAGGACAATGCTGCCTCGGGGGGAGAAGGGCTATACTGGAAATACGAATCCACCCTCAAAGCGCTCGACGCACGCCTCTATTCGGCAGTAGGCGCAGCGGGTGAACTGTTTGCCGTGCGCCGCGAGCTGTTCGAGGAAATGCAGACAGATACGCTGCTCGACGACTTCATACTCTCCCTGCGCATCGTCATGCAGGGACACACCATTGCCTATTGTGCCAATGCCTATGCCGTAGAAAGCGGCTCGGCAGACATGCGCGAAGAAGAAAAGCGCAAGGTGCGCATCGCTGCCGGGGGCTTGCAATCCATCTGGCGGCTGCGTCCGCTGCTCAACCCATTCCGTTACGGCACATTCTGTTTCCAATATATTTCCCACCGGGTGCTGCGCTGGTCGCTCACTCCTATCCTATTGTTCCTATTGCTTCCCCTCAACACAATTCTCATCTTTACGACAAGCACGCCATTACTGTATGCCATCATCTGGCTGTTACAAGCTCTTTTCTACCTCATGGGAAGTTGGGGGTACTACCTTTCAATGAAGCATATAAAAAACAAGATACTTTTCATCCCCTACTATTTCCTCTTCATGAACGTCAACGTCATACGAGGATTCAACTACCTGCACAAGCGCACAGGCAATGCAAGCGGCGCATGGGAGAAGGCCAGAAGGGCATGAAACTAATACTGTAAGAATGAAAAACATTTTGAAACAAGCTGAAAACGCCGAGAGACTGTTGAAGCTGACGTCAGATACCATGCTCCTTCTGAACCGGGACGGCATTTGCATGGACATCGCAGTGCACAATGTAAACCTTTGGTTCATGAAGGAAGAAAAGCTGCTGGGCAAGAATCTGTTCCAACTGATACCGCCGTCCACTTACTACCAAGTATATCCGGAGTTCAAGAAGGTACTGACGCAAAAGGTACGTTCAGTCCATAATTACGAAATGACACTGGGTCACACTACCTATTACTTTAAATGCATCATGTACCCGTACGACGGCATGGTCCTCTGCCAGTACCGCGACATCACAGAACGCAGCCAGCGCAAACTGGAACTCGAAAAGAAAAACCACGAGCTCAACGAAATACAAAAGGCCGCCCTCATCGGAAACTGGCAATACGATACCCAGACCCGCATATTCTGTTATGCAGGCCATACGGGTATCATGTGTTCGGAAGAGGTGCAGCACATCAATATGGACAATTATCTGGAACTTATCCTTCCTGAAGACCGGAAAAGCTTTACCGGCTGGATGAAAGAGAATCTGAAAGGTAAGATGGAAAACAGCGTGGACTACCGCATCTTCCTCAAAGGAAACATTTTCTATATCCGCCTCAAAGCGTTTGCCCGCGAACGGCAGAAAGACGGGAATGTCACTATAGAAGGATACATACAGAACATTACCGACATACAGAAACGGCGCAACGACATCAATCTGCTGACACATGCCATCAACAACTCCACCGAGGACATTTATTCGGCACACGAAGACGGCACGCTGATATTCTGCAACCGTTGCTTCAAGGAACGGCATGGCATCGGTAATGGCCAAGACATCACCCGGATGAAGATATACGACCTGCCCTCATACGGCAGGGATGAAACATCCTGGAAAGAGTTTGCCAACCGTGTCAAACGTGGAGAGACGAACCACGGATACATCGTCTACCATCCGCTGCCCAAGCGTCCGGAAGTACTCGCCATTGAAGGAAACGCTTATTGGGTGACAAGCGACAAAGGGGAAGGAACCATCTGGACATTCGGAAGAGACGTATCGACACGCATCCGGCATGAGCAGCAAATCAAACAGTTCAACCAGATTTTGGACAAAATCATCGAAAACCTCCCGGCAGGCATTGTTGTGAAGGACATCAACAACAACTTCAAGTACCTCTACCGCAACCGCGAATCGTATAACCGCGAAATCCCCATACAAGAGGCATTGGGAAAGGACGACTTCGATTTTTATCCTCTGGAGACTGCTCAGGAAAAGAGGGCGCAAGACATCGAAATAGCCAGAACCGGCAAAGAGATGCACTGGATTGCGGAAGAACGCGACGGAAACGGTAACTCCATCTATCTGGACAAGCGGAAGATGAAGATTGAAAGCAACGACTTCTCCCCCATCCTGCTGAACATCGAATGGGACATCACGGAAATGGAACAGATGAAACGGGAACTGCTCGTAGCCAAGGAGAAAGCCGAGACCTCCGACCGGCTCAAATCTGCCTTTCTCGCCAACATGAGCCACGAGATACGCACACCGCTCAATGCCATTGTAGGCTTCTCACGAATTATTGCCGAAAGTACCGACGAGGAAGAACGGCTAGGCTATTACGAAATAGTGGAATCGAACAACGAACGCCTGCTCCAGCTCATTAACGAAATCCTCGACTTATCAAAAATAGAATCGGGCATCGTGGAGTTCACCATCACGCCCGTACGCCTCCATCCACTCTGCAAGGAGATACACGACGCACATATTTTCCGCTGTCCCGAAGGAGTGGAACTGATATACGAACCCTCTGACGAGAATATCGTGATTGACGGAGACAAGAACCGGATTTTCCAGGTCATTTCCAATCTGATAGGCAATGCCTTCAAGTTCACCACCACCGGGCACATCAGTTACGGGTATCGCCGGGAAGGCAAGTATGTAGCATTCCACGTCACCGATACGGGTATGGGCATTGCACCGGACAAGGTGGACCGGATATTCGAACGTTTCGTCAAGGTGAACAACTTTGCCCAGGGCACCGGATTGGGACTTTCTATCTGCAAAACCATCATCGAACGTCTGGGTGGCAACATATCCGTCACTTCAGAGGTGGGTAAAGGCACCACATTTACTTTTGTTCTCCCGCTGGAATCCACCAGCAAAACAGAGGCGGAAAAGAAAGAAGAGGACAACCAGGAAACGACAGCAGAGACACACTCCACAGAGCAGAGGGGCAAAAATGCAGCCCCCGGAGATTCCCCGAAGAATGAAGAGGTCGGAGCACTCCCTACCCCTCCTTCCAAGACCATCCTGATTGCCGAAGATACAGAAAGCAACTTCATCCTAATTAACGCCATTTTAGGCCGACTCTATCGGCTGAAACATGCCAAAGACGGCATGGAAGCCGTAACGATGTTCGAGGAAGTCCACCCCGACCTCATCTTGATGGACATGAAAATGCCCAACCTTGGCGGAATCGACGCCACTCGCATCATCCGTGAACTGGTACCGGACGTCCCCATCATCGCCCTTACGGCCTATGCCTACGAGCACGACAAGCAAGCTGCCCTGGAAGCAGGTTGCAACGACTTCCTTACCAAACCCTTCACTCAAGAAGTGCTGAAGGAAACCATCAAGAAATGGCTGGATGATAAAGGATGACTGAAAAACAGTCATCCTCCACTTTATGCAAAAATATCACTTCGCTGGATATAAGCAATCACATCCCCTTTATTGACCACATCCCCTTGCTTGGCACAGACTTCCACCACACGTCCGGTAAATCCGGTCCATATCTTCTCGTATTCGCCCCACGGCGTAGAGATGTAGCAGAACACCTCATCATGCTGGTACTTGCGTCCGATGAAAGGAGCAGAAGAAGGACCTTCGACGGAAACCTCCCAAAGCACTTGCCCCTTGGAAGGCGCGATTATCGGGTCTGCCTTGGCACGCTTCAGCTTCTTGATTTCTTCTTCCGAGTATCCGTTTTTGGCCATCGCCGCATCCTTGGCACGCTGCAGGTCATCCTCAAAACGTTTCTTGGCAACGCCGGATTTATAGTCGCGATACTGCCGGTCGTGCATGGCAAGCTCGAAGAGTTCCTCGTCATCATCGCCATATTCCCAACCGTTTTCGTCCATCTCTTTCCGGTATGTATCCAGAGCATCCGGGTAGTTCAGCTGCGGGTCCGTATCCACGAACTCAAAGCCTTTGGACTTAGCCAGTTCCACTATCTCGGGCGCTAAAGTACCGGGGAGGCGTCCACTCTTGCCCAGAATCATGTCCCACGTATGGTTGTCTATCATCGTCCAACGCTCCTCTCCCTTTACCTGCTGCATGAGGTTCATCAAAGCCACATTCTTCACATACTGGCTGAAAGGAGTCACCAAAGGAGGATAACCCAGCTTGGGCCATACATATTCCACTTCGTCGAACAGCATGACGAGCAGGTCGTCCAGACTGAGTTCCGGCTCGTTCTTACCGCGCAGTATCATGTTGATGCCGGAATGCACTCCCTTCAAGTCGGCCATCATGGAGCCCATCATGCCACCCGGCAAACCGCACTTCAGCAAGAGTGAGGACATATGTTTATTGGTGGGGTCCATGAAATAACCCAAGAAATCGTCAATGAACTCCTGCGTCATGGCACGGGCTTTCATGTAGGCTTTCATGTTTATGTCGGGCACTTGGAAACCCAGGTCTTTCAGCATGGCCTGCACGGAGATGATGTCCGGATGAACCTTGCCCCACGACATGGGTTCCATCGCCACATCGATGATGTCGGCACCGTTCTCACAGACTTCGAGAATGGAAGCCATGGAAAGTCCGGGACCGCTATGCCCGTGGTATTGTATCAGCACATCGGGGTGCTTCTCCTTAATGGTTCTGACAAGCTGTCCCAGCATACCCGGACGTCCGATGCCCGCCATATCCTTCAAGCAGATTTCAGGTGCCCCGGCTTCAATCAACCGGTCGGCAATACTGGCATAGTATTCCACCGTATGGACGGGAGAATACGTGATGCAGAGCGTAGCCTGCGGTATCATGCCCGCTTCCAGAGCATATTTGATAGAAGGAATTATATTCCGCGTCTCGTTCAATCCGCAGAAGATACGGGTAATGTCCACACCCTGGGCATGCTTCACCTTGTACATCAGCCGGCGCACATCTGCCGGAACGGGATACATGCGCAGTGCATTTAGCCCGCGGTCGAGCATATGCGTCTGTATGCCTGCTTCCCTAAAAGGTGCGGTAAAGGCGCGTACAGCCTTGTTGGGATTTTCACCATACAGAAGGTTTACCTGCTCAAAAGCTCCTCCGTTTGTTTCAACGCGTGCAAAACAACCCATTTCAACTATCAACGGAGCAATACGTACCAACTGGTCTACCCGGGGTTGATACTTACCGGACGACTGCCACATGTCCCGGTAAACAAGACTGAATTTAATTTCCTTTTTCATCATAGTCAATAATAAGAGATTTTCCTTCGGTTAACTTAACATATACAAATATAAAGGATTATTCTGACATATAGTCAAGAATAACCCTTAAAAATTCATCATAAGCAATATGTTATATATCATATTGCTACTATCAAATTATTATCAGATGAAATCTTTCAATTCATCCTGCAACTTCTGGCGCGTAAAGAAGATGCGGCTTTTCACCGTTCCGAGCGGAAGGCCGAGGCGTTCGGCAATCTCGCGGTACTTGAAACCGGACACATGCATGGAGAAAGGGACTTTATAGTCGCGTGGAAGGGCATTGACGATGCGATGCATTTCTTTCAGGTCGTAGGCACCCTCGGTACTGGCAAAACCAGAGTCCTGGGGCATGCTGAGGTGATACTGATTGTCCGTCTGGTCCACAAAAGTCTGTTCGCGAACTATTTTCCGGTAATTATTGATAAAGATGTTGCGCATAATGGTATACATCCAACCTCTGAAATTGGTGTCGGGTTCAAATTTGTCTTCGTTATCCAAAGCCTTGAGAGATGTCTCTTGCAACAAATCATTCGCTTCTTCCCGGTCGGCTGTCAACTTGTATGCAAAGCGAAGCAGTTCTTCTTGCACTGCAAGCAAATCTTTTCTAAAACTGTAAGTATTCATACTTTGCTCAATTTTTAAATAGTAAATAATGGTTTAGGTTTTACGATTGCAAGTATAAGGAAGATTTGAAGCCCCGGGGGACGGAATACGGTTTTTATTAGGGGTGAAAACTATCATTTGACAGTTTACACCCCCCTCTCTGATAGTTTACGGGTGATATTATATACTGAAAACTATCATTTTTCCGAAGATTTCGTAAATGTTACGTGATTTTTTTATAGCTTTGCCTACATATAGGAAAACACTTTTATTACATAAAAACACTTTATTTTATGAAATCATTTCAATTTAAGTCACTTCTTCTGCTGACTACCCTTATCATTTCCCTGCCCTCCTTCGGACAAGGACTGAAGGCGTTCAAGCTGAAGAACGGTCTTTCCGTATATATATGGGAAGATGAATCCAAATCGGACGTGTTCGGACTGGTAGGCGTACGTGCCGGTTCCATCAACGACCCCGAAGAGTACACGGGACTTGCACACTACCTGGAGCACGTCATGTTTAAAGGAACAGACAAGATAGGCGCGCTGAACTGGACGGAAGAAGAACCGATCTACAAGGAAATCATCGCCAAGTACGACCAGATGGCCGAAGAAGCCGACCCGGCAAAAAAAGAAGCCATCAGCAAGGAAATCAATGAGCTGACCGTCAAAGCTGGAAAATTGGGACTTCCCAACGAATACTCCAACCTGATGGAAAGCATGGGTGCCAAAGGGGTGAATGCAGGCACCTACTATGACTGGACCTTCTATCACAGCTCCTTCCCTGCCTATCAGATAAACAAATGGCTGGAAATCTCCTCACAACGTTTCCTGCATCCCGTATTCCGTTCCTTCCAGTCGGAGCTGGAAAACGTGTACGAAGAATATAACCGTTCACAAGATGACCAGGGACGTGCACAGAACCAGTTCGTGATGGAGAAAGCTTTTGAGGGACATCCTTACTCCCGTTCCATCATCGGCCTGCCCGAACATCTGAAGAATCCCCGCCTGAGCAAGCTGATTGAATTTTACGAACAATGGTATGTCCCCGAAAACATGGTACTGGTACTCGTAGGAAACATCAAAGCCCAACAAATCAGCGGACGCATCAATGCCGCCTTTGGACGTCTGGCTGCTAAACCCTCACCCGAGCGCAAGGTCTACCAGAACCTCGAAATAAAGGGCCGCAAACAGTATTCGGCTAAAGTAGGATTCTACCCGCAAGTGGCAATGGTATTCAATGGAGTACCTGCCGGACATCCCGACGAAGACGCTCTGGACATCGCCCTGGCACTGCTGAACAACAACAGTCAGACCGGAACTATGGACAAGCTGGTACTGGACGGTGAACTGACCAGCGCCGGAGCCTACACCCGTACTTTCCGCGAACAAGGACGCGCCATCGTAGCGGCCATTCCCCTCTACGACGAAAACCAGCGCCGTTTCGAGTCGACCAAGAGCGCCGAAAAGAAAGCCTTGAAAGCCATCCAGCAAATCGCCAACGGAGAATTCGAGGACTGGAAAATTGATGCCATCAAAGCCGAGAAATGCCGCCAGTTCGACCTGGAAATGGAGTCGAACGAGGACAAGGCCATGATACTGATGAACGCCTTCTACAACGAGCAGGACTTGGGCGACATACTCAATTACAAGGACAAGATTATGGCCATCACCACTGACGACATCAAGCGAGTAGCCAAGAAATATCTGTCAGACAATTACCTGGCCCTATATATCGAAAAAGGAAAGCCTGACAAGAACGCCAAGATTGAGAAGCCGGGTTACAAACCCGTAGAACCTCCGATAGGAAAAGAATCGCTCTATGCAACACAATTCAAAAACCTGCCCATCGGACAGATGGAGGAGAAATTCGCAGACTACGGCGAAGTGCAAATCAAGCAACTGAACGACCGTTCAAAGATGTACTACACACCCAACAAGGAGAATAACGTATTCCAGTTGGTTGTACAATACGGAGCCGGTGAACGCGAATTCCCAAAACTTGGCTATGCCGCCCAGTTGATGAACAACGCAGGCATCATGGGGGCCTACGAACCGCAAGAGTTGAAAGAAGAACTCAGCAAGCTGAACGCAACCTGCCACGTGACAGCCGATGATGACAACCTCTACATCATCATGGAGGGCTACGAAGCCACCCTGCCGCAAGCCTGCCAGCTACTTTCACGCCAGATTTTGATGCCAAAACTGGACGAAAAGCAACTGGCACGTCTGAAAGGTTCGGCAATGGGTATGCGCCAGCAGCGCAAAGACAACGTCAGCATCCTGAACGAAGCACTGCGGCAGTACATGCTCTACGGAGAGAAATCAGACTACATCAAGGAACTGACCGACAAGGAGATTTACGAATTACAGATTTCAGAACTGACGGGCGACATCAACCGCGCCTCCAACTACGAGGCAAAGGTGTTCTTCACCGGAACACTCCCCTTCGACCAAGTATACGATATCCTGAGCAAGAACCTCCCATTGGTGGCCAACGAACGCCCGTCCAACTCCCCACAGGCAAAGGACATGATGCCGGTGACCGAAAACACCGTCTACTTCCTGCCTAACAACGATGCAGAACAAGCCCAAATCCACCTCTACATCCCGATGCAGAAGGCTGACAAAAAGGACGACGTGCTGCGTAGCGCATTCAACCAATACTTCGGTCTTGACTTCACCGGCATCGTTCTGAACGAAATCCGCGAAAAACGCTCCATGGCCTATACAGCCTACGCATTCGTCGGCACGCAAGGCATAGCCGGAAAAGCAAGCTATCTGCGCGGCTACATCGGTACCCAGAACGACAAGGCAAACGATGCATTGGACGTACTGATGGGTCTCGTCAACGACATGCCGAAAAATCCGGAACGTATCGACAACATCAAGAGCTACCTCCGCCAAGCCATGCTGACCAGTCACCCCAGCTTCCGCAACAAAGCCATGGAACTGGTAGACTTGGGCTACAGAGGCTACACAGACGACCCAGCAAAGGAAAACCTGCCGAAAGTAGATGCACTGACCTTTGACGACATCGTGAAATTCTACGAAGAGAACATCAAAGACAAACCTTACTGCATTTCCATCATGGGCAACCCAAAGAACATTGACCTGAAGCGACTGGAAAAATTCGGCAAGGTAGTGAAACTGAACGAACGCAAACTTTTCAACACGAAGGATGCATTGTTCTAACCTTGTTTTATCCCCTTAGCAATCCCATCCTCTTTCCCCCTTATCAGGAGAACGAGGAATATGAAAGATTCCCCGACATTTCGGTTGCAAATGCCGGGGAATCTTATTTTTAACACCTGAAGTTCTTTTGCACATTGCCCGGAATTTCACCTGAGAATCCCGGAGGTTCTCAGGCAACGGATAACGGACTACCCTTCCTGCTCCTCTTCATTGCCCGAAAGGATAGGCAGGCAAATCCTATACTTCACCGCCAGTATGCGGGTAACGAACACCGTCACACCGCCCACAATCTGACACACGAAAGACTCCATCCCCAGAAGATGGCACATCCAGTAGAAGGTTCCTCCCACCACACAAGCCATCGCATAAATCTCCTTCCGGAATATCAGCGGAATTTCGTTAATGAATACGTCACGTATCACACCTCCCGCAGCCCCGGTGATGCTGCCCATAATGATGGCCACCCAGAAGGGATAGCCCAGCGCGATGCTCTTGCCCACGCCGACCACCGTGAACAGTGCCAGGCCGATACTGTCGAATATGAAGAACGTATTGTGCAGATGGATGAGATGTTTACCGAAGAGGATGACCCACAACAAGGCCAGTCCGGTACAAATCAAGTAAATGGGATCCGTCATCCAGCCCGGGGTGACGTCCAGCAACAGGTCGCGTATCGTACCGCCGCCAATGGCCGTCACAAAACCCACCACATACGCTCCAAACCAGTCGAACCGCTTGGCCGAGGCCAGGCGTATGCCACTGATGGCAAAGGCAAATGTGCCAATGAAATCGAGTATCTGAACAAATGTTGGCATTATCACTTTGAGAATTAAAAATTAAAAATTATAAATTAAACATTGAATAAGTGTGTATTTTCAACAGACACTCTGAAAATAATAGGCAAAGTAACAAATAATTTCCCTAAGAAAACGTATTTTTGTCGTATCATTTTTCACCAACTACGACAATGAGAATAACAATCGTATCGGGCGCACGCCCCAACTTCATGAAAATAGCCCCCATCTGCCGCGCCATCGACGCCGCCAGAGAGGCAGGAAAGAACATCTCCTACCGCATCGTCTACACCGGTCCGCAGGATGACACCAGCCTGGATGCCTCGCTCTTCTCCGACCTTTCCATGAGGAAACCGGATGCCTACCTCGGTGTCACCGGACACAACCACTCGCAGGTGGCAGCCTCCATCATGCTCGCCTTCGAGCGGGAGTTGGACGGGCATCCGGCACAAGTCGTACTGGTGGTAGATGACATGACCGCCACTATGAGCTGCTCCATCGTCGCCAAGAAGCGCGGACTGAAGGTGGCGCACGTCATAGCCGGCACACGCTCTTTCGACATGAACATGCCCCGCGAGGTGAACCGCACCATCGTGGACGCCATTTCCGACTATCTCTTCACCGCCGGCATGGTGGCCAACCGCAACCTCAACCAGGAGGGCATGATACCCGAATATATCCACTACGTGGGCAACATACTGATTGACACCATCCGTTTCAACCGCCACCGCCTGGTGCAGCCCATGTGGTTCTCCAGCCTCGGCCTGCGGAAAGGGAACTACCTGCTGCTCACCCTCAACCGCCGCGACCTGCTGGAGAAGAAAGCCGTACTGCACTCCCTGCTCCAGACCGTCATCGAGAAGGCCGGCGGCATGCCTATCGTCGCCCCGCTGCACCCCTACGTACAAAAGGCAGTGAAGTCGCTGGAACTGAATGCCCCCAACCTGCACATCCTGCCTCCGCAGAGTTACCTGCACTTCGGGTTCCTCATCAACCAGGCACGGGGCATCGTCACCGACTCGGGAAACATCGCCGAAGAAGCTACCTTCCTCGACGTCCCCTGCATCACCCTCAATACCTATGCCGAGCATCCCGAAACCTGGCGCATCGGTACCAACGAGCTGGTAGGCGAAAATTCCTTCGCTCTCTCCGCCTCGCTCGACAAGCTGCTGCACGGAGAATGGAAGCACACCACCCTGCCCGACCGCTGGGACGGACGAACGGCGGAACGCATCGTACAGACACTACTGAACGGCAACAATTCATAATCCTCCATAAATACTATCCCAAGCTTGCAAACGTCTATCCCAAACCTACGGACGCTTATCCCAAGCTTGGGTCTTTCTATCCCAAGGCTTGGGATAGAACTTTCTCCATACGTTGTGCAACTTTATCCTTTATATCCGGCAACTTTTCTATAAGGATTCTGTACGTTTTTTATCTGTATCCGGCAAACAAGACATACGACTTTCACGTTCATTTAACCATATCTCCCGTTTCTTTAGTCTATATTTGCTTCTTGATTAACCTTAATTTGTTAACTTTGCGCCCGAATTATCTGTAACTTATGAAGCAAAGATATACAATTTACGCCCTTTTCCTGCTGTCACTGTTCGTCTCCATCAGCGCATCCGCCCAGATAAAGGGTGTCATCACAGACTCCCTCACGAACGAACCGCTGATGTACATCACCGTACAGTATGAAGGGAAAGGTGTAGGCGGCATCTCCAACGCAAACGGTGAATACCAGGTGGAAACCCGCAAAGGCTGGGATGAGCTGACGTTCTCCGCCGTAGGCTATATCACCAAGAAAGTGAAACTGAAGCCCGGCACCCGGGTGCTGAACGTCAAACTGCAACCGGACGACATCATGCTCTCCGAGGTCGTGGTGAAGCCCAAGAAGGAGAAATATTCCCGCAAGAACAACCCCGCCGTGGAGTTCATGAAGAAGGTCATCGAGAACAAGAAGGCGCTGAAACTGGAAGAGAACGACTACTACCAGTACCAGAAGTACGAAAAGATGAAGATGTCGCTCAACGACGTCACCCCCGACAAAATGGAGAAAGGCATCTACAAGAAATTCTCCTTCTTCAAAGACCAGGTGGAAGTATCGCCCAAGACCAACAAGATGATTCTGCCCATCTCCATCAAGGAGACGGCCAGCAAGACCATTTTCCGTAAAAGCCCCAAGAGCGAAAAGACCATCATCGAAGGCATGAACTCCACCGGTATCGAAGAGTTCTTCAACACCGGAGACATGCTGGGGACCATCCTTACGGACGTATTCTCCGACATCAACATCTACGACGACGACATCCGGCTGCTGCAACGCCGCTTCGTCAGCCCCATCGGTCGCGGAGCCATCAGCTTCTACAAATACTATCTGATGGACACGCTCATGGTGGATAAGCAGGAGTGCGTGCACCTCACCTTCGTTCCGCAGAACCCGCAGGACTTCGGCTTCACGGGGCACCTCTACGTGGTGAAGGACTCCACCTATGCCGTGAAGAAATGTACCATGAACCTGCCCAAGAAGACAGGTGTCAACTTCGTGGAAAACCTCGACATCGTGCAGCAGTTCGAACAACTGCCCGACAGCAACTGGGTGCTGACCGACGACGACATGACCGTGGAACTGCACTTCGTGAAAGGTATTCAAGGCCTGGAAGTGCAACGGACCACCAAATACACCGACTATCAGTTCACAGAGATAGAACCCCGCCTCTTCCGCCTGAAAGGAAATGTCATCAAGGAGGCGAACATGCTTGCCAAGAGCGACGAGTATTGGGCGAAAGTGCGCCAAGTGCCTCTCACCAAGAAGGAGAGCACGATGGACGTATTCATGAACCGTATCGAACAGATTCCCGGCTTCAAGTACGTCATCTTCGGAGCGAAAGCCTTGATTGAGAACTTCGTGGAAACGGGCAGCAAGAAACATCCCAGTAAGTTCGACTTCGGTCCTATCAATACAATGATAACCAGCAACTACGTCAACGGCACCCGTTTCCGTCTGAGCGGTATGACAACCGGTAACCTCGACCCGCATTGGAGCCTGAGCGGTTACGGCGCCTACGGAACCAAGGACAAGAAATGGTTCTACTCCGGGCAGGTGGCCTACTCCTTCAACAAACGCGAATACGTATTGTGGGAGTTCCCGAAGCACTACATCGCCTTCAAGTACACCTACGACGTGATGTCTCCCATGGACAAGTACCTCGCCACGGACAAGGACAACTTATTTGTCGGCTGGAAATGGACCACGGTAGACCAGATGTCCTACATGCGCGACGCCACGCTGACCTACGAGCTGGAGACCAATACCGGCTTCTCCGTCCAGGCCATGGCACGCCACCGCAACGACCAGCCTGCGGGGCAACTGCAATACTGGAAGAACAACGGAGAAACACCCGGACAGTGGGATGAAAAGAATACGCTGGTGCACGACATCACCACTACCGAGCTGGGTGTGACCCTGCGTTACGCTCCCGGTGAAACCTTCGTCAACACCAAGCAGCGCCGCGTGCCCGTATCGTTGGATGCGCCCACCTTCACCCTCTCCCACACCGCCGGATTCAAGGGTGTGCTGGGTGGAGAGTACAACTTCAACCTGACGGAAGCCAGCATCCGGAAGCGCTTCTGGCTCGGCTCGTGGGGCAAGCTGGACGTAACGGCACGTGCCGGTGCGCAATGGAACACCGTTCCCTTCCCCCTGCTGAACCTACCGATGGCGAACCTCTCGTATATCACGCAGAACAACGAGTCCTTCAACCTCATCAACAACATGGAGTTCCTGAACGACCGTTACGCCTCCCTCAACCTAAGCTACGACATGAACGGAAAACTCTTCAACCGCATCCCGCTCATCAAGAAGCTGAAGTGGCGTGAGATGTTCCGCATCCGTGGTCTGTGGGGCACGCTGACGGACAAGAACAACCCATACAAGAGCAACAATCCCGACTTGTTCCTCTTCCCCATGCGCGACGGTGTACCCACCAGCCACGTCATGGGCAAGACTCCCTATGTGGAAGCCAGTGTAGGTATCTACAATATCTTCAAGCTGCTCCACATAGAATATGTACGCCGACTGACCTATACGGATATACCGGGAGTGAAGAAGGGCGGTATACGCTTCATGATATTAATGATTTTTTAAGAGTTACATACTATGCAACCATTAGCAGAACGGCTTAGACCAAGAACATTAGATGAATATATCGGTCAGAAACATTTAGTGGGACCGGGTGCAGTGCTGCGTAAGATGATTGATGCAGGACGTATCTCTTCGTTTATCTTATGGGGCCCTCCGGGAGTGGGAAAGACAACCCTGGCACAGATTATCGCCAACAAGCTGGAAACCCCTTTCTATACACTTAGTGCCGTGACCAGCGGTGTGAAGGATGTACGCGACGTGATAGAGCGTGCCAAGAGCAACCGCTTCTTCTCGCAAGCCAGTCCCATCCTCTTCATCGACGAGATACACCGTTTCAGCAAGTCGCAGCAAGACTCGCTGCTGGGAGCCGTGGAGCAAGGCACCGTGACGCTGATAGGCGCCACCACGGAGAACCCTTCGTTCGAGGTCATCCGCCCGCTACTATCCCGCTGCCAGCTCTATACCCTGAAGTCACTGGAGAAGGACGACCTGCTGGAACTGCTGCAACGTGCCATCACCACGGACACCGTGCTGAAGGAACGGAAAATAGAACTGAAAGAAACCACTGCCATGCTCCGCTTCAGCGGAGGAGACGCCCGCAAGCTGCTCAACATCCTCGAACTGGTGATAGATTCCGAAGCCACCGACCCTGTCCTCATCACGGATGACATGGTGACCGAACGCCTTCAACAGAACCCTCTTGCCTACGACAAGGACGGCGAGATGCACTACGACATCATCTCCGCCTTCATCAAATCCATTCGCGGCAGCGACCCGGATGGCGCCATCTACTGGCTGGCACGCATGGTAGAAGGCGGTGAAGACCCTGCCTTCATAGCTCGCCGCCTCGTCATCTCCGCTTCCGAAGACATCGGACTGGCCAACCCCAACGCGCTGCTGCTTGCCAACGCCTGCTTCGACACGTTGATGAAAGTGGGATGGCCCGAAGGACGTATCCCCCTGGCAGAAGCCACCATATACCTTGCCACCAGCCCCAAGAGTAATTCAGCCTATATGGCCATCAACAATGCCCTGGAACTGGTACGCGAAACGGGCAACCTCCCCGTCCCCCTGCACCTACGCAATGCGCCCACCAAGCTGATGAAGCAGTTGGGCTACGGCGAGAAGTATAAGTACGCCCACGACTACCCCGGCAACTTCGTCAAGCAGCAATTCCTGCCCGACGAACTGAAAGACCGCCGCATCTGGGAACCACAATTCAACCCTGCCGAGCAGAAACATAAGGAACGGATGCAGCAACTCTGGGGAGAGGAAAAGAAATGGTAAACTATCAATTCAAATTAAAAATTGAAAATTAGAGATTAAAAGTCGGATACAGAAAATCCCCACAACAAATAACTCATAACTCATAACTCCATGAATATAGTAGTATTAGACGGCTATGCCGCCAACCCCGGCGACCTCTGCTGGGACGAATTGCAAGCCTTGGGCGAGTGCACCATCTACGACCGCACCGCCCCTGCGGAAGTATTGGAACGCGCTGCTGGTGCAGAAATCCTGCTGACCAACAAAACTGTACTCACCGCTGAACACATGGCGGCACTGCCCGAACTGAAGTATATCGGTGTGCTGGCCACCGGATATAACATCGTAGACACCGCTGCCGCCAAAGAACGCGGAATCATCGTCACCAATATTCCCGCCTACAGCACCGACTCCGTAGCCCAAATGGTCTTTGCCCACATCCTAAACATCACCCAGCAAGTGCAACACCACTCCGAAGAGGTGCACCGGGGCCGCTGGACAGCAAGCAAGGACTTCTGTTTCTGGGACACGCCGCTCATCGAACTGCGCGAAAAGAAGCTCGGAATCGTAGGCCTGGGTCACACCGGCTTCACCACCGCCCGCATCGCCATCGGCTTCGGTATGAAGGTATGTGCATACACCTCCAAGACCAACTTCCAGCTTCCTCCCGAAATCCGCAAGATGGAGCTGGACGAGCTGTTCCGCGAATGTGACATCATCAGCCTGCACTGTCCCCTCACCGACTCCACCCGCGAGATGGTAAATGCAGAACGGCTCCGACTGATGAAGCCCACCGCCATCCTCATCAATACCGGACGCGGCCCGCTCATCAACGAACAAGACCTTGCCGACGCACTTAACAACGGTACCATCTATGCCGCCGGCGTAGACGTACTCTCGCAAGAACCTCCCCGTGCCGACAATCCGTTGCTCTCTGCCCGTAACTGCTACATCACTCCGCACATTGCCTGGGCAAGCACCGCCGCGCGCGAACGCCTCATGCAGATTATGCTCGAGAACATCAAGGCCTACCAAGACGGCAAGCCGGTGAACGTAGTGAATAAATAAGCAAACAACATGGGAAAGTCCGCCGTAAAAGGTCTGTTCTACATCTGTCTGATAGCAGCGACATTCGTCTTGGCCACCATCACCATAGTGGCAGCCTTCTCAGGAAATGTAGCTCCGGTCGATTCCGTCATCATGTCATTACTGGGGCTGGCAGTGCCCGTACTCCTGATTGTCAATCTGATAACGGCACTCTGCTGGGCATTGGCCCGTAAGCGCTGGGCACTGGTTCCGCTGGTGGCATTCTTCTGCAACTGGGGATATCTGACGTCTGTCTTCCAGCTCCACCTGCCGAAAGACAAGACCCCGGCAGGCAAGTATCTGAAGATAGCCACCTACAACATACACAACTTTGGAGGTGAGATTACCGGTTATTCCTGCAAGGAGATAGCCCGGTACATGCAGCAGGAGGGCGTGGATGTGCTGTGCTTCCAGGAGTTCGGAGACAACAGTGACTTCCCCACAGACAGCATACGGCGCGTACTCTCGCATTGGTCACACGCGCTCATCCCTTCTGAAGACTCCGTCAAGGGCGTACTGCCTATCGCCGTATTCAGCCGCTATCCATTGGCGAACCACCGTTTCATCACTTACCAGCACAGCTCCAACTGTAGCATGATGTGCGATGTAGTGATGGGTACGGATACCATACGTCTGATAAACAACCACCTGCAGACCACCAGCGTTAGCCAGAAGCGCAGGAAGTGGGAACGCGAGCTGGCCACCGACGACACCCGCCGCGAAGTCCAGGCAGCCAAAGATGCCGCAGGCACCCTGCACGAAAACTTCATGAAGCGGGCCACGCAGACTTACGTCATCAGCCACTACGCTAAGACCAGCCCCTATCCCGTGCTGCTATGCGGCGACTTCAACTCAATACCTTCCTCCTACACCTACCATCATTTGAGGAAAACCCTCAAAGACGGATTCCGCACTGCCGGAAACGGATACATGTACACCTACCGCTATGCCAAACGCATGTTGCGTATTGACTACATCTTCCACTCCCCCAGCCTGAAGGGTATTGCATACTACTCTCCAGACCTGGATTTGTGCAGCGACCACAATCCTGTGATTATGGAGGTTGAAATACAATAAAGTAAAGAAAGCCAAAAACAATAAGGGCTGTCCCGGAAATCCCGGAACAGCCCTTACCTTATCATATTCCGCCATTCAGCGGAGGTTATCTGCACCCGATTAATTGAACACGTAACGGATACCGACTTGCAACTTCCAGCATTCGCTGTAGTTCTGATAGGTGTCGTAAGTCTTGGTAGGATATTCACCGTTCACCTTATACATGGAGAATACCGGAGTCAGGTCAGTGGCGCTCTTCACCCCTTCATACTTCAGGATTCGGTTGCTGTTGGAAACGGTGTTGGTCTTGGAGATACCCCATTTGGAGTTGATGAGGTTACCCACGTTCATGATGTCGAAACTCAACTGGAAGCAATGCTTAGTCTTGCCAATCTTGAATTCGAAGTCCTCCAGCAGACGGAAATCGAAACGGTGTACCCACGGAGCGCGAGCGGCATAAGCCTCAGCATACTGTCCTTTGTGATTCTTCAGGTACGAATCCTGCTCTACGAATTTCCAGAAAGCAACGCGGTCTTCCTCTGTCTTGAAGTTGATTTCACTATCATCTTTCGGAATATACATCAGGTCGTTGTTGATGCCGTCGCCGTTCATGTCGTTGGTGTAGCAGAAGCTGTAACCGCCGGAAGAATAGCCGGAATAGAACAGATTCAGGTGTGTGCCGCGAAGCAGGCCTTTGTGTCTGAAGGGGATGTAGTAGCCCACAGAAGCAATCACCTTATCGGGAACCACATACTGTGACCGTTGTGCATCCACATAATTGGAACCATCAATCGTGTTCAATCCCTGCCAAGTGGAGATAGGGTCGCTGCCCGGAAGACCGGAAACTTCTTTGGACTCCGTGTGCGTATAGGCCAGCATCAGCATCAAGTCATCCACCGGCTGGGCATTCACCGTGATGTTTGCCGTATAGCCGTAGCCTTTGGATGTATTGTCGAGTACCACGGCATTCTTGCCATTGTAATGCACGAAGTCGCCTGCATATTTCACATTCTTGTCGGGGTTGTCATAAAGAGAATAAGAGTACACCATGCGGTTATCCGCACCATTGAAACGTTGCATACCCGTATGCAGCAGTTCCGTAGTTGTCACGTCTTTTCCATCAGCGCCCTTGACGGTGGTCAGCTTATTGTACTTCCATTCGTCGGGGTTCTTGATATTGATGTTGTTGATGGTAACGGCATTCACATTTTTTGTAAACATGAACTCTCCCGTCACGGTCAAGGGGAAAGATACGGGTACCTGATAGTCCACCGCGATAGACGACTTCCACACCTGCGGCATCTTGAAGTCCTGAGCCACACCGGAAATCTTGCTTCCCGCCACGTGTTTCTCAATCGTGGTAGGGAGGTTGAACTTGTCGATTATCTGGTTCATGTCCGTAATCATGCCACCTGCCAACTGGTCCAGACGGGAATCATGGCCCACCACCTTTCCATTGTCATATTGGGTCTTAAAGGTAACGGAGTTCTGTACCATAGAAGCATTGGTCGGCATATTGGTGAAGAAAACCAACGGCAGACGTCCGGTAAACACACCCGTACCTCCACGTACTTTCAGCGACTTGTCCTTGAACACGTCCCAAACGAAACCTATACGGGGAGAAATCTGCCATCTGGAATCCGGCCACTTGCCAGTGTCGATGTGCTGCCCGTCGAAGTCAAGCTCATAGATGGCATCGTTTCTCTGGAGGTCGTCGTTGTCGAACATCAAGTTGTCGAAACGGATACCGTAGGTCAGTTTCAGACTGTTGCCGAGGTTCCATTCATCCTGGGCATAGAAACCAAGCTGGTTGAAGGTAACCTGAGCATTGGGGTTGGCCACACCGTTGAAGCCATAAGTCAAAGCGAATGATTCGGGAGCTGCGCCACTCAGGAAATCTTCCAGACTGTTATAGCGGTAATATCCCGTACCGTTACGCATATAGGCGTTGTTGGCAAACTGGTGCTCGTAGCTAAGACCTGCCGTCAGCTTGTGGTTACCGGTGAAGAAGGTGAAGTTATCGGTAATGTTCGTAATCTTGTTCTTCACACCGTTGTTGTAGGTGAACAACTCGTAACCGGCGCTCATATACGGTTCCAGAATCTGGTTTCCGTTCTCGTCCTTGCCTGCCATGATGTCGATAAAAGGGAAAGGAGAAGAGTTGGTGCCGCGCATGTCCTCTATATTGGTGTAGGTGAACAGCAGCTGATTGGAAATCTTATCGGTGAAGCGGCTGTTCAAATCTGCCGCCCAAGACTGCACCTTGTTGTCCATGGAATACATGCTGTTGGCAAACGCCATAGACTGTGTACCTACGCGGTAAGTATTGTTCAGGCGATATCCCGTATCGGAAGAGTTGCCGTTCGGGGCATTCCAAGCCGTATTCTTCGTATTGTTGTAGCGGAGGCTCAAGCGATGGCGGTCCGTGATGTTCCAGTCGATGCGGGCCAGCAGCTTGGTGTTCTCCTCGTCGGCAGGGAAATTGGTGTAGGAGCCTGCATCATAGCCGTATTTGTCCTTCAGATGGTTGTACACCTTCTCCATGTCCGACTTCAGTGTACGGGACACCATACCTTTCGCATCTTCACCGTCCTCGCGCGCGCGATACTTTATAACCTCTCCCGGAGTCTTCTCTTTTTCGTAGTTCACGAAGAAGAACAGTTTGTTCTTGATGATAGGACCGCCCAGCGTGAAGCCGTAGGTAGTCTTGGACTCGTCGGAACGTGCTCCCAGGTCCTCGCCGTTGATGCGGTTACCGCGCATGTCCTGGTTGCGGTAATAGGTATAGGCAGTACCTCTGAACGTGTTCGTACCACTCTTGGTAATGGCGTTGATGCCGCCGCCTATGAAGTTCGTCTGGCGCACGTCGAAGGGAGCCACCACTACCTGCACCTCTTCGATGGCATCCATGGAGATAGGGTTGCCGCCGCCGGGAAGGTTGGAGCTAAGTCCGAAGTTATTGTTGAAGTTGGCACCGTCGATAGTGAAGTTCGTGGAACGTCCGTCACCGCCGGCAAAACTCATGCCGTTAGCATAGGGAGAAAGGCGGGCAATGTCACTGATGCTGCGGTTCACGGTGGGAAGCTGCGTCATCTGTGCAGACGAGATATTGGTAGTGGCACCCGTCTTTTCAGCGGTGAACTTGGTCTTGGCAGCCGTCACAATCACTTCGTTCAGCAACTCGGAAGATTCACTCATCTCTACGTTCAGGTTGTATACCTCACCCAGCTGAAGGGTGATGTCCTTATAAATAACCGTCTGATAGCCGATGTAGGAAATCTCCACCCGGTAGGGACCACCGGTGCGCATACCCTGGATGGAATAGCGTCCGTCAACGTTGGTCACGGTTCCGTAGCGCGAACCGGAAGGCTGGTGAACAGCCTGGACAGTGGCGCCGATAATGGGCTCATTACTTGCATCCGTCACCTTACCTGCCATAGAGGCAGTGGTGACCTGCGCATCTACACCCACGGTGGCCAGTAACAGCAGCACCGTCAGTATAATTCTTACTCTCTTTAACATAATGTCTTTTAAATTAGTTTCTTAAAACGTTATATTTCTTAAAACATTGGCAAAGATACGCAAAATTATATATAAAGGCATTACAACGCGATTACATTTTTTAAGGATTTATTCAATACAAGGCAGTACCACTGTGAAACGGCTTCCACGGCCTTCCTCGGACTGGAGTTCGATGCGTCCTCCCATCTTTTCGACAATGAGCACACAGATGGACAAGCCCAGCCCGACGCCTTGGGAAAACTCGCTGCGCTTGTAGAAACGCTCGAAAATCATCTTCTGCTCGCTGTGCGGAATGCCTATGCCGGTGTCTTCCACATAAAGATGTACCTCGCTCATGCCGGACGGACAGCAATACCCCAGCCGGATGCTGCCTCCTTTCGTAAACTTGTTGGCATTGTTCAGGAAGTTGGTGAGTACCTGTGTCAGTCGCATGGGGTCTACATTCACCTGCACATCTTCGGGAGGGAAATCCTTGAGGAACTGCAACGGCGGCCGGATAAGCAGGCTATGCGTCTGATAGACGTCATCGAGCAACCGGCACACGCTCTCCCGCTGAAAGGTGAACGAGAGGTTACCCGACTCGATGCGCGACAGTTCCAGCACATCGCCCACCAGCTTCAGCAGCAGTTTGGTATTGGTGTTGATAATGTCCACAAACTCCTGCCGCTCTTCGTTTGAAAACTCCGGCTCATTGGCCAGCATGTCCGAGAAGCCGACAATGGCATTGAGCGGAGTGCGGATCTCGTGGCTCATGTTGTTGAGGAACGACTGTTTCAGTTCGGCCTGCTCCGCCAGCTCGCGGGATTCTATCAGCTCCTGCTCGTGGTCTTTCAGTTCCTGGATATTCTGCAGCAATCCGGCTATGATGGGTGCGTGTCCGGGGGTGTGGATGGTATTGTAGCTGAACTCCCACCACTGGAACTCACCGGTGAAGTTACAGCGATACTGCCCCTTGTGGTGCGTGCGTTCATGCCTTGCCGCTATGTTCTTGCGGAAGGCGGGTAAGTCATCGGGATGGATGTAGGGAGTGATTTCATCGAGCAGAAGACGGCCGGGGCGATGATGAATAAGCTCGCAAAACTGCGAGTCGCAGGACACGGAATCTCCCTCCAGTCGCCAGGCGTAGGTAGAATTTCCTTCGATGGCCAGGCAGAGGGTCTCATGCTCGTAGAGGAGGTTTCGCAATGCCTCACGCTTGCGCCTGCGTTCGCGCAGCAGGCTGAAGGAGAGCAAGACTATCACCGTCAGCACGAAGACTGCGCCCAAGATGGAACCGATAAGTATAGGATAGCGGTAGCGCTCCGAAAAAGGGATATACATCACAGTGTACTCTGCCGGAATGCTCTCGAGCGGGATGCCATACTTCTGCAGCACATGCCAGTTCAGCACGTACTGCTTGGCGCATTCCGTCACCTGCTGCCGGGGCATCCGCCCTTCGAGGCGTTCCTTGATACCGGTCGCCATGTATCTTATCTGGCTTTCCAGTGGAGTGAAATATCCTCCCAGCAAGTAGTCGGCAAAGCCGAAGCCCTCGTTGATGGTCTGAAACGTGGGATTGTCGAAGAGCATGCCCACACGCTTGGTGGTATAGTCTCGCTTGGTGTAGAGCAGCAACGTATTGTCGCCGCGTCCCAGCCACATCAGATGGCGTATCGCTATGGAGTCGCTCGTCATGCGCACAATCTTCGTGGTGTCCAGCAACACGTCTATGTTCTGCCGTTTCAGTATAGGACTGATAGTCTCCCTCTCGCGCACACGGTGATAGGAGGAACCGGCAAAGTAAGCACCCTCGGTAGAGGTCACGATGGCGACCCCCTGCCCACGACACTGCTCATTCAACGCATGCCATATCTTGCGGTCCAGAAACACTTGTCCGTTCATCAGGCAGATGCGCGACTTTCCCATGATACTCTCTATCATGCGTATGGTACGCAAGTAATCGGGCGTGTCGGCATAGCCCGTGATGTTGGGGTATTGCAGGAGCAGAGATATGTTGGGATAGTTCACACCGCTGAACACAACGGGTATTTCATGCGCCAACGGGTGTCTGCATGCCATCAGCGCATAGGCAGCCTGGTCGTCGAGCACGGCTATCAACTCGGCTCCCCAGGCAGAGAGGTCGTCCACGAAACCGGCCATACGGAGGTTTTCTGCCTCCTCCATGTAGCGGTCGCAGTCCAGATAGTATTCGCGTACATCGCAGTCCAAGCCGAGAAGGCTGAACTCTTTTTGCAACAGTTCCAGAGCCTTCGCAGCAGGCGGATAGCCCGGCTCGAAAGAGTGTATCAGCGCAATACGCCGTGTCTCCGCATGGGCAGGGTGTGCACACACGAGGCAGAGAGAAAGAATCAATATGTATCCGGCAACTGCCTTTATGTGCTTCATATCCGGAAGGTCCTTTTCGACTTGTATCAGCAAAGATACGAATGTTTTTTAAGAATAATGGACTATTTCTTCTGTTTCTGTAACAAAGAATACGTTTTCTTAAATCATTGACACATCCCAACTTATCTTTCAGAGGATTTACCGAATATCCCTAAAGAACCGATTCTTCGTCCAGTATTCCAAAGTGGAGATCTATTTGTTCTTAACCTTCGGCAACACCGCATTCAGTACCATATATCCCAACATACCGGCAACAATCGTTCCCAGCAATACACCAAACTTCGCCTGGTTCAGCAGATCCGGATATTCTCCTGCAAAAGAAAGGTTGGCAATAAATAAAGATACCGTAAAGCCAATACCCCCCAACAAGGATACTCCGGCAACACTTCTCCAATTCATTCCCGGAGGCATTGAGGACAAACCACTCTTGACCGCCAGCCAGGTAAACAGAAAAATACCGATAAACTTGCCAAGAAGCAATCCTGCAGCCACCGCTATACTAACAGCTCCAACAACGCCACCGCCTCCACTGAACACCACACCGGCATTGGCAAAGGCAAAGAGCGGCAATATCACAAAGTTTACCGCACCATGCAAATTGTCTTCCAAGGATTGCAAAGGACTAATTACATGATCAGAAGCGCGCTCCACTTGTTTTAGAGTGGCAATCTGCTCATTGGTCAATATAATATTATCTGATTTGGTAACCGGAAAATCACCGATAATGTCGCGGATGCGTTTAATGTATTTCCCGGCATCCAAACGGGGACGGGCCGGTATTACAAAGGCCAGTATCACTCCGGAAATAGTGCTGTGAATGCCCGACTGAAGGAACAAATACCAAATAATTACCCCGATAAGCAGGAAGAATATCTTCTGTGTCATACCGAATTTCCCCATATAGTAAAGGAAGAAATAAAGGACAGCAGCTACAATAAGATATCCGTATGCCACTTCGGAACTATAGAAAATGGCAATAACCAGAATGCCGCCAATATCATCGACCACTGCAAATGCCGTCAGGAAAATTTTCAGACTCAAAGGCACCCGTTTACCCAGCAGACTGAGTACACCCAATGAAAAAGCAATATCCGTAGCCATCGGTATAGCCATACCGCGCGTTTCCGGAGTACCCTGAACGACCAAAAGTGAATAGACAATGACCGGCACCAACATACCGCCACATGCCGCTACAAAGGGTAAAGAAGCCTTACGAAAGGAAGAAAGTTCACCCACCAGCAGTTCCCGCTTTATCTCCAACCCCACAGCCAGAAAGAAAACAGTCATCAAGCAGTCGTTTATAAACTCAATCATTTTCAACGGATGACCGCCATGGGAGAACAAATTAAAGTCTCCGATGCGCAGATGCAGTTCCTGCAAAAGAAAGCCCTGATACAACGGAGCCATCGGCGAATTAGCAATAACGGCCGCCAAAATAGCCATCAAAAACAGCAAGATGCTCGCCGCTATATTCAGCGACGAGAAGTTTTTCACAGTACGTAAAATAATCATAAAGAAGTATATTTGATTTAAGATTTCATTCTTTCGACATCAATCCAGCTTCAGGACTGCCAGGAAGGCTTTCTGAGGTACTTCCACATTACCAATCTGTTTCATACGCTTCTTACCTCTCTTCTGTTTCTCAAGTAATTTTCGTTTACGGCTCACGTCACCACCATAACATTTGGCCGTTACGTCCTTACGCACAGCCTTAATCGTTTCCCGGGAAATAATCTTGGCACCGATAGCAGCCTGAATGGCGATATCGAACTGCTGTCTCGGAATCAGGTCTTTCAACTTCTCGCACATCCGGCGTCCCAATTCGTAGGCATTGTCAAAGTGTGTCAAGGTAGAAAGAGCATCCACCGGCTCACCGTTCAGCAAAATATCCAGCTTCACCAGTTTGGAAGGACGAAAACCGTTGGGATGATAGTCAAAAGAGGCATATCCCTTAGAGATACTCTTCAATTTATCATAGAAATCGATAACTATTTCGCCAAGAGGCATGTCATAGTATATTTCTACGCGGTTACCTGAAATATATTCCTGCTTCACCAGCTCGCCACGCTTGCCCAGACAAAGAGTCATGATAGGGCCGATGTAATCAGTAGTGGTAATCACCGAGGCGCGGATATAAGGCTCCTCAATACGGTCTATCATGGTAGGGTCGGGCATGCTGCCGGGGTTATGCACTTCAGTCATATTTCCCTGCTTGTCATAGATATTGTAGGAAACGTTGGGCACGGTGGTGATAACGTTCATGTCAAATTCACGGTCAAGGCGTTCCTGCACAATCTCCATATGGAGCAGCCCAAGGAAACCGCAACGGAAACCAAAGCCCAAAGCCAATGAAGACTCAGGCTGGAAAGTCAGCGAAGCATCATTCAACTGCAACTTCTCCAAAGAAGAACGCAAGTCCTCAAAATCTTCTGCCTCGATGGGGTACACACCAGCAAAAACCATCGGCTTCACCTCCTCAAAACCGGCGATGGCCTCTTCGCAAGGACGGGCAATATGCGTAATCGTATCACCTACTTTCACTTCCTTAGAGGTTTTGATACCCGAGATGATATAGCCCACATCCCCCGTACGCAACTCCGGACGTGGCATCATTTCCATTTTGAGCACTCCGATTTCATCCGCATCATATTCCTTGCCTGTATTGAAGAATTTCACTTTATCCCCTTTACGAATCACACCGTTCACTATCTTGAAATATGCAATGATACCACGGAAAGAATTGAAGACAGAATCGAAAATCAACGCCTGCAACGGAGCTTCCTCGTCACCCTCCGGGTGAGGGATACGCTCAATGACCGCAGCCAGAATCTCTTCCACTCCCATGCCTGTTTTGCCAGAAGCACGGATAATTTCATCACGCTTGCAGCCCAACAGTTCGACGATCTCATCCTCCACTTCCTCGGGCATGGCGCTTGCCATGTCACATTTGTTGATGACGGGAATAATCTCCAAATCATGCTCAATCGCCATATAGAGGTTTGAAATGGTCTGCGCCTGCACTCCTTGCGAAGCATCTACAATAAGCAAGGCTCCTTCACAAGCGGCAATGGAACGTGACACCTCGTACGAGAAGTCCACGTGTCCCGGAGTGTCTATCAAGTTCAGAATATACTTTTCGCCTTTATATGTATACTCCATTTGTATGGCATGGCTCTTGATGGTGATACCTCTTTCCTTCTCAAGGTCCATGTCATCCAGCATCTGTCCGTTAGTTACTTGTATAGTATTGGTAAATTCCAGCAGACGGTCTGCCAAAGTTGATTTACCGTGGTCGATATGGGCAATAATGCAAAAATTTCGTATATTCTTCATTGTCAATAACTATCTATTAATTGGGTGCGCAAAGATAGTGAAAACAGAGCAAATAAAAAAAATGCGTTGATAACATATTCATGTACCAACGCATCTTTTTATAACATTCCAATCAATTCCTCGCTTAGTTCAGCTTTACAAACAATTCGCCTTCCACTTCAGAAGTAGAGACCTTGTCTTCTCTTAACAACCAGCCCAATCCCAGGAAGAAGTCCTTGTCGATCAGTTTAGTTGCTTTCTTGATTTGCTTGTGAGTCAAGCCATCTGTGCCATTCAGTGCAGTCCAAATCTGTCCTGCAACATTACCAGCTTTTTCTTTTAACATTTCTATTTGCTTTTAGTTAAACGTTATCCTCATCTCCAAAGATAGAGATGTCGGTGTTTTTATATCGCTGCAAAGATAGGTATATTTATGTTATACAACACGTTATTAGGCACTTTTTTTCTTACTAAGGAGTAAAAAAGTTCTTTTTTCTTACTTTGAGGACGTTTTTTCCAGGTATTCGGTCCAAATTTGGGCAGCTACCTCTACCATCCTGGCACACGGGCGTTTAGCATAATACTGCTCGGTACGGGCTTCCGGAACGGACGAACCTTCCGGTTTTCTCAACCCCAACAATTCAGCACATATCAAAGAGCCATTTCGTTTCTTGAATTCAGCAGCCAGTTCCTGCACCAACGCATAGTTTGCCGCCTTACCTTCACGGTCCTTGCCTTCCACAGCTCCTTTTTCCAATCCGGCCAATAGGAACATGCCGCATGCAGCACCGCATGTCTGCCTCATACGACCTATGCCACCACCAAAAGAAGCGGACATCCGGAAAGCCTGCTCTTCTGTAAAACCATACATATCTGCAAAAGCTCCCACTACCGATTGCGAACAGTTATAGCCACTCTTGAAAAGCTCCACAGCTTTTTCGATTCTGTCTTTTGTTTCCATAATCATTCTGTAATTTCCAACAACATCGGGCAATGGTCCGAGTGGACAACGTCACCCAATATTCTCGCCTCCTTCAACATCGGGCGCACCGGTTCACTCACCATGCAATAATCAATGCGCCACCCTTTGTTCTTGGCACGCGAATTAAAGCGATAGCTCCACCACGTATATTCCTGCTTGTCGGGATGAAGCCAACGGAAGGAATCTATGAATCCCGCATTGAGAAAGCGCGTCATCCACTCCCGCTCTTCAGGCAAAAAGCCGCTGTTGGTGGCATTCCTGACAGGGTCATGAATATCTATTGCCTCATGGCAGATATTATAATCACCGCAAAGAATAAGGTTAGGACGCGTACGTTCCAACTCCAATACATATTCCTGGAATTTCTCCAACCAGACCATCTTGAAGGCCTGGCGTTCGTCGCCGCTGGTACCGGAAGGATGATAAACACTCACAACGGACACATCGCCGAAGTCGGCACGGATAAAGCGCCCTTCGTTATCGTATTCTTCGATACCCATACCATATTCCACATGGTCCGGTTCTTGCTTGCTCAGAATAGCGACTCCACTATACCCCTTCTTCTGTGCAGAATATAGATAATGCTTATACCCCAAAGCATCCAGCGCCTCTGCCGGATACTGTTCCGGTTGCAGCTTTGTTTCCTGCAAACAAAGCACATCCGGCTGCTCTTGTGCCAGCCACTCGGGAAAACCTTTTGTCACGGCAGCCCTCAGCCCATTTACGTTATATGTAATAATCTTCATACTACTTATTTGATTTCTTAAAAATGAATTATTCAAGATGTCAACTCGGATACCAGCAGCATGATATTCAGCACAGTGACCACCGCAGCAATGGCATAAAGTACAAATGTACTCCATTTGCTGTTTACATACTGCCCCATCACTTTGCGTGAAGAAGTCAGTCCCACTTGCAGGAAAACCGTAAACGGCAGCTGGATGCTCAGTATCATCTGTGAAATCAGCAGTCCTTTGAACGGGTCTCCGATAAAGAAAATCAGCAGCAGTGCAATGCCCAGCGACAGAATCACACCCACCTGCGAGTGACTGTCTTTGATATGATAGGATTCTCCGAAAATACCGGCAAAGATAGAACCTGCCGCCATACCGCTGGTTATCGTAGAAGATATACCCGCCATCAGTAATGCCAATGCAAAAACCACGGCAGCACTGCTCCCCAGCAACGGCTCCAGCAAGGATTTGGCCTGCTGCAACTCTTCCACCTGAATGCCGCTTTTAAAGAAAGTTGCCGCAGCCAGCAGTATCATGGCACTGTTGATGGCCCATCCCACAATCATAGAGAACAGCGTGTCGAACAATTCATATTTCAACACCTTACGGATGGACGCATCATCTTTCTTATTATATTCATGGCTCTGTATCACTTCCGAGTGCAGAAACAGATTATGCGGCATCACCACCGCACCGAGCACACTCATGATAATCAGCATACTCCCATGCGGGAACGAAGGGGTCACCCACCCTTGTGCAGCCAGCGGCCAATCTATCTTCACCAGAAACAGCTCATAGATAAAGGAGAGCCCGATGACCGAAACAAAAGCAATGATGGAACGTTCTATCTTCTTGTAGGAATTAGTGAAAAGCATGACGACTACAAATACGGTAGTCAAGATAGAGCCCCATATGATGGGAATGTCAAACAGCATCTGCAAAGCGATGGCACCTCCCAATATCTCTGCCAGCGAAGTCGAGATGGAAGCCAGCACTGCCGTACCCAATATGGGACGCGATACCCAGGAAGGAGTATATTTGGTAGCGGCTTCGGACAAGCACAAGCCGGTTACAATGCCAAGATGCGCCACATTATGCTGCAATACAATCAGCATGATAGTGGATAAAGTCACGACCCACAGCAATGAATAGCCAAATTCAGACCCAGCCGCAAAATTAGACGCCCAGTTTCCCGGGTCAATAAAGCCCACAGTCACCAGCAGTCCGGGACCTATATATTTAAAAACGTCCAGACCGCCCAGATAGCGTTTGTGGTCTCTCCGTTTCAAGTCTTTAAAAATATTCTTCATTGTGTCTGTTCAATTAAGAGCGTAAAAATACTCAAATAATAACAAATACCTCCATGTTAGGTTCAAAAAAAGCCCCTGGCATCTTTCAATGTCAAGGGCTCTCATCCATTCTTTCAGGCAGTAGGCTCAATACCCCATCTCGTGCAATGCCTTGCACAATTGGTCGGGGCAGGAAGTGGAACGTCTTCCGCAGCGAATTCCTTCCAAACGGGCAATCACCGCATCTACCGGCATGCCTTTCACCAAACGTGAAAGTCCTTGCAGGTTTCCATTACATCCACCCCAAAATGCCACTTCTTTCACAATACCATCTTCCACATCCAGTTCGATGTTACTGCTACACGTACCTTGCGTCTTGTATGTATATGTCATTATTCTCCGCCTTCTTCCGGTTTCATGTTAGTATAAACCGTCTGTACATCATCAAACTCTTCGAGACGCTCTATCATCTTGTCGATGGTTTCGCGTTGCTCGGGAGTCACATCCTTCATATCGTTCGGGATATAAGTAAACTCACCGCCGACATCTTCGAAGCCGCATTCTTCCAAATGTTTCTGGATAGCTGCATAGCTTTTCGGATCACCATAAATAGTGATAGTACCTTCTTCTTCATCCTCTTCGTAGTCTTCCTCTACGTCATAGTCTATCAAGTCAAGAATGAGTTCCTCCATATCGATACCGTCTTTCTTCTTGAAAGTGAACACACACTTGTGGTCAAACAAGAAAGCCAGTGAACCCATTGTTCCCAAGTTACCGCCGAACTTGTTGAACACGGAACGCACATCGGCTACTGTACGGGTAGTGTTATCGGTCAGTGTATCCACAAAAACAGCTACACCGTGAGGACCGTATCCTTCATAAGTCATACCCTTATAGTCGCTCTGGTCCTTACCCATCGCATTCTTGATAGCACGTTCAATATTATCCTTCGGCATGTTTTCACGCTTACAAGTAGCGATAACCGAACGCAGTGTCGGGTTGTTTTCCGGCTCCGGACCACCGGCCTTCACCGCAATAGCAATTTGTTTACCCAGTCTTGTAAAGGTCTTTGCCATGTGACCCCATCTTTTCAATTTGGCAGCTTTTCTATATTCAAACGCTCTTCCCATTGGAACTGTATTTTAAATTATGAATTATAAATTCTAAATAATGAATCAACGCAGCTTGGCATTCAACTTGTCCTCCAGGTTCTTCACCAGTTTGGACATAATCTTGTCAATCTGCTTATCGTTCAACGTGGCATTCTCATCCTGCAGCAAGAAGCTCACCGCGTAACTCTTCTTACCGGCTTCCAGATTCTTACCCTCGTAAACGTCGAAGAGAGAAACCTCCTTCAGCAGCTTTTTCTCCGTCTCGTAGGCAATCTTCTCGATTTCCGCAAACTGCACTTTCTTGTCGAGCAGTAACGCCAAGTCGCGTTTCACGGCAGGGAACTTGGAGATTTCCGTATAGCTCACCTTCACATTGCGGATGGCCTTCAACAATTCTTTCCAGTTGAAATCGGCATAGTAAACCTCGTTGTCAATATCGAATGCCTTCAGCAGCTTCTTTGTTACAATACCGAAAGTAGCCAACCGCTTTCCACCCCTTGTCTGTACGGATAAACCGGCAGCATAGATGTCATCAGTCAGATTGCCGACAACCAAATCATGCATGTGCAGCCCCAATCTGGCAAAAACATTCTCAACGTATGCCTTCAGCTCATATACCGAGCTGTTCTCGTCCGGATGAGCCCATGAGTTGGTCACCCTCTTGCCAGTCACCCACAAACCAAGATGATAGTCTTCGGAATAAGCGGCAAGCACTTTCTCCGGATTCTTCTTTTCCTCGTTGAAGTGATAACAATTACCGAATTCAAAGAATTTCAGGTCTGCATTCTTACGGTTGGCGTTGTGCGAGATGCTTTCCAATCCACCGAAAAGCAGTGTCTGACGCATGGCATTCAAGTCTGCACTCAACGGATTCAGCAACATTACCAGATTCTTTGACGGATAAGACTCCAAGTTGTCATAGTTAGCGGCACGAGTCAATGAGTTATTCAGAATCTCATTGAAACCACAGCCCACCAGCTGCTCGGCAACCAAGTTCTGCAGTTTGTTGGATTTATCATATTCACCCTTGGTAGTCAGACAAGACTTCAAGGTAGTCGGAATCTCCACATTATTATATCCGTAGATACGCAGGATATCCTCTATTACATCGCAATCGCGCTGCACGTCCACACGGTAAGGAGGAACATCCAGTGTAAGCCCTTCGGCTGTCTCGTCTACAATCTTCATTTCCAGACTTGCCACGATGCTCTTGATGGTATCCACCGGAATAACTTTGCCAATCAGTGAGTTCACTTTCTCATAGGCAAGTTCCACACGGAAATCCTTGGCAGGAGCGGCGCACACATCTTTTATTTCAGAAGAAATGGTACCTCCGGCAAGTTCCTTTACCATCAAAGCTGCCAGCTTCAGGCAGTAAATAGTGGCATTCGGGTCAATACCTCTTTCAAAACGGAAAGAAGCGTCTGTGTTCAACGCATGGCGACGGGCTGTCTTGCGCACCCATGTGGGATGGAAGTAAGCACTTTCAAGGAACACATCCTTGGTGGTTTCCGTAGAACCGGAATCCAGACCGCCGAATACACCGGCAATACACATCGCCTCTTCCTTGTTGCAAATCATCAAGTCGCGTTCGTTCAATTTACGCTCCACGCCATCAAGAGTTACAAACGGAGTACCTTCCGGCATGGTCTTTACAATCACCTCACTGCCTTTAATCTTATCTGCATCGAAGCAGTGCAACGGCTGGCCGAAAGCATGGACGATATAGTTGGTAATATCCACCACATTATTGATAGGACGCAGGCCGATAATACGCAACTTGTTCTGCAACCATTCGGGGCTTTCTTTCACTGTAACCCCTTTCACCGTAACGCCTGCATATCGGGGACATGCCTCGCTGTTCTCTACAGTTACTTTAATATCCAAGTCGTGATTTTCTACCGCAAAAGCGTCTACCGAAGGTTTCTTTAAAGTAGCCGGCTTACCGTTCTGTATCAAGTAGGCATACAAGTCGCGTGCCACCCCATAATGTGAGCAAGCATCGGCACGGTTGGGAGTGATGTCCACTTCCAGCACGTAATCGCTCTTGATGTTATAGTAATCCTTGGCAAGCGTACCCGGAACAGCTGTCTCCGGCAGTACGATGATGCCCGCGTGGTCCGTACCGATACCTATTTCATCTTCAGCACAAATCATGCCGACAGATTCCACTCCACGAAGTTTTGATTTCTTGATGGTAAAGCATTCGTCACCGTCATACAGTTTTGTACCCAACGTGGCTACTACCACTTTCTGTCCGGCAGCTACATTCGGAGCGCCGCATACAATCTGCACGGGTTCACCTTGTCCCAGATTCACCGTAGTGACGTGCATATGGTCTGAGTTGGGATGAGCTTCGCATGTCAGCACTTCGCCGATGACCAGTCCTTCCAGTCCGCCTTTAATGGTTTGCACCTCTTCCACACTTCCCGTTTCCAGTCCGATGGAGGTCAGTGCCGCAGCAACTTCATCCGGTGTCAAATCGAAATCGACATACTCTTTCAACCAATTATAAGAGATATTCATATCATTATATTTTTATTGTTTCCAAAAGTGACCTGCAAAGGTAATAAGATTTTTTGGTTGGCAGGGAATTATAAATGAAGAAAATAACAAAAAGGCGATGAAGTGCTTTTCCTTCACCGCCTTTCTCCTATTATTCTATATAAATCTACAATTTATACATTCATTGCATTGGCACCTAAAGCTCCCAATATGGCAGAAGCAACAGCTATCACTACCTTCAAAATCTTGTCCCAAACGTTCTTTTTCATAGTCTTAATCTTTCAAAACTAGTAAATACATCTTATCCTAACGGGTTCTCTCCCTGGTCACCGTCGGAACCGCCACCGGAATTACCACCATCATCGGCATCATCCTTACCGTCAGTCACCACTCCCGTCCATTTCTCAAACTCCACACCCTGGAGCAGGGCACGCGTAGTGCCGATGGCAGCCGGGCGCGTGTATTCCGGAGTAAACTGGCAGCGTAGAGCAGTCACCTGATTGGGATTCACATCTTCAGATTGGGCCACTCCCTTACCTCGCGTACGGGCCTTCATGGTGAATGTGCCCAAACCATCCAGACGCACCGTACGGCTGTTCAGCAACTGACTCCTCATTACCGTCATCAGGTTACGGATTACATTATGTACATCACCCGGAGTCAGGGAAGACTTCTCGGCAATCACCTCAGCCAGCTGTTGCGCATCCACGGCTCTTCCCACTTTCTTCAAACTCAGATGCCAAAGTTTGGCACCCTCTTTCGTCGCCAGAGACGACTGTCTTGCATAATAAAATAAAGGCATACTTTCTTTCTCCTTTTTACATTTTTAATTCAACATGGTTTTTCATCTCGTATTGTTGATCAACAATGCAAAGGTGAGGATATATTTGCCTGTAAACAAAGAAAACAGCCTCGCTGAAGCTGTTTTCTGAGATAAGTTCATAAAGTATTGATTTACAATCTAACAGATTAGGCAAGCCAACTTAATCAAGATATCCTACGATGATGATTGCCTGTACTGCCATATAGGTCGAAGATACTATGACATGGGGAATCTTCAGCTCATTCGCCATAATCTGATAAGATGTTTGCGATGCGGTAGTCCAATATTCTCATGAAGCATCAGGCGGTGAATATTTGGCACGCTTGCAGAAATTGAAGAAGCAGAAGACTAGAACGGAACAGACAACGGTATAGATGAAATCCGCATTGACAAACGTATTGGCAACCGACAGCGTTGTCAAGGTCGTAGTTAAAAAAGCTGTATTTTCATCTATTATTTTACTATGGCCTCTTTTATACACTCCACAATATAATATACATCTTCATCAGTCACCCACGGCCCGGCAGGAAGGCACATACCGATTTTAAAAATAGCTTCGGATACCCCATTGATATAAGCCGGAGCATCCTTATAGACCGGCTGCTTGTGCATCGGTTTCCATACCGGGCGTGCCTCTATTTTTTTGCCAAGCATAAAAGCACGCAAAGCCTCCACATTCTCGTTGGGCTGGCAATCTGTTGTAGCACATTCTACGGCATGAATCACACCAGCAGCACCACCTACGGCAGTCTTGACAACATCCTTATAAGCATTTTCCTGCCCTTTGATGCGAAGTGAAGAATCCAGAGTGATTGTACAAAGCCAGAAATTAGAGTCATAATCAGCCGAAGGAGCTTCATGCAGCAATACCCCCTTCACATCCTTAAGCAGTTCCTTATAGAGAGCCTGCACATGCCGGTGATGTGCAATATGCTTATCGGCAACGGTCATTTGACCACGACCAATACCTGCACATATATTACTCATGCGATAGTTATACCCTATCGCCTCATGCTGGTAATAAGGATAAGCCTCACGAGCCTGCGTGGCATACCACATGATTTGATTCTTGCTTTCGGCATCTTTACAAATCAACGCACCACCGCCACTGGTAGTAATCATCTTGTTACCGTTAAAGCTCAGCACCCCGAACTTGCCGAACGTCCCCAGTACCTGTCCCTTAAAACGGGAGCCAAAACCTTCGGCAGCATCTTCCACCACTGGAATAGCATACCTATCGGCTATCTCCATGATACGTGTACAGTCATAGGGCATGCCGTACAATGCCACAGGAACAATAGCTTTTGGCTTCTTGCCAGTCTTGGCAATGCGGTCCTTGATGGCTTCTTCCAACATTTCCGGAGACATGTTCCAAGTTTCTTTCTCAGAATCCACAAATACCGGAACAGCCCCCAGATAAGTGACCGGATGCGAAGACGCACAGAATGTGAAGCTTTGTACAATCACTTCGTCACCCTGTCCCACTCCGCAAGCCAACAGAGCCAAATGTACTGCCGCCGTACCGGCCGAAAGTGCCACCACTTCCTTGCCTTCGCCTACAAAACGTTTCAAATCCTCTTCAAAAGCATTCACGTTAGGACCGAGAGGAACCACCCAGTTCGTATCGAAGGCTTCTTTTACATATTTCTGTTCAATACCCTCCTCGCTCATATGGGCAAGGCAGAGATAAATGTTTTTATCCATAAATATATATATGATTATTTAATGATCAGACTTCGGATTCCTCACATAGTGGGGAATAAAAAGAAAGGAAACGGCTTTATAAATCTTTTCCAGATATCGGGATAATTTACTCATAAATGTTTCCATGACCGGGATACAGACTGCAATCCTTTATTAATTCCATGATACGTTCTTTCGAGATCCGTGCATCTTCCCTATCGCTATTAGGGAATGAGGCAATGACTTTAACACCCGGGATATATGAATCACCCGAGAAAACATTGTTCTCGACTTTATAGGTAAGGCAGCTTTTATCATGTCCGGGAGTTTCAAACACTTCCACGAAAATTCCCGGAAATATTTCCACTTTATCATTCTCATGTAAAACCGTCACATTATCTCCCATCCATATTACAGGATCATTGTGATAACGGGAAAAATTAAATTTATCCGAACCTAAAGCCTCCTTGCCGAAAGAGGAAGTGTAAACTATGCAATCAGGATACTATCGTAATAAATCTTTTATACCATAAATATGGTCGTAATGAGTATGAGTCAGAAACAAGGCTTGTACCGTTCCGCACTTTTCTTGAACACACTGCTTTATAGGAGCAATATCCCCAATATCTATCAATACATGCCTATCTTTCCCCTCAACAGACAGTATATAAGCATTGGAGGTGAAAACAGAATTGACAATCTGATGGATGTTCATTTCAGTTATGACCGTTGAAAGCCTCAGTGGTAGCATTACCTTCCTTATTGATCCCTTCTCTAACGAACACTTTCTTTATGGTTAGCAGAATAATCTTCACGTCCAGCCAGAAAGAAATATGATCCACGTACCACACCAGCTCAAACTTACGTCTCCAACTGATATCATTCCGTCCGCTTACCTGTGCCCACCCCGTAATTCCCGGACGGACTTCATGGCGACGGAACTGTTCCTCTGAATATAAAGGAAGATACTTCGGCAATAAAGGACGGGGGCCAACTAATGCCATATCCCCCTTTAATACATTTATTAGTTGTGGCAATTCATCTATAGAAAGAGAACGGACTATTTTCCCAATCTTTGTCAGGCGTTCAGCATCCGGCAACAAATTTCCTTCAGAATCCCGCTTATCTGTCATTGTCTTAAACTTTATGGCTTTGAATATCCGGGCATTTTTACCAGGGCGCTCCTGGGTGAAAAAGACACCGGCACCCTTATTGGTGAAATGGAGGAAAATTATCAGAAGAAGTAATATGGGCCAGATAACTGCCAAAACAAAGAAAGCAACAATAAAATCAATCGTACGTTTTAAAAAGTAAGAATATAGCATAACATCCGTCAATCAATTCATTAATATTTTTCCATTTTGAACATTTACATTCTCTTTCAATATCTTTGCAGGATTTCCTGCTGCAATACAATTCGAATGAATACTTTTTGTAACCACGCTACCCCCCCTATAACTACCTGATTACCAATAGATAATCCTGGCATGATTATTGATCTAACTCCTATCACACAATTTTTCCCAATATATGTATCAGCTTTCAAACTTCTACAATGATCATGTGCCAATATCATAGCACCAGAAAGCACCCAAGTATTGTCCCCAATATGGATACCTTTAGGATTAATTGACTTATCTAAATGAGCTTTCCATGAAATTCTGCAATTTTTACCTATATCCATTCCGTATCTCCAACGGAGATAACGAGGATATAAATCAACTAAAATCCCCCATACTTTACTCCTAATATTCATAATCATGATATTTTTAACGATTTAATTACGGGATTCTCTAACAGGAAGATCATCTCCCTCCTCCAGTCTATCCGGTAGGCGAACTCGTTACGTAAGCACTCAATTTAGGGCATCCCCTTTGAAAGAGCACTTTTCAGTGCCCTAAACCGAATTCTGTTAATTAATTAGTTTTGAATTTAACATTGGCTGGTAACCAAAGCGATTTTGTCAGGAACCATATTAACATAATCCCTGCACCCGTTAAAGATATTTTAAAAAAAATTCCGATGAAGTTCCAGACAGAACTGCCATGAAGCTTTACCGTTCCTATTACACTGTGATAAGTTGTGGCCATCTCAGCACCAGCATCACTGCCATAATGATGTGAATTGTTACGCTGAGTAGTCAGTTTTCGAATGGTCCGCCCAGCAAGATTATCGTCTATCGGCAGTTCACCGTCATTCAGGTAAACGAATATCTCTTTCCAGAACCGGTTCAGAAAATTGAGAGCTTCTGTATAATACTGACTCCTAAATTCTGAATCCTTTGACAGTTCACTGTCCAACAAACTGCGCAATCCTATCAGGAGCTCCTTCGTTTCCAAGCTTTGCCTTTCCCGTAACCTCTCTTCCGGAGTAAGCCCGGCTTCATCATAAACATGTTCTTTCGAAAAGAATCTCTTAAGAAAGTTCGAAAAGCGTACGGCTACCGGTTCACCACCTTGATTACCTACTTTAACGAACTTATTGTTTGCATGAGACATACAAACTTGATGTATAGTATCTTTAAACCGGGCTGATTTCAACTCATTGCCGATAAATACATAAGCATTGCAGCCGTCGGACATAATACTCTTCAATTCTGCATCACCCAAAAAGTCTGTAAGTACATCACGACCGCGAAAGCCATTCTCATAGAAGAAAATGGCTGTTTTCTGAGCCTTGTTGACCAGAACCCAAATGTAGCACTTCTTATAATGATCATATTTATGCACTTTACACCAGGTCTCACCGCAGTTCACAATCGAGTCTTTTCCCAAAGCTGTAGACTTCAATACACAAACCAGCTCATCCAGGTATTTCTTGCCTTTCTTAAGCCAGTTATGTAATGTGTTTTTAGATATGGTCATTCCCATATCTGTCAGCCATTGGTGAAGAAGACCAAAAGTCACATTCTTTACATAAACTTCATAGGCTATGGCCTGCAGGAATTCAAGAGTAGCTTTAGTCCCCTCAAATTTAGTTATCACCTCCGGATGTCCTTCAGAGAGGAAATAACCCCACTTGGGCTTTTTGCCAGGCTCTGCATAATGAACCATCTCAAAACAGGAAAGTACAGAAACTGAATACACGTACCATTCTTCTTTCAATGATGCGACCGGGAACCTTTGTCAAGTCAGAAGGATGCTCTATCGCTTCTCCGGATACTCCCATCGTTTTATAACCGTCAGGACGATTGAACAAATCGCGTTCTTTCCTGTCAATCCGATAGACAATATCCGCTCCATTACGCTCTACTTTCATGAACTGATAGCCTGCAACAAACTTCCTTTCGAACAGACTGTATGAACGGTTATCGAATGAAGACATACGGACTATTCTTCGATTGCGCGACATGGCAATGAAGACATCTCCATCACTTGGTTCCCGGTGAAGCCGCTCGCGAATGACAGAAAACACACAGCTATGCTTACAACGCATGTCGGTAAAGTCACGAACATTAAAAATGATTGAGACCGATAACACTCAGCATAAGCCCTCCAGCTTCTCTAACACGTGGACTAAATCCTGGTAGCTTAAATTCTTTTGGGATAAATGCAATCCATTGCTTATACGAATGTCAATCCAAATACGGACAGGATTGTCATTATCGATTTTTGATACTGTCTGAGGCTGATCACTTGTCTTGGATTTTTCCGCATGGTTTATCTCTGGAGAAACACTATGTTTTGCAGACATTTCAATTGCATCATCGCATCCGAGTCCTATCGCAACAAAGATAGCAGTAGTTTTCTATTTTCATCCATCAGTTGTGACCATTAAAAGGCTCAATTGTAGCCTGCCCTTCTTGAGAGATTCCTTCTCGCATTATCAATGACTTTATAGTAATGAATATCACCTGCAAATCTGTTTTAAACGAACAATGATCTACATACCAGACATCAAGTTTGAATTTTTCTGTATGTCTTATCCCATTACGACCATGACATTGAGCCCATCCGCTTATTCCAGGCCTTACTTCATGCCTTCGATGTTGTTCTGGGCTATATAAAGAAAGATATTCCACCAGCAACGGTCTTGGACCAATCAATGACATATCACCCTTAAGAACATTGACAAACTGAGGCAGTTCATCAATAGATGTGGATCGAACGAACTTACCAACTTTTGTAATTCTGTCTTTGTCTGGCAACAATTTTCCATCCTCACCTCGTTCGTCCGTCATCGTCTTGAACTTTATTACCTTAAATAATTTTTCATTTTTTCCAGGCCTTTCTTGTAAAAAGAACGCGCCTGCGCCCTTATTTGCGAAATGCAACCAGATAGTAATTACCAACAATGGGACAAAAAGAATTATCAAAACTACTAATGCAATGATAAAATCCAGCACTCTCTTAAAAAAATATCTATACATTTTGATTAACTTTAACGAGTTCTCCTCTATCAATTATTACGCCCCACTTATCACATCGAACATTCTTTCGCAATACCCTTGCAGGAAGGATTACCAGCAGCAATACTGTGGCTTGGAATATTTCTCGACACTACAGCACCAGCACCTATTACTACTTCATCTCCAATAGTGACTCCAGGCAAAATAATAGATAGCATTGAGGCCAATAAAACAATTCTTACCTATACAAACAGCAGCCTTTAATTTTCTACTAGCATCGTGAGCTATGACCTTCACCCCACAAAGCACGTAAACACCTATATATTAACATCTTGTCAATTTATATTCTTATCTATAAATGCATGTTGTGATATCTGCACGTTTTTGGCAATATCAACTCCATACACTTTTCTATAAATCATTGGAACAATAGCATCCGCATATTTCCATAGAATTATTCTAATTTTTGATACTATCATAATTATATACTGTTAAATAGTCACTTCTCTACTTAGAATCTGAATGAGATTATATCCATCCCAAGTCAGGCTGAATGCCGTGGTGTCACCGAACGGTACGAATCTATCTATGCCTATCAGATGATTCTTAAGCACAAACTCGCGAATATCTTCGGCTGATATTCCGTAACAAGCCATGGTCTGATACTTATACTTCACGATATGCGCAATCTCATCAAGCGATTTTGCATCATACTCCGTGAAATAGCCGCACTTACTGCGGTAATCATCAATGTTCGAAGGCAATTCATCAGATAGCTGAACTCGTACCAGCTCATTATCCTTGGTCTCTGTATAGCAAATCTCCATGGCCTGGCTCTGGCGATAGAAATCGGTGAGCTTATCCACAGCCATCACGCTCTGGAAATTGTAGTTTTTCTTCTGAACCATGTCATACTCAGCCTTCCAGAACAGTTCCTTGCCCTTGGCCATGTTCTCCTTAGAGCCCAGCCAGACCACAAGATGCGGAGCGGAGCAGGCATTCTGATCAAAGAGATAAGTGTCGTTGTAGAAGTTCTCAGCCAGTCGTTCCATATTCTGCTCAGACACGAGCTTGTCGGCATTAATGGCTGCAAAACTGTATCTGTCAGCAAATGTCACGTCGATTGAACGTGCAGGAGCCTTGCTCTGTTTTAGGCGATAGATGGTCTCATCACCGCCCCAAATAACACGAGCCTGGCAGATGGAAGAGAAGTAATCATTGGCCTGACTCTCATGACCGTATCTCACCACGGCGATACGTTTTCCTACCTCAGGCACTGCCTCAGCAGTCACAGCGAGATGTTTCACCACCATGTCCACCTGTGGGAACTCCTTGCTTGAGCAGCGCACCACATTGTAGTTTCCTGCCAGCATTCCCGACACCAACGAATAGGCAAAGTTGATGGGCACATTCGATGGGCCGATATGGAACACTATGCCTCGGCCAAGCCTCAGTTTATCATCGGTGTATTGCTCCTTCAGCTTCTTCAAATTGCCCTTGCGGCAGAAGAAAGCGAACGTCACCACATCAGGATAAAGCCTGCTTTCGCGGTCTTTCAGCAGCGATGCCGACATCACCGAAAGGAACTCCAGCACTTCATCTGCAAAAGGCTCCCACGGCTGATATTTCTCAAATTCCTGCCAATCTATCTTCGCAGGAAATAATACATTAACATCTGATATATCGTAACTCATAATTATTTCTTTAGAACTTTAGGAACTAAAGGCGTGGTATATGTATCACTACAACCTCTTATCTCTGCATTCTTGATTCTTCCGAATACCTTGAAGTACTTGCCTTTTCTTCCGCATGGGCAGTCATCCTCACCAAGCACGGCACCTTCATCCTCCGTGAGCAGCACATGACCAGGATAGCTCTCGGGCAATGCCGAAACCACCTCGATGATGCCCTTCTCGCCCTTGTCGGCAATAGAGAAATCAATCGGTCTGCGGATAATCACATCGCTGAATGCAGGCGCATGCAGATGGCCGCATTCACACTCCATGTAGATGCTTCCCGTCTGCTCCACCATGCCATAGTAATCGTGCACGTTCTCAGGCAGAATACCACATGCCTCGTTCAGCGTCTTCTTGTATTCCTCTGGCAAAACCTGCTCGTTCACAAGCTTCTTCCAGCCACCGCCATGAATCAGCACACCCTTGCTCAAATCGGGCTTATAGCCGCTCTCAATGAGTTTCTTGCAGAAGTGCTGCCAAATCATGAACGTAAATCCGAACATAAAGACGGTCTCGCCTTTATGCTCCTCCAGGAATTTCTTCATTCCCTCCACGTCCAACTCCATGTTCTCGCCCAGCGCATACATACGCTTACTACCGAACATCGAGAAACCAAGGATTCCGGCACCACGGGCAGAGAATATATTGCGGTTCTTTATCACAGCCGAAGTGTCCAGAATCAGCATCGGCACACGGTGAGTTCCGATGAATGCCGAAACAATCTTTGTTAGAGCCTTGGTCTGATTGGCCGAAGTAGTTCTGTCCACGAAAATCTGCGACTTCTGCTGACCAGTAGTACCGCTCGAAGTCATCGTCTTCGCAATCTCTTCCTTCGGTACGGAGCGCAGTTCAAACTCCTTGAACAGTCGCACAGGCAGGAATGGCAGCTCGTCATATTCAGGCAGATTGTTTATATCCAGCCCCACCGCATCCATCATCTTCCTGTACAGTTCACAATGCTCGTAATGGTATCGGGTGAGTTCACCGATACGCTCATTCAGCATCTTTCTCTTCGCATCCCTATCCAATGAATAAGGAGGAATATGCAGTATTTCATCTATTGTCATAATTCTTTGTTTAAAATTGTTCTATGTTGTTCAAGATGGTTCAAAATTGTTCTTGCAGTAGCTACTTTGAACTAATTTGAACGTGCGTAGCACTTTAAACCATTTTGAACTATAACTGCGCTTGCAGCACTCGATAATCTAATTTTCCAGATGATTTAATAGGTATTGCATCTATCACACGTACATCAAATGCGCGTGTGTTGATACCAGTCTTTTGCATGAGTAAATCCTTTACTGCGTCCTTTTTACTTTCGTCGGTGATGAATACAGTCATCTTATCATCAACTCCTACACAAGCCACTGATAATGTTACAGCCTTTAGGAATTGCTCTGTTGCATCAAGATTTACACGATTTCCATAAATCTTTAAGAATCGCTTCATTCGGCCAGTAATATAGTAGTAACCGTCTGCATCCCTGCGAGCTACGTCACCAGTTTTCAGCACACCATGGTTCTCATCGCCTTTCTGCAGGTCTTCACGGCATTCGCCATAACCAAGTGACACATTCTTGCCCCAATATTCCAGTTCTCCGTCGACATCAGACTCTGTAATCTCATTACCATTCACATCAAGTATGGCAAATCTGCCACCAGGTATAGCAATACCTATTGAAGCATATTTTTCCAATGCTTTATCGAGTGGCAAATAACTCATACGAGCCGTGGCCTCGGTCTGACCATACATTACGAAGAATCTCTTTCCAGTTGCTTGGGCATTCTCAATGTATTCCTTTGCAAGTTTGGCATTGAGTTTTCCACCTGCCTGCGTCATAGTCTTCAAGTATGGCAAATCCATCTTAAAGATACGGAGCCTACGAAGCATCTCGTATGTAAAAGGAACTCCTGCAATAGAAGTAGCCTTCTCATCCTGAGCGAACATCCAGAATAACTTCTGTATCACTGGATGGTCTGTAAGTAGCAATGTTGCATCCTTGATATAGTGACTGTTGATTACAGAAATACCATAGCTGTAATACATCGGCAAAGAAGTAATTGGTCTCTCATTCTCATCAATACTCAGATATTCAGCAATGCTCTCAGCATTAGCCTTTACATTCTCATAGCTTAAACGCACCAGCTTAGGAGAGCCCGTACTGCCCGAAGTAGTAAGCAAAAGCCCAAGGTCTTTATAAAGATTTGCATCCTCACTATCGCCCTTATAAAGGCCATATCCTTGGCACTCATAAATTGGAGTATCACCCTCCACGAACTTTGCATCTGTAGGAGCCCACACATAGTTAGGGCGATATACATTCTGCAAGTTGTGCAGAGAATCCAAATCCTTTGTGCTGTCCAGCATAATTGGCACAATACGATGCTCCAAGCATCCCAAATAGCCAATCAATGATCCTATTGTATTTGAGCATAGCAGAAATATCAAGCTGCGTTCAGGCATTTGCTGCCCAAACTTGTCCATCTCTATTCTGAGCTCTTCTTTGGAGAAGTGTTCTCCCCTATCGGTTATTACGTTTAATCCCATAAGAATTTACTTTCTGTTATTATAAACGGATCTCCATGACCCGGAAGTATTATCGTATCCATTGGCAAACTCTTCAGATAGGGAAGAGTTATGCTTTTATATTTTTCTTTTTCGCCTTCCGGGAATCTCAATATCGTCTGGTCTTCTTTCAACAGACTATCTCCCGTGAAAACATATTGCCCTAATTCAATACATCCACTCCCTCCACTATGTCCGGGGGTATGTATGAAATGGAATTTCACACCACACACTACTCTATCAGCAGACTCTCCGTATGTTGTATCAGCATGAAGAGTATAGGTTTTGCAATTTGCTTTGAATTGCTTATATCTATCGCCACCGTCTTTTTTATCCTGCTCAGCTAAAACAAAGGCTATAAGCATTGGATTGTTTCCCCTCTTACTTGATATGTATTTCTCTGCCTCTTCCTGACAGAACAAATCATTTTGAGGAAACGCTTGTTGCAACACAGGAACACCCACCGTATGGTCAAAATGTTCGTGTGTCAATAAAATATGAATTACTTCTACCCCTCTATCTTTCAATAGCTTCAGACCTTCCGGATTATCATTTGGATCAATCACTATCGCATCTTTACCACGAATGATGATAAACATATTGCTCTTCACAGGAGCATAGGTGCACCTGTAGAGCAATATGTCTTTACCATCAATGTTAAGCTTAAATGCGTCCATTAAAACTTAACATCATACTTAGCCAGAATTTCCTGACCTTTCTCAAATGAGCTCAGATCAATGATGTCATCTGTGTCGAGAGAAATGTTGAATGCATCTTCAAGAGCAGCCACCAATGTCATGTGACCTACTGAATCCCATGCTTCAACCCCCTGATACTCCAGCCCCTTGGTCTGATCTTCTGTAATACCCAGTGTATCGCAAAATGTCTGGGTGTACTTCTCTAAATTTGTCATGACTTTAATTTAATTTTAAACGTTTATAATTATTTGATATCACTTTCTTTCAACAACTCATCTGCGGTAATGTCGCGTGTAACGGTCATGCCTATCATTGAGTCAATTCTATCAGGAGATATACCTGTTCCGGGGCGCTTTGCATCAAGGTCATCAGCTGTCAATACCTGACCAGCCTTCAAATCTCTTGCTGCAATCACACTTCTACGCATTTTTGCCTTCTGTTCTACCTCAGCCTGAAGCACTACTCTTTCCTTGCTGCCCATAGCCTCACAGACATCATTGCATCCATTTACAAGATTTTTCAAATCCTCAGGCTCCATAGCCATCTGATTGTCCATTCCAATCTTCTTGTGGTCAAGGGTAAGATGCTTTTCAATCAATGCCGCACCAAGAGCTGTTGCTGCATTTGCAATCTGACACCCAATGCTATGGTCTGAGAATCCGATAGGATAATTCGGGAAGAGTTCACGAAGTCCTAATATATTATTAAGATGTATCGTATTCATCTCTGGGGGATAAATGCTGATGCAATGCAGCAGACAAATCTGAGAATTACCAGCATCCTCAATCACCTCAACGGCCTTCTTCACTTCCTCAATGGTACTCATACCCGTGCTAAACACAATAGGAGCACCTTTCTTGGCGATATATCTCAGATAAGGATGGTTGTTTGTTTCCATCGAAGCTATCTTCACAAAAGGTGCCTCACATTCATCCAACAGGAAATCGACTTCCTTCTTTGAATAAGGAGTTGAACAATACTGCACACCTTTACTGCGGCAATACTTCGCCATATCCATCAGCTGGTCCTCGCTCAGTGAGAACTTCACAAAGAAACGTTTTGAGATAGGATTTGCCTTATAATATTCAGCGGCATAAAGCGACTCTGCCGACCACGACTGAAACTTCACGCACTGACATCCAGCTTCTGCGGCAGCATCAATCATCCTCTTGGCAACTGCCACATCTCCATTGTGGCTGGAGTTCACCTCTGCCACAAAGTAAGGTTTACCATAATCAGACAGCTCAGTACCGTCTCTTAATATCAATTTTGCCATAATTATCGATTATTTAAATTTGACCACCATCCACTGTCAGCACCTCGCCTGTAACAAACGAAGCTTCATCACTTGCCAAAAAAGCAACTGCAGTTGCAATCTCTTCCGGCTGGGCCATTCTCTTCAATGCAGTATGCGCAACAAATCTATCAAGGTCTTTCTGCTTTCTGTTATTGCCCATATCCGTATTCGTAAGGCTTGGCGCAACGGCATTCACTCTAATTCCGAATGGAGAAAGGTCTTTCGACATCGTTTTGGTTGAGCATATCAATGCGGCCTTACTTGAGGCGTATGCCATAGCACCGGCAATGGGGTTTATGCCCCTTACGGATGCAATATTTACAATAGAGCCTGATTTCTGCCGCATCATCAATCTGGATACAACCTGTATCAGATTAATCTGTGAGAAATAATTCACCTCAAAAACCTGCTTCAATTTATCCATTGAAGTCATCATTATGCTGCCTGAGAATGATATGCCAGCACAATTAACAAGAATATCAACATTTTTCTTCTCTGCCGCAATTGCCTTCACTGCATCCTTCACGCCTGCATAATCAGTCAATTCGAAACATACTGGTCTAATATATACTCCATATTGTGAGGCAAGCCCCTGCAACGCACTCTCAAACTCATCATTCTGAGTTCTTGCACATGCCCAAACATTGCATCCTTCCAGAGCAAATTTCTTAACTGTAGCCAAACCAATTCCTCGGTTTGCTCCAGTTATTATTGCATTCTTTCCTTTTAGTATCATACCTTATTAATTCTTGGAACCATACTTCTTGCAGGATTGCCACAGACAGTGGTACCAGCTTCGACATTACGAATGACAAAGCTTAGAGCACCAACGTGCGCACCTGATTCAACAATCACATGATGACTGATGACGGCAGATGTATGGATGTTAACATCATCTTTCACGACTATTCCACCCACGCACGTTACATGCGTATCAATTCTGTTGAAATCACCGATATGAGCATCATGTGCAATGATGGAATAGGACTGTATCATATTATAGTTGCCCACCACGGCATCATTACCAATAATAGTATATGCACCTATGAAGTTGCCTGTTCCAATCTTAGCATTCGTGAGCAATTTAGCAGACTTATGAATTAGGTTGATAAACTTACCACCACGATTGATGATAGACTCAAGACATGCCCTGCGTGATGCGCCTCCTATAGAGAATGTAAACACATCATCCTCCTTTGGCTGATAATCCTTTATTGTTCCCAGCACTGGGGGATAATTCTCAAAATCATCCAAAGCATTGAGATCATCATCAATGAATCCCTTTACTTCATAAACCTCACCATAGCCAACGCACTCCAGCGCATTACTATATATGGTGCGACCCATACCGCCGGCACCAATTATTATCAGTTTCTTTATTTTTCCATTAATTACTATTTCTTCCATTTGCTCGTAAATATCCACTTTTGTATTAACATTACGAAAATCTTTGCATAGCTCACATTAATAGGGAGCATTTTTAATCGACCAAAATTATCTGATAAGTGTGAATGCACTTTTTTAGGTGATAACAGTATATTTTCCACTACAGAAAATCTTGTTTGCGTTTTATTTATATATGACGTTACATTCTTACCGTGTTGCCTATATTTTATTAAAGGCTTATCCAAATAGGTTACCTTCCCAAACGCTGCACAAAGATATACCACAAATCTATCATGCTGCCCCCTTCTAAAGGGGAATTGCTTATTTTGAAGAGCATATCGCCTTGCCCCATTATTGAATATCATAGTACATCCTAAGGCTGCCTGTCGATAAACAGCATAGCGATACACATCTTTAGCATCTTCAGGATTACGATAGTTTGATTTCCACAAAGAATCATACAAATGATTTAACTGGCCATCAACGATTATTGCATCAGTAAAAGCACAACAAGGCATCTCTGCATGTCCGGTTTTATCTATTTCCTGAATTTTCTTAAGAGTTAACTCCACCTTTTCTGGTAGCCACACATCATCTTGATCACAATACATATAATAATCTGCCATCGCATGCTCCAAAAGCCACATAAAAGATTGGCCGACACCTAAATTATCACCATTCCGATCTACATGTTTTACCTTATCTGGAAATTTATTAACAAACGAATCAATGATTCCAATAGTTCCGTCGTTAGATCCATCATCCCTAATATATATAGTAAAATCTTGATATGTTTGGGAGAGCAACGAATCTATTTGTTTACCAATATAATCCGCTCCATTATATGCGGACAATAAAATTGCTATCATATAATTATACACTAAAATTCAATTAATCTTTTTAATAATCCTACTTGACTATCAATATTATTATCTGGGAACAAAACCTCGACTTCTTTAAAAGTCATTCTCTTTCCTTTCATTTCATGACAAAAATTCTCTATTTTTCTAACAGCATCTAAATCTCCATTTTTAATATTTAAGCCAAGTGGATATTTCTCTATCATATTAAATTGAGTATCTTCTGTAAAATAAAAATTTATGATTGGTTTTCCAGTCGACAACAACTCTAGCATTTTGCTTGGAGCTTGAAGAGTACTGACATTGCCAATATTAACAAGAACGTCGTATCCATATTTTAACATATCGATATATTTCGCTTTATCCACAAAATATTCTCTATGTATATTATCTTTAGCATATCGATTAATAATTTGCTCACATTCACCTTTTCGAACAAACAAATCTAAACTCACATCTTTAACCTTAGAAATGACAGACAAGAAAAATTCAGGATTTCTTATTTTCATATACAGAGTTCCCGCAAATATCAACTTGCATACTTTCGAATTCATAGAAGGATTACTAAATCCTTCCATCTGAGGATCTAACGTAAATTGTATTGGAAAAAGTTTATTTCGTTTTATTCGAAATGCCTTAGGGATATAAATAAACATCTCTGTCGTTACCATAACATAATCACAAACATTATAAATATCTTGTTCTTTTTTGAGATTTGCTCGTTTCCAAAGTCCCTTAAACAATTTGTATTTATAATAGATATAGTTTTCTGCATAAGGATCTGTTATGAAACATATCCATTTTATTGAAGGGTATTCCTTTTTAAACTTCAGCATTGCTAATTGATCATAAAAAGTATTTGACACAGCAATCACGACATCAATGCCTACGTTTTTATTGAGTTCTTTCAATTTTTCGTAATTTGCATTTATTTCCCACCTATTAGCATCAGGAAATGCATATTGTATTTGAAACAATCGGAATGCATTTATCAGAAGCAACAATAATTTTGAAAAAAATGTAAAACTATGATGTGTTATATTATACTTACATCTTGTTATTACAAGATGTCTTAGGCTACTGAAATATATTATGTTATATTTATCAGATTTAGGTTCTTTAATAGAATCATTTCTCGTTATGATATAAAAATTATAGCTCTCAGACAAAGAACTCACATATTTGTCAATACAAGTTGCAGGACCGCCCATGATTGGATAGTAATTCGAACACAACACTGCAACATTTTTTTTTACACTCATAATTAATCAATCATTTAATACAGAAAAAAACTTCATATTATTTGCAACTATCACCAATAAATCTTTATATCAACAACTTATAATAAACTTAGATTTTGTATGGTATGAAGTCATACTAAGCATTATTTAATCGAGAATCCAAAACCTCACAAAGTAATGGCAATATACAAAAAGTCAACATCCAATAATCAATACCAGCCATATTTTTAAAAGATCCAAAAATTACAAAAGAGAGAAAACCCAACGTATAATACGGTCGTATTGAAATAGACATAGAATTTTTACAATAAAAATAAAAAGTAATAATAAATGATACAAATAATAACATTCCCCAAATACCATAATATACCAACATATCTAAAAAATATGCGTGTCCTCCAATATTAGATTTTGAATTTCCAAATATCGGATTATCGAATATTGCATCTATAGTTAGATTATATTTATCAACTCGAGAGCCAAGGTCTCCTTCTGCTTCATTACCATCAATGACATCCTTGAGTTCAAGTACCCTTTGCTGTAAATCTTGATTGTCGGCTAACATATTACTACTATAGCCCAACATATCGCTGATTAACCCCGTTTGGAACAGAAAGGCGACAATCAACAGAGCTGCTATTATCCATTTAAAATTTATTCTTTTAGAAAACAGACAAAAAAAGAACATCACAAGACCTAAAACCAATGATGTTGTCACAGTACCTTCTATTTGAATAGCAAATATCAACAAGATTAACAATAATGGCAAAAAACGCACTTTTCCTTTTATATTTTTAAAAGCATAAGTAAGTATCGGAATCAAGACACAGACACCTTGAATTATATGGTAGTTAATCAGACCATACCTTGCCATTATTACAGTAAAAAAAGTATAATCAAAATTTAAATCTGTTGATTGGCTTCTCAAAGCCAGCGGATATTGCTGAAGTATAATACCTGTTGGAATGAGTGCTATGCTAAAAGGGATAAGAAATATCAGAATAAAATATAATTTCTTATTATCATTAAAACTTTGTATAACAAAATACAGGATAACAGGTAAAAGAAATACATATAAAATACTAAAAATAGATTTTTCTCCATAAGCTCCAGCTATAGAAACATAAAATGAAAAAAACAAAAGAAAAACAAAAGATCTCTTCGAAGCAAGAACTTTAAAACACATTACTACCAATGCTAACATCGGTATCAATATTGTAATGCCTTTCAATGGTACATAGGCTTTGAAAATATCTACACTAGTAATTATCAAAGCCATACAACAAATCAAAAAAACCAAGCTCGTATAATATGTTAAGCTACTTTTCATATTTTCATCCTAATTTATACTATAAGATTAGAAGGTATTTTTGTACCATAATAATAATTACTGAAGGAAGCTTTGACTACGCTCAACAAATGTTGAGACCTTGGTGAAGAAGATAGATTCTTTTGAGCGTATTCATAAGCGCGTTTTACTTGCTTCTCCATTTCCATAGGGTTTTCATAGCAATAAAGCATTTCTTTTCCTAGTCGATCTCTATCACCTAAATCCGCATAACGAACATATTTTCCATTTTCTGAGAATAATTCATAATCTGAAGACAATTTATAAGTAACCACTGGTCTTTTAAGAAAAAGAGATTCTCTTACTGTTGAATTTACAGATGTTAGACCAGGTAAGACTGCTATAGCAGAAGAAGAGACCAAATTATAAACATCATAGGAACTTTCTTGAAGTCCTAAGAATATTATATTATTTTCAAGATGACTGTTTCTGATCAAATCATCAAGAGTATCCTTGTATTTTTTATCATATCCTCCAATAACGCACATTTTAACATTTGGATATTTTTGAGAAACACTAGCCAAACCTACTATAGCATCTTCTATACCTTTTTTTTGAGTCAATCGAACTGAGAAAAAAACGAAATCATAAAGAACATCCACTTTCCTCAAAACAGGCTCTTGAGTAGGAAAACTAATTTTAAGTAGTGGATTCTTATTATTGATAGCTTTAACCAATTCTGATTCATGTTCCGCATAGCAAATATAATCAGCCCTCGCAATTACGGTTCTTTCATAGGATTTTCGAAACTCTCCTCCTGCAAAATTAACATTCTTACGTAGAGAACTATTTAAAAATGTTTGCATTAAAACTAATACCGGAATGTTATCAAACTGCAACACGACAGGAGAATATTCCATATTCTCAGCGCCACTCAAACATATAAAATTAGGGTTAATCTTATTAACCACGTTTATAATATTATTTCTCACATGTTCATACATATCTTTTCTATACGATGATAAGAGCAACTTAGAATAATGAAGTAAAGAACTTTGATTATAGCCAACACAGTGATAATAAATATTTCTAAGTCTAAATTCACATAACTTCTTTTTTTGATAAGAATATGGAGCTATAACATGAACTTCAATGTTATTATCATTCTCAAATGCCTTTAAGAAAAGAGGAATCCATGGTCCATAGTCTATAACTTTTTTCTTTTCTTTTTTAAGAAGGGCAAGCAAAAAATTCTCAAAACGGAAATCTTTAATTGTTTGATGCCTCCTAATTTCTGCATTTGAGAATTTACATATAAATGCCAACTTTATTTTCTCCATTATCGTAACAATTATTACAGTAGCAATTCATGACTTAAAACGCTACAAATTAATATTTCTTGATGCTCTAATTTTATAAAAGAACGATAACATCAATAAAAATGAAAGCGATATCATCACAACACACTGCCCCCAGGCTCCGCCAGAGAATGACCAAAATTTAATCATTAAGTAATATATACCAACTGCGAGACCAGCACCCAATACCTTAACATAAAGAGTTTGCTTTGTAAATCCATAACCTATTACAATATTCTCAATAATAGAGAATACAGCAAAAAGGATGTTATAAACTGCAAAGATCCTAGCAAATGGATATGCATCGGCATATCTACCTGCTGTGAGCAAATCTATCAACAAAGGAGCAAAAATTATAAAAAGAAAATTAAAAATCGCTGTACTACCAACAATCATAAAACATATACCGAATAGCTTCTTATGTCTTTTCTCTGCAATCGACTGATAAAGGTCAGGAAGAAAAGTGCTACTAATTGTGTTAAAGAAGATGCTCATGTATGAAGCAATGGACAATCCCACACAATACAAACCGTAGGTATGCACATCGTGTATTTTTTCCAGAAATGATTTATCAATACCGGAAATGAAATACCATAGAAAAGAACCGAGGACTAATGGCCATGTAAATTTCAAACCTTTTTTCAGAATCTGCCTGTCTATCTCCCATTTGTTTAATGAATGAGCTATCGAATAAACAGCCACTATGCTCGAAGCTATCAATGCAGCCCATAACTTTCCTACAGCTCCATATTTATAATAAACCACCAGCAATAATGTTAATATCGTAGTGATAAGACATGCTACGATAGAAAAAACTGCAAACGGTCTTGCTTTTCTTCGTATCTTAAGTTTTGTCTTATAGAATGTACTAATATTCAAAACGTAAACTTCTACAAACGTTAAAACAGCATAGGGGTAAAAATCAAATTCAACATGAGATACTTGATGGAACACATAAAAAAAACATGTAAAAAGAATTAATGACCCGAGCCCCAACAACATAGAAGCTAAAAGAACCGTATCGCCCAATCTTTCTCTTTTCTCCTCTGGAGTAAAATAATACTGTCTGCTATAATATGAAAATAAGCAAAAGTGTAATATAGGATAGAGAAAAAGATTAAACGATGAATAGTATCCAATTATAGCATAATCAGTATGGGATAGGTTTGATGCATACAAAGGGTTAAGAACAATTCCGATAAATGCTACGAACAGAGATGCGCCCATATACCAAGATGCATTCTGAATATAAGCCCTAAACCTTTTGATATATTGATTCATCAAATTAAACAAAAAGCATGTTAAATCCTGTTATAACCTAATGCTTTTCTAATTTTCTAGCAGGATTGCCCACCCAAACTTCATTAGCAGGAATATTTTTCATTGCTATAGCTCCCATTCCGACAGTGGCACCCTCGCCTATTTTTAAATAACCACGGAGGGAAGAGCTTGGCGCGACCCAAACATCATCCTCTATAATATTTCCGCCAGAGACATTAACTTCAGCAGCAATAACAACATTCTTGCCTATCACATTATTATGAGCAATATGGCATAAATTGTTTATTTTTGTATAATCACCTATCATGGTAGTTGACAGGGCACCACGATCAATGCAAGTGTTAGCACCTACTTCCACATAATTACCAATCTTTACATCTCCTATCTGAGGGAAGCGAAAACGGTTTCCATTTTTATCTCGTTCAAATCCAAAACCCTCACCACCAATAACAGCCCCTGACTTTATAACACAACCTCTTCCAATTTCAACATCATCATAAATGTGAACATTAGCTTCTATAATGCTATCATCCCCAATTACAGAGTTTTCTACAATACAATAAGGCCCTATACAAACATTCTTTCCAATTTTTGCAGAAGTACTTATTATAGCTGTAGGATGAATACCCGCTTTCGGACGCTTAGAAAAGAAGTGATTTCCTATTTGAGCTAATGCTATCTTAGGATTTTGCACATGAATTAATACTTTAGAAGCTTTGAACATAATGTCACTATATTCGACATCACTATCAACTAATACCACCCTTGCGCTAGAATTCTCTGCTATTTCTTGCTTATTTTCCTTTGATGGGTTTACCCAATCCAAAGTAGTAAGAGTTACATGTCTGGTATCAGCCAAGTTGTCAATATAAACATCATCGTTAATACCATCAACAGAAATAAGTTGGTCTTTTATGAGAGCTAATATCTCTATTAAACATACTTTAACTATCTTCATTTTATATCAATTAATTGATTATTTTTTCAAAACTTTCTTTTTATCGTTCTTATGAACTTATACAACCCATGAAAGTAAGCATTTACATAATGCACAAAGCATATGTAACTATTTTGCCATCGGCTTCGACCAAGAAAGGATTGCCTATACTCTGCCATCTCTGCATCAAATTCCTTATTTATTGAGATCTCTGCAGGATGTTTCAGCTCTATCAACTCAAATCGTGGTCTGTTGTGATATGCCTTATAAAAAGCGGAATTAACATCAACATTGTTGTTTGCACCTCCTGCAAGGCCGATGTTCGAGACCATATTGGTGTTAGGATAAATGCTGTATTTATCGTACTTGTGTACCAGATACAGCATTTGAACATCGTATGTGTTCTGCTGAATTCCTTTCTTAAGACTATCTACATAACTGTCAAACATCAGAAGATGCCCGTAGTACGACTTTTTGTTGGAAAAAGCTTCCTTAAATGATTTCTTATTCCGATACTCAGGATAGGAAGCCATATCGTACTCGTAAAGGTCATATACCCTTTTCCATGTTCCCATGGCGTATGTAGCGGCACATTGACGGGTAAAGAAGTACGAGGCTTCGCCACGCTTCATGCCGTAATTGACACCACCGATATAAGCTATCTTGTCATTATCCTTATAATCCTCTAACAGTTCCTGGCAATAGTAAAAGAACGAAACGGAAGGAACACCATCGTCCTCAACGAAAATCATTCTGTCTTCTTGCGAAAACAACCAATTCCAAGCGGCTATTCCAGCCCGTGAACACCCTAAGTTCTTCTCATGGATGAGATACTTTACATTGCAATCCCAATCCACGTTCTTCACTATCTGAATAACTTTTGCCTGATTTTCTTCATCATCTTTTCTGTTTACCCTCGGAGCATCCACTGCCACGTAGAGTTTCTTTGGTTTTGCCTCTCGTATGGCATTAAATGATTCCTGCGTGATTTCCGGTCTATTGAAGACCATATAGAGGACGGGGGTTGTTAATTCTTTGCGAGTCGCCCAACTGGGGATTTTTTTTTCGATATTTGCTGAATTCATTTTGAGAATTTTATTTTTGAATCTCAATCCAGCAAATATCAAATCAGCAGTCTAACTCTGCAAGAAATACCCCTTTACAAAGTTTCGCACCCGCAGTATCTGCCGGACAAAGATGTTTGGACTTTTTATATGTTTCCTGTAATGATATTCGTCGTATTTTAAATTTCTCTTTATTTCCTTTGGATGTACCTTGGCAACAAATTCCTCATCATACTTTCTGTAATGTGACTTGCTTTGACCTTTGGCATGAAGACCTACCACGCCAACATTTGAGGAAAGATGCACACGAGGAACAATACTCAAGCCACCATCACGCGACTTGATGTAACTCCAAACGTAATCCCATGTACCCCCCCATTAAAACATTATGTTTCAAATAGTTACATAGCCTACATAGGCTTTCCTTTTCAAGTTTTGTCAAGTCTGTCCTTTCATTCAGACGAGCTACAGTATTATCAAAATCATTGACATACAGATTGAAATGATTCCATGCTCTGCGCCAAGTAGCCCACCCCCATATATGACCATAATTAGAGAAACAATAATCCTCATTGTTAGGGAGCGGCATAGGCGTCTGATTGTTGCTACTAATCATATAAACATTCTCAGCATCTTTGTAGAGATAGAGCATTTCCTGAGCGAACTTCAGGAACGAATAGGGAGCAATGATATCATCCTCAACGACAATGATATATTCATTCTCACTGAGAACCCAGCTGATTGCCTCACTCTCTGTGACTTCACAGCCTTTATTTCTTTCGTTGTAGCGGTAATGCTTCTCGCAAGGCCAGTCTATATCGTTCTCCATAACGGAGCGGACTTCCCTTATTACTGCATCTTCGCCCTCCTTGTCGGCTCTTGCGCCATCACAAGCAAAGTACATATTCTGAGGCTTTGACTCGCGTAGCTTCGCAATGCATTGCCTCAGTATGTCAGGGCGGTTGAATCCTATCACGAGGACAGGAACTACTATTGGTGTTTTCTTTTCCATATCTCTTACCACACTTTTATCATCTTCAAATATTCCGGCCACTCCCCCAAGTCCTTCCAGCTGTTCTCGCTCACTGGGAAGCAACCCACTCGGCCACCGCGGCCATGGACTTTCTCCATGAGGTCGGTGATGTGGTACTTCTCGCCGAAAGGGATCTCGTCGATGAGGTCGGGGTTCAGGATATACACGCCGGTATTGATCATATACGTCTGCTCGGGTTTCTCCCTCAGGGCAGTCATGAGGCCGTCCTCACCTGTCTCTATCACGCCGTAGGGGATGCGGATGCTCTTCACGGCGGTGACGATGGTGATGTCGTTGTGATTGCTACGGTGGTAGTCGTACACGTCGCGGTAGTCCTGGTCGATGACGATGTCGCAGTTGCTCACGAAGAAGGGAGTGTCGATGCTACCCTTGAGGAGGCTCACGCTGCCGATGGTGCCCAGGGGCTTGTCTTCCTTGAAGTAGGAGATGTCGTAGTGGTCGGGCAGGTTGTCGATGTAGTACTTGATGAGGTCGTACTTGTAGTTCACCGAGAGGTAGAACTTGCGGCAGCCTATGCCCATGAACTGGTCCATAATCTCCTCGAGGATGGTCTTCTCGCCTATGGGCACGAGGGGCTTGGGGATGACGTTGGTAATGGGGCGCAGACGTGTTCCCAGACCTCCCGCCATGATGACCACGGGGAGATCTATCTTCTCGCGTGCTGGCTCCTGCTCCTTCTCGGTGATGTCCTTCCAGAACACCACGTCCACGAGGCTTCCGTCCTCGCCCACCACGGGCATGCACTCCGCACGGAGACGCTGCATCTTGCCCTTGATGCTCTCCTGCGATTCACCGACCGAGGCATATATCTTGTTGGGATTGAAGATGCCCTGCACGGGGTCGGTGATGGGATAGCCCTTGATGATGGCACGCTGGATGTCCCCGATTGTCAGCAGGCTCAGGAACCTCTCCCCGTCCATCACGAAGAGATTCTTCACATGCGCCTTGTCCATCTGCGTCATCGCCGCCAAAAGAGACGCCGACGGAAGAATCGTTCTGTCTTGTATTTTATTTAAATTCATATATAAATTGCTTAGCATTATTACCACTTACAAATAATTCTAAAGAGTACTTGCCCAAAAGCTCTCATTTAATAATTTATCATCAAAATTTAATGAAGGAGAATACATAAATCCATCAGAAGAAGCCATACTATTCTTGATATCACATAGATTCATAATTGCCACAAGAATACTCTTACATGCTATTCTGAATACGTTTTTCTCTATTGATTCAATTTCTTCTGACCAGTCAACAGGCATTGCTCCTTGCGCAAGGATAGGGCCACCATCCAGTTCTGCTGTAACCAAATGACAAGTAGCTCCGATTATTCTACTTTGTTTCTCCTTCGCCATCTCAACAGTTTTGAAACCTATCACCCCCCCGAAAGATGGGAGGAGAGAATAATGAAGGTTAATGAAAGTAGCCTTGCAACATGTGAAAACCTCCTCAGGTAAAATCTTCGAGATATTGGTTATTACAATGTCGGGGTTAATACTACGAATATCCTCAACTACTTCTGGAATACGGCTACGCCATGGTTTAATAACTTTTGTCATCATACCGTTTGCATTTCCATAGTCCACTGCTCCACAATCTCTATCAGCTATTATACTTTTGATTTCATAAGGAGCATCTGCTATCTGTGAGTATCTATGCAGGAACTTCATCGTTCCCCCACCGCCAGAAGCCAATACAATTATTCTCTTTTTCATGCTGCCCTCCTTTCTGCGCAGAACGATAGGCAGCATAAAGCATTAACAGTTAGGAATTTACCCCCCCAATGTTAAATTGTTTAACATATTATTATTCATATCATTACGAGTTTTATTTCTTGATTTTGCAGGATTGCCAAACACGGTATCAAAGTCGGCAACGTCTTTTGTGACGACACTTCCCATGCCTACCGTGGCATCATGACCAATGGTAACATGGTCACGGATACTGCTGTTCAATCCTATGAAACTTCTTTCTCCAATGGTTACTTTCCCGGCCATGGCCGTTCTACCTGCTATGAAGCAGTGTTTGCCTATATGCGCCTCATGACTCAGCAATGCGGCAGGCATAATGGAAACATTGTCCTCAATGATGCAGTCCTTGCTGATGATGGCACATTCGGAAATCAATACATTCTGACCTATACGGGCAGAAGGGTTGATGACTGCTGTAGGATGGATGATTGTTGCCATAGGCACTTTACCCACGAAACGTTCATAGAGCTTCTGTTTCAAGTCGAAGCGTGCATATCCAATGCAGATGAATATCGCATCGAACACTCCATCCTTGAACATCGGCTCAACGTCATCGTCATTGCCAAGCACAGGAATGCCTGCTACAAGAGAACCTTTCGGTCTGTTGCCGTCGAACATTCCGACCACTTCTATCTCCGATTCTCGGCCAAGGTCTGCTACTTGCTCAGCAAAATCACCAGAGCCTATGAGGGCTGTTTTTGCCTCCCCCATTGATTTTCTTGAGCGTTGATACATAAGCATTTACAATCATTTAAAGTGCTTATTATGTCTAATATTCGTTCAGCAAAATAGCCGGAACCTATCAGAACAATTCTTAACATGTTTGTATTTCTATTAAATCCCAAATGCGACTCATCTCATCATTCATCTGGGACACATTATCAAATCTAATTACCATTCCTCCTAAACAATCAAGTCCAACATGGAATGAGTTCACTTGTTCTCCTTCTCGTTTAAAGATAGCTTTATAAACTACCTGTTTTTCTATACCATCATGATACCTTATTCCTAAGAAAGTTCCGCTTGTCATAGAATGAATGACGTATGAAGAAGCTACTCCTTCATGAGTCGGCTTGAGGAATTTTTTATATTCATCACCAACACAAGCACAGATAGAAGCAGATATCATATCTACTCCACAGGCATATTGCACAGTGTCAGGAATCAAATTGCCTCCATTTCTTGGGCCTACCTCCAAAATATGAACTCTGTCGTCTTCCCCGATGATATATTCAAAGTTAAAACCACCAAAAAGCATTCCCAGTTTGTCAAATATCAGCTGTATTTGCGACTGAGCATCTTTACGATATTTCTCTTCCTGAATAGATGGATAACTCAAGCCAATAGGAGCATAGGGATTACGTTCCATATTATGATGCTGATCCATCACCCCAAAGAAGGCAATTTTACCATCAGAGATAAAACCATCGCCATCAATTTGGAAGCCTCTTCTCTGAATAAAGTTCTCTATAATGCATGTATTAGTCTGAGAGTAACGTGTTGCATCCTCAACATCCTCAAATGCCTTATTGAACTCTTCATCACATGAAACTTTCGTTACTCCTTTACTACCCCACAGCATCTACAGGCTTTATCATCACAGGAAAGCCAATTTGATGCATATAGCCAAATGCCTGGTCTTTATCCTTTCTAGTAAATGACTGAGAATTAGGTGAAGGTAATCCTATTTTTCTGAGAAAAGAACAAAACAGGTGTTTCTTAGTCAATATCTCAACACTTTGTGATAGATTTGTTGGCAGATTCAGCTTCTCACAGACAATAGCGGCAGGAAGTGCCGCAAAGTCTGAAGCATACGAGAGTAAGCCATCAGCTTTGCTGCATACTACAACTTTCATTATCTCATCGGCACTGGTAGTATCTATCTGATGAAACTCATCACAATAATCACGACCCATGCAATCGGCAAAAGAGTTAGCGCATATCACATAATAGCCTAATTCTTTCGCCCTGCGTATAGCAGACAACTGGAGAAAATTTCCTCCTAATATTAATCCCCTTTTCATAAAGCACTCCTCCATTAAGCAGCCATTGCAACAATGACCTCTGAGGTATAAGAGTGCCTATCTAAAGTTCTCTTAATTAAGGCCCCTCACGTTAAATTATTTAACATATCAACTTTCACTAACTTACGTACTATATTCCTTGCCTCTTCCATGCTCTCTATCGTCTGCTCTCTCCCTTCTGTCTGGAAGATGGCATAGCCATAGCGGTTGAGACTGCTGGTAATCCTGTTCACCTCGTCGCCGACGTGCTTGTCGAACTCCCATGCTTTGCAGCCTGGAATCTGGCCAAGACGGTCGATGTCGCCGATACTCTCTATCCTGCCCTCGGGGAGTTCGAAGAACACCACGCCGGAACTCTTCTGGAACTTCGGCAGGAACTCTTCATCGGCTATGGCCTCTCCCACACTCATACGAGCAAGGAGTCGCTCCATGTTGATGCCGGTGGAAAGGGGCACAAGGGTGGAGGTGATGAAGTCGCCGCCAAGACGAGGACTGGTCTCAATGACCACGATGCCACGGCTGCTGACCTTGAGCTCGGTGTGGGAACCACAGCCGTCGAAGTTCAAGCACTGGGCAATCTTGCCGATGATGGTGCGTATCTCGCTGCGCTGCTCCTCGGTGAAGTCGGCAGGCTGGATATGGCCAAGCTCCACATTGTAAGGGAACGTGGTGGTCTGCTTCTGGGTGAACTGCAGCACATGAGTCTCGTCATGGTAGTGAAGGCTCTCGATGCTGTACTCAGGACCATCGATGAACTCCTCTACAAGGACATTGCCCTTTTTGGTGTACTGCATGGCCTCGGTCATGGCCTCACACACTTGAGCTTCGTTCTCGCAATAGATAACGCCACGGCTGCCTGAGTTGTCGCGAGGCTTGACTATCACGGGATAATTCCAGCCCTCACTCTCGAACTCCTCAATGCAACCCATAAGCCTGCCCTTGGCATGGGGCACTCCACCCAGCTCAAACCGCTGCTTCATCAGGAGCTTGTCGGTACTCCACTTGGCGGTGTCAACGCTGTAGAAAGGCAGCAGCAACGCCTCGGCCACACGTGCCATCATGACTAGTGGCTTGTCGGTAGCTGCGCACACGACTCCGCTGACAGCATATTTCTTTGCCACGGCGAGTGAGCCCTCAAAGTCATCTCCAGCGACAACCTCGAAGGCATCCACCTCATCTCGCAACAAAGCGTCATCAGTGATATCCATCCCGACAACATACAGACCAAGACTCTTGCACTGCTCAATGAGCGATTTCTGCAAGAATCCCAATCCAAAGACTAAAATACTCTTCTTCATCTTACCTTTTCTCTACAGATTTAGACAGATTCAACAGATTTGTTTTCATCCGGGTGTTCTGTAGCATTTTTCTCTACAGGCTGAACAGATTTATCAGATTTCTTTGTTCAAGAGATCAAAGTTTACGAAGCGTTCTTTTTGAATTGACGAGCAACGGAAGTTTACCAATAATCCAACTAACTTCTTTGCAGCATACATATAATTGATACACTGCTCTTTGTTGTCATCGTCCATTTCTGAAACAGCTTTTATAAGAATTGAAATCTGTTTAATCTGTTAAATCTGTAGCGTTACTTTATTGTGTCCAACGCATCCGCGTATGTCTTGCAGATGAACTCCACCTGCTCCATGGTGAGGGCGGCATACATCGGAAGAGTAATCTCGTGGTCGCTGACGTACTCGGTCTGCGGAAGCTGTGCGCCCCACTCCTTATACACCGAGAAGCGGTGGATGGTGGGATAGTGGATACTGGTCTGGATGCCTTGCTCGTGCAGGTAGTCGCGGATGGCATCGCGCTGCTCACGGGTTCTGTTCAGGAGCACCGTGGGGAAGATATAGTTGCTGGTGAACTCGTTGCAGTCGGCGAAGGGAACCACCATGTCCTTCACCTTGGAAAGGAGCTCCACATAACGCTGGCGCACTTTGGCACGTACCTCCAGGTCACCGGGGAGCTTCTTGAGCTGCTCAATGGCAATGCTGGCACGGATGTCGTCCAGACGAAAGTTGTAGCCCAGCGCCACGATGTCGTAGGCTGTGGCATGACCGCTGGCACGCTGATAGCTCATGGTGGTCATGCCATGTGAACGGAGCAGACGAGCCTTCTTGGCCATCTCCTCGTTGTTACTGATGAACATGCCGCCCTCGCCGGTGGAGATGTTCTTGTTGCTGAAGAACGAGAAAGCTGCGCAGTCACCTATGGTGCCGAGCTTCTTGCCCTTATACTCGCTCAGAGGCCCATGGCAGGCATCCTCAATCACCTTGAGGTTATGCTCCTTCGCAATGGCCATGATTTCGTCCATACGCGCAGGGAATCCAGCCATGTGAACCACCACGATAGCCTTGGTCTTGGGAGTAATCTTACGACGGATGTCCTCCGGGTCGATATTTATATGCTCCGGGCCAACGATGTCGGCAAACACAGGAGTGCCGCCGGCATAACGCACGCAGTTGGCACTTGCCGCAAAGGTAAGGCTCGGCACAATGACCTCGTCGCCGGGGCCAATGCCGCACACCAGACAGCACAGGTGCAGCGCATCCGTGCAGTTGCTCATGCTCACCGCATAGTTAACGTGGAACATGTCCACGAACATCTTCTCCAACTGTTCATTCTTTGGCCCCGTGCTGATCCAGCCGGATTTGATGGTATCATACGCAGCCTGAGCCTCACGCTCATCGAAATTGAGATTAAATAATGGAATTTGATATGCCATTTTCTTATAAATTTAATAATTGTTTGCTCTTGCGCCACTAATAACGCGAATAACTCGAATGGCTCTAATCGCCACAGATAACCCAGATATTTTTTTCTCTACAGATTGAACGGATTAAACAGATTTCTTTTTGAACCACAGATGACACGGATTACACAGATTTAACAAACACAAAATGAAACTAATCTAAACAAATTGCTCATTAATAATTTGCTCCGATTTGCTAAGATTTGTGTTTTTATTTAATCACCACGAATTGCACGAATGGACACGAATTAATTTCTTAATCTGTGAAATCTGTGGTTGTTTATATTCGTGTTATTAGCGTTATTCGTGGAGTTAATCATTTTCTGAGAAGTAGCGCCAAAGCGGGGCGGCCATGATGCCCTCAATAATTTGATGGTCTTGAAGCATCTGCCTGACTTCATCCTTGGTCTTCAGATGAACTGCAATAGATTCTGTGGGCTCCTGGTCCGGCTCTGACAGTTTCTTCACTCCTTCGGCGAGGAAAGTATGGCAGAGGTTGTTCATCGTGTTAGGGTTGGGAGCATAAACATCATATTCCGTCCATTCGCCGCCAACATAGCCGGTCTCTTCCTTCAGTTCACGCTTTGCGGCATCCAGGGGCTGTTCACCCTCTTCGCAGCAGCCGGCGGGGATTTCGGAACATATCTGGTCTATGCCGTGGCGATACTGCTGCTCGATGATAATGTGGCCTTCTTCCGTGATGGCGATGACATTCACCCACGTGGGATATTCCACCACATAGAAGTCGGAGATATCAATGCCAAGGTCGGTAAGGACACGGTCTTTACGGACAGTGAGGAAAGGTTCCCGAGAAAGGTACTCACTGGATAAGGTGCGCCACTTCTTCATCAGTCCTCGTCGTCATCGGGACAGAGCATGCCCTTTGAATGGAGCCCGTTCACCTGACCTGCAATGAGCCGCTCGGCATGGTTACGCATAGCTTTGCTGAAACGCTTGCGGGGCGAAAGGGGTTCATCTGCCCAATTGGCATCGTGGGTGAGCACCTGCAGGTGCTGTACCTTCGGGTCTTGCAGCACTTCCTCCAGACGGTCGAAACGCCAGTAGCCAAGGGAGTCTCCGCAATAGTTATAATGCTCCTTGAAATAGGAGGAATAAACGTTTATGAGGCCGCCGTAGCGATATTCCAGGCAGCTCTGTGTGAAGGGCGTAGTGTTGTGGAACGAGAAGGTGTCAAGCTCTACTCCCAGCGTCTTTTCCAGATACTCGCGGTCAAGCATGATGAAGCCATTGAGCTGCACCTCGTCGGTGATGCCCCAGTAGCGGCAGTCGAAGTGAAGGCCGCAGTGATGGCCCAGTGCTTCGATGTCGTGGAACACCTTGGTGTAGTGCTGGTCGAAGAGGTTGTAGTAGCCGCTGTGGAGCTGGAAGAAATAGGTGGCCTGTACGCCTTCCTCATGCTCTATCTGCGCCATCTTTAGAGCCAGATCCGGCTCAAACTCCACATCGTGCCGCCAAATGATATCCTTGCGTTCAGCCTTGAACTCATCCTTGTGCAGGATAAACTCAAAGCCCTGCGCCTTCGCCAGTTGAATAAGTTTCCTATAGTTCGTGAAAGTAAAATCGTCGAACTTGTATTTTTCTCTGTTGGTCATAATCTATCTTTCTTTTCGCTACAGATTGATCAGATTCCTCAGATTCAATAATCCGTTTAATCTGATCAATCTGTAATGTTACATTTTTTGATCAAGGTTCTTACCTTTCTCTTCATGTTCGAAGTTGGGGATGAACTCCTTGATGGCAGCTACTATTTCTTCCTTGGTGAAGGTTGGCTCATGGAAAATCTTCTCTACCTTGTCAAACCAGGCATCAACTTCGGCCATGGGGCGGCGCTTGGATTCCTCTATCACGCCCAATGCACTGAATCTATCCATATCCAGTTTCTCACCAGGGATAAAGAATTCTTCGTAGGCCTTCTCGCCAGTAGTATCTGACTTAAAATAAACGACAGGGTAATCCTTGCTGTCGTAGGGCATTTCTGAAGCATACTTCTTGGCATCCTCATCCTTGGAGAATTCCTTCTTGGCTAATCCATGAGCCTTAACGTAGTCGTCGCAGATGGCAGAAAAGGTGAGCATCTGCTTCTCGCCCAATTTCGGGAAGAATACTTCTCTTGAATTGCCGAGAATACAAGCCAACATACAAATCTGACCACTTTCCTCGGGACTTACAAAGTAACGTTTCACATCATTTGGGGCAGGCAACGGCTGCTTACTTTCCATCCTATGCTGCCATCCGTCAGGAAGGCTGCCATTACTGAAAGCTACATTTGCAAATCTTGCTGTGGTTACGGGGAATTTCTGGCTATAAGCCATGACCAAATCCTCCATGATACGCTTGCTGGCTCCCATGATATTTACAGGGTTTGCAGCCTTGTCTGTCGATACACAGAAGAAATGCTTGGGAGGATAAATGCTAAGCAAGTCCATCAGCTTCTTGGCCTTAATATCGTTATTCTCTATCAGAGCCTGAACGCTATATTTATCTTTTTCACTGCGAACATGCTTATGAGCTGAGAAATTGGCTACGATGTCGAAGCCTTTCTCCTCGCGGAATATCCTTTCAAAAATAGGATCTGCAAAGTTCAATGTATAGAGACGGAATTCCTCCGGGACATACATTCCGTAGGTGCTGCGCAGGTCTCTTGTGAGCTCTGCCAGTCCGTTTTCATTCAGGTCTATCACTATGAGCTTCGATGGCTTGAAGGGCAGCACGGCTCTGATAAAGCTACTACCAATGGAACCGGCTCCGCCTATCACACACACGCTCTTACCCTGAATCTCGGCCGTGAGCTTCTCTCTATTTGCCTCAATATCGTTGAGGAACATCGACTGTGACCGCTTGGTCACATGGTCGGATATGAATTTATTTTTTATAAACATCTTCTTGTTTTGAATTAACAGGAGGCCCTTCCCTGCAAAAAGAATAAGGTTCAATACAGATTATTACTCCTATATAGTTTATCACTCTGATTCTTCATAATTAAAGTATTTTATCGTATTCACCAGTTTAGCGTTCTTTATAAAGAGAACTTGGGTAAGCACTCAATTTGTAAGCACTCAATTTAGGGCATCCCCCTTTGTTAGGGCACTTTTCAGTGCCCTAAACCGAATTTTGTTAATTAATTAGTTTTGAATTTAACATTGGCTGGTAGCCAAAGTGATTTTGTCAGGAACCATATTAACATAATCCCTGCACCCGTTAAAGATGTTTTTGAAAAAAGTTCCGATGAAGTTCCAGATAGAACTGCCATGAAGCTTTACCGTTCCTATTACACTGTGATAAGTTGCAGCCATCTCAGCACCGGCATCACTGCCATAATGAAGTGAATTGTTACGTTGAGTAGTCAGCTTTCGAATAGTTCGCTCAGCAAGATTATTGTCTATCGGCAGTTCACCGTCATCCAAGTAAGCGAATATCTCTTTCCAGAACCGGTTCAGATAATTAAGAGCTTCTGTGTAATACCGGCTTCTAAATGCTGGATCCTTTGACAGTTCACTGTCCAACAGGCTGCGCAATTCTATCAGGAGTTCCTTCGTTTCCAGACTTTGCCTTTCCCGCAAACTTTCTTCCGGAGTAAGTCCGGCATCATCATAAATATGTTCTTTCGAAAAGAATCTCTTTAGAAGGGTTGAAAAACGTCCGGCTACCGGTTCACCACCTTGATTACCTGCCTTGACGAACTTGTTTTTTGCATGGGACATACAAACTTGATGCACGGTATCCTTAAACTGGGCTGACTTCAACTCATCGCCGATAAATACATAAGCAGTGTATCCGTCAGACATGATACTCTTCAATTCCGCATCACCCAAGAAGTCTGTAAGTAACTCATGACCGCGAGAGCCATTCGCATAGAAGAAAATGGCTGTTTTCTGAGCCTTGTTGACCAGCACCCCAATATAGCACTTCTTATAGTGGTCATATTTGCGCACCTTGCACCAGGTCTCATCGCAGTTCACTATCGAGTCATTTTCCAGGGCAATGGACTTCAATACACAGACCAACCCGTCCAGGTATTTCTTGCCCTTCTCAAGCCAGTTACGCAGCCAGCAATCCGAATTTCAACTACTTTTCTGCGAGTATCCTTGAACCATTTCTGAAAGATGTTATAAGGAACCTTGTGCTTAACACAAAAAGATTGGAGAGATTCTCCATGAGGCAAAGCATCCGTCTGGTACTGAAAGTAAAATCTTTCAAGTTCTTCACTGCTATACATTATTCTACAAATTTGGTTGGCAGCGAAGATAGAACCTTCAATCAATAGCCATTTTTTGACTGCTTACAAAAAAAATATTAATTTGTATGATTTTCATAAGCAATCATATCTTTACTAAAATTATTTACCCAACAAGTAAACAATATCTACTTTCTCCAAACCATTTTATCTATCACACCCGTATAAGATTGGATGAGTTTTACGATTATATTACTTACATTTTCGCCTACATATACATCAACAGGAGTACCATAATCACCATTTGTATCCATAGAAAGTGCAATATCAACAGCCTGCAGAAGACTCTTTTCGTCAATACCAGCAAGAATGAACCCCGCATTGTCAAGTGATTCTGGACGCTCTGTAGAAGTACGAATACATACGGCAGGAAATGGATGTCCTATTGATGTAAAAAAACTAGATTCCTCGGGAAGCGTACCTGAATCTGAGATAACAACAGCAGCATTCATCTGGAGACAATTGTAGTCGTGAAAACCGAGAGGGTCGTGTCGAATCACGCGCGAATCAAGTGAAAAACCAGTTTCTTCAAGACGTTTACGACTGCGAGGATGACAGCTATAAAGAATAGGCATATCGTATTTCTTGGCAATGGCATTAATGGCATTAAACAAAGAAAGAAAGTTCTTCTCAGTATCAATATTCTCTTCGCGATGTGCAGACAACAGAATGTATTTACCCCTCTCAAGTCCCAAGCGTTGATGAATATCACTAGTTTCAATCTCAACCAAATTTTCATGAAGTACCTCTGCCATAGGTGAACCACTAACATAAGTACGTTCTTTAGGCAAGCCACAGTCAGCAAGATAACGCCGAGCATGTTCGGAATAACAGATGTTCACGTCAGAAATGATATCGACAATACGACGATTAGTTTCTTCGGGCAAACATTCATCTTTACAGCGATTACCAGCTTCCATGTGGAAAATAGGAACATGAAGACGTTTAGCTGGAATAGCCGAGAGGCAAGAGTTAGTATCCCCCAAAATGAGCAAAGCATCAGGTTTGATTTCGACCATTAGCTTGTAAGAGCAACTAATAATATTACCTACTGTTGATCCAAGATCATCGCCCACCGCGTCCATATATACCTCTGGATCGGCAAGTTTGAGATCTTTAAAAAACACCCCATTAAGGTTGTAATCGTAGTTCTGCCCTGTATGAGCAAGGATAACATCGAAATATTTACGACACTTATTAATAGTAGCCGCAAGACGAATAATCTCTGGACGTGTACCTACAATAATAAGAAGTTTGAGTTTACCATTATCTGTAAACTGAATGTCACTATAATCTATTTTCATTTTATACGGGATCAAAATATGTATCGGGATGATTAGAATCAAAAACCTCATTACACCACATTAGTGTGACAAGTTCATCAGTTTCTGAAAGGTTAACAATGTTATGAGTATAACCGGGAATCATTTCTACTACTTGAATTTTATCGCTAGAAACTTCAAATTTCAGAATTTCTTCTGAGCCTTCTTTACGAAGTTGAATCAAACCACGTCCCTTGACCACCACAAATTTCTCATTTTTAGTATGATGCCAATGTTGACCTTTGGTAACTCCCGGTTTTGAAATGTTAACCGACATCTGACCTGCTGAACCCGTGCGAATAATTTCGGTAAATGAACCACGATCATCTACATTCATCTTCAAATCATATATCATTTTTTCTTTAGGCAAATAGCTTAAATAGGTAGAATACAATTTCTTCTCAAATCCATTCGGAGTAAGATTCGGTATTTCCAAAGTTTTGGGCATCTCTTTGAAGCGATTAAGCATCTCGACAATTTCACCTAATGTAACCTTATAACGTACCGGAACGGCACAATAACGCCCCTTCTCGTCTAGTACAGTTTCTCCTCCATCAAATTCACAGTGATGCTCCTGACCACCAAGTGCAGCAATCATCTCTTCAACAAGATCATCAATATACAGCAACTCTAATTGCATCAATGGATCATTCACTTGAATAGGTAAATCATTTGCTATATTATGACAAAAAGTAGCAACAGCAGAATTATAATTGGGACAACACCATTTACCAAACAGATTTGGAAAACGATAAACGAGTACCTTGGCTTTGTGTTGTGCTCCATACGCAAAAAAAAGTTTCTCGCCTGCTAACTTGCTTCTGCCATAATCACTTTGAGCATACCGACCAATCAACGTTGCTTGAATAGAACTAGAAAGCATTACGGGGCAGGTGTTGCCATATTTCTTTAAAGTATCAAGCAGAGTAGAAGCAAAACCGAAATTACCCTCCATAAACTCTTTCTCATCCTTGGGACGATTGACACCAGCCAAATTAAACACAAAGTCAACTTCGCGACAATACCGTTCAAGTTCCTCGTGTGTAGAATCAATGTCATATTCAAATACTTCATCAATTTTTACAGCATAATTCCGCGCTTTTCCCGTTTTAATATTATTTAGTTGCGCACAAAGGTTCTTACCAACAAATCCTTTAGCACCTGTTACCAATATTTTCATATATTCATTATGTTTTCAGTAGAAATAGGTTCGTATGTACCATCCTTGGCCTCAAAAATCACAGTTCCTGATTCAAGAACCTCTATTCGATGCCAAACTCCAGCTGGAATTTGGATTCCCACACAATCAGAATTAGATTTAAGCAAAAAACGCTCTTTTTCTTTTCCGCTATCATCATAAAATATCTCTTCCGCAGCACCACGAAGTATCAAACATATTTTAGAAGTTTTAAGATGACGATGTATTGGAAGTTGTGTCCCAGGTTCTAAAGCATTAAGCATGCGTCGCGATTGAACACAATCGGAATTACGCAGATCGTAATTTACTCTCAGTATAGATGATTTTACTGCTTCATACGACAAATCATCAAACAGTTTCTTAGTAATAATCATTATTCACTACGAATTTCTCGTTTGGTATCTGTCTCAATCATACCCAAATCTGCTTGAACAAAACGTAAACGCATCAATTGCTCCTTCATGCCCTCAATATCCAAACGTACTGTATTATGACTATGATAGTCTTCAATCTTAGAAACTTTCTCATTACCTTCAGTAAAGAACTTATCATAGTTGAGATCACGAGTATCGCAAGGAATACGGTAGTAATCACCCATATCGATGGCCCTCGCCATTTCCTCACGAGTAACGAGCGTTTCATACAACTTCTCACCATGACGTGTTCCAATTACCTTTACCTCTGTCTCACCATATTTAGGGTCAATTTTAGCGTAGGTCTGCTTAAGTGCTTCAGCAAGTACATCGAGCGTAGCTGCCGGAGCCTTTTGTACAAACAAGTCTCCATTTTTACCGTGGGTAAATGCATAAATCACAAGATCAACAGCATCATCTAAAGTCATCATAAAACGAGTCATTTCTGGGTCAGTGATAGTAATGGGCTTACCCTCCATCATCTGCTCCACCCATAGCGGAATTACCGATCCTCGTGATGCCATCACGTTGCCGTAGCGTGTGCAGCATATTGTGGTCTTTGCATCCTCGCCCAGTTCGCGCCCCTTGGCAATAGCAACTTTCTCCATCAAAGCCTTAGAGATACCCATAGCGTTAATCGGGTACGCAGCCTTGTCAGTTGACAATACCACTACGCTTTTCACACCATGCTCAATGGCTGAACATAGAACGTTTTCCGTTCCGATGACATTCGTCCTTGTTGCCTCCAAAGGGAAAAATTCACACGACGGTACCTGCTTGAGTGCAGCAGCCGAAAAAACATAATCCACACCGCCCATTGCTATATCGACCGATAACTTATCACGCACATTGCCGATATAGAACTTCACCTTTGGATTTTGCAAATGGTGACGCATATCATCCTGTTTCTTCTCATCTCGGCTAAAAATGCGAATTTCTTTTATATCGCTATTGAGGAAACGTCGCAACACAGCATTTCCAAACGATCCGGTGCCACCCGTAATCAGCAACACTTTATCTTTAAATACTGACATAATATATAGTTTTTTTAAGAAACCGTTGTTTGTTTCATGTGGGAAAAGTACCTATCCAAATCAATTTGTTGAACAATGCAATACAAGCCTAATACTATTGCATTAATCCAAACCACCATCTGCCAACCGAAAGTTTCATAAAGGAGTCCGACTACTACAAATTTCACGGCAACTGCAATCCCATAGGAATATAATTGTAACTTCATTCGTCCTAAGCCACAAACCATTGTTGAAAGCATTCCTGAATAAATAAATGTACTAGCAAAAACAGCGAATGAAAATGCTACAGGTATCTCCACATTAATCTACCCTTTACCTAACCAAATATTCATAATGAATTGTATACATGGAATCAAGGCAAATTTTAGAATCATAGGCCCCAAAGCAGACAATTTGATAACCCAAAAAAGTTTACATAACCATTTATAATCTTTTTCTTGACAAGCTTTGGTTACTACAGCCCAAGTCGGAGTTTATGCCAATGTTGATACAGTAGCCAAAAACATTACTACACGATAATAAAAAGTGTAATCGGCCGTATAAAGTGGACCATAAAATTTGGTAATCAAGAATTGATCAGTATTCATAATCATGGCGTAGAATATCTGACACATGAAAAACACCATTCCTAAAGATAGTACATTCTTAGTTGCAGTGTAAGTAACAAATCTCAGCGTGGGAATACAGTCACGCATTTTCTTCATAAATACCCATATACCTGCCAACAGTACCGGAACATTTATAATGAGCGCATACACCAAAGTATAGCCTTTAAAGCTTCATTACTATCTGTAAATCAAAATAAAAGTACATATATAAGCATTAATATGCTTGATATAAATGATAATATATTGTTAATATACGAACTTTGCAATGCATAAAACACAGTCTTTACATTAGTAAGAAAGAATGATATTACTATACCTATATAGACACGTGCTGATGACCAAAGCAATGTCTCGTTTGTTATTGTTAATGGAGATATATTGAAAAACCTATTCAGATTTATAATATATAGAAATACCAAGCCTCCGATTAAAAACACGGCAGACAAAACACCAACTGATATAAAACCAGAAGAAATAACACGACGTGCTTCTATGCGGTCGTTGTCCGTGAGAGCCTTTACCAAAAAGTTCCTATGCCATTGCCAATCCCCAAATCAAAATTTATAATCCGCAAATCGAAATGTTCGCGCGTTTCAAAATGAAAAGTTCATTTCACAAAACGAAGCGTATAATTTAAAGCACTCTTTATTCCATTTGAACTGGTCAATTCTAAGCTAAAAATAACAGAAAAATAACTTGCAAATATCAACAAAAATCACTATCTTTACATAGTTAAATTGAGGTCGTTTACCCTCAAATCAGTTCAGTTTTGTATTCCCCTACCCTATCAATATTCTAAAAAAATTCGGCCGGCTTCGCCGGTATTTGAATACCTTTTAAATGGAATTCGGAAACCATCCGAATCCCGTTCTTTCGTTTTAGTCGCTTCGCTCCACGCTTTGGCGCTTTGCGCTTACGCCACCTCGCGTATCGCCTTGTACGCTGCCACGCTTTGCGCCCGGACGATTTTGCCGCGGAAGGCCAGACGCGAGCCGATATCGCATTCGTATACGAAGCATCGTACCGCATTCGCATTCGACACACCGCCATACGCGCTCGCATTGTTGCACCCGCGATAGACCACACGGACCGTAGCGGTGCTTATCCAGTACATGTCGGTATAGTAAGTAGAAGATGATCCGTTCAGATTACCTACCGGAATCATGTCCATATACTTGCCGTGCGCCACGCCTGTAATCCACTGACCGCTGTCCTTCTTGCCCTGTACCATACGGATACTGCCGTCAGGCATCCAGATGCGCCATTTGCCCACGTTACCGCTGTCGTTCGGCAGATCCACGCCGTCCATCATGTCATACTTGTTGCCGTAGATGTCCTCATAGCCCAGGCAGCAGATATTGTTCACCTGCACCACAGTCGCCTGTCCGTATTCGTCCCGACTCTTATACCAGGCATACTGGTGCACCAGGCCGTCAATCAGCGAATTCGTGATTTTGTTGTTAATGACATACGCTTCATCGTAGCCGATGGTGTCTGTCATCCCGTGTTCGGCCGTTCCGCCTGTTGTGCGGTTATTGTTATGCTGACCGGCACCGCATTGTTCCTGCATATCCCTGCGCCCGTACTTTGCATAGCTCAGGTTCGCGATGCGGCTGTGCATCAGCGCATCTATCTGCTGCATACCCCGCTGCTGGCTGTAGTAGTGGAAGTCCGTCCAGGTCATACTTGCCGTGGTCGAAGCTCCGGTGATGCAGGCACGCAGTTTACTGCCCACCACCGAACTGCCCACAACGGCACACAGATGCTCCTCATTGGCCACCCAATCCGGTTCCATGTCCTCTATCTTGTCGCTGTGGCTCAGTACCACGCAGTCAAACTCTGCCGTGTTCAGAATGGAGAAATGCAGGGCTGTAGCACGTTCCGGAACGTCTGCTATCAGATACATGCCGGCTTCAAATTTCAAGCCGATGGTCGGCACCACAATACTCTTCAGGATGTTTCCCTCCGCATCAGCAAACACACTGCCGATAAGCCCTGTTCCTGGAACGCTCGGGAAGCGGACACGTCTGTAACCCGACACGTCCACTTTGCACACGGAATAAGCCTTGTCCGTCGTATAGGATTCCATCAGCGTGGGCTTGCCGCTCATGATCTTGCGTTCACCCAGCCAGCCGCCCTGTGTCTCCTTGATGGCATCCAGTGTCAGTACCGTCGCGTCCGGAATCGGGGGCATTTCGTCCTCCGGATAACTGCTGTAGCAGGCGTACTTCTTGTTGTTCAAATAATCGTTGATGCCTTTGCTCCAGTAAAACGGCTCATACATCATCCAGTCTCCCTCGCTGCCGTCCAGCTTCGCCACCGTGCAATCGTTCATATCCTCCGCATCGGCATAGAAGTTCGAGCTTTCGTCATGCAGGGGGAAATAGGTCATCTCCCCGTCCGGGTTGTTCACTTCCACCTGCTGCCCGGCTATCTCCACCTTCCGGCTCGTGGGCATCCTGGTCACCTTGGCCAATACGCGGTGGCGCTTGGACAGGATGGCATTCACATGCCCGCTCATTTTGTACGTATTGCCGAATTTGTACCCCGTCTTGTTGTCCAGGTTCGAAACATTGGCATCGTCGGCCACACTGTCGTCAAACTCAATCATCGTATAGGGCGGCTGCTTGATGGTCAGTTCCGGATAACGGGCGGCATACTTCTCCAGTTCCTCATCAGCCAGATACTTCGTCAGGGTCAGCTTGCCCCTCAGTCCCGAATGCCGGTCATCCACGGCACCCGTCTGCGTATACGTTCCGTAGTCGTAATACTTCTTCAGCAGGGTTCCGTCGTCTTCCCGGTCTATCTCCAGCACGAAGCGTTCCAGCTTGCCGCTGCCGTTCAGTCTGGCCTGGTGAAGGCGTTCCAGCATAGCGAACCCGTCGATGCCGGGGCAGTTGGTGTAGCGGTAGCCCCGCACATTATTGATGCCTTCCAGTATCAGGCCACTGTCGGACAGCTTGGTCAGATATTCCAGGAACAGTTCCTCAATCGTGTCCGGCAGGCATAACTGCACAACGGGCGCACCGGTGGCCAGTTTCACACGGGTCAGCCCCGTACCCCTCACGTCCAGTTTCTTCAGGCGGCCCTGCCAGCTCAAGTCCAAAGTAGCCACATTGCCGTTGTCCCCGTTCCGGGCCAGCCGGTTGTTCCGCATGTTCACTTCTTCCAGAAGCAGCATGCCGTTCGTCGAAGCCATGAACGAGCCATTCCGGTAACCGCTGGCTTTCTCCACGCTCATGTCGAGTTTTACCAGTGAGGTCAGCAGACCGAAGTTGAAGCCGATTGCGAACGCATCCTCATGCCAAACCAGTTCCTTGACTTTCGCCGCACCGATGATCTTCAACGGGTCATTTTCACCGAAGGCACGGGTCAGCTGCAACGAGTGGAGCACGTCCGCATCCACCACGCCGCTGTCGGCCTGCACGCCGTTGCTGGTGGAAAGCTGCACACGGTACGGAATGGTCAGACGGTACTGCATCGGTTTCAGCGTGTAGGCCTTGTCCAGCGATGCCGTACTCTGGTAGAACTGGGCACCCAGCGTGGATACATAGCCGTACTCCACCTGCTTCAGGTCATACCGGCGTTGGATGAAGTAGTTTCGGTGTGCTTTCAACGAACCCTTCAGACCGTAGATTTGCGGATAGGTCTGTTTGGCTCCGTCCGCACCCACCGGCATTTCGTTCAGGAACGGATAGATGTATTTGAAGATGCCGGACTTGTTATAGAGGCGCGAGCACCACTTCTTCATCTGTTCGGTATCGAAATGGTCAATGGCTTTCTGGATACTGAAAGCACTCATGAAGCTTGCGCCCCCGTTCCATCCGCTCACCATAATCTCCACAATCATGTCCCAGCAATTGGCCACGATGAGGTTCCACAGCCACGAGTTATGACCCTGCATCACATAAGCCCCGTCGCGCTTCGTCTGGCGGTTGTCGTCATACTTCCCGGTCAGGAACGACTTGTTGTCAGAACCGAGCTGGCAGTCGCCGTCATAATAGTCAATCAACCATTTCACACCGTCCCATGTGCGGATAAGCATGTTCTTCGCAAGCTGGTCCACGCCGAGGTTGAACTGCACGTACAGATAGTAGGCAATCAGGTGGGGAAGGTCGAAATACTTCGATGCCTCTTTCCTGAACGTATCGCTCTGCCACTTGGCGGTAGGGAACTTGTCGCCGTCGTCCTCATAGTCCACCCCCTCGAACGAATGGGATTCCGTGCTGTAAACCATGTTCCTGCCCGCAGGCGTTTCCTTTACGCACCGGTAGACGAAACTCATCATGCGGTCGGTGGCCTTGTACATCTTGTCGTACTTGTCACCGGTACCGAGGTGGTCTTTCAGGTTCGGTTCTTCCTCCGCGTCACCGCCTCCGTCCGACCAGAAGGTATCTTTCGGATGATTAAATTCCAGTCCTCCGTCAAAGTTGTAGTCCATGAAATCCTTATGCTCCGGTTCGGTACTCGGCAACCAGTGGAACAGGCACAGCGGATTGGAGTTGTTCAGCGTCTCGAAGCAGACGGGCAGGTACTGCTTGTGTCCTTCCTCGTCGGCTTCCAGGTAGTTCAGCGTGTCGCCCTCGCCCCATTTCTCGCCGCCGATGGTCTCATCCTGCCCGAAGATGGGGTAGCTGTCGCTCTTCTCGTTGTTCATGTTGTACTGGCCGTAATAGGTCAGGTCTTCGTCGGCACTCTTCGCTACGAACAGGTCGCACGGCAGGCCGTCGATGGCCGAACGGTAATCGTCCTTCAGCCCATGGTCTTTGGCGTAACGCTGGGCAGGCGTAAGCAGCCCCATCTCTTTCAGTCCGTCATTGATAAGCTTCGCACCTCCGGTATTGGTGGTCATGGACGAGTCCGAGAAGTCGCATTTGGAACATGCCAGCTTCGCGCCTACCGAGTTCCTGCGTAACTTGAAGAGATTTTTTTTGCCGGTAGTTACCACCGGATTCTTCTGCCTGCCGTTTCCGTCAATCTCCCCGTAGCTCAATGTAACCGTCCAGCCGCTTGCCGTCTTCTGGAAGTAGAAACGGAAGTTCTTTCTGGCATAGTTCACGGAAGAAGTACCCTGAATACGGACATATACGTTGGTAAGGATAAAGTCAAGCGTCCTGTCCTCTCCGTTATAGAAACGGACCTCCCTTACCAGTTTATTGGCCTTCTTGTCGTTCAGCTGGGCCAGTGCATCCACCACGTTCAGCGTGTCGCTCTCGCTCGGAACCTCACTGCCCACGCTGCCCGTGCCTATCAGTACCAGGATCGAGTTCCGGCGCTTCTTCATCAGCCCCATCAGCTTCTCCATGCTCACCGTATCTCCTTCATTCAGCACGCGGTTGTCCTCATCCAGTGAGCGCACGCCCGGTTCCCCGTCGGCATCCTCCAGGTGGTTGCGGTCCACGATGTAGTTGTTCAGCACCTCGTCCGAGGTCAGCGCCTTGTTATAGATACGCACGCTCTTCACGTTCAAGTCGGCACCTGCCGACTTAAATTCCAACTGGCTCTGAATGTCAAAATTCACCTTGTCGAGCCACTTGGAAGCAGCCGACTCTTCACCGTTCACATAGAAACCGATCAGCGTGCGCTGTTCGTTGGTCTGCACGTTCGGATAGAACACGTAGGTAATGCGGATATTCGTACCCGGCTGGAACTTGGTACCCACCGAGTCTTCATAGCGCAGCACCTGTCCGGCATCCATCGCCTCGGTCACCACACCGGTCAGGAACTTGGCCTCTTCCGGAGTCACAATCAGCCCGTACCGGTTGCCGTTGTCCAGCTGCCCCAGGCAGGTGATCAGCTCGGCATCCGTATCCGTCACGTTGGCCGTGCTGTATTCTATCTCCAGCGTCATGCCCACGTCACGGATGGCAAATCCCTCGGGCTTGTCCGCCTCGTTGAAGGGGCGGTAACCGCCGTCAGCGGTCAGGGTCATACCTGCACCACCGGCCAGCAGCAGGCGGTCCTTGTGCCAGCCGCTACCGGCACCATATTCGTTCACGCTCCACAGCACGTCCCGGAACTCCATACGCTTGTCACCGCTCACCCAGCTTGCCGGGTTGTTTTCCGTGTTGCTTCGCCCGAAGGCGTCAAACGTACACACGGCATCCGGTGCCAGCGTGGCTTCAATGTCCGGGTGCGATGTGGTGTTCACCTGCACCTCAAGCACGGCATCGCCGCATGACACACGGTAGTCCAACGGTTCCACGTTCACGTTCGTCCGTCCGTAGCTGCCGGTCTCACCGCGTTGCAGCAGGTCTTCCTTCACCACGCTGCCCCGGTCGGTCACTTTCACACGGGCCGTATACGCATCGCGGTCATAGCCGGCATACGTGAAGTTCCATGCCGTGAACTGCTCTGCCTCCAGCACCGGGTGTTTCCAGTCACGCTGGAACCCCGCTGCCCGGTGGCTGAACATCAGGCCGGCATACGCTGTCACACCTCCGCCTGCCTTCAGCAGCGTAATGTAATGCACCCGGCTCACCACACCGGAGTTCTCATGCTGCGCGTAGGCTTCCACCACGTTCGTACCCTCCTGCATCTGTGTCAGGGGGATGGTCACGTTCTTCTGCTGCACACCGCTGCCGGCCGAAAGACCGAGGGTAAAGGCCTGTCCGCCGTTCACGCGGTAGTAGATGTTCTTCTCACCGCTCGTGCCCTTGGCAGTAAAGGGGATGTTCACGTCATTTTTATATCCCCCGTCGGCCAGCCCGTTGCCCGCCGAGTAGGTGGTCTCCAGCTCCATGGCCACCATGGTCACCTTGGCCGTGGCCGTCTTCATCAGCGTGCCGTCCTGGTAAGTTGCCTGCGCTTCCACCTGTACGGTATAGGCAGTGGCATCCTTCAGGTAGGGCGAAGCGTCAAAGGTATAGCTCTGTCCGGCTGTAACGCCCACAAACTCCGCATCCCGGAACTCACTGATGACGGTCGAACCGCGTTTCACGATCACGCGGGCTTTCAGGTCGCTGTAGCCGTCCACCGTACCGCCACCGGCAGTGCCCACACCTACGGAGTATTTCACCACAAAGCCGCTGCCCAGTGCCAGATACTGCGAGGCGGGAAGTCCCGCACCGCCGCTGTCCGTCAGGTCGATGTTCACCACCACCTTGTCATCGTCCGTGTACTTGGAAAAGCGCACTTCCTTCGAGCTCTCGCCGCCCTGGTTGTCCTTCTGCTTGACGGTCATCACGTACTGGGTGCCGTCCTCGCTGTCCTGCACATCCACGTCCGTCACCGTACCCACCATCGCATCGAACACCGTTCCGGATGTAGGAGGTTTCGTCTCGCCGCTCACCAGTTCCTCGGTAGGGGTACGGTTTGACAGTTCCTTCTTCAGGAACGCTTCGATGTCATCGCCTGCATAGGCATGATAGGTGCCGTCCGGCTGTTTCTGATTCCATGGTGTTTCAAGATTCATCGGATGCTCGGTCGCGTTGATGATTCCGCTTATTTTCCTTTTTGCCATAATACTGTCCTTTTATAATAATCATTCATTTATCAGTTTTACTGCTACCGTTCCATGCGTCCGATCCGTTCCACGGCTCGTCGCCTTTCCAGTATCCAAGTCCGAAACAGCTGCTTATCGCAGACCACACCAGTCTTGCCCCGGCATAGACTGCCGACAGGGCACGTTTCCCCACATACGCAGCCGTTATTTCCTTACCGCCTATGGTTATCATCGTCAATCCTCCTCATAAATCAGATACAGCGTATTCGCATCCTTGTCCTGCAGCGCCTCGTAAGCTTCCCCGCTCATCACCTCATGCCGGTAGGCCAGCAGTCTCAGGCTGCCGCCTGTTCCGGTATATACGGCATCACCCAGCAGGTAGAGCTTGTCCGGCAGGATGGCTGTCCGGTCCGCATTCATGAATATGCCGGCAGGAGGCACACCCGCCACATCCCAGTCCCCGTACAGGGTGGAGTCCATGTGGTAGGCGAACTTCCCGGCATCCGCTACATACACTACGCTGCCGCCCGGTTTGGTACTCTTGTCAGGTAAAACGTTGCCTGTTTCCATCCATGAGGAAAAGCGTGCGGTAGCCCCGCCGATGGCTGCTGCCGTAGTCTGTTCCACCTTGGCAGCGGCGTTTTCTGCCTTGGCTGCCGCTTCGTTGGCCTTGGTGGCCGCTTCCGTGGCGGCCTGGGTCTTTTCCTCCAGTCCGGCTACGGCTCCTTCCGCTTTCTTGGCGGCAGCCTCGGCACGGGCGGCGGCATCGCTCGCAGGCTTCCCTATCAGTTCCAGGGGGACGTTCACCATCTTGCCGTCCTTCTCCCCGGGCAGTGATTTCACACCGCTCAGCGAGGTGACGGTCTCCAAGTCCTCCACGCCGGTAGAACTCTGGAGTACACGGTCCAGCACTTCCTGAACCAGTTCTTCTTGTGTCATTTCTGCCATACTCATTCGTTTTTATCGGTTTCTGACCCGCCCAGGATTTCGTTCAGGGCATCTATCACATTGGGAAGACAATAGCGTTCCACCGCCATGTGTATCATCCCGGTTTCCTCATCGCTGAACTCGGTCTCGCCGGTACTCTCGAAAATCTTGAACGCAAGCCGATGGGCCTTGATGCCACTGACACGCGTATACAGCAAATCGGCTATCTGCTCACGTGCATCGAAAACCTCCCTCGTCTGACGGGTTATTCCGGTGGGAACGCTGAAATTCCTGAAATCTAACTTTTTCATATATATCTGTTTTTTAGGATGAATGATTCAATATCTGGTAACGGAATCCGTCCGCTTTTGTAATAAGTACCGTTACGGAGTCCCCGGATGCCATCTCGTAGTTTTGCAAATCTTCATTGTGGTTATAGATACCTTTTAGTATGATATTCTTTGAACCGGGTCTGACCCTGAACGTGACAATGGCTGCAAAATCGGTAGGCAAGTAACTCATGCCGAACTTGTATGCCACAGAACTTTCCGACGGCAGCGTAACCTCTACCTTACTGTAGTTGGGTTCATTGTAATACATCAAAATGATATTGTGTTGTGAGAAATCCACCGTGTAGTTTCCACTTCCGAAGGTAAGCAGCTTGGCTTTCGTATTGATAAACGCCGGGGCAAGTAATGCCGCATTGCTGCTGATACCGTAGTTCTTCGTACCGCCGGTAACATCTATAAACAATCCATAGTTCGCTTGGTCGAAGCCGTAATTCCCGTATATATTGGGGGCTGAGTTCACGATACGACCGACAGCGGTAAAAGCTCCTCCTGCAGAAGACGGTATCACATCATCACCGAACATCACATATCCTTTGCTGCCGCCGACACGGAAAAAATCATCATAAATGGCAAGACCGCCACCGCTCCCGTGAGAGTCGGCCACAGAACCGATACGGCCGTTCCCTATCTCAAAGCCGCCGATTTTCCCTTTGCTGCTGTCTATCTCTCCGGTAAACTTACCGTTGGTCGTTTCAATGCTGCCGTCTTCCAGTATCTTGAAGTTGCCGTTGGCCGTTACCAGTCCCTCCAGCTGTATATGGTCGGCTGTCAGCTTGATTTTGCTCACGGTATTTCCGTACTCGTCCTCTTCCTCCACGCTCACCCCGATAAGGGCAATCTTTCCTGTATTGTCCTGCGCATACAGACCGGAACCTTCAGGCTTTATGACAAGCCCGGTCTCTTTCAGCGCATTACCGTCCTTGTCGAAGACCGCCGCTGAAATCTTTACCAGCCGGTCGCTCTGTTCGAACAGTGTACGGTACTTATAGGCCAGTGCGTCCGCCTTGTTGGTGCTGAACACCAGCAGCGAAATGTAAATCACGCCCGTAAACGACAGCTTGAAGTCGCCAGTGCCGTTCCAAAGTCCGTCCAACGTGAACATCTTCTCACCGCCAACGGGCAGGTCCTCTTCATGGCCGAACATGTTGAAGTTCTCAAACCCGGTCTTATCAGCGTTCACAAATTCTATTTTCAACCTTCCGGCCTTGATAACCCGGTAGCTGAACGACAGATACACCACGCCGGGCACCCGTTCGCCCTGGCTGTTCGTCTGCCGGTACTCCGGTACCAGCCGGAAGTCCTCCAGTTTCTGCATGATATAGCTGTTCCGGATATAGGCATAAGGCACCTTGCCGTCGGTCCGTATCTCGGCATGGCCGTCCGGCTTCGTACCGTAAGGACCGCCGTTCGCCCAGATCCAGCGTCCGCCCAGGGTGAACAGCGTAGCCTTGCTGCCCGTCTTCCATTTGTCCATGCCGTCGGCAAAACTGCTGTTGTCCAGATAACTCTGTTCTTCGCGTATTTCCTTGCGCAAGCTTTCCACGGCTGAATGGATTTTCCCCTCGGTTATCTCAAACCGCGTCAGGATGTCCTCGCCCGTCATCAACACGAACGTACCCTTCAGCCACACGTTGTCGGCATACAGGCCGTTTCCTTTCGGCTGTTTGTCTGCCGGGAAAGCGCTGCTCCTGATGCCGTCCAGCTTACCCAGCCGGCAACGAAGGCAGCCGTTGAAGTTCTTGGCCTTCACACCGTCCAGAATGTCGATACGGGGCTGTCCGTCCTCCGTGGCCGCAATGGATATAAGGTTCTGCCGGAGCGGGGTTTCGGTGTTGCCCATCAGCACGCACTCATCGCCTGCCTCCGGCTTCACCCCGCCAAACTCGCTTACCGGGACCAGTACACCGCCGGCTATCACCGAAGCCACCTCCACCCAGTATGCTTTTAGTTTCTTACCACCCGTAACCGCACAGCGCATCAGGTCATGGGCCACAAAGCCCGATTCCTGCTCAAACACGATGCGGTAGTTGTCGCCCTGCTTCACCACGTCCTTGATCTTGCCGTTGGCAGCGGACACCACCAGCTGGCCGCACACGCTGCGCACCTTCTCGATCAGCAGTTCCAGCGCCACCAGGCTTTGCCGGGCAGTCACTTTGTCCACCGTCAGGTTTGTCAGTCCGGTCAGCTGGTCAATCCACAGCTGCCAGCCCTCACCGGTCAGCCCGTCCACAAACTCCGTGCTGCGCAGCAGTTCGCGGATCACGGCAGTCAAGTATTCGGCATTGCCCTCACCATCCACGATGCCGCAGGGCTTGCCGCCAGCAGCCTCGCCAAAGCTCACACCCTTCAGGAAGCGGATGGACTCTTTGGCTGTGTCCGGCTGGTTCTTGCTCAGGAACTCTTTCTGGCTGCGCCGGGCGGAAAACAGGTTGTTGTCCGTGGGCAGCGTCTTGTCCCAGCTTCGTATGATGTCCGGAAGGGCAGCGCCTTCCGTCTTTGATTTCGTATAGCTTTTCAGCGCACCGATGCTGTCCGTCACCTTGTCGAACTTGCCCACCTGCAGCGCATCGCTTATCTCGATGTCCATCTGCCCGGGTTCGTTCACCTTGCGGCTGATCTTGGTGATACGGCTCTGACGGTAGCCTTTTTCCGGGAAATACTTCCGGCTCTCCAGCTTCACCCGTCTGCCCACAAACAGGTCTATGCCGTGCTCCTCGATGTATACCGGGTCTGTCGGGGCTTTGTAGGCGGCAATGTCCAGCCAGTGGTCCCGGTTGTACTCGTCCACCGCAACCGCAAACTCCTCTTCGGCCAGCCGGTAATACTCATCCGGCATCCGGATATTCCACAGGATATAGGTGTCGCCTGCTCGGGGCACCAGCTTGCCGCCCGGCAGCTGGGTGTCGTCATCGTAGGGCCAGATGGTGATCAGTTCGAATTCACGTGCCGCGCTGTCGTAGTTCACCTCAAAGTAGTGGTCATCGCTTTCTCCCAGTCCGGCAAGGTCGCCCGTCTGGAACGACACACGTTTGGTTTCTCCGGCCAGCTCGTACAGGTTGGGGTCAAAGTCCAGTTCCCCGTCCCGGAAATAATAGACGGTGAATTTGTTTCCTTCATCGTCTGCCACCTCCTCGCTGCGAACCGAGCTCACCGTACCGACCCGACGGGGGAAGATGCCGCTGAAAGCATCCTGCTCGTAATGGTCATAGATGCCATATTCCTCCACGCCCTGCTCGATGTACTTCCTGCCGCCGGGAAGCATCAGACGCGGGCTGCCGTATTTCTCCGCATCGATGTTGCGGGTCGAGCCTACCGGGAACAGGCGCGTATAGAATTTGGCCGTGTTGCTCGTATCTCTTTCCAGGGAGGTCAGCCCCTTGCCATAGCCAAGGGTGATTTCTTCCCCGTGTTCGCAGCGGCACACGTTCACAGTCTGCCCCTCAACCCACCATTCCACCTTGCCGCCTGCCTTTTCCGCGATGGCTTTCAGCGCTTCGTCGCAGTACATCCCCTCGTAGTCTATCGTGATCAGCTCCGTACCTTCCACCGTACCCGTCTTCCAGTCAGTAATGTGGCCCATGCCGTTATTGATAGCCTTCACCACCATCGCCACATGCTCGCGGGGCGTGGCCGTCAGGGTAAACAGGGGGTTGGTGTCCCCGTCCGTCGTCTCCAGCACCAGGAACCGCTTGATTAGGCTCTCGATACCGTACAGCTTCAGGTTATACTCCCATTCACCATCGCTCACCTGCTTCGGCGTGTAGCGTTCTGTCAGCCAGTACCGTTCGCCCAGATAGTCCGTGTAGTCGTTCACGTCCAGGGGCAGGAAGGCATAATAGCTGAACGACAGGGAAAGCACATTGTCTCCCTGCACTTCCTTGCTTTGCGTCGAGCTGTCGTTCACGGCCACATCCGCACGCTTGGTTCCGGCTTTATCATATATCGTTAGAAGCATATTCTAATAGCGTTTGAATGGTTATATAATCGGTTTCGGTTCCCGGAACTTTACCCGGAACTTTCCGGCATGCACACCTTCCGTCCACAGATAGGTCAGCGGGGTGAACTTCGTACAGTCGGCATACTTCACCCGCAGCTGCAGATCCAGCTGGGGGAAACGGATCTCCAGCCAGCCGTCCTTCCCTTGCTTCAGGAAATTCACAAAGGCAAAGTACTGCTTCATCCAGCCTGCCTGGGTCTTGTTGTAAAGCGCAAAATGCAGCGTCACGTCACGCGCTTCATTCCGTGGGGTCAGCACGGGGCTGTATTTTTCCCCGTGCTCTTCCCGTATGTCCACAGCCGTATCCTTCTTGGCCTTGCTCGGGGTCAGGATGGCCGTCAGGTTCTCCATGCCCCCGCGCCGGTCTTCCACCAGGAACACGCCGTATTCCGTCCAGATGTCCGTGCCGTTCACCAGCACCAGTCCGCTCAGTATATTGCCCATATCACTTCACTTTTAGTCCGTCACGTATCATTTTCTTTATCACTTCCTTCAGTTCGCCCAGGTGTCCGGCGCTCACACCGGTGTTCTCGGCTATCCGGGCCAGATGCCCTTCAGCCGTGTCCATCTTCTCCACCACGCTTTCCAGCCGGTCGTCCATGCTGCTCCAGTGCTGCAGCCCGCCGGTGAACATGCCCTCCAGTTTCGTGCCCTGGTCCTGCGTCATGGCCGTAAAGCCGCCCGCTTTCGCACTTTGGCTCGTACCGCCCTGCTGCGTCTTGTCATAACCGGTGGCTGCCGCCAGGTTGTCACGCAGGGCAAGGGCTTCATCCATATACTGCATGTACTCTTCCATCAGCGCGTTCCGTTCCGCCTCGGTCAGTTCGTTGTCCTCCATGGCCTTGCCAAACTTCTCCCACCAGCCTTTCAGTTTGTCGCTGTACATCTCACCGATCTTGTTGCTCAGCATCGCCCGCATGAAGTACTCGGATATATCCTCCGCCGCATCCTTGGCACCGTACTTCATGTTCATCAGGTTGTCGATGAAGCTGCTGTACATACCGTCGAACGAAATGCCCGTCAGCCCTTCATACAGCTGGTCGGTCAGTTCCTCCAGCTTGCCGGCCTGGTCTATGTAGTCATCCAGTTTCTCGGTCAGTCGCCCGCCATAGCCTCCCTTACCGGTATTCTGGATTTGCGTCCACATATCCACGTTGCTGCGCAGTGCCTTCATTTCCTCCGGGCTCAGGCTCCACAGGTTCCCGTCCCACTGGCGGCCGATCTGTCCGCTCAGTTTGTCTATCTGTGCCTGGTTGAAACCGCCCCAGTAGTAGTTCCAGCTGTGGTGACTTCCGTGGTAGCCGGCTTGCGCCATAGCCATCTGCAGGTAGTTCGAATTCGTTTCCTGCTGCATCTTGTACGCGTCGCGGTAAGCCGCCACACTCTTCGTCCCCTGGCTCTGCTTGATGGTGTCGGTCAGATCCTCTATCGAGGTCTGCAGCAGCTCGTTCCGGTCTGTAAGACGGTCTATAGCCGCCTGCACTTCCTTGGCGTTCCCGCCGATGCCGAACAGTTTGTTGAAACCTCCGAAAGACACCGTGTTCAGCAATCCCCCGATACCTTTCACAAGGGAACCGCCTATCTGTTTGAACAGGTCTCCGCTGAGGATATTGTCGAGTATTCCGGTTATCGCATTGAAAATGGTGTCTATCAATGATGAGATAATCGGGCCAATACCGTCTTTCAGCAAATCCAGTATGGAGAGAATGGCCGATATGATCTGCCCGATGACTCCGGCACTTGACAGGGTTTCGGACATCCGGCTGATGGCATCGCCGACCTTGCCTCCGATATTCAGTTTTGAAAGACCGGTAAGCATGTTCTGGATTCCTTCAAATGATCCCTGCAAGGTTCCGCTCGCAAAGCCGTGCAACCCGTTGGATACCATGTTCAATCCGTCAACCGTGTCCCGGGAGGCACTTTTCACCTCCCCGGCAAGCGCCTTCATTTCAGAGGTGGCGTTCAGGTATTCTTCGTCAGCTGAAACGCTGGACGATTGAGCCGTTTGAAGAGCAATTTGGGTACGTTCTATTTCTGCCTGGTTACCGCTTTCAAGAGCCTTGTTGTAATCGGCCTGCGCCGCTTTCAACCGGATGAATGCCGCTTCCTGCTGCAGTTCTGCATTTTGCACACGTGTTACGGCATCCCCCAAAGCGTGCATCTGCGTTTGCAGCCGGGCAAAATCCAATGTGCCGTTGCCACCGGGGAGCATGCTTTGAATACGTTCAATGGCATCGTAAACGACCTGCTGATCCGCTGCTCCTGATTTTTTGAACTCATCCGTCTTGACATACTGCTTAAGTTCGCCAAGCAGATTCTTCATCTGGTCTGCAAGCAAGCCGGTTAAATCCCCGAACGCTGCTCCCCAGTCTATCTTCTGGGTAAGGGATTCCATGTCCACTTTGTGCACAGCCGCATCACGCTGCTTTTCCAAAGTCAGTCTTTCGCCCTGGGACTGTGCCTTGCGGATTTTCTCGGCATATTCTTCAGCGATGGCCAGTTTCTGCTGCTGGAAGGTCCCGTATTCCTTCAGATAGTCACGCATGGCTTCCGCCTCTTCCCTGTACACGTCCGCCTCCGCTTTTTTCCTTGACTCGGTGTTTGAGGCACGGGCTTTTTCAAGTTCATCCTGTTGCTCCCGGGTAAGTCCGTTATCTCCGGTAGAAAGACCGGCTTCCTTGTTCTCACGCTTCCAGTCGGCTTCCTGCCGGTTTATCTCTTCTTTCCGGGCGTTATAGTCATATTCGATTTGTGCCAGTTTCTTCTCGGTACCGGCTTGCATGCGGTCTATCTCTTCCTTCCGGTTTTCAGCCTGCAGGGCGGCAAGATCCTGCGCCAGCCTACGCTCTGTGGCAAGCCGTTGCTTGGCTTCCGCTTCCGGATTCTTCCCGGACTGCTTGGGGTCGATATGCCCACCGATATTTCCTTTTTTGGCTGCTTCTGCGGCTTTCTTTACCTCTTCCTCCGCTTTTTTCAGATAACCGTCACGTTTGTTTTCGGCATTTTTCAACAGTACGTCATAAGCTTCCTGATCATGTTTCTTGATGGCAGCCTGTGCGTCATAGAACTGCCCGGATTCTGCCATGCTTGACTGCATGATATATTGTCCCCATTTCCCGAAAAAACCCATGGCGCTTTCCGCCTCTTCCGGTTTCTGCGCCTTGATTTTATTCACCTCTTCATCGGCTTCTGCAGCTTTTTTTACAAGGTTCTGGACATTGGTCTGGTGCAGCAGAACCTGTACATAGTCCTCGCTCTTTTGGATAAGGGTATCATACCATTCGGAAAGTGTTTTATAATACCCGAAAGATTCCCCGTACTTGCGGTTCAGTTCCTCCACCTTCGCCTTTTCCTGTTCCTTGCTGCCGGTGAAGTTCTTTATTTCATCGATGACCGATTTCAGTTCGAAGCGGGTACGCACCATCTGGGCACGGCCGTCCTTCTCTATCTCGGTCATTTCCTTGAGTGATATGTTGAATTCATCCACGCCTTTTTTGGCACTGAACAGGTTTTTCGTCCAATCCCAGATTTCATCACCGTACATTACCAGCAGCATGATGCCGGTGGTCATGGCCGTCTGCCAGGAAAAAAGTGAGGACAGGACCTGCTTCCATACCGGTGTGCCCTTCTTGCCGGACTTCTGCAGCTCATCGTATTCCTTGCGGGCACGGGCCAGTTCGTCCGTAAAAATCGGCAGGTTGTTGCTGATTGCCAGGAAGAACATCTGCGGTCCCATGGCCAAAGAAGGCATTTCACGGGCGATCTGCTGGATACTGTTGTGAAGCCCGCCCAACTGGCGCTGCGCGTTGGGTACATCTGCAGGGGTGACCTGCACGGATTCCGATTCCTCCTGCAGCAGTTTCAGTTTGCCGCGCAATTCCTCAAGCTGCTTCTCCAGTGCATGGATCTGCGCGATATTGGCACTCTGGTCCAGATTGGGGGCAGCCGTCTCCCCGGCAAGGCGCAGCCTTTCCAGTTCAGCCTCCAGCAGCCTGACGGTATTACGCAGTTCCAGCGCCTCACGCTCGGCCTTGTTCATGCCGGGCGTGAGTTTGTCCTTCATCAAAAATTCAACTTCTACAGGTTTGCTCATTCCAGTTTGCTTTGAAAAAATCCTACTATATCGTTCGCTTCATCCTCGGCGCTGTGTTCCGGTCTGGGAGCACCATTTCCGCCGCCTTGCTTTTTCCGCACATACCGCGGCGCGTCGCTCAGCATCATGATCAGCGTCTGGTAATTCACCCCATCAAGGATGTAATCCACGCTCCAGCCGGTCGCCGATGCAATCTGCCACACGAAGCCGAAAGGGCTATGGGAACCCTCATACCGGGTTCTTAACTCCCCTTCCTTGCCTGGCTCAGTCTCGGAGTCATCGGGTTCGCCCGCGCTGTCGAGCTGATAATACGCATAAAATCCTTCGTGCCCATCAGACGCTCGAATGTTTGGAACATGGCCGTCAGATAACGCCACTCCACAAAGTTCCGCAGTACCCACGCTGTCACCCCGATGCCCACGTGCCGCGACACGTATCCCCGGCATACCGTATAGGCCAGCAGACGGCTCACAGCCTTACCATGTTCCGCTACAAAGGCCAGTTCCTCGACCTTGTCCTTTGCTTGCCACCCGGGCGCAACGCCCATCTTCAGGTATTCCCTCGCCAGCAGAATCTGACCCCACAGCCTCGGACGCTTCATCGTCACACGCACCTCCACCGGGCGTTTCAGCCACGGAAGCTTCCACCTTTTAAGAGGAACGGACACGCCGCTGTCCAGCAGCGCATCCGCACACTCCATCTCTATCAGTTGTTCCAGCCGGTCAGCCATACGTTAGCCCTCCTCACTTTGGAGCGATGCTGCAGCCGCGGCTTCCGCCGGCGGCAGCTTGTACTGCCCCCACTCGTCCGGTATTGCTTCCGTATCGAACACGCCGTAAGGCTGCGAACCGTCCTCCGGCATCGCCACTTCGAGCGTAACCTCTATCTTGGAGGTTTCTGTAAGGGTCAGCTTGCCTGCAGGATTGGAAAGTAGCGTGGCGTTGGGAATCAGTACGCTCTGTCCGGACACGAGGGAGAGTTCCCATGGTCCCTGCATGACAAGCACCTCCGACGGGGCTGTCCAGCCGATCGGAGTTTTCTTTTCCAAATCTTCTTTCTTATAATGCAGGCTGCCGCCAAGCAGTTTGTGCAGGTTCGAATAGTTCATCTGGATCACATTGAACGTCGGGGCGATGCCGCCGTTACTCTGTGGGATGACCAGCACCGGGGCACCCTGCACCTGTTCGGCCTCGATCTTCGCGGCCTCGGGTTTCTTGCCGCCCAGGTCAAACGAGTTCTTTTCAATATACCCGATTGTGAAATCCTTATACTTTACGGCTCCTATGCCGTACATGAAATTCTTGTTCATCTTTTTTTCAGTTTCATTGTTAATAACATACCGACAAGCAAGCCGGCCAATACACCTGTGATAAACGTCCGCATCCGGTTCGGAGGGCGTTTTTCTACCGTTTGAACGTCATTTGAAATTTCGCTCTTGGTTTCGCTACGGATACGCGCCAGCTCTTCTTCATACCATAGCACCAGCTGCTGCAGACTGTCACACGAGGCTTCGGCCACGATGTTCCCGCTGTCGTCGCTGCCTACGGTCAGATTCGCCTGTCCGCTCTTGCCACGGTACACGGCACCTTCAGGAAGTTTACGGAGGCTGTCCGCAGGTATAGACAGCTTCACCGAACTCGCCGGTATACCCGCCATCACCAGTCCCGCCCGTCGGCTTCCGCTCGCGCTGTCGGCGCTTGCCGATTCCGTCCGGACTTCCCGGTTCATGCTCTTTCGGTGACTCGCGCAACCTGTCAAGCACAGGGCAATCGTCACGATGAGGACAGTTTCCGGCTGTATCAATAGCTTTTCTAAGACGGGCCATCTCGCGCGTATTGCGGGCCAGTTCTTTCTTTGTTTCACAAAATTCATCTTTTAGAGGTTTTACAATATTTTCCATCAAAATGCGGGTGGCATGTTCGGCGTTATCTATGCGCATGGCCTCTGCACCGGCCTCGGCCTTCATCGCTTCCGCTTTCGCTTTTCTCACAGTAGCCCGCAAGGAGCCAATGGTCGCCACCGTACCAACCAGGCCGCCGCCAAGGATAATGTTCATAAATTCGCTCAAGTCCATACCACCCGGTTTTATTATTGATTAATACCTATTTCTTTCAACCATTCCTGCACATCGAAGCTCGGACAGGCTTTCGCTGCCAGTTCGTTGTGTCCTATAATGCGTACATCAGGGAATTTCCGATGAAAATCCTTCACATACTTCTCCAGTGCCTTTTTCTGGCAGCCAGTGCGGGTGTCTTTCGGGGTCTTACCGTCTTTTTCCACGCCTCCGGCATACACGATGTGACGGCTTACACTGTTATATCCTTTGGCTCCGTTGGTCACTTCCCAAGGGTCCACCTGTGCATCCTCATTGTTTTCTACCAGACGTTCCACGCCTCCGTTCAGGTGGAACAGGTCGGTATAGCCAACCTGCTTCCATCCTCTTCCTCCCTGGGCAACCGGAGAAGTATGCCATTTGCGGATGTCCGCCGATGATACCTCACGCCCCTCCGGGGTTGCCGTACAGTGTATTACCAGATATTTCAACTTTGCCATAATCATCATGCTTGATAGCCGCTCATCATTACCACTCCGGCATCCTCTTTCTTGGGCATGCAGATGAAGTAATGGCGGAAGTTAATCAGGTTACGCTGGTTCAACGGGTCATTCTTTGACTCGGAATAATACATCTTGGTAGAACCTGTTGCCTTGAAAACCCTCTGTTTGTAGAAGGCAAATGAACACGGAAATTCACCGGCTTCTGCCGTTGTACCCAATGCCTTCTTCACTCCGGCTGTAGTATAAAGCGGGTTGTTGCCATACTCGTAGATTTCAAAGCCGTAAAGGTTACCTACCTTGCCGCTGTTGCGGTCAATATTGTACTGTTCACGGAATGCCTGGCTGGTCAGCAGCAGGTCATTCACATGGTCGGGGCAAAGCACCAGTCTGCGGCCGTCTGACGGTACGCGCAGGTTGTCAAGGGCACGCTTCATTTCCACAAGGTCATTCACGGTAAGGCGCAGACGGTTTGTAGCCGGATCTTTCTCGCCGGTAGTCTTAAGCACCGGAGTAGTTTCCGTATTTTTGTTCGCACAAAGCGCATGGGCCGCCTTGGTAAACTTCGCATCATTGATACTGTTGGCATGTCCCTCTTTCACACGGGCGGTCTTGTCATAGCTGATGGCATAAAGCTCATCGTCTGTAATCGGCGTAGCCTTGGTCTGGAATTTGTCCAGCTTGATGGCAATATCCTTGTCTTCCAAAGCCTGCACATCAATCGGATAGGTTTTATTGTTTATCAAGACATCCGGATCTACACCAACTTCTACCAGGTGAATCACATCGTTATTCACGATACTGCTTTGGTCGGGGATTCCTGACAGCCAGGTTCCTTCCAGTCCGGCACGGAGCACCTTAACAAGTTCCCCTGTCCAGATTTCCGTATAAACCCCTTCACGGAGTATTGAAGTACTTTGCGGGGCCATTCCCATAAAGGCTGCCACCGCATTCATTCCCACAGCTCCGGCCACCGGAGAGAATCCCAATACCGAAGCACACACGACACCTGTCAGCGTATTGAACAGAAGTGCCGTCAAAAGCATTACAATTTTTCCCATTTTCTTCATTTTAAAGGTTTTCAAATTTCACAGGTCATGCCGTATTCAGCCTTGTACAGGCGCTTGTACTCCTCCGGGTTATGCTCGCGCATTTCAAGCAGCGCATCACTCGGGACATCGCTCAGTTTGGCATAGGTGGACGGCTGTGCCTGCTGCTTGCCGCCCTGATAGCTCAATACAGTGGAAATCTTCACCTGTGGTTGCATGGCATCAAGCACATTCTTCAGTTCATCGACACCAACCTTCTTGCCAAGTTCGATAAACTGTATCTTCTTGTCTTCTCCCAGACGCTTTTCCACCACTGCCTTTTCTACAAGACCAGTGATACGGGCCAAAGTCAGCTTCCCGTTTTCTTGCTTCAGGGAATCATTCTCTGCCTTGGCTGCTTTCAGTTCATTTAAGGCTTGATTAACATCAGCCTCCGTTGCCGTTTCCGGCAGCCCCAATTGAAGGGCCAAAAGTTTCAGTTCCATTTCTTCTGTTGTTTTTTGGTTATTGATTAGTGGCAAAGGACAATCACCATCCTTTCCCAATGTGATTTGTTTTCCATCCTTCATCAGTACGATGGCATCATCATTGGAACCTACATCCACCAGTGATACCTCATACAGCTTGCTTTTGGTTATTGTCGGGCTGGTCTGCCCCTGCAGCAAATGTTCGGGCTGGTCACTCAGTTCCAGAATGTCTATTCCGGCACTCACCATTCTCAGACTGCCGAATTCAAACTGTTTCTTGCATCTTTTACTGAGGTCGGTCGCTTCGTCAAACACCAGTTCCCCGGTTACTTCACCATCCTCTACCCGAAGGTCCTTCACATAACCAATCACGTTTCCGCGTTGGTGCATGTACAGCAGTACCGGGTTTCGGCAATACTGCTCCACACTCATGCCCGATGTCAACACACGGCTTCCGTAGCTGTTCAGGCTGTCGTTTGAAATTCTTACACGTTTACTCATTTTCTCATGCCACGCCTTTATGCATTGGCGCTGCAATATTACAGAGCACTTACCGGGAAGCCAAAAAAGTGTGCAATGGTTGCACACTTCTATGAAACCGTTGCACATTATTTTGGCTGCAAGCTGATAAGCGGACAACTTTGCGAATAAATCGGGCAGGTGCAAGGGACTCCGAAGCCTGCCTTTAACCCTATATTCTTTATTATATGACAAAGGCAGAAATCGAAAAGAAAAAATCTCTTGCACGCTCACTGTTCCTTTCCGGCATGGAACAGACTGAAATTGCGGAGAAAGTGGACGTGTCACGCGTCACCATCTCAAAATGGTGCACGGCTGACGGATGGAAAGAGGCAAGGGCGGCAAAGAACGTCACCCGGCCGGAACTGGTGAACAAACTCCTGCTCACCATTGATACACTCATTACTCAAGTCAACGAATCGAACGACCCTGCACTTGTAGCTGGTCTCGGGGACAAACTGGCCAAACTTTCGGCGGTGATTGAAAAGTTAGACAAGAAGGCCAACGTAGTGGATGTCATTGAAGTGTTCATGGCATTCTCCAAATGGATTGAATACCGTTCAACCATCGACCCGGAAGTGACTCCGGAACTGGTCAGGGCAATCAACAAGTACCAGGATCTGTATATCACCGAACAGATGGGCATAAAATAAAACGGCTATGGCAACAGCAGCGGAAAAGAAACAGGCATACGAACAGTGGAAGGAACACTGTAAAAGAGTGCAGTCCATCACGGATACGGCTTTGCTCGCGGGCGAGACACCGGCACAAAAGGACAGGCGTATTCTGCGTCTGCAGGGTAACTATGCCGCGTTCTGTGAATATTACTTCCCCCACTTTCTCACCTTGCGTGACAAAACCACCGGGGAAGTCATACGCACCATCCACAATGCACCGTTCCACAATGCGGCAGCGGCTAAAGTAAAAGGCACACCCAACCTGAAAGCGGTATTCATGTGGCCGCGTGGCCATGCCAAGTCCACACACATGGACATTTTTGTTCCGCTGTGGCTGATGTTCCAGCCCAAACGTCTCATCAACTTCATGGTGGTGGTCGGCAAAAGTGAGGACTCAGCCACACGTCTGCTGGGAGATATTCAGGCAGAACTGGAACATAACCAGCGCATCATTGCCGACTTCGGCAAGCAGCAGGGGAATGCCTCCTGGCAGGATGGGGAGTTCAAGGCGGCCAACGGGGTGAAATTCCTGGCTTGCGGACGCGGACAGTCTCCACGTGGTTTGCGAGACCGGGAAGCACGTCCGGACTACATCGTCATCGATGACTTGGATGACGACGAACTGTGCCGCAATGAGAAACGGGTGCATGACATTACAGACTGGGTGAAAGAAGCCCTTTTTGGTGCACTGGATGTGGGCCGGGGGCGTTTTATCATGGTCGGGAACCTCATTTCTAAAAACTCGGTGCTGGCCAATCTCACCAAGACAAAAGGGGTACATGTATCCGTCATCAAGGCAATAGACAAGAACGGAGAACCGGTATGGCGCGAAAAATGGACGAAAGAAGAGGCGCAGGAATACAGGGATTTCGTAGGCTACCGGGCATGGGAAAAGGAGATGATGCACAACCCCATCGTGGACGGAACTATTTTTCGGGCAGACTGGATTCGTTACAAGAAACTGCCCAGGCTATCCAAGTATGAAATGCTGGTCTGCTATACCGACCCCTCTTTCAAATCGACCACTTCCAACGACTACAAGGCTTGCCGCCTTTGGGGCAAGATTGGGAAGGAACTGCACCTTATAGACTGTTACGTCCGGCAGGATACCGTTTCAGGAATGGTACGGTGGCTTTACGACCTCTACGAGCGTACACGTGATACGGCAGCCGTCCAGTTCTTTATGGAAGCGAACTTCATGCAGGATGTCATTCTGGATGAGTTTGAGGCAGAAGGGAATCTGCGTGGATACCAACTGCCCATCATGCCGGACAAACGAAAGAAACCGGACAAGCTCCAGCGCATCGAAGCGGTGTCACCATTATGGGAACGCGGTTTCGTATTCTACAATGAGAAGTTGAAAGAATCGCCGGATATGCAGACCGGAATCGAACAGACCTTGGCACTGGAGCGTGGCAGCCGTATTCACGATGATGCACCGGATGCCGACGAGGGAGCCATCTGGATGCTGCAGCGCAATTCAAGGCAGGAGAGTTTTCAACCGGTGTTCGGTAAAAGGCCGACCGCCAAAAATATATGGTAACATGATACAGCTGATTAAAAGAATGATTTTTGCATGGCGCTATAAACGTGCCGTTGCCCGTGCTTGCAAGTACGCCAAGCTCTACGGAAGAAAGTACTACGTCCTGTATATGGGTGGCAAACTGAAAGTTGTCCCCAAAAGGAACATCTGTGAACTGATTCACCGCCACCGTTTCCGCAAGGGAACCACTATCCGGGATATAGAAAAAATGGCATTGTTCATCACTAAATGAAAGTAAAGTCATGTTCATTACAGAAGAAGATTACAAAGTTGTCATCGGCGACAACGCATTAAAGGTTATCTCGCAGGTAAGCCCGGAAAACCGTACCAATGCAGAAGCGGAAGCCCGGGAAGAAATTGCCGGTTATCTACGGCCGAAATACGACTGTACGGCCATTTTCTCTGCACAGGATGAACATCGGAACCGCCTCATTGTCATGTACACCTGCGACATTTCACTTTACCACATGAGTGCAGCCATGCCGCAAAAGATGGGAAGCGAGATACGCAAGGAACGGTATGAACGGGCCATCAAGTGGCTTGAAGGCGTACAGGCCGGAAAAATTGTCCCTGATTTGCCTTTGGCTGTCGGAGAAGATGGGCTTCCGTCCGGAAATTCATTTGTTTACAGCTGTCAGAAGCAGCTTCATCATAACTGGTAGGACTATGGATATTAAAGACTTTTTCAGCGGTATGTTTTCCAATAAACCGAAAAACGTACTGCAAACGCCATACGGCAATTTTAATCTGGCCAAGGGGAAAGACATCAAGCGGGTGCAGAAAATGGTCATCGACCTGCAACGCACCACCGATGCACTCACCCGGAAGGACATCAAGAACTGGCGCGATGCCTGGCAGTATGCCATCAATGTGGACAGTCCCAGCCGCCAGCGCCTGTACGACATCTACCGGGACGCGGAAATAGACCTTCACCTCTCCGGGTGTGTGGAGCAGCGCAGAGGTTTTGTCATGGCACGTTCTTTCAAAATCGTGGATATGAAAGGGGATGAGAACGAGGAAGCGGTTCACTTCTTTGACCAGTCCTGGTTCAAGCAGCTCATGCGCTATGCACTTGATTCAATCTACTGGGGACATTCGCTCATCGAATTGGGCGACCTTTGCACTGACGGCGACGGCTGCATCTGTTATTCGGATGTGAAGCTTATTCCGCGCAAACATGTCATTCCTGAGTATGGGCGTGTCATTACCGACCTCGGGCAGGACTGGACTACAGGTATAGACTACCGCCAGCCTCCTTTTTCCGACTGGCTCATTGAGGCAGGTAGGCCCGACGACCTCGGGCTGTATCTCAAGGCTGCTTCACAGACTATTCCCAAAAAGAACATGCTGGCCTTTTGGGACACCTTCGGGGAAATATTCGGAATGCCCATGCGTATAGCACGCACCACTTCGCGCGATCAGAAAGAGATTGACCGTCTCGACAAGATGTTGCGTGAAGCCGGAACCGCCCTCTCCATGGTGGCAGGAATGGAAACCGAAATCGAATTTGTGGAAAGCGGCAAGGGGGACGCATTCAATGTCTATGACAAGCGTATCGATCGGGCCAACTCCGAACTGTCAAAGCTTATCATCGGGCAGACGATGACCATCGAGGACGGAAGCAGCCTATCACAGTCGGAAACGCACCTTGAAGTGTTCCAGAACCTCGTGGAAAGCGACTGTGATATGCTTCGGGATATAGTGAACAACCAGCTCATTCCGCGCATGGTGCGCCACGGGTTCCCTGTTAAAGGGCTGCGCTTCGATTGGGACTACTCCATTGACTACACGCCCGAACAGCAGAAAGCTTACGAGGAAATGGTACTGCAACACTACAAGGTAAAGCCTCAGTACTTTGAGGAAAAATACGGTATCCCGTGCGAGGAGAAGGAACCGAAAGAAGAGCCGGACCCGACAGAACCGAAAAAAAAGAAAGACGGCAAACCGGCTGAAACGCTGTCCCGTTTTTTCGACTGAGCCCCGATGATTATTCGGGGCTGCACCAGCGGTATGCCCACCTGTTGGGCAAACAGGAACTATGCCTCTCCATGGAGGACGAGGCAAAACTCATGCGCGACAAGCTCACGGAACGCTTTGACCGCATGATGAAGGTGCTGTTCCGGCAAGAAGGGGCAAACCTTGAAATAGGTATCCTGGCATCCGAAGAAGCGCAGGATTTTATAGAAGCTCATTCTTCTGTCTTGAACGGTTCATTCCGAAAGGTGGAAATGTCCGAGACCATGCGCAAGCGGCTGGAGCGTTCCAACTATGTATTCTCCGGCTTGAAGACCTTCCATGAACTGAATGAAGCCTTTCCCTCCCTGTTGGATGAAAACGGCAATAGAAAGACGTTCGAACGCTTTTTGAATGATGTCCGGAAGATCGACGAAACATACAATTCAAACTATCTACGGGCTGAATTCACCTTTGTACAGGCTTCGGCTGAAATGGCAGCCAAATGGGAACGGTTCATGCAGGACGGCGACCGCTATTATCTACAGTACCGCACGGCCGGGGATGCAAAGGTACGTCCCACCCATGCAGAAATGGCCGGCATCACACTCCCGGCTTCAGACCCGTTCTGGGCAGAATTCTATCCTCCTAACGGATGGGGCTGCCGCTGTTCCGTGGTCCAGGTACGCAAATCCAAGTATCCGCCTACAGACCACGAAGAGGCCATGGCAAGGGGGAAATCAGCTTTGGAAGTTGACAAAAAGGGAATGTTCCGGTTCAATGCAGGCATGGAACAAAAGACGATGCCCGACTATAATCCATACACCATCAAGCGCTGTAAGGATTGCGATATGAACAACGGAAATATGAAACTGGTCTTCGTTCCGGAAAATGAATTGTGCGCCGCATGCAAACTGGTAAGAACATTGGCCAATGCAGATGCCAAACAGATAAAGAAGCAAGCCAAGCCATTGCAGGGAACAGTTATCACGAATAATGAATTCCCATTCCCGGTAAACATATCAAAACGCACGCTTCAAGAATGGACCAACCAGCCATACAAGTTCTACCATGAAAAGAACCTCATGCTTCTGGATATAAAGAATGTATTTGCCAAAGCCAAATACCTGGGAACAGCAGATAACCACAAAGGTATTCCACACCTCATACAATCGCACATTTTCGAGATAGAAGTAAGAGGTGAAAAAGCACTGATAATAGTTCGGGAATACGACTGGCACGAATACACGCTGCACAGTCTTTCAGAAGGAGGTGAATTATACAAACATATAAAAAAGAAAGAATAGCGAAAGACGCAAGCTCCGGGAACTACAATCCCGTTCTGAACATCTAACGCTATTCCTCACTGCAAATATACAAAACAATTTTTAAAAACAACCCGTTATGAACAAAATTATCGAATTTCTCAAACAAAGCAACCGCTACAAACACCTTATTGGCGGTTTGTTGGTAGGCATTTTGGCCTTCACCCCGTGGACAGCGCTCTATGCTGCAGCTGTCGCAGCCTCCTGTCTGGAACTGAAAGACAAACTGAAAGGCGGACTTTGGGACTGGATAGACTGGTCTCTTACCGTCATAGGCGGCATATTGTCGGCCCTATTTTGGTGGATAGTGTAATGCTTTAGCTCATTTTGCCTGTTAAATCAGTAACTTTGTACCCGGTGGAGCTTCCCGATAGTCCGTGTGGTCTATCGCGGGTACAACAATGCGAACGCGAATGGCGGTGTGTCGAATGCGAATGCGAATAACGATGCTTCGAATACGAATGCGAATATCGGCTCGCGTCTGGAAATCTAATTAATCGGCGTACAGCACCGGGGACGTGTCCCCGAAGCGGTGCCGAGGGAAGCAAGCCACAGCAACAGCACCCATTAGGGTGGAAAGCTGAAAAATCACGCGTCGGGTGGAGTTTGGTAGGCTGTTATCAGTTCGAAGAAGTCAGATCCGGGGAAAGGAAGGCCCTTATCTTTCATGTTTATTAACCAATAGCTTATGCGCAGGGAAGGATATATTATCGAGGAAATCATCGAATACTCCAATATGTCGGAGGCATTCGATTCGGTACTTCGCGGAACCGGTCGTAAGAGGTCAAGGCAGGGACGATTCCTGCTTGCCCATAGGGAGAAGATTATCGCCGAACTGACGGCTTCCATTGCGGACGGTTCATTCCGGCTGGGCGGCTACCATGAGAGGGAAATTGAAGAATACGGTAAAAAACGTATTTTGCAGATCCTGTCCATGAAAGACCGCATCGCTGTGTTTGCCATCATGAATGTGGTGGACCGCCACCTGCAAAAACGTTATATCCGGACAACCGGTGCAAGCATCAAAAGGCGCGGTACTCATGATCTGATGAACTGCATACGTACCGATTTGCAAAAAGACCCGGAAGGCACACTTTACGCATACAAGTTTGACATCCGTAGGTTTTACGACAATGCGCGGCAGGACTTTGTTATGTGGTGCTTCCGGAGGGTGTTCAAGGACGAAAGGCTGTTGGTGCTACTGGAGCGGTTTGTTAAGCTGCTGCCGGAAGGTATAAGCTTCGGACTGCGCAGTTCACAAGGGGCAGGAAATCTGCTTCTGTCTGTATTTTTAGACCACTATCTGAAGGATAAGTACGGGGTTCGTTATTACTATCGCTATTGCGATGACGGACTGGTACTCGGTAAAACGAAAGCGGAATTGTGGAAGATTCGTGATGTTATTCACAGGCAAATGGGAAAAATAGACTTGGAAATAAAGCCGAATGAACGGGTATTCCCTGTAGAAGAAGGCATTGATTTCCTTGGCTATGTTATCCGTCCCGACTATGTAAGATTGCGGAAACGTATCAAGCAGAAGTTTGCCCGGAAGATGCACGAGGTAAAATCGAGAAAAAGACGGCGAGAACTGATTGCCAGTTTCTACGGCATGACGAAGCACGCCGACTGTAATAAGTTGTTTAAAAAATTAACAGGCAAAGAAATGAGAAGTTTTAAAGACTTGAATGTCGCTTACAAGCCGGAGGACGGCAAGAAGCGATTTCCCGGTGTGGTGGTAAGCATCCGGGAACTGGTAAACTTACCGATTGTAGTGAAGGACTTTGAGACCGGTATCAAGACCGAGCAGGGAGAAGACCGCTGTATTGTGGCCATCGAAGTGAACGGCGAAGCAAAGAAGTTCTTCACCAACAGCGAGGAAATGAAGAATATTCTCGCACAAGTAAAGGAAATGCCGGATGGTTTCCCGTTTGAAACGACCATCAAGACGGAAACCTTCGGAAAAGGTAGAACCAAATACGTGTTTACATGAGAAGAGTTGAAGGAAGTGCCGGTGTATCGCTGATGGAATGCACGAACCCGGTTAAAGACAAATGGCGCATCCGCTGGGATGTGCAGGAAAAAGAGAACGGCTCTGCCTCCTACATGGAAGAGGAGTTCGGACACAAGCCTACTGATGAGGAAATCCGCACATTGGTTATGTCATGGTATAACAGCCAGACTGATGCAGCTATCCTATCCGGATTCGCCTATAATGGCGCCCCTGTATGGCTTTCTACGGAGAACCAATACAACTATAAGGCAGCATACGATTTGGCCGTTCAGACGGGCGGAGAGACCCTTCCGGTTACATTCAAATTCGGTTCGGATGAACAGCCCGAATACCATACCTTTGAAAAGTTGGATAATCTGAAGGACTTCTACATTCAAGCGGTCAGACACATCCAAAACACACTGGCTGAAGGATGGAAAAGGAAAGATGTATTCAACTTGGATTTATATCGGATTGAATGATTGACAATCCCTTCGGGGGAAGGATAAAAAAAAGCCCCCGGCCTGTTAAATAGTCGTCTCACTTACCATTTAAACATAAAGCACCTCTTACCGGCACGACCGGGGGCAGATACCCTCGTTCGCCAGTAAGAGGCTTTTTTATGTAAGCGCTATTCTGCGCAATGATAAGTGAGACAATGCAAATGTACGAAATTTAACTGGATATGAAAGTAATTGAGATACTAAAATTGAACAGAGAGCTTTTAAAAACGTGCCATTACATGGGCATACGACCCGATGACGTGCAATATATAGAACTATATAATGAATATAACAAGTTGCAGACCAATGGTGAAAAAGTGTCTTATATCGTAGCTACGCTTTCCCTACGATATGGCATCAGTGAGCGAAAGGTGTATGACCTGATCAAGCGTTTTAAAACCGACTGCAATTTGTGTGCAGTGTAATCAGGACTTCCTCCCACTAAAGGCAAACTCCCCTACCCTACCTTTGTATCGCAATAAATAACATTCATATCATGGACAAGTATTATCAAATCTTAGGCAAGGTGCTTTCGTCCGGAAAGATGCAAAGCAATAAAAAAGGGAATATCCGCTACCTACTGAATGAACAGCTGACGCTGCTCCCTGCCGACCTTCTTGATATATTCGAGGGGCATACCATAGCGCGGAAGAAGTTAAAAAACGAGTTACAACTGTTTATGAGGGGCGAACGAAACGTGGAAAAATACAGGGAGGCCGGAATCAACTGGTGGGACTACTGCGGCTCTATCCTTGTGAACAGCTACCCAACCTATTTTGAAAAACTGCCGCCACTCATCGAACGCATAAACAGGGAAAAAAGGAACAGCAAAAACTATATATTGTTTCTCGGATCTACAGGAACAGAAAGCAACCAGGCTCCATGCCTTAGTCTTGTTCAGTTCCAGATAGAGCAAGGAGAACTGGTCATGACCGCCTATCAGCGAAGCAGCGATGCGAATTTAGGACTGCCGGCAGATATTTATCATTTGTATCTAATATCAAGACAGATTGAGTTGCCACTAAAATCCATCACCCTGAATCTGGGGAATGTGCATATTTACGAAAACAACATCGACAAAACAGAACAGCTGCTTGCCGGCAATGAAAATGTAAAATTTGAATTGAACGTATGAGAAAGATGTATCTGTCAGCCCCTCTCCCATTTGTCGGGCAAAAGCGTATGTTAGCCAAGGAATTCATGAAAGTGCTGGAGCAATATCCGGATGGAACATTGTTTGTTGACCTGTTCGGTGGCTCCGGATTGTTGTCTCACATTACCAAATCCCTCAAGCCCCACTCTACTGTTATCTATAATGACTTTGATAACTACCGCTTCCGCATGAAGCACATTCCGCAAACGAATCAGCTGCTTGCTGACATTCGCGAAATGGTAGGGAATTCCGTACCACGTCATAAAATCATTAAAGGAGAACTGCGTGAACGAATATTCAGCCGCATCGAGCAGGAAGAGAATAGCACCGGATATGTGGATTTCATTACCCTCTCCTCCTCTATCTTGTTTTCCATGAAATACAAACTGTCTGTTCAGGATATGCGGAAGGAAGCTTTATACAACAATATACGCAAGACCGGCTACCCGGAATGTACGGACTATCTCGAAGGGCTGGAAATCGTATCTTGCGATTACAAGGAAGTATTCAACCGGTATAAAGATATTCCTGGAGTAGTATTTCTTGTTGATCCGCCCTATCTGTCCACTGACGTAGGGACCTATAACATGTACTGGAATATGGCAGACTATCTGGATGTGCTGAATGTACTGAAGGGGCATTCATACGTATATTTCACATCCAACAAATCTTCAATTCTGGAGCTGTGCGAATGGATAGGTAAAAATAGGGATTTAGGTAATCCTTTTGAAAACTGCACAAAGGTGGAATTCAATGCTCACATGAATTACAACTCTTCTTACACAGATATGATGCTTTACAAGAAAGAGGCTGCCTGATTGCGTTTACTTTGCCTGTATTGAACAAAAAAGCCGCAGACGGTAATTTGTACGTCCGCGGCTTTTTCTGTCTAATAAAGACGGCTATTGCAGCCGCTTGATGGCCACACACTGATATACCTCGATACTTTCCACAATATCCTCATGGTTGTGATTGGTATCACTCTCCACCAGATCCAGCTCCAAAAAGGTCTCCCCGCTCAATCCGGCAAGCTGTGCATGAAGCAGTCCGGACAGGTCAAACACCTTCAGCGCATCCTCCTGCAGCTCGCTGCCCTCAGCACTCGAACCTTCCCAGTCCGTCACGATGTGCAGTTTAATCAAAGGTTCTGCCCGGTATTCCACACCGGGAACAATCGCATTCCACTGTATAGGGCAGAATTCCACAAAGACAGCCGGACGCTCCCAGTTTTCTTCCTGTTCGATGAATTCCACATTATGGTTCCACAAGTCTATGTGCTTGATAAGGTCAATGGCCTTCAGCTCCCGGCAAAGCATCCGGTAAAGTTCTTTTCTCATTTTCTTATGATATTATATTCAATGGTAAAATACTCTGTTAGGTTCTCTTCTACAATCTCACGGACGGCTTTTTCCACTTCAGGCGATGTGCCGAGGAAACGGCGTCGGGGAATCCTGATGGTGCTTCCTGCTTTCTTTAAAGCCATGAACATCCAAAAATCGGCTTCTGTATCAAGCCGGACATTTCGTTTGTCTTTTCGAAGTTTGCCGTCTTTTCTTCTACCGAACGCTCCGGTTGCCTCATAATACTTATGCCAGAAGAAACGCTTCATCCGCTTGGTCACCACTATTTCACCGCCATCATTATGAATGGCCGCATAGGGCAGAGAGGTAAAGAAGGTAATGCTGTTTTCCGTTGTCCGACTTCCGATACTTTTCCGAAGCGCCCCGGTATCTGTTAGTATGGCTCTACCTTCATTCCGGATGGGGCTTTTCCGTCGCTGCCATTTCTCACTGAAAAAAGCCTGCCGTTCAAAGTTCTTGTCAAACTCATCACTCATTTCCACCTGAATGTCTTTCAGTATCCGGGCCACTACTTTTTTTACGTTTTCATTCATTCCCAGTCAAAGTTAAATTTCAATTGTACCGTATCGTCCGGCAAATCATTTTTAGGGTCTGCGGACGCTTTAAGCATATTGTAGAATGTACGCTCACTAATAGCATACACAGGATATATGTACCGCCGCCATATTTCACGGTTCGGTACACCGTGACTGGCATAATGGTCATATATCCTGTTTACTTCTACTACACGCTTCTGATAACTGACTCCGTGCCGCTTTCCCATATAGGTTTAATCGTTCATAGACGGTTCTACTTTAGGTTTATAGGGACGGATGTCAAGCGTCATTTTTGCGCTTACCGTTACCCGGCCACTTCCTTCACACTGTCTGCAGACTTCCTCAACGGTTTCGCTTCGCTTCTTTCCAAAGATCCGAGAGGGATATTCTACAACTTTCTTTACTTTACCTGTACCGTAGCAAGCACGGCACAGGGCTACTTTCGGAGATTTCTCCACTTCTTGTATCATAGTTCTATTATTTATGATTCTGTCATTCCCAGAGGGATAGGTTTCCACATTCCGTTTTCGTTTTTGATTTCAGCACGGATAAACTGTTTGCTCACTTCCGGCTGGTAGGCTTCCTCAATGATACGCACACCTTCAATGAAACGGTCATCTCCGGTTTCCATGGCCACTTTGCGAAGCTGCACGATGCGTGAAGCCTTCAGCGTTCCCTTGGCATCACGGGCCAACAGACGAAGCACCATGCTCACCAGTGCCTTGGTCTTTTCATCTTTGGCCAGACCTTCGATGTATTCCTTCACAATGGCTATACCGTCTTCCACCGTGTCACGGTAACCGTCGGTCACATACACACCCAGCGTGATTCGTTTGTCGCCTTCACTGTTAGTAAAGGTATGGCTGCGCTGGTCATCCTTCACCTTGGTCTTGAAAAGGTCTGCCTTCATTTCCAGAATGGTTTTGAAGTTGTCCATCACAGTCTGCTTGCTTGCCTTGATCTGCTCACTGATGCCCAGCAGTACCGGAATGGAGTTTGCTATCTCCTCATCCACCATCTGTTTGTACATTTCGCGGTCATTCTTGGCTTTTTCCTCTGCCGCTTTCTTTGCTTTTTCTCTCTGGAAGGCTTCAAATTCCGCCTTTTCCTCTGCCGTCATTACCACGGTCGTTTGTTTCATTTCTTCCATGATTCTTGTTTTTTGGGGTTATTGGTTTTCATAATCCTGCATTTCAGGTTCGTCTTCCATCAGCATAGCCTCTCCGTTGGCGTATGCCCAGTCAGCCAATTCACTATAAAACTCGGCTGCATCTTGCTTCTCCATATCAGAGGCAAGCAGGTTGATTTCCTTTTTCAGATTCTCTAAAATCTTTGTGTTTCTATTTTCCATATCCTATCAGTTTGCCGGAGCATCAGGGTCAATCTGAATGAGTGATACCATGCTCACGGGGTTAATCGTTTGCTTTTCTTTCCTGGGCTTCAAGCCGCCTTTCCGTTGTATGGACCGAAGCTTTACCGCCAGTTCATCCAGTTCGTCCACCGTAATCTGTCTGAACGCTTTGCCGACTATTCGGGGATTACTGCAGAAGTCATTGATTCGTGCCCAGTCGGATGTATCTATGCCCAGCTTCTGCATCAGGTTCAGACAGAGACTCCGTTTCCGCCGCAGCTCCTCACGCAGCTTCTGTCGCCATTCGTCTTGTCCGCTCAGCTTCTCCAGAGCCGTACAGCAGGCTTCATACTCCTTGGCTGTCATTTCCTTCAGACTGTCCGTCCGGTTCCACGTGTACTGCAGCACAATGCTTTTCTTGAATTCTTCCCGGTCTCCTGTACAGGGAAGCTTGTTGAACAATGTGTAGAACCGGGCGAAATTGGTTACTTCCTGTGCCATGTCATTTACCATTAAGAATCATTTCACATTCCGTTGATTTGGTACTGACACGATAAATTATCTTATCCGGCTTCACTGATTTACCTTTGTATTCAGCCTCAATTTGCTTAGCAAATATCTTTTTGAACTCATCACCCATTTTAGAAAGTATTTCTTTATTGTACTCCCCGCAAAAACCTATGCGTGAGGATTGGATTTCACGAATTGTTCCTCTATATACCGTAGCGGTCAACTTCATCACCACAACACCGGTTTCCATTTTTATTTTTCCCATATCGACTAATTTTATTCAAACAACACTTTAATGCCACACGAACTGGCCACGTCAAGTTCCAGTTTGGCTCCCTTGCTCAGTTCCCAGTCCTTCAGCATATAGATATAGTCACAAGCCAGCAACAGGGCAATGTCGGCCCGCATGTGGGCTCTCCAATGAGCTTCATCCGGCAATCCGTTCCTGAAAGGGTTTACAGGGTCATAGCCTTGTGCCTTCAGTTCCTCCTCGGCACGGCTGAAGGCTTCCTTGCGCTCATCCATGTCATAATGCGCGATAGCTCCGCTGATGTACACCTTCCCGGCACCGGTCGCCTCACCGCGCTGATAAGCCTTGTGCCGTTCCCACCGTTCCGGAACGACCACACTGTAGTTGCACGATTGGCAGCAGCAGCCTTCTTCTTTCACCGGGAACGGATTGTATCCGTAGCCCTCATACTCTTTGCCGCAGATGCAGCACACTTTCTTTTCTTCTTTCTTTTCCATCACTTCAAATCTTTTTAATGTTTACTTTACAACTTGGATTCCATATCAGCACATTACGTGCAAACAAGACATCACCCGTTTCTATTACGACATGACCGGGCATTTTCGCTCTTCTCACTTTTAAGTCGCTTTGGATGTTTCGCTCCAGCCAGTCATCCAATACGGACCGGCTGGAATTTCCGTCCAGCAGTATCTGGAACACTTCAGTTCCGGTGTAGCTTTCAAAAGCCTTCTCGTTATTATCCATAATCATTTTGGTAAATTATTACTTGTTTGAATGATTCCGTCTTCCCATACCACATAATAGCTTCCCGGGTCTCCAATGGCGCGTCCTTGACAATAAGCTTTATAACCGACCACCCGAATCTTCATATCACAGATATATTTCAATCTTACTGCACCGCCACCCATCGGCTGGCTTTTCTTTTCCTGGCTGATCCAGATGAAACATTTCTTCGGAAAGGTTTCCATCAGTTCCACAGCCTGCGGATAATCCCATCCGGCCACCTGAAAGGAATCGATGATGATAAACTTCGGGCTTTTCGGTTTTTTCAGTCTGGCAATCACTTCCTCCAGACTGCCTTCTGTCACCACACGAAATTTACCCTGCACCTCATTCATCTTCAGATAACCCATACGCCGTTGGAAGCTTTGGTTGATTTTCTCTTCGTAACTCATGTACAGCACCGTCCCATAGTTGCACAGTTCCTTTCCAAGTTGCATCACAAAGCTGCTTTTCCCACTGGCACTGGCACCGCTGATGAACCACGAAGCGTTCTCTGCCGGGAACCCGAAAGGTTTGCTCCATTTCTCATCCCACGGCAGAGTAACCCATTTCTTGGCGGCTATTTCCTTCGGACTGTACGCACGCTTCATTATTCCGCTGTCATTTTAAGTTTCTCAATCTCGGTATAGACTCTTCTCAAACCACCGCATGTCTTCCGTACAATCTGGGCTATATCAGCCCCCGCAGGAGCATTTACCTTGGCTACAATACGTGCCTGGTTGTTCAAGAACTGTTCGCGCTCCTTTCCATCATCCGGAGTCACCTTGCTGTACCGGTCACCATAACGGCTCAACATTTCGGTATAGCCCACCTTCTTACATTCTATGGACCGGTTGATTTTCTCTTTCAATCCGTCTGCCCCCATCATATACCAGGCGCAGCAGCGCTCAGTGGCATTCCATAAGGCCTTCAGTTCCAGGAAAGCTTCATACTGCAGGTCGCCTGCTTCATCGAGGATGATAAGCGGGGTTTCCATCGAACGGAGGTAATATACCAGGTCTTCATACACATCAGAATACTTCCCCTTGCTGTCCACACCAAACTCTGCAGCAATCTTGCGTACCAACTTCAATTTTGTCTTTACCTGCGAGCAGTCGATATAAACGGCATTCTTGTGGCTTTGCACATAATAACGTGCCGTGAAAGTCTTGCCGATATTGGGCATGTCGCACAAGATGCCCGACAGACTGGACTGCTGTGAGAACTCCAGCTGGGCAGTTATATATTCAAAGGTCGGGGTCTTGGCTGCTTTCCATTCCATTTCACCACGGAGGTTCACCCCTAATTTGCGGGCAATGCTTATCCAGTTGGCATCGCTCAGGGCTTTGTCTGTCTGTCCGTTCTTGATTGCACTGTACACAGATGTACTGATGGCTAAAGAGGCAGCATGCTTGGCATCACTGGGATAGTTCGCACGGTTGGCGGCTATCGCTGCTAAAATCTTCTGTTTTTGCGCTTCTGTAATCATAATTCTAACGCTGTTTTAATGTTGTTCTAATTCTATTCTTACATGTCACTGATGGCCCTCATTGCCTCGCTTATTCCGGAGTGCCATTCATAATCTGATTCCGGATCTGCCGACAATTCGGCTGGCAAATCATCGGATAGTTCCACCGGGGGAAGTTCCAGTTCCTCTTCCGGGTCATCCGTTGGCTGATCCGGTGTACCGGTTCCCACCTTTCCGATGGCGTGGTCATTGAGGTATTTGCTGAAATGACTCAGAACTTTGTTTTGCTCTGTATAGGCTACCCGGTCTTCTTCGGTCTGTTCTGCCATCACCCGGTTGTAAGTCACTACCGGACGAACCTTGTCAAGGTAGCGGTCGTTCTGGTACAGGAAGACATCCGTAGGCTTGCCCTCTTCATCCGGCAGATAGTAAGCCGTCACCTTGCGGTTGTTTGGTTCCAGCTGCTCCAGCACTTCCGGACCGCTCAGCCACCAGTCCGCATTTGCCACACGTACTGTGGAATTTCTACGAATACTGGTATCTACCTTTTCTCCGATATATCTGCTCAAGGTCAGTTTATCAAGCGGTCGAAGGGTCGGATTGATTTTGGCTACGAGCACATCCCAACGGGTCATTCCGGGATATTTCTTTTGATTGGGGTGAAGCGTATTGTTCCATTCTTCACAATCGCGCCGGTCGTCCGCCACAAGCTCTTCAAACGTATAATACTTTCTGTCTTCCCAGGTGTGGTTGCTGCTGTCACTCACTTTCTTCTGGTCCACCCGCCGTGCACCTTTGTTATGCCAGCGACCAATGGCTTCATGGTTCTTATGTGCTATGGTTGTCTTGAACGCACCGTTCAGAGCTTCAGCATATTTCTCCTGTGAGTTCTGTGGGGCACAGAAATGCACAAACTTAAATACCTCACCTGCCTTCAGGAATCCTTCTTTATACTTGCTCATCAAGTGCTGCTCCACCTCAATACCGGCTGGAATACCCCATCCGTTGCGTTCGATGAGCCGGAACATATCACGAAAACAGTCCACTACCAAGGCATCATCCTTATCCCGCCCGTAGGCCAGCCCGATACGGCACTGGCTCACCACATCATAAGCATAATAGGCATGCACATACTCGCCGCCTTTCATCCGACGCGGCAAATCCACGTCATCCATCGTTATTTGTGACAGGGAGAACTTACCACCATGGCGGTGCATGTGCGGCATTTGCTCATGATAGAATTCCATACGTCCACGCAAGGCTTTTTCTATCAGCAGCTGGCTTGCCGGGTTGTTCAGTATGTTCCGGATAGTGCTTTCGCTCAGTTCTTTCGGTTCCCCGTTCTTATCCGTAAAGTTTTCCGGATTGAATATCTCTCCTGTTTCCAGATCCCATACTTCCAGTTCACCGCATACAAACGACAGATACATTTCATGCACATCACTGCCGTATGGTTGGTTGGGAAGTACTTTCAAACTCATCACCAGGCGTTCGTCCATGTGAGTTACCTTCCGTTTGTTCTGGTTGCCGAATTTTCCGGTTATCAAACATTCATAACCGTATTGCTTATATTCGTTCACTTTCTTGCGGAAACGAAGGGTACTGGCAGGAAGATCATGACCAAAGTCTTCGCGTAGGGTCTCGATGGTGGTGGCCATCATGTCCCAGTTATATTTTTCACCCATCAGTTTTCGGTAATCATTGCTTCTGTTATAAAGCTTGATACAAGTATTCAACACGGAAGCATTCACCGCATATTTCCGGGCAAGTTCGTCTGTTGCTCTGTTGCTGGAAGAATGAGAAGCCCAATCCAAAAAATAGGCTACTGCAGCCTGATCCAGCACATAGTTTGAGAGTATCCAGTGGCGAAGTGCCTGCTCTGTTCCACCGGGGTTGTCTTCCTTCACCCGTTCCAGACACTCGGTAGGCAGGCTATTGAGGGCGACCAACGCGCAATTTCCAGCAGCACCTCCACCACGACGCACCACCTTGATACGGCCACGGTTCACCCAGTTCCTGTAGCAGGATTCGGTGATATAGCCGCCATCTATGAGCTCACGTGCAGAAATACACTGTATGTTACCGTAATACACCAACATAGCCGCCTCCTATCTCAATGCCGATGCAAACGCTTGGATTTGGTTAATATCGGCAACCATCACATGCTCGTAAGTCTTCACCGTTTCTCCCTTGAATATTACCTGACCGCTACCATCATTACGGTCAAGCTCTATCAAGGCACCGTTCGGACAGTACTGACGCATCACATTGTCATAATCATGGAAAGTTTCTATTTCCGGAATAACAACCATCACAATACCGCCACGATCCATGGCCAACTTACGGATCTTTGCAGAAAGTTCGGAGTTGCCACGACGGTCATCAAACCGGATAGCGTTATAAACAGTCTTCTCTGTCACGTTGAGTGCCTTTGCGATAAAGTCGCGGTCGGCTTTCGTAATGTGAATGTACCTCTTGTTCATATCTCACTTGTTTTAATGATTAATATTGGGGGGAGTCCGGGGAATCGAACCCCGGCACAAGAACCATGCACTCCCGTGTGTCTTTCCACACCGTCACCCGTCTCTTAACGCCTTCCGGGTTGTCACGCTGGGTTTACTGTTGTCCCTCAACCTTTTCACCTTTTTCAATAATCCCAAGAAGTATAGTGAATTTCTCACGTATCTTCTGGTTCACTTCCAGTTCCAACGTATGCGCCAAATTTGAAGCCGCACTGGTGCTGTTCTTGCGGATGCTTCCGGTAAGAAGACTATCAGTCAGACTGTTTATCTTGCTTTCCATGTATAACTTTACATCATCATGGCTACCGGCAGATAAAACCACCTTCAAGGCACGGTAACAGGAAAGTTCACGTTGCGTCTTGTACATATCCTCGGCATACCAGCAGAAGAAATGTTCAAAATCCTCATTCATGTCTTTGGTGTACTTGTCAGCCTGTCTTACCAAATCATCTATATGGGTCTTTACAGAACTGAATACAAAATCCCAGCAACTCATTTTCTTGTTTTCCATAATCTCACTTATTTAAATTCGTTTATAATCGGTTTCAAACTCACGCCGTAACAACTCATCAGGCGGCGGATAAGGTTCTTCACATAAAAATCAGGTGCGGAAAACACAATCCCGGTCTCTTCGGTATATCTGAAGCTGATACCGTCCATCATCAACACGTAAGCCACCTTGTGCTTCACGCTCTGTGTCTGCCATTCTTTTATTTCTTCGTTCATTTTCTTTAATCCTTAAAATTCGCTAATCACATGCCTTTTTCGTATATTTGGCGCGGTGTTCCTTTTTGAACACGCTGCAAATATATAGAATATTTTCGACACTAAAAAGTTTTATGTAGATAATTTACGACTTATGACGAATATTTCCGACAGGATTGCAATCCTAATTAAAGAAAAAGGTATCAGTACAAGGGCACTTGAACAAGCTATTGGGTGCTCGAATGGAGTAATTTCAAGATGCATTAGCAAAGGAACAGATATATCAAGTTTATGGGTGTCGAAAATTATCGAAATACATAATGATATAAACCCTACCTGGTTACTTACTGGGAAAGGTGATATTTACTATAATACATCATCTACAACAACACAAACAACCGAACTATCCTCTCTCCTTGCCTTAATTAGAGAAAAAGAAGAAATCATCAGGGAACAAGATAGAGAAATCGGACGCTTAGAGGAACGAATCCGGCAAATGACAATCGAAAAGGAAAAACATGTATCGGATGCGCCCATTTCCGGTACTGCAAATGTCGGGTAGGCGGATTTACTATTACCATACACCGGTGATGGAAAACGAAGCGTACCCCCTATCATCCCCCATGATGTCCCCCTCCCAAGCAATCCCCCTCCCCTACCATTATATAAGGGCATAAAGGCACTGATATTGGGGAATTTAAAAAGTAAAACGTGAAAAATGATAGGTTTTTAGGGGGGGGCTATCAAATAAAAAACAAGGGGTATTTTTAAAATTGTGGTATTTTAGCATGTCTGTATCGCACACCGCCAAAACCCTATTTTGAATATCCAGTTCTATAAAAGTGAATATCCACTTTGAATATCCACCTGAATATCCAGCGTCAAAAAAGACCGATTTCAAGCACAAAAAAGGGGAGGTATAACCACCTCCCCACACCGGATCATTCTAAAGCCGTTTTTATTGCCTTTTTAGCCGCTTATTATTCGCCTGATACATTTCCACTACGCCCGCAAGAAATGAGCGTAGATTGCTTTATTATAGCCTTTTTGGTGCATACAGTCCCGTTACCAGATAATCCTGCATGAAGCAGATAATTCTTCGTTGCGCCCACCTGTTCTGCCGTCAAAACAGTATAAATGGCCGTTATACTACTAAAATACCAGTCTTTCCGCTTTGTTCCTTCTATTCCGTGTGTCAAATGTATATGTATTACCTTTGCCATAACTAATAATATTTTGTCGCAAATATACCAAATAACTATTATATGGAATAATTTAAGCAGCATTATATCAAATAATCAGGCACAAAAAAAGCAGCCGCAGCTGCCACTCACTCCCCCACCAGAATCAACCATGTAAGCCTTATGTAAACCCAATTAAACCTATCTGCAAATCTGTATGCCTAAAAAGCACATAAATGTAGCTGCAAATTAAACCCACGTAAACGTTTCGTTTTGCAGAGCCATCCACTCATATTTTGCATAACATTTTGTATATCAATAGGTTTGATATTCTTTCCGCTCAATCCTCAATATACGTTTCGTTCTGTGCCCCATAGCTGCAAAAATAGCAAAATCTTTAGATGAACACAATTATAACCGAAGAAAATACGACTATCAGGAAGAAAAAGAAGAAACTAAAAAAAAGCCGTTCCTCTATCATGAGGAACGGCTTTAAATCTTTTCGCGACAAGTAGATTACTTACGCAAACCGAGCTCTTTAACAATAGCACGATATCTTTCGATATCTCTTGCTTTCAGGTAGTCGAGTAAGCGACGACGCTTACCTACCAACATTGTTAACGCTCTTTCAGTACTATAATCTTTTCTGTTGAGCTTCATGTGCTCAGTCAGGTGAGAAATACGGTAGGAAAACAATGCCACTTGGGCCTCAGCTGAGCCGGTGTCAGTGTTAGACTTTCCGTACTTTCCGAAGATTTCTTGCTTTTTAGCAGCGTCTAAATACATAATTCTTAGAATTTTAATTGATAAATTATTCTTTTGAGCGTGCAAAGATAGGCATTATCTTTATATCACACAACGATTTACAAGAAAAAATTGCTATCATTGCGCATATTTCTAATCCTATTTTCGTACCTTTGCAGCCAAATAATAGGTATTATATGCAAAATATTCGAAACATTGCAATCATTGCCCATGTTGACCATGGGAAAACAACGCTGGTTGACAAGATGCTATTGGCCGGAAATTTATTCCGCAGCAACCAAAATAGTGGTGAACTTATCCTGGATAACAACGATTTGGAACGTGAACGTGGTATAACGATTCTCTCCAAAAACGTATCCATCAATTACAACGGTACAAAAATTAATATTATTGATACTCCGGGACACAGCGACTTCGGTGGTGAAGTAGAACGTGTATTGAATATGGCCGATGGCTGTATTCTGTTGGTAGATGCCTTCGAAGGTCCGATGCCACAGACTCGTTTCGTACTGCAAAAAGCGCTCGAAATCGGTTTGAAACCCATTGTGGTAGTTAATAAGGTAGATAAACCTAACTGCCGCCCGGAAGAAGTTTACGAGATGGTTTTCGACTTGATGTTCAGCTTGAACGCAACGGAAGATCAGTTGGACTTCCCCGTGATTTACGGTTCCGCCAAAAACAACTGGATGAGCACCGACTGGCAACAACAAACTGACAGCATCACTCCGCTACTGGATTGTATCGTCGAAAACATTCCGGCACCGCAACAGTTGGAAGGTACTCCCCAGATGTTGATTACTTCTCTGGATTATTCTTCTTATACCGGTCGTATTGCCGTAGGTCGCGTACATCGTGGTACATTAAAAGAAGGTATGAATATAACGCTTGTGAAACGTAACGGCGATATGTTCAAGAGCAAAATTAAAGAACTCCATGTTTTCGAAGGTTTAGGCCGTGTGAAAACAAATGAGGTTTCTTCCGGTGACATCTGCGCGCTGGTAGGTATTGACGGATTCGAGATTGGAGATACAGTTTGTGATTTCGAAAGTCCGGAAGCACTGCCACCCATCGCAATTGACGAACCGACCATGAGTATGTTGTTTGCTATCAACGATTCTCCTTTCTTCGGTAAGGATGGTAAGTTTGTGACTTCACGCCACATCCACGACCGTCTGATGAAGGAACTCGACAAGAACCTGGCTCTCCGCGTAAGAAAGAGTGAAGAAGACGGTAAATGGATTGTTTCCGGCCGTGGTGTACTCCACCTTTCTGTATTGATTGAAACAATGCGCCGCGAGGGATATGAATTGCAGGTAGGTCAGCCACAGGTTATCTTCAGAGAAATCGACGGTGTGAAATGCGAACCGATTGAAGAGTTGACCATCAACGTACCGGAAGAATATTCCAGCAAGATTATTGATATGGTTACCCGCCGTAAAGGTGAAATGGTAAAGATGGAAAATACAGGCGAACGCATCAATCTTGAATTCAATATGCCTTCACGCGGTATCATCGGTTTGCGTACCAATGTACTGACGGCTTCTGCCGGTGAAGCCATTATGGCACACCGTTTCAAAGAATATCAGCCGCACAAAGGAGAAATTGAACGTCGTACCAATGGTTCTATGATTGCTATGGAAAGCGGAACAGCTTTTGCTTATGCCATCGACAAATTACAGGATCGCGGTAAGTTCTTTATTTTCCCGCAGGACGAAGTCTATGCAGGACAGGTAGTAGGCGAGCACTCTCACGACAACGACTTGGTTATCAACGTAACCAAATCGAAGAAGCTGACGAATATGCGTGCTTCCGGTTCGGATGACAAAGTACGTCTGATTCCGCCTATCCAGTTCTCACTTGAAGAAGCACTGGAATATATTAAGGAAGACGAATATGTAGAAGTTACTCCAAAGGCAATGCGTATGCGTAAAGTGATTTTGGACGAAATCGAACGTAAACGTGCCAACAAGAACTAACCATTCTTTCATTAATATTATAATAGAAATCCCGGTGAAACGCTGTGTTTTACCGGGATTTTATTTTTTTCTGCAAGTATCACAAGCATTACTAATACAACAACAATCCTACCACACCCGCCAGACAAATCAACAGGATAGGGTGAAGATTCCATTTCCATGTAACCAAAAAGGCTGCCGCAAAAATACCGATACTTTTATAGTCCATAAAATTTTCTCTATTCATCATAAGTAATGCAGCCGAAGCAATCAAAGCAACCGACATAGGTAGCAGTCCGGACATAGCCGCCTTAATATACTTGTTATCCTTGCACTTCGCAAAGAAATAAGAAATGAGCAACACCAGAATAAAAGAAGGTAAACAAACCGCTACCGTAGCCAGCACCGCTCCCCACACGCTTTGCGTTACCGCATACCCTACATAAGTAGCACTATTGATACCAATCGGCCCCGGAGTCATTTGCGAAATCGCCACCACATCCGTAAACTGTTGGGGAGTCAGCCAATGATGAATATCCACTATCTCATGTTGAATAAGGGAAAGCATCGCATATCCACCTCCAAAACCGAACATACCTATTTTAAGATACACCCAAAGTAACTGCAAATATATCATACCTCTTTATTCATTATTTTTTCTTTCAACCACAATGTATATACCAATCCTCCCAGAATTCCTGCCAATACAATATAAATAGGAGACAGTCCAAACTGCCAAATCAAAAGAGTAGCTATGGCAGGAGCAACCAACTGAAGGTATTTCAGTTTCAGAGCTCTTACAGCAGAAATACAAGGAAACAAAATCAACGCTACCACGGCAGGACGTATTCCATTAAAGATGCGAATCATCACTTCATTATCTTGAAACCGTGCAAAAAACATGGCTATCAGCATCATAATAACAAAGGAGGGAAGAATCGTAGCCAAAGCACATACCAGGCTCCCACCCACTTTATACAACTTATATCCTACAAAAATAGAAATATTCACAGCAAACACACCCGGTAGTGACTGCGTCAAGGCAAACATCTCCATGAATTCTTCCTTACTCATCCACTGTTTGGCAACGATCTCCCGTTCAATTAACGGAATCATGGCATAACCGCCACCAATAGTAAACATTCCAATCTTCGCAAACGTCACGAACAATTTCAAATACTCTAATACCATTCCTACTTTCTAATTTTCCGATATTTTCTATTTACTGTCTAATAAGTCCTTTAGTCACATCATATTCAACCCGATAGCTACGCCCCTTCACTGTTTTAAAAGAAAGAGTCTTATCAGCATACTTTATCACACAGTTTCCTCCCGCATTGGAATGAACCACAGCTTCTTTCAGCTGATTATTCTCCCAAACCATATCCACTTCAAAATTCCCCTTTGCACAGATACCACTGACAGCCCCACCCTTCCATGCATCCGGCAAAGCAGGCAGCAACTGAATAAAACCCATATGACTTTGAAGCAACATCTCGGTAATACCGGCTGTTCCGCCAAAGTTTCCGTCAATCTGGAAAGGCGAATGTGTATCCCACAAATTATCCAGCGTACCGTTCTTCAACAAATTGCCAAACAAGGTATAAGCATGATTACCATCATGCAAACGCGCCCATTGATTCAACTTCCAGCCCATGCTCCAACCGGTAGCCCCGTCACCACGATGCACCAGTACTACTTTAGCGGCTTTCGCCAGTTCGGGAGTGGTGACCGGAGAAACCGTATGCCCAGGATGCAGTCCGAACAAATGATTCACATGCCGATGCTCGTCTTTCGGATCATCAATATCTACCGACCATTCCATCAACTGACCATACCGCCCTATTTTATAAGGAACGAGATTGGCAAGCACATGCTCCCACTGCTTACGTTCTTTCTTATCTACGCCCAACACTTTACTCGCCTCGGTTGCATCCAGCAAAATCTCACGTACAACGGCATGCACAAAGGTAGCACCCTGATCGATAGGGCCATGCTCCGGCGAAGTAGATGGAGCAGCCGTATATGTTCCATCCGATTTATGCCACAAATAATCGACAGCAAAGTCCGCACTACTTTTTATCAACTCATAACCCGTTTCTTTCAGGAATTTCAGATCTCTTGTATAATCATAATACTCCCAAATATGAGTAGCCAACCAGGGACCTGCCATAGGATTGAAGTTCCACGACATATCCTGACTTTCCAACGGAGTGGTAAATCCGAATATATTTCCGGAAATGGATGCCGTCCATCCTCTGGCACCAAAATAAGATTTCGCGGTCTTTTCACCCGGTTTTACCAGCGTACGAATGAAATCGACCAATGGAAGCATACATTCATTCAGGTTGGTGGAGCATACCGACCAATAATTCATCTGAATATTGATATTATTATGATAGTCCACACGCCACGGTCCATCGACATTATTATGCCAGATACCCTGCAAATTCGCCGGCATATTGCCCGGACGGGAACTTGAAATCAACAGATAGCGGCCGAATTGAAAATATAATTCTTCCAAATAGTAATCCGGCTGTCCTGCCCGGTAGTTTTTCAACCGCTGGGGAGTCGGCAGATTTCTTCCCTTGATCGCCGGATTCAGATTCAATTTAACCCGATCGAACAAAGCAGCATAATCATTGTAATGCTGACTAAACAAAGCAGTATACCTCTGTGACACTGCGTTATTCATCCATTCCTTGGTTGTTTCTTCCGGATTGACACCCACATACGTCTTCGGATCTTTAAAATCCGGATCAAAGTTAGGTTTATAATCAGTATCAGCCGTAATATAAAACACTACTTCATCCGCACCTTTCACCACCAGTTTTCCATCTGCATTAGACAAGGTTCCGCCTTTTGTCTCCGCCTGAATACGAACGACGTATTTCATTCCGTTATTGTCCAGAGATGCGGAATACACCAGTCCTTTATTACCGTCAGAAGCCATATTCCCGATAGACACCGGATTAGGCGCATAACTGAAAACCAAGTTTTGTTTACCCGGTTGATCCGCACTGAAACGCATCACCATCACATTGGCAGGATAAGAAATGAAATAATTGCGCTGATAAACCACATGATCCTTTTTAAACTGAACAACTGCCATTGCAGAGTCCAAAGAAAGGATACGTTTATAGTCACTCATCCCTATAATATTCAATCCCGTTTCTACATAAAACTCTCCCATGGTAGTAAAACTGCCGAAACGGAAAGGATTTTCCCCGTCAGCATCATAAGACACCTCACTGTTGAAGTTTTGACGTGTCAGCATTTCAGCCTTTTCCTGATTTCCTTCCGTAAATGCCTTACGTATTTCATCCAAAAGATGAGCCGACTGTTTATTGACATTCCAATAATAGTCCGCCCCTTTCGCTGTATTCGGACCGCCACGCCAAAGCGTTTTTTCGTTAAAGGTAATACGTTCAGCTTCCACCGACCCCATGATATTCGCACCTAAACTACCATTCCCTATCGGTAATGATTGCGATTCCCAAGCGGGATCCGGATTATGACCTGCATTTCCTGCTGTTTCCGGTTTATCACCACCTTTCCACAGATCCGGTCTTCCCCCATACCACACGGCATACCCCTGCAAAGTATTGGGAGTATCAAACCAGATGGAAAGTCCTTTGGTATAATCAGTTTCACCCGCGTAAAGTCCGGAGACAAGAAACAAAGAGCAGATAAGAAAGAAATAGAGTTTCTTCATGGTTGTCGCATTATTATTCAAGATTATTCTCTCGTATATGGTTTGTACAAAAGTAATCAAAATATGCCTTTAATAAAAATAAAATACTGTCTTAATGGGCACAATAATAAGGTGAAACTATATCAAACCGGCCAGTAGTTTTTTCACGACCCAATATCCTACCCTAGCCTCCGAAATCCCCTGCAATAGCCGATGATGACAAACAAATGCATCGTCAATAATTTCTGCTTCCATATAATAAAAACAACAGGCAGGATCTTTTTCAAATGCTTTTGCATACTCCAGAATATGAGTTGATATAAGGAAATGGCAACAAGAGAATCTTTTCAATAATTCATTGACTGCAAGAGAAGCCTCAAAAGCATCCTTAGCGTTAGTTCCGCGAAACATTTCATCCAAGACGACCAAACAACGTTTTCCTGTAAGCGCTTTTTGCATCACTTCTTTTATACGAAGAACCTCTGCCATGAAATGGCTTCGCCCGTCACGCAAAGAGTCCGGCAAGTTAATAGAAGTATAAATACCTTCGTAAAGAGGACAAACCATTGACTTCACCGGGACAGGCAGTCCGCAATGTGCCAGCCAGACAGTCAAAGTCAGTGCTTTTAAAGTGGTTGACTTTCCCGCCATGTTAGAACCCGTAAAAATACTGATATTTCCCCGGGACATCACCCAACTATTCTCCCGTACATTTTTCACAAAAGGATGAACTACACCCTCGACCGAAAAATCCATTGTTTCCACCACTTTCGGTGTACAACAGAAATTTTTCTCTTTCGCTACCCGATGAGCTGTCCGGCAGACATCCAATAAATACAAAACTGATAATAATTCTTTCAAAGACAACAAACGGGTACAGCGAAATAGATAATCGTATTTATCTATCGTATAATTAGATAGCCGCCTTTCTTCGCCAGAAGTCTGTTCCAAGACTTCACCTAATTCACTTCCGGACAAAATATCATTCACCATACGGGCTGACTCCTTCATCAATTGTGGGGCATCCTCATCCAATTCTTTCGCCCACCTCTCCAAACAATGCAGCAAATGTATTACCAATTTCACTCCCCGACAAATAACATAACGGGTTGAATCATATCTCAACAGGCGATCTATGACAGTAGCACATGACAGTAAGACGTGTGCTTCCCTGATCTGGTCGCGATAAGCCAGATAATATTCAATAAAATCCAATTCTTCTTCATTCAAAAGAAGTTCAGGTAAAGCATCCCACGCAACAGCCTCCTGCCTTTTGCGGATCATATCCAAATCACTTAACGGATACATAACCCAGTTCATCATCAATGACTTTCCTTCTTTCGTTTCTGTTTTAGAAAACAAAGAGAAAAGAAACTGCTCATTGTTTGCAGTCTCCGTTATGCTTAAATCCGCATAGGTCTGTTTGTCTGTATCCAGATACGTCATAGCTGTCTTTAAAAGTAAATAGTCTCGTTTTGACAAATATAGGAAAAAAAATAAACAGACAGTATTCCTTTTCATAGAAAGACACAGTATAGCAATAAAAAAGGCGGTTCGAAATCGAACCGCCTTCCATATTATATCTGATTCTCCAATTAGAGTTTCGGACCAGCAGCAACCAAAGCCTTACCAGCTTCGTTACCAGTAAATTTAGCGAAGTTCTTGATGAAACGTCCAGCCAAATCTTTAGCTTTTTCTTCCCATTGGCAAGCACATTCGTAAGTGTCGCGTGGGTCAAGGATCTTCGGATCAACACCCGGAAGTTCTGTAGGAACAACAAAGTCGAAGAAAGGAATAACCTTAGTAGGAGCTTTGTCGATAGAACCGTCAAGGATAGCGTCGATAATACCACGAGTATCTTTGATAGAGATACGTTTACCAGAACCATTCCATCCAGTGTTAACCAAGTATGCTTTAGCACCAGTCATCTCCATCTTCTTAACCAGTTCTTCTGCATATTTAGTCGGGTGCAATGACAAGAAAGCAGCACCGAAACAAGCCGAGAATGTCGGAGTCGGTTCAGTGATACCACGTTCCGTACCAGCCAATTTAGCTGTAAATCCAGATAAGAAGTAGTATTGAGCCTGTTCCGGGTTCAGGATAGATACTGGAGGCAATACACCGAACGCATCAGCCGACAAGAAGATAACTTGTTTTGCGTGAGGACCTTTAGAAACCGGTTTAACGATGTTTTCGATGTGATAGATAGGATAAGAAACACGAGTGTTTTCAGTCACGCTCTTGTCAGTGAAATCAATCTTACCGTTAGCGTCAACAGTTACGTTTTCAAGTAAAGCGTCACGTTTGATAGCATTGTAGATATCTGGTTCGCTTTCTTTATCCAAGTTGATAACCTTAGCGTAGCAACCACCTTCGTAGTTGAATACACCTTCGTTATCCCATCCGTGTTCGTCGTCACCGATCAATTTACGTTTCGGGTCAGTAGACAAAGTAGTCTTACCTGTACCAGACAATCCGAAGAAGATAGCAGAGCTAGTTCCTTCCATATCAGTGTTAGCAGAGCAGTGCATAGAAGCGATACCACGAAGCGGGTTCATGTAGTTCATGATAGAGAACATACCTTTCTTCATTTCACCACCGTACCAAGTATTCAGGATTACTTGTTCTTTAGTCTTCAGGTTGAATACTGTAGCAGTTTCAGAGTTCAAGCCCAGTTCTTTGTAGTTGTCAACTTTTGCTTTAGAAGCGTTGAAACATACGAAATCAGGTTCTCCGTAGTTAGCAAGTTCTTCAGCAGTCGGGCGAATGAACATGTTAGTTACGAAATGAGCCTGCCAAGCTACTTCCATGATGAAACGTACTTTCATACGAGTAGCTTCGTTAGCACCACAGAAAGTATCAACAACGAACAAACGTTTGCCGGAAAGTTGTTTTACAGCTTTAGCTTTCAAGTCAGCCCAAGCTTCTTCAGTACATGGTTTGTTATCGTTTTTATATTCTTCGGAAGTCCACCATACAGAATCAGCAGAAGCTTCATTCTTAACGAAGAATTTATCTTTAGGAGAACGACCGGTGTAGATACCTGTCATTACATTCACAGCGCCTAATTCAGTAACTTGACCTTTTTCAAAGCCTTCCAGACTCGGTTTTGTTTCTTCAGCGAACAAAACATCATAAGACGGATTGTGCAAAATCTCGGTCACACCTGTGATGCCGTACTTGCTTAAATCTAAATTTGCCATTTTCTTTGAATTAATTAAAATTGGTATTTTGTTTTCTATCTCTTTTCACCTTAACATGGGGAGCTTTGGATAGCCCCTTGTAAATCCGGCTACAAAAGTAATACTTTCTTTGGAAAGGAAGAAGGTATTAGAGAAATTTTTCCCTAATTGAAACTCTTTTATAAATTCCTAACAATATCTGCAAACTGAATATTGCAATTTGAAAGATTATCGTTTACTTTGCAAGTCAGTATGCTAGCAATGCTGTGAAAATGAGATTAAAATCTGATTAAAATATAATATGAAAGTAATTGATTTTGGCCAAACTAATTCGATTCTAAACCAGTACATATCCGAAATTAGAAATGTAGAAGTTCAGAATGACCGCCTGCGTTTCCGCCGTAACATAGAACGGATCGGAGAAATCATGGCTTATGAAATGAGTAAAGAGTTTAAATACTCGGTAAAGAACATCCAGACACCACTGGGAATCGCTCCGGTCAGTACGCCGGACAACAATTTAGTAATCAGTACGATCCTGCGTGCTGGTCTGCCTTTCCATCAAGGTTTCCTTAGTTATTTTGACGGAGCGGAAAATGCGTTTGTTTCCGCTTACCGCAAATATAAAGATACGCTAAAATTCGATATACACATAGAATATATCGCTTCTCCCCGCATTGATGACAAAACGCTGATTATCACCGACCCTATGTTAGCAACAGGAGGCAGTATGGAACTAAGTTACCAGGCAATGTTGACGAAAGGTCATCCCGCTGAAATTCACGTTGCTTCCATTATTGCCAGCCAAAAGGCCATTGACCATATAAAGAATGTATTTCCTGAAGACAAGACAACCATTTGGTGCGCTGCCATTGATCCGGAAATCAACGAACATTCTTATATTGTTCCGGGATTGGGTGACGCAGGCGACCTTGCCTATGGTGAAAAAGAATAAACGCTTAAAGATTCTTCCGATATTGCTGCGGTGAAACCCCAACCTGTTTCTTAAAGAACGTACCGAAATAAGAGGCATTGGGGAAGCCGAAGGCATTTGAAATCTCCTGAATATCCTTCTGCGTATTTTTAAGTAACGAAATACTCTTACGAATGATCGCTTTGAATACAAGTTCCTGCACGGTATATCCGCAAATACTCTTAGAAACGGCAGAAAGATATTTAGGAGACAAACACAATTTATCCGCATAAAACTCAACGCCGCGTTCCTGCATATAATATTTTTCGATCAACTGGATCAAATGAATAAAGACTTCGTTTTTGCGTCCTCCCACTTCCCGCCCGTCATTAACGAGTTTGCGGTTATAAATGGAACAAATCCTGTACGTCAATGCAAGTAGAAGTAATTTCTGCTCATAAAGTTTAAATGAATTCTCCTCCGACTGCAACACATTGTCCAATAAAGACATATACTTTACTATTTCTTCTTCCTCACCAGTAGACCAGACACAAGAAGGTTCTTCGGGAGTAAGGCGGGAATACATATACATGGAAACAACCAGATTCCCCATAATATCCCGGATAGGTTCTATCTGATAGATCAAAATCTGCACCTCCATGTCTTCCGATTCTTGCAAAACCTGAAACTCGCCATCTTCGGGAATAAACAAACTTTCGCCCGCTTCAGCGAAATGCTTTTTCTGATTAAGCGAAAACTGGAAATTACCCTGGCGGCAAATAACCAGCCCCAGTCCTTTCATTTGGAAAGGTTTCTTCAGTGAGGGTGGAAAATTTACAAATATCCCTTCGGAGCTACATATATTTTTCCCACTTAACAAATCGCGATCAAACTGCAATAAACGATCTTGTCCGCTATCCATCATACTAATATATTAACAGATCATTATCAAAAACGACGCTAAGTTAGCAATTTTCGTTTAGGATAAGGAACAACGAGCACAAATATCATACAAATTAACCCACCATAAATTGTCCATCCCGCCATCTCTTTGAGTGCAGAGAGCGTGGCCTGCACCTGAATACGCCCTTTGGTAGATATAGCAGCCATGTTACGGGCTTCCGTCTCACTCTTTCCCTGATATTTCATACCTTGTACCGTACCAAGGAAGGAAGTGGAAGCATCCGGATTAAGCAGGTCCACATTTTGCGCATAACGGGTTATATAGTGTTGTTGGCGCTCCTGCAAAACATTTGTATAAATTGCTCCGCCAATACTCGGTCCCACAACCATACGCACAGTAAGCATAATACAGATCCAGGTGGAAAGATATTTAAAAGGCATACGTTGATTGGCATAAGCAGCCGTCAGCGCATACAGAATCATCATGCCTGTGGCACGGATGATAACTGCATATTTCAGACGCTCGTAAACTCCTGCTGTCTGTACCTCGAAATACATGAAAACAGCTGATAAAGACAGGAAGAAGAATCCCATCGCAAACAGATACTTAAAATGTAACCCTTTACCTCCCAACACCATAGCAATCACGGCGCCAATAGCATAACCTACCATACACCAATTACCTAATGAAGCATTTTGCAGATTATCGAGATGCATCCCCACTCCTGCAAACACATTGACAAACATAGCACTGGAGTTTATCACCATCAATAATAAGTAAAGTAATGCTCCCATACGTATAGTACGCAGTTTGAACGCATCCAGCAAAACATAAGGCGACCGGCGCGTTACGTCCATATATAGAAAAATTCCCGCAAAAAGAATACTTACAGCTGTCGCCCAACGGATAGATTCGTCATCATACCAGTCGAGCACTTTTCCATAAACCAGCACATACGTGAGACAAGTCAGCGAGATGCAAAATGCAGTGACATTGCCGAACTTACGGAAATTAATAGGAAACCTTCCGGGAAACTTATAATTCGGCATGGTAATAAACAAGAGCAAAATAGAGATCAGGAGAATCCCCATCATAAAGTAATACACATATTTCCACTCATATTCAAAGGACAGCCAAGCCGTCAATGCTGTGCCCGACTGTCCCAGAATCATAAAAAACAGATAAACAGCCGGCTGACTCACACATCTTTCAATGTCCAATTTATTCCAACCGGCAGTATCTTTCGGCTCCAACCCCGGAGTAATATTGCGGGTAGCTTCCATTCCACCCGCATACCAAATGAGTGTGAACAGATTGACCATCATCAGTACCATACGCAAGAAACCCGTCAGAAGACTACAAAGCGCCAACAGAAAAACGCTGTCTGTCTTTGCACAGATATAACTGAATATATACATGAACGCAAACCCGACAATACACATCATCTTCTCCCGCCGCACACACACCAACTGATATAGGAAAGGAGCAAAGGCTGCCATACCAATAGAAGTAACAAAGTTGGCAAACTGGATATGCTCGGATATAATGCCAAGCCCGCTCATCATTTCGGTGCTATTCACCGAATAAACCCCGCCTACCGTAAGAATCGGCAGAAAGAAAAATAACAGAATGATAATACCCAACGGTTTGGGCATCCAGCTATAGAAAGGATAATTTTTGGGATAAGAGGGCATTAATTTTTAATTTATGAATTATGATTTATGAATTATAGGTACACGGTGGTTAGAGTTTGGCTTTCACTACTACCATCATGCCTGCTGCTAATCGTTCGTTGTCTTCTTTCGATAAATCGGTGAAGTCGATGCGTACGGGGATGCGCTGTTGGATCTTCACAAAGTTGCCTGCGGAGTTATCGGTCGGCACTAATGAATATTTGGAACCGGTAGCTCCTGATATAGAGGTGACTTTGCCTTTAAACTCTTTATCGCTAATGGCATCTACTGTGACAAATACTTCCTGTCCGATATGCAGGTTCTCGATTTGTGTCTCCTTATAATTGGCAACGATCCATTTCTGGGTATCAGGAAGAATATAGGTGATGGTCTGCCCTGCCGAAATAAACTGTCCTTCCTCTAATGAGCGACGGCCGAGTTTTCCGTCACAAGGAGCTATTACAACCGTATAGGAAAGATTCAACCGGGCCATTTCGAGCGCAGCTGTTGCTCTTTGAATAGCCGCTTCGGTATTCATGCGACGGTAGGACACTTCATCTACACCGGAAAGAGCTGCTTTTTTCTGCCTTTTCGTAGCTTCCAGCTTCTTACGCGTAGCTTCATAATCAGTGACAATCTGTTCAAGTTGGATAGGAGTAGCCGCATTTCGTTTCACGAGGTTCTCATATCGTTTCCGGTCTTTTTCCAGTTTCGCCAACCGTACTTCAATCTCGGCAATAGACGCATCGTAAACAGATGCTGTTGTCTGCGTGGTATTGAGTGTAGCATTGATGACGGTCGCACCGGCTTGCGCATCTTTCAAGGCAGCTTCAGCCTCCATTACGCGAATTTTATATTCACGATCATCCAGTACCAGCAAAGTATCTCCTTTATGTACCTCCTGATGTTCTGTAAAGTAGATTTTGTCAATGTAACCTGAAGCACGTAGATTGATAGGAGACACATATTGTTCTATTTGTGCATCGTTACTAGTCTCCGTCTGGCTATAATTCAAAAAAAGGCAGATCACTTCAATCACTCCCCAAACAATAATAGCCACTCCGAAAAGGCTGATAGCAATCTGCCAGCGACGAAGTTTCTTCATTTTTTTTGCTTTCTCCTGATGAGTAGCGGAAGGAAGGTTATTTTCCATTGTTTCCATATTTATGATTGTTATTTGCGTATTATTTGACTAATGATTCTATTTGTCCGGTTAGTTTAAGCAACATCAGGTTAGTCACCCGATAGTTATAATGTGCGCTGATATAGTTGTTTTGAGCTTCGCTCATCTGCATTTCATCTTGCAGCACTTCCGTCATAGAAGCAATGCCTTCCCGGTAACGGTCGGAAGTGACTGCGTACACATCTTCGGCAAGCAAGTAATTATCCTTCTGTTTCTTAAAGTTACGCTGATTGTTCATCAGGTCGTTCACAGCATTCAGATATTGAGTTTGCAGATTCTTCCGGGCATCTTCCCATGCCAGCCTTTTGTTCTCTATATCGATCATCGCCTTCTTTATTTTATAGGTTTTATCCAGTCCGTCGAAAATCGGAATACGCAAGGTTAGCCCCACTCCATAGGAACGAAACCATTGATTGGACGGACCGGAGTGGAACCAATGATAACCTTTATCCGTATATGCAGCATATCGCCAGCTACCTGTCAGACTAAGAGAAGGGATATATCCATTAGTAATGATCTTCTTTTGCCGTTCCGCCAGTTGCACTTGCGATTGTGAGAGTTGAAGTTCATAGATATTTTCCGACAAGCCGGTCAGGGCTACCGTAGTAATGCTATCGGTATTTACCGGTATCAGCGCGATTTCCTTTTCAGCCGGATAATCCATAATGTATTTCAGCATATTCAATTGCTGTTTCATCATTGCTTGTGCATTGTCATATTGCACCTTCAGATTTTCCAAATTGATATTGACTCTTTTCAGATCGACTTCCATAGACATTCCGTTATCGAAGAAAGCCTGTGTAATATCTCTCAATTCTTCCAGACGGGTGATATTTGCTTTTATCAGCATGATTTGTTCGGCCGTGACCTGTCCGAGATAATACATCTTACTGATTTGAAGAATAACATCTTCCCTGGCTTTTCCATAAGACAGACGACTGATTTCTTCCATCACTTTAGCTATGGACATAGAAGTATAAAGAGTCTGATTGAAAAGCGGCATCTGCATTTCCAGTCCTGCATTAGCAGAATGTTGCAGCGTCTGCGTTATATTATAAGGAACACCGTAAGATGATCCGTCTGTGACGGACACCGGAGGATCAAAATTGTTACTATAACCGGCTATCGCATTTATTTGCGGCAACAGCTTCGAACGGTTTTCAGATACGCCATACTTACTTCTTTGTATTTCTTTACGTTTTCCTTCTAGCGACAAGTTATTGTCAATACCAATGCGGAGGCAATCCTCTAATGTCAGAATCTCTACCTCCTGTGTTTTTCCGTTTAACACGAACAAGAAAAAAAAGGAAAAAATGAATAGTAGTCTTTTCATAATATATGCTCTATTATTGGCTACAAATTTAGCAGCTTATAGCATAATGAGACTATCCACAAACTATTTGTTTATATTCATATTTTCCTTTTTCAATGGGTAAATGAATGGACAGTCACTCTCATAGATAAAAACAAGAATCCTCTTTCAACCTATCACCTATATTATCAAACCCTTTATTCATCGTATTTTCAGAATGGTAATAGGTTACTGTTGTAGTTTCAAGGCGGGGAACCTTCCTCCACCCCAAAGCATAATAGCATAAACCCATCGGACGAAGAAAAGTCAGGCATTTGATAGACAAATCTCCACCCTTAGTCGATTTTATTTTTATCTGCTCCAGTATCTACTTAGCTTTGAGATATTAAAACAAATAAAAGCAGTAAGAGAAATGAGAAAAAACATGAAATTGATAGGATTGGCAGTCAGCTTAACATGCTGTGCAGGTTTTATAGATGCACAAGAAGCCAATGAGCCGCAAGAAAGGCAGCAACAAGAAAAGCATCTTCCACGCGAAGTTCTGAATCCAGAGAAGGTAGCAACCCAGATGACAGAGCAAATGAATAAGTTGCTCCAACTGACAGATAAACAATATAAGAAAATATATAAGCTGAACCTGAAAGAGCAAAAAGCATTTTTCAAGGCTATGCAAAATTCGGATGACTATCGCCCACCAATGGGAGAAGGTCCCGGTATGCGGGGAGGACGTCCGCCAATGGGTGGAGGACAACCGCCAATGATGGGAGAAGATGGTTTCCCGGGCAGAATGGGAGGTGGTCCGATGATGAGCAGAGATACCAATTCTGCCGACTCACAAAAGAAAGCCGCAGAAACCAAAGAAAAGAAAATAAAAAAGATTCTGACAAAAGAACAGTATGAGAAATGGCAGGCCGAACAAAATTCCGCACGTAAAAAAGCTTCTCAAAGAAAAATGCACAAAGATAATCATCCTGACAAGGGTCCGGACTTTGAACAAAAAAATCTCTAAAACATCACACTTAATATGTTTCTATGAACAGCGTTTGTTTTTCATAATTTTTTAGTGAATGTAAAGTAGAGGTTGTGTCAAAACGCTGACACAGCCTTTTTTTATGCGCAAAGCCCAGACTTTCTCAAGCCCGGGCTTTGTTATTACCCAAAGTTTTCGTATCTTTAGGTATAAAGTTTTTCGTTATGGCAAAGTTACATTTTCGTCCTTACATTCCCAACCAAACCGTTCTTTTTCCACAAAGAATTGATGAAAACATAGCTGCGACCGACCCGGTCCGCATCGTGAATGCTGTTATTGACAATCTCAATCTTGAGAGTTTCAAGAAGCTTTATAAGGAAACGGGCCGTTGTCCTTATCATCCTAAAATGATGCTTAAGGTGATAATCTACGCCTACATGAATAATATCTATTCTTGCCGTAAAATAGAGAAGCACCTCCTTCGTGACATTCATTATATTTGGCTTGCCGGTAATGAGCATCCGGATTTTATCACGATCAACCGTTTTCGTAACCGTGTAAAGGAGGAAATAAATAATGTATTTACCCAGTTGGTTCTTGTCCTTGCCGATAAAGGTTTCATCAGCCTTGATGTGGAGTATATCGACGGCACCAAGATTGAATCCAAAGCCAACAAATATACTTTTGTCTGGCGCAAGACAGTCGAACGGAACCGTACGAGACTAATGGATAAAATCCGTATTCTCTTGGAACAGGTGGATGAAGCCATTGCACAGGAGAACTCTATAAAAGACACATCCGTGGAGTTTACTCCCTGCAGGCTCTCTGACATAGTGGATGAACTTAAAGAAGCCCTGGAACGCCAGCCTGCAACAAAGGATAAGGAAGAAAAGAAAGCCCTGCGCAAAAAGAAGAAGCAGGTCATGGAACTTGAAGGGTATCGTGACAAGCTGATAGAATACGACAATCACCTTGATACCCTTGGAGAACGTAACTCCTATTCCAAGACCGATCCTGGTGCCACATTCATGCGCATGAAAGAAGATGCCATGAAGAACGGGCAGACCAAACCCGGATATAATCTGCAAATAGGTACTGAAAACCAATTCATCACAGACTTCCGTCTGTTTCCCAACCCTACCGATACACTGACCCTCATACCTTTTTTCCACTCTTTCCAGTACCGCTATAACCGTTTACCGAATATCTGTGTGGCAGACTCCGGTTACGGTTCGGAAGAAAATTACCGGTTCATGCAGGAGAATGGGATAGAAGCCTTCATCAAGTACAATTACTTCCATAAAGAACAGCGTCCTCGTTATACTCCCAACCCATTCCATGCCGAAAGTCTCCATTACAATGCCCAAGAGGATTATTACGTTTGTCCTATGGGACAGCACATGAACCGTATAGGAACCAAACGTGACAAGACAGCGAGCGGATACATCATCGAAAGTGCCCGGTATAAAGCAAAAAGATGCGAAGGTTGCCCTTTGCGTGGCAGTTGTTTTAAAGCTCGGGGGAACCGTATTATAGAAGTCAACCACCGATTAAATCAATACAAACGGCAGGCACGGGAAAGGTTGCTCTCAGAAGAAGGTATCAAGCATAGAGGCAGGAGGTGTATAGAACCAGAGGCTGTGTTTGGACAAATGAAATACAACATGGCATACAGAAGATTCCGGCATGTGGGAGAAGACAAGGTTACAATGGACTTTGCTTTCTTTGCTATAGCCTTTAATATCAAAAAAATGTGTGCTAAACTGACAAAAGAAGGAAAGGGGCTCATTACAGTTGCCAAATATATGTTTATGGGACTATTTATAACCCGATATAATTGGAATATAGCAACTTGTTGCCAAATGCATGAGGAAAAAGCAGCATAGCCAAAAGAAAATATAGCAGAACTGTAAAATATAAAAGAGGTTGTGCCAACGTTTTGACACAACCTCCCTTATTTAATAACCTTATGATACACAACAGGTTTACGTACTATTTCATTTCGCTTAGGACTTCTTCGCTATCTTGCTCCGCTGCGTCCACGCAAGAAGCATAACTCCGATTAACAATAAAGCCAATGCTGCATAAGCAATACTTTCCGTGACGTGTATGCTTTGCGGATCAAACCACATCTCGATGGTATGTTCCCCTGCCGGCATATTTATCGCACGCAAGATATAGTCTGCACGGGCAATATCCACCGGCTGGCCATCGATAGTCACCTGCCATCCCGGATAATATATTTCAGAGAAAACAACAACTCCGTCTTTAGGAGTGGAGGCCTTATAAACCAAACGATTTGGCTCGTAACTGGTTAACTGGATGGTAGATAGTGAATCTTTATATCCTTCTGCCACACCTTTCAGCTGTTCTTTAAACTTCACATCCACTACGGCTGTTTCCGTTGGAAGAATATCGTTCAAAGCATCTATTTCTTCATTTGCATTATTTACATACTGCACCTTATCTACGAACCATGCATTACCGTATGCATAAGGATTCATGACAGGAACAGCCTGCCCTTGCTCTCCGGCAGGGAAAATGAAGTATTTGGTATTCAGCATATTCAGTACACGGAATTTAGAAGCATCCACACTGTCCATTTGTCCACCGGCAGTAGCCACAGCCTGATAAGTTTCTTTCATTTCGGGCACGATGTGATGGTCTATCATTTCCTGATAGCGGCGAAGTTTCGCTGCATGATAGCCACCGACACTCTTATGCCAATATGCTGTATTGTTTTCATTAAATGTATTACCGGGGAAACCGATGAAGTTCAGTACACGATAATTCGGAGTCGTATCCTGAAGAATAATCTCATCCGCCTGTGTTTTCACGAATGCTTCTGACCGCTTCGACTTCGGCACGAACTGTTCGTCATTCAAATAGCGTTTATTGACACTCCACATATCTATCAGACACAAAAGTGCAATACCCGCCAGTGTGAAAGAGGCTTTCAACTTCCGCAGTTGATACAAGAATAAGAACAGGCAACCGATCACTATAATAAAGAAGCTGCGCCATGCATCCGAAGCAATAATGGCTTCGCGCATTTCAGTCAGATTGGCCACAAACGGAGCCAAATGTTCGGCAGGAAGTGCTTGTTTCAAAGCAGTCATCTCCTGTGTCGTTATAAAGCTGGAGAAGAAAGTGCCCGGGGCGACAGCTAAAATGAGTGCCACACCGGCAGTTAGTACCAACGCAGCAATCACTCCTCTGCAGTTCTTTTCCTGTTTCAGCATATCCGGTTTACTCAAAATCTCTTTCAAGGCAAAAATCGCCAACAAAGGTATTGTAAATTCAGCTATTACCAGAATAGAAGATACAGCGCGGAACTTATTATACATCGGGACATAATCGATAAAGAAGTCCGTCAGCCCCATGAAATTCTTTCCCCATGAAAGCAGAATCGAGAAGATAGTAGCTCCCAGCAGCGCCCATTTAAGAGGACCTTTCACTATAAAGCACCCCAATACAAAGAGGAACATCACAAATGCCCCCACATATACCGGACCGGCTGTCCACGGCTGCTCACCGAAATATTGAGGTAACTGTGAGTAAATACCGTTATACATTGGATTGGCCTTTGCCATAGCAGCTTCGCTCTGTGACATCGTAGATCCTGATCCTCCCCCCTTTACATTCGGAACCAGCAACGTCAACGTTTCACCGATACCATAACTCCAGTTGGTTATATAATCACGATCCAATCCGCTACTAGTCTGACTGGCAGCAGCTCCCTCCTGCTTCAATTCGCTCTTGCCGCGCATCGTCTCCTTACTATATTCATACGTATGATACAGATTGGAAATATTGATGCAGACTCCTACCACGGCAGCCAGTGCTAAAACCCCGCTAGCCTTGAAGAAATGAGGCAATTCTTTCTTTTTGTAAGCATCTTCAAAGTAAGCTCCTACAAAAAACAGAATCACAAACATGAAATAATAGCTCATCTGAATGTGATTCGACTGAATCTGAAGGGCGATGAACAGGGCCGTAACGATTCCGCCCAACAGGTATTTCTTCCGGTAAGCCAGAACGACACCTGCAATCGTAGGTGGTATATAAGCCAATGTCACAAACTTCCAAATATGCCCTGCCGGTATCAGAATGAAGAAATAGGAAGAGAATGCCCATATCACTCCGCCTAATCCTGCCAGCCAGGCCGATATTCCAAACGCCCGCAAGAGGATATAGAATCCCAGCATCATGATAAAAGTCAGCACTACATAATCCGGGAGAAAGAGGCGATAAACCTTCTCCACCCCTTTCAGGGACGTTGTCGAGTCGTAACTCGGAGACATCTGATAAGTAGGCATACCTCCAAAAATCGAGTTTGTCCAGCGCGTACGTTCTCCGGTACGCTCGAGATACTCTTTCGATTCTTGTCCTGCACCGACTCCGGCAGCCGTGTCATGCTGAAACAAGATACGACCTTCGATATCAGCCGGAAAAAAATAGGCGAAAGAAAGAATGATAAAAGCCAGAATGGCTATTAAGTCAGGAAGAAACTTTTTCATTTACGATGACACGATTTACTATTTACGATTGAAGTTTGAATATAAAAATAAATACGACCGGACAATCTAACATTTACAATTGATAACAGTGGAATATCGATCTCCCTTATTTATCAATCGTAAATGGTAAATCGTCTAATCGTAAATCAAATTAGTATCTATAATGATCTGCTTTATAAGGTCCGTCCACCGATACACCAATATAAGCGGCCTGTTCGGGAGTCAGCTTAGTCAGTTTCACACCGATCTTTTCAAGATGCAGGCGAGCCACTTCCTCGTCCAGATGCTTCGGCAAGCGATATACATTGATATCATATTTCTTGTTGAACAGTTCTATCTGCGCCAATGTCTGATTGGTAAATGAATTACTCATCACGAATGACGGGTGTCCTGTTGCACATCCCAGATTTACCAGACGACCGTCGGCCAACAAGATAATGCTATGTCCATCCGGGAAATAATAACGGTCTACTTGTGGTTTGATGTTCACACATTTGATGCCCGGATAATGTTTCAAAGCATCTACCTGAATTTCATTATCGAAATGGCCGATGTTGCAAACGATAGCCTGGTCTTTCATTTTCTCCATGTGGTCGATACGGATAATATCGATATTACCTGTCGTAGTCACAAAGATGTTACCTTCCAGACAAGCCTCTTCCATCGTCACTACTTCGAAACCTTCCATTGCAGCCTGCAGTGCACAGATCGGGTCTACCTCCGTCACGAGCACCCGCGCTCCATAAGAACGCATGGAGTGAGAACAGCCTTTACCCACATCACCATAACCGCATACCACTACTACTTTTCCGGCAATCATCACATCTGTTGCACGCTTGATTCCGTCGGCCAACGATTCGCGGCAACCGTACAGATTATCAAACTTAGATTTCGTTACCGAGTCGTTTACATTGAATGCCGGGAACAGCAATTTGCCTTCTTCCTGCATCTGATACAAACGGTGTACGCCTGTCGTAGTCTCTTCAGATACGCCACGCACTTCTTCCGCCACACGATGCCAGCGAGTACTGTCTTCTGCCAACACTTTCTTCAAGATGGCATTCAGTTCTATTTCATCCTCCGCGTGTACTTCCTTATCCAATACGGCAGCATTATTTTCAGCATCATAACCCACGTGGATCATCATTGTTGCGTCACCGCCATCATCTACAATCACATTCGGTCCCTTACCGCCGTCAAAGCTCAATGCCTGCAACGTGCACCACCAATAATCGGCAAGAGTCTCGCCCTTCCATGCAAATACCGGTACACCGGCAGCAGCTATCGCAGCAGCAGCATGATCCTGCGTTGAATATATATTACAAGAGCACCAACGTACTTCAGCTCCTAAAGCCACTAATGTTTCAATCAGCACAGCCGTTTGAATGGTCATGTGCAACGACCCCATAATGCGGGCACCTTTTAACGGTTTGGATTCTCCATACTTTTCGCGAAGAGCCATCAGGCCGGGCATTTCTTTTTCTGCCAAATCGATTTCCTTGCGTCCGAAATCAGCAAGTGTAATATCTGCCACCTTATAGGGCAGAGTAGAGAATAATTCTGTAGACATATTGTAAATCATTTATATATAATGGATGCAAAGATAGAACATTCTGATTAGTAGGGCAAAAGCTATCCGTTTTTTTATATTATAATAACTAGGGAGGCTGTCAGCATCTCGGAATATTGTTTTATATTTGCAACAGATAAAACAACTTCTACAACATTCTAATGAATAATAACGAATCTTCTATGAGAAATTACGAAAACAAAACAAAGGAAGATCTTTTGGAAATAATCGAACAATTAGAGAAGAAAATAGATTTTCTTTCCTCTCATTCTTCTTCTGATTCTTCCTCTCCTTCCAAAGAACGTTTTCGTGATAAATATAGTACCCGGATACTGGATGCTCTTCCTGACATGCTCACCGTCTTCGACCATGACGCCAATATCATAGAGCTTGCTTCTTCTCCGGCAACTAATCACGTAGAAGGTATCAGCCCCAACAATATCACTACCACTAACGTAAAAGACATTCTGCCCAAAGAGGCTTATGAAAGTGTCCGCAAGAATATGGATAAGGTGATTCTCACAGGAGAAAGCTCCACAGCCAGGCATGAATTAATGCTAGACGGTGTTTTACATCACTACGAAAACCGTATCTTTCCTTTGGATAAAAAGTATCTGTTGTGTATGTGCCGTGATATATCCCAACAATGGGAGGCGGAACAGACGAATGCCCAACAACAGAAAGAACTAAAGGCTGCCAGAATCAAAGCGGAAGAGTCGGACCGATTGAAATCTGCTTTTCTGGCAAACATGAGTCATGAAATACGTACCCCGCTCAATGCCATTGTAGGATTCTCCAAACTAATCACTTACGCAACATCTGCGGAAGAGAAGAATCAATATTCGGAAATCATCGAACGAAATTCGGAAATGCTGCTGAATCTATTTAATGATATTCTGGATCTGGCATCGCTTGAAGCTGATTCTCTAAAATTCAATATCCGCCCGATCAAATTAATAGATATCTGCCTGCAGCTGGAACAACAATTCTGGCATAAGACGCAAAACGGTGTCAAACTTATTTTGGACGACGTAGATACGGACATGTATACTTCGGGAGATTGGAATCGCATCATACAAATTATAAGTAACTTGCTTAGTAACGCTACGAAGTTTACCCCGAAAGGAGAAATTCATTTCGGCTATCGGGAAAAGGAGGATTTTGTAGAGTTCTACGTTAAAGATAGCGGCATCGGCATTCCGGCAGCAAGAATTGCCACAATTTTCCGGCGCTTTGGAAAGGTCGACGATTTTGTTCAGGGAACAGGATTGGGATTAACTCTTTGCAGAATGTTAGTAGAGAAGATGGGTGGACGTATCTGGTTGCGCTCCCAGGAAGGCCAGGGAAGCAGATTCTATTTTACCCTACCTTTGATTCGTCAATAAAGATCGATTAAGGACACAAATATCTGTGTCCAGGCATGACCTTACATGACTATTTACAATTAAATATAGATATACAGAAAACGCGGCTTGTTGGTAACAAAACCGCGTTTTCCGCATATATCTATGTTTGAAATATATTCATTTATTCCTTAGCAGCCGGAGCACTAAGCATTTCTTTATATTTCACCGGATCATTCAGAATTTTCATCGCTTCCTTCAAACCGTCATCATCCTTCAACTGCTGGATGATATTACCACGTTGGTAATAGTAACGCTTGATAATTTCAGTAGCAATCATCTTCTTTATATCAGATGAGAAATAATCCAAGTCGCGGTCAAGATCATGATTTAACTTCTTCTCAAGTGCCTTGAACTCCTCTGAAGCATCATCCATATACCCTTCAAACTCGGCAGCTTCTTTCAACGTTTTCAGAATTTTCTCGCTTTGCTGGTCATATTTGAAATCAGCTTTCTTCACCAACGCTTTAAAATCATTATAATCGGCATCTGTCACCTCAAACTTCTCCGGAGCAACGATGGTAGGATGTTTCAAACAATACTGAGTTGCATAATCAAAAATCAGATTATCGCGTACCAGATAGAAGAGGATATTCGGTAATTTCTCCTGTTTGATAACAATATCCGGCATTACACCACCTCCGTCGCGTACTTCACGTCCGGCAGCCGTATGGAATACCTTAGTCAAACTGTCAGGAATGGTTCCTACACTTCCATCTTCATTACGATGCTTGTAGTCAATAGCCTGTACACAACGTCCACTTGGAATATAATATTTGGAGGTAGTCACTTTCATCGTTCCGCCATAAGGCAAAGAGCGGGGAACCTGTACCAGTCCTTTTCCGAAGGTACGGTTACCAACGATAACGGCACGGTCGAGATCCTGCAGAGAACCTGATAAGATTTCGGAAGCAGAAGCGGTTCCACTATTTACCAATACCGCAATCGGAATATCCAAGTCCAACGGCTCGCGCAATGTCTTATAAGTGTTACTAGCTTGTTTGATTTTCCCTTTGGTCGTTACAATCACCTTTCCACGCGGCAAGAAATAATTCGCAATTTCTACTGCTTCATCCAGCAATCCACCGCCATTACTACGGAGGTCTATCACCAACGAAGTAGCTCCCTGTTTCTTCAAATCCAGAAATGCTTTCTTAAACTCTTTGGAAGGGTTGCCGGAAAAAGTGCTAAGGCTAATGTAACCTACATTATTATCCAATACGGCAGTATAAGGAATCGCCGGATTCTGAATAGACTCACGTACAATCGTGAACTCCATCGGCGTACGTCCACCTTTCTCATTCGGGCGCTCAATCTTTAGCTTAAAACTGGTACCTGCCTGTCCGCGTAACATCTGGCTGACTTCCGCATTATTCTTACCGGCAAGATCCTGTCCGTCAATCTCCATCAGTATATCTCCCGCTTTCAGACCGGCTTTTGCAGCAGGCGTTCCCTCAAAAGGTTCAGAAATCATCGAACGTTTTAGTTTCGTATTATAAGCAATGTAAGAACCCATCCCACCAAATGATCCTTTAATCATCTGCTCCAGTTCACTCTGATCTTCTTCCGGGAAATATTCCGTATAAGGATCCAGCGTATAAAGCATATTATCGATTCCTTCCCGAATCGTTTTATTCGGATCAATGGTATCTACATAGAACATATCCAGTTCTTTCACAATCGCATTAAATATATCCAGATTCTTTGCAATCTGGAAATTACGGTCGTCTCCACTCTTGAAACTAAAGAAAGCAACTGTTGCTATCACCGCTACTGCAACAATAGCTATCTGCCTGTTCAGCAATTTTTTCATACCTCTTTCAATCTAAATGAGTCGTAAAAGTAGCTCAATCCTTTGTTATTCCGCCAGAATCCTGTTAATATTTAACTTAATTTCATCCCAACGTTCCTGTGGTATCGTTGTTCCGATTACCTGAATAACATTTCCCGAGAGAATAGAACCTATTTTCGCACATTTATCCAACGAATATCCGCAAGTCAATCCGTATAAGAATCCGGAAGCAAAATAATCACCGGCACCGGTAGTATCTACCACTTTTTGAACCGAAATGGCCGAAACCTTTATTTCTTCTGTCCCTTTGCGGATATAAGAACCATTTGCCCCCACTTTTACAATAGCAATACTGCATTTCTTGGCAATCACTCTCAAAGCTTCCTCCGGCTCCTTGCCGGTAAAGGCTTTCGCTTCCTCTTCGTTTGCAAAGACAATGTCGACATATTTGTTTATTAACAAGGTGAAGAATTCCAGATCATTAGCCACAATGTTATAACTAGCCATATCGAGACAAATCTGCAAACCGGCTTCTTTAGCCAGTTCAATGGCGTGAAGAATCATTTCGTGGTCCTGAACAAGATAGCCTTCTATAAATAGGTACGCGTAACCTTTAAACATATCCAAGGTCAGTTCCTCTGCTCTCAAAGAAGCCGCTGCTCCCAGATAGGTTCCGAAAGTGCGCTCTCCATCCGGTGAAATAAAAGTGGATGCCACACCGGAAGGCAGTCGATCCGAGGTCAATAATTTGTCTTCAATCTTATTTTTCTGCAGATTTTCACGAAAAAATTCTCCATAATTATCATTTCCCACTTTTCCGATAAACCCTGTTCCAGCACCCAAACAAGCCAGTCCGAGGATGGCATTTCCTGCTGATCCGCCTGTTGCCAAGTGAGTTTTCATCTGTGAAAATTTTGTGTTAATCTGCTGTAACTTAGCGTCATCGATGAGCTGCATGCTTCCTTTGGGTAAACCCATTTCATCCAAAAGAGTATCATCCTTCAGGGTTGCGAGTACGTCTACCAGGGCGTTGCCCAATCCTATTATTTTGTCCATTCCTAATATTTTTTTTGCAAAGATATTGCATATTTCAAAAAAACCTAGTACTTTTGCATCGCAATTGAGAAAAACATTCTTCCTTAGCTCAGTCGGTTAGAGCATCTGACTGTTAATCAGAGGGTCCTTGGTTCAAGTCCAAGAGGAAGAGCAAAGTTGAAAATCTTGATTGCAAACATTCTTCCTTAGCTCAGTTGGTTAGAGCATCTGACTGTTAATCAGAGGGTCCTTGGTTCGAGTCCAAGAGGAAGAGCAAAAAAGAAGCCACCTAGAAGGGTGGCTTTTCTATTTATTCACCTTTCTTATCATCCAAAGGACTAATAATATATCTTGTGGGATTTGGCTCAGAACAACCATATCTCTAAAAGTAGGTACATCATATCGGTACAAAAAGGAATTAAATAGTGATTAACCGGTGTGGTATTGAATCACAACAGAATCGAATAAATTCTCTTATTGGATATTTATTTTCCATTTTTCCATGTCCCCCTTCATCTTTTCTCTGTCTCTCTGATGAATAAGGAGTTTGCGGGTGAAGGGTAACAACTTCACCATCTCTTCTCCTGTAGCGATTAGTTTCAAAAATTGTTTCAAGGCTTGAAACAATCCGTTTCACACCGAGAAACATCTAGTTTCAAATGGGTTACGAAACTAATTACGCTCAATAGTGGAATCTTGCTCAATGTGATTCTGAAAGTAGCAAGCACTATTCCGATGAAGAGAAGGTCGGCAATACAGCTAAAGTTACAAACTCCTTGTTTATCGGCAATAGAGCATCGAATTGAAAAAGCTGGAAGTCGAATCGTCATTCATAGGAAATGAGCATCGTTTCTATTTCAAAACCCATCGTTGGAATGAGCGAATATTTCGTTCCATTTTAAGTGGGAAGTCTAGCTTTTCCGTTTGACTATCCAATTCGTTCCACTTGCTGGGCAATTAAAAAATTCTTATAGTGGAACGAAGGCGAAAGTCGCTAATTGAGAAACTGCAGGAATAAACTTTTTTGGTATTTGAAGCACATTAAAAAAGTCGATTTTTCACTAACCTAATTTATACGGTGGCGCTACTTGCATTCAGTTAGCTCAAAACGGCAGGAAAGAACTTTTTTGGTATCAGTTTGAGCTAAAGATATTAATGCCTTCTGTCATTTACAAAAGTCCCCACTTTAAAGAAAGCTAAAATAGTTACCCCCTGAAATTGCGGGTAGCCCATAACGGATCAGTTTCGAAAACGGAGATTTATTCAGGGCATTCACATTTTAAAATAGATTCATTCCAAAGAAAAGAATAAACAGACCTCTTTTATAAATGCCATATTTTAGTTTAATGTAAATATTATTCAGTAATAATACAATAGAAATAAATGATGTTCAAAAAAAATGTCGTAAAACTCCATGTATTTCCATAGATAACATTGTTTTAAAGATAAATATCCAGGTAGTTCTTTCGATAATTCCTTTACAACCAACGACCCGTATTCTCACCGAGAAACAACCTTTTCGACACAGAGAAACGAAGTGTTTCTCACCGAGAAACGAATCGACTGATAAAGTCCTAAACTTTAATTGAGGAAATTGTTCGTCTCTTTTATTTTTGACACTTCTATCGTAGGAATGTATATGTTGAAATATATTTCAATGATAATCTTATCATGTCTAAAATATAATGATATGGAATAAATTTATAACCGTACCGTTTGGAATCAATTACCACTAATGATTTTATTAGTTATTTTTAAGCGATCCTTTACCTATTAATAGTTATTTCATTGCCTAAGGAGTTTTCGCTTGACAATTGTTAAGCGATAGTTCAACATCTGTCAAGCATTCGTTCAACAACTGTCAAACGATAATTCGTTAGGCAATTGAAAAAATAATATAAGCAAGAAAAAGAGATAAAAGCTGCATATTGACGAATTATTGTCAGCGATAGTGTTTTGGGTTATTTCCGTACCGAAACAAGCTAAATGCTAATTTAGAGTTCACCACGGATTACACAGATTCACACAGATTATTTTCATTTTCGTTGAATACCCATAGTGAATTAGGGTACTGATATACATACTTATTCCACCATTGCCAACGTCAATATACTAATCCGTATATCTTCTACATCTACCAGGCAGGAAGCACATGCCAGAGTAGTAGAGCCGGTAGTCAACACATCGTCAACTATCAATATGTGTTTACCTGCAAGTGTTTCGGGATGCTGAAGTTCAAAGATACCTTCCACATTATCCCGACGTTCAAACACAGATTTACGCGTTTGCGTTTCCGTATTTTTCTTACGTAATATTGGATTCTGTATCGATGGGGATTCCTGTTACAGCAGCAATACCACGGGCAATCCACTCACTCTGATTATAACCACGGATTTGCTGTTTTTTCTTATGAAGCGGTATGGGGATTATCACATCAATTCCCTGAAAAAAATTGGAAGACAAAAGTTCGGCAGCCATATACCGCCCCATAATTGCACCAATTTCCTTTTGTCCACCATATTTCAACCGATGAAGAATCAACCGGAAGTCGCTTCCTTTCTCATAAAAGAAAAAAGAAGTAGCCCGTTCCAAAGGGATTTGTCCCCAGAAGAGCCGTTCTACCGGATTATCTTTTCGAAGATGATAATTAGTACGGGGTAGATTGATATTACATACTGTACAGATACATTCTTCACCCTTTGCTAACGGTCGGCCGCAAACAACGCAGCAACGGGGAAATAGCAAAGATAAGAAGGAACTAAGCCAGTCTTTGATAAGAAGTGTGTGTTTCATAATAATAGAAGTTTGAAGTTGCAATAGCACCTACATATTCAATGGAGGGACTTCTGCTAGGAGCTTCTGAAAGAAAGGATGAAGATTCCCGTTCGTTGCGATAATATGATGTCCTTCTATGAAATGATCCTCACCATAAAAATCAGTCACCTTTCCTCCCGCCTCCTGAACAATCAGTGCTGCCGCAGAATAATCCCATTTTCCGAGAAATGCTTCCATCCAAGCATCAAAACGCCCAATAGCCACATAGCAGATTGCGGCAGCAGCCGAGCCATTCATTCGAATACCGCCCACTACCCCATAAAGCTGATCGATGAGATGAAGAGCAGTCTGTTTATATTGCAGATGATTATAAGGTAATTCTGTAATAACAAAGGCATCTTGGATATCCTCAACACTCGATACATGAATTTCTTCACCATTCATAAACGCTTTTCCACCTTTCCAGGCATAGAAACATTCATCCCGGCAAACCTCATAAACGACGCCTAAAAGAAGTTCGGTACGGCTACGTAAAGCGATGGACACACAATAAGGAGCCTCATCATGAATATAATTCGTGGTTCCATCCAAGGGGTCAATCACCCAACAGTAGGGTTCATCCTGATAAGTGGCAGAGCCTTCTTCTGTAATGAATCCCGCTTCAGGCAATAAAGCAGTAAGGGCTTTCACCACTCGCACTTCAGATTCTTTATCCACATAAGACACATAATCGTGTGCATGTTTTTCCACCACACGCTCACGGCGGAAGTTCTTTCGTTCTTCTTTCAAAAAATATCCAACTTCGGTAGCAATCCGGCATACATCAGTTGTAAGCTGCTTCAAATCTAACATTTATTATTCAAATTAAAAAGTGCTTCGAAGTTATAGCTTTTCCGGCAAAAAGCATAAAGGAAAATAATATTTTCGTGTTTGATACGCAAATTAATGAGATAACATCAAAACTATTATAACCAATATTTAAAAAAACATCTAAAAACAAGGCCGACTCATTTTCTTTTATGAGCCGACCTTTCTTTACTTTTACATCAAAATATAAATGTATTGTCCTTTATTCCTTAATTTATAACAACATTACTTCTGAACCACAATTTTCAACTTACAGGTACGTCCATAGAGTAATGCCACACCGTCATAAGTGAGTCCGGTTATGCCAGCTCCCGAATAGGCTGGCCCCTGGCTTCCTACCACTCCTGTAGGAGTAGCTATTTTACATCCTCCGGCAACTATCGTTTGCGGCTTCAATGACATGAATGACACCGTATTTGCCCGCCTCAGTAACAAAGGCAATATAAGTACCGTCTTTTATCTGCAAACTACAAGGATCATTCGGGTATCCATCAGACGCATTGACTCTTTGCATTAACATATCAGCACCTCCTTCAGCTATACTTTTAACTATACTTTGCAACACATTCAACGCTTCAAAAGTATTGACGTCCGAAGCCGCATTCTCCATCATCACATCAATACCAAGATCAGTAACTTTATCATCGGGAATAAGAGCAAACCCCGTTTTGCTAGTGGTAACACCTGCCGGTTTAATCCAGTCATTCACATCATAAGCTCTCCCTATCGGGCCTCCATTAATTCTTGACGCACTGACATAAGAGAAACCTCTGTTTTTAACGGCAACAAAGCTTGGATTTCTCCATATATTGATGAAAGCAAAGTCTACGCTATTTGCCTTTGAGCCATATCCTTTAATTTCCTTCAGGCTTAATACATGCTTTTGCACACCTTGTACCATTATTCCCTCTATGGAGAAAATATAAGGTTGATCCGGTTCTGTTGAATGTTCCCATTCAGGCGCCATTTCGATATCGTTGAAAACAAGCGCAACATTATTGTCAACACCCTCAAGACCTTCGATATTGATAATCTTTTCCTCTTTCAACCCCTCTATATCTTCTACCACAATCTTGATTCCATTGGTCTCTTTATTGTCTACGACAGTTTTCAGGATAAATTCCATTTCCAACGGATTGCCTGATACCGGAATAGTCGTATATTCCTTCAGGTCACCCAGTACTTTATTACACAATGTATGTTTTATAGACTTAATGCCCACAGCAGAACGAATCACCACAGACAGAGAAACCTCTTCATCGGGTACTAAAACAGGGAAATCTGATGGTTCGGTGAATATCTGGGATGGAAGTTTGGTTATCTTTTTAATAGGTATTACCTTTTGTGCCGTTTTTGTCAAAACGTCCGTTGATGTTACCAGTATCCCGGCTGCTTCACGCGTGTTGACCTTGACATTCAAGTCAAATTCAAGTGTCATATCAGTTTGCAAGGTATCTATCTTTAAACGTTGACGTTCAGTCGCGTTTATCTCTTCATATTCTCCATTCTCATCCATCTTCAACAAGGTAGCATATATGCTATGTATACCCACAGCTGAAAAACTTCTGGCAGATACAGTCACCGTCGAGTTATACTCCACCACATCTATCTCGGAAGGAGAAGTTAGTTCTACAGTAGGTGGCGGATACGCGTTGTCGTCCGAATAATCGGACTCACTATCACTACAATTTGTCAACAACAAACCCCATGGAAGGGCAAGTATCAGGATCATTATATTTTTGATATATTGCTTCATGACCGTTCATTTTTTATTTTAAAGATTCGATTTGTAATTGAAAACAATGTAAATCTCCGCTTACACTTGTTTCGGTTACCCCCCTAAAAGCCCATTTATGTGAAGTCAGGACAAATATACAATACTCGGAGTCTCTATTTCTATTTTCCACTTCTACGAAAGAATAGGTATCAGAAGTTAAGTTAGAAGTAATTGCCGACTCAAGATTAGGCAATAACGCACGTTTAACAGTGCCTACCAGAACCGTCTGTTCGTTTACCTTTTTCTTGAAAACGTCGACAGCCGGAGCTATCAGGTCTTCACTATTTAATGATACAGAACAGAAGAGCATATCTATTCCGTTCACTGCTTCTGTTTTTGTTTCAAGATATCTGCAATCGTTTTTTACTACATATTGTGTCATTTCGGAAATAGTAGAAGGAAAAAGAGCCGTACTGCCGATTATCTTTTTCTCTCCGTTACTATAGCTGACAGGTACAAACACCGGCACTTTCTTGCTCTCTCTAGCAGTCTCCGTACCCGTATTTATGATTGCAGTTTGCCCATAGACAGCGTTCGTCCTGTCCAGCAATGCCACTGAATGAACAGTGTTTCTGATAGATGACGCCACCTCTTTATAACTGCAAGAGCTAAATAAATTTTGCTCTGACAAGTGCGCATAAACCAATACGTTAGTTGTTCTGAACCGGTTCCATTCCGGAATATCTTCTCCCTTGTTATCCTCATCACTACACGAAACGAACAGGCAAGAGATGACACATATAAATAGCAGATATAGATAGTTTGATTTCATATTTCATTCATTTTACAAATTCAACTTCAGCAAACAAAGCCCTGTGGTCAGAAACTTCCGGATTAGATAAAACTTTAAACGACTTCACTTTCCACTTATTCTGTGGAAGTCCGAATATATAATCAATCTTGATTGTCGGCTGATCTGCCGGATAGGTGAATGTATCATCGCAGATTCTCTGCCAGTTCTTCATTACCTCACAAATCACATTAGAGTCGGTCCGGGCATTAAAATCTCCCCCCAGCAGTGTCGGGGTATCTCCCGTACCAATCCGTTCATTAATCTGTTCAGCCATTGCGCTCCTTATCAGGTCCGTCGAATGATCCAGGTGAGTCGTTCCTATCCTGATTACGTCTGAAGTTCCCGGTTCCTGAATATCTACATATAATAGTGTCCGGGGTTCTTTGGCTCCGTCTATACCTTCAAAAGTTTTGTTATTGATATAAACAAAAGGATATTTTGAAAGGATAGCTACTCCATATTCTCCACCACCAGTATCCATCGCTTTCCCGAATACGGAAAACAATCCCAACTCCGCAGCCAGTTGAGTGGTGAAATCCTGATTTTTATTCCTTTTTGTGTTGTAATCTATCTCTTGCAACATTACAACATCCGGATTGTATTTCCTGATAAATACAGCATACTCCTTCACCGAGTAACCAGTCATCTGTCCGGACATCCGGCAATTATAGCTCATTATTTTAAGAGCCTGCGCATACGTACTTTGATACGCAAAGAAGAAAAGGCATACCCATACAATGGGCTTTAAAAGTGCTTTCATAAATTTGTTTTTGTTATTAGATTAAGTTTACTTATTCAACGGTATATGTATATTCTGATATTTTTTTAAAGCTAACCGGTGTTATGGATTGCATCACCTCCAACACATAGTTCAAATCGTTCCCTTTACAAACGAAGTCGTACGTAAACGAAGCAATCTTTTCGTTTTTAACTGTAATCTCTATATCAAAATGACGCGAGAGTGTTGTAAGCACCTCTTTCAATGATGCATTTCTGAAAATAAGCCGATTGCTCTTCCAACTCGAAGCATCATCGTGATATCTATCAGTTTTTATTTTTATTACATTACTCCTTTTTTCATAAACTGCAGTTTGCCCGGGAAGCATTTGCTGCATAGGCCTGCGGCTTTGCACATGCCCGATATTTATACTTCCTTCGTCGAGTGTAGTTTTGATTACCTTATCCGAAGCGTATGCTTTTACATTGAAACACGTTCCCGTCACTTGTATTTTCACATTCTCGGCAAGCACCTGAAAAGGGGATTTCTTGTTTTCTGCTATCTCAAAATAAGCCTCTCCTTCCAGCGTAACATTCCTGTTGTATTTTGCAAACTGTTCCGGATAAGTCAATTTAGAATCGGCATTTAACCACACCCGGCTACCATCAGGAAGTAATACGAGTAGCTTCTCCCCCCTTACAGCACAGACCTCCCGATAAACAAGGTTTGCCTCATTATGACTTTGATAGAAATTATATCCCACACCTATCACTAGCAAAACAATTGCACAGGCTACCGTCCACTTAAAGAACAATGGCATCCTTATTCTCCTGTTCTTTCGTTTTTCTTCCCGCATCACGGCTTCCTGAATATTCTTATAAATGCGATATTCATCAAAAGGAGGCAATTCTCTGTCGCCCAATTCGAGCTGTTTGCCTTCTATTATCCTCTGAATGTCGTCATCCATATATTTCCCGATGCCGTCAACTACTTCAAAGTCCTGATTTGTATGTTTCTTTTTTGATTTCATATTTCAATATCTATTAGTAATACACACTGTTACAAAAAAGTATTATACAGACTACGTTAAACCGTGTTAATTCAAAAGAACGTTCCATATCAGCAAAAAGTGATAAAACTACATCATACAATAAAGCAACAATAGGCTAAGCTCTCCCACTGTCGCGCGAATCTGCTTCAAAGATTGGCTATATTGAAATTTAATTGTATTGATCGAAAGATTAAGTTTATCAGCTATTTCCTGATTAGAGTATTTTCCCGAAACTTTCATTTCAAAAACCTTGCGGCGTTGCGGCGAAAGTTGCTCAAGAGCTTGCTGTATGATGTTCATTTGTTCTTGTTTAAGGTTTTCGTTTTGAGAATTGTCTTCCAATTCCAAAACCATTGAAAGACAATCCTCAAGCAAATAGATATTTTTCTTTGAATCTCTCAACGTATTGAGCAGATCGTTCTTCAACATCGTAAAAAGGTATCTGTTTATGGGTTTTGTCTCGTCGATCTCTTCTTTTTTCAGCCAGAGTTTTAAGAATAAGTTCTGCACGGCATCTTCAGCCAGTTCCTTATTCAGCAAATATTTAAATGCCAAAGAAAAGGTCTGCGCCGCATACGTCTTGTATACAATACTAAATGCCAGCTGGTTCCCCTCTTTCAGAGCCTTAACCAAAGCTTGGGCTTCATCCTGTGAGTATTTCTGGGACATCTTAATCATTTTAAATATGAAAATAAAAAACTTATTATATTAAGTCCTTATTTTCAAATATATTAATTCTTTCTGATATAGCATGAATCGCGAGCAACAAATAAAACAGGCCTCTTATTTATTTCACCAGTCTTTGATATTTGCTGAATAAAAAGGTTGAGAAGGATAATAATCCGTCAGTTGCTGAATGAATATCTTTTCGAACATCTTTCCGATCAGTTGCATTTACCCAACCTTCTTCTATTTCTTTTAATTCATCTTCAAGTTGCTTCTGATCCACTTCTACACCTTTCTCGGCCGCTTTGATGAATGTATCGATATACACCTCCCAGCGCTTTGCATAATAATCACTTATCAGCCCGGCCCACGAACGGCTGGCATAATCGTTCAGGCTTCCTCCCCAAGTCGTAATCAAGTTGCGAGCGTTCTTTTCATAATAGTCTTTCAACTGGGGAGAATCTCCCATCTTCCGCGCATCATCAATCCATTTATCCAGCGAACAGTAAGGATGAAAGGCATTCAGTTTATCCAAATCATTCAATATCTCCTTCATTTTCTCGCCGCAAGCTTTCAAAGCCTGATAATCTTTAGCTTCAACCATCCTGTCAAACTCCATTTTCACATCAAGAAAGTAGTTTCCAAGCACCTGTCTGCCTACAGTTATCAAATCTAAGCGAAAAGCATCTCTCCGGTCAGAAGGTGCTTCGTTCAGTTTTCTCCAGACCTCTAGTAGTTCAACATTGCTGTACACATTACTTGTGCGTTTTTCACTGTTCTTATTCAACGCAGGGCGATACCCGGGTAAAGTACCCAGTGTGCGCGGCACCTGTACATAAATGTCATTGAATAATCGTTTCCAAGCATCGCGCACAGGCTGCGACACGCATCCCACATGTCTGTCAGCCAGACATTCAATCCATTTATCATCATCTACATTCAGATTCCATGCTTTCTCAAGAATGTATTCGTAGGGAAACTGCATCACATCCAATCCTTCCAGCGTAGAGCCGATTCCTTTAAGGTTGCCTCCACCGTTAATAAGAGCATTCTCAAGTCGTGCGCCACTTTCTTTGACGTTCCCTGTCAAAGTCGTGTTTCCCCCGAAATTGCCCAGATAACACCAAATATAGGGCTGATTATGAAAATGCTCTGTTCTTTTCCATAATTCAACATTTTCACAATGATAATCAAGTAATATCATTTTATTCTGTGGCACTCCTGTCAGCAAAGCCTTCATTCGCTCGGAAGTCCATTTATCTTTATCAAAATAAAACATCCACGTCATTTGCATCCATTGGGCTTTGGGATCGGCAGCCGTCAATGTAGCGTACATATCCGATGCTATCTTCCGCAAATATTCGGGTTCGAAACTGGGCGGGTCAACCTCGTTGAAAGGATCTAAACCATAAATATGATCGGTTCCGAAAAGTTTTTTTTGTTCATCAAGAAATAACTTCTGAATTTTCGCAAACAAAGCATCGTTAGGGTTCAGAAAGTTACAACGGTATGCATCAGCAAAGCCAGCCCATTTGCCCAAATGTTGAATATCGGCCTCGGGATAGATCCGTTTTAAATCGGCAGGTACATGTCCGGCGAAGGCCGGTAATACGGGCTTCATATTCAATTCACGCTCACGTGCGAGTATTTTTTTCTGCAAGCTTACCTGGTGTTCCAGCCATTCCATCGGCAACGGACCGTTCCAACGATCTATGTTAGCCATCCGATGCCAGGGCAGATACGGCGGTCCCGTGAAGTAAGAGCGTATTTCGATGTCCGACATTCCCATTTTCGACCAGACTTTATGCCACACGGCTTCCTGTCCGGTAATTGCCAAAGGCATATTTATACCATTAAGGGCCATCCAGTCAATAAAGCGCTCCCACTCTTTCCATTGCCACCAAGGCATCGTGTAACCATACGTGCAGTAATTCAGGAAAAAACGAGTATCCACTCTCGCTTCCGAAACGACCTTCTCACCAACCATCGGCAATTCTTCAGGAATTTCAACGGCTATATCCGCATACCATGACACTGTAGTGAGACAGTAATATTTTAAGTAATGGTTCAGTCCCATCGCCATTGAATTGGCGTTGTTTCCACCGATTACAATTTTATCTTTTACGGACTCTATTGTAAAGCAGTCTTTCTCTCCTTTCAACTTTTGAAACTGAAAACTCTCGATGTATGATGGAAGCAAACGTTTCAATAATGCTTCCGCAACAGCTACGTCTTTGTCTTTAGCCTGAAGAACCAACGACATAAACAACATAACCAGACACGTGTATACACTTTTTCTTTTCATTCTGATTTATAATTTTATATAGATTTTTCTTTTTAACAAAACATATCCCAACAGCCCATTGAACAACAGGAAAAATACACCGTACATAAATGAACCGAAGTAATTTCCGAATAACGGGTTAAGCAAATTACTGAATACAGCCGTATGGATATGCCAATGCACAAGCAATCCTCCGGCTATACAACTAAACACATAAATTACAAGCGGATTCGCTCCAAATGCTTCGAAAAACGAAAACCACTTTTTATTCTGCTTTACATCAATGATATAAAGCAGCAATGCCAATGACAATGCCGCAATCCCACAAGTAAGCAAAACGAACGAAGGAGACCACAAACGTTTGTTCAAAGGACAGGCATAGCTTAACAAATAGCCGACAAACAACAGAGTGGTACCTATAAGAAATAGATTCAGCATCCGGCGGTCATTGTCTTTAATATCGATGATTATCTTTCCGCAAACAAAACCGATCATCACTTGAGACACAGCGGGAATCGTACTAAGTATCCCCTCGGGATCGACAAACTGGCGGCCCTGAAGATACATGTGGTTAGATCCTAAAATAGCCGAATCAATCATCCCGACGATATTATTCGCACTCTTTTCAAATCCGTTTCCAAATAACTGAAAAATAAAGTAGACAATCAGCAAGATAATAGCTAATGGCATAAAACGCTTATGCGGTATTGTTACGGCCAATAAGGCTGTAATACCATAACAAATCCCAAGCCGTTGCATAACTCCCATCAACCGGAGCTGACTCAAATCAAAATAGTTACCACTATCGATTGATGTAATGAACCACTCCATAACCAGACCTATAAATATTAATAAGAGACTTCTTTTTATGATTTTCGCAATGGCCGGTCGACACTGGAAGTTATACTTACACAAGGAGATGTAGGTCGAAATACCCATCAGAAACATAAACATCGGGAATACCAGATCGGCCGGCGAAAAGCCATCCCACTTGGCATGTGCAAAAGCGGCAAAGTTATACCCGCACTTTCCTGTATTGTTGACCAAGATCATCCCGGCAACAGTAATACCCCGAAGTACATCAAGCGAAAGTAGCCGTTTGTTCGGATTCATAATATTTGATTCTTTTAATTACTTATTATATATAAAATAGTCGTTCCGGCAGCTAACACTATCCCTATAAGCGATTCATAAGGTATCAGCTTCAGACGTTCCTTAAAGTTGAGTTCGCATACGCCTCCTGTCGCATGAAAGAACGAGCCATGTGGCAAATGGTCAAGAACTGTAGCTCCGGAATTAATCATAGCTGCCCCCCAAACCGCAGAAATGCCTATAGCCAATATCGTTTCAGCAAACGAAGAAGAAGCCAGTGTTGCTCCGGCTGTTGTCGATGCGGTAGCCGCCGACATCAACGCGCCTGATATAGGAGCAATCAATGCATCACTAATATGAGCATGATCCAATCCTGTAAGAATCCAGTCTTTCAAAGAAGAGTTCTTTATGATGCCGGCAATAGTTCCGGTTCCTATCAACAGAATAGCTACCACAGACATCTTTTGCAGTCCATACGCTATACTCGGAAGAATGTTTTTCCATTGTTTCATACAGATAGCACCACATAAACCACCTACCGGCAACGCTATCAAAGGATCGATATTGATTCCTGCCGCAGGACGTAATGCCAATAACACAATCGTAACAACAGGAGCAATCAGACTGGTTCTTAACGAAGGCAGATTTCTCTCTTCCTCTTTATCCTCTGTTTGCATCATCGTTTTTTTGTTTTTCACTGTTTGAGGCATCAGACGGACAATAACAAAAACAGTGAAAAACAAACCGATCACTGCCGGTAAAATATTGGCAAACATTACAGCCGATAGATCTGCATTAAAATTTCCGGCTGCTATAATGGTGTTCGGGTTAGGTGATATGATATTTCCACATTTACCTCCCCCGATCATAGCAATAAGCAATACAGATGGAGACAGGTTTAGACGCTTGCCTATCGAAAGAGCCACCGGCGCAACGGTTATCACAGCCACATCAATAAATACGCCTACCGTACAAAGCAACATCGTTGCGAGTGCCAATGCCATAAATACCCGTTTTTCACCCATTTTGTTTATAATCGCATTGGAGATGACCGTGGTAGCTCCGGTTTGTATTAATATGCCTGACAAGACTCCGGCTGTCAGAATCCGCAATACCGCCGGAGTTACCTCTTTCACTCCTTCGGTCATCACCGTTACGGTCTCATTTAAAGATAGTCCTCCCAACAACCCTCCGACTATCGCTCCGATAATCAGACTGTATGTCGGAGAAAGCTTTCTTATGATTAACAGTATGGATAATGAAAGCCCGATTAATGCGCCTATTGCTGTCATTGAGTATTATTTAGTAAATTGTTTTATGATTCTCATCACTTGCCGCACCGTTCTCTCTATGTTTTCTTTCGTAAACTCCGGTTGCATCGCTTCTTCAAGTGTTACCGGAAAAGGTTGAATAGGCAGTACGGCAGTAAACCCCATCCTATTAAGCGCTTCGGTGGCTTCGACCGCTCCCCCCAACGCTATCACCGGAACCTGACATCTCTCACCGACACGTAAGATTCCGTCCAGCGCTTTTCCCATACAAGTCTGGCGATCCAGCTTCCCCTCTCCGGTCAGTATCAGGTCTGCCTGTCGGACGACCTCCTCGAAACGAAGCGTTTTCAATATAACTTCTATTCCGGATTGCAATTCTGCATTCAAAAACGGAAGCAGACCGCCTCCCATTCCTCCGGCTGCTCCAGCACCGGGAAGCTGCGATATATCCATATTTGTATATTCCTTTATCACCTGTGCATAATGCCGCAACCCATTGTCCAACTCTATCACTTGCAAACTATTTGCCCCTTTTTGGGGAGCATATACATAGGCCGCACCCTCTTTTCCAAAAAATGGGTTACTAACATCACAGGCAATCGTAAATTTACTTTCCTTCAATGCCGGATTTAATTGGGAAATATCTATTTGATGGACTTTTATCAGATTTTCGCCGACAGGCTCCAACTCACCGTTTCCGCTATCTAAAAAGCGTGCACCTAAAGCCTTCAGCATACCTATTCCCGCATCATTCGTAGCACTTCCGCCGATCCCGATAATGAATTCCCGACACCCGCGTTTTAATGCGTCAGCAACCATTTCTCCAACTCCATAAGTCGTAGTCTTCATGGGATTTCTTCGATTTGAATCAATCAATGGCAGACCGCAGGCCGAGGCCATTTCGATAATAGCCATCGCACCATTGTTTACGATACCATACGATACTTCAATTGGCTTCATGAATGGATCATGTACCCGACATGACACCATTTGGGCATGAAGGGCGGAGCATAAAGCTTCTGTAGTCCCTTCGCCGCCATCAGCTATGGGGAAACGTATAATCTGACAGTCGGGTAATTCCTCCTGAATCGCTTTTTCGGCAGCTTTTGCTATCTCAAAAGAACCGACCGAACCTTTAAACGAGTCGAATGCCAATACAATCTTTTTCATAAAAGCTATCACTTATTTGTTTTCTCTATTAAACTCAATGCAGCCTTGACCGGGTCATCAAACGGAGTCGTACTGTTGCTCCAGGGAGATGTAATCCATTGCTCCTCCCATTCTCGGATTTTATTCCGGTCTTTTGTGAAATAGAGCTGTATACGAGGGATATAGTAGTCTTTAATCAGCCCGCTCCAGAAACGGGCAGCATAATCCTCCTGAATACCACCCCAACTTGTAATCAAGCGTTTGGCATTTGCTTCATAAGCATCTTTTTCCTGAAGAGTTGTTCCGCTATTGCGCGCAAGTTCCACCCATTCTTCTAATCGATATAAAGGATGAGAAGCCAATAGCCTGTCAACGTCCATCAACAAATCAACAGTTTGTTGCAGATTACGTTGCGCTGCGAGAACACGATTCTCCGAATCATCTTTCAGGGCCTGCTTATAAAAATTTTCAGCTTTAGCCGCTACATAATACGAAACAAACTCTATGAGGTCGTTTCTGTATAATTCAGAGCTTTTCAGTTCGTCAGCGCAACTAGCATACAAACGTATAGCCTGTAAGTAATCATCACTAAGGTCGATTTTACTGATCCGCCGTTGATCGGGAATTACAGTTTGCCAGGTAAAACGGGGGTATGAATATAAAGAACTATATGCTGTTTTCCGAAAAAGCTTCCAAGCTTCCTCCATGGCATCGGGATATCCTCCATAACGGGCCTCACAGTATATCTTCATCCAATCGTCCAGGTCGATACTATCTGATGACCATCCCATATCAGCTAACAGTTCGTAAACAACCTCATTGTTTTCGAGTCCTTCAGGGGCAGAACCGAACCCAATCAAGTTACCTTTATTTGCGGCACGTAATGCTTTGACCGAGGAACTAGCATACATGTCCAAGTCTCCTGTCATGGTGTTTTTCCCACCAAAGTTGGGTACATAGCTGAATATCCATTTCTTTCCGTAAAATCCATCATGTACTTTCCATGTTTGTTCGGTGCTCCATACCCATTTCGGATAATCATTGCCCAAATCAATGATAATCATTTTATCATCAGGTACATTGCTTAACAAGGCTTTAAGCGATTCTTTATCCCAGAATGAATGTTGATATCCGAATGTCCATCCCTGTGTAACCCAAACGGCATCCGGGTTTCCGGCTGCAATTGATTTATAGATCGTTTCTCCATACTCGGCCAATAACTTATATTTCGCTTCTTTATCTTCCTTATCGATAGGCAGTTCCATCTCATTAAAACTGTCCGAGAGATAATACGTATTTTCTCCAAACTCTTTTTCCCACTCTTCGACAAACAGTTTGCCTATCTCTTCGAAAAAAGGTGAATCCGGTGGCAATACATAAGCGTTGTACTCTTCATCAAAACCACCCCACCGCATGTGCCGGAATTGTGTGTCGGGATGTATCTGCACGAATCCTTCCGGCACGAAACCTGCAAACGCAGGCGCTATGGGCTGCATCCCCAACTCGCGCATACGGGTCAGGATTTGATGCTGCAAAGCGATTTGGTTCTGTTGCCAGGCATCAGATAAGGGACCGTCCCACTTGTTCAGATTGCCCATGCGATGCCAGGGAAGGTGTGCAGGGGCAGTGAAAAACTCACGGGTTTCTTCTTTGTTCAATCCCATACGCAGCCATACCCGTTCCGCAATGGCTTCACTGGCCACGGTAGCCAAGGGCATATTTACACCATAAAGAGCCATCCTGTCAATTTCCTTTTCCCAACGCTCCCAGTCCCAGTAAGGAGTAGTGTAGCCGAATGTACAAACATTAAGGAAATAGCGCAACTCATAAGGGGACACCTGTTCATACAATTCATAATCGGGCCACGGCATCACCGACGTTATGTGTTCACCGCTCCATGTTTTCATACTCTTGCAGGCCTCTTTCATGTACGTATGAAAAGCGTAACAGATAGCAACGGAGCTACTTCCCCTTAGGGTAAGCCGGCCGTCGCTTGCTATCACTTCGAATATATCTTTACCGTCGGATGGTTCGATATATTCAAAGTGGATAGACTGTGCTCTTTCCCCAATCTGACGTTCTATTAACTGTTTGGCGGGGGTGATAATATCCGTCTTGGGCTTGTGGCATGAGCAGAAAAAAAGCGTTGTTGAAATCAGTAAATACTTGATTATTGTATGTATCATAGAAAATCATAAATGTTATAAGTGAGTATCAATATTTTTTCTTCGATGCTTCTTTCACATATTCCAGTTCCGTAATAATCGGTAAATGGTCTGACAAAAGCGACTGAACAGTTTGCGTACTAATCACACGCCATCCTTTTTGCGGGTAAGCAAACAAGTAATCGATCTTAATCACAGGCTTCCATGCCGGCATTCCAAAATCATCGTTGCTTGCAGCAAACCAACTATCCATACCACGTATTGCCTCCGAGTAATGACGCGCGTTGAAATCACCTCCCAAAATTACAGGATATTTATAATTTTTGAAATGCCCGGTAATAAATTTTATTTGCTCCGCCCGTGTTTCTTGAGAGTTGACGTCCAGATGCGTAGAGGTAAAAACAATGGTATCATTACCCATTTCGAATAATCCCTCCAGCATGGCCCGTCTCTCATGCTCTTTGACCGGATGGGGCAGCATTATCTTTTGGACAGAAATATATGGATATTTACTTAACACCCCAATACCGTAATAACCGGTAGAATAGTCAATCGTTTTTCCGTAAAGCCCAAACATCCCTGTATGATAGGCAAGTTCGGATATAAAATCCTTCCCCTTCTGATGCGGGGTACGCTTACGGTCTGTTTTGCTATCCACTTCCTGAAGCGCCACAAAATCAGGCTTGAAGGATTTGATGTGATGAGCAAGTTCCTCTAAAGATGCCAGTTCGCCAAATCTTAAATTATAGGTCATTACCCGCACCCGTAGAGTATCTTGCGCATAGGCAACACCCAAAGTCAGGCATAAAAACAATAATAAATATTTCTTCATTGAATACATGGTTTCTATTTTTTAATGATTACTTTTCCCAGCCCGGATTTTGTCCTAACAGAGGATTCTTCTGACGCTCGGGATTAGGCACGGGCCACAAATAATGTTTCGTTGCGTCGAAGTAGCGTGCTCCGCCTTCCGCGGTAGACTTTTCGTAGATAACATCACCAAACTCATCTACTCCGGTATCGGGATATGGGTTGGCGCCCAAATCGTTCATACAAACTTTCAGGCTGGGACCGGTGATGGCACGTCCAAAGCGAAGTTCGCCTTCACGCCAACGCATCACATCGGCGTATCTTGTTCCTTCACCTGCCAACTCAATGCGACGTTCTCTTCTCAATTCGGTTTCGAGATCCATCCCCCATGCGCTAAGTTCGTCAAGGTTCATACGATGCATATTCACACGATCTCTAAGTCTGTTGATGGAGTAATCAATCTGTGTTTGTGTCAGTTTCTTGCCTTGTAGTTCGAAGGTGGCTTCGGCATAAATCAGCAAGATTTCGGCAAAGCGGATGACATTGAGATTCCCATGTCCACCCACACTCGAACCGGCCAAATCAATATCGTTATACTTCTTCAGATAGAAACCTGTACGGCTATTTGCCCCCACACGGTTATTATCTTGCAATGAAGCAAAACGAGGCAGATTAAATATCTCGTTGGCCTTATCCGTATCAGGATCACCGTCATCTCCTCCCGGCCATTTGTCACCCGGAGCATATAAAGTCATCTTCATTCTAGGATCTCTGTTCTGGAAATAATCCACATAATGCTCTTCAGGCGACTTGTATAACGATGAGGTCTGCACACCGGTCTTTTTATAATATTCCAATCCGGTTTTTGCCGGTTTACCGTCTGTACACAGATAGGCATCCACTAATGACTTCGTTGGATTGAGACGTATATAGTCTGTCGGACTGCAAGTTTCATTGGGCAGACTTTGTGTACGGATTTCAGGTACAAAAAGGCTATATACGATGGCTTCGATATTTTTCGGATCATTCTCGACATCCCCTTCGTGATGAAATAGTTTTTCATATTCATACAGGCCATAGGGACTGTTTTCGATGATATATTCACTCGTTTTTGCAGCCAGTTCCCATCTTTCGTTTTGCAAGGCAATACGTGCCAATATGGCTAAAGCGCCCCAACGGTCAAGCCTTCCCAGTTTATCGCCTGTATACCTTTCTTCAGGCATGCGCTCTGCCGCCCATTTCAAATCCTCGACGAGCTGGTCAATGACTTTCTCTCTGGGAGTACGTTCGATATATGCATCTTCGGGCTGGATGACTTCTCCTACCCAAGGTACATCACCCCAAAATACCGTGAGGTAAAAGTACATAAGCGCCCGGATGGTTTTTACTTCTGCGGCATAAACGTCCTTCTTATTTTGAGCTACCTGCGCTTTATTATAGTTGTCCAGAAAATTATTGCAGCGATAAATATAGCTATACGCTCCTGTCCAATAGGTAGTGAAGGGGAAGCCGTCAGTATAAGAGTGCTTGCCTCCCGAAACTTTACTTAGTCCACTAGTAATATTCCCCCACATAACAGTTTCGGCCGTCGATTCACTCCAATTCACGAGATAGTCTTTTTGTAAAGCTTCGTAACAGGGAGGCAAGGCATTTTTAAGCTGATCTTCATTTACCCAGAATGTTACATTGTCCGGCTCGTTAGGGTTCGTTCTATCCAGAAAATCGCTACATGAGGTAACTATACCAAAGAAAGCAATGATTAAAAAGTATTTTGAGTATTTCATCTTTATAGTCGTTTAATAGGTTAGAATGTTATTGATAATCCAAAAACATAGGTTTTTACTTGCGGATAGACATCTCCGCTGGTGGTCCTCACTTCAGGGTCATAAGCTCCGAAGTAATCGGTTTTAGTAAACAAGTTATCTGCCGAAGCATATACTCTAAGACTATTAATGCCAAGAGGTGCCACCATTCGGGCAGGAAAACGATAACCTATCTGAATATTCTTTAGGCGCAAGTACGATGCATCCTCTTTCCAGTAGTCACTGAAGAGCCTGTTGTGCTCCTGCGACTGATAAAGTCTGGGATAAGAAGCATTTGGATTCATAGGCGTCCATCTGTCAAGATGCTCTTTTTTAGGGATTGAGTAGTCATTGATAAACGCATGCCGAGCCTCATCCTCAAGGTAACCGGCAACTTTGCCTACGCCTTGCAAATAGAAACTGAAATCAATGCCTTTCCATTCTAAACCACCCTTGATTGCATAGGTGTAATGGGGCTCTTTCTCGCCAAACACGACTTTGTCGTAGTCATCAATTACCCCGTCGGGAGCGCCGTCAGGACCACTGATGTCCCGATACTTAATATCTCCGGGCTGTACAATGCCGTTTTGTGATGCAACAAGAGGAAATTTTGGTTTCTGGTACTTACCTGTAGTTGTATTCACTGATTCAAAGTCATACACTTGCGCCAACCCATCAGTCAGATAACCGTAGAAAGCACCTATCGGATCACCTACCCGACGATACGAACCGGAAGCCGTACTGGTCAGCGACTCCGGAGTTCCACCCAAATCGGTAATCTTATTACGGGCGTCCGACAGATTGAACCCGAGATTGTAATTTACACTTCCGATCTTATCACGCCATGAAAGATTAAGCTCCCATCCTTTGACATCAATCTTACCAAGATTGACATAACCTACGTTACTACTGGAAACCCCGACAATAGCCGGAACATCGGGACGAACCAATGCATCAATATTTTCTTTCTTATACCAATCAAAGTCCACATTCAGTCTATTGTTCAAAAAACTAAGGTCTACCCCGAAATTAAGCATGCGGATGGTTTCCCACTTGATGTCGGGATTACCGATTTTGTTTTGCCAAAGTCCCATAACAGGTGTATTAGAAGCTCCGATAGGATAAGACTCTTCGGTTATGATAGGTGACAAGTAAGGGTAGTAATTACCGGGAATGTTTTGATTTCCCAACTCACCCCAGGAAGCACGCAGCTTACCCGAACTCAATACCGAAGTAGCGAACTCCATGAATTTTTCACGTGAAAAGTTCCATCCTGCCGAGAACGATGGAAAATATCCCCAGCGATTGCCCTTGGCAAATCTTGAAGTTCCGTCGGCACGCAGGTTAGCTTCAAACAGGTATTTACCGTCAAAAGCATAGTTGACACGACCAAAGTAAGAACGTAAAGCCCACTCGTCTTTTGTTCCGCTATTCATAAAATTAATCATTCCGGCACTAATAACGTGAATATCCTCAACCATCACATTATCACGCGTAGCACCCAGTGTGCTTCTGTTTTCCCACTCTTGCGAAAATCCCAACAATGCTCCCAACTCGTGGCGTCCTATGGTTTTATTAAAGTTCAGGGTGAATTGCAACGTTTGGGTCATAACATCGAGATGGCTTTGTGAGATATAGTCCTTGGCATCTTCATTTGCTTTCAACGGGCTACCGTCCGAGTAATAAGACAACATCTTCGGGTTAAACTCATCCACCTGGCGGGTATATATATTTGCAGAGTACTGCATACCTACGTTTAGTCCATCTATAATTTTGAGATCTGCATTGAAAATACCATTGAGCACACGTGTTTTCCGTTCTTCCATTCCCGACTCATAGGCCACCTGCAAGGGGTTACGTACCGAACCGTACGACCAGTTCTCACTATCCACCATCCGGCCATTCTCGTCAGGAATTTGCCACATGACGGGAAGTAACGGAGACATACGCTGTGACAGGCGGAATACTCCTGACGTGCCGCTATAACCCAAGTCCTTTTTATAGAAATCAACATAGCTCATCTGTCCGGTCAGTTTCAAACGATCATACACCTCCGTGTTTACACTGATACGCGCATTATGTCTTTTGGAACTATATCCGTCACCTACAACCAGTCCATCCTGATCCAGAAAACCATACGACATAAAAAATCCGGTTTTCTCGCTTCCCCCCCGTGCGCTCACATTATGCCCCGTTTGAAAAGCCCGGCTTTTGTATATTTTGTCAATCCAGTCAGTATTGGAATATTCGTTGGGATACAGTCCCGAATCATATTTATCGAAAGCCTCTTGTGTATAGGGCTTGGAAAATCCGGCAGCACTCATGGCTTCATTGGAGAGCTCCATGTATTCCCTTCCATTAACAAGTTCGGGCAATGCTGTGGGAGTCTGGAATCCGGCATATCCATTATATTGGAATACTACGCGCTCTTTCTTTTCTCCCTTTTTAGTCGTTACAAGAATAACACCGTTAGCGGCACGTGCTCCATAAATGGCCGATGAGGCAGCATCTTTCAGTACGGATACGCTTTCGATGTCCGAAGGATTCAATAAGTTGATGTCTCCCCCGGCTACTCCGTCAATCAAGATCAAAGGTGCTGTACTACTATTGATGGTTCCCGTACCACGAATGTTGATGCTGGGCACAGCACCCGGCTGCCCCGAAGAGGAAACAATACTAACTCCAGGCAACAATCCTTGCAGCCCTGTAGTTACGTTAGTTATAGGCCTGTTCTCAATAGCCTCCGCTTTGACCATAGATACGGCACCTGTTACATTCACTTTCTTTTGTACGCCATAGCCTACAACTACTACATCTTCCAGGCTGACAGCATTTTCTTTCATCACCACGTTTATTGTCGTTGCTTTCGCTATGACGCTTTCTTCACGGTAGCCGACGTATGAGTACCGAAGTGTACTTCCATAGGGTACCTTGATGGAATACTGACCATTGATATCGGTGATTGTACCTGTAGTCGAGCCTTTTACCGATACGGTGGCTCCGATGATCGGTTCCGCATTCTCGTCAGTAACTTTACCTTTCACATACAGTTCCTTTTTCTCTCCTTGCGAATCAACAGGTTCAGTTTTATTTTGATATTCTTTATTATAAAATAAAATACTGTCATCCAGGAAACGGAACCCAATGTTAGTCCCTTTTAGCAAAAGAGTTAGCGCTTTGTTTACCTCTGTGTCTTTTACCTCCAATGACACTTTCCTACTCGTATCCACAAATTCTTTGCTATAGGCTACATTCATCGATGCCTTCTCTGCTATCTGACTGATAGCCTCTTTAAGAGGAAGCTCTTTGATACTAACCGATATTTTTTGTTGTTGTGCATAAACAAAAGCAGTGACAAATATGCACATTAGGGTTACAATACACCTTCTGCCGGTGGATGAAAAAGGAGAATCTTTTTCCATAATATTAGTCTTTAAAGTTAATAGTTCAATATCTATTAGCTAATACACAAGAGATATTAAAAAGTATTACGGCAAATAAGTTAATGAATATTAATTCGGGAAATATAGGAGAACTTGCCGGAAATCAATCCATACTTGATAAAAAAGAAAGAAAACACTTTAAAGGTATCGTTTTTAAAAGAAAATATAAAGGGGTAGATAGTATTTTCTCATTTAATGCATAAATTAGTGTCTTTACCTGAAATAATTAATATCTTTGAGTGCACAAATTAATTCATTTGACTATAGTGTTTCTTTCGATAGACTATAGTCAAATAAAAGAAGCACTATAGTCAACGTTTTAAATGACTATAGTCAAACGAATAAAATCATGTAGCCGGAGACAATATTTACTGAATAACTAAAAACAAAATAAGACATGAGTGTTTATTACGATCTTTATGCCAGTGGCAACCCACAAAAAAAGGATGAGCAGCAACCACTTCACGCACGAGTGATTCCATCAGGAACTCTTGATGCTAAGAAGTTTATAGAATTAGTATCTAAAAGTAACGGCTTCAGTCAGGCCACCATTGAAGGATGCTTGCAAGCAGTCACCGATGAGTTACAACATTGGTTGAAACAAGGCTGGATTGTGGAAGTCGGAGAATTAGGTTATTTCTCCTTATCGCTGAAATGCGACCATCCGGTAATGGAGAAAAAAGAAATCCGCTCTCCTTCCATCCACCTGAATAAAGTGAACCTTCGCATCAACAAGAAATTCCGTGAAAGCATGGAACCATTACCGTTGGAACGCATGGAGTCACCCTACCGAAGCAATGGCAATCCCGATGAAGACAAATGCCGTAGCATCCTTATGCAACATCTGGATGAACAAGGTTGCATCACTTGTGTCGATTTCACGAGACTGGCCGGCATAAGTCGGTACAAAGCAACCGGGCTGTTAAATACCTATTTAAAAGAGGAAATTATACGAAAATACGGAGGAAGCAAGACGGTGGTATATTTAAAAAGATAATTGGCATTTACTCTTCTGGGCAGTTGGATTCAGTGAAACATTTCCGGAATTAGAGGAACGTTTTCCATTATTATTTCCTTTAATTCAGGAAACAATTTAAATCTTTGTCATGTAAAACAGGAAACTCCATGAGAAAAGATATCATTAAGTCGCTATTGCTATCAAACAAATTGAAAGGCTTGTTGGAAGCCACTTCTGTACTGGATGCGAAAATCTTATCATTATCACGAAGGGGAGCGTAAAATAAAATGTGTCAAAAGTTTAAGGAATCCGCAAAAATGGTCTTAAACTTTTGACACATTCATTTTTTACTATTCAAACCGAACTTCAGAGATACCTACGGATTTTCCCTGTTGAGCATCTATATTCAAACGTATAGCCTCTACCTCAACATTACTACTCGGATGGATAACATTAAACCTATCCTTACCCAACTGATAAGAATCTGTAACATATAATTCAAGAACTTTCCAGATTCCTTTTGATTTATATTCTACTTTCCAGCTTACGGGTAGCAGAACGTTTTCTTGAGGATTCTCCAGCCAATATACGGAAAGAGAGTTTAAAGTATACGGAGTTTTAAAATCGAACGTCAATTGTTGCTCTTTTCCATTCTCCGCAGGAATAGAGACCCATCTCTCCAAACTAAAATCAGCAGAAGAAGTAGCCACTTTCCCATCGCAAACTGCCTGCTCTGATATTGCATTTCCACTTGCGACAGACGAAGCCGATATTTTCCCAATCGAATCCATATACTTCATTTCTCCTTGTTGCAACCCTACAGTCGAAACCTCCTTATTCAGCCAGACAAGCATTGTACGATTATCTCCTCTGTTACACCAGGCATAATAAGGCACTAAAGAAATTCCGCCCACTTTTATAAAATCAAGCCCCTTCAGTTCACCGGTTTCTTCAATCGTAACCTGTGCCTTTTCTTCCGTCGCATCGCCCAAGAATAATTGCTGAACAGGTCTTCCATTATCTATTTCTTCCGCACAATAAACCAATGGACCACGTGTCACAGCAGTTTTCCCCACATTATCCTCCACTTCCGGAATACAGTCGACAAAACGAACAAGCATTGGCAATTCAAGCTCTACTATATCGCCACTCACCCAGTCACGTTCTATTACTGCGAAACCTTTCTTCATCACATACTTCACTTTTTCTCCGTTTACACGCACCTCAACCGGCAGATGCCGTTGTTCTTTGTAAGGATAAAGTCCGCCCGGCACAAATTCATCTTTCGTTGCCCAAGTAGGAATACGCATACTTATTGAAAAACGTTCTTTCTTCTCCGGAATAACGACAAGGCGTACTTTTCCGTCAAATGGATACCCTGACTCTTGCTCCAAAGCAACTTTTCCTCCTTTCAAAGGAATCGTTGTCCTGCTTCCACCATAAAGAGTAAGATAGATATTATCTTTACTATAAGCATACATATATCCCGGAACTTGCAGAATGAGACGAGATATATTAGGAGGGCAACATGCACACCCAAACCATTCAGCCCGACCACCATTACCATGGTTAAAACGCCTTTCTCCATCAGCTTCCAAAGGATTCACATAAAAGAAACGATCCCCCTTCAAGTTAATTCCAGCTAAAGCATTATTGAATAAAGACAACTCGGCAATATCCCAGAATTTTGCATCACCGCTGCCCAAAAATAATCCTTGATTAAAAAACACATTTGCTACAGCAGCACATGTCTCATTATAAGCTGTCAAATTAGGTAACTCATAAGGAGCACCAAAACCCTCCATACCTTCTACTGCGCCCAACCCTCCGGTTATATGCATGCGTGTTGTAACCAAATTACTCCATATAGCCTGAAGTGCCTTGTCATAATCATGGAGTCCGGTCAGTGCATCCACCTGTGCCATAGCCGTATAAAGATAAGCTGCCCGCACGGCATGTCCCACCGCTTCTGTCTGTTGGCTTACCGGTGCATGCTGCTGTGCATAAGTAGCTGCCATCACACCTTCTCCCTCCGGACGGTAAGTAACTCCGCGAATCTCCAAAAACTTCTTAGCCATATCAAGATACAATGGTTCATTCGTCACCCTATACAATTTACAAAGAGCCAGTTCTATTTCCTCATGTCCGGGAGCTTGATTAATTGGTTTTCCATTATTATAATTAGGATCTCCTCCTTCAAAGAAAACCTTATTCACATGTTTGGCACTCTTAATAGCGACATTTAACAATTTATCTTTACCCGTTGCCTGATAATAAGCAACAGCGGCCTCATATAGATGCCCTACATTATAGAGTTCATGGCTATGCACCAACCAAGAATAAGGCTTCTCTCCCATCTCACGAGGATCGGGATTACCACAAATATGAGAAATGTACAGATACCCGTCTTCTTGTTGAGAAGCAGCGATCAACTCTGTCACATCATCCATGAACTTTTCCAATTTCTCATCCGGCTGTATCATAAGTGAGTAGGCAACTCCCTCCATTACCTTATATAAATCCGAACTGATGAAACGATGTGTTTCCGGCAGTTCGGTGGGTTTACCTGCACGAAAAGCAGCACAACGCCTGAACCGTTCAACAGCCGGTGCACTCTGATAAACAGAAAAAGGGACTGTAACGCTTATCTCTGTCTTCATTCTTTCTTTCCAAAAACCATCAGTCAACGTTACCTGATTAAAGGGGATGGGGATGATCTGCTGTTCTTCCTCCACACAAGCCGTTGACAAGATGCACAAACTAATTCCTACTAATAGATGTCTCATTCCTATTTCTTTTTAATTATTACTTGCGTATATTTATCCATGACCGGTATTTCCAGCTGACAAAACAGATGTGCCTGATTCATTATTTCAAAATCTTTCACTTCTTTTTGTCTAGCTATAACAGTATACTTTCCTTCAGGAAGTTTACCTTCAAGAGTCATCCTTGTATGATGAGGTTTCCCGGAACGATTTTCGATGACAAACGCAAGCTCATTTGTTTTTTTCAACGTAACAGGATAATCCTTTCTGAAACCATCCTGCTCTAATTCTACCGAAAATTGGACAGGTGTAAGAAACCGTATCTGTCTGCGTACCCCGTCATACGGAACCATACTAATTGTTCCTTCTCTGTCCACAGCCACATTGCCTCCATAAGCTATCAACCCAAAATCGGGATCATCCACTAAATAGACGCCGGCTCCATGAATCCCTCCCGTAAGCCCATGATCTATTTCACCATCATATCGCCACGGGGCACGCCCAGTTTTTATATAGCTCATATAGGTACGGGAATTCTGATAAGGAGAAAACGCCCAACCCACAGCTCCATCATTTTCTTTCCCTTTATACCAATACCCAAAGTCAGTTTGTTGCGTACCTGTATTCATCAACGCCCATGAAGCTAACAAAGAATTATAGCCATAATTAATATATTTCTCCGGTTCGCTGGAAAATTTATACGCATAATCCAGTAATGCCACACCCCCCATCTGCGTCATATAATCGAGATTTACGTACTGTCCGCTCCATGCCGTACCCAAATTGGCATATCCAGGTTCAAAAATTCCGCGCAAAGCAAGATTCCCATCCAACTGATTTTGCATGAAACGCTCTATGGAGACAGTGTCAAATGAGGTATACGAATACCATTTTTTCTTATTCTTATCATACCAGAATTGCTCCTCCGGTTGCATCGGATTCAATTTTGCATATTCGGCAATGTAATAGGAGGATTCAAAGGCAGTGCGGTCAACAAACATCTCGGAACCGAACGGCCAAGGATCTTCATAAATCATATATGTCACCTTCTTTTCCCATTCGCGACGTAATCTAGCTGCTGCTTCTTTCCTGCCTGTATTTTCTAAAGCAGAAATAATATATAACAAATACCTTTCATGAAAATTTCCTTGCTTATAAGCCCAGTCAGTCCAACCGTGGAAAGCCCACTGCTTTCCCATCAATATATTGTATGGCACTTCAAAATAGGCCATCGCCGTACGGTAAGCCCGTTCTAAATATCCATTCGCATCCAAGTAAGTCACCATATCCGGATGATCTTTCGCAATCCGGTACAGATTATAATAAATAGCAAAATGAGTGGTATAATCAAACGTTCTCCACATGCGTCCTTTGCCTGAACCTCCATCCTCATATCCTCCATATTTACCACTGCGATTCTGATACCAGTTTTCACTTCCATAGATACCATACGGATAAGGGAGTTCCTTATCTGTACGTTGCAGTTTACCCCAAACAAAATTCTTCTGATAATATTCCAGCGAAGCTATTTCGTTCTTATCCGGATAGATCACATTCTTCTCGCTTACATAAATAGGCTTACTATTCGAAGGATCATCAGAACCTCCCACCATAAATTCTTCCCGAAGTTCTCCTAAATAGTCGGGTGAAAGCAATTCTGCCTTTTTCATATCCCACAAACTATACAAACCATTATACCACTTCGTCGAATCCCGATGCTGCTGTTTATCTACAATAAAACGGGCACGTTTCTTTATGAGCGTTTCTAAAGGTTCTGTTACAAAGAAATCCAGATAACACATTTGTCCGTTTCCATAGTTTACCGTAATCAGATTCTCACCTAAACGGGAAAAACGAAACTTATAAATATACTTGTTATCTTTCGTCTTGCCTATATTAGCTACTTTGATTTGCTCCGGATACTCAACAGTTAACTGCTCAACGGGCAACTGTGTCTGTAAAGCACAATACACTTCCATTTCGGGTGTTACTACCATTCCCGGAGCAACTTTCACCAAGACATTTCCTTTATCATACAATTTTCCCCTTAAATCAGTGTAGTCTTTGGCTACAGTAAAATTAAAGCCTGTGAGGTAACGCTGATAAGGGGCCACCGTCTTTGAGGTAGAGGGTATTCTCCAAGTATCGTTCGCCCGATCGATAACATTCGTTGCATGCAAATAATACTTACCATCCCAAGTTGCATATTCCATAGCAGTCCCTTTTTTCATTGACATCAATAAAATGTCGCCCTGACCGGTATATGGTATCCAATAGAGAAAAGAAGAATTTCCATTTAAAGAGAAATGCCTATTCAGGTTTTGATAAGCTTGTACGGATTCATCAATTGCTCCAATCGGCACTGTCAGACACATATCCAGAATATTAACCACATGATGGCTTCGGTTGAAGAATTCAATATCCCATTCAATCTCTTCTCCACTAACAGTGAAGGTCTGATAAAGCCGGACTCCGGCAGGAAGTTGCCAGAATATTTGTATTTTTCCCGCCGTATTTTCCAGTATTTCAGACTGTAAATCAGAAAGATTAACAGAGTAAGTCTTATTGTCAACAAGATAATTAAAATATAAATCTCCCAGAATCTTTCCTCGATCGACATAGTTCCTGTGATGATCGCTTCCTTCGAAAACTAGTAATTTAAGCCCCTTTCCATCTAGATTGACCTCAATTCGTGGGACTACAGCTGCCACTGTACTCCCACAAAAAACTAGCCAAGCCAACAAAACGGTCATACAAAGCTTCATTCTCATAAGTTCAATTTTTCACTGTTATTTTGAATGTACTTAAAGATCTTTTGTGAGCATAATCGTTCAATGAATTACTTCTTTGATCGCTATAATCTATACCACTATAGTTTTTATCACCTACATTGGTAGCTACAGCCGTAATGGTAAACTCACCAGGTTCGGTATAAATATACTTATAAGTTTTCTGAATTCCTCCAGTCGCATATACAGAACCCAAAGAAACACCTGTATGCCACGGTTCATATTCGTCCGTTCCCATCTCGATAAATGAGAGGTATACGTCTCCCTGAAAACCTCTATATTTGGCATAATCTGCTTCGTGGACAGGCAAGCCTGTTGCAGGATTAAGTTCACATTCGTAAGCCTCATCTATTCCGTCTCCATCCAAATCGTATTTATAAGGTGAATCATCAGCCGCTGCATAAGTAGGACGTCCATTCACATACATATCGACTTGACGGAGCACTAGCTTTTCTCCATCATTCAGAAACTGCTGCAAATATGAATCACGGTTATACATCTCTCCAAGTTTATAGAAGCCTTCTGTCGGTCTGCCGGAAAGAGGATCATTTGTCTGAAATGCTCCATAAGAACGTTCGTCCATAAGAGTGCTGTATTTATAACCGGCAGCATGTCCGGCAAAATCCGCCAGTTGCTCCGTATGTAATCCAAAATAGGCAGCTACCCAGGGATCATTAGAATATTTTCGGATAGCACGATCCGCATCACAAGCAACAAAACGGCTCTCAATCACCGTATTACCAGGCTGATTATCAAGGCCTCCCAAAATATGAATATCCGGTTTCATCCGTATACCTGAAGGAATCCTGCGATCTGATACTGTAAACTTCAACTGATTAGTCCCGATATAGCTCATTTCCATCAATGCTTCCGGAAAATCCCCTTTTTTATAAGGAATCAGTTGGATATTTTCTATCGCACCGAAAAATTCAAAATCCTTTTTCACCTCTTCAACAGTCTGATAATTTTTGAAATACTTATAGAATAATGTCTTCTCTCCATTCTTCGCATAAGAAACCCGATAGCCTTTTTCATAGAAACTATTCCAGTCATTTTCCATGATTGCCTTGATGCGCGAACGTTCGAACATTTTCCCTTCATCTCCCGTAAAGAGAGAAAGATATTGGGCATCTGTAGAAATTGTAATTGTCACTTCGTCTCCGACTTTGGGATTCTCCGGAGATACGGTTACCTGAACGGACGGAGCTTCCACATCTGAACCAAATTTTTCACATGATGCCATAACAGACATCATCATTATCATAATTAAAATAGATTGATATGTTTTCATATTATTCTGACAATTAAGTTAATAGCCCGGATTTTGTTTCATTTCCGGAAAGAATGACAACTCTGTAAATGGTATAGGCATCAATACGCGATATACTTTCTCTTCATTGAAAAGATGCCATAAATATTCTCCTCGAGCAGGGTCACCATAAGGTGCGTAGAATTGTAAAGGATCACGATAACGGCAAATATCTTCCAGATCTTTCATTGCAATGTCCGGAAAACGGGCTACATCGAGCCAGCCACAATCATCTTCAGCCGCAAGTTCCCTCAAACGTTCATACATCAATTCTTTCAACGCATTATTTGCACTTATATCCTCCGGAATCATCATAACAGAACCTTCCTGATAAGTATAAGAAGCATCACCCTGACTGGTAAACATATCTTTTACAGTACCTTGATTACAAGCTCTATTCCGGACAATATTCATCGCTTTCACTCCTTGCGAAATTGTCCCTTGCATAATCAGGGCTTCTGCTTTGAGTAAATAAATCTCGGCCAATCGTAAAACCGGATAATCAACTCCTGCATAATTAATATCAAAAGTCGAAGCGATCTCACTCGGATTCAAATTACGGAACTTGCCAAGTTGCCACCAGTTACAATTCCACAAGTTAGGTCTGTTTGCTCCATTGGCTTCATTTTGCCACCAGTTTCTTTCGTGTGTTTCCAGTGCCACTTCCATTACTTTCAATTGATCTTCAGAATAATGATTTCCTTTACCCGGCTCAATATAGAAATTCGTACCAAGTTCACGTCCGGCAGGTTCAAATACCCATAGTCCGACTGGAGCACTTCCACTACTGGGACCGGTGACCCATCCTTTCACAGAGCTCCACATACGGCGGGTGAAATCGCCCGTAATTGTATATTTCCCTGTGCTTTCATACAGATTCTGTAAATCATTAGGAGTGGTTCCGGCTTTAGGAGATTCTGCATTAAATCTATCTATCTGCCCATAGTCACGACATACCTCTTTGAAACTATAATTATGTTCCCACATCGGAATATCATACAACAATGTCAGCCAGGAAGTCAGGTGTACGCCATTGGTCGCTCCATACTTGGCTTCTCCTGCAAATCCCATCGGTATCTTATTACCGGTTCCAATCCCTTCTTCTGCAAGTACACTGAACATAATTTCTTTATTGCGTTTCGTAAATACGGCTGGATAATAATCTTCCAACTCATAACTGCCATAAACTCCGGAGATAATATCATCACATAATTTAACTGCATCTGCATAAAGAGAAACAGTAGATAATTCCCCTGTTGTATTTTCTGCAATTTTATCTCCATACATTTCGGCACGACGAATATAGGACGCATGAAATATCTTCGTCTTTGCCAACATACCAGCTACTGCTCCCCTAGTCACACGTCCGTAAGCGATTCCCGAATTATTATCAGCACACTTACTCAAAGCATACTCCATTTCGTCATATAAAAATTTAAAAATTTCCTGTCGGGTAGCACGTGGCACGTAAGGAGGCTTGGGGCCCGTCGGTTTGGTTATTAAAGGCACGCCGCCATAATAACGATAAAGTGTAAAATAAGCGTATGCACGTAAAAAACGGACTTCACCTATCAACATTTCAGTAGCAGATCCTTGTATGGCAGCCTTCTCTAATGAAGAATTGCTTATACTGGAATCAATAGCGTCCTGATGTGCCTCCAGATTCTCTAAAATCTGATTAGCTTGGGCAATGTAAGCATACAGTTTTGACCATAAATTCAATACGCTACCCGAACTAGCTGTCAGATCAAAAGGACCTTCGTTTATCAGAGATGGCATCATAAAGCGGTCTTCCGTCATAATTCCATCATTGGTGTTACCTGCATTAGCATATAAAATTGCAACGTTACGTAAGGCAGCATCATAGGAAGTATAGAATGTCTCTGCCGGAAGTTCGGTTTTCGGCAACTGATCGAAGTAACCCTCGCACGATACCAGTACAAGAGATGATAAAAGGATAAATAATATTTTTTTCATAACAGTACCAGATTAATATTTAAAATTAAATGAAAATACATGTGATCTTGCATACGGATAGGACGAAATATCAACTCCCGGCAAAATCCGATTACTGATAGAGTCTCCACTACGTACTTCCGGGTCGTACCCTGAATATTTCGTGAGACAGAACACATTATTAATAGAATAGGTAAAAGACATATCTTTTATCTTCCAGGCATTCAATAGCTTTTTAGGTAAATGGCAGGTAATTGCCAGATTATTCATCTTCAGGAAGGAACCGTCTTCCACCATCTCGGAATTGGACGCTGCCCACATATATCCTGACCAAGAAATAGGACCGGGACCGGTAAACGTACCTGTCGGGTTGTTAGCAAACCAGGCATTTTTATAATAGACAGATGACTTATTACGAATATCACCGTTATTCATCAGGTTGTATATGTTACCATTAATAATGTCATTACCATACGACCAGCTGAAATCCATAGCCAACTCAATAAACTTCCAGCGGAAATGTGTATTCAAACCTCCGATAAATACCGGATTCACATCTCCTATCACAACACGGTCTTCCATATTGATTTTACCATCCCCGTTTATATCGGCAAAGGAAGGGAATCCGTAGGGCATTTCTCTCTCTGTTGCATACCACCAAGGAGAATCGGCACTACCCACACCATTACTATCGGAATACCAGTTACTACGAATACCTTCCATTTGTAATCCGTAAAACAGTCCTAACGGATAACCCTCTTTGATAAGTACATTCTCCGTACCCGAAGCAGAACCGACAGGGCGACTTTCAAGCATTTGGTTCTCTGTACCCAAACTTAACACTTTGGACTGATTGGCGCTAAAATTAATCGTAGCATTCCAACTGAAATCTTTTTTATCGATGATTAGTCCACCCACACTGATTTCAAATCCACGATTACGTACAGAACCGATATTTCTCGTCACTTTACTAAATCCGGACATACGCGGTAAATTTTGTTCCAGAAGCATGTCTTTGGTCTTTTTAGTATATAAGTCTACAGAAATATTGAGACGATTATTAAACATATCCAAATCCAGACCACCATTAAACTCTTCTGTCACTTCCCAACTTATATCAGGGTTTGCCATACGATTGGTATATAATGCAGAGATTGTACCATCACCGAAGACAGCTTGCCGACTACTTGACGCCAACGTCTGTGCATAAGCATAGGATGCAATCTGATCATTACCAACCTGACCATAGCTGAAACGCAACTTCAGATTATCAACATTCTTTTTCAACCATGACACATTCTTGAAAAAATTCTCATCCGAAACTCTCCAACCAATAGCACCTGAAGGGAAAAATCCCCACCGATTGTCCGGAGAGAACTTGGAAGAACCGTCCGCACGCATAGAGGCTTTGAGAAGATAACGGCCTTTATAGGAATAGTTTGCCATAAACACACCGGAAAGCATGGCTACCTTTTCATAACCAACCGTTGGAGACTTCACGTGATTTCCACTTTTTGCATCATATATTCCTTCCCAACCCAAATCTGTATTAAACTGGGAATATTCCTGGCCAAAGGTTTCATATTTATTCGTGTTGGCTTCATATACAGCGTTTACAGACAAATTGTGCACTTCGTTAAATACTTTATTGAAACCTGCTTGTACTACCCCTCTTAAATTCAGTGCATTTTGCGTCCCATAAGATGCCCATCCATTATTGTCATAACCTCGCTGAATAGTTTTAGGAACAAATTCTTTTATTTCCCCTTTAGGAGTGCGTACACCCATTCCCGCTTTCACAAACCAATTATCTGTGATGTTATAGACAAGTTCCGCCTGACCGAAAAAAGTATGATTCTTATTAGAATAATCAATATCCTTGAGCTTTCGATAAGGATTATCCATTTTACCTGTATAATACAAATTATCATCTATTTCCTGAAAAGTCCATTCCTTAGGAACTAACGGAGAAAATGTCTGTATTTCATTGAAGATATTGCCTTCTGTCCAAAAAGCACCGCTCCGTATATTATGTTCATAAGATATATTTGTATTCAATATCAACTGCGGAAGGAGCTTTATGCTGTTATTCGTCTGGAAATAAAAACGCTTAAACCCTGTATTAACTGCAATTCCGTCTTCATTCATAAAGGATAAAACCGTAGAGTTTTGTATTTTCTCCGTTCCGCCTCTATATGAAACTTCATAGTTTTGTTTGGTTCCATTCTGAAGACAAAGATCCGGATAGAATTGAAAACGGGAAGGATCTGTATTCCATATCTGGTCTTTATATTCCTGATAGAAATCTGCATTCTGCCATTGACCATTCATTACCATATCCCGCATATAAGCTCGCATATAGTCCTCCGCACCTAACATAGAGATAGAGTTTGCCAGTTTACTAATTCCATAGGAGGCTTTTACCGAAATCTCACTCATCCCCGCAGAACCTTTTTTGGTAGTTATCAGCACTACTCCGTTGGCACCTTGTGCACCATAAACTGCGGTGGAAGATACATCTTTCAATATAGAAATGCTTTCAATAGCATCAGGAGAGATGGTAGCCAAAGGATTGTCAAGCGGATCATCCGAGATCGGGATGGGAAAACCGTCGACCACATAAAGAGGAGAGCTTCCCGCTGTAATAGAACTGGCTCCACGCACCTTAATGGTAATTCCCCCGCCAGGGGCCCCATCATTGTTCATCACCTGAACTCCTGCAATTTTTCCCTTCAACGCCTGTTCCATACTTAATGGATTGGTTTTCATAAATTGTTCGGAATTCAAACTGGACACAGAACCTGTTAAATCAATTTTACGTTGTGTCTGATATCCTGTAACAATAACTTCATCAATCTCAATACCTGATTTCATCACGACATTGATCTGTGGCTGATTTCCCACAGTTTTTTCAACTGTTGTCATTCCAATCATTGAATATACGATAACCTGCCCCGGAGTCACATTATTCAGAGTATACTTCCCATCTATATCAGTGATAGTTCCATTTTGTGTGCCTTTCACTTTTACATTTACTCCCACTAAAGGCTGCTCATCAGTTTCTTTGACGTAGCCATAAATACTTTTCTTTTCCTGTGCAAAGCTCCCGATCGATAGAGATAAAAACAGGCATAACAGCAGAAAGGACCTCGCCATATTCCCCATACCTGTCTTGAGTTTTGGTAGATAACTTTGATTCATAATATTAGTAATTTAGTCATTAAGATTATATTATTCTTTTTTTAGAGAAGATGTCAGCCTTAAAAGGAAAGATATCCCACTGACATGAAATAAAGAAAGTCTGTTCATAGGCATTATAATTAGTTGGTTTCGATGGCAAATGTAGAGAAAAAAGCGTCTAAACCATAAAACTATAAATTATTCACTTATACTTATGTTCACATTTATACCGCCAACGCGCGAAATGAACATAAGTACTATTTTATAACCAATAGTTACAGCCTAATTCATTTTTATTTCAGACATTTGTGACGTACACAATTCTTATACGCATGAAAACATTTACATTAACCCTGATACTATTATTTTCGACTATTACTTATGCACAGCAGAATGAGTTCATTTTCCATAATTTGGGAAGTAAACACGGGTTGACCTATAGTGCAGTCAGGGATATTGTGCAAGACAACAATGGATATATCTGGATCGCTACTTTAAAAGGGCTTAACCGATATGACGGATATAATATCAAACAATTTTACAAATCAGAAGACGGATTATCATCTAATTGCATTGAACGCATACTCCTCATCGGCAAAGACTCTTTATTGCTGGGAACTAATGAAGGATTATGTTTGTATGATGCACAAAAAGAAAAGTTCTCATCGATTCCTTCCCCAGACAATAGCAATTTTTACGTGTCAGACATGGCCGAAAACGGAACAAAAGTTTTTGTAGCTTCAACGACAGGATTACATATCTACGACAAACGTTCACAAAATATAAACCGCTTATTTAAAGGCAGGCTCCTCAAGATTTCCCTTGACATCAATAGCAATATATGGGGAGTAACTCCAGATACAATTTATTGCTTTCGCAATAGTGGATATATTATAAGGAAGTATGCGGCTACAGAAATATCGCCACAATATTCCATCCAATTTTCAGCTATTTACAGAGATTCACAAGGAACTATATGGCTGGGAACTACCGAAGATGGATTATACCGTTATAATAAAAGCCGGGAAACCTTTCTCCCTGTTACTCTCTCATCCCAAGATAGAAAAAAGATCCGTTATATACGTTGTCTGAAAGAAGACATGCGCGGAAATTTATGGATTGGGACAGAAAACGGCCTCTTCATTTACGACTATACGGATGATAGTTACAAACACTATCTGCAAGATTCCAATCTATCACAAACTGGATTGTCTGACAATGCCATATATTCCATCTATAAAAGCCGGGAGGAAATGATGTGGATCGGTTCTTTCTTTGGCGGAGTGAACTACACAAGCCTCATTGATAATAAATTCAGCTATATACTGCCTGACAATGGGAAACAAGCATTGAAAGGAAAAGCAATCAGCAATATCATAAGAGATAGTAAAGGCGCTTTATGGTTCGCATCTGAAGATAACGGTGTCTCTATCATATATCCCGACCAAAGCATACAGCACCTCAATAAATCAACCTTTCCTAAATTGAATGGGAATAATGTACATGCATTAATAGAAGATCCTTCAGGGAATATCTGGGCAGGAAATTTCGTGGACGGACTACATAAAATAGATGCTAACCGACATGTCCAGTTTTACAAGAACATAACAGGAGACAGTGTGGGACTATCAGATAATTCAATATACAAACTATATATTCATAATACCGATTCAATGTTTATAGGGACAAGCTCCGGCATAGATATTTACCATTTCAAAGATGACAAGTTCACTCGCTTTCTCCCCCATATTTTTAAAACAATACGCGTAGATGATATTCTTCGGGATGCTCATAACTGTCTATGGTTCGCAACACACTTTGATGGAGTTTTCATGTATAATCCAGACACTCGAAAGATCACCCAATACCGGAAAGGAAAGAAAGGATGCGAAGAAATAATCAGTGATAATATTTATTGCAGTTTTATGGATTCCAGAAAAAGGATATGGTTTGGCACAAGCAACGGAGGACTTATGTTATACAATCGCTCCAACAACAGTATGGAGATATACGGCAAGGACAATGAACTGAAACAAAGAGATATCTACTCCATACAAGAAGATTTGTCGGGGCTGTTATGGATGAGTACAGATAATGGCATTTACTGTTTCAATCCCGACAACAAAAGCTTTACTCACTATCTGGTAGCCGACAATCTTATCTCAAATCAATTTAACGCATGTTCAGGATATAGAGACACTGATGGTACTATTTACTTTGGGAGTATCAATGGAGTCTGCTTTTTCCATCCGGAAGAATTAAACCAAGCTAACGCTACACAAAATATTCATATCACTTTTTCCGAATTTAAAATTTTCAACAAGCATATACAACCTGATAAAAACGGAATAATAGAAAACAACATCGACAACACCTCGAATATTGATTTAAAACATGACATGAATACACTTACTTTTGATTTTCTAATCATTAACTATAATGATAATTATCAATCACAATATATCTGCGAATATCGTCTGGAAGGTATAGAAGAGAATTGGAATATTGCACAACAAATGCCACAGTCCATTACTTATACACTTCCTCCGGGGAAATACAAGTTTCATGTACGGGTCATTCATAAAAACGGCTCAATCATTGAACAACGTGAAATAAATGTTCATATCCAGCCCCATTTTCTCGCAAGCAAATTCATGATATCTGTTTATTTCATTATAGGTATCTGCATAGCATATATGATCATTCGTTTCTACAGGACACGTATGAAAGATAAAATGGATATCAAGATAGAACGAATGGAAAAGAATAACTTACGAGAACTGAATAAGCATAAACTTAATTTTTTCACTTTTATAACCCATGAATTCAAAACTCCCTTATCCATACTCATGGCTATATTCGAAGATATATCCATAGGGAAAGAAAAACAATTGGAAAAAGAGGAAATAAATATCATCAAACGGAATATCCAGCGACTTCAGTTTCTCATCAATCAGTTACTGGATTTCCGCTCTGTAGAAACAGATCATGCCAGTATAAAATATGTAAAAGCAGACATCATGGGTTATGGAAAGGTTATATTCGATTTATTCACTCCTGTTTTCAAGCAAAAACAAATACGATATCTATACAAATCAAGCCCGGAAGCTTTTTATACGATTTTTGACCAAGACAAAATAGAAAAGATTATCAGCAATTTATTAAGCAATGCTTTTAAACACTCTGATGTCCAAAGTGAAATAAACTTTAGTATTGAAGTGGATAAAAACACGGAACGGCTCATTCTTTCATGCCAAAACACAAGTTCTTATATCCATCCCGAACAACGCGAAGCTGTTCTGCAACCGTTCCATAAAACAGGTTCAAAAGATACGAAATATTCCAATACCGGGATCGGATTGGCACTGGTAAACGGATTAGTACAATTATTATCGGGTACTATCGACATAGAAAGCAAACAAGAAACCGGAACTACTTTTATTATTCAATTACCGTTAGTAAAAGATACAAAAGACATGATTGTGCCGGACAAAATGCCTAATATTGTGAATTCACCTGATATTGTCGCCGACACAGTCTATTTGCTGGACAACTCTATACAAGAAGAAGACATTAATTATCAGGAAAAAGAAAAAAAGTTATCGATACTTCTAGTTGATGACAATCCGGATATTAACAAAATCCTAAAAAGTAAACTTTGTAAAATATATAAGGTTAAAAGCGCCTATAACGGACGTGAAGCAGTTGAGATTCTTAAAAATCACATTATTGACATAGTTATCAGCGATATTATGATGCCTTTTATGGATGGATATGATTTAAGTAAATATATAAAAACATCACATGAATATTCACATATACCGGTTATTCTAATCACGTCACAACCTTCTAAAGAGAATGAATTGCAAGGCTTATCAGCCGGTGCGGACGCATATATCGAAAAGCCTTTCACTTTCGACGAACTGAACTTGAGAATTACCAATCTGCTAAAAGCTAAAAATAATATCCGCGCACATTATCAGGATATGAAAATATTCGAGCTCAATGAAAAACTGAATAATAAAGATGAGGAATTCATCAATACTCTAACTCAATATATCCTGGAACACATACAGGAATCTGATTTAAATGTCAACCACTTAGTAGAACACATGCAAATCAGTAGAACACATCTATACAATAAGCTCAAGAAACTGCTCAATTTAAGTATCACAGAGTTTATCAACAAAATAAAAATCGATGTTGCCAAGCTCAAAATTATTGAGACAAATCTTTCTTTTGCGGAAATCTCATGGCAACTGGGATTCAATAACCCAAGCTACTTCAGCAAAACATTCAAACGCTTTACAGGAATGACGCCAAACGAGTTCAAGAATAACCGAGAAAGAAACACACCTATTGAATAGTTATCGGTCAGTCACAATATAATTAACGAAACGTATATTTTATCAGAGAAAAACATAATGCCGACACAGAAATATAATAAAATTGCCTACCAAACTATCCTAATAAAAAAGGAGGCCGAGCCTATGTAAACATTGCAGAACACACAAATACTTATCACACAAAGTTTTACTTCAATATTAATTATTTTATTAACGCACTTCTTCAAAATCGCTTGCACAGCAATTTCCGATAGCATATCTTTGCAACGTGATCACAAAATAATAACTAGATTTACTAACGATTAAAACTATTAAGAATTATGGCACTGAAATATGTAGTCAAGAAAACAACCTTTGGCTTTGATAAGGAAAAAGCCGAAAAATATGTAGCAAGACCATTCAACGTGGTTACTGTTGATTTTAAAATGCTATGCGATCAGGTAACAAAAGTAGGATTCGTTCCACGTGGTACTGTAAAATCAGTACTCGACGGATTGATAGATTCGCTGATAACCTATATGGAAATCGGGGCTTCAGTAAGCCTTGGAGAATTCGGAACGTTTCGTCCTTCATTCGGGTGTAAAAGTCAGGATGATGAAAAAGAAGTGACTACGGACTCCTTAAAGAATCGTAAAATAATTTTCACACCTGGGAGTATGTTTAAAGGTATGATAAAATCAATAAGTATCCAGAAATTGGATAGTTCTAAAACCAAGAGTTCCACCACCCCTGATGATGGAAAGGGAGACGATAAAGGAGAAGGAGGTGGTAGCGGAGAAGCACCGGATCCGGCAGCATAAAAAACGATATTAATATTAAAAAATCCGGCTTAGGTAACATTAAGCCGGATTTTTCTATTATCTAAAATACTACTTTCTATCAGTTAACACCTTTATCGAATCCCGTTTTATAATATTAGGTTTCAAAAGAATCTCCGAATGTAGTTCAGTTTCTTCCAAAATCTTCTGCATCAACATTTTTACAGCAATAATGCCAATATTCTCCAGTGATTGTGCAATACGAGTTATAGGAGGATTTAGATAGTCCAGATATAAGTTATCATCAAACGAAATGATAGACATATCTTGAGGAATTCTCACTTTATGCTCATTTAATGCTTTGACGGCTCCCAAAAGAATTGTACTACTTAACGCAAATATAGCAGTAGGTTTTGTAGTAGAGTTCAGAGCCAACTTAGTCTCAATATAACCATTCTGAATCGAGAACTCATTTCCTCTTATCATTGCGTTATCCTGATAACCAGCTTCGCGAAGCGCATCAACATACCCGCGCACACGTTCTTTAGTTGTTATAGAGATACTTGGTCCCTGAATACAGAGAATCTTACTATGCCCCGATTCTAATAATAATTTTGTTGCCTGATAAGCCCCTACATAATTATCAGTAGCTACGTATGGCAAATTATGCTTCTCAAAATAGCGGTCAATCAGCACAATCGGAGTTTTAGCACTAATCTCCTCGAGTTTAGAAGGGTTTTCACCGGTTGGAACCAAAATAATTCCGTCTATCTTACGCGATAGAAGCGAATCGATAGCCTTATTTTCCTGAACAGGATCTTCCAGGGTATCAATAAGCATAACAGTATAATTATAACGTTGTGCTTCACGGATGACAACACTTGCTATATTGGCAAAAAAAGGATTATCTATGTGCGGTACAAGAAGGCCTATAGTATATGTCGTGTTGTTGCGCAAACTTTGCGCAACTATATCAGGCTGATAGTCCAATTCTTTAACGGACTGCAAAATAACCTCCTTAGCAGACTGGCTGATCCTATATTTCTCTGATTTCCCATTTAACACTCTGGAAATCGTAGAGATAGAGTACCCAGTTTTCTTTGATACATCAATCAGAGTTTTCTTCATTACTGGTTGTTTTTTGCAAAAATAACATTTTATTTGAGAAAAAAGCAAGAAAAATATTTTGTTTTGAAAAAAATTTCTATATTTGCGCAAACGATTGCGCATCGTTTACGATTCAATTCGCCTTAATACTTAATACTCATTATATGGACACAAAGAAGAAAATCGTAGTGATAGGTAGCAGTAATACGGATATGGTTATCAAATCAGACCGTCTACCAAAACCAGGAGAAACAATTCTGGGAGGAAACTTCTTAATGAATCATGGTGGCAAAGGAGCTAACCAAGCTGTAGCTGCTGCAAGACTAGGAGGAGATGTCACTTTCATATGTAAAATAGGAAATGACATTTTCGGAAATGAAACCTTGGAAATGTTTCACAAAGAAGGAATCGACACTACTTATGTAGGAATTACCCCGCAGGAACCATCAGGAGTAGCTCTTATCAATGTCGACAAAAAAGGGGAAAACTGCATTGTTGTTGCTTCCGGAGCCAACGGGACTTTATCTATTGATGACATACAAAAAGCAGAAACCGCCATCAAACAGGCATCCATCGTCATCATGCAGTTGGAAACTCCAATCGAGAGTGTCACTTATGCAGCCAAAATGGCAAAAAAAGATGGGATTACCGTTATATTAAATCCCGCCCCTGCCCCTACTCAACAACTACCTGATGATTTATTAGCCAATGTCGACATTCTTATTCCTAATGTCACAGAAGCTGAAATCATATCGGGAATGCACATTACAGATGATGAATCGGCAAAAGAAGCGATTCGTTATATTAGTTCAAAAGGCATAAAAACCGTCATTATTACTATGGGAGCCAAAGGAGCTCTCGCCTATGAGAACAATGAGTTTATTCACATTCCAGCCTTCAAGGTAGAAGCGGTAGACACGACCGCTGCCGGAGATACATTCTGCGGTGGACTGTGCGTAGCTCTGTCTGAAGGCAAGAATCTAAAAGATGCAATTATATTTGCAAGTAAAGCCTCTTCTATTTCTGTCACCAGAATGGGAGCACAAGTATCTATACCTTTGAGAAAAGAAATACAATAATCATCTTTAATTCTGTTATTATGATAAAACAATGTTCAATCCACGGTCTATTGACAAGTATGTTGTTAATAGTATTTTCTTTGATGAGCAATGATGCTATTGCCCAGAAGGCAATAAGAGGTACAGTCCTCGATGAAGCAAATGAACCCATTATCGGTGCCAGTGTCCTTGTTAAAGGTACAACAAATGGTTCTATTACAGGAGTTGATGGAACCTTCAATGTAAAAGCGAATCCTTCTGATGTATTGGTTATATCTTATGTAGGTTATGCAACTGTTGAACAACAAGTAGGAAATCAGACACAGCTTGTAATACACCTGCGCGAAGACTCGAAAGTGCTTAATGATGTTGTAGTAATCGGCTACGGCTCTACCACAAAGAAGGAGCTTACAGGATCGGTTACCAGCATGAAGAAAGATGACCTCAATCCCGGAACATTCACCAATGCTATGGGAATGTTGCAAGGAAAAGTGGCAGGATTACAAATTATCAACCCGAACGGTGCTGATCCGACAGCCAAATATGAAGTATTACTTCGCGGAACAAACACACTTTCCGCAGGCCAAGGTCCATTAATTATTATTGATGGGGTGGCAGGTGCAGATATCAGAAATATCAACTTCCAGGAAGTGGAATCTATAGACGTATTAAAAGATGGTTCGGCAGCTGCTATTTATGGAACAAGAGGTACGAATGGAGTAATCATCGTCACAACTAAACGTGCAAGAAGTGGCAAAACGGAAGTTTCTTATGATGGGCAACTCACCGTGGGAGTCGTTTCACGCAGAGCAAAACCTTTATCGGCAAGCGAATACAAATCTGTTATCAAGGAGTATCGCCCAGAATTGGAAAGTTATATTTTTGACAGTGATACCGATTGGTTTAAAGAAATTACACAAACTCCGTTCAGCCATAAGCACAACTTGTCTATATCCGGAGGTTCCGAGAAGTTCTCACATCACACTTCTTTCAATTATGAAAAGAGCGATGGCTTGCAAAAGCATAATAACTCCGAAAAGCTAATGGCACGTACCAATATTCGCCAGTCATTATTAGATAAATGGGTCGATTTGGATTATAACTTGAATATCATTCATCGCAAATACAGCCCTTCCTCTACAAGTGCTTTTATGCAGGCATTTACCCATAATCCAACAGAGCCTGTTTATGACGACAGCGATCCGGAAGCCGGAGGATATAGCCGTATCAAAGCAATGGAATATTACAATCCGGTAGCGATCATTAACGAAAGGAACATGGAAAGCAAGAATGATAATTATGGTGCAAATATCCGCGCCACTCTAAACATATTGCCAATAAAAGGATTGAAATGGGAAAACTTCGTTTCATACGACAAAGAACAATACGAGACACGTGAATATTACACACATTATTATCCAAGTTTAATAGGAACGAATGGACAAGCCTATATTCAAAACTATCAGGAAAACGATACACAATATGAGTCTACTTTAAATTACTCGAATATTTTCGGAAAACATTCCATTCAGGCATTACTCGGATATACATACCAGTATACTTACAGCACATCTGCATCCATGACAAATTCCGGTTTCGACTTCGATGACAACCAGACTCATAACATCGGGACAGGAACAAATCTTACTGAAGGCAAAGCCAGTATGTCATCCAATAAAGAAGATAATACATATATCGGATTCTTCGGACGTTTTATGTACAACTACGATGATAAATATCTTTTGTCTGCTTCACTACGTCGTGATGGCTCCAGCCGTTTCGGTGACAATAATAAGTGGGGATGGTTCCCGGCTGTCAGCGTAGGTTGGCGTATAAATAAAGAGAAATTCCTCTCGAATGTCAAATGGATCGATGATTTAAAATTGAGAGCCGGATACGGAGTTACCGGTAACCAGGATTTCTCAAACTACAAATCTTTGATGATGATGACTACAGCCGGTAAATTCTATTACAATGGCCAATGGATCAATACTTATCAACCTGCAAGTAATGCAAATCCGGATCTAAAATGGGAGAAAAAAGCAGAGTTCAACGTTGGTGTCGATATGACAATGTTTGACAACCGCCTCTCGTTCACTTTTGATTATTACAAACGGACTACATCAAACTTGCTATATGACTACATCGTGCCAACACCTCCTTATGTATATAATACCTTGTTTACGAATGTTGGAAAAGTAACTAATGAAGGAGTTGAGCTGACGATATCCGGTACACCTTTTAACACTAGGGACTTTACATGGAATACCTCACTTACCGTTTCGCACAATAAAAACAAATTGGTGAAATTCACCAATGATGAATTCACTAACGGAACATACAAAGTGGGATGGTCTACAAGTGCTGCCTGCTACACTCAACGTCTGATAGAAGGACAGTCATTGGGTACTTTCTATGGTCCTATATGGTTAGGAACTGATACAGATGGAAAAGATGTATTGCTAGGACAAAATGCAGACGGTTCCGTACCGGAAGAACAATGGGAAAAAATTGGCTGTGCTTATCCGGATGCCACTCTTAGCTGGAGTAATACCTTCAGATATAAGAAATTCGACTTGAGTTTCTCACTGCGTGCATCTATCGGCGGAGAAATTCTGAACAACTATGCGATGGAATATGAAAATCTAAGCAGCATCGGACTTAGAAATATCTCATCAAACTGGTTATCTCAAACGAATTTCACAAGTACGACCTATAAATATTCCTCCAAATATATAGAGGATGCTTCTTATTTAAAACTAGATAATGTTACCTTTGGATATACTTGGGATTTCACATCTAAAATGATAAAAAGACTAAGATTGTCTCTTACTGCACAGAATGTATTCTGTATCACCGGTTATTCTGGTGTCGACCCAGAAGTTGCTCTTTCCGGACTGGAACCCGGTATGGAAAGTTTGAGCTATTATCCGCGTACAACAGAATTTACTTTTGGAGTTAATATAGTATTCTAAAAAATAAGATTACCATGAAAAAGACAAATATAATATTAAGCTTCGTTATCTGTATATTATCATACGGATGTACCGATCTTAGCGAAACTGTATACACAGGAGTAGCGATGAATGACTTCTTTAAAAACGAGAAGGAACTGGTAGCCAATGCAGGTAGGGCATATACGAAATTACAAGGATACAATTCCGAACAAAGTTTATGGACACTGCTTTTACAAGCTTCTGATGAATGTGCTGTTCCCGCTTGTGGTGGTTCCTGGTACAGTAATGGACGTTATGAAGAAATCCAGACGAATAAAATTCCACCTGCAAATAAATTATTGACAAGGGGATGGAACTGGATATTTAATGGTATTGCTGCATGTAATGAAATTATTTACGAAACGGAATTATCACCTATCCAGTTTGAAGGAAAAGAGAAGATCATAGCTGAAATGAAAATATTGCGTGCTTTCTACTATTATCAAGCCATTTCTTGTTGGGGAAACGTACCTTTCACAACTGACTACACGGAAACCGGATACCCGGAACAAAAAAGTCGTGAATATATTTTCAACTATCTGGAAAAAGAGATTAATGACAATATCGAGTTCCTAGACAGGGAGCCTTCAGATACTAATTATGGACGGGCCACACAAGCTGCCGCTTATTGTATTCTTGCAAAAATGTATCTGAATGCAGAAGCATGGTTCGATACTCCAATGTATGACAAAGCAGAGAAAGCCTGTAAAGACATTATGGATATAGGTGCTTACAGCATTGAAGACTCTTATTCCACTAATTTTGATATTAAAAATGAAGATTCTAAGGAGAACATCTTTGTAATCCTGTATGACAGAGTATATACTAGCGGTGACAGTAACTCATTTTATTTGCATACGCTGACATTGGAAGCTGCATCACAAGCAACATTTAATATTCCGGCAGCCCCATGGTCGGGTTTTCTCTGCCAACCGGACTTTTTCCAAACATACGCAGAACAAGATCTTCGCAGAAGTCAGAGCTGGTTATACGGTCCTCAAGTAGACTTAAGCGGAAAGGATCTTGGTTTCGAATATACTCCTGTCTTCCCCGAAGAAAAATATTACAATAGCAACGGAGGACGTGGTACATACGACGGTGCACGCTGCTGGAAATGGCATTACCAGACTGATGGTTCTTTAAAAGAATATACAGTTAGTATGGACAACGACTTTGCCATCTTCCGTTATGCCGATGTGGTATTAATGTACGTAGAGGCTTTGGTACGACAAAACAGAACAAGTGAAGCTATCCAACTGGCAGACTTCAAGAAGATTCGTACAAGAGCAGGTCTTGATGCATATACCACAAGCCAATTGACGATTGATGAACTTTATGCAGAACGAGGCAGAGAACTGGCATGGGAAGGATGGCGCCATGAAGATATGATACGTTTCGGAAAATATCTGAAAAAATATTGGGCACACCCTGACCAAAGTTCAGAAACTTTTAGAAATGTATTTCCAATTCCTACGGATATTTTAAATGCAAATCCAAAATTATCTCAAAACAAAGATTATTAACCACAATTGGAAGGTTCACATAGAAAAGTGTACCTTCCAACAAATCAACCCTGATAAGTATGAAAAAACCAATCATCTTTTTACTTGTTTTAATTACTAACATCTTATTTATCTCTGCACAGAAAATTTCAAAGACAGAGTTAAAAGACAAAATAGCCGGAGCTTGGATCGGGCAAATGGTAGGAAACATATATGGACTTCCTTTTGAGAACAAGTTTGTAGATGAACCTGCCCCCGAATCCAGATTTCCATTCGGTTACACTAAAAACATAGATAAATTGCAGAAGTATAACGGTGCATTCTCTGATGATGATACTGATGTTGAGTATATCTACTTACTATTAATGGAGAAATATGGTGTAGAACCTACTTATGCTAATATGCGCGAAGGATGGATGTATCATATCCGTGACCGTGTATGGCTAGCCAATAGGGCTGCACTCGGATTAATGCATCTTGGATTCACCCCTCCGTTCACAGGTGACGAAAATCTGAATCCGCACTGGTATCAGATCGACCCTCAATTGATTAACGAGATATGGGCGTATACAGCACCGGGAATGATTTCGTATGCTGCAGGAAAAAGTGATTGGGCGGCCCGTATCACAAGCGATTCGTGGGCGGTATCTCCCACTGTTCTATACGGTGCAATGTACGCTGACGCCTTTTTCTGCAAGGATATCCGCAAGCTTATTACACGCGCTTTAAAAGAATTGCCAGCTGATGACAGATATGCGATAGCTGTAAAAGAGATGATTGCTTTATATGACAAATATCCTAAAGATTGGGTAAAAGCACGTCAAATCATGGCTAAAAAATATTACATAGATGAACCGGCCATGACAAAAACAATCTGGAATGCTAATCTGAACGGATTATGCGGGATTTTGGCTATGTTGTATGGCGAAGGAGATTTCCAACGGACATTGGATTTAAGCTGTGCAATGGGATTTGACTGCGATAATCAGGCAGCCACTATCTCCGGACTTCTAGGAGTAATGTATGGCGCAAAGTCTCTTCCCGAAAGTTTGACTAAACCTATCGAAGGATGGGAAAAACCCTTCAACGACCGGTATATCAATATCACCAGGTTTGATATGCCCGATGCTTCCATTGAAGACATGATTGAACGTACTTACAACAAAGCAATCGAACTGGTTTGCTCTAAAGGAGGAAAAGTGAAAGGTGATATGGTATATGTTAACCCTAAAGCACAATTCATTCCCCCGATGGAATTCTGTATCGGTCCGAATCCGGACTTGGAAATCGGACAGCCTACCGATTACTCATTTGCCTGCAGAACAAATGCTGATTTCAAATGGGAACTGGTAAAAGGTAAACTTCCGACAGGAGTTACATTCCAAAACGGTAAACTGGCAGGAACTCCTACAGAAGCCGGCAAATATCCAATTACCCTTCAATTAAGCGCAAATAACAAGAACTCAATTACTAAAGACTTTGAGTTATTGGTTAAAACCAAGAATATAGCCCCCAAGGCTGACACTATTTACGCAAATATCCGCAAACTAAACGAAGAAGTACTCGATTCTTGCTGGATTACCTTTGGAAAACCGATGTACGCAACAAATGTAGAAGTAATTAATGACGGAGTCAAAGATGGCGTAGGATCTGTATTTTATTCATTAGCGGCCAAAAGTAATCTGCCTAAAATAGACTATTTCGGATACGGTTGGAAAGAAGAGCATAACATCAATATGATTGTTTTAGATATGGGCTGTCTGGAGGAATTCGGAGGATGGTTTACTTCTCTAAATATTCAATATCTTGGAAATGACGGACATTGGTATGACGTAGGTAAATTCAAATCAACTCCGGCACTTCCCGAAACTGATATTGTATTTTTCCAACCTCCGTTTGCACAATATGTTTTGGAATTCCCGGCAGTAAAAACCAAGGGAATACGCGTACTAATGGATGCAAAAGTGCAGGAACACTGGCATAAATACACAAAGAATGTATCATCATTCATCTCTATCACCGAACTAGGAGTTTACGAGAAATAAAGGAAGAGAAAAATGAGGAAAATAATTACGATATGTATTATAGGGCTTTTTGCTCTCAACGTACAAGCCCAACCTGTAAAAACTTTAAAGTTATCTGATAAAGAACTTTTAGATAAGATTAAAGGAGGATGGGCCGGACAAACCATTGGTGTTGTTTTCGGAGCACCTACAGAGTTTAAGTTCACGGGAACTTATATTCAAGATTACCAGCCGATCCCCTGGGCGGAAGGTTACGTAAAATATTGGTGGGAAAAGAAGCCCGGATTATTCGATGATATTTATAACGATTGCACGTTTGTTGAGGCATTTGATGAACTTGGCCTGGATTGTTCACAAGAAGAACTTGCCAAAAGATTTGCATTCGCTGATTATCATTTGGCCCATGCTAACCAAGCAGGCAGATATAATATCCGCCAAGGTATCATGCCACCGGCTTCTGGTCATTGGTTGAATAACCCACATGCAGACGATCTGGATTTCCAGATCGAAGCAGACTTCATTGGTCTGATGGCTCCGGCAATGCTGCCGGAAGCATTGGATATCGCCTCCAGAGTAGGCCACATTATGAATAGCGGTGACGGTTTTTATGGTGGTGCTTTCGTAGCAGCTCTTTATAGCTCCGCTTTCTATGAAAAAAGTCCTGAAGCGATTCTAAAAACCGCAATCTCCGTTATACCTGAAGAGAGTACATTCCATCAATGTATTCAGGATGTAATCAATTTCCATTCTTTGCACCCGGACAACTGGAAAGATTGCTGGTACTTCCTGCAAGAAAAATGGAACTGCGATGTAGGATGTCCCAAAGGCGTATTTCTAAACTTTAATATTGACGCCAAGCTCAATTCCGCTTTCGTAGCATTAGCTATGCTCTACGGTAAAGGAGACTTCACCAACTCTGTCGATATTGCAACACGCTGCGGACAAGATTCTGACTGTAATCCGTCTACAGTCGGCGGTGTACTCGGCGTCATGTATGGGTATGATAAAATCCCTTCATTCTGGTTAAACCCTTTGAAAGAAGTAGAAGACTTTACATTTGAAGGAACGAATATGTCGTTGGCAAAAGCATACCAAATGAGTTTCGATCAAGCTAAACAACTCATAGTCAAAACAGGTGGAAAAGTATCTGGTGAGGAAATAGAAATTCCAATCAAAAAGGCGAATGTACTTCCTTTAGAACAAAATTTCGAAAACACCTATCCACTTTATAGAGAACGCAAAGACTGCTTCCTGACAGATACATTTGAATTTGATTTCAATGGTAACGGATTTGTTATCTGGGGCAACATTTGCTGCACAAGAAGTATTACTCCCGATTATATCAATCGTGTATCTACACGCCACATCGGTTCCGAGGTGTTCGGATTGGCAGAGCCCAATGACCCTTACGTTGCTAAAGTGGAAATATGGATTGACGGAGAACTGGACCATGTAGCAGCTTTACCCATGAGAAATACAGACCGCAAAGTAGAACCAGCCTGGAAATACCTCATGAAGGAAGGAAGACACCACGTTAAAATGAAATGGTTGAACCGCAAAAAAGACTACATTATTCGTATCAACGACATAATGTATTATTCAGAGAAAAAAGAACATGATAGATTTTACTTTAATAAATAAGTTAAGATGAAAAAAGTCCTGATTAACATCATTCTACTATTTACCTTTTCCATATCGGGAATGGCACAAATAGAATATGGAAAAACAGTTGAAATAAGTAAAGAGGTACTGCTCGACAAAATTAAAGGAGGCTGGGCCGGACAAACCATAGGATGCACCTATGGCGGTCCTACAGAATTTAAATACAGAGGAGCGATCATTCATGAGAAAACTCCAATAATCTGGTATGATGACTATTGCAAGGACATCTTTGCAGAAGATCCGGGATTGTATGATGATGTATATATGGATCTTACCTTTCTGGAAGTAATGCAAAAAGAAGGGATAAATGCCCCTGCCGAATCATTTGCCAAAGCCTTTGCAAACGCAGATTACAAATTATGGCATGCCAACCAGGCAGCCAGATATAACATATTACACGGTATTATGCCACCGGCATCCGGACATTGGAAAAATAATCCGCACGCTGACGATATTGATTTCCAGATTGAAGCAGACTTCATTGGAATGATATGTCCGGGGATGGTAAATACCGCCTCCGATTTTTCGGACAAGATAGGGCATATCATGAACTACGGCGACGGATGGTATGGAGGTGTATACATGGGAGCAATGTATGCATTGGCTTACGTAAATAACGACATTTATACAATTGTCACGGAAGCTCTTAAAACAATACCCGAACAAAGTAAATTTCACCGTTGCATCACAGACGTTATTAAATATTGGAAACAATATCCCGATGACTGGCGTAAATGCTGGCTGGAAATAGAAAACCGTCATGCTTTTGAGATTGGCTGCCCGGAAGGGGTATTCAATGCATTTAACATTGACGCCACTATCAATGCGGCTTACTGTGTGATGGGACTTTTATATGGCAACGGCGACTTTTTCAAAACAATGGATATAGCCACTCGTTGCGGACAAGATTCCGACTGTAACCCGGCAACTGCCGCAGGAATTCTTGGAGTCATACAAGGCTACAAGGCTATCCCCGAATACTGGAAACCGGCACTCGAAAGATGTGAAAATATTAAGTTCCCTTACACAGATATCTCTTTAAGTTCTGTATACGACATTAATCTCAAACTATTGAGTGATGTATTAAAAGCAAACGGAGGAAAAATAAAAGGAGATAAATACTATACCACGATTCAGAAGCCAAAAACCGTAGCATGGGAAGTTTCTTTTGAAGGCTTATATCCTTCTGAAAGAAGAGTTATCAAATACGATCTCGGTACAGAAAAAACATTTGAGTTCAATGGCAAGGGAGTTGTTTTAATGGGGATGATCAGACAAGATGTTAAAGATAGTAATGACAATTACATCGCCATCCTGGAGGCCTACATTGACGGCAAGAAAGTAGAAACCATAGAAATGCCTTATGACTACATAAAAAGAAAGTATGACATTTTCTATAATTATGATTTAGAGGAAGGGCCTCACAAACTGGTTATTAAATGGATTAATCCAAATGAAAAATATGCCGTTCAATGTAAAGACATGGTGGTTTATTCATCCACACCGGCAGAGCCAATCAATCCTTATAAATAAAAGAGAGAAGCCATGAATAGAAAACTACTCCTATTATTAGCCTTATTATTATTTTCCTACGGATTGTCATCATGTTCGTCTGATGATAACAGTCCGTCCGAAGGCGAACAGACCGATACACCGGAACTGTTTACCAAACGCTATAATCCCGATCAAAGTTTTTACAGCAAAATATTAGGACAAGAAATCAAATATTCCGTATTACTGCCTCAAGAATATCTATCGGAAAGTACGGGTAAATATGGAGTAGTTTTCCTTCTACATGGCTGGGGAGGGAACCAAAGTTCATGGGGACCTTCAGGTCTGAATATTCAAAGCATAGCTGATGCGCAAACCAGCAATGGTAGTATTCGCCCATTGATCTACATCATGCCGGAAGGTTTCAACTCTTATTTTTGCAACCGCTATGACGGAAAGTTCAACTATATGGATATGTTCATTAATGAACTCGTACCCCTGATTGATAAGCGGTTCCGAACAACAGCCAGTAAGACGGAAAGAGCTGTTGCCGGATTTTCTATGGGAGGTTTCGGGGCATTAAGTATAGCATCGCAACATCCTGAAACATTCTCGGTATCAATAGGATTAAGTCCCTCTCTAAATACAGATGAACAATACATCTCTTTGTCACAAGACGGTTGGAATCTTCAATGGGGAAACAACTTCGGAGGAAGCGGCCAGACAGGAACAGGCAGGCTGACAAGCTATTATAAAAGCCAATGTCCGCTACACTTTTTCAAGGATAAACCAAGTTCCACATTTCAAACAGTGCGGTATTACATAGACTGCGGTGATGATGAAGAAAGACTATATGCAGGAAACGGTGAATTACATACTCTATTACGGGACAAAAATATCAAGCACGAATATCGTGTACGGAACGGTGCCCATACTGACAGTTATTGGCGTGAATCCATGAAAGAGGCACTGCCTTTTATCGAACGTTCATTCAAAGGAGAAAACTATCCGCAGGAAACTCTGAAAAAATTCACAGAGGAATTACATGCTACTAATAAAAACATAAAAGTAGGTAATTCCAATATCGAACTATGGTTACCGGATGACTACAATTCCGAACTAACTTACAAAGTTCTTTATTACAGCAAAGGAGAAGGTAATGTTGATCTTACAACAAAGAAGGTGGCAGTGGCATTAGATTCTCTTATGCAAATCAAACGTATGATAATCGCAGGTTTTAATGTGAAAGAAATGATTCTAAATGAAACAAATTTTTCAGCTATTACCGATGCTGTGGAAAAGACGGTTCATACGGAAAGCAATGCAGATTTCAGATTAGGATTAACCTACGGTTCAGAAGCTGATTACTTATACAATCAGTCAACAGGCAATGCCCCTGCTATCAACTTTTTCTTTGCAGAAGACGCGGATATTATCAACCTTTCTGCCGAGAATCGTGCCAAAATCTATTATTTGGACATAACAGACGAAGGCAGCAACTACAATAGCATCTTTACTCTGTTCAATGGATTGCGAGGTGCAGAAGCTCCGGTGCAATATCGTGTCAGAAACGGACTGGATAGTGAACAGTCCGCCCAAACAGGTATTTATTCAATGAGTTATTATATTGGTGAACAGTTAATAAAGAAATAATATGAAGAAGATACTGTTATATATTATCCTATTTCTATCAGGTATAGATGGAGCTTGGGCACTTCCCATAGAAAAAGAAGGGATGAGTATTTACAGTCCGTCCCTAAAGCAAGAAGTCTCCTACTCCATTATCTTACCGGAAGGTTATGAACATTCAGATACAGAATATCCAGTCTTATACATGTTTCATGGAATAGGAGGTGATTATACCAGTTGGCTCGAATACGGCAACGTTGCCCGTGTAATGGACAAAATGATAAAAGAAGGAAAGATTCAACCTTTCATTATGGTTATTCCTGACGGTTACCTGTCTTATTACAGTGACACTTATGATGGCAGCTCCCTTTATGAAACTTTCTTTATCAAAGAATTGGTTCCATATATAGATAACAACTATCGCACTCGCAAGGATATTAATGGACGTTCGATCATTGGTTTCTCTATGGGAGGATTCGGAGCATTATCCGTTAGTCTACGCAACCGCCACTTATTCGGCTCTGTCGTTGCGTTATCGCCATCCATCCGTACAGAAAAACAATACATGGAAGAAGGGCCACAAAAAGGATGGGACAATCAATGGGGACGGATTTTCGGAGGAGTGGGAAAGAATGGTAAGCAGCGCCTAACCAGTTACTATAAACAACATTCACCCTACCACATTCTTTCCACCCTCCGCAATTCCGATTTAAAAGGATTTGGCATCATGCTGGATATTGGAGATAAAGAAGGTACTCTTTGCGAAAGTAATGAAGAACTGCACCGATTATTACTGGAAAGACAAATACCTCATGAATGGGAAGTACGTTCAGGAGGACATGATTTCACCTGCTGGAATACTGCACTACCCAAAGCATTCAGATTCATAAACAAATATTTCAATGGAAAGCGGTCAGGAAATAGTGAGAGTAGTCTTCCGAATGAGACTCCGTTTATCCAAACAGCCAATGCAACGGTCTATTATCCGGAACAGGCTCAAGGAAGCACAAGAAAATATCCTATTATCTATGTACAGGGAGAAATCAACGAACAACAGCAAAAGGTTCTCGTCAGTCAGTTTCATCAAATGGTAGATGAGAATAAAACATGGCCTGCTGTTCTTTGTTTCGTAAAAGCTAACACAGAGCTGTCAGAAACAATTTCTGATATAGAAAAGCAACTCTCCGGTATCAGAGGTTCCCAACGTATGCGGGCTTTAATCACTTTGGGAGATAATATCAAAGAAGGTATAGAAGCCATTCAGGGAGAAAATTTGTTTACCGGCATAGTCTGTGTTAATGCCATCGGCAACGAGAATGATACTCAAAATCTTATAAAAGCAGTCAACTCTCACAAAAGATATCCCAGATGCTGGATAGAGATACTACCCGAATCAAAAGAATATGGTTTTAGTAGTAATATACATATCCTTTTGAAAGAATCGGACCTGGAACATGAGTTCCGGTCAAGAAAATGTAAAGAAGCCAATGTTTTCACTTATTGGGAAGATTGGATACTATATTTAAATAACAGAATTCATGTTTAACAATTAAATACTAATAGTATGTTCACAGTAAACAGTTATTTATTGGCAGTTATATTCTGCATCGTAACCATGATTTGTTGGGGTTCCTGGGGTAATACCCAAAAACTAGTTTCCAAAAATTGGCGTTATGAACTTTTTTATTGGGATTATGTGATTGGAATGGTATTGTTCACCATCTTACTAGGCTTCACAATGGGTAGTCATGGAGATACCGGACGTTCATTCCTGGAAGATCTGGGACAAGCATCAGGAGACAGCATTGGTTGGGTTATCTTGGGGGGTGTAATATTTAATGCTTCAAACATTCTTCTTTCAGCGTCTATTTCCTTGGCTGGTATGTCTGTTGCTTTTCCTTTAGGGGTTGGCATTGCATTGGTATTAGGAGTAATCGTCAATTATCTGGGAATTCCGACTGGCAATCCTCTGCTTTTATTCGGCGGCGTAGCTCTCATTGTCATTGCTATCATTTGTAATGGAGTAGCTTCCGGAAAGATGCAAAAGGGTGAAGAAAGCAGGAAGAACAACAAAAAGGGAATTATCATTGCATTAATTGCCGGTGTACTGATGTCTTTGTTCTACCGGTTCGTAGTGAAAGGTATGGACGTAGAAAACTTCAATTCTCCTGCTATAGGAATGATGACTCCTTATTCTGCCATCTTTGTTTTTTCAATAGGCGTATTACTAAGCAATTTTGTTTTCAACACATTAGTAATGAAATATCCTTTTGTCGGAGAAAAAGTCAGCTACTCCGAATACTTTAAAGGAAACACGAAAACTCATATATGCGGAATGCTTGGTGGAGCGATATGGGGACTTGGTTCCGCGTTCAGTTATATCGCATCAGGCGAAGCTGGTCCGGCGGTATCTTATGCACTAGGACAAGGCGCACCACTTATTGCCGCTATTTGGGGAGTATTTATCTGGAAAGAATTTAAAGGTTCAACGAAATCTGTTAATCAACTACTGGCCTTGATGTTTATCTTCTTCCTGGTTGGTTTGGGAATGATAGTAGTTGCCGGAAACTAATTATTAACCTTAAATAGAACAACATGAAAAAGTATTTTTACTTATTAGCCATGCTGGCAGTAGTACTAGGTACGACTGCTTGCAGTGATGACGACAATCATCCCAGTACAAACGTTCTGGATAAACCGGAAGTTACTGTTCCTGATGTAAAAGAGAGTTCTGCTGTTATTACATGGAAAGCCATAGGAAACGCAACAGCTTATATTTATAGTTTGAACAACGGTAGTGAACAAAGTACTGACCAAAATACAATTCAACTGACAGGTTTAGAGCCGGAAAAAAGTTATACATTCAAAGTAAAAGCTCAAAAAACCGGATCAATCTATTTTGAAGATTCAGACTATGCAGAAATCACTTTTACAACAACCTCTGAAGTAACAGTTTATCGGATAGCCACTTTTGCGGACGACTGGGATAAATGGTATTACGAATATAATGATAATGGTACTGTAAAACGTGTATACAGGTTATATGAAGGAGAATTGGATAGAGAATGGCTCTTTGCTTATGACGGAAATAATATCACAGTGACAGGTAAGAACGCATATAACATGACTTTAAATGACCAAGGTTATGTTGCAACTTTTGTAGATGGTTCCAACACTTACGAATATACTTATGATGAGAATGGCTACATGACCAAAGTTGAAAAGAATGGTAATATTGCATCTAACATCACCATAGAAAATGGAAATATTATGCAATGGACCAGATTTTCAGATGGAGTAGAGCAGTTTAAAGTTCAGACCTATTCTGCCGTACCTAATGTAAGCGGAGCACATTGCATCTATGCGGAAAGCAGTGGAGCTAGTCGTTGGCTGATTGAAACTGGTCTCTTTGGAAAAGCTTCGGCTAATTGCCATACGAGCAGTGGTTGGCAACATTCATCCAGTACAGCTACTTACACATTTGAATATGACGAGAACAGTTGTATCAAAGAGGAAAGCAAAAACTATGACGGATATATAGAAAATTTCTATTATACATATTTTTCCGAATAGCACTTTATAAAATAACTAATTCATGGAGGTGCGTCTAAAAGTCTGGCGCACCTCCATTTTTTATAAAGTTATTAGAGACTTTAAACAGTTATATCCAGTAAAACCTCTCCCCTTACATTCAGCACCTTAATCCTCAATTCATCGTTCTTCTTCTCCAGAATCATCACCGTAGCACTGTCCATCTTATATCCTCCACCAATAATAACTGGATAATTATTACCCAGTTCCCCTTTCGGATGGTAAGCGTATTTATGGGTATGTGCATTCAGGCTGATATTGAAAGGTGCTTTTTCTAATAATTTAGTCCAAAGATTCGCACAGAGATTCTTTTCATAATTACCGTAAAGCGGAATATGATGAATAAGGACACGTTTCTTTGCTTTCTTGAATTCTTTGGCAGACAGTTCTTTTTTCAGAAAATCAACCTGTTCATTACGCAATTGGGTAAAATCGTTCAAGCCATAATATACCCAATGGTCGTCCGGTTTATCTTCTCCACAATCCAACATGACGATACGGGTGTCTCCCCAGTTAAAAGAGGCATAAGTTTTATCTCCCACATAATCAAAATGATCACGCAAACCGATAGAATAGGCATTGCGGATTTCATGGTTGCCACGCATAAAGAAAGTCGGTATGCGATCGCCACACACTCCTTCGGTCAGTTCACTGATAAATGTGGTTGCCTGCTCGTGATCCACAGGATCATCCACACAGTCACCATTGAAAACAACAAAATCATACTTAACATCCTGTATTTGTTTACATAGAGTACGGAAAGTATTGGCATGTTGATGCAAATCATTAAAAACAATAGCGGTAAAAGACTCTGTATCAGCAACAGGAAGAGTAAATTCACTGAAGGTCGATTGTGCTGTATTTCCAAATACCTTTTTATATGCCTGATAAAGCAACATCTCTTGCGAACACACACGATAATAATATTTCTGTCCGGGCTGTAAGCCATCTATACGTATTTTATGCAGCTTGTTATTGCAGACCACCTGACCGTCAACAATCATACGCGCACGTTCCAGCCGGGTAGTATCTGTACCATATTCCACCCAGCAATAAGAAGGAACGGTTGTCTCCCACATCACAGTAATGCCATTACCCACAGGATTCTGTAAATAAGGTTTAGTACGGAATATCTTGTCTGCCTTTTCAGCAGTACGCAATTCCACAAGTATGGGACGATGGTCGGAAGCCATTGGCTCATTAACTACTCTCGCAGATATGACAGCAAATCCGGTAGTGTTTTGCTTTGATGCGGCAATATAATCAATGGTTTCTTTTGGATCGGGAGCAGGATAAGTATGCTTTTCCGGATTGGAGAGTATTTGAAAATCCTTTTGCAATTCTTTGATGAAATCGGATTCCGGTTCAGCATTCATATCTCCGGCTAGAAAAAGAGGCTTTTTATAGGAAGCAATCAATGACTTCACTATTTCCAAAGATTTCATACGATCTTCTTCCGTTAATGACAGATGAGTACAACAATAAATATAATCCTCAAATTCTGCCAGAATCAAGGTGCGAGCCTCTTCTCTACCAGGCAAAGGGATAGCTTGTAAACGTAGCGGAACTTGCTTTGTCAACAGTCCGATTCCATATTTGCCTCCATCAAACTCTATGGCAGGTGCAAAACAGGCATGCATCTGTGTACGTTCAGCTATCTCACCCAGCACATATTTCTGTCCGCTCCGACAGGTCATACTGTCTACCTCTTGTATAGCCACGACATCAGGAGAAGCATTATTTATCACATTGGCTACCCGTTGAAAACTGCAAATATCATCCATGCCGTTCGCATTTTTAATATTATAAGTCATCAGTCTCAATGTATGTTGAGCCTGTACTGGAAAAATAAATAGGATGACGGAAATGAGTAAAAAGATCTTTTTCATGTTCTTCATTTTTGGGGGTTATGTTAAGTTCCCCCAAAAGTAAGAAAAAAATAAAAAGCCACAAAGATACGGATTCATACCTTTGCAGCCTCTTATTGTTAAGAATAACTTTTCTCTAAATGGGGGGATGAGAATAAAGCTATATTATTTACAAGGTCGATTTATTATCTTATTATTTCTTTTGCCACTTTGCGGCAGTATCCCACATTTGCGGATCTACGCTATTAAAGTGCCAAAAACCGATTTGAGAGATTCCCAGTTCATCAGCTAATTCAAGTAGCGCTTCCGTACTTCTGGCATCACTTGCATAAAACAGATGCCGATTACCATCAGTACCATCATACAGATACATGTTTACCTTTTCATAACATAACCAGGTAGGAGAAGGCAAAATTCCATTTATACTGTCAGGCACAGATTGGTAAACCTGCCTTCCTTTGATGTCACCAGTTACAACATAATCATTTGCATAAGCAGGCAGAGCCATCACTAATTTATCATTCGGAATGTGTTTCATCCAGAAAAGCATCGCCTCTTTAGTCCATAGATAATTAGACGTAGGTCCAATGCCCATACAATCATCCCTATGTTTGAGCTCGGGCTTATCTATCCCAGGTGCAAAATACATATCGTAACACATCACTCTAATTAAGTCGCAGGTAGTATTCAAAACTGTCGGATCGTGAAACATCTTAGTTTCGTTATCCTGATACAAAGCCGGATAAAAACTAACGCAATGGCTTAATTTCTTTCCAACAGCATGGAGTTCTTTTGAAGCAAGTTTCAGGAATTCGGTATATGCATCCTGAATATCAGGGCTCAAATGTTCGAGATCAAGATCTATTCCATCATATCCATTTGCATTGCAATCGCTTACATACTTCTCAACAAGTGCCTTTCTTTTCTGTGGCGTATCAATCGTTTCTTCATTTCCACCTACAGCCTGATATACTTCGATATGATTCTGATGACACTCATCGATAAATGATTTCGGAGGATTCCCGAAAACGCTAATGGAACTAATTATCTCTTTCACTGGCTCTATATCCTTAAAAGAGCTTCCATCTATATAGACATACCAAGGAGCTACTTTCTTCTCCTGGGTGGTGGAAGAGAGTGTTTCCTGCTTGCAGGAAACACTCGTCATTACCAACATTACACAGCATATAGCTGTTCCAATTATGCTTAAATACCTCATTGAATGTAAAGTAAACTGTTATTCTTCATCATAATTATACTTCTTATATTCTATATAGTCATATTTGACTGTATATGTCTTTGCAGTAGGCTTATCTCCTTGCCAGCCACCTCCATCAGCAAAGGTCATCATTGAGAATCCAAATTTAAACTGTGCCGGAGTATACCAGGTAGTAAATGTTTTCGCCACTTCACCATCTATAATCCATGCCGCCCAATATGCACCATCTGCATTAAGTCTAAGGTCAATAGTCAAAGTGTGTTTACCCGGATCAATAGGTACACCGTAAACTCCCATAGCCTCTGTATAACAACGTACCAGCATCTGGCCTGGAACAGGAGGAACCGTACAAGCCGCACGATCATTTTCAGTACCCGAGAAAACAAACATAGAGAATGACCTTTCTTCAGCGTTAGTTGCAGCGATATTACCACCTGCCAACCATTTTTCACCTACCCCTACCAAAGGAACATCTATTTCCCATGTATATTTTCCAGCTCCCACTTCCGGACTATAAACGAAGTTATTCCCGTTAGATAGATTCAAACTTCCATCCGCAATCGTTCCTCCATTGTTAGTCCATCCAACAGGAACAAAACCAGCTTCCTCAAAGTCCCACTTCACTGTTGTTCCCTCTGGTTCGGGAGGAAGCTGACCTTCGATAATCGGCTTCATTGAATAATCATAAGGAACATATTCAAGATAATCAAATAAGGCATAATTTTCTTGAGTTGCCGCATGATCGCCCATACCATAAAGATTCTCGACACTAGATATAGCACAGAAATAAGCCTCTTCACCATAATCTAATTGTGCCCTCTTTAAAACTTTACCATCAACCGACCACTCCGCCAGATATTTCTTATTTTCTAACTTCAAATCCAATACAAACGTATGCCAAGCATCCCCCTTAATAGGCGTGAATTCAGAGAAAAAAGGATTAGCCTGACTAGTCACAAGGCACAGCATATCATCTGGTCCGGCACTATGTGCTGCACGGTCTGCAGCTGTACCGGAACAAATTTCAAAATCCAATTCATGCCCATCATCAAAATATAAAAATGCTCCAATACTAGCCCGGTCATTCATTCCGAATTTAGGGACATATATCCTCCATTCATAACGACCTGATCCGAATTGCGTTGTTGTCTGCACCTTGAAACGGTCCCCATTAGTACCTTCATACTCTTCACCTGCCCGGGTATAGATTCTTAACGCTTTTCCATCTTCACATTCGTCATTATCTACGATAGTGATCGGATTGATCCCTGCCACAAGCCCCGTCTTTTGCAATCCAGTAAAGTCACCGTAATTATAAATGGTTCCTTTATAGCCATCCTGAATAACTGTGATGGTTCGAAGTTCAGCACCTTTCGCCGCTATGGTCAAGGTTGCACTGCGTTTTGGGCCGTTATTCTTATCAGCAGCAATTGTTAGCGTACCATTACCAGTTCCTTCCAAAGGAGAAACTGTAAGCCAATCACCACCTGCCTGATCCACTGCTACTTCCCAAGCTGCTTCTGACGTAATATCTACAGTCTGAACTTCAGTAGAGGAGACTCCGAATGTTAAAGCATTTGTGGAGATTCCGCATGCAACAATCTCTGTTTTCTCTTTGAAGCTATCACCGCATGATACTAAAGAGGCATTACATAATACACCTATTGCTAAATATAAATATCTTAGTTTCATAATGATTGTTTTTATTGTTTCATTCAGTTCTTCAAATTCGGATTAATAGACGAATCTACAAAAGGACGGGGAAGATACATCTTACTGTCATTCCACGTACCTGATACGGAAACAGCTTCTTTCCTGAAGACTCCGGGAGCCACTTCAATCTCCGGATTTAATTTTCTGTATTCAAAATGATCTTTAATGCGATTCATGCGAAACATATCCCTCGCTCTAGTGGCAATATTTCCCCAATAATATCCGGCTATTTCCCAGCCATGTTCATTATAGGCAGCTTCTGCCAGATCATCATACGACATGGTTGTCTTATAGATATCCCGGTCTGCAACAACAGATCCATTGGCACGATTACGTACCTCATTCAATAAGTTGACAGCTTCCGTGATACTGCCTGTTTTTGAACGACCCACAGCTTCGGCATACCAGCAATATACTTCTGCCAAGCGAATAATCTGATGCGTCTTTTCTCCATTCTGATTCATCGAAATCTTCGGATTCGTATAATCGAATTCTTCTCCAGTGGTCGTTTCTACTTTCTTCATGAAACAGGGAGCAACAACCACACGCGGCGCTTCCGGATTGGGGTCTTCCCACCAATCACGCAACTTAGTTTCATTCTTCAATATGATTTTCGGGAAATAAGATGCATCTTTGCGTGAGCCTTCCGGGAAATCATACCAGAATTTAATTTCTCCGTTCGTATCTCCCCATCCACCGCCACCATAAGCATAGTCTGCCAGGAAATCAGCTAAAGGGGCATTGGTAAGTGCATCTATTCCCAAATTATAGTAAACGCCAAGCAACACTTCAGGATTATTCTTATTATACTCCATCGAATATACTTGCTTGTAATCAGGTAATAATTTGTAGTAGTAAGTACCTTTCTTCGCAGCATCGATTACTTCTTTTGCCTTTGCAGCGGCCAGTTGATAATATTCTGTTCCTTTGTTCAACGGCCATCCCGCCATTGCCATATACACATAAGCCAATGTTGCTTTTACAGCTCCTTGACTAACAGCAATGTTTACCCCATTTCTTGCGTAGGGTTCTTTAGTATAATTAGCAGGGACCATTGTTTCTGCCTTTTTCAGATCAGATACAATCAGCTCGTAAATTTCAGGAACGGTTGCCAATGGCATGTTGTAATTGATTTCATCTTTCACAACCATAGGTACCTCTCCCCAAGCCATTACAAAGTAAAAATAAGAATAGGCGCGCCAATAATAAGCTTGTCCAATGGCTGCATCTTTCTCTTCCTGGCTCACCTCCGGAGTTCGTCCGGCATTATCTATAATGAAATTAGCAGCTTTTACTAATCTCCAACGAGCTCCCCACAATTCAGTCACCCAAGTGTTATTGTCCGAAACATTATAAGTATCTACCTCACGCAACCCCTGTTTATTAGCTGCAGGGTGTGTAGAAATATCATCACCCATCACTGATTCGAAACCTGCCCAAATATTTGCATACATATCACTCGCAACTTTGGAATACATTCCATTCAGAGCCAAGTCCAGATCACCTTTTGAATTGAAGAAATTAGTTACCGCCAACTGCCCTTTAGGATCTTCTGTCAGTAAATCCTGGCAAGACACCATCCAAAGTGCTATCAATGCTAGTCCGACAGATTTGAATATTCTATATATTGTTTTCATATCCATGTATAGTTAAAAGATTAAAAGTTAAGTTTCATACCAAAAGTGAATATTCTTGGAACAGGATAAGATCCCATATCCACACCATTAAAGCCATAATCGGATTCACTGTACACTTCTGGGTCCATACCTGTGTATTTCGTTAATGTAAACAGGTTTTGAGCACTGACCGACAGTTGAATATCGGCTACTTTCGTTATCTTCTTAGGAATATTATACGTAAGGCTTATATTTTTCAGTTTCACAAATGATGCATCTTCAAGCCAGAAATCGGAATCAGGATAGTTTCTATTATCTGAATTTTTATGACTTGCATACACAGCATCTGCTTTATTGGCTACTTTATCCCAACTTTTGTAATAAGCATCGGATAAAGAGATGAAGCGATATACACCTGTCATAGATCCCATCGCATAGCGGCTTACATTCAGTCTATCTTGTCCTAATGCAGCATTGATAAAGAGATTGAGCGTCCAGTTTTTCCAAGTGAATGTATTATTCCATCCGAAAGTCCAATTAGGCTCGGCCTGCCCTTTAGTAACCAGATCGTCAGCACCCGGATTGGTTGTCAAACTTCCATTAGATTGATGTTTATACAAGTTGGCGCCCTGGTCATTAAAGTTTGCCCATTCATAAAGATAGAAAGAACCAATCGGATACCCTACTTTTTTAATTTGAATGGGACCACCGCCAATACTTGTATAATTCTCCCCAACGATAAAATCACTACCTGCCAGATCGATTATCTTATTCTTTAAATAAGATGCATTCAGCGATGTTTCCCAACCAAATATATCTTTGTCTGTCAAAGGAGTAGCTGTAATGGTGAATTCAACACCAGAGTTTCTAACTTCACCTTGGTTGACCCAGAAAGAGCCACCTCCGTTATACCGAGGAGCAGGTTTGCGAAGCAACAGGTCCTTAGTATCCTTTCGGAACCATTCGGCTGTAAAACTCAAGCGACCGTCTAAAACACTGGCGTCCAAACCTATGTTATACTGATAGGTGCTTTCCCAAGTTACATCCGGTGTAGCGAGATTTCCAGTCCAATAACCGGTATGGATTGCATCGCTACCATAACCGTCATAATTTGTAGGAGCCAACATACCCAATGTTGTGTAAGCACCGATACTTTGATTACCAACAACACCAAAACTGGCTCTTAGTTTCAATTGCTGGACAATGTTTTGTTTGCTCATAAAGTTTTCTTTAGCAACATCCCAAGCAACAGCTGCTGACGGAAAATATCCCCATTTATTCTTCTTCTGAAACTTAGATGAACCATCGGCACGGAAAGTACCTGTCAGCATATACTTCCCTTTGTAATTGTACATAATTCGACCAAGCCCGGATACAATAGCTTCTGCGGAATAGCCATTCTCTCCATCGCGTGTCTTTGCATTTTTTGCATTCCAATAACCAACAAATTCATTGGCTAAATCACTACCGATCAGTTTTAGATTTCTGCCTTCGGCACCACTTGCTTCAAATACAGCTGTTGCAGTCAGATGATGATCGCCGAAACTTGTGTTATAAGTCACATTATTGGTATTCTGCCAGAATAGATTCATCCTGCTCGCATTTTCCATACCACTAATTTGTCCGGGTTTTGCTAACGACGAGGTGAAAGAATAACTCGGAACATGAGAGTAATTAGCAGCACCCTGTACAGACAATGTCAACCCTTTCATTATTTTGAAAGTCAAATCCATATTAGTATTCAAAGCATACACGTATGAGTCACCATAATTTGCGACACGTGCACCATAAGGGTTTCCGTTTACTGAATTATAAGGGTCCATATTATAAACGCCCGTTACCGGATCTTTCATTTCCATCGTAGGAGAATAGTTCAGGAAGTTCATAATGTCAATACCCCCATTATGACTGTGAGTACGTGAAGCATTAATTTTGGTAGAAAGTGTCAACCACTTGGTGAGTTCATTATCCAAATTTATCCGTAACTGTGCACGTTGATACTTGGTCGTGATGGTCATGGCTGTCATATTCAGTACATTGGCTGAAATAAGATACTTATTTTTAGCCGTTCCACCCGAAATACCTAATTTATAGTCCTGACTAATACCGGTCTGCAACATCAAATTCTGCCAGTCAATGCCTTTGGAGCCATTCTTATAGGCTTCCATCTCATCATCTGCAAATGAGATACCATTATACTCCTTTAATGCAGTCGCATATTCATAAGCATTCAGTAAGTCATATTTTTTAAGAATGTTCGATACGCCTATAGCCACATCTGCATAAATCTGCACTTTACCTTCCACCCCTTTTTTAGTAGTTACCAATACCACACCATTAGCGCCGCGTGAGCCATAAATAGCCGTTGCCGAAGCATCTTTCAGAACTTCAATAGATTGAATGTCGGCTGGATTTACATCCAGTCCACCAGACATAATACCATCAATGACATACAGGGGGTCATTGCTGGTATTAAGAGAAGTGGTACCACGAACACGAACTTTAACTGTACCACCCGGTAAACCATTTACGCTCGTCACTGCCACACCTGCAGTACGTCCTTGCAGAATATCTTCCACCCGCTTTACCGGCTGATCCTTAAATTGTTTGGAAGAAACAGAAGCCACAGCACCTGTTATATCTGATTTTTTCACTACACCATAGCCGATGACCACTACCTCACTCAATTGGTTCTGATCTTCCTGCATTGTAATCTTCAAACTGGTATTCGTTCCCAGTTTAACCTCTTTAGTCACGTATCCGATATAAGAGAATGATAGTGTAGAGCCAACAGGAGCACTAATCGAGAACTTTCCGGAAATATCCGTTACGGTACCAGTTTGTGCATCTTTAAGAGTTACGTTGACACCGATGATAGGTTCATTGCTGTCGGGATCCATAACAGTACCCGAATACTGCTTTGCAACCTGTGCATAAGTAGATGTAACTGCTGCAAAAAGAAATAGTAGCAAGCAGCCAAGCGTTTTTCTTAGATTATCCATATACTTTTCATTTAGTTAGAATATAATAATATTAGATTTTTAGGAATTTTAGATACAAGTCAAGGCATTCAAAATGTTCCCAACATTACTCCGCCACCTCTTCATTCTACAGTTTTAGGATGTATTCATAGTAAATAGTCTTTTTTTTAAGGTTTAATACTATTCCGTATTTAGTGTCAACTATGCAAATATAGGTGCAAAGCGTGGAAATAGAGATCAAATAACATCCATAATTAGTCCGCTACTGTTCAAAAGGATCATTCTGAATATCCTTTCTAGCTATCTAATGAGCTTTGTGGACAAAAGAAGATGAAATCTATTGTACAGTTTCATAACTTCTTTTATATTTGCTCTATCAAAAGAACATAACTATGTCAAAAGCACACGTACTAAAGAGGTATTCTTTTCTAATCTGGATATTATTCTTTGTTCTTTCTACAAAGGCTGAACAACAAGACTACTACTTCAGACAAATTTCTTTGGAACAGGGATTGTCACAATCAAGAGTGCAGTGCATTTACAGAGATCATCAAGGAGTCATATGGATAGGTACCAAATGGGGATTAAATAGTTATGACCAATCTGAACTGAAAAGTTATTTTCATGACCGGGAGCAGCCCAACTCATTGCCCGACAATTTCATTCGTTTTATTACAGAGGATCGTTTAGGCGATTTATACGTTTCTACCAATAAAGGAATTGCCATCTACAATAAAGCAGAAAATCAATTTCAGCCATTGAAATATAACGGGAAGCCATTTAACGCTTGGTCTTATCTTCAAATAGGTGACAATTTCCTGTTTGGAGGAGAAGAAACTTTATACCAATACAATCTGACGGATAAAAATATTACGACGATCTTCCCCGACATCGATGGAGACAAGTTAAAATGTATCAATCGCATCTTTCAGTGGAGTCCCGATATGCTGATAACCAGTAGTAAAAAAGACGGACTTTGGATGTACGACTTGATAAAAAAGAAAATGTATCGATGTCCATTTGTAAAAGAGCGTGAGATAAACACCATATTTGTTGACTCTCAAAACCGGCTTTGGGTATCATTCTATGGCAAAGGAATAGCCTGCTACTCGAAAGAGGGGAAAAGGCTTTTCAGTTTATCCACCAAAAATTCCGGGCTCAACAATGATATCATTTTTGATTTTCTTGAAAAAGACAACCAACTTTGGATAGCTACTGACGGAGGAGGTATCAACATACTTGACTTCCAGACTATGAAGTTCTCTTATCTTAAACATATTTCCGATGATGAACAATCCTTGCCGAATAACTCTATCTACCGGCTTTATAAAGATCAGATGGACAATATATGGATAGGCAGTATACACGGAGGATTATTCGCCATCAAAAAAGTGTTCATCAAAACCTATAAAGATGTTCCACTGAACAATCCCAATGGAGTTAGCGAACGTACCGTGGTTAGCATCTTTGAAGATAAGGATACATTGCTCTGGATTGGAACAGACGGAGGAGGTATCAACTCATTTGACCAAAAAACGAATACATTTCATCATTACCCTACTACATACGGGGAGAAAGTTACCTCTATCACAGATTTTTCTGAAAATGAGCTCTTATTATCATGTTTTAATAAAGGGGTATTTACCTTTAATAAGAGAACCGCACAGATGCAACCTTTTCCCATTATCAATGACTCTATTTCGAAAAGAGAATTTTCATCCGGTGATTTGGTAAATCTATATGCTACAAAAGATAATATTTACATATTAGGAGCAAAAGTCTATATCTACAACAAGCATACCCGGCAAACATCTATTCTCTACGCGCCCCAAATAGACATTCAACGCCAAATAGCTATGCAGGCAATTTATTCCGACGATACGCATCTGTATCTAATGGGAACCAATAACCTGTTTAAACTAAACTTCAAAACTAACGAACTATCTTCATTAGTCAATATGAAAGAGGGAGATGATTTCACATCGGCCTGCCGGGATGATAAAGGTAACTTTTGGATAGGAAGTAATTTCGGACTGCTCTTCTATAATAAACAGACTGGAAAAACAGAAAAAATACATACCAACTTGTTCAACAGTGTATCCAGCCTTGCCTATGATAAAAAAGGAAAAGTCTGGATAGGAGCGCAGAACATGTTCTTTGCGTATATTATCAACGAAAAACGTTTTGTTATCCTGGACGAATCCGATGGAGTTCCTTCCAATGAATTGATATTTACCCCTATTCCTGCTCTTCGTACTCCCAATCTGTATATGGGAGGTACTATGGGACTGGTACGCATTAATACGGATATTATTTTCGAAAGCAATTCGTCTCCTATTCTCAAGCTACTTGAAGTAAAACTGAATGGTAAATCAACTCTGAAACAGGTTAATAATAACTGTATTTCGATTCCTTGGAATCATTCATCGTTCAACATTAAAGTGATTGCTGACGAAAAGAACTCCTTCCGAAAACACCTTTTCCGGTATGTCATCACAGGAAAAGACAAAATGGTGATCGAGAGTTATCTCCAGACACTCGAATTGGGTACATTAGCATCAGGAGAATATACCATCAGCGTATCCTGCGACACCTCCAACGGTGAATGGAGCCAGCCGATAGAGATCTTAACTATTATAGTCTCACCTCCTTGGTGGAAATCTATCTGGTTTATTATACTATGCATTTTCTTTGCATTTTTAGTGGCAGGAGTGGTCTTCTTTAGTTTGATAAGAAAAAAAGAAAATCGGCTGAAACGTGAGATGCGGGAACATGAGAAGAAGATATATGAAGAGAAAATACGCTTCTTAATCAATATCAGCCATGAGCTACGTACCCCTTTGACACTCATCTATGCTTCCCTGAAACGAATTCTAAATAAAGAGGTGAAGCAAGACGAGCTACCGGAATATCTACAGGGAGCATTCAAACAGGCGAATCAGATGAAAGATATTATCAACATTGTGCTTGATACACGCAAAATGGAGGTAGGACAGGAAGTGCTACACATCTCTTCGCATCCTTTACACAAGTGGATACAGGAAGTGGCAGAAACATTTCAAACTGCATCTAAAGCCAAAGAAATTGAAATTACATACGACTTTGACGACAGTATACAATCTATCGCGTATGATGACACTAAATGCAAAGTTGTTCTTTCCAATCTGATTATGAATGCTTTGAAATATAGTCCTAATCAGACTCGTATTGTTATAAAAACCATCCGTACAAATGAAAGTATACAAGTACACGTACAAGACCAGGGAATTGGATTGGATAATGTAGATATAAAGAAACTCTTTACCCGTTTCTACCAAGGCAAACATAATGAGGGAGGAAGTGGTATCGGTTTATCTTATGCTAAAATGTTGATTGACTTACATGGAGGCAGGATGGGCGCTTTCAATAATAAAGACAGAGGGGGCACATTCTTTTATGAAATACCGGCTAATCTACAAGAACAAGAAGTATCATGTCCTCAACATTCCTACCTCAACGAACTTTTAAGTTCTCCGGAAGAAGAAGAGAAAATAGAATCCGGTTCTTTCTCTCTACAAGGATACTCACTGTTGATTGTAGAAGATAAACAGGACTTAAGAGAATTCTTAAAAAATGCTCTTAAGGATAAGTTCAAGAAGATCTATCAAGCAGAAAATGGATTGGTAGCGCTGGAAGTTATTAAGCAACAGCAACCGGACATTATAGTAAGTGATGTAATGATGCCACAAATGAATGGCTATCAGCTATGCAAGGAAATTAAAGAGAATCTGAATATTAGCCATATCCCTGTTATTCTACTTACCGCCAGAGCCGATTCTGAAAGCCAGATGTTAGGGTACAAATTAGGAGCCGATGCCTATTTGCCCAAACCATTTGAAATGGAAATGCTCCTTAGCGTGATCCAGAACCAGATGAGAAATCGTGAATATATTAAATCCAGATACAGGGGCAATCAATTCATTCTGTCTCCGCAAGAGGCTACTTTCAGCAATGCGGATGAACAATTTATGATTAAATTGAATGAAATGATCGATCAGAATCTGTCTCAACCAGATTTGGATGTGAAATTCCTGACTGCTCAAATGGCTATGAGCCGGACATCCTTATATAATAAGGTCAAGGAACTGACCGGCATGGGAGCAAACGATTATATCAATCGTAGAAGAATCGACAAAGCAATCATTCTTTTAACTCAGTCTGACATGAGCATTACTGAAATATCAGAGCAGGTAGGTTTCACTTATCAACGATATTTCAGTACGTTATTTAAAGAAATGAAAGGAATGACTCCTTCTCAATTCAGAGCACAACACGGTTGCACCCAACAACAATCAGAATAGATTCAGCACTTTAGTTTATCATTTATATAGAAATTATACTTCCCGGAACAGAGCGATTAAGATTTCCAGTGCAGATTTGGACGTTTCATGATTTGAAATGACTAAAATCTGATGAGTAGAATAAGGTATTCGACTACTTTTGCAGCAAGCAATTGATAGAAAACGAATACACTTAAATTCAATTATTATGAGAAACTACTATTTAACTCTGTTACTAATATGCATTTGCGGCATTTGCTTTGCACAACAACAGACCAATGACATCAGTACTAAAAATCCGCCAAACAAAGAATGGAACTTCAACAATCTGGATGGATGGAAATACGGACATCAGGATAACAACCCGGATAATCAATGCATATTAGAGAATGGCTACTTACGGATCTTTACCCGAGCTAACTCGGTGGATCGGAAAAAGGTTCATACTGTAGAACGGATTTATACAACAGGAAGATATACCTGGCGTACTCATATCCCGCAAATGGGAATAGGAGATCAATGTAGCGTGGGTTCGTGGATATACCATGACGACCAACATGAATTGGATTTTGAAGTCGGATATGGTAAAGACACAGTTCGCAAGGAGTTAAATGCAGCTCCCAACGAAATGATTGCTTATATGACATCGCAGGCATATCCTTTTTCTTCCGTTCCTGTAGTAATCAAGACCGGATGGCATCTGTTCGAAATTGATCTGACATTAAAAAACGGGAACTATTACATCACCTGGTTAATAGACAACGAACCTAAACATGAACTTCAACTGGAATTTGGGAAAGACATTGCATTCCATATTTTTTGCAGTGTAGAGAATCTTAAATTTATTGGAGAACAACCGGCACAGCAGGAAAATTCCGGATTGTTTGATTTCGTCAGATATACATATCATGACTAAATATCAAATAGCCCTCGCTACAAATCTGTAACGAGGGTATTTTTTAGAGGAGTCATTCCTCCTCTTGCTAATGTTATGTTTATGTGCTTTTTATATCTGAATATGTCAATCAGATAATCCCCCTCACTCGGTCATCGAATGCAGAAAGTGCAGCTTTCGCTCCTTCGCCCATAGAGATAATGATTTGCTTATAAGGAACCGTAGAAACATCTCCGGCTGCATAGATACCCGTCACATTCGTACGGCAATGTGCATCAATCATGATTTCGCCCGGTCGGTTGGTTTCCACTATGTCGCGGAATACACTGCTATTCGCAGAAAGCCCGATCTGTACAAATACACCATCCAACTCAACCAAACGTTCTTCTTCCGTTTTACGATCTTTGATGCGCAGGGCAGTCAGTTTATCACCATTTCCTGTCACTTCCGTGGTCTGTGAACTTACAAACACTTCCACGTTCGGCAATGATTTAAGTCGATCTTGAAGTACACTGTCCGCTTTCAGCTCATCCATAAATTCAAAAACAGTCACTTTGGAGCAGATACCAGCCAAGTCAATGGCTGCCTCAATGCCGGAATTTCCTCCACCTACTACTGCTACATGCTTTCCCTTATAAAACGGCCCATCACAATGAGGGCAGAAAGCAACACCACGACCGATATACTCCGCTTCTCCCGGAACATTCAGTTTACGCCAGCTTGCACCAGTTGCAATAATCAGTGCCGGAGCCAGGAATTTCTCCCCAACAGAGGTAGTGATCTGCTTTTGTTTTCCAACCACTTCTACTTTTTCTACTTTACGATGCTCCAGCAAATCCACCGGATAACGCAACAAGTGAGTTTTCAGATTATCGGCAAGTTCATTTCCTGTCGTTTCCGGAACAGAAATTAGATTTTCAATACCCACCGTTTCTTTTACCTGTCCGCCAACACGCTCGGCCACGATAGCTACACGGAGTCCTTTACGGACAGAATAAATAGCTGCTGATACTCCTGCAGGTCCTCCACCGACTACAATCACATCATATTCTTTCACCTCTGCATTCGCTTTGGTTTCGTCAATACCATATTGATCTTCCAACTTGGCAAGCAATTCGCCAAATTCACCACGGCCTACATGAAGTAATTTTCCATCTGCAAAGACAGAGGGTACTCCTTGTATCTTCAGTGCATCTACTTCATCCTGATAAAGCGCACCGTCTACCATTTCATGCGTAATAGCCGGATTCAAAGTAGTCATTGCATTCAGAGCCTGCACTACGTCAGGGCAGTTCGTACAAGTCAACGAAACATAAGTGGTCAGATGTATCGGGCCTTTCAGTGCTTTCACACGGTTGCAAACGGCCTCATCGGGAAAGTTCTTTCCTTTGCCGTCCAGATTCAGGATAGCCAAAAGCAATGATGTGAACTCATGTCCGTTAGGAATACCCCGGAATGTGATTCCGGTACGATCACTATTCTTTAATAAAGTAAACTTCAATGCTTCTCCCTCATTCACCGAGCAAGTGATATGATCGGAACAATCCGCTACATCTCCCAGCAACTCCAATAATTCTGTTTTGTTTTCGTGGCTGGATGATACGGATATATCAAAAGTAAAGTTTGCCTCCAGCCCAGCAAAAATACCCTTTAGTTGTTCTTTTAATGCAGATTCTAACATATCTTTTTCCTTTCATTTTTTTAAAAGAAAGGCCGGCAGCGTCTCTCGTTACCGGCCTCCCATAATCACCATTATCAAGATCTATCAAATCTTACCTACCAGGTCAATGCTTGGTTTCAGGGTAGACTCACCCTTTTTCCATTTAGCCGGGCAAACTTCTCCGTCATGGGTAGCAACAAACTGTGCAGCTTCCACCTTACGAAGCAATTCACTTGCATCACGGCCAATATTGTTATCATTCAGTTCCACCACTTTAATCTTTCCTTCCGGATTGACAACGAATGTACCGCGATAAGCCATACCCTCTTCTTCGATATATACACCCAGTGCACGGCTCAAAGCGCCAGTCGGGTCTGCCAACATCGGATATTGAATCTTGCGAATACTTTCAGAAGTATCATGCCAGGCTTTGTGCACGAAATGAGAGTCAGTACTTACCGAATAGATTTCTACACCCATCGCTTTGAACTGGTCGTACTTTTCAGCCATATCCACCAATTCAGTAGGACATACGAAAGTAAAGTCGGCAGGATAGAAGAAAAGAATCGCCCATTTACCTTTCAGGTCATTGTTGGTTACAGTCTTGAAAGCTCCGTTGTGAAAAGCCTGAACACTGAATTCAGGAAGTTGAGAATTTAAAATTGGTTCCATAATCTTTATTGCTTTTATTGTTATTAATTGATTTGACTTATAACATCAGAAACAACGTTTTGTTTTTTGTTTCTGATGCAAAGATAAAGGCAGAAACCCCGCCTTTGCAAAAAAAGCCCAATCGAATATTTCTATGCGGTGATAGATGAAATTAATAAAAGCATTTTATACCTTTGCAAGCATAAACAAAAATCTGGAAAAGATATACGATCATGGAACATCCTCTTGCCCAATTCTTATATTGCCCTGAATGTGGTTCCTCTCATTTTGAGGTCAACAACGAGAAATCTAAAAAATGTGCAGATTGCGGCTTTGTCTATTATTTCAATCCTTCTGCCGCCACAGTAGCACTCATCTTGAATGAGAAAAATGAACTGCTTGTCTGCAAACGTGCCAAAGAGCCAGCCAAAGGGACTCTCGATCTTCCCGGCGGATTCATCGATATGAATGAAACAGGCGAAGAAGGTGTTGCTCGCGAAGTACTGGAAGAAACAGGGCTGAAAGTTAAAAAAGCCGTTTACCAGTTCACACTTCCCAATATTTATGTTTATTCAGGTTTCCCTGTACATACTCTCGATATGTTTTTCCTCTGCACTGTAGAAGACATGAGCCATTTCTCCGCCATGGATGATGTAGCAGATTCTTTCTTCCTACCTCTCTCCGAGATTCATCCGGAAGATTTTGGGTTGGATTCTATCCGTCGCGGACTTAGCTTGTTTCTAGCTCAATGCCGCTAAGATAATCTCATCAGCCTGATAGATTGAGAGTATTTCATCTATAGTTATGTCCCATTTTTAAGATATTCCTCCAAAACATCAGATAAAAAAAAGATGAGCCATTTTTCAGTAGTCAATTGATGTATTTGTAAAATAGAAGTTCATCTCAACCAAATAGATCAGAGTAATTGACCACATAATCTTAAACAATCATATTATATTACTATAAATGAACAAAATACAACATATTGTGTTATCTTTGTAACCATCATTAATTTAATGGCCATTAAATTAACTGCCATTAAGATAGCAATAATATGAAGTTCTACGACCGAAAGAAAGAAATGGCGATACTGTATGCAGCTAAAAAGCAATCACAAACGAGCGCTTGCTTTACTGTAATGACCGGACGCCGACGAATCGGAAAAACAGCTCTACTCTTAGAGTCTGTCAAAGACACCCGATTCGTATATATATTTGTAGCAAGAAAGAGTGAAGTCCTGCTTTGCGCACAATATCAACCTGTCATTCAGGAAACGCTTGGCATTCGTATCTATGGAGAAATCAGAGAGTTCGCACAGCTCTTTGAACTGCTGATGCAACATTCCCAAAAGGAAAATTTCACATTAATCATTGACGAATTTCAAGAATTTCTCTATATCAATCCGTCTATCGTCAGTGACATACAACGTATTTGGGACCAATATCACGCGACTTCCAAAATCAATTTCATTGTATGCGGTTCCGTTTATTCAATGATGAAAAGAATATTCGAAGACCGCAAGGAGCCACTATACGGACGCCTTACCGCCCGAATTTCTCTGCATCCATTCACCACCACCGTTATCAAAGAGATTCTAGCAGACCATGCCCCTCAATTCACATCGGAAGATTTGCTTTGCTTGTATTTGCTGACAGGTGGAGTAGCCAAATACATCACCCTATTGATGGAAGCGAAAGCATTTAATAAAACTGCCATGATAAATTATGCGCTTTCCGAAGGCTCACCATTTCTGACAGAAGGCAAAGACATGTTGATTTCCGAGTTCGGGAAAGACTATGCCAATTATTTTTCTATCCTATCTCTCATTGCAGAAGGAAAAACAACACAACGAGAGATTGATTCCATCATCAATAAAAACACCGGTTCCTATTTAGCCAACCTTGAGGATGAATATTCATTAATCAAAAAAGTGAAACCGATGTTCGCTAAACCTAATAGTCGTGCTACCCGTTATTGCCTGCAAGACAATTTTCTACGATTCTGGTTTCGCTTTATTTTCTCAAACAACGCAGTACTAGAAATGGGGAAAAACCATTTACTGATAGAATATGTAGAAAAGAACTATGAACAATACAGCGGCCTACTGTTAGAAAAATATTTCCGTGAACTTATCGCTGAAGAAGAGGAAGTTACCGACGTAGGTAACTATTGGGACAAAAACGGAGAAAATGAAATAGACCTGATCGCCCTCAACCGGTTTAACAAAACAGCACTTATCGGAGAAGTAAAAAGAAATCCGAGAAAAATAAGTATCCCGGCATTGGAAAAGAAAGGAGAAACTTTACATAAAGAATTAAATGATTATAAAATAACTTTCAAAGGATTCTCATTGAAAGATATGTAGTACTTTTGCATAAACACCCGATTATGAAAAAAGAAATTACTAGACTCATTTGTGCCGCCATCTGCTGCACGCCCATTATAGGATTTGCCCAGACAGGTGATAAGTTCACTTCGACTGACAACCTTTATAAAGAAGGAAAAGAACTTTTCCAAGAAAAGAATTATGCAGCTGCTTTGCCGGCATTGAAAGCATTTGTAAAACAAAAGCCTGCAGCCAGCCTTCTTCAGGACGCAGAGTATATGCTAGTCAGTTCGGCTTACGAACTGAAAGACAAAAACCGCATCGAACTCCTCCGCAAATACCTTGACCGTTATCCTGATACTCCATACGCTAACCGCATTTATGCGCTGTTAGCCTCCTGCTATTTCTACGAAGTAAAATATGATGAAGCACTGGCACTCTTCAACTCTGCCGACCTCGATTTGCTAGGTAATGAAGAACGGGACGACTGCACCTACCAACTGGCTACCTGTTATCTGAAAACCGATAATCTAAGAGAAGCAGCCATCTGGTTTGAAACTTTGCGTGCCAACAGCCCCAAATACGCCAAAGATTGTGATTACTATCTTTCCTACATCCGCTATACACAAAAACGTTATACTGAAGCGTTGAAAGGCTTCCTCCCCTTACAGGACGACTCGAAGTACAAAGCACTCGTCCCTTATTACATAGCCGAAATTTATACGCAGCTCAAAAACTATGATAAGGCACAAATTGTAGCACAAAACTACCTGTCAGCCTACCCGAACAACGAGCACGCTGCAGAAATGTACCGTATTCTGGGAGATGCCTATTACCATTTCGGACAATATCACCAAGCCGTAGAAGCATTCAACAATTACCTGAATAAGGATCGCTCGGCTCCCCGCCGCGATGCCCTTTATATGCTGGGTCTCTCCTACTACCAAACAAAAGTCTACTCCAAAGCAGCCGAAACATTAGGTAAGGTGACAACTGACAACGATGCCCTTACCCAAAATGCATATCTCCACATGGGACTCTCTTATCTGCAACTGGCAGAGAAAAACAAAGCACGCATGGCTTTTGAACAGGCAGCCGCCTCCAATGCTAATATGCAAATCAAGGAACAGGCAGCTTACAATTACGCTCTTTGCCTGCACGAGACTTCTTTCTCCGCTTTCGGTGAATCTGTTACTGCCTTCGAGAAATTCCTGAATGAATTTCCGACTTCTCCTTACGCTGAAAAAGTCAGCAGCTACCTGGTAGAAGTTTACATGAATACACGTAGCTACGATGCAGCTTTGAAATCAATCGACCGGATTGCCAAACCAAGCGCGCAAATATTGGAAGCCAAACAGAAGATACTGTTCCAATTAGGAACTCAATCTTTCGCTAACGCCGACTTCGAACAAGCTCTGAAATATCTAAACCAATCCATTGCCATCGGACAATACAATCGTCAGACCAAGGCAGACGCTTACTATTGGTGTGGAGAATCCTATTACCGTCTAAGCCGAATGGTAGAAGCCGCACGTGATTTTAATGCTTATCTGCAACTCACCACCCAACCCAATAACGAAATGTATGCGCTTGCCAATTATAACTTAGGGTATATCGCTTTCCACCGGAAAGACTATACGCAAGCAAGCAATTATTTCCAAAAATACGTTCAACTGGAGAAAGGTGAAAATGCAACCGCACTTGCCGATGCATACAATCGTATTGGTGACTGCCACCTGCATGTACGTAACTTTGAAGAAGCCAAACAGTATTATTCGCAAGCCGAACAGATGAATACTTCTTCCGGAGACTATTCTTTTTATCAGCTGGCTCTTGTATCCGGTCTACAGAAAGACTATACCGGTAAGATTACCTTGCTGAACCGTCTGGTAGGAAAGTACCCTGCTTCTCCTTATGCCGTAAACGCTATTTACGAGAAAGGACGTTCCTATGTTTTGATGGACAACAACAATCAAGCCATTACTTCTTTCAAAGAATTGCTTACTAAATATCCTGAAAGTCCGGTCAGCAGGAAAGCTGCCGCCGAAATCGGATTATTATATTACCAAAAAGGAGATTACAACCAAGCAATCGAAGCCTACAAACAGGTTATTGAAAAATATCCGGGTAGTGAAGAAGCACGCCTTGCCATGCGTGATTTGAAATCTATTTATGTAGACCTCAACCGTATCGACGAATTTGCTGCTTTAGCAAATGCCATGCCGGGACACATCCGTTTCGATGCTAACGAACAAGACTCGCTTACGTATGCCGCCGCAGAAAAGATTTATGCACGAGGCAGAATGGAAGAAGCCAAAACAAGCCTCAACAAATACCTGCAAACTTTCCCGGAAGGAGCCTTCAGCCTGAACGCACATTATTATCTCTGCCTGATCGGAAACGAGCAGAAGAATTATGATATGATTCTTCTCCATTCCGGTAAGTTGTTGGAATATCCTAACAATCCGTTTGCAGAAGAAGCACTGATCTTGCGTGCTGAAGTGCAATTCAACCAGCAAAATATGGCTGAAGCATTGGCTAGCTACAAAATGCTGAAAGAAAAAGCAACCAACGTAGAGCGCCGCCAACTTGCTGAAACGGGTATTCTGCGTTGCGCCTTCCTATTGCGAGATGACATAGAAACCATCCATGCAGCTACCGACCTGCTTGCAGAAGCCAAACTTAGTCCGGAGCTAAGAAATGAAGCTCTTTATTACCGTGCTAAAGCCTATACCAAGCAAAAGGCTGACAAGAAAGCAATGGAAGACTATCGTGAACTGGCCAAAGACACACGTAACTCTTACGGTGCCGAAGCTAAATATCAGGTTGCACAATCCCTCTACGACGCAAAAGAATATGCCGCTGCAGAGAAAGAGTTGCTCAACTATATAGAACAGAGTACGCCACATGCTTATTGGCTAGCGCGCAGTTTTATCCTTCTATCCGACGTCTATCATGCTACGGGTAAAGATCTGGACGCACGCCAATATCTGCTAAGTCTGCAACAGAATTATCAAGGGAATGACGATATTGAAAGCATGATTGAAAGCAGACTTAGTAAATTGAAAGTTGAGAATTGAGAATAAAAAAATAGAAAAGTATGAAACGATCTCATTATATAATAGGAGGACTCGCATTGGCTATGTCAATGCCATCCTGCCTTCAAGCCCAAACCACCCAACCGAAGGATACAACAATGACCCGCACGGTCGTTGTGGAACAAGAATATAACCCGGACATTATGGACGCCTCGAAAGTAAACGTCCTGCCTAAAGTAAAAGAACCGACAGTGAGCAAGAAAGAAGTAGAGTATGCTACAACATTCTTTCCGGCCACTTCCGTTCCGGCAGGCCTGATGCGCCCCTATACCGGAAAAGAAGTTCGACCCGGCACTACCCCGGGATATGTACGTGCCGGATATGGTAATTATGGCAATTTGGATATTCTTGCCAATTATCTATTCCGTCTGTCGCAGAAAGACAAATTGAATGTACGTTTCCAAATGGATGGAATGGATGGTAAGTTAACTCTTCCCTTCACAGATGGAGAAAAATGGAATGCATTTTATTATCGCACACGCGCAAATGTAGATTACACACACCAATTTAATAAACTGGACTTAAATATTGCCGGAAACTTCGGATTGAGCAACTTCAACTTCCAACCGGAAAGCGTAAACAGCAAGCAGAAATTCACATCCGGTGACTTCCATGCGGGCATTCATTTCACTGATGAGACTGCACCACTGCGTTTCAACGCAGAAACAAATCTGTTGATGTATGAACGTCAGCATAACATGTTCAATGAATCTGAAGCCAATACAGGTATCAAGGAAACAATCATACGTACCAAAGGCGATGTCACGGGAGCTATCGGCGACCAACAATTAATAACTATCGCTTTGGAAATGAACAATCTTCTCTACAACGGATATACAAAGAATGTTTCCACCGGAGATGAATACTTCAAAAACTACACAACGCTTCTTTTAAATCCATATTATGAACTGGATAATGATGACTGGAAATTGCATATCGGAGCCAATGTAGATTTATCTTTCGGATTTGATAAGTCTTTCCGTATTTCACCCGATATCACTGCACAGTATATTTTTTCTGATAGCTACATTGTTTATGCAAAAGCAACCGGCGGTAAGCAATTGAATGATTTCCGTAGATTAGAAAGTATCTGTCCTTACGGTGAACTGCCGGAGGCAAATACCACTGCTACTTTGGGATACGTACAACGTCCTTATGATACTTACGAGCAAATCAACGGTAGTATCGGATTCAAAGCAAGCCCTTATCCGGGACTTTGGTTCAACGTGTTCGGTGGTTATCAGAATCTAAAGAACGACTTATCTTATTTAGGTTTTGACCCAAGTAATATTCATTCAGGTTCTTATCTTTCTTTTGCTCAAGACAATACAGACAATCTTTACCTTGGAGGTGAAATCAGTTACGATTACAAAGATATCCTTGGAATATCAGCTAAATATACTTACCGTAATTGGGACAGCAAAACAGAGGAATATCTGTTGGCTGTGAAACCGGTCAGTGAAATGTCTTTCAATGTACGTATTCATCCGATCTCTGCTTTTAACATAAATCTAGGTTATGATTACATCAACCGGAAAGAAGTGAAAGAGTATGCAAAAATGACTGCAGTGAATGATTTGCATATCGGAGCCAGCTATAATGTATTCAAAGGAGTATCTGTCTATGCCCAAATACATAACCTGCTGAACAAGAAATATCAATATTATTTAGGTTATCCTACGGAAGGATTCAATTTCTTAGGAGGATTGAGTTTCCGATTCTAAATTAATGAAAGGGGCGTTTCCATTTCCGGATAACGCCCCTTCTCAAAAACTTAAACTTCAATTATTTTGTTGTCTTCACTACAAATCCGTCACCAATAGATTTACAAACCTTGTATTTCTTCTGCCGACAGACCTGTTATCTGTGAAATAGTATTAATAGGAATATTCAAAGCCTTCATATTACGTGCTGTTTCTCTTTTTTCTTCCGCACGGCCTTCTGCGCGACCTTCCGCACGGCCTTCTGCACGTTCTGTCAATATATTATCTTTCAATATTACAATATTATCCAAATGACGATAATATGCTTCAAGTTCAGTTTTCGTCATTTTATCGAGTTTCAATCGTTCGCGAGCCTCCGTCAAACCGGGAGCAGTAGCACTATCTGGTATATCACCTGTATTCAGATAACAAATCCATTCTTCCAACGGACTCTTGGCAACCTGATTAAAGTCATTCACCTTTAATATATAATATTCAGGATAAAGCTGACTGACAGCATCGACCTTAAACGTCTGTTTCTGAAATGGAGTTAACTCCAGCACATCATTCTGATGAATCCCTCTAAACTCCGTTTTACCATGATATACTATATCCTTTCCATTGCCTAATGAAAAATAGACAATATTGACGCTATACACTTTACGTACTTTATCATAACCTTCTCCACGATTAATGTACTCGGTCACCAATTTAGAAGTACCAAACAACATACGTTGGAAATAAGCATACTCATTGTTATTCTGAACTTCAATCAGAATAAGTTCTCCTTTAGAGTTCTCCGCAAGCATATCAACACGATTATACTTATCAAACTCATCTTCTTGATTTCCTTCACTTTCCAACAATTTCTGAATGACAATCTTTTCATTGAGAAGAGTAGTCAGAAAGCCTTCAAGAACTGCAAAATTGGCTTTATTACGCAATAAGCGTTTCATAGCCCAATCGAAACGAATATAATTACTAGCCATAGGTTCGTCTCCTTTCCCATTTTCTTTTTTCATGCAAACAAAGGTAAGCAGAAAATGTTTAATATCAAGTATATATATCCGATAAAATAACTCATCCTACCTTTATATAGACTACCGATCGTCCCGCTCCATACTTTTTTAAAATCCCTTTTTCAATAAATGCATTAATATCCTGCAATGCCTGTGTTTTTGTCTTTCCAACAAGTAAGGCATAATCCTGCCGATTAATACATGGATTCTTTTCCAAGAATTTATTTAATCGCTGCAAGCACTTTTCTTCTGCTAATGGATTCTTCACACGAAAAGGCGAATGATAACGTTGTAATACCAATTCAGTCTCAATATCCTTCTTAAACTGACGGTTGATTCTCAAATTAATATCTTTAAGAGATACTGACGGTGAACGCAAGTCTTTTGAATCAGTCACTTCTTTGTTCACATTCAAAGAAAGAGTAAAATAACCAATATCACCCAATTCAACGGAAAATCCCTTCAAAAGCAAATGTCTTAGTTCTTTCGAGATAGCTTCTATGACACCTACCACTTGCGCATGAGGCATATGCTGAAATGCAGTCACTTGTTCTACAAATTCTTCGGCTGTATAGCTGCCCTTCAGTACGACACGTGCATGCAAAGGTTGTTCTTCCCCACTTTTTGTGAGATCGGGAGTCTCATAAAGATCATAATTTACACTCATTATTTATTAGTATTTCATTAGGAAAGATTAAACTCCACTTCCCTATATATTAATTATTTATCATGCTATTGAATTTTCGTTCGACTTAAGTCAAGCGATAGTTTTAGTTAAGTCAAGCGATAGTTCAACTTAAGTCAAACGAAAACCAACTTACTAATGAGACAAATGTACGTAGAATATAGAGAAACTAACCTATACCAATTGATATTTTATTTCCTGCAATAAAATGTAAATCTTAAGATTTTATTAAATTCTCCTTATAATATAAGGTAGGGAGAATCTTTTTTTTTACTTTTGTCCCCGAATATTGTGGTACAAGCCATTATAAAAGAAAGAATTATGCAGAAAAACCTTGTCATTGTCGAGTCTCCGGCAAAAGCAAAAACGATTGAAAAGTTTCTGGGGAAAGATTTCAAAGTCCTTTCTAGTTACGGACACATACGCGATCTGAAGAAAAAAGATTTCAGTATCGACGTAAATAATGATTTTGAACCCAGCTACGAAATCCCGGCAGACAAAAAGGCGCTGGTTAGCACACTAAAGACAGAAGCTAAAGAGGCAGAAACCGTATGGCTCGCATCCGATGAGGACCGCGAGGGAGAGGCGATTGCCTGGCATCTGTATGAGGTCTTAAAACTAAAACCGGAAAACACAAAACGAATCGTATTTCATGAAATTACGAAGAGCGCTATCTTAAAAGCTATTGAACAACCACGCGACATTGACCTCAACCTCGTAAATGCACAGCAAGCACGACGGATTCTGGACCGTATCGTAGGTTTCGAACTCTCTCCCGTACTTTGGAGAAAAGTGAAACCGGCACTCTCGGCCGGACGTGTTCAGTCTGTTGCCGTCCGTCTGATCGTTGAACGTGAACGTGAAATACATGCCTTCAAAACGGAAGCTGCTTATCGCGTCACCGCCGTATTCCTCGTCCCGGACGCGGATGGAAAGCTGGTGGAAATGAAAGCTGAACTGGCTCGCCGTATCAAAACAAAAAAAGAAGCAAAGGCTTTCCTCGACGCTTGTCAGGGAGCGAGCTTTGCAATCGATGATATTACCACCCGCCCGATCAAGAAAACGCCTCCTGCTCCGTTCACAACGTCTACTTTACAACAGGAAGCCGCACGCAAACTGGGATATACCGTAGCGCAGACCATGATGCTCGCGCAGCGTTTATATGAATCGGGATTCATCACTTACATGCGTACGGACTCTGTCAACCTTTCGGAATTTGCAACGGCTGGCAGTAAAGACGCTATCATCAAAATGATGGGCGACCGCTACGTACATCCCCGCCATTTCGAGACCAAGACCAAGGGTGCACAAGAAGCTCACGAAGCCATCCGCCCTACTTATATAGAGAACCAATCCGTTGAAGGAACAGCGCAAGAGAAGAAACTGTATGACTTGATCTGGAAACGCACCATTGCTTCACAAATGGCAGATGCGGAACTGGAAAAGACAACTGCTACCATAACGATAAGTGGCAGCAGCGACGTATTTACAGCTATCGGCGAGGTGATTAAGTTCGACGGTTTCCTGCGCGTGTACCGTGAGTCTTATGATGACGACAACGAACAGGAAGATGAAAGCCACCTGCTTCCTCCTTTGAAGAAAGGCCAGAAGTTGGAACATGGGCCTATTATCGCAACCGAACGTTTCACCCAACGTCCTCCACGCTATACGGAAGCAAGTCTTGTACGCAAATTGGAAGAACTGGGTATCGGACGTCCGTCTACGTATGCACCTACTATCTCTACCATCCAACAACGCGAATATGTGGAGAAAGGTAATAAAGACGGGGAAGAACGGCAGTTTAATGTCATGACATTGAAAGATTGTCAGATTAAGGATGAAAACCATACTGAAATTACCGGTGCAGAAAAGGCGAAGTTGTTCCCAACGGATACCGGCACTGTGGTAAATGATTTCCTTACCGAATATTTCCCAGACATTCTGGATTTCAACTTTACCGCCAGTGTAGAAAAGGAATTTGACGAGATTGCAGAAGGAGAAGTGAAATGGACTTCTATCATGAAGAATTTCTATGATAAGTTCCATCCGTCTGTAGAAAACACATTGGCTATCAAGACGGAACATAAAGTAGGCGAACGTATTCTGGGAGAAGAACCGGGAACAGGCAAGACTGTTTCTGTTAAGATTGGTCGCTTCGGTCCTGTTGTACAGATTGGTACTGTAGAAGATGAAGAAAAACCACGCTTCGCACAAATGAAGAAAGGTCAATCCATGGAAACCATCACTTTGGAAGAAGCACTGGAATTATTCAAATTACCTCGTACACTGGGCGAATATGAAGGAAAATCAGTCAGTGTAGGCGTAGGCCGTTTCGGTCCGTATGTCCTGCACAATAAGGTATATGTATCGCTCCCGAAAACACTTGATCCGATGGAAATTACTTTGGAAGAGGCAGAACAGCTGATTCTGGAGAAACGCCAGAAAGAAACGGAACGCCACATCAAGAAGTTTGAAGAGGAGCCGGAACTTGAGATTCTGAACGGACGTTACGGACCTTATATTACCTATAAGGGTTCCAATTATAAAATTCCTAAAGATATCGTCCCGCAGGATTTGAGTTTGGCTAGCTGTTTGGAACTCATCAAATTACAAGATGAGAAAGGACCAGCGACCACAAAAAAAGGACGATTCGCAAAAAAGAAATAAAAAAACTAGAAAAAGAGCAAATTATATAATTAAATGTATATATTTGCTCTTTATCTTTTAATACACAAACTTATGAAGCAAACAAAATTAAAGTATTTAATGATAGGAGTGCTTACCATAGCTTCCATCAGTTGTATGGACAAAGAGCGTGACTTATCTTGGGAGAGAAGGCATATGCCAAAAGAAGCATACTTCGACTTCAACATGACCCAAGCTGTTGCTTTGGATATCAATTATTGTTTTAAAAGCGAAAATTATCGTGTCCTTTTTGACATTTACGATCAAGATCCCATTGAATACTCGGCTGACGGCAGCGTGTTCCAAAAGGACATAGAGCCTATCTACCGTGCAGTTACAGACGAAAAAGGCAAATTCAGTGGAGAAATGAATATTCCGGCGGACCTCTCGGAAGTATGGTTATCATCGGATTATTTAGCCACCGTATCTCCTCTTAAACTAACGATTGACGACAGTCGTCAGCTTTCATTTAATCAAGATGCATATATCACTGCCTTACGTTCACAAACGGCATCAAAAACCAGAGGAGTGACCGTGAACCAACATACCTATCTAAAAGAATGGCATGTTCTTCCCGATGCAGACTGGGATAACAACGGAAGACCAACCAATCTGGAGCCTAAAATAAACATACCTCCGGCAGACGTACTATACAACATCAAGTATGTTTTCAGAAAGGTTACAGTCAAAGATGAGAGCGGTAAAAGCAAGGTTATGAACATCAGTCAGAATTATCCGGAGTTTTTTGATGGTTCCATTAAAATGACTTCAGATATTCCAATTGTTAACCCGACCGAAGTAAGCCTCGTATTTATAAACAGCTCTGCTGCATGGTACAATACAGTTGGATATTACACCTATCCGACCAACAATCCGCCCCAGAGCAAGAGTGATATAAAACAAATAATTGCATTCCCAAACACCTCTCCTGTTTACAAGACTTTAGGGGTAGGAGCATTAGTGTGTGGCGAAGAAATAAAACTCAAATATTGGAATGAAGAGACACAGGAATACGAAGACAAATTTCCTGCAGGAGTCACAATTGGCTGGTGCCTTCAAGGTATGGGATTCAAGAGTAAACTCACCTCAGAAACAGATAAAGACAAAGTGGGCGATATCATAAAAGGTATGGGGGCACGCTACTCCACCAGGAATCTAAACACGAATAATACACAAAGAACTGTATCTCTCCGTGATTCCAAGTCCGGGCAGATTGTAGCAGTAGGATTCGAAGATAATATTGACTTCGATTATGCAGATGCCATCTTCTATATTCATACGTCAGAAAAGAATGCTATTGACCCGACATTGCCTCCATTGCCTGAAGACCCCGAAGCAATCCCCGAGCAATATAAAATTTCTTATTCCGGTACACTGGCTTTTGAAGACTTATGGCCTAAGTTAGGTGATTACGATATGAATGACGTAATGGTAAAGTACACCAGTACGATGACCCGAAATGCTCTTGACAATCGCATTTACGAAATAGAAGACAAGTTTATCTTACAGCACTGTGGCGGTTATCTGCAAAACGGATTTGGATATCAATTACACAAGCTCTCAAACAGCAATGTCAAGAGTGTAAAAATAACGGGGCCTGATGCCAGTGGTTTATCAAGTTCTATATACATGGAAGGAAAAGAAACAGAGCCTGGACAGTCTCACCCAACCATATTGTTGTATGACGACATGACAAAATTCAAAAATATCACTGATGAATCAAAGAAAGAATATACTGTAACCATCACGCTTGATGGAGCTAGTGAGAAAGAGGTGGTACCTCCTTACAACCCGTTTATCTTCATCAGTTCCAACGAGGGTAGAGGCAAAGAATTACATCTGATAAATTATCCCCCGACTGACAAAGCCGACTTATCGTTACTGGGAACCGGAAAAGACATCTACAGACCAGAAGAAGGGATGTATTATGTTTCTGCAGACTTGATGCCGTTTGCTATCAATATGCCAGTAAGTAATCTCCCGGTTCCAGAGGAAGGGAAACGAATCGATCAATCATATCCCAAGTTCTCTGGATGGGTATCATCGAATGGGAAACAAAATAAAGATTGGTACAAATAAAGATTGATACGATTTAAATAAGAGCAGCCCGGATATTGTACGGAATCGCTATCGGGACTTCGCATTGCGAACCATCGATGAAAAAGACATAATAGACATCCGTTTAGAAAGGCGCGAATTACGCAGTTCACACAACTTCTTGAATACTCACCAAGAATTCGTGTGAACTGTGTTTTTATTTTAAGCCACAATATTATAGGATATAAGTATTATCCGTTATGAATGGGCTTTCATCATTAAATCTTCGGCTCCCATTTTATCTTAAAACCTTTATTAGGGAATAGCATATCAAACACAATCACGAATATAAAAACAGATGTTACCAAGATATTCATCGTCAATAAAGAAATGTGATAAGGCCAGGGAAGCAGTAAAGCCAAAGCTATTACAGCAATAATATGTGATAAAGGAAGCATACGGCACGTGACATATTTATAGATACTATTTGCCAGAATATAAACGATTGGTCCGATAATCAGAACAAAAACAACTTCCGCTCTCATTTCTTGTTCGGGATGGGCAACAATCAGTTCGTCTCCTACCGCACAAATAATCAATGCTCCCACCAGTACGATATGAATTGCATTATAAATCAACCCCAGCTTTCCGGGATCTTTCACTTCCTGTATTTTCCGACTACCGGCTTCACTGCTCACATCAAAGTAAACCCACCACATAGCCAAACTACCAATGAAAGATATGACAGCAGAAATAATCACGAGAGGCGTCCATTCTTCTACTTCACTCAAAGAAGCTCCTGTCATCAATAGAGTTTCTCCAAAAGCAATAATCACAAACAACTGGCAACGTTCCACCAAATGATGCCCTTCAATAGTCCATTCCTTGCTACTGTCCGAACGTCCCAGACGAGGTAAAGCAAATCCGTGCATCGGGGCTGTATAATCACAGATGGCGGCTATAATCCACAGTAGAATTTGCCATTCTCCCTGCAATATGGCACCCGTAATCCAAAAGACGGCAGATATACAGAACCAGCCCATAATTCGCTTAAAATTAGCAGCCAGATGATGATCTCCTAACACCCCGATAATATAAAGTGTTCTCCCTGCCTGTATCAGAACATAGCAGACAGCAAATATCAATCCCCGGTAAGTAAAGGCATAAGGAATAGCAGCCGCCATCACCAGCCCCACCAGCATACTGATAAAAAGAAGAATACGTATCGGCCGGGTATCCGGGTTGAACCAGTTAGTCACCCAGATGGTATGTTGCCACAACATCCAGACTGCAAACCACAGGATTGTTTCTTTCAATAATCCTTCCCAAGTGAGATTATGAAGCAAATAATGTGAAAGTTGCGTGACCGAGAAAACATAAATCAGGTCAAACAGCAGTTCGGAATAAGAGACAGTAGCAGTTTCCGTTTCTCTCTTCCGAAGCAATGGATGGGGGGAGTAAAACATACGAGGTTCCTTTTATATATATAAAAGAAACCCCGCAGAAGTCTATTTTGTTCAGAGAAAGTCTTACATTCTGGAAGGAACTTCGATACCCAGCAAATTCATTCCCAAGCGAACAACTTTAGCTACATTAGCAGACAGAGCGATACGGAATACTTTCACTGCCTCATTCTCTTCGCGCAGAATACTATAGTCATGATAGAACTGATTGTATTCTTTCACCAAGTCATAAGTATAATTAGCAATAATAGACGGGCTGTAATCTTCACCGGCTTGTTTTACAACAGCAGCAAAGTCGGCAACCATCTGAATCAGCCCTTCTTCCTTTTCACTCAATTCAATACCAGCCGGAATCTGTTCAGAAATTACGATACCTGATTCGGCAGCTTTCCGAAGTACAGACTGGATACGTGCATAAGTATATTGAATAAACGGACCTGTATTACCATTGAAGTCGATAGATTCTTTCGGATTGAATGTCATATTCTTACGGGCATCGACTTTCAGAATGAAATATTTCAATGCTCCCAGACCCACAATACGGGCAATATCATCAGCTTCTTCCTGTGTCAAACCATCCAGTTTGCCTAGTTCTTGTGAAGTTTCTTTAGCAGTGGCAATCATTTCCTCCATCAAGTCGTCAGCATCAACTACCGTACCCTCACGGGATTTCATCTTACCTTCCGGCAGTTCCACCATTCCGTAAGAGAAGTGTACCAGACTCTTACCCCATTCGAAACCAAGTTTATCGAGCAAGATAGAAAGCACCTGGAAGTGATAGTTCTGTTCGTTACCTACTACATAAATCATCTTATTAATCGGGTAATCGGCAAAACGAAGTTTAGCCGTACCGATATCCTGAGTCATGTAGACAGAAGTACCGTCACCACGGAGAAGGAGCTTATGATCCAGTCCTTCGGCAGTCAGGTCGGCCCATACGGAACCGTCTTCTTTCTTGTAGAAGAAACCTTTTTCCAGACCTTCCATTACCTTTTCTTTTCCTTCGAGGTAAGTATTGGATTCATAATAGATCTTGTCAAAGCCAACCCCCATCTTCTTGTAGGTTTCGTCGAATCCTGCATATACCCAGTTGTTCATCATTTCCCACAATCCGCGTACTTCCGGATCACCGGCTTCCCACTTCACCAACATTTCGCGGGCTTCCTGCATCAATGGAGATTCAGCTTCAGCCTTTGCTTTCGCTTCATCGTCACTCATTCCCTGCGCTGTAAATTTAGCCATCAGCTCCTTTACTTCCGCTTTATAATGCTTATCGAAAGATACATAATAATCACCTACCAGGTGGTCACCCTTCTTACCCGAAGTTTCAGGAGTTTCACCGTTTCCGTATTTCTTCCATGCCAGCATGGACTTACAGATGTGGATACCACGGTCGTTTACAATATTTGTTTTGACTACCTTATTGCCGTTTGCCGCTACAATGTTAGCCAATGCGTTGCCTAAAAGGTTATTACGCACGTGTCCCAAGTGAAGCGGTTTGTTTGTATTCGGAGAAGAATACTCAATCATCACCAATGGAGAAGCGTCAGTGACCTGCATTAAGCCGTACTGTTCATCCGCCTGAATCTCGTTCAGCAATTCAATCCATGTAGCCGATGCAATAGTCAGGTTCAAGAACCCTTTTATCACATTAAACGCTGCTACAGCCGGATCGTTTGCTTTCAGATATTCACCGATTTCCTGTGCTGTTTGCTCCGGTCCTTTTTTTGACATCTTCAGAAAAGGGAACACGACCAGTGTCAAATGTCCTTCAAATTCTTTCTTTGTTTTTTGCATTTGCACCATCTTTTCAGGGACTTCCTGACCGTAGAGTGCTTTCAGTCCACTAATAACGGACGCTACAAGTTTATCTTCTATCTTCATAATCAAGTTATTTCTTGCGCGCAAAGATACAAAAAAAGGAGACGCATCGCGTCTCCTCTCCTAATTTCTTTCAACTATCTATCTTATTCAACAGCTGCAGATAATTCAGCACCAGCTTTAAATTTAGCTACTTTCTTAGCAGGAATAGTAATAGTTGCCTTTGTAGAAGGGTTAATACCAGTTCTTTCAGCTCTTTCGCTTACAGAGAAAGTACCAAAACCTACGAGAGATACTTTGTCACCAGCTTTCATAGCATTAGTAACTGAAGTGATGAAAGCATCAAGTGCTTTTTTTGCATCGGCTTTGCTCATTTGAGCTTCAGCAGCCATTGCACTAATAAGATCAGACTTATTCATAATACGTAAAATGATTAATTAATATATTTGTTACACAAAAGATTATCCCACAATGGATTGATTCCACAAATATAGCCGAACAAAACAACATATCAAATAAAAACATAAAAAAAACGCAGCAAATTATTGAAAAAGAGCTAATAGGAAGCGTTTTTCATGCTTTAAAACAGAATTTATTCGTACTTTTGCGTCTATTATCTAAATATTCAGAAATTAAAATGATGCCAACTGTAACTAAAAACCTGATAATTATCAATGTACTAGTATTTTTCGGGACAATCGTAGCCCAACGTTACGGCCTGGATTTAACGAATTATCTGGGATTACATTTTTTCCTTGCAAGTGACTTTAATCCGGCACAGCTTATCACTTATATGTTTATGCACGGCGGATTCAGCCACATTTTCTTTAATATGTTTGCCGTTTTTATGTTCGGACCGATTCTCGAACAAACCTGGGGACCCAAACGTTTCCTCTTTTACTATATTCTCTGCGGTATCGGTGCGGGACTTATCCAGGAAGGAGTGCAGTATATTCAATATGTAACGGAGCTTAGCCACTACGCACAAGTGAATATAGGTACAGGTGTTATCCCAATGGAAGAGTATCTGAACATGATGACCACCGTAGGTGCTTCGGGAGCCGTTTACGCCATATTGCTGGCATTCGGTATGTTATTTCCCAATAACCGGTTGTTTATCTTCCCGCTGCCATTTCCTATCAAAGCGAAGTTCTTCGTTATAGGATACGCCGCGATTGAATTATGGTCAGGACTTGCCAATAGCGCCGGAGACAATGTCGCTCACTTTGCTCATCTGGGAGGAATGTTATTTGGATTGATCCTGATTTTGTATTGGAGAAAAAAAAGCAATAACAATGGGACATATTATAGCTGATTTAAAGGAGACATTCAGAAGAGGAAATATTTTCATCCAACTGATTTATATCAACGTAGGCATCTTTCTGATCGGCACGTTGATTAACGTTTTCTTGCGACTGTTTGAAGTAAGTACCCCCGATATATTCGGTATATTTGCCCTGCCGGCATCCTTTATCGGATTTATTCATCAGCCGTGGTCGTTATTTACTTATATGTTTATGCATGCCGGTATCCTGCATATTTTATTCAATATGCTCTGGCTGTATTGGTTCGGAAGTTTGTTTCTCTACTTTTTCTCGGCCAAACATTTAAGAGGACTATATGTATTAGGAGGTATCTGTGGAGGTTTACTGTATATGGTTGCCTACAATGTATTTCCTTTATTCAGTTCGCAAGTGGCGGGTGCAACATTGGTAGGAGCATCAGCTTCCGTATTAGCCATCGTAGCTGCTACGGCTTATCGTGAACCAAATTACAGGGTGCAACTTTTTCTTTTCGGTGCTATCCGTCTCAAATATCTGGCACTGGTTGTTATCGGAATCGATGTATTATCCATCACCTCAAGTAATGCCGGAGGACATATCGCCCACCTGGGCGGTGCTCTTGCAGGACTTTGGTTTGCCGCCAGCCTAAGTAAAGGAACTGATTTGACTTCCTGGATCAACTGGATTCTGGATGGTTTCACCTCCTTGTTTCAAAAGAAAACATGGAAACGGAAACCGAAAATGAAGGTACACTATGGAAACAGTGCCACCGGTCGCGAGAAGGATTATGATTACAATGCCCACAAAAAAGCACAGTCTGATGAAGTGGACCGTATTTTGGAAAAACTAAAGAAATCCGGTTACGACAGTCTGACAACTGAAGAAAAGAAAAGCTTGTTCGACGCAAGCAAAAGATAAAGGAATGGAACATATTGGCAAATTTGTCGCATATCTGATACTTGCTGTCAACGCTCTCTTCGTGGGAACGTTGATATTAAGCGCTTATAGCCCTTACCTTAACCCGAAAATAAATCCACTTGCTTCCAGCTTGGGACTTGCATTTCCGATATTCCTGACGATTAATCTGATTTTTATCGGCTTCTGGGCATTCGTCAACTACCGCTATACGCTCTTGCCCGCCATCGGTTTTCTAATTTGTATTCCGCAGATACGGACTTATATTCCTTTTAACTCCACCACAAAAAACATACCGGAAGGAAGCATCAAAATCCTATCCTACAACGTAATGAGTTTCAACAATTTGGAGAAGAAAGATGGAAAAAACCCGGTATTGTCTTATCTTGTAGATAGTAACGCCGATATTATCTGTCTGCAAGAATATAACACCGCTACCAACAAGAAATACCTGACGGAACAGGACATTAAAAAAGCATTGAAAGCCTATCCTTACCAATCCGTCCACCAACAAGGGAAAGGAGACGTGCAACTTGCCTGTTTCTCTAAGTTCCCCATACTCTCGATACATCCCATCGAATATGAAAGTAATTATAACGGCTCCATGAAATATGTACTGAATGTGAATAACGACACTCTTACATTAATCAACAACCACCTGGAATCCAACAAGCTCACCAAAGAAGACAGAGGGATGTATGAGGATATGATTAAAGACCCGAATGCCAAGAAAGTAAAAACCGGACTTAGGCAATTAATAAGAAAACTGGCGGAAGCATCGGCTATCCGGGCTACACAAGCAGATTCTGTGGCTAAAACCATTGCAGAAAGTAAATATCCGACAACCATAGTATGCGGCGATTTCAACGACGGTTCTATCTCATATACCCATCGCATCCTGACTCAAAAACTAGATGATGCATTCACACAGTCCGGTAAAGGATTGGGTATTTCCTACAATCAGAACAAGTTCTATTTCCGCATAGACAATATCTTGATCAGCCCCAACCTGAAAGCCTACAATTGCACGGTAGACCGGTCTATCAAGGCATCAGACCATTACCCGATCTGGTGCTATATCAGTAAACGATAAGAACTGAAAACTCTAATAAAAAACACTTATGATGATTAAAAAGACACTAACCATTTTAGCAGTAAGTTGTATGATGTACTCCTGTGCTACGAAAACAGAAAGCAATCCTTTCTTTACAGAGTTTCAAACCGAGTATGGTGTTCCTTCTTTCGACAAGATTAAATTAGAGCACTATGAACCTGCCTTTCTAAAAGGTATAGAAGAACAGAATCAAAATATCGAAGCCATCATCGAAAGCCCGGAAATTCCGACATTCGAAAATACGATTGTGGCTTTGGATAACAGCGCACCCATCTTAGACCGGGTAAGCATCATTTTCTTCAATATGACAGATGCGGAAACTACTGATTCGCTGACCGCACTTTCCATCAAACTGGCACCGGTTCTTTCGGAACATAATGACAATATCTCCCTGAATGGGAAACTATTCAAACGGGTGAACGATGTCTACCAAAAGAAAGATTCATTGAACCTGACGTCGGAACAAGAACGTCTGCTGGACAAGACTTATAAAAGATTTATCCGTTCCGGAGCGAACCTTGGCGAAAAGGACCAAACTCGCCTCCGCGAAATCAACAAGGAACTTTCTACACTCGGCATTACTTTCAGCAACAATATACTGAATGAGAATAATGCCTTCCAACTTTTCGTTGACAAGGAAGAAGATCTGGCAGGATTGCCTGAATGGTTCCGCCAAAGTGCGGCCGAAGAAGCGAAAGCAGCCGGACAACCGGGAAAATGGTTGTTCACCCTGCACAATGCCAGCCGTCTGCCTTTCCTGCAATATTCTGAAAATCGCCCGCTCCGGGAGCAAATATACAAAGCTTATATCAACCGCGGCAACAACAACGACGGGAACGATAACAAGGAAAACATCCGCAAGATCGTTTCTCTCCGCCTGGAAAAAGCGAACTTATTAGGTTTCGACTGTTATGCAAACTTCGTCCTGGATGAAACCATGGCAAAGAACGCCAACAACGTAATGAGCCTTTTAAATAACCTCTGGAGCTACGCACTGCCAAAAGCAAAAGCAGAAGCTACCGAACTTCAGAAATTAATGGATAAGGAAGGAAAAGGAGAAAAACTGGAAGCATGGGACTGGTGGTATTACACCGAAAAACTGCGGAAAGAAAAATATAATCTGTCTGAAGAGGATACAAAACCTTATTTCAAACTGGAAAATGTACGCAATGGTGCTTTCGCCGTAGCCAACAAATTATATGGCATCACCCTAAGCAAACTGGAAGGCATACCAACTTATCACCCTGATGTAGAAGTCTTTGAAGTGAAAGACGCAGACGGTTCCCAGCTCGGTATCTTCTATGTAGACTATTTCCCACGTCCCGGGAAAAGCGGTGGTGCATGGATGAGCAACTATCGTGAGCAACACGGAACAACCCGTCCATTGGTATGCAACGTTTGCAGCTTTACCAAGCCGGTAGGCGACACCCCCTCTTTATTGACCATGGATGAAGTGGAAACCCTGTTTCACGAATTTGGTCACGCCCTGCACGGACTGCTGACAAAATGCGAATACAAAGGAACATCGGGAACCAACGTGGTACGCGACTTTGTAGAGCTTCCTTCTCAAATCAACGAACACTGGGCGACTGAACCCGAAGTGCTGAAAATGTATGCCAAACATTATCAGACAGGAGAAGTGATACCCGACGAAATCATCGAGAAGATACTGCAACAGAAAACTTTCAACCAGGGCTTCATGACCACCGAATTACTGGCCGCCGCCATCCTCGACATGAACCTGCACACGATAACAGATGTAAAGAATCTGGATATGCTTGCATTCGAAAAAGAAGCGATGGACAAGCTTAATTTGATTCCCGAAATAGCACCGCGTTATCGCGTGACTTACTTTAATCATATCATTGGCGGATACGCAGCCGGATACTATAGTTACCTATGGGCCAACGTATTGGACAATGATGCTTTCGAAGCTTTCAAAGAACATGGTATTTTTGATAAAAACACCGCCGACCTGTTCCGCCATAACGTATTGGAGAAGGGAGACAGCGAAGACCCGATGGTGCTTTATAAGAATTTCCGTGGAGCGGAACCAAGCCTGGAACCACTACTGAAAAACAGAGGAATGAAATAATTCAGCAAAAAAGCCCTTAAACATCAAATATTTGAGGGCTTATTACACATGAATGTGAAAAAAAAACTATATTTGCAGCCTTGTATGCGGCAAAAAGAACTTGTGTACGACAGAATTTAACTGAAAATTAAATTAAAAAAGTAATCATCATAAATTAAAAGTAAAATGCAAAACAAAGGATTTGTAAAGGTTTTTGCGGTATTACTCACGCTGGTATGCGTGTTCTACCTCTCCTTCTCCTTCGTAACACGCCATTATACCAACAAGGCGAAAGAAATTGCGAACGGCGACCCGAAAGTGGAACAAGACTACCTCGACTCTCTCTCCAATGAGAAAGTGTGGTTGGGAACTGGACGCTGAAACAATGTCGTGAGATGGAGATTAGTTTAGGTTTGGACCTAAAAGGTGGTATGAACGTTATCCTTGAAGTTTCTGTACCTGATGTTATCAAAGCACTGGCTGACAACAAGCCGGATGAAGCTTTCAACAATGCATTGGCAGAAGCTGCAAAACAGGCTGTAAACAGCCAGGATGATATCATCACGCTGAATTTGTCAGAGACAACAAGCCTACCACGCAAAGCTGCTCCTAACGCAGAGAATACCACAAAATTGCTCCCGCAAAACTTTCCGAACTTTTCGCAACACAACAGTTGAAAGATAAAGTTAACCAGAAATCATCAGATGCAGAAGTTGAAAAAGTGCTGAGAGCAGAAGTAAAAGCTGCTGTTGAAAACTCATTCAACGTTCTTCGTACCCGTATCGACCGTTTTGGTGTTGTTCAACCGAACATCCAGAGCCTGGAAGACAAAATGGGACGTATCATGGTGGAACTTCCGGGTATCAAAGAGCCGGAACGTGTGAGAAAACTTCTCCAAGGTTCTGCCAATCTGGAGTTCTGGGAAACTTATACAGCTAGAGAAGTTCTTCCTGCCATGCAATCTGCAGACGCCAAATTGCGTGTTATTTTAGCTGAAGGAACAACAGCTGATACAGATACTATTGAAGCAGTCCTTACCGAAGCCACTCCGGTTGAGAAAAAAACTGTAAGTGCTGCCGACAGCCTTGCAGCTGCCCTGAAAGGTGACGTAACTGCTGAAGATAAGTCTGCCGCAAATATGGAAGAAATCAAAAAGCAATATCCTTTGCTGTCCATACTTCAGTTGAATTCTAGCGGACAAGGTCCCGTTATTGGTTATGCCAACTACAAAGATACTGCTGACATCAACAAATATCTGGCTATGCCGGAAATCAAAGCTGATCTTCCAAAAGACCTTCGTCTGAAATGGGGTGTTTCTCCTTCTGAATTTGACAAGAAAGGACAGACTTTCGAATTATACGCTATTAAATCTACTGAGCGTAATGGTAAAGCTCCGTTGGAAGGTGACGTAGTAACTGATGCAAAAGACGAATTCGACCAATACAGCAAACCGGCTGTAAGCATGACAATGAACTCTGACGGTGCACGCCGCTGGGCTCAGTTGACTAAGCAGAACATTGGCCGTTCCATTGCTATCGTTCTTGATAACTATGTATATTCTGCACCAAACGTAAACTCTGAAATTACAGGTGGACGTTCACAGATTACAGGTCATTTCACTCCTGAACAAGCAAAAGACTTAGCAAACGTATTGAAATCAGGTAAGATGCCGGCTCCGGCTCACATCGTACAGGAAGATATCGTTGGTCCGTCACTGGGTCAAGAATCAATCAATGCGGGTATTTTCTCATTCGTTGTAGCCCTGATTCTGTTGATGATTTACATGTGCTCTATGTACGGTTTCATCCCAGGTATGGTTGCTAACTGCGCGTTAATCCTCAACTTCTTCTTCACGCTAGGTATTCTTTCATCCTTCCAGGCTGCACTGACAATGTCCGGTATAGCCGGTATGGTATTGTCACTTGGTATGGCTGTGGATGCGAACGTACTTATCTATGAACGTACAAAAGAAGAGCTTCGTGCAGGTAAGGGTGTGAAAAAAGCACTTGCCGACGGTTATTCAAATGCATTCTCGGCTATCTTCGACTCTAACTTAACATCTATCATCACAGGTATCATCCTGTTTAACTTTGGTACCGGTCCGATTCGTGGTTTTGCTACGACATTGATTATCGGTATCTTGGTATCCTTCTTTACCGCAGTGTTCATTACTCGTATCGTTTATGAACACTTCATGAACAAAGACAAGTGGTTGAACTTGACATTCACAACCAAGATTTCAAAGAATCTGATGACCAATACACATTTCGATTTTATGGGTACAAACAAAAAGTCCCTTATTATCGTCAGTGCAATCATCGTTGTTTGTATCGGTTCATTTGCCATCCGTGGTTTGAGTCAGAGTATCGACTTCACTGGTGGACGTAACTTTAAGGTACAATTTGAGAATCCTGTAGAACCGGAACAAGTTCGTGAATTGATCTCTAGCAAATTTGGCGACGCCAACGTAAGCGTTATTGCTATCGGTACAGACAAAAAGACCGTACGTATCAGTACAAACTACCGTATCGAAGATGAAGGCAACAATGTAGACTCTGAAATCGAATCATATCTATATGAAACCTTGAAGCCGGTATTGACTCAAAATATCACATTGGAAACTTTCATCGACCGTGACAATCACACAGGTGGTAGTATCGTAAGCTCACAGAAAGTAGGTCCGAGTATCGCAGATGACATCAAGACAGGCGCTATCTACTCTGTAGTATTGGCACTGCTCGCCATCGGTTTGTATATCTTGCTCCGTTTCCGCAACATTGCTTACAGTATCGGTTCTATCGTAGCTTTGAGTTGCGACACCATTATGATTATCGGTGCCTACTCACTATTCTGGGGTATCCTGCCATTCTCTTTGGAAATCGACCAGACATTTATTGGTGCTATCCTGACAGCTATCGGTTACTCTATCAATGATAAGGTGGTAATCTTCGACCGTGTACGTGAGTTCTTCGGTTTATATCCGAAACGTGACAAACGAGTATTGTTCAACGACTCTCTGAACACAACGCTGGCTCGTACCATCAATACATCATTAAGTACATTGATCGTATTGCTGTGTATCTTCATCCTTGGTGGTGATTCAATCCGCAGCTTTGCATTCGCAATGATCCTGGGTGTTGTTATCGGTACATTATCTTCATTGTTTATTGCATCTCCAATTGCATACAACATGATGAAGAACAAAAAAGTCGTAGTACCAACTACGGAAGAATAATAAACTCCACAAATAGAAAAGCCTCTTCCGAACATTCGGTAGAGGCTTTTTCTATTGATTATTAAAACAAATAGAAGCTATAAGACGTTCATCTTAAAAGAAGCTATTGTTACACTTAAAACTTGATACAATATGAAAGCAAAACAACACCACTCTCATAGATTCTTCTGTAGTAGCCCCGAGGGGAATCGAACCCCTATCTAAAGTTTAGGAAACTTCTATTCTATCCGTTGAACTACAAGGCCGCTTCAAATTTGCTTGCAAAGATAACGGTTTCTGTCGATTTAACAAGAATAAAAATGCAGGTTCCTTTCAGATATTTCAAATAATTAGCGTCAATAGGACAATAAAGTAGGATTTATTTTGATAATTCGATTAACTTTCCGACCTTTGCGCTCACAAATTGAAAGTAAAATCAGTTTTTAAATTAAATATAGTAATTAAAGTTATGGCAGACGAAATGATGGTTAAAGAATTGGAGGAAGTAGTAGTACGTTTCTCCGGCGACTCCGGCGATGGTATGCAGCTGGCCGGCAACATCTTCTCGAACGTGTCGGCTACAGTGGGAAATGACATCTGTACATTCCCTGACTATCCGGCAGACATCCGCGCCCCGCAAGGTTCGCTAACCGGTGTTTCCGGTTTCCAGGTCCACATCGGTGCCGGACAGGTTTACACTCCCGGAGACCGTTGCCACGTATTGGTAGCAATGAACCCTTCCGCACTGAAAACACAAATCAAATTCTGTAAACCGCAAGGACTTATCATCACCGACTCCGACTCATTCGAAGCCAGAGATTTGGAAAAGGCACAATTTAAAACCAACAATCCCTTTGAAGAATTAGGAATAAAACAGGAAGTATTGGAAGTTCCTATCTCTTCCATGTGCAAAGAGAGCCTGAAAGACTCCGGATTGGATAACAAATCGATTCTCCGTTGCAAAAATATGTTTGCACTCGGATTGGTTTGCTGGTTGTTCAACCGTAACCTTGCTGCTGCTGAAAAAATGCTGCGCGAGAAATTCGCCAAGAAACCCGAAATAGCAGAAGCTAATATTAAGGTATTGAACGATGGCTTCAACTACGGAGCAAACACTCATGCTTCTGTCTCTACTTATAAGATTGAAAGCAAAGCTCCGAAATCTAAAGGACTTTATACAGATATCAACGGTAATAAAGCAACCGCTTACGGACTGATTGCCGCAGCTGAAAAAGCAGGTCTGGGGCTCTACCTGGGTTCTTATCCTATCACTCCGGCTACTGATATTCTGCACGAATTAGCCAAGCATAAATCATTGGGAGTCAAAACCGTACAGTGCGAAGATGAAATAGCCGGTTGTGCTTCTGCAGTTGGTGCCGCTTTTGCCGGTGCTTTGGCAGTGACTACGACTTCCGGCCCCGGTGTTTGCCTGAAGAGTGAGGCGATGAACCTTGCTGTAATCGGTGAACTTCCATTGGTGATTGTCAATGTACAGCGTGGCGGTCCGTCTACCGGTCTTCCTACTAAATCAGAACAGACCGACTTATTACAAGCCCTTTACGGACGCAACGGCGAAAGCCCGATGCCTGTAATCGCTGCAACATCGCCGACCAACTGTTTCGACGCCGCTTATATGGCATGCAAGATTGCCTTGGAACACATGACTCCGGTTGTATTGCTGACTGATGCTTTCGTAGCTAACGGTTCTGCCGCATGGAAACTCCCTAATCTGGATGAATATCCTGCCATCAATCCTCCGTATGTGACCCCGGATATGGCCGGCAACTGGACTCCTTACCAACGTAATCCGGAAACAGGCGTACGCTACTGGGCTACTCCGGGAACTGAAGGATTCATGCACCGCATCGGTGGTCTTGAAAAGAGCAACGAAACAGGCGCTATCTCTACCGAACCCGAAAACCACAATAAGATGGTTCATCTGCGTCAGGCCAAAGTGGATAAGATTGCAGACTATATCCCCGAACTCGAAGTGTTGGGTGACGAGGACGCAGACTTGCTGATTGTTGGCTGGGGCGGTACTTACGGACATCTCCGTCTGGCTATGGACTATATGCGCGAACATGGAAAGAAAGTGGCTTTCGTTCACTTCCAGTACATCAACCCGCTGCCGAAGAACACAGCCGATGTATTGCATAAATACAAGAAAATCGTGGTAGCTGAACAGAATCTGGGACAATTCGCAGGTTATTTGCGCATGAAAGTGCCCGGATTGAACATCAGCCAGTTCAACCAAGTGAAAGGACAGCCTTTCGTTACGAGAGAATTGATAGATGCATTCACTAAATTATTGGAGGAATAAAAGATGAGCGATAAAGTATATACCGTACAAGATTATAAATCAGGCCAACCTCGCTGGTGTCCGGGATGCGGTGACCACGCTTTCCTGAACTCACTGCACAAAGCTATGGCCGAACTGGGAGTAGCTCCGCACGATATTGCCGTCATTTCCGGTATCGGTTGTTCTTCCCGCCTGCCTTACTATGTAAATACGTATGGGTTCCACACTATCCACGGACGTGCCGCTGCTGTTGCAACAGGTGCTAAAGTTGCCAATCCCAATTTGACTATCTGGCAGATCTCCGGTGACGGTGACGGTTTGGCAATTGGTGGTAACCACTTCATCCATGCATTACGCCGTAATGTCGACCTGAATATGATTCTTCTGAACAACCGTATCTACGGTCTGACAAAAGGACAATATTCACCGACTTCAGAACGCGGACTTGTCACCAAATCATCTCCTTACGGAACAGTGGAAGACCCGTTCCATCCGGCAGAGCTGGCTTTTGGCGCCCGCGGACGTTTCTTTGCACGCTGCATTGCAGTAGATGGTGCCGCTTCTGTAGAAGTGTTGAAAGCAGCAGCCAATCACAAAGGTGCTTCTGTTGTAGAAGTTCTACAGAACTGCGTGATCTTCAACGACGGAACTCACGCCAGCGTTGCCACCAAAGAAGGACGTGCCAAGAATGCTATCTATCTGGAACATGGCAAACCGATGTTATTTGGTGAAAACAAGGAGTTCGGATTGATGCAGGAAGGCTTCGGGCTGAAGGTAGTGAAACTGGGTGAGAACGGTATCACAGAAAAGGATATCCTTATCCACGACGCACACTGCCAAGATAATACGCTTCAACTGAAGCTGGCTTTGATGGAAGGTCCCGACTTCCCGATTGCACTCGGTGTAATCCGTGATGTGGACGCCCCGACGTACAATGATGCAGTTACAGAACAAATCGAAGAAATCAAAAGCAAGAAGAAATATCACAATTTCCAGGAGCTGTTGATGACTAATGAGACTTGGGAAGTGAAGTAATTCACTGCTCATCAATAATATAAAAGCTGGAGGAAGGATAAAACAATCACTTTCTCCAGCTTTCATTATAAATACACCTCAAGTTTGCTTAAAGGTCATCTTCAGTCATCCCACAGCATACTGGGCGTCACCCCACAAGCCGTGGTTTGTTTCATGCCATGAAACCATTTGTTTCTCACCGAGAAACGAAATGTTTCAAGCAGGGAAACAAAGTGTTTCACGCCGAGAAACAAACAGTTCCAAACAGGGTTGGAACTAAACGACTGCAATGAAATCAAAAGCGCTCCATTATCTCCATACGCATACGCCCGTTATGGTAAGGACATTTCCAAAATCCAGCTTTATCATCCTCACGGTTGACAGTCCCAACAGCCGAAAGGCTCCAGTACCATTCACCGAAGCAAGCCGAACCATGTACTTGAGTTACTCAAGCCTCCTACATCATTTCACTGAGTTTGAAGTATGATTAAAACATTTCATTAAATCTATAAAAGTTTGAAGTATAATTAAAACTTTTCCGTATATTCGCAAGAGTTTAAAGTATAATTAAAACTTTCAGGCCCATGAACTTTCCTCGAATCCTCAAAAAAAGAAAAGGTTATATTGACCGAATAAAACCTTTTATGCAAAAATCTGTAGTCAAGGTATTAACAGGGCAACGCCGTGTAGGCAAAAGTTTCCTCCTTTACCAGCTTATTGAAGAAATTTTAGCAGAAGAACCGGATGCGAATATTATCTATGTCAATCTTGAAGATTTTACATTCAGTTCTCTACAAACAGCAGAAGATCTACACTCGTACATCATTTCTCATAGCAAAGAAAAAGTTAAGAATTATATCTTTATCGATGAAATACAAGATATTCCCGGGTTTGAAAAAGTCATCCGTTCACTCCTACTCAATGAAGATAATGATATATACATTACAGGTAGTAACGCCAAGATGCTTTCAGGAGAACTCGCCACCTATTTAAGTGGCAGATATATCGAATTCAAAATATATAGTCTCTCCTATTCTGAGTTTCTTGAATTCCACGGATTAACTGAAAGTGAAACGAGTTACGAATTATATAGCCGTTATGGCGGACTTCCCTATTTATTAAATCTCCCTCTCGAAGATGAAACGGTCAATGAATATTTGAAGAGTGTATATTCCACGATTGTATTTCGTGATGTTGTCAGTAGATACAAGTTACGCAATACTTTGTTCCTTGAGAAACTGATTCAATTTTTATCCGAAAACATAGGCAATCTCTTTTCGGCAAAGAATATCAGTGATTATTTAAAATCACAACATACCACCATATCAGTTAACCAAATACAAAGCTATACGGAATATTTAAACAATGCTTTCCTTATCCACCGAGTAGAGCGGTATGATTTAATTGGGAAACGCGTATTTGAGATAGGAGAGAAATATTATTTCGAAAATATGGGAATCCGGAACATTGTCATCGGATATCGCATTACAGACAAAGCCAAAATATTGGAAAATCTAGTGTATAACCACCTTTTATACAAAGGTTACGATATTAAGGTTGGCTACTACGGAGATAAGGAAATTGACTTTATCGGAGAAAAGAATGGAGAAAAACTATATATACAGGTCGCTTTAAAAATAGATAGCGACAAGACAGCAGAAAGAGAATTTGGAAACCTGCTAAAGATACAGGACAACTATCCCAAAATAGTGGTAACAGAAGATACATTCAGCGGAAACAGCTACGAGGGCATACGTCATTGTCCCATACGCCAGTTCTTAATGGAGTAAACCATACGATATACGAAAAATAAATGCAGTACACCATTAGGTTACCACGAGCAATCAAATCGCCTTTGGTGTGCTGCATTTACATTTGAGTCAAGTCATCTATAATACCATGGGGTTTGCTGCAAGACAGGCGGCAATGTCCATTGTTAGTTAGTAATAGACAGCTCGGTTACCTTATACGGATGCTTTACTGCTGCATGGGCAGCTTTCTGGGCAACAGCTTTCCTCGCCTCATCCAACCCTTCCGGGGCATAAGGATTCCCGACTACATTGTGTTTGAAGATGCGTTCGAACCAGGTACAGGCAGCGGTATAACGTCCAATCTTCACATCCAGATGATAGCCGTCCCGATTCAGGTGGTCGCCGATGAAAGAGGTGCGCGCATTTTGTATGGCAGTGCCCGAAGGGATGACAATCTTTATCTTATTCGCCTTAGCCGCTTTCTTCACTGCATCGGCAATAGCCTGATACATGGTCAGTTGATTGCAGTTGTAGTTTTTAAATCCACTATGCTTGGAAGTAGACGCATACGCCCAGGTTTGGTGCAGCATCAGCTTTGTTTTTTTTGGAAGGCGTACTTTTACATATTCTATGAGCTCGGGAAGAGAGGCTTCATACGTCTCATACATTCCCGAAAAAGGACTTGCCTGTTGCAGGCTGACGTAATCCCAGTCTTCATCTGCCAGCACCGCTTCCAAAGACATCTTGCCCTTTTCCCGTTTCTTTCCATCCGTACCGATTTTCCGGTAGGCATAGGCAGGAGCATTGTCACGGGCATTTTTCACATGACGTTCCAGGGAACAGCCGCCGATAAACATATTGCCGATGATGGTTGAAATGCCTTCGGCTTCGGCAAGTTCATGCAGATATTGCTCCACGGCATCCTGGGAGAAACTGTTGCCGATAGCAAGTATCCTGACCGTTTTTTGCTGCGCATACACTCCTCCGGCAAGAAGGAGCAGTATGCACATACAAATCACTACAATCTTATATTGCTTCATCACATTCAAATATAGCTAAACTTATCGGTTATTTCTCTTTTTCATGTAATAATCTCTCATCAGATACCACGCTTTCTTACGCATACCCTGGTCGGATATGAGTCCTTTGCGGTTCCAGCCATCCTGATTGGTGGGGTGGAAACGGAATGGGGAACGGAAGTCGAACAGAATCCAGGGAGATACGCCACGCAGGTTCGGGATATTGTCGAACATACGGATATTGTCTCTGTACAAGCGTGCCTGGTATTCTTCACTCCAAGAGCTGACTACGTTCTCATCACCGGACTGACCGTACAATGCTTCGCCGCCAAATTCCGAGATAATCAACGGTTTGTCCGTCACGACTTCCCATATAGCGTCTTTCGGTTCCACAGGCCACGGATGATACCAGCCCATATATTTATTGATAGCTACGACGTCCAGTTGGGAAGTAAAAGAATCTTCCATTACAAAACGCTGTTTTTCGCTATTGAAGTGCACAAGGTCGAAAGCGGCAACATACAGGCGGGTAGTGTCCAGCTGTTTTCCCGTTTCGAGCAGGGAAGTAAGGAATTCATTCCGTTCTTTGGAAGGCTGTGTTTCATTGGCAACACCCCAATAACCTACCGCGCAGCGGTTTTGATCGCGCTTAATCATTTCAGAAAGCATCCTCTGCGCTTTCTTACGGGTATCATCGTCTGTAAAATCAATGCCTTGCCAAATAGGAATCTCCTGCCAGAGAAGGAAGCCCATCTTTTCCGCCAGGCGTACCGTGTACTCATTCTGCGGATAATGAGCCAGGCGAATCATGTTCACGCCAAGCGCTTTCGCTTCATTTAGCAACATAGCTGCATCGGCTTCCGAGAAAGCACGCCCCATACGTTGCGGGATTTCTTCGTGGAAAGAGATACAGCACATAAATGTCGGCTTCCCGTTCAGGTAGATATCAGTTCCTTTCACGGTGATATTACGGAAGCCTATTTGCTCTTCCACGCGGTCGGCACTTGAAGATACAGTCACGCCATAGAGTTTCGGTTCTTCCGGCGACCAGCGTTGCAGCTTCTTCGCATTCAATACGGTTTCCGCCTTTCCTTCCGCGTCGGTGGTGAGCTCCGCGTTGATTTTGAGTTCGGGGATGGCAACTGTTACTTTCTCACCTGCCTTTTCATCAGAAAGACGCACACGGGCAATTATCCGGTCGGGAGCATTTTTATCCAGTTGGATAAAATAATCTTCTATAAATATCCGGGGAGTTTTCACCAACAGCACATCTCTTGTGATGCCGCCATAGTTCCACCAGTCGAATGCCATAGCGGGAATGGCGTCTTTGGTACGGCGGTTGTTCACTTCTACCGCCAGGAAGTTGTCACCGTCTTTCAACAGGTCTGTCACTTCCACTTGAAAAGGAGTAAAACCGCCTTCGTGCTCTGCTATCTCTTTTCCGTTCAGGTAGACTTTGCAACGATAGCTGACAGCACCGAAATAAAGAAACTGGCGTTTGTCTGCCAAGCGTTTGGCATCAAAGTGACGAGCATACCATACAGTGCCTTCGTAATACTTCAATTCGGGCGATTGAGAGTTCCAGTCTCCCGGAACATTAAGACGCAACCCGCCTTCAAACGCGTATTCGTAGAAATCGATATTTCCTTCCGGTTGCCGGTTCTCATAGATTTTCATCCGTTGCCCTTGGTCGTACAGGTCGATGATAGCATTCCATTTACCATTCAGCGAATGGATGTTGCGACCATATACATTCGTTATCAGCTCCTGTGCCGCAACGCTTCCAGCAAAAACGATTAGCAACAATAGACATAGACTTAATTTCTCACCTGTTTTCATTTAAGTATGTTGTTATAATTAGTGTATATAATAAGTTCAAGCACGGATTATACGGATTTCACGGTTTTTAGAATAGAATAGGTAAAACAACAGTGTTAATCCGTGTAATCCGTGCTATTTCGATTTATTTTTCAGGAAATTCATTACCCAGTTCCAGGCTGCGCTCCACTGTTCGGCATAGGCATAATGAGCGGTCGTCTCAGCTACAAACAGCTCTTTCGGAGCATTAATCACGTTGTAAGCGGAGTAAGTGGTGGTAGGCGGACAGACCATATCATTATAACCAAAAGTATAGAATCCCGGAACTTTGACCTGCCGGGCAAAGTTCACCACATCAAAATACTGAACGGTTTTCATCTTTTCCGGCGTCCGGTTCTTCGCATCCTTAAACAAATGCGGCCAACCGCCTGCACGACCGTGGGCATAACCCGCCATATCACACAAGGCTGGATAGAAAGAAACCAATCCCTTGACACGGTCATCCAGTCCGGCAATCACAATGGAAAGCGCACCGCCCTGGCTTCCTCCGAAGGTTGCCAGGTTACCGTTAAATTCGGGAAGTGTGTAAATGAAATCAATGGCTCTCACACAGCCTGTATAAACCCGTTTGTAATAGTACTTGTCCCGATTGTCCATATTGAACGAGTGGTAATTCTTCAAAGCACCGTTATAAAGCCGGTGATACACATCCCCCTCCATATTGACCGGAATGCCGTGAATACCGATTTCCAATATGATGAACCCCTTTCCGGCACGTTCAGCTTCTCCGTTATAGGCACGGATGCCTGCGCCCGGCACTTTCAGAATCGCCGGATATTCCCCGGAAGCCTTCGGAACACAAAGGATGCCGTACATACGGGACGCATAGTCATTGTTCGCAAAGGAGACATGATATACGTTCACCTTATCCGTGCACCTTTCCGGCAGTAAAGTCATTATCGGTTCCAGTGCCCACTTTTCAGCGGCTTCTTTGGTGCTTTTCCAAAATTCCAGAAAGTCGGCGGGCAACGGAGTGGTCGGTTGCAATTTCTCAGGAGAAAAGCCGACGGTAGCCACGCCTTCATACTCACGCCCTTGGCAAGTGACAAAAGCACGGCAACGCAGGAACCCTTCTTTTTTCATAGTCCCTGCGTTAATTTCAAGCTTTTCATTCTTCAAAGGCTGTTTGCCTGTCTGATGAGGTTTCATCATGTCTTCCGAAATCTCATAGCGCACTTCCAGATTATCCTGCGGGATATTGCATTTCAATACCGCCACTTTGAATTTCACTTTTTCTCCCGGTTTATACAGCCAATTGGTGTGGTCGGGAGTGACCTGCACTTGAACCAGTCTTTCCTGCGGCTGTCCCCATGCAACTATCTGCATGGAGACAAATGCTATCAGGAGAAGAAGAAAACGTACACTTTTTACCATAGTTCCCTATTTTATTTCATTTGTCGTTGTTATATTAATATTCAGCATTTATCAGTCTCAAACTATTAATACCCATTGTCTCAACTATTAATACCTATCCGCCACTATTAATACCTGACAACTCAACTATTAACATCCAACAGCAGAGGTATTAATGCTTCTCTCCACCACCATACACTCTGTAAATCAGAAGTTAACACATCACTCGTCATTAGCGTAAATGCAGATAGCCGCCTTTTTATGGTTTTACTTCGTATTGATAGAGTGCGAAAGAGTTCTTATCATTTAGCTCGAAACTTACTCTACCCTGTGCGCCGACTTTTGCGGCAAACTTCTTGCCACTTCCCATCACAGGGATAAAATCCACTTTCTTGCCTTCAGGAAGCCAGGTGTCAATAGTCCCCCTGGCTTGCTCGTTGTCTTCACGGTAAACAACAAGATAACCTTGCGTGCCGGAGACGGTCGATTGGAATCCGGTCCACGAGCGTCCCGAGGGTTCTTCACCAATAGGCAGTATGACGCCTTGATGAAACCGGAGTTGCAAGGGTTGGTATTTCTTGAGCAGAGATGCCGTAATATAAGCCTCTTCGGGCAAGTTCGAAGCCTCCATCCAAGCCAACGGCTGTGCCGCCAAGGTGATAGCAAAGAGGTAATCGAAACTGTAACGGGCGGGGGCAAAAGGATCGGCAGCGTCATACTTGTCGGCATTACGCCATTTATTAAGAAACTCTATCTGCATCTTCTCCGCCGGTACATAGCGAGACAGCATCCAGAGGTTGCGCAAGGTGCGATAAGGGTAATAGTTGCCCCAATCGGTATAGCGGTTTTCCAGGAAGATGTTGCCGTACTCGTTCATATAGTGATACCCGCCGCGACGACCGGCAGTGGCATCGAGGTTGAAAATCACTTCATAGTTGGTTTGCTCCAACACGGTATCAAACAGTCGGCGCAGATTCTGTTCGGCTGTCTTGGTAGGTATCTGCAGGCCGTCTATCTTGAAACAGCAGATGCCGTACTTCTTATAAAGTCCGATAATGGCTTGCGCATCTTTTTGCCAATCGGCAAAATCATTCTGTATGCTGGGGTTGAACCATAATCCGATGCGAATACCCAATTTCTTGCCTTTCTCTACAATAGGTTTCAGACCATGAGGGAATTTCGTGGGGTTGGGCGTCCAGTAACCGGTATTCTTCCAAATATCCTTAAAACTACCTCCGGCAGTCTTCGAGTTAGGGCTTTTTCCGCTCTGCCAGCCATCGTCCAGTTGAAAGAGGGTGATGCCCATGCGTGCGGCACGGTCCAGTTCTGCCAGGCAGAAAGCCTCATCTATTTTGGCATCCTGGCTACGGTCGCCCCAGGTATTGAGCATAATCATCTCATCCTGTGCGGCGGTATGATGGCGCAGTTGTTTCTGATAGAGGCGCAAGGCAGTAAGCGCTTCTTGCTCGCCGCCGGTATAGATGCCGGTAACGCATCCATAAACGCGGGTCCAGCTATCCGGCTTTACATCATGAGACGCAATACCCAGCCCCACTATCATAAAATCGCTAAAGTCCGCCACGAAGTCAGAACCCGGATAATGTAATTGGGTACTGCTGCTAGGAGCCTCTTTCAAAAAAAAGAAGCCTTGACGCGTAACTACGTCATGAGCAAAAAGCAAATTACCACGATACGTATTGCGACGGTAAGGAAGCCAGGTACGCCCGGTCACCAGATTGTCGTTCCAATCGGTGTAGTCGAAAAACTCTATTGTGCGGGCACTCCAATGATTGCCGGATAGTTGCAGCCTGTCGAGCGTGGGAGTTTTCACCCCCGTAGCCATATCGGCCGTGTGCTCTATATTTTTGCGGTCAGCGTTAGAGCGGTTATCCTCCTTATTCTGATAAAGTTCCACTTGCCCTTTCAGATAGGTGTCGCAAGCAATGGCGGGACAGTCTGCATAAATGCGATAGCGACGCTCTATATTCAGCGAACCGATAGTGCAAGCCACGGTAGCCTGCAGATAACTGGCGTGGATGCCGTTCGTCGGTATCTCGTTCACGGTAAGCGTGGCATCCGTAGGGATACCTTTCACAATCGAGAAATCGGGTTGTTTGCCCTGTGCCGGAATGGTTTTTCCGTGTTGCTTGTCAGTAAGGCTGATGGTAACAGGCGCACCGTTATTCCACAGCATGACGCGTTCCATATAGTTATTGCCCATACGTAGCGTGTCACCTTTCAGAAAAGCGTAATACTGTTGTCCCCCCCAAAGCGGCAAGGTACATATTGCCGATAGAAATATCGTGATAATATTTTTTTTGCTCATAGTTTGTCTACGGTTTGATGTAAGCTCCCGGAACTTCCAACAATTTGTTGGGTTCGTTGAAGCGTTGGTTATCGGGCACATCGCGTTTGCCCAGACCCGCTTGCATAAGTTGCTTCAGTTCCGGCAGGTGATGATGATAGATGTCGCGCGGCTCTACACTATGCTTGTGGCAGAGTCCGGCTGCCATACCTACTACTTCACCCATCATGCCGGTAGTACGCATCACACGTACCGTACCCAAAGCTACATGGGTGCAGCTCATATTGCGACCTGCCATAAAAAGGTTGTCCACATTGCGAGAATAGAGGCAGCGATAGGGAACGGCATAAGGATAAATCCAACGATGCACCGTAGCCGACTTGAATTCATTGCCGGGAAAGCGGACACTGTTCACGCTGTCGGGGAAGTGAAGGTCGATGCTCCAAGTTGTGGTAACCGAAGCATCCTCGTGCGCCACATTCTTATCAATATCGTCCTGTGACAGTACGTAGTCGCCCAAGAGACGGCGTGATTCGCGTTTGCCTGAAACATACGCCACCCAGTCGAGGGAACGGTTGGCATACTTCTTATGGTCTTTATAGTGATTCTTCAGATAGCTCCAGTTGGAATATATCACCAAAAGTCCATAGTCGCGTACACGTTCAGCTTCGCTGACTTGATTGCGGTTCATACCCGTTTCCCATTTCCACTCGCCCATAGTTACAGGCTCACAGTTTTCAGCGTCAAAGCGCACGCCATATTCAAAATGAGGGAATGAGGTTTTCTTCTTCATATCCTTACTATACCATTGTATAGAAGCCCCCATCACCAATGAGTCGGGTTGCTCGGGAGCAAGGCTCTCGCCATATTCATCGCGACCTTCACGCCCCATAGCCCAATCGGCACCGGCTAAATAGCCTATGGTAGCATCACCTGTGCAGTCGCTAAAGAGAGGAGCGGTAAGTTCGGTTTGTTCGCCCGTCTCGATGTGCTGGATAGTGACTGACGCAATGCGGTCTCCTTGCATCTTCACGGCTACCGCACGCTGAGAAGCATAAAGGGTAATGTTCTTTTCGGCTCTATAAAGTCTTCCTTCTTCTGGTCTTCATAGTAGTCACCCGGTTGGGCATTGCCGGAGCGTTCATGACCGAATTCACGTATCATACGCCCCAATCCCTGATTAGGTTCCATTTCGATGATACCGCCGAGGTGTACACGAATCTCCGACGAGTTATTGCCGCCCAATACAGGACGGTCGTTCACTAGTGCTACCTTACAACCTAACCGGGCAGCAGATGCGGCAGCACACATTCCGGCTACTCCCCCTCCTACTACCACAAAGTCGTATTGATGAGCGGGCACCGTCTGTTGTTGTCGCAAGCGGGTACGAAGTGCGGCTGTCTCTGCCGCATCCCAGGTAGCAGGCTGCGTGTTCGCATCGGTCGTAAGGTAAATGGCATCGCAACGACCATCGAAACCGGTGAGATCTTTCAGGGCAAGGGTGGTAGTCCCTGCTTTCAATACTGTCTTTCCGGCAAATTGCCATTGCCAGGAATTACCGGTATGTCCTAATGTAGCTTTCAGCAATTTGCCGCCTAAAGCCAGGCGGAACTTTCCGGGGCCCTCGGCATCGGTCCAAGGTGAAGTCCAGTTGTAAGTACGGGCATATACGTAGTAAGTACCCGCCTGGGGAATGTTGATTTCTGCCGTAGCATCCACCACAGGGATGCCCATGCCATGTGCCATGAGATAGGGCGAACCCATTTGATCCATGAACTGCTGGTCGAGCACCCAGCCGCCTCGCTGGCTGAAGCTTTCTGCTTCGATGAGCAGTTCTTCGGCTACAGCCACAAGGCTACAGGCTACGGCTATGCATGTCAATAAGAATTTTTTCATCACAGTACAGCGTTTTTATGATTATTGTCTACTATCTTCACAGAGGGAACAGATTATCTCGCCATTTTGTAAATTTCATTGCCTGCCATCAAAAAAGCACCAACTCCATAAACTTCCGTCATGTCACGAGTCACTTTCTTCGGGTCGGCACCGATTTGCTGCACATAACCCAGTTTCCCATTCGGTTCCACAGCCGAGACTAATGCATTCCAGCCTTTTATCATTACAGGAAGATAAATTTCCTTATCCAATAAACCTTCGTTTATTCCATAAGCAATGGAATAGACAATGAAAGTAGTGCAACTTGTTTCCGGTGATGGATAAGAGGCAGGATCCAAAAGACTGGCATGCCAGAAACCGTCCGGATGCTGTAATCCGGCAACACGGGTAGCCAGTTTTACAAATAATTCCTCATAGAATTTGCGGTTCTTATCTTTCTTGGGCAGTTCCTTTAATATTTCAACCAGACCACCAAGCACCCAACCGTTGCCACGTCCCCAAAAGACTTTCTTGCCATTGGCTTCACGCTTATCAAAATAACGCCAGTCACGGTAGAACAAGTTTTCTTCTTTATCGAACAGGTAATCATAAGTCGCTTTATACTCACGATTCATAAATTTGATATATTTTTTCTCCCCGGTCAGCATATACAGTTTGGCATATACAGGGGGAGCCATAAAGAGAGCGTCACACCAAGTCCAACGTTCCAAGGTCTTTAAGTCTCCCTCCACCAGCTTGAAACTGCCTTCGGACGGATGATTGACAATCCATTCCGTACGGGCGAGCGTAGGGATAATCATTGCTTCGTCTTTGTACTTGCGGTATAAATCCAAAAAGGACTGTGACACAGCGATGTCATCAGCATGGTAAAACCGTTTATCCGGCTGCCAGCAATTCCGTCGGCCTATACGGGTAAGCCACTTATAATATGTATCATCATTGTCTTCTTTTTCAGCCAATTCCGCCCAATCCACCATGCCGACATAAAGAGCACCTTGCGGCCAGTTCAAGTCGTCATGTTCAAGAGCGGGGTGTGGATTGGCAATCTGCCAATCCGCCACCTTTCGCATGATAGACTTTATTTCTGCTTTTTGAAAAGGAATCTCTGTTGCCATTATAAAAACGGAACATAACAGAGACGCTCCCAATAAAAGTGTTTTTTTCATTATATATTTATTTGTTTATCATTCGGTCATTACAGTTCAACCATAGCCTTTAAAGGCAATTGACTGGAAGCAGGACCGACTAAGATCTCAAAGTCTCCTTTTTCCACTACAAAGCGGTGTTGATTCATATCGTAAAAAGAGAATGCATCCTCATCCAGCACAACAGAAACCCGCTTCTTCTCCCCTTTCTTCAAGAATACCTTTTCATATCCTTTCAGTTCTTTCAACGGACGGGGAACAGAAGACTGTACATCATGCACATACACTTGTGCCACCTCCGAAGCATCCATCTTACCTGTATTCTCTATATCAAAGCTAACGGTAACCTGATGCTCACCCGTTTTCTCCGCAGCCATATTACTATAAGCGAAAGTAGTATAGGACAAACCGTAGCCAAACGGATAGAAAGGTTCTTTTCCCGAACGGTCGTATCCACGATAACCGACAAAGACACCTTCGGAATAGTCTACACGCTTAATCTCCGCCTTTAAGTTCTCGTAATAACTGCCGTGCACTGGATTATCGTCCCATTTCCGCTCGATAGAAATCGGTAGCTTTCCACTTGGAGAAATCTTACCGGTCAGGATTTCAGCAATTGCCTGGCCGCCTTCCTGTCCCGGATACCAGGCCATAAGAATCGCTTTTGCGGCATCATACCAGTTGGTGAAATCCACACCGCCACCGGCGTTCAGTACAACCACAACATTGGGATGCATGGACGCAATCTTCTTGATAAACAGTTCCTGATAGCGAAGCAAGGCAAACGGACGGTCAAAGCCTTCGCCTTCGGTATTACTATTGAAACCTGTGCAGAACACAACATTATCCACCTTTGCCAATCCTTGACGAAGTTTCGCCTCATTAAGGCTATAAGCATTAAAACGAATGATGGCCGAAGAAATATTATCAAAGAATTCAATCCGGAAACGGTATTCCTTACCACCCTCAACCGGCAGTTCAACTTCACGGCTAGAGTAGGAATGATTTCCCCAATCTCCCGTAATATGCTTGTCATTCACAAACAGACGATAACCGTCATCACCACCGATATGAAGTTTCAACTGACCGTCAGTTTGTGGCATGTAGCAGGCTGTCCAACGGACAGAGAATCCATCTGTCGGAAAGCCGTCCAAAGGTGCCCCATATCCCCAGTCATAATCAACAGAGGATTCCGTGCGTATTACTTCAGGCTGTCCCGAAAGGGTCTTGTTTTTAAAGTATTCAGCCTTGAAGCCTTTCATCTGACGATTAGCATCAGTATAAAACTCATGGACAATATCTTCATAAATCACATCATCCGTCAATAGTAACAGATTATTTTTCTTCAATTCTTTCAAGCCTTGAGCTACTGAGACGGTAGAAAAAGGAGTGACAAACCCACTGCCACCACCGGTAGGAATCAAATTTGCATTAGGCCCCATCACGGCTGTCTTCCCTTTCAGCGGGAGCAAGTTTCCTTCATTCTTCAACAGGACTACACCCTCGCGCGCCAGCTCTAAAGCTGTCTGGCGGGAGAAAGGATTATCCTCTGCTATGTTGCTGTCTTTCTGTTCCTTATCCAGCATACCATAAGCAATCAGAGTTTGCAGGATGTGTTGTACTTTCAGGTTGATGGTTTCTTCTGTCACTGTGCCCGCTTTGATAGCAGGCAACAGATTCTCCAAATTCATAAAACGTCCTTTCGGCATTTCGAGGTCAAGTCCGGCGTTAGCAGCGCCTACGGCGGAATATACGGAAGTCCAGTCAGACATCAGAATACCTTTGAAGCCCCAAAGATTGCGCAAGACATCAATATTCAGCCATTTATGTTCGGTGGCATGGACACCGTTCAACAGATTGTAGCTGTTCATTACGGCACCGACATTGGCTTCCTGTACTGCTTTCCGGAAAGCCGGGAAATAGATTTCCTGCAAAGTACGCTCGTCTATGTCAGAGCTGGCATGGTGGCGGCTCCATTCCTGGTTGTTGCCAGCAAAGTGTTTGATTGTAGCAATGACTCCTTCCGATTGTACTCCCAGGATATATTGTTTCGCCGTTTCACCTGTCAAGTAAGGGTCTTCACCGAAATATTCAAAGTTACGGCCGCACAACGGAGCACGATAGATATTCACGCCCGGACCCAACAGGATATTAACTCCTCTTGCCTTGGCATCCTGTCCCAAGCCTTGCCCTAACTTATAAAGTAATTCCCGGTTCCAAGTAGAAGCGGAAAGTATTCCGGAAGGATATAAAGTGCTCTTGGGAGCATGATTACGAATTCCCTGCGGCCCGTCAGCCAACTTGATTTCAGGTATTCCCAAACGGGGGATGGCACGCAGAGAAAAACTGGTATATCCGGAGATATACTCTATTTTCTCTTGCAAAGTCATTTTTGTTACAATGTCCTTCGCACGTTGTTCGGCTTGGGGAGTGATTGTCTGTGCATGGGCTGTGATACCTACCATAAATAAAAACACACCTACGCTTCGTATTAATTTTCTCATTATCGAATTTTACTCTGTTAAGTCTATCTTTACTTTCTGGTCTTTTACCTGGATATAATACTCTCCGATTTCCAAGAATCGTTTGCCGTTCCCGTTAACAAAACCAAAATCGCGTTCCAAGTCAACATCAAAACGGAATACTTTCGTTTCACCAGCCTTGATTAATTGCTTCTCAAAGTGTTTCAACTCTTTCACCGGACGGGTAATAGAACAATAAGGGTCGGAGATAAACCAATGTACCGTTTCCAAGCCATCACGTTTTCCTGTATTCGAAACAGATACTTCTACTGAAAGTTTTCCACCACGTTTGACTGTTGTTACAGAAGGAGTAACAGTGCCATATTTGAATTCTGTATAGCTCAGTCCGTGCCCGAACGAGTATAAGGGCTCACTCGTGATGTCCTTATAGAAGCCCTGATGTCCACGTCCACTCTTGCGACGATTATAATAAATAGGAATCTGCCCGGTTGAATAAGGGAAAGTCATAGCCAGTTTACCGGAAGGGTTGATACGTCCAGACAATATTCCAGCCATTGGAAGCGCACCATTCACACCCGGCTGCCAAATTTCCAATATAGCATCCGAAATCGGTTCCAACCGGTTCAATTCCAACGGGCGTCCGTTCACCAATACCAGTACGATAGGTTTGCCGGCTTTCTTCAGTTCTTTTGCCAGTTCCTCCTGAATTTGAGGCAATGCAATAGAGGAACGAGAAGCATTCTCACCACTCCAAGTCATCATTTCGCCCAAACAAAGAACAACGACATCAGACCAACGGGCTGCTTCCAATGCTTCTTCAAAACCTTTTCGATTATCCCCTTGTGTGCTACAACCTAACGCATAACGCAGTTCAGCTTTTCCCACAAACTCGGTTGCCAATCCGTTATAGAGCATTGCTACATCCGTATCTTTCCCATGCCCACACCAGGAACCTAACAAGTCCCAACCATTTTTTGCCATGGGGCCTACTACGGCAATCTTCTTCTTATCTGTCAGAGGCAGTATCCCGTTCTCGTTTTTCAACAATACCATCGACTCTGCTGCAAGCTGGGCTGCGATATCCATACTCTGCGGACGGAAGAAACGTTCTTCCTCATTTGTAACCGGGGTATAAGGGCGTTCAAACAAGCCCAAACGAAATTTCACCCGCAAAACACGACGAACTGATTCATCAACCTGCGCCATCGTTATCTTTCCCTCTTCGACAAGCTCTTTCATATAACGGTCGTAAGCATGAGACATCATATCCATCTCAAGCCCTGCATTAAAAGCATACACTGCAGCTTCTTTTTTGTTAGCTGCCAATCCCTGATTTTTCAATTGTTCGATTGCCCCCCAATCGGAAACTATAAATCCATCATGCCCCCAACGTTCTTTCAATATTTCCGTCATCGTATAGTGATTGGCCGATCCGGGAACTCCGCTGATATCATTAAAAGAGCTCATCAGGGTGGCCGCCCCCGCTTTCACACCCATTTCATAAGGCAGTAGATAGGTATCCCAAAGAGTTTGAGCAGAGATTTCAGTATAAACATAATCACGTCCGGCTTCGGAAGCGCCATAACCGATATAATGTTTCAGACAAGCCGCTATTCGGTCTTCGGCCGACATATCATCTCCTTGATAACCACGCACCGAAGCGGCGGCAAACACTCCATTAGCATATGGATCTTCACCATATCCTTCGGCTACACGTCCCCAACGAGGGTCACGCGCCACATCAATCATCGGCGAGAACGTCCAGTCCACTCCCGACATACGGGCTTCCTGTGCAGTAACGGCACATACTTTTTCCACCAGTTCAGGATTCCATGAACAAGCCTGTCCCAAGGAAATAGGATATACAGTACGAAATCCGTGAATGGCATCGTAACCAAAAATAATAGGAATACCCAAGCGGGATTCTTCCATAGCCTTCTTTTGCACATTATTACGCAAAGCCGGATTCGTATCGTAATAAATCAACGAACCAATTTCCGCCGGCACTTTCTTAACCTCTTCTCCTATATTATTCACATTGTTATTCCGCCCCATGGTATATTGGTTTAGTTGCAGAATTTTCTCTTCCAAAGTCATGCGTGACAACAAATCATCAACCCGTTTTTCAATCGGTGCTTTGGCATCCTTATACAAAGGAATACTTTTTTTATCTTTTGCCGAAAGGGCACATGTTACTTCCAACAGGCATAAACCGAAAATTAATACTTTTCTTTTCATTGTGTTTTCGTCGGTTAGTTATTATTTAATCAATCAAATATAGCTTTTTCAGACAGACGTACTGTCTATCATTGTTTTTCATGCAAAGCTCTGCTAATTATCTTTTTTCAGATGTTTATCAGCAAACTGTACATACTGCGTCCAGTCATACAAATTAATGTCATGTTGCCCCGAACGGATATGATAACCAATGGTCCCGGACAACTCAGGCTCGTTGACAGCCGGCATCTCCTTCACCGGTAATCCCGGCAGACCGAACAATTCATAAACAGGAGAGGCATAAAGTCCGGAAAGGAACTCTCCTCTAGGATCGGCCCAACAGTCTTCTTCCGCGCTAGCGATATAAACAGGACGAGGAGCTATCAGAGCTATAAGTTCATGCTGATCAACAGGCAGGTTTTCTTCCTTATCGTTATATTGCCAGAAATTCCGACAGAACCAATGTGTAAATTGCCGATTTACAGCCCGCACGGTTTCTCCGACTTTTCTTCTCGATAACGCTGCACCACCACAACCTGAATCATTTGAGATGACCAATGCAAAACGCGGGTCTATCGCTCCGGCCCATAAAGTAGTTTTTCCAAGGCGCGAATGTCCGAAAATTGCTACACGTTTTGCGTCAATGTCTTTGTCTGTCTCAAAATAGTCCATTACACAGCTCATTCCCCATGCCCAAGCAGCCAAAGTTCCCCATTCATCGTCAGCCGGTCGTTTTTGCCCTTTCTTATAAAATAACGGATGAACCCCATTACGGAATGCATCATCAAAGTCCGGATCAATATCTCCACGATAAAAGGTAGCCAGCCCATAACCATGTTTCATCAGCATTTCTACCGGCCATCTGGAAGCAGCATTACCACGTGGAAACATGTATTTTCTGCCATAAGTCAGTAATTTTTCTTCCGACGGCAAAGTAATGCCTTCATCCGGGTGAATGGCATGATTACCCTTAAAGTTTATTCCGAAGAACATGGGTACCGCTCCTTGCCGTTGGTTAGGCAGATAGATAAGTACTGTCATATAATGCTTTTCATCTTTTGTGAGATAAACAGCCACTTCCCGCCGGGTAGCCAAGCCATTCAATGCGTTTTTGTCTTCGGTCAGCACCCGGAAATGTAAATCCTTCGGATGTGCCGGAGCTTTGCCATACATCTGCGTTTCGAAAAGATGAATCAATTCGGGACGACGTTTCTTCACCCATTCTTTTATGGTAACCACTTTTTGCCCGTTGTTTAGGGTCAATACGTCAGGAAGTGTATAAGCCGGAACTTTGCTTTCATCATAATTGACTTTCGCGGCAGGTTCTTTTAATTCAGTTAATTCCGTAATCCGGTCCGGATGCAACACTGCTCCATGGGCGGCTTTTTGAGCCACTTCCCGCTGATCATAATTCATACCTTCCGGATAATACGGGTTTCCTACGACATTGCGCTCGAATATTTTCTCAAACCATGTACAAGCGGCCGTATAACGTCCGATTTTCAAATCGAGATGATAACCGTCACGATTCATGTGGTCACCGACAAATGAAGTACGGGCATTCTGAATAGCTGTACCCGTAGGGATTATCATTTTTATTTTTGTTAGTTTCGATGCCTTATCTACTGCTTTTACAATAGAATGATACATCGTTAGCTGATCCCGCCCATAATTCTTAAATCCGGTATTTGTTGCATTTGCAGCATATGCCCATGTCTGATGCAACATCAATTCCGTTTTCTTAGGAAGACGTACTTTCACATATTCCACCAATTCCGGCAACGATGTCTCATAAGTCTCATACATGCCTGAGAAAGGACTAGCTTGCTGAAGGCTGACATAATCCCACTCTTCATCCGCTAGTACTGTTCCCAACGCCATTTTTTTCTTTTCTATCTTCTTACCGTCCAGACTGATCTTCCGATAGGCATAAGCGGAATCATTACTACGAGCATTCTTTACATGACGTTCCAAAGAACAACCTGCTATATACATATTGCCAATAATCACAGGAATACCTTCCGCATTTGCCAGCTCATACAAATACTGTTCCACCGCATCTTGTGAGAAGCTATTCCCAATAGCCAATATTTTAATAGCCTTTTGCTGCGCACATGCTCCACTCGCAAGAAATGATAGCAACAAAAGCAGAATTACAATCAGAACTTTATTTTGTTTCATTTTTATCTGAATATAGAAGAGAATGAGAACCAATTACTGCACCTGCTTTATAGACAACGCATTTAAATGTCCCTCTGTCGCAGCTCCGCTCAAACCGACAACCTCAATAACAACTTTACCGTCAGCAGTTGGCTCTACATTTTCAAACTTAGTGATATATTCTCCATAAGGAACTTCTTCAAAAGTTGCATACTCTCCCTCATTAGTACCTAACTTCAAACCTGTCCTAATCTCTTTCGGACCGATAGTATTTTTTCCTTTCAGCGTATATTCAGATGTACGGGCCGCCTTGCTACCACCAAAGCGAACAGCCAATATCGTGAAATTATATTTACTTGCAGAACTCAAGCCTGTTACTTCAACTGTTGCCGGTTCAGTATTTCCGGCGTTAGCAACGCCACTTACAATAAGCCCGTCTTTCCATGCCGACATCGGAAATTCCACTTCATCCACAACCATTACTTTATCCGGTTCTCCAGATACTCCATTATAGACAGAAGTAAATCCGCCAGCTACTCTCACACTTACATTCGTAGCATTAGCCTTTGCATCGGACAATAACAATGGAGCAGCACTTACGGAAGAAGTATAATTATTCCATGGAGTAGCGGACGTTATAGTCGAACTACCAAAATCAACATAAATAGGAACAGCCAATAGGTCCGAATCGACACGTTTCTTCAAATCAACTAACTCCGTCACGGTATTCGGGCTCTGTACAGCCATATGAGCTGCTGTTTGAGCAACCTTTATAGTTTTCTCATCCAACCCTTTCGGGGCATATGTATTACCTACCACATTCTTTCCCGTAATCTTCTCAAACCAGACACAAGCAGCAGTATAGCGCCCGTAAGTTGTTTCCAAATGATAGTATCGCGTGGCGTCACCATTGTCAAGACGAGTGAAATTGTCGCCGATAAAGGAAGTACGTCCATTCTGAATAGCAGTTCCAGCAGGAATAATTATACTGATATTCTGGTCGGACGCTGCTTCATTTACTGCATTGACAATAGCACTGTACATTGTCATCTGATCATTATCATAGTTTTTAAAATCAGTATGATTTGAATAAGACGCATAAGCCCACGTCTGATGTAACATCAGTTTCATATATTTGTTAGTGGCACACCCTTTTACATAATTAACCAAATTACTCAAATAAGGCTTGTATGTATCATATTGTCCGGATTTGCCACTCACTTGCTGAAGACTGATATAATCCCATTTGTCATCTTTCAAAGCTGTTTCCAGTGTAGTATTCGCCTTAGTAATCTTGCTCCCGTTCTCAATTTTGCGATAACTATATTTTGCCTGATTACCGTTAGCATTGGCCCAATGAGTTTCCAAAGAGCATCCTCCGATGTACATATTACCGATAATAGCTTCAATGCCTTCCGCTTTCAACAATTCATACAGATATTGCTCGACTGCATCCTGCGAAAAACTGTTGCCAATTGCCAAAATACGAAGCGGAGATTGTTTGACCGTTACAGATATTACTTTAGAAAGCCGTTTAGTCTCTCCTGGAGATTCCACTTTGATGAAAGCCTTTCCTGCTTTCACACCTTCAACCTTTACATTGGTACCATTGTCCTCTATGATTTTCAGTATTTCCGGATCGGAAGATGTCCATATATATTCCAGGTTTTCAGCTTCCGTACTGCTAAAAATTGGATTAATAGCCATTTCATCACCAGTCTCCAAGCTAACAACATCTTCCACAATCATCCAATGATCACCCTTGATAGGATTGTCCACGTCATCGTCAGAACAAGATATAAACGCATTACCTATAAACAGAAATATCAGGAACATGCAAGATTTCCATGCTATGTCACTTTTTAAAAATACATTTTTCATAATACAGAAGTTTTAGCAGTCATACATTTTCTTATAATGAATAAAAAGGATATATAGAATTACCCCGCTCCTCCAATAAGGAGCGGAACAACATACTTCATGTAGATATTTATAACAGGAAAACCGTTATTTAACCGTTATATCCATTAGCTTCACCCAACCGGAGTCTAACAGGTTATTTTTAACTGCCATCCGCAGCCCTATTGTATTATCTTTAGTGGTATCCACAAGACCTACCGCCCACTTATAAGCACCCACGGAAACTCCTTTCAGTGTCAAATCAAAATTATAAGTAGTCGGTTTATTCTTCAACCACGTAGATAAATCTGTCTGGGTATCAACAAATACCTTTTTTACTTCGTTCTTATCGTCCAACAAAGCAAATGCTACTTTATAGCGTTGATTCCATTGCGGAATATTAGTGGGACAATACCCCCATCCCATATTATTCCAACGATGAACGATCGTTATTTTCTCGCCACTCTTAACATCTTTAGGCAATGAAACCATATCAGGATATAAACGATAACCACCTTCGGTAACAAAACGCTGTACAAGTCCGAAACATTTGAACCAAGACATGGTTTCGCTTCCTGCACGAAAATCCATCATATTGACCCGTGCCTCAGCTGATGCGTCGAATTCTCCCTGACGTACATCTTCCGGATGCCCTTCACGATACCCCATAGGATCAAGCCAATAACGATGCTGGCTAACAATCCATCCTCCTTCCATTATGATAGGACGTTTATAGTTCCAACGAGCAGCAAACTGTTTTTCCCAATCCTGATAATAACCGTTCATACCAAAAGCATCATGACGCAAACTATATCCCTTGTTTATAGCACTCTCAAGCAAGCCTTCCGTTTCAGGGTCTAAAGCCCCCCAGCCGGATGTGTTTTCAGCACCAATCAAACGATGATAGTTAATAACTAACGGCACTTTGGTAAAGCATCGGGAATACAAATCTGTAATCCATTCGAAAACCTGCTTCTTTTTTGAATGATCTTCATAAATCATTGTATGTGCTTCACCCCATTTCCCCAATCCGTAAGCATCTATAAAGTCTACTTTATCCGGATCGTTAAATTCCTGTGCCAGTGCTTCGATGAACTTAGTATATTTTTCCTGAAAGATCTTATCATCCGGAAAAGGTGATTTACGTGCTAATGCAGTCGCCTCGTTAGTAGGTCCCGGGTCTTTATACCAATGTGCACCGGCGTCAAAAACATATTGGGGAGTATTTAATCCTTGGTCACGTCCATCCACTACAATTCGGAATGACAAACGCATCCCACGATCCAAAACACTTTTCAGCAATCTGGTCAAACGGGCAGTCGGATCTTTCCATATATATTTCCCTTCTTCCGGCTCCAATGAACTCCAACTTGTCCGTATATAGCAGGTACTGGCATAATCTGAAACTTTTACTGGTTCTGCCAGTTCCGGTACAGAAACATTATCGTAACCTTCTGTAGTCCAGAAATTTTCATCCCAACCACGTCCCATATAGATCACCCATCCGTTTAATGGATTACGCAATACTGTTTTCTTATCCGGAGTGATTTTCACTGTGACATTACCGGCAGGCAGTTCACCACTTCCATTTCCTTCATCACCATTATTATTACCACCCGAACATGCGGATAAATTTGCTGAACAGAAAAGCAAAAGAACTACACTCCAACTTTTCATAACAGATATTGTTTTTTCTATTTTCATATATTTCGATGTTGATATTAACTATTGCCGTATCTTGTGCAATACGGCAATAGTATAAATTCAAATTATTTATATGCTACAATCTTTTTATTTCGCAAGTCTAAAACAACAAGAGTACTTGACGGAACATTAAAGTATGAGTTGCGTTGTTCACCATCAGCTCCTCCTGTAATCGCCTGCGACACACCATAGGTAAGCGTCTTTTGCTGACGCAATCCATTCAATAATGCAGGAGAGAAGCAATAAGTATTATTTGCCTTACCACTTATATTTGCTATAAGGAACTTTATTTGGCTTCCCGATATTGGAGTTCCTTTATGTACAAGTACTTGCGGGTCGGCCAAACTTGGCGTAAAGCTTCCATCTACAGGTGTACCCCAGCCATTTATATTACCATGCAACCACAAATTCGTTACAGTAGTAGTTATTATATCTTCAGCAACATCTGCATTATATTTCCATTCGAGTGTCAATGGTTCTAGTTGTTTACTTGGCGGATAAACTGACACTGTTTTCGCTTGCATATCAACAACAACGCGATGCTCACCTGTTTCCGTAATCTTCCATCCGACAGCCGCTCCTTTTTGTCTCATAACTACAGATAATGTATCTATTTTATCGGCTGACAATGCAACATCATCCCCACTTTCGGGACTGATATAATTAATCTCACCTTCAAACTCAACAGGTATCTTCAACACTCCCGGTTTCAAATCCAACAAAGCTGCATACAGGTATTCATTTTCCTGTGTCAATGTCATTTGTATCTTATCCGCACCTACCGCATCACCTTCCAGGAATACTTTATCGGCATCAAACACAATAGGTTTATAAGGACGCACATCTACATTGATTGTTCTCACTTCAGGCATCGCATATTTAGAACCACCATCCCATTTGGCAAGTACACGGAACTGCAAAGTTGCGGGTTTAGTATAAGTCCTTCCCCACTTTTCTACCAATAGCTTCTGCAATTGCTCAGTCGTATAGCTTCTGGAGAAAACACCTTCATCCTCTTCTGTGCGTACACTGGAAGCAAAATCATTGCCTTCAATATCTAACTTTGTGACATAAGTAACCGAATATTCTTCCGGCATCTGGCGCGCTTCTGTCCAATCAAAAGTCAAAACCACCTTATTAGGTTCGTTACCGTCGAGTTCGATATTTGTACTTGACGCATGTACTTCCAATGTTTCCGCAGCAGCAAAAAAATCACTGTTGTCCACATTATCATCATCATTGCATGCACTTAAACAAATCCAAACAAATAACGGCAGTATATTATAGAATGATATAATTTTTCTCATATTTATCATTGTTTACTTAAATAAAACATTATCTCCACCATCCAGGCAATTGTCTCAGATTAGTATTCTTATCAATATCATCCTGAGGAATCGGCCACCAATAACTAATAAATCTTCTGGTTTGATAAAGGGTACGTTTATAATATTCATCTCTTTCGGTACTTTTAGCCAAGGCATTCATTCCATAGAATTTTCCATTCAAAGCTGTTTCAGCTTCTTTCCAACGACGTAAATCATCAAAACGTATACCAGCTTCACAATTCAACTCTACACGTCTTTCACGACGAATCAAATCACGCAATTGAGCTTCTGTGACAGGTATCTGATCCGCTCCCTTTCCATACTGAGGAATACCAGCTCTATAACGGACTCTATTAATATAATCCAGAATTTCTGTCTCATTATCCGTATATGTGCCCGTTGCCACACTATACTCATATAATGATTCTGCATAGCTCAGATAAGCTTCTGCCAAGCGATAAAGTACTCCTTGACGTTTTTTGTAAGTACCGCTACTAGAGGCAGGAATCGCAGAGGGGTCAACACGTTTACGTATCAAATACCCTGCACTAGGAGAGTCATGAGAAGGACCACCATCTTCACCACCTGAAAAGAAATTGGCAAACTTATTTTTTGCATTCGACTTATCTTTTCCCCAGTGATACTCTTCATTATAAAGTACTGAAATATAAAAACGAGGTTCACGACCGCAATACATCTTATATGTATTTTTAGGAACAATCACATGCTCTGTTTCCTGTTCAGTACCGCCTTTTGTAGCATACATCCATGTAGTCTTATATGACTCGTCAACTGTAGAATATCCCGTCTCACTGTATCCTGATTCAGAATTGATAACTGGAGTAGCTCCATCATTTGTATAACCTGTGATAGGCACTAAACCATTGTTCATAAAGAATGCATCCACCAATGATTGGGTAACACCAATAGCACCTGCACCACCCATACTACGAGGATTAGCCTGACGGTCAAAATAACCTGCATCATCATATGTTCGTGGGAAAAGGATTTCCATATTTCCTTGATTATAACGTAACATCAATGCATTCTGATAAGATTGAAATGCATCTACATCATCTCCAATCGTCTCAATATATAACTTATGCCCCGCCTTTTCAGCCTCATCTATCAGCAACTTATTAGCATCAACAGCGGTCTTCCAACGTTCTGGTTTGAAGGTTGAATCAAAAATAGAAACACCATCACAGTTTTTCATATTCACCATGTCCGAGTCCTGGTTACCATTCACCAAAGGACTAGCAGCAAATGTCAATAAACGGGCACGCATAGCGAGACAAATAATAGAAGTGATACGCCCATATTTATTATCTTCATCGTAATAAGCCGGTAGCAATTTAGAAGTTTCTAACAATTCATTTGCAGCCCAATCCACTACTGTATTAAACGGCTCCTGCTTCAACAACAAGGTTTCACCTGTAATCTCTTCTGTTGCATCACGAATAATAGGAACTGCTCCGTAAGTCATAGCCATCACAGCATGAAAGTAAGCAATGAAAAAGCGACATTCGGCTTTCATATAATTCACTTCCTTCTCTGTTACATCAGGAAGTGCATGCGCATATTTAATAAAGATATATGCTTGGCGAATACGCATAGGAAAAGTCTCCCAGTAGTTAATCACGCCACCGCTTGCAGACGTCCAGTTTCCATTCTGATAAAGAATAGCCTTAAATCCCTGTGATTCCCAACCAACAGAAGGTGCCAACTCGTCTGCTACTGCATCTGCACCATCATAATTATAGAACTTGGGAGTAGCATTATATATATAAGCTAACCAACGTTCCATATTTGTTTTATTCTCAAATACAGTTTCTAATGTCAACTGATCATCCGGCTCCTTATCCAAATAGTCAGAACAAGAAGATAGAGAAAACATGGCAATCGTGCCTAATGCTATATATTTCCTTATTTTATTTTTCATACAATCAATTCTTAGAATTTAATTTCAAAACCTGCAGATATAGATTTCATAGCCGGATAAACTGCACCAGTCCTCGAAGCACCACTATCCGATGTAACTTCCGGATCCCACAAATCAAACTTAGAGAATGTCAGTAGATTTGAGCCTCTAACAAAAATACGCGCTCCGGAGATCAACATATTTTGCATCCATCTCTTCGGAAAAGAATATCCTAATTCTATATTTTTCATGCGTAAGAAACTCATATTACGTAACCACCATGTAGAACTCTGGCTGTTATTAGCATTTGTACCATAATCTAAACGTGGATAAAAGACATCCTGACTGGGATTATCCACCGTCCAGCGATCTTGATAATTAGTAAAGATATTATAGGTTGTACCCTTATTTGACGCAGGAATAATATTACCAGAAAGAACATTCCATGTTCGACCGATACCTTGAAATAACACACCAAAATCTAAATCTTTCCACTTCATATTTAACCCAAACCCATAAACGATTTCTGGGTTTATCGGCCCCCCAATTGGAGATACATCAAATGCATCAATCTTCCCATCTTGATTTACATCTACATATTTAATATCACCCGGGCGCAATTTAGCAGTAAAGGTTTGCGCAGGAATACCCTCTTTTAAAGTACCAGCTGCAACATCAGCAAAGTCATCATTTGTAAACAATCGTTCTGCAATATATCCTCTATTTTGTCCTGTTGGATATCCTGTTTCTGCCCGATTTGTACCAACAACAGCTGCCGGTTCGTCCTTTTCTGTAATCTCATTATGAGCATATGTAAGTGTCCCCATCAAGCTCACAAACAAGTTCTTATTAAACTGTTTATTGATATTCAATGTAACCTCTGCCCCTTGATTCTTCATTTTACCATAATTATCCCAAGGTTGTTTTATAAATCCGGCAGTTATTGGAATCGATTCACGAGGCATAAAAATATTGTGACGGCGTTCGTCAAACAAATCAAATTGTAAGTCTACCATACCATTAAATAGTCCCAATTCCAATCCCACATTCGCTTTATTTACTACTTCCCAAGTCAAATTAGGAACTGCAAACTCACCTTCAGCCATACCATTACGATTATACCCGCTCTCGGTACCCCAGTTATATTGTTTCAAATCATCCCATGAATCATTGATAGTAGAAAGATATGCAAAACGTCGTCCATTCAAAGTAGCATTACCTGTTTGCCCATAAGATGCACGTAATTTCAATTTAGAAATAGTTCTACGAAGAGGTTGCATAAATGATTCTTCTGACACAATCCAACCAATAGCCCCTGAAGGAAAAAAACCATAACGTTTTCCCTTAGCAAAATTTTCAGAGCCATTATATCCAAAATTGAACTCCCCTATATATTTCCCTGAATATGTATAAGAAGCACGTCCTGCCATTCCCTGAGTTCGATAAGGTAGTTTCTCTCCTTTATCAAAATGACGACGATTAAATAACAACATGCCAGATACTGCATGTTTTTCCGCAAATGTATGATCATAAGACAAGGTTGCCTCCATATAGAGACTTTTAGTTCCATAAGTCCCTGTAGATTCATGTCCTAATGTATTGCTTCCATTTTCCTTTTTTGTCAACATCAATTCCCCCTCTTCCGTTCTTCCAGAAGCTGCATTATATATATCAGGCTTTGTTGACCGTTTTACTGTCCCCGTAGAATAACGGTCAAAAGAAAATACTCCTTTTACCTTTAACCCCGGAGTTATAAATTTCAAGTCTTGTTCAAGTGAAAATAATGTTTCAATCTTACTAGCACTAGTACGCTGGTACCCCATCTGAGTTGCCATTGCCCACACATTAGACTCCTCAGTTCCTGCAATTTGTCCTGTAGAATATTGTGCTGGAAACTGAAATGGAACAGAACGGAAAGCTCTATTAAAAATCTCACTTACACTTTGTGTTGTAGAATTACGATCTTGCAAATATCCTCCAATATTAAAACGCAGCTGTGTAGTTGGAGATAGCTTTAAATCAACATTTGAACGGACATTATATCTCTGCAACTTAATAGAAGGATCCCACTCTCGCTTTTTGTCACGTTCCAAAATACCGCGTTCATTATAAACAGCGGCCACAAACGAATAACGTAGGATTTCTGTACCACCAGAGATATCTACCGTCACACGCTGATTGGAAGCATGATCCTTAGATACTGCGTCAACCCAATCCACGTCCGGATATAAATCAGGATCATAATTGGCACGAGTTTTCGCAATTTTATCAGTATATATAGGTCTCTGTCCTGTATCGATTAAAACATCATCCAATAATTGCATGTAATCAGCAGCCCCAATATATTCCGGAAGTTTTATAGGTTGTGTAGCTGCAAACTCTGCTTTTACAGTTACACGTGGTTTCCCCACCTGTCCCCGTTTTGTATTAATCAAGATAACACCATTAGCACCGCGTACTCCATAAACAGCACTAGCGGCAGCATCTTTCAATACAGAAAAAGATTCAATTTCTTCCGGATCAATATTATTTAATTCACGTTCAATACCGTCAACTAAAACTAATGGATCACCACCAACTTTTTGAAAGGTACTAATACCACGAATCCAAAAAGTTGAATTATCATATCCCGGTTCCCCCGAACGTTGAACTGCCAATACACCTGCAACCGTACCTGCTAAATTGTTACTCAACGAGCGACTGGTAGATACTTTTAATTTCGCAGGTTCAATTGTTGTAATAGAACCCACTACAGATTCTTTTTTTTGTGCGCCATAAGCCACAACGACAACTTCATCCAACTGACCGACATCTTCTACCATCTGTACATTGACTACTTTTCGATTATCAACGACCTCTTCTTTAGGCACAAAACCTATATAACGGAAAGAGAGCACTGACCTCTTTGCAGGAACAGTAATACTATAATTACCATTCATGTCTGTCAATGAATGTACTGTAGAATCATTTTTTAGAATAATTGTCACACCGATCAAAGGTTCTCCCTTCTCATCTGAAACGTTACCTGTTACCTTTATACCTTTTTGTTGTGTAGCTTGCTGTACTTTAGGAGCTTCTGGTATCGAAATTGTAATTTGTCTTCCCGACATCTTATAATTCAGTCCTGTCTCTGAAAACAGCTCTTTTAACACAGCATCTATTTTCTTATTGGAAACTGAAATGGAGACTTTGTTATTCAGATTTTTCTGAACATTAGCAGAGTATATAAAAATATATTTACTATGTTTTTCGATATAATCTAAAATATCTTTAACTGTAGCATTCTCATACTGTACTGAGAATAGATCTTCTTCGGAATTCCAACTAATAGAATTAGCACCGAATGAAGAAAATGGAATCATAAAAAAGACGTTTATAATGCAAAAAAGCTTAAGTCTTTTCTTTAAGTGTAAAAAAATACTTTTCTTTACCATAAAAATTTCTTTTTAGGTTAACAATTTTGGATTTATTGATTTAACTCAAGGAATTACTATCGGGTAAATACGGCAATATTTATCCGATTTTTTTGTGTATCATGAATAGTATTATCTGTTTCTCATAGGCTATATTGATTTTATAAGATTAATTAAATTGTCATTATTTACTCAAGTATATACTAGTATCACTTTTTTCTACTTCAATAGGGATTGTCTGCCGGATACATTCAATCACCTCATCAATATCATCTTTCAAATCTAGTTTTCCATAAACCTTTTCTTTACCTACCATCGGATCGCATTGAATAGGAATGCCATAATAAATACTCAACTTCTGAATAATATGAGATAAATCATTACCATTTAACAACATGACACCATCCACCCAGCTAATATATTCGGCTACGTCCACTTGCTTCTGATAGGCAATTGCGCCATTGGCTATATTCAGCAAATCACTAGGCACCAGCTGCGCTTTTCTCTCATTCCTATCGGTCACCTCAACAGAACCTTCCACCAATACAATATTAGTTGCCCCCCCCTTGTAGTTTGAAATATTAAACTTCGTACCTAATACCCGTAATTTGAAATCTTCAGATTCTACAATGAAAGGGTGTTGCTTATCATGAGCAACTTCCAGAAACACCTCTCCCTGGGCATATATTTTACGAATATCCCCATTAAAACGACAAGGATAAATCACTTTTGATTGAGAGTTGACAACCAATCGGGTTCCGTCAGACAGTTCAACCCGCACTCTTTTCCCTGCGGGAACAAGTAACTGGTTATATTCCGGTTCGCCCTTTACTTTCTTCTCCTCTTTTTCTCTTATTACTTTAGAATTAACAGCAACCTTTCCTTCTTTTGAATAGGTAACAAAAGCATCCTCATCCAAATTGAGCTGTTCTTTAGCAGTGATAAGAGTCACTTCTTCAACAGACTGGCTGTCCATCTGTTCGGCAATAGCCTGAAAATCTAAATTAGTGTTTTCACAATGAGTTAAGAAGTGGATGGTTGAAATACAAATTAAAATAGAAGCTGCGACAGAAGCAGAAGCTACTAAGAAATAATTTCTTCGACGCCTCATTACATCTCTCCGGATTTTTTGTTTGGTTCGCTCTATTATAGAAGAAGCATCAATCTTTTCATGCCCGCATTTTTCCCAAAAGAATTTCAGTTTCCCGCCTTCAGGTATAGCAGTAAAATCATCCTCAAGCTTTTCTTGAGAATTCAGTTTACCAAATAAATCAGCAAGGCAATGGTATCCTTTTAAGTCCATAATCTTCTTTAATGTTGTTTTATAAATAAAGACGCAACATTCAAAAAAATCTCCTAGTTAAAAATGAACTTTTTTTATTTTTCTCGAAAAGTAAAAATAGCAAGAAGCTCTTTTAAACAATTAAGCCCTTAAAATACAAGCAATTAACAGTATACCTTCAATCACTTCTTACGCAAAACCAGATTCAGATTCTTAGCAATTTCTTCTAAAGCAAAAGCAATATGATTATTGATAGTCTTCACAGATATATTTAATATGTCTGCAATCTCTTTATAAGGCAACCCATCCATTTTAGCCAGAAAGAAAACATGTTTACACTTGGGAGGAAGTTGTTGAATAGCCTCATTTATTCTGGCTATCTCTTCTTTACTAATCATCTTTTCGTCCGGAGATTGAACCGGATCAAATATGAATTCTCCTATCTCATCAAACAACAAATCACTTTTTCCTGTTTCTTTCCTCAAAAAGGAGATAGCCTTTCGATAAGTGATTGTTTGAATCCAAGCATCCATATTATTAATCTGCGCCAAGTCTTTTCTATTTTTCCAGACTTCAAAAAAGACATCACTGACTATCTCTTCCGCTGGCTCTTTTTGTCCTAATAATGCAAATGCATAGTGATATAAACGCGAAGAATAATGTTCCATAAAACGGTTGAAAGCGAATTCATCACCATTTACAATTTTACGTATGTCATCATTTTCAAGTCTCACAGAAGTATTTACAGATTATTTCTAATTAACAAAATTGTGCCAAATATAGTAGTATATTAGCAATTATAAAAATAAAAAACCACAAAAACGGATTAAAAGTTATCAATTACGAAAGATTAAAAAGTAACTTGGTAGGACGTGCCATCAGAGATAGATTCTTTTACGCCTCACGCAATAAGTTTTCAAACATGGGGTTCACCTTTCACCTTTTCTTCGAAACCCTTTATTCATCAGCGATAGCGGGTGAAGGCTCTTCTTTTCACCGAACTTTTCCCTCTGAACGCTGTACCGTCCTTACTTTAGTGGTTCTTTTTCAATTTAGTTGACTGGTCATTATAGCCCACTACTTCATCTCCAATCTATTAATAGATAAGTTCTGTTTCATTAGGAGTAAAATTACTTTCGTCTAATAGTAAAGTTATTTCCGATAGTACGGAAACTATAAACGCAAATTCTGATCATATAAATGCAAGCTTTGTTTTTATAAACGCAAGCTTCATTTATAAAAACAAAACTTGTATTTATAGTTTGCATCCATTGAAAAACAACTTTACTCCTAGACCAAAAGAAGTTTGCATAGGAGCAAAAGCAACTTATCCAGTAATAGACTACATGTAAGCTATTACTAAATTACATAAAAGAATGACTCAATCATCATTTATGCATTTGCATCCGGTACAATTCAATTTTTTAATTAAATACGAGGTGAAGGAGTGCCCCTTCACCCGCTATCGCTGATGAATAAAGGGTTTCGAAGAAAAGGTGAAAAGTGAAGGGTATGTTCTCAACATTTCCTGTATGGTCACTTAAAGTGATGCTTTTAGCAATCAGAAAGCATCGGGACTTTTGAAAGACCCAAATATTGATTTATAAAAGTCTCTTACTTAAATAACGTACAGGATACCATACAGAGAGAAAACCAACGGCTAAAACTGTGATAAAGATTAATACGACATCCCAAGCGTGAACGCTGACAGGATAGGCGTCTACAACAAAAGTACCACCACCGCCTCCCAATGAAATTATACCAAATCTCTGTTGGATAAAACATAGGATTAAGCCCAGGGCAATACCGGAGATAGCGCCAAAAAGAGAAATGAGACGTCCTTCAAAGAGGAATATTCGGGAGATGAGTTTATCACTAGCTCCAAGACTCCGCAAAGTTACTACATCATCCTTCTTATCCAAGATCAACATAGAAAGGGAGCCTATCACATTAAAACAGGCTATCATTAAAATAAAAGTGAGGAACAAATAAGAGATTAGCTTCTCTATCTCCATAATACGGAAAACATCTGCCTGCTGCTGATAACGATTCTGAACAACAAAATCATCACCTAGTATGTTTTCTATTTTAGATTGTACCGATGAAGTATTTACATTAGATTTCAATTTCAATTCCATCGCAGAGACTTCTGTTGTATAATCCAGAAGCTGACGAAGAAAATCGAGAGAAGTCAGAATATATTTTCCATCATATTCTTGCTGATTCACCACAAATACGACACCCGGAGAATATAGATAATCACGATTAAAAGAAGCGCCGGGATTTGCCATGTTCACTTTGGCATTTCGCTTGGGAAGATATACCTGAAGAGGATCGACAAACTCCAAACCAGTTCCCAAGGTCGCAACCAATTCCACTCCCATGACGCCATAATTCACGATCGAATCATGAAGAACGAATTCTCCCGCGCCATAAAGTATGCTGTCTATGGCCGTCAGTTCTTCAAAATTATCCTCCACCCCTTTTAGTACAACCATAGCCTGACGGTCCTTGTATTGCACCATTGCATTCTCTTCGAGCGTCTCTGTAAACACCTCCACTTCAGGAAGCGCACAAACGGCACGAATCCGTTCATCTTGTGCATCAAAGACTTTTCCTTCACGGACCGTAATTTTCAACTGCGGATCAAAAGCCGTAAAAAAGCTGGCCACCATATCCTGAAAACCATTAAAAACGGAAAGAGTGCAAACCAAAGCAAGTGTAGCAAGGGCTACCCCACATACGGAAATACCGGATATGATATTAATAGCGTTATGCTTTTTTTTTGAGAAAAGATAACGCCTGGCTATATAAAAAGGAAAGTTCACCTCTGCAATGAATTATTTCACTTCAGCAATGAATCTATTTTCTCAATATAATCCAATGAATCATCCACAAAGAATTTCAGCTCGGGAATGATGCGCAACTGGTGACGCACACGAGTTCCAAGTTCATAGCGAATGGATTTCATATTGTTATTGATATTCTTCACCATCTCTTCCGCTTTCTCCGAAGGAAAAACACTGAGGTAAACACGGGCAATACTCATATCAGGACTGATACGAACTGCACTAACAGAGACCAATGTGCCCGGCATGGACTTTGTTTGAAGCAGGAATATCTCACTTAGCTCTTTCTGCAACAGGCGAGATATCTTATTCTGTCTGGTTGTTTCCATAAAGTTATTTACTGTTTTACGATTTACTACTTACTATTTTCTTCCTTATGATCGTTAATCCGTCACGCAAAGGAAGTATTACTTTTTCCACTCGCACATCTTGTGCTACCAAATCATTAAAGGCTTTAATACCAATTGTTTGAGCGTCCGTATTGCGAGGCTGTTCAAGCACATGCCCGTCCCACAAAGTATTATCAGCAATGATATATCCGCCTTCGGAAAGATACGCCAATGTCATCTCGTAGTATTCAATATACTTACGTTTATCACCATCAATAAAAGCCATATCAAAGGTAACACCTAAACACGGAACAAGTTCTAAAGCATCACCTATATAAAAACGAATTTTATCGGCAAATGGTGATTTTTCCAACCATGGACGGGTAAAATCCTCTTGTTCATCATTGATCTCAAACGTATGCAACATTCCACCTTCGGCCAGACCTTCTGCCAGACAAAGGGCAGAATAGCCACTATACGTTCCTATTTCCAATATCTGACGGGGCCGAATCATTTCTACAAACATTTTCAGCATCCGTCCCTGCAAATGCCCGGAAGCCATACGAGGACGGAGCAGTTTTACATGTGTGTCCCGGTAGAGCGACTTTAAATAATCGCTCTCGGGATCAATATGCTGCAAAATATATTCGTCTATTGATTCGGTTTCCTGCATAAAACAAATCTTTACGAATTACAGATAGCGGTTATTGTTAGGTAATACAGTCTCCTCTGCATGCTTCAAAGCATCTTCCACTACATTAATTTCGAGGAATGATGTTTTCGTTCCCGCCTTACCACTACTCAAATAACCAACCATATCAGAAGGCTGTAAACGACCTTCTTTCAACAAACGGCGCAATGCTGCAAAGTAATACTCCTGTCCGTTAGCTAATTCCGGCATATAGATAGCTTCCACACCATAAGACAAAGCCAAATGACGCATCGTCTTTTCTTTATAACAGATAGCCAACACCGGATACTTTCCACGGAAAGCTGCCAGATTGCGGGCAGTACGTCCGCTATAGCTATCAGTAATAATGGCACGTATTTTTAGTTTAGAGGTAGCCTTCACTGCCTGTTTAGCAAGGAATGCCGTAACATCATTACTATTCTCATCCAATGGAATACGGATATCATTTTCCTCCAATTTATCTTTTTCAGCCTGGGCAGCAATCTTAGTCATTGTTCTCACTGCCTCTACCGGATACTTACCATAAGCAGTTTCCCCACTCAACATCAATGCATCTGTACGATAGTAGATTGCATTAGCAATATCAGTCACTTCCGCACGAGTCGGACGAGGGTTATTTATCATCGTATGGAGCATCTGAGTAGCCACGATTACCGGCTTCTTTGCCAAAATACATTTGCGAATCAATACACGCTGGATTCCCGGGATACGTTCCTGTGGAACTTCAATACCCAAGTCACCACGGGCCACCATTACACCATCTGCCACTTCCAGAATTTCATCAATATTATCTACCCCTTCCTGATTCTCAATCTTAGCAATAATCTTAATATCACTATTATGAGCATCCAGAATTTCACGTATATCAAGCACATCCTGACGATTGCGTACAAAAGAATGAGCGATAAAATCAATATCCTTTTCAATAGCATAAAGAATATTGTTACGGTCTTTTTCCGTTAATGACGGAAGATTAATGCGAACACCCGGAACATTTACGCTCTTACGGCTTCCCAAAGTAGCATCGTTCTTGACTTCACACAACAAATAATCGTTAGTCTTATCAATAACTTCCAGTTCCAGATCACCATCATCAATCAGGATCATACCACCGATATTCAGATCGGACACAAAGTTCGGGTATGAAACAGCAATACATTCACGAGTTGTTTCCAAATCCGGATTACCTACAATCTTTACTTTCTCTCCTATTTTATATGGAATCGGCTCTGCATTAGCCGTCGTACGAACTTCCGGACCTTTTGTATCCATCAAAATCGCAATACGGTTGGACACAGCACGTACATTTGCAATCAAAGCTTCAAAACCTTCACGGCTAGCATGCGCTGTATTCATACGCACTACATTCATCCCAGCTTCAAACAACTGTTTTATAAAATCCACATCACAACGTCTATCCGAGATGGAAGCCACAATCTTAGTCTGTTTCAATAACATAGTCTTTCTACCTATTATATATTATTACCTTATTTATTATCTATCCAATAAAGCCTCCAAAGCCAAACGGTACGAATTTAGGCCAAAGCCACAAATCACTCCTTTACAAGCACAAGCAATCATCGATACGTGCCGGAAAGACTCGCGACTATGCACATTGGAAATATGCACCTCAATCACCGGAGATGTCACAGAACGAATAGCATCCTGCAAAGCTATGGAAGTATGTGTATACGCACCTGCATTCAAGATTATACCATCCACATCAAATCCCACCTGCTGTATGCAGTCTATCATTTCTCCCTCGATGTTCGATTGAAAATAGTCGATCTCCACGTCAACGTATCTTTTGCGAAGATCAGCCAAGTAATCTTCAAATGTAACGCTTCCGTAAATGGAAGGTTCACGCTTACCCAACAGATTAATATTCGGGCCATTAATAATTTGTATCTTCATCGCGCAATCCTGTTTTTTTATACCTTTGTATCTGAAAGAATGTGCAAAGGTAGAAAAAAGAAATGGAAATCAACGAAAAAAAGCATAAGAAGGAACAACAAGAGCTGATAATCAGGAAGTATCAGCAGTATCTCAAACTCGAAAAGTCCTTATCTCTTAATACTCTGGATGCCTATCTGACGGATCTGGACAAACTGATGAGCTTTCTGACATTGGAAGGGATTTACGTATTGGACGTATGCCTGTCCGATCTTCAACGTTTTGCGGCCGGATTACATGACATCGGCATTCATCCCCGTTCACAAGCCCGCATCTTATCAGGAATCAAATCATTTTTCCGTTTCCTCATCCTCGAAAACTATCTGGAAGCAGATCCCAGTGAACTATTAGAAGGCCCTAAAATAGGTTTCAAACTTCCCGAAGTACTGACTGTGGAGGAAATTGACCGGATTATCTCCGCCGTCGACCGCAGCAAAGCTGAAGGACAGCGAAACAGAGCTATTTTAGAAACACTATACAGCTGCGGACTTCGGGTATCAGAACTTATCACCCTTAAACTATCCGACCTCTATTTTGATGAAGGCTTTATCAAAGTAGAAGGAAAAGGAAGCAAACAACGACTCGTACCAATCTCCCCCCGGGCTATTAATGAAATAAAGCTTTACATCACAGACCGTAACCAGATTGAAGTGAAAAAAGGGCATGAGGATTTCGTTTTCGTCAGTCAGCGGAGAGGCAAAGGTCTTTCCCGGATTATGATCTTTCATATGATAAAAGAATTAGCACAAAAAGCGGGTATTACCAAAAACATCAGTCCGCACACCTTCCGGCACTCCTTTGCCACTCATTTACTGGAAGGTGGAGCCAATTTGAGAGCCATTCAATGTATGCTCGGACATGAATCCATTGCGACAACGGAAATCTATACCCACATCGACCGCAATATGCTTCGTAGTGAGATTATCGAGCATCACCCACGAAATATCAAGTATAGGAAAGAAAAAGAGGAGTTATTTCATTAAATTATGATAAAATCGCCCCCTTATCTATATAATTATATTAAGAATTAATATCTTTGCGTTACTTTTTCTGTGTGAGCAGAAGGAGGTTGGCAAATAGACGATATTTCAATTACAAACATTTAATTTATACCTAAAATGACTAAGAAGTTGTACTTGCCTTTACTCATGGCAATGGTTGTTGCATTATTCTCTTCTTGCAGCAAAAAAATGGGTGAATTGTCAGCTGATTACTTCACTGTTACTCCGCAAGTGCTGGAGGCAGTAGGTGGTAAAGTTCCTGCGACCATCAATGGTAAATTTCCTGAAAAGTATTTCAACAAAAAAGCGGTTGTAGAAGTTACTCCGGTTTTGAAATGGAATGGCGGCGAAGCTAAAGGCCAACCAGCTACTTTCCAAGGTGAAAAAGTGGAAGGTAACGACCAGACTATCTCTTACAAGATGGGCGGTAGCTACACGATGAAAACTTCTTTTGACTATGTTCCTGAAATGGCTAAGTCAGAATTGTATCTGGAATTCAAAGCTACTATCGGAAAGAAAGTGGTGACTATTCCTGCTGTGAAAATAGCTGATGGTGTAATCTCTACTTCTGAATTAGTAAACAATACATTAGGTAACGCTAACCCTGCATTGGGCGAAGACGCTTTCCAACGTATCATCAAAGAAAAACACGATGCCAACATCATGTTCTTGATCCAACAAGCTAACATTCGTTCCAGCGAATTGAAGACTGCTAAAGAATTCAACAAAGAAGTAGCTAACGTCAACGAAGCTGCTAACAAGAAGATCAGCAACATCGAAGTTTCTGCATACGCTTCTCCTGATGGTGGTGTAAGCTTGAATACTACTCTTGCTGAAAACCGTGAAGGCAACACAACTAAAGATGTTGAGCAAAGACCTGAAGAAAGCAAAAATCGATGCTCCGATCGATGCTAAATATACTGCACAGGACTGGGAAGGTTTCCAAGAACTGGTTTCTAAATCTAACATCCAAGACAAAGAGTTGATTCTCCGCGTTATTGCAATGTACCAAGATCCTGCTCAAAGAGAAAGCGAAATCAAAAACATCTCTGCTGTATACAAAGAATTGGCTAACACTATTCTTCCTCAGTTGCGTCGTTCTCGTTTGACTTTGAACTATGAAATCATCGGTAAGTCTGACGAAGAAATCGCTAAACTGGCTTCTTCTAATCCTTCTGAACTGAACGTAGAAGAATTGCTGTATGCTGCTACACTGACTAGCGATCCTGCTAAACAAGAAGCTATCTACACTCAAGCTACCAAACAGTTCCCGAACGATTACCGTGGTTACAACAACTTGGGTAAATTAGCTTACCAGGCTGGTAACATTGACAAAGCAGAATCTTACTTCAAGAAAGCTGCCAGCGTTAATGCTACTCCTGAAGTTAACATGAACTTAGGTTTGATCTCTTTGATGAAGGGTGACAAAGCTGCTGCAGAAGCATACTTCGGTAAAGCTGCCGGAACAAAAGAACTTGGCGAATCTATGGGTAACCTGTACATCGCTCAAGGTCAATATGAAAGAGCAGTAAACTCATTCGGTGACTCTAAGACTAACAGTGCTGCTTTGGCTCAAATCCTTGCTAAGGACTACAACAAAGCTAAAAACACGTTGGCTAACGTAGAAAGACCTGATGCTTACACTGACTACCTGATGGCAGTTTTAGGTGCTAGAACTAACAATTCTTCTATGGTAACAAGCAGCTTGAAGAGCGCAGTTGCTAAAGATTCTTCATTAGCTAAGAAAGCAGCTACTGACCTGGAATTTGCAAAATACTTCACAAATGCAGATTTCATGAGCATCGTTAAATAAGAGAATTACCACTCTATTTTAAATATTAAGAATTGCCTGTCATTATAAATGACGGGCAATTCTTTTTTTTTATCCGTAAAAACCGTACTTTCGCAGAAAAGAAATCAAAGCAATGAAAAAGAGCAGCATTTTAATCCTTATAATCATCTGTCTATGCAGTTGTGGCAAATCTTCAAAGAAGGTTAGCATAACCGGGGAAATCAAAGGTCTGGGTACAGATACGCTTTATCTGTATGGAATGGACGAATCATTCGACCGGATAGATACCATTTTCGCGAAGAACGATAAATTCTCTTATACAGCTTCAATAGACACCATTACTTCTGCCTTTTTACTATTGACAATCAGACAGAATATCCAATCTTCCTTGACAAAGGAAATCAAATCAAAATAAAAGGAGATATCAATCACCCGAATATCTGGATATCAACGGTAATATATATAATGAAGAGTTTACAACTTTCAGAAAGAACTAAATAGCCTGCCTACCCCATCCGAGAAAGATTTAGAGCAAAAGCAGAAGAATTCATCATGCACATCATTCTTCTTTTGTCAGTCTCTACCTGTTGGATAAATACTTTGTCAGAAAGACTCTCCGATTTCAACAAGATAAAGAAATTAATTGAAGTCATGACAGGAATATTGCAAGACAAGCTATATATTGAACAACTGAACGAAGCCATCTCCTTGTCCGAAAAACAGGAGACAGGCAAATATGCTCCGTTTTTCAGCCTATCCTAATATAAAAGGAGAGAAAATTACCCGTTCATCCGAAGATTTCAAAAAGAAGAACCTGTTAATCAACTTTTGGGCTTCATGGACAGATAGTATTTCCAATCATCAAAGCAATAGCGAGTTAAAAGAACTCTATCAAAAATATAAAAAGAACAAACATATAGCTATGCTCGGGGTCTCCTTTGACATAGACAAAAAGAATGGCAGGATGCTATTAAACGTGATACGCTCAATTGGGAACAAGTCTGTGATTTTGGCGGACTAAATTCCGAAGTAGCCAAACAATATGCCATCAAGCAAGTTCCCAGCAACATTCTTCTGTCGGCAGACGGTAAGATTCTAGCGAAAAACCTCAAAGGAGAACAGTTGAAAAAGAAGATTGAAGAAGCAGTTACAGCTGCTGAAGAAAAGGAAAAACAAGACAATAAGAAGAAAAAATAACCAGTAATCAAACGTGTTAATTAAAGTATTCGGAGCGGCTGTTCAAGGGATTGATGCAACACTCATCACAATCGAAGTCAACAGCTCGCGCGGCTGTATGTTCTATCTCGTCGGCCTTCCGGATTCTGCGGTCAAAGAAAGCCATCAACGCATCATCTCCGCATTACTGGTGAATGGTTATAAAATGCCCACCAGCAATATAGTAGTCAACATGGCACCTGCTGACATTCGAAAAGAGGGTTCAGCTTATGACTTGCCTCTTGCCATCGGATTATTAGGAGCTAACGAAACCATCTCTTCCGAGAAGTTTTCCCGCTATTTGCTAATGGGCGAACTAAGTCTGGACGGAAGTATCCAACCTATCAAAGGTGCGCTTCCCATTGCTATCAAAGCTCGCGAGGATGGTTTCGAAGGACTAATCATTCCCCAACAAAACGCACGGGAAGCTGCTGTTGTCAATCAATTAAAAGTATATGGAGTCAGTAATATCAAGGAGGTCGTCGAGTTCTTCAATAATGAACGCGAATTAGAGCCGACTGTTGTCAATACACGGGAAGAATTCTATCAACAGCAGACCAACTGTGACCTGGATTTTGCAGACGTAAAAGGACAAGAGAATGTAAAAAGGGCACTAGAAGTTGCGGCAGCCGGAGGACATAATTTAATAATGGTAGGCGCTCCGGGCAGCGGTAAATCAATGATGGCCAAACGCCTTCCTTCCATTCTTCCTCCTCTTTCACTGGGTGAAAGTTTAGAAACCACCAAGATACATTCAGTTGCCGGACAACTGAAACGCGGGTCCTCATTGATTTCCCAGCGTCCATTCCGCGACCCACACCACACAATTTCCCAAGTGGCGATGGTTGGTGGAGGTAGTTTTCCACAACCGGGAGAAATCAGTCTGGCACATAATGGAGTACTTTTTTTAGATGAGTTACCGGAATTCAACCGAGGAGTGCTAGAAGTATTGCGCCAACCATTGGAGGACCGTCAAATCACCATTTCCCGCATCAAAAGCACTATCAGTTATCCGGCCAATCTGATGCTGATCGCATCCATGAATCCATGTCCCTGCGGATATTATAACCATCCGACAAAAGCGTGTGTATGCAGTCCCGGGCAAGTCCAAAAGTACTTGAATAAGATATCCGGTCCATTATTAGACCGGATTGATATTCAAATAGAGATCGTTCCTGTACCTTTTGATAAGATTTCCGATCAAAGGCAGGGAGAACCGAGCAATATCATCCGGCAACGAGTGATAAAAGCCCGTCAACTGCAGGAAAGACGATACACCGAATATGCCGGAATTTATTGCAATGCACAAATGAACAGCAAATTGCTTGCAATGTATGCTCAACCGAATGAGAAAGGACTCGCATTGCTAAAAAACGCAATGGAACGATTCAATTTGTCTGCCCGAGCCTATGACCGGATTTTAAAAGTTGCCCGTACAATCGCTGATTTGGAAGGAGTAGAACAAATACTTCCTAGTCATTTGGCAGAAGCCATCAGCTATCGGAATCTCGACAGAGAGAACTGGGCAGGATAATAATAATGAATAGAAACAGAATAGAATTATTTCATCGATAACACTATCTTTTTTCATATATTTGTTTTACATTTGTGACAAACAAATATGCAATAAATATGAAAACGTCGATAACAAGTCTTTTAATGATATTTTGTTTGAGCATAATGGCTTATGCGCAAACTCCCCAAGACAGAGCCACAGAACTAAAAAAACAAGCACAAAGCAGTCTTAATCAAAAAGATTACATCAAAGCACGTTACTTATTCAAAAAAGCATACGAAGCATTTGCAAGCCGCGAAAACTATCCACAAGCAATAGAATGTGGCGTTCAGGCTAATGCTTTATACGTCAGAGAGAACTTTTACAAAGAGGGATTCGAGCTTTGCCGTGACATGGAGCAGCTTCTATGGACCGGAGAACAGAATAAAAAGAAAGTCTTTTATGACCTGCGTTTCCTTATAAACAAGGAACGATTGCAGATGTACACCGCACTGAAAAATCCCGCACAAGCAAAGACTCAGTTGGACAAACTGGAAGAAATGGCTAATCTTGCAAAGAATGACTCCCTAACGGAGGTACTGTTGTATACAAAAGCCAATTATTACTATACTTTCAACCAAAGTACACAAGGCGATGCCTGTTTCCGCAAACTTATCAACCAATATAAGGAAAAGAAGGACTACGCCAAAGTGAGCGATTGCTACAAGAATCTTATCAATATTGCACGAAAAGGCAATAATGCTCCACTGATGGAACGCACTTACGAAAGTTTCATTGTCTGGACAGACTCGGTAAAAGCATTAACCGCACAAGACGAACTAAATGTACTGAAGAGAAAATATGACGAAAGCCAACTGACCATACAGGAAAAGGACGACTCACTATCTGCCAAGCAATATATAATCATAGGTCTCTGTGTGCTGGCAGTCATATTGGTAGCCAGCCTGGCGATACTGGCTGTGATATTGCTACGATTCATCGCCAACAATCATAAATTAAAGAAAAGTGTAAAAATTGCCAATGAACACAATGAACTAAAAACCAAATTCATACAGAATATATCTTCGCAAATGGAGCCTACCCTGAATACGCTGGCTACTTCAGCCGAAGAACTGTCACAAAAGGCTCCTCAAGAAGCGGCCCAAATGCAGGGACAAGTCGCAGCTTTGAAGAAATTCAGTGATGACATTCAAGAACTGTCATCTTTGGAAAACTCATTAACCGAGTTTTATGAACTAAGTGAAATCAACGTGGGAACTTTCTGTGAGAATGTGATGGATAAAGTTAAAGAATACATAAAACAGGATGTCACATCTTCAGTCAATGCACCAAAACTTCAGGTAAAGACAAACAAGGAACAATTGGAACGCATTCTTCTCTATTTACTGAAAAATGCCGCTTTCTACACCGATCAGGGTCGTATCAGTCTCGAATTCAAGAAACGGGGAGCGCACACGCACCAATTCATCGTTACGGATACAGGAACTGGAATTCCGGCAGAGCAACAGGAAAATCTCTTCAAACCTTTCACAGAAGTGAAAGACCTGACTACAGGAGATGGACTAGGATTACCGATCTGTTCACTAATTGCTGCCAAGATGAACGGAAGCCTGACACTGGATACGAATTATACGAAAGGAACACGGTTCGTTCTGGAACTTCATGTATAAATTTAGCCAACAGGAAAGCTATTGTTTCGTTTGATTACTTTTCGAATTGTAAAGTATAGTTATCTTCAACAAAGAATGTTCTAAACGCCAATTTAAGATTTTATAAAAAAACAAACAAATTTCCACATAAACAAATAGTACGTTTTTAATAAACTTTTGAGTAGTTTATTAAGAACGGTATCTGAGTTTATTAAAAACTCTGCCATTGGATTTCCGGGTTTATAAATCCATCTTTTACAACAAAAAGAGGTTGTGTCAAAACGCTGACACAGCCTTTTTTTATGCGCAAAGCCCAGACTTTCTCAAGCCCGGGCTTTGTTATTACCCAAAGTTTTCGTATCTTTAGGTATAAAGTTTTTCGTTATGGCAAAGTTACATTTTCGTCCTTACATTCCCAACCAAACCGTTCTTTTTCCACAAAGAATTGATGAAAACATAGCTGCGACCGACCCGGTCCGCATCGTGAATGCTGTTATTGACAATCTCAATCTTGAGAGTTTCAAGAAGCTTTATAAGGAAACGGGCCGTTGTCCTTATCATCCTAAAATGATGCTTAAGGTGATAATCTACGCCTACATGAATAATATCTATTCTTGCCGTAAAATAGAGAAGCACCTCCTTCGTGACATTCATTATATTTGGCTTGCCGGTAATGAGCATCCGGATTTTATCACGATCAACCGTTTTCGTAACCGTGTAAAGGAGGAAATAAATAATGTATTTACCCAGTTGGTTCTTGTCCTTGCCGATAAAGGTTTCATCAGCCTTGATGTGGAGTATATCGACGGCACCAAGATTGAATCCAAAGCCAACAAATATACTTTTGTCTGGCGCAAGACAGTCGAACGGAACCGTACGAGACTAATGGATAAAATCCGTATTCTCTTGGAACAGGTGGATGAAGCCATTGCACAGGAGAACTCTATAAAAGACACATCCGTGGAGTTTACTCCCTGCAGGCTCTCTGACATAGTGGATGAACTTAAAGAAGCCCTGGAACGCCAGCCTGCAACAAAGGATAAGGAAGAAAAGAAAGCCCTGCGCAAAAAGAAGAAGCAGGTCATGGAACTTGAAGGGTATCGTGACAAGCTGATAGAATACGACAATCACCTTGATACCCTTGGAGAACGTAACTCCTATTCCAAGACCGATCCTGGTGCCACATTCATGCGCATGAAAGAAGATGCCATGAAGAACGGGCAGACCAAACCCGGATATAATCTGCAAATAGGTACTGAAAACCAATTCATCACAGACTTCCGTCTGTTTCCCAACCCTACCGATACACTGACCCTCATACCTTTTTTCCACTCTTTCCAATACCGCTATAACCGTTTACCGAATATCTGTGTGGCAGACTCCGGTTACGGTTCGGAAGAAAATTACCGGTTCATGCAGGAGAATGGGATAGAAGCCTTCATCAAGTACAATTACTTCCATAAAGAACAGCGTCCTCGTTATACTCCCAACCCGTTCCATGCCGAAAGTCTCCATTACAATGCCCAAGAGGATTATTACGTTTGTCCTATGGGACAGCACATGAACCGTATAGGAACCAAACGTGACAAGACAGCGAGCGGATACATCACCGAAAGTGCCCGGTATAAAGCAAAAAGATGCGAAGGTTGCCCTTTGCGTGGCAGTTGTTTTAAAGCTCGGGGGAACCGTATTATAGAAGTCAACCACCGATTAAATCAATACAAACGGCAGGCACGGGAAAGGTTGCTCTCAGAAGAAGGTATCAAGCATAGAGGCAGGAGGTGTATAGAACCAGAGGCTGTGTTTGGACAAATGAAATACAACATGGCATACAGAAGATTCCGGCATGTGGGAGAAGACAAGGTTACAATGGACTTTGCTTTCTTTGCTATAGCCTTTAATATCAAAAAAATGTGTGCTAAACTGATAAAAGAAGGAAAGGGGCTCATTACAGTTGCCAAATATATGTTTATGGGACTATTTATAACCCGATATAATTGGAATATAGCAACTTGTTGCCAAATGCATGAGGAAAAAGCAGCATAGCCAAAAGAAAATATAGCAGAACTGTAAAATATAAAAGAGGTTGTGCCAACGTTTTGACACAACCTCTTTTTGCCTATATCCGGTATATCCTTCCCAATATTTATTAGGAAACACGTCCAGATTTGTTATAATATTATATCGTTCAAGTCATCAATTTCATATTCTTTTATCTGTTATTTATTAAAGTGAATGCCTACACTCATACTACAAAGATACAACATTTAAGAGCGTTTGTCAATAGCCTGACGAACTTCTATCAGAAAAATAAAAAGAAGCACCTTTCCCCACCGGGAAAGATGCTTTCACACAAACAAAACAAACAATAGTTACTATCTTCACAGACCGTATATTATAAAGTGACCCTTATAAGAATACACTTTATAATTTTATCAGATGCCTTGCATCTTAATTCTACTAGCGGGTTTATTTAATATGGGTTCATTTCAATTCACTCACCACAAATTTATTTAATCACTGTTATTACAGCACGGCTCACTCGGGGATCATCATAATACATATTATCCACTCCTCCCTCATAAGTCACTCTCAGCTGTGAAGTCGGAACTCCGAACTCTTTAACCAAACAGTTATAGACAGCCTCTGCACGGGCCTTGCTCAATCGCTGATTAAATTCCTTAGTACCTGTTCCTTTATCACAATAACCGATAATCGTGTAAACCGCATTCTTATTCTTTTTCATCAATTCAGCCTGGAAGCCGAGATTGACACGAGCTTCATTGCTCAATATACTTCTTGATATTTGGAAAGTAATCAAACAAGGAGCTGCAAGAATACTGGTTTCCACCACTTTCTCCGGAGTTTTGTTGGAAGCCACCACCAGTTCGTCTTTCAAACGGCTGTTTTCTTCATTCATAGCATTCAACCGTTCACGCATACTGCGCAGTTCTTCATCACTAAACGTAATAGTCTTAACGGTACTACGTCCCCAAGTACGTTTCGGGAATTTATAAGTAATACCCAATGTCACAGATAATAATCCCTCTTCCTTACGCCCGCCGATTTCACCGTCAAATTCATCCTTAGTGGCAGTACCGCGTACATCCAGATTCAAGTCGAACGCAGAACTCAGGCGGAAAGAATTAATCACCCCCAGACTGGCATTAAAGTTACGTGCACGCGGAGTTTCCCAAGTAAGAATCCAACCCACACCAACATAAGGAGTCACAGACCAAAAGCGCTTCTCATTATAACCACAAAGCAGATTAGACGCATTGAACATCACATCCCCGTGAATATTCATAAAGTCGAATTTCTGTTCGTCGAGCCATTGAGAGGCATCATAGACTTTGCCTGTAGAGTGACTTCCGTTTTGAGTGGCCCCTTTGATAGACAATCCACCATACATAGCCCGCACACCGATACCCGGCGTGAACCATTTTCCAAAAGCAATATCCAAAGCAGGACTAAGCCGGTCGCCAAACGCCATCTGCACATTATGGTCACCGAAATACATCTGTGCACCACCCCCGACACTAACAAACCAATTACTCCAGAACCGATTTGTCTCTACCTTATATTTATCAGCATTTTCAACGATTGTAGTTGTTGTTGTAGATTTTGAAAAGTCTTCCTGTGCATAAACGGTAATTCCCATTAACAACAATAAGACAGACATAAGAATATTTTTTTTCATAAATGAATCTTTGCTTTAATTTTCAATATAATCTGATATTCATCGCAAAGAACGAGCTTTTTTTCCATTTTCTCACTAGCAAAAAATGCGATAATACTCACAATTTATACAGAGAAATCCTAAAAATCAGCCGAATAGCCATGAAACAGTCAAAATGGCTCTCCCTGATGCGAATTTATAACATTACCTTTTCATCCTTTTTTTCATCCGGCTCCACCATCCGCTCTTTTCCACATCAATACCGTAGCCATATCCGTAACCATACCCGTAACCTCTGCTACCCTTCTTCGCACCATTCAATACAACTGCCAGATTATTCAATCTATGTTCCTGATACAAACGCTCCAGTTCCGGTAACTGGCGACGATCAAGCTTTCCTACACGTACGATAAACAGTGTCAGGTCGGAAATACGATTCACAACGGAAGCATCCGCCACTACTCCGATCGGTACATTATCCACGATGATATAATCATACCGTCGTCGAAGTTTGACAATCAACTCATCCAATCGTCTGTTCAATAATAATTCAGTCGGATTAGGAGCAATTACCCCGATAGGAATCAGGTCAAGTCCTTCGCCAAAGGCATCATGCAAGATTATGTCATCTGCACTAACCAACGGGTTAGAGAGATAGTGAGCCACACCTTTCACCCGTTTGGCATGAGCAAAATGGCTCAATCTTCCTTTCCGCAAATCCAAGTCAATCATGATAATTTTCTTCTCCGCCTGCACCAGGCTGGCAGCAAGGTTAACGGAAACAAATGTCTTACCCGCTCCCATATTGAAAGAAGCCAGTGTAATCACTTTTTGCTCCTGTGGTTGTGATATCATGAATCCCAGATTGGTACGAAGAATCCGGAATGCCTCGGACAATGGGTCAAGTCCCCGCGCACGTACCATCACTTCCTGTGCATCAGCTTCTGTCTTTGACACTTGTGGAATATCCGCCAAGAAAGGAGCACTGACAGAAGCCTCGATTTCTTTCCGGCTATGTACCCGGGTATCCAGCACTAAGATTAATAACAGAACAACAGTAGGAACAATCACTCCGCAACCCGCTCCCAACAGAACCTTATTATACTTATTGGGCGAGATCGGAATGTTACTTCCCGAAACCGGGTCCAGAATTCTCGCATTGTTATCCACCATCGCCTGATTCAAAGCATTCTCCTCCCGTTTGTTCAACAAAAACACATACAAGGATTCCTTAACTTTCTGCTGACGCTCTACAGACAGCATCTCCCGCTGCTTGCGGGGTACTGCCTGCACTTTCTGACGCACCCGGTTCTCCTGCACCGTATAATCATTCTTTTTCTGCTTCAGACTGGCAGACAGATTATCCAATGCCCGAAAAATATTCTGTCTCATCGTCTGCATGGACCGGTCCAACTCCTGCACGACGGGATTATTACTACTGCTGCCGCTAACCAACCGGTTCCGTCGCAACAATGTTTCATTGTAACGTGCAATTTGACTCTCTATATTGATGTCCGTCAGTCCGATATTACCGGGTATCAGTTCCTCCTCCTTACCGGAATCCTGTAAATACTGACGGATAAACGTTACCAACTGCAACTGGGTATCCAGCTCCTTTATCAACAATTCATATTGCCGGCTATCCTGTATATAAATGCCTGCAACCGTATTAATATCAACTCCGTTATTCGCTCTTTTCAAGTCTTCGATATCAGTTTCCACACTCCCCAGTTCATGCTCAATGATCTGCAGACGTTCTTTAATAAACTCCGCAGTATTCACTGCTATCCGATTTTTGTCCTTAATGGCCTCCTCATTATACACGGTAATCAACATATCCAGAATGTCAGCTGCACGAACCGGAGACCAATCATCCATAGTGATACGTAAAAGGGCTGCATCTCCACTCATTTGCCTGATTGTCAAGTTAGACAGCCAGAAAGACACCATATCTTCCTGCGGATGACTAATCACTTTGACAGCCCGTTCCATCCAGTCTCCTCCATAATTTTCGGCAGCAAAAACAACTAGTTTTCCTAATGCCGTATGAACAGTATCGTTCAGGTTTACCACCCGTCGCAATTCTGTTCCTTTCGAGAATTCTGCCAATTCCACTTGTTGCTGATTTTTAGGAATCACAGACAAAAAACACCTTTCACCCGGTATTGCATCCATAAAAGCCACGCGTATGGGAGCTTCTGTATATAGTTCCCTGGGACGTAAACCGTCATAAACCATATAACTCACATTCGCCTGCAGGCGATCAATCACTTTCCGCATCAGCTCTTTCGATTTAAACTGAAGGATTTCACTTGCCACATTAATCTGCCCCATAAAGTCATTGGAGCCATACAACTGCATCGCAGACCGCGAATTGGTCGGTGTCTTAATCATTACAATCGCCACGCGACTATATACAAACGGAGTCTTACAATAAAAGTACCAGAAACATCCCCCGAACAACAGAATAGAAAGAAAATACCATTTCCAGTGGGCAATCAGATACATAAAAACATCCACAATATTGACAGACTTTTCTTCCTCTGTCAGAGCCAGTTTCCTCTGTTTTTCCATATTTTATAATTGGTAATTACTTTAATAGAACGGCAATGGTTGTAAGCAGACTAAGAATAGACAGTCCGAATGAGTAGAACCCAAGTGTACGCCGTTCTTTCGTAGAAGCTTCCGCATACTTGGGATGCACATACACAATATCATTCTGCTGCAAATAAAAACAGGGAGAATAGAATATATCCGACGAGCGGACATCATGCATATACATCTTACGTTCATTGCCCTCTTCACGGATGACCGCCACCCTGTCTAAAAGTGCATTGGACGTTACTCCACCGGTTCTGGTGACAGCTTCCAACAAAGTAATCCGGCTATCGTCAATCCTCAAGACTTGCGGACTTTTCACTTCGCCCATGACGGTAATCTTTATATTCAAAATATCCACAAATACCAAAGGATCACTAATCAAATTCTCTTCAACCAAACGACTCTTTATTAAAGTACCCACCTGCTTGCAAGTCAAATCCACCACTTTCAGCTTTCCCAGAATCGGAAATTCGATATATCCATTCAAATCCACCGTATATCCTTTCTCCTGTTTCTGGTTATTACCGGTCACCGCCACATCTCCATTAGACGTCACTTGAAAATTGCCTACTGTCGAAATATTAAAAGGCACGGTCAGTTCCGGATTTCTCGAATTGACCACAATACTAATCCGGTCATCCCTCTGAATCCTCATTTCCGGTTGCTGATTCATCGGATAAGAAATATCTTCTTTCATATCTTCCAAATAAACGATTCTCTTGGTATTGATGCAGGAAGTCATCAACAGTGCTGCCAGAAACAACACTACATACATGTTCTTTTTCATACTATTATTTTGTTTTTCTTTATGGTTTCGTAGTGAGATGATATTGGTTCTCTATCCGGACATCATTGTTGCTCAATATCATCCGGTAAAGATTCAGGCAGAGTTCCGTCATCAGCTCTTTGGTAAACATCGTTTCATACCGCTGCCGGGCTCCCTGTGACAATCTTTCGTACAAATGACTATTGGAAAGAACGGTCGCTATCGCCTCGGCCAACGCCTCGGCATCTCCCGGTTTTACATTGATGCCGGAGAACCTGTCCATATTCACCCAATTGACTCCAGATTCAGGGATATTCATAGCAATCACCGGTTTGCCGCAGGACATTGCTTCAATCTGCACAATACCGAATGCTTCTGTTTTCCAGATAGAGCTTAGACAAAACAGGTCACAAGCACCAAAATAATCCGGCAAATGCTGATCGTCGATAAAGCCCAGCAACTTAACTTTATCCGCAACTCCCAGTTCGTTAATCAATGCCTGCAAGTTTTCCCATAATGGTCCTTTGCCTCCGATCAATATGACATAATCATCGGTTAACTGGCGAGCTGCCCGTATCAGATATTCGTAACCTTTATATTCTACCAGACGCCCCAACGAGAATATAATTTTCTTGCCGGCATATTTTTCCTTAACTTGCTCTACCCGTTCGGGAATGGGTTTCATCTTATCCACTCCAATAGGAATACTAGTCACTTTATATTGTATTTCTTCCAGAAAAGGAGATTCCCTTACGTAGACCGGTGTTGTACCGACAATCACTTCCGCTCTGCGCAACAGCCATTTTTGCAAAGGATCATATAATTTCAATAACATCTTCTGTTTCAATATATCACTATGCCAGTGCAATACTACCGGTCCTTTATAACCGGACAGGAATAATGCCAAACATGCCATCGGGTCGGGATGGTGAATGTGAATAATATCATATTCTTTCCGTATCTTACGCAAGCGGTAAATCATGGCCGGAGCCAGCATAGTAGCCGCCACTTTTTTCCACGTGGGTACACACAATATACGTGCATATTTATTCAGCGACAGACTTTTCGGTCGCTGTTGTTCTGCCGAAGCACACAGCATATCGCAATGGACCTGTCTCTGTGACAATCCCACCGTGATATCATACATCACTTTCTCCACTCCACCTCTGATCGGGTAGAACTTACCTATTTGTAGTATTTTCATTTTGATACAGATTTTATAAAGTCAAATAATTCTTGCCAAGACAAGGCACAAGAGAAACGTTCCCCGGAAGTACGAACACTAGCCAGAAAAGAGGTGTCACCTCTCCACAACCGCTTCATCTGTTCTTTCAGTAGTTCAGGAGCCGACAGACTAAAAAATGCAGTCCGCTCACTTCCGCTAGCTGTTTCGCGAGCATAAGGCAGATCAGCCAAAAGCATCGGTTTGCCAGTGAACATAAATTCGGAAATGGGCAATCCCCATGTTTCCACTCTGGAGGGAAACACCAAACAATCTACTGCATGATAGTAGCCGAAGAGTTTTTCCTTACTCATGAATCCGGCAAATTCTATTGAACTCACAGAGCCATACTTTCTATGCAGCCACTTTGAATATTTATTCTCCTGCCCATTAATGGTCAGGACAAGTTTGAATACATCTTTCCCAATTTCCTGTTCCAAGAGAGAAACAGCCTCACAAACGAATTCAAAATTCTTATGACAATCGGGGGTGGAAGCATAAAGGAACGTGAAACAAGATCGTTCTATTCTCTCCGCAACAACCCGACTTTCTTTATGTTCCGGTGGAGCCACTATGAATTTTTCTTCTTTTACCCTCAGTAACCGACTCAATCCGGAGCGTAGCCACTCTTGCTGCACAATCAGGAAATCATTCCGATGCACATTGATCCGATAAGCGAAACGGGTGAATAAAGCAAATAAGACAATTTTATAATCAAACCGGAAATCCCTCCAGTTCCACTTATAAAAAGGGAAAGAAGTCTGGCAGTACACAACCTGTCGTTCAGCTCTCACCCTCGGAGTCGTATCATGAAGAGAAATCCACAGATATACGGGCGCTATTCTCACGGAAATCCGGTTCATCGTCACATACTCACACCACAATCTCCGACTCCAGCCTTTGATAATATCCGGCATTTCAATGTACCGGATACCCGGATAGTCTGCCAGTTCCCTCTTATGCACCAACGCAATGATCCGGTAATGACCATCAACCGCCAGCGTAGAGAGATAACATAAACAATCCCGTAATATTGTCAGTGTCCCCCCTTTCCGCAAACTAACTGCCGAAACAACAATCGTTTTTTCCCGTCACTCATCTATTTATATTGTCAAATTATTGAACAAACCTATCCATCGCTGCATGATTTTCTCTTCCGAAAATGCTTTTGAATGATGATATGCACTTAGTCCCATACATCTGCGCAATTCATCGTCTTCCATTAGTCTCAACATCCTATCGGCTAACATTGGAATGTTTCCTTCTGAAACCAGAAAACCATTCTCTCCTTCAGTTATTACGTCTTTCGGACCACATTTACAAGTAAAAGAAACAGTAGGTAATCCGAATGACTGCGCTTCGAGCAATACCATAGGCAGTCCCTCATAACGGGATGACAGTACCAGTAAGGAGGCACGTCTGTACTCATCTTCGATATGCCGGGTAGGTGGTTTCAAAAAAACACAATGTTCCAATGCGTTTTCTTTAATCTGTTGTTGGAGACGGTTCATCCATTCTCCGTCTCCAATAATATCCAAGGTCCATTCAGGTTGGAAACTGTGAATAATTCTCCAAGCGTCTATCAGATAATCAAACTCTTTCTGATAACCATAGCGTCCAATGGCAATCACTCTCCGGGCTGTCAGAGATGATATATGAGATTGGGGAACAGAATAAGTCAGCGCATTCGGAATGACTGTAATATTGGATAGATTCCTCCAATATGACTGATCTTCGGCAGTCAGTACAACAAAACAGTCATACTTCTTCACTGTCCTTTCATCCATCCAACTTCTCCACCGGTCCACTAGTCTCCAGATTCCTTGGCGTCCATACTGCCGACGTTTGTAACGGGAAAAGTGAATTTCCAGGATTTTCCGACTGCCATCATTCATCTTCCATAATAAAGAGGCGTCATTGCAAAACATGGAGACCGCAATATCCGCATTTGTCTGCTTCAGGCATTCCGACAGTCTCTTTCGATGTTTCCATTGTTTGAAAGGATAATGAACCAGTTTATTCAAGAACGATTTTCCGTTATTTTCCTCATAGTTTATACCTAAATCGTGACATCTAATACGTCTGTCCAAATCGAAGAAAGGTTGTTTTCCACGTTGGTCAGTAGTGATAATAACGACTTCATATCCATGAACGGCCAAATAATTGGCTTTATTAGCCAACACTCGTTCCATTCCTCCGGAATTATAAGTCCCGGCTATGCAATAAACGATTTTCATTCACTTTCCTCCCAAGGTAACTCCTGTTTCCTTTGCCAATCCAAGCAATAAAATAAAGCGTAAATAAAGAAAAGATCAGTCGCTACTTTCATCCATATAATGAAGCTCAAGGCCAAAAGAAAAAAAGATAACAACCGGAAAAAAGGAAACTTGCAGGCAAATACCCAAGCATTATACACAAAAAAAGCGATGAATGTCCCGAATCCGATTAATCCGCAATACAAGATAAAACGACAATAACCGATGTCGGTACTATACACAAAATTGGCAAACAAACCTGTCCCTATCAGCCAACCCTTCAAATTTTCCGGCCAAATCCACATCACGGTGTTCAATTTATCGGTTGAATCGGTCCTCAATTCTCCTGTTTCCACCCAGTTGAAAAAAGCCTCAAAAGCAAATCGGATATTCCTGTAGAAAAAGGGATCATGCTCATATAGATAAACACCCAATATAATGAATGTAATCAGCATCCCTCCCAGAATAGAATAAAGCCTGAAATAACTCCGGCGGATAATCAGACGAAAGATCCCTGTGGAGCATATCAAATACGCAATTCCCAGTAATAGCCCGACAGATGTGGTGCGAGAAATCATGTTACCAATGACTGCTATCACAAAAAAAGCAAAGAGGTAAACAAAGACTTTCCACTTGGCCTGTTTCACATCTTCATTCTCACACAAAAGGTAAGCTATTAGAAGCAATACAATGGAGAAACGTACTCCGGCAGGATCCAGTGCAGCACCAATGCCATACAACCTCCTCACTTCCTGAAAAAATTCCTGTCCCTGGGAGACATAAGTATCTACTAAAAGTTGGAATGCCGGAAACCGGTCTATCAAAATAGCCAATATGCATTGAGAGACACATACAAATGTCAGATAGCCTGTTAACAGACTTAATGTTGCTTTACCATGAAGCATACGTATAGCAAAACAAACAACAGAGGCTCCTCCCAACCAGGTAAAAAAAGAAATAAAATAAGTCACATAGGAATAATCGTCTGTATGGTTATAGTCGGCAGCAATAAAACAGATAAAGGAAAAAACAAAAGCAAAGATTATAGCGCCCAGCAGTTCTTTCGAGAAGGAGATCTTATGCCTCCGGCATCCTTGAAGAACCACCAGAAAAACACCGGTCATTGCCAATGCCATTTTAGTGTTCAGTTGGGGTAAAACAGCAAAGCTGAATGGAAAGTAGTATCCGCTCACCACCATTGATATGAATAACATAGCTAAAACACGAGCCATAGTCCCACTATATTATTTATAAATAATACCATAAATGAATTTGAATACGATCCGATAATAAAATTGCAGCCCCCGGAAGCATCGCTTCACCGCCATCCATTGCAGTAAGCGTGTTCTCACAGGAAGTGTTTTGTTCTGCATTATATATCTATTAGCTTCAGGAAAACATTCCAGCCACTGCTCATAGCGCGATTTATCATCCGTGATGAGGAGAGGAAGCTTGATGTTCAACTTAAGGAAGGAGATACAGGATGGCAACACATCAGCATATAAAGAAGAATGAATATATTTTTCCACCTCATACACATTGCCGGCCACCTGTTCTATATGTTTCTGCGAGTAATTTTTTGTCAACGAACTCAAGTTACCTTGCCGGTAATGATAAAAGGGAATATGAATTATGCCCACTTTCTTTGCACATACAAATAATTTTATCATCACCATCATATCTTCCCCCATATTCATACCCTCTATAAAGCGGATTTTATTCTCCACATATAGAGAACGCCGGACCAAAAAAAGCCATAAGTTCCACCGCATAATCCCACACATCATATTCCGTAAAGCCTTTGCAGGAGTGGTATATGCAGGCTGTTCCATATATCGTTCATTGGACTCAAAAGTCAGATACCATTCGTGTCCTGTTATATCCCAGCCGTGCTCCTCTGCTTCATTCACTAAACACTCCAATGTATCCGGCTCTATAGAATCATCCGCATCTACATAATAGATATAATCCCCTGTTGCACGTTCCAAAGCTGTATTGCGTGCTGCCGCTACCCCCCGGTTTTCTTCATGGCGCAGGATACGGATTGTGAAATCCGGATTCGATTGCTGCTCTACATAGGACATTAGGATATGTAAACTTTCATCCGTACTACAATCGTCTACCAGTAGCAGCTCCAAGTTTCTGTAAGTCTGTCTGTCTAAGGACTCCAAACAGTGAAACAAGGTGGCTGAAGCATTGTACACAGGAATAATCACCGAAATAGTCATAAGTTGCAGTCTCTTATCCAATTCGTCTTTCATTTCACAATCTCATTTAAAATCCGGTTGACCACTCCAATATGTTTGCCGCCAAACTTCCGGGCAAACAAGGCATCCGAACTCATCAATTTTTCAAAATCCCGGTCCTGCCATTCTTCCAACCGGTTGTCTTTCCATCCGATCATCCGTAAACAGCCGCGCCCCTCATCATTGATGTTATAAATTCGGTCGCGAAAAGGTGAATTCCAGCAAATAGTCTGCACAAATATCTCATCCGAACAGAAAGTGTGGCTATAAATCCGCATGACTTCCTCTTGTTGCTGCAGCAAGTACCCGACCAGTTCGGAACTGATACTTAGCCACTGTGTCCCTTTCTTAAAATTAACGTCCTTGTTTCGCCGGATTCGCAACAGAAACTGCATACGAATCCATCCGGCACGCAAGACTTTCCTGCCGATAGACAAGCCTCCTAGTGTATCCTTAAAATGCTCCGGAAACAAATGCCATCTCCGGACCTTCCGATCAATTTCAGTCGTCATGTCTCCTTGATAATATCCGATAAACTCTTTTCCCTTGTTTTCTACAAAGAAACGATGAATATAGTCTTGCGATTTAAGAGGCATATCAACCCCCGACAACAAATGATAATAACTATATCTACCGGATTGGCAGGCCGCCTCAAACAATGCATATTCTGCTTTTACCACGCTTATATCTCCCCAACGGACATCAATACGCTCCGTCAAAATAAAGAGTCCGGCATGGAGCGGCTGAAAGACCGGATAATTTTCCAATTTTCCATCAAAATGGATATAGATGTCATTCCGTTCGTCATCAATAGACTGTATCAATCGCTCCAGAATGACAAACTCATTATGAGCAAGAATTAAATAGGCATGTTTCATCCTTTCACATCCGCTAGTATATGATTCAATATCTTATCGACAATATCCATATCCATGTGACTGAACTTGCGGGCAAAGAGACAACCGGAGTTCACCAGTTCATCATAGTCCGCCAATGTATAAACACGCGGATTAGCCCCTCCCTCAAAATCACATTTCAATAATCTGTCATCATAGTATATCCGATCTTTCAAATATGAATTCTCCAGTTCCGAGGGGATAAAGAACTCATCACCACACAAAGTAAAACGATACTTCCGCAAAACATCCTTTTTAATCTGCAACAGATAGGTGATACAATGATGGGGTACACTTACCCAGTTGGAAGCATTTACATACAGTTGATTCCTGTTCCGAAAAATTCGCAATTCCCTCTGGATACAGATGGAAAATCGCCACAATAATTGATTCAATCTTCTTATAAATAAAACTTGATGCATGAAATTCTTCATAAAGAAGTTATACCGCCGGATTTTAAGTGTAGTCTGATAATCCGAATTAGGGACGTGCATCAACACTACTTTGTTTTTAAGTCTTAAAAAGTATTCGTGTATATCATTTTGAGACTTTAAGGGTAGGTGTACCCCCGAAAGTAAATGATAATAATGGTATTCACCACGTATACCGGCTGTTTCGAACAATAGATATTCCGCTTCAATCTGCGAACAATGTCCCCATCGAATATCAATTCTTTTTTCGAGTATATATAGATTCGAGTAGTGAGCAGTCAAAGATGGACAGTTTCTTACTTTCTTGTCAAAATGAATAAAGATATCATTCCGTTCATCATCAATAGCCTGAATCAACTTATTCAAAATATCAAATTCATGATGGGCTATTATCAGATAAGCATGTTTCATCGGACAATTATACATTCCGGTTCAATTTTAAGATGAGTTTCAAACGTGTCACAGCTGCATCGTCGAAATAAGCCATCTTGTGCATACTAGTTAGTTTCATTGCTTCCCCAAATGATATACGGTCATAATTCCCATTGATTTTAGTCTGTATAATATGTGGGATGCAGTCGTTTACTATAGGACAGTTCTCACTGGGACAATATTTAGTTATCAGTTCATGAAAAAGAATCTGAAAAAAGAAATAATCCGGCACTGAATCCTGTGTCTCCCAAAAATAAAGTAATAAATCTGACAAGATTGAAATAACCTTATTTTCTTTTTGAGCGAAGATTATACTATTCAATACCCTCACTTTGAAATCGGATTCCCAACCAAAATAATAGGCAAAGGCATTCTCCCAATAATCTTTATCTTTTTCATCATCAGACCGTTGAAACATAAAAAAATCGAGTTTCTCATACTTTCCCGGAAGCCTGTTTGTCAACAGAATAGTTGCATCCAACCATACACCGCCGTATGCCTTCAATAAAGCTACCCGAAGCAAATCAGAAAAAAATGTACGATTAAATTGTGCATTCTCCCGCTTTTGACGAACGAAGTCAGGAAAGTCCAGATACTCTGACAGGGTAGTATCCGTCAGACGAATAACCTGATAATCTGCTTTATGCTTGTCTACAGAATCAAAGCAGATTCGTACTATTTCAGGTAAATCATCACTGTCGAGACCCTGTCCCCAGTATTGCCAGATTACTTTCCTGGTATCTAATTCTTTTTTAGGCTTCAAGGCATACCTTTCTATTGTTTCGTTGTGATAAGCGTCAATTATAGGTGTCCAGAAATCTGCCACTTTCTTGTGCTGTTTCAGGATAGACGTTTTACGCTGCACATTCCAGAGTTTTACAGGAATGAACCGTTTGGCTACTCTCATTAGAGTTCGTGCTTTCATCGATATTTCAATTTACGATACAATGACTGAAAGCCATTTATCATCAAAGTTCCCAAAGAAGTTCCATAAAGTCCGGATAAGAAACGAATCTTCTTGTTTATCTGCCACTCTTCTTTTATTTCCTCTGGTAATTGTTCATAATATTGCCACCATAACTGGAATTCCACAGTAAAATGATTCCAAGGTTTAGCTCCGGTATAATGTACCGTACCGTGCTGATGCACCTCTATCCAGTCCTGTTCCGTATACTTCTGTAGGAAGAATCGCTTATATTGTGGCAGATAAAAGGTTCTGATGCTATTACAATAAGGTGGCAAGCCTAATATGCGTTTTTTACAAAGCTGATTTAATACATCCTGATCGGGAAATTCGAGATAATCCGCTTTTGAGGCTTCTATAAATTTCGCCACCATATCGTCTCTTCGCATCAGTTCAAGGTTCATTATCAGAAAACCGGAATTAATATACTCCGACGGGGCACAACCTATCGCTTTCAAATGTTCGATTTGGAAGTCCGCAGGAGCTTCGAATACAGCGGCTAAATAATGTGTTCCTAATTCTGTGGAATAATAAAGCCGGGCTAAATCATTACGGACAATCACATCACAGTCTATATACATCACTTTCTCATATTCCGGTAGCAAGTCCGGAAGCAAAAGACGATAGGAAGCTGCTTCCGTGTATTTAGTATCGACATATATATCCTGTAATCTTCCTTTGAGATTTACAAAGGAGTAGCAGGCACATTCCCCACCTATCTGTTGAATCTTTTGTTTCAAACGTTCAGGCAATTCCTCGCTCAACAGACAGATGATGTGTAGTCGGACTTCCATTTGCATATTCTCAAATATGGAGTAGAGGCAAGTCGCGGCAGGAACAAAATAATTAGGAGTAAAAGCAACCACTAACGGAATCATACCGGTATTCATCTTACTATACTTATCTTACTTTATTTAGTTTAGTCTATTCAACTTAATCAGTTTCTTATGCTCTGTTTATCTCGGTTGTCTTCAATGAGTACTTACCAAGCGTTTAGTCAGAAATAGGAGTAAGCGGTATTTCCTGCTACCTACTTTTAACCTGTTCACCAAGTCCAGAAGTTCATCTGCCTCTATATATCCTAAATAACGGAACTCATTCAGCACTTCTCTCTTTTCGCTATCCGCGTTCTCATGATTGGATGAAATTCCATCGCATCCATAGTAGCAGACAGGCAAATCGACCTTTTTGTAAGTCCGATGATTAACCACGATCTCATAGAATATCTGTTCATAATCGGCGACTATCTGAAAAGATTCATTATATGGACGTAATTGAAGCATGCTCGTACGAATAAACAAGGATTGATGGCATACAGAGAAACGTTGCATGAAGAACAAGACATCTACCGTTTGCGGTGCATCCCATTCCGCCATTCCACCCGCATACTTCAACACTGCATTGCCACAAACAAAATCCGTATCCAAGCAAGGAAGAACTTTCTTCAATGTATCCTTTTCATAAAAGGTATCTCCCGAGTTAAGAAAAAGACAATACTCCCCCCGAGCCACGGAAATTCCTTTATTCATAGCATTATATATGCCATTGTCTGCTTCACTAACCCAATAAGAAATATATTCCGAATATCTCCGGATCACGCAGGCACTACTATCAGTGCTTCCACCATCTATCACAATATATTCCACTTCTTCCTCAAAGGCATTCCCCAGCATCTTTGCATTACCCACAACCGACCGAATCGTCGCTTCGAGTTGCTTGCTATGATTATAGTTAATCGTTATGACAGAAACTTTCATCACTCTTTTTTATGATACTAGCCGGAACTCCGGCAACCACCACTCCGGGAATTAATACCGACTTTGTGACAACGGCCCCGGCACCAATTCTCACTCCATCTGCAATGGTTATCCCGCCCAGAATTTGTGCGTTCTGACCAATATCCACATTATCTCCAATAACAGGAGAGTCATCGGGTAGGACACCTTTACTTCCAATGCAGCAGTTACCATGTATGGTACAATTCCTGCCGATACGAGACTTTGGATTGACAATAATAGAACCATAATGATAAATCTTCAATCCCACACCAAAGCAACCCGCATCAATGAAAAAACCGAGACGGACACCCAGAATGTTTTTTTTCCGGAAGAAATAGTATCTCAATAGCTTATTTTTTTTATAATTCGTATAGTATTCCTCTTTCCGAAGCATGCGTACATATTTCCGAATCCAATATTGTTCCGTTCGCAAAAGGTAATCCAACAGATATCCTTTTGAAAAAGGGGAAAAATAATCCATTCGGTCCGAAGCAAGATATTCTTTTAAAGTCATCATTATAGATAGCGTTTCCACAGTTTGACATAAAGAGCCAACATATTATACATGTCATGTGATACCATTCCATTGAACAGCCTCATCTTCTTTCCTTTCAAAAGGTATTTCTCATCATAAAAAAGATCTTCAATTAAAGGACTGGTACATGATTTTCTTAGTGCCTTTTTTATACCAGAGAAATTATCTTTTGCCAAATGCATGATATACCTGTGATAGAAATAAGCAATAGCACTAAGACGCGTACGAGTCAGATCTAAGGAATATCTTGTTTCAAGACTGGAATAGGTACTTACCAGACATTTCAGTGTGCGTTCTAAATGTTCATAAGAAATTGCCTTTTGAGACAAGTGTTCGCCCATGTGATGTACATAAACGTATCCGGCATAAGAGGAAGTCCTCACTGAGCGAACATACAATAGATACTGGCTTACCCACAAGGTGTCTTCTCCCGAGTACAAGCAGGTATCGAAAAACAAACGGTTCTCTCTTTGAATAGCTGACCGATACAATCGACCAAAAGGCACTGTAAGCTCCGGATAGATGTATTTTGACAAACATTGCCTTATTCCATGCTTCCCCACAAAATAACTATCATCAAATAGATAACTACTACCTGTCGGTTCGGCAAGAGTAGAACATTGAACCAAATCGCAGTCTCTGTACTTCATTAATTCTTCCAAATACTCGCTTTGCACATAATCATCCGAATCAATAAAAAGAAAATGAGTTCCATTATGTTTCTCAAGTCCCAGATTTCTGGCAGCACTGACACCCGAGTTCTCCTGATGAAAGACTCTCACCCGGTGGTCTATCTGAGCATAATCATCACAGATCGCTCCTGAAGCATCCTCACTTCCATCATTTATAAGGAGAAGTTCTAAATCTCTATACGATTGAACCAGAATACTATCAATGCATTTCCTTAGATATTGTGCCGAGTTGTATATGGGTACAATGACAGATACGAACGCCTTATTTTCCATGCTATTCAAGTTTATACAGTATAAAAAGCATTTTCTTTAATCACTTTTGCCGGAACTCCTGCTACAATCGCATGCGCCGGAACATCTCTAGTAACAACAGCACCCGCTGCAACAATAGCTCCTTCTCCGATGGTCACTCCTTTCAATATGATAGCAGACATACCAATCCAAACATTATCTTTTATAATGATCGGGGCGGACATCTTATTTCCTCCGATTATCTGATGATTATCCGAATCTCTGATGATTATCCGAATCTCTGATGATTACATTCTCGGAAATTAGGACCTGATTCCCTACCTCAATGTGATGAAAACAATGTAGTTTGGAGTGAAAATTGATATATCCGGAACCTAGGATCAATCTGCCTCCCGGCAATACTTCCACAGTTGAGCCAACTACATCAAAATTTCCTTTCACTATTAACTCCGAACCGGTGTGAAGTATAAGCCGTCCTTTCTCCTGCGAAGGAATCTTTCCTGTCCATACTTTGCCGACCATCAATTTATGAAGAGGAGACACCTGATACTTACATCCTTTTTCACGATACAGAATTCCGTGCCTGGTGACATAAATACCAGGGTGGACGTATTCCTGGTATTTCCTGTATATTCCAACAATGAAACTAAGCATCATTTTCCATCCTTTCCTGATTGTTCCTTATTCTGTTTTTATAAAAATTCCCTAACATGTGCTTTATCAGCAGATACATCTCATCCCGCTTTATTTTTAATAATAACAGATAGATAAACAAACTCATCGAGCCTCCCAATATCATCTGCAGACCGGCAGATAAAGAACTATATGTCAGCAGATAAGCAGGTATATTAGCCAGAAGAGCTAGAAACAGGTAAGGAAGAAAATCTGTCAACTGTTCCCAATATCCGACATGAAACAGCTTTCCGGTATAATAGGTATTGATAAAAATAGCAATCTGAGTATATATCACCATTGCCCAGCACATTGCCATGATTCCCCACGAAGCACTGAACAAAATCATAGTAATGGAGATGATCTTTTTCACGACCTCTAGTTTTAAGAATAAATCTGATCGCCCCTTAACTTGTAAAAGGGATAAATTGATTGTATTCACAAAGGAAAACATGGAGGAAAAACATAAAACCATCATAATCGGGACACATGGCAGCCATTTATCTGTAAGCAAGAAAACAACCATAGGTTTGGCCAACGCAGCCAGAATGGCCATTCCACCGAATATAAAAGCCGCACAAATCCTGATGTATTTCCGGTAAATTTCAATCAATCGCTCATCTTCATTCTGCAATCTTGATAGAATAGGAAAAACGACCTGCTGTAATACTCCCATTATATTATCACTTGGAAAATTTACATAGCTTTGAGCTCTGGTGTAGTACCCCAGAGAGGCAGAAGAATGAAACTTCCCGATTATTAACGGGGATAACTGGGCATACATAGTATTCAACCAACCGGACAACATCAATTTACTCCCATAACCAAACAACTCCTTAAAAGAGTTCATGGAAAATACCCATAATGGCTTCCAGGAGGAAATCCGCCAAAGATAACCGCAATTCACCAAAGAAGCTACAATCCCCTGACATACCAGCGACCAGACTCCATAATCATTATAAGCCAAGAGTAGTCCTATACTGCCTGAAAGAATAGTAGCCAATATGTTACCTATAGCGATGTCCTTAAATCTTAACTGAAAGTATAGAATATTACTATGCACTGAACATAAAGCTCCTATCGGTATCGTCAGGCAGGCAATTCGAGTTACATCTGTCAATAAAGACTGTTTATAAAAACCAGCAATAAAAGGTGCACAACAAAACAGAATGCCATATACCAGTAGACTCGTCACCAGATTATAATAGAATACGGTAGAACAATCAATTTCCGTGCGATTCAACTTACGTATCAGAGCTGAACCGAAACCACAATCGATAAAGGACCCTGTAAACGCAGTAAATACCCCAAGCATCCCTAGCATACCGTAATCCGACGGTAAGAGCAGCCGGGCCAGAATGAGTCCTAAAACAAAACTAATCCCTTGTGAAGAGAAGCGTCCGATCGAGGCCCATTTGACACCAGAAAATCCCAAAGAACGGATTTCGCTATTTGTTTCTGTCTTATTCTGCATAATGTCCTGTCCCCAGAATGGATTGAATCATATTTTCCGCTGCTGATTGCTGATGCGGAGGTACCAGATAGGATTCAAAGAAAGCCTTTCTTTTTTCCAATAGATAATCAGAGCCTCCCAAAACAATATTCTCAATAAAGTGCCGGATATCCTGAATATCCGCCCCTTTATAATGCAGCGCATAAGCCTCCTTTGCAAAGGAGTTCATCATTCCAGTATGCTCTTTTCCATTGATGAGATACATCACCGGTTTCAAAGTATGATGATATTCTATCGTAAAAGAGCCACAATCATGAATCATTGCGTCCGAAGTCATGAATAAGTCAACATACTCACCAATCTCCAATTGGGTGTTCGGCTGTTTTTCCCATTCCGAGTAATACCAGTCAGTCTTTTCTTTTCCCCAGGAGGAATAATCATACAGTTGGCTTTTCAAAAGCGGATGTGGTTTAAAAGCCATTTGAACTGGTAAAGAGGTCGTTTTCACAAAGTCCAGAATTTCTTCTGCTATGGATAAGAAAGTGGAATAATTCAAACATCCGCCATCAGATATGGAAAAATGAGGCGCCCAAATAATCCGCTTGTACTTTTCATCTGTTTTTTTCCATCTGTCTTCGTGATTTTCATTCAGAAACAAATCCGTAATAGGTAACCCGGTCACTACTATATTGGAAGCCGCTTCCGGATATTTCCTTTTCAAATCAGTAAAGGCTGATTCATTCTCATAATAGTTCTGCCACACCAGTTGAAAGAAATCATTCTTATTAGCCCAGTCTGCCAGAAGACTGTGAAAAGCATAATTTGTATAGCAAAACAAGGCATTCAGATTTCTACGATATAGAAAACTTTCAGGATAATAGGTATAAGGCTTCTGATAGAAAATGATATCCGGATTCAGTGCTTTCCGAATGTTAATCAGTTTGCCATTTTCATAAGGATAGCTACAAGTATATCCTTTGTTATGAAAAAAATCAAAACAAGTATCCACTCCCTCCCGTTTTAAACTCTCTTCCTTTTGCTCATCCGGCAGGACCAGGATTAACGGCGTGAATCCGGGATGCATCAGCATCGCCCTATAAAGGCTATCATTTTTCCAAGTCGCACTCTCTGCTACAGCAAATAATACTCTTATCGTTTCTTTTCGTCTGATTTTACGGATCTTGTGGTTCAGAGTACACAGATAGAGGTATTTGAAGTACCCTCGCCTGCATGAAGACAGTAATCGATGAATTTTTCTCATCAAACAGTTTTTTAGGTCTCAACCAAAGTGTTAAGTGTATGCGAAATTCCCTCTTCCAAGCTCCATTGAGGATGCCATCCCAAGTCGTTTATCTTTTCAGTAGCAAAAAAAGCCTGTGATATGATGGGATTCTCCCTCGTTTGGCCAGGTAATTCAAATACAACCTCCAATCCACCTTTCGATGCGATCATTCCTGCAAACTCGCGGATGCTGACATTCGCTTGGCTATCAGCAATATTATAGGCATTCCCATTTTCTCCTTTCAACAAGACATGGAGAATAGCAAAAGCACAATCCACAACATAACACCAGGAACGTTGTTGCAATCCGGGACTTTTCAATACGATATTTTCTCCGGCTACTACATTCCGTATAAATTGTGCATAAGCACGATCATCCTTAGGGGTAAAAAAAGGACCATAAATATGACAAGGACGCACGATAGAAGTTTCTATCTGATATTGGGAGGCATAAGATACACATAACGTTTCAGCAGTCCGTTTTGCCGACGGATAGCATGCTCTTAAAGAAAACCAGTCAAAAGCACCACTATCCTCTTCACGGAAAGGAGTACCATTCCCTTCTCCGTAAACTTCACCGGAAGAGACATACAAAAGCTTCCGCAAATGATGTTGTATTCCATAAGAAAACAAATGATCGACTCCCCCAATATTCGCCGTGATAACCCCCACCGGATCATTCTTAAATGCGCTAGGAGCAGCATAACTCGCCGCATGGATGATATAATGAAAATCCATATCAAATGGCATCGGCATTACTACATCATAGGAAAGAATAGTAAAAGCAGCCTCATCCTTATACTCTGCAAAGCAATTCTGCGCATAAACTAAATCACGTGCTCCTGCATAAAGATGAAAGTTTCTGTGCGGCAACTACATCAGTACATCCACCAATGCTCTCCCTATTAATCCCGTAGCGCCGACAATCAAAATATTCGTCTCAGCCAGAGTTTTCCACGGTAAATCGAGGTCTTTCACTCCTCTGATATCTTCATAATAAGTACTCATTTCAGCCAATCCTCTTTTGATGTCTGCATCAGAACCTTAAATATCTCGAGGTCTTCCGTAGTGGTAATCTTGATATTTCGCTCTTCTCCCGGAACGATGTGCATTTCATATCCTCCCAATTCTGCCAGAAGAGTACACGAAGATACAGAGTTCCGTATTCCTTTTTGTCGTGCTTCCTCATGGGATTTTATGATGTTCGTTAATCGGAATGTCTGGGGGGGCTGTGTCCTAATTAACTTGTCACGAGGAATACTCGTTGTTGAATAAAAGCCATCATCACTCTCCAAAATAGCCTCCCGACATTGGATTCCGGTAATGGCATATCCATACTGTTTGCAAATAGCAATATTAGAGGATATGATACCTTGTGACACCAAAGGACGGACAGCATCGTGAATCAGAACCAGATCATCTTCTTTCACACCATTCTCCTTTAATCCATATATACCATTGGCTATTGATTCCTGCCCATTACCACCACCGGGAAATATCCAGTGCAATTTTGTCACATTATACTGATGGGCATACGAATGCAAAACAGTTTCCCATCCACACAAACAGACAACTGCAATAGAAGTTATATCCGGATGTTTTTGAAAGGCCAGCATGGTATGTACAATGACAGGACAATTATTCACATGTATAAATTGTTTAGGAATATCCTGTCCCATCCTGTTACCGGAACCTCCTGCTATAATCAATGCTATATTCATCTTCCAGAAATTTGTTTTATTAGACACATACTACCTTCTTCTTTTTTTGCTTTTACTGAAATCTTCTATCTGATTCAACTCATTCACACATAATCTTTTATTCAGGAATAATCTGTTAAACCACATTCTCGATATACAGCATACTCCAAAATGACTGATGAGTATCTTTGTGAGTTTTACAAACAGACCGCATCTTTTTAGAATCAAAGTTCGCCCCATCGGACGGGAGAACTGTGATAAAACGAATAATGCCGCTTCATCTGTCCGTTCAATATCATAAATTATTCTCCTCGCTTTTATAGAGAATAATCGCTGATTATTCATATCAAGACCAGACCATACCCCAGTATCATGTACCCTGTATACAGCCATTACATCAGGCATACAATATCCTTTCCCTTTTTTCAGGAGGGTATAGAATAAAATAGCATCGATGCTCATTGCATATTTTGAATATGCATCCAAATCCAGCACCGATTTCCGGAAAACAACGCTCAATGGATGGGCTACCCATCCTCCGCGCACCAGAAAAGATAAATCAAAAGAGATTCCATCTGACAAATGAGCGATAGGAGTAATTTCATCATTCATCCTCTGTTCTTGCTGAAAATAGATTCTGTATCGATGTGAACACATCACATAATCAGGATAGCTCTCCAGAAAATCCACCTGCTTTTGTAGTTTCTGCGGGTCTGTCCAGTAATCATCTCCTTCACAAAGTGCTATATATCTGCCCTCGGCACGAAAATAATTATAGGCTTCTACCATTTTTCCTTTCGAATACTGATTCTCTGCCTGATATTGGGGTTTTATAATATCCGGAAACTTTTCCTCATACTCCCGAATGATATCCTGTGTTCCATCCGTAGAGGCGTCATCATGAATCAATATCTCTATCGGAAAAGTTCTTTCCTGCATCATAAATCCATCCAGGCATTGACGGAGATAAGGAGCGTGGTTATAAGTCAGGCAACAAATACTGACTAATGGACTCGGTTTCATATCTGAAACTGCATCTAACGCAAACCGAAGTTGTTCTTCACGGATCTTTTTTACAGCTAACGGAAGTAACTTTATTTCTTCATTGAAAACTCTCCCTCCCAATTCCCAAGCCGATTCATTTTCTTGTACGTATATTCTTTTTTGAAATATGATTTCTCCGGTGTCTATCCCTGCATTTACATAATGAACCGTACATCCGGCGTACTTCTCACGATTCTTCAAAACTGCTTCCTGCACTTTAACCCCGTACATTCCCTTACCACCATATTCGGGCAACAATGATGGATGTGTATTGATTATTTTCCGCTCCCATTTATCACAAATGCATTGAGGAATAATAGGAAAGAAACCAGCCAGAACGATCAGATTGGTATCTGGAGGAATCGCTTTGGCGAACTCTTCAAAAAAGGAATCACCTAGGAATTTCTTCTCCAAAACAATACAGGGAATATTATTTTCATTCGCTACGTTGATAGCTTTGCATTCTCTGTCTACAATTAGCAATGAGATATGATAGTCATAACTCGACTGATGATTTATTAACGAACGAAAGTTTCCCCCTCCTCCGGAAGCACACACTACGATATTAAAAGATTTCATTCTTCTCAAGATCCAACTCGATAAACATCCAACAATCTATTCACATCGTCTTTTGTATTATTCATCAGTATATCTATCATCGATAAATTAGAAACAAAATCATTCACATGCAATTGAGGATATGGTTGGACTACCGGATACACAAAATTTAATATAATACCCTGCTTCTTGAATTCTTCTTTATCATAAAGGTTCCGACCACCAATAGCGTTATAGTAAACGTCCGTACCTAGTATCTTACATATATGCATTATTTTATCTTTTCCTCTCAATGAATTGTCTTTAATAATACTTGAGGACATTAATAATTCTGTATCTATGGATAAATACTTCAATATTTCTTGAAAACTATTGGCTACAAACACCGCCAGTTGTTTATCTGGGAAAGATATAATTCTTTCCATCAATGTCATAGTCTCATCAAAGTTAATGGCTTTAGAGTAGTTCATTCGGAGCATCTTCATCAATTTCTCAAAATCATCACCTATCACTATCTCATTAAACAGCTTATTCTGGCTTGCTTTCTTCAAGGTAATCGTGAACATCCTTTTTTCTCCATTCACCAGTATATTGTTACGATTGACCCAACCACGCTTAATATAATTCACATCATCATAAACCACGTACCTATCAACGGCTTTCATTAACTGAAAATAGCCTATATAAGGCATAAAATAGGGTTGCATTATACCAAGTGTCATATTAATCTTTGTTCTCAATCACCCACAATATCCGTTCTATATCCTCCCCACTCAATCCAGAATACATGGGCAAACAGATTACCTGTTCCGCAAGTTTTGTTGCAACTAGCAGATTTTCTTTCCGCGCTGATTGTAAACTGCGATAAGTGGGAAAACTACTAATCAATGGATAAAAGTATCGCCGTCCCAATATATGATGTTTTTTCATTTTGAAGTAAAGCTCGTCGCGCGTCATCCCATATTTCTCTGCATCGACAAATATGGGAAAATAAGAATAATTATGCCGGACTCCTTCCACATCTTTCATAAAGGCAATTCCCTCTACCTTGCATAACGCTTTTCGATACATATCAGCGATATGCCGACGGTTGGAGATAGCAGCATCTACCTGCTTCAAATTTAACAGTCCATAAGCTGCTCTGATTTCATCCATCTTACCATTAATCCCCGGAGCAACGACCTCGGTTTCACCGGCAAAGCCAAAATTTTTCAGATGATCTATCTGTTTCTTGGTCTTTTCATCCCTCACAACAATAGCTCCCCCCTCAATTGTGTTATACACTTTTGTAGCATGAAAGCTTAATATACTCATATCACCAGCCTCCAATACAGACTTGCTATCCACTTCCACCCCAAATGCATGAGCCGCATCATAAATCACTTTCAAGTTATATTTATTGGCAATCGCCTGGATAGCTTCCAAATCGCAAGGCATCCCATATACATGCACCGGCATTATAGCAGTGGTCTTAGGAGTAATGGCAGCTTCTATTTTACCTGGATCCAGATTGCAGGTCACAGGGTTAACATCTACAAACACCGGTTGAATACCATTCCACCATAAAGAATGGGAAGTCGCTACAAAACTATATGGAGTGGTTATCACTTCACCGGTAATCCGTAACGCCTGTAAAGCAGTGATTAGAGGTAAAGTGCCATTTGTGAACAGACTGATATACGGGACTTTTAAATATTCAGCCAATGCTTTCTCCAACTGATCATGATAACAACCGTTATTCGTTATCCATTTGCGCTGCCATATATCTTGCAGATAGATATTGAATTCCTCCAATGAAGGCATCAAAGGTGACGTAACGGTTATTTGACTCTCATTCATAAAACTCATGCACTAATTATATATACTTCATCAACAAAAGCTGTTCCTTCAACTGTACAAAATGTATCAGGCAACCTACGCATCAAGCGTCATCATAACCTTTCTACAAAGCCGACCGGCACTTCTACCAGTGCAGCTCCCAACATATTGATTCTAACCGCCACTTTACTTTTCCCATCCATCGTCATCAATTCTCCGGTCAGCCCTGTAAGCGGACCTTTAATAACTTTCACCTGTTCTCCTGGCTGAAGATGTTCGGAACACATTTCAACTGCCTGCTCCGAATAATCGAGCATAAAACGAAAACGTTCCATTTGAGAATCCGGGATTAAAGCAGGAGTACTCTCTCCACGCAATACCATAAAGCGATTCACAGAAGGAAGCCGCAGAACCTGGATATATTCGGTAGAAGCCAACCGTGCAAAAACAACCATAGGAACAACTACCCGCCGTACTTTCTTGCTACGGTCACTCCAACGATGTATCTCTTCCTGCAAAGGAAGAAAAGCTTCGAAGCCCAGTGCCGTAAGACGCTCATAAGTCTTCTTCTCCCTGTTACTCTGTACACATACCACTAGCCAGTTCCTTACTTTTTCACCCATAATAACTATTTCAATTACAACGATTCATACCTGTAAAAAGAGGTAACCTCCAAGCGCGCTCCGCTCCCGCCAGTCACATAATGGATGGCTACCTCAAAAAAACATATATTTATATTCAGTCCTTTCCGCCTGTCTTTCAAGACGAAAAGTCCAATTTGTCAATCAATAACTTTTCTTATCCTCAAAACCAAATTCATATTGCAACGTACGGGTCAATCCCTCTTCCAATGTAAAAGTTGGTTTGAAGCCAGATTCCTGCAGCCTGACAGAATCAAATTGTGTTACTGCACAGAACTTTTTTACACGAACAGAACTCACCGATAGTTTTTTCCTTGTGATCCTAGCAAACAGATCGAAACCATAACCACCCAACACCCCCAGCCAATAAGGAAAACGCACAGTAGGAATATGCTTGTTCAACGCATTTCCAACATGATATATCAGATCATTCATTGTAAAATCCGGTTTGTCAATGTAGTTGAACACGTTATATCCCTGTCTGCTATTCTCAATCAGGAAAGTTATAAAAGAAACGACATTACCGACGTATGCCATTGATTTCCGATTTTCACCAGTACCTACCATCAGAAAGCGTCCTGAAGTTATCTGACGGAGCAGGTTATATACATTCCCTCTATTATCCTCCCCAAAAATGACCGTAGGACGCAGGATATTAATATTCCAATCCTGATGAGTAGTATACCACCGCTGCAATGCACACTCCGCCTGCCATTTACTATGACCATAGTCATTAAATGGATCAGTGGGATGCAATTCTGTAGGATTGCTCTTATTCAAACCATAAACGGCTACAGAACTGGTAAATATTAACCGGGAAATGCCATTACTTTTCATCGCATGAAGTGTATTATGCATTCCCTCCACATTTACCTTGTAATAAAGTGATGTAGGAGTCACATCATCCCGGTGTTCGGCAGCCAATAAAACAACTACTTCTATTCCCACCAGCAACTCCGTCAACTTCCGTACATCAAGTACATCTGCTATTTCTGTTATGTCTGGACAGAGCTTGCTCGGTTGCTTGTCAATATTCAGCAACTTACTATCGGGAATAGTCTGCAACAGACTTATTAAACGACTTCCCACAAATCCGGAACCACCAATAATAGCTATTCTCATATCACTTATCTTAATTATTTGCTATTCCATGTTTTGCACGAATCAACTCCAACCTGTCCATCCACAAATGAAAAGCAATCCATACTATAATGTCTATAAAAATCACGATATTATTACTTATGCACTGCACCGCAATAATATTGAAGAAGCTGAATAAAAGTGCCAGAATCAGAATAAGTATCATCGCAATATGATGAGATACGCCCAGTCTTAAAAACTTGTGATGTATATGATTCTGGTCGGGCATAAAAATAGGTTTATGATGACGATAACGTATCCAGACGACACGTACTACGTCAAAAAGAGGCACTATCAATGTAGCAAAAGACAATACGATCGCTCCTTCAGAGAAAGGTTTGATCAATGGATTATTCATCGCATAACTAATTGCTAAAAAAACCATGGAAAGCCCTAATGTCAGACTACCCGTATCCCCCATAAAAATCCGCTGTTTACCTTTTGACTTACCGAACACATTATAATAAAAGAAAGGGCACAACACCCCTGCCGTGATAAAAGCAAAAGCTGCATGCAACCACGCACCACCATAAATAAACAAAAAGCCGAAAATAAGGGCACCTATCGCTACCAGTCCGGAACAAAGCCCGTCTATACCATCTATCAGGTTAATAGCATTTATTATAAAGACAGTCACAAATATTGTCAATGGAACACCAATCCAGGGAGACAAGAACGTAATCCCCAACAGACCGTATAAATCATTTATCCAAAGACCGGAAAGCGGGAAAAACGAAGCACTAATGATTTGAGCCATAAATTTCTTGCGATAATCAATCCTAATCAAATCATCCACAATACCAACCATAGACAGAATCAGCAATCCGGTCATCAATAACAGAAATTGGAAAAGTATGGTAAATGGATCTTGGGCATAGACTGTTATACCTAACTTATATATGAAAAACATAGAAACCACCAATAAACAGCATTGTATCGGAGCAAATACAACCCCACCCAAACGAGGTATAACACCATTATGAACCTTACGACTACCTACAGAATCAAACAGACGTTTTCGAAAAGCTATCAATAAAATTTGTGGAGTGATAATCCACCCCATAAAAACTGCAAAAATAAATAGTACCGCTATTAAAAAATAATTCATTTTTTCTCTCTACTTTTCTCAACAAACAAATATCCTCAAATACCTATCCTTTATTAAATATTAAATGTCTATTCAGACATTTTCCTTACATACCTTTGGCTATAGCTATCTAGTTAATCTATTAACAAACAACACATTAAGCCATATCATGTTTACCCAGACTATTCATCTCTATTTTGTAATAGAGATTAAGGATTTATAAAATAGCAGTATTTATCTGATTAATAATGATTTATATGAAGATAAGTTCTTTATATAATGCTTCATACTACAAAAACAAACAATAGGATGAAATCATTTAAATCATAATACTCTGAAAACAATTATCTTACATAATAATATACTGAACAAATTATGAAGCATATCAAACTAAGATCGCTTCTGTACTATTAAAAAAGAAGGATATGAAAACAAAACAATCAACCAATGGATTACTTTACTTTAGGGAGCATTTGTCATGCGAAAATTACATGACAGACACATCTACCGGATTCAAATATATTAAATTTGATGAGGGGACAAGCATAGAAGAAGAGTATGCTCACAAGAATTATCTTTTGTTTTTTTTAAAAGGTGATTTCTTCGTGTATTGTAATCAATACTGTAATCATAGATTTCATAGCAATGAGATGGTGATATTACCCAAATCATCCATGGTAAAGATTTCTGCAAAAGCCAAGTCACAGATGTTGGCCATGGCGTTTGATATGCCCCAAAGTAACTGCGATAAGTTGTTGTTTCAGGGTTTAACTTCTATCTGTGCGGATATGGAGTATAATTTTGATCCTATTCCTATTCGTTATCCGTTAATGCCTTTTTTAGAGACAGTCATTCATTGTTTAAAAAATGAATTGAACTGTAAACATCTGCACGATGTAATACAACGTGAATTTTTCTTTTTGCTCAAAGGTTTCTATAAAAAAGAAGAAATAGGTACTCTTTTCCACCCTATTGTTGGAAAAGAATTAGAATTCAGGGATTTTGTCATGCAGAACTATACCAAAGTAAGCAATTTAGATGAACTGATTACACAATCTAATATAGGAAGAACCAGATTCTTCATCAAATTCAAAGAAGAGTTTGGAATGACTGCTAAGCAATGGATGATGAAACAACTAAATAAGCGTATCTTGGGGAAAGTCACAGAACCGGGTATATGCGTGAAACAACTAATAGAAGTATGTAATTTCGAATCAGAGGCTCAACTATATCGCTACTTCAAACAGCAGTTCCAATGTACTCCAAAACAACTAATAAAGCGTCACCAGGCAGAAATATGTGATTTATGAGAAGAAAAATCAATACTGTATAAAAAGAGAATATTATCGTACTTTTTGATAGTGTTTATTTGCGATAAATGGCCTTATTTTGCAGTATCACTCTCATTAAATCACTGATATACTCTCTATTACAAAATAGATACGGTCCACAAATATAGATTATAAATATGAACTATGCAAAATTTAAAGAACAAATTTTCATTCTATATCATAACAAATTCGTAACAATACGATTCACCTTCGCCAGAGTCTCCTGATCGAAATCCTTCAGATATACCCTCGTCATCTCTTCTGAAGTATGCCCTAATCCAGCACTAATAATAGATATGGGGGCACCACTCTCCCTTGCCAACGTTGCCCAAGTGTGTCGGGCGGTGTAAGTAATATTTAGAAATGCAATAAAAAACAGAATGACGATAATTAAACGTAAAACGTTTATAATTAAGCATTTTGCGAGAATTGCAGAACAGACAGACCTGCAAAAGAAAACAAAATATTGCGACGTTTCAGTTACCAGACTGTTAGCCGCCTGTTTCGGAAACGACGGCAGGTAACCGAATTTTTACCGATAAGAACAAAGCGGATTTGTATTCACTGTTTCTCAATGTTTTGCATGCCAAAGGACGCTTTTCAAAGGAGTATTTTTACAACCTAAAAAAGAGCGTTATGAAAGTGGAAAAATTCAAGGTGCTGCTCTACCTGAAAAAGAGCGAGCCGGACAAGACCGGCAAAGCCCCGATCATGGGACGGATCACCCTCAACCGCACGATGGCGCAGTTCAGCTGCAAGCTCTCCTGCACCCCCGGGCTGTGGAACGCGCGTGAGAGCCGGCTGAACGGCAAGAGCCGGGAAGCGGTGGAGACCAATGAAAAAATAGAAAGACTGCTGCTTGCCGTACACTCGGCCTTCAATTCCCTCATGGAAAGAAAAAGGGATTTCGATGCCGCCGCGGTCAGGGACATGTTCCAGGGCAATGCGGGCATGCAGATGACCCTGCTCAAACTTCTCGACCGGCATAACGGGGAAATGAAGGCCCGTGTCGGTGTGGACCGTGCGCCCACCACACTCTCGACCTACCTCTTCACCTACCGCACGCTTTCCGAATTCATCAAGGCGAAATTCAAGGTTCCGGACCTTGTCTTCGGGCAGCTCAACGAGCAGTTCATCCGCGACTATCAGGATTTCATCCTTCTGGAAAAGGGATATGCCGTGGACACGCTTCGCGGCTACCTGGCCATCTTGAAAAAGATCTGCCGCATCGCCTACAAGGAGGGCCACTCGGAGAAATACCATTTCTGCCACTTCAAGCTGCCCAAGCAGAAGGAGACAACACCGAAAGCACTCAGCCGTGAGAATTTCGAGAAGCTGCGTGATCTGGAGATACCGGAAAAACGCAGGTCACATGTCATCACCCGGGACCTCTTCCTCTTCGCCTGTTACACCGGCACCGCCTATGCCGATGCGGTAAGCATCACCCGGAAGAACCTCTTCCGGGATGACGAGGGCAGCCTCTGGCTGAAATACCAGCGAAAGAAAACCGACTACCTCGGACGTGTCAAGCTGCTTCCGGAAGCCGTCGCGTTGATTGAGAAATACCGGGACGATACCCGCGAGACTCTTTTCCCGCCGCAGGACTACCACACGCTCAGGGCCAATATGAAATCCCTGCGCCTGATGGCAGGGCTGAGCCAGGACCTTGTCTACCACATGGGACGGCATTCTTTCGCCTCGCTGGTCACGCTCGAGGAGGGAGTGCCGATAGAGACCATCTGCAAAATGCTGGGACACTCCAACATAAAGACCACCCAGATATACGCGCGCGTAACCCCGAAGAAGCTGTTCGAGGACATGGACAGGTTCGTCGAGGCAACCCGCGATTTGAAACTTATCCTTTAATCCCTAAACAATCATTATCATGCGCAGTACATTCAAGCTCTTATTCTACATCAACCGTAACAAGGTGAAATCGGACGGCACGACCGCCGTCCTCTGCCGGATCAGCATCGACGGAAAGAAATCGGCAGTCACGACAGGCGTCTATTGCAAACCCGGGGACTGGGACAGCAAGAAGTGTGAAATCAAAACAGCCAGGGAGAACAACCGCCTTGCCGCCTTCCGCAGCCGGTTGGAAGAGGCGTACGGGAACCTACTGAGGAACCAGGGAGTGGTCACGGCCGAACTGCTCAAGACCACCGTGTCAGGCGCCAATTCCGTACCGGAATACCTCCTGCAGGCCGGAGAGGTGGAACGCGAACGGCTCAGGGTCCGCTCCAAGGAGATCAACTCCACTTCCACCTACCGCCAGTCGAAGACCACCCAGCTCAACCTCAGGCAGTTCATCGAATCCCGCGGGATGAAGGACATCGCCTTTTCGGACATCACCGAGGAGTTCGCCGAATCGTTCAAGGTCTTTCTCAAGAAGGAGCTGGGACACAGGAACGGACACGTGAACCACTGCCTGTGCTGGCTCAACCGGCTCATCTACATCGCCGTGGACCGGGAAATACTAAGAGCCAATCCGATAGAGGACGTGGCATACGAGAGGAAAGAAACACCTAAACTAAGGCATATCAGCCGCAGTGAACTGAAGCGGATGATGGAAACCCCGCTGCCCGACCCGATGATGGAGCTGGCACGCAGGACGTTCATCTTCTCCTCGCTGACCGGTCTGGCCTACGCGGATACGAGGGCTCTCCATCCCCGTCACATCGGAACGACTTCGGAAGGAAGAAGGTATATCCGCATCCGCCGCGCCAAAACGGACGTGGAGGCGTTCATCCCGCTGCATCCCATAGCCGGACAGATACTGGAGCTTTACAACACCACGGATGACGACAGGCCGGTATTCCCGCTGCCGGTCCGCGACGTCCTCTGGTATGAGGTACATGGAATGGGCGTGGCATTAGGCATGAAAGAGAACCTGTCCTACCACATGGCCCGGCATTCGTTCGGGACCCTGACACTGACCGCAGGTATTCCGATAGAGAGCATCGCCAGGATGATGGGCCACACGAACATCGACAGCACGCAGGTCTACGCCCAGGTCACCGACCGGAAGATATCCTCGGACATGAACCGGCTGATGGAAAGAAGAAAGCCCGCGGCCGGCAAGGAAGCTGCAGGCTAAATAAAAACTGCCGCCGGAATCGTAAATGCAATTCCGGCGACAATCCTTAAACTTAAATACGATATTATACCAATGCAGGGTGATAGTTCTCCTCCAGCAGCCTCTCGATGTCCGACTGCCTGTACAGGATCTTCCCGCCAAGCTGGATATAGGGAATCCGTCCTTGGTCCCTGTAATCCTGCAGGCACCTGCGGCTGATCTTCAACATCCCGGAAAGCTCCCTGTCGGTCAGGAACCGTTCCCCGTTGAAGGGAGGACGGTTGTCACGGGCAAGACGTTCCACTTTTTTCTCCATGTCGTCCAGCAGGGCAAAGAACCTGCGGACACGTTCGTTCTCCTTGTCGATAATGCCTTCCATCTCTTCCGCTCTTTAAAGGTTTCCGTTCTTCCTTCTTTCTCTCACCTCCTTCTCCTTGCGTCTGATGCCGACGTAGACCATCAACTTCTCCACATCCCCGGGCTTGTAATAGAACTTGCGCTGGAGGCGGGTGAACGCCAGCCGTCCGGTATCGCGGAGAGTCTGCAGGGTACGCGGCGAGATGTCAAGGCGCAGGCAGACATCCTGGCCGTCCAGTCACTCTCCGGGTTCCTTACAGCGGTTTCTCTCATACAATCTGTCCACACGTGCGGACAGGTTCTCGGCGCGCGCCAGCATCCTCTCAAGGACACCGGCCTCGATGTAGCATATTTCCATATTTTCAACTCGTTTAAATATCAGTGCGAATATAAGGGAAGAAACCATGAGAGGCAAGCACGACCGGCACACTGGCAGGAATAGTCATGGATAGTCGGTTTTTGTCATATGGGAAGGAAAAAGAAAGCCGAAGCAGGTCTGGATCCACTACCCCCTTTGGGTATGTGAAAGGAACGTTGTGGTGAAAGAAAAAACTCCTTTTCACACATGGATGAGGCAATGCCGGAAGTCCGGCAATAAAAAATGTGGCTTCTCTATCCGGGTAAATGCCATGATTACAGACTTCTTCCTGTTCCTATACCATCAGGTCGGTTACCTTCAGGTTAACAACTTATCCAACCTGTGATAGATCCGGATGTGAAAAGATTACTTTGGCTGGCTATTACAATATAATAAGTAGAATCATGTCAAATCTACTGCTGCTATTGTTTGTTGATAATGGCTGGCAGTAGAACAAACTTTCGTTAAACCAATACGTTCATTCTTTATTATCAAGTTTTTAGACTACCTTTGTATTTTATTAACTCATTTACCAAACATTATGGGACTACTCAAACCGAATCAAGTTTTGAACAAAGCATATAGACAGGTTGCGATTGAAACAACAGATTTTGACTTATTCAAAAATGCCCTTCGCACATTGAGAGACAATATTGTGGATGGGCAAAGAGAACACACGCAAAAAGAACATTTACGTAATTTTCTGAGTGAAACGTTCTACAAGCCATACTACATGGCTCCCGAAGAAGATATTGATTTGGCTATCCGATTGGATAAAACTATCAAGTCCAATATAGGGTTATTGATTGAAGTAAAGAGTACCACCAACAAAGGTGAGATGATTTCTAATGACAATCTTAATCGTAAGGCTTTGCAGGAATTATTGCTATACTATCTTAAAGAACGTGTCAATAAGAAGAACAATGATATTAAATATCTCATCGCTACTAATATTCATGAATTCTTTATTTTTGATGCCCATGAGTTTGAACGCAAATTCTATCAGAACAAACAATTACGTCGTGAGTTTCAAGACTTTGTGGATGGACGCAAAACCAGTAACAAAACCGATTTCTTCTATACTGAAATTGCAACAACCTATATTGAGGAGGTGAAAGATAGCCTTGAATACACTTACTTCAACTTACAAGACTATCAACACCTGCTTGATAGAACAGACAGTAGCGCTTCACGCAAACTTATCGAACTTTATAAGATATTCAGCGATACACATCTTTTGAAGCTATCGTTCCAAAATGACAGCAATTCGCTCAACCGTGGATTCTACACTGAGCTGCTACACATTATTGGTATTGAGGAACGCAAAGAGAATAATAAAACCGTGATTGTACGCAAAGCTGTGGAACGGCGTGACGAGGCTTCATTACTAGAGAATACTATTAACCAACTGGATGCAGAAGATTGTTTGCGTCACATAAATGGTCGTTTGTATGGGAATGATTATGAGGAACGGTTATTCAATGTTGCAATGGAATTGTGTATTACTTGGATGAATCGTATCCTTTTCTTGAAACTGTTGGAGGCTCAGATGTTGAAATACCACAATGGAGATGCAATCTATAAATTTCTTTCAATAACTAAGATTCATGACTATGATGATCTCAACACACTCTTTTTCCAAGTGCTTGCACGTGACATGGGCAGCCGCACACACTCCATTATGCGTGATTTTGCTTACGTTCCCTATCTTAACAGTTCTCTTTTCGAGGTGACAGATTTGGAAAGTAAAACAATTAAGATAAACAGCCTTTCACAACGTACGGTACTTCCTGTCTTGGCGAGTAGCGTATTACGAAATAAAAAACGCAATCTACAAGTCAACGCATTACCCACCCTGCAATATTTGTTTGCTTTTCTCGACGCTTATAACTTTGCGAGCGAAGGCAGTGAAGAAGTGCAAGAAGAGGCTAAAACACTCATCAATGCTTCTGTTTTAGGGCTTATATTCGAGAAAATAAATGGTCACAAGGATGGTTCAGTATTCACTCCAGGCTTTATTATCACTATGTTCATGTGCCGTGAAGCAATCACCAAGACCGTGTTGCAAAAGTTTAATGGTTATTATGGCTGGAATTGTACCACCCGTATAGAACTATACAACCATATTGACAATATAGTCGAAGCTAATGAACTAATTAACAGTTTGCGACTGTGTGATCCAGCTGTTGGTTCGGGTCACTTTCTTGTGTCTGCTCTCAATGAACTGATACTCTTGAAATACGAATTAGGTATTTTGGTAGATGCTACCGGTAAGCGTATCCGCAAAGCGGACTATCAACTTGCCATTGAAAATGACGAGCTGATTGTTACCGATACCGAAGGTAATTTATTTGCTTACAACCCACTCAATGCGGAAAGTCGCCGCATGCAGGAAACTCTTTTCAAGGAGAAGCGTCAAATCATTGAGAACTGTTTATTTGGCGTTGATATTAACCCCAACTCTGTGAAGATTTGCCGCCTACGACTGTGGATTGAATTGTTGAAGAATGCTTACTATACGGCTGAAAGTAATTACACTTATTTAGAAACCTTACCAAATATCGACATTAACATCAAATGTGGAAATTCTTTGCTTCACCGATTCGCTTTGACAGACAGTATTCAGACCCGTACTGCGAGAGTCTAGTATCAGCATCAGCCAATATAAGGAGGCTGTAGCTAAATATAAAAATGCCCAAAGTAAAAGCGAAAAGCAGGATTTGGAAACGTTTATAACAGAAATCAAGTCGAAACTGAAAACAGAGAGCAACCGCCGGGATGCACGATTGGTTAGATTGAACAAACGCCGCTCTGAGTTGGCAAACTTACAAGCGCCTCAACTGTTTGAACCGACAAAAAAGGAAAAGAAAGCGTCGGACAAGCGCATTGCCGATTTAAAGAAAGAAATTGCGACTTTAGAAAATATATTTGAGGAAATACGCTCCAACAAAATTTATCTTGGTGCATTCGAATGGCGTATAGAGTTTCCAGAAGTACTCGATGCCGAAGGCAACTTCTTGGGATTTGACTGTATCATTGGCAATCCACCTTACATTCAGTTACAATCTATGGGTAAGAGTGCCGATGTATTAGAATGCATGGGTTACATAACTTATGCACGCACTGGTGATATTTACTGCCTCTTCTATGAGTTGGGTATGAACCTGCTTACTCCCAATGGTTTTCTTTGCTATATCACGTCTAATAAATGGATGCGTGCAGGGTATGGTGAAGCCTTGCGAGGTTATTTCGCAAGCAAGACCAATCCTATTATGTTGGTAGATTTTGCAGGTATAAAAATATTCGATGCAATAACGGTAGAAGCAAATATTCTTTTATCTCAAAAAGCAGCAAATATTTTTAACACACAAGCTTGTTTGGTACAAGATTCGAATGGCTTGAATAATTTGAGCGATTTCGTGCAGCAACAAGGCGTGAAGTGTAACTTTGCAGATTCTATCCCATGGGTGATATTGTCTCCCATTGAACAGAGCATCAAGCAGAAGATTGAGTCTGTGGGAATACCCTTGAAGGATTGGAACATCCAAATCAACTATGGGATAAAAACTGGTTTCAATGATGCTTTTATCATTTCTACCGAAAAGCGTGATGAGATACTAGCGAATTGTCAAACAGAAGATGAACGTGTTCGGACGGCTGAACTTATACGACCATATTTCTCCACACTCTGCCATACAGCAGGCAATTGTTTAGATGCTTCCAACATCTCATTATCCAAATGGCTGACAATCTCATCAAAAGGTCTTTGTCCGACCATTAAATCTGAAAGAGTAAAGTCAGTCGGAGCAATGTAATTCGGTCTAAATGGGATAGGACCGTATGTCTCCAATAATTGCCACCAATAATAGGCCGCAAGGAAACGTGCTTCCGCTTTCATATAATCCACTTCTCTCTGAGGAAGGTCGGAATCAGGTAATGCATGTACACGTTCTATAAAAATATAAGCCTGACGTATTTTTCTCGGAAGACCATCCCAGAAATTTCCTGCCCATTGTGTATTCGGTGTCCATCCACCAAAAATCTTGGTGATATTGGGCCAGTCCCATTGCTGCCAACGTGCAGAAGCAGTCAAGTCATCTGCAAACACTTCCCAACCATACGTATTTAACCAGTCATTACCCGGATTAGGGATACGGCTGTATACATTGGCCAGCCATGATTCTACTTTTGTCTTATTCTCAAAGACCATGTCTATATCAATTTCCGTATCCGGTTCTTTATCAAGATACGTACAGGAACCCAACGATACGATGCCTATTAAACCAGCAACTATATATTTCTTAAGTTTCATTATCGTCATTTTTTTTAATTAGAAATTCAGGTCAACTCCAAACATTACAGAACGCATAGCCGGGTAACGCAGACCGGTGTTCGTATTTAATTCCGGATCCCACAGTTTGAAAGGAGAGAAACAGAATAAATTATTACCACTCACGTAAAAACGAATAGCTTTAGAATGTATCTTATCAGTTACAGATTGCGGTAAAGTATATCCAAGTTCCAGCGTTTTCAAACGCATAAAACGCATATTCTTTTTCCACCATGTAGAATTCCGGTAGTTCTGTCTGTTAGGTTCCTCCGTCAATCTCGGCCAGAATACATCTTGGGAAGGATTCTCTTCTGTCCATCTGTCGTTATAATTAGAGTAGACATTGCCTTGTAATGTTTGTCCACTGCCCGGAATGAAATACGTAGTTCCACCAATCACACGATAAGTATCACCTGTTCCCTGGAAGAAGAAATTCAAATCCCAGTTTTTGTAGCTCACATTACCTCCGAAACCATAAACAATACGCGGGTCTACCGTTCCACCAATGTATCCTTCATCCGCATCAGTGATAATGCCATCGCCATTCATATCTATATATTTGATATCACCGGGACGTACTTTTGAAGCTCCAACGTCCTGTGTCGGTATACCGAATTTCAAATTACCATTCGCATCGAAATCATCTTCTGTAAACAATCTTTCTGCCTGCAATCCATACAAAGTATTTAATGAACGGCCTGTCAATCCTCTGTATGTACCTTTCACAGTTTCTGGCTCATCGTATTCGTCCACCCTATTAATAGCATATGTGAAATTAGAACGGAAACCTACAAACCAATCTTTATTAATTTGTTTATTATAGTTTAAGGAGAATTCCACACCGCGGTTAGTCACTTCACCAAAATTGGCCCAAGGGTTAGTCAAGAATCCTGTCTGTGAAGGAATAATCTTACGCTGCATAAAGATATTGGTACGTTTTTCTTTGAAAACATCTACCTGTAATTCCAATTCATTCCATAATCCCAGTTCAAAACCAAGGTTCATTTTCAGAGCTGTTTCCCAGGTAAGATTTTCAACTCCAACTTCTCCTTCTGAAATACCGGTACGACCAATCTGTCCTGTATCACCCCAGTTATACTTATCTGCATTGGTATTCAATGTTGTTATATAGGCAAAACGGCGTCCTCCGATATCATCATTACCAACTTTTCCTATAGAACCTCTTAATTTCAATTTACTCAATGTATTTCTGAAACGATCCATGAAAGGTTCTTCAGACAATAACCATCCGACTGCCACAGAAGGGAAAAAGCCGAAACGTTTACCTTTAGCAAAATTCTCTGAACCATTATATCCAAAGTTGAACTCCGTCACATAACGGCTATCGAAAGTATAAGACAATCTACCCGCAATACCTTGTTTTCTATAAGGTTGTACACTACCATTATCATAACTTTGCTGATTATACAGAAACAATGCATCTACGTCATGCTTTCCGAAAGTGTGAGCATACGTTAATGTTCCTTCAAAATAAACCCTCGAATTTCCATATTCCCCTTTATTTCCATGTCCCAAAGAGTCATCTCCATATTTAAGTACAGAATGAATCAGATTACCTTCAATGTCACGTCCGGTAGCAATACTATGATAAGTAGCATCCTTTCCCCTTGTAATCGAACTCTGATTCCAACGGTCGAAAGAAAAGGTTACTTTCGCTTTTAATCCCGGCGTGATCATCTTCAGATTCTGTTCAATAGCAAAGAGTGACTGAATCTGTGAAGCTGTAACTACGTCGTAACCTCGCTGTGTCACCGCTGCCCAAGGGTTCACATCATTAATAGCCATAATTGGAATAGTCCCATCTGAATAGCGGGCAGGATACACGAAAGGAGAAGTTATAAACGCTCTATCAAAAGCATCGTCCGTACTAAATGCCTGTTTGCGGTGTGTTTGGAGGAACCCACCGACATTTAAACGCAGCACTGTTGTCTTAGTCACATCCAAGTCAACATTCGCACGCATATTATAACGAGTTAGTTTCGTTCCTGTATCATAAGGCAAAGACTTATCCGTCTCCATGATTCCCTTCTCACCGAAATAAGAACCAACCAACGAATAGCGCAGGAAATCGGAACCACCTGATACAGTCAGATTCGCACGAGTAGAATAAGCATAATCCTTTGTTATTTCATCCAGCCAATTTACATCCGGATACAAATCTCTGTCATAACCATATCTCGTTCTGTCAATCTGCTCCTGACTGAAAGGCAAACGCGACTTATTCTCTGTTATTTCATTTATCAATGCCATATGATCGGCTGCCCCAATAAAATCCGGAAGTTTTGTCGGCTCTGCAATAGAATGTTCCACACGCAAATTGACAGAAGGAGCTCCTACTTTACCACGCTTCGTATTGATAACAATGACACCATTTGCACCACGTACACCATACATAGCACTCGCCGATGCATCTTTCAATACTGAGAAAGATTCAATTTCAGCGGGGTCTATATTATTCAAGTCGCGCTCGATACCATCTACCAACACTAACGGAGATTGCCCACCGGAGAAAGAAGCAATACCGCGAATCCAAAAATTCGAGGAATCGTAACCCGGTTCTCCCGAACGTTGAACCGCTATCACACCGGCAATCTGTCCTGCCAGATTATTAGACAAAGAGCGTGTGGCACCAACCTGTAACTTCTTAGGCTGTAATGTCTCGATAGAACCGATAACCGACATTTTCTTCTGACTACCATATCCAGTAACTACAACTTCATCCAAGGCTTCAATATCTTCTTCTAAAATTACATCAAAATTAATCTTACTTCCAACTTTTATTTGTTGAGTTTTGAAGCCAATATACGAAATCTCTATTACAGAATTCTTTCCGGGTACATTCAAATAAAAATGTCCGTCCATATCCGTAATCACTCCAGTCCCTGTCTGTTCCAGTACACGTACATTCACACCAGGAAGAGGATTCTTGTCCTTATCGGTTATCGTACCACTGATACGAATACCTTTCGCTTGCTCCGACATATTAGTCTTACCAGACATAGAAGAATGTTCCGGTAAAGCGGAGTTAGCGCTTGTTCCATAATAGAACAACAAGCAAACAAACAATGCTTTCTTCAAGTCCATAATATTAAATTTAAAAAACTCATAATAAATACTTTATCTCATATTGAGTGAGAGCAAAAGTAGACAACTAATACAAAATGCAATAAAATAGATAGACCAATAATTAAAAAAAATCGTTCAAAATGAAATTAAAATATAATTGAGATATCTTCTGACCTATTTCTGTCATTTTAAGAAATGTTCCGCACGCCCCGGAGTCAATAACTCCCACAAAGAAGCGACTGTCCATCCCGGTGCGAAGATATCGTTATAATACCCTTTCCCATTTTTGCCATAATCCCAGTTGGTATGTTGAACGACTTCCGGATAAAAACCGGATTTGGCAATTCCACATAGATGCCCTTCATGAGGTAACAATTGGCGCATGGAAGTAGAAATCACCTCCGCGAAATGGGCAAAACGTGGCTCCTTATATTCCTTTGACAACCATTGCAGTACCGAAGCAAATTCAAAAACAAACACATCAATATGGTTATTTTCTACAGAAACATTACCCCAACCACGAGTTTTTAGACCGATATCACCCAACATCTGACCTTGAGCAAAAGGAACGTCCCATACATAATACCATGACAATGCAAAATAAGCAGCCTTTCTTGTCAGGTCGGCATAATGACGATGCTCATCTCCTTTCGTTATCAACGAAAGATAATAAGTTGCCGTAGCAGCATAAAGAGAAGCCTCTTTATCTTCACAATTGGCATCGAGAGTAGATGAAAAATAGTCAGCTTTAGATATCAAGACTTTCTCCAAATAATCTGCTGTCCTTTTAGCACTAGCTAAATAACGTTTATCCTTAAAATATTTATATCCCATTATTAAAGGTAAAGTGGCCGAGGGTGTACTTCCTCCACTATTATCGACTATTGTAAAATCATCGTGGAATTTACGGGGGAAACTGCCATCTTCATGTTGCAACTGCAGAAGTATATCGAGCATATTTTTCATCTTTTGTTCCCATTCAGGATGACGACGGCCATTCTCCCTTTCATAAGCAAGAAAATGAAGCATAGCATAAACTCCTTCTGATTGACGACGAATACTATGTACAGGATCTTCATACCCTCTATCAAAGTTTACCGATTCTTTAAAGAAACCAGCCTGGGTAAAGCCATTCTTCAAATAACTATCGAATACTTTCATACTGTTTTCTTTCAGATCTTCTCTGCCACATTGCCAACTATATTCCCAAGCATTGAATGCATTAAGGAGTACACGGCCAATAAAACCAACTTCTGCCTGACCGTTACTCTGACAATCAGCAGTCCGCAAATGAATACCCGAATTAAAAGTCAACGAATTACCAGTCACCAGACTATTCACAAAAAAACGGCTCATAACTTCTTTCATATCCTCAATAGAATAAGGAGTATCAACCGGAACCGGAGCATAAGTGTCATAGCTATACTCCCACGCATTCCGAATAAAATCAGAATAATCATCAGCTTTATTCTCCAAGATCTCCCATGTCAGTAACATTGTTTCTCCTTTTCTCAGAGACTGAAAAGCCTCTACCGCCGGAGCCAATGTTAATTTTCGAATATAGCTTTTAGGTGCTTCACGGTAAGGAAAACCGAAAGAAAGTGTTGCCACTCCATTCTGATTTTCGAATCCAGTAAAACCTATTGAAGTTTTACCTGAAAGAATGATTTCTCCCTCTCGATGAGTAGACAAAACCTCATTAGCAAAATTGTCTATACGACTCACCGTCACAAAGCTTTTTTCCTTTTCTGAATAAATACCTGTAAGAGGAGCACTCAATCTATCCTCACGCACCAACCAGCTGTCTGATGTATGAAATGAAGGTGCTTCCTTAGGAGATCGCAGATTGCGACGATACCAGAACCCCGGCATATAGAACTGGCAATCATCATGATTAAAACCGGTTGACAACTGCTCGCTAAAATTAAAATAAACATCCTCTAATGCAGTTAGACTGACATTGATACGTAACTTACCATTCATATCCTCCATTCTCTGAGTTATTACCATCGGAATACCTTTGGAAGGTTCCAACAGATAAGATGAACAGTCATTCTTCAACTGCCGCATATCCAGCGAGTATTTTTCCGATTCATTTCCCGGTACTTTTAAGGAAATAGATGCTGAAATCTTTTCTGGAGTATAATTGACGGCTTCAACAGCCTCAACATATAACCCAATAAGTATTCCACAAAATAAGCATTTTAAATTCATGTAAATTCAATTAAATGAATCAGTAATAAAATAAATACTGGTTCTGTTAATACACTAATAATTCATTTTCAAACTTGAGCAACAGCTAATATTTTGTAGCCTGTGTGATACGCAACAAAAGTATGGAATTCTACCAGCTTAGGATATTAAAAACAGGTCAATAAATGAAATTCCAGTCTCAATTTCCCTCCCAAAGTATACATCTTCTGACTCTTATTTACGCAACCGAAAAAATTGAACTCATTTCTGAAGCCGGACATATGTTTTACCATCCGGTCCGACTCCTTTAACTACCAACTTCTTCCAATGTCCTGGCAATTTCGAAGGCAATTGTTTAATACCGCTATCTGTAATTTCCAAACCACAAAAGCCATTGATTACAGCCTGCAAAAGTCCTCCCGCACCAGTTGAGAAATAAGGATTAGTACCTCCTGCACCTTCAGAAAGTACACCGAACGGAGGTAGCTGGTTGGGACGGAAGCTTTGCACAAATAATTCATAAGCCTTATCCCCTTCACCAAGACGTGCATATTGCAAAGCCAATACAGAGAATGACATTGCGGGGCCTCCTTTGTCAATCTTTCCCTCATAATACTCCAAATCCTTACGAATTTCTTCCGGACGGGTAATCAGGTTCAATGGATATACCAGTAAATTAGCATCCGCCTGCTTGATAACCTGTCCATTATAACCATCATACTCCATAGTCACTCCATTTTCAAATTTGGGGATGCGCAACTTTGCTGCTATTTCCTTCCAAATTACTGGAGCTTTAAGCCCACATATGGAAGCAGCTTTAGCAGCATCCTGTAATGCGCGTATAACAGTACCGTTCGTGAAGGCATTATCATCACCCTCTGCGTATTCATCGGCACAAACCACATTACGAATCGAATAAGAACCATCGTCATTCTTTTCTACACGACTTACCCAAAATTCTGCCACTTTCTCCATTAAAGGGAATCCTTCTTCACGCAACCATCGCTGATCGCCACTCATACAGTAATAATTCCAGGCCGCAATGGCGATATCAGCTGTGATATGATGTTCAAAAGGACCAGTCAACGCCCAAGTCGGACACGCTTCTTCTCCTGCATCATCACTTTCCCAAGGAAACATAGCCCCATCATATCCATAACTTAATGCTTTCTGGCAAGCAGCTTCCAGCCTATCTGTACGATAATCCATCATTGTTCGTGCAATGCCCTGATTCATAAAGAGCATAGGCGGATACATCCAAAATTCGGTATCCCAGAAAATATGCCCATTATATCCCTGTGAAGAAAGTCCAAAAGGAGGTATACTCAACCGACTTCCTTTGCGTGCATTGGAATACAGATTATAAAGTGCAAAACGCACAGTACGCTGTGCTTCATCATCCCCCTCAATCACAATATCACCTTTCCACATCTCGTTCCAGAGTTTCCGATGCCCATCCATCAGACGCGTCAATCCCTCTTTCGCACCATAAATCACTTCACGATCTGACTCATTGTATGGATCTATAAAATCACGTCCGGTACAAACAGCACCTAATAAAGTAAAAAAGAATTTCTCTCCTTTCTTTAATGAAATAGAAATCTGACCACTCCCATTATATTGTTGCTGCACACTGGAATTCTTATCATAAATAAATGCGGAAGAAGCTGAAACTTTTTGTTCGCGGTATTTTGATAAAGCCCAAGTACGCACTATTTTTATATCATTCCCATTAACATTCACATTGACCAGTTTCGAACCTATGTTTTTATACTCATCAGGTATCTCAATAGGATTTGACACTGTCAAATACATATCCCCCAGTGCCACAACCTCCACACGAACCAGTCCTGCATAAGGTAAATTTCTTAGAGCACAGATGCTATAAGATACATCCGCTTTTCCATCACAAGTGAAGTGCGTATTATGGGTAGCCTCTTTCATATCTATACACTGTTCCCATCTCGAAATATTATCACCATTTACAGTCTGTCCATTAATTTGCATTTGCAAATTGAATGGATTGATTCCTCGTAAAACACGACTCACATCTTGAGGAGTAGCAGAATCAAAAACATGGTTTAGCATGACATGGCGAATAGAAAACGGTTCTTTCCACGGCAGGATACCAATCCCCCCATTGGCAACTGTTGCCCCGTAATAAGTTCCGTGATAATCAGTTGTCTGTATCTTCCACAAACTATCCTGTCCATTTGCCTTAATAGTGAGAGCTGATACCAGACAATAAAATACGATAAATAGATTTCTCATATAAAAAATAAGATATTTAATTTGTTAATGACATCCGACACAAAAATAGGGCGTATCTGCCAGTCATTAGGAAATAACCTGACCAAATGATGTGACAAATAAACCAAAAGCGTACTAAAAATAATATTTAAGCCAATTTTGTTACCAAAATTGGCTTAAATCAAAAGACAGATTATTTTATCTTATTTAAATACGTACTTCAATCGGTTTTCCATTCGTAATCTTACTTCTTTTTACAATCTTATGATCCTTTTTTATCAGAACCAACAGTTTGTCATCTTTATCGCGCTTCACCTCAATATCGAATATGGAACCAAATGCACAGATACGTTTCAATGACATCGTATTCCAACTTTCCGGTAGCTGCGGTGTCATCATAAAAGCATCCAATGCAATGGGACGGATACCGAACAACCCCTCGGTCATAATGCGACAATACAAAGCACTTTCTGTGGATAAATGCCTTTGGTTTCCCTCCGGCCACGCTTCCACTGCGTAAGGAACATGATCACCCAACAAACGAGTAGCAGAGTATTTATCCAAATATTCAGTAGCTATATCTCTGGCACCACAAGAGTAAGCCCCCCGGAAAGCATAGAGTGTAGAACGATCCCAATAAGTAGAAGTACCCGATTGAGTTAACAACCCATTCTCCATCCACAGTTTATCAGAGAATAGAGCCTCCACAGTACCTTTCGCCTGATCATAAATACCCATAGTCAGAGGAATGCAAATCCATGAACGCAGCACTGTATTACCATCATAATAACGATAGGTATCATACCCCTCTACATTACGGGCAAAATATGCATCAATATTCTTATAAAGTTCAGCAGCCCTATCCTGATAAGACTTTATCTGTTTATGTTCTTTTTTCAGTGCCTTTCCCAAATAAGCAGCTGAAACCAAGGCATCATAATATAATGAAGATGTACATAGATTGGCTTTTCCGGCAGGAAAACGATTTTCAAGTTCATCAGAATCAGATTTTACCACCCCATCCGCATTCAGCTGGCGATGACAATATTCCAGACACCATTCAATCAGCGGCCACAATTTTTCAGCCTCATTACAATTACCGGATGCCAAAGCATAACGTGCTGCGCCATAGCCAACCATTGCTACATCACCACGATCACCCGCAACACCAAAACAATCAATCCCTTCTGCAATTATAGATGAAGGTAAAGGTTTATACTCATCATTCATATAGCGCATAAACAACCCGAATGAATCCATAGCCGAACGGTTTCCGGCTTGATAACCTAAATATGGAAAAAATGGATTGATATATTCGGCCTGATCATTCGCCCAAACAGCAGCGTAATAAGCTTCTCCACCTGGGCTCTGCATATATCCGCCTTTAGTATCAAATATGCTTTCCGAACCACGTATCTTGGCAAAAGAAAACATAGTATTGATTACGTCACTCGGAGTCTCTAACACAAGGTTACCCTGTATCTGACTCAAAAATCTCCGACGTGCCAGAAGTTCATTATTAACATCCAACGCCAACTCCTGATCATGTTTCTTATATCCTGCATAGATTACCTGAAACCAGGCCTTTTCTCCGGCTTTCAGTAGATAAGTACCATCTTTTACCGGAGAAGAAAGGGTAGCCGTTAATGTATAACTGCCTTCCACTCCTTTTGCCTCATCAGTATAATAAGAAAGAGTGGTCGATGGGAGCTGAACTGTCTGTGGGTGATCTGTCGTATTCTCCAACTCATATTTCTCACAGAAGGCCGGTTGTGACGTGGAAGGAAAAAGTGTACGTGTCAACGAAATCCCTCTAGTAGCATATACACTCTTTACAGTCATAATTCCATTCAGCGATACAGTCTCTACCTTTTCACCTACTAACGGCTGGCCATTTACAAGGCATAAATGTGCCCAGTCTCCATTAAAATGATGCTGCAAACTACCATGGGTATCATTAGGGATAGTACGAAAAGTAGGTAAAACCATATTCCGGTCAATCACCCATTCACCAGCTTCATTAACACCATAGCGCAATACTGTTGAAACTTTCAGTCCACTCATTTCAATATGGTCATTATGCACACCATTCACTCTCCAGCAAATACTGTCAGGTGAAGTAATCACCCATCTCGTTATCTCACTGGCATTCAGAAAACTGGTATACAATCCAATTAGTAATAGTGTAAACCACAAAGTCTTTTGTCTGGTCATCATATCTTATCGTATTATTAAAATTTTCACACTTATAAATTATAAATCCTCAATATAACAGATGATATAGAGTGAAATACAACTCTATATATAATCTACTCTTCTTTCGAATTAACAAAATCCTTAGGCAATACCCCAAATTGCTTTTGGAAACATTTAGCAAAGTAAGACGGAGAATTAAATCCCACCATGTAGCAGATTTCATTCACCCGGTTTTCTCCCTCTTTCAACAATTGAGCTGCCTTTTTCAAACGCTCCAGGCGTAAGAACTCATTCGGACTCAAATCCAACACTCCCTTTATTTTCCGATAAAAGTTAGACCTGCTCATATTCAGGTTATCTGCCATGTCATCCATGCTAAATTCAGGATTGGCATAATTAATCTGAATTACTTCGTTCAACCTTTTGATAAATTCCTCATCAGCTTTTGTTAAAGCCATTGTATTAGCAGCTATAAAAGGAGACTCCGCAAAAGCTTGACGCAGTTTCTCTCTATTCTGAATAAGGTTAGAAGCACACGCTTGTAAATATTCTACAGAGAAAGGTTTTTCAATATAAGCATCTGCTCCCAGTTCCATCCCCTCTATCTTTGATTGTATATTGGTCTTGGCAGTCAGCAGGATAACCGGAATATGGCTGTAATTCAAATCCGACTTAATCGTCTTACACAATTCGAAACCATCCATCACGGGCATCACAACATCACTTATCACCAGATTCACATAGTTACCATCAAGCACCTTCAATGCTTCTGCACCATTAGTAGCTGTCAACACTGTATAATCTCTCGACAATTGACGAACAACAAAAGTAAGCATATCAGGATTATCTTCTACTACCAGCACAGTGGGACGGTTATCTTTCCTTCCCGCCTGTTCGGCAGGGATTTCGTTTACCCTATCAATTTCCACCTCCGCCTCTGGGGTTAAAGTGATTGTCATATCCTGAACGACCGGTAAAGTCAGACAGAAAATGTTACTTTCTTCTCCTGTCTCCATAGCCAAAGTTCCCTGATGTAATTCAGCCAACGAGCGAGAGAGTGCCAAACCGATTCCAGTGCCAGTAGTCACCTTTCCATCCTCTTGCTCATTGAAACGAACAAAAGGTTTAAAAATCTCCTCTTTCATTTCATCAGGAATGATTACTCCATCGTTTACTGTGCGAATACGGAATAGATTATCATCATCAGTTTCGGGTATTTCCAGCATTACATGTACATAACTCTCGGCATATTTCATTCCATTGTTCAACAAGTTGCTGATGATCTTCGTAAATGCTTCCTGATTAACATGGGCATAGAAATCTTTTTCTGGTACCTGTAAGGTAAATTCCAACCCTTTCTGTTTTGCAAGAGAAGTGAAACGTACATGAGTTTCCTTCAATACCTCTGTTATATTGCATTTTGCAAAGTTCAACCGGAATCCCTGGCTTTCCGTCTTGCGGAAGTCAAGTAGCTGATTGGTCAGATTGAGTAATCGTTCCGTGTTCTGTTTCATGACGTTCAAGTCTTCACGGGTTTCAGCATCCACTTGTTTTTTCAGTATGATATTTTCCAACGGACCTTTAATCAATGTCAACGGTGTACGTATCTCATGAGCTACATTCGTAAAAAAGTCGATCTTTGCATGATAAACTTCACGTTCTTTCTCCTGCTCAAACTTCTCCATCTGCCTGCGATGCTTGTTGTTACTACGCCTCTTGAAATATATAATTACATACAAAGAACAACCTATAATCAACAAAGCATATACAAAATAAGCCCAAACAGAAAGATAGAAAGGAGGAAGAATATGTACTTTTAATGATATTCCATTTTCATTCCATACTCCATCACTATTAGAAACCTTCACTTTGAATGTATAATTGCCATATCGCAGATTGGAATAAGTAACAATAGGGCTTTCGCCAATTGTCAGCCAATCCGCATCAAAACCATCCAATTTATACATGATTTTACTCATTCTTGGAGCTTGAAAGTCCAATGCTGTTACCCGGAAAGAGAAAGAGTTCTGACTAGACTGAAGAATAAGTTCATCAGAGAAAGTGATACTCTTTTCCAATGGAGATCCCGGTTCACCGACATACACTTCTTTGCCAAACAATAGGAAATCCGTAATCACAATAGATGGGAGCGACCTATTCTCTGAAAAGGTCTTCGGATTGAAAGCGATAAAGCCGTCGATACTTCCCAGATAAATCGTACCATCTTCCGTCTCCAGGCTGGAGTGGTAATTAAACTGATCGCCCAGCAAACCATTGGAAGTAGTATATACTTTCATTGCTCCGGTAGTAGGTTGGAAACATACGAGGCCATTATTCGTTGTCAGCCAGAAAAGTCCATCTTTATCTTCCACAATCTGATAAACGACATCATTTGGCAATCCGTCTGCCAGATTATAGCTGGTAAAGGTTTCCGTTTCCGGATGAAACAAACAGAACCCTCCGCCTTGAGTTGTCAACCAAACTTGCCGGTGAGAATCTTCGAAGATACTTACCACTTTATCATAAGGAAGGCTTTTCGGATTATTTTCATTATGCAAATAATTCTTCCATTTCTTCTCACTTACATTATAACAGTAAGCACCGTTTGCGTAAGTGGCCAGCCAGAGGTTTCCTCCCGAATCTTCTTTTATATCATATACAAACCGGCCATTCAGTTCCGGTATCCGGTCAAAATCATCAGATTGTCTGTTGTAGCGCAACAAACCGAATAAAGTACCCAGATAAATATCCCCCGTCGTCGTTCGGCAAATGGAGAAAACGCTATTATCTATCAATGAACGGGGCGAGTCTGTCTTCTGATAGGTTTTCACAATAGCTCCTGTACGAGTATCCACCACTTTTACTCCTTTCGAGAAAGTTCCCACCCAAAGATTATCATCAACCAGGCACAGTCCGTGAACATTTGTAAAAGCATTACTTGGCGTAAAGAAAGAAAAAGTCTTGGTTTTAGGATTAAAACGATTCAAGCCACCATCTTCCGTACCAATCCATAGAATTCCCTGGTTATCTTGACAGAACTCACGCACTCGTTTCCCGTGCAGGCCATTCTCTATTCCTTTCGGATAATATTTCTCGAAGTTCGTATAAAAACGGGGATAGTAGTTTATACCGCCGAAGTAAGAGCCAATCCAAATGCCACCCTCACGATCTTTACACAATGAATAAATGGCATTATCGGATAAAGAATAAGGATCATTAATCGAACTGCGCAAATGAACGTACTTACCTAGCCGGAGATTATAGATATAAAGTCCCGACTCTGCACCAATCCATAGTTCATTGTCAGAAGCAACCAACAGTTCACGACAGAAAACAGACTCCCCGGATTCATCTTCGAAAAGTAAATCATGCAATTTGTTTGAAGTCAGATTCAATTCTTTCACTCCTCCTTTTAAAGAACTTATATACAAACAGTTGTATGCACCTTTTACAATACAGGTCACTACGTCGTTCGCATAAATTTCCTTGTTATTCACAGGCGATAAATAAGGATGGAGAGTTTTCAGACGGTCTTTCGAATAGAAAAGTCCATCGCCATAACAGCCGATCCAAAGGGTTCCGCTATTGTCAAAAGCAAAAGTCTCAACATTGGTGGTAAGAAAGGAGAAGTTCTGTAAGGTATAGTTCTGAAGCTCTCCTTTTTCCAGATTATAACAGAACAATCCCTGTGATTCCACTGCCATCCAGACACACCCCTGATTATCTCCGGAGATAGCCGTCACAGTATGTTCTATCCTTGTATTCTCTACACTTTGTTTGGTAAAATGCTCGAAAGAATCTTTTTCCGGATAATAGATATAAAGCCCTACGTCCGTACCCACCCAGATACTTCCTTTTTCATCCTCGTAAAGTGCCGTGATGAAATTATTGCCTATGCTCCGCTGACTACGGTCATCATGCTTAAATTTACGGAATGACAGACCGTCATATCTGTTCAGTCCATCCTTGGTGCCGAACCACATAAAGCCCTGCTTATCCTGTAAAATTGTATTTACTGTATTCTGCGATAATCCATTCTGTACACTTAGATTTTTGAAATAATAGTGTTCGTCTGCCACTTGAGCGTGACAGAGTATCTGATAACAAATAAGACAGATTAAAAGAGTCAGGGTTTTCTTCATACTATGTGTTTTCTATCCTTTCGTTTTGAGTTACCAAATGTAGGCAAAATCATAGCGGAAAGATAGTAAATATGTCTCAATGAATGAAAGAATAGTCCTATTTTTCTATTCGGATACACGCATCAACTGTTATAACGGCTCTTTGCGCAGCTAAAAACGGATTTATATCCATTTCTTTGATTTCTGTAGCGAAACGTAGCAAGGCGGACAAACGAACAATAGTTTCAGCAAATTTATCTTCTTTGACTCTCTTTTGTCCACGTGTTCCCTGAATAATTATATAAGCACGCAGTGAATGAATCAGAAATCTGCACCGACGAACGAAAGCTACTAGCTCCTCTTTATTATCGGAAACAAACTCATCTACCAGCGGAGTACCGGCAGCATGCAGTAATGCTTGTACGTAATTGGAAGCAATATAACCATTCTCCGGAATAGAATCAATAATGCGACGAATCCTCAAAATGTCTACCCCGCACCTTCGGCATAGACGATAATGTTCCTACAAAGACAAAATAAATTCCGAATAATGAAAAAGGTATATCAAAAATTCCATAATGAAAGTTTTTTTTAACATACCTCACATTCTTTTTACCTATCTGTTTCAGTCTTTACAGCTGAACCGTTACCCAAAAGATTAGGCCAAGCTTTATCATCCCAGTAAACTCTATCAAGCAATACCACACGCCCTAAAAAAATACCTAGTAACCAATAAAGAAAAAACGGTTTAATACAGAAGAAGATTCAGCCAGCAAAGCCTTACGCTGTTCGCTGTCAGCAGCAAATAAACTGGTAGACAAGATTTCCCCTATTGATCCGTTAGTTGTTACTACAGCAATTTGTTTGACGCCCTCCACCAATTTTCCATTTTGGGGAGAAACAATGTGCCGACCGTTGGGAGAGTCATTGCCGGAGGTTGTAAGGCATTCGTTGTGAAGAAGTATATCATTAATTTTCCATCCCGAACCTACCGGATGATTACCCAAAGCAAGAATAGAACTGTTTCCCATATTTATCAATGCATTTTCTATCAGAGCCTCATTCAATATACCTCTGATTGTTTCCAAAGCATATCCCTTGAGAAAGCCGGACAAATTGATAGTTACTCCCGGCTGTGAAAAAGCGACACTACGATCTCCGGCAGATAAATGTACTGAATGTATAGTGTTCTGGTTGTAATTCTCCGAATGAACTGTGATATCGAAGCATCCCAAAGTCCTGCCATTATATTCCAGACATAAATCGATCATTGAATAAAGTTCTTCGCTAAGAACAACAGGAGAAACAGAGGCTGTCCGGTTGAGAATAGACAATTCGCTGGCCGGATCATAAAAGTTCGCCATCTTTTCCAGCCGACACAATGCATCATAAATACGATTGACCACAAGCAGCAACTCCCCTTCCGGTTTCCGGCTGCATAAGATAATATCCACCCGTGTATGCATGGAAAGGAACCAGGCATAAAACAAGGAGTTACCATCATTTGACGGTTTGTATAGATGTTGAATAGTGGTCTGCATCGTATAAAACACAAATTAGGCACGGATTACACAGATTACGCGGTTTTTATTTCATTAGAGTAACCGTGAAACCCGTGTAATCCGTGCCTGAATAAAAATCATAAAGGAGTTTTGACGTATCTCCTAATAACTAGAAAACGGAACTATTTCAGTTCTTTAATCTTCACGTTCTTGAACCATACTTCATCTCCGTGGTCCTGAAGAAGTATATTACCTTCCTCCGGATTTCCGAAATTAGGCCAGTTTTTATATTTACTGTATGCTACCAATGCATTCCACATATCATTGTTACGATCATACTCAATCAGCTTAACTCCGTTCAGCCAATGTTCTACATGATTGCCTTTTACAATGATAGTAGCAGTATTGAATTCTTTCTTATTGAAAGGTTTATCTTTAGGAGCCGGAATCAAGTCATACAACGAACCCAGCTTTCTGTTGCCTTTCACACCCAGTTTTGCATCAGGATGCTTGTCATCGTCAAGAATCTGGAATTCGCAACCGATAGCAGAGCCCGCACCTTTATTCATATCCGGGTTTACGAAATATTTAATTCCGCTATTGGCACCTTCAGTAATCTTAAAATCTACTTTCAGAATAAAGTTCTTGTATTTACGGGTAGTCACAATATCACCGCCATTAGCAGATTCAGCGCCACCACTCTTCATTACTTTCAGAATACCATTTTCTATCTTCCAACCTTTCGCGGGGAAAGTAGAAAGTTTAGCACCTTTCCAGCCTTCAGTCGTTTTTCCGTCCCATAAAAGCGCCCATCCGTCTTGTGCTTCATTTGGTGAAATTGTATTGGCAATCAGATTCACTTCGGGTGCAGCTTGCGCTTTAGGAGTCTGATAGCGTTCTACGTCCGTCGTACAAATGCGGATATCTTTCCAACTAACTGTTTTACCTTCATCTGCCGCATTTCCAATAGCATGCACTTGCAAAGCAATAAAGCCCACAGGAGTCATATCATCCCAAATATTAGCACAAGGTACTCCGTTTATCCAGGTACGAATCGAATTACCAACAGCCTCAATACGGGCTTTATTCCATGCATTATTCTTAAAAGCGGTTTTTGCCGACGGATTCAACGTCAAAGGATAAAGCCAGTTTCTACGTGCCTCATCATAAATGCCACCCGACCAAGCGCGCTTCGAAGGATCAATCTCAAACTGATAACCGTGTACGCGGCCTTTCTTATAATCCTTCTTGCTTTCACTGCGAAGCTGTACGCCGGAATTTAAACCATCATCTATCTTGAAATCAAATTCAAGGATAAAGTCACCATAATTCTTTGTCGTTGCCAAGAATGTATTGGGAGTTCCCATCTTAGATACACCGACAATAGCGCCATCTACAATTTTATACTCGGCTTTGCCATTCAATTTCTTCCATCCTTTCAGGTTTTTCCCGTTGAAAAGAGGTTCCCAGTTTTGTGCGCCCAACGAAGCGGCACAAAATAAAAGTAAAGTTAATACAATATTTTTCATGATTATTTATTGGTCCTTCTCCATCCCCTTCTCCTAAAGAAAGGAATGGAAAAAGCTGTTTCTATTTATAATTTATAAAATTCATCCCAACCTTTACGCGGCGGAAGTCCCGCCAACATTGCATTAGCAAATTCATTATTTGTAATCTGTTTCGTGCGGCTGTCAAAGAACAGCTGTGTATTAAGCCGTTGAGCCATTACACCCAGTGAGAACACCTGACTCAAAACACCGTTGATTTCGAACGGTGAGCGCGTCTTTTCAATGCCGTTACATGCCAATAAGAAGTTCTCGAAGTGATTGGAAGGACTTTTAGGAACCTTCGGTAATTTGCCAGCCATCTCTTTCGCTTTCTCTTCCGGGATGATAGACAAAGTGCTTCCATGACTCCCCCCTTTAAAGATTAAATCTTTCGTATAGATAATCTTTCCCGGATTCAATTTAGCCGAAGGAGTATCTCCCTGATTCGTCGAAGGAATGTTCGGATCCAATCCCGAAACTCCATAACCGGCAGGAATAGGAGGAAGATTATCCAGACCGTCATACCAAGTAATGTCTACCGGTGGCATCCCTTTACGTTGCGGGAAACGGAAGAGAATCGTGGAAGAATAAGGGAAGAAATAATCATTATGACCATTTGCGTATTGCATGGTGACTTCATAAGGCAACCCCAGTTCCAGGAACTCGTGAGCCGTATCGAGGATATGCGCCCCCCAGTCGCCCAATGCACCCATACCAAAATCATACCAGCAACGCCATTGTCCTAAATGATAATCTTTATTATATTCGTGATAAGGGGTAACTCCGAGCCAGGTATCCCAGTCCATATCTTTCGGCAGTTGCTGTCCCGAAGGAAGTTTATAGATATTAGTGTCCCATTTATGCCAACGGCGCGGGTTATTCATGTGGGCAGTGATAGCAGTTACGTCTTTGATAATTCCCGCATCCATCCAAGCTTTAAACTGGAAATAGTTTGCTTCAGAATGTCCCTGATTTCCTACCTGGGTAACCAAGTTAGGACGTTTAAGCGCAGCTTGCATCAACAATTCCGCTTCATAGAAAGTACGGGCCAGCGGTTTTTCTACATATACATGTTTTCCGGATGCCAATGCCAGCATACTGATCGGGAAATGTGAATGGTCGGGAGTAGCAATCGCCACAGCATCAAACTCATTACCGGCTTTATCAAACATCTGGCGGAAATCTCTAAACTGTTTTGCCTTCGGATATTTAGCCATAATCTTTTGCGTATGTTTGGCACCCATGTCCACATCACATAACGCTACCACTTCTACCATACCTGTCCGCGCAAAATCTTCAATAATCTGTTCACCGCGGTTACCAATGCCGATATAGGCTATCTTTACCTTGTCACCTCTTCCTTTCTTGGGTGAAATCGTTTGAGCATGCAGTAAGTCACCTGCCCCCAACGCCAATCCGGCAGAAGCCATTGACATCGTTTTCAGAAAATCTCTTCGTGTTACCATAAGTTATTTATTTTCATTGATATTGATTAAGTTCGTGAACGAGTAAACAATGCCCGTAGCCCATTAAACAAGAGACGCAAAATCCCCCAAAAAGCATAAAGCACAAAAGTAAATATGATGATATAAAAAATAGAAGTTATCATCTCCGTAAATGGCGCATGATAAGCTATAATTGCATAGAGGTGTATCAAATTGGATACTACGAAACAAACGAGTAAAGTAATTAACTCTATTTTCTTTCGTCGTGCGGTTACAATCGTGTCTTTCATACTGCTTCGGGTGTTTTTACAGATTGATGGTTCAGATAATCTATTTTATATTCATCGGGGAAGTAGAGCATCCGCTCTTCCTCCAGTGCCTGATGTCCCAGCAAACAAAGCATACTTGCATAGTATCCTTCTTCCGCTATTCTTTCCGGTTGTTTTTGTGTTATGACGGCTTCAACGAACGCTTCCAGCAACAAGGACGTACCGTCACTCTTAGGACGTTCTCCAATAATGAACTCTCCAGTGTTCTCATTTGCAGTTTCCGGAGCCCAACTCGTTCCGGCAAAAGGAAGAGAATCGAAAACTTTGTTTTCCCAATCATTCACCATCTGCAGGAAAGCCGGTGCAGGAGCCACATTCTCAAAGTAATATTTTCCCTTTTCCGGTTCTACCGTACCAAGGTTACCCATGATCTGTTCTTCCAGTCCATAGAATTTATTGGATATAACGGAGTCGAACGTCATCTTCACCCCATCATCAAAGACATATACACAACTCACATTATCATACACATCCCTGCCATCCTTCCAATAAGTAATGGCACCATGCCCCATCACCTTCTCGGGAATCTTACGCAAAGCCCAACTTCCGATCTGAAGCTGGTGGCAAGCGAGTTCCGTCATCAGTCCCTTCGAGAATTCCTTGTAAAGACGCCAGTTTATCAGGCGTTCCAGATTGGGTGAAGGTACCGAGCGTCTCCAATCGCCATTCCGGTTCCAAAAGGTACGGATTGCATTTATTTCACCAAAGGTACCCGCATGAATCATCTCCATCGCTTTGATGTAACGAGGGTCGAACAAACGTTGTTGACCAGTGAAGAAAATCTTTCCCGTGCTACGATGTTTCTGATACATACGGTAACACTCTTCCATCGTAAAACCTATCGACTTCTCACAAAATACATGCTTTCCTGCGTCGAAAGCATCCAAGACGATTTTACAATGCGAACTAAGAGGGGTAGCTACGAGTATGGCATCTATCGACTTATCTTCCAGCACTTCTCGGTAGTCACCATACACTTTGGCATTAGGCACAAGTTCCAATGCGCTCTCGATAGACGGTTTATAAATGTCGCACAATGCTACGATCTCGACTTTGGGGTTCTTAGCCAGAAATCCCATTAAAAAACGTCCCCGGGAACCAGGACCGATTATTGCCAGACGGCACTTTTCGTTTGAGGTGTTCGTCACCTCCGAAAAAGCAGAAAGCCAAGGGCTTGCAGCAAGAAGAGTGCCAGCCCCGGCTATGCCTAAATTCTTTAGAAAATCCCGCCTGCTAATAGGGGTATGTTTCATGCTTGTGGTATTTAAGATTATAATTGGTTTATTTGAAAATCAGTTATTAAATACAGGTGCTTTTTGTGTTTCGTAAGAAGGAGATCCTCCCTCTACGTAAGGCCAACCTTCTTGGTCCCACTTGATTTGGTCCAACAACAGAATACGTCCGTTCTCCGGGGTCGATCTTGAAAAACCATGATACAGAAGCCAGTCTTGTCCGGCATCATCCCGGATAATCTGCGAACCGTGCCCATTGCCTACAAAATGATCATTCGCACCTATCACCAAAGAATAACCATTCTTCAACATCGGTTTACCGGTCTTGTCTTTGTACGGGCCCCATACTTTCTTGGAACGTCCCACTACGACTTTATATGTACTTTTCACTCCTTGACAACAACTTCCTATGGAGGCAAACATATAATAATAATCGCCGTGCTTATGGATATAAACAGCTTCAAAAGCAGTTCCCGCTATTCTCTTTTTTTTCGCTCCCGGCATGATCGACAGCCCATCCGCAGTCAGTTCAATAACATATATTCCCCGGAAGCTGCCCCATACCAAATAGTTTCTCCCCTCATACTGCAGGAAACTGGGATCGATCGAGTTCTGCACACCGATCTCATTACTGCGGAACATCTTGCCATGATCCGTAAAAGGTCCCTGCGGAGAGTCGGCCGTAGCCACCCCAATGCCGCACGTTTGTTCTCCTCCCCACACCGACATTGCATAATAAAGCACATATTTACCGTTAATATAATTAATGTCAGGTGCCCAGATTCCAGCTTTAGGTTCAAACCTGGGACGAGTTTTATTCGTGAATGCAGTGTTGCAATACGTCCATTCCACCAAATCTTTCGACTTCATTATCGGAACGTTTCTGGTAGATTCAGTAGCATACACATAAAAGTAACCATCTGCAGCTTTAATCACCGTAGGGTCGGGCATGGCAATATCTACAACCGGATTCTTATAACTCACTGCAGACTTTGTCTGTGCTCTCCCCTGCGAAAGACAAGCACCTATCATGAATACGAAAACGAACAAATTTACATACTTTTTCATCAAATCATTCTTTTAAAAGCTCCTTTTTACCTTATCTTTATAGCTATAAATTAATATTAACTTACAAAATCTTTGGGTAACACTCCAAATTGCTTCTGGAAACACTTGGCAAAATAAGACGGAGAATTAAACCCTACCATATAGCAAATCTCATTTACCCGGTTTTCTCCTTCTTTCAATAATTGAGCAGCCTTCTTCAAACGTTCCAGTCGAAGATATTCATTCGGACTCAAATCCAAGACTCCCTTTATCTTCCGATAGAAATTAGAACGGCTCATATTCAGGCTATCCGCCATATCATCCATACTAAATTCCGGATTACTATAATTCACCTGGATAACCTCATTCAACTTCTTTATAAAATCTTCGTCAGCTTTTGTCAACGCCATCGTATTGGCTGCCACAAAAGGAGACTGTGCAAAAGCCTTGCGCAGTTTCTCCCTATTCTGAATAAGGCTGGAAGCACAAGCCTGTAAATATTCCACAGAAAAAGGTTTCTCCAGATAAGCATCTGCTCCCAGTTCCATTCCCTCTATCTTAGACTGGATATTCGTCTTCGCAGTCAACAGTATAACGGGAATATGGCTATAATTCAAATCTGACTTAATTGTCTTGCACAGTTCAAAACCATCCATCACAGGCATCACAACGTCACTAACCACCAGATTCACATAATTACCATCCAACACTTGTAACGCTTCCTCCCCGTTAGTAGCAGTCAATACAGCATATTCTTTCGATAGCTGACGCACTACAAAGGCAAGCATATCCGGATTATCTTCCACAACCAGCACTGTAGGACGGTTATCTTTCTTTTCCGCCTCTCCAGCAGGAATTTCGCTCATCTTGTCTATTCCTGCTTCCGGTTCCGGTGTTAAAGTGATTGTCATATCCTGAACTATCGGCAAAGTCAGACAGAAGGTATTATTTTCTTCCCCTGCTCCCATAGCCAGGGTTCCTTGATGCAGTTCTGCCAATGAACGGGAAAGAGCTAAGCCGATTCCTGTTCCAGTGGTCACCTTTCCGTCTTCTTTTTCATTGAAACGAACGAAAGGTTTAAATATCTCCTCCTTCATCTCATTGGGAATAATCACCCCATCATTCTCTGTACGAATACGGAATGAATTATTATCATCCGCTTCCGGCACTTCCAAAGATATGTGTACGTAGCTTTCAGCATACTTCACCCCATTGTTCAACAAATTACTGATAATCTTCGTAAACGCCTCCCGGTTCACATGTGCATAAAAGTCCTTTTCAGGCACTTGCAAGGTGAATTCCAAACCTTTTTGTTTGGCAAGGGAAGTGAAACGTACATGAGTCTCCTTCAAGACCTCCGTTACATTACATTTCGCAAAATTCAAACGGAATCCCTGACTTTCCGTTTTACGGAAGTCAAGTAACTGGTTAGTCAGGTTCAACAATCGTTCCGTATTCTGTTTCATTACGTTCAGGTCTTCCCGTGTTTCCGCATCAACCTGTTTCTTCAATATAATGTTTTCCAACGGACCTTTAATCAATGTCAACGGCGTACGTATTTCATGGGCCACATTGGTAAAGAAATCAATCTTTGCATGGTAAACTTCACGTTCTTTCTCCTGCTCGAATTTTTCCATCTGCCTGCGGTGTTTGTTGTTACTACGCCTCTTGAAATACATAACTGTATATAAAGAACAGCCAATAATCAGCAAAGCATACACACAATACGCCCATATAGAAAGATAGAAAGGAGGAAGAATATGCACTTCCAATATCACTTCATCGTCACTCCATACTCCATCACTATTGGCAACTTTCACCCGGAAGGTATAATCACCATATCGAAGATTGGAGTAGGTAACAATAGGGCTTTCACCAACTGTCAACCAGTCTGTATCAAAGCCTTCCAACTTATACATAATCCGACTTGTCTTAGGAGCCTGAAAATCCAGCGCAGCTACACGGAAAGAGAAAGAATTCTGATTAGACTGGAGAACAAGCTGGTCAGAGAAAGTGATACTCTTTTCCAACGGAGAGCCCGGTTCACCAGCATATACTTCCTTTCCAAACAGAAAGAAATCAGTAATTACAATAGACGGGAGAAACTTGTTCTCCGAGAAATTCTTGGGATTAAAAGCGATAAATCCATCGATACTACCCAAATAAATCGTACCATCCTCGGCCTCAAAACTCGAACGATAATTAAACTGGTCGCCCAACAATCCATTGGAAGTGGTATATACTTTCATCACTCCGGTTGTGGGCTGGAAGCAGACCAAACCGTTGTTGGTTGTCAACCACAAAAGACCGTCCTTGTCTTCTACAATCTGATATACGACATCATTCGGCAAACCAGCAGATAAATTATAGTTGGCAAATGTCTCCGTATCCGGCTGAAAACGACAGAATCCTCCTCCTTGGGTAGTCAGCCAGATTTGCCGGTGAGAATCTTCAAAGATGCTCAAGACCTTGTCATACGGAAGGCTCTTCGGATTATTTTCATCGTGCAAATAATTCTTCCATTTCTTTTCACTCACATTGTAGCAATAGGCTCCATTAGCATAAGTTGCCAACCATAGATTTCCTCCGGAGTCCTCCTTTATGTCATACACAAACCGACCGTTCAGTTCCGGTATCCGGTCGAAATCATCAGACTGTTTATTATATCGGAGCAAGCCGAACAAAGTTCCCAAGTAAATATCACCAGTCGTTGTGCAGCAAATAGAGAAAACACTATTATCTATCAATGAACGGGGAGAATCCGTTTTCTGATAGGTTTTCACGATAGCTCCCGTACGCGTATCTACTACTTTCACTCCTTTTGAAAAGGTTCCTACCCAAAGATGATCTCCAATTAAACATAAACCATGCACATTGGTAAAAGCACTACTGGGCGTAAAGAAGGAGAATGTTTTGGTCTTGGGGTTGAAACGATTCAGACCACCGTCCTCCGTACCAATCCACAAAATACCTTGATTATCCTGACAGAACTCACGTACTCGTTTCCCACGCAAACCATTATCAGTCCCTTTGGGATAATATTTCTCGAAATACGTATAAAAACGAGGATAGTAATTCACACCGCCAAAATAAGAGCCAATCCAGATGCCACCCTCGCGATCCTTACACAATGAATAAATAGCATTGTCGGATAAAGAATAAGGGTCGTTGATCGAACTGCGCAAATGAACATACTTACCCATTCGGAGATTATAAATATAGAGTCCCGATTCTGCACCAATCCACAATTCATTGTCAGAAGCAACCAGCAGTTCACGACAAAAAACAGACTCTCCACTTTCATCTTTAGAGAGTAAATCATGCAGTTTGTTAGAGGTCAGGTTCAGTTCTTTCACTCCTCCTTTTAAAGAGCCTATATATAGACAATTATATGCTCCTTTCACCAGGCCTATCACGACATCATTCTCATAAGTTTTTTGATCGTCTACAGGTGATACATAAGGATGAAGGGTTTGCAAACGGTCTTTCGAATAGAAAAGTCCATCACCATAGCAGCCAATCCAAAGGGTTCCGCTATTATCGAAAACAAAAGACTGGACATTGGTGGAGATAAAAGAAAAGTTCTTCAATGTGTGGTTCTGGAGTATTCCTTCCTCCAGATCATAACAAAATAGCCCCTGCGACTCTACCGCTATCCAGACACATCCTTTGTTGTCTCCGGAGATTGCAGTTACGGTATGCTCTATTTTCGTGTTTTCTGCGCTCAATTCAGCAAAATGCCGGAAAGAATCTTTTTCCGGATTATAGATATAAAGTCCTACATCCGTACCTACCCAGATATTTCCTTTTGCATCCTCATAAAGAGCTGTGATAAAATTATTACCAATGCTCCGCCGTGTGCGGTCATCATGTTTGAATTTGCGGAATGACAAACCGTCATATCTATTCAAACCATCTTTTGTGCCGAACCACATAAAGCCCTGCTTATCCTGCAAAATCGCATTGACCGTATTTTGAGATAACCCGTTCTGTACACTAAGATTTTTGAAATAATAATGCTCGTCCGCCATTTGCGCATGGCAGCCGATCTGATAGCCGATTAAACAGATTAAAAATATGAGAACTTTCTTCATAAACATACGTGTTTTCTATCCTTCCGTTTGAGTTACCAAATGTAGGCAAAATCACAGCGGAAAGATAGTAAATATGTCTCAATGAATGAAAGAATAGTCCTATTTTTCTATTCTGATACGCGCGTCAACTGCTACAACGGCCTTTTGCGTTGCCAAGAGCGGATTTATATCCATTTCTTTGATCTCTGTAGCGAAACGTAGCAAAGTGGACAAACGGACAATAATTTCAGCAAATTTATCTTCGTTGACTCCCTTTTGCCCACGTGTTCCCTGAATGATTTTATAAGCACGCAAAGAATGAATCATTGAATAAGCTTCTTCGTAAGAAAGCGGAGCCAAACCGGAAGATACATCTTTCAGCACCTCCACAAAAATACCTCCCAAACCACAAAGTACCACGTGACCGAACTTCTCTTCATATTTTGCGCCAACAAACAGTTCCGTACCTTTCAGCATCGGCTGTACCATAATTGCTCTTGCATCAGGTATCTGCATCATACGATCAAATTCCAGTGCCAGATGTTGCTCACTTTTAATGTTCAGAACGACACCGCCGACATCTGATTTGTGCACAGGGCCAACCACTTTGGCAACTACCGGAAATCCGCACCGACGGGCAAAAGCTACTATCTCCTCTTTATTATCGGAAACAAATTCATCTACCAACGGAATACCGGCAGCGTGCAACAATGCCTGTACATAATTGGGAGCGATATAACCATCCTCCGGAATAGAATCAATAATACGACGAATCCTCGGAACGTCCACTCCGAACAATTCTATTTCAGGAACTGCCGGTTTAGGAGCATTGACGATACGTGAAAGGGCAGTACCCAAGGTCACTTCGTCTGCAAAATTCACATGCCCTTTTGCCAGGAAGGCGGAAACCTCCGCTCCGGCTGTATTAATGGAAGGAAGAATGGGAAAAATCGGTTTCTTGCAAGTCTGCATCTTTTCATGAAGCACATCATACATTTCAAACATAGTAACCAATCCCGGAGTTCCGAAGATAGCCATCATGGCGTCTATATTATCAAGCTTTTCCTCGCAGTAGTCAATGCAAAGGCGCAGATGTTCCGGTGTTCCGGTAGCCAGAATATCAATAGGATTCCCAACGGCAGCACCGGGGAATAGTTGGGCTTTTAGTTCCTCGGCTACTTCTCCCTCCAGCTTAGGCACATTCAGTCCGCCTTTACTCAAGGCATCTGTCAGCATCACTCCCGGGCCTCCGGCATGAGTGATAATGGCAAAATTCTTTCCTTTCAATTCGGGTAAAGTAAACACGCAACCTACGGTAGTCAATTCCTCACGAGAGAAACAGCGCACAATCCCTGCTTTACGGAACAAAGCCTCTACTGCCGAATCGGAACTGGCGATTGCTCCTGTATGGGAAGATGCCGCCCGGCTTCCGCTCTCCGAACTTCCGGCTTTGATTGCCGCAATCTTGCACCCTTTTCTAATCAAAGACGAAGCATGGAATAACAACCTGTCCGGATTCTGAATACTTTCAATATAGAGTAGTTTCAGATGAGAATCTTTTTCGGGATCGAAGTTCTCATCCATAAATTGCAATACATCTTCCACGCCGATCTGCTTGGCATTTCCCACCGACCAGACTGAATTGAACTGCAAACCTTTTGTTACGGCACTTTCGAGAATAAATACCGCCGTAGCACCGGAGCTAGAAATCAAGTCCACCCCTTTGGGGTTTAAGTTAGGAATCGGCTGGCTGAACACGCTATGATGCCATGTATTCATCAATCCGATGCAATTAGGACCAATCAGCGAAGCACCGTATTTATTGACTGTTTCCAAAATACGTTCTTCCAACAGTGCTCCTTCGTGAGTTTCTTCACCAAAACCTGCCGAGAGTATGATAAATGCCCTGGTTTGTTTCTTGCTAGCCAATGTTTCCACCATATCAGGACACATCGAGGCAGGCACAGCCAACACCGCCAGATCTGTGTCCGGCAGATCATTCACGTCCGCAAAGGCGGGAACTCCCTGTACTTCCTTTTCCTTCGGATTCACCGCCCGAAGTTCTCCCCGATAACCTCCATTTATCAAATTCTTTAATATTGCGCCACCCGGCTTATGCACATTATTCGATGCCCCTACTACGACAATGCTTTCAGGACGAAGCAACTGGGTTGTTATCATATCATGCTTTGGTTTTCGTTTAACTTAGGTACAAATATATTCTTTCTTACGAGAAAAAAGAAAGAAAAAGGGGAGAAATATAGATGGAAATAGATGATAAAAGAGGAAATGAGCAAGAAATTATATAGATTATACTGACTTATTGAAATGCAAAGCTATAATCTTACCATGTAATTCTTATCATTAGAACAGAATATTACTTTATGCAGAAAAAATGGACATAAAACTCATACAGAATCAAAAATATACAAGATGAGTCCGGAGTATATTGGAAAACTTGAAGGATAAGCAAGTTGCATAATCCATATTCACACAAAACAGACTTTAAATCATTCGATTCAACATCAAAAAGGCAAAATTCCTAATTTCAGGAGCAGATTATTGCAAATATAAGTTCAAATAGAAACAACTCACATGTTACCTATTCGACAGCAACCAGCACAAAACAAGTATTCTAAATGCCCTTTTGTCCTTTCGTTTAAAAGCAAGAAAGTACTTCTCACTGACCAATAAACCGTTTCTTTAAAAGGAACGAAGTCTTCCTTTAAAAGCAATGATTCATGATTCTATCAACAATCATGAATATTCACTCATTTGTATTCAAGAAAGATTACTTATTCCGCATATTCATACAGTATTTTATACGTCACTTCTTTTATTAGAATACAATTTAGATACTCCTAATCTGTTTCAATCTTAAAAATAGAACATAATAGAAAATATAAAAATACCCCGATACAAATTCGCTATTTTCTAGCCAACTTATATCAGGGTAAAACACTTTCTTTTTACCTGTTTTTTTATTACGAAACGTTCCTGTTTCATTCTGTGACCACTTTTCAATGAAATAATCTGTGTTAATCCGTGTAATCTGTGGTGAAAAGTCATTATCTTTGCACATTGCAAAGTTGAAAACAACAAAAATCACACTATATAATGGAAAAGAAATTCAAAAGAACCACCGTCACATCGGCACTGCCGTATGCGAACGGTCCTGTCCATATCGGTCACCTGGCGGGTGTATACGTGCCGGCAGATATCTATGTACGCTATCTGCGTCTGAAAAAAGAAGATGTATTATTCATCGGAGGTTCGGACGAACACGGAGTGCCTATCACCATCCGTGCCAAGAAAGAAGGAATTACTCCACAGGATGTAGTAGACCGTTATCATTCGCTGATTAAGGAATCATTCAAAGAGTTCGGTATCTCATTCGACGTGTATAGTCGCACCACTTCACCGACGCATCACCAACTGGCTTCGGATTTCTTCAAAACATTATACAATAAAGGAGAATTCATCGAAAAAACATCCGAACAATATTACGACGAGGAAGCAAAAACATTCCTTGCCGACCGTTATATCACCGGAGAATGTCCTCACTGCCATTCGGAAGGCGCTTACGGCGACCAATGCGAAAAGTGCGGAACCTCACTTTCTCCTACAGATCTTATCAACCCGAAAAGCGCCATCAGCGGTAGCAAACCGGTAATGAAAGAAACCAAACACTGGTATCTTCCTCTCGACAAACACGAAGCATGGCTGCGCAAATGGATTCTGGAAGATCACAAAGAATGGCGTCCGAACGTATACGGTCAATGCAAAAGCTGGCTCGACATGGGTCTGCAACCACGTGCCGTGAGCCGTGACCTTGATTGGGGTATCCCTGTTCCCGTAGAAGGAGCAGAAGGAAAAGTGCTCTATGTATGGTTTGACGCTCCGATCGGATACATCTCCAACACCAAAGAACTTCTTCCCGACAGCTGGGAAACATGGTGGAAAGATCCAGAAACGCGTCTGATTCACTTCATCGGAAAAGATAATATCGTATTCCATTGCATCGTATTCCCTGCCATGCTGAAAGCAGAAGGCAGCTATATCCTGCCGGACAACGTGCCGAGCAACGAATTCCTCAACCTCGAAGGAGACAAGATCTCTACTTCCCGCAATTGGGCCGTATGGTTGCACGAATATCTGGCTGATTTCCCCGGAAAGCAAGACGTACTCCGCTACGTACTGACCGCCAACGCACCGGAAACGAAAGACAACGACTTCACTTGGAAAGACTTCCAAGCACGCAATAACAACGAACTGGTAGCCGTATACGGCAACTTCGTAAACCGTGCAATGGTGCTGACTCAAAAATACTTCGACGGTCGCGTACCCGCACAGGGCAGCTTAACCGACTACGACAAGGAAACGCTGAAAGAATTCGCAGACGTGAAAGCAGAAGTAGAAAAACTGCTCGACGTATTCAAATTCCGCGATGCACAGAAAGAGGCCATGAATCTGGCACGTATCGGAAACAAATACCTGGCCGACACCGAACCGTGGAAACTGGCTAAGACAGATATGGAACGTGTAGGAACCATCCTCAACATTTCCCTGCAACTGGTTGCCAACCTTGCCATCGCCTTCGACCCATTCTTGCCGTTCAGCTCGGAAAAACTCCGCAAAATGCTGAACATGGATACTTTCGAATGGTCTGAACTGGGAAAAGATAACCTGCTTCCTGTAGGCCATCAGTTAAACAAACCGGAGTTATTGTTCGAGAAGATCGAAGACGCTACTATCGAAGCACAGGTACAAAAGCTGCTCGATACAAAGAAGGCAAATGAAGAAGCCAACTACAAAGCTAATCCTATCCGCCCGAACATCGAATTCGACGACTTCACGAAACTGGATATCCGTGTAGGTACCATTCTTGAATGTCAGAAAGTACCGAAAGCGGATAAATTGCTGCAATTCAAAATCGATGACGGACTGGAGACACGTACCATCGTATCAGGTATTGCCAAGCATTATCAACCGGAAGAGCTGGTAGGCAAACAAGTTTGCTTCATCGCTAATCTCGCTCCGCGCAAACTGAAAGGAATCGTCAGCGAAGGCATGATTCTTAGTGCCGAAAACAACGACGGCAGTCTGGCAGTTATCATGCCGGGACGTGAAGTGAAGCCGGGCAGCGAAGTAAAATAATAAAACTAGAATAGGGAATACATGAAAAGCTATCATCACGCATAGCCTTTTCATGTATTCTTTGCAAATAACATGAGCGAGAATCAGTCACTAAAAGAAAAGACAGCCAAAGGACTATTTTGGGGAGGATTCAGCAACGGCATACAGCAGTTGCTAAACCTACTTTTCGGAATATTCCTCGCGCGATTACTCACTCCGTCAGATTATGGAATGGTGGGAATGTTGGCCATCTTCTCCCTCATTGCCAGCTCGATACAAGAAAGTGGTTTCACAGCTGCCCTTGTTAATAAGAAAGAAGTGACGCACAATGATTACAATGCCGTATTCTGGTTCAACGCGGCCATCAGTCTGTCGCTGTACCTGCTGTTATTCCTCTGTGCACCGCTTATCGCTGACTTCTACGATACTCCCGAACTGACACCACTGGCACGTTATTCTTTTATCGGCTTCTTCATTGCCAGTCTGGGAATATCCCACAGTGCCTATCTCCTGCGTAATCTGATGGTCAAACAGCGGGCATTGTCTTCGGTTATCGGACTCACCGTGTCCGGAATCACCGGAGTCACTCTTGCCTACTTTGGTTTCTCTTATTGGGGAATTGCTACGCAAAGCATCGTTTACGTAACCATCAACACAGCCTGTTACTGGCATTTCACCCGTTGGCGACCAAGCTTGCAGTTCAACTTCACCCCGATTAAGGAAATGTTCGGATTCAGTGGGAAACTACTGGTTACCAATGTATTCAATCACATCAATAACAATCTGTTTTCCGTGATACTGGGTAAATTCTACAGCGAAAAAGAAGTAGGATATTACAACCAAGCCAATAAATGGTGCGGCATGGGACAACTCTTCATCTCCGGCATGATAAACGGAGTAGCGCAACCGGTACTCACCAAAGTGTCCGACGACCTTGAACGGCAAAAACGGGTATTTCGCAAAATGCTGCGTTTCACCGCTTTTGTCTCGTTTCCCGCCATGTTGGGATTGGGAATCGTATCGGAAGAGCTGATTATCATCACCATCACCGACAAGTGGTATTCCAGCATATTAATCATGCAAATACTGTGTATCAGCGGAGCCTTTGCTCCCATCGCATACCTCTATCAACAACTGATTATCAGTAAAGGAAAATCCCGCATCTATATGTGGAACACCATAGCGCTCGGCATAATTCTACTGTCAGGCGTTCTGTTAGTCCACTCACACGGTATCTATGCCATGCTCGCCGTCTATGTATCCACCAATATACTGTGGCTACTGATATGGCACTACTTTGTATGGCAGGAAATAGGATTGAAGCTTCGCCATGCCCTGATGGACATACTTCCTTATGCTGCCATTGCGGCTACGGTTATGGTAATCACCTATTACACCACCCGCTCCATCGAGAATATTTATCTCCGCCTGGCAAGCAAGATAGTGCTTGCTGCAGCACTCTACGTAGCAACCATGTGGGGCAGCCGATCGGTTACTTTTAAAGAAAGCATTCAATATTTCATCAAAAAGAAGACACATGAACCCAAATGACCTTGCCACCCGATACCATCTTCTGAATAGTTCTTTCAAAAAGACGATGATTTATCACATAGGTATAGACGCCGGATTCTTTACCGAATATACCTATATGCTCCATGCAATGCTCTATTGCCTGCAACACAAAATACAGTTCAAGCTTTACTCCGACGACGCCAACTTCGGATGGGAAAAAGGTTGGGAAGATTGTTTCGCCCCCTTCTGCGAGCAAGTGCACGAACCGTTTCATCACACTTATAACACCCATCGCCTCCCCTCCTGGCAGGCATTGATGAAAGACAAAAAGCTGCCTAAGACGAAGTTACTGAAATGGAAACTGAAAGTAACCTGTAAGAACATCATCGGAAAAACGATTGCCTTTTTCACATACGGCAAACCGGTCTTGCTCAACTTTCAACTGACATTCAACCCCAATCAGCACTTCCATATTCCCGAACTGGGAATAGACGGCGACTATCTCCATACCTTCCAAAAACTGACGGAAATCACTTGGAAACTCAACGACACCACCGCACAGGAATGTCGCCAATGTGCCGCCGACCTGCAACTTCCACCCCAATACGCAGGATGCCAGATACGGGGAGGAGACAAGATCACCGAAACCAACCTGCTTCCACCGGAACATTACATACGGCTTATTAAAGAAAAGACCGCCCTACGCGACGTCTTTGTATTAACGGACGATTACCGCCTTTTCGAACAAGTACAAACCCTTGCCCCGGACATACACTGGTACACCCTTTGCAGCCCCGACGAAAAAGGATACGTCAACAGCGCTTTCACGCAGACCACCAAAGAGCTGAAACAAAGACAAATGGCACGTTTCCTTTCCTCGATACAGATATTGATGGACGCCTCCGTCTTTATAGGAAGCATCACTACCGGCCCCAGCCTGTTCCTATTGAAGAAATTCTATCCGGACATCAATCCGGCAGACTGTCTGCTCAAGGACTTTCCGCAAGCATCCGTCCTTCCCATACCGGGACGCGGACAAGTGGCCACCGAATTTATGCAAGGAAACTTAAAGTTATAGTAACTTAGCAATATAATTACTACTTTTGTAGCACAACGTGCATTAACCATTTCCGATGAACAAGAAATATACAGCCGAAGAGCTTGATTTATTACATGCCGAACTCTACGACATATTGGGAGAAACCATCCGGGTGTGTCAGAAGCACAACATTCCCTATTTTGTGATTGGCGGCACGGCAATCGGTGCACTCTACGACCAAGCGATTCTCCCCTGGGATGATGATATTGACATAGGCATGACGCGGGAGAACTACAACAAATTTCTGAAAGTAGCTCCCGAGGAACTGGGTCCTTCCTACTTCCTTTCATGGATAGAGACAGACCCTCATACTCCGTATTATTTTGCCAAAGTCAAGAAAAACGACACCCTTTTTGTAGAAGAAATGTTCAAGAATGTCCCGATGCATCCGGGCATTTTTGTCGATATATTCCCATTCGACAAAATTCCCGACAACAAGCTGCTGCGAAGAATACAATCCGAAGCACTCGGCTTCCTCAAATGCTGCCTGATGGGAAAAGAGATATGGATGTGGAAACACTTCGGTACATGTGAAATAGAGAACCCCACGAACCGGGGAGCCTTCTCCTGTTTCCTGAACAGGGTAGTCGACCTGCTTTTCTCTAAAAAAGCAATCTACCGCATGCTGGTGTCAGTTCAAAGCTGTTTCAACTCACGAAACACCCGTTACTATAACAACGTAATGGCCACTGCCGACCACGTAACCGTAGAAAGCATCCGCCACCTGCAACCCGTGAAATTCGGCCCTCTCACAGTGACCGCCCCCGACGACCTGGAAGGATTTTTGCGTTACAACTATCCAACCCTGCATCGATTTACAGAAGAAGAGCAGGAAAAAGTGAACAACCACTATCCTGCCGCCCTGTCATTCAGTACAACCCCAAAACAAGAACTATGAATATGAAATCCGCTTTAGTAGACGTCCCGGTACTTATCCTGTTCTTCAACCGCCCGCAACAGTTGTCGCAAGTGTTCGAGCAAGTGAAGAAAGCGCGTCCGTCCCGCCTCTTCCTCTATCAGGACGGAGCACGAAACGAACGTGACCTGCCCGGAATAGAAGCCTGCCGTGAAATCGTATCACAGATAGACTGGGAATGTGAAGTAGAACGGCTTTATCAGGAAAAGAATTTCGGCTGCGACCCTTCGGAGTACATTTCGCAGAAATGGGCCTTTTCGAAAGTCGACAAGTGCATCGTATTGGAAGACGACGATGTGCCCGCCGTCTCCTTTTTCCAATTCTGCAAGGAGATGCTGGATAAATACGAATATGACACCCGCATCAGCATGATTGCCGGATTTAACCCCGAAGAAATCACCCAAGATATGCCCTATGACTATTTCTTTACCACCACCTTCTCTATCTGGGGATGGGCAAGCTGGAAACGGGTAGTCGACCAATGGGATGAGTTCTACAACTTCCTGGACGACTTCTTCAATATGCAACAACTGGAACAGCTTATCAAGGAACGCAAATTCCGGAGCGACTTTATCTACATGTGCCAGCGTCACCGGGAACAGCAGAAAGCCTTTTATGAAACGATCTTCCACGCCTCCATACTGTTCAACTCCGGGCTAAGCATCGTGCCTACCCGCAACATGATTAATAACTTGGGAGCAACGGCAGATTCCACCCATTTCGCCGGCTCGATTCATACCCTGCCCAAAGGTTACCGCCGCATCTTCACGATGAAGCGCTATGAGGTGGATTTTCCACTGAAACATCCCCGCTACGTCATCGAAAACGTTGCCTACAAAGAGAGCGTTTACCGCATCATGGGCTGGGATCATCCGTGGATCAAGATCGGACGTTCGTTCGAAGAACTGTTCCTCAACCTGAAATACGGCAATTTCTCCATCATTACGAAAGCTGTCAAAAACCGAATCAACAAATGGCTGAAAAGAAACAAGCACCACTAAATAAGTTGCTTACTATTTATTTTTACCATACCCGCCTCACACGGGAAAGCTACGAGGAATGGAAAGAATATAAATTCCCCGGACACATCTTATACGGACTTCCTTTACTGGAGAATTACGGAATACACTCCGTGATGCACAAATGCAAATATTTCTCCGGCCGTCTGAAACTCATGCTTTACGCCACCAAAGAGATTCTCTTCTGCAAGGAGAAATACGACGTCCTCTACGCCACCTCTTTCCGGGGTATAGAGCCCGTCATCTTCCTCCGTGCACTGGGACTGTACCGCAAGCCCATCGTGATCTGGCATCATACGGCAGTCGTGACCAATCCCAAACCGTGGCGCGAACAAATCTCCCGCCTTTTCTACAAAGGTATAGACCAAATGTTCCTGTTCAGTCGGAAACTGATTCAGGACTCGCAGAAAACCCGGAAAGCACCGTCCCACAAACTGAAACTCATCCATTGGGGACCGGATCTTCCTTTCTACGACCACCTGCTTGCAGAAATGCCCGACCGGAAGCCCGAAGGATTTATCTCCACCGGTAAAGAAAACCGGGACGTAGACACCTTGCTCCAGGCATTTGCCGCAACGAACGAGAAACTGGATTTGTACATTGCCGTCTCATGCGGTAACATCAACTATAAAAAGATCATCGACCCGTATGCATTGCCCGACTCCATTCGCATCCATTATACCGACGGAGTGATTCCCTACGAACTGGGGAAACTGGTGGCACGCAAAAGTTGCATCGTGATCTGCTGCCTGGACTTCCCCTATACCGTAGGACTGACCACGCTCGTGGAAGCATTCGCCCTCGGCATCCCCGTCATCTGTTCGCGCAACCCCAACTTCGAAATAGACATCGACAAGGAAGGAATAGGCATCACCGTAGAATATAACGACGTACAAGGCTGGATAGACGCTATCCGCTACATCGCCGACCACCCCGAAGAGGCACGGCGCATGGGAGAGAATGCCCGCAAACTGGCGGAAGAACGTTTCAACCTCGAAATCTTTTCACGCGAAATAGCAGAAAGCTTGCTGGAAATATCAAACATTTCCTCTAAAAACCGTACATTTGCATAAACTTTTGCCCATGAGAGTCCTGATTATAAATACATCTGAACGAATAGGAGGAGCAGCCATCGCAGCAAGCCGGTTGATGGAGTCACTGAAAAACAACGGCATCAAAGCCAAAATGCTGGTACGTGACAAACAGACCGACCAAATCAGTGTTGTCCGCTTAAAAAGTAACTGGTTGCAAGTGTGGAAGTTCATGTGGGAACGGATTGTGATCTGGAGTGCCAACCGTTTCCGGCGTTACCATTTGTTTGACGTAGACATCGCCAACACAGGTACAGACATCACCTCACTCCCGGAATTCCGCCAGGCCGACGTGATCCATCTGCATTGGATCAACCAGGGAATGCTCTCACTGAACGATATACGAAAGATACTGACCTCCGGCAAACCCGTAGTCTGGACCATGCACGATATGTGGCCATGCACCGGCATCTGCCATTACGCACGGGAGTGCAACAACTATCAGCAGGAATGTCACGACTGTCCGTACATCTACAAAGGCGGGGGACGAAAGGATTTATCCTATCGCACGTTCCGCAAAAAACAGAAGTTATACAGCTACGCTCCCATTCATTTCGTCACGTGCAGCCATTGGCTGAAGGAACAAGCCCAGACCAGTGCATTATTTGAAGGGAAAAGCGTGACCAATATTCCGAACGCTATTAATACCAACTTGTTCAAACCCATGAACAAGAAGGAAGCGCGTGCCAAATTCATGTTGCCGGAAGGTAAGAAACTAGTTTTGTTCGGCTCATTAAAGATCACCGATAAACGAAAAGGGGTCGACTATCTGATTGGGGCATGCAAACTGTTAGCAGAAAAGCATCCGGAATGGAAAGACTCACTGGGTGTAGTCGTATTCGGCAACCAGTCGCAGCAGTTACAGGAACAACTTCCTTTCCATGTATACCCGCTCCCTTATATCAAAAATGAGCATGAAGTAGTGAATATCTACAATGCCGTAGACCTCTTCGCCATCCCGTCTCTGGAAGAGAATCTTCCCAATATGATTATGGAAGCAATGGCCTGTGGAGTGCCTTGTGTCGGTTTTAATGTGGGAGGTATCCCCGAAATGATCGATCATCTGCACAACGGCTACGTGGCACAATACAAATCCTCGGAAGATTTTGCCAACGGCATACATTGGATATTGACGGAACCGGAATACAACGAACTCTCTGCACAGGCCTGCCGCAAGGTTCTGGGTAATTATTCGGAGAGTATCGTTGCAAAGAAATATACAGATGTCTACAATAAAATAACGGGGAAATATGCATAGTGTCCATCCTACTCCCAAGTTCTCTATCATTACGGTGACATACAATGCTGAAAAGGTATTGGAAGACACGATTCAAAGTGTAATCTCACAAACCTATCATCATATAGAATACATTATCGTGGATGGAGCTTCCAAGGATGGAACCCTCTCTATTATCAACCGCTACCGGTCACGCATACACACCGTCGTCAGCGAACCCGACAAAGGACTGTATGACGCCATGAATAAGGGCATCGCCCTTGCCAGCGGTGATTATCTCTGTTTCCTGAACGCGGGCGACTGTTTTCACGAGGACGACACACTGCAACAAATGGTGCATACCATCAACGGCAGCGAACTGCCCGATGTGCTTTACGGAGAAACCGCTATCGTAGACCAGGACAGGCATTTCCTGCGGATGCGCAGATTGTCCGCTCCCGAAACGCTTACCTGGAAAAGTTTCAAACAGGGTATGTTAGTCTGCCATCAGGCATTCTTTCCCCGTCATACGCTGGTAGAGCCCTACAACTTGAAATATCGTTTTTCTGCCGATTTCGACTGGTGCATCCGTATTATGAAGAAAGCGCGCACCTTACACAATACCCATCTGACGATTATCGATTATCTGGATGAAGGAATGACTACCCGCAATCAGAAAGCCTCCCTGAAAGAGAGATTTCGCATCATGGCAAAGCACTACGGGTTGATTGGCACCGTAGCACATCATATATGGTTTGTGATCCGTGCGGTGATTCACCGGTAAAGCTGGTTCTCTTTAAAATGTTGCAGGCAACGCAAGCAACTGGTACATCAGCGTACGTGCCATACGTATCTGCCCCTTTGTACTAGGATGTAAACGGTCATATCCTGCGTCGTAGAAGTAAATCAGTTGCTCTTCCACCATCGGGTTCAGCCCGGTTACCGCATTAAAATCAATTACGGGCACTCCCCACACATTACCGGCTTCCTTGACGGCCTGCACGTAGGCATCCACATATTCACCACAACTATTCTGATAGTTTTCATCCGGTTGCACGTTCTTCTCTCCAAAATCCGCCAGTGAGCGGTGCAACGGGGTTAATAGTACAATCTGCTTATCCGGAAACAGTTGTTTCAGCCTGTGGATTCCGATGTTGATACGTCCTTTATACGTGTTTCCATCCATTATAGGCGTACGTTTCTTGCGGGTTTCCAGCTTTTTGACCTGTCCGCGGGCTGCCATCACCTGTTCTTCTGTTTCCGTAAACCACTCTCCGATAGGCACACCGTCATTAAAATCATTCGTACCCATCAGAATCAAGATAGCATCCACTTCTCCACCGTGTTCCTGCTTTAGTTTCTCGGCCTGACGGGGCACATCATTCCATTGTCTGCCGCTGATACCATATACATAAGGAGTAATCCCCAGCCATTCCTGCAGGAAATCCCAGTATTTCTTTATTTTGTCACCATAGCAGTTGGGATCTGTAATAGAGTCTCCTAAATATCCCACTCTTTTTCCTTGCCACGGATGCCGGACAGCTCCATTATTCGTTTCAGCAGAGTTTGCAACTTTAGATGTTTGATTCTGTCCGCACAGAAAAGAGGAACAGAAAAACAGAATGGTACATGCGAGTAATAATTTGCTTTTCATCGGTATTATACATTAAATGAGAGATTTGTATCTAATATCCTGCAAATGTAATTCAAAAATAGGTAGTTTCAATCAATTTGGGCAGTCAATCTCATCCATACAACCGGACAGACAAACGGGTCTCTATTTGACGATTCTTGCTAAAATGCAGGTTTACAGTATTTTTTCATCAAAGTTATCATTGAGTTTTACACCTAAAATCCTATCTTTGTCACAAACTAAAAGAAAAATTGGATGTTTAACTCATTTTCATTCCATAAGGATTCCGTTCTGTAAATAATCTGTAAGCCTTCCTCTCATTACAGATTATCCCTTATGTTTTCTGACATATTCTTGTCAGAGTTATTTTCTATATCTAAATTTTAAACTATTTGTATGGTCAAATGGTCACAAGCATCGTCACATGCCTTCATTTACCGTACTGCTAAAACATTAAAAAACAATGAGTAACGAATTAAAAACAATCCACGAATTCGATTTTACACTGATATGTAATTACTTCAAAGGACTAAAACGTCAAGGTCCGGGAAGCCCTGAAGTCACACAAAAAGCCTTAAGTTTCACCAACGAACTGTCTGACAATGCCAGAATAGCCGATATTGGCTGTGGCACAGGCGGGCAGACAATGGCATTAGCCAACTATACGAAAGGGCAAATTACAGGCATCGATCTTTTCCCCGACTTCATCGAAATATTCAACAGAAATGCAATAGAAGCCCATTGCGAAGACAGAGTAAAAGGCATTGTCGGTTCTATGGACGCTTTGCCGTTTCAAGAGGAAGAACTCGATCTGATCTGGTCCGAAGGAGCTATCTATAATATAGGATTCGAACGCGGCATGAATGAATGGAATAAGTTCCTGAAAAAGAACGGATTCATCGCTGTAACGGAAGCATCCTGGTTCACCCCGGAACGCCCCTCCGAAATAGACGACTTCTGGATGGCTAATTACCCGGAAATCGATACGATTCCGAGAAAAATAGCACAAATGGAGAAAGCCGGATATATCCCGACAGCCCATTTCATCTTACCGGAAAATTGCTGGACCGAGCATTTCTATGCTCCCCAATTCCCGGTTCAGGAAGCCTTTCTGAAGGAATATGCAGGAAATGAAGCTGCCGCAGACCTCATCGCCGGTCAACGACACGAAGAGAGCCTATATAATAAGTATAAGGAATACTACGGCTATGTATTCTATATAGGACAAAAAAGATAATTGACTATCTGCCGGAGAAGTTAGCAAGATAGGATAACTCTCCGGCATTTATTATCCTTTATTTTGCAGAAGATATGGAAACGAAAGATATAAATAAGGAAGAATATCAGTTACGGATCAACAAAGTGACCGACTATATCCATCAAAACATTGACCAGCCGTTATCATTACAGAAAATGGCGGGTATCGCATGCTTTTCTCCTTTCCACTTCCACCGCGTATTTACAATCCTGACCGGCGAAACGCCTACGGATTATATCAAACGCACCCGGATTGAAAAAGCAGCCCTATTATTAAAACAAAACAAGGAACTTTCCGCCACCGAAATTGCCGCCCTTTGCGGCTTTAGCAGCCTTTCGCTGTTAAGTCGCAATTTCAGGCTGCATTTCAGTATGACGATCCGGGAGTTCCGCTCACTAAAATAAAACGCTAAAGAATATGGAAAAAGAAAATAAGATTCTGATTTTTCGAACTTCTATCACCAAAAGATGTGACATCAAACGCATAGGAAAACTTTTGGCAGAGTTCCCTCAAATAGACAAATGGAATGTGGACTTTGAGGACTGGGAGAAAATATTAAGAATCGAGTGCAGTGGTATCACTGCACTCGAAATATCGGAAGTACTCCGGAATAATCATATTTTTGCCAGCGAACTGGAATAAAACGGAGGGAAAGAAGTCTCAAACTCCCAACAATTGTTTCAATTCACCCATTCCTTCAGAAGCTCCCTTCTGAATTACATGTATCGAACGGGAAGTATGCGTATCTACCGGTTTCGGATCAATCAGATACACCTCTGCTCCTCTCGGTACATAATGAAGCAGCCCCGCCGCAGGATATACATTAAGCGATGTACCGATAATGACGAAAATATCCGCTTTCTCCACATAGCGGATAGCTGTTTCAATTTCCGGCACAGCTTCTCCAAACCATACAATGAAAGGTCGTAATTGAGTGCCGTCACCGGCCTTGTCTCCCATCTTCACTTCATATTCTTCCGGTTTCAGCTCTTTTATAAATTGAGGATTATATGGATCTCTGCTGGAACATACTTTTGTCAGTTCGCCATGCAGATGAATAATGTGGCTACTTCCGGCGCGTTCATGCAGATTATCAACATTCTGTGTCACCACCGTTACATGGAAACTTTTCTCCAGTTCCGCCAACAACTCATGTCCACGGTTCGGTTTCACCTCCAACAACTGTTTCCGGCGTTCATTATAGAAATTAATCACCAGAGCCGGGTCCCGCTGATAACCTTCAGGAGTAGCCACCTGCTCCACAGGATATTTATCCCACAAACCGCCCGCATCCCGAAATGTACTGATCCCACTCTCGGCACTCATACCGGCACCCGTCAAAACTACCAGATTTTTCATTACTATTCCTCCTTCTTTTTTTAATAGCCACACAAATGTAATCAGAATCATCGAATAAAAGAAGACTTTCTTACGCTTAATCTAACCTGATATATACGAAACTTTAAGATGAAAGATACAGATAGTTAGTGTCAGACATACTAAGATTTATTCGTCTGACTATAGTTATATTTACATCTGACTATAGTTATTCTTTCGTCTGACTATAGTTAGACGAAAAGTAAACTATAGTCAGACGATTAATTATCTGCATAAACAAACCTAAATAATCAGAATAAGCCGATTAAATCCTACGAACAAAAAACTAATTCTTTAAAGAAAAGCGATTAACTTTCACAGATATAAGAATTTTTAAATAGCAAATGCTAAATCATTCAAATAAAACACGTACTTTTGCGTTTCATAAATTTGCAATTGATTGAAAGCTAAAACCATGAAGGTGATACATTTCAATCGCCAACAAAAAACATTATATGGATAAATTCAGTTACTCTATTGGCCTCGGAATTGGTCAAAACTTATCAAGCATGGGAATCGGAAACCTTGCGGTAGATGATTTCGCACAAGCAATCAAAGATGTATTAGAAGGTAATCAGACGGCTATCAGCCACAATGAAGCCCGCGAAATAGTGAACAAATATTTCGAAGAATTGGAATCTAAGATGGGTGCCGTTGCTATTGAGCAGGGACAGGCATTCCTCGAAGAAAACAAAAAAGGACCGGGCGTAGTTGTCCTTCCCAGCGGACTACAATATGAAATCATCAAAGAAGGTACAGGTAAAAAGCCGAAAGCTACCGATCAGGTAAGATGCCACTATGAAGGTACATTGATCGACGGTACACTGTTCGACAGCTCTATCCAACGCGGAGAACCGGCTGTATTCGGCGTCAACCAAGTAATCCCGGGATGGGTGGAAGCTTTGCAGCTGATGCCGGAAGGTTCCAAATGGAAACTGTATATTCCGTCAGAACTCGCTTATGGCGCAAGAGGTGCCGGAGAAATGATTCCTCCTCACAGCACACTCATTTTTGAAGTAGAATTACTCGAAGTATTATAAATAAAAAATTTCAAAGCAAAATGAAAAAAGTTAGTATTTTTATGGCAATCGCCGCTGCAGCAAGCCTTGCTTCTTGTACAGCTCAAGCTCCTAAAGCAAATCTGAAAACAGACATCGACTCACTGTCGTATTCTATCGGTATGGCTCAGACTCAAGGTCTGAAAGGCTATCTGACAGGTCGTCTGGATGTTGATACTACTTACATGGCAGAATTCATCAAAGGTTTGAACGAAGGCGCAAACAAGACTAGCAAAAAAGACATCGCTTACATGGCAGGTCTGCAAATCGGTCAGCAAATCAGCAACCAGATGATGAAAGGTATCAACCAAGAATTGTTTGGTACAGACTCTACTAAAACTATCAGCAAAGAAAACTTCATGGCAGGTTTCATCGCAGGTACTTTGGAAAAAGGCGGCGTAATGACTATGGAAGCAGCTCAAGAATATACTCGTACAGCTATGGAAACTATCAAAGCAAAAGCTTTGGAAGAAAAATATGCTGACTATAAAGCTGAAAACGAAAAATTCCTTGCTGAAAACAAGACTAAAGACGGCGTAAAAACAACTGCAAGCGGTCTGCAATACAAAGTAATCACTGAAGGTAAAGGTGAAATTCCTGCTGACACTTGCAAAGTGAAAGTGAACTACAAAGGTACTTTGATCGACGGAACAGAATTCGACAGCTCTTACAAACGTAACGAACCGTCTACTTTCCGTGCTAACCAAGTAATCAAAGGTTGGACAGAAGCATTGACTATGATGCCTGTAGGTTCTAAATGGGAACTTTATATCCCGCAAGAACTTGCTTACGGTGCAAGAGAATCTGGCAACCAAATCAAACCGTTCTCTACTTTGATTTTCGAAGTTGAACTGTTGGGCATCGAAAAAGATAAGAAATAAGAAAGTTCTTTTCTAAATAGAAAAAGGAAAGAGGTGCAAAACGTTTGTGCCTCTTTTTTTTGCTTTTTCCTATTTTTTTTCTCCGAAAAGAAGAATAATTAAAATAAATCTCTATATTTGCTTACTATTTGATAACAACAGGAAATTACAATTTATTATTATGGAAAGAATAGACAACCTCGACAGGCAGATCCTAGAGATTATCTCCCAGAATGCCCGCATCCCTTTTAAAGACGTAGCAGCCGAATGTGGAGTGTCACGCGCAGCTATCCATCAGCGTGTGCAAAGACTGATTGACCTAGGTGTCATTGTAGGCTCTGGTTACCATGTGAACCCGAAATCATTGGGATACAGAACTTGTACCTACGTGGGTATCAAACTGGAAAAAGGCTCCATGTACAAATCTGTCGTAGCGGAACTACAAAAGATTCCCGAAATTGTGGAATGTCATTTCACTACAGGTCCGTACACAATGCTGACAAAGCTTTATGCATGCGACAACGAACATCTGATGGATTTGCTGAATAACAAAATGCAAGAAATACCGGGTGTGGTAGCTACCGAGACATTGATTTCTCTGGAACAGAGTATCAAGAAAGAAATCCCCATCCGCGTTGAAAAATAATTGTGATGGAATTTCTAAATGAATATCACCTTGCGGGGTTATTCATCGGAATATGTACCTTTTTGATTATCGGCCTTTTTCACCCCGTCGTGGTAAAGGCCGAATACTATTGGGGTACAAAATGCTGGTGGATATTCCTGGTACTCGGCATAGCCGGTGTGGTCGCCTCATTAAGCATCGATAATGTGATTTTATCTTCTTTGCTTGGCGTGTTTGCATTTTCTTCCTTCTGGACGATTAAAGAGGTCTTCGAACAGGAAGAACGGGTACAAAAAGGATGGTTCCCCAAGAACCCGAAGCGCAAATATAAGTTCTAAAAATAAAGTATCGTAGTTTTTTATCAAAAGGATTTGCATAATTCGAGGGAAAATACTACTTTTGTCACCGCATCCAACAAAGGATACATCGGACTTGTAGCTCAGTTGGTTAGAGCAACAGACTCATAATCTGGAGGTCCCTGGTTCAAGCCCAGGCTGGTCCACTTTAGAAATCAGCGACTTACGTTTGTGCGTAAATCGCTGATTTTCGTTTTGCGAAAACAATGCGAAAACAAAAGGTTTGAGTTTCACATTATTACAAATAGAATATTAGTTAATCTCTGTGATATTTTATTTGTTATTGGGTAGAATTTGATGTTATTCAAGTCCAAGTCGCTTTTCTAATTCTTGAATGTGATCATTCACTCTGCGTTTTCGTGTATCTTCCGAAACAAATTTATCACAATATACTTTTATGTTGCCACAAACAGAAAAGCAAACAGATGAAATGAAGAGTGTTATTGGTTTTACCAATTCTTGCTTTTCTTCATAAACAGCTCTTTTCGTTGCGTGTGACAATTCTCCGCGATAACAATACATTATGTCAATAAGAGAATCAAAATTCAGTTCTTTGTGTTTATCGGTGCATTCCTGTTTAATCTCTAAATACAAATCATAGTTCCGCTCTTTAATCATGCTTATTGTCGATAATACAGCATATTTAAGCATGTTAGATTTCTTAAAATTCTGTTTTTGCTCTCCAGAAAATTTACCCTTTGCAAAACAATATTCTAAAATCATGTAAAAATGAATATAAGCAGAAATATAATCTAGTTTGTCTAGATAGCTATTAGCTTCTCGAAAGAAATTATATGGAACTTTGGCTTCTGGTATAAATGTTTTATCAAGCATTAGTTTAGAGAAATTGTCACTAGTAATTAATATCTTTTTCTGTTTGTTTAATGATTTTCTCATAGAAAACAATAACTCGTTTTTAGCCTTGTCTGTCCATGATAAGTCTAAGTATTCATTATAATAGACTTTCATTATGCCATGTTGAAATCCACCATAAACTTCTATATTACGAAATATATCAAGCATCCTACTGTCAAGGTATTTGTCCACATTCATGGTAAATGATTTGTTTTCTCCATTTTTAGACAATTCGACTAAATCTGAATGCTCAATACTAATCTCTTTGGAAACAGATAACATGTACATTCCGCCCTCAAGATATAAACTAATTTTATGTAAACAATATAATATCTGTACTGGCTCTTTCAGTGCAAAGTTTCCATCAATAATTGTTTTGGCAGTAAATATAATATTCATATAGCCTATCTGATTTAAATATTCGAGTGTAAAGTTAATAAATTTATTTCCAAACAATAACGAAAATGAAAAATAATCATTATTTTTGCAATCAAAAGATGCAATAATGGAAGACGTAAACAGAATTAAACTCGTTTTAGTAGAGAAAAAACGTACCAGCAAATGGCTTTCAGAACAAATGGGGGTTAATCCATCAACTGTGTCAAAATGGTGTACAAACACATCGCAGCCAGATATAACCAGTTTGCTAAGGATTGCAGATTTGTTGGAAGTAGATATTAAAGAATTGATAGTTCGCGAGTATAAATCATATATATTGTCTCAAAAGGCATGAAGCAGTTTTCTGAAGCGACTCGGGTACAGATGCCTGCAATGGTTCATCTTACCCGAATAGGATATACTTACTTTGGTAAGCTGAGTGAAGATAAGAACGGCACAGTCTATGACGGTGACACGAATATTCTTTTACCTGTTTTTGAGCAACAGTTCAAAAAACTGAACCCTGGTCATGAGGGTGAATGGATGCAAGTGCTGAAAGACATCCGCAAAGAACTGAACGATGATGACCTTGGACGTGGCTTTTACAACCGCCTTAAAGTCGTATCTCCTGTAAAACTGATTGACTTTGACAATATCGAAAACAATACTTTCCATTTTACAGCTGAGTTTACTTGCAAGAATGGTCAGGATGAGTTCCGGCCAGACATCACCCTGTTTGTAAACGGACTGCCGCTTTGCTTCGTAGAAGTAAAGAAACCAAATAATCATGGTGGTATGCTGGCAGAAAGCGCACGGATGAACAAAGAGCGTTTCCCGAATAAGAAGTTCCGTCGCTTCATCAATATAACCCAACTGATGATTTTCAGTAATAATATGGAATACGATGCGTTGGGTGGTATCGTACCCATACAAGGGGCTTTCTATTGTACAGGCGCACGCACTTATTCTCCATTCAATTGCTTTCGTGAGGAAAACCCAAGCGGCCAGAAAATTGCTCCATACCATCATGATTATCCATATAAGGAGATTGACAGGGTAGCGGAAAAGAAAATACTGTCTGATTACAACTGTCAGGTAATCCATACCAGTCCCGAATATCAAACGAACCTCGATTTCAATACGCCCACCAACCGTATATTGACTTCCATGTGTTCGCCAGAACGCTTATTGTATATCATTAGATATGGTATCGCTTACGTCCGCATGGAGCGAGAGGTGGACGGCAAGATTGAATCTACCGACCAAAAGCATATCATGCGTTACCAGCAATTGTTTGCATCATTGGCTATTCGTAAGAAACTTGCCGAGGGAATAAAATCAGGAGTTGTTTGGCATACACAAGGTAGTGGAAAGACAGCTTTGTCTTATTATCTGACCTATATTCTCAATGACTTCTATTCTAAGCAGAACAAGGTCGCCAAATTCTATTTCATTGTTGACCGCCTTGATTTATTGGAGCAAGCCACACAGGAATTTGAAGCCCGTGGACTGGTGGTTTCAACTGCTAACACAAGGGCGGAACTGATGGAGCAGTTCCGCAGCAACCAAGCACTACAAGGAACAAGCGGCCAAGCTGAAATTACAGTCGTGAATATACAACGCTTTGCAGAGGATAAGGAAAAAGTACGCATCAATGACTATGCTACAAATCTGCAACGTATCTTCATTCTCGATGAAGCACACCGTGGCTATAAACCCGGTGGATGTTTTCTTGCCAACCTTTTTGATGCGGACACTGATTCGATAAAGATAGCTCTCACGGGTACTCCGCTGTTAAAAGAGGAACGTGCAAGTTGCAAGGTCTTCGGCACTTACCTGCATACCTATTATTATGACAAGTCCATTGCAGACGGTTATACGCTGAAAATCATTCGTGAGGATATAGAAACATCCTACAAAGAGCGACTTTCGGACGTGTACGACAAGCTGGACACATTGGTGCAAAAGAAAGACATCCGCAAATCGGAAATCATAGAGCACCCCAGCTATGTGAACGAGCTGGCTCACTATATCATGCAGGACTTGAAAGAGTTCCGTAAGATACAAGGAGACGATACATTAGGCGGTATGGTCATCTGCGAAACCAGTGAACAAGCAAGACGGCTTTATGATGTATTCCAAGAGGAGTGGCAGAAATACCAACCAAAGCCTATCAAGATTAAGCTCCCTGACGGGACGTTTGTGGTAGGTGAACCCGAAGTGGATTACAAATCAAAGTATAGACCACTGAAAGCCGGAATCATTCTCCACGACACAGACGACAAGGAAACGAGAAAACAGACAGTCAAGGATTTCAAAAAGAATATGACCGTAGATATTCTTATTGTCTTCAACATGCTATTGACTGGTTTTGATGCACCTCGTTTGAAGCGTTTGTATTTCGGTCGTAAGCTGAAAGACCATAATCTACTTCAAGCTATTACCCGTGTAAATCGTCCATATCCGGGAATGCGTTACGGATTTGTCATTGACTTTGCCGACATTAAACGTAACTTCAAAGAAACAAACGAGGCTTATCTGCAAGAGTTGAATCGTTTTAACGATGTGGAAGAGACTGGTGACGGCAATGCCACAGACACTTTCACTCAAGTGATTGAGGACAAGGACGAGATTGTGGCACAAATGAAAAAAGTACGCCAGACCCTCTTCGATTATTCCTACGATAATGCGGAAGAGTTTTCTTCGGAGATTTCCACGGAAGAAGACAAGGCTGTTCTGCTTGACCTAAAACAGGCTTTGGAATCTGCGAAAAATATGGCAAACCTCGTGCGTACTTTCGGCGATGAGGACATGAAGGAACAATTCGCTAAACTTGAAATCACGAAGTTGCCTCAGTTGCTTTCCGAAGTACAAAGGCGTATTGGCATCATCAACCAAAAGGAAGCTTTTAGCATCGGTGATGAAACAAAGACACTAATCAATGAGGCGATGATGGATATAGAGTTCACCTTCTCTAAGATTGGACAGGAAGAAATGCGCCTTATTTCGGGTGGAGCGGAGCTGAAAGAGAAATGGCAACGCACCATTGCCTCGTTTACCCAGAACTTCGACCAAGACGATCCTGAATTTATGTCGCTGCGTGATGCTTTTATGGAACGCTTCAAGGAGCATGGCTTTGTGATTGACAGCATAGCCAAGTTCAACGAAGAGACTCAGGCTTTGGATGAAATCATAACCCGTTTGCAGGACTTGCAAAAACGAAATAATGCTTTGGTAAAGAAATATAAAGGGGATGAGAAGTTTGCCCGAGTACACAAGCGCATCCGTGAGGTCAACAAACAAAGAGAAGAGAAAGGGCAGAAGCCGATGTTCTCATTCCTTGATGATGAGATTGTAGCCATTCTCAATATTATCAAAGAGGATGTGGATGCCAAAGTATATGACCGTAACGATATTTTGAAAAAAGATGCATACTTCGGGCGCACGGTAATGGCTCTTATCAATGGGTGCTTGTATCATTTTCCACAAATAAGGCCGGAAATGGACGATTATAAGTTCATCCAGCAACGAATTTCACAACAATATATCAACCAATACAATGCCACATACGGCATGGCTTAAAAAGAAGGAATTATGTCAGATATAAAAGAAAAAACATTAAAGCTCATTGACGGACTGAAAGCGACATGCCAGTCTTACGGTATGGGCAACGATGGCAACGAATATAAGATAATCACTCAGGTGTTTCTCTATAAATTCTTGAACGACAAGTTTGGCTATGAGTTGAAAAACACCAAAAGCGATATTGCCAAGAAACTGATAGGGGATGTGAAATGGGAAACGGCATACGAGAACCTTTCGGATGATGAGCGTATGCTTATCCAAAGTGCCATTTCGCCCGATGTTCCTATGCTTGAGCCTTATCACCTGATAGCTAACCTTTGGAACCAGCAAAGTAAAGGGGATTTCGATACAATCTTTGATTCCACGATGACAGACATTGCGGAGCAAAATGCGGATATTTTCTCTACGCAAACAACTGCCAACACAAAGATTCCTTTGTTTGAGGCTTTAACACCGTTTGTGACTGACACGGCACAACGTGCGCCATTCGCTCGTGCTTTGGTGGACAAGCTTGTGAACTTCTCTTTTGAAGAGGCATTTGCTCAAAACTACGATTTCTTCTCCAGTATATTTGAGTACCTGATAAAGGACTACAATACAGCCGGAGGTGGTAAGTACGCGGAATACTATACTCCTCATGCTATTGCCACGATTATGGCCCGTCTTTTGGTGGGTGACAATGCTGACCTTCATAGTATGGAATGTTATGATCCATCAGCAGGAACAGGAACCCTTCTTATGGCACTTAGTCACCAGATTGGTGAAGACCGTTGTACCATCTTCTCGCAAGATATTTCTCAACGAAGCAACAAGATGCTGAAGCTGAATCTGCTGCTTAATGGGCTTGTCTCTTCACTTGACAATGCTATTCAAGGTGATACCCTTGTTAATCCTTATCATAAGAGCGATGGCGGACAGCAACTGCGCCAATTCGACTTTGTTGTCAGCAATCCGCCCTTCAAGATGGATTTCTCAGATACAAGAGAAAAGATAGCTGCCATGCCTGCACGTTTCTGGGCAGGAGTGCCTAATGTGCCTGCTAAGAAAAAAGAATCAATGGCAATCTATACTTGCTTTATCCAGCATGTTATCAACTCGCTGAAAAAGACAGGCAAGGGTGCGATTGTTATCCCAACCGGATTTATCACAGCTAAAAGTGGTATTGAGAACAAGATACTTCATAAAATAGTAGATGATAAGATTGTATATGGCTGTGTTTCCATGCCAAGCAATGTATTTGCCAATACGGGTACGAATGTAAGTGTGTTATTCTTCGACAAGTCGGCAACCACAGATAAGGTAATTCTGATTGATGCCAGCAAATTGGGTGAGGAATACAAGGATGCCAACGGATTGAAGAAAGTACGTCTAAACGATGAGGAGATAGAAAAGATTGTCGGCACATTCCAACGCAAGGAGGCCGTAGATGATTTTTCTGTAGCCGTTACCTACGATGAGATTAAGGAAAAAGGATATTCGCTCTCAGCCGGACAATATTTCGACATCAAGATTGATTATGTAGATATTACCGAGGAGGAATTTAACCAACGTATGGCTAACTATAAGCAAACCCTTTCCGAACAATTTGCAGAAAGCCATCGGTTGGAAGAAGAAATCATGAAACAGTTGAATGCTTTGCAATTCAACGTAAATGTAGGCGACAATGAGTAAAGGATTGACCATCATAGACAAGGACTATACCCAGTGGGTAGAAAATCTTAGTGTGCGTTATCGGCAAAGTCAAATCAAAGCCGCCGTAAGAGTAAACCGAGAATTGCTCAAGTATTATTGGGAACTTGGTCGAGACATAGAAGAAATGCACGTTGAAGAGCGTTGGGGACAGAGTGTCATTAAGAATCTCTCTGTGGATTTACAACTCAAGAATCCGAATTCAACGGGGCTTTCTCGTACTAACATCTATTATGCAAAAAAATTCTATTTGCTTTATTCTCAACACCTAAAGGTTGTCCCACAAACTGTGGGACAATTAGAGGATGAAAATGGGCCACAATCTGCGGAAGACTCTTCTGAAGTTGTCCCACAGCCTGTGGGACAATTGAAAGAGATGCTTTTTTCAATACCTTGGGGACACCATCGTTATTTGATTGACAGATATGGAACTGAACCAGAAAAGGCTTTCTTTTATGTAAAAAAGACAATGAAAGAGGGGTGGAGTCGTGATGTGCTTCTCAACTTTATGGACTCAGGACTATATGAACGAGAGGGCAAGGCCCTGACAAACTTCACACGTACATTGCCAGACGAGGCAAGCGACCTCGCACAAGAACTGACGAAAGACCCTTACAATTTTGCCTTTACAGGAATAACGAAACCCTACAATGAGCAAATTCTCAAAGATGCATTGCTCGCCAACATATCCCAATTCCTGCTGGAACTCGGTACGGGATTTGCATACGTTGGCAAAGAATACCGACTTCAGATAGGACAAAAGGAAAAATTTATTGACTTGCTTTTCTACAACATAAATTTATCATGCTATGTGGTAATTGAGGTTAAGATTGGTGAGTTTGATTTTCAAGACTTGGGTCAGTTAAGTGGTTATGTGGTTGCATGCAATCATATCCTCAAGAAAGAGGGAAGAGATAATCCTACAATCGGTTTACTCATCTGTCGTCAAAAGGATTCATTACTTGCGCAATACGCATTGGAGGGAAGTAATCTTCCTTTAGGAATATCTGAATATGAGTTATCTAAACTCTATCCTAAAAAGGTGGATGGAACAATACCAACGATTGAAGAGATAGAAGCAAAATTGGGCAATAAAGATAAAAGTTGAAAGAAAAATATGATAGATTATGATAAAATAACCGAATATATGACCACTATGGGATTGAATGTGAATGGTGGTTTTCAGTTGTCTGCATTTGCGATAAATGAAATGTTAGGCAATCATTACTCTATATCCGAAAAAGACTTGCACGATGGTGTAGAATGGCTAAAAGCTAAGATGAAAAAAGAAGTTGAAGAAAATCCATATTGGACTACAGAGCATAAAGAAGATGTAAAAAATGGACAAGAATACTTTTTGAATTGCTTTGAACATGAAGCCAAATCATATCTAAAAAATCAAAATAGATTATTATGATTTTGACGAAATATAAATTGGGAGAAATCCTTGATGTTACAAGAGGTGCAAGTCTCAGTGGCGAGTATTACGCCACTGAGGGTGAATATATCCGTCTGACTTGTGGCAATTTCGACTATCAGAACAACTGTTTTAAGGAGAACAAGTCCAAGGACAATCTTTATTATGTCGGAGACTTCAAATCTGAGTTTCTAATGGAAGAGGGAGATATTATTACCCCTTTGACAGAACAGGCAATAGGCTTGCTTGGTTCTACTGCCATTATTCCTGAAAGCGGCAAATACATACAAAGTCAAGATGTAGCAAAGATTATCTGCAAGGAAGACTTGTTAGATAAGGATTTCGCATTTTATCTCATATCCTCCGCCCTCGTTAAGCAACAGCTAAGTGCTGCTGCCCAACAGACTAAAATTCGTCACACTTCACCTGATAAAATCAAGGATTGCACAGTGTGGATTCCCGAATTATCTGAGCAAAAACGCATCGGTAAGTTATTGCGCTCCATTGACCGCAAGATAGAACTTAACCGAGCGATAAATCAGAATTTACCAACACTTGACCGTTCATTAAAAGTGGTAATAGTTCGTCTCGCTGCTTAGTCAAGTTATTATTCTCAATTATATTTTTATCAATCATTAAGTGATATTGAGAAACAATAGCATGAAATTTCTCAATTAGTTGTTCTTGAGCTTCAAACCAATGATTTGCCAGAAATACATCTGTTTGAAAGTTCTTAATACCAGAGGTTTTACCTTCAAAATTGAACATATTATCATTATCATAGAGGCTTTGCCATAGATAATAAAAGTACTCTGAAAGCACTCGTTTCTTCATACTAAATGATTGACAGAAATTAGAGCAGACCAGAGCTCCTCCATTTCTTTCTATAACTCCTTTTGTTATCAAAGCTACTCTACCTGTCGCTTGGACTGGGCTTCCTCCAGAAATTTCAATCACAATGTCACCATCTTCTAAAAGTCGGTCAGAGTGTTTCGATGTAATATGTCTTGTGGGCACATCATTTAGCTTAATAATATCAGCTCCACGCACACAGCCTACTTTGATTGTTCCATCTTTAGACGTATCATATCCCCAATCTCCACCTTTATTCTTATCTATAAAGGCATTAAGTGTAATATCTTTCCACCTTTTGGGTATTTCTCGTTTCAGTTTCTCATTCCAGACCATTTCACCACCACTTGACTTGTAGGGTTTGCCTTCTTCATTGGGAAAGTCAAACTGTACAAACCAGTAGTCGTAGAGTTGCTTCACCATCGCTTCTAAATTCTGATTTATCCGACGGTTGAGTTCAATTTTCTTGTCCAATGCAGAGAATATTTCGCCAATTCGCTCTTGATTACGTAATGGAATCATTGGAACTGGAAACGAATTGAGCACTTCAACGGATAACGCATAGCGTTGTCCGCTTCCAGAAGCATTACAAGCGAAATATTTCTTTGCATAGTCAGTATGCAGAAGGGCGTTTAGGTAACGTCCATCTAAAATATCTTTGTTTGGAGTAATCAGGGCGCAATGGTACCCCAAGATAACATCATCAAAATCATCGGCAATATAAGTGGGAACACCAATGTCATCACGAGTCTCACTATCCTTGGTTAAAGCTACTTGACCTTTCTTTAATTGGAACTTGGAAATCTCATTGGGACGGGCAGTCGCAAACATAAAGCCATCATGCTGAGCTGTGGTTATAGCCCAGTTATAATAGACATCAACAAAGTTGCAAAGCCGGATTTCTTGTTCGCCGTCTTTTGTTTTCTTGTCAACCCCACTAATTTCTACAGTGGCAATATCTCCCAGTTTCTGTTTATCCATTTGCATCCTATTTTGGATGCAAAGTTACACATTTTCAAGCAGAATCCAGCATGATTACTTATCCCAAGTATTTCTTATGGGCTAACTTTACATTGTTTTGGTTCACAATGGCATAATGCAAGGTAGTATCTATACGCACATGACCGAGCAGACGTTGCACCTGTTCAATGGGCATACCTTTGTCAATAGCCATTGTTGCAAGTGTACGACGAAACTTATGCGGATGAACCTTAGGCATAGAAAGGGACTTTCCTAATTCCCGGATTCTTACTTCTACACCGCTAATTGTTAGGCGAGTATGAGGTGAGTGGAGGGAAACGAATAAAGCAGGATTGTCATCTGTGCGTTCATCAAGGTATTGCTGCAAATGTAGTTTAGTTCGGGCATTGAAGTAAACAACACGTTCTTTGTTGCCCTTGCCAAATACCACGCACTGGCGTTCATGGAAGTCAATATCTTCACGATTCAACTTAACCAATTCACCCACACGAATGCCCGTGGAAGAAAGAATGTCTATAAGGGCAAGGTCTCGTTTGTTGGTGCAACTATCCCGCAGTTGCTCCAGCTGCTCGTCAGAAAGCACCTCCTTAACAAGCGAATCTGTCTTAACCTTGTGGATACGTCTAACGGGACTTTTGGCAATATAATCTTCATCTTCCAACCATGCAAAGAAGCTGGAGAAGATGCGTCTCATGTTGTCTATGGTCACTTTACTGGATTGGTGCTCTTCCTGATAATCGGATAGATAGGCTCGAATATCTGATGTTGTTATATGACAAATCGCTACTGAAAGCGTAAGTAATAATCGCTCAATAGTATTACGGTAATATGCCAATGTCTTCTCTGAGCACCCCTCTATCTTCTTTGCCGAAATAAACGAGCTTAGAAGATGCTCATTCTCTTGCGCTTGTTGTTTGGAACAATCTTCTTTTTCGACTATTTCTACATTATGTAACTCTGATGCAAGCACAGTTTTAAGCCGTGCCATTTGTCGGCAGTCCAAGTCACGCTGCATCTCCGCAACTATTGCCTGAATGATGTTTTCTTTCATAATTCTATAAAAATGATGTATTATAATATAGAATATAAGCAAGAGAGACCTGATAGCCTCTCTTGTGCATTTTTAATTAGTCTTCGTTCCAATGCCTTTCACATTCAGGACAGCAATTGACACTAGATTCTGCATAGAACTCATGTCCACAACATTCACAAACGATTCTAAGGAATCTCTTTCGAATAATTCTATACCTCATAATGTAATTATTAAAGGTCATGTGGGAATATGCCCATGTATATATGAATAGTAATTTAGCAGCACAACGGGTTAAAAAGAGTCGATAAATCAGAATTTAGAGGCGATGGCAAAGCAGCTCTACGATTACTGGTTCGTGCAGTTTGACTTTCCTAATGAAGAGGGTAAACCGTATAAGTCGAGCGGTGGCGAAATGGTGTGGAATGAGAAGCTAAAACGCAACATTCCTGTTGGCTGGCATTGTGGGAACCTCTTTGAAATTGCTGTTTTTACAAATGGTTTGGCTTGTCAGAAATTCAGACCAAAGGATGATGAAGTGCCATTACCTGTCATCAAGATACGAGAAATGCACGATGGTATTTCTGTTGACACTGAAGAGGTAACGTCAAATATACCAGAATCAGTAAAGGTGTATAATGGTGACGTGCTATTTTCATGGTCGGCATCACTGGAAGTTATGCTCTGGGCTTATGGGCTTGGAGGACTTAATCAGCACATCTTTAAGGTTACATCTGCAAATGATTTCCCGAAATCATTCTACTATTTTCAACTTTTGGATTATGTCGATGTATTCAAGAAAATGGCAGAAGCAAGGAAAACAACGATGGGACATATTACGCAAGACCATTTACAACAAAGCACAATCGCCATACCTGATAATAAAGATATTGCGGATAAATTTGAGGAACTTATATCACCAATCTTTAAGCAGATAGTGAAGTTGCAAGAGGAAATATCAAATTTTATCAAGCAGCGTGACGAACTTTTACCACTTTTAATGAATGGACAAATAACAATAGAATAAAAATGCCTCGCATACTCTACAAATATTTAGATATAGTTGGCGCAAAGTGCATGATTGGTAACCAGAATCTCCAATTCACTAATGCGTCTCAACTGAACGATCCTTTCGATTGTCATCCAAAACTAATTGACTACTCAAATGTACCTAATACTAAACTTCAAGGATGGATACCTAAGGAATGGTGGATAGAGAAAGAAGAAAACGATGCACTCAATTTGCGTAATGATACATGGCTATGTAGTTTATCAAAAATCAATGATTCATTACTCATGTGGAGCCATTATTGTTATAACCATAAAGGTATTTGTATTGGACTTGACATAGACAAAGTGTTGGAATCTGTTCCACCAATGTTTGGTACAATATATCTTGAACCGCTTGTTCTTGATGTTCAATATCAGGATATAATAGAGCGTCCTAACGCATATCATACCACAAAAGATTTATTCAGTTATCAATGGCAGACAAAAGCAAAGGAATGGGAATATGAGCAGGAGGTTAGATTAGTCATACCCAAACCAAGTCCAATATATGCAGCATTTACTCCTCAACAGGCAAAGCTGACAAAGGAAATATGGGATTGGCGTGAGATACGCCACTATATGCCACTGAAAGGCGAATGCTTTGAGTCTATCTATTTTGGTGTCAACATAGATGAGCAAGAGAAAGAAAAAATAATTCAGTTTGTTCGTAAGAAACTGAACCCACACATCAATCTTTACCAAATGCGTGTATATGCCGATGCCTTTAGGATACAACCAGAATTTATCAAGCCTCTAAATTCTGATTTATTGGCATGCATCTTATCCTATATCTTGATTTCGGTATACAGAAACTTAGGCATAATTTCATTTGCCGGCAATTTGCCGAAAAGCAACTATTCGGATGTATATTATTGAGTATCAGTGCGATTTTGCTCACATTTCATTTGCTGGCAATTTGCCGATAAACACAAAAACCACAATAAGTAGACTATAACAGGGGCGGAACACCGTCCCTGTTAGTTGTATGTTACATAATATACAACCAGCCCTAATCCCAACGTATAAACGAGTAAGAATATCACCAAGCCTCTCATCCAAAAATCCGAGAACCAAACGCCTTCATTCCGTCTGAGGATTTTACGCATGTTGGATTCATGTTCAGTAATAAGTTTCGATTGTTCGGCACGGTGATTTGCCAATACCGAAATCCAACTTTCTACAGAATGGTCTATCAGTTGCTTAAGCTTTGCAAGTTGGTCAGGGGTAATTGTTGTTTTGAATTTCGTGTCTCGTTCAGCTTTCACAATGGCATTGCAGATGCCATTGACAATATTATCGCAACTGCCAACTGCCGCTTTGAGCGCACCCTCAATGTGACATTCGGCAGCGATAGCTTTCTCCAAATCCTCATTGAACTTTATCAGCGTTTCTTTTGCCTCTCTGATTTCTACGAGAAGTTTATCAATTTCTTGCTTTTCTGACTCAATTTGTTGGTTCATTTCAACCTTCTCCAGCATGTCATTGACATTTATAGGCGATGTGCCTCTTGATTTTCCTATACCCATGTTCTTGTATTTATAAAAAGTGAATTATCTGTGCAGCCCTTTCCTGCGTTTGCACATGCTGTTTGCCATTCGTGCGCAACGGCGTGCCCATTCAAGTTCATCCTCGTCCTTGTCTTTTCCCCAACCTCCAGTGTCAGAACCGCCACCGCCACTTGAAACAGCTATACTGGTAGCAGCATCCATATATCCTGCAAAGAGTAAAAGAGCCGTGTGTTGTATCTCTTTAATCTTAGCTAACGGATGAGCTTCCTTCAAAGAACAATCTTGCCGGATGATATTGTCAGCGGCTTCGGGTATCTCTACATGGTAGCTGTGATATTCGTCTGTCGCAATATCGTAATGCTTTATAACAGGCAGTAAAATAGGAGTCAAATCTGCTGTCCGTGTTTGTTGAGGAATAGATTTTGTTGGCTCGGATTTCCTTTCCTGCTGATGCAGTTTTGCCCAAGTAGCCTCTATCTTTGATGGAGTCAGATTTCTCCCGATACCCAACACGGATGATTTATAATTTGAGTTACCCCGTTTGATGGAATAACCATAAACTTTTCCCTTATCATTTTCTTGTATGTGTACTTTGTAACCTCGTTTTGTCAGTTCCATTTCATATTGTCGCCAACTGAATTTGTCCATTGTACGAAGTATCTCCATACAACAGTTTGAGATTTCCTGCTTGTGCCGTATACCTATTTCTTCAGACTGCACCCAGCCACGTCTCTCGTTGATGATATTCGCAGCCATGACTGCCCTCTCACCAATCTTATGGCTATCATTTATTTTCCCATTCATATCCACACGGTTGGCATCAATGTGCAGGTGTAGAATGCCACTTTTAGAATCACGATGCAGGGCGGCTATGTACTGCGAACCTTTGAGATTGGTTTGTTTTGAGGAAGCCCGTTTGGTCTTTTGGGAAAGGTCTATGGAATCGAATACCCGGATGAACTCATCTGCCAAACGAGCCCAGTCATCCATTGTCCAGTTTCGGCTCTCTTTTTCGGACGGGGAAATTTCAATTCTTATCACGTTTCTGCCAAGAGGTCTGCCCTTGTTGATTTTCTCGGTAAACATCTTCTGCACGAGCATCATCCGACCGTACATCGCTTCCGGTGAAATATCATCGGGCAACAGGTTGGCTTTGACTATATCCGCTCTGTCTTTATTGACGGAATATCTTATGGCATTTGCACCATGTGGAATGGTACTGGCTTTTGCTATCATAATAGGTAAGGATTTTTATTCTGTTAGGTAATTCTTTATCTGGCCCCAGCGGTTAATAAGCTGTGTAGCTGCTATCATCCATCGCTCTACAAAGCGTGTGTCGCGGAAGTATATGGCTCGTTTGTCCGCTTGGATGGATTTCACGGCTGCCGTAATACGGATAAGGTCGCCCCTTGCATCCGTCAGACTGCATAAGGCTTCTACCTCACGCTCAGACAACCGTTGCCGTGGATGCTGCCCTAAAGCAGTGCGGCGCACATAGTTGCTCATGGATAAACCGCAGGTCTTGGCAAGTTCTTTCGCTTTGGCGTATTCCTGTTCCGTTACTCTGGCTTCAAGTCGCAGGGTACGCTTTATAACTTTCTTGTCATTTTCTTCGTCAGCTTCATTGTTGATATTCTTTTTCTTCATGTTTTGTTATGTTATGGGTGAGACATCAATCTAAAAAGGGACAGCAGGGTGGGAGCTTGCGACTGCCGGAATACGCCTATGTAGTACGGATGAGTGTAACGAATTTGTGCGACATAGGAACTTCTTGCAAGACCCCGCACAAAATATAGGCTCTACCGCCATATCCAATATGATTATGTCTGACCATCTGCTGAAACATCCTCGTTAGATTCTTCCTCTCTCGCAGGCGGTGGAGAAACCGAAGCAGAAGGGAAAGAAAAAGAGGACGAGAGTAGTTCCCCTTTGTCTGATATAACAGGTAATTTGTCTTCAAAGGAAAAATCAGTGTCAGAAATACAGCCCTCATTCATTACTTCTGATTGACTGTAATCATTAGAATTGGAAACGTTTTCCTCCAGCGGGGGGGGGTGGTAAAAGAGGCTTCGCATCATTGGATAGTGCGCCTGTATTCTCTCCTTCCTCTTGTCGGTTTTTGATTCGAACATAGAAAGGATTGTCTATGCGATTGCCATTTTCCATCCATGCCGATATACATTTCAGCGTGTGGACACTTGTTCTGTTGCTTTGCGCAGATGCGACAATTCTCAACTGGTTCATCTTGTCCAACACGCGGGATATGGTTTTCTTGTCATAATCCAATTTACTGGACAAATCCACTTCCGAAAGGATGGCTTGCCCCACTTGTAAGGTTGTGGAAAATCCTTTTATGGCATAATCGTTTTCTTCCAGCACTGCCGCTTCGATAAGTTGGTGCAGAATTTTCATGCGGTCAATGCCATACTTGCTCCCTGCCAGATATGCAAGTTGCTCTGACGAAAGCACTATACAATAATTCAAGTTTGTTTTCATCGTCTGTCAATTTTGAAGATGGTTTATAAATGGTGCAGCCAAAAGAGAAAGTCAGCGGTGCATACCGTAACCTCTCTCCGGCATATAATACTCCTTGTCGTATGCAATGTGGTCAAGCACATCTTGAAGCCTGTCAAGTTGACGGCTGTCTAATATACGGATGGCGGCAATGGTAATGTTCTGTGAAGCGATACGGCGGTGTTCACAATTCCGTTCTGATGTACTTCCGTCTCCATCGACATGGACACTTCGCAGGTAATTATTCACCGTCTCGGTCTGTTCCTTGCTTGGAAAGGTGGAGGGATAACGGTCTTGAACATACGTAACCATGTGGCTGACCGCATTTGCCAACAACGGGGCACGTTCTTGTAGTTGTTTGATAAGTTTTTCTTTTCTCATATTGTGATTTATATTGTCCCGTATCCCAAGCATTTTTATAACTTTCTATTTTGTTTGTTTCCTGTTTTTATTCTTTTTCGAGGGCAAAAGGGGGACAAGGGGACATTAGTTTTTTCTTTTCCCTTATTTTGAAATTAGAATGGTAATTCCAGTTCACTTGGCAGAGTTGCGCAGGACTCTTCACTTGGAGCGTCCACCCTCACCCATGGGTATTTCGTCCGTCCCGTCTTATCGCAGTAGGCTGGATGCAGCCCCTTGACCTTCTCCTGTTCACTCCGTTTCCAATTGGGAAACATGGACATCAGGCGGTTGATGTATTGCGAAGTGTATTTGGACGGATTTCGTCTGACTAAATCATTGGGCAGTTCCTCTATAATCTGCCGGGCACAAACCATATTGAGTGAGGTCATTGTGGAATTTGGCTCTGAGTATGCTCCTTTCTGATAAGCCAGTCGTGTCGGAATCATCCAGCTTGCATACTGCATGGGAACCTCACGTTCCAGATACATTTCAATATCTTCCATAATGGGGTCAACAATGATGTTGGAATGTTGCATCTGTATCTCGTTGGCCTCTACCTCCATATCGGGAGCCAAGTATAATTTCATACCTTGCTTATAATAGGTATATGCCTCTGCCCAAAATTGAGGAACGGAACGTTGCAAATCATCCAACCAATCTGACACATGACCGTTGCCTTTGACAGGGATTATCCACCAACGACGGTTTCCGTTGTCCCCTTGCAGGAAGTTTGTCTCATTGGTAGTCGCTGCAAAGACATTGTGCCGCATGAACTCCACCACCTTATGCCCATAAGCCGGACGCATATAATCACTGCAACGGCTTAGAAAAGCCTTGGCTGCCTCTGCATCGTTCGCCCGTTTCAAACCATTCAACTCACTGATTTCAATAATCCAGCCATTGGTTATGGTTTCCACTTTCTCCTTGTCACCACTGGCAAAAGAGAATGAATCGTTGAACCATCTCCCACTGATGGCTTTGAAAAAGGTGCTTTTCCCGATACCTTGGGGACCGGGCAAGGTCAGTACGTTGTCAAACTTGCAACCTGGATTGAATACTCTTGCTACAGCCGCCACGAACCAAAGTTTTGTCTGTTCCCTGACAAGCGGATTGTCCTCGGCTCCAAGATAATCGATGATGGTTGTGGCTATGCGAGGTTGTCCGTCCCATGTCTCTTGTGAGATGAATTCCTGTACTGGATTGAAACTCCGTTCAGAAGAAGTGGTCTTCAGTATCTCAAATACCTTATTCTGCGTCAGACGTATTCTGTATGTCCTTTCCAGATAGTCCTGTATCTTTCCTGCTGATTCTTCATCAATTTTGTTACCATTGACATTGCGGAACAAAGGGCAGAAACACACATCGTCCTGACAGAAGGTATCGTACCTTATCTGACTAAGATTCTCATCCAGCGTAAAAATAAGCCGGAGATTGCTGATGGAACGAGCCGGATTCCCGTAACTGTCTGTTGCCAGATTCTTTTTCCAATTCTCTTCCATACCGCTATTCTTTGATATGGATGTCACCTGATTCCTTTGCCAAAGACAGTGCGAGGTCTGCATCCACTACGATTTTTCGTCCTATCTGTGTGATAGCTTTGTCTATGATACCGCTTTTCTTAATGCGGTTTGCCGTGGGTACACTGCATCCGAACACACGGGCGATTCCCTCTATGCCATAGTAGTTGCCTTTGGATGCCACTTGGGGAGTGGCCGCTTCTGTACTCTCCACACTTTTAGTGATGAGAAAGCAAAGCTCCTCACCCGTCATCATGGCGATGGGCTTTTGGAGTAGTTGGTTAAAATTGAGTTTTTCTTCCATACCTTTACTTGTTTGATGATTAAATACTTTAAGCCTCGGCTCAACTCTGTAAAACCGATTTCGCAAGCAAAGGTAGTGTATGAAACTCTGTGTGTTGGTCGGTTTATTTATACCTTAATTTAACCGACCGTATTACAACAGTTGTTTGCAAAATAAATACGGATAGCTGGATTCCCCAACTACCCGTTATTGGCAAAATAGTCCGTCCATCGGTCTATTATCCGTTTTGCTTTGGTGTAACTGCTTCCTCTTTGGGGTGAGTTCAAAGTAAGTTCCTTGATTTCCCCGTATCGCTTCTGCGGTATATCGTGCCCGTAATGCCGTTGTGAGAACTGTTCGATGGCACAGTGGAATGTCATGTATCTTGTAGACGCTTTTATCTTGCCAGACTTTACCAATGATTTCAACAGATAGGCAAGACTTATATCCTCGGTATTCTCTTCAAGAAACAAACAGATTCCTTGCTTGATGCGTTCTTTGTCCCCTACAAGAATATCATCCAATGACTGTATTACCTTCTTGTTCCCACGTCTGCCTTTTATTTTTCGCAAGGCAAATATAACTTCCTTCCATATTTCAGGGTTACACATCTCTACAGTATCTTCCCACTCCGCTTTGGTTTCTGTGCCCATCTCTATACTTCCATTGACAAGCATGGTAACGCATGACTTTACCAAAAGCATATCACCATGGTCAACCTCTTCACTATTCAGCAGACGGTTAAGCAACTTTGCCATACGGGACAGACCGTGGTCAAACACGACAAAATAATACATGCAATAAGCCAAGTCTTCTTTCTTTTCCATCACACGGTCATAGAGGTTAGCCATAAATCCACCAATAAACACCGCATGGGAGAGGAAAACAATTTGAGAGATATAGGTCAGGAACTGATAGACCATTTTTCTTTCCAGTTTACTCAACAGATAAAAACCTTTGCTGTTTCTCATAAGCAAATCCAACTGTACAGTCAAGTAGGTTCTCATTTCCAATGGCAGGTGATTCCAGATTTCAATAGGCGTTTCAGAATGAACCATCAGCAGCCCTAACTTCGGAGAAGTAAGCAGTTCAATTGTCCCCGTTTCTACATTGATACCTATCCACAATCGTTTGTTTGTGATACATTGGGCGATGGTCTCGGTATATTGGCCAGCCCATTGTCGGTTTGCGATGTCTGGTACATCCTTCCCGTTGGCAAAATCTGAAAGCCAATTGTACATCATCAAGGCTTCGGGTGGTGTGCAGTCCCGCATCATCTGGTACATGTCCATCAGAACAGTTATACCACCTTTAGCCACAGCATCTATGCGCTTACAAAAGTTGGTATATACTTCTTCATTGACTGATTTCCATGCACGGATAGCCATATCAGCAGTGTCCTTTCTCTTGGAATAGGATTTTATCCTTTCTATGAAGTTTCTCATTGTCTTATGGTATTAAGGTTGTCTGAACAGTTTGAGCAATTCTTCTGTGGACATGCTTACCTGCTTTGCCAACAGAGCATCCCTTTCAGAAGTATTACCCAGGTTTAGCAGCTTTGAATTGTTCTGCATCTGTATGTCGAGAGGATAATGCTCGATGTAGATTTGAGTAATGGCATGGTCTGAAGAAGCATGTCCCATGCTCTCCGAGATATAATCCATATCCACTCCGGCATTATGCAGGTTGGTGGCAAACGAGTGCCGGCACCATGTACCGGACGGACATATTGACTTGTCCCAATTTAATGCTTCATGGCATATCCTAATAATACGGTCTTTTACGTTTGAGTTTTCCTGCATGGTATATTTACGGCGCAACTCTTCTGTTTCCGCACCTTTTAATATATGAGGAAAAACAAAGCCACCCCGAGTCGGAGGTGCCGCCACTTCATCTAACACATATTGTAAAGGAGGGATAATGGGAACGATTACTTCAGAACCATCGGCACTTCTTCGGGAAGTTTTCTTTCGGTTGAAGCGGAAAGCCTTGCCATCTGTCTGATAATAATAACTGTCGTAAGTCAATCGCCCTGCATCTGCCATGTTGAAGCCATTGCACAGGTACTGGGCAAGAAACAATCCCAATGAGTAGTGGGCACGTTTGGTATATTCTTCCGACCAATGTTCGGGATATTTCTTTGAGACAAAAAGGTTGTATAACTCCGTCATTTGACAGACATTCAGAAAGCTCTGTTTGCGCTTCGCACTCTTGGGTATGCTCACAAGCCCTTTTTCCTTCTTATTAGAAAAAGGATAAGGAACATCTTTGAGATAGCCTTCATGTATGCACCTGTTCCATACAGCACGGCAACAACGGAGATAAATCCCGGCGGTAGTATCGCTGATTTTCCCGACCATCGCCCCATTCTCGTCTTTTACTCCATTATGCATACCGTCTTTCCACTTCTGAATTTCTGCAGCACTGATGCAGAATCCTCTAATCATATTGGTTCCGAGAATTTTTCTGAATGATTTGAGCGCGCACTCGTAGCTCTCTGCTGTGGTAAAACGTGCACCACCATCATCTGTCCGTAATTCGTGGATGATTTGCTCCCATACACCGACAAAGGATTGTGACTTGGTCGTATCTTCTTTGGATGGCATCACTCCCTCACCCATGATACATTGGCGTACCATTTCAAATGTCAGGATGCCACCTTTATTCAGGTTCATCAGAATTTCTTTGTATTTGGGAATAAAGGTATCTTTCCACTCTTTTTGAAGTTTATAATTATCGCTTCTACTTTTTACGGCATTGCAAATATCGGAAAATTCTTTCGCTGTATAAGAGCCACCGACAGGGTAGTAAAATGCTTTGCGTTCTAATGTAAAACGAATAGATAGGGGATACTCACTTGACTTCCTCCTATTAGTTCGAATATCAAGGGCAAGTGATACAGTACAACCACGCTCCTTGAAAAGAGGTAAAGACTTTGTCAATTTTTCCATTGCATTCAATAGTTTATGTTCTACATAACCTCTGAATACAGACGCTTTGCGATGTGAGGTATACATACGCAAAACACTGCATATAACCACATAATTCTTATCCTTAATTGGATAAAAATATTGTTGTTATATGCAGCGGTGCAATCTCGTTGTCTCTTGTCGCTGACTGGTAACCGGGCTTATGCTAATCGGTCTCAACCCCTAGAGCAACTCTCGCGTTTCGTTGATATTAAAGTATCCTCCGACTGGTACTTCCTCTACGCTTCGATTCATCGGAATGGAATAACCCTCCCACGATGGTTAGGCAAACTCACTTTTCCATATTGCAGGAAAGAGCACTCTATTGTCATGGTTTGCCTTATACATAGTGCGACAAAGTTAATGAATTATCTTCATATTTTGAAATAACAGATTGGAAATTGAGTATCATAGACACTATTAAACTTTTATTCTTTTGAAATAATTGTCGTAAAATTGAACAGTTGAAAATATTTATGACTAAATTTACATCCGATTTTATTCACTTAATTTTGAATGTCATGGAAGGAATTGTATATAGGCACTTAACTCATAAAAAGAAAAAAAACGGTGAGGTTTCTTGGATTCTTGCCAAAATGAATCTATATGACTACATTGGCAATTTAAAACGGAATTTCTTTGATTATGATATCCAGCGTAGAATTGTTCCTAACCTTTATTTGGATAAGATTTGGGAAACTGTATTGCGCGATGATTTTATACCTTCAATAACATTAACAACTACCGATAAGGCGATAGAAACTGATTTTTCTAAAGATGAAAATTTAATAAATTTGAGTCAATGTGAGATTATTGATGGTCTTCAGCGTACTTATCGTCTATGGAGTCTGATATATCTAGAAAAAGTATTGGAGAAAATTCAAAGTAAAAGTGCTGATGAGATAATTCAGTTTATCAGAGATGATGTAACTTATGGCGGAAACAAGTTATTTAATTTAAAAATTTTAAGCAGAAAGAATCTAAAGACCCTTTTAGAAAATAATCATGCTCTTTTGGATAAATATATTGAAGCTTATAGGAGTTTTGATATCATCATTAATATATGGGTTAATCTTAGCCAAGAAGAAATTATACGTAAAATGCTTACTCTAAATGCAGGGCAAAAAGGAGTTACCTCTACTCATCAATTCGAACTTCTTTTTCTCCATTTTTTCGAAAGCCTAGAACTTCCTAAAGACGTGCAGCTCCTGAGAGAAAAGGATCCAGACTATTTTAAAATCAAAAACGGTAATGACCGTAAAACAGGCCAATTTCTTATGAGTTCTGTAGTGATTGCTCTTCAAAGTTATATTCAGGGGAAACCGTTACGAATTTCACAAGTTAATAAGATAAATATTGATGATTTTAATATTGATGAGAATGATGCTTTCCGATATTTTACAAAACAGAACCTCGAAGATTTTGTGAGATTGATATATGGAATAGATCAGAAATTCTTAAGAAACAAGGAACTTGCGAATTGGTTGATGAAGGATACTACTCTAAGTGGAATTTTTTCAGCTTTGGGAAATTGTAACTCCAAGCAATCGAACTTTGACAATAACTCATTAGCTTATAAAAAATTGAATGATTTAACGCCTGCAAATATTGATAAAGTTGGATTTGATAAAAGCTATAATCAATTATCAAGTGTAAAACTAAATGTCGGAAATGCTGTTAGAAAAGCTGTATATAATTATTTCCTCAATATGTTTGAGGGTAATAAATCTTATTCATGGTCACAAGCATTTAACAACTACTACGATGAAGAGGAGTGATTTATACAGAGCAGTGGCTCGAGATATTGCAGCCAAAGCTAAGAATGACAGGCTTATTGACGATGATGAAGAAAATTCTGTAAATGATAATATCGTTAATTATGATTCTATAGGTAATTTAGGTACTGTCGATATCTTTGATGATATTAATAAATTAGGTATCTATAAAGAAGTAGCCAAAGTTATAAATTTGTTTGATGGAACTGACAATGCTGATATAGCATTTGGATCAAATATATATTTTGGAAATGTTGAGCAGAAGAATGAGCCAAATTATGTGAAAGATGTTTGTATTTATGATTCAACAAATAAATTTACTGTGATAACAAGCGAAATGCTTTATGGCGTTTGTAGAAATCCAATCAATACTACTCAAATTCGTAATATATTTGAAAGTATATTAGGAGTTTTGAATAACAATGCCATAGATACAACTGATTTTTGGAATTTGTGTAAAAACCCTGTTCCCCAAAAATTTATTATTGTAACAAATACAACATTACCCATTCCATTAAAGCAGGATGATCTTTGGAATCTTTTTAGTTTCGGATATTTATTGTACATAAATGGTTATGCTGTAACAAAACATCCAGACTTAGATTTTGATAAAAGTCGTAAGTTTAAAAATTCTATTTTATATACTTCAAATAAGGAATATGCACAGTATTATGACGTGTATAATCTTATTGGGGAAAGCCACTATTGTGATGATGTTTTGAGTCGATATCTCAATATGTATCATATTCTAGAGTATATGGTTTTTCGTTCCCACTTAGTAAATCTTTCAAAAGGCTCAATACGAAAGAATGCTTTTGTAAGAAGGACTATTGAAAAGATGACCCGAAATAATAAATCAGAAACGGATGTAATTATTGATACGCTTCCAAAATTATTTCCAAATTTAAGTTCTATGATAGGATTAGACGCTGCCCAAAAAAGAACGGTTCAAACATTCTTTGATATAAACATTAGTGGAAGCTCGGATAAAAAAATGGCTGAATTGATTTATAAGATAAGGAATAGTATCGCTCATAATAAAGCAACAGAACTTCATTTTGGATTTGGAAATATTGATGAATATCACGCTATGATAAGCGTAATTAGGAAGATTGTAGAGATAATGGAGAATAGAATTATTGACTTAATCAATAATAATAATCCTAACCATCCTCTAGAATACGAAAAACGAGAATTTTTAGTTTATTGATCGATATATGTAACAATTTTGCATTTATCATACTTTTCTGATATTTAAAATTAGAGTAAATATTATATAGAATAAGGTTTTAGGGTACTGATTTTCAATAACTCTGTTTCTTATTCTATATAAACTCTATTTTCTTAGAATGTTTTTTCGCTATTTTTGCGAAAACAATGCGAAAACAAATTGTTTCAGTTATGGGTATTTAATGAGTTTTATAAGGAATAGTAAAATTATAACTACTTGATATTCAGTTAATATTGATAAAATGAACTATCGTAGAATATCATCTTATCGTTCTCATAATCTGGAGGTCCCTGGTTCAAGCCCAGGCTGGTCCACTGAAAAATTCCTGCAAGTGCTTCACTTGCAGGAATTTTTCCTTTTTATAGCCATCCTCCAACTAGAATAAAAGATAACTAATTGTTCCCAAACAGGTAAAAACAACAGCAACGGACAAAGCAGAAATGGCGAAGAATAAGCAATAGGGGAATAACACCTATAATATTAAGCTATAGAGTACCCAATATTAAATAATTCCAAAATGTTTCAGCGCTTTACAAAGCCCGTCATTCTCCACCGTATCAGTAACAAAATTGGCTGAAGCCTTGACTATCTCCGATGCATTTCCCATAGCCACTCCGATTCCGGCAACTTTCAACATAGGAATATCATTACCACCATCGCCGCAAGCCATTATTTCCGTCATTCCGATCCCATAATAATCAGCAAATACCGAAAGGCCGGTTGCTTTACTTATTCCTGCCACATTTACGTCAGCAAATAAAGGATGCCAGCGCGACAAGGAAAGATTAGGCAGAAACGACATCACTTTTTGTTCCATCTCATCATCGATATAAAAACAAAGCTGACAACACTCTTTCTTTTCAAACAGGTTTTCAATGTCTACAACGGTCGGGATAGGGTGTTCCACGATTTTAGCAATCTGTTCGACAGTCGGAGTCAGACGATTAACAAACACACCTTCATCCAATTCAATAGCGACTGCAAAATCAAAGGTCTTTGCTATTTCCATGGCTTTCTTAAAATCATCTTTCGGAATAAGGTGCTTTCTTATCACGGTGCCATCCCGCAAAACACAGTCGGCACCATTCAATGCAATAATTCCGTCATACGGAACATCAGCTATTTCATGAAGGTCGCCTGCCGCTCTACCGGTAGCAATGACTATTCGAATTCCACCGTCATGAATCTTCCTAAGGGCATCAACAGAGGATGGCAACACTTTATGAGTTTCAAAACTTACCAATGTTCCATCCACATCGAGCATGATTGCTTTTATCATAACATTTATATCTTTATTCATTCTTCGACAATTTAGAGAAGCAAATCGACTATCCTTGACTGATAAGTCAGAGCAGTCAATTAAACAGTGACAAAGTTACTGAAAAAATTCCCATAACAAATACAAACCTCCAACACATAAAATAAAAAAGGCAAAAGGAAACGAGATCCTTTTGCCCTATACCTATTGATACCAACTGAAAATTGATAGTAAACGTTTAGCGGAAGTCCTTTAATTCTTCCTGCAATTTCTGACGGGTAAAGAATATGCGGCTCTTTACAGTACCTAACGGAAGATTCAGCTTTTCTGCAATCTCACGGTACTTGAATCCTGAAACATGCATAGCAAACGGAACTCTGTATTCTTTCGGCAGAGCATTGACTACGCGATGCATTTCTTTTAAATCGTAAGCTCTTTCCGTACTTTCAAAACCTGAATCTTGTGGCAGGTTAAGGTGATAGAGGTTTTCAGTCTGATCGACAAATGTCTGATCGCGCACTATTTTGCGGTAATTATTAATAAAGATGTTCCGCATTATAGTATACATCCATCCTTTGAAATTTGTGTCGGGGGTATATTTATCTTCGTTATCCAATGCTTTTAATGAGGTTTCCTGTAACAAATCGTTTGCTTCTTCACGATCGGTTGTCAGTTTATATGCAAAACGGAGTAATTCATCCTGTACTCCTATCAGATCTTTCCTGAAGCTTAAACTTTTCATATACGTTATTTTTAAATTGTGAGTATTCGTTATCATCATTTCGATGTTGCAAGTTTACGCGTTTTCAACAAATGTGGCAGGTGAAGAACAAACATTGTTTAGGGGAAAATCTATCAGTTGATAGAATTTAGGTCATTTCTGATAGTATTCAGGTGGTTTTGAGACTGTCCTTATAGCGAAAATCCCATTTTGAAGTCACACCTGACTCAAAATGGGATAACACAAACAAAACAAACAATATTAGCGATTTTCACAAACAGCTGTCTTTTTCATCTTTAAAAATTCATAAGACTTAATTTAGAATCTGTTACTAAAACATTCTAATTATGGGAACAAAAGTATTATTTTCCGGCAAAAAGGAACGTAGAAATTAAGAATAGTTATAAATAATAGTTGTTTTATGTATAAAAAATTGTGCCTGACTATAAAGAATTGTATTTAATATTTGCTGCCAAAAGAGGCATAAATGCTTCATTTGACGATATTTTATAATATCAGTATTCCAAAGCGATGTAAATTCTCCTACTTCTTTTTTTCACTAAGAATTAATTTCTATATTTGGAGAATATACAACCAAATTCAGATTTACTATCTATGACTGATACCATCTCTTACCAATATGCAGCTCCTTCCGCACTGCAACGGTCAGCCGATCAGGACGAACTGTTTCTTGCCAAATACAGCGAAATAGAAAAGAAAGAAGCACCCTGTTTCTTTTGGGGAAAGTTGACACAACCCTACATGACAGCACGCTGCCTCATCGCATTATCCAATGTTGTGCAGTCCAGTTTTAATCTGACACCGTCACAGCTTTCCATGCTGAAAGATCCGATTGTAACCGCAGGAAATGACCGCCTGCGTTTTGAAGGATTCTCTAATTGTGCAGGTGTATATGCCAGAGTCGACGTGCTTCCTGACGGACACGACGGAGAATTTCTGGAAAACGGGACAACAAACGTAGATTTTAATCCCGGAATGATTTCTGCCTTAGGAGGAATAGGCAGACAGGAGAATATGGTAATGTCGGTCGGTTCCAAAGAGGTGGGACTTTATCATAAAGGTGAGAAAGTGATAGAACGAAAAGTACCTCTTCCCGTGAAATGGATAAAAGGGCTGACTACAGTACAGATTTATCAATCCGTTGCGGAACAGCTCTACTCCTTCAATCGCATACAAACCTTGCAACTCTTCCAGACTCTTCCGAAAAGTAGTGTGAAATGCGACTATTATTTAGTGATGCGCGGTCAAAAACCCGCCTTTTCACCGGTGAAAAGCATGAATGCCGTCTGCATTGGAGGACTTCATCGCTTACGTCTGCTCGAGCCCTTGCTTCCATTTGCCGATGAGCTGAAAGTCTTTGCGCATCCCACCATGCAATCTACCATTTGGCAACTTTATTTCGGTCCGGTACGCTTCAGCCTTTCTCTTTCCCGCGAATGTTGGAGAGGATTTTCCGGAGAAGGCGCCGCACTGGAATCTCTGCTCGAAGATGTCCCCGAAAGATGGATAGAAGCAATGGATAAATACAGTTATGCCAACCAACAGTTCAACCCCACTCTTTTTGCCATAGAGGAACATATTGACCTGGAGAAGGTAGATTCCCTCGCGGCACGGCTGGCAGCCATGGGGTTATTAGGATTCGATTTGGATGAAAACAGCTTCTTCTACCGTCGCCTGCCTTTCAAAACCGAACGTATTTTAAGTCTCAATCCTCGAATGATAGCTGCAGAAAAACTACTGGAAGAAGAAAAAGTAGAAATCATATCGAATGACGAGAAACGGACAGAAGCACGCGTGGCAGGAAGCGGAGGTGTCAGACATACGGTCATTCTCGACAGAGAAAGTGAGAAGGAGCGTTGCACTTGCACCTGGTTCAGCAGCAATCAAGGAGAACGGGGAGCTTGCAAACATATTCTGGCAGTAAAGAAACTAGTACAATGGAAGAACTAAAAAAAGAACTCGAGAAATTATCCAAGGCTTATGTGGATACTCCGGAGAATGAAGAGAAGATATTAATCCCTTTTGTCAAGAGATTACTGGAGTTACCAATGAAAGAAAGGCGGAAGCTGCTGCCGGTTATCCGGGATTTACAATGGATAAAAAGTAAGTTTGCCGGTTTCAGTAGTGAGACAACCTGCAGTGCGGCACGGGCACATTTTCTATCCGCTGTTCAGTTTGTCTGCGCCAACAAACGAGAGATGGATATGGCATATCATGTAAAGTTTGATATGCTTTGCAAACTACTCCCACTTTACTACCCCACCTGGCTGATGGATTTTATCAATGATGACAAAACTTGGTTTAATTTCAATCTCAATTACGAACAGCTGATGCAGCTCATGGATATGGGATACCTCAAAGAAATTGCTCCAAGCCGCATTGCACATGTACTCCCCTGGATTACCCGCATCAGAAATAAGGAACCTAAAGGAAACGATACTTTCAACAGTGAGTTATTACTCAAGCGTGACATCACCCTGAAAGAACATATCTGGACGATTTTCGAATACGAATCGTCCATCGGCTATCAAGATAATTGCGCCAAAGAGGCTTATAAAAAAGGAGTTACCGCACGGGATGAAAGTATCAGTGCCGCTCTCTACCGCTTTTCGCTGGACGGCCATCTGGATAGAGAACGCCTATTAAAAGCCACACTCGCCACCTTCCACCGGAGTTTCAAAAAAGATATGGCAGGATGGTTTGCCGGATTCTTCGAAACTCTGCAACCAACTACCGGAGAACTGTTATCCTTGCAAGAAGAGATGATGCAAATATTCACCTCTTCCTATACCAAACCGGTGAACGTGATGTTGCAACAGTTGAAAAATATTGCATCCGAAGAAGGATTCCGTTATCAGGAATTCATCGAACGTGCAACCACCCTTTTCTTCTCCAGCCCCAAAAACTCGCTGCTTACCATTTACGCCCTCTTTGAAAAGATCGTCGCACAACATCCCGAGATGAAAGAGCCCTGCTGCATCACTCTCTGCCAACTCTTCTTGAAGAAAGACGAAAGCCTTCAAAAGAAAGCCGCTAATTTTATATCAAAATATGGAGACGTCTCTTCATCCAATCTCCAGGAAACACTGCAATCTTATCAACCGGAGATGTTTCAAAGCGTGCATGCGATACTCTCTTCTTTCAAACCGCAGCCTACAGAAGAACCCCATGAGCCCGATGCAAGTGTGGGAGAAACGGTACACATCTGCAGGGAAGACAACCCTATTCCCTTCCCCGCCAACAAAGAAGATTTCCTGTTCCAGCTTAGTCGTTTGTTCGACATGGAGGAAAGTTGGGAGATAGAAACAACCATCGCCGCCATCATTGCTTTCCATCCCCAATTGGACAAAGAAGATCTCAACCGGATGGAACCTGTTTTCCAACGGGCTGCCACTATCGTTGCCAATAGCTGGGAGCCATACGAAGATCTTCTCGCTACCTTCCTACTGGAATATCAACGCTTATGGGCACAGAAAGATACCTCCAACACAGGATTTTTGAGAAATATGTTCACCCGACTGGAAGAAAGGCTGAAAGGAATAGATGAAAACAGAGGAGCTTATGACGAGCGCTCTTTCAAACGACTTGCCGACTGGAAACCCGGCTACAGCAACGCAACCTGTTTCACACCCATCAAACATTTATGGCTAAATGTGATCCGTAAAATAAAAGGAGGCAATGCCTTCCCCCTACTTTCTACTCCCACCCATACCCCGGCATACGTACAGGCTACCGAACTGGTACGCCGGCTTGCCGTATATCAGAAAGCAGAAACGAAACCCTGTCCATGGGATTTCCAGCTAGCTATTGCCCGATGTGCCATGGAAGACAAAGAAGAAGCCATCGCCACCGCCCGGCAACTGTTGCAAGATGAATACCTGCATCTCTCTCTGTTCCTGTTGGATGAAAACACGCTACCCGAACCGCCCTACAATCATCCGACTGCCTGGGTGGCCGCCGGACTGGTAAAAGCACCGGAGACGGAATTCGAAGCATTCAAATCTTTCGCCTGTAACACATTACCACACAACTATCTGACAGGAGACTACGAGTGGAAAGAAGTGAAACCTAAAGAAAACTCATACGAAACGGACAGACGCCTGCTCCAACTTGATTTTCACAAATGGCACACATATATCGAACGCAACAGCCATCAGCTATGGCAGGAACATCTGATTATTAACAGTAAATACAACATGGATGACTCCCGCTACATGGAACCTCTATTGTGTTGTTACCCTAACCGTCCGGAACCGTTGATAGCCCAGATTATCTCCCATTACATGGCTTTCGGCAGTCCACAGGAAGACAGCAAACGTACCCTTGCCTGTGCCTTGCGCATGTTGTTGTCTTTCCATTGCCAGCTCAAAGAAATGAGTCTACTCCTATTAAGCGGCTCGCTACTTTTTGTAGACAAAACAGTCCGTTCCTATGCAGCAGAATTATGGATAGAAGGACTCTCCACAGGAAGAATAAACAACCACCGGGTAGGAGAAATCCTGGCCCGGCTTATCAACATGGAACTTGCTCCGTTAAAACGCTTCACCACACAAGTGTACGAAAGCATGTACAAACGAAGCGCTTTCCACAACCGCCAACTGGAAGAACTGCTCACTGTATTTATCAGCGGATTGCCCGACAAACCCGTCACCGGACTCAAACAACTGCTCGAACTCTATCTGGAACTATTGACCATCAACCGCAGCAAAGTTACAAACGAACAACTCTTGCAACGCCTGCAAGAATGGGCAACGAACAGCAATTTGAAGAAAGTGACCACTTCACTCAACAAACTATAATTAATTCATGATTATGACCCTAGAAGAACGCCTCAACGAAATAGTAGAAAAGCAACAGGGGGATGCCATCATCCCCTTTCTGCAAGGACTCACACAGGAAGAACGAAAGAGCCTGGTACCCCGCCTGAACAAACTGGAAGAATACTACAGTAAATTCGTGCAACTTAACGAGAACACATACGGTACACGGGGGACTTCCGCACAGCATCGTATCATCAATCTTACCGCTCTCGTTATCTATTCGCTGAAAGAATTCCGTAAACACCAATGGGGAATCAACACCGAGCAACTGAATGAATTGATCCCGTGGTACGTCCCCTCCTGGCTCGACAGCTTCTTCAAAGAAGGTGAAGGCAAAGAATTCGGCGGTTTCTACGGAATGGATTACGAAGTCCTGATGGATTGGATAGAGCAGGGAATACTTACTGTGACACCTTCTCCACAAACCATTGCGGGTTATCTAGTGAATTATATGAATAATACTGATTTCCTGCAAAAACGCGAAATCACACTTAAAGAACATATTTGGTATCTCTTTGAATACGACTGCGGACAAAATTGGATGGATAACCGGAATGGCGGACAACCTTATTTTTCTTTCAGATACTTCGTAGAACACGGACAACTAGACCGTATGCGTGTGCTAAAGGAATCTCTGCTCGCTGTCAACCGAAATATGAACAAGAATTTATGCGGCTGGTTTGCAGGCATGTTTACCGCACTTACTCCCAGCATAGAAGAACAACTCGCGTTACAACCGGAAATATTAGCCGTCCTGTCCGCCCCTCACAGCCGCCCTGTCAATATCATGCTCGGACTGCTGAAGGGCTTATGCAATCATCCGCAATTCCGGATCGAAGAGTTTCTGAATCAGACTTCCGTTCTTTTCGCTTCAGATGTGAAGGCAGTCCATCAAAACACATTAGCCGTACTTAACAAGCTGGCAAAAGAAAGAAAAGAATTTCGTGACGCCATCTGTTGTGTTGCCGCACAAGGATTAATGAGCCGGGAAGAATCCACTCAAAGCAAGATAGTCAAACTGATCCTGACGTATGGAGAGACGGAATCTCCCACATTAAGAGAAGCACTCTCCGTATATACGGAAACGATGTCGGCAAACACCCAAAAAGAGCTGAAGGCTTATTTGGAGAATAACGAGTCTGACCATACTTCTGCCCATAATGAGGCGACTCCCGCCCACTTCGGACAGCCCGACAACGATTCCGCCTCTTTCGTGTATGAACCAATACTCCCCATTATCCGTGAGGACAACCGGATACAGGAAATTGCTTCCACCGAAGACCTGATATTTCTTGCCAGCCAAGTGCTGGATGGGAACGAGATCTATCACTTCGACCTGTTACTCGGTGCCTTAGTGCAATGGGACCGTCAACAGGAAGCGAAACAAATCTCACAATGGACGCCCATTCTTCAACGCGCTTACAAACTACTGATGAGCGGAGGAAGTTCACGAAACGGCATATTAGACCAACTAATGGCAACTTTCCTCCTTGATTATGCAAAGCTACTGGTTAAACGCTTCCCTGAAGAAGCAAAAGAGCTAAGCGACTTACATCAGAAAATGGTACAGAAAGATGAACTGCAGAAAGGTGAATGGGCCTATCGTAATCTGCAGAAACTCACCATCCGTCAGAAAACGAACAAAAAAGAGAAATTCCCCGTTCACAAACGACTCCTATGCCGGACACTAGACCTCTTGGAAAGCAAGGAGAAACCTTTACCCCTACTATCCACTCCCACCCATATACCTATGTTTATTGCTCCGGCAACCCTGATAGAAAGATTAAAACAATATCAGCAGGCAAACACCGAGCCAGACGATATGGATATGCAAACGGCACTCTCGCGAGTGGCACTGGATGATTCATCGCAAGAGCTTCCTATCCTCCTCCAAGACTTAAAGGGGGAATACCAACATTTACTTTCTTTCTTGTTAGGAGCAGAAAACGCACTCCCTCAAGCACCCTTCACCCATCCTTCCTGGTGGATGACAGCAGGACTCATCAAGTCACCGGAGACAATCTACTCCGAATTCAAAGATTTCTCTTACAGTAAAGGTCCACGTGAATTCCTGACCGGAAACTTTACATGGAGAACTTACCTGCACACTGACTCATATATCGATTACAACAAGAAAAAAGTAGAATGGACCTCCGCAATTCTTAATTTCGATATCCCGGAAAGCAAGAACTCTCATATCGTCAATAAAGACGAATATAATGAAAGAATCAGTTACCATTCATACGATCCTCATCCGTTAGTGGTCGAAATGTATCCGCTGATAGAACGTTACGACGATATACAGAACGATTTGCCACGTTTGGCATGGTTAACTCCCAATATGCCGGAACCATTATTGGTATGGTGCATCCGCAGCGCGATATACTATCCGATGCTAAATGAGGTTAGGGAAATAGGCATCACCAAAGCCACCATCGAAGCACTTCATCAGTTAAGACACACCTGGCATGAGGCGTCTTATATATTGGAAGCCAGTTGTATGTTGGTAGCAGATAAGACTTCCCGTTCTTATGCCGCCGAAATCTGGATAGACCGTGTCGGCAAAGGATGCATAGACAGTAAGCGCATAGGTAAAATCTTAGGTTCACATCAACATACCGGCTGGGGACCGCTGAAAAGACTCACCGACCTGATACAGCAACAAATGATGAATGTCAGCCCCCTACACAACCGGGAGCTGGAGAAACTAATCGTGGCAATGCTGGCCGGACTTCCGGAAAAGCCAATCAAAGATTTAAAGAAGTTGTTGGAGATCTATGCGGAACTGTTATCAATCAACCACAGCAAAGCCAAAGATGAACAGGTTTTGCACTTGCTGGACGTTTGGAAAGGAGTTGCCAATCTGAAGAAAGCAGTGGCTAATATCCAATATTAAGAGAGGCGGCTGGAACTACTTAATCTCTTACGTTGTGCCAACATAGTGGCATTACTGTGCCAATACGGTGGCACGACCTGATTACTTAAACAATCAGGATTTAAAAGGTAGCTTATTGGAGCTAAAGCCAAAAAGAAGTATCTTTGGCACACTAAAAACAAAAGGTTGAATGATTATTCTAAAATATAGTTTAGCTATCCTCTGTTTACTGCTGACAGGATGCTCCTTCCTTTCCAGCCAAAAGGAAAAGGAGAGTCCCACCCTGACGGAATACGAACATACGCCGGACGATATGCAATCCGGCAAGGAATGTTCCACCGTCTCACCGCCACCACCAAAGCGAAGCGCAATGGCTCTCTACATGGATTCACTGGGACTCGTCAACGTAACCGATCTGGATAGCAGCCTCGTTGTTAAATTAATGTATACGCAGGCTGATAATTTCACTGGCGAAGTGCTTTACGACAACTTAACGGAAGCCTATCTGCATCCGGATGCGGCATACGCTCTTATAGAAGCGCAAAAAGCCTTGAAAGAGCTACACCCCTCTTATAGTCTTATCATTTACGATGCAGCCCGCCCCATGTCGGTACAAAAGAAAATGTGGAACGTAGTGAAAGGAACGTCCAAATATAAATATGTCTCCAACCCAAACCGTGGAGGCGGACTACACAACTACGGGCTGGCAGTAGATATCAGTATTCAGGACTCTTTAGGGCAGCCTTTGCCTATGGGAACCCAAGTAGACCATTTAGGTGTGGAAGCCCACATCACAGATGAAAACGAACTGGTACATAACGGAAAAATGAGTGAAACAGAACGTCAGAACCGGATATTACTGCGAAAAGTAATGAAAGAAGCCGGATTCCGTGCATTACCCAGTGAGTGGTGGCATTTCAATTTTTGCAGCCGGGACGTAGCCAAACAGAAGTATAAGTTAATACCCTAAACCGGTACCCGGCAAGACCATAACCGGTGCCCGACGATTCATTGTAATATCCTATAACACCATAACGCCATGATACAAATCTCCTCCGAAACTCAACTTTTTATCCGCGAACATTCATCGGACAATGTACGCGCATTGGCTTTACAAGCTAAAAAGTATCCGGATATAGATATGCCGACTGCCATCACCCAAATTGCAGGAAGACAAGTTGCCGCCGAAAAGATTCCCTCATGGCGGGAAATGGAAGAGATATGGTATCCGAAACATCTGTCTCTGGAGCAATGCTCTTCTGAAATCACCGCCCGCTACAAAGCCCGTCTTTCGCAGGGAGATTCACTGACCGACCTCACCGGAGGCTTCGGCATAGACTGTTCTTTTCTTGCCACCGGATTCAAGTCCGCCACCTACGTAGAACGCCAGGAAGAGCTTTGCGAAATAGCGGCACACAACTTCCCCATACTGCATCTAAACCATATAAACGTAAGAAATGAGGATGGAGTAGCCTATCTGCAAACAATGTCCCCCGTAGATTGTATCTTCCTCGACCCTGCCCGCCGCAATGAACACGGCGGAAAAACGGTCTCCATCGCCGACTGCGAACCGAACGTAGCCGAGCTTGAAGATCTTCTGCTTAGCAAAGCCAGCCGGATAATGATAAAACTCTCTCCCATGCTCGATCTTTCATTGGCACTGAAAGAGCTGAAACATACACAGGAAGTTCATATCCTATCCGTCAACAACGAATGTAAGGAACTACTCATCCTACTCGGACAAACATCACCGGCGGAAATCACCATTCATTGTGTAAACCTCTTCACGAAAGGGACTCAAGAAGAACAGCACTTCGTATTCACCCGCGAACAGGAGCAGCGTAGCCAATGTACTTATACCGATTCTTTAGGCGATTACCTTTACGAACCGAATGCATCTCTTCTGAAAGCCGGTGCCTTCCGCAGCATTGCCGCAGCCTACCCCGTCCGGAAACTGCATCCCAACAGTCATCTTTATACCTCCGATACTTTTATTGAAAACTTCCCCGGAAGAATCTTCCGGATTGTCAACCAGTGCAGTTTCAATAAAAAAGAAGTAAAAGAGAATCTGGCAGACCTGAAAAAAGCAAATGTGACTGTCCGCAACTTTCCCGCCACAGTAGCCGAACTTCGCAAACGGCTCCATCTGACAGAGGGAGGAGATACCTACTTATTTGCCAGCACATTAAATAATGGACAAAAAGTTATCATCCGCTGTGAGAAAGTCTGAACTATTTGCTATTTTTGCGAAAAGAAACACAATCTAAACTAATTCAGATGAATCAAACACCCATAAAAGCGATTCTATTATTAATCGTATTCACTCTGTCCTGTCACACTCCACTTTTCTCACAGAGAGATTTTGAGCGACATGAGTTCTCGTTCCATGCCGGCTACGGTGTGATGTTTCATAATCCTCCCACACTAACGTTAAGTACCCACAGCTACCAACGTACACTTGCACAAGGCGTAAGCTGGGATGGACAATACCATTTCCGTCCTCTCAAACGCTTTATCTTCGGAGGAATCTACACCGGATTTTCTTCCAAAGGAAGCCATCCTGAAGGAAAAGACCATTTATGGGTTCATTTCATCGGCACGCAAATCGGAATGTGTAATGCCAATACCAAACATTGGCAAATCCGGGTGACAACCGGTCCCGGCGGAGTCATTCTGCGGAACAACAGCGAGGTATTCGGCAACACACGAAAAGTGAGAGCCTTCACTATCGGTCTCCTCACCAATGCCAATCTTACCTATAAGCTGAATTCCAACCTGGGAGTCAGTTTAGGAGTACAATATATGTATAGTGAGCTACTTAGAATAAGGACTTACTATCACGAAGAAAAGGTTACTGTAAAACTCAATTCAAATGATGATGTCAACCTCACGCGACTAAACATCACTACGGGATTATCCTATTATTTCTAACATCCACTAAAAAAAGCACTATGAAGAAATATATACTCATTCTCTTTTCCATCATCAGCCTCTGGAGCTGTAAAGAAACGGAAGATGAATCGATCGACATCACCGTTTTGCCTTCTGCCACCACTACAGGAGCCAACACATTCGGTTGCCTGATGGACGGCTGGATTTATGTGGGAGGGCGATACCTGAATTGGGGACACTCGTATGTATGGACGTATGATTCATTCCACTATTACACAGAAGAAGACAAACTCTCTGTTAGTGTTTCCGTAAAGCCCGGTATCAATCTATCTTTCACTATTTTATCGCCCCAAGAAGGCAAAGAATCAACGATTACCGATATAGAGTTCGGAAGAGAAGAGCTGGAAGACGGAACAGCTTTCATAAGCCGTTTCGACACAGAAATGAAAATTATCAGTGTCACATTCGGTAACGGCAAACGGCTGACTAACGGACGTTTTGATATTCATTATACGGAACACAACAGTAATACCGGAGCCCAATCCTGATATAATCTGATACAGCCTATGCATTTCCGCAAAATCCATAGTTTCCCAGGATAGAAAACCCGTCAATCACCGGTTCCGGAAGCTGTAATACAAACGTAGCATATTTGTTACGCGTTCTTCAACCAACTGTAAAAAGTAAGAAACGTCAACCCTCTACTTTTGCAGCAAATAATTAACGCACGCTAACATTTATGAAACGATTTTTGAAATTTGTCTCATTTGTTCTTTTGGTCATGAGCACAAGCGGTAACACTTTCGCAGAAGAAAAAGTGAACGTAGTCAAACAAGGCACTATCCGCGGACGCATCGTAGATACTTCCAAACAGACCCTTCCGGGAGCATCCATCTATATCGAAAAGCTACATACCGGGGTGACCAGTGATGTCAACGGTTATTATACTTTCGCCAATCTTACTCCGGGCACATACACCGTAAAAGTAAGCTACGTAGGCTACTCACCCGTTGAAATGAAAATCACCATTCCGGCCGGAAAGACACTCGAAAAAGACGTAATCCTGAATGAAGGACTCGAACTGCAAGAGGTAGTAGTAGGCGGAGCTTTTCAGGGGCAACGCCGCGCCATCAACTCGCAGAAGAACACACTAGGGATCACCAATGTCGTTTCAGCCGATCAGGTGGGTAAATTCCCTGACTCCAATATCGGAGACGCACTGAAGCGTATCAATGGTATTAACGTACAATACGATCAGGGAGAAGCCCGCTTCGGACAAGTACGCGGAACTTCGGCCGATCTTAGTTCTGTAACAATCAACGGCAACCGTCTCCCTTCTGCCGAAGGCGACACACGTAATGTGCAGCTCGACCTTATTCCTGCCGATATGATACAAACCATCGAAGTAAGCAAGGTAGTCACCTCGGATATGGATGGAGATGCCATTGGCGGTTCTATCAATCTGATTACTAAAAGTACTCCTTATAAACGAACCATCAGTGCCACAGCAGGAACCGGATACAACTGGATTAGCCAGAAAGCCCAACTGAACCTGGGTTTCACTTATGGCGACCGCTTCTTCAACGACAAATTGGGAATGATGGCAGCCGTTTCTTATCAAAATGCTCCGGTAGGTTCGGATGATGTAGAATTTGAATACGATGTGAATAAGAAAGGAGAAGTAGTAATGGTAGAAGCACAAAAACGCCAGTACTACGTGACACGTGAACGCCAAAGCTACTCACTGGCTTTCGATTACGAAATAAACCCGAATCACCGACTGACACTGCAAGGCATCTACAACCGCCGTCACGACTGGGAAAACCGCTATCGCGTCACCTACAAAGACCTCGACAAAACAGGACCGGACGATGAAGGCGAAATGCAGCAATCTGCCCAAATAGAGACTAAGGGAGGTACTCCCAACAACAAAAACGCCCGCTTGGAACTGCAACAGACAATGGATTTCAGCCTGGGCGGAGAACATCAGTTCGGCAAACTGTCAATGAACTGGGGAGCTTCTTACGCAGGTGCCAGCGAAGACCGTCCGAACGAAAGATACTTCAATCTGAAACAAGACTTTCTCGGATTTGACATCGTGGATGCAGGCGGCCGTTTTCCGTATGTGACAACCGATGTAAACCTGCACAACGGAGAAGTGGACGGTGAAAGAGGAAAATGGAAAGTGAAAGAACTAACCGAAAGCAACCAGGAAATCTACGAAAAAGACCTGAAGTTCAAAGTAGATTTCGAACTGCCGCTGGCCAACGGAATCTATGGAAACAGCCTGAAATTCGGAGCCAAATATGCATCCAAGACTAAAAATCGCGATGTAACCGTCTACGACTACGCAGACGCCTACAAGGATGCATACAAAACAGCGTATATGGACAACCTCACGAGTGAGATTCGCGACGGCTTCATGCCCGGCAATCAGTATAAAGCCACCGATTTCGTATCCAAAGAATATCTGGGTTCGCTCGACCTGAAAAACATGGAGGGTGAACAGGTGCTCGAAGAATCTTCCGGCAACTATCATGCTAAAGAGAATGTGACTTCCGCTTTTTTCCGCTTCGACCAAAACCTGGGAAAGAAACTAAAAATGATGCTGGGTCTCCGCATGGAAGCCACTCATATCAAATACGACGGCTGGAACTGGATGGTGGATGAAGAGGAAAACGAAACGCTTGAACCGACCGGAGATCATAAAAACAACTATGTCAACTGGCTCCCCAGCGTATTATTGAAATACGATGTGACCGATGATTTCAAAGTTCGCGCCTCTTTCACAGAAACATTGAGCCGCCCCAAATATTCCGCATTAATTCCATGTGTCAATATCAACCGCAGCGACAATGAACTCGTGATGGGTAATTCTGACCTGACTCCCACCCTCTCATACAACTTCGATTTAAGTGCCGATTACTATTTCAAGAGCGTCGGTCTGGTCAGTGCAGGTATCTTCTATAAGAAAATCAACGATTTCATTGTCGATCAGGTGATTGGTGACTATACCTACCAAAACAATGAATACAAGAAGTTCACCCAACCCAAAAACGCAGGTGATGCCGACTTGCTTGGTGTGGAACTGGCTTATCAACGTGATTTCAGCTTCATCGCTCCGGCATTGAAATGCATCGGATTTTACGGTACATACACCTACACTCACACCAAAGTGAACAACTTCAATTTCGAAGGGCGCGAAAATGAGAAAGACCTCTCCTTACCCGGTTCTCCCGAACATACGGCAAACGCCTCACTCTACTTCGAAAAGAAAGGTTTTAACGTACGTCTCTCCTACAACTTTGCATCCAGCTTTATCGACGAAATGGGAGAAGTTGCCGCACTAGACCGTTACTATGATGCCGTGAACTATATGGACCTGAACGCAAGCTATACATTCGGCAAGAAGTTCAAAACAACATTCTACGCAGATGCTACCAACTTATTGAACCAACCATTGCGTTATTATCAGGGCACTAAAGACCGTACCATGCAGTCTGAACACTACGGTGTAAAGATAAACGCCGGCGTAAAAGTGAACTTCTGATGCGAGCCAAACAACGATATTCATTCCTTTAAAAGGAAGCCCCCGTTGGTTTAAAAGGAACAGAGCATTGGTTTAAAAGAAACGTTCTCTTCCTTTTAAACCAACAAGCCAAAAGATTCAGAATAACTATCTATATATAAACAACTAATATACAACAGAATATGAATATGAAAATTAAGAGTTTATTGATTCTCGCATTAGTCTCCGTCTGTACATTCGTTCAGGCACAGTTGACGGACTACTCTATATTTGACAAGAAGTTTAACTTCTACGTAGCGAATGATTTAGGCCGCAACGGATATTACGACCAAAAGCCAATAGCCGAATTAATGGGTACGATGGGCGAAGAGATCGGTCCTGAATTTGTTCTGGCCACCGGAGATGTCCATCACTTCGAAGGAGTTCGCAGCGTGAACGACCCTTTGTGGATGACCAACTACGAATTAATCTACTCCCATCCGGAACTAATGATCGACTGGTTCCCTATCCTGGGAAACCATGAATATCGCGGAAACACGCAAGCCGTATTGGATTACACCCATATCAGCCGCCGCTGGACAATGCCCGCCCGTTATTACACCCAAACATTCGAAGAGAAAGGTGCCACCATCCGCATCGTCTGGATTGACACGACTCCTCTGATTGAGAAATACCGCCAGGAAAGTGATAAATATCCCGATGCCTGCAAACAGGATGTCAACAAGCAACTATCCTGGCTGGAATCTGTGCTTGCCAATGCAAAAGAAGACTGGGTTATCGTAGCCGGACACCATCCCATCTACGCTTATACTCCCAAAGAGGAAAGCGAACGACTGGACATGCAGAAACGGGTTGACACCATCTTACGCAAGCACAAGGTAGATATGTACATCTGCGGACACATCCATAACTTCCAGCATATCCGGGTTCCGGGAAGTGACATCGATTATGTCGTTAACTCCTCCGGCTCACTGGCACGCAAAGTGGAACCTATCGAAGGTACAAAGTTCTGCAGCCCCGAACCGGGTTTCTCTGTCTGCTCTATCGACAAAAAAGAGCTCAACCTTCGTATGATAGATAAAAAAGGGAATATACTTTATACGGTGACCCGAAAGAAATAAATTCTCTTGATGATATAAATTCTACTCTCAGTGAAAAAACACACAACCCGAGGCGTTCCTTTCGCGATGAAAGGGACGCTTCTTTATATAATTACCCTTGAACCTATTTTGTGGGATAATATACGTTTGCAGCCAACCAATAGTCAGCTACTTACTTCATCTTATTAGTGTTCTCCGGATGCGCAATCATCATCGGGACGTAACTCTATGCCTTTTCCGATACATCACCCTGCTCCGCTGTCTTCGCAGGACCGCTGTTTTTCACAGCGCCTTTCTGAATTGTCGATTCATTCCCATCCCGAACTGCCATATAGTGCGGTGACATAATTTCAATGCCGGCCTCATTAAATTTATCCTGAATGTTCTGATGCAAATCCGAATAAATCTGTGCCATCTTATCTGCCTGTTTGATATAAGCATTAATTTGATAGACCGGATACCAGTCGCTCAACGAAGTTTCCAACACAAACGGACGCGGATCATCCACCACTCCGGGAGTGTTCAACGCAGCGTCAATCAGTATCTGATTAACCCGCCGCCAGGGAATATCATAACCGATAGATACTTCCGAGTGAATAATCAGTCCATATTCGCGTGCCGAAGTACTATAGTTTACCGTATGAGACGACATGATAAATGAATTGGGAACAGTCACAACCTCATTTTTAGGAGTCCGGATGCGGGTGACAAGAGGAGTTTTTTCGATGATATCTCCGGTGGTATCATTCAATTTGATCCGGTCGCCCATCTTGAACGGACGCATATAAGTAATCACCAGTCCGGCAATAATATTACCGATAACCGTACTTGATCCGAGCGAAACGATCAATCCGACAAATACCGAAATCCCTTGGAACACACCGGAATCGGAGCCCGGAAGATAAGGATAAATCATCGCAATCATAAATGCATAGAGCAGGAAACGGGCGATATGGAAAGTCGGCATCGCCCAGTCCGGATAGAAGCCGTTGATTTTGAGTCGTCCTGCTTCCACTTCACGTGCCAGATACAAGACGAGACGTACCAAATACTTCACGGCATACCAGATGACGATGATGGTAAACAGTTTGGGCACATAATCGATAATACCCACAAAGATACCGCGAATCGGATTCCATATATAGCCCAACAGTTGATATGCCAGTCCTTCTGTCTGCGGGAAGATGATAAAAATCAACGGTACGGTAAACAGTAGCTGCAATCCCATCAGTATATACCGCCCGATACTGGACAGGAATACTAACAGATTCGCCTGTTTCTGCGCATCCAGCAATTCATATCCCTGGATGGCTACCGGTTTTATCTTCGTGTCTTTCAGGCGCAGGATACGCGCTTTCAGTTTACGGAACAACCAGTTGGTCAAGCGGAACAGGAAATACTGTCCTGTAATTACCAACACAAAATAGAGCACACGCTTTGCCATTCGCCAAAGTCCGTGCTCGGCTTTCATCTCATGCAGTTTGGTAATGACACTCTGCTGTCTTTCCTTAGCTAGCGAATCACGGGAAACTCCTTCCCATAAGGCATCCTGATCGGTAAGAGAAAGCAATACTTTGCTGCCGTACATCAAATCGGAAACTATGTCCGAATGGTCGATAGCCACAGAATCGGGTTGTAGATTGAAGCGTCTTCCTATTTCTTCAATTGCCGCACCGGTCATTTGGGCACGTTGCTGGGGAGTATATCCACCCCGTTTGGTGAAAAGGTAAAATAAGGTATCACCGTCCGCCACTACCGGTATTCCTTTTGTGAACTGCCGCAGGGAGTCGATACGCTGTCGTTGCTGTGCATATTTTACGGAGTCGGCGGTAGCCATCTGGAGTTTCATCTGCTCCATTTCCATCCTCATATTCGCCTCATTGAGCCGGGCTTCTTCCAATGATTTCTGCATATTTACCAGATGGATAGAGTCCGAATCCCGTTTCAAAGGAACATGTCCGCCCGTTATTGTATCTCCGGCAAATATCTTCTTAACCGCCTGTTCCAACTGTGCTTGCGCCCCGATTGCCAGGAAAGAAAAGAACAACACCAGTAACGACCGTTTTATTTTATTTATTTCCATACCTTATATTCCTTGATTATAATTAAGGTTAATCTAACATTTCATTAAAAACAGAGCAAACATACGGATTGTTTTTGACATTACCATTTCCAAATTGATTATCTTTGCCACTAAAAGAGAAAAAAGCATGAATATATTATTACTTATCGGGGGATTAATCCTCATTCTTCTAGGAGCCAACGGATTAACAGACGGTGCCGCCTCGGTAGCCAAGCGTTTTCATATCCCTCCCATCGTGATCGGACTTACCATCGTTGCATTCGGCACTTCTGCCCCGGAACTGACGGTCAGTGTATCTTCTGCCATCAAAGGCAGCGCGGATATTGCCATAGGCAACGTGGTGGGAAGTAACATTTTCAATACGTTGATGATTGTGGGCTGCACGGCCTTATTCGCCCCGATTGTCATCACCCGCAATACACTTAGAAAAGAGATACCACTCTGCATACTTTCTTCTATTGTCTTGCTGATTTGTGCCAATGATGTATTCCTGGATAAAGCTCCGGAGAATATCCTGAACAGAGTAGACGGCTTATTATTGCTTTGTTTTTTTGTTATCTTCATGGGTTACACCTTTGCCATCGCCTCCAAGCCGAGCACAACAGAACAGGCGGGACAGATAGAAGCTCCGACCATAGAAGAGGAGACAGAAATCAAATCACTCCCCTGGTGGAAATCCATTCTTTATATCATCGGAGGTTTGGCTGCCCTCATTTTTGGAGGTCAGTTGTTTGTTGACGGCGCCACAGGCATCGCCCGCAACCTGGGTGTCAGCGAATCGATTATCGGACTGACACTGGTCGCAGGAGGTACTTCCCTTCCTGAACTGGCTACGTCTATCGTTGCCGCATTAAAGAAGAATCCGGAAATTGCCATTGGAAATGTGATCGGTAGTAACCTCTTCAATATATTCTTTGTACTGGGATGTAGCGCCAGCATCACTCCTCTCCGTCTTAGCGGAATTACCAACTTCGACCTGTTTACGTTGGTAGGTTCCGGTATTCTGCTCTGGTTATTCGGGCTGTTCTTTGCCAAAAGAACTATCACGAGAATTGAAGGAGGGATTATGATACTTTGTTATGTGGCGTACACGGTGATATTGATTTATAACACTTGAGAATAATAAAGAGGCTGTGTCAAAACTCTCCTTTCATTCATACTGGTAAATTAAAACTAATCGTTATTTCACCTCAACAGTTGTCAATACGTTAACACCATATTTCCCGTCTTCAGATACCCACCAGGTGGTATTGCCATTCGCACAGCGAAGGGCGTAACGAGGATTATATTTCAACCGTTCCGAACCGTCGGGTATCCACAGACCCAGTCTGTATTCTCCGGCAGGCATTGAGCCTTGTAATTGAAGAGACTGATTTACAGAATGTACCAATGGCGTATATGCCGTGTCTCCCGGTTGGAACGGTTGCCAATCCAACGGGTTGGCTTCCGTCAGGAATTCGGAGACTTTCCCTTTGTCGTCAATCAACACAAAGTAGACAGGATGCTCCCCAAAAACAGTGGCAAAACCTCTGTTTACCAAGCCTAATTTCAGTTGGTTTTCCTTACCAGACTGTAATTTTTCCGGCAGTTGAAGTGACTGCAATTCAATCCGATAGCCAAGATGGTCGCGTATATAATCGAACATATTACGTTGTACCTTCGTTCCGTCCTGCTTCTGAAAATAACTGTCGGATACAGGCATATGATGCTGACGAAGTGAATCTTCCGTTATCATTGTTTTCTTCCACACAATCATGGAGTATTCGGGAGGATTGTTCTCATCAAACCTGTTATTAGGATGCTGCTCTTTATAATTATGGATAATACTCAATGAAGTATAATGCTGGAGAAACAGGCGTCTCGCCGTTTGCATACCATCGATAATCCATCCTGCCGAAGGGCTGTCCGGATCGGCACCTACACTCCAAAATCCCCAGGGAAGTTCACCGTCTACCACCAAATAAGGAGACTCTCTTACAATCTGGTCGAATTTGACAGTTCCTTCGTGCATATCAGCATCCCACCTGTCAGGCCGTATGACAATAAAGTCATCGTGGAACGAGAGTCTTTTATACAGTTCCGGTTTATCCTTCAACAGATTTTTGAATTCCGGTAGTCTCACTTGTACATTTCTCTCTGCGGGAACCACCGAAAGCAATTTTTCCAACACGGCTGCTTTTGTTTCTTCCGAGTTCTCCAAACCCTGAATAGAACTATGCCATTCTCCCCATGCACCGATCATTCCGGCTTGCACTACCAAAATCAGGTCTTTATTTTTCTCCAGGAAAGGTTTCAACTGGTCCAAATGTTCCAAAATCTGTTCCCCGGTAGGACCGACGGCGGCTCTCCCCATAAAGTCCCGCTCATAAGCAAAACGCAACACCGCCTTCTTACCCAACTTCTGTAGTTCATCAAAATAGGTTTGCATAGTTTGGAAGTTTTCCTCCGATAGTTTTTCACCTATTAAATAGGTAAGATAGAAATAGCTTTGAGCGAGCGACACACTGTCTGCTACATACTTTTCCGACAGTTCCAACAATTCCGTTGTCGGACGATCTTTCTCGTGCAACACATCTACCGCCGTCTCCAAACGGAATCCTCTTCCGGGATTATAGAGTCCATTTTCACCATGCAGATCATCCACACAAATTCCGCGAAACTCAAGAGTCCGTTGAGAATCACCACAGCCGCTTACCAGCAGGGCCAATAAGGCAGCCATCACACTGCCATACATCCAATTCTTCTTCATAGTAATATTTTGTTTGCAGGCAAATATATAACAAATCAAAACACGGGCACAGATTACAACCCATTTCGCACAGGAAAGTATCAGTTTGGGATAAAAAAAGCAAAAGTATTGATTAATGCTAAGATTGTATTTGTCTCGCAAGTGGAATAACCCTACCTTTGTCACAGCAGTCAGTAACAGTTAACTGACCATTAAAATAATCCTTAAACAGTAAATAATACATGAATAGATTAAATTGGTTCTTCTTACTAATAGTTACCGTTCTGTTGATTCCGACAGAAAAGGCCACCGCAAAAAAGAAAACAGAAAAGTGTGACAGAGAAATATGGTGCGAAGTGATGTACCGGATGGCTGCTCCCGTATTAAGTAATATGAGCGAAGGAGCGCTAAAACAAAATATGCTTGTCGAATTAAGCCCGACATGGGACGGCCGCAACAAAGATGTCACTTATATGGAATGTTTCGGACGACTGATGGCAGGACTGGCTCCCTGGTTGTCACTGCCGGATGATAACACCACAGAGGGAACCCACCGTAAACAGCTCCGCGAATGGGCACTGAAAAGCTACGTCAATGCCGTAGACCCGAAAAGCCCGGACTATCTGTTATGGCGCCAGGAGGGTCAGACACTGGTAGACGCAGCCTATATCGCCGAAAGTTTTCTACGAGGCTATGATGCTCTATGGACGCCATTGGACAGCCTCACCAAACAACGTTACATCAATGAATTCACTCAACTCAGACGAGTTGATCCGTCATATAGCAACTGGTTATTGTTCAGTGCAACTGTCGAATCGTTTCTTCGAAAAGCAGGAGCACCCAGCGACACCTACCGTATCAGTTCTTCCTTACGGAAGATAGAAGAATGGTACGTAGGTGACGGCTGGTATTCGGACGGCCCCAACTTCGCATTCGATTATTACAATAGTTTCGTGATACATCCTATGTATATAGAATCACTGGAAATAATCACCGAAGCCGGCAAACACAAAAATATATGGAATATGCCCGGCTGCGATTATCAGAAAGCAATCACACGGGCACAACGATTCGGCATGATTCTCGAACGGCTTATTTCTCCGGAAGGCACACTGCCTGTTGTCGGACGTTCCATCACTTACCGCACCGGTTCCCTACAAACACTGGCATTACTCGCCTGGCGCAAATGGCTTCCCGAAGAATTGACAAACGGACAAGTACGTGCCGGCATGACTGCTGTTATCGAGCGTATGTTTGGCAACGACCGCAACTTCAATGAAAAAGGTTTTCTAACACTAGGCTTCAATGGTTCACAACCCGGCATCTCCGATTATTACACCAATAACGGCAGCTTATATATGGCGTCACTTGCCTTCCTGCCGTTAGGTCTTCCTGCCGACGATCCCTTTTGGACAGATGCTTCACAGCCCTGGACTTCGAAAAAAGCATGGGATGGAGAGGATTTTCCAAGAGATCATTCTTATCACGAGAAATAAGTGATAATCAGTATCATATAATAGTTTCCAGTTGTACAGGAAACTATTATCCATTCACACTGAAAAAACAAATAAAAAGCAATTTGTATAAAAGTATTAGTATATGCTAATATTATATTTGTCTCCTTTTCACAATAGTCCTACCTTTGCTTATCATCAATGATGACGTCTTATTAAACAACGAATAAAACATTAACCATTTAAATAAAAGTATCATGAATAGACAAAACCTTTTAACATTGCTCGCTACATTCGCATTACTCTTCAGCTTCACATATTCTTGTAATGCCAAAGGAAAAGACAAGGCCAAACACGTTGTTTTCATCGGTTTAGATGGCTGGGGCGCATATAGCCTACCCAAAGCAGATATGCCTAATGTCAAAAAATTAATGGAAGACGGTTCTTATACATTAAAGAAACGTTCGGCACTTCCTTCTTCCAGCGCCATCAACTGGGCATCCATGTTTATGGGAGCCGGACCGGAACTTCACGGATATACCGAGTGGGGATCCAAAACACCTGAACTTCCGTCGCGTGTATTGAACAAGAACGGAATCTTCCCGACTGTATTCCAATTGCTGCGCGACGCCCGCCCTGAAGCAGAAATCGGTTGCCTCTACGAATGGGAAGGTATCAAATATGTAGTGGACACCCTTTCTCTGAACTATCATTATCATGTTGCCGATTGCAACAAAACTCCCAAAGAATTAGGCAATATGGCATCAGCCTATATAAAAGAGAAACATCCAGCGTTGGTTGCCATCTGCTACGACGGCCCCGACCATACCGGACATACTGAAGGACATGACACTCCCGCCTATTATGAAAAACTCAAAGAGTTGGATATATATGTCGGTCAAATTGTCCAGGCTGTAAAAGACGCAGGAATCCTTGATGATACTATTTTTATATTAACTTCCGACCACGGCGGCATTGACAAAGGGCACGGCGGCAAGACAATGCAAGAAATGGAAACAGCTTTCATCATTTCCGGCAAGAATATTAAAAAAGGACTTCGTTTTGATGACGTAAGCATGATGCAATATGATGTAGCTTCTACCATAGCATCTATTTTCAACCTCGAACAACCACAAGTCTGGATAGGCAGACCGATGAAGATGGTTTTCAAATAATCACTCTTTTCTCCATACTCATCTTATTTGCTGAAATATAGTCATTATATAAAACATCCAATATTCAATGGAACCAATTTCTATATCGGACTCACGTTAATTTGCCACTTTCATTTTAGAATTCTTTTTTAGGCTATTACATTATGAAATATAAATCGGAATGCCTATATTTGCACATAGCCAAAAAATAACAGCCGTTATTATTACCGTGGTGGAATTTAAAAAGAAAGAGCTATGAAATTTTATAATCGAGAGAAAGAATTGCAGAGATTAAATAAAACTAGAGAAGTAGCTTTTAATAATCATTCTCAAATGACTGTCCTTACAGGTCGTAGGCGTATCGGTAAAACAAGTTTGATTTTAAAGTCTTGCGAAAATACACCTACAGTCTATCTCTTTGTAAGCCGGGGAAATGAAACAATGCTTTGCAACCAGTTTGCACAAGTTGCGAGCAGAGAGCTTAATACCTTTATTTCACCGGATATCTCATCATTTTCAAATCTCTTTGAAACACTAATGGGTATAGGACGAAATATGTCCTATAACTTAATTATAGACGAATTTCAAGAGTTCTTTTACATCAATGAAACAGTATACAGTCAAATGCAAGACATTTGGGATAGATATAAGGATACTACCCACGTGAATTTAATTGCTAGTGGTTCTGTCTACACCCTTATGCATCGTATTTTCATGGATTATAAAGAGCCCCTTTACGGACGTTGTGATAGCGTAATGAAATTACGACCGTTTGAAACTACTATTCTGAAAGAAATATTATCGGATCATAAACCTAACTACACAAATGAAGACTTACTAGCTTTGTACACGTTTACAGGTGGAGTTCCCAAATATATAGAGAATTTCATCGATAATGGCTGTATGAGTGTTGATGAAATGATTGATTTTATGATGCTCCCAGACTCCATGTTCCAAAACGAAGGAAAGACGCTATTGATTCAAGAGTTTGGAAAAAAATACGGAAATTACTTTGCTATTTTATCAGCAATAGCGAATGGCGACAATACGATTCCAAAACTCAACGACACGACCGGGGAAACAACGGTTACCGGACATTTAAAGCGGTTGGAAGAGGATTATGAATTGATTACAAAGAAACGACCTATTTTTGCAAAAGACGGAACGCAAACTGTCCGTTTTGAGATATCTGATTTGTTTTTGCGCTTTTGGTTTCGTTATTTCACAAAATATAACGATCTCATTGAAACAGGAAACCTTGAACTGTTAGGAAAAATAATAAAAGATGATTACCCAACCTATTCAGGGTTAACGCTTGAAATGTATTTCCGTCAAAAGATGGCTGAAAGTAAAGAATTCCGGAATATCGGTTCCTGGTGGCAGACAAAAAAGGAAAAGATCCCTTGTGAAATTGATTTTGTAGGGATTTATGCAGATGACAAGCATGCATTAGTAGCCGAAGTGAAACGACAACGCAAAAACTTTAAGCCAACAGAATTTAGAGAGAAAGTAGAAACAATCCGTACTAAAATCCTCTCTAAATATGAGATAGACAGTCGTTGCTTAAGTATGGATGATATGTAGTAAATATTTTTTCGCAGGTTATAAAAATTAAAAGAATGGTTTCATTCAAGGTATATTTCAGCAATAATCTTTCAATACTGAAAGATTATTGCTGAAATATAGTCATTATACAAAAAGTCTACTCACTGAAAAAATGACTCTTCTTAAAAAAAGAATATCTAAACAGTCTGGAAAGGCATTAATTACATCACTGTTTGAAAAGAATAGAAAAGCGCCGGCATTTACAAGTACAAAAATCTCTTTTATTATTATTTAAATGATTCCCCAATCAAATCGCAACATTTTTCCTTCTTTATCTACCATTTAAAAGGAATAAATTCGAATATTACACATTCCTGTCACTGTCTTGTTTTCAATATTTATAATAAACCAGAGGGAAAACAAGCACTCAATCCCCCCTTCACATCTTCCTCACCGAGAAACAATAGCTTCTCCGGTGAGAAACAAACCGATGCACACCGAGGAACACCTCATTGGTTTTAAAGTAATAAGTGCTTTACGAACAGGAAAAGATGCATATTCCGTATAGCTTTATACAATATCAACTTATATTTTCGTATATACATGCAGTTATTTATGCAATATCTTCTATAGTTCATCAATTTTAGCATAATCACTTTTCAACAAAATCTTAAAAATAGCACGTTAATAGAGAAAAGATATGCAACTTTCAACTATGGTATCAGCCAAATTCCGGAATTATTAAAACGAGAAAAAGGCACAACCATTTGCTGCCTGCAAACAGCAAATGATTATATACCCAATTTTGAAGATGAAGTTTAGCGCAGATCCAATGGAACCAAATAGTAAATCAAAGCCATTCATTCTTTATTTCATTTATTTTCTGCCGGAAATTTTTATATATCCCAAAAGGTATTATATAAATCAAGCTTTAATACTCATATCAATAAATTCGCCAATTAATGGTATTTCAGTATCACATTAAAGAAATTATATTGTCTTTTTTACTCATATTTATGCTTTTTGTTAATATTGTATTAGTATTTGATAAAATTATATTTGTCCCTCGTACTAAACCACCCTACCTTTGCTCCCAGATTCAAACAATATAAAATTATATATGCAATGAAAAACAAATTATTTTATCTTATCGGAGTAGCACATCTATTAAGTTACATCAGTAAATAGACTTCCAGTGTAAGCAATGTTGATGGAAAATATTCCCTATTGCCACTCACAATTAACAAAACGAATTATATGTCTAAGAGTTTATAAATCTAATGCAATAAATCATGAGTAAAAAAATTCATTTCTTACTTTTCTTCTTTCTCTGCCTAGCCAGTATTCCATTGGTAGCCCAGAATATTGAAGTTAAAGGAGTCGTAACAGAAGCTACGACTAACGAGCCCTTACCAGGAGTCACAGTAAAAGTTAAAGGAAAAGACACTGGTACAGTTACAAATATGGACGGTAAATATACCGTTAAAGCCAATAAAGGCGACATACTGGTATTCTCTACAATAGGTATGAAAAGTATAGAGCATACAATATCATCTAACGCTCCGATTAATGTCAGTATGGAAGAAGACAATGTGGCTCTCGAACAAGTAGTTGTCATCGGATATGGTACAGCAAAAAAAAGTCACCTTTCTGGAGCTGTAAGTTCAGTAGGCGCAAAAGAACTGAATGGTGCCGTTGCCACAAATGCAGGTACAGCACTCCAAGGTAAAATTGCAGGTGTATCCGTAACAAGTACTAGCGGTGACCCGAATGAAGGAATGACCATTAACGTACGTGGTATCAGTTCTCTCTCTAGCAATGATCCACTTTACGTCATTGACGGTTCTTTCGGAGACCTTAGCATGGTAGATCCATCAGATATTGCTTCCATTGAAGTGTTGAAGGATGCGGCTGCCGCCGCTATTTATGGTTCTCGTGCAGCCGGTGGCGTTGTATTAGTAACTACTAAAAGCGGTCGTAAAGACATGCCTACAAAGCTTGAGGTAAACTTTTTCACAGGTTTCAGCCAGACACCGAAAAAACTGAAAGTATTTAATGGTGAAGAATACAGCCGCTTCGCACGTTATTATAAACTGTCTGCTGATGGTTACGGTAACGAGGTCGGTGCTGTTCCCTTTGTAGGTGAAGGTACTGATTGGCAAGAGGTAATGCTTCGCACCGCAATGACATACAAAGCAAACGCAAACATCAGCGGAGGTTCCAAGACAGGTTCATATAGTGCGTCCGCAAGCTATTTAAATAAGGAAGGAATTCTCCGTAACACTAGCCACGAATCTTACAATATTCGTTTGAAAAGTGACTATTCTTTTCTGGATAATAGGTTGGTTATCGGTGAGTCGCTGATTGTTCGCTTATCTAAAGGAGAAGGAAATATCAATCAAGATACAATGGGAGAAATCTTACGTTTTCCCTCAGTCGTACCGGTATTTGATCCGACAAACTCTACAGGATGGGGAACTTCGGCCGATATCAATCTTCCGAACCCGTATGCATATTACTCAACGGTGAACAAAAACAATGAGAAAACTCAAATTTTCCTCAACGCTTATTTACAAGCTGAAATAATTAAAGGTTTAAAGTATAAGTTGAATCTCGGACTTAGAAAGGATCATAACAGGAGCCGCACATATACAGGCATTTACGATTTGGGATCTGCTGGTAAAAACGATGCTCCAGACCTAAGTGAGGGATCATCCGATTACGAATCGTGGGTTTTGGAGAATACGTTGAACTATGACAGGGCATTTGGTAAGCACAATATTTCTGCATTGGTTGGTTATTCTGCACAAAAAGACAAGAGCTATGGATTGAACGGTAGCAACACGGATATTCCAGAGTTCATCTACACTATGACAGGTAACGTTAAGACAATGACAGCCTCTAGTTCATTGAAAGAATTAACTCTCGTATCGCTCTTCGGACGTGTGATGTATACTTATGACGACCGCTACCTGTTTTCAGCGTCTATCCGTCGTGACGGTTCTTCACGCTTCCAAAAAAGACATCGATTCGGCAGCTTCCCTTCAGCATCCATCGGGTGGAATATCAATCGTGAAAAATTCTTCAAACCGCTGGAAAATATATTTGACCAATTCAAATTCCGTTTCAGCTATGGTAAACTAGGCAATCAGCAAATGGACAACTACTATCCCACTATTAGCATAGTATCCGATGGCATGAATTACCTTCAAGGAAATAATATATGGTTCGGTCAGTTACCCAACGTTACCGCAGTCTCACCTACCAACCTGACTTGGGAAAGTACGGAAACTTTTAACGTGGGACTTGATTTAAGCATGCTGAACGGTAAATTGACATTGACCGCCGATGCTTATGTAAAAAACACAAATGACGTATTACTACCCGTTCCTGTTTCAGGTTCAGCTGGTATCAGTGGACTTCCTATCCTAAACGCTGGACAAGTACGCAATAAAGGATTTGAACTATCTGTAAACTGGCGCAGCAATATCGGCGATAATTTCAACTATTATATAGGTGCAAACGTCACTACAGAGAAAAATAAAGTAACGAAGATTACGGCTGGAGGCGACGATATGGGTATTTCAGGTTATTCCGCTCACGCCGCTGCCAAAAATGGTATCAACAGATTTGAAAAAGGGCATCCTATGTCTTACTTCTATCTAGTTGAAAGTGATGGAATTTTCCGCACTCAAGAAGAAATTGACAATTACAAGAATAAGGATGGCAGACAAATACAACCGGGTGCACAACCGGGAGACGTTCGTTACAAAGACTGGAATGGTGATGGTATGATTGATGAAAATGACCAACATGATGTAGGTAATCCGTTCCCGGATTTCTCATTCGGTCTACGCATGGGAGGCGAATGGAAAGGATTTGACTTCAATCTTTTCTTTGATGGTATGACTGGTAACAAAATATATAATTATCAACGTTATTGCCTCGAATCTGGCAAGTTCAATGGCAACTACAGCACGAAGTTGGCTAACTCATGGAGACCGGACAATCAGAACACAGACATTCCTCGTTTCTCTAAAACAGATGGGATAGACAATGGCCTAGCCTTTACCGACAGATGGCTGGAAGATGGTTCTTACTTCCGACTGAAAACACTAGATATCGGTTATTCCCTTCCTAAGAGCCTGTTAAAGAAGGTAAAACTGGAAAATGTAAGAATCTATACATCAATGGAAAACCTGTTCACATTAAGTAAATATTCCGGCTATTCCCCTGACCTCGGTGAAAGTGGCAGCGTAGATATCGGAGTGGGTTACAACGTATTCTCAAGAGGAGTAGACCAAGGACGCTATCCACTCCCGCGTACTATCTCATTTGGTATTCAGGTTAGTTTATGATACAATGATAAAATCCACTAATTGAATTAATAACATGAAAAAGAATTGGTTATCATATATATGCATGGCAACTCTCTTATCCGGAGCACTGACTTCATGCAACGAAAATAAATTTCTGGATCTGAAAGATCCTAATCATTTCACGGAAGAAAACTTCTGGAGAAATAAAGCGGATGCAGAAAGCGGTCTTGCCGCTGCTTATTCCCCCATAAAATATCAAATGTACGGTTATTACGGAGCATTTGACGGATGGTTAAATTTAAATAGTCGTGGTGATGATATTTTTACGGTTCTGAATGAAGAACCTTCTATGTGGACCATCGCAACATTTCAAAACTCAACTACTACCGGATATGATCCGTATGGAGCGCTTTATGCTGGTATCCAACGTGCCAATCTTGTAATAAAAAACATCGATAAAATTCCAGCGGCAGGAATTAGTGAGGAAGACCGATCCATGATTAAAGGAGAGGCACTCTTTTTAAGAGGATTCCAATATTTCCTATTAGTTCATAATTATAAAGAAGTTCCTCTACGTTTAATTCCGTCTAACGAAGACGAAAGCAATAAACCCGCGGCTAAAGAAGAACAAATTTGGAAGCAAGCAGAGGATGATTTAAAAAATGCTATAAATAGCAATATTCCCGTCACTCGTTCCGGTGACGAGAAAGGACGTATTGAGAAAGGAGCAGCCATCGCTATGCTTGGAAAAGTATATTTATACCAGCACAAGTATCCAGAAGCAAAAGCTCAACTGGAACTATTGACGAAAGCCCCTTATTATCCAGGACGTTACGACTTAATTGAAAACTTTGCCGAGAATTTTACTACAGCGAATGAGAACAATAAGGAATCTGTTTTCGAATTGCAATATAGTAGTGATGGTGAATTGACATGGGGTAACGAAAGCGGTATCAACCTAGGTAACTCACTTCCAACATTTGTAGGTCCGGTTGCCGCCGGTGGTTGGGCTAAGCTGATGCCTTCCAGCTTTGCCGTCGGCCAGTTTGTGCAAGAAGAACGTCCTGCCGGTTCGGATACGAAGTATGACAAACGCATGTATGCAAGCTTATTTTTCAATCCCGAAGCTATGGGAGATGTAGTGAAGAACGAGAAATGGTATGGAGGAAGCCGTTCTATGGAGCAACTTTGGGATGGCAATAGCGGTAAAATGAGTGGTGGTGCTCCATCTTACAGTCAAGGTGACGGTAAGTTTTTGCTAAAAAAATACACTGCATATTTTGTAAATGCTTCTGATGCTGATATTATGGGTCATAAGGAAGGGAAAGCAAACAATTTACGAGCTATGCGATTCTCAGAAGTGCTGTTAATGTACGCCGAAGCTTGTGCCAAAACAAACGATGTAAACGGGGCAAACACCGCATTGAAGCTCGTTCGCAAAAGAGCAGGATTAGCTGATAAGACATTTGCCCAATCGGACTTGATGTTAGAAATAGAGCACCAATGCTTGCTCGAGTTTTTTGGTGAAGGACATCGTTTTGACGACCTAAAACGCTGGTATACCACTGAAGAGATTAAAAATATTTTCACTGAAAATGAAAAACAGGGAGCAGAATACTTTCAAGAAAAACATAAATATTACCCTATTCCTTCTGGAGAGTTGAACAACAATGATGCCATGGTACAAACTGAACTATGGAGATAATATTTTTACAACCAATTTATACTTAGAATATATGAAGAAGATATACTCATTATTATTTGTAGCATTATTCCTATTCTTAGGATATTCATGTGACGATGGAAGTTTAGACCATAGTGATGTTTTTATCCCGGAACCAGTTGAAGAAAATTTTGACGATGACGGGATTGCACCGGAACCTACAACTACCGCTGTTGTAAGAATGAAAATCGGAGAAGAAAACAAACATCAAGTAATTGATGGCTTCGGCTGTGCCTTCTGCGGGTGGTCACATCGTATTTGGAATACGATGCAGCGTGACGCAGTGATAGAAGACCTGTTTAGTGAAAACGGTTTGGATTTAAATATTTTCCGGGGCGAAATATTCCCGTCTTACGGTAATCCAACTACAGGAGACATTGAATTCAAGATGGATCGCAATTTTATGTTGCAGCCCGATGATCCTTCTATGATTAATAACTACTGGCGAAACTACAATGGTGAAGAGTGCGGAGAACAATGTCAACTTGGCCAAATGTGGTTAGTTGACCTTATAAGTAGAAAATATAAAGATGTCAATTTCTTCTTTTCAGTTTGGTGTCCTCCTATCAAATGGAAAAGCAATAACAAACTTAATGGTGGAAGCCTCAAGTCGGAATATTACGATGAATATGCCCAATATCTATTGGATTTCGTCGATGCATATGAACAAAAATTCGGCATTGACATATATGCATTATCAGGATGGAATGAACCGGACAAACTTGCTAGTTTAGGTGGTTGGGCAACCTGTGCATGGTCTGAAGAAGAAATGGCTAAATTTGTCCTCGAAAAACTTCGTCCAGCGATGGAGAAAAGAGGCCACAGTGATATGAAACTTGTTTATGCAGAAAATGCCCAGTGGAAATGGGCGGTCGATTTTATCAATAATAGTTTAAAAAAATATCCGGAACTGGTAGATCCAAATTTCATTGTAGCCGGTCATGGATATTCTACAAGAGATGAAAATGTCATTCCTTTTGAAGAGGCAGAAAAGCGCAATGTCCACATGTGGCAAACAGAGCTTAGTGATGATAAAGGTCGCCAAGAGACATGGCCGGATGCAATGAAATGGGCTAAAACTTTTCATGCTTATATGGCAAATGCCAATATGAGTGCCTTTGTATGGTGGTCAGGTGCACGTCCTTGCAGCACTACGGGCGAAAACCTAATTCAATTAGAAGAGGCATTACCTAGTACATACTATTACAGAGTTCCACGCTACTATACTTTTGGACAGTTCAGCAAATTTATTGAGCAAAATGCCGTACGTGTAGACGTAGAAGCTATTTCTTCAGAAACAGATAAACTCCCCGAAGACTTGTTGGTTTCTGCTTATGTGAAAGATGACACCTACACTATTGTACTAATCAATTTATCTCAAAAAGAATCATTCTCTACATTGATTGAGATTGAAGGAGTGGAATTCCAAAATATGAGAACATATACTTCCAGTGAATATGTGAAGTGGAAACACAAAAAGATCAATCCGTCTCAAAGCGGTTTACGTTCTATTACCGTTCCCAAATATAGTGTTGTAACTGTGACTGGTAAAATGAAAAACCATGAAGTTGAATAACGAATTATAAATTAGAGAATATCATGAAAAGAAATATAATACACTTAACAGGAATCGCACTTTGTGCAATCGGATTATTTTCCGGTTGTAATGAAGACTTACCTAGTTACACAAGTCTGACTGTGGATGCAGAGACATTGACAATTAATTTAGATGAGACAACCGAAGGGAGTTTTAATATTACTGGGGGCAATAGCGGATACAAAGTGTCTAGTTCAAATGCTGCAGTAGCGACAGCAGTTATTTCGGGCAATGAAGTGATTGTAACAGGTTTGAAATATGGCACTGCAACGTTAACCGTTATCGACTGGACTAAGAATTCGGCAAATGTGAAAGTAGTGGTAGCTCAAGAACAGGAGCTAGCAGTAAAAACAAGTTCCACGACTATGTTCTTTGAAGAACACAAAACGCTCGAAATATATACTGGAAATGGAGGATATAGCATAACATCTTCCAATGAGTCAGTAGCAACAGCAAAAATCAGTGAAGATGGAAAAATAGAAATCACTTCTTCTATCGTTCCGGGGACTGCGATACTAACCGTGAAAGACAGTCACAACAAAACAGCCGAGATTGCTGTGAAAGTAATAAAGAGGCTGGTAGTAGATAATAGTGAAGATATTACTTATCTAATAACAAGCGAACCCGTTACGATTAAAATTTTGGATGGAAATGGTGATTATACCTGCAGTCTCCCAAAATACTCCGAATCTTATATCAAATGTACGGTAGCAGAAAATGGAACAGAAGTTATTATTGAAGGATTGAAAAGAAACTATTTCAATAAAGCAATCACCATCAAGGACAAAGAAGGACAATCCATTGACATTCATATCAAGACTATTGATGAACCTTATTGGGAAAATCCAAGTTATCGTTACTTAATAGCTGGTTCTTATGCTTATCAGTATCCTTCTACAGCAAAAGTTGGTGAAGCTATTTATTCTGAAGAACTTAATATTTCGCTATTAACAATAAAGAGTACAGGAAGTTATGCTTCCGGATTTGCAGTCCAATTTACCGGTAATCTTGAAGAAGGAGTAAAGACCAATGCTGTACTTTATAAAGTTGCTAAAAATGCAGTAGATAAAAATGTTGCCTATTCAATAGAAGACTGTAAAATAGATAAAGTAGAAGATGGCTGGTATTGGGTTAGCTTCTTGGAACCCGGTTACACCGTTCGTTCTTACTTTATCACTAAGCAATAATTTATAAACTTGACATATCCGTTTAAAAGCACCCCCATACTTTTAGAATGATAAAACATAAAAAGAAACTGTTCGTACAACACAGCATGCATTTCATGTCTATCTGCATTGTGAACAGTTTCTTTTTATCTTGTCAAGAAGATGCAAGGGAAATGGACTGCAAATCTTTATCTCTTAATATGTTGAATTGATATGAATAGATACAATAATAGACTTCATATTCTAAAAAAAGAACATGAGTCACTTATCTCACGTAAAAATAAGATGATATTTTCCGAAAATGGAATATTCGAGCGTTATAAATATCCTATCCTGACAGCTGCTCATACTCCTCTGGAATGGCGTTATGATTTGAATCCGGAAACAAATCCATACCTAATGGAACGAATCGGAGTAAATGCCACCATGAATTCGGGAGCTATCAAATGGAATGGAAAGTATCTAATAATAGTACGTGTAGAAGGAAACGACCGAAAATCATTCTTCGCCATTGCCGAAAGTCCGAATGGCATAGACAACTTCCGTTTTTGGGAGTACCCGATACATTTGCCGGACACAGACCCAAGTGAAACAAACGTCTACGACATACGTCTGACGACCCATGAAGATGGCTGGATTTATGGAATCTTCTGTAGCGAGAGTCTTGACCCGAACGCTGCACCAGGCGACCTGTCTTCCGCCATAGCCAAAGCAGGCATCGTGCGTACTAAAGACCTAAAAAGCTGGGAACGGCTGCCAAACCTGATTTCCCAAAGTCAGCAACGCAATGTTGTATTGCATCCGGAATTTGTTAATGGCAAATATGCACTGTACACCCGTCCACAGGATAACTTTATCGACGCCGGCAACGGAGGAGGTATTGGCTGGGCGCTTATAGATGACATTACCCATGCAGAAGTGAAAGAAGAAATCATTATAAACCACCGTCATTACCATACAATAAAAGAGGTAAAGAATGGCGAAGGTCCCCATCCTATCAAAACCCCCAAAGGATGGTTGCACCTCGCCCATGGAGTTCGTGCATGTGCTGCCGGTCTGCGTTATGTACTCTATCTGTATATGACATCTTTGGAAGATCCGACAAAAGTCATTGCCGAACCGGGTGGTTTCTTATTGGCACCTATGGGAGAAGAGAGAATTGGAGATGTCTCCAATGTGCTCTTCTCGAATGGGTGGATTGCAGACGAGGACGGCACAGTGTATATCTATTACGCATCTTCCGATACCCGTATGCACGTAGCAATTTCCACCGTAGACAGGCTGATAGATTATTGTCTTCACACACCGGCAGATGGCTTACGCTCTGCTGCTTCTGTAGAAAACATTTGCAAGCTCATAGAAGCTAACAAATATGTAATGGCAGAACAGGTTTATTTTTAATGTAATGTGAGCTCAATACTTGAGCAGTATTAGTTGCCCTCCATTGACCAATTCCACGTCAATGGAGGGCTTTTCTATAAAGCAGGACAATAGCTGATACAAAAGTGCGTATTGCAGGTAAAATAGCACTTATCAAAAGTGCGCATTGCAGGGCATAAATAAGAAATTAAATTTGCGTATTGCAGAAGATATCATTAAATTTGCGTATTAATAAGATGATAAATAGAGAATTACATGATATTTAAACGCAAAATGTATAACAAGCTGCTTGCTTGGAAACAACAGGCGGCAGGAACCAAGGCACTTCTGATAGAAGGCGCCCGGCGAATAGGTAAATCCACTCTTGTGGAAGAGTTCGCAAAAAATGAATACCGAAGCTATCTTTTGATGGATTTCAACAAGGTAAGTGACTCGGTTACTTCAGCCTTTAACAATTATATGAATGATCTCGATACCTTTTTCCTGATTCTTTCTTCGGAATATGGTGTAAAACTTTACCCAAAGGAATCCATCATCATATTTGATGAGATACAACAGTTTCCGAAAGCCCGGCAAGCAATAAAGTATCTGGTTGCGGATGGGCGGTTCGACTATATTGAGACAGGCTCGCTCATTTCCATAAAAGAAAATGTACAAGATATAACCATTCCCTCAGAAGAGAGAACACAGCTTATGTACCCCATGGACTTCGAAGAGTTTGCTTGGGCAATGAATGAAGAGCCATTGATAACATATATCCGCCAATGCTTTGACAAAAAGGAACCTTTGGAGCAAGGACTTCACGCCAAAGCTATGTTATTGTTCCGTCAATACATGATTGTGGGCGGTATGCCGAAAAGCCTGTCAGCGTATTTGGAGAACAACCGGAGCTTCGAAATGGCCGATGTGGAAAAAAGGGATATACTGACACTGTATCGGAATGACATAATGAAGATAAGGTCAGGTTACAGGTCGAACGTATTGAGCATCTTTGACCAAATTCCCGCTTTTCTTTCACGTTCGGAAAGACGGGTAGTAATGAATCGTATTGAAAAGGGAGCAAGCTTCCCAAAGTATCATGATACTTTCTTTTGGCTCTCTGATTCAATGATTGCCAATGAATGCTTTAATTGTTCAGATCCTAATGTGGGCCTCTCGCTGAATGAAGACAGAACCTATGTGAAATGCTATATGGGTGATACCGGACTACTTATCAGCCATACATTCGATGAGAATGAAATCTCTGACGGAGAACTTTACCGGGAAATCCTGTTGGGAAAACTGTCGGTGAACGAGGGTATGTTCTACGAGAACGTAATCGCACAGATGCTTGTGGCTGCCGGACACAAGCTTTACTTTTACACCCGATACAATGAAGAAAAGCATCGCAACGACATGGAAATTGATTTTATCCTGTCGAACCAAAGCAAACTAAAATATAAGATTTTTCCGATAGAGGTAAAATCGAATGACAAGTATACTATTCGTTCACTCATCAAATTCAAAGAGAGTTTTCATCAGCGCATAGGAGAATGCTATGTGATTCATCCGAAGAACCTGTACGTAAAGGAAGGAGTAGTGTATCTGCCTGCCTATATGACCTTCTGCTTGTAAAGAGAGAGTATTCCTGCAGGAATTTTCTCTCTTTTTCCTTAAATCCGCAACAGTTATCATGAAGGACGCTTTCATGATAACTGTTGCGGATTTAAGGAAAAAGTATCAGAATGAGTTAAAATAATATTTGTTTCCCTACTACTTTCGCCCTACTTTTGCATCAAATAAAATAAACCTAATCGAAATAACGATATGAAACTACACGAAATCGATATTCTCATCATTTGTGCCTATCTCATCGCCATGATTGTCATCGGACTTATCCTGAAGAAACGGGCTGCCCAAAATATGGATTCTTATTTCCTGGGAGGGAAATCATTGCCATTTTATATGCTCGGACTCTCCAATGCTTCCGGCATGTTTGATATCACAGGAACGATGCTGATGGTATATTGGGCATTTGCCTACGGATTCAAAAGCCTTTGGATTCCCTGGTTGTGGCCAGTATTCAACCAAATCTTTCTAATGGTTTATCTGTCCGTGTGGTTACGTCGTTCCAATGTACTTACCGGAGCGGAATGGATTAAGACACGTTTCGGTAAAGGCAAAGGATCGACTCTTTCACATACGATTGTTATCATCTTTGCATTACTTAGCGTACTCGGTTTTTTAAGTTATGGATTCATAGGTATTGGTAAATTTATGGAGATATTCATCCCCTGGGAAGTAGTATCTCCATTCATTCCTTTCAATGTGCCTGTAGAATATGTTCCTCATGTATATGGTATTTTCTTTACCGCAATCGCTACTTTCTATGTAATGCTCGGAGGAATGTTGAGTATTGTATGGACAGACGTTGTGCAGTTCCTGATTATGACAGTGGCAGGTATCGTAATTGTTGTTATCGGAATGCAAATGGTAGCGCCGGACATGATTCATTCTTTCGTTCCGGCCGGCTGGGACTCTCCTTTCTTCGGATGGACGCTGGATATCGACTGGAGCAGTCGGATGAGCCTCTTGACGGAACGGATGGCGAATGAACCATATAGCCTGATTAGCATCTTCGTCATGATGGCCTTGCTCAAAGGAATATTTATGAGTATGGCAGGACCGGCGCCCAACTATGATATGCAGAAAATTCTATCTTGCAAATCCCCCAAAGAAGCGGCTATGATGAGCGGTTCCGTATCAGTCGTACTATTAATCCCCCGCTACCTGATGATTATGGGATTTGCTCTGCTGGCTATCTACTTCTTTAAAGAAGATGGCGGTCTGACACAAATGGAAGTGACACGAACGGATTTTGAAACTATCCTCCCCCATCTAATCACACGTTATGTGCCTGCAGGATTAGCCGGAATCCTACTAGCCGGACTACTGGCAGCTTTCATGTCGACTTTTGCGTCCACTGTTAATGCCGCACCGGCTTATATCGTGAATGATATTTATCTGAAATATATCAATCCGAAAGCGAGTGTGAAAACACAAATACGCAGTAGCTATATTATTTCTGTCGCAGTAGTAGTTATCAGCACTGTCATCGGATTCTTCCTGAAAGACATCAATGAAATATTCCAATGGATTGTAGGAGCACTCTTCGGAGGATACATCGCGGCCAACGTACTGAAATGGCATTGGTGGCGCTTCAATGGTGAAGGCTATTTCTGGGGAATGACCGCCGGAGTAATAGCAGCCATCGTCATGAAGTTCACTGTTCCCGACGCATGGGTACTCTATTTCTTCCCCGTACTGTTCGGAGTTTCCCTGATAGGATGCATCGCAGGAACCTATAGCGCACCTCCAACAGACGAAGAGACGCTCATCAACTTCTACACCCGTGTACGCCCATGGGGATGGTGGAAGCCGATTGAAGAAAAAGCATTGGCCCGTTACCCTCATATCCAGCCAAACCGCAACTTCAAAAGAGACGCATTCAACGTGGCAATCGGCATTGTGTGGCAATGCAGCCTTACCATTATCCCAATGTATCTCGTTGTCCGCCAACAATTGGGGCTCTGGAGCTCTATCGCATTGCTTCTGGTTACGACCTTGATACTAAGAAAGACTTGGTATAAGCCTCTGTGTAAAGAAGAAATCAGGTACAACGAAGAAATAAAACAACTAAAACAAGAGAAGGAATAATTAGCTTAACACACTAAAATTTGAGAACCGACCATGAAAAGACTATCTGTGATTCTGGTATCATTTTTACTATATCTGCCTCTATGCGCTCAATTTAAGGGAACAGTTTCTGTCGACACTAATCAATCGGGCATAGTTGATAAAGGCGATAAGCCGCTGGCGGGAGTTATGGTAACAGATGGATTGAACGTAGTAAAAACAGATAAGAAAGGTCGGTTCTCTTTGCCGGGATTCGAGAAAACAAGATTCATAAGTATTACAACTCCCGCGGGATTTGAAACACAACAATTCTACCTTTCTACCAAAGAGAACAGAAAAAGCTACGATTTTATCTTAACTGAAAGCGAGCGGACAAAACCCAGAAAACATTCTTTCGTGCAAATCACCGACACCGAAGTAACGGGTGGAATGGGGCGTTGGGTAACCGATCTCCAGCAATACATTGACAATGAGAAGCCTGCCTTCCTCATTCACACCGGAGATATCTGCTACGAACCGGGACTCACCATCCACAATCAAGTGGTAAACGCACAAACAATGGATTGTCCTGTTTATTATTGCATCGGTAATCATGACTTAGTGAAAGGCAACTATGGCGAAGAGCTTTACGAATCTCTCTATGGTCCGACATGGTATTCATTTGATATAGGTAACGTTCATTATGTAGTCACCCCAATCGACCACGGAGATAACCCGACCAACTATACCCAAAGAGATGTATACAACTGGCTAAAAAACGATCTTGCTCTCATAAAAAAAGACCAGGCACTTATCCTTTTCAATCACGACTTATTTACTCCAAATGACTCTTTCGTCTTTAAAGCAGATGACGATCATCTGCTTGATTTTCGTTCTTTCAATACCAAAGCCCAAATCTACGGACACATGCATTACAACTATGTCCGCAACCAAAATGGGATTTATACAATCTGTACCGGCACATTGGATAAAGGAGGCATTGACCACTCCCCTTCTTCTTTTAGAGAAATAAAAGTAGACGCAAACGACAATATCACCACCCAACTGCGATATGCTTTCATCGAGCCACAAATCGCAATAGTCTCTCCGATGAATAATCAGACGGCCGCAGCCTGCACCATCACTAAAGATCAGCTTCCTGTTTCCGTCAATACATATTATTCGCAGGCAAAAACGTCTCACGTTTCTTATATCCTAAGCGATTCGGAAAATAATCAAGAAATAGCAAAAGGCGATCTAGCCTCCCGTACAGAATGGAACTGGAGTGGAAACATTCAAATGCCGGCCAATGAAATGGGGAAAAAACTAAATCTCACAGTGACTTCATTCTTCAGCAACGGAAAGAAAGCGACTGCTACCAGCCAGTTTATCTATCAAAAGGACTTCAAATTATCCACTATTGCAGGTGAAGACTGGAATACATTACTTCAAAACGCAGCACACTCCGGAGGAGTCAACAACTCTCAAATCAAGCTCCCCCTGCAATTACAATGGACAACCAATACAGGCAGTAACATTTTTATGTGTTCTCCCATTATCGTCGGACAGAAAGTATTTATCGCTACCACCGACGATAATGTATCACTGAACACATTTATCTGCGCATTTGATTTTAATTCCGGCAAACTGTTGTGGAAATTCCGTACTGCAAATTCTGTTAAGAACACAATAGCCTATGAAAATGGAATTGTAGTAGCTCAAGATGCCTCCTGCAACCTCTATGCCTTAGACAGTGAATCAGGGAAATTACTCTGGAAACAATCTATCAATCTGGACAGCTATCCCTATCTGACTGAAGGCTTGACAGTAGACAAAGGAGTGGTCTATGCCGGAATCGGCGCCGGACTATCTGCCTACAACTAAAAACAGGACAAACGATATGGACTAACAAGGACTGGAAACTAAAGATGAAGTATCTAAAACAACACCAATATTCCCGGAGATGTATTAGTCAGCGGAACCCAATGGGGAGGTTTATACGGCAATGATATCCACACAGGAAAGCAAACTCTGGAAACTATCTGAAACGGACTTGGCAATCGGGGAGCCTCTCCTGTCTATAAAAACGAAATTATGGATTATCTTTCCGGCTTCTTCACAATAGAGCCACAGACCGGAAAAGTATTGCACAAAAAGAGTTATCAGCCAATCTTCATGTTACATCCACCCCACTCATCACCGACACAGGAAATCATTTTCGGTACTGCCGACCGGGGAGTTTTCGCATTGGACAAATCTACACTTTTCAATAAATGGTAGCAAAACGTCACCTTCACTTGTATATACTCTCCTTATTCCACCACTCCGCAAGCCGGAGTTGAAACAAGTCACTGTTGCATCACAAGGAATTGTCTACATCGGAGCTTCCGACGGTTATCTATATGCCATGCCGGCCAAAATACATGGGCAATTATAAAAGATAAAGAACATTGGAGCGCCTATATTTTCAACCGTAGCCGTATCCGGGAATAAGATGATTGTTTGTGGTTTTGCGGGTAATGTTTATTGCTTTTCATCGAAGTAAACTCCCTCTTCACTATCATAATGCATAAACTCAAATGGTACATAAGCACTAAAATATATAGATACAGTTTTTGCCACCCCACACGTTGTAATTTAAAGATTATCACGTATCTTTGCCTGCTCAAATCATAAATACGAGATATGGCTATTACAATCAAGAAAGTCTCCACAAAGAGAGAACTTAAGAAATTTATCCGTTTCAATTACAGAATGTACAAGGGTAACCCTTACTCTGTGCCTGACCTCTATGACGACATGCTCAACACCTTCAACAAGAAGAAAAACGCAGCATTCGAATTCTGTGAAGCAGATTATTTCCTCGCATACCGGGACGATAAAATAGTAGGACGTGTAGCTGCAATCATCAACAATCAGGCGAACGAGAAGTGGGAATGTAAAAACGTTCGTTTCGGATGGATAGACTTCATCGACGATCCCGAAGTATCATCCGCACTCATCAAAACGGTGGAAGAATGGGGAAAAGAACGAGGCATGACTCACATTGCCGGTCCTCTCGGATTTACTGATTTCGATGCGGAAGGAATGTTAGTTGAAGGATTCGACCAACTTAGCACCATGGCTACTATCTACAACTACCCATACTATCCTGTACACATGGAAAAGTTAGGCTTCGAGAAAGACGCCGACTGGGTGGAATACAAAATCTACATACCGGATGCCATTCCCGACAAGCATAAACGTATCTCCGAACTGATCCAACGAAAATATAACCTCAAGATAAAGAAATATACTTCCGGAAGAAAAATAGCCAAAGACTACGGACAGAAGATTTTCGAGCTGATGAATGAAGCATACAGTCCTCTTTATGGCTATTCTCCGTTGACACAGCGGCAAATCGACCAATACGTGAAAATGTATCTGCCGATCCTTGACTTACGGATGGTTACACTGATTACTGATGCCAATGACGAACTGGTCTGTGTAGGTATCTCCATGCCATCTCTCGCCGAGGCTTTACAGAAATCACACGGGCGTCTGTTGCCACTCGGATGGTTCTATCTGTTAAAGGCACTATTTATGAAACGCCGTGCCAAAATGCTTGATCTGCTACTCGTTGCAGTGAAACCGGAATATCAAAACAAAGGTGTTAACGCTTTGTTATTTTCCGATTTAATTCCAGTTTATCAAAAATTAGGTTTTATCTTTGCGGAAAGCAACCCCGAACTGGAACTGAACGGAAAAGTTCAGGCACAATGGGATTACTTTGAGACTCAACAACATAAGCGCCGCCGTGCGTTCATTAAAGAAATTAATAATTAAGAATGAAGAATGAAGAATTTGGCTGCGCTACTACTTAATGCCGCATGGCAATTCTTCATTCTTTATTCTTCATTCTTCATTTATAACAGCTATGGAAGAGAACGAATTAATACCTGTAGACAACAACAATGCAGTAGAGTACACTGACGACAACATCCGTCACCTAAGTGACATGGAACATGTACGCACACGCCCCGGTATGTATATCGGAAGGCTGGGCGACGGTGCACATGCCGAAGACGGAATCTATGTCCTCCTGAAAGAAGTAATTGACAACAGTATTGACGAGTTCAAAATGCAAGCCGGTAAGAAAATCGAGATTACCGTTGAAGAAAACCTCCGTGTCAGCGTACGTGACTACGGACGAGGCATCCCGCAGGGAAAACTCATCGAAGCCGTCAGCATGCTGAACACCGGTGGTAAGTACGACAGCAAGGCATTTAAGAAAAGTGTCGGACTAAACGGTGTCGGTGTGAAAGCCGTCAACGCCTTGAGCTCCCGTTTTGAGGTACGCAGTTACCGCGACGGTAAAGTACGTATCGCCACTTTCTCAAAAGGAAACCTGCTGACCGACGAGACGCAGAATACCGAAGAAGAAAACGGAACTTACATCTTCTTCGAACCGGATAATACATTATTCCTGAATTACTGTTTCAAGCCTGAATTTATTGAGACAATGCTACGTAATTACACGTACCTCAATACCGGGCTTGCCATTATCTATAACGGACACCGTATCCTGTCGCGCAACGGCCTGGTAGACCTTTTGAACGACAATATGACGGCAACCGGACTTTACCCGATCATCCACCTGAAAGGGGAAGACATCGAAATCGCCTTTACGCATACCGGACAATACGGAGAAGAATATTACTCCTTCGTCAACGGTCAGCATACTACCCAAGGAGGTACGCATCAGAGTGCTTTCAAGGAACACATCGCCCGCACCATCAAAGAGTTCTTCAACAAGAACATGGACTATACCGACATTCGTAACGGACTGGTTGCTGCCATTGCCGTCAATGTGGAAGAGCCTATCTTTGAGAGTCAGACGAAAACGAAGCTGGGTTCTACCAATATGGTTCCCGGCGGAGTGACAGTCAATAAATATGTAGGCGACTTTATCAAACAGGAAGTGGACAACTTCTTGCACAAAAATGCGGATGTAGCCGAAGCGATACAACAAAAGATCCAAGAATCCGAGAAAGAGCGTAAAGCCATTGCAGGTGTAACCAAACTTGCCCGTGAACGTGCAAAGAAGGCAAACCTGCACAACCGCAAATTGCGCGACTGCCGTATTCACCTCAACGACCCGAAAGGAAAAGGACTGGAAGAAGATTCCTGCATCTTTATCACCGAGGGGGACTCTGCAAGTGGTTCCATCACCAAAAGCCGTGATGTGAACACGCAAGCAGTGTTCAGTCTACGTGGTAAACCGCTGAATTCTTTCGGGTTAACTAAGAAAGTGGTCTACGAGAACGAAGAATTTAATCTGCTTCAGGCAGCCCTGAATATAGAAGATGGCTTGGACGGACTACGCTACAACAAAGTCATCGTAGCAACCGATGCCGATGTGGACGGTATGCATATCCGACTGCTGCTAATTACTTTCTTCCTGCAATTCTTCCCTGACCTTATAAAAAAAGGCCACGTATATATTCTGCAAACGCCTTTGTTCCGTGTACGCAATAAGAAAAAAACAATCTATTGTTATAGTGAAGAAGAACGTGTCAATGCAATTAACGAACTAAGCCCGAATCCGGAGATCACGCGATTTAAAGGTTTAGGAGAGATTTCACCGGACGAGTTCAAGCATTTCATCGGTAAAGACATGCGTCTGGAGCAAGTTTCTTTGCGAAAGACGGATGCAGTGAAAGAACTACTTGAATTCTACATGGGTAAAAATACCATGGAACGACAGAACTTTATTATAGATAATCTGGTTATAGAAGAAGATTTGGCATCATGAGAAAAGCAATATTCCCGGGTACTTTTGACCCCTTCACCATCGGACATTATTCGGTAGTGGAACGTGCACTCACCTTTATGGACGAAATCGTGATAGGAATCGGTATCAATGAGAACAAGAATACATACTTTCCCATTGAGAAAAGAGAGGAAATGATTCGGGAGCTTTACAAGGATGAGCCTCGTATAAAAGTGATGTCCTACGACTGTCTGACCATTGATTTTGCGCAGGAAGTAGGGGCCAGGTTTATTGTCCGCGGTATCCGTACAGTGAAAGATTTCGAGTATGAAGAAACGATTGCGGACATCAACCGCAAACTGGCAGGCATTGAAACCATCCTGCTCTTCACAGAACCGGAACTGACTTGCGTCAGCTCGACGATTGTACGCGAATTATTGACTTATAATAAAGATATCAGCCAGTTTATTCCCAAAGGAATGAGGATAAGTTGAAAGTTGAGAATGGAGAGTTGAGAAGGATGCAGGCGTATCTGTGCCCGGTTGTTAATACTCGGCTATTAATATAAAGTAAGATTATGAATAAGATTAAAATATACGTCCTTTTGGCTTGCCTGTGGGCAGTATCAGCCTTACAGGCCCAAAATTTCGGTTCTGAAGCCATGCGCAAGCTACAAATGGCAGAGTTCGCAATCTCCCATTTCTATGTAGACAAAGTAGATGAAGACAAGTTGGTGGAAGAAGCCATCATCAAGATGCTGGCACAACTCGACCCGCACTCTACTTACTCGGACGCAGAAGAAGTGAAGAAAATGAACGAACCTCTTCAAGGTAACTTCGAAGGTATTGGAGTTCAGTTTCAGATGATTGAAGATACCCTGTTAGTAGTGCAACCTGTCAGCAACGGACCTTCCGAAAAAGTCGGCATCCTTGCCGGTGACCGTATTGTTGCGGTCAATGACAGCGCCATTGCCGGAGTGAAAATGAGTACGGAAGATATTATGAAGCGTCTGCGTGGTCCGAAAGGCTCTAAAGTCAACCTGACTATCGTTCGTCGTGGCGTGCAGGATCCTTTATTGTTCACAGTGAAAAGAGATAAAATACCCATCCTTAGCCTCGATGCTTCTTACATGATTCAGCCTAAAACAGGTTATATCCGCATCAACCGCTTCGGAGCAACCACTGCCGAAGAATTCAAGAAAGCAATGACAAGCCTTCAGAAACAAGGTATGAAGGACCTGATTCTCGACCTGCAAGGAAACGGAGGAGGTTACCTGAATGCAGCTATCGACCTTGCCAACGAATTCCTGGGGCAAAAAGAATTGATTGTCTACACGGAAGGACGGACTGCCAAACGCAGTGATTTCTACGCCAAAGGAAACGGAGATTTCCGTAATGGACGCCTTATCATCCTGGTAGATGAATATACGGCTTCCGCCAGCGAAATTGTCAGCGGTGCAGTGCAGGATTGGGATAGAGGAATTATCGTAGGACGCCGTTCTTTCGGCAAAGGATTGGTGCAACGTCCTATCGACCTGCCGGACGGCTCCATGATTCGTTTGACTATTGCGCGCTATTATACTCCATCGGGACGTTCCATCCAGAAACCGTACGACAGTACTGTCGATTACAACAAGGACCTGATAGAACGTTTCAACCACGGTGAACTGATGAATGCTGACAGTATTCACTTCCCTGATTCACTGAAAGCACAAACCAAGAAGCTAGGACGCACTGTTTATGGCGGAGGGGGTATCATGCCGGACTATTTCGTACCTATGATACTACTCTTTATACGGATTATCACCGTAATCTGGTAGCTAAAGGAGCCGTGATTAAATTCACCATGCAGTTTATCGAAGGACACCGGAAAGAGTTGAAAAACAAATATAAAAAATTCGAATCGTTTGATGAAAAGTTCGTAGTCGATGATGATATGCTCGCTACTTTAAAAGAAATAGGAGAGAAAGAAGGAGTGAAATTCAATGAAGAACAATATCAGAAGTCGCTTCCCCTTATCAAGACGCAGCTTAAAGCACTGATAGCCCGTGACCTTTGGGATATGAACGAATATTTCCAGGTAATGAATACCACCAATGAGAGTATACAAAAGGCGCTGGAGATACTGAATTCGGATGAGTATCAGAAGAAGCTGAAACAGGGTATTCAGTAAACAATCATAAGACATCATTTTTCAGTTCGGTGGACATATATACTCACTATAGTGAAAAAATATCTATCATAAGTATCATTCATTTTGATACTCTTCTCATTATCAAAGAAATAAGTATGATAGATAGCTTTTAAAAAAGGTATCTATCATACTTTTACCAGCAAAAACAGGTTATCTATCATCTACAAAATAGCCGAATAAAGGCCCTATATGCATAAGATAGCTTGTTTTTGTTGAATAGTTTAATTCTCCCCTGCCCTATATCTATCAGATAGAACAAGGCGTATAAATACCTCAAACAAGCAGAGATAGTTTGCTTTTCTCCCTGATATAGTTTATCTTTGTTACCGATATAGTTCATTCTTCATGGCCGTGGCGGATTCCTACCACGGCCGTGGAAAGATACTACCACAGCCATGAAGAGATCTCTCCACGGCCGTGGGAAACTAATGATAAAGGCACCGGAAGACAACTATCCCTATGCCTTAGTCCAAGAATAAAGGCAGGATAACTTATAAAAGCCGCTTGATAGCAAACAAACAACAGCTATATAACACCCTCCCCCTAAGTCCGAAGATGATCGATTAGCTTTGCAACAACAGAAAACAATGTCCTTATAGGCTTGCAACGGTAAATTAAAGGTACGTAGTAATGTATAAGGCAAAAAACAAATAAATAATGGCAATACAATTTGAATTGTACAAGACTCCCCGTCCCAAGGATGAGGAAGACAAAGAAGTGTATCACGCACGTGTAGTCAACTTCCAACACATTGACACAGACTATTTGGCAAAAGAAATCCAGATAGCAACTTCTCTAACTGAAGGGGATGTAAAGTCAGTTCTCGAATCCCTAAGTCATTTTATGGGGGATCGTCTTCGGGAAGGACAAAGCGTCCATCTGGATGGCATCGGTTATTTCCAGATAAAGCTGAATAGTCAAGAACCTATCACTTCGCCCAAACTAAAAGCGAATCAGATAAAACTCAAAGCCAACATCAGCTTTAAAGCGGACGTCAAACTGAAAAAGTCTGTCAGTGTTGTTCATGTGGAGCGAAGTAAACTGAAACCCCATTCGGCTGTCCTTTCAAATGACGAGATAGACAAATTGCTGACAAACTACTTCAAGAGCAACCCTGTATTAACCCGTCGCGACTTTCAAGGATTGTGCGGCTTTACCCCTACCACTGCCGCACGGCAAATCAAACGGCTGAAAGAGGAGGAGAAGAAGTTGAAGAATATCAATACTTATTATAATCCGATTTATGTGCCGATGCCGGGATATTATGGCAAGGCGGAGATAAAGACAGATGAATAAAATGGAACAAACATAATACAGAAATAAAATGAAATCAGAAGAAATAAAAGAGCTATTTAAGCAGTTTGAGAGCATTGTTTGCGAATACAACAAAGTGGAATGTTGGAGTGCGAGAGAACTTTATCCATTGTTAGGATATTCTCAATGGCGTAACTTCCTGTCTATCATAGAGAAAGTAAAAGATGCATGTAAAAATGCCGGAGAAAATATTGCATACCATTTTGCTGACGTCAGCAAAATGGTTATATTAGGTTCAGGCGCTGAAAGAGAAGTAGATAACATCTTTCTGACCCGTTATGCCTGCTATCTGGTAGCACAAAATGGAGATTCTCGAAAGCAAGAAATTGCCTTTGCTCAAAACTACTTTGCAATACAAACGCGCCGTGCAGAATTAGTAGAGCAACGTTTAATAGAATATGAACGTGTCCAAGCACGTACCAAACTAGCCGAGACAGAGAAACTTCTCTCGGGTGTTTTATATGAAAGAGGAGTTGACAATCAAGGATTCGCCATTATACGTTCCAAAGGAGATAAAGCACTGTTTCACATGGACACCAAAATGCTAAAACGTAAACTTGGCGTACCTGATAGCCGACCATTGGCTGATTTTCTTCCGACCATCAGCATAAAAGCCAAAGACTTTGCCGCAGAAATGACCTCTGTGAATGTTCAGCAAAAAGACCTATACGGACAAACTGCCATTGAAAATGAACATGTTGACAATAATGTCGCAGTCAGAGATATGCTTGTTGGTAGAGGCATATTTCCTGAACAAATTCCTGCAAATGAAGATATTGCGGCAGGGGTATTTCTCTAAAGAAAAACGTTTTAACACATTCTTTATAAATCTGATTTATAATAAAGGAGGGGAGGAACCTATTAAAACAGAGCCTGTTAGGCAGCATCTATAAAAAGGATTTACAAGCAGCAGTCGTGCGAACTAAGTCATTCCCTCAATTCTTCAGTCATTGTTTTTAGTAATGACCTGCTGTCACTTAACGGCAAATCCGTAGCTAAATCCCAACTCATCATACCTTTCAGCTTCTGTTCCTTTGCATAACGGGTTTTGATACGAATGTTATCCTGACCGTCAAACACATAAGTATCTCCCTGATAGATCACTTCATTCTGTGCAGGACTCGTAACCAATCCATTCTGTACAAAATTGAAATAAGCCTCTGTCTTCTTTGAATTATCTTTGGTCACCCCATAAAAAGGAACTCCTGCTACCAGTTTTTCCCTCGGAATGCCATACTCCAATACCATCTGTATATCCGAACAATATTTCTCTATCGGAAAACGAACCGGTGAAGGACCATAGCACTGAAGTGAAATAAAATCAACAGCTTCAATAGCTTCCTTACTAATCTTATAACAAACAGGATGCAGAGATACACTGAAAAGATACTTGTCTCCCAACACTTCCCGCATCTTCAGGATAGCCAAACTATAATCTTTATATTCTTTCTCATTTTCCGCCCACTCAAAATCAAGATCAATGCCATCCAGTTTATTCTTTTCCAGTACAGTCTTTATGTTCTTTGCAAACGTCGTACGAGCGGCCTCATCGGCCACCATCGCTTTCCATTCGCCACTGGAAGCTCCCAAACGTATTTTCACTTTTGTACCTTTTACTTTTGCACGAACCGATTTAATCAAACCTTCCCAAGTGGTCACCCCTTTTCCCTGAAATACACGTGGATTCTCAAAAGACAATGATCCGTCTTTATTAGGATGAACATTCAAGAAAATAAGGTCGTCACTTGCCCGCAAGCTTTCTGTAGAGATACGACCACGGTTGTAAAAATTACCCCGCACATAAGAACTGACCATATAGTCTTGCTGTGCAAACAATGATAATCCAACAAACAAAAAAAAGAAGAATACAATTTTTCTTAGCATTAGCATAATGATTGATAATTAAAACGTTTAGATTGCAAAAATACGCATATCAAAGGGAAACAGATGTTCAAAAACAACTATAATACTTCCAAAAATCAACATAAAGTTTTCTATTCAGAAATTTACAACAGATAAATATTGAATTCTCTAACATCATCCAAAGGGATAAGAATAATATTTGCAGGTTTCTACTAAAACATAAATAAAAGAAAGAGTTCCATTTTCCGCAAAAAAAGCCTATCTTTGTTCCGTTAAGATAATAAATCACGCATAAAACTCATGCCAGGAGATTCATTTTGCATACAATATACCAACTGTACGGGATGTCCAAAAAATGTTGAGAATATCCTTGTATATAGAAACTTACCTAAAGGAGAGCATATCCCCAAGGATAAGTGTACGCAGAATTGTATGCTTTTTATGATAAAGGGCGAATTACTTATCAATAGCGAAGAGCATCCCGGAATAACGTTACGCGAGAAACAAATTGTTTTGCAAGCTATTGGCTCCAAGGTCGAAATACTGGCACTGACAGATGTTGAATATGTTGTCTACTGGTTCAACGAACTGCCTTTGCTTTGCGAAGACCGATATAAGGAAATGATGGAACAGGCGGAAGCTCCTTTGACCTACACTCCACTGATTATGAGCGAAAGGCTTTACCACCTTGTCACCAGTATGCCCGAATTCCTCGCTGAAGAAAACCCTTGCAGCAAGTATATCGACTTAAAATGCAAAGAACTGGTTTTCTTGATTACCAACTTCTATCCGCTGCCCCAACTGGGTTCATTCTTCTATCCGATCAGCACTTATACGGAAAGTTTCCACTATTTCGTCATGCAGAATTACAGCAACGTGAAGAACGTGGAAGAATTTGCGCATCTGGGAGGATATACGACCACTACTTTCCGCCGCCTTTTCAAAAACCTCTATGGTGTGCCCGTATACGAATGGATACTGGAAAAGAAACGGGAAGGAATCCTGGAAGACCTGCAGCACACCAAAATGCGAATCACTGAAATCTGTAACAGATACGGATTCGACTCCCTGTCTCATTTCGCCCACTTTTGTAAAGACTCTTTCGGAGATACCCCACGCGCTTTACGCAAGAAAGCAGCCGGCGGTGAGAAAATCGGAAAAGTACAATAAACAGCCTCATTCTACTAATGTGCCAATCAGTTGCACCATGCGTACATACTGGCTGGCATATTGACACATTGGCGCATTGATCCATTATTAAAGAATTATTTCTTTAATTCCTTGCTCAATCAATCTATTTCCCCTATTTTTGCAGTCTGTAAGAGGTGTAAAACGTCGAAATTTTAGTTCTAACAATTAAATAATTTAAATTCAATCATTTATGTGGTTAAGTAATTCATCTGTAGGAAGGAAAGTGGTGATGAGCGTTACCGGTATCGCCCTTGTCCTGTTTCTAACATTTCACATGGCGATGAACTTGGTTGCAATCATCTCGGCTGATGGTTACAACATGATTTGTGAGTTCCTGGGAGCAAACTGGTATGCGTTAGTGGCTACCGCAGGACTAGCCGCTCTTTTTGTGATTCACATCATCTACGCATTCTGGCTGACAATGCAGAATCGCAAAGCGCGTGGTAGCGAACGCTATGCAGTGGTTGACAAACCAAAAACTGTAGAATGGGCATCTCAAAACATGTTGGTGCTGGGTCTGATCGTTATCGTAGGTCTTGGTTTGCACCTCTTCAACTTCTGGGCAAAAATGCAGTTGCCGGAACTGATGCACAACATGGGCATGCACGCTGATACACTGACGCTGGCTTATGCCGCTAATGGTGCTTATCACATCCAGAAGACTTTCTCTAGCCCGGTTTACGTAGTTCTTTACCTCGTTTGGCTGTTTGCTTTGTGGTTCCACCTGACTCACGGTTTCTGGAGCTCTATGCAATCACTGGGATGGAACAACAAAGTATGGATCAATCGTTGGAAATGCATTTCTAACATTTATTCTACGATTGTTGTACTCGGTTTCGCACTGGTAGTAGTGGTATTCTTCGTGAAAACACTGATTTGTGGCGGTGCTTGCTAAATAGTAAATTGTAAATGATTAAATTGTAAATAATATTATGATCAAGATAGATTCAAAAATTCCAGAAGGCCCGGTGGCTGAGAAATGGACCAACTATAAAGCTCACCAGAAATTGGTGAACCCCGCTAATAAACGTCGTTTGGACATCATCGTTGTGGGTACGGGTCTGGCAGGTGCTTCTGCCGCTGCTTCACTTGGTGAAATGGGTTTCAGAGTATTCAATTTCTGTATTCAGGATTCTCCCCGTCGTGCACACTCTATCGCTGCACAGGGTGGTATCAATGCTGCAAAGAATTATCAAAATGATGGTGACTCGGTTTACCGTCTGTTCTACGATACTGTAAAAGGTGGCGACTATCGTGCCCGTGAAGCAAACGTATATCGTTTGGCTGAAGTGTCTAACGCTATCATCGACCAATGTGTAGCGCAAGGTGTTCCTTTCGCTCGCGAATATGGCGGTACACTGGATAACCGTTCTTTCGGTGGCGCACAGGTATCCCGTACTTTCTACGCTAAAGGCCAGACTGGTCAGCAGTTGCTGCTGGGTGCTTACTCTGCATTGAGCCGTCAGGTAAACGTAGGTACTGTTAAACTGTATACCCGCTACGAAATGCAGGATGTTGTCATCGTTGACGGACGTGCCCGCGGTATCATCGCAAAAAATCTTGTAACAGGCGAATTGGAACGTTTCGCCGCTCACGCTGTAGTAATCGCTACCGGTGGTTATGGTAACGCTTACTTCCTGTCTACTAACGCTATGGGTTGTAACTGTACAGCTGCTATCTCTTGCTACCGCAAGGGTGCTGTATTCGCAAATCCTGCATACGTTCAGATTCACCCGACTTGTATTCCGGTACATGGCGACAAGCAGTCTAAGCTGACTTTGATGTCTGAATCTCTCCGTAACGACGGTCGTATCTGGGTTCCGAAGAAGAAAGAAGATGCTGTAAAACTCCAGAAAGGCGAAATCAAAGGAAGTGATATTCCGGAAGAAGACCGCGACTATTACTTGGAACGCCGCTATCCGGCATTCGGTAACCTAGTTCCGCGTGACGTTGCCAGCCGTGCCGCTAAAGAACGTTGCGACGCTGGTTTCGGTGTAAACAACACAGGTTTGGCCGTATTCCTCGACTTCTCTGAAGCTATCAACCGTTTGGGTATCGACGTTGTTCTTCAACGTTATGGTAACCTCTTTGATATGTACGAAGAAATCACTGACGTTAATCCGGGCGAACTGGCTAAAGAAATCAGTGGTGTGAAATATTATAACCCGATGATGATTTATCCGGCTATCCACTATACAATGGGTGGTATCTGGGTAGACTACGAACTGCAAACCACTATCAAGGGTCTGTTCGCTATCGGTGAATGTAACTTCTCCGACCATGGTGCAAACCGCCTCGGTGCTTCTGCATTGATGCAAGGTTTGGCTGACGGTTACTTCGTATTGCCTTACACTATCCAGAACTATCTGGCAGACCAGATCACTGTTCCTCGTTTCTCTACCGATCTTCCTGAATTCGCTGAAGCTGAAAAAGCTGTTCAAGCTAAGATCGACAAGTTCATGAGCATCCAGGGTAAAGAATCTGTTGATTCTATCCACAAGAAACTGGGTCATGTCATGTGGGAATATGTAGGTATGGGACGTACGGCAGAAGGCCTGAAGAAAGGTATCGCCGAACTGAAAGAAATCCGCAAGGAATTCGAAACGAACTTGTTTATCCCCGGTTCTAAGGAAGGTATGAACGTAGAGCTTGACAAAGCAATCCGTCTGTACGACTTCATCACTATGGGTGAGCTTGTTGCTTACGATGCATTGAACCGTAACGAAAGTTGTGGTGGTCACTTCCGTGAAGAATACCAGACTGAAGAAGGAGAAGCAAAACGTGATGACGAAAACTTCTTCTATGTAGCATGCTGGGAATATCAAGGTGACGATGAAAAGGCTCCGGTATTGCACAAAGAACCGCTGGTATACGAAGCTATCAAGGTTCAGACTCGTAACTACAAGAGCTAATCGGTGAAGTTAAACATTTAAAAGAATTAGAAGAAAATGGATAAAAATATATCATTTACACTGAAGGTATGGCGCCAAGCTGGTCCGAAAGCTAAAGGTGCTTTTGAAACCTACCAAATGAAAGATATCCCCGGTGATACTTCCTTCCTCGAAATGCTGGATATTCTGAACGAACAGCTCATCAGCGAAAGAAAAGAACCGGTAGTATTCGATCATGACTGCCGCGAAGGTATCTGCGGTATGTGTTCTCTTTACATCAACGGACACCCGCACGGTCCTGCAACAGGTGCTACTACTTGCCAAATCTATATGCGTCGTTTCAACGATGGTGATACCATCACTGTTGAACCTTGGCGTTCGGCTGGTTTCCCTGTCATCAAAGACTTGATGGTAGACCGTACTGCATACGACAAGATTATGCAAGCTGGTGGTTATGTAAGCGTACGCACAGGTGCTCCGCAGGATGCTAACGCTATCCTGATCGCGAAACCTATCGCTGACGAAGCTATGGATGCTGCTTCTTGTATCGGTTGCGGTGCTTGTGTAGCTGCATGTAAGAATGGTTCTGCTATGTTGTTCGTTTCTGCAAAAGTTAGCCAGTTGAACTTGTTGCCGCAAGGTAAACCGGAAGCTTTGCGCCGTGCAAAAGCTATGTTGTCAAAGATGGATGAACTGGGATTCGGTAACTGTACAAACACTCGTGCTTGTGAAGCTGAATGTCCGAAAAATATTTCTATCAGCAACATCGCTCGCTTGAACCGCGACTTCATCATCGCAAAATTAAAAGACTAGAAATTGCTAGATTTCAATAGCGAGAGCTTAATTTGATTAATGACAGAATCCCCTGCCGGCTAGTCCGACAGGGGATTTCTTTATGTATGAGTAGATCACAATTATTATTAATACGGATCAGTAACATGAACTTTTAATTCATAAGTTTCACCGATTTCACCTTATAGCCAGAACTGTTATGAATGAGAGAATTACGGGTGAAAGCGAGGATTGAAATAAGGTAAAATCATTCGTTACCGCGTAAGCGTCTCCGCGATTCTATATAGTGTATTAAAATAAAAAGGCTAATGATCCCTTTTTAGTCATTAGCCTTTTCCCATCTGTCAGGAAGCAGTTCCCTGTATTTCTCAATTGGTGTGTTCGGTTGCCATTCGGCTGTTCTGTTTATCACATCCGTGAGATACTCAAATAGATTCACTTTATGCATCCTACAAGTGAGTGCTATCGTGTAGAGTATGGCGCCTCGTTCGGCCCCCTTATGGCTGCCGAAGAACAATGAGTTTTTTCTTGATAAGGATATGTACCGGTTCATCCGTTCAACCATATTGTTGTCCAGATAAGTGTCACCATAATTAAAGATGTCCACCACTGCATTCCACTCATTGCGAAGATAGGTAATGGCTTCCTGCAGTTCGCTCTTAGGTAATAAATCCCCCCGTTCTTCTATTTCATCAAGCACATCTTTTATTTCTCCGAGTATGTCCGGCGCATACTTTTTTCGATGCATAAGATTCTGTTCTACCGTCCATCCCTCAGCCCCAACTTTATGCTTATGCTCGTTTTGATAAAGTGCGTTTATCAGCTCCACGATCCTTTTTGCATCCGGGTCCTTCTCACCGCAATCTATAAATTTCCGTTTTATATGTTGCAAGCACGGGATGCGTGTGATATTGGGATAAGCATCGCTTTCGAGCTTCCGGTAAGGTGAGTAACCATCGCTTTGTATGATACCTTTGCAACTGCCTAATTCGTTAAGAATAACTCTTTCAGACCGGGAGCCGTCATCATAGAGCAAGTATATCATCCTGGTGTTTATGCCGACAACCACCCAAAGGTATCCCTTCCTGACTCCTTTTCCCTTGCTGTTCTTTTCCGGGACGAGTATTTTGTAATAGGTTTCATCGGCTGCCTTATAAGGATCACTCAAAGCTGTCTGCCGGATGCACTTATAAAGATTTTCGAAGAGGTTTGAGGCTTTCTCTATCAACTTATGAGCCGTAGGTTTCTTCAGCGTAAAGCCATGACTCTCGAAGTAGTTGATGATTCTTTCAACAGGTAGCGATTGTATATAACGTAATTCCATCAATCCGGCAATAAATGAACCGTCATAGCTGGAATTCAAGAAGGCCGAAGCCGGTGTTTTTCCCTCAAACAGGCGACCTTCTTGCGTATAGGTGTGTATCTTGTAGACATGCTTGATGAAGCGCATGGGTACACATTCATAGCGGACGCATATTCTGGGAACAGTGGTAAACAACCGGGCCTTATTGATGTCAAAATCGGGATCATCGGGATAAACGACATGTTCTTCTTCCTCCATCTCATAATGCATGTCACGTTTGGCCCCATTATTCTTTCTTGCTTTACGCTTATCTGCTTTTTCCGCTTCTATCTTCTGCCGCTCTTCTTCGGATATGGCAGATTGGGGAGCCTGTTGCTGTTCGGATGTGTTGGATACAAGTTTGGCGAGTCCCTTAGTAAGGCGCTGTTGCTTGCTAAGAGATTCGCCTTTTTGAAGGAGTGCCTCTTTAAGGGAAGAAACCTCCTTTATCAAAGCATCTATTTGGTCCAAGAGTCTGTTGTTGTCATCTCGTAATCCCTTGATTTGTTCCTTCAATAACTCTATGATCTCATCCTTTTTCATGGCATAAAGATATAAAAAATCAACGATTTGGCCAAATAAACCAGATGATATCTTTAGCACAAATAACTAATAATCAGAATGTTGAATTAGATCCTAAAACGCTTTCTCAACCGTACAGACTTTAATGACACTCCATTTAAGATAAAAGACAAAACCTGATAAGAAATCTCGTAATTGCCTGTATTGGGGTTAAATGTCGGTAACTCAAAACTTCCACCTTCGAGGCGCTTGTAGTACAGAAGAAAGCCATCGCCATCCCAACGCAGTATTTTTACACTTTGTCGGTTTTTACCAAAGAATAAAAAGATATCTCCGGAAACGGGAGACAAGTCCTTCATTTCCGATCGTATAATTTTGAATAAACCGTCAATGCCAAGGTTCATACGAACAAAGCCCTGGTACAGATAGTAGCGATTGGCTGATGTTAGAGAATACATGGATCTCCCTCCTTTCTTTCGTAATCGCGCAACATTTTAATAACACCACCGGGTGTGGCCCGTTTGACCGAAATGGTGGTTCCACTGTTAAAGGTGATTGTGATCCCGGCAAGACTAAACTCTTCTTCCGACAACATGGCGGGTGCTATTTGAGTGAATGAAGGAGAGGAAGTTGTCGGTTGGGAGGGTTCAACGCCGCCATAATAATCACGGACCACATCTGCCTTGGCTTGTTTAACGCTATAGCCCCGTCTGGACATCCAGGAACTCATACCACCAAAAGTGGTATGCTGATCGCGGCAAACATCGGCTAAAGAACAATTGTAGTCTACTTTCAATACTTCAAGGAAATGTTTCCAAGTTTTTCCAAATCGATTTTCTGCTAAATCCATAATGCTTCATTTTTATACATCGCAAAAATATAAGAATGAAAAAAGGGCGACAAGATAGAATCGCGGAGACGCTTACGTTACCGCTTTCACCTGTCTTATTAAAATATCCCTTGAGCTAAAACAATTATCATTATAGCTAATCCGGATATGCTTATAGCAAATCCGCTTTCAGGTGTTAATGAGTGAACTGTGCGGATGTAATACTTTGGCCGCCAGGTCTTAACACCTTAGTTCTCATGTGTTAATACTTGAGTTGTTGCATCTATATATCTAGCATCTTGGAGCTATATATCCAACATCTTGGAGCTATATATCCAACACCTTGGATCTATATGTCCAACAGTCGGTATGAATAAACTCAATAGGTGAAACCGGGAAGGTTCAGTTTCGCCTGAATTTCTCCCTTGCTTTCACCCGCTGTTACCTTATTCATCGGCATTTAGAGAATTGGGTGAAACCGGTGAACCGCAGTTATTTTACATAGTTGCATTTATGAAATGTCTTGCCTACGTAAATTACGTGGAGAGGCACCAAAAGATTTCTTGCAGAAATTAGAAAAATGGGGTAAAGATTCAAAACCATATTTATAGCATATCTCCGAGATGCTACATTTAGAGTTGTTCAAGTCGTCCAGAATGCCCTCTTTACGTCTCGCCAGCATCCATTCATAAACAGGTTCATGAAAGACGTTATTGAAGATACGACGGAATGTACTAAGGGTATATCCACCCAATTGTGCCAGTTCTTCCACTGTCTTTACTTTCTTATAGTTTTGAATAACGAAGTATTGGAAACTGTTTACATATTTAGAGAGTGGATGCACCAAACTCGAAAGATCATAATCGGAATAATAGTATCCCAATACAAACGCCAATTCTTTTCGTTTCAGAGATAGCAAATCCCGACAGACTTTATCCCCTTTCAGATAAGTGATAGACCCATTGAGGAAATATTGCAGTTCTGGAATTATTTTTAATGGAGTATAAATAAGTGGAGGAGATACTTCCTTCATGATATGATTGAAACGGAAATCACAAAACAGTTCGGGCTGGATAAAACGATAATAAATACACTCACATTCAGTCATAGCAAGCATCTCAAACATAGAACCAATAGCCTGAAGGATAAATTCACCTTCCTTAAGCATTGTCCCCGCATATTCCTTACTATTGACCAGTATTTCTCCCTTCATCAAAAAAAGGATAAGATTTTCTTCACACTTTTGAGCCGGTTTATGAAAACCACGCTGATAAATCACATGAGTAATGGCATTACTCACCGCTTTTGGACATATTTGACAATCCCAGGTTCCTTGACAAATAGATGGCATACGCTGACTGTGTTTGTTTTTGTTTATGCTGCCAGCAAAAATATATGAAATCTTTCATATTGCCATAAAAAAAGAGAGAAAAGTGAAAAAGAGGTTGAAGAGAAATATATAAAACTTCGTGAACTGGCTTTATCTTTTAAGATTCAAGATCAATAAACTAACAGCCATAGGTCTAATTTAGTAAAACCTACGGCTGTTATCCTTTCGTCCTTACCGGACTCTATATATTTCTAAATATATATTAATTTGCATCAGGTGTCACAGGCTTATCATTATCATCTTCCCAATTCTTTACATCTGTTGCAATATCTATCTTATCTGCTCCAGCTGGCAAAGTCAACTTATAGCGTATACTATTACCTATACCCCATTTTGAATCTTTAGAAAGAGTAACTGTTTTAGAACCATCAAAGAAAGTTTCGTTAGCACTATTTACCATCTTCGTTGTTTTATATTTTATAACAATCTGAGCACCTTCAACATCTTGCGGTAATAACATTAATGAACCATCGGGCGAATCTAAACCAAAATAGCCACTGGCATCTGCAGTGCTTGCAACAGTTATCGGATAGGTATATCCAGCAGCTACTGTTTCACCAGTGCTCCATGTCCCAACAGCAACATCAGCAGCATAAGTATATGTAGCATTTCCTCCTTTTACACCCGTAATCTTTATTTCAGTAATAGTATAGGTGAAACTTGTATCTTCCGGTTTATAAGAGAAATTAATCTTAGCAAGAATATGTTTAAAATCCAAAGTGACTGTGTTACTATCAGCTGGTTTAGCTGTATTTTTAGCCGCAACAACTAAATCTGTTTGTTCAGCAGAAGTTGCTCCAATAGCAAACGCAAGAGTAGGATATCCTTTTGCGGCATCAGTAGGATTTACCAATGTTAAAGCGCTCGGATAACCAAAGAACTGTACATTTTTGCCTACAGGCCAATAATATTTATTATCACCTGAAGTTATCCAACTACCCTGTTTTCCTGTATATTCAACTCCATCCATATACGGAGAGCCAAGAAGCGTTGTTGAAAAATCAAAATCATTTGCCACAATAAATGAACTTACTTTAAAGGAACCAAAATTCACATTAGTCATTTCTGCTGCTCTTGATGTTCCTTTAACAATCGTACCAATATTAATCTCCGCTTTCTGTGCAGCATTCTCAAATTCTTCATTCTGTGAGCAACCCGTAATTGCCAAAGCAGCTGTAACTGCCAATAAAATCTTCTTCATAACTGTATTTTTTAAAGTTTATAATATTGTTATATTTTGTTTATAGCATCTATTTCAATTCACGGGTAACTCAACATTATCTTCGGGTCCCCAGTCATCAACATTGCCGCCCATTCCTCCACCTCCATCAGGATTCGGTGGCGTTTCCGGCTTATCAACCTCAATCTTATCATCAGGCGGTAACTCAATCTCCGGTGGTGGGATTGGTTTTCCATCTTCCCCTGTTCCAGCATTTTCAAGTGTACCTATTATTTCAGTAACATCAATTGTTGCTTCCTGAACTGTATTATCTGTTTTGATAAATTTCAATATTAATATTATAGCATCTTTCTCACTAGAAGTTTCTCTCTCTGATGTTGACATTCGCGTCGGCATTGTCATTTCCTTTACTTGTTTGAAAGCGGTGAAAGATGCCGTTACCTTATTGTCTCCCTTCCTTACCTCAAAGTAGATAGGTTGTGAGCTACATACTCCACGACCTTTGCCTATACAGTAACAATCGGATAATCCATCAATGCTTCCTACCACTGTTGCAACATACTCCAAACCTTTAGCCTCTACTGCAAAAGAATATTTCTTCACCACAGATTCCAACTTCCAGTCTAAGCGAAGCACTTCTTCACTCTTCTCTATTTTCAGCTCATCTATATTCAACACATACAATGAATCCGGTGACCAAACCATCTTTTCCGTTCCTTCAATCCCTAAACCATTACAGTTTCCCGTATAGGCTTCTATCGTTTCATAAGACTCTTCGCCCCTGATTCGTATAGATTCCGTGTTATAGTTGTAGGCTACTACCGAATACCTCCCCGGAGGAACTTTCATTTCTCCACCTCGTACCGAAAGGTATTTATCTACTTTCCTGCCATCTCCGTTCTTCGGATAAAAAATCACCCGAACTCCCTCCGGCAGTTGATCTGTCACTCCATCCCAATCCAGCTTTATATCTACCCCACTTACGGGATAATCATCCAATATATCGCGACGGCTACATCCAGTTAGCATCAGCAGCGAGGACAAAAGCACAAGAAACCCGTATCTTGTATTTCGCATTACGCCCTCCTATCTCTTTGTTGTTATCAACCATACCAAAGAAACTTTCGCCTTGGTAGGACCAATAAAGTTATAACGCCCACTATTTGTCCATACAATATCTCCCTCATAAGGAGTATATTTTTTATATTCTGTTGTCAAATACCCTATGCCAAGACTGAATTCAAGGGAAAAATGCCGTGCCAATTGCCGTGCATATCCATAAGTCACTCCCGCAGCTCCGTAATACTTACCTTGATAGCCGTCTCCACGCAGCTGGAAGTCATATATCCCGCCTTCAGCATAAAGTCCGATAAAATGTCCGGTCAATCGGTCGCGTTTCTGACGGTTTCCCAGCCAACAACGTCCTTCCATCCCTCCCGAAAGGAGCTGATAGCAGAAATCATGTTTGCTATTCAGCCACCACGGACATTTATATTCAGTATTCAAAGACCACCTCTTGCCCATCGGAATTTCCACTTCTATATTTGGCGCCAATGCCAAATCATATAACAGATTATTCTTCACTGCAAGTACAGTTTGGCTTTTCACCGGCCCTTCTGCCTCCGATATATCGACCTCACAGGCCTGTTTTTTTTCACTTTCTCCCACAGGCTTATCAGGTTGATCTTTCGGAAGCGCCTCTTCCTGCTTTGAAACAAACAACCCGGAGACAGAAGATACCGGTTCAAAAGCCTCTTTACCTAATTTCGAAGTTTCTCCGACAATCGTAATAACCGATCTCCGCAGTTCTGGAAAGATATTGTGAACAATGTATCGGTAAGCAATTCCCCGATTCAATTTTCGCAACAGTTGTTTCCGTTTATTGACATCATTCTTATGATAATCAATCAATATCAGCACTTCTTCCCGATCTGGTAAGTTAGAGTCGGATGCCACCAACTTACGAAACTCCGACCAATCCTCTCCCCCTGAAAAAAAATGAATCTTATCAACACTAACATCCGAATTATACCGTTGTAAGAATTCCTTTATCGAATCATTTCTCCGAGCAGCCAAACTTCTATTATAAGATTCATCACCATCAGGAGAAACAAAAGTTTCCACATTCAGCGCTGTTATATATTTCGTATTTAAATTTCCGAGAAGCAAAGAATCTAAAATTATAATTACCTGATTATTATTCTTATAACTAAGATTCACTTTCGCTTCATTCGCATCAAAATATATCACTGCCCGCCGGATTGTATCATTCGCAACAGCGAAAAATGGAATCGAAGCATACCCACTTTCTGGAAGGCTTAATAAAGCCATAAGAATAGTCAATATATAGATACCATGTTTCATTGTCGTTCGTTTCTGATGACAAATATAGAAGTTAGAAAACAAACCGAATCATACTTTTAGAACAAAAATCAAGACATGAAAGATTCTGTGAAACGATTGAAACGATTTTGCAAGTTTTGAGAGTTTAAGGTCAATAATAAACAGAAAAAATGTCCTTGGTAACTCATCTGCGTGATAACACCGTACTTCTGTTCCGCCTGCAAACAGTTCACATTCATAGGAAGTTCTGACAAGCGGCTTTTCCACATACACATGGATACCAAGCTTCATCGCCTCTATACAAATCGGAAAATAACTATGATCGGGAGTCGCCAGGAATTTTCTACGAGATATTTTATCCCCACCCAAAAATTTCATTAAAGAAATCATGTATCAAAGTGGGTTTATGAATAGATCACATTTCTATAAGGAGTTTACAAAGCGGATGGGAGTGGTACCTAAAGACTACCGTTTTGCATAATAAAAATTAGATATAGATTGCATCTTTCTCTATATGATTGCGAAATAAACTACGCATAATTGCGGTTAAAGACACGACATCCACTTTTGCATTAAAACGCTCTTCTAATGACTCTTTTATTTCCATTCGAGTAAAATAATCCGGATCTTGAAGCTTTACACAAATATCAATATCACTATCCTCTTTCTGCTCACCACGAGCCACAGAACCAAAAAGTCCCAACTTTTCAATTCCATATCTCTCCCCAAATTCTTCCTTAAAATTCCGGAGAATAGCGATTATTTCATCTTTTGTTTTCAATTGACACTATTGTTATAATGCAAATGTTAAAATTTATATTGGAATTAGCAAGTTCTTAATCATATTTTATAGTATCACTAATTAAAAAAAGATGCACAGGTCATCGAATTTTCATCGATCCCCTGTACACCTACTACTCTAAATTCTACTTCAAAACATAAATAGCCTAATTATGCTGCCGAATCCATTATTAACAACCATGTTAGTTTTATCCATCAAAAGTACAGAACATAATTACGTAAATAGTTCAGAAGTGCCCAGAATGCCATCATCATTGCCAATACAAACAAAACGACAAGACCGATCGCCAAAGCAATCCAATGTTGTGAATGATCATCAGAATATTCTTTGTGACCATCATTAAACTTGTATATTGTCCGCACTGTCTGCGCTCCTGCCAATAACCCGAACACTCCGGCAAAAATACCATTATGAATGTTTCCACCGCCACGAAGTGTCCGCTTATCAATTAAGAATTGAGGCGTCCTGCTCGCTACCACATACAAACCGGTAGCTATTAAAGTAGAAAACATCATACCGACTCCCATCATCCAATACATCAAGATACCCACAATGACACCTAACCAGATTAATTTCCTGGAACCATCAAAATGACGTTCTTCACCACTATTAATCACATCAGTCAATGAGTTTAAGCGTTCTATGACATCAGCATCAGTAGGACACATACCGATAACCTGATCAATCAAAAGAACAGATTTCTTAATTTGCTTCATCTTTGTCGGCTTTCTGAATTCATCATCATCTGTTTTTTCAATCACCGTCCAAGTAGCAAATGCCTCATCCATCAGCTTCCACGCCTCCGTTATCTCTTCATCCGTCATTTTCTCCGGCATTCCGGCTGCAAGGCGTTTATTCAACATTCCTTCTACCGTAAAAACCTCTTTATAACGTGCGCCCTTATACCATACAAAAAACATATGCCCCACAATAAATAAAACAACGGCAATAGACAAAACCAGTTGGACAACAGCCAATATCTTTACTCCCAAAGGAACTCCGTCATCCGCCGCAGCATCAGCTATTGCATCAGCTCCACTACCGCTTTTTACAAGTGTCAATCCATTAAAGGCAGCATCTTTTCCGCCTTTATCAAGTCCGGTAAACGACAACTTATCATCCTTATAAACGACTTTGCATTGACCGGAAATCCCGGCATCAACCTCCGGACGTCCGCCTACAAAAGAAAGAGTCAGTTCATTCCCGTTCATACTCTCGACGTAAAACTCATAAGTTGCCATCAAAGATTCCCTTCCACCGGGTTCCAGCATATTCACTTCCATAAATCCATTGCATCTGGCATTCTCATTATAAGGATTCAATTGCCAATTACCATCACAATTCAATGTGAACGCAACCTTTAAATCGCCTTCTTTATTTGCTCCTAGCCAGTCACCGCTAAAAACATCTTCCTGCGCAAATGCAGTCATCGAAATAACCATCATTACAATGGCACACAAATACTTTTTAATATTCTTCATAATATAATAAAATTAATATTTCAACACCTTGGCTGCCACGTTCTTAAATTGCGACATGGCAAGCCCGATAGAAGCTCCGATATAAGTAGGATCACAAATAATGTACTTCTTTCCGCTTACAGTTATATAATCTCCGTCAATGTTTTCATCAAAACAGACCGCTGTTGCCATGTGATTGGGATATTCCAACAATACAACATCAAGCCCCATAAGAGTACGTACCAAATAAGAGTATAACACAGCACGGTCTTCGCAATCGGAATAAGGATAGTAGAACAGCTCATCCACAAAGAAAGGCTTTTCATAACCAAACTGGTCACCATCTGTCTTATAATCAAAAGCTGTCTGCACGAAATTAATCAGTATATTAGCGGCTTCCGATTGTTTTTTCCCTTGTATGGCAGCTTGCAATGATGGAAGCACTGTCTGTTGTACTTCCTGACTGACAGGAGCTCCCACATAGACAGAAAAGTCACATTGCGGATAATCCTTATAGAAGGAAATAAGTCCCGAATTTACTTTCGAGCAGACTTTGACGGATGGATAAGCTTTCGCTTGCAACGTTTTCTCCACGTAAGTTCCTGAAAAGGGTTGAGGAGTAGTGATATTCATATTTACCGGGTTCTTCGCATTGGCGAAATCACGGTTGTAAGTGTAAATAGAATTAGTTTTATTCGGGGTAGTATCAAACCTGTAATAGTTTACTCCATTCAAAGTAATAAAACAGGTAGCATAAATCATGTTACCCGAAGCATAGAATAAAGTAAGGCGGTTATCCATACGCGCCACCTTAACCCTATATCCCGATTGAGAAAGGAGAAACATTTGCATAAAAGCTATTTCATCGGAATGAGTACTTCCACATAGTTCAGTAGCCACTTTCCTCGTCAACAGCAGATAACCATAGTCATTCAGGGCAATCTCCTTTTTAAAAGCCAGACAGTCGTCTATCAAAGGCTGATAGTTGCTACGCGATAACGTCTCCCATCCGGCAGAAATATCTTTCTCTGCAATCCCTTTTAAAGTGAGCCGGTTCTTCAATGAAGCATTGCCAACACAATCTTTACTGTAGAACGAAAACTCTACACCGGAAAGCGAGCGTTTGGCCGGAACAGTTTCTTCAGGCTTCACTTCCGGTTTTATTTCAGGGAGCACCGCAGAATCCTTTTCCGGTTCTACAGTAACATCTTTACCTCCCGGTATAACCGGAACCGGTGTTTTCCCTTTTGAAGGAGAAAATGTCGCACTTGGAGTCACTGTCGGAATGGGGAGTCGGGTCACCTCCCCTACTTTAACCTCTTGCGGTTTTGTTGCCGGCTTCTTACGGTCAAAGCTAACCGGTTTTACAGGCTCTGGTCTTTGAGGACGTACCACCGGCTTCTGCAAGTCATACTCTTTCCAGGTTTCTTTCAGAAATTCGGCAAATTCCTTATTCTGTTCGCTCACAAAATCATCAAACTCTTTTTGCTGCTGCTTCACAAAATCGTCAAACTCCTTCATGTCTTTATCTATTTGCGCAAAAAGACTAAACGGCAAACACAATGAAAAAACTACCATAGATAGTATTCGTATCCTATTTTTCCTCATTTCCTTATTATATTTTGTTGTTCTGTTATCTGCCAATCCACACACAGCTTATTATTCCGTATATCTTTGATAAAGGGGAAAATGGACAAGACAGCGACAACCTTCTCCCGATACAAACCACAACCGAAATCAGTGCCGCCATTGAAACGATCGTCCACCTGCTTGACATTTACATCAGAAAACGGATATAACAACAGCGCCTTCACCAAAGAAGACATATAGGCATTCCAAAAGGCATTCCTCATATCCATCTTCTCCAATCCGTCCTGACCTCCGAAACCGGCATCTTCATACCAACAGCCTTCCTGTGAAGAACAAATTGCAACTCCGTTCATATATGAAATTATTTGAGGAAATGACTGTGTTCCCTTAAGCTGAAACCATGACTGGTCTGATTGCTCCCTACAACTATCCGATTCCAACAATAAATTGAATTTCACCTCTTCTTCCTCAACCCTTTCTTTCGTAAACAAAAGCATCAACTCACTAACGGAATGATAAGAAAAATCGCAACTATCATTCGATGGAGTAAAAGATACCTCCAGAAATTTCTCTCCAAATATAGAAGTATATTCATGCTCAATCCGGTAAGAAACATGTTGAACGGGATGTTCGATCACTCCCAGTACAAGCATTTTGTTTCTTTGGTCTTCGTATGTATTACTGGCAGTCTCCATGGTGGAAAAAACGTCCGAGAGAAGTCTCAATTGTACCCCTTGCTGCAATGAATACAGATAAGCCGCTCTTTGCAAAGCAAGCATCCTTGCAGCTTCGGATTTCATACAAGGATCAGATATACCAATTACCCGGCCTTTCCGTTGAGAAGCAAACACCCATTCCGGCAAAGTCTCCCGCTGTCCCGGTCTCCAGTCATAAGATTGGTTATAAACTGTATCAACAGGCATTGCCTGTGAAAACACATCAATACCGGGAGACAAAAGCAACTGGATAATAAAAATAACTACCCAATTATATCTTATATCCGACAAATTAAGCTTCATCATTCAATCTTCAAATAGTTGGGTAGTTATTAAAGAGATCATTACTATCCGCAATGTTTTAAACAAGCTGCTTATTGGGCGTTTTTACTCATTTCTTCTTCAAATACCTTTTTGAACTTTTCATATTCAAAGTCAATGCGCAATTTGTCATCATTCTTAATACGATTTGCCATAGCATTCATGATTTCCTCTCCTGCCAGTTCAAGAGAGACATATACTTTGTATTTACCATCAGGAGTCTTCATGGTTTTTTCACAAATTACACGCGTACCGCTCAATTCCTGTTCCACTACCGTACGGGTCAATGATTGATAACGACTTTTGCTTTCATCATTTTCACCTTGCTGATAAGAGGAAACATAACTATCGGTTACCGATTTCACTTTTGCATTGATAGCAGTAGCAATTTCAGCCCGGGCCTCCGTCATCGCTTTTTTCTTTGCAATAGACATATCCGTAGAAAGTCCCATCGAACTAGCTCTAAAATACTCTTTGTTCGTTTGAAATTCCGGTCCCGAACAAGGAACATTAATTTCTACGTCCTGTTGCACTGCCGGTTGCTGCACTGTTTGTGTTACAGGTTTTGAACTACCGCAACTTGTCATAACAACAATGGTTAGCAATGCTGTTCCCAATAAATTAATTCTTTTCATTTCAAGTCTTTTTTAATGTTAATATATGATTCATTTCAAGCCTCTCAACTTCACTATATTATTTTTGAAATCCTTCAATTGCAGCAGTGCCACAGATTGCAACTTACTTACCTCAATAACCATCTCCGTAGGCAGATCAGGCACAATGAGCGCAGTGACTCTGCGGTCATTGAACTTAGACCCCAGTTTGAGACTGACAATCGGAGATTCTTCACCTTTTTCGTTTATAACCGTCAGATTTCCACTATATAAGTCCACTTCGCAATCGTCAGCATTTGTATTCACAATCTTAAGATGTATCCTCGATTTGTCTCCCAAAGTTGCAAGTTTGTCAAATTCAACAAAGACACCATCCAACCATTCAACCCGAATTGCCTTTTGATTCTCTGGTTTGGCGGACTTAACCGGAACCAAAGGAGCAGGAATAACTTCCGGCACCACAACAGGGACAGATATAACCGGATCAGCTTCTTTTTCCGGTACGGAAGGACCGACTACCGGAACAGGAACATCCGGCAACATCTTCTGTCTTTCCGGAATCTTTCCGGTTCTGTCGAATGTTATTTTCTTCAATTCACGTGCAAACTCCCGGTTCAGCCGTTTTATCAATTCACGCGCCGCCATATTCTTGCCTTGAGAAGCGGACTTATTTTCAGGTACTAATGTCCGTTCATCATTAATCGAATAATTCAACATGGTTTGCCCCGTCCGGTTATTTTCTATTTCAATCCCCAACGTAGAAAAGAATTCGATGAAGTTGTACAGTTCACCCGGAACGGTATTGCCTTTACGACACTTATTATCCAATGTAACGATAATGTCGGCTTCAGAAGGAGATGCAACTACGTTAAAGAAATGATTGTTCAGCAAACTCTTCACAGTTCGTTCCACCGCCTCTATATCGCTCTGCGCACTTCTAACATAAGCAGAAGTCTGTGTCTGCGCCGTGTTGATAGTCAACGTTGCTCCGGGAAGAGAAGAAAGCATTTGTTTGAATAAAGTTGCATAACTTCCCTTCCGGAACAAGCTGAACACATCATCAATTAATGAAATTCCAATTTCCTGCTGTGCCTGTTTAGAAGTAATATTGCGCACATAAAGAGCGGCAACTCCCGATTCGTCGGTGGGAGACATGGAAGACAAATCTCCCGACCCGGAAACAAACTCGGCTTTCAACCGGATATTCCTTAACGGATTTCCATTACGGTAAACACCTATAGCAATAGGCTCCCTTATACCTTGAAACGGCGTGACTGAAACGGTTGCCGGATTCAGAACAATCGTTATTCCATCAAATACTCCAGCCAAAGCCGCATATAGTTCAGTCGCCAAATTAATTGTCTTTCCTTCGTAAGAGCAGAACAACTCCTGATTAAGCACCGGGCGTATAGCCTCCATCCCATTTGAGAATAATTCAATGGCAGTCATTAAATCTCCCTGTTGTAAAGTAATGTGTCCCTTATACCAAAAATCGAAGCCGTTACGGATTGCCTTCTGACGACGTGCTTCCACCAAGGCCGCATAATCATCCTTATTCAGTTCATAATAAACCCAATACTCATTGTCACTTCGCCAGGAATCCACCAGACGAAAGTTCTCTATTTCCGCCCGGGCTTCTGTACGAATACTTTCTGCGAAGGTTTGTTTCACATTACCATCGTCCTCCAACGTATTCAACAAAGAATTGGCGGCAATCACCACTTGAATTTCAGATACAAGATCAGACAAAGCGTTTTGCTTTGCCTTTTGCTGATAATCTCCTTCCGATATTTCAGCCATTCCTATTCCGATGTAACTTAAACCACTAACAGGATGCTGTTTCACCCAGTCAGGACGGTTCGTTTGTTGACCGGAAAGCGGAAAGCAAAACCATGAAATCACAAGAATAAATAAAAGCCAATGTTTCATACGTCCTTGATTTATTGAATAGTCAAATAGATGGTACTTCCATCCACTCTGTGTTCACTATCTATTCCGGAATCATTCAGATAATTAACCAGATTATCCGCAAACGTGATGCAATCCATCGGCAAGCCGTCGCTGTCCTTTGCAGGAATCTGTATCGAATCAAATATCAGACTATCGTCCACAGCACCTTGAATATGGTAGCGTCCTCCCTGGGCATTCTTCCTCACCCAGTTGCGTATATGCGCCGAAAGAGTAGTGCTCCCGTTTATCCGGCTGTTCATCGTATTGACAGCGTTATCAGCAAGACTGACCCGAAGAACTATCGTATTTCCCTGTTGGACTCTCCGAGCAAACTCCTTTGAAATATCTTTCAGAAAACCATCCAAAACATCCTGTGCCGCATACGCACATAGTTTGTCCACATCTGTTGTCCTAAAGCGGTTCGTCCAGCTTTTCCGGCTGGCTAAATCAATTCCTGTAGCGGTCTCACGAGCAGTCATAATCAACGATACCCTACTACCTGAGGTTGCCGATATATCTTTCTTCAAATCAACAATCACATATACATCTGCCCCCGAATTCATCAACAACTGTTTATCATTGGAATCAGCATTCTTACTCTCCCATTCAGAAGCACGCAGAGTACCTGCCTGTTTTCCTTCGGCAGCTACCGTCTTCACACCAAGTTTGACGAATCCTTCTTTTACCGTACTTACCGCTACGCGAAGATCAAAATCATTTTTCAGGATACCGGCATACGAACTCCGGTCATTACTTTTATAAGGAACCACCATAATGGTTGGAAGAGCAACCTGTTGCCGGGTTTCTTCCATCGACATCTCCTCCATGGGCTTTGTCATCAATTTGTTCCGTATCAAATCCTTTTTAAGTGCACCCAGTAAAATTTGGGCCGTAACCGTACCCTTATAAAGTCTGGAAGATTGTCGCACCGGTTCTTCGACCGTCTCATAATTTTTCACAAAAAGCATATAGCGTGAATTGAAAAACTGGTTCATATAGTAAGAGTCTTCTTTCCCAACCAGCGGCCGACCGTTTTCTACTCCGTCAATACCATTCAAGAAAAGAGCGTTGAAAATCGACTTCAATGCCATAGAATATACATCTTTCTTCTTTTCTGCTATTCCGGAAGCTGTGATAACAGCCAAATTATTATCTGCTTTCACGCAAGACAGATCATTGGAGTATAGCTCCTGTGCTGTGAGATGAATAGTATATGTCGCCAGCAGGCTCAAAAGTAGTATTCGTAGTTTCATTTTCTTTTTGCTAGGAGAAAAGTTGATAATTGAAATTGATTATAGTGACAAAAAGGTATCTTTCCTCGAAATGATAATCAACTTCCTTTCTTCCTTGGTAGCTCTCATGATTTCTTCCCCACCTTTACTGACACTGCACAAAGAACGTGCCCCGCTCAACACTTCTTTCACGTTTAAGCGACCGATTTCTTTCAATGACAGTTCACCGGCAATGTCCATCTCTATGTAAACAGTAAACTTCTGTCCTTTCTGTATACCTCTTTTTGTTCCAAGATCAACGTATACAGTTTGTGCTTTATCTTTCTTTGTGCTTTCCACTTGCACAATCGTACCTTGTATCTTAAAATTCTCGTTAACAAAGTCATCCATACTTATCTTGGCATAATCCAACGTTTTAATGATTGCCTCTTCAGGAGTATCTCCTATACTTCCCGTCAACCCTTCATGAGAGAAAGCCTGGGTACCTTTGAGCGTACCATTAGAAGGATCCACAATCTTTAATGTGTAAGAAACACTTCCTTTATAATAGGGCTTTCCTTTACTGTCCGTTTTTTTAATACCCTGCATACTTGTAATGTTCCCCTGAATCAGATATTTAGCTCCCAACGTCGTCATAGCCTCGCTTCTGGCAACAACATCTCCCATAGCGGAAGCTTCCTGACGCCGCCTGGCTTCGGTTTTCAATGCTTCATTAGAATCAACGTCAATCAACACGACACGATTCATTTCTTGAATACCTTCAATAATTTTATTACGCAAAGCTTCTGCTAAAATGTTGTTTATACTGCCAGGACGGGAAAAATAATCAATGTAAACGCTTTCTTTTCCATCTTCATTAGTTTGTGCATAACCTAACATCGAAATTAAGCAGATTGAGAACAATAGTAAAATCTTCTTCATGTTTGTTTTTCTTTTATTATTAATGAAATGTTTGTTTTTTAAGTGTTAAGAGTCACTGCGTGTTTCTCCGGTTGCAAAGTTAAGCACACATCAAGATCAATTGTATACACAATATTTACTACAACTATCCATTAAACGCATAGTATTATCCAAATATCAACGAGAAAGGAAAATATAAAAGGAATATTGCAGTATGTACGATAATATGAAGTATTTTTCTCTCATTCAAAATCTTTCCATCATTGTATTTTCTTCAGTTCCTTTGAATAAGTATAAAATAGCATTTGTTATATCCGCTAAAATTGTTACATTTGTCGAATAAAAATTGCTTCCCAACAACAATATACATGGAAACGGATTTAAAAAAGATAGTAGGACATCGGCTGCAAATGCTTCGTATGGAAAAGAATCTTACTCAAGAACAAATGGGAGAAAAGTTGAACCTGTCAACAAGTGCCTATTGTAAGATTGAGTATGGTGAAACCGACCTCACATTAACAAGGCTGAACAAAATAGCAGAAGTGCTAAATATGTCTGCATTGGAGCTATTTAATAAAATAGATGGAAATGTGTATGTCAATAACACAGGTACAATCGGGACAAATATCGGAGTCGCGAAAGATTGTAGCACTGTCCGCATCGAAGCTGCAGAGGATCTCCGTGAACTAATCAAGGCAAACAGCCGGTTTATCGAGATATTGTGCAAACGCATAGAACTTTTAGAGAATAAAGTACTGGTATAGTAACATACTCATAGAATTATTACATTAAGGTAACAATAATGAGAATGCACAGATCACCGATTAGTTATCGATTTTCTGTGCATCACTACTATTTTAAAAACACTTTTAAGACACCCTACTAAAATTCTTTATTAGGTGTAGCTTATACCCCTAACTCTTATAAAAAGGCTTACGCAAAGATATCACCCCGTAGAATATAACCGATTACATCTCCTTTACGTACATTGGTACCTTGTTGCGCACATATTTCCACCACACGTCCGGTAAATCCGGTCAGAATCTTTTCATATTCTCCCCATGGGGTAGAAAGATAACAAAAGACTTCATCATGCTGATATTTACGTCCGATGAATGGAGCAATGGATGGTCCCTCTACGGAAACTTCCCAAAGTACCTGCCCGTTATCAGGAGCAATGACCGGGTCTGCTTTGGCACGTTTCAATTTCTTAATTTCCTCTTCCGAATATCCGTTCTTTGCCATTGCCGCATCTTTAGCATGTTGTAACTCTTCCTCAAAACGCTTTTTGGCAACCCCGGACTTATAATCACGATATTGGCGATCGTGCATGGCCAGTTCGAAAAGTTCCTCGTCATCCTCTCCATATTCCCAGCCATTTTCATCCATTTCCTTTCGATATTCATCCAAAGCATCCGGATAATTCAACTGCGGGTCGGTATCGACAAATTCATATCCTTTAGATTTCGCCAACTCTACAATCTCCGGTGCGAGCTTACCCGGAAGACGTCCACTTTTACCCAGAATCATATCCCAAGTATGGTTATCTATCATTGTCCAGCGATCTTCCCCTTTTACCTGCTGCATAAGATTCATTAATGCAACATTCTTCACATACTGGCTGAAAGGAGTCACCAAAGGAGGATACCCCAGCTTAGGCCATACATATTCCACTTCATCAAAAAGCATCACAAGCAAATCATCCAGACTAAGTTCCGGCTCATTCTTACTCCTTAATATCATATTGATACCGGAATGTACTCCTTTCAAGTCTGCCATCATGGAACCCATCATACCACCCGGCAAACCACATTTCAGTAGAAGTGAAGACATGTATTTATTGGTAGGATCCATAAAATAACCCAGAAAATCATCAATGAATTCTTGCGTCATAGCACGAGCTTTCATATATGCTTTCATATTTATGTCGGGAACCTGGAAACCTAAATCTTTCAACATAGCCTGCACAGAGATTACGTCCGGATGCACTTTACCCCAAGACATCGGTTCCATAGCCACATCAATGATGTCCGCACCATTTTCGCAAACCTCAAGAATAGAAGCCATAGACAATCCCGGTCCGCTATGACCATGATATTGAATCAATATATCCGGATGTTTCTCCTTGATAGTCCTGACCAATTCTCCTAACATACCCGGACGACCGATACCCGCCATATCCTTCAAGCATATTTCAGGTGCACCGGCCTCAATCAGTTGATCGGCAATTCGGGCATAATACTCAACAGTGTGTACGGGAGAATAGGTGATACACAGAGTTGCCTGCGGAATCATACCTGCTTCCAAAGCATATTTAATAGAAGGAATGATATTTCTTGTTTCGTTCAGTCCACAAAAGATGCGTGTGATGTCCACTCCCTGCGCATGCTTGACTTTATACATCAACTTACGCACATCTGCCGGAACCGGATACATACGCAACGCATTCAATCCGCGATCGAGCATATGCGTTTGAATACCCGCTTCTCTAAAAGGTGCGGTAAAAGCACGGACGGCTTTATTAGGATTTTCACCGTACAACAGATTCACTTGCTCAAAAGCACCGCCATTCGTTTCAACTCTGGCAAAACAGCCCATCTCAATAATCAAAGGAGCGATACGGACAAGCTGATCAACCCGAGGTTGATATTTACCGGAAGATTGCCACATGTCCCGATAAACAAGACTGAATTTAATTTCCTTTTTCATCATAGCCAATAATAAGTGATTTTTTCTTCGGTTAACTTCACATATACAAATATAAAGGTTTAAACTGACATATAGTCAAACAAGCACCTTAAAAAATAGATATAAAGAGATGTTTAATATCATAATGAAAGAAGGCCACCTCTAAATAGATCCATTTACTATAAATAACAAATCAAATTGTTTTATGTTCGCATTTATTCTTTTAAGAATACTAACAAGTCTGTTAGTAACAACATTGTTAGTAACAAACTTGTTAGTATTTCAAAGAATCACTATATTTGCCCAATAAGAATAATAAAGAATAGTTATGGAAAAGCCGTTTGTTTTTGGTGTAGCCACTTCCGGAGATAACTTTACAGATCGCGAAAAAGAGACTCAACGTTTACTCCTAAACTTTGCACATGGTGTAAATACAGTGCTTATTTCTCCTAGAAGATGGGGAAAAACATCACTAGTTAAGAAAGTAGCCCAGCTATCACAAGATAACAAGAGAAAAGTGGTCTACATAGACATTTTTTCCTGTCGCACCGAAAATGAGTTTTATCGTCTCTTTGCCACTTCTATCTTAAAACAAACTTCTTCCAAATGGGAGGAATGGATAGAGAATACTAAACAATTCCTCTCACACATCAATCCCAAAATCTCTATCGGAGCAGATCCGATGAACGATTTCTCTATATCATTCGAGTACAACATGCAAAATAATACGGAGAATGACATCTTACAGTTACCCGAAAAAATTGCAATAGAGAAAGGAATACAGATAGTCATTTGCATTGATGAGTTCCAACAAATTTCGGATTTCGAAGATTCCAAAACGTTTCAGAAAAAGCTACGTAGCGTATGGCAATTACAACAACATGTCTCATATTGTCTTTTCGGAAGTAAAAAGCATTTAATGAACGAACTCTTTGAAAAGAAGAATTTACCATTCTATAAATTTGGAGATGCTATCTATCTCGCAAAAATAGAAACAAAATACTGGATTGAATATATATGCAAACGATTTGAAAATACAGGAAAACACATTTCTCCCGAACTTGCAGAAGAAATCTGCCGCCTTGTAGACAACCATTCGTCTTATGTACAGCAACTTTCCTGGCTACTTTGGATACGTACCATTAATACAGCAACCACAGAACAACTTTCTTATGCATTGGAAGACCTACTCGACCAAAACAATATTCTATTCCAAAGTGAAACAGAAAACCTTTCTGCCTATCAAATGAATTTTCTAAAAGCAATTGTTGATGGAATACACACTAAATTCAGCAGCAAAGAAGTCATTTCAAAATACAATTTAGGAACATCGGCCAATATTGTCCGCTTAAAAAATGCATTACTACAAAAGGAGCTCATAGAGACAAATGGAAAAGAGATAGTTCTTGCAGATCCAGTATTTGAAGTATGGTTTAAAAAAGAAATGCTTTACTGACATATATACAATAAAAGATGCACAGATTGCCGATCATAAATCGATTCTCTGTGCATCACTACTACTCTAAAGACACTTTTAAGACAAAACTAACTAAATTATGGAAGAATATATAATACCGCGCAGAAAACGTATCCCATACGGCATGATGAACTTCGCAGTAATCCGCCGCGACGACTGTTATTATGTGGACAAAATCCGGTTTATCCCCATGATAGAAGAGGCAGACAAGTTTTTCTTCTTTATTCGCCCGTGCCGTTTCGGCAAAAGTCTTACAGTAAATATGTTGCAACATTATTATGATATACTTGCCAAGAATAAGTTCGATGCCCTGTTTGACGACCTTTACATCGGAAAACACCCTACCCCCTGACCGGAACAGGTATTTGGTGCTGTATCTCAACTTCTCCGGAATAGTCGGTGAACTGCACAACTACCGAAAGAGGCTGGATGCGCATTGTGGCACCACCTTTGAGAACTTCTGCAAAATATATGCCGACTATCTGCCACAAGATACGGTGGACGAATTGATAGAAATAATAAAACCCTGGTATGACAACTACTGCTTTACGGAAGAATGTTATGGCGAAACCACCATGTACAACTCAAATATGGTGCTCTACTTCGTCAAGAATTATATTCAACGAGGCAAAGCACCCAGGGATCACCAACCCCGACAACTTTGTGAGCCTGCTCTATTATTTCGGCATGCTTACTATCAGTGGTATGTATGAAGGAAAGACTAAACTTACCATCCCCAATCAGGTAGTCCGCGAACAAATCTACACCTATCTGCTGAGTACTTATGACGAAGCCGATCTCAGTTTCAGCGGTTACGAGAAGAACGAACTGCCAGCACCCTTGCCTACCACGCTAACTGGAAAGCCTATTTCGGTTATATTGCCGACTGCCTGAAACGTTACACTTCCCAACGCGACAAACAGAAAGGTGAACTTTTTGTCCACGGCTTTACGCTTGCCATGACGGCACAGAACCGCTTCTACCGTCCCATTTCCGAACAGGATACACAGGCAGGCTATGTCGATATTTTCCTCTGTCCGCTACTGGATATCTATTCCGACATGAAACACAGTTACATTGTGGAACTGAAATACGCCAAATATAAAGACCCCGAAAGCCGTGTGGAAGAACTGCGTCTGGAAGGGATTACACAAGCTAACCGCTATGCAGAAACCGAGACGGTGAAGAATGCGGTCGGTGCCACACAACTTCATAAGATTGTGGTGGTGTATAAGGGAATGGATATGCCGGTATGTGAAGAAATTTAAAGCAAACTCAGCAATAAAGCTGTACAGAATCTCGAATATCACTGGGAATGGAAGCATGTTGTGTCCGTTAACAGTGAAAATCCGTAAAAGAATTCAAAAGAGAAACAAATACAACAAAATTATTTGGAAAGAACAAGAAGAAGGCTTATATTTGCTATGTGATTTTTTTCATAGTATTAGATTTAAGGTTAACAAAGGTTGGAGCAAGGCGTTGCTCCTTTTTTTATGTCTTATTCCCTGCCGCCAACAGTTTCCCGAACAAATTCAGAATCCCCGCTACACTCTCTTTATCAGATACAGGTATCCGAATACTAGTCCGGCCTGTCTCCTTATCTTCCTCTACAATAGAATCAACCAATCTCTGAGTAGCTTCCGGCGAACTAAGCGTACGTGCCAGTCCGCTAAGGAAAGAAAATCCCTGCTGAAGCAATTGCTCCGGATTATTATCTGCCGCAGATACAGAAGACTTCTTTTCCGTACTCACCTCTGTTACTCCTTCTTCAGGTGTTTCTTCCTCAAGCAATGCCAATGAATCCGTGTCCGTCGTTTGCAAAACAGCCGTTTCCTCCACAACTTTCTCTTCATTATCATTCAAATCAATACTGCAGCCCGCCATACGATTATGCGCTCCGTCCACTTCTTCAGACGGTTCGGCCACCACCTTGAGACTATCCATCATCTTGTCGAACTTGCTGTTTTCCAAGAAGATGGTATCTTCACCATTATCAAGGATACCCTCAAAAAGAGAAGTTTTGAAGTTGAGGGTAGACAACATCCTCTCTTCAATAGTCTGGCTGGCAACAAGATTGATAACCTGGATATTCTTTTTCTGACCGATACGATAAATACGGGCAATACGCTGTTCGAGAACGGCCGGATTCCAAGGCAAATCGAGATTGATAAGTATAGACGCAACTTGCAGATTCAGCCCTGTACTTCCGGCATCAGTTGACAGAAAGACACGGCTTTCCGGCAGTTCGGTAAAGTTATCCGTCAGATTTTTACGGGCTTCGGAAGGAATCCCCCCATGAAGATACTCATACCGGACACCTAAAACGTCCAGTTCTTTCGCTATCAGACGAGTCATCCTCTCCCATTGGCTGAAAATAACCACCTTCTCATCTCCACTCTCAAAGACATTCCTGAGAATATTCAGCGTTTCCTCCACCTTCGTATCATAACGGGTTTTCTGGTCAAGAATATAAGTGCTGTCGCAAAGCATACGCATCTGGCTAAGCATCAACAATAGCCGCTTCCGGTCTTTCTCACTCAGGAAACGGGTTTTCGTCCATTTGAATACTAGTTGCGACACGATAGACTGATATTCATCATGCATATTCCTCTGTTGCTCAGTCATCGGCACAAACAGAACTTTATCCATCCGCCCGGGCAACTGGAGAGCTACATCTTTTTTCCGGCGGCGAATCAGTACGTTCTTCATCTGCTCGCCAATGGCATTCAGATTCTTGTAAGAAACCACCTTACCCGTATCCGACCGGACAACAGTCTGGTCAAGAAACTGATAATAAGGTCCCAAACAAAACTGGTCGACAAACTGCATGATGGAATAAAGTTCCTCCAACTTATTCTCCAATGGAGTACCGGATAAAATAACCGAATAATCCGACTCAATATGACGGGCTGCTTTGGATATTTGAGTATTCCAGTTCTTCAGACGCTGCACTTCATCCATGATAAGGAAATCAGTATGAAGAGACTTCAAGATTTTAATATCATTGCACACACTGTTGTAAGACACTATCTTATAAAATTCTTCCGCTCCATATAGCACTTTCCTGGTCAGGTGATTTCCTTCTACCACAATAGCCTTGGCATCGGTAAAACGCTCTATTTCCTTTTTCCATTGATATTTCAATGATGTAGGGCATATAATCAGAGCGGAAGATATAAACTGATGCTTCCTCATCAGTTCAGCCGTTCCAATAGCCTGGATAGTTTTGCCCAGTCCCATTTCATCCGCGATGATAGATTTTCCGGCACGAAAAGCAAAACGGATTCCTTCTTTCTGATAAGGGTAAAGTTTTGTTTTCAGCAATGTGTCCAATGCTGTGTCCGAAGCATAGTCCGGTAGCAATTGCGACCGCCGCCGCAAATCACGCTGTTCAAGTATAAATCCCAGTGCGTCGGGATACCAACGGAATGTGTTATTCAGGCGGGTAGCAGCCCTCAAGAATTCAGTTATCGAGTCAATGGCGGCAGGGCGCATCACTCCGTCGGGAGTAAAATAAGGACTTGCCAGTTTGCGGAACTCCTCCTCATTGTCCGTACCGATTCGCAAGCAAACTTTACGCTCTCCCTGATAAGACAGGTATACGGAAGAATACGGTGGCGTGACACGGCAAACTTTACGTCTTTTCTCTCTAATCCATAGTTTGACTCCTTCCAAATGTTTGCAAGTACCCAATTGGCTTGCCTTAAAATCCATACACGAACAATAATTCCAAGGACTCTGATGTCCTCTATATACCACATTATATTCATTGCCGGATGTAGGATTTATCACCGTATAATAACCGGGATATTCTTTTTTGTCTCTCTCAAATATTACAAACTTCTCTTTCATTGCCGCCTGCCTCCGCAAAGCAATCTGCCAGTCTTGCAAAGTCATATTGTCCGGTCGATAATGATAAGAAACTTTATTCACTGTGCTTTTCGTCTTTTTATCTGCTTTTGTCTTTTTTGCCATGCTCATTGTACCTTCGAAATTTTGCCAAAAATACGAAAAGGTTTCTGTTTCTCCACAATATAAAGTATACAAATTATCAGGAAATTACTATAATAACTGGTACATTCCCCCTACCAACACACGAACTACACCTTTCATTTCAAGCTCGAAAAGAATCGTATTCATTTTCTGCACGGGAATATCCGCTTCAACTACTAATGTATTAATCTGTAAATTGCCTCGTTTCTCAAGAATTTCAATAACCTTTTGCTCCTCTTCAGACAAATCAAGAAAAAGACTACGCTGCACATTTGCCACTTTTGCCGAATGAGCACTAACCTCCCAGCCCATAGCCTTCACAAAATCTTCGGCTGATAATAACAAAGAAGCTCTGTTTTCTCTGATTAACAGGTTGCATCCTTTTGAATATTCATCATTCACGCGACCGGGGAAAGCGAAACAGTCGCGATGATAACCTTCGGCAAGTTCGGCTGTAATCAGTGAACCGCCTTTCTCTGCTGATTCAATGACAATTGTAGCATCACACACACCGGCGACAATACGGTTACGGCTGACAAAGTTATGCCGGTCGGGATTGGTGCCGGACAGAAATTCGGTCAGTAATCCCCCTTTCTCAAGCATGTCAACAGCTGTTTTCCGATGGACATGAGGATAGATACGATCCAGCCCATGAGCTAAAACACCTACTGTAGGTAATTCATTGGCCAAAGCTTCACGATGCGCATGAATATCGATTCCATAAGCAAGTCCGCTGACTACAAGTACATCAGGACAAAGTGCTTTCAGATCCCGCAGAAAAGAGGCGCAAATTTGTGTCCCATAATCAGTAGCATTACGGGTTCCTACCATATTCAGGATATGAAGGGAATTTAGATCAGCATTTCCTTTAAAGAAAAGAACGACAGGAGCATCTTCACATTCCCGCAAACGGGAAGGATAAGCCTCATCATGAAAGGACAGACAGGAGATCCGATTCTTCCGGATAAATTCATATTCTTGTTCAGCGCGGAGCACAGCTTGCGGACAATCCAATGCCTCTATCACCCGTTGACTTACTTCTGGAATACGTTCCGGTATTTCTTTGCGCAGACGGAAGACATCAACGGCATTACCCATTCCATCTATCAAATGTTTTGCTCCTATGTGCCCGATACCGGGCACCATTGTCAGAGCAATACTATAAATTTGTTCTTCTTCGGAGCTGTTCATTTCAGGTAGGGCGCAAAGACATTATCGAACAATTCGCTGTCACTTAAACGTCCGTTTACCACACATACCGTCTCAACAGTGGATTTCACTACTACTTTATTATCATTCTTACGGAAGATATCCTGATAAAACACATATTTGATACCTTCCTTTTTCATATATAGTTTCGAGACAAACTCATCTCCGCTTTTCAATGGAGTCTTGAATGCCATACTAATACGTGCCACTACCGGATCGACTCCTTGCTCATGAAGTGCAGCAAAACTGACACCCACCGAAGTCAGAAACTCGTGACGAGTATGTTCCAGATAGTGCTGATAATTGGCATTATTGACAATACCTTGAAGGTCACATTCGTAATCGCGAACCTTCATTTCCAATTCATAGATATAGTTCATTTAAATTGAGAATTGAGAATTAAAAGTTGAGAAATAACAGTTAGCCTCTTTTTTGCTCAATATCGAGTCCTTTGAACTTCTTCAATTCTTCGGTCGATACCAGTTTATACAACTTGTCACTGGGACGTATCTTATCCGATTTCATAGAGAAATGCTGTCCCTTCTTCACTGTTTGCACAGATTCCAAGTCAACACGGGCTTCTTCCAAAGTCATAAATAGGGCACCGGTAGTCGGTCCTGTTATGAGAAGCTTATCGCCTACACTTACTTCAGCTGCTTCTACCAGGAATTCGGAAACTCCGATATTAGAGAAGTATTTGATACCTTTGCCTACATAAATCTTACGTTCCGTAGCTGCCGAACCATAATTCCTGGTCCATTCGCCCAAACGCTGTCCCAAGTAATATCCATCCCAGAAGCCACGGTTGAATACGGTTTTCAGGCGTTCATCCCAAGCCGCAATCTTTTCATCGGTGAATGTTCCATCCAAATAAGCCTTGATAGCTTCTTTGTAACATTCAACCACCGTACGTACATATTCAGGTCCACGGGCACGGCCTTCAATCTTGAATACACGTACACCGGCATCCAACATTTTATTCATAAAATGGATGGTCTTCAAGTCTTTGGGAGACATGATATATTCGTTATCAATATCCAGTTCCACATCCGTTTCCTTATCACGAACCGTGTAAGAACGACGACATACCTGCATACAAGCACCGCGATTGGCCGAATGATTCATCTCATGTAAAGAGAGATAGCATTTACCCGATACTGCCATACAAAGCGCGCCGTGGCAGAACATTTCGATACGAAGTTGTTCACCGCTCGGACCACAGATATGTTCTTCCTGTATCTGACGATAAATCTCGGCCACCTGTTCCAGATTCAACTCACGGGCCAATACTACCACATCTGCAAATTGCGCGTAGAATTTCAAAGACTCCGCATTGGAGATATTCAACTGGGTGGAAAGATGTACCTCCTGCCCTATCTGACGGGCATAATTCATCACTGCCACATCAGCTGCAATTACCGCAGAAATTCCCGCTTCCTTGGCCGCATCGACAATGGTATGCATCAGAGGGATATCTTTATCATAGATAATCGTATTGACCGTCAGGTAGCTCTTCATCCCGTACTCGTCACACGTACGGGCTATTTCCCGCAAATCATCAATCGTAAATGTATTAGCCGAACGGGCACGCATATTCAGGTTTTCTATACCGAAATAGATAGAATCGGCACCTGCCTGAATGGCCGCAGCAAGAGATTCGCGCGAACCCACAGGAGCCATTATTTCAAAATCTTTTATATTCATTTTACTGTCCAATAATCATTAATATGATAGAAGTGTGCAAAGGTACGAATTTATCCGTATTTTTGCAGAGAATAAAGCAGAAAGAAGAAATGGAAAATAAGAAACCAATCGTACTCAACAATCTGGAAGAGTGGGATTTCACCGACTATATAGACTCGTTGATACAAAAAGAGGAAGCTGTAGATTTGGAATTCAAGATTGCCAAAGATGGTCTTCCCAACAGTTTATGGGACACTTATTCTTCTTTTGCCAATACAGATGGAGGAGTTATTATACTTGGTGTGAAAGAGTATAAACAGCAATTCATTATTGAAGGACTGACAAAAGAACAAATCAGCCAGTACAAAAAAGACTTTTGGAATCAGATTAATAATCCGGATTGTGTAAATGAGAATCTGCTTTCTGATAACGACCTGTATGAAGGTTGTTATAAAGGAAAAAATCTGCTCCTCATTTATGTTCCTCGTGCAACCCGTATACAACGTCCTATCTACAGAACAAGAAATCCTTTTGGCGGACATACATTTAAACGTAACCATGAAGGCGATTATAAATGTACAGATGCTGAAGTGAAACGCTTGATTGCAGATTCGGACGAAAACCACCCACGTGATTCCAGAATCCTGTGCAATTATTCCATAGAAGATATTGATAAGGAAACCCTGACACAATACAGGCAACTATTTGCCAATCTGAAACCATCTCATCCATGGCTTAGCCTGAATGACCTGGAATTTCTGACAAAATTGGAAGCGTATCGTAAAGACCGGCATACTAAAGAGGAAGGTTTCACTTTAGCCGGAATACTTATGTTCGGCAAAACAGAAAGTATCACAGATCCTGAATGCGCTCCTAATTATTTTCCAGATTATAGGGAACATTTAGGAGCAGACGATTCTATCAGATGGTCAGATCGTATCTGCCCGGACGGAACTTGGGAAGCAAATCTCTTCCAATTTTATCGCAAAGTATACCCTAAACTGACTGTCATACTCCCTAAACCTTTCCAAATAAGAAATGGTATACGAATTGATGAGACTCCCACACATATTGCAATACGTGAAGCATTTATCAACACACTTATTCATTGTGATTTCTCGGAAGAAGGAAACATTGTTGTTGAACAGTGGGTAGATAAATACCGCTTCAAGAATCCCGGAACAATGTTGGTCAGCAAAACACAATATTATTCAGGGGGAGACAGCATATGCCGTAATAAAGCATTACAAAAAATGTTCATGCTAATCGGTTTCTCGGAGAAAGCTGGTAGCGGTGTAAATAAGATTATAAAAGGTTGGAGAGAAGCTAACTGGCAAAAACCGTATGTTGAAGAATTGAACCGTCCGGACAAGGTGGAACTAACTTTACCTATGATAAGTTTATTACCGGATGATGCTGTAATCAAACTAAAAGAACTATTTGATGGAAAGATTGAAAAACTAACCCAAGATGAGTTAACGGCTTTGGTTACTTGTTATAGTGAAAATGAGATTAATAACACTCAACTACAATACGTTGTTCCTCAACATCGTTCAGATATCACAAAGATGCTAAAAAAACTCTGTAATGAAGGATTTTTGATTGCAGAAGGAAATGGCAGAGGAACGAAATACCATATTAATGAATCTGAGGGAAAGTTTGAAACTTTGGAAGATAAGGTTGAAAGTTCAGAGAATAATATGGAAAGCTCGGAAAGTAATATGGAAAGCTCGGAAAGTAATATGGAGAGTCTGAAGAGTAACATGGAGAGTTCAAAGCAAAATAAACAAAGAATGACTTTTGAAGAATTGCAAGCACTCATCATTTCGCTATCACAAGACTATATTAGTATTGAAGAAATAGCAACAAAAGTTCATAAAACACCTAAATATCTTATCAATTTTATTATCCCCAGAATGTTTCAAAACGGTACAATAGAGAGACTATACCCCGGAATTCCCAACCATCCGAAACAGAAATATAAAGCAACCAATAAAAACTTTAATAAGCAGTAATATTATATATGAAAATAGCCCATATAGATTTAGGAAAACACCCCATCTTACTTGCCCCGATGGAGGATGTAACCGATCCGGCTTTCCGCCTGATGTGCAAGAAATTCGGAGCAGACATGGTGTACACCGAGTTTGTATCGAGTGATGCACTGATACGTGCTGTCAGCAAGACTGCACAGAAACTAAGTATCAGTGACGCAGAACGTCCTGTCGCCATCCAGATATACGGGAAAGATACAGAGACAATGGTGGAAGCTGCCAAGATTGTAGAGCAGGCACAACCTGACATTCTGGATATAAACTTCGGATGTCCGGTGAAAAGAGTCGCCGGAAAAGGTGCAGGAGCAGGTATGCTACAAAATATCCCCAAGATGCTGGAGATCACCCGTGCTGTCGTAGATGCGGTGAAAATACCCGTAACAGTGAAGACTCGTTTGGGATGGGATGCAAACAATAAAGTAATTGTAGAATTAGCGGAACAATTGCAAGATTGTGGCATAGCCGCATTGACTATACATGGCCGTACCCGCGCACAAATGTATACCGGAGAGGCGGATTGGACACTGATAGGCGAAGTGAAGAATAATCCGAGAATGCATATTCCCATTATCGGCAATGGAGACGTGACCAGTCCTCAACGCTGTAAGGAGTGTTTTGACCGTTATGGAGTAGATGCTGTGATGATCGGTCGCGCCAGCTTCGGTCGTCCATGGATATTCAAGGAAGTAAAACACTATTTAGAGACAGGTGAAGAATTACCTCCACTTAGTTTTGAATGGTGTATGGAAGTACTTCGTCAGGAAGTGGTAGACAGCGTTAATCTGCTCGATGAGCGTAGAGGTATTTTGCATGTACGCCGTCATCTGGCCGCAAGCCCTCTATTCAAGGGAATCCCTAACTTCCGCAACACACGTATTGCGATGTTACGGGCAGAAACAAAAGAAGAGCTTTTCCGGATATTTGATGAAATCACTTCCCAACGCAAAGAAAATCCGGAAATTTAAATCAGCACCTATTATATCTATTCTTCAGGAACTTGTACTTGTTCCTGAAGAATAACATGATCTAATTAAAACGTCAAGGTCTTTGGTTTCTATTTAAACATCGGCTGCGCAAACCACTTTTTGAACATCCAGGTTACGACTACATACAATAGGAATGCAGAGAAGAAACCAACAATGGCATCAATCACATAATGCGCCTGAATATATACGGTAGCCCCACAGAGCAACATATAGAAAGGTATAAGACAGGCAAACAACTTCTTGCTGCCACGCCAAGCCATAATCATCAGAATAGTAGAAATGCCTACATGCGAACTGGGGAATGCCGCCGTAGGGCGTTCACCCACTTGCTGCGAGCCTTCCACCAAACTATAAAAAAATCCGTGCTGATAGCCCGGTCCGGGAAGCAACTCCTGATTATAATTGAAATAATCACCAATAGCAGGGAAAATACCTTTAGATACATTATCAATACCAATGGCAGGAAAATAGAATTGAGGGCCTGCAACAGGAACGAATATATAAATCAGATAGTAAATAAAGAAAGAAGTGACAAGCACAAAAGACATCTTCTCGAACCACTCAAATTTATAAATGAAATAGAATAGAGCCACAATCAGCATCATCGGATAATAAAAGAAATATCCCATATTGAATGCCTCGCTGACTATAAGATGTGGAAACGTATGGCAGAACCAAATAGCAGGCTGACCATTGAAAATAAACTGTTCGGCAGTTGCAAATACATGATCTAAATTCGGAAAGAAACGATTGAACTCGAAAGTATCCGGATACCAGTAAGACAGCAGACTCATCTGAATAACAATACGCACAAACGCCGAAAATTTACAGGGAGCAAGACGATAAAGATACATCAATAAAAAAGTCATTGCCGCGATCATCGCCCTATCCAGCAACATGTGCCATGGATGATCCATCCGCTGAAACAGGAACAGAATCAATATGGAAGTCAACAGATTATAAATCAATGTAATCTTTTCCACAGCAAACAACCCTTTCCGGGTTTCTATGCGCTTAAATAAGTCTAAAGCCATCCTTCATTTTTATACCAGGCAATGGTTTCCCGAACTCCCTTTTCCAAATCATATTCGGGCACATACCCCAGTTCATCCATTACCGGGGTTATATCGCATTGCCAGTTGCGTTGTTTCATTATCTTATATTTATCCGAATTCAGGGTACTGCTCCTCCCGGAACGTGTAGCAATGAATTCAGCGAACAAAGATATAACTTTTAGCACAATTAATGGACATTTCAAGTGAAGAACAAACGGATTACCCAATTCTTTTTGTATCAGATCCGAAAAGGCACGGCTTTTATAAACTTTCCCGTCTGTCAAGAAATACGCCTTACGAACTACTTTTTTCTCTATTCCCAGGAAAATAGCCTGCACAATGTCTTTCACATACACAAAAGTCAAGTCCTGACGACGGAAACCTACCGAGAAATCAACGTGTTTCCGGATAGACTTTGCCATCAGATAGTAATCAGCTTCACGAGGTCCATAGACTCCTGTAGGACGATAAATGACATAAGGGAAACCGGGCATACTCTGAATATACAACTCCGCTTTCAGCTTGCTCAATCCATAAGCAGTATTGGGTACCGCAGGGTCGTCCGCTTTTATCGGAGTATAGTCCTTCTCACGTATAGGTCCGAACACACTCAATGTACTTATATAGATAAACTGTTTCGGAACCATATTCAGCTCCTTCAACGTATCGATAAAATATTTGGTCTGAAGATAATTCACATAGTCAAAAGAGTGCTTGTCGGGGCACTTTGTAACACCGGCGCAATGAATGATATAATCAAATTTGTTGTAAGTGCCTTTATGCCCGGAGAGTTGGGCACGAAGTTCATTAGGGTGCGCAAAATCCAGTTCCAGAAAGTGGATTTTCCGGTTTTTCAAATACCGCTTGCTACTCGTAGAACGAATCCCGGCCCACACACCAAACTTTCGCTTCAACGCTTCCTCCACGATGAAACTGCCGATAAAACCACTCGCGCCTGTAATTAAAATACTCTCCATTATTACTTTTCAGGTCCTACATGAATATTGATTGAAAAAATATGATGCCACAAAGATACGATAAATATAAAATAAAAGCCATTTTGCTTTTCTCAATTATTATTTGTTTATTTGCAACGCGATTTATTTACTATTCAACACTTTTAAAGCACGTGGAAGATAAGGCCGATTTTGATTTTCTTTTTAAAGAGTACTATCCTCAACTTTATTATTATGCATTTCACCTGATTAATAATATGGAGGCTAGCAAGGATATCGTAAGCGACGCCTTCGAATTTATTTGGGCCAATTATGCAAAAATAGATAAAGCCACGGCTAAATCTTATCTATACGTTTACGTTCGCAACAAAAGCATTGACTTCCTACGACATCAGAATACACATGAACAGTATGTACAAATCTATTCCGAATTGACCAAAAGTTATGTTGAAACGGAATATCTGGAGCAGGATGAAAGAATGATGCATATCAGCAAGGCAATGGAAAAACTGACTCCACATACCAGGCATATTTTAGAAGAATGTTATATTCAGCGCAAGAAATATCAGGAAGTGGCAGAAGAATTAAATATCAGTGTCAGTGCAGTCAGGAAGCATATTGTGAAAGCATTACAGGTGATACGTGAAGAATGTGCAAAAAAATCATAAATCAGGTATCTTTATTTTATGATTAAACGTAATATAAACAAGTATGATACAGTCAAACAGTGATGAATAAAGATATTGACAATATAAACAATACAGATGAATCTGTAGAGAAGGCGCTCGACATCATGGAGAGTTCTTCAGATATAAACGACGAACAGCTGCAGGAGATGCTTAAAGATAAAGAAGTCCTGCAAGCTTGTCGCGACATCATGGATAGTAGTCTTTTCCTACAACAAAAAGGAGGAATAGAACTTCCCAATGTAAAAATGGAATTGGAGCGATTCAAGAAAAAACAACATTCAACACGAATGCGTTCCAATCTCTGGAAAATAACTATCGGAATAGCCGCCATGATTACCGTTCTATTCGGGAGTTACTACTTAATTAATAGCCTGACAACCCCTGCACTAGAACCAATCACTGTATTCACTGCTGATACTACTCCCCAACATATTGTTTTGCAAAAAGATGATGGAGAAAAAATTGTGTTAGACGAACCGCAGTCAAACAATCAAGTCCTGCCTAAAACCGCCATTGCAAAGTCTGAAAAGAAAGAGCTGGATTATAGGCAAGTCATCTCAACAACTACACAGACACACGTACTTACCGTGCCACGAGGTGAAAGTTTCAAAGTGGTATTATGTGACGGCACAGAAGTCTGGCTGAATGCCAATAGTAATTTTGTTTACCCTACAGCCTTTATTGGCAACGAGCGTATCGTTACTTTAGAAGGCGAAGCTTATTTCAAGGTAGCCAAAGACGCCAAGCGTCCCTTTATTGTAAAAACCAAGACAGTCCAAACCCGCGTTCTCGGCACGGAATTCAATATACGTAGCTATACTCCCGAAGATACTCATGTAGTACTTATTAACGGGAAAGTAGAAGTAAGTAACACAAAAGGAGGATCATATACCCGACTATATCCGGGAGAAGACGCACACCTGCAATCTGATGGAAATTTCGTTCTAACAGAAGTAGACTTAGACTCTTACGTCTATTGGAAAGACGGCTATTTCTATTTTGACAATATTACATTGAAAGATATTATGCAAAACTTAGGACGCTGGTACAATGTAAACATAGAATTCAGAAACAAAGAAGCAATGACATATAAAATGCACTTCATATCCGATCGCACTAAAGATTTAGAGCATACAATCTCATTGCTTAACAGAATGAAAAAAGTCACTGTCACCTTGCAAGGCAATACGCTTACCATAGACTAGGTTTTTATTGCATAAGTATAACAAATCTATGCAAGAAACAACAAAATATCACTTTTATTAAAAAATAAATCGCAAAAGGGGTATCCATTTTCTTTTCTCGTACGCATTAGTTATATAAACATGTCCAAATTGTGTTATTAAAAACAAACGTATGAGAAATAATTGGAACTTATTTATTGTGTGTTTTCTATGCGTATTGTGCTTCCAGCCTTACCAAGTTAATGCTCAAACGCAATCACAAAAGAAAATCACGATTGAGATTAGCAACGAACGATTGCCGTCCGTACTTAAACGTCTGGAAAAACTCTCCGGCTACAAAATCCTATTTACGTATGACGATGTCAAGAAATTCACCGTTTCCGGCTCTGTCAAAGATAAGAGTATAGAGCAGACTCTCGATATTATCTTAGCCAATAAGCCACTAGAATACCATATTGAAGATCAATTTATCACAATTACTTCCAAAGGTCCTTCCAAGCAAGCGAAAGTATTCAATGTAAAAGGAGTGGTAATTTCCGGTGATGACGGACAGCCTCTCATCGGTGCAACTGTTGTCATCAAGGGAAGCAAGTCCGGTGTATTAACAGACATAGACGGAAAGTTTTCGATAGAAAATGTATCCAATAAATCCCTGTTACAATTTTCTTATATAGGAATGAAGCCACAAGATCTGACTCCTACCCCAACTATGAATGTTACATTAATGCCTGATGTACAAACTTTATCAGAAGTAGTAGTAACAGGTATGCAAAAAATGGATAAACGCCTGTTTACAGGAGCAACCAAACAATTGTCCGCAGATGAAGTGAAACTAGATGGTTTGCCTGATATCAGCCGTGGACTTGAAGGACGCGCCGCAGGCGTATCTGTACAAAATGTTTCCGGCACGTTTGGTACTGCCCCGAAAATTCGGGTACGCGGTGCCACATCTATTTTCGGTAGTTCAAAGCCATTATGGGTAGTAGATGGAGTCATCATGGAGGATGCTATTGACGTAGGTCCGGATGACTTATCTTCAGGAGATGCAGAGACGCTAATTAGTTCAGCTATTGCCGGATTGAATTCAGATGATATTGAAAGCTTTCAAATATTGAAAGACGGATCAGCAACCTCTATCTACGGTGCGCGAGCCATGGCAGGGGTTATTGTAGTAACCACCAAAAAGGGAAAAGCCGGTGTCAGCAAAATCAGCTATACCGGTGAATTTACAACTCGTATGATTCCCAGTTATAAAGAATTCAATATCATGAATTCACAGGAACAAATGGGAATCTACAAAGAAATGGAACAAAAAGGATGGCTCAACAATAGCGATACTTACCGTGCAAAAGATAGCGGAGTGTATGGACGTATGTATCAGTTAATCAATCAATACAATCCGGTTACAGGACAATTCGGACTTGCCAACACTCCGGAAGCACGTAACGCTTACTTGCGTGAAGCGGAAATGAGAAATACCGACTGGTTTGATACTTTATTTTCCAACAATATCACACAAAATCATTCTGTCAGTATCACTTCCGGAACAGAAAAATCTTCATTCTATGCTTCATTAAGTGCCATGTCAGACCCGGGGTGGTACAAGCAAAGTGAAGTAAAACGTTATACAGCTAATTTAAATACAACATATAATATATATAAGAATTTATCTATAAATTTAATATCCAGTGCTTCCTACCGTAAGCAGAAAGCGCCCGGAACACTAAGTTCTGAAGTGAATGCAGCTAGTGGAGAAGTCACCCGTCAATTTGACATCAATCCATATTCGTATGCACTAAACACATCACGCGCATTGGATCCGGCAGTCAACTATACAGCTAACTACGCACCATTCAATATCCTCCATGAATTGGATAACAATTATATGGACTTAAACGTAGTTGACGTTAAATTCCAAGGAGAAGTAAAATGGAAAGCACTTCCAGAATTAGAGCTTAGCGCATTAGGAGCAGTCAGATATCAAGCTTCTTCGCAAGAACATAATATTAAAGACCACTCGAATCAGGCAACAGCATATCGCACAGGAATGGATGACGCCACTATTCGTGACAACAATAATTTACTCTACACCAACCCCGACAATCCTTATGCTTTACCCATCAGCATACTGCCGGAAGGCGGTATTTACCAGCGTAAGGACTATCGCATGCTGGGAGTAGACTTTCGTGCCACAGCATCCTGGAATCATTTATTTGCAGAAAAGCATATAACCAATCTTTTCGCTGGTATGGAGGTGAATGATTTAAAACGCATGCAGAATTATTTTCAAGGATGGGGAATGCAATATACAATGGGCGAAATTCCATCGTACGTATATGAATTTTTCAAGAAAGGTATTGAGTCCGGTGAAAATTATTATGGATTAAACCATACCACAACAAGGAGTGTAGCAGGTTTTGCCAATGCAACCTATTCGTATGATGGCCGTTATACAGTAAACGGAACATTCCGCTATGAAGGCACCAACCGCATGGGAAAAAGCCGTTCTTCCCGCTGGTTACCTACATGGAATATTTCAGGAGCATGGAATGTACATGAAGAAAATTTCTTCAAGACATTCAGCTCTGTACTGTCACACTTAACATTCAAAGCATCCTACTCTTTAACAGCCGATAGAGGACCGGAATATGTGACCAACTCACATGCCATAATCACTAGTTATTCACCATTTCGTCCTTTCACCAGCGGACAGGAAACCGGACTTTATGTATCCGACCCCGAAAATAGCGAATTGACTTACGAAAAGAAGCATGAATTAAACATCGGTGCTGATATGGGATTCTTAGACAACCGGATCAATTTTCAATCGACTGGTATAAACGCAACAACTATGACCTGATTGGTATAACTCCGACACAAGGAGTAGGTGGTTCTATTTATAAATATGCCAATATAGCCTCCATGAAGTCACATGGTATTGAATTCACCATCTCAAGCAAGAATATCCAATCGAAAGACTTCTCATGGAATACAGATTTCATCTTTTCCAAAGCAAAAAATGAAGTGACCGAGCTTAACGCCCGTTCCAGCGTGATGGATCTGGTTTCAGGCTATGGTTTTGCGCGTCAGGGCTACCCGGTGCGTGGTTTGTTCTCTATCCCATTTGTCGGCCTAAGTTCAAATGGTATCCCAATGTATAATATCAATGGAAAAATAACCAATACTGATATTGATTTCCAAACACGTGACAATATAGACTATCTAAAATATGAAGGTCCCACTGATCCTACTATAACAGGTAGCTTTGGTAATATCTTCACCTATAAAGCATTCAAGCTAAATGTATTTATCACCTATTCATTTGGTAATGTAGTACGTTTAAATCCGTGCTTCAATTATCAATACAGTGACTTATCCTCTATGCCCCGTGAATTCAAAAATCGCTGGACAGTTCCGGGTGATGAGAAACATACCAATATCCCTGCCATCATTTCCAAACGTCAATATGAAGATAATAAAGATTTGATGTATGCATATAATGCCTATAATTACTCTACAGAACGAATTGCCAAAGGAGACTTTATTCGTATGAAAGAAATTTCCTTGTCCTATGATTTTCCAAAATCATGGATTACATCAGCAAAGATATCCAATTTATCTTTGAAACTTCAGGCTACCAATTTATTCCTAATCTACGCAGATAAGAAGCTAAACGGACAGGACCCGGAATTCTTCAATACCGGTGGAGTTGCCTCCCCTGTACCCCGTCAGTTCACATTAACTCTTAGATTAGGATTTTAACCATTCAGATAATTATAAAAATGATGAAATATAAAAACGTATTATATACAGCAGTCATTTCAACCTTATGCCTGGGAATAACCTCCTGTAGCGATTTTTTGGATGAAATGCCGGACAACCGAACTGAACTAACTACCGAAGAGAGCATTACCAAAGTATTGGTATCTGCATACCCAATGACCACCAACTGTCATATAGGCGAATTCTACAGTGACAACATTGATGAAAATAGTAAAGCATACAGCTATCTTTTCCGGTTAAACGAGCACTTGTATCGCTGGCAGCAAACCACTGAAGAGAATCAAGACTCACCTCATGCCTTATGGAATGATTGTTATAACTCGATTGCATCGGCCAACCAAGCCCTGGCAGCCATCGAGCAAATGGGAAACCCTCAATCATTGTCAGCACAAAGAGGTGAAGCTCTAATATGTCGCGCATATAATCATTTCGTACTAGCTACCACATTCTGCAAAGCGTATGGTACAAATGCAGATAAAGACCTAGGTATACCTTACATAAAGGAACCGGAAACATCTGTAAATCCACAATACTCACGCGGAACTGTTGCTGAAGTCTATCAAAATATCGCAGCCGATTTAGAAGAAGGATTGCCTCTAATCGACGACAATATTTACTCACGAGTGAAATATCATTTTAATAAAAAGGCTGCCTATGCATTTGCTGCCCGCTTTTATCTATATTACACACAGCCGGATTTTTCTAACTGCCAGAAGGTTATCAATTATGCCAATATAGTACTCGGCACGAATGCTTCCCAATATTTACGTGACTGGGCTGCATTAGGAGCTTTATCTCCCAACAAGAACATACAGCCGAACGCTTATGTAGATGCAGATAATCGGGCAAATCTACTGGTAATATCAGCAGCTTCATATTGGCCATTGGTTTCCGATCCGGGTTATGCCAACTGTGAAAGATACTGCATGAATAATATTACTGCCTCGGAAAGTTGTAAATCCGAAGGTCCATGGGGAGACCAGTCAAGCTACCACCAAATCCCATTTGCGCCTGGTGGCTCTATCAAGAACGGATTCCGCCGTTTAGTCATCTATCAGCAGTTCACATCGGGCAACAGCTGGGTCGGTTATATGCTGTATCCTGCTTTCACTACCGATGAAGCATTACTTTGCCGGGCTGAAGCTTACACATTACTAAAACGTTACGACGAAGCTGCAGCCGATATAGACGCCTGGCAGAAAGCCTTTACGAAAAATACACAAACCTTGTCCAAAGAGACAATCAATGATTTTTATGCTCAATTAAAATATTACACACCGGAAGCTCCGACAGTAAAAAAGGAATTGCATCCGGATTTTGTAGTAGAAAAAGGAATGCAGGAGAATCTAATACATTGTATTCTACATGCAAGACGTCTGCTAACCTTAGAAGAGGGGCTTAGATGGCAAGATATAAAACGCTATGGCATTATAATCTACCGCCGTTATTATGAAGGTTATACCTTGGTGAATATCACCGACAAGATGGACACAAATGACCCCAGACGTGCAATTCAGCTACCGGCCAGTGTCATTACAGCAGGTATGCAACCAAATCCAAGAAATGACTAAATAACTTTAGGAGGAAAAAAATATGAAGAAATACATCATATATAGTTTAATCATGACATTGACCTGTGGACTGGGTGCTTGCAACAATGACGAAGACGTAGACAAAGCAAACAGCATTTTCTCCACAGAAGAAGTAGATCGCAACCCATTCGACAAGTGGATATTAGGCAATTATACCCATCCATACAACATTGCATTAAAATATCGCATGGAAGATAACGAGAGCGACATGACACACGTATTAGCACCTGCCGAATACAAAAAGTCCGTGGTACTGGCTAAAATTATCAAACATGTGTGGCTGGAAGCATACGATGAAGCAACAGGCAATCCGAACTTCTTACGCCAATATATTCCTAAGACAATCCACTTTATCGGTTCCCCCGCCTATGAAGACAATGGAACTATGGTATTAGGAACAGCTGAAGGCGGCATGAAAATTACATTATACAATGTAAATGACATCAATCCCGACCAAATAGATATTAACCTGTTAAACGACTACTATTTCCAGACAATGCACCATGAGTTCGCACATATTCTACATCAAACTAAAAACTACGATCCGGCCTTTGACCGTATTACGGAAAATGCCTACATCGGTAGCGACTGGTATATGGTGGGAGCCGACCGCAATGCATGGCAACAAGGATTTGTCACTCCTTATGCAATGAGTGAATCACGTGAAGATTTTGTGGAGAACATCGCAGTGTATGTCACAAATACCAAAGACTACTGGAATAACATGCTGCAAAATGCCGGTGAAAACGGCCGTACACTCATAAAGCAGAAATTCGAAATAGTCTATAGTTATATGGAACAAACCTGGGGAATCAATCTGGACGAATTACGCGAGATTGTTCTACGACGCCAGGATGACATAGCAAACGGCTATGTAGACTTAAGTATTATTGAATAAAATATGAAAATTATGAAGAAATATCTATCCATATACACACTTCTGGCATTGGCCTGCATTGTTTTGCAATCTTGTCTTTTCTCCGAAGAAGAAATATTCGACGAATCATCTGCCAATAGAGCCACAGCCGATGTAATCAAATGCCAGGAGATTCTTAAAGATGTGCCGAACGGCTGGAAACTGGAATATTACATAGGAAGCAACTATTCTGCAGGTGCAGTCACTTTACTAATGAAATTTGACGGGAAGCAGGTAGAAATGGCTTCGGAAACAGGCGCAGAAAGCTATAAACCGGGAACTATAATAACCTCTCTGTATCAAGTAAAATCGGAACAAAGCACAATGCTCACTTTCGACTCATACAACCCACTGATCCATATGTTTTCAGGTCCTTTAGGCCTGAACATGAACCTAGGAGGGGATTACGAGTTTATTATAATGAGCGCAACTCCCGACAAAGTAATTCTGCAAGGAAAAAAATACAAAAACATAATGGAGATGACGCCTATGCCCAAAGATATACCATGGCGTATTCAGATTGAAGATATCATTAACATTGAGAAAGATGCTTTTCTAAATACATACCGCATGGAGAAAGGCGGACAAGTACTGAATTACTTTATACGCAACAATGGCACAATGGCTACATTCTCCGCTTACAGCGCCGATTATAGTAGTGCAAGAAGTTTACCCTATATCTACACAGAAAAAGGATTAAAGTTACAATCCCCGTACAATGTCAACGGACTTGAAGTCCAAAACTTCAAATGGGATAGAAAGTCCAGACTATTTGTTTGTACCGACGCAGGAGCAACTGACATCGTACTTAAAGAATATTATCCCGAAAACTATCTACAATATGAAGACTATATCGGTACCTACACTGCAACGATTGACGATTATGACGAAGGGCCAACTTCGCAATCTGTAACCATCTCTCCTAAAGTCAGAGGAGAAAGTTATACACTGAAAAGTATTGGCGGATTCAACTTCACCCTCCAGTATGACAAAGCCAGCGGAAAACTAGTTTTAGATTCACAAAGTATAAGTTCGACTTCTTCATCGTCTTATTACTTTGCGTGCGCGGCAGGTGTGGAAGGCTATGCCCACACAGAATTAAGTCTGCCATCACGCCTACGCAACGGATTGATAAATGTGACGACAAACAGCAACCCTTTCACTTTTTACTTTGCGGATAAAGCAAGCCAGGAAATTACATCATTGATAATCTGGGCTTATTCATCTGATGAATATTCAACCTCCGGACTAATGGGTTACTGGAGCTGGTACAACTCAATCTTAATGGTAAAAGAAAACGAAAGTAATTAATACGATTATGAGAAAGCTTTTTAATATATTCTTATTTGTACTTTGCAGCGTAGCAATAGCGGGATGCAATGATACGGAAAGCAGCGAATCCAAGTTAGAAATCAAAGCTGTAAATACTAATTTCCAAGCTACCGGCGGAAAAGGATACATACAACTTCAGTCAACAGGAAATATAACAGCAGATGTTGACGTCGATTGGTGTGTGCTGAAAGAAGTAAATCCTAATGAAGTGGTATTCGAAGTAAAAGAAAATACCGGGTACTCCGGTAGAAATGCTTTATTGACAATCAGTAACGGAGTAGAGACAGAAGCATTCAACATCAATCAATCCGGAGCTGTTTTCATCTTCGGCAAAGACGAATGGATGCTCCGTACCGACAATAAAGCAGCTACTCTGCCAATAAAACTACAAAGTTCTTTCGATTATACAATAGACATACCCGCAGAAGCTCAAGAATGGTTGTCATTTGAACAGAATGCGAAGGGAATAAATTTCAAGGTAAAAGAAAATACCTCCGGAAAAATGAGAGGAGCTATTGTCAATGTGGCAGCAAAAGACAGATCGGCTTCTTATCAGGTAATACAATATGATGTTGACGAACTTACCGGAACATGGCAAGGCATGTTTTCAGACGGGCAAATGAATTACGGTTTGAAAGATGTCACCATTGAGAAACAGGAAGACGGAACATACCTGCTTTCAAACATTCTAACCGGATTGCCTTACAAACTGAAAGCAAAAGCCATAGACAATTGCCTGGCTTTTGGGGCCGGTCAAAACCTAGGAGTCTTCGAGGACAATTTATATCTCTCATTCGAAATTCTTAGCTCTGACCTATATTATGTAAAAGATCCTTCTGTAACAATCTCATTAGGCCCCGTAATGTTAACAGACGGAACATTCGTTTTCGCTTTTTCCGGAATAAAAGAAAGTGATCCTTTCGGTTTTGTTTTCCGGGTATATGAAGATGCAGAACTGCAGAAGGTTATAGACAATCTGTCCATTTTTATTAACTGTATTCTATTTAAAGAAGACATAATCCAATAACATATGAAAAAGATACTATTAACTAGCTTTATCGTGGCATTAGGATTACTTGGTGCAAGCTGTAAAGATGACAATAGCACAGCAGGCGGAGGAGGAGAAATACTTCCGGACCAACAGGTAAGCTGTGAGATATTTATGCCAACTGATGGCGCAACCGTTATTATGTCAGACAAACTGATTATCAGAGGAGAAGGGACTACAAACTATGGTAAAATCATTTCTGCAGAACTGAAAGTCGGGGAAGAGATTATCACTGACATCACTTCAGTTCCATTCTACTATGAATACACTTTCCCCAAGGAAGCTGAACCAGGAAAGTTGAAAATTGAATTAGCAGTCAAAGGAGATCATGAAGGCAGTGCTTTGGCAACTATTACTGTCACAACAGAACTCGGTGACAGACCTGCACCACCTCAAATCGGAGAAGACCTCACAGATACACGTGATGGAAATGTATACAAGACGGTACAACTTGCAGACCAGTTATGGATGGCAGAAAATTTACGCTATTTACCGGAACAGAATTTTGATATATCGTCAACAGATCCCAAATATTATGTCATGTTCGACAGTGATATCAAAACAGAATTGGGAAAAGCTTATTTGAAAGCTTATGGAGCCTACTATAACTTACCTGCAGCACTTCAAGGCGAAACAGCGTTAGGAGAAGATGAAACACGGAATATAAAAGGTGTTTGTCCTGACGGATGGCATATTCCTTCACAAAAAGAATGGCAGACATTATCTAAATATGTTTTAGACTCCGGCATGGCCGCTATCATGAATGATGGTCAGGTAGACGAAACAGCCATAGCAAAAGCTTTAGCTTCAACAACAATGTGGATGCTGCCGGAATATACAGAAATAGAACCTCAACCAACTTGGGTTGGCGTAGAAATGGAAAAGAATAATGCAACCTTATTCAACGGTTTACCCATCGGATTCCGTGCATGTGCAGGTGACGAAGACTGGATGCATACCTGCTACAGTGCCGGCTGGTGGAGCTCGACAGCCGGAGTACAAATGGGACCTGAATTCGGTATCACCGTACGTTTATGGTCAGACCTCCACACATTTGTAACCAATGCAGAATTCAATCCCGGAGTAGGTCTTCCTGTCCGTTGCATCAAAGACTAACTATTATATTATTACTCACTAAATATAAATACATTTATGAAAAAATTTGGATTCTTTTTATTCGCAGTCTTAGGACTAATTGCTTGTAGTGACGACAACAACGACCCTACTCCCGAGCAACATGTAACATGCTCCATATCTGCACCTGCTGAAGGAGCTACGGTAAACATTGCAGAAAAAATGACAATCAAAGGAGAAGCTACGATTGACTTTGGTGAAATCTCAAACGTCACATTAAAAGTAGGAGGCAAAGCTATATCAGAAGTTACCGCAGTGCCTTTTAGCTATGACTATACGTTTGAAGCCAACCAAGCTGAAGGAGCACTGAAAATTGAATTAACTGTCAAAGGCGACCAAGGCACTACGGCAACAAGTGAAGTTAATGTCACATTACAAAAAACAAAACCAACTCCTGAACCGGAAGAAGGAAAAATGATTGACCCACGAGACAATCATGAATACAAAATTGTTACGATTGGTGAACAAATATGGATGGCAGAGAACTTGGCCTATTTACCATCAGTTAGCAAACCGGAAGCTGCCGCTACTAGTGATGGAGATCCACTCTATTTTGTTTTCAACTATGATGGCGAAGATGTAAATGCAGCTAAAGCCACGAAAGAATATAAAACATACGGAGTCTTGTATAATTGGTATGCCGCTATGAACCAAAAGAATGCAACAGGTGGAGATGCAGAAGCCATACCAAGTGGTATCCAAGGAATCTGTCCTAGCGGATGGCACCTGCCAAGTAAAGCAGAATGGAAAAAGCTAGAAAGTTTTGTTGCTAGTGAATTAGCACCAGTTGAAGGTAACGTATGGACAGATGAGGATGGAAATAAGTACTCTGATAAAGATTGTAAAAACGTCTGGTCAGCATTAACAGGAAAACTTGATACTGACGGTTGGGGAGAATCTGGCATGATAGATGAAAATCCTGACCTTGCTAATGGCCCGCGTGATACCTATGGCTTTAATGTTATACCTGCTGGACAATGCTATCATAGTGGAGGTTTTGAAACACCTAAGTCAAAGAGTAGAACAGATTTTTGGAGTACAGACCAAGCTACTTATGGAGCAGGAACTGTATATTTCAGTAATATGAGCTATGGATTAGGTTATTCTTCTGATAAAGGAGGAATACAAGAAAAACGCGGTCTTTCGGTACGTTGCGTAAAAAATTAGTTATAAACAAGTATTCATCAATTAGTTCATTACAGAATTAATAAATTCTCTCTTAAAGATAAGGGAAGCGTGTCAAGAGATATACTTCCCTTTTTATGTGCCTCTCTACACAGGAAATAGTGAAAATGCAATATGTAATTATGACCATAACGAAGGTATTCTAATTTTATTCTCTCTCTCTTTATAAACCCGACCAGCCTCCTTTTCCGAATTGATTCAGAAAAGGAGGCTTTCTGTTTCAAAATCTATGAAATATCAAGTAACACAAAAAGTTTTGTCCTCATTCAGAACTATCAAGTCCAAAAATTTGTTTACTTTGTAGGTTGAACTACTAATAAATTCCATATAATATGGCAAAAAAGAAAGAAAAGAAAGAGAAAAAGGCCGGCAAAAGAATGAGTAAGAAAGAGCTGGCAGCATTATTAATAGACTTTTTCCATGCCAAATCCAGCGAGACCTTGAGTATGAAATATATATTTTCAGAACTGCGTCTCACCACCCATCCGCAGAAAATGCTATGCGTCGATATATTACATGACCTTTTAGCTGACGATTATATTTCCGAAATAGAAAAAGGAAAATTCCGTCTCAACAATCATGGAACGGAGATGACAGGCACTTTCCAACGGAAAAGCAATGGTAAGAATTCATTTATTCCTGAAGGAGGAGGCGAACCGATATTTGTGGCCGAACGCAATTCGGCACATGCCATGAACAATGACAAAGTAAAAATTGCTTTTTATGCCAAACGGAAGAACAGAGAAGCAGAAGGAGAAGTAATAGAAATACTGGAACGTGCAAACGATACTTTCGTCGGCACACTGGAAGTAGCCAAGTCATACGCATTCCTGGTGACAGAGAACCGTACACTTGCCAATGATATTTTCATTCCGAAAGATAAGCTGAAAGGCGGTAAAACCGGAGATAAAGCCATTGTGAAAGTAACCGAATGGCCGGACAAGGCTAAGAATCCTATCGGACAAATAATAGATATATTAGGTCAGGCTGGTGACAATACCACAGAGATGCACGCTATTCTTGCGGAATTCGGTCTGCCGTATGTATATCCGAAAGCAGTAGAAACAGCAGCAGACAAGATTCCTGCCGAGATTTCAGCAGAAGAGATTGCCAAACGCGAAGATTTCCGTAAGGTAACAACTTTCACCATCGACCCGAAAGATGCCAAAGACTTTGACGACGCACTTTCCATCCGCAAACTGAAAGACGGATTATGGGAAGTGGGTGTACACATTGCCGACGTGACACATTACGTAAAAGAAGGAGGAATCATCGACAAGGAAGCAGAAAAACGAGCAACCTCCGTTTACCTGGTAGACCGTACCATTCCGATGCTTCCCGAACGGCTGTGTAACTTCATTTGTTCACTCCGCCCGAACGAAGAAAAACTAGCTTTCTCCGTTATCTTCGATATTACGGAAAAAGGAGAAATTAAAGACTCACGCATCGTACATACGGTTATCAACTCCGACCGTCGCTTCACCTATGAAGAGGCACAACAAATCATAGAAACAAAAGAAGGAGACTTCAAAGAAGAAGTGCTCACATTAGATACCATTGCCAAAGCACTGCGCGAAAAACGTTTCTCTGCAGGAGCCATCAACTTCGACCGCTACGAAGTGAAGTTCGAGATTGACGAAAAAGGAAAACCAATCAGCGTTTACTTCAAGGAGTCAAAAGATGCTAATAAACTGGTGGAAGAATTCATGTTGCTCGCTAACAGAACAGTGGCAGAGTTTGTAGGTAAAGTGCCCAAAAATAAAAAGCCCAAAGTGCTTCCCTACCGTATTCACGACCTGCCCGATCCGGAGAAGTTGGAGAACTTGTCACAGTTCATTGCCCGCTTCGGCTACAAAGTGCGCACAAGCGGAACGAAGACGGATATCTCCAAATCCATCAACCACTTATTGGATGACATTCACGGAAAGAAAGAAGAGAACCTGATAGAAACCGTATCCATCCGCGCCATGCAGAAAGCACGTTACTCAACCCATAACATCGGTCACTACGGACTAGCTTTCGAATATTACACTCACTTTACTTCTCCCATCCGCCGTTTCCCGGACATGATGGTACACCGTTTGGTGACGAAATATATGGACGGAGGACGCAGCGTATCCGAAGCTAAGTACGAAGACCTCTGCGACCACAGCTCGAACATGGAACAAATTGCAGCCAATGCCGAGCGTGCTTCCATCAAATATAAACAGGTGGAATTTATGAGCGAACGTCTGGGGCAGATTTACGACGGTGTAATCTCCGGCGTAACCGAGTGGGGACTTTATGTAGAACTGAACGAAAACAAATGTGAAGGTCTGGTCCCTGTTCGTGATCTGGATGATGACTACTACGAATTCGACGAGAAGAACTATTGTCTTCGCGGACGCCGCAAAAACAAAATATACAGTTTGGGAGACGCTATTACTGTTCGGGTAGCTCGTGCCAATCTGGAAAAGAAACAATTGGATTTTGAATTAATAGAAAAGTAAAAGTTTGAATATTCAAGCAAACTGAAAAGCTCATTCACCCCTGATAACATTAGTACAGAAATACGATTGATTAGATAAATCTGTGAAAGTAACGAGAAAAAAGTTCGCATAGATTTGTGTAATCAGTCGTAAGTCTGTACTTTAGCGTATCATTTTGATTATTCTTACTATTATAACATTCATATATCCATGAAGACTGTCATTATCGAAGACAAACAACGAATCGAGTCCATTATTCTGCATTGCGATGCCTGTTTTGTGGGCATTACAGATTTAGAAGGTAATCCCTATGTAGTTCCCATGAACTTCGGTTATGAAAATGGTATCATATATCTGCATTCAGGTCCCGAAGGCAGCAAGTTAGAGATGTTGGAACATAATAATAATGTATGCATCACTTTCAGCCTTGGACATAAACTTGTCTACCAACACGAAAAGGTAGCCTGCAGTTACAGTATGCGTTCCGAAAGCGCGATGTGTCGGGGGCAAGTAGAATTCATCGAAGAGATAGACGATAAACGCCGTGCACTGGATATCATCATGCGACATTATACAGACAACGCATTCAGCTATTCCGATCCTGCCGTACGTAACGTAAAAGTGTGGAAAGTAGCCGTCCGGCAGATGACAGGAAAAGTCTTCGGTCTGCGAGCCAACGAAAAGCCATAAAACAGTTTCCGGCTTTCGGCTAATGAATTTAACTTCATGTGCCACACCCGTTTAAGAAACGAATTCAGCATTCAAGAAGCATGACGGAGTATCTCCAAGCAAATTTCTCTAAACAAAAGTTTAGAACACTTTTACCCTCACACCCTCATCCTCTGCTTGTATCTCTTTATCCATCGGCATTACAGGTGTGAGGGTAAAGGTGATAGTAAGTGAGGGTAGGCAGTTACCCTCACCCTGTTTCATTCTAAATGTTGTCCTACTTCCTTGTATTACGTAGGAAGTGCAACCGATATATATCTATTATCCCTTCATTATCCATCCGTTAAACCACCGATATAGTTAATTCACCACAGCCGTGGGGAGATCTTCCCACAGCTGTGGTAACTTCTCTTCACGGCCGTGAAGAGAAGTCGTCACGGCCGTGAGAAGCTAACTATATCGGTAGTCTGATGCAAGAAGAGCGGTAACTTAATACAATAATAAAGGGGAGATAAGGTATTCTTCCCTGCTTCATAATATCCATTCTCCCTATACACCAGTACCAAGACAGCCGTTTATAACATGATTATTAGGAAGATTTACTGAATATTCCTTCTAATTTCACACCCCTATTCTGTTGGGATTTTCTAAAGAAACTTTATCTTTGTAATGTCAACAATTAAAAGAATATGGTTCGTTTTAATCTTGTTATCACCTTACTACTAATGATAAATATGGCTGTCAAAGCCGAACTGACCAACCGGATGTTCGATGTCAGGCATGTAGGCTATGCAGAAGGCCTTAGTAGTCAACGTGTTTTTTCGATTGTCGAGGATGGAGACGGTGCTATGTGGATTGCTACAAAAACCGGAATAGACAGATACAACGGTCATACGGTAAAGAACTATGATTTACCGGGCAGTTTCTATTATGGCGATCTTGCCGGACGCAGGCTTTACTTATTGTACGACGCACAACAAGGACTGTTTGCCTACGACCATACCGGACGAATTTACCGATACTCCACCATCCTGGATCATTTTGAGCAAGTCCTCCACCTGGGACAATTGATTCAGGAAGAAGTCATCTTGAACAAACTCTGTTTGGATAGTGACGGAACCTGGTGGATGGGGGCGGATAAAGGACTATACAAGCAAGAAGCGGACCATCGTATAATTGCCGTGCTGAAAGGACAATATGTCAACGACATCGCATTTGCCGGCGAGTCGCTTTTTGTGGGCACTTCTAACGGAGTCTGGCAACTGTCACACGCCCTGCCGGATAGGAAACGCCAGCTGCTGGAAGGGTGGAATGTACAAACATTGTTCTGCGACAAACCGAAAAAAGAACTCTGGATAGGCACATTTGGCAGCGGTTTGTCTGTGATGAACCTCGACACTTCCAAAGTGCTTGCGCTGGAGGGAGAAGGGAGCACGTTCCTTCATCCGATACGGGCAATTACAGACTATGATGTGCATACCATACTCATAGGCGTGGACGGTGGCGGTGTGTATGCGATAGACAAAGACACCAAGAAAGCCCGTTTACTGATGAATACCAAAGATGACACAGATACTTACCTGCACGGAAACGGCGTATATGCCGTAACCAAAGACGACCAAGGCAACATCTGGATAGGTAGTTATACGGGAGGTGTATCCGTGGCTATCCTGCTGAAACATCCCATTTCGATATTAGCACACGAAAAGGGAAATACCCATTCTCTCATCAGCAACAACGTGAATGATATCGAAGAAAACCCGGATGGTAACCAATGGTTCGCTACTGATGATGGAATCAGCATCCGAAACACCCTGTCAGGCACCTGGAAACACGTGCTGAAAGAAATCGTAACCATTTCTCTTTGCACATCCGGAAATGGGAACGTATGGGTAGGAACGTACGGAGACGGAGTGTATCTACTGGATAACAACGGACGCGTGTTACGCCATCTCACCAAGCAACAAGGGCAATTGACCACCAATTATATTTTCTCCGTCAGACAAGACATGGAGGGAGACTTATGGATAGGAGGTCTGGACGGATGCCTGATCATGTTTGAAAAAGAAAAAGGCAGCAGACGGTCTTTCGACGTGAATTGGGTACAATCCATTGAACCTATCGACCGAAACCGGGTAGCGGTGGCTACGGTCAACGGTTTTTTCCTGGTGGACAAACATACAGGGAATATACAGCACTATGCCAATTCCCAGGAATTTCACAATCAGAATGTCAGTGCTTATATCATCTCTATGCTGTTCAATGACGACGGAACCGTGTGGCTGGGAACCGAAGGGGGAGGATTGAATCTATATGATATGAAAAACCGGACGGTAAAGACTTTCACTGTTCAAGAGGGATTGCCGTCCAACGATATATATAGTTTGCAGCGAGACGACAAGAAACGCTTGTGGGTCAGCACCGGAAAAGGAATTGCCTTGATAGACAGCCTGCGCGTGTCGAACCTCAACTATGCGGGCAATATAGACAAGGAATATAACAAATCCTCATTTGCCCGGTTGATGAACGGCGAGTTCGTGTATGGCAGCACGGATGGCGCTGTCTTTATCATGCCACTCGACATCTCAACCGTAGACTACTGGACGCTCCTGCGTTTCACAGGGCTGACGGTTGATTATCAAAACGTCCAGGAAGAAGAATCGTTGAAACCTGCCATTCATGATATGCTTGCCGACCGTGCAGTACGGCTCGGCTATAAATACAACTCGTTTACCGTTTCTTTTGAATCTATCAACTATCGTTTCCAGCGCGATATTGTCTATCAGCATATTTTAGAGGGGTATGACAATGACTGGAGCAAACCGTCTGCCGAGGGCAAGGCATCCTACACCAAGGTATCGCCGGGCACTTATCTTTTTAAGGTGCGCAGCCTGCGGCGCAGCGACGGAAAGACTATCTCCGAAAGCACCTTAGAAGTGAAAGTGAGCCAGCCATGGTGGAACTCGTGGTGGGCTTGGACTATTTACCTATTTATAATAGGCTTCGTTTTCTATTTCATCCTGCGCTATAAGAGCAACCAGCTCCAAAAGAAATACGACGAAGACAAAATACGTTTCTTCATCGACACGGCGCACGACATTCGCACGCCGGTAACGCTTATCATGGCGCCGCTGGAGGATTTGAACCGGGAACAGGATCTCTCGGACAAAGCCCGTTATTACCTGAATCTGGCCCATGAAAGTACCCGGAAACTCCATTCGCTCATCACACAATTGCTCGAATTTGAAAAGGTAGACGCCCACAAACCATCCTCTTCATCGGTTCCGCTTTGTCTGAATGAAGTTTTGCTGAAAGAAGTCTCCGTCTTCCGGTCTTTTTGCGAGAAGAAGCAGTTGACACTGAATCTGACCCAACCCGACGAATCCGTTTTCGTTTCGGCCGACAAACACCTGATAGAGATGTTACTCGACAATCTTCTTTCCAATGCCTGCAAATACACCATGCCCCAGGGAGAAATCAGTCTGGATTTGAAAGCCACGAAACGCAAAGCCATCCTTTCGTTGAAAGATAACGGAATAGGCATACCGAAGAAAGCGAAAAAGCATATCTTCTCCGATATTTACAGAGCCGAAAATGCCCGGCAGTCACAGGAAGAAGGAACCGGATTCGGACTGTTGCAGGTGCAACGCATTGTAAAGATGCTGCATGGAAAAATCACTTTCTGTTCCGAGGAGGGCAAGGGAACTACTTTCATCGTAACATTGCCGCGAACCACCACCGTAGCCGAACCCGTGTCGCACGAATCATCCCTCGAACACCTTGTCGGCATATCGGATAATAATAGCCACGAAACGGATAAAATGAAAGATCCGGACGACCGGAATACATTGCTCATTGTAGAAGACCACGAAACTCTCCGTCACTACCTCCGCCAGACCTTTGAACACCTCTATCGGGTGATTGATGTTGCCGACGGACACGAAGCTATCGCCTGTCTCGCCAATGAATATCCAGACATCATCCTCTCCGACGTCATGATGCCCGGCATACGGGGTGACGAGCTTTGCAGAATGGTCAAGGAAAATCCTGACACATCAGGTATTCCGGTCGTTCTGCTGACGGCAAAGGCTAACCACGAAGCAATAGTGGAAGGATTGAAGAAAGGCGCGGATGATTATATCCCCAAACCATTCAGTACAGAGATACTGAAATTGAAAGTACAAGGATTGATTGACAATCGAAACAGGCAACGGCAGTTTTTCATGCGGCAAGCCATCGCTCAAGTAGAGGCGGGCGGCAAACGTGACGACAATGAAAGCAATGAAAACAATGAAAGTATCGACAACAAAAACGTAACGACAGCAAGCGAAACAATGGCCGAGGGTGACCGCCGGTTTATCATGCAAGCTACCCGGTTTGTTCTTGAACATTTGGATGAACCCGATTTCAACATCAATCTCTTGTGCCATGAAATGGCAATGAGCCGAACACTATTCTACAGTCGCCTTAAATCACTGACGGGAAAAGGGCCGCAAGAGTTTATTCGTATCATCCGGCTACAAAAAGCTGCCGAACTGCTGAAAGAAGGTAAAAGCGTAACCGATGTCGCCGCCGAAACCGGATTTGTCAACACGAAGTATTTCAGTTCATTGTTCAAGAAACAATTCGGGATGCAGCCAAGTAAATATAGTGGGAAGTAGACAAGCATTCATGTTCGGTTTTGAATTAAAATTAGCTCGTTTCCGGTACAGTAATGCACTGTTTCAGCCTATTCTGACAAGGGTATATTCTCACTGCAATGAGAAAAAGTTCTCATTGTAATGAGTATTTCTTCTCATACCTATGAGTATTTTTTCTCATAGTGATAAGTATACTTGAGAATGTTTACGGAAGTCTTTTTGAATTATAATTGTATGAGTTTACCTCATTTCCGTACCGTTCTTAATTAAATGGGAATTTTGCAGTTAAATGAGAAATTATCGGTTAAATGAGAATTTATCGGTTAAATGGGAATTTTGCGGTTAAATGGGAATTTAGCAGTTAAATGGGAATTTATCGGTTAAATGAGAATTTATCGGTTAGGCTGAAAGCCTTACAATTATATATTTATTGGGGTGCCCTGAAAGGGCTTAATTATATAGCGTAGGGCAACGCCCTACGAAAAAAACACACCAGCCACAAGCCCTGAAAGGGCGGAACCGTATACAATTATGCCCTTTCAGGGCGCAAATTCAGATTGTCGTTTTTACGTAGGGCGTTGCCCTACGCTATATAATTAAGCCCTTTCAGGGCACTCCGCAAAATTATCATTTACCTCATTCTTGTATAGCAACAATCTTCGAAAAAGAATGGGTAAGATAACGTCCGTTCGATAAAAATCAGCAGATTTGTCAGCAATCAAACCTAATATGTCAGCAATCTGACCATCGTTTTAGCCGGATATTAGCATCTTTGCACCAAGCTTTACAAGTATAAAGCACATATTACGTTTAACCTTTAAAATGCTAAAACGATGAAAAAAGTAGCACTATTCCTATTTTTATCCGTTTGCTTCGCGCAACAATCCTGTTCGTCGGATTCTGTTGGAACGGAACCGGAGGAAAATCCACAAGACATTCTTTTTAAAGACGATTTCAACTTTTTCGACGAAAAAGTATGGACGAAAGAAACTCATGAACCCGGTTGGACCAATCAAGAGCTACAGGCATACGATGCCGCTCATGTATCGGTTGGAAAGGACGGGGATAAATCGGTTCTGATTCTTACCGCCGAACGCAAAGGGAATAAAATCTACTCCGGCAGGATCAATTCAAAAGGGAAAAAGAGTTTCAAGTATCGCAAGATAGAAGCAAGCATCAAGCTTCCCAAGACTAACGGCGGACTGTGGCCTGCGTTCTGGATGATGGGAGATAACGACAAAGAATGGCCGGCATGCGGGGAGATCGACATTATGGAAATGGGAGAACAGAGCGGAATGGCTGCGGGCGATTCGGAAAAACAAGTGAACACCGCCATTCACTATGGCCCTAGCGCAGCGGCTCACGAACAGCAATACTACAAAGCCAATGTTGCCAACAGCCTGCAAGACGGCAATTATCACACCTACTCTCTGGATTGGGATGAAAACAACCTGACAATATCCATCGACAACGTCAAGTTTCATACGTTCGACATTAGCTCGAACACATACTTCCACGACAACTTCTACATCCTGTTCAACCTCGCCGTGGGAGGTGCGTTTACAGGGATTACCGACATTAATAAACTGACGGGCCTGAAAGACGGTCAGAAAGTGAAGATGTACATCGACTGGGTGAAAATATTATAGGAATCTTAAATATACATGCTATGAATATGGAAAAATGTAAGTATCTACTGTTTTGCGGAACACTCGCCCTTTGGATGGCGGGAGGTTTCCAGCAAGTGTATGCAGCAACGGAACCAAGTTCCCAGGCTATTCAACAACAAAGTAACAAGGTAACCGGAAAAGTGAGCGATGCCACAGGTCCCATCATTGGGGCTTCCGTAGTGGAGAAAGGAACTGCCAACGGAACGATTACCGATCTGGATGGAAATTTCAGTTTGAATGTAAAAGCGGGAGCTACGCTCGTTGTCAGCTACGTGGGTTATAAATCCGAAGAAGTAAAAGCGGGAAGAGGTCCTTTGAACATCACCTTGAAAGAGGATGCCAAAGCATTAGATGAAGTGGTAGTCACCGCCCTTGGCATCAAGAGAGAGCGCAAAGCGTTGGGCTACGGCATTGATGAAGTGAAAGGTGAAGCCTTGACCAAAGCGAAAGAGACGAATCTCATCAACTCCATGGCAGGACGTGTGCCGGGCTTGGTAGTCAGCCAGACCGCCGGTGGTCCTTCCGGTTCTACGCGCGTTATTCTACGAGGCAGTACCGAAATGACCGGCAATAACCAGCCTCTTTATGTAGTGGACGGTGTACCTTTGGACAACACTAATTTCGGCAGTGCCGGCACAAACGGAGGCTTCGACTTGGGCGACGGTATTTCGAGCATCAATGCCGATGACGTAGAAAATATGTCGGTATTGAAAGGCCCTGCGGCGTCCGCACTTTATGGTAGCCGTGCCAGCCACGGTGTTATCTTGATTACAACCAAGCGAGCCAACAAGGATAAAATCAGCGTGGAATATAACGGAACACTGACTTTCGATACCCAACTTGCCAAATGGGACGAAGTGCAACAGATATACGGTATGGGAAGCAACGGTACTTATAGCTATGATGCCATATCCAACACAAACAAAAGTTGGGGTCCCAAAGCGGACGGTTCAAACATGCTGAAGTATTTCGACGGCGTAGAACGCCCTTTCCTCATTGTCCCCGACAATACGTCCAACTTCTTCCGCACGGGTATCACCGCCACCAACTCCGCCATCATAGGTGTGAACAGCGGAAAAACCGGAATTCGCTTTACCTATACGGATATGCGCAATAAAGACATTGTTCCCCAGACGCACATGAGCCGTGACATTTTCAACCTGCGCGCCAATACGTCTGCAGGAAAGGTAGACCTGGATTTCAGCGTCAACTATACACGGGAAGACGTGAAGAACCGTCCGGCTCTGGGCGACAGCAAGTCCAATATCGGTAAAAACCTGATGACCCTTGCCACCACCTACGATCAGGAATGGTTGCAAACCTATCAGACTGCCGACGGCGAATATTCCAACTGGAACGGCATGGATCCCTACAACGTGAATCCGTACTGGGATATCTATAAGAACTTCAATAAATCCAAGAAAGACTTGTTCCGCATGAACGGCAAGGCCGTATGGAACATCGACCCACATCTGAAACTTCAGGCAACGCTGGGTGCCGAACTCAACTGGTTCACGTTCGATGATTACAAAGCACCTACCACTCCCGGATTCGAAGCCGGAAGACTTCAAAACAGTGCTTTCCGCAACCGCATGTACAACTTTGAAGTGTTGGCTCTCTACAACAACCATTGGGGTGATTTCGATTTCAACGCTACGCTGGGCGGCAATGTATATAAGGTGAACAACCAGACCACCGTTACCACCGCTCAAGACATGAAGATACGCGATGTCCCTTCATTGACGAGCTTCAACGAGATCAGTGTAGTGCCCGGCAGTTACCGCAAGCAGATTAATTCGGTTTACGGAGCAGTGAACGTGGGATGGAAACACATGCTTTACCTCGATGCTACGTTGCGTGGCGACCAATCGTCTACCCTTCCCACTGGCAACAACATGTATATGTATCCTTCTTTCTCCGGCAGCTTTGTATTCTCCGAGCTGACAAAACTGGGCGACCTCCTGCCTTACGGAAAGGTGCGTATGTCATGGGCGCAAGTAGGTAGCGATACCGATCCTTACCAATTGGGACTCGTCTATACGAAATCCAAATATGCTTATCCCGGATATACCATCGGATATATCGATAACGGAACCATCCCCAACAAAGACTTGAAACCAACCAAAACAAACTCCGTGGAAATGGGATTGGAATTGAAATTCCTGAAGAACCGTATCGGACTGGATTTCACCTACTATTCTCAAATCAGTAAAAACCAGATTATGGGAATGGCAAGCTCCTGGACAACCGGTTATAACTATCGCTTGATTAATGCCGGCAAGATAGAAAACAAAGGTATTGAGATTGCCCTTAGCACACGACCGATTCAAACACGCGATTTTTCCTGGGACATTAATCTGAACTTCTCCAAAAACAGCAACAAGGTAAAAGAACTGGATGGCGAATCGGATATGTTTGAACTGGAAAAAGCATCTTGGCTCGACGTTCAGGTGGCCGCTAAGGTAGGCGAGAACTTTGGTTCTATTGTAGGCCCGGACTTCCAACGGAACGAAAAGGGAGATATTCTGATTGACCCGCAAACCGGTCTGCCGCAATATGACAAGAGCAACCACGTATTGGGTAATGCCTCTTGGGACTGGACAGGTGGATTGCTCACCAACTTTACCTACAAGAATCTTTCGCTGGTAGCGGTATTCGATGTGAAAGTAGGCGCCGACCTCTATTCTATGTCTGCCCGTGCTGCTTACGAATCGGGTAAAAGTCCGGAAACATTGGCAGGACGCGACGCCTGGTATCGCTCGGAAGAAGAAAGATTGGCAGCCGGCATTGCGAAAGGAGCCGATAACTGGAAGCCGACAGGCGGATTCGTTGCTCCGGGTGTCATCGACAACGGTGATGGAACATATCGTCCCAACGACATCTACATCAATCCGGAAGACTACTGGATGAGCGTTTGCCGTAATGCACCTTCTATGTTTATTTACGACAACTCATACGTGAAATGCCGTGAGCTGACGTTGAGTTATAATGTACCCAAATCCTGGCTGAAGAATGTAGTAAGCGGACTGACCGTTTCGTTCGTTGCCCGCAATCCGTTCATCGTATGGAAGAATATCCCGAATATCGACCCGGATTCCAACTACAACAATACCACCGGTATGGGACTTGAATACGGTTCGTTGCCTTCACGCAGAAGCTATGGTTTTAATGTAAATGTGAAATTCTAAAAAGATATATCATGAGACAATCTAAATACATCACAATCATCACGATGGCATGTGCCCTGTTTTTCGCTTCTTGCAGCGATGAATACATGGAAAACATGAATACCGACCCTTCCAAGGCCGCTACCATCGACCCGAATGCGCAGCTCACCACTGCCCAACTGCAAACGTACGGAGACCTTAGTATGATGGAAATCTACCGTAACTACCATTATGCATTCACCCAACAACTGATGGGATGTTGGAACACCACCAACTACGGCGGACGCCATACGCTAGACAATAATGAAATGAGCCGTATCTGGACATCGTTCTACACTCAATCCCTGAAGAATATCATTGATGCTCAATATCGCACAGCCGAAGATGCAGAGAAAGTGAACATCAACTCTGTGCTCCGCATTTATCGGGTTTATCTTATGTCTATCATCACCGACACTTACGGAGACGCTCCTTTCAGTGAAGCCGGCCTGGGATTCCTCGAAGGAAAGTTCAATCCGAAGTATGACAAACAGGAAGATATTTACAACGCTTTCTTTCTGGAGCTGGAAGATGCCGTCAATAAAATCGATCCGACCAAAGATAAAGTGACAGGTGACCTCATCTATGCCGGTGACGTAACTAAATGGCAACAACTGGCAAACTCGCTTCGCCTACGTTTTGCCATGCGAATCTCCAATGTCAATCCTACAAAGGCACAAACGGAATTTGAAAATGCTTTGGTTGCCAATGGGGGTGTGATAACGGACGCCTCAAGCGATGCGCTCATCAAATACATGACAATCGCATTTAGTTTCGGACAAGAAGCTTACTCTGATTATCGCGGAAATTCATTGTCACAGTTATTGTTCGGCAACGACCCCGCTAATAATCCAAGTTACCTCTGCTCCACTTTCTTTAATCAGCTACGCCAATCCGGTGACCCTCGTACATTCAAAATTTCCCGTTGTTATTATGACGGGCTGATGAGTGCCACCAGTCCCGACAATCGTGTCGACATCACCCAGGAGATGATTGAAAAAGGGATTGATTTCAGTCCGCGCGACCCGGGTGCCTACTCGTGGGAGCCATGGCCTACAGGATACGACAGCGATATTTGTAAGGAATTAGCCGTTAACAACCCTTCTGTTACAGCAACCATGGCTCGTGAAGTGGAACCCAAACTTGCCAATAATTTCCTAAAAAGCGACAATCCGGGCGTAGTGATGACCTCTGCAGAAGTGAAATTCCTGATGGCGGAAGCTACCGTGAAAAAATGGAATGTCGGCAGTGTGTCGGCAGAAGATCTTTACAAGCAAGGAGTGCGTGCAGCTATGGATTTCCTGACAGACAACTACGGTTGCACGGCTACTACTGATGCAGAGTTTGATGCATTCATTCAAGGTAGAGGGACGTTCGGACATACGGACAATCAGAAACTTGAAGCTATCAATACACAGGCCTGGATTCTTCACTTCACCAATCCTGCCGAATGTTGGGCAAACGTGCGTCGTTCCGGTTATCCGAAGTTGAAATCACCGGCAGAATATGGGTTCGGACAATATCTCACCGGTGGAACGGAAATTCCGGTACGTCTCTGCTATCCTGTATTGGAATCTTCCTATAATAAAAAGAGCTACAACGAAGCCATCGAGCGCATGGGAGGAACAGACAATTGGCACAGCCTTCTGTGGTGGGATACTGAAAACTAACTATTAAACAATCATCCATTATGAAAAAGATATATATTGCACTATTTGCCCTACTCGCTGTAGGCTCCACATTTACTGCATGCACCGAGGAAGAACCGTTCGCTACGGTGACGGAAAATGATGATCCGCATATCCTTGCCCCGGTATTCCCTGACAGAACAAACGGCCAATTGGCTACATTCGCCAACATCAGCCGGGATGCGAACTTATCCATCGCGCTGACCGTGACTCCGAAAGATTACACCACAGTAACCTGGTTCATTGATGGGCAGGAAGTAGAATCGGGTACCGACTCCGACAAGGAAATCAACCGTAGTCTGAAAGCCGGTACGTATAATTTGAAAATAGAAGTGGAAACTGTGAAAGGGAAGAAGACTTCCCGTGAAGGATTAGTGGTGGTCAACCCATTGGCTGATGACCCTCAATCTAAAGAAGTAGCCTTTGAGAGAATTGTATCTCCCAGTAAGACTGCCCGTTTATATGGCAGTAATTTACAGAACGTAACAGCCATCCTCTTGGGAGGAAACACAATCACCGATCCTACTTATGTTGAATCGGAAGACGAGAACTATCTGGAATACATCGTTCCGACAGGCGTAAGCGAAGGCGATTACCGTATCGTTCTGCAAGATGCCGCCGGCAATCAATATGGAGCCGACATGGTGAAAGTAACCAATGCTTCCCTTGTCATTTCGGGGGCTAACCGGGCTACTGCCAACGTGGACTGGACCATTTCCGGTATCAATCTTGAAAACATCGCTTCTCTAACTATCGGCGGACAGACGGTGTCTCAATTCAGCAATCAATCTTCTACGGAAGTTACGCTGACTTGTCCGGATTTATCTGATGGAAGCTATACGCTGACAGGCAAAACCCGTAGCGGAGAGGCTGTGCAGTTCTTAAACGACAATGTTACGACTACCGAACAGACTGTTACCGTATCTACCGAAATAACGCTTTGGTCAGGACACCATTACGTTTCGTGGGATAAGCCGGACGGTGACCCCAACAAGAGTTTCGGTCTGATTCCAAAAGATGTGTTTGCCGGTATCACAGCCGGATCAACACTGAAAGTAGTCTACTCCATAGAACCAACTGCCGAATATCATCAGATGCAACTTGCCACAGGTTGGTGGACTGGCCTGGCAGATAAGATAGAATTTACGGAAAACGGTGAATACACACTGGTACTGACACAAGAGATACTGAATAAGATTCAAACTGAAGACGGATTCTTATGTACGGGTCATGGCTATTATGTAGACCTGGTAACCGTGAAATAATGTTCCTAAGTAAGTTTAAAAATCATTCATACCATAAGTATCTGTCATTCTTCGGGTTAAATCCCTCTGAATGACAGATTACATAAACGATGCTACTTAAAAACAAATCATAATGAAACTAAGAAATATTATATTAATGACCGCATCTATCGCAATGACTGCCTGTTCCAAACAGGCAGTTCCCACTGCCATTCCTGAAGACGCAAAAATAGAACAACAAGTGGAAGAGCTTCTATCAAAAATGGATCTTGACGCCAAGATAGGGCAAATGACCGAGCTTGCTATTGATGTATTAGGAGAGACGATAAATGGAGAATTCCAATTGGACGAGGCAAAACTCCACAAAGCGATTGCTGAATACAAGGTAGGTTCGTTTCTCAATGCTCCCGGCCCGGTAGCACAAAGCCCTGAAAAGTGGAACGAGATTATCGGTCGAATACAAGAACTGTCGATGACGGAGATTGGTATTCCATGTATCTACGGTCTGGATCAGAATCATGGTACTACCTATACATTGGGCGGCACACTCTTTCCTCAAAATATCAATATGGGTGCTGCCTTCAATCCGGATTTGACCTACGAAGCGGCACGTGTAACAGCTTATGAGACAAGGGCTAGCAATTGTCCCTGGACATACTCCCCCACCGTCGATATGGCACGCGATCCCCGTTGGCCACGTGTATGGGAAAATTATGGAGAAGACTGTTTAGTCAATGCCATTATGGGCAGCACTGCTGTCCGAGGCTTCCAAGGAGATGATCCTAACCATATTCCCGCCGACCGAATCGCCACCTCCGTGAAACATTACATGGGATACAGCATGCCACGTACCGGTAAAGACCGCACACCGGCTTATATATCGGTTTCCGAACTGCGTGAGAAATGTTTTGCACCGTTCAAGGCTTGTGTGGAAGCAGGTGCACTGACTATAATGGTCAACAGTGGTTCCATCAACGGAAAGCCTGTGCACGCCGACCGCGAACTCCTTACACAATGGCTAAAAGAAGACTTAGGATGGGACGGAATGTTAATCACCGACTGGGCGGACATCAACAATCTTTATACCCGCGAACATGTGGCGGAAAACAAGAAAGAAGCCATCGAAATGGCAATCAATGCAGGTATAGACATGGCTATGGAACCGTATGATCTCAATTATTGTACACTACTAAAAGAGTTAGTGCAAGAGAAGAAAGTGCCTATGAGCCGTATTGACGATGCCGTCCGCCGGGTGCTTAGACTTAAATTCCGTCTGGGTCTGTTCGATCATCCGAACACTTTATTGAAAGATTATCCTCTCTTCGGCAGCAAGGAGCATGCACTTATCGCACTTCATGCAGCCGAAGAATCGGAAGTATTGCTAAAAAATAAAGATAATATTCTTCCGCTTCCTCAAGGGAAAAAGCTACTGGTAACCGGTCCGAACGCCAACTCTATGCGTTGCTTGAACGGCGGTTGGAGCTATTCGTGGCAAGGACATCTGACCGACAGATTTGCTGACAAATATAACACCATTTACGAAGCAATCTGCAACAAATTCGGAGCCGATCATGTCCGTCTGGAACAGGGCGTAACCTACAAACCCGAAGGTGCTTACATGGAAGAAAATGAACCGGAAATTGAGAAAGCTGTGGCCGCTGCCCGCAACGTGGATATTATTATCGCCTGCATCGGTGAAAATTCATATTGCGAAACACCCGGTAATCTTTCCGAACTTGCCATCTCTGCCAACCAAAGCAAACTGGTAAAGGCACTTGCCACGACAGGTAAACCGATCATCCTGATACTCAATGAGGGTCGTCCCCGCATTATCAATGAGTTGGAGCCATTGGCTGATGCTATTATTGACATTCTATTACCCGGAAACTATGGTGGCAACGCATTGGCGAACATTCTGGCAGGAGACGTGAACCCCAGTGCCAAGATGCCTTACACATATCCGCGACACGAAGCAGCACTGACTACCTACGATTATCGGGTGAGTGAAGAGATGGACAAAATGGAAGGAGCTTATGACTACAATGCAGTAGTCTCCGTTCAATGGCCTTTCGGATACGGATTGAGTTACACCACTTTCGAGTACAGCAACTTCCAAACGGACAAATCTTCGTTTACCGCAGGAGATGATTTGCACTTTTCCATAGATGTAACCAATACCGGTAAATATGCCGGAAAAGAAGTTGTCATGCTATTCAGCAGTGATCTTGTGGCTTCGCTTACTCCCGAAAACCGCCGGTTACGAGCCTTCAAAAAGGTGGAACTGCAACCGGGCGAAACCCAGACTATCACTCTATCCATCAAAGGCAGCGACTTGGCTTTTGTCAATTCCGACGGGCAATGGGTACTGGAACAAGGGGATTTCCGTATGCAATGCGGAAATCAAACACTGAATATTATATGCAAGTAAACAGAATACACGAATTAATATCCTCCACTTAAAAAGCAGAAACGATATGGACAAGCGGACAAGTATATTCGTTTGAATGGGCAATAAAGAGACTGCTCCGTCATAGAACTAATTTCTGCATTTTAGAAGGTTTCCTCACAGTGCTACTTGGTGAAAATCATCGAGATACTCAAAAGTAAAAGTAATCAGCAAGTAGCCGATGATAAATTCAACCATGTAGATATCAAAGCTAAAAACGATAAGGATGAAATAATCATCATCGAGGTTCAGAACACTCGTGAACTTTACTATCTGGAACGTATTCTCTATGGAGTAGCAAAAGCCATCAGAGAACTGAAATAAAATGAAGGGGATATTTTTTATGTATGGTGGAAAGTTACAGAGATATGAAGTGGTAGAATTAGCCATGCACCGTGAAGATTTCACCCTCACCCCCAAGACTTGGGATTATGAGACAAGAATAATCAGTTTACCGTAGAAACGGGAGTTTCTTAGGCGTGATGGGTGAGAGTTTCTTCGCAGAATATTCGGCTGAAGGGAAGTTTTGAGGTTCAGTGACCTCCTTACATGTTATATCCCTACCGGATACAAAAGATATTCTACCAATCGTCCGTTCTGAATGAAGAAGCAGGCAAGCCACACTCACTAAAAAGAGAAGCCTCTACATAATTTCTATAAGCGTACCTTACTGCAACAGGTACGCTGACTTTCTCGCTATGAACTATAACGGACGAAGATTTTGAACCCACTACAGCTTTGCCCGGATAAAACTTCCGGTCACTGCCCGCAACTTCAAAACCATTCAATTCTTGTCCGACAGGTCCTACTCCATACGCCAAGGGTGTACTAAATTTCAAGATGGCTCTATTCTCCCGGACTGTCATCGAACGATATTCAGGTCCCGTATAGCAAGTATACTTATAACCGTAAGTTTTGGCCAATGCATAATAAGCCAAACGTTCTCCCACTTCTTTCTTTTTAGCCGGATGAATGCAGCCTTGTTCCCCAATATCAAGAGTCACCACCATGCCTGAATGAGGTATTTGGGAGGCACACTTTAGCTGTACCTCTCTTAAAGAAGCTCCTTCAATGCCTTCCGATGAACTATATGCAAAAGGAGCTATCTGTACATAGTAGAAAGGAAGTTCGGGTTTCTGAAATGTATTACGAATATCCTGTACAAAAGCAGGAAACAACCTGGCATATTCTTCAGGCTTATTACGATTTGCCTCTCCCTGATACCAAATCATACCTTTCACCGCCAGATTGCGAATGGGATAAATCATTGCATTATATAAAAGAGAAGGCGTTTGATGAACAGGACGTTTGGCAACAGAAAGTATATCCAATGCCCGGAAACTTTCCCGGCTCATCCATGTTTCAATATTCGAACCATTCCAGGCAGAAATGACAATACCCACCGGGATTCCCAACACTTCTTGCAAATATTTACCAAAAAAATAGGCTGTAGCACTGCAATTGGCCACAGCACCTGAGTCATGACATTTCCACTGGCCTCCGCTATGTTCCAAAGGCACTGCACTGGAATGATTGCTTACTGTATATATTCGAAGCGGCACTTTTTTCTTAGCCCGGGTTATGTAATCATTCGCATAGGCAACAGGCTGTCCCGGAAATCCTTTCATCGGCATTCCCATATTAGACTGCCCCGAGCATAACCACACCTCCCCTATTAAAACATCTTCTAGGATTATTTTGTCACCATCATCGAACACTATATTATATGGTCCACCGGCAGAAGGAGTATAGACCGCCACTTGCCACTCCCCTTTTTCATTTACAACTGTTTTATATGTTTTCTGTCCCCATGAAGGAGTAATTTTAATGACTGTCCCTGAAGAGCCATGTCCCCACAATTTTATTGAGTCACATTGCTGCAATACCATATGACTGGCTATAATATCCGGCAATACAACTTTAGCCGATAGGGAAGTTATAGAAACTGCCATTAAAAACAATACTAAGAGTTTTCTCATCTATTTAATTAATTTATTCCGAAAAATAAAAAGAAGGAGGGCTACCAAAGTTAAAAAATGCGCCCTCCCCGTTATTATCATCTACCTATCTTATAACTGTAATTCCAAAATCGCAGCATGAAAGTCATCTATCACTTCCTCGCCAGGCTTATACCAAGTACAATATGTCACTTTCCGGGAAAGGTCAATACCTACAATTTTTGTCGCACTTCCCAATTCTTCCGTAGGCTTACGAACTGATGCTTGCTTTCCGGACAAATCCGTATAAAACACTTCAACGCCGATCTCTTGGTCACTATTACTTCCTCCCCACTCGATAGTCAATTCATTATCTCCTTTCGTAAGTTTCTTTACGATACGATTGTTAAGCGTCAGCTCATATTGAGCTCCATATACTTTCAACAACTGTTCATATCTGATAGAGCGGTGTTCTTTATCGTCATGAGTATAAAACGTAAATGTATAATCTCCTTCCGCTATAGAAGACCCATTTTCGCCAATCATTATATCCAATCCCTCTAAAGGGTCATGTGCCGGAATATCGAATACGGCCGACTCTTTACCGTGATTCCACAATACTTCCAGATGCTTGGCTCTGGGATCGGTCACCCAATAACGAATCTTTACCCTTTCTCTACCACTGAAGACATGAATAGAATCTACTCTTCCGATATAGACAGTCTCCCCATTTTTCAGATATATATCATGTACATCGTTCATATCCGAACAGGCTGCCAGCCAGATCATGCACATACAAGCAACAATAAAATATAATTGTTTCATACTGTTTTTTCTTTATTTAGTACTACCCCATAATGATATCTCGTTGATAAATGCACCATCCGTATCTCCCCAAGTGGTGTGTATCTGGAATTTCAGATAGCGCACTTTCGGCACATCCACAGGAAATTCCCATTCTTCTCCCGCAAGCATATGTTCCTTTTCCTCAGCATTCGGTTCTCCTCCTATTATCTGCCCGGATGGACGGAACGATTCACAATCCATCAATTTTATCCATCCTTCCCAGTTATCGGGATCTTTTGTTACTGCCGCATCATTCGTACCATACACGGTAAAGGTACGCAAATGATGCAATCTATACATATACTGCAAACGAGTCCACAATCTAAACCGCGACAGCTTACTTTCCACACCCATATCAAAAGAGAAGTAAGGCTTCATTCCTGTACCGGCAGAAATATAGAACAAATCCTTTTCTACATTATACACATTGTTCCACATCCCCGTCATTGACTTGCTACCGAAGTTGTTATGAGTAAAATACTTACCCAACGGGAATTCCATAAACTTCGACTTATCCATTTCTTCCTCAAAAAGAGGAGTCATTTCTTTATAGAGGGTATCGGTATGATTATCATAAATATCGCGAAAATAAAAAGCAAAATCCGCTGGTTTCGCATCCAATCCGCGAATAGCCTTATCTGCCACCGCTTCCGATGAATAGATAGTCTCGACGTGTTTCCAAGTTCCATCACTTTCCTTCATCATTGCCCCCAAAACGACATTCTCTTTTAATGGATTTTCCCAATGTAATTTTACGCCTCCGAATGCATCAAAAAGTTGCAATGTGTGAAAAACATCATAAATCGGAGAGTCTTCAGGCTCCACCTCTACTACACAAGGAGCCGACTCATTATAGCTCTTATCTATTGAATAAAGTTCAACCTGATACTTGCGTCCCTTTCCGAAACCTTTTAATTCGATTTTGTTCGAATAAGCCGAACTGGACATCTCTCGCTTCACTCCATTTTGCAACACATACCGTGCCGTAACACACAACAAATCATCTTCTTCCGGCAAAGTGTAAGTCAAAACAACCCGCCCTTTCATATTTTGCACCTGCACATTTGATACTTGTTTCGGGGCCACGCTATCCACCGGATATTGGCCGATATATTCCTCCTTACAACCACTAAACACAGTGAGAAGAAGCAATACAAATAATGCATTATATACTGTTTTCATATTTTGCCATATTAATTAGTCCCAATACGGATTTTGTATTAGATTTGAATTTTTCATCAATTCTGCTTCACGGATAGGCCACAAATACTGCTTGGTAGTGAACTGTAAAGGCTGAACCGTAATCACATTATAATATTCCTGTTCTGTGCTCTGATGTACATTCCATCCTCTTTCTACTTGATTATAGTAGATATGAGCCAGTTTCCATCTCCTTACATCCCAGAAGCGCTTGCTTTCGAAAGATAATTCAATCATTCTCTCCTGACGGATAATGTCTCGCATACCTATCTTTGTAAGAGGCTTATCCGGATTCCTGGAGTAGTTGCTCCAACTCTCTTTCACTCCCTTCAAGCCGGCACGCTTACGTACCTCATCAATATAATAGTATACTTCATCATTCGGTTCATTCAACGACTCATTCAATGCCTCCGCATAAAGCAGATATAAATCGGCAAGCCGCATAAGCGGATAAGTAGTACGTGCATAAGTAGCTTTTCCGTTCGCATCAGTAGCCGCCTCGAAATGCACCATCTTCTTACAAAAGTATCCCGAACGGGAATAGGTAGTTTCTTTGGTCTTTCCGGACATTTGTCCTTTTTTTGCCGCTACAATCCACGGAGTCTCGGAAGCCGTCCCTTTTCCCACATCTTTTGTCCTACCATTGCCAAACCAGTAACCACGATCAAATCCCAAGTCTGCATAGAAACGAGGTTCACGATAAAGGTTCAAATAAGCAGTTCTCTCACCTTTTTTGATATAGTAAGTATGGTCGTCTCCAACAGTCACTACCTGATAACGATGCGGATGATCATAATTCACATCTTCCTCGATAGGTACTCCGTTCTGCGAATAAAACAACTCTGCCATGCGGAATGTCGGATACACCTCCGGTATGGGACCTGAAGTATGGCTCCAGTCCTTATCCTTAAAACAGGGAAGTATGCGTTGCTGCAACTGCGCGGATGTGTTTACCGGATTACCCCAAATCAATTCTTCATTCCATTTCTCGGTGGATGCACCGCGAATACTCATGCCTCGCCGCGTTTCCTCCGACAAATCATAGCGCGAATCATTAAACTCATATAATTGACTGATTCCTGCCTCTTTGCATATCTCTACAGCCTCCTTGCAGGCTACAGCAGCTACATTCCATTTATTAGGGTCTTCTTCCGAAAACAGCTTCATACCCCTGTTATCTGTCAGATCCTGAAAATCAGGATTTCCATTAAACAACGGACTGGCACCGGTCACTCTCGCTTCCGCCAATAAGGTAGCGGCAATTGGACGTGTAATACGTCCCATTTCATTTATCACATCGGTGATGCTCAAAGGAAGATCCGGAATCGCTTCCTCACAAAGCTGACAGATATAATCAACACAATCATCAAATGTATCCCTATATACCCTTACTTCTTCCGAAGAACTACCTATCGGCAAATTCTCTTTTACCAGAGGAATAGGACCATACATCCTGAGCAGATAAAAATGATAGAATGCTTTCAAGAACTTTACTTCCGCTATCCAACGTGCCCTGTCCTCATCGTTCAAGTCGGGCCCCACCTTACCGATATTCTCAAGAAAGATATTACAATCTCTCAAAGCGATATAAAGATTACGTGCGTCATTTCGTCCCTCCCAATAATTCATAATAGGATCGTTCGTGTTTTGCTCACCGAGTTTCATCCTGTCTCCCCAATAATGAAAGAGATTGAGATGATAATCATTCTGGTTCGTTCCATATTCGTCACTTCCCAATAGTGCCGGGTCATACATCGGATGCCCTATTTGTGGCATATATTGATAGATTGTGGCAAGAAAACGTTCCGCACTTACCCGGTCTTTAAACGCATGTTCCATAGTCGGTACATTATCCGGCACAATATCCAGATAATCAGCACATGCTGATAAGACCGCCATCGTCATTGATAATAATATAACTTGAATTTTTCTCATAATTGCATGTTTTTAGAAGGATAGTTGAATACCGAGGTTATATACTCTTTGCACCGGATATCTCATTCCATCACCGGCCATTTCCGGGTCCCAAAGTTTGAACTTGCTAAACGTCAGCAGATTAGTTCCGCTAGCATAGATTCTCAAATTGGTTATGTGAGCCCGTCTCGTATATTTATCAGGAACCTTATATCCCAGTTCCACCGACTTAAGGCGCAAAAAAGAACCATCTCTCATGAACCAAGTGCTGCGTTGAATATTGTTCTCCACTAATGTGCCGGACAATCTAGGCCATAATGCTTTTACATTACGGTTATCTTCCGACCAATGGTCATCTGCATACACTTTAAGCAGGGCATTCTTCGAAACAATGGAAGAATTGTCGTCCGTATCGACAAAAGGAGAAGTTTTCTTAGCGTCAATCCAGAAAGATTCGCGTCCTAATCCCTGAAAGAAGAACGAAAAGTCAAAACCTTTATAACCTGTACTCAAACCAAAACCATAGACAATCTCCGGGGTGGTAGGATAACCAATAGGCACCATATCCGCTTCTGTAATTTTATCATCACCATTAATGTCTTTATACTTAATATCACCACCCATATAAGTTCCGAAAGATTGCACCGGCGAACTTGCCACATCTTGCTCATCTACAAACAAACGCTCTGCCACATATCCCCATTGTTGAGAAATGGGTCTCCCCACTTTTGAACGCCAAGGAGTAGACGAATAATCAGGTTCCTCATATACTTTATACTTTGATTTAGAATAGGTAAAATTGGCACGCCCTGTAATCCAGAAGTCTTTAGTAAACGAATGATTCAAGTCTATAGACATATCAAAACCATGTCCTTCAGCCTTCCCGATATTTGCCTGCGGAGTTTGTTGCAGCCCCATCGTTGCAGGAATATCCGCCCTGCTCATCAATATGTTCGAACGTCTTTCTGTATAATAATCAGCCTGTATTTCCACTTTATCGAATAAACCCAGCTCGATACCTACATTCATCTTCTTCGATATTTCCCAACCGATAGATTCATTAGCATAACGCTTGATGCTGACTCCATTCACTGTATATCCGAAATCTTGTCCCCATATATATTTCCTACCGGAATCGTTCACATTCACATCCGACTGGTAGAAAAAACGGTCTTCATCTTTACCTATCTGGTCGTTACCAACAAGTCCATACGTAGCTTTCAGTTTCAATTTTGAAATCGCATGTTTCCACCCATCTGTTCTATTCAACCAAAATGGTTCATTGGTCAGAATCCAACCGAAACCGATAGAAGGGAAAAAGCCCCAACGATTATTTTTAGCAAAACGCTCCGAACCATTATATCCAAAGTTACCTTCCAAGAAATAACGACTATCATAATTATAAGTAAAACGACCGGATACCCCCATATTCCTGTGAGGCAACGAAAGAAGCAAACTTCCCGCATTTCCCGACAAATAATTGCGCATATTATAAACCAACAAACCACTCACGCCATGATTCCCAAACACACGATCATAATTAATAGCTGCTTCAAAATAAGTGGTAGCATTTACTTGTTTGCTTCCTTCCGTATAGCTCAGCCACTCAGACCCCTTATCGGGATTCAAGCAATTCAGCACATAAGTATCATTGATTTTATCATACATACTCACCGCATAATAGTAAGGTGTATATTCGCGGGTCTGTACAAAATAAGCATATCTGTTTGTACTGAATAAGGCACGCGCATTCAAGCCCTTGGTTATAAAATCCAATTTTTGCTTTACTTCAAACTGCGCCATCATTGTAGAGCGGGAATAATTTTTAAACCCTTTCACCATGTCTGCATACGGATTGATATACTGCCCTTGGTCTGTATTACCAAAAAGAATATGCTCTTTATAGGCATTTGCAGCATCCGGTGCATAATAAGCGGGAAATGCTACCGGATCACTACGCATTACTCTGGAATATAAATCATTACCACTCACAATCGGACCATTATAATCTTCAAAAGCACCATGCAAACGAACTACAGCCTCTGTAGTTTTTGTCAAGTTAATATTTATATTGGAACGAAGCAGATACTTTTTCAAATCAATGGCATTGTCACTGTTTTTTGTAGATCGGATAACTCCCTGGTCTTGCGTAAAAGAACCCGCAATGTAATATCTCGCCACTTTTCCCCCGCCACTCACATTAAAATTCGCCCGATGATTGACGGCAAAGTTCTTAAACATAATCTCGTTCCAATCGTTAGCCGGATAAATCAGAGGATTAGCCCCTCTTTGTGTCATCTCAATCTTCTCCATAGAATAAGGCACCGCCTGCATCGGATTACGCGTAAGAATAGCCTCATTATTTAGTTTCATATAGGTGATAGGATCTGCCAATTCTATCTTGGAAGTCGGTGCAGAAAGAGAAGACTCATAACGGAAAGAAATGCTGGCCTTTCCCTCTTTACCTTCTTTCGTCGTAACAAGTATAACGCCATTTGCTCCGCGCGCACCATATAAAGCAGTTGCTGCCGCATCCTTCATAATAGAAAAACTGGCAATATCGTCTACCTGCAGCCGTGCTAAATCCGAAGATGACATTTCTACCCCGTCAATCAGAATCAGCGGTCCTCTGGCATATGTGAACGAAGTAACTCCACGTACAAAGAAACTGGCATCGTCCGAACCGGGTTCACCACTACGTTGGTAAGCAATGAGTCCTGCCACCCTTCCGGCCAAAGCAGTAGTAAGATTGGAACTAGGGACTTTAAGCTCTGCGGGTTTTACAGTAGAAACCGATGCAATAACGCTTTCTTTTTTCTGCTTGGCAAATGCAACCACCGTTACCTCATCAAGCTCATCCGGTTTTGTACGCATAGTAATTATCAACTCAGTCCTTCCTTTAATCGCCACAGTCATGTCTTCCATTCCCAAATAAGAGACTTGTAGTGCGTCTGTGGGCAATACAGCTATGGTGAACGAACCGTCAAGGTCGGTCGCAACTCCACGGGTTCCCCCCGCTACAACAATATTTACCCCCGGCAAAGGTTCACCTTGTTCATCAACCACTTTTCCTTTCACCATAATAGACTTTTTCGTTTGAGCCTGTTTCTGTTGGCTCGATTCGTAATTATGCATTCCGTAATCTTCTGCAAATACGGGAATGCTAAAACTCATTCCAAAGAAACATGCCACAAACAGTTTCTTTAAAAATACGTAGGTTATACGACAACTGTGTATTTCAATCATAATATCGATAAATGTTAATTAATTATTGTAACTTCACAATGCAGAAAAAATCTGCTTTTCATAGATAATCATTCAACTGTTTCTCATAGGCTACACATTATAATTTAGGGTTTTACAAATTTTACTTTTACTGATTGTACATCTTTCGAATTAGGTCCTGTCATAAGAATAAATTCTCCGGATTCAATAACAGGCTCCATATCCTGACTAAGAAAAGACAAATCCTCCGCACGCAATTCGAATCCAACAGTACGGGTCTCTCCCTTTCTTAAGAATATTTTCTTAAATCCTTTCAACTCTTTCACCGGGCGAGTCACACTTGCAATGACATCACGAATATAAAGTTGAATCGTTTCCTCTCCGTCATATTGACCGGTATTAGTTACATCGACACTCACTTTGAGTATCTCATTGGTCGAGAACTCTTTTTGGCTAACCCGAGGAGCAGAATAGGAGAAAGTAGTATAACTTAACCCATATCCGAAAGGATACAATGGAGATACAGGAGAATCAATAAAACGATTCGTCCACTTTGTCAGTTTATCGGTTCCCGGACGACCGGACTGCCTGTAATTATAGAAAACGGGAATTTGCCCCACATTACGAGGGAAACTCATCGTGAGTTTGCCGGAGGGATTATATTTACCCAAGAGCACATCCGCAATTGCATTTCCGGTTTCCGTACCTAAGAACCAGCCTTCTACTATAGCGGGAACCTGCTCTGTCAACTTTGAAATTGTCAATGGACGTCCATTCATCAGAACTACCACTACAGGCTTTCCCGTATCCAACAGAGCTTGTACCAATTCTTCTTGTACCCCTGGGATAGATATATCCGCCCGACTTGCGTCTTCTCCGCTCATAGAGGCCCTCTCCCCGATAGCTGCAATGACCAGTTCCGATTGGTTAGCTGCTTCTACTGCTTCGGAAAAGAAAGAACAGTCTGTTCCGGTAACGTCACATCCTTTTGCATAATTGATTTTTATATGCGAAGGCAAGTTGTTTTTCAATCCTTCCAACAAGGTTACATAATCATTTACTTCTCCTTTCCCAGCCCAGTAATCTCTCAGATACTGCTTATTATCAGCCAATGGTCCGACCACAGCGATACTTTTTATATCTTTAGCCAGAGGCAGAAGATGATTCTCATTCTTCAACAGTACAATAGATTTTTGCGCCGCCTTACGTGCCTCAGCTATAAAGTCACAATTTCTAATAACCCTTTTTTCCCGCTTCACATCACAAAAACGGAAAGGGTCATCAAATAAACCCAACTTGAATTTCATGCGAAGAATCCTGCGTACCATTTCATCAATTTGCCCAACAGTCACTTTCCCTTCATTGATTAGAGCTAAAGCGTGCCTGTTATATTCCCCGTCTGCCATATCCATATCTACTCCTGCATTGATTGATAGTTCTACGGCTTGCTTGGAACCGTGAGCCATTCCATGTGGCACCAACTGCCATATAGCTCCCCAATCGCTCACTACAACCCCTTTAAACTTCCAACGATTCCGCAAGACCTCTGTCAATAACCATTTATTCGCAGTGCATGGTACACCTGCAATATCATTAAATGCCGGCATAAAAGTTGCTACCCCTGCCTCTACCGCCGCTTTGAACGGAGGCAGATAAATCTCTTCCAACGTGCGTTCACTAATATCTACCGTCCCATAATCTTTTCCCGCCTGCGGCAATCCATAAGCCGCAAAATGTTTGGCACATGCCAGCACCGACTCATTGCTACCCAAATTCCACTGATATCCACGAACCTTAGCTTCCGCCACCCGGGAAGTCAGCCAAGTATCCTCTCCTGCTCCTTCCAATACACGTCCCCAACGAGGATCTCTGGAAACATCAATCATTGGTGCAAAAGTCCAGTGTAGTCCTGCTGCAGCAGCCTCTTTAGCTGCAATTCTTGCAGACTTTTCCATTAATTCCAAATCCCAGCTACATGATTCGGCCAGAGGTATCGGAAATATCGTTTTATATCCATGAATCACGTCATACCCGAACAGCAAGGGAATCTTCAAACGAGATCTTGTTACCGCTATTTCCTGGTACTTTCTGATTTCTTCTACACCCGCTATATTCAATATCGACCCTATACGCCCGGCTTCCAATTGCTTGTAAAAGTCATCCTGTGCTTTCTGCGGCCCCGTTGCCACTCCATTCGCATTACTCTGATTGAGCTGACCGATCTTCTCAGCTAGTGTCATTTGCTGTAGCAACTTTTCTACCTTTTCTTCTATTTCAGGAGAAGCCTCCATAAACAAGCTCTGAGAATTACCTCTTTCAAAAGATAAAAAAGCAATCCATAAGATTAATAGTGTTTTCGTTTTCATAGTTGATAATATTTCTTATTCAAATTGGGGAACTAACAATACCGCATCGGCCGGCACAGTTCCTATGGCATTCTCACTGGAGATCTCTACATACCCTTGCTCAGAAGGTTCAAAATGACATTCATCCAGCAAATACCATTCTCCGGTGGTTTGGCCTTCTATCTTCAAAGCGTTAGGAGTCACTATAATGTGCCGTGTACCCCTACCATTTCCAATCCTGACAGTATACGTATCCGCCTGCTTCATCTTGGGAGAATAAATATAGACTTTATACAATCCTTCCTTCTTTATCGGAAGCTGATATCTCACTTTGGCTATATTCCTGCCATCCGACTCATGCGTACGGAATGTAAGTCCATATCCGGGTTTCTGTTTCGTTTTCCAGTCTCCGGTCATCTGAACATACGCTGCCTGGTCATCATCCACCAGTATATCTCCCGGTCGGCCGTCGGAATAAGGATTTTCGTCCAGCAACCGTTTAATGTCAGACACACAAACTTCTTGCACATCACATTTGTTATCTATGGCGAGACTGGCCGCTACTGCCGATGACTGTGCCAGTACCATAAAAACCGGTTCCATACGAATAGAGCCATAAGCTATATGAGAAGCGGAAAGACAAACCGGTACCAGAAGATTCCTGACTTCTTCCCGACGGGGAACTATGCAGCGATAGGAAATCGGATAAGGTTTGAAACCACCGACTTCGACATTTCCCTCATTCTTTACAAAGCCATTGATAACGTGTCTGTCACAATTATGCGAATCCATAGTATAAGCAGCCCAACCAATGCCATCGTCACATGTCTTCTTTCCGACACAATGCTGCTGAGTCATCACCACTTCTCCAAGCATTCTGCGCGCCTCACGAACATACAACTGATGTGACCAATACCCATTGCCTACAAATTCATCTTTCGGATAACCCCATTTCCTCATTTCGCGCCTGATCTCCTTTGGAATCCTTCTATCATGCCCGACAAAATAAAGCAATCCCTTCGTATAATCCACATGTTCTTGCCAAATACTGTCTCTTTTTTCATAAGAGGCTTCCGGATATTCCCAATTAGCACCAATCATATCCGTAGAAAAAGCACCTTTATTATTGATATCAGTCTTATCGCCGGGCATCAAACTCCAGATAAAAACATCTTGTAACCCTTTCCAAGGCTCCACTTCTTTCAAGCGAACCAATAATTCATATTTCTTCGAATCATAGTTTTCCGGCCGGGTAATGGGTATTCTATTTCTCGGATTGTTGGTCAAAGTAATCCTGAAATTATAAGCTTGTATCTTCTTATCACCGCTGCCCGTAGGTTGAGGAACAGTATGATGTATTCCCCACAACAAACCGCTTGTCGGATCACCCTTAATCTTATAAGGATCAACTTTTCGGTTAAATTGATGACCTTTATGTATTTGAACTCCGTTTAGAGTCTCACCATAAGTAGCATTAGACTCACGTCCGGTCATATATGACACACCCGCCCGTGCCATCAAATCTCCCTCATATGAACAGTCTATAAACACTTTAGCCCGAACACTCCTGTTTGTTGCCGGCTGCGGATTATATGTATTCTCCAGCATTATTTCATTTATCTTCCTTTCAGCCACTGTAGAAGATACGATACGATATTCATACCAAGTTTCTATCTCTGCCTTATTTATATAATCGACAAAAATAGATTCTGCTACTTTAGGTTCAAAAATCCACTGCTCAAGCTTACCATAGTGCGTTCCCAGTTTACGATAAAAATCCAGGGCCAATCCTTTTACCACATATTTATTGCCGATATCCGTATATCCCAATCCTCCGGAAGTCATCCCACCCAGATTACGGCGAGGTTCGATAAGAATGACACTCTTCCCCATATTCTTAGCCGTATATGCCGCAATGACACCCGCGGATGTACCACCATATATACATATATCTACTTCACGAACCGACTGGGCCTTTATGCCATCGAACACCCAAAAGAGTAAGGATATTAAAACCGTATACTTCATATATTTTTCTATTATATTAATTCATGCACCTCTTCATTATTCATCATTTCTTCTGATTGACCATGCAAACATAGTATTTCATGAGGTTATGCACTCATTCTAAAGTCTCAAACACTTTCTATTTTATCTCAACCAGGCTTTGCGATTGAACTATCACGTATTTATACACCACATAATCATTCATTGAAGGTAAAAAAACCTCAATTGTTCCTTTTTCATCCACTATTGTCTTTATCGCTTTACCGTGTCCCAACAGAGGTACACATTCTATTTCCGTTCCCGGAGCCAACCAAGTTTTTACATGATAAGATTGCAAAGGATGATACTCTCGAAAAAAAATAAAGTATCCTTGGTGCTCCCGTATAGATTGGAAACCTGTCCATGACCTGCCGTCGGGCATATCACCTACCGGCAAAATGATTCCCTGATGAAAATCATGTTGAAAACCACGATATTTTTCTACCTGTTCACGCAACAGCAAAGCCTCTTGCGGCAGATTAGTTCCCTCCATCCAAGCCAATGGCTGCCCTGCCATAGTAATGGCAAAAAGATATTCAAATGAATAATTAGCCGGCCCGAAAGGATCATTGGCATACTTCTTCTCATTACGCCATTTATTTAAAAATTCAATTTGTAGCTTTTCAGCAGGTACATATTTGGAAAGCTGCCACAAGTTACGTAAAGTCCAATAAGGATAATAATTCTGCCAATCTGTATACCGATTTTCCAAGAATATATTTCCATACCGATTAAATGTATGGTATCCCCCACGGCGACCGGCCGTCGCATCCAAATTAAAAACCACTTGATTGTCGGTTTCAGCCAAAACGTAGTCAAACAACCTATGCAAATTCATTTCCGCTTCTTTAGTCGGGATAGACAGTCCATCAATCTTAAATATACAGATGCCATATTCTTTATATAATCTGATAATAGCTTCCGCATCCTTTTTCCAATCTGCAAAATTATCTTGTATGCTGGGATTAAACCACAATGCTATGTCAATGCCCAGTTCTTTGCCTCTTTTTATGATAGGAGACAATCCGCGAGGATACTTGCTTTTATCCGGTGTCCAATAATCCGGATTACTCCATATATCCTTAAAAGAGCCTTTCGCTACTGCCGAATTAGGACTCTTCCCGGTTTGCCAGCCATCGTCAATCTGAAAATGAGTAATTCCCAGTTGAACCGCCCGCTCTAATTCCCGCAAGCAAAATGCCTCGTTTACTTTCGAATCTTGACTGCGGTCTCCCCATGTATTCATCATTATCATTTCATCCCGTTGAGGAAGCAGCCGGCGTATTTGTTTCTGATAAGTACGTAACGCCACCAACTTGTCAACCGCTTCCGGACCATAAACCCCGATAACGCATCCATAAGCAGGAGTCCATTTGTCCGGAGTAATATCTTTCTCTGAAACCCCTAGGCCCGTAACAGTAAAGCTCCCAAACTCAGCCATAAAATCATATCCTTGATAGGCTAGCTGTACATTTGAGCAAGGAGCCTCTTTTAGAAAAAAGAAACCGTTCTTACTGATATTTTCACGAACTTGTAATAGATTTCCCCGATAATGATTTTTACGATAAGACAGGAAGTTTCTCTCCACCACTAAATTATTATTCCAGTCTGTCGCATCAAAGAATTCAATACAATCGACATTCCAGTGTTGCCCTTTGAAATTCAATTTATCAAGCGTAGATGCAGTTTGGTTAATTTGCATATCTTCAAGGAACTCAATATTCTTTCGATCGGCATTATTCAACTCCTCACTTTTCCCCAGAATGGACACATTCCCTTTTAAATAGGTGTTGCAGGCGATAGCCGGACAATCATTATATACTTTATAAACACGTTTAACTTGCAACTGCCGTAAAGCAAACTTTACTTCTATCTGCAAATATGCCGGGTGAATAGTTGTTTGCGCCACCCGTACTATATCTACAGAAGCTTTCTCCGCCTCCACAAGTTCTTTATTTAATTGAAAATCAGGAGTACGTGAAGTATTCCTCCAGGAATACCGATTTGTTTTATCAGTCAGTGTATGAGTTATCAGATTTCCATTATTCCAAAGAAAAGTACGTTCAATCCGATTATTCCCCATAATCAATGTATCCTTCTTTAAATAACCATAAAAAGTGTCTTGAGCCACCACCGTCTTTCCTAAAAGAAATAACAACCCCAACAGAAAAAAAGACTTCTTCTTTCTTCCCCTATTCAAGTGTTTTTCAAACAATAGCTGTACTTTCATCACATTTGTATTTTTAAATTCTGCCGTAAAAGTAGAAATGCTTCTTCACAGATACAGAATTATATATCTCAAAAACATTCTTTTCTGTCTCATAGAAAAGAAACAAAAGAAAAAAATAATATATTTGCAGCATGTATCGTTTGTGGTTTACATTCATTATAACTTTGTTTTCCTGCTTTCATTCTATGACAGCAACAACACATGACAAGCCTTTCTTCTTTCAACATCTGACTATGGAAGACGGGCTTTCCAACAATCATGTATCAGCTATTTTCCAAAGTAAGGACGGAATTTTGTGGCTAGGAACACAAAAAGGACTGAACTGCTATGACGGTCATAATTTCAGGCTCTATAAAAAAAGAGATTCATCCACCGCCAACAGTATTAGAGGAAATGGCATTAAAAAGATTCTTCAAGACCGCGACAATAATATCTGGGTACAACACGAAAAAGGAACGGACGAAATCAATTACATTACCCGAAATGTCCGACATGGATGGGCGCACGACTCTATCGGAAAATCAGTTATCGATATCTGCACTGACTATAATCAACAACTGCTCATCCTCTGCGATCAGGAAGTATGGCAATACATAAAACCGTCACGGTCTTACAAACGGTTGTTCACTGCCCCTGAAAACTACTCCCTATTCTCTCTAATAAAAGATAAACAAGGAGGATATTACATTGGTACCCGACAATATGAGGTGCTAAGATGCGACAGCAACTGGAATATCACATCACGAATCCAGTCTGCACTAAAACAAAAAGGTCCGGCAAACAAAGGATTGGTTTTTCCTTTGTGTATAGACTCGGAAAACAGACTTTGGTATGGCATAAAAAACCAAAGTATCGAACGGTATACCCCTCAAACAAAGAGTATCACCAAATATAGCTTATCGAATACATCATTTATCAATCCTGACGTACGCGACATGATTGAAATGGATAAAGATTATATGCTTATCGCAACTTTTAACGGTCTTTTCAGATTGGATAAAGAAACCTTGAATCCTTCTCACGTTCTTTCTCCACAAACAGAGGAAGAGGGCACTTTAAACCATTTCTCGATTTATAGTCTCTACAAAGACAAGCAGAACATTTTGTGGGTAGGTACTAATGCAGGAGGCGTGAATTTTTGTCATCCTTACAATCAACGTTTCAAAACGATCCATCCCAATCTGTTTTTAGGACGCATGGGGATGATACGCAAGGACCAAGAAAACAATATATGGGTAGCTACAGAAGGCGGAGGATTGTTCTCTTACAACCAGCAAACCGGTTATCAGGAAAATTATCTAGTACACGGCAAAGAGAAATCAACCTATTATGCCAATATCCTCAAATCTCTGTTTATTGACGGAGATTCTATCTGGTGCGGCAATCAAAAGGGAGAGATTTTTATTTTCTCCATAAAAAAGAAAAAGTTCTCATTCTACACACGTCTAGGTGACAGTAATATCCTTGCTATTTTTAAAGACTCCAAACAACATATCTGGATTGGCACCAAACAAGAAATTATACAGTTAGCAAAAAATGCCGACGGAAAATATGTCAAACAGTCAACTAGCAGTCTTATTCCCATAGAAGACGTATGTGTCATAGAAGAACTTCCAAACGAAATCATACTGTTCGGTTCCAAAACGAAAGGTATCTATATATACCATACGTCAACCAACCAATGGCAACATCTTGATAATCGTTTCTTTAAACTTCCGGAAGATACCAACATCAGCATAACTTCTTTCTGCAAAACGAAAGACAACCAGATATGGGTGACAACAGAAAATCAAGGGTTGTTCCTATTGGATACGGACTTTCAAATAAAGGAGCATTTATTCCATTCGGGAAACAATTATCTGGAAGATTTGTATCACGTAGCAGAAGGAAAAGAAAACCAGCTATGGCTGATGACCAACAAAAGCATTCTTTTGTATGATACCAATACGCGCCTCATCCGTTCATTTGACAGCCATAACGGACTTAACCTGAAGGACTTCAGTGCCTATTCTTGCTGGATGGATATCAATCGGCAACTGTGGTTTTCGGGCAACCGGGGAATTGCAATGCTGGATACCGAAAATTTTCCACTAAATACATCACGTTCTCCAATCATCTTCACTGATTTATTGGTAAACAACCGTGTTCAACACCCTTTGGCACCCGAATCCGTATTGAAACAGAATTTTAATGAGACTCGGACACTGAGCCTTAATTACAATCAGACTAATATCGCTATCAGTTATACCTGTTCCAATTTCATCTATCCGGACAACAATACCTTTTTTTACAAAATGGATGGTGTAGATGAAGAGTGGATTGATGCCAACAACCGGAAAACGGTATATTACAGTAACTTGCGCCCGGGACATTACCGGTTTCATATCAAAGCCTTCAACAACGACAATATGTTCTGCGGAGAAAAAGAGATAGAAATCATCGTTCTCCCTCCTTTTTGGATACGCTGGTGGGCATTTCTTATGTACGCAGTCATTATATACTTGTTGATACACAGATACGTAATATACCGGCAGAGAAAACAAAGACTAGAGCATGAATTGCATCTGAAACAGATTGAACAACAAAAAGCGGAAGAACTGAATCATGAGCTGCAATTGTTTTTCACCCAAGTGGCACACGAATTTCGTACTCCTTTATCTTTAATATTAAATCCTCTGGACGAAATACAGGATAAAATTATACACATAGCAGGCGTGCAAGAAGCATTGAAACTTATCCGCAGAAATGCACAACGGTTGCTGGCATTGGTCAACGACCTGATGGATTTGCGGAAAATAGAATCCGGAACGGATAAGCTAAACCTTTCTAATTTTGATTTCAACGATTTCACCAAAGAAGTTTATTATACTTTTCAAGGAATTGCCGGACAACGTCATCTAAAATTTTTGTTAAACTTGCCAAATACTCCCATCATGGCTACTTTTGACAGAGAAGCCATGGAGAAGGTACTTTTCAATTTGCTTTCCAATGCTTTCAAATTTACTCCTGAAGGCGGAGAGGTACACCTGTCCGTCACCACAGAAAAAACTGTCGAATCCAAAAGTATCCTGATTGAGATAAAAGATACCGGTATCGGTATCTCGCCCGAAGACGTTGAGAAGATTTTCCGTCCCTTTGCCCTATCACGTAAAGACTTGCATGGAAATATCAGCGGCAGTGGAGTAGGACTGAGTATCACCCGGACAATTATAGAACATCACAAAGGAACCATACAAATTCAAAACAATCCTCCGCACGGGACTTGCATCCATATAGAACTTCCCTGGGTATTCAATCCCCAATACACCATCTCGCCCACTATCATTGATGAAGAAGACGTGAGAAAGGAAGACATCGGACAATTCCCGCTAAAGGTAAATCTGCTCGAAAAAACTATCTTGCTGGTAGACGACAATCCTGAGATACTGAACTATCTGAAAAAAGAACTTGGAAAATCTTTCAATATACTCACTGCCACCAACGGAAAGGAAGCATTGGGCATGTTACAACAACAGAATATCTCATTAGTGGTGAGCGATGTCATGATGCCCGAAATAGATGGTATCGAATTATGCAAACGAATAAAAACAGACCATAACCTGTCTCATCTCCCCATCATCCTACTCACGGCAAAAGCCATGAATCTGTATATAGAAGAAGGCTTCCAGGCCGGAGCAGACGATTACATCGTCAAACCCTTCAAAGTGTCTACACTGAAAATACGTATCAAAAATATTCTGAACCGACAAGAGAAGATGAAAAAGATTTACGGCAAGCAATTATCATTGAAGAGTGCCGGCATAGAAGTAGAATCTATAGATAAAGCTTTTGTTGATAAATACATTGCCATTGTCAAAGAAAACATCTCTAATCCAGATTTCAACATTGACCAACTTTGTAAAGAACTAGCTATAAGCCGGGCCAATTTATATAGGAAAGTCAAAGCAATCACTACCTTATCACCAGCGGAAATGATAAGAAATATACGTTTGGAATGTGCTTCCGAATTATTACGCAACTCACAACTGACTGCCACCGAAATCGCAATACAAGTCGGATTCGGCAGTTACAGCCATTTCAGCGATTTCTTCAAAAGTATATACGGGATATCTCCTAAAAAATACAAAGAACAATACGGAAAATCCTGATTTAACGCAGTTAAGCTGTAAGCGTCTCCGCGTTGCCGTTACTTTCTCCATTTGTCCGGTAACAGTTCCCTTAGCACCTTTTTGTCAGTGTTTGGTTTAATCCCAATAAATCTGTTAAGTATGTCTTTGAAGTAGTCGAATGTGTTTATCCCGTTAAGTCTGCATGAGCACGCCAATGAATATATCAGCGCCGCTCTCTTTGCCCCTTGATGACTTCCGCAGAATAGCGAGTTCTTTCTACTTAAACTGATATACCTGTTTAACCTTTCTATCTCGTTATCCAGCTTGTAGTCCGGTTTGAGCACATAATTGCACAATGCCGGATATTCATTCAGGGTATAATTGACCGCCTTGCTCAAATTACTTTTGGGCAGGGTTGTCTTTTTCGTCTGTATTTGCAACAGTTCATCTTTTAATTCGCTTAATATAGGGAGCATATGCTTCTTTCTGTATTCCATGACTTGTCCGGGTGGGTATTCAGGTGGCATTTTCAAGGTATTTCTTATAGTCGAATACTATCTTCTCCCTTTTTCTGGTGGAAGACAAGCAAGTTCCGATTGTCCCACATATTGTGGGAAAGTATTCTCTAATATTATGGGAAAAGATTCTCTTATTTTGTGGGAACAAATTCCCATAATATCAGAGAATACTTTCCCATAATATATGGGACAAAGAGAATATGTACTTCTCTGATAATGGTTGACTAGTTGTTTCTTTATTCTTGTTATAGGTTGGCAGGAAAGACACTATGAGAAATGAATCCAACAAGTATGAGAAACAGGGTAAAATCGGGGGTATTTGACGGAAAAACTATGAGAAATGCTGTTTTAGAAATCATTTCTCATAGTCTATTCTATTAGCTTTCTGCTACTTATGATTGATGAATGAGAATATGAGAAATGAAAATGAAAAATCGTTTGCAGGGAGCGGTAAAACAAGACGGCAGCGCGGAGACGCTTACCGGTACAATGTGAAGGAGGTGAAGAGCGATTTATCTCATCTTTTACGTTTCCAATCACCATAAAACACCGATTCACAATCATCCGGGCTAATGTGAAACCTATGAACCTTCGAAATGCCTCTTTATAGTAGAAACTTCAAAAGACCTCAAAGAAAGAATCAATCAACAGTGTAAAGGTTGAGTCTTGCGGTATCTATTCCATATACGATGACAGGTGCCCCGGTCAATGATATGGTTGCCTTATGATCAGGAGCTCTCAACCGTATTTTCTGTCCAATGACGTTCACCAACTTCAGACTTTCTCCGGCAGCAGGGAGTTCCAACTCCGTGTGCACACGCCATGTATCCACCCAAGGTTCTGGAGACAGGGCATTGTGTTTCTGGATAAACCCTTCCGCTCTATTCCAAAGGACGGCCATCGCCCCGCTGGGAGTGTCGAACAGCAATCCTCTATGATGGCTGTTCTCATCTGGGAATTTAATCCATCCCTTGCATGTTGCCCCGTCCAGTGCTTCGGCAATCGTGCAATAAGCCATCAGTGAAGGCTTAAAGCTAAGATCTCTGTTGATAAGACCGAAGAAATACTCCCGGTTGCCGGCATTCACTCCCAGTTGGTCGAACCAAACTGAATTAAACAATTGGTAATAAAGAGCATTCTTCACTCCTTCCGCCGCTGCCAATACATACGACAAGACTACATTCTCGGCAGAACCACGAGGAGTGTCGTTCCATGAATGATTGGGATAATCCAACGCATAAACCTCCGTCAAATACAGTTCCTTATTTCCGCCATGCTTCTTTATAAAATCATTTGCCAATCGAATGGAAGCGTAATAATTCCAATAAGGATATCCTTTAACCGGTTTCTGATATTTTTTCCACGGAGTAACTACAGGATAATCAGGAGTATAATTTCCTCTACCCGGATGCAATGCAATGCCATCCAACAAGTCCCAACCACCAACCTCTACCAACTTATTCATAAATATTTCATCCCAACCTGCCATGCCAAATGAAATCAGTTTAATTGCCTGCCATTCCGGTTTTTCCTGCTGCACCCGGCGAATTGTTTTCAGCCACGCCACATAAGGTTCAAGCAACACAGCGCCTCCGATGCCATCTTTGCTTACGGCAATACCTGCATTATCCATGTTGATTTCATTGCCAAACTCCCATATCCTATTGCCATTGCAAACCATTTTTTCAAGACAAGCACGAACCGTTCTTTTACGCATCTGTTCGTCCCATTCCTTTTTCCAATTAACATTATTATGGAACATCGCCCATATAGAAGGAAAATTTGCCGTATCTCCATTCCGCAACCATTTTACTCCCATTCTCTGCAACAAGCGGCTCAAATTATCCAAATCAGGAATCTCCCAATAGGCAGAAAGCCCCATAATGCTTTTCTCAGGAGAAGAAAAAAACTTATGAGGAGGCAATACGCAAATATTAGTTCTGGAAAAAACTTGCTCACGCCCCTCATTGTCGACCAGAGAGGCTTCTACAAAAAACAAATCCCGTTCTTGCTCCGACCTGAACCGGACAGGCCGAACAACACACTCTCCGCTAGCTAATACCAAAGCTTCGCTCTGTCTGACAACTACATTGCCCTTAAAATCACGTACCCAATAATTTAACCTAAAGTTCTTTTTTTCTTGAGCTGTATTGGTTACGTTAACATTCACTTCCAAAGTCTCCAAGGCGTCTTCCCACCAGTTGTAGGTTTTATCTGTAGTCAGAGTCAGTGCAAACGGACGCCCGTGCCATCGTGAGCTGATGACCTCGTAAGATTCGTCTGCCGAAGCAATCACAACAGAAAAGCGAGTATCCAGAACCTTTTCTCCCTGTAGACTTTTCTCAGTAAATACTGTATGTCTGAATCCCTCGTCTTTCCAATTAAGATTAGCAGAATTACCTTTGTTATACGCCAAACATATCTTATAATTGCCGTTCCGAAAAGGAACAAATTTTGCATCAAACTCTTCAATGGGAAGCCCACCTTCAGAATGACGTTGCCAAAGACCAGTTTTCGCTACAGGCAGTTCCAAGCTCCGCTCCCCTAATAAAACGAAACGGAATTGGGAACCGCCCCATTTCTTTTCTACATATCCTTCGGGCATCCCACTAACAGTATAATGGACATCTACCGCAGAAGGACGTGCTATATAAGTACCCGTAAGAACCAGCGTCTCCGGAATTTTCCTTCCACTGTCATCTCTTTCAGGAAACGTAAAATGAGCACGAATAGCCTGACAACCATCCTCCTTCACCATTTCATAAGTACACGCTTCCGGAACAATCGCCGGTGACCATCCCAACCTCATACTTCCCAACCGGACAAGCTTTTCCGATTGTTTATTCATAACAAATATTTCGTCAAAACCGGATGCTTGAAGAATATAACTTGCAGTTTCAATCCTACAAGTCTCCTTAGCATATATGGAATGGTTGCCTAAGCAAAATAGCATACCGATATATATAAACGGCCACAAAAGGACCTTTAAAAGAATATTATTCCGTCTTTCCATTGATAACTACGGTTTTTTATAGATTTTCATTGCGCAACCTCCACCTGGCGCCATAGATATCTTCAGTTTCCTGTCTGCAGGAATATCAATCACTTCTTTTACATAGTCGGATGCTACTCTGTGAGCATTTGCTCCATCACGATAGACTTCCGCCGCAAACGCACCTTCACCGACAAACGACAAGTCAAGTGTCAACGTGCGTTCATCCCAATTAGTCATTGCTCCCACATACCAGTCTTTTCCTTTCTTACGGGCAATTGCCACATATTTCCCGATAGCCCCATCCAAAGATATTGTATGATCCCATACAGTGGGGATCGAAGTTATAAAACTCGTACATTCCGCTTCGCGCTCATACATAGAAGGACTGTCACACAGCATATTCAAAGGAGATTCAAAAACTACATACTCCGCCAACTGACGACAACGAGTGCCTTGACTCATCGGCTCCTCAGTAATATAGCGGAAATTCTTTTTATTTGCGTTACGCATGGCACCTTGCGTATAATCCATAGGTCCGGCAAGCATACGGATAAACGGAATAGTCACATCATAAGTCACCTGATCTATATTATTACTAGTAAACTTTAATTGTTCAAGCCCATGCACTCCCTCAAAATTAAGCACATTCGGATAAGTGCGGTTTAGTCCTGTCGGCTTATAAGCTCCATGAAAATCCAGCAATAACCGATGTTTTGCAGCAATCTCCGCCGCTTTATAGTAAAATTCAACCATCGGCTGGTCATCCCTGTCCATAAAATCAACCTTAAAACCTTTTATTCCTAACTCGGAATAATGCTTGCAGACTTTCTCCAAATCACGATTAAAGGCATAATATCCCGCCCATAAAATTAACCCGACATTACGGGAAGCGGCATAATTTATCAGTTTCTTCAAATCAACTTCCGGTACTACCTGAAAAAGGTCTGCCTTCAAATTCACAGCCCATCCTTCATCCAGAATTACATATTCAACGCCATGACGAGAAGCAAAATCAATATATGCCATATAAGTTTCATTATTCACTCCGGTCTTAAAATCAACTCCTTTCAAATTCCAGGCATTCCACCATTCCCAGGCAACTTTTCCCGGACGTATCCATGATATATCCTTCACGCGCGAAGGAGCAGCAAGCTTATAGACCATATCATTATCTGCCAACTCTTTATCATTCTCGGAAACGACAACAATACGCCAGGGAAATACAGCATTAGCCTGACAACTAGCGATATAAGGTTCGCGCACTTGTATCACTTCCTGCAAGGAATTATATCCTCCTTGCTTTTTCTCCTTGGGATAAGGAGCATATACTCCCTCCAATGCGTTCCGATCTTTCGTTTTAACCAGAAACATACCGGGATATTGTTCCAAATCAGCCTCAGCAATACATAATTTACGATTATCACCCGTCTCAACAACCATAGGAGAAAATAACAGTTTATGAGGATTCATCCGGCTAATGGCCTCATAAGTATATATATTTTCAAATGAATTAAAGAACTGCTTCTCACGGTCTTCGCTTTTAGTACGGACATACGGTATGTAAGCATTCCGGTCTGTCTGGAAATGAAAACGCGCTTCTTCCGACACTACCGTAAAAGGCTTATCCCCGCTCGATACAAAACGATAGGCCATACCTTCATTATACATCCTGAAAATAAGGTTAAAACCATTCTTAAAAACCAGTGTCATCTCATTGAAATGGTCAGTAACGGCAGCACGTTTATAAAAAGGAGAAGCTATCGTCTTATTCACCGTATTATTACGCACAGACCGTACTTTTGAGTTTGGTCCCCACACCTCTCCGTCTCCCAATATCATAGAAATAGAAGAAGGATAAATCAAAGTATCGCCTTTATGTAACAATGCATAAGAAAGAACATTCCCCGTTTTTACAGACACCTTCAGTTGTTTGTCAGGAGAGAATACTTCATAGCGTTTCTGGCTCCATCCCAAAGTAGCCGAAAACAGAAATAGAGAAATTAATGTAATGTTTTTCATATTTATTCTTATAACTTGGTTTTAAATGATTGAGAGCAAAACTATACATTTCATTCCTTGCTAACAAGCGTTGCAAGGCTAAATTTCGGGTATGAGACGATTCCGCAAGTTTTTGAGACGCACGCCTTTCTTACCTATGTTTATAAGCCCTACTTTTGTAAGCATCATTACGGAAAATCATAATCACCATTCAATCAAAAAATAAAATGAGAAAGTATATTGTTTATATCCTACTACTTATTAATTACAGCATATTGCTGAATGACTTATCGGCACAACCTATAAAAAAAGATTATAGCCGGAAAGTAGATTCTCTTCTTCAACAAATGACGTTGGAAGAGAAAGTCGGACAGATGATCCAATACTCCAATGACAAACTCCAGACAGGTCCTACCATCAAAAACCAAAATCATGTAGAAGAAATAAAAAAGGGAATGGTCGGTTCGATGTTCAACATCATTACGGTAGAACGTGCCAGACAGTATCAGGATTTGGCTATGCAATCACGCCTCAAGATTCCTTTGATATTTGGTTTGGATGTTGTGCATGGGATGAGGACTATCTTCCCTATTCCATTAGGAGAAGCTGCCAGTTTTGACCTGAAAATGATAAAGAAGACCGCCCGGATAGCCGCTTCCGAAACGTCAGCATACGGTATTCACTGGACCTTTGCGCCAATGGTAGATATAGCCAGAGATGCCCGTTGGGGAAGAGGTATGGAAGGTGCAGGCGAAGATACATGGTACGGAAGCCAGGTAGCCAAAGCGCGCATAGAAGGCTTTCAGGGAACAGACTATTCCCGACAGAATACTGTTCTTGCCTGTGCCAAACATTTAGCTGCATACGGTGCTGCCCTCGCCGGAAAAGACTACGCGGAAGCCGATATTTCGGATGCTACACTCCATCAAGTATATCTCCCTCCCTTTCATAGTGCTGTAAAAGCCGGTGTAGCTACGTTAATGACAGGATTCAATGAAATAAACGGTATTCCGGCTACTGCCCACAAATATCTTCAAAGTGAGCTATTAAAAGAAAAATGGGGATTTAAAGGTTTTACCGTAAGCGATTGGGGTTCCATTGGAGAAATTGCCCGACACGGAATGGGCAAAGACAACAAAGATGCTACCAGAATTGCCGTCATAGCAGGATGTGATATGGATATGCACTCCATGTCTTATAAAAGAAATCTGGTCGACCTTGTAAACGAAGGCCAAGTAGATGTAAACCTGATAGATAATGCCGTAAGACGAATACTGACATTGAAATACGAATTAGGGCTGTTTGACGACCCTTATTGTTACAACAACAGATATCAGGAACTAAGTGATAAAAAGATAATCAACGAACATCGAAAATCAGCACGCCTGATGGGAAGCAAGTCAATCGTCCTTCTCAAAAACAATCAAGTCCTTCCTATCCAGCCGCATATATCCAACATCGCACTAATCGGTCCTCTCAACAAAGCCTCCAAAGATATGTTAGGCAATTGGAAAGCAGTAGGAGACGAAAAAGAGGTTGTTACAGTCGATGAGGGTTTACGTAATGCTATCCCACACGCACAAATAAGTTATATCGAAGGATATGATTTGGAAAATAATGAACTCAAACCATTACCGGCATTAGACCGCTTCGACATGATTATTGTAGCGGTAGGAGAAAGAGCAATGGAATCAGGAGAAGCAAGGTCAAAAGTGGATATCAATATCCACAGAAATCAACAGTTGCTAGTAAAACAATTAAAAGAAAAAAGCAACAAACCGGTTGTAGCACTCATAATGGGAGGACGACCATTGATTTTCTCAGATATGGAACCTTATGCCGATGCCATACTAATGACTTGGTGGTTGGGATCCGAAGCAGGGAACTCTGTTGCAGATATACTCACCGGAAAATATAATCCTTCCGGAAAGCTACCGGTTACTTTTCCCAAACAAGTAGGTCAATGTCCTATTTATTATAACCAGAAGCGAACCGGAAGACCTTGGGTTCCCAATAATCTATATGTCAGCGGATACTGTGACGAAACAGCTTTGCCTGCCTACCCCTTTGGTTTCGGACTAAGCTACACACAATTTGAAATAGACACCCCAGTACTTGAGAAAGAGAAATATTTTTTTAACGAACCTATTAAGGTAAAAGTAAAAGTCAGAAATAACGGAAAATATAAAGGAATAGAAACCGTACAACTCTATTTACAAGACGTCGTAAGTTCCATTACACGTCCTCTCATAGAGCTTTGCGGCATCCGACAAGTAGAATTAGCACCTAAAGAAGAAAAGATTGTCGAATTCATTCTGTTTACGGAAGATCTTTCATTTTACAGCCATGAAAAAGTATTCATTACTGAACCCGGCGAGTTTAAACTATTTGCAGGTAATAGTTCCGACAACCTACGGGCTACCTCTTTTGAATTACTGGAGACACGAATATCTTCCAACAAATAGCCTGACTTCATTCAGATATACAACATAATAACTGAAATAAATAACATTTATGAGAACTAAAAAACACATCATCCTGACGTTATTGTCACTCATCCTGGTAAGTCAAAACTGTCGGTCTCAGGAGCTTATCGCAAATGTCTATGGACGCAACTACCAACTACTGAATGGCAAATGGAATGCAATCATAGACCCTTATGACCAAGGCATCCGAATGGGTATGTTTAAGAATAAAAAGCCTGTGGGTAAAACTGATTTTTATGAATACTCATTTGAGGAAGGTTTAATTTTGAACGTTCCTTCCGACTGGAACTCTCAGATTCCCGAACTTAAATTTTATGAAGGAACAGTTTGGTATGCTCGCCATTTGGACATCAAGAAAAAGGAAAACGAAAGATTGTTATTATACTTCAATGCAGTCAGTTATCGTTGTAAAGTGTACCTAAACGGGAATGAAATAGGTCAGCACGAAGGAGGGTTCACTCCTTTTCAAATAGATATAACTGATAAAGTTAAAGAGAATGATAATTTTCTGGCTGTAGCAGTGAATAACACCCGAACCAAAGATGCAATACCCGCCATGTCTTTCGACTGGTGGAATTATGGAGGAATTACAAGAGATGTCATGCTTGTAACAGTTCCTCAAAAGTATATTAAAGATTATTTTATCCAGTTGGATAAATTCAATTCTGATAAAATCAATGCGCATATTTCTTTGTCAGATAAAAAAGAGGGGCAGAAAATAATACTTGAAATACCGGAACTGAAAGTAAGAAAAGAATTAGTAACAGATCTTTCAGGTAGCGCACAACTCTCTTTCACAACCCGAAAGTTACAACGTTGGTCACCCGAATCTCCCAAACTATATACAGTCGTTATTTCATCCGATTCCGATAAAATAGAAGAAAAGATTGGATTTCGTAATATCTATGTGAAAGAAGAAGATGTTTATCTAAATGGCGCCCCCATCTTCATGCGAAGTATAAGCTTCCATGAAGAAATACCACAACGCAAAGGACGCGCTTTTTCAGAAAGCGATGCAATCATGCTATTATCGGAAGCAAAAGCATTAGGAGCTAACATGATTCGTTTAGCTCATTATCCCCAAAACGAATACATCGTAAGAAACGCTGAAAAAATGGGGTTTCTTTTATGGGAAGAAATTCCTATCTGGCAAGGAATAGACTTTGGTAATGAACAAACCAAAAATAAAGCCGGTACAATGATTAAGGAAATGATCATGCGTGATAAGAACCGATGTGCTCTTATATTTTGGGGAGTTGCCAACGAAACAGCCACTTCCGAACCTCGTAACCAATTCCTCAGATATTTAATTAATTGTTGCCATGAATTGGATACTACCAGACTCATTACTGCCGCATTTGATCTGGCAAGGTATAATCAAGAAACAAAAGCCTTCGAGATGAAAGATCCATTCATAAAAGAACTGGATGTGGTTGCAATCAATAAATATATGGGATGGTATCACAATTGGCCTGCCAAACCTGAGCAGGTAAAATGGAATATCGCATCTGGACAACCTCTCATTATATCAGAATTCGGAGGGGAAGCGTTGTATGGGAAAAAAGGCAAAGTTGATATCAAAAGTTCATGGAGTGAAGATTATCAGACGCAATTATATCTGGATAATTTAAAAATGTTCAGCCATATTCCTAATCTACGCGGAATATCTCCATGGATCTTATTTGATTTTCGCTCTCCTTTTCGCTTTCACCCCAATCAAGGAGGTGAATGGAATCGCAAAGGCTTAGTATCCGATCAAGGATACCGTAAAAAAGCTTGGTATATCATACGAGATTATTACAGTAGTTTTAATAAGAATTAGCGAACGTCTTATAAAATAATGGAACGAAATACATGAGGATGAATTATTTATCAAATATTAGTTTTGACACATCCATCCTCATGCCATAAATTAGTTCATCTTTACAAAGGATATTCCTCAAAAGCATACAAAATGGTAGATAAATAACGTTCACCTGTATCGGGTAATAATGCAACAATCATTTTCCCGGCATTTTCCGGTCGCTTCGCCAGTTCCGTAGCAGCATATACGGCTGCGCCTGAAGATATGCCTACCAACAAACCTTCCTGTTTGGCTAATTCACGACTCGTACGAATGGCATCGTCATTCTGCACCTGAATAATCTCATCTACGATAGAAGCCTTGTACGTTTTAGGAACAAACCCTGCACCAATTCCCTGAATCTTATGCGGCCCTGGTTTTCCTCCCGAGAGTACCGGAGAATCAGAAGGTTCTACTGCCACGATCTTTATACTCGGATCACGCATCTTCAGCGCTTCACCTACACCGCTAACTGTCCCGCCAGTACCTACTCCGGCTACAAAGATATCGACTTTCCCCTCGGTATCTCTCCATATTTCCAGACCAGTAGTTCGTAAATGCATGGCGGGGTTAGCAGGATTCTCAAATTGTTGCAAGATGACTGCCCCCGGAGTGACCGCTTTCAGTTCTTCAGCTTTGGCAATGGCTCCTTTCATACCATCTGCACCAGGAGTCAATACTAATTCCGCACCTAAAGCTTTCAGAAGATTACGCCGTTCGATACTCATGGTATCGGGCATCGTCAGAATCAGTTTATAGCCTTTAGCAGCTGAAACAAAAGCCAATCCCACACCGGTATTCCCGCTGGTCGGTTCAATGATAGTCGCTCCGGGATACAAAATTCCTTTCGTTTCTGCATCCTCAATCATAGCCAATGCTATGCGGTCCTTCACGCTTCCTGCGGGATTGAAAGATTCAATCTTTACAATCAGACGAGCTTTCAGGTCGTTACTTGTATTATAGTTACTAAGTTCCAATAACGGAGTGTTACCCACCAAATCCGTCAATTTTCTTGCTATCTTTTCCATATATATCTGTTTTAAATTTCTCTTGTTTTAATATATGACAAAGATAGTGCGGATTCTGTTCAGGGTAAATACCATATATGTGGTAAATTCATACCACATATATCTGACTTCCTGCCAGATATTATATTAAGAAATCAGCTCTCATAGGGCTGAATGTATCAATCAATACACCTGCTTCCAGACAAACACATCCATGAGGCTGGTCAGGTTCCACATAATAACCATCACCTGTAGAAAGAATTTCTTTCCGATCTCCAATGGTCAATTCAAACTTACCGCTTGCAACATAAGTAGCCTGGCTATGATAATGTTGGTGCATAGAACCGACGGCACCTTTCTCAAATTCCACTTTCACCATCATCAGTTGCCCGTCATACCCCATTATCTGGCGACGGATTCCCGGAGCCGGTTTCTCCCAATCCAATTCTTTCTCAAACTGAAAAGCATCACTGCGTGTTTTCATCTTCCAATCTATTCTTATTTATAACTATATTATTTGAATCTCTTCACATAATCTGCAATCAGATAACATGCCGGGCCGAGTACTTGCCCATGATCGAATCCTTGCATTTCGTACAAAGTCACTTTCTTGTTACCTATACTTTTCAAGACAGCTTCCAACAACGCATTTTCTTCATATCTTGCCGCCATCTCCAGATGCTTGTCCCCCGTAATCAACACGAGAGGAGCTGTTTCCTTACGAGCCTTATTTACCGGAGCATACTCATCAACCACCGGAATACCGTCAGGCAAACCGCGTTCCTTACGAATAGTGAAATGTGTCACCGTCTGACCACTCACCGGAAGATAAGCAGCTACACTATCGGCATCTGCTCCATATGCTGCCATGTACTTTTTATCCATTGCCAGAATCAACGAAAGATAGCCTCCCGCTGAATGACCGGAAACAAAAATGTGATCCTTACGACCACCATACTTCTCAATATTCTTGAAAACCCATGCCACAGCTTCAGCCGCATCTTCGATGTAAGCCGGATTCTTTGCTTTCGGACTCAAACGGTAATTCACCGCCACTACTGCAAACCCTTGTTCTCTCAATTCTTTGGGAATAAATTTATTTCCACCTTCCATACCACCACCGTGAAACCAGACGATAGTTGAGAAATCCTTCTTGTTTTCAGGATAATAAATATCCAGTTTACAACGTTCCAGACGATAGGTATCCGTTTCGGAGCCAGAGACATAAGATATATCTTTGTTTGTGCGATAAGCATTTTGTGCTTGAGCAATGCAAGCACAAAGCAAAAAGAGAAGAAGGCAAATCTTTTTCATGGTTTCATTTATTTTATATTCATCTATTAGTACTATTCTTAAAAATTACTTTAGAGTTAATAATGTCATGTTCATCAATATATAATTCAGGATTCTCACCTGAGCTTTCCACCAAAGCTTCGATTGTGATACACTCATCCGGCAGCCACTGTTTAAAATGTAGCATATTATCTCTCAGTTCTACCATGTTATTTTCCGTGGCTGATAATTGAATCATCTTTTTTATATTTCTCGTATATAATGGAAGGCCACCCCCTTTAACTACTAAAGAAGATTGGGCACCTTCCCCAATAATATTCTTATTTCCCGTATTCTCTAACGTATAACATATTCTCCAAAGATTTTCAACCAGTATCGTATCTTCATACTGTACAAAGACAGTAATCCCCGGTATTTTAGGTTTTTGCGTCAGCAATGTACTCTCTGTACAGCAAACCGTCACTCTGACTTTTTCTTTCGAGAAATATGAAAGCAAAGTAACCACTCCCGCTAGAATTGTGACTGTTGTAACTACAATTTCTATCATATGTCTGTGTCTTTTTTTCATAATTACTATTCTTTAGTCAGTTCCCTCAATCGCCATGCACAATCTTTGAATTGCTTATCAATATACGTTAGCCGCTCTTCCAATTCATCAATTTTTCGTAAAGCATCTTTTACATCAATCTCCTTTCTTTCAATCTTATCCTCCACATATTTAATTACTTTCAAGTCATATTTGTTATGCCGTATCTCATCCTGCGTAGCAACATAGACCGGACAACCGTTTTTTTCTCCCCCCACCTCTTCTCCGATAAGAAACTTCTTATATATATTCGGAAGTTGTTCCAATACTTTATCAGAAAGTTTATAAAGACCTTTATTCGAAATATACCCCTTCCGTGCGTCAACGAATAAAGTTTGCGTCCTCATTCTTTCTTTTCTGAATACGAGAATTGCCGTAGAAATAGCCGTTCCATGAAATAGATTCGACGGCAATTCAATAACCGCCTCAAGTAGATTGTATTCAATAATCTGCTCTCGTATCTTGCTTTCAGTATTTCGGAACAGAACACCTACCGGCACTACTACAACAGCTTGTCCATCATTCCGCAAACTTGCCAAAATATGACTTATATATGCCCATGTAACTTGACTTTTAGGAGGAATACCATATTTAAAGCGTCTGTAAAAATCATCATAAGCTTCCTCAGATGCCCACTTATCTGCAAATGGAGGTACAGAAACAACAATATCAAACTTTTTCAACCCTCCATGATCCAATAATTTAGGACTACGAAGACTATCTCCCCAAAGAAAAGTCGCACCCTTGAAGCCATTCAGCATCAGATTCATTTTTGTCAATGCATACAAATTCCAATTCACTTCCTGCCCATAGATATCAGTACCCCTGATCCCCATTTTTTTACCGACCTCAATCAACAGAGTACCACTACCAGAAGCCGGATCGCACAAACAAGCATTTTTTCTATTGCCATCTATTAGTTTCGTGATCAAACTAACTACCTCTGTAGGAGCAAGTACATTATTTATCTTTTTCCCCGCCTCTTCAGCAAAAATATATAATAACTGATTATATAAATCACCAACATCTATCAACTGCCCGATAGCATCAGTCAACCTGACTTCTTGAAAAAGTTGAAGGAGTCCACGCAATTTACTCGATCGCGTGTTTGCTTCTCCTAATATATTACTTTCAAAATCAATAGCTTTATTGATTTCATAACCTTCAGTTACGAACCCATTTGCCTGCTCCAATTCATAAAGAGCCATATTTATCAATCTACCAAGATCCGGTGAATCAAGCGCTTTACATAGATAATCAAAAGAACTACGCTCGGACACCAATAAGTGTAGAGTAAGTTTGTTATCGTCTTGTTGAAAAGAATCATTAGACTTATAATATTCACTTGCAGACTTCAGAAATAGCAAAGCCAATACATAATCCCTACACTGATTGGCAGAAAGCGTTCCACCCAAGATTTGGCGCGCTTTATTTGCAATATAATACGCTTTTTCTTTCATAGTACAATCATTTTAAAGAATCCATCAGCAACTGATCCTGCAAACTTTGTTTAAGTTCATTTATTTCACTACGAATACATTCACTTTCTCTTCTCAACTGATCCATTTCTACAACAAGCTTCTGTACTTCTATAGATGGTATATCAAGCTGTATTTCTCCTATTACCGATTGGGGAATCACTTGAATGCCCGTACCTACCGCTGCGCTCTTCAACATACCAAGAATAGACGGCGTATTTAAAAAACAACAAAGAAATTCCGGTAATACATCACTAGTAATGGGACGTATAATAATAAAGGATGAAGATGCTATAGTACTTCGTTCTGCCCCCTCATACAATATGCAATAATTAGAGCCTCCTTTAGCCGCAAATAGCAAATCACCTTTTTTCAACCAATGCTTATCATTAATTCCTGTATTTATTACCGTAGCTACTTGAGTATAATCAAGTCGACTCTCCGGATCAACATCCTTCACCTGCAAATATCTGACCTCACCCTGCGAATCAGTTTTCATATATATACCGGATTGCATCATGGTTATATCCTTTAAAGTTACTTTCTTATTCATTATTTCTTTTATAATACAGACTCTACTTAATATAATTAATTCAACTATTAAAATAACTATCTCCCGGTTATCAACATGCTCACAACGGATAGATACCACAAATATATAGCTTTTTTCATTATTTACAAGTAATATGAAGGAAAAAAACAGGTAAATAAGCAAAATATCTCTTTTTATTCACTCTCTTCGAATTTAGTCAAGTAGAGTTTCTACTATATTAAAGACATGAAGCGAGATATGTATAAATTGAAAAGAATTTCATCGTCGAGAAAAAGAAGAACATTGCAACCTATCCATGGACGTCAGCAGATGTTCCCATAACTATTCGGAGCAAAGCATACCGACTACCCGGCTGAACAGAAAACCGTAATTCTACCGGTTCTATTGCTTATCTTGTACAACATCATGATAGTCCGGAACCCAAAGAATACGACATCGAATTAATCCCTTATGGATGTAGTACCCTACGGATAACGCTGTTTCCCGTAAGATAAGTTCAATAAGTATTAGAGATTTTGTTTGCGTAACATATAATAAAAACTATAAATTGAAACCTAAACATGAAAGAAAGAAATCCATATAAGCACCTGTGTCCTACTCTAACGAAGTATAATATCATAACAATATACATAGCCGGTTCTTATGAAAGCTAGAACATAAAGCATCTCCTGAAGGCTTAAGGCTACAAACTCTTATGGGGTTTGCAGCCTTTTTTGTTGCAAAAAATCAAGTAGAAACTACTAAAACGGCAGATGAGAGTCTATAATAAACTCCAGACCCGTTTATAATAAACGATGACGGTTTTTATTATAAACTAAAAAAGAGTTTGTGCATAAATGGTAAACTATTTTCAATAGACTATAAAAACAAGAAAACGAATGAATGGTTTTAGCTAGGATTAATAGTAAATATTAACCACAAAACTATCGTTCATAAATCCGGAATGTCAATAGCCTGCCTTGCTATCTGCATCCACACGACACGTACTTTATATAATACGCGCCTGACAATTATCAACTATCCGGATGGGTTATAACTCCAACCGGGAAGCTTCACGTAAAGAACGATCCCGCATTATGGCAAATCACTATGACCCGCCTCATAAAGCATTATCTGATCCAGTATCACCCCCTCGTCCAATGCTTTAATGACAAGTTGATGTGATTTTTTGCCGGAAACGGGGAGTACGATTTTCCGGATTGCCTGATTACGAAGCACATTCTCTTTCCATTCTTCGCTACGTCCCTCCGTTTCATAAGCTATCACTTCAGGCTCGGCACCATCCAAAGAAACCGAGATACGCAGCTTATCACCCTGTACCGGATGATTGGGAAGCAACCGGATATCTACTTCTAATAAATCCGTTTTCAAATTACCGAAATAGAAAGTCAGCGCATCACCTTTTCTTATTTCTGCGGCTTTACCTTCATATCCCAAGCCTTCGCAGACAACAGCATTTCCTTTTTTAGCATCCGCCCCGTTCCATTGACAGGCTGCCTTACGGTCAGCTATCATTGGAGCTGCAGCTGCTTTTCGTTCCACACGATTGAATACAGGAAGCTTGCGGGGCTTGAAATCCATCATACGGTTCCATTTTCCATTCTCCAGAGAATTGTAGTGTTGAGTGAGCGCGGCAATGCTATCATAAGCGGCATCACTCTTTTCCCAGTCTACCTTATCATGGCGTGCCAACTGGGCATATAACAATTTGCGATTCATTTGTGCCGCAGCCTGTACCGGATATTTCACCAGTTCGAAGTAGGCGCTCTGTCTGTCGACAGGCACTTTAGAGGCCGCCTTCTCCACCGTTTCCGAAAGTTCGTCGTAAGCATTCAGACGTTCGTTTATCTCTCTTTCGCTCCACGGCAGGTCTTTGACCACCCGATAAATCGGATTATTTTCCTCCTCCCGTGTATTTCCCATAAATTCGGGTTTGCGGATATGCGCCAAGCGATAATGTTCCTGCATAACGGGAAGTACAGCCTTTGCACAGGAAGTTCCCAGTTCCCGTTCCAGCCAATGTTTCAGATGCACGGTCACTCCTTCGGAAGACACCTTATCCAGATTCCATGCCATATCCATGAACAGTTCGATCTGATATTCGGCCGGCTTGATGTCTCCGACGTTCAGTATCCACATTTTCTGTATTCCCTGGTCATAGGCCAGTTTCATCTGCTGATAGATCAGTGAAGGACTCATGGTGCCCAGCCATAAATAATCGTGCGGACGTCCCCAGTAAGAGACATGATAGTAAACTCCATTACCTCCTTTACGTGCCCGCTCAACGGCAGTGGGGAAATGGCGGATATAACCATAGTTATCATCACACCACATCAGTGTCACATCTTCGGGCACTTGCAATCCCGCATGATAAATATCGAGTACCTCTTTATAAGGAATAAAGACCTGTGGCACTTGAGTAACCTCTTTATTTACATACTTTTCAAGCAACCCGCGCTGATCTGCAGGTACACGGTCCAAGACCGCTTTCTGCTCTTCTACCGTTTTGGCACCCTGCATCTTTCCATCGTGCACGCCACGCATACCTAATGTGTAAAGTATCTCTTGTCCGGCAACTTCCTTCACACGATCTTCCCAAAATTTATAAACAGCCGGACTGTTATTCACGTAATCGTATACGCCTTTTCCCCTTCTCGACCATTCACCGGCAGCATTACATGCCATCGGTTCGCAATGGGAAGCCCCCACAAAAATGCCGTATTTCTTCGCCATTTCCCGATTCCCTTTCGTCAGAAAGAAAGGAAGGGTGCACTCGTGCATAGCAGGCCAGTAAGTATTAGCCCGCAAACGGAGCAGCAGCTCAAAAATACGTTCGTTGGTACGCGGACCGATTTCTCCTTTCACATCCGACGGTTCGTAAGTTTGGTTGCCCCAAGGCATCAGTCCCCAGTCTTCATCATTAATGAAGATGCCCCGATACTCTACAGAAGGCGATTGCAACTCTCTGAACTTTGAAGAAAGACGGAAGGTTTCTCTCTTTTCAGGAGTCACGTCCGCCCACCATTCCCAAGGGGAGACACCCAACAAACGGGATATTTCGAGTATGCCGTAAGCTGTACCATGACTGTCACTACCGGCTACAACCAGCTTTCCATCTTGTGAGACAGTCAGCAGGAAAGCCTGTTTTTTATTTTTTAATGCGGAAAGATCAATACCTGTTTCGTTGATTAGATTACTCTGCCCTACAGTTCCTACCACAATAGCCCCTACCTTATCATTCAGTTCGGTGGTTGCAGACAATACAGTCCGAATATCGCGACCGAGCATTTCCAGCGAAGTGCGTACCACTAGCTTTTCCGAGTTACAGCATGCTATCGTAACCGTCTGACCGGATTGCAGAATAAACTCTTTTTGCTTGCCCTGAACCGACAAGACTGTCATTAAGAAAAGAAATAAGGGAAGTAAGGTTTTACATCTCATAAGTTTCATGTTTTTAGATTGTACAAAAATACGACATCAAGTTCTAAAACAAGATAGAATCATGTACAATTTGATAGAATTTCGTTCAAGCATCCAGTTTACCAGATCATCCGACAAGTAGCAACTGAATCCCGGGAAAGCATTGCTCTCCTCCGATTTCCATTCTCTAAACAATATGCTTTCAATGTTCTATTTTTAATATTCTGCAGGGAAATAGCTAATTAGAAAGTAACGAACTAGAAAATAAACTGCATAAATAATTGCATGAGCATACAAAAAACAGCCTAATATTGCATAAAAGCAAACAGGATATGTATCTTTCTCTATTCGGAAACCGTTCATTGCTTTAAAACCAACGAAGTGTTCCTCGGTGTGCATCGACTTGTTCCTCACCGGGGAAGCTATCGTTTCCCGGTGAGGAAGATAAAAATGGACTATTAAGAAGCATTTTTTCTCCAGTTTATCAGAATATGTCGGAAAGAAAAAAATAACAAAATGATTAGTTATTCGGGCATCCACTATCCGAATAACAAAAATAATCAAAAATCTACCGCAGTTCGATTGGTATATTTTCGAAACAGCAGAAATATAAAAATCGCGTAATTACAAATGCAGGACATTTCCCTGCTTTTCTTTACCAAACTGCAATTCACGTCCTTCTTCCAATGATTAAATATTCCTTTTTTAAGAATCATCGTTTTTTAAGAAGGTTATTTCAACTTTTATCCTTCAATAGCTCTTTTGTCTTATCCGCCAAAAATAGGGGAATATTAATCAAATTACCATCTTGTTTCAAATTCAGTATTGAATACCGGATCCGGCAAGCAGGCTGGAAAAGCTTCTCATCATAAATCACATTTTTGATATCAGAAATGTAATAATTTACACATTTTCGATACGAGTTTCGTGCGAATACACACATTATCCATATAAAACGAAAGAAAAATTCAGGATAAATGCATTGTATTCAAATCGAAGAAAGTATCTTCGGTAAACTACCCAAATAATAAAAAGGAAGATTTATCAATCGGAAACTCTTTCCGGCAACCGTCTTCACATCATCAATAGAATATGGACCACTCCAAATACGGACAGCTAAATCACCGCCAGACAAATCCATGAAAGAATGTAACGAACGGAGATGCGCATTCTTTCCGCATTTCACTTCAACCGGAATAATTTGTGTTCCTTTTTGCCATACAAAATCTGTTTCGGCATTGGAGCCTTGTTTGTCACGTACCCAAAAATGCAAGTCGGAAATATACTGTTCATCAAGTAATACCTGCAATTGTTGTGCTACAATATGTTCGGCGATAGCTCCTTGCCACGTATCCATCAACGTACGGTCATGCAGAACTTCAGTTTGGATATTTGCAGCAAAATTAACTAGTCCTGTATCCAGCCACATCAATTTAGGAGCACGTTTTAGAGCAGGCAGCGCCGGTGCGTGCATAGCTGTAACAGGATAAACTAAATGTAGTATAAAAGCTTTTTCCAAAATATTGAAAGCTTCACGCACTTCCTTTGAGTTATAGGTTGACTCTCCAAAATTTCCCAGTTTAATAGTCTGTCCTGCCTTGTTCCAGCCCGTCCGCAATATATGCCGGATGACATACGTCTGCAACTGGGTCGGTGCATACTTTTCAACATCCTCGTTATAACCTTTCAATAAAGAATTATAAATAGACTTCAAACGCACCAAGTCTCCATTCTCCGCATAATCGGCTACTACTTCGGGCATACCACCAATCAATGTATATCTATGAAAACGAGACATTGCCTCTTCATGCAACGCAGATGGCAAACTTATTTCATCTATAGCAGTACGATAATGCCCCTCGCCCATAGCAGTCAGATATTCTCCGAAAGTACAAGGGGAAAGTTGCATATATTCTACTCTACCCACCGGAAAAGAGATACGTTCTTTCAACAATGACTGTAAACGTGAACCGGCAGCGATAACATACAAATCAGGCATATCTTCATAAAAATACCGCAACAATGCTACCGCCTTAGGCACATTCTGTATCTCATCTATAAATAGCAACGTCCGCCCCTCACGCAGAAGAATATTCTTTTGAAAACAAGCTATCTTCATTATTTCCTGTACTTTATCCGTACTCTGAAACAGGCGCGCATCTTCTTCACGCTCCAGATTCAAATGAAGATAATTCTCAAAGTTCCGGGCAAACTCATTAACTAACGTCGTTTTTCCTACCTGACGCGCACCACGCAACACCAAGGGTTTACGCCCTGTACGTTCGGCCCACTTTTGCAACTGATTATAAATATCTCTTTCAAACATAAAAATCATTGTTAATCAGCTACAAATATACCATTTTATTCTAAGAACATAGGCAATTTAACGAAATAACCGCCTAAAAACATAGGCAAAATGAAGAAAATATAAGCAAAAAACATAGGCAAAGTAACCCATGATTTCTGCAATTACTACTTAAAGATAATCATAATCTTTTCACCAACACCTTTATCAGGTATTCTCACACTACAGACACCTGTTCCTTTATCCCAACTCCACACCACAGTTTCAGTGTCATTCTCCAGATTTTCTTCCAAACGTTCCGGTTTAGTTTTCTTTATCTTCTTTCCTTTGACAGTTACCTCTTTCGGGGCTTTCGCAGAATAAATACGGAACAACAGATTTCTCGGACCGGGGACAGTGTATCCTTTTCCTTCACGGGCAGAGACAGTCAATTCATATCCATTTGCCAAAGTACTGCAAATAATCGGTGTTTTGACAAATTCATCACGCTGGTACCCTAAGTTTTCTCCTTCATCTTCGTAAAGAGTAAAGGCTGCCTGTGCATCTTCCTGTGCGGGGAAGATTTCAAAAGTAAGTGGATATACCGGTTTCTCGTGGGTGTAGTTCATCACCGGCATCGTAGGGATGATAGAACCTTGCTTCACAAACATAGGAACAGAAGACAAGGGAGCATCAACGGTAGTCCATTGCTCTCCGGTGTAGACCGTCTGCTTGTTGTTGTAGTCTATCCATGTACCTTCGGGAAGGTACACGTTCTTTGTGCGGGCACCTTTCTTCACCACGGGGGCTACCAACAATTCACGACCGAACAAGAATTGGGCATCCGTAGAAAACGTTTCCATATCCATTGGATATTCGAGAAATAGAGGCCGCATGATAGGCAATCCTGTATCATACGCTTCGCGGGCGTAAGTGTAGATATACGGCAACAAACGATATTTCAGTTCGATAGCCGCTTTCGCGTTCTTTTCCGCTTCCGGTCCGAAAAGCCACGGTTCCACCGGATTATCTCCCTCGTGGTGAATACGGCTCAAAGGATTAAATGCTCCGAATTGAATCCAACGGGTATAGAGTTCCGCCATAGCCGGATAATCCTCAACATCTCCACAGTAACCGGTAATATCACAGGAAGAAAATGGGATTAATCCCAATCCGGCGGAAAGCATTACAGGAATCTGATTGGCTAATTGTCCCCACCCTTGCAGTACATCGTCTCCGTTTCCGCTATCACCCGTCCAACCGAACGTATAACGTTGCAATCCGGCATAAGCAGCACGAGTCATTTGGAAAACACGACGGTCCGGATTCCTCTTTTCAAATTGCTCTTTTACCACTTTGTCCCAAGTCAGGCCATAGACGTTATGGATTTCATCGTGCATACCGAGATGGTGCTTCATCACCAGGCGTTCCGTCTGCTCCTCGTTACTCCAGGCAGGTTCGCCCATGTCTGTCCAGAAGCCGGAGACACCATCGTCAATAGGTTTCTGCTGATAAGTTCCCCACCAGTCGGCTACGGCAGGCAGGGTGAAGTCTACCACTCCGCAGTTTCCACCCCACGGCCAGGGCATATCGTAGCTTTTACCGTTCGTACTGTCCTTTACAAAATAGCCCAGGCGGTCTGCTTCTTCCCATTGTTTTTTGTTGGCTTGTGCAATTACCGGGTCTTGAGATACGACTACCTTAAAACCCATCTCTTTCAAATCCGAAAGCATCTTCCTAGGGTTTTCATAGTTTCCTTTGCGCCATTCGAAATCCTGCAAATATTCTGTCCAGCCGATATCCTGATAGATAATATCACAAGGTATTCTCCGTTTCCGGTAACCTTCGGCTATTTCACGACTTAGCTTTTCACTTGTCAACAGACCGCGGCATTGAGCAAAACCCAACGCCCATTTCGGCGGCATGATAGGTTTTCCGGTCAGTCCGACGTATTGGCTGATGATTTCTTTATAGTCTTTACCGAAAATAAAGTAATATATCATTTCCCCGTTCGGCGCTTCAAAGCTGTAATAATCACGGCTTTCCGTTCCGAATTTGAATTCCGTCTTATAGGTATTATCAAGGAAAATACCATACCGGTAATTGCTCATAAAGAAAGGAATACTCTTGTAAAGAGGATCTTCTACCACACTATAACAAGGTTTGTCACTATTCCACATCTTATAAGACTCGCCACGACGGTCCATCTTTCCCGCTTTCTCACCAAGTCCGAAGAAGTGCTCGTCACGACGAAGCACTTTATATTCCACCTTCTTCGTTCCTTCACTGACATGGCCTTTATCGGCATAATCACTAAACAGGAGTTTCTGATATTTATCGAATATCTGAAGACTCATCGGAGATTTATTCACCCGGATACGCAACTTCGGAGTAAATATCTCGTAACAGGCCGCCTGTTCATCCACATGAATAGTTCCTACCTCTTCCAGTTCTTCATTAATCACTGCAAACGAAGCATTTCTTCGTTGCAATTGCCCGTCGGGTGAGAACCAGATTTTCACGACGGAAGAGCTGCAAAGTTGCAATTGTAAGGCGGCACTGTCCGCCAGGTGAAAAGTCACCTGACGTCCCTGCTGTGTAAAAGAAGTGCATGTACGTGTCGTATTTTCCGCCCAAACCCATGTTGGAAATATCAGGCACAACACCCATACCCATAATCTATATCTAATCATCATACCTATCATTTTAGTTATTCTGTAGCAGCCGCTTTATTCAACCACAATCATCGTCCAATATTTCAGGGAAGGCAATGTGAATGAGACAACCCCGTTCTCCTGTGTAAAGGCCAACTCCTGCAAAGCCCCTCCGTGTGCATCCGGCGACGCTACCCACAACTTATTCACTTTTGCCGACAGATTCATTTGCAAAGCTGCTTTTGTAATCAGAGCCGGTTCCGGCATCGTACCGTCCACATCTCTCCAGCTAAGGCTGTTCGCTTGCGAAAAGTTAAGAAGATGTATCACTTGCTTGCCACCTACCTGCTTGGCATAAGTAGTAACTGATCCCTGTTGAGGAGGCCAGCTATTCAATCTCATTTCGCCATTGGTACAATTCATGGAAACACTATTCTCCGTACCACCGTCACGAAGCAGATTTTGATAAGAAGTCAGGAAGTCATAGTAACGAACCATCGCTGTTTTCAATTCCTCGCTCATTGTCAGGTTCTCATTCGGAAAGTACTCTTTGCACAACATGTGATCGCCTCCCAACTCCAGGTGCGAACCACCCAAAGCAAACATGACAGCATCTGTCAATAAGATACCCGGCGTATTAAATTCTCCCCGGTTATCCGCTTTATTATAATTCATATAAGCTGCAAAAACCGTATTCAACTGATAATTGCCATAGACTCCATTTTCATAAAGAATGGCTTTCAGATTGGTAAAATCAGCCTCATCCGCCCACACCTCATTATAGAAGAAATCAACTTTACCTGTCTCCCCTATCTGACGGGCACCGTAACGGCTGACCGCATTCATCACCAAACTCTTGTCCGGATGAGCCTGCTTCGTCGCTTCAATAAAAGAAGCATATCCCTCACGCAGATTGACCGGAATACCATTGTAATTGTAAAGCGTGCTACGTCGTCCCAACTGGTCTATCTGATAGCCGTCGAAGGCAAAGTTCGCGTATACATCATCATTCCTTTCGTTCAAATATTTCTGCCATTCCTTATTAGAAGGGTCGACCAGATAAATATTACTTTTCCATCCGCCCGGCAAATCATGACTGTCTTTAGTAGTGTGAGAAGCATCCTTAAACAAATACCATTCCTCCTTCACCCCGTCCGTAGCAGCATCCTTCAACGCCCCGAAACAAAGATTGTAAAACATAGACTTCATACCGAAACGATGCTGCGCTTCAATGTAATTTTTCACCGAACTTGTATAAACCTCCCGGTTAGCGATGTCCATATATACTTCGTCCAACTGTGTGCGTGTACCGCCCAACGGCCAGTGATGTTTATTATGCCAGTCCTGAAACTGTACCCAATTGATGTGATGACGATTCAGATACGCCATCTCTTCCTGTGTCTTTTCAGCCGTCTTCTCCTGACTGAAATCAGCGACAAAACCATAACGCGGAAAACGTGACGGATCACTGGATACATCTACCGCAATCGTACCGACAATCACATCCGTACCATTCTCCTGACGGTACAGTTCCGCCATATATCCTTTGAAATCAGTAGTAGGCGGTTGCCATATCCAGCTCGTACCATTTACCGACTCTTCTCCGACAACCTCCCCTAAAAGACGATAGCGAACTTTAGTTCCGGCAGGCAACGCATCTTCTGCTGTAAATACCACTTTCTCCCCCGGTTTATAGAAAGCCTTATCCGTAGACAGGTCCACACTTAAATCCGATGTTACCGGAGTCACTTCGGTAACACTGCCCGAAGCTCCTCCATTCTCCTGGTTCGCCCCATGATCGTCACTGCAAGCCATACACAGAAAAGCAGCCACCCAATATATTATTTTCTTCATCTTGAATTCTTGTTTTATTGTTTCACAATCGAAATCGTCTCTTTCAACTGGTCAATCGTAATCCGATAAGAACCGGCTTCCTGAATATTCCACTTATTATCCAAACTACCCAAATCTGCATCCGGATACATACTGCTCAACTCCGCATCCGACTTAACAACAAACAATGCCGTCTCTACTTCTCCCGTCGGAGCCTTGTTGCTCTTATCCGCCATAAACCAATCCCCGTTCCAGTCTGATTGCTTGTCGCAGGAAATCTTCATCTCACCTGTTTTCAGTGTGCCGCTCCAGGTAAAGATGTAAGGACTGTCGGCACTCTTCGTCATCGGAGTAGCATTGCCTAAATCCCATCCGTTTGGAGTTGCCTCACCCACCAGATACAGCCCTTCGTAAGGAGTGAACGGACGCATCAGCATCTTTTCTTTTCCTTTGCCTGTATAGAACCATACTTTATAAGGTTTGCCACATTCGGCTTCCTTCATCTGCCATTTATTATCGTCACCTCCAAGCACTACTGATGTCGAAGTGTACGGAGCATTAGCCACAGTAGGATGGAAGAAAGCATCCGCCTGACCGAAATCTGTCACAGAAGCGAATTTAAATTCTCCGTCCGCCTTCCAGGGAATCACGGCTCCATAATGGAACAGGTTCATCTGAACAGCATCTTTAGACAGTGCTTCAAATCCCCAACCATTGTTACCCGTAAACGAACCGACAATGAAAAATTCTTCATATCTCCAGCCAATATCTTCTGTTTCAGTAAGTGTCAACGTCAAGTCGAGCAGGTTTGCTTTTACGATATAAGTTGCTTCTTTACTGATTGTGAACTGTTCGTCCGGTTGGTCACCCGATGTACGATAGGTCAGTTTGAGTCCTTCTCCGGCAGTAGCATCACGGTTGTACGACGGCAGGAATTCTCCTAAGGTCGTTATAAACTTAAACGATCCGGTATTCAGCTTTCCTGTCCATGTAAACTGTCCGTTATCCGTGCGCTCCATTGCCGTTGCGTTATCGGCACTCCATCCGTTCGGAGTAGCATCACCAATCAGGTAAAGCGTCGTAGTAACCGGCTGGTAAGTAGTCAACGTAAAGGCAGTCGTCGCAATCTGCTTCTGATCTTCCATTCCGGCAACGACGGCTGTGATACGTGCTTCCAGCTCTGCCTTCACGTCATAACCGATACCGAACTGCGTATGCAGAAATTGGTTAAGTTCTTCCACTTTCTTAGTCCATTGATACGTTCCCGTACCCAAATCCACCGAATAAGCATTCGCAAAGTCCGTTCCGGCTTTCGCCAGTTCAAGCGTATAAGAGATACGGTTACCGCTTCCATAATTCGTTCCGGTAGTCCATGAAAGCGCCAGCGCCTCCTGACTATGGTTCTTTTCGTTCAACACCAACTCCTGCTGATTCACCGAAAGGGTGAGGGTATCATGTCCTTTATCTGTCTCCATATAATCCTCGGTACAAGCAACCATCGTTGCGCCGATGAAAAGAGAGCATAACAACTGATATATATATTTTTTCATCATATTATTTGTCTAAATGAATGATTATAAAACGGATTAATAACCGGGATTTTGAGTCATCAGGTGATTGGAGTCCATCTCCGTTTGCGGAATAGGCAACAAGAGACGTTCTTTGGTCACATTATTCTTACCGATAGATTTCAGGAATGTCAATGCATAATTTCCATTATCAACCCGGATCATATCGAACCAGCGATGTCCCTCAAAAGCAAGTTCCATCCGACGTTCGTGAATAATCTTTTCTCTCATTTCGGTCTGCGTCAGAGTGGTCGGCAACCCTGTCAGTCCGGCACGCTTACGAACGATATTCAATGGTTCGGCAGCCTGATCCGGATGTCCCTGCTCATTCAAGGCTTCCGCTTTCTTCAGTAAGACATCCGCATAACGATATACTACAAAGTTGTTGGGGTTGGTATTATACTCCGGAGAGACGGTTTTCGACACAAGGAACTTACGTACGTTATAACCCGTATTCGACCAGGAACGTCTGTATTCCATACCGTCAAAAGCAGGACAACCCTGATACAACACAGTGATGTCTTTCCGCAAATCACCGTCCTCGTATTGCTTGACAAACTCTTCCGTAGGCAAGTTCCATCCATAAGCACCGGCTACCATACCCGAATTACGAGGCCCCATGAAAGTAGACAGCCAGGATGCTTGATTATCGCCGCCCCAGAAGTCATATTCCGTACTACCGGAGTATTGCACTTCGAAGAGAGATTCTGCACCATTATTGATCGTCGCATTAAAGTTATCAGCATAATTGCATTGAGTCAGATCATATCCCATTGCAGCAATGTTATTGCACAAGGTCACTACTTCATTATAATAGTCGCGATGGTTGGGAGCCAGTGTCAGGTAAATATCCGCCAGCATCGCCATTGCAGCCTCTTTGCAGGCACGTCCCCTGTCAGCATCTCCATAACTGCTTTTCGGAGGAAGCATATTCACTGCATTTTTGCAGTCGGAAAGAATTTGAGCATATACCTCATCTACCGTATTACGGGCAATATCCGCAGATTCTCCCGGTTCAAACGGCTCCAAGCGCAAAGGCACCCCTCCGTACAAACGAACCAGAATATAATAATAATGTGCACGCAGAAAATAAGCCTCACCCATGCAACGGGTCTTTATCTCATTGGAGACAGATGCTGAAGGCAAATTGGAAAGCACGATGTTGCAACGTCCGATCCCTACCCACGGAGAACGCCATACATACAAGGCAAAGCCGTTATCGCTCTGGGCAATGAAATTGGAAGCCTGAACAGTCTCCAAACCGTCAGTACCTCCTCCGGCTCCTACTTCACTGTTACCTGCGATGATGTCGAGGCTCCAAATACGCTGGTTATACATATTAGATGACTGAAGAGTCTTGTAGCAGGCAGTAGTCAGTGCCACAGCAATCTCATTCGTCACTTCCGACTCGGGATCGACGCCATATTTGGGATATTTATCTAAGAAATCGTTGCACGATGTCAATGCCAGCACGGCAGACATAAATACCAAAGTTATTATCTTTTTCATATTCTTTCTCCTGATTTAAAAGTTAAAGTTCAAGCCCATACTGAAGGTACGTGAAATCGGGTAACGGCTGCTGTCGATGCCATTAATATCAACTTCCGGGTCAAAGCCGGAATATCCGGTAATAGTTGCCACATTCTCGCAAGAGAAAGAGATGCGGGCATTTTCCAGTTGAATCTTTTGCATCCACTTTTTAGGCAGTGTATACGAAAGCGTGATATTCTTCAGACGGAGATAGGAACCGTTTTCCACAAATCTGTCGGATACACGGCAGTTCTGGTTCGGGTCTCCCCAAATGGCGCGGGGCATAGAGTTGCTGGTTCCTTCACCCGTCCAGCGGTTCAATACGGCTGTGGTCTGGTTGTAAGCGGCTGCCATTCCTTCGTTGTCAACATTGTTGGCATTATAAATCTTGTTTCCCGATACGCCTTGCAGGAAAACGGAGAGTTCCCATCCCTTATAAGAGAAATTATTGCTTAAAGAGAAGAACCAGTTCGGATTCGGGTTACCGATAACGGTACGGTCTTCATCGTTGATGACTCCATCGTTATTCAAATCCCGGAAACGGATATCCCCCGGAGCTGCTCCCGGTTGGGTGGCATGGCGGTTTACTTCCTCCCAGTTTTGGAAAAGTCCGTCGGTCACGTATCCGTAGAATACATTGATCGGATAACCGGCTCTAAGCATAGTCACGTATGAGTTACCCATCTGATTGATAAACATCGGAGTTTCGCTGTTCAGGTCCAGAATTTCATTCTTGTTATAGGTAGCCGTTAAAGCAGATTCCCAAGAGAAAAGACCTTTCAGGTTGATGGTGCGCAGGGTCATTTCCACTCCTTTGTTGCGCATCTTGCCGGCATTGGTAAAGGTTTCAGTAGTATCTTCAAAACCGGAGGTGATAGGGATGGAAGCTTTCACCAACATGTCTGCCGTCTTTTTGATGTAGGCATCCAGCGAAAGGTTGACACGTGAATTGAACAGGCTCATATCCACACCGAAGTTGGTTTGGCGTACCTCTTCCCAATGAATATTCGGATTGGAAAGGGTGGTAGATACCAAAGCGGTGGAGTTGTTGTTGCCGAAAGGATAGACTCCTGTATTATAGGAAGCCACAAAGCCGTAGTTACCGATTTCCTGATTACCGGTCACACCGTATCCAATACGCAGTTTGAGGTCATTCACCGGAGAGTTGTCTTTCGGAAACCATTCTTCCTGCGAAATACGCCATGCCAGAGAAACGGAAGGGAATGTTCCCCAACGGTTGTTCTTACCGAAGCGGGAGGAACCGTCACGGCGCACAGTGGCTGTAAGCAGGTATTTATCTTCGTAAGAATAGTTGAGACGTGCCATCAGAGAAAGCAGTGCCCAGTCGCTCTGGCTGCCACCGATACTGTACATCTTCTCGCCGTTGTCCATTTCATGGATATTATCAAACATGAAGATATTCTTTTGAGCATTCAGGTAATCATAGTTGTTCCACTGGGCGGAAGAACCTGCCATCACACCTACACGATGTTTTTGGGCGAAAGTATGGTCGAATACAAAATAATTATCCCACAGGTAGGTAAATGATTTGTTGTCACTCTTATAGCGGGAAGATTCTTCTACCGGATTCGGTTTCCAGTCGTAAGCCGGAGTAAAGTTGTCGACAAACCAGAATTTGGCATCATAACCAAAGGTACTTTTCAACTTCAACCATTTGGTAAAGGCAATCTCTCCGGTGATGTTTGCCAGAAAGTTATATCCTTTTGTCTCGTTCGTCATCATATACAACGTACCGATCGGATTGCGGACACTTCCATACCATTGCGCTTCCTGTCCGGGACCGCTCCAGCCACCGTCTTCATTCTTCACCGGCTGGGTGGGAAGTGCTTTCATCGCATCTCCGATGCTATAGCTTCCTCCCTCTTTCACGTCCGTACTGAATGTCAGATTGGTAGTGAACTTCAACCATTTATTGACCTGGGCATCACTATTTGCCTGGAAATTGAAACGACGGTAATTAACGCTTTCCACGATACCGGACTGGTCGAGGAAACCGCCGGATACATAGTAATGTGCCTTTTCCGTACCGCCGGAATAGCTAACCGAATAGCTTTGTTTCACTCCCGTACGTAGCATCTCATCCAGCCAGTTCGTTCCTGTTCCCAATAAAGAAGGATCTGCCCAATAAGGGTTTGTATTATCATCATTATTAGACAGCATATCATTGCTCAAAGCGGCATATTGCGCAGCATTCAGCATATCGGGCACTTTAGTAGCGTTCTGAATAGCCCAGTTTGCGTTTACCGTTACTTTTCCGGCACCCTCGGCACCACGTTTGCTGGTAATCATCACCACACCGTTGGCACCACGGGAACCATAGATAGCTGTTGCCGAAGCATCCTTCAATACGTCTACCCGTTCCACATCAGCCATATTCAAAGAAGACAATCCCAAGTCGGTAGGAATTCCGTCAATGACAATCAGCGGGTTACTGTTGTTGATCGTACCCAAACCGCGAATTTTAATAGTGACATTATCACCCGGCTTACCGGCATCGATTATCTGCACGCCGGATACTTTTCCCTGCATTGCCTGACCGATATTAGCTACCGGAGAGTCTTTGATGTCCTTCACTCCGACAGAAGATACGGCACCAGTCAAATCGCTCTTTTTCATTGTTCCGTAACCTACCACTACTACTTCGTCCAATACTTCCGTATCTTCCTGCAAGGTTACTTTCAACGAGTTTTTCCCGTTCACCGGAACTGTCTGCGTTTTATAGCCGACAAAAGAGATAGTCAGCGTGCTGTTAGCCGGAACGCTTAATGAGAAATTACCGTCTACATCGGTTATCGTACCATTCGTTGTACGTCCTTCCACCACACTGGCACCGATCACCGGTTCACCCGTGGCATCTACTACATGTCCTTTTATTGAAATCTGTTGTGCGAATGCACTAAGAGATAGGAACAAGCCCCACATTATTAATAAGAGGCGGCGTTCAAAGCCTTTCGACTTCATACTCTGTTTCATGTACATTAATTTAAAGTTAATATTAGGGTTACTTTTGTTTTCGTTCTCTGTGTCATTGCTGAATGACCGTGAAACAAAAGTATCCACATTTCATACTGCTTCTTAAAGCAGATAGCAAAAATATAGTGATTTATACAGTATCTCACAGCATAAACCACTAAATATAAGAACGTTATAAAATAGAAGTCAGACTAAAAAAGTAGTGATTTTCTTATTCTTCCACCTTCCCTATTTGCATTACTTTAGTCTCAAATTCATCTCTTTCTCCCAAAGCTTTGTTACGGACACGGGTCCGGTAATTATAAATGGTAGTCACGGAATAACGGAGGAATTGCGCTATCTTGGTACTGTCCGTAATCCCCAGCCGGATAAGGGCAAATATACGGAGTTCGGTGTTCAACAGTTCTCCCGGTTTGGGTTGCATGGGTTCGGTAAGCAGCGCATTAAATTCTTCCACAAAATTGGGGAAGAGTTGCAGGAAAGTCATGTCGAAATTTGCATAAAACTCTTTCAGTTCTTCGTCAAGGAATTGAGAAGATTTAATGGCTTTATATAGTTCTTCCACTCTTCCGGCAGCGGCAATTTTATTTAGGGAACGACGGTATAAATCCATCTTGTCGAGATAAGTGGAGCATTGGTCCATATATCGGCCGATATATTCCTCCTTGATATAGTTGGCTTCCGAAAGCGTATGGTTCATCTCTTTCAGTTGCGAATTGGAGTCGTGAAGTTCTTCGTTCAGTTCTTGCAACAACGTATTAGTATCAACCACTTCGCGACGTGCGGCAGCAACCTTTTTCATCTGCTTGTAAACGAAGAAAATGGCAACCAACAAAAATACGGAAAGCAAACTGATACAAATCAATGATACTTTCATCTCCTGTTGCTGCCGTTTGGTTTTCAATTGGTAAGCCTGGTCAATGATAGGAAAGACTTGCGAGATTTCTAACGTACGAAGGCGGGCATTACAAAGAGTGGCATCCTCTAAGGAGCATTTCAGGTAATTGTAGGCACGGTCAATATCCCCTTCATCGTAGACAAGAGAAGCGAGTTTGCGCAAAGATACATATTCCTTTACTGCCGATTTCAGGTCGGCAATGGCCGAAAGAGCCAGGTAATGTTTTTGCCCCTGTTTGTCGCCTTTCAACCGGTAACCCTCGGAGAGAGTATAAGTAAGCATTGCTTTTGAATGGTCATCCAAAGAAGGTTTGTTGTAATATTCCATCAGCATACGGATGGCTTCATCGTATTGAGCATGTACGATACACTTATCCGCCATCACCAACACGTGCCCCAAAGAGTCGGAAGCGTTGACCTGCAGAAGAGAGTCACGATACAGATCCGTCATTCGATAATACTCTTTCTTGACTTTCTCCGTAACGGCATAATCTCCCATCAATCCGTAAATAGTGCGATACAGATGATAATAGTAACCATAGAGATAATCGGGCAACGTTTTCTTATCAATCTGCCCCAATAGTTCCAACGCTTCTTTATACATTCCGGTAGTTCCCATCACTTCCGCCATATTCATGGCAGCATCATCCAGGTAATCCAGTTTATCCATGCGATGCGCCAGTTCCTCTTTCCGTTGAGCATAGACAAAAGACGAATCCAGATTATAAGCCCGGTATTCATCGAAAAGACGTCCGCAAAAACCATATCGTTGTTCATCGGAAGTAGCCTCCGCCAACAATTTCTTCAGGTCAGCGATACGCGCCTCCTTTTCTGCTCCATAGGTCTGACGGTTTTTAATGATACCATCAATCTCACGAAGTAACGCATCGGTACTCTTATTATCTTTTGCATAAAGCAGACCGGAAAGGACGATTGTCACAAAAATCAGAATCACTTTTTTCATAGTGCCGTATGTATTATAGTTGCAAAGATAAAAGTCTTTCAGAAACTTCCGGCTTTCAGGAGAAAATTATTGCAGGCAGAAAAACAATGTTTATTAAAAAGAGGAGGTAAATCGGATTTATTATAAACATAATTATTATATTTGTAATAATTGTATTTATAATAATCAGTATGGCAATCGTTAATAACCCTTTTATCGTAGGCGGATACCTATCTCCCCATTACTTTTGTGACCGCGAAGTGGAAACAGAACAGTTGATACGTAACATAACCAATGGAAGAAATGTCGTTATCATTTCTGTGCGTCGCATGGGAAAGACAGGTCTGATTCGTCATTGCTTTTATCAGGATGAGATTAAAGAGCATTACTATACATTCTTCATTGATATTTATGCGACAGCCAGCCTTAGGGAATTTGTATTCGCTTTGGGAAAAGAGATTTTCGAGAAGCTCAAACCCAAAGGAATAAAGTTCATCGAACGTTTCTTCTCCGTCATTTCCTCACTGCGCGCAGGTTTTAAACTGGATTCTGTTACGGGAGAACCCACCTTCGATATTGGATTAGGAGACATTCATACTGCAGAAACAACACTGGATGAAATCTTCGCTTATTTAGAACAGGCTGATAAACCTTGTATCGTAGCCATCGACGAATTTCAGCAAATAGGCAATTACACAGAGAAGAATGTAGAAGCCATATTGAGAACTAAAGTCCAGCATTGCCAAAATGCTCGTTTCATCTTTGCCGGAAGCCAGAAACACATTATGATGAATATGTTCAACAGCCCGGCCCGACCTTTTTATCAAAGTGTCAATATGATGCAACTAAAGAGCATTCCGCTTACGGCATACAGGGCATTTGTTGAAAGGCTTTTCCTTGAAAATAAGAAACGTATTGAAGAAGAACTGATAGACGAAGTATATAATTTCTTTGAAGGACATACCTGGTATGTACAACTCATGTTTAATGAATTATATATACTGACCGGAAAAGGGGAAGTGTGTGATCGTTCCCTCCAAAGTATTGCCCTGACCAATATCCTGCAGATGCAGGACTTCACATATCAGGAGATTTTCTCCCGCCTTCCGGAAAAACAGAAAGAAGTACTGATTGCTATCGGAAAAGAACAAAAAGCAACCGGAGTCACTTCAGGAAAGTTTATAAAAAAATACAAGCTAAGTACTCCGAGTTCCGTACAAGCTGCACTCAAGGGGTTACTGGAAAAGAATCTAGTCTCGCAGGAACAAAATCACTATGAAATAGCTGATAAACTGTTGGGAGTCTGGTTACAAAAGAATTATTAGACTATAAATCCTAGAAATGAATAGTTAAGAATAAGGTTTCATTCATTTTTGGTACGGTTATTAGCAAAGCATCTCCATTATCAACATTATTTGGCTAATGACATAAAAACGCAAGAGGGTTTATATTCATCACTCTGGTGCGTCAACATCCCCAACTTTCTTTCCCTTTCTTTGTTCTTTCTGCGGGAATATGCTACTTTTGCATTATCTCATAAATATGAGAACTAAAGAAAGGAACAAATTATGGAAGAAGTAAAAAGAATCCCTTACAGAGTTTCCAACTTTGTGGAAGTGGTGGAACAGAATCAATATTACGTAGATAAGACTATGTATCTGCCGTTGTTGGAAAAACAACCTAGTAATTTGTTCTTTATCCGCCCCCGCCGTTTCGGCAAGAGCATCTTTCTGAGTATGCTCCGAACTTATTATGACATCGCTCAAAAAGAAAAGTTCGAAAAACGTTTCAGCAATTTATGGATAGGCAGTCGTCCTACACAGTTGCAAGGGACTTTCCAAATACTCTTTCTTGATTTCTCCAGAGTGGGAGGGCTTGACAGAACGCTTGCCGAAAACTTTGATGATTACTGTTGCGGCGGACTGGATGATTTTGCTTCTATCTATGAACCCTATTATTATCCCGGCTTTGAAGAGGAAATGAAAGCCCAATACGGCACTACCAACAAACTGAATTTCCTCGATCGCAAGGCACGCAACAACGGCTCCAAGCTTTATCTGATAGTGGATGAATATGATAATTTCACGAATGTGGTGCTAAACGAGCAAGGCGACAAAGTCTATCACGCCCTAACCCATGCCAGTGGCTTCTACCGCGAAATCTTCAAGAAGTTCAAAGGCATGTTCGAACGCATCTTCATGACCGGAGTCAGCCCCGTAACGCTGGACGACCTGACTAGCGGATTCAATATCGGCTGGAATATCAGCACCGATCATCAGTTTAATATGATGTTGGGATTCAGCGAGACCGATGTACGCGAGATGATCCAATACTATAAGGATGCCGGACAGTTGCCGGGCAATACGAACATAGATGCGATGATAGAGGAAATGCGACCGTGGTATGACAATTATTGTTTTGCCGAAGAAAGCTTGGAGCGTGACCCGAAGATGTTCAACTGTGACATGGTGTTTTATTATCTGCGTCATTATATGACTTTGGGCAAATCCCCCAAAGAAATGATAGACCCCAATACCCGCACGGACTATAATAAGATGAAAAAACTTATCCGGCTGGACAAATTGGACGGTAACCGCAAAGGAGTGTTACGTAAAATCACCGAAGATGGGCAGATTGTCACCACGTTGACAACTACCTTTCCCGCTACCGATATTACCAAACCTGAGATTTTCCCCAGTCTGCTTTTTTATTATGGTATGCTTACCATTACTGCCACTCGCGGCAACTATCTGGTGTTAAGTATTCCCAATAATAACGTGCGTAAACAGTATTACGAATTCTTGTTGGAAGAATATCAGGACAATCGACATATTAATCTGAACGACCTTGGCCTGATGTATTACGAAATGGCTTACGACGGCCATTGGCGTGAAACGCTGGAATTTATCGCCCATGCCTACAAGGAAAACTCTTCCGTGCGCAACGCTATTGAGGGAGAGCGCAACCTGCAAGGCTTCTTTACTGCTTACCTGAGTACGAATGCATATTACCTGATAGCCCCGGAAGTAGAATTGAACCACGGTTATTGTGATCTGTTCCTAATGCCCGACCTGATACGCTATGACGTGAAGCACAGTTATATCATCGAACTAAAATATCTCTCTGTAAAAGACTCGGAAGCGAAAGCCGAAGCCCAATGGAAAGAAGCTGTAGAGCAGATAAAAGGTTATGCTGCCGGTCCCAAGGTACGCAGGATGATATACGACACCGAGTTGCATTGCATCGTCATGCAGTTTCGCGGATGGGAGTTGGAACGGATGGAAGAAGTCAGATAGAAACTCTGCCTGATATAATTATTCTGAATACACAAATTTTCATTTCTCATAGTGTCTTTCCAGTCAACCTATAACAAGAATAAAAAAACAACTAGTCAACCATTATCAGGGAAGTACATATTCTTTTTGTCCCATATATTGTGGGAAAGTATTCCCTACTGACTGGGAAAAGATTCCCTCATTTTGTGGGAACAAATTCCCATAATATGAGGGAATACTTTCCCACAATATATGGGACGATCGGAACTAGTTTATCTCCAACTAGAAAAAGGAAGAAGACAGTATCTTGACTATGAGAAATACCTTGAAATACTATGAGAACAAGGTGAATTTTAAGCTAAAATAGAGGGTACGTTATGAGAAATACCATATTAGAAAGTATTTCTCATAAGCTACTTATTTGATTCTTTGTTGTTTATCAGTCATCAATGAGAATATGAGAAATAAAAATGAAAAATCGTTTGCAGAGCTTGCTGAATTTTTAATTGATGTACTCATGACTGCACCGTTCTTAGTTAAATGGAAATTTAGGGGCGCTATGCCCCTAAATTTCCATGTTGGAGTTGGCATTTGCCTCATTTCCATACCTTTGTAAACCAATTCAATTTTATTCTTTTGATTCTCATACACCACTTTTTTAACCGGCATTTATAACAGTTGAACTGTCCTAATTCAAGTTCTATTTCTAAATCCCGTACCCGTTCGTTTTGTTCCATCCACATGCCCCGTAACGCATCTCGCTGTGATTTGGCTTCCCTATACATTTCAAGCTCTTTGTCGCGTGCCCCTAAGAGGAAAGCATATATCAAGCACGTCTCGGATTTACTGATACAGAATTGTTCCAATGCTTTCACATATTCCGGATCAATGCCTTTCTCCCTGGTTTTCAGGAATCCACGGAGACTTTCATCGTTTACAACCGTTTTGTAATCCTTGAAATATGACATGATTACCCGCATATCCACCCAAAGTTGGATATATTCTTTTTTAAGATTGTATTTCTTAGCCGCTTCTTCTACGCTAATCCATTCTGACATAATGTTCGTTTTTTTATGTGTGATACAATGAAAGAGGGATACTCTTTTTATTATATTAGTGCAACGGGCATCTACGCTTCCTGCAGTCCGGTGGGCGGGGATTGGTTAGGTTATATTGGGGTATTATGAATAAACCGACCGGATACAAGAAAGGCGCAGATGCTGTTGCACCATTATCCGCTCATGAGGCTTAGCAAGACCTTTCCAAAGGATAATGATAACAACAGACACCCACGCCAATCGTTTATATATAACACATTCCTGACGGATATGTTGATATACACCGTTCGGGTGGAGTATCTGCTGAATCATCTCTCTTTGGTCGAAAGTTGCTAATTTTCATGAGCGAGAGATAATACGCTTTTACTCCAATAAGAGATAAAACCACTTTCCACCAGTTCCATCACGCTGATGGGCAGAAAGCGTGTGACAAAGATAAATGATTTATTTGGAATATATTGGAAATAAGGTAATAAATAATAAAAGGTACATACCTTACAATAGAAACAGACAAAAGAAAAACAAGTCTGTTAATAAGCCCTCAACCCATAATCGAATCTCATCTTCTTGCTATCTTTCACTTCAATTTTCAACAAATTACTTCCTTTTCGCAAGTAACGGCTGTAATCACTGATATTGTATTGATTATATTGCCTGGTCTGCTTTGCCTCCTGCGCAAAGACTTCCACTCCATTCAGCCATACTTTGGCTTCTCCGGCAACATTCAGCCATAAAGACAGATGATTGAAATCCTTATCCACCTTAAAAGTAGCTTCTGATACTACCGTAGAACGAGGGGGACAGTCGAAAGGCAAAGAAGTCATTTTCAACTCCTGACCGTTCAGACTGACAAGGCGGGTATTCTTGCTTCCGTTCTGACTGTCTGCAATCAAAGTAACAGCTTTCGCAGGGGTGATTTCATACAAACGGTTGTGCATCAGGTGTAACAAGCCTTCCGGTATTTTAGTTACTTTCCGGTCGTAAGTAATCAGGCCGTTCACTTCTCCTTCCACATCAGTGGTTTGTGTATAGACTGCCGCACTCAATCCTTGGGCAATCAGCGTTTCCAAATCATATACCAGACGGCCATAACTATCAATCAGAGCCATTGCTCCGTCTATATTCTTATACCCCCAGTTCCTCATATTCGGATTCCAGATATGCTCTTTGATTGCCCAGCCATAGCCGCCGAATTCTCCCAGTACGGAAATGCGGTTGCCGTTGTTCTCCGGCAGAATCATGGAAGTGACAGGATAATTATGTACGTCGTACATATCGCCTACGCCTCTGTCCGTCCAGCCGGTCACTCCGTTTATCAGGCGTGTATCGTCGTATTTTATCACTTTATTTACGATTTCCACCGTGTTGTGCTGTCCCCATCCTTCATTGAAAACCACCCAGGTAGTGATACAGGGATAGAAACGGAGACGGTCGATCATCTCGAACATTTCTTTTTGCCATTGGCGGGTGTGTTCTTCGGGAGCATTCCAATCGGTAGTAGCCAACGGATTGACGTGTTCCTCCTTCTTCCTTGACGTAGCAAAACCGGAAACCATGTCTTGCCACATCATCAATCCCAGAGAATCGGCGTAATAATAATATTGCTCCGGTTCTACTTTGATATGTTTACGGATCATATTGAATCCCATCTTCTTCAACTGCACCATGTCCCACAACATCGCTTCCTCGGAAGGAGGAGTCAACAATCCGTCGGGCCACCAGCCTTGATCCAGCGGACCGTATTGGAAGATGGGTTGGTTATTCAGGCAAATACGGTTATATCCGCACTCATCTTTACGGACATCTACTTTTCTCAAGGCAAAGTAACTCTTTACCCGGTCTAAAACACGTCCTCCATTGGACAAGACAATATTCAAATGATACAGTTTCGGAGATTCGGGAGACCATAAGACAGCGTTCGGAACGTCTATCTCCATCGCATTAGTCAACTTCTGTTCCACCGTCTTGATTACTTTGCCATCATCCAACACTTCTATTTTCACTTCTTCATTGCCTTTGGCTCCGATTATATCGAAAGCCAGCTTCACGGATTTTCTTTCAATATCAGTGGAAGGAAGTACCTGACGGATATAGGTTTTATTCACCGCTTCCAGCCACACAGTTTGCCAAATGCCCGATACAGGCGTGTACCAGATACCTTCCTGGTTAAGTTGCTGTTTCCCTCGGGAGATAGATTCCGTATCCGTCGGGTCGATGACGGCTACTTCAATGCTTTGAGGGCCACTCTTCTTCAGGTATTTAGTAATATCGAACGAGAACGGGTTGTTTCCTCCTTTATGCGTACCGACCAACCGGTTATTCACCCATACTTGACATTCATAATCCACTGCTCCGAAATGCAGGATAGTAGACTTATTCTTCCAGGAAGGATCTAAGGTGAACTCACGTTGATACCATAATCTATCCGTAGGAAGAAATGTTTTCTGCACTCCGGACAGAGATGATTCAATCGCAAACGGGACCAGAATTTCCCCTTCAAAGGAAACATTCTTCCGGGACGTGTTCTGATCCGTTACGGCATACTTCCACAATCCATTCAGATTGATCCATTCTGCCCGTTGCAACTGTGGTCTGGGATAACTTTGCCACACATTTTCCGGCGTCACCTGTTCAGCCCATACTGTTTTAATTTTATCTCCTTTAGGCTCCCATGCATGGGTAAACACCTGCGACATGGCTCCTAAAGCCAGAGTTAGTAAGATTCTCTTATCCATAAGCATTAGCGGGTTTTATATTCTTTAAAATCTTTCCGTCGATTCTTATTGTAGGTATTCCACATTTTCTGGAAATACAAAACATCACTCTTGTCCGCCCATTCGAAATAGGCTGTTTCCAATTCTTTTGCCATTTCAGGATATTTACCGATCAGGTTGTGCTGTTCGGTACGGTCTTCCTTGATGTTGTACAATTCCCATTCATCTCCCTTGAAGTTGGCGGAAACCAGCTTCCAGTCACCTTTACGCACCATGCGGTTGCCTTCATGCTCGGCATAAATATATCTTTCGGGCATCTTCTTTCCTTTCACAATCGGAAGGATAGACTGACCTGCCGTAGGCAGAATCGCTCTTCCCTGATATTCTTTCGGATAAGTGGCTCCTGCCAGTTCCACACAAGTAGACATGATATCGGAGAATTGTGCAGGCTGATGATTCAGTCCGCCTTTGTTCTTCACATGATTACCCCAGGAAATGATACACGGAGTAGAAATACCTCCTTCGTGTGCATAATGTTTATACAGCGTGAACGGCGTGCAGCAGACATTTGCCCAGCCTGTACCGTAATGATGATAGGTTCCGGGCAAACCCATTTGGTCGAGTTCTTCTCCGGTATGGGTATGGTATTCGACTCCGGTCTGTTTGTCGAAACCGAATTCGTGCCATTCGGCACAAGCTCCGTTATCGGACATAAACATGATAAATGTATTGTCCAACTCACCGTTCTTCTTCAATTCATCTACTACCCGGCCGATGTTCGCGTCCATCACATCTACCATAGCAGCAAAAATGGACATACGCCGTGCGAGGTCGGTCTGCTGATCTTTCGTCAATGAGTCCCATGCAGGTAGCGGATGCGTTTCATCTTCAAACAGACTTTCGGGAACTACACCACGTGGACTAAGTGCCGGTTTGCCTTGCATGAGTTTCAGGTCAACAATCCGTTTCCAGCGGGCGTCACGAATCTTGTCCCATCCCTGCATATAGAGAGACATATATTTATCGGTCACTTCTTTCGGTGCGTGCAAAGGGAAATGGGGAGCGTTATAAGCCAGATACAGGAACAACGGTTTCTTCTCCTGATGTGCCTGGTCGATAAAGTCAATCGCATAATCCGTTATCACATTGGTAGCGTAGAAAGTTCCTTCCTCATAGTGTCTGGGCGTACGGTCTTTCGGCAAACGGGTATATACCGCCGGATTCCAGAAAGAGTTGAATCCGCCCAACAAACCGTAATACTCCTGGAAACCACGAAGAATGGGATTCGACTTATTCCCTAGATGCCACTTTCCCGACATCGCCGTAAAGTATCCGGCATCTTTCAGGACTTCCGCAATCGTGACGTTATCCGAATTGGAACGGAAACCGGAATATCCTTTCGGCCAGGCAGGATGACTGCCGTCCATGTGTCCCAATCCCGTCTGATGCGGATAAAGTCCCGTCAACAGGTTGGCACGCGACGGGCAACTGCGTGCACTGTTATACATCTGCGTCATACGGACGCCATTCTTTGCCAGCTTATCCAACACCGGTGTATGAATCTCACCACCGAAACAGCCGAGATCGGAGAAGCCCAAATCGTCTGCCAGTATGATAATAATATTCGGTTTGTCCTGCGCATACGTCATCGGAACCAGAGCCAGGCTGCCTGCTATCAATAAAGAAGTTTTCATTTGGTATTATAATTAAAGTTGGGTTTGAATTTACCATTCTCATAGATCATCGGAATTAATCCGGGACGGCACGTCACTTTATACTCTGCCGCCTGTGCCCCACGCGGATTGAAGAACATGGTAGCCCACCAGTTTCCATCCTTATCCTGGAAAAGGTTGTTGTGTCCTCCTCCCGTGATAGCATTGTAGCGTTCGCTATAGGGACCATACACATTATCGGCTGTCGAGATGATGCAGTCGTAACTATAACGTGTCTTCGGTGAGGTTACTCCCTTTTTCTCAATATAGGTATCTCCCTCCGACGTACGGTGCGACCATATAGCTTGTACGAGGTGATATTTGTTATCGTATTTGAAGATAAACGCTCCTTCAATATATGGTTCCGGATTATATTTTTTCTCTTTCAATGTTTTCAGTTCCTCGGCGAAACCGCTCATATCCGGTTTCATGCGGGCGATGTAATGGTTGTGCCCGACAAAATAAACCGTACCGTCCGTATCTTCAAACAGACTTCCGTCGATGTTCGGAAAGATGGCTTTGTCTTTATTACCTTCGATATTCTCGTACGGTCCTTCCGGCTTTCCGGTCTTGCTCCGCAAAATGAAAGAGCCTCTCCCACCTGCCGACTCATTCATGCAGGCAACGATAAACCAGTTCTTCGCGCTTTTGATATAATGCATTTCCGGAGCCCACACTGCATGGAAGCGGTTGTCCATCGGATCACCGTTGATGGACTTCTTCTGATATTTCTCTCCTGCTTTATATACTTTCGGCTTCTTTTGCCAGGTTCCGTCTTTTTCCATCGACCATATTTGTCCTCTGGCTTCCCAGGACTTCATATCTTTGGAACGCCACAGATACAAACCGTCGTTCCAGTCCCAGCAATGCCTCTGTCCCGGAAAGTAACGGTCGGGGGTAGAGGTCGTTCCTGTGATATAATAATAACCGTCGGGCCCCAGCGTAGCCCAAGTGTCCCTCATCCAATAATCAAATACCGGCTTTACAGATGTCGGAACTCGTAGTTCCGGAGCGTTTGTATCTGCCGTTCCATATAACTGTGCTGATGCTGTAGAGATGGAAATAAATCCTGTAAACAAGATCAATCCTAATCGCAAAATCAATTTCATATATTTCTGTTTTATGTTTACGGATACAAAAATAGGCCGTTGCGGGGCAGACTTCATGGAATCATGTTTTTAATATCCGTAGGTATGTACAATCTTCTTATTTTCTAGTGTTCCGGGTGGAGATAATTAAATGGATTCTGTTTAAAATGGTAACGTCTTTGCGGGAGAGGCAGCGGATCCTGCAAACGCAACTCCCATGCCAGTAAACGGGTCAGAAGTTCTGTTTGAATTTCGCTGTATTTCTTCTCGCCAAACAGATTATGAACTTCCGAAGGATCTTTCTTTAAATTATAGAGTTCTCCGTTGCCATAATGATTCATAACCAGTTTCCAGTCATCCTTTCTTATCATGCGTGAGGTACCGCTTTGCGTCCAGGTGTTCAGTTCGTCGAAGTGGGCTATTTTGCCGGGAGTCAGTGCTCCTTCCTGTTCAAAAGTCAAGGAGGCATCCAGTCCGACATCGGCTCCTCCGAAGCCTTGTTGTACGACCATGCTGGAGAATTCTTCTTTAGGGTAAGCTTTTCCGGTCAGCATCGGCCACAAGCTACGACCCTGAACTCCTGCCGGTATTTCGGCACCGATGGCAGAGCAGAAGGTGGGGAAAAGGTCGGCTATCGATACGTGGCTATCCATAGGGGCAGGCTGGTTCTTAATGTGATATCCTGCCCATACCATCGGGATACGTGCGAGGCTTTCGGAAAGTCCGGCTCCTTTACGGATCAATCCGTATTCCCCCCAGTAGTCACCGTGGTCGGAAAGTACGACAAAGAGGGTGTTTTCATATTGTCCGCTGGCTTTCAATGATTCGATCAGTCTCTTGATCTGATCGTCTATCAACCGGATCATTCCGATATAGTTGGCACGGATTCGAGGCAAGTCTTGTTCCAGGTTCGGGCAGGACGCGTCTTCCAGTTGCGCCAAAATACGGTATTTCTCTCCTTTCTTTGCCAAATCTTTGCGGGAGGTCTTTAAGACAGGGAGCTTATCGGGGGAGAACATGGAGTAATAGGGTTCACATACCTGATAAGGGTTGTGAGGTTCCGGAAAAGAGACCCATACGAAGAAAGGATTTTCTTTCTGCTGTTTAATCCATGCCAGCGCTTCGTTCACGATTTTGGTGGGATGCTGTTCTTCCAGCGAGATGGGAGATGGCTCCAGCCATTGCCCCCTGGCTTGCTGATTCAGGAAACGGGCAGTCTCTTTCTCTGCGGGAGTCGTCTTTTTGTGCTTTCCCCAGTGTCCGTATTCAGACCAGAAATCAAGGTCGGCAGGTTTCAGGTAAGCGTGATTCTTGCCGACCAATGCTGTTTTATATCCGTTTTCTTTCAATACGCCCACTAAGTCCTGTTGATAGGAAATGTCAGGAATATTATGATTCGTGCGTACGTGAGTGGCGGAAGGAAAACGCCCGGTGAACATGGAACAACGTGCCGGAGAGCTGGCTGGCATCACAGTGTATGCCTTATTGAACCATACATTCTCTTGCGCCAACCGGTCGACAAAGGGAGTCACTTCCAGCGGAAAACCTTCCCTGCCGCACAAATCGGCACGCTGCTGATCGGTCATAATAACCACAATATTCGGTTTGCCGGTTTGCGCCTGGGCTGATATTGTCAAACCTTGTATGGCAAGCCCTGTGATACAAAAGATTGCTTTCATTTTATTAATTTGCTATTTGACGATTAAAAAACTGTCATGACTTATATCTCGGAATAGTAAATGATAATTTTGCGGAGTGCCCTGAAAGGGCTTAATTATATAGCGTAGGGCAACGCCCTACGTAAAAACGACAATCTGAATTTGCGCCCTGAAAGGGCATAATTGTATACAGTTCCGCCCTTTCAGGGCTTGTGGCTGGTGTGTCTTTTTCGTAGGGCGTTGCCCTACGCTATGTAATTAAGCCCTTTCAGGGCACCCCAATAAATATATAATTGTAAGGCTTTCAGCCTAACTGCTAAATTCCCATTTATCATTTCAATTTAAAACGGTATACAACCATGGAAGCGGCCTCCAGTTCGAGCGGTTGATTCAGGTCCAGTCCGACTTCCGTCTCTACCGGTTGGACTTCATTCGGGGTAAACGGGGTGTTTTCTTTTCCCGGAACCAGTACCAGGCTTGTTTTATGTGCCTTGACGGGACGTTTGAAGCCGGAAACTTCCGGTTGTAGAGTGACTTTTTTATCCTGCAGGTTTATCAGTTTCAGGATATATTGTTTGCTGGCCGTATCATATCCCATCGTAACAAAGATGTTCTGCAAACCTTCTATATCCTTGATCGCTGCATCCAGACACACGTCAAACGTGTTATCCCTGAACATCTTCGCCAGGTAGAAGAAGGAAGTCTTTACGCTACTGTCTACTCCATTAATCAACATCGGCAGGAAGATACGGTGTTCCAGAAAGTCCCAATGCCTCATCACCGGACGTTCGGCAAACAAGGGATTCAAATCACCGTTGCGTTCTATTGACATACGGATGGCTCCGGTAGCCAGCAGGTTATAAGGATATTTTCCGCTAATACCCAATTCGCCGATAAATAGATCGGCAACACCCCGTTTGTAGTTATCAAAGCGATAATGCTGTTCGCAAGCCCATTCGATTGAGTTATAATAATGTTCGTCGAACACTTTTACATTCTTCGGGTTGACAAAATTGGGAATATCCTTCCGTTTGTCGTCATTCTCTCTTCCGACTACACGGATAACACTATTGGCTATATAAACCAAGTCGGGGTATTTGGCGGACAATGCCTGATAGATTTTTTCATAACGTTCCCAATACACAGGTCCGAAATCTTCATTTCCAATCTCGATATATTTTAGCGGGAAAGGAGCAGGATGACCGTTCTTTGCCCGTTCGGCTCCCCATTTCGTAGTTGTATCACCAATAGCATACTCGATGGCATCCAACGCATCCTGGATATAAGCGTCCAGATCGACATCAATGTGTCTGAAATTCCACTGTGGACTTTGCTTCACCCAACCGCTGCAAATCATACCCGTAGGCATCACATACATCGCATCGGCTCCCACATATTCGCACAATTCATAAAACTCATGATAGCCGATTCCGTCGGTACGGTAATAAGGCGCCCATTTGCTCCACTGTCCCGGACGATTTTCAATCGGTCCGAGCGTCTTTTTCCAGTGATACATCGTTTCTTCATTGACTCCGTGCACGATGCATCCGCCCGGAAAACGGATAAAGCTGGGAGAAAACTCTTTCAGGTTCTGAACAATGTCTTTACGGAATACGGATTTTCCATCGTTCCAGGTATCGGACGGGAACAGGGAAACGACATCTATCTGAAATTGTCCTTTCGACATCGGTTGTATGGCAAACATTCCACGCCGGACGTTCTTTTCCGGTTTCAGTTCACCGGTATATTTTGTCCAGTCCCGATTCCCTACATTCACTTCGATCACATTGCTCACCCGTTGTCCCCATTCGTCAACTAGAAATACACGTAACGGAGCGGAATAATTTCTGTTCTTCAGAAACAAGGAAAGGCGGTAAGACGTATCCGTCTTCAAGTTCATTCCATAATATCCACGGTTGAGAATCAGGGCATCCGGATGGTTCGCAATATCTTCCGTGACATTAACCAGCATCGAATACTTATTTTCCCCACTCATCGGATTTTCATCCGTGCGACTGATAAATACAGGAGTATATGATAACGGATAAGTCGTCCATCCAATCAGCGGATCGGCCTGAAACACTTTTTTCTCTTTAACGCGGGGAGCCGGAACATTTTCATAAAGACCGTTCTTCACAGATAATCCGGCAGGCGGTGTAGCTTCTTCAAACGAACGGTTACGTATCAGTTCGGCATGCAAGGCACCCTCGCCCATCATTCCTATTTCCTCATAATGGAAACCGTACTTTACGGGAGCCACTTTGTGGGTTTTCGATTTATTGATATACAACGTTCCATCGGAGGAAGACGGAGAGGAACTATTCCCATATACCAGAGGTAATGTGAAAAACAGACCGATACCAAACGTAAAGGATTTGAATGTCGAATGATTCATAGCATTTGTTTTTAGAGTTTCACATTGCAAATGTGGTCTTTTCTATCCAAGAAAAACAGAAAAATAATGCTTAATACCTGCAATCATGTATAAAAATCTGTAGCGAAGCGGCAAACTGAACATGAGTGCTGTCCGTTTGAACAATTCTACGACTGTTCAAAACAAAAAAAGACGTATCTTTAGGTCGTGAAAATCAATCAGAAAAGCCATGAGAACCACCTTACTTAAATTCGTACTTTTATTTAGTCTCGTGCTCTTAAATACAAGCTTGTCGACGGGACAGATTCAATATAATAACATACGCTTCAAACAGCTAAGTATAGCTGAAGGACTCCCGCACAATACGATCAATGCAATCACCCAGGACAACCATGGGTTCATCTGGTTTGGTACACGCAACGGATTGTGCCGATATGACGGTTATAATATCAACCTGTTCGCACATAATGAAGCCGACAGCACCTCACTCCGCCACAATTTCATCACACGCTTATATAACGATTCGCTCCGTAACATTCTATGGATCTCTACCGATCAGGGCATCTGCAGCTATAACTACGAGACAGAAGATTTCAGCCGTTACCAGATTAAAGGGAACACTAAGGATGATGTTTGTTTCCTGAATACCAGCGATGGTATGCTTCTGGCAGCTTGTAGCAACGGACTTTATCGCTACAATGAACAAGACAGCTTGTTCGTTCCTTTTCTTCTCGATAAAGAAAAACCTCATGTGAGATACTTTGCGGAGGACGGAGACAAAACCTTATGGATAGATACCAACAAAGGACTGATGCGATACAGTCTGGAAAAGAAACAGTTTGTTTCCCTCCCGACTCTCATCCAGCCTTTTACACAGCAATGCAACAATGCCGTCCTGATCTCGTCCAACCAGCTTTTATTTAATACTAACAACGATTTTTTCGTCTATCATATACAAAGCAATACCCTGTGTAATCTCTCGAAAGACCTTGAGGTGAAAGACTTCCGGTGTGCGGCAACCGACCATACGGGGAATATATGGGTAGGCACGGAGTATGGTATCTTTGTCTTCAACAAACTCTATCAACTGATTGCACACTACGAACAATCGGAACGGGATTTAAGTGCGCTGAACGATTCTCCCATTTACAGCCTTTATCAGGACAAAGCTCATAATATGTGGGTGGGAACCTATTTCGGAGGAGTCAACTATTATATATTCGGTTCCGACCAGTTCCAGATATATCCGTACGGAGCCAGTTTCAATCATTTGAGCGGAAAGGCTGTCCGCCAGATTATCAATGCTCCGGACAACGGTCTGTACATCGCCACCGAAGATGGCGGATTGAACTACCTGGACAATAAGAAAGAAATCACCCGCGCCGAACGGCTTCACAAGCAAATGCAAATCTACGCCAAGAACATACATTCTTTATGGCTCGACAAAGATAACAGCTTGTGGCTCGGACTATTCCTGAAAGGAGCTCTTCACTATATACCGCATCTAAACCGCACGGTGGACTATAATCTATTGTCGGATGAGGTTTCTTCCGGCTTCTGTATCATCGAAGACAAGAACGATCATATCTGGTACGGAGGCCCTTCCGGCTTATTCCTGATCGACAAGAAGAAAGCGAACTCCCGCCCGGAAAAGATTTCATCTCTCCGTGTCTTTAACCTGGTACAGTTTAATGACAGTATACTTTGGGCAGGAACCCGAAAAGGCAGTATATTTCAGATCAATACCCATACACTGAAAGTAACCTCGCTCCCTATCCTACCGCATACTGATCTCTACATCACCTATATCTACCCCGATTCACATCAACGGATATGGATAGGTACAGACAACAACGGGCTTTATGTATCAGACCGCAACGGTAGCATTATCGCCTTTTACAGTAAAGAACAGTTGGGATCCAACGCCATCAAAGGTATCATTGAAGATGAGATGAGTAATGTTTGGGTAGGTACCGGAAACGGACTTTGTTGTATCAATTCCCAAGCAGGAAGCATTGACCGATATACCACGGCCGACGGATTGCCCATCAACCAGTTCAACTACTCCTCCGCCTGCAAGAAGCCTGACGGAGAATTGTATTTCGGAACTATCAACGGTATGATTTCTTTCTACCCGGAACAGGTACGCTCCGTCAATCCCCGTTTCAACATTGCACTGACTGCCATTTGGAGCAACAGCGAATATATGTCGCCCAACAATGAGAAAGCATTCATCCCTTCCTCTATCTCCGAACTGACGGAGATCACCCTGACGCACGAACAAGCCCAATCCCTGCGTCTCGAATACTCCGGACTGAATTATCAATATACCGACAACACTCAATATGCGATGAAAATGGAAGGTATCGACAAGGATTGGCAGTTTGTAGGCAACCAGCATCAGGTACGCTTCTCCAATCTGCCTTCAGGAAGATATATCTTAAAAATCAAAGCCAGCAAAGATGGTATCCACTGGGACGAAACGGGCCAAAAGGACCTTGCTATCAGAGTCCTTCCTCCCTGGTGGCTCTCGCCGGGAGCATATTTAGTTTATGCACTACTCTTCCTATTAATCATTTACGCCGCATACAGATATACCAAAACGCGTATCATCTTGCTCATGCGATTGAAAACGGAGCATGAACAGCGCGTCAACATAGAGAATATGAATCAACAGAAGATCAATTTCTTCACTTACATCTCCCATGACCTGAAAACACCGCTGACCCTGATTCTATCGCCTCTGCAACGATTGATCCAGCAGCCACAAATCAGCAACAACGATAAAGAGAAACTGGAAGTCATCTACCGAAACGCCAACCGGATGAATTATCTGATTAATGAACTATTGACGTTCAGTAAAATCGAGATGAAACAGATGCGTATCAGCGTCCGGAAGGGAGACATCATGCACTTTCTGGAAGAACTGTCGCACATCTTTGACATTGTAGCCGGAGAACGGGAAATTGACTTCATCGTCAATCTGGAAGACACCGAAGAGGAAGTCTGGTTCTCGCCTTCCAAGCTGGAACGGATTCTTTATAACTTGCTCTCAAACGCATTTAAATATACCCAGCCCGGCGGATACGTCAAGTTGAGTGCCAAACTAATAAAAGAAGAGAAAGAAACATTTGTGCAAATCTCCGTCAAAGACAATGGCAGGGGGATTCCTAAAGAAGCTCAGGAACAAATATTTGAAAGTTATTACCAGGTTGAGAAGCGAGACCATCGCGAGGGATTCGGACTGGGATTATCGCTTACGCGTTCGCTCATACACATGCACAAAGGAGAAATCCGGGTAGAAAGCGAAGTCAATGAGGGTTCGGACTTTATCGTTACCCTGAATGTATCGGAGGATGCTTATGGTCCCGATGAACGCTCGTCCGAGAACATCACGACCGAAGAAATACAGAAATATAACCAGCGAATCAAGGAAACCATCGAACTCATTCCCGAAAAGCTGACCAACAAAGAAAAAGATCCTGCTCGGGAATCTATTATGATTGTGGAGGACAACAAAGAAATGAATGATTATCTTGCCAGCATATTCAGTGAGAAATATGATATTATACGGGCGTATAACGGTGCGGAAGCCTGCAAGAAGATAGCCAAACAGCTGCCTAACCTCATTATATCGGATTTAATGATGCCGGTGATGGACGGATTGGAATTTACGGAACGTGTCAAACAGGACGTAACGACCAGCCATATCCCCGTTATCCTCCTGACTGCAAAGACTGATGAAAACGACCATACGGAAGGTTATCTGCGTGGAGCCGATGCATATATCACCAAACCCTTCAACGCCAAGAATCTGGAACTGCTGGTACAAAATATCCAAAAGAGCCGGAAACAGAGTATTGAACACTTCAAACAGGCAGAAGAACTGAACATCAAGCAAATAACCAACAACCCGCGGGATGAAATATTCATGAAAGAACTGATGGAACTGATTATGGCGAACCTCACCAAGGAAGACTTCGGAGTAACGGAAATCACAGCCCATCTCCGCATCAGCCGCAGCCTGTTGCACATGAAGCTGAAATCACTCACCGGATGCTCCATCACTCAATTCATACGGACGATCAAAATGAAAGAGGCTAAAACTCATTTACTGAATGGTATGAATGTCTCCGAAGCATCATTTGCCGTCGGTATATCAGATCCGAACTACTTTACAAAGTGTTTCAAGAAAGAATTTAATATCACTCCGACAGAGTTTCTCAAACAGTTGAAATAGAAAGCAAAAGTAACTGCTTCAGAAATTCAACCTACCCTTAGACAACGTGTCAACTATTAATAGAAAAGTTCTTTTGCTCCCTTTGCAAAGATCTCTTCCCTTCATAGTAAAGTTGTCTTTGCCCTATTTCAAACTATAAACGCAAGTTCCGTTTATATAATTGCAAGCTTTGTTTTTATAAACGGAACTTGCATTTATAAAAACAAAGCTTGCAATTATAGTTTGGAATGAAGAAAAAGGAAGTTATCCAACCGGCAAAAAGAAGTTTGGTCTATATCAAAAGGAAGTTAGCTATTAATAGCCAACAGGGCAAGTAGGTATATATTGTAAATCAACTACGCCCAACAGAAAAAGATATCGCCGGTAATTAATCTGCAACATTCACTGATGTAGCTAATTACCGGCGAGCAATAGAAATCTATAATCAACTCATACCTATTCTACCATTCCTGGAAGCGTAAATCAGCTTCCGGATTCTGACGACGAATCAGTTCCTCGTCAACCTGATAAGTGACGCCACCTTTCGTGTACTTATAAGAAAGGGTAAACTTAGGCTGTTTCCCTACAAATTCCAATGATTCGGCAGCAGGATCTAATGTAGCGGATGCATCTGTGATAGCGACACTTCCTCCGGCTTCAATATTGACGCTTCCATCCGGATTGACTGTCAGATTCACCGATTCATTGTTTTCCAATGTGTTTCCGAAACCCGGTCTGCGTACTTTGTTTCTACCTAACGAAACAAAGTCGCGGGTCATATTCTGACTCAAATCCTTGTTACTGTATTCAGTAACCTGCTGGGTGGACAAATTGGTAACTTTTCCTTTCACAAAGTAGGTACCATGATACTGGCTGACAAATTTGACAACTACAATACTGTAATCCTTCAAATTGCCATTCACATCAGTACTTATTTCATCCTGATTATGATCGACCAACCGGAAAGGGATTGCATAGTGCTTGTTCAAGGCAGCATTGTCATTATAGAAAGCATCGGAGAAAGTCACTTTCACATCTGCTATTGCCAGATTCGGATTGCTAATTGTCATCTTATTCGGATTAGCCAACTGATAATAGTTTTCCGGCATCAGTGTCAAGCCCGTACCATCCAGTAAAGACGGATCGATCTCAAATGTAGCCCAATCATCGGTATGCACCTCTCTTTTACCGCCAATAGCCACTCCCACCTTTATCGACATATCTGTATCGGCTATCAGTGTCCGCAGAGGTTTTTGCGAAGCAAAGTACACAGAACTCTTATCGTAGTCCTTTTCATAATCGTCATAACAAGCAGTCATCAGAACGCTTATCAGCCCTATCCATAATATATTTAGTCTTTTCATTGTAAATAAGTATTTATATCAACAGCACGTTATTCCCAACCCTGATTATTCATTAGATTCTTATTCTTTTCCAGCTCTGCATACGGTAGCGGCATGAAATAGTTTTTCACTTCATATTTCCGTTGTTCCACTTTCTGTACTTTGAAGCTGAATGTACCATCTTCCTTGCGGGTAACGGCAACGCCCTCCACCTCTTCGTTCAACGGTAATACCCAACGACGCATATCAAAATAACGATGATTCTCGAAAGTAAATTCCAAGCGGCGTTCGTTCTGAATCAACTTTCTGAACGAGTCTTTACTTTGAGCCATTTCATCCAGATAAAGATCAAAATTGATACCCCCGGCTTGCGAACGGATTGTTTTCAATATTTCGTATGCAGAATACAGGCATCCTTCGGCTTTCACCGTCGGGTTGCCCCAAGCCTCATTAGCAGCTTCGGCAAAGTTAAGAAAAACTTCCGATTTTCGTAACAAAGGATTGTAATGAACCGAGTTTAAGGTCTGAATCGGATTCAGCATAGCCGATTTCTTGGAAACGAATTTAGCCAAATAATAACCCGTACGTGTAGCATTCTCACTAAACGAAGGAGAATCTTTTCCACCCTCGGACATATCCAACGGCTGACCGGAATCGCCAAATGTAGCACTATGATAGTAGACATTCAGCGCAAAGCGATTATCCAGTACGGCATAAAGCTGCGTCAGATCGAAATCAGGATCAGACAGATCGACACCGGAACGGACATCGGTTGCCGGATAACCATTCTTCGCATAAAAAGCCTTTACCAGATTATGAGAAGGAGTGGCACGGGCACTTCCATAATAGAATGGCGGGAAATGAAGGCCTTCCAGTAGATTACTATTAAAATATTTGCGGAAAGCATAATCGGAACTTTCGGTCTGCACATCGGCAATGGAGGAAGCCGTAACAGGAACATAAGTTCCGAAACCTTCCATGCCCAGAATCTTATTGATCTCTTTGGCCACCGCTTCCCATTTTGCCTGGTAAACCGTAGGGTTCAGAATTTCGAATTGTCCCATGCCGGTGACCTTCGTCACGTCATCATCCTGCATGGCAGGACTTGCGCTATATAAAAGCGCACGACTTTTCAGAACAGCTGCCGCCGCTTTCGTGGCACGGCCGATTTGTGTATTACCAAACTCCAGGTCATCTCCCTGATACACATTCGGCAATAACTCGATGGCATTATTCAAATCGTTGACGATAAAATCGACTGTTGCCTGATAAGTAGGACGAAGAAATTCACCGTTCTGCGCGGCCTCATCCTGCGAAATAAAATGATCTGCCAACGGAATACCCAACGCTTTTCCATTCTTCGCCTTTCCGCCATACATCTTCAATAGCTCAAAATGCCACCATGCACGCAAGAAATACGATTCACCTTCCAGACGCAGCTTGATTTGCTTGTCCACTTCCGGATCGGTGCGGTTGTACTGCACCTGGTCGGTCAGGCCGTTTTCGAGGAAGGAGTTTACATAGTTCAACATGTTGTACGCATTACTCCAGTTTCCGATCGGGTTGTTAAACGCCGTCATCCCACCCATATTTAATTTATAGACAGAAGAGCTGCGCAGATTAGTCACTGCATTATCGGTAGCACAATCCAGAAAGTTATTGTCAAAACAATCTGGACGGTTGGCTATGCCATTATAAGCTTTATATAGTACGCCTTGAGCAAGTTCCGGAACTCTCCAGGTATCAGAGTCTCCGATCTGCCATGTCACCTTTGTATCCAATGTGTCGTCACAAGCACAAAAGAGAAACAGACCTGCTAAAACGCAACTTCCTAATATATGTTTCATATTGCCATCTATTAATTGTTCAAAATTAAAATACAAAAGAGACTCCGCCTGTAAAAGTACGTGTCACCGGATAGTTTGTCACACCGGCATTCAGCAATTCAGGATCCAAATCTTTCACGGAAGAAAGGACAAATAAGTTTGCACCACGAGCGAAAACCTTCATCTTCTTCACGACCGAACTTGGGGAGAACTGATTAAACGTGTAGCTCAATTCAACATTCTTCATACGGAAGAAGCTTGTATTCTTCAACCAGAAAGAAGAATTGCGGAAGTTGTTCTCACCGGCAGTGGTTGTCAGGCGCGGATAACTTCCGGTCGGATTGTTTGCCGGATGATAACGGTCTAATGCCAGTTTGGAGTATTTACCTTCTCCATTATTCCAGTAATAAGCATTCGTTGCCCAAGTGTGAACGCCCAGTTCGGAATATCCCTGAAGATACAATCCCCAGCCTTTGTAACTTACATTGAAGTCAATGCCCAATGTAGTACGTGGGAATGAGTTTCCGAGTTCCTTTACGTCACGACCGTCAATGATCTTATCGCCGTTCAGGTCTTTGTAGGCGATGTCGCCTTCCTGATAATCGGCAAACGTCTGGGGGGCATGTCCGTTGATGGCTACATCTTTGCCAAATAATCCTTCGGCAACCAGTCCCATCATAGCATCGGTAGAACGCCCCACTGTGTAACGGTATTCTTCACCATGCTTCACCTGGTTCCATTTCAATACTTTATTCTTAGACCATACGAAATTGGCTCCTACCGAATAAGCCCAGTCGTTGATACGGTCGCTCCAAGTGAACATTCCTTCTATACCGTGATTCAAGACAGAGCCCATGTTGTCCTGGTAGGTAAAGTTACCAGTATAATCCCCGTAAGAGGTATCAACAGAACCAATGATGTCCGTATGTTTCTCACGGAAATAGTTTATTTCGGTATATAAGCGGTTATTCAGGAACAGGCCTTCCACACCAATGTTCCATTCTGCTGCCTTTTCCCATTTCAGGTTCGGATTGCCTGCACGGACAAAAGTGGAATAGTAAGCCGTAGCACCGTTGTTCGTTGTTCCGAACCGGAAGCTGCCGTCTTGCGACCAGGCGCGTTCATACAATAAATGTTCGGTGCTTCTGTCATAGCCCAATATACCGGCGCTGGTTTTCAGTTTCAGGAAGTTCACGTATTCATTGTCTTTCAGGAAATCTTCATTGCTTAGAATCCAGGCTAGGCCGCCTGCTGCCGAGAAGAAGTATTTATCTCCCGATTTGAAACGGTTGCTTCCCATCAATGCCATGTCGGCTTCCACAGCATAGCGGTGGTCATACATATAGTTCAGACGCAATGCGTAGTTTGCATTGATGATGTCTTGGGTCACTCCCTGATTCGTTGTTTTCGAGTACATGTAAGTCAGCCGTGCCGATACATCATGCTTTTGGTTGAATGTATTCTCGTATGCGGCAAAGGCATTCCAACCCAATGTCTGCTGCAAGGTAGTCGACTTCCGGCTTTGTGAAGTGGCTACATCTGTTTTCTTCATCTGGGTGTACATAATTTGTTCCTCACCGGCAAAGTCACGATATGTCTTGATGGCATACGTCGGATAGACTTTGCTCAAAGAGAGTTGCAGGTAATCATAGTTGTCGAAAGAAAGGAAAGCACCGGCTTTCAATCCTTTTGTCAGCATATCAAGATCAAATTTCAAACCGATATTGGTCTGGCTGCGTGTATAACGCTCATCCGTATATCCTCCGTACATCGTTTCCGCGTATGCATTCATCGGACGCAACAGACTTGCGCCAAACAAGGGAATCCCGTCCGAGCTGGCTAGTCCGGTTTCTTCCGGTGACATAGTCAGCGGGTATTCATTCGGACGATGCGTAGACAGGGCCGTAAATACCTGACCACAGTCCAATTGCCCCCATTTACGCATTTCCATACGTCCGGCAACGTCTGCGGATATAGTCAGGAAATCCGTTACATTAAAGTCGAGGTTTCCGCGAAGAGTCAGGCGGTGCAATTGCGGAGTATAGGTGACGTCTTCAAATCCGCTACCTCCTACATATCCGGCAATCAGGGCATAACGCACTCTGTCGGTACCACCCGTCATATCGAACGATACTTTCCGATAATTGGCATTTTTGTTCAACAACTGATCGTACAGATCGACGTTCGGATACAATAGGTCATTGACTCCTTTGGAGTTTTTATATCCTTCCAGTTGTTTCTGATTATAGTAAGGAGTCAGTCCGTCGTTTGCACGCGCTTCATTATACAGATTAGCATACTGATAAGAATTCAGGAAATCAGGAGTACGCGTCATCTGTACCACACCTGCTTCGGCGGTTGCGTTATAAATGCGGCGGTTGGCCTTTCCTCTGCGGGTAGTCACCCAAAGTACGCCATTCGCAGCACGTGCCCCATAAAGAATCTTGGCAGTGGCATCTTTCAGCAACTCGATACGTTCGATTTCTTCAGGAATCAAATCCGCTGCCGGACGTTCCACACCATCGATGATAACAATAGCTGTATTCTCCGACATGCCATGCTGGCCACGGATAAATAAATCAGGAGTATTATTACCCAATCCGCTGACTGTGGAGCGAACTTGCAGACCTAACATTTTACCTTGCAGCATATTAGTCAGCGTCAAATCAGGGAAGGTTCCAAACTGTCCGTTCTCCAGTACGCTCGTTGCGCCTACTTCATTCCCTTTATATGTCTTGCCACCATCGGCTCTATTCACCAGCGATTCTTCGGTCAGGAACAGAGGCTCTTTCTTCAGGACAATCTTTTCAGGAACGATATTGCTGCCTGTCAGCTTATACACTTTATCTTCATATCCCAAAGCCTCCACCATGACGGTTGCGTCATTCTCGACCTTCGTCTGAAAACGTCCCTTTGCATCTGTATATAGAACGACTGCGCCTTCTCCACAAATGATAGAAACATTCTTCAACGGGCTACCTTTCTCGTCGGTAACAATAGAAACTACTTCCACCAAAGGCTTCTTCGCCGACTTTCTCTTTGATTTATTTTGTGCGAAAGTCAGGCTAGAGCCAACGATAAGGACAAATATGAGCCCTATCAGTCTTATATATCTAATCTTGTTTCTCATATACTTTTCTTTATTTTAGGTATCACCATCCGGGGTTCTGTTGAAGATTATCCAAAGCCGCCACTTCATCCATCGGTAGCGGATACCAATAATTACGCTTGTTAAACGTCCGCACGGCTGTCCTCACCGGAACATACTCGTAAGTAAAGTCGGTCAACTTATAAGTGCAGGCTTTATCCACTTTCAACTGGTCGGCCGTATAAGAATGGTTGATCGGAGTTGCTTTGACACCCATGATCGGATATTCACCCTTAAACAGGTCTTCAGCAATCATCCAACGGCGGATATCATACCAGCGGTGTCCTTCGAACATCAATTCCACACCACGTTCCCGACGATAAGCTTCTCTAAAGTCAACTCCATCCGGCAGTTCACCGATTCCGGCTCTTACACGGATTTTATTCAAAGCCTGACGGGCCGACATCGTACAACCCGTAACGACTGCATCCGGATCACCTGTCGCTTCGTATGAAGCCTCTGCCATATCCAGATAAACTTGTGAAACACGAATGTACACAGCCACCAGACGATATAATTGGAAACCAGCTTCGCCAAACAAAGGCACACTTGCTTCCGGCCAAATGAACTTCTTACACATATATCCGGTCTGTTGAGAGCCTCTCGTAAACTGATTGGTAGAAATGAAGTTCTCGGAGTAACCGCCCGAATAAGTAGTCAGATAATAAGGAACACCCTGTAAATTCTTTCCCCATTGCTCACCGGGCACGAGGATATTATTAGTGAAGCGAGGGTCTCTATCCGAGTAAGGATTGGTAGTCTTTACCGCATCATAACCGGAACGCGGATCAGTGATCGGATAGTAGTTGCCGTCAGCTCCCTTGCGTTCGTACATATCTACCGCATTTTGTGTCGGAGCATTATAAGGAGTACCTTCGGCACCGGTTTTATTATCGTATGGTTGTGTCAGCCATTGCGCTCTGACGAAAGCAGACCAGTTGCCGTGATGCCAACGCAGGAACCATAAGTATTCCGGCTGTGCGAATTGATTGGAATTAGGCATTAGCTGAATACTACGATATTCGTCATGATTCATCAGGCGATAATATTCGTGACTTTCAATAGCATTGATCGCCTTTTGCGCACTACGGGCAGCTTCAGCAGCCATCTCTTTTCCATATCCTTTGTTTTCAATAGAATTCAAGTCGTTCTGCATCAAAGGGCTGGCAGCATAAAGCTGTGTCATCGCTTTTAATGCCATGGCGCTTACTCTGTCAGGCCGTCCATGTTCCTCGTCAGGCCAGCTTATAGGTAAATATTCAATGGCTTTATCCAGGTCTGTCTGCATCCAAGCATTGGATTCTTGATAAGTTTTACGGGGAAAGTCAAAGTCGTCCGATGCTCCCCAAAGCTGGTCAAAGATGGGCATTCCGCCATATCGTTTGATAATCTCAAAATAGAAGTAGGCACGCAGGAAATGGGCCTGTCCCAACAGTTTTCTCCTTTGGTCGTCTGTGATGGATTTCACTTGATCTACTCCACTAATTACACGGTTCACGATACGAAGTCCGGTATAAGCACGAGAAATAGCACTTTTGAAATTCTTCCCATCACTTTTACTTCCTATTTCGAAACGTGTACCGGCATTCTCCAGCCAGTTACCTGCATTGACAAACTTCGACGGATCATTATCGCGAACGGATGCATATTCATCCGATAAATTACCTACCGTTACGTATGTATTCGAATAAGAGTTGATACCATGTGTAAAGATTAATATATCATCATTTTGAAAGATGCGGTCCATGAACCCTAACAAACTGCTATAATCTTTATAAACATCATCTTCGGAAAGTCCGTCATCGGGAGAGCGGTCCAGATAGTCCTCACAACTTCCTACAAACAAACCCAACAGAATGATCCATATCCAATTCAACTTATGTCTTCTCATATCAGTAAATTTAAAGTGTCTCATAATCCTAATCTAAAACCAATGTTATAACGTCTCACCACCGGATAAACATTCTGTCCCGAATGTTCGGGGTCACGGCGGGAATCACCTTTCGAGAACGTCAACAAATTGGTACCGTTGACATATACTTGCAGTTTTGTCAGACGTAAAGGCTGCAACCAACGCTTCGGAATCTGATAATTCACTTCCAGGTTCTTCAAGCGAAGATAAGCATGGTTGGTATATGTGTATGTACTAGCCACCGAATTATAACTTCTCTGAACATGAATACTGGGGCGAATCGGACCGCCTTGAATCGGAGCATCGGCTGTCCATGTATTCAACGTATTTGGTTGAGCCTTGATATTACCTTCCGGAAAATCCCATAAATAGGAAGGAATCGCTTCTTTATAAACGTCCATAGCACTGTACCACAACATATTGAATCCGATTCCTTTGTAAGAACCTCCCAATGTAAATCCGAGGGTAGTAGTCGGATAGTTCAGGTTTTTCATCGGAACCATATCCTTAGCATCAATCATGCCGTCACCATTATAATCGATGTAATACAAGTCTCCCGGAATCAATGTATTATGTGTACCATTGGCAATAGTGGACTGCGCCGAGTTATAAATATCATCCAATGACTGGAAGTTTCCTGTTGCCAGGTATTTATTCACATATCCGATTGACTTTCCGGCTTTTTTCAAATATTCGCTCTGATTCTTCGGGTCATCAATAAAGACAACACGGTTCTCACTGGTTGCAAAATTAAACTTCGCGTAATAATTAAACTTTCCGATACGGTCGTTCCAAGCAATATCCAGTTCAAGACCGTGATTTTTAGTCTTACCCAGATTCACCTGCGGAAAAGCAATACCACTATCGGCCCATGACGGAATCGTATTACGTGTCATCAAAATGTTATTACGCTTTTCATCGAACAAGTCCACAGTAAAGTTTAGTTTACCCCACAAACCTATTTCGATACCGATATTCTGCTTAATAGATTCTTCCCAGGTAGCATCGGGGTCGGCCAATTTTCCTTCTTTGTATAAAGGTCCCCAGTTACTGGTCTGATATTTACCAAACTGCGCATTGGCAGATAGTTGCTCAAACTTCTGAATATAGTTGAAACGGGTAGCACCTTTATCATTACCAACTACTCCATACGAATAGCGCACTTTCAGGTTGGTCAGTACACCTTTGGTCAATTTCTTTACCCATGGTTCTTCACTGATACGCCAACCAATAGAGGCAGAGGGGAAGAATCCGAAACGGCGTCCCGGAGCAAATTTTTCCGAACCAGTGTAGGCACCGTTAAATTCAGCAAGATAACGCTCTTTGAAGTTGTAAGTGACACGGCCTACCCAGTCTTCTTCGTAAGCCGGGAAGTTCATCACACCCGAATTAGCAGTATTGGTTGATTCGTTCATCTTACGGTTAAACACAAATAAGGCGCTTACATCGTGATCGCCAAACTGGCGACTATAATTCAATGCTAATTCGTAATAAAGTTTACGTCCGTAAGCCTTGAAACCGTCATAAACACCACCAACAGGCAAATCTCCGGGAGCATTTTCATCCGGATAGCGTTTCTCGGTATAATTATAAGTAATTGTTCCGTCAGCATTATAAATAGGATTGGCGTAATCATACACACGATTAATACGAATATGTGTACGTTGGGCAACCAAATCGTCTTTACCTAAAATCTTACCCGGCATGATCTGGGTAGTCCATGAAGAAGAAGTAGTGTAAGACAATGATGCTTTCAATGACAGTCCCTTTGTAATAAAGTCCAGCTTCTGATTCAAGATTACATCGTAGAAACCTTGATGTTGCTTAATATTACGACTACCTCCTTCGTTCATCAGACAGGCTATATTTTGATCGGAGCTTAACCCGTCTCCCCATATTCCATTACTATATTTAATCGGAAATTCATTACTTGGAGCCGTAAAGAACGTTTTAAAAAAACGTTCATCCGGAGAATCGACATTCTCATAATAAGACGGTTGGTTCTGATAACCCATCTTACCGGCCACATTGAACGAAAGTTTAGTAGTACTTGTGATATTGAAGTCGAAATTACTACGCCAGTTATAACGACGGTAAGAGAAGGAAGGATCGAAATCCTCTTGTTTGGTAGTATTAAAAATATCTCCGTCATGCAAATAACCCAAAGATACGAAATAACTCATTTTCTTCGTACCACCACGTACATTAAGATTATAAGCCTGTTCATAACCTACATTCTTTACCAGTTCTTTCCACCAGTCCACTTCGGGAAAGACATCGTTATACGGACCGTAATTTCCGGTAGCATACGCATTTTCCCATGCGGTAATGGTAGATTCGGGAACCATTGCTCCCCAGTTACCATCATTAGCCTGGGCTCTGTTATATTGTTTCATAGAGGTCACATAGTCAGACCATTCAGGAGCAGCAGAAGGTTGTTTAAAACCGAAGTTAGCTGTAAATGATATTTCCGGTTTCTGTTCGAGTCCGCGTTTGGTTGTCAGCAAGATAACGCCGTTCGCACCTTTCACACCGTAAACCGCAGTTGCCGAAGCGTCTTTCAGTACGGAAATAGATTCAATTTCGTTCACATCGACATCGTTGAAGTCACGTTCGATACCGTCCACCAATACTAACGGAGCAGCTTCTCCCCAAGTGGACTTACCACGAATCAACAAAGAAGCTTTATCGGCTCCCGGCTTTGAAGTGGAATTGATAGCAACCACACCCGGCATCTGACCTTGCAAGGCTTCGGAAACGGAGTTCACGCTACCTATCTTTAATAAATCATCTCCTTTTGCAGTAGCAATGGAACCGACACTGGACACCTTTTTCTGTACACCGTATCCAACCACTACCACTTCTTCCAGGGTCTCCGTATCTTCTCCTAAAGAGATTACGCCTAAAGTCGTTTTATTCTTTAAATCCAGTTCCAGAGTTTTATAACCCACATAAGAAATGACAAGTATGTCTCCTTTTGATGCCTTCACAGTAAAATTACCGTCAAAATCAGTAATCGTACCGCTTCCCGTACCTTTCACGCGAACACTGACGCCAATCATCGGTTCACCGGATACTGCATCCTTCACTTGTCCCTTCCAATAGTCTTGTTGTGCCTGCACGTCCAGCGCACAAAACAAAAAGCAACAAAGACATAAGAAAGAAAAATAAAGTCTGTCTCTTTTCATAAACATTATTTTTAACTGTTAACAAATTCTTTATCTCAAGACACAAATTAAGCGGGAAAATCTTCAAATGAAAGGGAAGAATCTCCTTAAAACCCGTACAAATGTGCAAAATAGATTTCTCTACTACATTTCTGAACAAATCATTTCCACATTGGCTTTATGACGTGCTCTTTGTCTACGGTGATATTGTATATGCCATCGTTTCCTTTCTTCAGGATGAGCGGAACAATACGTGTTTTACGAGGAGACACGGTGGAATCCGAACGATGAACGTGGTAAACATAGTAATATTTTCCATCCAGCCCTTTAAATACATCTCCATGTCCTGATCCGTTTTCTCCTACGAGGCTGCGATGAATGATCGGACTGTTCGGGTGCTTCTTCCACGGACCGAAAGGGGAAGAAGCAGTAGCATAGCCTACCGAATAGTCGATATTCATAAAATGATTGGCAGAATAGAAAAGATAATATACCCCGTCCCACTTCATAACAGTCGGCCCTTCCATCACCGGTGCAGACTTATAGTTCGGAGTCTTTTCCCAAGGCTCCGTACAGTCCATACATTGTTTCAATGTTTCCGGTTTGATACTTCCTTTCTTTATGTCAAACTCGGCTACCCAAAGGTAATTACCTTTATTAAAGCGGACATGATATAGGTAGTACTTCCCATCATCATCCTTAAATAGGAAAGAGTCTATATTCTTAGCGGAAGCGTCTATCGGCTTGACTTCCTTCTGCCGGAAAGGACCGAACACCGATTTTGAGGAAGCAATTACTGTTTGCTCATTAGCGGTATAAGTGAAATAATAAGTTCTTTTATCCTTAAAGTATTGAGGTGCCCAGAAGCCTTTTTCACCATACGTTTGATCTCCTTTCCGCAGAATCAGTTGTAGAGAAGTGTCATCAGGCACCGTCCAATGCTCCAGATCGGTCGATTCGAGGATAGCAAAGCCCTGTGGTTCCTGATTGCGTGTGCCGGTGAGGTAATACTTGCCGTTCTCCACATAAATTGTAGGATCGGCATAAGTAATCTCCTTCTCATTAACCGAATCAGCTCGTACCCCAGTGACAGACAAACCAATGATTCCTAATGCGAGAATAAGTCTTTTTGTCATTTTATGTTTTTTCATACCTATTTTATTCTATATCTGATCTTTATCTCATCTACAAAATTTCAATCTAACATCCAAACCAAACCGGGTTTCTCCCCTGCGAGATTCCATATTGCTTCATCCCAAGAAAGAGCCTTGGCAGCATCTATCGGGGTACTCATCGTAGAAAGACCATTGTAACGGTCGGCACCAAATGTTTGTGCTCCGTAATCGGGTATTTCTTCGTCTACGATAGCGGGCGTATTGGCAGAGAAACGACATTCCATATTTGGATTCGCATAGCAATTATTAGCCTCATTCTTGTTAAAGCGTCCGCAAATTCTTCCCGACTTAGGTGCACCGTTAGAGAATAATTTCTGGTTCCAAGCCACACAATGTGTTACGGTGATTCCTGTCGCCTTGTTAGCAAATCCCATAATACCGCCTACCTGATTTTGAGCGGAAATCTCGCAATCGGAATAACAATAAGAGATCACAGCTGTCGGACTAGGATCTACAAATCCGGCAATACCACCCGCAGGATTCGCCACTTTCATCGGGAAAGCTTGTGCAAGACCTGAAGAATAACACTGCGTAACGATAGAATATAACATACGCCCAACAATGCCTCCTACACATGATTCAGTCACAATATCCCCAGTGGAAGAGCATTGAGAGATCGTTGCTCCGCCTCTCGTTTCCCCACAAATACCGCCGGCGCACCATACGGCAGTAATATCCGTTGCCGATGTACACTGATGAATTTTACTATCTGCACCATGAAGTCTTGCACAGATACCACCAGCCTGACCGTTATCCCAGGCAGCCGCTCCCGTTCCCGAAGTTAAAGAAATCGTACCGGATACCCGAACATTCTCCACGATACCCGGAGAAGTAGCAGCTCCCACCTGTCCGGCAAGGATGCCTGCCATCTTTGTATTGGCTGTAATCTGCGCATTTTCAAAGTTTATATTAGAACACTTACCAACCAACAATCCAAAGAATCCCTGATTAACAGAAGAGGAAGTATTTACTTTCAGATTACGAATCGTATGTCCGCCTCCATCCAATACAAGTTGTTTGGAAACCGAGGTCTCTATCGGTTGCCAGTCTACACCTTGCAAATCAATATCATTCTCTATCTTGGCATAGATCGTCTTACCATCTTTGAGTTTCTCTCCGAGAGTTATCAGGTCGTTCGTTGTCGTCAAGGTATAAGGGTTGTCGATTTCTCCCTGTTTCTGTTGCAGGAAGAAAGTCATTGTACTTTTCTCTTGATTGACTGCAAGATCGTCGGAAACCAGTTTCAAACCGAGAACGTATTTCTTTGATCCGTCAAGCGTACCTAAATCATGGAAGCGCAAATTTACCATACGCAGGACATCGTCCCCCTTAAAATTAAAATTACTTCCATCCAGATCATAATATTCCACAGGTAAGAGGTGATATTCTTCACCAAACTCTTTGGCATCGACAACAGCCAATTCCGCCTTTGCTTCTTTTTCGCAATGGCTTTTCTCCACCATAATGTTATATTGGTATTCCGGCTCATCCAGATATAAATCATATTTGCCTGTCTGATAAAGCGACAAGGTAATATTGGAATAGGTAACTTCAGCCTTTTCCGGCTGTGTCAGATCCATGACTTCACCACATGATATCAACGAAAACGCCATTAATGACGCTACAACAGGAATGTATCTTTTCATAATATCTTTCTTTTAATTATTAAAAAACAGGGATTACCATACCGACGTTATCTCCTGACAACCAAACTTTATCTCCATCTATACGAACTACCTCCATCTCCATCCCTTCTTTGAGGAAAGAAACTCCTTGGAATGAGAATTCAGTCTTTATCTTTTGACCGACAGCCGTAGGCTTCCCGTCAAACTTCACATGAATGTATTTGCTTTGATCCGAATTTTGCAGGCGATAAGTCAACCGTTTAGGATTAATTGCAGCCTGAAGTTGTTCCTGCTCTGTAAAAGTACAAATTCCATCCAAACTATAAAACCCAACTTCGGTATATCCTGTTATATTTTTCTTATCAACCCCGTTTTCGGCATATTCCGTCTCCGCACAAGAGGTGAAAGCCAACAAACATGCCAACACTACATATATTACTTTCATAAGCGAATAAATTTAAGATAATTACTTTCTAATAGTTGTCGACAACATTTCTACCGATCCATCCTTATAAGTCACTTCGGCGGTAAGTATTTGTCCGTTCAGGTTCTTATTCACTATATTGATTTCCTGTCCATCCAGCTTTACTTTATAAGATGAGACATCATCCGGCAAATTTAATAGTTGTACCAACATATATCCATCCACTTGTTGATATTTCAACAAAGGAAACTCTCCTGTTACAGACTTGGTCTTAACATCATCCTTCCACAACACGGCATCATCCGATTTCAGCAATGCTACATGATAAGTCGTTCCGGGAACAAGATTTTCAACCAATGTATAGTCATTCTCCGAATCAAGCGATCGACGCACCACCTCTGTTCCCTCTTCATCTGTTACTGACAATATACCTGTTTTATCGGCTCCATTACCCCAACTTATGAACAATTCCCGTTGTCCTCCGACAAGGCTGGAAACTGCCAATCCATCCCGGGCAGCAATAAAATCAGGATATAACAATGGATTGGGATTGTAGAATCCGTCTGCATCAAGTCCTAAATAACGGGAAAAATAAATTCCTCCAAGTTCCCACATTTCAGTCTTCGCATCGTAAACAGCTCTCGCTCCACCGGGAACCACACTAAAACGTCCGGTAATGGCATACGTATCATATTTCTTGAATACTTCATAAAAAGTCTTATACCAATTCTTCGGATACCAGGAATAACTCTCAAAAAGGCTCTTGAACTCGGTTGCACTCACCGGTGTACCGGCGTTAGCTTTTTCGGCTATCAGATTAAGATATTCGTAAATTTTCATCCCGGCCGTATAACCATGCTTGGTTCCCCATTCTCCCAGCGCATCCGCCACATGAGGATTTAAAGCACGCACCATAGAGAATTCCGTGCAAATCAGCTTTTTTGTTACGCCGTACTTATCACGGATAATCCGAAAATCATCTTCCGCCTGGTTGATTTTCAATGCGTGAACGTGCAAGTCGAGCCCTACAACATTAGGATTGTTATTAACCACAGAGACTACTGCAGGTACCGTTTCGCTCTTCGGCAACTCGGAAACACGGTTCAATGCTCCGGCATAAATATCAAATGTCCAGCCATTAGCCTGTTTCCAAGTAGTCAGCCGATTGGCAAACTCATTCAGAAATGCCCGATAATCTTCACCATCCGCATGACAGAGATCGGTATCCAACGCATTCTCCCATTCCGGCTCGTTACCCATGACAAGTATTTCAATATTCTTCGCCATATCATAGGTTTTCAGTAATATTTCCGTTGCCTGAAATATGTACTCCATCTCCTTAGTTCCTACTTTGGGAACCGTATCGGTATATAATTCAAAAGGTATTTTCAGACTCAAGATGAATTTCACACGGTCGCCCAACGCTTTCTTGGCCTGAATAAATTTCAATGTAGGAATATGTGTCCTGATGGCATTTTCTTTCACACCAACAATCTTCCCGTTTTCATTCTGAAGAAACAGATTGGGGATATTGACAAATCCTCTCACCCAACTCACTTTCGACTGTTTCAACATCTCTATTTCCGTAATCGGGTAATCTATATTTTCATTATAGTTCGCCCCCAAATCCTGCGCCTTTGTTCCCATCGAACATAAGAACAGCAATACAAACATTAAAAAAGCTTTCATTTTCATATACATACTTCAAGGTTAATTGTCCGACATCGAACAGAACAAAGGTAGAGAAATAAATCCCGGTAGAATAGAACGATTGTTTTATCAACGGGATTTATGTTCAGAATAAACATTTGACCTTATTTTAATGGTTCTTCTTCTACTTCGCTGCGATAATAACCATCCACTTCAGCAAAGAAATTCTGCTTCAGGGAGTCCAGAAGTTCGGGCTGTTGTGCCGCCATATTCTGGTATTGAGTTCGGTCGGCTTTTACATTGAATAAACCGTATTCACCCAAGTTACCCAATTCATTTCCGGTCAGGTTGCGTTCGGAACCTTTATAAGGAGGCATCATAATCCAGTCGCCCGAACGATAAGCCATACGTCCTTGCGCTTCCAACACTACATCCTTGCGGGCAGTCTGCTCTTTTCCGAAGAAAGCATCCAGATAGTTCCGACTATCCAAACCTTCCGGCAAATCGGCATGTATCATCGACCCCAGAGAAGCAAGAATATCTACCTGGCAAACCAGTGCATCGGACACAACCGGCTGAATCTTTCCTTTCCAATAAACAAACAAAGGAATATGCGTACCACCGTCGAACAAACTATATTTACCTCCGCGCAGACCTCCTGCAGGAAGGTGATCGCCTGCCAGTTCGGGAGCACCGTCTTTGTAACCGTCATTCAGAACCGGCCCGTTATCACTGGAGAAGATAATCAGTGTCTTTTCCAACAATCCTTCTTTCTTCAAGTGGGCAAGCAGTTCGCCGACACACCAGTCTGCCTCAACGATGGCATCGCCACGAGGCCCCATCGTTGTTTTGCCCACAAATCGCTGGTGGGGAGCACGAGGTACGTGAGGTTCGTGCAAGCCATAATACAGGAAGAAAGGAGCATTTTTGTGTTCAGTCACAAAGTTCTTTACCTTATCTACAAAATAGTCGGCCATATCCTCGTCTTTCCAACGGGCTTTCTGACCGCCTTTCATATATCCGATACGGGGAATTCCGTTTACTATAGAGTTATTGTGTCCGTGTGCCCACTGCATTTTCAGCATCTCCGGATGAGAAATGGCAGTCGGTTCGCCTTCAAAATTATGCTCGTAACTCACTTCGATGGGATCGGCCGGATCGAGTCCTACTACATCGCCGTTTTCCACGTAAACCGTCGGGACACGGTCGTTGGTTGCTGCAATCAGGCAAGAGTAGTCGAAACCAATTTCTTTGGCACCCGGTTTGACGGTTTCGTTCCAGTTGACATTGCCGTCTCCCATCCCCAAATGCCACTTTCCGATAGCTCCGGTCACATACCCGCATTGCTGCATCATCTTCGGCAAGGTAAACTGATTTTCATTAATGATAAGAGGAGCATCTCCCGGCAGGATTTTTGCATCCTTATTTTTCCACGGATACATTCCGGTCATCAAAGCGTAACGACTGGGAGTGGAAGTTGCCGAAGTGGCATATCCGTTCATGAAACAAACTCCGCCATGAGCCAGACTGTCGATATTCGGAGTATGAATCGTAGTAGAGCCGTAAGCGCTGACATCACCAAATCCCAGATCATCGGCAAGAATCACAATCACATTCGGCTTTTCTTCTACGTGCTGTGAGGTACAACCTACTAAAGACAACGTAGGAACTAGATAGATTATCTTTTTCATAATATTATGTAGTTAATAACGATGCAAATTTAGCCACCACTTATTTATTTATGTAGAACAAATGTTTAATAATGGGGAGAAATGTCCATCCTGCAACTATTCCAGAGAAATAAGGTATGAAAATGCGTGTGATGAATTAACTCGAAATAATAGCATAGGCCTGTCAATGTTCTACTTTTAATATTCTACAGGAAAATAGCCAGTTAGAAAGTAGCAAACTAGAAAATAAACTGTATAAATAAACGCATGAGCATACAAAAAACAGTCTAATATTGCATAAAGCCAAACAAGATATACATCTTTCTCTATTCGGGAACCGTTCATTGCCTTAAAACCAACGAAGTGTTCCTCGGTGTGCATCGACTTGTTCCTCACCGAGGAAGCTATCGTTCTCCGGTGAAGAAGATAAAAATGGACTATTAAGAAATATTTTCTCCTTAGTTTATCATAATATATTGGAAAGGAGAAAATAATAAAATGATTGGTTATTCAGGTATCTACTCTCCAAATAACAAAAAGAATCAAGAATCTATCACAATTCGATTAGTATATTCTCAAAACAGCGAAAATAGAGAATCACGTAATTACAAATGCATGGCATTTTCCGGCTTTTCTTTACCAAACTGCGATTTATGTCCTTCTCCGATGATTAAATATTCCTTTTTTAAGAATCATCGTTTTTTAAGGGAGGCTATATAGTTTGGAATAGAGGTTGTGCTTAACAATAAAAACTGTAATAGTATACAGGAACAGCCAAATAAGATATTACCGGATTCTGACAAGATTAGGTAATGTCTTATTTTTATAATGAGGAAAATTGTTACCTTTGTATATATCTTATATTCACAATTAAGATTAAACCTAATTTTTCGCTTATGAAAATAGTTAAGGCTACCTACATCGTTATATTCATTACCGGACTATTAGCCGGAGTGTTCTTCTCATCCTCTGTTTCCGCCCAAGATATTTCGGGAACTTGGCACGGAAAACTTTCCATTCCCACCGGTTCGCTGACTATTGTATTCCACATCAGTCAAACGGAACAAGGCGCTTATGTGACCACACTGGACAGTCCCGACCAAGGAGCCAACGGTATCAAGACACAGACCACTTCTTTCAATGATTCAACTTTAATTATCCAGATACCTATGATTCATGCTTCGTACAAAGGAAAGCTGAACAGTGATAACACAATCAACGGAATATTTACGCAAGGGATGCCCCTTCCGTTGAATTTGAAAAAGGGAGAAGCCAGCCGCCCCAAGCGTCCGCAGGAGCCTCAACCGCCTTTCCCTTACAGAAGTGAAGAAGTCACCGTGAGGAAATGAACGCGATGGTATTAACCTTGCCGGAACATTGACTCTTCCCGAAAAAGGAACTAAATTTCCGGTGTGGTAAAGGTGACGGAAGCGGTGCGCAGAACCGGGATGAGGAAATCATGGGACACAAACCTTTCTTTGCCATCGCCGATTATCTGACCCGAAACGGAATTGCTGTGCTTAGATGTGATGACAGGGGTACTGCCAGCTTCACAAGGTACTCACGCAACAGCTACCAATGAGGATTTTGCCACAGAAAAGGAAGCAATGTGAATTATCTGCGCAGCAGACAGAAATAAATGCAAAGAAATCGGAATTATCGGACATAGTGCAGGCGGAATCATTGCATTCATCGTTGCCAAAAAGGACCCATCCATTGCATTTGTCGTTTCATTGGCAGGAGCCAGGCGTGAGAAGCGACAGTCTGATGCTTAGCAGGTAGAGTTAATCTCCTAAATCCCAGGGAATGCCGGATCCGTCTGGCAAGGGATGAAGCCTTCGATACGGAACAGATATGCCATACTGCAACAAACAGACAAAACTCCCGAAGAGTTGCAGAAAGAACTGTATGCAGACGTTACAAAAACAATGTCTCCCGAACAATCGAAAGACCTAAATACCATCCAGCAACTATCCGCACAAATCAGTTCGATGACTTCTCCGTGGTATCTTCATTTTATGAGATATGACCCGGCCCAGGATTTGAAGAAACTAAAATGTCCGGTTCTGGCTCTGAACGGAGAAAAGGATATTCAAGTGGATGCCGCCATGAATCTTGCTGCCATTCAGGAAAGAATCACCGGAAATGGAAACAAAAATGTAACAGTCAAAGCCTATCCGAACTTAAATCATCTGTTTCAGACTTGCGAAAAAGGAACATTGGCTGAATACGGGCAGTTGGAAGAAACAATCAATCCGGAAGTATTGAAAGATATCATTGAATGGATAAGGAAACAATAAGTCTATTAATGATATTACTTAGCAAGTACACATTTCTCAATATCACATTCTTTTCTTGCTAATTCTTGCAAATTCTTCAAATATTTGCAAGAATTGGAAAGAAAGTAAATGGCTACAATTTACATATACTACATAAATCTCCCGTCATCAGCTTACACCAACATTGTCTAATTTGATTTAAATCAAAATCCATCTCATCGAACTCACCCTGAAAGATTTTGTTTTACCTTTGCAGCCAAAACAAATAAGCGGCAAATAATAGTAAGGTAAAAAGGTAACAGGTATTAAGGTAAAGTTTTGTATGAAGAAGAGTCTTATTGCATTGGCGTTCGGCACACTGGGATTAGGTATTGCCGAATTTGTAATGATGGGAATTTTGCCCGATGTGGCAAAAGATTTAGGTATTAGTATTCCTACCGCAGGGCATTTCATTTCTGCTTATGCATTAGGCGTCTGTGTCGGTGCACCTGTATTGACACTGGCTCGCAAATATCCGCTAAAACATATTCTGTTAGTATTAGTTACCTTAATTATGATAGGTAATATCTGTGCGGCTATGGCTCCCAATTACTGGGTGTTGCTCGCTGCCCGTTTTATCTCCGGCTTGCCTCATGGTGCATACTTCGGAGTAGGCTCTATTGTTGCAGAGAAACTAGCCGACAAGGGTAAAGGTTCGGAAGCCGTCTCCATCATGATTGCAGGAATGACCATTGCCAACCTGTTTGGTGTACCTTTGGGCACTTCCCTAAGTACCATGCTTTCCTGGCGTGCCACTTTCCTGCTGGTCGGTATCTGGGGAATTGTTATCCTATATTACATCTGGCGATGGGTTCCGCATGTAGAAGGCTTAAAAGATACCGGCTTTAAAGGACAATTCCGCTTTCTTAGAACTCCGACTCCGTGGCTGATTCTCGGTGCTACGGCACTAGGTAATGGCGGTGTATTCTGCTGGTATAGCTACATCAATCCGATGCTTACCAATGTGTCCGGCTTCTCCGCAGAAAGCATTACGCCTTTAATGATCCTTGCCGGCTTCGGTATGGTAGTGGGAAACCTGATTAGCGGACGTCTCTCCGACCGCTACACCCCCGGAAAAATAGGGACTGCCGCTCAAGCACTTATCTGTATTATGTTATTGCTCATTTTCTTCCTTTCTCCCTATAAATGGGCAGCAGCCCTGTTGATGTGTCTTTGTACGGCAGGACTGTTCGCAGTATCCAGTCCGGAGCAGATATTAATTATCCGCGTATCAAAGGGAGGAGAAATGCTGGGAGCAGCCTGCGTGCAGGTTGCATTCAATCTCGGAAATGCCATCGGTGCTTATGCAGGCGGACTGGCTGTTAGTGGTGGATACCGTTATCCGGCTCTGGCGGGTGTACCATTTGCTCTAATTGGATTTACTTTATTCTTGATTTTTTATAAGAAATATCAGGCAAAATACTAAATAACTAGTAAAAGCTGCCCTACTTTCTGCTGCAAGATAAAATTCACTTTAAAGTCTTGTAGAATTATATTTTTACTCATACTTTTGTAAGGTCTGTTAAGTCTTGATAAATGGGAATGAGGAAAGATACACTTATCACAATTATTATGGGAGTAATTAGTATATTTACTTCTTGCAATCCGCATCCCAATCTATCAAAGGCTGACCAACTAATAAATTTTTATCCTGATAGTTCCCTGACATATTTGAAAGCTATCCAGCATCCTGAAAATATGTCCCCAAAGGATTATGCAAAATGGTGCCTATTAGTAGCTCAAGCAAAATATAACAATGCTCAAAGTTTAGTTCCGGACTCATTTGTTTTTAAAGCTTTTGATTATTTTTCCAAAGACACATCTGACCCGATACTAACAGCAAGAACATATTTTTATACTGCACTTATCAGTAAAGAAATAAGAAACATAGAAGAAGCTGCTCAATACTTATTAAAAGCAAGAGATTTTGCGGAAAAAGCAAATGACTACAATCTAGCATTCAAAATTTCCCATGACTTGTGCGACATCTACTCTAAACAAGGATTATTTGATTATAAGTTAACAGAGGCATGGAGAGGATATAATTATGCACAGATTTCTAAAGATAGTCTGTCTATTTATTATGCATTGGCAGATCTGGGACATGCTTATTCTACCAAAGAGCAAATCGATAGCGCACTTTATTTTTTCGAAAAGGCATTCCCTATTGCTCAAAAAGTACATCCCAAAGCCACCTCTTCTGCTTTAAACGATATATGTTATGCATATATAAATAAAAAAGATTATATTTCCGCACTAAAAATCTGCAATGAGGCCATTGCATGTGAAAAGGATTCAATTGACCGATATAACAATTACATTATCAAAGGAGTAATCTTTCAAGATATACAACAATATGATTCTGCTATCCATTATTTTACCCTAAGTAGTAAAAACCAATATATATATGCAAAAGCACTCAGTTATAGCTATCTGGGAGAAATTTATGAAAAAAAAGGGAACATTCTTAAAGCGTTAGAATTTATCAAAACCTATGAACTATTAAGAGATTCGATAGAAGATCAAAACCAAAGCGTGGCAATTATTAAAATGCAGAATCTATTTCAAAACGAAAAACTGCAGAAAAATAACAAAGAACTATCTAAAAAGATGGAAGAAATTAGTTCTCTTGTATATAAAATAAGTGCAATTGCAGCTTTCGCGTTACTAATTACAGGATTATGCTACTTCATAACCTACAAAAAGAAGAGTGAACGTATACGAAAACAAGAAAGAGAAATATCTCAAGCCAAAGATAAACTACAACAGCAAGCTATAGAAAATCTTCAAAAAGAAGAAAAACTATCTTCACTACAAGCAGACTTTTTACGCAGATTAGTGGCTATCAACATTCCATCTCTAAATAATAAAGCAAACGATCTCGTTATCAAACTTTCTAATGAGGATTTTGCTAATCTGGAAAAAGATATTAATGCTACTTTTGATCAATTTACAGTAAGACTAAAGAAAGAATATCCACTACTCGACAAAAATGAAATCCAGTTCTGCTGTTTAATAAAAATACAATTAGATTTAAATACCCTTGCCAATATCTACTGCAGAAGTAAAGCTGCAATTAGCAAAAGAAAACTTAGAATCAAACAAGAAAAACTAAACATTACAGATAAAAACATCTCTTTAGATGATTTTATTCAAAGATTCTGAAATATCCCTTCTTACATTAACATCTATTCATAATAAAAGGATTTAATTGCCATTTGTCCAATGGTAATCTATACCTATTTATATTAATACATTAGTTATTAGCGATTTATATAATATCTATTGTCCAATGCTTTTTTTGTATTCATAAATCATATTCCATAACTTTGCAATATCAAACGTAAGCAAAATCAGATTCTATAATAACATCTTGATTAAACTATTAATATATAATATAAAATGTGATATAGCAAAAAAATCAATATTAATTATTTAAAACTAGAATTATGAAGAACCTAATTTGGCTTAGCGCATATCTTATCATAAGCGCAATTTTCAGTTCTTGTTCAAAAGACGACGAAAACACCTCTATTATTCCGGAAGGAGAAAAAACAAATGTAAATGTATCATTAAATATTGCTCCTATCAACGCAATGGGAACCAATATAAATGATAACAGAACTTCTATTGAAAACTTTTGGTTATTAGAATTCGATCAACAAGGTAAAAATGTCGCAGTTATAAAAGAACTACGATTCAGTATCAACTCTCCAGAAACAGTAGAATTAGTAGCAGGGGTTAATATGAAACTGATAGTAATTGCTAATGTAGATAAAAGCATTGTTTTCCAATTAGGAAAACAAACTTATGAAGCACTAAAGAATACTATTTATACATTACCAGTCAATTCATCTAACGCAATTCCGCTAGTAGGAGAGCAAGTAGTTTCTATTACCAAAGAAAATCAAACATTAGATGCTATCACATTAGAACGAATTGCAGCTGAAGTAAAATTCACTATCAATAATACCTCTTCTGACTTCCAGCTAACTTCCATAGCATTAAAGAATATATATAAAATGTATTACTTTAGTAAGGGAACAATATCTCAAAGTAATATTGCAGACTATAGTGAAACCCCATGTACTATCGGTGAAGAAAATTATACCCATTACATAGCGGAGAACCTGATGGGAACAAATTCTAGTATCCCAACAGACAAAGACAAGGTAACAGATAAACTAGCGACTTTCATTGAAATTGTTGGTGAAAGAATGAGTGAAGGCAATAAAGAAATAGCAACTTTCAAAATGTTCATTGGAGAAAATGAAAAAGATTTCAATGTAACAAGAAATAATGCATATAATTACAATATTAATCTTAATCTGGCAGATGCCAGTGATAAACGCATCACTATTGAAAAGATTCCATTAGAAGGCATTGCAGCTGAAGCTAACTGCTATATACTGAATCCAAATTCAGAACATGAGCTACTGGTTCCTGTGAAACGAGTAAATGCATTTTGGGGAACAGAAGAAGGCGGCTTCAAAACAGATCATATGTTGAATGACGGAAACAACCAAGGAAAAGTAACTAAATGGATTGCCCGTATCATAACAAAAGATAGTTCCAAGGAATTACTGAAATTCACCACCCAACAAGGAAGCTCCGCCAATGATTATATAGGAATCAAACCTACAGGAAACGAAGGTAATGTATTAATAGGTATTTACGACGCAACAGCAGGAGAACCTGCTCAAGACGCTAAACCATTATGGAGCTGGCACATTTGGATTACAGATTATAATCCGGGAGGAGATATTAATGGAATAATTCCTGCAATTTCTCAAAACCCAGGAAAAGCAGATGTTACAGGAGGAGCTATCTACCGTTTTGGGGGAGTTGATAACAATCAAACGAAAGATGGATCCACACAGGCAATGATGGATCGTAACTTAGGCGCACTAAGTGCAACACCAACTGACGGTGCGAAAACGATCGGTATGTATTATCAATGCGGTCGAAAGGATCCGATAATGACTGATTGGAGCCAAATCACTAAGTTAGGAACCAGCTCTTTAGGGGGAGACGTTTACTCCATTCATATCAAAACAGCAAAAGGTCCCGTATCTAAAGAAACAGCTGTGAAAAACCCGGATACCTATTTCTTGGGAGATGCAGACCATTTTACTTATAAAGATTGGTTAATTGAAGGCAGCGGTAGTACTGAACTATGGTACAAAAAGAGTGATGAAAAAACCAAAACACTATACGATCCATGTCCGGCAGGCTGGAGAGTGCCTTATAAGATGAACACTTATGGTGAAATAAACGGAGAAGATGTTGACAATGGTATATATCTTTGCCCTAATAATAGTTCCATAAAAATATTTTACCCGTTTGGAGGACATTTAAATGCCATTACCGGTCAATATCCGGGAGGAAGTTTGTTTGAATACAAAACTGCACAAAATGGTTGGCTAGGCAGTTATCCGGACAATCCTAATAATGCCTATAGTTATCATATATTCTCTGCAACATTAGTGGACGAATATGACGGACCATTCTTTCCCATCATGCCTAACAATGCAGACGGCAGATACTTAGGTTATAGCGTACGTTGTGTAAAAGAATAAATCACCAAAGAAAACAGGTACATGAATAAACACATTATTCTATTATTTATCATATTGTGCATTGGCCTTACAAAGGCCAGTGCACAACATAGTATTACCGGTAAGGTGCTAGATGCTACTAACCAGGAGCCTATCCCATTTGCCAGTGTTACTATAAAGAACGTCAAGAGCGGAACAACTACGGACAATAATGGTAATTTTACCTTAAAGGTCAATAATAACGATATTCTTATCGTCAGTTTTATGGGATACGAAACTAAAGAGGTTAACATTGGAACACAAAAGAAAGTAACGATATTATTATCAGAATCTTCTGTTTTATTGGATGCGGTAGTAGTCACCGGGTTTCAGAATCTTAAAAAAACAACCTTTACCGGCTCTTCCGTTAAAATCAAAGCTGATGATATTAATTTGCCCGGTGAAACAGACATAAGCCGTATGCTGGAAGGCAAAGCAGCCGGAGTATCTATTCAGAATGTATCGAGTACCTTTGGTAGTGCCCCCAAAATACGTGTACGTGGTGCCACGTCTATCAATGGAGAAAACAAACCTTTGTGGGTAGTAGATGGAATCGTATTAGAAGATGTGGTAAATGTATCTAACGACCAACTAGCAAGCGGTGACCCTACCACCCTGTTAGGCTCCTCCGTAGCAGGTATCAATACTAACGATATCGAAACAATTGACGTACTAAAAGATGCTGCCGCAACAGCATTATATGGAGCCAGAGCCATGAATGGAGTAGTTGTAATTACGACTAAAAGAGGAAAAGAAGGAAAACCACGTATTCATTATAGCGGAAACTACACAGTACGGACCAAACCACGTTATTCTGAATTCAATATTATGAATTCAGCCGATCAAATGTCTGTGTATGCAGAAATGGAACGAAAAGGCTTATTAACTTCGGACATTGTAAATAACCAGTCTTCCGGTATTTATGGAATCATGTATAATAGAATCAACACATGGGATGAATCAAAGCAACAATACCTTTTAGAGAATACATATGCAGCCCGTCACAACTTTTTAATGGAACACGCAGCAGCTAATACAGACTGGTTTGATCTGCTATTTACTAATTCCATAATGAATGAACATACATTAAGTGTATCAAGTGGTTCACAAAAGTCGAAATCCTACATTTCATTAGGCTTTTTGAACGATCCGGGATGGACTGTTGCCGACAAAGTGAATCGAATCACAATGAACTTCCGAAATGACTACCAGCTAAATGACAAAATCGGATTTAGTTTTCAAACGGTAGGTTCTGTCAGAATGCAGAACGCTCCCGGTTCATTAAGTCGTTCCAGTGACGTTGTAAGCGGTATTTCTTCACGTAATTTTGATATAAATCCGTTCAATTATGCATTAAACACAAGCCGTGCATTACGAGCATACGACTCAAATGGAGAACGGGAATATTATACACTCAACTTTGCCCCATTCAATATTTTAGAAGAACTCGATAATAACTATATTAAATTGAATGTGATAGATTTAAAAGCCCAAGCCGAATTTAACTGGCAAATTTTTAAAGGATTAAAATACAATTTTACCGGAGCTATCCGCTATGTACGTTCAAAGCAAGAGCATGAAATACACGAAAATTCTAATATGGCAAATGCTTATCGTGCAGCTGGCAATTCTACCATTCGAGAAAACAATCCCTACCTCTACAAGGACCCTAGTGATCCGTCAGCCGAACCGATTGTTGTTCTCCCCAAAGGGGGATTCTATAATACTGCCGAAAACTTATTATTAAATTATGATATAAGAAACTCTGTTAGTTTCAGCAAAATATGGAATGAGAAACATGAGTTCAACGCATTATTAGGACAACAAATCAAATATTCCGATAGACAAACGAACAGCAACACCGGCTACGGATTCCAATATGACATGGGAGGCACTGTTAGTATGAACTATCTTATAATGAAACAAATGATCGAGCAAAATTTTGATTATTATTCAAGAGCTTTGACATACGATCGTTTTGCCGCTTTTTATGCAAATGTTGATTACACCTATGACAGACGATATTCCATTTCCGGAACAGTACGGTATGACGGCTCCAACACAATGGCAAATTCCAGTTCAGCCCGCTGGCTGCCTACCTGGAATATCAGTGGGAAATGGAATATAGGTAATGAAGCGTTTATGAAAGATTTTGTCTGGCTGGATGCATTAGCGCTACGTGCCGGCGTTGGATTAACAGCCAGTATGCCTCCATTATCAAATGCAACACCCATTTTTATAAATTCCAATACTACGCGACCAAGTACGGACATCGAATCAGGCATTGAAATTTACACATTAGGTAATTCTGATTTGACATGGGAAAAGAGTTATCAATCTAATTTTGGTTTTGATGCCACTTTCCTTAAAGGAAGACTCGACTTTTCTTTTGACTATTTTATCCGAAACAGTTTCGACTTGTTAAGTGTAATAAAAGTCTCCGGAGTTGGAGGAGAAAGATATAAATGGGCCAACAGTGCCGACTTAAGCGCCTCCGGTTTCGATATAACATTGTCAGGAAAACCTATTGTAACAAAAGATTTCATGTGGTCAAGTTCTTTCACTATGGGATATTCCAAAAATGAAATCAAGAATTCAATGCAACAACCACAAGTCAACACGTTGGTAGGAATCACAGGAGGAAACAAAAACGGGTATCCGGTGAACGGGCTTTTCTCTATACCATTTGCCGGTCTGAATCCGGAAAATGGTGTACCGATGTTCTATGATGAGAATGGTACTATCACCAGTGATATCAATTTCCAAAGTACTTCAACAGATTACTTAAAATACGAAGGACCGACAGATCCCAAATATACAGGAGGATTTAACAATTCCTTTACTTGGAAAGGTATCTCATTAGATATTTTCTTCACTTTCCAAGCCGGAAATGTAATCCGGTTGAATCCTGTATTTAACAGCAGTTATAATGACTCTCAAGCAACCCCCAAAGAGTTCTTTAACAGATGGGAATTCAGAGGAGATGAGAAACATACTAATATCCCTGCAATAGCTGATAAAGATCTGATATCAGATTTGAGCAGTACTTATCCTTATTCAGCATACAATTATTCAGATATACGGGTAGCGAAAGGAGATTTCATCCGTCTTAAATCATTATCTGTAGGATATACCATTCCGCAGAAGCTTTTTAAATCGTGGAAGTTGTTCTCTGATATTCGTTTACGAGTAACCGGCAAAAACTTATGGTTACTATACTCTGATAAAAAATTGAATGGACAAGACCCTGAATTTGTCAATACCGGTGGTGTAGCCCAACCGATACAAAAACAAGTTATTTTTTCATTAGATGTCAGTTTCTAAATCATCCTTATACAATGAAGAGAATTAAAATATACTTATATATTGGAATCATGTCCTTTTGTACCAGTTGCTCTGACTTTCTGGACAAAGTGCCCGACGAACGTACTCAAATAGATTCTCCGGATAAAGTATCCGCATTATTAGTAAATGCGTATCCTAAAGTTTCTTATGCGGCTATTGTCAATACCCGTTGTGATTACATAACCGACTTCGGAAGCGTTTACTCTGGTGCACAACCAGGGGCCTTATTCAGCTTTATGGGGGAAAATTTCTTATGGAAAGACGTGATAGAAAATGGAAATGATTCCTTCGAAAACTTCTGGACAGGATGCTATGCAGCTATTGCAGTATCTAACCAAGCGCTTGTTTCTATCGATGAGTTAGGAACACCTGTAAGCACAATCAATCAAAAGGGAGAAGCACTCATGACCAGAGCCTTCTCACATTTTTGTCTTGCTTCACTCTTTGCCCAACAATATGACGAATCGACTGCATCGTTATATCCGGGTATTCCTTATGTAGAGAAACCAGAAACACAGCCAGTAGAACAATATGACCGGGAGACAGTGGCAGACACTTATAGAAAAATCACACAAGATTTTGAGGACAGCTATCCTCTTATGACGGATGGAAGCATTTATACAGCTCCCAAATATCATTTCAATAAGAAATCAGCTGCCGCCTTTGGTACCCGTCTTTATCTATTAATGAAACAATATGATAAGGTACTTGAATATGCCAATCAACTCATTTCCATACCGTCACAATTTGAAACATTGACGGATAGTAAAGGAGAACCTCTTAAAAATCAAGATGGCACCCCGCAACAATATATCTCAAAGGATGATCCTGCATTTTCGTTTGTAAGCAACAACTTTCATCCTTTTGCAACAACTTACATGGATGCAAGCGGATATATTGAAATGCGTTCGTATTTCTGCAGTTCTTCCACCAATGCCAATTTATTGATTACAGAAGCATTGTCTTCAATCGCCTGGGGAGAATTACCCTTCTATTCAAGATATGGTTTATCTTCTACTGACATTGGCAAGACAATCAATGCGGATAATGTTACAAATGGCATGTGGGCTATTCCCTATTACGGTACATCCAATTTCTACTTTATACCTAAATTTACCCAATTTACTAAACAAGAATCTTTAGACGCATCCAACTTTTTGCCGTATGCCAATATTCCTGTTTTGAGAATGGAAGAAGTGTTATTAAACCGTGCAGAAGCCTACCTAATGCTTAACCAATATGACAAAGCTATCGCTGATCTAAATTTATATGCCAGCCAACGTTTTGTTATAGCGAGAAGCCCGGCATCAAGCAGATATTATGATTCTAAAGAATTATGTATCACACGGGATAAGATACTCAATTTCTATAAAACCAAACTTAATAATACTGATCACTTTATCAATAAGTACAATCAGTCAGACTCTTGGAGTGATTTGAAAAAAGGTATCCTACTTGCAATACTTGATTTCAGAAGTATAGAGTTTTATAATGAAGGACTTAGATGGTATGATATTGTACGCTGGAATATCCCCGTCACCCATACCCAGGCTAACGGCAGCAAGTCCAGCTTAATGCCGGACGACGACCGAAGGGTACTACAAATTCCGGAAATGGCAACTATTTCGGGAATAAAACTTAATCCAAGAAATAACGTAAATAATTCATGGGAATAAAATGAAAACAACAAATCACATTGCCAAATGGATACAAGCATATTTCATGCTACTATTCTGCATTAGTACTGTTATTTTCACTGCCTGTAATGAGGACAAACTCAATCTTGACCAAGAGATTTATGGATTGGGTGGAAATGACGAGCAAAAAAATGAACTGGATAAATGGTTATATGAAAACTATACCCAAGCTTACAATATCGAAGTGAAATATAAATGGAACAGTTATGAACTGAACACTACCGCCCAACTAGTCCCCATTATGGAACGCTTCGTAAAACCTTCTATGGATATGATTCAACGAGTGTGGTTTGAGCCTTATAAACAATTGGCAGGAGATAAATTTCTTAGAGAAATGACACCTAAGAAAATCATTTTGGTAGGTAGCCCGGAATATAATGCAGATGGCAGTCAAGTATTAGGACAGGCTGAAGGCGCTCGTAAAATTACACTATTTGATGGTAATAGCTACAATCCGAGTGATGCAGACTGGATACGTTCTATCATGCATACCATTGAACACGAATTCGCTCATATTCTCCATCAAACCAAAATGTATGATTCCAGTTTCAAAGATATATCCGCCGGAGATTATAATCCGACAGGATGGACTTCTGAAACGGAAGTAAGCGCATTACTTGCCGGATTCTATTCCGCATACGCAATGTCGGGAGTTGATGAAGATTTCGTTGAAGTGGCATCATTAATTATGGTGTATGGAAAAGAATGGCGTGACTATCGAATTAATTTGCTCAAAAGTTTAACAACGTCTCCTCCTTCAGAGGGAGAAACAGCAGAAGAAACAGCACAGCGTATAGCCCTTGCCAATCAGGCACAAACGGCTTTAACCAGATTACTGGCTAAAGAAGAAATTGTGATCAATTACTTTAAAAATGTATGGAACGTACAGTTTTATGACGACGCAATGGGAAATAAAGGATTAGTATCTTTAGTACAAGATGCTATTAATCAAATTGTAAATGAAAACACTCCAGAATAAATAATTATGAAAATAGTTTATACATATTATCTTCTAACCTGTGTAGCATTGTGCAGTATATTTTCATCTTGCAATAATGAAACCGACATTTATATGGAAAACCCGGATAAACGGATTCAAACTAAAATGCAGGAATATACTGATATACTCACAGGAGCTCCCGATGGATGGATTGCAGAAATAAATACCCAATTAGGAGGTATTCACACCTTATGGATGCAATTCACTGCAGACAATCGAGTATCTATGATGTTCGATTATGTAGAATATTACCGCGACTTGAAAGCAAGTCCGTTTGAAAGTAGCTATATACTCAAGCCACTACAAGGACCAACTATATCATTTGATACGTACTCTTTCTTATCTATCTTTGCAGATCCCAACCAGCTGATGAATGGTGCAGGACAAGCAGGAACCGGATTAGGAGCAGACTACGAATACGAGATTATATCCTACAAAAACGATCAGTTTCTCCTAAAAGGAAGAAAAAACAAAATGGAAGCTACACTGACTAAAGCTACCAATGAGGAAAGAGAGGCCATCAAAAATGGCGCCTTAATGGAAAATCAGGATCAGGCTCCTATCTATCAAAAAAAATACTTCACTTTCAGTTATAAAGGACAAGCGTATGATTTTGTATCTAATGGTAGAAAAACAGGTTTCTTATCCGCTAACAATGGAAATCCGACCCTACAAATAGAAGGTTCTAAAATAGACCTGAACGGAAATATCGTAATGATGAACCCGTTAATCCTTAATGGTTACGAAATTTATCAGTTCAACAAGACATCCACCGGATACACTACACAAGTAGGCAATGATATACTTGAAATTAAAGGAGGTACTACACCAATTGTTCCTCTATTCAATGCACCTCCAGGAGCAATTCATCAGACAATGGTAGTGTACAACGATATGCAAAATCAATGGTCATCCGAATATTTTGATAAACATAAAGCTGCTGTTTCGAATTTATTTGCATTCACTCAAACTCAATTCTATATTGTGTATGTTGCCATACACATGTACACAGACGGAAGTATAGTGGAGATTGGTTATAAAATATATCAAAACGGTTCATTAGGAGCCGATACTTACGGATTCTATTATACATTCAACTATCAGAAGAATTCAGATGGTTCTATCACTTTTGGAGATTATACACCGTTCGATACAAGCAATCCTAATCACGAAGAGTTCGACAAATGTCTGTCACCTATTTTAGATGGTTACTTTAAAAAACACAAATTCTTCATTAAAAGCTGGCCGGCTTTGTACAACAATTCCAGCCAATATGTGATGTCCTCGCTAATTCCTGCAGAAGATAAGACACTTGGTGTCATGGTAGGCGTACCTATGACGTTCTAAAGTTTACTTTACATTTATAGGGATGCCTGAAAACGGCATCCCTCACTCATTAAATAGATATAAGAAAGAAGTATTTGTTTTCCAACCAATGTATATAATCTAAAAATGCCTATCTTTGCAGTCAGATTATCGATAACTAAATAAAAACGAAATAGATAAATGGCATTGCAATGTGGTATTGTAGGACTACCGAACGTGGGTAAGTCGACACTTTTCAACTGTTTGTCGAATGCGAAAGCACAGGCGGCAAATTTCCCTTTTTGTACAATTGAACCCAATGTAGGTGTAATCACTGTTCCTGACGAACGTCTGAACGCACTCGCTGAATTGGTGCACCCCCAACGAATTGTTCCTACAACTGTAGAAATCGTAGATATCGCCGGACTGGTGAAAGGCGCAAGCAAAGGTGAAGGACTAGGAAACAAGTTCCTTGCCAATATCCGTGAAACAGACGCAATTATCCACGTACTCCGTTGCTTCGATGACGACAATGTGACACACGTAGACGGAAGCGTAAATCCCATCCGCGACAAAGAAATCATTGACTACGAACTTCAATTGAAAGACCTGGAAACCATCGAAAGCCGTATCCAGAAAGTACAGAAACAAGCACAGACGGGCGGAGACAAAGCTGCAAAGTTAGCTTACGATGTACTCGTTCAATATAAAGACGCACTGGAACAGGGAAAATCTGCACGTACAGTGACTTTTGAAACAAAAGACGAACAAAGGATAGCTCACGAACTGTTCTTATTGACCAGCAAACCGGTAATGTATGTTTGCAATGTTGATGAAGCAAGCGCAGTAAACGGAAATAAATACGTAGATATGGTACGCGAAGCCGTAAAAGACGAGAATGCTCAAATCCTGATTGTCGCAGCCAAAACAGAAGCGGACATCGCCGAACTGGAAACGTACGAAGACCGTCAAATGTTCCTTGCCGAAGTAGGCTTGGAAGAATCGGGCGTAGCACGTCTTATCAAATCTGCTTATAAACTCCTGAATCTCGAAACATATTTCACTGCCGGTGTACAAGAAGTACGTGCCTGGACATACGAAAAAGGATGGAAAGCTCCTCAATGTGCCGGAGTGATCCACACCGATTTTGAAAAAGGCTTTATCCGTGCCGAAGTTATCAAATACGATGATTATATCAAATACGGCTCGGAAGCAGCTGTGAAAGAAGCCGGAAAACTGGGTGTGGAAGGAAAAGAATATGTGGTGCAGGATGGCGACATCATGCATTTCCGTTTCAACGTGTGATTATCGGTTACCACCGACGACTTATTAATTACTAATTCGCTAACAATATGAAATATCTCATTGCAGGAACGGGAGGTGTAGGCGGCAGTATCGCAGGATTCTTGTCGCTGGCAGGCAAAGATGTAACCTGTATTGCCCGTGGAGCTCATTTGCAGTCGATTCAAACGAACGGTTTGAAACTGAAATCGGATTTGAAGGGCGAACATACGCTCCGGATTCCGGCTACTACCGCTGAAGAATTCAATGGAAAAGCAGATGTGATATTTGTATGCGTAAAAGGTTATTCGGTCGATTCTATCGTAGAACTGATAAAAAGAGCAGCACACAAAGACACGGTTGTCATCCCTATTCTGAATGTATATGGCACAGGGCCGCGCATACAGAAGCTAGTTCCGGAAGTCACCGTTCTCGACGGCTGCATCTATATCGTAGGCTTCGTATCCGGCACCGGAGAAATCACCCAAATGGGAAAGATATTCCGGTTGGTATACGGCGCTCATCGCGGCACAGTTGTAAAACCCGGATTACTGGAAGCTATCCAACAAGACTTGCAGGAAGCAGGCATAAAGGTAGACCTCTCACCGGACATCAACCGGGATACGTTTATCAAATGGTCGTTTATCTCCGCAATGGCTGTGACGGGTGCTTACTACGACGTTCCGATGGGAGAAGTGCAGAAACCGGGAAAGATACGGGATACATTTATCGGACTTTCTACGGAAAGCGCTGCCTTAGGAAAGAAACTGGGCGTCGAATTTCCCGAAGACCCAGTCAGCTACAACCTGAAAGTGATTGACAAGCTCGATCCCGAAAGTACCGCTTCTATGCAAAAAGACCTGGCACGCGGACACGACTCGGAAATACAAGGATTGCTCTTCGACATGATTGCAGCAGCCGAAGAACAGGGAATAGATATACCGACCTACCGGATGGTTGCGGAGAAATTCAAAGAATCTAATCATTAACATTAATCCAATATAGAATGAATACCATGCTATTATCCATCAACTGGAACCCGAATCCCGAACTATTCAACCTGTTCGGCATTTCTATCCGTTATTACGGATTACTGTGGGCAGTAGGAATATTCTTTGCTTATGTGGTTGTTCACTACCAGTACCGGGATAAAAAGATAGAGGAGAAGAAGTTTGACCCGCTTTTCTTTTATTGTTTCTTTGGTATTCTGATTGGTGCCCGCCTGGGACACTGTCTGTTCTATGATCCAGGATACTACTTGTCTCATTTTTGGGAAATGATTCTTCCTATCAAATTCATGCCGGACGGAAACTGGAAATTCACCGGATATGAAGGACTTGCCAGCCACGGCGGTACATTAGGACTGATAATCGCCCTTTGGCTGTATTGCCGCAAGACGAAGCTCCATTATATGGACGTGCTGGATATGATTGCCGTAGCTACTCCAATCACCGCCTGCTTCATCCGTCTTGCCAACCTGATGAACTCCGAAATCATCGGCAAACCGTCTGATGTGCCCTGGGCATTCATATTCGAACGTGTAGATATGCAACCCCGTCATCCGGGACAGCTCTACGAAGCCATTGCTTATCTTATCCTGTTCTTCATCATGATTTACCTGTATAAGAATTACAGTAAGAAACTGCATCGCGGCTTCTTCTTCGGGCTTTGTCTGACTTATATCTTCACCTTCCGCTTTTTCATCGAATTCCTAAAAGAAAATCAGGAAGATTTTGAAAACAGCATGATGTTCAATATGGGGCAATGGCTAAGCGTTCCGTTTATCATAATAGGCGTCTATTTCATGTTCTTCTATGACAAGAAGAAAAATAAAATAGCCTAAATCAAAAAAAGAGGGATTAGCGGTTCAAACATCACTAATCCCTCTTTTTTATCAATAAAACAGGGATATTCCTAAAATAATAAAATTTAAGGCAACTAATTCATTGCGAGTTAGTTGCCTTTTTTGTATCTTTAAGCATTCCCCCCAAAAAACGGTTTGACGGCCAAAACGGGGGTAATTAAAAATAAAAACACATGGTAAAGATACAAAAAATCTCAGAAATCGAACCTTGTTTAGGTTTTACCGAGTTCGATATGCTTAAAAAATATCGTCAAAGTTTTGCAACGAGTGAATTAGGTCGCCTCCATTCTCTGTTCCCTTTCTCGGAACTGGCCCGACAAATGCATTTGAAGTCCTCTCCTTTTGGGCGTAAAAGTTATTTTTCTCCCGAAGGTAAAATAGCCTTGATGGTCTTGAAGTCCTATACCAACTTTTCCGATGCACAACTGATTGAGCATTTAAACGGTAATATTCATTACCAGTTATTTTGTGGTGTTCAGATTGATCCGCTTCATCCACTAACCAATCCTAAAATCGTTAGTGCAATTCGTCAGGAACTAGCGGATCGCCTTGACGTTGAGTCCCTCCAGCTCATTCTTGCCGAGCATTGGACACCTTATCTTGAGAACCTTCATGTCTGTATGACCGATGCCACCTGTTATGAAAGTCATCTGCGTTTCCCTACTGATACCAAACTCTTATGGGAAGGTATTGTATGGCTTCATCGTCATCTGTGCAAACATTGCCAGACCTTGCACATACAACGTCCCCGTAACAAGTATCTTGATGTACGCCGTGCCTATCTTGCTTATAGCAAACTGCGTAAACGCAAGAAATCACAGACTCGTATGATTACACGAAGGTTACTTCAGTTATTGGAAAAGTTACTTGACCAGCTGGAGCTGCTTCATTCGTCCTACAGGAACAGGCTTACACTATCCTCTGATTACCAAAGACGTTTCTCGGTCATACAGACAGTCCTTGAGCAAGGGAAGAATTTATTTGCAGGCAAAAAAGTGTCCAACCGTATCGTGAGTATCGACCGGCATTACCTTCGCCCCATTATCAGAGGCAAGGAAACCAAATCCGTTGAATTCGGAGCCAAAGTCAACAATATACAGATAGACGGAATCTCCTTTATAGAACATATCTCCTTTAAGGCTTTTAACGAAGGAGTACGTTTGAAAGACTGTATTCATCTGCAACAACAACTGACCGGGGTTAGGGTTAAGGCGCTTGCGGCGGATTCAATCTATGCCAATAATGCCAACCGGAAATTTTGTACAAAATATCATATAAGTACTTCCTTTAAGCGTAAGGGCAGAGCTGCCAAAGATGAGCCGCTTCGGAAAATCTTACGGTCGGAACTCAGCCGTGAAAGAGCTACCCGCCTGGAAGGAAGTTTTGGAACGCAGAAACAACATTACTCACTGGCCAGGATAAAAGCTAGAAACAGGAAAACGGAAGTACTTTGGATTTTCTTTGGGATACATACAGCCAATGCGGTATGTATGATAGAAAAGGTCGAAAAGAAAAAAAGAAAGGCAGCATAATCTAACTAAAATAACAGGAAAAACAGGAGAGGTTTTAACTTCCCCTAAAAAAGACATGTACATAATGCATGGGTGGGAAGGAAAAAATAAGAATATGTAAACAATATTCTACAAAAAAGATAGAAGACTGGGAGAGTTGAACGAAAAAATCAAGAGAAAAGCTCACGTAAAGCAAAGCTTTTCTCTTGATTTTTTAGAAAGAGGAACATTTACTGAATATCCCTAAAACAAATGCCATTTCCCTAATGTCAGGACAACAATCGAAAACATATCCTAAGACATTATATACATTTTCAGCTTATTTCCCCCTGACTATCTTCTTAATATCATTCAGTTTATTCAGCGCTTCAATAGGAGTAAGATTATTCACATCAAGATTCAATATCTCATCGCGAATCTGACAGAGAATCGGATCGTCCAACTGGAAGAAGCTTAACTGCATACCTCCACGATTCTCGCTCACTTCTGCCAGCGGTTTACCTGCTATGCCCTGTTGACGATTATCAGATTCAAGCTGTTTCAATATCTCATTTGCACGTTTCACAATGCTTTTCGGCATACCGGCCATCTTTGCCACATGAATACCAAAAGAGTGTTCACTACCGCCACGTTCCAGTTTACGAAGGAAGATTACTTTATTATCAACTTCTTTCACCGATACATTATAATTCTTGATGCGCTTGAAAGATTTCTCCATCTCATTCAATTCATGATAATGCGTAGCAAATAATGTACGTGCTTTTGCTTTCGGATGTTCATGGATATACTCTACAATTGCCCAGGCAATGGAAATACCATCATAAGTAGAAGTACCACGACCCAATTCGTCAAATAATACCAGACTCCGGGAAGAAACATTATTCAGGATATCAGCCGCTTCATTCATCTCTACCATAAATGTAGATTCACCGACTGATATATTATCGCTCGCTCCTACACGGGTAAATATCTTATCAACTAAACCGATATGCGCACTTTCCGCAGGAACAAACGAGCCGATTTGAGCCAATAGCGTAATCAACGCCGTCTGACGCAAGAGTGCCGACTTACCGGCCATGTTCGGACCTGTAATAATAATAATCTGCTGTGTATCGCTGTCCAGCATTACATCATTGGCAATATACTTCTCACCTATCGGAAGTTGTTTTTCTATTACCGGGTGACGTCCCTGACGAATATCCAGTACGTCATTATCCTCAATAATCGGACGGATATAACGATTCTCACGGGCCACATTGGCAAATGACAACAAGCAGTCCAAACGTGCAATCTGATTCGCATTAATCTGTATCTGTGGAATAAATTCCATCAATGCCTGTACTAAGTCCGTATATAGCTGCGTTTCCAGAACCAGAATCTTATCTTCCGCTCCCAAAATCTTTTCTTCGTATTCTTTCAGTTCCTGCGTGATATAACGCTCTGCGTTGACCAACGTCTGTTTGCGAATCCATTCGGGTGGAACCTTATCCTTATGCACATTACGGACTTCGATATAATAACCGAATACATTATTATAAGCTACTTTCAAGCTCGGAATACCCGTCTCTTCGCTCTCCCGCTGCTGTATCTTTAGCAGATAATCTTTTCCTGAATAGGAGATTTGCCGCAATTCATCCAAGTCTGCGTTCACACCGTCCTGAATCACTCCACCTTTATTTATCAGTAAAGGAGGATCATTTTTAATCTCTTTGGCAATCCGGTCACGAATAGAAATACAAAGATTCAACTGTTCGCCAATGCGATTCAAGCTCGCATTATCAGCTTCCATACATGCCTGTTTTATCGGCTCAATTGCTTGCAAGGCAACTTTCAACTGAACGACTTCACGAGGCGACACACGCCCTACAGCCACTTTGGAAATAATACGTTCCAGGTCACCTATCAGATGCAACTGTTCTTCAATCAATTCCTTAAAATCTGGTTGGCGGAAGAAATATTCCACTACGTTCAAGCGTTCATTAATCGGCTTCTCATCCTTCAACGGAAAAACCATCCAACGTTTCAACAGACGCGCTCCCATCGGGCTGATCGTTCTGTCGATCACATTGATTAGACTACTGCCTCCATCATTCATATTGCCAATCAGCTCAAGGCTACGCACCGTGAACTTATCCAGACGGACGTATTTATCTTCTTCAATACGTGCCAATGAAGTGATGTGACCAATCTGCGTATGCTGCGTCATTGTCAGATACTGCAGGATAGCACCGGAAGCAATGATACCGTTTTTCAAGTGCTCCACTCCGAAACCTTTCAGATTCTTCGTTTCAAAGTGTTTCAGCAGTTTCTCACGGGCAGTCGTTTCTGTAAATACCCAGTCGTCCAGCTCGAATGTAAAGAACTTGTTACCGAAATTACCTTCAAACATCAGGCGTTTGCCACGTTCAAAAAGAATTTCCTTAGGGGCAAAGTTATTCAACAGTTTGTCTATATAATCAAAAGGTCCTTCTGCAGTAAGGAATTCACCGGTAGAAATATCGAGAAAAGCAACTCCACAGGAAGCCTTTCCGAAATGAACGGCAGCCAGGAAGTTATTCTCTTTATAGTTCAGAACATTATCATTGATAGAAACACCAGGAGTAACCAATTCGGTAATACCACGCTTCACCAGCTTCTTCGTCATTTTGGGGTCTTCGAGCTGGTCGCAGATAGCGACACGTTTTCCAGCGCGAACCAGTTTCGGAAGGTAGGTATCAAGGGCATGATGAGGAAAACCTGCCATCTCGATAGTTTTTCCTTTCCCATTGGCACGTTTTGTCAGTGTGATCCCTAAAATTTCGGCTGCAACGATGGCATCCGTAGAATATGTTTCATAAAAGTCACCGCAACGAAACAGCATCACTGCATCCGGATGTTTTGCCTTCAAATCCAGAAACTGTTTCATCATCGGGGTGAGGACGATCTCTTCTTCGTTCACGGGTGTCTCCTTTTCTTTTTTATTGAGTGCATAATGTGATTATCCTTGCAAAGATAACGGTTTTTCGGCAGAGAATCAACGGTATGCTCCGATTCAATTTTCAAAATTAATGTTACATACCTTGAAATAAGGAGGACTGATTTCTTAACAAGTAGGGGAAAACTATTAAAACGTGTTATAAAACATGCTATTTTTCTTGGATAATTTGCTAATTTCCCAAGAGTCCGTATCTTTGCAATGTGTTTTTCATAGTATTAGATTTAAGGTTAACAAAGGTTGGAGCAAGGCGTTGCTCCTTTTTTTATGCCTATACGCTTCGTCCCTATTTGATATAAACCAGCAGAACTCTCTCTTTTCAATCATCAGATTCTTTTGGCGCAATCTGAAATCCTAGAGATTCGGTTCAGAGCAACCCCACCTTTAAAAATAGATTCATTCCGGTGCTCTAATGAACTAAACTAAACAGTAGCTTCCAATAGCCAGTAAGAGATAACCTGTTTTAATACTGTATTTAGTTTTTCATAATACTTAATTATTAAATTAAAAAATACAGTATTGATTAATGCATTAAAGATGAACCAAAGATATTTTATGGTGATTAATATTCTCTTAATGGCGAGACTTTACAAAAAAAATATTTGTAGAAGATAGATTTTAAGGTTACATTAAGTTTTCATTAATCAAATCATCCTATATTTACAGCAAATCTAATTAAAACCATCGAAAAATAAAAAAATCTGTTTATGTACAAGAGAAAATTCATTCCGTTAGTACTGTTAATGATTTTAATCGTCAATGGATGCAGCAACAAGCAAGAGGTAGTGTTAACTCCGGTTGACTATGTAAATCCCTATATGGGGAATATCAGTCATTTGTTAGTTCCTACTTACCCAACTGTCCATCTTCCCAATAGTATGCTCCGCATCTATCCGGAAAGAGCAGATTACACCTCTGATAAAATAAAAGGCTTACCGGTCATTGTCACCTCGCATCGGGGAAAGTCTGCATTCAGCCTGTCTTTCTATCAGGGAGCAGAGAGCGGATTACAACCGGTATATTACTATTGTTATGATAATGAAGTGATAAAACCCTATTCCTATTCTTCCTATTTTGAAGAAGAAGAGGTTTCCACTAAATTCGCTCCTTCCCACCAGGCAGGAATCTATGAACTAAGTTTCCGGAAAAACAATGCTCCATATTTAATACTTAGTACCACCAATGGTGAGCTTAAAACTACGGAGAATACCATTTCCGGTTATCAGAACATAGATCATCAAACCAAAGTATATGTTTATATGGAGACTTCCGCACTGCCGGAAAAAACGATGACTGTCAGCAAAGAAGAAATAAATCACAGCCACACTGCCATAAAAGGCAAGAACGTGGGTATCGCTCTCTTATATTCAACAGATATAAAAACAATCAAAGTTCGCTACGGCATTTCCTTCATTGATGAAAAGCAAGCAAAAGCCAACCTACAGCGGGAAATAAAAGATTATGATGTAGAAAACCAGATGAACATTGCCAAAAACATCTGGAATCAAACATTAAGTAAAATCAAAGTGGAAGGAATAGACGAAAATGCAAAAGCAATATTCTATACTTCCCTCTACCGGACTTACGAACGGATGATTTGCCTTTCGGAAGACAACCGCTATTACAGTGCTTTCGACAATAGTATCCACAAAGATTCTGTCCCATTTTATACCGACGATTGGATTTGGGACACGTATAGAGCAGTCCACCCCTTACGTGTTATCATCGAACCACAAATGGAAGCTGACATGATTCAGTCTTTTATCAGAATGGCACAGCAAATGGAACATAACTGGATGCCTACATTTCCTGAAGTTACGGGAGACAGCCGTAGAATGAATTCCAATCACGGTGTAGCCACTGTTATTGATTCATATATAAAAGGAATCCGTAACTTTGATTTATCAGCTGCTTACGAAGCCTGCAAACTTGGTATTACAGAAAAAACGTTAGCCCCGTGGTCAGGCATAAAGGGAGGTGAAATCACAAAATTCTATTGGGAAAACGGATATTTACCGGCATTGGCACCGGGAGAACAAGAAACAGCTGACGAAGTACACCCATTTGAAAAACGTCAACCGGTAGCCGTCACTCTAGGTACGTCTTACGATGAATGGTGCCTGGCACAAATAGCCAAACAACTTGGGTATGAGAAAGACTATAACTACTTTCTACAAGGGAGTAAAAACTATCGGAATATTTTCAATCCTGAAACAAAATTCTTCCATCCCAAAAATGCAAAAGGCGAATTCATAGAACCCTTTGATTATGCCACTGCCGGCGGATTAGGTGCTCGTGAAGCATACGGCGAGAATAACGGTTGGATATACCGATGGGATGTTCCCCATAATATTGCTGATTTAATTGAACTGATGGGAGGGAAAGAAGCATTCAGAAATAATCTTGAAACGATGTATAACACCCCATTGGGCGAAGCCAAATATGTATTTTATGCACAATTACCGGATCATACGGGTAATGTAGGTCAATTTTCAATGGCTAATGAACCCAGTATGCACATTCCTTATCTGTACAACTATATAGGAGAGCCCTGGAGAACTCAAAAAAGAGTAAGGACATTGCTCGATGAATGGTTTAGAAATGACCTGATGGGACTCCCGGGCGACGAAGATGGCGGAGGAATGTCAGCATTTGTAGTCTTTTCCATGCTAGGTTTCTATCCTATTACTCCTGGTTTGCCTATTTATGTCATCGGAACTCCTATGTTCGAAAGAGCAGTTATTGAAACAGGAGCCGGCAAATCATTCGAAGTTATTGCGCACAACTATTCGCCGACAAATAAATATATCCAATCAGCCAAATTAAATGGCAAAGATTGGAACCAATCCTGGTTCGAACATAAAGAACTGATGAATGGCGGCAAACTGGAATTTACAATGGGAAACACTCCCAATAAGAATTGGGCGGCAGACAGTGTGCCCCCTTCTTTTGAAATGAATAAATAACAGAATATGAATAAAATATTATTTGTCCTTTTATCGCTTTTGACTTCTCTGCAATCATACTCCCAAGAGCAAAATGAAAAAGAAGTTTCATTTCTCTTGTTGGGAGATATACACTATGATTTATTGGAAGATCACGATATGGAATGGTTATCCACCAAACCGGATGATCTGCGCCAAGTTACCAAAGAATATTCAGTATTCACGAAAAATACATGGCCGGAATTCTCCCGGATAATCAGCGGGCAAGTTCAAAAACACCAGCCGTCAATAAAAGCCGCTCTGCAAATGGGGGACTTGTCAGAAGGATTGGCCGGTTCTCCACAAAAAGCAATACAGATGGCTAACAGTGCCTTTAAAGCTGTCAACAAAATGAATCTGAAAGTACCTTTCATTATGACTAAAGGTAATCATGATATCACAGGGCCAGGGGCTAAAGAAGCTTTTGAAAAAGTATACTTACCCAATATGGCAAGGTTGGCAGGACATCCATCCTTACAGTCAGCCAATTACACTACTACTCTTGATGATGTATTATTTGTGTGTTATGATCCATGGGATCGGAATCCGGAAGGGCTACAACAATTAGAAAAGTCACTAGCCGGTTCGAAGGCAACTTACAAGTTTGTCATGTTACACGAGCCTGTGATTCCGGTAAACGAAAGATGCTGGCATGTATTCCGACAAGATAATGCCAAGAGGATGCAATTAGAATATTATGCCGCATTTGGAGAAAAGCCATACGATACAGTCAACATATCCGAATTACTTACTTCTAATTAAAAACATATTAGCCATGAATGTAAAATTTAAAGCTCATTTATTTATTTTCTCCTTATTCTTTTGCTATAATCTATCAGCACAAGAAATCGTCAAAGGAGATTTTAAGAACGAAAATCCACAAAGTTCGTATGTTCCTTCATTTGACATGGATGCTACCGACAAACCGGTGAAGAATGTCATCTTAATGATAGGTGACGGCATGGGACTGGCACATATCTGTTCAGGAATGTATGCCAATCAAGGACAGCTTACTATCACTAATTTAAAAACATGCGGTTTCGTCAGAACGCAATCCGCCAACAAGTTTACAACAGATTCAGCTGCTTCCGGAACTGCTTACTCAACCGGAAAAAAAACTAAAAACGGAGCACTCGGAATGGATGAAAATAACCAAGTTATTCCCAACTTACCGGAGAAGTTATCCGGCTATGGCTACATTTCAGGAATCGTTACCACTGACAATCTCGACGGAGCTACTCCTGCTGCTTTCTTTGCTCACCAACCGGAACGTGGAATGTCTAAAGAAATATGGGCAGATCTTCCTAACAGTAAGCTGACATTCTTTTCTGCCGGTAGTTATGAACTATTTGAAAAACAAGCACCAAACGTTCAAAAGGAAATCAAAAAAGAGTTTACCATCATAGAAGAACCGAATGACAAAGCCATCAAGAAATCTAAAAAACTAGGATATTTACCCACAAAGAGCAAAACGGCTTCTGTAAACGAAAACCGGGGAGATTTCCTTCCGTCTACCACCCAAATGGCTATTGACTATCTTTCGAGCAGGAGTACTAACGGTTTCTTCTTAATGGTAGAAGGTGCCCGAATAGATAAAAGTGCGCACAACAATGATTATTCGGCAGTTGTCCGTGAAGTATTGGACTTTGACAAGGCGGTAGAAGCTGCTATCAGATTTGCAGAAAAAGATGGAAATACATTAGTGATTATTTCAGCTGATCATGAAACCGGAGCATTAGCTTTACGTGACGGAAACATAAAAGAAGGCAAAATGAAAGCAATGTTTGTATCTAAAGGACATACACCAATCATGGTTCCACTGTTTGCATACGGTCCACAATCCAAGCTTTTTGGTGGTGTTCAGGAAAACAGCGATGTTAGTAATAAAATTCTCCAATTACTCGCTAAATAAGATATAAAACAGATCTGTCATTCAAACTGAAATAAGAAAGAATTTCTTCTTTGCATATAGAAAAAATTCTTTCTTATTTCTTTTCTGCCAGATAAACACCCAATTATAATACAAGCTGCCCCATCAAAGTAATCCATGTAATTCGCAATGAAGCAATTGCCGTATTTCTTTATTTTGAGAATACCCCTACTTTTTTCTATCTTTAAATAAAGCGATTATGACTACTTTTAGAATAGGATAAAAGATGATCAAAGCCCTCGCACCCCAAATGGTTAAAAGTAGACCTTGCAAGATGGGCATTATTTGAATTTTATATGGATCCTTGAACAATCCTAAAACACATAAACTTATTCCACTTAAAAAAATCACTAAAAAGAATACTGCACATATAAAAATGGGAAACGGACCGTCATATTCAGTAAAATCGGCTAATCCAAGCCATTTCTTCCATTTTCTCCGCCGTTCTTTCCTCCTTTCTTCCGGTTCCCTTTCTTTCCTCATTCTCTCCCACTCTATCACACGCCGACGGAATTCCTCTTGGGGACGCTGTAAGCTGAGATTGTATCTCCGCATCTTTTCGCTGATGCGTTTCTTTTTTCTTTTTGTCATTCTTGTATTTGTTATTTCTTATGTGTTTTTACCTATTTATTTCTTTTCTGCCTGATAGACTCCAAAAATAATGCAACCTGCTCCCAATAATGTAATCCACGTGATTTTTTCGTGGAGAATGATAACCGAAGCTACCATAGTCACCAACGGATTGAGATAGATATAATTGGAGGCTCTAACGGTTCCCAACTGTTTCAATACCACATTCCAGAGGACATAACAAACCAAGGATGCCAGGACGGCCAAAAATAAGAGATTGGATAATACAACCGGTTTTAAAAGTACATCGAAATCAGGTTGTAACGGATGAAGAAGAAAGGCGGGAAGTATAGTCAATACTCCATAAAAGAATATTTTGCGGGTGATAAATACAGTGGGGTACCGCCCTGTCATTTTCTTTATCACCAAACTATAAAATGCCCACGACAGGGCGGCAAGTAAAGTGAGCAGATCCCCTACCGGAGATAATTTAAGTACAAAACTACCGTTAAAGACCACCAGTCCCACCCCGATTAAAGCTAATATGGAACCATAAATCAAACCTTTGGTGGCTTTTTCACTCTTATAAAAGAGAAGGGAAAGAATGGTAGTAAGCAGGGGAGCTGTGCAAATGATGAAAGCGACATTGGATGCTTGCGTAATTCCCAAAGCTGTATTCTCTGTAAAGAAATAGAGTGAACCACCGAAGAAACCTCCTGCCATCAACCAAAGTTCGTCTTTCCAATTACCCGCAAACAGACGTTTGGGAGAAATCACCCAAATACCCAGATAAGCAATGAGAAAACGATAGAAGAATATCTCCTGTGGGGTCAGTCCGTGATTAATCAATACTTTGGTTGATATGAAAGTCAATCCCCAGATAGCAACTACAAGTATCGCAATCAGATGGTAATATCCATGCTTCAATTCCATAATGGTGGTGATGTTTGTTTAATAGAGTGCAAAGATAGCGAGAAGTTATGGAATGTTTGTTTGGAGAAGTAACAAAAAGCCCGTACCTTTGTTTATGTTCAAAGAAAGCTCCTAAAATAAGGTATAAGTTATGGAAAAATATATAGCACCGGACAGAAAACGTATCCCATACGGCATGATGAACTTTGCAGTAATCCGCCGCGACGACTGTTATTATGTGGACAAAACCCGGTTTATACCCATGATAGAAGAAGCGGACAAGTTTTTCTTCTTTATTCGTCCGCGCCGTTTCGGCAAAAGCCTCACTGTAAATATGTTGCAGCACTATTATGATATACTTGCCAAGGATAAGTTCGAAGCGCTGTTTGGCGACCTTTACATCGGAAAGCACCCTACGCGCGACCGGAACAGCTATCTGGTACTATACCTCAACTTCTCCGGAATAGTAGGCGAACTGCACAACTATCGCAAGGGGCTGGACGCGCATTGCCAAACAATGTTCGACTATTTCTGTGACATTTACGCCGACTATCTCCCCAAAGGCATCAAGGAAGAACTCGACAAAAAAGAAGGAGCTGTCGAACAATTTGAATACCTGTTCACAGAATGTAATAAGACCAACCAACGTATTTACCTCTTTATCGACGAATACGACCATTTCACCAATGCTATCCTCTCGGATATAGAAAGCCTGCACCGCTATACGGACGAAACACATGGCGAAGGTTATCTGCGCGCTTTTTTCAATAAAATCAAAGCCGGAACCTATTCCAGCATCGAGCGTTGTTTCATCACCGGCGTAAGCCCCGTGACAATGGACGACCTCACAAGTGGTTTCAATATCGGAACCAACTACTCGCTCACACCGGAATTCAACGAGATGATAGGTTTCACGGAAGAAGAAGTGCGCCAAATGCTCACTTATTATTCCACCACCAGTCCATTCAACCACAGTGTGGACGAATTGATAGAAATAATGAAACCTTGGTATGACAACTACTGCTTTGCGGAAGAATGTTATGGTGAAACCACTATGTACAACTCTAATATGGTACTCTACTTCGTCAAGAATTATATTCAACGAGGCAAAGCCCCCCGGGATATGGTAGAAGACAATATCCGTATCGACTACGAAAAATTACGTATGCTCATCCGGAAGGACAAAGAGTTTGCCCATGATGCCTCCATCATACAGACATTGGTGAGCGAAGGCTACGTCACCGGAGAACTGAAAAAAGGTTTTCCTGCTGTCAATATCACCAACCCCGACAACTTTGTGAGCCTGCTCTACTATTTCGGTATGCTCACCATTAGCGGCACGTATAAAGGAAAGACCAAACTCACCATCCCTAATCAGGTAGTCCGCGAACAAATCTACACTTATCTGCTAAGTACCTATAACGAAGCCGAACTCAATTTCAGTAGTTACGAAAAAAACGAACTTGCCAGTGCTCTTGCCTACGATGGCGACTGGAAAGCCTATTTCGGTTATATTGCCGACTGCCTGAAACGCTACACTTCCCAGCGAGACAAGCAGAAAGGTGAATTTTTTGTCCACGGCTTTACGCTTGCCATGACGGCACAAAACCGTTTCTACCGTCCCATTTCCGAACAGGACACACAGGCAGGTTATGTCGATATTTTCCTCTGTCCGCTACTGGATATCTATTCAGACATGAAGCACAGCTACATTGTGGAACTGAAGTATGCCAAGTATAAAGATCCCGAAAACCGCGTGGAAGAACTGCGACAGGAAGCTATTGACCAAGCCAATCGCTATGCTGACACTGATACGGTGAAGAGAGCAGTCGGCACTACACAGCTTCATAAGATTGTGGTGGTGTACAAAGGAATGGATATGCCGATATGCGAAGAGGTTTAATACAAAAAAGGCACTCGCATTACAAGCGCATTATGCAAAAAACAGATAGGCTAACAATATGAAAAGATCAATAAAACGTTTGCCCAAACGCACGCAAGAAGAGTTGGCGGTGTTGCAAGAGCTGATATTGTCGAATCTTACGAATGTGCGTATGATTATCTTGTATGGAAGTTATGCGCGGGGAAAATATGTCATCTGGGATGAAACATACGACGAACGTGGAGTAACTACTTACTACCAAAGTGATTTGGATATTCTGGTGATATGTGATACGAGAGACGCAAATAAAGCAGAGAGGCATGCGCGCGAGGTGATCGTTCCTAAATATGATACAAGAATGGAAGGAAAGCGGCATCCGGCACCGCCTAATATTATTGTAGAAACTCCAGTGACCATTAATAGAGCTATAAGAAGAAAGCATTATTTCTTTTATGAAATTATAAAAGACGGAATTCTATTGTATGACAATGGTACGTTTCAGATTGGTAAACCTGAGAAGTTGCCGTATCGGGAGATTAAGCAATATGCAGAGGAAGAATATGAAGAATGTTTCTACATGGGAGAATGTTTTCTAGATTCGGGGCATACTGCTTACGAAAAAGGTAATTTTAAATATGGCTCTTTCTTATTACATCAAGCCTGCGAACGTTACTACAAAACGTTTACTCTTGTGTATAGCGGTATTCGCCCTAAATCTCATGAATTGAAAGTACTGGGAGCGATGGTCAGAAGCTGTTCACGAGGATTTGCTAATGTGTTTCCTACCAATACTCCCGAAGAAAATAAAGCGTTTGATAAATTATGCAGGGCATATATCGAAGCGCGATACAACCGGCTGTTCACCGTTAACAAAGAGGAATACGAGTATATGCTGGCACGAACAGAGGTGCTGCGCGAAGTGACTATCCGGGAATGTGCTGCACGCATAACATATTACGACGAGATGATAGAAAAAGAAGAGAAAGACAAGATATAACCATATATTGTAAAAATGAAGAATTACCCTCATCACAAATAGCTGTAATGAGGGTAATCACGTTAAAAGAGAGTTTCGATACATCTCCTTACTATCAAATTCTTATATGAAGAACTATTTGGTCACCTTGTAAGTTCCACTTCCATACTCCTTTGACTTCATCTCTCTGGGAAGGGTTACGGTAGCGGTAACACCCTTAGGAATGGTGAATTCCCAAATCCAGGTATCTCCTTCGTATTTCCAGGCGCTCTTGATGAGTCCGGCAGCGGAACGATATTCGGCAGTTACGTGTCCCAATCGCTTGTCTGGAATGGGCTTCATAATGATATGCTTGAAGCCGGGAGTAGCAGGATCGGCTGCAATGCCGGCAACGGTTTCCCAAATCCATTCACATACGCATCCGTAGGCATAATGATTGAAGCTGTTCATGCCGCGCGGTCCCATTCCTTTGTCTATCATATAGCTGTTCCACCGTTCCCAAATGGTGGTGGCTCCATTGTCCACAGAGTATAGCCAGCTGGGGTTCTTACGTTGGAAGAGGAGTTCATAGGCAATGTCTTCCATGCCATTCTCCGTGAGGGTGGCCATGAGGATGGATGTGCCCAGGAATCCGGTCTGCAAGCAAAGATCGTGCTGTGCGAAGTTTTCGCGCAGGCGGTCTATCATCTTCGCTTTGGCTTCGCCTTCCACAAGCTGGTTCTTTAGGGCGAACAAGGCAGGAGTTTGCATAGTGTTGAGGATGGCGGTTTTGAAGGTGCCGTCCTCGTTGAGGAAGTTCTTTTTGATGTATGCCTTTGCCGAATCGGCCATTTGCTGGTACTTGGCGGCATCGCGACCGGTGGCGGCAGCCATATCCCGCATCATGAAAGCATCTATCACCCAGTAGGAAGCGCTCAAATAGTTCCAATAGCTGACGGCATCAGGAAGCGGGCCTTGGGGAGAGAAAGCGAGTCCGCTACAACTTTCCAGTGGTTCGTAGCTCAACCAGTCAGCCCATTGGTAGTTGCCGTTCTCACCGCAGAGGGTCTCGTGGTTATATTTGGTGTCGTTGATGTGGTTCATAAACAGGTCCATGGCGTTCCAGCTCTCCTCAATAATTTGCGTATCACCGAATTGCTTCCATACCGTCCAAGGCACGATGATTCCGGCATCGGCCCAACCCAAACGCATTTTCTCATCACCGTATTGTGCCAAGGGAGCCACTCCGGGGAATCCGCCCAAACTGTTTTGGGTGTCGCGCATGTCACGCATCCACTTGTGGAAGAACTTCATGGTGTTAGCAAAGAACGTACCGGTTTCGGCAAACACTTGTGTGTCTGCTGTCCAGCCCAGGCGCTCGTCGCGCTGCGGACAGTCGGTAGGTATTGAGAGGTAGTTGGATAGCTGCCCCCAATAGGTGTTGGAAATGAGCTTGTTCACAAGGTCGTTACCTGTGGTGATAGTGCCGGTTTCCATTTTCTTTGTGATGGAAGTAACGGGGATGGACTTCAACGACTTGATAGAGACATTTCCGGTGGCAGTTATGGAGACGTAGCGGTAGCCGAAGAAGGTGCAATGAGGGTAGTAGGTCACATAATTATCTCCGGCAGCAAAGGTGTAATCCAGACGAATACCGGTGTGGGGGATGCGCAGGTTTTCGCGATGGCAACTTCCTTCCGGACCGTCCATGCCACGAATCTTAGCACCGTTGCCGTCATTGAGCAACTCTGCGGGAAGGCAGGTCAACACTGTTCCCTCGGCAGCTTTGAATACGAAAGAGGGTACACCGGCACAGTTTTGCCCGAAGTCCACCACTAACGTCTCTCCCGGACTTACGGTCATCTCCGTACCCGATGCGAACTCACGGGCGATAATTACCTTACCGAACTCGTTCTCTTTCGCTCCTTCTATATTCTTCCAAATATATGCTCTGATAGGAGCAAGAGCAAGATCTGTACGCAGATAGACTTCCGCTCCGTCTGAAGGCAGGATGTCGCCGGAGAATTCTGTATTCTCTTCGGGGGTGGAAAGTTTGTCCACACATTCGTAGCCCATCCGTTCGCGTGCATCGTACTCTTCTCCGTCAAAGATGCCGGCATGTTTCACCGGGCCGGCAATTCCGGCTTTCCAGTTTTTAAGGTCAGTACCGTAACGCTTTTTGGTTCCGTCAGAAAAAGTTAGTTCCAGTACACCACGGAAGGCACATTTCTTGCCTATCATGCCGTCATATCCTCCGGGAGTTATGATTTTGTCACCCCACCATCCTGGCGTCACCTGTACGGAAAGCATGTTCTCGGCGTTTGGCTTGGTACGGATGATGTCTGTAATATCATAGGTGAAAGAACGTTTGGTCTTGGCATAGTGTGTGAAGCCCGGTTTCAGAAATTCCCCGCCTACAGGTTTCCCATTCACATACAACTCGTAAACTCCCAGTCCAGCGGTCATCCACTTGGCGGAGACTATTTTCTGTTCATTTTTCACGGTAGACACGAACCAACTGGCACCATCAGCTGCGCGACCGTTGTTATGTCCTTTCACTACAGGGGCGTCTACTGCTGAAATCCATTTGGATTCGTTCCAGGCTGATGCTTCCAATGGGTCAGTACGTTTTCCGACTTCGGTTGCGTTTATCAGTCCGCTATTCAAGAAAAGCGCGAGAATCATTATCGGGATAAGATTCTCAAAACAATGGAAATTCATTTTCATACTTATATGTATTTTTTAGTATTAAAAGATTAACTTGGAAATGCTGTTTTAGTTTTACAGGGCTTTCACAACAAAATTACAGAATTATATGATATGACAGACGATTTCTGCATTTTTTTTGACTCAATGCTGGTTTCTATTCAATCCGGAACTGACTCATAAGTCCGATCTGATTGAACAGACGACAGGAACTTTGTACATTGAATGATCGATTATCAAGCAAAACAATGATATATTGTAAAATAATATAATCAATACAATCATTCAGCCTATTGTACCTATTATTTACCAAATAAGAAAAGAAGATGCCAGTTATTCATTGCAATCATTCTTTCTTCTTTACACAAAAACCTCGAAATCGAATAAACTCTATTCAAGTTTTTAATAAATAACGAAGGGGTTTATTATAAACGGTATCCAAGTTTATTATAAACTCTTTTTTGACACTTTCAATATTTGAAATAGAATTATTGCAACAAAAATGGGCAAGAACCTTCACAGTTTCTTGCCCATTCGTTATCCTCGTTATGCAATTTTGCACATTAACCTATTGAACTTTATGTAATAAAATTTATATATTTCATTGTTATTTCTTTATTTTATTGACCTCAAATATACAAAATAAAAAGAAGAAAGTCAATAGGGAAAGCGTGGTTATCTGAAAATAAACACGTAAATTTGTGCCTCGAATTAGAAATAACAGTATAAATCACTATAAATAAAAACTTTATCACTATGGAGTACAATTTCAGAGAAATTGAAAAGAAGTGGCAGAAAAGGTGGGTAGAAGAGAAAACCTACCAAGTTACGGAAGATGATTCGAAGCAAAAATTTTATGTACTAAACATGTTTCCTTATCCATCAGGAGCCGGCCTACACGTAGGTCATCCGCTGGGATACATTGCTTCGGATATTTACGCCCGTTACAAACGACTGCAAGGCTTCAATGTACTCAACCCGATGGGATATGACGCTTACGGTCTGCCGGCAGAACAATATGCTATCCAAACCGGACAGCATCCTGCCATCACTACCGTCAACAATATCAACCGCTATCGCGAGCAGTTGGACAAAATAGGTTTCTCTTTCGACTGGAACCGTGAAATCCGTACTTGCGACCCGGAATATTATCACTGGACGCAATGGGCCTTCCAAAAAATGTTCAACAGCTATTATTGTAACGATGAACAGCAAGCCCGTCCTATCGAAGAACTGGAAAAAGCCTTCGCCATCTACGGAAACAAAGGACTGAACGCCGCTTGCAGCGAAGAAATCAGTTTCACTGCCGAAGAATGGAACGCCAAAAGCGAAAAAGAAAAGCAGGAAATCCTGATGAACTATCGTATCGCTTATCTGGGTGAAACAATGGTAAACTGGTGTGCCGAATTAGGAACTGTACTGGCTAACGACGAGGTAGTAGACGGAGTCAGCGAACGTGGCGGTTTTCCTGTTATCCAGAAGAAAATGCGCCAATGGTGTTTGCGTGTATCTGCGTATGCACAACGCTTGCTTGATGGATTGGACACGATCGAATGGACAGATTCTCTGAAAGAAACCCAAAGAAACTGGATCGGACGTTCGGAAGGTGCTGAAGTGCAATTCAAAGTAAAAGACAGTGACCTCGAATTCACAATTTTCACCACTCGTGCAGATACCATGTTCGGTGTTACTTTTATGGTATTAGCTCCGGAAAGTGAATTGGTGGCACAATTAACGACTCCTGAACAAAAAGCAGAAGTAGACGCTTACCTCGACCGTACCAAAAAACGTACGGAACGTGAACGCATTGCCGACCGTAGCGTTACCGGTGTATTCAGTGGTTCGTATGCCATCAATCCGTTCACAGGTGAAGCAGTACCCGTATGGATCAGCGATTACGTACTGGCCGGATACGGAACAGGAGCTATTATGGCTGTACCTGCTCATGATAGCCGCGACTATGCATTTGCCAAACATTTCGGATTAGAAATCCGTCCGTTGGTAGAAGGTTGTGATGTTAGCGAAGAAAGTTTCGATGCAAAAGAAGGTATCGTGTGTAACTCTCCGCGTCCGGATGTCACTCCTTACTGTGATCTTTCACTGAACGGACTGACTATCAAAGAAGCGATAGAAACGACCAAGAAATATGTAAAAGACCACAATCTGGGCCGTGTGAAAGTGAACTACCGTCTGCGTGACGCTATCTTCTCCCGCCAGCGTTACTGGGGTGAGCCGTTCCCTGTTTACTACAAAGACGGAATGCCTTATATGATCGACGAAGCCAGCCTGCCGCTTGAACTTCCGGAAGTCGCTAAATTCCTGCCTACCGAAACAGGTGAACCTCCATTAGGACACGCAACTAAATGGGCTTGGGATACAGTAAACAAATGTGTCGTAGAAAATGAGAAGATTGACCATGTAACCGTCTTCCCGCTGGAACTGAACACCATGCCGGGATTCGCCGGTTCTTCGGCTTATTATCTCCGCTACATGGACCCGCATAATCATCAGGCATTAGTTGATCCGAAAATTGACCAGTACTGGAAAAATGTAGACCTATATGTAGGTGGTACCGAACATGCAACAGGGCACTTGATTTATTCTCGTTTTTGGAATAAATTCCTGTATGACATGGGTGTGTCTGTAATGGAAGAACCCTTCCAAAAGTTAGTAAACCAAGGAATGATTCAAGGCCGCAGCAACTTTGTATATCGTATCAAAGACACCAATACTTTCGTTTCACTGAACCTGAAAGATCAGTACGAAGTTACCCCTATTCACGTAGACGTAAATATCGTATCTAATGATATTTTGGATTTGGAAGCATTCAAAGCATGGCGTCCTGAATATAAAACAGCCGAATTTATCCTCGAAGACGGAAAATATGTCTGCGGATGGGCAGTTGAAAAGATGAGTAAATCTATGTTCAATGTAGTCAATCCGGATATGATTGTTGAGAAATACGGTGCAGATACACTTCGTATGTATGAAATGTTCCTCGGCCCGGTAGAACAGTCTAAACCGTGGGATACAAACGGAATCGACGGTGTACACCGTTTTATCCGTAAATTCTGGTCGTTGTTCTACAGCCGTACGGACGAATATCTGGTAACGGACGAACCTGCAACAAAAGAAGAATTGAAGAGCCTTCATAAATTAATCAAGAAGGTGACTGGTGATATTGAACAGTTCTCTTACAATACATCTATCAGCGCATTCATGATTTGTGTAAACGAACTCTTCAACCTGAAATGCAGCAAAAAAGAGATTCTGGAACAGCTCGTTATCACTCTCGCTCCTTTCGCTCCGCATGTCTGCGAAGAGTTGTGGGATGTATTGGGACACGAAACTTCCGTATGCGACGCCCAATGGCCTGCATACAACGAAGAATATCTGAAAGAAGATACTATCAACTATACCATCTCTTTCAACGGAAAGGCACGTTTCAATATGGAATTTGCAGCAGATGAAGCTTCGGACGCTATCCAAGCCGCAGTATTGGCAGACGAACGTTCACAGAAGTGGATTGATGGCAAGACTCCGAAAAAGATCATTGTCGTTCCGAAAAAGATTGTAAACGTTGTAATTTAAAGTATTAAGTATAAAACAATAAGTATTAAGTAATAAGTATTAAGTAATAAGTATTAAGTAATAAGTATTATCCGTAGTCGTTTTCCAAATATATCCGTCAGGTTAATACTTATTACCTAATACTTGAACTTAAAATCCATGCATAAACTGACAAAAGCGGAAATAATGAGAGAAGTGAAAGATTACATCTATATCACTCTCGGATTGATAAGCTATTCTTTGGGATGGGCTGCATTCCTGTTACCTTATCAGATAACTACCGGAGGAACTACCGGTATCGGAGCTATTATCTATTATGCAACAGGATTTCCAATTCAGTGGTCATACTTTATTATCAATGCAGTTCTGATGACGTTTGCCATCCGGATATTGGGTCCGAAATTCAGTATAAAAACGACTTATGCTATTTTTACGCTGACTTTTCTGCTTTGGTTATTCCAGTTAGTGGTGAACAATTACGTAGAAGCACCGGATATGACGCCGGACGGTAAGCCGCTATTGCTCGGTACAGGACAGGATTTTATGGCCTGTATTATTGGTGCAGCCATGTGCGGTGTAGGCCTCGGTATCACTTTCAACTACAATGGAAGTACGGGTGGAACAGATATTATCGCAGCCATCGTCAATAAATACAAAGATGTATCGCTTGGACGAATGATTATGATTTGTGATGTATTCATTATCAGTTCCTGTTACTTTATATTTCATGATTGGCGCCGGGTTATTTTCGGTTTTGTCACCCTATTTATTATTGGTGTTGTGCTCGACTGGATTATCAACAGTGCCCGTCAATCGGTTCAATTTTTCATCTTCTCCAAGAAATATGATGAAATAGCCGACCGTATCATTAAAGACGCCGACCGGGGAGTAACGGTACTCGACGGTACGGGATGGTACAGTAAAACCAATGTGAAAGTGTTGGTAGTACTTGCCAAGAAACGTCAGTCACTCGAAATTTTCCGTTTGGTAAAACGCATTGATCCGAATGCTTTTATCTCTCAAAGTTCCGTTATCGGTGTGTATGGCGAAGGATTCGATAAGCTGAAAGTGAAATAATAACCGGTTGATAAGTAGTGAACAACCCTGTTAAAACAAAAAATAAGATGATGAAACGCAAACTTGTATTTGCTACCAATAATGCTCATAAACTGGAAGAAGTGGCCGCTATCCTGGGAGATCAAGTAGAATTATTAAGTCTCAATGATATCGGTTGCCAAGCGGATATTCCCGAAACTGCTGAAACACTGGAAGGAAATGCGTTATTAAAATCTTCCTATATCTACAAAAACTATCATCTGGATTGTTTTGCCGATGATACGGGATTGGAAGTGGAAGCCTTGAACGGAGCTCCCGGAGTCTATTCCGCCCGCTATGCAGGAGGTGAAGGACACGACGCCCAGGCAAATATGCTCAAACTTCTTCACGAACTGGACGGAAAAGAAAACCGTAAAGCACAATTCCGCACCGCTATTTCGTTGATATTGGACGGAAAGGAATATTTCTTTGAAGGAGTGATAAAAGGCGAAATAATCAAAGAAAAACGTGGTGATTCCGGATTTGGCTACGACCCTATATTTAAGCCTGAAGGTTACGACCAGACTTTTGCCGAATTGGGAAATGATATCAAGAACCAAATCAGCCATCGTGCACTGGCTGTACAGAAACTTTGTGAGTTTCTGCAAAGCTAATTATACATACCCACTTAAAATATAAAACACAATGAAGAAAATTACTTTATTTACTTTACTTACGTTATTGTTATATACTTCATGTGTAACAAAAAAGAAGTTCATGCAGGCGGAAATGGCAGCTACTATAAGCAAAGATAGCTTGCAAGGATTATTGACCGACTGCCGCAATACAAACGCGCAAATGTCGGCACAAATCAAGAATCTTTTGCGTGATACCACCAAAATGGGAAACAGTATCCGTCAGTATCAAAGTATGCTGAACATGAATATGACCGAACAGGAAAAGCTGAATGCCCTGTTGAGCCAGAAGAAAAACGAGCTTAACGAAAGAGAACGTACCATCAATGAGTTGCAGGATATGATTAAAGCGCAAAACGATAAAGTACAGAATCTTTTGAGCAATGTAAAAGATGCCTTACTTGGTTTCAGTACCGACGAGCTGACCGTTCGTGAGAAAGACGGAAAAGTATATGTAGCTATGTCCGATAAACTATTATTCCAATCAGGAAGTGCCCGCCTGGATAAACGCGGAGAAGAAGCTCTCGGTAAACTGGCTGAAGTACTAAACAAGCAGACGGACATTGATGTATTTATTGAAGGTCATACGGATAACAAACCAATCAATACTGTACAATTCAAAGATAACTGGGATTTAAGTGTGATCCGTGCCACTTCCGTAGTTCGTATCCTCATCAAGAATTACAATGTGAATCCTTTGCAGATTCAGCCTAGTGGTCGCGGTGAATATATGCCTGTGGATGATAACGAAACAGCCGAAGGCAGAAGTAAGAACCGCCGTACGGAGATTATCATGGCTCCGAAACTGGATAAGTTGTTCCAGATGCTTCAAAGTTCGGAAGGACAAAACTAAGAATTTCATATTGAAAAAAGGAAGATGCAGATTCAAAACGCTGTATCTTCCCTTTGCTTTCTACTATTCAACGAAATAATTTTATCCTTATCTCGATATCAACTTTATACGTGTAATCAAAATGAAAAAAAATACATATTTTCTTTTCACCAAGATAGTGGCACTCGTAATGATGTTAGGTATTGCAGTGAATTGTGTCGCTTTTTCTACACTTCCGGAATCAGAGCTTGTCTGGAAGAATGTTTCCGGCATCGGAAAGAAAATGTCTGTATATTGCATTTTTACTGACAGTAGGGGGATAGTATGGTTAGGGACAAATAATGGCTTATTCTTCTACGACGGCGTGACGACTCACGCAGTAAGTGAGACGGAAATAGGAAGAAATCCTATATACTCCATTATTGAAAATGACGGCGTATTATTGTTGGGTACGAATAAGGGGCTTATGACGTTTTCCTTTTACAGAAACACACTCGAATATTATACAACTGATTCTCCCAAAGAAATAAGATGTATGCTGTTGATTGATGACATACTTTGGGTTGGTAGCATATACGGAATGTATACTTTCAATCTAAATACAAAAGAAATCAAAAATGTTTCTGAAGGATTGCCGCACAAGTCAGTATATTCAATTCTAAGAGATTGTAGAGGAATATTATATGCAGGGACGTATGACGGTCTCGCAAGATGGGACTCGAGTGATAAAGTATTCAAGGAAGTGAATATTCCGGAATATGAGAAAACCTCAAACAATCTGTTTGTCAACTGTTTGCTCGAAACGTCTGACCACCAATATATTTATGTAGGAACCGAGGGAACATTGTACTGCTACACTCCTATGACAGGGGCTTGGGAGAAAAATGCCCATGTGAATGGAAACAACATCAAGAGCCTCACACAATCAGACAACGGGCACCTTCTCGTTGGAACCGACAATGGCGTATTTGATCTTTCCGGTAATAACGTCAAACAATACTTCCACGACTCGCGACAAGAACAGACGCTTTCAAACAATGAAATATGGTGTATTCATTCCGATAATACAAATAATGTATGGGTAGGACATGAGGTAGGATTTTCCATAGCTTCAAGTTCTAATGCCATACGTATTGTCAAGTTAAGTACTCTCACTCTTTCAGGCGAAGGAAACGACATACATTCAATTTATAGAGACAGGCAAGGAGTTTTGTGGATCAGTGGAACCAATGGCATTATAAAACTTGCTGAAAACGAACCGGCAAAGTGGTATCGACCTTCGAAAAAGCCACATTCCCTATCCCACAATCACATAAGGGCTATAAAGGAGGATTCTGACGGGAATATCTGGTTTGCCACTGATGGAGGACTAAATCGCTACAACGCCGTGGCAGACAATTTTGATGTATTCCACATAGTCGACAAAGAGGGCAAACATTCTTCAAACTGGGTTTATGCCTTAGAGGAAGACGGTGCCAATTATATGATTGGCAGCTATCTGGGAGGACTCCATTATGTGTCAAAATCCAAGTTCGATTCTTCGGGCGGGGTAATTGTCTCCGACAATTCGATTAATGTCAGCTCACCGATTTTTAAGAATCTGAATTTAAAGTTGAATAATGACCTTATAAATAAGGTTATAAAAGATCCTTCCGGCAATATTTGGATATTGTGCTTCAGCGATAACATATTGACGGAAGTTACGCCCGACGGACGTGTAGAAAGATACAATATAGAAGAGATGACTGGTAATTATCCCACTCTTCTTGCTCTGGATGAACAAGGAAGATTATGGTGTGCCTTTAAAGGCGGTGCAGTTGTCTTCAATAAGGACAATTCCCATCATATTATCAAATTCCCAAAAACCGATGGCGATGAAAGCATATTGGCTATTGGAAAAGTTGGAGAGGGCATGTGGATATCGACTGTGACCAATGTATGGAACATCGATGGCAAAACCTTTGAGGTAAATCTCTTGCCGATACCGCAAAAGTCGTATAAATCCATCTTCGCCGATTCTGTAACCCAAAAAGTTTATTTAGGTGGAATTGATGAGATTACCGAAGTTGACCCCCGTATCATAGATGATGGGACTGATAAGGCAAAGATTAAGATGATTCTGACAAGTGTGAATGACGATATTTTTGATTTGTCCCGGCTGAATCCCGAAGAGAAAGGATTGACTATTCCCTACGGTGGAAATTTGACGCTTGTTGTCAGCAATCTCGACTATTCTCCCGATGCATTGCAACGGTATATATATAAGTTAGCCAAATCTCAGACTGATACCATCGGCAGATGGATTATAATGCCTGAAGATTTCAATACCATTTCGTTGTCCGAACTGAAGATGGGCGACTATTTCATACTGCTGAAAACAGTGGGTACGTTGGGGCCTGCATTTTCATTGCCGTTGAACGTACAAGCGCCCTGGCCTCTGTCCTGGTGGGCTTTCTGCCTGTATTTCTTAATGATTCTCGCCATTATAGCGTGTGTCATATTATATATGCGTAAACGCAATGCCCGACTTATTCAGGAAGAGGACAGACGCAAATCCCTTGAGAATGTAGAACGAAAACTGACTTTCCTTTCCAGCATCTCTCATGACCTGAAGACACCGCTTTCAATGATTATGGGGCCGGTAAGCGTGCTCAAAGAAAAAGTGAAGGACAAAGAAATGCTGAAAAGTCTCGAAACTGTCTATGAAAATGCTGTCAAGCTAAACAATATGATACACCGTACGCTTGAAATCAATCACTTGGAAGACGGGGGAGAAAACTTATTGATACTTTCTACATTCAATGCAGTTGATTTCTGCAAAAGCATTTTTGAAACATTCAAGGAGAATCATCCGCAAAAGAAATTCGTATTCCATTCCTCGGTGCCCCAGCTTTTAATAGAAGCTGATGCAGTTAAGTTTGAATCTATCATCACCAATCTTATGTCAAATGCCTGCAAGTATTCTGAAGATGATTCTACCATCTCATGCGGCATAAGCCGTGTTGACCGGAATATTCATATCGTGGTGTCGGATGACGGCATCGGTATAGCCGAAATAGACCAGCCTCTGATATTCCAACGTATGTTCCGTGCACCTTCTACATCCAAGATGCGTGAGGGTACCGGTATCGGTCTGTACCTTATCAAAAAATACATCGAACTGATGAAAGGCAAGATTGAGCTTTACAGTGAAAAAGGTCAAGGCACATCGTTCATTGTTACCTTACCTTTGTCAGAGAAATCCATAATCGAGCATAATACAGATATGGATAATGCTGATTATAAGAAACCCAAAATTCTGATAGTCGAAGATAACCGGCAAATATCAGAGTTCATATATGATTTGTTAAAGAAGGACTATATATGCTTGTCGGCGGAAAATGGACGCGCCGGACTCTCTATCGCGCAATCTTTCATTCCCGATTTGATTATATCGGACGAATTGATGCCTGTAATGAAAGGATTGGAAATGATACAACGCTTAAAACAAAATACCCGTCTGGCGAATATACCTATTATAATGCTTACCGCAAAAACAGATAATAGTACGGAGAATGAAAGCGTCAAACTAGGTATTGACATCTTTATGTCGAAACCTTTTGAACCTTCAGTGTTATTGGGCAGGGTCAAGCATCTGCTGCAATCGCGCGCCAAGTTGCAAGAGGCCATTCGTATCGAGGCCATTACCGAGGTAAAACCCATTGAGGCGGAGTCTGTGTCGGAAAAACAACTGGCCAGGATTTCAAAAGTCATAGAAGATAACATTTCCGACCCGGATCTGAATGTCAATTTTGTCTGTGAGAAGTGTGAGATGCCCAATAAACAGTTGTATCGTATCATTAAAAAATACATGGGGGTCGGGCCTCTGGATTATATCCGCAATGTAAGACTTCAGAAAGCCGCCATGCTATTAAGCCAGAAAAGATTTACCGTGTCCGAAATCTGCTATATGGTGGGATTTAAAACGCCGTCATATTTTGCCAAATGTTTCCAGGAACGGTTTGGTGTGAAACCGAGCCAGTACCAGTCTGATGACAAATCCGTGATATGATTTCAGACATAAATATCAAATATTTCGTTTAATCGGCGTGATGTCTGAACTGTTGCATCAATTGTCCGATTATTGACCCGAATCCTTTTTTTAATCACATACCTTTGTTCCCAGAAGTAGATATCGAATGGATTATCCCCCGTTTGATAGCCTTAAATTATTTTATTAATTAATATCATGTTGATCTATGGTTAATGCTTATGGAGCTTCCGAGGTAAAGACTTGGTTAATGGGAGTATTATTCTCAATACTACTGTTGCCCGCTTCGGTATACGCTCAAACACAAAGGACGGTTACGGGCACCGTCGTCGATGAAATGGGAGAATCTATTATTGGAGCTTCTGTCAAAGTTGCCAATGCTCCTGTTGGAGTAATCACTGATTTTGATGGCAAATTTACGCTAAAGGTTCCTTCCAAGACCAAACAACTTATCATTTCCTATGTAGGATATATTACGCAGACGGTCGACATCACATCTGATGTGATTCATGTGAAAATGCGAACCGACAACCAGCTTCTCGAAGAAGTGGTCGTAGTTGGTTATGGTGTGACCCGCAAGAGTGACTTGACCGGTTCTGTCAGTACAGTAAAGGCTGATGATTTCAATGGAGGTATCGTCAATTCTGCCGAACAGCTCATTAACGGTAAAGTATCAGGTGTCCAAATTATGAGTTCAGGAGGTTCCCCGTCAGCAGGCAACACAATCCGTATTCGTGGCGGAGCATCTCTGAATGCTTCCAACGACCCTCTTATTGTTGTCGACGGTGTGCCTCTTGAAAGCGGCGGAATCACCGGTAGCGGTAACTTTATGAGTATGATTAATCCTGCGGACATTGAAAGCATGACCGTGCTAAAGGATGCTTCGTCGACAGCCATTTACGGTTCGCGCGCATCAAACGGTGTATTGCTTATCACGACAAAGAAGGGTGGAAAAGACCGCTTAAAGGTCAGCTTCGTAACCAACAATTCACTTTCAACAAAGACCAAAGTCAGCGATGTGCTCGATGCCGACCAGTTTAAATCCGTTATCACGACACAAGGTACCAATACTCAAAAATCACTGCTTGGAGATGCTAGGACTAACTGGACTGATGAAATCTTCCACACCGCCTTTGCTACCGATAATAATGTCAGCGTATCCGGCCGGGTCGGAATGTTGCCTTTCCGTGTGTCAGTTGGTTATTTAAACCAGGAAGGTATCCTTCAATCAGACAGAGTGGAACGTTACACGGGTAGCCTTGTCCTTAATCCTTCATTTTTTGACGACCATCTGAAACTCACGCTTAACGCCAAAGGGTCTGTAAGCGAAACCCGTTTTGCCGATTCCGGTGCGATCTATGGCGCGGCTTCATTCAATCCGACCATGCCTGTCCATTCTGCGAACGGGTCATTCGGTGGTTATTTTGAATCTGTCAGCCCGGGCGGTGTTCCCGACGCGACGCTCAATCCTGTAGGCAGACTTGATTACATCAGTCACAAAGCAGAGGTCAAGCGTATGATCGGCAACTTTGACGTCGACTACAAATTCCACTTCCTGCCCGAGCTGAAAGCTCATGTTTCACTCGGTCTTGACTATGCTGAAGGGTGGGGTGTTTATTACTGTCCGGAAGGTGTAGGCCTGAACTATGAAATTGGAGGTACAAACAACAAATATGGCCCTCAGACCAATACGAATAAACTTTTTACCGCTTATCTCAATTACAATAAGAACATCGAGAGCATCAAGAGCAACTTTGATATCACAGCCGGTTACGACTACCAATATTGGAAGTCCAAAACTGCAGAATATGATGAATATAACGTATATGGAGAAGTACAGAAGTCTGTTGCCCCTACAGATCAGCGTCACTTATTAATATCATGGTATGGCCGCTTGAATTACTCATTTGACAGCCGCTACCTGTTGACGGCGACCATGCGTTCCGATGGTACATCAAGATTTTCTCCTGATAACCGCTGGGGTTATTTTCCATCGGTCGGTCTTGGCTGGAGAGTTGACGAGGAAAAGTTCATGAAAGGAATTTCATGGTTAGACAATCTCAAATTGCGTGTAAGCTATGGTGAGACGGGTCAGCAGGATATTAATAACAATTATGGCTACATGCCGGTATACAACATCAGTAATCCCGGAGCATACTATCTTATGGGGGGCGAATATATCCCCATGTATCGTCCTCAAGGCTATATCGGTGACTTGAAATGGGAGACAACCACCTCATGGAATTATGGTTTTGATTTTTCTGTATTGGACAACCGCCTTAGCGGTAGCTTTGATTACTATACCCGCAAGACCAAAGATTTGCTGGCTGAAGTGCCGGTTCCGGCAGGCGCCAATTTTAACTCGCGCATGACTACCAATGTAGGCAATGTTGATAGCAGGGGAGTGGAATTAAACATAAATGCGACTCCTATTGCCACTAAAGACTTCAACTGGGATGTAAGTTTCAACGCTACATGGCAGACCATGAAGGTTAAGAATCTGTCGCTTGCTCCCGGAACAACGACCGTAAATACACTCACAGGACCTACTTTCGACTCTTATTCCATACAAGTGCTTTCCGAGGGTTATGAACCATATATGTTCTATCTCTACCATCAACTTTATGATGATAACGGCAAGCCTATTGAAGGAATGTATGCTGATATCACCGGTGATGGCGTGATTGACAATAATGACCGCTATCGCTGCAAGTCTCCTACTCCGGATTGGATTCTCGGCTTCAGTACCAACCTGACATGGAAAAAGTGGACTTTGGGCTTCGGTTTACGAGCCAATATCGGCAACTATGTTTATAACGGCAATGCTATGAATATGGGTGCCTGGGAGACTGTAAGTTTCAACACATACCAGATCAATAATCTCAACCGCAGTTATCTTGAAACCGGATTCCAGCATCGGCAGCGGTTATCCGATTATTATTTGGAGAATGCCTCGTTCCTTAAGATGGACAACATTTCACTCCGCTACACATTCGGTAAACTCGCTTCCTGGTGCAGTAACCTATACGTAAGCGCAATGATACAGAATGTATTTACCATAACAAAATACAGCGGCGTTGATCCGGAAGTGCCCAATGGATGCGACAATTCGTTCTATCCACGCCCGCGTACCTATTCAGTTTCTGTCGGTATCGACTTTTAATTATTCACAATCATAGATAAATTGATTATACAATGAAAACTTCAAAATATATCACAGGGTTGCTGATGGCAATAATGATGAGTGTTGTGAGTAGCTGCTTCGATGATCTTGACCAATATCCTCATATTGAGCAGACTCCCAAGGATATCTATACCTCAGTCCCCAATTATAGGCAAGTACTTGCCAAACTTTATGGCTCGTATGTCCTTGCAGGTCAGGATAAGGGCGGTGGTAACACCGATATCAGCGGCAGCCGCGGATTCGACTATATGCGTTGCTATTTCAATTTGCAGGAAATCGGGACTGACGAGACGGCTATGCTTTCGTATGCTTCTGACAATCAGACCGGACTTACATTCCTTTCATGGGATTCCAATGACGTATGGGTTTACGACACTTATTACCGGATCTATTATACCATAGCACTTTGTAATGAGTTTATCCGTTATTCGAGTGACGACGCTTTAGCTAAATTTAGCGAGGATGAACAGGTTGAACTCCGGAAAATGAAAGCAGAAGCACGCTTCCTGCGCTCACTCGCTTATTCCCATGCGCTTGACCTTTTTCGGGATATACCCTTTGTGGATGAGAATTCTCCTGTCGGAACTTTCCTTCCACCCAAATACACCGCACAACAGATATTTGACTTTATAGTTCGGGAGCTTGAAGAAGTATCCCGTCAGCTTCCGGATCATCCCGAATATCCACGCGCCGGCGCAGCTGCCGCCTATGGTATTTTGGCACGGGTTTATCTCAATGCAGAAACTTATGGCTGTGGCAATCACTATGATGACTGTGTGAAAGCCTGCAAGTCGCTGATTGACTTGGGTTATGATACGCTTGAACCGAAATTCACCAGACTTTTCGGTGCCGACAACCACAAATGCACCAATGAAATTCTTTTTGCATTCGCTGTAGACAACGAACAAAGCGTATCATGGGGCGCAAGTACCTATATCGTCTGTGCGCAAACAAGCTCATTGTACGGTGCGGAAATGGGTGTCGGGACACAATCTTGGGGAATGTTCCGTTGTCGTAGCCAGATTCCTCCGCTTTACGAGACAAATGACAAGCGCAATCTTTTCTACACTACCGACCGTGATCCGAAAATCACCGATGTCGGTGACGAAAACGTCGGCTATTTCTATAAGAAATGGAACAACTTGACTGATGAAGGAAAGGCACCTGCCAAGACCACTGACGGTGTTTGTACCGACCTTCCCATCATACGCTTGGCTGATGTATATCTGATGCTTGCCGAGTCGTATCTGCGTGGTGCAACAAACATTACATTAACAGAGGCTTTAGGTTACGTAAACAAAGTAAGAGAACGGGCCTTTGGCAATTCTACCGGCAATATCCAGGCCGTAGACCTTACACTCGACTTCATTCTTGATGAACGAGCACGGGAATTATCGATAGAGATGGTCAGACGCACAGATCTTGTCCGTTTTGACCGCTTTACTACCGACAAATATCTTTGGGACTTTAAAGGCGGCCAGCCTGACGGTACGGCAGTGGATAGCAAATATAACATCTATCCCATACCTTATGCTGAACAAACCGCCAATCCAAACATGAAACAAGATTATTAAAACCATAGTATCCAATGAAAGCATTATATAAATTCTTAACGGCAGCCGTTATGGCCGGAAGTTTTGCTTCCTGTTCAACGGATATCGAGATGCCGAAACTCCAGGGATTTGACAACCTTGATCCTAGGGAACTCATCGCATCGACAAACGAAGTGGTAATGGAAGGAGTGAACGAAAGTAACGAAGCGGTGACACTTACATGGGGAGATTATCAACTATCCGTCGATAACCCTTCTTATGCCGTTCCGGATGGAAGCGTCAAGAACTATCTGGAAATGTCACCAACTTCAGACTTTTCACTCATTGAATTCGTGTCAGTGGAAGGCCTTACGAAAACTTTTACAGAGAAGGAATTAAACCCGATTCTTATCCGTCTCGGCTATCAACCCTGGCAGAAAGCACCTTTACATATCAGAGTGAGATATGTAGTTGCCGAAAATGTCGCATATCAGTATAGTATGCCTATTGAAATCAACGTATCGCCTTATGGCCTACGTATGAATCGAATGGATGTACTCGCTACAGACAAGACAACGGTATTGGCAGCCCTTTATTCACTGTCAGAAAATGGCATCTATACAGGGTATGTAGCTGCTTCCGGTTGGATGAACTTCTACCTCCAAGAACGCGACAATACGATTTGGGGTAGTCAACCCGGCTCAGCATTCACGATGAGTAAAGATGGAGTTACATTCTATAATTTATGGTTCCCCGGAGATGCAGGCTCTTATCGTGTGACTGCCGACACTAACGCAAAAAAATGGACTGCAGAGTATCTCAACAGCATGACGCTCACTTCAGCTGCAGGTACGAATACTGAAATGAAATTCAAGCAGTCTACCAATTCATGGTCGGCCAAGGTAACAACCACCGGAGCTGAAACCTTCTCTGCAAAAGCTACTACCAAGAAATACAACATAGAGAACGAAGGTGGTATTGATAGTGATCCGATTGACTTCGGTCAGCTCCTGTCAATTTCAGAAGCAGGTAACTGGATTGTAACCATTAACATGTCGGGAGAGAATCCAACTGCGACCTATGAAGTAGACGAGACTCCGGTCGTAACATACGATCCTTATCTTGAGATGATAAACATCGAGAATCATAGCGATGTGAAATGCCGCTTGTTCTCTTCGAAAAGCAATGGTGAGTACATGGGCTTCTATTACGCCGGCGAATGGGAGAATTATAAGTTTGCAACAGTGGGTAGAGAAACTGTTTACGGTTCAAACCCGCAGTCTCTTCAAGAACTTGATTCGTCAAATAAGGCATATAATATATATGTGGATGGTGGAAAAGAAGGTCTCTACCTCTACTATGTGAATCTTCCTGAAAACTATTGGAATGCGAAAGAAATCCAGTCTTTGACGGTGTTCGGAGATCATGATTTGAAGAGTGCCATGACCTATGACAAGGAAACGAAAGTCTGGACTGCGGAATTAGATATTCAAGAAGTGGGATGGGGTATGCAGATTCTCATTGATGAAGATTGGAGCAACCATTTCAAGTCTAAGGGCGACGGCGTACTCGGCTATCTTGAAGGTGACAATATTGTACCTCCCGGATCCGGCAAATACCTTCTGACTGTCAACCTCTATGATATGGGTAATATGACTTATACCTTTACAGCTTTATAATCAATTATAAATATACGATCATGAAAAGAATAAATATAGCATTACTTTCTGTGATTTTAGCTATCACCATTACATCTTGTCTGGACGAGCATGAGTTCAAGGAACGTCCAACGGTCGACCCGCCTGCTCCTACCGAGCATTTCGCATCAGGTGCTGACATTAGTGGAGTAACAGAATTTGAAGCCAAAGGAGTGAAATTCTATAACAAAGCCGGGGAAGAACGCGAATGTACGGCCCTGATGAAAGAATTGGGGATGAATACCATCCGTCTTCGTGTATTCGTGGATCATGCTCTTGATTTGTGCGAAAAGGAAGATGTACTTGTGAAGGCTAAACGTGTACAGGCTCTCGGAATGCGCCTGATGATAGATTTCCACTATAGTGATGATTTTGCTGACCCGGGAACTCAAGACATACCTGCAGCCTGGATAGACTACGATTTGAATCAGATGAAACAAGCCGTGGCAGATCATACGGTAGATGTTCTTTCAACACTCAAAGAGAATGGCATTGATGTGGAATGGGTGCAGGTCGGCAACGAGACAACCGGCGGCATGTTATGGCCTATGGGGAATGTGGATAAGAATATGGGCAACTATGCTGTCTTGACACAGGCCGGTTATGATGCTGTCAAGTCAGTTTATCCCGACGCCCAAGTGATTGTTCATCTGGATCGCGGCAATCTGCTCGATATCTATACCCGCATATTCAACGGTTTAAAGCTGAACAATACTAAATGGGACATCATCGGCATGTCGTTCTATCCCGATGCCGGTGACTGGCAGAAGCAAACCGATGCGTTGACAGACAACATCATAACCCTGTCCGAAAAATACGGTACTCCTTGCATGGTCGTAGAGACAGGTATGTTACGTAATGATCCTGGTACGGCACGGGAATACTTTGAATATCTTTTCGATAAAATGATGAACGATACCAAAGGATACTGTAGAGGCATCTTATATTGGGAACCGGAGACTTATAGGGAATCAGGCTATGATAAAGGCGCTTTCAGCGACGATGGCAAGCCCACAGAAGCTCTTGAACCTTTTAACATGAGTCAATATGAATAAGAAGTGTCAGATATGGATGGCTGCTGTACTGGCAGCCATCACACTCCCCGCATCCGCCCAACGTACAGAAACCAAACTTACCGACGGATGGGAATTCCGCCGGGACGGACTTGAATCCGACAAGACATGGAAGGCGGTAACAATCCCGCATGATTGGGCTATTTATGGCCCGTTCTCCCGTGAGAACGACCTGCAACACGTCACAGTCGAACAAAATGGAGAAACGGAAGATACCTGGAAAACAGGACGTACCGGCGGACTCCCTTTCATTGGCAAAGGTGCTTATAAACGTATCATTGAAATACCCGACACAACAGATTGCAGCTATACCCTCGTTTTTGACGGCGCCATGAGCAATGCCAATGTAAGTATTAACGGCAAGCATGCCATTGCCTGGCCCTATGGATATAATTCATTTTATACAGTTATCGATTCATTGATCCGACCGGGAAAAAATGAACTGATTGTAGAACTTGAGAACAAGGTAAAGCAATCGCGCTGGTATCCCGGTGCCGGACTATACCGGAATGTCCACCTTGTCAAGACTGATAAAATCCATATTCCCACGTGGGGTACATACATCACTACTCCCACAATAACTCCCGAATACGCGTCCGTCAAACTTCAGACGGAGATTGACGGAGCCGGAAAAGGAAAGTGGGTGGACGTCATCACCGAGATAAAGAGTCCGGACGGAACAGTGGTCGCTACATCCAAAACTACTTATGTCAGCCATGGTCAGCCCTTGATTCAGAATTTCATTGTAAACAATCCCATTCTCTGGTCGCCCGAAAAGCCTGACCTTTATACAGCATCCATCCGCCTGATTGTTGAAGGAAAAAATGTGGATACCTATGACACTTGTTTTGGAATACGCAAGATAGAATATATTCCGGAGAAAGGTTTCTTTTTAAACGGAAAAGTAACAAAATTCAAGGGAGTCTGCAACCACCACGATCTCGGCCCGCTCGGTGCAGCCGTAAACGAAGCCGCTCTTCGTCATCAGGTTGAACTTTTGAAGGATATGGGAGCCAATGCGATACGTACCGCTCACAATATGCCGGCACCTGAACTCGTTAAAATTTGCGATGAAATGGGTATGATGCTTATGATTGAACCTTTTGATGATTGGGGGTTCCGTCCAAAGTCAGAGAATGGTTATGGAAAAATATTCAATGACTGGGCCGAATGTGATATCACCAACATGATAAAGCAATATCGCTCCAATCCGTCAGTCGTGATGTGGTCTATCGGTAATGAAGTCCCTTCGCAATGGGGGCCTGATGGAATTTCAGAACTGATGATGCTTCAAGATCTGATACATCAGCTTGACCCTACACGCCCTGTCACATGTGGTATGGATCAGATTGGCACTGTCCTTGAAAATGGTTTTGCTGCCGCTCTCGATATTCCGGGCTTCAATTATAAACCTCAACACTACGACAAGGCTTATGAGAAACTTCCGCAAAAAATGATACTTGGCGCCGAGACAGCATCCACTTTCTCTTCACGCGGCATCTATTATTGGCCTGTTATATATCGCGGCCAAGTATTAGTATATCATCCCGAGAATCAGAGCAACAGCTATGACAATGAAAATGCATCATGGTCTAATGTTCCGGATCTTGATTTCATTATGGATGATGATAAAGAATGGATGATAGGGCAGTTTGTATGGACTGGATTCGATTACCTTGGAGAACCGACTCCGTATGATACGGACACCTGGCCTTCACATAGCTCTGTATTTGGAATATTTGACTTGGCCAGTCTTCCGAAAGACCGCTTTTACCTTTATAGAAGCCTTTGGAACAAGGAAGACCATACCCTGCATGTTCTCCCCCATTGGAATCTTGAAGGTCGGGAAGGTAAAAAGGTTCCTGTTTACGTCTATACCGATTATCCGGAAGCTGAATTGTTTGTCAACGGTGTGAGTCAAGGTCGTCAACGCAAGTTAACCCGTACCGAATATGAGTCGTCAACAGATTCTCTTGCTCTTCAGAAACGTTATCGCTTGATGTGGAATGATGTTATATATCAGCCGGGGGAAGTTAAAGTAACAGCATATGACGAGAATGGAAATCCGGCAGACGAAAAGATAATCAAGACAGCCGGTAAACCTCACCATCTCGTACTTTCGTCCAATCGCACTTCTATGAAGGCCGACGATGAAGATTTAGTTTATATAACAGTTCAAGTAGCTGATAAAAATGGAAATCTGGTACCTACAGATACACGAAAAGTAAACTTCAAAGTTTCGGGAGCCGGCAAATTTCGCGCTGCTGCAAACGGTGACCCTACGTGTACCGAACTGTTCCATGAACCGGACATGACATTGTTCAGCGGTGCTTTGACTGCTATTATCCAAAGCTCTGAAGAATCCGGTAAAATAGTTTTTGAGGCTTATGCAAAGGGGGTTAAACCTGCAAAAATAATTTTGAATGTAGAGTAATTAGTGTTTTTTTAATAGGTATTGATAATGAAATATAGTTTTATGCATAAGATATTTTTTGCTCTGATTACTGTTGCTAATGTCGTTTCGGCAGCAGCAACGGTAATCAGTCCCCCTGTTATCCCCGGTGATGAGGATATGGAAGCAGAGATTAAGCGCTGTGTTGCATCAATGACCATTGAAGAAAAAGTGGGTCAGATGTGCGAACTTACGCTTAGTGTTATCAGTTCGGCAGATCCGCGTTGGAATCCTACGCTCACACTTGACAAGACGAAACTCAATCATGTGATTTCCCGGAAGAAAGTCGGTTCTATTCTCAATACGGCCGATATTGCCATTACTCCCGAGCAGTGGTATCGTGTTGTCAAGCAAGTACAGGATGAATCAATGAAAGGTATCGGTATACCATGTATATATGGACTTGATATGAATCACGGCGCAAGCTATACTATGGGGGCGACACTTTTCCCGCAGAATATAAATATGGCTGCCACGTTCAACCCGAATCTTGCATTTAGTGGCGGAGAGATTACGGCATACGAGACTCGTGCCTGCAATGTTCCATGGACATATAATCCCACTGTCGACCTTGCGCGAAATCCCCTCTGGCCGCGTTTCTGGGAGAACTATGGAGAGGATGCCTACCTTTCTTCGGTTATGGCAACTGCTACTGTCAGAGGCATGCAGGGCACCAATCCCAATAAGATAGACCGTTTCCATATTGCTGCCAACATTAAACATTATATGGGCTATGGATCACCTGTCAGTGGCAAAGACCGTACACATTCCTCTATCAGTGAGCAGGAGATGCGAGAAAAACATTTTGCTCCTTATCTCGAAGCTATCGTTAAGGGTGGCGCATTGTCGATAATGGTCAACTCAACGACTAACAATGGTATTCCCTTTCATGCCAATGCCCGTTATCTTAACCAGTGGCTGAAAGAAGAACTTGATTGGGATGGACTTATCGTGACCGACTGGGCCGATATCAACAACCTCTATCAGCGTGAATATGTAGCTGCCAACAAAAAGGAAGCGATAGCCATGGCCATAAATGCCGGCATAGACATGGCAATGGAGCCTTATGACACTGATTTCTGTGATTTGTTGATTGAGTGTGTTAATGAGGGTTTAGTGCCAATGAGCCGTATTGATGATGCTGTTAGTCGTGTGCTTCGCATGAAATACCGGCTCAACCTCTTCAAGGTGCCTGATACCAAGTACACCGATTATCCCAAATTTGCAAGTAAGGAGTTTGCCGATGTATCCCGGCAAGCTGCTGTCGAATCAATGGTACTCTTGAAGAATGATGACAATATACTTCCTATTAAAAAAGATATGAAAATACTGGTCACTGGCCCGAACGCTAATTCCATGCGCTGTCTTAACGGAGGATGGACTTACTTATGGCAAGGCCACATGACTGATGAACTTCCCATATCGAAGAACTACAAGACTATTCTTGCTGCCATGCAGGATCGTTTCGGCAAAGATAATGTTGTCTATGAACCTGGCATGACCTATGGTCTTACCGATCAGTGGGTCGGTAACTGGGGTGTGGAACATGTCGGGGATTTCGACAAGGTTATAGCTGCCACCAAGGATATTGACATTGTCGTAGCTTGTATCGGAGAAACCAGTTACTGCGAGACTCAAGGGAATATCAACGACCTCAACCTGTCTACTAATCAGATAGATTTGGTGAACCGCCTTTATGCTACAGGTAAACCTGTTGTATTGATTCTCAACGAAGGTCGTCCGCGGCTTATTAACTCTATAGTTCCGGGAGCAAAGGCTATTGTCAACATTATGCTTCCTTCCAACTATGGTGGTGAGGCACTTGCAAGCCTGTTGGCAGGCGATGAGAACTTCAGTGGTCGTCTGCCGTTCACCTATCCCAAGCATCATGGAGCTCTTGTCACGTACGATTATAAGAAAGGGGAAGTTTCAGCTACTATGGCCGGTGTCTACAACTACGAAGCGACTATAGATGTACAGTGGCTCTTCGGCTATGGCCTTAGTTATACTACTTTCAAATACTCCAACCTGTGTGTCAACCGTAAAGAATTCACCCATAAGGATACGCTTTCTTTCTCGGTTGATGTCACCAATACCGGTTCTCGTGAAGGTATGGAAAGCGTACTTCTCTTCTCCAGCGATCTTGTGGCTACTACTTCTCCGGATATAAGACGCCTGCGCGCATTTGACAAGATAAGTTTGAAACCTGGCGAAACGAAAACGGTGACATTAGAACTTCCCGCAAGCGACCTTGCTTACGTTGGTTACGATGAACACTGGATTCTTGAAGCCGGCGATTTCCGTATTACAACAGGAGACCAAGCTATAAACATCAAACAAAGCCACCGAAACTTATCGTTGGACTACTCCAAATCGTTAAAATACAGATAGAAAATGATGAAAAATATTATTTTAACAATGGCTGTAGCTGCATTTTCTACAGCATCATTGGCACAAGCGCCCCAGCTTCGTACCGACAATATCGATGAAATTCTCAATGCAATGACACTGCGTGAGAAGGCGACACTGCTGGTTGGTGAGCTAGCTGCCAATCAGAATGCCCAAGGTACCCAAATAGGCAATACGGAGAAATACATCCCCGGTGCGGCAGGAAACACTCATAGCATTCCCCGTCTGGGAATACCGCCTACGGTAATGGCCGACGGGCCTGCCGGTCTGCGTATCTATACCAAGCGTAATTACGATAGTAATACCTACAATTGTACAGGTTTTCCTATCGGGACAAGTCTTGCAGCTTCTTGGAATGAAGACATTGTATATCGTGCCACTAAAGCCATGGGAAACGAAGTACTCGAATATGGCGTGGATGTACTTTTGGCTCCCGGTAACAATATCCAACGAAATCCTCTCTGCGGCCGCAACTTCGAGTATTTCTCCGAAGATCCTGTCCTTAGTGGAAATATAGCAGCCGCTTATATCAATGGTATTCAAAGTAATGGTGTAGGTACTTCACTCAAGCACTACGCTTTTAATAATCAAGAAACACGCCGTTTAGGTAATGATGCCAGAGTGTCACAACGGGCAGCTCGCGAGATTTATCTTAAACCATTTGAAATTGCAGTGAAAAAATCACAGCCATGGACAGTGATGAGTTCTTACAACAAGGTTAACGGTGAGTATACCAACTCACGTCGTGACCTGCTCACCGACATTCTTCGTAACGACTGGGGATACAACGGCATAGTGGTAACTGACTGGGGTGGATACTTTGACGCGGTTAAATGTATTACTGCCGGTAATGACCTTGTAGAACCAGGCTCACCTAAATTTATCAATGAGATAGTGGAAGCTGTGGAAAATGGCAAACTCGACCAAAAGTATGTTGACGCCTGTGTGCGTCGCATGTTAGCGTATGTCGTTAAGACTCCACGCTTCAATAAATATAAATTCAGCAGTAATCCCAATCTAAAGGCTCATGCTCAGATAGTGCGTGAAGCTGCTGCCGAAGGTACAGTCTTACTGAAGAACAACGAAAACCTGTTACCTCTTACTCATACGAAAAATGTAGCTCTCTTCGGTTGCGGCTCTTATAGACCCATTGCCGGAGGTACTGGTTCTGGTGATGTAAATAAGGCTTATATCGTGTCGCTTGTCGAGGGGATGCGCAATGCCGGTTTTAATGTTGACAATAATCTGGTGTCTGAATATACCAAATATCTATGGGCTTACGATGAAAAGATGGCAAAGCTGGAGTGGTGGCAAAGAAATCCTGTAGCCCCGGAATTTATTCCGGATGCTTTGGCAGATGCTGTCAAGAATAACGATATTGCCATCGTCACCATCCAACGTCAATCAGGTGAAGGCCGTGACCGTCCGGCAGCTGACTTCGAGCTTGATGCCGATGATAAAGCACTGCTTACTCAGGTGGCTGATACGTTCCACAAGGCAGGAAAGAAGATTGTGGTAGTGCTCAATGTAGGAGGAGCTATAGAGACCGCTTCATGGAAAGATATTCCCGATGCTATCCTGTTGCCATGGCAGTGTGGACAGGAAATTGGACACAGCATCGCCGATATGCTGACAGGCAAGGTAGCACCGTCAGGACATTTGCCCATGACATTACCCGAGAAATTAAGTGACCATGCTTCTACGAAAAATTTCCCGCTTGATTCTCCCGACATAAGTGGATGGGGCGATGAAAATAAGAATGACCGTAAAAACATAGATTATACAGAATATGAGGAAGACATATATGTAGGCTACCGTTGGTTTGACAAGCAGAGACTGAACGTATCTTATCCATTCGGATACGGGCTTACATATACCACATTTGAGTTTGAGGGACTAAAGTTAAACGTAAGGAATGGGGATACACATTCTGACGATACCATAGAGGTTAGTGTCAACGTTAAAAACATAGGTGCCACCACTGGCAAACAAGTTGTTCAAGTCTATGTGGTTGCCCCTAAAGGAAATCAGGACAAACCGGAACAGGAACTGAAAGGCTTTGCCAAAACGCGTTTATTGAAACCGGGCGAGAGTCAGTTGCTCACTATCTGTATTCCAAAGATAAACCTGGCATCCTTCTATGCCAAGAAATCAGCCTGGATTGTTGATGGCGGCACATACGTTTTCCGTATCGGCGATAATAGTCGCAACATCCTTTGTGAAGGCAAAATAAAGATTAAAAAACAACAGGAGAAAGTCAGTGTCAGCTTATAAGGGATTTTAGTATATGTTCTCTATTATCCACTAAGAAATAGACAACAATGTTTAAAACTACAATAAAAAAGGATTATGGCTTTTTATCAGCTATAATCCTTTTTTATTGTAATATCTCCAGATAAACTAAAATTTATAATCCCAACTTAGCCGAAATCTCCAACATTCGTTGAATCGGCTTCACTGCCTTCTTAGCCACCTCCGGATCTACTGTAATCTCCGGTGACTCATTCTTCAGACACTCATAGAGCTTCTCTAACGTATTCAATCGCATGAAGCTACACTCGTTACATCCACACGTACTATCGTTCGGTGGAGCAGGGATAAACGTCGTCTGCGGACACTTCTTCTGCATCTCATGCAAGATACCCGATTCGGTAGCCACAATATAGGTGTTTTCCGGATGATTCACTGCATACTTCAACAATGCTGCCGTAGACCCTACCACATCCGCCAGTTTCAAAACCGTACTCTTACATTCGGGATGTGCCAGCACCAATGCTTCGGGATGCTGCGTCTTCAATTCCACAATCTTTTCAACAGAGAACTGTTCATGCACATGACAGGCACCGTCCCAAAGCAACATATTCCGGTTCGTAACTGAGTTGATATAATTCCCCAGATTTCGGTCCGGACCAAAGATTATTTTCTCATCTTTGGGGAAGCTTTCCACAATCTGCTTCGCATTGGTGGAAGTCACCACCACATCCGTTACCGCTTTCACTGCAGCCGTCGTATTGACGTAAGAAATAACGGTGTATCCCGGATGCTCTTTGACAAACTGCGCAAACTGATCCGCCGGACAACTGTCCGCCAACGAACAACCTGCCGCCATGTCGGGCACCAGCACTTTCTTGTCCGGACAAAGCACTTTTGCCGTTTCCCCCATAAAGTGAACGCCACACATCACAATAATATCCGCTTCCGTTTTGGCTGCCCATTGAGCCAATGCCAAACTGTCGCCAACATAATCAGCGATGTCTTGTATTTCCCCCTTCTGGTAGTAGTGTCCCAAAATGATTGCATTCTTTTCTTTCTTTAGCTCGTTAATAGCCTTTATGAGTTCATTCATAATAATATTCTTATTTCTTTCCTTTTAAAAAAATCCTTTGTTAGTGATGATAGCCTGTTAATAATGTTAGCAAATAAATACGATTTTTCTTGCCGGATAAGTTATTAGTCCATACTTCTGTTTTATGAGTTGGTTATGAACTGATGTAAAGGACAAGATATTCTATTCTACTTGCTTCATTATCAATGAAAGCATCGTTAAATGCCGTCAAATAGGAGTTTGCTATTAACTCCCTGTTGATAAAGTGCAAAGTTAAAAACTTTATGGATATAAACAGGCAGATAAGTGCTGAAAAATATGTTTATGTCTGTGTAGAAAGTTTTGGGTTAGTTTTTTGGAATGTTCATAACGAAGGCCTCTTATACCTTCTTTTGAATAATGCAAGAATTATTTTTCAAAATCTTTGCCGATAGTTTTGACAGGTTTTAAACCGTTATCAACATCTTGTTAACTGAAAAGAATTACCTTTGTGGACAAGAACATAATAAAAGAAAAGACGTATGCGTAAACTGAAAATAACAGAACTGAACCGTATCAGTGCCGAAGAGTTTAAACAGGTTGAAAAACTGCCTCTAGTAGTAGTGCTGGACGATATTCGTAGTTTGCACAATATAGGTTCTGTGTTCCGTACTTCGGATGCTTTCCGTATTGAATGTATCTATCTGTGTGGTATAACAGCTACCCCGCCACACCCTGAAATGCATAAGACTGCATTGGGTGCGGAGTTCACTGTCGACTGGAAGTATGTTAATAACGCTGTTGATGCTGTTGATAACCTCAAAAACGAAGGGTATATCGTTTATTCTGTAGAACAGGTGGAAGGAAGCATCATGCTTGATGAACTTCAGCTGGATAAAACCAAGAAGTACGCTATCGTAATGGGAAACGAAGTGAAAGGGGTACAGCAGGAGGTTATTAACCATTCGGATGGCTGTATAGAGATTCCTCAATACGGAACGAAACACTCTTTGAATGTTTCCGTAACTACCGGTATTGTGATTTGGGATTTGTTCAAAAAGTTACGTTAATAGCTATAATACAGGATTGGTTAATAAGTTGTTTATAACGAGTTAATAGCTTAGTTAATTCATTTATAATCAATAACTATGTATTGTTTATAACTATATGGAGCCATGTTGATTCTATGGGTATTGGGTAGTTATTATTATAGTTGTTGATAGTGCGTTTTCAGGCTGTTAATACTTGAGTTGTCAGGTATTAACAGCCTATATGATAAGTATTAATAGCTGGGAACTCAAGTATTAACTTCTGAGAAAACAGAAATTAATACCTTGCAGGAAGCTTGTTAATTCTTGAAATGATAACTAGTAGGGTTGAGTAGTTGATAAATTGGCTTATAAGGTTGATAAACTTATAAGCCGATTGATTTTAGATCTGTCCGTTCTCTACCATCAACACCACACGTTCCGTTAGTTTGTCTTCACCTTGCGGATCATATTCTTTTTTTAAACTGGCTCCGAACAATGCAGCAAAAGTCTGATAGAATCCCGCTTTGAAAGGTCCCATAAATGCTTTCACCAGTTCATAGCTGGTAGAATTGCTTTGGCGGTCTATTAATTTAATCAACAGTTTTCCCTGTGCAAAAGAAAGTTTCTTCATTCGGGGAGTATATTGCTCTTTCAATCCTTTTTCAACCCGTTTGATATGTTTTTGACGGGCTTTCTCATTGGGTAATGTCTGAAGATATTCGTAAGTTTCGATGATGGCTTGGTTAATTTCTCTGGAGATAGGATATACCTTTTTCACATTGCGGATCAGGCGATAATATTCCTGGCGTTCTTTTTCATTCTTGAATTTCAACGGACGGAAAATATACACAGTTCTTAACTGGACACATGGAATGGTATCTCCATTGTAGATACACATCGGAACCAAATATCCATTGATGCTTTGTTTTTCTTGAGCTTGCAGGCGCAACGAACAACAAACAATAGCAAACAGCGTCATTACTACTATGTTAAGCCTCCTTTTCACGATACAAAAATAGAATTAAAATTTTTATTATTCAGACATTTCTCTTCGATGTTAACCTATTTAAAGTATCTTTGCGGCCTTATCTGTTAAAAAGCAGGAAGAATAAACCATTTTATTGATGAAAACTATTCAACTTTTACGGTTGATAAGTATTATAAACAGCCTGTTAATAATTCCTGCTTGTAGTGCTCAAAACCCTTCTGAAAGTCTTTTAGAAGATGTTCTTGAAGATTTATCTGTTAATAACGGAACTGATAACTCTGTTAATACTCCTAATTGGGAAAATGAATTGGAAGAACTTTCCAATCGTATGCAAGAACCAGTAAATTTGAATGTTGCTACCCGTGAACAACTCGAACAGTTTCCTTTCCTTAGTGATATTCAGATTGAACATCTGTTGGCCTACATCTATATACATGGACAGATGAAAACCATCTATGAACTTCAACTGGTAGAAGAGATGGATAAGCAAACAATCCAGTATTTACTGCCTTTCGTCTGTATAAAAGCTATTAACAATAAACCTGCTTTCCGGTGGAAAAGCCTGTTGAAAAACGCAGCGAAGTATGGAAAGAATGAACTGTTAACTCGCTTTGATATACCATTTTATAAGCGAAAAGGTTATGAACATACCTATTTAGGACCTTCTGTTTATAACTCTGTGAAATACAGTTTCCGATACAGTGACCGGCTCTATGCAGGAGTCGTTGCTGAAAAAGATGCTGGAGAACCTTTTGGAGCTTTACATAATCGCTACGGCTATGATTATTATTCCTTTTATCTGTTATTAAAAGATTGTGGACGATTAAAAGCATTAGCTGTTGGTAACTATCGGCTTAGTTTCGGACAAGGTCTGGTGATTAGTACTGATTATTTGATGGGAAAAACAGTTTACGCTTCTTCTTTCAATAACCGTAATAGCGGGATAAAGAAACATTCTTCTGCTGACGAATACAACTATTTTCGAGGAGTAGCTGCCACTGTTTCTTTGACAAAAGATTGGGATATTTCTGGTTTCTATTCACACCGTTCTCTGGATGGAGTAATCACTGATGGAACAATCACTTCTATCTACAAAACCGGGCTGCATCGAAGTCAAAAGGAAGCGGATAAAAAGAACCTGTTCACCATGCAATTAACAGGTGGACACGCGAGTTATCAACACAACCGTATCCGATTGGGTATCACCGGTATTTACTACCTTTTCAACCGACCATACGAACCGGAATTAACAGGTTATTCCAAATACAATCTTCATGGAAATAACTTCTATAATCTGGGAATAGATTATGCTTACCGATGGCATCGTTTTTCTTTTCAGGGAGAGACGGCAATCGGAAAACAAGGTTGGGCTTCTTTGAATCGTTTGCAATATTCACCGGTTCAAAACACTCAAATCATGTTGATACATCGGTTTTATTCTTATAACTATTGGGCTATGTTTGCCCATTCATTCGGTGAAGGAAGTACGACACAAAATGAACAGGGATATTATATCGGCTTGGAAACTTCTCCTTTTGCTTATTGGAAGTTTTTCGCCTCATTCGATTTGTTTTCCTTTCCGTGGAAAAAATACAGAGTGAATAAACCCTCCCGCGGAACAGATGCTCTGTTCCAAAGCACTTTTACTCCATACAGCAATTTATCCATGTATCTAAGGTATCGTTATAAACAAAAAGAGCGTGACTGGACAGGTAGTAAAGGAACACTAACACTTCCTATTTTTCACCATCAACTTCGCTATCGTTTGAACTATTCTTTAGGAGATGTGTTAAGCAGTCGTACAACTTTAGATTATAATCATTTTCATTCTCAGGACAGAGCTGCTAATAAAGGATATCAGGTTACACAAATGATATCCTCCCAACTGCCTTGGGCCAGGCTGTTTGCTGACGTTCAGGGCAGTTACTTTTTTACAGACGATTATGACTCGCGTGTATATGCTTCGGAAAGCGGATTGCTTTATACGTTTTATACTCCGTCTTTTCAAGGTCGTGGATTCCGGTGTAGTATCCGTTTCAAATATGAACTGAACAAACACTTTCTATTGATAACCAAGTTCGGCGAAACTGTCTATCTGGACCGTAACGAGATAGGTTCCGGCAACGATTTGATCTGTGGAAATAAAAAAGCAGATATACAAATGCAACTGCGTATTAAGTTTTAGGCTATCTTTGTACGCAACTAATTGGAGAAATTAGTAGACAAAGTGAGCAGTTTAATTTTGCGGTATTGACTATGGATTATTAGTTGATAAAGTATGTAAATTGTAAATGATAAAATTAGAATAAGATGACTATTATTTTTTCTTCACCCATCTTCGGCCCTATCCATTCCCGCCGTTTGGGCGTTTCTTTGGGAATCAATTTGTTGCCGGATGACGGTAAGGTTTGTTCATTCGACTGCATTTATTGTGAGTGCGGTTTCAATGCCGAACATCGTACGAAGAAACTTCTGCCTACCCGTGAAGAAGTCCGCACAGCTCTCGAAGAGAAATTGAAAGATATGCAGGCAAACGGTCCTGCTCCCGATGTATTGACATTTGCCGGAAACGGTGAACCGACTGCGCATCCTCACTTCCCGGAAATCATAGAAGATACGCTTGCACTTCGTGACAAGTATTTTCCAAAAGCGAAAGTAAGCGTATTAAGTAACTCTACGTTTATTGATCGTCCTGCCGTATTCGAAGCACTGAATAAAATAGATAATAATATCTTGAAACTGGATACGGTGGATGAAGAATATATTCATTTATTGGATCGTCCTAACGGAAAATACTCTGTTAAGAAGACTATCGAAAAGATGAAAGAATTCAAAGGAAATTGCATCATACAAACGATGTTCCTGAAAGGAAGTTATCAGGGAAGAGATGTAGATAATACATCCGACAAGTATGTGCATCCCTGGATAGAAGCAGTGAAAGAAATTGCTCCCTGTCAAGTGATGATTTATACAATTGACCGGGAAACTCCCGATCACGATTTGCAGAAAGCTACGCATGAAGAGTTAGACCGTATTGTGGCTTTATTGGAGAAAGAAGGCATTTCGGCAACAGCTTCTTATTGAAAATATAATTCGAATAGGAATCATCTTTCTAATCTGACAATAAATGAAAGATTAAACATCAAACATAAGAGAGCGAACTCTAGAATTCAGCAGTTTTACACTCTTACTCTATTGTTCGCTTTCTTCTATTATTTTATTTAAAAAGAGCTGTTTTATTAGTTATCGTATCAATAATTGATTATCGCGCTGCTATCAGATACTAAGTATATAGGATGTCAGACTACTATCCTGATCAAGATTAAGTTTCCGTTTGAGCCTGTACTTCTTCAATTCGACAGAACGAATTGCAATCCCCATAATAACAGAAATTTCTTTGGTAGATAAGTTGGCGCGTATCAGACAACAGAATTTCAATTCCGAAGGTGATAAGTCCGGATAAACCTTTTGTATGCGTAGCATAAATTCATAGTGCACTTCTACAAAGTAGTTTTCAAAAGATAATAACTTATCTTTTTCCGTAGCGCCCTGCTGAATAATTTTCATTAATCGGAGGTAGAGCTTGTTAGGATACCGGTCGCCCAGTTCATTCTTTTGTGTTTCCACTTCTGTAGAAATAGCGTCCAGCAATTCTTGTTTTTGAGTTAAGAAACGCATCCGGTTTTTAAGTTCACTTTCTTGGTTCCTTACTTTCTCCTGCAGTTGTTCGTAGGCTTGGTGTTGCAGTTCTTCCACATGTTTCTTCTGTTCCTCTTCGTATTGTTTGAGTAATCTTTTCCGTTTTCGTTCGCTGAAGAGAGTCACTATTCCGACGGTGATTATTACCAATAACAATATATATAGCGCAATCATCCATGTTCGTTTGTAGAGAGGCGGAGATACGAGTATCGGGACTATTAATGTGTTTTGATTGCTATCTTTTATTTCGAGTTGATAAGCACCGGACGGCAGGTTGGTGAAGTAAATAGTACCTGACGTCTGCCATGGACTCCATTCATTCGTTACCCCAGGAAGGCGGTAAGAGATGGAAGTGGCATGACTCCCCAGTCCCGTAGTGACTTGAATAGTGATATTGGTGGCGGTATTAGGTAATTCTATTTCCTGCTGGTGGAAATCTACATAAAAAGTATTGTTATCATAATCGTTGAAACAGAAAGTCTCTATCTGTAACGGGCACGGATTGGAGACATGGTGGTTTACCATTCTATTGTTGATAACAACAGTTCCTTCACAGGTAGAAACAAACGTAATTGAATCATTAATCGATTTCAGATTATAATGTTTGTCGTAAAGCATAAGTTCATTATCAACAAATGGCCAGTGCATTATTAATTCGGCAGATAAATCCGCAATGTGATAGAGGAACAACTCTTCATCCGTAGCTACCCAGATATTGTTCTTGTAGGCTGGTTTTATAGATTGCAACTTGTTCAGATATACTATTTCCCTGCTTATTTGTTCTTGTTTTCTGAAACTCTTCCCGGTAATATCGAACATGTATATTCCTTTAGGCGTCGCAAACAGAATTTTATCTTCCACTTTTACCAGACTGATTCTGTTATAATTGGCATATCCGTCTATTTCGGCGAAGTTCTCGAAATCCGTTATCTGATTTAGGTCTTTGTTGATACGTAGGCGGAAGATTCCTTTTTCCGGATGGATAGCCCATACCGTATGAAGATTTTCTGGCATGATGTTGGCGTAATCTTCCGTATTCATAAGTAAAGACTTGTATTTCCAGGTGTTGTTTTTATATTCGAGCAGGGCAATACCAGAATAAGAACGTAAGAAGATATATTCATCGCCACGATCAGCCATATATTCAAACTGTCTGACACCGTTTATGTTGTAGAACGGTTCGAAATTGGCTTGACCGGCTTTCATTTTAAATAGCTGGGTAGTAGTACCGCATAACAATTCATTTTTTAAGTTGCAAAACTGGAGAGGGTACATGGAAGTTTGCATTTTCCTGCCATCTTCCTCATAAAGATAAATACCTTGATTGGAGCCGATATAAGTCTTTCCATCGAAATAGGCTGCGTCGAAGAAAGTACCTATATCAGTGTTTGTCTTCCAGAGATAAGTTGCCGGTTGGAGGATAACCGATGAAATTCCGTTGTCGAGCGAAAGCCATAGAAAGTTTTCGTTGGCGAAACACAAACCGTGAATATTGAGATCTTGCAATTGCGAAGAATGATAATGTGTCTGTTGTCCGTTTTTCAGGTTAATCAGGAATAAGCCGTCGCCAATGGTTCCGACAGCAAGTATCTCGTCTTTCCAGATACTTCCACAATCAATTCGGACGGGAATCTGATTTTTATTCTCCAATTGGATGAATGGGGTTACCTTATTTTCTTTCAGGGTGAATATTTTTCCACTGGTCTGTCCTATGATATACTCGTCATTAGCGATTTGATACATGAATTTAGTTTCTCCGTTCAGAAAGGTGGTATCCTCACAAAAGCTCTTCAGTTGGCTACCGCGAATCTGCATAAGAGGACCGCCGCACTTTTGAGTAAACAGCCTTTTCCCTATCGGATAGAGAGAAACACAACAATCATTTCTGACTAGGTAATCCATCTCCTTACCGTCATACCAGATAATGTTGCCGAAGGAATGGAAATAAACTTTGCCTTCAGTTTCTCCTATGCTCCAGAAAGTTTCTCCTTTGATTCCCAGTTTATTTACCAACGGTAGAAGGGAGATATAGTTTATTTTTCCGTTTGCGTCATATTTCCAGTAGCCGATATTATTATCGCCTGCTGTATAAATTCGGTCACCGATACAACGCACTGTACGTACGGTACTACGTTCACCCGGTTCGAGAAGAGTCCAGTCGTTGCCGTTGTATCTTAATAGTCCGTTATTGTTGCTGCTATATAGAATCTGTTCGGGAGAAATCGTAATGCCCCAGTTCTGAATTCCGCCTTTATAGTTCTTATAATTATAGTTGGTGATTTGCACAGGTGTCTGTGCTATACCTGGAGAGAGGCAGGTAAAGGATAATAAAATAGATAGTCCAAAAAGAATCCAATTGTATCTCATTCGTATTGTATTAGCATGGAATGTACTTATTACAAAGATAAAGAGAAAAATCGAAGATACAATAAAGCAGTTTAATTTGCTAGCAGTTAGCAAATATTTGGTGGAATCACGAGTAAAGGCTTGTTGTTGAATGATAGATATATGCCGGACCATCAATTGTTAGTCCGGCATATATGCTAAAAACACAGTTACCTTGTTACCTGAAAAGTTCCGCAGACGCTGTTTGCGCCATTCCATAATCCGTCTGTTCCTGCATAGACATAAGCTCCGTTGTCTATCCGGTAGCGGAAAGTATAATAATAAGTTCCTGCTTCTGAAACAGCCGGAGTAAAGCCTTGATAATAATACTCATTTCCCCAGTCACTGTTCCAGGGACAAGTGGTCCATGTCCAGCCAGCACCAGAAGGGTTCGGATCTGTTGCAGAGTAACCAATTTCACACGTCACATGTTTGTTTCCGGAAGTTGCCGGTTCTGCCAAATTGGTCAGTCCGCTAATGAATACTTTCGAGCCGGCATTGAATTTTTCTCCCACACTGATGTTTTCTCCATCCCATTGGAGATTTGCCCAAGTGACGGAGAGCTTACTATAGTCTATACCATCGTCTTCTTCTTCCTCTCCTTTCACTTCGAAGGTTTTAAACGTACTGGTTGTCCCGTTCCACAATCCGCTTGTTCCTGCGTAAGCATAAGCTCCTTCGTCTATTCGGAAACGGAAAGTGTAATAGTACGTTCCTGATGTGGATATTGCAGGTGTTTTTCCCTGGTAATAATGATTGTTATCCCATTGTCCGTTCCAGTGGCAAGATGTCCATGTCCAGCTCTCATTTGACGGATCGGTATCTGTTGTGGAGTAACCTATTTCACATGTTACGTGTTTATTGGCCGTACCAGTTTGAAGATTCGTCAGTCCTTCAATATAAATCTGTGCACCGGTTTCAAACTGCTCTTCTTTTTCGATGGGATTTTTAGCCACCCAGCTGCCAAGTTCTGCCCAGCTGACAGATAATTTACTGTAATCTTCTATGCTTGCGTATTCATCTTCTTCCTCTCCTTTCACTTCAAACTTTCCGTTGACGTTTACTTCTCCATCCCATAATCCGCCTGTTCCTGCATATTTGTAAGGTCCCGAACCGTTACGGAAACGGAATGTATAAAAGTAAGTGCCGACAGTGAGATTTTTAATACGTCCCTGATAATAGAAGTTGTTGCCCCAGTCTTGATTAAATGGACAGGAAGTCCATATCCAATCTTCTCCGGACGGATCTGTATCAGTAAGAGAATAACCGATATCGCAGGTAATTTCTTCTCCTGTTTCGCTGTCAACAGAATTGGTGATGCCGTCGGCAAACACACACGAACCAGCTTCAAAATCGTCTCCCTCATTGATTACGCTAGCGGCACACCATTGCAAATTGGCCCATGTGATAGGAAACTCTTCATCCGGTCTTTCTCCTTCATCCTGAATACTTTGCTTGACGGTCAGGGTGATTACCTCTTCGTCTTGTAGGAAAAAAGTGACATGTCCTTCGCGGGGCTGACCTGTTGCATTGTCGGAAACAGTGACAGCTACATTCGCTATGAAACTCTCATTTACTCCGGGATAGTTGTCCGGGCTTATGGTAATCCAGTATTCGGAAGCAACGGCACTCCAACGACGGGTGGCATTTACTTTGACGGCAAGAGTGCTTTTATATCCGGTGAATGACAATTCATTCTTGTTGATAGTCAGAGATGCCGGGGCTATCTCTTCGGAATCTTTACAACTCCAAGTGAATAGACTCATGCAAAGAGAGATAAATATATAATATATGTGTTTCATACTGTTTAATTATTGGTTATTAGTTTTATACTTATTCATATCTGAATAGGACTGATCTATTTTATATCTGATTTTACCTATTCACATATGAATGAACAGGTTTTACCGTAAATAGGTTGTCACACGATATATACCCGGACTCCAGACTGCCTGATAGGAAGTAGGTGAGTAAACAAATATCTCGTTGCTGTGGTCGGCATTGTAATTGTTACTCTTTTCCGATGTAAACGTACGACGTCCTTTGGCAATCAGTACAGCGTTGTGGTAAGTTTCGTCACCATTGAGCAAACGGGTGGCTTTCCATTCACCGTCTGTATCATAACCGCCTTCCCATACTTGCTTGATATAGCCCGTTTTCTTTTTGTTGGTAGAAGTAAAATAAACCTTAAGGTTGATTCCGGCAACGACGAACTCATTCTTTCCGGTTTGGATAATCAATCCGTAAGCATCTTCGGCATCGTATTTAATACATAGTTGATAATCGCCCATCGTCACTATACGTTCCGATTCACCCGGCATTTTCATTACGCCAATCATGCGGCTGCTGCCTTGGTATTCGGAAATAAGCGGCATCAATTCATTCAGCACTTTATAGGATTGGGCAAAGACGAAATTATCCGCTCCATCTTCGATACCGAAAGGTGAATAACAAAGTGCACTGTGTTCGCCGAATGCCCAAAAAGCATTAGCCGGTTTCATCACTGCTTCGGGAATCAGCAACGGATTGTCTGCCCGGTGATAGTCTGCCACAATATTCTTGAAGTCAGACAGATAAATATCCGGAGCAAGCACATCGATATGCGGTGCGGCTGCTTTCCAGATGTCCATTACACGGGATACCGGTCCGCCGTTGGGATAAACTCCGGGCATGTCATCAGGCTTTTGCACCAGCCAACAGTTGCAGAAGGTAGGTAGCGGATAAATCTCTTTCGCACCGGCAGAGATAAAATCTATGTAAGTGGCATACTGCCAAGTAGTGTAGAAACTCTTGCTCCAGACATTATCTCCGAATACCGTTTTCCATGTGCCGGAAGTCTTGGCTCCATTCTCCTCCCATACGGAAAGCAGCTCTTTACGCAGGTTTTTGCGGTTCTTTTTCATATATTGGATAAGTGTCTGCGGAACCTCCTGTCCATATGCCGCAAGTGAGGCTTTCGAGTAGTCCATATCCTGAAAGATACCCACTTCGTTTTCCGGTTGCAGGGCGATGATTGTTCCCGTTGTCTGATCCACCTTTTTGATGTATTCCACCAATGTTCTGAATGCTTTGGCATCCGCTTTCATGGTATTTTCGCAGAAAGGGGAAAGCGTTTCGATTTCTTTGCCTTCCACGCTTTTTACGCGGAAAAAACGCTTGGTATCCTCTTTCACCCAAGTAGGCGCATAGCTCGATTCTCCGTTTTTCCAGCTGCCGAACCACAGGATAGACAGTTTGAGTCCGTTTTTCCGGGCTCCATCTATCATATTGTCTATCAATGTATAATCAAATATACCCTCTTGCGGTTCAAACTGTTCCCAAGCGATTGGGGCGAGCACCGTATTCAGGTTCAGTGTTTTCAAGGGAGTCCACAGATTGTTCAGATATTCGGTGGTTGAGGCCGAAGAGTTGTGCAATTCGCCTGCCAGCATGATGAAAGGTTTTCCGTTCACTATCAGTTGCCAGCTTCCGTGTTCGTTTTTTACGAGTTTGGAGGGAACTTCAGTATTTGTTGAAGTCTGGGCCTTCATTGTGGAAATTCCCGTTATTAAAATCAGGCACATTATGGTAGTCAATAATTTCTTCATCGTTGTTATTTATCTTAAAGTTACAGGAATAGAATAAGACTGGTTTGCACCATCGGTCACTGTGAGCGTGTATTTCTTTCCTCTAAGGATGGAGTTGTCGAAGAAAGAAATGATATTGGTTCCTGCTGTCAGTTCGATATTGGTGCGATAAATCTCTTCGTTTTTCGTATTAGCCAGTACAAGCAGTCCGTTACCCGAATTCTTCGTATAGAAATCTATTTCATACTTTTCACGATCGGGATGACGCATCATATCATATACATGGGTTGCGGTGTTGACTGTTGCCAGATAAAATCCCGGGGTATATTCGGGACTCGTTCTGATTTCTGCCAGTTGGAGGCCTTTTTGCACATATTCGTTTTTCATCAGGAGTTTCCAGATAAGTCCTGTACGGTAGTTTTCCATCATGATGGCCATTGGTGCATGTTCCATTGCCAGATATTCCGTTCCTACCGATTTATCAGAAGGGCAGTAGGATATGTTAAGTCCGTAAGTACCGTTTAGTTTTGGATAATTTCTTATCAGGTTCATCAATACTTGTGTAGAGTAGAACGGGGTATATGGAAAAGCGCTGATTGCTGCCGTAGGTGCAATGATACCGTCGTCTTTGAATGGTTCACGCGATTTGTATTCAGGATTTTTGCCGCACCCTCCACAGGCGGTTAGTCCCCAGTCGGATTCTGAATATTTATACTCTTCTGGAGCTTCGTATATGCAGTAATGGCGGTTGATCATTGTATGGCTTACGTTCTGTGTCCAGTAGTAGGTATATTTGTCTTCCATGGCTCTGGGATCCAGTCCAAGGAAAGAATATTGAGACAGGAAAAGTGCGTTGCCATATTCAGTGCCTAATGGCATCAGGTAACCATATGTTTTTCTGCCGGGAGTGGCAAAGTTGCGGCCTTGCCAACAATTCTTGTAGATATCTGTCGATACTTTATGGTTGTCCGGTGCTGCCATAGCCAATATGTATACCAACAGAGTTTCGTTCCAGCCTATCAAAGGTAGTTCGTAGGTATTAGTATCTTTGTGCCATATCCAGTATAAGCGGCCGTTGTTTACGAAATGGTTCCATTCGATGGTCTCCCAAAAATAGTTTGTCGTTTCGCGGATTTCCTTTTCAGCTTCGCTGTTACCGGTGAAATATTCGCAGGCAGTTAGTAATCCGCCCATCATGAAAGCTGTTTCCACAATTTCTCCGGCCTCATTCTGGTTTCCGAAGGGGAGGATTTTGCCGTCGGGTCTGTACCAATGTGCCCAGGCTCCGGCAAAACGGTCGGCTGTTTTCAGGAAGCGGACTATCTTTACGATATGTTCGGCAGCATCTTCACGACTGATCCATCCACGTTCCACTCCTATCACAAGATTCATAATGCCCATTCCTGTGGCACCTGTGGTAAGGGTTGTTTTACTTGTAGATCCGTTGTAAGCCATTCCGGTTGTCTGATTAGCGCCTTCATAGAAATAACTGATAACCTTCTGCTGCTGGTCGTTCATGGCAGCTTTCACGGTAAGCGGCGAATAGGTGTTGTCGTTGTTCACGGTTGATTCGCCTACTGTCGATTCATCTTCCACGCAGTTCCACAGCATGAGTGCCGAGAACAGGGTAGCGGTTATATTTAATATCATCTTTGACATATTTATAATTGTTATTTGGTTTCGATTAATATTTAGGATTTTGTTGCAACTTACCATTCGACTTGTCGATTTCCGTTTGCGGGAGAGGGAATACCTCGTGCTTGCCGACAACGAAGTTGGCTACTTTGTCTTCGGCAATTCCCCAACGTACCAGGTCGAAGTAACGTTCAAATTCCAGCGCCAGTTCGATGCGGCGTTCGTGACGGATTTTCTCTCTTAATTCGTCTTTGTCGGTAGTCTTTATTTCGGGTAATACCGACTGACCGTTACGGGCACGGGCTCTTACCATTTCCAGCTTTCTCTTTGCTTCATCAAGGTCATTGGTTTCGCAGGCAGCTTCGGCGTGCATCAGTACGATGTCGGCATAACGGATGATGCGGAGATTGCTCCAGTAACCATAACACCAGTCGGCACGTCCGTAGAGCGAACGTTCGCTTTTCCGACAATAGGCTTTCCTGTTGAAGTATTTGTAGTTGCTTGCCACCACTTCTTCACCATCCACTTTTTCACCGTGTTCCAGTATAGTAGCACCGAAACGCGGGTCGTTACTTTCGTAATCGTTCATCAGATTTTCACTGGGTGCATTATGTCCCCAACCTAAGTTCGGGAATCCGCGGACACCGTTCATCAGGCACCATTGGTTGTTTTCGCCGATGATAGAGATGTTTTGGTCCGGTTTGTAGTCGGCGTTGATTTCCCAGACAGATTCGGGACCGAATTCGTTCTCTTCCCAAAATATTTCCGCATAAGGAGTAGAGAGGTCATTATCTTCGGAACTGATGATTTGTCCGGTGTAGGTCAGACAGTTGTCGTAATCCTTTTCATATAGGTAAGTTTTGGCGATGATGGCACGGGCGGCGTTTTGGGTGGCACGTCCGATGTTTCCCGAGTTAACTGCTTCTTTGCGGGTAGGCAGGTCGTTTATCACTCCGATCAGTTCGGACAGATACTTGTTGCGGATAACCGTTGCACTAAGCTGGTCGGCCATTGCTTCATCCTTTCCCATTACTCTGTCTACGTAGGGTACTGCACCAAATGCCTGTGTCAGTCGGAAGTATGCTGCTGCACGGATAAAATAGGCTTCGGCCCTGTACTGTCTGGTTGCTGCTGTTTCCCCATTGGCTTCTTCTATGTCTTTCAACATTTGCAAGGCTTCGTTGGCTTTGGTGATGGCAGTGAATTGAAGAGAATAATAGGTATTAAACATACTGTTGGCCGGCGTGAATGACATGGTAGGAAACTGGCTGAAGTCTACCCCACCGTCGCCCGAAGGTCCTCCGGGGTGACTGTTATCCGTTGTATGACATTGCATGGCGGTTATAGGCCAGGTCTGTTGGGCGAATACGTTGTATCCGTCCATTAACGTGGCAAGGACGAGAAGTTCCTGTGCGGTACCCATATCATAATTGCCTTCGTGATATTTACCTTTCGGTGCATTATCGAGGAAGGTATCGCTGCAAGAGGTACAGGCGAACAATATTGCTATTATATAAGTAATTCGTTTCATAATTCGTTGATATTTCTAATGACTTAATTTTTAATTCAACAGTTGATTGGGTGAGCCACTTACTCAACTGGTATTTCTTTTTAGGTCAACGGTGGATGGGATGAGTCATTTCGCTCAATCGATGTTGACTTAGAAATTAATGGATAAACCTACGGTATACACCGATGGTAATGGATAAGTATCTCCCTGGTCCATCCCTCCTTGCAGAGCACTTCCTCCTATTTCGGGTGTGTATCCGGTGTTATGTTTGAAAGTCAGCAGATTTTGTCCGCTTACGTAGACACGTAAACCGGATATACCCAACTTACTGATAGCCGATGATGGCAGTGTATATCCCAGCTGCACATTGCGCAGTCGGAGATAGGAGCCATTTTCCAGCAGATTGGTCGAAGAAAGATAATTGTGTCCACGTGATTTGTCAAGAATTGGTTCTTTGTTGGACGTTCCTTCGCCGTGCCATCTTTGCAGACTTTTCTCGTAAAAGTTGGTTGTCGTCCACGATACGGTTTTCTTCAAATCTAAAATCTTATTACCGCTTACACCATTAAAGTCTACGTTCAAATCAAAATTCTTATAGCCGAGCATAAAGCCGAATCCATAGGTAAAAGTTGGCATCGGGCTACCGAGATAAGTACGGTCGGCATCTGTGATCTTTTTGTCACCGTTTAAATCCTTATAGCGGATATCGCCTGGTTTCGCTGTCCATGTCATCGGGTAATAGTTGTCGATCTCTTCTTGTGTCTGGAAGATTCCGTCTTGTACGTAGCCGTAATAAGAACCGATAGGATGACCTACGGAAGTACGATGATAATCTCCTGAAATAATGTCCGAGTTGTTATCACCCAGTTTGGTTACTTTATTCTTTAAGGTGGCGCCGTTGACATTGATACCATAGTCCACATCTCCTATCCGGTCTTTCCATGAAAGGCTAAATTCGAATCCTTTGTTGTTGATGGATCCGGCATTGGTAATGGCATAGCCTGCACCTATCGAGGAAGAAGGTGATACATAAGCCAATAAGTCATCGGTCGTTTTGCTATAATAACCGAGTTCCATGCCTAGGCGGTTGTTGAAAAGCTGTGCGGAGATACCCACATCGATACCTGTCATGACCTCCCAATGAATGTTTTTGTCGATATCATAACTAAGAGTAGGAATAAACTGCGTCACTCCGTTGATGATGACTTGTTTCCCTTTCGGGTTGATGGTTGGGTAGTAAAGATAGTTTCCTATCTTGTCATTTCCTAGTTTACCCCAACTGACTCTTAACTTAGCGAAGTCTACCACTTTTTTCAGCGGCTCCATGAAGGCTTCTTCACTAATTACCCAACCCAATCCCACAGACGGGAAATATCCCCAACGATGAGACGGTGAAAACTTGGAAGAACCGTCGGCACGGAAAGTAGCGGTAAGTAAATAACGATCTTTGTATGCATAGTTCACACGTGCCAGATAAGAGATAAAAGATTCCTCGTTCCACCAGTCACCTGCGGAAACACGGTTGACGGACCCCATGCTAAGCATCCAAAGATCATTGGGTACGATATTCATTCCGTTAGCCAGACTGTCTACTTTGGCGTTGAAGCCTTCACTAATAGCTTTTCGTGCCGTATATCCCACTGTTGCATCAATACGATGATTGGTTATCATCTTTTTATAACTTAAAAGGAAATCTGCCTGGAAGGTGCGAGCCTCATCGCTTTTGCGATAGAAATTGGTAATATCGTTCTTATGTGCCGAATGGCTGGTAGAGTTATTCACGTCATAGCGTGGTGTATACTGTTCGCCCCGATAGAGTCCGAGGTCCATATATCCGGTTGCTTTCAACGTAAAATCTTTCAGGAAGTTCCACTCACCATAAATGTTACCGATGATGCGGTAATCACGATACTTCTCCGTATCCTTGTAAAGCTCCATTTGTGCTACTGGATTGTTCACGTTAGATTGTATATCGGCAGACGGATGATAGAGCGAACCTAGGTTTTCCGGGTCGTAATCTTCTTCCGGAGCATAAGGTACATAGGTAGGGAGTGCCATAACAGCATTTTGGATTTTGGCGGAAGCAGGTTTGCTATCCATCTGTGAGAGGTTGATGTTTCCTCCTGCTTTCAGATTCTTGGTAATGTCATAATCCTGTGAGAAACGTACGTTGAAACGTTGATAAGTATTATATTTCAGTACACCGTCCTGCTTGTAATAGCCGACTGATAATAGAGACTTGCTGTTCTTCCCGGATTTGGATACCGTCAGGTTATGATTGGTAATCATCGCTCTTTCTCTTAATACTTTGCTTTGCCAGTCGGTTCCCGTACCCAGCATGTCGGGTACCCATGAAGCAGCGTTTGGGTCCTGATTCTGCAACATCTCATTGTAGAGCATGGTGAATTCAGTTGCGTTAGTCAGCTTTACCCGGTCGCGTTTCCAAACGGTTTGTGCACCGAAATACCCGTCGTAGGTAACCGATGTCTTGTTTCCTTCGGCACGTTTGGTTGTGATAATAATTACTCCGTTCGCTCCCTGTACTCCGAAGATAGCAAGAGAGGAAGGATCTTTCAGAATTTCCATGCTGGCAATGTCGCTGTTGCTCAAAAACTTGATGTCCGACATCAACATACCGTCCACTACATACAAAGGATTACTGCTGGCATTCAACGTACCGATACCACGAATTTTAATATCCGGTTCCGCACCTGCCGATCCGGAATTGGTCACCATCAGTCCTGGTATTTTTCCTTGCAGGGAAGACATTACATTATTAGTAGGCGAATTTTTAAGTTCCTCACCGGATACAGAGACAATCGCTCCGGTTAAATCCCTTTTGCGGGCCGTACCGTAACCGGTTACTACTACCTGTTCTAACTGGTAATTATCATTCTTCAGATAAACATTGATTCCGCTTGAACGGTTTTGATAAGTGATAGGAATAATTTCCGTTTTCATACCGATAAAACTGACCACCAGTTTATCTCCTATTTTCACGCCTGACAGTGAGAAGGAACCGCTCATATCTGTTTGAGCTCCGTTGGTCGTTCCTTCAATTAATACTGCGGCTCCCATTAATCCCATTCCGGTTTCTTCTTCGAAAACTGTCCCCCGGATATTGAAATCCTGCGCTTGTACTAGGCAGGTACAAGATAGAAAGAATAGATACAATACTACATGTTTTATCATTCTCTTAAGATTTTAAAGTTAATGAATCTGCTATCGTCAACAAAAATAGATTCAGATAACGGGAGTTCCTAAAATTCTTCCCCTACAAAACTTTCAGTTCTTTTATCTGATACCCGACAGCGGCACATCAAATATACATCATATTTCGAATTTGAAATATAATGGTTTGTATATTAACAATTTACATCCTGTGTTAATCTACAAATCCGTCATATACTTTTTAGCGGTAACGATTAATCAACATGTTCTTTATGAGTATTTTTCTGCCTTATTTATCTTATAATTGATAGGATATTTTTATTTGTTCATCAGGTAATATTAGTCGTTTTGTCTGCATGGGACTAATCACTTCTTCCCATCCTTTAGCCAACTCTATTGCATTTATTCATTAAATGCACTTGAACAACCGTTGTACATCCGTCTGGTTGCTCAAGTCTATCCTGGTGGTTGCTTAAGTGCAAACAGGTACTGAATTGAAAGGAAAGTTTTGGAAGGATACTATGATGAAAATGTAGAATCTATATGCTGATAAATAGGATATTATATGAAAAATGCAGTTTTCTTGCAGAAAAACGTAAAAACACCCTATTGTTTCTTGTAAACTTCCCTTAAAATAGGGTTCTTTTGAGGGTTAAACGATTGATTATTAACCTTGCCACATTTTTGTTTTTCCCCGTATAATACGTAAGATAAGAATTAAAATGTGGCAAGTCTAGCTTCCTTTCTTCACATAATCTTTCGGCAATATCCCGAACTGCTTCTGAAAGCAACGGGCAAAGTATGAAGGATTATTGAATCCTACAATGAAACAAACCTCATTGATCCGGTATTCTCCTTCACGCAGAAGTTCTCCGGCGGTCTTGAGACGTATCAACCGGATATAATCATTGGGCGGCATTCCGGTCAGCCCTTTCAACTTGCGCTGTAAGTTGGAACGGCTGATAGCCATCTCTTCTGCCATCTTATCGATGGTAAATTCTTCATTGGTGAAATTTCGGGTAATGATTTCATTAATCGTGTTCAGCCATTTTACGTCTGTTTTGTTCATTAATGTCTGGTCGTATGACATATTCGGAACGGTTGTAAAGTGGTTGAACAGCATACGCCGGTTTTCCAGCAGATTATTGATGGTGGCTTTCATGTGACTTAGTGAGAAAGGCTTTTCTATATAAGCGTCCGCGCCATAGTCAAGACCCGCAATTTTTGAATCGATGCTGTCGAGTGCCGAAAGCAGGATAAACGGGATATGGCAAAGCATATTGTCGGAACGGATGGATTTTAGTAGTTCAAATCCGTCCATGTGAGGCATGACGATGTCACTGATAATCAAATCCACCGTTGTTGTTTCCAGACATTCCAATGCTTCCTTACCATTGGTAGCGGTATGAATCGTATAGGCGTTTCCCAGATTCTTAGCCAGAAATTCCAACATATCCGTCGTGTCTTCCACTACCAGAAGAGAGTAACCGGCGGGTTCGCCCTCTTCTTCCAAAGCGGGAACCTTGTCGGGCATGGAAATGACGGCGTGGGCCGTCGGAATTCTTTTCTCCAAATAAGGAATTTCGACGCACACTTCGCAACCATCGGTATAATTAGGGTTGATATAAACTCTCCCATTATGCTTTTCGACCAATAATTTAACCAAGCTTAGTCCGATACCTACTCCCGATCCGTTATTACCGGCATTTCCCACTTGATAAAACGGTTCGAACACCTTACCGCATTCCTCTTGCGGAATCCCCGGACCGTCATCACGTACACAAATAGAAAGAATACGTCCTTCGGAAGACAAATGTTCGTCCATAATCACCCTGATACAGGTACGGGCATATTTCATGGCATTGGTCAGCAGATTACTGACGATTTTTGTTAAAGCCTCTTGATCTACATTATATTGCAGATGTTCCTCGGGCAGAGAAACACTGAAAGATATTCCGGTCAGGGAGATGGCACGGAAACGGTCGATGATATCCTCAATCATCCGGTTAATATCTACTTCATTGAATGAAAGCGTATCCCCTTCCTTATCCACTTTGCGGAAGTCGAGCAGTTGCTTGATAAGCTCCATCAGCCGGTTGGTGTTCTTCTGTATCACAGACCGGTTGCTTTCTACTTCACTGTTCCATTCACGGGTTTCCAAAATAGCTTCTAGCGGAGCTTTGATAAGGCTTACCGGAGTCTTGATTTCATGTGCCACTTGAGTGAAGAATGTAATTTTCGACTGGAACAACTCCTGATTCTTGATTTGTTCCATCTCTTTCATCTTTCTTACTTTCACTGCCTGTTGCTTACGCAGATAAAGCCTAACCAGAAAATATGCGAGACCACATGCAATTAGTAAATAGAAAATTTTGGCATAGATCGTTTTCCAGGGTGGAGGAAGAATTTCAATATGCAGGCAACAGTCGTCATTGCTCCAATCTTCATCGTTGTTACTGGCTTTTACACGGAAAGTATATTCGCCCGGAAGCAGGTTGAGAAAAGATACATTATGTTTGTCCGTGTATATCCATTCTTTGTGAATACCGTCCAGTTTGTAGGCATATAAATTCTTGCTGGGAGCCACATAACTAAGGCTTTCGAATGTGATGTCGAACGATACCACCTGGTAAGGAACAGTTACCTGTCCGCTAAGAGCAGGAATACGTTTGCTAAGGCTCACCTTGTCATCGGGACTGTGCATATATACCGCTGAGATAGACGCCGTAGGTCTTACCTTATTAATAGATAACTTGAACGGATAGAAACTATTAAACCCGTTCACCCCACCGAAATAGAATTTCCTGTCACTGGCTTGCAGGGAAGAACGGAAATTGAACTGGTTGCTTTGCAATCCGTCCTCGATGGTATAGAGTTGTGCCCGTTTGTTTTGCAGTTCATACCGGATCAGTCCCCTGTTGGAAGAAAGCCAATAGTTACCCGATTGATCATCCAGTATGCCATAGATGATATTGTTTGGCAGATTCTCTTTGGTGGAGAAGTTTTCAAAGCGGTCTTCCTGATAGTGATAACGACAGATGCCACCGCCTTCGGTGCAGAACCATAGGTGCTGTTTGTGATCGATATACACACGGATTACCCAGTTGCTACAGGTAGAAGCTGGGTTAGCCGGATCGTTACGGTAGTTGTGCAGCTTACCGGTCTGGCGGTTGTAACGCCAGATACCGTCTCTTTTACTTGCCAGCCATAAGTCCCCATACTGGTCTTCCACCATATCGTAGATAAAGATATGGCTTAAAGGCTCCAATGTCCGGAAAGAATCACTTTCCGGGTCATACTGACAGAATCCGGAAAGCGTACCCAAATAAATGCTGCCATCCTTCGTTTGATAGATGGAGTAGATATGATCGTTAGGAATAGAGTGTGGGTTTGCGCGGTTATGGCGGTAGTTTTTCGTTTTTCCCGTTTGAATATCCAGGATATATAATCCCCGGGAAAAACTGCCAATCCACAATTTTCCTTCATTGTAGAGCAGTGCATGGATATTGTGATAACCGATATTAGGGTTACTGCTTCTCAACAGATGGTTTTTAAACTTCTTCGTCCGGGGATCAAAGAGATTCAGCCCCCGTCTTCGGTAACAATCCAAATGTTACCGTCGGGATCTTCGCAGAATTGGCTGATAACATTTCCCGAAAGAGAATTTTCCGTACCATTGGGATAATACCACTCGATATCCTTATGCTTGGGAGACAGGTAACTCACTCCACTGAAATAAGTCCCGATCCAGATTCCCCCCTCCCTGTCCTGATAACAGGCATAGATACTTTCTTTATTTTGTTCGTCGTCGGTAGGCAGACATTCTCCTGTTGTGGTGTTGAATGTATAAAGTCCGTCGTCGGAACCGAGATAGAAAGAGTTGGCCGTCCGTTGAAACAAGGTGCGGATGCGCGGAATGGTAAGCGTGTCCCCTTCTCCGAAGTAATAGCGGAATTGCCCCGTTTCCTTATTGAAACGTGCCAGTCCTCCGTATCATGTACCCGCCCATAATACTCCCTGCGAACTTTCCATCAAAGAGATAATCTCGTTGCAGGCAGGGCGTCCGAAAGAAGTGTCCTCGGATATATACCCTGTGAAGTTGTCCGTCCGTTGGTTGTATTTCGCCAGACCGTTCCGAGTGCCTATCCAGATCGTCCCGAACGAATCATTATAAATCACCCACACATGATTGTCCGGCAATGAATGAGGATCGGAAAGAGAATGTAGATACTGCCTCAACGTACCTTTTTTTTCGTTGTAGACAAACAGTCCGTTAGCTGTTCCGATCCATAACTGCCCGTTGTTGTCATAAGCCATTCCGAAAGCACTGTTGACTGTCACCCCGTCTTCCGTCTGTGCATCGAATACGGAGAACTTTTCCTCCCGCGAGTCGAATAAATACAGCTTCTCTGTACTGGCCACCCAAATCTGATTGTTATCCTGATGGCGGCAGATCGTTACTATATTCATATAACTGTTTCCACTGTTTTCTGACGAATGTCCGTAGTTGGTAAATTCGATACCGTTGAAACGATTCAACCCATCCTGTGTTGCAAACCACATATATCCGATGCTATCTTGGAGGATGCTCCGGACGCAATTGCCCGATAACCCTGATCTAACGTCATATTTCTTGTAGATATTGGCGAAGACCAGAGAAACCGATGCCAGCAGTATACATATAGATAAGATGGATCGTTTCATAATTTCCTTTCTTTAGTTATCAGGTTCGGTTTAATCCTGTTCAGTTCTGTTTTTCAGTTTAATTTAATCCCGTTCAGTTTAGCCCCGTTCATTCCGGTTTAATTTCGTTTAGTTTTCCTAGGCAGTTATCTGCTCCACAAGCTATGATAGCCTGTTTTATTGGCGATATATCTTCTGTTTGCAGGAACTATATACCCTGCATGTTGAATCTATATACCCAACACGCAGGACATATATTGCCAACAGATTGGATCTATATCTCCTGTAACCCGGGTAACTATCCCCTCTATAGAGCTCTTTATTTCACGTCATCCCACGTATCCGTGCGGAACGGGAAAGCACTCAATCCGAAAGTGTTGCGCAGCGTGATATTTCCTACGTAATTACGGAAAGCATAGCGCACGGCAACCGGTTGGGCAACCTCTTCGCTTGATACTTCTACCGTGTTGGTACGTCCTATAATCTTCGCTTTCGCTGGATAGAACTTCTTGTCGGCTCCTGCAATCTCGAATCCCTCCAGTTGGGCGAAAGTAGGGAACAGTCCCGCAGGTGCGTTATTGAATGTTACTATGGCCTTGTTGTCCTCATAGTCTACTTTAGTCATCATCGGACCGTTGGACGGCAATCGGCCGATGCCGTATGTTTTAGTCAATGCAAGCGTAGCCAACCGAAGCCCTACTACATCTTTCTGTGGCGGATGGATGCAGAATTCATCACCAATATCCGTAGTGGGTACGATGCCCGAATTAGGAATCGTTTTCAGGGCTTCCATCTGTGCTTCACGCAATAAAGCGGCACCCGTATCCCGGCTGTCCTTATATTTATGAGGAGCAATCTGCACATAATAGAAAGGCATAGCGGGATCTTCCCATACATTTCTCCATAGCTGCACCATAGCAGTCATCATCGGAGCATAGAATTGATAGTTGGATATGTTCGATTCTCCCTGATACCAGAAGAAACCACGTGCCGTGAAGTTCTTAACAGGCCATAACATCGAGTTGTACAGACATTCCAAACGTTGATGAACTCCCCTCTTGGGATTTTTGGCAGCTTCAATATCCATACCTTCAACGATTTTCAATGTCGGTTCATCCATCCATGCTTCGATAGCCGAACCTCCCCAACTGTTGATAACCAGTCCTACCGGGAGATGGAGACTTTCAGTCAGTTGTCTGGCAAAGAAATAGGCGGCAGCACTGCAATCAATGGTCGTTTCAGGTGACGATACTTCCCATTTTCTTTTCTCAAAATCCATGCGACGTTCTGTTTCATTAGTTCTCGGAACAGTGATAAAACGAATACGGTCGCGGTAATTTCCCGAGTTCAGTAGCGTTTCAAGCGAGTTGTCAATGGGTTGCGCTGCATTTCCCATCATACGCATTTCCATATTCGACTGTCCGGAGCATATCCACACTTCCCCTATCAGTATATCCGAAAGAGTGACCGGAGTGCCGTCACTGATGGTAATAGAATAAGGTGTATAACCCCCTTCAGGAGTGTCTACTTTCACCATCCAAGCCCCGTCTTTATCCGTAGACGCCTGATAAGTCCGGTTGTTCCACGAAGTAGTGACGGTTACTTTTTTGCCGTCCGCCCAACCCCATAATTTAACGGAACTATTCTGTTGAAGTACCATGTGATCCCCCATCATTGCAGGGAGTTTTATCTTACCTTGTGTGACAGGGAAGAATAAAAGTGATAAAACGAGAATTAAAAGATGTCTTTTCATACCATTATTTATTATAAGATATTTAATAAAATGTGTATGAAACAAAATTACAACCTATTTTTTTAATAGTATAAAATTATTTGTTCATTTTCTGATAAAAATAGATTGTAATTCATTGAAGCTAATAATATCGATCCGATAAAGGGTTCTTTTATTCTTGTTTTTCGAGATTGTTCATTCTTATTAATGCTTCGATAAAATAATAATCAGCATAAGTAAGCGGAACGTCTACTTCTCCTTTCATCGGCTTATGTCCGACACTGTGTTTGAGAATAAAATTTCCATTAGTGTTGGGAGCTGCCAGATATTCAGGGGAAGATAATGTGCGGAGTTGGCGCTTTGCTATACTCCGATACTGGATCTTCTTTTCCGGTAGATATTCACTTAATTCTGTCAGTGCTGAAGCCATGATGGCTCCTGCAGATGCGTCTCTCAAATCATTGGGGATATCCGGAGAATCAAAATCCCAGTATGGAATGCCATCTGAAGGTAGAAGCGGAATGAACATATCTGCAATGGATTGCGCTTGTTTGAGATAACGTGATGAATGAGTCGTTCGGTACATCATTGTGAATCCATAAAGTGCCCATGCTTGTCCGCGTGCCCATCTGGAGTGATCATTATGTCCTTGCACAGTTTGCTTCTTTATTATTTTCCCGTTTTCAGGATCATAGTTGACAAGATGGTAAGTGCTGTAATCCGGTCGGAAATGATTCCTCATTGTTGTGTTTGCATGTGTAATGGCAACAGTTTTTAAATAAGGGTCGTTATACTGATTACCTACCCACATGAGCAGTTCAAGGTTCATCATATTGTCTATGATAACCGGGAATTTCCATTTATCGCGGGAGGAGTCCCAGCTACGGATGGAACCAATGATAGGATTGAATCTTGTTGCTAATGACATAGCGCCATTATGGAGAATATTCAAATACTCTTTGTTGCCTGTCAATCTATATCCATTACCATAACTGCAAAATAGCTGGAAACCGATGTCATGATCTGTTTTGAGGAATTGCAGTGGAGCAAGTTTTTGTGTATAGGTGTGGGCTAGCTTTTTTATATTTTCAGAACCGGTATATTCATAAAGGTACCACAATGTGCCTGGATAAAAACCGCTACACCACCAATAGATATCTGAAGTGATGAGTCTGTTTTTTGAGAAACTGCGTGGGACTCTATCTTTTTCCAGGGTGGAAGCCATGTTGGTATATTGGATAGAAGCTCGTTCCATGACTTCCTGTGTTATTTGTTGGATGCTCTTTTCTGTCTGGGCATTCGTATATATGACTGTTAATGACAGAGTCAGCAAGATGATTATTTTTCTCATTATTTTTTTGATTGAATTTTTAATTAATATTCTTTGGCTCTTTAGCAAATGTAGTGGTAAATACCCTTGTATCTTTCGCACTCATTTGTGCTTCAAATCCTACCATTGTCACCCCTGGATTGGCTTCATCATATTTATTGTCTGTAGAGGCCGGCCATGTTTTCAGAGTAAACGGGTGATTGTTTTGTTCTTGTACGGTCAGATACAGGATTTTTCCATTCTGTGATAACTTGATACAGTGGTTTGAGATTATTTCTGCTGTTGCAGGTGTAGCCATGGCCCAACGCACCAGAGGAGTTTTGTTTGCACGGCTTTTGATTTCATCTTTTATAACCAGTTCCAGATCACCTCCGTTATCAATGAATTCGGCGGTGCGTACAGGGGCATCGACATCGTAATCATTTCCATTTCTGTTTACTCCAAAGCACTCGAATTTGGCGCCAAGTTTAGTCCCGATAGCCTTCATATAATCTGTTCGTACAAAAGCTTTTCCTTGATAATGATATTGATTGTTATTAATGGTAATAACATTGTGACTGAAGTTATTGAGACGGAATATGCTCCATCTTGTAGAACTTTGGCTGCTGTTCCAAAGATCTATACCCGCAGCTTCGAGAGGAGCATATTCCTGCATACCTAAATCCATTGCCCAACGTTCTCCATAGGCATCGTATACGAATGTTGCGCCATCCATGTGACCATGACTTGTGTTTGAACGTCCTCCTTTCATTCCGAAATATTTATCAGTGTCTGAGTAAGTCCAGTCTGTATGAATGAGTACTACCGGAGTATCTCCATCTCCCCACCATAACTTTTTTTGTGGGGCGGAAATAGTTTCTTTTACTTGCTCGGAATCGATGAATCCCATGATAATAGGCAATAAGCGGCGTTCTTCGAATTTGCTGGCATATGCTCCTTTTTTTAGCAGCCTGAGTTCATTAAACAATAACGAGCTGTGTCCCTGTTTTTTAGCAAACCACCACATAGGTAGTTTAGGTTCTTCGGGTTCGGTGCAATCCGAGTAGTTAAAACATTTTCCAGTTGTTCCGGCCATGAATAACATATATTCTGCGGTTTTCAAAAAACCGGCACTTGTTTGGGATAATCCGTTATCTGTATTGAACACCTTTTCCAGTGCAGCGATTAATATTACTTGATAAGTAGTTCCATATCCCCAATACATATATCCTTCGGGGTAATTCCCGTCAGTGCCGTAGGTAGTCATGCCTTTGGTTTTGTTACTGTTAAAGCTTTGTTCTATGATTTCAACAGCACGGCTTTTGTCCTTCTCGTAAGTAACGAGTGCAGCGGCCAGTAACCCTCCATTGCATACTTGGTTCCAATTTGTAGTTGTTTCAATAAACTGTTTCGAATAAGTGGGGTCAGTAGCAGTTTTAAATGCGTAGTTTTCAAGTGCCGTTTGAGCCATCTTTCTGGTTTCAGGCTGCAGATCATTATATAGCCAGTCTAATCCGATTGCAACGGCTAAAGCCATTTCTCCTATATCCAGATAATGGGTTGGATTCCAGTCGGGGAAGGAACATACCGAACGAATATCCTTCTCTGCCTGATTCAGATAAGTATAATCATTGTTCATTCTATATCCGTATGCCAGATGGCAAATTCGTTCCAGTGCTTTACGTGAAACAGTCAGAAGTCGTTTGCCACTTTTTTGATAAGTGAGAGTGGAGGCTCCGACAAATTCTTTGTTGCATCTGTTTATGATGATCTCATGAATGATTTTAAGTGTGGAGTTATTTGTAATTTCCTGTTTCAAGTGATCAAAATCTTGGGCGTTTAGGAATAATCGTGGATGCTCTCCTATTTTGGAATAGTCGAATATGCCATTGGGATCAGCTGAAGGATCATCCTCATCATCCGGTTGCGAAGAAGAGTCTTTCTCTGGTAAAACAGGCTTTTCAATTTCTGGAATATCTACATCGCAACTTCCGAAAGTGAATATAGCTCCCCATAATAGAAGTGTATATAATAATATTTTTTTCATGTGTCTATTCATTTTTAATAAGGTTGAACTTTACTTTGATTGTAATTTTTTCTTTGGGATTTAGGGCAATGTCATATCCCACTCTACACGTACCCGGATTTTCATAATCGTAGTCGTGAGGTGGAGTATTATCCCAAATATGCAGATTCACCTTTCGCGGAGAGTCAACTTGTAGTGAAAGCTGTTTGTTTCCTTGGGTTAACATGATAGTTTGGTTATCCGCTATTTTAGGAATAGTAGGAGTACACATTGTCCATCGAATTAGAGAGACAGTATCTTTGTTCTCAAGATAATCTGTTATTTCCAATGAATTGTCGGGAGTGAGAATCACAGTACGTGTTGCCTGATTGATAGCTTGTCCTAATGTTGAAGTCAAATTAACCTTTGCTCCCTTGTTCCCTTGATTATCAGTGAAACTTTTTAACTCGGCAAAGCCATTCACCTGATGGCTTTTTCCATCGATAGTAAGTGTGTTATGTGCACTGCTTCCTATTCGAAATACTTGCCATCTTTGAGAATACTGTTTTGTATTCCACAAGTCTACCCCTTTACTTTCAAGACTGTAATAATCCTGCATTCCCAAATCCATGGCCCATCGGACCCCTGCTTGTTCATAAATGAATGATCCGGCATCCATATGGGCATGTGAGGTAGAAGCTGTTCCGCCTTTTACTCCCAGATAGGTATCCGTTTTATAGTTCCATCCGCTTCGATAAATATAAACGGGGGTTGTCCCTATACTATGCCACGTGTTGCCTTTAGGACTGATTACTTCGTCTAAGTCGATGCGTGAAGCAAAGATGAGTAGGCATGGCAAGAACCTTTCTTCGAGGTATTCACCAAATTCCAGGTTTGCATCATTCAGATACTTCTTCTCAAGCCAAAGCAGCGACGGATTTTTAGTTTTATGGGCAAACCAGAACATCATGATATTTCCATACGCTTTTGGACTAGCATCAGAGAAGTTGAAACAATCTCCTGTTGGAGCTGTCATATATTGAATGTATTGGGCTGATTGTAGAAAACCGGGATAATCACTTAGTCCGGCATCATGACCCAAGGAACTTTCTAATGCATCATTAAGCATCACTTGGTATGAGGTACCATAAGACCAATAGCCAAAGCCTTCGGGGTAACCGCCATCGGGAGCATAACATTCTAAAGCTAGAGGTACTGTTTGAAGTGCCTTGTTAATGATCTCTTTTGTTTTTTCTGGTTCATCTTCATAGATAGCAAGTGCACTACATACAAGTCCTCCATTACAAACCTGATTCCAGTTTGTTCTTGATTGGTAGAAACTGGCATGTTTTGTTTTAGAGGCTTCTATTGCTTTTTCTACAATAGCCTGCCGGATTTTTTTCCGGCTGTCCGGTAACAGTTCATTGAATAGCCAGTCGTAACCAATGGCCAGTCCCATACTCATTTCGCTTACATCCAGGAAGTGACTGGGATTCCAATCGATGAAAGAAGCTGCTGCCAGCATTTCTTTTTCGGCTCGCCGGAGGTATTCCTTTTCACCTGTCATACGATAAGCGTATGACAGGTAGAAGACTCTTTTGAGAACAATGCGCGAAACTCCCAGAAGCCGTTTGCCTTCTTTGATTCTTTTAACCGGAGCCTCTTTAAGAGTTTCATCACAGTAGTCTAATATTCGCTTGTGGAATGCTTGTAAAACGGTGCTTTTTTGCAAAGCTATATGAATATTTCTCTCTTCACCTTCCTTGAGTAACAGGCGGGGATGTGGAGCAATATGGCTATAGTCGAAATCTTTCGTATAGCCTTTTGCTCCTCCCGCAATAAGTATGAATATAATTATTAATAGTTGCTTCATTTTGCTTTTATTTAATACGTCCATCCTTCTGTAGGTTTGAGATTCGGATTTCTTTGGGTTTCTACTAGTGGAATAGGCCATACCGTCATATAATCTTTCCAATACCATTTACTTCCAACGATGTTTCCCCACCATGCTTTCAAACCGCTATAATCACCTTGAAACTTGGTCTCTTTATAGGTACCCCATCTGATTTCATCGAAATAATTGATACTCTCGAGACATAATTCTACCCGTCGCTCATAACGAATTCTGTCTCTCATATCTTCCTTACCGGAGACAGAATTATATCCTGTACCCCTTTTTTCTAAATCTCCCATACCTGCACGTTTACGGATTTTATTGACTGCTATAATTGCTTCATCCAATCTATCTTTTTCATTAAGCGCTTCAGCATAAAGCAGCCATACATCGGTAAAACGAATTAGTGGATAATCGCAATGACAACGCAGTCGTTCTATATAACGGCCTTTCTCTGTTTCATTGTACTTTTTATAAATGTAGTACCCTGCATTCCTTTGATTATGCCACATATCTCCATTATTTCCTCCACGATTCAGATAAGGCCATCTAAGAACTTTATTTTGCATGGGTTCTCCACTATTCCAGTATGGGCTGTAGCAATTAGTGCTTGAATAAGGAGTGATGATGGTCTGTTGTAATCGTGGGTCACGTGATTCATATGCTTTTTTGATACGTGCTTCATTTCCGGAGTCGAGATAATATTTATTCATCACTTCGGCTCCTATTCGTGATTTGGCATCATTATAAGCACTTTGATTGGAAGTTAGATTATTGCGTAGGAAAAAAACTTCTCTTTGAGCCGGGGTAAGGTCATCCCATCCGGTTAGATAGGCACTCCATTTGAATTCGGATCCATCAGCATTACGATAGTAATCTACAAAATCGGCTGATGGGATTAATTCCGTCCAGCAATCATAGTGGTCGCGTGAGCCGACCATCAGTTGAATATTGTCGCAATATCCACTAGCTTCATCATATTGTAACGGGAGTATCATTTCTTTATCTTTTTCATTCTCATACTTAAAGAAGTCGATATATTTTCCCTCCCATAAGTCATAACCACACTTTTTAACTTCTTCAAAATCTTTAATAGCTGAATCATATTCTTTCTTCCACATATATATCATCCCTCTTAAAGCATAAGCCGCTCCTTTGGAAGGTCTTCCATAATTTTCTTTCAGCGTGTTATTACCTAAATGCGGGCTTTGAATACATGCAGTGAGGTCATCTAAACAAATTTTCCAGACATCATCGGCGGAAGACTTTCCCCGTGTGGCTTCACTACTGTTAATGGGTTCCAGATAGATGGGGACTCCTTGAAAGAACATATTAAGCCGGTAATAAAAGAAAGCTCGCATAAATTTGGATTCACACATTAGGCGTTCCAGCTTTTCCTCTGAAAGTCCGGCTTTATGTAAGTTGGCAATAGCATCGTTGCATCGATGGATTCCTTCATAGCCAAATTGCCACTCACGTGAAATATAGGCATATCCGGCGCTTGGGGCGGTTGAAGTTAGCAGGGCGATGCTTGAATAGTATCCGGAGCAGAATCCCATTGATTCTATTCCCAGTTTATTGATACCTGTTACTTCCGACTTTTCAGGGTTAAGGACTAGGAGGCTTCTGTTGTATAGTACGTCATAAATACCGGCAACTCCTTTGTCTGCCAGCTCTTCACTTGTCCACATGTTACCCGTGGCTATTTGATCGTACGGAGTTGTGTCGAGCATATAAGTACATCCCTGAAGGATGCTACAGATTGTCAGGCAGAATATTATTACTTTTTTCATAATTCATTTATTTGTTATATGAGTAATCGATGAATTAAAATGATAGTTGTGCACCGAATGCAAACTGTCTGGTTAATGGATAAGTTATTGAAGTACCCATTTCTGGATCGAGTCCCGGATAGCTTGTTATGGTTAACAGATTTTCTCCGGAAAAATAAAAACGTAGTTTCTCTACCATGAATTTTCTGGTCCATTTCACGGGAATTGTATATCCTATCTGAATGTTCTTTAGTTTGACATAATCACCTTTATACTTCCAAAAAACACTGCTGGTACCATTATCACGTTGTGTCTGGTCTGTGATTCGTGGATACTTTGCAGTTATATTTGTTCTGGAGTCAGATGGATTTTCCGGGTTATAAAAGTAATGATTGTCCGCTACACGCTGGCTGATTCCAAATCCATTTTCAGTTCGAGTACCATTGTAGGAAGAATGGTTCCAATAAAGATCGAATCCTGCACTACCAGCCCATAGCATATAGAAATCAAAACCTTTGTAGGCCACTGAAAGATTGAGACCAAAGTTATAACGGGGCTGGGTAGAGGTTCCGGTAAAGTTCATATCATTGGTATCACCATAATTGCCGTCTCCGTTAGCATCTGCATAAATCAAGTCGCCATACCATAATTGATCTTTTGCCACCTTGGTTACTCCATTAAACTTATATCCATCAGCTATCATGGCTTTTACCCAGGCCATATCAGATTCTGTACGAATCATACCGTCGACTGGTCCAGCATTGATGTCAGGTTTTCCTTCGGAGTATGAACCATTACCACGATAAGGTTGTCTCAAATACATTTCTCCTAACATCCTATTTTCAACGATGACACCTCCAAAACCGCTTTGTGCTACATCCCCGTAATTACTGACGAATCTCGTAGGGTTTCCGGCATTATCATATTCCCAGTATCTGGCAAGTTCTCCTTTATATTTCATTACCTTGTTTTGATTGTAAGAGAAGTTACCTTCTATACGGTATGTAAAATCTTTGATATTATCTTGCCATCCTAAAGTCAATTCTACACCGCGGTTACGTACTTCTGCTATATTTTCTGTAGAACCGGTGACTTTACCCATGGATAGGGGAATGGATGGAGTGAATAGTATTCCCGTGGTCATTTTATTATACCAGTCGAATTCTCCTGTCAGTCTGTTGTTGAAGAAACCTAAGTCGATTCCAACATTGGTGGTGGTTGTAGATTCCCACTCAAGAAAACTGTTTCCAAGTTTACTGATAGCCAGTCCTGTGGTAGGTGAAGAGTTGATAACTACTTTATTAGTACTATAATTGGCTTGCCAGTCATAGTTTCCTGATGCGTTATTTCCAAGTTTTCCCCAAGAGGCACGAATTTTTAAATTAGAAAGATAATCTTGTGCAAAACTCATGAATTTTTCTTCATTTATTCTCCAACCAGCAGAGAAAGATGGGAAAACTCCCCAACGACTTTCCGGGGCGAACCGCGACGAACCATCATAACGGACATTTGCTTCAAATAGATAGCGCCCTTTGAAGGCGTAATTAAGACGTCCGAAATAAGAAATCAGAGCCCAGTCTGTTTCATTACTGTCGCTGGAAACGAGTTCTGTTGCTGTTTTAAGTTGAGTTAGGCTCCAGTCTGACATACCTTTTCGTGTTACGTCGAAATAATTTTCATTATAGTAGGAAGTCGTGAATCCACCCAATGCGCTTATTTCATGATCGTGGGAAAGGGTTGTGTTATAGCGTATCAGAATTTCGGAGTTTTCTCTACGTCTTTTAAATGATTTGTTATTAATGCTTGCATTTTCTAAGGCACTTTCATTGGCACGTATGTTTTTTACGTAATCCCATGTACCGTTTGGAGCTCCCCATGTGGCATAATCTCCCCAATCAGGAGCATAGTTATAGCTTGCTTCGATGGATAATCCTTTCATCGGGCGAATACTGCCGAAGAGTGTGAAATTTCCGCGAAACATTTTATCATATCCACAGCGTCTCATTTTTTCGAATATGTTATTGGCATTAGTGGATTCTTCTGTTGCCGCTGGTAGCCCCCATTTATCATTTTCTCCCGGATAGACTCCGGGAGTTGTTTTATAAAGATATTCAAATCCGCGGCTGATATTGGCAAGGCCTATATCTTGTTTTAATCCATTGAGACGGGTACCAACGGAAAACCATTTATTAATTTTTATTTCGATGTTCGTTCGGAATTGGAACTGCTGGAATCCGGAGTCTGTTCCTTTTTGGTTCATGACTCCATCTATATCTTGATATCCTAAAGATAAAAAGTAGTTTACCTTGTCATTACTTCCTGAAATAGATAGATTATGTTTTTGTGAGAATCCCGATCCCATGATTTCATTAAACCAGTCTGTATTAGGATAGGCCATGTAATTAGGTATCCCGAATTCATTAGTCCCATTGGGATTATTTTGGGCTTCACGCCATTTATCTATGGTTGATTGTTCAAAAATATGAGCTTTTCCTACATTTTCTGCACCCTCGTTGATAAGTTCCATGTGTCTGGCATAGTCACTGACTAATGAGAGTTTGTTTTGAGGAGTCTCTATAGAGCCATAGAACGAATAGTTTACTCTGGTTTTTCCCTGTCCTTTCTTGGTAGTTACAAGAATCACTCCATTGGCTGCACGTGAGCCATAGATTGCTGCCGAAGCTGCATCTTTCAGTACAGTGATACTGGCAATATCTTCCGTATTCACATTGTTCATGTCCCATTCGATACCATCTACAAGTACTAATGGATTATTAGAGTTCAATGTTCCGGTACCACGAATCCTGATAGTTGCTCCATTTGAACCGGGCTTTCCGGAACTTTGTTGCACTTGGACACCTGCCGAAAGTCCTGCCATTGCACTAGAAGCGTTGGCTATAGGGCGGCTTGACATTTCCTGATTAAAGTTTACTGTTGATACTGAACCTGTTAGATTTGCCTTTTTCTGAACGCCGTATCCTACTACGACTACTTCTTCAAGTGATTCTGATTTAGGAAGTAGAGTCACATTTAGTATCGTTTTATTATCCACGAGTATTGTTTGGGATACATAACCGATATAACTGAATTGAAGTTTGGTTCCCGGCATGACTTGAATGGAATACTCTCCTTCCAGATTTGTAGAGGTTCCATTGCCCGATTCCAAAATGGAAACGGTAGCTCCGGGCAAAGGATAGTTACTTTCGTCGGTGACTTTTCCCGAGATTTTTATTTGCTGGGCAGACATTGTCAGGCAATGTAAAGCGAATATAGCCATAAATAGAATGTGTTTTTTCATATAATACATATAGAACAAATGGTTTTTAATTAGAAATATTCCTTTCAATAATGCTCTAAATATTTTCAGTTCAATCGCTATACGTCAAATAACTTGTCCGGACATATAATTAAGAAGTATAGCTGGTATATTAGAAAATATCAGAGAACTAAATGATGGTTACTGCAAAAATAGATGGTATATTGCAATATCAATAGTCCGGATGAGGAAAATAATACCAATTTTAGTAATGAAGTGAAAAGGCTAAAACATAAAATAGCTCAAGTTAGTCAAATAAGGCTCCGAATTAGTCATATTTTTGTGACGGGGGGGGTGATGAATGAAAATAAATTCTATATTTGCGTATATCATAAATGTTGCACAATGAATCATTTATTTCGTATATTAGTGCTGGTCATTACGATTGCACAAGCTGATTTTCTTTGTGGCCAGACTTTTTCTGTTATGAGAAAATATGATGTTAAGACCGGATTGTCTGATAATACGGTGAGGACCATCATGCAAGATTCAACCGGATATATATGGCTGGGAACGAAAGATGGAATAAACCGTTGTAATGGGACTGAATTTACTAAATTTGCTGATTCTGTAGATTCATCAAATAATACATTAATTAATGTCTTGAAGCTTTATCCGCATATCGACCGAGTCAATATTTGGACAGCTACTACAGACGGGCTCTATCTTTTCAATACTCAATCTAAAGATTTCACACTATTTGGTGAGAAAACAGACCTGGGAGTTAGTGTTGTGGGTACTGTGAACGATTTGTGCTATGATGATGACGGACGATTATGGATTGGTACTTCGAGAGGATTATTTGTATATAATGAAAAGAAAGGGCAGCTACGAAGATATGTGAAATCGCAGGTAGAACCGACTTCTATCCCTGATAATCAGGTAATCTCAGTGTTTAAAGATTCTTCGGGAACTTTATGGTTCGGGACTCGTCAGGGATTGGCGAGATATAAAAAAGCTTCGGATAATTTTGCAGTATATCGCCTGCCTCGTCTTACAAAGGTTTCTCACCCATTTGAAATAAGCACTTTGATGGAAACAGCTGATGGTGAAATTTGGATAGGCACCAGATATGATGGATTGTTACATCTGGACAGATCGGATGGTTCTTTTAGCGCTTATCCTGTAGTAGCGACCTATCAAAACAATACTTGGATTCGGGCTCTTTTCCAATATAGCTCGAATGTGTTTTTTATAGGAACAGAAGATGGGTTATTTCTATTTCGTCAGAAAGAGAAAACTATTCACAAATTGGAGGCGTTCGGTTCAAAGTGTATTTATTCATTCAGTCGTGATCGCGAAGGTGGAGTATGGGTGGGTACTTATTTTGATGGGGTATATTATATATCACCGCAAAGTAATTATATCAAATGGTATTATGAAAAACATAAACAAAACTCATTATCCGGAAATGCGGTTAGCCAGTTTAGTGAAGACTCTGAGGGAAATTTATGGATTGCTACAGAGAATGGTGGTTTGAACTATTTTAATCCGCGTACTGAAGAGTTTACACGTTATATGGCAAATGGTTCTTCTACAAATGTCAGCCATAATAATATACATGCTTTATTACTGGACGATCATCAGCTATGGATAGGAACTTTTTCCCGGGGTATTGATATCATGAATCTGAAAACGCGTTCTGTAGTGAAAAACTATCTATATAATATGAATGATTCTAATTCCATTCCTCATAATCATATTTATTCGTTATATAAAAACAGACGCGGAGAAATCTTTGTTGGTACAATGGGAGGGTTTTGTCAGTTTTTACCGGAAATAAACAAGTTTCATCGTTTTGAAAAGTTGAAGGATGTGTTTGTATATGATATGTTGGAGGACAGTGCGGGTATACTATGGATTGCCACCAAAGGAGATGGGATATGGCGTTATGATCGGAGAACAGGAGGATTCAAGAATTACAAGCATTCAGTGTCCGATTCAGGCTCTTTGAGTAATAATCGTGTAGTTCGGGTTTATATAGACCGTATCGGGCAACTGTGGTTTTGTACGGAAGGAGGTGGAATATCCCGTTATGATTATGATTCCGATTCTTTTGTGAATTATAATTATCGAAAGAAGTTGTATAGCCACGTTATATATGGGATACTGGATGATAAGGATGGTAATTTATGGTTGTCATCCAACTATGGAATCATAAAGTATAACCCACTCACGGAAGGGTCGAAGCTATATACTCATGAAGATGGTTTGCAGAGTAATTTATTTAATTTTCGTTCATCTCTAAAGGCCAGTAATGGACTGTTTTATTTTGGAGGAGTGGAAGGATTTAATTGTTTTTATCCGGATAAGTTATATACAAACACGGTCAAGCCCACTGCAGTAATTTCTTCTATTAATTTGCATGATAGTAGTGGGAGTGCAGGAACGCATAAAATAAATATCAGTAGGCAGAGTGAATTTACCGTTGATTATCATATTTCTTCTTTTGAGATAGAATATGAATGCCTGAGTTTTGTAGCTCCTTCTAAAAATCGTTATGCCTATAAAATAGATCAGGTGCATGATGACTGGGTTTATACGGATAAACACTCGGTGACTTTCATGGATCTACCTTCAGGCACATATAAATTTATGGTGAAGGCAGCAAATAATGATGGGGTGTGGAGTGATAATCCTTGTTTCATAAACCTACATATAGAGGCTCCCTTTTGGAAAACTATATCAGCTAAAATCGTTTATGTCTTTTTACTTTTATTTTCTGCTTATTTACTTCTACTTAGGTACTCTAAAAAGCAAAGTGAAAAGCGTGAACGTGAGAAAAAGGATATGGAGCTGATGATGGAGCAGGAGATGTATCGATCTAAAATTCAGTTTTTTACTCATGTTGCACATGAGATAAAAACTCCGGTCAGCTTGATAAAGGCTCCGTTGGAGGCCATTTTTGAATCTGGCACATGGAGTGAGGAGACTGAAGCTAATCTTTCTATCATCCGGCAAAATACAAACCGATTACTCGAATTGATCAAGCAGTTGTTGAATTTCCGTAAAGTGGATCAAGAAGGCTATAAATTGTCATATAGCGAGGTGGATATTAATTCTTTTATGAAAGATATCATCAGGAGATTTACTTCATTTTCATCATCTGTTACTATTCAGACGAAGTTTGCACAAGAGCATCTGATATATAATGTAGATGCTGAGGCTCTGACAAAAATAGTCAGCAATTTGCTGACCAATGCTTTCAAATATGCGCGTAATGAAATTTGGGTTTCTGCTGGTGAAGCTGTTGTGGAAGATGCTGTAATGCTTGAAATTTCTGTCGGTGATGATGGCCCGGGAGTGACGGAAACCGAAGCTGCTAAGATTTTTGAACCATTCTATCGTTCTGGAAATAACAACTCGGCAGAGACAGGTTTTGGAATAGGGTTGAGTCTTGTAAAATTGCTGGTAGATAAGCTTGGAGGTAAAATATCTGTTGGTAAAAGTAGTCAAGGCGGGTTTCTGCTTACGATACATTTACCTAAAGCGGAGGTTAGCGTAACCAAGTTGGCCGATAATCGGAATGAACATGAATTTTATGGGCATTTTGAAATATACGAATGTAATCTTCTTATTGTAGAGGATACACATGATATGCTGGAATTTTTATTGAAAAATCTAGGGTATAATTACAATGTTTTGGGAGCAACAAATGGAAAAGAAGCATTAAAAATATTACATAACAACACTATTGATATTATTATTAGCGATATTGTAATGCCCGAGATGGATGGTTTTGAATTGTTGAATGCAGTTCGTGCGGATAAGATGTTGTGTCATATTCCATTTATATTGTTATCAGCACAAAGCTCGGTTAATTCAAAGATAACAGGATTGGATTACGGAGCAGACGCCTATATTGATAAACCTTTTTCTTTAAGTCATATCAAGGCAACAATAGATAATCTTCTGAAAAACAGAAAGGTTCTGTTTGAGCGTTTTGCCAGTATGTCTAATTTGGAGTATGGTCAAGGAGAAATTAAACGTTCTGATCTTGAGTGGCTTGAACAAGTTAATGAGATTATTATCCGCAATTTTACGAATGAAAGTTTTACGGTTGACATACTTGCTTCAGAAATGGCTTTGAGTCGTTCTAATTTGCAACGTAAATTGAAGGGAGTTACGGGACTTCCTCCTATTGATTACATACGGCTTGTCCGATTGAAGTCGGCCGCACAGTTCTTGAAAGAGGGGAAATATCGAGTGAATGAAGTCTGTTATCTGGTAGGTTTCAGCAATCATTCTTATTTTGCTCGTTGTTTTCAGAAACAATTTGGAGTATTACCGAAAGATTATATGAAAGGTAGTTGAATTAAATCTGTTCTGTTTTTAAGATATTCACGGAAAAAGGAAAGAAAGAAAAGGGCCAAACAGAAAATAAACTGCATGAACAATTGCAAGAATATGCGTTTTTTCTTTTTATATTGTATTTATTTCCTTGAAATATGCAATATATGGCGTCACTAAACCATCGGTTTGGTGTAATCAAAGCTTCGGTTTGTTTAAAACAAACGCTCTCTTTGGTATAAACAAACCGTTGGTTCCTTTTAAAGGAAGCGGAACTAGGCTTTTGAAGAGGGTATTTAGCGCTATTTTGTCTTTTTCTATTGCTTATTTATAAATAGCAATCTGCTGCATTTCTTGTGAGATGATAGCTATTTGTACTTTTGATTGGCTACTTTTATTGCAACTTGTTTGCTAATAGTACCTATCTTATGTTATTTGCGAAATCTGTAACTCTAAATGGCGGGCGTTTTTCATGAAGTGCAAGGAAACGGCTCGAATGATGAAGAGCAGGACAAGTAAAATATGCAATTCTTCATGTTGGCACTTTTTTCAGCGATCAATGTCATTCTTCTTTTCTGTTCCGATAATTGGCCGGTGATGTTCTCAAATGCGCTTTTACGTATTTCCCGAAAAAGGACTGATTGGGGAAGTTGAACTCTTCGGCAATTTCCTTGATAGACTTTTCCGAACGTTTTAATCGGTATTTGATATGCTCCACGGTAGTTTCGTTAATCAAATCCAACGGAGTCCTGCCACACGCCTGCTTGATGACTTTCGAGAAATGCTTCGGAGTGTAGCAAAGCTCGTTGGCAAAATAGCTCACCGAACGGTGCATCCCCTTGTCCTTCGATAACAGTTCCATGAACTTCCGCAAAATGTAATTCACCTGTTTGATACCTTCTTTCGAACCCTCCGTATTGCCGGTAGCTTCCATTTCCTTGTGAAGCTGTCCCAGCATTTCGCAAAAGATAGCGGAAAAGAGATATTGCATCACTTCTTTGTGGTAGCAATGAGGCTCATCGTTTATCTTGGCTATAATTAAATCCCGGTAGAATCCGAAGAAAGTTTTATCCTCCCCGTTGCCAACCGACTTCACCGGATTGTTGTGGATATGAATGGCAGTATTCCACGTTTCCTTTTCCATTTTAATAATACGTTGCAGGAAACGGGTAGAGAATCCGGCAAGCCTGACTTTATATTTAGGACTAAGCATCGTATGGCTGATAATCGTATTGGGCAGACCGAGCAGCAGCTCGCCCGCCTGCAACTTATAGGTCCGGTAGTTGACGTCTAATTGGATGCACCCTTCTATACAAACCGCGATGAGAAAACAATTCAGTTTGATTGTATCATTACTATAAGGAGTCCCCTCCAGACTGTTGACTATCGCAAAGTCATCATCGATATAATCAAGGACGTGCTGACTGTCCTTAAAATCCTCTATATCCACCGTAATAATGTTCTCTTTTTCCATGTTCTTTCCTTTTTTACTTTTTGCAAAGTTGGCGAATAATCGGGAAAACAGAATGTCCCATACTTCTTCAGATTTGTTTGATATGTCGTTTATTGCCAAATAGTTAGCTATAATAAACGTAAATGGCGAAAATAGGACATTTATGGAGGGAAATTGGTCACTCTTGCCTTGTTCTTTTCTCCTACTTTTGTCCAGGATTTAACAAAAGACCAAAAGAGAAAGTATGATTACAGTAAGCAAAAAATGGATACGGCTGATAGGGATTGTCGGTTGTACAGTGTGGATGGCATCTTGCAAGCAAGCATCGGATGCGGGAGTGAAATCTTCTTCTTATGCAGTAATGCAGATAGAAGCGGTGGATAAGGAATTTTCTTCTTCCTATTCGGCGAGCATACGTGGGCGGCAGGATATTGATATCTATCCGCAGGTGTCGGGAACGATTGAGAAACTCTGTGTGACCGAAGGACAGAAAGTGCGCCGCGGGCAATCGCTTTTCATTATCGACCAAGTTCCTTACAAGGCCGCACTCAAAACCGCCATTGCCAATATGGAAGCAGCACGTGCCGCACTGGGTACTGCCGAACTGACCTACAAGAGCAACAAAGAACTGTATGCGCAGAAAGTAGTTTCGGAATTCAGCCTGAAAACGGCCGAGAATTCTTATCTCACCGCCAAAGCTCAACTGTCGCAGGCCGAAGCACAAGAGATCAGTGCCCGCAACAATCTCTCTTATACCGAAGTGAAAAGTCCCAGTGACGGAGTTGTCGGTGCATTGCCTTATCGTGCAGGCGCATTGGTAAGTGCCAATATGCCCTATCCGCTTACTACGGTCAGCGACAATTCGGATATGTATGTCTATTTCTCCATGACCGAGAATCAGTTGCTTTCCCTCACCCGCCAGTATGGCGACATGGACGAAGCGTTGAAGAACATGCCGGAAGTGGAACTGCGCCTCAATGATAATTCGGTTTATGATAAGAAAGGTATCATCGAATCCATCAGCGGCGTCATCGACCGGCAAACGGGTACTGTGGTGGCGCGCGTGGTGTTTCCCAACGAATCGCGGTTGCTTCATAGCGGAGCATCGGGCACGGTGGTAGTGCCGAGCATTTATAAAGACTGTATTGCTATTCCGCAGACGGCCACCGTGCGGATGCAGGATAAGACGATTGTATATAAGGTAGTGGACGGAAAGGCTGTATCTACCCTGATAACAGTGGCCGCAAACAATGACGGACGCGAATATGTGGTGCTGGACGGACTGAAAGCAGGTGATGAAATTGTATCGGAAGGCGCCGGACTGGTGCGCGAAGGCATGCAAGTTAAATAAGAAGGAGACTGATTATGAAAGGAAATATATTTATAAAACGGCCGGTGATGGCTATCTCCATCTCCGTACTGATTCTGGCTATAGGGCTTATTTCGCTCTTCACGCTGCCGGTGGAGCAATATCCTGACATTGCACCTCCGACGGTATACGTAACTGCCAGTTATACGGGGGCCGATGCCGAGGCAGTGATGAACAGTGTCATCATGCCACTGGAGGAGAGTATCAACGGTGTGGAAGACATGATGTATATCAGTTCCAGTGCTTCCAATGCAGGTTTGGCTATTATACAGGTTTATTTCAAGCAGGGCACAGACCCCGATATGGCGGCAGTCAACGTGCAGAACCGTGTGGCGAAAGCGCAGGGATTGCTTCCGGCTGAAGTAACGAAAGTCGGCGTCAGCACGATGAAGCGGCAGACCAGCTTCTTGCAGATTGGCGCTTTGGTCTGCACGGACGGTCGATACGATCAGACGTTCCTCGCCAATTATCTGGACATCAACGTTATTCCGCAGATTAAACGTATCGAGGGAGTGGGAGACGTGATGGAGTTGGGCGATACATACAGTATGCGTATCTGGCTGAAACCGGAACGGATGGCGCAATACGGACTGGTTCCGTCGGACATTACCGCCATATTGGGTGAGCAGAACATTGAAGCTCCTACCGGTTCACTGGGCGAAAGCTCGAAGAATGTTTTCCAGTTTACGATGAAATATCGCGGACGCCTCAAAAGCGTGGAAGAATTCCGGAACACGGTTGTCCGTTCGCGGGAAGACGGTTCGATACTTCGCCTGCAAGATGTGGCAGAGGTGGAACTGGGTACGATGACGTATAGTTTCCGCAGTGAGATGGACAGTCAGCCTGCCGTTCTTTATATGATATTCCAGACAGCCGGTTCCAATGCCACCGCTGTCAACAAAGAAATCACTACGCAGATAGAACGGATGGAGAAGAATCTGCCGGAAGGAACGGAGTTCGTCACGATGATGAGTTCGAATGACTTCCTTTTCGCTTCCATACACAATGTGGTGGAGACGCTGATTATTGCCATCATTCTGGTCATCCTCGTGGTCTATTTCTTCTTGCAGGATCTGAAGAGTACGCTGATTCCCTCCATCTCTATCATTGTGTCGTTGGTGGGTACGTTTGCCTGTCTGGTGGCTGCGGGTTTCAGTCTGAACATCCTGACGCTGTTTGCACTGGTGCTTGCCATCGGTACGGTGGTGGATGATGCCATTGTGGTGGTGGAGGCCGTGCAATCCAAGTTCGATGCCGGATATAAGTCTGCCTATCTTGCCACGAAAGATGCAATGGGCGACGTGACGATGGCTATTGTCTCCTGTACCTGTGTATTTATGGCTGTGTTTATTCCTGTAACCTTCATGGGAGGTACTTCGGGCGTGTTCTATACACAATTCGGTATCACGATGGCAACTGCCGTAGGTATTTCGATGATTTCGGCTTTGACGCTCTGTCCCGCTTTGTGCGCCATCATGATGCGTCCGTCGGACGGAACCAAGAGCGCCAAGAGCATCAACGGACGGGTACGTGCAGCTTACAATGCTTCGTTCAATGCCGTATTGGGTAAATATAAGAGAGGTGTGATGTTCTTCATCCGCCATCGCTGGATGGTGTGGACTTCACTGGCTGTTGCCGTTGCTTTGCTGGTTTACCTGATGAGTACCACTAAAACGGGACTTGTGCCGCAGGAAGACCAGGGTGTCATTATGGTGAATGTCAGCATTTCACCGGGAAGCACGCTCGAAGAAACCACGAAAGTGATGGACCGCCTGGAAAATATCCTGAAAGATACGCCCGAAATAGAACACTACGCCCGCGTAGCAGGATATGGACTGATATCCGGTCAGGGAACTTCGTACGGTACGATCATTATCCGCCTGAAAGACTGGAGCGAACGAAAGGGCAAGGAGCATAGCTCGGATGCTGTGGTGTCACGCCTCAACGGACAATTCCAGGCGATAAAGGAAGCGCAGGTATTCAGCTTCCAGCCTGCCATGATTCCGGGTTACGGTATGGGTAATTCCCTCGAACTGAACCTTCAGGACATGACGGGTGGAGAATTGGCTACGTTCTATGAAGCGGCTATACAGTTCCTTGGTGCTCTGAACGAGCGTCCGGAGGTAGCGATGGCTTATACATCGTATGCTATCAACTTCCCGCAGATATCGGTGGAAGTGGACGCTGCCAAATGTAAGCGTGCAGGAATTTCGCCGAGTGCGGTGCTCGATGCGGTGGGCAGTTATTGCGGTGGCGCGTATATTTCCAACTATAACCAGTATGGTAAAGTATATCGTGTGATGATGCAGGCTTCGCCTGAATACCGCCTCGACGAGCAGGCACTGAATAATATGTTTGTACGCAATGGTACGCAGATGGCTCCGGTGAGCCAGTTCGTGACGCTGAAACAAGTGCTGGGACCGGAAACGGCCAACCGTTTCAATCTTTACAGCACCATCACCGCCAATGTGAATCCTGCCGACGGTTACTCCTCCGGCGAGGTGCAGAAAGTGATTGAAGAAGTGGCTGCACAGTCTTTGCCGGCAGGCTACGGATATGAATATGGTGGTATGGCACGCGAAGAAGCAAGTAGCGGTGGTGCGCAGACGGTTTTCATTTACGCCATCTGTATCTTCCTTATCTATCTGATTCTGGCCTGTCTTTATGAGAGTTTCCTCATACCGTTTGCTGTTATCTTCTCCGTGCCGTTCGGGCTGATGGGATCGTTCCTTTTCGCCAAAATACTCGGGTTGGAGAATAATATCTATCTGCAGACGGGTGTGATTATGTTGATCGGTTTGCTGGCTAAGACGGACATTCTGATTACGGAGTACGCCATAGAACGTCGCCGCAAGGGAATGGGTATCGTGGAGTCTGCCTACTCTGCCGCACAAGTCCGCTTGCGTCCTATCCTGATGACGGTGTTGACGATGATCTTCGGTATGCTTCCGCTGATGTTTTCCTCCGGTGCAGGTGCCAATGGCAACAGTTCGCTGGGTACGGGTGTTGTGGGCGGTATGGCTGTCGGGACACTGGCATTGCTCTTTGTCGTTCCGGTTTTCTACATCATCTTTGAGTTTTTGCAGGAGAAAATCCGCAAACCGATGGAAGAGGAACCAGATGTGCAGGTGCTTTTAGAGAAAGAAAAGAGTGAAGTTGAACGCGAACGTAAATAAATGAAAGAAAGAATGAAGAAGAATATCATCACATTAGTTGCCATCAGTCTGTCGTTGAGCGGTTGTGGCATCTATACCAAATATGAACCCGCCACTGTCGTTCCCGACGATCTTTACGGCGGGGAAGTGGTGACCGAAGACACTGCCGGTCTGGGTAATATGGACTGGCGGGAACTCTTCACCGACCCTTATTTGCAATCCCTCATTGAAGTGGGATTGCAGACCAATACCGATTATCAGTCTGCCCAGCTCCGTGTGGAAGAAGCACAGGCCGTACTGATGTCCGCCAAACTTGCTTTTCTGCCTGCTTTTGCCCTTTCCCCGCAGGGAACGGTGAACAGTTTTGATACACACAAGGCTACGCAGGCTTATTCATTGCCCGTTACTGCCAGTTGGGAGCTGGACGTATTCGGTCGTATGCGCAATGCCAAAAAACAGGCGAAAGCACTTTATGCTCAAAGCGAGGATTATCGTCAGGCTGTCCGTACCCAGTTGATAACAGGCATAGCCAATACTTACTATACCCTGCTGATGCTGGATGAGCAACTCGACCTTTCCCGTCAGACGGAGACGGCATGGAAAGAAACCGTGGCCTCCACCCGCGCTCTGATGAATGCCGGACTGGCGAACGAATCCGCTGTGTCGCAGATGGAGGCGGCCTATTATCAGGTGCAGGGTTCGGTTCTCGATTTGCAGCAGCAGATCAATCAGGTGGAGAACAGTCTTGCCTTATTATTGGCGGAGACGCCACGCAACTATGAGCGTGGTGTATTGGCAAAGCAACAGTTTCCTGCCGACTTCTCGATAGGGATTCCTGTACGGATGCTTTCTTCCCGTCCGGATGTCCGCTCGGCAGAGCGGACGCTGGAAGCGGCGTTCTATGGCACCAATGCGGCACGTTCGGCTTTCTATCCTTCCATCACTTTGAGCGGGAGTGCCGGATGGACAAACTCCGCCGGGGCGATGATTATCAATCCGGGCAAGTTTCTCGCGTCGGCGGTAGGTTCGCTTACGCAGCCGCTCTTTAACAGAGGACAGGTGGTGGCACAATACCGCATTGCCCGTGCGCAACAGGAAGAAGCGGCGCTTGGTTTTCAGCAAACGTTGCTCAATGCCGGTAGTGAGGTGAATGATGCGTTGATTGCCTATCAAACCAGTCAGGGAAAAAGAATCTTGCTGGATAAACAGATCACTTCCCTGCAAACGGCTCTGCGAAGCACTACTCTGTTGATGGAGCATGGTAATACAACCTATCTGGAAGTGCTTACCTCCCGGCAGTCGTTGCTTAGTGCACAACTGTCGCAGACGGCCAATCATTTTACTGAAATACAAAGTTTAATTAACCTATACCGTGCTTTAGGAGGAGGTCAGGAATAAACTGTATCATACTCTCTGTTTTCTAATTTAATGAAAGAAGGGCTGCCGGAGAAGTGATTCTGTGGCAGCCCGTTTGTTAATCGGTCAATATCGGTCAATATGCGGCGAATTGGCTTGCAGCCGGAAACTTCAGCCAGCATAAAGAATAATGATGGTATTATTTACCAGCCAGACCTTTCTTTTTTCTTTCTTTATATTGACTGGGTGTTTCCCCGGTATATTGCTTGAAAGCCGTACTGAAATAACTCGGAGTGGTAAACCCGGTTTTCTCTGCAATTTCAGAGAAGGGCATATCCGTGCCGGATATCAATGTAATAGCTTTTTCTATACGGAGCTTACTGATATACTCGTTCGCTCCCATGCCTGTAAGTGCTTTCAGTTTGTTATAAAGCGAAGAACGGCCCAATCCTACTTCCTGGCAAATAAACTGAATGCCCAGATTGGAATTTTCTATATTTTCCTGGATGATACTATTCAGTTTAATCAGGAATGTTTCGTCTGTCAGGCTGATGGTGCTTTCTTCCGGTGTGGGGATTAATCCTGCATTCAGATACCTTTTCTTGGTATATTCCCGGTTTTTCAACCGGTTGCGGATAAGTTCCATTAGCATTTCCACTTCGAAAGGTTTGCTTAAATAGCCGTCCGCTCCATTCTTGTAACCGCTTATTTGGCTTTGCCTGTCATCTCTGGCAGTTAGCAGAATGACTGGGATGTGACTGATATTGATATCCTCTTTAATCGTTTTACAAAGTTTATACCCGTTCATCCGAGGCATCATCACGTCACTGACTATAATATCAGGGACATGGCTTCTGACCAGTTGAAGGGCTTCCACCCCGTCTCCGGCGATAATTATCCGTTTGAAGTATCCTTCGAACGTTCTTTTCAGAAAGTCTGTCATATCCGGATTGTCATCCACTACGAGAATAGTGTATGGAGTGGTGTCGAATACCTCTTTCGCGGACGGCTGCCCGCTGTTATCATCCATCATCAACTCGTTCAGATAAGCTTTTGGCTCGCAGATGATTTCTTCCGGTTCCTGCCTCAACGGCAACTCAAAGAAAAAGCTGGCTCCGGTTTCTTCATTATCCTGTGCGCCGATAGAGCCGCCGTGCAGTTCCACCAGAATCTTGGAGTAAGACAAGCCGATTCCTGTTCCGCTCTGTTCTCCCGTTCCCTGGTAGAAGCGGGTAAAGAGCTTGTGCGTATCCACTTGTTTCAGTCCGCATCCCTGGTCGATGATGGAGATACGCACCCGGTTTTCTTCGGGCAGCAGTTCCGAAGCAATCGTTATTTCCGTGTCCTGCGGACTGTGTTTCAAGGCATTGATAAGCAGGTTACTTAGGATAATCTCGCATTTGTCCTTATCGAAACTGACTTTCTCTATCCGTGGGTCGAGCTGATAGCGGATATGCACATTCTTTGCTTCCCCCTCACTGATAAAATCCTGCGAAACGTGTTCAATCCATTGATTGAGCGGATGAGGCTGAATTTGCAGTTTACTCTCCCCTACTTCCATTTTCCGCACGTCGAGCACCATATTAATCAAGTTCTTCATTCGTTGTGCCTGCCGGTAGATGGCTTTTAACGGCAGATATTGGCTGTCTCCGGAAGAGAGCGACTTCAAAATCTGATTGAGTGGCGCATGAATCAGCGTCAGCGGAGTCCGTAGTTCGTGGCTGATATTGATAAGAAAACGTACCTTTTCCTCGTACATCTGTTTCTCATGCTCTTTCATCGCCCATTTCAGTTTTTCCTGATTACGTTTCAATGTTCTGCGGAAAGTTTCGATGATTATGGTGGCAATGAGAATGGTGCAACCGAGAATGAACCACCACGTGCGATACCATGGCGGAAGTACGGTTAGTTCTAGTATTTTCTGGTTGGGAATCCAGCTGCCGTCTTTCGCTGTGCATGAAGCCATAATCTTGTAATTGCCCGGTGGTAACGACCGGATTACCAATTCCGGCTGGTACGATTCGATATACTGGTCGTTCAGCCCCTCTATCCGATAGCGGTAGACTTTCTTACGGAAGATATCCTCTTCTTTCGACATGATTCGGATGGTGATATTGCTGTCCCATGGGACAGAGATTGCTGCCGGATGACTATATAGTTTGTTCTGTGCAGGCTCACCATTGATGATAATATCCAACAGTTGCAGTTCCGGCATTTCCGATGTATTCAGCAGCAGCTGGCCGTCAATGCGCAGCATACCCTTTACATCGCCGATATAGACATCCCCCTCATTGTTTACCAACCGGGCGTTGGGCAGATATTCGTTTTGGATAGCTCCGTTCGACTCTCCGAAGAGAACGAACTTCTGTTCCTGTATAAGCCAGGCGAAAAGTAGATTATCCGCACCTATCCATACTTTGCCCCTCTGGTCGCATTGCACCATGTTGACTTCGGTAAACAGGTTGGTAGGGATGTGCGTCTGCTTTTGGGAAACGGGGTTGTAGTGGATAAGGCCGAAATTGCTTCCTATCCAGAAATCGCCGTGCTCGTCGTGTGACGCCGAACTGATTACGGTATCCTGATAACATTCGAAGGTTGTTTGCAGCAAGGAATCCCCATCGTGCAGTTCGTAGATATGTTTGAAATCGTTGATGTAAGTCCGGTTGTTCTCGTGCTTGAAGGGGACGAGCGTGCCGACAATACTTTTCCCTTCTTCTCCGGTGACCTTGTCGAATTTCTTTTCTTTCAGGTGATACTGGTAGACATGGTCGCCCAGTAATAACACGGTGTTGGGGGTGTTCTGATATAAGTTGACCGATTTACCCCGGTTGCAAAGTTGTGTCGTAGTTTCTTTGTCGACAATGGTAAAAGGCTGTTTCTCCCCGGTTGCGGGGTTGAATATGAATACTCCTTTGGAGAAAAGGGAAATCAGTAGTTTTCCGGGAGTGAATCCGCTGATAAACGCTATTTTATCGTTCCAGGTAGAAAGATAATGGGTGAATTTCTCGGTACGCGGGTTAAAGAGGTTGATACCGCCGCCGTCCGTACCAATCCAGATACTGTCGGTCGATTGGCGGTAAAGGCTTCGCACGGTGCTGTTGCTTAGTCCGCGGTCGTTGCCGGGGACTACGTCGGTGTAGGTTTTCATGAACACTTCCCGGATGCTGATTAATCCGTTGCAGGTGCTTCCTGCCCATATATTGTTATTGTGGTCGTTGTGCAGGCAGAGAATGGAGTTGGCGGGGAGAGAGTAGTTTTCACGTCCCGGGATATATTCCAGTTGGGAGATTTCCCCGGTTTCGGAGGTGAGGATATTGATTCCGCCGCCATCTGTTCCTATCCACAGTTGCCCTTCCCTTTCGGCGAGGCTTAGGACGATGTCGTTGCTAAGGGCGGAGTTGCGGGTGGAGTACGAAGCCAGTAGTTTGCCGTCGTATGAGTAGCAACGAAGTCCGCCGCTGTAAGGGGCAATCCATATTCTTTTCCGGCTGTCGGTCATCATGGTGGTAATTTCCGGCCCGCAGTCGAAAGGGGGCCGTCTGTGCTCTCCGGTATGCAGGTCTACGAGGTATATGCCTGTCCAACGGCTGCAACAAAGCAACGTCTTTGAATCCCACATACTGAGAGCGTTGATTTTAAAAGAGTTGGCGTTGAAATATTGCAGAAGCCGGAGAGAAGAATCGTTATAACTATATTTGTAAATCCTGTCCTTGCCGCCAAAGAGGATTCCGTCCGGGACAAGGCAGAAGGAATAGGCGGTGATATTCTTCCCGTCCTCGTCCGTGGGGAACGTGAAGTCGTTGCTCTGCTGTTGGTAGCGGGCAATACCTTTTTCAGTCAGTACCCAGATGTTGTGTTGCTTGTCTTCGGCAATCTGATAAATCAGGTTGTGGAGAAGCGAGTTCGGGTCGTTTGCCTGGTGTTTGTATCTTTTCAGTTCGTGCCCGTCGAACTTTCCCAGTCCCGATTTGGTACCTATCCATACGAAACCCTGCTCATCCCGGAGAATACAGCGCACGTTGGAAGGCAGCCCTTCTTTCAGAGAGATTTGTTTAAAGTAATAGTGTTCTGCCCGGAGAGGGAGAACACCGACTAACTGTATGATAAAGAAAAGGCTTGACAGAACAGCGTATTTGGTTTTCATGTAAAGCAGGTTTGTTTATGAGGACAGATGCCTTCTTTATAATACGGCTAACTTGTCCCCTTTTAAGGTGATTTCGTATTTTTTCCCTTTTACGGTCTTGAACTTGAGCGTCTTGTCTCCGTATCTTACGTTACAGGGGATTCCGGATTTGGAATGGATGATAGCTTTCTCCAGTTGTCCCTCTTTCCAGGAGATGGAAACCTCAAAATTTCCTTTGGCGCAGATTCCGCTTATTGAGCCGTTTGCCCATGCATCCGGCAAAGCGGGAAGAAGTTGGATGAATCCCATGTGGCTTTGCAATAACATCTCGGTTATTCCTGCCGTACCGCCGAAGTTTCCGTCTATCTGGAAAGGCGCATGGGTATCCCAGAGGTTGTCCAGTGTACCGTTTTTCAATAAGTTGCCGTATAGTTTATACGCATGGTTTCCGTCTTGCAGTCGTGCCCATTGGTTGAGCTTCCAACCCATGCTCCAACCGGTAGCGCCGTCTCCGCGATGTTCCAGTACCACTCTGGCTGCCTGTGCAAGTTCGGGGGTAGTCACGGGAGAGATGGTATGCCCCGGATGCAATCCGAACAGGTGGTTGACGTGGCGGTGTTCATCTTTCGGGTCGTCTATGTCGGTAGACCATTCCAACAACTGACCGTAGCGTCCTATACGGTACGGAACCAGTTTGGTCAGTACGTTTTCCCATTGTTTGCGTTCTTTGGCGTCCGTTCCGAGCACCTTGCTTGCCTGGATGGCGTCCAGTAATATTTCACGTACTACGGCATGCGCGAAAGTAACTCCCTCGTCCACCGGGCCGTGTTCGGGAGAAGTGGAAGGAGCGGCGGTGTAAGTCCCGTCGGGCTTGTGCCACAAGTGGTCTACCGCAAACTGTGCGCTGCTTTTGATAAGGTCGTAGCCGATTTCCTTTAAGAATTTCGTGTCACGGGTATAATCATAATACTCCCATATATGCGTTGCCAGCCACGGACCGGCGGTAGGATTCAGGTTCCATGCCATAGATTTGCTGGATAAGGGAGCTGTGAATCCGAAGATATTGGCAGAGATGGATGCTGTCCATCCGCGGGCGTTGAAATAGGCTTGTGCTGTCTTCTCGCCGGGTTTTACCAAGCTGCGTATAAAGTCAATCAAAGGCCATGTACATTCAGAGAGATTGGTGGGGCACGCAGGCCAGTAATTCATTTGAATGTTGATGTTATTGTGGTAATCTACCCGCCACGGGCCGTCGGTATTGTTGTGCCACAATCCTTGCAGGTTGGCTGGCATGTTGCCGGGGCGCGAACTGGCTATGAGCAGATAGCGTCCGAACTGATAGTACAATTGTTCGAGCTGATAGTCCGGCACGCCTTTCTTATAGCTAGCCAGTCGTTTGTAGGTCGGCAGGTTGGGAGTGCCGATTTCCGGATTGATTTCAAAACGTACCCGATTGAACAGCACGGTATAATCGGCTTCGTGATTACGATAAAGCTCGTCATAACCTTTTTTCAGGGCATTGTCCATCATAGCCAGAGTCGTTTGTGACGGGTCGTTGCCGACGTAGGCTTTCGGGTCTTTGAAGTCCGGGGCAAAGTTCATCTTATAATCGGTATCTGCCGTAAGCAGGAATACCACTTCGTCAGCATCCTTCACAATAATCCGGTCGTTTTCTGCTTTCAGTGTTCCCCCTTTGTGGATAGCTTTGATTCGGAAAGCGAATTTCATTCCGTTGTTATTGAGAACGCCGGTATATACTAATCCGTCGTTTCCATCTGCTTCCAGATGGCTTTTTGCTTCGTTGTTGGGACAATAGCTAAGTACAAGATTCTGTTTTCCGCCTTTGTCGGCAGTAAACTTCATGACCATAACGCTGTCCGGATAGGATATGAAGTATTTACGTTGATACCGTATCCCGTCTTTGTCAAATTGCACCACAGCCATCGCCGAATCCAACGACAGGATGCGGCGGTAATTGCTCATATTGATTTCGCTGAGTCCGGTTTCCACATAAAGCTCTCCCATCGTGGTAAAAGCGCCGAAGCGGAACGGAGTCTCGTCTTTTTCTTCATAAGCTCCCAGCCCGTTGAAGTTTTCCTGCGTGAGATACCCCGCCTTTTTAGAATCCCCGTCCAGGAAAGCCTGCCGGATTTCTTTCAGTATACCTGACGACTGTTTGTTTACGTTCCAATAATACTCGGCGCCTTTGGCGGTATTCGGCCCCCCTTTCCAGAGAGTTTTTTCATTCAGTGTGATTCGTTCTGCGGATATGGAGCCCATGATATTCGCTCCCAGGCTGCCATTCCCGATAGGTAGCGAACGGCTTTCCCATGCTTTGTCCGGATTCGCCCCTGTGCCGTTGGCACGTAGCCAGATAGCTTGTCCATCGAGATTGTTGGGAGTGTCGAACCATACGGAAAGCCCTTGAGTATAATCCACCGTCTCTATGGACGCTGCGGAAAGAGAAAAAAGTGTGCAAAGAATAAGAGGGCAGAGTTTTTTCATAATATGTGTTGTTTAAAGGAATGTGAGATACAAAGGTACTTGTTTTTTAAGATTCTGTCTAGCGGGTTGGTTTCAATTTTTACCAATAGGCTTTTAAAAATCGCTAAAAGTGCTTCTTTGTAGGTTTGGTAAGATGTTTCTAATGAAGAACCGGGTCTGGTTTACATTCAGTATATCCAACTTTCTAAGAAAAACACTCCGACGGATGATGTCCGGTCTGGAGATAAATACTACCTTTGTTTCCTATATAAAAACAAGTATGTATCTGACAGGTATGAGCCGGGAAGAATTATATGCCGAAGCATATAAGGACCTCATTGCAATATCGACCCAAATGAACATGTTTATAGATAAGGTGTGTAAGAAAGCAACGATGATGAGTCCATTTTGATCTATTGTTTCTTGCAGTACTCATGGAAGAGTATCAGGGCAGAGAACATTTTTAAAATCATTTGTTTGTGAAAGTAGCGGAAAGAGCGTATCTTTGTTTGCACTGATAAAAAGTGAACTCATAAATACACCGGATTATGGAATATGTATCATCAGAAAGAAAGTTGCTGCCATACGGCATGATGAACTTTGCGGATATTCGTCTTGATAATTATTATTACGTGGATAAAACCTCGTTCATCCCTGTAATAGAACAATCGGACAGATTCTTCTTTTTCATCCGCCCGCGCCGGTTCGGTAAGAGTCTTACGCTGAACATGTTGCAACACTATTATGATGTGCGTACACGTGACAAGTTCGATGCTCTGTTTGGCGACCTCTATATCGGAAAGCATCCCACACGAGACCGTAACAGTTATCTGGTGTTGTATCTCAATTTCTCAGGAATTAGTGGAGAGTTGCACAACTACCGTCAAGGGTTGGATGCACATTGCAATACCAGCTTCGATTATTTCTGTGATATTTATGCAGAATACCTGCCGAAAGGCATTAAGGAAGTCTTGAATGAAAAAGCAGGAGCTGTTGAGCAGTTGGATTATCTATATCATCAGTGTGAACTTGCCGGGCAGCAAATATATCTTTTCATTGACGAATATGACCACTTCACCAATGCCATCCTCTCGGATGCCGAAAGCATTCACCGATATACGGAAGAGACCCACAAGGAAGGCTACCTGCGCGCCTTCTTCAATAGGGTGAAAGCCGGAACCTATTCCAGCATCAAGCGTTGCTTCATCACCGGAGTGAGTCCCGTCACGATGGATGACCTCACCAGTGGATTTAATATTGGCACCAACTATTCCCTCACACCGAAATTCAACGCAATGATGGGTTTCACCGAGGACGAAGTCCGCGAAATGCTGACTTATTATTCTACTAAAGCTCCATTCCATCACACTGTAGATGAGTTGATAGAACTTATGAAACCGTGGTATGACAACTATTGCTTTGCGCAGGAGTGTTATGATCAGCCAACCTTGTACAACTCCAATATGGTGCTCTATTTCGTTAAGAACTATATTGATAATAACGGAAAGGCACCGCGAAATATGATAGAAAGTAACATTCGTATCGATTACGAGAAACTGCGTATGCTTATCCGCAAGGATAAAGAGTTTGCGCACGATGCCTCCATTATCCAGACTTTAGTGAGCCAGGGATACATCACCGGCGAGTTGAAAGACGGTTTCCCAGCTGCCAACATTGTAGATTCCGATAATTTCGTGAGCCTGCTCTATTACTTCGGCATGCTCACCGTGAGCGGAACGTACAAAGGTAAGACTAAACTTATCATTCCCAACCAAGTGGTGCGTGAACAACTCTATACTTATCTGCTGAATACATACAATGAAGCCGACCTCAGTTTCAACAACCATGAAAAAGATGAGTTATCCTCTGCTTTGGCTTACGATGGCGCATGGCAATCTTACTTCGACTACATCGCCGATTGCCTGAAACGCTACGCCTCTCAGCGCGACAAGCAGAAAGGAGAGTCCTGTTTCGTACATGGCTTCACGCTTGCCATGACAGCGCAAAACCGTTTCTACCGTCCCATTTCCGAAGCAGACACGCAATCCGGATATGTTGACATTTTCCTGTCTCCCATGCTGGAGATTTACCCTGACATGAGCCATAGCTACATCATCGAGCTGAAGTATGCCAGATACAAAGACCCCGAAAGCCGGGTGGAGGAATTGCGGGCGGAAGCTATTGCCCAGACCAACCGCTATGCTGACACCGACAGGGTGAAGAACGCTATTGGCACTACGCAACTACACAAGATTGTGGTAGTGTATAAAGGTATGGAAATGAGAGTTTGCGAGGAGGTAAATTCTTGAGATACAGCATTCGATAGCTGTTAATTATCAGGAAAAGAAGTAGAGAGCTTATAAAGTAATATTCATTTCGGTATAGTACTGAATCATTACAGTATCGAATAAATTTCCCCACTGGATATTTATTTTCCATCTTTCCATCTCCCCTTTCACCTTTTCTCTGTCTCTCCGATGAATAAGGAGTTTGCGGGTGAAGTGCAATAACTTCACCATCTCTTCACCTGTGGCGATTAGTTTCAAAAATTGTTTCAAGGCTTGAAACAATCCGTTTCACACCGAGAAACACTTCGTTTCATACGGTGAAACACTTTGTTTCCCGGCGTGAAACTTTTAGTTTCAAATAGGGTTGAAACTAATTACGAAATAGCTTTACTAATCTTGCTCGATGGTGATGCGGTAAGGAATAAAACTATGTGTGGATGAACTTGTTCAAACCAGTACTGAAGTAAGCAGAGCCATGTACTTGACTTGCTCAAGTCTCTTACATCATTTCATTGTATGTAGTACTCCATCCCCCACTCAAAGGAACCCAAGCCCACATTCCACCGACTTTTGCCCACGTGATGAATCTATATACCCCGCTTGTTGGGCATATATTCAGCGTGGTGAGTATATATACCTACTACGCTGAATATATAGATCCATCAGCTAATTTGAGAAAACTGAATGCGCTGAAAGCACTCTACCTTGTTTGCAGTATCTTTCTGCGAGGGATGTCTTTTTCCGCTTTCAGCCGCTATTTCCTCCTATCAAGGCGTTTGCAGACAACACTGAAACGGCTGAAACCGGATTATAACATGAATATTCAATAAGAGGGTTTTGGCAAGGTCAGAACCGGATAGTTGGGTGTTTTAATCATTGTCTTTTTGAGATAAGAACCATTTCTCCGATGGAACGGGTTGATTTGGTGAAAAGTGAATATTTAATGGCTATTTTTTAAATATTGATTTTTGTTGTTGTACCTATTTTTGTGACGTTGATTTTAGGAGAAAAACCAATTGTTTGATTAATGGAGACTCTTATTGTCAGCGAATAGAAAATCTTAATAACTTAAATTTATGAGAAACAAATTCTTTTTATGTCTTTTCGTGTTAGTATCGCTAACAGCTTGTAAAGACACTAAATGGGTAGAAGTTCCGGGTGGAATGCCCCCTGAAGGAGCAATCACCGGACAGCCGGGAGTGGATGATCCGGCTGAGAAAACATTAATCAACTGTCAATACATTGGTGGTGACCCTTTCGAATTAAACCGTATTCCGGTAGAAAATCTGATTGTCAGCAATGATCTTATTTATTTGGCTGCGCGTCCTTATGCTAATGGAGATATAGCTTTTGACTTGCCTATAAATGATGCAACTTTTACAGGCGGGGTTTCGCATGAAGCTACTTATGAGGGACGTAGCGGTGTGATAAAATTTGACGGAACCGGAAAAATGAATGGAAAAGATGGATTATTGCATTCTACAGAAGAGACATTTAATAAAAGTTTCACTTTTGCTACCTATATATTTATAGATGAGTGGGTGCCCGGAGCATATATCTTTAAAAAAACAAGTGGAGATAAAGTGTTGGCTGCCTTACAATTAGGTGCTAACGAGCAGACTGTGAGCTGGGCGTTGGGAAATGCATCAGTGACAGCAGGTACCTATGTGGATGCCAAGGGTTTGGCTCCGGGAGCTTGGCATTATCTGGCGGTAGATTATGATGGCAATAAAAAGCAATTCAGGATTTTTGTAGATGCGTGGTCTTCTACGCTTGACAAAGAAATCGTATTGCCTACTGCCCGTGCCGATTTTTATATAGGTGAAAACTTCAAAGGCCGTTTGGATGAAACTTCTTTTTGGAGTATGGCAGCAGGTACTGGTGGGAAGAATGGTATAAAATTCGATAATTGGAATATGGTAGCAAAAGTGTTGGCTTATTGGCAATATGATGATTCTACCAATCCGGGGAAGGACTCTCACACTTGGTTGGACCGTTGGAAAAAAATACGCGAAACCTTGGCAGCTCAGGTAGGTAATGACAGCCGAAAATTACGATTAGGATTCGGCAGCGGGCAATGGAGGCAAATGATGAGTGCTGATAATACGCGTACCGCATTTGCTAATAATTTGAAGAGTGTTTTGAAGGAATATGAATTTGATGGAGTAGACCTTGATATTGAATGGCCTACTACGGAGACAGAATATGCTAACTACAGTGCGACGATTGTGAAAATCAGACAGATACTTGGCAAAGACGTATGTTTCTCCGTATCCCTTCATCCGGTTGCTTATAAAATTTCGAAAAATGCGATTGAAGTTTTGGATTTTATGTCTTACCAATGCTACGGACCGGCAGTGATGCGATATTCTTACGAGCAATTTGTAAAAGATGCAGAAATGGCTGTTGAGTACGGGATTCCGGCAGATAAACTGGTTCTCGGTGTGCCTTTTATCGGGACTACCGGTGTAAATGGAGAACAAGTCTCTTACTCTGATTTTATAAATGGTGGACTTTCGGATGTTGCTTTGGATGAATTTACGTATAATGGCAAAACGTATACTCTTAATGGTCAGAATACGATTCGTAAAAAAGCGAAGTATGCTTGTGAGGAAGGCTATAGAGGAATAATGAGTTGGGGGTCCGATGTGTCGGTAAATAATGAAAAATCATTGTTGAAAGCGATACAAGAGGAGTTTGTTGCTTATGAGATTAATAATCCCAAGTAAATGTAATCTTAATTATTAAATGTAATATTATGAAAAAAGAAAAATTAATGAAGATACAAGAACGACTTGTTTTTCTTCTGATTTTCCTATTCTTATTGCCGATAGGGGTCATTGCCCAACAAAAGATGATTACGGGGCAAGTAGTGGACGAACAGGGAGAAGCTGTTATTGGCGCCAGTGTGATGGTGAAAGGTGCAAAAACCGGAACAATTACGGATTTGGACGGAAATTTTTCTGTTCAGGGAAAAGCGGGGCAAACGCTTTCTATAAGTTATGTTGGCTATACTCCATTGGATGTGAAAATTACAAAATTACAAAACAATCGATTCGTATTGAAGGAAAACACGGAAGTGCTTGACGAGGTTGTTGTTGTCGGTATGGATACGCAAAAGAGAAATACAATTACGGCGGCGGTATCTGTAGTGAAAGGAGATGATATCGTCAATCGTCCCATAACGGACCTCACCAGCGCTTTGCAAGGTAATGTAGCAGGATTAAATTTCGCATCGGATGCAATGGGAGGAGCTAAAGGAGGTGAGTTGGGTACGGATATAAAATTCAATATCCGTGGTGTTGGCTCTATCAATGGTGGCGAACCGTATGTATTGGTAGACGGAATCGAACAAAGTATGCAGAATGTGAATCCCGCCGATGTTGCTAGTATCAGTGTGTTGAAAGACGCCTCGGCAGCCGCGATTTATGGTGCCCGTGCCGCCTATGGTGTGGTATTGGTTACAACTAAAAGTGGAAATTCGGAAAAAGCTAAAGTAAGTTATTCGGGAACAGTTGGTTTTAGTTCTCCTATCCGTACTCCACAGATGATGAATTCTTTGGAGTTTGCTTATTATAATAATGCTTTGTATGATGCCGGTGCATCTGCTTCGGGGATTAATAGAATCTCAGACTCGGTTATAGAAAAGATTAAGGGATTCATGCAGAATCCATATTCAGAGGAATTTCCGGGAATAGATGTATCTAGTAACGGAGAAGACTGGGCTAGTGCATATTATGCCCAGTATGGCAATACGGATTGGTTTAAATACTATTACAAGGATAAGTCCATTCGTCATTCACATAATTTGAGTGTACAGGGTGGATCGCAGAAGATAAACTACTATATCGGTATGGGATATGTCTATCAGGAGGGCTTTCTGGATCATGTTAAGGATGATTTGAGCAAGTATAATCTGAATACAAAGCTACAGGCGAAGCCTACTGACTGGTTGAGATTCAACCTAAATAATAATATAACTTTGCAAATGATAAAACGTCCGATGCCCAACCAGTCTATTATTTATAATAAGATAGGTTCGCATCGTCCGTCACAAGTTACACATTTGCCGATTGATTCAAAATATAATATTCCCAGCTGGAACGAAACGCTTTTCATGCAAAATTCGAATTATGAAAATAATCGGCTTTCAGATGCCTTGTCAGTATCCGCTACGGCTACTCTAATGAAAGGATGGGATGTTACGGCTGAAATGAAGATACGTTTTGATGTAGAAAATAACAATATGATTCTATATGAGAATCCGCAATATGAAACTCCTTTAGGGACGCTAAAACCGGGTGATGCTACTGGACGCAGGCAAGGATTCTCTTATCCGAATATCGATTGGAAGTTAATGAAGTTCGGTTCTTATGCCCGTGGAAGTCTGTTCAATTATTATTTGTCGCCTAATGTGTCCAGTATGTATATTCAGCAATGGGGAAAACATTCTTTCAAGGCAATGGCGGGATTCCAAATGGAAATGAAAGAAGATTCCAATGAGTATATGTATAAAGATGGAATGATGAGTAATGATATCTTTTCTTTTGCAAATGCCAGCGGGAACGTCATAGCCGGAGAAGATCGTACACATTGGGCTACAATGGGGGCTTACCTTAAGTTGAACTGGAATTATGACAATATATATTTCTTTGAGTTCAGCGGGCGTTATGATGGCTCTTCACGTTTTGCAAAAGGAAACCGTTGGGGATTTTTCCCTTCATTCTCTGCTGGTTATGATATTGCCAGAACAGATTACTTCCAGAGACTGAAACTTCCGGTGTCTCAATTGAAAGTCCGTGTGTCTTATGGTCGTCTGGGTAATCAGAATGGAGCCGGATTATACGATTATCTGGCCACTATGTCATTGGATGCTTTGGGATCTAATGGTTGGTTATTGCCTACTGCCTCTTCTGCCAGTGCTATCAAGGGAACGATAGCAAAGACCCCTAAAATGGTAAGTCCGTTTATTACATGGGAAAAAGTGGATAATGCAAACTTGGGACTTGATTTGATGCTGTTCGACAATCGGCTTTCTTTAGAAGCAAATATATACCAGCGCATGACAAGGGATATGATTGGCCCGGCCGAAGCTATTCCCGATATTAGTGGTATAGCTTCCGAAAACCGCTCTAAAATAAATAATGCTACATTGCGTAACCGCGGATGGGAGCTTTCGGTGAACTGGCATGATCAGCTGAAATGTGGATTTAGTTATGGCGTAGGATTCAATGTGTTTAGCTATAAGGCTGTCGTTACCAAATATAATAATCCGGATGGAACCATTTACAATAATCACACCGGGTATGGTCCTAATAAAGGATATTATGAAGGGATGGATCTTGGTGAGATTTGGGGGTATCAGGCTGACGATCTTTTCATGACAAACCGTGAGATTGACGATTACTTGCGAAAGGTGGATATGAGTGCGCTCAAGCCGGATGATATGTGGCGTCGTGGAGATTTGAAATATATAGATTCCAATAATGATGGGAAAATAGATGGTGGTGACGGTACGATATACAATCATGGTGACTTGAAGATTATTGGTAATACAACTCCCAAATATTCGTTCGGTATCAATTTGAATGTGGGATATAAGGGTTTTGAAGTATCTACTTTATTGCAAGGAGTGGCAAAAAGGGATTTCCCGATTTCGGGAAGTAGCTATATGTTTAGTGCAGGTAGCTATAACTTCAAGGAGCATCTGGATTATTTCAGCCCGGAGACTCCGAATGGCTTTTTGCCTCGTCTGACTAGCTGGAAAAATAATCAGGACTTTTATGTAAATACAGGGTATAATTCAACTCGCTATTTATTGAATGCAGCTTATATGCGTATGAAGAACCTGACTGTATCATATAATTTCGATAAGAAGTTGCTAAAACATATCGGTATTAGTCGACTGAAATTGTATGTAGCATGCGATAACCTGTTTACTGTAACAAAATTGCCAAAACAGTTTGATCCGGAAACGCTTAATCAGGTGAACGGAATGGCTGGAGGTACTACTACAGAGGCTCCGGGTCTAACCTCACCGGTCGTATCTAATGGTAATGGTATGGTGTATCCGCTAAACCGGAATTTTGTATTCGGACTTGATTTTACTTTTTAAATAGAGGATAATGATGAAAAAAATATATTTATTAGCAGTAGCTTTAGCTGGTACTTTATTGACTTCCTGTTCTGACTTTCTGGATAAAGTGCCTTTGGTGGTGCCCAGTAGCGAGACATTCTTGACGAATCAAAGTGCCGTGACTAATTATGTCAATGGTTTGTATATTGCTCTTCCTTCTGCAGGTGCCTATGGCATGGGAATAATGGGAGAAGAAAAGAATAGTGATAATATGGTAGCCATGGTGTATGACAGGCGTATGAACGGAGAGTTGCAAGAATCTATCGGAGGCGTAACAGAATGGCAGAAAGGATACCAGAATCTACGTAGTGTCAATTACTTCTTAGAATATTATAAAGTACCGGCAGCTGAAGAAACGGCGGAAGTATTATCTCTGAAAGGAGAAGCCTATTTCTTTCGTGCATATTGGCACTATTACTTGTTGACTAAATTCGGCAGTATTCCTGTGATGGACAAGTTTTGGGATGGAAACGCTACCGTTGGCGGGTTACAGATTTCGGCACGTGATCGTTCGGCAGTGGCACAATTCATTCTTGATGATTTGAAGGCAGCTAAAGAGTTGCTATATTCCCGCAGCAAATATCAGGGATTGCGTATTTGTAAAGAAGCTGCTATGGTTATGGCGATGAGAGTGGCACTCTTTGAAGGTACGTGGGAGAAATATCATAAAGGTACTGACTTTGCTGCTGCCGAGTATAAATCAGATGATTTTTTGCAGCAAGTACTTACTTTGGGGGATGAATTGTTTCAAATGGGTATTACATTAAACACAAAAGAGAATGATAAATCAGTGAAGAATATTGATGATGCGTATGGAAACCTATTCAATTCAAAAGATTTGTCGGCTACCCAGGAAGTGTTGTTTTGGAAGAAATATTCAATTGCCGACAACTTGGTTCACAGTTTAAATACGAATTTATCCAGTGGAATGTGTGATGCTGAAGGACCAGCTGGACTTTCTCAATCATTAGTAGATAATTATTTAAGTGTGGATGGCAACTTTATTGATCCCACAGCCGCAAAATTTAAAGATTTCAATGAATCTTTTAAGGATAGGGATGGTCGGTTGCTGGCCACTGTAATGCATTCGGACTGTAAATACAAATCGATGACAGTGAAAGGAGCTAAGAAAATGCTGGTGAAGGCTTATTCAGAGGAAGATAAAGATTTAATCAATCCTCCTCAAATTGTAAGTACCGGAAATCAGAGTAATACTACCGGCTATCATATCCGTATGGGAATTGATACTACATTCGTAAGTGGGCAGGGAGAAACTGCCACTCCAATGATTCGTTATGCAGAAGCCTTGCTGGCTTATGCAGAAGCTGCGGAAGAATTGGGAAAATGTGATGCTGCTGTTTTGGAGAAGACTATAAAGCCATTACGCGAACGGGCCGGAGTCACTTATCTCGCTCCATCAGCTATTGATCCCAATTTCCCTGATTTTGGTTATACAATTTCTGCCAATCTGCAAGAAATCCGTCGGGAAAGACGCTCTGAACTGCCATTGCAGGGAATGCGTTTGGATGATTTGATGCGTTGGAGAGCACATAAGTTATTCCAGGGGAAACGTGGCGGAGGCGCTTACTTTGGAGCCGGCAGCGTTTTATATAAATCAATTGATCCGAAGAATGAAGAATTGGCTCAAATTCTGGTAGACAATAACGATTACTTGGATCCACTGAAAAATGTTCTTCCACGTGGGTTCCAGTTTGATGCGGGACGTGATTATCTGCTTCCGATTCCACCGAGCGAGATATCATTGAATAAAGAACTGACACAGAATCCGGGGTGGCGCAAAAATTGAGAAGCATCAACTTAAGTTCATTGATAATTATAAAGAAAAAAACATGAAGAATATATTCTACAAACTATTTTCAATATCTCTATTGGGTGTATGCTTGATGGGATGTGAAGATGAAACTAAGTATTTGCCTTTACCACAAGCTGTTCCTTTTACGATGACTGTCAATAATACGACTTTTGTAATGGGCGAAAAGTTAGTTGTCGATTTGGATATTAATCCGGATAAGGATGGAAGCGAGGTTTTGGCTAACGAAGATTTTGATATTTATTTTACCGCTAAAACTGGTACGGAGGATGTGTCCGGCGTATTCAAAGATTTTCATAACATCGTTACTTTTCCGAAAGGTGAGAAGAGTATTCGTGTTGAGTTCCCTCTGAAAGAAACTGGATTGGAAGGAAGTAAAAACTTTAATTTTGTAGCTTTTTCCCGCGGATACGAGATTGGTAACCCTAGTTTTCCTATAAAAGTGTCCGATTACTATCGGGTAAATATGGCAATACAAGGCAATGCGGACAATATAGTTACGGAAGGTGATAAATTTGTGTTGGTAGCCAGTCTGGATAAACCGAGGGCAATACCTATTGCGGTAAGTATCAGCGCAAAAGCGGAGGATGAGAGCTCTTTTGAAAATTTGCCCAGTGAACTGACTATTCCTGCAGGAGCGCTGAACGCAAAAACTGACCCTATATCTTTAGTTATGGATGGAGCGAAGACAGGAGACAAGGAGTTGACATTGAATTTCACTTCAAACTCTGAAGCTAATCCGATGAAGTCTGATCAATTAGTAATTATGATGACTGACCTCGAATCTCTTGCCAATCCGGATATGTATGATCCGACCTTGGTGTATGAACATCCGGAATATCCATTTGTATCTAAAGGCAATAAAAGCAAATTCGATGCTTGGTGGGGGAGTGACAGAAGCTCGTCTGTAGAAATAACCGGAAAAACGGGTGCTAAACCTGGAACTGATTATGCTTCGTTAACTTCGCATCCCAACCAGAAATTAGCAGAGGAAGGATGGAAATTCTGGAGTGGCGTAGAGTTCCATTTTATACAAAGCTCTTTCGGGTGGAGTATGCCGACGAAGCCGAATACGTCGTTTGGTAACTATAGGCATTGGTCTTTTAATTATATTCCAACTAAATCAATACAAGATGTGTTTGCTGCTAATCGCGATAAATGTTCTAATGTAACAGAAGACGGTACTTATCAATTGTGGGTACAAGCTGGTTCCACACCGGGAGACGGACTTGGTGCGAGTAGAGATTACGGTTCGGCTGCTGTATATATTGGAAGAGGCGGTTCAGGTGCTTCTACCCGTTTTATACACATCAATCCGGGAATGCGTATAGAAATGAGAGTGCGTGTGACGGGAGATCGTACGGGTATTGTCCCGGTCATTGAGCTTAGAGATGCACCTGGGGGCGTATTTGATAAACAAACACAGAGAATCGATATTCTTAGAAATACGAAAGGAAACTTGGTGACACAAGGTGTTTTCTCGACAATGGAAGATGGTACTAAAACAAGCCCACTCCCAAAAATTGGTGATTATAATATTTATTGGGTAGAATTGACTACAGATGGAATAAAAGTAGGAATCAATGGAAGTACGAATGTAGATGTCCCTTCGACAAGTTCTTGGGGTTTTGCTCCTGCAGATGGCTTGGCTTTGGATTTCCTTTTTGCTCCGGCAGACAATCGTCCGGACGGATGGGATAGTGTATTGAAGGCTATTTCCGAACCTAAGACCGATCCGAATACACCTATGATGGAAATTGATTGGATTCGTTTTTATACGAATAGCACGTATTCGGACGAAGGTGTGACATACTGGGCAAATGCAGGTCAATTATTCTACTAATATTGTGTTCTGCTTTCAATAGATTAATTGATAAAATGTCGGAAGTCAGGTGTTTATGCATCTCTTTCGACATTTTTCACTCTTAAAAGTTTTATTACCATGAAGAAAAAAATCTTAATTATTTTCATGCTATTGATGTCTTTGATTAGTATGCATGCCGCCAACTTGACATCTCCCCCTATTTCAATAGTTCCCCGTCCGGCGCAGGTCGTGCCGGGAGAGGGCAACTTTACCTTCTCTTCTCAAACGCTGTTTTCGGTAGAGAACCATGAGCAGGCTGTCATCGTCCGCAACTTTATAAACTTATTGAAGAGAAGCTCGGGGATCACCCCACAGTTGGCAATAGGTGGCAGTGAGAAGAGCCATGTCTGCTTTACAACCGACTCTTCTTTAAAAAGCGAAGCCTATCAGTTGGCAGTTACTCCGGAACAGATTCAGGTAAAGGCATCGGATATAAAAGGCTTTTTCTATGCATTACAGACCATCCGCCTATTGTTGCCGTCGGCTGTTGAAGGCAATCAACAGGCTAAGAATATCCGATGGAGTATCCCCGCAGTAACCATTCAGGATGAGCCACGCTTCGGCTATCGGGCATTGATGCTGGATGCCGCCCGTTTCTTCATCCCCAAGGAAAACGTGTTGCGTATCATCGACTGTATGGGCATGCTCAAAATCAATACGCTTCATTTCCATCTCACGGACGATAACGGCTGGCGATTGGAAATCAAGAAATATCCCCGCCTGACGGAAGTGGGAGCATGGAGAGTGAACCGCATGGACGTTCCCTTCTATTTCCGCCGTAACGCCGAACCGGGTGAACTCACTCCTATCGGTGGATTTTATACACAGGAAGATATTAAAGAAATGGTCTCCTATGCTGCCGACCGCCAGATAGAAATTATCCCCGAAATAGATATGCCCGCCCACAGTAACGCCGCACTGGCTGCCTATCCGCAACTGGCTTGCCCCGTAGTAGACAGTTACATCGGAGTAATTCCGGGTTTGGGCGGAAGTAATTCGGGAGTGATTTATTGTGCCGGAAAAGATAGTGCATTTACATTCTTGCAAGATGTTTTAGATGAAGTGATGGCAATCTTCCCTTCGCGATATATTCATCTGGGAGGAGATGAGGCGCAGAAAGGGTACTGGAAAAAATGCCCGCTTTGCCAGGAACGGATAAAGAAAGAGCATCTTGCCAACGAAGAAGACCTGCAAGGTTACTTTATGAAACGGATGAGCGACTATGTACGCAGCAAAGGACGCGAAGTGATAGGCTGGGACGAACTGACAAACAGCAGTTTTCTGCCGGAAGGCGTTATCATTCAAGGCTGGCGCGGACTTGGTACGGCTGCTTTGAAAGCCGCGGAAAAAGGACATCAGTTCATTATGACCCCTGCCCGCATCTTGTATCTGATTCGTTATCAAGGTCCGCAATGGTTCGAACCCCAGACCTATTTCGGAAATAACACGCTGAAAGACATCTACGATTACGAACCTGTGCAAGCGGACTGGAAACCGGAATATGCTTCCTTGTTAATGGGCGTACAGGCATCTATGTGGACGGAGTTCTGCAACAAACCGGAAGATGTCGACTATTTAGTGTTCCCCCGTCTTGCCGCCCTGGCGGAAGTGGCATGGACACAGCCTGAACACAAGGACTGGACTGCGTTTTTGAAAGGACTGGATGCCTATAATGAGCATCTGACAGCTAAAGGCATCGTGTACGCCCGTTCAATGTATAATATCCAGCATACGGTAACTCCAAACAACGGAGTTCTTGAAGTGAAACTGGAATGTATCCGCCCCGATATGGAGATACATTATACGACGGACGGCAGCGAACCTACGGCAACTTCACCGCTCTACGAAAAAATAGTGCCTGTAAAAGAGGCGCTTACCCTAAAAGGTGCAACTTTTGCGCACGGCAGACAGATGGGAAAGACGTTGATACTTCCTGCCCGATGGAATCTGGCTACCGCCAAACCTGTACTGGGAACCAATCCGGCCGAAAAGCTCCTGACGAATGGAATACGCGGAAGCCTGAAGTATTCGGATTTCGAGTGGTGCTCATGGGCGGACAATGACTCTGTCTCTTTTACGATTGACTTGCTGAAGCCGGAAATGCTGAACACGTTGATATTGGGATGCATCACGAACAATGGAATGGCTATCCATAAGCCGGCATCCGTGAGGGTGGAAGTTTCGGATGATAACTCCAAGTTCCGCGAAGCCGTTGTGCAGAGCTTCACGTCTGAAGAGATTTTCCGTGAAGGGAATTTTATAGAAAACCTGTCATTGAAACTGGGAGGCACACAGGCCCGTTATGTACGTGTGACCGCCAAAGGTCCGGGAGTTTGTCCTGCATCTCATGTGAGACCGGGACAGACATCGAGAATCTTTTTTGATGAAGTGATGCTGGAGTAAGACAAGCCAGGCAGGTATGGAGGGCGACGCATAAGCGCGGATTATTTTTTAAGTCTAGTAAGGTGGCGATTGATTAAATAGGCTATATATAGCTTGCGTGTTGGACATATAGATCCAACACGCAGGTCATATATGCCATACACATTGGATCTATATGTCCAATATGTACGGCATATATGGCTTGCAAGTATCTGATAAACAGTGTTATTCTACCAGGCTCTTTGCTCTTTCCAATGCTACATTGATATTCGGGCAGATATTCTCTTTTCCCAGCAACTCGTAGAATCCGGCTTTTTCCAGTACATTATGCACGTTCTCGTTGACTCCGGAAAGGATAACGGTAGTCTTTTCCTTCTGTGACATTTCGCAGAGAGTAGTCAGGTTGTGAATCCCTGTGGAATCGATGAACGGAACCTTGCGCATACGGATGATACGTACTTTCGGGCGGTCTCCCAGTTGTGTCATTGTCTCTTCAAACTTGGTAGCGATACCGAAGAAATAAGGGCCGTTGATTTCGTATACCTCTATGCCTTTGGGAATCATCAGGTTTTCTTCGTGTACGGCAATATCCGATTCCTTGTTCGGGTCAATCTCGTCGGTAATCACCGAGATTTTGGTAGTCTCCATGACACGCTTCATAAAGAGGACGCAGGCAATGACCAATCCTACCTCGATAGCGACAGTCAGGTCGAAGATAACGGTCAGGAAGAACGTGATAAGCAGTACGGTAACGTCCGATTTCGGATTCTTCAGTAAAGCTCTGAATACACGCCATCCGCTCATGTTGTAAGATACGATGACCAGTACGCCGGCAAGGCATGCCATCGGAATATATTGTGCGAGTGGCATCAGGAAGAGCAGAATCAACAGCAATACTACTGCATGAATGATTCCGGCTATCGGTGTCTTACCCCCGTTGTTGATATTCGTCATGGTACGGGCGATAGCACCTGTGGCGGGAATACCTCCGAACAAAGGGGCTATGATATTGGCTGCTCCCTGTGCGATCAGTTCTGTATTGGAATCGTGGCGGTCGCCTATCACACCGTCGGCTACAGTGGCAGACAGCAGGGATTCGATAGCTCCCAATACGGCAATGGTGATAGCCACCGGAAACAATTCCCTGATAGCTTCCCAATCCAGCGCAGGCACAACGGCATCAGGCAACTCTGATTTAATGGTGAAGCGGTCACCGATGGTCTGGATGCAGTCGATTCCTCCGAAGGTTTTCATCAGGTAAACGGCTATCGTGACTACGATGATAGCAATCAGCGAACCGGGAATTTTCTTTGAGAACTTCGGAGTGATGGCGATAATAATAATGCTGACAATACTAACGATGGTATTCCACCAGTTGATCGTGTCGAAGTGTCGGAAATAAATCAGCCACTTCCCGACGAAGTCTCCCGGCACTTTCTCGTCTCCGAAAGATAAACCGAAAATATCGGCAATCTGGGTCGTGAAAATAGTGACGGCGATACCGCTGGTAAATCCGACGATGATAGGATAAGGAATGAATTTGATGACAGCTCCCAGCTTGAACACTCCTAATAATACAAGGAGTACGCCCGCCATTAGCGTGGCTACAATCAGTCCGGCCTCGCCGTATTGTTGTATGATGCCATAGATAATGACGATAAATGCTCCCGTAGGACCGCCGATCTGGACTTTGCTGCCTCCCAACAGGGAAATGATGAATCCCGCAATGATAGCGGTGATAATACCTTTTTCGGGCGAAACTCCCGAAGCGATACCGAAAGCGATAGCCAGTGGAAGCGCTACGATACCTACGATGATGCCGGCCATCAGGTCCGCCATAAACGTTTCTTTCGAATAATTCTTTAGACAAGAAACCAGTTTGGGTTTAAATTCAAATAGCTTCATTTTTATATGTTGTTATACGTGTACTCTGTTCTTTTTTTGCAAAGTAGAGGTTGCAAAATTATATAAAATAATCGAAATAAGTATGTTTTTGAACATACTATTTGCCTGTTGATAGATTTCATCGATGAGCCGATAGTTTTTATTCATTAAGAAAAGGTGGCTTATTATGAACAAATCTCTTATATTTGCGTTATAAATAGTACGACAAGTTACGTTTGGTAATCAACCAATTTAAAATATAAATAGAATTATGGCTAAGAGTATTAAAGGAACTCAAACAGAGAAAAATCTGTTGACTTCATTCGCAGGAGAATCACAAGCTAGAATGCGTTACACTTATTTTGCAAGTGTCGCTAAAAAAGAAGGTTACGAACAAATTGCAGCTATCTTTACAGAAACAGCCGATCAGGAAAAAGAACATGCAAAACGTATGTTTAAGTTCCTCGAAGGTGGTATGGTAGAAATCACAGCTAGCTATCCGGCTGGCGTAATCGGTACTACACTTGAAAATCTTCGCGCTGCTGCAGCAGGTGAACATGAAGAATGGTCACTGGATTATCCTCACTTTGCTGATGTGGCAGAACAGGAAGGTTTCCCGATGATTGCTGCTATGTACCGCAATATCTCCATCGCAGAAAAAGGTCACGAAGAAAGATACCTTGCTTTCGTGAACAACATCGAAAATATGACTGTATTCGCTAAAGAAGGCGAAGTGGTATGGCAATGCCGTAACTGCGGTTACATCACTGTAGGTAAAGAAGCTCCTGAAGTTTGCCCGGCATGTTTGCATCCGCAGGCTTATTTCGAGGTGAAGAAAGAAAACTATTAATCAATAGATGAATAGATAAATCTTGGATGATTTAGATAAAGAAAATGCCGCTTACAGTAATATGCAAGCGGCATTTTTCGTCACCGAAAAAACAAATTGCTATCATTTTACTCTCTCATCCTGTTTGTAGAAGGATTTGTCCTTTCTATTAATCAAAGAAAAGATGCTTCACTACGTTCTGACTATGTTTTGAACAAAGTGAATGACAGATTGGTAGGATTTACTTATTTTTCGGATAGTCTTTTGGGTATTTAAACAAGAGTTATCCAGTTATCCTTTATCTATTGATTCCGGTAATCCTTGGGAGATACACCGTATTGCTTTAAAAACTCCCGATAGAAATAAGATTTATTAGAGAATCCACATTTGAACATAATCTCGGATACGGTCAACTTGGTTGTCCTTAATAACTTGGCTGCATATTCCAGTCTGATGCCTCGTACAAATTCACTCGGAGTCTTATCTATTATTTCTTTGAACTTCCGATACAAGGTAGCTTTGCTCACTCCTACAAATTCGGCAATAGAAGAAGGGCTTAATAACTCATCATCTATATTATTCTTTATGAAGTCTGTTACATTCTGTATTAACTCTTCGTCTTCCGGATGAAGAACAATCCCGTCTTTTACTTTCACAGAAGACATGCTGGAATTGAAATAGTCCTTTAAAAGCATTTGTCTCGACAGCAGATTCTCTATGGTGGATATCACCTGCCTCGGGTGAAATGGTTTGACGATATAAGCATCCGCACCATGGTTAAAGGCATTAATCTGGTCTTCTACAGAAGCCTTTGCCGATATTCCTATGATTGGAATATAACTTGTTTTCAAATCGGATTTCAATTTATTAATCAAGCTCAAGCCGTCCATATTGGGCATGACAATATCACTTATAATAATATCAGGATGATTATGTTCTATCTCTTTCAAAGCCTCCACGCCGTCTTTTGCTTCGTGTATCACATAATCAAAGAGGACATCTTTCAGCAGGTCTCTGATATTCTTTTCATCTTCCACTATCAGTATGACAGTATCTTTGCGAGGGGATAAGTGATCCTGCCCGTTCTTTTCTTTCTGCAACGAATCTTTTTCATCCGTTACAACAAGTGAATGATCGGATGGCAAAGAAGGAATCACGACTGAAAATTCAACACTTTTTCCCAGTTCACTATTTACACTTATCTGCCCGCCTAATAATTCAACCAGACTCTTTGTTAGATTTAAACCTATGCCATTGCTGACAGAGTTACCCAATTTAGGAGTATCAAATATCTTATACTTATCAAATATCTCTGCCATCTGTTGTTCTGTTAATCCCTTACCGGAATTTCTTACGAGCAAGTATAAGGTTTTATCAGGCTCATTTTGTGATATCTCAACATGAATATATCCATAACGAGGAGTATATTTGAACGCATTCGACAGTAAATTGAATATAATTTTTTCCAAAGCATTGCGGTCGGAATAGATCTCTGACGTATCATGAGTCTCTACCTTGAAGTCTATTTTATTCTCTTTCAGGATATCCACATAATTGTTGGAAGCATATTCCATCAATGATTTTACGTTCACATTTTCAGGATGCAAATCCATATTGCTCGATTTAGTTTTACGAAACTCCATCAACTCACTAATCAGCTTCTGCATCCTTTCGGCATTATTCTTTATTATTTGGAGATATTTCTTTGTACTACCATCTAACCCGTCCTGTTCCAACAAGTGCTGTGCAGGTGTATAAATCAAAGTTAGGGGGGTAAAGAATTCATGTGCCACATTGGTGAAGAAATTGAGCCGGGATTCATAAATCTTCTGTTCATGCCGTTTCTCTACCTGGGCTATAAGAACCTGGCGGCTTAACCGTATGCGATTTTTGATAACAGACTTTGTGATGTAGAAGATAATAATGCACAATATGGCATAGATAATCAATGCAGGAACACTAAGCCACCACGGATAACCTACTTTTATAGTTAAGCGATAAATGTTATCTCCCCATACTTTGTCGCCATTCGTGCTCTTCACTTCAAGCTGGTATTCACCCGGAGGAAGTTGGGTAAAGATAATATTCGGATTATTACCCATCCCCACCCAATCATCCGAGTGGTTTTTCAAGCGATAAGCATATTCACAGTTTTCATTATTAATAAAGTCTTTGGCTATGAAATTGAAAGTCATGAATCTTTCTTCATAGCTAAGTTTCAACACTCCTTTTCTGATTCGTTCATTAATGTCCTGTACCGTATTATATATCTTCAAACTACTTAATATAAGTGGAGGATTAAACTCGCGCAAATGTATATTTCGAGGATTGAAATAACTAAACCCGCTTACTCCTCCAAAGTACAAGAAATCACGATGATCCTTGAAGAAAGCTCCATCCGAGAATTCATCATTCTGCAATCCGTCATTCAAAGTATAATTATCTATTTTATTGTTTTTTACATTCAGGCTAGACAATCCCTGGTTGGTACTGATCCATATCTTTCCTTCGTGGTCTTTTAATATTCCATGAATTGTTTTATTATTCAATTTTTCGTCGGCATATTGTATCAGGTGAAAATCATTCTCCTCCTTTTTCAATTCGTTCAGTCCATAACTTGTTCCTATCCATATATTGGCATCATCACGCAGTAAGCACAATACATCATTATTGGTGAGTAAAATCCGACTGTCCATATCCTCCAATGATTTTATGCTGTTATCTTTCATATTGATACAGTTCAAGCCTCCGCCACGTGTGCCAAACCATAACATATTGTCTTCCGGATCGGATGTAATGGCATAAACAACATCGTTATTCAATGAGATATTCTTATCCGACGAATTATATTGCCTGAATCCTTTAACGTGATAACGACCTTGCTCTCTGGAAATATTTATTTTGATTAAGCCATATCCTGATGTTCCCACCCATAAAAGAGAATCATTGTTCGTAAAATAAATGTTGTACACAGCCTTGAAAGGCGGGTATTTGTCAGGTATCTCAAGCTTTTCCAGTTGCCCCGTAGCAGCATTCAATATATTGATTCCGGTTCCTTCCGTTCCGATAAAAATGTCATTCGCTTTATTTCTCCTCAAGGCATAGACAGAATTGGAAATCAATCCTTTACTCTCATTCAGATAATCTGTCAATTCTTTCGTTGCAGGATTCAACAGTTTTATTCCGCTTCCTTTTGTGCCTATCAGAATATTACCATCTTCATCTTCACAGAAACATCTCACAGGGTGACTGGTGTGAACGGTTTCAAATAAAGAGTCGTAATGATAAAGTTGAATTAATCCTTGTCCGTCCGTTCCTATCCACAATATGTTCTGACTACCGGAATAAAGAGTGAAGACTGATAACTGACTGGATAGTTCGTTCAGGTAGGTAAAAGTATTCTTTTTTAAATCATAATGAATACATCCCCCTTCTATAAAGCTGACGTACATCTTGTTCTCTGCTAAAATAACCTGCGATACAGGTTTGCTACTATCCAGCTCAATGCATTGGGAAACTGTAAAGTCGGGATTTAAAAGGAAAAGTTTGTTGTCTTTGTTTAAGATAAATCTGTCTTTCGACAGAAATATCTTATCTACAGGCGTCTGTATGTCGACTGTGCGTAAATCACTCTGTTTTCCTCCGTTAACGAGTAGATTGTAAGTCAGATGCACGGTATTTCCATTATTTAAAAGGAAAAGCATACGATCGGAATCACTCACGGAATAATCCTTTATATGACTTGCAAAGTCTGTGTTAATCGGATTAAACTCATCTTCAGAATCATTGTAGACAAAGAACCCCAGCCCCTTTATGAGGCAGATAATATCTCCTGCCGCACTCTTTCCTAAAATAAAAGACTTTTCCTGATTGGGTACTTTATTATCTGTTCTTAAATAATACCTTGTTATCTGACGGGTTCGTTTATCTAACCGATTGATTCCATTATCTGTTGCTATCCATAAACTGCCCTTACATTCGATAATCTGGCGGATAACGTTATTACTTATAGAATTCGGATTGTTTTTGCTATATCTGAATGTCGTAATTTCTCTTCCATTATATGCATTCAGTCCATCCCATGTCCCAATCCAGATTGTATGTTCTGCATCTTCCAAAATACAGTTTACTGAATTATTTGTCAGTCCGTTAACATTTGATATGTGTTTTGCCACATTAAAAGCATAAGACTTTGTGGAAGTGACAAATGCAATAATCAGAATAAAAAATAATTGTGCGTATAAGATGTTTCTCATGTAAATGAATGTTATTTATACGGTTAGGATAATAGCAAATATAAGGAATTTATTTTATTCCGCGCATATTTTCATCGGTAACGGAGGATTTATACAATTGTGGAATAGTCAATCCGAATTACAAACGATAATCTACGATTTCACCGTCAACAATCAATTTACCATGTTTCTTTGTCTTTTTAGCGGAAGCAGGAATACAAACAATAGTTACGGCATTGTCCGGGTTCAGGATAATGCTTGTTTCGCCGGTACAATTCTTCTTTATGTATTTTTTGGATACCAGATCGTACAAGTCCGTAGGTTCCGTAAAGTGTTGATTCAAAGTTACCTCTTTGGCTTCAAAATAAGGATTGAATAAAAGATAAGTAGGATATTTTCTTGTGGAATAAAAGTCTGTGACATTACAATCCAATTGAAGAATACATTCCACATTAGTAGTATCTACAATAGAGGCTAGCATACCCACCCAGGCCGAGCCATACAAGCAAATATCTGTAGCTGAAGACATGGTTTTTACTTGATCCCCAATAGCATAGGGACCCTCATCGGACAATAATCCCTGGAACGGTTCAAAGTGATTGCCATGATACAAGTCCTTCCTCAATCCTTCATAACAAATGACGTGTTGAGGATCACCTTCCCAGATAGAACTCGACTGACGGTTGCGGGGGTGCTCGTCTGCATAAAATAAGCGGCAGGCGTTTGCCAGGTTCAGCATCCACTTGCCTATTGTGGAAGCATAAGCCGGGTTGTATTTTACAATTGGGACAAGTGCGGCAGCTTGTGAAAAGGTGTTCATGGCAAAAGCATATTGTTCATCCTTTTTTTGTCCTACCAATCCGTGTACGTCGTATTTGTTCCAACGCTCACACATCACTCCCCATCCGTCACGGTCTGAATTATTACCGTCGAAGCACCAGTTCAGCATTTTCAGCTCATCATAAGTAGTTCCAAGTTCCGCATTCATGCGCACTGCCAGATAAGCCCCATAGGGCATCATTATCTCATAGAAAGTACCTTCTTTCTGGGGACGGTTTTGCAAGAATGCCATGCATTGGCGTGTAGCATTCAGATACTTTTTATCTCCGTATTTAATCCAGGAGATGTATTGCAACCAAGCAAGTCCTGCGGCTGCATCCGGCTCGCGCCATATTTTATTATGATACCCTTTACGGTTCTTAAAGTTGAAGGCGGTGAAGTTGAAGTCCAGATATTCTCTACCTTCACTTAAGTCCTGGATAGCAGCATACCAATTGTCGACAGTGATCTTCATCGGCTCCTGCATCTCTGTTTTTTGAGGATATAAATCTACCAGCATTGAATAAGCCATTGCCGGCCATATCTCATACCAGAAACTTTCTCCGGCTTTCCTGTCGAGTCCGTTCAATATAAGATTGGTTCCATTCTTCTTGTTGAAGAATTGCCGTATCATTGATACATAATCTTTTCCGTCATCATTGCTTTTGTCTACTCCTATCAGACTTGCACTAATGAGTGAGCCCATAGTGGGAAGAGATTCATAAGAATTTCCTCCTAACCGTCTTTTATCTACGTAGCTTGGAAGTCCGAAAGTACGGAATGGAAAGTTTACTTGCGAATCGTCCCACCAGATAAGAGGCAGGTTCTGTCCTTTGGCGTTGAAATCGTAAAATAGTCTGTCCTGTTTCGTGGCTATATCTTTCCAGTTTTTCATTTTATAGGGGAAAGGTATATTGGGCATATACTGTACTAAGCGGATCTCTTTTTGCTCTATCGGCTTTTGTGCCGGCAGGTTGTTGAGAAAGAAAAAACCTGCTACGAGAAATAATAATGTCTTTTTCATGGTCAGTTGGTTGTTAAAAAAGGGCGGATTATAAAATCCGCCCCCTCATTTTATTCATATTAAAAACCCGGATTTTGGGAAAGAATATTGTTGCTCTTATCCCTTTCACCTTGCGGTATCGGAAACAGATAATCTCTGTCGTCTCTAAAATTGGCACCTTTCGAGGTATTATATTTGGTTGCATAAGCACGCATAACGGTTCCGAAACGTTTTTGTCTCATCAGGTCATCCCGTCTCCATCCTTCCATTGCTAATTCACAACGACGTTCCTTCCAGATGATTTCTTTCAGACGCTCTTGGTCGGTTTCTGTTATGTCGGGCAGTGTATTAGTTGTTGTAGCAGGGATATACGCCTGTTGATCTCTTCTCGGATCTATCGGATTAGTTTTGCGGGCTCTTTCTCTTACATCATTCAGGTAAGGAAGTGCAAGCCCTGGTTTTCCATTTTCGTTTAATACTTCGGCATACATCAAGAGAACATCGGAATAACGGATCAAACGAATGTTGTAACTAATCATCCAGACGTCGAAACCTGTTTTTTCTACTGCTGGCACAGTCATCTTGTAATCATGATAACCGCTTGGAGATTCAGCATTGTCCTGCGCTTCAGTATCACCTTTATATCTATCACCGGTTTGTGTGAATACATAAGTAATACGTGGGTCATCTGCGTCAAAGGCATCATGGAGATCTTGGGTTGGTACGTGAAATCCATATCCTTGATAACCGGAGATGCGTCTGCTTGTGAAGAAGTGAGGGACATTGGTACCTGTGGCTATGTTTTTGTCATATACTTTGTTGGCAATCTCAAATACTGATTCCGAACTGTTTTCATATTCAGTGCGCCAGTTCATGCCGTAATCACTCAACAATGTATAGTCTTTGTCTACTTCAATAATATCATGAAGTACCGTTTCGGCAGAGGTAAAATCACCTTTGAACATGTATGTTTTAGCAAGCATTGTTTTAGCAAAGCCACGTGTTGCACGATAAGCATCATCTTCAGAGTAATCTCCTTTTGCAGGAAGTGCGGAGGCATCAGTTAAATCATTTACAATACATTCATATACCTTCTCCAATGGGGAGCGGGGTATTTGCAGTATTTCAGCGGGTTGCATCGGCGTAGTGATTAGAGGCACTTCTCCGAATGTAGTGACCAGACAATAGTACCCGAATGCTCTCAATGCTTTAGCCTCGTTTGCATAACGTTTCAATAGTTCTTCGTTTCCTATTGCATCAGGAGCATAATAAATCACATCGTTACAGCGATTGATTAATCTGTACAGAATCTCCCAACGACGTCCTACTTCACCATTGGTTGTGTAGATCGTAAAGTCGGACAAGTCGCGTACTTCGGCACGGTCACCGTCATTTCCTCCTCCTTTCAGTGCATCATCAGTGCTGCAATCACCTACAAAATAATGATTTAATGCATATTCATTCCAAGTTGTACGTAATTGAAGATAAGCTCCTGTCAAGGCTTGTTCAATATCGCTTTCCTTCTGATAATAATTATCGCTTGTGGTTTTACCATAACTTGGTTCGTCGAGAGAGCAGCTATACAACCCCACTCCGGCAAGAGCCCAGCATATTATAAATAATATTTTTCTCATAATGTAATGTCTTTTTAGCTAGATTTAAAATTGCAAATTAACTCCAAAAGTGAATGTACGTGAAGACGGATAACGTGTAGTATCCACTCCCATATCCAATGGGTTATTGATACCCAGTTCCGGATCAAGTCCGGAATAACCGGTTAAAGTAAATATATTCTGACCGCTCACATAGAATCTACAACTTGAAAACAGTTTGCTCTTCTGGCAAATGTGACTCGGCAGTGTATAACCTATTTGCATATTCTGCAAACGCAGGTAAGAACCGTTCTCCACATAGAAAGAAGAACCTCTCATATTATTGTTAGAGTCAGAGTTGGTTATGCGTGGATATACAGCATCCAAATCCCCGTCTTTTGTCCATGCTTTTGTGTAAGCATCCGCCAACGCATTCTGGCGTCCTGCTGAAGCAAGGCTTCCTTTAGCAACGTTCCAGATGTCATTTCCAATAGTTCCCTGGAATGCCATACTTACATCAAAGTTCTTATAACTGAATCCTAAGTTGAAACCATAAATGAGGTCCGGATTAGGATCACCGATAAAAGTACGGTCATCATCATCGTTCAATTCGCCTGATTCTCCTAATTTGGCAAACTTAAAATCACCCGGTTGTGCATTAGGCTGAATCTTGGTACCATTTTTATCCACATAATTGTCTATCTCTTCCTGATTCTGGAATATTCCTATTTGTTTGTATCCCCAGAAACGTCCGATAGGACCTCCTACATACGTACGGCTAGTATTTCCACTCAAATATTCCGATGTAAGTTTGGTTACTTCTGTCTTATAAGTAGACATGTTCAGCCCTACATTGTAATTAAAGTCTTTTCCTATCTGGTTACGGTAGTTGACTACTATTTCGAAACCGGTATTCTTCAAGTCTCCTGCATTGAAGAAGGGGCTGTTAGGGAAGGCGCCAAAAGAAGGAATAGGCATATTCAGCAACATGTCACTTGTTTTCTTTACATAAAAGTCCATGCTAACATCAAGGCTGTTTTTAAAGAAAGACATATCTAAACCGACATTGGTTTGCTGGCTGGTTTCCCATTTAATATCTGCATTTCCCACATAAGTCGGGACGTAACCTTGTGAGTACCCGTTTCCAAAGTACCATTGATTTTCATTATTGGTACCAATTAACGTAAGAGGTGCGTCTCTGTCGATTCGTTGGTTACCATTCTGTCCCCAACCTACACGCAGTTTTAAATTGGAAATTGTATTTTCAATGTTCAGGTTCTTAAAGAATTCTTCATTGCTCACTCTCCAACCTAATGAAACTGATGGGAAATAGCCCCAACGGTTACGTTTGGCAAATCTTGAAGAACCGTCGGCACGGAAATTGACTGTAGCAAGGTATCTGTCATCATATACATAGTTGATACGTCCCAAGTACGACAACATAGAAGATGTTTCTTTACCTCCCGAGGTGTTATCTCCAGCTGTTTGTGCATCAAGTATCTGATAGATTTCATCGTTACCTAAAGCCTTTCTCTTAAATGCATTAATGCCTTCGCTGCTGTTCTTCTCATAAGTCATGGCAACCATTGCATCCAGTTTATGCCTGCCTATTGTCGTGTTGTAGTTAAGGCGTTGTTCCACCTGATAATTAGAAGTAACAGCGCTATTATTATTCAATTGAGTTTCTTTATTATATTTACTTTCCTGATTCGCTAAGTTATCTTCCGAAAAAGTAGACGAATAGACAGGACGGAAGTCTTTGAAAGTATCATGGTATCTTTCGAAACTATACTGTACCCGATAGCTCAATCCTTTATACAATTTGATTTGGGCAAACACATTACCAAATACATTGAATATGTCATTGTATCTATTAGGAAGTTCGAGCATGGCTACCGGATTAGGGTCGTAAGACCACTCGGTAGGCGCATATTTGTTATATTCGTAATTTTCAGAAGACGGATCTACCAACGGGCTGATAACAGGGGTAAAAGGATCAGCTTTTTGAATGAAATCGAATGAAGGAATTGCTCCTGCGTCACGTTTTCTTATCTTTGCCAGATTGACATTGGCGCCAACAGTGATAAATTTGTTAATATCATATTCAAGATTCGCTTTAAGTGAAAGTCTTTTGAATTCAGTAGTGATGATTGCACCCTGATCGTCTACATATCCTAAACTTAAAGAAGATCTCGAATTATCTGTCCCCTTACGGATGCTTAGATTATAGTTCTGGTTGAAAGCTGTACGGGTTACTTCATTCCACCAGTTGGTATTATAACCTTTCTGATACTGATTGGTAAACTTATCCTTCATTGAGTTTTGAAAGCTTGCATCATTTTCATACGCTTTCATGATGAAGTTGTAGTATTGGTCGCTGTTCATCATGTTCAATGCTTTATAACTGTTTTTTACACCTACATAAGCATCTAATGTTACAGTCGTTTCACCTTTCACCCCTCCCTTGGTAGTAATGAGGATTACTCCATTAGAACCTCTCGAACCATAGATAGCGCAGGCTGAAGCATCTTTTAATACTTCCATACGTTCAATATCAGATGGATTCAGGCTGCTGATGTTATCCATGAACTGTCCATCAACTACGTACAATGGATTGTTGTCATTGACGGTCCCTAAACCTCTCACGCGGATCACTGCATCCGATCCCGGCTGGCCGGAACTGGCGGCAACAAATACGCCGGCTGCCTTACCTGTAAGTAGTTCGGATGCATTGGATACTGCATAGTTCTTAATATCCTTACTACTTATAGAAGCCAAAGCACCGGTAAGGTCACTCTTTCTTTGAGTACCGTAACCAATAACTACAACCTCATCCAATTTATTATCAGACACTAGATTTACATTGTACGTTCCGCTATTTGTTACGTTTACAATTTCAGTTTTAAAACCGACATACGAGAATGAAACTTTATTTGACGATACTTTTAATGTATATCTACCGTCAAAATCAGTGATAGTACCATTGGTCGTTCCCACTTCAAGAACAGAAACTCCAATTAAAGCCTCTCCGGTATTACTGTCGTATACCACACCCGAAATACTCTTGGTTTGCTGTGCAAAGACATTTGTGCAAACAGCAAGAATAAGAATGAATAATAATAAATGCTTACTCATAGTTTATACACTTAGATTTAATTATATGAAATGATATTTTGTTTATTCGCGATAATCTTACCATCTTTCAGTTCTAATTCTGTTCCGGCAGGAAGTTCCACAATTACTCTTGCGTCGTTGGCTGGGATCTCAACGGAGCCATTTGTCTTTATATTTTTTGCTATATATTCTTTGGCAACAATATCAAACAAATCGCATGGTTGGGTAGCTTGATAAGTAATGGTTTTGGTCTCTTTATGAGGGTTATAATAGAGATAGACCGGATAAGGTTTCTCTGTATAGAAGTCTGTGACATTACAATCCAGCCGGAGGATACCCTCCACATTCGTTTGACAAACAATGGCCCCTAAAATACCAACAGGAGAAGAACTGTAAACGCTGAACATGCTCTCCGTCGGATTACCTTTTATCCATTTGGGACCATCGCCGATTGCAACCGGATTAACCCCTTTTAATGATGCTTTTCCATAGTCATCCGTTTTTCGTAAACCTTCATAAGAAACATTATCATAAGTAATGTCCTTCAATTCAGGAGCCCATTGATGTGTTTCATCTATTTCCCCCGGATAGAACAAACGACATGCACTTGCATTGTTCAACATCCACTTGCCGATAGCTTTTGCATATTGAGGCTGATATTTCACCATCGGAATGAAAGGCCAGGCAGGTTTGATACTGTTCATGAGGAATGCATATCCTCCGCCGTCTGTGATACTTCCTTGCAGACCACTTACATCATAGTCACCCCATTTTCCTACAATAATTCCCCAACCGGTTCTTCCTGTAGGGCTTTTACATCCGTCAAATACCCAATCAAGAAGTTTGGCTACATCATAGTTGGCTCCTTCTACTGCATTCAAATAGGCTGCCGTATAAACTCCGAGTGGTAAAAGGGCCTCGTAAAAACGGCTTTCTTTTTGGGCAAGCAGGGCTTCGATGGCACTTTTACTATGTTGCAGATAACGTGGATCACCAAACTTATGATAAGCACACAACAATACATAAGCATGCCCACCGGCGGCGTCTTGTTGCAATGGAATATTATTAACCATTCCTTTCATTTGTGCATAGTCAAAATAAGAATAGTCGTAATTTCCATTCAATACAGAATCTGCTTTAACAAACTGCTCCGCAATACTTTTTTGTATCTTCTCTGCCCCGTCTACATTGGGGAAAACATCGCAAATAGCATAATATAAGGCATTGGGTAATACATCATACCACCAGTCGCGGCCATAGCCTCCTCCTAAAAGGGCTACTGACGGAGTCGTATTGTTCATGACTATATTCCAGCCGTTATCAGAGTTGAAATAATTCTGCACCATTTTTACATAGTTATATCCGTCTTGATTCGTCTTGTCAATCCCTACAAGGCCGGCACCAAGAATAGCTGCCAATGAGTTCAGACTTTCATGGAACTCTCCGTTATTGGCATTTTTTCCCTGACGAATATCTTTAATGGCAGTATATAAGCCAAATGTAGTCTGGTCCATATTTCTGCGGGCGTCATCTAACCAGATTAATGGTCCGACTTCGCTTTTATTATTCCAGTCAAAGATAAACTGGTCATACTTTTGGGCTTTTTGCTTCCAGTCCAGCATTTTATAAGTTTCAGGCATATCAGGCATAGAGTCTACCCTATGGATGGAAACCTGCTTTACCTTTTCACCAAAGTTATTTTCGTTGCCCGAGCAAGATGCCAGGAGACAAACGGTCATAAGTACAAAAACACCTTTACTTGTCATTTTCATGTTCAATAGTATCAGTTTGATTAGTAATATTCTTAGCTAAAGGATATGCCGCTAATTGTAATCCGGCAACAATCACCAGCGCATATTTCAATGCAAAATCCTGCGATACACAATAAGCAAGGAAGATAAACAGTAGTAAACCGAAAGCTCTTCCAAGGAAAAGGCCGAACTCATGGCTTAGGATATATGCATATTCGTTTCTATTCTCAATCTTTGCAACTGCATCAATTGTTCTCATCATAATGGGGAAGTAAGCCAGGTCGAACAAAGGCTGGAATATCACTTTGCAAAGGACGAAAAGGATCACTCCTGTAGCAGAGAAGAGAATACCGTTGAATAGTGTACCGACAAAGAATACGATTAGTCCTCCTACAAATATTTTCAAACGGTCTTGCGGGCGGGCCATACGTCCTAATACATACACCAGGACAGCAGTCAGTGCCCCGCTAACTCCCTGAATCAATCCTAACGCTCCTTCATCTCCTACCAGCTTCAATACTAATATAGCCGGTGCCGTTACTAAAAAACCTTGAACCATTCCTTTCAATCCGGCTAGCCAAAGCATCTTTTTCCAAAGTATGTTGAAGCGGAAATAGAGGAAGTTCGTTTCTTTGGGGTTCTCGAATTTACCTTTCCACAGTGTCATGCAGGCGATAACGGTAATGACTACTGCTGCCATCGTAACTACACAGTAAGAGGTATTGATATTGAAGAGGAATCCGAAAACTTCTTTTCCATCTATCTGGCTGATAAATGCGCCTATAATTAAAGGAACACCGATGGAGGTAATAGAAAAGAAGAAAGACTCTAGTCCGAAGAAATAGTTACGGCTGTTGTCGTTGGTATTATAGAGAGCCAGTAGGTATCGGTTGGTCCAGAAGAAACCAGAAGCTGCTCCCATTAAAAAGCCGGCCAGACCAAGTTCGACGAAGCCAAGTGACTTGATAGTCATCATACCGAACATGGAAATGCCACTTACCAGGATTCCTACCGAATAAAGTGTCTTCACACTGTATTTCTTTAGCAGATAACCGTTAACAAGAGAGGTAGTAATGATGCCTATATACATTGCCAGCTGATAAAAAGCAACCATCACGGGGTCACTCGTGTTTCTCATGATATAGGCTCCCACAAAGATTTCTACTATCGGTAGTACCAATGCATAAAGCATATTGGTAACCAACAGTGTTCTCATGTTAGGTTCCTGTTGCTTAAAGAACAGATATTCTTTTTTCAGTTTATTCATTACTTCTCTTGTGTCTGTTTTAATACGTTTAATATCTCTGAAATGGAAAGCTCTGCCTTACAAATCACTTCATCGCTTGCTCCATAATACATGGTTATCGTATCGCCGTCCACTAAATGCCCATTAGTGAAAACTACATTTCCGAAGAAACCTGTTTGCTCATAAGCGGCGATAGGTTCCATGATAGGTTCTTCGCTTCTTGCAATGACTTTCGACGGGTCATTTAAATCGAGTAATAAAGCCCCCAAGCAATAACGGTGATTAAAATCGGCTCCATGATAAATCTCCAGCCAGCCTTCTTCTGTCTTTATTGGAGCTGCCCCTGCCCCTACACGTGCGCAATCCCACATTCCGTCACGAGTGGTTGCCACACATTTGTGGTTTCCCCAATGCAAGCGGTCGGGCGATTCTGCCAACCATATATAATTGCCGCCAAGTTCGGGACTGCTCGGGCGATGAAGAGCGAAATACTTGTCACCTATCTTCTGTTCGAACAATGCACAATCTTTATTATGCGGTGGGAATATCATTCCATGCCGTGTATAGTTTTTCCAATCATTGGTGTGAATCAGTCCAACCCCTACAGCTACCGACGATACTTCTGTGAAAGTAAGGTAAAAACCATCTTCGGTTGTTGCAACACGGCAATCCTCAATGCCGAATGCTTCCAGCTCTCCTTTTCCGAAAATAGGTGGAAATTCCGGTTCATCTTTGAAGTGAATACCGTCGGTACTTGAAACCAATCGTAAGTAAGACATCGTAGTCAGATAATTCTTTCCTTTGTAACCGATAACGCGTGGGTCTGAAGCATCTAAATCGGGATCATTCTTTAAAAACGAAACCACTTCTATTTTTCCTTTTTCATTATATATAGGAAAACTGATAATTCCTTCTTTCTGTATAGGTCTCTCTGCGACGCGCAAAAGTAACCAAATTTTGCCTTGATATTTGAAAACTCCGGGATTTAACAAACATGTAATTTCCATTCCGTTGATTCCCGCTTTTAAATCTTTTGGAGCCAGTAGGGGGTTCTGCTCACATCTTTTAGCTATATCCATAATATTTCGATTAGTGATTATTTCTGTGAACAAAAGTATGAGATGAAAGACAGGAAAGCGTTTACTATATTCTCAAAGAAGTGTACACATGCTCAAGAACATGTTTTTAAGAGGGTGATATTAGGGAATGATTTTAGAAGAGGCAGTGATATTCGTATTTATAGGCTTTTACTATTTAAACATTTGATTTATAGATAAATATGCGGTGTATTGAAGTGTATTATATTCTCATAAGTGTATAGTATAGTTTCTTTGAGGAGTGCAAAAGAAACATATAAAGATAAAAAAATAAGAGGCCAAACTCAAAAATATAATTTGAGGAAGCCTCTTGTTTTTTTCTTTTTAATAAAAATAATACTGTAAATCCTATTTCTTCACGTACGGATAATCTATCGTATATAATCTGTCAGAGTTTGTTTGATAGAGGTGAAGCCGTTAAAAAAAAATTGTTAGACAGCCTCTTTTCGTTATCGGTTTGGTATACTGTCTTTATAAATAGTAATTGTCCTTTTTCTTGTTGAATCATTCTTGATACTGGTTACATCTCCCCGGGTCGTGAAATACACATAGTTTCCCAGATCGAGAAAACGGTACACTTTCACTCCGTCGTGCTCGAACAGATAACTGACTTCATAAGTCTGGTTATTTTCTGATTTTCCGCTTTTCAGTGGAATACCTGCATAGCAGGAAGCTAGTCCCGTTATGCAGAAGAAAAGAATAAAGGTCCGAATCAATGTTTTCATAATCATTTCTTCACGTGCGGATAATCAATCGTATAATGCAATCCGCGACTCTCCTTACGCTCCATTGCCTGACGCATAATCAGATAACCCACATTCACCATATTACGCAATTCGCAGATTTCTCTGGACGCTACGCTACGTTTGAACAGGCTTTCAGTCTCTTCGTAGATAATATCGAGTCTGTCCCAGGCACGTTTCAGACGGAGGTCGCTGCGGACAATACCTACATACGTACTCATAATCTGGTTCACTTCCTTCATACTTTGCGTAATGAGCACCATTTCTTCCGGAGAACGGGTTCCTTCGTCATTCCATTCGGGAATATCTTCATTATAAGAATATTGATCGACCACTTGTAGACTATGTTTGGCGGCAGCGTCGGCATATACGACTGCTTCTATCAGTGAGTTGGAAGCCAGGCGGTTGCCTCCATGCAATCCTGTGCAGGAACATTCTCCCACGGCATAAAGACGTTCGATGGAAGATTGTCCGTCCAGGTCGACAAGGATACCTCCGCAGAGATAATGGGCGGCCGGGGCTACCGGGATATAATCTTTCGTGATGTCGATGCCTAGGCTAAGACATTTTTCGTAGATATTGGGGAAGTGTTTCTTTGTTTCTTCGGGATCTTTGTGGGTGACGTCCAGATATACATGGTCGTCTCCACGGTTCTTCATCTCGTTGTCGATGGCGCGTGCCACGATGTCACGGGGAGCGAGCGAAAGCCGGGGATCGTATTTCTGCATGAACTCTTTGCCGTCCATTGTGCGCAGTACGCCTCCGTAACCACGCATTGCTTCCGTTATCAGGAAAGAAGGGCGGTCTCCCGGATGATACAGGGCGGTAGGGTGGAATTGTACAAACTCCATATCCTTCACCGTACCTTTGGCACGGTAAACCATGGCGATACCGTCTCCGGTAGCGACTAGCGGGTTAGTGGTTGTTTTATAAACAGCCCCTACTCCACCGGTAGCCATTAGCGTCACTTTAGCAAGATAGGTATCTACTTTTCCCGTTTTCGGATCGAGGATATAAGCACCATAACATTTGATGTCCGGTGTTTGGCGGGTTACAGTCACTCCCAGGTGATGCTGTGTCAGGATTTCAATGGCAAACTGGTTTTCGATGACCGTGATATTCGGATGGCGTTGTACGGCTTTAATCAGGCTGTCCTGAATTTCCGCTCCCGTATTATCTTTATGGTGAAGAATACGGAACTCCGAGTGTCCGCCTTCGCGGTGCAAGTCAAATTCGCCTTTCTCGTTTTTGTCAAAATCCACTCCCCACTTAATCAGTTCTTCAATTTGTGCGGGAGCTTCGCGCACTACCTTTTCTACTGCGGCACGGTTACTGATCCAATCGCCGGCAATCATTGTGTCTTCAATGTGCTTGTCGAAATTATCCACCAGAAGGTTGGTGACGGAGGCTACACCTCCCTGGGCGAAGTACGTATTGGCTTCTTCCAGCCCACTTTTACAGATAAGAGCAACTTTACCTTTGTGCGCCACTTTCAGCGCAAAACTCATACCGGCAATTCCGGAACCGATAACGAGGAAATCGAATTTTCTTACCATAATCTTGTTATTTCTCACCGCAAAGCTACAAAATAAGTTACTTCGTTGTACTTTTCGTTGTCACTAATTCATAAAATTGCTACCTTGCAGGCAAAAATCTGACAAAATGAATCGAATTTTTCATGCTCGCATCGCCTGGTACCAATATTTCCTGTTGGTGGTGCTTACTGTAAATGCTGTTGGCGCATTGTGGTGCAAATATATCTTGGTGGCAGTACTGTTTATGTTGATGCTGATTGTAGTGATCGAACAAATTATACACACTACTTATACATTGACAACAAATGGTGATCTGGAAGTCTCACGTGGTCGTTTTATTCGCAAGAAGATCATCCCGCTTTCCGAAATTACTGCAGTCAGGAAATACCATTCCATGAAATTCGGCCGTTTCTCGGTGACGGATTATATCCTGATAGAATACGGAAAAGGAAAGTTTGTTTCGGTGATGCCTGTCAAGGAACAGGAATTTGCAGAACTACTCGAAAAGAGAATGTTCGCAAAGAAAATAAAGGCCACGGAGGCAATAGACCCTGTAGGCTCTCAAGCGGATGAATCGTAGCGTGTTTTGATAATAATGAAAAGATTAACTGATTATATACTATGAAATATCAAGTAATTATCATTGGTGGCGGTCCTGCGGGATATACGGCTGCCGAAGCTGCCGCTAAAGGTGGTTTGAGCGTATTGCTTATCGAAAAGAATAGTCTGGGTGGCGTCTGTCTGAATGAAGGCTGTATTCCTACGAAAACATTGTTGTATTCGGCAAAGACTTATGACAGTGCAAAACATGCATCGAAGTATGCAGTCAATATCCCGGAAGTCTCTTTCGATTTGCCTAAGATAATAGCACGTAAAAGTAAGGTAGTGCGTAAACTGGTGCTGGGAGTGAAAGCGAAGCTGACTGCCAACAATGTTACAATTGTATCAGGAGAAGCGCAGATCATTGATAAAAATACGGTTCGCTGCGGGGAGGAAATTTACGAAGGGGAGAACCTGATACTTTGTACAGGCTCGGAAACTTTTATTCCCCCTATTCCGGGAGTGGATGCGGTGAACTACTGGACGCACAGGGATGCTTTGGACAGTAAAGAATTGCCGGCCTCTCTGGCTATTGTAGGTGGCGGAGTGATCGGGATGGAGTTTGCATCGTTCTTCAACAGTTTGGGAGTACAAGTGGCGGTGGTTGAGATGATGGACGAAATCCTGGGTGGAATGGATAAAGAGCTTTCCGCTTTGCTCCGTGCGGAATATGCAAAACGAGGTATTAAATTCCTGCTTGGTACGAAAGTGGTCGGCTTGTCGCAAACGGAAGAAGGAGCTGTTGTTTCTTATGAGAACGCAGAGGGAAACGGCAGTGTCATTGCAGAAAAGCTGTTGATGAGCGTCGGTCGCCGTCCTGTGACGAAAGGTTTCGGGCTCGAAAACCTGAATTTGGAGCAGACGGAGCGTGGTGCTATCAGAGTTAATGAAAAGATGCAGACTTCTGTGCCGGACGTGTATGTTTGTGGTGACCTGACAGGATTCTCTTTGCTCGCCCATACGGCTGTTCGTGAAGCGGAAGTTGCCGTACATTCCATCTTGGGAAAGGAAGATGCCATGAGTTATCGGGCTATTCCGGGCGTAGTCTATACCAATCCGGAGATTGCCGGAGTGGGTGAAACGGAGGAGTCGGCCTCAACGAAAGGAATCAATTATCAGGTTATCAAACTTCCGATGGCTTACTCCGGCCGTTTTGTGGCGGAGAATGAAGGCGTGAACGGAGTCTGCAAAGTATTGCTGGATGAACAGCAGCGGGTGATTGGCGCTCATGTGTTGGGAAATCCGGCTTCGGAGATTATCACTCTTGCGGGAACTGCCATTGAACTCGGATTGACGGCAGCGCAATGGAAAAAGATTGTTTTCCCACATCCCACGGTAGGAGAAATCTTCCGGGAAGCTCTATAAATGGATTCCGATATCTGGCATCGTTCATTGATGCGGGTATCTTACTGATAAAATCGAATATATGATGAGAAAATATATAATCACTCCGGCCTTATTGGCAATAGTTTGTATGGTGATGTGTCATTGTACATTTAATCGTAAAGCGTCAGTTGCTGCCAATGAATATTTGATTCAGGGCGAATTGGCCAATCTTCCCGACAGCATTGTGATCGGCCTGTATGAAGAAGACGGAAATATTCTCAACTGTGTCTTGAGAGATACGCTTATGAATGGACAGTTCTCTTTCCGCGACACGGTTTCTACCACACGGAAAATGCTGATTATGTCTGATAATCGGGGCTTCCCGGGTACATGGCTGGAAGTGTGGATCGCACCGGGAGAATACATCGAAATCAAGGGACAGGACAAACTAGTGAAAACATGGGAAGTAGTAAGTGATGTGCCGGAACAGCAGGAAGAAAACCGCTTTACGGCTTGCGCGATGGCTCAACAGAAAGAACTGATGCAATACATGGCAGCGGAATATGACTGGCAACGGATGATGTTCATAGACCATCCGGGCGACCGGGAGTTTGAAAGCCAGGCCTGGGCCAAAATAGATTCTATCCGGAAACTGTCAATGCCGTTGCAGCAGGAAATCTGGAAAAAGGAAATGGAATACATGGAAGAAGCGCCCGTCTCTCCGGTGTGGATGGACAGATTATTGTTATTTGCTTCCATGATGAAATATGAAACCATCATGCCTTATAAAGAAGAGGTAAAAAAACTCTATGCCCGAATGTCCGAAGCCGATAAACAAACAGATGACGGACAGGAGATTACAACCTATGTTTATCCTCCCACTACAGTAGGGATTGGAGATATGATGGTGGATGGAGACCTATATGATGCGAATGATTCTCTCCGTCATATTTCCGAGTTCAAAGGAAAATTCATCTTACTCGATTTCTGGAGTAGCGGGTGTGGTCCTTGCGTGGAGTCGATACCCGAAATGGAGAAGGTGATGGATCTGTACAAGGATAAAATGACTGTGATTAGTATTAGTGAGGACCCGAAGGCACGTTGGAAAGAGTATATCAAGACGAAAGGAATGGGCGGTAACCAGTGGAACGAACTTCGTAAAGGACGTACCGGTCTTGCCCTAAATTATCAGGTACGGGGAATCCCTCATTATGTATTGATTGCCCCTGATGGAAAAATCCAGGATGTATGGTCCGGCTATGGCGCCGGTTCGCTTCTTGGACAGGTAGAGAAAAACTTGAAATAGATAGAGGTAAGATACGATCATTTGTTGATGTCATAAACAGTGTTATATGAAAAAAAGTCTTTTGTTAGTCGCCCTTTCAGTTTGTTTGTTGCCACTTTGGGGACAACAGAATTTCTCCCGGATAGATTCGCTTATCAAGAAGATGCTCCCCGAAGCATCCGAAGTCGGCATATCCGTCTACGATCTGACGGCTAAGAAATCACTTTATAACTATCGTGCGGAGAAACTTTCACGTCCTGCCTCTACCATGAAGCTGTTGACGGCTATTACCGCACTTTCCCGCCCCGAAGCCAACGAGCCTTTCCGCACCGAAGTATGGCACGATGGCGTGATAGAGCATGATACCTTGCAAGGCAACCTGTATGTGGTAGGCGGATTCGATCCGGAATTTGACAGCCAGTCGATGGATTCATTGATAGAAGAGGTAATCACTTTCCCTTTTTCGGTTATTAACGGGCAGGTCTATGGTGACGTTTCAATGAAAGACTCCCTTTATTGGGGCAGCGGATGGGCGTGGGACGATACACCTGCGGGTTATCAGCCTTATCTCTCTCCGCTGATGTTCTGCAAGGGGACTGTACAGGTTTCCATAGTTCCATCCACGGTGCAGGGCGATACGGCAAGTGTTTCCTGCCAGCCTCTGTCTTCCTATTATACAGTGACGAATCAGACGAAAACAGGTACCTCTTCTGCCGGGAAATTCTCTTTCACAAGAGACTGGCTGACGAATGGAAACAACCTCCTTATTTCGGGTAATGTCACTTCGATTCGAAAAGATGATGTCAACATCTATGATTCTCCCCGTTTCTTTATGCACACTTTCCTGGAACGCCTTCGTGGGAAAGGAATCACGACTCCCCAGTCGTATGGCTTTGCCGAATTACCTCGCGACAGTGTGAGAGTAGAGCGTATGGCTTGCTGGAACACTTCTGTGCAGAAAGTGCTGAACCAACTGATGAAAGAGAGTGATAACCTCAATGCGGAAGCATTTCTCTGTCGCCTGGGAGCGCAGGCTACGGGAAAGAAGCAAGTAGCTGCCGAAGATGGTATTGTCGAAATAATGAAGCTGATCCGCCGCCTGGGGCATGACCCGAAAGATTATAAGATTGCCGACGGTTGCGGACTGTCCAATTATAATTACCTCTCTCCTGCCCTGCTGGTGGACTTTCTAAAATATGCGTACTCGCAAACAGAAGTGTTTCAGATGTTGTATAAATCACTTCCCGTTGGTGGGGTGGACGGAACTTTGAAATTCCGGATGAAAGGTACTCCTGCTTTTCGGAATGTTTATGCCAAAACAGGCTCGTTTACGGCAATAAATGCGCTTGCAGGCTATCTGAAGATGAAGAACGGACATGAAGTGGCATTTGCCATTATGAACCAGAATGTACTTTCGGCGGCTAAAGCGAGAGCATTTCAGGATAAGGTGTGTGAGGTGATTATTGGGAAATAGGCTGATATGAATACATTAGCCCGTACAACCAAAGTGGAATTCCGTTGTTGAATCCGATTTCTATGTTGTCAAGAGGCAGGTACTATTTTCCATGGAGGGCTCTTTATTGATTCTTCTACAAAAGGACAATTGTATTCTCTAATAAGCAAAAATCGTAGGATTTTGTTTACCAGAGAATACAATTATACTTGTTTTGAATCGAATACTGTAAATTCTATACTCTATATTATATTTACTTTGAGTATTCAGCCCAATTAGTATTCTTCATATCGCCACTCTTAGCCAACTCTGCGTGCATACCAAGTGCAGCCTGAATAGCGTGTGGGGTCTGTGCCCGGTTACCGGCCAGTTTGAGGTAATCCCAAAGAAGCTGTTTGTAGTCAGGATGTGCACAGTTTTCGATGATGGCTTGTGCGCGTTCTTTCGGGCTCTTGCCACGAAGATCGGCAACACCTTGCTCGGTGATAACGATGTTGACATCGTGCTCCGTGTGGTCGTGGTGGGATACCATCGGTACGATCGCGCTGATCTTCCCTTCTTTGGCCACAGACGGACAAGTGAAGATAGAGATGTAAGCGTTGCGGGTAAAGTCTCCCGAACCACCGATACCGTTCATCATTTTTGTTCCGCCGATATGGGTAGAGTTTACGTTGCCGTACAGGTCAACTTCGATGGCTGTATTGATAGAAATGATACCGAGGCGGCGTACTATTTCCGGGCTGTTTGAGATTTCCGACGGACGGAGAACCAGTTTGTCGCGGAAGAAATCCATATCGTTGTAGATGCCTTCCAGACAGTCATTTGTAACAGTCAGTGAACAGGCGCTACCGAATTTGATGCGTCCTTCGCGAATCAATCCGATCACGGAATTCTGGATTACCTCTGTGTACATTTCGAATGCAGGAATCGTTTTATCACGTCCCAATGCACCGAGTACGGCGTTGGCGATGTTTCCTACACCCGATTGCAAAGGCAAGAAACTGGACGGGATAATACCGCGTTTCATGTCGGCTGCAAGGAAGTCGGCAACATTCTGGCCGATTTTGTCGGTCAACGGATCAGCGGCAGCGAAAGAACGCGCTTCGTCCGGCCAGTTGGTTTCCACTACGCCTATAATTTTTTTCGGGTCTACCTGAACGTAAGGCAGTCCGATACGGTCACTCGGTTTATAGATCGGTATTTCGCGGCGGTAAGGCGGGTCGAGCGGTTCGTATACGTCGTGCATACCCATACCGGATTTGCTGTGTGCGCTATTCAACTCCACGATGATCTGGTCGGCAAGACGGCAGATGGTCGGGGCGATGCCGCCGGCGGCAGTCAGATAAATTTTTCCGTCCGGAGTTACTTCGCAGGCTTCGATGATGGCTACGTTCACTTTGCCCATGAACCCGTAGCGCACTTCCTGTGCCATTTGTGAGAGGTGTATGTCGTTGTAGGCAATCTCTCCGTTGTTCACAGCTTTGCGGAAGTCGGCGTTGGTAGTATAAGGAGCGCGGTAGCGGATGGCTTTGGCACGTGACAGTACGCCGTCACAGGATTCCCCTGTCGATGCGCCTGTGAAAATTCCTACTTGAAACGGGTTTCCTTTCGCATGTTCTGCTTCAGCAATTTTTGCGAGTTCGGCTGTTACAGCCTTGGCCGTTCCGGCGGGAGTAAATCCGCTTAGGCCGATGTTGTAGCCATGTTTGATTAGGCTTGCAGCTTCCGCTGCCGAAATACGATTGAGTGACATAAATAGTAAATTTCGTGTTAAATACAGTTGATATTTTTATTGATAATTAATTCTCTGTTTGTACGGCCTTGTACCAATGCTTGGCAATGACTCGTCACATAATGATTCGAAACTCAATGAGTTTACGGGCTCTCTCAATACTTCCGTTGAAGTATCTCTCCCCAGATAATAGCGCGGCGGGCTTCTTCTGCGGAATGAATCGTGAAATCATGTTCGTTATCAGTTGATTCGGTGTGAGAGTTATAATGAGAACCTTGTTGGGAATTTCGTTTATCTTGCGCGGCACTGTTTGCCAGGGATGCGGAAACGGATATTTCTTCTTTTTTTCTTTTCTGCTGCGCCGCTGGTTTCGCCGTCTGTTTGGGAGACTGTTGCGGTGGCGTCTGTTTCAGGGGTTTAGGCTGGAATAATTCTTCCAGCGACTTGGGGCCACCCCATGCCTCGGGCATAGGAACTGCATCCGGAGCTACTTCAACGGGGGATGGCATTGGGGAAACGGGGCGTTTATTCTTAGCTTTTTTCGATTTACTATTCTTATTCACCTCTTTGAATATTCCCACAAGAATGACACCTGCTATCAAGAGAAATTTCAAAAAATCTTCCATTGTGTTTCACTGCTAATTAGTTATCTGCCAAAGTTACGTATTTTATCTGGTTCAGGCTAACATTTTATTATGAAAAAAGGGCAGCTTCACAGCTCCCCTTAATTTTTTTAACCTAAACCTTAACTATGAAAAAATCTAATGTTTCTTTCATTGCACAAATGTGAAAAATAAATTTAAATTTGCCAAGCATATCGCCTAAAAATGTTTATTCTCTTAACATAAATTACAAATTTGCTTGCCAAATCATAAGTTTTTGCGTTATTTTGATATCAATTCACTACTTATTGAAAGCGAAGCCGTATCTTTGCATCCGAATTTTTAAACTAAGATTTGAGTATGAACGAATTAACGGGAGCGGACTTTAAATCCGCAACTGAAATGAAGGATGACAACAAAAAGTTGTTTATCGAAACCTATGGCTGCCAGATGAACGTAGCCGACAGTGAGGTGATTGCCTCGGTGATGCAAATGGCGGGTTATTCCGTAGCCGAAACGCTGGAGGAAGCCGATGCCGTGTTTATGAATACCTGTTCCATCCGCGACAATGCGGAGCAGAAGATTCTGAATCGCCTGGAGTTTTTTCACTCGCTGAAGAAAAAGAAAAAGCATCTGATTGTAGGTGTATTGGGCTGTATGGCCGAACGGGTAAAGGATGATCTGATAACGAATCATCATGTAGACCTCGTTGTGGGGCCGGATGCTTACCTGACGTTGCCCGACCTGATTGCGGCCGTAGAAACCGGTGAAAAAGCAATCAATGTGGAACTTTCTACTACCGAGACTTATCGGGATGTGATTCCGTCGCGTATCTGCGGCAATCATATTTCGGGTTTTGTATCCATCATGCGTGGCTGCAATAACTTCTGCACCTATTGTATCGTGCCCTATACTCGTGGACGCGAGCGCAGCCGTGACGTAGAAAGCATCCTGAATGAAGTGGCAGACCTCGTGGCGAAAGGCTATAAGGAAGTCACCCTGTTGGGGCAGAACGTCAACTCTTACCGTTTTGAAAGACCGACAGGCGAAGTGGTTACTTTCCCGATGTTGCTCCGAACAGTGGCCGAGGCTGCTCCGGGAGTGCGTATTCGTTTCACGACTTCCCATCCGAAGGATATGAGTGATGAAACGCTGGAAGTGATTGCGCAAGTTCCGAATGTGTGTAAACATATCCATCTGCCTGTGCAGAGCGGCAGTTCGCGTATTCTGAAACTGATGAACCGTAAGTATACCCGTGAGTGGTATCTGGACCGGGTGGCAGCTATCAAACGTATCATCCCCGATTGCGGACTGACTACCGATATTTTCTCCGGTTTTCATTCTGAAACGGAAGAGGATCATGCCTTGTCACTTTCGCTGATGGAAGAATGTGGATACGATGCCGCTTTCATGTTTAAATATTCCGAACGTCCGGGAACGTATGCTTCCAAACATCTCGAAGATAATGTGCCCGAAGAGGTGAAAGTCCGCCGGCTGAATGAGATTATTGCTTTGCAGAACCGTCTGTCTGCCGAATCCAACCAGCGTTGCATCGGTAAAACGTATGAGGTGCTTGTGGAAGGTGTTTCCAAGCGTTCGCGCGACCAGCTGTTCGGTCGTACGGAGCAGAACCGTGTGGTGGTGTTCGACAGAGGTACGCACCGTGTCGGTGATTTCGTCAACGTGCGTGTCACGGAGGCCAGCTCGGCTACGCTGAAAGGGGAAGAGGTTGCTGCGGATTAGTTTGTTGCAGAATTTTAGGACCGAACAAGTGTTGCGTGGATTAGCATAGACTATTCCATTTAATATACTTCTCACTGTAGAGGATGCGAAGGGCACAGAGTTAGAGAAAAGCTCTGTGTCCTTCGTGTTTTCTGCACTCTCCATATTCTTCATATCTTGCGTGCTCTCTCTATGGTGAGACTTACATCATCATGTGCCTTCTGATGGAGAACTTCACAATCGCCATCGCATTGATGGACGCGAATGGAATATCCATCGGCTCATGATGAGTATTATAGCTCACGAGCTTGAGATACCCTTCTTTTTCCGAACGATTCACGTACTTCACCGCCAGATACTCGTCTCCGTCAATCATAAACGACACCAGGTATATTTCCCCGTAAATGACATTATCGAAACTGCTGATTTCTTTATACCCGATAATGTCTCCCGATTTCAATATAGGGTACATGCTGTCTCCGTTGACGTAGACCGCCCCGTCGCAGACGGATATATTGGGAATCCATATTTTCCCCAGTGCATATTGCTGCTTGTTGGTGAATAATGTTTTCAGGTTCGCCGCCGCCGTAATATCGTATAATGTCACGCTACGGTCGTCTATAGGTTCTGGTGTTTTCGGATTGTGTATAATCTCCACTTCTCCTTTTACCAGTTCGCTTTCGCAAAATCTCGGCTGGTGTTTCGGATTCCCTTTTCCTAATAATAGCCAGTTGTAGTCCACCTTGTCCCCGAATTTGTCGAGTAACAGGCGGAAATCAATGCTGTTTCGTGCACCCCAGTTGGATACTGTGGCACGTGAGACTCCTAAATATTCAGCTAATTCGCTGTCGTTCTTGAAGTTTAGCACCTGTTTGGCACGCTTCACAATTCCTGTGACATCTAAAAATGTATCCATTTTATGATCGTTTATTTTTGATGTAAAAATTCATAAACTCGTTAATTGCTCATTGATAATCTGTTATCTACTTTTTGAAAGTTAATTTCCAAAATCTTTTGTTTTCTTTATGAAATCTGTTTTATATTTGTAGCAACGAAATCACAAATATATTTCAAAAATATAAATTTTAAATAGAAAAACCATGAGAAACAACAAAAAGTTTACGAAATGTTGCAAAATACCTCATTCACCGCCTTTTTAAGGAAACCGTGCCGGACGGGCAGAAGTAATAGTAAGCCTGCTTGCAGCGTCTATATATCTTGCATATAAGATCTATATATCCTGCGTGTAGCATCTATATACCCAATGTGCAGCCGATATATCTCCAATATACAGCAACTATATGTCCTGCGCGCCAGCGATATATCTTCAATATACAAACAAATATTTAAATATGAAAACTATAAAAACGGAAAAGCAATATGGAAACCATTATGAACAAATCTCTATGCATCTGCGGATGTTGCAAGCGGGAGCTTCCACAGGAAGCCTTTTATATGAACCAACGTACCCGTACTACGGACAACTACTGCAAAGAATGTCGTAAGGCAAACGCACGCAGACATCGCAATCAGGATAAAAGTATATTATTTGAAAACAAATCTGTTTCCTATCCGGTGATAACCGAGGTGAAGGACTACGCTTTGCGGATGTTCCTTATCCGTCATGCCCGGCAAGTGGTGTCGGACAGTATCCGCCGGAAGCAGGAAAAGGAAAAACTACGCGCACTATGGGAAGAATAAAACAGGGGTTGGATTATTTCCCCATGAGCACCAGTTTCATGCACGACCGTATAGTGCGTCGTGTCATGAAACGGGAAGGTGATGCCGCTTTTGCCACATTGGTAGAAACGCTGTCGTACATCTATGCCGGAAAAGGATATTATATCCCTGCCAGTGATGAGTTTTACGACGAACTGACGGACAGCCTTTACAATACGGATCTTGATGATGTGAAACGTATCATCGCCCTGGCCGTGGAGTGTGGACTGTTTGATTCCGGGCTTTTCCGGCAATACGGCATCCTGACTTCCGCCGATATCCAACGGCAGTATCTCTTTATCACCAAGCGGCGCAGCAGCTCGTTGATAGCCCCCGCCTACTGCCTGTTGGAAGCGGAAGAGCTTGCATCGTACCACACTTCTCCAAACAGCAAAAACAGTGCGGAGGATGCTGATAACAAAACAGGCTGTGATGTAACACCAACTGCTGATACTGTAACATCAACCACCGATTCTGCAACATCGGAAGCCGAAATGTCGACATTGGGTACACAAAACAAAGAAAAACAAATTAAAACAAACCAAAACAAATTAAACCACCTCTCTGACTCTCCTCAAGGAGAGAACGGAGGAGGAAAAATTTTGAAAAGAAGGAAGGTGATGACACAGGAAGAGATCGACAATCTGCAACCACCGTCCGACGGCACGCAGCGTAACTTCGAGGGACTGCTGGAGAACCTTCGCTCTTATAAGATTCCGCCTTCCGAGCAATACGCCATTATTCTGAAAAGCAACTTCGGAGCTATCGGAAACCCGGTGTGGAAGGGATTCAGCAACATCCGTGGGAGTAATGGGAAGATCAAATTGCCGGGGCATTATCTTTTGAGCGTAATTAATTAATTTATGAACGCACTTTGAAAAAATGATTGGGTCAGTCTGAATAATACCCGTATCTTTACAGTGTCATTAAGCTTAAGGACAAAACTAAACTAATTTATTAACACGTAAAAACTATTACAATTATGCCAGTATTGTACAAACCCTTCCAGTCAGTTCTGGAGGACAAGAACAAAAAGAAATTATTTCATCCCCGTGTGATTTACACGGCCAATGTGTCAACCGCCCAACTCGCCAAAGAGATAGCCGCTTACTCGTCTCTATCCACGGGTGACGTGAAGAACACGCTTGATAACCTGGTGACAGTGTCTGCACAGCATCTGCAGGCATCGGAAAGTGTAACGCTCGACGGCTTCGGAACTTTCCGTATGGTGATGAAGTCCAACGGTAAAGGTGTGGAGGTGCCGGAAAAAGTATCTGCCGCCCAAGCTTCCCTTACCGTCCGCTTCCTGCCCAACTACACCAAGAATCCCGACCGTACCACCGCTACCCGTTCTTTGGTGACGGGTGCCAAGTGTGTCCGTTTCGACCTTGCCGATACTTCGGCTTCCGGTGGCGGAGATAGTGGTAAACCTGATGGTGGTGGCTCCGGCAGCGGTGGTTCCGGCGACGGCGGTGGAGAAGCACCGGATCCGGCAGCATAGTCTGCACGTAGGTCGCAACACAAACACAAATGGCTGACTAAACGACTAAACGGAGCTTTTTAACTAGACTAGTAAACTAAACTAATTATCCACTAACATGCGAATTATTAACTTAATCGTGGTGCACTGTAGTGCCACGCGGGGGGATTGTACGCTCTCTCCGGAAGATTTGGACCGGTTGCACCGGTGCCGCGGATTCAACGGAACAGGTTATCACTACTACATCCGCAAGGATGGAACAGTGCACCTCACCCGCCCTATAGAACGCATCGGAGCACATGCGAAAGGTTTCAACGCTCACTCGATAGGTATCTGCTATGAAGGTGGTCTGGACTGCCGGGGACGCCCGGCAGATACCCGGACTCCGGCACAGCGAGCCACACTTCGGCAACTCGTTGGGCAACTGCAAGAGAAATTCTCCGGCTGCCGGGTATGCGGACATCGGGATCTTTCGCCGGATCTTAATGGAAACGGTGAGATAGAGCCGGAAGAGTGGATTAAACAGTGCCCGTGTTTTGAGGTGGCAAAGGAATTCAAGGAACTTGAGGAGTTTGCTATCAAAACAGAAAATACGGAAGAACACAGAGTAACACAACAAATTAAAGAACAGAAAGGAGGTAAATGATGGCAATGAAGAAATCAGTATGGGATATGATCCTGAAGGTGGTTATCGCAGTGGCTTCGGCTTTGGCTGGCGTATTGGGCGCTAATGCGATGAATTTGTAATTTTTCAATAGTTCTATCATTTTATAATTCTGCAGATTCCGGAGTCTGGAATCTGCAGAATTTCAAACCAATATTTCAACACAGATTAAGACTCAAACTAAATGCTATTTCCTCCGTTTTTTAACCATTTATATAACAAAAACAAAATATGAAACGATTAATTTTTATACTATCATTTTTCGCTGCACTCTTTCCTTTTACGGCACATGCAGCTTCTACAGCTCCATACGTTCCCCTTTCTGTCCCCACTTCTCCGCAGGCGGCAGCCTTCAAAATGTATGGAGATGTGGCCGTGAATCCTGCCATGGGGGTGCCCGACATATCTATTCCCTTGTTCGACATCGATCATCACGGCTATCGGTTGCCTTTGAGCTTGAAATACAATCCGGCTCCGTTCCATCCCGGCTACAACTATGACGTGTTCGGCCGTGGCTGGGCATTATCTATCAGCAGTTGCATATCGCGAAGCATAGAATGCATGCCCGATGAACTTAATGACTTTAAACTGGATACCGACAAGTTTGGAGAGTCATATCGGAACTTATCGGAAGAATACCTGAACACGTTGGAACTAAAGTCCGACCTATTTACCGCTATCCTTCCTGATGGTAGTTCCTTCGAATTCGTTATCAGAAAAACCTATGACGGCAAAATCGAATATGTAGTTTCAGGTGGACGTGATGTGAAGATAACCCATGCTACTAGGGATAGAAAGATTATATCTTTTAAAGTGGTGGACGAACAGGGTGTTGAGTATGCTTTCACCGGTGCCGATACCACCTTTAGAGGAACGGGGTGTACGATTACTCCCTACAACACCACTTATGTGTCTTGGCAACTAACCTCTATCCGTTTGCCCCATTCTTCGGAACTTATTACTTTTGATTATGGCAAGAGTATTCATTCTAACTTTGGGTATCAGCAGGCAGAACCGGCAGTACGTTTCCATCATTTTTACGAGTTAGGGTGTAGTCCGGATGTATTTGACGTCACTGTACATACTTATACACGGCAGCATGCATATCAGATGAAGCTTCTGACTTCCGTCACTTATGGTACCACCACCATCCGCATCAATTATAAGGACGGTACAAACAGTGAATATTATAATTATGCCCAAAGTATCAGTATAAAAGACGGAGACAGACTTGTGCGGACCATCAACCTGGAACAGCATCAGGGCACTTTGCAATCTAGCAGTTTATCAAAGTCGCCTTTCAGTATGCTTGACAGCGTCACTCTGCTTGGCGGTAATGATGCATCATCCGAGACCTATCGGTGTGGATATACATCTTCGTATGCCAACTTTGGTGGAACAGACCATTGGGGTAACCTGAATTTTCGCAGCAACAATTATGACGTGGCCTATATGAATCTGTTCGTGGGCTTTGATGTGTCCAGAGCCAGTAGCTCTTTTGTAACAGACGTACCAAAAGACGAAAATGATTTGTCTCCTTTGGATAAAGTGAGACTCTCTAATGTGCCCTACAACACACGTAAACCTGCCGGCCCTGAAAGCCATTGTGTACTCCGCAAATTAACCTATCCGACAGGAGGCTACACAGAGTTTGAATTTGAGAACCACGAGTTCTTCTCATTCACAGATGATGATGGAGACTATATTCACGATAAAAAAAGGCGAGTGAAGACCAAAGCTACAGGTTTCAGGATTCGTGAAATCGTCAACTATACGGCAGAAGGTGTACGAAGCGATTCCAAATACTACTGTTACGGGAAAACCGAATACGAAGAAAACGGCTGGGAAATCGGACGCTACTATCATACAGGCGCAGGCGAACCAACCCTCGATCCTACCATTCAGACTTATATGAACTACCAATCGACCGAACTTCCAATGTCGGTACTGAACATGGTTTTGGGGCTTGATCCGGATGGGCAATATCGATCCTTCAAATCCAATCCCTTCATGAGTTATAGTCCGTCAGGAGGATATCCTGTTTACACCTGGGAGTGGGAATGTACGTTCAGTGCGTTCAATTTCCAGCGGCTTCTGAACGGCCGTCCCGCAGTGGTCTACCCCGAGGTTACGGTCTATTATTTAAAGGATGGTGCAACCCAATTTAGTCCTGAAAACTGCAATGGAAAGACTGTCTATCAATATGACATCTATGAAGCAATGCTAAATGACACGGCCTTTTTCGAGAAACCGCAGTACTATGGCAATGTGCTTTGGTATGAAGGAGAGAAATATCGTTATAATCTATTGAAAGAACAGACTGACTACATGAGCGACGGACGGGAATATAAACTGAAGCGACGCGAGTCACTGATTTGGCGTTACGGTGGCTCGCCGGTGATAGACTGGGAATATTCCAATTCATACGGAACCCCATATTTTGTCCCTATAAACGCTGTTCTTGGCAGTTTCTATACTTCTACCTGTCAGATGCTTGGACACTCACTTCTATACGAACGTAAAGTAACCACTTATGACGAATCGGAAACAGGTGTTACAGATACAGAGCACTACAGCTACCTCTCCGGTAACCGAATGCAATGGAAAGAACGGAATGCAGGAGGCCTGCATCGGGAGACTAATTGGGAATATCCGGCTATCGCGCGAACTGGTACAACCCCGGATATTGTTCGCAAAATGGTGGAAAAGCACATACTTAACCCCGTGTTGAAAGAGATACAGAATCAAAACTCTTATAATTATGAAGGCAATAGACGTGAATTCGGAGAGTTTCCTACAGAAAGTGGGGATACGCTGATATTGCCTGCCCGGTTTTATCAGACAATTTACGATTCGAGTTCACACTACAGCGAAGTCCTCGCTTACTCTTCCAACGGAAATCCCCGCGAAGTAGTTTCTAAGGATAAGTTACACACGGTCTATTTATGGGGATATGGTGATCGCTATCTTATTGCCGAAATCAAGAATGCCACTCTAGAGCAGGTGGAAACCGCTGTGTCCTCCGTCTTTGGCATGACATCCTCCGCATTGGCAAAGAGCACTACTCCTGATGTCGCCAAGCTAAAGGCATTGCGCAACCATACGTCTCTCTCGGAAGCACATGTTACCACTTTTACCCATCTTCCGTTGGTAGGTGTTACCTCGATCTCCGATCCTACAGGGAAGACTTCGTATTACGACTACGATGGACTGGGGCGCCTGAAGGCGAATTACTATTACGAAGGCAACGTAGTGGAGGAAAGCAAGAAACGTGTCGTGCAGGAATATGATTATCATTACCGTAACTAATAAACAAAATATGTACAAACTTATGAAACGAATATATTTACTTCTTTCGCTCTTATTGTGCTCTCTTTTATGCATGTCGCAGGTGAGCACTTCACAGAACTATATCAGCACACGTACTTACACCTCGCCCGACCATAGCGGTTGCCGTGAACAGGTGGTATACTTTGACGGTCTGGGCCGTCCCTCACAAACGGTAGATTGCGGCATTACGCCCGACGGGAAAGATCTTGTCTCATTACAAGAGTATGATGATCAGGGACGCAAGTTACGCACCTGGCTTCCTGCCAAGTCGGCGGGAAATGGCAATTACATGACCCTCTCTTCCTTACAAAGTGGTGCAAGCTCATTAGCAGGCGGTGATGCACGTCCGTACCTACAGACCACGTATGAAGCCTCTCCCTTGAACAGGCCGGTTGCGCAGCATGGGGCGGGCGAGGCATGGGCAGAGCACCCTGTAAGCTACCAATATATCACACGTAATCCCCGATCCTTTCCCTCGTCTTATCATATGCTTCCCAACAGTGATTTCCTAGGGGTCTGCACTACCGATGAAGATGGGAATCAGACCTATGAATTTAAAGATGGTTTCGGACGTACAATTCTGGAGGGACACATGGATGGTTCTGATTCTTGTTTCGCTTATTATGAATATAACAACCACGATGATTTGGTGAATGTTCATCCGCCCTTTGTAGCTTACCACAAAAAGAATGAGCCCGAAGGACCTTTTGATACACAGGGTAGTTATTCTTACTGGTATGACTTCCTGCACCGCTGCGTTTACAAGAAGCTTCCGGAGCGTAACGGCATCTATTACATTTACGATCATGGCGACCACCAGGTACTTTCGCAGGATGGCGAGCAACGTGCTCGAGGAGAATGGGCTTTCTCCCTTAGCGATGAATTGAATCGTCCAGTACTCACGGGCATTTGCCACAATTCTTATTATTACGAAGACTTCCCGTTGTGTGAGACTGATGTGAAAGCGCGACGGGATGATACAGGTACTGCCTTTTATGGCTATATTCCCGAGAATATTCCGCTGACGAATCCAGAAGTGTATACAGTGAATTACTATGATGACTACTCTTTCATCGGCAAGCACGGAGTACCCACGTCTCTGAACTATGTCACACCTCCATCGGGTTATGGTATCTGCTATACGGAAAGCAGCAAAGGATTGTTGACAGGAACAGTTACAGCCCGTCTGGATGCTACCGGTGTGACCGGATATGATTATGCCGCTTTCTATTACGACGAACGCGGACGCATCATCCAAAGCCGGGCGACGAACCACATGGGAGGCATAGAGGAAGAATACGTAGCTTACAGCTTTACGGGAGAACCCCTGAAGCGGCAACATGTTCATACCGCCACAGGATATAGCACACAAACGGAAGTATGTACGTACGAGTATGACCACGCAGGACGTCTTTTAACGACAAAGCATAAGCTGAATACGAATGAGGAAGTGACTCTCGTTGAAAACACCTATGATGACTTGGGACGAATCAAGAGCAGTAAACGCCATGGCAACTCTGCTCTTACAACGGACTATACCTATAATGTCCGCTCATGGATGAAGACACTGACTACCGATACGTTGTTCAACCAGACCTTGCATTATAACGACTCATACGGTGGAAGCAGAGCTTGCTATAACGGCAACATATCCGGCATGAGTTGGAAAGCCGCAGGCGACACAGGAGTGCATGGATACCGCTTCAGCTACGACGAAATGTCACGGTTGACCGCTGCGGGGTATTTGTGGAACGGATCTCCCAGCGCAAACTATGACACCTCCTACACGTATAACAGGCAGAGCAACCTCACTTCACTCCGTCGTAACGGACGCACAGGCGCTTCATCGTACGGCTTGATTGACGACCTGACGCTCACCCTTGATGGCAACTGGCTGACACGTGTGGATGATGCCGCCACATCGTCGGCTTACAACAACGGGTTCGAATTCAAGGATGCCGTGAAGCAGGACAATGAATACACCTATGACAAGAATGGCAACATGACCAAAGATTTAAACAAGAATATTACTGATATTCAATATAATTGTTTAAATTCGCCAAGTAAAGTCACATTCCAGGACGGCAATACCATTACTTATACGTATGCAGTGAACGGCACGAAGCTGCGCACTGTGCACACGATAGGCAACACTACCAGTACAACGGATTATTGTGGCAATGTGATCTATGAAAATGGTGCACAGAAGTTGTTGCTCACTGATGTCGGACATGTTACGTTGTCCGATAAGAAGTATCACTACTACTTGCAGGATCATCAGGGGAATAATCGCGTAGTTGTAGATCAGACGGGGCAAAAGGAAGAGGTAAACCATTACTATCCGTTCGGAGGCATGTTTGCTTCAGCAGATAATAGTATTCAGCCTTATAAGTATAATGGTAAGGAGCTGGATACAAAGAATGGATTGAATTGGTACGATTATGGTGCAAGACAGTATGATGTAGCGATTGGAAGGTGGAATGCGGTGGATCCATCAAGTGAGAAGCATTACAATTGGAGCCCATATAGCTACTGTAAGAATAATCCAGTGTTGAGAGTAGATGTTGATGGAAAAGATGATTATACAGTAAACAGTGCAGGTAGGCTTTTCAAAACTGTTGTAGAGGGCTCTACTAATGATAGATTGATGAGCATTAGATCAGGTGTTGAGCCGATAACTGTGAATGATAAAAAAATACTTTCTGGAATGTATAATATGCAAGATGGTAAATCAGGGGGTCTTGAAACTTATAATTCAACATCAAGCCTTGAGGATGCAGCCGCAGTTTTCAAATTTGGAGCTGACAACACTTCTGTTGAATGGAAATTGGATATATATAATGATAAGGGAGATAAAACGGCTATTATCGGAACTTCGGGTAGAGAAGATAGTGTGTTTGCTGATAAACAGAGTGAATTGAATGTAAAAGGAGATAAAGTGATAGATATGCATTCACATCCATATAATGCCCAAGCTTCTGACCAAGATATGAAAAATTTGAAAATAAAGACAGGTACTGTCTATCACAGGGATAGTAAAGTATTATTTTTCTACAATAGTGAAAATTCACGTATTGGGAATAATGAATATAAAATAGATACGAGTAAAACGTTGTTAGATAAGTTGAATGATAAATTTATGAAGTAATGAGAACTACGTTTCTAAATTTGATATTATTATTTGTTATAGTAGGCTGTAAACAGCCTACTATAAACAAAGTTCAGCAAGCGGTGGAAGCGCAAGCCAAATTGCTTGTGGATAGTGGCTTGATTGCTAATGAATATGTAGTATTATATGAGTTGGCTATTAATGATTCCAACCATATATACAGTATTCAAGCAGCTGATTGTCCGGCAGATTTAAAATTTGAATATCCTTCAAAGATCATTAAGTACAAGGATAAGTATCTCTGTTTTATAGAATTGGATGAGGCACCGATGTCTGCAAAGGAAATGATAGAGGCGTCTAGTTATTCGGGCAATCTTGTGGTAGAAGGAGACGGGGGAAAGAGTTGGCTTTTGGTTGTTTCCAAACTTGGAGAGAAGAAAATATTAATAGATACTTCATTGCTTAGGGGATGGGGCACATATTTTAATATTACCGAATTGTGGCCATATTTTTCGGGATATGTGAAAGGATGCCCAGTACAGATGGGGGTTATGTCTCATGATGTTGAGTTGAGCGATTCCTATTTAAGTTGTAATGTGGATAGTATAAAACGGAATTTGCTTTGGAATGAGAACCAGAATACTACAATGATAAAGAACGTATATGGACAAATGTATCTGAAAAACAATACAGATTCCGTTGTTTACCTGTCATCAAGTACTAAAAAACATTATGCTGTTGTAGATGGTCAGGATAGCCTTTATTTGTCACTTAGTGATTCTTTGCCCATTATTTTGGGACCGAATGAAAAAAAAATTTTAGAATATAAAAGTCTGCCTCGTCAAGATGAGTTCTTTAGAAATCTTACGTTGAAAGAAGATCCCTGGGAATATTTCTATAATCTATTTTGCAGATCAACATACAGCTTTATAAATGTAAATGGAAAAAAATCTCAAACAAAAGTGATGTTTCATGATATTGATAATTATGGATTTAATGTTTCTATGACGTCTCCTAGTATTCAATTTCAGATATTAAACCATGGTATATATGATAAGAAGTATGGGGAAATGTCGAGATTCAGATTTTGGTCTGATAAATGGGGTGCTATGAATAATGCTGATAAGCAGAGGTTATCAGATGATGCAGATGAGAGATTTCAAAGAAACGTGAATCAGGTAAATCTCTTACCCTGATACGAATTGACCAAATATGTTCAACTTGTGTCGGGGTATTACTGGTGTTTTATATATACGACGTTTGTTACCCTGATATGGAATTAGAAATTATTCCATATCAGGGTAACTTTTTATTTGCTTTTACATAAATGCGGAAATGAAAGGTTGCTTTCTCAATATAATAGATTAAATTTGCCTAACCACATGTCTGCGCATGCAGAATATGTACTTGATATTTCAGCTAGCCTAATTGTAGATACTGATGTCTTAATTGGTTTATCTATTAAAAGTCCTTAACGAAACCCCAATCCATCACTTTTTATTTGTTTCTTTGCACCAAATTCGGGTATAGTGTTGTCTTGTCATTCGAGGCAGCACTTAATTTTGCTTAGATAGTTAATGGAGAAACTCAGTATAAATGCTTGTCCGGTGTGTGGCGGTGCGCACTTGAAACGCGTCATGACTTGTACGGATTTTTATGCTTCGGGCGAACAGTTTGAACTGTATTCGTGTGAGGACTGTGGATTTACATTCACACAAGGAGTCCCCGTGGAAGCAGAGATAGGCAAGTATTATGAGACTCCCGACTATATCTCTCACACTGATACGCGCAAAGGCGCGATGAATAATATCTACCATTATGTACGTTCCTATATGCTGGGCCGCAAAGCGCGCCTGGTAGCCAAGGAAGCGCATCGTAAAACGGGGCGTTTGCTTGATATAGGTACAGGAACCGGTTACTTTTCCGACACGATGGTTCGCCGGGGCTGGAAAGTGGAGGCGGTGGAGAAAAGTCCGCAGGCACGTGAGTTTGCGAAGTTGCATTTCGATCTGGACGTAAAGCCCGAATCGGCTTTGAAAGAGTTTGCTCCCGGCAGCTTTGATGTTATCACTCTTTGGCATGTGATGGAACATTTGGAACACCTTGATGAAGTGTGGCAGCGACTTCATGAGTTGCTGACAGAAAAAGGAGTATTGATTGTAGCCGTACCCAACTGCTCTTCTTATGATGCTCAACGCTACGGCGAGTATTGGGCGGCATACGACGTTCCCCGTCATCTCTGGCATTTCACTCCGGGCACTATACAACAATTGGCTTCCCGTCATGGCTTTATTATGGCGGCGCGTCATCCGATGCCGTTCGATGCGTTCTACGTATCCATGTTGAGCGAGAAACATCGTGGCAGTTCGTGCAGTTTCCTGAAAGGGATGTTTGCTGGAACGTTAGCGTGGTTTAATGCTTTAGGACGAAAAGAACGCAGTAGTTCCATGATTTATGTATTCCGAAAAAAGAGATAACGCATGGGAAATCAAAACAAATATAAGTCAGGTTCAATCTTCGACATGCAGTTCATCACGTCGAGTATCAGTACGACACTGGTGTTGCTGTTGTTAGGACTGGTTGTCTTTTTCGTATTGACGGCGCACAATCTTTCCGTATATGTCCGTGAGAATATCAGTTTCTCCGTTCTTATCAGTGACGACATGAAAGAAGCGGATATACTGAAACTTCAGAAGAAACTGAATCAGGAACCTTTCGTGAAACAATCCGAATATATCTCTAAAAAACAAGCACTGAAAGAACAGACAGAGGCAATGGGAACCGACCCGGAAGAATTCCTGGGCTATAACCCCTTTACCGCTTCCATCGAAATCAAGCTTCATTCCGACTATGCCAATTCCGACAGCATCGCGAAGATAGAGAAAATGATTAAAAAGAACACCAATATTCAAGATGTGCTCTATCGAAAGGAACTGATTGACGCTGTGAATGATAACATACGAAATATCAGCCTGGTGCTGCTCGCTCTGGCAGTGGTGCTCACTTTTATTTCTTTTGCTCTGATAAACAATACAATAAGGCTGGCCATCTACTCGAAACGCTTCCTCATTCATACAATGAAACTGGTAGGGGCGAGTTGGGGATTCATCCGAGGACCATTCCTCCGAAAGAATGTATGGAGCGGAATACTGGCAGCCATTGTTGCCGATTCCGTATTGATGGGAACCGCCTATTGGGCGGTGACGTACGAGCAGGAATTGCTTCAGGTCATCACGCCTGAAGTCATGTTGATTGTCTGTGCAAGCGTATTGGTATTTGGAATTGTAATAACGTGGCTATGCGCCTATTTCTCGATGAATAAATACTTGAGAATGAAAGCAAACAGCCTGTACTATATTTAGCGAATGGCGAACGGCTGATTGCAAACCTGTGTTTGTGTGTGGTTAGCATCCGTAACGCCCGGCTGATAGATTAAGGGAATGATTGTAATTAGTAATTTGTAATTAAATAAACTATGTCTGACAAGCAGAAATTTGCCTTTGATAAAGTGAACTTTATCTTGCTCGCGATAGGGATGGCGATTGTTATTATCGGCTTTCTATTGATGACGGGACCTACATCGTCCGAAACCTCTTTTGAACCCGATATTTTCAGTGTACGCAGAATCAAGGTAGCGCCGGTTGTTTGCCTGTTTGGCTTCTTGTCTATGATTTACGCTGTATTACGCAAACCTAAAACACAAAAAACAGAAGAATAAAGATGGGGGATTTAACGACATTTGAGACGATTATTATTGCTATTGTAGAAGGATTGACAGAGTTTCTTCCGGTTTCTTCTACGGGACACATGATTATTACGCAAAACATTTTAGGAGTAGAAAGTACTGAATTTGTAAAAGCGTTTACTGTCATTATCCAGTTTGGCGCGATTCTTTCAGTGGTTTGTCTTTATTGGAAGCGTTTTTTCCGGTTGAATCATACACCGGCTCCTGCGGGTGCTTCCGCATTGAAGTGTTTTCTGCATAAATTTGATTTCTACTGGAAATTACTGGTAGCTTTTATTCCTGCCGCCATTTTGGGATTCCTGTTCAGCGATAAGATAGACGAGATGCTGGAGAGTGTAGCAATAGTGGCAGTGATGTTGGTGATTGGTGGTATATTCATGCTGTTCTGCGATAAGATTTTTTCGAAAGGAAGCGAAGATACGGTGCTGACAGAAAGAAAGGCATTCAATATCGGTTTGTTTCAGTGCATTGCCATGATGCCGGGGGTATCCCGTTCGATGGCTACCATTGTCGGAGGTATGGCCCAGAAGCTGACTCGCAAGGATGCTGCCGAGTTTTCATTCTTCCTTGCCGTGCCAACCATGTTTGCGGCAACCGGTTACAAGGTGTTGAAACTCTTTCTGGATGGCGGTACGGAGATTCTTGTCAACAATATGCCGGCACTTATTATAGGTAATGTAGTAGCTTTTATCGTCGCTTTGCTGGCTATCAAATTCTTTATTAGCTTCGTTACGAAATATGGCTTTAAGGCATTTGGCTGGTACAGAATTATTGTTGGCGGAACCATTTTGGTAATGCTGCTGCTTGGATACAACTTAGAAATTGGCTGATGAATTTTAAAAAAGGAGAAGTACTGTTTTTCAATAAACCTTTCGGATGGACTTCATTTAAAGTAGTAGGGCACGCCCGCTATCATATTTGCCGTCGGATCGGAGTGAAAAAACTAAAAGTCGGGCATGCCGGAACACTGGACCCTCTTGCAACAGGGGTGATGATTGTATGTACAGGCAAGGCAACCAAACGAATAGAAGAGTTTCAATATCATACGAAGGAGTACGTAGCAACGTTGCGCTTGGGCGCTACTACCCCGTCATACGATTTGGAACATGAAATAGATGCCACCTACCCTACCGAGCATATCACAAGGGAACTGGTGGAAGAAGTGCTGACGCACTTTATCGGTGCCATCGATCAGGTCCCCCCTGCCTTCTCTGCCTGTATGGTAGACGGCAAGCGTGCTTATGAACTGGCCCGGAAAGGAGAAGAAGTCGAACTAAAAGCAAAACAGCTTGTTATCGACGAGATTGAATTGCTGGAATGTCGCCTGGATGATCCGGAACCGATGATTCAAATCCGTGTCGTATGCAGCAAAGGGACTTATATCCGCGCCTTGGCCCGCGACATCGGCGAAGCACTCCATAGCGGAGCTCACCTGACAGGATTGATCCGTACCCGTGTAGGTGATGTCCGGTTGGAAGACTGTCTGAATCCCGAACACTTTAAAGAGTGGATCGACGGACAGGAGATAGAAAATGAGGAAGAAAATAATTAACGTAATAAGGAATAGATATGAAATTATCACAATTCAAATTTAAGTTACCCGAGGATAAGATCGCTCTACATCCTATGAAATATAGGGATGAGTCTCGTTTGATGGTATTGCATCGTAATACAGGTAAGATTGAGCACAAGATGTTCAAAGATGTGTTGGACTACTTTGATGATAAAGATGTGTTTATATTCAACGATACGAAGGTATTCCCTGCCCGCTTGTATGGTAACAAGGAAAAGACAGGTGCTCGTATCGAAGTATTCTTGTTGCGTGAGTTGAATGAAGAGCTTCGTTTGTGGGACGTATTGGTCGATCCGGCACGTAAGATACGTATCGGTAACAAGCTGTATTTCGGGCCGGACGATTCAATGGTGGCTGAAGTGATTGATAACACCACTTCTCGCGGACGTACGCTCCGTTTTCTTTATGACGGACCTCATGACGAGTTCAAAAAGGCACTGTATTCTCCGGGTGAAACTCCACTCCCCCATTCTATTATCAACCGTCCCGTAGAACCGGAAGATGCTGAACGCTTCCAGTCTATTTTTGCAAAGAACGAGGGTGCGGTGACTGCTCCGACTGCTAGTTTGCACTTCAGCCGTGAGTTGATGAAACGTCTGGAAATCAAAGGTGTGGACTTTGCATATATCACTTTGCACGCTGGTCTGGGTAACTTCCGCGACATCGACGTAGAGGACTTGACGAAGCATAAGATGGATTCGGAACAAATGTTTGTAAACGAAATGGCGGTGAAAACCGTGAATCGTGCCAAAGATAACGGTAGAAATGTATGTGCGGTAGGTACGACAGTGATGCGTGCTATTGAAAGCGCAGTCAGCACTGACGGACATCTCAAGGAATTTGAAGGATGGACTAACAAGTTTATCTTCCCTCCGTATGAATTTACCGTAGCCAATTCAATGATTTCCAATTTCCACATGCCGCTTTCTACCTTACTGATGATTGTAGCTGCTTTTGGTGGTTATGACCAGGTGATGGATGCTTATCATGTAGCATTGAAAGAAGGTTACCGTTTCGGCACGTATGGAGATGCAATGCTGATTTTGGACAAATAATGGCAAAAGTTTATCTGGGACTCGGCACTAACCTTGGGGATAAAGAACAAAATCTTCGGGATGCCGTGCAGAAAATAGAAGAGCAGGTGGGGAAAATCGTTTCCCTGTCTGCTTTTTACATAACTGCCCCTTGGGGATTTTCTTCCGATAACAGTTTCCTGAATGCAGCGGTTTGTGTAGATACCGAATTGGCTCCCATAGACGTTTTACAGAGAACGCAGGCGATTGAACAGAAATTGGGACGTACGAAGAAATCCGTTAACGGCATATATAGCGACCGCCTGATTGATATTGACTTGTTGCTTTATGATGATTTGATACTTTCCACCACTTCTCCTTCAGGAGCAAAGTTGATCCTCCCCCATCCGTTGATGGCAGAACGTGACTTCGTCATGAAACCACTGGCGGAAATTGCTCCCGGATTAGTGCATCCGGTACTTGGAAAAACGATAAAGGAGCTTACTTCTTCTTTTTCTCCGCAATAAAGACCGGTAAATAGGCAATGCATCCTATCAATACTGCATACAGCAAATGAATCTCCTGAAACGGCTTGTCGATGAAATGGCAAACAATGGCGTAGATAGCAATCGTGAAGCCTATATAAAGAGCCAGCACCAAAAGCGTTTTTAATTTCTTATTTAGAATCATTATAAATCTATTTATGTGTTAAATACAGGGCAAAGATACTCATTATCTCCGAAATCTCTTTATCTTTGCAACCGAAATGAAAGTGTGGACAGATTTGAGTAGCTTGCAACCACGGAAAAAAATGCTAAAACACGTCTGATTGACGCCTTTCGGTTTATCCTTTGCAGCACTCGCCTCTCCTACTCTCTCTCATTTTTTAATTTTCAATTTTTAATTCTTAATTTAAAAAGATGGGATACTTATTTACATCCGAATCGGTGTCAGAAGGACACCCCGACAAGGTAGCCGATCAAATATCGGATGCTGTGCTTGACAAACTGTTGGCTTACGACCCCAGTTCGAAAGTAGCTTGCGAAACACTAGTGACTACCGGACAAGTGGTGCTAGCGGGTGAAGTGAAAACAAAAGCGTACGTTGACCTCCAGCTCATCGCGCGCGAAGTGATTAAGAAAATCGGTTATACCAAAGGAGAGTACATGTTCGAAAGTAACTCTTGTGGCGTACTTTCCGCTATTCATGAGCAAAGTCCTGATATCAACCGTGGTGTAGAGCGTCAGGACCCGATGGAACAGGGTGCAGGCGACCAGGGTATGATGTTTGGCTACGCTACCAATGAAACGGAAAACTATATGCCGCTTTCTCTTGATCTGGCACACCGCATTCTGCAAGTGCTGGCCGACATTCGTCGTGAAGGAAAGGTGATGACTTACCTCCGCCCCGATGCCAAAAGCCAGGTTACTATCGAATATGATGACAACGGAACTCCTGTTCGCATCGATACAATCGTTGTTTCTACGCAACATGATGACTTTATCCAACCGGAAGATGATTCTCAAGCCGCCCAGCTGAAAGCTGACGAAGAAATGCTGTCTATCATCCGCCGTGATGTGATTGAAATTCTGATGCCTCGTGTCATTGCTTCTATCCATCACGATAAAGTGTTGGCACTGTTTAATGATAAAATCATTTATCATGTGAATCCTACGGGCAAGTTCGTAATTGGTGGTCCTCACGGAGATACCGGTTTGACAGGTCGTAAGATTATCGTTGATACTTATGGTGGTAAAGGTGCTCACGGTGGTGGTGCTTTCTCCGGAAAAGATCCTAGCAAGGTAGACCGTAGTGCAGCTTATGCAGCACGCCATATCGCAAAGAATATGGTTGCGGCAGGTGTAGCAGATGAAATGCTTGTACAGGTGAGCTATGCTATCGGTGTGGCTCGTCCGATCAATATTTTTGTAGATACTTATGGCCGTTCCCACGTTAACATGACGGATGGTGAGATTGCCCGCGTTATCGATCAGTTGTTCGATCTTCGCCCGAAAGCAATCGAAGAACGTCTGAAACTTCGTAATCCTATTTATCAGGAAACAGCCGCTTATGGTCACATGGGACGTGAACCGCAAGTGATAACGAAGAAGTTTTCTTCTCGTTACGAAGGAGATAAAACAGTGGAAGTGGAACTCTTTACATGGGAGAAACTCGACTACGTAGATAAAATTAAAGCTGCTTTTGGTCTGTAAAACAGTCTGAAAGCGAGCTTAGCTCATTCGATAAGAGCCACAATCTCAACTCCTTCTAGTAGGATATGAGGTTGTGGCTCTTGATTTTAAATAAGTTATATTTAAATAAATATCTTTTGGATATTAAACTTCTTTTGCCAGAATTTGCTACTTTTGACCTGTAAATAAACGGACTGCCTAATGAAAACAAGATGTTGTTATCCTAAACGCTATTTATTGTTGTTCTTTAGTTTACTTGTCAGCGTAGGTAGCATTCTGATGTCTGTCTCTCTATCTTCCTGCTCTTCTTCGGTGAAGAGTCCATTGCTACTATCTGCTGACTCATTGATGGAAATATATCCTGATAGTGCATTATCCATTTTGGAATCAATTTCCTCCCCACAGAAATTACCATGTGCTGACAGAGCACTTTATGCGCTATTGCTTACGCAAGCAAGGCATAAAAATTATATTGCTTTAGGAGATGACTCGCTGATAAAAACGGCTGTTGAATACTATGGTGATAAGAAGAAAAGTGTACGTGCTGCAAAAGCTCATTATTATTGGGGAGCTACTTATGGTGAGAAGGGGTATACTTCATTTGCTGTAGACGAGTATCTGACGGCAATTCGGTTGATGCCTGTTAGGGATGAATTCTTAGCAATGATTTATGATAATCTTGCGGACTGTTATGAAAAAGATGAATTAGATAATGTAGCAATGGAAGCTTATCGCGCTGCTTATCAGATATTAAAAGGAAAAAGTGGACAAATATATCCAATGCGAGGTATTGCGTGTATGTTTTTGTTGCAAAATAGGAAGGATAGCGCATTGTTTTATTATCAGCAAGCGCTTGATTGTGCATTGGCGGATAAAGACTCTAGCTTGATAGGGGCTCTTTATCATGATTTTGCTATGGTTTATAATGAAAAAAAAGATTATATTCTGGCAAATCAATATGTATCGAAGGCAATTATGATACAAGGGGAGGGTGCTGTTAATGCTTGTTTGTCAAAAGCCCAAATTATGTTGAACTTGAATCAGCTTGATTCTGCCAGCTATTTTTATAATAAGAATATGAGCCAACTTGATATTTATGGAAAAGCCGTTTGTTATGATGGAATGTATCAAATAGCAAAGAAAAAAGGGGAGTGGAAAGTTGCAACAGAGAATATGGATATATACAAAGTTCTTTATGATTCAATTCAGATAATGACCGATAATGAGGAACTTAATCGGCTTATGGATAAACATCAATTAGAAGAGCATAAAAGGTTATTGTCAGAACATGCTAAAACGTTGGTTTTTACTTTAGTTGCTGTATTTTTCTTTTTGATGATTATATGTGTCCTTTGTTTTATGTGGAATGATAGAAAAAGAAAGAAGTATTATATAGCTTTGCAACATGAATTAACTCAAAAGAGAGTCGATACTATGCTGTTGAAAGACGAAGAGGTTTCAGAATCTAATAAAGAGCATATAGATAAGAAAAGGTCAGAGTTGACAGAACAACAAATCCAATTGTGTGTATCGGTACTGAAAACTACCGATTGCTACGATCAATTAGAGACATTGGAAAAGGCAACTCCTAAACAGTTGTTGGCGATGCGTAGTTTAAGGAAGGATATACGTTCTACTATTTCTAATGCATTTGTTGATGTGATGGTAAATTTGAAAGAGCGCTACCCAACATTGACTGGTGATGATGTCTTTTATTGTGTCCTTTCATTGCTTTATTGTTCAAAAACTGTCATGATGGAGTTGATGGATGCAACTTCAGATGCTCTTAAAACACGTAAAAATCGCATAAAGAATAAAGTCGATGCTCAACTTTTCGAACGTGTATTTGGAGCTGATAATCAGTGATATGTAATGCTTAATCTCTGCTTATCTTTTTTTTAAATAGGGTCTTGTTACCATTGTTACCACGTAAAAATCGTTTCTTTTGCTGCATCTGTGTATTTTTGGAGCTAAATTTTAAACCCATTTATTATGAAAGCTAAATTTTTACCTCTTTTATTGTTGGCTATTTTACTTCAAGTAAGTATGTTCTCTTTTGCGAATGAAATGACATCTGCGCGTCGAATCAGACTAAAAAATAAAACTGAGGTACAACATCGGTCTATCCCTGTTACTCCTGATGCTTGTATTGAAAACTCATTGTTGTCTATTGACCTTCTTTCTACTGTTCCTACTGTAACTGTAATTATAAAGAATGCAGAAACAGATGAAGTTGTTTATACATCTACTGATTTAAATGTAGATAAGGTTTATATTGATCTTACAGGTGAGGAGAAAGGTAAATATACTTTGGAGATACAACTTCCAAAGGAGGCTTTTACTGGAGATTTTGAATTAGAATAAATCTTTGAAATATATATTATTTGCAACTAACATAATGATGATATACCTAAATCATTAACTGATGAAGCCCCGCTGTTGAAATATATGGCGCATTGCTGAAATGACGATTTAGATGACCGAAAGGGGAAAGAATCGGTTAACTTTTATTCGTGGGCTTAATAAGCCTTGTGAAAGGCCCATTAAGGTATATTGAAACGTAAAATTAAAATCACTTTTTTTAATTGTGTGCTGAAATACTACTGGTAGGGTGTTCGAACGATTTTATAGTTCGGATAATAAAGTTCATTCAGCAACAATGTGATACACCTGTTAGTAGATGAGAAATCTGTGATAGATGTATTCTCTGTGAGAAAAGCTCTTGGACTTCTTATTTTAGAAGTCCAAGATTTTTTTTAGAGAGAGTATGATGGAAGAAATGGCTGACGAAGAAAAAGTGTCTTTTGAACTATTCAAATATATTATTTGGATTATTTGTGAGGTAATTTCTGTGTGTTACCTCTTGTTACTTATTTTGTGTGATACTGTTACTTCTGTTACCAAGTAAAATTCGTTCCTTTCCTTATACCTGCATACCTTTGGCATAAATCTTTAACACACAGGCATTATGGAAACGAAACTTCTATTCTTTTTATTGTCAGGTATTTTATTCCAATCAAATATAGGTATATATATGATGGAGCAAACCGAGAAATGTCAGGTTACTTTGAAGATTGCTATTCAAATGCACTCGCATTCTATTTCTATTTTTCCTAATAACTTCTGGAGGAGTTCGTAGATGTTGCTTAGTTGGCATTTACATTAACTGTTATTATGACTATTCCAAAAATGTAGAATGGGATGAATAATTAATTTATCCTGTTAGATGGATATTGTCATTATGTATTTGGGTAAAAATACTTTTCTGAGTTTTCTCTCTTAAATAAAAACAAATCTAAATTTAACCAAGATGAAAGAAAAATTATTGATTTTGGGAGCAATGGTGGCTTTGTGCTGCTCTTGTGCGGGGAATTCTGTATTATTAGATACGGAATCCGAATTGAACGGCTTGAACAATGAGTATGAGCTAGGTACGTTGGAAGTGAGTGATAATGGTCTAAAATGCGAAACTTTGGGTGATGAAGATTCTATTCAGGTTTTGAAGGACAATTATATCGCGGAAATTATGGGACGTATGGAAGTTGCTAAAGAGAAGGTAATGCGTACGGCTTATGGTGCAACATCGCCTAGGGTCGGAGTTTTCAGGGTTGGTTCTTGTGGTAATTACAAGTATTTATCAATAAAAATTGATTGTGAAAACGGAAATAGTAAAACTAGCGTAAGTGGTAATGTTGGAGATACGTATGTTGATGGTGGAGATAATATGCGTCTCGAATTTTGTATGGTGGATGCGGGATTTCGTTATCCGGGGGGAGTCTTTTTGTTTGAGGATGTACCTTTAGAGACCATGACATTGGTCCGTTATCATGATACGGAAGATGGTGGTCATAATGGCGTGTGGTCTGATGATCCTAATTATTATGATGTAATGCATATTTCTGGAATGTCTAAATTAGATTCTAATGCTACATTGGCATGGAATATAAATAGGAATATGACTAAATGGGGCGATATTCCAGTGGGACCTGCAGGTATTAATTATGGGGTCATTGCTCCTGCTGAAATGGCTTCAGGTAATTTGTATTTTGATGATGAAGATCATAATAATAAGAATTGGGCACAAGTTTGGTTAGGACCCCAAAACCAATATGAACCGCATGGTACATATTATGGAGTCCAGCTGGATCGAAATACAAGATATCACGTATGCCTTAATACGGATAAAACCAATTTCACAAAATTGGTGCGATCAGCTATCTAATTATTAATTTGTTTATAATCAATTCTTATTGGTAAAACTTACCAATAAGAATTGATTTAATTAGCACATAGACATGAAAATATTGTATTTCTTTCTCTTCTCTTTTCTTTTTATTGCTTGCAATACTCCTGTTATAAATAAGAATGATGTTGTTGCAGAAGTGAATGGAGAACAGATTCTTCTTTCAGAATTGGCGTCTCAAAGTAAACAAGAGATTTTTGATATATTGAATACAGCGTATGAAATCAAAAGTCGGGTACTTGCAGGTCTGATCAAACAGAAACTGTTAGAAGATGCAGCCAAAAAAGAAAACATGTCTTTGGAAGAGTTTATCGATTGGTTTGTTCAGCAGAAAATATGTGTAGGGCAGGATAGTTTGAAAAAACGATATGGATTTAATACACAAAGCTTTTATGTAAAAGGTGAATTAATCCCGTTAGTGAAAGGTTCTTTGGAGGAGAAACTATCTTATCAACAGAAACTTCGGAGTCGGATTGTTCAGGCATTGGTTGATTCTTTATATCAAAAGGCGGATATTAAAAGATTTTTATATCCTCCAAAACAGCCGGAATGTGTTGTGAGGGATTTGTGTGTATATTATAGGGGGAATTTAGACTCTCCTGTTTCTTTTATTGTTGCCTCTGATTATAATTGTGAGCGCTGTGTACAATTTGAAAAGACATTGTCCAAGCTCTATGATAATTATAAAGAGCGGGTTAAATTTGGTTTTGTGCATTTTGCAGATGCTCCTTCGTTAGCAGCTTTGGCATGTGAGGCTGCTGGTGAGCAAAAACAATTCTGGACTTTTCATGATACTATATTTAACTATTCAGGAGTAGCAGATTCCGCTTTTATATATAACTTAGCAAAGTCTAAAAGATTGAATATGACAGAATTTGATGCCTACTTACATTCTTCTGACAAATATAAGGAGATGGATAAGGTCATCAATCAGTTAGTAGAAAGGGGGCTGATGGCTACTCCTACCATCATAATTAATGATCGTTTGGTGTACGTCACAAACAGCTATGAAGAATTGTCCAGACTATTGGAGTATGAACTATAACACAAAAGATAAAAGATGAGACTTTACTTTAATCTGAATAAGATAACTTATCTGTTTCTAATGCAGGCTTTATATCTTTGTATTGCTTGTGAGGAGCCGTTTGATGTAGGTATGCCGATCCCGGAAGATGCCATAGTATTTGATGGAGTGATAACCGATGAACCCCCACCCTATTATTTTGTATTAAGTAAACCGTCAACTAAACTGAAATACCCTGAAAATCGTAGTTTTGATAGGATTAATGATGCAGAAATTGTTATTGTTGATTTGACAACAGGTATAAGAGATACATTACAGAATGCCAAATTGACTGGTTATCAGGATTTTCGATTTTATGATCACTATAGAGATAAAGATGTTACTGTTTATATGAAATGGCTTCCTGGTGAAACGCCTGGTGGACTTTATGTTACTAATAAGATTTATGGAGTTGAAAATCATACCTACGAACTTCATATCAAATACAAAGGAAAGGAATATACAGCATGTGAGCGGATGGTGCCTAAAACTCCAATAGACAAAATAGTAATGAAACGTATTGATACTGGAGAAGGTGAACCTAATGAAACTCCATGTATCAGTTTTTATAATCCTCCTGAAGAGCATAACTATTATTTGCTTAAAACAGATTTTTGTTCTTCAAAAGTGCTTCGTGTCGCATCTGTTTATAATCTATATTATGGAACAACGAATAGTGCCGGTTGGCCATATTCTATTTTGGATGATGAATATTTGGCGGAAAATGTGATAGACTATGTTGTGAGCGAGGGAGAGCAGTTTGTACTCCCTAATCGTCCGGGGTTTAGCTATCCTGTAAGTGATTCCATTTGGATAAAAATGCAGTCCATATCTGAAAATTGCTATCAGGTGTTTGATCAAATGATTAAGCAAATACGTTCGGATGGTGGAACTTTCTCTCCGCGTCCGACCTCTGTAAAAAGTAACATTGATAATGGTGCTTATGGAATATTCCGTGTCAGTGCTATCTCTGAAATCTATTTTTATAAGAAACATAGGATTTGATGGAAAAATACCTGTTATTATTTATATTATCCTGCTGTGGAAATTTCACCATATGTAATGCTCAGACGATTACTGTCAGAGGTCGTGTGACCGACAGAAAAACCGGAGAAGTGCTCTCGGATGCTAACATTGGAGACCTGATGTCGAGAACAGGAGTAGCTGCCAATACGTATGGGCTATATTCCATTCGTATTAAAGGTGGACGTTGTGTCTTAAGATGTTCGATGCTGGGCTATGTAACCCAAATGGATACGTTGACTCTGACTGCAAATTCGGTTCATAATTTTGCTTTGATGCCCGATAACTATCAACTAAGTGATGTAGAGGTAATGGGAAATCAGAAAGCAGGAGGACAGTTGACATTGAACCAGAAAGATATTCAGGCACTTCCCACTTTAGGAAGTGAACCTGATGTATTGAAGTCATTACAATATCTTCCGGGAGTCATTAGTGGCAATGAAGGTTCCAATAATATATCTGTTCGAGGGAGTAATCAATGGGGTAACTTGATATTGCTGGATGAGGCAATGGTTTATAACCCGAATCATGCATTGTCTTTCTTTTCTGTGTTCAATAACGACGCTATACAGCAAGTGAGTCTTTATAAATCTTATTTTCCATTGAAGTATGGTGGAAGAACTTCGTCTGTTATTGATGTCAAAATGCGCGAAGGAAACAATCAGGAGAAACACCGGAGTGCTACAATTGGAGTTATCGCTTCTAAAATCCAGTTGGAAGGTCCGATAAAGAAAGGGAAAACATCTTACCTGGTAGCTGGTAGATTTGCTTATCCGGGAGCTGTACTTAACGTACTGAAACAGTTTCGTGGTACTAAAATGAGCTTTTATGATGTAAACGCCAAAATTAATTCTACATTAAATGACCGGAACCGGATTTTCTTTTCAGTATATAATGGCGGCGATCATACTTTTTTTAATCAGCTGGTACGCGGTTATGGCATGAACTGGGGAAATACTACCGCTACTTTTCGATGGAACCGCGTCTGGACAGATCAATTGTCGGGAAACTTCAGTGCTATTTTTAGTAATTATTATTATCGCTATAAATCAATAACGGATGGAATGAAGTTCTTGTGGAAATCGAATATCCAATCTTATCAATTGAAGTATGATGCGGATTATGCTGTTAATAATGCGTTACATATCAGGAGCGGACTCTCTGCGCATGTGTTTACCACAATGCCCGGAAGTATTAGCAGTTGGGGGGATTTTAGTAATGTTGTTCCCTACCGGATGGACAGGCGGTCTTTATTGGATATGGCAGCCTATGGAGAAGCGACTTATAAAATTTCATCGGCATGGCAGTTGAATGGGGGAATCCGTTTACCTGTTTTTTACACTCCTAAAGTTGGAGAACTCAAACAAAAGTGTTACATAATACCTGAACCGAGAGCCGAGTTGTTCTACTTCCCCGGAACCGGAAACCGTTTGCACGCGGCTTTCACGCAGTCTTCACAAAACCTGCATATGTTGTCTAATTCCTCTGTGGGTATTCCTTCTGATATGTGGATACCTGCTAATGGACAACTGAAACCTGCAGTGATGAAGCAAGTGGCTTTGGGATATGAGAGAAGCCTGGCGAAAGGAATGTATACTCTCTCTCTGGAGACTTATTATAGAAAGACCAACCATATCGTTGATTTTGTAGATAATGCGAATATCTTTTTGAATAATCAGATAGAAACACAGTTGACTACTGGTTACTCAAAGGCCTATGGAGCGGAATTTTATATATCTAAAAACAGTGGGCGGCTAACCGGATGGATTAGCTATACCTTTTCACGTGCCCGGAATTATATTGCTACTCTTGGAGATAAAGAATATCCGCCTGTCTATGATCGTCCACATAGCTTGAAGATATTTCTGAATTATGAGGCCGGACGTAAGCGGAGGTGTGCTTTTGCAGCTACCTTCTCGTACAATTCAGGGATGAATCTGACATTGCCTATTGCTCATTACCGGGTGAACGGTACAGCTTTCTATATCTATTCTACAAGAAATGGTTATCGTGCTCCTGCCTTTCATGAATTGAATTTATCCATGACTTGTAAAACTGGCAAAAGAGGTCGATTGATTCTTTCTGTGATGAATGTATATAACAGAAAAAATGTGTTTACTATCTATACGAGTAGAGATGACTATGATTTCTCTGATATTGGCATGCATAAAATGTATTTGTATGGTGCACTGCCATCTATCTCTTATCAATTTACATTTTAGTTAGTTTGAACTATAGTCTGTTATTCTATGTTTTTTTGTACTTTTGCACTCGTTACAACCATAAACCCCGTAAAGAGTGATGAACCAGATAAATTCCGTATGCGTATATAGCGCTTCCAGTACCAAGATAGATGCTGTTTACTTTCAAGCAGCCGAGACTCTCGGCCGTCTGTTTGCCGAACACCATATCCGTTTGATAAACGGAGCTGGAAGTATCGGTCTGATGTGCTCTGTGGCAGATGCTGTGTTGAAAAATGGCGGTGAAGTGACCGGAGTGATTCCCCGCTTCATGGTGGAACAAAACTGGCATCATACTGGACTGACAGAGCTGATCGAGGTAGAATCCATGCACGAACGCAAACAGAAGATGGCCAATTTGAGTGATGGTATCATCGCTTTGCCGGGTGGATGCGGTACCCTTGAAGAATTGCTGGAAATTATCACTTGGAAACAATTGGGGTTGTATCTCAATCCGATTATAATTCTCAATACAAACAGATTTTTCGATCCATTGCTCGAAATGCTTGAAAAAGCAATCGATGAAAACTTTATGCGACGCCAACACGGTGATATATGGAAAGTGGCGCAGACACCGGAAGAAGCAGTTCAGCTGCTTTATGAGACTCCTGTATGGGATATTTCCATTCGTAAATTTGCAGCGATATGATAGGTGATACACTAAGTTCCCAGAACACGGATACCTTGTCTCTTCTCCAGCAGAAACAGATTAGTCCGGCAAAGGCAGACAGTGATAGCCTGCAGTTGGCCGATCTTCATGCTGTACAAGAGGTTGATTCTGGCTTTGAAGGAACCCCTATCTCCTACTCTCCCCGTACGGATGATGCTATTGCGCTGACATTGCTGGTTTGCTTCTTTCTCTCCTCCATTGCCTTGGCACGTGGAAAGAAATTTCTCTCCCAACAGGTGAAAGACTTTGTGTTACATCGCGAACGGACGAGCATTTTTGATAGCTCTACGGCGGCTGATGTGCGTTATCTCCTTGTGCTTGTATTGCAGACCTGTGTCTTGTCGGGCATCACATTTCTCAATTATTTTCATGATACATGTCCTGCTCTGATGGACCATGTATCCTCCCTCCTTTTGCTGGGTATTTACGTTGGTTTTTGCCTCGCTTATTTCTTACTAAAATGGTTGCTTTATATGTTTCTGGGGTGGACGTTTTTTGATAAAAATAAGACAAATATATGGCTGGAATCGTATTCTGCGCTCATATATTATGTCGGATTTGCCCTTTTTCCGTTCGTTCTTTTCCTGGTTTATTTTGATTTGAGTCTAACGAATTTGGTTATAATTGGGTCTATTATTTTAATTTTCACTAAAATATTGATGTTTTATAAGTGGATAAAGCTTTTTTTTCATCAATTTAGCGGGCTTTTCCTATTAATTTTGTACTTTTGCGCTCTTGAAATAGTACCTTGTCTTTTACTGTATCAGGGTATGATTCAAATGAACAATATTTTGCTAATAAAATTTTAGGACGTTGAAAATTAAAAAAGTACTAGTGTCGCAGCCTAAGCCTGCGTCAGAGAAATCTCCCTATTACGACATAGCTGAAAAGTATGGCGTTAAAATAGATTTCCGGCCCTTTATTAAGGTTGAAAGTCTTTCGGCGAAAGAATTTCGGCAACAGAAAATTTCGATTCTCGACCACACTGCCGTAATATTCACTTCGCGCCATGCTATTGACCATTTTTTCACTTTGTGTACTGAATTGCGCGTGACAATTCCCGAAACTATGAAGTATTTCTGTGTGACGGAAGCTGTTGCATTGTATATTCAAAAATATGTGCAATATCGTAAGCGTAAGATCTTCTTTGGAGCTACTGGAAAGATTGAAGACCTGATTCCTTCCATCGTGAAGCATAAAACGGAGAAGTATCTCGTTCCGATGTCAGACGTACATAATGACGATGTGAAAAACCTGCTCGACAAGAACAACATTCAGCATACGGAAGCTGTGATGTATCGCACGGTGAGCAACGACTTTACACCGGACGAAGAGTTTGATTATGATATGTTAGTGTTCTTCAGCCCTGCCGGAGTGACTTCTTTGAAGAAGAACTTCCCGGATTTTAATCAGAAAGAGATTAAGATCGGAACGTTCGGATCTACTACCGCACAGGCTGTACGTGACGCAGGTCTCCGTCTGGACCTTGAGGCTCCTACGGTGCAGGCTCCGTCAATGACTGCCGCACTTGACATGTTTATCAAGGAAAACAATAAATAAACAGAGTGGGTATATATACTTTGTGTAAAGCCGAAAGGCTGAATAGTAAAATTTTGATCGGAAAGATGTTTGAAGGCGGTGTTTCTAAATCGTTTTCCATCTTTCCGATACGCGTTGTATATATGCCTGTCGAGCAGGGCGAGGCTCCTGCTTCCATATTAATCAGTGTATCGAAACGTCGTTTTAAACGGGCGGTGAAACGCAACCGGGTGAAACGCCAGATACGTGAAGCCTACCGGAAGAACAAGTCTCTTCTGGTGGATGAACTGCAACGCCGGGAGCAACGGTTAGCCGTTGCCTTTATCTATCTGTCGGACGAGCTTGTTGCTACTGCCGAGCTGGAAGAGAAAATGAAAATAGCGCTTGCGCGCATCTCCGAAAAACTATTCTCATGAAACCTCATAACTCCCGGATATCTACCGCGTGGGTATTCGTTACGGGAATTTTGAGAAAGGTATTTTCCTTCTTCCTGCTTGTTCCCATCTATTTTTACCGGATTTGTATTTCACCCCTTACTCCTCCCTCTTGTCGGTTCACGCCTACTTGTTCAGCGTATGCGCTCGAAGCAATTAAGAAACATGGTCCTATAAAGGGGCTTTATCTTGCTGTGCGGCGTATTCTGCGATGCCATCCCTGGGGTGGTTCCGGTTATGATCCCGTGCCTTGAGACAACTGAAACGAGAAATAGAAAATGAAAAAGAATGTGACTGATATTTTAGATATCCATACTCATAAACAGGAAGTTGATACCCAAGGAAAATCCATCATCAATTATCCGTTATTGGCAGACTCTCCATTGTATATGCCTCTGGCAGAGAATGTGGAAGTGGCTGTGGGTAGAGGATCTTATTATTCTATTGGTATTCATCCTTGGGAGGTGAGAGAGAGTAATGTCAGTCAGCAATTGAGCTTTCTTCAACAGCAGCTACAGAGAAAGCAGTTTGTAGCTGTAGGAGAGGCGGGGCTGGATAAATTGGCAAAAGCTCCGATGGAGCTTCAGTTAGCGGTGTTTAAGGAACAGGTAAAGTTGTCGGAAAAGCTCGGTTTGCCGTTGATTATTCACTGCGTGAAAGCAATGGAAGAACTGCTGGGTGTGAAAAAAGAATCTCGCCCCCAACAACCTTGGATATGGCATGGCTTTCGTGGAAAACCGGAGCAGGCGGTACAGTTGTTGAAGAAAGGGTTTTATCTTTCTTTTGGGGAATATTATCCCGATGAAACGATGCAGATAGTCCCCGATGAACGCCTATTTTTGGAAACGGATGACAGCTTGCTTGATATTGAAGATATCCTGTGTCAGGCAGCCAGGGTGCGTGGGGTAGAAGTGGAAGCGTTGTGTGAGGTGATTCGCCGGAATATCCAAAATGTCTTTTTTAAGGCGTAAGAGTTGTATCTTCCGAGAAAGAGTCGTACTTTTGTCGCACATGGAATTGAAATACAATAAAAACCAAATAATTAAAGAGTAATACGATGAATTTTGTAGAAGAATTGAGATGGCGTGGCATGTTGCAGGACATCATGCCGGGAACAGAAGAGTTGTTAAGCAAAGAGCAGGTGACTGCCTACTTGGGTATCGACCCGACTGCCGATTCGCTACACATTGGTCACCTTTGTGGAGTGATGATCCTTCGTCATTTCCAACGCTGCGGTCATAAGCCGTTGGCACTGATCGGTGGCGCTACAGGTATGATTGGTGACCCTTCCGGTAAATCGGCAGAACGTAACCTGCTGGACGAAGAAACATTGCGTCACAATCAGGCATGTATCAAGAATCAGCTTGCCAAGTTCCTCGACTTCGAGTCGGATGTACCTAACCGTGCCGAGCTGGTGAACAATTACGACTGGATGAAAGACTTCACTTTCCTCGATTTTGTTCGCGAAGTAGGTAAGCACATCACTGTAAACTATATGATGGCGAAAGACTCTGTGAAACGTCGTCTGAATGGTGAAGCACGTGATGGATTGTCATTTACTGAGTTCACTTACCAATTGCTTCAAGGATATGATTTTCTTCATTTGTATGAAACAAAGGGGTGTAAGCTCCAAATGGGTGGTTCTGACCAGTGGGGAAACATCACTACCGGTGCCGAATTGATCCGCCGTACCAATGGGGGAGAGGTGTTCGCATTGACTTGCCCGCTGATTACAAAGGCTGATGGTGGTAAGTTTGGTAAAACAGAATCCGGAAATATCTGGCTGGACCCTCGCTATACTTCACCATACAAGTTCTATCAGTTCTGGTTGAACGTAAGCGACTCCGATGCCGAACGTTATATTAAAATCTTCACCTCCATCGAGAAAGAAGAAATTGAAGCATTGATTGCCGAACATCAGAAAGCTCCGCATTTGCGTCTTCTCCAGAAACGTCTGGCTAAGGAAGTGACTGTGATGGTTCATTCTGAAGATGATTATAACGCAGCAGTAGACGCATCGAACATTTTATTCGGTAATGCGACTTCGGAAGCTTTGCGCAAACTGGATGAAGATACGCTGCTTGCTGTATTCGAAGGAGTGCCTCAATTTGAGATTTCCCGTGATGTATTGGCAGAAGGAGTAAAGGCTGTTGATCTATTCGTTGATAATGCGGCCGTATTTGCGTCGAAAGGTGAAATGCGTAAATTGGTTCAGGGCGGTGGCGTTTCGCTGAATAAGGAGAAGCTGGCAGCCTTTGATCAGGTAGTTACGACTGCTGACCTGCTCGACGAGAAATATCTGCTTGTTCAGCGCGGCAAAAAGAACTATTATCTGCTGATTGCAAAGTAATAATGCATGATTCATTCGATAGAATATAAAAAAGTGAACGAAATATTTGGAGGTTTGCTTGCAAACCTCTATCTTTGCACCGCTTTTTAAGAGAAAGCACATAAGTTTGGACTATGGTGTAATGGTAGCACAACAGGTTTTGGTTCTGTTTGTCCAAGTTCGAATCTTGGTAGTCCAACGAAGAAAAGCCCTGAAAGAGATATCTTTCGGGGCTTTTTCTTTTTTTGTGGATGCAAAGTCACTTCTTAAGTCATTAGAACGTTCACATACGGAACAACAACATGATGATTTCTATAGTTTGGTTGCAAAAGCGGAGGAAGATGCCTTGAAGAAGTATCTCTCTATTAGGATGTAAGAAATTTGTTATAGCTTATTTGTACGTAATATTGACTGTTTCGATGTTTGCCTTACTCATCTTTGAATAGACTTCTATATTGTTAGCAACAATATATTTACATTTCTATAATAAATCCAAATACCGTTTTTAATAAATAGTGAGAGAGTTTATTAAGAACGGTATCTGAGTTTATTAGAAACTATTTTCAGAGAATTATTGGAATATGTGGGATTTATATATACAAAATGGGAGAAAATCAATACTGATTTTCTCCCATTCGGTTCTTCCATATATGGAAATATATGTTTTGATAATGTGTTATTATGTCTTGATTTTTATATAACTCATATTGCTTTTTTCTTTTTCTGTTCCTCAAAGATACAAAATAAAAAGAGGAAAGTCAATAGCTAATCTTATTTTAATGGAAGTATAAGCAGAAAACGTGCGCCATTGGTGTAGCTCTTGTCTACTTTGACTTCTCCATGTAATCGTTCGGCTATGGTGCGGCATATATTCAGTCCCAGTCCTGATCCCTGTTTGAACTCATCCAACTTCTTGAAGCGTTCGAATACACTATCCATCTTGTCGGCAGGGATGCCCGGCCCGGTGTCGCTGACAGAGAACGTGATTCTGTCGGGATACTCGGTCAGTGAACAATGCAGATGGATTTCCCCTTTTTCTGTGTGCTTCTCTGCGTTGGTAAGGAAGTTGATAAGCACTTGTTGCAGGCGTTGTTCATCTGTGGTGATCTGGAAATCGTCTGCCACTTCGGAGGTATAATAAAGCTTCACTCCTTCCGCTTTTCGATCCATTACGGTAGAGAGTATGAGCCTGCACATTTCGTTGCAATGGCAGGAAGTCAGGTTCATGGTGTATTTGCCGCTTTCCAGTGCGGAAAGGTCAAGAATATCGTTGACAAGCGTGGTGAGCAGTTCGGAGTTGTGTTGGACGAGCGAGCTGAATTCTAGCTTTTCCTCATCTTCCAATGGCAGATCCGGGTTGGATAATAATTGTGAGAATCCTACGATGGCATTGAGCGGGGTACGGATTTCGTGGCTCATGTTCTGCATGAAATGAGTCTTCATCTTGTCTGCCTGTTCGGCACGGTCGCGGGCAATCGTCAGTTCTTCGTTCTTCTCTTGCAGTTGTCTGATTGATTTTCTGCGTAGATAAAGGTAGAGCGTGAGGGCTATGGCAAAGAAACAGAAGAATATCAGGATGAATTTCAATATCATCAGCTGGCGTTCGGATTCTGCCTGTTTAGCTACCATAAGACTCTGTGTACGTTCGGTTTCCGCTTTGAATTGTGCGAGCTCCAGGTTACGGTTTTTTAGTAGTAGCTCGTTATTTTCGGCGTTCATCTTCTCGATTTCCACTTGCGATTTCGTTTGCTGCAGTTCGAGCGTTGTCTTTTGCAGGTTTAATTGTGTGTTTTCCAGCTGCAAGGCTTGCGCTTTTCTTTTCAGTTGTTCGTTGCCGATACGCACATTCAGTTCCGACAGGTCGGCAGTCTGTATGAGTTGGTTCAGAGAATCCTGTAAACTCTGGAGCTTCTGAAGCGCTTGGTAAGCGTCTTTGTACTTCTGCTCTTTTGCGTAAATATTTGCCTGAAAAGCTATTCTCTCATGTAAGATAGAGGTGGAGTCGGCGAGAGCATGCGCTTTATCATATTGTTGGTTGAGTATATAATTGTATATCTTCAACTTATTCAGTTCATTCCTTCTGGTTTCACCATGTTTTTCGGTCGCTTTTAAACATTCCTGATAATAGCTTTTGAATTCCTCCTCCCTGTCGAGCGCGTATAAAAGTGTGCATTTACGCAGCATACAGGCATATTTGTTGGTTGAAGTCTTGGCACACTTGATTCCTTTCTCGGCATTTTCGTAGGCTGCTTCATATTGTTTCAGGTTTTGTTGGAGCATGGATATGTTCCAGTATATATAAGATATATCCTGCTCAGGGAGCTTCTCCTGTGTGTATACCAGCGATTGTTGGTAGTAATCCAGTGCCGTCCGGTTTTCCCTGCGCGCAAAGTAAATGTTTCCCATCATTCGCAGGCAAGTGGAGATACCGTAGGGATAGTCGTCGGCAAATGCCTGTTCTTTAGTCAATTCAGCCTCCTGGAGCGCACGCAGGGTATTACCTGTGTTCATCAGGTAATTAACTTTGTAGATGCTGCCAAAGTAGTAATATTGCAGGTAGTTGTTCTTTCGGGATATCTCCTGAAGCCTGCTGATTGCTTTCTCCAGTAATTCCGTTTTCCCATTATTGAAATAGTAGATTACCGGAATGGTAAGAGCGAGGCATTGTGCCTTTTTATCGTTGATCCGGATGGCTTTGGTATAGATAGTATCAGCTATTTCCAGTCCGGTTGCGTTGTTACGGTGTTTAGTTGCCTCCTCATAAAGTAGATAAAGAGAGTGGTCTATCTTGTACGGATTGTCCTGCGCCTTGGTTGGAAGGAGAGATCCGATAAAGGTGAACAACAAACATATACTGATATACCTGACTATTTTCATCTTGATTACTATGGATTTACAGTGTTCTTATTGTTTATTTATGGCATTGTTATATTCGTATTCTTTGGCGGGAATCACCCACATCCAGTTGTTGGCGTCTTCCGGGTTGATAGTTACGGCTGCGTTGGTCATGTAGTTTCCTCCGTCTTCGAAGGTGTGGCGTACGATGGTGTCTTTGCGCCGTTTGAAGTCAAACCAGCTGAATCCTTCGCCCCATAGTTCGATGCGGCGGTAGAACTTTATTTCGTCGAGCAGTGCCTGACCGCTCTTGTCGCAAGTATATTGAGGGTCGCGTCCGCTGTCGCGGATCAGTTCTTTCAGTAATTGCCTTGCTTCCGCTTCTTTTGAAGGCGTCAGGTGGCAGTTGGCTTCTGCTTCGATGAGATACATCTCCGAACTGCGGAAAAGATTGAAAGGCATGGCACCTACTTTGTCGATACACTTAAATTTGAACGACATATAAGCGTATATTTTTGCCGAAGTATTCAGGTCGGGATGCAACCCTTGGGCGTAACTGGTGAGTGCACTTCCGCCCAGACCATTGTTTGTTATACCACCCGTGTTATAAGTATATTCGAGCGGATCGAGAAAAAGTCCCCTGCGGATATCACTTTCCGGTAATGCATCGTACAGTTCACGGTTGATACAGGCCGGATAAGTGCATACAAGAGTAGAGGAGGAGTTGTATGCAAGGCGTGCGGCGAGGGATGAGTTTCCCAGCGATTCTTCTTCACTGTCATAGATACTCCATATCCATTCGCGGTTGACGGTACTGAATCCGTCGAAATATTCATCGGCATTCATAAGCGGATAACCGGCACGTGCTAGTGCAGCGTAATGGGCGGCAGTACTCCAATCCTCACGGGTGAGTGCGGCACGGGCATAGGTGGCGTAAGCGGCATTCACATTGATTTTGTGATTCTCGTCTTCTTTGCGGGCAATTCCGGATGCCTGATAATAGGTGATGGCCTGGTTAAGGTCGTTGTAAATCTGTTCGTAACAGGCCAGCATAGAAGAAAGAGGACAGTCGCCGGTAGAAGATGTATTGAGCCGGAGAACCACCCCTTCAGCACTGCCGTTTTGCGAATCGCACCAGCGTGGCGAGTAGAACTGCAGCAGTTGCAGGTAACAATAGGCACGGTAGGTTAGTGCCTGCGCATAAATATATTTGAATTTATGACTACCTTCGGGGTCGACATAATTTATAATAGCGTTGGCATTACTGATTACTTTGTAGTAATAATGCCACATATACTCCGTGTAACTACTGGTAGGTATGGCATGAGAAGCCCCGTTGAATATCGTATAGAAATTGTTGCGGGGACAATACATGTCAGCCCCCTGATACTCGGCATACATCAGTTTGACAGATCCTTCACCGTTGAATGACACGCCATCGAGTTTATTAGTGGGGTAAGTGGTTTTCATCAACTTCTCCAATCCGCTGACAGCATAGGCAGCGTACGCTTCATCCTTGAATAAATCGGCAGGAGATACCTGATTGGTAGGGGCGGTATCCAGATAGTCGCTGGCGCAGGAGTAACACAACAGCGTCAGGAGCAGGCAGAATCCTATGGAGTGATTCAGGAATTTCATGTGTATGGCTTTTTTCTTCATAAGGCTATAAGTTAATGTTGACTCCGAACGAGAAAACACGGGCGATACTCGTATAATTGTTGACGATTCCGTCAAAAGTCTGTACCGGGTTCAGCCCTTTGCGTTTGCTGAACAGGGCGACATTCTCTATGGCAGCATGCAAACGGATGCCGCCGAGTGTCAATCGTTTGCTCCATGTGGCGGGCAGGCGATAGGAGAGGGTGATGTTCTTGATGCTTAGATAGTCACCGCTTACAATATAGCGTGTAGATGCTTTCTGGCTGTTATATCCATTGATCGTTGCATCCAGATTCACTTGCGGAATACCCGATGGATCGAGACGGTTGGGCGATGTGGGCGTCATGCCTTCGGGGATTGCTGTCCATGCATTCAGTAAATCGGGAGTCAATGAATGTACGCCTACCGATGTCAGAGTCTGATAAGGCTGGTCGAAGACTTTGGAACCGCAACTGAAAATCATCAGGGCGGACAGAGTCAGGTCTTTCCAGCGGAGAGAGGTGGTGACCGAGCCGTTTATCTTCGGTAATGAACTGCCCGACCAGTCTTTGCGTGCATATCTCGGGTCGCCTGTATAATATTGTCCGTTGATGTCTACCCAACTGTCTGTCGGAATCGGATTTTTACCTTCGGTGCTCTCTTCTCCGTTTACGGGTGTTTTTCCATCCTCTCCGGCAATGTAATAAGCGTTGAAGTCCGGCAGATATACACTGCGACCTGTCATCTGGTCTACGCCAGCATACTGGTACAGCCAGAATTCATAAATGCTGTGTCCCTCTTTGAACTTCTGGAAATCTCCGTTCGTAATTCCCTCTTCCCGATCTTTATCCGGCAGTTTTCCGATCTTGTTTTTCACTTTGGAAAGGTTCAAACCTACATTCCATTCCCATTCCCGGTTGCGGATGATATCCCCGTCGGCAGAGAATTCCCATCCTTTATTGGAAACGTCTCCAATGTTTCGCCAGACGGTGGAAAGGCCTGTCGATGAGTCAGTGGCACCGGCAGATAGTGGTTGGATAAACTTGAACAGCAAGTCGTCCGAATGCTTGTTATAGTATTCGAAACTTAGGTTCACACGGTTGAAAAGACGAGTTTCCAGACCGATATTCAGCGAAGAATTCGTTTCCCATTTTAGTTCCGGGTTTTCGTTCTGCACTTTGTAGTAAGCGGCTTCTCCACCGTTGACGGCAGAGCCGTAGAGAGACATCCACTGGTACAGGCCATTACTGCTTCCGAAGTTATCGTTTCCCACTTGCCCGTAAGAAACCCGTAACTTGAGGCGGTTCAGCCACGACACGTTTTTCAGGAACGCTTCGTTGGAAAGCATCCAGCCGATACCTACGCTCCAAAAGTTACCCCAGCGATGGTCTGTATGGAAGATGGAGGAACCGTCGCGCCGGAAAGAAGCTTCGGCAAAATAAGTTTCGTTGTAGTCATACCGGGCCCGTGTGAAGTGACCCTCTGTACGATAGGTGTCTTTATATCCCTCACTGTAAGTTGTGGTGGTGAAATTTGAAAGTTCGTCTATTCCGGGAAAGCTCTCATTCTTTTTCTGTATGGCGTCGAAATTAAGCTTGTAATCATAGTTCTCGTGCCCCACCATCCATTCTACGAAATGCCTGCCGAACTGGTGTTTCCATGCCAGTAGCTGTTGCAGGGTGTATTCCTTATATTCCTGATCGATCTTGCTGATAAAACCAGTGTCCTTGTAAGCGCCTATTTCCGCATTTCCGTATTGGCTGTCCTCGATATTGCGCAGGCTGATATTGCCTTTCAATGAGAATGTAAAATCGCGTAGGAAAGAAACGTCCACATAGGCATTTCCTTGCAAGGTATTGGCAGCGTTCCACAACTTGTTCTTTTCGCTTTCCCACAGTAGATGGCGTCCATTGCTGGCGGCATCCGATTCCGAACGGCTTTCCGAACCGTCATCATATTGTTTTCCGCCTTCTTCGTTCAGGATATAATCTCCTTTGGAATGAAGCAATGAGCCGTCGCTGGCAAATACATCCTCTGTATAGTGGAGGTGCACCGGATAGATAGGTGCTATTCTCCGTGCAAAGTAAAATGCATTCGACAGGTTATTGGATTGCGCACTTCCGGCGGCTCCTATATCCCAGTTCGTTTTCTGGTGAGTGCCTCCGAGCGACAAGCCCGTTTTTAGCCATGGGCGTGGGGTGAAGTCAGCGTTGAGTGAGCCGCTAAGACGATTGAAATCACTTTTCCTGGTATATCCGTCTTCATTAAGATAGCCTAGCGAGAAACGGATCCGGTTCTTTTCATTGCCGGATTCTCCGCTTAGGTTGTATTCCTGGCGGTGACCGTTACGTGTGTAGGGAGAATACCAGTCGAGATCGTCCTTATATCCGTCCAGTATCCGGGCGTCGGATGCCAGATGACCGTTTGCATCGAAAAGGGCATTATCGGCTTTGTTATAGATGTTGATTCCTACTTTGCTGATAATGTCATTGTTGGTGGCGATGGTCGCTTCTTCGGGACTACTGCCGTTGCTGATAAGCTGGTTGCGATACCCCTGCCACATCGTTTCCATGAATTGATTGGCATTCATACGTTCGTAATCACCCTGTCCACGCGCGCTGAAGCCGTGGCGAATGTCCAGTTGAAGAGAAACTCCCTGTTTCTTCGCCTTTTTGGTGGTAATTAAAATCACACCATTCGAAGCCCGGCTACCGTACAATGCGCATGAAGCAGCATCTTTCAGTACGCTGACGCTTTCTATGTCTGCCGGATTAAGATCGGTGATCCATCCCGTATAGGGCATACCGTCTACCACGTAAAGCGGCTTATTGCTTCCGTTCACCGAACTGTATCCCCGGATCCGGACTTCCGCTTCGATACCAGGCTGCCCCACTCCGTCAATTGTCTGTAGCCCCGGTACTGCTCCGTTGAGCACGGAGATAACAGAACTGACCGGACGCATTTCGATTTGCTTACTGTCCACTACGGAAACAGCCCCGGTAATTGATCTTTTGAGGACAGTGCCATACGCTACCTGCACTACTACTTCATCCAGTTCGTTCACGTTCGGACGCAACCGGATTTCCATCATATTATGCCGGGCAGGCACTTCGATAGTTTGGTATCCTATGTAAGAAATAACCAGCATTTGCTGTCCGGGGAGGGTTGGTTGAAGACTAAACTTTCCATCCAGATCTGAAATACAGCCTTGCCGACTGCCTTTCACTGTGACAGAAGCACCTGTCAATGGTTCCCGGCTTTCCTCATCAATGATGATTCCTGTTATATTTTTTATTTGGGCATAAGTTAGGTTAATGGATAGAAGCATGTAAATGCATATCACTCCTATCTTTATTAAAGTATCTTCTGTCCGTCTTTTAATAATTGTCATAAGTTGTATATCTTGACGTATTTGTTGATTTTGCTTGCTATTTAAACATTTACAAAACTAATATATTATAATTAGTGTTATAATACATTGCCTCCTATTTATGCAATTTTAACGGTGTAGACTGCTAATTATTAGCTGAATTGGCAAATTAGATACTTTTTCTTGTTCTATATTTTATATTATTTGTTCTTGCGGCTCGAGAGATAGAGGCTTCTTTCTTTTTTTCATTGCATTAAGTAGAAATCTCTCCCAAAACGTATTATAGTTCGTTAAAAAAGTATACATTGCACGGATTCTGGACATTTTTGGTGGATAATTGGAACAAAATTGCAAGGTAAACCCGTTTTCTTTTGCTATTTTTGCATCGTGTACGTAAACGAAGTGCACGTAGAATAGAGAACTTATTCAATAACTATAAATAAATAAGGTATGAAAACGAACTATGAAATTCGCTATGCTGCGCATCCGGAAGATGCAAAAAGTTATGATACAACAAGAATTCGCAGAGATTTCTTAATCGAAAAGATATTTGTCCCCAATGAAGTAAATATGGTATATTCCATGTACGACCGTATGGTGGTAGGTGGTGCGCTTCCGGTAGGAGAGGTGCTGACGCTCGAAGCGATTGATCCGCTGAAAGCTCCGTTCTTCCTCACCCGTCGCGAAATGGGTATCTACAATGTTGGCGGTCCCGGTATTGTGAAAGCAGGCGACGCAGAGTTCGAACTGGACTATAAAGAAGCTCTTTATCTGGGTTCGGGCGACCGCGTAGTGACTTTCGAAAGCAAAGACGCTACTCATCCTGCTAAATTCTACTTCAACTCACTGACTGCACATCGCAATTATCCCGACCGTAAGGTGACGAAAGCCGATGCCGTAGTAGCTGAAATGGGTTCTTTGGAAGGTTCCAATCACCGCAACATCAATAAGATGCTGGTGAATCAGGTGTTGCCTACCTGCCAGTTGCAGATGGGTATGACGGAACTCGCTCCGGGAAGTGTGTGGAACACGATGCCGGCACACGTACACAGCCGTCGTATGGAAGCCTACTTCTATTTCGAAATTCCCGAAGATCATGCTATCTGCCACTTCATGGGTGAGGTAGGCGAGACGCGTCACGTATGGATGAAAGGCGATCAGGCCGTTCTTTCACCCGAATGGTCAATCCACTCGGCTGCTGCTACCCACAACTATACCTTTATCTGGGGAATGGGTGGCGAGAACCTCGACTACGGCGATCAGGACTTCTCGTTGATTACAGATTTGAAATAACAACTACAATAGTTTTCCTAATTTAATAACAAAAAGAATTATGAATCAGTTTTTGAATTTTTCTTTGGAAGGTAAAGTAGCTCTCGTTACAGGTGCTTCTTATGGTATCGGATTTGCTATTGCTTCTGCATTTGCAGAACAAGGCGCTAAAGTTTGTTTTAACGACATCAATCAAGAGTTGGTAGACAAAGGTATGGCTGCTTATGCTGCAAAAGGTATCAAAGCTCACGGTTATGTATGCGACGTGACAGACGAACCGGCTGTTCAGGCGATGGTTGCTACGATTGCAAAAGAAGTAGGTACAATTGATATCCTTGTAAATAACGCAGGTATTATCCGTCGTGTTCCTATGCACGAGATGGATGCTGCTGATTTCCGTCGTGTAATTGACATCGACTTGAATGCTCCATTCATCGTTGCTAAGGCTGTTTTGCCGGCTATGATGGAAAAACGTGCAGGTAAGATCATCAACATCTGTTCTATGATGTCTGAATTGGGTCGTGAAACTGTATCTGCTTACGCTGCCGCTAAGGGTGGTTTGAAGATGCTGACTCGCAATATCTGTTCTGAATATGGTGAATACAACATCCAGTGTAATGGTATCGGCCCGGGTTACATCGCTACTCCGCAAACTGCTCCTCTTCGTGAGCCGCAGGCAGACGGAAGCCGTCACCCATTCGATTCATTCATCTGCGCTAAGACTCCTGCCGGTCGTTGGTTGGATCCGGAAGAACTGACAGGTCCTGCCGTGTTCCTTGCTTCTGAAGCTTCTAACGCTGTTAACGGTCACATTCTCTACGTAGATGGTGGTATTCTTGCTTATATCGGAAAACAACCGAAATAATAGCTGATAGAAGAAATTCCGGTAAGGTGATAGAATGGCAAAGAGCATCCTCTTTTCATCTGTCACCTTATTTTTTATTATTCCCTTTGCAGGAGCTATATGGCCGATTTATTGGACATATATGCCCAACGTGTTGAACATATAGCTCCAACACGTTGGATATATATAGCTGACGCGTTGGAGCTATACATCCAACATGCCGGATATAATAGCCTCTGATTTGCAAAGTATATGTTATTCATTCAATGTAGACTAATTATGAGAAAGATATTAATTCTGTTTGTTGTAGCCTTGATTGGTTTTGCTTCTTGTGCCGACAGCAAGCAGTCAATGACAGTCACAGTGACCAATTCTTTGGCTCTTGAACGGGCAGGGGAGATGGTTGAAGTGCCGATGAGCGATGTGGTCGCTAAATTGAAACTGGCGGATACGGCACAGATTGTGGTGCTTGACGTCGACGGTCAGCAAGTGCCTTATCAGGTGACGTATGATGAGAAGGTGGTCTTCCCCGTTACGGTAGGGGGAAACAGTGTGGTTACTTATACCATTCAACCGGGCACACCGGCACCTTTTGATGTCATTGCTTGCGGTAAATACTACCCCGAACGTCTGGACGACGTAGCCTGGGAGAATGATCTTGGCGGATTCCGTGCTTATGGTCCTGCTTTGCAGGCTCGTGGAGAACGTGGTTTTGGCTATGATCTTTTTACGAAGTATAATACTACGGAGCCGATTTTGGAATCTCTGTATGCTGAAGAGCTTAATCCTGAAAAGCGTGCCAAGATAGCCGAACTGAAAAAGACAGATCCGAAAGCCGCTTCCGAATTGCAGAATGCCATCTCTTACCATATCGATCATGGATACGGTATGGATTGCTATGCCGTAGGTCCTACGTTGGGCGCCGGCGTTGCCGCTTTGATGGCAGGTGACACTATTATCTATCCTTACTGCTATCGCACACAGGAAATCCTTGATAATGGTCCGCTGCGTTTCACGGTGAAGCTGGAGTTTAATCCGCTGGTGGTCCGTGGAGACTCTAACGTGGTGGAAACACGCGTCATCTCCTTGGATGCAGGTTCTTATCTAAATAAAACAGTTGTTTCATATACCAATTTGAAAGAAGCAATGCCGGTAACTACAGGACTTGTATTGCGTGAACCGGACGGTGCGGTTGTGGCAGATGCTGCAAATGGCTATATCACTTACGTAGATCCTACAACTGACCGTAGCGGTGCAAACGGTAAGATATTTGTGGGTGCTGCATTCCCTGCACAGGTAAAAGAGGCGAAAGTGGTTCTTCTTTCCGAAAAGGAAAAGAAAGATCGTGGTGGAGCCGACGGTCATGTGCTGGCTATCAGCGAATATGAGCCTGGTTCTGAATATACTTATTACTGGGGATCTGCCTGGGATAAGGCGGCTATCAAGACTCCGGATGCCTGGAATAAATATATGACTGAATATGCGCAGAAATTGCGTACTCCGTTGGCGGTGGCATATTAATTAATGTGCTGAATTGCTTATACAGTCAAAAAAGAAGGATTGTCGAGGTGTGACGAAACGCCCTCTTTAATTTCTTTTACTCACTGAATACGCGATTCATTATTGAATATCATGCGTCTTTTCTAATAGATGAAGCAAAGGTTTCTTTTTATCAAAGGAACCTTTGCTTATTTTTATCTTTCTGAAAAAGAAAGAGAATTAAGAATGTGTCTTTCTGGAAAAGAAAGATAATGTCCTTAAGCTATCTTGTAAAAGCGTGTTGTTCGTAATATTCGTATGTCGTTCCGTCTTCTTTCTCTTTCTCACGAAGTTCATAGACTAATTCATTCTCTGTCATTGTGGTCACTGTCCACACTTCTGTGTAATTATCCTCTTCAGTGTCGATGAGAGTCAGCTTATTACCGGAGTAGCTCCATGTACCGTGATAATAATTAGTACTTCCGGAGGAGTTGTAGACATCTTTTTCTACATACGTACCATCTTCCTTGAACTCTATGGAATAACGGTTGGTTCCATTTACAAAATCTTCTTTAGAGTCACTTACCTTTTCACCATCTTCCCATTCTTGTGAAAGATAATACACTCCATTCCATGTTCCTAACAATAAATCGCGTGAACCGACAGCGTCATCGTCGTCATCGCCACAGGAATAAATGCTGAACGACAGTAATACTGCAACTATGCAAACGGTTGCTTTCCAGATTGTTTTCATAATAAATTGTTTTAATTGTTTGATTTTGAGATGATTTGTTTTTATGGGATTATTTGATAATCGTTTCCACATGTCCATTCTTGAAGAATAGGTAGAACGAGCTGGAATACATCCATTGCACTTCTCCATTTGATTCTTGAATAGTCTGCGGTTTGCCGAAGGCCAGCAGACATTCATCTTCCGTCATGCCTTTCACCGGCTTGTTGATACTGATTTCATTCCAGTGAGTGATTGGTGAAAGTTGGTTCGTTACGATGAAGTCGAACATTTTATTCAATACTTGCGATTCCACCTGTACGAAGTCATCCATGATTTCTTTGTGAGATGCTTTCTTGTCCGGTTGCAGCTTCTCCATGGGAGTTATTTTTTTCATTATCACTGCTGATGATTCTATCCGTATATTGGAAAGATAGTAGACCAGCTTGCCGTCTTTTACTTGAAACAGGGCTTTGCAATAGTAAGTATTCTTCTGATTTGAATCTGCTTGCGAGGCAAGTATCAGATCGCAACTGAAGTTTTTAGCCGGTACGTTTACCTCTGTGATCCCTTCCCGTAGCTGCGGACAGACATTTTTGACGGTCCATAACAGTGCATTAGCGTAGATGTTCTCGTCTTGCATGCTGCTGAAAGGGGTAAATCCGCTGACCACATATTTATTGCCGTCTGCACTGACGGGATAGCTCTTTTTCTGTTCGGTGAAAGTCTGTGCTATCAGCGGGATAACTCCCGTCAGCAGATACATGATTGCCAGAAATTGTCGTTTGGTCATCATATTCCGTTATTTTTAAGAAAACAGCATCCACGGCCCTTTTTGCGAAGAGAAAAGATCGTGGACGCTGAATAAATAATATGGTTTATTGAGGTTTGGTTGTCCTTAGAAGGCAATACCCAGACGAATCATAAAGTTGCTGGTCTTGAATCCGTCAGCATCGCTGAATGTATCTATGAATCCGCGTTGATAGGTGAGATCCAGGTTGAAACGGTCGTACCAAACTCCTACACCGATATTCATACCGGCATCGAAATGATTGTAGTCCACTTCCATGTAATCTGCGTAATCTCCCCAACTGATGCTTTCTCCGTCTGCTTTCATTTTACTTGTGTAATCGTAGCTGGCAAAGACTCCTACATGCGGGTCGATATGAACATTGTCCGCCACTGCAAATTTCCATCCGAATGTGAACGGAGAGTATTGTATATTATGAGCCATGCACTTTGTGTCTTCCACTTTGAAACCACGGGAGCCGAGTCCAAATTCCATTCCCCAGTATCCTCCTGTGCTGCCTAAAGACTTCTGGTAGCCAAATGTTGCGTTATATCCGATGTTTGAGTCAGCTCCTTCGGCTCCGTCACCGGAGAAGTTCATGATATTCAAACCTGCACGCAAGAACCATTGTGTGCTGCTGGCTTGCTTCTCTGTTTTGACGATTGCGCTTCTGGATGATACGATTTGCGCTTGAGTTCCTACGCACAATAAGAGTGCGGCAACCATTGATAGTACTTTTTTCATTGTTATTTATGTTTTAGTGATTAATTCTTATTCTTAACGACAGGTGCTATCTGGCTTCTTCCATCCGTGGGTGATAGCTTCTGCAGGCGTATCCATTCATAATCGTCCTGGGTGGCAGGATGCCAGTTGACGAAGATGCCGGGATAACCTACTACTGTAACCGTGTATCCCCCTGTTTTTTCATTATCTTCCACTTTGAAAGTGGCTCCCATGATGACATCGCAGTTGTATTTGATGGTGGACAGATACGTCCCCCATGCACGGATGTTGTCAAGTTCTCCTTTCATGGCGATCTCCACTTCCTCTTTGCTTAGTGTCCATTCATCCTTGATCCGTCCCTTATCTTCCAGTATTTTCACCTCGACAACTGTGGGTTTGACACAAACTTCAGTAACTGCATCGCCTGCACGTGCCTGTGCATCACGAAACTTGAAGACCGTCTTTTGCGCATGGGCTCCGACGGCACAACCGACAACCAGAGCAATAATCAGAAATAGTTTTTTCGTTTTCATGTCCTTTTGTGATTATATGTTAATATGCCTGCAAAGGTATGCGAAAGGAGTATACTACCGGGTGAAAGCATAGTTCCAAGAACGATACGGAATTGTATCCTATTTGGATACACTGGGGAAGTTTCCGGTATTGATGCTGTCGGAAAGATCGCGGAAGAAATCATGGCCGAGGATGCAGGAGATGCGCCAGAGCAGGTGGATGTCGATATTCTCTTTCCGGAATATCTTGTAAACATTGGGGCGTGTGCAGCATAGTTGGGTAGCGAACCAGGTGACGGTGCGTCCCTGTTCGTGAAGCGTGCGTTCAATAAGTTGTCCCGCATGAATCATGTGCCTATTCTGCTTATGTGTGTCCCCCAGACTCCCGTTGGGCGGACAATTCAATCTATTGTTGACAGGAATATATAGAAAAGGCGTGGGAATCTCTCACCTTCGTCCGTTCCGTGTTCAAGGCCTTCGCAATGCCAACTATCGGGAACGAACAACGCAGAAAGCCCACGCCGATATGTACAACACCCGTAGCCTCCCTTTGTTTTCCAAAGTGAGGCACGGATGTATATAAATACACATCAGGAGGACGTCTTTGTTGCTGTTAGTCATTCCGATAGGTCAAAGTTTGCGAAGTTCTGAACACAAATGACAAACGCTTGTAAACGTCTTCTCAATATAAACGTCTCTCCCTCGCCACCCGGAGGCTTTCTGCGGAAGAGACCGTTGCAAATGTATAAAAAAATACGGTTGGAAATGGTAATGTGAATCAGAAACTTTTTGAATGCAGGTTGTTTTGCCCTCTTTTTGCCTTTTTTTGCCCTTTACCAGGCGAAATACGGTTGCACTGGCATCTTGTAAGAAAGAGGAGGGATCTTTCAATTTTGGGCACGAAACGGGCTTTAAACTACAAAAGCCGGGGCATAATACCTCGGCTTATATTTTTTTTCTTATCAGGGAGCTTTTTTATTCATCAGAAACCTTTTCTTTCTTATCAGGAAGCTCTGCTCTTTTCGAAGTTTCTGTTTTTTCAAAGATTATAACACCTTGAATTCATAACCTTCCTCTTTCAGGAACTCGATGGCACGGGGAAGTGCGTATTGCAGGTTACCGTTGTTCCATGACTTCAGCGAATCGTGGAAAGTGATGATAGAACCGTTTCGCGCATAGCGTTTCACGTTGTTCAGCACTTGTTCCGGGCGCATCCGCTTACTGTAATCGCGGGTCACGAGATCCCACATAATGATGCGGTAATGATAGCGCAACGTATAATACTGCCTGAATCCCATGTGTCCGTGTGGTGGACGGAAGAGATCGGAATGAATAATATCATCTACCTTTCTGGCATTTGCCAGGTAATCCGGATTGGAATATTCAAATCCACGGATGTGGTTGAAAGTATGGTTACCGATGCGGTGTCCGTGCTCTACCACCATCCGGTATTCATCCGGGTGTTTGCGTATATTGTCGCCTACCATGAAAAAGGTAGCTTTAATATGATGCTTTTCCAGTATTTCCAGTACCCAGGGAGTTACTTCGGGGATGGGGCCGTCGTCGAAAGTCAGATAGACTGCCCGCTCATTCGGGTCCATCCGGAAGATAGCTTGTGGATACAACGCCCGGAAAAGCCAAGGTGGTTGTTCTATAAACATGAGAGTCTGTGTTTTGAAGTATTAGGAAATAAGTATTAAGTATTATACCTTACGGAAAACATGCCGGAAGCTACGTTAATACTTAATACTTATTACTTCATACCTAAATTATTTCCCTTTCATTCTCGTCACGTACTCGTTGTATAGCTGATCGAGTTGCGTAGAGTAATGTTTTGCGAGTTCTTCTGATTTGTATTTTTCCATTAGGCGGACTTCGGCGTCAAGCAAACTGGCGTTGTACACGAAGTTTTCGCTGGCAATGGCAAGCTGGTTATCGTTCAGGCTAAGATACCAGATCATGTATTCGAGCGACTTGTTGGCAAGCTCGTCGATAATCTTGTTGGCTTTCTCGTTCTGTCCCAGTTGATAATAAGACTCTGCCATTTGGAAGGCGCCATTTGCCCAGTCATACGGTACGTTGATTGCCGGAATCATCTTTTCGGCGTAATCGAGTGCAGCGAGTGCCTTGTCCTTCTTACCTTCTTTGATAAGCTGTCCTACGAGCTGCGTGAAGATACGGCGGTGCGTGTAGCACATACGCATCACGTTCTCGTCGATGTAGATACCCGGCTTGTCGATACCGCCGAACTTGAACTTGTTCATCAGGTTGTCGTACATCTTTTCACTGTCGATCTTGCTGTCCAGTTTGTCCGTATCGAACGGAGTGAAGCGGTAGGCGAGACCCTCCTGTGTGAAGTGGTTGCCCATGCCCAGATGGTTTTCGCTTCCTACGGTGATTGCCATATAGATAGGACGTTCCCAGTTAGCGTTGGCAAGCATTTCGAGCATCATCAGCTCACTCTTGTAGAGGGCGCGTTTCGGGTTGCCGTTGGCGTCTCTAAGGGTGATTGTCATGTATTCGGGGATAGAGTCGCCCAGAGCTTCCGGTATTTTCATGCCGGAGCGGCGTACGGCTTCCTTATCTATCTTCATGACAATGCTGTCCGTAGGGATGAGCGGAAGTTGTATCTCTTTTCCTGTCTTCTTGAGAAGTTCTTTCAATTGGTCGTTCTTGCCAAGCATCCAGCGGTTGATGATTTCCTTCAGTTCATAAGGATTCTCACCGAAGATGGAGTGAACGAGCGACAATATGGTAGTGTCTCCCTGTGCAGCCAGTTCGTTTGCCTGTTTGAAATAGCTGTCGATAAGAGCTTTCATTTCCGGACGGATAGAGATATATTCGTTTTGTCCTTCCACGTATTCCACACGGTCCCAAGTGATAGGGAGTGACGGAGAATCGTAGGCCGGACGTTTCATCTGGTCTATATACCAGTCTGTTTGCAGGTAACTTAAGTTACAGGTGCGGGCATCCGTACGGAAACCTTCCGTTTCCTGATTGTACCACAATGGGAAGGTATCGTTATCACCATTGGTGTAGATAATCGGGTTGCCTTCTTCCTGCAAAGTCATCAGGTAGTTCTGTCCGAAGTCGCGGGCAACGAAGCGTCCGCTGCGGTCGTGGTCATCCCATGTCTGTCCCGCCATCTGGATGGGGACGAACAAACAGAGCACTGAAGCCAGAACGGCTGCCGGAAGTTCCTGCATCTTGGCATAATCTCGCAACATGCGGATGATACCTGCCACTCCCATACCTACCCAGATGGCAAAGGCATAGAACGAACCGGCATACGCATAGTCTCGTTCACGGGGTTGTGCAGGAGTTTGGTTGAGGTAGAGCACGATAGCGATACCTGTCATAAAGAACAGGAAGAATACCACCCAGAATTGCTGGATACCCCGCTGGCTATGGTAAGCCTGCCAGAAGAGTCCGATTAAGCCGAGAATCAGCGGCAGACAGTAGAATACGTTGTGTCCTTTATTGTTTTTGAGATCTTGCGGAAGCAATTCCTGGTTACCTACCAGTAGGTTGTCGATAAACGGAATACCGGTGATCCAGTTGCCGTGCTCAATTTCTCCGCTACCCTGTATGTCATTCTGCCGTCCGGCAAAGTTCCACATGAAGTAACGCCAGTACATGAAGTTTAGCTGGTAGGAGAAGAAGAATTTGATATTTTCCCATTGGGTAGGCATGTTTACCATCACCATCTCTCCACACTGGTCGTAAGGAACGTCATATCCCTTGATGTCTACCCATTGTTTGTAGAGCGGTGCGTGTGACGAACTGTACATACGCGGGAAAAGCATATTCTGTGCATATTCGTATTCCACACGTCCGGGAAGTTCGATATAAGAGTCTTTTTCGTCGGGCGAAGTCTTTTCCTTGCGGACAAACTTACTTCCTGCTTCCGATTGGCGCGGAATACAATAGCCGTCTTTTACGTCAAGTGCCACTTTCGAAGAGAAAGCAGGGCCGTAGAAGAGCGGACGGGTTCCGTATTGTTCACGGCCGAGGTATTCGCCCAGGGTGAATATATCCTCCGGTGAGTTTTGATCCATCGGAGTGTTGGCAGTAGAACGGATAACGATCAGTGCGTAAGAAGAATACCCGATTACGATCATCATGGTGCACAGTAATGCTGTGTTCATGGTGCGGGCGGTGATACGCCATCTCTCTTTGATTTTAGCCTGTACACTCGGAGCAAGATAAAGTCCCAGTGCGGCAATAACCAAAATACCGATGATGATACTGCTGGCTCCGTGTCCGTAGAACGGGATACCCAGTAGAGCAATCGTCAGAATAAAGGAGATAGCCATGCGCGTTTTGTTCTTTTCGGTATAGCTTTCGTATACGCCCCAGATCAGAGCCGCTGCAAGCAGAATGATATAAACCACTACGCCTGAATTGAACGACATTCCGAGTCCGTTGACAAACAACAGCTCGAACCAGCCGCCTACTTTCACAATGCCCGGTACGATGCCGTAAAGCACGGCTGCAACGAGTACCATTGAACCGAATAACGCAATTAGCGAACCTTTGGCGGTAGCGTTTGGAGTTTTCTTGTAGTAGTATACCAGTACGATGGCGGGCAGACAAAGCAGGTTCAGCAAATGGACACCGATACTCAATCCCGTCAGATAGGCGATGAGGATAATCCAGCGGTCGCTATGAGGCTGGTCGGCCACGTCTTCCCATTTCAGAATCAACCAGAAAACGACAGCGGTAAACAGAGAGGAGAAGGCATATACTTCACCTTCTACGGCCGAGAACCAGAATGTGTCACTGAATGTATAAACCAGTGCACCGATCAGTCCGCTACCCATGACCGTGATAAGCTGTCCTTTGGTGATATTGTTTTCGTCAGTGATAATCAGTTTGCGTACCAGATGGGTGATGCTCCAGAAAAGGAACAGGATACAGGCACCACTCATCAGGGCACTCATGTAATTCACCATTTTCGCAACGGTTGTTACGTCGGAAGCAAATTGAGTAAACAGGTTCGCCATCAGCATGAAGAAAGGTGCGCCGGGCGGGTGTCCGACTTCCAGTTTATAGCCGGTGGTTATGAACTCCGGGCAATCCCAGAAACTTGCGGTCGGTTCTATTGTCAGGCAGTAGACGGTTGCCGCAATGATGAATGTAAGCCAACCCATAAGGTTGTTTACGGTTCTGTACTGTTTCATTAGCACTATCGTAGTTTATTCGTTAAAAACAAATTATGAGGTCGCAAAGATAGTGATTTGTAAGGATAATGAGGAAGAAAGTAAGAAATATTAAGTAACAAAGGGGTGATTTACTATCTCTTTCACTCTTCCGGAAGGCAGCAGAGAGGGAAGATACATTTTAAAACAAGGAAGCCGTATATCTATATAGAGTCTATGGCAACTTTAATGATGGTGATGATGTTCTCCTAAAACCCGATGAGGCAATGTACCGTGTCCCAATAGCTCGATAGGACAGTTGAAGTTCCTTTCCAGCCATTCGGTAGTAACGCCTGTATCCGGATGGTAATCCAGCGTTTCGTTGACGCAAGCGATAGATTTTACTTGTTGCAATACAGTGCCGATGTCGTGACTGACAAGGATAATGGCACATTCTTTATTGATTTCAGCCAATAACTCATAAAGGCGTGCTTCGAAACGCTTGTCGATATACGTGCTGGGTTCATCGAGAATCAATACCGCAGGGTCGGAGATGATGGCACGTCCCAACAGGGCACGTTGCAGCTGCCCGCCGCTTAATTGCCCGATAGAACGGTGTTCGAATCCTTCAAGCCCCATGCGGGAAATAATCTGTTTACCTTTCTCTTTCTGTTCGGGGGTAAATCGTGAAGTGAGCGATTTTTGTATGCTTAATCCGGATAGGATCACTTCTTCCACGGAAATAGGGAACTTCCGGTCTATACTGTTGTATTGAGGCAGATAACCCAGGAAAGTAGAAGTGGTTTTAGTAGATGCTTTTTCAGGAGTATGGAATATAATTTCCCCTCCGGTTGGCTTCAACAGACCGAGGATGCACTTTATAAGCGTCGTTTTGCCGCCTCCGTTCGGACCTATAATACCTAGAAAATCCCGTTCGTAGATGCTTAGATTAACATCGTGGAGAACAGTGCGACCGTCATATCCGGCGGAAAGATTCTTTATTTCGATTATTGGTTTCATCGTTGGAAATGGCTTGATGGGTTCTTTCTTTATACGTTTATTTTGTTGCAGCCTGTGGCGCGAGGGCTTTGGCTACATTCAGCATTTCTTCTTCCCAGTCGTAACTTAGCGGATTGATAGGGATCACTTTCGTTCCGGTTTGCTGCGCGATGGTTTCCGCATTGCGTTTGTCAAATTCCGGTTGAACAAAGATTACACGTACATCTTCTGCCTGACACAGGTCTATCAAGGCTTTCAGATGGGCGGGAGAAGGTTCTTTGCCCCCTTCTTCGATGGAAATCTGATGCAATCCGTAGTCGCGGGCGAAGTAGGAGAGAGCCGGATGATAAATCATGAAGGCTTTGGCTGCTTCGGGAGCGGAGAGTTGACGGCGAATCAGGCTGTCGGTGTGCTGGATACGCTGGCAGAGCGAATCGTAGCGGTTTCTATAGTATACCTCATTTGCCTTATCCAGTTGGCTAAGGGCTTTGTAGGTGTTTCCTGCAATGATTAAAGCATTACCGGTAGAATTCCATACGTGCGGCTCTACGGCGTGGATATGCCCGTCGTTACTGTTATGTCCGTGGGCATGGTCGTGGTCATCATTGTTGAGTATGAGGTCGATTCCTTTGGAGGTGTCGAACACTTGGATATGGGGGGTATTGTTCATCAAACGATCCATCCAGGTCTGTTCGAAGCCGATGTATCCGATGCGGAAATAGGCTTTGCTGTCTCCCAGAGACACAAGTTGTTGGGGGACAGGATCATAGGTTTCCGGGCTGGAACCTTTTGGGACCATGCTGACTACTTTAAATTTATCTCCGGCAATAGCTTCCGTGAAATAACGTTGCGGTTCCAGGGTGACGGTAATCACCGGTTTTGCTTCGTCATCGTTGCTTGCTTGGGAAGAGCGTCCTGTGCAGGCTGCCATTAGGAGGCAGGCACTAAGGAGGAAAAGGGTTCTCATATCTTTTAGTTGTTTTTTCATGACTTCTTCTATTTCGGGGTTTCTTTCTTATCTTGTTTCTATTCTTATTTTCGGGCCCGTAATATTTCCCGTTTACCACCCGGAGGTCCGGGCAGGCGTTCTACTGTGAATCCGGCTGTCTGTAACATCCGGCGGACGACACCTTTGGCGCAGTAAGTGGTCAGGATGCCGTCTCTATCTAATAAAACGTAGAGGCGGTTGAATAGTTCTTGCGACCACATTTCCGGTTGCTTTTCCGGTGCAAAGGCATCGAAGTAAATGAGGTTAAATGAAAGATTCAGGGCAGGTGATTCGGCGTTGGTTACGCTATCATTGATATTGCTCATTGTTCGTTCTCTGTTCTCAACCCATTTGTTTACGTCTGTCTCTACTTTCCGTAGGGTGAAGTGTGGAGTGAGTTGCACGTCTTTCTCCCAAGGTGATGTATGAAGTTGCTTAAACAATTCGATAGCCGGTTGCTGCCGGGCGGTCGTCGTTAATTGCTCATCATTGGAGATATATCCTAATTGCTCTATCGTCTGCCATTCCAGTGGATAGAGTTCCAATCCTGTATAGAGTATATTCCGTCTGCTTCTTTCTGCTTCTTCAAGGGTGAGCCAGGCGTTTAGCCCTGTCCCGAAGCCGATCTCAAGAATACGCGGAGTAGTGGCGGAAGAGGCTTTAAGTCCCATATCGATGAAAATATGTTGAGACTCCGTGCGTGCCCCTTTCGTTGAATGATAATGTTCATTCAATTCCGGAACAAACAGGGTAGCGCTCCCGTCGTCGGTTTTCTCAATAATCCTTTCCATCATACAATCTCTAATGCTTACTGTCTAACGTCTAATACTTTTTACCTGATATTTAAAATCCTTACCCTGCTATAGCGTCCCAGGCACTTTCGAGTGCATACAGGAGAAGAATATAACGTATCAGTTTGCCGACAAACATGGAAACTATGGTGAGCCATGTGTTGCTTCGCATAAATCCCAGTGCAATGGCTATCACTTCCCCAATAGCGGGAAGAAAGGTGAAGAAGGCCATCAATGCTCCTTTTCCTTGCAGGAATTTCACCATTTTGTCTACTTTCTCTTTCTTTACCTTGAAATATTTCTCGATCCAACTGATTTTGCCCAGACGTCCCATGTAGTAGCAAGTCATTCCGCCTACTGTGTTGCCCAGAGTGGCGGAGATCAGACAGGCTATCGGGGGCAGACCGAGTTTCACCAGTGCCACCAGTACCAGTTCGGAACTGAAAGGCACGATGCTCCCAGCCAGTAAAGCCGAGATGAATAATCCCGGGAGTCCCCATTCTATGAGGAGTTGTATCGTTGAATCTATAAAAGCGTCCATATATTAAAAGCGAATAAGAGGATGAGACCGACCAATGAAATGATGAAAAACACATTCGAACTTTTACTATTGGTCAGTACAAAGAAATGTCCGATCAGGATGCTGTTGCTTATGATAAGCAAAGGCAATAGGGCACTGCAATATATCGGTTGCAGGGCAATCAGCAGGAACAGGAAAATCGTCAGGTCTATCAGGAATTGGAGATAGGCGCGTGTGCGTATCTTATCCTCAAATCCGGCGGCGATGCAATGGACGGCACTGACGATGAACATCACCAACAGATAGCCGAGTATTGCCAGTTCCCAAGGCTGGAGGATTTGCAGGTTGAAGAATTCCCCGATAGTTAGTAGCTGATTGAAAGGGCGATAGAACAACTCCATCTCGTTGTAGAAGAAGGCGTGTCCGAACAGCATCCAGTATGGCAGCATCCATCCGAGCAGCGCACCGCAGAAACTACGCGGAGTGAGCGACTGGAAACGGTAGGCTTCGAGCAACCAAAGCACCGAGAGGATGGTGAACTGTGGGAACAGAATACTTCCCGCTCCGATAAAGAAGAAGGAGTAGAATAAATAACCCGCAGCTTGAGTTTGCTGATAGCTTTTAAACAGAAAATAAATGGAAATGAGAAAGCCCAGGGCAACAATATCTCCTGTATATAGGTAATGCATTTTCGGGCAGACGGTGACCAGCAGGAAATAGATAGCTGTCTGCATGGAAGCCCTCATACGGATAATGCTGAACTGATTGTTCAGCTCTATCAGAAAGTAACCGATGGTTGCATAAATCAGGAAGCTGACAATCCGGTCTGCCCACCCCGGAAGCAGAAAATCGCGGGCGGGTTGCCAGGCAGAAGGGCTGCCTTCGAGTACGGTTGAGGCTATGGAACCGGGAAATAAAAAGTAAGTCAACACCCAGCACAGGGCGCAGATAAAGATAACGGCAGGCAGGGTCCACCGTCCTGCCGTCACTTGACTTTGTAGTCTTTTATTTCTCATGAGTTTATTACTTGTTATCTCTTGATACTATAGGTACATTCGGTTGATATTCCGGATATTAATATCCTGCATGCTTGATGTTAACAACCATCCTGTCAGCTGTTAATACCTGATTCCTCAAGTATTAACAATTGTCGTCTAAACTATTAATACTTGATAACTCAACTATTAATGCTTGACAAGTCATGGTGTTCAACGCTATGCGGAATAGGGCTACTTGCGTGCGAAACTTGAATTACAAATCGAATCCGATATCGCGGCGGAAATACTTCTTGTCGAAGTCGATCATGTCTGCCACTTTGTAGCTCTGTGCCAGTGCCTCTTCTTTCGTTGCACCGTAAGAGCAAACGGCAATCACACGTCCTCCGTTCGTCACTACTTGTCCGTCTTTCATGGCTGTTCCGGCATGGAAAATGATGCTGTCGGTAGCGGCAGCCTGTTCCAGTCCGCTGATAGGGAATCCTTTTTCGTAGGCTTCGGGATAACCGCCGCTGACAAGGATGACACAGCCGGCTGAACGTGGGTCCATCACCAGTGTTTTTTCGTTCAGGTTGCCTGCGGCAGTACCTTCAAGCAGTTCTACGAAGTCGCTCTGGATACGGAGCATCACGCTTTCTGTTTCCGGGTCGCCCATGCGGACGTTGTATTCGATCACCATCGGTTCACCTTTCACCTTGATAAGACCGAGGAAGATGAAGCCTTTGTAAGTGATGTTTTCTTCTTTCAGGCCGTTGATGGTCGGTTCGATGATGCGTGTGCGTACTTTCTCCATAAATACTTCATCGGCAAACGGAACGGGGGTTACGCTACCCATACCGCCTGTATTTAGTCCTTTATCGCCTTCACCGATGCGTTTGTAGTCTTTGGCTACGGGGAGGACTTTATAGTGTTCTCCGTCTGTCAGTACGAATACAGAGCACTCGATACCGCTTAGGAACTCTTCGATTACAACGGTTGCCGATGCAGAGCCGAACATGCCACCCAGCATTTCTTTCAGTTCTACTTTAGCTTCGTCCAGTGTAGGGAGGATAAGTACTCCTTTTCCGGCACAAAGACCATCAGCCTTCAATACGTATGGAGCTTCCAGCGTTTCGAGGAAAGCGAGACCTTCTTCGAGGTTTGCGGAAGTGATGCTTTTGTAGCGGGCTGTCGGGATGTTGTGGCGCATCATGAAGCCTTTGGCAAACTCCTTGCTTCCTTCCAGTTCTGCTCCTTGAGCCGAAGGACCGATAACGGCAATATGCTTTAGCTCCGGACGGTTCTGGAAGTAGTCGTAAATTCCTTCTACCAACGGATCTTCGGGGCCTACTACTACCATTTGAATGTTCTCTTTCAGAGCGAAAGCGCTGATGGCTTCAAAATCGGTTGCTTTGATGTTGACATTCTCGCCTACGGCAGTTGTTCCGGCATTTCCCGGAGCAATGTACAGTTTTTCAACTTTCGGACTTTGGGCAATTTTCCATGCCAGTGCATGTTCGCGGCCGCCCGAGCCAAGTAATAATATCTTCATCTTTGTGCTATTATAAGTTATACTGTTATATATGATTCGTATAGATGCGGTGGACTTCACAGGTTTTATAAGTTCTGCTCAAAGTACCGGGTGATTTTCTCGTGCAGATGTACACGGTCGCGGCCTGCTACGTTGTGCTTGTGGCACGGGTAGATAAACAGGTCGGGATAAGTGCGGGCATCTACACAGGCTTTCATGAACGACAGGGTGTGTTGTGGCACGCAGGTGTCGTCGTGGTCGTCGTGAATAATCAATAGGTGACCTTTCAGTTGGTCGGCAAGGTTTTTCAGATTACATTCTTTGTAGCCTTCCGGATTGCTTTCCGGTGTGTCCATATAGCGTTCGCCGTACATTATTTCATAGTAACCCCAGTCGATTACCGGACCTCCGGCAACGCCTACTTTGAATATCTCCGGGTAACGGAGCATCAGGGCGGTAGTCATGTGACCTCCAAAACTCCATCCGTGTACGCCGATGCGCTCGCTGTCTACGTAGGGGAGGGATTTCAGGAATTCAACGCCTTTTACCTGGTCTTTGCCTTCTTCGATGCCGAGACGGCGGAAGGTGGCATTTTCAAATGTTAGTCCGCGGTTGCTGCTACCGCGATTGTCGATGGTGAACATGATATAGCCTTTGCTTGCCATGTATGTGTCCCATCCGCGTGCGCCGTTCTGCCATCCTCCGGTGACGCATTGCGCGTGAGGGCCTCCGTAGACATATACGATTACGGGATATTTCTTAGCCGGATCGAAGTTTGCCGGCTTCATCAGGCGGTAATGCAGGTCGGTAGTGCCGTCTGCCGCTTTGATTGTTCCGGTTTCGATGCTTGGCATCTGGTATCCGTCGTAAGGATTTTCGGCTGTCAGCAAGTTGGCTGTTTCTTTGAAGTTTTTGGTGTCTACCAGGTTGATGACGCGGGGTTGGTCTTTGGTGGAATAACGGTCGATAAGGTATGTGCCAGAGGCGCTAAGTGTTCCGCTATGTTCGCTTTCCTTGCAGTTCTCAAACGGCTGGCTTATCTTTCCATTACTTACGTTTACTGCAAAATGGCCGCTTCTCAAGCCTTCTACGGCAGTGAAGATGACCTCTTTACGCTTTGTGTTGAATCCTAGGATTTCGCTGACCAGCCAGTTGCCTTTGGTTAGCTGTTTTACTTTACCGGCCTGGAAATAACTACCGCCGTTGGCACTATTATAGGTTTCACCTTTCATGTTTGCTGCATTTGTCTCAAAGAGATAAAGGTGATTGTAGCCGTCACGCTGACTTTGATAGATGAACTTGGTAGGGTCCCACGGCAAAAATACGATGGGGTTTTGCGGTTCAACGTATTTAGGGTGCATTTCTTCATAGAGAACTCCCATGGGTTCTCCTGTCTCTGCGTTGTACTGGCAGAGTTTGGCATGATTCTGGTCGCGGTTTACTTCGATCAGGTAGAGGCTCTTTTCATCCGGTGCCCAGCTGATGTTAGTGAAATAACGGTCTGTCGGATCGCCTGCATTCAGATAAATGCTTTTACCGGTAGCAGGGTTGTAAATGCCTACTTTTACCTGATGGCTCGTCATTCCTGCCATCGGATAGCGTACGTTATTTACTTCGCCTACACGTGCAGTGATGTCTACAAGCGGGTATTGTGTCACCATGCTTTCATCCATACGGTAGAAAGCGAGCAGGTTGCCTTTCGGACTCCAGAAAGTTCCTTTGTTGATACCGAATTCATTGCGGTGCACTGTTTGTCCGCAAACGATGCCTTCGGGTTCATTGGTTACTGCTTTCTCATTCACATATAGATTGTTATCTATCGTGTAAGCCACATTTCCACTGGCTGCGCAATAGTCTTCATTATTTGCCCCGTCCTTTGGTTTGAAAGTGCTGATAACCTGATTGTTCTTGAAATCATATACAATGAACTTTCCTGCTATCGTGAATAGCATTTGTGCCTTGTCTGTCCATGGAAAACGGACGGAATACAGGTGTGATAATTTTCCTGCCTTGTTTTCTTCAAGCACTTTGTTGATTTGCTCGCGAGTGATAACCATTGTTTCTTTCCCGGTTTTGGGTTGAATTGAATAAAGGGTATCTACTCCTGGCTTGATACATTCGTCGCCCCACCATTGCAGCCCGTACAGGTTTTCTGCATAGCGGTAACTCTCGCCGCCCGGAATCAGTTCTTCCAGCGTCGGTTTTTTGGTTTCTTGTGCCATAACATTGAATCCGATTGGTAGTGCCAACAATAACAGAATGGCTCTTTTTCCAATTTTACTCATTGCTCTTTTCTTTATTATTTGTTTTTAAATCCTTCTATTTTTACTCTGTCCAAAGGAGTCTGTCTTGATTGGATAATTGCACTTATTTTAGCAAAGGCATTAAATAGGTCGTCAAATTGTTTTTCGTAACTTTCCCTATCAGAAGTAATATCTTCTTCGAGATATTCGATGCGTTGTTTTAATTCTTCCAACTCCTTTTTAGGTATATTGGATAGAAGATATTGGCGCATACGTACAAAAGCACGGATAATATTGATATTTACTTCCACAGCGGTCTTGGACTTGAGGACGCTGGATAACATAACTATACCATATTCAGTAAATGCAAACGGAAGATATTTGATGTTATATCCTTGTCCTGTTTTCAAGGTCGCAATTTGCGACCTTGAAATTGCAACTTCTTCTTTTGTTAGCTCGAACATGAATTCAGCAGGAAAGCGTTCAATATTACGACGTACTTGTTCCTTGAGGCGTTTAGTTTCAACTCCATACATTTCTGCCAAATCAAAGTCAAGCATAACTTTTTGCCCTCTGATTTCGTATATTTTGTTTTCTATAATAGCTATATCATCCATTTTTTTGTTTAGACAGGTTCCAATTTGTGACTGAACATTAGAACTATGATGTAAACTTGAAGTTCCAATTTGGAACTTCAAGTTTTTAATTAATTATTAACTAGTGAATTACAGGGTGAATAAGTTGTTGGGATTATAACCGTTTATTCCTCTTCCTTCTTCGGAATCCTCGGCTCCCGGTTTCCCCTAAATTCTCTTGGCCCTCTTGAATCTCTTCCTCCGCGGAATTCTCCCCGTGGTTTTCTATCTCTTTCATCGCCACCTTTGAAGTCGCCACCTTCTCTGCGTGGCTTGTATTCTCCCTCTCTGCGAGGTCTGGATTCGCCGTCCCGACGCGGCTTGAACTCACCTTCGCGGCGTGGCTTAAATTCTTTTCTTTCTCTGAATCTTGGAGCTTGTTCTCCTTCACCCTCTTTCTTCTCTTCGCCCTCTTCCTGGCTCTTGAACTCTTTATATTTTCCGTCAAAAATCTCATATTTGCGGAATTCACACTCCAACGGTCCATTGAACAAAGGAACCTTCTGGCTTGCCTTCAAGCCAATCTGGTCGAAACACTCTTCCCGATAAGAAAGCACCCATGCTTCGTTTCCTACAAATGCATGTTTCAGACGTTCGCCGATCATCTGGTAAAGACCGAGCAAATCATTCGTAGAGATACGTTCCCCATAAGGAGGATTGGTGATGATGATTGATTTCTCTTTCGGCTGTTCGAACTGCTGGAACGGTTGCAATTTTAGCACGATATCTTTCGATACACCGGCAGCTTTTATATTGTGAGTTGCAATCTCATTCGCTTTCGGATTGTTGTCATACCCATAAATCTTATGAGTAAACTCACGCTCCTGACTGTCGTCATTGTAAATCTCATCAAACATATCCGCATCGAAATCCACCCATTTCTCGAAAGCAAACCCTTTACGGAATACTCCCGGAGCGATATTCTTAGCAATCAGTGCGGCTTCTACAGGGATAGTACCCGAACCACACATCGGATCGATCAGATCACATTCTCCACGCCATCCGGTCATTAAAATCATGCCGGCAGCCAATACCTCATTCAACGGAGCTTCTACCGCTTCCTGGCGATAACCGCGACGGTGAAGTGATTCTCCGGACGAGTCCAACGACAAGGTACAGGTAGTCTGTGCAATATGAATGTTCAGAAGTACATCCGGGTTGTTGATGCGTACCGACGGACGTTTACCCGTTTTCTCGCGGAAGTAGTCCACAATCGCATCTTTCACCTTGTACGAAACGAATTTCGAATGGCGGAACTCCTCACTGAATACTACTGCATCGATAGCAAATGTTTTGTTCACATCGAGATATTCTTCCCATGGAATAGCCTGTATTTGATTGTAAACCTCGTCAGCATCTTTGGCCGTAAAGTTCTTGATGGGTTTCAGGATACGGATGGCGGTACGTAGACAGAAATTAGCCTTGTACATCATACGTTTATCTCCTGTAAATGAAACCATACGACGTCCTATTTGAATGTCGTTGGCTCCTAATGCTGTCAGTTCTTCTGCAAGTATCTCTTCCAGTCCCTGGAAAGTCTTGGCTATCATCTCGAATTGTTCGCTCATATAGATTCTTTTGATTTTATTTTTTTGCTTTAGTTTGTACGATTCTTGCTCCTGCGGGCACGTTTTCCGTTACCCAGATATTACCGCCTACGGTTGCATCACGCCCGATGGTGATTCTTCCCAGAATAGTGGCGTTGGAATAAACAATTACATTGTCTTCCAGGATCGGATGGCGGGGGATTCCCTTGATAGGTTTTCCGTCGGCATCCAGCGGGAAACTCTTGGCTCCCAGCGTGACACCCTGATATAGTTTGACGTTGTTTCCGATGATACTCGTGGCGCCGATTACGACACCCGTACCATGGTCGATGGTGAAGTGAGTGCCAATCTTTGCGGCCGGATGGATATCAATTCCCGTTTCGCTATGCGCCATCTCCGTGATGATACGGGGAATCAGAGGAACACCCAGTTCCAGCAATTCATGCGCGATACGGTAATTGCTGATCGCTTTAATGGCCGGATAACAGAATATGACCTCTCCATAGCTTTCGGCAGCCGGGTCACCGTTGTAGGCGGCTTCCACATCCGTTGCCAGTATCCTCCTCATGGCGGGTAACTTACTGATGAATTTAGCAGCAAGACGTGCAGCTTCTTCTCGTTTGGAGTCGGAGCAGACGTTGCATTTCCCCTCTATGGAAGTGCTAAAACATAATCCGGCCAAGATTTGCTCACAAAGTAAATCAAACAATTTTTCAATGTTTACACCGATGTGATAATTGATAGTCCGGCTGTTAATAGTAGAATTTCCGTAATATCCGGGGAAAAGAATGGAGCGTGAAAGCTCAATAATTTCATACAAGACTTTTGCAGAGGGCAGTGGTTCGCCATCTTTGTGCTGATGAAACAGTCCTTTATAAGATTCGCTTTCCGATAGCTCATCGACTGCCTGTGTCAAAATGTGGGTGAAGTTCAGTGGACTCATTAGGTCAGTTGCTCATATTTATATGGGCACAAAGGTATTAAAAAAATAATAAAATTCGCTGGGATTCAGGATAAATAATGTATTTTTGTCACATTCAAAACATGACATGAATAAGGGGACTGATGAATCAGAAGACTGCTATGAAACTATTTGGACTGTTGGGGCTGTTGATGTTGTTGAGTTGCGGATATGCTGATAGACACCGCAATAGCTCTTCATGCGAACAGGCGTTGGTTGATTCTCTGGAAGTTCGTGTACAGGATTCTTTGTTTTCCAATGTGCATTATTCCCGCTCACAACTGCTTGAGGCACTGACGCAGACACAAGATTCCCTGGTTTATTATCGTCTGCTCGCCCTTTACGGGAAAACATTTTTTGTCTCTTCCGATTTTGATTCTATACTCTATTACAACCGCCGGGTAAAAGAATTTTCCCGCAATGCTTCCCAATCTTCTGAATCTCTCCAGTCTCCACGATGGAATGATGTATTGTCCGATGTCTATAATATCGAAGGCAACGTATGGATGCAACTGAACCGCCCTGATTCTGCAATTATCGACTATAAGAAAGCCTATGGATATCGCCTGAAAGGAAAAAAACTACACCTGCTTCCGGATATTTGTATCAATATAGCTGATGCCTATCTGCATCGCAGTGACTTGGCGCACACTGCTTCGTATTATCGTCGTGCCCTGTTTCTCTGTGATTCGCTAAACTTGTCCGAGCACGCGAAATTCCCTGTCTACTACGGATTAGGGCAAACCTATATGGAACTGCGGGATTTCGATTTATCCAATCATTACTATGAATTGGCCGGACAGTATTTCGATGAGATGAACGTGAGCGAACGATGGACTTATCTCAACAATCGCGGTAATCATTATTATTACCGGAAAGACTATCAGGAAGCTTTGAAGTATATGCGCAGGGCCAATGTGCTTGTCTCTTCTTATCCGCAGATGGTGTTTGAACAGAATTTTATCAAAGTAAACCTGGGAGAATTGTACCTGCTGACTGACAAACTGGACTCCGCACAGGTCTGTCTGGACGAGAGTTATCGATTCTTCTCCGATATACAGCATAACTCGGCCGTACATTACATCGAAACCCAGATGATTGAACTGGCATTGAAGAAAGGAAATATAGCTCAAGCGAAAACAATGATTGCCCGGACTGCTCCTGTCGGTCATCTTGACGCCAATATGCTGACTATACGCAATCAGTATCTACAACATTATTTTGAACAGATTGGTGATTACCGTCATGCCTATGAGTATCTGAAACGCGATTGTCATCTGGATGATTCCATTCGTAGCGAACGAGTACAGATGCGTGTTGCCGAACTGGATATGCGCTACCGGCAAGATACAATCGTGCTTCGTAAAGAAATGCAGATTCAGCGACAGGCAGGAGAGATGAGGGTGCTCAAATTGAGCGTATTTATCTGGGTGCTTGTCTGCTTGCTGCTTGTGGCGGGAGTAGTGGTGGTTGTCTGGTATATGCGTAAAAAGAGGGAGTTTCTTCGTCAGCGTTTCTTCCAGCAAATCAACCGGGTTCGCATGGAGAACTTGCGGAGCCGTATTTCTCCTCATTTCACTTTTAATGTATTGGGACGTGAAATCAACCAGTTTAACGGCTCGGAAGAGGTGAAACATAATCTGATGGAGCTGGTGAAGTATCTTCGTCGGAGCCTCGAACTGACCGAGAAGTTGAGTGTATCCTTGCAAGATGAACTGGATTTCGTGCGTACATACATCGAATTGGAGCGCGGGCGTGTGGGGGAAGATTTTGTTGCGACAGTCACAGTGGAGGACGGATTAGATGCAACCCGCATTATGATTCCTTCTATGATTGTACAAATCCCGGTAGAAAATGCGATTAAGCATGGACTGGCGGGAAAGGACGGAAAAAAGGAACTAAGTGTATATGTTTCCCGTGAAACAAATGGGATTCGCATGACGATTACTGACAACGGACGCGGATATCTTCCGCAAGTGGCTTCCGCCACACGGGGGACTGGCACAGGGCTGAAAGTGCTTTATCAGACCATCCAATTACTGAATACAAAGAATAAAAGTGATAAAATACGTTTTGATATAACCAACAGAAGCGATGGACAAACCGGTACGCAAGTGTCGGTATATATCCCGTTTCGTTTTTCTTATGATTTATGATGGAGACAGAAGAAAAGTATAAGGTAGTCATCGTTGACGATGAACGTACAGCGATTGATGCTTTGCGCCGCGAGTTAGAGCCCTATCGTGAATTTGAAGTAAAAGGAATTGCAGGGAATGGTGCAAAGGGTAAAAAGATGATTATGGAGTTGCATCCGGATTTATTGTTTCTCGATGTGGAGCTTCCGGATACATTGGGGCTTAACCTGCTAAGTGAAATTAGAGAGGATATTTTGTGGGATATGAAGGTGGTGTTTTACACCTCTTATGATAAATACTTGCTTCAGGCATTGCGTGAGTCGGCTTTCGACTTCCTGTTAAAGCCTTTTGAAGCGGAAGACCTGAAAGTGATTATGGAGCGTTACCGGAAGGCGATGACCTCTGCTTCGCTTCCTCTTTTGCCCTCTTTTGCCTCTTCTATCAGTGCATTAATGCCACAACAGGGCATGTTTATGATTAGCACAGTGACGGGTTTCAAGCTTTTACGCCTGGAAGAAATCGGCTTTTTTGAATATCTGAAAGACAAACGTCAATGGCAGGTAGTCTTGTTCAATCAGACTCGCCTGAATTTGAAACGGAATACAAAAGCAGAAGATATTATCAGTTATTCACAAGCTTTTGTGCAGATTAGCCAATCGGCTATTGTAAATGTTAATTATCTGGCAATGATTGATGGTAAGTGTTGCCAGCTTTATCCGCCTTTCCATGATAAGAATGATCTGATGATTTCCCGAAGTTTTCTAAAAGAACTGCAAGAGCGTTTCTTTGTTTTGTAATGTAGACCTTATAAATTGCAATACGCCACTTCTTCAGCAGAAGCGGCGTATCTTTTTTGTTAGAATATTAGAATGAGAGAGAGTTTATGTTACATATTTGTATTATCCATCGTAACGGTCATTTCTGGTACCAGTACGTAGGCTTGTTTTTTAGCGTTCCATTTATAATAATTGGTAGTAACGGTCTTGCCTTCATACATATAGTTGATGCGTAGGTCTTTTTCCCATTCGTCCTTGCTGCTATTCCACTTTAAGGCTTCGCTTTCAATCATACGTTTATTGTCATCGTACTTGTAGTTGTACTTCATGTAGTTGGCAAGTGTGTTTCCGTCCATTTTGTAAACGGTCTGTCCCACTGTCATACCATTCTCTTCGATTGGATTATAAATCAATTGATTGTCGTAGCTACGTGCAGAAGTAGCAAGCGATACAACAAGAAGAGCTGCAGATAAAACGAACATTTTTAAAGATACTTTTGCTTTCATGGCTATTTAAATTTTTGAGTTATACTTTCATTTGTCTATCAAATGCATTGGTTTTACACTGCAAATCTACATATTAATTTGGTATTTATGTATTTTAGAAGATGAAATATTGTCAAAATGTCAATAGGTGGGGCGGGAGATGAGTTGCTTTTTGCCAAGATTGGTGACAAAAAAATATCCGGCAGTCAATCTGCCGGATATAGAATGAATCACTTCGTCGAAAAAGGAATCCTTTTTCTAGCTTTCTGGATAATGAGTTAAATAATGTTATTACCTATACTTGCTTCTATTTTGTAAGCGGAAACTCCGGATAAGGTGGAGTCACTCTGCGCAATTAGTATCTAAAAGATAGCAATTCCTTATTAAGGTGGCCTTTATTCACTTAATGGTTTAATGTGCCTCAAGCCAGTTTTTGCCCCATCCGCAATCTGCTTTCAAGGGGACGTGCATGCGGTATGCTTTCTCCATTTCTTCAATGACAATTTCTTCTACGCGCTCTTTTTCATTGACGGGAACACTGAAGTTTAATTCGTCATGTACTTGTAGGATCATTTTGGCTTGTATTCCTTCGGCCTGGAACCGTTGATAGATACGTGCCATTGCTACTTTTATAATATCTGCCGCACTTCCCTGGATAGGGGCGTTGATGGCATTTCGTTCCGCATACCCGCGTACAACGGCATTGCGGGAGTTGATGTCCGGCAAGAAGCGTTTCCGGTGGAAAATTGTTTCCACATAACCTTTTTCCTGGGCCACCTGAATACTTTTGTCCATATAGGCTTTCACTCCCGGATAAGTTTCAAAGTAACCGTCGATTAGTTCTTTGGCTTCTTTGCGGTCTACATTCATCCGTTCGGCAAGACCAAATACGGATATGCCATAGATGATACCGAAATTGGCAGTCTTGGCTTTACGGCGCATATCGGAACCTACATCTTTCAGATCAATTTTATAGATTTTGGCAGCGGTGGCAGCATGAATATCGTGATTGCTAAGGAAAGCGTCGATCATATTCTTATCCTCGCTAAGGTGTGCCATAATACGCAATTCGATCTGCGAATAGTCGGCAGAGAAGAAGAGGCAGCCTTCATCGGGGATGAATGCTTTACGGATTTCTTTTCCATTCTCGTCGCGGATAGGGATATTCTGTAAGTTCGGGTTACTTGAACTAAGGCGTCCCGTAGCGGTTACAGTCTGGTTGAAAGAGGTATGCACCCTTCCTGTGCGTGGGTTGATAAGTAGGGGAAGCGCATCGATATACGTGCCCAATAGCTTTTTCAGTCCGCGATGTTCCAGAATCTTTTCTACCACAGGATGTTTATGCCGGAGGCTTTCGAGCACTTCTTCCGAGGTGACATACTGCCCGGTCTTGGTCTTTTTCGCTTTTTCTATAATCTTCAGTTTGTCAAACAAGACTTCCCCGACTTGCTTGGGTGAAGCGATGTTGAAGGTCTCACCAGCCAGTTCGTAAATCTCTTTTTCGATTTGCTCCATCTGGGCGGTGAAATGAGCGGATGATTGTTGCAGTGCTTCCGTGTCCAGTAATACTCCGTTCCGTTCGATATTGACTAATACCGGAACAAGAGGCATTTCTATATCATAGAATAAACGTTCGGCGTCATTCTCTTTCAGCTCTTTCTCCAATACGTTTTTCAGTTTCAGAGTGATGTCCGCATCTTCGCAAGCGTACAGATATACATCTTTCGGGTCAAGGTCGCGCATGTTCTTCTGATTCTTTCCTTTGGGGCCTATCAGTTCGTCAATATGGATGGTCTGATAATGCAGATAAATTTCTGCCAGGTAATCCATACCATGACGAAGTTCCGGTTGAAGAACATAGTGAGCGATCATCGTATCGAAAAGCGGACCTTTTACTACTGCACCATAATTTTGAAGAACGATCATATCGTACTTGATATTCTGTCCGACTTTTAACGAATTCTCATTTTCGAAGACCGGACGGAACTCATTTACGATTTTTAACGCTTTGTCTTGGTCCGATGGTACGGGAACATAAAAAGCTTCATTCTCTGCAATCGAAAAGCTCATTCCGACTAATTCGGCATCCATTGGTTCGGTTCCGGTGGTTTCCGTATCTAACGAGAGAATTTTCGATGTAAGTAACTTTTGAATAATTTTCCGCCTTTTCTCTTCTGTATCAATGAGTTGATAGTTGTAAGTGAGCGATTCTAACGTCTCTAGGTTCGATTTTTTTGCTTCACCCGGTTCATCGGGCGTGAAATTCGCAAATAAATCGCCTTGCATTCCGCCTTCTTCTTCGGGAAAAAGTGGAAGAGGAGAGGGGGCACTTTTTCCAGTAGCAACTTTGTTTCCGGTGGCAGAGGTTATTCCGTTTCCGGAAATATCTTTTTTGAGCACCCGGTCGATGAGTGTTCTAAATTCCAATTCCTCGAAAATGCTGCGGAGTGAATTCTCGTCTGCTTCTTCGCGGACAAGAGCGTCCATCTCAAGTTGGATAGGGACATCGATTTTAATGGTGGCGAGAAATTTCGAGAACGTAATCATTTCCCGATTGGTTTCCACTTTTGTTTTCAATGCTCCTTTCAGTTGGTCGGTATGTTCCAATAGGTTCTCGATGCTTCCGAATTCGGAGATCAGTTTTTGAGCAGTCTTTTCTCCTACTCCCGGACATCCGGGAATGTTATCTGAAGAGTCGCCCATCAGTCCGAGCATATCGATCACCTGTGCCGGAGACTGAATGTCAAACTTGGCTTTCACTTCCTCCACGCCCATCACTTCGAAACCTCCTGTGTGTTTGGGGCGATACATAAATACTTTGTCACTTACCAGCTGCCCGTAATCTTTGTCGGGAGTCATCATATAGGTAGTGATACCCTGGCGACCGGCTTCGGTAGCGAGTGTACCTATCACATCATCGGCTTCATAGCCTGCCACTTCCAGAATAGGGATGCGGTAGGCGCGTATAATATCCTTTATAATAGGTACGGAAAGACGGATTGCCTCCGGAGTTTCTTCGCGTTGTGCTTTATATTGTTCAAAAGCTTCGTGGCGGAAGGTGGGACCTGCGGGGTCGAAGGCTACTCCTATATGAGTGGGATTCTCTTTTTTCAGTACTTCTTCGAGGGTGTTCACAAAACCCAGTATGGCTGAAGTGTTGAATCCTTTGGAATTGATTCTTGGGTTCTTAATAAAGGCATAATACGCCCGATATATCAATGCATAAGCGTCTAAAAGAAATAATTTATTACCTGAATCCATAGATTTAATTAATTTTTCATGGTAAAAGTACAAAAAAATACGGTATTAAGCGTTTTATTATTACTTTTGTGCTCAAATTGTGTAATAAATGGACAGTATCTCACTTATCAGAACTCCGATTGAAGCGGAACTGGGCGACTTCAAAGAACTTTTTGATAGTTCTCTCTCCAGTTCAAATGCATTGCTCGATAGCGTCGTATCTCACATACGGCAGAGGAATGGTAAGATGATGCGGCCTATTCTTGTTTTACTCGTGGCACGTCTTTATGGAGCTATATGTCCTTCCACTCTTCATGCGGCTGTTTCACTGGAACTCCTTCATACGGCCAGCCTGGTACATGATGACGTAGTGGATGAAAGTTCCGAACGTCGTGGACAGCTCTCGGTAAATGCTATCTTTAATAATAAAGTAGCGGTGCTGACGGGTGACTATTTATTGGCAACCAGCCTTGTACACGCCGAACTGACAAACAGTCATCGTATTATTCAGCTGGTGTCCACTCTTGGACAGGATCTTGCTGACGGTGAGTTGCTTCAGCTTTCAAATGTAAGTAATCACAGTTTTTCCGAGGAAGTCTATTTTGATGTAATCCGCAAGAAAACTGCTGCTCTTTTTGCTGCCTGCACAAAGGCTGCCGCTTTCTCGGTAGGTGTGGGTGAGGGGGAAGCTGAACTTGCCCGTTTGCTGGGCGAATATATTGGTATCTGTTTCCAGATAAAGGATGATATTTTCGATTACTTTGATAATAAGGAGATCGGTAAACCTACGGGTAATGATATGCTTGAAGGTAAACTGACATTACCCGCTTTGTATGTGCTGAATACGACGAAAAACGAGGAAGCGCAAGAAATTGCAATCAAAGTAAAGGAGGGTACGGCTACTCTCGATGAAATAGCTCATTTGATTTCGTTTATTAAAGAAAACGGAGGTATTGAATATGCGGTTCAGACTATGAATGTCTATAAGCAAAAAGCCTTCAATCTATTGGCTTCTTTGCCGGATTCCGATATCTGTGCAGCTCTCCGGGCTTATCTGGATTACGTAGTAGATCGCGAAAAATAGTTACTTCCGGTATTTTGCCAGAAGTGAATAGCACAATAATAACCGGTCCCAATCTTCTATCTTTTCCGATTTCATCGCTTTTCCTAAAAGGAAACTCTTGTCTATTTCTTCCGCTGTATGAAGATCTAAAGAACATAATTTGGCGGCTTGCTCTATGTAGTCCCAGGCTTTCTCTTTGGTGATGTGACCACATGCTTGGGAGGCGCGCGCCAGGCTCACAAGCAGTCCCATATCCCATCCGATAATGCCTTTTTCCAAGTCATTTATCCATATAATAGGGTCCCTTCTTTCCTCTGTATATTTCACAAATTTGTATAGATTCTTTCCTTGACGGATAAAGCGTTCCACTCCGAAAAAACGCTTTTGAATGATGTTTTCGAACTCGTTGATGTTCTCTGTAGAGAGTAAATAGGGGAGCATAATCTGGTAGGAGACTCTGTCGCCTTCGTTGATAAGGAACTGAAATAGTCCGGTGGCGGACTCATTATCGGTGCAGTGAAACTCCTCTGTTAGCAGTTTGGATAGCTTTTGCGGATGGATTCCGGTCTCCATGGAGTTGAGATAGAAGCCTTGCAGTCCGGCTTCCATATAACCGATGCGTAGCCCCTTCTTTTTCTCTGCTCCGAGGATGAGGTTCAGAGGGTTGTGATTGAATCTTAAGGTTCTTGTATATGCGTCCATCCTAATGCCTCCAAAGGTTCATGAAAAGCGTGAGAACTGTTGCCATGTATTTTCCTGAGGCTTCGGCAAGCCGTTATGAGTATACAAGCAACAGTCCCACGCTCCATTCGATATATAACAAAAGTATATACATGAAGGTGCGTGAGACCCGTTTGCTTATTACCATTCATAACTTTGAATTTTGCCGAATTCCAGGAATTGGTAATAAATGAAACGTTCTCTAATATAACTAATTAGCTATATTTTCATCGCTAAACCTTTTACAAAGATAAGTATTTTCCTGAATTCTCCTGTAACTATCTTTAGATTTTCTTAAATAAAAAATACCGCGTCGGTTCCCGGAGTACGGGAATCGCGCGGTAAGGCGTATTTGATTGCTAATGTAGCCTTTAGCTTAGAAGAACTTGATTTCTTCCCCTTTGATGTCAGAAAGAAGGAGGTTGGCTAAGCGGCTGGTTCCCAGGCGGAACAGTTGATTATCCAGCCATTCTTCACCCAATAGCTCTTTTACAATTGTGTAGTAAATAATCGCATCATTAACGGTATTGATGCCACCTGCCGGTTTGAATCCAATCTTGATTCCGGTCTTCTGGTGGTATTCTTTGATGGCTTCACACATCACGTAAGCGGCTTCCGGAGTAGCGGCAGGCTGTTGTTTACCAGTGGAAGTCTTGATGAAATCTGCGCCCGAATACATGGATAGGATAGAGGCTTTCTTGATGTTGGAAGCACTCTTTAGTGCACCAGTTTCGAGGATCACTTTGAGGTGGCGTTCCTTGCAAACTTCCTTTAATTCCTGTATTTCTTCACACATTCCTTCGTAGTCTCCGCTTAGGAATTTGCCGATGGAAATGACAATATCTATTTCATCTGCACCTTCTGCGATTGCTAATGCTGTTTCTGCCACTTTTACTTCAATGAATGTCTGTGAAGAGGGAAAACCTCCTGATACACAGGCTATATTGACTCCGTCTACCTCCAGCGTATTCTTAACGATGGCTGCAAAATTGGGGTATACACAGATTGCTGCAACATTTTTCAGATCAGGATATTCGTCGTCAAACTGATTGACTTTTTCGGTAAAGTGCATCACACTTTTGTCACTGTCTGTACTATTCAAAGTAGTCAGATCAATACAGTTGAACAGGAACTTCTTAACATCTTCCGTGTTGTTTTCCGGCACTTTTTTCTCAATCAATTCAGCTACGCGAGCTTGAATATCTGCATCGCTCAGATTGGTATTATACTTTGCCAATGCGGCATTGTACTTGTTGGGCTGTGAGTTATTCTCTTCCATGATCTTTCAGTTTTGGGTTGTTGATATGTCTTTTATTATCTCGTTTCGTTTTCTTATCCATGCTTTTCTGGAAAGCAGTGGTTATGTCTACACCTGTCTGGTTGGCAATGCAGAGAAGCACCCATAAAACGTCTGCTATCTCTTCATCTATATTATCTTTCTCTCCCTCTTTAAAGGATTGATCTCCATATTTGCGGGCCATGACACGCGCCAGTTCTCCTACCTCTTCCGTCAGAACTGCCATATTGGTCAACTCGCTGAAGTAGCGGACGCCGTATGTTTTCACCCATTGGTCCACTTGTTTCTGTGCTTCTTCCAGAGTCATAATTGTTGATGGTTGGTTATTATTCTTTGTTTTTTGTATCCATGCATATAGTAACGGGACCGTCGTTTAAAAGTTCAACTTTCATGTCCGCTCCAAAGATGCCTGTACCTATTTCTTTTCCCAATGCACCGCTTAAATCTTTGCAGAATTGTTCGTAGAGTGGGATAGAGACATCTGGCTTGGCAGCTTTGATATAGGAGGGGCGATTTCCCTTCTTGGTAGAAGCGTGTAACGTGAACTGGCTGATAACCAGAATCTCACCTCCATCTTCTAAGATAGATTTGTTCATTACACCATTCTCATCATCGAAGATACGTAGATTTACAATCTTCTTGCAGAGCCAGTCGATATCTTCCTGCCCGTCTGCTTCTTCAATACCGACTAATATCAGCATCCCTTTCCCAATGGACGACTTACAGTGTCCTTCAATGGTTACTGACGCATGGCTTACCCGTTGTATGACTATTCTCATTGTTATTTATTCTATTTCATGATTAGGAAAGGCAAATTTACAAAATTCAGAAGAGAAAACGGTGTGTTGATGGGAAAATATTGTGAATTCGCTCCGTAGTCAATAGGACCATTCGTTATTGTTTGTTGTCAATTCGCTATCTTGGTAGTGATAATCAACTTATTGATTGTTATGGCTTGAAATTTAGAGCGGCACTGCTCGAAAGTTCGAACAGTGTCGCCTTGGCTGATGTATTTCCTTATTGTTGTTCGTTATCTAAACCTTCTTTTACAGTCTTGGCTTTCGCTTCTCCAGTCACAGCGGCAATCTCCTCAAAAGAGGCTTCTTTGATCCGTTTTACGCTCTTAAATTCTTTCAGAAGTGCTGTTTTTGTCTTTTCTCCGATCCCTTTGATACTGTCTAATGCCGATGCTACCTGCCGTTTGCTACGTTTATCACGATGGAAACTGATGGCAAAACGGTGCACCTCATCCTGAATCTGGGTCAGCAAACGGAATAACGGGCTTTGCTGTTTGATACCGATAGTCTGCGGAGGAAATCCGAAAAGCAGTTCCGATGTGCGATGGCGATTGTCCTTTGCCAGTCCGGCAATAGGGATTGTTAAGTTCAGCTCATCTTCAATCACCTCTCTAACGACCTCCATTTGGCCCTTTCCACCATCGGTGATAATCAGGTCGGGTAGAGGGGTGTTTTCTTCAATAGCGCGCTGATAACGTCTTCTGACGACCTCTTTCATGGATGCATAGTCGTCAGGTCCTACAACCGTCTTTATATTGTATTTCCGATAATCCTTCTTTGAGGGTTTAGCCTTTTTAAAGACAACGCAAGCGGCCACGGCATCAGAACCCTGTATGTTTGAGTTGTCAAAGCATTCAATTTGCAAAGGCGGTCTGTCCAGATGCAGCTCTTGCTGTATCTCTTTCATTAATCGCATACTTCTTTGCTCCGGATTCAGCTTTTCCGCCTGTTTTAGACGGTCGGCTTTGTATTGCTTCACGTTTAGAATCGAAAGATCCAGCAATTTCTTTTTATCTCCCCGCTGTGGAACGGTAAATACGATGTTGTTTAGCTCCAAATCAAGTTCAAAAGGCACTATAATCTCTCTGGATTGACTCTTATAGCGTTCCCGCATTTCGATAATACCCAGTGTCAAAAGCTCCTCTTTTGATTCATTCAGCTTCTTTTTATATTCGAATGTAAACGCCTGGTTAATGGCGCCGTTTGTAATATGCAGATAGTTGATGAAAGCGGAATTGGACTCGTCCTCTTCAATAGAAAATACATCTATGTTGTGCAATACAGCGCTTACTACCTCCGATTTGGAACGGTAGTTTTCTATCAGAAGATATTTCTCTTTCACCTTCTGTGCTTCTTCAAACTTCATCTCACCGGCTAATGTCTGCATCCTTTCCAGTAGCATACGACTGATTTCTTGTGTATTTCCTTTCAGGATCTCTTTGATTTCATCAATGTTTTTGAGATAATCCTCCTGTGATTGTAGTCCGATGCATGGTCCTGCGCAGTTCTTTATATGATATTCCAGACATACGTTGAACTTTCCTGCCCGTATATTCTCCGGAGTTAGGTTTAAACTGCAAGTTCGCAAAGGATATAAATGCTTTATCAGATCCAGTACCGCATACATGGATGGTATGTGACTATACGGTCCATAATACGAAGAACCGTTCCTGATAATCTTCCTTGTTCTGAAAACTCTGGGAAAATACTCGTTTTGTACGCAAATAGAAGGGTATGTCTTGTCATCCTTTAATAGAACGTTGTAGCGCGGCTTATATTTCTTTATCAGATTATTCTCCAGCAATAACGCATCTTCTTCCGTGTTGACTACAATATAACGAATATCGGCGATTTTGCTGACCAGCACTCGTGTCTTTCCCGGTTCATGCTCTTTGCTGAAGTAGGAGTAGACTCTTTTTTTTAGATTTTTAGCCTTTCCAACGTATATAATTGTACCCTCCGTGTTCAGGTATTGGTAAATACCCGGCTTCTCGGGAAGGTTGGCTACAATCCCTTTCAAATATTCATTGGCTCTGCTTTCTGGTTCTGTATTCATAATTGTTAGGTACGAAAGATCGCTAGCTGCTTACTTTTGACACATTCTCTGCAAATAGAGGCAAGTCCTTTATAAAGACAATACCGATTCTACTTCTACGTCATCTCCGAACAAAGATTTTCCATTCAGTTCTTTCAATTCGATGATGAAGTTTACATATACCTTTTTAGGCTTTAGTCTTTTCACCAATTCGCAAGCTGCTTTCATGGTGCCTCCTGTTGCCAGCAAATCATCATGTAGTAGAATTACGTCGTTTTCGTCCAGTGCATCTTTGTGAATTTGCACCGTGTCTTTGCCATACTCCTTATCGTAGCTTTCTTCAATCGTTTCTGCAGGGAGCTTGCCCGGCTTGCGGATTGGAATAAAACCGGCGTTCAGACGGGTTGCCAGAATCGGTCCCATAATAAAGCCTCTTGATTCTATACCCACTACTTTGGTGATTCCTTTATCCTTATACATATCGAACATGATATTGGATAATTCCTGCAAACACCATGGATCTTTGAATAGAGTAGTGACGTCGTAGAACAGGATTCCGGGAATCGGAAAATCGGGTACTTCCCGAATGCTTTTGATTAGTGTTTCTTTGCTCATAATCATTGAATTATATCGTTTCTTTAAATGCTTTGTTTCACGTGAAACGTTGCCGCTTATCGTCCCGAAAGCACCAGCAGCACGTTGATGTCGCTAGGAGAGACTCCCGGGATTCTGCTCGCTTGCGCGATTGTTTCCGGATCTATCTTTACCAACTTTTGCCGAGCTTCGGTGGAAAGGGACTGAATGGTAGAATAGTCAAATTTTCCTTTAATCTTGATACTCTCCAATCGTGCTAGTTTTTCAGCTATCATTCTCTCTCTATCAATATATCCTTGATACTTGATTAGGATCTCTGCAGCTTCAAGAATCTCTTCTTTCCGGTCTTGATCCGAACTCGTCGCTTTTTCCAGTTCGCGTTGAAACGCCGGAACATATTCTGCTATATTTTCTATTGTCACTTGCGGGCGGTTCAGAATCTCTATCAACTTACAACCTTGACGTAGGGGCGTTGTCCCTATCTTTTCGAGAGCGTCGTTGATTAGTGCCGGTTTCATCGAATAGTTGCGCGCGAAAGAAATGATTTGTTCCACGGCTTCTTTCTTGCCTCTTACTAACTGATATCGATCTTTTTTTGCTAACCCAAGCTTAAATGCTTTCTCTGTTAAGCGCATATCGGCATCATCCATGCGAAGCAGAATGCGGTATTCCGCACGCGAGGTAAACATACGGTAAGGTTCATCCACACCTTTGGTAACCAAATCGTCAATTAATACGCCAATATATGCTTCATCGCGAGCCAAAGTAAATGCTTCTCCGCCGTGGCAGTTAATGTGTGCATTGATACCGGCTATCAATCCTTGTCCTCCTGCTTCCTCGTATCCGGTGGTTCCGTTTACTTGTCCGGCAAAGAACAAGTTTTTTATAATCTTCGATTCCAACGTATGTTTTAATTGAGTCGGATCGAAATAGTCATATTCGATAGCGTATCCCGGGCGATAGATAACCAGATCTTTGAAAGCCGGGATTTGTTTTAATGCTGCAATTTGTATTTCCATCGGAAGCGAAGAAGAGAATCCGTTAAGATATAACTCTTGTGTCGTTTCTCCTTCCGGTTCGAGAAATAACTGGTGCTGATCTTTATCCGGGAAAGTGACAATCTTGGTTTCGATGCTCGGACAATAGCGTGGCCCGATACTTTGAATCTGTCCGTTGAACAGGGGAGAATCCGGCAAACCTTCACGCAGAATCCGGTGTACTTCTTCATTGGTGTAGCATGTCCAGCATTGAAGCTGCTTTAAGTGGTGCGTGCTAGTATTCATGAATGAGAACTTGTGGAAGTCCGATTCACCGTCTTGTGTTTCCATCTGGTCAAAATGAACACTACGCGCGTCGATTCGTACCGGAGTACCGGTTTTCATCCTTCCGTAAGAGATACCGTGACGGGCGATGGATTCGGTCAGCTGATAAGAAGCCGGCTCGGCCATTCTTCCTCCCGGCAATTTATGACGTCCTACATGCATCAGTCCGTTGAGGAAAGTTCCTGCGGTGAGCACAATGCATTTCGCTTTGAAGGTGACGCCCCATGCGGTGACCAATCCAGTGACCTCACCGTTTTCTACGAGCAGTTCACATACGGTATCTTGCCAGATATGAAGGTTGGGTGTATTTTCCAGTTTCTCTCGCCAGGACCAAATGAACTTAGCCCGGTCGCATTGGGCGCGGGGGCTCCACATGGCTGGACCTTTCGAGCGGTTTAGAATTCGGAATTGAATGGCAGTCTCATCTGTCACTAATCCCATCTGTCCACCCAATGCATCTATTTCACGTACAATTTGTCCTTTGGCGATTCCTCCTACAGCCGGATTGCAACTCATCTGTCCAATCTTGTTCATGTCCATAGTGATGAGACAAGTTTTGGAACCTAAATTAGCAGCGGCTGCCGCTGCTTCACAACCAGCATGTCCGGCACCAATTACAATTACGTTGTACTTAAAATCCATTCTTATCTTATTTATTATCAAACGCTGCAAAGTTACAGAAAAGTTCGTAATCCCTTGATTTGTTCCTTCAATAACTCTATGATCTCATCCTTTTTCATGGCATAAAGATATAAAAAATCAACGAATTGGCCAAATAAACCGGATGATATCTTTAGCGCAAATATCTAATAATCAGAATGTTGAATTAGATCCTAAAACGCTTTCTCAACCGTACAGACTTTAATGACACTCCATTTAAGATAAAAGACAAAACCTGATAAGAAATCTCGTAATTGCCTGTATTGGGGTTAAATGTCGGTAACTCAAAACTTCCACCTTCGAGGCGCTTGTAGTACAGAAGAAAGCCATCGCCATCCCAACGCAGTATTTTTACACTTTGTCGGTTTTTACCAAAGAATAAAAAGATATCTCCGGAAACGGGAGACAAGTCCTTCATTTCCGATCGTATAATTTTGAATAAACCGTCAATGCCAAGGTTCATACGAACAAAGCCCTGGTACAGATAGTATCGATTGGCTGATGTTAGAGAATACATGGATCTCCCTCCTTTCTTTCGTAATCGCGCAACATTTTAATAACACCACCGGGTGTGGCCCGTTTGACCGAAATGGTGGTTCCACTGTTAAAGGTGATTGTGATCCCGGCAAGACTAAACTCTTCTTCCGACAACATGGCGGGTGCTATTTGAGTGAATGAAGGAGAGGAAGTTGTCGGTTGGGAGGGTTCAACGCCGCCATAATAATCACGGACCACATCTGCCTTGGCTTGTTTAACGCTATAGCCCCGTCTGGACATCCAGGAACTCATACCACCAAAAGTGGTATGCTGATCGCGGCAAACATCGGCTAAAGAACAATTGTAGTCTACTTTCAATGCTTCAAGGAAATGTTTCCAAGTTTTTCCAAATCGATTTTCTGCTAAATCCATAATGCTTCATTTTTATACATAGCAAAAATATAAGAATGAAAAAAGGGCGACAAGATAGAATCGCGGAGACGCTTACTCACAGTCACTACCGTGAAGGATGTGCCGCATCTCTGGATACGCCATAATAACCGGGAGCAGGCACATACATCGGCTGATTGCGCAAACCGATATTCACCAGCTTTCCTTCTCCACGCAAACGTACCAAATGCGTTTTGGCCGTAGTACGTGCCAAACCACACACTTCCTGAAAATCACGGCGGGTCATCATCTGATGTTCGGCAAAATATTCTTTCAACAGCATATCAATCTCCACCTCTGACACCTTCTCCGAATGACGGACATACTTGGACTGATTGGCGCGGACACCCACAAAATGTCCTTTCAGATTACTGTCAGGGCGAAATCGGACAGTTTTGAAAGCCACCTTATTAGTCTTATGCGGAGTGCTACGAGTCACTTTCCCCGTAGCAGCCAAAGTGGGATAAAAATAGCCGATCCCCTCGATATGTACTTCTTTTCCCTCTCGCAACGACTCGCCGAGAATCTTCGATAAGTTATCAAGCACATTCTTTACATCGCCCACAGTCAACGAACTGTAGTCATGAATCTTGTAACAAAGAGTATCCGTATCCACTTTTCCATTCATAAAGATACGCGGATGCAACGCCGCTTCTTCTTCCGAAGAAGCATTAGGATTTTCATACCAATCAAACACAATAGCCATTACTTCTTATCAATTTAAATGTGTAACTTCATCATAGGACAACTTTAATCGGCTATTCGGACGATTGGAATCGGCTGTTCAGTCAACTATTGTCAGCCAACCGGACAACTCCAGTCGGCTTTTCCTAAACAAGCGCTAAAGATACGACAAAGTAACGATATATCAGCATAGAAAAGCTTGTTTTTCGTTTCAGAAGAAAATAAATATTTTCTTAGTTAAATACTTGCAAACCCCATATTTCATGTTATACCTTAGCGGCATCAACCGGTCGAAAAAACAACATTTATTCATTTAAAAAACAAGAAAAATATGAAGACATTAGAATATAACTCGAAACGTTTGGCAAAAAGAATACAAGCATTGATGAAAGAATCGTCAAACGTCATCGTTTCACCGAACACTTCAAAGAACGTACCGAAAATGCAAGAAATAGATGAACAGGAAGCATATAAACAAGAAGTACATAAACACCCCGTCCTTCTAACACGACAAGTGATTGACTTTTTGAAAGTACGATATGACTTCCGCTACAACTTACTCACCGAAGAAACCGAATTTCGCCCCTCCGGGCAACGAGAAATTCCTTTCTGCCGCATAGACAAGCGAGAACTGAATACTTTCTGCCTGGAAGCCCACAAAGAAGGAATCAACTGCTGGGACAAGGACCTTCAAAGATACATTTACTCTACCCTAGTGGAAAGCTACCACCCTTTCCGGCTTTATATGAACGAACTACCTGCCTGGGACGGAACGGATCGGTTGAAGCCCTTGGCGAAGCGAGTATCCGACACTCCTATATGGATAAAAAGCTTTCACACCTGGATGCTCGGACTTGCCGCCCAATGGCTGGGAGTGAATCAAACACAAGCAAACAGCGTAGCCCCGATACTTATCAGCGAAGAACAGGGACGCCATAAATCCACTTTCTGCCGTATGCTGATGCCGCCACAACTAGCCCGTTATTATTCGGATAATCTGAAACTAACCGCACAAGGCAATCCCGAACGTCTCCTAGCCGAGATGGGGTTACTAAACATGGACGAATTTGATAAATTCGGAGCACAAAAGATGCCGTTACTTAAAAATCTGATGCAAATGTCCAGCCTCAACATCTGCAAAGCCTATCAGAAAAATTTCCGGTCGCTGCCTCGTATCGCCTCTTTCATCGGAACAAGTAACCGGACTGACTTACTGTGCGATCCGACAGGCAGCCGCAGATTCATCTGCATTGAAGCGGAGCATGATATTGACTGTACCGGAATTGAACATTCACAAATCTACGCCCAACTGAAAGAGGAATTGCTTGCAGGTGCCCGTCACTGGTTCAACAAGGAGGAAGAACATGCTTTGCAACGTCATAATAGCGCATACTATCATGTCAACCCCATAGAAGACATTGTGTGCAACATATACGCGCCTGCCATGTTGGATGAACCGGATTGTCTGTCACTCTCCGCCGCTATCATTCATCAAGAATTGAAAAAGAGGTTTCCGGCTGTACTTCGTAATTGTACTCCTATCCAATTGGCGCAGATTCTGACTGCAACGGGTATCAGTCGACAGCATACGAGATTGGGCAATGTGTATTTGGTGAAGAAAGTGAAGGGCTGTGAAGAGTGAGAATGATACTACCTGTTCACATAAGATATCTGTGAATAAGATGGTTACGCCTCTGTGACGACTGTGAATGACAGCATATATCATAGCAATCAGAAAGTAGTAAACAATCAAGTCCCGAACATATTTTGATTGGTAATGATTTTATTGCAAATAATGTTATTACTAATCGAAGTATTTCTTATTTTTATATTCCTCTTTAAAGCTTGCGCCTTTTGTGCCCTGTTGCGTTTTATTTTTTATTTTGTAAGTCGGCAAGGTCTGCGTTTCTGAAAAAAAACAATATATTTGCATTCATAAATATCGCAAAAGTAAGTAGTTACGGTGATTTTTATAAATTTTGTTCTCTTTTTTCGCAGGAAAAGTGACAGTATGAACGATAAAATTGACATCATAGTAGCGGGAGTAAACCGGAAGGATAAAAAGATGTGGGGCGATTTCTACGATCGTTTTTATACTGCTTTATGTGTTTATGTTTCCAAGATATTGCCAGTCCCCGATGCGGTGGAAGATTTGGTACAGGAAGTTTTTATTTCTGTATGGGAGGGGAAGCGTACCTTTTCTGATATTAAAGAACTTACCAATTATCTTTATCGTGCCTGCTATAATAATGCCTTATTATATATACGTAATAATCAAATTCATGATACTATTTTAAGTTCTTTGGCGGAAGAAGAAAGTATGGTGGACGAAGATACGATTTATGCACTGACAGTAAAAGAAGAAATTATCCGGCAACTCTATTGCTATATCGAAGAACTTCCTGCCGAACAACGTCGGATTATTTTAATGAGAATTGAGGGACATACATGGGAAGAGATAGCGGAACGTCTGGAGATAAGTATCAATACTGTCAAAACCCAAAAGACTCGCAGCTATAAATTCCTCCGTGAAAGGTTGGGGGATTCCATTCATTCCATAATTCTTTTTTTATTTTTCTAAAAATAAAAAAACATTCTGATACTTCTTTGTCTTTTTATTGATTGATTAAAATTTATTCTATTTGTTAAAATCAAATCTTTTTCTTCTATATAATGACATTATGATATATTTCTACCTCTAAATTCTGATTCATTATTCTTTTATCTCAAAAAAATGTCATCTTTTTGTCACCCGTTTTTATGAGTTGTGTATATCTATAATAAAGATGAATTAAACAATTGTTTAATTAAAAAAACGCAATAAGATGAAGAAGTTCGAAAATGTATATCAAGACGCTGCTTTAATGAGAAAGGTTCTTTTGGGGGAGGCTGATGAAGTGGAACAAAAAGATCTTGAGAAACGGTTGGCAGAATGTCCGGACTTACGAAATGTATACGAGCAGTTACAGAGCGGGGAGACTTTGAAAGTCGCCTTTGGAGAATATCAAAAATATTCGTCAAAGAAAGCTTATCAGTCTTTTCTTCAGAGTATCGGGCAGATGGAATCGAAAGGCCGGAAGAGTCGTTCTCGTCGGGTGGGGTGGTACGCTGCTGCGGCTGTCGTTACTTTAGCCGTTGCTCTTTCTTTCTATATGTCGAATTATATCTCATCGGAAAAAGAAGGGAAAACTTTGATTCAGCCGGGAACGCAGCAGGCACAATTGACTTTGTCCGATGGCAGCGTGATTGATGTGCATAGAAAAGAAGTAAGCGTAGTAGTAGATGGCGTTCAAGTAAAATATAAGAAAGGAGTGCTGTCTTATCAGCCTACCGTCACGACACAACATGAGGAGAAAAACATTGAAGAACAATCTGGCAAATCAAATGAACTGGTAATACCGCGTGGAGGTGAAAATACTGTAATCCTTGCAGATGGAACGACAGTACATTTGAATGCCGGTTCTAAATTGACCTATCCGGTACGTTTTGCCGGTAAACGTCGAATTGTGCGTTTGGAGGGTGAAGCTTATTTTGATGTAGCAGGAGATGAGAATCATCCATTTGTGGTACAAACTCATCTCGGGGAAATAACTGTACTTGGTACTGAATTCAACGTGAATGCTTATGCCGATACCCCTGTTTGTTATACAACCCTAGTACATGGAAAAGTGAAATTCTCTACATTAAATGCGGAAACGGTTACTCTCTCACCGGGTGAACAAGCTGTTGTATTTGCCAATAGTTCAACGAAACGCAAGGTGGATTTGGAAGAATATGTTGGTTGGGTAGATGGTATGTACATCTTTAATGACCGTCCCTTGGGCGATATAATGAAGACATTCGAACGCTGGTACGACATACAGGTTTATTACGAAACCCCTAACCTGCGCGACATTACCTATAGTGGTAACTTGAAACGCTACGGAACAATAAATTCATTCCTGGATGCACTGGAACTGACAGGAGACCTTACTTATAAAATCAGTGGCAGGAATATATTGATATATGACAAAGTGGAAGAACAGGAATGGAAAAGATAGAATATTAGAATAGTTAGAATATTAGGTACACAAAAGTTTAATTATTAATTTATGAGAGAAAAACGATGGCTGCTATGTTTTCTAGTGGCAATGTGCTGTACGTTTAGTGCATGGGCATTACCGTCACAAGACAAGACGGTGACTTTGAAACTGCACAATGTCTCTATAGAGACTGTCCTGGATGCAGTGAAAAAACAGACAGGTGTGAATATGTTATATAATTCACAAATGTTCAAGGGTGTTCCTTCGGTATCACTTGATGTGAAGAACGAGAGATGGGATACAACTCTTAAATTAGTGTTGAATCCTCAAGGGTTTGACTATGTGATGAAAGACGGTATTGTTGTCATTCGAAAACAAAAGCGTGAAAACCGTGTCCGTGGTATGGTGACAGACTCACATGGAGAGCCGATTCCCGGAGCTAGTATTATTGTTAAAGGTACTCGTACAGGTACTTCTACCAATATTGAAGGTGAATTTACTTTGGACGTAAAAAGTGATAAGGTGGTGTTGGAAGTTTCTTTTATAGGTATGAAGAAGCAAACTGTCCAAGTGGATGCTACTCGTCGGAAAACGGTTGAAATTACATTGGTGGATGATGTCAAAACATTGGAAGATGTGGTTGTGACCGGATATAGCAATGTACGTAAATCCAGTTTTACGGGTAGTTCGACTCAGATTTCGGGTGATGACTTGCGTAAGGTGTCACAGACAAATATAATTGGGGCGATCCAGTCATTCGATCCCTCTTTCCGTTTGGTAGATAACGTACAATTTGGTTCTGACCCGAATGCTTTACCAGAAATGTATATTCGTGGACGTTCCGGTTTTGGCGTTAAAGAACTGGATAAAGATCAGCTTTCAAAATCAAATTTGGAGAATAATCCTAATTTACCAACTTTTATCATGGACGGTTTTGAAGTAAGCATTGAGAAGGTATATGACTTGGATCCTACCCGTATTGAGAGTTTGACGGTTTTGAAAGATGCTGCTGCTACTGCTATGTATGGTTCACGTGCTGCTAATGGAGTGGTGGTAATTACTACTGTTGCTCCGAAAGCAGGAGAGGTTCGTGTCTCTTATAACTTTACAGGAACGTTGGAAATGCCCGATTTACGGGATTATAATTTGGCAAATGCATCGGAGAAGCTGGAAATAGAGCGTCTCGCAGGATTATTTGATAAAGGACAAGCTAACATTCCATCGACTGCGGTAGGGATGAACAACTATTATAAGAAATACGCTTTAATTCAAAAAGGAGTAGATACGGATTGGATGTCTATTCCACTTCAAAATTCTTTCAATCATAAGCACAGTATTTACTTAGAGGGAGGAACACCTAATTTGCGTTATGGTGTGGACGGTTCATTTAATATAGCAGATGGTGTGATGAAGGGTACAGAACGTAATCGCTATAGTGCAGGCTTCTCTTTGGATTATCGCATCAAGAATTTGCAAGTAAGAAACTATGTATCTTTCGGGCATACGAAATCGAAAGAATCTCCGTATGGTTCGTTTAGTGATTTTAGCGGACTACAGCCTTATGACTCTCCTTATAAAGATGATGGAACACTCCGGGAGAAACTCACATATTCGAAAATTAGCGGACGTGACAATAATAATCCGCTATATGAAGCAACTTTGGGTAATTATAATTGGAACTCTTATGATGAGGTTATTGATAATTTGAGCTTTAACTGGTACCTGAATGATTACTGGACGGTTAAAGGGCAGTTCAGTGTAACGAAGAAATATTCCAAATCAGAGAAGTTTATTGATCCGCTTTCAAGTAAGACTAGTGTTACAGGTTCAAAAGATAATAATCTTGCCGGTGATTTGTATACGACGAATGGAGAAAGTTTGGATTGGAATTCCAATGCTTTTTTATACTATACACGTAGCTTTAACAAGCAGCACAATTTGAATGTTTCAGCAGGTTGGGAAGCAGCTTCAGGTACCACTGAGAGTACCAATGCTCATTATCGTGGATTTCCGTCGGGTGAGTTTCACTCTCTGAATTATGCGGCGGAAGTATATAAGAAACCTACTCGTACTGAGAATACCACACGAAGGGTTAGCGTATTAGCTTCTGCCAATTATACGTGGAATGATATTTATTTGGTAGACGCTTCTGTACGTTTCGACGGTTCGTCAGAGTTTGGGGCGAATCAGAAGTGGGCTCCTTTCTTCTCTGGAGGTTTGGGTGTTAATATTCATAACTATGATTTCTTCAAAAGTAACGGATATATCAATAAGTTAAAATTACGTGCTTCTTATGGGCGTACCGGTAAAGTTAATTTCCCGGCTTATGCTGCAACGACGATGTATGAAACTTTATTTGATGAATGGTATATAACAGGTTATGGGGCTGTATTGAAAGCTTTAGGTAATAAAGATTTGACTTGGGAAAAGACGGATAAGCTGAGTGTTGGTATCGAAACAAAAACGTTCCATGATCGCCTGACTGTTGATTTCGAGTATTACTATAATAAGACAATTGACTTGGTGAATGATGTCACTCTTTCCCAAACTTCCGGTTTCTCTACTTACAAAGATAATATGGGACAAGTTGCCAACAAAGGCGTAGAATTAAAACTTCGTGCGGATATTTATCGTGACAGAAACTGGAATGTGGCGTTATGGGGAAATATGGCGCACAATAAGAATGAGATTCTGAAGATTTCCGACTCTCAGAAAGCATATAATGAGAGAGTGGCCGCTTATTATAAAAATGAAGCACTTTATCAAGAAACATTAGGGCTGTCTCATGGTGCGGAATATTCGGTACCACTGCCACAGTATGAGGAAGGAGCTTCTCTGACTTCAATTTGGGCTGTACGTTCATTGGGCATTGATCCTACTACGGGTAAAGAGATCTTTTTGAACCGTGATGGCTCTATAGCTGATAAGTGGAATGCTGCGCAGGAGGTTGTAGTTGGAAATACAGAACCTAAATGTAGTGGTGCTTTCGGGTTGAACCTGTCGTATAAGAATTGGACTCTGTTTGCTTCATTTCTTTATGAGTGGGGTGGACAGGAATACAATCAAACATTGGTCAACAATGTGGAAAATGCGGACTTAGTGAACAAGAATGTCGATTTACGCGTATTGACGGACAGATGGAAAAAACCGGGTGACATAGCTCAGTTTAAAGATATTAAAGACCGGGGGATGACTACTTTGCCAACATCACGTTTCGTGCAGGATAAAGCATTGGTTCGATTGAATTCATTGAATGTCAGCTATGATTTTAACCGTGACTGGATAAAAAAACATCTCCGCATGAATCTGCTTCGTCTGGAAGCTTCTACGAGCGACTTGATAAACTGGTCCTCTATTAAACAGGAACGCGGATTGAGCTATCCGAGATCTTGGAAAGTGGAATTCTCATTAAAAGCACAGTTCTAAAAAAAGAAGAAAAAATGAAAAAGATATATACAATAATATTTGTGTCATGTCTAGCAGCTATCTCGTTCAGTTCTTGTAGTGACTGGCTGGACGTGAGACCTGCGGATGAGATAAAGGAAGAATATTTGTTTGAGACAGGAAATGGTTATCGTACAGCTCTGAACGGTATATACCGGAAGTTGGCGACTTTCGATTTGTACGGTAGTAATCTGAGCTGGGGGTTGATAGATGGCTGGGGACAGGTATATGACTTGGACAAAGCCCCCGACAGCGGTGGTGGTAAAGCTATGAAGAAATTATCGAAGTTTTTGTATAAGAACTCTGAACTTACTCCTACAACAGATGCTATGTGGAGCGCAGCGTGGAATATCATAGCCAATTGTAATAACCTTGCACAGCAGGTGGCAGAGGAAGATACAATGCTGTTCTACAAACGTACGCAGGAGAAAAATATGATTTTAGGAGAAGCTATTGCCTTACGGGCGTATATGCATTTTGATTTGTTACGTATATATGCGCCGTCTTTGGCTATGAATCCGGGAGATAGGCTTTTTATTCCTTATGTGGACAAATATCCATCTTATTTATCCGATCGACAAACAGTCGGTTACTGTTTGGAACGCATCATCGCTGATTTAGTAGAAGCGCAAAAGATTTTGAAGGATGTGGATAAGTCATCAGAGTTTACTTCGGGTAATCGTTTTACTAAGTCTCCTTCCGGAGAAGAACGTTTTGTGTGGTACAGAGGATTCCATCTTAATTATCATGCCGTAACTGCGGAGTTGGCTCGTGTTTACTTATATGCAGGACAATCGGAAAAGGCCTATGAAACAGCGAAGTTACTAATAGATATTAATGCTGATAAAGGTTATTATAAGGCAGTAACAAGTAGTTATAGTGGACCTATGAATATAGAGAATGGGAATATAAAGATGTATGAAGACATTATATTTGCATTATATTCTACAGATCAGACTGATTGGGATTTGGAGATTAATCATGCAAGTGATAATGCTACCAAACCGGATGATGAAAAGTATCTGGCTTTGAGTGATGCTGTGATAACGAAATTCTTCGGTACCGAAAGCGATAAAGACTGGCGTCTTAAGTATCAGTTAGGACCGAATACTTCTTCTTTTTATCGTTCATTGAAGTATAAAAAACAAGATGAAGGTTCTGGTTTTGGTAAAGTGAATAGTACAATGGTGCCTATGATTCGTATGTCTGAAGTATATTATATAGCTGCAGAGGCTATTTATGATACAGATAAGGAATTGGCCAAGACATATCTTAAAACTGTGAAACAAGGGAGAGGTATTAGTTCTCCTGACCTTAGCAAATCGGGTACGAAGCAAGACTTTATTAATCTGATTGTTGATGACGCCCGTCGCGAGTTTATTGGCGAAGGACAGACTTTCTTTTTATACAAGCGTTTGAAACGGAACTTGGAAGGGTCGGATGAAAAGCAGTCCGTAGAATATCCGGCGATTGAAGATAATTTGGTGATGCCATTGCCTGATTCGGAAAGCAATATTTAAATTTTGAAAGATTGAAGATATATGAAAAGAATAAGTTTTTATATAGTCATTGTATTGTTGGGAGTCTCCTTCTTTACTTCTTGTGAGGAGCAAGGATTACTGACCCATACAAATGATGTGTCATATATTGCATTTGAGAAAAATATGACAACAGATACAACAGGTGTATCTTTTAAGTTTTACAATGAAGGTGAAAATGCTAAGATATTATTAGGAGTTACCATTTCTGGAAAAGTACAGGATAAGGATTTGGAGTTTACGGTCAGTGTAGATCCGGAACGAACGACTTTGCCTGCTACCCAATATGAATTGCCAGAGAAGTGCGTAATTAAAGCAGGAGAACTAACCGGAGAAATATTGGTGGTTCTGAAGTATTACGAAAAATTGGATACGAAAGCTGAACTGCTGACGTTGCAAGTGAATGACGGTGGTGAGGTTCGTCAAGGTCCGAGTGTCTATTCACGTGCTATTATTTCCGTATCTAATTTGTTGTTTGCACCTGAGTGGTGGACTAGAAACGACGGTGATGTGAATAATCCCTACAACATTGTTGAAGAATGGTATTTGGGGAGGTATTCGGAAAAGAAATATTTAATGTTTTTGGAAGAATTGAAAAAAGACGGGGTGGTATTTGACGGAAAAGATATGTTTATATTGCGTAAATATGCACTGCGTCTGAAAAATAGAATTAAAGATTATAATACTCAACATCCGGATGAACCCATGAGTGATGAGTATGGTAAAATGGAAATTCCTGTTGCCGGATAATTAAAAAACGGAAGAAGTATGAAAAAGATAACAGTTTATATTTTATTACTACTTTTATTGAGTAGCATTTGCAGTTGCCTGGATGATAAAAACAATTATGATTATACACCGATTAATGAACTGAAAGGCACTATTAGTAATATTGAAAAAAACTATAGTGTTGGGATAGATGAAGACTTAGTTATAACACCCACGTTTGAGTTTACAATTGATAAAACAGATCCGGATGTGAGCTACGAATGGAGACTAGACGGAGAATTGTTGAATGTAAAAGCACCTTCGTATACTTTCAATTCTCATAAGATCGGATTGTTTGAACTCACATTTTCCGTCATCGACAATAAAACAGGGGTTAAGTACTCTGCTTCAACTGACATTTTGGTTCGTTCTCCTTATCAGAGAGGATGGGTGGTTTTGTCTGACGTAGATGGAAAGTCAACACTTTCATTTATCAAGATTAAGACCTTGTATGGCGTGTCAGAAACTGTGAATATCTGGGGTGAGAAAGTGGTACGTGATTCTATCGCATATCATTCTGTCGAAAAGTATTTAGTCAAAGATTTAGGAACCAACCCCAAAGGTGTTTTTGAGCATTTGGGTTATCCTAGTACTTTCGGACAGGTAGAGACTGTATATGATGAACTGGTAGTGATGCAAGATCGTTGGGTGGAGCTGAACGGTAATACTTTGGAGCGTGAAGTATATACAGAGGATGAGTTCTATGGGGATTTGCCGGTGGGAGGCTTCAAACCTGTAGAAGCTGCCATGTCTTACTCTGCAAAATTTATTCGTGATGAAAATGGATATATCTATATGCACACGAAGCCGGTTGCAAATGATTTTCATGCTGGAGCCTATATGTCTATTCCACTGTGGAATTATACTAAATTCAGTGCTTTATATCCTGTACAGAAGTTTAAGGACAGAAATATGGATGCGGTTCTGGCTCTCCGTGAAGAGGATAACTCATTGGTAATTATTCGAAATGGAGGTGGGGTGAAGAATAGTTCCAATGATCCGACATTTTATGATAATACGGTGAAGGATACCGGAGAAATAGTTGAATTTGAAGGAGAGGATGCTAAGAACTTTCAGAATATGCGTGATGAAAGTATTGTAACAATGAAAACTGCGTCAGTTAATGTGAATGGCGACATGATGCAAGCATGGGTTGCCTTGATGAAGGGTAACGATATGTCTTATCAATTGCGCTATTTCAGAATGAAGAATAAAAAATGGGATATATATGATTATTATGAAAATGACTTGACGTCATTGAAAAATAAAGAGTATACAGATATGGCTGTATTTGAACAAAAGCAGTATGTTGTTATTGCAATGGGGAATGAATTGTGGTATTGCCAATATGTGAAAGGTGTGGCATCTGCTCCAAAATTGATTCATACATTTGACAAGAAGGTGATTGCTCTTTCATCTAATGATATATATTTGTATCCAAAATATGGAGTTTACAACGGTCAGTTAGGGGTTGCCTTGGAAGACGGAAGTTTCTTTATATATGGGGTGGAAGAGAAGAACAAGCAAGAATCAGGATTGGTTAATGATGTAAAAATAAAACAATTATACCCGAATGAGGAAAGTGAGAAGGAGGGAGATAATAATTTTGGAAAAATAGTGGATGTACTATATAAAATAGGAAATGCTAACCAGATTGTTCAGTATGACCTTTAAAATAACTTGATCTATATAGATTATGCGGGGAATCGCATTGAGTCTTGAATACTTTATGTGATTCTCCTTTGTTTATTTGAATATGAGAAAAAGAATATTATTTATAGTTTTATTTGCTTGGTCAGGCATTCTGCATGCTTTTTCCCAACAGCAGGCCAACTATGAATTGGCAAATGAATTTCAGGCTTTCGGTTTAGGGGGTAATTTTACTGCTAATAGTCTAAATCTCTGGCCGAATGAAATTAATGGAACAGATAAGTTTTGGTTTGAATTTCATACGACTGTCGGGAAGGATTATTATTTTGTAGATCCTGAACGTCGGTTAAAAGAACCATTGTTTGATAAAGGGAAACTGGCATCGGGAATTGCACAGATTACTAGGGGTGTAGTGGACAGGAATAAACTGGAGTTGAGTGATATCAAATTTTCTGAAAACCTGGCTTCTTTTTCTTTTTCTTATAAAGGTAGGAACTATGAATATAATCGCCTGACACACCAGATTGTAGAGAAAAAGAAAGAAAAGAGTCGGTCATTATTTGATCGTTACTCATGGATGAAATATTCGCCAGACAGAAAATATCTTGTGTATGTGAAGAAACACAATCTGTATGTGAAAGGTAATGGGGAGATGGGAATGGATACGACGGAAGTGCAGTTGACCACTGATGGAGTTCGGTATTATTCTTATGCGCATGATGGAGGAACGGACGAAGAAGGAGAAGTCATGTCTGATATCTGTTGGTGCCCCGATTCAAGGCATCTTTATTTAGTACGCGAAGATGAACGTCTGCTTAGAGATTTTTGGGTGATAAATTCGTTGGATGACAGGCCTTCCCTGACTACTTATCGTTATGAATTCCCTGGTGATAAGAATGTAACCCAGAATGAACTGGTTATAGTTGACGTGATTGGACGTACCGTAAAAAAAACAGATATAAGTAAGTGGCCGGATCAATACATAAATCCTTTGTGTGTGACAAAGGATAGTAAATACCTCTTTTTTGAACGTACGAAACGTACATGGGACGAAGTGGATTTGTGTTCTGTCAACCTCTCTACAATGGAGGTGAAAGAAATAATTCATGAAGTTGACAAACCGTATCGTGATCCGCATGCTCGTAGTGTCGCTATTTTGAATGATGGTAAAGATATTCTTTTTCGTTCGGAGCGTACGGGATGGGGGCATTACTATCATTATGATGGTAATGGAAAGTTGAAGAATGTGATGACTTCCGGTGAGTGGGTGGCAGGTCAGATAGCTTCTATTGATACTTTGGGGCGAACAGTATATCTATATGGATATGGCAGGGAAAAAGATATTAACCCATCTTATTACATGCTCTATAAAGTGCATATTGATAGGGAAGGAGTAACTCCATTAAGTACGGAAGACGGTCAGCATCAGGTTAAATTCCTGAAGTCTAATAGATACTATATTGACACTTATTCAAGAGTGGATATGGAACCTAAAATCATGTTGAAAGATAACAAAGGACAAGGGATTCTTGAATTGGCAAAGCCGGATATTGAATTAGCCTACAAAGCCGGATGGAAAAAACCGGAACGTTTTGTTGTGAAGGCTGCTGATAATATAACCGATTTACATGGAGTAATGTGGAAACCGGCAGACTTTGATTCTACTAAGGTATATCCGATTATTTCTGTGGTATATCCGGGGCCTTACTTTGGTCAAGTTCCTACTTCATTTACCTTAGAAGACAGATGTTGTACCCGTTTGGCGCAGTTAGGTTTTATCGTAATTGCTGTGTCTCACAGAGGAGATACTCCTATGCGTGGAAAGGCATACCATCGGTTTGGTTATGGTAATATGCGTGATTATCCATTAGCTGATGACAAATATGCTATTGAGCAGTTAGCTCGGAGGTATTCATTTATTAATGGTAAGAAAGTCGGTATCTACGGTCATTCCGGTGGAGGATTTATGGCTGCTGCAGCCATCTGTACTTATCCGGACTTTTATAAAGCTGCTGTCTCCTGTTCTGGAAATCATGATAACAATATCTATAATCGTGGGTGGGGAGAATGCTATAACGGTGTGAAGGAAGTGGAAAAAGTAGTAAAAGATAGTTTGGGTAATGAGACAAAAGAGTATGGATACAAGTTCAATGTGAAGCCGAATGCGGAGATTGCCAAGAATTTGAAAGGACACTTAATGCTCGTCACCGGTGATATGGACAAGAACGTGAACCCTGCCCATACTTATCGCATGGCGCAGGCATTGATTGAAGCCGGCAAGGATTTTGATATGCTGGTGATTCCGGGTGCCGGCCATGGATATGGTTCTGCTGATAAGTATTTTGAGAAGAAGATGTACCGTTTCTTTGCCAAGCATTTGCTGGGTGACACTCGTGCAGACTATTGGGGAGATATTAACCGTAACAAATAAGACAATAGATAAGATTTTATGAAAAACTCTCTCTTTAGATATGTGTGCCTGGTGGTTTCATTGTTGATATGTAGCTTTGCCGATGCACAACAGAAAGCGAATTATAAGTTAGCGGAAAAGTTCCGTTTGTTAGAACAGAATCCTATAATAAAGTATTCAACAGAAGTCAAGCCAACGTTTATTAACGGTACGGACTGTTTTTATTATTCGTTTACTACACGTGAAGGAAAGAAGTATTATTATGTAAATCCGAAGAAAAAGGAAAAACGTCTTCTGTTTGATACGGCTGAATTATTGAGTAAAATTGCAGTATATACCAAGAAAGCCTATTCTTCGGCAGATCCATATTTGTCTTTCACTTTCATGAAGGATAACGAAACTATTCGCATAAATTTCGACCGTGGATTGTATACTTACAACATCTACTCGAAAGTGTTGAAGCAGCTTAATGAAAAACCATCTTATGGAAATAGTGATCCGTATTGGATGAAGTATTCTCCAGATAGTCTTTATTTTCTTTATGCCAGCAAGGATAATTTGTATTTTGTTGGGAATCAAAAGAAAGGGCAAGATACCATTCCTATACAACTGACAACGGACGGTGAGCCGAATTATACATTTAACCGTGAAGATGAGGGTAAGCTGGAAGGACGCTTCGGAGCCGAATCTACTCATTGGATTCCAGGTAGCCATCGTTTTTATGCTGTTCGTGAGGATAACAGGAAAGTGCGTGATTTATGGTTAATCAATTCGTTGTCTACTCCATATCCGGCACTGAAAACTTATAAAGCCGAACTGGCAGGCGATAAACATGTCACCCAATATGAATTGTTGATTGGAGATGTCGATACCCGTGAAGTGAAGAAAATCGATATTAATCGCTGGCCTGATCAGTATATTGACATATTGTATATTTCAAAAGACGGGAAGCGTTTGTATTTCCAACGTTATAACCGTCCATGGAACCAGTCGGATATTTGCGAGGTAGACGTAGAAACCGGAAAAGTGCGCGTAGTGATTCATGAAGAAAACAAACCATATCTCGATTATCAGATGCGTAATGTTTCTTTCCTAAATGACGGGAAAGAAATCCTTTTCCGTTCCGAACGTAATGGTTGGGGACACTATTACCTGTATGACACAGCAACAGGAAACTTAAAGAACCAACTGACCGATGGAACATGGGTAGCTGGCCCGGTTACCAAGATTGATACTATCGGGCGTAAGATGTATTTCTATGGTTATGGTCGTGAGAAAGGCATTGACCCTTATTATTACATTCTTTATGAAGCTCAACTGGATCGTCCGAATGCTGTTCGTCTGTTGACTCCGGAGAATGCGTCACATGATGTCAGTATCTCTCCGTCTTACCGATATATGGTAGATTCTTATTCTACTGTTTCGCAGGAACCGGTGAATGTGGTTCGTAATCGGAATGGAAAGGTGATTATGACGTTGGAAAAGCCCGATTTGCAGCCTGTCTATGAGATGGGATGGAAAGCACCGGAACGCTTTAAGGTAAAAGCTGCCGATGGAGTGACCGATTTGTATGGCGTGATGTGGAAACCTGCCGACTTTGACTCGACAAAGGTTTATCCTATCATTTCGAATGTTTATCCGGGACCGTTCTTCGAATATGTGCCGACACGTTTCACGATTAATGATGTTTATAATACCCGTTTGGCTCAACTGGGGTTCATTGTAATCACTGTGGGGCACAGAGGTGGCACTCCGATGCGCGGAAAGGCTTATCATACCTATGGATACAACAATATGCGTGATTATCCGTTGGCGGATGATAAATATGCTATTGAGCAACTGGCTGCCCGTTATCCGTTTATTGATGCCACCAAAGTCGGTATTTACGGTCATTCCGGTGGAGGGTTTATGTCGGCGGCTGCCATTTGTACTTATCCTGATTTTTATTCGGCTGCTGTTTCATCGGCAGGTAATCATGATAATCGTATTTATAATAAAGGCTTTGTTGAGATTCATTTCGGTGTAGATGAGAAGGTGAAAACGACTAAAGATAGTTTGGGAGTAGAAAGTACGATGTATGATTATAGTGTCCGTGTACGTCCGAATCAAGAGTTGGTAAAGAATTACAAGCACGGCTTGTTGCTGTTTACCGGTGCGATGGATAAAACTGTGAATCCTGCTAACACATTGCGTCTGGTGGATGCATTGATTAAGGCTGATAAGGATTTCGAAATGTTTGTATTGCCGAAATGTACACATGGATTCTTCGGTGAGTCTGAGGATTTCTTCGAGCATAAGATGTGGCGTCACTTTGCCCGCTTGTTATTGCATGACAACTCGGCTGATTCTGATGTCGATTTGAATAAGGATATGATTAAAGATGACAGGAGAAGATAAGATGAACCGGATATTTGTATATATAGGGATTATAGCAGGATTGTTGCTGGGCGGAAGCTTGTCTGTTGAGGCTCAAAAGAAACCGTTGGATATAGAAGCATGTACATCTTGGAAACGTATTGATGCACCGGATATTTCACCGACAGGCAGATGGGTGACTTACCGTATATCGTTGATGGAATATAATCCGGATAGCAAGGAAGAAAAAACTCTGCATTTATTCGATTCCCGTACGCGGAAGGAAATATTGCTGAATGGCGATATAGAGCGTCTGGAGTTTTATAATAACGACCAGGGAGCTTTTTATCGGTTGGCAGACTCGGCAGGAGTAATGAAAACATTTTTGTTGTCATTGCCTTCGGGAGTAAAGACCGAATGGAAACATAAAGAGGCTTTTCGTCCTGTAGAAGGGACCCCTTACTCAATCTCTGTAACTAATGTGCCGAAAGATACGGTAAATCATGTTCCGGCTTTTAACAGGCTGGTGGTACGTCATCTGAAGACAGAAGTTGCTTTTCATATTGACAGTATCGGCTATCATACATTATATGACGGAGGACGTTCTATTCTTTTCATTCGTAAAAAGTCAGACAGGAACGAGCTATGCTATGGCCCTTTAGCTGGTCCATATAAGACTCTTTATCAGAGTTCTGTAAAGAGTGAACCCTCTTCTTATAGTTTTAATGAAAAAGAGATGATCGGGGAGTTTAGCGTAAATGATTCTTTGTGGTATGCTTTTTCATTAAAGAAGCCGGGTTGTAACTTGCTTTTTGACCGGAAAGAAATTGTTTTGCCTGATGGTATGTCTGTCGGACGTATTGACTTGTCTAAAAGCCATAATTTTTTGATACTTGAACTTCGAGACTCACAGCAGGTTTCTCGTAGAAAGAAAGAACCGGAGAAGAAACCGGACAAGAGTTTTGAATTAGAGTTGTGGACGTGGAATGAAATGGAGGTTCCGACTTTACAAAGGGACGGACGTTATAGGCAGGATAAGTCGGTGACGTATATTTATGATATTTCTTCTAAGCAACTCACTGAAGTTGCTCCATCTACCGTAGATTTACTCTTACCATCGGGAGCAGAGAATTTGAACTATGTGCTTTACACGGATGAATCTCCTTATAAGATGCAGCGTGAGTGGTTGGATCGGTTGCCGTTCGATATATATTCAGTGAATGTGCATACAGGTGCAAAACGGTTGATCGGACGTAGTTATCGTACAGCTCCCAAATGGTCGGTAAATGGCAAGTGGGCAGTAATGTATGATCCGATTGCTCAAGTCTGGAATAAGTTTGATGGTGCTACCGGTAAGGTTGTTAATATATCTGATGCTATCGGTTATCCAATGTTCGTGGAAAGTTATGATAAACCGGCTCCTGCTCCCGCTTATGGAATAGCAGGGTGGACGGCTGACGGGAATAATGTGTTTCTGTACGATGCATATGACTGGTGGAAGATTGATTTGACAGGAGAACGTCAGCCGGAGTGCCTGACTAAAGGATATGGTCGCAAGCATGGCAAATCTATTCGTAAAATGACGAGTAATATAGATAAGGATGTTTTTCAGAAAGACGAAAAAGTCATAGTTAGCCTTTGGGATAAAGACACGATGGATGAGGGTGTCTATCAGCTTGATATGAAAGGCCGTCTGAGAAAATTGATGGAGGGGAATTATGTATATACTATACATCGTTTTTCTGACAATCATGAGTATTGCGTTTGGAATCGTCAGAATGTATCGGAATTTAGGGATTTGTGGTGGAGTAAGTCCGATTTCTCCAATCCCGTTAAAGTGACGAATGCGAATCCTCAACAAGCAGATTATAAATGGGGTACAGTTAAACTGATAAAGTGGACTAATTATGAGAATAAGGAAAATAAGGGGTTGCTTTATCTTCCGGAAGATTATGATCCTCAAAAAGAATATCCGGTATTGGTGCAGTTTTATGAAACTCATTCCGGTGAGTTGAATATTTATCATGCACCTTTGTTAAGTAGTGCGTTAGGGGATCCTATGTATTTTGCCAGCAATGGTTATATTGTGTTTATGCCGGATGTGCATTTCACGGTTGGGACTCCCGGGCAGAGTTGTTATGATGCTGTTGTGAGTGGAACGAAGTATCTGATAGAGCAGGGGATAGCACATCCCGGAAAAATAGGCTTACAGGGACATAGCTGGTCTGGCTATCAAACATCATATTTGGTGACAAAGACAGATCTTTTCACTTGTGCCAATATAGCGGCCCCAATTACGGATATGGTGACCGGATATTTAGGAATACGTAATGGAAGCGGTCTGCCACGATATTTTATGTACGAGGAAACACAAAGTCGTATGGGAAAGACTTTATGGGAGGCAAAAGATAAGTATCTGGCAAGTTCAGCAATTTTGGAGGCTGATAAGATACATACACCTTTGTTGATATTACATAATGATGAGGATGAGGCTGTTGCATATGAACAAGGACGTGCTCTTTATTTGGCTATGCGTCGCTTACAACGTCCTGCATGGTTGTTGAATTACAAAGGTGAAGGACATTTCGTACTGGGAAGAGGTGCACAGAAAGACTGGACAATCCGGATGATGCAGTTCTTTGACTATTACCTGAAAGGAACAAAAGAACCACGTTGGATGAAGGAAGGTATTCATCTGCGAGAGCGTGGAATTGATCAGAAATACGATTTACTAAAAAAATAAATATTGATTTAAGATGAAAAAATTATTGATTACGGCTATGGCTCTGTCTTGTTTCGCTTTAAGCTACGGACAGAAAAAAGTAGAAAAACAGATTATCGGAAAATGGTGCAATCCTTATACATACAAGTCTACGGGTGAGTTGAAAGGATTTGAGTTCAAGAAAGGTGGTAAGTGTTCTGCTATCAATATTCCGTCTTTAGATTTGAAAACGTGGAAAGTGGATAATGGTTATCTGATTGTGGAAGGATTCAGCAAGGAAGATGATGGAAAGGTTGAGGTGTACAAAACTCGTGAGCGTATCGGGTACCTGACATCGGATTCATTGCAGTTGATAGTGAACGAAGGAACTCCTCGTTTGGCTTTCCTGTACCTAAATACAAAATCAATTAAGGAACTGGTTACTCCTGAAGTGAAGTAACTTCAAACTATTAATAAATTGACTAAATCTCTCTCTTAATAATTTAGTGTTAATTAGCATAAGCTAATGGAGTGCCTCGGCGTAGTGATTATGCCGGGGTTTCTTTTTTATGAAAGGCGAATTGAAAAGCAGTGTACGAATTGAAAGCAATGAGCGCTTATCGCAACATCCCCAATGCTTTATTCTCCGCAGCTTCCATAATCTCCCGTTCTCCGGGGCCTTTATCGTTGATGCCGCACAAGTGAAGAATTCCGTGGATAATCACACGATGTAGTTCGTCTTCGTATGAGGCGCCAAACTGCTCCGCATTCGTACGTATCGTATCCAGACTGATGAATAAGTCACCTGATAAACGATCGCCTTCACAATAATCGAAAGTAATAATATCCGTGTAGTAGTCATGTTGCAGATACTGACGGTTTACCTCCAGAATCTTTTCGTCCGAGCAGAAGATATAAGCGATTTCACCGAGTCTTTTTCCGTAAGAAGCAGCTACGGCTTTTATCCATTCCGTAGTCTCACGTTTCTTGATATCAGGCATTTTTACGCCTTCTGTTTGATAAGTTACAGCCATAATTGAATGTTATGATTTAAAAGAAAAATAAATAACTGATTAAGATAGCGGCTATGATACCCGAGAAGTCTGCTATCAGACCGCAAGTCACCGCATTACGAGTCTTGGTGATCCCCACACTGCCGAAATAAACGGCCAGAATGTAGAATGTGGTGTCCGAAGCTCCGCGAACTACACAACTCATACGTCCTACAAACGAATCAGGTCCTAGTTCTTTCATCGTATCGATCATCAATCCGTTTGCACCGCTACCGCTAAGCGATTTCATCAATGCGGTAGGCAGCGCTCCTACAAAGCTCGTGTCCACTCCGCATAAGCCTACTATGTAGCCGATGCCTCCCACCAGAAAATCCATTGCTCCCGAAGTGCGGAACACTGCAATTCCTACAAGAAAAGCAACCAGATAAGGAATGATGCGCACAGCCGTCGTAAACCCTTCTTTAGCTCCCTCTACAAATGAATCGTATACATTGATTTTTTTCCTGACTCCCGTCAAAATAAACAGGATGATGACACTGAACAGCAGAATATTCGCTATCAATGTAGAATAAGTACCCATATCCTCTCGTGAAACGCTTAGGAACAAGTAAATCAAGCCGGAAAAGAAAAGACAAATAATGCCCATTAAAATGAGAATAGGCTTATTGATTAAGTTTATCTTTTGAGCGATGCTGACTGCTATGACTCCTACTAAAGTGGAAATGAAAGTACTTAGCAGGATAGGGATAAATACATCTGTAGGCTGTGCAGCCCCCATTTGTGCACGATACACCATGATACTGATCGGAATGATGATAAGGCCGGATGTATTAATCACCAAAAACATAATCATCGGATTGGAAGCAGTGTCCTTTTTCGGATTCAGTTCCTGCAGCTCTTTCATCGCTTTCAGCCCTAATGGGGTGGCTGCATTGTCGAGGCCAAGCATATTGGCAGACATATTCATGAAGATGGACCCTAACACCGGATGTCCTTTAGGAATATCTGGAAACAGTCGGCAAAGCACCGGACTAAGAAAGCGAGCCAGTGCGTTAATCAATCCACTGTTTTCTCCGATTTTCATGATACCCAGCCAAAGAGCCAGTACGCCTGTAAGTCCCAAGGATATCTCGAAAGCTGTCTTTGAAGAATCGAATGTAGCGTTCATGATAGCTGTAAATATCTCCGTATCTCCCAGAAAAATCACTTTTATAAGAGCGATGATAAAGGCAATGACGAAGAATCCTATCCAAATGTAATTTAGAACCATAGTTGATAACGTGTATATAGATAGTGCAAAAGTAGTTATTACGTTTCAAATAAACTAAATCTTCGTCTTTCTTATACTGAAAATGAATGTAAATCTCTATCTTTGTCTCCTACTTTCAAGAAATAAATGGAACAGGAAGATTTTAACATACGCGAACATCAGCTTACTTCAAAAGAACGGGATTTCGAGAATGCACTCCGTCCGTTAAGCTTTGAAGACTTTAGCGGGCAGGACAAGGTGGTGGAAAACCTTCGCATTTTTGTGAAGGCGGCACGTCTGCGTGGCGAAGCACTCGACCATGTGCTGTTGCACGGCCCTCCCGGATTAGGAAAAACAACTCTTTCGAATATTATCGCTAACGAATTAGGAGTTGGCTTTAAAGTAACTTCCGGTCCGGTACTTGATAAACCGGGTGACCTGGCAGGTGTATTGACCAGCCTCGAACCGAACGACGTGCTTTTTATTGATGAAATTCATCGGCTGTCGCCTGTGGTGGAGGAATATCTTTATTCGGCGATGGAAGATTACCGCATCGATATTATGATCGATAAGGGACCTTCGGCACGCAGCATCCAGATAGATTTGAATCCTTTCACGCTGGTTGGTGCAACCACACGTAGCGGTCTGCTGACGGCCCCGCTTCGTGCACGTTTCGGTATTAATCTTCATTTGGAGTACTATGATGATGATATTTTGAGCAATATCATTCGTCGTTCTGCGTCCATACTGGATGTGCCTTGTTCGGTACGTGCAGCATCGGAGATCGCTTCCCGTAGCCGCGGAACGCCCCGTATTGCCAATGCCTTGCTTCGTCGGGTACGTGATTTTGCGCAGGTGAAAGGCTCCGGTTCTATCGATACGGAGATCGCCCAGTTTGCATTGGAAGCACTGAATATTGATAAGTACGGCCTGGATGAGATAGACAACAAGATACTTTGCACCATTATAGACAAATTTAAAGGTGGTCCGGTAGGTATCACTACCATTGCCACGGCTTTGGGAGAAGATGCGGGAACCATTGAGGAAGTTTACGAACCTTTCCTGATAAAAGAAGGATTTATGAAGCGTACTCCCCGTGGACGTGAGGTGACCGAACTTGCCTATAAACATTTGGGAAGAAGTCTTTATAACAGTCAGAAAACGCTGTTTAATGACTAACATAAAGCGTCATGTGACAAGTGGTATTAACGGTATAAAAGAACTTTATAAAGCATAGTTGGATGATGAAGCAATGGACTACTTTACTTGTTTTTCTCTTTTTGAGCTTGTCTTTATCGGCTCAACAGGAATATGGGAGGGATATTTTTGTCTCTTCTAAAGGAGACTCTTTACCTTATCGGATGATTCATCCCGAATCGGTAAAGCCAGGTGAAAAGTATCCGCTCGTACTGTTTCTGCATGGAGCCGGCGAACGGGGAAATGATAATGAGAAACAGTTGACTCATGGTGGACAGATGTTTCTTAATCCGGTCAATCAAGAGAAGTATCCCGCTTTCGTTCTAATTCCACAGTGTCCGACAGACGGTTACTGGGCTTATACAGGACGTCCGAAGTCGCTTATCCCTACAGAAATGCCAGTGGGACAAGAGATCAGTCCTATATTGCAAACGCTTAAACAGTTGCTCGACTCTTATCTGGTAATGCCCGAAGTGGACACACAACGGGTTTATATTATCGGTCTTTCAATGGGAGCGATGGGAACGTATGATTTAGTCGTGCGTTATCCGGAGATTTTTGCAGCTGCAGTTCCTATTTGCGGTACAGTCAATCCAAGTCGGCTATCGGTTGCCAAGGATGTGAAATTTCGTATCTTTCACGGAGATGCGGACGATGTAGTTCCGGTGAAAGGTTCTCGCGAAGCGTATAAAGCACTGAAAGCTGCCGGTGCAGATGTGGAATATATTGAATTCCCCGGTTGCAATCATGGGAGCTGGAATCCGGCTTTCAATTATCCCGGATTTATGGATTGGTTGTTCAAACAAAAGAAGAAACGTTGAACCAATCTAAATGATAATTACTAATAAAACATGGCTGGACTAAAATCATTAGCTAAAGATACGGCAATTTATGGGTTGAGTAGTATTGTCGGACGGTTCCTTAACTACATGCTGGTGCCTTTGTACACAGCGGTATTGCCAGCTTCCACCGGAGGTTATGGAGTTGTTTCAAACGTATATGCGTTTACAGCCCTGATGCTTGTACTGCTTACGTTCGGTATGGAAACGGGATTCTTCCGTTTTGCCAACAAATCGGGAGAAGACCCGATGAAAGTATATGCCAACTCCTTGTTATCGGTAGGAGGGGTATCTTTGATTTTTGTTTTCCTTTGCTTGTTATTCCTGCAACCTATTTCCAATTTGCTGGATTATGGCGATCATCCGGAATTTATAGCTATGATGGCTGTTGTGGTAGCTTTAGATTCTTTTCAATGCATTCCTTTTGCCTATTTGCGATACAAGAAACGCCCTGTCAAGTTTGCAGCTATCAAACTGCTCTCTATCATTGGCGGCATCGGTTTGAATCTGTTTTTCCTGTTGGTGTGTCCGTGGCTGAATGTACATTGTCCGGCAACCATCTCCTGGTTTTATGATCCGGACTATCTGGTGGGATATATCTTCATCAGCAACCTGATTATCTCGGTTGTCCAGATGTTCTTCTTTATTCCAGAGCTGACAGGTTTTGCTTATAAGTTGGACCGGGTGTTGCTGAAGCGAATGGTAGTATACTCTTTTCCGGTATTAATCTTAGGTTTGGTAGGTATTCTGAATCAGACTGTTGACAAGATGATCTATCCGTTTCTCTTTGAAGATCGACAGGAAGGGTTGGTACAACTGGGTATTTATGCGGCAACCAGCAAAATAGCGATGGTGATGGCCATGTTTACACAGGCTTTCCGTTACGCTTACGAACCGTTTGTATTTGGTAAAGACCGCGAAGGAGATAACCGAAAAATGTATGCGGCTGCGATGAAATATTTTCTTATCTTCTCATTGTTGGCTTTCCTTGCTGTAATGTTCTACCTCGATTTGTTGCGTTATCTTGTAGCAAAAGGTTACTGGGAAGGTCTTGGAGTGGTAGCTATTGTGATGCTTGCAGAAATCTGTAAAGGGATTTATTTCAATCTTTCCTTTTGGTATAAACTGACGGATAAGACCTATTGGGGAGCTTACTTCTCGGTGATCGGCTGTGTCATTATTGTTGTATTGAACATATTATTTGTGCCGGTTTATGGCTATCTTGCTTCGGCATGGGCTTCTGTTGCAGGCTATGCGGTAATCTTGCTGTTATCCTACTGGATAGGACAGAAAGAATACCCGATTCGTTATGATTTGAAAAGCCTCGGACTTTATGTTCTGCTGGCAGCGGTACTTTACGTTATTGGAGAACAGGTGCCTATCCCTAATCTGGTGCTCCGTCTCGCTTTCCGTACCGTACTTTTATTGCTATTTATAGCTTATATTATCAAGAAGGATTTACCATTGAGTCAGATTCCTGTTATTAATCGCTTTATAAAGAAGAAATAACTATGAAGACAGATGAACGTAATAAGTTTGCTATCAAGTCCTTTCTGGGAGAATACCTGGACTTGAAAAAAGACAAGGATAACGAACTGGCCACCGTGGATTCTATCCGTAAAGGTGTAGAGTTCAAAGGTGCCAATTTATGGATTCTGATTTTTGCCATCTTTATGGCATCACTCGGATTGAATGTAAACTCTACCGCAGTAATTATCGGTGCCATGTTGATTTCTCCGCTGATGGGACCTATTATGGGAGTAGGACTCTCTGTCGGACTGAACGATTTCGAATTAATGAAACGCTCTTTAAAGAGCTTTCTCATAACGACCGCTTTCAGTGTGACGACGGCCACTATCTTCTTCCTTCTTGCCCCTATTGCCGGTTCACAGTCAGAGCTGCTGGCACGTACATCGCCCACTATTTATGATGTATTCATCGCGCTTTTTGGTGGTTTGGCAGGCGTGGTGGCTCTCTCTACCAAGGAAAAAGGAAATGTGATTCCGGGCGTTGCCATTGCTACTGCATTGATGCCACCGCTTTGTACGGCAGGTTACGGACTGGCTTCCGGTAATCTTATTTATTTCCTGGGTGCTTTTTATCTTTACTTCATCAACTCTGTTTTTATCAGTCTGGCCACTTTCCTCGGAGTTCGTGTGATGCATTTCCAACGAAAAGAGTTTGTAGATAAAACCCGTGAGAAGACCGTACGTAAATACATCGTTCTGATTGTGGTGCTTACCATGTGCCCTGCGGTTTATCTGACATTTGGAATTATAAAAAGCACCTTCTATGAGGCGGCAGCCAATCGTTTTATTAGCGATCAGTTAAGCTTTGAAAATACACAGGTACTTGATAAAAAGATCAGCTATGAGCATAAAGAAGTGCGGGTTGTTTTGATTGGTCCTGAAGTGCCCGATGCTTCGATTTCTATTGCCCGTAGCAAGATGAAAGAATATAAGTTGGAAGATACGAAGCTAGTTGTATTGCAGGGGATGAACAATGAAGCGGTAGATGTGACTTCTATCCGTGCCATGGTCATGGAAGACTTCTACAAAAACAGCGAGCAGCGACTTCAGCAACAGGCAGTGAAGATTTCCCAACTGGAGACAACGTTGGAACAATACAGAACGTATGATGCAATGAGTCGTACATTAGTGCCTGAACTGAAAGTGCTTTACCCTTCCATCACTACGCTCTCCATCGCTCATTCGCTCGAAGTGCGGGTTGACTCGATGAAGACCGATACGGTAACATTGGCTGTTTTGAAATTCGACAGACATCCGTCTGTTACCGAGAAACAGAAAATCAGCGAATGGCTGAAAGCCCGTGTAGGAGCGAAGAAGTTGAGGCTGATTACCGAATAATGAATCTAAAAATAGTAATATGAAATTCAGACTAACCGTCTTGATAGTCTTTTCCCTCTGTCTGTCTAATGTATTTGCCGATGAGGGAATGTGGCTGCTGGGAAACCTACGCAAAAACAAACAGACAGACCGGGTAATGAAAGAACTTGGTTTGCAAATGCCTGTGAATAAAATATATAATCCGAAGAAACCCTCTCTTTCAGATGCTGTTGTCAGCTTTGGAGGTTTCTGTTCGGGAGTGGTGGTTTCCGAAGACGGTCTGGTGTTTACCAATCATCATTGTGGCTTTAGCAGTATTCAGCAACATTCTTCAGTGGAACATGATTATCTGAAAGATGGCTTCTTTGCACGTAGTCTTGAGGAAGAACTGCCGAATCCGGAGTTGTATGTTCGTTTCCTGCTTCGTACGGAAGATGTTACTAAACGCGTATTGTCTGCCGCCCGGCATGCTAAAACGGAAACAGAACGTCGTGTGGCTGTTGATTCGATTATGAATGTAATCAGTATGGAAGTCTCCGAAAAGGATTCTACATTGACTGGTATTGTAGATGCTTATTATGCAGGGAATGAATTCTGGCTTTCTGTTTATCGTGATTATAATGATGTCCGCCTGGTTTTTGCACCTCCTTCTTCTGTCGGGAAGTTCGGATGGGATACGGATAATTGGATGTGGCCGCGTCATACGGGCGATTTCAGCGTATTTCGTATCTATGCTAATGCCAAGAATGGTCCGGCGGATTATTCTCCTGAAAACGTCCCTTATCATCCCGAATATGTAGCACCCATTTCTTTGGATGGATACAAAGAAGGTTCTTTCTGCATGACGCTTGGCTATCCGGGCAGTACGGAACGTTACCTTTCCTCGTATGGTATCGAAGAGATGATGAATGGAATCAATCAGGCAATGATTGATGTACGGGGAGTGAAACAAACCATCTGGAAACGGGAGATGGACCGTCGTCCGGATATTCGCATTAAGTATGCTTCAAAATACGATGAAAGCTCCAATTATTGGAAGAATAGCATCGGAACGAATAAAGCCATCAAGCATTTGAAAGTGTTGGAAAAGAAACGGGTGGCTGAAGCAGCGCTTCGTAACTGGATTCAGTCTCATCCGGAAGAGAGAGAAAAACTGATTCGTTTATTCTCTTCTTTAGAGTTGAGTTATAGTAATCGCCGTGAAACCAATCGTGCGTTGGCTTATTTCGGTGAATCGTTTATAAATGGTCCCGAGTTAGTGCAGCTCGCTCTTGAAATTCTCAATTTCGACTTTGAGGCGGAAGAGAAGTTGGTGATAACCCGCATGAAAAAGTTACTGGAGAAGTATGATAATCTCGATCTTTCCATTGATAAGGAGGTTTTTGCTGCCATGCTCAAAGAGTATCAGTCGAAAGTGGATAAAAAGTTTCTGCCTGCTATGTATGAGAAGATAGATACGCTCTACAACGGGAATATTCAGACCTATGTAGACTCTTTGTATGCAACTTCCAATATAACGTCTCCTAAAGGCTTAAAACGCTTTCTGGAGCGAGATACTACTTATAATCTCATAGAGGATCCGGCTGTTTCCTTAAGTCTGGATTTGATTGTGAAGTATTATGAGATGAATCAAAGCATTTCCGAGGCTTCCGAGCAGATAGAGGAGGGGGAGCGTTTGTTCAATGCAGCCATGCGCCGGATGTATGCTGATCGTAATTTTTATCCGGATGCCAACTCTACCATGCGGCTTAGTTTCGGAACGGTTGGAGGATATACTCCTTTTGATGGAGCCACTTATGATTACTACACAACCGTGAAAGGCATTTTTGAGAAAGTGAAGGAACATGCGGGTGATATTGACTTTGCCGTTCAGCCGGAGTTGTTGAGTTTGCTTTCTTCCGGTGATTTCGGAAGATATGCCAATGCGCAGGGAGATATGAATGTTTGTTTTATCTCCAACAATGACATTACAGGCGGTAATTCCGGCAGTGCCATGTTTAATGCCAAAGGAGAATTACTAGGCTTGGCTTTTGATGGCAACTGGGAAGCAATGAGCAGTGATATCGTATTCGAACCAGATTTGCAGCGTTGCATCGGGGTAGATGTGCGGTATATGCTCTTTATTATGGAGAAATATGGTAAGGCGGGCAATCTTGTTCAGGAGTTGAAGATAGCTCGATGAAGTAAATGTTTCGATAAAAGATATATATTTACTAAATAGAAAGGCAACTAATCTGTGGTAGTTAGTTGCCTTTCTATTTTATTTAAATGAATTCCTTTTTACTTTTTGGGTTTTCTGCGTGCCCATCCTTCCTCGCTGAAGTCAGGCTCTTTGTCTTTGAAAAATTCTTGCCAGTCATCTTTCTTTTTTGGACCACGGGCATCAGAATAACCTCGTTCTGCACGACTAGGTTTATCTTTTTTAGCTGATTTAGCACCTTTTGCAGAAGCATCTTTCGATTTTCTATCCTTATTCTCATAGCGTGGAGCACGTTCGTCACTTTTGCCGCCGAATCGTTTACCTCCCTTGCGCTCATTAGAACTGCTTTCGCGTCCTTTTCCGCTTTCTTCACCGGCTATTTCAATAACGACCTTACGTCCGTTCCATTTAGCTTTGTTCAGCGCTTTAATTACATTGGTCGCTTCCTTTTCGGGTACTTCAAAGAAAGAATAGTTCTGCATCAGGTCAATGCGTCCCAATTCAATGCGTCCTCTTGTATTACTGTTCAACAGTCCGATAAGATCACTTGGAAAGAAGCTGTCCGTTTTACCCAGATTGATAAATAAGCGGTTGAAGCCTGGAGCAGCTTTTCGGCTTCTTTTCTCGAAACCTCCTTCTTTACGATCACCACGTCCGGCGCGTTCTGCACGCATATCGGTTGGTTGCTCTATTTCAGGACGGTTGCGGTAATATTCTGCAAAACGGTTGAATTCGTGAGAAACCATTCGTTTAATCAAGTCCTCTTTGCTTAGCCATTCCAGTTTGCGATAGATTTCCGGCATAAAGTCGGCAATCTCTTCTTCGTTCACTTTTACTTTTTCGAGATCATCAATTACCTTAATCAGCTGTTTCTGACAGATACCTGCTGCTGTCGGCATTTCTCCGACAATGAATTTCTTACTGATAATCCGTTCGATTTCTCTCATCTTTCCTTTTTCGCGGAGGTTGATGATGGCAATGGAAGTTCCGGTTTTTCCGGCACGCCCTGTACGTCCGCTACGATGCGTATAACTTTCTGTATCATCAGGCAATCCGTAATTGATGACATGTGTCAGATCGTCTACATCAAGTCCACGGGCAGCCACGTCAGTTGCAACGAGCAGTTGCAGATTACGGATGCGGAATTTCTGCATAACGGCATCCCGTTGTGCTTGGGAAAGTTCGCCATGCAAAGAATCGGCATTGTAACCTTCCTGCATCAATTTGTCTGCAATTTCTTGAGTCTCTTTACGGGTACGGCAGAAAATGATACCGTATATTTGTGGGTAGTAATCGACGATACGTTTTAAAGCTTCATATTTATCTTTAGCCTGTACGGTATAAACAACGTGTTTAACGTTGTTGGTACTTTCATTCTTACGGCCAATAGTTATTTCTTTCGCGTTACGTAAGTAGTTCTTGGAGATACGTGCGATTTCCGGGCTCATTGTTGCAGAAAACAGTAGAGTGTTACGTTCCTGCGGCACATCAGCCAGGATGGCATTGATACTCTCTGTGAATCCCATATTAAGCATTTCGTCCGCTTCATCCATTACAACGTTGTGGATGGTAGATAAAGATACAGTTTTGCGCTCCATCAAGTCCAGCAGACGTCCTGGTGTGGCAACGATGATATGTACACCTCGTTTCAGGCTGCGTATTTGGCTATCAATGGAAGAACCACCATATACAGGCAGTACTTTCAGTCCGTCAATGTATTTGGAATAGTCGTTCAGATCTCCTGCTATCTGGAGACAAAGCTCGCGGGTAGGGCAGAGGATAAGCGATTGTGGAATCCTGTTTTTTACGTCAATCTGTTGGAGCAAGGGCAAACCGAATGCGGCTGTTTTACCTGTTCCTGTCTGTGCAAGAGCTACTACATCATTATTTTCTCCTAAAAGGTACGGAATCACTTCCTCTTGTACCGGCATGGGATTCTCGTATCCCATTTCTTCAATTGCTCTACGTATCTCCGGAGAAACGCCAAGCTCTTCAAATGTCTTCATTAAATCTCTGTATATCTTTTATTTCGGCTGCAAAGATAGTTAATTTAGTTGATAATAAATGGTTGATAACGGATAATTATTGTAGACGTCATCGTATTTATCATTTATCAACAATCAATTATCTGTTAATAAAATGCTGCGCAACTGTTTTAAATCTTCCGTAGAAAGTCCGATTCCTTTTTTCAGATAGGTTTGTACACTCCCATATTCAGATTCAATCTGTTCCTTTGCGGCATTCAGGAAATCTTCTTTGGCCGAATAGATGGTAGTGATTGCTTCTTGAGAGTTGATCGGCAATTTATAGGCGTATTTAGAGGCTTTGGGGATATTGAAATAATCATTACTCAAACGATAATCTTCCATTATCACATCTTCATTGACGCCTAGAGCGGCGAGTAAGAGTGCGGAAACAATTCCTGTACGTCCTTTTCCGGATGTACAATGAATGACAACCGGATAATTGCTACGGTCGAGAAGAATGGTGAACAGCTCTTTGAATTCCTTTTGGTAGTTTGTAACTAATTCCCGGTTCATTCGTTCTACGAGGCGGTAGATGGTATCAGTTTTTATTTTTTCTTCCCGAATACCTTGCAGAATTTTTTCCATGTTCCCTGTGAGGATGGGGATATGTACGATTTTAAACTTGTCATCATGTAGTTGCGGATAGTTGTGGCGTTCACTTTCAGAACGTAAGTCTATGATTGTTCGTATTCCTATATTCTTAAGCTCTTGGCGGGAACAAGGAGGGATACTGTCTATTTGTGCGGAACGGTATATCATTCCCCAACGAAGAGATTTTCCGGTGTCGGCAGATTCGTATCCTCCTAAGTCGCGGAAGTTCTGTATACCGGGGATATTGATGTTGCGGGTAGCTACTTTGATACGGTATTTGTTGTTAAACACTATCAAGTAGTAATAACGTTGGGACGGATCGTTGGTTACGATTGTCATTTTACCACTGGAGATGCTAGCCATTGCAATGGGAGAATCTTCCGGAATTATTTCCGGAGAAGTAGAGGTGTATACTTTTACCTGTCCTTTTAATATCGGTGTTGTTTCCCATTTGATAATACAGTTTCCTATATTATTTTCCTCACACACCACAGATATAGCAGGTGATGTGCCGGAGCACGACGGGAGCACTAATAAAACAGTAAGCCAGCTTAACAGGTTTTTATACATAGTTTCTTTGTCTTGAATCGTATACTGCAAAGATAAGAATTACCCGAAGATGTGATAATTCCTTTGCGATAATTAGCCAAAGTTAATAGTAATTTACGTGTTAAAAAAGGGCGCATCTTCCGGTGGAAGAGCGCCCTGAATGAGAAGTTGCTTGAATCAGCTTTATTGAATACTGTTTAATAAATCCGTTTTTCCTTCATTGATTAACTTTAGAATAAGTTCGCCAAATAAGGTATTTTGCCATGCAAACCAAGCACGGGTGAAGTTATTGGGGGCATCTTTGTGGAAAGATTCATGCATAAAGCCTGTCCCTGCATCCGTATTGAGCAGCATTTTTACACAATCCTTGATCTCCTGATCGTCCTGGCTGGTAAATGCTTTCATCATGATGCTCATCGGCCATACCATATCATAACCGATGTGAGGCCCGCCAATACCTTCTCCTGCTTTTCCCTTGAAGAAATAAGGGTTATCTTTGCTCCATACAAAACGGCGTGTATTTTGATAGATAGGATCGTTGATTTCTACATCACCAAGATAAGGCATTGCCAGCAAGCTTGGTACATTAGCGTCATCCATTAAGAAATGATTTCCGAAGCCATCTACCTCAAAGGCGTAAATTGTACCATATTTAGGGTGATTATAAGTCGCGTATTTTTTTAGTGCAGCTTCTACTTCTTTTGCCAGATCTGTGCATTCTTTTGCCAGTTCTGCATTTTGATTTACAGCATTTAGAATTTCAGCAGCTTTCTTTAGCGAAGAAACAGCGAAGAAATTGGAAGGGATAAGAAATTGCAAGGTTGTAGCATCGTCAGATGGGCGGAAAGCTGAAACAATAAGTCCGACAGGATTTACCGGAGCACCTAGGCCATTATTGTTCAATGTATCGAGTGCACGTTCTGTTTTGCGTTGAAATTTATAAGGCCCCACTCCTTCTTTGCGTTGCTGTTCCTTAAAAGTAGTCAGGATGTTGGTGATGGCTTGTATCCATTCACTGTCGAAAATACTTGCGTCACCGGTTTCTTTCCAATATTGGTAGGCCAGACGTAGTGGATAACATAGAGAATCTATTTCCCATTTTCTTTCATGTAATTCAGGTTTCATGTCGGTCAGGTCGGACATCCATTCCCCTCCGACAGCTCCGTCATTAAAAGCATTAGCGTATGGATCAATATTGATACATTTAAATTGTCTGCGGATCACTCCTTCAAGCATTTTCTTTAATTCCGGGTCTTTATTGGCCAGTTGTACATAAGGCCAAACCTGTGCTCCCGAGTCACGTAGCCACATGGCATGAATATCGCCTGTATAAACAAAAGTATCAGGCTTGCCGTCTGTTGTGCGATAATGAACCGTTGTTTCAAGGGTATTGGGAAAACAATTCTCGAACATCCACGCCAATTTTTGGTTAGTAAGCAACTTTTTTACTCTGATAATTTCTGCTTCCACAGCTTTTGATGTAAAAAGACGCTTGTTTACAGGTGGACGGTTACTTTTATAAGCGGCCACTTCAGCTGCCTGATTGACTACATTGGTATGATCTTTAGCAAGAATAAGTTCAGTAGCATTCGCATGACTTCCCATTAATAGGGTGGTTGTAATAATGCATATTCCGATGTTTCTTTTCTTCATCTTTACAGTGTTTTTGAGAGGATTATTAAAAGTGGTTATTATAATTTGATTCCGGCTAATCTGCCGTACATTTCTACAAAAGCTGCTTGTGTCAAAAGCCATTTTTTCTCATTTTTATCTGTTCCGCTCCAATCTGTTTGGAAGAGTCCCCGTTCATCCCTGGCATATTGCCATGCATAATCAAGGCTTTTTTGGAAGTCGGCTAGATAGGTCTTATTGTGATCTGTGTGATAAAGTTCTATAAATCCTCTTAACATGACTGCTGTGAACCAGATATTTCCTTTTTTCAGTAATTGAAATGTTTGTCCGTTCGGCGAGGTGAAATGAGTAAAAAAGTGCTTGTGGCATGCTTCGGCTATATTTTGAGCATCTTCCAGATAGTTTTTCTGTTTTGTAATTTGGTAGAGTAGGGCAGCTGCTTGCATCATTTGGCCGCTATTATAGGCAAATTTGGCACGCCCGATTTTCTTATTGAGTGCAATGTTGTCAAAGTATAAATGATCTGTTGGATCTTCTAAATTCTTTTTAGTCCATTCGTATAACTCTTTCCCTTGTTTCAAATAGATGCTGTCTTGAGTTGCCTGAAATAGCTTGAGAGCAAAAACGGCTCCCGGTGCATTTGAACAAGTGTTTTTGGACTCTTTTTTCTGCTCACACCAGTAGATTCCTCCTCCGAGCACTTCGTCTTTACCGCTAAGAATAAACTCCCATATCAGTTCGGCTTTTTCCAGATAGGCTTGTTTTTTAGTCATACGATAAGAATCGGTGAAATCAATGCCTAACCAAACGTTGTCATCATAAAAGCGATCAGAGAGAGGTTGATTACTGATATAGGATGAGTAAGCGAATGGTTCTCTTCGTGTGTCGAAATACTCTTCCAATCCGGGGAGTACTTTATTTTCCAGAAGTTTCTTGTATTTTTTGTTTCCGGTGCTTTCCAGTAATGCGTTTACTGCAGAGAATGTACCCGAATATGGCCAAAGATAAGAATATTCATTATGCCTTTTTGCTTGTTCTTCTGACGCCAGATAAGTTGCTTTGGTGTTCTGGTCAGAAGGATAATTTTCGCGCAGCAAACAAGTATTGGGTGTTGCATAATATTTGTAGAGGGCATCCAAAATTTGTTGGGCTCTTTCTGCGTTAGGACTGGTTGTTGATAGAGTCAATGCACAGAAAATGTTCACTAGTAAGTAATGCATGGTTTTGTTGTTTTATAAATGATTATTGCATAAAAATATTTACCTGTTTCCAATCGTTCTCAGTATCGTTTGCTACTTCTGCTCCTGGTGTAGAACGTCCTTCTTTCACGTACTTTCTAATGAGCTGTGTCATTTCTTTTACTTCTTGCTCGTAGCATTTATCGTGAATAATATTTTCTTTCTCCGATGGATCTTCTTTAAGATTAAATAGTTGCATTGGAGGTAATTGTGCTAGATCTGCGGGTTTATTAGGGTATCCCCATCCGCCTGAACCTCCATTGAATACTAGTTTAAGTTGTGGTGTACGCAGAGACAGATATCCTTTTCCTGATTCATAAACAAGGTCTTTGCGGTTAGAAGCCCCTTGCTTACTTAATATAGGCCATATACTGTAACTATCTACAGCTTCTTCATCTTTTAGTTTGTGATTGACCATTTGTGCAAAAGTTGCATAGAAGTCGGTAAGAGAGACAAGAGAATTATTTGTTTCGTTGGAGAATTTTCCTTTCCAAGATACTATTAGGGGAATTCTATGTCCTCCTTCATAAATATCTGTTTTATAACCTCTGTAAATATAACTTGGAAAATGTCCTTGTTTTTCCATCTCTTTTACACCAACATAGGGTGCACAACCATTATCAGATGTAAAGATCACAATGGTATTATCTAGTTGACCATTTTTTTGTAGTGCTTTTATGATTTGTTGTATCATATCGTCTATCATCACGACAAAATCACCATAATCTCCTATTGTGGTTTTTCCCTTATATTTATTTGCAGGTAATACCGGTGTATGAGGAGCTGTGATGGGCAAATACAAGAAAAAGGGTTTCTTGCTGTTTTTTTGTTTGCTGATATAGCTTATGCTGTGACGAATGATATTAGGAAGGCAATCTTGTGGATCAAAGTCAGCTCCTGCTACTCCCCCATGCATCAGTTTAAGTCCTTTTTGAGGTTCGATTATATGATTAGGAAGGGCAGTCACTTTGTTATTTTCTACATAGACATAAGGTGCTATGTCAAGAGAAGAAGGTATGCCGTAAAAATAGTCGAACCCTCTTTCTGTAGGACCATTTTTGATAGGAAGTGAAAAATCTACATCTTTTTTATTCTGGGCATTTTGAGGATATCCCCAGTCCCAGCCTAGATGCCATTTGCCAATACAAGCAGTGTTATAGCCATTTTCAGATAACATTTGGGCTATTGTTCGACGATCAGGAGTAATCATGGCAGGAGAGTATCCATCAAGTACTCCTTCTTTTAATTTAGTACGCCATGGATATCTTCCAGTGAGAATGGAATATCGTGAAGGTGTTGACAAAGCGGAGGACGAATGGGCATCCGTAAAAGTAATCCCATCTTGAGTCAGATTATCAATGTTGGGAGTGGAAATCTTAGATTCTGGGTTGAATGCTGAGATATCTCCATAACCTAAATCATCCGCTAATATAAATATTATATTGGGAGATTGGGCGTTTATGGCTGTTGTTGTAAATAGTGCCGATGAGAATGTTATTAGTTTATTCATATAATTTTTTAGTATGAGTGTAATATCTGGTCTAATCCCATGTCTTTAGGAGTTTCTAATAAAGGAAATTCTGGTAATATGCACATAGGCACTGCAGGATCTCCCACTTTCCAAGCTGGTATAGTTAAGAAGAGCTTTTCTAGCTTTTTTCTTGACTTTTCCGCTTCTGCACTTGCTCTACCCTTTTTGATCGGATTTGTTTCCTCGGGATCGTTTATCGTGTCATAAAAATTGCCATCAGAATAGAGTTTATATCGTACATCTCTGAAAAATTGTTTTGCATTTTTACTTCCTGATGTGCCGAATCTCGAATCGTAATGGCAGAACACCCATTCGCGAGCCTTACCTTTCTTCCCCTTTATTTGAGGTAAAAAGCTTTGTCCGTCTATATCCCATTCTTTAGGCACTTTAGTATTCATGGCTTCGGCAAAAGTAGGCATAAAATCGGTAAAATCTATCATATCTGTACATTCATGTTCTCTATAGACACTCTTTCCCCAGTAAACTATCATGGGTACACGTACTCCGGTGTCGCTTGTCAGTCCCTTTCCACCCCTCACTACCGATCCATCTTTCATGGTTGTTCTAATTTTACGATTTGTTCCGTTATCTCCTATAAAAATGATAATGGTATTGCTCAATAAGTTCAAATTTTCCAACTTGTTGAATATCATGCCCACGTTTTTGTCTACATGTTCTACCATCTTTGGAAAATTGGCGTTATTGCGTACCTCGCGCATGGAGGGGGCTTCCCATACGTCACTTTGTGGAGTGGGGTAAAATGGGTCGTGCACCAGTACCATAGGATAATACACGAAGAAAGGTTTAGCTTTGTTTTCTTCAATAAAGTCGGTCACATATTGAGCGAATATATCCGGTCCATATTCATCGTTTGAATAAAGTTTTATACCTCCATCTTGTTCTATTAATGGAGCAGCATACCTTTCTTTTATCATCCTGTCATAGCTTAACTGCCAAAGGCAATAGCGATCAAAACCAAAATGATGAGGTAAGTTTTTGTTTCTGCCTAATTGCCATTTGCCGGCTATCATAGTAGTATATCCGGCATCTTTTGCCAAATGGGCAAAGGTTTTTTCCGTTTGATTCAAGTGTCCAAAGCGTGAGTAATTCTTATTGTTGTATTTACCTGTCATTAGTTGTACACGTGATGGTGTGCTTAGGGGTTGGGAGAAACAATTGTCGAATCTCACTCCTATTTCCGAAAGTCTGTCAAGGTTTGGGGTATGATAGGTACTACCGTAACATCCTAAACATTCGCGCCCCATATCATCGGCTAAGATTAACACGATATTAGGCTGACTGTTGGTTGTTTGAGCCATCAGTGCCGAAGGAACTATTGCGAGACATTCCCATAAGAGACAATTAATTGCTTTCATTTGTCGATATTTTGAGATATTAATATTTTAACTTTAGAATTCTGCTATTGCATGAAAATTTCGATTTGCTCCCAGCTATTGCTTGTATCATTCGCGCTCTTCTTTCCGGGTGTGGAACGTCCTTCTTCTACATACTTCCTGATTAGTTGTGTCATTTCTTCTACATTTTTCTTATAACGTTTGTCACCGATGAGATTCATTGTTTCCGACGGATCTTTCTCCAGATCGAAAAGTTGCATACTAGGCAACTGGGCAAGTTCGGCAGGCTTGTTCGGATAACCCCATCCGCCTGAACCACCGTGGAATACTAGCTTCAATTTGGGAGTGCGCAGAGAAAGGTATCCTTTGCCCGATGCATAAATAAGGTTCTTACGCGCAGACGTCCCTTTTTTGTTTAGTATTGGCCATATACTATAACTATCCTCTGCTTCTTTATCCTTTAGCCGATAGTTCATCATTTGGGCAAAGGTAGCATAAAAGTCGGCAAGTGAGACCAGTGATCCATTGATTTCGTTTGCGTATTTTCCCTTCCAGGATACGATGAGCGGTATACGGTGTCCACCTTCGTAAATATCATTTTTATAACCTCTGTAGATGTAACTTGGGTGATGTCCTTTCTCTTCCATTTCTTTTACACCTATATAAGGAGCGCATCCGTTATCCGATGTAAAGATGATGATGGTATTTTCCAGTTGGTTATTTTTCTTTAATGTTTCTACAATTTGTTGCACCATGTCATCTATCATGACTACGAAATCGCCATAATCTCCTATAATTGTTTGACCTTTATATTTCTCTGCCGGTAATACGGGCGTATGTGGTGCGGTGATGGGGAGATAGAGGAAGAACGGTTTCTGACTGTTGCGTTGTTTGTCGATATAATCCACGCTGTGGCGTATGATATTAGGCAGGCAGTCTTGCGGCTCAAAATCGGCGCCTGCCACTCCGTTGCGTATCAGTTTGATTCCTTTCTGTGGACCGATGGTACGGTTGGGAAGAGCGGTCACTTTGTTGTTTTCTATATAAACGTGTGGAGCTGTGCCCAGCGATGCTGGTATGCCGTAGAAATAGTCAAATCCTCTCTCTGTAGGTCCGTTTTTGATGGGTTGTGAGAAGTCTACATCTTTCTGCTTTCTCTGACTATTTTGTATGTATGCCCAGTCCCAACCAAGATGCCATTTCCCGATGCAGGCAGTGCTGTAGCCGTTTTCAGAAAACATTTGGGCAATTGTCCGGCGGTCGGGAGTAATCATGGCTGGAGAGAACCCATTCAGCACTCCACTTTTCATGGTTGTCCGCCAAGGATACCTTCCGGTGATAATGGAGTAGCGCGAGGGAGTGGAGAGTGCGGAAGATGAATGGGCATCCGTAAAGGAAATTCCGGAGTGTGTCAAGTTATCGATGTTCGGAGTATGGATTTTGGATTCCGGATTGAATGCCGAAATGTCCCCATAGCCTAAATCATCTGCTAATATAAATATCACATTGGGCGATTGCGCCTTTATGGCAGTTGCCGCAAGGAATGCGGATGAGATTGTTATTAGTTTGTTCATCACTTTTGATTAAATCTTTTTGTGAATTCTATATCTTTATCAATTAGTCTATGTGAGTCCAATGAATCTTCAGAGTAATATAACGTGAAAAATCATTGAACTCACATTTGTTGTTTATTCTTGTACTATAACATTTATAGGACAGGTGAATCCATTCTCAAATTTGGGGGTTGCCGTGCCTGAGTTAGGCAGTGAATCGAATATGAAAGTGAATGTTCCCGCTTTATTTAATAAGGTACTTGCATCCGCATTAAAATCGACATACGATATGAAGTACTTTTCATTTAATTTTGGATCTTCAAAGAAATGAACGGTCTCATTACTTTTCTTGTTGGCTGTTCCAGCTCCAATTTTGGATTTGTTACCGGCTACTTTTACAACATCTGGTGTGTAGAATCCTCTAAACCAATCGTTCTTACCGTCATCATGCGCTTTGAAGTTATAGCCTATTGGTGCTGTAGCTCCTTCTGACTTGTATGTTGCAAACCAAATGCGCAAAGCAATATTACTTCCAAGTGCCTCTCCTTTGGTTAGGATTTTTGTTTGCTGGTTACTTTTGTATACCAATTCTCCTCGTACTGCTTTTACGGGATTACTTTCTGTAGGTTCCCAATCTTCATTGAAGGCCGGTATGTTAGTATCAGTAGTAAGGTTTGGATTGACAACAAATCCGGATACCGGATTTTCAGTAATTGTAAATTCAAAAGGCACCCATCCTGTTTCTCCTGTGACAGGATGTTTGGGAAAATACTGCACGATGTCATTACCGGCATCTGTATTTGTATATTTCCTCTATGAAAAGCAAGACCGCGACTATCTTTGTGAGTGGAAACGAGTGTCTATTCCTTTCTACATCTTTTTTCCTTGCACTACTGCATGGCGGTTCAGTTCCGATTATAGTCGGAACAATGAACAATTATGTAAATTTCCTCTTCGAGATTAAAACTCAACCGGGTGTCCTACTCCGTCCGAAACGATAGCCACTTTGCGAAAACGGGATATAATCACCACAAATATATTGACCTTGTAACGGACGGTTGTATCATTATACGGCAGTCATATGGGCTGCCGTATAATGATCTGTTGGTTTGATATACTGAGTTCCCTGACTAAGTACATACCATACTGCAACAAGTATTTTTCTCGCAATAGCTACTTGCACCTTCATCTTGTTCTTTCTTCTTTCGATACATTGCCTGTATGAGAATTCTGCGAAAAATGAATCTTTCATACGTGCAGCTCCCCATGAACATTCAATCATGGTTTTTCTTACAAACCTGTTACCATGTGTGATACCTCGTGCCTTGATTTTGCCAGCGCTTTCCTCGTTACGGGGTCTTAGCCCCACCCACGACACCAATTTCTTTGGTGTCTGGAAATGTGTCATGTCTGTTCCTATTTCTGCTATTATTGAGGTCGCACTACGTTCTTTCACTCCCGGTATAGTCTGAAGGTTTTCAACTTCTTGAGGAAACCACTCCATGCATAGTGCAGTCATCTTTTGCTGTGCTTCGTCCTTGTGCCGTTGCTGCAATTCAATCTCTTCTACAAGCTGTTTTATAATGTCTATGTCGGTCTCGCTGACCACTCCGGTAAGTGCTTTCACCAATGTTTCTCTGCCATGCCTGTTGATTGTTCTTCCATGCAGTTCCTTCACAAGGACTTCCGCATCTGTCACACCTTGGGATATAAGTTTAACTATTGAACGGTACCCTTTGGAATCTGTTGTGGATATATAATTACTGATTCTGATGTTGCACCTCTGGATGCATTGGTCAAGTTTGACTAAATTGCGGCTTATGGAAGCATTCAGGTCAAATATCCTTCTGTCATATTGACGCAGACGTTGAATTTTATCATCAGGAACAAAGCTTGATGCTATCAGTTCTTTACTCAGACAAGTAGCTATCCATTCGGCATCATTCACATCACTCTTTTTGCCAGGAAGCTGTTTTATAAAATAAGGGTTTACCAGATGAAGTTTCACTGACCCTTCAAGCACTCGCCATATGGGTATCCAGTAGATACTGGTACTCTCCATTGCACACTCTTCAACACCTTCAGAGACCATAAGGTCGCGAAGTGTGACCAACTCTTCGGTAAGAACTCCGAATTTATGCTGGATTTTTTCTCCATTAGCACACAGAATACAGCAAAAAACACTATCTTTGTGTACGTCAAGACCGCAGACTACCTTCATAGAAGTATTTTTTTATTGGGACATCAAGCCCGTTGGACATATGAGGATGGGGAAACCCTATGACCTCGTTTTTACCACAAAGATAGTCGCGGTCTTGACTTTCTTATTTACCGGGCGTAAAAAATCTGTTTTTTTATATACCTTTGATATATATCTTATAGTTACCAGGCTTTTCGATATAAGACTTGGGCGTTGAAGCACTGATAGTCCAAGATGCAGATGACATGGGGCGTGTGCGGTTTCCCCCATAGAGTATATCAGATGTGTTTTCGTCCCACATGCCTACAGAAATTGGTTTTGAGTTTGTCCCATGAAAGAATATGTCATTTTCTCCCCAAACGTGGCTTAGAGCGCCGTCTTTTAATGTAAAAGCTTCGGGGTATTGTTCGATGTTTTCTTGGGTGGGAATAAACAAAGTAAGTGCTTTTACGCCATTTTCTTCGGTAAAACTGGGGCGAATGGCATTATTGGCAATCATAATGGAATTGTAACGTAGGTTAGCAACACAGTTGTATGTAAGTCCTGCAGTTTTGATTTCTGTGGAGGGGCTGGACATTCGCGCATACCAAAATATTTGTTCGTTTTGTGCTCCGGTCACTGGAGCAGATTGATTTACCCAGTTAATTTCTCCACCGAGAAGGACAAAAGGTTTCTCACTGGTAGGAATGAGTTCACGTGCAGGACGTTGAGTGCCCTCAGCCCAAATTGGAATTGTTTTAGTGACAGTAGTGCCAATTTTTTCTCCATCTTCAAAAATATCAAATGAGATAGGTACCGACCCGTCTTGCGTTGGGGTTCCGCTTATTGGGAAATAAGCATATTGTTTATCTCCCTGAAAGGAGAGTTGTACCTCTCCGTCTTCTATTTTCAATCCTGTTTCGGATGACCGATCAACAAACTTGACGAGTAGTTTCCGACCAAACCCGTTGACGAACGGAATACCCAAGCGGTCACCCGGTTCGTTTTCATCACCAGCAAAAGCGGGGGTACCTTTGGCTAGGAATCCGTCTACATAAATGGTTGATTCTTGTACGTTTAACCCCTTTTCTTGTACAATATATTCTATTCCGGGGTGTTCGCAAGAACAGAACAGACTTGAAATAAACAATATGGATAGTAATGCGGTAATCTTATTCATAATCATGTTTCCTTTCGTTTATATAACATTTGTTATCTTGCACCATAATTTTGTGTCAGCTTAGGATTGGAACGTATCTCTTGTGACGGAATAGGAAATAAGGTACAGTATTGGTCAATCTCAAATTTTTCGCTCTTCATATAGTAGTTGTTCACATTAGGAGAGCTGTTGGAAGTATAAGCATTATAGAAATTGGTGAAGTGTTGGTTCATTACTTCTACTGCTTTCCCTGAGCGTACGAGATCGAACCAGCGATGTCCTTCGAACGCCAATTCCAATGTTCGTTCGTCATAGATTGCTTGGTAAACCTTTTCTGGAGTATCTAGAACCCATTCTTTATTAGAGTCTCCAGATGCAAGGTACGGAACAATACCGGCCCTTTCCCGTACAAGGTTGATTGTATTATTCAAAACGCTTTGTGACAGAACTCCGTCACTTATATGTGCTTCCGCTTCTGCCAATAACAGCAGTACGTCCGCAAAACGGAGGATATACCAATTGTCATCAGAATCATTTACTTTATATTCTGATGAACCCATGTATTTGCCGCACATCCACTGGTCGTCTGCGCTAAAGCCTTTGACAGAAGTCCGGAAAGAGGTACCAGTATAAGGGTCGTAAGGATATGCGACGTTTTGTGTATAATCTTTATTTTCATTAACCGGAAGATAAGAAATACCATCTGTGTCTAATTTGATATTACCGTCGCTGATGCGTGTATCGGTGTAGATAACATCATCGAATTTGCGTACTTCATATTGATAATCGGGATACATGGAATCCCATTTCTTTGCCATGTCCATAAAATATCCGGTCGGTGCGCATGCGCCATTTCCTTGATTTGAAATGGGAGATGGGATATATCCGTTTGAGTTGGCTTTATTGCGGGGTGCATAGGATGCGGGTGAGAAAAGAGTGTAGAACGGGCTGCCCAATCCTTCTGCCTGACCTGTTTTATATTCCACTTCCCATATAGACTCACTTGAATGTTTGTTTGTGGGCTTGAATAATTCACTGAAATTCGGGTACAATTCGTATCCTCCATTGTTTATCACATCTTCTAGATAATACTTGGCGGCTTCGTATTGCGTAGTGGTCGTTTCCGGATAAAATACGGTAATGTTTGGATTGGCAGATATATCTTTCCATGCTTCTACGTTGGGATAAGCAGCTTCTGTGATGTCGTTCGGCATGGATAGAAGTACTTTTCCCAGTAAAGCCTCTGCCGCATATTTGTTGACTCTTCCTGTTGGAGTTTTCTCTCCGTTATTTGTTGAGCGATAAAGATTGTTAGATTCGATGGCGGTGGTCAAATCGGTGAGAATTCGTATATACACCTCTTCTGTGGATGCACGCAGATGACCTCTGGAATCTGTGTATTCTTGCGGGATATCCATAATGATGGGTACTCCGCCGTAAGCGCGAACTAAGTTGAAATAGAAAAGGGCACGTAGTACTTCGGCCTCTGCAATGTATTTCTGAACGGCTTCATCATTTCCGAAAAGTTCTTTTCCTTTCTCAATGACCGTGTTGGCTCTTATGATTCCTTTGTAGTGATGAGCCCAGTAGTTTTGGTTTCCGCTGTTGTTGGCAGATATGGTAAATTTTTCAATTTCATGTCGGAAAGTATTGGCATAATAATTGGTCTGATTCGGGAATGCGACATCCGAACGCACATCACCGAAGAGATAGATGCTGGCCGAATACAGTCCGTTGTCTCTCAATGAAGAGTAAGTTGAATACAATGCCGAACGTATATCATCGGGTGACTTGTAGAAATTTTTACCCGTTAAAGTGGTTTCCGGCTCAATGTCTAGAAAACCAGTACAAGCGGACATACAGGTAGTAACCAATGCCATTGTAAATATATTCTTCAAATTTTTCATATTCTTTTTCATGCTTTAGATTTATAATGTAACTTTCAGTCCCATGGTGAAATTTCTGGATAAAGGATATCCGGTACGGTCGATGCCCGGTGCGGTGGCCGAACGGAATGTGTTGGCTTCGGGGTTCATACCGGTATATTTGGTGAAAGTATGCAAGTTGTCGATATTGAAACTTAGTACTAATCCGTTTAAAAAGGTTTTCCGAAGCATCTTTTTGTCGAATGTGTACGAAAGTTGGATATTACGGATGGACAGATAAGAACCATCTTCGAGATATCGGTTGGTAAATTTACTCATTTCCGTAGTTGGACGTACATCATTGGAGGTGTAAGTACGGTCCGCTAAACCATTACCCGGCGATTCGGGCGAACGCCATCTGTCTACTACTTTGATGGAAAGGTTGTTATTGTTGTTTCCGCGGAGTGTTTCACGTAATGTATAGTTGTAAATCTGATTTCCGTATTGTCCGTTCAACTGAAAACTAAATGAGAAGTTTTTGTATGAGAATGTGTTGACCATACCGGCATTGAAACGTGGATAAGGATTTCCTATAATAGTACGGTCATTATCATCATAAAGTCCGTCACCGTTGAGATCATACCATTTACAGTCTCCTGGACGAACGTTCGGGTCGAAAGCTAGTCCTGAATAGGGGTCGTTCCGCAGTGCTTGAATCTCCTCCATTGACTGATAGATACCGCCGAATACATTTCCGTAGAACATACCTATCGGATAGCCTACTTTCGTGATGTTTGATTCTGCTACTCCATCAGTGATGGCTTCAGAATCGAGTCCTAGTGCCAATACCTTGTTTCGGTTGGCGGAGATGTTGAACGTAGTTGTCCATTTGAATTTGCCGGTCAAGTTACGTGATACGATATTGAACTCGATACCCTTGTTTTCAACGGAACCGACGTTTTGTAGCATGCGTGAAACTCCTAAAGTGCTTGGAACGATTGTATTGAGAAGCATATCGGAGGTGATAGACTTGTACAAATCAAGTTGCATGAATATTCGGTTGTGGAAAAGACCTATATCTATACCTAAGTTTGTCTGTTTGGACACTTCCCATTTCAAATCTGGATTAGCAATGTTCGATGGAGCCCAGCCATTTACAACAGAACCATCTACTATATACGATTGCTGTGACATTTTGGTCTCATAGTTGTAGTCTCCGATAGCATTGTTGCCGGACAAGCCGAAGCTACCTCGCAATTTGAGTTCACTAAGTACTTTCCTGAGTGGTTTCATGAACTTTTCTTCTGTCATAGCCCATCCTGCAGAAATGGAGGGGAAATAACCATATTTGTTGTTCTTTCCGAAGCGGCTTGAGCCATCTGCACGGAATACTCCTTGAACCATATATTTTCTTTTGTAGTCGTAGGTCAGTCGGGCTATGTAGGATAGCATACGGTCTTCGGTTTTATTATAATATCCTCCGTTGACTACACCTCCGTTGATGGAAGGTAGAGATTCTGTCGCAAAATGATAGGCGGATGTGTAGAGCTTGTTGAGTTGGTTGCTTTGTATAGTCATACCTCCTACGGCACTGATGTTATGGTCTCCGAACTCTTTCTGATAGGTCAGTATGTTTTCGTTAATCCACATGAGCTTGCGGGTCATTGTGGTGGAAGCCTCAGAGTCAGTACGGTTTTTGCCAATGGAAGCCGGATACCATATTGAGTTTTCGGATGACATGATATCGATAGCCAATGATGGTTTGAACGTTAATCCCTTGGCCAACTTTAATTCGAAGTTAAGACCGCCAACAATGCGATTCTGACTCGTTTCGTTTTTGTACTCATGAGCGATTCTGACTGGGTTGTCTTGGTTGTCAGCTAATGGCGAATCGGTAAGAGTGGGGAATGCACCGGTTTCGGGATCTCTTGAATCGGTTGCCTTAGTCGGTGCCAGGTTGTACTCTAATGTGGAAAAATATTCTCCATTCGGGAGTTTGACCGGGAAAAAGGGATACATGGAAATTGCGGTTCGGATTACACTGTTCGAGCCTTCTCCGCCTTCTCTGGTCCTTCTCTGATTGATAAACGTAGGAGCAAAGTTCACAGTTACTTTGGCCCATTTATTTAATTCGATGTCGAAGTTGGAACGGAAAGCGAATCTTTTCATTCCAGTACATATCAGAATACCTTCCTGGTCGAAGTATTCGCCGGAAATTCGGTAACGCATATTTTTACTTCCTCCTGCAATAGATAAGTTGTATTTCTGTTGAATGGCATTTTGGAAGATGGCATCTTGCCAGTCTGTATTGAGATTCTCGTCGAAAGGAAAATAGTCTTGATTTTGATTTGTTGTGTAACGGAATCTTTCATTCAGATTCTTATCTTTATAATATTCCAGCAATTGGGCTGTGTTCATCAATTCAAACTTATGTTGTATTTGGGCTATGGTGGTTGCGGCATTAATGGTTATTGTTGGTTTTGCACTTTCACCGCGCTTTGTGGTAATAAGTATTACACCATTGGCACCGCGCGAGCCATATACAGCGGTTGAAGCGGCATCTTTCAGAATCTGAATGTTGGATACATCATCAGGATTGACTGCTGACAGGCCGCCTTCCATCGGTATTCCGTCGACAATGTATAAAGGTTCCGAGCCAGCAGTAACGGTACCGATACCACGAACTTCTACATTAATATCACCACCGGGAGTTGCATCGGAAGTCTGTATACGAACTCCTGGCACTAAACCCGAGATGGTCTGTTCGATGGAAGAACCTACATATCCAGATAATTCTTCGGATTTGATGGAGGTCATGGCAGACGTTATTGTTCTTTTGGTCTGGGTTCCATAGCCAATGACTACGGTTTCATCCAACATATAGCCGTCTTCAATCATGACTACCTTAATAAGTTTCTTTGGATCTTTGATTGTGATCTCTTGTTTTTGAAATCCGATGAACGAAAATTCAAGAATTGGATTTTTACCTTTCGTTTGAATTTTGAAAGTGCCATCAATAGTAGTGGTGGTCCCATAATTGGAATTTTGGCAAAGGACATTCACGCCGGGTATAGGCTGTCCTTGCTCGTCAACAACAGTTCCTGTTGCAAATGTTCGGGCATTCTGGGCGTATGTATTTCCATCTGTATATGAAGAAACTGCAAATATGGAGAATACAATAATTAGGAAAAGAATGCGGATAGAAATAATATTTCTCATATAGTAATAAATTTAGTTATGCCACAAAAATACAATCAATATACTAATTTTTTATAGGATGTAAAGCCGCCAAAGAGAATTTGTAAAACAGTATAATATATAATATATTGAATAATAGCTGTTTATGTGCCGTGAGTGATGGGGAAAATGTAATAGGTGTGTGAACTGTTTATAGTTGAGGAAGGTGTTGAATATGGAGATATCGGATTTTATATTCATTTTTACCATAACTACATAAATTGTCTTTATTTCCAATGTATTTATTTGATTTATAGAGTTTTATCTGTTGGTAGACTTACTTTTATCTTAAAATGGAACCAGATGTGACTCAATGGTATTAGCATTTCGTATATTTGCATAAATATAAAAGTATTTGTTTTCCCTTTCAACAACTAAAATCGCATAAAATATGAAGAATCACTCAAGACATTTTGTAGCCGCTACTTGTGCTTTAGCAGCATTTTCTCCTGTTGAAATGATGGCTCAGAAACAACCTAACTTTGTTATTATCGTTGCAGATGATATGGGATATGGTGATGTGGGCATATATGGTAATGAGTATATAAGGACCCCGAATATTGATCAAATGGCGCGAAAGGGGATGATGTTCACAGACTTCCACTCGAACGGTTCAGTTAGTAGTCCGACGCGTTGCGGGCTATTAACCGGACGTTATCAACAGAGAGCTGGTTTGGAGAGAGTTCTTTTAGTACCCCGGAATGATAAAGATAAGGAGGTGGGACTTCCGTCGGAAGAAATAACCTTTGCAAAAGTCATGGGAGACAATGGATACCGGACAGCTTTGATTGGCAAATGGCATTTAGGATATTTACAGAAACATCATCCGATGAATTTCGGCTTTCAGAAGTTTGTAGGTTTTAAGTCCGGAAATGTCGACTATCAGAGCCACCGCAACCGTTATGGTGATATGGATTGGTGGGATGGACTGGAAGTGAAAGATATGCCGGGATACACAACAACCCTATTAACAACGCTCTCTGAAGATTATATAAAGGAAAATAAAGATAAGCCGTTTTGTCTATATATAGCACATGCGGCTCCTCATTCTCCCATGCAGGGCCCTCATGAGAAAGCGATTCGTACAGAGGCCACTCCGGAAGGGGATAAAAACTCTGATAGATCGAATAAAGAAATCTATAAAGATATGGTAGAGGAATTAGACTGGAGTGTAGGGCGGATTCTGGAGACACTGAAGAAATATAAACTGGATGAGAATACTTTCGTTGTCTTTTTCTCCGACAATGGTCCGGTAATAAATAATGGAGGTTCTGCCGGAGGATATAAAGGTGCTAAAGGAAGTCCATGGGAAGGTGCTCATCGTGTTCCTGGCATTTGTTATATGCCCGGTACTATTAAAGAGGGCACAACATGCGAACAAACAGTGATGAGTTTCGACCTTTTTCCAACTATGTTGGATATGGCTGACATTCATTATAACGATTCAAAGAAGAAACTGGATGGAACCTCTCTGGTGCCTTTGTTCAAAGGAGAAAATCTTGCTCCAAGGCTTTTATTTTGGGGTAATGGTAATAAGACTATATCAGTGAGAGACGGTAAATGGAAACTGGTTCGTTACAATCAAAAGGGGGACATTACGCTGCATTTGTTTGATTTGAACAATGACCCATACGAGAAAAACAATTTGAGCAAGCAGGAACCTGAATTGGTTGAAAGACTGGACAAAGAGATTACCCACTGGGCTGACTCCGTCTATTCGGAAGTTCCTGATCAGTTTGCTCGAAAAGTACAGCGCACGAATAAAAAATAACACGTTAACATACATAGTAACTATGAAGATAGAAAAAACAGCCTTGTTGGCATTGGGAGCTGCTATGACTTCCGGTGCGGCTTTGGCCTCGAATACGGTTGATAAATCGACTCCTAATGTCTTGCTGATTCTTGTAGATGATCTTGGATTGGGCGATTTGTCCTGCCAATATGCCAAAGATTTGAGTACTCCCAATATTGATCGCATCTTTGAAACGGGAGTACGTTTGGATAATTTTTATGCCAATTCATCGGTATCTTCTCCTTCGCGTGCCGCACTGTTGACCGGGCGTTTCCCGGCTATGGTAGGAGTGCCCGGAGTCATACGTCCCTCCGTTGACCAAAATTGGGGCTATTTCGATCCGTCTGCCGTCACTATGCCCGAGGTGCTCAAGAATGGTGGTTATAGAACCGCGCTGATTGGTAAATGGCATTTGGGTTGGGAAAGTCCGAATCTTCCTAATGAAAGAGGATTTGATCATTTTCATGGCTTTCTTGCGGATATGATGGATGACTATTACACGCATCGGCGACAGGGAGGAAATTATATGTACCTGAATGACAAGGAAATCGATCCTAAAGGCCATGCTACCGAATTGTTTACTTCATGGAGTGTGGATTATATCAAGAAAGAAGCAAAAGAGAAGAATCCCTTTTTTCTTTATCTTGCCTACAATGCTCCCCATTCTCCTTTGCAACCTCCGGTAGAATGGGTGAACAAGGTGCAAGAGAGAGACAAGTCTCTGCCGGTTAAGCGTGCAAGGCTGATAGCCCTGATTGAACATTTGGATTATAATATAGGTAAGGTGATACAATCTCTTGAGGAAAGTGGTCAATTGAATAATACGTTGGTGATATTTGCTTCTGATAATGGAGGAGACCGGGGAAGTATGGCGAACAATGGTCCTACCCGGGGTGCCAAAGGCGATATGTTTGAGGGTGGTATTCATGTCGCTTGCGCATTGAATATGCCGGGAGTTTTCGAAGGTGGCCGACGTGACAATCACTTCGTGGTGATGATGGACCTTATGCCTACTATATGTGACTTTGTAAATGTACCAGTCAAGCATGAGATAGACGGTATTTCCGTACTGGATGCCATTAAGGGAAAGACCCAGAACACAGAAGACCGCTTTGTCTTCTGGCTCCGAAATGAAGGTGGCGCGCAGTTTTGTGGCAAGTCACAGAGTGCTGTGAGGTATAATGAGTATAAACTTTTACAGAATCTTCCCTTTGAAAAGTCGCAGATGTTCAATTTGGAAGAGGACTCTTTGGAAACTACTCCGCTACCTTTGCAAGGGGATATGTTTCGGAAATTGAACAATGCAATGACTAAACATTACCGTGCTTGGGGGGCAGTCCCTTGCCAGGCACCGTCTAAATAGAAACTTAAATCATAAAATAAAACTAGTATGATGAATTTAAAAATGAAAAACAAGACTCTGTTCCTATGCCTTCCAGCTATATTAAATGTCCCTTTTGGAGGCTCTTCCGTATTCGGAGCAAATCCAGAAAAAGTCAATAAAGAAAATAGCCCGAAACGTCCTAATGTACTTGTATTACTAACGGATGACCAGACATTCAGCACTATCCATGCCTGGGGTAATAACGAAATTCAGACTCCGAATATGGATAGGCTTGTCAATCAGGGTATGTCATTCACCCAAACTCACGTAATGGGCGGGCTCAATGGCGCCATCTCGCAGCCCAGTCGTGCGATGCTCCTTACCGGGCGCGGTCTGATGGATGTACACCGCAACGGACAAATCATCCCCAAGAATGAGAAAACATTTCCCGAACTGTTCCGCGAGAACGGCTATACAACCTTCGGAACCGGCAAATGGCATAGTGACAAAGCTGCATTCAACCGTTCGTTCTCTACGGGTGCAAATATTTTTTTCGGAGGAATGCATCCCTATGGAAATGAAAAGGAAGAAAAGGGACACCGATGCCCTTATCTGCATGAGTATGACCCGACAGGGAAATACAAAAATGGTCAATGGGTAAATGCATCACTCAATACTTTCTCATCTGAGTTGTATGCCGATGCCGCCATCAAGTTCATTGAAACAAATGCATCGAATGATAACCCGTTTCTGATGTATGTCGCATTTACTTCGCCGCATGATCCGCGTAACGTATTACCCGATTACGGACGCAAATACGGCAGCAAGGAAATTACGATGCCAAAGAATTTTGTCACACAGCATCCGTTTGATAATGGTGATCTTAATGAACGTGATGAAAAACTGTTGCCTACTCCGCGTGTACCAGAACAGGTGCTTGCTGAAAGGGCCCGCTATTACAGTATGGTGAACGAGGTAGATGTTCAGATAGGACGTATCCTTGATATGCTTGAAAAAAGCGGCAAAGCCGATAACACCATCATCGTATTTGCTGCGGACAACGGCCTTTGTGTCGGAGAACACGGACTGTTGGGGAAACAGAACTTATATGAAGCAGCGGTGAGAGTGCCTTTAGTGATATGCGGACCTAATATCCCGCAAAATGTCATGAGCGATGCCTACTGTTATCTTTATGACCTTTACCCCACTCTCTGTGATCTTTCGAATATAAAGGCGCCAACTACTGTTAAGGGTATTTCATTAGCGCAAACCATACAGAACCCGAAAGTGAAAAAGCGCAAGGACATATTGCTGACATATATTAACCTCCAAAGAGCCATCAAGAAGGATGGCTTCAAACTTATACTTTACAATGTGGACGGTCAGCGTCATCCACAGCTTTTTGACCTTAAGGCGGATCCAATGGAAATGAATAATCTTTATGACAATCCGAAGTATAGTAAAAAACGTGAAGAGCTTACTAAATTACTTTATGCTCGAATGGCGTCTGTTGGCGATTTCTGTGATCCTACTAAACCGGATTGGGGCTATCCGACGAAACTGAAATGGGAACAAGTTGTTAAAGTCAATCCTTGATGTAGAAGAATGTGTGTTCGGGGGCTTGTATAGCTCGATATGAGAAAAATAATCATTCCCACTGCAATAAGAAAAAAACAGCTTATTGCAGTGGGTGTTTTTTTATTGTCCGATACGTCCCACTCTTTCCTCGAAATCGTTACGATCACCAATGGCTTTGCTTCTCATTTTTGAGCGGTAGTTGTAAATGGTCGATAGTGAGTATTGCAGGAAATGGGCTATTTTCACACTATCTGTGATTCCTAACCGAATCAGTGCAAAGATTCTCAGTTCGGGAGTCAGTAGTTTACCAGTACCAGGTATTATGGCATTTTCGGGTGATAAGAGCGCGTTAAAGTCCGCTACGAAGTTGGGGAATAAGTTGAGAATAGCTTTGTCGAAATTATTGTAGAACTCGGCCAAGTCTTCTTCCGTGTTCAACGAAGATTTGAGGAAAGAAACCACTTTATTGATATCTTCACTCTTTGCTATTTTAAGGGCTCTTTTTTTGAAACTGTCTATCTGAGTGATATAGTTGGTGTATTGTTCCATATATAATCCCACATATTCTTCCTTAATTTTACTGCTATCAGCCAGTGCAGAGTTTATGTTTTGTATTTCATCCAAATGATATGACAGGCTTTTATTGGCTTGTTCCACTTTTTTCTTTTGCTTTTTTAGTTGGGTGAAAAGTATAAATAATAGGATACAGACAAGGCACAGCGAACTGAGTAGGCTACTAATAATAACAAATTTGCGTTTTTCTTTCTCTTGAAAAGCCTTGTCGATGAAGAGGTACATATCCGAGGCTTCAATTGTATTGATTCTGGCATTACATAAGATGGCATCTTCCATTGCATTTTTCATGTATGTGTATGCCCGATCTATGTCTCCACTCTCAAAAATAAGTTTTGCCAATATTCGTAAAGAACGGTTCTCTCTAGTTCCGCTTATTGCATCGGATATGGCAGATATGGCAAAGTACTTGATTGCATTCTTAGAGTCACCTTTGCCTTGATAGGCAGAGGCTAATGAATAAGCTAATATGCCGGCATTCCGTGAATATTGGGGATAGCTTAAATAAGCACTATCCAGCATATAGATGGCATCATTATATTTCTTTTTGTGTAGCAGGATAGGGGCAATTGTGAAAGCTCGTATATTGGAAGGGACTTCTGCGCATTGAAGTAAAGAGTCACGATAAGTTTGTTCTATCAAATCATTCTTGCGTGATTCTATTTCACTGGAAGCAAAATTCTTTTGGTGATTGTAGATAGTGGCTTGTCCGAGGAAGTATTCCACTTTAAGTTTGGGAGACAATAATTCATGTTGTATGGGATTGACAATGGACAATGCTTCTTTGAAAAATCCCATGGAAGATAAAATACGTGCATAGTCTAACTTGGCTTCAATGATAAGCTCTCCATCTCCACTTTCTTGAGCTAATTCATTCATATGAATAGCATAGGTTAAAGCGGAATCTTTTTGAAAGGAAGAATAGGCGAAACATAATAATTCGGCTATTTGTACTTTTTTGTGTATTTTATGGTGTAACTTCAGTTCTATTTTGAGACTATCTATTTGCTCTTGCTTTTGTTCTGCATAATCTAATTTATACTTTAGGGCTTTATCTAATGTTTTTAGTAATGATTTGATTTCATCGTTAGCTGTAGCCGGATTGATAAAAATAAAGCAGAGTAACACAGGTAAAATAAACTTTCTCATGATTATATTAGATTTTATCGCTAAAGCTGAATTTGGGATAAAGGTAAATATAATATTTGATAAATGCTAGCTTGTGATTTAATTCTCATGTCTGAGATTTATAATTCCATACCAAACCGTAAAAGAATACCAGTTTGATATGGAATTTATGATATGAAATCTTTTTCAGAAATGTCTATGTATAATTAAAGAATAATTGTTATTTGTATTTTTTTGCAAACTCTACCGAAACAGAATTGCTGAAACTTCCGCAAACTTCCGCTGCGAAGTCTTTTCCGCATTGGATTATTTTATCCCAGATTTCTTCATTCAAGTTATTTAGATCGCGGTATCGAACATCATATTTGAGTAATCCATAAATGAGTCCTGCATTAAAATTGTCGCCGGCTCCAATGGTGCTGACTGCCTGTAACGGTTCTACCGGGTAATCTTTGTTGACTAGATTGGTGCGCAATGCTACCTTTTGCCCGCCTGCAGTACAGATGAATTGTGGGCAATAGAACTTGATTTTATCCTTGTATATCTTGTCTATATCCTGCATGTTGTACATATAGAGGAAATCCTCTAATGAACCGCGTACAATATCTGCATATTCAAGATTCTCAATAATGGTTGGAGCCAGTTTCATGGCTTCATTCTTATGAGAAGAGCGGAAATTCGGGTCGTAATAGATGATGGCTTTCTTTTCCCGTGCCTGATCGAGTAATTCGAGAACCTTTTCCCGCAGTACCGGATTCAATGCATAATACGAACCCACCATCACAATGTCATCTTCCTCTAATTTAGGGAATAGGACGTCCAAGCGCTGTTTAGGGTAATCTTTGTAAAAGATATACTCTGCATCGCTTTGCTCGTTGAGAAAAGCGAGTGATACGGGTGATTTACCGTCCGGGAATACGTTGACATGATCCGTGGGGATATTATTCTCACGCATAAACTGTAGGATAATATTGCCTACACGGTCATTCCCGGTTTCACTGATGAAGCCGACGTTTATTCCCATTCGTCCCAATGAGACGATGCCGTTGAATACAGAGCCTCCCGGTACGGCTGCGGAAGGCTGGTCACCTCGAAAGATGATATCGAGGATTGTCTCTCCGATACCGATTACTTTTCGCATAGTGATCTTGATTTTTCTCCCAGATAACCACCATGATGGCGTTTTGAATATTCGGCGATCGTAAATCCGGTTTCTTTCATGGTTTGTACCACCAATATATCTCCGATCACTGTCATGGCAGTGGTAGAGGTAGTAGGAGTCATGCCTAACACACAGACTTCAGCCGGCTTACCGGTACTAAGACAAACATCCGACTCTTTTGCCAACGGACTGTCCGGATTGCCGGTAATAACAATAAACTTCAAATCCGGATCCAGATTATGAGCCAGACGGGTTAATTCCACAATCTCCCGTGTCTTGCCCGAGTTGGAGATCAACAGGAGTAAATCATTCTTTTGTAAAATACCCAAATCCCCGTGTTGTGCTTCGCTGGGGTGCAGAAAGACAGATGGAATACCGGTGGAACAAAAAGTTGTAGCAATGTTCATGGCAATCTGTCCGGCTTTTCCCATACCGGAAGTTACCAGTTTTCCCTTTTTCTGATGTATTTGTTCTACAATCAGTTTCACTGCTTTTTCATAAGCGTCTGTTACAGGGATGTTGAGCACAGCTTGTGCTTCCTGTTGCAAAAGTTGTTTGATGGAGTCTATCATATAATCAGTTTATTTTTTCTTTTAATTCGTTCAATGTGTTTGCTACTTCGTAGTAGGTTGAGAATGGTTGTCGTGCAAAACCTTTGTCCTCCAGTGTGTGGAGTGCTTTTAATAGTTCGTCATAGAAACCATATTCGTTGTAGAAGATGACCTTTTTCCGGTGATAACCGATAGAAGCAGCAGCTATTACATGGAAAATCTCATCGAGTGTACCGACGCCTCCGGGTAGTGCGACTAAAACCTCCGACTTCTCCGTTATGATGTCTTTGCGGTCACTCAAATTGCGGGTATGAATTTCTTCGTCTAACAGAATGCTTACTTTGCCGTTCTCCTCCAGTTTGGCGGGAACAACTCCGATGACCTTGCCTCCGTTTTCTTTCACGGCGCGGGCTACACATTCCATCAGTCCGAGGCTGGCCCCTCCATATATCAAGGTTTTGCCTTTCTGCCCCATCCATTCTCCTATTTGGCGGGCACTTTCGAAGTACATTTTGTCAATGTTTTCGGAGGCGGAACAGAATATTCCTATCTTTTCCATATACGTTGTTGCTGTTATAGTCCACAAATATCTGCAATTTTCTATAAACAGCAATAAGTTTTATTGTATTTTTGTGGCATTAATTCAATAAGGAAGTATAAAACAATGCAAGGTAACGAATATACATTGCCAAATGGCTTACGTATTATCCATGAACCGACCCTCTCAAAAGTAGCTTATTGTGGTTTTGCGATCGATGCCGGAACGCGCGATGAGGCAGAGAATGAGCAGGGAATGGCCCATTTTGTAGAACACCTGATTTTTAAAGGAACGGAGAAGCGTAAAGCCTGGCATATCCTCAACCGGATGGAGAATGTGGGGGGCGACCTGAATGCTTACACTAATAAGGAAGAAACGGTGGTCTATGCCGCTTTCCTGAAAGAACATCTGGAACGGGCGCTTGAACTGTTGGGGGATATTGTATTTCATTCAACCTTTCCGCAGCATGAGATAGAAAAAGAAACGGAGGTCATTATTGATGAAATCCAGTCGTATGAGGATACTCCGTCGGAACTGATCTTCGATGATTTTGAAGATATGATCTTCCGCAATCATCCATTGGGAAGAAACATTCTTGGTAAACCGGAACTGCTGCGGAGTTTTCGTACGGAAGACGTTCTATCGTTTACCCGCCGGTTTTACCAACCGGGGAATATGGTGTTTTTTGTTCAGGGACAATATGATTTCAAAAGAATCATTCGCCTGGTAGAGAAATACCTCTTGGATATTCCTGATGTAAGAGTAGAGAATCGTCGTACACCTCCGCCTCTTTATGTGCCGGAACATTTGACGGTTCCCAGAGACACACACCAGGCACATGTAATGATTGGTAGCCGTGGCTATAATGCGTATGACGACAAACGCACGGCTCTCTATTTATTGAACAATGTCCTCGGAGGTCCCGGAATGAATAGTAAACTCAATGTGTCCCTTCGTGAGCGTAGAGGACTGGTTTATAATGTAGAATCCAATCTGACCTCTTACACGGATACAGGGGCTTTCTGTATTTATTTCGGGACGGATGTAGATGATATGGATACCTGTTTGAAACTGACCTATAAGGAACTGAAGCGGATGCGTGATGTGAAAATGACTTCCTCCCAGTTGGCAGCAGCGAAAAAGCAGTTGATCGGACAAATCGGAGTGGCATCTGATAACTTTGAGAATAATGCACTGGGAATGGCGAAAACATACCTTCATTATCATAAATATGAATCATCAGAGCTTGTTTTTAAGCGTATTGAGGAGTTAACAGCAGAGCAACTACTGGAGGTTGCCAATGAAATGTTTGCAGAAGAGTATTTATCAACGCTGATTTATAAGTAGCTTTTTGATACTGCTACGATACATTGACAATTAATAATCTGTTAATATTAAACTAACTATGAGAAACTTAACACGAAATGTCTGGATTTGCTTGGGTCTGATAATGTTTCCCCTTACAACATTCGGACAGCAGAAGAACAATTTTACCTATGTGCCGGCTCAAGAGCTTTTATTGGTAGGAAAAGCGACTACCGAAGGTGAATATTTCCATCGGGTAGATACAGCAAAGTATTGTACGATGCCTCCTGCAGTAAAGAAGCTATTCACCAACTCTGCGGGTTTGGCTATTTCCTTCACAACGAACAGTCCGGTGATAAAAGCTAAATGGACTGTTCCTGACAATTACCAATTGCCAAACTTGACCAGACTAGCCCAGAAAGGCTTGGATTTGTATATCAAACGGGATGGGAAATGGCAATTTGCCGGAGTAGGGATGCCGGGTGGCGTGACTACGGAAAGAGTGATTGTCGATAATATGGGAACCGAAGAGAAAGAATGTTTGTTGTATCTGCCCTTATACGATGAGTTGAAGAGTCTGGAGATAGGCGTCTCTTCTGATGCTCACATATATAAAGGAGAAAATCCGTTCAAAAAGAAAATAGTAGTCTACGGATCCAGCATTTTGCAGGGAGCTTCTGCCAGCCGTCCGGGTATGGCCTATCCGGCCCGCTTATCCCGTAGCAGTGGATATAATTTCATTAATTTGGGATTGAGTGGTAATGGAAAAATGGAGAAAGAAGTTGCCGGGATGTTAGCGGATATTGATGCAGACGCTTTTATCTTGGATTGTATTCCCAATCCTTCTCCAAAAGAGATTACCGAACGGGCTGTTGACTTTGTAATGACCTTGCGGGAAAAACATCCGGATACACCTATTATTATCATACAGACATTGATACGCGAAACGGGAAACTTTAATCAGAAAGCCCGTGAGAATGTAAAGCAACAGAATGAGGCTATCGCCGAGCAAGTAGAAGTACTGCGTAAAAAAGGCGTAAAGAACTTGTATTTCATCAAAGAAGACCGTTTCTTGGGAACAGATCACGAGGGAACCATCGACGGAACTCACCCGAACGATTTGGGATTCGACCGGATGCTGAAGAAGTATAAACCTGCTATCAGCAAGATTCTGAAAATTAAGTTTAGAGACTAATAACGGAAAGAAATAAGAAGAAATAAAGGTCAATTCATGGGGGTGAATTGACCTTTTTTTTGCAAATGTGTTAAGTTGTTCCTGAAAACAAGAAGCTCGCTACTTCTTTAATAAATAAGATGTTTCGAATGACTTATAGAGAAGATTGTTCCAGATCTCTCAATCCTTTTTCCTCCAAATAATGAATAAGTTCTTGTGGACGGTCTGTTTGTATCATTGTTGCTTTATGCTTTAACATCCAGCCCCAATGTTTATCTTTACTTTCCAATAGAGCATTTTCATCATCATGTCCGCCACATAGACTATCCCATAAAGTATTCATCCATATCCGACTACCTGATTTAGCGATTTCATCTATTATTTTTAGATTCGGATTTGCATCATCTTTGAAGCATAATTCGTAAGCAATTGGGGTAAAGTTTTTGATAAAAGTTTGTATAGTGGCAACTGCTTCTTTATCCCATAAATTAACGATAGGCATATAAAGCATGCTTTCATTGGAGCCATACTCTTTTTTCACTTTCTCTACAGGATAGTATCCTTTGATGATGACCTGTTTCTCCATTCCACATTCCTGGATGATAGGCATAATTTCTTTTATGTAAGTACCTCCTTTGTCTATATTGACAAGAATACGGCCTTTACAGACATTTAATGCTTCTTTCAGTGTGGGGATTGGTTGGCGGGTCTTGATTCCGTTGCCGCTGCGTAGGACGAACTTTTTCAGTTCCTCGGTCGTATAATCTTTTATCGGTCCCTTTCCCGTAGAAGTACGGTCGAGAGTTTCGTCGTGCATACAAATAAAGTTGCCATCTTTAGTCGGTTGTATGTCAAGTTCTATCATATCAACTTTCATTGCAATTGCTTTTTCGATACTTTGCAGGGAGTTTTCCGGCGCATTGCGCCAGTCTCCTCTATGAGCGATAACAAAGATATACTTCGATTCATTATCATGTAGATTTTTCAAAAGTTTATCAGTCCTTGTTTGTGCGCTGATGGAAAATGCGGTTAGCAGAATAGGTAGTAAGAAAAAAAGTTTTTTCGTCATAACTTAATAGAATTCATTAATGATGGTAAAAGTCACCCGGGGCATCGCCCCGGGTGCTCGCTATTATTTGACAGTAATGCGGCGAATCAGGTAATTGACGGCGCCTGCCACATACATTGTTTTACAGTCCTCCGTAATTATGATTTCATACGGTTGGTTGAAGGTAGCCTTCAGTCCTTTTCCGTCGGAGAAACCTGCTTTCCCAGAACCAGCGATGGTTTCCAGCGTTCCTTTCGAGTAGTCTCCATTTGCGTCAGGAGTTAGTTTGCGGATGCAGTTGTACGTGTTATCCGAAAGATACAGGCATCCATCTGAACCGGCGGCTACCCCGAAAGTAGCACCCACTTTTGCACTAAGCGGATTACCGGGTTCTCCGTCATAATACTCTTGTCCTTTTACTCCGTCTCCTGCAATTGTTTTTTGCGTGCCATCTGGACTGATTTGAATCAACACATACCCATTAGAAGTACCAACAATCATATTCTTGTTTTTGTCGAACACAATATAGTTGGGAGATACGTTAAGAGTGGCGAAAGTTGTTTTTGTACCTGAAGGTGTGAATTTATAAATCGCCTTATTGTCGCGTGCCGATACATATATGTTATCTTCATCATCGAATGTAACATTCATTGGACTCTTCATTTCGGATGCTATGGTTGAAACAGACATACTGCCGGTTTCTATTTTCCGTAACATTCCTTTTCCTTTGTCGATGAAATAATAGTTTCCTTTCGAATCGAATCCACCTTGCCAGATAGCACTGCTACCGTCTACTGCCACATCGAGGAGTGAAGTGACCAGGAAGTCTGGAGAGATACGTCGTATATAGTTGTATCCTCGTTCTGTAAACCATAAACTGCCATCCGGAGCAAAAGCGATACCAGTGGGAAGCTTGGTTGTGGCTTCCGTACCGACTCCGTCTGTCATTTCGAATACTCCCTTCTGTCCAACGATTGTTTGAACGATATATTCCTGATCCGGTGTTTTCAGATAATTGAGCTCGAGGCCTGTCAATTCACCCGAGGGGGATTTGACGCGGATGGAATATTTTCCCGGAGCCATTTCAGGTAATATTATTTTCAGTTCGTCCTTGAAGGCTTCTATAACGGTTGCCTGCTGGTCGTTGATGAAAACAGCATTTTCTTCCGGCACCGTGCTGAAATTACGTCCCAGTATTGTAGCTATTTCACCGGAATAAACATTGGTGGGTTTCACGAGGACCAGCCTAAGCTCTGTCACTGACGCTTTGTAGTCATTATCATTGCAGGCTACAAACAATGATAAGAGTGAGCAGGCGAGCAGTAATATGTATATCTTTCTCATAGTCTTTTATTTATTTACTGTTATGGTACGAATCAAATGGTTTTGCTCATCAGCGATATATACTTTATCCGAAACCAGTACGCTTGCAGGGCAATTGAATGTAGCTGTCAGGGCAGAACCATCAATTTTACCTTTCGTTCCCGGAATACCGGCTATTGTTTTTAATGTTCCTTTCGTATAGTCGCCTTCTGCATCCGGTGTTAGCGTACGTATGGTATGCATTGTATAATCGGTGATATAAAGTACCTCATCCGGGCCGAATGCAATGCCGAATGTTGCCCCCATGGTTGCTTTTGCCAGGTCGTTCTGTTCACCATCAGAATAAGTCGCGGCAGTGGGTACTACGCCAGTTCCGAATACAGTTTTTAGTGTACCGTCCGTATCGAACATATGCAGCTGATAAGTACCGCCGGTACCTACAAAAATTCTTCCCTTCTTATCTACCGCCATACAATTGGGACCGGCTTTGAGTGAAGACATATCGTAGTTAGTTACAGTACCCCCGGATGTTATTTTCTTTACTGCCTTATTATCGCGGTCCGCGATATACATATTACCGTTACTATCAAAAGTGACGCTCATCGGACTTTTAAAGGTTGTTTCGGTGGAGAACACAGAGCAAGTGCCTTCCTGTGTAATCTTAATAATATTATTCAAAGCTTTATTGGCTACATAATATATACCCGAGAGATCGAAACCACCTTGCCAGGGAGCATTAAATGTAACGGTGCCACTTTTGGCAACAGTTGAAACATTATATTCCTGATCCATTTTTCTGATGACGTTATTTCCTCTTTCGGCAATCCATATGTCACCATTGGGTGCGAGAGCTAGTCCCTGCGGGAATTTGAAAGAGGCAGCCGTTCCCTTACCGTCAGTAGAGGTAGTTGCGGAGTTACCTGCTACTGTTGCAACTGTGTAAGATAAATCTTCGTAGGTGAAACTTAGATTCTCTACCGTTTTATCTGCGACAGTAACTTTGACTGGATAGGTACCGGAAGGATTCTCCGGAGCAATAATGGTTAGCGTTGTTGCGGTTACAACTTTTACGGTTGCCTGCTTTCCGTTTATGGAAACCATGTTCTCTTCGACCGTTGTTCCAAATCCTTCTCCTGAAATCACCACTTCCTCTCCGGCTTTTCCACGTGCGGGGGTTAGAGAAGAGGTCGTTAATGTCACTGTGTGAAGGTAAGTAAACAGGGGGCTTTCAGCTTCTTTAGTACCAATTCTCACACGGATAGGGTAACTGCCTTCCTCGGTGTCGGGAATGATAATTTTGAGTTGGCTGGAAGTCGCCTCTTTAACTTCAGCAGTCACTCCGTTGATTGTCACCTGATTTTCTGATACCACTGTGCTGAAACACTGACCGATCAGTGTCACTAAATCTCCTGCATAGGCAGAGGAGGGCATAACCTGTAATACAGCAAGTTCAGGTGGGTCTTGAGGTGTTGCATAAGTAAATTTGAGTCCTTCTACAACTTCCCCTTTTACACTAACTTTGATTGAATAAGTACCTTCCGGATTATTGGGAAGAGCAATCACTAAACGATTCTGGGTTGCATCGATAATTTCCGCTTGTACTCCGTTAATAAATACCTCATTATCAATTGCTGTTTCAGAAAAATGAACTCCTGAAATAATTGCGGTACCTCCTGTCGATCCAGCTTTCGGAATAATGGAAATGAGTTTCGGAGGAAATTGTCGGGAATCGGATTCGTCCGATTCCGAACATCCACAGAACAAGTTACAACAAAATAGGATAGATAAAATAAATATTGAGTTCTTCATATTTTCTGTTTTTTAAGGTTCATTGACTGTTACCATCCACGTATTTACCACAGGCCGCTCCTGTCCATCAGAAGGCCGGTTCCGTATTTGGAATATATCCGCTATCGGATGTCGTATAAGCATTTGGGCAGAACCGCCACTGTCCAGGTTCACAGCCCACGAGCACCCTAATGCTTTCATTATTGAACCCATTTCCGGATAAGTAAGTCCGTATGAATAGAACTCTACACGTCCGTCAGCCACCATGAAGTAGACATGACCATCATCTGAATATCCAAGACAAGCACGCGGATCAATACCTGGATAAGTTGCGCCGGATATTTCTCCATCCCGTAGCACGATAACTCCGCTCCCGGTCACTTCTTTGAGGTTGTACTGCATCCCACGATACTCCACAGAGTCGGCAATTACCATTTTGTTGTCTTTCGTCAGCGCGATAAAACTCAAAGCTTGTTGGGGAAGTGTTTCTTTAAAGATGAATGAGTTTTTTAAGATCACTCCATTGCGATGAATGGGCCCCCTGATATCCATTGTACTGACATCCCAAAAATCAGCATTAATCATGGCAGCTACCCGGTGCCACGGACGGTCGGCGTAATCTGCCATTTCTGTTAGTGTCTGCCGCTGGAAGTTGTTGCGTACATCCGCATCATACGGCATACCTACTTCTAATGAAACCCCCGGTTCATTCAAATCAATGTCGATTATAAATATATGAGTAGAGCGGCTGTCTGCCTTTTGAAAGTGGACATCTGTTTCCGTAACTCCCAATGCAACAACAAAGCTGGTATCGGTATATACACGTGCCACTGTTTCACTACCCGCTAATAGTTTTTGACCGATTTTTGTTTGCGGGGTATAATGTACGTCTTCAATTGTATCGTTTGAGCAACTTAAGAAAGCCACTGGTAATACAAATGACAGAATCTGCATGTATTTTAATAAGTTCATCATTTTCATTGTTTTAGTTAGCCCAATATGAATTTTGATTTAAAAGTTTATTGAGAGACCTTTCTTTGGCAGGAATAGGTAATTTGTTATACTTGCGCTCAAAGCCGAGATCACTTTCCAGGCGGTTGAGGCGGACAAGGTCGAACCAACGAAAACCTTCCGCCAGTAGTTCCGTATGTCTCTCATTGAGAATTGCATCTATGAAGTCTTCTTCAGTGGCAGGGTGTACAGAAGGAAGACCACGGAAGTTCCGAAGCTCATTCAAACGGGTAAGCCCTTTGGAAAGTCCTTGTGCTTCAGCACTAATCAGGTACATTTCCCCCAAACGGGTAATAATGATCGGATCGGTAGTCACCTCTCCACCGGGATATTTATTAATGACTTCATTTGTTTCCTGCATATCAATTGATATGGCGGTTCGTTTATCATCCGGTTCGAACATATTCATCACTTTTGTCGTCGGCGCATATGTATAGCTACCTCCATTGGCAGAAGCACGTGAATAGAGGGAAGCACTCAAGTTTACGCTTGATTCATTGAGCAGATTGACAAACGAGAATATTTCTTCTCGGTTTGCTTTTCCACGGAAGATCTGGTCGAAGTCGGCAAGTGAGAAATTGGCATCACCTATCACTTCTTCAGCAAGTTTGGCAGCTTCAGTCATTTTGCCTTGTGCAAGTTTGGTTCTTGCCATTAAAGCCTTTGCCGCTTGTTTTGAGACGTAATACTTGTCGGAAAAAGTAGGAGCATAATCTATTGCTACCTGAAAATTCTTTTCTACAAAACTCCATCCTTCTGTTTCGGTAGATGCTGCGATGTCTCCTGAAAAAGGAGCTTCGAGAATGGGAACTTCTCCATAGCGGGTAACCAAGTGATAATAAATCAGACCACGGAAGAAACTGGCTACTCCCAGTATCTCGTTTCGTGACTGGCTGGCTGCTAATTTGTCAACTGCGACAATCAGTGAATTTACTTGGTAGAGAGCAGTATAAAATCCATCCCACGGTCCGCTGACGAAACCGCTTTCAGGGGTAACCAGGTCTTTTACCAATAATACCGGATCTTTCAGTCCTGTCGCTCCGCCGCGGACAAGATCTCCGCCAACAATGTCTTGTGTAAGATAACCATTGACTGTTGGTTTGTTTTGTATATAAAAGTAGAGTCCGGTAAGCAGTAATTGAGCATCCTCCTCGGTGAGGTTATCACTGGATACGGCATTATGCGGATATTGGTCCATTTCGTTGCAACTAGTGGCAAACACCAATAATACTGTTAATAACGATATAATAAAATTCTTCATATCTGTTAGAATTTAAGATTGACACCTATTGTAAACGTACGCGGTTGGGATGGGTAGAGATAATCATATCCCATATTGGTTGCAGAGAGGCTTACATTTACTTCCGGATCTAGATACGGCCACTTCGTTAATATGAAGAGGTTATCTGCCTGGAAATATATGCGTAGATTATCGATATGTATCCGGTTAATCCAACTTTTTGGGAGGGTATATCCAATAGAAGCTGTACGGCAACGGATATAAGATGCATCGTGTAACATTCGGGTATTGACAAACTTGGTTGAGTTCCACGTATAACCATAAATGGCACGCGGATTTTCGTTAGTACTGCCCGGTCCCGTCCAACGGGATTCTGCAGCTGATTTCAGTATCGGCCATGTACCGTTACCCATTCGTAAACCTCCGGTCCACAGTTCATAGAGCTTGTTGCCTGACGAAAATGTAAAGAACAGGCTCAAGTCAACGCCTTTGTACTTGAATGTGTTATTGAAACCACCGGTGAACTTTGGATTAGCCGAGCCGACAAACTGTTTGTCGTTTTCGTCTATGACATCGTTACCATCCACATCTTCGTAAATACAGTCTCCTGCTCTTACGCCCTGATCGTAAATCTTGGCAGGAATTTCATCATCCGACTGGTAAATACCTTTCCACTTAATCATATAGAAGGACCCTATCGGTTCGCCGACTTTAAGGGCGTGCATCGAGCTGGTTGTCAATATCTCATTATTGTCGAGAAGCGCAGTCAGTTTATTTCTGATAAAGGAGATATTGAAATCCGAATGCCATGAGAATGAACCTTTGCTAAGGTTGGCTCCTAAGGTAAATTCAAGTCCTTTATTACGCATTGATCCGATATTACATACCTGGCTGGTATAACCCGATGTAGCAGGAGTTGGCTTTTGGTAAAGCAAGTCCTTGGTATCTTTGATAAATGCATCTGCTGTGAATGTGATCGCACCTCTGAAAAAAGAAAGGTCTACTCCGATGTCAGCTTGTTGGGCTTTTTCCCATTTAAGATCGCGGTTGCCTGCAGTAGTCAGTCCTAAACCGTTCTCACCGTTATAGTTGTATCCTCCACCGGCTAATGCTTGATAAGCATAAGAGCCGATACCTCCCTGATTACCGGTGCAACCCCAGCTTGCGCGGAACTTTACATCGGTTTGTGGATATTTCCACCAAGATTCTTCTCCCAAATTCCAACCAGCACTGACAGACGGGAAATATCCGTAGCGATTGCTGGATATGAATTTGGAAGAACCGTCAGCACGCATGGTTCCCGTTAGTAAATAGCGGTTCTTGTAGTTCAGACTTAAACGGCCGAAGAATGATTGGAGCAGGAATGAAGAAAGTCCTGTACTTATATCCGAGTATTCGGCAGCAACAGAGTTGACGTCAAAAGAAGGAGAGGGGAATCCGATACCCGTTTGTGCGGCTGAGGAAGTTACATCCTTTTGTATAGAATGCCCCAGCATGACGTCCAGAGAGAAATCTTCTTCAAAGGAGTGTTTATAAGTGAGCACGTTTTCCCATAAAGTACTCGCATAAGATTTTCGTCCGTCAATAAGCTTTCCTACTTTATTGCCATAGGGGTGATCGGCTGTGTAATAAATGTGTTCTTCCGTATAGTTGAAATCCTCTCCGAGTGTAGTTTTGAAGTTCAAGTCTTTCGTTATGTTAAACAGCATATAGAGTGAACCGAGGGCACGGTAATTATCGATATATACATCTTCTTCGTTAAGAGCCTGTATCGGGTTATGGTTGGCCAACTCCTGTCCTCCGACAGCATATTCTCCGTCGGGACGATAAGGGGAATCCCATGGACGTTGTTCGATGGCGCGGGTAATGACACTGGTTCCTATATTATAGCCGGTGGGAACGCGGTTATTACGCGAGTAACTTAAATTCAGGGCGGTTCCTACCTTGAGCCACTTTTTGATTTCCGTGTCCAGATTAACCTTCAAATTGTAACGTTTGAGCTGATTGTTGATAATTACACCTTCGTTGTGTTTGTAATTGGCGGACAAGTAATAATTCGTTTTATCTGTTCCGCCTGACACAGACGCGGTAGTCGTGTAGGTAACAGCCGTACGAAGTACCAGATCGAGCCAGTTTGTCTGTGCTTTTCCCGGTGCAGGGTTATCAATACGTGCCTGCGTACTGTTGGTTTGCAGATTATAGTTGTCGATAGCTTCGTTCAGAACTTCCAGAAACAGATCAGTGTCGGTCATATCCAGTTTGTCTGTTCTGGTCAGGTTGGAGAAACTAACATTCGTGTCAATGTTTACTTTGGCCTGTCCCTTGCTTCCTTTTTTAGTTGTTATCAGGATAACACCATTTGTTGCACGTGAGCCGTAAATAGCAGCGGAAGCTGCATCCTTCAAGATCTGTATAGATTCTACGTCGGAGGGATTGAAATCATTTAGACCGTTCATTGATTGTGCTCCCCAGGCACCAGTATCTCCTGACGTATTGTTGATAGGTACTCCGTCAATTACATATAGTGGTTCGTTACCTGCGGTAATTGAACCGATTCCACGGATACTGACCCGATTTTTACTTCCCGGTACACCGGATGCTGACGTTATATTCACTCCGGATACGCGTCCCTGCAGCAGTTCGTCAACACCTAATACCTGGCGGACATTGACTTCTCCCGGTTTATAAGTTCCAATGGAAGAGGTAACATCCCGCTTGGTTTTGGAGCCATATCCGATGACGATAACTTCATCCATGACGTGTGCATCTTCTTCCAGCGCTATGTTGATTGTCGGTGAAGCACCGATGCGGATAGATTTCTTTTTGTATCCGATGTAGGATATTTCCAACGGCTTGGATAGGTCTGCTGTGACGGTGAAATTTCCTTCAACATCTGTAATTGTCCCGATGCCACCTTCCTGTATTACATTGGCTCCGATAATCGGTTCGCCTTTTCCATCTGTCACAGTACCTTTGATGGTTTTCTTTTCGTTTTTTTTCTGTTGTTGCACTTCTTGCTTCACTAATACTATGGTATTGTTATTAAGCGAATAAGAAACATTTAATGGAGTGAATACTTGTGACAGTACTTGATCGAGAGGCTTATTTTTACAGTTGACGGTCACTTTCGCTTGGTCGTTGAGGACATTGTTCCGATAAACGAATGTATACCGGGTTTGTTTCTCGATCTCCTTTATGAATGTTTTCACCGTACCATTATTGATGTTTACCGACACATTTCCTTTTTGTGCCAGTGCTCCTGTTGTGGATAGTAAAATCATTCCAGTGAGCAAAATGGTAAAGTTTCTAAAAATAAGGAGATTATGTCTCCTCTTTTTAAAGGAAAAAATTAACTTTGTGTAATTCATAGTTGATACTATTTTTTCATGTTTTAATGGATTAATTTTATCGACTTTCATACAACCAAAGGATTGGGCGATTCTTTGGTTGTTTTTCTTTAAATAGCTTATATTATATCTTTCATAGGCTCCTTTCTTTTGAGGTTAATAAATAATGATTTTATCTTTATGTATCTCATATTTGAATTTATACTGAAGGCTCAATGAATGGATAACATTCTGTATATTTTCATGGCGGAAAGAACCGGACAGTAAATCTTGTGCAATCTGTGGATATTTTAGTTCTATATCTACTCCATACCACCGTTCTATTTGCTCTATAACATCAATTAAAGGCTCGGAGTCGAAAATTAGATAATCATTACACCAGCCTGTTTCTACATGCACATCAGCTTTTGTAATTTTGAGGGCTTTGTCTACACTGGAGTAGGTTGCTTTTTCACCGGGAGTAAGCGTATATTCGTGCGGGAGAGAGCCGCCGGATATTTTAATTTTTCCGGTAAGCAGAGAGGTTTCGATGACATCTTTCTTATATGTATTCACATTGAAAGAAGTTCCCAATACTTCGATCTGGAAGTCATTTACCATGACTCTGAAAGGACAGTCCGGGCTTTTGGCTACATCGAAGAAAGCTTCTCCTGATAGATGTACGAGTCGTTGTTCTGTATCATTGACGTCATATCTGATGGTAGTGGCACCATTCAGTTGCACTTTTGTTCCGTCCGGCAATATGATCTCTGATTTGCTGCCGGGTTTTACATTGGCAGTTATCATTTGTTGCGAACTTGGAGTATCGAATAAGGAATATATGCCGAAGGAAGAGGTGACGAGTAGAGCGATGACAGCGGCATATTTCGCAAATTGATACCAGCGTCTTCTCCAGATGATTTGATGAAGTTCCTTACGTATCTGCTTTTTCATCATGGGGGGCATCCCGATTTCCGGTGCAGAATCTTTTTCCATGTTTATCATGGTATTCCAAAGTTCTTCATCCGGTATGTGGTCAAGTTCTTTTTTGAACTCTCTCAAGTCAGAAGAAGGTAGTCCCTTCTCCATATATCGGCGGTATAAATCTTTAAAATGTGTAGCCATATTATAGGTGTTTCTATTGGTTATACGTGAATGGAATAAGAGAGTACTATGATTTCTTTGTGTTTTATAACATAAAAATCAGATAGAGATATTTTTTGTGGGAGAAGATATTATTGCCTTCCCCTTGTGATGTGTTGCAGTGACGATATTATAAGAAGAAAATAAAGAGAATATTATATTTCATTATTTCGCTGCGAAGGATCTTCAGAGCGGAAGTCAGATAGTTCTTTACTGTTTGCTCGGAAAGCTCCAGTTGCTCGGCAATCTGTTTGACTGGAATATGTTTTTCTCTGCTTAGTTCATAAATCTCTCGTTCCCGTTGTGACAGAATATTCTTTGATTTCTTCAGTTGTTGCAGGAATTCATCATACAATAATAGGTCTTCTGGAGATACATCGCTCTCTTGGTTCTCGCAATACTCCATAAAGTCTTCGAATTGTAGTTCGTTGACTTGTTTGCGGAAATAATCGATTACCTGATGTTTGGCAATAGTGAAAATAAAGGCTTGCAGGTTGCCAAAGCTATTCAGTTGGCTACGGTTGTCCCATAGGCGTAAAAAGGTATCCTGAACAATATCTTGTGCCAGGGAACGATTTTTTAGTTGTTTAAGAACAAAGCTGTAAAGTCGGTCGGCGTAGGCTTCATAAATCTGGGTAAAAGCCTGGTAAGAGCCGTTGCGTAGTTCTTTTATGCACTGTATTTCGTCTATTTTCATCCTTTCTGTAATAGAAGTAGGTCAGGCAAATGTACTGAAATAATTTAGAAATAAACAAATCTATGTGAATAAATAAAGAGAAACCGATGTCCGGTAGTTGGCAGATGAATTTTATTTTGCAATCATATTACAATCATATATTGAGCTTTATTGTACCGTCTCTTGCTTTCCGCTAATTAATTTTGTATCTTTACTGTTTTTTACCCTTGCAAAGACAAGTGGTCATCTTATGCAGTGATAAATATCACTTTATAAGGTGATATTTGTTTTTCTATAAGGTGACTATTGTCCCGTTACAATTGGACAACTACCCGAGTGCATAAACTATGATAAATCTCTGCACTGAAAATCTTTATTCTCTGCACTGAAAAGTCTTAAATATAACAATAAGATTATGGCCTTTTACAATTTAAAGAAAAAGCCTGCCTTGACTACTAAGGAAGGAGAAACGGAAACAATGTATGCCGACATTGTCTACAGTGGAACGATTCCGGCAGAACGATTGAACCGTGGCGTTGCTAAGAGAACCGGATTTAAGGAAGGAGTGATAGAAGGTATCCTTATGGAACTGAAAGAGGATGTATTGCAATATCTGGGTGAAGGATACCGCGTCGAATTGGGAGAGTTCGGTTTCTTTTCAGCCAAAGTGAAAGCTTCCTGATTGGTAGCAAATAAGAATGATATTCGTTCTGATTCCGTAGCTTTCAACGGGGTGAATTTCCGTGCTTCCAAGAGTATGCGTGTAGGTATTCGCGGAGATTTGGAGCGCAGAAAGTGTGTCGATTTCAATACTTCGCGTAAGTGGGACAGGGAGAACCTGAAGAAACTCGTCCTGCAATATATCGGAGAGCATGGCTTCATCACAAGAACCACTTATACAGAACTTACCGGGCGTTTGAAGAATACTGCATTGGATGATCTTAAATCTTTTGCAGCCGAAGGCATTATCAAGCGGGAGGGACGGGGTAATCAGATGCATTTTATAGCACCGCCACGAAAGGAACCGGATGGCGAGTAGTGAACTCTGATTGGATATGTTTAACTTGCGCTCGTATGTCTAAAACATACTGTTATCGTCCATCATTAAATGATATTATGGCTAGAAATTTGTATCTTAGCGCCCATGTTGGATTGCTAATCCGGTAACCGTGTATGTTTGTTTTTATAATACTTCTAAAATAAGAAAACGATGTTTCAGAAACTTGTAGCTATAGAGCCGGTCAGTCTGGTTTCGTCGGCCGAAAAAACGTTGTATTCATTTGCCGGTCAGGTGGTGATGTATACTGATATACCCGCAAATGATGATGAAATCATTGCCCGTATCGGAGATGCCGATGCGGTGCTTTTGAGTTATACCTCCCGTATCAACCGGTATGTACTTGAATGTTGTCCGAATGTGAAATACATTGGAATGTGTTGCTCGCTCTATTCTCCCGAAAGTGCGAATGTCGATATTCGCTATGCCAATGAACGGGGTATCACGGTGACAGGTATCCGGGACTATGGTGATGAGGGAGTGGTAGAATATGTAGTCAGTGAGTTAGTGCGCTGTTTGCATGGCTTCGGGCAGGAATCGTGGGAGGAGTTACCTCGTGAGATCACCGGCTTAAAAGTCGGAATAGTCGGATTGGGTAAGTCGGGCGGCATGATAGCGGACGCTTTGAAGTTCTTTGGTGCTGATATTTCATATTATGCCCGCAGTGAGAAAGAAGCGGCTACTGCCAAAGGATATTGCTTTTTGCCGTTGGAGAAACTCCTTGCAGAGAGTGAAGTCATTTGCTGTTGCCTTAATAAAAATACGGTTCTGCTGCATGAAGAGGAATTCAGGCAGATGGGTAACCGGAAGATCTTATTCAATACCGGTTTGTCACCGGCATGGGATGAGGCTGCTTTCACTGAATGGCTGGAAGGTGATAACCTTTGCTTTTGTGATACGATAGGCGCATTGGGGAGTGAGCAACTGCTCAATCATCCGCATGTACGTTGTATGCAGGTGTCTACTGGCCGTACGCGTCAGGCGTTTGACCGCCTGAGCGCAAAAGTATTGGCCAATCTGTCAGAATACAATGGGTGATGCGATATTAATCAGGGTGCTCACTACTGACCACCCTGCAATATCTGATGTAGCGCTATAAATGTCTACTACGGCATGCACCTGGTCATTTTTGATTTCTACCTTTTGCGTATCTCCCACAAATCCGGGGGTAGATTGTATGGATACCTGCATGTTCTCCGGACCGACAGAAGCTCGTGAGGCGGCAACTGTAACATTCACTTTGGTTGGAAAGAGGCGAATAGCTTCCGCAGCACTTCCGGAGAAAACGGTACGTTGCTCCGTTTGCAAAGAATCATCATAAACGGGAGTCCCTTTGAGTCCATTAGGACCTTTTTCATTGAAGAAGCGAGCCGTCGTATTTCCCATCAGAGAGGCAGTTCTTAAAACATCGAATCCACCGGTAGCTCCGGATGCAATATAGATTCGTGTACCATTTGCCTTGGCTGTTTCTGCCACTTCCTGATAGAATGTCTCGTCTGCCAAAGCACCGATAGACAAGGTAATGACAGAGGTTCCGTTTCTCAATGCTGGCAAAGCCAATTCCCGCATAGCGGCAGGAGAGGCCGATTCCACCAAATAATCTGGTTTTAATGCTAATAACTCTTCCAATGTGGCGCAAGCAATGCAAGGCTTGCCATGTTGCTGCATTTTATGAACGATGTGCGCTGCTTTTGAAGCCGTACGCGAATAGACACCTACCAAGTCATAATCTGGTAATAAGCCTTTGACAACTGCATCCGCAACGATTCCTGCAAGTCGTCCACATCCTACAATGACTAATTTTTTCATGCAACAAAGATAATACTTTTATTGGTAAGAGCTTGGGTTGGTAATATGGTATTTATTTTCATCAGGTATGTATCCAGTAATGGTATTGTCTGATAGAGTAAAGCTGGTTTTTATTGATGATAATCTAAGTATATGACAAAAATTTGAAGACATCGATTCGGTAGCGGTTTGTGTGGTTGACAAGGGACTGGAAGATGTAGTCCAGTCCGTACTTGAATAGACTTACAGCCCTCCGCTTGTGCTTCAGCACCGTTATCGGTTTGATGTATTCGTTGATATAGATTCCTACGAGGTAGCACCAGACATACGCAATCATGATGATGGCAAAGAGATTGGACATACGGGAATGGTCACGGACATGGGAGCCTTCGATATCGAAGCCACTTGATTTCATGCCCTTGAACATCGTCTCCACCTGCCACCTCAGTTTGTACATCTCAAATGCTTCCTCTGCATTACAGTACGAGACAAGGATCTGCAATTCGGGTGCACCCTCCTTGTCCTTGATTTTAGAGCCAGACAGGTAACAGGCCTGTCCATTAACGTAGTAGATACCGTCAAGATGTTTGCTTTCACCCAGTTTCAGTTCGTTGAACAGCCAGTGGGCCCGTGTTTCCTGACCATGCCGATACACACGGAAGTTCTCTCGTATCCTGATATGGTAGTGAATGCCTCTTGCGTTCAAATAGCCCAGCCATTCGCTTCCAATGAACTCACGGTCAGCCATCAGGTGGTTGATGGAGTTTTCTCCGGCAAGACGAATGAACCGGTCTACAAGTTCAATCCTCTCCTGGGTATTGGAGTTACCCCGCTTGTCCATCATTTTGAATACGATAGGAAAAGCCATTCCGTCGTAGATGATGCCCAGGGTAAGGATGTTTATGTTGGTATTGCTGAACTTCCAGTTCGTCCTGTCCAGCGTAAGGTTGTACGGGCCCTGTACCGGAATCAGCTTTAATATGAGTTTTGCTATGAGGTCGGTACTAATCTCGCATTGGGCAATGAGTCGCTGGATTCTCCGCAGGGAAGATTCAGATGCCGCATTGCTATCAAAGGCGGAGGCCAGCTTGGAATACGTAACCCGCTGCACCTTGCAGAGGGCGCATAACATCATGCTGAGAGCCTTGATTCGTGCCAGATTCATACTTTTACCAAAATGTTCGTGCAATATCGGATATAATTCACTACTTTTGTAGTGGACCTTAGAAGTTCGTAACATGGTGTTAATGTGAGAGTTAACATACCTTAAAGTTACGAATTTTTAAGGTCTTTTGCAATAGTAATTATCTAATAATCAGTAGATTACAACAATTATTTTTAAATTTTGTCATATACTAAGGATGATAATATAACATATACTCTATATAGCTTTTAAGATAGGCTGTTTGTTCCTTTAATTTATGAGCCATTTGTAATCAGATTACGAAGATTTTCTCTACATTTGTCTTTATTAGTCTTGTAATCTTCTATTAAAGTTTAATACTCCGATGAAAAAAAAGTACCTGATATTTCTTTTGCTTCTCTCTTTTCCACTATATACCTGGGCCGATAAGACCTTGGACTCACTGTTGAATGTGCTTGATTTGACGATTCAAGAACATGAGACTTATGTCGCTCAACGTGAATCACGTATCAAGCACCTTAAAGAACTGACACACGGAATAGAACCTAATTCCGCGGAACAGTACAATCTGAACAGTCAGATATACAAAGAATATAAAGCCTTTATCTGCGACTCTGCAATTCACTATTTGAATGAAAATATCCGGATTGCAGAGCGCTTGCGTGATACGGACCGGAAGATAGAAAGTCAGTTGCAGCTTTCGCTATTATTATCATCAACTGGAATGTATAAAGAGTCTCTTGATGTGCTGGAATCGGTAGACCGTCGGAAAATCATTCCTCGTTTAATAGCCGATTATTACACCTGCTTTGACCATGTGTATGGCGAGTTGGGCGTTTATACACAGGATAAAACCCTTTCGGGACGTTATTGGAGTATTTCACAGGCATATAGAGATTCATTATATGCTATATTGCCTCCGGAATCGGAAGAATACCTGCTGATGCGTGAAGCATCATTTCGCGATCAACACCAGTATGAGGATGCCCTGAAAGTGAATGATCTCCGGTTGACGAAAATAGAACCATATACTCCCCAATATGCGATGGCTACTTATCATCGTTCTTTGATTTACAAGTACAGTAATGATAGTCTGGGAGAGAAACGGAATCTTTGTCTTTCTGCTATATCGGATATTCGTTCTGCCATTAAGGACCATGCTTCGTTGTGGATGCTTGCCCAGCTACTTTACGAAGATGGTGATATGGAACGTGCGTACCAATATATGCGCTTTTCGTGGAATGCGACCAAGTTCTACAATGCCCGTCTGCGTAGTTGGCAGAGTGCTGACGTGCTTTCATTGATTGATAAAACCTATCAGGCAATGATTGAAAAGCAGAACGACCGTCTTCAACAGAACCTGCTGCTTATCACTGCACTGTTGGTGTTGTTGATTGTAGCTTTGGGATATATCTACCGTCAGATGAAAAAGCTGGCAGATGCAAGAAATCATCTTCAGGTAGCTAATAAGCAGTTAAACGGATTGAATGAGGAGTTGAGGCAGATGAATAGTTGCTTGTCTTCCACCAATATCGAACTCTCGGAGTCCAATCAGATCAAGGAAGAGTATATTGCCCGTTTCATCAAGTTGTGTTCTACTTATATCAACCGTTTAGACGCTTACCGGCGGATGGTGAATAAGAAAGTGTCTGCCGGACAAATTGCGGAGTTATTAAAGATAACGCGTTCCCAAGATGCTCTTGACGAAGAACTGGAAGAATTGTATGCTAACTTTGATACAGCCTTTTTGCATCTCTTCCCTAACTTTGTGGGAAAATTCAATGACTTATTACAGGAAAATGAACAGATTTTACCGAAGAAAGGCGAGTTATTGAATACTGAACTGCGCATCTTTGCTTTGATACGTCTGGGTATTGAAGATAGTTCACAAATTGCGGAGTTTCTTCGTTATTCAGTGAATACAATTTATAATTATCGGGCGAAAGTAAGGAATAAAGCCCGTGGATCGAGAGAGGATTTTGACGATTTAGTGCGAAAAATTCGCTAATTCGGACTGTAAATCAACCACTTTTTTAGGTATATGTTCTGAATGTAAATAGATGAAAATGAGTGGATTGTCGTTTTGTGTGATCCACTTATTGCCCCCTCCTTGTTAGCTCACTTTAATTTCTTTATACTTTTGACCTGTGCTTCGAAAGTAATGAGAATAGCCCATTGCTGACGAGCGTCTTATTATTAACTTTAAAACTTAGTACGCATGAAAAAAAACAGGCGAAAAATCCTTTCGGGGAGTCGCAAGATTTTCTTTGCTATCTTGGCAATGTTTTTATCTTTGAGTGCATCCGCACAGCAAATTACTGCATCCGGTCAGGTCCTGGATGCTCAAAAAGAACCGCTAATCGGTGTTAGTGTACAAGAGAAAGGTACGTCTAACGGAGCAATTACCGATTTAGATGGCAACTTCACATTAAACGTTAAGCAAAACGCCATTTTGATATTCTCTTATGTGGGTTATAAGTCGCAGGAGGTAAAGGCAGCCCACCAGATGAAGATCACACTTCAGGAAGATAATGAAGTGCTTGATGAAGTGGTGGTCATCGGTTATGGTTCGGTGAAACGGAAAGATGTGACTACCGCTATCTCTTCCGTATCTACCAAGGATTTGGATATGCGGCCTATTGTTTCGGCAGGACAGGCCATTCAAGGTAAGGCAGCCGGTGTCTCGGTGATTCAGCCTAACGGTACGCCGGGCGGTGAAATGTCTATCCGTGTTCGTGGTACTACTTCAATGAATGGTAGTAATGATCCGTTGTATGTAGTAGATGGAGTGCCTGTAGACAATATCAAGTTCCTTTCTCCGAATGATATTGAGAGTATGCAGATATTGAAAGATGCTTCATCGGCATCTATCTACGGTTCGCGTGCTGCTAACGGAGTCATTCTAATTACTACGAAGGCCGGTGCAGCCGGTAATGCCAAAGTTTCTTTGACAGCCCAGTTCGGTTTGAACAAAGTGGCCGATAAAGTAGAATCCCTGAATGCAGCACAATATAAAGAATTGCAGGATGAAATCGGACTAGTGTCTTTGCCGGACGGATTACCCGATCGCACCGACTGGTTTGATGAAACGTATACGACCGGAAAGACTCAAAATTATCAGGTAGCTGTATCCAATGGTAATGAGAAAATGAAATATTACCTTTCTGCGGGTTACCTCAAAGAACAGGGAGTGTTGGACATCTCTTATTACAAGCGTTACAATTTCCGGGTAAATCTGGAAAATCAGGTTCGTAAATGGCTGACAGTAAGTGCTAATATCTCTTATTCAGATTATACAAGCAATGGAGGCGGAGCAATGGGAACAGGCTCGAATCGGGGTGGTGTTATTCTGGCTGTTATCAATACACCGACTTATGCGCCGGTGTGGGATGCTTTGAACCCTAATCAGTATTACAATAACTTCTATGGAGTGGGTAATATCACCAATCCATTAGAAAATATGGCCCGCGCGAAAAATAACAAAGACAAAGAAAACCGCTTGTTGGCATCGGGTAATATATTGCTGACTCCATTTCCGGAACTGAAGTTTAAATCTACTCTTACTCTTGACCGTCGCAACGCCGTTAATACCACTTTTCTTGATCCGATTTCTACTGCTTGGGGCCGCAATCAGTATGGTGAGGCTTCGGACAATCGGAATATGAACACAGTGCTGACATTTGATAATGTATTGACTTATAATAAAAACTTCAAGAAACATGGCTTGGAAGTAATGGCCGGTTCGTCATGGACGGATTCAGACTATTCAAATAGCTGGATCAACGGTTCACACTATCGTAGCGATCAGATTCAAACATTGAATGCTGCCAATAAAATATCTTGGGATAATACAGGTACAGGTGCATCTCAATGGGGAATTATGTCATTCTTCGGACGTGTAGCTTATAACTTCGACAGTAAATACCTGGTAACGGCTAATCTTCGTGCCGATGGTTCTTCTAAATTGCATCCCGATCATCGTTGGGGCGTATTTCCTTCATTCTCTGCAGCCTGGCGTATTTCTTCGGAAAAGTTCATGGAGAACCTGACATGGATTGACGATTTAAAATTGCGCGGTGGCTGGGGACAAACCGGTAACCAGTCGGGTATTGGTGACTATGCATATTTGCAGCGTTACAATATCGGTCGTATCGAATGGTTTAAGAAAGGCGGCGAAGGTGATTCTACTGATTATGCAAATGCTGTTCCTACCATTAGCCAGGCCAACTTGCGTACATCTGATTTAACATGGGAAACCACGACACAGACCAATATAGGTCTGGATCTGACCATATTGAATGGACGGTTGACGTTTAATGCCGACTATTATTATAAGAAGACCAAAAACATGTTGATGAATGTATCATTACCTGCCGGTGCCGCAGCCGCTACGTCTATTGCCCGTAACGAGGGTGAAATGGTAAATAAGGGTTTTGAGCTTTCTATTAGTTCGAAAAATCTTCGTGGAGGAGCATTTACATGGGATACAGACTTCAATATCTCTTTTAACCGGAATAAATTGACAAAACTGGAATTACAGAAAGTTTATTACGATGCTAAAACTGCGGATGTGGTGAATGACTATGTGGTACGTAATGAGCCGGGCCGTGCTTTGGGAGGTTTCTACGGTTATATAAGTGATGGGGTAGATCCTGAAACCGGTGAATTGATGTATCGTGATTTGAACAATGACGGTAAAATATCATCTTCCGACCGTACCTATATCGGTGATCCGAATCCGGATTTCACCTATGGTATGACTAATACCTTTTCATGGAAAGGCTTTAACTTGAGTATCTTTATCCAAGGTTCTTATGGAAACGATATTTATAATGCTTCACGTATTGAAACGGAAGGTATGTATGATGGTAAGAATCAGTCGGCCCGTGTATTGAATCGTTGGAAAATACCCGGACAGATAACAGACGTGCCTAAGGCTAATTTCAAATTGCTCAATTCTACCTATTTTGTAGAAGATGGCAGTTATCTAAGATTGAAGGATGTTTCCTTGTCCTACAACGTTAAAGGTAAACTATTGAAGAAATGGGGAATTACCCGTTTGCAACCTTACTTCACGGCTACTAACCTGCTGACATGGACCAGCTATTCGGGAATGGACCCGGAAGTAAACCAATGGGGTAACAGCGGTACGGTACAAGGTATCGATTGGGGTACTTACCCTCATTGCAGATCATACGTGTTTGGTATTAATGTTGAATTCTAATGAAAGGAAAGATTATGAAACTAAGAACTATATTTTACGGATTAACCTCCGGCTTGCTATTGGGACTTTCTTCCTGCTCGCTGAATTATGAGCCATTAGACACCTATTCGGATGTGACGGAAGGAGTGACAAGTGATGGTACAAAAATCGTATTCAAGGATAAAGCTGCAGTTGAAAGTCATCTGACAACACTTTATAATCAAATGCGTGACCGTCAGGAACATTGGTATGTGGATTTACTTTTGATTTCAGACTCCCATTCGGATAATGCTTATGCCGGTACTACCGGAGCGGAAGTTGTTCCGTTTGAGAATAACTCTATTGAAGGTTCCAATTCTGTGTTGGAACGTGACTGGAACCGTTATTTGGAGGATGTGGCCCGTGCCAATAAACTCATTTGTAACATTGACCTGGTGACAGATAATTCGTTGACTACTGCCGAACGGGCGCAATACAAAGCAGAAGCGAAGATATTCCGTGCCATGGTAATGTTCGACATGGTACGTCTGTGGGGCGATTTTCCGGTGATTACAACGGTGGCTGATGATATTACTTCTGAAAACATTGATGAGGTATATCCACAATATTTCCCCAAACAAAATACGGAACTTGAAGCTTATCAGCAGATTGAAAAGGATTTGTTGGATGCAGTATTGTATGCTCCGGACAATACGCCGGGGAATAAAACGTTGTTTTCCAAATCTGTAGCTCGTACCTTATTGGCTAAAATATATGCCGAGAAACCTTTGCGTGATTATACGAAAGTTATCCAATATTGTGATGAGGTGAAAGCAGACGGTTTTGATCTGGTAGATGATTTCAGTGATTTGTTTGGAATGAATGCTGCGGGAACAGATGCAAAGATGCGCAATACAAAAGAATCGATTCTTGAAGCACAATTTACATCCGGAGCAGGTAACTGGTGTACATGGATGTTCGGACGTGATCTCGTGAACTGGAATAACAATTTCACGTGGGCGAAATGGGTGACTCCGTCACGTGACCTGATTAGTGCTTTCAAACAGGAAGGGGATGAAGTCCGTTTCAAAGAATCAATAGTCTATTACGATTGTAATTGGAGCAACTATTATCCGTCTGATAATTATCCGTTCATGTATAAATGCCGCTCTGCCAACAGCAGTATCATCAAGTATCGTTATGCCGATGTCCTGTTGCTGAAAGCAGAAGCGCTGATTATGCAGGATACGCCGGATTTGGAAGGAGCCGCCGATATAATAGATGAAGTGCGCGACCGTGCCAAATTGGGAGCACTTCCCACCTCTGTCCGTTCAAACAAAAACGTCCTGCTGAATGCTTTGCTTAAAGAACGTCGGTTAGAACTGGCTTTTGAGGGACAACGATGGTTTGATCTGGTCCGTCTGGACAAGGTAGAAGAGGTGATGAATGCAGTGTATGCTAAGGATTCAGGTCGCAAAGCGCAGATTTACACTTTTGATAAGAACTCTTATCGTTTGCCAATTCCGCAGTCGGTAATCGACGCGAATGATAAGATTCACCAGAATCCGGGTTATTAATTCAACTAAAAACATAGAAAACTTAAGATTATGATAGACATGAGAAATATAGCATTGACCTTTTTAGGATGCTTCACCATATTAGCTGCATGCAGCAACAGTGACGATGCGGAGAAACCGGTTACACCTGTTGCGACCGGAGATGTGACTATTTATGCGACCACTAGCAGCCTGACTCGCGATTTGACCCGTGATGCCGTTAATTTCAGCTCGAAAGATAATTTGGCACCTACTTCAATCACATTGAACCCAACTGAACAATATCAGACAATGGATGGCTTCGGAGCTGCTATCACAGGCGCCACTTGTTTTAATCTTCTGCAAATGAAACCGGAAGATCGTCACGCCTTCCTTACGGAAACATTCTCTGACGACAAAGGCTTCGGATTTAGCTATATCCGTATCTCTATCGGCTGCTCGGACTTTTCATTGAGCGAATATACCTGCTGTGATACGAAAGGTATTGAGCATTTTGCTTTGCAAAGTGAAGAGAAAGACTATATCCTTCCGATTCTGAAAGAGATTTTGAGCATCAATCCTTCTATTAAAGTCATTGCCGCCCCTTGGACTTGTCCAAAATGGATGAAAGTAAAGAGTCTCACAGATCTTACTCCGCTGGATTCATGGACAAACGGTCAGCTGAATCCAGCCTATTATCAGGACTATGCCACTTATTTTGTGAAGTGGGTACAAGCCTTCAACGCCGAAGGCATTGATATTTATGCTGTAACTCCCCAGAACGAACCGTTGAACCGTGGTAATTCCGCTTCACTTTATATGAGTTGGGAAGAACAGAGGGACTTTGTGAAAACAGCACTCGGACCTAAATTCAAAACAGCCGGACTGGCTACGAAAATTTATGCATACGATCATAACTATGATTATAGTGATATTGCAACGGAAAAGAACTACCCCGGTAAGATGTATGAAGACGCAGCTGCTTCCCAATACCTGGCCGGAGCTGCTTATCACAACTATGGCGGGAATCGCGAAGAGCTTTTAAATATACATAAAGCTTATCCTGAAAAGGAACTTCTTTTCACGGAGACTTCTATCGGAACATGGAATAGCGGACGTGATTTGTCGAAACGATTGCTGGAAGATATGAAAGAAGTAGCATTGGGTACGATCAACAACTGGTGTAGGGGAGTTATAGTGTGGAACCTGATGCTTGATAATGACCGTGCTCCTAACCGTGAAGGCGGTTGCCAGACTTGCTACGGAGCGGTGGATATCAGTAATAGCGACTATAAGACAATTATCCGCAACTCACATTATTATATCATCGCCCATCTCTCAAGTGTGGTGAAACCGGGAGCGGTACGTATCGGTGCATCCGGTTATGCTGATAGCAATATCATGTATTCTGCTTTCGAGAATCCGGATGGAACATACGCTTTTGTACTGATGAATAATAACGAAAAGACTAAAAAGATAACCTTAAGTGATGGTAAGCGTCATTTTGCTTATGATGTTCCGGGCAAATCTGTGACTTCCTATCGTTGGGCAAAGTCGGAATAAGAACTTTAAAACGATCAAGACAATGAAAAAAAACAGTTATATTATATTGGCTTTGGCAGGAATGTTATCCATGAATTCCTGTAATGATGACGAATTCTTGCCCGGTAATCCGAGTATGGAAATCAAAGCAGAGAATGCAGATGCTCTTTTTGGTGACAGTCTTCCGTTTACGATTAAAGCCTCGGATGTGGATGTGCCTCTTTCTACGTTGAAAGCACAGCTTTTTTATGGAGAAGAACAAGTGTCTGAAACGATCATCCGTACAAAGACAAGCGGAAATGACTATACTGGTAAAATTTTTGTTCCTTATTATGCTAATATTCCTAATGGAAAGGCAACTTTGAAATATATTCTTCAGAACATTCATTTTACTACCACAGAAATGACGAAAGAACTCGCTCTGGCACGACCGGACTTCCCCTACCTGACATTAGTGGATGAGGAAGGAAAAGAGTACCGGATGGAACGTCAATCCATGTACAAGTATAGTGTGACAGGAGACTTTTCGCAAAAGATGAAAGCGTATATCAAGACTCCGAAAGTGGGAGAGAATGGGAACGAATTGACCTTCGGCTGGGAGAATGGAACGATTGAAGCCGGTTCTACTAATGCTATCTCATTTTCTAATACGGAACCGGGAAATTATGCTATCAAGTTTAATACGTTGACTTACGAGGCAGAACCATTTGCCAAGTTAAAGGTGAACGGTGAAGATATGGAATTGGTAGAGAATGATATCTATGCAATCAAGTTGACTTTGAAGAAGAATGACATTCTAGCGTTTGAAGGGGTGCCTGATTATGATAATTGGTGGATAGACCAGGATTATTTTGAAAAGCAGGAAGATGGAACATTGAAATTCCTGCCGATTGACGGAAGTTACCAAATAACAGCCAATGGTAAAATGAAGTATTTCTCTGTCATTGCTTTGAAGAATGGTGAGGCTGCCAAGTTGCAGGATGATGGAACAGGTGCTATTTGGGCTATTGGAACAGGAATCGGTAAACCGTCGGTGGCACTTTCTGAAGTAGGGTGGACTCCGGAAAACGGTCTGTGTATGCCACAGCTTACTGCGAAAAAGTATCAACTGACATTTATAGCTGGCGTTACCATGAAAGTGGATGATATTAACTTTAAGTTCTTCCATATCAATAAATGGGACAACGGCGAGTTTAAGGGTGATGCTATTTCTACAACGAGTGAATTGGTTAAAATCTCATCGGACGGAAACTTGGGACTGGAAGAAGGGCAAAAGTTCGAAAGAGGAGGTATTTACAGGTTTACAGTTGATGTGACGAAAGGCAATACCAAGGCTGTGTTGACAGTGGAGAAAGTAGGGAAGGTAGATTTACCTGCACCGGATATTTTCTTTGGTAATGATAAGATGGAGGTGACAGATACTGATATATATAAGTCGGATCAGGCGTTTACACAAGGACAAATGATAACTGTTACAGGCATTGATAATTTGAATGAATGGTGGATCGATCCTGATTTCTTTGAGAAACAAAGTGATGGTGCATTGAAGTTCCTGCCGATTAACGGAGATTATCGGGTGACAGCTAATGCTGTTTTGAAGTATTTTTCTGTAATGGCTTTAAAAGATGGTAAACCGGCCAAATTGCAAGATGACGGAACGGGTGCAATCTGGGCTATTGGGAAAGGAATTGGTAAGCCTTCTGTTGCGTCTTCCGAAGTAGGTTGGGAGCCAGGTAAAGCGCTCTGTCTGGCGCAAGTTGCTCCTAAAAAGTATCAGCTAACCTTGAAAGCTGGGGAAACGTTGAAGACTAGTGGCGACTGGGAGGCGATTAGCTTTAAGTTCTTCTATCAGAATGATTGGGGAGATGAATTCAAAAATTATGCAAGCAATACTTTAGTGGAACAGCTTAAACTTACAGATTCCGGAAACTTGGAAATGCAGGATAATAAAGCATTTGAAGAAGGAGTTGTCTATCGATTTACCATTGATGTAACGAATGGCAATGCAAATGCTGATCTGAAGGTTGAGAAAATAAATTGACCTGAAGATTGATACCGGATTTTTATTGAACCTATCCTGGAAGGGTATGATGAATTGTACCCTTTCAGGATTCATCTTTGGTCGGAATAATGTAAAAAACATTAATAAACCCGTCCGCTACTAGGAAATATCCCTTGTTTGGGAGTCTATATAAATAAAGTATTAATTCATTTCTTATATCATCAATAAACATGAAACTCAAAACAATGTTACTTGGCTTGTCTGTGATGACTGCGTTGTCTGCCTTTGCGCAGAAGCCCGTGTATCTGGATACTGGTAAGCCTATCGAAGAGCGAGTGAAAGATGCATTGAACCGGATGACCCTTGAAGAAAAGGTGAAGATGATTCATGCACAGTCTAAATTTAGTTCGGCAGGCGTTCCCCGCCTCGGAATCCCCGAAGTATGGGCTACCGACGGTCCTCACGGTATCCGTCCGGAAGTGTTGTGGGATGAATGGGATCAGGCGGGATGGACAAACGACTCCTGTATTGCCTATCCGGCACTGACGTGTCTTTCTGCTACATGGAACCCTGAAATGTCGCATCTTTATGGGAAAAGTATCGGTGAAGAGGCGCGTTATCGCAAGAAAGACATCTTATTGGGTCCCGGTGTGAATATCTACCGTACTCCCTTGAACGGACGTAACTTCGAGTATATGGGAGAAGACCCGTATCTGTCCGCCACTATGGTAGTTCCTTACATTAAAGGTGTACAAGAGAATGGGGTAGCTGCCTGTGTGAAGCATTATGCATTGAACAATCAGGAGTTCAACCGTCATACCACCAATGTGCAATTGAGTGATCGTGCTCTTTATGAAATATACCTGCCTGCTTTTAAAGCGGCTGTTCAGGAAGGTGGAACATGGTCGATTATGGGCTCTTATAATCTTTATCAGGGACAGCACGCCTGTCACAACAAACGTCTGCTTAAAGATATTCTTCGTGATGAATGGGGCTTTGATGGTGTTGTAGTGTCCGACTGGGGAGGTGTGCACAATACCGAACAGGCTATTCGCAACGGCATGGACTTGGAATTTGGTTCCTGGACGAACGGACTGTCTGCCGGAACGAGAAATGCGTATGATAATTATTACCTTGCTTTTCCTTACCTGAAACTGATAAAAGAGGGTAAAGTAGGAACAAAGGAACTGGACGAAAAGGTTAGCAATGTCCTTCGTCTGATATTCCGTACTTCAATGGATCCATACAAACCGTTCGGCTCTTTAGGCTCTCCCGAACATGGACAAGCCGGACGTGAGATAGCTGAAGAAGGAATTGTCTTGTTGCAGAACAACGGTAACGTATTGCCTATCGATTTGAATAAAGCGAAGAAAATCGCAGTGATCGGTGAAAATGCGATAAAGATGATGACTGTGGGCGGTGGTAGTTCTTCTTTGAAAGTGAAATATGAGATTTCTCCGTTGGATGGACTGAAAAGCCGTGTGGGATCAAAAGCGGAAGTGGTATATGCCCGTGGGTATGTAGGCGATCCGACAGGAGAGTATAACGGTGTGAAAACCGGTCAGGATTTGAAGGACAACCGTTCGGAAGATGAACTGCTCGCAGAGGCTTTGCAAGTGGCTAAAGATGCCGACTATGTTATCTTCTTCGGTGGCTTGAACAAGAGCAATCATCAGGATTGTGAAGATTCGGACCGTGCTTCTTTAGGTTTGCCTTACGCGCAGGATAGAGTGATAAGCGAACTGGCAAAGGTGAATAAAAACCTGATTGTTGTCAATATCTCCGGCAATGCAGTGGCTATGCCTTGGGTGAATGAAGTGCCTGCTATTGTTCAAGGTTGGTTCCTGGGTTCGGAAGCCGGAACAGCTCTTGCTTCCGTATTGGTGGGAGACGCTAATCCTTCAGGAAAACTTCCTTTCACTTTCCCTGCAAAACTGGAAGATGTAGGTGCTCATAAACTGGGAGAATATCCGGGTAATAAAGAAGAACTGGCACAGTCTAAACATAGAGGAGACACCATTAATGAAATCTATCGGGAAGATATTTTCGTAGGTTATCGCTGGGCGGATAAAGAGAAAATCAAACCGTTGTTCCCGTTCGGACACGGATTGAGCTACACTACTTTTGCCTATGGAAAACCTTCGGCCGACAAGAAGACAATGACAGCAGATGATACCATTTCTTTCACAGTCAATGTGAAGAATACAGGCACTCGTGAAGGTCAGGAGGTTGTTCAGCTTTATATCAGTGATAAGAAATCCTCTCTCCCTCGTCCGGTAAAAGAGTTGAAAGGTTTCCAAAAAGTGAAACTGGCTCCGGGAGAAGAGAAAGCGGTAACGCTGACGATTGATAAGAAAGCATTGAGCTTCTTTGATGATGCCAAACACGAATGGGTGGCCGAACCGGGCAAGTTTGAGGCAATCATCGGTAGTTCATCCAGAGATATTAAAGGTATTGTACCATTTGAGTTGAAATAGGTAGATGTTTGGTTAGAGATCTTTTTTAGGAGATGAAGGCGGTTCCGGGTACAGGAGCCGCCTTCTTTGTTTATAGTCAGGATAGAACTTACTACCATTCACCCTTAATTTGTATTATCTTCCCATATAGGAAAAAGTAGCTTTAAGTTCGATGAGAAAAGGATAAAATCGAATTTGTCCACAAAATGTGGACGATTTGCCTGTTCCGTACAGAATCGAATAATTTTTTCCACTGGATATTTATTTCCCACCTTTTCAACTCCCCTTTCACCTTTTCTCTGTTTCCTCGATGAATAAGGAGTTTACGGGTGAAGGGCAACAACTTCACTATCTCTTCACCAGTAGCGATTAGTTTCAAGAATTGTTTCAAGGCTTGAAACAATCCGTTTCTCGGTGCGAAACACTTCGTTTCCCTGCTTGAAACACTTTGTTTCAAGCAGGGAAACGAAGTGTTTCAAATAGGGTTGAAACTAATTGCGAAATAGCTTTATAAATCTTGCTCAATGGTCTACGAGTTTGAGGCATTCATCGGTAGTGCATCCAGAGATGTGAAAGGTACTGTGCCGTTGTTTTAAGTATTAATACTTGAGTTATAGGCTATTAATACTTTGTATCTAGGTTATTAATACTTGAGTTGTTGGATGTATATACCCAAGACGCAGGATATATATATCCAACGTGTAGGATATATATGCCCAATACATTGGATATATATACCCAACAAATTGGATGTATACAACCCATTAATCTATATGATGTAAGCATCTCCACAGTGTTATCTTCTCATTTATCCTTCTGTTTTTTATCTTGTAAGCGTCTCTGCGATGTCGTATTGTTTTATTTTGTGAAGGAGGTGAAGGATGGTTCTTTCTGTATTTTGCATCCTCTTTCACCATAAGGTTTTGATTTATAGTCATTCAGCTAAAGGTGAAACCGGTGAACCTTCAAAATGAATCTTATAGTTGCAAGTAGTCTTTAGACGGTTCTGTCTTAAGCTTATTGCTGTAAACTTCAATTAATACTGATTTTCTTTTCTCTTTTCTGATTTTATATTCTATCTTTGCAATGCTCTTTATCAAAATCCACAGCAGGGAAGCCTGCTGTATCTAATGTGGCAAGCTTTTTTTATGCTTGTCCCATTTTCCTATATGGCGGTTTCGCACCCCCATGTAGGATGTTAATGCACCTACTGCCTGTTGTGGATGGTGAAGAGCAATGGGACAGGCGGAACCGCTTCTTTTATTCCTTAAAACTACCTTTCTGTATCGCCCCATTAAACTTAATTTATTCACCATTTAATTAAAATTCTTATGGAAGAAGTTTTAAGCAACCAGGAGGCCCGTCCGGGGGACGCGACGCAACTCATGCACGCTATCTTTTCATCCGATGATGAAATGATGTCTTTTTATCTGACCCTCAATTGTTTTATGAATCCTGAAAGCTATCTAGTGGAACGAACAGATCGAAAGAGACTGGAGGATTTAGCTAATACGCTTTATAGTAATGTGGCGGCCTTTGAAGCCATCCGTACTTATAAGTCGATAAGTGTGAAAGAGGTGATTAGAGGATTCGGCGCGCACATGATGAATACGCAAATCTCCAATACCAATCGTTTCCAGAGTGCCGATGCAGTGGGAACGTTAATGAATTGTATACTGAATACCACTAAAAACAGTTGGCAGTTTAAGAAAATGGATCGGAATAACAATATACATCTTCAGAATGTACGATACTTATTGAATCGGTTGGATGTGGCAGAATCTAATGAAGAAAAGAATCGTGAAGAAGTAGCGGTATAAACAGCTTTATAGAGCTCATTTAGTGATTATGGTTTAGTTGAGAGTATGATATGAGATACATCACATGTGACGCTATCGCTAAACCCTAATCATTTTGTCAATGATAGAAATATTTATAGATAATGACAGTTTGAAGCGGTAAACATCTTCCTCCAGATGGGAGGGCTACAATAACTTCATGAACTCTGTTATAGTTACAATTTTTGTCCGGTTATGTTTTTCTAGGACTAATAAATCTTTGTCTCCAGTAACAATGTAGTTAGCTTTGATCGTATCGGCTAGAGAGAGTAAATAAAGATCTTTTTTGTCTCTAATCTCTGATTTGCTTTTTGTTTGGATGACGACATATTTTCCGTATAAATGGATAAGTTTAAGTGTATCGTCTAGATCTTCCGGACGAATATATTTTCGTATTTTCTCCCGCGAAGAAACATCATAGAATTCATCTAGCAGCTCACGGCATACATATATTTCTAACGAGGGATGGGTAAGTAATGTGCGCATAGTCGCAATCTTGCGTCCTAGCATGAATGAAATCCATAGATTTGTATCAATAATTATTCTCATTTCTCGTATCTTATAGCATTTAATTCTGCAAGAATTTCTTCTTCAGAAAGATTCACTCTTTTTGGACGTGATGCTATATAGTCTTTTAAAAAGTCTTCTCTGATATCAATGTCCCAACCCATTTTCTTTGCAAGCTCTTTGAAGAATTTTATATCAGACTTTGGTATACTCAAGAAAATACCTTGATTCATAGTTGTATCCATAACTATTTCCCTTTCATTATTAAGTATCTAACGAATACAAAGATAAGAAAGTTCTCTTGTTTCTCAAATCATTTATCATATCTTTATTTCACTTTAGCAAAAATGAAGGATAACATACTGGGCACAAACAATGTGAGGTTATCGCTTGCCCAGTACCAACAGACTTTCCGGTCCCATATTGAACAACAGGTCTATGATACTCAAATTAGGCAGGAAACCCAGTTTGGACTCGAAAACCTGATAGTAAGGTTGCGGAACAAACTCTGTATCCACTTCCCTGAAATCCTTTTTCGGATGAATTACTTCCCGAAAATCGGATTCTCCGGGAGCAAACTCCATCTTATATTCGGAAGTGCGCTCAATGGTGGGGTGAATATCAATCAGTTCACAGACCATCCGGCAGAGTTCTTCGTTGAAATCGATTAAAAACTCGTATTTCTTTTCATAGAAGGGGCGGAAGTCGTCCTTGTAGTACTCAAAGAAAGGAGTATTGTTGTAGGCCGATTCGATGGCGTTCCAATGTAGATGTCTCCAATTGCCGTGGTCGGAGATGCGGATATCCTTCATTGGGCACTTCAATGTATCGGGCTTTACGGTTGGGATGGAAAGAGCTAACTCACCCGATGGGCCGGCAATGGTGCACCGGTTGCGGTAGGTTTGTTTTATATAGTGGTCGTATTGTTCTACAAATACCTTGTCATAAGCCAGTAGTTTGGTATAATATTCAACGGGAGCGAGATAGGCTGAAGATAAATAAGCGATGTTCATTTCTTTCATTTTAATTCGTTTAGGAGGCTCTGTTATTAAGGATATTATGAGATATTATGAAGGGGTTGTTTCTTTTATGATCCGGAAGATTATTTCACTGTTCTGAAGAAACGGTTCCATCGATATCCGTCAAACACCCCTGTTTCTTTTTCTTTAGAGAACCAAATAATGGAGGCTTTTCCGATGATATGGTCTTGCGGGACAAATCCGAAGAGCCGTGAATCGGAGAAGTTGACGGTATTGTTAGACCCCATCCAATAGTAATCTTTGGTGAAATAACAGTGTTGTGTGGGTTTTCCGTCCACGTAGAGAGTGTCGTTCTTTATTTCTGCCTGTTTGCCTTCGTGCATCACGAGGGTATTCCGCAGCAAGGTCATGTTCCAGGGATAGACCCGGATAAATTTCCCTTTTCCGGGGACAATCAGCGGATTTGGTTCGGCATCTTCTTTGTTTGACAAAGGTTGAACGAAGCTCTCTTTCCCATTCATGGCCTGTTCCAACAGATAATATTCGTAACGGCTGAAACTGCGCACATGGGTGCTGTCATTACTTCCCATCAATCCGTCGTTGGTGATGGAAAGAGTATGCATGAGTGACGTAATCAGATTTTCTTTTGAAGCGGGATACGAATAAAGTCTTTTCTTATCCGGATTAAACTGTGCCTCCGGAGAAATAACGGAGAAAAGAGAATCGACCAATAACGTATCTCCCGGAACTCCGAGACAGCGGCTGATATAGATTTCCCGACGGTCGATGACAGGTTGCCGGATTCCGGCAGGATTATTGAATACTACGATGTCTTGCCGACGCACAGGACTCTCGCACCAGCGGTGATAAGAAAAAAGCGACATGAAAGGAACCCGCAGCCCGTAACTCCATTTGTTGACCAGGATACGTTCACCCTGAAAAATGGAATTCTCCATGCCGGTGGAAGGGATAAGGCAGGATGTGAAAGCAAATCCCCGGAGCAGAAGCACTACGGCTACTGCTCCGGCAAATGCTAGTATCCATTTGAATTTACGAATGTTCATCAACTTTTATCACCTTATCACTCTATTCTATCCGTACACTTATCAGTCTACCCACTTGAAGAGGCGGTTCCAGCGAATCTTGCCGTCGAACCATCCACGGTCTTTGTCAAGCGATAGCCATACAACAATCGGTTTGCCCACTACGTGATCTTCGGGTACAAAACCCCAATAACGGGAGTCGGCAGAGTTGTGACGGTTGTCACCCATCATCCAGTAATAATCCATTTTGAAGGTATACTCGTTGGTCTTTTCACCGTTGATGTAGATACCGTCCGGTTTCACTTCCAGCTTATTGCCTTCGTAGGCTACGATGCAACGCTCATAGATAGGCAGGTTGTCTTCTGTGAGGGTAATGGTAGCTCCTTTGGCAGGAATCCAGATCGGACCGTAATTGTTGCGGTTCCATTTGGTATAAAGATTGAGCGGATACATCTGTCCGGCATAATCTTCGGGTTCCATTACTATTTTGCTGATTAGCTTTTTGTTGCCCAAAAGCGTTTCATACATCTTCTTGGTTAGCGGGAAATGATATACCGGATTCAGTTTGCCTTGTGCATTCCGGCTGTCCAGTCCCATTTCCAGCAGTCCGCTTTCCCAGCCGGAGTCTTCTATCAGCATGGTGTCGTCCTTGCTGATACCCAGTTCACGAAGCATATCTTCGGGAATGTACGGACCAGTGGTCTGTACGAAATAGTTGAATTGCAGGTTTTCGGGGTTCTCAATCGCTTTACCGTCAATCATAACCTGTCCGTCTACAATCTGAAGGGTATCACCGGGCAGGCCGACACAACGCTTCACATAATTCTCGCGACGGTCTACCGGACGCCAGAGGACTTCACCGTAAGTGCGCGGGTTGTTCATTATCTGTTTACGTCCGGCAGCATAGTACAAATCATAGATGGCACGTTGCTGGGCGCGTGTCAGACTATCCATTTCAATCTGTTTGGAATAGATACGTTGTCCCTCGCCGTAAGCCAGCGTATAGAAGTCCGTTGTCTGTTGGTAGTTCACTGCTACCGTATCTCCTGCGGGGAAATTGAAAACAACAATGTCATTCAGTTTCACTTTGCCGAAGCCCGGTACCCGTTTGTACTTCCATTGTGGCCACTCGATATATGATTTAGTATTGAAGACAGGTAGTGTATGCTGCGCCAACGGCATGGAAAGGGGAGTGTTCGGTACGCGGGGACCGTAACTCATCTTGCTCACATACAGGAAGTCGCCCACCAGCAATGATTTTTCCAGCGAAGAAGAAGGAATCTGATAATTCTGGAAGATGTAGATATTGACGAAGTAGACAGCAACCAACGCAAACACGATGGCGTCTACCCAGCTCATGACACTGCGGACAGCCGGATTCTTCGACTTCTTCCAAAAAGACCAGGGAATTTTCTTTGTGATATAAATATCGAAAATGAAAGGAACAACAATTAATCCCCACCAACTCCGTACCCAGATAAGGAAGATGAGGTAAAGTAGAATAGCAGTGGCACATTTGATCCATTGTGCGCGTGTGGCTTGTCTCATAATGTTATATTTGTTTAGAACTAGCTTCTGATATTTTAGTCATTTAAGAACGGGAATAAATCACTCATACCCAAAAAACCTTCGTGTGTGGCAGTATATTCGGCTGCCAATACGGCTCCCAATACAAACCCACCGCGGCTCTTGGCATCGTGGGTGATAGAAATGGTGTCTACATCGGACTCATAACGGATGGTATGAAGTCCGAAAACTTCACCCTCACGGATCGAGCTGATAGGAAGTTCGTTAGGAGCACAATCGTTGGTTCCGCTAATGGTTCCGTCCGGCGCAAGGAAAGTTCCTTTCACCCATTTGTCTTTACGGTCTATCTTTTCCAGAATACCTTCCGCCAGTGTAATGGCTGTTCCGCTGGGGGCATCCAGCTTGTGGATATGATGTGTCTCGCTCATGGTGACATCGTATGCAGGGAACTGATTCATGATTTTAGCCAGATACTTGTTGAGAGCGGAGAAGATGCTGACTCCCAGGCTGAAGTTGGACGACCAGAAGAGTGTTTTACCCCCTTCCGTGCAGAGCTTCTTGATTTCTTCGCCGTGCTCGGCCATCCATCCGGTACTGCCCGATACCAGTTTCACACCGGCTTTGAACGCTTTCATATAATTGCTGTAAGCTACCATCGGATTGGTAAACTCAATGGCCACATCGGCCGATTTGAATGCTTCCGATTCGAAGTCATCCTGATTATTGATGTCAATGATGCAGACGATTTCATGTCCGCGACTACGGGCAACCTTTTCTATCTCTTTGCCCATCTTTCCGTAACCGATCAGTGCTATTTTCATTGTTTTCTGACTTATATTCAAAATAATAGTCGCAAAGATAAGATTTTTATTACATTTGCAGCGCACATTAACGTCTTGTTAACATGGAACATCTTCTCCACTACGTGTGGAAGCATAAATTATTTCCCCTGAAAGTACTGCAAACCACCAACGGCTTACCGGTAGAAGTGATTGACCCCGGTCTGCAAAACCCCAACGCCGGTCCCGACTTTTTCAACGCGAAACTAAAGATTGACGGCGCCTTATGGGTGGGAAACATCGAAATACATACACATTCTTCCGACTGGTTCCGCCACGGACATCATTCTGACAAAACATACGATTCTGTGATTCTTCATGTAGTAAGCGAAGCAGATACGGAAATAACCCGTTCCAACGGTGAACAGATACCGCAACTGTTACTTACCTGTCCGGAAAATGTGCAATTGCATTACCACGAACTTTGTGTCGCGGATCATTATCCGGCTTGTTATTCCATCCTTGCCTCTCTTCCCAAACTTACGATTCATTCCTGGCTGACCGCTTTGCAAACGGAACGTTTGGAGCAGAAAGCGCAATTAATCACACAGCGTCTCAAACATTGTAACAGTAATTGGGAAGATGCGTTCTTTATCACCCTTGCCCGTAATTTCGGTTTTGGCTTGAATGGAGATGCTTTTGAAACGTGGGCGGGATTATTACCGTTTCGTGCGATGGACAAGCACCGGAATGATTTGTTTCAGATAGAGGCTTTTTTCTATGGTTTGGCTGGATTGTTGGAAGAAACGTTTCTGAAAAAAGAACAGGAAGACGAGTATAGTCTCCGTCTTTGCAAGGAGTTTCGTTATTTGCAGCGGAAGTTTGAAATCGGGCAGGGGATGGACGCTACGTTATGGCGTTTTCTACGGCTTCGTCCGGAAAACTTTCCGCATATTCGTCTGGCGCAGTTGGCTTATCTCTATCAGAAAGGGGATAAGTTGTTTTCACGTTTGCTGGAAGCGGAAACTCTGGCGGATGTGAGAACCTTGCTGGATGCCCGTACGTCTCCTTATTGGGAAAATCATTATTTATTCGGACGACTTTCTTCACAAAAGGAGAAGGCGATGGGAGAGCGTTCCAAGGATTTGATAATCATAAATACAGTGGTTCCTTTTCTTTATACATACGGCTTGCATAAGGCAGATGAACGAATGTGTGAACGTGTCGGACGTTTTCTGGAAGAATTGAAGGCGGAGAGTAATCATATTATTCGTTCGTGGAGTGATGCCGGGCTTCCGGTTGTCAGTGCGGCGGATAGTCAGGCGTTGATACAGTTGCAAAAAGAGTATTGTGATAAACGCAAGTGTCTGTACTGTCGCTTCGGTTATGAATATTTGAGGAAAAAGTAATCAATTATTTCTTTTGGGCTTTATAGACGTTTTTTAGATGCAGGTAGCTTGTCACTGGGCAGGGAATATCATGGTTTACACTATTTCTTTCTTTCTTTGAGAATCCTTAGTTGTAGTACTATCCATAATTTTAGTGTTGCAAATCATATTGTAATGAATGTGCAACTGTGAATCTTTTTTGTATATCGGATGAGGGCATAGTTATGTGTAGACATTGACTAAACAATCTTTATAAACTTTCAATAATTCCGCTGTGATACTTAATATTTCATATAAATTGTGTCGATTTTAGGGCTAATAGAACATATAAATTAAAGAGATATAATGTAGCCCTGAGAAAAGATGTAATTAGTAAAAATGGATGATTTTATCCTATTAATGTATTTTTTAGACGTATACTTTTTCATTTTATCACCATCTTTGTATTACGCAATAAACAAAACATTTTATAGAAAGAACAATATTATGAAAACATTTTTTGCAATAATTCTAGTTTTTCTCTTATTGAGTTGTACTTCTTCAAGTGAGAGGATTGCTTGGATAGTAGCCAATCAGTCTGCAAATAAATCAGAACTAACTCATTTCTTAGACTATTACAAAACAAAGAATAATAGGGATAAGTATAAAGCAGCTTGTTTTATAATAGAAAATATACCTAATAAATATTCTCTTAATAGAGAAGGAGAGAAAATATACGATATAGATATTGTAAAAGCAGACTCTCTCATACAGTCATTGGAATATTCTTTCTTGTTAAAAGAAAAAAGTCCTTATTTAAAGAAATATACATTTGAGCAGTTTTGTGAATACATTCTACCTTACCGAGTTGCAAATGAACCATTACAGTACTATTGGAAATGGGACTGTGTGAGGTGGCTGAAAGGTGGAAATAGCGATGATATTGTTAAGACTGCACAAAACATAAATGCGCAAATTAGAATAGAGTTATCGCCAGATTTTTATAAAGATACATTGAAGACTTATACTTCTATTATCCAGTCAGGGTGTGGTAAATGTGATGATAGAAGTACATTGGTTGTAATGGCTTTGCGCTCAGTAGGCATTCCTGCTGCGTTTGAATTAATCCCCTATTGGGGTAGTAGCAATAATGGACATTCTTTTGCTTCAATGATATTGCCCGATGATAAGATTGTATCCTTTCAAAATGATAATGGAAACGAAAATAATGCATTACCTATTCGTAAGATGCCTAAAATATATCGAAAAATTTATACTATAACTCCTGCGGAAACTTTTGACCGTTATCAAAAAATATATCCTGAATTGTTTGCGAATTGCGATGTGCTTGATGTAACGAAAATGCATAAAATAGGTTTCAGAACTATTCCTATTCCCTGTCCTAGAAGAAAAGAACCAATTTATTTATCTGTTTTTTCTCCTAATTCATGGATTCCAATCGCCATTAGTGCCGATGATAACTTTTACGATATAGGTACTGGAACTCAAAATGGTGAGAAAGAATCTGAAGAAGCATTAGATCTAGGAAACGGTATTTTGTATTTGCCTTCCAGTTACATTAATGGTGACATAATTCCTCTATCAGATCCTATAATAGTTTCGGATAACAATATTTATTCATTACATCCAGATACTCTTCATAAAGAAACAGTTATATTGAATCGCAAGTACCCATTAAATAAAAGAATTATAAGATTTGCCCGTGATATGGTTGGTGGTATATTTGAAGGAGCCAACCATGCAGATTTCTCAGATGCAGAAGAAATATACAAAATAACAGAGACTCCAAAGAGCCAAATGCAAAAAGTGTATATATCAACGGGCAAAAAATATCGGTATATTCGATATAGGAAACCAAAGGGAATATTCAGTATTGCAGAATTTTCTTTATATCAGTCAAATGGAAAGCCTTTACTGTTTCATCCAATATCATGTGAGGCTATCCGAAAAGATAATAATATGGGAAATGTCTTTGATGAAAAAATACTTACCTATTATCAAATCAATGGAGGGGTCGATATGTGGATTGGCGGAGATTTAAATGGAGGGGTAAACATTGATGCAATAGGGTTTGCTCCCCGTAACGATGATAACTCTATAGTTCCCACAGATATATACGAACTTTTTTATTGGGATGAACAATGGAATAGTTTAGGAGTAAAAAAGCCTGATGGAGATAGTGCTGTTTATAGGAATGTTCCTCAAAAAGCTTTATTATGGCTTCGTAACTTGACTAAAGGTAGAGAAGAACGACCATTTACATATGAAAACGGGCGACAGATATGGTGGTAGAATGAAAATATACAAACCTTTAAAATATAAGCTTATGAAAAAAATTATTTTATCTTTAACTCTACTTTTGGTAGGGAGTATAAGTTACTCACAGAGTTTTTCAAATGTAGATGTGGGCAAACACAAGGAATACATGATGAAAACATATAAATTAGATAGTAAAAAGGCTGATGTGTATGAACAAATACTTTCATCCTTAAAGCAAGAGAATGAACAATTAAAGAATCGAAGAATCAGTTCAGATAGGTTTAAAGATGAACAAAAGAAAATTTATAAAAAGTATGGAGAAATAATAAGCCAAGCTTTTAGCAAGGGGAAATACAGACCATGGAGTTCCTGTACACAAGAATTGGAGCGTTATCATGTGCTAAGTGAAACAAAGTTTATTCCTATTGAAAAAATGCGTTCTTTATATAAAGTAGAACATGAATGGAAAAAGACTCGTGATCAATTATGGAAAGGTATGAGTGACGAACTGGAAAAGTTAAAAAAGATAGAAGAATTGCTTGCAGAACTGAATAAACACATTCTAGAAATATTAGGAACAGATAACGGCAATTGGTACTTATCTTATAAAATGTTGATTTATGGGGCACTTGATAACATGGGCAAATATGGAGCTACATATAATGAAGGTTATCTGATAGCACAAATAGAGAGTAACTATTCTAGGCAACGTAAACAAATCTGGAATGATCGTCCTAAAAACCGACATGACAAATTACAAGAAATCGAAGCTAATGAACTAAAAGATATAAAACAGGCTGTACCTGCACAAATTGCAGAAAAATGGTTATCTGTTAATAATTCACTTTTAGAGTATACTCTTGCTAAACGTTATGGATTAAACAAAACTCAAATAAATCAATATAAGAATGCGTATAATTCATATGCCATTGAAGAGTATAAAGTTATTAATGATCAGAAGGGGCTTCCTACTTCAGAGAGAGCTGATAAACTGAGAGAAGCAAATGATATATTTTGTGAAAGGGTACGTCCTTTATTCAAAACTAGCTCATATAAAAAATGGAAAGGAAAACGGGTATATGACTTTGAACAGAGAGTGGAACAAAAAACTGGAAAATAAACTAAAAATTTTAGATCATGAGAAATGAAAACATCTTTATATGTATAATAATGTTTGTTTTTGTATTTACATCATGCATACATGATAATATATCTTCTTCTGTCGAAGAAGACAAAGGATTTGGTTTGACTGTAAAAGAAGCTAAAACTTTCTGGGAAAATCAAATATTGACACGGTCTACTCCTCAAACAACAATAACATTAGATCCTGGTGATTATATTCCGGTTTGGGATAAAAGCATTTTATCTCATAAAGATTCGATTGCCAATGTTGATATACCCATTTCTGCTGAAATTCACTATAAAGTATTACGTAGTAATTTCACTAATCGAAATATCCAAATACATAAAGTTGATGTGACACAAAAAATTGTAATTACAAAAAATATAAATAGTAAGAAAATTAGTCAATATTTAGTGACTCTCATTCCTGAATATAATAAGGGAGGAAATATCAATGAACATTTTACAAGCCTAGGGAATAAAAAAGATTATTCGGGATGGGCTATCTACTTTTTATCATTTATGAGATCTCCATTTAAGATAGAAAAATATCAAAGAGGAGAGAAAGTATTAAGCATTGTACTACCAAAAGAAAAAGGGAAAAACCCGCTTTCTCTTAGTAATCTTAAAATGATATTAGGGCATATGCAAATTTCTGCATACAAAACGGTTACGACTCGATCTTCTGAGGACTATGATGATTTTTGGGATTGGTTTGAAAATGAAGTTTGGGCTAACGGCGAAGATGGAGATCATCTTACAATGGAGCACGAAGATGGTGATTGGTGGCTAGAGGACCAAAATGGGAATCAATATGATATTCCTGACGGTTTAATGAATAATAACGATATAGATATCAGTGGTCCTGATACTAATTCTGACTTTGATTATTCCGATCCACCTGAACCTGATAATATTGAAAGTAGCGACGCCATACCTTACTTTAAGGCTAAAATTTACCATAAGATTTGTGGGACTTATTTGGGAGAAGTCGATTTGGGAGATCTTGATTCGAGTTCACATGGCTCTGGAGAATATTATTGCTCAAAATGCTTAGTATGGGTACATGTTGAATGGTGAAATATATAGATTATGTCAAAATAGTAAAAGTGTGCATAGAGGTTTTTATTCCTGTATTGATATAAGAGCTTCTATGCATATTCCTTCAAATCAGATAATGCAATGACTAAAATTTTTAACTTTTTTATAGCTGTGCTTTTTAGTGTATATAGCTCTGCACAGACAAATTCGGAAAGTCTTAAAGAATCTTTAATGACTCTTGATGAGATACCGTCATGGGTTTTAAGTAATATTCAATTTCCCCAAGAAGCATATGAATATGGAATAGCTGGTATTGAACAAGTTTGTATTAGTGCATCTTGGGATGGAAAAGTCTTTATAACAAGCATGCTGAATACATTAAATCCTGCTTTTGAGAAAGAAATTGTGGATGTCATAAGTAAAGCTCCTAGATGTCGATATAATGGAAGCCAGCCTAAAGATATATATAAATATATGCTAATTGATTTTTATCAATATATTCCTAAAAATCATCGGTTTGAAGTGAGACAAGTTACTATGCATACTCCACCGCGTTTATCAAATATTCCGTCAAGTCCTTTTAATAGTAGGGATAAATTTATTCAATGGATACACAATAATATCCGAATACCATCGACACTGAAATGTTATTCAGATACAATACTTTTTCAGTATACAATAACAAAAAAAGGAAGGGTTAATAATATATCTATATTACAATATAAAAGTGATATTATAAAATGTGCGTTAGAGGGGTTATTAAAAAAATCTCCTAAATGGGAACCGGCTATTGCAGATAGAACAGATCCAATTGATGTTACTATATGTGATAAAATTATTATAAAAACAGATAATAATGGAATTCTTTTGCCATTAATGGTGTATCGTGACGATGTTTTTTGTAATACAAGAAGCAAAATAACTGATCCTGATATGATCGTTTTTAATTCAGAAATAAAGGCAAAATACAATGAAGAGGGTAACTTCTTGAAAAATATTATGTGTGATGTTTCTGTTGATAAAAAAGTAGTTCTGAATGGTTCGTTTATTATAGAAAAAGATGGTACTACTAGTCATATCGAAATTTTAAATAGTTCGGATGTAAAAATTGATAGTATTGTAAAAAAAGCTATCGTCCGAACAAAATGGATTGCAGCGGTACAGGGTGAAACTCCAGTACGAACACTTTATTCATTTGGGATAAATAAACAACCACGAAAGCAAAAACAATCCAGAAAATATTCTTATTATGATATTTTTGGCAAATATTTTATAGCTCTCCATGCTGATCCAATGCGTATATCATATAGATTCATTCAGGGTGATGGAACTATACAGAATTATCCATTTAACAGTCAAGGATTATTTGACTATAAAGCTTATTATCAAGGAATGTTATATTACTACAAAAATTCCGCAAAAAAAAACAGTAATATATCAAAAAAATATTTTGATAAACTTTACAAAATGTACGTTGAATATTAAAAAAAATAACTTGTGCAAAAGGTAAATTGTAATATATTAGATTTTCTGCTATTGTGTTATTCTTTAATGGCAGGGTTTAATTTTTATTTTACCCATCAAAATCGGCTTTGTCTTTTTGAGGTTGCAAAATGGAGTACATTTTTATTATGCTATATTGTAGCTAGGAAAATATCTCATAAAGAAAGGATATTATGGGGAATTATTTTTTTAGGAATGGTAGAAGGTATTATTGCCATTTTCCAAAAAACACATTGGCTTAATAGCGTTCATCATGATTTTAATGTGACAGGCACATTCAGTAATCCTGGTCCATTAGGTGGTTTTATGGGCGCAACAATAACCATAATACTAGGACTTTATTTAACTAAGAAATGTTTTATTCCTAAATGGGCTTTATTTACCATATTTATCTTATTCTGTTTCATTCTATTGTTAGCAGATTCCCGGGCGGGATTTCTATCTACACTGTTTGGTATGGCGACTCTTTGTTGTTTGTTCAAAAAAATGAAGGTAGAATCATTTGTATTAATAAAAAGTGTCAGTCTTTTTCTATTTATGATCTTATTCATAATTTCTATATATTATTATAAGAAGGACTCTGCTGATGGACGTTTATTGATATGGCGTGTTTCAATCGATATGATAGCAGATGCACCATTGGTTGGACATGGTATTGGTACTTTTGAAAATAAATACATGTATTATCAAGCTCAATATTTTGAATCACACCCTTATTCAAAATATGAAAAGTTGGCTGACAATATAGTTTATCCCTATAATGAGTTTTTACGAATAGGGGTAGAACAAGGTATTATAGGGATTATTTTTATTTTATGTATCATAGCATCAATTTTTAAATACACATCTAAAGAAAAATATAATAAAGTTTATTTAGGAGGATTTGTCTCATTACTCACTTTTTCTATGTTTTCTTATCCATTCAATGTGTTACTATTATGGCTATTAGGATCATTATTGTTAGGTGGAATACAATATCAAAAGAATATATATGCATTAACTAAATATAAGTTCCAATCGAGTTGGATAATCATAGTATGTTTAGTACTAAGCATAAAGGGGGGGCATGATTATTATAATTTAAAACTAAATGTTAGAAAACTTTATTCAGAATCTCTGCAAAAACGTAAGGTTGCTGAAGCATATATTGAGAGATGCCAAGTCTGTTTGCAATCTACCCCACATTTATTAGACGTATATGCTCAATATAGTTTTCTGCAATTACCTGCCACAAAGAGTCTATTAATATTAAAACAAGCTAGTACAATTATTCCAAGTTCCGAATTGTATTGTGATTTAGGAGATGTCTATAAAGAACAAAAACAAATAGATAAAGCTATGGAATGCTATATTTTAGCAAAAAATATGTTACCTAACCGCTTATTACCTAAGTATAAATTGTTTTGTCTTTATCGCGAGCAAAGAGACTCTATTAAAATGTATAAAATAGGTCAGGAAGCATTACTAACTGAAATAAAGATAACAAGTACTAAAGCACTACGAATTAAAAAAGAGATAAAAAGAAGTTTGAGTCAAAGGTGTGATAAAATTTGGCAATGTGCCCTCGAAAAGTAGTGAAGAGACTTTTCTCTTAATTTATCAATTCCATAAAAAGACTTTAGTTATGTCATTTTTATTGATATAATGGATTCTTTCTGTTGGATTACGGGCTTCTACATGTAATCTTACTTCCACCAAATATGCGGAATCTACTCATGCACTTAAATCCAATATGTAACTTTGTTTTTGCAAAGCTCCTATAACAAAATCGCCTTTTCGTGATAAATCTTGATGATATACATATACTTCTCTATTTTTTAGAATCGTACCACTGTTATCTTTTAATGTAATGGTATAATATGTTCCTTTTTCACTCTCATCATCAGATTTGGGATTTAATAGGATAGGAACGTTGTATTTGTTTTCCAATATGAGTTGAATGGCTTTTGTTTCTTTGTTGAATGTAAAATTTGCATCAACTTGGGGAAAAACTATTAATGGTAAACCCAAAAATAAAATAACTAATATTGTTCTCATGATTTATTGTTTGAGTAAGCTGTTTTATTGCATTAATATTTGTCGGTTTATTCTAGTGAATAAATCCGCTTGATTTTATTTAGATAAGATTTTCTTGTTGTATAATTGATTGCTTCTATTTGAATTTCAACTTCTACTGAACAAATCTCTCCACTATACCATTTGGCAAACTCATATTTATATTCGTTATTTTCATGAGGTAATAGATATTGCCCTAGTCTATACTTGGTTAATGGTAATTCATCATATATAAAACGACTCCTTTTATATATTACTTTATCATTTTTATCACGATATAAAAAGGTATAAATACAACCAGTTCCAGGCTCGTATTGATCTATTGATTTGGGTGATAGCCTATATATATCATTACTTGTATTTAGTAATAATAGCATGGCTTCTTTCGCTTCTTTATCAAAAGAAAGTTGAATGCCAATTTGTGCAGCTCCAATTAAAGGTAAAGATGCCAGAATTAATACTAATATTATTTTCATAATATATTGTTTTTAGAATATTCATAAGTTGCTCGTATTTCCATTGCATAAAGTCTATAACTCTGTTTTTGTCTATGCTAATTATCTTTTTCTGTTTTAAATTGATAATAAATTTCATAATTGGCACTAATCTTTATAGAACTGTATCGTATAATAAAACTTCTTAGTTTAGATATAAATTCTTCTCATATCTTTTAGAAGTTAGTTTTCCAGTTTTTTCATCATTAGAATATGTTGAAAGAAACAAATGTGCCCTTGTTAAATTATTGGCTGGGATAGAATCCAAAGGATAGAAGAGTTCCATTCTTCCTTTTGGAGATAATCCCTTGTGTAATATCCATTTTCCGCTTTCAAGAGTAAATAGGCAAATTGTTAAATCTGAACTTTTTCCATTAGAAAATTCTGTTAAAACAATATAGCTCCCACTAAATTCACTTAACCGCCCCTGATTCATAATTAGAATTTCTTTGTCTGTATTATTAGTAAGTATTAGGGTTAAAGAATTATTCGGTTTATCATAAGAAAATTCAATTTTTACTTCTTGGGCGGTGCAAAAAATGGAAATGCCCAAAAGTACAATACTTATAGATAAATGTTTACTTGTTATCATTTAATTTGTTTTATGGGTAAATCATTTTTGTATTTTTTGCTAACTAATTTTCCTGTCTTCCTATCTCTAAAGTATGTGGAGAGGAATAATCTAGCTCTTGTGACATTATTTGCAGGGATAGCTTTAAATGGATAAAAAAGTTCTAGTCTTTCGTTAGGGTTTATTGTTTTAGAACGTATCCACTGTCCATCTTCATAGTCATATAACGAGATGATTAGATCACTCTGTCCATTATCCTGTTTTTCAGTTAAAATAATGCAGCTTCCAGATGATTCATTTAATAGACTTTGATTCAATATCATTATTTCTTTATCCGTATTATTGTAAAGTTTTAGAGTCAAAGCATTGTCTTGTCTATTATAAGTCAAAGCAATTTCTAACTCCTGTGTTTGTCCCTTGCTAAGAATTGACATACACAATAATATACCTATAAAGAAAGATTTAATTATATTCATAATATTGTTTTGGTAAATTGTTCAATCTATTTCCATAAAAAGACTTTGGTTATGTCATTTTTATTAATGTAGTGGATCTTTTCTGTTGGATTACGAGCTTCTACGTGTAATCTTACTTCTACCAAATATGCGGAATCTGCCCAAGTACTTAAATCCAATGTATAGCTTTGTTTTTGCAAAGCTCCTATAACAAAATCGCCTTTTCGTGATGAATCTTGATGATATACATATACTTCTCTTTTTTTATAATCGATCCATTGTTGTCTTTTAATGTAATAGCATAATATGTTCCTTTTTCACTCTCATCATCAGATTTGGGATTTAAAAGGATAGGAGCATTGTACTTGTTTTCCAATGTAAGTTGAATGGCTTTTGTTTCTTTATCAAAAGAAAGTTTTGTATCAACTTGGGAAAAAACTATTAAAGGTAAACCTAAAAATAAAATAACTAATATTGTTTTCATAGTATTATAATATTAAAGGGTATTCTTTTGCTTGTATGTTATTACAAAGGTGAGGAGAAATAAGTATTTAGGTATGAGTAAATAGTACATTAGTAGGATGAGAACGTACATTATTTGACCGTAAACGAATGGAATCGGATATTTCTTTAAAATCTTTCATCTTGAACGTGATAAAGAAGTTTCTTTTGTGGCTTGATTTGGACCAATTTTAATGTATAAAAGTATTGCAAAACCAAACTTGTTACTATCTTTGCGCCGTCAATTAAACTCTTAATTTATATAGTGTTATGAGAGCTAAAAAGTTTGTATGCTGCTTGCTGGCTATGCTGTTGCTCGCCGGTGTTTCGTTTATCTCCTGCGGTAATAGTTCCAAGGCGAAAGCCGATAGTGAACTGACTACGCAAGACGGTGAAGATTTCAAATCGTTTCTGGATAAATTTACTTCCAGTGCAGCCTTCCAGTATACTCGTATCAAGTTCCCATTAAAGACCCCGATTACTTTATTGGCAGATGACGGCGAAACCGAAAAAACATTCCCTTTCACCAAGGAAAAATGGCCGTTGCTGGATAGCGAAACCATGAAAGAAGAACGTATCACTCAGGAAGAAGGGGGAATCTATGTCTCCAAGTTTACGCTGAATGAACCGAAACACAAAATCTTTGAAGCGGGCTATGAAGAGTCCGAGGTGGATTTGCGTGTTGAGTTCGAATTGCAGGCTGACGGGAAATGGTATGTGGTGGATTGCTATACAGGCTGGTATGGATATGACTTGCCGATTGGGGAGTTAAAACAGACTATCCAGAATGTGAAAGAAGAGAATGCTGCTTTCAAAGAAATACATCCGTAGAGATAAGTATCAATATCAAGTATTAAGTATCAAGTATTAGCCAGTCATTTAATACTTAATACTTGATATTTAATACTTATTATTAGGGTTCTCCTACATAATATCCCAACTCCGATTCTTTTCCGTCCACCATCTCCCTGACAATGCCGTTTTTAGTGTTGAAATCCTGATAGAGTTCTTCATAATCACGTGTATAATCTGCGTCGGGGACTACGTTAACATCAAATTTTAGTTCTGCTTTTCCATTTGGGAGCATATTGCCGAAAATCCGGATGTGGTGAACCACTTCGCCTACATTCTTGATGCTGTTGTAGGTTGCCTTGAATTGCCTGATACCGTCTTCGGGAATGATAATATGTGAACTTTTATCCAGAATGATACAGCCACAGGAAGGTTGCATTTCTGAAATGATTAACGGAGCGTCTCCCGTGTTGGTGATGGTAAACATGATATCGAGTTGCTGACCTTGTTTGATAGGGTAATAGTGTCTGACGGAATCTTTTATCGTCATGCTGGTGGGACGTACTTCCTTCCTGCACCCTGTAAAGCAGAGCGGAAGTGCCGTCAGTAGTAAAATATAGAATATAGATTTATTCATTGTTGCCATTTATTTTTGTTATATCACTTTTTCAGTATCTAAGGGATGAATGCAATTTCATCGATACCCATTTGCGTTCCCGGTTTCTTTAAACAACTGATTTTTATGCTTAATTGTTCTGTTCCGTTCAGGTCTGCCGGAACGGTGGCTTTCATCATTTCTCCTTTTTCCGGGGAGTTGTCCGGTTTCAAATCTATTGTTTTATAGGCTACTCCGTCTTTCAACAGTTGAACTTGCTGTGGCGCATAGATGCGGTGACGGGGAAGATTCAGAAAACTGATATAGAATGTTCCTGATGCATTGAGTCCTTTAACCGGCAGGTCGATGGTACATTCTTTTCCCGGAATGATAACCCAACCGCAATGATAGTCTCCGGGTAAGCCGTGAGTGCCGTCGGTCAGTTTCTTTGAATCATTTTTATTCAGTTTAGGGGTTGTGGAAGGATTCATTCCCAGAAACAAACTTTTCTTTATGTCGGAAGCAAGTATATATTGTTCCCATTCCTTTATATAATAGTCAATCTCATAGGCTGACTCGTTATAATATTCCATTCCGGCAAATGCTTGATGCTCTTTGAGCTGGGTGACCCATTTACGAGCTTGGGGAAGCGGTTGAATATCCTTTCCATTCCGCTTGGCATATCCGTAAGCGTCGAAACCGTGGTCACGTGCTAATTCCATGCGCGTGAAAGACAAGGCGGTTTGAAGCTCGTGCAGCTTTTTGCGCTCTTTCCCTTTTGCTTCGGATACAAAATCTCCCATTTCATCATAGAATTTGATAAACTTCTTCGGATAGAGGAATCCTTTTTCCGATTCTCTGATACCGGCGTAAAGTCCGAGTCGCTTTCCGGATTGAGCGTTGTTTTCTAGCTCTGTGTAGTAATCGTACAGCCATTTTTTGGATACCGGGTATTCCTGATTGAAATAGCTTTTAATTAACTCATCAACCGGAAGTTCCGGGTTGATAAGAAGGGCTGATAATACAAAAGTCCTCATTTCATCGAAAGAAGAATAGCTGTAGCCGCTTCCGTTGAAGAATATGCCGCTGGCTCCGTGTTGTTTGAAAAGTTGGAGTCTTTGCTGGGCTATCTTTAATATGGGGAAAGGAGTGAGGTAGTCGTCGAAGTTGTTGATATAGTCCCATATATAGATGTTGTTCGTTACTTTCTTCCAGTTGTCGAGTTGTTCCGCAAATTTCTTGTCTTGCTCGTCCTTGCCGTCTGTCCGGCGGAGCGGGTAGTCGATAGTGCTGACAATTACCCCGACGTTAGGCGGAAGTTGCTTGTCTGTGACTTGTTGCGTAGTCAGGTAGGAAGTCGTAAAGAACGTGTGTTTGGGGAAACGCTGCGACAGGCGGAGGATCAGTTCCGTAACGGCGGGAGTTGCGTTCTTCTCTGTATTTCCCAATGCGGTGCAGGTGGCACACGTACAGGCGTACGGAGTATCATCCGGTGCGATTACAAAACGGAAATTCCCCTTTTCACCGAAGTTATCTACGATGTAACTTTCTATCTGGCGATACATATCCTCGGAAGAGAAACACAGTTGTGAGTCATCTGTCTTCCCGTGAATGGTGGCATATACTTTCTCTGCATCTTTTCCCAATACTTTTCGCAGGTTGTGTCCCCATATTCCCCAGCTGTCGTCAAAGTTGTTCAGGCCGATAACGCCTGTATGATCGGCGTTCAGGCCGTATGGAGAATAAATACTTTGATAGTCAAATGCAAAAGCTCCGCAAGTATCGTTGAGATTGATAAGGGCGGGAGGAAGATCTGAACCGTCTATACGCGGGTCTTCTTTGCTGATCTTCTTTATCAGTTGGTATTGCAGCCATAACATTTGTTTGTCGTCACTTGCGGTCAGTCTGATATCCGAACCTTTGCAGGCTACTTTGAATCCTCTCTGCAATGTTGGGTCTATCTGTATGATGATACGCCACATATCCATCTCGGAGACACCGAAAGCGACCATTTCATCGTCGTTTGCACGTTTCTTGAGGTGCTCGTACAGGTATTTGGCCCATCGGGTATCTCTGTCCGTCGGATCTTCGCCGATTGTGATGAGGTATCCTTCTTTAGATGGGAACATCTCCGTGCGTGCCTGCATGCGGCAGCCGGATAAAAGGCAGCAAATACATATCATTCCTGCCAATATGGGGCAAAGCGTATCAGAATGAAATATAGACTTGTGCATAGATGTTATATAAATTTTTATAGCGTGTCGATATGGATTCTATCGGGTTGAGCGGACTACTCCCTCGCACGGTGTTGGTCTGGTTATAATAGGTATTCCAAGTACCCATCAGACCTATGGTAATATTAGGACTGACCATGTATTGGCCTCCCAGTCCTACCATTGTATTGGTGTGTGAGAAAGAGCCGGGCAGCGCGTAATCCAATACAGCCGTTTCCGGGGCCGATCCAATACTTGCCATGGCGTTGATATTTGTCTTTCCGTCATTAGCCGGGAAGTATTTGGCACCAATCTGTGCATTGTAGTAGAAGTTGGAATTGAAGAAATGCATATCTATCTTCGTGTTGAGGCGAACGACTTCGATAGTTTTGGCTAATTCTCCGCCTACGGTGAGCAGGTTGGTCTTTGACTCATTCCAGCCGGTAAATAGATAACCGTTATCTCCGGTGCCTCCTGCAAAGAATTCGTCGTTCCATTCATAACGTTTCGTATAGGCAGCTACACGTCTGTATCCCACATGCGCTCCTATTTCCCAGTCATTCTTGAGATAATGCCGTACGGCAACATCGGCGGTAATATCCGGGAAGTATTTGGTAGCAAAGGCGGCATTGACCGTAGTGCTCCACTTCGGTGAGAAGTGGTGCGTCCATTCTCCCTGTACCTGGATGCCGACCCCTCCCGGTGTCTGTTCTTCAGCCTCCATGCTGTCGCTTGCCGAGCCGCTTCGTCCTGCATAGTTGAGACGTCCCGTGTAGCTGTTCTTCTGGCCTTTTCGGGTGTATTCGGCGGTGGCAACGGAGGTAATGATGTCTTCTTCTCCGTAGCGTGCACGCAGGTAGGTCAAAGCGATCTCATTCTTGAGCATCATGCTTCTAAGGCCCGATAAGTGCCGTTGGAAAGAACGGTATTCCATGATGGAAGGCTCATAATACTTTTGATAATAATAGGCTGAATCCGCTTGTCTGTTGGCTTCATATACCACGCCTTTGGTGTATTTCAATGACTTGTTCTGGCTGTCGTAAAGCAAAGCTGTATCAAGAACAGCGAGAGCTTTTTCGGGTTCTTTCGCCTTTGTCAGTTGCAGGGCACGATATTCGCTGCTTTGTGAGAATGCGCCTATAATCTCTTTGTTGCTCGGGTATTTATTGAGTATCGGTTTCAGGAATTCCAAAGAAGCTTCGTATCTCTTGTCGCGCTCAAGGACAGTAGCCCTCTTTGCCTGATAGAAAGGTTCTTCAGGATAGTAATTGATTCCTTGCGCTGTATATTTCTCGAATTCATCGTATTTTCCGAGTAAACCGGACGAGTTAATGGCATACCGTAATCCAAGATCGCTCGATGGATTCAGGCTGACCAGTTTGATGGCTTCTTCGTATGCTTTCTTCGTAGCTCCGGCTTCCATGCACTTTTTGATGTAGGGCACTGCCAGTTCCTCGTATCCGATGACGTAGAAGATACGCATATCCTCGTCGCTCTGCTCGATTGCAGACAAGTATAGTTGCAAAGCCTCTTCGGTTTTGTCCATTTTATCGAGAATAAAGGCCCTTTTCAACGTACCATTCTCGTAATCCGGGAAGTGAAGGGTGATGGTATCCAATGTGGCAAGTGCTTCATTGTAACGTTTCATATTGATATAGCAACTCAAGGCTTTTTCCCATGCGGCACCGTTCACATCGTTGTCTACATGTTTTTGAGATACAAACAATACGTGCGGCAATGCTTCCGCATACAGACCGAGTTCCATCAGCTTTTCGGCTTTCTTCATGTGCTGTGCGCTCATGGCAAGCGTAATGTCATAATTATCAGGATACATCTCGTACATCTTTTTCAGCGTTGAATAGGCAAGATCATCCTCATTCATCTGGCGATAAAGCATATATTCTTTATAGAGAATTCCTTTATCATTGTTGCCATATTGTTTTTTAGCTTCTCTGATATAGAAGAGAGCATCGTCGGTATATCCGCGGGTGACGGAAGTGTTCAATAAATAGTCTAATGCTTCCTTGTTCTTGTTGCCTCCTTCGTAGGCCATGCCATATAATACATAAGGGTCCCGCTGTTTCTCTGCACGGGCAGCTTCCATCAATAAGTCGTTGTACATACGCCGTATGGCAGGACTATTGTTTCTTTTCATTTGCTCGCGTATAAATGCCAGTGCTTCCGGATAACGCGCCAATTCACTGAGGATACTTGCCCTTTTGACGATGAGGGCACCACTTCCCGGTATGGCAGCCAAACCGTTGGATGACCAGCCTAGAGCTGCTTCCCGGTTTCCTTCCTGTAAATGCAGGTTGATGATGTCCAGGTAATATTCTTCGTTTTGAGGAGATACTTTGATTAGCTCCGTCAGTCTCTCGATCGCTTCTTTCCGGTTACCGCCTTTTTTCATTTGTTGGTAGCCTACTTCCATGCTGTAGATGTAATCCTTCCTTAGAATGGTATCGTTCGGGTAAATCTGATTGATTCGTTTCAACAGGCGATCCGCTTCCACATCGTTGTTCTGCTTGCGGTATAGTTCAATCTTCCTTCGCCATAAGCCTCTCCAATACGGATTCACTTCCAGCAACTCATTAACGTAGCAAATGGCACTGGAGTAGTTTTCGGTAATATCTTCCACGTCTACCAGCAGGTGTTTGGCATTGACGTTGTTATAATTGTCGTCTATTGCTTTAACAAGATGATAACGCGACTGGTCATAATTCTTTTCGTGAAACCAGTATTTGCCCATGAGCCATTCAAGGTCAGAAACATTCGGGTATTTCTGAAGGCCCTCCTCCAACAGCTCTTTCCCTGCTTCCCATTCCTCGTTCGCAAAATGCTCCTGCACAATCTGGGCATATTGCTCCGGCGTCTGGAATCCATTATCGGTTCCGGAGGAAGAGGTTATCAGCAAAAACAGACAACCTAATAAGGTGATCTTATGGAGAAATTCTCTGTTCATTCTATCTTGTCTTTAATCTTTCTTTCTTGTTTAAATCGTTGCCGGTTCAGGCTTCATAGCCGCTGTTTCAGCATCATCCGTATTTTCTTCTTTCTGCTTGAATCCTTTACGCTCCATATTCTTCCACTTGAAGTCTCTATTGGTCAGATAACTAAGGTATCCTCTCAATGAACAGAAAGTGATGATGGGATGATAGAAGATGGGCTCCAATATGGACGCTATGATAATCCACAGATATTCGTATCCTCTTTTATAAAGCATCCCGACGTAATAGTCGTAGGTAATAACGACGATGGAAAGGAACTGGCAGAACGTATAGATCGTCAGGTAAATCATCCACGCCGTATTCCAGTTGACCGCTCCTGTAAAGGCCAGATAGATAAATACGATCAAACCGGTAAGTTCGATGATGGGTGCCAAAAACTCAAATACGAACATATAAGGCAGAGTCAGCAATCCCATCTGTTTATATGTTTTCTTGAAGATCATCTTATGGTGGATACTAAGTGTCTGGAACAATCCTCGTGCCCAACGGGTACGTTGACGGTAAAGCATCGCCAAGTTGGGAGGCCCTTCCGTCCAACAGCAAGTATCAGGAATCTGAATAATCTTATAAGGACGGGAGAAGTCGCACATATATCCTACCATGCGGGTAATGAGGTCCATATCTTCTGCAAAGGAAGTACCGTCATATCCTCCGGCTGCAATGGCTACGGAACGGTCGAAAAGACCGAATCCACCGGAAACATTCGGCATACCATTGATTGCAGACCATCCCATCTTACCAATCAGGTAGGAACGCATGTATTCGAGGTTCTGGAAAAGCGGAATCGGAGTACGCGGAGTTCTCACGTCTACTATCTGCCCGTCTTTCACTACGCATCCGTTTGCCATCAACATCGTTCCGCTGACTGCGATTACCTGTTTATCGGAAGATATAATGGGCGATATACAGCGGTAAAGAGCATATTTCTCTAAGATACAGTCTACGTCCGTACAGATGAAATAAGGATATGAAGAAACATTGATACCTGCATTGGATGCATCCGCTTTGGTTCCTCCATTCTCTTTGTCTACAACGATGAGTCGACTGTATTTCGGACTGGTAGATTTGAAGAGTCTTCTGAACGGTTTGGTTTTGATTCGCTCAATATAGGCATAGGGCACTTCTATCAGTTCGTAATGTTCAATCATCTTCTTCAACGTACTGTCCGTGCTTCCGTCATTTACAATCACCACCTCGAAAAGCGGGTATTCCAATGCGAGCATAGAGTTCACGTTATCAATGATTGTCTTTTCTTCATTGAAAGCAGGGGCAATTACCGAAATACCCGGTGTATAGGGAGATTCTTTAATTGTTTTCCGCATATAACTTTCCACATAGTAATCTTTTCTCCGTTTCAGAGAAATGAAAGAGAGGAAGGCGAATGTGACGAAGAATATCGCCAGCATACTCGTATAAAAGAATACGAAATAATTGAAGAATGTAAATATTATATCTCTCATATTCTCTAAATTAACTGGTTGATTAACGGATGCTTGGTATGGGCAAACAATATAGCTGTGTGGGAATCTGCTTTTCTCTCCAATTGATCGAATGTTTTTCTTCCCATTGAACTGTATTCATAGAGGGCTTTCAGGATGATACGTTTTGTCCCCCAGTTGTCTGCTTCATCATAAGCATTGTAAAGAAATCCTAATGCCTTATCTGTTTTCAGGTCTGCAACAGCCGAAATGATTTGTCGCTTGACTTCTTCCGGTTGCACATGGTACATTTCAATCAGCTTGGGCTCGATCTCTTTGTATTTTAGCTTTCCTAAAGTTCTGATCGCTTCGCCCCGGATTTCGGTAGAGCGTGCGTTGATCTGTTTAGCCAGAATGGGAGCACTGTCGGTTTCATTATATAACCGGATTTCGTTGATAAAGAATATCTTAACATTCTCTTCGGCCGAAGTATTCACCCATTTTATAAAGCTCGGTGTGTTATATCCCACCTTCTTGCGGTGTTCCAAAATGGCATGCAATTCCATCATATCCCATTGTCTCAACTTCATGCCGATGTCTTCGTCGAAGAAACGGAACGGATCTCCCTGGCTTAGCCACATATAAGTGTAGCGTGCAGAGTTCCTCAATTCTATTTCACGATGATAGAGGAAGCGTACCAATACCGCTTCAGAGGCATATCCGTTGATGGATTGAATAAGTTTCAGCGCTTGTATCTTTGCTCTTTTGGAGCCGAATTGAAGTTCGCGTTCAAGGAAACGCGTGATCTGGAATACGGTTTGAATCGTTTGATAGTTTAGTTCATGGATGTCATCTTCATGTACACTCTTGATTTCTGTTAATAGTTGAGTGATAATACGTAATTCATTAGGCTTGGGACGTTTTTTCGTATCATACTGTAATCTGTCTGCGATTTCCTCTTCACTTAATGTGTTAGAATCTAGCGAGATAGATTTCATTTCCTCGTAATATTTGTCGAAAGCTTTGTTGTATCTTCGCTTCTCTTTCCGCCTTTTGAATATACCATATATAATATGGAATAGGAGAAACAAGTACGCAATAATACAAAACATTACCGCAATTGAGCATATTCTTATGATTAAAGGATAGCCAATAAACTTGTAATATATCCAATAGAAATAATATTCTATGTAATCTATACCATACAGTACTTGATCCATTTCCCTTGATATTTAATCTATAAAACTTGTATATTCAAAACAAAAGTTCTATATTTGTTGTATTGAATGTTCTGTCTAATGCAAATATACTAAATAACTTGTATATATTATCCATTGTTTATGAACAGGGCTTTTGAGCCATATTTGAGCTCTTGTGATTATTTTCGATGGAAAGGATTGAAATTACAAATAAAGGCAGGTAAAATGCCATTAAGCGTTAATTATATTTTTGATAAGTTAACATATAGGGCTCGGATATGGGTGCGATAAGGTAGAGCTTTCATAGGAAACTGAAACAAACAATAAATTTAAAAATTAGATTAAAATGAAGATTAAAAGTTTGATGTATGTCCTTATGGGGACGATGTTGGTTGTTGCTTGTACAGACAGTAACAATGAAGAAGGAATAGTGGATAATGGAGGAGGAGATGATTCCCCGCAGTATGTTATTCCGGCAGGGTTTGATTTTGCAACTAGTCGTACTGTCTCTGCTAAAGTTTATTCAAGTAAGCCTGTAGCGGTTGATTTGTATTGGGATTCAGAAAATCAGGAAAGAAGTTTGTTGGTGAGTGGCCTGCTTGTTGATGGAGAGAAAGACTTGGAATTGAATGTGCCTATTCACTGTGCCAATATTTATTTGAAGTATTCTGATGGAACAGATAAAACAGCATCATTTCCGATAAATAGCGTGACTCGGAGTGGCGAGACTGTAGCAATAACTGTACCTGAAGATGCGGTGGCGGTAACTAGTGAGGAAGATGATGGATGGTTTTTCTATCATAATACAGGCGTTGCTATGTTTGAAGACAATTGGCCGATTGAACCAGGTCAAGACAATGATTTGAACGATGTTGTTTTTGAGTACGATTTGAAAGTAACCGAATGTCAGGCTGAAAAATGGTTCGAAGCTGGTCAGGGATATAAAGAAGGATTGAAGTTGACTTTGGATATTCGTGCTAAAGGCGGTAGATATCCTATTAAATTAGGTGTAGTATTAGGTGGCTTGGATAAAAAGTATATAGAGACTGTTGCAACCCGTATTCTTTTGAAAGAAGGACAAGGAAAAGAAACCGAACTTGCTACTGGGGAAATGAAAGCAGAAATGCCTCAACAGCAACTCTTTGGAAAATCGCAATTTTGTAAAGTTACGGTAGACACGGAACACGGTAGTCCGGTTATCATAATGGATGGTTTGAGTGCTTTGGGTGATAATACTAATTTCTTCCAGACTACAAAAGGTTTTATAAATCCGGGACAAGGCATGTTGCGTGCAGAAATTATTTTGGGAGCTAAGGTTCGTACTAGTCTTACTGAAGATTTGGATCAATTGAAAGCTTATCGTGCTCTTATTACTGATACTCATAATCAGAATTTCTTTATTGTGACAAATACGAATAAAGAGATTCACATGAAAGGCTATAGACCTTCTTATCTTTATACTAATTACGAAGCTGATTCAGCCGGTGAAATGATGGAAGGTGTTCCATATTGTAATAAGAATGGTTTTGTTTGGGGAATTAAAGTTCCTGTTGGCGTAAAACATGCTTATGAAAAGGTGCTTTTTGATAACGCTTATCCTGAATTCCGTGCTTGGGTGACTAGCAATGGAGCTGATAACAAGGATTGGTATTTGCATCCGGCTGCTGAAAAAGTGGTAGAAGCTTGGTAATACAAAATCCCGGTCAATACATTATTTGAGATATTTTGTACAATTTGAGCCCCTCTTTTTTCGAAAAGAGGGGTTTCTTTGTATCCGGAAGAATTATCTTTAAACTAATACCGTAATGACGAAGCGATTTTTTATTAGCTACAGTTTGATTACTTTATTTCTCTTGGATAGTGTAGTGCTGTTTGCACAATGCGAAAATGCGTTTGCACAACAATGGAAGATAGAAGATGCATCCCATGCCTTGCAGGTGATAGAACGTACAGATACATTAGAATTGATCGTGCCGGATGGATTGACTATGTGGTATCAGCAGCGATTGGCGGGGAATTATGAGGTTAGTTACCGCACTTGTATGGTGATGCAAGGAGGGAAGTACGATCGCTTGAGTGACTTGAATTGTTTTTGGGCTGCCAATGACCCTAAATACCCAGATGATCTTTTCACTCGTAGTCAGTGGCGCGACGGCATCTTTAAAAACTACAACACATTAAACCTTTTCTACGTTGGATACGGGGGAAATGATAACTCGACGACTCGTTTCCGTCGTTACAGAGGAGAATATTATGGAGTAGCAGATGACAAGGTGAAACCCTTATTGAAAGAATATACTGATGCCTCTCACTTGCTTGTTCCCAATCAGTGGTATCAGATTCGCATTAAAGTGGAAAAAGGAATCACGACTTATTCTGTGAATGGTGAAGAACTGTTCCGCTATGTTCTTACAGGCGGCGAAGGTGACGGACACTTCGGTCTTCGTCTCTTGCAGAATCATGTCCTGTTTACAGATTTTAAAGTGACTACTCTCTGACTTATATACTGAAAAACCTAATAAGACGATATATCCATGATGAAACAACCTTTTATTAAATTTGGAGTGACAACTCTATTTTCTCTTTTGTGTTCAACATTCCTTCATGCGCAAGTCGTAACAGATGAGCGGATGTTTTCTTTTGAAAAACCGCAAATACCGGATTGTATCACCGCTACCCATTCCCGCCTGTCGGTATCAGATCTGCATTATAAAGATGGAAAACATTCGTTGGAATGGACATTTGAACCGGGTGGTATATTGGAATTCAAGAAAGACCTGAAGTTTGAGAAGAAAGATCCGACCGGCAAGGATTTATATCTTTCGGCTTTTATTGTGTGGGTTTATAATGAAGTGCCTCAGAATGCGACTATTGAGTTTCAGTTTCTGAAAGACGGCAAACGATGCACATCTTTCCCTTTTGGTATTAATTTCAGTGGTTGGCGCGCTGCATGGGTCTGCTATGAACGTGATATGCAAGGCACACCGGAAGAAGGCATGAATGAACTCCGAATTATTGCTCCAAATTCAAAAGGAACCCTTTTCATCGATCATTTGATTACGGCTACTAAGGTTGATGCACGTCAACAGACGGCCGATCTGCAAGTCCCTTTTGTCAATGCCGGAACCACCAACCATTGGCTGGTTGTCTATCAACACTCGCTTTTGAAACCGGATATTGAATTGACTCCTGTAGACGATAAGCAAAGAGCAGAAATGCAACTGTTGGAAAAGCGTTTTCGTGATATGATCTACACGAAAGGCAAGATCACAGATAAAGAGGTTGAAAATATTCGCAAGAAATATGATTTCTATCAGATCACTTACAAAAACGGTCAGGTTTCGGGAGTACCTATCTATATGGTACGTGCCGCCGAAGCTTATGAACGAATCATTCCGGATTGGAACAAGGATATGCTCACTAAGATGGGTGTGGAAATGCGTGCTTATTTCGATCTGATGAAAAGAATAGCTGTTGCATATAATAATAGTACGGCGAAACCGGTGATTCGGGAAGAAATGAAGAAGAAGTTCTTGGCAATGTACGATCACATAACCGATCAGGGCGTGGCTTATGGTAGTTGTTGGGGAAATATCCATCATTACGGGTATAGTGTTCGCGGCCTGTATCTGGCATATTTCTTGATGAAAGATGTGCTTAGGGAAGCAGGCAAACTCCAAGAAGCCGAACGGACATTACGCTGGTATGCGATTACTAACGAAGTGTATCCCAAACCGGAAGTTGACGGAATTGATATGGACTCTTTCAATACACAGACCACAGGGCGTATTGCCAGTATTCTAATGATGGAAGATACACCGGAGAAACTGCAATACTTGCGGTCTTTCTCTCGTTGGATTGATTATGGTTGCCGTCCTGCACTGGGGCTGTCCGGTTCATTTAAAGTGGACGGAGGTGCTTTCCATCATCGCAATAACTATCCGGCTTATGCCGTAGGCGGACTGGATGGGGCAACAAACATGATTTATCTTCTTAGCCGGACGGAATTTGCAGTTTCCAAGTTGGCTCATGAAACGGTGAAGAATGTATTGCTGACCATGCGCTTTTATTGCAATAAACTGAATTTCCCTCTTTCTATGTCCGGTCGTCATCCGGATGGAAAAGGTAAACTGGTTCCTATGCATTTTGCCATGATGGCTTTAGCCGGTTCTCCCGATGGAAAGGCGGAATATGATAGTGAAATGGCTTCTTCTTATCTTCGTTTGATTTCAAATTCGGGCGTTGAGAATGATGCTCCCGAATATATGCCCAAAGTTTCAAATGCTGAAGAACGCAAAGCGGCAAAGCTTCTGATAGAGAAAGGTTTCCGTCCGGAACCGGATCCACAGGGGAATATAGCAATGGGCTATGGTTGTGTCTCTGTTCAACGTCGCAGTAACTGGTCTGCCGTGGCCCGTGGACATTCCCGTTATTTATGGGCGGCTGAACATTATTTGGGAGCGAATTTATATGGTCGCTATCTGGCACACGGCAGTTTGCAGATATTGACTGCTGCACCGGGGCAGACAGTGACTCCGGCCACTAGTGGTTGGCAGCAGGAAGGTTTTGACTGGAACCGTATCCCGGGAGTTACATCTATTCATTTGCCGTTGGAACAATTGCAGGCTAAAGTACTCAATGTAGATCGTTATTCAGGAATGGAAGAGATGCTTTATTCTGATGAAGCTTTTGCAGGCGGATTGTCTCAACAGAAGATGAATGGTAACTTCGGAATGAAGTTGCACGAGCACGACAAGTATAACGGATCGCACCGGGCACGTAAATCTTACCATTTCATCGATGGAATGATTGTCTGCCTTGGATCGGATATTGAAAATACAAATACGGAATTCTCCACTGAAACGACTATCTTCCAATTGGCAGTCACAGATAAGGCGGGACATGACTATTGGAAAAATTATCAGGAAGATAAGAAAGTATGGGTAGATCATTTGGGAACAGGTTATTATGTTCCGACAGCCATTCGATTTGAGAAAAACTTCCCTCAATATTCGCGAATGCAGAATACGGGAAAGGAAACAAAGGGTGATTGGGTTTCTTTGGTAGTAGATCATGGAAAGGCACCGAAAAACGGAAGGTATGAATACGCTGTTTTGCCTCAAACGAATGAAATCGCGATGAAGAAGTTTGCGAAAAAGCCAACTTATAAAGTTTTGCAGCAAGATCGGAAGGCGCATATTGTAGAGTCCGCTTCCGAGCAGATTGTTTCTTATGTATTGTTTGAAACTCCTGAAACAACGTTGCCGGGTGGTCTGTTGCAACGTGTGGATACTTCCTGCCTGGTTATGACTCATAAAGAATCTGCTGATAAGATTAAACTGACGGTAGCACAACCTGATTTGGCTTTGTATCGCGGTCCAAGTGACGAGCGTTTGATAAAGACGGGAAGCGGATTGAACGTAGTATCTACTCTCGTCCGTGGATTAATAATGGAAGTAGTGAAATACCAGTGACTGTGACCATAAAAGGCCGATGGAATGTGGAAGAAACTCCCTATTGTACGGTAGTCTCTTCCAATGAAAAGCAAATAATCTTGCGGTTCAGTTGCAAAGATGGCGCTAGCTTTGAAGCGGAACTGAAGAGGTAAGAAGTCTGGCAACCAGAAAATGTTTTGTTTCCCTTTGTACAAGCGTGGTTTCCAAAGCTTTGAAACTATTGTTTCTAGCTGCAGAAACTTTGGTTTCAAGCGTATGAAACTCTAGTTTCAAGTAAGGAAACCAAAAGTTTCAAATAGCGAAACGATTGGTTTCTCGGTGTGAAACTAATCGTTTCCCGTAATGAAACAAAGGTTGTATATAAGTGAAGTAAATATGACTGTTGGGGCTCCCGTAATGAATGTCTCCGATTAATGAAATGTAGTTTGCTGTTTTCGGTGACAGCAATATTGTCATCACAATGCTGTCACCGATTGCTGTCACAATGCTAATCGTTTATAATCAAATCATTAGGTAGTAATCGATGACAGGTGACAGATATATAATCAAAAGAATTGTGTAGAGAGAGATTAGAACATGAACATGGCAACAGCAACAATGCGGTTGTTGCATACGGCATGAGTATCTCTGATTTTTCCATTGGAGGCATTGAGTGAACCATACCATGCAGAGCTTAAGGTATATTCCAAACCGAATTTCCAGTGGGGAACATTGTAGGTCAGTTCTGCCCCTGCTGTTACTAACTGATCGAGGTTTGTTCCCGTTCCATACACTTGAGCGTCAGTTCCATCTGGAGCATATAGTGCATCGCTTGTTCCCAAATTTTTGGCATAACCTACAAAAATACCAGGTTTCCATTTCTGTCCGTAGACAACATTCAACCAAGAGCTGGAGAAACGTATCGGAGTATATTTTTGTTTTCCGGTGTGCCCGTCAACTGACTTTATGCCGAATCCGCCTAACCCGGAGGCCTGCGTGAGATTGGAACCCAATACACTTTTTGCAGCAATGAACCAGGCTTTATGGGTATATTTCGCATGGGCCTCGTAAGAAAGGGTAGTTATGCGTTCGTCTATTTTATATTGATCTCCGTTCGCTCCCCAAGCATGTATGCGTGGCTTTAATGATAATAATTCAATGCCGACACCTGCCAATAAGCCGTCTTTCTTGTAGTCAGCTCCTACATATATCTCCGGGATGCAACCATTCTTTAAGTATTCATGACTTTTTTTACTCTCTTTCGGTTTGTCAGGATTGATACCTTGTGAAGTGTATTGTGATTGCCATACTGCTGCTCCGGTAAGTTGGAAATTCTTGTTTGTATAGCGATAACGAATTTGAGGTGCACGACTAAATGGTTGGAACGGTGCTCCTACGGAGAGATTAAGAATCTGTGGAGACACATCTCCAAATAACGGATGCCAAGTCTGCCCGAGCAATACAGCCGATTTTCCCCAATCCAGATTCAAATAAGCATGGCGAAGTCGAATGACCGAATAAGAGGTACCTGTACCACGGAAGTCAACCTCTACTTTGGCAGATGTCTTGGCCGTCCCCAGCTTCGGACCGGCAACGTCTACTCCGAGACGTGAATACAAGGTATAGAAATTGCTGTTGGGCGTTGAGTTCAAATCATTCCCATCCGGATCACGTACCTTATCTTTCGGATACATATAGAACAATCCGTCTACGGTTTCTTCATTAGCACGACTATTATAATAGAAGTCAGTACGAATCTGTCCATAGAATTTGAACTTGAAATCCTGCATTTGTGCGAAACTGCCTGATACGGTTATCAGACAAAGAAAGATTAGAATGTATTTTTTCATAATGTGCATGTTTGTAAACGGGCGCAAAATTACGTAAAATTACTGGTTATCAGTTCATCGTTGATTAAAAAAGGCAAGGATTGCCTGATTATATTTGTTGAGACTTGTGCTTTTATGAATTGCTTTCAGTAATTTTCTGTCTGCTTGCGGCATTAAATATTCCCAGAAAGTTTTCATTTTGTTCAGAAGTTGTTCGTCTCCTCCTTCCAACTGTTCTGCATATTGATTGTATACGCATTTGTGCATAGATTGCAATTTTTCTCTCATTTCATCGAACTCGAGTGCACGGTTTTGTCTATACTCCAAAGCTAATGCCGGGTTGGCAAGTAATCCCCGTCCTATCATAATTCCGGCTAGTCCGGGAAACTGTTCCTGAATGCGGTGAATATCTTCTACACTATTGATATCTCCATTATAGATGAGCGGATGCTTGCAGGCATTCTGAAAAGCCTCAAACGCTTTAAGGTCAACTTCTCCTTTGTATTGCTGTTTTCCCAAGCGGGGGTGCATAACCACTTGTCGCAAGGGTAGCTCATTGATAATCGGAGCCAGTTTCAGACATTCTTCCGGATCTTCCCAGCCCAACCTCATTTTGATGGAGAAACTTATTTGCGGATATTCTGTAATCAGGCTAAGTAACGTCTGAACTTCTTCGGGATAAGGAAGAATGCCGGAACCATTGTGGCGTTTAGCTAGCATGGGAAAAGGACATCCCATATTGATGTCGACTTCCTTATATCCCTTTTCAATGAATAGGGATAAGATTTTTTCTGCTTTTTCAAAAGAAGGGGCTATCAGTTGGGGAATCAGATGGGCTACCTGATTATTCCCGGGGTCGATTCCGCGGACATCTCTATGGCGGAATCCGCCTTTTTCGAGTCGTACAAATGGGGTATAATAAGTATCTATACCTCCGAAGCAGGCAGCATGAGCATTACGGTAAAACACTTCGGTGTAACCTTGTAATGGGGCAAAATGAATAGGAAGAGTCTTTGGCATTATTTTTATTTTTGTGCAAAGATACAGAAAAAGTAAAAGAGAGGAACCTCGCGGTCCCTCTCTTTCTGATGTTAAATTGATTAAAGTCTGATTTTTATAAACGTTTTCTATGATTGAAGGTTAGAAAAATTGGGGGATATATTTTTATTCTACAACGTTTATAGTCAGTTCACGTACTACTTGACCACCTTGATGGACGTAGTTTGCATTGTTGGCTACGAAAGTAGCGGTATATGTACCGGCCTCTTCATAGGTATGTGAGTATATCTCCAACGACTGCGAGATATTCTTAATCGCTACACCAGCGTCAGGATTGCAGGAACCATTGAGTAAGAGCGGAGCCAGAGATTAGCCAACTATTTTTTAGTGTAGCTCCGGCAGCAGAGCTGGATACTATTATTTCCGTCGGTAAATTTGTTTTCCAGAATCCGGGGACACCGCCATCAACTGCTCCATACTCTCTGTCTTTAACTTTGTCCGATTGCTGGTCACTTTCATTATTTACAATGTTTAGTGGTGTGAAACCTAGATTTTTTGCATAGACAGTTTCTGATTTATTATTATTAAAAGCCAGTTCTATGCGTATATTGTTAAAGGAAAATTGATGTTGTCTAACAGCACCATCCTGACCGCCTTTGTAATGGAAAGCAATGGTGATTTGCTTTCCAAGATAAGAAGCTAAGTCTTTAGTGTATGAATAGGATTTAGTATTGCTTTCTACTTTCACCGGCAATTCTTCTGTTGGTATTAAATATGTCCAGTCAAACCCTTCTACAAGTAGCTTATCTGCTTCGAAATTATTCTTGGCCATTCCCGGAAAATTGTCGGAAATGAAAATATCTAATGCAGTCTGTGGTGTATTTTTAGGCGGTGCATCATATTGGGCAACCATATCGAAATTAATTTCACATTTTTCGATATCCTCTATTTGCATCTCTGTCCGATTGCGGAATTTGTATTCATGACCTATTTCTCCACTGAAGAAAGTGATAAAGTCAGGGTCTCCATTAAAGCTGAACGTTACCGGACTGCCTTTTTTGACAGTTACAGTGTTACCGTTAAAGCTGACATTGTTGTCTGTCACCACACCCACTTCCATTGCTGTTTCTTCTTTTAATTCCTTGTCGCATGAAGCGAGACACAGTCCGGCAAAAGCGATAGTCATCAAACTTTTATATATTGTCTTCATATCCTTTTCTTTTTAAAGTTAATAAGTGATTTACCAACCCGGATTATTTGTTTTGATAGCACCGTTCGAGCCAATTTCATTGGCAGGAATCGGGAAATAGTTGTAAGACTTCGGAATATTGAAGTAAGTATATACATTGATTCCGAACTTCCAGGATTCGTCAGCCTGTGCCTTGTCCACTTGTTCCTGCATCAGTTTGTAATAGTCTCCCCAACGGATCAGGTCGAAACGGCGTGTGTACTCGAAACAGAGTTCCATTGCACGTTCGTCTTTGATAGCTTTGCGGAAGCTCTCTTCATCCAGATTTGCTGCAAGTTTTTTGATTCCTGCACGTTCTCTTACTGCATTGATACATTCATACGCCAAATCATTAGGGCCATGGTTGACTTCATTTTCTGCCTCTGCAATCATTAGCAGAATGTCAGAGTAACGGAGAAGAGGGAAGTTGATGGAAGTATCGTTTTTACTCTTCTTGTCTGCTTCATATTCTCTACGATATTTGGCGGCAGCCCTGTTGCGGTTCTTATTGGCATCGTTCTTCGATTCACGATCACCGTAAGTAGACCCCGGCTCTGTTTTACCATAGCTGAAGGATTTATCCCAGTATTGTTGTTCCACTTCATCTCTTTTTCCTTTTACAAATTCACGACCGTCTACCGGAGTACCTTCTCCTGCTGACTGGGTGTAAGTGAATGGAGCGATGTTCCAGTTGCAACGGTCAATGTCATCGTTTGCTTCATACAATTCCAGCAGTTTAGGAGTATTCCAGATAAAAGCGTATGCATAGCCCGGATCACCTTTACCAGTGATGGATGCTTTGGAAGAAAGGTCCTTACCCTGAATGCCGATAATATTACCGATTCTACCTTCTGCACGTACATCCGTCGAACGGTTACCTGCAAATTCTACTTCCCAAATACTTTCATTAGCCTTGGCACCATCCTTATTGAGAGCAGTGTTATACTTATCAGAACAAATGTCGATAAAGAAGTCCCAATATTTGGCAGTTAGTGAATGACCCTCATTCTTGACTAACTGTGCATAGTAACTTGCTTTTTTGAAATATTCTGTAATCTCGGCACTAGTCGTGTTGTTAGCCAAACCCACTTCCTTGTCACGTTTAGGTTCACCGGCCCGGAACATATATACACGCGCCAACATTCCCCAAGCAGCCGATTTGGAAACACGTCCCGGTAAATAGTTCAAATCTTGAGCAGATTTGAGATCCTCGGCAGAACCATACATCTCTTTGATGATAAAATCATAAATCGTCTGTTTGTCCGTACGTGGAATGGAGAGGTTATAGGCATCTTCTGTAGAAGTAGTCTTGAAAGGTACATCTCCCCAACATTCTACCAAAGTAAAATAATAGAATGCGCGTAAGAAACGGGCTTCGGCTTTGTACTGCTTGCGGGTATCATCGTTCATATCGGGCACTGCATCAATATTTTCCAGGAAAATATTGGCTCTGTTGATGCCGGAGTATAATGTGTACCACAATGCTGCAACGGCCGGATCACTTGTGTTGGCATTGTTACAGATCAACCCACTTTTGTTAGGTCCGCGGTTGGCACCACCATAGTGTCCCAGATCGTCACCTCCTACAAGGTATAAGAACTCATTTCCGTAGAAGGAACTTTGTCCCAGAATGGCATAGGTTCCTGTCAGCCAAGAGGTAGCGTCCGCTTCATTTTTGAAGAAGTTTTCAGGAGTGGTGTATGTCGGGTCTTTTTCCAAGAAATCGCAGGAAGTCAGGTTAAGTCCGACAAGAAGTGATATGATGATTATTTTTATTGTTTTCATATACGTAATTGTTTGAAGGATGATTGATTAGAAACCTAAGTTTATACCAAAACTGATAGAGTAGGCTCTCGGATAAGCGGAGAAGTCCAGTCCCGGAGTCAGTGCGCCTTCACGGATAGATACTTCCGGGTCGTAACCGGAATACCCTGTACATGTCCATAGATTCTGACCGGCAACGAATACGCGTGCATTGTCTATCTTCCATTTCTTGGTCAGTTGTTTCGGCAGTGTATATCCTAAAGACACGGTCTTCAGACGAAGGAACGAACCATCTTCGATAATACGTGTAGAGAACACTTTGTTAGAACCGGAGTCGGTAGCTCTCGGAATATTACTTTCCGGATTTTCCGGTGTCCAGCGGTCTGCGTAACTTGCGTATTGGTTCAAGTCACGTGTTTTATTGCTGTTCTCGAAGAACAGGCGGTTGGCATTCAATACATCGTTTCCATACGACCATTGGAAGAAGATGCTCAAGTCAAATCCTTTGTATTCGAAATTGTTGGTAAATCCGCCCGTATGTTTCGGCATACCGTTACCGATCATAGTGCGGTCGTTATCGTCGATGATACCGTCACCATTCAGGTCTGCGTATTTCGGCATACCCGGTTGTGTATTACTTTCGGAAGAGAAATACGGAACATTGCGTTTCAGTGTATATGTATCACCTACTTTGTCGAAATCTTCGTATTTGTATGTACCTTCGTAGATGAATCCGTACATCATTCCCATCGGATAACCCACTTTGGCAATGTAGCTGTATTGAGAGTTATAGTTCTGGTCAAATTTGGCTGCACTCAACAGAGAAGATTGGTTTTCGGCCAATTCTAATACTTTGTTCTTGTTGAATGCGATATTAAAGTTAGTAGTCCATGAGAAATGACGGTTCTTGATATTGGTTGTGTTCAATGTGAGCTCGATACCTTGGTTGCGTACCTTTCCTACATTCTTCATGGCACTGAAATAACCGGAAGAGGTGGGAAGTGCAGTATTCAGCAACAAATCACGAGTCGTTTTACGATACCAGTCTACGGTTAATCCGATGCGTTCGTCCAGGAAGCCTAAGTCCAGGCCTAGGTTCCACTGTTCGGTAGTCTCCCATTTCAGTTTTCTGTTTCTTAAGGAAGTGGGCACTGTACCTACACTTGTCAGGCTGTTTTCGAACGGATATACACCACTCGGTAGGCTACCGATCGAAATAAAATCTCCAACTTTATCTTTTAATATCTGATATAAAGCATACGTATCATACTCGCCTACACGGTTGTTACCGGTCAATCCCCAGCTTGCTCTTAATTTACCGGAAGAAACAACAGACTTCAATGGTTTCATAAAATCTTCCTCCATGAATCCCCATGCCAATGAACCGGAAGGGAAATAGCCGAAACGGTTATCACCACGGAATTTGGAAGAACCGTCGGAACGGAAAGAAACCGTTGCATAATACAATGATTTGTAGTTATAGTTCAAACGTCCCAGGAAAGAGAGCATAGACCAGGAACTCTTTAATGATTTGGTCGTACTGGGAGTTCCTTCACTCATTCCTGCCATCCCGAGTGCTTCGTTTGGAATTTGCACTGTCTTGTATGAATAGTATTCATAGTCAGAATTTTGCAGAGTTACACCTACCATACTATTAAAGAAATGCTTCCGTTTGATATTGGTCTGATAGGTTAGAATATTTTCGTTCAACCACGTTGCACGTTGAGAATGGTAGATTTCTGCATTCACCTTATCGGATGATTTCGGATTACCATAACGAGTTTTCGAGTTGTTGAATGTTTCCCCTTTGCGGGTATCGAATGTGTAACCGCCGGAAACTTTCAACTTCAATCCTTTGATAAATTCATATTCTGCAAATCCGTTGAACTGGATATAGTTCGCGTACGTCTTGCGATATTCATTTTTCAAAGACATGATAGGGTTGAAACGATAGTCGTTGGTATTGTTTATCGCGTCGTCCATGATGTTATCCATCAACGAGTTTAATGGTCTGTCCGGTTCGGTCACAGGGCGATATCCCCATACACTATAGAACAGGTTATTCATACCACTGTATGAGTTCTGGGAAGGAGAACCACCAGTGGTTGTAGTGCTTGAATAGTTGGTTGTCAGATAGATTTTCAGTTTCTTCTTTTGGATGGTAGTACCCATACGGCCTTGTACACGTTTGTAGTTTGATTCCAATAAGATACCGTCCTGGTCATAATAAGATAAAGAAGCATTGTAGCGAACTCCTTCCGAACCACCGGTCAGGCTAACATTGTGGCTTTGCATCCATGCGCTGCGGAAGATTTCATCCTGCCAGTTATATTGCGGGATATTCCTATAATCTTCCAGTCCCCATTTCTTACCGTCATAATCCATGAAGTAGGTAGTTTCCATATCTTTGGGACTACGTTCTGCCTGTAGTTTGACGAACTCGTATGCATCCATCATCGGAATCGTTTTGGTGATATGCTGAATACCGAAACTTCCGTCATATTTAATTTTAGGCTGGCCGATTGTTCCTTTCTTGGTTGTAATCATCACGACACCATTGGCACCACGGGCACCGTAGATAGCAGTAGCAGAGGCATCCTTCAGGAAATCGAGTGACTCAATATCGTTCTGATTGATGGCTGCGGCTATGGAGGGGTCTTCCACCGGGAAACCGTCAATGACATAAAGAGGAGAGTTGTCCTGTGTCAAAGAGTTGTTACCACGGATGACGATGTTCATCTGTCCGCCCGGCATACCTTCGCCCGAGCTTACATTGACACCGGCAATACGTCCGCCCAATGTCTCACCAAAAGAAGCAGTCGGAGTGCTAAGAAGTTCTGCCATGCTGGCTTTGGCAACAGAACCCGTCAGGTCTCTCTTGCGTATTTCCTGATAGCCGACTACTACCACTTCGTCCAATGTCTTTGTGTCTTCCTTCAATGTGATAACCATTGGCTTTTGAGTATCCGCCTTTATTTCTACAGTGACATAACCAATGAAAGAAATAACCAATATTGAATTCTTATTGGGCACGTTAAAAGCAAATTTACCGTCAAGGTCAGTGATTGTTCCTTGCGAAGTACCTTTTACCTGAACACTGGCTCCCGGCACTCCTTCTCCTAAGTTATCCTTCACTGTACCTTTAACAAGTACCTGTGCAAGTACAAAAGAAACAGAAAACAAGATCAGTCCGATGGAGGAGAGCATCCTTTTTCTAGTTTGAGTGGATAAATGTTTTTTCATATATTAAAAATTAAGTGATTTTATTGAATCTACGCTTGCAAAGATAGACGGATTGAATATTCTAATATGGATAGAATTATTCAAGATTGGTGCAAAATCATACAATTTTTCTGTTCTCATAAACTATTTCTCTTTTACGGATTCTAATAATTCGGATAACTCTTTCACTATGTCGGGATGTTGTTTTGATACATTCGTTTTCTCCGATGGATCGGAGGATAAATCGTAAAGTTGAGGCTGTTTGTCGTTGCCTAACTCCATTTTCGTCCAATGTTCGATGGCGGGGCCGTCGCTCGGTTCGATGTATTTCCATTGACCTTTTATGATGGCAAGTGTGTTATTGAGATTTTGTTGAACGACATACTCACGGTTTGTATTATTTTTGCCGAGGAGTACGTTCAGATGTTCCTGACTGTCGGGAGCAGCTCCTTTACGTAAAGGTTGCTCCAAAAGGGAGGCGAGCGATGCATACACATCTATTTGAGAGAAAAGAGCTTGTTGCTTGTTCGGCTTTACCCGGGCAGGCCAGCGGACGATAAATGGAACGCGTGTCCCCGCTTCGTAAGCACTGTATTTCCCGCCACGGTAGAGACCCATTGGAGTATGTCCGTTGAGAAGTTCGTAAGCTTGGTCTTGATAGCCGTCATCGATAACAGGACCGTTATCGCTGGTAAAGATCAGGATGGTGTTGTCTGCGATGTGGAGGCTGTCCAGTGTGTGCATGATTTCACCGATGGTCCAGTCCAGTTGCAGGATGACGTCGCCACGAGTGCCGAGTCCGCTTTTGCCTGCGAAACGTGGGTGGGGGATGCGCGGTACATGTACGTCTTGCGTACCCATATATAAAAAGAAGGGTTCTTCCTGATGGGATGTAATGAAATTCTTAGCCTTATGGGTGATGATATCGGCTATGTCTTCATCTTTCCAAAGGGCGGATTTTCCTCCGGTCATCCAACCGATGCGGGGAATGCCGTTGATAATTGTATTGTTGTGTCCCTGGCTGGGCTTTAAAGTGACGAGCTCCGGATTCTCTTCTCCCGTAGGCCAGTCGCCTACTTTGTGGTCGTAGCTTACGGTGATAGGGTCATTGGGGTCAAGTCCTACGACATGTCCGTTTTCTACAAATACACAAGGTACACGGTCTACGGTAGCCGGAATAATAAATTCGTAGTCGAAACCGATGCTTTGCGCGTTAGGGGTAATTGGGTTGTTAAAGTCGGTTCCACCTTTCGGACCGAGTCCCAGATGCCATTTCCCTACTGCACCGGTTGCGTATCCTGCATCTTTCAGCATATCTGCCATGGTGACGCAGGTAGTGTCGATAATGAGTTCGGAGTTACCGGGAGCGATTCCTGTGTTTTCCTGTCTCCAGGGATACATACCTGTCAGGAGTCCGAAACGGGAAGGGGTGCTGGTGGCAGAAGTTGCATAAGCATTGGTGAATTGTACTCCTTGTCCTGCCAACCGGTCAATGTTGGGAGTGCTCACTTTTGTTGCTCCATAACAACTTAAATCACCAATGCCGAGATCATCTGCAAATATATAAATAATGTTAGGCTTTTGGCTATTCTGCCCATTGTTCTTTTGGGGTGCATGATTGCATCCTGACAGCGTGACGATGCCAGACAATAGGGGAAGTAGACGCGAAACGTTTTTCATAATGCTGAATGTTTTAGGAAATAATGTAATGAACACAAAGATAAGCGAATGGAAGAAAAAGAATGAGTAGGAATGTACAAGTGAAGTACAAAATAGTACACTTAAGAAGTTACCTTCTTTATTCGGGCGAAGATGTCCGGACTAAGAAACCGTTTATATCATAAATTTAGGCACGGATCACACGGATTAATGCTGTTGTTCTCATACTCATCGTTTTTTTATCCGTGAAATCCGTGTGATCCGTGCCTAATAATATAAGACTATTTTGCAAGAGTGCTTATAGAGTTACCTGTTAATCTGTTTCTTCTCCGTCTCCTTCTTCTTCGCTCTCTTCTCCTTTACGATAAGCCAGCGGACTGACGTGATAAATCTCTTTGAAACATTTACTGAAATAGCGGGAGGAGGAGAACCCAATCCGGTCAGAAATCTCCGTGATATTCAGTTCCGGGTTATTCCTTAACATGACAGCGCCTTTTTTGAGACGTATGCTTAAGATGAAATCATTCGGGGTCTGGCCTGTAACTGCTTTCAATTTGGTGAACAGGTTTGTACGTGCCATACCCATTTCACGGGCGAAGATATTAACGTTGAAATCTGTATTGTCCAGATGACGTTCGATAATGGCCATCGCGCGGTCGAGCATCTCCTTATCCATCGGGTTGGTAGCCAACATTTGAGCAAAAGCCTGCGGTTGTTTGCTGAACTTCTCTTGCAATAGCCGGCGGGAGTTAACCAGGTTATTGCAGCGGGAAATCAGAAGATTGGTATTAAACGGCTTCGTGATATAATCATCCGCACCAATCTTTAAACCTTCGATATTGTGCTCTATAGCAGTACGTGCAGTTAATAATACTACCGGAATATGGCAAGTATTAAAGTCTGTCTTGATCTGTTTGCAAAGTTCCGTACCCGACATGCGTGGCATTACGACATCACTTAAAATGATGCTCGGCATATCCTTCTGTATCATCTCTAATGCTTCTACTCCGTCGGAAGCCGTACTGACCTGATAGAATGTTTCGAAAATACCGGCTAACATCTGCTTGATAGATTCATTGTCTTCCACTATCAGCATTTTGGCGTCTTCGATACGCTTGTTATCTTCTTCTTTCCATTCCGAATCAGGGATTATTTCTACTGAAGGAACAATAGTCTCTGTTTGCTGGATGGTTTCCGTATCATCTTTCGCTATTTGCTCTTCTGTGAAGTGTTCCTTGCCTAGTTTGAGGGTGATAATGAAACTGCTTCCTTTGCCCGGCTCGCTTTCCACCCGGATTGTGCCGTGATGAAGTTCCACAATACCTTTCGTCAGTGCCAGTCCGATGCCTGTACCGGCTCCGGTATTCAGCGAGTTGAGATGCTCGGTCTGATAGAAACGGTCGAATATCTTATCAATTTCGGCAGCGGCGATACCTGTACCGGTATCTTTTATTTCAATGATGACATGGTCTTTCTCCTGCGATACATTAATCGAAATCGTATCTTCGGCCTTGGTATGCTTCACTGCATTAGACAGCAGGTTGTTTATCACTTTCTGCATCTGCTTTTGGTCATACCACACTTCAATGTCATCCTTTTGTTTGTTGAACTTGAAGTTGATTTGTTTACTGCTCGCATATTCGAGGAAGAGCAGATAATTCTCATACAGGAAGTTAACCAGATTGTGCTGGCTAACTTTGATCTTCATGTGACCCTGTTCCTGTTTACGAAAATCAAGTAGTTCCGTAATCAGTTCCCGTAATTGGAGACTGTTTTTGTAGATTCCCAACACCTTATTATATATGTTAGGCGTAAATGTCTGCACCTGCAGCAAAGTTTCCACTTGTCCCACAATCAGCGTTAACGGTGTGCGGAATTCATGTGAGATGTTAGTGAAGAAACGGAGTTTCGACTGGTTCAATGCTTCGAGGTCTTCAATATGCTTCTTTTCGTACTTCAAAGACTCACGGAGTTTGATGCGCGAATTATAGTTCTGAATAAGATACCATAACAAGCTGATAGTGACAATGGTATAAAGCAGGTAAGCCCACCATGTTTCATACCATGAAGGGAGTACGATAATCAGCAATCTGGCCTCTTTTATTCCTTCCCTCTGTGATTTGATGACAAGGGTATATTTACCCGGATTCAGGTTTGTATAAGTAATCAGCGTTTGCTTCCGGTAAGTATGGTTCCATTCATCTGAGAAACCCTCCAGGCGATAGAGAATTTCATCTCTGTTGGCAGGGATGAAGTTGGAAGTGGCATATTCGATGCTAAACATCGATTGATTCGCTTTCAGACTGATTTCCGGAGTATGACAGATCGACAGTTCCAGGATACCGCTTTCATCTCCCGGGACTACTTCTTTTCCGTTGACAAGCAGGCGGGAAAGAATGATATTATACGATTTGGGAGTGAAATGTAATTTCTTCTCCCAGAAAGAAATCATTCCCTGAATACCGCCAAGGAATACTTCTCCGTCATGTGTCACAAATAGTGCGTTTTCATTGACGGCGGTCAACGGGAATCCGTTTTCCGTACCGTAATTATAGAATTTCTTGCTTGGATAGTCGAACTGTGAGAAGCCTTGATTGGTAATCAGCAATAAGTCACCTTTCTGTATGGACGATTCGCATACTTCGTAGATACAGTCACTGGATAGACCATCTGTCTGTACATCGAAGTTTTCAAAGTCATCACTTGCCTTACGGTAACGGTCGAGACCGCTTCCGGAGGTGCAGAACCATAGATTACCGTTACTGTCCTGCATGATACTGTTGATATTATTGTTGCTAAGACTGTTCGGATTAGCGGGATTGTGCGGATAATTAGTAAGTTTACCGCTGTCGAACCGGTAAGAATAAACACCCTCTCCGGTAGCCGCAATCCACAATGTACCGTCTTTATCAATGCAAAGACTGGCTACCATGCCAATACCTCGTCCTTCTTTAGTCTCTTTGAAGAGTTGTTGGCAAGTGCCTGTTGCCGGATTGAAAAGACAAACACCGTTTTGTGTGGCGACAACCAGCTTGTCCTTATAAGGTACAATGTCTCGGACGATATCCGAAGGTAGTGAGGTTGGGTCTCCGGCTTTCATCCGGTAGACTGTGAAACGGTTGGTACGCAGGTCGAGTTTGTTCAATCCTCCCAAGTGTGTACCTATCCACATGATTTCATTAGTCCGGTCGTAGTAGATTGCTTTGACATTGTTATGGGAAATGCTATTTTTGCCCTCTTCGTGGCGATACCACCGATAGGTGTTGTTTTTCCGGTCGTACACATTCACGCCACCGCCTTCAGTACAAATCCATAAGTTTCCGTCTTTATCTTCAGTCATTCTGCCAACAATCGGGCTACTTAAACCTTCTTTTTCTGTATCTCCCGTCTTGTAGCGGGTATAGATTTCATATTCCGGATTGAAATAGTTGACACCTCCGAAATAAGTACCCAGCCAAATTGTTCCTTGTTCATCTTTGACGATGCACCAGATGGAGGAGTGGGTAAGTCCGTCGGGTTTGTTCGCGTTGGCAGTGTAAAGTTGGAATTTACCTGTGCTCTTTTCATAGCGATTTAACCCGTGAAAGGTTCCTATCCACAGATTTCCTGCATTATCTTCACAGCAACTCCTTACGAAGTCGGTGCAAATACTGTTTGGATTTTTAGGATCATGACGGAAGTTCTCAATGGTACTATCTGTTTTTATCCGGTAGAGTCCTTCTTCCCAGGTACAGATCCATAATTCTTTAGACGAATCTTCGTAGATACTCGCGATATTACCTCTTGTGACAGGTTGGGAAATCTTTTTGTCTCCCGATAAACAGTAAAGTCCGTTACTGGTAGTTCCCATCCACAGATTTTTCTTTTCGTCCAGGTGGAGACAGGAGAGGGTGATATCTTTTCCGGCAAGATGATAGTAGAGATCGAAGTTTCCGGTACTTTCATTATATACAAACACTTCTTCTCTTTTCCCGATATATAATTTCTCGTTGAAATAAATAGCATCCACATTGCCTTGCAGCAACGTTTTGAATCTTTGTGTGGTCAGATCGAACTCTGCTACCCCGTCCGTACAGAGCAGGTATACCTTCCCGTTTTTGTTTCCGGTGATACGCAGCACTGTATTGCTGAACAAACTGTTCGGATCGTTTTTATTAAGTTTGAAACTTTTGATATCGTTACCGTTATACCGGTTCAGTCCTTCACGCGTGCCAATCCATATAATCCCCCGTTCATCAATATAAAGGCTATTGACAGAAAATTGGGAGAGTCCGTCGTCCGTGGTCAAGTGGCTAAAAGTGATGTTTTGACCTTGTGTGCGGACTCCAGCTACGCTTAAAAATAGCAGAAATAAAAGAATTACTTTTCTCACTAATTTATTTTTTAAGGTGTTTACATCTATGCAAATATATTGTTTTTATTCGATTTCAGTGAATCTTATTAGAAGAAAGTAACTATAAAACACCGGAAGAGAATTCTATTTAACAGAATTACTCTTCCGGTTTCTAACCTAACTAACCTCTTGTTATAGTGTTTGTGCCTGTTTCGTTTTTATCAGTTCAGATTATTACCACACTACATACTGATTGAAAAAACGAGTACTTTCAGCAATCCATGAGTCCATGTTCTCATAAGCTGCAAAGTGTCCTGATGTAGGGTAACATATCCAGCGTTTAGGTGTACGGATGTGATTGTATGCTGCAAAATTTGTATGTGGTGGTGTAATGTTGTCCTGAAGTCCGAATCCCATTAATACTGGGCATTTGATCCATCCGGTCAGATTCTTCAAGTCAAAGTAAGTTAGTAATGAGAATATTTTATCTTTGTCAATATTCTGCCGGGCAGCTCCTTCGAATACCAAGTTGGCAGGCCAGTGAACCAAACGGAAATAATCGGGATAGTCTGACAGAAAGGGTACGATAGGCGCAGCTGCGGAAATACGATGGTCGAGTGACGCTGCTGCTAATGTGAGCGCTCCACCTTGCGAAATACCTGTAGCAAAAAGGTTTTGTCCGTCAAAGCATGGCTGAGCAAAAATAAAATCAATACTGCGGACTGTATCAGCAAAAGCACCTCTGTAATAGTAATGTTTGGGTGAATCCAGTCCGAAAGCAATCCACTCACCAAAGCGGTTATAAGGTTTGTTGAGGCCTTGTCCACGGGGTGGAATGACCAAGATACACCAACCGGGATAGTCGTCGGGACTGGGAATCCAGGTGACGGCATCATAACCTTGATAAACCACTACGGCCGGATGACTCTGACCATCTGTAGGGACTGCCCAATACCCCCGTAAGATTTCTCCTTCAAGCGAGCGCATTTCTACTTCGTAAACATCACGCTCTGGCTTCGAAGATTCAGGTAGACGTGTCATTTTATAGGCAGGGTGTACACGTTTAAGTTCGGTGATGGTTTTATTCCAAAATCTTTTTAAGTTAGGGGGACCATCCGGTTTGGATAAAATCTGTTCGGCTTCGTATCCAAAGAAGAAATGTTTCAGAGTGTCGGTGCCGGCAATGAAACAAACCTGGTAAAATCCGGGAGTGAGATTCGTGAGAGTGACTGATGCACGACTGCGAAAGCCTCCACCGGGAGCTATCGAATCTGTTCCGAAAGAGTAGGTTATAAAGGTAGACGATACAGCATTGCCGAAATCTGTTGCAATGTCCATGCGTATCCTATCCGAAAAACCTGACTGTGCAGATGTCAATTCCAGCATGAAGCGTACTGGATGTTCGTTATCGAACATCCAGTTTTGCTCAACAGGAATATTGAGATTTATGGTCTCCTGTGTATAACTTCTTATTGAGTATCCGGTCAGGAGTATAATGACGTATATCCACTTTTGCATCCTGTTAATCATTGTAATTACTCTTTGATATAAAACGTAATCAGCACTCCTTTATGATCGCTTGGCCACTGATTGTTTACGGGCGGAATGATTGGATCTTTGGTTTGTTCTTCTATTCTTTGTCCGCGTACAATAGAGCCTGTTGGACCTACTATCTGGGCACTTTTTATTTGTAGATTTTTATTTGGATAATAGTAAACGAAATCAATTCGTTCGCGTTCATCTGCCTCCGGTGCCCATGAGAGATTCTCTGGAATGACTGATTTATTGTCTGCTGGAAAAGTGAATCCCGGACATTTCACCGGATCGGGATGAATTACCCGGTAGGCATCTTTATATCCCCGTTGAACCAACAATTTGGAAGTTCCCCAATTGACGATACATCCGCGATGATCGAATAGATCTTTTGTATCGGCCTGCCAATCCAGATAAGAAGGCTCATTCAGATCTCCGGCAAAAAACACGAGTGCTCCTTGCTCTAGCTCTTTGGCAGCGTTGTTGATAAAAGCTTGGGCGGATTCTATACGGTCTGATTCTTCGCAGACAGCAAGTATCTTGTTTACATCAGTGATAGGAGCCGGAAGTTTATCCCAATTAACGCTACCGTCATTGTATCCCCGGGGATAGTAACAGGTGTAGTAACGATACTCTGAATGTGCCGGGTAAACGGCCACTCGTTTCCCATTGACATCCAGAATCGCTTTGAACATCCATTTGTTGATGCGTTCTGTCTCTTTGATCGGATATTTTGATATGACCGCTCTTCCGTCTATTCGTGCATCGTAATAGATGAGTCCCTTATCTTTAAGCCCTTGCATTAGTTTAGGCATCACGGGATCGTCTTGTGGACCTTTATATAATTCGCAAAATGTAGCAATGTCTGGCTGTAGGGTAGCAATCTGTTCTATCAGATATTCCGGAGCATGCTCCACCTTGGTACACTCCACCCATAAGTTGAGTTGAAGGAACTTAATCTCTGTTTTCTTTCCTGTTTCTTCTTCCGGTACAGATACTTCCGTATCGGTTTTAGAACATGCAGTGATAACAGGAAGTATGGCAATAATAATAGTTAATAACCACTTTTGCATAATCTGTATTTTTTAGATTTGATTACCAGCCCGGATTCTGACAGTTAGTTCCTGAAGCATTCTGTAACCGGATTGCTTCGTCACCCGGTATTGGATATAATAAGAATTTTTCACTATATGCTTTTCGGTTATTATCTACTACAAAACGGGAGTAACTTCCATCTGAGTTTGCTTTCATTCCGGTGATTACTTTATCTGTTTGATCCAGTATCTTCCAACGGCGTACATCAAAGAAGCGGTGTTCTTCAAAAGCAAGTTCTACGCGTCTTTCGTTCCTGATTCGCAGACGAAACTGATCACAGGATAATCCGTAAGGAATGCCTGGCATACCTACTCTGGAACGTACTGCATTGACTGCGTCTACCGCATCATTGGGTACAGTTCCGGTAGTGGATGCTTCATTAGCTGCCTCTGCATAATTCAAATATAATTCAGCCAGGCGGAACTCTTTGAAGTAGCCATCCAGATTGCCGGAACGTCCGGATTTATAATGCGAGAACTTACGTGTATAATAGCCGGTACAGGTGTAACGTGCATTACTGGGATCAAGTGCACAGTTTCCTCCTGTCTTGGTTGAGAGTAGTGCACCGGTTTCCAGGTTTAGTTTGGAACCATCATAATAAATAGAAGCTTTAAGACGCGGATCACGGTTCTCATACGGTTTGGCTTGATTGTAGAGACCTTGAACAGCCGAATTCAAGTTAGGCTGCAGATGATTGGCATCTAGATAAGGGCTCTCTAAATTGAGCAGAGGATAAGATTCTGTCATGTCACCGTTCACAACTTCATAGGCATCAAGTAGCTCTTGCGACGGACACGCACCGGCATCTGTCTGGCCGTCGGTAGTTGGCAGGCCAGCATAATTCCACATATACATTTGTCCAACTTCCATAATGGTTTCTTTGTCATTAACTACCGGCAAGTCAGTGCGCGAATAGAAATACACATCATAAGGAGAATAACCAGCTGTAGCATTCGGCTGTTTCTTATAAAGTTCATAATTGTTCGCCAGACAGTCATCCAGAGACTTTTTAGTAATTTCTGCGGCTTCTGTCCAAGTGATTGTTCCGTCATTGTACAGAGGACTGGCTGCATAGAGTGATATCTGTGAACGGATGGCTGCACAGATGGCTTTTGTCATAACGTGACGGTAGTTCTCCTTATCTAAGGAACGCCATCCCCATTCTTCAACAGTGGGAATATCAATAGCAGCCTGACAATCAGCTAATATTTGGCGGGCACACTCGCCAAATGTACCTCTTTTAACCTTGGTATAATCGTAGTCGGGAGCTGTTATGATGGGAACACCTCCATAACGTTTCACCAATTGAAGATAATAGAAAGCGCGTAATGTAAGTACCTGTGCCTTGAAACTGTTACGTATATCTTCCGAGTAGACACTGGCAGTAGGGATATTGGCAAGAAAGATGTTGCAGGCACGAATCCCTTGATAATAATAATTGTAGTTTTCCGGATTTCCTTCGATGCCCTCCAGCGGATTGCTGAAGGGAGATAATTGTCCTTCATTCCATTTGCGGGTAACTCCGTTCTGTAGTTCCCAGGAATCTTTGGCTTCATCCGTACAACCAGCTAGCATGGTATAGTTATAGTTCATTCCGTAATTCAGAATCCATCCATAACATTGATTCATATAAGTATACGTTTTACGGTTCGTGGTAAACAAATCGCTGTAATCCGTACGGCCGTCCGGATGATCTTCAATTTCAGTACATCCTATGAATGAGGATAATATGAGTAAGGAGAATACTCCTGATATGATTTTATTTATTTTCATAACTTCAGTCTTTAGAAATTCAGGTTAAGTCCTATGTTAAATGTTCTGTAAATGGGGTATACAGAGTAGGAATATTGTTCCGGGTCCAGATTATCGAACTTGAGAGATGAGGTGGTCAACAAATTGGCTCCGCTGATATAGAATCTCATTTTCTCCAGTTTCAGCTTACTGCTCCAACGTTTAGGAAGTGTATAACCTAATACTACATTCTTCAATCTCATATAGTTATTTTTGGAATAGAAGAATTCATTCGATTGGAGACTTGAAGAGCTTCCTGTGGTCAAAGCCGGATAGCTGATTTTTTCATTTGCCGCATAGCGATCTGCTGTCCAGGCATTACGGTGCAGGTCTGTGTACACTCCTTGGTAAGCATTATCGAAGATACCGCATCCACTGTAATAGGCTGCTGTACCTGATACACCTTGTAACTGAACATACAAGTCAAAGTTTTTGTATTCCAGTTGAATAGAACCACCATAAGAAAGTGTAGGTAGTGTCTGGGCTTTGTCCATCGGTGCCTGGTCACGCTCATCTATATTTCCGTCGTTATTTAAGTCTTTGTAAATGAAATCACCTGGGCGCGGAGAAGCACCAGAGAATCGCAGACCGCTTTTATCTATTTCCTCCTGGCTATTATAGTAGCCGTTTCCGTTGGAATAGTCAATCAGATATCCGAACTGTTGTCCTGCAGAATAGCCGGTTTTACGATATGGATAGTAATATCCGCTGGCGGTACGGTTCAACTCTTTTATGTCAGTTACTTCATTTTTATTGTATCCCATATTCCCTCTGATAGTCATTCTTAATCCACATTTCAGATTCTTGATATAAGATAGTTCAAGATCAAATCCTTTGTTGTTCATCTTACCCAGATTTTCAAATGGCAGATTTTCACTGGCGATACCTTGTGCAGAAGATACACTGTTATTTTGGATAGCCATTTGGGTCTGTTTCACGTTCCAATAATCAAATGTGATACCTAGTGAGTTGAATAAGGTAACATCTATTCCGTAATTTTGCTGGAAAGATTCTTCATAATGGATATACGGATTACCTTGCATACCTTCTACAGTATGAAAGCCATAGTAGTTGCTTAGTAAGTAACCTGCATCTTTATAACGTACATCTGTAGCATACAGGAAACGGGTGTCAGATATCTGGTCATTGCCCAGCCAGCCGGCAGATGCGCGTATTTTGAGGAAGGACAACCAATCTGTGTCTTTCAGGAAACTTTCGTTGGATACCACCCAAGCGGCAGATACTGTCGGGAAGAATTTAAAACGGTTACCCGGTTTGAACTGTTCTGTGCCATCATAGGTAAAGTCTCCCTGTATATAGTACCGTGAATCATAGCCGTATTTCACATGTCCCATCAATGACAAACGATCGTATGGGAGATCACCGTTTTTCATCATATTCTCATTGAAATAGCTGACAAATGCATCTACTTCATGTTTGCCTCCAAAAATACGATTATAGTTGATGAACCCTTGGAAGTTGATAAAGTAGCGCATATTAGCGGTCTTGCTTAAACTTAGAGGAAGAGTGGTGTGAGTACCGAAAAGTCCGCTGCCATTGGCTGCATAACGTGCGTAGTCAGTAGAACCATAGATTGTTCCGTCATAGTTTGCTTCATAACCTACTATTCCTTTTACGCTCAATCCTTTAATCAGGAATCCCAGATCCAGATTCATTCCATAAGCGACGTTCAGATTGATACCTGTTTGATGGCTATATCCGGAGCGGTTGATAAGTCCGTAAGTAGGATATTCATTGTATTCTGCAGTAATCACTTTTCCGTCTTCGGTGATAGGTCCAGGTACGGTGGGGGCCATCTGATAGATCGAATTCATGATATCTCCTGTCCCGTTGTATCCTTGATTTATCCGGTCGATAGTGACATTTGTGTTAAGGAAACAGTTTAGATAACGATGCAGAGTGACGTCCACATTAGCTAAAATGTTGAAGCGATGCAATTTGAGTGCAGGATTATAATTATCATTCTTCTCTGCATCAATCAGGCTGTTTTGGTGAAGATAACCGGCATTAACAAGGTATTTAACCCGGTTGTTACCTCCGCTGATATTTACGTTGTAACGTTGCATACTGGCTGCATCATTCATGAAAGTGTCATACCAGTCGTGTCCCGGCATAGTTCCATCTGTAAACCCGGCTATTTCATATAAAGAATAGAGTGGAGTGCCACCGTCATTGAGTAAGGCCTGGTTACGCATTTGTGCGTATTCACCGGTACTTACTATTTTAGGACGCTGGGTAGCCTGTTGTATGGAGAAGTCCATGTTCACATTTACTTTAGTACGTCCTATTTCGCCTCTTTTTGTAGTAATAAGAATTACTCCGGAAGAAGCTCGCGGACCATATAATGCTTTAGCTGCGGCATCTTTCAGAATACTGACAGATTCTACAGTGTTGGCATCGAGTGTATTCATATCGAATAATGGAGCCGGAATTCCATCGAGTACAACCAAAGGTGAATTACCGTTTATGGAATTCAGACCACGTATATACATCGTTGTTGCATCATCGGCTGGTGTGCTGGTGGATTGGATAGAAGTCAATCCTGCCAAGCGTCCGGTCAGCGTAGCTGAAAATCCGCTATTAGGTGTTTTAACTAACTCTTCTCCCTGAACGGTAGAGATTGCTCCTGTATAACCTCCTTTTCTCTCTTTCTGCAGCATGGCTACTTCGAGAGATGTATCCTGACCGGCGATGTCTGATATCAGACAAAACTCTACCGGTTTATTCAGAGTGAATTTCATTGTCTGGTTCCGATATCCCGGAATCTTACAAATGACCATACTGGCTCCCGACGGAATCTCCATGATGAATTTTCCGTCTTTATCACTGCTTGTGGTGTATTCGGGATTGTCCGGGACAGAAATGATTGCGCCGTCTAAAGGTTCGTTGCTCTCATTCCGCACCACACCGGATATAACTTCTTGCACTTGTGCCCGGCATACTTCATTGCCTGTGAACAGGCATACGATGCACAAAAGTGTGATTATTCTGTTTTTCATATACATTCTGTTTTATGATTACCATCCTGCATTTTGCCACGTCTGTCCTGTCGTGCCTTCCAATACGGCTGCTTCATTGGCAGGGATAGGATATACGTGCCATTTCTTTTCATAACTCATTTTGCTCGGTTTGCTGCCGTCTGTTCCTAGATTGATTCTTTCATAAGAGAATGAGTTTCCATTTTTGGTGATTCTCATACCTGTGGTAAACTTCTCATTTTCCATATTCTCATTGGCGGGTGTCCAACGGCGGATATCGAAATATCTGTCTTCTTCACAAGCCAGCTCTATCTGGCGTTCGTGGCGTACCAATAAACGAGCTTCGTTCTTGTCGTTTGTCGACAGATCAACCGAAGGATCAAAACCTGCGCGATGACGGATTTCATTGATCCATTCCAGGCCTTCGGTAAGGTGTCCGCTTTCAATAGCGGCTTCGGCGGCATTCAGATAAATTTTGCCTAATCGGTAAAAACGGAAACGGCCATCATATCCAGCCACTCCGGCTGCCTTACAGTTACCGTTTACCATTCTTTTTCTCCAATAATAACCGGTACGTGTATTCGTATTTCCACTTGTACGGATTTCGCTATTTCCTCCCACGTACGTTTCTACTACTGCCGGTTCCTTTCCTAACAGCACAGGACTGTTATTATAAAAAATTGTAGCCTGGAAACGAGGATCACGTCCCTTATAAGGGTTGGCTGGGTCATAACCGCTATTAGGGTTATAATTAGGTGACAGATGCTTCTCATCGTTATAAGGTTTCGATAAATCCAGTACAGGCTTTCCTGTTGCTAGCATATCATAGGCGTCTACTAATTCTTGGGAAGGAACAATAGTTAATTGAGCGTTTCCCAATACCGGAGCTCCGATAACGTCATACAAAGGATTGGTGTATGGGTCGGGCCAATAGCCTTCGGTACTTTGCCAGATTGTTTCTTTATCACTGGGATCTGTTCCGATATAGTTATTGAGCGTAAAGTACTCCATATAAGCATTGTTATAGTACTTTTCAGTATCCGCACATTTAGTATACAATTCATATCCATTGGCTTTCAGCTGTTCCAGACAGTCTTTGTTGATTGTGTAAGCCCATTCCCAAAGATCTTTGCCGCCATTGTTGTAAGTGCTGGCTGCGAATAGAGATGCTTCGGAACGGATAGCCATTGCGATACCTTTGGTCATTCTGATCTTCTCGTTGAGTGTTGTCAGTCGCCAAGGGAGGTTGCTGGATTGCAAAGCTATTTCGCAATCATCTACAATGAATCGGGCACAGTCTTCGAAAGTAGGACGTGATAGAGTTGAATAATCATAGTCTAACCCGTATGGCTCTTTCTCAATAGGCACAGGACCATACCATTTCAGTAACTCCATATAGAAATAAGCACGGAGTACATGAGCCTCTGCTACCCAACGGTCACGGTCGCTTTCGCTTGGTATGGCGGCGGTGGCTGCCCGTTGGAGGAATGTGTTGATAATACGGATTTGCCCCCAGTATAACTGCCAGTATCCTCCTTCTGAGTAGGTGTCACCCATATCTCTGCGAACGTCGAGATAGAAGTCGGTGGTGGTACAGTTGCCGGATGCGGCATGTGCAAAGCCGGCACCGGAACCATCCGTGCAATCCCACGCTTCATCACTAAGTGCTACGGGATAGTTGCTCCAGAAATGATATCGTAAACTCTTTTTAGGCAGATAGTCAAAGCAAGTACTGAAATAAGCTTTAGTCAGATCGGGATCTTGGAATACTTCGTCCAGTGATAATCTTCCGTCGGGAGCTACATCCAACGCTTCATTACAAGAACTGAATGTGAGCAAGGAAGCAAACATGCATATATAAATAAATCTTTTTTTCATATTGGTTTTGTTTTAGCCGTTAAAATGTAATATTTAAACCTACATTGTACGTACGCATTGTTGGATAGGCTGCCGGACTGTTTTGCTCGGGATCGAAGCTGTCAGTCTTCAGGTGAGTCCATGTATACAAGTTGTTACCACTTAAATAGAAACGTACATTGGAAGCACCGATTTTCTTGCTGATGCTTTCCGGTAATGTATATCCTACTTCTGCATTTTTCAGACGTATATATGAGGCATCCATGATAAAGAAGTCGTTGGGCTGCAAGCTCGGGCCGCCACTGCTGGACAGACGAGGATACGTAATCTTTTCGTGATTATTATAGCGTTCTTCGCTCCAACGTTCCATGTGCATCTTGTAAAAGTTGCCGCTGCTTTCATAAATACCGGCTCCTGAATAAGTCTTGCTGTATTGGCCTACTCCCTGCAACATGATAGAAACATCGAATCCTTTCCAGTTGGCAGATAAAGAGAAACCGTAGTTGATGCGAGGCAATAGGGAGGAATAGCCAATGGGAGCCTTGTCACGGTCATTGATGACACCGTCTCCGTTGAGATCTTTATAAATAAAGTCTCCGGGTTCCGGTGTTCCTACACCTTCATAAGTCAGTCCGCTCTTGGCAATACTCTCGTCGCTATAGAAGAATCCTGTGCCGTCACGCCCTTTTTCAGGATCATAGCTGTGGTCGATGATATATCCCCAGTTTTGTCCTAATGAGAAGCCGGTGGTGCGGGTGCGATAAGCATAATCCTTACCTAATAGTGGCTCGTCATATTCCAATACTTTGTTTTTGGCATAACTGAAGTTTGCATTAGCAGAAACAGATAGCCCGTTTTTGAATTGTTTCTGATATCCGAGGACCATTTCGAATCCCTGATTCTTTACTTCACCATCGTTCATCAGTGGAAGAGCGGATGAGGGAAGACCTTGAATCATAGGAGTAGTCTGCGGGATAATCAGAATATTTTTTCTTTTTTCAACAAAGTAGTCAAATGAGAAGGAAAGATCATGATACAAGGATATGTCTATACCATAATTCTGTTTTTCAGCTGTTTCCCATGTGATGCTTTTGTTTCCTATGTAGTTTTCGGCTATCTTGTAACCTTGTCCCCAACCGGAACCATTGGAAGCATATCCCAAGCTTGGGGATAACCAATGATCTCCTTTACTGTCGGTGACTACGGAATATTGACTGATATTATCCAGATAAAGGAAACGGGCTGAACCGAAGGCGTCGTTACCAACTTTTCCCCAAGAAGCTCTTAACTTCAGATTGGTCAAAACCGGATTATCCTGAAGGAAGCCCTCATTAGTAATCAGCCAACCGAAAGAGGCAGCCGGGAAGAGACCAAATCGTTTGTCCGGTGAAAATTGTTCAGAGCCGTTATAACCTACGTTGACCTCCGCAAAATAACGTCTGTCATAGTCATAAGTTGCACGTCCGGCAATACCGATGACGTTGTAAGGAAGCAGTAGGTCACCGGATGTTTCTTTGGATTCTTTGATGTCCCGTTGAGCTAGAAACATAGCAGTGACATTATGCTTTCCGGCGAAGGTCTGGTTATAGTTGATTTGTCCCTGTAAGTTCATAACCCAATAAGATTCGGAAGACTTTGTGAGTTCAATCGGGCCGTCTTCGTCCTCCAGGCTAGGATGGCGATTGATAAACAAATGCTCTCCTGAAGCTAATGTCTGATACGTATACCAGGTATAGGAACGTTTTCCGATTGTTTTCCCAAATCCTTTGGAGTCGAAAGATACCTGGCCTTTGACAGAGAGCCCTTTAGTGATAAATCCCAAATCTATTTCTACTCCTCCGATAACATTGATTCCCGATCTGGTTTCCAGTTGATAGCCCGAACGGTTGATTAGCGGATATGCACTCAATGAATTGTTGGCGGGATCTTCTACGGATAATCCGGCACCAATAGGGAAAGTACGTATAGCATCAGTAGCGTATGCACCTTCCGGGGTGAGATACATGGAAGTAGGGCGTGAGGTCAAAGCGCTGTTGAATACACTTGACATACTTGCGGAGGTTCCGTTGATCCGTTCCAGATAAGAGGAAGCGTTTAAGTTAATCTTTACCGACTTATTGACTTTGTAGTCGATATTTGAGCGGAAGTTGTAGCGGTCTAATGAAGACTGGGCATTGTATCCCAACTTGGATTTAGGTTCTACGTTGAACATACCTCCCTGATGCAGATAGCCTGCACTTACAAAGTATTGAAGTTTGTCCGAACCTCCCGAAACGTTCATGTTGGCTCTGGTCATGGGAGCATAATCTCTGAACAAGATATCTTGCCAGTTATTATTCGGATAAAAATCTGGGTCTACAGGATTACCTGTTTTCCATGAGTCGAACTTATCAATGTCCGGCCCGAGGAATTCAGCGGAATTTCCGTCGTTCACGAGTGCTTCATTGCGAAGTCTGACCCAGTCCCATGAATCCAGACGTTCGGGCTTGAAAGCGATTTCCTGCATGCTGAATTCTACATTGGCACTGATACGGGCAGTTCCTTTTTCACCTCTACGAGTGGTAATCATTATCACTCCGTTGGCACCACGTACTCCGAATACTGCTGTTGCGGAAGCATCTTTCAATACGGAGATATTAGCAATCTCGTTCGGGTCGATAGATCGCATATCGTCTACAGCTACTCCATCTACCATAATTAATGGGTTTGTTCCGTTTGTAGTGGCAGCACCACGCAGGAACATGGTGACTTCGTCACGTCCCGGTTCACCGGAGGTCTGGATAGTTGTCAATCCTGGGAGTTTTCCGGATAAAGCGGAACTTAGGTTGGGCGATGAGGATTTCATCAAATCTTTTCGATCAATGGAAGCTACGGAACCGATGACAGAAACCTTTTTCTGGGTACCGTAAGCTACCACTACAACTTCCTCCAGGTTCGCTACGTCCGGATGCATGATGATACGCATGTCTTTTTTAGCAGGAATGTCCTGCTTTTGATAACCTACATAACTGATTTCCAGTATAGCGTTGGGGGCAACCGATAAAGAGAAACGACCGTCTATGTCTGTAATAGTACCATTCGTTGCTGCTCCTTTTTCTATGACGGAAGCTCCGATCAGGCTTTCACCGGACTCGTCTACGACGACTCCAGAGGCTGTTATTTTAGACTGTTGCTGTGTCAGGGTAGCATCTCCGATATCCGATGCATTTCCTGTAACGGGAATACAGATTCCCAACCCAAGCAACAGGCACATTTTGTATAGCCAATAACTTTTTTTCATAACTATAACGTTTAAGATTGTTTTCTGTCTAATTAAATGAACTCAACATTTTATCCTTGTCGTATCCTATGTATTCATAGCGTTCTATCCGGACACCTTGATTCTTTGCGGTAATACATGGGCTTGTGCCATTCCATGGGCTATCCATCCACCATTCTTCTACTAGTAGCTTCCTTTGAGTTGAAGAGCTGTCGGTAAATGAGAACTGAACTTTTGAGGCATCTACAGCTCCACCGGAGTAACCTAGTACGGAATAAGTACCTGCCAGATTACGCAGATCAACATAAGTGAGCGGACAACCGGATGCATTTAGTGATGTGATGGATTTGCACCGGTTTATATCCAGATATGCTAATCCCGGATTGTTGCTCACATCTATAGAGGTTATCATATACTGATCGCCAGAAATGAATTTGGTTAATCCTGCATTCTTGGCACTGAAAGTCTGAATTCCTTTCTCATCTACCGGACCTGCCGTGTAGCTGGTACTGATTGCGTATTTACTAAGATCGATTTCTCCCAGATTATTTCCATCCAGAATGAGGTTTTTGTATCCGCAGAAGTATTGTAGTCCTTCCAGATTAGTGATTCCCTTATTGCTAAGATCAAGGGTCGTGTTATTCTTGAAGTATTCAGTATTCAGAGCAGCCACTGTCAGAACTTTATCTCCATCGAATACATCCGGAACCAATGCTTTGAGTGCGTTTCGCAGATTGATATCAGGAATTTCTCCGTACTTTTTCATTGTCTTCTGATATTTTCCGTAACTGTAATAATAGTTGTTGTTTCCATCGGGATAGTCGTGCATCCAGTCGTACCCTTCCACTGTCACTCCATTATTGATGGCATCTACGATAGAACCGCTATTGCTGTAGTATGAGTCCATCCACCAGGATTCCATTTTCAGGAGTCGTTCTTTACTTGCGTCATCGCTGAAAGTAAATTTGAAGTCTGTGCTGTTGTAGTTCAGACATCCGCCATAGATACTGTGGTAATTGCGTACATCCAGATATACCAGTTTACAGTTTAGAGCAGAGAACTTCTCAATGTTATAACAATAATACAGGTCGACAGATTCTAGTTTGGTACTTCCATCTATGTTGAGAGATACCAATGTCGTGTTCGGCTGTTCCGAAGTGGCTAGTTCCAGTTTGGTCAGACCAGTGTTTTGTGCAGTCAGTTCAGACAGTCTGGATAGTACTTCTGCAGGAATTTCACTGATATCATTATTGTTGCAGATCAGTTTCCGAATGTTGCTGAAATATTCGAGTCCCTCCAGAGAAGTGATATTTTTATCGCTGATATTTAGTGTGCCATCAGTGAAAGTGACATATTTAGCACTGGAAGATATCTTTTCTCCTTTAAATATATCAGGGAAAAGAGCAGACAAGGCATTACGCAGGTTTTCGTCGGGCATAACTCCAACAGTACTGTTGATGACGCCTAATGTTCGCATTTTGCTACCGCGTACCAATACAAGTCCATAAGAATCTTTGGTGGCCGTAGAGGGGTAAAGTACCGTGATATGATCGGATGCTACTTCTCTGGTTTCCATGTAGATGGGCTGTTCGGTTCCTCCTGAAAGGGGAGAAAGAGCCAGTACATCACAGTCGATAAAGCCATTTCCCTGAATGGTAATCTCTGTGCCCAGGGATTCTTCCGAAATATCCGGAAGCACTACATTGGTTACTCCTAGGTCTGTGCCTAACTTTTCGTCTTCACATCCCAAAAGGAATACCATTCCAAGCATTAATAAAATGTAGAAATGTGTTTTCATAAATACTATTTGTTTAATGAATAAATAGAGTACATAGTTATTCTTGTTTTAAGACGATCACAGAATGAGCCGGAAGTAAACATAGAATTTTATCGTTCACTTTGAGAGGCTGGGCGTCCGGAGCCAACATTTGGTCTGTGGTAGGTAAACCGTCTTTGATATAACGGTAAACCTGATAATTCCCTTTGGTTTGCGTATGTTGGTTGATGAGGCTTATTGCTTTCTCCTGGTCCATTCCATTGGCGAAAACATATACCCATTTGCCATTTGTGTTTCGAACAGCAGTTCCTGCATACCATTCTTCCGGTGTTGCTATCGGATAGATTTCAGCTCCCGGGCGTATGAAACGTGTCAACAGAGAATAGGCATAGTACTGTGGGCGTACCTCGTAATCACTTTTGATATCGTTGTAGTATGGTTCCGAAGCGTATGTTTTCTTTACATACTTCCATAAACCCAGTTGCTGCATTGCTCCGTAGTCTGCATCCTTACCATAGTATTGGTCTATCAGGCTCCAATAGCTAACACCGCTTGCTCCTGCATTGAGTAGATTGATGGCTATGCGTGTCATGAGTACTCCTCGTTCATACAAGTCGATATCTTTTTGCCTGGTGGCACCTACGCATTGATTACCTCCGAATTCACCGATGAAATGGGCTTTTCCAACTGAAGCGGCCAATTGAGAGTTTTGTTTTTCCCAATCCAGAATTGTGGAGTTCGGAGTTTCGTAGCCGAAGATATAGGTGTGGGAGTTGAATACGTCAGCAACGTTCGCCAGTCCTTTCGTGCAGGCTGCCAGATATTTATGCGTTCCTGTACCTCCGTCTGAATTGTCAGAAAGACTGAAATGTACTTTATTTCGTATTCCATCCTCTTTGAAACGTCTGTCGAGTACTTTACACATTTCAATATAGTTGGCGGTGGGAGCAGCTTTACCTTTGATGATATATGACCAATCTGGTTCGTTGATCGGAGTAATCTCTTTGACGCACGTGTATTTTTTGTTGTTGAGCAGGTGTTGTACAAGTGCGGAAAAGTTCTCGCTCCATTCTTCATAGTTAGTCGGGGCTACTACCCAGTTACCATAATTCCCTTCGGCCAGGAAATGTCCCGGAGGGGCTCCCCAAAGTACAAGGGTGACTTCCATTTTCTGTTCTTGTGCCATATCCAATACTTTGTAGAGTGATTGCATTTCTACAGAGTTGAAAGTGAAATTATGCCAGTCGATTTTGGATGCATCCGGATTGTCATTCTTTGGCTCATACCATTGTGGCATCACCATCACCCGTAAGCTTTGCAGTCCCATTTCTTTGACACGTTTCACAACGATGCGCTCCCAGTCTTCAGCTTTAGCTCCATCATTGCGGGTCACATTTTGTGAGAGAAAGTGGGGATCTAGTTCTGCACCTATAGCACGGAGCTTTACACCGGTTTTCTTTCCTACAGAAAGTTTCTGTATGGCAGTTGTTGAACTTTGGTATTTGATTATCAGACTACTTTGCGGGTTATCCAGTGTCAGCGTGAAGCCGTTAGCCAGTTCTTTACCGGTTTTCTTTATAGCTTCTCCTGTATCTTTATTGGTGAGTATATAAGTGTGGTCAGGGTGTAGCCCTGATAAATTGACAGTATAGCTCTTGTCCGGATTGTCTTTGCGGCGGAAAGCTACGATGTATCCGCTGTCATCCGACGGACGATAAAGTTGGTATGCTAGCCAGATATTTTCCGAAGTAATGTTGTTTATTCCACTCAACGGATAGTAATCTTCATAGAAATAGGGGCGGAGTTCTTTGAACTCTGCCTGGCGGTCGCGCATATCATAGATGGATTGTCCAGCTTCGGTTATTTTCCAGTTGTAGATAATAGAGGTTCCGAGGCTGGAACGGAAAGTGAATTTATCGGCACTCACAGTTCCTGTACCATGCAGGGGAAGGTATAAGTTCAATCCGTAAGTATGGCATTGATAGCCGATTGGTTCTCCATAACTGTAGTCTGTTCTCCACATCGGTGCACTGCGTGAGATACTTTCGAGGTCAATACGGCGTCCGCCACTGGCACAATTATCAACCAGCAAGCCCGGAAAGCGGTTCAGCAGATATTCCCAGAAAGAATAAAGTCCTTCAATGTATCGGATTTCGCAGATACCTTGTCTGCCAGGTTCATCATTGGCAGCCCAGAAACCTTCCGGCTCTATATTGAAATCCTGGCGGTAGTAGTCTATGCCATTTTCTTCGAGGAAGTCTCCGATATATTTACTCATCCATCGACATGCCTCCGGATTTCCGAGATTGAATAGATAAGAGTCGTGCTCACCATCTCTTGTCCAGTCTTCCTGTTTGGCTTTTCCTCTGGCATCCAACATCCATTGAGGGTGTTGCAGTGCCCAAGCTGAGCCTTTCATAACACGCTCCGGTTCAAACCATACCATGAACTTGGAACCAACTCTATGCACTTCGTCGGCGATGGGGCGTAATCCTTCGGGGAAACGAATAGAGTCGACGGTCCAGTTTCCTACGGTGTTCGCCCAATTCTTATGATTGGCTACATCTGCAGAGTGATTGTACCATCCGGCATCCAGCCAGAATACTTCGGGTACTAATTTGAATTGTTCATACCGTTTCACCATAGCAATGGCATAATCTGTAGTCAGGCAGGTATATTCATTACAGGGAGTAGGATCACCGTAGTTGAAACTGGTCGATATTGGATATACGGTCGGTTTACCACCTACTTTCCAAGTGTGGTGGGCTTGCACGAAACGGCGGAACTGGTTGTGTCCTTTCATCCGGTCGGAACCGTTCCAGAATGACAGGCATACACTGGAAGTGCGGATGCTCTCTTCCGGATACAGATAGGTTTTCAAACGTTCAATTCCGGAGGTAAGCGCTACGCTTTGCTGGTCTGCACAGCGCACATCGGCAAACCAGGTTCCTGTCCATCCGATGGCTACGATAACTCCTTGATTAGCCGGAGATTCAATATTGAAGAATGGCATACGCATTTGTGAAGAGCGTCCACCTTCCGGTCTCATATAAAGATTATCACCCGGAGACAAGATTGTAAGTTGCTGGCTGAAATCTGATTTGGATGCATGGCTGCCTTCGGAATGATGAAGGTTGAATGCTCCCGGATGCTGGTAGCGGAATGTGATATCAGACACTTTTACGTTGGCAATCTCCGGCGTATTTTTCTTTCCCTGGTTGGTGAAACGGAGTACCCATTCCACCGTATTGAAGTCGGTAAAGCCTTTCACTTCACATTCGACTTTTAATCCTCCGGATGGTTCACGATAAGTATAAAGGTATTTCAGAGCCTTGGGATCGTCACTTTTCTGACGCGTAGCCGTATAAGACCAGCTTTTGATAAATTCCTGTGAAGGTTTACCTCCATATTCGAAAGAGAAAGGAGGGACTACACCGCGGGCAAAGTGGGTGGTTATCCATTGGCTGGTGTTTACCGGGCGGTCGCTCATGCGGGCTACCGTCTGTCCTGTTCCATTATGAGGGAACAGAAGCAGAATGAATAGATAATATAGTATTCTTTTTTTCATTCTTTATTCGGTTTTTCGTTGGTAACTTTATATTTTAGTAATAAGGAACTATGTGGCTTTTCGAGGATCAGTGGCAACTGACTGGTCAGTTCTTTTCCCTGATAGATTTTGCTCTGTCGGCTATCCATGTCTGTCACTGTATAGTATTTTCCCGGATCCACTCCTGAAAGTCTGACGGTGATTTTTTTGTCTTTGGAGGCGGTTCTGCGGAAAGCAACGATAATACCACTGTCGTCCGACGGACGATGCATTTGATAGGCTAGCCAGATATCATCCCGCGTCATGTCTTCTGTATCTGTCAGTGGGTAATAATCTTCGTAATAGTAAGGTCTGATTTCGTGGAATTCTTTCAGACAACGTTGCATTTCGTAAACGGAGGCATTTTTATCGGTTATTTTCCAGTTATAAATCAAAGCTGTGCTGACGCTTGAGCGGAAAGAATACGGATCGGTCTGTAAACTACCTGTTCCATGTAAAGGTAGGAAGAAATTCAGGCCATACGTGTGACATTGGTAGCCGTCCGGATCGTCGTAATGATAATAATCACTCCTCCATAGTGGTGCGCTTCGGCCGATTGTTTCCCAGTCAATACGTCGTCCCCCACTGGCACAGTTGTCTATGAGCAGGTTCGGGAATCGGCTCAGCAGATAATCCCAGAAGTAGTATAGTCCTTCGATGTGTCGTATCTCTTTCATTCCTGTACGTCCGGGCTCATCGTTGGCTGCCCAGTAGATATCCGGCTGCATATTGAAATCCTGACGGTAATAGTCTATGCTGTTTTCTTCGAGCATATCGCCTATATATTTACTCATCCAGTGGCAGGCTTCCGGATTTCCCAGATCGAACAGTAGGTAGGTGTCATTGTTGTGTTCGGGAATGTCGAGCATCCAGTCGGGGTGTTCTACTGCCCATTGGGTACCACGGATGACACGCTCGGGTTCGAACCAGACCATGAATTTAGCTCCTACTTTGTGTATTTCGTCGGCTACAGGACGAAGTCCTTTGGGGAAGCGCAATGTATCTACAGTCCAGTTACCGGCTGTGTTGGCCCAGGTCTTGCCATGTTCGAAGTCTGCAGCATCGGTGTTCCATCCGGCATCCAGCCAGAATACTTCGGGCTTCAATCCGAACTGTATGTAACGTTTCACCATGGCAATGGCATAATCGGCTGTCAGGCATGAGTATTCCGTACAAGGTGCGGGGTCCCGATAGTTGAATCCGCTGGAAAGAGGATATTCGGCAAATTTTCCGTTGATTTTCCGTGACTTGTGTGCCAGGACAAAACGGCGGAATTTATTGTGTCCTGCCATCCGGTCGATATTTTCCCAAAACATCAGACTGATACTTGGGGTACGAATTGTTTCCTGTGGACGTAAGTATAATTTCATGGTTTTCATTCCCGAAGCCATGGATATTGTACGATTATCTTGTGCGCATACATCTGCATACCAGGTGCCCGACCAGCCTACTCCTAATATGACTCCCTGTCCGGCAGGTGATTCAATGTTGAAGAAAGGAAGATAGTCCCCTTCTGAAGAGCGTCCTCCTTGTGGAGACATCTGTTTGGTTTCACCCGTTGCCAGAGTAACCGAACGTGGATGGAAATCATATTTGGAGATATGGTTTCCGTCTGCATAGTGTAACTTGAATTCTCCTTTAGAAGCGTATTGCATGGCAAGGTCCACTACTTTCACTTGTTCCAGAGTGGGAGAGTTGCTCGTACCTTTGTTGGTGAAGTTCAATACCCATTCGGCAGCCTGATAACTGGGATAGCCTTTTACGGTACATTCTACTTTCAGTCCGTTGGTAGGATTGTAGTAGGTAAAGAGATACTTTATCACATCCGCTTCTTCGGATTCTATCTTTTGCTGGGAATAGTCCCATTGGCGGATAAATTCTGCGGAAGGTTTCCCGTCACATATAAACGAGAACGGAGGTGTTTTTCCTTTAGCGAATTGTTTCTGAATCCATTTTTCGATTTCAGGAATGTGTTTGGAGATTTTAGCCGTCGTCTGACCCACGGCTATGATGCTCCACACACTCATAATCAGTAATGAGAACAGGAATTTCGATTCGATTTTCTTGAAATGTTTCATTAGAATATAGGTTTATGTGGTTTTTATTTTTCTCATTATTCCGATCAGATAGCACCATACAATGGCAAGTACTATGATTGCAGATAACTGACTGTGGAATGAATCGGTAATTACTCCTAAAATAGGCGGGAGGACGGCACCGCCAGATACACCGACGATAAGAAGTGCAGATACTTCGTTCGCTTTCTCGGGAACACGTTTCAAAGACAGAGAGAAGATGATGGAAAACAGATTGGCATATCCTATCCCGAAAACTGCTACACATCCGAGGATAAACCAGAGATTAGTGCTAATGGTCATCAGTATCAATCCTGCGAGAGCTATCCAGACGCTATAAATATAGAATTTACTTTCTGAATATTTCATCAGTAGGATACCACCCAAAAAGGCTCCTACAGTGCGGGCGAAGAAATACACACTATTTCCCATTCCTGCATCTGTCAGTGGTAGATCACAACGTTCCATCAGGAATTTAGGGAAAGTCATATTGATACCTACGTCTACACCTACCAGCACGAGAATACCGATAAAGAAAGCAAGAATGTATTTGTCTTTGAATAATTCAAGAGTGACTTTGAAAGAAATGTTCTTCCGTTCCTGTTGTTTTTCTTGTATAGGGGTAAGCCATAGCCATATCAAAGCGAGCAGTGACAGTCCGGCATAAACGGGGAATATCATTTTCCATCCGAAAAAACTACCAGTCACCCAAGCTGCCAGGATAGGACCCAGGAATGAACTGACTGCTTTGACAAATTGTCCTAGGGTTAATGTACCTGTCAACTTATCGTTTGCAACGACATCCGTTACTAATGGGTTGAGTGAAACTTGCAATAGAGTGTTACCGATACCTATCAAGGCAAATGCGATTAATATGGCGGTAAAGTCATATGCAACGAGTGGAAGGCACATAGCTAATACATGGAATGCGAAGCTAAGTAATACGGTTTTCTTGCGTCCGATGCGATTCATTAACATTCCGGTGGGAATAGAAAGCACCAGGAACCACAAGAAACAGGATAGAGAGATGAGATTAACCATCGTATCGGTGAGATGGCTGAAATCATTCTTCACATAGCTCGTGGTTATTCCGACAATGTCAACAAATCCCATAACGAAGAATCCGAACATGACGGAGAGCATTTTTACTATGGATATTTCTTTTTTCATTCGTGTACTTTTGATGATAAATTACTTGGTTGGTGGGCATATATATCCAGCACGGCGGATATATATGGCTAACATGGTGAATATATATGCCCAATACGGTGTATATATATCCCCACTAAATGGGGTGTATATACTTCTATTTTTGTACTAATACCCTGATTGATGAACGAGATAATTTAAGTTTTAGGTTATTCTCTTGCGTGTTGACCGTTTCTGTTGATTCTATAAGATTATCACCTTCCGGTAGGCGTCCTTCCATATATTTGTAGACATTGTATTCTCCATTGGCACCTTCTTTATCATTTTCCAACTGTATCATCTTGTCTTTGTCTGTAGCGTTGGAAAGTACATACGTCCATTTTCCCTCTGTGTTGAGAAAAGCACTTCCGGCTATCAACTCGTCGCCGAGATCCAATGGATATACTTCGTCGCCCTGGCGGACAAAACGTGTCAACAGACTATATGCATAGTATTGAGGACGTACCTCGTAGTCTTCCTTGATTTTGGAATATACATCTGGGTCTTCGGTATAAGCGGATTTTAGATATTTCCATAAACCGAGTTGCTGCATTTCCGAATAGGAGGCATTGCGGTTATAATATTGATCGATCAGACTCCAGTAGCTTACTCCGCAAGCACCGGCATTCAGATAGTTCAGAGCAACGCGGATTAGCTGTACCCCTCGCGTATACGTGTCTATACCATATTGACGGGCACTTCCGTATCCAGGAAAACCGAATTCTCCAACAAAATGTCTTTTACCTCCTGCAGAAGCTATATTTTGACGTTCCCAATTTACGAGAGTCGAATTAGGGGTGTTGTAGTCAAACTTGTATACATGAGAGTTATACAGGTCGGCTTCATCGTTTGTGAAAGCGGAAACACAGGCAGCGATATATCCGGGTGTACCGTCTGTATTGTCAGAAAGGTTGAAGTGTACCTTACTGCGTATTCCATCTGCTTTAAACTTGGCATCCAGTGCTTTCACCATGGGGGCGTAGGTGTCCTGCCAACCCATGGTTTCAAAATCACCTTGCCACATGATGCGGCCGTAACCTGCTATATGACTGTCAGGTTCATTGAATGGAGTAATTTGATTGATACAGGTATAATGCTTTTCTTCAATCAGGTATTTCACCATTGTGGAGAAGTTTTCAGCAAATTCTTCATAGTTATCTATACCGGCAATCCAACCCGGATTAACGTTATAACTTCGTGCATCACACAAGAAATGCTTTTGACCATTGTTAATGCCTGATAGTAAGTCGATATTGGTAATGGCTCCCCATACGACTAATGTCACTCCGATATTATTCTCCTGGGCCAGATCCAATACTTTGTATACAGATTGCATTTCTTCCGAATCAAAAGTGAATTTGCTCATATCCGCGACATTAGGATCGTTGTTGTCATTGGAGGGTTCCCACCATTGTGGCTGCATCATGATTCGGAATTGTTGTACTTTCATTTTCTTTACCCGTTGTACAACTATATTTTCCCAATCTTCAGCCTTTGAACCATCATTGCGGGTGATGTTTTGTGAGAAGAAGTGTGGATCCATCTCGACACCGATAGCATGAACCGGAGTTCCTGTTGAATTCCCTACTGCAACAGGATAATAGTTGCAAGCCGGGCAATCGTCATATTTGTTATAATCATCCGAGCAGGCGGACATTCCCC